>BNJU01000962.1_pt1 | contig 2066816 bp, 1750 predicted proteins | sample 8539281 | NCBI WGS metagenome assembly BNJU01 (sample SAMD00202456, study PRJDB9452) | human saliva metagenome | isolation source: human saliva | place: Japan
GTTGTTAATTTGTCATTCCTTTTTCGGCGAGCACCACCTTTAGACGATTGATTTTCTTCCGTTCCATACTTACGCAACTTGATTACGCCTATAAAATTACTTATTATTTCTCAAACTATGTGTAAACCTAAGTAGAAATATAGATATAATGAATCAAAAAAATGTTTTTCAATTCATTTTTCATCTTAATCTTCAATTCTGGCAAACTGTTTATAGCTTCCGGCTTCAATTTATCCACTGCATGGGTAATAGGTCTCAGTATGCTTCAATCCGCTATATTCTAACAAGGAGATGGCAGCTTTGATGTTGGCACCAATGGATAGATGTTAAAAACAAAATTGTGACGAACACGAAAAGAGGCGATGTACTTGGTGATGTATACACATTTACCCACCATTAGCTGCTTTGCTCAGTTACACCAATGAATAATATTCTGCTGGCAATTTCATAGTCAACTCATTAGAGGTAATTGCTGCCTATTGCCTGTTTCTAAAGAAACCGTGCATCAATGTACGAAGGACCATTGACACACAGCTCACTTTGTTCTGAATTCGTCGAACTCACGTTAAATAGCATTCACGCCCATTCCAATAGTTTTATACTACTCTAATTGTTTTCTATATACGGAGTCTAGGGTGTTTCCATCTTTATCCTTCCATATAATCCACCCATTATTGCTACTGCCAATACAGAAATCGGCAGCTGTGCTTGGACTGTTGAAAGTTATATCTGAAGCCAATTCTTGTTTCCATTATGTGAATGTGTGTACTCTTTCAACATTTTATCACGTTTATCCTTCCAAGTAAAGGAAGGAACAGACGACTTCGTTATAATACTATCTTTCAGAACAGTAAAGCCCTTACTATGATAGAACCCCTTTGCATCACACCCACGCCCTTTTGTATAAAAAAGATGTTCATCCTTTGGTTTGGCAATGTCAAAAATGTTACAACCAATGAAAGACGTGAGAAACTTTACATCCTCAAAGAACTCATCCATATCATCTTTCCTATATTCTGGGAGATTAGGTGCTTTAGGAGTCTGCTTGTTTTCATTCAGAACAAAAGTGCATGAGCTTTTTGCGGCTGCTATTGCTTTATGCTCTAGATATTGTACGTCCGCTTTTGTCATTGCAGCATCTTTAGATATAAACAGTAATGCCTTTTGCCAGAACGTTTTCTTACTATCGTGATCTCTCACTCGTTCACGAAAGTTTTCCGTTTCGCCTATATATGCTTTCGGTTTTGTCGCCTCATCTTCACCCAATAGAATGTAAAAAGATGGTGTTTGTAATTCAAGGCGTTCGTTCAGTACTGAAAGATTAGACCGTGGGATCACATACATCTGGCAAATCTTGTTACTGATAAAGACATATTGTGTTCCTTTAGGATCTGCATCTATCAAATATGTTGTTACAGTTTTTCCCATAATTATGATTATTAGAACCCAGTTTTAAACGTATTATCTAATTTATTGTGAATACATGCTTAATAAATGCTGCTATATTATTGCCACAATTATCTACCTTTTGCTTTTCCAGGAATGCATAATAAAGTCTATCCGATTTGTTGAATCCACCAGCTTCAGGTATACTACATTCTGCAAGTATTCTACTGATTTCTTTATGGCTCAATATGACAGCCAAAACATCGGAGAAGTTCCGGAGAGAGTTATTATCAAATGACTTGATCATTATCACCTTTAACCTTTATATTGATTTTTTAATTAATCACGTTATAAAGTTAATCATTATTTTTTTCTAATGTGCTTGTATTGCCAAAAATGTAATTCTATTTGGGGTAAATTGAGATGTTTAGCCTGTTTTTATCTATGGATATCAACCTCATTGTGCATTGGTAACTTTAAGATCAAAATATTCAATTTCCCCCTATAATAGTTTTGATTGTAGTTGCTGTCACTTTTAACATAAATCACAAAGGGTTTATAATAAAGGGGTTATGGATAATAAAGGAGTGACAGAAGTGACAGGAAAAGAAATGGACTGTATAGGCGGGTGAGGAGAGAAGGCGGTTAGATTCTGATGATTCAAACAAAGGGTGTGGGTGCAGTCCGGATAGGTTTGTAAGGTTTCTTTATACCTACCAAATACAGAAAGGGGATGTGGGGAGCCATTATGTTGGCGCGGGTCACATCCTCTTTTTGTTTAATCCATATATGATTCAGCGCATATACGTGTCAGACGCGACGATACATCTCGCTGAAAGGAAGACGATAACGAAGTCCTCTGACGCCATCAGGCATACGAATACCACAGGTAATCACCATATTGATCTCCGTATCATAAGGGAGGTTCAGTGCCTTTTTCACTAACCGACTGTCAAAACCTTCAAGTGGACAGGTGTCATATCCTGCCTCACTCATTGCCAACATGAAGGTCTGGGCAACCAGGGCACAACTCTTATGTACACAGACTCGCACATCGCCCTCGCTCACTTGCCGAATGATAGGACGAGAAAGTCCTATACACTGTGCCAGCACCTTGCGCACGAGTCCCCACAGTCCGAAGCAGCGGGAATAAATAAACGGTATCAGTTTGGCATAGTAAACTCTCTGTAGCTTCATGTGCTTTCCTTCTTTTCTTCGGGACTGTTACGGTTGATATCGTCTATAGCAGCATCAAGAATAGCCTTCGCATGTTGCTTATAAAGACTCTGCCGTGTCACGAACACCACGATTTGCTGTGCCGTGCGTGCTGAACGCTGATCCAAACAAGCATGAGCCAATTTGCCCAACACCGTTTTGTCAGTCACGTGAAAGGCTTCCCACAACTGCATGTTTGAACTTGTTGGTGCTAAACTTGCCAGTTCAATACATCTCTTTACCACTCCTGCATCAATAGGCTGAGCCGGATCGTAATGCCGAACAGCACGCCTATGGTCTAAAATATCCTGTAAACTCATCTTTGTTTTATCGTTTTTACGGTTATAAAATCCCCACGTTACATCAACGCGCCACTGAGAGCGCATCATGCCCGTTTAGGTATTATCACCCAACAAAGTTACTCTTTATTTCCTTATCATCCGTAATTCCGCATAAAAAAATATCTAATCTCATAAGTCAACAGTCCTCACTAACAACCGAAGAAAGGACCAACAGAAAAAGTTTCTCACAAAGAAAGGACTTGTGCGAATGCTCCGCACCACACGTGCCAGCCATCCGCACCACATGTGCGGGGCGTACACTCCACATGTGCGGAGCGTCCGCACATAACAACAAGAGGACATAACCAGTGCCGAACCGTTAATTGTATCACTTCATGGAGCACAGTTTCTACGATAAAACTCTTGTTGTAATATGCCCTGGAGAAGGAGGTATGATGGACAGATGGCGAAAAAGCTATATAAACATAGTACTAATTTATAAAAAAGAACTATCTTTGTTATGTTGTATAATCAAAAAGCAGGTCAATGGATAAGATAAGATTAACACTTGTTCTGTTGGTAGTGGCAATAACGATCATTACGTGTATTCATCCGATTTATCCGAACGAACAGGTACTTCAGCATATTGGCACAGTATTGTTATTGATACCTCTGACTATTGATGTGTTCAGAAAAAGGCTACCCATGTCAGCCTTTATAGGGATCACTTGTTTTACAATCCTCCATGCAATAGGTGCCCGATATATTTATTCATACGTTCCTTACAAAGAGTGGGCAGTTTCATTAGGCATAATAGATGCTCACTTTTTCCACGACCCACGCAATCATTACGATCGGTTAGTACACTTTTCTTTCGGTGTATTCCTATTCCCTTATTTCGTTTATATTTGTAGGAAGTGGGTAAAACAACCATCATTTGTTGCTATTTTTATGGCTTGGCTGATGATTCAAACGGGTAGTATGATTTACGAATTATTCGAATGGTTACTAACAATCGTTATGACGCCAGATGCTGCTGACAATTATAACGGTCAACAAGGGGACATGTGGGATGCGCAGAAAGATATGGCTTTGGCACTAGTGGGTTCTACAGGAATGTTTATTGTCTATATGTTGCGTTGTTTCATCACACATAAAAGATAAAGCAGAACCCTTCTAAAATCTATTCATTTATTTACAAAAGAAGGTTCGTACACCAAGATATTACCCGAGATAAAGGTCACGTATCGGCACATACGGATAGCATCCGTGATGTTATTTATCCATAAACTCTTGGCAAATCAACCTTTTTTTCTTACCTTTACACCAAATTACAACAACGAAGATTATGAGTTACAACTTATTAAAAGGTAAAAGAGGTATTATTTTCGGGGCTCTTAACGAGAAATCAATTGCTTGGAAAGTTGCTGAGAAAGCAGTAGAAGAAGGTGCAACAATCACCTTGTCTAACACTCCTGTTGCAGTACGTATGGGTACTGTCAGTGCTCTGTCAGAAAAGCTTCACTGCGAGGTTATCCCTGCTGATGCTACTAATGTTGAGGACTTAGAGAATGTTTTCAAACGTTCAATGGAAATTCTGGGTGGTAAGATCGACTTCGTTCTGCACTCTATTGGTATGTCTCCAAACGTTCGTAAGCACCGCACATATGATGACTTGGACTACAAGTTGCTTGACACTACACTCGATGTATCTGCTGTTTCATTCCACAAGATGATTCAGAGTGCCAAGAAGCTCGACGCTATTAATGAGTATGGTTCAATCCTCGCTCTGTCTTATGTCGCTGCTCAGCGTACCTTCTACGGTTACAATGACATGGCTGACGCCAAGGCTTTGCTGGAGAGTATTGCTCGTAGCTTCGGCTACATCTATGGTCGTGAGCACCATGTTAGAATCAACACCATTTCTCAATCACCAACTATGACTACTGCAGGATCTGGTGTAAAGGGTATGGATAAGCTCTTCGACTTCGCCGATCGTATGTCACCTCTGGGCAATGCCAGTGCTGATGAGTGTGCAGACTATTGCATCGTGATGTTCTCAGACCTCACTCGTAAGGTGACAATGCAAACCTTTACCACGATGGTGGTTTCTCAAATGTAGGTATGAGTCTGCGTGCTATGGCTACATATGAGAAGGGACTTGATGAGTACAAGGACGAGAACGGTAATATTATCTACGGATAAAATAGCCCCACCTCGAACCAACGGTCACTGACCGAAGGGAAGTAATGGGGGGAGGGAGACAAATAGAGGATGAGTAGGATAAAGGGGATTGTCTTTATAGATGTAATTCTCTACTTCCATCTAACGTAACTCCTCTTTATAAGCTTGTTGAGGAAGGTTATAAGAGAAAAATAAAAGCTCCAGTAAGTTCTGACTTATTGGAGCTTTTTAGATTCCTTTATTTGGTATGTTGTTACTGTTGAACGCTATTTCTACTGAGTCGATTATCCCTTATTCGAACCCAATAGACTCTTATCCATTACAAATCTGCTTTTATTTGATTCGCCATAATCCCATTTTCCTGTCACTACCGTCACCCCACAAATCCATATAACATAGTGGTAATAAACATATTAGCACAGAGTGTTAAAAATGACAGCAAATGAAAAATAAACTTTTGTAGTATATAGTTGATAATACTTCCTACCCCAATCCATTTATGAATCATACCAAACCATACGCGAATTTGTCTCCCCTTCCCTCATTACTTCCCTTCGGTCAGTGACCGTTGGTTCGGGGAGGATCAGGATGGGGCTTCTATTTCCTTCCAAAATCAGCAGGAATTTCTCCCCACTGTTTTGTCTCCCACTTAATAATGGGTGTGGTAACCTTATGCGTTCGAAGCCATTGTTCAGCACGTGCGATGACCTGATAAAGCTGTTCTGTTTTGGAATTACGTTCAAGTGTCGTCTTGCAATGTTTCTTATTTACCCACAAAATAGCATTATAAGAGTCACTGTAAATAACCTTATCTGTTATTCCTTGCTTCTCCATCAGAGCTAAAGCATGGACAATAGCAAGGAATTCACCAATATTATTCGTCCCCTGAACTGGTCCGAAATGGAACACCTGAGCACCTGTCTGTAGGTCAACACATTGATATTCCATTGGTCCTGGGTTGCCAGAGCAAGCAGCATCGACAGCCCAAGAAGGACAACGAACCTCCTTTGGTAGAGGGAGTACAGTGTCGTTGCGATATGAAGGTGGGTTGTGTAAAGTGTTCATCTGCTTATAAACGATTCAATATCACTTCTCTAAAGACTCCTTTTCATCTAAGTTTAGTTCCTTGAGAACCTCTTTGATAATATTTTTACCTGCTTCTTGACCTGCTTCGAATAGGTCTTTTGTAAGCAGAGGTGTCGTTGCTGCCACCTTTTTCCCTAATGGAGTTTCATAGAAGTCAGCCCATGCCTTCAACTCTTCTAACGTATAATACTTTTTGTAAACAGGCACATACAGCTCATTTATATTATCGAAGAAAACGGTTCTGAACTTCTCTTCTATTTGTTTCATAATCTCATCTGGGACGTAATAACATACCTTCTTTAGGCTTTCCATTAGTAGTGGATAGTTTGTTTCAAGTGCTTTCCGACCGCCAGATACCATTACGAGCCTTTCTACAGCTGCCCGATATTCCTTGTCTGATACTGTTAATGAGGCGTTATTCTGTGCAGAACTATATATTGGAATCAGTAACAAGCAGAATAACAAGGGAGCGAAAAAATATCTCATATCGTGTATGAATAAAACATTAAAGGGTTTCTAAGGGTTATAGGAACACTCTGTCCTAACCATTGTTACCTTTTATTATAATATATGTCCAGACTTCGTGTTCCTTTGTTGTGGGGCTTTCTACATCCTCTCAGGCACTTCAATACCCAACAGAGCCATACCGTTCTTGATAACCTTAGCCACGTTCTTAGCAAGAACAAGACGGGTTATCTTCTCTGCTTCTGTATCAGCATTGAGGATACTATAGTCATGATAGAACTGATTGAACTCCTTTGTTAACTCATAACAGTAGTTCGCAATACCACTTGGACTATAGTCAACACCAGCTTGAGCTACTGCCACACTGAAATCATTCAACTTCTGGATGAGTGCTATTTCCTTCTCATTCAATGGTGCATCATCATTCAAGGTGTCAGGCAAAGTGATGTTCTGAGCCTCAGCCTTACGGAGAATACTACGAATACGAGCATAAGTATATTGAATAAATGGACCCGTATTACCATTAAAGTCAATTGATTCTTCAGGATTGAAGAGCATATTCTTACGTGCATCAACCTTCAGGATGAAGTATTTTAGAGCTCCCATACCTACAATACGAGCTATTTCGTTCTTCTCTTCTTCGGTGATACCTTCCAATTTATTCACCTTATCCTCACTAAGTGTCTTGGCATTCTCAATCATTGATGCAACAAGATCATCGGCATCAACCACCGTTCCCTCACGGCTTTCATTTTTCCGTTTGGTAATTCAACCATACCATAAGAGAAATGTACAAGGTCTTTACCCCATTTGAAGCCTAAACGGTCTAAGAGAATAGAAAGAACCTGGAAGTGATAGTTCTGCTCATTACCTACAACATAGATCATCTTGTCGATAGGGAAGTCATTAAAACGCATCTCTGCTGTACCAATATCCTGTGTCATATAGACCGATGTACCATCTTTACGCAGCAGAAGTTTCTGGTCTAATCCCTCATTGGTCAGGTCAGCCCATACAGAATTATCGTCCTTACGGATGAAAAGACCCTTCTTCAAGCCCTCTTCCACCTTCTTTTTACCAACAAGATAGGTATTTGACTCATAGTAAATCTTATCAAAACCAACACCCAACGCTTTGTAGGTCTCATCAAAGCCAGCATATACCCAACTGTTCATCTTCTCCCACAAAGCACGTATCTCTGGGTCATTATTTTCCCATTTAACGAGCATCTCGTGTGCTTCCTTAATGAGTGGAGCCTCTTGTTCAGCCTTCGCCTTAGCTTCATCAGTTGTCATTCCCTCCTTCTCATACTGCTCCTGCAGCTGCTTACACTCCTCTTTGAAGTGCTTATCAAAGAGAACATAGAAATCACCTATCAAGTGATCACCCTTCTTACCAGCCTTCTCGGGTGTAATACCATTATCCCATTTGAGCCAAGCAAGCATTGACTTACAGATGTGGATACCACGATCATTGACGATATTCGTCTTAACAACCTTGTTTCCATTAGCTTCCATGATCTGTGCCAATGACCAACCAAGCAGGTTGTTACGTACATGACCTAAGTGAAGAGGCTTATTAGTATTAGGTGAAGAGTATTCTATCATTACCAATGGACTATCATCTGTAACGCGCTTCTCACCGAACTTCTCGTCACCATTGATGTCATTTAGTAGTCCGACCCATGCAGACTGTGCTATAACAAGGTTGAGGAAGCCCTTTACAACGTTGAAGTCAGCCACTGCCTTACAGTTCTTCTTCAGGTATTCACCCAAATCCTGAGCAGTATCTTCTGGTTTCTTATGTGATGTTTCAGTAATGGAAAGGTCACAAGTGTAAGGTTACCCTCAAAGTTACTACGTGTTTTCTGCAACTGAATCATCTTCTCAGGAACCTCTACTCCGTATAAATCCTTGACAGCTGCAAGTGCAGCACTGGTAATTTGGTCTTCTATCTTCATCTTATATTTTCTTTTTATCTGACTGCAAAGTTACGGAAAATCAGTCGAATAATGGCAGGAGGGTTATGAAAAAGCATCAGCATCATAGATATACATGTTTTATTTTCTATAGTATTTGTTACTTCTTTTAAGATATATATACTATCTTTGCCAGTGATATAACTATTTAAAAGGTAAACATTATGCGTAAAAGTATTCAGAAATGGGCATATGCCCTCGTGACTTGTGCCTTTGCACTGGCACTATGTGTTAGCTTTAGTGCTTGTAGTAGTGATGATGACAGCAAAGGAACAGATGGTATTGTCCCCGTTCTTTTCAGTGAATTTGATGGACACTATTCGGTTCTCTACCCATTGGGACTGACCAACGAATCTGTCTTTGTGAACATCTCAGAGACTTTAGCTGGACAGCAAATAGACTTAACCAAGCCAGGTGACTGGGCTGCTGGTGGCTCTTTCGTAGGTGGTGGACCTTATGAATATGATGAGCATTTCTTCCAAAATGGTAGCTATGTCTACCTTCGTAAAACTGGTGACCACGAGATTGAATTCCGTTTTAAGTATGTATGGAAAGATAAATCTGGGGTTAAGACTAAGGAAGGAAGCTATAAAGGTAAGGTAACGATTCAAAAAGATATAATAGATAAGCTTCACCTACAAGGCTATACAGCAAATTAGAAATACATTACCAACAAGATAAAGACAGAGGATTACCAAGATAAGGTAACCCTCTGTTTCCGTTTTACACCTATATAATATATCTATTCTATGAAGTTTTAGAAACCACTAAATACCTAATAATAGGTATTGTCACAATAAATGGCAATACATATCTTTGCAAAGAATTTACAAACCAACTATAATTTATGAACAAGATATTACTATTATTAGTAGTCATGTTGTGTTCAATTAACTCCATGGCACAAAGTACTGACGCTATGCTCTTTGGCGATGTGAAAGCAAAAGAAGGTGGACGACACCTTGCACACGCAGTCATCAGTATCAAAGGAACAAATCTCAAGACTCAATGTGATGGTACGGGACATTACAAAATAGGTAATCTTCCGGTAGGAAAGCAGACCGTTGTTGCTACACTTAGTGGCTATCAACCACAGGAATTAGAAGTGGAGATGGTTGCAGGGAAAGGTACTGAGGCTTATTTCGAGTTAGAGAAAGATCCTTTAGAACTAAGTCAAGTAGTAGTAACAGGAACACGAACGAGTCACTTTGTTAAAGATGTGCCTATCCGCACAGAGGTTCTGACATCACAAGCGATTACAAAAAAGAATGCCCAGAATCTTTACGAAGCACTTGAAGGAGTACCGGGAATACGTGTTGAACAGCAATGTCAGTTCTGCAACTTCTCGGAAGTACGCATGCAAGGGCTAGGAGCAGAACACACACAGGTACTTATTGACGGTGAACCCGTCTACTCTGGGCTTGCTGGCGTTTATGGTCTTCAACAGATCGGCACCAATGATATTGACCGATTAGAGGTCGTGAAAGGGGCTGGCTCAGCACTCTATGGTAGCAGTGCAGTAGCAGGAGCCATCAATATCATTTCTAAAGAACCTACTTATGAACCCAGTGTCACTGGTGATGTACAGTTTGGTAACTATGGATTCAAAAGCTATAAGGGATCAGGATCTATGCGTTACAACAATATAGGACTGAGTGTTTTCGCTCAACGAACAGAGATGAAAGCTATTGATGAGACGCAAGATGGACTAACACGCAATGAGGTAAAACACAAAGATGGTATTTCCGACCGTGTGAATGAAACTATGAACAACCTCGGTTTCAGTCTGTACTTCTATCAGCCATTCACCAAGAACGATAAACTTGTCATCCGTGGAAAAGCTATTGATGAGCAACGTTTCGGTGGAGTAATGACAAACGACCAATATCTGAACCCTTATACGGATGGGACAGAGAACATCAAGACCAACCGCCTATCAGGTGATCTAGCTTATACACTACCCATCGGTGCACACTCTGAATTGAACTTTGCTACAGCTTATGTCTATCATAAGCGACAGGCTACCAACGACACCTTCCTGCACGACTACATGGATTCTCACAAAGATCCTGCACATCCCGATGAGGATGGGGCTGAACCGGATGTCTCTATCATGCGCCCCTACATTGCTAAGGAGAACACCGTAACCCCTTCACTTACCTTTACCTCCATCCTTGGCAAGCATACTTTGCTTACTGGCGTACAAGGTTACTTCACCCGTCTGCGTGAGACTGGACTCTATGTCATATCAGCCGAAGACGAAAAAACAAGTCCCTATTACGGTGTGCCATACACTTCAATCGGTAAAAAGCATGCTAACGAGATAGGTTTCTTCATTCAAGACGAGTGGAATATAACACCAAAGCTGACGGTAGTACCAGGAATCAGAATTGATTCACACAGTTCGGGAGAAGAATATACGACGAGTGTGAAGGTATCAGATAGTGCCTTTCCTACAACAAAGTTCCGCAAGACTACCATCAATCCACGTCTCGCCGTTAAGTACGAGGTTACTCCATCACTGATTCTCCGTGCAAATATTGGTACAGGTTTCCGTGCACCTTATGGATTCTCAGAGGACTTACACCTGTGTAGTGGCTCTCCACGTGTATGGAAATCGTCAAACCTGAAGGGAGAACGTGCCATCAGTTATAACTTCTCTGCCGACTATTACGGCAAGTGGTATCAACTAAGTATAAACCTCTTCCGTACTAATCTCAAGGATAAAATCCAGTTCTCACCTGCTGACGATGAGGTTAAGAAATTCGGTTATTCCTACCAATGGGAGAACGTTGACGATGCTTATGTACAAGGAGTGGAGTTAGGAGCTAAAGCTTCGCTATTCCGCAACTTCACTGCCGGACTGAATTGGACATTCAATAAAGGTAAATTCAAACATGAACGAGCTGAATGGTCAGATCCTAACGACCCATCTGTACAAGAGTTCCCACAACGCTTACAGTATGCTAAAGACAGTCGCTATATCTCACGTTTCCCAGCTATGACAGGTGATATTGACCTTGATTACACTCCAGGCACGTGGTCATTCTCTGTGACAAGTTCTCTACAAGGTAAGATGTATATCGATTATAACTCTGACGATGATGGTAAGACATCAAAGATAAAGAAGACAAACACCTTCATGATATTCAACTGTCGGGCAGCTAAACGATTCGGTATGTGTACCGTTTATGCTGGTGCTAAGAATATCTTTGGCTACATTCAGGATGAAAAACATACTGACGATGCAGCCTTTATGTATGCTCCTGTTTATGGTGCAACATGGTATGTAGGACTAAGCGTAAAACTATAACCAATGTAACTAATCATATAACATTTCTCTTCAAACCGTATTGCCAGTGATGGCAATACGGTTTTTATTTTTTTTATAAACATAATAAGGATATGATTTCGGTATAATCCATAGCCTATTCTCTTAAGTATTACATGGTTTATAGCTGCTCTAAAAACCCAAGTTAGTTTTTGTTTTAAGTTGCTGTCACTTTTAACATTTCGCATAATCGGCTTGTTATCAATGTATTGTAACGTATTGAGGAGTGACAGGAGTGACAGGAAAATTGAAATACAGTTGTTTTTATGATATTGTTCTAATAATGCAGAGAGTGAGATACTTGCTTATTATGAAAAGAAAAAGGACATTCGAAGAGTTGTAATAAAGATTCATAAATTGGGGATAGCAGGTGGTCTTTGATACGGTAAAAGATGCCCTTTTGCATGGTAAAAGGTGCTCTTTTGAGGTGTGAAAGATGCCCTTTTGCACGGTAAAAGGGCACCTTTTAGAAGAGCTTTTGTAAGTCCTTGATAGAAATGGTATACAAGTATGAATACTTTGCATACTTCCTGATTTTGTTGACACGCAGCTTCAATTCACTGTAAACATATTTTCGATTAGTTCGTAATTGTTCTGTGGTAGATGGAGAGACAGATAAGTTTACGTGAAACTGCTCTGGATAGTTTTATCATTAACTGCTGTATCCAATAACTATGAGTTTCCCCTTTTCCACCCGAGGACAAAAGCCGATTAAATACTATTCCTGAGTTTGCTGTCATTTCTGTCACTCCGTTATCGTCTTTAATCATCTGAATATAAACCTATTACACGAAGTGTTAAAAGTGACAGCAACTAAAAATAAAACTAAATTAGGGGTTTTGATGCTTCTCACTTGGTTACATTTACACACACAACGCACCCTATCCTTCTCCGTTTTCCCATGTTCTAAAGACTCATTTACAAAAGAAAGTTGTATATTTGCTTTTGAAAGTGGTATGCTCGGATTATCTATTCTTTTCAAAAAGAGAATAACCTTGACAGCATAGTCACGACAAAACACATAACACTGGGCGCCTGCAGGAATAAGTAAACCTTACATAAGGAAGTAAGTTCTACATAACGTTATTAACCATGAAATCGCATTTAGATTAACAATTGTCGACTTCAGACTGCACCAAGACTAAATCAGCAAGCTCTTTTGTGTTGGTTTACACTAAAGCTCCACGAAGTGGATAACTTCACTCTCTACCCTGCAACTTAACCCAAGCTCACATACTAACGAGGTAATAAAGCTGTGAATATGGTCCATTAGTTGTACGGACTCAGTCTATTCACGCAAAAGAAGGATACAAAAAAAGGAACCAGCTGGGTATTTCCAGTTGGTTCCTTTTTTATAAATCGTTCTGTCCTACTAAGAGACAGTAGAGAGTTAGTTTGCTTTTGTCAGCTTAATAATCTTGCAACCATGCATTGGGATGAGTGCTTCAACCTTATCCGTCACAGGACCTTCGTCTACATGCTTCCACATATCATGAGCCATCCAAGTGCCTGTAAGACCAATCTTAGAGAGCTCCAAAGAACGAGTTGCTGCAGCCTGGTCACGATTGAAGAGTCCAATAACCCATGAGCCATCCTTCATCTGACCGTACCAAATCTCACCATCAGTATTCCAAAGGTTACGTTCCAAAGGCTTACCAACGAAGCCTTCCTTATTCAATGCAAGCATTTCATCATTCTGGAAGAACTTCAAATCGGTTCCTGTAGGCATATCAGTTACAGAGATAGGACCACCAGCCATCAACGGAAGAGAGATAACAGACATCTTCTCATTGTCATCAGCATAGCTTCCGATACGGATAAAGTCGCCATCAAGACGGATCTTCTTGTGCCCTGAGATCTTTGACCAGTTAATGAAACCGTCGAAAGCGTTCTCAGAATTTGGCCAACCACCACGCAAACTACCACGTCCGTTATCAGAGAAACGATACCAAGTACCCTCGAGTGCGTCAGCATCAATACGTACCATGTTACCTGCATACTTCTCAATGATAGCATCATTACGTAAGTGAGGCATAACGAGTGAGACATAAATGCCATATTTCTGTGCATACTTATTCACCCACTGCATACCTTTCACATAACGTTCGCGACCGAATCCCTTTCCGATGATGTCATTATAGTTCATTCCATCCTCATACCATGAAAGGAAATCCATACGAATGAACTTCACCCCAAGGTCAGAATAATGTTTGAAGAAACCTTCAAAGAACTGTTCAGCACCTGGATGATCTGTCATAACCCAACCAAACTGGTCCTTACCTTCTGGATGTTTGATATCCTTATCCTTGGTAGGATCATAAGCCAGACTGCTTACTTTAATACCATCTGTTCCAGGAATGACAGCGTCAGGGTTAGTATAATGATACCAGAATGGATTATCATAAACACCAAGCTTTAATCCTTTGGCAGCTAACTTTGATACAATAGTAGACAATTCCACCTCTGGAGAAGAGTCACTTCTCTGTGTATGGCTGTATCGAGTCATGTATCCATTATCACCACTCATTGAAGCAAAGCCATCAGTAACAAGCATATCATAGCCATGTGCCTTAAGATTGGTTGCTACATAATCAATGGCTTGATCCCACATGTCTTCTGTAAAGATGTTTGGGAACGTTCCTGCCTTCTCTTGTGCACGCAGTTCGCCGTACACACTCCAGTATAATGGAGCATAATCCATACCCTCTGACTCTGCAAGAGGAGTAAGACCTATGGTTGGGTCAGTCTTATCAACACTCAGATCGCTGGTAACATCCCACTCGTTGCTATTACAACTCGTAAGTAAAGCAGCAAATGCCAAGCTTGCAAAAATATATTTCTTCATTGTTTTAATCTATCATAAGTAGTTAATAACTGGCAACCATATGATTCATCTTTCTGACTCCTATGTTCTACATGTGTGACACATATGTTCTACGAGCGTGACTCATATGAGTCAAAATCACAAAGCATATCTATCAAATGATTGCCAGTTGATAATATTATCGGATTCTGTTATGCACCCAGGTATTCTGCTTTAAGCTTCTTATTATTCAAATCGAGTGTCAGCTTGTACTTACCAGCCTTGGTAACCTTCCACTTCTTATCACCATAAGAAGCCTCTGTACCATAAGCAAGTGCATCGTTAGCAACACCATTCTCATTGATTTCAGTATCAGCTTCAGGTGCGAAGAAGTAAGGCTTATCGCTAGAGAAGCCAGACTTATCAAGCATGAACTTCATCTCACCTTCACTAAGTTGTACCTCAACAGAGAATAGATGATCACCCGTCTTTGTTACTTCTACTCCGTTATCGGTAACCCATCCTGCTGGTGTTGCACTACCTATCATATAAACAGTCTCTGTATCCCAAGGTGTAGCAGCTGGAGTTGGAGCAGCATCTGCAGTGAAGCTCTCAACCTTTATAGTATGGTTCGTAAGGTCGAAGACAATCTTGTAAGTACCTGCCTCAGTTACTTTCCACTTATTATCAGCACCACCGACTGTCATTCCCTTCTTTGCAACACCCTCATGATTCACCTCACAATTAGGCTCTGGAGCCTGGATAAGGTTTGACCAAGCAGGAAGATCAGAATTGTTAGTAACGAGTTTGAACTCACCAACATTCAGATGTCCCTCATAAGTGAACTGCAATGGGTTATCAGATGTCTTTGTGAAACGCTCTGTACCAGCCTGCAGCTTTGTGTTCAAACCGTTGTTATCCCATCCATAAGGAGTAGCATCTCCTATGAATGACAACCATTCTGCAGCAATAGGCTCAACAGGGCCTTCACCTTCATAAGCAGCAGAGATCTTACGGGTACGAAGATCAATTGTCAAGTTATAATAACCTGCCTGTGTAATCTTCCACTTATTGTCAGCACCTCCCTTACGAACGTCGAAGCCACTGCTTGCAACACCATTAGCATTGATCTCTGTATTGGCTTCAGGAGCATAAATAAAGGTAGCACCCCAATCACCTTTGGCAATAGGGAACTTCAACTCACCCACATTCAACTTACCATGATAAGTGAATATGAAGTTGTCGTTAGCATCCTTCGTCATCTCAAAAGGATTATCGATATTCCATCCAGCAGGTGTTGCATCACCTACCATATAAAGATGGCCGAGCTTCAGAGGTAACTCCTCTGTAATCACAACGATATCCTTATCATCATTACATGACTGGAATGTTGTTGACGCAAGAAGCGCCAACAATGCAAACATTCCATATTTCATTAATTTCTTCATTTCTACAATAGGGTTTTAGTCGTTAAACATTAATTGTAACCTGGGTTTTGCTTCATACCAGTATGAGTGTTCAAAGTCTCTGTATGGAATGGGAATATCTCCGTGTGATTGTCAGCATCAGCATCCTTATCCCACCAAGCATTGCCAAACTTGCCAAAACGAATCAGGTCAATACGACGGCGACCCTCTGCAAAGAACTCACGTCCCCACTCTGCTAACATCTCTTTCATATCAAGAGTAGCAGCACCTTCTGGTGCATACAGAACTGTTGACCAGTCAGAAGAAGGATAGTTACGCTTACGAACTGAGTTTAACAACTTAGCTGCGCCAGACGTATCTCCCTTGCGGAGCTTGCATTCAGCAAGGCTATAGATGATCTCAGGAAGACGAACCTCACAGTAATCAGCCTCGAACTGCTGATTCTCCTCATAGTCTGAGTACAGAGGATACTTAGCAAACATCCAACCAGAGTTGTCGTCTCCATCCTCAAGACGGCTAGCTGCCTTATCGAGCCACTTACTTCCATCGGTTCCACCGAACTTACCAACAGCGTCACGTAAGTCTAGAGTGTACTGGTCGTGGTGGTCTTTCAGATACTGTGTATTGCCATTATCATCAGTATACAGAATCTTTCCAAAGATAAACATACCCTCACGACGACCATTACTAAGGTTCTTATACATCTTCAGACGTACATCAGAAGGATACTTCTTGAACTGTGCTATAGGCATACCAAGCTCATAATTATACTTCTCACCCTTAGGATTATAACTTGGAGAAGCAGAATACTTAATGTTATGAGAACCTTCTCTGCTCTTAGTATCGTGTAACCAGTCATTAGCCTTTGAAGGAACTGACCACCAATACATGTCACCTTTGTAATGCCAGTGGGTCTCTCCTGAACTTGGGAAGGCAAAGATTACCTCATCACAATTCTCATTATCCCAATCAAAAGCAGCATCCCAACGGTCAGCAACAGCATAAGTACCATACTTTCCGTCAATGATATCCTGTGCATACTGTTCAGCATCAGCAAAGTGATCTTCGCCAATATAGACCTTAGCATTCATATAAAGACGTACCAACAAAGCAGCTGCACCTGCCTGTGTCCACTGTCCTTCAAGTTTACCATTACCACCAAGAGATGTCTTCTTGGCCAACCCAGGGAGGGCTTCTTTCAAGTCTTTCTCAATAAAGTCAAATATCTCTTTTGGTGGGACTTGTTCTTTAGAGTTCTTTGATTGATCATAGAAGCTCTGTGACAAATAGATGTTGCGGAAAGCATCTAAAAGTCTTATATAGAACCAAGCACGTAAGACATGGTTCTGAGCTTTCAAGTTTGAACTCATCCTCTGAGAAACCGAACTTAGAAGCAGACAGCTTATCAAGGTCTTCAATAACCTTATTAGCCTGGCCGATACCTTGATAGCATCCATTAAACTCTGACTGTGCCTCACCATTTGTCACAAGCCACTTGTGACGATGCAGACGTGCCCAACGTCCACCATCATCCCACCAGTCTCCACGAGTAGGAGTTATAAGTTGATCCGCAGACTCTTCGTTCAACACATGACGATTCTGGATACTCCAAAAGCCATGCTCAAACGGACGAAGTACCGCACGAATAACATCATTTTTTGTATTATAATAGTTGTTTGATGCCACTTGGTCGTACAGTGTCTCACTAAGATCTGTACAACTTGAGGCTGTCATAAGAGCCGCAGGCACTGCCAACAGTGCGGCATATTTATATAACTTATTCATTGTATTTCAATATCTAATGATTGAACAATTATTTAGAAGTCAACCTGTAAGCCCAACAAGAACTGACGTACTGAGGGGTAGTAAGTACGAGAACCAGTAGCTCCTGGATCAAGGCCATTCAACTGATAGTTAGATGGGTCAATACCTGAGAACTTAGTAATCGTAAAGAGGTTGCCAGCTGTAGCATAGATTCTTATAGAATCAATGTATTTCTTATTAAGATTCAGTGTATAACCAAGACTTACAGAAGATAACTTCAAGTAGTCACCAGGCTCAAGGAAGTAGTCAGACACGATAGGATTCTGACTAACGGCAAGGTTCTTACTATATGCCTTATCCATTACATTACCCTGGAAGTTCTTTGTTCCATAATAGAAGTCATGGATATTGAAGATATCAAAACCAAGAGCTGTCTGGAAGAACAGAGATGCATCAAAGTTCTTGTAACGGAAACTATGTGTCATAGAACCCGTGAACTGAGGCAGACCATTACCAACATACTGACGGTCATCATCAGTAGCATTATCTGCCAAGACCATATCACCATTCTTATCATATACTATCCAACGACCTTGTGGGTCAATGCCTGCATACTTCCACATATAGAAGCTACCAACACGTCTACCTTCTTCAAGACGTTGTAAGGTATGGAATGGGTAAGGATCCTGTGTTGACACACGATCAACATAAGTAGCTTTTGCATATTCTCCATTTGAGAAGTGCACAAATTTATTACTCATTGTTGCACCAACAATGTTCAATGTATAAGAGAAGTCCTTCGTCTTAACAGCATTCCAAGTAATATCAAACTCGAAACCAGAGTTACGCATGGTACCAACATTCTCAAATGTTGAAGGGAACAAGTATGGTGGCATTGGTACTGGATAGTCTCCCAAGAGATCCTGTTGTGTACGATTGTAATAGTTGAATGAACCATAAAGATTACCATTAAACAGAGCCCAGTCTAAACCTATATTCCAGTTCTTACCTTTCTCCCAATGCAAAAAACTATTGTCGTTTCTGGCTGGTCCCCACACTTGATAAGACTTACCATTATACATATAGTAGCCAAAGCCAGTCATTGTAGCTAGCGACTGATATGAAGCAAAGCCCTGATTACCCGTTACACCATAGTCAGCACGAAGCTTCAAGTCTGTCAACCAACTCTTTGTCCCCTGCATAAAAGGCTCATCAGATATACGCCAACCAGCAGAAACAGCAGGGAAATTACCCCACTTATGGTTTGCACCAAACTTAGAAGAACCTTCATGACGAAGAGAAGCTGTGAACAGATAACGCCCCTTCCAGTCATAACTTACACGTCCAAAGAAAGAAATCAGCTTGTTATCATTCATATATGAGCCTAAACCAAGCTCGTCTTTCTTCTTCATGAAAGAACCTGTACCAAGGTTGTTATCCTCAAGTGCATCATTAGGGAAGTCCTTATTCTCTGCATTAAAGCCAGAAAACTTATTATACTGATAAGAATAACCCAACATTACCTTAAAGTTATGATCACCAAAAGAGTTAGCATAATTGGTAATCCACTCCATACTCATCATTGATTCCTTGCTATAACTCTGACTTGCCTCACCTATACGACCAGCATTGATAGCCAAAGTATTAGTAGATGGACGGAACCACTGGTTGTAATTATCATACTGATGGTCAGCATAAGTCAACTGTGTAGTCAAAACTTGCTTACCAGGATTCTTCAACAAGAGTGGGAAAAGATTCAACTTAACAGTACCATCCCAGTCAATCAACTTAGTAGTACCTGTATTCTTTTCACGCTTTTCCATTTCAACAGGGTTATAAGCTGCAGCCTGACCCTTGAAATTATAATATTGTGTTGGGTTCTGCGGATCCCAAACAGGAGTTGTTGGATTCGCCTCTACTGCATTACGGAAAACATCCCAACTTGCATTCTTACGATAAGCGATACGTGGAGCAATATTCAAACCGAAAGTAATAAGACCACTTTTTGTCGTGTGATTCAAAGAAGCACGTGCACCATATTCTTCACGACCAGAGTATTTATCAATACCCTTTGCGTCACGATAATCAACAGAAGCACGATAGTTTGATTTGATATTACCACCACTGAGGGTTAAAGTATGTACAGTACGTACGCCAACTCGGCTCACTTCCTTCATCCAATCAGTAGAACTACCAAGGTCATAACCTGTACCTGATGCCAAACGGTTAGCACGATACTCTGCAGCATTGAGCATATCGAGTTCTTTCTTAATAACATCGAATGCCACTGTTCCATTATAAGTAGTATGGAGATTACCATCACGTGCACCTTTCTTCGTTGTCACAAGGATAACACCATTAGAGCCACGTGTACCATAGATAGCAGAAGCTGCACCGTCCTTGAGGACATCATAGCTCTCGATATCATTGGGATTGATGTTAGTGAGGTTACCACCTGGTACACCATCAATAACGATCAATGGACCTAACTCAGCTGCACGAGAAGACACACCACGTACCTGAATACTTGCTTGGTTGTTAGGATCACCTGCACCTGTATTGGTAATACTAACACTTGGCACTTTACCCTGAATCATCATAGATGGGTCAACACTTGCAACCTGGGTGAAATTCCTTGCAGAAACATGTGAAATGGCAGAAGTCAATTCCTTCTTATCCATCGTACCGTAACCTACAACGACAACCTCATCAAGGTTTGCAGCATCTTCCTGCATCTTAATCTTGAAATCAGACTGACCGTTTACTGGTAAATCCTGTGTCTTGTAACCAACGTAAGTCACACGGATTCGAGATTTAGGACTTGATACAGACAGTGAGAAATTACCGTCGATATCTGTCACCACACCATTTTTGGTTCCCTGTTCCATGACTGTTGCGCCAATTACGGGCTCACCATTCTGATCAGTTACTGAACCTTTGACATTGAAATTTTGAGCAGCTACGTTCAAAGCACAGATAAGTCCCACCAAGATGGCAAGCACCTTACGCCATGAACTGTTCTCAGTTTGCAATGGTTTCATGATTGTTGTTTTAATTGATTTATGTTTTTAATATTTCTTGTCGCCGCCTTTTAAGAAGGCACTTTATTAAAAAAGTATCTGCAAAGATAACGAAAAATTCGCTTAAACATTAAAGAATATATAAAGTCTCATGAAAGTATAAACACTTATCGTTGATTTTCAGTAGGTTATCTATTTATTTATACAAGTTAATATAAGACCTATAACATGGTATTCTCAGCCTTCTCAGATAACCCAAAAGAACCTCAAATGTTAAAAACAACTATCCTATAAATACGACTTTTTATAAAATCACAAAGCAAATGTAATCATTCCTCACTTGCTAATTACGCTATATAAATCGAGAGGAGGAGCTACAAACACCGTGAAAAACTCTCAATCAAATCATCATCTCTCTGCCCAATCACTTCTATCAAGGTTTCTGTACCCAATAGCCTCTGCTATATGTTGTACGAGAACCGCCTCAGAACCATCCAAATCTGCGATGGAACGGGCAACTTTTAAGATTCTATTGTATGCTCGAGCAGACAGTTTCAACCGTTCCATAGCGTCACGTAACAGTTGCACAGAGGCTGCATCAGGTTCGGCAAATTCATGAATCATCCGTTCAGACATCTGCGCATTACAATGCACATTACGATAATTGCGGAAACGTTCAGTCTGTATTGTACGTGCACTGATGACCCTTTCGCGTATTTTCTCACTTGTTTCACCGGGTGTTGCCTGTGATATATCCTTAAAAGGAAGTGGTGCTATCTCACATTGTATGTCTATACGGTCCATAAGAGGTCCCGAAATCTTTGCCAAATACTTCTGAATCTGTCCAGGAGTACAGACACAATGATGTGTTGGATCAGCGAAATAGCCACATGGACAAGGGTTCATACTTGCTACAAACATGAAGCTACAGGGATAAGTTACGGTGTATTTAGCACGTGAAATAGTAATCTGTCTATCCTCTAAGGGCTGACGCAGAACCTCCAAAGTGTGCTTATTGAATTCGGGAAGCTCATCACAGAAGAGCACACCATTATGTGCAAGCGTTATCTCACCGGGCATAGGATTAGCACCTCCACCAACAAGAGCAACCTCAGAGATTGTATGGTGTGGACTACGGAACGGTCTTTGGGTTATCAACCCGGTATCTCTGCTCAGCTTTCCTGCTATGGAATGGATTTGTGTTGTCTCCAGACTTTCTGATAAAGACAGAGGAGGAAGGATAGAAGGAAGGCGTTTTGCCATCATACTCTTTCCACTTCCAGGTGGTCCAACCATAATAAGATTATGTCCACCTGCCGCTGCTACCTCAAGTGCACGCTTGACATTCTCTTGTCCACGTACGTCTGCAAAGTCAAGATCAAAGGCATACTGATGTTCATAAAATTCCTTACGCGTATCTACAAAACAAGGTTCTACGCTTGCAGAGCCATTCAGAAAGTCTATCACTTGTAGGATATTCTCCATTCCATAAACTTCCAACGTATCCACAACAGCAGCCTCATGCTCATTTGCTTTCGGGACAATGATACCCTTAAACTTCTCTGCTCGTGCCTTAATAGCTATTGGTAAGATTCCTTTTACAGGCTGTAATGTACCGTCAAGACTCAACTCCCCAACAAGCATATAGTCTCGAAGAAGGTCGTTACTCATCTTTTCATTAGCTGCCAAGATGGCTATTGCCAACGGGAGATCAAAGCTTGAGCCTTCCTTTTTCAGGTCAGCAGGTGCGAGATTGGCTGTAATATCCGCAACAGGAAACTTATATCCATTGTTCAAAAGAGCAGCAGCGATACGGTCATGACTTTCCTTTACCGCACCATCAGCAAGGCCGGTAAGATGAAACAACACGCCACGTGTGATACTTACTTCGACTGTTACGGTGGTAACCTCCATGCCATTAACAGCCGCACAGAATGTTTTTACAAGCACGTTATTGGTTTTTAGTCTATGCTATAACGCTGACGAACAGTATTAGCAGTGATGCCCCGCTCAATAATCTTGCCATTACGAACAACGATATTATCGGGTACTGTTGTGAGTCCAAAGGTCTTCAAAAGTGGAGTACTAAGCATTTTACCATCGCAAACATTAGGGAACGTAATGTCATCGTTCTTCAATGCCTGCCGAACGTCCTTAGGATTAGCATCCACACTTATCCCCAAGGCTGCTATCTTGCCAGCTTTTACCGCATCATTGAGTGCACGTTGGAAGTCAAGGCTCTCATAACTCCATGCTGCCCACGTGCTGATGATAATAGTTTGATTAGCCAATGTAGCATTGTTTATCAGCTTTCCATTGACATCCTTAGCTGTGAAATTAGGTAATTTATCACCTACTTTCAATGTTCCCAACCCACTTATTTGTCGTTGTAAACGACCCAAGGTCACGTTTCCAGGTTGTTCTTTAAGAAGAATCTTCAGTAAATTAGCCGCCTGTTTATAGTCTGGTGTCTCCGTCTGAATGAGATAACGATTCAGCAAATAGACACTAACAGTCGACTCTGGATGATCTTTAATAAATTGTATAGCATACTTCAATTCATCAGGAGGTGACGAATTGGCTATTTGTTTTCTGAATTTTGTCATAAGTTCGTTATCATCCGTACCCTTCACCTCCATCTCTTTCAAGTGAGAAGCATCTGCTTTCACTTCTACAGAGCCACCCGACTCAGCGAAGATGGGTTGTACAGAATAGTTTGGGAAGATGATAACAAGTGTAGCAGGTTTGCTACAAGGGATCTCATATGCAAAGCGACCAGCCTCAATCTTAATGGTATCCAATCCATCTATACCACCGTCAGGACTATAAACATACAGTTCGCCTTGGTTCATGTGCAAGAAACGTCCTTCCATCTTGAAGTGACCACTACGTGTACCACAAGAGATTAATATCAAAACGAGTAACAGGAAGAGTACTATTCGCTTCATGCGCATAGAGATTTAAGAAGAAAGTGCCGCGAGCGGGACTCGAACCCGCACAGCCATTACTGGCCAAGGGATTTTAAGTCCCTCGTGTCTACCAATTCCACCATTGCGGCAAACCGTCTGCAAAGATAAGGCTAAATCTCCAAACTGGCAAAGGTTTTACAAAGTTTTTTGATTCTTATAAGGCTTATTTTACAATAATCTCATCAATAAGAGGGCGGAGAACATAGGGTGAAACAAGATGTAGTAAGGGATAAAAGGAGGGAGAATGAGAATGAAGGAAAGGACTGATAATGTACAATAAAAGTCAGAGTGCTTTTTAATAGATGCTCTTTTGCATTGTAAAAGACGCCCTTTTGCAAGGTAAAAGATGCCCTTTTGACATGCAAAAGGTGCCCTTTTAGAACGCAAAAGGGCACCTTTTAAAACTCGTTTTGTAACTCTTTGAAGAACAACAGATTACAAACTCTAAGAAAATAGTAATCCTATCATATTTCAATATCAGTAGATCAGAAATATGTAAAGCTATTTCATACTACCCTACCCACCCTATAACGGCATGTACTTACGGGCAAAGAAGGATAGTATCCATCCTGAAGGAACTAATTGACCACCAATATTCCAAACGGACCTGTGCTTGTTGCACGATAGCGTATCAGTTTTTTGCCTGGCTGACCTGTCACGATATTGCCTCCAGTATTCAGATTATAGCTTCGCTTACAGTTGGAACATGTTGCGATACCTGTACCGTTTATCTTCAGTTCATACGGACGCAGGGGTAACGCATCGGGATGAAAACAATTCGGACATTGCAGGTCGTAAGCAAAAAACACTGCTGGATTATCAAGATTTCCATAACCAACAATAAGCCCATTGTTCATCCCCACATGTCTCCAACTCTCTAATTTGAGGTCTATAGCATCAAACCATACTGGCGAAGAGGACTTCAATCCCTGGTTATTTTCAAATGAAAAACTATATCGACCACTGACATAAGCATACTTAATAATACAGAACACACCTGGCGCTTGTGGGTTCAGTGCTGTTGACAACACAGCATCCTGATGCGTATCATTGTGGAAATTGAAGTATGGATGATAATCACTATACTCGTAATCAAAGCTATCACCGCAGGATGTTACCAACAGTGTAGCTATAAAGAACAGGAAATAAAACAATCTTTTCATACTGATCATTCTTTATTTGGCAGTCTTTACACTGCTTTTCTCACCTTGTTAAAAGCCAAGGTAGCTAATATTAGAGTCATCAAAGTCAGCACACTGTCATCCCAAAGGAGTTCTAAAGTCCCTTTATACGTATGACTTTGATGACTATTTACCTTAAACAAACCTAACTATACCTCCATTCTTGCCTGCGCATAGGCATCCCTGAAGGGCGGTTCTGAGGTTCCGAGACAGCTCTTTATGTCTACTCAAACGGAATCATTGCCAGTGCATCAGCTATCTTTTCGATACCCTCTTGCAGAGGTTTTGATACCATTCCCTTTGCAAAGAACGGGATATCAGCATCTATTGTCAGCTTCATTTTCGATGAATTGTCGCTGACTGGCAGTATCTGAATCCAAAAGTTGAATGACAACGGAGAGTTTTCACTCTCAAATTTTATGGTCTTTGGCTCATCACGCTCAATGATACGCATAGAGATTTGTCCCACAGGATCAACGCTGATAGAAAGAGAATCCTGATCAAAGGTGAGGTTTTTCAGTTTGTCTTTCACCTTATCCATATCTGCATTCCCCGTATCTCCGTCGGGCAAACGGTCCTTTAAGCGTTGTACATTGCTCATGTCACTTAAAGTATTATAGACGCTCTGCTGTGAATGGGGTATCTGTTTTACACTACTTTCAAACTTAGTCATATCGCTTTATATTTAGAAAAGTTAAAGAAACGAGAGGAGTTTACACAAAAAAAGGAGCCATAGGAGTTACAGCCAACAGCTCTTTCAGCATATTGACGGAAGGAGATTACCACGATATTCAGCATAAAACTCCTCCTGAAAGAGTATTGTCTTTAATTCCTATAACTCCCTTAGCTCCTGTAAATCCCTTCAAATTACATGTCTTTCTTCCAGTTTGCAGGGTCCTTACGCCACTCATGTAGCATCGGGACATCGGTCTCTTTGATGTAACCTGTCTCAAGAGCTTTCTCTACGACATGCTCATAATCTGTCAAAGTAACCAACTTCACACCTGCTTCACGGAATGCTTCTTCAGCTACAGGGAAGCCATAAGTGTAAGAAGCAACCATACCTACGACTTCAAAACCTGCTTCACGAAGGGCTGCTACTGCCTTTAATGAAGAACCACCTGTTGATATAAGGTCTTCCACAACAACCACTTTTGCACCCTGAGGAAGTTCACCTTCAATCTGATTTTTCATACCATGATCCTTTGGTTTTGGGCGAACATAAGCATAAGGAAGTGCCAGTTCGTCAGCAACCAACATACCTTGAGCTATTGCTCCTGTAGCAACACCAGCCACAGCTGTAGCCTCTGGGAAGTTCTTCAGTACTGCATGAACAAGCTCTAACTTAACAAATGAACGCACATCATGGAACGATAGCGTCTTACGGTTATCACAATAGAAAGGTGATTTCCAGCCACTTGCCCACGTAAAGGGATTGTTGGGCTGCAACTTGATAGCTTTGATACCGAGCAATTTGCCCGCAAAGACCTTCTTTAAATCTTCCATTTTGACAGTATTTTATTATAATATAAGTGCAAACTTAAGCATTTTTTCTGAGATTTATTGGTATGATACATGAAAAAAGGCTGTTAAGTTCTGTTTAGGATATAATCATTTAGGATTATTTTAGTTGGATATCGTCATGCATAACACTTCGTTACATATTCTTGGCAAAGCCCAATGAGAGTACACTAACCTTCACATTATCCCCTTGAAGGACTTCTTTGGCTGCAGCAGTGAGCGTTGCACCAGAGGTAATAATATCATCAATGAGCAGGATATGCTGGTGACTGACAGCCCCAGCATCAACAAGTCGAAAGGCTTTCTCTACGTTTTCATTACGCTGCCAACGGTCTTTCTTTGTCTGACTACCATAGAAAGTAACACGTTCCAAGGCTCTTTCCAACAATGGAAGACCTGTAACAGAACGTATACCACGGGCTATTTCAACACTCTGATTATACCCTCTTTGTCGCTGACGTTGCGTTGTCAATGGTACAGGAAGCAGGGTTGTGATACCTTCGAAGAATCCTTCTGTGGCAAACTCTTCGGCAATCATCTGCCCAAGTTGTTCCCCAATCTCAGCGTGTCCACCGTATTTCAACCGATAAATAAGCCTACTTGTGTCGGAATGTGGCTTATAAAAGAAGAAAGATGCAGCCCGTTCTATGGGTATTCTACCCCAGAAAAGACGCGCAAGGTCGTTATCATAAGCTGACGAAGCATACCCTGTACGAGGCAAAAAGAGGTTACAATGTCCACAGATAACCTCCTCCGACACAGCCAAACGCTTACCACACATCACACAAGAACGTGGTGCTAAGGTATCAAGGATACGAGAAAGAAAACTAATCGTCCTCTCCATCATCAACAAAGTCTATACTGCCATCAGCCTCAACGACCCCTTCGTCAATACATTTCCGTATCAAATCTATCGTAAACCCACGTCCCATAGCAAACTTTATGAGCTTCATGGAGCGTTCATAGTCGCTCTCGGCTTTTATAGTTGGATACTTACTCGCTAACAAAGGGCGCAGAACTTCCAAGTATTCTTCATCTTCTACAGCATCAAGCACAGGCGTTGAGATACTACTGTCAACCCGTTTCTGCCATAAAGCCTGCTCAATCTTCCTCCTACCCCACCTATTATAGCGTATCTTATCATGTACAAAGAACTCCGTATAACGTGCATCATCAATGTACTTCATCTTGGTGAGCTTCTCCATAATACGTGCTTGAGCATCTTCAGATAGCCCCCATTTACGCATTCTCTAACATTTCACCAGAGCAATGCTCACCTTTAGCACACAGATCGGCAAGCTTCTTCAAAGCTTGTGGCTCTAACATGGGTCGTTTTTGTATCATGGTCGGGTGGCTTTTACGAACCGTTGCTTACCAAACTGGTCGGTTCTAAGTTCTACATGTGTATAATTTAAGGCCTCAAGCATAGCTTTCACATTATTAATATAGAGTGGGTTGGTCTCAAAATAAAGTGTTCCTCCACTGTATAAAGCCTTTTCTCCATACTCTGCAATAGCCCTATAGAAGCGCAAAGGGTCATCATCTGGTACGAAAAGCGCCGTTTCCGGCTCGTACTTCAGCACGTTTTCTGCCATATCCGTACGTTCTTTATCACATATATAAGGAGGATTGCTGACGATAATATCAAACTTCAGTTGTTCTGCAGTAGCCGAAAGATGAAGCACATCCTCCATAATCAACTCCACATGTGCACCCCATTGATGCATATTCTCACGTGCAATGAGCAACGCATCAGCTGATATGTCCCACGCTGTTACAGCAGAATTATACAAGTCCAAGGCCAGTGTAACAGCTATACAACCACTACCCGTCCCCACATCCAGCACCCGTAGTGGGACAGGAGGTTGCAAAGCGCAATAAGGATGATTGTAGTCTGCTTCTATCCAACGGCATAATTCTTCGGTTTCCGGGCGAGGTATCAACACACCTGGGGCTACATGGAAAGCCCTACCACAGAAAACCTCACGTCCAAGAACATACTGTACAGGCTCAGAACGCTCTAAACGGAGCATGATTTTATCTAATTCAGCAACGTCTTCTCGCGATAATTCATTAACTTTGCCTGTATAAATATCAGTCAGTGTGATGCCAAACTGTGCATCAAGCACCATCCGTATGATGGCTTGCGCCTCACGTTCTTCATACAAAGGGATGAGTCTTTGCCATAATTCTTGGTATGTCATAACTGCAAAGATAGGAAATAAAAAGAGATGAAACAAGAAGAACTTGATGAAATATACATGCGTCGATGCCTCCAACTGGCACGTAATGGACAACAATTAGCCAAACCTAATCCCATGGTTGGGGCTGTTATAGTGAGCAAAGAAGGACGAATCATTGGCGAAGGGTATCATGTTCGTTGCGGAGAGGGTCACGCTGAGGTCAACGCCTTCGCCTCTGTGAAGAAAGAAGACGAGCCTTTGCTACACAAATCTACCATCTACGTTAGTCTGGAACCGTGTTCTCATTACGGCAAGACACCACCTTGTTCTGACCTCATCATACGCAAAGGGGTGAAAAGAGTTGTTTGTGGATGTATCGATCCCTTTGCTAAAGTACAGGGAAGAGGCGTGAAGAAGATTCGTGAAGCAGGCATTGAAGTAACTGTTGGAGTATTGGAAAAGGAGTGCTTGGAGCTTAACAAGCGCTTCATAACCTACAATACACACCATAGACCCTATATCATTTTGAAATGGGCACAGACTGAAAACGGATTCATTGGACTGAAAGATAATCAGGTTTTAAGCATATCTTCCCCCTTTACCAAGATGCTTGTACATAAGCTAAGAGCTGAAAACGATGCCATTCTCGTGGGCAAAAAAACTGAAGAACAGGAACATCCACAACTCACAACACGGGAGTGGAGTGGTCCAAACCCAGAGAAATTAGTGCTTACAAGCCATCCTACAAAGAACTATGAGTATGCAACTCCATCAGAAGTGCTTTCCCATTTATATACGGAAAAGAAGCAAAGTCTTATCGTTGAAGGGGGGAAACAAGACGTTAGAAAGCTTCCTGAAAGCAGGATTATGGGATGAGATACGTGTGGAAACAGCTCCCTTCACCATTGAAGATGGCGTAAGAGCACCGCAACTTCCTCATGATATCCATATTGTAAGTGCAGAAGAATACGGTAATAAGATTATCACTTACGAAAGGAATTGAGCCTTCTCATGAGTGATTCAAACATGCAAAAACAAGCACAGACAGCCTCTTCTGACTTGTAAACAAGCTACATTGCAAAAAGAAAAGGGCATCTCCCCCCTATAGAACTGTTGCTATATAGGTATCGGAGATGCCCTCTTCTTATTTCGTGCTAACGCTCAGCACATATGGTGCTGATGCCTAACTCACATCGTGCTAACGCCCAACTCATATGGTGCTGACGCCTAATTCTTATGAAATTGCAAGCAAATACAACCGTAAAAGGTTAGTTACACTTATTGGTCATGATGTTTAATACCATGTCATCAGTGTTACACATGGCTTCTTTTCCTATGCTTGTCAGGTTCCGAATAGACTTATCCACGTCATTGTCAATGATTCCTTCAGCCGCAGTAACGCACTTCCCTTCCATTGAAAGGGTAGCTGAAAGGATTGCTGTTGACACACCTGAGGATATCTTCAACGAACAACTGGGCTTTGCACCATCACAAATCATACCTGTAAGGTTAGCAATCATGTTCTTAACAGAGTTACATACGTTCGCATAATTACCTCCCATAAGATACGTAATGCCACAACTTGACCCGATACTAGCCACAACACAGCCGCAAAGTGCCGACAATGCACCAAGACTTTGCTTGATATAGATGGCTGTAAGATGACTTAATATAAGTGCACGGACCAACTCTTCCCTCGTATTTTCATTCTCTTTGGCAAAGACAACTACAGGATTTGTCGCACAAATGCCTTGGTTTCCTGATCCACTATTGCTCATAACAGGTATCAAAGCTCCTCCCATACGAGCATCACAGGCTGATGCTGTCTTTGCAATGATATGCGAGAAGATGCTATTTCCAAAGATTCCACGACTCAAAGGACGGTCCATAATCTTTCCAAGACAGTGTCCGTAGTTACCTTTCACGGCTTCTGCGGCTGCACGAAGGTTATAACGCTTTGCCTCAAGGATGAAATCTATCTCCTCAATAGGCGTCGTCATGGCAAAATCCCACACTGTTTGCAGATTCAAACAGAGTGGAGTGGCTTCAGAAACGGCTGCTTCTGGATTGCGTTTGTCAACAAGTACGTTGTCATCAACCTGCTCAAAGACTATATGTGTATGACTTCCAGCAATGATAACAGTTGCTTTATGCTCGCCAGACACGCATGTCACCTCTATATAAAGCTTCTCTGTGATACCTTCTTTCAGGCTGATATCAATCCTATTCTCGCTGATATAGGTCTTCCCTTGCTCTAAAGTAGCAGGAGTAAGGTCCTTAATAACCTCCAACTGATACTCTGATTTGCCTATCAAAGCACCTAAGGCAATAGCTATAGGCAGTCCTATCATCCCTGTTCCGGGTATCCCCACGCCCATAGCATTCTTCAGAATATTAGCTGAAAGACGCACATATATATGTTCGGGACGCTGATTTAACAACTCAGCAGCACGTGCTGTACACAACGCAACAGCCATAGGTTCAGTACAACCCACAGCCGGTACCACCTGACAGTGTATCAATTGGATAATCTGTTCTCTAATATTAGTTTCAAGCATATTGATTGTTTTAGGTTCTTTTTATTAGTTTCTGGCGTATCTTCTCCATCCTTTGCCGACGGTTTATAGAGAAGGTTGAGCCGTTTTCCTCTATATAATCAAAGAGACTGTAAGCCTTTTCCAACAGCATCTGTCGCAAAGGGTTTGCCTTAAAGCATGCTTCTACATAAAGAAGTTCAGCCAACATATTCAGTTTGTCCATCCTTTCGCCTTCCTTCCATTGCTCATTGGCATAAGCTATAGCCTCGGATAGCGATAGATTACGTAGATCATTATAATCTCCAACATACTGACGGTAGAGGTCTTTCAGGTCTTTGTCACGCTCTAAATCATCTTCTTTCTTTACTAAGAAACGTGAGATTGCTGCACAAAACTCCTCTATCATCCTCAGGAAATAATCTCGTTGTAACATTATTATTCTGTTTTTATGCTACAAAAGTAAATAAAAAAAAGGAGAATAGAACTGTTTTCCATATTTATTACATGAAAAAACAGCCCCTCTCCTGTATCCTTTCATTACTCTTGGTCTTCTTTTTCGAGAGGATGAGGTAGGCTTTCCCAAAGTTTCTTATAGAACGGATGACGGGTCAAAGTAGCCACATTACCCAGAATAATAAGCTTCATACGAGCACGAGTGATGGCTACATTCATACGACGGAGGTCATTCAGGAAGCCAATCTGCCCTTCTTCATTCGACCGAACAAGGGAAATCAGAATCACATCACGCTCTTGTCCTTGGAAACCATCCACTGTATTCACACTAATAAGGCTGCGATAAGGTTTGAAAAACTCTCGTTTCTTAATCAAACTACGAAGATATTGCACCTGAGCACGGTAAGGTGAGATGACGCCAACGTCTATTCTCTCATCTAAAATACGCTGCTTACCAATCTTCATGAAGTACTCCTGCAGTGTTGTCAGCGTCAGTTCAGCCTCTCCTTTATTGATTCTTCCAAAGCTTTCACCAACAAACTGCTCCTTAGAAAGCTCATCTGAAGTGTCTATCCAGACCATAGGATTATCATAATCAAGGATACCACGATATTTAATCTGTGGTGCACTGATGATTTGACCATGGTAAAACCAATCGGAAGAGAAGCGCATAATCTCTTCATTCATTCGATATTGCACCTTCAGAAGCGTCACTACTTCGGGCTTATTCTCCACTATTCGTTCCATTAAAGTCTTCCCTAACCCACCTCGCAAGGCTGCTATGCTCTTCACTGTGGGAGGTAACTGACAGTGATCTCCTGCAAAAATAACCCTTGAAGCCCTACGAATAGCTATCCAACAGGCTGCTTCCAAAGCCTGTGCAGCCTCATCAATGAACAAAGTGGTGAACTTCTGACCTTCCATTATCCTACTGTTAGCACCAACGAGGGTGGAAGCAACGACACGTGCCTCTCCAAACAACTCGGCATTGATGCGTATTTCAAGCTCTGTTGCACGGCTCTTCAGCCTATCCATCTTCTGATGATAGCTTTCAGAACCTTTCTTTCTGTTGTTCCTCAGTTCACGAATAGCCTTCCGAATCGACCACAACTGTGGGTAGTCTGGATGCGCTTCAAACTTCCTTTCGTATGTAAAACCTAACATCTTATCGTTCACTCGAGTAGGATTACCTATGCGCAACACATTGATTCCACGGTCAACAAGCTTCTCACATATCCAGTCTACAGCCATATTACTTTGTGCACAGACCATCACCTGGCTCTCTCTCATCAGTGCTTCGTTGATGGCTTCAACCAACGTTGTGGTCTTTCCTGTACCTGGAGGACCATGAACTACAGCCACATCCTTTGCCCACAAAACCTCGTTCACAGCCTTTTCCTGTGTTGGATTCAGCCAAGGCAGACGAATAGGAGCGAAAGAAAACTTCTCAACTTTTTGTCGGGAATAGAACAAATCACGCAGATAAGCAAGTCGATTGCCCCTTGCTTTCATCGTACGATCCAATGCATCGAACATCATTCGATAGCTTGTTTCGTCGAAACCCAGCTGACAACCTATTTGTTCTGTAGTTGATTGCAATTCCAATAAGGGTGCAGAGTCAGGCACAGATACAACCATTCTGTCGCCATCAACGTAAGATACCGTTCCAGTAAAGCCATAATACTTCAGCTTTCCCTTACCTTCCGCATCATTATACTTAAAGAATAACAATGGTCTACCAAACTCAAAGTTATGCTCTATATCCTGATCCTGTGTGCGAAACACCTCCACACACAGCTGATTCATCCCATTATAGAAACGTTTACCCACACGTAATGGGAACCAAGCATCGCCTCTTTTAACCTTCCTCTGCATACCTGTTGACTCGGTTTGTTTACGGAAAGCATCTTTCTCAGCATAATACTCCATCTGGAGTAATAGCCGTTGACGTTGTAAAAGCTGTTGTGGAGTTTCCTGAGACATCTTGTTTTTAAATGAATTATTTTAAGTTTATGTTCGAATATCAGCCTGTCCTCTGTTTAACACAAGTATCAAAGTGACCTAAGAATCGTATAGATCATCTATCTCTCCGACCTGTCGAACCGGCTGACCAGGCAACACACAGGACGATAAGAACAAGACAACTTTGAACTCACCAGTATCACTTCTAAAGTCAATCACCAAATTTAACTTGCCATTACCATCAATATTTCTTGTCCGAACAAGAGAACAATAACGAGAAAAATATCAAAGGAAAGATAAGTAATGTAATTCTCATTTATAACTTTAATATTAATTTCTATGTGTGAATACAGACCTCATAACACTGCAAAGAACAAACTTCAGAAGGTCTTAACACCCAAAATCATCAACCACTTCCGATACCTTTCTTACCTGTTGACCAGGTAAAGCACAGGAGGATAAGTATAAAGCAACATAAAGTTCACCAAACTCACCCGACAAATTAAAGAGCAAATCTAACTTTCTATCACCATCAATATCACCTGCAAACATAAGACTGAAGTCAACTTTATCCAAGTTTGTCCTTCTGACAATCTGCTTTCCATTTAAGAGAATGACTCCCTCATAAGATTGATTACCATGTTTCGTGAAAACCTTTTCCTTAGTTTTCAATTCATAATGCTTACCCTCAAAAGTAAAACGTAACGTAGTTCCTGGCTTTAAATAAAAGGCATCCAAGAAAGAATTAGGGGCAATATGAAGGTCAATACTATTCACTTCGCCCATTTTAGAAGGCAAGTGATTAACATATAGAATAACGTCTCTCTTGCTTGTCAGCGTTGACACAGAGTCTCCTATAATCTCATCCCACTCTTTACCTATAGTATATTCTGCCTTAGAAAGATAATATTTATGTCCTTTCCTATACAGTTCCACCCAAGTATCATCAATCAATGTATCAACCTTACATTGACGATAATCGAAAGGAATAAGTATTTTATATGGATGATTATCCATCTCCAAGACCTTCTCCGACATACCTTTTATCGTGTCCTTTCCCTTTTTCTGCACCTCAGACACGGTATCTTTACGCAGAACAGAACTTTCTCCAGCCACCTCAACAGGCCTCTTTTCTGTACAGGATAAGAGAAGAAAGCAAACACCTAATAGGAAAAAATATATCTTGATTCTCATAAATAACAATGTCCTTAATGCTTCTATATAAGTGATTCATTAGCTTATAACACCTGCAAAAGTAACATTTTCCGCCGTATTCTACAATCTTCTGACAGACTAAAAGCCACATTACAGAAAATTACAAGCCCTTTGTACTAATTCTACAAGGCGTCTGTAATACTTCTACAAGCGGCTTGTAATTCTTCTACAAGGCCTTTGTAATTCCCCATAAATAGGTATTCTGCACTATAAGACATGCCTGTTCGTGCTTTTTTCAGCCTCATTCTTACCTGCTTTCCCAAATATTTCTTATATTTGCCAACATCAAATAATAAATTAAACTATACTTATAGCATATGAAAAAGACTAACGTGCAACAGCTGCACACCCTACCATCCGAGTGTACAACCATCATCATCGGGAAAGAACAGACCGCTGATGGTTCTATGATAGTTTCCCGTTCAGAGGACTGGGACGCAATGGAAGCTAAGAACTACGAGATATTTGAAGATACAGACAATGGTCCACGCGAGTTCATTGCAAAGGATAGTCCCTTCCGTTGTGAGCTTCCTGAGAAGGCTTTAGGCTATTCTGCCCTTTCTCCATATAGCCTTCACGGTCACTGGGGAAGCGCTGGTTTCAACACAGCAGGTGTCGGAATGAGTGCAACAGAGAGTATTTTCAGCAGCGATGAGGTGTTGAAATATGATCCATTGGTAGAAAACGGTGTTGCAGAAAACTCTGTTTTCAACATCACACTCCCTTATATCCGTACTGCAAGAGAAGGTGTTGAACGCTTAGGTATGCTTGTTGAGAAGCATGGTATTGCTGAAGGATTCGGTATTGGGTTCGTAGATAACAAAGAGATATGGTACTTTGAGACAGCCTGTGGCCATCGTTGGTTGGCTTGTCGCATGCCAAAGGATCAGTATTTCGTTACTGGTAACCAGAGTCGTTTCCGTACTTATGACCCTAAAGACAAGGAGAATTATCTTGCATCAGCCGACTTGATTGAGTTTGCAGAGAAGCATGGACTCTACAATCCAGCACAGGGAGCGTTTGATTTCCATGAAGCTTATGCGCGAGATGTGAAACTTGACACTACTTATAACTATCCTCGAGTATGGGGATTGCAGCAGTTCTTCTCCCCATCTATCAAGAATGACGTTACAAAGAACACCTTCCCTGTGTTTGCAAAACCCGAAGAGAAGATCACATTGACCAAGCTTCGCACAGCATTCCGCTTCCATTACGACAATACTGACCATGATCCATACCTCCATAGTAACCCTAAGGAGCCTTACAGACCGGTCTCTATCTTCCGTACTACACAGACTCACCTGCTGCAAGTACGCCCAGAACTACCACAAGCCATCGGTTGTGTCAACTATGTTGCTATGGGAATGGCTGATCTTGGTGTGTTCCTTCCACTCTATCAAGGCATAACTTCTTATCCAGAAGCCTACACAAAGGGTACGGATGAGTCAAGTGCTGACTCTGCATATTGGAAGTTCCGCAAGATAATGGTACTCGGTATGACGAACTATAACAAGTATGCTCCTATCATAAAGGAGACTTATGCGAAGTTCGAAGCAGAGACTGACCAGCGTCAAAGGGAGATGGAAGAGGAGTACTTACGCATCTATAAGACACAACCTCTGCATGCAAAAGACCTGTTACAGGCCTTCTCTGACAAGGTTCTAACCGATGCTCTCGAGGTTGCTGACCGTCTTCAGGAGAAGCTTTTCACACTGATGACAAAGGATATCCAGCAGGAATATCTCTTCCATGGTGCTTAAACAGAAGGTATAAACAATAAAGAGGGAATGGCGAAAACCGCCATCCCCTCTTTGCCTATTTATGTTTTACTATCAAACATACAAACAAATAAGACACAACAAGCCTATAAAACCGTCGAACAAACACAATGTTTATTCCCCATTTTTAACCCGTTTTGCAAGTGAAATATTGCTTTAGCGTTATTGAAAAGTCAAATAGAACCAGTTGTAAGAATTCTGTTTACAAAGTTAAAGATAATATTTAGGATTAAAAGTGTTGGTATAATAATATTATACAGACGAACCATTTATAACTACCAAACCTTTATATTTCATCTTCAAGTTACCCTAGTGGAAACTCATGTCCAATAAAAATTATAATCATTCACAGTGAATATAAGTTTTTTTCCTTACCTTTGCACGTAGAATAAGCCTCTCTACGACTGGCAGACACGGCTTATATAAGGTTTGCTCTGATAGTTCAATGGATAGAACGGAGGTTTCCTAAACCTTTGATCCGGGTTCGATTCCCGGTCGGAGTACTATAAATTACTCTTTATTATCCTCTTCTTAAAGAAGAAAATCACTCTATACTACCTAACAAATAACGAGATAAGAACCATTATCCAATAAGCATATCACACTTCATCTTCCAATCCTTTAAATTTAATTCATTATGATTGGTGCCATTATAGGAGACATTATAGGCTCACGTTTCGAGTTCGGAGCAACGCCAGAGGAAGGTTTTGAACTCTTTACTCCCGACTGTTCATACACGGATGATACCATTTGCACCATTGCTATAGCTGATGCTGTGATGAATCATCGCAACTATCAGGAGGCTTTACACGACTGGTGCCGACGTTATCCGGACCCAATGGGAGGCTACGGAAGCAGGTTTTATGAATGGATTCAGGCGGATCAGCCCCATCCTATGAACTCTTATGGCAACGGATCAGCCATGCGTGCCAGTCCTATTGGCTGGTTATTTGATGATTGGGAGCAAGTTATTGATGAGGCAAAGAAGAGCGCTGAGGTCAGTCATAACCATCCTGAAGGTATCAAAGGAGCACAATGTGTGGCTGAAACCATCTGCTGGCTGCGGCTAATGCGCTTCTCCAAGACCGATGTGGAGCGTAAAGTACATAAGTTTCGGCTATGATATACCGTCAATGAGGGACATTTTGAAGATAGGTGCAGAAGGACACTTCGACGGAACATGCCAAGAGACGGTACCAATGGCACTGCGTTGCTTCATGGATGCTAATGATTTTGAAGAGACAATACGCCTTGCTGTCCTCTGCGATGGTGATACTGACACGAAAGCATGCATTGCCGGAGCTATTGCGGAAGCATATTACCAAGTGCCAGAAACCATGATTGAAAAGGCTATCAGCTATCTTCCAGATGACATGTTAGGCATTCTCAGCCAGTTTTATGAGACCATTCAGTCTGGCTGTAGACAAAAGAAGTAACCCCAAAAGGTTACTCCTTTTTTTGTTTTAGTTACTCTCTGTCATCTGAAGCAAACTTGATTCAAGAACGGAATAAATCCTATTTTTGTAAAATAACTTTCTTATTGAATTTTAAAAGGGCGTCTTTTGCGTTCTAAAAGATGCCCTTTTGCATTGTAAAAGGTGCCCTTTTGACATGTAAAAGACGCCCTTTTACATCGTAAAACATGCCCTTTTACAAGCCCATCCGTAACTATCTGGGATTCTGAAGATTACAAACCCGAAAAAGTTCATTTCCTTCTGTTCTGTTCCTCATGATGTTCTCTCAACTGTAAAGTTCTTTCAAACACTATAAAGAAGTATGCTTATCGTCCCTTACCAAGCCTTTCTCTCAATCGTTTCAGATCACTTCTATATGTTTTTCCCGTCTCTTCTCCTATCCGAATCATGTCTTTTATGGCTCCAGGCTTAAAGTCTGTCACCCCATAACAGCCCAAATTAGGATTGATATAGAGGTCGGCTTGTGTACGGTTTATATTATATTTCTTTATATCAGGGCGTTCCGCCAACCAGCTAAAGACCCCACCAAGTCCTCTAAGGAAGGCAAAAGGTGAATGATAATCATCATGTTTACGCTGCTGAAGGTCTATCGCTATCACGATGTCTGCCCCCATTCTCCGCATCACATCTACTGGAAGATTATTTATCATACCACCATCCACAAGCATCAAGGTGTCCATTGCAACAGGTTTAAACATACCTGGGATAGCCATACTGGCGCGCATATTACGTGCTAAGTTCCCCGTGTCAAGTATAATCTCTTGCCGACGGCGAATGTCAAAAGCCACACAAGAGAAGGGAATAGTACACTTCACCTGTCCTTTCTCCGCTGGAGAATGAGACACAAGTGAGTCGAGAAAGTCGTAAATATGGTCACCATGTGAAAGTCCCCACCCTTTCTTACGCTCTACAACAGCCTTACGACGTACGGGGAAGCCAAAGAGATAAGTCACTCCATCCACTTCTTTCAATACCTTTCCTGTAAGAGTTGTGTCTCTATCTGACAACAATGCGAGCCAATGTTGTGAACGAAACAGGGTGTCAAGGGCATTGGTACGATAGCCTTGGGCATACAATCCACCAATGATTGCACCTATACTCGTACCAGCAATATAGTCAATAGGAATCCCAGAACGCTCTATTTCTTTCAGAACTCCTACTGCTGCAGCCCCTTTGGCACCACCTCCACCCAGCACAAGTCCCACCTTCAGGCGTGGCTTCTGTACCGTATTCTGTTGTCCCTGTACGGAAAGCAACAACAGATAAGGATAAGAAATATAAGAAAAGTACGTTTCATGGAGGCAAATGTACTGCTTTTTATCCTAACAAAAGCATCTTTCATCTGATTATCCATACGATAATAATTCCTCTGTTACACCCATTTATCGAACAAATCACATGATTCTTTCACTTGCTAAGCCAGTAACTTTTTCGTAACTTTGCATCATGATGTTTCATCCTTTAGACATAAATGCACCTATACCCGTACGGTTTAATAACCCTTTTGATTATGAACCGGACGTACTTTGCCGTGCTGCAGTAAAGGAATTGCAGTCAAAATTACCCATAAACCCCATAGAAGGGAAGATGTATGGTGTACTGATAGTAATGAATAAAGGACGTTTGGGGTATCTACAAGCCTACTCTGGACAGATAGAAAACGAACCTGAAGGCTTCGTTCCTGCTGTATTCGACTATCTACAACCCAACGGATATTTCAAGATTCATGAGGCTGAGATATCTTCTTTGAACCATATGATAGCACAGTTACAGGCATCTGAGGAGTATAAAGAGGCACAACAACAACTGAAAGACATTCAACAGGAGGCGCAAAAGGTGCTTGACGAGAAGCGAAACATCATGCAAGCAGCCAAGGCTTTACGTGACAAACGGCGGAAAGAGGCTTTCATTTCTGAACAGGAACACAATGAAATGATCCGTCAAAGTCAGTTTCTCAAAGCTGAATTGCACCGCACTAAACTTACTTACAACGAACAGATTGATGCTGCAAAGCAACGTTTGCAGCTGTTACAGGACAAGATAACGGCATGGAAACGTGAACGAAAACTGAAGTCGGACAGGCTACAATACTGGCTATTCTCGCAGTTCTCACTCCTCAATACACGTGGAGAACGCAAGAATCTGCTTGATATCTTTCGGGATTATTATCTGCTTAACAGTACCGCACGTACCCGTATGGCACAGAAACTATCAGCCTCAGCAGACAAAACAGAGGACAAAAACATCTCAACATCATTACTCCCGCCCTCTGGAGCAGGGGAATGTTGTGAGCCAAAGTTGCTTCAATACGCCTTTCAGCAGGGCTATAAACCCATCGCTATGGCGATGTTCTGGTGGGGACCTGCGCCCAAGAATGAAGTAAGACAACATGGTTCTTACTATCCAGCATGCAATGGGAAGTGTAAACCTATCCTTATGTGGATGCTGGAAGGATTGGAAACCAACTGTGATACGGCAAGCAACAGCACCAAACAGACCATTGAAATCATTTATGAAGACAGTTATTTGGCTGTTATCAACAAGCCATCCGGCTTACTGTCTGTGCCTGGAAAGAGTGGGAAACCATCTGTTTACAGTATCCTGAAAGAACGATGGAAGGGAGAGAATGAGCCCTTTATGGTGCACAGATTGGACATGTCGACCAGTGGACTATTAGTCATTGCTCGCAATTTGTCTGTTTATAAAGCACTGCAAAAGCAATTCTTACACCATGAAGTCAGTAAAAGATACGTTGCATTGTTGCCCCTCTCCTTTCTTGAAAAGCACAAACCCACAGACGGAAGAATTACTCTTCCACTCACACCTGACGTAAATGACCGTCCCAGACAGATGGTTGACCACATCAATGGGAAGTCTGCCATTACAGAATATCACGTTGTGGGAAAGACAAAATATGGGAAAGACAACCAAGAAGCCATAAAGATTCAACTTCATCCACAGACAGGTCGCACCCATCAATTACGTGTTCACTGTGCTCATAAAGAGGGTTTGGATACACCTATCATCGGTGATACACTCTATGGTAAGCGTGATGAGCGACTTTGGCTACATGCAGAACACTTAGAATTCACGCACCCCATAACAGCAAAAAACATGTCTTTCGACTGCCCTTTACTATAAAGAGACTGGCAGAAGACAGAAAAATCCACTCGTGTTTACCGTCAACTCCATTCATTTTCACCATCAATCCCATATGCATTTACCGTCAACACCATATGTATTCACCATCAACACGAACGTAAAAGTCTCCCTTTTACTATTAGAAAGAATCACCTTGTGCAATCGTTTTCACAATGGTTGCCTTCCATTTCCCCACAAAAACAATATAATAATATGATTTGAAGCTATCTTTGTATCCGTACTTTAAAAACCTAAACGCCCTTATTGAGCCCCCTTTGCACACACTTTCTGCAGAGATAAACAGTCTCAATGGCAAAGAATTCACAACAAAACAGTTAAAAACCTATTATATATGATGATGCAAAAGACCAACAAAACCAGACTGCTTAGCCTCCTTTTTCTTCTCACTTGGCTGACAACTGCATGGGCACAAGCCCCTTCTATTCAGGAAGGAACCATCCTTCACTGCTTTGACTGGAAGTATTCAGACATTAAAGCAGAATTAGATAACATCAAAAAGGCTGGCTTTACAGCCGTACAAACGTCTCCTGCACAAACCAATAATACGGATACATTGATGTGGTATGACCTCTATCGCCCCCATAACACAGAGGTTGGACCAAACCCTCTTGGTACTAAAGAGGAATTAAAAGCCCTTTGTGACGCTGCACATGCCAAAGGTCTCAAGGTAATTGTTGACATTATAGCAAATCATACAGAAGGTTCTTTAGACATAGTAGCCGACTATTGGAAAAATATAGAGCTCTATCACACCCTTGGAAAGGTAAGTAACTGGAACGATCGGTACCAAGTTACACACGGAGAGATAGGTATGAAGGACCTAAAGACCGAAGATAAACGTGTCTATTCGAAGTTTAAAGCCTACGTACAGAAGCTGAAAGCACTCGGAGTAGATGGTTGTAGATGGGACGCAGCCAAGCATATTGGCTTGCCATCAGAAGGAGATCCATTCTGGTCGATGGTCATTGACAAGACAATGTACAACTACGGAGAGATACTTAACGATACCGGAGGGGATGATAGTAAGCTTATTCCTGAATACATGACCTACATGAGCATCACAGACAGCCCTTATGGGACCAACAACGTGTTAGGTTCTGCCAAGAATCATCAGGCAACTCCGTATGGATCAGGCAACTATACGAAACGTTTTAATACTGACAAGGTGGTTTATTGGGGAGAAAGTCACGATACATATTGCAACCAAGGGGGTGAAAGTGTTGGTGTTAGTCAAGACATTATAGACCGTGCTTACGCCGTAGCAGCATCCCATAACCGCATTCCAGCACTCTATTTCTCTCGCCTATAGGGCGTGGCGTAGGGGCAAAAGTGCCACAAAAAGGCTCAATGCACTTCACTTCCAAGTGCGTTGCTGAGGTAAATAAGTTCCATAATGCCATGAATGGTAAACCAGATTACTACTCTGCAAACGGTAGTGTAGCCTCTATCACCCGCAAAGGGGGCGGCGCTATTATCGTCAACTTCAATGGTAGCGGAACGGTAACAGTAGCAAATGGAGGCAGTTATGCCGTCCCTGGAACATATACAGACCAAGTGAGCGGTAACCAATGGACTGTTACAGCAACAACAATCAGTGGTAAGACTGATAATACAGGTATAGCTGTTCTCAAAAAATCAGCACCCGTTAAGTGAGCTTTACATAATAATGTAAAGAGCTATAAAGCAAGAAAGAGAAAGCTGAAGGGATGAGTTAAGAGACTTAGAAATAATCTTACAACTTACTATCAACAAAGAAAGAAGAAACAAAAGAAAACCAACTTTTTCCCGTTTCATAACATCAACACTATCAATCAGTTACAAACAGGCTTGTAAAAGGGCATCTTTTGCATTGCAAAAGGGCGTCTTTTACATGCTAAAAGGGCACCTTTTGATGTGCAAAAGGTGCCCTTTTAGGACGCAATAGATGCCCTTCTAAAAACCGAAAGAGAATTTATCTTACAAAAGAAGAATATGTCCAACGATGTAAGCTCGCCTATTTCACATTCTCTTCCTCCTCATTTTCCACTTTTTCTACCCGTGGAATAGCGTTTGAATGGTTGCTTGTACGTGAACGAACAACCAAAGGAACATTCTCTATCAACACGTTACTCGTATCCAAACCCAAAGAACGTGTTATACTTAACTTCAACTTATCAATCCATTCATAGGCATTCATGATCATACGATCACGGAAAGAGAAGTAACTATAGGCTGCATAAAGACGATTAATCAGCACGAAAACAAAGTTACCCATCACCTTATGCTTTGCCAAAGAAGGGTAAGCAGAAGCCAAAGAGAACTCCTTTTGTGCAACCATATCCTCTATTATCTGACGGAAATAACGGTTAACCAACGGATGAACGCGGAATCCCAGACGCAGATTAATACGATAAAGCGTGTCAGGAATCAATGTTACGGTATCATATTCCAACGTTGATGGAGTGTCCTGATAGTCTATATGAAGGAGGATATAGTGGTCAGCACGCATCGGATGCTTATTGATTATCGAATAAAGTATCTTCTGTTCAATCTCGTATGTACCACCCAGTTTGCTAAGATAGACAATGTTCGTTGCATACTTTGGTATGGATTCATCAGCCTTGATATCGGAAATGATACCGTACGAATCCCTATGTCACGCACAATAATCTGTGCATTACGAATCGTAGTGGCGTTATACCATATATACATTATCCCGATCATCACACTGGCAAGCAACATTGTAACCCAACCACCATGCATGAACTTCGCCATATTGGCTACGAAGAAGATGCTTTCAAGCCCAACAAAGGCTATAAGGAACAATGTAACAGCCCAACGATGAGTACGTTTTATGGTGAGATAAGCACTGAGTAGCAGGGTTGTCATCAGCATTGTGACTGTGATTGACAGCCCATAAGCAGCCTCCATGTTCTCTGAATTCTGGAAGAAAAGTATCACAATGACACAGAGAACATACAAAGAGATATTGACAAACGGGATGTAGAGCTGTCCTTTCACATCTGTTGGATACTTGATTTTCTGCCTTGGCCAGAACTTCAAGTTCATCGCTTCACTGAAGATTGTGAACGAACCGCTTATCAAAGCCTGGCTGGCTATGATGGCAGCAATGGTTGCCATGGTTATACCAAAGAAGAGAATGCCACGTGGCATGATAGCATAGAAGGGGTTAACTCCTGGTGTCAGATTGCCAACATGTGAGATAATCCATGCTCCTTGACCAAGATAATTGAGAATAAGCATTATCTTTACGAACGCCCAACTCATACGAATGTTATTGATTCCACAGTGCCCTAAGTCGGAATATAAGGCTTCAGCACCCGTAGTACACAGGAAAACGGCACCCAAAATAAGGAACCATTCAGGACTACTGGCAAGCAAACGGACAGCATGCAATGGATTAAAAGCCTGAAGAATAGGGAAATATTCCCCGATATTCATTGCTCCAAGCACCCCAAGCAACGTAAACCATATGAGCATCAATGGGCCAAACAGTTTTCCAATAGCATTCGTTCCGAACTGTTGAATGAAGAATAATACCGTCACAATACAAAGGGCTATAGGCACAACTGGCGTCTCTGGCTCATAAGCACGCAATCCTTCAATAGCTGAAAGGACCGTAATGGACGGCGTGATGACACCATCTGCAATCAACGTACTTGCTCCTATGATAGCCAAAAGATAATACCATTTCTTGCTATGTCTACGTATCAAGGCATAAAGAGCAAGTATTCCACCTTCCCCTTTATTGTCTGCCCGAAGCGCAATCAGTACATATTTAACTGTTGTCTGCAGTGTTAAGGTCCAGATAATACATGATACTGCACCAATAATATACTCTGTATTGACCGTATCACCAGCCCTTACAATAGCTTTCATCACGTAAAGTGGTGACGTACTATATCTCCAAAGACAATACCTAAGGTTACTATGACACCTATTAAACTAAGCTTATGACGCACAGAAGTGTGACTAATGTTGTCCTTACTCATTACTATCTTTTCTTAAAACAGGTGCAAAGGTAAACAAAAACAAGGTAACGGCATAGGATACAGCTGGGTTTTATCTATAAATCCTTTGTCGTTTACCTTATTTACAGTAACTTTGCAGCAAAGAAACAACGTGCAGATATTAGCAAAGAAACAACGAACAGACATTTATGGAAGAAAAGAAATTCAAACGAACCACCGTTACGGCAGCACTGCCATACGCTAATGGTGGTGTTCATATAGGGCATCTTGCAGGTGTATATGTTCCTGCTGACATTTATGTTCGCTATCTCCGACTGAAGAAAAGGGAGGTAATCTTCATCTGTGGAAGCGATGAACACGGCGTACCAATCACTATTCGCGCTAAGAAAGAGGGCATTACACCACAAGATGTATGCGATAGATATAACAAATTGATAAAAGACTCTTTCAAAGACTTCGGTATTTCGTTTGATATCTATAGTCGTACGACGAGTAAAACACACGAGAAATTTGCCTCAGACTTCTTCCGTAAGCTTTATGATGACGGCAAACTCGTTGAGCAAGAGAGCGAACAATACTACGATGAAGAGGCTCATCAGTTCCTTGCCGACCGTTACATCATGGGTGAATGCCCACATTGTGGCAACCCAAATGCCTACGGTGACCAGTGTGAGAAGTGTGGTAGCGACCTCAGTCCTATGGAATTGAAGAACCCACACTCTACTATCTCTGGATCAAACCAGTCGTTAAGAAGACGAAAAACTGGTATTTGCCATTGAATAACTACCAAGAATGGTTGAAACAATGGATTCTTGAGGATCATAAAGAGTGGCGTCCGAATGTCTATGGACAGTGTAAGAGCTGGTTAGACATGGACTTACAGCCTCGTGCAATGACCCGTGACCTTGATTGGGGTATCCCTGTTCCTGTCAAAGGGGCTGATGGTAAAGTGCTATATGTTTGGTTTGACGCCCCAATTGGGTACATTTCAAACACCAAAGAACTGTGTGACAGTGACCCAGAGCACTTCGGTAACTGGCAGAAGTGGTGGCAAGACCCTGAAACTCGGCTTGTTCACTTCATCGGCAAGGATAATATCGTCTTCCACTGTCTTATCTTCCCAACGATGTTAAAGGCTCATGGTGATTACATTCTGCCTGATAACGTTCCTGCAAATGAGTTCTTGAACCTCGAAAACAACAAGATTTCAACAAGTAAGAACTGGGCTGTATGGCTCCATGAGTACCTCCATGACTTCAAAGGAAAGCAGGATGTGCTACGCTATGTGCTCACAGCCAATGCGCCAGAGACCAAGGATAACAACTTCACATGGAAGGATTTCCAGGAGCGTAACAACTCCGAACTCGTTGCTGTATATGGTAACTTCGTGAACCGTGCATTGCAGTTGACAAAGAAATACTGGGACGGTATCGTTCCAGCATGTGGTGAACTGCAGGACATTGACCGCCAGGCTATCCAGGAATTCAAGGATGTCAAGGAGAAGATGGAGGCTTATCTTGATGCCTTTAAGTTCCGTGAGGCACAGAAAGAGGCGATGAATCTTGCTCGTATTGGTAATAAATACATCACAGAATGTGAACCATGGAAGGTTTGGAAGACTGATCCTAAGCGTGTAGAGACGATTCTGAACATCTCACTTCAGCTTGTTGCGAACCTCAGTATAGCCTTCGAGCCATTCCTTCCGTTCTCAAGTAAGAAGCTTCGTGAGCTGATAAACATGACGGAATACGACTGGAGTGAGCTTGGTTCAACCAATCTTCTTCCTGCAGGGAAGCAACTTGCAGAACCAGAACTGCTGTTTGAAAAGATTGAAGATGATGCCATTGAGGCACAACTCCGTAAGTTGGAAGAGACAAAGAAAGCCAACGAGGAAGCTGCTTACAAGGCTGAACCGATAAAGAAAGAGATTCCTTTCGACGACTTCGAGAAGCTGGATATCCGTGTAGGACATATCATTAAGTGTGAGAAAGTGAAGAAGAGTAAGAAGCTATTGCAGTTCACTATCGACGATGGATCAGGTGTTGAACGCACCATCCTCAGTGGTATTGCAGCCTACTATGAGCCAGAACAGCTCACTGGCAAGGATGTTCTCTTCGTTGCAAACTTTGCTCCTCGTAAGATGATGGGCATTGAAAGCCAGGGAATGATCCTATCTGCAGTCAACTTTGACGGCTCTCTCGCAGTCACAACAACACTGGATAAGGTGAAGCCAGGTAGTCAAGTAGGATAAAGAAAGCATACTAAGCTTTCCCAAAATACATCAAAAGGCAATTATAATGTGCAGCAAATAGCACTTTATAATTGCCTTTTCAGTTTTTTAAATAAGCCTTTCCCCAGTAGAGAACCACACCAAGGTCATCAAAGTCTTTTATCTTTGACAGCTTATACAACGGCTTTCTCGCCACCTTTACGACCTTTCTTCTGAACACTTTCTTCCCATCAGGATTCTTACTATTGATATTTTTATCAATATATTCAGTACCTGTAAGGAAATTGATGCTTTTCTTTGTAAAGACTGTTGCACCCCAATTCTCAGACCTATCAAAACCTATCAAATCAAAATCTGAGTCCTGATAACGGAAACAATAGCTCCAAAAGCCATATCTCCCATAATTATAATCCACATATAGCTTACCCCTCCTTATATTAATTGATAGCTCTGGAGGACCATAGTCACCGCCATCCTCATTCTCAGAAGAGAAACAATCGTAGTTCTTTAAGGCTAATTCATATCCGTCTTGCTTACTGAACAAGATGATAATCCCACGCCGATTACGGTCTATAACATTGCCATCATCACCTTTCACAAAGCCATCTTTACGCATTGCTTTTATGATTAACACACAATCCGTAGTGCCATCTTGGTTCAGATCACCATATATTTTGTCAAAGAGTTTGTATCCCTTGGGAATAAAATGGGTTATATCCTGCTTACCAATGTCAGTCTGAGAATGAGCAAGTACATCAAAACTGACAAACAGAACAAACATAAGAACCAACCTGAAACACAAGCAATCCTTACTATTAAAAGGTCTCATTCTGAATATCTTCATGTATAAATCAATTAAAACAGCACACGGAGTACTAACGATAAAAGTCCCTTTGAAAGCTATTTCTTCAGCCAATTATCCTCAAAAAGAGAGCAGATGACAATGCAAATATCATAATACATCGCTTGAGCTATTCATACTCCACAAATACTAATCAGTGCAAATATAGTAAAGATAAGCCAATTATCAGCTCATCATGGACCAAAAAAGAGAACTGACTCTATGGATATTTGAGTCGATTTATGCACCTTCTACGATTCTAATCAGCGGTTATAGTTGTGTTTATATACGCGTTTTCCATTATTATCTAAGCGTGATAAATAATTATCTAAGCGTGATAAATAATTATCTAAGTCTGATAAATAATTATCTAAGCGTGATAATTAATTATCAAGCTTAGATAATAAGAAAGACATACATATAAAGAACACTTTCAAGGCACTCTTTACATACAGAAGAGCACCTTTTCAGATAAAAAAGATAAGGAAGCAGGAGTCAACTGTAGGGTTTGTCATAACTTCAGAACTGCCAACGTACTTGCAAGTCAAGGCTACTCATAGTGGAAGAATTGATTTGCTGATGACCAGAAGAGATATGATCACGGTCAGAGTAATGGGTGAAGGAGGTACGAAGAATCAACATAAGCCGACGAGAAAGGTCGGTACGAGCAAAGAGACTGCCGTGTAGTCCTCGACCGTAATAGGCAGGAAAGCTAAAAGAATAGAGTGGTCCACGCTCGTAAACATAAAGACGTGAGGCGAAATCATCCGTATGGAAATAGCCTGCAGTGACGGTAAACGAAAGCCAAGAGAGTGCATTACAGGTCACACTCTCCGTTGTCATATAACCAAAACTACGCTTCAGATAATTGCTTAGGGCTACATCTAATTGTGTGCACAGACTCCATCCATGCGATGTATAGCCCAGAGACAACCTGCCACGTTGCATCGTTTCATTCGTTATCCCTGTTTTGTCGGCATTGTCCTTACCCCTAATCTTTAAACGGTAACGTGCCAAGAACTCCCAATGATGATACTTATACGTTGCCATCAGGACGTTGTCCCATGCCTGACTTGCCTGATGTACACCGTAACGAGGATGGGAAAAGTAAGCGAAATCAGTATAAGCCATGACCAAAAGACCACGTGTTACTGTCCAGTTCGTTCCCAAAAGAATGCCACTTTCATTCTGAACGCTTCCTCCATCAGCAAAGCTACGTGCAAGAAGTGCTTGGTACTGATAAGCGTAATAACGCTGAACGGAGAATAAAGCAATGGAGGGAGAGAGCTGAAAGGAAAGGTTATTCGTTGTAGCCAGACTACCTTTAGAGTCGATTGCCGTCTCTCCTGCAAGCGAGAAACGATGATGCTGATAGCCATAATCAATCCCTATGTTCCCAAAACCATTCCCTGTGGGAGCATATCGTCGGTAATATAAAGCTGTATCAGGTGTTAGTGGTCGATTAAAACGAGAGAAGACACCCGTCAAACCAAGATGAAAGCCATTGTAATTCCACGTTAGATTTGCTCCACCGACAAACTGTGCAGCACTATTCTTACGTAAAAGCTCACTCCCAGTGCGGTGATAGCCCGTCTTGAGAATGGTCTTTATTGAGCCATTATCAGTAAGTGTAGCATCAATCGCACGATAAGAAAGAAAGGCTGTGAGGTCAAGATGCTTTGCAATAGCAGCCGTTGCAGCTACTCCTTGCAAGTAATTGGCTGATGAACGGGAGGCATGTGCATGAATGCTGACAGGCTGTCTGCCCAGTGTTGAGAGCATAGCCAGCTTTCCAAAGCCAAAGAAATTATTGATAACAAGCCCCTGTCCGAAATTCACCTTGTAGCGTCCTACAACCAAAGTCTTCAACATACCAAGTCTACGAAGAAGTAGATAAAAGCTATAATGGTCGTATCCCCAATTGTTTCCATGGGCAAAGAAAGGCTCACCAGCATCTTGCGCACCCACCAATCCAGCCTGAACATAATCGCCATAACGGAAAGTATAACGGAAAGAATGGGCATAAGGATAGCCCAGATAGGCTTTACGGTCGCCCTCCCGCTGATAGAAAGGAATGTGAGCAGTGAACATCAGAGCGTGTTTTCCCTTCTGTAAGATTGTTGAAAGAGAAGGGAACGACTTACTTTCTGCTATCGGAGCAACATAAACAAAGTAAGGAAGTAAAGCCCTCCGTGTGGCGTCCAAGGACTCAATCATTGATAGTTCACCCAGTGTCTGCATACCATGATACTGGTAAATATAAGCCTGCAACTCCTCAATCTGTGCTTCTGTAAGGAAAGGGATACGCTCTAAGTCTTCCCGTTGTGCAGTGTTCAGATTTATAGGATGCTCTGAAAGATCGGAGAGAACATCAAAGATTTCTTCCTTCTCTTCCACGTTCTCATCATTCGATGCATATAATTCATCAAAGTATTTTTCCCATTCAACTGTCTTCTGTGCTACTGCAGAGAGGCTCATTAAAGCCATCAGACAAGTTAGTATTAGGTGTTTCATGTCGTAAATGTTTCAAAGTATTGAGAGAACAAAGGTAGCTTTTGTTCACGAAATAGGCAAACGAAACATTAAGAAAAGCAAAAAGAGACCTGTAATCCGACTGATTACAGGTCTCTTTTGTATTCTCTCAAAAGGAGAATATCCAATAGAAATGAAAAGTAAAGAAGCTTACTGAATCCTTATACTCTTCCCATCTTTATAGCAAGCAATGGTACGAGTACCATTGGTATAGATGTCTTCACTACCCGGCATGTCAAGTCTGAAGCCCGCAGCCTTTACTTGTGCAACGAGATTATCATATGCTGACTGATTGAATACAGCAATGATCAGAGCGCCATCCTTAAAGGCTATATAGCTTGATACGCCTTTACGCAGAGGCTTAGGATAGTCTTCATACTTATCAGCAGTAAGAAGTTTAGCCAAAGAACAGTTCTTGTAATACATCTTTGAGAACTTATCCAAGCGGTAAACTCATAGTTATTCTTCAACTTATAGCCATACTTCTTCGTGATAGGAGCAACCTTTTCTGGATGATTGAACATATCGAGAGCCTCAACCACACTCACTACATCAGCCATTGGAGTAACTGCTACAACTGAATCAGATGCAACAGGAGTGGGTGTAGGTTGTGTTGTTGTCTGCTGTGTACCACAACTATTGAACGTCATAACCATCACAAGGGTGGCAAGTGCTATCCACACAATCTTCTTCATACGCTTATTTGTTTTGTTTATTAATTATCATTTGCATCTGATGGGTTACCTCTTCATTGCTGACGGTGCGCAAACCATCTCCATTTACTTGTAATAAGGTATCTGAAAAACGCACTGCTAATTCTAAATCATGGGTAGAAAGCAAAACGAGTTTGCCCATTTCATGTGCCATACGTTGCAAAAGCTGAAAGGTCTCGACCTTAGAAGAGAAGTCGAGAAATGCCGTTGGCTCATCAAGAAAGATAACAGGTGTCTGCTGAGCAAGGGCCTTTGCAATCATCACTTTTTGTCGTTCACCGTCAGAAAGGGTCTGTATCATACGGTTCTTAAGCTTCTCTATGCCTACAGCTGTAATGGATTCATCCACTATTTGCTGATCGTTCGCATGCAGTTTACCAAAGAATCCCGTGTAAGGGGAGCGTCCTAATCCAACAATTTCCTCTACCGTAAGATTCTGAACTTCCGGTTTCTGTGTCAGAACGATGCTGATCTGTCGTGCCAAAGCCCGCTGTGAGAACTCGCTGATGTCCTTTCCATCAAGGAGAAGACTTCCCTCCAACTTGGGAAGAAAGCCCGTCAGTGTCTTCAAAAGTGTAGACTTCCCCACTCCATTCGCACCAATCAGACTGGCTAACTTGCCACTTTGCAAAGTGAGATTGATGTCAGAGACGACAGCATGTCCGACCTTATAGCCCACCGAAAGGTGTGAAAGCGTTATCTGCATAGCAACTATCGGGGGCTTCAGACAAAGAACATCACCAGAATCTGGGCTATGATGACTCGGATAAACATACCCAACGGATAAACCGTAGCGTAACTAATATTACTTGTTTCGCCGTTTACGGTGTCATTAGCATAGCCCAATGCCATTGGATTTGCCATTGATCCACAAAGGATTCCACAGATTGTACCGAAGTCAAACTTCTTTGTTCGCAAGGCAAAGATACCCACTATAATCACAGGAACGACTGTCAAAACGAATCCTAATCCTATCCATAACAAGCCTTCTGGGCGTACAATCGTGGCAAGAAAGTCCTTACCTGCATCCAAACCAAGGCAAGCAAGATAGAGAGAAAGCCCTAACTTACGAAGCATAAGGGATGCACTGCGGGTGGTATAGGCTATGAAATGCAAACGAGGACCAAAGGCTCCGACGAGGATTCCCATGATGATTGGACCACCAGCGATACCCAATCTGACGGGAGCATCCATACCTGGCAATGAGAAAGGAATGGTTCCCAACGCCAAACCCAGTAACATTCCGAAGAAGATAATAGCAAGGTTGGGTTCATTGAGCGTCTTTACGGAGTTGCCAAGGAACTTCTCTGCATGGTCAATAGCCTCTGGTTGCCCCACTAATGTCAGTCGGTCACCATAACGAAGGACAAGGTCGCCGGTTGCCAAGAGCTTGATATCACTACGGATAACACGGCTCACATTGACATTATAGATATCACATAAGTGGAGCTGACCAAGCCTTTTGCCATTCAACATACTGTTTGAGAGGATGATAACACGACTCTCCACCTCTGAATCAAGGTGGTTCCAGTCCACTTTTCCTTCGTTCAAATCACGGTTAACCTGCTTCCCAAAGAGTATCTCCATGGCTGATACTTCTTCTTTTTTGGTTGCTACAAGGATGTTATCATTGGTCTGTAACGTCGTAGCTCCTTTGGGAACGATGACTTCATTACCACGCCAGATACGTGAAATGATAAACTTTCGATGCGTACCCTGTGCTATCTCAGCGATAGTCTTGCCGTTAATAGCTGGGTTGACAACCGTGAATTGTCCTATATAAGTATGATCATCGTCTGAATCCGAACGCACTTCCATATCCGAAGGCTTGGTGAAGAACTTACGAATAAAGATCATTGCGAAGATTACACCTACAACACCAAGAGGATAAGTGACGGCTGTTGCCAATGCAGCACGTGCTCCATTGTTGCCAACATGCTGTAAAGCCTGCTGTGCAGCACCAAGTGCTGGGGTGTTAGTAGTGGCTCCACAGAGGATTCCAACCATATCTGACATAGGAATTTTCATGGCATAAGTCAATGCAATGGACATGAGTGTACCTACCAAAATGACACCCAAAGACCACAGGTTGAATGCCGTTCCTTCATGACGGAAGGACCCAAAGAAGGTTGGACCGACGTGTAAACCAAGGGTATACACGAAGATTACCAATCCGAAAGTCTCACAATAGTTGAGCATCTGTGCATCAACCTCCAAGCCAAAGCTACCCACGGCAATACCGAAGAAGAAGACAAAGGCAATACCAAGGGAGATGCCAGCCACCTTAATCTTACCTAATCCCAATCCGATGGTACAGATAAGAGAGATGACAACCACAGCCTGAAGAGCTGAAGGGATGGAGAATAGTCCGTTAATCCAATCCATGTCGTATTTTCTTTATTAGCAAGTTAGAGTATTCCAAGGTACTTCTCCAGAGGTATACCACGGTTCTTGTCCTTGTTATCTTTATTGAGATCTATCAGTTTGTACACCCCATCCATCGCCTTCTGCGTACTTGGAATCAGCAATTCACCATCAAGTAGATGTCCTATGAGTATTGCTGAGAAGATATCTCCAGTACCTGGGAAGTGAACGGGTATCTCTGTGTAGGGTAAAGAGAAGTATTTGTCAGTCACATGGTTATATCCTGCTACCGAAGGAGTACCATCTACGACGATAGAGGTTATTAATGCTGACTTAGTACCTATCAAACGCAAATCATCCAATAGTCTTTTGGCTTCTTCAAAGCTAACTCCTTCTGCATTATACTTCCCTGATGTGAGGTAACAAGCCTCTGTATAATTAGGGAAAATGAGGTCGGCAACACTGATCATCTCACGCATTGAGTTGATAGTAGCAGCTGTCACACCATTATAAAGCTTACCTTCATCGCCCATTATCGGGTCGACAAAGATGGCTGTTCCCAATGAAGCCTGCTCCCGACAATAGTCTGCCACGATCTTAGCCTGCCTCTCCGAGACAATAAAACCAGTTGCTATAGCATCAAAATGGAAGCCTAACTCTTTCCAAACGGGAAAGACATCCTTGATATAATCAGTTGTTTCAAGGATCTTGAACTTGCCATAATCAAGTGTATTGGAGACTAATGCCGTTGGCAAGTTATACACGGGATGCCCCAAATAGGACAGAATAGGAAGCATGGCAGCCGTCGCTACCTTTCCGTATCCTGCCATGTCGTTAATAAGGAGTATCTGTTTCTTACTCATTATGCTTTAATTTATCGACTGCAAAGGTAGTGTAAACCGTATGAACGGCAAAATAAAAAACGATAAATCACATATTATCTGCTCTTTAACACATTTTGTCGACGAAGCAAAAAGCTATCGATGTATCCTTTTGTGTATAGGGTCGCAATGTATAAAGCACACAGACTGAAGAGCATAAGTAAATAATAAAGATATTGGAAGCAAGCAGATACGAATGTAAAAGTATGGGAATTAGGACGTGAAGACATAAGAATTACAAACCGACATTATAAGGTTCAGAACTCGAAACCACAGGGTTTAGTCTCCTCGGAGATATAGGGTTTAACCTCTAAGAAACAAGGTTTTACTTCTTTGAAACATAAGGAATTAACCTTAATTCCAATATATTTATCACTCCATATTTCGGAAGAACCTTTTTGTTCTCTTTGTTTCAATGTAAAGAACACTTATAAACATGAGAAGAAGCAAATATTTTCTCGGACACAATTTTTGATATTATATGGTTTATTATTACTCTAAAACCCTAACATAGTTTTTGTTTTTAGTTGCTGTCACTTTTAACATTTCGCATAAAAGGCTTGTTATCAATGTATTGTAACATGGGGAAGAGTGACGGGAGTGACAGGAAAATTGTAAAGCGGTTGTTTTTATGGTGTTGTTATAATAATGCAGGGAGAGAAGTACTTGCTTGTTATGAAAAAGAAAAGGGCATTAGAAAGGTTGTAATAAAGATTCATAAATTGAAAATAGTAGGTGGACTTTGACACGGTAAAAGATGCCCTTTTGTGTGGTAAAAGATGCTCTTTTGAGGTGTGAAAGACGCCCTTTTGCACGGTAAAAGGGCACCTTTTAGGAAGGGATTTGTAAGTCTTTGATAGAGAAGGGTATACAAGTCTGATTTCTTGGAATATCTCGTGATTTTATAAACATGTAGCTTGATTTTCCTGTAAACATATTTCTGATCAGTCCGTAATGGTGCGGTGGTATATGGAAGGACGGATAATCTTACGAGGACCTGTACCGGAGCGTTTTGCCATAAACAGGCGTATCCCATAACTATCAGTTCCGCTTTTCCACTCAAGGACAAAAGCCTACCGTATACCATTTTTGATTTTGCTGTCATTTCTGTCACCCTTCTTTTGATTTTAATCTACTGATTATAAACTCATTACACGAAGTGTTAAAAGTGACAGCAACTAAAAATTAAACTTAATTAGGGTTTTTATGCATCTCTCTTGGTTACATTTGCACGCACACAACGCACCCTATCCTTCCCCGTTTTCCCACATTCAAAATACCCATTTACAAAATAAAGTTGTATATTTGCCTTAAAAATAACACATAACGCTGAGCGTCTGCAGGTATTGAACCTTACAGCGGATGTCAGGTTGTGGTGTAGGGTATTCGTTCCTCCAATGCTGTGATCAGCATCACAGAAGGGGTATGATGTCCTTAAAACTCATCTGACATCTCCCACATCGTCACCTATTTCCACTACTCCATCCCGACGCACTCTCTTAACACCTCACCCTATCTCAACGCCACAGGCTGGTTACGGTTACATCCTTTATGACACTACGAAAGAAGAATCATCTATTACATGCATCAGTTGATGAGAGAGCCAGTAGTACTAGAACCTTTGCCCACACATCTGACAAATAGAAGCTTAACTCAGCTACTGAGTTCTCAGAGTTTGTAATGAATGCTTATTATCAGCCTAACAAGAATACAAAGGCTGATGTAATGGACGAAATAATACTGGAAATATCTTTTTGAAGTTTAATCCGGATGCCAGGACTATGGATAAAAAATTAATAATTTAGAAAAGGCCATTAATTATAGACCAAGTATAGATAAGTTTAACTTTATTGTACCAAACGACGAAAATGAAAAAGAAAATTATAATTATTTGTTTGTTATCTATCTTAGCTTTTTTCATTGGCAAAATAGCTTATGATAGCTTTATGCTTAATTCATACTACAGTCATGGAGATGAACTAATCGCTAAGATAGAAAAATACAATATGGAACGACATACCTATCCTCTATCCTTAGACTCGATAGGAATAAAGGAATATGATTTGGGTGGAGGTCTAATATATAAGAATCTTTCTTTTAGATACTCCTGTGTAGGAATTGGCGATTTCCGTTTATCTTTCTATTATGGTTCATCATTCTATACCTATTCTCCATTATTAAGAAAATGGAGTAAAGACTTAGACTTAGATACCTTAAATATTATTAGAAAGAGTCTTTTCTTGGAGATAAGTAAAATGGAAAAGCAAAAGAAAATGAGACAGGTGTTAAGAATAATACCCCAGAATAAGTTAAAGCAATTTAAGGAGTTTAGCGTATCTGATACAGATTCTATCTATTTTGTACAAAACTATTATACAAATAATGATATAGCAGAAGAAGGCTTTGTAAAAAGGGATAAGGGGGATCTTTACAGAATAGGAAGATGGAAATTCTATGCTAAAGATGGGAGATGCATTATGGTATCGTATGAGGATAAAAAATATAGAAAAGGAATTATTATAGAAGAGGGTTTTCTACATGGGCATTTTGATTATTTTTATTAGAAAGCACATGATGAAGACATTGCAAAAACAGAATTACAGAGTGATGTTACTGTAGCTCTCTAAACACTTGACGAGCAATAAACAGGGACGTCAGAGCGTTATTGTTGACAGGATAGGTTACGATAAGGAGGGTCATACGGTCTATACGAAGCTTGGTAATGGCACGGAGACAACCTATACATATGACAAGCAGCGTGAACGTCTGCAGATACCTTACAGCAGATAGTCAGATTATGATGGAAAGATTATAAGAAAGATTATAAATAAAGAAGATCATTGCATAAAGAACTATGCTCGTTTGAAGGACATTGACTTCGGAACTCCTCTCTACATGTTTGTAATATCCCTGTCTGGTTATGCCAAAATAATCACAGAGAAAGCTTACAGAGGTTATTGGATCCTCTGCTGCTTTGCCCTGAGACAAGGTGCTGATTACTTGGCATCGGATTTTTTTCGGATGGAGATATTAAACATCTTCTCGGCAAGATCAATCATTGTGGAGTTGGCAAGGCTACGGAGTTTCTCCTTGTCCAACTCCTTCTTGAGACGTTTAAGTTCTGCTTCATGCTCTTTACGTTCCTTGGATAGTTGAGCTTGAAGGGATTCTACTGTTGTGGGAAGATTAACCTTTTTCATAAGTTCTAATAGTGAAGAAACATCAGGATGACCATATTTCTGAAGCATAAAACTAAATGAGCTTACTAGGGTATTATGACTTTTTGCAAAAGAACAATAACTCATACCGCTATCTATATACGCTTTTAATAACAGAACTTTTTCTGTTTCATTGTACTTATTCATGACTTATTACAAGTTTTGGTAAACTATCAACTTATTCAGTACAGGTCACCTACCGTAAAACAGTTACAACGCCACAATAGTAACGTTTAGAAACAGGAAAAAAGAAGACTCTAAACTTTATACTCCACCCTGCCAGTAATAACAAATTACACCTTAAAAAAACAATAGCACAGAAAACAAAAAGCAGCCCGCTACCAAATGGTAACGGGCTGCTTATATATATAATAAGGTGTAAACCCTACTTATGTCGTTGCTTCTTACTTAGCCTCAGCAGCTGCTTCAGCAAGCTCATGTGAACGTTTCTCAATCTTCTTACCTAATACGAGGTAAGCTACAGGAGACGCAATGAAGATAGAACTCAAGGTACCGATGATGATACCAATAATCATTGCGAATGAGAAACTACGGATACTGTCACCGCCAAGGATGAAGATTGACACGAGCACAATCAACGTAGAGACTGACGTATTGATAGTACGTGAGAGCGTCTGGTTGATAGAGTCATTAAAGATCTTCTGTATATCAGCCTTTGCAAGGTTGTGCTGATGTTTGCGAAGGTTCTCACGGATACGGTCATATACAACCACTGTATCGTTGATATCGTAACCAATAACGGTCAGGATAGCACCAATAAACGTCTGGTCTATCTCGAGAGAGAATCCTATCCATCCATAACATAACGAGAAACAACCAATAACAATAGTCGTATCGAGGACAAGTCCTACGATAGAACCAACAGAGAAACCGATGTTACGGAAACGTAAGAGGATGTAAAGGAAGATAAAGAAGATAGCTAACAGAACACTCATAAATGCATTGTAAGTAATGTTCTTAGCAATAGAAGGACCTACCTTAGCACTCTGAATGATTGAACCACCCTCACGAATGTCTGGGTTCTTGAAGTTAGCTACGCTTGCCTGACTAACAAATCCACCTTTCTTCAACGCATTGTAGAGAATTGTCTCTGCCTTATCGTCCTCCATTGGATCGTTAGAATCAATGTTATAGTTGGTTGAGATACGAACAGTCTTACCGTCTGTACCCAAAGCAATAACATTAGTAGTAGCCGGCTTACCTGCATTCTCACCTACAGTGTTTACGAAAGCACCATTCATTACCTTACGAACATCCTCAACCTGAGTTGGTTTGTTCAGTGTTACAACATAGTTACGACCACCAGTGAAGTCGATACTACGGCTCAAACCACGTACGGCAAAGCTGACAACACAGATAAGAACTGCCACACCCCATACAGTGAAACTCTTCTTATACATACTCATGAAGTGATAATCCTTATCCTTCATGAAGTTCTTTGAGAAGTTAGTTGTAAAGCTAAGGTTCATCCACTTATCCTTACTTACACGGTTCTCAAATACTATACGAGTGAGGAATACTGCTGTAAAGAATGAAATTACAAGACCAATGATCCATGTAGTAGCGAAACCACGGATAGGACCTGTACCTGTTACCAGCAGGATAACACCAGTGATCAGTGACGTTAAGTTAGAGTCAAAGATGGCAGAGAACGCATTACTATAACCTTCATGTAGCGCCTGCTTCATGCCTTTACCCAACCGCAGCTCCTCTTTGATACGTTCATAGATAAGCACATTGGCATCCACAGCAGTACCCAAGGTCAATACGATACCGGCAATACCAGGCATTGTCAATGCTGATTGGAAGGATGCTAATACACCCAAGGTAAAGAAGAGGTTGGCAAGCAATGCCAAGTTAGCCATCATACCTGGGATAACATTATACATGACAATCATGTAAAGCATCAAAAGTACAAATGCAATAGCAAATGAAACAAGTCCTTGTTGGATTGATTGAGCACCAAGTGTTGGTCCAACAACCTCTTCCTGCACAATCTTTGCAGGTGCTGGCATACGTCCAGACTTCAATGTGTTAGCCAAATCTTTGGTATCTTCAATCGTAAAGTTACCAGAAATAGATGACTGACCACCATCAATCTCACCAGTAACACGTGGAGCAGAGTAAACAACACCATCCAAACAATGGCTATTGCCTTACCTACGTTAGCCTTAGTAAGGGCTGCCCACTCGCGAGCGCCCTCTGAATTCATCGTCATACTAACCTGTGGGCGACCGAATTGATCGAACTGATCCTTCGCATCTGTGATAACATCACCCTCTATTCGTGGACGTCCGTCAGCAGAAGTGACCTTCAGAGCATAGAGTTCATATACATTCTTCTTGCTAAGACCTTCAGCTGGCTTAGCACCCCACAGGAGTCTCAAGTCACTTGGTAGTACTTGCTTAGCCAGCTGACCATGAATCAGCTTATTGATAGCAGCTGTATCACGTACACTTGCATATCCAACAACACTCAATCCATCACCAGGGATAGTCTGTAACATTGAGAATAATGGATGCATCTTCTTCATTGCAGCTGCCTGTGCATCCTCTCCTGGCGCAGCATTCTTCTTGTTTGCTGTAAGAGTAAGCTTAGCGTTCTTTGCAGATGGTTCGGCCTTTGCACCTGCAGCTTCAGTCTTTGTAGAGTCAGAAGCTTCTGTTTTTGTCTCGCCATTAGCCAAACGTTGGTCAAGTTGGGCAAGATAAGGAGTAATCTCTTGGCTGTTATAAGTCTCCCAGAACTCAAGGTTTGCAGAACCTTGGAGCAACTTACGCATACGCTCAGGCTCACGAATACCAGGCATTTCAACCATTAATCGACCTTCCTGACCTTCGAGTTTCTGAATGTTTGGCTGTACAACACCATACTGGTCGATACGGTTTGTCACAACATTGTAAGAGTTATCGATAGCTGAAGCGACCTCGTCACGAAGAGCTTTCTCCACTTCTGCATCGGAACTCTGTGTGCTCACCTTGCCTTTAAGTTGCTGTGTAGCGAACACTTCAGCAAGTTTATGACCTGGAGCAACCTTGTGATAAGCATCAACGAAGAGTGTTATGAAGTCTTTCTGACTACTCATCTCTTCTTGTTTTGCCTCAGCCATAGCCTTTGGAAAGCGGCATCCTGCTTGTGATCAGCCAATGTTTCCACAACATCTGGTACTGAAATCTCAAGTACAACGTTCATACCACCCTTCAAGTCAAGACCAAGACCAATCTGTGTCTCAAGGCATTTCTGGTAAGAATAGATACCCAAATACTTGACAGAGTCTAAGTAATCCTGTCGTTCAATAGGGTCTTTGATCTTCGCAGCCTGACTATCATAGTAGCTTGTTGCTACTGAGAAAGACAGGTAGAAGATACTTGCGAGCGTCAAAAGAACGGCTACGCAAATCACTAATCCTTTGTTTTGCATTTTATTTGATTGTTTTTAATTATTGTTTCGCTACTTTCGATAGACGTGCAAAGATACGTATTTTTTCACACTTCGAAAAATTTATGCACCATAAATGTGCCCTTTTTAAGGTTTTGGACGGTATTTTAACCAGCAATACACAGGGTAATGGTCCGAATTAGTAACACTATTATCAACCTTAGCACCATAAGGTTCGAAGTCATCCGAGCAGAATATGTGGTCAATACGGAAGTACATTCCACTTTTATGGTAGCTTATTCCAGGGCCGTTACCACTACTTACATAGCAATCTGTCAGAATATTGGCGATAGTTCTGTGTGCATAGCTAAGCGGATTATCGTTGAAATCACCGCAAAGGATTACAGGAACCTTCTTATCAAGATACTTTTTTACATATTTTGCAACCATTTCAACCTCTGGAGCACGACGTTCTGCAACTGTTCCAAGCTTATGTAGCAGGTGAGAGGACTCACTCTTCATATCATTTGTCTTCATACTGCCCTTCACAAGTGTCTTGAATCCCTCTTTATCATCATTAGTTAGCCCGAAACTCTCGAAGTGATTGTTCACTAGGAGGGTCTTTGTGCCCTTAATATCCAACATATAAGCAACGCTCATGTTGCTATTTGACTTATAGGGAATACTGTCTTGCCAAAGAATAGGATACCGGCTCAACAAGAGGATATGGTCAGCTGCTGGTTTTTTCTTTACCATAAGCTTTGTAATAAGGATAATGTTTCTTCAATGTATCCAGTATATGGTCACTTCCACTAGCGTCCACTGTCGCCTCCTGTAGACACACGATATCAGCCTTACTGTTAACTACATAATCAACAATAGGGTTCGTTTCGCCCTTTTTTTACATCCCATGGATCAAACATGTAAACATTAAACGACATGACTTTAATGGCCCCATGCGGTTTTTCTTTTGGGATATTAAATGGCATATAGGTACGTATTGGACCGTAACAAATCAGGAAGCCGAGAACAGGCAACCATATCATGCGCCACCGAACAAATGCCCATACAACCAGAAACACCAAGTTAGCAAAAAGAATAACAGGGAATCCCAGTCCTAAATTAGCTAATAAAGGGTAGTCCGCAGGGTGTAAATTATCAACATTACCCACTAAAATCATCAACAATACGATGAGAAGGTTGCCCACGATGAGCGCTCTGAATACAAACTTCTTAAGTGTCTTATACATCGTTATCTCCTTTCTTTCAGCCTTCACAGGCTATTACTACTACAAAAAATCAGCCCTTACACTCGGCTGTTAATATCAGTTATGCTTACTACTATCAAAGAGTTTCTGCTTTTCTTCCTTTGTTAAGCTGTCATAACCACTCTTACGAATCTTGTCTAAGATACGGTCTATCTCTGCTTGCTCAGCATGTTTACGGGCATTATAATCCCAATCCGTATCTTTCTGGGTACTCTTCTGATGTGAAAAATCCGACCAATTACTCTTCTTATGTTCTGTAGATGCATTGCTAGAATGCCCCGAACGCTGCTCCCAACTATTACGCATCTTATCAAAGAACTGTTGCCCTTTATTCATCCCGAAATCTCCATAACCTGAATATGGATGCTTTTTCCAATAACGAATCAGCAAGAAACCAAAGAGCATACCACCTAAATGGGCTAAATGAGCTACGCCATCGTTACTTGTTCCCAAAGCTAAAAACAACTCAACACCTACCGAACCAAGTACAATCCACTTAGCCTTAATGGGAATAGGGATAGGAATAATGAACATTCGTTCCTCTGGGAATAGCATACCAAAGGCCAACAACACAGCATAAATAGCCCCAGATGCACCCACAGTTGTCATCATATTAAGATACGTTTCCATTGGAACAACAAGATCAGTGGATATCCTAATAGAATTATACTGAGCCAAGCCATCATATACATAAGCTCCATATTGTGCCAATTCCTGACACAAACCAGCTCCAATACCACAAACCATGTAATAAAAAAGGAACTTCTTTGGACCCCAGACATTCTCCACTACCATACCAAACATCCACAACATGAACATATTCATCAGTATGTGCATAACTCCACCATGCATAAACATGTAAGTCACCAACTGCCAAATACGGAAGTCGGATGCCAGGAAAAAGTGCAAACCAAAGATATTATTGAGATCAATATTCAGTCCATTCAACACATATGTCGCAATGAAGACCAGAATATTAATAATGAGTAGATTCTTTGTTACTGTTGGTATATTTTGCATTTAACTATTTCAATTAGTTCTAAAATATCATATAAACGACACAAAAATACAAAAAAATCCACTTTTAAGGCATAAAATCAGCGTGACAAAGGCTTTTTTTTATGTTTTTCTACACTTTTCTCTAGATTTTATTTGTTTTATAAAAGTAATCTACTATATTTGCAGCGTAATCTTGAATATCGATCAATAAATTAATCATCAATAAATCAGAATTATGAACAAAACAGAGTTAATTGAGAAGATTGCTGCCGGTGCAGGTTTGAGTAAGGCAGACGCTAAGAAGGCATTAGACGCAACAACAGAGGCTATTAAGGGTGCATTGGTTGCAGGTGATAAGGTTCAGCTTGTAGGTTTTGGTACATTCTCTACCAACGAGCGTCCTGCTCACGAGGGTATTAACCCTGCAACAAAGCAGAAGATTAAGATTGCTGCTAAGAAGGTTGCTAAGTTCAAGGCTGGTGCAGAGCTCGCTGACGCAGTGAACAAGTAATCAGTCAAGATTTTATAAAGCATAGAAGGCAGGCCGAAAGGCTTGCCTTTTTTGTTTTATTGGCCTACTTTCTTTGTTTTATTGGCCTACTTTCTTTGTTTTATAGGCTTTCCTTCTTGTTTTATGAAAGTCTAAGGAGCATCTTACCATAGGCTTAAAAAGTCCTTCCGTTAATAGCATAGATTGGAAATAGATAAAGACTTATCTACTTGTATGGTATAATTATCCCAATTTAGATGGTCTTACAAGCGGACATAAACTATAGGATAAAATGCAAATTGATACTATGTCTATTCGTCTTCCATAAACATCTCATCCCTACATCTTTGATTTTTGCAAACTATTTTCACTCAACTCAAAACCAATACATGCTCTTTTGGCTTCTAAAAGATGCCTAATTGACTTGCAAAAGGTATCCTTTAAGACCCTTACTAACGCCCTTTTGAAGTCCAATTAAGCACCTTTTCTCATACCATTTTATACCCAACTGATTTCCTGCTAATTACAAACCTGCTTTTTACACGTGTTTTTATCCTTATTTATAGATGTTTTATTTGAATTTGTATAACGATTTTTCAAAACCTTATCTACTTCTTCGAAGAGTTAAAAAGGAAAAAGCCTTCTACGTCAGAAATATGATAATAGAATAGAAAGACCTTTTCCAATAACGAGTTAGATTGTATTTTCAATACCCTAAGGGTACACCCCTACAACTATCCACTATAAAATACTCGTCTGTTTATTCCCCTCATGCTGTACTTTCTTGTCTATTTCTTTATAGCTTTTACCCTTTGACAACTTCCAACTAAACCTAAGTGTTATCATATTGCCCAAGTCTCTGCTACGATAAATAGACTCTTTGTAGAGGTTTTCGTTCAGCAGCCTACCGCTCTGAATAGCAGGATGTTGCTGGAAAGGATGCTGCATAAAGAGTGACAGATCACACGTTTCCCACCTGTAACTAACGCCCAAATAGACTGCTGGACCATTCCTTCCCTCATGCTCTCCTTCAACAAATTTCCAACCATTATCGGCATATCCCGTGAGTGTCCAGCGTCCAAGATAAGCCTGAATATTACCACCATAGTTGTAACTTGTAAGATGATGACGGTACAGACTGCTGTTATTAAAAAAGCGATTGATACCTCCGAAAAGTGTTACAGACAGATGCTCTGGCACTACATCATACCTAAGATAGTTCTGAACAACAAACATCATGATATTACCAATATTCTGTTGTGAATAAAGAAACTCATCTGTTGCCGTACGTTCATACACACTCATATTGCTCCCAAGGTCACGTCGATACTCCATATTCATACCACAGCTCACACGTTTACCATTATAACTTACATCAAGAATGTTCTTAAGGACCCGAGAAGGTTGCAAATTAGGATTTCCAACCTTCCATTCACGGCTATTTTCTCTGATTCTTGCATCGCTCACCATAGCGTGTGAAGACACACGACGATAGGTTTCAAAGCTGTAACGTACATTTAATCCTGCCAAAATCTCATAGCTCAACGTAACTTTTGGACGGAAGGTCCAGTAGTCAAAGCTATAGTTTTCTTGCGAATAAGTCTTATTAGCAACCCCAACACCTGCCGAATAGCCAAATTGCTTCCACCTTCCTTTCACCTCAGAGAATAGATAAAGTTCTCCTCTCCGCATCTTGTTAAGAGCAGATACATCACCAGTATATTCATTATTCGTAAACGACAGCGAGTGTTCCAAACCTGCAGAAAGAGTAAAAGGCTTGAGTTTATTCTCATAAATAGCTTCACTCTCCAACGACCAAGTACGCCCATTTACCTCATAGGCATAATCTCCTTCTTCTCCATTATATCCTCGCTTGTCCGTATAAATACTTGAACCAACAACATTAGCTGTAATACTCTGATGTTTACCAAGCTGATGAAAGAAGTAAAGATCAAGTTTCGGAGCGAAACTACTTGCCACATCAATCGTCCGAAAAGACTTTTCTATCGTTCCGTCCCGATACACAAAATCAGCATAATTACCGGGCGTATTGCTTCCCTCCGTTGACAAACTCGCTTGGAAAACATAGGTAGCCGAGTCTGCAAGACTGTACTTTATCTCAAACTGATTACCAAAACGACGACTCCTGCCAGCAGTCTGATTGCGTGAAACAAGATAATGACTTCCATTGTTCAAAGTATAATCAGCCGTTTCTGAAGACCGAAAACCACGATGGTCATTATAAGAAGAATTGAAGGTTAAAGCCAGTTCTGAATTCTTATGATTGAGCTTTGCATAGACCGTATTATCACCATTCAACGTTGTGACAGCATTCGATAAGTCAGCTCCAAGCACGTAACCAGTGGTGTTACGCTTCGTCCGAATATCAATAACATAGCCTATTCCGTCACCATATCGAACTCCCGGATTATCGATGAAATCAATGTTTTTCACAAGTTTTGGGTCTAAAGCAAGCAGGTCTTCTTTACTTGCCAAAGTTCCATTCAGCCTAAGTTGAACACTTCCATTGTTCGTCAAAGGCACAATAGTACGCATCACCTCGTCTACTCTGATGCGTGGAAGAGACAGCTTTCCAAGCAGACTATAACCGTCCGTTGCCGCTTCTCGTTGTGCATCAGACGGTACAATCAGCATGCCATCAAGCTTTTTCGTCACTCGTGCAGCCTCAACTGTCACCTCTTTCATCTCTACACTCTTTGCCGTCTCACTATTTCCTTTCTCATTCTGGGCACCGACAGGAAGTGCAAGAAAGCATAACAACAGCATCCATAAACCTTTTTCCATAGTCTTTGTTTTTTGCTACAAAGATAGAATCCACCTACTATTAGGGCAAAAATAAACACTGACAATTACCTGACAATAGCTTTAACCTCTAAATAACCATATTCTTTAAGCGATAAACTTCCGTATAATTCGAGAAAGTTCATTAAGCTCTTATACGCGTATGAATGTAGTATTAAATTAGAGAAGGATATTTGTATTTTTCAAAATAATCATTTATATTTGCAACGCAAGTCGTTAGTAAAAATGTATATTACTTACAAAAAGTCGTTTGAAAAAGTGTAAAAATCCAACAAAAGGTCGTTTAAAAAAGTGAGATCTTTATAGATTTATTATATAAGTAAAACCAAACTGGAATAAAAATATCAATAGACTTGCTGGGAATAAACCATCTATCACAAACAAAAGTAAAATGAATGTGTTCTCGTTGAAGTAAAAGCATCTACAGGAAACACAAAGAGTACCAAGACCATTTTACAGCATCCTGACAAGTACCACGTATATCAAGCTATAAAGTTAGGAGATTATAATATAGGAGAGAAGGATGGAATTCTCACGCTTCCCGTATATATGGCTTTCCTCTTGAAGGAATATTAACAGGATAGAAAGAAGTTTATATTATTCCAATCGGTAGCCATCACCCCTGTCAGCCACAATATTTAATCCACAACGCTCACTAACAATAGGCTTCAAACGACGGATAAGTGTGTAGAGCGTTTCGCTTGCATCGGGTTTCTTAGGCCAAAGCGTTTCACAGATAACTGCCTTCGATAGTTTTCTATCTGTTGCATTGATAAACAGCTCCATCAGTTGCTGTTGCATCGGAGTAAAGGCTATTTTCTCCCCATGCCAGTCACGGAAACTATGGTCAGAAGCGGCATATACCATCCTACCCAGCACCAATCTGCCTGCGCGATGACGACGGAAATACATGACAGATGCAGCCAACCAAACCATTGATAACAAGAGAAAAGCAAACGATAAACGCTGATCTGACAACCCCCACACCGTAGCGAAGGAACAATCAGCATAACTTTGGAATAAAAGTGAATGACCACCCGACTGCCACCTCATCTGTCTACTGCACAGCGAATGACTATCTTCACCCAACGCATATGACACAAACGAACGACGTCTAAGGTCAGCTATCTGTAAATATTGCCGATAACTTTGTATAGTATCGGGCGTAATCCACACCTCACGTTTCCCAGCGAGTGTCTTCGACAAAGCCTGATTCATATCCTGCACAATAGCCGTTTCAGCACCGTGATAGCTGTCAAAACCAGCCCATACTGCCGAGCAAACAAGTAACAAAAATATGATAACTGACGATATAGGTTTCATAGGCTTGTATCATAAAAAATGATAGAATGTTTCGAGTTATTGTATGTTGCAAAGATAATATTTTATCTTATCAACACCAAATGGAGTGCAAGAAATATACAGTAAAACAGGTCTTATCAGTAAATATTTGCTGCACAAGACCTATAGATGCGCAAAATTATACAGTAAAATTTGGGCATTAAACTAAAAAACACTACCTTTGCACCCACGATTGTCCTATGGTGTAATGGTAGCACTACAGTTTTTGGTTCTGTCAGTGGTGGTTCGAATCCGCCTGGGACAACACAGAAATCCGCGGATTCATATTGAGTCTGCGGATTTTTTGTTTATGAAAGAAAACCTAAATTACAGTATTTATGCTTTACCAAGTACCTAAAATCCAAAAGAGATTCCTATCTATCATGGTGTTATTAGCTATCGTATTGAATACGAAAGCTACCCCTCGCGACTCTCTGGCACCAACTCCTCCTATGGGTTTCATGACCTGGAACAAGTATGAAGAGAACATTAACGAACAACTTATACGACAGATTGCAGACAAGATGGCTACTGATGGATATGCTGCAGCTGGATATAAATACATCTTTATTGACGATGCATGGCAGGGAGGACGCGACAAACGTAACAACATTATACCTGACCCTAAGAAATTCCCAAGCGGCATGAAAGCCCTTGCTGATTATGTTCACTCACGAGGATTACTATTGGGAATCTACTCAGATGCCGCTCAACTCACTTGCGCAGGCTATACTGGAAGCTATGATTTTTAAGAACAAGACGCCAAAACCTTTGCAGAATGGGGTATTGACTATCTGAAATATGATTATTGAAAGGTACGCTTCAGCCCCATGAAACTAAGGTTTTCATTGTTAAAGCGCCATAAATAACAACCTGATGACTTAGATTATAAGAACTGGGGAAGGGCAATGAGGACTTTTTGAAATAACATAACAAAAAGAGAACGCTCCCCACGTGCGAAATAAGGAATATCCCTTTATTTTCAGCTTTGTACCTATCAGATAATCAAAGAGTTACAAACAAGCTCGTAAAAGGTGCCCTTTTGCATTGTAAAAGGGCACCTTTTACACATCAAAAGGGCATGTTTTGCAATGCAAAAGAGCATCTTTTACCATGCAATATGCCACCTATTACTTTTGAGAAGACTAAAAAGTTTTACATAAGTAGAAATTAACCCACAAACAAAGTACCCACTTGTACCCATGAAAACACTATTCAACCCACTTTCATTTCCTGAAGAAAAACAATCCATCATTTGGTCATTTCTCTCCTTTTGTCTATATTTGTAATTGGAATATTTACTAATATAGACGATACATCGTACTATATAAAGCAAAAAAGCACAAGCAATGAAAGCGATAGAAATACTATTTCCAGTCTTTTTTATGATGCTTCTCGGGTGGCTAAGCAGGAAAAGAGGATGGATAACAACAGCTCAAAACGAAGGAGCAAAGTCATTGGTGTTTAACATTCTGTTCCCGTTATTGGTCTTTCATGTCCTCATGGAGGCTGAACTCTCCGCCAATTTTCTGTATGAAATAATTTTCTTAGACGTTGCATGGGTCATCATCTATCTGATTGGGAAGCGCATAGCAGGTCCTGTCAGTGGGCGATATGCACGCTTAGCCCCCTTCTTACTGATGACCTGTGAGGGCGGCAGCGTTGCCTTACCATTATACATTGCACTCGTGGGAGCCGAACATGCAGTGAACATCATCACCTTTGACGTTGCAGGAATACTCATAAACTTCGGTCTTGTACCTGCACTCATCACCAAACAGACAAGCCGTGAGGTTGCTTTCTTTCCACTTGCCAAACGCATTGTGACAGCACCTTTCATCGTTGCCGTTATCCTTGGGATTGTTGCTAACGTGCTGAACGTACAGCATTGGCTGATATTGGGGCATCTCAATACCATCTTCAGCAATACAATGTCAATGGCAACAACACCCATTGCAAGTGTCATTCTCTTCACCTTAGGCTATGGTCTTCACCTGCACTTATCACAACTGAAACCTCTTTTAGCACTGAGTCTTGTGAGAATCATACTGTGCGGTGCCATCGTTGGGGGCTTTCCTGTTCTTCCCTGAGCTTATGGCGGTGAAAGTGTTCCTTGCTGGTGTACTACTCTACTTTGCTTGCCCTACAGGTTTCCCCGTTCCGCTACAGATAGGAGCACTCTGTAAAGATGAAGATGACGAGAGTTTCATTTCAGCTTTTATCTCAATCTTCATCGTATTGGCAATGGTAGTATACACATTTATCACATTGGACGTAATGAGAACATAGGAGAACAGAAGAAGATACAGGGGTATTTACACCTATAACATAAGCAACAAAAGGCGTAAAGTCATCCCCTTTAACTTCCCCAACTCCCTTAACTTGCAATAAAGAATACATTAAAACAAGAGAAGATATGAATGATAACGTACAGAGTCCATGGCCGGGACCGGCAGGACTGATACCCGTAACAAGCGGACGAGCTGATGATGCCAATGTCTTTAACCGCAGTTATCTTGACTCTATCCACGTTGAGATGCGTGTCATTGACGCTGTTGAGCCATCGCTAAAGACAACAATTTTCGGTGAGGAGTTCGCTTCACCCATCATGATGCCAGCCTTCTCACACTTGAATAAAGTGGGGAAAGACGGGCGTAAGCCTATGCAGGAATATGCTCGTGCAGCCAAAGAACTAAATACTTTGAACTGGGTTGGTATGGAACCTGATGAAGAATATGCAGAAATTGCAGCCGAAGAAGCTCGGACTGTGAGGATAATAAAACCATTTGCTGACCACAGTATTATCCTGAATCAGATACGTTTCGCTATCGAACAAGGTGCAATAGCTGTTGGCGTAGACATTGATCACGTTCCTGGAACAGATGGTAAATATGACGTTGTGGATGGTATTCCACTCGGACCCGTTATGCTTTCCGACCTGAAAGCGTTTGTTAAAGCTGCAGGAACAGTGCCTTTCGTAGCCAAAGGAGTACTGTCTGTACAGGACGCTGTTAAGTGTAAGGAAGCCGGATGCCAAGCCATCATCGTCTCACATCACCATGGACGCATCCCGTTTGGTATTGCTCCACTAATGGCTCTCCCAAGGATTAAGGAAGCATTAAAGGGAAGTGGCATATCAATCTTTGTTGATTGTAGTATTGATTCTGGCTATGATGCATACAAAGCTTTGGCATTGGGCGCTGACGCTGTGGCTGTTGGAAGAGGTATTCTGAAGCCTTTACTGCAGCAAGGGAGCGCAGGCGTTAAGGAAAAGATACAAAAAATGAACGAGCAACTTTCGGAGCTGATGATGTACACCTGCGTGAAAGATACTCGTTCATTTGATGCTTCTGTCCTTTATCTATAGGATTTTCTTTTTTAGAATCTTAATGTGTAGCTTGGTAAAAGGCGTCTTTGTTTAAAGAGCTTGTTACCAAGCTATTTGTTGATGGGTCTGAAATGGTGATACCAGAGTAAGTTTTGATCGGCAGAACGGTACCTGTCCATGCGCTCCGCAACGATGTATAATAAGATTCCGTATGTCCCTTGAAAGGAACAAGCTTGCTGAGTTGCTGGTCAAACTTCGCAAGAAGCTGCGGATTAGATGGCAGAAGACGGTGTACATAGTCGCCCATATCATAGAACATCGATGGGAGATAACCATCCATACTCTGAATACTATCCTCCGAAACAGTAGCTAATGAATTTGTAGAGTATATCTCTTTCATAACATTTGCCATCCCTTCAGCCTGTGAACAATCAATAACACTGATGGTTCCGTAAGGATAAGGAATGCCATCATACTTATAATCATTATAGAAATTGATGAATTCTGTGCAGATATGGTTGTAGTCTGGCTGTGTCTTTGACAGTTCTCGCCACAATAATTCATAAGGCATACCGTAAGCCATGATCTCCGTTGGACTACCAATAATATAATGTGCATTGTTCCGAAGTTCATAAGCGACCTCAACACCTGTCATATTACAGTCGTCAAACATGATGTATTGGAGCTTACCAATACCCGAATTAGCTATTCCTTTGGCAAAGTCGGAGATATCCAACATATAGGCACTGCCACCGAACCAACGTGTGCGAGGACCAATAAACCCTTTGTTTTCACCGAAATTAAAGGCTCTTGATCTGGCAGAAGCATAGGAGCTTTCAGAGCTTGCTGGTATCCATCCCTTGCCATGACAGCCCACAATCATTGAATAAGTACGTGCTGGAGCCTCTTTCTTGACACGCTTAAGGATGGTAGTTATCCATTGTTGAGAGTTTAATTTCTTATCAGATAATGTATTATTGAATACTTCCAACGTGTCATCTACACATGCACCGTTCTTATATTGTACATTGATAAGATTGCCTTTATTCACCTTTTCTGAAACAAAGACAAGCAACTTCGTGTTATGGAGTCCACCTTGTGCAACGATAGCCTTCTTTATATCCTTGAGATTTGTTTGGAAATCATTATATAAACCACTGTTGCTATCAGAGTAACCTGACCATGGCATATACACGAAAATGGTATTCTCCGTCGTCTGTCCATTAGGATCTACATACGGACGAGGTACATCATCATCACTGCTACAGGCTGCAAACACAAAGAGTGACATGAGCTGTAAGATAAAAAATAGTTTCTTCATATACTGTAATATCAAACGGAATGAATTCTAAAAATAAACCGATTTCTATCCAAAAGATTATTAAAGAGAAAAAGCCTTACCGCACCACAACAGCACAGTAAGGCTTTTTATGGTTATGAGAGATAGGCTGTTGCCTACTTCACAATAATCAATGAATAGTTCTTTTTGCCCTTCTGAACAAGCAGATACTTGCCATCTATAAGGTCATCAGCAGTAACCGGCTGGTCGAAAGCAGCAAGTTTTTCTTTATTAAGAGAAACTCCTCCACCCTTAACGAGCTTTCGCATCTCGCTCTTACTTGGGAAAATCTGCATTCCTTCTTGGTTAAAGACATCCACAGCAGGCTGACCTAACACGTCTTTTGATACCTCATAATGTGGTACATCCTTGAACACATCAGCAAAAGTTTGCTCATCTAACTGAAGTAAATCATCCTTTGTACTCTTGCCAAAGAGGATATTTGAAGCTGCAATAGCCATGTCAAGATCTTCTTGAGAGTGTACCATTCGTGTCACTTCCTCAGCCAATCGGCGTTGTAAAGTGCGTCGTCCTGGGTCTTGACGGTGCTCTTCAATGAGCCCATCAATGATATCTTTCTCCAAAGAAGTGAAGATCTTGATATACTTTTCAGCATCATCATCACTGACATTCAGCCAGAACTGATAGAAAGCATATGGTGTTGTACGGTTCCGATCAAGCCATATATTGCCACTTTCTGTCTTTCCGAACTTCTTACCATCAGCCTTTGTAATGAGTGGACAAGTAAGACAATAAGCCTCAGCTTCGCTCCCTAAGGTACGACGAATAAGCTCTGTACCTGTCGTCATGTTACCCCATTGATCGTTACCACCCAACTGTAACTTGACACCATACTTCTGATACTGATACAAGAAGTCGTAACCTTGTAGCAACTGGTAGGTAAACTCCGTAAAGCTAAGCCCATCACGAGCCTCACCATTCAGGCGTTTCTGTACGCTATCCTTAGCCATCATATAGTTGACAGTGATGTGTTTACCAACCACACGGGCGAAGTCGAGGAAGGTAAAATCCTTCATCCAGTCATAGTTATTGACCATCTCCGCCTTATTAGGCTCATTCCCATCAAAGTCAAGGAACTTACTTACCTGCTTCTTGATAGCTTCCTGGTTATGATAAAGCGTCTCTGCATCCAGCAAATTACGCTCCTGACTCTTGCCAGAAGGGTCTCCAATCATACCTGTAGCACCACCAACAAGGAGGTAAGGCTTGTGCCCACAACGTTGTAAATGACGCAACATCATGATACCACAGAGGTGTCCGATGTGCAAAGAGTCAGCCGTTGGATCTGTTCCCAGGTATGCTGAGACCATCTCTTTTTGAAGTAATTCTTCTGTACCTGGCATTATCTGTGCCAGCATACCACGCCAACGGAGTTCTTCAACAAAGTTCTTCATTTATGTCTTTATATTTGAAAGTTAAAGGATTTGCAAGAGATTGGTTCGTACACTATCATCTTTAAACCCTGAACTCAATATTTATATTCAATATTATTATGGCACTGGATCATATCCACTACCGCCCCATGGATTGCATCTAAGTATACGCCAGATGGCAAGAGCTAATCCTTTAATAGGTCCATGTTTAAGAATTGCCTGTCGCGCATACTCCGAACAAGTTGGAGTAAAGCGGCATGAAGGTGGGGTAAAAGGTGAGATGAACTGGCGATAGAACAATATTGGAAGTATCAACAACCATGATAACCCACGTGATATACCATGTATAACAGCTAAAAGCACATCCTTAATGCCTCTGTTCTTCTCCTTTTGCATCTTACTCATATACGTTCTTCTATGCGATGAAGCAAGTTTGAGACCCTTTGTTCTACGATTATGGAATCTGATAGTTCATCAGAAAGCCATATGAATGCCATCAGGAGTTGCTTACCAGATAGTCTTTCAGCCTTCTTTGTCAGGATGTTTATGTTTCCTGTAGGCTTCACGCACCTGACGTTTCACCCTATTGCGCTTTACAGCACGCTTGAAACATTTCTTAGGAACACTGATTAACATCTGACTATCTAAAGGAACGGATTGTTCAAGTGATCCTTTCTCACCCTCTGTAGCCACGACATCGACCAAACGATAGACCACTTTAAGTGGGAAAACTGTGACAGCACGACTTCCACCAGTACTGAAGAGCGTGTCGATTAGCTTCTTGCTACACAACCGTTCTTCCTTTTTCAGTCCTTGATCCTGTGCCTCCATACTGTTATGTTACCAACGTCAGACTATTACTCATCCCTCTATTACGAAGGTAGCGTTACCATTATGATGGTTAAACCTTACTTTTCTAAATAAGCACGAAGCGCACCTGTCATCGAAGGATACTCCTTTGAAGGTGCCTGTAAGTCGAGTTTCAACCCCTGAGCCTCAACCTCTTTGGCTGTAGCTGGGCCAAAAGCAGCTATCTTTACGTCCCCTTGAGTGAAGTCAGGGATGTTCTCTTTCAGCGCTTTAACGCCTGTTGGGCTAAAGAAAACAAGCATATCATAATCAAATTCCTTTACTTCCTCCTCTGTAAGATCGTTGCTTACCGTACGATACATCACACATTCTGTGTGCTTTAGCTTGTTTGCATCCAACAAAGAGGATACTGCATCAGTATGAACAGAGCTTTGAGGGACGAGGAACTTCTCTCCTTTATGCTTCAACATGGTTGGTATCAAACTGTCAATCTTGCCCGTTGTACCGAAAAACACTTTGCGTTTACGATACTGAACATACTTCTGAATATACAGTGCAATCGTTTCAATGACACAGAAATACTTCATATCTTCAGGAATAGTGATACGCATTTCCTTGGCAAGGTTAAAGTAATTGTCAACAGCATGACGTGAAGTGAATACCACTGCAGTATAGTCTAACAGGTTAATCTTCTGCTGACGGAACTCTTTTGCAGATAGTCCTTCTACCTTAAAGAATGGTCTGAACACCATTTTTACCCCTAAATCCTTCTCGATATCGTAATAGGGCGACTTATCACTTGATGGTTTTGGCTGTGAAACCAATATCTTTTTTATCATCGTTGTCCTAAAAGTTTTTTATCAAATAGTTATCTGTAATCATCAAAACACCCCATAATGCCAACGCCGGCATCACTTCGAGCGCACAAAAGTACAAAAATATTTGCAGACTTGCCCCTGATCTCTTGAAAAAGATGGCGTAACACTTATAAAAGGAAAGCATTTTAATAAAGATTATTACAAATAATGTATAAATCAATGCAGCCTGTAGTGAAAGGGAAAAGTAAACCTGCAACAGTACTAAAGGGAATAGTAGAACACCTTCCAGAGAGGTTAGGAAAAGCCATGTCTTCGACCATTTCCCCCTATCTTTCCGACTAAAGAACACCCAATTAACAATACCATAGATGATATTTTTCAGTATGAAGTAAGCTATAAAAGCTGTAAAAAATACTCCAATCGTCAGTAACTGGGAATCAGAATCTAATCTTCCGCGTTCTCCTCCACGTGTAAAGAAGTAATAAATAATACTCAACAGCAATGAAGTCTGCATGACCAGGAACAGATGAAAACGCACTTCATACGTTGTTTCTGTGACATTTGCATTGCTTCGTGAGACATGAAAGAAGCTCTTTATCTGCTTAATGATGAAGTTTCTCGATACCGAAACGCTATCATTGCCATCACAAAGCACCCCAAGAGCAAAGCTGTCACGGTGTTATCATTACTCACGGCATAAGGAGATGGAGTCCCTAAGACTCCATCAGTATGCCTATTTCCAGGACTCATCTTGAAGTATTTACTCCCTTTAAAGTATCCTTCTTCTTCAAAATGAACATCTGTAAGCCGAAAAGTCTTCTGCTTTTTCGGACGCAGCAACCCTAACGAGTCAGGTTTCTGACTTGTTTTCGCCACAGAATCAACTGCCGTCTTCTGCCCTTTCGTGAGTGTTGACCTCAACAAAAGAGAAGGACGAACTATGGTATCGGTTGCTGGCATGCGTTAAATCAGAGCCCGAAAGCCTTCTTTATGTCCTCAACTCGGTCGAGTTTCTCCCAAGTAAAGAGTTCAACATCAACCGTTTTTGTCGTATGATAACGGCTTGTAAAGGTCTTCTTCACCACTTCATTCGTACGTCCCATGTGTCCATAAGCTGCCGTCTCAAGGTACATTGGCTGACGAAGTTTGAGGGTTCGTTCAATAGCCTTTGGTCGAAGATCAAAGAGTTGCTTTACTTTCTCTGCTATTTCTCCATCAGATAAGTTCACCTTTGAACGTCCATAAGTGTTTACATAGACGCTAACTGGCTCCGCAACACCAATGGCATAAGCCAACTGTACGAGGATTTCGTCACTCACACCAGCTGCAACCATGTTCTTTGCTATGTAACGTGTGGCGTAAGCAGCCGAACGGTCAACCTTACTAGAGTCCTTTCCAGAGAAAGCACCACCACCATGTCCACCTTTACCTCCGTAGGTATCCACGATGATCTTACGTCCTGTCAGACCTGTATCACCATGTGGTCCGCCAATAACGAACTTACCTGTAGGGTTAACAAGGTACTTAATACCATCCTTAAACAGTGCCAATACCTTCTCAGAAGCTATCTGTGCCTTCACTCTTGGCATAAGAATCTCAATCACATCCTTACGAATCTGCTCCAACATTTCAGCATCAGCCTTCAATTGTGCCTCACGTGAGTCATCTTTTGGCTGTATAAAGTCATCATGTTGGGTAGAGACGACTATCGTATCTATGCGCTGTGGGATATTATCATCACTGTATTCCACAGTCACCTGACTCTTTGAATCAGGACGAAGGTAAGTCATTTGCTTCCCTTCCTTACGTATATCAGCCAACGTTCGCATAATCAGATGTGCCAAATCGAGCGTAACTGGCATGTAATTGTCCGTCTCATTACAAGCGTAACCGAACATCATACCCTGGTCACCAGCCCCCTGGTTCTCATCATCACCATTGTCAACGCCACGGTTTATATCATCACTTTGCTCATGAATAGCCGAAAGAACACCACAGCTATTACCATCAAACTGATATTCAGCCTTGGTATAACCGATGTCATTAATGGTCTTACGTGCTATGGTTTGCAGATCAACATATTCTTCAGAGCGTACTTCGCCCATGATGATAACCTGCCCTGTCGTATTAAAAGTCTCTATAGCGCAACGCGCATGCTCGTCATAAGCCAAGAATTGGTCGAGCAAAGCATCACTTATCTGGTCGGCAACCTTATCAGGATGTCCCTCTGATACAGATTCCGATGAAAACAAATATGCCATATATTATTCCTTATTTAATTATCCACATTTAGTTTAAGGGTGCAAAGTTACTGCAAATTAACGGGATAACAAAATAAGAACTTAAGATTTATACATTATTATAAAGGGGATTATAAGCCACTATCAAGGGCGCATAAGGGCTTTATCAAGAAAGAAAAAGGAGTGATTTGTTACCCGACAAACACTCCTTTTTCTCCTATAACAGCAGATTTCTAACGCTCCCAAGCCTATTTTACAAGCATCAATCCTTCTGTTGTGAATGTGCCACAAGGAAGACCTTGCTCGTTAATAAGGTTAGCCCGTGTGAAAGGTTGCCAACCATAACGGACATTGACGGGCTCTTTCACCTTGTCTATACTGCTAACATCCACTGTATCAGGTCCACTTATCACGGCTTGTGCTGGATAGAAGATACCGTCTGTACCTGCTATTTCAAACCCACACAATGCTCCTTTCCGTGCAGAAAGGGTTTTCGCATGCGAGAATTGGAGTCTAAGCCCACCGTGAATCTTCGACATCTGTACTAAGAATGGACCTTCCGACTCAACAGAACGACCATAAGTATGATGCAAGGCTTGCAGTGCAAGACGTTCTCCCACAGGTGCTTTATTGATGTAATGAACATCCAGTGAGTCTCCCAAGTCGCTCGTTACAGCCATCCACGTTCGTGGTTGCGTCTGAGATAAAACCATTTGTGACTGTCGGAAACGTGGCCATGACTGACGATTCAGACTTGACAGCTGTGCAAAATAGAAGGGGACATCTGCAGAAAGGAACCGTCTCCAACTCTTTTCAAGCAATGAGAAGAGCCGTTTATGTAGCTCTACGTTATGTGCATTCGACTCTCCTTGATACCAGACAACACCCTTAACGGTGTAACCTGCCAATGGTTGCATTGCCGTTTCAAACATATAGGCTGGTGCATAAGGATGACGTTGCAACGGATTAGTACTTGCACTAATATTCCGCAATGCCCTTTCACGAGCCCATTTCATACCAAAATCACCATGATACCAATCACGTAGGATGGCAGGAAAGTCCCATTCAAGTGTATGACGGTCTATCCATGACTCTGTAGTCGTTCCTCCTACAGCATTACAGATGACTCCTATTGGTACTTTTAGACTGTCTGCCAGCATCTTTCCAAAGTGATAAGCCACAGCAGAAAAGCCCGATAAAGACTCACGAGAGCAGCGTTCCCATGGTCCAATGCGCATGGATTGATGACGATTCATCGAATCACAGACTGCAGCCGACCACTGTATGTCATTCGTAGGATAGAGAGCTGATATCTGAAAGAGATGTAACAACGGCTGATTATCCGCCTCTGCCAAATCTTCTTTAGCGTTTTGTGTTGCAGAAACAGGCATCTCCATGTTCGACTGTCCAGAGCAAAGCCACACCTCTCCCACATAGATACCCTGCAGTTTAATGGTCTTTCCCCCAGCTATTATCACTGCTTCATACGGTCCTCCCGCCTCCATCTTCGGCAAGGTGGCAGTCCAACGCCCCATATCAGAGTACTCTACGGTAGCTGTCTTGCCCGCAAGCGTCACCTTCACCTGCTCCTTTCCGTTGGCTTTCCCATAGAAAAGGATAGGTTCACCACGCTGAAGAACCATTCCGTCAGTATACAATGGCATCAGACTCAGCCCACCATAGTTTCCCGTAATAGCCTCAAACACGGTCTGGGCTATTATCCCTGCACCTTCTGCATTGGGATGAATAGCGTCTGCAAAGAGGTCGGGACGACTGTAAAGGGGTGTATGAAGATCTATCAATCCTACGTTCTCAGCCTTCGCTATCTGCTTGACATGCTCCTGAATCAGCTCCTGCCAATCACGTGTACCACTCTCAAAACGAGCATGTCGGTCAAAGATTGGTGTCAATAAGCACACGTAAATCTTTGCTTTTGGGTTTGCTTTTCGGAAAGAATGGATAAGATTGATATAATCTTGATTGAACTCTTCTGCGTATTCAGGCCAGTTACGAGGGTCAGTATCATTCAGTCCGAGGTGTATAACAACGACATCAGCCTTGAAATCCAACGCTTCCTTATATTCTTTCTGTTCCACATAAGGACGATGCCCGTGCCTTAGCAACGTTGCTCCAGAGTGTCCAAAGTTGCGCACCTCATATCCTTTCCCCAACAGACGTTGCAACTGAGCAGGGTAACAAGCCGTCTCACGGTTTTCTATTGTCAGCCCCCACGTCACACTATTGCCCACACATGCCACCTTGACTTTGCTCCCTGCCAGAGCCGTCAACGTCATCATGAAGAGCCAAAACACGAAAAATAATTTCTTCTTCATAAGCATTTTTTCATCAATAAGGTCATTCCGCCTCAATTAGTAATACAGTTTATTTGCAGGAATTACTTACTTTGTCAGCAAAAACAAGTGTAGAATAAAAGTCATTAGGAACTCTCTACAAACTGTATCTATACCTTTTTTTTGACGCATTCAGCATCAATGATGCAAAGTAAAGTCCCAGCCTGAACAAAAATTTCCTGTCATTGACGATACCACGAAATAATCTTACAAAAACAAAAAGACTATTACCTCTAAAACGAACCATAATCATTAAAAACGCATTTTGTAACACATAGATTATCAAACAGTTACAAAGAGGCTTGTAAAAGACGCCCTTTTACGTTGCAAAAGATGCCCTTTTGATGTGTAAAAGATGCCCTTTTGCAAGGCAATATATGCCCTTTTACAAGGCAAAAGAGCATAGATTAAAAACCACTTGTGATTTTATTTGACATTAAGAGTTACTTAAAGCCATTCTGAGTGATACGAATTAAGGCTGAATTCCCTATAAGGAATTCAGCCTTAACCTACGTTTTTATCAAAGAATATCGTTGCTATGAGCAATCATTCCATGTGATATTGCTTACTTCGCTGGAGTCATAACAACCTCAGCATGGTTGCCTGCACTAACGAGTTGCTTAAGATAAGCAGCGATCTTTGCTGGCGTCAGCGCCTCAACAGCAGCCTTATAACCACTCTGGAAGTCGATACCTGTCCACACATACTCGTCAATAACATCCATCCAATGGCTGTTGCTCTTTGCGGAAAGCTCAGCCTGTTTCAACATGAAGTCCTTCACTTTCTGAACCTTATCAGCATCCATCTTCTCACAGTTCTCCTTCATTCCTTCAGCAAGAAGCTTCAAAGCTAAGTCTGATTTATTAGGATCCATCGGGCAGAAAGTCTGAATCAAAGCATAAGCCTTGTCTCCACGACGCTGCAAAAGACCACCTGCACTCACAGAATAAGCAGCACTTGCATCCTCACGAATGTTCTTTAAGTAAACCATTGAGAGCACTTGACCAGCTGCATCAGTGAGAACATCATTCTCAACAGTGTAAGGCATTGGTGCAAACCACTGTTCGAAAGCTATTGCCTTTGGTGTTTCTGACTTACGAGTGAACTTGTTTTCGAGTTTACCTGTTGCATAAGCAGGCGTCTCTTTCCAGTCCTCAGCCTTTCCCTTAGGCAGACATCCAATGTATTTCTCAATCAAAGGACGAAGTGTAGCCTCATCAAAGTTACCAATAAAGTAATAAACAAACTGACCAGGACTTGCATATCTCTCTTTCCATATCTGCAGGATACGGTCATAATTCACGCCTTTCAACGTATTCAAAGACATCGGTGCGTAACGTGCTTCATGCCCATAGATGGTGTTGGTAAGTGAGTCTGAGAAGACACTCTCTGGTGAAAGATCCTTATTCTTCAGTGCTAATTCCAACTGAGACATCATTGCTTTATAAGAATCTTCATCCTTTGAGATAGCTGTAAAGTTAAGATAGAGAAGCTGCATCATCGTCTCTATATCCTTTGGAACACATGAACCTGACAGCATCTGATAGAAGTTAGACATAGCACAGTTGACAGAAGCCTGCTTTCCTGACAGTGCTTTCTGAAGGTCTTGGTGTGAGAAGTCACCCAATCCGCTATATCCCAAGACACCATCAAACAACTGTAGATTGTCATAATCAGCCTTTCCGTAAAGACTCTTACCGCCCTTTGATATAGCTTGGAACAGCACTTCATTGTCCTTGAAGTTAGTCTTTTTCAGGATAACACGTGCACCATTGCTTAATGTCAGTTCCTTATAACCGAGTGTATTGTTCTCTTTTACGCCAACAATCTTACCAGCTTTAGGGAGTTTCTTCTCATCCAACAGTGGCTCTTGCTTCACGTTGTCAACGTAAGGTGTTAGCTTCTCTGCACGAACAGCCTTGATAGCTTGCGCCATCTGAGCCTCTGTAGGATAAGTCTTTCCTGCTTTCTCCTGCTCAAAGATAAATGCAACAAAGTTGCTGTCATGGTCTGTTATCAGCTCCTTTGCATAGTTATTGATAACGTTCACATTCAGTGCAGGCATCTCAACGAGCTGTTTCATGATCTGATACTCATCCTCCTTGCTTGGAATAGGCTCATTGGAGAGATAGTGATCACGCAGTTCATCACCATACTGACTGTTCTTTATCTTGTTACGATTGACGTAATTAGCTTCCAATTGAGACAAGTATTCAGCCTTCATACGAGCAAACTCACCAGCAGTAAAGCCGTATTGACGTACGCGCTGAGCCTCACGATAGATGGCAGCCAGTGCTTCTATGTCCTTACCTTCCTTAGCTGTTGCATCCATAGAGAAGGCATCTTTTGTCTTAGAGAGCAGGTATGTACCGTCATCAGCTGATGCATTGACGAAAGGACAGTCTGCTTTCTGTGACAATTCCTTCAATCGCTGATTCAGCATCATAGCTATAATGTTCTTCGCATACGAGTCAATGAAGTAACTTTGATCGTTCTTCATCTCGTCAGGGAAGACGTCATGCTTCATAGCGAAGCCTACATAGCTATATGGCATCTCCTTGTCTTTTCCGAAAACGTAGATAGCATCCTTGGTGTCTGGCACCTTTTCATCAACTACCTGTGCTGCATTGGCTGGTACGACAACACCATTCCAAAGCTTCTTTATCTCCTTTTCAACATGGTCAACATCCACGTCGCCTACAACAATGATACACTGATTGTCTGGACGATACCACTTTTTGTAATAGTCACGTAGGTCTTGATAAGGGAAATGGTCCACAATACTCATCAAACCGATAGGCATTCGGTAACCATACTTAGAGCCTGGATAGAGCTTTGGGAGTACTTCTTCGTAGATACGCATGATAGGTGAACGGCTCAACTGCCACTCTTGGTGAATCACACCACGTTCCTTGTCAATCTCCTTGTCGGCAAGTGTAAGGCCGTTTGACCAGTCTTTCAAAATCAACAAGCATGAATCAAGAGCTGTCTGACGCTTTGTTGGCACGTCACAGATGCGATAAACGGTCTGATCAATGCTGGTATAAGCATTCAAGTTATTACCAAACCCAACGCCTAAGGAGCGTGTATACTCCAAAATAGTAGAGTCTGGGAAATGCTCAGAACCATTAAATGCCATGTGTTCTAGGAAATGAGCCAAGCCACGTTGCCTGTCATTCTCTTGAATAGAACCCACACGCTGAGCTATATAGAAGTTTGCTACGTGTTCAGGCCAGTCATTGTGGAGGATGTAGTAAGTCAAGCCGTTGCTAAGCTTACCCTGTCTTACGTTCTTGTTGACTGGTATTGGCCCCATCTGCTGGGCATATGCCATACCAACAACAAATAGTAAGACGATAAAAAGTAACTTTCTCAGTTTCATTTTAATTCTTAATTTGATATTGAATATTAATTATTGTGGCGCAAAGATACATAAAAAAATATTACGCTCATTCGTTTTTTATGGTTTTTATGTATTACTTTTCCTAATTGAAATAGTTTTTTAAGAGCACCTACATAGGCTGCCCACAATGTAACTTTAGCGTGACAAGACTATCAATCGTGCAGCTTGAATGTCACAAACATAAACTCTTAGATCATAGAATGAAGATCAAATGACACACATGAATAACTAAAAAGACGGAATACAAGATGATGTATGCTATCCTAAGATCTGTCTAACTCCAACGAAAGAGTTCCATAAATACTTACTCAGGATAGCTATTTTACAATAAATGAAGCACAATATTATTTGAAAATAGAATATTTATTCTAAACAATTTGACAACAACAAAGGGAGAGAATATAGCCTGTCTGCCCCCGTAATGACCCTATGGGTGAAGTGACGGAACACCCTTTAGGAATAGGTCTATTCTGCCCCCTCTTCATGTTCAAGCTTGTATTGGATGTTGCGAGGATGATGTTCCAGAATCTCCTGACGAAGAGTAGAGGTGTCTATATGGGTATAAATCTCTGTAGTACCAATACTTTCATGGCCTAACATAGCCTGTATAGCACGCAAATCAGCCCCTCCCTCAAGCAAAGATGTGGCAAAGGAGTGCCGAAGAGTGTGTGGAGAGATGGTCTTTTTTATACCTGCTTCCACTGCATAACGCTTGATCATGATGAGAATCATCGTACGTGTGAGGTGATGACCACGCCGATTAAGGAAGACATAATCCTCTTCCCCAGGTTTTATAGACATCTCATTACGCATGGAAAACCAATAATTTAATTCTTCCAAAGCACGTGGAGATATCGGGACAAGGCGTTCTTTAGACCCTTTTCCCATGACACGAACGAACTGTTCATCAACATAAAGATTGGAAAGCTTTAGGTTTATGAGCTCAGAAACACGCAGTCCACATGAGAAAAGAACCTCGATAATAGCACGATTGCGGTGCCCTTCCCATTTAGAAAGGTCAATGGCCTGTTCTAAAAGGTCAACTTCTGCTGTCGACAAGACCTCTGGTAGATGGTTGGGTTGCTTAGGTGACTCCAAGAGTTCGGTGGGATCGTCTTCCATATAACCATCAAGAACTAAGAAACGATAGAACTGTCGCACCCCACTCAGTATGCGTGCTAACGAACGAGGTCCAATACCAAGATCGGAGATGGAAGCTGCAAAATGCTCCAACTGCTCCAACTTCACTTCTGTTACATGAACCTGTTCTGCAGCAAGATAGCGTACGAGCTTATCCAGATCACGCATATAGGCATCTAAAGTGTTGACAGAATAACCTTTCCAACTTGAGATAGCGCCTGTAACGACTGACAATATCCTTCGAATCCTTGCCTGTTTCCATTTAATTTCTTATTTTTGCATACTGTTGTATAACACAAAAAAGCATCACAAACCCAATGTGGCTTGATGCAAAGGTACATCAGAAAAACAATATTTCAGAAGAAAGAGACATGAAAGTAATCATTATCAATGGTCCAAATCTTAACTTACTTGGTACTCGTGAGCCAGGGATATATGGTACAGAGACCATGGAATCATATCTGACAACACTAAGGAAACGTTATCCAAGTGTAGAAATTGAATACTATCAAAGCAATGTCGAGGGGGAACTCATCAATAAAATGCAGGAGGTTGGTTTCTCTTATGATGGCATTATACTAAATGCTGGGGCTTATACTCATACAAGCATTGCTTTACTTGACTGTATCCGAGCTCTCCAGACACCTGTTATTGAGGTACACATAAGCAATGTAAACAATCGAGAAGAATTCCGCCGACACTCCATAATAGGTCCAGGATGCAAGGGAACTATACAAGGATTCGGACTGGACAGTTACCGATTGGCTATCGAAGCACTCTTGACTCTTAACCCATAGAGCTTATTCCCTAAAAGGAAACAACACGATATGACTACTCTCAACACGTACACTCCACTCGAAGAAGAAGCTGGGGCAGATGAATATCTTGCATCACATATAGATCCGGAAGGTGACTATCTGTACCGACTTTACCGTGCTACGAACATTCATACGATACATGGACGCATGGCAAGTGGGCACCTTCAGGGTCGACTTCTGAAGATGTTGGTACACATGATACGCCCAAAGAACATTCTGGAGGTAGGAACTTTCAGTGGCTACTCTGCCATTTGCATGGCTGAAGGCTTGGAGGAAGGTGGCAAACTCTATACCTTTGAAATCAATGATGAGATGGAAGACTTCACACGTCCGTGGATAGAAGGATCGCCAGTATCCGACAAAATAGACTTCAGAATTGGTGATGCTGCCGAAGAAGCATCTAAGCTGGGTATTCTGTTTGATATGGCTTTCGTAGACGGAGACAAACGGACATACGCTGAAATGTATGAGAAACTGTTGCCTATCATACGTCCTGGTGGATATATTCTTGCTGATAACACGCTTTGGGACTGGCATGTTATTGACCCATCATACAATCATGACCATCAAACTATTGGTATCCGACAATTCAATGACCTTATTGCAAAGGACAAACGGGTTGAGAAAGTTATCCTTCCTCTACGTGATGGACTTACATTAATACGTAAGAAACCTGGTGTTTTTACAGATTCTAACGAATATAAAAAGAGGTAATTTGCAACACATCAGCATATCACTGTCAATGCTTATTACTATTTAAAGTTTGCTGAATAATCAAACTTTCAGTACCTTTGCAGTAAATATAAGATAAATAACAACGATGCAAGAAACAAGACAACACCGTATATCACGACTCCTACAGAAAGAGTTGGCAAGTATATTCCAGACACAAACACGCCTTATGCATGGTGTTCTGGTCAGTGTAACAAACGTAAAAGTTAGCCCAGACCTCAGTATCTGTACGGCTTACCTTAGCATATTCCCTTCAGAAAAAGGTGAGGAACTGCTAAAGAATATCAACGCAAACGAAAAGACAATACGTTATGAACTGGGACAGCGCATACGTAATCAAGTACGTATCATCCCAGAACTGCGCTTCTTCATTGACGACTCACTCGACTATTTAGAGCATATTGATGAACTTCTGAAGAAGTAATAATTCTCTTATCATCGTATAACCAGCTGAAATGAACTTCCCCTTTTTCATTGCCCGACGCTATCTCTTCTCAAAGAAGAGTACACATGCCATTAATGTTATTAGTCTGATCTCTGTCCTCGGAGTGGCTGTAGCGACAATGGCATTGGTCGTTGTATTGAGTGGATTCAATGGGTTCTCTGATCTTGTTGCATCCTTCTTCACTAACTTCGACCCACAACTGAAGATTGAAGCAGCAAAAGGGAAAGCCATGAAGGCTAACGATCCTTTATTAATTAAGGTGAAACATCTGCCGGAAATAGAAGTAGCTACAGAGTGTATAGAGGACCAAGCACTGGCGGTTTATCACGATAAACAAGCTATGGTGACCGTAAAAGGTGTACAAGAGAACTTCGATTCACTGACACATATCAGTAATATCCTTTATGGAGATGGGGACTTCACACTACAAGTAGCCAATCTACAGTATGGCATTCTGGGTATCCGACTGGCACAAGACCTTGGAACTGGAGTGACCTGGCCTGATTATTTACAGATATATGCACCACAAAGAGAGGGGCAATATGACGCTTCAGATCCAACAAATGCTTTCGTAAAAGACTCATTAGTGTCGCCGGGTGCATTATTCCAAGTAAAGCAAATGAAGTATGACAAGGGCTATATCATAACGTCATTAGCTTTCGCTCGCCATATATTCAACCGACAGGGGGAGATTACTTCGCTTGAGTTACGTATGAAACCTGGTGTGGATATCGACAATACAAAGAAGGAAATACAAAACCTATTGGGTGATAAATATAAGGTGTTAGACCGATATGAACAGCAAGCTGACACGTTTAATATCATGCGCATTGAGAAGCTTTTTGCTTATATCTTCCTGACGTTTATTCTCATGGTTGCCTGCTTCAATATCATAGGATCACTCTCTATGCTCATCATCGATAAGAAGAATGACGTTATAACTCTGCGCAATCTCGGTGCTACCGATGGACAAATACGTCGTATCTTCCTCTTTGAAGGCAGAATGATATCAGTTGCCGGAGCTATAATAGGCATTGCTCTCGGACTTCTACTCTGTTGGCTACAGCAGACATATGGACTTGTTCAGCTTGGAGATCAGGCTGGAAACTTCGTTGTCAACGCTTATCCTATCAGCGTTCACCCAGAAGATATTATAGTAATCTTCGTCACTGTCATTCTTGTTGGTTGGCTCTCCGTATGGTATCCAGTAAGATATATGAGCCGTAAGTTCACGAAGGAATAGGATACCTCCCGCCTATTGACTAACAACTATAAACCAAACTACATGACCAAAACCTTAAACGACAAAATTATCATCTATCAAAGTGAAGATGGTAAGACCCAACTTGACGTAAAGTTGGAAGGAGAAACCGTATGGCTTACCCAAGCACAGATGGTAGAACTATTTCAATCCAGCAAAGCTACGATAAGCGAACATATTAAGCACATCATAGAAGATGATGAACTTGATGCTAACTCAACTGTTCGGAAATTCCGAACAGTTCAACAAGAGGGCAAACGACAGGTTTCTCGTATAGTATCTTATTATAATCTCGACATGATTATATCTGTGGGATATAGAGTAAATACAAAGCGTGGTATCCGTTTCCGCCAATGGGCAAACTCTGTTCTTAAGCAATATCTTGTCAAAGGCTATGCTATCAACGAGAACATTCGCAAACATCAGATTGCTGAACTGCGCCAACTCATACAAGTATTAGGCAGAGCCATTCGGGAAATATCACATTATAATATATTATGAGAACGAAAAAAACAATTCTCATGGGGAAGACTTATAACTATCATATAACAGCCTCTAAGATAAGCAAATAAGCATATACAGCTCTCACACCACATAAATTTGAGAGTTTTTTTCTCTTTTTCCCTTTTACATACAAATTTCAAATATATCTCACACAAAAAGCCATTCCCAGCCCTTTACAGAGTTTAGGAATGGCTTTTATTTATTGATTAGTCCTCAGACTGTTTTTATCCAATCCACTTCACATAAGCGAAGTCCTGACGGTGTGGCAATAAGTCGTTCTTCGGGAACATACGTACAGCCCACTTGTAAGCACCCGCCTCACTGGCTTCAAAAGTAGCCTCGAAGGTGTAGTTATTACCTTCGGTCTTCACCAGTTTGAACGGTATAACCTTGTGAATGTTAACATCATCAATTGGAGCATTGTTCAAGAAAACAAGTTCAAGACCGATAGCGTTGTTCAGTCCTTGTTCGTCAATCGTATAGCTAACTTTCACCTTATGACCTGTTGACAAATCTTGTAGAGCATCCTCATTCTTTGATACTACATAGATACTGTCCCAACGTTCAGCAACAGATTCTTTCCAAGCAGCAATCTCCTTGGCAAGTTTATCATTGTCTTTCCGCAACTCATATGAGCGCAAAGCCTCACGCTCATAGTACTTGTCATAGTAGTCATCAAGCTGACGCTTCATCGTATAGTGAGGAGCAATAGTTGCAATAGAGTTCTTTACAACCTTCACCCAGTCTTCAGAGTAGCCCTTCTTCTTATCCTTGTTGAAATAAAGTGGAGCTATTTCGTTCTCAAGTAGACTATAGATTGTTGCTGCATCAAGCTGATCCTGATAGCCTTGGTTCTGATAGGTACGCTTCTCTGGCAATGCCCAGCCAGCACCCTCGCGATAACCTTCAACCCACCAGCCGTCGAGCACTGAGAGGTTAACAACACCGTTCATCTCTGCTTTCTCACCAGATGTACCACTTGCCTCGAGTGGACGAGTTGGTGTATTCATCCAGATATCAACACCAGAAACGAGACGACGAGCCAACTGCATATCGTAATCCTCAAGGAAGATAATCTTACCGAGGAACTGAGGCATACGTGAAATCTCAAAGATACGCTTGATAAGTCCTTGACCTGCACCATCAGCTGGGTGAGCTTTACCAGAGAAGAAGAACAGAACAGGACGCTCTGGATTATTAACAATCTTCTCCAAACGATCAAGATCAGTAAAGAGAAGGTGTGCACGCTTATAGGTAGCAAAGCGACGACAGAATCCAATCATCAATGCGTTAGGGTTGATCTTCTCAAGAATTGATACCACTTTAGCAGGGTCACCTTGGTTACGAAGCCACTGCTTGGTGAACTTATCACGGATATACTTGATGAGCTTCTGCTTCAATGCCATACGAGTCTCCCAGATTTCAGCATCTGGAACATTGTAGATAGCATGCCATAATTGCTCATTGCTTTGGTCGCTCATGAAGCTCTTATCGAAGTATTTGTCGTAAACCTTACGCCATTCTGTAGCTGTCCATGTTGGGAGGTGTACACCATTGGTTACATAACCAACAGCATTCTCCTCTGGGAAATAACCCTTCCACAATGGAGCAAACATCTGCTGACTTACCCAACCATGAAGCTTTGACACACCATTGATATCCTGACAGGTGTTACAAGCAAAGGTACTCATACAGAAACGTTCGCTGTGATCGTCTGGATTGGTACGACCCATACCGATAAACTCATCCCAAGAGATACCGAGTTTAGCAGGATAATCACCCATATACTTGCCGAAGAGCTCTTCGTCGAAGTAGTCGTGACCTGCTGGTACTGGAGTGTGAACGGTATAAAGTGATGAAGCACGTACAAGCTCCATAGCCTGATTAAATGTCAGGCCTCCGTCAATGTAATCGCAAAGACGCTGAAGATTACAAAGTGCTGCGTGACCTTCATTACAGTGGTAGATATCTTTCTTGATACCAAGTTTCTGCAAAGTAAGGATACCACCGATACCAAGCAGAATCTCTTGTTTCAGTCGGTTTTCCCAGTCACCACCATAGAGAGAGTGAGTGATAGGACGGTCAAACTCTGAGTTCATATCGTTATCTGTATCGAGTAGATAGAGTTTGATACGACCAACATTGACACGCCATACAAGTGCGTGTACCATATAGTTGCGGTAAGGTACATCAACAACAACCTGATTGCCGTTCTCATCAAGCTCGCGCTCAATAGGAAGAGAATTAAAGTTCTGGGCATCATATTTTGCAATCTGCTGTCCATCCATAGAAAGACTCTGTGTAAAATAGCCATAACGATAGAGGAAACCAACAGCACAAAGGTCTACGTTAGAGTCGGAAGCTTCCTTGATATAGTCGCCTGCCAAGATACCAAGACCTCCAGAATAAATCTTTAGAGCCTGATTCAGACCAAACTCCATACAGAAGTAGGCAACAGAAGCACGCTTCTTATTAGGCTTAACATCCATATAAGCACGGAACTTCTTATAGACGTCATTCACCTGTTTCATCAGTTTCTTGTCCTTTACGATAGCTTCTTGCGATCATAGCTGAGACGCTCCAGCAATAGGACAGGATTATGACCAACCTCCTCATAAAGCTCTTCATCAAGAGCCTTAAACATATTACGAGCTTCGTAATTCCATGCCCACCACATATTATGGGCAAGTTCGTCAAGACAAGCCAGTTCTTTTGGCAATGTTGACTTTACGTTAACCTCTTTCCACTGAGGTTCGTTGGAATAATCTGATTTAATTTTCATAACTTATTTAGTTTGACTGTTATTTGTTTATCGTAATAAAAAGTAATTCCTTAGAGTGTGCGTGACGCTGCCTTATGCAACGCAATATCATATGCCTGCTCGTAGTATTTGATGAACTTACTCCAAAGAGCTTTCTTTGAGAGCTTCACGGCATGTGAGCGACACTTATCCACAGATGCTTTCGGAAGAGCAGCATACCTTATTATTGTATCCTTGATACCATCAGCAACGTCTGAATAATTATAATCTGTACGGTGTAACACCTGTACGCCGTCTTCAATATCACTGTCTTTACCTTTCTCATCATTGGCCCATAAACCGAAGCCAGCAAGATCTGTTGTGATGCAAGGAACCTTAAAGGCTATAGCTTCTAATGGTGTATATCCCCATGGCTCATAGTAAGAAGGATAGACACAGAGGTCGTTCCCTATAACAAGGTCATAATAACTCATATTCAAGACACCATCGTCTCCTGTCAGATAACATGGGATAAAGATGAGTTTTACCTTATCGTCCTTGGCATTATTCATTCCCAATGAACGCATCATACTCAACACATTGTCATTATCCATGTTATGAAGCCAATGGGTAAGCATAGGCATTTCCATAGGAGAATCAAAATGTTTACCACTTGCAATACGCTCTGCAAGATCTTGACGTGGACCAGATACCCAACCTGGAACCTCGATGAAGGCAACAACTTGCTTGTTCAGCCTATCATCAAAGCGTAATCGGTTTATTGCTTCAATAAAGACATCTATACCTTTATTGCGGAATTCATAACGCCCACTGGTAGATATAATCAGCGCATCATCCGCAACATCTGATCCCGTCAGCGCATTGGCAACACTTAACAGTTTCTTTCTGGCAGCAGAACGCTTCGCTGTAAACTTTGCTCCTTTGGGTACAAAATCGTCTTCAAAACCATTCGGAAGAATAACATCAACGGACTTATCCAAAAGCTCTTGGCACTCCTTAGCTGTTATATCACTCACCGTCGTAAAGCAATCAACGTGATGTGCAGTCTGCTTTTCTATGGAATGTTTACTCTCCATATTCAACTCTCTTGCCATCTGGTCACCGTTGTATGCCCAAAGATACTCATACAAGGGTTTATTATTGCCTGCTATGCTACGCCCAATACATGTCGCATGGGTAGTAAAGATAGATGCAATCTGGGGGAGACGACGCTGAAGTTCCAATACTGCAAAACCTGTCTGCCATTCATTAGCATGAAAAACAACCTTATCTTTTTCTGATAAATAAAACTTATAGAAGCTTTCTACAACCAAGGCTGTTGCATAAGAAAACATCGCAGAGTCGTCATAATCACCGTAAGCATGGAGACTGTCCACCTGATAATATTCCCATAGCTTACCATATATATCATCCTTCTGCTGGAAGTAGGATTGGAAATCAACAAGAATGGCAATTGGTTCACCAGGAATTGTCCAGCGGCCCACCTTTATCTTCAAACCCTCTGCTGCTGCAGTATGTTGCCACACAGAGAACAGAGACTTGTCTTCTCTGAAATAAGGAGAAGAGGTATCATCCCAACAATCAGGACCAATGAAAATAATATGGTCTTTTATCCTGTCCTGTAATGTCTTAGCTCTTGTGGAAAGTACGGTGTAAATACCACCAACTTTATTACATACCTCCCAACTGGTCTCAAAAATATAATCCGGAAACAACATCCTTAGCTTTATAATAATCTGATATATATCAATTGCAAAGGTAATACAAAAACTATAAAACAAGAATATTAAACTTTATATTTTTAGGTACATCTAACAAATAATTGATTAAAAACATTAACTTTGCAAATACCAAACATTTACATGGATATGAAAAAGAGAATAATATTATCAATCTTTGCACTTGCCATTTTCTTAGCGCAGGGATATGCACGGACAACAATACACAGTGATAAGAATACACTCCAGGGAGGTGTGAAGACTACTCAAAAGGGGGATTCTGTATTTAAGGCACACATAACAAATGACGAATTCCAGGTATGGATGGATATAGATTTCTATAATAACAATATCATCGTACCACGACAAGAGATATTTGGGAAAGTTCCAGGATACTTTGGGGCAATACGTGACACCCGTAAATGGATAGTATCTGACGCTACAATCAAAGGTAACAAAGCCATTCTCACCATCATCAACGACTACGGTAGCGAGGACCTTAAGGCAGAACTACGCTATAACAACGATGGCACTTACACTTTGACTCGCCTCGATGGTAGTACAATGAAGATTGTTGTTAATAACAAATGGGTGAAGATTCCCAAAGAGATTGTCTTTAAACGTTAACCATAGTCTGCTCTCCTCTCAATCAAAGAAGATTTTTTAAACTCATAAGAGGGTGTGTTCAAAGCCTATGAACACACCCTCTTATGATATGTAAACCCCTAATTAAGTTATAATTTCAGTTGCTGTCACTTTTAACACTTCGGTTAATGATTTTATATTCAGACGATTAAAAGCTGAAAAGGAGTGACAGAAGTGACAGCAAAATCGGGAAAGGTATACAAGTGGATTTTGTGCTTGATAGGAAAGAATAGACCGTTTTTATGGTTCTTCCGTTAAATGCGTAGACGCCTATCATGCAATGTATATAGCCTTAATGTGAAGTATTCCTCATTTCTGAATCCATATATATGTCTTTTCAGAACCTTTATTTTATTGTTAATGCCTTCAATTGTTCCATTTGTTATACAATGGTCGTACCATGCTAATATGTATGTCTTGTATGCTCTAATAGTTGAAGCCATCTTCACCAATGGCTGTATTTTAGATTCTATAGCTTGCTTTACCCATTCATCCAACACAGTTTTAGCTTTTTGCTTACTACACTAATTCCAGATTTCCTTAAGATCTTCTTTGAGATAATAGGCAATCGTCAGCGGACGGTTTAGGCTCAAGGCATTCTCCAGTCTATTTCTGTGTGCATAATCAAAAATATCATTTCCATTTCTGAGTATTATGACTTCCACATACGGGACAACAAAGTTTTTCCTTTGGAGTTTGGATTTCTAAAACTAAGTTATTATCTTCGTAGCGTGGATTCTGAGGTCTTGTTGAAAGACGCCTAAGGCGTTTTGCATTATGCTGGTATCCATGTTCTTGAAGTTTGATCACTACAAAGATACATAATACCAACTTTTTTTATATAACTTATGAGATATATCTATCCATTTAACGGAAGACCAAAAAAATATCGTTATCCAAAATACCATTATATCACAAATAAACATTATTTTTGCACCAAAAACAAAGCGCATGGACACAAAAAACAAACAAACACTGTGGCAATTAGTTAAGCGATACTTCAATGTCATGCCCGATAAAGCCTCTGAAGACAACATAATAGCACAGATAACCGAAGGTGTAAACTTCCAGGGAGCACCCTTATGGATACTTATTCTTGCTATCTTCGTCGCTTCCTTAGGACTCAATGTCAATTCAACGGCAGTCATTATCGGTGCCATGCTCATCTCGCCACTGATGGGACCAATCATCGGAATGGGATTAGCGGTAGGAATAGCCGACCTGAATTTGTTCAGGAAAGCTATCATCAACTACCTCATTACCACCATTCTCAGCGTTGTTACAGCTACCATTTACTTTTTACTTTCGCCTATCACAGAAGCACAATCAGAAATTCTTGCACGTACATCGCCCACACTTTACGATGTGTTGATAGCACTCTGTGGCGGTGCAGCCGGTATTTTGGCAGTAGCTACAAAAGGCAAAAACAACGTGATACCGGGTGTTGCGATTGCTACTGCCCTAATGCCACCACTCTGTACGGCGGGTTACGGACTTGCAATGGGCAACATATCTTACTTCTTTGGTGCCTTTTATCTTTACTTCATCAATACTGTTTTCATTGCTTTCACCACCTGCGTGGGCGTTCGTTTAATGCACTTCCATCGTAAAAAGATAGTCCATCAGGAGAAGTTGAAGCGTGTAAACTACTATATTGCAAGTATTGTTATCATCACAATGATACCTGCTGGCTACATGACATGGCAAATTATTAAGCAGAGTGTCATTGAAAATAACGTCGAAAGCTTTCTGCGCAACGAAATAAAAGACAAAGGAACTTATATTCTTTCGCACACTTTCGACAAAGAAAACAAAACGTTGGATGTAATTACAATAGGCAATTCTATTTCTAATAGCAATGTTAAGAAGGCACAGGAAACCCTGTCCGACTATCAGTTAGCCGACTATCGACTTCACATTATACAAGGTGCTAGTGCTGATAGTCTTATGGCTATGCAGCAAAAGAAGCGCGGTTTGGTAGCAGCAGGCGAAGGAACGTCTTCCGATTTGAAGGAACAAGTGTACCAAAACGATGCCTTACAGAAGCAGTTAGCGGCTTATACACGTTATCCAGAGTTGGCTAAAGAGATGAAACAAGAGCTGAAAGCCATTTGTCCGGAAGCTAAAAGTATAGCCCTTTCGCACACTTCTGAAGCCTTTGTAGATACTGCTCTCACCCAAAAATACGTGCTTGCGGTGGTTAAAACCAGCAAAACACTTCCTGCAAACGACAAGCAACAGCTTTACAAATGGCTTAAGGTGCGCGTAAAAACCGATAGTCTTCAGTTGGTGGTATTGCCACAATAGGTTGCTACAGAAGCATAACGAGAGCTTCGAAACAACTTTTTTTACCCCCTTACACCCCTTGCGTAAAGATGCAAGGGGTTGTTTTTGATTTGTCATCTCCCAAATATTGAAATCTTAGCGTTTCTATATTGTTAAATAAGTTTACCCCTTCGTCTTCCCCCTTATCGCTCTACCATAACGTCATATCATTTCTTTCATTTACCGCTAATTTCTTTTTCTTTGTCGTAATAACAGCTTTTTTTTATATAACTTATGAGATATATCTATCCATTTAACGGAAGAACCAAAGAATTTATCAAAAAGATAACCAAGAAAGTTTTTGCAAGGCAAAAAGAAAAGGTGTCATTGATAAGCTCAAAAGACATATTGATGTTAAGTATAAAGTAATTCAATAGATGAAAACATTATTTGTAACTATTATGTGCTTATGTTTCAACATATCATATGCACAGAAGCCTGATACTACAAAAACTTCGATTCAGGCCAAAGAACTTGATGAAGTAGTTGTCAAGGCATCTTATCTTACTCGAGAGGATGATCATATTCTTGCAATTCCTACAAAAGAGCAGCGTAAACATGCTGTGACTGGTTATGACCTATTGAATAATCTCATGATCCCAGGAGTGTCCGTTGAACGTTCGACAGGAAGTGTAACAACTCCATCCGGGGCTGCAACTCTCTACATTGATGGACGCAAAGTCGATTTCGAGAGGTACAGTCATTGAGACCGAAGGATATTGCTCGTGTGGAATTTTTTGATGTGCCGACCGGTAAATATGCCAAAGACGCATACGCTATAAATATTGTAATGAAGCCACTCAACAATGGTGGCTACACACAACTCGATGTGTCTCAGGGTGCAGGATATCTTTATGGCGATTATAATCTTGTTTCCAAATTTGTCACAGGAACCAAAAGTCTGAATATTTGGGCGGGATATTCATTGGAAAATCCCAAATCATCAATGAACGAGAATGAGGTTTTTAATTTTCCAGATTATCAGTTGAATAGACAACAGTTTTATAATAATGCCGGGAATAGGCATACGGAAGAATATGTGCAGGCGTCAATAAGCAACCGAGGGAAAAAATATATTTGGATGCTTCGAGGTGGTATGGCATGGAATGACATAAGAAACAACGTTAATAATGGAATGACAGACTATTGGCAAACAAAAGCATCAGTCAAGGATGGTAGTATTTTGAATATTAACAGTAGAAACAAATCTTATCGTCCGAGTGTTTATTTCTACGGACTGCACACTTTTTCCGATACAAAGTCATTAGATTATGTATTTGATGGATATTATTCTCGGAACGACTATAACCGTTTTTATAATGAGGATGATAAGTCATTTCATTCACTTGTCAAAGAAGATTATTGTTACGTCAAAGCGAATGCTAACTATTCAATGGCGTTCAGCCATAGGAACAAATTGGCTTTCAGCTTATTCGAATTCATGAGAATTAGTGATTCGGAATACACGGGGACTTCGACATATAATCAAAATTTGCATTCTTCGGAAACAATCCTTTTTGCAGACTATTCCCAGCGTTTAGGAAGATTTTTCTTTGATATCAACCCTGGATTATCTTTTCTTACATATCGTTTAAAGGGGATGGAGTCTATTAATCACCTTACACCAAGACTTCAAACAAGAGCAGCATATAAGATAGATAAAGTACAGCAACTTCAATTTACATTTGCTTTGGGAAATACTTATCCGAGGATTAATACTATTAACAATGTCGAACAACAGATTGATCCTATCATTATTCTTAAAGGTAACCCGGATATGGACAACTCAATTCTTTTGAACCCACGATTAAGTCATACATTGAATCTTAATAAATTCGCTTTACAAACAGGGGTGTCATACTTCTACCAAAATCATTCAATAATTTCGGATTACTACATACGGGACGGACACCTCATCAGCACTTTAGAGATGATTGTATCTATCATCGCCCCAGTGCAGATATATCTATGACCTATAAACCTTCCGGTTCATTCAATATGAAATTATCCGGTCAATGGATTGAAAATTTGGTGCGGGGAGGGACTGAAAATCGTAGCTTGTCCTCTATCTCAGGATCTGCTATGGTAAACTACTATATTCAGGATTTTTCTTTCAGTGTATCTTTGGCGACACCGTCCCGTGATTTAATAGACAGCCAAATTAGTAGGAAGACTTATTGGCAATATCAACTGTCGGCAATGTGGAAACATGGGAATTGGGCTATCGAAGCTAATGCAAACAACTTATTCATGATGAAGAATAATATAGTGGATGAATTGTCAGCACCATATTATTCCTTCAAACAAATAAATCAAAGTCGCAGTTACAACCAGTATGCAACATTAAAAATTGTTTATAGTTTTGATTACGGCAAGAAGACATCCCAAACACCTGATTATGAACATAAAAATAGCGAAAGTGCAATCTTAAAATAAATTACAATAAAAAAAGAAACAGGAATAGAATTACGCTCTGAGAAAGTTCGCAATCTATTAGGCGAAATTCCACCCGCATTAGTTCGATGGGGGACGGTAATAATCATTGCCATATTCTTGATACTATTATTAGTGGTATGTTTCATGCCTTAGGCTAATTCTAAAGGGGACAGTATTCTACAACATATTTATTGGACAGTACCAAAAAACTGTTGTCATAGTGGCTCACCGACTAAATACTGTAAAGAATGCTGACCAGATCATAGTACTTGACAAGGGGAAAGTGGTAGAAACTGGCAACCATGAAGTACTTACGCAGAAGCGAGGTGCATACTATAACCTCGTTAAAAATCAGTTGGAATTAGGAAATTAATAGAAAAACAGATACAATATGAAAGACGACAAGATAGAGCTTCGCAGTGAAAAAGTAAGGACAATCATCGGTGAAATACCTTCACGGGTCGTTCGCCATGGTATAATAGTTATCACTATTGTTATATCAGGTTTACTGGCTGCTGCATATTTCATTCCCTATCCTGAGACCATTGATGCCAAGATTATGATAAAAAATGAGACGCAGGGGACTATCGCTATTCCATACAAATACATAAACACAGTAAGAAAAGGGATGACTGTCAGCATAGAACTAGAAGGGTTTGATAGGCAAAGATATGGAATGACTAACGGGTCTATCGTCTCTATACGTAGAAGACCTAAACGGACTACGGAGGGTAATGTGTTTATCGGGGAAGTCAGAATTAATGATAGCAAATATAAAATAATTAGTGGAATGACTGGCTCTGCCTACATTCTCGCAGACAATGGCAGTATACTGCAAAAAATTATGAGGCACACGACAAGCTGCCTGTAAATGTATTCTTCATAAGGCAAGCTGTCCTTTATATAAGAAAAGAAATAAAGATAGAAAATAAACAGTAGACGCTCCTGATGTGCTCCAGCCCCGCACCATTGGTGCTACAGCTCAACACCATTAGAGTTGATGGTCAGCACCACCCGTGCTGAAGGTAGACCTTTAATATAAAGTGTAGGCATAATTTTATAATAGAGTGTAAACATGAAGATTGCCTATTATTAAAAGAAAATAAAACAGAACTGAATCTGACTCATATTAACTGTTTATGTCACAACAAGACCTTAAAACTCGAAAGACACTAAAATTGTATATCTGTGTTTCCCTCAATTCACTGAACTGCATTGAAGAAATGAAGTAGATTATAATTTCCTGTCACTCCTGTCACTTTCCCCATGTTACAATACATTGATAACAAATCGTTTATGCAAAGTGTTAAAAGTGACAGCAACTAAAAACAAAAACTATGTTAGGGTTTTAGAGTAACGATAAACCATGTAATATCAAAAACTGTGTCCGAGAAAATATTTGCTTCTTCTCGTGTTTATAAGTGTTCTTTATATTGAAACAAAGAGAACAAAAAGACTGAACCCCGATTAAGGAGTTCAGCCTTAAATAATATATAGTAATAACAATTAGAAATTGTTAGCCTAACTGTTTCTGAGTTATTTTAATTGATATACTGTATATATAGCACTTCTAAAATCTTCTCCACAAAAGATATTATATCTATCAGGTATATATAATTTATCAGCATATATAATATAAGGAGTTGCTAATTCTCTATCAATTCGATATGCCTTTTCTTTTTTATCATCTGATAGTACGAAAAAAGCTATCCATGGTCCTACAATTGTTTTAATCTCCTCTACATGATAGCGCTTAACATCTATAGAGTCTACAACCAATATATCCTTCTGATAAGGATTACATTCAGGTATAGAATACATAAACTTTTGGAGCTTAAGAGGTAGTCTACTATACTCTAGCTTCTCTTGCACTAAATTATTTATGTTATAATCATATGAGCACCCAACTAATGTAGTAATCATTAGAATGAAACAGATTTTCTTTCTCATTTTGTTTTCTTTATCCAGTCATTAACTCTATTGTGAGAATTATGATAATCTCCGTTCCATTAACGAGCTTCGTATAGACCGTATGACCCTCCTTATCGTAACCTATCCTGTCAACAATAACGCTCTGACGTCCCTGTTTATTGATCGACAGACTCTCCACCTGTCCTGCAGTATTGTAGTAATAAGTTACCACTTCACCGTCAGGATAAGTCATAGTCTGCACCCGGTTCCAGCTGTCATAGGTGCATTATAGGCATAGGGTATAAATTTTATTGATCAGCTGTACATATGGTTCTAAGGCTAGAATTCTTCTATTATCTTTGCTATTTCTTTATCAATCTTTTCCATTTTAGGACAAAAAAAAGTTCTCTTATACATTTTTCTAAAGATAAGCACATCTGTTATATTATTTTTTATCCAAAGTTCAAAGATGATCAGAAGGTCTAATGATAGTTTTTTCCCTGTATAATCTGTGATTAGAACATCATAATCACCTATTCGTTTATATACTTGATTCCCGTTCGGATATAGAGTATATCCATTATTATTAAAAAACTTGATATTTCTCTTTATAAAATATGAATATCCCATAATAACGCTTATTTTGTAGAAGGTACATATCCTAGTCCTGGTATAATAAAAATAATAGCAGGATCAGCCCCATGTTTTATAGTACTGTCTTAATGATTCGTGAATCTATTCTTGTTGACAGAGAGGATACTTGTAGGATAAAGCGTGAATTTTGACTTCTGCATTGAACAGCAAACAGGACAGCTGAGTTTGTTCTAAAAACATCAAAACAGAGATTTTTGTAGAAAGAGTTAACCACAATCTGAAAAAGTTGGGGGGAAAGGAAGTTTTGCCAATTTAAAAATAGAATATGAGGGAAAATTATCCCGAGTTCAGGTTAAAAGATGTGGATATTTCATAGTCTCTTATTTAGTAACTACTTATTTTGCATAAACGGATTATTTAATCAAACATGATCTTTTTCATTCTCTTTTTAATATCCACAGGGCATTCATCAAATGGCAGTATTCGTTTACGATATATATATCCGATAAACAAACTTCCATCATCAGAATAAGCCCTGTACCAATCACTTCCCCAAATTGGAGTATATAAAAATATATGGCTCCTACGAATCTTAGCCTTTACTTTGGACTTCGTTGAAGGTCTCTCTCTGACATAGGTAAAACCATCAGGATCATTTATCACAGCAGGAAATTTCATATAATCTTCATTATATAGAAGATTACGTCCTTTACTATCATAGATGCAATTGATATCAGAATATCTGAAACTGCGAGGTGGTTCAGTAGTTACCATAAAATATAGTGCTTTATCATCCAGGTTTAGCTCTACAACGGAATCTAACGGGTTACCGTAACTGAAGACATGAGCCTTTGTGATTGCTGCGAAAATAATCCTATCACTTTTGCCTTGATAGAGCGACTTGATGGAATAAGTATTGTCACCTATATCAATGTATTTCGACTGATACGTTTCTAACATTCTATAAAGATTATATATACAATCTTTACAGGTGAGTTGTGCGTATGCTGTCAAAGAGCATACACATGCTAAAATTAATGCAATTGTACATTTTTTCATAATTTATAGAACCTGCACATTTAGATGAACTTATGATACGAAATAAAAATATGTAAGAAAATAAAATTAATTAGTTTCCTCCAATTTGGACATAGAGTTTGATAGTCAGCCCCTTTTTTAGAGAATTTCTGATAAGATCTCTAGCTCTAATTAGTTGAGCTTTATTTGCCCTTAAACCTATACAGCCATTTGTACCATTTGACCGAGCAGGATGAATTCTTATATATTGGCGATTTCGACCTACACGACTGTCATAAAAAGGATCAGGATCAAGATTGGCAGTAAATCCAACACCGTTGCTTGTAAACCTCGCTTCACTCCTGTCACTAATCGAAACAACATTCCCATCTCCACTAGGAATTGTGTAACTTTTGCAGTTGGAGGCTCCGCTTACAGCATTACATGAAAATACCTGTTTGGTACCATAATACATTGTATAGGTTCCCTGAGACCTATATTTATTGACTAGTGCCCCAGTATACACAATCTTTGTTATCAATGTTTCTACAGAGATTCGTTTTGCAGTTACAACAACCTTTGGTAACATATTTGGAAGGTCTTGGTCGTTCTGTTGAGTACTAACTGATGGTGGGACATCGTGCATCGCATGATTAAAAAATCCAATATTCATTCCCTGCATCGCACCTTGCAGGAAATCTCCTCCTGTAGCCCATGCAACGATTCCACCCATTGCCGTAGTGGAAGCTACCATAAGTCCAGAGTTCATATTCACTCTCTGGGCATAAGACCCGATGCCTGAGGCTGCGGCACCGGAGACGAAAGCACTGGCAAAGTTTCCGCCATCTAAAGCTGATACTACTCCACTCGCCAATCCATGCGATCCGGCACGCAACAGTTCATTGACGAATGTCGCAGTTGCTCCTTTGAATAGTTCTCCAATTCCATAGCTTGCAGCGGATGACAGCAAACTCAATGCACCGGCCTTCCATACGCTCTTACCCTCAAACGCCGCCTGCATCATGCTACTGGCCATGTTGAATGCAGCAAAGACTATTACGGCATCGTCGATTCCAAAGAGATTACCACTCGGGTCTGTGTACTTCAGCGGATTGTTCAAACAATAGCTATAACGATTGAAGTTCTGGCTGTTATCCGGCATCTGCACATAGTTGTCAGGGCTGAAGAATCTGCCCAACACAGGGTCGTATAACCGACCGTTCATATTAATAATGTCGAACTCATTCAACATCTCATGTCCCGTGTAGCCACGGTGCAAGCCTATGGTGTTGAGTGCCACCGTCTGCTTGCCCCACACATCGTATGAAGCATCGAAGACTTTCGTGCCCTTCTCATCCATAACGTAAAGGATGTTGCCCAAAATGTCTGTGAAGGCAAGATTGCATACATTCTTTAGTCTCCATTTTTGATAACAGTCTGCTTGAATTCTTTTGCTTCTCTATCGTAATAGACCGAATTCCATAAGTCGTTAAATTCTTTTTCGGTTATCATATTTATACCCATCTTTTTGAAATCTTCCAATTCGCAATTTGTATCCAGCCAATAACCATAATTTCTATCGTCTGGCATTTTTACAATAATCCTACCATCTTTAGCAAATCCAATTTCTCTGTTTGCAATATGATTTACCACATCGTCATATTCAATAAACCATAGAGTAACATCCTCTATTTTATCATCAAAATCAGGATTTGCACTGAGTGGAACGATCATCTTATGCTGCAAACGACACCATAAGCTTCGTTTTGTTTTATTGTTCTGCTTTTTTTCTGATGACCACTTTAAAATAAAATATTTCATAAATTTGTACTACTTAATATTTAACGAAACCAATGCCATGAGTCTTCATCATTTAATCGCCATTTATAATGAATATGTCCTGGATCAGCAGTGCGCCAATTGTCATAAGGAAATTTTGTATTTCTCAAATTTTGATTTATGTTTCTTAAAGTAGGATTACCTATCTTTTTTGTGTAATATGGTGATGCCCCCCAGAGAAGAGATTTTGTTTGAAAGTCTCCACTCTTAGAATAAGAATTTCCTAACCTAACCCATTGCTTCCATCCTCCCGTTTCATACTTTAATACAGTCCAAAATCCTTGAAATGCTCCTTCTATTACAGATCTTCCAAACAAAAATGTTTACCGGACAGCAATAGTCTGATTATATCTGCGGGATATCCTCCATAGAGTCTACGGAAGGAATATGGCAAATTTCTGAATCATCTACCTTCCAAAAATCTAATTCATAGAGCGTATCATTAGAATCTATTAAAAGATAAACCGCTACTTCAACATTATCAACATCATGAAACTTGCAACATGAAAGAACTCTACTTTGTCTTCGAGTATATTTCTGGTTATTTTTAAAAAGCCCAATACTGCCTATTTTCTCTTTTGTGAGAGGATAAGCGATAAATTTATTTTCCCAATTACTTTCTAATTGGAATTGAGCTTTGGACGCTAGAAAGGCAATAAGAGCTACTTCCTCAGGAAAAATTTTTCTTTTATATTCCATGAATCCGACCTATATTATAAATATATTCACCATTCTCCAACCTTTTGAATACAGTATATTGAAGTTTGTCACCTGACACATTTATTATTCTATTCACTGGTTTACCTACAGGAATATTACCTATACGTTTCAAATCATTTATAACGGAACTTCGCACCATGTTTCTGTTAAGACCCATATCATCCACATGTCTAAATGTATGATACACTCGGTTAGGGTTATTACCAAATTGAACTGTTCTATTTTGCAATTTGCTAAATTCGTGGAATAAACCCAATCTGCTTTCTAGATTGAAGTTCTGGCTGTTATCCGGCATCTGCACATAGTTGTCAGGGCTGAAGAACCTACCGAGAACTGGATCGTACAAACGACCATTCATGTTGATAATATCAAACTCACAGAGCATCTCATGCCCTGTGTATCCACGATGTAAGCCTATCGTATTGAGTGCTACAGTCTGCTTGCCCCATGCATCATAAGAAGCATCGAACACTTTTTGTCCATTCTCATCCATAACGGATAGAATGCTGCCTAAATTATCAGTGAAGGCAAGATAAGTTTTCACACTTCCATTTTCCTTGATGGCGATAGTGTTGCCATCAAGATAATAGAACTCACGTGTTATACCATTCTCCGTTATCTTCTCGTATTCACCGGCATAGACCGTTGTCCTGAGATCCATGCCGTTCTTTGACAGCTCCGAATACCATCTTTGTTGATCCGGACCGTATGCGAAATCCATCCTGAGATTCTTGCCCGCATCTTCTATTAGCTGGATCTTTCCGAAGTCGTTGTAAGATGTGATCAGCGCATCGCCCGGTATCTTCCCGTCAGTGTTTTCCACCTCCGTCACAGCATGCGGACGGACATTCTTGTCGTAAGAGAAGCTGCCCACCCCCGTCTTGAAGAGGATGTTGCCGTTGGGGGCATAGCTTATCTTCATGGTTTCAGCCGCCCCGCTCTTCACAGAAACGAGCCTGTCGAGATTGTCGTAGCCGAAGGATTCCTGTGGGTTGTTGTTTCTCCTGCGTGACAACAAGTTGTCGGTGGCACCATCGAAGGTCTCGTCGAAGGTCTTCAGGACGCTACCTTTTATCATTTACACGTATGTATTGGGCTGTACCTTCTTCATTCTTCATAAAGAGCGTATCTTGGACTATATTATACTTGCTCTTTTGAATTATCCCATCAAAATACCAAATAATCGTATCTTTATTTATAGAATATTTGATAGGAGAAGTTCCTTCTTCGTCTACGAAATAGATGGAGTCGCTCGTTATTTTTAACCATGTAACTCCCTCTAAACTCCAATAACCATATAATGATTTTGGGGGCATGAAATTATGTCTTGTCACATTAGCCAAACAGCTTGTTAATATAACAAAAAAAACAAAAGAAATAATATTTTTTTTCATACATATAAGTTTTAATGTTGTGGAATCTCAATATGAAAGACAGGGTCCTTAGAGGGTGTCCATGGATCTAGCACTCTGGATATTTTGCTATTATTCAGAAGTGCACGATGAAAGGCTGCTTTATTGGATACACTACTAGGAGCTATATCTATAACATTAAGTTGCCTAAAATCTGCACAATGTTTTGACACTTTACTGGGTCCTTGTCTATAAACCTCTTTTAACATTTCCTGTTACCCTTATAGCCCCTTGTTTTTCCAGAGTTTCTTTTCATGGAAATGGCACATTTTTGCCTTTACATGAAGTTCCTCACATTTCCTGTCAAATTCTGACTTCCTCATAGGACCTATGACCTGATTTGTCTCTTTATTTATAATCCAATAGCAATATTTCATTTCTTTCAGCTTTGCGAACTGGATAAACAAACTGTCTTTTTCTTCTGCTATTTGGTTAGAATTATACCAGTCACTGCCATCGTAAATCTGATAGGCTATGATGAATTTATTGTCATAGCCATAATTCAAGACCTGTGGGCGGATAAGAAGATCATAGAAAAGGCTGTTTCCCGTTTCTTCTTTTATCTTAACTATTATTCTATCCTCCAACCATGCATAATGATTGCCTAAGTCTATATAAAACACACCAAGACACGAAGTTAGGAGGTTACAGAAGAGCAGGACAACGATATTTAATATTCTTCTACACATTATTTGTTATGGTATAATCCGTTAAAAATTATTTTAAATGGGGTTCCGCTACCATGCAGGATACCAGCGCCTATGGTTTCGATGTTGCGCTTTATCGTATGCCACCTTAATTCCGCAGCATAAATTCTTGTAAGAACTCCAAGTATCTGAGAAACAAAGTTCTCAAAACACTTGGATATGTCAGAAATTTCACCTATCTTGGTGCTACAAACATAAAAAGTAAGCAAAAATCTGACATGACAAAGATAGCTATTAAAAACGAGAATATCACTTCTTTCGGAGGAATTTATCACATTATGGACATTTTCTCAAAGTTGGGCTTTGAAAAACTTACCGAATCTGTCTTGGGCAAACGTGGGTGTAGTGATAGGGCTTTTAGCCATAGAAGTATTTTCGGCTCTCTCTTCTTCAGCTACCTTTGTGGTGGCGAATGCCTTGAGGACATCAATGCACTTATAGAGCAGTTCAAGCAGCGACCTGATACGCTATTACCCAGTGCCGACACAGTGGGGCGCAGACTAAAGGAGCTTGCCGAGAAAAATATTGTCTATAAGAGCGAAACCTCTGGCAGGTCTTACAGTTTCAACACTGCAGAGAAGCTGAACACCTTACTTTTACAGATGATACGGAGAATGGGACTTGTAAAGGTGGGCAGTCATGTTGACTTAGACTTTGACCACCAGTTTGTTCCAGCCCACAAGTTTGATACAAAGTATTCTTACAAGCTTGTCGTACAGCGTAGTCCCTTGAAAGACAAGGAGGGCAAGCAACGGACGGATATGTTCGGAGTGATATACACATACCGCTGTATCCTCACCAATAACTGGATGGCTACCGAGAAAGACATCATTACATTTTATAATGAACGTGGAGCAAGCGAAAAGAACTTCGATATACAGAACAATGACTTCGGATGGTCACATCTGTCCTTTTCCTTTATGGCTGAGAACATGGTTTTCATGATGGTTACCGCCATGCTGAAGAACTTCTATCTCTATCTCATCCGTCATATCAGCGAGAAGGTCAAGCCATTGAAAAAGACAAGCAGGCTGAAAGCCTTTATCCTACATTTTGTCAGCGTGCCAGCAAAATGGGTGCGCACTGGAAGGCAGAACGTTCTGAACCTATATACAAATAAAACCTACTACTCTGAAGTCTTCCTTGAATAAACAGTATTTCTTTGTGGTTATCATATTCCCCATTGGTTTGGGTGGGGGATTTCATGTCTATGCAAGAACCAAGAACCCCAGAAAATCCCCATATCAATGGATAAACCCCAAAAATGTCACTTCAATATATAAAAGTACCTCACAAGGAATAATGCTGCGGAATTGAGGGAACATTTGAAATAAACCTTATTTTTATGCCTTTACAAACAACTTCTTGCAAAGGCTCTTGAGCTTCTAGTGTTCCATCAGGCAACCTCTTTACATATCCAGGACCTCCATTACCATCGTATCCATCATGTTCCACAAAATTGAAAGCACCAATTTGTAACCATTTAAGGCACCTTGCAAGAAATCAGATACCACAGGATTTTTATCGTAATACTAGTTGTCATAAGAGAGTCCGATAGCAGAGTCTTTTTTATGATAGACATCATCTCTCAAAATAGATATACCTAGAATTCTACAAGTCAGCATTCCTTGATAGGGGAAACAATTTCATGTATTCCAAATTTTGCTAAGACATAATAATTGCATATATGAGCCTCTTGTATAAAATCAACCATAGCTCATTTTGTTTTTAACGGGTACAAAACAACTAACGTCGCCCCACTGATTTTTCATAACGAGCGTATCCTTGAGAAATGAAATATGTTGTACGATAGTTGTTCCATCAGTGTCTATCGTCATACTATCGCCTGCAAACTGATAAGGTATTGCCACAATAGGATATTCATCTACATAATACAAACTATCCTTATCGATTTTTAACACAGTAACCTCATCACCACTTGCCGCCCAAGTACTAAATAATCGGGACTGCAGACTCTGTTGAGGCGAAGAGGCCATGCAAGACAGCATAATAAAAGCTGCTATTGAGATAAAACATAATTTTTTCATATTTCCAGATTCTGCTTTAGTTTTCATTCCACCACATAATGAAGATTATACCTGCACAAACTGAGCCAATGAAAAATATAGAAGAAATGACATGCCAAACGGCATTATTCTTATGACTTTCAAATTTATGGAAATAGTCTATATATTCCTCATTTCTTTCGCTCAAGAAGTAGGTAAACAGTAAGGAAAGACCACAAGTGATTATAAGAAATATATGGAAATGGGAATTCTGAATAGGAAGTATTCTAAATTTCTTGAAAACTGATAGAATAAGCATTTCATAAGGAACAAACATAAAAGCTAATGTTCCTTCTGCACGCGCAATACCTACTCCTATATTTATATCATAAAAAACGACTTCCATCGTTTTATACACATTTCTTATATAGTGCTCTAACGTTGGATTATTTTTCTGAATATAGCCAAACGGATTCCAAAAATATAGCCATTTGCATACACGATTGATAAAAGGTTCAAGTATTCGTATCGGGATGCGATAACTCCATCTTTCTGCACAATATAGAGAATATAATAGTCTTATTACAAATAGTTTCATATCTAATAAACGTAATCTTATAAATATTATTTGATATTTACTTTTTTTACAAATACCAACATAGACCCTTGCTTACCTTTTTTAAAGTCAAGCAAGGGTTTATGTAAAGAACTAGTGTGCAAAAAAGTCAAAAATAGTATCAGAGAGCCATCCTCCAAATTCTCCTCCATAGGGATCACCAGCCATACCATCAGCAATTCCAAGAGGAACAGGATCTGAGCCTGAACTAACTAATCAGCCAAGAGCTGCACTGCCTATTCGCCCAGTATTCGATTATTCTAATTGATCTTCTATGACAAAGGAAAATAAAGGCCTATCACAAGAATGATTTTTAAAAGTCCTTATGTAAGATTCGGATTTATTACAACTGTTTTGCACATAATTGTAATATGACTCATTTGGAGTCCTATCATAATACCAATTATCATCAGAGTTCTCTATAGTAGAATTATTCATACTATATACATCACCACCTAAGATTGGAATCACTAAAAGTTTGCATATTTGCACTATTTTAAGTGCTTCTTGGTATGGAAAGCATAGCCCTCAATACCTAAATTCTTCAAGGAATAATATTCGGAAATATCATTATCTTGAATAATTGAAATTATATCATTCTTTTTCATTTAAAAGGACTAAATAATCTATGATTAATATCTCCGTTTGGCTCTTTGATAAATTCAAATACACCGTTTTTTCCTCTATACCATCCTGGGATAGTTAACTTACTTCGCTTAATACCATCGCCACCTATGATTTGTATGACTTGACCATTTTTTTCAAATGCTGTAACTGACTCAGGAAATGAATGGTAGTCATTATTAAGCATCTGCCTTTCGACTTTCCCCGTATATCTAGTATTTCAAAAAAAGATTTTTCAGGGTGCTTGACAATACTTGATAATAATGAAGAAAAACCCTCACCTATGGCTGCTCTTACAAAAAATAAAATATCAAATTCTGGATAAACTGCAACTAACGGCTTTTCATGTGGAACATTTGAAATAAACCTTATTTTTATGCTTTTACAAACAACTTCTTGCAAAGGCTCTTGAGCTTCTAGTGTTCCATCAGGCAACCTCTTTACATATCCAGGACCTCCATTACCATCGTATCCATCATGTTCCACAAAATTGAAAGCACCAATTTGTAAACCATTTAAGGCACCTTGCAAGAAGTCACCTCCTGTTGCCCAAGCGATTGCTCCACCGGCAGCAGTTGTAGATGCCATTAATAAATATGGATTCCAATTAGATGACTGCGCAAACGATCCCATACCTGAAGAAGTTGCTCCTGAAATCAATCCATTCCAGAAATTATCTCCATTTAAAGCATTGAATACACCACTAGACAAGCCATGCGCACCAGCTCTCAATAGTTCATGTCCAAAAGAACCAGCGACACCAAATAGCTGTCCTATTCCATAAGTAGCGGCAGCACTAGCTGCACCTAATAAGGCTCCTTTCCATATGGGCTTGTCTGACATAGCTGCATTCATGGCACCCATCATGGCACCCATTGCAGTTATTGCGATAAAATCGTCAAGGACAAATACATCCCCACTCGGATCCGTATATTTCAGTGGATTATTCAGGCAATAGCTGTAACGGTTGAAGTTCTGGCTGTTATCCGGTATCTGCACATAGTTGTCCGGGCTAAAGAACCGACCAAGTACAGGGTCGTACAAGCGGCCGTTCATATTAATAATGTCGAACTCATTCAACATCTCGTGTCCTGTGTAACCGCGGTGCAACCTATGGTGTTGAGTGTTACCGTCTGCTTTCCCCACGCATCATAAGAGGCATCGAAAACTTTGGCTCCATTCTCATCCATAACGGAAAGAATGCTACCTAAATTGTCCGTGAAGACAAGATAAGTTTTTACACTGCCGTTTTCCTTAATGGCGATGGTGTTGCCATCAAGATAATAGAACTCACGGGTGTTACCATTCTCGGTAATCTTTTCATACTCCCCGGCATAGACTGTAGTTCTTACATCCGTACCATTGTGTGATAATTCAGAATACCACCTTTCTTGATCTGGACCATAGATGAAGTCCATTCTAAGGTTTTTACCAGCATCTTCTATCAACTGAATCTTTCCGAAGTCGTTGAAAGACGTATTCAATGCGTCACCAAGAATCTTTCCGTCAGCATTTTCTACCTCCGCCACGACATGTGGTCGGATATTCTTATCGTAAGAGAAGTTACCCACTCCGGTCTTGAAGAGAATATTTCCGTTGGGCGCATAGCTGATTTTCATCGTCTCTGCTTCACCGCTCTTGACTGAAACAAGTCTGTCGAGATTGTCGTAGCCGAAAGTTTCCAATGGATTGCTGTTTCTCTTGCGCAACAGCAGATTATCGGTAGTTCCGTCGTATGACTCATCAAAATTTTCCAATACAGATGAGCCGTGAACTATACGACAATTGCTCTCATATCCACGTGTATCACGAGTAAGGATTGCCGTAAGCTTTCCCATAAAGGATGTGCTGCTCACAAGGCCATCAGTATTTTCGACCTTATAGGTACGTTGTGACATATGGGTATCATTGTGCTGTCAACGAATGTTATACCCGTACACTTGCCGAAGGCATAGAGCTTCATGAACAGCATCATCTTAAAGAACACTCTTGGCATGAGTTCAACGAAGCGGTTATAGGAAACCGCGTCGGGAAAATATTGACGCATCACCCCTTTGACCCAATTCAAATAATACTCCTTGAAATTGCGATATGTACCGAAATGATAGCATACCAAAATGGTCATAATCTCACTTTCCGAGAGCCTGCCCTTGCGGTTGCGGTAGCGTTTGCCGTCACTGTTATGAGACGGTAGACGCAGGTTTTTTGCAAATTCGGCACTCAAATACTTATCAAACTCGCCGATTATACAGAAAATTTCAGTAACTTTGTCCTTGGTAATCATCGTTCAAAAACCTTGTAATCTATTGCTTTTCACCTATAAAGATACGAATTTTTGACGAGATTACCAACTTTTAAAAGCCTTTTCTTATCCCGAACTCGCGTATAGTTATAAGATACAACTGTTAGTGGTAAGACTATCCAGCGCAGGTCCTCGTAAGATTATCCGCCCTTCCATATACCACCGCACCATTACGGGCTAATCAGAAATATATTTACAAGAGAGTGAAGTTGTAAGTCCACAAAGCCAAAAGAAATGAAAAGCTTTCACACTTGTAGTCCATTGTTTACCAAAGACTTACAAAAGCCTTTCTAAAAGGTGCCCTTTTACCGTGCAAAAGGGCGTCTTTCACACCTTAAAAGAGCATCTTTTACCATGCAAAAGGGCACCTTTTACTTTACGAAAAACCACCTGTTATTTTCAATGTATGAATCTTTATTACAACCCTTCTTATGCCCTTTTTCTTTTCATAACAAGCAAGTATCTCTCCCTCTGCATAGTTAATCGAACATCATAAAAACACCTGTTTTTCAATTTTCCTGTCACTCCCGTCACTCTTTCATACATCACAACGCATTGATAACAAACCATTTACGCAAAATGTTAAAAGTGACAGCAACTAAAAACAAAAACTAACTTGGGGTTTAGAGTAATTTTCTTACTAGTTTACTCCTCCTCACGTCAATAATATATTTTTATGTAGTCTTAGCATATGTAACATAATAATATTCTTCATACATAATGCAGAAAATTTCTAGAAGGGGTTGAAGTTAAATTAATTCTTTAATTTTATAAACCCTACAATTAGCTATATAATAGATGTTGGGGATTATCTTTTTTAAATAAAGATCGACGCCAATGCGTTCTTTCTTTTTATCAGACCTAGAAAATAAAGAATCTAATTCCCATGAACTATATGGCAATAATACATAATTTCCATACATATTAATTTTTATTCCCGAAGATGTTTTGTAACCATGAGCAGGTATATAGTTAATAACTTGAGGTTTTAAGAGAAATGTCTCTGAATAAATCTGAGCATAAATGTATAAAAAAGAATAGAAGCAAAATAATATACTCAGAAAAGAACTAAAACCTCCTACAAGAAAAAAACTTTTAAGTTTATCTTTTTTTCTATATATCAATAAAGGAATTATAATAGATATTATAACTTTAATTGCAAGATACAATGGAGATGTAATTATAAAATAACTTTTTAAATATAATATCCCACATATTATTATAAAATAGATAAATATCCAACGCTTTATATTCATAATACTGTCATCCCTTTCATTTTTTTCGAATACTTTCTACCCCCTTTTGCGTTAGAGCAGCTGTAGCTGTAGCGCGTACTTTCTTCCGTGCAAATTTTCTCATAGCCGATCGTGTATTGGAACGAGCAATTTTAACATGGTTCGCATCAGAGTTTAACCTATTAACATTCTTGCCTGCAGCTATATTTCTATTCAACTTCTGCTTGGCTGATTTAAATTGTAGTTTAGCAGACTTATATTGTTTCAGTAATTCGTCCGCCTTGTCTTCTAATCCTGCAGTTAGTAAACTAGTAGCTCCTGCTACAAGAAACTCCTGTTCCCATTTAATAGAGAGTACTGATTCATATTCGCCATTAGCTAACTTTGAAGCAATATTGGATGTCATGGTCGAAATTGTTGACATAATTATTTGTCGCAAGTTAACACTTCCCACTCGTATCTTAGATAATTTGTTTATTAATTTTAATGTAGAGACTCCAGAGAAAATTAAAGATGTACCTGATGCAATTACAGCTTCTTTTGTTGCACTCATCCAATGAACATTATCTAAAGCAGCATTGACATTACCAGTATTTATTAATCCTACAAAGAAATCAATTCCTGCAGACATTACAAAAGTAGTAACTCCTTCCATTGCTGCAGAAACTAAATCTCTTCCATCCTTATCAATAAAGAAGAGGGGATTACTTGAAGAAATACAATATGGAGAAAGATTTATATATTTTTCAAATTTCGGATCCACCCCATACCAAATACTTGCCATAGGATTCAAATACCTTGCACCGTAATAGTACAAGCCTGTCTCCTCATCGAACTGCTTGCCGTTGAACTTATACGGCAGGTCTTCGGAGCTGCTGTGCTCATCAACGAGGAGTTCGCCGTATGGTAAGTAAGCATCATACTGGGTGATGTTGGCGTGGTCGTCCATGATGTAAGACGTACTGCCAAGGTGATCACTGTGATAGAAGAAGGTTTCTTCTTTTGTAGTGTCATTTGGAATATAACCATATCCAGCCTGAGGATCATCAGGGTTGCTCGGGTCATTCCATGACACTAGAGCTTCAGAGTAGTGTATGTGGTGGGTTCAGGGCATAGATTGTAGGAAGAAACGAGAGACACCTGTCCCTACCGTGACCCTCATCACAGCACAAAAAAAGATCTATATCTCCTACACCACAACACCTCCTCCACCGTAAGACCTAATGTCCGCAGACTCCTATGTCATGTGTTATTTTAAGGCAAATATACAACTTTATTTTGTAAATGTATCCGTACAAAGAAGAAAAGCTGTATGTCTTGGATGTGTTGTATATTTGGATGTATTGTATTTTTGGATGAGTTGGTTATGATCGGGTTAGGGATAAGGATAAGGCAAGGATTTGAGGGAGAGGAATTGCGGATAGGATATAAGCCGGATGACCGGAGTCATCCAAAGATAAAACAAAAAAAAGAGAGCCTCGAAGATTTCTCTTCAAAGCTCTCTATATAAAAGAAGGCGGCTACCTACTCTCCCGCATTGCATTGCAGTACCATCGGCGCAAACGGGCTTAACTTCTCTGTTCGGAATGGGAAGAGGTGGGACCCCGCCGCAATAACCACCTGATAATTCTTTTCAAGTTGACCATTAAACATCAACCGTATAAGGTGACCTATTTCCACAAGCAAAAAAGAATGAAGAGCAACACAGCTCAAAGGGTGAGTCACCAGTCCTGCCCGCTCCTTTCAGAAATCGGGCAGGACCGAAGAAAGTTTCGGGCAATTAGTAGTGCTCGGCTTTGACGTCACCGTCTTTACACCTGCACCCTATCAACGTCATCGTCTATGACGACCCTTATGAGGAGTTCTCATCTCGCGGATGGCTTCGCACTTAGATGCTTTCAGCGCTTATCCAGTCCAGACTCAGATACCCAGCGGTGCACCTGGCGGCACAACTGGTAAACCGGAGGTCTGTCCATCACGGTCCTCTCGTACTAGTGACGGCACCACTCAAAACTCCAACGCCCACGATAGATAGAGACCGAACTGTCTCACGACGTTCTGAACCCAGCTCGCGTGCCACTTTAATGGGCGAACAGCCCAACCCTTGGGACCTTCTCCAGCCCCAGGATGTGACGAGCCGACATCGAGGTGCCAAACCACCCCGTCGATATGAGCTCTTGGGGGGGATCAGCCTGTTATCCCCGGAGTACCTTTTATCCTTTGAGCGACGGAGTTTCCATACACATCCGCCGGATCACTATGCCCCAGTTTCCTGCCTGCTCGGGATGTCTCCCTCCCAGTCAAGCGCCCTTATGCCATTGCACTCTGTAAGGCCGGTTACCAATCGGCCCGAGGGCACCTTTGGAAGCCTCCGTTACGCTTTTGGAGGCGACCACCCCAGTCAAACTACCCACCAAGCAGTGTCCGCACCTCAGGCGCGTTAGACCTCAGACAGCCAAAGGGCCGTATTTCAAGGATGGCTCCACGAATGCTGGCGCACCCGCTTCGAAGCCTCCGGCCTATCCTACACATCGGATGACCAAGGTCAATGCTAAGCTGTAGTAAAGGTTCACGGGGTCTTTCGTCCCATCGCGGGTAATCGGCATCTTCACCGATACTACAATTTCACTGAGATCATGGTTGAGACAGCGTCCGGATCATTACACCATTCGTGCAGGTCGGAACTTACCCGACAAGGAATTTCGCTACCTTAGGACCGTTATAGTTACGGCCGCCGTTTACTGGGGCTTCAATTCAATGCTTCCCACTAATGGTGACATCTCCTCTTAACCTTCCAGCACCGGGCAGGTGTCAGGCTGTATACCTCATCTTTCGAGTTTGCACAGCCCTGTGTTTTTGTTAAACAGTTGCCTGGACCTATTCTCTGCGCCTCATTATACATGAGGACCCCTTATCCCGAAGTTACGGGGTCAATTTGCCTAGTTCCTTAACCATGAATCTCTCAACGCCTTAGTATATTCTACCCGACCACGTGTGTCCGTTTGCGGTACGGGTCGCATAAACATTAAGTTTAGCGGATTTTCTCGGAAGTATGATTACCTGCACTCAGGTCGTCCCGAAGGACAACCCGTACTTTCATCGTTCAGCTCGGATGGTGGATTTGCCTGCCATCCTCATAGCCTACAGACTTAAACGCCCTATTCCGTCAGGGCGCGGCAGTGTCACTGCTCCGTCTCCACATCACTGAATATGCGAGTTGCGGAATATTAACCGCATCTGCCATCGCCTTCGCCGTTCGGCTGAGACTTAGGACCCGACTAACCCCGGGCTGATTGGCATCGCCCGGGAAACCTCGGTCTTTCGGCGAAAGGGAATCTCACCCTTTTTATCGTTACTTATACCTACATTTGCTTTTCCATAAGCTCCAGGATCGGTTACCCTCACCATTCAACGCAAATGGAATGCTCCCCTACCGATACTTTTAATTTACATTACTATCCCGCGCCTTCGGTATCTGACTTATACCCGATTATTATCCATGCCCGGACCCTCGACTAGTGAGCTGTTACGCACTCTTTGAATGAATGGCTGCTTCCAAGCCAACATCCTAGCTGTCACGGGGACCAGACTTCGTTAGACTAACTTAGACAGAATTTCGGGACCTTAGACGGCGGTCTGGATTCTTCTCCTCTCGGGGACGGACCTTAGCACCCGCCCCCCTTACTGCACATCTGCTATCCATAAGCATTCGGAGTTCGTCAGGTCTCGATAGGCGGTGAAGCCCTCTTGACCTATCGGTCGCTCTACCTCTTATGGAGATCGATGCACGCGGCACCTAAATGCCTTTCGGGGAGTACGAGCTATCTCCAAGTTTGATTGGCCTTTCACTCCTACACTCACCTCATCGGGAAGCTTTTCAACGCTTATCCGTGCGGTCCTCCATCCGGTGTTACCCGGACTTCAACCTGGGCAAGTGTAGATCACTTGGTTTCGCGTCTACCCCATCTGACTCGACGCCCTCTTCAGGCTCGCTTTCACTGCGGATACGTGACTAATGGCACTTATCCTTGCCAGACATGGTAACTCGTAGGTTCATTATGCAAAAGGCACGCCGTCACTGAATTAACAGCTCCGACCGCTTGTAGGCGCATGGTTTCAGGAACTATTTCACTCTCCTCATCGGAGTGCTTTTCACCTTTCCCTCACGGTACTCGTTCACTATCGGTCTCACGGGAGTATTTAGCCTTACCGGATGGTCCCGGCGGATTCGCGCAGAATTACACGTGTTCCGCGTTACTCAGGATACCACTACGTCTCATCATGCTTCGGATACGGGATTATCACCCTCTATGATTATACTTTCCAGTATATTCGCCTCACAATCAAAGTACGACAGCGTGGTCCTACAACCCCTGCGGCGCATTGCTACGTCACAGGTTTGGGCTCTTCCCCGTTCGCTCGCCACTACTAGGGGAATCATTAAATTATTTTCTCTTCCTGGAGGTACTAAGATGTTTCAGTTCCCTCCGTTCGCCTCACTGCACTAGCAGTGATGACAGGCCTTCAGCCTGCCGGGTTGTCCCATTCGGAAATCCCTGGATCAAAGGTTATTTGCACCTACCCAAGGCTTATCGCAGCTTATCACGTCCTTCATCGCCTCCGTGAGCCAAGGCATCCGCCATGCGCCCTTTCTTACTTTCTTCGCCTTCTCTGTAATTGCTTACAAAGAATGTAGCTCATACTTTCAGCTGTTGTGTGATTCTAATTTAAAGAAGTAAAAACCTCTTTTAGAATACTGGTCTAAAAAAGACCAGCTCTACATTACAGTCTTGCTTGTGTCAATATGTCAAAGATCGGATAAAGGAAAAATCGAAAATGAATAAGGAAATACCTTAAAACAAATGATTACCTTTAATGGTGGAGTACGAGGACTTGAACCTCTTTCATGTGAGCCTTAAACTCATGCTCCTACATTATATAATACAGAGTCAGTGCAGTACAAGAAGAAAAACGAACCAAAGGTTCTTTTTCTAGTCTTGATATTACCGTCAAATTATAAACTGATATACTTAAGAAATTATCTCAAGATACTCGTCATTATTCAACCGATAAACATCCTCTCCAGAAAGGAGGTGTTCCAGCCGCACCTTCCGGTACGGCTACCTTGTTACGACTTAGCCCCAATCACCAGTTTTGCCCTAGGCCGATCCTTGCGGTCACGGACTTCAGGCACCCCCGGCTTTCATGGCTTGACGGGCGGTGTGTACAAGGCCCGGGAACGTATTCACCGCGCCATGGCTGATGCGCGATTACTAGCGAATCCAGCTTCGTGGGGTCGGGTTGCAGACCCCAGTCCGAACTGGGACCGGCTTTCAAGATTGGATGCAATTTACATTACACCGTCCCTCTGTACCGGCCATTGTAACACGTGTGTAGCCCCGGACGTAAGGGCCGTGCTGATTTGACGTCATCCCCACCTTCCTCACACCTTACGGTGGCAGTATCTCCAGAGTGCCCAGCTTAAACTGATGGCAACTAAAGACAGGGGTTGCGCTCGTTATGGCACTTAAGCCGACACCTCACGGCACGAGCTGACGACAACCATGCAGCACCTTCACAGAGACCCCGAAGGGCGTCATTATCTCTAAATCCTTCCTCTGCAATTCAAGCCCGGGTAAGGTTCCTCGCGTATCATCGAATTAAACCACATGTTCCTCCGCTTGTGCGGGCCCCCGTCAATTCCTTTGAGTTTCACCGTTGCCGGCGTACTCCCCAGGTGGGATGCTTAATGCTTTCGCTTAGCCGCTGATACCAGGTACCAACAGCGGGCATCCATCGTTTACTGTGCGGACTACCAGGGTATCTAATCCTGTTCGATACCCGCACCTTCGAGCTTCAGCGTCAGTTGCGCTCCCGTCAGCTGCCTTCGCAATCGGAGTTCTTCGTCATATCTAAGCATTTCACCGCTACACGACGAATTCCGCCAACGTTGTGCGTACTCAAGGAAACCAGTATGCGCTGCAAGTCAGACGTTGAGCGTCTACATTTCACAACACACTTAATCTCCGGCCTACGCTCCCTTTAAACCCAATAAATCCGGATAACGCCCGGACCTTCCGTATTACCGCGGCTGCTGGCACGGAATTAGCCGGTCCTTATTCGTATGGTACCTGCAAACAATCACACGTGATTGACTTTATCCCCATACAAAAGCAGTTTACAACCCATAGGGCCGTCATCCTGCACGCTACTTGGCTGGTTCAGGCTCTCGCCCATTGACCAATATTCCTCACTGCTGCCTCCCGTAGGAGTTTGGACCGTGTCTCAGTTCCAATGTGGGGGACCTTCCTCTCAGAACCCCTACTGATCGTTGCCTTGGTGGGCCGTTACCCCGCCAACAAGCTAATCAGACGCATCCCCATCCATAACCGATAAATCTTTACTTCACATCTGATGCCGTCAGTGAAGACCATAAGGTATTAGTCTGCCTTTCGGCAGGTTATCCCTTAGTCATGGGAAGGTTGGATACGCGTTACTCACCCGTGCGCCGGTCGACGTCCAAAAAGTGCAAGCACTTAATGCCGTTTCCCCTCGACTTGCATGTGTTAAGCCTGTAGCTAGCGTTCATCCTGAGCCAGGATCAAACTCTCCATTGTAAAATATGGTTTGGTGATAAGTGATGGATGATAAGTGATAATAAACACCACTAACCAAAACACTTCACCGAATAATCTCTGTTTCAGAACGCTTATCCTAAATAATATCAAGTAAAAAGCACCTTTTTCTTTAATCTATACCTCGCAGCAATACTACCAAAGTATAGACAATGAATTGATCGGTTCGTTTCTTTTACCCATCTGTCTGATATAAAATCAAACAGACGCTTCTTGTACTACTTCTCTGTTTATGTAAATCTTTTCAAAGAACTCTTTCTTTATCGGCGACAATTCTCACTCCGAGATGTCCCGGCTTATCGTATAGTTAGATTAAATATCATGTTTTATCCGAAAAGCGATGCAAAGTTAGAAAGTTCTCTTCAATCCTCCAAACTTTCTAAAGATTATTTTTAGATAAAATACATTTTCCTTCCACAAATTGACCTACATCAACCTTTTCAGCCAAGAATTTGATTATATTTGCAGATGAAATAAAATCTCCATAACGATGAGACACTTAAGAACAGAAGCTATTTTAGGGGGTAAAACATGTACTCTCCACATTGAAGACAATGCAAGAGTTCTTCTCCTACAGCCCGTAGATGGCCATGACAGGGAGGAGTTAGAACAACAAATAAAGTATATAGAAGAACACACAAAGGTACCTTTTATTCATGTAGCCATCCACATTTCCAAGTGGAACGATGAATTAACGCCCTGGCCAGCATCACCAGTTTTCGGAAAAATACCCTTTGGCGAAGGTGCTCATGACACCTTATTATATATAAGGGAACAATTACTTGCAGAATTATATGCTCAATTTTGCCTTGCAGAAAACGACATTACAGTCTTTTTAGGGGGATATTCCTTAGCTGGCCTCTTCTCTCTTTGGGCAGCCTACCAGCCCCTTTCTCCCTTCGGCGGCATTGTTGCGGCATCCCCATCAGCATGGTACACAGGATGGTTAGCCTATGCTGAGAGTCATATTCCACAGGTGAAACATGCCTATCTGAGCTTAGGTGACAAGGAAGAAAAGACAAAAACAAAGATAATGTCGACCATAAGCAAAGACATTCTGCAGCAAGAAGAACTTTTAAAGCAAAGGAATATCAACTGTAAGATGGAATGGAACGAAGGCAACCACTTCCAAGACAATGGTATAAGAACCGCAAAAGGATTTGTTTGGTTAATAGATAATGCATTATAAAAAGACTTTACAAAAAATAAACTTGCAGAGTTGATATTTTACAATAAAACCTATTAAAATCAGATTTGTAACATACAGATATACAAACAGTTAAGAACACGAAAGTAAAAGACGCCCTTTTGCACTCTAAAAGACGCCCTTTTACATGCTAAAAGATGCCCTTTTGACAAGCAAAAGGGCATCTTTTGAATTGCAAAAGAGCATCTATTGAAATCTACACCTTGAAATTATATTACACAGAAGACTATTATCTACACCAAAGAGAGTGTCATTTCCAAATCTTAAATGCTATAACACACCCTCTTGGGGATATCATTTCAACCCCGTTAAGCGGCGAGCTTCGGGTGTAAGATACTTCTCAATCTTACTATAAGGAACTGTGAAAGTGGGCATGCCAATGGCATATGCGCCTATCTCATACTGTCCATACACAAAGACAACACCATCAGGTGAGAGATAAGGATCAGCTGCAGGAAGTGGGATGATACCATTTTCGATAAACAACCCATCCATAAAGTCCTTAATATCAGTATCCGAAACCGACTCACCATCATTCTTAGCGACATCTACAAAATAGCTCTTGACACCTTCTTTCAGAATAGGTTGCAACGCCTTAAGGGCAGTTGAATCTACTGGATAGCCTATTTGACTTCCCGACTTTTTGTCGAATGTGACACCACGAAGCGACGCCATACCATGTGCACCACCCTCATATAAAGAGAAAACAGAAGTATACGTAACGTAATCTGCCGTATCATAGGCCTTATTTACAGACAAGAAAATGCTATATGGATGTCTTTTTATTTCCTTATCACCTTTCCCAAGAGACTTCAAAGACTTAAACGTAGCATCTGCATAATAAGCAATCATCCCCTTACCATCAGTAAGATGATTATAAGTTTTCGGTGAAACAGTTTGACCATCTGTGGAAACTACAACACAACCAGCCATCTCTTTAGCGAGGAAAGTACGCACGGAATCAACAAGAACACGAGGTCCTGAGACTGGAAAATCACAAGAGAAGTCAACACTTGCTGCGTCATCACTAAACGATTTCCCCAAGGAATCAACCAACAACGAGTCATTTGCCCCTTGAACTGCTGATTTGTCCTACAGAATCAGCCATATCCTTCATTGCAGGAGTCCTACCACCAGCACAACCTATCGTTGCAACCATTGTCAGAGACAATGTACATAAAAATAAACACTTCTTCATAATTACTCATCTAATACCTGTTAAGAGAGCACAAATATAGTCTTTTTCCTTGCTTTCTGCAAAACATTCCTTATTTTTGTAGCACCTGTTAATGAACAATAAGAAATAATAAGCACATGAGAATCAGTATTATAGGAACCGGGATGATAGCAACTGAAGTCATCAGTATGCTCCGAACAGAAGGTAAAGGGATTGAAATTACAAGCCTATTCTCACACAGCGATAAGGACAAAGCACAGTCACTTGCGAAGGCAAACAGGATAGCACATGTCTACACCGACTATACCCAACTGCTGAAAGAAGACGATGCCGACTTCGTTTACATCGCCTTAGTCAACAGTGCTCACTATGACTACGTTCGTCAAGCACTAGAGGCTGACAGGAATGTCATCGTTGAGAAGCCCTTCACCACTTCTCTTTCTCAGGCTGAAGAACTTGCTTCTCTGGCACGAAGTCGCAACCTTTACCTCTTTGAAGCCGTGTCACTTCTTCATACCCCCAACTTCAAATTGGTCAAAGATAGCCTCACACGCATTGCACCCATACACCTTGTGCAATGCAACTTCTCACAGTATTCAAGCAGATTTGAACGCTATCTGCAAGGCGACATAGCCCCAGCATTCAATCCAAAGCTTGGTGGAGGAGCCATGAACGACCTCAATGTATACAACATCAACACCGTCATAGGACTTTTTGGTGAACCTCTTACAACAACATATTATGCGAATCGAGGTCACAACGGTATTGACACCTCAGGCACAATGGTACTTTCTTATCCCACACTGACTGCCACCTGCACTGCTGCCAAGGACTCCAGCAGTCCTTCATTCACCATTATACAAGGCGAGAAAGGCTGGATTCGCATCCCGACAACAGCCAACGAGTTTGGCAGTGTAGAGATTATGGAAGGTGGAAAGCTCACCAGTTATCAGCGCAACGCATACGAAAGTCGTCTCACTCATGAGTTTATGGACTTCAAAGACGTCTGGGAAAAGAAGGATTACAAGCGCATGGAAGAATGGCTTGACACGTCTCTGGCGGTTGTAAAAGCCATTGAAGCCAAGTAACCGTACGGTCAAGATGAGGAAGAAAGTCTGTCTTTCATTAATAATACTCCCACTGTTAGTATGCCTTGTGATGGGTGGTGGAGCAGCTTATATGTTGTCTTATTCCATCGAAAGCAGTACCCACAGCTATGCCTACCGATGGAAAAAACTGCAAGAAGAATACCCTTCCATGCGCCAATGGCTTGACAGTATCAGACAATCACATGCCTTACGCGACACAACCATCAAACTTCGCAATGGCTTACGGGCGCATGCCTTCTACTTAAAAGGCGATTCTGCCTGCGGAAGGACTGCCATTTGCATCCATGGATACAAGGACAATGCACTGGGAATGCTGTATCTTGCCCATATATATAATAAGGTGATGCGGATGAATGTACTCCTCCCCGACCTCCATGGACATGGGAAGAGCGAAGGGAAAGCCATCCAGATGGGTTGGAACGACAGAAAAGACATTGAACAATGGATACCCATTGCCGAGCAGATGTTCCGTGACAGCCATCATCCTTCACGCATTGTGCTGCACGGAGTGTCCATGGGAGCAGCCACAACGATGAATGTTTCGGGCGACAAGGGTGTCCCATCGTATGTAAAAGCTTACATAGAAGACTGCGGATACACAAGTGTTCGTGACGAATTTGCTGATCAACTCAAAGCACAATTCGGCATTCCGGAGTTCCCTTTGCTCCCTATTACCTCCCAATTATGCCAGATGAAGTACGGTTGGAACTTCTATGAAGCAAATTCATTACGGCAGATTGCCCACTGCCACCGCCCTATGCTCTTCATACATGGCGATAATGACACCTACGTTCCTTCATGGATGGTGCATCCACTCTATAAGGCTAAGCCTCAACCCAAGGAACTTTGGATCACCAAAGACTCGGAACATGCAAAGAGTTATAAGGATTATCCCGAGCAATATACGGCAAAAGTAAAAGCTTTTGTGAGCAAATACTTCAACTAAACACCCCCTCTTAGCACAGAGTTTCCCATACAACTAACAGAGCCGAACTAACCGTTCGGCTTTTGTTTTATACCCATTACACACTCATTCTGTACGTGTCTTATATCTTTTTTATCCCTTTAAAGTATTAGTTTCACTACGTTGGAACATAAGTTTCACTATGAAGGAACACAAGTTTCACCATGATGGAACACAAGTTTCACCATGAAGGAACAGAGAAAAATCCATCATATACAAATTAGGATGTCGTTCCGAGCAATCAAAAACGGCATTCCGAATGATTCGAAAGTATAAGTAAATACGTGGAGATGCTATAAGATTCTCTCATAAAACACAGGGAAGCTTATGTCTCATTGGTATAAAAAGATGTGTTTTTCAATAGCTAATTCTCAAAAATCCTATTACGATTTCTCACTCTGTCAGTATCTTACGCACATGGCGTAGGCTCTCTTCAGTAGGCGGTTCTACCTCTTTAAGCGTGTAAGGAATCCCTAATTGTTCCCATTTATATACACCTAAGCTATGATAAGGAAGAACTTCAACACGCTCAACATTGTCCAATGTATCAAGAAAAGCACGATACCGATGCAATGACTCATCGTCATCATTAATGCCAGGAACTAATACGTACCTTATCCATACTGGCTTATGAATATCTGAAAGATAACGGGCACAATCAAGAATGCCCCTGTTATCCCAACCAGTAAGTTGCTTATGGGCATCGCTGTCAATGTGTTTTATATCAAGCAAAACCAAGTCGGTAAAGTGCATCAATTGCTCAAAAGCAGGGAAAAAGCTTTCCTTTCTGCTGAACGGTTGTGCTGAAGTATCAAGACAAGTGTTGACTCCTAAGGCTTTTGCCTTACGAAAAAGCTCTGTTAATGGGCGTACTTGTAGCAAAGCTTCACCCCCACTTACGGTGATTCCACCCTTATCTCCCCAGTAACTTCTATATCTCAAAGCTTGGGATAGGACATCATCAACAGAGCGGAGGTTACCCCCCGCCCTGTCCCAAGTATCTGGATTGTGACAGTATCGGCACCGCATTGCGCACCCCTTAAGGAAGATTACGAATCGAATACCTGGTCCATCAACCGACCCGAACGACTCAACGGAGTGTACCCGAAGCATCGTTTCAGTAGTCGGAAAGTCTGAAAGATCTGTTCTTTTACTGTCCACTCTACATTGATCCATGTGCACGACGAGCAATAACATCCAACTGTTGCTCACGTGTAAGGTCGATAAACTTCACAGCATAACCACTGACACGAATGGTAAAGTTGGCATATTCCTCCTTCTCCGGATGTTCCATACAATCAATGAGCTTGTCAACTCCGAAGACATTTACATTCAAATGGTGTGCACCCCGGTTGAAATAACCATCCATTACACCAACAAGCGTGTTGACACGTTCCGCTTCATCATGTCCAAGAGCATCTGGACTGATGGTCTGTGTATTGGAGATTCCATCCAAAGCATACTCATATGGAAGCTTAGCTGTTGAATTCAAAGATGCCAATAAGCCGTTCTGTTCAGCACCATATGATGGGTTTGCACCTGGAGCTAACGGTGCACCAGCTGGTCTACCATCAGGCATATTACCCGTAAACTTACCATATACAACGTTCGAAGTAATGGTAAGAATACTTGTTGTTGGCTCAGAATGACGATAAGTGTGGTGTTTACGAATCATATTCATGAAAGTTTTAAGCAACCAAACAGCAATATCATCAGCACGATCATCATCATTTCCGTAACGCGGGAAGTCTCCTTCTGTCTTGAATTCTATAGGGAATCCTGTCTCATCACGGATGATATTTACCTTAGCATACTTAATAGCAGAGATTGAATCGACCACATGACTGAAGCCAGCGATACCCGTTGCGAAGGTACGACGTACGTCTGTGTCAATAAGTGCAAGCTCTGCAGCCTCATAGAAGTACTTATCATGCATGTAATGTATGAGGTTCAAAGTGTTCACATAGACACCTGCCAGCCATTCCATCATATCCATAAAGCGAGGCATAAACTCATCATAGGTCACCACATCACCCTCTATCGGGCGGTAAGCTGGTCCACATTGCTCACGCGTCTTACTATCAACGCCACCGCTAATAGCATAAACAAGGCATTTTGCAAGGTTCGCACGTGCTCCGAAGAACTGCATTTCCTTTCCTGTCTGTGTAGCTGACACACAACAACAGATAGAATAATCATCACCCCATATAGGACGCATCACGTCATCATTCTCATACTGTATAGAGCTTGTTGAGATGGAAATCTTTGCTGCATAGTCCTTGAAATGCTTCGGAAGGCGTGAACTATAGAGGACAGTAAGGTTCGGTTCAGGTGAAGGACCCATGTTTTCTAACGTGTGAAGGAAGCGGAAGTCGTTCTTAGTTACCATTGAACGACCATCCATTCCTAATCCTGCAACTTCCAAAGTAGCCCATACAGGATCGCCAGAGAACAGTTGATTATAAGAAGGAATACGTGCGAATTTTACCATTCGGAACTTCATTACCAGATGATCGATAAGCTCTTGCGCTTCTTTCTCCGTAAGTGTACCTTCTTGTAAGTCACGTTGAATATAAATATCAAGGAAAGTTGAGATGCGACCAACGGACATTGCAGCACCATTTTGTGTCTTTATAGCTGCAAGATAGCCGAAATAGAGCCACTGAACAGCCTCTCTTGCATCATTAGCAGGCTGAGATATGTCATAACCATAGATAGATGCCATCTCTTTCATCTCACGTAAAGCCTTTATCTGCATAGATATTTCTTCACGTAAGCGGATGATTTCTTCTGTCATCGTACCATCACCGCAATTGCGAAGGTCCTTTGCTTTCTCGTTGATGAGGAAGTCTACACCATAAAGTGCTACACGTCTATAGTCTCCAACGATACGACCTCGCCCGTAAGTGTCAGGAAGTCCTGTAAGAATATGGTTGTGTCTTACAAGCTTCATCTCATCTGTATAAGCATCAAAGACGCCATCATTGTGCGTTTTACAGTACTTTGTGAAGATTTCATGAAGCTTTTCAGAGGGTTCATAGCCATAGGTTGTACAAGCTTGTTCCGCCATTTTGATACCACCATAAGGCATAAAAGCACGCTTTAAAGGCTTATCAGTCTGCAGACCGACGACTTTTTCCAACTCTTTTGTCCCCTCTCCGATATATCCAGGACCATAAGCAGTCATACTAGAGACCACCTCTGTCTCCATATCTAAGACTCCTCCTTTAGCACGTTCCTGCTTCTGAAGGTCTTTAAGTAGTCCCCAGAGTTTGTTAGTAGCTTCCGTTGGTTCCTCTAAGAACGAAGCATCACCATCATAACTTGTGTAATTGTCTTGGATAAACTGGCGCATGTTGACTCATCGAGCCACTTCTCACCAGCGAAATTTCTCCATGCCTTTTGCATAATTGTATGGTTCTTATTATGTGAAAGATTTAATTAAAATGCCTATAGTTGTTCTTCACAACAAAGCATTACTAAATACAGGGGGTAAAGTTAGGTAAAAAATAATATAATGTCAAGACTTTGAGAGAAATATAATAATGAATTATAAAGGTGTAAGTTGCGGAATTATACCTACAAATGAGTACTTTGTTTGCGTACTGATGAACTAAATCCGCCTGTTTTATATATGTTCCAGCTCCTTTTTCATACGAGATGTTCTTATACTTGATAATATATTACAGTCCATTTAGGCATCCGCACCATGTGTGCTAGGCATCAACACTACATGTGCTAAGCATCAACACCACACGTGCTAGGCGTCAGCACCACATGTGCTAGGCATCAACACATTGATGAAAGACGAAGAGATGTGTATTATTTCATCATCTTTAAATGTATAATGAGATACCAATTACTACTCAAGACATGAAACATCATCAGGTGGGAACAATGCTAGAACGTAAGCTGGAAGCATGAAAAACGGACAATAGGCACCAGTCTATTGTCCGTTTCACTTACCATTTCTTTATCAATCACTTCATACACATACGTGCTTGAACCACATTTATAATGAAGTCTCCTAACCTCTCACACTCCTGAATGATGTCCATATACATTGTACCGATGGTATATGTGTACTTATGATCGTTCACATCCGTGATATTCTGCGTACGAAGCTGGCTTCGATAGTTGTTAATCTGATTCTCCATAGTGAACGAACGGTCGACATTTACCTCATTCTTATGCTTGACAAGTACTGCTCCCATCTGCGTCAAGGCGTCATCTACCAGTTCGAACATCTGATTGATGTTATCAAGCTGAGCCTCTGTAAACTCTTCTTTTGCCGCACGTCTGCGCCCAATCGTACGAGCTATATGCAGGCAAGAGTCACCAATACTCTCAATTTCGCTTATCTCACGCAGCATCTGACGTACCTTTTCCTTCGTGTCATCACTAAGATGAGCATCGCTGACTTGGTCCAAATACTTTGCAATCTCCACCTCCATATCATCTGAACGATCCTCATACTTATCAATACGGTCGAAGAGTTGCTCAAAAGCATCATCTTCTTTAATCGTCAGAAGGTCACGAACCATCCCGAACATATGCTGTGTAAACTCCGCATAAGCATGTATCTCTTTGGATGCTTCCAGCACAGATAGCTCCGGAGTCTTCATGATTCCAGCCTGGATAAAGCGTAGACGGAACTCATCATCTTCCTTATTCGCCTTCGCCTTGATGATCCAACATACCACACGTTCCATCTGTGGGATGAACCAAATGAGGACTGCAGTGTTGCAAACATTGAAACATGTATGGAACATAGCAAGCACAATAGGGAGGATAGTAGCCTTTTGTGCGGCAGACAACGTTGTGTTCTCTGGGTCATAACCCACCATCCGACACACCATATCGACGAAAGGATAGAACAGACAGAGCACCCAAACAACTCCAAAGACATTGAAAAGCAGGTGGGCAAAGGCTGCACGCCGTGCTTGAGTGTTGGCTCCGAGGGCAGCAAGATTGACAGTTGCCGTAGTCCCGATGTTCTCTCCCATCACCAAGGCAATACCCAGATAAATCGGTAATACACCCGTTGAACAAAGCAAGATAGTGATAGCCATCACCGCAGCAGAGCTCTGTACGATACAAGTGATAAGTGTTCCGATGAGCAAAAAGATGATAATTGTAAGGTGACTACTGGTATCAAACGACTTAAAGAACTCTATAGCAGCTGGATTATGCTCCAGATCGAGTGCCTTACCAGCACTACTCAACAGCACAAGAGCAAAGAAAAGGAAGGCAATACCAAAGAGGAAATCACCCACATAACGGCGTCTCTTACTGTAAATGAGGATGATTCCAAGGAAGAAAGCAGGGAAGACAACCAACGTAAGGTCGACATTGAAACCCAAAGACATAATCCATGCCGTGAGTGTTGTACCGATATTGGCACCCATAATGACCGAAATAGCCTGCGCAAGGGTAAGAAGTCCGGCATTCACAAAGCTTACCGTCATAACAGTTGTTGCTGATGACGATTGCACAGCACAAGTGATAAAGGTTCCGGTAAGCATTCCCGTGAAACGATTAGTGGTCATTGCACCGAGAATATGGCGCAATTGCGAGCCTGCCATCTTCTGTAAAGCCTCGCTCATAACCTTCATTCCGTAGATTAACAAGGCTAAAGAGCCGAGAATCTTCATAAACAATAAGATAGTCGCTTGTAGTCATGAATAAAATATAATGTTATTGACTTTGAATTCAGGGGTTAATTGGATAGTATATCCTATCCTTATATAACTCTATTTTCATCTGCAAATATACGAAAAGACCTCCCTTTCATAAAGAAAAGAGAGGTCTTTTATTTTTGCGTATGCGTTTTTTAACTAAAAAACGAATGCCTTTTCCTACGCACCTTGCTGCTTTACGCCCATTCGAGCCTCAACAACATTCACGACATAGTCGCCCAATTTCTCACACTCTTGTATGATATCCATATACATTGTACCAATGGCATAGGTGTACTTGTGGTCATTTACGTCATTGATATTCTGTGAACGCAATTGGTTTCGATAGTTGTTTATCTCGTTCTCTATGTTGAATGAGCGGTTGACATCATTATCCTGACGATGTCCAACAAGGATCTTATTCATCTGAGTGAGGGCATCATCGGTCAGTTCGAACATCTGATGCATGTGCTCATATTGCTCTTCAGTGAAGTCTTCCTTGCCCTTGAAACGTCTGTTCTCCGTACGTGCAATGTTGAAACAAGCATCACCGATACTCTCAAGCTCTGATATCTCACGCAGCATAGAGCGCACCTTATCCTTTGTTTCATCGCTCAAATGAGCGTTACTTACCTGATCCAGATACTTCGCTATCTCAATTTCCATGTTGTCAGAGATACCCTCATACTTCTCAACACGTGTATAAAGCTTATTGAACTTGTCGGCATCCTGTTCAACAAGTAACTCCCTTACCATACCAAACATACGCTGGATACGCTCGGCAAACGACTTGATTTCCTTTGATGCTTCAAGCACTGAGAGCTCTGGAGTCTTCATGATTCCAACCTGAATAAAGTGTAGACGGAACTCGTCTTCGTCCTTGTTTGCCTTCGGCTTGATGATGATACAAACCAGTTTCTCCAAGTATTTGATAGGTCCAACGAGGATAAGCGTATTGGTAACATTGAACGTTGTGTGGAAAGCAGCAAGCACAAAGCTCAGCTTAGCAGCATTGGCAGCGAAGCCAGGAGCACCCTTTGGCATTGTAACATCATATCCTACCCATCCACAAATCATATCAACGAAAGGATGGAAGACACACAATACCCATACAACACCAAAGACATTAAACACCATATGCGCCATAGCAGCTCGCCGTGCCTGCGTGTTTGCCGTGAGAGCAGCAAGGTTTGATGTCACCGTTGTACCAATATTCTCACCCATTACCAATGCAATACCCTGATAGATAGGCAGCACTCCTGTTGAACAAAGAATCATTGTGATGGCCATAATAGCAGCAGAACTCTGCACACACATCGTCAAAACACTACCAATAAGCAGGAAAACAATGGTTGTAATGAAGCTCTGTGGATCAAACTGGCTAAAGAACTGCAGCACAGCTGGCGTATGTCCAAGGTCCATATCAATCCCTGCCTGGCGCAATGTGCCCAATCCGAGGAACATAAAGGATATACCGAAGAGGAAATCTCCTATCAGTTTACGTCGCTTTGAATAGATTAATACGATACCAATGAAGAATGCTGGCCACACAAAATCAGTGATGTTAAACGAGAAACCAGCTGACATGATCCATGCCGTAAGCGTCGTTCCGATGTTTGCACCCATGATAACCGATATGGCTTGCACAAGGGTTAGGAGTCCAGCATTCACAAAACTCACCGTCATCACCGTCGTTGCGGTTGATGATTGTACAGCAGCTGTAATGAAAGTACCAGTAAGAATTCCTGTAAAACGATTAGTAGTCATTGCGCCAAGGACGTGACGCAACTGCGGGCCTGCCATCTTCTGCAAGCTTTCGCTCATTGATTTCATACCGAACATCAGCAATGCCAATGCACCAATGAGCTTAAAAAGTATCCAAACCGACATATATTATATTAATTTGTGATGTATATCTTTTGGGAATCTGCGAAACTTTCTCTAATTTTACCAACTGTTTTAAACAACCGGACGCTATTGTCCGCCGACAAATTAATCCTGATTAGCAATGAAACAAGTACTGCAAATCCGCTGCAAAAATAATAAAAAAACTCAAGAAGTCCCAATGGGAAGTACACTTTCTGACATTTATAAGGAAATTAATCTGCAATTACCTTATGAGCCAGTGAGTGCAAAAGTAAATAATAAGGTAGAAGGATTACACTACCGTGTCTATCATAATAAGGACATAGAGTTCCTCGACTTACTGTCACCATCTGGTATCCGGACCTACACCCGATCACTGTTCATGGTGCTTTGTAAAGCCGTTCACGACCTCTATGCAGGCAGTAAAGTTGTCATAGACATCCCTGTGTCGAATGGTTATTACTGTAACATAAAGCTCGGACGCCCTATTACGACAGAAGATATAGACCGAATCCGTACTCGAATGCAGGAGATTATCAACGCCAAGATGCCTATTCAGCGTTTTGAAACAACAACTGAAGATGCCATAAAGATATTCACTGCGTTAGGCGATGAGCAGAAAGCGAAGCTCTTACGCAGCAGTGGATCACTCTATAGTGTCTATTATATCCTGGATGATTATAAGGATTATTACTACGGTTCTATGCTCACAAACACCGCACAGTTACGTCTTTTCGGACTGGAACCTTACTTTGACGGCATCCTTCTCCGCATCCCTTCCACACAGAACCCAACCAAATTAGGCGAACTCGTACGGCAAGACAAGATGTTTGAGGTGTTCAAAGAGCACCACAGATGGCAGAGTATTCTTGATATAAGGACGGTTGGCGACTTCAATGAAGGCGTAAAGAATGGCTTTTCAACTGACCTTATCAACGTCAGTGAGGCATTACAAGAAAAGAAAATATCACAGATTGCCGACACCATAGCAGAGAAAAAGAACATCAAAGTCGTTCTTATTGCTGGGCCTTCGTCAAGCGGGAAGACCACCTTCTGTAAGCGTTTGTCCGTACAACTCCTGGCAAGTGGAGTGAAACCCGTACAGATTTCTCTGGATGATTACTTCGTTAATCGTCACGACACACCGAAAGATGAGAATGGAGAACTTGACTATGAGAGCATCTATGCACTGAACATCCCGTTGATAAACGAACAGTTCAATGCGCTCTTCCGTGGTGAAGAGGTGGAGCTACCCAAGTATAATTTCCAGACAGGGACGAGTGAAAAGAGTGGTAAGAAGCTGCATCTTGAAGAGAATAACGTGTTGGTAGTGGAAGGAATCCACGCCTTGAACCCATTACTAACAGAACAAATAGCCAACGAAAAGAAGTTTAAGATCTATGCTTCAGCCCTCACAACCATTCTCTTAGACAATCATAACTACATCCCAACGACGGATAACCGATTGCTACGACGCATTGTGCGCGACTATAAATACCGTGGTTGTTCAGCTGAAGAGACCATCCATCGGTGGCCAAGTGTGCGTGCTGGTGAAAACAAATGGATCTTCCCCTATCAAGAACAGGCGGATGTCATGTTCAATACTGCCATGCTCTTTGAGCTTGCCGTCATCAAACCACAAGCTGAAGAAGTGTTGGAGCAGGTGCCAGAGAACTGTGAAGAATATGCCGAGGCTTACCGTCTGCGCAAGTTCCTCAAGTACTTGCACCACTACCGTTCCGTGATCTTCCTCCAACATCACTGCTAAGAGAGTTCTTAGGTGGTAGTTCTTTTAAATATTAAATACCCCTTTAAAAAAGCAGGAAGGATGGATACTGTAAAGATTATTCACCTTCCACTTTGCAATAGGTGCTCTTTTGCATTGTAAAAGACGCCCTTTTGCATTGTAAAAGATGCCCTTTTAGCATGCAAAAGGTGCCCTTTTGAGACTCAAAAGGGCACCTTTTACTTTGCCATCTACAATCCTTTGATAATCTGAAGGTTACAAAGTCATTAAAAATCGATTTCTCCTTAAAATGTACTCTGTCGACTTCTCTTTTTTGTAAAGGCTTTTCCAACTTCAAGATTTCAGCCCCTTCCCTCTCTCTTGGGTTTATTAAGAAAGAGGGAACAAGCCTTTATTTCAGTTTACGTTCCAATACTCTGAGCAGGTCAAGAGGATGTTTCTTCATGTCTTTCAGTGAGAAAGCATCGCTCTGCAGATACTCATCCATCTTTGGGAAACGCTCGAAACACGAAAGAAGTGTCTTTTTTGCCGATATACGTATACCTGTTTCAGGAACGTAATAAGTCACAACAACATCGTCACTTTTAAGACAATAAGAGAAAGCTATTGACTCTTCGATGTAAAATGTACTACCACTACTACTATAATCTACTGTAGGAGACATAAATCCAAGTACCTCTTTCCCTTCATAAGTCTGCTCCCAAAAGTACTTATGATTTGTTTTCTTCAGGCTCTTAGGCATCGAAAAGATCTTACAAGCATATAAAGATAAGTATTTAATTTGCTTTCCATCCTTTGTTAACTCCAACTCCTTTGCATCATCAGCTTCGTATTTTGTCTCCTTTCCTGTTGGTGTTGGTGCGATAAACAAAGTTTGTATATTATAAATATTCTGACCATATACACTTGCCATCACCCTTGCTTTCTTAAAGTTAACCAAGTAACCCGACACTTTACTACCATCATTGAGCGTAAGAACACAAGGCAAAGGAGTGAACTTCTCTTTCTCTTTAGCACTAATTGACACAACACCTACCAAGAGCATTAGTAGGGTCAACATGATAACATGAAGCTTTTTCATAACTATTTTTATTTGTTTTAGTTAAAAGTTCTTTTATTAATCCTGCAAAGATATATATAAAATGTGAAACAAAGAAAAATGCATATCGGTTTTATTGGTACTACTTTACAAGTCAAATAACACTATAAATTTAAGAATAGTAGACCAGTAGAAGTCTCTGTCAACATTTAGAGACATAAAAAGAAGTGCTCTTTTTGACCTTCAAAAGAGCACTTCTTAATTTACTATTGTCAATCTTTTAGGAAATAGGAAGTTTCCTATTGGATAATAAACTTTCTGTATTTATATCACAGTTCTCTCCCCTTACTTATCCATGAAGAGCCTTAGAAAGATGGAAAGGACATTTTTATTCTTTATCATTGGGAATCAAAATAAGGAGAAAAGAGCCTTTATTTCAGTTTACGCTCCAATACTCTGAGCAGGCCAAGAGGATGTTTCTTCATGTCTTTCAGTGAGAAGGCATCGCTCTCCAGATACTCATCCATCTTTGGGAAACGCTCGAAACACATGCGAAGTGTTTTCTTTGGCCATGCACGTGAACCTGATTCTGGTACAAAATAAGTCACAGCGACGTTGTCACCTTTAAGACAATAAGAGAAAGCTATTGACTCTTCAATCTTCGTACCAGTCCAAGGATTGTAGCTTCTATCAATGGTTGGAGACAAGAGACCTATCACATCCTTTCCTTCATAAGCTACTTGCCAGAAGTAACGATGGCTTGTTGGCTTCAAGTCCTTAGGCATTGTAGACACCTTAGTAGTATAGAGTGAAAGGAACTTCATCGTCTTTCCTTCAACAGTTACCCCAAATTCCTTAACATCATCAGCTGTATATTTTGTGATTTTCCCCGTCATTGAAGGTGACACGAACAGTGTCTGCAAGGCGATAACGTTCTGTCCATACATACTAGCCATAACCTTTGTTGTTTTTACATTAAAGATATAACCTGATACTTTGTCGCCATTTTGAAGTGTAATGACACACTGTACGGGCTCTTCCTTCTTGTCTTTAGCATTAATTGATACGACACCTACCAACAACATGAGTAGTGTCAACATGATTACATGAAGCTTTTTCATTATTATTATTATTCGTTTTAGTTGAAAGTTCTTTTATTAGTACCGCAAAGATATATATAAAATGTGGGAACAGGAACAACTGTTAAGGATTTTGTCTATACTATTTATGATTTTAATAATAGATTATCAATCATCATAAAGGCAAAAAAAAGCCCCCTAACCTTTACAAAAGTAAGGTTAGGGGACTTGTTCCTTATTTCTTAATTAGCGGTCGAGCTTCCACGTAACACCGTCCTTAGTGTCCTTAACCTGGAACCCTGCAGCCGCCAAAGAGTCACGAATCTGATCACTGACAGCCCAGTTCTTCTCCGCTTTAGCCTTAGCACGAAGGTCGAGAACCATATCAACGACCTTGCCATAAGCTTCCTCACGAGCATCATTATTGGCTCCACGCTCATTCTGAAGACCAAGGATATCGAAGGCAAAGAGCTTCATCGTATCCGTCAACTCCTGTAAGTCATCAGCAGAAATCTGTGCCTTATGGTCGACAATAGTGTTCACAAGATGACAAGCTTCGAAGAGATTTGATATGACAGCAGGCGTCATAAGGTCGTCATTCATCGCATCATAACACTTCTGACGAAGCTCTGCAACGAACGTCTTTGTATTCTCATCAGATGCAGCAGAAGGCTGAATGCGTGCTAAATCCTCGATACCATTCATCAAACGTTCGTATCCTTTCTCTGCTGCTTGCAGTGCTTCATTGGAGAAATCAACGGTCCCACGATAGTGAGCAGAGAGGATAAAGAAACGAATTGTCATTGGAGAATAAGCCTGAGAGAGCGTATCATGCTTGCCAGTAAAGAACTGTTCAAGCGTAATAAAGTTCCCTAAAGACTTGCCCATCTTCTGTCCGTTGATGGTAATCATATTGTTATGCATCCAATATTTCACCATTTGGTCGCCCTGTGAAGCCACAGCTTGAGCTATTTCACACTCATGATGGGGGAAGATAAGGTCCATTCCACCACCGTGAATATCAAAGTGATCACCCAAATACTTACGTCCCATAGCCGTACACTCGCAGTGCCAGCCAGGGAAACCATTACTCCATGGCGATGGCCAACGCATGATATGCTCGGGCATAGCACGCTTCCAGAGCGCAAAGTCAACCTGATTATGCTTCTCACCGACACCTGCTAACTCACGAGAGTTATTGATCATGTCGCTAAGATTACGCCCAGAGAGGATGCCATAGTGGTGATCCTTATCATATTTCTCCACATCAAAGTAGATACTACCATTACTTTCATAAGCATAACCATTGGCAAGAATCTCCTTGACAAGCTCCTCCTGCTCAATGATATGTCCCGTTGCATGAGGTTCAATGCTTGGTGGAAGCACGTTAAGAGCACGCATCGCGTCATGATAACGGTTCGTATAATACTGCGCAATCTCCATTGGTTCCAACTGTTCAAGGCGTGCTTTCTTCTCTATCTTATCATCACCTTCATCAGCATCATGCTCTAAATGCCCCACATCAGTGATGTTCCGAACATAACGAACCTTATAACCAATGTGCTTAAGGTAACGAAAAAGAATATCAAACGTGATTGCTGGACGAGCATGTCCTAAGTGTGGATCACCGTAAACAGTTGGTCCGCAGACATACATTCCCACGTTTGGCGCTGCTATCGGCTGAAAAAGTTCCTTCTTACGATGCAGAGTATTGTAAATAACTAAGTCTTGCATAATCAGTTGCTTATTACTTTATGATGCAAAATTACAAAAATATTGTCAGTCATAACACGCCTATGCTGATTTTTTATTATCTTTGCTTCATATCCACAAGAGATATCAACCGAACTGAAAAAATGAATGTTTAATCAATAAAAAACTTAAGATTATGATTATCACAACAACCCCGACCATTGAAGGTCACCCTATTATTGAGTACAAAGGTATTGTAACTGGAGAGACTATCATCGGTGCTAACGCATTTAAAGACTTCCTTGCAGGCATCAGAGACATCATAGGTGGACGCAGTGGGTCCTATGAGAAGGTGCTTCGAGAGGGCAAAGACACTTCTATACAAGAGATGATCCAACGTGCTGAAGAGCTTGGTGCTAACGCCATTGTGGGTATTGACCTTGATTATGAGACTGTTGGGCAGGGTGGTTCTATGCTCATGGTCACCTGTTCTGGCACAGCTGTAAGAATCTAACCACGAACTTACAGTAAACAATCAGCCTACAAAAACAAAAAGAGGATACGCTTTTAGAGGCGTATCCTCTTTTCTTATACAACCCTTTAACACTATGAGAAATATTCATACTTATCTGATTCCGTTTTAATAATACGCCTCAGCTCTGTTTTTTACCACTACTTTGAATGCGCCAACATACGCCTTGTCATTCTGTAACCATTATGATTTCTTATTCCCACCATGATCAGGCGAACATGAGACATGTGCTTCAGCCATACGAAGCACTGTCTGAAACAAGTAAAAGCATAGACAAAAAGACTCCCAAACCTTTCTATAGGCTTGGGAGTCCATATGCTATGCACGTTCCTTATGTTTTATATTAGAACGTTTCCTTTATTATTCATCAAAACCAATTGGGCGAAACTGATGCTGTTCTTCACTATATACGAAGCCTGCATCATGTAGACGAGACTTAAGTTTATCAACATCTTCGCCGAAATTATAACAGAGTGATTCCAAAGAATCAAACTCTTCATCACGCAGTAGCATGTTTGCACTACTTACAAGGATCGCTGGATCCTGTGGTAACTTATCCATATTCTTTATTCTATTAACTTACTTCATTGATTCACTTACAAACTGTAGAGGGAGAAGTTCCTTTACAGTATTGATAACATAGACGCCTCCTGTACCATAAAGAAGGATACGAATGGGCTGCTTGTATCGATCTTCTATCTCTAAGATTACCTGTCGACAGGCTCCGCAAGGAACTATCGGATCGTGCATCAACCCGTGCTCATTACGGGCAGCAATGGCAAGAGCCGTTACAGGTTGGTCTGGATAATTTGACTGTGCAGCGAATATTGCAGAACGTTCAGCACATAATCCCGATGGGAATGCAGCATTTTCCTGGTTGGCCCCCATAACTTCCTTGCCATTGGCAAGGCGTAAAGCAGCCCCAACCTGAAAGCGACTATAAGGGGAATAGCTGTTCTCTGTAGCCGCTATAGCTGTCTGAATAAGATGTTGATCATCAGCAGATAGTTCATCAAAAGTGCCGAAACCAATCTTTATACTTAGGTCTATTGTCTTCATTTATGTATTTGTCTTATGACTGGGAGACTGATAAGTTAATTACTCATCAGCTCATAACATCCTATATCCGGCTTATTATCACGTGGCTTACCATCATGATCTTTCGCAAAACGAGTATCATTCAGGACCTTACCAGCATCAATAGCTGCCGATTTCTCTCCATCTTTTAGCTTCAAAAGATGGAAGTTGAAACGCTGTTTGTCTGCATCAACCATAACAAACTGTTTCTCACCACCTGATGGATAATCCTTCGTATTCTCCCATATCACATCCATAAAATGGGTAAGTAACGTTGTATCCTTAGGCTTATCAGTGCGTAATATACAATGATCAAACTGATAGTTAGCCATCATATTATCCCTATTATCAACCATCACAACGTCATCAGCGTACCCTGTAATCAAAGAGTTTACGATATCAAAGCTCTGTAAAGCATACTCCTTGTCGCCCAAATGATTGCTGATACGGAGTGCTGCCCCACGGTTTCCATCGAAAGGATAGAACTGAGCAAAGGTGCAATGTGTTAACGTTGTCTTACCACCAAGGAAGGAAGCACAATCCATTAGTGTGTTGGAAAACTGAGTGTTATAAGCTTCAACCGTACTACTTACCGCCTGTAAACCATATCCTTGACAGTTATGGACAGTAGAGTTGGCAAGCAAAAGCTTCTGTTGTGCTGTGTTTGAACTGTCACAAACAATACCATCATAGGCAGAATGAAGATCAGTATACATGAGAACATTGTCGTAACTGTCCTTATGGAAGTGTATTCCCCTCCACTGTCCGCTCACACGATCATATGGAAGATAAGAGAACATCCAGTCAAGACGATCGCCACGAAGCACCACAGGGTTATCAGCCGTACCCTCACAACGTAATGTTCCATGTACGTCTATAGCAGCTTTGTTGGAGAAATAGAGTGTTGTTCCTGCAGGAATGGTCAGTGTTGCACCAGCAGTAACCTTTAACGTGTCCTGTAAAACAATAGGCTTTGAACCTGTAAGAGTCGTATTCGTAGTCACGTTTAATCCTTTCAGGAGCTCCGCATCCCAACTATAAACATTGAGATTCACCTTCTGTTGTACCCCACTCTCAAGCGTAAAGATGAGGTTATCCGTAATCTGCTGTGGGGTAGTAGCACTATTAATAGGCGATGTCATTTCTACAAAGACCCGAATACTATCCTTATTACGCACCTCAAGATTGTTTGCCTGATAGCCATTAGAAGCATCGAGACTTATCCCATCGACATTCACACGAAAACCTGTCTGGTTTCCTTGTGCCAATCTTACGTTTGCCAAACGCAATCCATCACCAGAGTTATTATAGACCCAAAAGGTTTTCGTTGGTGTTGGAACGTTCGAGAATGTAGTATCAAGTCGCAGTGTATCTGTCGAAAAAGACAGAAGATTACCAGTTGATGTTGAGAAAGAATCATCATCGGAACATGCTGCCATCATCACGACGGATGCAAGAAGGAATAATATAGTTAATTTCTTCATCATATATCTTTTAGTTCTTAACTAACGGTATTGTAAATGTTTATTGCACAATCCGTCTTATTCCAAGTCAACATGTTCTACACTAATCTCATCATTAAGAAAGATACGAGCACTCTCTTTAAACTTCTCAGGATTCTCTGTTGTAAGATACTTCACGGTACCATGCTTCGTACAACGACGCTCCATGTCAGGATGACGATGAAGGTAATCCTGAAGACTTTCGGCAACATACTCTCCCTGTGGGACTATTTTTATCCCACGCGGCACATGCTTCAAAATCTTCGACATCAGTATAGGGTAATGAGTACAGCCAAGAATGACAGTATCTATTTCAGGGTCAAGGCGCATAATATGATCAATACGCTTCTTAACAAAGTAATCAGCTCCAGGGCTATCTGCTTCATTGTTCTCTATAATCGGGACCCACAAAGGACAAGCTACACCTGTTACTTTCACATCTGGCCATAACTTCTGAATCTCCATATTATAGCTATGACTCTTTACTGTTCCCTCTGTTGCTAACAAACCTACATGTTGTGAATGGGTCAGTTTACCTATAATTTCAGCTGTAGGACGAATGACTCCCAGCACTCTTCTGTTTGGATCAAGCTTCGGGAGATCATTCTGCTGTATGCTACGGAGAGCCTTTGCGGATGCCGTATTACAACCCAAAATAACCAACTGACAACCTGACTCAAAGAGTTTCATAACAGCCTGACGCGTAAACTGATATACAACATCAAAGGAACGTGACCCATAAGGTGCACGAGCATTATCCCCCAGATAGAGATAATCGTACTCTGGAAGAAGCTGACGAATACCATGTAAGATTGTCAGACCGCCATAACCAGAATCAAAAACTCCAATAGGTCCTGGTGCTTGTGAATAGCTTGTCATTATCTTTTTACCCTTTCACCTTACTTAAGCACAGCAATGAGTGCATCTGTGATATCCTCTCCCTTCGCTGTATCCACATACAAAAGAGTATTATTATCTGAATTGAGAATGAAAGCATAGCCACTTTCCTTCCCCATCCCACGAACTGTTGCATCAAGTTTTCTGCGAACAGGAGCATAAATATCATCTTCTGCTTTCTTTAATAAGCGTTCTGTCTCCTTACGGAAAGCCACATTACGATCCATCAGTTCTTCTAATTCGGCCTGTCTTTTACGAAGAATAGATGGCTCTAACTTACGTTGCACATCAAGAAATTCCTCATAACGACTATTAAAATCGTCAGCAGAACGCTTCGCTTCGGCATCATATTTTGCTTTTAAATCATTATAACTACGTGTCGCCGCAGCATAGTCTGCCATCGCATGCAATACTTTGTCATAACTAAAATAAGCGAATTTCAATACTGGAACCGTTTGCTGAGCAGCTGCCATAAGCGGCAACAACACCATAGCAAAGGACAAGAATAATTTCTTCATCATATGTATTTTATGTCTCTGAATAAAAAAAGGTCATCGCAAGAATATAAACTCATGCGGTGACCTCACCCTATCTCTTACTTTATAATATTAAGGTAAGAGAATAAATGACGGGGCAAAGGCACCCGTTCTCACTTTTACTTCATCTTAGCCAGCTGGGCCTTAACCTCTGCAGTGATATCCTTGCTAAGTGCTTCATTGATATACAATGGTTGGCCTGCTGCCTTTTCCATAATATAAACATAGTTACCAGCCTTAGCTACTGCTGCAATAGCATTACGAACTTTCTCAAGAACAGGGCCAAGTTGCTTCTGCTGCTCCTCATTGAAGCCTTCTGGTTGTCCTGAGCTGTCTGCTGGATCTTGTTATACATATCCTGTAAGTTCTTCTCTGTTTCAGCCTGCTTTGTTGCATTCATTGTGCTCTTAGACTTATCATAAGCATCTGCCTGACGCTGAAGTTCTGCCTGCATATCTTCAAGCTGCTTCTGATATACTTTACCTTTAGCCTCCAACTTACTCTGAACAGCTGTAGCCTCTGGAAGAGATTGGAGAAGAGCCTGTGAATCTAAGTGACCAAACTTCTGTGCAAACAATGTCATCGGTGCACAGAGCATCAACATTAAAAATAACTTTTTCATTTTTCTTATCGTTTTAATTGTTTATAAACTCGTTACTGATTTGAATAACCAAGCTTCTGTAATACTTCATTGCTGATATCAACCTTAGGTGATCCATAGATTATACCTGCAGAATTGCTAGAACGATCAATTACAAGACTATAGCCACGCTGGTCAGCAATGTCCTTGACAGCATTATAGATTTCATCTTGTATTGGGGTTATCAAGCTCGTACGCTTCTTAAAAAGTTCACCTTCAGGACCGAAATACTTACGCTTGAGGTCTGAAGCTTGCTTTTCTTTTGCAACAATAGCCTCTTGTTTTTTCTTCTTTTGTTCTTGAGAAAGGAAAACAACTTCGTTCTGATAGTTCTTATACATTGTAGAAGCTTCCGTATTGAGAGCCTCAACTTCAGCTTGCCACTTCTTACTGACTTGATTTAACTGTTCGTTAGCACGCTCATAAGCAGGCACATTACGGAGAATATACTCCATATCAATTAGTGCAAACTTCTGCGCAGAAGCTGACAAAGGCAAAAGAGTAAAAAGGTAAAGAGGTAAAACATACCTCAATACTTTGCTCAATATCTTCTTTTTATTCATCATCCTTCTATATTTAATTATAAACCTATAAATCCTTTTTATACAGATTCTCTTCTTAATGTTCAACGACTAAACATGAAAGTTCATTCCATTAAAACTCTTGTCCAAGGATGAAGTGGAATTGACTTCCACCCTTCTGACCAAAGACTTTATCGAATCCATAAGCCCAATCAATACCCATCAATCCAACCATTGGGAGGAATATACGTACACCAATACCTGCTGAACGTTTCATATCAAATGGATTGAACTTACTTGTTTCTGTCCATGCATTACCAGCCTCAACAAATCCTAATCCATAGATGGTAGTATTACCCAAAAGGAACGGATAACGAAGTTCGAGTGAGAAGCGATCATAGGCATAGCCCTCTGCACCATAAGGAGTAAGAGAACCATTCTCATAACCACGCAAGCCGACAGTTTCTTCTGCATATCCTGTAGAATATCCACTCATACCATCACCACCCATATAATAGGTTTCAAACGGACTCTTCTTATGTTTATTGTAGCTTCCTAACAAACCAAATTCAACTCGTGTTACCAAGACAAAGCACTTCTGTCCATTTGTAAGAGCTGTAAAAGTACGAGCCTTGAACTTCCACTTATGATACTCTACCCAACGATATTTCTCTTGTTGTTCTTTTGAATAGGTCGGAGAATTACGATCCGTTGCCAAGTGTGCATAGTCCTTGCCATCCCACTTTGACCAAGGTGGAGTTATCGTCAGTGAGACAGTAAAGTCTGAACCACGACGTGGGAAGAGCTGGTTATCTGTTGACGTACGATTGAGCGAAACGTTTAAATTAAGGTTATTTGCTGAACCATTTGACATAATGAAATAACGCCAATTACGCAACATATAACGTTGATATTGCAATTGTAAAGAAAGTGTAAAGTAGTCATCAGGCCAGTTCAAGCGCTTACCCCAACCAACATAGATACCCAACAACTTCACATACTTATCAGGATCATAATAGTTCTGATAATTATTATAATTATAATTGCCATACCCATACAGGTAATTATTATAATTATTCATGTAAGCACTATTATAGTAATTGCTTGAGACATCGGTCTGCTTAGAATAAGATACACCAACACTAAACTGAATAGGACGCTTACCACCCAGCCAGTTAGTTGAATACTGTGCATTATATGACTGATAGTAAGTACCGTTTGTCTGTGCTCCCAATGACAATGTTTCACCATCTCCAATAGGCAGAATACCTCGATGTTCACGATTTCTACGGAAGAGGTTTGCCATTGAGAAGTTGTTCAACTTCAAACCAACTCGGCCTATAACACCTGTCTGTCCCCAGCCTAGCGAGAGCTCTACCTGATCATTTGACTTCTGCTTAAGGTTGTAATTAATATCTACCGTACCGTCTTCGTAGTTTGGCTTTGGTACAGGATTGATAGCTTCAGGGTCAAAATGTCCCATAGATGCTAACTCACGTGCAGAACGTTGGAGAGCTTCTTTCGAGAAGAGATCACCAGGTTTTGTACGTAACTCACGACGCACGACATTCTCATAAAGACGGTCATTACCATTAATCGTCACTCGATTGATATGTGCTTGCTGTCCTTCATAGATACGCATTTCAAGATCTATCGAGTCACCCACAATATTTACTTCCGTCGGTTGAAGGTTATAGAAGAGATAACCATTGTTCCAATAAGCATTTCCAACGGCATCTTCATCTTGAGAAAGACGCTTATTCAAATAAGTTTGATTATACACATCACCCTTCTTCATATCAAGAAGACGTGAAAGATAATCGCTCGAATAAACAGTATTTCCCACCCATGTAATATTGCGGATATAATACTTTTTACCCTCATCAACTTTTACATAGACATCAACATGCTTTGGATCAACATTCCATACACTGTCTTTCAAGATCGTTGCATCACGATATCCATACTCGTTGTACTTCGTAATAAGATTTTTCTTATCTTCCGTCCAACGTTCTGGAGTGAACTTCTTCGACTTCAGAATGTTCTCTAACTTACCTGCTTCATGGGTCTTAGTAAAAGCACCTTTGGTGAATAATGTACCTTTGATCTTATTATCAGATAAATGTTCATTACCCTCAATGATGATTTGACGTACCTTTAACTTCTCCTTTTTATCGACATCGATATCAAGAATAACCTGATTCTTGTTAAGAACATCATCCCTTTGCCGAATCGAAATAACAGCATTCTTATAGCCCTTGTCGTCAAAGTACTTCTTAGCAAGTACTTTTGCGCGGTCAATCATATTCGGAGTTATCTGTCCACCCTTAACAAGTCCCAACTTTTTCTCCATATCTTCTCTTTCACTCTTCTTCAATCCATTGTAATTAATGGTTGAGATTCGTGGACGAGGAGAAAGATGAATCTTCAAATAAATATTATCTCCAACGATAGAATCAGCTGTTATAGAGACATCAGAGAAGAGACCATGCTTCCAATAACGCTTCACAGCATCAGTAATAGCAGTACCAGGCACCTCTATCTGCTGCCCGACACTAAGCCCCGATATACCTGTAAGAACATAGTCTTCATAACCATCAATACCTGTCACAGCTAATCCAGCCAACTTATAAGTATGTGGATTACCTCCATAACTGATATCTGGGTTTACGATTTTCTCTTGTGCCCTCGTTGTAAGACTCATCCCAGAGGCGAGAGCAAGGAGTATCAATACCTTATTTATATTAGTCATCTATCGTGTAACTTATTTATTTTCATTTTCAATTTGTTTCTCTGTCTTTCCGAAACGGCGTTGCCGCTGCTGAAAACTTCCAATAGCTTTATGCAGATCCAGCTCATCAAAGTCTGGCCAATAAGTATCACAGAAGTAAAGTTCAGAGTAAGCAATCTGCCATAACAGATAATTGGAGATACGCAACTCACCCCCTGTTCTTATCAGCAAGTCGGGATCTGGCATAAATTAGTCTGTAGGTGACGACTAATAACATCTTCTGTTATCATTTCTGGCTGAATAAGGCTGCTACTATCTAGCTGATGTTCTGCAATAATCTCCCTCATTGCCTTCGTAATCTCCCAACGTGCACTATAGCTTAAAGCTACCACCATGGTCATTGCTGAGTTCTTTGCGGTATGTTCTTCCGTCTCATGCAGTTTATTCTGTACCTCTTGTGGCAAACGTGCGATATCTCCAATCACTCGAAAACGCACATTATTCTTCATAAAAATTTCGTCCTCCAGCGATGTAAGGACCAGTCCCATCAAAGCAGCTATCTCATCAGAAGGACGACTCCAGTTCTCAGTAGAGAATGTATAGAGCGTTAAATACTTCACGCCAAGCCGAACACACTCAGAAGTGATACGACGAACCGTATCCACTCCAGCCTGATGACCATATGAACGAGGCTTATTTCGTTCAGTTGCCCAACGACCATTACCATCCATAATGATAGCTATATGCTCAGGTATTCGCGTCATGTCTATTCCTTCTGTCATATATTTGAAGAGATAACCTTTTCTTTTGTTTTACTTATTATCGTCCACAGCCTGTCTATTCATCCTCATTATGACATGTACGGCACTTTGCCGAGAAGCTATACGAGAATGTTAGCTGAAGTGTTGAGTAACAATCAGTATTCTTAAAGAGCCCACTACTTTTTATACCATAAGGATCTTTCTGACCATCCAACTCATCACTAAGAGAGAAATGCATAGCCCATTCCAACCCAATATTTGTCCGTTCCCCAATCTTGTACTTAACTCCTACTCCAATAGGAAGATTAGCCGTAAATGCAGATTTACGATCCCCATTATCTATCTTCACATACGTAGCGCCCAATCCTATTGTTACATAAGGAGACAAACGCTGAGCACCACGATAATCATGACCTGTCCCATATGGGAGAAAATTATACTCATAAGCCAATCCTACATCGACTAAAGAGTTATTAAAAGTATAAGGAGCTGATGCAAACCTTGGATAATATGTCTTCACATCAGCTGAAGAACCTTTCATTTTCCCAAACGAAACATTCATTTTAAACCCCATATAAGGACTGAGATTGTATCGTGCAAGTACAGTCCCCATAGGTTGTAAATCTTTAAAAAGTGAACTATTAAAGTCACCAAGATACCCCATCATTCCAACACCAGCACCAATCTCCATCTTATATTCAGGATCTGTCTGTGCCAATACCGGTACAGAGCTAAACAGAATAAGAAGACTTATGACACTTCGCCTCATAATTGAGTCCTTTCATTTATTATTCAGTAGCACTGCTCAGATTAATATCCCATGCCACTCTATTTAACCTTCCACGCCCACACTTTACTACCACTAATAATCCAAACAAACTGTTTTTTATCAACAGCAGCAGTAAACGTATTACCAAGACGCACATCTTTAGGATATGAGAAGGCAGCATCACTCGTCCAAGTTATACCTCCATCACGTGACAAAAGCATCTGAGCTGCCTCGTTACTTGCTGTCAAACCCATTGCTAAAGCTGCATTATCATAACGAACAACCGTAAGATGCTTGTATACTGGTAACAAATATCTGCTCATGTTACTTTCAACAAGAGTCCACTGATTAGCAATACTGGAGGTATTACTATCTGACAATCTTGTCCATACAACGCTTTTTCCCGCAGCTGTTTGTCCTACAAGCATCACATGACTAACATTCTCATTACCTGTTGCTGATAAAAGAACATAACTAACATTGTTTACTGGCAGATAAGATGCATCACTATCGAGCGATTCATTTGCCCATGTCAATCCACCATCCTTTGATACAACAAGTTTATCATTAGTGGTAAGAGCAAATAACTCTGAAGATGATGCGGCTACAAGTTGCTTAAGATTACCATTTGTCGCAACCACAGCCCAAGTGTTACCATCAGTTGAGGTCAGCACCTGATTGTTATCAACCGCAAAAAGTTTACTGCCCTGTGACAAGATTCCCTTATAAGCATTTGCAGAGAAAGTCTTATTAAGTCTTACCCAGCTATTACCATCTGTTATTGACGTTGTATATCCAACTGTTTGTGAACCATTTGTACCAAAGACAAATAACTTGTCTCCAACACTCACAGTCTTCATTGTTGTCAGACTTGCAAAGTTGCTATTATCACGCATTGCTGTCCAAGTAAAGACATTACCCTTCTGTTTATGAGCATTAACAGAGATTCTATAATCACGATAACTGTCCCCTGAAGCTGAATACACACGGAACTTTATTGGTTGCGTAAAGTCCAAAGAGTCATTCTCCGAATAATAATACTGCTTACCATCCTTATTAGACGTGAAAACGACTGTCCCAAAATTCTTGGTTGAAACCTTTGTCAACACATGTGCAACATCTGTCCCATAGGGCAAAGAATCTGGATTATATATTAATCCTTGTGCCTGATCAATATAGAACTTGACCTTACTTGCATTGAACTTCTTTTTATAAACACTATCCCGACCATCCTTTGCAACAGTATCACGGACCTGTGTTAGCTGTCCTAAAGAGAAAGCCGTTATCACTGTGTCGTTATAAGTCGTTGTCTTGTTATCACTTTCATCTTTCAAACATGAAGACAACGTGAATGTGGTCAACATAAGAGCCACAAGGAAATATATCTTATTACTCATCAGATACTAATTAATGAATTTAACTGCAAATATAATCAGAATTCTTCAGAATAAGCTTCTTTTACGAGGTTAATTATGCAAAATATTGAAATTCTACTTGATTTTTTAAGTTTGTTTAGGATTAAAAAAGAAGACAGTGCAATCTACTCACACTGTCTTCCTTACAGAAACTTAACGAATATTGCTGAATGTCAGCGCTATAATACTGAGAATTGTCATAACCATGACACCTCCAAGTAATAGCATCGTCTCGGAATCTAATAACATGTTTCTATGATTTAAATACTATACTAAAAGCTAACCATTCGTTGGTTGCTGTTCAAAAGATGGTACAAAGATACAGACAACCAAGACATTTTCCTCACTTCTGCAGGAAGTATTCATACTTTAACAACTTATTTTGACTTACATCAAAGTATCAAGCACGACAAAAACACCTACAAAAACACCAAATTTATAACAAAAAAACTCCTACTCGCAGTAATGTGAGTAGGAGTTATCATTATTTATTCAGAAGTTCTTCTGAGAAAATTAGAGCTGTGGACCAGCTGCTACGAGAGCCTTACCAGCCTCGTTGTTCTCATACTTCTTAAAGTTCTTGATGAAACGAGCTGCGAGGTCCTTAGCCTTCTCATCCCACTGAGCTGCATCAGCGTAAGTGTCACGTGGATCGAGGATCTCAGTAGCAACACCTTCGAGCTTTGTAGGGACAGTGAAGTCGAAGTAAGGAATCTGCTTTGTTGGAGCAGCGTCGATTGAGTGGTTCAAGATAGCGTCGATGATACCACGAGTATCGCGGATAGAAATACGCTTGCCTGTACCGTTCCAACCAGTGTTAACTAAGTAAGCCTTAGCGCCACTCTGCTGCATCTTCTTAACCAACTCCTCAGCATACTTTGTTGGATGGAGCTCCAAGAATGCCTGACCGAAGCAAGCAGAGAATGTTGGAGTAGGCTCTGTGATACCACGCTCAGTACCAGCCAACTTAGCTGTGAAGCCAGAGAGGAAGTAATACTTAGTCTGCTCTGGAGTCAAGATTGATACTGGAGGCAATACACCGAATGCATCAGCTGAAAGGAAGATTACCTGCTTAGCAGCTGGACCCTGTGACTCAGGACGCTGGATGTTCTTAATATGATAGATTGGGTAAGAAACACGAGTGTTCTCAGTTACGCTCTTATCAGCGAAATCAATCTTACCATTCTTGTCAACAGTTACGTTCTCGAGGAGAGCATCACGTGTGATAGCACCGTAGATGTCTGGCTCTGACTCCTTATCAAGGTTGATAACCTTAGCATAGCAACCACCTTCGTAGTTGAAGATACCCTTGTCATCCCATCCGTGCTCGTCATCACCGATGAGCTTACGCTTTGGATCAGTAGAAAGAGTAGTCTTACCTGTACCAGAAAGACCGAAGAAGATAGCAGTGTTCTCACCGTTCATGTCAGTGTTAGCAGAGCAGTGCATAGAAGCCATACCCTTCAATGGCAAGAAGTAGTTCATCATAGAGAACATACCCTTCTTCATCTCACCACCGTACCATGTGTTAACGATTACCTGCTCCTTAGATGTTACGTTGAACATTACACAAGTCTCTGAATGAAGACCAAGCTCCTTCCAGTTCTCAACCTTAGCCTTAGAAGCATTGTAAACGATGAAGTCTGGCTCCTGATCGAAGTCTGCCTCTGACTTTGGACGGATGAACATGTTTGTTACAAAGTGAGCCTGCCAAGCAACCTCAACGATGAAACGAATCTTCATACGTGTGTCCTTGTGAGTACCGCAGAAACCATCAACTACGAAGAGACGCTTGTTAGAAAGTTCCTTCTTAGCGATATCCTTAACAGCTGTCCAAGCTTCCTTAGAAGCGCGGTGGTTGTCATTGTGATATTCCTCAGAATCCCACCATACTGTATCGTGAGAGTTCTCATCATCAACGATGAACTTATCTTTAGGAGAACGACCAGTGTAGATACCAGTCATTACGTTGATAGCACCAAGCTCAGTCTCGTAACCCTTTTCATAGCCCTCAAGACCTTCCTTTGTTTCCTCATTGAACAATACCTCATAAGAAGGATTGTAAGTACTTCTGTTGTACCAGTAATTCCGTACTTCTCAAGTACGCTCTTATCAAACTTTGCCATTTCGTTAAATGTATTTAGTTGAAAATTGATTTTATCCTTAGCTTATTACGTCTCCTAACAAAGACACCGCAAAGGTAATATAATTATTAACTCCAAACAAAAAATAGCAAGAAAAATGTTCCTAAGTATCCTTCTGCAAGGTTAAAGATGTTAAAAAAAACAAGACCATCGGTATATTTGTAAATCAGACGTTGCAAAAATTCGGAGAATTGTTTAATTTTGCCGAAATTTTGCATGGTGGGTTACATCCCCATACACCTAAAACACCTAAAAATAAAAATGGAAATCATCAACTTTTCAGAACAGAATTCCATCATCAACCAGTACCTGGCTGAGATTCGTGACAAGGATTATCAGAAGAACAGACTGCTCTTTCGCAACAATGTTATGCGCATTGGAGAGTTTGAAGCCTTTGAGATTTCGAAGACATTGAACTACGAATCTAAAGATGTCATTACTCCTTTAGGAACAGCAAAGGTTCAAGTTCCGACTGATAAGATTGTCCTTGCTACCATCTTCCGTGCCGGATTGCCTTTCCATAATGGTTTTTTAAACATCTTCGACCACGCTGGCAATGCTTTTGTCAGCGCTTATCGTGAATATAAGGATGCGGCTCATCATGAGGTAGGTATCCACGTTGAGTATCTCGCTACACCTGACATCAACGGTAAGACGCTTATCATCGCTGACCCAATGTTAGCCACGGGTGGTTCTATGGAGCTGGGCTACAAGGCTATCCTTTCAAAGGGAACTCCTCGTCATGTGCATGTTGCTTGTCTTTTGGCTACACCAGAAGGTATCGCACATATCCGCAAAACTTTCCCTGAAGACTCTACCACCATCTGGTGTGCAGCAATTGACGAAGGACTGAACGAGCATAAGTACATTGTTCCTGGCTTCGGTGACGCTGGTGACTTGTGCTATGGTGAGAAGTTGTAGAAGCGATTTTAGTATAATAAGAATTATATTGAAAGCAGCTAAGTGAATTGGAACAAATGGTGAGGTAATTTCTGTATATTACCTTACCACCAATTTGGGTTAAGGTGTTTACACTCTGTGCAAGAGATAGAAACACTTTTTGTACTTATAGCGATGTCTTTTAGTTCATTATGTTTCCTTTTGATGTCAAGATACCATATAATATAATTGATTTATGAAGAAGTTTGTAATATTAAGTATCACTCTCTTTGGATTAATAGTATCCATATTTGTAGTATTTTTGCTAAATAGATGGAATCCAATGCATGGACAGGTAGATTGGAATGAGGTTCAACGTTATACAGCAGACAAGATACCTGTCAATCCAAAAGACTTCCGAAGTGATTTCGAAGAGATATTCGAACAGGTCAAAAAGAAGTACCCATATACTACAAAGAAACACATCAACCTTGATTCGATTCACACCACATGCCTTCAACAAATTGACACCATGCAATCGAAAGTGGCTTATTCATTACTTATAATGGAATTCTTTGCCAATTTGAAATGCACTCATGCAAATAATGAAAGCATACTATATCCTTGGTTCATACAAGGGGATAATATCACAGTCATTGAGAATCGTGTGTTTATTAATCATCCTTCAGTCTTTGCTATAAAGGCTGGATTGCAAGATAAAGACGAGATTATAACTGTTGATGGTGTACCTACAAATAAATGGGTGATGCATAATAGCAAAAATGTCTCTGCTTCGACAGATGCCACTCGCTATCTACTATCAGCTTTAACCATACTCTGTAGTTATACAAGTCCTATAAAGACACTTGGAATTATTCGCCATGGAAGACCCATAACTATCACCATTCATCTGCAATCGAAGTCTGTTCCGACAAAGGAAGAGGAACAAAATGTAACTTGGAGAAAGGTTTCTTCAAAGGTTGGATATATAAATGTGAAAAGTATGCAAGATAATGCTGATACTGACTTCAGCAAAGCTTTGAAGCATCTAAGCAAACTTCCATACTTGATAGTTGATGTGCGTCAGAATGGGGGAGGCAACAGTTGGATAGGAGATAATATTGCGCAGAACTTAATAAAAGGTAAACGACGTAATTGGAATGGGTCTACAATTTCTCCTTCCACTAACAGCTATAAGGGAAAAGTAATCATCTTGATGGGTAATTACTCCTGTTCTTCCGCTGAGACTTTTCTCATTACAATGAAAGAAAGTGGTGATGCCGTGTTGGTTGGTACACCTTCAGCTGGTGATACAGGTGGTGTTATTTGTCTTTTTAAGACTTCACACGGAATATTCTATCGACTTCCTGTAGGACATTCGTCAGGTTCTTCTCCCAAAGGATTCCCATTAGAAGGGAAAGGAATAAGCCCGAACTATTTGGTACCAATGAAAGTTAATGATTTCTTATCAGGGAAAGATACTCAATTGTCTTATGCTCTTCAACTGTTTCAAAAATAGCAGTCAACATTAGAAAGTACATGTGTATGATTGTTCTCAAATATATTATTGAATCTAAGGCAAGCATTTCATTTCTACGTAAGACTCCCCCTTACATAAACAAAGGACGATAAAAGTGAGATGCTTTTATCGTCCTTTGTTTTTAAATCATTTCCTCCAACTTATATCTTAGAAGCAATATGCCTTCTATAGACATCTAAGTGCGATTTCTGTAAGACGTCACTGATATGGTTCATACGCTGTTTCTGACTCATATCTGTATCGTTTTGAGCCTCATCCTCCTGTATCATAATACGGCCATTTCCCTCAACAGGTAAGAACTCATACCACTCCACAGGTACATCATGCCATGAACCGTCACCACCATACTTACTAATATATGACATACGACGTTCTGAACGGAATCCATAAGCTGTCACGTTAATCAGCGTACTGCCATCACCCTGTGCCGCAGAAGAAGTCTTCATAATACAAGGAGTCACACAATCGGGATGCTGGAAATTCTCCTGTCCCCAAAAGTTAGCCAACGCTTCATGTTCCCAGAACGAACTCTTCTGCTCCATGTCATGTCCGTAAATATCCTTCTGTGGGCGTATCTGCTGATACATCGGTACACACAACAAGGGAGCAAAACTAAAGTAGATAGCACGGAAATATCTCTCATTGATTTCGTAAAAGTCTTTCTTAGCCTTCTCAAAATCAAAACTGCGATACTGGGCAGGATTCATATCGAGGTCTAACATTTGTAGATGTTCTGGCATGATTGTGTTTATCATGTAATGCTTATCGAAATCAAAGTCATCACCATAACCCTCTTTATCATCCATCAGCAATGCCATCATACTCTGTTGTGCCAATGGTGTGAAGAGTAAAGCATATTGCTGATTGTCATTACGATTACTTGTATTGAACGCAACCTCAAACTCTTCATTCGTCAACATCGCAAAGTCACCACTCTCAAGGTTACGTGCTTTACGCCTCAACATAAACTGATCCCATTTATAACGCAACGATCCTTCTTTTCCTGCCAGCCCACTCGGCTTACGATAGAAGGTTAAATCAGGCGCTGCTGTATTACCATAGATAAGCCTTGTACGCTCAAAATAATTAGGATAAGGCGCTGTAACACTGGCATGTAATGTTTCTGAGTGAGACACTGTACGTGGTTTTCCATCAGGACCTGTCTCTGTCGTTGTCCAAAAAATGGTTTTCTGACCATGATAAGTCTTCTCCCCCATTTCCATCTTTCGTGTTCGGCAGATGACGAAGGGATTACCATTTATGAGTCCAGAATGTGAATAAAGCACTGAACGCTCGGTATTAAAAGAGTCATTCCATCCGTATGTTTTACGAAGGTCTGCCAATCGTTGTGTCGTAAAATAAGGGTCAAATTCAAGTCTGGGTACGGTCTTCGACATCATACGTGTAAAGACATCCCAGTCGTAAAGTTTATTCAGAGCAGCCATCTGGTTCCATGCCTGCTCTTTCAAAGTTTTCACCTTATTATCTAAATCGTTGTGCTGAGCACGTAAAGACTTCAATTTTGGATGTACCTTGAGTAATAGAAAGACAAGCAGTAAGATTGCCCCTCCACCTATCATCAAGAGATACTCCATTGGAAACTCATTCCATTTCACATATACAACAGCACCACCTGCAACCACAGCTATCCACAGAATGACGCACACGATAGTCCACATCGTGATACGACCAGACACATCCGCAAGATTCTTCTCACCTGCATAGATTTGTCGACACGTCTCACGATTAGCCTCAACATCAACCTGAGCCTCGTCAGCAAGTGCATTAAAGGTTTCATCAGCCACCTTCTTGAACTTCTCTTTAAAGATGCTGATGTATTCGTTTAGTGGATCATAGATATCCTCTACCATTTACTTCTGTAGTCTTAGAAGAACTTACCTCTTGCAGCCTCTCGTGTCTCTGCTGTTGCAGTGAATGGTATGCGTGTTGTATAACCCTGCTGAGCAGCAACAATCATCTTTGTTGGCCAAGAGAAGATATCAGTATTCCATTGTGTCACACGACTGTTATAAACAGTACGGGCAGCCGTTATCTCACGCTGCAGGTAGTTGTTCTGCTGCATTGCATCAGCAATGGCATTGTGTGCCTTCAGCTCCGGGTAAGCCTCTACCTGTGGGAAGAGTCGTCCAAAAGCAATATTTACCTGCGCATTCACATCACTTCTATTTCCTTCGTTCACACCACCAGAACGAAGAGCTGCAACAGCCTTCATCACGTCTTTATCAAGGTCGATAGCACGCTCTACCAGTCCAACTACGTTCTGAAGTATCTGTACACGCTGTTCCAAATAGTTATCAATATTAGATGCCTCAGCCTGAATACGCTGTTCTAACTTCTGGAAATAGTTACGTGCTGATATCTTCATAAAGATAAAGATAATACCAGGAAGAATTCCCACCAGACAGCCTACAACACCAACAAGCAATGGATTTGCCATCGTACTACCCAATATCAGCACAAACAGCAATACCAATACAGGCCCAACAACCCACAAAGCAATCTGAAAAAGGGTTGAACCAAAACCTACTTCAACAGGGAGTTGCTTGTCAATTACATGTACGTCACGACCTGCATCATTCACAGGTCCTGTCACTTCGTCCAATAAATTCGCCATAGTTAAATCTGTTTTTTGTTTTCAATAATATCTGTTTTTAGGCTTCAAAGATACATTTTTTTCTTAAAGAGAGCAAATCTATACTCGTTATCTTCTGTTTTATAAACTCAACATGATAAATTATAGCATCAATTAGCATAGTTCCTAAACTCTACAAAGGTATTACAAAGATAGGGGCGTACGATTTGATACGCCCCACATCTTTATGAGTTAAGTCTTTTCAGCGTATTACTTCAACTTAAAATAGTCTATCAGATTACGTCCCCATGCTGGCTGCAGACCAGTAGTTTTCTCACTTGCAAAGAGTTGTTGGATGGTTGCTAACTCCTTGGCATCATTCATACTCGGACGCCCTGTGGCTTTACTGAGCTTATCAAAGAAGATGTAAAGAAGGAGATGTGCACGTGGATTACTTGGATTTACGCCAATAGCTGACTTGTAACCGATGATTGCATCCGTACAATATCGTTTACAATTTTCAGAGGGATTCCGTACGATGAGTGCCGTATAATATAACCCTTGGAGCACTAAAACCTCTGAACGGTCAACACCTTCTTTCGACTGTAAAGCGTCTACATCATTCTTCACTGCATCAAGGAAGAGAGAGGAATGGCTGTCCTGTGGGAAACGAACAGCATACTGAAGAGCATAAAGCGTGCGATAATACATGGGGAGCCAGGCATTAGGATACTGTGCCTCAACATGCTTCAACGCATCCATACCTTTTAATACTGACGAGGCATTGTCGGCATTCACACTACGGAGCACGGTCCCTAATGCAGTCTCAAACTGCGGATTGTTCTGTGCATTCACACTCGTTGCACACATAAAGGCAACTACAATAACGAACTTTGAAATCAGATTCTTCATACATTTAAATTTTTAAAGTGAAACATATTAATTTTAAAAGTTGAAATATGAATTTCTGATGCAAATGTATGAAGGCTTTTTTCAGCCTCCAAATAGTGGGGACAGACAACGAGAACATGGGCTATATAGCTATCAAAGACGCTGAAATACTACGTTTTGGGACGAATGAATAACATTTAAAAAGCACATCAAAGAGTACAAAACCAGGGACAGAAGAGCCGCTATCAGAAGGCGGAAGTCCCTTCTCCAGAAAATTACAAAGGCTTTGTAGAAAGATTACAAGGCCTTTGTAATACTTCTACAAGGCGTCTGTAATACTTATACAAGCGCCTTGTAATTTTCTGTAATAGCACAAAACGAATTCTAAAAGGGGAATATTAACAGACTAAACGCAGCGTTTCCGCACACTAATCTACAAAAGAACGAAGCCCGGGGACAAATGAACGGGAGACGGGAATAATATCTTCACAACCAGAAAGGCGCAACTGATAACCATTAGAATTACCCTTTGCTGAAATGATATTATTGATATTAACAAGGAAAGAACGGTGACATTGGAAGATGTTTTCGTAAGGAAGACCACTTTTCAGAGCAGACAACGTTGAGCGAAGTTCCGCCTTTTCAACCCTTCCCTCTTTTATATAACATACGGAAACATTGTTTTTTCGTGATTCTATATAAAGCAAATCATTGATGGGTAATGTGAGATCAACTCCTCGAAGATTCTGATCATGTAGGGTTATCATGACTCCTGCTTGCTCATCAGTAGTCTTTTTAATCATCTCCTCTAGTCTATTATTCAGTACTCTGTTCTTACTTAACAGCACAGAGAGTCCCATAACAAGTAACCAAATGAGGAAAGTCCAATAAAAGAACAGCCCAAACAATGCCCAACTCAACGGCTCGCCGAAGAAGAAAGCTGCATAGATAGTCATTGAAACTGCCATTGCTAATTCTGTAACAATACTATGCAAAAGGGAATAGCCATTGGTTATCTGCTGTTTCTTTTTGATGTTCTGCCAAAGAAAAGAGCCGTACAGAGCCACTGAACACATACCGTCATCGCACCAAAACCAAGACACATAAGAAGAGTATTACCCTGATATTGACTGATACCAAAGGGTTGTAAAAGATAAAGAAACAAGAAAATGCCAATCCCTGACACCACATCTGTGCGCCAGTGATTGGCATTTGCCTGTAAAATACTCTTGCTATGTAGGAAAGAAGATAGTCTGTTCATGATGTATCATATGGTTATCAGATCACAAAGATACACCATTTCTCTTTCCCATGCAAGCTTCTTTTTGTCTTATTTTATTATTCTTTGACCTCCCATATATCGTTGGTTTCCAGCATTTCCATGAAGTTGTGGTAATGCTTCTGTGCCTTCACCTCCTCTATCTGTTGATTGACAGCAGCATCATAGGTAGGTGCTTCAACGTCACGGATGACTCCGAGTGCTATAGGGAAGCCGTCTTCATTACTCATCATGGCAAGTTTCAGCTGCAAAGTATTGTCCTGACAATGGGCATCATGTACGAGAATATCCTCTTTCTTCACACCATTCTCACCAATCTTCACCACCTTCAGGCCAAAACCTTCCTGTATAAGACCATATTCTTGGTTAGGTCCAAAGATCAAAGGTTCGCCATGTTTAACGTAGATAGCATTCTCTTTGCGTCCCTGAGAGGTATAAACGGAACTGTGACAGTTATCATTAAAGATGACACAATTCTGCAAAATCTCACATACGGCAGCACCTTTGTGCTGATAAGCAGCCTTCAGAATAGCAATAGTCTCATTATTGTCACTTGCCACACTACGTGCAAAGAAGTTACCACGCGCACCAAAACAGAGCTCTGCTGGGCGGAATGGGTCCTCCGTTGTACCGAAAGGACTGGACTTAGACACGAAGCCTCGTGGACTGGTTGGTGAATACTGACCCTTTGTCAAACCATAGATACGGTTATTCAGAAGGATCATATTCAGGTCAACATTACGGCGCATAGCGTGAATGAAGTGGTTACCACCGATGGCAAGAGCATCACCATCGCCCGAAACCTGCCATATAGTGAGGTTTGGATTGGTTACTTTCGCCCCTGTAGATATGGCTGCTGCACGACCATGAATGGTCTGCATGGCATAAGTGTTAGCATAATAAGGCAATCGGCTTGAGCATCCGATACCACTGATGACGGCCGTTTCATAAGGAGGAACGCCCAGTTCGGCCATTGCTTTCTGCAGACTGGCAAGGAAAAAGTGGTCACCACAACCTGGACACCAGCGTGGTTGGCCTTTCTTAAAGTCTTGTGCTGTATATTGATTCATGTCTTTTTTAATTTAAGGAGTTAGAGAAGTTAAAGGAGTTTGGGGAGTTATTGAAGACAAGAAGTTAGGGAGTCAGGATTTTAGACTTATCTAAACCTGATGTTATTTCTCCATAATAGAACCTGCTTTACAGCTAATTCCGACGCTTCTTAACCCATAACTCGCCAACTCATTCACTTATATACTCGTTTACTGAAGTATCTTTGTATAGAACGTACCACTCTCTTCTTTTGGCAATGGAGCCTTGAGGAGCTTCTCAAATGTAGTAACCAACTCGCTGACAACGAATGGTTGACCCTTAACTTGGTTATACTGATAAGGAGCGAAGTGGTTGATACGAATACGCAGAAGGGCTGCCAACTGACCAAGATTCTGCTCTGCTACAACAACTTTCTTATAACGAGCAAGCACTTCAGCAGTGTTCTTTGGTAACGGATTCACATACTTGAACTGTGCCAAAGCAACCTTATGACCTTTTGCACGCAACTCTTCCATTGCTGAATAGAGGTGACCATAACTACTTCCGAAGCCCACAATAAGGAGGTCAGCATCCTTTTCATCACCCAAAACCTTCAAGTCTGGCACAGGGATACGTGCCACCTTATCCCAACGAAGACGGTCCATCTTGTCGTGATTCTCAGGATCTGTAGAGATACTTCCCGTCTCTCCATCCTTCTCAAGGCCACCAAGTATATGTGCATATCCCTCTGTTCCAGGGATAGCCCAGTAACGAGCGAGTGTCTCTGGGTCACGTTTGTATGGAGTATACTTATACTTCTGATCCTCAGTAACAAAGTGTGGATGAATCTCAGGCAGCTCTTCTATGTTCGGAAGTTTCCATGCTGACGAACCATTAGCAATGAAAGCATCAGTAAGAAGTACGACTGGTGTCATGTGTTCCAGTGCTATCTTGCACGCATTATAGGCTGCATCGAAACAATCTGTAGGGCTTGTTGCAGCAATAACAGGCATTGGACTCTCACCATTACGCCCATAAAGCACCTGTAACAGGTCGGTCTGCTCACTCTTTGTAGGCATACCTGTTGATGGACCACCACGTTGTACGTCAACGATAACCAATGGTAACTCATCGATAAGGGCAAGGTTCATGGCCTCACTCTTCAAACAAATACCAGGTCCAGAGGTTGATGTGGCAGCCAAAGCGCCTGCAAATGCAGCTCCGATAGCCGATGCACAACCTGCTATCTCGTCCTCACACTGAACCGTTGTTACACCCATTGACTTGTGTTTAGCCAACTCGTGAAGGATATCCGTTGCTGGTGTGATAGGATAAGAACCTAAGAACAAACGCAGACCAGCACGCTCTGCAGCAGCCATAAGGCCATAAGCAGTTGCCTTATTACCCGTAATATCCATGTAACGACCAGGCTCTTTCACTGCAGATTCTACCCGATAGGTGTTTGGAACAGATGCATGAACATTATGTCCATAGTCATATCCAGCCTGGACAACACGTATATTAGCCTCAGCAATAGCAGGTTTCTTCTTGAATTTCTTCTCAAGGTAATTATTAACTAAGGTGAGATCACGGTTGAAAGCCAGCAAACAAGACCTAAGGCAAACATGTTTCGGCACTTTAACATGGACTTATTGTCCATTCCAGTGTCTGCAAGACAGTCCTTGACCATCTTCGTTATCGGACAAGCTACCACCCGATCTGGGTCAATACCCATCTCTCCGAGGTAGTCATCACTACGAAACTCTGCCTTCTGAAGGTCACGCTGACCGAAAGAATCAGTATCAATAATGATTGTTCCATTAGTTTACAGTGTCTATACTGCATCTTCAGTGCAGCAGCATTCATTGCTACAAGCACGTCACAACGGTCACCTGGGGTATAAACCTTACCTGCTCCAATGTGAACCTGGAACCCACTCACACCCGTTAAAGACCCTTGCGGGGCACGAATGTCTGCCGGATAGTCCGGAAATGTAGACACACCATTGCCCACTGTTGCCGAAACAGTGGTGAAAATGTTTCCCGCAAGCTGCATACCATCACCAGAATCACCAGAGAAATGTACTACAACATTGTCGAGTTCTTTCACTTCGATTTGTTCTTCCATAGATTATTTCTTTGTTTATGTTAGTATAATCATTTTTATTCTGATATTATATACTCCCTCTACATTGCTGTTAGAAATCAGCTTACAGCAGATTTTGCAACTTGGGAAATATCTTTTTTCTTCTGATAAACACGTATCCAATCAATCCGCATCTCATATGTATGCATGACATCAGGCATCTTTGCCCATGTACCATCGCCTACAGACTGATTGAGTATCAGGTAAAAATCAGACTTATCAAAGGGCCATTGCTCCTGACTATCGTTCTGTTTCTTATATTGATACACCTTTTTACCATCTGCAAAGAATGTCAAAACGTCCTTTTCCCATTCCAAAGCATAGACGTGATAACGGTTCATTGGTAAGTTCACATTACCAGAATGCGTCTCATCAGGGTGACTCTTCGTCCATGCAGAATGTACTGTACTATAGGCTTTCTGCTCCGTATTTATCTGTTCAAAGATGTCTATCTCGCCTCCTTTTGGCCATGCCAACGCCGTTTTTGGCATCATCCAGATAGCTGGGAAGTTACCGATAAAAGGGTTAACAAGTGCTCGGCATTCTACACGACCATAACGAAAAGCGAACTTCTGACTACTGTTAATACCACCTGTCAGCATGTCTACGTCATCTGTTAACCTGTCTGGATTAGGAATTGCACGCAGAACAAGATTCCCATCCTGTATGAAAGCAACCTTAGGAGAATTGCTCAAGAAGCGTGCCCAAGTCACTTTGGGACGGCGCACACAAGGCGTCCACACCTCAGGATCGGGCAATGTACCGTCGGGTTTATTGAATTCATCACTGAAAACAAGCACATATTCCGAACGGGAAGTAGCCGATTCCGTAACGCACAACTCACCTCCACCAGAAAAGCTAACGGCTTGTGCTGATGAGACTGCTACAAATAAGGCTATTAAAACCATTGCGAGCATCTGCTTGTTGCGTTTCTTTCGTGACATATTTAACAAAGATTCCACTGTAACAGCATGAACTATGGAGATTATGTTCTACTCATATAAATGAGTTTTTCACGTTCAATATCTGGCACAAGATTGATTCATACACCTCAACATCACATGTCAGAAATACCATTCCACAGATTGTCTTTTTGTTTATGTTAGTATAACTGAGGACAAAAGTGCGAAATATTATTGATATAACAAAATGTTTTAAGGAGAAAAACACAATGAATTGATATTTAAAGTGTGCTTTTTAAAGATTTTTTCCATTAGGACATACCTTCCCAAAGATGCACATCTTTATTTATAAGGAGAATTATCTCGGTTTTAGAATATGACAAGATGATTTTATAAAAAAGTTTTTTTACCTTTGTAAGCATCTACTAAGTACATCTATAAACATTATTAAACTAAAAACATAAGACAATAATTATGAAGACTTTAAACTTGAGACTCATATTGTTAACAGGACTGTTTCTGTTAACAGGGACACTGACTGCCTCTGCACAAGAGGAACAATCACGTGACAAGAGTGTCTACCTGGAACTGTTAGGACCCAGCATGATGGTTGGAATCAACTATGATGCACGCTTCAAGGAGGGTTCTCCATGGGGCTATCGTACGGGTCTGGGCTTTGGATATTCCGAGTCTAACTGGTTCTTTGGCGATGCTACATCAACCCGCGTATACTCTATTCCGTTGGAAGTAAACTATCTCATCGGAAAGAGAAAGAGTAAACTTGAGTTGGGAGTGGGTGTAAATGTTGGGTTATACAATGACCATTACCGCGTAACTCAATATGAAGCCCCAAGCAACCCATCTGGTTCTTATGTTACAAAGACCGTTAGCTTTCGGAGAATAAGGTGAGTGCATTTGGCTATACAGACGTAGGCTACCGCTACACCTCCACTCGTGGTTTCCAATTCCGCGTGGGTCTGACAACTGCATTGACGCTTGATAAGACCCGACAGAGTGCCCACACGGTGATGGCAGCCCCTTATATCAGCTTTGGAAAGGCATTTTAAGACATTTCAAACACACCTTATTATATATAGTAACAGCACATCTGTTTTCAGATGTGCTGTTTGTATATTATTCCCGTAAGGGGATCTTAAATGACACTGAAGCCCCTGCTGGATTATCTTTTAAGAAGTTACGACTTCTTTTCTGCTGAGAAACAGCCCCTTTAGAACCATATAACTCCTGTCCATCTGTGGTGTCTCTGTATTCTTTCAACTATACATTGCCATCGCTTCAGTAGCTATCGGGGAGACGTTAAGCGCTTAGCACGACTGGTGCTTACCATCAACTCCACACGTGCTGGGCTGCAACACCATTGGTGCTAGGCTGCAACACATCAGAAGGAAACGACAACAAACAGGCTTTCCAACCGCCACAAGGTGTGCTGTAAGGTGTTAATGATCAACGAATAAGGAACGTTTTTACGAACCAGTGACAATCATGTAATACACAAAGGCAATACCCGACAACTTAAATTTGACATCCTTTACTATAACAATAGTTACAGATAAGATATTTTATTGTAACTTTGCAGGAGAATAAATAAAGGAAACTGAAATGATATTGCTGAGCTTTGACACGGAAGAGTTTGATGTTCCACGCGAACATGGGGTAGACTTCTCACTTGAGGAGGGCATGAAAGTATCCGTTGAAGGTACAAACAAGATCCTCGATATACTGTTGGCTAACGACGTACATGCCACATTCTTCTGCACAGGAAACTTTGCTGAACATGCTCCAGAAGTAATGCAACGCATCAAGAACGAGGGACATGAGATAGGGTGTCATGGTGTTGACCACTGGAAACCACAGCCGGAAGATGTGTTCAAGTCGAAGGAAATCGTAGAACGAGTAGCTGATGTGAAGGTCACTGGCTACCGTCAGCCACGCATGTTCCCTGTCTCTGACGAGGATATAGAGAAGGCTGGATACCTTTATAACTCATCTCTGAACCCTGCTTTCATCCCCGGTCGGTACATGCACCTTACTACTCCACGCACCTGGTTCATGCGTAATGAGGTCATGGAGATACCTGCCAGCGTCAGTCCTCACCTCCGTATCCCGCTCTTTTGGCTTGCTTTGCATAACTTCCCCGAATGGTTTTATCATTGCTTAGTACGTCAGGTACTGCGCCACGATGGATACTTTGTTACGTATTTCCACCCTTGGGAGTTCTATAACCTCAAGGAACATCCTGAATTCAAGATGCCTTTTATCATCAAAAACCATTGTGGTCATGAGCTGGAACAGCGACTCGACCGTTTTATCAAGGCAATGAAAGCAGATAAACAGGAGTTCATTACATTCACAGAATTCGTCAACAGACAGAAGAAACAGAAATGATAACACTCGCAACAGTATCCCCTTGCTACAACGAAGAGGAGGTTTTGGAACAGTCGGCTGCCCACTTAACAGCACTCTTCGACGATCTTATCGCTCAGGGAAAGATATCCAATGAATCGGTCATCGTATTTGTCAACGACGGTAGTCGTGACCGAACATGGGAGATTATCACCCGTCTTCACAAGCAGAATGCCCGTATCCGTGGTATCAACCTTGCACATAACGTGGGACATCAGAATGCTATCATGGCTGGAATGATGACTGCCAAGGACTGGGCAGACGCTGTTATAACGCTGGATGCCGACCTTCAGGACGATTACAAGACATGTATTCCGCAGATGGTGGACGACTTTCAGGCTGGGAATGACATCGTTTATGGTGTGAAAGTATCACGAACAGCTGACCCACTACTGAAGCGTATGTCAGCACAAGCCTTCTATCGACTACAAGAAAAGATGGGAGTGAACAGCATTTTCAACCATGCCGACTTCCGATTGATGAGCCGTCAGGCGCTCGAGATGCTCTCGGGCTATAAGGAACGTAACCTTTATCTGCGCGGTCTCATCCCTTTGATTGGCTTAAAGTCCACAACTGTTGACGACCATATCCGCGAACGGGAGGCGGGACACTCAAAGTATACCCTGCGAAAGATGCTTAACCTGGCATTAGATGGTATCACTTCCTTTTCAGTAAAGCCTATTTACTACGTCATTTACTTGGGAATCATCTTCCTCTTCATTAGTCTTGGTATTGGTATCTACGTCATTCACGCTTTCATCAACCACACAGAAGTGCCTGGATGGGCATCTCTGATTCTCAGTATATGGTTCGTTGGGGCTATGCTGATGATCTCTATCGGTGCTGTAGGGCTTTATATAGCAAAGATATATGAGGAGGTGAAGCAACGCCCACTGTACAATATCAGTCAAATACTTGATTAACACTCCGATCAGATGACGCTGCATACGAAAGAAATATGGCTACATTGGAGACAGGACTTCTGGCGTCTGTTCCGCTTTGGCATAACAGGTACGCTCTGTTCGCTTATCCATTATGGTGTCTATTGCCTTTTTCTGCTGTTCACTAATACCACGATTGCTTACACAGCAGGCTACTGCGTGGGCCTCATCTGTAACTATGCACTGACAACTTACTTCACTTTCAAAGGCAAACCTACGAAGAACAATGCTGCAGGCTTCGTGGGTAGTCATGTCATCAATTACTTATTAGAGATAGGACTGTTGCAGTTCTTCCTGTGGTTAGGCGCAAGTAAATGGCTATCGCCCATACTTGTAATGGTTATAGTCGTACCTATCAACTTCTTTTTGCTACGTTTTGTGTTCGTGAAGAACAACCATAAAAAGCTAAAAGGATAAAAGGGCAAAAAGATAAAAACCCCATTCACTCCTCTTATTACTATGGTTTAATTCGGAAAGGATAGACTTTGCATTCGTTTATCCCGTATTCTGTATTGTTTTTACACGTGACTTTTCACTTTATCTAAGCGTGATAAAGTCTTATCTAAGCGTGATAATTAATTATCTAAGTGTGATAAAATAAAAACACACGTGTAAAAACAATACAACACAAGGGCTAAAAGAAGCCGAAACGCATGCAGAATAAATATGAAACGATAGATAATGAGAAGGAAAAGGGCTACAATAGCATACTCACGCTTATCCTTTTGTAGCCTTTCCTACCCTCTCATAAGACTTTATAACCTGTGAAGCGACGTCCTGATTCTCAAAACGCTTCACATATTGACGGCTCTTCCCAACCATTTCAGTTCGATTTTCGATAGCTGAAAGGAGGGCTGCCGCAGCCCCATCAGCATCATCGGGACCAATGTAAAGGCAATCTGGGCCACCTGCTTCCTCCAAACAACTACCCGTAGCAGCCACTACTGGCAAGCCACTTTGTATGGCTTCGATGATGGGAACACCAAAGCCTTCATAGCGAGAGGGATAGATGAAAGCTTCAGCCTGACTGTAGATAGCAGGTAGGAGATCGTTGGGAACACCTTGAAGGAAGTGTACTCTATCCGTCAAACCTAACTTACGAATGGCTATATCAAGCTGTTTCTGATACTTCGTCTGCCTTCCAACGATGACAAGATGCAACTCTGAAGGCAGCTTTGCCATGGCTTGAATACCCAAAAGAATATTCTTTCGTGCCTCAACCGTACCTACATTAAGCACGTAACGCTGTGGAAGTTGATACTTCATCCGCGCTTCCTGCAGTTTATCCTGAGGTACAGGCTGACTGAAGCGGGTACCACAGCTCTGATAAACGAGGTCTACTCTATCCTCTGGGAAGTCACCATAATATAAGATATCACGCTTCGTACACTCACTGATGGCAATGATACGTGTTGCTTCACGCAGTGTCTTGTAGAACTTGCGCTTATAGAAGAAGACATCAATGGGCTGATAGAACTCTGGATGACGTAGGAAAATAAGGTCGTGAATGGTAACAACACCTGGGATACCTGCCGCTGACAAGCCTTGAGGAAGCTCACCTGAGAGTCCGTGATACAGCTCTACTCCGTCCGCTTTCAGGTCCTTTACCACTCCTTTCACACGCCACCAATCACGTTGTAGACGGAAACGAAGGTGGTCGGGGTAGCAGAATTGCACGTTATCTCGCAATTCAACCTGATTGCGAAGGTCGTCACGTCCAGCATCAGGAGCATAGAGTCGTAAGTTTGTGTCAGGCATTAGTGGAGCAAGGTCGTTGATAAGCGTGCGCCCATAGCTACCCAATCCCGTTCCGTTTCTTACGATACGCTTAGCATCATAACCTATTATCTTCTTCTTCATGGGCTTCAACCTTTTCTATTGGGGTGTAATCCTTTGTGCATAACTCATAACAAAGCCACAGCCAGAGAATACTGATTGGCAAGGCACGGAGGGCGTATTGCTGAATATAATCATGGCGTATCCACTTAGGAATAAGGTCGCTGTTGCCCATACCTGACAATATGAAGACAAACACCATCAAAGCTATCGCCCACTTTCCACGCTTCCATGGAACTGCAGTGTACCATATACAAACGCCTAACAAGGCTATCACGTATCCACTTGCTTCACTTCCCGTACTGAAAAGGATCACAAACAAGAGTACCGAGGCAAGGATTGTCTCTCGGAAAGCAAGGTTCTTATACTGTGAGAAGCGCAGGTAAGGAAGGGCAAAGAGCGCCATTCCTGGTAGAATTAGCCATAAATCCGAATAGTTCATACAACCTGTTGTACGACGAATCATCCCCAAAAAGAAATATTCTGCGCAATCGAATGAATGTTTTCCGTATTCTTTGCAACAAGGCTGCTGTACCATTCTTGATATTGTCCGATGATATAGTCGGGCGAACTGATTGCCATTGGTGCTAAAAAAAGTATTACTGACCACACTGCTAACCATAGTATTAGTCGTACCTTGTGCCGTGAAAAAAGAAAAAATGCTAATCCCACGATGCCATAAAGTTTCACCAACGTACCTAAGACGATAAAGAAAGCTGCCCATCCTTCGTGCTCCTTCTCAATAAGAAAGAATGATGAGAGGATAATAGCGGCAATAGCTATGTTGAACTGCTGCATGAATAGAGCTGTCAACAATGTAAATCCGCAGAACCAATAGATGTAGACTTGCTGTGATTTACGCAGTCCTGACCAATAGATAGCCACAAACAACCACCCTGATAAGAACAAGAGCCATAGCAACATGCCTATCCACTCAGGGAGGATAGCAAAAGGTGCTATGATTAGAGAAAATAAAGGACCATAATGGTTCACATCTCCATACTCTGTAGGATAAGCCGCATAGAGCGAAGTTCCATTTACTGTGTGCCAATAAACACCCTTGAATATAAGGAAGTTGTTATAACTGCGATGAAATTTCAACATACCAGCCAACGATAAGATAATCCATATACCAAGGAGTAAACGGCGATTAGAGAGTAGCGGATGACTTAGAAAACGTTTGACTTTATCACTCATATAGTTTTTCCATTAATTGTATTAATATCCATTTTGTCAATGGCAGTACAAAAGTAGCAATAAAGTATGATATAAGTTCGGCTTTTGAATTATTATTTAAAATGAAGCTCAATAGAGTCAACCATCAAGTGAAAATTAATTGATATTTTAAGCTTTTAATGGGGAACTACAAAGTTTGGTAGATATTATTTTTATCATTTTATATCATGAAATAGTACAGATAAAAAATAATTTGTATATTTGCGGATATGAATAGTACACAACATATTTCCGTAGTCATCAATACTTACAATGCAGAAGAACATCTAAAAGTCGTACTAGAAGCAGTAAAGGACTTTGACGAGATTGTCATTTGCGACATGGAAAGTACTGACCAGACCCTTAACATAGCACGTTCCTACAACTGTAAGATTATTACCTTTCCCAAAGGCAACCTACGCATTGTAGAACCGGCACGCCAGTTTGCCATCGATAAGGCAAGCTCGCCGTGGGTATTGGTGGTTGATGCAGACGAGATTGTTACTCCAGAACTACGCAAATACCTTTATGATACTATTCAGAAGGATGACCACCCTGATGCTATTGCTATCCCACGAAAAAACTACTTCATGGGAAGAATAATGCACAGCAGCTATCCTGACTATATACTCCGCTTTCTCCGACGCGACAAATGCAGTTGGCCTCCAGTTATTCATGCAGCCCCTAAGGTAGACGGAAGAATCTTGAAGATTCCAGCATCACGCATGGATCTAGCTTTCGAACACCTTGCCAACGACAGTGTTACCAATATTATTAGAAAGAACAACACCTATTCTGACTACGAAGTCCCACGCCGTCGCAAAAAGAACTATGGCTGCATGGCACTCATCTATCGTCCTATGTTTCGCTTCTTTAAGTCTTATTTCATTAAACGGGGCTATTTAGATGGTATTCCTGGACTGATTCATGCTGTGTTAGATGCAGAATACCAATTCTATATTGTAGCTAAACTCTTAGAAGAAAAGCATAATAAGAAAGGGTAATGTAAACTATCAAGGAACATTCAACTTATTGAATGATATATAGCCATCATTCTTTATTGCGTTCGTCTACAGTTTCCTTCCAAATCTTTTGATGCATACGTGATTTTTTAATACTCACAATCCCCCCTGCTTATGCGTATCGACAACAAAGGTTTGCACTAAGATTAAAATTTGCTGTCACTACTGTCAATCAAATTCATCACCTAAGTCTTTAGTTTACAATGGTATTTCACAAAACGTTAAAAATGACAGCAATTAAAAAATACACTATTCTTGTAGTATGTGTAATAGTATATCTTATCAGAAAGCTATTGTCGGAGGAACCATAATTAAACAGGAGATAAGGAAGCTATTTATGAGTATAAATTATCTTTTCTATTATTTTGGTGAAAAGAAAACACAGCTGTTTTCTCTACAATAAACTTAAAGAGGTCTGTACTCTGACAGAGTAGTCGATAGCGCAGGAAATATTTTAAACCTAATAGTTTATATGGTGAAGAGAGTTGAATACTTTTAATTTCAACGGAGACTTTCTTCAATAAACTTTGTTTAAACCTATTATCATACGGAGAACGCACAACATCTTTAACGCCTTTCACTAATGAACAAATATAAGCAGCATTAATTTGAGAGGTATTCTCTTGCATAAAAGGGGTCCCTTTAATTAATTCATAACGTGTGATTGTCGCATTTATCCAGTCTATTAAGTTCTGTTTCATATTGTTATGAAGACAACTATTAGCAGACTGCCTGTAATGATAAAGTGGCGTATGTAACATTACGGCTTTATTTACATGACGCATCCAAGCAAATACAGTAGCATAGTCTTCAAATGCACGATAAGGGGCAAACCGTTCTTGTGCTATATCTCTTCGGATAAGCATTGACCACAGATAACTTGCTATCTTATTCTGAAAGGTCAGAAGTAAAGTTTCTTTTCTATTTAAGACAATTATAGAATCGTCATCTTTACTTCGCATAATGGTCTTTTGAGGATATTCTTCATAGTAATCGGACACTACAATATCTGCCTCTTGCTCCTTTGCAATAGTATACAACCGTTCTAACCAATTAGGCTCTACCCAATCGTCACTATCAGCAAATGCTAAATAATCACCTTTAGCCATATCCATAGCTTGATAACGTGCTGATGCGACACCTCCATTGGCTTTATGAAAGACACGTATTCTATTATCTTTATGAGCATAACAATCGCAGATTTCTGCCGATCCATCTATGCTACCATCATCTATCAACAGCAATTCCCAATCATGATATGTCTGATTAATAATGGAGTTAATCAGATTTTCTAGATACTTCTCAGCTTGATAAACAGGAGTTATTATACTTATCATATCGTAATATTATCTCATCGTTAAACATTAAGAGTACTTTTACTTATCATTTGAAAAGGCAATGCAAGAACTTACCGATAATTCTTCTTTTCACACGGAAAGAGAACTGCTCTCTACGACACAACTTCAGCCACACTCCGATGTGCCACTTATTTGCTTTCAAATCAGTATAAATGTCAGTAACAATGGCATCGTCTATGAATCGTCTAAGCCTGTGTTGCAGGCGTTCAACAATAGCTTTATCTTCACCAGAGACCATTGATTCTGAAAGAAATGAGCGATACCAATCCTCTATCCGTTCCCACAAAAGGACTTTATCCATGGAAGATGATGTATCATTTGATATTTCATATCTACTCTTACGAAACTTGAAGAGAGTGTGTCAAAATTGATACATCCTCTTTTTGTTCTTCCTTTACCTTGTCTACGACATAATTCGTTATTTACTGCAGCTATGCTGCTAATTTCATATAAAATGATTTATTGGGCTTTAAATAGCCTATATAAACTTGTATAGAGTATCTGAAGGTTACAAAAAGTACCTCCATAACGGCTTTTAGTTCCTTGAGATTGGTTTTTCTACACATTTTCCCTATGTTAAAGGCTATAGCAAAGAAGGCAAAGTCCATATTGACCTTGTCTTTTCCAAAATGCCTAAACCTCTTATAGGCTTTATTATATTTTGTTTGTCCAAAAACAGCTTCAGGTTCTATGCATCTTCGTCCTCGATGCTTGATGCCTTCTTCCGAGGTCAGTAGTTCCCGTGCCTTTTGTTTATAGTGCTGTAGTTGGTGGTTTACTTCTATAATTCTGTTCCTCTTGCCTTAAAACATGAGCCTCTCAACGGACAACCATCACAGCGTTCTGCCTGATAACGTACGCTGTAAGTAACGAATCCATTAGAGGTTAGGGAACGCTTCAAGCCTATACGCTTCATATGCTGTCCCATAGGGCAGACGTAGAAATCCTGTTCCTTATTATAATAAAGGCTTGCGGGACTGAATGGGTTAGGTGTGTAGCGTGGACGCTGCTCTTTATGGAAGTAGTTATACTTCACATAGGCTTCCATATTATGTATGTCCATGAACAGATAGTTCTCCTCGGAGCCATACCCTGAATCGGCTACGACAGTCTTGGCATAACGATGATAGCGTGATTTGAAAGACTCCAAGAAAGAAGAAAGTGTGAGCGTGTCTGTACGGTTAGCATAGAGTGCAAAGTTGGTGATAAACTGGTTCTCAGTTGCTATCTGCAGATTATATCCAGGCTTAGTCTGTCCGTTCCGCATAGCATCTTCCTTCATGTGCATAAACGTGGCATCAGGGTCGGTCTTGCTGTAGGAGTTTCTCTCTCCCATAATCTCAAGGTGTTGGTCATACTCCTGGAGTTTATTACGTTTATTCTCAAGCTCTTTAAGCTGTTTTTTCTTGGTTCTAACAGCCAGCTTCTCTTCTTTTGTCTTAGGCTCAGGGGCTGATTCCAAAGACTTGTTCAATTCCTTGGATATTTCATCGAGCAGAGCTGCAGTAAACTCGACACCTTCTGTCTTAGCGGCATTATCCTGCGCTATGACATCATCAATTTGAAGCAAGAGTGTGCGTATTTGTTCCTGCAACTTGGTGCGGTTCTTTTCCACGGTTCTCTTCCAAACGAAGGTATACTTGTTGGCTTTCGATTCTATCTTTGTGCCGTCAATATATTCAACGTCAAGACTTATCAAACCTTTGGCTGCAAGTATTAATACAACCTGTGTGAAGATATTGTTGATTTCCTTTTTCACACGATTACGAAAACGATTGATGGTAATAAAATCAGGCTGTTCATATCCTGCCAGATAGATGAAATGAATGTCACGCTTGAGGAGCGACTCTATACGACGGCAGGAATAGATATTATTCATGTAGGCGTAAAGAATCACCTTGAGCATCATTTGTGGATGATAAGGCTTGCGACCACTGGGCTTATAAAGCTTGTAGACATTATCCAACATAAGATTATCCACCAAGGCATCTAAAAGACGAACAGGGTCATCTTCTGCGATATCCTTATCGATTCTTTGAGGAAAAAGAATCATTTTCTTGTGTATGTAAGAACGAAAGTGTACCTTTGTCATAATGAGAATTTTTGAATGCCTAAAGGTACAAAAACTTTAGGAAATAGCAAAGCCCTGGCTTGAGAAAGACGGGGCTTTGTGCATAAAAAAGAGGATGTGGACATTTTGACACACCCTCATTGGCTAACCCCTTTTCTTTTGCCACTACAAAAGCCGATATACGGTCGGAGTTCCATGCATAATCCAATGGATAATAGCCTCCAACAGCCCTTAAAGCCTCTGTACGATAGAGGAAGTCACCAATGAACGTGCTGCAACGACCATAGCAACAAGCCCACATAAAAGCATAGACCGACTCGTATTCTGCAGCCTCTCGCTGTAATCGGATAGTCTTTCCATGCTCATCAATGAAGGCAACACGTGTGTGATAGATGTCAAGACACGGATATTTCTTCATCAAGTCAATGTAATCAGACAAACAATTGGGCATGAGCTTATCGTCATCTCCCATATTTATAACATACTCTCCACACACATATCGTAGGCAATCATTCCAATTTTGCACTAGCCCCTTAGCACCAAAGCCTTGCTTGCGCTCGTAGTATCTTATCCTATCATCCTTGAATTGATCCACTATCTGTCTTATATTATAAGGTGAGGCATCGTTTACTAAGATAAGTTCAAAGTCTTGATAGGTTTGGAAAAGAATGCTTTCTATACATTCTTTTAGGAATACTTCTTTATAACAGGGAACTATGATACTGAACTTAGGCATATCTTAATAGGGTATATCAATATTCATATTTAATGTAAAACCTTTGTGAAATAAACCAATCGCAGTAGGTTGCGGGCTGCCGTAAGTCGCTCAGCCTTCTTTTGATAGCTTGGTATAGCTTCTATCTGGTCAACGTTTGCACTATAATAAGTACTGTCCGAAACGGACGTATCTAAGAGGTTCTTACCCATCTTGAAATACTTTGTATTACGGAAAGCAAAGGGGGCGAGCGTTGCTAAGATATCATCATGGCTTCCCCATCGATTAGTTAACTTGTTATAAGCCTCCTTGCGTAGGTAAGGTGGGAGATAGACATAGAGCGGAACGGAGTGTTCATACCGCTTATCGATTACATCATAATTGAGAATAACGCGCACGTTATGGTCACCTGTGATAACAAGTATCGTATTCTTTGCTGCTGCAGAGGCTTTGAAGCGATTGAGGAAGTCGTTCAGTGTCTTGTTATAATAGCGGAATCCAGTGAGATACTTATCCAAAACCTTACGATTATGCTCTGCAAAACACTTCTTACCATAGAAAGAATCGGGCAAAGGAGGAAGTTTCAAGTCCTTTGGGAACTCAAAAGGAGGATGATTTGTCGTCGTCATCACAGTTATCATCTGCCGTTTCTTTGATGGTTTATTTAACTTATCTAACAACGCTTGGAAGAGGTATTCATCATAAACACCAATACTATTATAAGTCGCATGAGGATAGTCTTTCAAGAGAGAGAACTTATCATAGATAGCATCAAACTGTTGATGAACCAACGCTTCGGCACAGTTTTCCCATGCAGCATCCATTCCCGACATGAATGTCGTTGTGTAATTGCTGGCTTTGAAAGGTAGGGCTATCGACGTAGGGAGAGTCTTAAATCGATAAGCCGAGGCAAAGAAGCGTGCGAAAGGGGTAGAGACATAGAGGTTCTCAAGCGATGCTACCGTACCATTCTGTACTGATTGGAAGTTACGGAAGAGTAGGTCGTCCTTGAAATGACGCTCTAATCCGAAGTACATCTCCGCATCCTTCTGTTGGAGATTGAACAGATAATTGCTCCAACTCTCGCTATATATGATTACAATATTTGGTTGAGGCTGTTTCAGACTGTCGCCTACTTCTTCGAAGAGAGCATGCTGCAGCGCTGTTAGCGTGTCGTTCTTCACCATCTTCACCTTCCCATCTGTATAGACATCCAGGGCTTCCTGCAGACTCTTGAACTTATATTCATGCAGTAAGTCGTCTGTCTTTGCTATCTTGAAAGCGTTGTTCTTCTCCTTATAAGCCTTTTTCAACATGTAAATAGCGTTCGGAACAAGGTCGTTTAGAGGTTTCTGATTTGACACAAACGTGTCTTCTATCTGTAGAGGGAAGCGCCATACCGACCCACGCAGACCGATGACTAAAAAGACAATATACAATAGGATGGTAGCAGACAGTTTAATGACTTTGAGGCGTGAAGGTTGCTGTCTGCTTGCCGAATGGAGAGCGTTACGAGCAGACGACTTGCCCAACTCAATTCTACGGATAAGTAGAAGGATTGGTAGAAGGATAAGAAGAAAGGCGATAGCCTCGTAGACACAGTGATATTCTTCCCATATTGTTTGAATTAAACTCATTGGTCCTTCGTTGAAGAAGTCGAAGAATGTGAGGTTGATATGGCTATTGAAATTGGCGTAAAAGCCCATATCAATACCGCTAATAGCCAACAGAAGTGCGCAGATAATAGAGAAATAAAGTCTACGAAAACGACTTAACACACGTTCTGTCCATGGTTTTCTAAGGGCTGCAAAGACGAAAGTTAGAATCGTAGGAAGTAATAACACGTAGCATACTACCAGCACATCAAAACGCAAGCTATTGAATAGTAAGCGAGGAAGAACAGTTAGGTTACTACTGATAATACTCATCGGGACGAACGTAATGGCAAAGCAAATGCGCACGAAAAATAGGATGACAAGGATTATAGCAGAATGCTTTATGAGATATGATAAGTTCTTATACATTATTTCTTTTGACTTATTTCGGGGGTTGTTCATACTTATTTCGGTTTTTATTCTTACTTATTTCGGCTTTTCTTCTTACTTATTTCGACTTTAAGATAGAATGTTTTTGTAACAACAGAGCATCAAGAGTCATTGTTTTTATCGTTATTCCTACTCATAATAGGCATTATAAGTATACTTCCGGACAGCTTGTGGCTATTTTTTTTCATGTAAATAATTCACTAAAAGAAGTCGATTGTATGACCATACACTACAGAATATTGATGAACTGTTATTGTTTTCTTATCTTATTTACGGCTTCCAAGACTATAGGATATTGCGAAAGAGATTATCAAAGTAGTCAAAGCTATTCTCTTGTAAGGGCTTGTTGATATCTTTAATCCAATACAATGGAGTGTTATGATACATTGATGCAACGAGTGTAAACGTACTCGGGGGACCGATTAGATAGTCGCAATGAGAAAGAAGACATAGGTCCTCGCCTGGATTACCTTGTGGAAAGACGACATTCTCTTGCCCAAAAGCTGTGCCATAAGCCTGCTTATTGAGTTTGGATCATTACCACAAATATAGATTACAACACGTTTATTAGGATGAAGGAGGATAAATTGGCGGATAATATTACCCATCTGCTTATCGTCATAGAGGAATCTACCATTATTCCATGTGGCATAATCTCCACGACGGATATGTACACCTAATCTGATAACACCCTCTTTATACGATGCTTCCAACAATGAATTAACCTTGTTTTCGATGTGGGATTCAAAGGCAAATAAGGATAATATCTCTGGCTTATACTGTAAGAAAAGGTCATACCAACGAGCAAACCATCCCTCCGCAACAAGACATCCATGTATCATTGCATTTTCCTTTTCAGTTAAGTCTTCGTCAGGTGTATCAAATGTGACGGTAGGTATAAGCTTTAATTTGGCTGCATACTTTGCAAGAAAATAAATAAAAAAGTTATGCCAACGAGTCCTACAAATATGAAAGTATTGATACTTGTAAGCAAATCGCATTGAAACTGTCTTCCGATTGTTCGCCTTTGCCCAAGCATACAGATGTCCATATTGTAGGATGTTATTACACATCCGACCTTTATCTCTTACAAAAATCATTCCTTATCTTTTTTCCTTATAATCTCATCCAGTGGCTCTAAGCTTACCCTTCCAGTCTTCTCGTCATAGCGTAAGTTAAACTCTTCGCGCGTACGCTTCCATCTTTTATGGCTCCAAAGATAAAGTTCTGGCTGTCGACGGATGGTTTCTTCTAACAACTGAAAGTATTTATCGGTTATTTCCCAATCCTTATATTTTGCTGGCTCATTGGTTATCAACTTAAAATCACACCGATAATGTCCTCTGCTGATACGTGACACATCACCATAGAACACAGCTTGTTGGGTTTTCTTTATAATGCGTTCGCTACCAGTAAGGACAGGAGTGTCATGGTTCAGGAAAGGTAACCAATGGTGGATATTGTTCCAGAATGGAGCTTGATCGGAGATATACCCGATAACAATAGGCTGCTTTCTGTCGGAAATCAATGATACGACGCAGCGTTTCTGCCATCGGTATGCAGATGGAACCCTGCTTTTCACGTACCTGTTTGAACAGTTTATCAAAACGTTCGTTCTCTAATACATGATAAACCTGGCAACATTGTCCTTTCTCGGAAACCCATAAAGGGAGTGATGTGATAAGCTCCCAATTGCCATAATGCCCAAGATAGACAGCACATGACACTCCCTTCTCAAGCAGAACATTCATCTGGTCTGTTCCTGTAAACACCATCCGCTTGCGCAATTCACGCCTACTCATCGTCATGAGCTTGATGGTTTCAACCAGATAATCGCAAAAATAACGATAGAAGTCACACTCTATTCGTTGTAGTTCTGCTTCATCTTTCTCTGGAAAACTCTCCTTAAGATTCTTCCATATCACCTTATGACGATACTTAACAACCCTCCCGACAAGCAGATAAAGAGCATCCGAGAAGACGTAAAGTACACACATAGGCAGTAATGACATGGCATACCAAAAGCCATAAGCTAACACATAGGCTATATAGGAGAGTACTTTTTTCATTTTGCAAGCAGTTTATCATGCACCATTCGGTACATATATTGATAAATAATGGCTTTCAATTCTGTTTCCATCTGTGCCTGTTCCTTCACCTTCCCCACAAGGTTATGCTTCATAAGGAGGTCAGTCAGCTTATACATCCCAATCACTTTATTACCATCAAACTGCATAGTGTATCCATGCTTTACATACTGATAGATACCATTAAGATAGTTGACAGCATACGTATCATCGTTTGGTGTGGTCATAAGATCGCATCCAAATGACAGGAAAGGTTTGTTATAGTTCAGTATGCTCAGTACTGTTGGCAGGATATCTATCTGCTGTGCGATGCCATTACGCATACCTGGTTTCACCAATTCCTGTGAAGGATCATATATAATAATAGGTGAACAGAAGCCACCAATGTCTGTTTGGTACTGCTGATGATCACTAAGATTGGTGTGATCACTGGTCATGACGAAGATAGTATTCTTAAACCAAGGCTGCTTACTGGCCTTTTCAAAGAACTTACCAATGGCCATATCCGTGTAACGAATGCATTTGTGCATGACAATTCCTTCTTCAGGATACACCTTCTTATACTTTTCTGGGATGATATAAGGTGTATGACTGCTAACAGTAAAGCATGTTGTCATGAACGGTTGCTTCATTTCTCCTATCTTCGTGCACCAATATTGCAAGAAAGGTTCGTCCCAAATGCCCCAATGACCATCGAAGTCGTCATCCTTGCCCTTGCCAAAACGTGGATCAGCATCATAATCCTGACGCCCGTAATACTGCTGGAATCCTGTCTTATTGGCAAATGCCAAGAACCCCATAGACCCACGATTGGCACCGTGGAAGAAAGCTGTGCTATACCCTTCTTTGGACAATAAGCCTGCCATACTTGTATAATTGTTCATTGAAGCAGGAGTAAGAACAAATGGCTCTTTGAACATTGGAATACCACAGAGTACACTTGGCATACCGTCAATACTCTTTCTTCCGTTGCAGAAGGAATAATACCAAACGGCACTTTTCTCTATAAGCTTGTCCACATTAGGCGTATATCCTTTGTATTTACCCCCAAAATACATCTTGTTCAGTCCACCGATATACTCACGACCGAAGCTTTCTACAATAAGAACCACCACATTCTTATGACGGAAAGAACCTGTTGGAGTAAGCTTATGGATAGGTGTAAAGATCTTAGCTGCCTCTTGTTCCGACTTGAAATAACTGGGAACAGTAAAGACATCCTTACCTATCGTACGCATCAAGGCAAACGGTGTGTTGAGAACAATGGCACAATCAGTGGGGCGATCAACGTATTGATTAGCATTATTTATGGTGATTGGACGTACACCAGTCTCCAATCCACCACGACAAGCACCAACTCCCAGAGGTACACAGATGACCAATGCAAGAAGTTGTACACCTGCAAAGCGTAGCTTTTCTGACCTCTTTGTAAACTCCTTTACGTTTGTTTTAGGCATATAATACAACTTCCACATACCCCATATTACTACGATTGCAAGTAAGACGAGGTACCAATGCACCAAGAACTCACCCCAAAAGACATCTCCGAGGTTCGTTTCATTACGGAATTCACGGAACACACTGGTTGTTGTGCGCCTTAAAGTATATGGAAAATAAACTGAATCACACAAGTTAACAACAAGACTGATGCTGTTAACAACCACGAAAACCCATTTACATAGCTTATGATAAACTGCATTTTCCTTTTGCCAGAAGGGCAAAAGCATTAAAACGATGTAAAGAGCGTTGGAATAAACAATGGCGGAACGGTCAAACATATACCCTCCACCGAACATCCTTAACAGGTAAGAGAACGATAAATGCTCTGAGAAATAACTGAGATTCTCTAAAATAAACTCTATTCGTGAGATGTTATAGACCACGAAAGCAATTAGTAAATTGACTAATAAAGCAACTATAGGACTAAATGTCTTACTTAACTTCATATCCATTTTCAAATTGATTTATTACCCCTTTCTTTATTACTAATGATTATATCTCCTGCATATCATGCAGTTTCTTATAATATCCGTTCATTTCCATGAGCTTATCATGCGTACCTCTTTCTACTATTCTACCCTCATGCATCACGCAAATCTCATCAGAATTCTTAATAGTTGATAGTCGATGAGCCACAGCAATGGTCGTTCGAGTCTTCATGAGACGGTAAAGTGCGTCCTGAACAAGTCGTTCACTCTCCGTATCAAGTGCTGATGTAGCCTCATCAAGGATAAGGATTGGAGGATTCTTAAGGATGGCACGCGCAATACTTACACGTTGGCGTTGTCCTCCAGAGAGCCTACCGCCACGGTCACCAATATTCGTATCATACCCCTTCTCACTGTGCATGATGAAGTCATGGGCGTTGGCTATCTTCGCAGCTTCAATGATTGCCTCTTCAGAAGCATTCGAACCAAAGGATATGTTATTCTTGAAACTATCGTTGAAGAGGATTGCTTCCTGGTTAACATTACCAATAAGCTGACGCAAATCATGCACTCCTAGGTCCTTTATGTTGATTCCATCAATGAGAATCTCACCTTCTTGAACATCATAGTAACGAGGTATCAGATCTAACAAGGTAGACTTTCCACTACCACTCTGCCCAACCAAAGCAACCGTTTTACCCTTTGGTATGACAAGGTTTATATCCTTCAACACCCAATGCAACACTGAATTACCGTCTTTATCCTTCTCATCAGTATAAGCAAAGCTGACATGACGGAATTCTATCTCATGTTCAAAAGCATTGATGTGAACAGGATTCTTCGGCTCCTGTATCTCCACTTCAGCCTGAAGAATCTTATCAATACGCTCCATAGAGGCAAGTCCTTTAGGAATATTATAGCCTGCACGGGAGAATTCCTTCAGTGGATTGATGATGCTATAGAGGATAACAAGATAATAAATGAAAGTCGGACCACTAATAATTGGATACTGGCCAAGGACAAGTGTACCACCAAACCACAGCACAACGACAATCATTACTGTTCCCAAGAACTCACTCATAGGGTGCGCAAGTTGCTGACGGATATTGACACGCATGATGTCATTGCGATATTGTGAGTTGATTTTATCAAAGCGTTCATCCATTAAGTCTTCTGCACAAAAAGCCTTAATGACACGTAAACCACCCAAAGTCTCCTCTACTTGACTCATGGTATCACTCCACAAAGTCTGTGCAGTGATACTGTTCTGCTTCAGTTTACGACCTACAAAGCCCATGAACCAACCAAAAACTGGAACAAAGATAAGTGTAAAGAGCGTCAACTGCCATGAGATAATAAGCAACGTAACAAAATAAATCACTATAAGAACGGGATTCTTGAACAACATATCAATAGAAGACATGATGGAATTGTCCACCTCTTGTACGTCTCCACTCATACGAGCAATGATATCTCCCTTCCTTTCTTCACTGAAAAAACCCAGTGAAAGAGATGTTATTTTCTGGTAAAGCTGGTTACGAATATCACGAACTACACCCGTTCGGATAGGAATAATAGAAGCAGAGGATAAGAAATAAGCCCCTGTCTTGAGAAAAGTCATGAAGGCAAGGACCAATCCAATAGCTAATAAGACAGTCGTAGGTCCCCAGCTTGTAATATAAATCTGCGTATAATAATCAGCATTGTTTGATAAAACATCCTTAAAAGAACCCTCACTCCACGACATGATACGTGTTGCTCCTGTTCCAGCATCAACCTTAAAGAGTATCTGAAGGAGTGGTATGAGCGTTGCAAAAGAGAAGATATTGAGAAGTGCCGATAAGATATTAAAGATTATCGACATTACAAGATACTTCTTATAAGGTGGTACAAACCTTAGTAATACGTGTATAAATTCCTTCATAGACGCTTTATGTGCTTATCCAATTTTCTATTTTTACATCTGGAATCCTTCCTAAATGACCCACCTTATCAGTAACAAATACAATCATCTGTCACTGTTGTTGATCCTATCAGTAGATCAAAGTTTTCAATAACAAACCCTCACTGACGTAACATTGCCTTATTTTTGCTAAATGATGATACTGCATCTGACACTAAAAACACCTCAAACAGCTTTTCCAAATTATGGATTTCTTTAAAATATTTCTACTGTTTAGTGTTGTAAACGTCATTATAAAGCCCAGCTATTGTGACCTCAGAAAGCATCTAATGTTCTATCCAAATCTCTTTTATATTATCTGAGATATGGTAATAAGCCTGAAATGCTCTATGCATCTATGCTACTGCCTTACTTTTATTGTTTGGATTCCTCTGTGCAAATATAGCTATTAAATAGCAAAACCGCAAAATATTTTGCGGTTTTATCTTCTTATCAATAACACGTTTATACTTCTTCTCCGAAGAGGGTGGCGCTGGTTGAACCAGTAATACGCACTCGAACGGTCTCGCCGATATGGTGATTGCCACGTGCAATGACCACGGCTTTGTTCTGCGGAGTGCGTCCCATGAGTTGTTCACGACTGCGTTTACCAAACCGTTCGATGAGTATATCAAACTCTTTTCCCTCATCTTTCTTGTTCTGTTCAGCCGAAATCTCTGTCTGAAGACGAATTAACTCATTCAAGCGACGTATCTTTTCATCCTCAGACACATTATCAGGCAAGTGCTTTGCCGCATAAGTGCCGGGGCGTTCAGAGTATTTAAACATGAAAGCAGAGTCAAATCCCACCTCACGCATCAGTGAAAGTGTCTGCTGAAAGTCCTCTTCCGTCTCATTATGATAGCCGATAAAGATATCAGTTGTCAGTCCACAGTCAGGAATAAGTCGACGAATGGCAGCTACTTTCCGCAAGTAATCCTCACGAGTATACTTACGATTCATCAGCTTCAATACACTATTACTACCGCTCTGTGCTGGGAAATGAATGTGATGGCAGAGGTTTGGTTCTGCAGCAACAGCCTCAATGATATCTTCAGTCATATCTTCAGGGTTGGAAGTAGTGAAGCGTACACGCATATCAGGCACACTCTGCGCTACCTTCCGCAACAGTTCTGCAAAAGAAGTTCCGTTCTCTGGGCGCTTACCATTGGGTAGCAGACCATACGAATTGACGTTTTGTCCGAGCAACGTTACCTCCTTGAAGCCCTTATCATGCAAATCCTGCACTTCCTTAAGGATACTTTCCACATCGCGTGAGCGCTCCCTTCCACGTGTGAACGGTACGATACAATAATGGCAGAAGTTGTTACAACCACGCATGATACTAACGAATCCTGACACACGATTACCACCAATACGCTGTGGAATGACGTCTCGATAGGTCTCAGTGGTTGATAGTTCTATATCCATAGCGTTCCTTCCGTTCTCACACTGCGCTATCATATCCGGTAGATTGAGGTAAGAATCTGGACCACACACAAGGTTGGCATGGTGATTCTGTATCAAATCATTCCTCACACGTTCTGCCATACAACCCAGAACGCCCAATATCAGTTCACGTCCCTTCCGTTGTTCAGCATGTAAAGTGTCAAGTCGATTATATATTTTGTTCTCTGCATTCTCACGCACAGAACATGTATTAAGGAAGATTGCATCAGCTTCTTCCTCGTTCTCACAGACATCATAGCCTGCCATCTTCATCACTGAAGCCACAACTTCAGAGTCTGCCACATTCATTTGGCAGCCATATGTCTCTATATAGAGTTTCTTCATCCTGTTTTATCCTCGCTAAAATTAAGCATGCAAAGATACAAAATAGTTTGCAGATGGGCGAAGAACACTCTGACTATTTGCTGATTAGCACCTCGCAATGCTATCATGCTGCATGCATATATCCTATGTATCAGTATGTCAAAGACCATGTATCAAAACGTTGAAACCATCCCAGAGAATGATAGAAGACAATGAGGCAAATATGACGTAACGCTCCATAATGCTGCGTGAAGCATATGGTTTATTGTTTTCAAACATATCGCTTATGCCCTTTTCTCGATTATTTTGAGTAACTTTGCGGCTGATTTTCAGTCGCTGACTGCAACAAAGGACAGTATAACCCCTATACTTTTGATTATATAAAAGCCCTAAGAAAAGGATAAAAAGACGATGAACAAGAAGATAAATGATTATGAAATAATGGCACCTGTAGGCTCACGTGAGTCGCTGGCTGCTGCCATACAAGCTGGAGCAAACTCCGTTTACTTCGGCATTGGGAAGCTGAATATGCGTTCACACTCTGCCAATCACTTCACCATTGATGACCTCAATGAGATTGCAGAGACGTGTAAGGCACACGGTATCCAGACCTATCTGACGGTAAACACTGTCATCTACGGTGAAGATATCACAACGATGCACGAGATTATTGATGCTGCAAAGGCTGCAAATATCACTGCCGTAATTGCCAGTGACGTAGCTGTTATGATGTATTGTAGGCAAGTGGGCGTTGAAGTTCACCTCTCCACACAGCTTAACATCTCAAACATTGATGCCCTGAAGTTCTATGCACAGTTTGCTGATGTTGCCGTATTGGCTCGCGAACTGAACATGGATCAGGTGAAAGAGATACACGAACAGATTCTGAAACAGAACATCTGTGGTCCAAAAGGTGAACCGATCCGCATTGAGATGTTCTGTCATGGTGCCTTCTGCATGGCCATATCAGGCAAATGTTACATGAGTCTGCATGACGCAAACCGCTCTGCCAACCGTGGCGAGTGCGTTCAGATATGTCGACGTAGCTACACTGTGACCGATAATGAGACGGGAAATCAGCTCGAGATAGACAACAAATACATCATGAGTCCTAAGGATCTGAAGAGCGTTCGCTTCATTGACAAGATGATGGATGCTGGTGTTCGAGTGTTCAAGATCGAAGGTCGTGCCCGTGGACCAGAGTATGTTCACACCGTTGTCAGCTGCTATAAAGAAGCCATAGAGAGTGTTCTTGATGGCACTTTCACCGAAGAGAAGAAGGATAAGTGGGATGAACGCCTCTCAACAGTCTTCAATCGTGGTTTCTGGGATGGCTATTATCAAGGACAGAAGATGGGCGAATGGACCAAAGAATACGGCAACAAGGCTACAGAGAAGAAGGTTCTCATCGGTAAAGTGATGAAGTATTTCTCTCGTTTGGGCGTTGCTGAGATAGCAGTCGAGGCAAATACTTTTGCAAAGGGTGAGAAATTGCTCATCACAGGTAATACTACTGGAGCAATGTTCCTCAATGCTGACGAGATACGTTACGACCTTAAACCCGTTGAAGTGGCTGAACAAGGATGGCGTGTCTCTATCCCTGTACCTGATAAGGTGCGCCCTAACGATAAGTTGTTTAAGTTGGTTAAAAGTAAATCTTAGGAAGTAAAGAAGTCAAAGGAGTTAAGATAGCGAAGCCAAAAGCCTCATCCCAATACGGATATAACCGTTTTGGCTACATCATCTTTAATCCCTTTAGCTCCTATAACTCCTATAACTTCCAAACATATAATAAAGAACTATGACAATAAACGAAGCACAAGACGCCGTAATCGAGGAGTTCTCAGACTTCACCGATTGGATGGATAAGTACCAGATGCTTATTGATCTGGGCAATGAACTGGAACCATTGGACGAGCAGTACAAGAACGAACAGAACCTGATTGATGGTTGTCAGAGTCGTGTATGGCTGCAATGTGATGAGAAAGATGGTAAGCTCGTCTTCACAGCCGACTCCGATGCGCTCATAACTAAGGGCATAATAGCCCTTCTGATACAAGTGTTGGACAACCATACTCCGCAAGAAATCATTGATGCTGACCTCTATTTCATTGATAAGATTGGTCTTCGACAGCATCTTTCACCCACTCGTAGCAACGGTTTGCTGTCAATGGTGAAGAGAATCAAGGCCTATGCGCTGGCTTTCAGCTTAAAGTAATATGCGGAAACTACGCACAATCGAAATGAATCGCCTCTCTATTGAGGAATTCAAAGAGGCTGATAAGCTGCCACTCATCGTTGTTTTGGATGATGTACGGTCATTGTATAACGTGGGAAGTGTCTTCCGTACGGCTGATGCTTTCCGTGTTGAGGCTGTCTATCTATGTGGTATCACTGCCACTCCACCCAATGCAGAGATACACAAGACGGCACTTGGCGGTGAGAACTCCGTCGACTGGCGATACTTCAAGACGACAGAAGAAGCCATTGAGGAGCTGCATCAGCAAGGAGTTTGTGTGTACAGTGTGGAGCAAGTAGAGCACTCTACTAAGCTACAGGACATGTCTTTAGACACACTTTGCTCTAATACAGGCAATACTCGTTATGCTATCGTCATGGGAAATGAGGTAAAGGGAGTTAAACAGAGTGTTGTTGACATGAGCGATGGTTGCTTGGAAATCCCACAGTTTGGTACGAAACATTCTCTTAATGTGAGTGTCACAGCAGGTATTGTGATATGGGAGTTTGCCCGACAGGTGCTCCTTAAATAATATTACTACCAAACGGTAATGCTTCGCATAGGGTAACTCTACACCATAATATACTGTAAAACAAAAGGTTAAATACCATTCTGTGCTATGTATCGCACATGAAGTGCGACAAAAAAGTGAGAAGTTTTTTGGTTATAAATCAAGTAACTTCTCACTTTTTCTTTGGTCTTATATTTCCAGTCCAACCAACAAATTGCCACACAATAAAACGCTTATACAACCAAAAGCCTTGTAATGTACCTATCAGTATAAATGCCTTTACTTCTCGATTTATAGTGATTAGAAACGATAGATGCCTGCTTAACTTCTTATAAATAGGGCTTAAAGCCAACCTCCTCAGACACAATTCAACCTTATTGGAGTAGTAACTATTCACCCATCTACACTGATTTCACGATCAAAAGAGCAATACAAAAAACCTTCAAGTGCCCATTACAGAAAATTACAAGGCGTCTGTAATCTTTCTACAAGGCGTCTGTAGAAGTATTACAAAGGGCTTGTAATCTTTCTACAAAGCCTTTGTAATTTTCTGTAATGCCGTATCTGCGTATTTAAAAGGAATGAGAAGGGCATGCGAAAAGCGTATTATCCGATAGCACAAGGGGCTGAACTTACAAGTGATTATCCAAAGTTATCATCTACAAAAGCCTAAAAGACAGATTGAAACTATTGATAATTTTATCAGGAAGGTACGATTTAAGAAAACTATCCGATAGGTAAGGAAAAGCAAAGGGCATTCTTCTACATTTCAGAAGAACACCCTTTGCATTTTAAAGTAAGCACCTTCAGACATGCATCTGGGGACTATTATCATACTAAAGACTACTTTATAGGATAAAATAGACTATTTAACAAGTTCTACATCTTTACCACAAGAACAGGAATACAAGCTCTTTTTCCTAAATCAAGTATGTACAATCACCGCTATGGTCTTAAGTTTTACGTAGTTTTCACTTAAGAACATAAAGCCCTTATAAGGGTTATCAGTCCCCCAACTGTTCTTACAAAGGAAGAAACGTCGCCCCTTTTGGTCGTGTGCCAACCCTACAATCTCCATGCAATGGTCATCCGTTGTGCGATGATTTTCAAAAGATTTCTGCCTATGAGCAACCGTTACCGCTTTGTTTTCATTATTTAGTACAGCGTAACCATGCTGGAAAGAGAAGCCAGACTCGGATATATCTCCCCTCCCAACACACAGGATGTCCCTTGCGTAAACTACCTATTATACGGTTCATCATTGTGTCAAGCGGTACGTTCAAGAACGTATCGTGGAAATAATTGTCGGGAACTTCCAATGGGAAACGCTGATTATAGGGATGATGAGTGAAACTTGTTAGCGCCAGATACTCGTCATCACGACAGACACTACGTGCAAACTCAAGCGGAGTATACAGTACACCAAACATAAAAACCTGACGAGGAAGAGGTCCTATGGCGTCATCAAGAAGTGCATCAGCAGGTAATCCTTTCGATAACTTCCTACAAAGCACATTGTAATCCATATCTGGTTTATGATGATAGGCATCATAATGTTGTAGTCCATAGGTCTGAATAAGATCGAGAAGCATCGTACTCATACCCCGTGTGGTTATCTTCGGACTCTCCCACTGTGCTCTCTTAGGCAACAGACGAAGCCGTTCAGCCTGTTCACGAAGATACATACGTGCTACATAATCAGGACTAAGATTCACGGAATCGCCCTGACGAATATGTTCAGTCTCTATGGTTGCCAACATAGCATATACCCAACAAAGCGAACTACTACCCTGATCTTTCACGGGAGTAGTAGGCAGACATATATCATTTGTGAACTTCTCTGTTGGTAAATAAGCCTTCCTTGTTTGCTTACCACAACTTGTAAGCAAGAGGAAAGGTATGAATAAACAAAGTATTTTCCTCATTATTTAATGTTATCATATAAGTCTAACAAAGCCTTAGAGTCTCTCTTTTAAAGGGCAGAAGACTTATTCTTATCCTCCTTAACCCCTGTCACTCCTCAATGCTTCATACTTCTTCACCGCTCAATATTCCACCATCTTTGTCCAAGCCTCAGCCACTTCCTTATCCAAGGGAGGAACAGAAGCAGGGATAGTGAAGGTCCATACGTGATTCTTCTCCTTATTAATACGCTTCATTTCACTCTCTGTTATCGTCATGCGGTCGGATACATAGAACTCACTCCACACATCAATACGCTCATCAACATCCTCTCCCCGATAGCGGGCAAAGAAGGTTTGATGCTTTTGGGAAGACAGAAGCTGATTAGAAAAATAGCTTTCGCTTTCGTCAAAGTTTGTCATTCGTGCAACAATACCATACATCCGGAGTTGGCTCATGTCCAATTCATGATTCGGTTGTCCCACTAATTCGTCCATCTCTATGGATGTTACCACTTCCGTTTTCCCATTTATTTTCTGTTTATCTTTCGTTATCTTTCCGCATTTATCAGCCCATCTGTATACGTCACCATTGTTACGCGTGGAATATTCCTCACTGTTGATACTCTCAAGTAGCGTCCGACGTTCCAAATTAGGCAATGACATCTGTATGAAAGTATCATCACCATTTGCCTTAGGAGCTTTCCTACGACGCTCGCCCAAGAACTTCCTGTCCACAAAAGGAGAACCTTTCTTTGAGTCAGAAACATTCGTTGTTGAATCAGAAAGTGGAATATAGAACTCCATCATTCCATCAACAAAATAGCTAAGCATAGAGTTTGTTGCCTGATAAACACGGTAATAACCTTTCAGACGGGTATATTTCGTTCCTGAGCATGTATTGACAATGTTATGAAACATAGGATTATACCAATAAAGATACTACGATTGAACATTTCTTTCCAAAATATTTTTATGCGCAATGAAGCTCCAAGTGACAAATCAAAGATATTCCATCAAGATTTCCCACACGGCAATTATATGACAAATACTACCCAAGAGGACGAAGAAATGGAATACAGTGTGCATGTATCTACGTTTGTTCAATGAATAGAACAGTGCTCCTGTGATATACATTACACCCTCTGCAACAATCCAGATAATCGAAGAAATGGGTAAAGAATCAACCAAAGGCTTGAACGCAACCAGCACTGATAGCCCCATACCAATGAATGTTAGCGTCTCAAGATTACTATGATCACGAAGCTTTCGCAAGGAAGATATGGTACCAAGGATGGCACATAACCACACACAAAAGAGAACAATCCCCATCCCCATGCGCCCTGATTGCGTAGCACTGTGAGTGTGATTGGGGAATAAGAGCCTGCTATGTGCCAGTAAATAGCAGCATGATCCCACTTCCGTAGACGTTCTTTCCATACCGAACGAGCTGACAGTGCATGATAAACGGTAGAGGTCACATAGCTGAATAACATCCCCACAAGATATAATATCACACCTACCGTAGCCCAACCTGACCTCTCTTGAAAGCACCAAACAAGGAAAATCGTACCGAAGACAATGCCCAGTACGATTCCACCGCTATGACTCCATGTGTTCCATAGCTCCTCTTTATGTGAATAAAATATCTTTCGTTTCACCTCATTCCCTATCTTCTACGACGGTTTCTGCCACCCTTTCTGCTTCCTTTACGGTTACTTGTCTTCCCATCAGTGGGCATTTCAGGTTGTTGTTGCTTCTTCGGACGGCCATCATCAAGGGTAAAGTCGAGTTGCTTACGCTCAAGATTAGCCTTCGCAACCTGTATTCTGATAGGGTCACCAAGCTGGTAAACGTGATGACGACGGCGCCCAACGAGGCAGTAATTCTTCTCATCGAAGTCGTAATAGTCATCATCCAGATCGCGCATAGGTATCATTCCCTCGCAATGATTCTCATCAATCTCGGCATAAATACCGAAACTTTGGATGCCAGAGATGTGTGCATCGTAGCATTCGCCGATGTGTTCACCCATGAACTCCACCATCTTATACTTTATGGAATCACGTTCTGCACTCTGTGCAACGAGCTCCATATCAGAGCAATGTTCGCAAAGTTCTTCGTAATGTTCCTTGTTTGCCGAGCGTCCTCCATGCTGATAGCGTGTAATAAGACGATGAACCATCGTGTCAGGGTAACGTCTGATAGGCGAAGTGAAGTGTGTATAATAATCAAAAGCAAGTCCGAAGTGCCCGATGTTATGCGTTGTATACTTCGCTTTCATCATGGATCGAAGTGCAATGGTCTGTATAACCTTCTCTTCACGTTTGCCTTGTACCTCATCCATAAGCTTATTCAGTGCACGGGCAGTGGCTCCCTTCGTACTGGAAGACTTGAGTTTATATCCGAATTTAGCCGTAAACTCACGTAGATTCTCGAACTTCTGTGGGTCAGGATTGTCGTGAACACGATAAGGAAGAGTCTTTGCTTTCTTGCCTTTAGTGGTCTTTCCGATACTTTCGGCTACCGTTTTATTGGCTAAAAGCATAAATTCCTCAATGAGTTTGTTGGCATCTTTCGAGCGTTTAAAGTAACACCGAATAGGCTTTCCATGCTCATCTATATCGAAATGGAGCTCTTCCGACTCGAATTTAACGCTTCCTCCCTTCATACGACGTGCCCTAAGCTTCTTTGCAAGACGGTCAAGTGTCACTACTTCTTCGGCATACTCACCCTTATATCCATCCTTTCCAGGGTTTGGAGCAGGCTCACCTGTTCCGTCGACAACACCATTATCTTCCAACAACTGCTGTGCTTCCTCATATGCATAACGCCTATTCGACTTAATAACCGTATGCACTATGCGGTAAGACTTCACGTTTGCATCGTCGTCAAGGTTGAAAACACAACTGAAAGCAAGCTTCTCTTCATTCGGACGAAGCGAACAAATGAAATTACAAAGACGCTCAGGAAGCATAGGAATGGTACGGTCTACAAGGTAAATAGACGTAGCACGCTGCTGTGCTTCACGGTCAATGATATCGCCTTCCTTTACATAATGCGATACATCAGCTATGTGTACACCCACTTCCCACAGCCCATCTTTGACTTTACGGATAGACAAAGCATCATCAAAATCCTTTGCATCACGTGGGTCAATGGTACATGTCCACACGTCACGGAAGTCCTCTCGCTCTGCAAAATCCTGTGGAGTGATCTCTGCACTTATCTTCTCTGCAGCCTCCTCCACACGCTTTGGATACTTATAAGGTAGTCCATACTGAGCCAAGATGGTGTTCATCTCCACGTCATTGTTCCCTGCTTCACCCAAAACATCCACTACTTCGCCCACAAGGTTCTTATGATCAGCATCCGGCCACTTGGTAATTTTCACCAAAGCACGGTCATCTGTCTTACCACCTTTGAGCTTTTTCTTAGGAATAAGGATATCATGTATAAAGAGATTCTCCTGTGTTACAAGGAAGGCAATGTCCTTCTCGACCCGCAACCTTCCAACGAAGGTGTCTTTCTTCCGCTGCATTATCTCGATGACCATTGCCTCCTTGATATGGTTTTGACGGCGTGCCATGAACTGAACCTTCACATGATCGCCGTTCAAAGCAGCCATTGAATTACGTTCAGAGACGAAGACTGGTGTTCCACCATCGTCTGGTAAGAAGGTATTTTTACCATTTGCTTTGCGGACAAAAGTACCTTCCTGCACCTGTCCCTTGGTATTCAACGTGTAAGCACTCTCTCCAACCTTTGATAAAAAGTCGTCCCACGCCATCTCCTCCATCACATCAATGGCCAACATTTTAGCAGGATGAGTGGTTAATTTAAGTGCATGAAATATCTGTTTAAAACTGAATGTCTCGTCTGGTTGCGACTGAAAGAAACCCGTTAGCTTCTCTGCAAGTTGCTTCTTGGTCAGCCTCTTGCCGCTTTTCTTTTCTTTCCCCATAAGAATTACTATATTAAATATTTTCCACAAAGTAACGAAAAAGTTTGTATCTTTGCAAACGTTTGCAACGAATTTTTAATGAAAAAGATACTAATAACAGGTGCATCAGGCTTCATTGGGTCCTTCATTGTGGAGGAAGCAATAAGGAGGGGAATGGAGACTTGGGCTGCCGTGCGGCGTTCATCATCACGAGAATATTTGCAGGACGAACGCATTCACTTCATAGAACTCGACTTTTCATCAGTTGAAAAGCTACAAAAACAACTCTCAGAACACCAATTCAATTATGTTGTTCATGCTGCTGGGGTAACAAAATGTCTGAATAAAGACGACTTCTTCCGTGTAAACAGGGACGGAACACACAACTTTGTACAGGCTATAAAGGCAACCCAACACTCTTTAGAACGCTTTGTTTTTCTCTCAAGTCTCAGTATTTTTGGAGCCATTAGAGAGCAACAGCCTTATAAAGAGATAGAACCTACGGACACTCCACAGCCCAATACCGCATACGGAGAGAGTAAGTTGGAAGCTGAGCGCACGCTCCCATCTGACCTCCCCTACATCATCCTGCGCCCAACAGGAGTATATGGTCCACGCGAAAAGGACTATTTCCTAATGGCTAAAAGCATCAAAGGACACAGTGATTTTGCTGTAGGATACAAGCAACAAGACATCACCTTCGTTTATGTAAAGGACGTTGTGCAGGCAGTATTCCTTGCTTTAGACCACGGAAGAACTGGTAGTGCCTACTTCCTCAGCGATGGACAGGTGTATCAAAGTACTACTTTCAGCGACCTAATACATGAAGAATTAGGCAGACCTTGGTGGATTCGTATCACAGCACCTATATGGTTACTCCGCATTGTCACATTCTTTGGCGATATTATCGGACACCTTACAGGGAAGATATCAGCCCTTAATAACGACAAATATCAGATTCTTAAACAACGAAACTGGCGTTGTAACATACAGCCTGCTATTGAAGAATTAGGCTATAAACCCCAGTATGACCTTAAAAAAGGCGTAAAAGAAACTATTAAATGGTATAAGGAAGAAGGTTGGTTATAGGTAATGAAAAAAATTATCATAGACTTATTTAAATTAGAAAAGAAACCCGTCAAAGGGCTCATGGCCTTTGAATGGGTCGTAATGGCATACTTAGTACTGACGTTGATTGTGACATTTATCATGTACACAAGCATGGATAATCCACAAGCAATGATCTTCGGACGACTGCGTATTGTAGCTATCACGGCTGCAATGTGGCTGGTTTACCGCATAGCTCCCTGTCGATTAACCCGTTTTGCACGTGTAGGAACGCAGATGGCATTGCTTGCATGGTGGTATCCTGATACCTTTGAGATCAACCGACATTTGCCTAATCTTGACCATGTCTTTGCTACTTGGGAACAAGATCTCTTCGGTTGCCAGCCTGCATTGCTCTTTTCAAAGGCACTTCCAGGCCCCGTTTTCAGCGAACTCTTCGATATGGGATATGCTGCTTATTATCCAATGATAGCCGCAACGGCTGTCTATTACTTCGGATGGTACTATAAAGAATTCAACAGAGCAGCCTTTATCATTCTGGCATCATTCTTTATTTATTACGTGATTTTCATCTTTGTACCCGTTGCCGGACCAACGTTCTATTACAAGGCAGTAGGGTTACACAACATCACAGCAGGCATCTTCCCGAATATTCACGACTATTTCAACCATCATCAGGAGTGTTTACCAAGCCCAGGATATACAGATGGTATCTTCTATCACCTCGTTGAAGATGCCAAAGCGGCAGGAGAGCGACCTACGGCAGCCTTCCCAAGCTCGCATGTCGGTGTAAGTACTATCTGCATGCTGCTCCTTTGGCACGATCGTAACTATAAACTCCTGGCTGTTCTTGCACCGTTTATATTCTGCTTTGCTGTGCAACGGTTTATATTCAGGCACATTACGCCATCGATGCCATTGCTGGTTTCGTCACAGCCTGCATTCTTTTCGCCATTCTTATGCGTGCTTCACGTAAGATGGTAACGAAATAAAGGAAACTATCTTCCTATAAAAAGAAGTCAAATTCATCGTTTCTTCCTACTGAAGAAGGTGATCATACAATCACGGACGATGGATTTGACTTCTTTTTTTCTTTATCATTTCATCTCTTCAAATTATCATTTTTCAGTAAAAACACATACATAAATTGCCGAATATATACCCAAATCCTGTGTATAGCACTACCGATTTTACACCGTCCTACACTCCTTTATCCATCTTCTCTACCATAAAAAACAGTTCTATAGAGTCACGATGACAGGCATACCATCCCCATACTATTTACGCTTCTCCGCCCTTTTGCTGCCTTAGTCTTTTACCTTTTCTAAGGCATAGATATCCCTCTTTTTGTAAAAAAGATTCCTTATTGATTTTTTAAAGGGCGTCTTTTGCGTTGTAAAAGATGCCCTTTTGCATGGTAAAAGGTGCCCTTTTGATGTGTAAAAGACGCCCTTTTACAACGCAAAACATGCCCTTTTACAAGCCTCTTTGTAACCTATTGATAATGTGAATATTACAAATCCATAAAAAAGCTACCTCCTCTGACTATGCACTCTCTTATTCATTTGAAAATGTAATGCAATTTCATAAACCATAATACCTACTCCATTCTAACCTTCACATTGCCCTTTACAACTCATGATTATTATGTATGCCCAGATTTAATCTACCTTGTAAGCTAGATATCTACTTTATTTTCATAAAAAAATTATATTCTTCTAAGAATACAAGAATATTTATCTAATTTTGTATTTGGTATCATCAATGAATATTATCTTTATCCTTTTGTATTCCAATACAATAAAATTAAACATCCACTGCTAATCATTACATTTATAAGGAACTTACATAACTTTATAACTATACATTAAATTACGATAGCAACAATATCTTATGAAACACTTAGTTTGAACTTTGCAAGAGTAAAAGATCTACCACCTTCACAAGTTGGAAGCATCATTGGAGGAAAAGTTGAGGTAAATATCAAGGCGAATATTTTCCAGAATGCTTGTGCTATAAGACTCTCATATGCCTTTAATTATTCTGGTATGCCCATCAGTCAATATGATGGTAAGGTATCATCTGGGAAAGATAATAAATGGTATCTATACAGAGTTGAAGATATGAAGAACTTTGTAAAGAAGCATATTGGAGGAACTCCAATAAAAGGACAGTCCGCTATAGACTTCAAAGGGAAGAGAGGTATTATAATCTTTACCAATTGTAATTGGAGTGATGCTACAGGACATATTGACTTATTCAATGGTCAAGAAGTAGAAGGAAAGGGCTACTTCAATAAATGTGACACGGCAATATTATATGAAATTAAATAGCTATGATATGAGAACATCCATCAGATTACTACTCACAATCTTTATTATCACCATTTTGCTTTCCTGCTATGGGAATGGAGATAACAAACTCTTCGTAACAGAAAAGAAAGGTTTATATGGATATGTTAATGCGAAAGGTGATATAATTATTGATTGTGTATACCCATTAGTCTATACAGACACTATCTCTAAAATCGGATTTGTTGCAGATAGCACAGGGCATATTAAATGCTTCAACAATAAGGGTAAATACCTTTTCGATGTATTTAAATATGATAATGGACCTGACTACCCACGTGAAGGGCTCTTTAGAATTGTTGATAACACGGGACTTATAGGTTTTGCTGACACTCTAGGGAATATTATTATCACCCCTAAATATAAATTTGCATACCCTTTCACAGATGGGAAAGCAAAGGTTACCGACAGAGGAAGACTAATCATTGATAGTGAAGACTTTGAAAGTCACAAATATTGGCAGTCTGATAAATGGTTCCTTATACCACACAAAAAGAAATAGTTCACCTCCAACTAACTTTCAAATAGGATAGTTTATCAGTTCTTAAATTGGGAACAAGAACTAGAATATACCATTTAAGAAACAAAAAAAAATCCCGCCTTGCCACTCGGACAAGACGGGATTGTGAAAACTATAATACTTTAAAAGATAAAATGATCTCTTATGTTCTATTGCTTAATCAGCTGAATAGCGAAGCCGCCACTCTTAGCCATGTGAATCTTTAAGACGGTCTGTGCATTCACAATCTGCTGATCAATAGTCATTGGATACGGGTTTTTATCGTATTCAGCACCCGGTCCGTCCTTATAGATGATGGCCTTATAAGAAGCACCCGGTGTAAGGAAGTCAAGCTTAAGGTCTACATCACGCGCCTGTTCGTCCGTCATTCCACCAACATACCAGTTCTCACTGTCACGATCCTTACGTGCTGTAACAATATACTTACCAATCTCTGCAGCCGGAATCACAGTGCGCTGCCAGTTAGAAGGCATTGCTTCAATGAACGCAAAGGCTGGCTGACCGTTATAATTCTCAATCTCATCAGCTGCCATCTGCCATGGAGTATAGATGACAACATACTCAGCAAGCTGCTTAGCAAGTGTGGTATGAGGATGAGTCTGTGGAAAAACCTGACCTTCAAGTTTGAAGATTCCTGGTGTAAAGTCGATTGGTCCTGCCAGCTGACGTGTGAAAGGAAGTACACAAAGATGGTAAGGAGGATTGCCACCATTGCCATCCCACGCATTCCACTCTTGTCCACGGACACCCTCACTTGCGATAAGATTAGGATAAGTACGCTGCAAACCAGTAGGCATAGCAGGCTCATGATTGACAACCATGATGTGGTGTCGGGCAGCAGTCTCAATGACTTTACGATAATGACGGACGCCATACTGTGAGTGTTGCAGCTCCTTATTGTCCATCACCTTGTTCACATAACCAGTCTTAATGGCCTTGATACCCATCTTTTCATAGAGAGTAAAGGCTGCTTCAAGCTGGTTTTCATAGTTCTTAGCAGCACCACCTGTCTCGTTATGTGCTATGAGTGACACACCTTTAGAGAGAGCATACTTCTGCAATCCATCAAAGTCATAGTCAGGATAAGCCTTGGTGAAGTTGAATTTATCACCTTCTTTACCCCAGTCATGCTCCCAACCATAGTTCCAACCTTCAACCAATACACCCTTGAAACCATGCTGTGCAGCAAAGTCGATATAGCGTTTGGTATTCTCAGTAGTCGCTCCGTGCTTAGGACCAATAGCCCATGTGGCATGCTGCATGTGGTAAGCCCACCATACACCGACATATTTTCCTGTTGTGATCCATGAAGTATCCTTGATCTTACATGGGTCATTGAGATTCAACATGACGCGATTGGTAATCAAACCACCCGCATTATTCTCAACCGACAGCATACGCCAAGGAGAGACAAAGGGTGCTTTTGCACGTACAAGGTCACCATTTGACCAAGGTACAAGCTCAGCTCTCATGCGTACATTACCCTCTTTCGTCTCTACAGGCTTTACGTTCAATGAAGCATAATCAGTGAGATTAGCCTCATGAAGCATCATATAAAGATCAGGCTTAGCTTCAATTGTGATAGGAGTACATACCTTCTGCTTCTTGCTCAATGGTGCCTTCGTCCATAAACCTTCGTAGTAATCAGCGTCATAGGGCAGTGTCCATGCCTCTGGATCACCTTTAAAGCAGAACTCTGTCTCCTCATCCATAATGACAAAATGCTTCAAATTCTTCTGCTCTGGGAACACATAACGGAAGCCCATACCGTCATCAAACACACGGAAGACAATTGTTAGCTGACGCTTCAGACCTTTACGCTGAGCCAATTTCATTGTAAGCTCGTTGTAATGATTGCGGACATCATTCTCTTCACCCCATGGTTGGTGCCAGGTTTCATCCTTTGTTGCACGAACAAAGCCCATAACACCGAAGTCACTGTTGAGACTTCCATCCTTCAACTTCACGCCAAGATAGGAAGGAAGGAGGATAGCTTCTTTGCCACGACTCAATGAATAATAAGGCCGACCAGCCTTGTCAACGCCAGCCGTCAGCGTTAGATTCCCTGATGGTGATGTCACTGTAGCCTCTTGTTTTGCAGCCATTCCCATAGGGAACACCACAAGACAAAGAGATAAAAAGATGTTTTTTAATAGATTACGTTTCATTTATTGATATACTATTTGATTTTAAAGCGTATCGAGAATAGACTTTGCTTCAGCCGTTTTCAGCTGAACAAGGGCGTTATAGGCTTCCTTCACCTTTGCATTATCAGGATGTGCAACACGTGCCTCATACCAACGATAGATGAGTTCAAGGTCGGATTGCTGATAACTTACGCCCGTAAACTTCTGCAACATAACGAGATATTTATAGCCATATTCCAATGTTGGCTCAATGGTTGTACCCTCACCATAGTCATTCCAAGTACTGATCTGAAGATACTTCAGGCTAGCTGCCTTCGCTGCATCAAGCTGACGCTGGAAGAGAGCACCGTTCTCTGAGTCATAAGTTGTATAGCCATTGCTACCTTCACCTTCCTTATAATAATCCCAAAAGCCAGGCATGGCACCACCAACAAAGCATTCAAAGTTCTTTGCATAAGCATAGTCAGGGTTAGGATTGACCCAAGTGTATTCGCCTTGAGCATTACTTTTGTAGTCGCCATTGTTAGCACTTCCAATCTTACCATTCAATACTAAGAACATCGGTTTGGTAGTAAGAATAGAGAAAGTACGGTACCAATCCTTACCAGACTCCATCTGCATAGGACCGAAATTGAGTAATAAAGGACGGCCATCAACCTTCACATAACTGTCATCCTTAAAGAAAGTCTGGGCAAGATAACGCATATCTTGACGGGCAGTGCCCACCTTATCCGACACACCATCAAGTGTTCTGTCTTCATAAACGACGCTCATCTTCAGTCCAGCACGCTTCAATGCGCGGAAAAGAGCCTCAGTATTTGTCTTGTGCAGCGCTATACTATTGTCGCTGTTCACACCATACCAGTCGACCATAACGCCATCCAGCCCTGCATACTTCATCAGTAGACACTGATAATCGAGTACAGCTTCATCGCCACTTGCATACGGACCCGTCATAGGATAGTAGTGAGAAGCTATCTCACGCTTGCCTTTTGCATCGGTCTTATTGGGGTCGCAGTTCTTCATTGTCCAATGATAACCCCACTTTCCTTCATTCTTAGGGTTAGAAGTAGGTGTCTCAAACCACGGCATATAGTGTGCATAGACCTGCATACTATTGGTTTTCGTTACAGCAACAGGCTGTACTCCACCTGCTTCTTGAGCATCGTTATGCTTAGCAGGAGCACCCTCATAGCTATCAGCACAGGATGTAAATAGCAGCATAGACATAGCTGTTACTGATAAAAAAGATCGTAAATTCATATTATTATCTTGCTTTTATTTGATTGATTAGTAAAAACAAACTGTTTAAAAGGTTGTTATCCCTCAGAAATACGAGCTCTCATGAGGAACAAATTTAGATAAAATTATTTGTTTATAGAGCAAAAAAACTGTCTTTTAACAATATAAATGTTATTACTTTTCAACGCTCCTTTGCCTTCTCATCACAAATCTTCATCACATTTATTCAGTGCTAAACACACTTTTTAGAACGGTAAAAGATATTGCTTAGTAATACTAAAGAAGTATTCAAAGCATTGATAGTACCCTATAATATCTATATCTAATAGCCTCCTTTCTTAGAAAAAAGAGGATACTGTCTGGGACAGAATCTCAGACAATACCCTCTCTCTTTATGATTATATTATAGTTCAAAACTACTTATCTTACAATGACTTTCTTACCCTTGTGGATGTAGATACCCCTCTTAAGGTTATCCTTTGAAGTGCCTATACGCCGACCTTGGAGATCATAATAAGCATCATCACGGGAAGTAGAAGAGCTTTGTTTATCTGCAGGAGTAATGATTTCAGCAATGCCTGTGGATACATTGTATACGTCATCTGGCTGATCTCCGGTAGAATAAGTCGTAAGATGCTGCTTGTCATAAGGGAACTTAAAGACGGCAACAGCAATGTTATTACTCTCATTCACCTCTTTCTTGAGACGATTAACATCATCAACCCATACTCTAACATAATGGTATCCAGGAGCTGCTTGCCACTTATCACTGTTCGGACCTAATGGATTATTAATGCTACCGGTAACATAAACCTTTACCGTTTCACCTGGTTGTAGCTCCCTCCTAAAGTGGTCTGACCACATGGCAAGGTCACTATTAGCATACTTACCATCAATACGGAAACCAAGACCAAGTAATGCATCATTATTGATTGGGGCTGGTTGATCTCCGGCATTCACAACTTCAGCAACGAATTTTACCATTCCATTTACAGGAACAGACTGCTCATCAATGCTTACTTTCCTGATGTAAAGGTCGTAACCACCCCTCACTGGGATATAGTCACCACCCTCTTCACCAGATGGTTTAACATTGATTTTCTTCGTACGAGAGTTGTTTGATGCTTTGTCATCACCTGGTAAACGGAAGCCATAACCTATCGTTGCTGTGAGTGTATGAGCCCCTGTTGTAGCTGTCCATGGCTGACGTGTCTCAAGAACAACAGACTGTCCCCGCTTCAAACCACCTTTATAGACGACTGTAGCAAAAGGAGCTACGCCATCAACAAGTACATGTGCACTGATCACTTCACCTACAGGAATGTCTGTATCACCAGTATTTAGCACTGCCATCTTAAAGCGAACGCCATCACCATCCTTAATATCTCTACCGCCATTTACTCTCTCCCATGAAAGAGCTGCAGCCTCAACATCGTAGTTTCGACTATTTGAATAGCAAATCCACCACTACATGCCATCTTAATAGGTAATACAGAATTGTTGTTTACGCCCTTCTTATAGATAATAACAGGATAAGGATTCTCCTTATAATCAGCATTATCACCATCCTCATATACAACAGCTGTATACTTTTTACCAGGCTTAAGGAAGTCAAGACGGAGGTTAATAGTACGAGCATTGGCATCAGTCATACCTCCAATATACCAGTTATTGGTGCCGCGTGCCTGCCTTGCCGTAACAATATACTCGCCAATCTTAGCATCAGGAACAATTGTTTTCTCCCAATTAGAAGGTATATTCTCTAAGAAAGTGAATACTCTTGGGTTGTTCTGATAGTTCTCTATCTTATCCGCAGCCATCTGCCAAGGCGTATAAAAACAAACAAACTCAGCTAATTGCTTTGCTAATGTAGTATGTGGACGAGAGTCTCCATTGACTTCTAAGAACTTAAAAATACTCGGTGTAAAGTCCATTGGACCTGCCAATCCACGAGTAAAAGGAATCGTTACTGTATGCGAAGGAGAACTACCTGTGCTCCATGCATTCCACTCTTGACCCTTTACACCCTCACCAGATAGAAGGTTTGGATAGGTACGCTGTAACCCTGTAGGCATAACTGGCTCATGATTGATCACCATAAGATGATGCTTTGCTGCCTCTTCTATCACCTTACGGAAGTGCCTTACACCATATTGCGAATGTGGAAGTTGCTGCCAATCATCCACACCACCTGTGTTCAGGAAGTCACCTACGTATCCTGTCTTAATAACATTTGCTCCTACAGACTGATAGAGACTGAAAGCTTTCTCCATTTGGTTCTCATATCGCTTGGAATAACCGCCCGTCTCATTATGTACAATAATAGAAGTCCCATTATCATGAGCATACTTTTGTAACCCTCTGAAGTCATAATCAGGAGTGGATTCAGTCATACTGAGGTCATTAACAACGGGCTGCATACCATTCCAACCTTTGTTCCAACCTTCTACAAGAACACCTTCAAAGCCATGTTCTGAAGCAAAATCAATATAGTGTCGGGTATTATTATTAGTAGCACCATGAGGTTTATCAGTCTCAGACCAGCTAAAATCATTTAAATGTAAAGTCCACCAAATACCGACATACTTACCAGTTTTGAGCCATGAGGTATCTTCTATCTTGCAAGGATCATTGAGATTCAACATCACACGATTGGTGATCAATCCACCAGGAGTTGTTTCGACTGCCAACATACGCCATGGTGAATAGAATGGATAATAGTCTGTATATACCAAATGGTTCTTTTGATAATTTGGAATGTCAGCCCTTTCCCATCCTAGAAGTTGGACTTTAAAATGTGCAATATCATCCCAAAAGCCTTGATTATTGATGCATAATGGAGAATAATCAGTAAGGTTAGCCTCGTGAAGCATCATATAAAGGTTAGGATTAGCTTCAATGGTCATAGGCGTACACTCCCATTTTTTACCTGAGAGAGGTCCCTTTCCCCACTCCCTTTCATAAGCTTTGGTATCGTAAGGAATAGTCCATGCCTGCAGATCACCCTTAAAGTTAAACTCTGTTTTCTCATCAGAAATGACAAGCGTTATATCCTTATTGTTACTTCTTAAACAATCTTGCTTTGGAATAACATAGCGGAAACCAAAGCCATTATCAAATACACGGAAGACAACATCCAACTTGATTCGTAAGCCACCTCTGCGCTGAAGATGCATGGTTAACTCTTTGTAATGATTCCGAACAGCATCTTCTTCTCCCCATGGCTGGTGCCATGTCTCATCCTTCTCCGAGATATTAGAGAATGAAACATCGAAGTCATTGTCAAGAAAATCATTGATGCTCTCTGTTAAAAGATAACCTAAGGCTGAACGTGTAATGATCTCTTGTCCGCGTCGACTTAATTTATAATAAGGGTGTCCACTGTCATCTGTACCTGCTGTTACCGTGAGATTACCATTCGGTGAACTTACCTGCTCTACTCTGTCTGCCAATAACGCTGATGGCGTTATTACGAATGTAAGAAGTAGAAGTGAGTGCTTTAAAAATCTGTGTTTCATTTCCTGAACTTTTAATAAGATTATTCGATTCTTTTATTTATAATTGAGATTGCCAATTCTGTATTCCTTTCACATACTCAATCACCTCATACCAACATAGGCCTATATGTGCTTAGATTACTTATAAGTTACAACAGAAGTATTCCTTCAATACCTTTCTACTACAAAACGATTGTATTATAAAAATATTTTCATAACCATAAGTATTTATCTTCATGATAATAAGGGGCTGGCACAATGATGAAACAAATAAGTTATAATGACAAAAACAAATATGCTTTCCGGTTTTCTACTGATGTGTTGCAGCTCCGCACATATGGAGCTAAGGCTTAGCACATATGGAGCTAAGGCTCCGCACATATGGAGTTGGGGCTTAGCACATATGGAGTTGATGGTAGACATCTATAGTATCAAAGGCTTAACACCTTACAATACGTAGTTGACATGAAAGCAACTTATAGTCAGAAGAAAGCCGAACCATCAATGATGAATAGAATTTACTTGGTCATAAGGAGATTGTTTTTAAGGGAATAATACGTTGTTATCTTGTTAAATACAGTCCAATAAAGGACTTATGTCATTTCTCCAAACAGTAATAATCACTAAACATAAAACGTCCTCGTACACCTTATTGTATGATTAATACCAGTAAGACATACGGGGACGCATATTATTTAAAGCTTAATTTACATAGCCAGGATTCTGTTTCAAGTTCGGATTCTTATCCAGTTCATCCTTAGGAATTGGATAAATACCGGTGTGATGGTCAGCAGGATCAGCTGGTTTCTCCCACCATGCATTGTAATAAGTGCCAAAACGAATGTTAGTTGTACGTCTCAGACCTTCAAATACGAACTCATGCTTCCACTCAGTATCAATATCATCAAGAGTAAGTGAAGTGAGGTCAGTAAGTCCTGCACGCTTACGTATCTGATTAATGTAAGTGAGAGCTGTAGGAATATAACCCAAACGGAAATTACATTCAGCCTGCATCATCAGGATTTCAGCATAACGCATCAACACCCAATCATTATCACGTTCCCACTGATCAGTAGCACTCCACTCGTATTTATTCAGTCGTGCACCAGCATTCTGTGCAGCATTCGTGAAGTCAGCTATCTCCTCTGTGTAGTTCAAAGGCTCACCATTATCCATCAAAACTTCAGAACCATCTTTAGCACTATACTGCTGTCCGATGAGCAAACTGTTGCGACGGACATCCTGTGCATCAAATGAAGAATAGAGACCTGGTTGAGCACAAATACCGTTACCACACCACTGATAGACACCAGCAGGGTCAAAAGCTTGCTTCTGATTATAATGATAAGTCATACTTGCAAGGTAGTTTCCAACCGTTCCCTGCTTATGATCGTATGGAATAGCAAAGATAATTTCAGGTGATTTCTCATTCTGAATAGCAAAGCTAGCCTTATAATTAGGTGTGAGTTGATAGCCCTGAACCTTATCACAGGCATCAAGACAATCCTGCCAACGTGGTGAACCAGTATATACCTCTGCGTTAAGATACAGACGAGCCAGAAGAGTATTAGCAACATTCTGTGTGAAACGGCCATAGGTAACACCTGATGGAAGTAGTGGCATAATCTCCTTTAGCTCCTTCTCTATGAACTCAAACACTTCCTTTCGGGTTGAATTGGTTGGCAATACCTTCTCTGTGAAATCGGTAGAGATTGGCACATTACCAAAGCAATCAAGCAGATTATAATAGTAATAAGCACGCAAACCACGTAATTCTGCTTTCACTTTGTTCTTTGCTTCATCCGTTAAACCACTTTTATCAACCTGATAAATAATGGCATTCACCTTAGAAACACCCGTAAAATTATAACGCCATATAGAGAGAATACCTGCATTATTGGCATCCCAATTATGACGCTGATACTGCTGATAACGCCCACCATCAAACCAGTCTGTACCACGTGTAGGGATACAAGCCTCATCACTTGAACACTCTTGAGTGAAGAAAACATATTCACAGGTCGGATAACAGTTAACACCATTGCCTTCAGGTGTACCTGAACCATAGCCACGCAGTGTAGCATAAGCACCTCCAACAATGGTAGCTACCTCAGACTGTGTCTTTCCATAGTCATCTTGTGACACCTTATCATAAAGTTGTTCATTAAGATCTGTACAGGAAGAAAGAGCTAATAGCAAACCTACTCCCAGCCAAGCCTTCCTTATTGGAAGGATATTCGATATACTTATATTCAATCGTTTCATAATTGGTATAATCTTATAAAGTTGAATTTTACTGTCATTAGAAGCCAATGTTCACACCAAGAGAGAATGTGCGTGGACGTGGGTAACTGTTAAAGAAATCAATACCCGGTGAACTTAATACGTTATCTGGTACACTAACTTCTGGGTCAATACCCTTATAACCAGTAATACAGAATAGATTCTCACCCGTTACATAGAAACGAAGACGAGTAAGTCCCAGCTTCTTCACCGTATTCAATGGTACTGAATAACCAAGAGTAATTGCCTGTAAGCGGAAGAAGTCACCATTCTCAATAAAGTAATCAGAGTAAGTTGGATTATCTGTTATACCACTTTTCATAAAGTCATCAAGAGTATTCTGTGATGGGAAACGCGTTGGATCGTACATTACCATACGACTAACATTCAACACTTTCTGCCCAAACATACCATAAGCAGCAACACTTGCATCGAAGTCACGCCATGTAGCATTGAGTGAAAGACCTAAGTTCCACTTAGGCATTGCCGAACCAAGATAGCCATCTTTTACCTTTCCATTATCATCTTTATCAAGCATATACTTACCATCACTTGATATACCAGTGCAATGAGGACCCCAGAATGCACCTGCAGGATAGCCCTCCTTAATAACCTGTGAATAGGTATTAGACATACCACGTACGTTATGTAATGAGCCTGCTTGTAATCCAACAGCTTGATATTGATCATTAGAAAGCTTGGTAATCTCTTGATGATTGTATGCCAATGACATGTTAGCATCAAGTGTCCAGTTCTTTGCACGAACAGCCTTATACCCTAAACTCAATTCAAATCCCTTATTAACAAGGTCACCAACATTAGCCAACATCGTACCAACAAGGTAAGGTGGCTGTGGAACAGGATAGGTCCAAAGGAGGTCAGAAGTCTTCTTATAATAAAGTTCCAACGTACCATTTAACTTATTGAATACTGAGAAGTCAACTCCAAGATTCCATTGTGCCGTAGATTCCCACTTAAGATCAGGGTTAGGATTCTGGATCTGTGTATAAGCATTCTTCCATGTTCCAGTAGTGCCATCAAAGTAAGCTGCACCTGATGGAGAGAGGATTGCCAATGACTTATACTCACCAATACCATTCTGATTACCTGTCACACCAAAGCCTGCACGAAGCTTTAAGTTATCAAGCCACTCATGTGTTGAAGCCATGAATGGTTCCTCAGAGATACGCCATGCAAGAGATACTGATGGGAATACACCCCACTTATGATTGTTACCAAACCTTGATGAACCATCACGACGTAAAGTAGCAGTAACCATATAACGATCCATCAGGCTATAGTTTATACGACCAAAGAAAGAAATGAGCTTTGATTCACCCTTATAAGAGTAAACATCACCCTGCCGATAGTCTGTTCCTGCTGCTAAATTATTGTAACCAAAAGCATCAGAATCAAACCCTGAGCGGGTTGAACCGAAACCTTCATAAGTATTATCAAGGTAAGAATAACCACCCATAAGGTTCAAATGATGGATATCTGCAAACTTCTTATCGTACGTTAGATAAAGTTCAAGCTGCTTATTGGTATAATCATCATAGAGTCTTTGCCCCCATCCATGCTCACTCTGCCCCTCCATGCGTGCATAAGTAGGCTTGTATAAGCCCGATTTCACAGAGTTTGATTCATAAGAAGTATTCATTGTAGCAGTAAGTCCTTCAACAATAGAGAGCTCTGCCTTCAAGTATCCTAGGAAACGATGGCGTTTACGGTCCTCTATACGATTGTTATTCAGCTCTACAGGGTTCTCTGTATTCGTTCCATTCAACTGTGCATAGCTGCCGTTCTGATTAAAGACTGGGAAGGTTGGCTGAAGGTTTGTCATACGTTCGAAGATACGGTTATCGATTGGATGCCAACTGTCAAAGTTCGCATTAATACCTTCATCCAAACGTAAACGACCGTTCATACCTGTCTGATAAGCGGAGAGAGAGAGCCTGCCACACGGTTCATATTATTTCTCTTAATAACACCTTCATTATTATTATAGGTGAAACTTGCACGATAACCATGGCTCTTTTTAGAGGAAGAAAAGTTGATATTATGACTATGAGAGATCGCTGTACGCATGAGTTCTTTCTGCCAATCAGTATCAGCTCCATAATCCAAAGCGTTCATATTACCTGTAGAACGAACATAACTGCGCCATTGATTAGCTGAGAGTAAGTCGAGAGTCTTTGCTGCAGAAGCTATTGCAACATAGCCATTATACTGAATTGTGTTCACTTCTGTATCTGAACCCTGGCGGTTTGTAGTAATGATAATAACACCATTTGCGCCACGTGAACCATAGATTGCTGCTGCTGAGGCATCCTTTAAGATGTCCATACTTACGATTTCAGATGGCTGAACAGAGTTGATATCAACCCCAGGAATACCATCAACAACTACCAACGGACCATTACTTGCAGAGAGTGACGTACCACCACGAAGGCGAATAGAGGCCCCTGATTCGACTGCACCAGAGCTTTGGACAATAGATAAACCAGCAACTTTACCTTGCAATAACTGTTCCGTAGAAGTGATAACACCCTGCTTCATATCTTTAGAATTAACAGAAGCGATGGCTCCAGTAAGGTCACTTTACGCATTTTACCATAACCAACACCAACGACTGTCACTTCATCAAGGGTCTTGGCATCTTGTTCCATTACTATATTCAAGCCTTTTCCTGCCTGAACCTTACGATTATTATACCCAACATAAGAGATTTCAAGCATATCACCCTGCTTACATTGGATTGTGAAGTTACCATCTATATCCGTGATAGCCCCAACCTTACCACCTACAACGCTTACAGAAGCGCCAATAAGTGGTTCTTTTTCTGAGTCGACGACCGTACCTGTTGCGGTAAAATCTTGTGCCGATACATTGCTACAGAACAACATCATCATAAAGAGGATGAGCCCTGATAGTTTATTTTGAACTGTTAGTTTCATAGAATTTAATGCTTTTATGGATTGAATAAGATTCTTCTCTTCAATTTATATTAATCAGGAATAACAAGTGGGACAGTTGATTCAACAACCTTTATTCCTCTCGCATTTGTTATTGTTACTTTCAATTCAGAGGCTTCAACACCCTGTAATTCTTTATTCAAATCAATTGTTGTCTCTCGTTTATCACGTACTCCAGGCATCGTTCCTGTGATAGTCTTTGAGCCAGCTACGATAGTATAGGTCAAATCGCCATCTGTACGACCATTGTATTGACGAGTCAATGTTAGGATATCCTTCGTACTTACACGAGTAGGGAATACTGAAAACATTGGGTCTGGATAAGGAACAGCCTGACCAGCTTTCTGTGTTTGGTCACCAGTATTTACTCCCCATTGGTTTGCACCAGCAGCATCCTTGATCACCTTAATAACATTGTAAGTCATATTCTCAAGTACAAATGCAGCCTTCTTATCTGGGTCTGCAAGGATTGTTGGCTTGTCTGCCTGACCAGGATCCTGTGGATTAAAAGCATAATATTCGCTTGGAATACCAATATTCCATGCATAGAGACCATTAGAAAGCTTCTTTAGTCCAGCCTTTGCAAGTACAGCAGGACGCCATACATCCAATGTCTGCAAAACAGTCCAGTCATTTAAACCTGAGTGAACACCAAATGTTACGAAGTCAGCATCCTTTGCTAACTCTGTCATTGTCTTACCTCCTAATTTATATACATCTGGGTTAAAGAGGACAGTAAGGGGATTATCTAAAGCAAACTTCTCTGTAAAGCCTGCCGACTTCTTTCCACTGAAGAACTGAATGCCAGCACCTGACTTCTTGAATGCTTCGAATTCAGAACGGCTATCAGGTGCTGCAAAAACACCAGACCACATAGAACCGTCCTTTGTCTTCAGTCTTTGCCAGAAGCCTGGCCAGTTAGCATCTTCAAACTTAGCGACGTCACAATGGAAATACTCCGTTGGTACCATCGTCTTTTTATAGATATTATTACCAAGATACTCCAATTTAGCAAAGTCAGATGAGTTACCTCCATGTCCTGCATCAGGCTCTGTTGGCTGCCAAGCCCAAAGGTATAGGTCAACACCTTCCTGGAATCCGACATCTGTCATATCATAATAGAACGTAACTTCTTCGTCTGCTGTAAAGACAGCAGGAACCGTCCAACACTTAGGAGCATTAGGAAGCTCTACTCCATCAGCAAACAATGCCAACGGAAATAAGCACATCAGTGCGAATAAAACTTTCTTCATAGTCATTTACTTTACTGCTTGAGTTAGGTTATACGTGTAAGAAACAAATGGCTGCCCTTTGGTCTTGCGTGTCAATCTGTACTCCAAAGTCTTGGTATTACCAGGCACTGTTGTAACGGTAAGTACAGTTTCTGCCTTCCCATCATTAAGCAAAATCCTACTTGCAGTGTTGTCACTCTTGGTGAAATTGTAATCCATTTGCCATGTACCACTTGCTGGTAATAGTGCAGGAGCATTCCCTTCAACCGTAAAAGTAGAAGCTTTTCCAGCCTCATCTTGGTTTAGATTAATGACAAACGTGTCAAAATTGAGCAGGTCAGTTAATGTTTTTGTACGGGCATTAGCCTCATCAGTCTGAACAACAGAATTTACTACCCATTTACCACTAATCTTTTCAGTGAGCGTAATTGGTGAAGTGAATTCGCCGTCATCAACAGTAGAACATCCCGTGAACGTCATTGTCGCTGACAATAATAGTACAACGCCAAGCAATTTACTTGTGATCGTTCTCATAGCGAATCATTGTTTTTAGTTATTAAAAATATATTTTGTTATGATTTCCTTACTGGCAAAGTTACTCATCCTATTACTATTATTAAAAGAAACTATTGAAAGTATAAAGAGAAAAAAGGAATAACAACTACTAATATACTGATAATCAATGCCTCTTATATCCACATTCTTCATGTGAATATAAGCTAAATATTAGTAGTTGACCCTACTTTACAAGAAAATGTAATAAGATTTACCTTTATTTAAAGGGGAAATCAGGAGGATATTACCCGATATTAGATATCCATAATGAGCTGTTCGAACTGGTCATTCTCCACACGTGAACGGTTCTTTACACGTGTCTTATAAGTATTGATTGTATGGACTGAATAATTAAGGAATGTCGCTATACGCTCAGAATCATTAATACCCAGACGGATAAGGGCGAAGATACGCATCTCCGTCGTCAGTTGTTTCGGACCATCTGACAATACTTTCTGGTCATTTCATCAAAGAGTTTCCCATACTTCTCAATAAAATGAGGGAAGAGTTTCAGGAAAGTCTCATCAAAATCGGCAAACATCGACTTGCGTTCTGCAACCAGTTCACTCTCTTTCAGTGAAGAACGTAACTCTTCATAGCGGCGCATGGCTATCTTTCGGTCAATGGTACGATAGAGTTTCTCCACCTTATTAATATATTCAGAGTTGATATAGAATGACCTACCGATATATTCATCCTTGATATTGTTCACCTCTTCTAACTGATGATTCTTTGCTTCAAGTTCCTTATTGCGGTTAGCAATGGTCTGTTGTGCCTTCTTCAACTTTTTCATCTGTCTACGAATGAACCACCAACCCATCAGAAGCCCGATGACAAAGAGCACACTGATGATTGCAGCAACAGCAATAGCGTTGCGCTGACCTTGTATTATCTTGAAGCGATCCTGCTCTATAATGGGTAGAATACCACTTACTTCTATGACGCGTTGGCGTGCTCCATAGAAGTTGGCATTGGCTAATGACTGTCTCACATATTCCGTTGCACGTTGTATTTCACCTTCTTTATATAAGAGATTTGCCATTGTACACAACGCTGTTGTCTCCCGAATAGCTCCTTTATTATCATAGATTGCTGCCAACGCCAGATATTTCATTGCCTGATCATTGTCCTTAAGATAAAGATAAACCCATCCAACACACGAATTGACAATCGCTTTCTGATGTACATCAACGCCCTTTTTCTCCAGAAACTCCTTGAAAGTATCAAGGCATGCTTCGTATCTGCGCTCCTTCATATCACGCATTCCAACAGCATAGAGCCAGTCTGGCGAACCTTTCGGCAGATAATGAAGCAAAGAATCTGTGTAAACACCTGCCTGCTTGACGTATCTACTCTGATAAGGTTCCGTACGAGTGTAATCAGAAACATCATAATAAAGGCGGGAAGCCATTGTAAAATAGAGTTTACGTGCTGTGGTTGTAGTGCCTTCCATGTGTATTTCCCTCAGCTCATTAAAGGCTTCTGTATATAAACCTGCCGAAAGAAGACAGAAAACCAAGTCGCATCTTGCCTCCACTTCATAGTCACGATTCTTCAGTTTGATAGCCTCATCTATAAGATGATGGGCACAATTATAAGCTGAATCATATTGATAAGAGGAGTATTCCTTAAAGAGTTTCCTGTTAATATCAAACTGTTTTGATGGAGGAAGAGATACCAATTGCTTCTTTAGCTGCTTTATCCGCTTCAGTTTCTGTTCTTCATAATATTTTCTTTGCCCAAGACTATTATCTAATTCATCAAGTTGCTTCTCCCAATTCTCATGTGATGCTACACAAAACAAGGGCAATGTGAGAAGTATAATAAATAAGTATAGTCTTTTCTTCGTATTCATTTTAGGTATCTCATTAAATGATTTATAAGAGCTAATATATCTCTTAATATGACTGCAAATATAGAACTTTTCTTACAAATAACAAAAAATATCGACTGAAAATGTTCCAGCCGATACTTAATGTGCTTATCATTGGTTGATCATGTATCATGTTTTATCAGCCAATTGTTTTAGTATTCTCCCGTAAATGGATATCTTTCTGTTGCCCATCAGTCGTTATATTATCATACCATCTATAAGGTTATAACTTTTTTTCTTCATGTTTTATGAGATTTAGTTCAAAAACTCAATAAGTAAGATAAGACTCTTTATCTTATGGTTACAAAATTATATCAATATTATAATATTAGGAAGATTAAAAGACTTATTACAAACTTTTTCTTTGCTATATAAATAACTTTATACTGACTATCAACGGTTTATAAGTTTAGCATTATTCTACAATATAAACGAGATGTTGGGACATTAAAGTGTAAAAACTTCACTTACAGAACTTTATATATCAAATAACAGTGCTTATAAAGCGTCTATTTAATGCATTATATAACCATTTAATAATCAATATCTTAATGAGATTTAGAAGGGTTTAATACTCTATTCTCATTTATATTTATGCAGTATGCTGATTATAATAGGGTCTGATACGTGCTTTTTGTTGTAATTTTGTTATCCGAAAAGATACTTATTTTAAGTAGTAGATTAAGTTTTTCAAGGTCTTTGCCGCTGTTTAGTGAAATAGATAAGGCTATTCATAAGAAACTTCAAAGATTAGGTTTAATAAGAAGTAAGCAACTTCGTTGTGATATTTGGTATATATGTATTTGTTATTTGGGTAATTTAAGTAATTAGTATTTAATTAAACTTACATCAATAGTTTGTTAAATCAAAACAGAGCTTGTCGTGAGATAAGCTCTGTTTTGTTTCTATCGGGGAGAAAATAATAAGTTAACTCATACGCTATACACCGCGGAGGGGAACTGCATAAAATCGGAGGATAGCAGCTGACTTATGCCCACTTTATTTATACTTAGTAGTCATATAATGTAAGATAAATTCACATCTCGATTTTAAAAGGTGCTCTTTTACGTTCTAAAAGATGCCCTTTTGCATGGTAAAAGATGCCCTTTTACACTTCAAAAGGTGCCCTTTTGCAACGTAAAAGGGCGTCTTTTTACTTTGCCTTTCATAACCAATTGATTATCTGATAATTGCAAAGCATGATTTTTTTGGTTTCCTTTCAATTAATGAAAGTTTTGGGTTGAGGAAATGTAAGGATATTTTACAGAAGGTAAATGGGGTAGAAAGTTGATGTGGGTGATAATAAAAAATCGGCTGGAAGAGTCTCCAGCCGATTCTAAATATACGATTGTAGTGGATTCCTCTACAACGTTAATGCTTACTTAATAACTACTTTCTTACCATTATGGATATACACACCACGCTTCAAACCCTTGGCAGTTGTGCCACAACGACGACCCTGAAGGTCATAATAGTAAGTGTCTTGTACCCCGAAACCAGCATTAACAGCCTCTACACCAGTAGGAATAACATCCAGATTGTCTGGTTGATCAGCGTTGTTAATGTAGCGAATAGCACCCGTAGGAATGTTCAGTTCAATGGTAAGTTTATTGTTATTATGGTTAACCTCACCTGCATAACGACCTGCATAGTTATCAATCCATGCCGTAACGGTGTGCTTGCCTTCTGTAGCAATCCAATCTTTACCAATGGTACCACCGCAGGCTGTTACCTTAGCGAACTTATGTGACTTCACGCCTTTGGTGTAATCGTCAGACCATGTGATGACATCTGTCTTGCCATCTATCTGGAATTGAACACCAAGAATATCATTAGCAGGAGCATCTTTATCACCAGCATTGGCTACAATAGCAGAGAAGTTCACTCTATCACCTGGCTTAATAGACTTCGTATTCATAAGAATCTTCGTCACAACAAGGTCATAACCGCCTGTTACAGGGGTGAAAGTACCGTAATCATCACTATTACCTACAACGTTGAAACGCTTTTCCTGCTTATTATTCTCCTTAGTTACTTCGGCTGGTAAGTTGTTCTCTGGGTCAACCAACACGCTCATGACATGTGAACCTGGTGTGGCTGTCCAAGCATCTTTTATAGAAAGAATCACTGTTTCTCCTGCCTTTAGACCCTTGTCATAGCTCTGACTCATGAACGTTTGTTTACCTCCATCAAGAGAAACCTTGAATGCAAGAGCAACATTTGCAGGGATATTGACATTCTTTGTGTTCTTGATTGCAACTTTAAAGGTAACTTTATCACCCTCTTTTAAATCTGTATTGCCATCAGCTTTCTCCCAACGAACACCCGTAACAGCTACATCGTAACCCTTGATATTATCTATAGGATCTACATTTTCATCAGGATTACCAGTGAGATTGTCGGGCTTATCAGGATTACTAACGTACTGAACTTCCTCCATAGGTATGTTTAACTCAATGGTGAACTTATTGTTACCGTGGTTAATCTCATCTGCATAACGACCTCCGTAGTTGTCAATCCATGCCGTAACGGTGTGCTTGCCTTCTGTAGCAGTCCACTCTTTGCCTACTGTACCACCACAAGCTGTTACCTTAACAAAGTTATGAGAGTCCAGACCTTGGGTGTAATCATCAGACCATGTGATGACATCTGTCTTGCCATCTATCTGGAATTGAACACCAAGAACATCACCTGCAGGTGCATTTTGGTCACCAGCATTGGCAACAATAGCTGAGAAGTTGACCCTATCACCAGGCTTAATTGACTTGGTATTCGTGAGGATCTTCGTCACAACGAGGTCATATCCGCCCGTTACAGGTGTGAATGAACCCATGTCATCAGCTGATTCGTGCACATTAAACTTCTTGAAACGCTTGTTATCTTCCTTAGAAATCTCCTTCGGTAAGTTGTTCTCTGGGTCAGCAAAAGCCTCAATATAACATGCTCCAGCCTTAGCCTTCCAAGTGCCATTTACCTTAAGAATAATAGACTGATGAGCCTTCAAACCACCATCATAAGCCCTACTTGCGAAGCTTGACTTACCATTAATCTTAACAGAAAAAGCAAGATCTACACCCTTCGGGATGTCTACATTTGATGTATTAACAATCTTAACCTCAAACGTAACAGCGTCTCCTTCCTTCAAATTAGAACTACCTTTGGCATTCTTCCAGCTGAGACCTTCCAGCTTAACATTGTATCCTGACAGTTTATCCATAGGATCAATGATACCACCTTGTTGTGTTTTATCAGCGTAAGGAGGCTCAGGAACAACATAAGAATTCTTCAAATAGATAAACTTTATAGCGTCTGCTCTCATCTTATTGTTATCTGTCCACACTGGCCATGTGCTGTTATTACCTTTCCGATCCTTACCAACATTAGCAATAACAAGGTTATTAAAGGTTGCACTACCATTGTTAGCACGAATTGCACATGCGGACATTTCTGTTGTAGAGAAGTTGTCTTTGATATCAGACAAGCCACAACCTAAAAGCTTCAGACCATCAAACAATATGTTTTCTGGATCCTTATACACTCTAACACCAAAGAAAGGAGAGTCATAAACCTCATTATTTCTAAAGGTAATATTGCGTAATTTGCCATATTCATTAAAGACATCAATACCTGCAAGGTCGTTGTTCCAAACAGGATCGGCATATGTTCCACAACGAACTACATAGTTGTTTTCTATTAAAACACCCTCCTGTCTCTCGTTATTATCAAATCTATATCCCGTAGTAAAGTCACTTGTAACATGAATACCAGATGCTAAACCATGGTCACTAACGAAGTTATTATATGCACGTTGGTCCGTTCCACCATGAATAGCAATACCACCTGCACGCCAACCAAGCTCCACTGTGTTATAAGCAAATGCGTTATTCTTTTCATCATCAGGGTTTATAGCTGCTTTATCAGGGAACATTGCAAGTCCATCATCACCATTACCACGCACATTACAGTTATATACTACAGCATTAGAAGTACCTTGACAGAAGTTCACACCATCTGCAAAGTTATTACGAATACGGCAATTTGCAACTACAACATTATTGCAATAGTCAGCTTTACCATTATAATCACCAAACCAAAAGCCGCACTCATGATGTTCTACCCATAGGTCATGGAAATAAGAATTATCCCAAACATCCATGAAAGCCTTGTACACTGCCATCTGTCTATAGCGACTACGAAGGTTTGAAGTCATATAAAAATCACATACTTCCATGTCCTTACAGTAGCCATCAGGTCCATGATCAGGGTGTCCACCAGATATACCTCCACCAAAATCCTTCGTACTTGTGAACTTAATATTGGTGTACCACATACCTGCACCTTGTATCCTTACCTGATCACCATATACACGCCATATACCGTCTAACTCGTAAGTTCCTTTAGGAATATATAGTACTTTAGAACTCTTATCAGCTTCTTTCAGTGCTTCATTGAAAGCATCAAGCCAACTATTATAGTCCTTTTTATAATCCTGAACATTTATTGCTCCTGCTGGTTGTTTAATCATTGCAGGTATGTTTTCAACCTCTATGAAATCAATTCCACATGCAATAGCCTTTAAATTCTTTATCACAATATGGTCACCAGGCTTAAGTTTGCTGTTCAATTTAAAGTGTACTTCATCAAACGCAAAGGCTGGAATGCTTCCAGGTACCTTCTCATCATGAGGATCTCTGGTACCAGGTGTGAAATACTGCCACATGTTATAAGAAGAAATGGCAACTGTCTGTTCAGATTGTTTCGTTCCTTTTGCATCATAGACCATAACCTCTAAGGAACTATTCTTTCCCATACCATCATCACTATCAGGCATGGTAAAGCGCATAGTAACGCCATCCCCATATCTGTCAATAGGCAAATCAAGAGAGTCACCATTCGTCAATTCCACATAAGAACGCTTCGAAGCCTGGGTCGCAATGTCATCTCTACTACAATTGATAGAGACCAATTTCTTAGCAGAACCATAGAATCTGCCATCTTCAGCTTCGTAACGATTATAAGGAACTGTTGCTCCACGCCTTCCATTAGGGTCTGGACCAGGGATCTTCAGTTTATCAGCCGGCCCAGCATGTGACATCATACTACCTGATATCACCAGTGTCAATGCAAGTAATAATTTCTTTTTCATACTTCACTTGATTTAGTTTTAAAAAAAGATTGTTTAAAGTGTAGCTCTCAATCGAGCGCCACAAATTTATGTTTTACTTAGTATTGTTTGATGTTTAAAAAGCCAATTACAAACGATTCTTGAGTCTTTTATCAATGAATAATCTGATTATCAGTAACTTAAGTTTATGTTTTTCACTCGCAAATACAAATACAATATCTTTAACTTGAGTGTAAATTCTTCACTATAAGGACCTTGTAAAGACCATAATATTGATTGTAAAAAGGTGAATATGTGCCTCAAATAAATACTATTGACTATCAATATATTATGTACATTATTTGAGTTTTTATAGACATAATATATTTATATTTATTCAATCTGCCATTTATAACAATCCATCTTGGCTTCTTTTGCCATGATTTTATTACGAAAAACATAACAGTAAACACGATAATTCTAAGTGTGTATATACCCATTCTAAGAAATAATATTACTGTTTTATTGAGAGGTTTATAGACTAAGTCTGGTGATATTACCATCTACTCACCTGCAGGAAGCAAGAGAATAAAAAACGCTTTTCTCTTGTTACGTTTATCAATAGTATCCTTGTAATGTAAGATAAATTCATATTAAGGATTCAATAGATGCTCTTTTGCATTGTAAAAGGTGCCCTTTTGCATGATAAAAGATGCCCTTTTACACTTCAAAAGACGCCCTTTTGCAACGTAAAAGGGCATCTTTTACAACACTGTTTATAACTATATGATTATCTGATGGTTACAAAGTCGAAAATAATTGATTTTCTTTGATTATTGAATTTATAGGATAAAAATATTGTAAAGATATTTATATAACATCCACATCATCATCCAAGTAGTTTCAAACCATAAAAAAAGAATCGGTTGGAAGCGCTCCCAACCGATTCTGAATATACTATTACTAACTGTTTTTACGGTAATATTAAAGTTTACTTTATAATAACCTTCTTACCACAATGGATGTAAACACCCTTCTTGAGACCCTCAGTTGTTGTACCATAACGGCGACCCTGGAGGTCGTAGTAATAAGAATCCTTCACGCTTTGCACTGCATTTACAGCCTCAATGCCATCCGTACCATCGATATTGTCTGGCTTATCAGGATTGTTAATGAACTGAACAGGACTCATAGGGATATTCAACTCAATTGTGAACTTGTTATTATCATGGTTTATTTCACCTGCATAACGACCTCCGTAGTTGTCAATCCATGCCGTAACGGTGTGCTTGCCCTCTGTAGCAGTCCACTCTTTGCCTGCTGTACCACCATTGGCTGTTACCTTAACAAACTCATGTGACTTCACACCTTTCCTATAATCATCAGACCATGTAATGACTTCTGTCTTACCATCTATCTGGAATTGAATGCCAAGAACATCACCAGCAGGAGCATCTTGATCGCCAGCATTGGCTACAATGGCTGAGAAATTAACCTTATCACCAGGCTTGATTGACTTCGTATTCATAAGAATCTTCGTCACAACAAGGTCATAACCACCTGTTACAGGAGTGAAAGTACCATTGTTATCTGGGGCTTCATAAACATTAAACTGCTTAACACGCTTGTTGTCATCCTTTGATGTTTCCTTCGGTAAGTTGTTCTCTGGGTCGGCAATAGCCTCAATTTTACAAACTCCAAGCTTGGCAATCCAAGAGCCATTAGCAGTAAGAATGACAGACTTACCAGCCTTCAAACCGCCCTCAAAGTCATCACTTATTGCCGCAGATTCACCATTAACCTTGACTTCAAAAGCAAGAGCTACATCCTTAGGGATATCTACATTTGATGTATTAGTAATCTTTACACGAAATGTTACAGCATCACCTTCCTTCAAATCAGAGCTACCTTTAGCATTCTTCCAGCTGATACCTTCCAGCTTAACATTATAACCTGACAGTCCATCCATTGGATCAATGATGCCACCTTGCTGATCTTTGTCAGCGTATGGAGGCTCTGGAGCAACGTATTTCTTCTTTATATTAGTGTATTTAATGGCGTCCGCTTTCTGATGATTGTTGTTCGTCCAGAGTGGCCAAGTCTGATTATTACCCAATACATCCCTATGAACATTACCTATTTCAAGGCCATCAAAGATTGGAGTTGCTTGGTCTGCACGAATGGCACAGAAGGTCACTGGCGTTGTAGAATAGCTAGTTGACATACCTGTAAGACCAGCTCCAAGGATCTTTGTATTGATAAACTTAATGTTATCAGGGTCATTTAATACTGTTATTCCGAAGCATGGAGCATCATAAATCTCCGTATTATAGAACGTAATATTCTGAAGACTACCACCCGTTTTATGCACATCCAGAGCTGCAAGGTCATTACCAAATATGTCACAATTGGTTCCGCTACGCACAATAGTATTGTTTTCGAACTTTATACCATCAGGTTTATTATTAGCATTAAACTTAGTTCCAGGGAAAGTTGAGTTCAAATGAATACCTGCAGCCAATGCCATATCAGTGACAAAGTTATTATATATGTGGTGACCAGTACCTCCATAGACAGCTATACCACCAGCACGCCAACCTAATTCTACCGTGTTATATGCGAAAATATTATCATGTAAATCACGTGCTCCACAAGCATCTTGATTCCATGTTGCAAGTCCATCATCACCATTACCACGCACACTACAGTTATAAACGGTGGCATTAGAGGTTCCTTGTGCAAAGTTTACACCATCTGCTAAGTTGTTACGAATACGGCAATTGGCGATCTTTATGCCATCACTATAATCCATCTTACCGTTATAATCACCAATCCAGAAACCACATTCGAAGTGCTCTTCCCATATATCATGGAAGTAACTGCCATCCGTATATACGTCCATGAAGCACTTGTAAATAGCCATCTGATCCATACGGCTGCGTAATGCAGAGTTGATATACATGTTACAGAACTCTATTTCTTACTATAACCATCAGGACCATGCGAACCATTACCACCTGAAATACCACCACCTTCTTTATTAGGATTAGTAAATTTGATGTTAGTATACCACATACCAGCACCGGTAATCGTCACATTATCAGCAAAAATACGCCATACTTTTCCTAAATTATAGGTACCAGCTGGAATATAAAGAGTTCTTGATGGAGAGGCTTCTGCATCCTTAACGGCTTGTATGAAAGCATCACCCCAATCACCACCAGCAGCCATGTTCTTATATTTTGTATCCTGTATGCTGATTGAACCAGCTGGTTGTTTAATCTTAGCAGGTACGTTTTCAACCTCAATAAAGTCTAAACCATACTCCATGTTACGTGAATCATCATTCTTAACAGTAATAACATCACCTGGTTTAACCTTATTATTTAACTTGAAATGTACTTCATCAAAGGCAAAACATCTAAAATCACCACCCGGTACATCCTTAGGATAAGGGTCATTTAGATTGAAATACTGCCACATAAAGTAAGATGTAAGCTTTACAGTCTGGTCTTTATTACCGTTTACATACACATCTAATGATCCATTCTCGCCCATTCCGTTAGGTGAATCCTTCATTGTGAAACGCATTGTAACACCATCACCATTTCTGTCTATCTTGAAGTTGACAGCAGAACCTTTAGATGATAAGTCTACATAAGACTGTTTTGAAGCCTGAGTAGCAATGTCCTTGCGTCCATAAGATGTAGTCTTCTTTGCTGCACCACCCGAAAGTTCTCCGTTTTCAGCCTCATAACGATTATAAGGAACCGTCGCTCCGCGTCTTCCATTGGCATCAGGTCCAGGTACTTTCAGCTTGTCTGCTGGTCCTGCCTGTGACATTAGTGTTCCTGAAAGCACCAATGTCAATGCAAGTAATAATTTCTTTTTCATCTCTACTTGATTTAGTTTCTAAAAGGATTTATAAAGTGTTATTTCTCATTTTATATCGACAAAATTATGACATTACTACCATTTAGTGAAGGATAAAAACCCGATTACAAATTAATTTAGCTTAATATAAACTACCTATATCTGATTATCAGCTACTTACATATCATAATTTCCTTTGTAATACAAAGAAAATATTGATAATTTTAAGTGTAATTACATCACTTTTATAGGTTTATTGGCAGCTTAATAAGGGTTATAAAAGTTATTTACATCCATATATTTAATATTATTGGTAATCAATTAGTTATGTTACTAACACTGAATAAAGATACGTTCTATACTTTATATTTATCTAATACGTCCCTATAACGACTTTTGCGATTTTTATCTTTTTTTGTTGTAATTTCGCTGTCAGAAAGAATTAAAAATCTTCAGGAAATTAATCTGTTTTTTTGATCTTTAGTGTAGTATAATAATAAAAGTAGTTCTTCCATAGGACAACAAAAGAATTTTTAGGTTTAGTCATAAACGAATACTTCATTACGATATTTAGTATATATGTATTTGTTATTTGGGTAATTTGAGTAACTTTATTAAACTCACATCACTAGTTAATTAAAGTTTGACAGAGCTTGTCGGGAGACAAGCTCTGTTTTTGTTTTATGTAATAAAAAATACTATCAGCAATTCAATAGGTGCTCTTTTGCATTGTAAAAGACACCCTTTTGCACTTCAAAAGATGCCCTTTTACACTCTAAAAGACGCCCTTTTGCAACGTAAAAGATGCCCTTTTACAAGCCTGTTTATAACTATCTGATTGCTTGATGGTTACAAAGACAAAAATAATAGGTTTTCCATCGTTAAAGAAAATATGAAAAAAAAATATTGTAAAGATGTTTCTTCAACTTTATAAGCATGACATTCCAGTTCTTAAAGCACAAAAAAATCGGTTGGAATAGCTTTCCAACCGATTTCTTATTGTGGCTATCGTAGAATGGTTCTACGAGTATAAATAACATTACTTGACAATGACTTTCTTGCCATTGTGGATGTAAACACCTCTTCTTAAACCATCAGTTGTTGTACCATAACGGTTGCCCTGAAGGTCATAGTAATAACCATCATTAGCCTTCACGTCAGTGTTTACATGCTCAATACCATTGGTATTACCCTTTCCATCACCAAGATCGTCTGGCTGATCAGGATTGTTGATGAACTTAATCTCCTCAAGTGGAATGTTCAATTCAATGGTAAACTTATTATTATCATGATTGATTTCATCAGCATAACGACCATTATAGTTATCTATCCATGCCGTTACTGTGTGCTTACCAGGCGTTGCAACCCACTCATTACCTTGCTGACCGCCATTTGCTGTGACTTTAGCAAACTGGTGAGACTTCACACCTTGTGTGTAATTATCTGACCATGTGATAACATTTGTATTGTTATCAATGATAAACTCTACACCCAATTGCTGTCCTGCAGGAGCATCCTTATCACCAGCATTGGCAACATAAGCAGAGAAGTTTACTCTGTCACCTGGCTTAATACTCTTCTTATTGGTGAGGATTTTGGTCACAACAAGGTCGTAACCACCTGTTACTGGAGTGAATGAACCCTTATTATCAGATGACTCTTGTACGTTAAATCTCTTCGTACGGGTATTGTTTGCCTTATTCGTATCATCACTCAGACGGTTGCGATAGTCGACCTCTGCAACAATAGTATGCCCACCAGGTTGTGCTGACCATGTAGAGTTTGTTGAAACAATGATAGGCTGATTGGCTTTAAGACCATTCTTGTTGTCATCGGTAACATAGCTTTCCTTACCATCAACCGTAACCTTTACACCAATCTTCACACCTGCAGGGATATCCTTATTACATACAAGAGAGGTCCTGAATGTTACCTGGTCACCTTCCTTAAGGTTGGTATCACCACTTGCATTCTCCCAACGTAGACCCTTCAAAGATATGTCATAGTTGGTAATTCCATCCATAGGATCAACTACACCACCACCTTGGTTCTTGTCAGCTTCAGGTGCTTCAGGTACATTATAGCTGACATCAGAGAGATAATCATAGCTTACTGACTTAGCAAGAGCCTCATTATTATCAGTCCATAAAGGCCATGTCTTATTATTACCAACCTTATCTGGGCTTACATTAGCGATCTTCAGACCATCGATAAACTTGACATTATCGTTCTCTAAACGGATAGCAGCCGTAGAATGTTCCCATGTTGAGTACTTCGTTGTCTGCCCTGCAAGAGATGCACCGAGTATCTCTGTCTTCTTAAACACAATACCTGTTGGACCTTTAAATATACGAATAGCATCAAAAGGAGAGTCATAAATCTTCGTATTATTAAAGGTAACGTTGCGTACATCACCCTTAATATCGATTGCAGCAAGGTCCTCATGCCAGCTATCATCATTCGTACCACAACGTACAAGGATGTTATTATCGAAGCTGATGTTCTGTGTATTCTTGAATTTAGGACCATCAAAGATGTCATTCAAGTGTATACCAGCTGACATAAACATATCAGCAAGGTAGTTATTGTAGACCTTATGCCCATTACCACCATATATAGCAATACCTCCAGCACGCCAAATAAACTCAATAGTGTTGTAAGCAAAGGTGTTGTTTGACTCATCATGGGCTCCTTGATTATCATGATTCCACATTGCAAGACCATCATCACCATTGTTACGGATGCTACAATTGTATACAGTAGCATCTGAAGTACCCTGACAGAAGTTAACTCCATCAGCGAAATTGTTGCGGATTCGACAGTTATATATCTTCAAACCGCTGCTATAATCAATCTTTCCATTATAGTCAGCAATCCAAAAACCACACTCAAAGTGGTCCTCCCAGATATCATGAATAGCACTTCCACCTTTGAAAACATCCATGAAACACTTGTAAACAGCCTTCTGGTCCCAACGACTTCTTAGGTTTGAGTTGATATAAAAGTTACTTATATCCATGTTATTGCAGTAATCATCAGGTCCATGTGAGCCATTACCACCAGAGATACCACCACCAAATGGGTTAGGATTAGTAAACTTAAGGTTTGTATACCATATACCAGCACCAGTGATTTTCACGTCTGATCCATAGATATACCATATACCACTGAGCTCATAAGTACCTGCTGGTATATAGAGTTTTTTTGACCCTGCATCAGCATCTTTCAGTGCTTCTTCAAACGCTTTAAGGTAATCGTTACCCTTAATGTACTGCTTATACTTCGTATCAGTTACACTAACAGCCCCTGCAGGACGGTCAATTTCTTGTGGAACAACCTCTGTCTCAATGAAATCAACGCCATATTTCAGTCCTTTTGCACCAGAACTCTGAATACGAATACGGTCATTAACATGCAAAGGCTTGTTCAAAATGAAGTGAGTTTCATCAAAAGCGAAACATCCAACACCATTATCATTCTTATCAGAAGGGTTTCCGCTGGCAAAATACTGCCACATATAATAAGAAGTAAGGTCAACAGTCTGCACCTTTTTCTCGTTGATATAGATGTCTAATGAGCCATTCTGCCCCATACCATCTGGTGTATCAGGCATTGTAAAGCGCAGAGTTACACCGTTGGCATTGGTCTTCATGGTCCATTCAGCATACGAACCATTTGACGGTAGTTCTATGTATGACTGCTTAGAAGCTTGTGTTGCGATATCCGTACGCTTCCAGTTTGCCGACTTAACAAGCGTAGCTCCGCCACCAAGCTTAGCCGTTTCGGAATCATAACGAGTATAAGGCATCAACGCACCTACACGTCCATTAGCATCTGCAGAGGGCACATTGATATCGTCCGCATAGCTTGCATGCGACATCAAAGTACCAGTAAGCAGCAGTGTTAATGCTATAAAAAATTTCTTTTTCATACTTTTACTTTATTTATCCTTTTAAAAAACTATTGTATACAATCATTTTAAACCTTCTCATCACAAATGTATTACATTCCAATAAGATATGGGCGTTAAAGAAAACTATTATAAATCATATTGTTCTAATACAAAAAATATTTTACTGATTATCAATAGATTAAGTTCTGAGAAAAACTCATTTATACAAAGAAAGAAAAGCTATTTTAAGTCGTAAAAAAGCTATTTATCGAGTAATTTGGCTGAAATAACGTCTTAAACTATTGTTTTCTGAAGATTAATGGCTAAGAATAAATTGATTTTTTTTATATAAAGTAATAAGTAAAGAATAAAAAAAATGTTACTTATATAGTGTTGTACAAAGTATGAAATGTCCTGCTTTTAAATGAAAATCCTCATGAAGATAAGCATAAATCTTCATGAGGATCAGTATCAATAAGTAACCTTATCGGCTTATTTTATCTGTGAAGTAACAGGGCTATTAATACCTTTCATTGCTACTAAGAATGCCTTTGCATATCCAAACTTAAGTCGCATGTCAAGTCGAACAGGGATATGATTAGGATCATCTGTCACATAGAAGCTGGCAATGTCTCTCCATTTACCATCTTCCTCTTCATAATAAGTGAGCTTCAAACAGCGGTATTTGTGACCGTTATCAGCCTTTATGTTTTCTTTTCCACCATATACTATACGTGCGGGTCTACGATCATCACCATCAACAATAGGGAATTTAACCACTTCTCCATTCTTCCAGCTTTCTGGATTGAAGCTTCTTGCACGCAGGAAGATGCTCATCATGTCATAACAACAGTCATCATACGTGCGTTCTTTCCAACGATGTTTGCCATCATTACCCATATAATGCTGCTTAACCCTGCACTTACCATTGGGATAAGAGTAGAAAACTTCATCTACGGTGTAACGCTTTCCTTCTCTTGCTCCTTTGCGATAATAGAGCGGAGCCATCTGTTTTGAGTTATAAGTAAGCAACGTATCACGCAATACAAAGTAGTCATCTAACCGTCCAGTACCACGAGTTGTCAGTGAAGCACGGTAAGCTGGGATTCCTTTATACGTTGATGAGACAGTATACCAGGAAGCTGTTCCTGCCTTAACCCATACAAACTTCCAGTTATAATAGAGGTTATAAGTAAGGTATTCACCACTGCTGAATGCTGTATTGCGGAACGTACACTGTGCCGAAGAACTCAAAGAGAGCATTGCAAAGAGACAAACTATATAAGTTTTTAGTTGTTTCATATTCCTTGTTTTTGTTCAATTCATATTATACTTATTCTTTTTCTCTTTTTAAAAGAAAAGAAATGTTTTAGTATGATAGGCTGTGGATTAGTGCAGAACTTTTCCTTTAATTTCTTGCATGATAAGTTATCAACCCGTGGTATCGGCTTATCAACAAGTTATTCATTTGTTTAATGCTTGATTTTCAGCCGTTATGATGAGTTATCCACATTATCACTAAACGGTGCAAAGATAATAAGTTTATATCTTTTTTAGTGTGAAAGTTGTGTAAAACTTCTCTAAAACCCAGTTAATAACCTTGTGGATATCCACGTATGACAGTGTTTTCTATTTTCCTTGTGGATATCTATAGGGTTATTAGAAAGTTATGCACAGGGTTTTCAACATAGTTATCCACACTTTTGTTAATTGTCATTGGGATAAGATGGGTTATATAAACTTGTGATAAGTATATATGTTCTGATAATAAGTAAAGTAACAAAAGAACATAAGAATGGTGAATATTTAGGATGGTAAAACAATATTACAAGAAGAAGAAGGGAATGTTGAGTAAAACGGAAGATATTATTCTTTTTACGGTTTTGTAATCGTCACATTATCAATAGGTTATAAAGAGGCTTGTAAAAGGGCATGTTTTGCATTGTAAAAGGGCGTCTTTTACACATCAAAAGGGCACCTTTTACCATGCAAAAGGGCATCTTTTACAACGCAAAAGACGCCCTTTTAAAAATCAATTAAGAACTTATTTTACAAAAAGTGGTTATTGTATAATGTCTTAACCCTATACGATAAAAGCCAAATGACGTGTTGATAACAATTGACCAACACGCCATTTGGCTTTATTGTGAAGTATCTGACTGCGTAATTTACTGTGACCGCAGTAGTACTTTATTTATAAATCATCTTCAAGTGCTGTACTCTTGGCATACGCTGTACTCCTTGCTTCGAAGAAATCAGTCTTTACCATGTTTGCATTAGAGTACTGACTAACCCATTTCATGTTCTCTGGTTCTTTCTGATTCTCCTCATAAAGGAAGCCAAAGCCAAGTCCTGACCAACGCAGGTTACCCAGATATTGAATGTAATCTGATACCATCTGCGCATTCAATCCCTGTACATCGTTACCGATAACATACTGTCCCCAGGCGATTTCCTGCTTTACTCCCTCGCGCATCATGTCCTCATAAACCTTTATCTTCTCTGGAGTGAACATGTCAGGTTCCTCTTTCTTCAGTTCAAGGATGATACTACGGAAGAGCCAAAGGTGTGTATTCTCATCTCGATTGATGTAACGAATCTCCTGAGCAGAGCCTGACATCTTTCCGTTTCGGCTGAGGTTATAGAAGAACATGAAGCCACTATAGAAGTAAATACCCTCAAGAATGAAGTTAGCAATCAGTGTTTTCATAAGACTGAACTTGTCTCTCTTCTCATGAAACTCGTTATAACAGTCACCAATAAACTTGTTACGGTTCAAGAGATGCTCATCAGTCTTCCACTGATAGAGGATGTCATTGCGCTCTTCAGGACTACAGATGGTATCCAACATATAGCTGTAACTCTGGCTGTGGATACATTCTTGGAATGCCTGAATGTGCAGACAGAGGTTTACTTCATTGGCTGTGATGTATTCACTGACCGTTGGGAGGTTGTTACTCTGCAATGAATCGAGGAATACAAGGAAACTCAGAATCTTGTCATAAGCCGTGCGTTCAGCCTTATCCAGTCGTGGATAATCCTTGAAATCCTGAGAAAGATTGATTTCTTCAGGTATCCAGAAGTTATTCATAGCTTGTCGATACCAGTCGCTAACCCATGAATATTTCATGTTGTTAAAGTCATTCAGATTAGTGGTATTACCACCAATCATACGTCTCAGGCGCAAGTCAATATCGCCAGAGGGATTGAATAGGGTGTTTCGCTTTAATTGATTGTCCATTGTTTTATGATCTTTTGTCATGGGAGTGGAAATAGTCAGTTCATTGATAACCTTGGTTTCTTTAACTTTTCCACCTCCCTGACTTCTTTAAATTCTTAATTATGATGCACAACTTTCGCACTCTTCTACTTCTAATGACTTACTGCGTACGTAATAAATGGTCTTTACTCCACTCTTCCATGCAAGTAAATAGAGGTCGAGAACCTGGCGCATTGTGAAGTCATTGGTAATATAGAGGTTCATACTCTGTGCCTGGTCAATGTGGCGTTGGCGCACACCTGAAGCACGAACACTCCACTTCTGGTTGATGAGATAAGCACTCTTGTACATCCAGTAAGTGTCATCTGACAGCTCAGGTGCCACACGTGGCAGCATACTACCCTTCTTTTCCTCTAGGAAGAAACGCTTCATAATTGGGTCAAGACCGGCTGTTGTACCTGCAATGATACTTGTACTGCTGGTTGGAGCCACTGCAAGTAGATAAGCATTGCGCATACCTTGACGTGCTACAGTCTGACGAACTTTCTGCCATTCAGCACTGTTGTAATCACGTTTATCAAAGTAAGCACCTGTCTCCCAGTCGCTTCCTTCAAAGAATTTATAGCTTCCTTTCTCCTTAGCAAGGTCGGAACTGGCAATAATAGCAGCACGATTGATGGTCTCAAACACCTTATCCATGAATTCAAGATGCTCTTCGCTCTCCCATTTGATATGTCTTTTAGCCAATGCATGATGGTAGCCACTGACGCCAAGTCCAATGGAACGATAGCGTTGGTTGGTGAGTTCGGCATAAGGAATAGGATAAAAGTTGAGGCTTATGACGTTATCTAAGGCGCGAACAACCGTAGCTACCTTCTCTTTCATCTTCTCTTCATCCTCCAAAGGCAGGCGTCCTAAGGACAGACTGGCAAGGTTACATACAACAAACTCGCCTGGACGTGTAGTAGTAACAACCACTGTATCACCGTCTTTGGTCTCAACTTCCTTCGAAACGCTTTCTATTGGAGCCATGTTCTGTGCTATTTCGGTGCATAGATTAGAGCAATAGATGATTCCTTTATGCCCATTTGGGTTGGCACGGTTCACTGCATCGCGATTGAAAGTGAATGGTGTACCAGTCTCAACGGCTGAGCGGAGAACCAATCTGACGATGTCTTTGATGCTGATGACACGTCTTGAGAGTCGTTGATCATTAACACAATCAAGGTATTTACGCTCCCATTCCTCTCCATAACAGTCCTCTAAGCAGTAACCTTTCAGCCTCATTATCTCGTTAGGGCAGAAGAGATACCAGTTCTGATCAAGGTTTTCATCAGCCATTTTCCAAAATAAATCAGGGTAACATACGGCTGGGAAGATGTCATGTGCCTTCATTCGGTCGTCACCATTGTTGGTTCTGAGTTGCAAAAACTCTGGTAAATCCTTGTGCCATACGTCCAAATAAACGGCAACAGCACCTTGGCGCATACCCAATTGGTCAACAGCAACGGCTGTATCATTTACCAATCGCATCCAACGAATCACTCCTCCGGCTACTCCTTTGAAGCCTCTTATGTTGCCACCTGTGGCACGTACTTTTCCAAAATACATACCCATACCACCGCCGAACTTGCTAACTTGTGAGAAATTGTCCAAAGAACGGTAGATACCATCAAGGCTATCAGGTACAGTATCAATGAAACAGCTGGATAATTGATGGCTTGGTTTACGGGCATTGGACAGTGTTGGCGTTGCCATTGTCACCTCCAGCTGACTCAGAAGGTCATAGATACGTTTTACCCATACCATTCTATTGTCTCGTTTCTCAGGCATAGCAAGGTGTAAAGCGATACCAAGGAACATCTCTTGTACACGTTCAATAACCTTTCCAGTGTATCCTTTGATGACATAACGCTTGAGAAGTAAGTCTAATCCAGAATAGTTCAGCAGCTCATTGCGTTCTGGTTTAATGAAGGTTGCTGCCTCATTGATTTCATCTTCGTTGTAGTTTTCGAGAATATAATTGCCATACAGCCCCTCTGCGGTCATGTATTTTATCTTCTTGTACAAGGTATTGATACCTAATTCAGCTTCTAAATGGCTTATTTTCTGCTCAGCTTGGTGCGACAAGATGCGTGCAGAGATCATTTCCCATGCTGGTGCTTCAGGTGTTGTCAGCTCAACAGCAGCCTTGATGAGTGCGTTGAGTGCCTCTTTCTGTGACATTCCAGGCTTGCAGAAACTTGTGAATTTCTCTTGAAGAGTTACCATACTGTAGGCTCTTTCCCGATATTGACGTGCCACAACGTGCAGAACATCTACCAATTCATTGTCATCTGTGACGCGTGCAATATCATTGATGGCCTTTCTTTGTTCGTTGCGTTGGTAACGGAAGAGGATGAAGTTCTTTGCTTCATCATAATGTCCGTGCATCATAAGATGCTTTTCTACTTGGTTCTGAATCTCTTCAACAGTTCGTTGTGCAGGATTATCAATGATGATTTTCTCCACTTCAGCAACCATACCAGCTATGTCTTGGTCGGAAATAGCTTTTCCTGTACTCTCAAAACTCTTCCTGATAGCCCTCAGAATCTTCTTGTTATTATAGATTTCTGACGTGCCATTACGCTTTATAATTTCCATTATTAATTTTTATAAGTTTTCCTTTTTACTGCTTTTTTAGTCTTATAAGTTAGTTATAAGGATTATATAAATATCTATATATCAATGTTTTAACATTATATTGATACTTTCCTGTTGGCAAAGTTACAAAAAAATAATCATAGAAAGTTATCCAAAAAGTTTAATTTTCTCGGTTTTTGTACTTTTTTTAGTTTCCCAAAAATTACAGACTTGTTGGTCTTCTTTTTTTATCATTTATCAGTCATTGATTTTTTTAATAAGGTTATAACCAGAATTCAATGTGTCAAGTATATTTCTCTCTTTGATTATGTTTTTGCTTTTAATGAAATGATATTACAAAATTTTATCTGTTGTTTGTTGAAGAGGAATAGATAATGCTTTATTTCTGACTTTGTAACTGTCAGTTATTCAAAGGGTTATAAAAGGCATTTTAAAAGGTGCCCTTTTACCATTCAAAAGGGCACCTTTTACATGTCAAAAGATGCCCTTTTACATGTCAAAAGATGCCCTTTTACATTGCAAAAGGTGCTCTTTTAGAATGCAAAAGAGCATGTATTGATTTATGGATGTGAATTTATCTTACACCAGAAGGGTATAAACAAAAAAAGAATAATTGCTCACAGGGTAAGTAACCCTTAATGAGCAATTATTCTTTTATGGTTTTTGTATTTTTGAAAGTCTGTTTCTTCCTGCTTACTTCTTCGTTAGTCTCTCTTCCTTTTCTTGGTAAGTCTTACCTTTGGAACGTAGCATAGCCCACACACCGAGGGCTATGAGTGGGATACTTAGAATCTGTCCCATGTCGATTGGCAGTCCATTCTCGAATGCTTCCTGTACCTCTTTCGTGTATTCTATGAAGAAACGGAAGGTGAAAATGAGGGTCAGACAAAGTCCAAAGTAGAGTCCTGTGCCCACCTTTTCCGGATGTTTCCTATATATAAGGTATATAAAAAGGAAGATGAAAAGGTAAGCTATGGCTTCATAGAGTTGCCCTGGATGGCGTGGATGAGTGTCTACATTATAGAAGATAAACGCCCATGGAACATCAGTTACCTTACCGATGATCTCTGAATTCATCAGATTTCCTAATCGGATAAAGCAGGCAGTGATACCCGAACAAATACCAAAGAAGTCGAGCACAACCCACGTATTCATCTTATAATTGCGGATATAGAGGAAAGAGCAAGCAATAATCCCACCACTCCACCGTGTGATGCCAGTCCTTGGAAGCCTGAATACTGCCAGGAACCATCAGGAAGATGGTGGAAAGGGATAAATATTGAGAGGAATCCATCCCATGATGTGAGGAAATCCTCTGGCTCATAGAAGAGACAATGTCCCAATCTTGCACCTGCCAATACGCCTATAAAGACATAAAGGAAGAGGGGTTCAAACTTTTCTGCAGGGTATTTATGGCGTTTATAGAGCCACTGCATCATGAAATAACCCAGTGCAAGACCTATCAGCCAGCACATTCCGTACCAGCGAACAGGGATTGGTCCGAGATGGAAAAACACCTCTTCCGGTTGCCAGGCAATATACAGTAGATTGTTCATAATAAATAATTCTTAGTGATAAGGCTATACATTAAATCTAAAGTGCATGATGTCACCATCCTGGACAACATAGTCTTTGCCTTCAATACCAAGTTTTCCAGCTTCACGGATAGCTGCTTCAGAACCATATTTAATGTAATCGTCGTACTTAATAACCTCTGCACGGATAAATCCTTTCTCAAAGTCAGTGTGGATAACACCGGCACATTGTGGGGCTTTCCATCCCTTATGGAAGGTCCAAGCCTTCACTTCCATTTCACCGGCAGTGATGAAAGTCTGGAGATTCAGCAAGTGATAAGCCTTATTGATGAGGCGGTTAACACCACTTTCTTCCAATCCAAGTTCGTCAAGGAACATCTTTTTGTCCTCATAACTGTCAAGTGAAGCAATGTCTTCCTCTGTCTTTGCAGCAATAATCATGGCTTCAGCACCTTCTTCAGCTGCTATCTTCTCTATCTGTTTGCTGTATTCATTGCCCGTCTTGGCACTTGATTCATCCACATTGCAGACATAAAGAACTGGTTTTGTCGTAAGAAGGAAGAGGTCATGGGCTGCTTGTTGTTCTTCTTTGCTATCGAATTCAACGCTACGCGCATTCTTTCCTTGTTCCAAAACCTCTTTATATGCTCTAAGACAGTGACCATGATCTTAGCGTCTTTATTCCCTGAAGCAGCTACTTTTTGCTGCTTAGAGAGCTGAGCCTCAATGGTTTCAAGGTCTTTTAGCTGTAACTCAGTATCGATAATCTCCTTATCTTCAACAGGATTGACAGCCATTCCACCTTCACGAACTACGTTATCATCTTCGAAACAACGAATGACGTGAATGATGGCATCACACTCACGGATGTTACCAAGAAACTTATTACCGAGTCCTTCACCCTTTGATGCACCCTTTACGAGTCCTGCTATGTCGACAATCTCGCAAGTAGCAGGAACGATTCGTCCCGGGTGAACAATCTCTGCAAGCTTCGTCAGTCGTTCATCAGGGACGGTAATAACACCGAGATTCGGTTCTATTGTACAGAAAGGGAAGTTAGCTGCCTGTGCTTTGGCACTGCTCAGACAGTTGAAAAGTGTGGACTTACCAACATTTGGTAGTCCTACTATACCACATTTTAATGCCATTTTTTATATAAACGTTTATTTCTTTGATGCAAAAGTACGGAAATAAATCGATATAAGCGATAATAAACAGTAATAGATAGGTGATGTAATTACCACTTATTACTGTTTATTATCGCTTATATTTACTTTTTCTTATTGCTCGAAAGCTTCTGCTTCAGCCGCAGCAATGATAGCTTCGCGGTCGAATTTGCGTGTATGAGAGGTATTAGAGGGGTTTGATTCTTCAACCTTCTCTTTGTCAGTATCGGATGTTTCTATGAGCTCTTCAGCTTGTAAACCTTCGTCAGTAACTGTTGTATTCTCATCAAAAACCTCCGTCTGAAATGGATTTTCATGTTTCTCAGTCTCAACTTCTGACCCCACAATGAAGTTCATGTCTTGAGAGGTTTCAGGCACATTGAGTACCGGTTCTTCTTCCATCTTTGTACGGTTAGCTTGGCTGTGAACACTTCATCAATGAATTGCGGCTCACGACGCAAACGTTGAAGTGTTAGTTTGGCAGCTTCTTGCTGACTTTCCTTCTTCGAATAGCCATGACCTTCGCCACATTCCAGTCCTTCCATGATAACTTGGAAGCGGAAAGTAGGGCTACCTTGTTTATCTTTGTTGTGTTCAAGGAGTTTAAACTCCATGCTAACCTTGTTCTTTTGGGTCCATTCTATGAGCTTAGACTTAAAGTTTACTTCCTTATAAGCAACCTTGTCAATATTGATAAGGTCACCCAGAATCTGCTTTTTCATGAACCGCATGCAAGCATTGTAGCCATGGTCAAGATATAAAGCACCAACTAATGCTTCAAAAGCATTACCACCCAGATAGCTATTATGTGATGACGTGTGCCCACTGGAGAGTATTAACTGGTCAATACCCATCTCTTTTGCCAGCCGGTTCAGTGTGTCTCGTTGTACAATCTTCGAACGTGTGTTGGTTAAGAAACCCTCACGTTTCTTTGGAAAGTGCTCATAAACGATGTCACCGACAATAGCATCAAGGATAGCATCACCAAGAAATTCAAGTCGTTCATTGTTTACAGGCTTGCCTTTAGCGTTACGATGCGCTACACTCTTGTGTAAGAGAGCTGTCTTGTAATAACTAATATCGTGTGGAATGATGCCGATAATCCGGTACAAAGACAAATAAAGCTCCTTCTCCTTGCGGAAAGGGAGCTTTATTCTATCAACTATATGATTCAGCATATACTATTATTAGTCAGCATATTTCTTGAATACTACACAGGCATTGTGACCACCGAAGCCGAAAGTATTACTGAGAGCAGCACGTACCTCACGCTTCTGGGCCTTGTTGAAGGTAAAGTTAAGCTTGTAGTCTAACTCTGGATCCTTGTCGTCTTCCTGATGATTAATCGTAGGAGGAACGATGTTGTCTTTAACAGCCAGTACACAAGCCATAGCTTCAACAGCACCTGCTGCACCAAGAAGGTGACCAGTCATACTCTTTGTAGAAGAGATATTCAGCTTGTAAGCTGCATCACCAAACAACTCTTTGATAGCCTTAGCCTCAGAGATATCACCAACATGAGTTGATGTTCCATGAACATTGATGTAGTCAATGTCTTCTGGTTTAAGACCTGCATCATGAAGTGCTGCCTCCATAACAAGCTTGGCACCGAGGCCTTCAGGATGAGAGGCTGTGATGTGATGTGCGTCAGCTGACTCACCTTCACCAACCATTTCTGCATAGATCTTAGCACCACGTGCCTTAGCATGTTCTAACTCTTCAAGGATGAGACAGCCTGCACCTTCACCCATTACGAAGCCATCACGACTTGCTGAGAATGGACGTGAAGCATGTTCTGGGTCATCATTGCGGGTTGAGAGGGCATGCATAGCATTGAAACCACCAACACCACAAGCACAGATTGCAGCCTCAGCACCACCGCTAACGATGATATCAGCCTTGCCCAGACGTATCTGGTTGAAGGCAGCAGCCAGTGCATTTGTTGATGAAGCACATGCTGATGTTGTTGTATAGTTAGGACCATGGAATCCGAATTGGATTGAAATCTGTCCTGCAGCAATGTCTGCAATCATCTTAGGGATGAAGAAAGGATTGAATTTTGGACCTGCTTCAGCATGCTGTGCATAGTATGTCACTTCATCCTCGAAGGTCTTAATACCACCAATACCTACTCCATAGATGACACCAACGCGGTTCTTGTCAACTTTCTCCAGGTCAATTGCAGCATCTTTAACACCCTGTATAGCACTGATCAGAGCCAACTGAGTGTAACGATCAAGCTTGCGAGCTTCCTTACGGTCAATGTAATCATTGATATTCAGGTTCTTTACCTCACAAGCAAACTGTGTTTTGAACTGGGTTGTATCGAAATGTGTAATAGGAGCAGCACCACTTTTACCTGCCAGCATACTCTGCCAAGTCTCCTCAGGGTTGTTACCTAATGGAGTAACGGCGCCAAGACCTGTTACAACTACTCTCTTTAATTCCATTCGTTGATATATAAATTAAAAGCTAAAGTCAAAAAAAAAGCCAAGCAAAACAGATGCTTTGCCTGGTGCTTTTTCTCTGTTAACGCTTACTTAGCGTTCTCTTCGATATAGGCAATAGCGTCACCAACAGTAGCAATCTTCTCTGCCTTATCATCAGGAATAGAGATGCCAAACTCCTTTTCGAACTCCATAATCAACTCTACTGTATCCAAAGAGTCAGCACCGAGGTCGTTTGTGAAGCTTGCCTCTGGCTTAACTTCAGCCTCATCAACACCAAGTTTATCTACGATAATAGCCTTTACTTTTGATTCAATTTCTGACATAATTGTAAAATTTAAAATGTTTAATATTAATATTCAAATTCTAAAATGCGGTTGCAAAGGAACTGTTTTTTTTCCAAGTGTGCAAGTTTTTTGATTAAAAAAGCGTTCCTTTATGCACAAATGGTATACCATTGTGCAATTTTTTCTTGCTTTTTATCGTTTTATCTCACGATAAATCAAATGATTATATCACTTCATTCATACCTTACTATATAATATAATAGGTGTGAAATGTGGTTCTTCTTGGTAGTATTTCAATGAAAATCATCTGTTTTATTTTGCCTTTTGAGGATTTTACTATATATTTGCAGAAGAAATAAAAATAACAACCGAATGTCATTTACAGAACACTGCAACGAAATTTTCAATCAGGCAATTCGTGATTATCATGTTACTGATAATGTGGACACGCCAATTAATAATCCTTATGACAGAGATTCCATCGAAACCGGCTCTATCTGAAATGTTGGATAGATACCGTACAGTGGCATTTTGAGGATCTTATCCGTGACCCGCACATCAATCCTGAAGACGGAATGAGCCTTAAGCATCGTATTGATCGTTCTAATCAGGACCGTACAGACCTTGTTGAGCAGATTGATTCATACTTCCGTCAGCTTTATTCTGATGTAACTCCGCTGCCAGACGCTACTATTAATACGGAGAGCCCAGCATGGGCTGTAGACCGTTTGTCTATCCTTGCGCTGAAGATTTATCACATGAAGGAGCAGACAGAGCGCACTGATGCATCTGCTGAACACATTGAAAAATGCAAGTCAAAGTTAGCTATTCTGCTTGAACAGCAGAAAGATCTTGATTTAGCTATTGACCAATTGCTTGATGATATCAAGTCAGGACGTAAGTACATGAAGGTATATCGCCAGATGAAGATGTATAACGATCCTGCAACAAACCCGATACTTTACAATAAAAAGTAAGTGGAAAAGCCTCATCCCTGCCCTCTCTCCGTGTGGAGAGGAGGCAGGGATTGCTGTTAAGAGTAGGTAATTTTCATTATTGCTTTATTGTTTTTATGCCCTAAAATCCCTCTACTCTATGAAGACTCCCCACATTCTTATTATTCGTTTCTCAGCCATGGGTGACGTAGCCATGATGGTTCCGATTGTATTCTCGCTTGCTAAGCAGTATCCAGATGTGAGAATTAGTGTCGTTTCCAGACCCTTTGCCCGTTCTTTTTTCCAACGTATTGCCCCGAATGTGAGCTTTATGGCGGTGGATTTAAAGAAAGATTATAAAGGTATTAGGGGACTCAGTGCACTTTATCGGCGCTTATTGGCAAAAAGACCTACGGCAGTAGCTGATTTTCATAATGTCCTTCGCACGCGTTATCTCCGCTTCCGATTCCTTCTTGGAGGCTATTCTGTGGCACATATCAATAAGCATAAGCGTGGAAAGAAGCTATTATGTCGAAGAGAAAATAAGGTTTTCAGACAGCAGCCTACGTCCTTTCAGAATTATGCTGATGTGTTAGCAAAGCTGGGTTATCCTATAAAACCTTCGTTTACGAGTATCTTCCCAGAAGGAGGAGGTGACCTCAAGAGTCTCCCTAATATAATAGGTGAAAAGCTATCTACCGATTGTTGGATTGGTATAGCACCCTTTGCAGCACATGCAGGTAAGATGTATCCAAGGGAAAAGATGGAGAAAGTAATCAATAAAATTACTCTTTCCCACCCCACTTGGCGTATCTTCCTCTTTGGAGGTGGTAAGGATGAGGTAGATGTACTGAACAGTTGGGCAGAGAAATATCCACAGTGTGTTTGTGTAGCAAACGTTCTTCATGGTTTAGAAGAGGAGCTAATCCTTATGAGTCACCTTGATACTATGGTGTCAATGGACAGTGCTAACATGCATTTAGCCTCCCTTGTTGGTACACGTGTTGTCAGTGTATGGGGTGCAACACATCCTTATTGTGGTTTCATGGGATGGAATCAGCAAGAGGACGATGCTGTACAAATCACCACCTTATCCTGTCGTCCATGCTCAGTCTTTGGTAACAAACCTTGTTATCGTGGCGATTTTGCATGTATGAACAATATACTTCCTGAAGAAATAGTGCAGCGTGTGGAAGCTGGTATATCCTAAATTGTTAGGCAAACAGTATATAATAAGGTAATATAACGATTACTGTCCTGCAAGCATCATCAGTCTTTATATTTATGAAATCCCTGCTATATACACATTAATAATGGTAGATGCGAGGGTATCTCTCTGTATTTTACTTATGTGTTGATGCTTAGCACCTGTTGTGTTGATGCTTAGCACCTATTGTGCTGCAGCCTAGCACATATGGAGTTGTTGGTAGACACCAATCCTATAATCCTTTTATTTGGTATTGTTATTGACTTTTCTTTTTGATAGATATGGCTTAAGTCTGTATTACTTAATAGGGAATTCAGCCTTTTAGGTTCGTCTTTATTTTTCTATTGAAAAATAATTTCCTGTCATTTCTGTCATGCCATTCACTGTTATAATGTAATGATAGACAGGTGGTTATTGGAAATGTTAAATGTGACAGCAAATAAAATTTAAAATAAACTAGGGTATATGCAGTATATCATCCCACATATGTACCATGACGTTTTCTGCATATCTATTACTACTAATAAGATAATAAACACATGGGAAGGAGACTATTTCAAGAATATTATCGCATCATTTAATGCGCTTTACCTGATTATCTTCTACGTACCACACATCATCGCAATCTGTCTTTTGAGCTTTCTGGAGTGCGGATATCAATTGCTTTTGGTTTGTTATTTCTTCATTAATAATCGTTTTTGGCCATTGATAACCTGTCTGTTGTCGCACGGAATAACCCCAACCAAAAGCTTCGTAGGGAATAACCCAGAAAGAAGAATATTTTGTTTCGCCCTTGTTTAAGTGTATGATCATTACCTTGTTTATTGGTCTGTCACATTGGCTAACAATACTTTCCGCCATCTGTTCTCCTACTTTTCCTGATAACCATGCGGCATAGGTATGATGTAAGAATGTAAAAAGGGCGGTTATGAGGTAAAGTACCGATGAGAATATTAGCATGCGTTTGTTCTTTATCTGATCACAAAGTAGTGCTATCATGATTATGGCAAATGGAGAAACAGCATAGCAATGCATAGTAGAAAAGATCGTAATAAGGTTGACAAACGCTCCAACAAAGAAGGATAATAATAGTACAATGATTGTTTTTTGTAATCGGAATGACCGAAACACAAACCATAAGAACGGAGCAGGTAGTACTCCTGTTATGGTAACAAGAACAAGATTGCGGTGAAAGGGATGGATTAAACTTGCATAGTCAATGGGATAAAATGTCATTCCGAGCATTATACCAAGGTTTCGTAACAAGCGTATAAGTGTAAATTGCATGTAAGTATTGTCTGCTACAGAGAATGTTTTGGTCAACAAAACACGACAGGTTAAGTAGAAAACAAATAGCAAGCAACTGACCGTCATATGCTTCATTGCATGTTTGAAGCTAATCTTCCCTGTGCTCCAGACTATCATTGGAGGGCAAACAAACCATATATAACCTGATTCTTTTGAAAAGATAGACAACAAAGAGCATATGAGCCAGAGTATGATTCTAGGCTTTCCCTGTATGTATATGTAGCTATATAAAGCAAGAAGTCCCCATGAAAGTGAATAGGTTTGGTTCAAAGAGTCTATATCTAACACCGTCCCTAATGTGGCTGGTGACAGATAAAAGAGTAATACAGAGATATTACGTGATAAGGAACTAATCTTAAACCACTGCAGAATCCTGTATACTAAATAGGTATTAAGGATATGTCCTAATAGGATAAAGTATGGTTTAAGGTAGGGAAAAGCTGATAATCAAGTCCAAGGATATGACCGAATAATACATCGAAAGGTCGCCAATAGTTACCATCAGGGAGCAACTCTGTGAGTTTTAATGCCGATGTCTGTGGTACAGTATAGTATGTCCAATCGTCAAAGGTAGGCTGAAGTTGGCATAACAGAAACAGTACAAGTGGAGATGTCAGCAATATCCAAACGATAGAATTACGGCTTATTGGCCTTCCATGTATCATGTTTAATTAATTATTGCCACTTTACATACAGTGCCTTTATCACCATTTTCGTCTGCTGATAGTACCATATAGATACCTGATGCTACACGTTTTCCCATCTTATCCTTGCCGTCCCATACGAAAGTACCACCATTACTTGTTCCTTCAGCAACGAGAACACCATTCGTTGTGACGATCTTTACGTTAGCATTCAGCGTAAGACCTACAATCGTTATGGGACCTGTATATCCTGGCTTGACAGGGTTGGGGTATGCATATACTGCGTCATCATTCGTTGTTTCTTCTGCCTTCGTTGCATCACTCATGTAAGAGCATAGCCCTTTGTCTGTAGCAAAGAACACTTCTCCAGTCGTATTATTGATAGATATGGAATACAAATTGTTTGATAAGAGCCCGCTATTTGAGGTAAGGAAATGCTGAACTTGGGTCATGTTATCAGCACTTATAAGATAAACACCATTCCCTTTTGTGCCAATCCACTTGCGTCCACCACCGTCTATGGCTATAGATGTAATGTCAATACCTGCTAAAAGATAGTCTGCAAGATTGCTTCCGTCGTTACGTGGCACCTTTACTTGTGTGAAATGATAGTTGTCTTGATCACTCATCTGTGAACGTTGAAGCATCAATGGACCAGCTGTGGTACCTATCCAAATGTTTCCTTCCATGTCTTCTGTCCAACAGTGTACAGCCGTTAGTTCTACATTAGCACCATCATCATTAACAAAACGTGTGTAAGTGTTAAGTTTATCAGTCTTAGGATCGTAACAGAATAACCCTGGTTTACGCCAATCATCATTACAGAACCATAGTAGGTTGTGACTGTCTAAATGCATTTGAGATAGGTTATTCAGCCCTACTCCATTCTCCATAAGAGCATCTTTACTGAAAGAAGTCATTTGTCCATCTTTGGATAAACGGATGAGATTCTCTTTCTTTGTCTGGCTATTAAGAATCCATAAATTACCTTCTTTGTCGTAAGATAGTCCGTATGTCAATACGTAGTTATTATCTAATTCTCTGCCTTTATCGATAGCGGATTGTAGTATACTATTATCTTTGTTATAGTAAGCTATCATTTTCCCAGACATGAACTCATAGAGTCCTGTTCTTGAACCAACATAAACATGGTTACTGTTCTGAGGGTCAATTGCTAAGGTTTTAGTTCCTATATACGCATTCCCAGTCCGACTTGAGAAGTTGTCTTCATATAAATACCATTCATTCCCTTGTAATATCTGCACCATTCCAGGGTTCTCCCAGTTGTTTGCTGTGGGATTAAAGAGTCCACCTGTAGTGTATAATCTGTCGTTTTGGAAGTTTGTCCAGATGAAAGTGTTATACTTCGGACCACCTGGATTCAATGCCTTTGCTTGTGACATGAGGTCGGCATTGGGCGTACGTGGGCGTTCAGTATAGTTTCCTATGCGTGACCAATTGCTTTTATCAAGTAGGTTATCGGTCAAGGTTGCACGATAAAGTCCATTGCTTTGACTGGCAGCATAGATGTAATTACCTTCTATATAGCTATAGTCTACAGGGAAAGAAAGGTTGTAACTATCTGAGATCTCTGCTTTAGCAACATTCAGTTTTACTACTCCGAAGCCTGTAGAGAGATAACAGTAGCTGCCATTCATGTCTATTCCGTTCACTGTTTATCTGCAGTCATCGACTTCATGTAGTAGTCTGGCACGTTGATTACCTCTCCTTTATCATCCATGAGGTCGATATTATAGTCAGAATAGACGATAACTAATCTGTGAGCAACCTTGTTCCATCCGATGAAACGGATATCTGAATCGTTTAATCCATTTATTTTATCATATGTTTGGATGCTTTGGTCGTTCTTATTGTAGGTATATAGACTGTTAGAAGCAAGCACATAGAGTTTGTTTCCGCCCTGTTCCACCCATTGGACATCGCTATACGCCATATAGTTTTTCCATGTTCCTATACCTGCAGCGATGGTATTACAGTAAGCTAACAAGATGAAAGCTGCAACTAAGAGATATCGTTTTATTGTCATAGAGTATTCTTTTCGTGATGCATATAATACATCAGTTTGTATACATTAAACAAAAAAACGCTGGGATTATTGCCTTGAAGATGTTTCTTTATGCGTTGTCCTAACAGGAAATAAGCTGCATAAACCAGCTTTTGTAGGTGCAGTTTCTTGAGTTTTTCAGCTGTTTCAAGCAGTTGGGAATAGCCTTTCAATTGGTTACGGAAGGTATATAGTGTACGAAGAGACTGTTCTGTTTTATCCAGAAACTCACTGTTTGATTCAAAGAAATCAAGTGTTATGGGGTTATCAATATGCGTGATTGCTATATGATCCATGGCAAGTGACTTACCGAAGAGCACATCTTCATAGCCGTATTGGACAAAATTCTCATCAAAAGGATGATCCATCATGATGTCTTTATGTGCTAGGAAGTTTGTCGTACGAAAGTGTTTTGTAGCATGACACTGCCTGTCTTGCGGTGTATTCTTCTGTTCATACGCCTTCTCATAGCGGTATCTGAGATTGTTTTTCCATCTGTCTGGGTCCCCTCCTATCCTTATTCCACCTACAACAACATTGCTTTTTGTCTGCAGATAACGACGAATAAAGTGCGGATTGTCTAATGTTAGGTCTCCATCTATGAAGAGAAGCCACTCTCCTTGTGCCTGCGAAATGAGGAAATTACGAATAGCTGAACGTCCAACGTTCTGCTTTCTTGTTATATAACGGACACCATCCAACCTCTCGATACGCAAGTTATGCTCTATATAGCTTGCCACAGAAGAGCAATCATCAGCTACAATAATCTCAAAATCAGTACCACATTCCGTGCATTGTCGCTGCAACTCTGTTACCAAAGCTACACAATTACAGTTATAAACAGGGAGAAGTATTGATAACATTGCTGTGATAAACGATTTATTAGTTTATTGTTCTGACTTCAATAGTATATCTTCCCTTTCCACCTTTCTATCCTTTTATCTTTCCAAGGGAGGCTTTACGCTTTATTCTTTTATCCTTTTATCTTTCCAAAGTATTCTGCCAGCTTCTTTACAGCCCTTGCACGATGAGAAATCTGGTTCTTTATTTCCTCTCCGAGTTCGGCAAAACTCTTGTCATAGCCCTCTGGAATGAAGACAGGGTCATATCCAAAACCTTCTGTTCCATGCTTTTCTGTAGCGATATGCCCCTCTACTTTACCCTCAAACTGATGTTCCTTACCATCTATTATCAGAGAGATAACCGTACGGAAACGAGCCTTTCGATTGGTTTTACCTTCTAATTTCGACAGAAGTTTACGCATATTCGCCTCGCTGTCATGGTCGGTTCCTTCTGCGTAACGTGCCGAATGGACACCCGGTTCACCACCGAGTGCATCCACTTCCAGCCCTGTATCATCAGCGAAACAGTCGTGATGATAATGTTCAACAATATAAGTCGACTTCTGTCGGGCATTCTCTTCCAGTGTCAAACCAGTCTCTGGGATATCCTCGTGACAACCTATTTCAGCCAAAGAGACTATCTCGAAGTCCTTGCCAAGTATCTCCTTTATCTCTTCTAACTTGTGTTTGTTATTTGTTGCAAATACTATTTTCATGTCGAAACATAGTTATTTTTTCTCTTCTATAGCTGCTTCAATTATCTCTCGCAGCTCCTCTTGCTTCTTTTTCTTTTCCTTTTTTGCTTTAATCTTTATCTGATCAAAGCCTTCACCATACACTCCTATGACTGAACTCTGGCTCACGAAGGCTGTCGGGTCAACCATTTTGATGAGTCGGAAGATGGTTTTACTCTCGTTTCTCTTCGCTAATAGACAGATAACCTTCATGTCATTACCCGTATACCACCCATGTCCGTCGAGTATTGTCAGTGCATGTTCTGTCTCATCTACGATAGCTTTAGCTATTTCCTCATGTTTCCAAGAGAATATCATGAACTGAACTGACTCACGCCGCATGTTCATTACGTGGTCTAACATGAAACATTCTATGAACATTGTACAGTATCCAAAGACCATTTTGTGCACCCTTTCGATGACAGTACCAAACTGTGGGAAGAACAAACAGCTACCAACGATTAAGATATCAACGCCCATCAGTACTTGTCCGAGCGATATATCACGATATTTATTGACACAGGCTGCGATGATATCTGTACCTCCCGTACTACCATTATTAAGGAAAACGACAGCCAATCCAGTACCTGTCAAGCTGCAGCCAATGATCAATGACATGAAGTCTTGACCTTCTCCAAGTACCTTAACGAAGTGTCCATGAGCATCAACAGGCATCAGATCCTGTGCAAACATCAGCATAAAGTAAAGCGCAAAGATAGCATAGATAGTCTTCATCATGAACTTAAAGCCCAGAATCTTCAATGCAACGATCAACAAAGAGATGTTGATGATCATGTAAGTATTCTCTATTTGAAGCCTGTTGCATAGAAAACGATAGCCGCCATACCTGTTACGCCGCCCGTAACAATCTGATAAGGCATTAGAAAGATGGTAAAGGCTGCTGCATAAATCAGCAAACCGATGGTAAGGAAGAAGTAATCCTTAGCCTCTGAACGGATGATTTGTTGGTCGATAGTCATAGATTTGTCGTGGTAATAGAGAATGTATCGAGGTTTTTCGATACATTCTCATTGTATGAATTATAGTTATTTGCAGACGATATTGATAATCTTCTTTGGCACAACAATGATCTTTACGATTGTTTTACCGTCGATATAGTGCTGGCTACGTTCGTCTGCTAGGGCTGCTTTTTCTATATCTTCCTTCGTAGCATCAGCTGGGAAAGTCATCTGGAAGCGTGCCTTGCCATTAAAAGAGACGGTCAGTTGCACCTCATTCTCCACAAGATAAGACTCTTCCCAAGCTGGCCATTCAGCATCACAAACGCTGCCTTGTCCGCCCATCTGTTCCCAAAGTTCCTCTGCCATATGTGGTGCAAAAGGTGCAATGAGTACTATCATCTTCTTCAATAGCTCACGATTGGTGCACTTCTGCTGCCCAAGTTCGTTCACGCAGATCATGAAAGCAGAGATAGCAGTGTTGTAAGAGAACTGCTCAATGTCGCCTGTTACTTTCTTAATCAGCTTGTGTATGCTCTTCAAAGAGTCCTTTGATGGTTCTGCATCATCAAGATTCTCCTGCTGATAAAGCTTCCAGAACTTCTTCAAGAAGCGGAAACAGCCGTCAATACCATTGGTATCCCAAGGCTTACTTGCCTCTACTGGACCCAGGAACATCTCATAAAGACGTAGCGTATCGGCACCATATTGCTCAACGATATCGTCAGGATTGACAACATTGAACATTGATTTCGACATCTTCTCTACTGCCCATCCACACTTATAAGCTCCATCTTCAAGGATGAATTCAGCATCTTTGTATTCAGGACGCCATGCCTTGAAAGCCTCAATATCAAGCATATCAGCATGAACAATGTTCACATCAACATGGATAGGAGTGGTCTCGTACTGATCCTTTAAACCTAGACTGACGAAGACAGGGGCTTTAGAATGGTCGTCAGAGTTCACACGATAGACGAAGTTTGAGCGTCCTTGAATCATTCCTTGGTTGATAAGTTTCTCAAATGGTTCATCCTTACAGCTGCAATTGATGTCGAAGAGGAACTTATTCCAGAAGCGACTGTAGATCAAATGGCCCGTAGCATGCTCCGTACCACCGACATACAGGTCAACATTCTGCCAATATTCATCGGCTTCTTTGCCTACAAGTGCCTCGTCATTGTGTGGATCCATATAGCGAAGATAGTATGCTGAACTACCAGCAAAGCCTGGCATCGTATTCAATTCCAATGGGAATACATTCTTATCGTCGACCAATGACTTGTCAACAACCTTGCGTTCGGCTTCGTTCCAAGCCCATATCTTAGCCTACCCAATGGAGGTTCACCCGTTTCGGTAGGCTCATACTTGTCAATCTCTGGCAACTCCAATGGCAAACACTCCTCTGGGACCATATAAGGCATACCGTTCTTATAGTAAACAGGGAATGGTTCGCCCCAATAGCGTTGGCGTGAGAAGATGGCATCACGCAGTCTGTAGTTCACCTTAACACGACCGATTCCTTTCTCCGTAACGAACTTCTTCGTGGCAGCAATAGCCTCTTTGATGGTCAGACCATTCAGAGAGAAACCGTCAAGGCTCTCTTTTCCTGCAGCAGGTGAGTTGGTTACGATGCCTTCCTTGGCATCAAAGCTCTCCTCAGAGACGTCTGCCCCTTCAATCAACGGTATGATTGGCAAGTTGAAATGCTTGGCAAAAGCATAGTCACGACTGTCATGAGCAGGTACTGCCATGATAGCTCCAGTGCCATAACCAGCCAGTACATACTCTGATATCCATATTGGAATACGCTCACCCGTGAACGGATTGATGGCATAAGAGCCTGAGAAGACACCCGTTACCTTGCGGTCAGACATGCGTTCAAGCTCCGTACGCTTCTTCACATATTCTAAGTATTCGTCTACTTCAGCCTTCTGTGCGGCAGAGGTAAGCTCAGGAACAAGTTCAGATTCAGGTGCAAGAACCATGAAACTGACTCCGAACATGGTGTCAGCACGTGTTGTGAAGATGGTGAAATGTCCTTCTTTCTCTCCGTTAGCATCAGGAGTCAGGCTCTTAAATACTACTTCCGTACCTTCCGATCTGCCTATCCAGTTCTTCTGTGTCTCCTTAATAGAGTCTGACCAGTTGATGGTTTCCAAGCCGTCAAGCAGCCGTTGAGCATATGCAGAGACACGTAGACACCACTGCTTCATGAGTTTCTGAACGACGGGATAGCCTCCACGCTCACTCACACCGTTTACAACTTCATCATTGGCAAGCACCGTTCCGAGTCCAGGACACCAGTTTACCATCGTCTCACCTAAGTAAGCAATACGGTAATTCATCAGCTTTTCCTGTTGTTCCTGCTCATCCATGCTCATCCAGTCACGTGCTGAGAACATCAATTCCTCACCTTGTGCAACGTCAAGGTCGAGTGTTCCCTCCTCTTCAAAGTGCCGAATGAGTTCTGATATAGGCTGTGCTTTCTGCAGACGGTTGTCATAATAGGAATTGAACATGTGCTCGAACGCCCATTGTGTCCAATGGTAATAATGTGGATCACAGGTGCGTACCTCACGATCCCAGTCGAATGAGAAACCAATCTTGTCCAACTGCTCACGATAACGGGCAATGTTCTTCTTCGTCGTCACCTCTGGATGCTGTCCAGTTTGTATGGCATACTGTTCTGCTGGCAGTCCATAAGCATCATAACCCATAGGGTTCAGGACGTTGAAACCTTTCAATCGTTTGTAGCGAGCATAGATATCGCTGGCTATATAACCCAATGGATGACCCACATGAAGGCCCGCTCCTGATGGATAAGGGAACATGTTGAGTACATAGAATTTCTGCTTATTCTTGTCTTCCACAACCTTGTAGGTTTTGTTTTCAACCCACTTCTGTTGCCATTTCTTCTCGATGTCTCTGAAGTTGTATTCCATGTTGTTTCTAATTTATAATGTGCAAAATTACAAAAAGTTTCCCATCTAAAAGCAGTAAAATGGTAATAAAAGCGCAGGAAACCGACGGTATGATTGTGAAAGATGTGCTTTCTTGCTCTCGGTCATGTCAGTTGACTGGCTATGAGACTGTATTTGAGGCGTTGAAGCATGCTTTCTCTCCTATAATTAGGGCTGGAAAGTGTGATTAAGAAAAGTCCTTACAAATATTCATCAGCCTCCGATCGCAGATGAAGGGATAATCGTTAAAAAACGGGTTTGTAACATCCAGAAAATCAAACACTTATAGATAGGCTCGTAAAAGGGCGTCTTTTACGTTGCAAAAGATGCCCTTTTGAATGGTAAAAGATGCCCTTTTGAAGTGCAAAAGAGCACCTTTTAGAATGCAAAAGGGCATGTATTGATTTGGGTACTATGATTTATTATTACATTTCTTCTTCTCTTCTGTTTTCCAAACTGCTGTCCTTTCTTAAGTAAAAGGGTGACTGATACAATGCAAAAAATAAGGTTATTTCTAGTAAATAGTCTATTTTAGCATAAATTATAGTCGTGTTTATAAAACCCAATCGTTCAGCTATTGGAAGATGGAAGGTTGCTGAAAATGCCGCGAAAAAGGGTCGGTAAAGGAATAAAAAACAAATTAGTAAGCAATAATAAAAAAAAGTTTCAGAATTAAAACATCAATATAAAAAAAACACTATATTTGCAATCATAATATGATTAAGCACATTACAAACGGTTACCATGCAAAAGAAAACATTGCTTTCCATAGTTGTCTGTTTTACGATGACAACTCTTTATGCTCAAAAAACAGAATCTGCTGACACTCTGAAAGGGCAGACGCTTGATGAAGTTGTTGTGGCACAACGACGCAAACTTATCAAAAATGATATTGATAAGCTTACCTATGATGTGCAGCATGACAAGACTGCACAGACGAAGACAACCTTAGAAATACTCAAGAAAATACCCCTTGTCACCGTTGACGGACAAGAGAACATCAGGGTTCAAGGCTCTACAAGTTTTAAGGTGTATAGGAACGGACATCCTGACCCAAGTCTTTCGGGGCAGAACCTTAAGGATATTCTCAAGGCAATACCTGCTTCTACCATCAAAAAGATTGAGGTTATCACTGACCCCGGTGCCAAGTATGATGCTGAAGGGACTACAGCTATCCTCAATATTGTCATGATGAGCAATACTAAACTACAAGGAATATCAGGCAATGTAAACTCTGATGTCGACACTCACGGCTCTGTAAGGCTTGGTACTTATCTAACAACAAAGGTAGGAAAGCTCACGACAACCGTCAATTATAACCTAAGGAAACAGGGCAGAAAACAAACAGAAAACTATAGAGAGGAGGTCTACAACTACGTAAAGGCGGGCGAACAAAAACGTGAATATGGGACTAATAGCACTGCAGCAATATTACATTTCGGTAATATCAGTGCCAGTTACGAAATTGACTCACTCAACTTGCTGACCGCATCGACCACTTTTCTTGGCTATAAAGCCGATGCCAACGCACAAAACACGAATGAACGATGGGACAATAACAGTCAGTTGATTTACAAATTCGACAATAATATGACTACTCCAGGCTACTCTCATCTTAATATTGGAGGACGTTTGGATTATCAACATAAGACCCATTTAGATGGAGAAATCCTAACTCTTTCTTATATGTTGGCAGCTACACGCCAACACACCATCTTCCGTCAGATGTATAACAACATGGTTAACTTCCCTGTCAACTATACAAGTTACGACCAGAACACCCGTGAACGCTTCACAGAACATACTTTCCAAATTGACTATGTACGCCCCTTTGGAAAGCACCATAAGTTAGAAAGCGGAACAAAATATATCCTTCGTTATAACAACAGTACGTCATTAATGGACTATCAAGGGACTACCCCTGACATGGAAAGCAAATTTAAGCATAACGCACAAGTGGCTGCTGCCTACCTCTCATATATCTTCACCGCTGGCAAATGGGCTGCTCGTGCAGGTTTAAGATATGAGTTTACTCGCATGAAAGCATCCTATCCCGATGGTAGTAATGTCGATTACCATGCTAATCTCAATGACTGGGTACCATCAGCAAGCCTACAATACAAGATTAGCGACGGTCAAACACTGAAGTTTAGCTATAATACCAGCATCAACAGACCCGGTATCGGCTATCTCAATCCAGCCATCATTAGCACACCAACAGCAGTCTCTTTCGGTAATGCAAACTTAGGAAGCAGTCGCAATCAAAAGCTACAACTTGTGTATATGTTGGTTGCTTCAAAACTTACTTTGCAATTAAGTCCCTATTATTCATTTACCAACAATGGTATAGGTCGTATCTTGTATGAACAGAATCGTAAAGATGTTTCTACCTTTCAGAACGTACTGAAGAGTAAAGTGTTCGGTATTTCATCTTACACAGAATGGACTCCTTTCACCGGAACATCGTTTACACTCAACGCTTCCATGCGTTATGCCCGAATCACCTTGCCCACACCTTCTACCAAGAACAGCGGATGCGGTGGTGGTATCTACTTTAATTGGGAGCAGAAACTACCTTGGGACTTAACGTTGACAACCAGTATTGGAGGTGAATATGGTAATAGGATTTACAATCCGTATGCCATTGAAGGACGTTGGTTCTACTATAATTTCACCTTAACACGTCTCTTTTTTAAAGACAAGCTAACGGTATCTTTATCAGCCAATTCGCCTTTCATCAAAGAAAGATCAAGTACTTATCGTATCGTTCGAGGCGATTATACTGGTTATGAATGCTCCGTTATGTACCCTCGATACTTTAATATCGGATTTTCATGGAGCTTTGGTAAGTTGAAAGCAAGCGTTAAGAGGGCTGCGAGAAGTATTGAAAATGATGACTTAGTAGGCAGTAATAAGAAATAATCTGACGTTATCAACCAATAATTAAAAAAAGTTTCAGAATTAAAACATCAATATACAAAGAAACACTATATTTACAATCATAATATGATTAAGCACATTACAAACGGTTACCATGCAAAAGAAAACATTGCTTTCCATAGTTGTTTGTTTTACGATGACAACCCTTTATGCTCAAAAAACAGAATCTGCTGACACTCTGAAAGGGCAGACGCTTGATGAAGTTGTTGTGGCACAACGACGCAAACTTATCAAAAATGATATTGATAAGCTTACCTATGATGTGCAGCATGACAAGACTGCACAGACGAAGACGACCTTAGAAATACTCAAGAAAATACCCCTTGTCACCGTTGACGGACAAGAGAACATCAGGGTTCAGGGCTCTACAAGTTTTAAAGTGTATAGGAACGGACATCCTGATCCAAGTCTTTCAGGGCAGAACCTTAAGGATATTCTCAAGGCAATACCTGCTTCTACGATCAAAAGGATTGAAGTTATCACTGATCCCGGTGCCAAATATGATGCTGAAGGGACTACAGCTATCATCAATATCGTCATGATGAGTAGCTCGAAACTACAAGGGTTGTCTGGCAATGTAGATGTTAGTGCAGATCATCTTGGTACCACCCAATTTGGTACTTTCCTAACAACAAAGTTTGGTAAGCTCACAACAAGCATTATTTTCAACCAGATTCATCAGAATAAAAGGCAAAGTGAGAGTGATAAAGAAACTAATTATCTCTATGCAAAGACGGGAGAACAGGCAATCAATAATGTCCATTATTTCACTTCTGGGCTTATACATATGGGTGACTTCAGCGCTAGTTATGAGATAGATTCACTGAACTTACTGAGTACTTCAGTTAGTATTTCCGGTCATAAGGCAGATATTAATACGGATGGAAGTACTGATCGAAGGGATAAGAACAATCAGCTTATTTATCATTTTAATAGTAAAACAAGTGTACCTAAGAATAGTGATTACTCGTTTGGAGGTAGGTTTGACTATGAGCATAAGACCCATTTAGCAGGAGAAATGCTCACGATCTCTTATATGTTGGCGGCTACACGCAAGCATGATATACAACGACAGGAATATTCAAATCAGATAAATATGCCTGTAAACTACGTTGCTTTCCATCAAGATAACCATGAATGCTTCACAGAAAACACCTTTCAGATAGATTACGTGCGCCCCTTCGGAGGGTATCATACACTGGAAAGTGGAATGAAGTATATACTTCGAGACAATAGTAGTAGGATGTTGATGGATTATCAAGGGGCTATACCGAGTGTTAATAGTGAATTTAAACATACTATGGGAATAACGGCTGCATACTTATCATATATCTTGAAGGCTGGGAAATGGTCGGGTAGAGCAGGCTTGAGATATGAACATAGCTATATGAAAGCTGAATATCCGGACGGAAGTAATAGTCCTTTTCATACCAATCTTAATGATTGGGTACCTTCAGTAAGCGTGCAATACAAGATTAATGATAGCCAAACATTGAAGTTAAGTTACTCTACAAGTATCAATCGACCTGGTATTAGCTATCTTAATCCAGCTGTTATTAGTACGCCAACGACTGTTTCTTTCGGCAATGCAAACCTTATTAGTAGTAGAAGACAGGGCTTGATGCTTGCATATATATTAATGACTGAAAGGCTCACTTTGCAGCTTAGACCTTTTTATGTATGTACGAACAATGGCTTTACTGAGGTGCTTTATGAACAGAATAGGAAGGATGTTTCTACTTATGAGAACGTTCTGAAGGAGCGAGCATGGGGCTTTAATAGTTATACACAATGGAATCCTTTTGCAGGAGCGACGCTAAGTCTCATTGCTTCTATGGCAGATAAACGCATCAGTATACCCTCATCCCAAATAATAAATAAGGGTGTTGGTGGTGAGATCTACTTTTCATGGGAACAGGAATTGCCTTGGAAACTAATATTAGAAGCTGACGTTGGAGGTGAGTATGGTAATAGAATCTATAATGCTTATGCGATAGAAGGACGTTACTTCTTTTCTAATTTTGCCTTGACTCGTAGCTTCCTAAAGGATAAACTAACAATTACTATTATGGCTGATATGCCTTTTCGGAAGTATTATACAAGTACTTATAGAACTGTTCAAGGTGATTATACAGGCTATGAGCGCGACGTTTCTAATATACGTAAGTTCGGAATTCGTCTCTCATGGAGCTTTGGTAAGCTGAAAGCAAGTGTTAAGAGGGCTGCGAGAAGTATTGAAAATGATGACTTAGTAGGCAGTAAGAAGAAATAATCTGACGTTACCAACCAATAATTATTTGCTTATTATCTTAAAAAGGTGTATCTTTGCGAGGAACAAAGATACACCTTTTTGACTTATGGCAACGCATCCTTTATGGTCTGACGATTACTGGTTACTGCTTCTTCAGCTCTATTTGAAGAAGCCAGAGGGTATGAAAGCACTGTATTCACGTGCTTTGGTCGACCTTAGTTTGGAACTTCATATACCACCAAAGAATCTCTATGAACAGCAATTTAAGCTGCGTCATCGTGATACACCCATCATAGAACTCATCTGGGAGACCTATGCTGGGAATCCTAGAAAGCTGAACAAAGATGCAAAGAAGCTGCGTTCCATGGAGGGATTTGGCCAACCAAAGAAGTTCTATGATGGTGTTCAGGTTAAAGAAACCTTTGAGCGTGACTTCTCACCAATGTCAGATTATCCTGATCTGAAGCCCATTATGCTGGTCATGATACTTGACCTCTACTTCCGATTGACCCCCATCACAATGGCAGAAGAGACACCTGAAGTGCAGGATTTAGCCAAACTGATGAAGATAAAGCCACAGTTGGTGGTTGAAGTAATGGAGGTTTTCCAGTTCTGTGACCCTTATCTGAACCGTGATGACCTCATGATTTCATCGCTTTTATTGCCTTGTCGGGAGATATGGGACCGCTATGGGAATGATAATCCAGAGAAACTTTCATCCTTTGCAGCACAATTAAAGGAGTATTTCAGATGATTATCTTTGTTTTTTTTACTACTTTTGTAGCGTAATTCAGGTAAACAATGGCACAGGAACAAATACAGATTCAGACCCAAAAGCAACAACAAGTGCAGCGTCTTTCACAACAACAGATGTTGCAAGTGAAGCTGTTGGAGATGCCACTGACCGAACTTGAAGAGAGCGTCAATGCTGAATTGGATGATAATCCAGCGTTGGAAGCAGGCGGAGAAGAGGCAGATGACATAAACACAAACGACACTCCAGAGTCTACAGAAGATGACTTTGATACGCAAAAGGAGCGGGAAGAGCGTCAGGATGCGCTTGATTCTGCCTTAGAACGTATGCGTTCGGATGATGATCTGCCCACTTACGACGCCAGACAACAGCATAATAACGCCGATTATGAGGAGATTGTCTACGGAGATACAACCTCTTTCATTGATAAACTCAATGAACAAGTGGGCGAAAGGGTGCTTACCGAACGTCAAAAAGAGATACTGGAGTATCTTATTGGTAGTTTAGATGATGACGGACTGTTGCGTAAAGACCTTGAAAGTATCAGTGATGAGTTAGCAATCTATCATGGCATTGATGCTACAACAAAGGAGTTGGAGGATGTTTTGAAGATTCTTCAGGACTTTGATCCAGCTGGAATAGGGGCAAGAAGTCTGCAGGAATGTTTGCTGTTACAGGTAGAACGTAAGGTGGAGAACGGTGAATGGGATCGTGATGGACAGTTCTATAAGTACATACGTACCATCCTTACGCATTATTTTGACGCCTTTACAAAGAAGCATTGGACAAAGATTCAAGCTTCATTGTCCCTGACGGATGCACAAGTTGAGGCCCTTCAACGTGAGATTCGGAAGCTAAATCCAAAGCCAGGAGCGTCAATGGGCGAAACACAAGGGCACAATGTGCAACAGATAACACCTGATTTTATCGTTGAAACAGATGATAATGGCACGGTAACGTTCAGTCTTAACCATGGCAATCTGCCCGAATTGCATGTCTCACCAGCCTTTAATGACATGCTCGCAGCCTACAAAGAGAACAAAGCCGGTATGAATAGGCAGGCAAAAGAAGCACTGCTTTATGCGAAAGAGAAGGTTGATAAGGCACAAGGATTCATTGAAGCGGTGAAGCAAAGACGCCATACACTGCAGGTAACGATGAAGGCTATCATCGATATTCAGCGTAAATTCTTCCAAGATGGAGATGAGGCTGAGCTCAAACCGATGATTCTTAAGGATATAGCAGACCGTACAGGGCTCGACATTTCGACCATTTCTCGTGTGAGCAACATCAAGTATGCGCAGACACGTTGGGGCACATTCCCTCTTCGTTTCTTCTTTTCTGATAGCTATACTACGGAAGATGGCGAGGAAATGTCAACCCGAAAGATCAAAGTTGCACTAAAAGAAGTTATACAAAAGGAGGACAAGAGCAAGCCATTGAGTGATGATGCACTTGCCAAAGTGATGAAGAAGAAGGGATTCCCGATAGCTCGTCGCACCGTAGCCAAGTATCGTGAACAACTCGGACTACCTGTTGCAAGGCTGAGAAAGGAATAAGAAGATGAAGGAAAAGGACATCATTTTAACGGCAAGAATAGTGAGTATGACTCTCACACCATTCTATCTGCCTGTTGTGGGGATACTTGCTATCTTCACATTCAGTTATCTTAGCATGTTCCCATGGCAAGCAAAACTGTCGTATGTATTGCTTGTTTACGCCTTTACAGTGCTTATTCCTACCCTACTTATCCATCTTTATCGCCAATATCATGGCTGGACTCCTATCCAATTAGGGCAACGTGAGAGACGAATGGTACCTTATGTGCTGTCCATTCTTTGCTATTTCACGTGCTATTATATCATGAGTCTGCTTCATTTACCTCACATGTTGACATCCATTCTCATGGTAGCTTTGATCATACAGATACTCTGTGCGGTTATCAATGTGTGGTGGAAGATATCTACACACACTGCTGCTATAGGTGGAGTGACGGGCTCTTTGATAGCTTTCTCATTGTTATTCAATTTCAATCCGATGTGGTGGCTATGTCTGACGATTGTTGTTTCGGGCTTAGTAGGGTCCAGTAGGATGATTCTTAGGCAGCATTCTTTGGAACAAGTGACGGCAGGTTTCTTCCTTGGACTCGTCAGTTCGTTCCTTATAATCATCATAGTTTAGTATGGAAAGAGTTGTTTGTACGAAGGGAATGACCTGACAACAGACGGTAAAGACAAAGCAATAAACAGATAAAAGGTACTGTTTCAGATTGAATACAAGGCCTTGATAAATATTAGAAACAAAGAAATATTCACATAATACGATATAGATATGAAGCCATTAGTAAGTATTATCATGGGTTCAACAAGCGATTTACCAGTAATGGAGAAGGCTTGTAAGTGGTTAGAACAGCAGGAAATTCCTTTCGAAGTGAATGCTCTTTCTGCTCATAGAACGCCAGATGCCGTTGAAACCTTTGCTAAAGAAGCCAAAGGAAGGGGTATAAAAGTCATTATTGCAGGCGCTGGTATGGCTGCAGCTTTGCCTGGTGTGATTGCTGCATCCACCTCTTTGCCAGTCATAGGAGTCCCCATCAAAGGTATGCTTGACGGTCTTGACGCTATGCTTTCCATCATTCAGATGCCTCCAGGCATACCTGTTGCCACTGTAGGGGTCAATGGAGCACAGAACGCTGCAGTGCTTGCTGCAGAGATGATGGCGCTTGGTGATGAAGCTATTGCTCGTAAAGTAGATACCTGGAAAGCCTCTCTTGGTGCCAAAATAGAGAAGGCTAACAAGGAATTAGCAGATATAAAGGACTATAAGTTTAAGTGTTAGATTGTTCTCAGAAGCCCTAGTCCGGGCAGAGAGAGCCTATAGTTCCGTGGCAGGGAAGGCTTACTATTGCCTTTCCCTGCCTTTTTTCATTTAGTCATCTTTGCCATTTCCTGCAGTACCCTGTAGTGAAGAAATGGCAGATAAGCATTCATTATCACTCAAGAAACAATGATAGATTTATTTAATTTCCAAAGAAGGAAGACCTCTGTAACGCATGTTGGTGCACTTGATATTGGTGGAGACAACCCTGTTCGGGTACAATCAATGACCACAACGTCCACGGATGACACTGCAGGAAGTGTAGCGCAAGCTGAGAGAATCATTGATGCTGGAGGAGAACTTGTGCGCCTTACGACACAAGGAAAGCGTGAGGCTGAGAACCTAAAGAATATAAATGCGCAACTACGTGCTGATGGATACATGGCACCACTGTGTGCTGATGTACACTTCAATGCCAATGTTGCCGATGTAGCAGCACTCTATGCTGAGAAGGTTCGCATCAATCCTGGCAACTATGTTGACCCTGCCCGCACCTTTAAGAAGCTGGAATATACGGATGAAGAGTATGCTCAGGAACTGCAAAAGATAGAAGATCGTCTTGTTCCTTTCATCAATATATGCAAGGAAAACCACACTGCTGTGCGCATAGGAGTGAACCATGGCAGTCTCTCCGACCGTATTCGCAATCGTTATGGTGATACTCCTGAGGGTATTGTGGAGAGCTGTATGGAGTTCTTACGTATCTTCCGGAAGTATCAATTCAATGATATTGTCATCTCCATCAAGTCATCCAACACCGTTGTTATGGTACAATCAGTGCGCCTATTGGTAGCTGAGATGGATAAAGAGGGGATGCATTACCCGCTACATCTGGGTGTTACAGAGGCTGGAGAAGGTGAAGACGGACGTATCAAGAGTGCTGTTGGCATCGGAGCATTGCTTGCTGACGGTATTGGTGACACCATTCGCGTGTCTTTAAGTGAGGAACCTGAATGTGAAATTCCTGTTGCTAAATACCTTACATGGTATATTCGGAGTCATGAGAAGCACCTTCTCATACCAGCAGAGCAGGCACCTGACTTTGATTACCTTCACCCTAAGCGACGCGAAACAGTTGCTGCTGGTAATATAGGTGGCGATAATGTTCCCGTAGTGATTGCTACTCGCAAGGCTGAACATGCGGCTGTTAATGTCTCATCGCCCGAACTTCCGAAGCCCGATTACATCTATGTGCAGGGTGAGTTACCAGAGAAGTTGGCAAAGAACCAAAAGTATATCCTTGATTATGATGCTTATATGGAGCTTGCCAATAGTGGTAAACGGGCTTTAGATGGTGTTTATCCCATCTTCCCTGTTACAGGAATGCCTTTCATTAGTTTGTTGAAAGCCGATGTGAAGTTCCTCGTTCTGAAGTATGGAACACCTTCTGAAGAGTTCTTGGCATGTCTGAAGACCCACCCCGAGGTGGTTGTTGTCTGTATGACAAGCCATCAAAACCGACTGGGAGACCAACGTGCTTTGGTTCATCAGCTGATGATTGCTGGTGTGAAGAACCCTGTTGTCTTTGCACAGATGTATCAACATTCATCGTCAGATACCAACACTTTTAAGGAGATTAGTCCTAAAGAGCAGTTACAATTAGAGGCTGCTGCCGACATGGGAGCGCTGATGATGGACGGACTGACAGATGGATTGTGGCTCATGAACAATGGGGACATAGCGCAAGAAGACGTCGAACAGACCGCGTTTGCCATTCTTCAGGCAGGCAGACTGCGCATGGTGAAGACTGAATACATCTCTTGTCCGGGCTGTGGTCGTACCCTTTATGATCTCCGAACCACCATTGCGCGCATCAAAGAAGCAACAAAAGGCATGACGGGATTGAAGGTTGGTATCATGGGATGTATCGTTAACGGACCGGGAGAGATGGCAGATGCTGACTATGGGTACGTTGGTGCCGGACCAAACAAGGTGAGCCTTTATCGTAAACAGGTGTGTGTTGAGCACAATATACCTGAAGAAGAGGCTGTTGAACACCTTCTTGCACTCATCAAAGCAGACCAGCAGGGAAAGCAATAAAGTAACAACAGAAAATAAGAAAACGGTCATCTGAAACGCAGTATAGCGCGTAGTTTGTAAAGATAAGTTCTATCTGCAAAATAAAAGACGACCTTTCGCATTCTAAAAGGGCATCTTTTGCGTTGTAAAAGGTGCCCTTTTGATGTGTAAAAGACGCCCTTTTACAACGCAAAACATGCCCTTTTGAAAGCCTATCTGTAACCTCTTGTACCACTGATGGTTACAAATGGCAAAATCGGAGCATTTCTTTGAAAAGTAATCAATGGGCTATTGAGAATCTGTAAGGATATTTTTGTGTTGTAATCTCTTTACTATTCGGCACTCATACAGAGCCTCCTATTTATCATTTCATACTATTAAAAGAAAAAATAGGACGATTTAATACAATTAAACTCACATCCTTTTATGTTACAATCCGCAACTTTATGTTCTCAAGTCAATGGCTTTATACGCTTGTATCACTTGTCTTGTAGAGTTTCTTAACATGCTAAATATAGTTGTCAATTCATATAAAATACTGATAATATGCGGCTTATATAATAGTTAACAAAGTGCATCTGTAACTTTTAAAATCAAATATAAAATAGAAATAAACCTTGTATCTTTCCCCTGAAAAGACTATCTTTGCAGTATGAAGTTAGCTGAAAACATCAAGAAGCACTGCTTTAACCATCTCAATCTGTCCATCTTTGGAGCACAGATTGCTATATATGCCATGTTTGTGGCTATATGGGCGATGGTTACAATACTCCTTGAACATGACACGAATATAGCCATTGACTCTATAAGAGTTAATGCTACGGTGCTTTTTCTGCTACTAGTAGAGTTCATGGTTAACTTCTATCTCCTTGTCCCCAAGCTCTATCTTCATCATGATAAGCTGAAGAAAGGGTTCTTCTGGGGTATTAATCTCATAATAGTTCTTCTATGGAACTGTTATATTATATCCCATCATAAGGAGTATTCTCTTGGAACCAGCTTGGGATTAGAGTTCTATCAGTCTGGGGTTATATGGTTGTTGCTGAATTATGCCATGATTGTTGCGGCAATTCTGATGCACTATTATATCAATAGAAGCAGACACCTGCGCTACATAAGAGAGCAGAAGCAACGAACAACTGAGGCAGAATTAGCATGGTTAAGGAACCAATTGAACCCTCATTTCCTCTTTAATACACTCAATAACATCTCTTCTCTCACGCAAATAGCCCCCCCAACGGGCACAGAATGCTATTGGCGACCTGTCTGAAATACTGCGTTATGCTCTTTATGAGACAGAGGTTGAGGAGGTATTACTTGCTGATGAGGTGAAGTTTATACAGAATTATATCAAGCTAATGGCGCTACGTTGCAATCCAAACGTAGAGATAAAGACGCTTTTTGACATCCGTAATTCACAGAGACGCATTGCTCCTTTACTCTTCCTTACACCCATTGAGAATGCTTTCAGGTGTGGTATAAGTACGGAACGCCCTTCTTTTATTCACATTTCCTTGACTGATAGTGAAGGAAAAATAGTCTTCCTTTGTGACAATAGCAACTATATGAAGAAACAAAATGACCAGGATGGGGTGGGTGTTGAGCTGGAAAATATGCACCATAGATTAGAACTTGTATACCAAAACAGATACCGTATAGAGCAAAAAACAGACAAAGAGTGGAATCACTTAAAGATTGTAATTGAACAATGAGAGCATTAATAATAGGAGCAACGGGTGCTGTTGGAAGAGATTTGGTACAGTTGCTCATCCATGATGATAGCTTTGAAGAGATCAATATCTTCGTAAGAAGAGACCCAAATATAAAGAACGAGAAAGTAAAAGTGCATGTTGTAGACTTCGATCACCCTGATAATTGGCGGTTACTCGTACAGGGAGACGTCGTATTCTCCTGTATGGGGACATCAAGAAGGGCTGCAGGATCAAAGGATGCACAGTATACTGTGGATTATACATACCAATATCAGTTTGCAAAGACGGCTGTTGAGCAGGGTGTTAAGGCTTATATACTTGTTTCTTCAGCAATGGCAAACCCTGATTCTCTTTTCTTTTATACACAAATGAAGGGTAAATTGGAGCGTGCAATCAACCAGTTACCGTTCCAACAGATATCCATTTTACGTCCACCATCGCTCATTCGGAAGGGTTCAACGAGGCTGAATGAGAAGATAGCTGTGGCTGTTTTGCAGTTCTTCAACCGTTTTGGACTCTTCATGAGTCAGCGTCCTATGAAGACAGAGACACTTGCAAAGAGCATGGTTAGCCTTGCAAAGAGTGGGAAAAGTGGGGTTTTTGAAACACAAGAGATCTTCTCCCTTGATGAATAATAACGCAAAGCAGGGACGTACAGATGTGCTTCTCTGCCGCATCTGATGCTTCTTAAAGCAAACACACATATGATTTTATACAATCAGAAAACACGCAATCCAGCGCATGAACACGCTGGCTAAAGAGGAAAAAGACTTTATTTTTATCATTAATTACAAAGGAGATGGAGCGTATGTGGAGGAGACTTCAGCTGTCGATCCGCATGAATTGTTGTATGCTTTCCCTACGATGAGCAACGTACCGACGGATGAAACTTATTCAAAAGTACCTGTTGAGTGGCACACACAACCACTAACAAGGGAAGAATATGAGCGAGAAATAACCCTTGTAAAGCGTCGGGAGAGGGAAGGTGATAGCTATTTAGCCAATCTAACATGCAAGGTTCCGATACAAACAAACCTCTCTTTGCATGATATCTTCATGCGTTCGAAGGCTTTATATCGGTGTTGGATGAAGGAAAAGTTCGTCTGTTTCTCACCAGAGATATTCGTTCGCATCACCGAACAAGGTGAGATCAGCTCCTATCCCATGAAGGGAACGATTGATGCAACACGTCCAAACGCAGAGAAAGAGTTGATGGATAACAAGAAAGAAGCGGCAGAGCATGCAACAATCGTTGACCTTATACGCAATGATCTCAGTATGATTGCGGATCACGTAAGGGTAAAACGTTATCGTTACGTGGACCATCTGACGACAAATAAAGGAGAAATTCTTCAGACAAGTTCGGAGATTATTGGACAACTCCCTACTGATTATCGTGAGAATATCGGTACACTTCTCTTCCGTTTGCTCCCTGCTGGCTCAATAACGGGTGCTCCTAAGCCTCGTACAGTAGAGATAATTCACGAGGCTGAGGGCTATGAAAGAGGCTTCTATACGGGTGTTATGGGTTGCTATAGTAAAGGTTGTTTGGACAGTGCAGTGATGATTCGCTTCATTGACACTGATGATGCGGGGCACTTCTTCTATAAAGCTGGAGGTGGAATTACGGCACAAAGCAATAATGATGACGAATATAAAGAAGTGATTGAGAAGGTTTATGTACCAATTTATTGAGACTATAAGAGTTAAAGATGGGCGTATCTTTAACCTCACTTACCATGAGGAACGGATGAACCGTACGCGAAAGGAAGTGTGGGGAAAGACTGATTGGTTAAAAATAACTGATGTCTGGAGCCCCGAAGAACTACCTTTGGAGTGCTCAAAGCTACGTTTTGTTTATGACGAAGCGGGCATACATGACCTTACTTGTACACCCTATACACGCAAGGAGATTCTCTCTTTGCGACTTGTTTATGATAATAATATCACTTATCCCTATAAGAGTGTGGACCGATCCATGCTCAATGAGCTAAAAAAACTGCAGGGTGATTGTGACGAAATACTTATTATTCGTGATAATCACCTCACAGATACTTCCTATACCAACGTCGCATTGTATGACGGGCAGCAATGGTTTACCCCCTCTACCCCACTCCTTCCTGGTACGATGCGGCAGAGTTTGCTTGACAAAGGAAAGCTTCAGGAGCGTGAGATACTCGTATCTGACATTCCACAATACCAGCAGATAAGCCTTTTTAATGCCATGATGGAACTGGGAGAAGTGATCCTTCCTGTCAAGAATATCCTATAGAAGTGGTCTGGTTTATAAATAAAACTTTAAAAAAACTTCCTTTCCCATGTAGTTATCCATACCCTTCTTGCGTCTAACGCGTAACAATAATTTATCAAGAAGATGGAAAATCCACAAAATGAACATGACTTCTCACGCATTGTGAGAGAACATAAGAGCACGATTTACACCGTGTGTTACATGTTCTCAAAGAATGAAGACGAGGTGAATGACCTCTTTCAAGAGGTGCTGATAAACCTCTGGAAGGGATTAGAAAACTTCCGAGGCGACAGCGATATACGTACATGGATCTATCGCATCAGTCTGAACACCTGCATCTCATGTGACCGAAAGAAGCGAAAACGGAAGACGGTTCCACTCACAATGAGCATCAATCCTTTTACGGATAGTGATGAAGACAGTCGACAAGTGCAGCAACTCAATCGTCGTATCAGCCAGTTAGGCCCCTTTGATAGGGCTATCGTGTTGCTCTGGTTAGAGAATATGAGCTATGAAGAGATTGGAGAAATTGTCGGAATCAGCACCAAGAATGTGTCAGTAAGGCTCTATAGAATTAAGGAAAGACTAAAGAAAGGAAGTAACAATGGAGACAAAGAATAATGAATTGGAAGAGATGCGCCAGCAATTGGGTATCCTCAAAGAGAAAATAGATGGTCAGAAACTCATCAGTGACAAGCTTATCAGGCAGTCAATGCTTAATAAGATGTCGTTTATGAAGAAGTATACATGGGTGTCATTCTTAGTGTTACTATTTATTTATTACGTTTACAATGATATTCGAATAACGTTTAACCTATCGTGGTGGTTCTATGGAGCTACTGTAATATTTATGACTTTCAGTGTTTGTTTCGATGCTTATATCAACCGTTTCAATAAGGAATCGTTCCTTAATGGTGACCTCATAGCAACATCCTTACAAATGCAAAGGATGAAGAAATTACGCAAAAGGTCCTTATTATATGGTATCTTCTTTATGACAATATGGGTTTCTTGGTTCGTTATCGAGTTATACAATGGTTCAGGTGCTGCGAATGGAGGAGAAAATACATCCATGTTCTATGGTATGCTGGTTGGTGGTGGCGTTGGCTTAATCGCCGGAGTAGCCATCGGTATATGGTTATATCTTCGTATGCAACGCATTAACTCGGATATTATCAGCCAGATAGAAGAGCTGACAAAGGAGTGAATCGCATAGAAAAAGAATAGGCTATGCAGCAGAAACGGGGGACATTAGAGTTTCAATACTCTGATGTCCCCTTATTTTTTTCTTTGGTTTTGTCTTTGAATTGATGGGATAGTATGCTTTCCATAACCATGCTATTGAGGCGTAAGAGAGACTATTATTGCCTTGTATAAGCCCGTTTTTCCATCTTTCAGCCACTCTAATCCCCACCTGTATGGTACTTATGAAGGTTCTTCAGAGAGGCATTCGTACCCCTTAAATGGATGTTAGGCGTATGAAGCATACGAAGATTGGGGAGTAAGTAAATCTCTATTATTGTAAAATAAATTGTTATTTGATTTTTGAAAGGGCGTCTTTTGCATTCTAAAAGATGCCCTTTTGCAGTGTAAAAGACGCCCTTTTGCAGTGTAAAAGACGCCCTTTTACAGTGTAAAAGACGCCCTTTTACAAGCCTGTTTGTAACTATTTGGATTTTAGAAGGTTACAAAGTCGTAAAAAGATCGTTTTCCTGTGTGTAGTGTTTCTTTGTGTTTTCATTTTTGTAAGGATGCTTTACCGCCATTCATATCCTTGTCATCTGATTTTCATCTTACAGTCTTTATCTGTTATAATCATGTCCTTCCTGCAAAAGAAAGCCCCGTTAATACTTGCAGATATATCAAGTCTTTGCAAGCATTAACGGGGTAATAGTATCCCTATAAGGTCTTATCCCTTTAGTATTTTCTTAATGTCATTCAGCTTGTTGAGCGCCTCAACAGGTGTAAGATTGTTCACATCGAGTCCTAATATCTCGTCCCTAATCTGCGTAAGAACGGGGTCATCAAGTTGGAAGAAGGATAGTTGAACCCCTTCCCTGCTCTTGTCAAGATGCTCAACGGCAGCCTTCCCCACTCCACCTACCTGTGCATTGTCTGCTTCAAGTTCCTTTAATATAACGTTTGCACGCTTCACAATAGACCTTGGCATACCTGCAATTTCAGCTACATGGATACCGAATGAATGCTCACTGCCGCCCTGTTCCAGCTTACGCAGGAAGATAATCTTTCCCTCAACTTCCTTTACTGATACGTTATAGTTCTTGATTCGTGGGAAATTCTTCTCCATTTCGTTCAGCTCATGGTAGTGTGTTGCGAAGAGAGTACGTGCCTGTGCACGTGGATGTTCGTGTAGATACTCCACAATTGCCCATGCTATGCTGATGCCATCATACGTACTTGTGCCTCTTCCCAGCTCATCAAAGAGCACCAGAGAACGCGGTGTGACGTTGTTAAGGATGTTTGAAGCCTCCGTCATCTCTACCATAAAGGTTGATTCACCCAGTGAGATATTATCCGAAGCACCCACACGTGTGAAGATCTTATCTACCATTCCGATGCGTGCACGTTCTGCTGGTACGAAGCAACCTATCTGTGCCAGAAGGACGATAAGGGCTGTCTGACGAAGTAAAGCCGACTTACCAGCCATGTTAGGACCTGTTATCATCATGATTTGTTGTTTCTCTGTGTCGAGCAGAACATCATTCGGTACATACTGTTCTCCTATCGGTAGCTGTGTTTCAATCACTGCATGCCGCCCCTGTTTGATATCTATTACTTCCGAATCGTCTACCACTGGGCGCACGTAATGTTGCTGTTGTGACACCTTCATGAATGAAAGTAGACAGTCAAGGTGGGCAATAAGATTGGCATTTATTTGTATCTGAGGGATAAACTCCTGCATGTCTTGTATCAGTTCCATGAAGAGTTGTCCTTCCATAGCCAGTATTTTCTCGTCTGCACCGAGTATCTTTTCTTCGTATTCTTTCAACTCTGGCGTTATGTAACGTTCTGCTTGAGCCAGTGTTTGCTTGCGAATCCAGTCTTCAGGAACCCTGTCTTTAAAGGTGTTACGCACCTCTAAGTAATATCCAAAGACGTTGTTGAAACCGATCTTCAGTGATGTAATACCCGTTTGTTCAACCTCTTTCTCCTGTATTTCCAGCAGGTATTGCTTGCCATTATCACGGATAGAGCGTAGTTCATCCAGCTCTTTGTTATATCCAGAGGCTATAACATCACCCTTATTGACAAGCTGTGGAGGGTCAGGTTGTATCTCTTTCTCTATTCTGTCACGTAGTGATTCACATAGATTCAGCTGTTCTCCAATGCGTTTAAGAGGCTCACTCTTGGCATAAAGACATGCTGTTTTCACAGGTTGTATGGCCTTTAGGGCGTTCTTTAGTTGCACAACTTCACGTGGAGAGACCCTCCCCACGGCAACTTTTGATATGATACGCTCTAAGTCACCGATACGGTGGAACTGCTCATCTATGGCTTCTCGGAAGTCAGGTTCACGGAAAAAGTAATCTACAACATCCAGTCTCTCATTGATAGGTTTGGCATCTTTCAATGGAAAGACCATCCATCTGCGTAGCAAACGACCACCCATTGGGGTAGCAGTGTTGTCTATTACATTCAGCAATGATGACCCATCTTCATTCATTGGAGCTATTAACTCTAAGGAACGGATGGTGAAACGGTCCATACGCACATACTTATCTTCCTCTATACGGGCAAGAGACGTGATGTGATTGATGTGTGTATGTTGTGTCAACTCTAGGTATTGCATGATGGCACCAGCCGCAATAACGCCATTCAATAGGTGGTCAACACCGAAGCCTTTGAGGTTCTTTGTGCCGAAATGTTTCAATAGTTTCTGGCGCGCTGTCTGGTCAGTAAACACCCAATCGTCCATCTCGAACGTGCAGAGACGTGAGCCAAAGTAACGTTCAAAGTCCTGTTTTCTTGCCCGATCATAGAGAACTTCCTTTGGTTGAAAGTTCCCTAAGAGCTTCTCAACATAGTCGAATGAGCCTTCACCTGTCAAGAATTCGCCTGTGGAAATGTCCAAAAAGCTGACCCCACAAGCCCCTTTACTGAAGTGAACAGCCGCAAGAAAGTTGTTTTCCTTGTAGTTTAGAACGTTATCACTAAGTGCAACGCCTGGCGTAACGAGCTCTGTTATCCCTCGTTTCACCATCTTGTCCATTGCAGTCAGCCCCTTTTTGCCTTTTATAGCCTCACGTTTCTTCTTCGGATCCTCCAATTGATCGCAGATAGCTACGCGCTTTCCGGCACGGATAAGCTTAGGAAGATAGGTGTCAAGGGCGTGGTGTGGAAACCCAGCCATCTCAGTTGAGCCACTGTTTCCCCCATTATTACGGCGTGTAAGGGTGATACCAAGGATCCTTGCAGCCTCTATGGCATCTTCAGCATACGTCTCATAGAAGTCGCCACAGCGGAAGAGCATTAACGCATCTGGGTGCTGTGCTTTCATTGAGAAGAACTGTTTCATCATCGGAGTCATTCCCTTATCGTCCTTTGCCATATCTTTTGCTTCCTTTAAAGTAGTTTCTTGCTTATCTTCTAAGACGTACAAAAGTACAAAAATAAGGATGAAAACACAAATTATTAATTGTCTTTGTGGAAATTCTATACCATTTACAACACTTTGAAAGAATGCTTAATAATAATCAAAAGTAACTTTATTGGCATATGAATGTAATGAGTTTTTGTTATCTTTGCCACTTCTATACTATTTATGAACAATAAAAACATTGAATGTACACATGAGAAACTATAAGAAAAGTGTATTATTTATGACATTATTCACTCTGTTTTCTGTTCAGATATATGCTCAGGAATGGAAAGAAGTGAGTGTACCTGGAAGGATAACACATGTGCAACCCATGACAGGACTGGTGCTTTGGAAGGACCAGGCACGGCAGTTGAACAGTAAATATGGTCAGACTATCCAGCTGGAATTTGCTTATTTGTTGCCCAATAAAGTGGTAAAGGGATGTAAACAGGACGGAACGATACTGTATGATTGGGCTCCCTTTGAAGCTTTACTCAATGATATTGCCTCTCGAAAGCACCAAGCTGTTATCCGAGTTAGGTATGAAAACCCTGATAATGATGAGGTTAATGCCTCTGTAAAGGGCTCTACGGCTGTTCCAGAATACATCAAGCAACGTGGAGATTACCATGAAACATTCCATAAGAACGGTGATGGACCAACGTATTATGCTGATTGGAGGAATGCAGAACTCAAACGTTTCACGCTGCAATTCTATACAGATCTTGCTGAAAGGTACGCTTATGACAGGCGTTTGGCTTTCTTAGAGACGGGATTTGGGCATTGGTCGGAATATCATATCTATGGAACTGAATATAAATTGGGTGTGAATTTCCCTGATATGGACTTTCAAACGCAGTTTATTCAGCACTTAAATAAGGTTCTGAACGGGCGAATAGAGTGGGGGATATCCATTGATGCAGCGAGTAAAGACCACTCTCCCGTGGGCAATAATGCTGCTTTGATGCAAGCAGGATTCGGACTCTTTGACGATAGTTTCATGTCGAGTACACATGAGATTGGTTCTGGTGATGGGTATAGTGAGCAGAAATGGCAGCGCATTGCCTCTAACAATAGGTGGAAAAAGGACTTTGCTGGAGGTGAGATAGCGTATTCAAGCCGCAATGAACAGCAGAATTTTCTGAACCCAACGGGTATGTATGGGCACACGTGGGAGGATATGGCTAAGAAGTATCACATAACTTTCATGCTTGCCAATAACGCCCCTGGCTCACGATATGCCCAACCGGCACGCTTCATGCAAGCCTCATTGGCAACAGGATATAGGTTTGCCATTAAGAAATGTGAGAGCAACGGGCGTGCTACAAGGGTTACAATTACAAACAAAGGGGGTGGCGCCTTTTTATTATGATGCATGGCTTACGATAGGGGAGAAACGCTCTTCGGTGTCGTTAAAGAACTTGTTACCAGGGGAGGAGAGGGTTGTTGAGATTCCTGATGTCACTACTTCTACGAAGCGTTTGACGATTGTCAGTGACCGTATTCTGCCTTCTCAGGAGATTGAATTTGAAGGTTTCACGGCTTCAAATGACCCTACAGGTATTGAGTCAGTTGAGGATTCAGGTAGTTTAGAGCAAGGTGCTGCTTATACAATTGATGGAAAGAAGATAACAGATCCCTATTATAAAGGGCTTGTCATCAAGCGAGGAAGGAAGTACATGCAACGATAAAGCACTTCACCCCTTCATACATCATTTCGTATGAAGGGGTGAAGTGTTTATGGAGTATTAATGTTTCGGGATTCTTTTATAAGTGGATTTATGTGTGCAAAATACCTTTACAAAAAAGACTACCAATGCCTTTAAGAATCAGAAGGAATCTGATAATTTTCAGTTTCGTAATGTTCAGATTTCCAGATGGTTATAGATGGTAAAGTAAAAGGTGCCCTTTTGGCTTTCAAAAGGGCACCTTTTACATGCCAAAAGACGCCCTTTTACCATGCAAAAGGGCGTCTTTTACCATGCAAAAGAGCATCTATTGTTTTTTGTTATATGAATTTTTATGACATAAAGGTAATCTAATGCTTCTTCTTTTTCTTCACCTTTACTTCCTCAGCGTTCATTGGCATCTCAATACCAAGGCTGCGTGCACGTTCAATATTACGCTTTTTAGCCTTGCGTTGTGTCTCAGCTTTCTGCTTTGTTATGGCTCCCGGCTTCTGCAAATAGAGTGGGAGTAGGCGCGGATTCCATGTACCTTGTACGTCACGTTTAGCCTTACACTCTATGGATTTCGGGTAGTAATAAACGGCTTCAGGCTGCCGTTGTGTAGCATAGTCACCTGGATCCCACTTCCCATTGTCGTTTTCGTCTACGATAAGGCGTAGGTAATACGTGCCAGGTTTAACATAATAGAAAGTTGCTCTACCGTCTTTTGCCGTCGTTTCTTTCGTTGGTTTGTCGCTTTCATTGAGCAGTTGGAGCAGACAGTTCTTACCTTCCATGTTTTGAAGGGTCATGACGAGCGTACTATACTCATCCATGGAAGGAATCTTAATGCCCTGTTTGTATTTCTTAGACACCTTCCCATAGATATCTGTGAAGGCTGCTGAGTCTATCTCAAAGCTGTATTCATGCCCTGGGTTCCACGTACTTACCAGCTTCATGGTGCGTGGTCTGCCCGGTTCGGAACCGAACTGATATTTGGCTCGATACCACATTGAGTCTATCTTTTCATAGAGATGTATCTTGCCAGTGTCTATCTTTTCTATAGGAGTTGGCAGCTCTATGGTTGGATTTTTGTCTGGATCCATCTGAGAAGGGACGTCGTATCTCACCTCTAATGGCGTCACAGGCATCTCGGTTTCGTATGCTCTTCCACGTTCCTTAGCCTTATCTTGCTTCTTTTTCCATTTGTCATACTCCTCTTTCTGGTGCTTCATACGTTTGGCATACGGCGTTTTTGCCAGTACTTCAAGCGTATCTGTCTGTGGAATAAGCTTGCCTAAGCTGTCCGACATGTTGTATGTCATCTGGAAATGGAGTGTATCCTGGTTGACCAGAGCTGTATCACGTAGCCAGTAAGTGATGGTGTCTTGGTTCAGACTTGGCTCGATGATGAATGCGTCTTTGGCGTTGAAATTCAGTCCTTTTATCTGTGGAAGGTCAGCATCACCATAGCTAAAGAAGAGTGTAAAGTGGTTAGCATCCTTGCGTTCTGACTTCAAAAAGAATCGATTTGTTTGTGGTTCAGTGAATGCACTGAGTGTTACGTCATCTGGAAGGAAGTGAGTGTAGGGCACTTGTTTGATGTCTTTGATATGCAAAGAGTCTGTCCAAAGGGTGTCTTGACGTATGTCTGGCTTCCAGGAAGGCATGATAACCTCCGGCGTGAAGGCTATTTTCTCACTCTTTTGGTTAAACATATAATTGCCATCAGCATCCTGTAAGGCATAAATACGGTAGTCTCCTTTGGCTACACCACGAATGACAAAGCGTCCACGGCTATCTGTTCGTGATACACGTAGCATTGGTTCTTTCTCGAATGCAGTGTCATTCTGGTTGCTATAGAGTCCTACGAGGATGCCTTTTATGGGTTCAAGGTTCTCTGCTTCAAGCACATATCCTGATACTTCAAGCGTGTCTATGTGGTCACCTGTTGAGAAACTATAGGTGTAATTACCCATAGGATTACCCTCATTGTTATCCGATATGGCATCAGAGAAGTCTATCGTGTAGGTTGTATTGGGCTTTAGTTTGTCTAATAATGTGACTGATATGTGCTTACCTTGTGCCTTTATCTCTGGCGTTTCAATCTGTGGAGGCGATACAACGACCTTCTCTGAAGCGTTATCAAGCTTGACAAATTCATCAAAATAGATGTTTATTTCTTGCTGTTTACGTCTGTTGCGCGTTCAGCTGGGGATGCTCCGATGACCTTTGGAGGTGTTTCGTCATACCAACCACCATCAGGTTCACCCATTCTTGCACATGAAATGAAAGTGAAAAGCAAGAGAATTAGAAGGTAAAGCGGTGAGAAACTTGTGGAAAAAGATGCCGAAAGGCAATGACAAACTTTAGCAAGAAAGTTGTCTTTTCCTGCTGTTTTCTTAGTGTAATATCTTTGTTTTACCTTCTTCATATTGATATCTTGCTTCTATTCTTTTATCTTCCAAATATCACTTTTTGCCCTTTTACTTTTTATTCTTTTGTCTTTCTCCGCCTTAAAGAGCCCTTTTATCTTTTTACTCTTTTAGCTTTTTACCTTTCAAAGAGGCTTTTTATCTTTTTACTCTTTACTTTTTTACCCTTCAAAGCACCTTCTTATTGGTTCATACTCAGCAGCTCTTCTATATTAGTACGGCTGTTTGAGAGGCGCGGAATCTTATGTTGTCCTCCGAGTTTTCCCTTTGTTTTGAGCCAATCATTGAAGAGTTCCTTACGTGCAACCACGATTTCTACGGGTTGTAAGGTGACGTTATGGAAGCGTTTTGCTTCATAATCAGAGTTTATTTCCTGTAATTTAGCGTCAAGAACTGCAGCGAACTGGGCTATCGAGTCAGGTTCTTTGGCAAATTCAATGAGCCATTGGTGGCGGCATTTGGCGTTCGCATCCATATAGATTGGTGCTGCAGTGTAATCTGATATCTGTGCACCAGTAGCCTTACAAGCTGCCTCAAGCCCCTTTTCTGCATTGTCCATGATCAGTTCTTCACCAAAGGCATTGATGAAATACTTTGTTCTTCCGGTGATGATAAACTTGTATGGGTTGGTAGAAGTGAACTGTATTGTGTCGCCAATCTCGTATCTCCAGAGTCCACAAGACGAACTGATCAGCATGGCATAGTTGCGCCCTGTCTCTACACCAGACAGTGGAACAATGTTAGGATGGTCGTTTCCAAACTCGTCCATAGGTAAGAACTCGTAGAAAATACCATAGTCAAGCATGAGCGACATGCTACTGTCTGATGGGTCATCCTGTATGCCGAAGAAGCCTTCTGAGGCGTTGTAAGTCTCCATGTAGTGCATGTCCGACTTGGTAATGATCTGCTTATACTGTTCACGATAGGGCGTAAAAGCTATGCCACCATGGAAGAATACCTCCAAATTAGGCCATACTTCTTCCAGATGTTGCTTGCCACTCAGTTCCATTACACGTACTAAGACGGAGAGCATCCATGATGGAACACCAGAAATGTTGGTCACATTCTGCTTTAAAGTCTCATGTGCTATGCGGTCACGTTTCACCTCGAAGTCGCTTAATAAGGCTGTTTCCTTCTTCGGGACACGTACGAAATTGGCTAATGGGTTGATATTTTCAATGAGAATTGCACTTAAATCGCCAACAAGAGAGTTGGATAAGTTGTAGTTAGGGGAGTGACTTCCACCTAAGATGAGGCTCTTTCCATTGAAAATACGGCTCTCTGGATGGTTGCTGAGGTAGTAGGCGAGAACGTCCTTTCCGCCCTGATAATGTATGTTTTGCAACCCTTCATGAGAGACAGGGATAAATTTACTCTTGTCATTTGTCGTACCAGATGACTTCGCGTACCATCTTACCTGTCCTGGCCATAGCACATCTCGTTCGCCATGGCGCATGCGGTCGATATCGCCTTTCAGTTCCTCGTAGGTGTTTACAGGTACGTTCTGTATGAAGTCATCGTATGATTTGATGGTTGAGAACAGGTGTTTGCGACCGTATTCGGTGTCTTTTGCCCGTTCAATAAGGTATTCCATGACTTCCCGCTGGATAGTCTCTCCCTCTGTCGTGTAGCGTTCCAGCTCTTTACGACGTGGTTGGAAGTATAACTTGTTTACTATACTGGTAAGACTCATTCAATTTCTATAGCTGTTTAAATTGCAAAAGTACGCTAAAAAAGCTAAACCTTTAGGTTTTTTCTATATTTTAACACAGCATGATACGGGCTTGTGCCTTTCTCTTTATGGGGATGTCTGGAACTGTATGTAGGGTGGTTTAGGTTTTCTTTGGCTCTGGTTTCAAGTGTGCCATTTGTGTTATTGTGGAGAAAGATAACGTGCTGTTTTGTAAAAAAGATTCCTAACTGCTTTTTAAAAGAGCCTCTTTTGCAATCTAAAAGGGCACCTTTTGCAATGTAAAGATGCCCTTTTGATGTGTAAAAGGTGCCCTTTTACAACGTAAAACATGCCCTTTTACAAGCCGATTTGTAACTGTTTGATATTATGGATATTACAAGTCTTGCGACAACTCATTTTCTTTTGTTTTCCACACTCACGTCTTTCTTAATCTGTAAGTTTATTTTACTAATGAATATATTTACCCTTTCGACTTTTCTTTTATCCTTTTACGTTTTGTTGAAAAGTATGGGAAGGAGGGTTGAACTCTGTCATTGGGTCTTTATATCTTGTCCAGTGCTGTGGCAATCCTTTCTTATCTTCGCACTACCAGTTTGTTTCCTCTCCTCTGAAAGTTCCTTTTTTGCGGGCAAATCTCCGAACTATTTTAAACTTGTTCGTTATATATAATCTATAAAATATTGTTTTATAGTCTATAAATAGTGGATAAGCTCTTTTTGATAGAATCTCTGTAGGAGTCAGAATGTGTCTCTCCATGTTAGCAAAAGAGCACATCCTGATAGGGTAGGGATGATGTTCTTGTGGTGAAAAACCTCTTGCCTGAGCGACAAACGTTAGTGAGCCTCCAACCAGTTCTTGCCCCATCCTGCATCAGCAATCAGTGGTACGTTCAGCGGATAGGCGTTCTGCATCTCCTCAATGACAATCTGTTCTACTTTTTCCTGCTCTTCTGGGTAGACAGAAAAGTTAAGTTCATCGTGTACTTGTAGTATCATTTTTGAACGGATTCCCTCTTCCTTGAAACGTTTCCAGATACGAACCATAGCCACTTTGATGATGTCAGCTTCTGTTCCTTGTATCGGTGCATTGATAGCATTACGCTCTGCAAATCCACGAACGGTGGCATTTTTGCTGTTGATATCAGCCAGATAGCGACGCCGATGGAAGAGAGTTTCGGCATAGCCTTTGGCTCTTGCCACTTCTTTAGCCTGCTCCATATAAGCCTGAACCTTTGGGAATGTACGGAAATAATCCTGTATGAGTTCCCTTGCTTCATTGTTTGGAATACCCATTCGTTGGGCAAGACCAAAGGTTGTAATACCATATATAATACCGAAATTGGCTTGTTTGGCTTTCTTTCTTTGGGCATCAGTGACCTTGTCAATGTCCTCATGCCATATCTTTGCAGCTGTTGCACGGTGAATGTCATAACCTTCACGGAAAGCTTCCATCATGTTTTCGTCTTCAGAAAGATGTGCCATAATACGCAATTCAATCTGACTGTAATCTGCTGAAAAGAACAAACAACCTTCTTCTGGTATGAAACACTTGCGTATCTCCTTACCATCATCAGTGCGAACAGGGATGTTCTGGAGGTTAGGATCACTGGATGAGAGACGCCCAGTGGCTGTCAATGCTTGATTGAAAGAGGTGTGGATGTGTCCTGTTCGTGGGTTTATAAGCTTAGGAAGAGCGTCAACGTATGTGCTGAGGAGCTTCTTCATCCCTCTATAATTGAGGATGTTACGAACGATTGGGTGCTTTGCTTCGAGGCTCTGTAGCACCTCTTCGCTGGTGACATATTGTCCAGTCTTGGTCTTCTTGGGCTTGTCCATGATCTGCATCTTGCCGAAAAGGATATCACCCACTTGTTTCGGGCTGGATATATTGAATTCTTCTCCTGCTTCTTTGTATATCTCTTGCTCATATTGAGACATACGTTCAGTGAAAATTCTTGATGTTTCTTGGAGCGCATCTGTGTCCAAACGAACACCACTAAGTTCCATATCAGCCAGTACACGTACGAGTGGCATCTCAATATCCCAGAACAATCTCTCGACACTTAGCTCTTTCAGCTTAGGTTCGAGTACGTTCTTCAGGCGTAAAGTAATGTCGGCATCTTCCGCAGCATACTCATAAATGTCTGTCGGAGAGAGCTCGCGCATGTTCTTTTGCTTCTTCCCTTTGGGGCCCAAGAGCTCTTCAATATGGATTGTTTTATAGTGGAGTAGTGTCTCAGCCATGTAGTCCATGTTGTGATGGAGCTCTGGTTGGATGAGGTAATGAGCAATCATCGTGTCAAACATCTTGCCTTTCAGGGTCACACCATAGTTACTTAAGACTTCATAATCATACTTGATGTTCTGTCCAATCTTCATGATTTTTTCGTCCTCATACAATGGTTTGAATATTTGAACGTATCTTAACGCTTCTTCACGATTGGCTGGTATTGCTACATAAAACGCCTTCTTTTCTTCAACAGAGAAGCTTAAGCCTACCAATTCGGCACTAATTGCATCAGTAGAAGTGGTCTCTGTGTCTAAACTTACGAACTCTTTTGTCCTAAAAAAGTCACATATACGACGTGCATCATCCTCATTTTCAATCAGTTTGTATTCGTGTTGTGTCGTTTTAAGGCTCTCAAAATTCGCATTTTTTGGTTCTTCTGGGGATTGGAGCGTGTTTATTGCAAAGAGATCAAGCTGTTTTTCTTCACTTTTTTGCTTTGTTTCGCTTTTGTTAAGGAACTTGTTAATAAGTGTTTTGAACTCTAATTCCTCAAAAATAGCACGTAGTTTACCTTCATCGGGTTGCTCCAATTTGAGTTCATCTAATTGAAGTTGGATGGGAACATCGGTACGAATGGTTGCAAGGAACTTTGACATTTTGATGTCTTCGGTTGCATTTTCAACTTTATCCCGTAGTTTTCCTTTTATCTCATCTGTATGTTGGAGCATGTTCTCAATGCTTCCGAACTGATTAATCAGCTTGGCTGCAGTCTTCTCACCAACCCCCGGACAGCCCGGAAAGTTATCTGCTGAATCACCCATCAGTGCCAGTAGGTCGACTACTTGGGCTGGGGTGGGGATGCCATATTTTGCTTCTACCTCTTTTTCACCTAATGTTTCGTAACCTCCACCATGGCGAGGACGGTACATAAAGACGTTTGGGCCAATCAACTGACCATAGTCTTTGTCGGGTGTAAGCATAAAAGTCTCGATTCCATCGGAACCAAAGCGTGTTGCAACAGTACCAATAACGTCATCAGCTTCAAAGCCATCTACTTGCAGGATAGGTATGTGCATTGCTTCTAACACCTGTTTGATGATGGGTACAGAAAGCTTAATATCCTCAGGTGTTTCCTCCCTTTGTGCCTTATATTGTGGAAAAGCGTCATGTCGGAAAGTCTTTCCATGGTCAAAAGCAACACCTATATGCGTTGGTTTCTCCTTTGTAAGCACCTCATTTAGCGTGTTACAGAAGCCCATTACGGCTGATGTATTTAATCCCTTAGAGTTGATTCTTGGATTCTTAAGGAAAGCATAATAGGAACGGTAGATGAGCGCATATGCGTCGAGGAGGAATAGTTTTGCCATAATTATTATTCTGTTTAAGCCGTAAAATTACTAAAATTCTTCCATAATCTCCGATATATTCATTAAATTTGTATCAAATTTCAAGTAATATAATGGATACCCTTTCACTCATAAAACAACCGATTGAGACGGAACTTGGCGATTTCATCGAGCTTTTTAACCATGCTCTCGATCATGAAGATGGTTTGTTGCAAACGGTTTTGAACCATATCAAGCAGCGCGCAGGCAAGCGAATGCGTCCTATCCTCATCCTTCTTGTGGCCAAAAACTTTGGTCAGGTTTCTTCTGTAACACAGCATGCTGCTGTGGGTTTGGAGCTTCTTCACACAGCATCTCTGGTGCATGACGATGTTGTAGATGAGGCTGCAGAACGTCGAGGACAGGCAAGTGTGAATGCTGATTATGATAATAAGGTAGCCGTTTTGGTGGGTGATTATGTTCTGTCAACGGCATTGTTGCACGTCAGTTATACACATTCTGAAATCATTGTACGTCGTTTGGCTGAGTTAGGGCGCACTTTGAGTGATGGAGAAATCCTACAACTTGCAAATATTCAGAGTAAAAAAGTAACGGAGGAGGTCTACTATAAGATTATAGAACGCAAGACAGCAGCTCTTTTTGAGGCGTGTGCTGCCATCGGAGCTGAGTCTGCTGGGGCTACAGAGGAGGAGGTTGAAGCTGCCAGACTCTTTGGTAAGAACCTTGGAATTGTCTTCCAAATCCGCGATGATATCTTTGATTATTATGATTCAGAAGCAGAGATTGGCAAACCAACAGGGAACGATCTGGCTGAGGGGAAGCTCACTTTGCCAATCATTTATGCGTTGAATTCTACTGAAAATGAGGAGATGAATGCGCTTGCGCGTAAGGTAAAAGCACATGATGTGACGCGGGAAGAGATAGAAAAATTGGTTGCTTTTGCTAAGGATAATGGTGGAATTGAATATGCAGAGCGCCGGATGTGGGACTTCCATGCTGAAGCTCAGAGTTTCATTGATACGTATGTAAAGGATGAAAGCGTACGTACTTCTTTGCAGACTTATCTTGATTATGTTATCAAACGTAATAAGTAAATAGTTGATTAAGTATACAGGAGGTTATTTCTTATTGGTCTTTGCATAGAAGATAAGGATGAAGCTCTGGTTAAGAAATAAGATTACAAATATTGAATGCTATCTTTCTTCAGGACAGGAGGTGAACTCCTTAAATCGTCTTTGTAAGAAACAGATAATCAATAGGTTATAAAGGGCACTGTAAAAGGTGCCCTTTTGCATTGTAAAACATGCCCTTTTACACTTCAAAAGGGCATGTTTTACTTCTTAAAAGGGCGTCTTTTACTATGCAAAAGGGCGTGTTCTATTTTTAGGTTATGTATTTTCTTTACATTATACATAGCTTCTTTACGGTTTATTCATTCTTTCTTCATGTGTTTTTCATGAGTCCTATTGGGAAATAAGAATAGCGTTTATCACTATTTTAGTCGTGATAAACGCTATCTTTTGTATTCATATGTCTTGTAAGTTTAGAAGAAGTTCACCTCTTCACCAATGATTTCAGACAAGAGAAGATTGGTTAATCGGCTTGTACCCATACGGAACCAATAGTTAGTTAACCATTTTTCGCCTAAGACCTCTTTTACTATTGTGTAGTAGATGACAGCATCCATGACGGTGTTTATGCCTCCTGCGGGCTTTAAACCTATTTGAATGCCGGTTTTATCGTAGTATTCTTTGATGGCTTGGCACATGATGTAAACTGATTCTGGTGTAGCACTGACCTTTTCTTTGCCTGTACTTGTCTTCAGATAGTCGGCTCCAGCATACATAGAGAGTAGGGAAGCGCTTTTAATATCACGTGCATTACGCAAGTCACCAGTCTCAAAGGATCACCTTCATTGGTACGTCGCCACAGGTTTGTTTAAGCTCACCAATGGTGTCACATACGCCCTCGTAATCGCCTGAAAGGAACTTTCCGACAGGCATAACAATATCAATATTTGTTGCTCCATCCTTTATTGCAAGGGCAGTCTCGATGGTTTTTACTTCTAAGAAAGTCTGAGAAGATGGGAAGTTGCCCGTAACATTGGTTATTTCAACACCATCAACTTCTAAGCTGTCTGCCATTAGTTTAGTGAAACAAGGATATGCACAGACGGCAGCAACATGTGGTAAGTCGGGATATTCACTGTCGAATCGGTTCACTTTTTCTATCATAGCGAGGACCTTTTCTTCAGTATCTGTAGTACTAAGTGTGGTCAGTTCAACGCTACCGAGGAGGAATTTCTTCACTTCAAGGTTATCATTTGCTGATACTTTCTCTGCAATAATCTTCTTCACTGCAGCCTTGACTTCTTCGTCAGTGATGTTGAGATTATACTTCTCTAAGGCCTGGTCATACTCGCTTTTTTCAACGATTCCACCGCCTTTTTGCTCTTGAATGTCTCTTGAGACAGTCTCTTTTATTATTCCCATGTTGTTTATTTATATTTGTTATTTTGATATTTATTTCTTCGTTCGTGCCTTTGCTTTATTGTTCACAATGCTCCTGTTGTACGGTTTTTCTTATGAACCAAAGTGATATCAGTAGACCGATGATAGCGGAGATAACTGATGCTTCTGCACCGAAAGAGCCTCCTGTGAGCCATTGAGGACCACTTATTTCGGGTGTGATAACACTTGTTACATTGTCTTCACCTGACACAGGGAAGCCTAAATATTACCTTGTGTGTAGTTCCATATCCAATGGATGCCTATGGGTAACCATAGATTCTTGTTGTATGCATAGGCTGCGCCGAGTAAAGAACCTGCTTCTATAGCTATAGCAATAGACGACCAGAGGGTTGCATTGTTGTTGAATATATGCAATCCACCAAAGATTAAGGCTGAAATAACCAATGCAGCCCATAGGTTCCATCGTCTGTTTATCATGCGGAAGAGGATACCTCTGAAGAAAATCTCCTCTGATACAGCTACAAGGAAGAATAAAGTAAAGGAGAAGAGTTGTTTTTCCCAGTCGAATTGTATGCTTTTTATATGGTAACAACCGCATAGCGACATTGTTACTGTTACTATAATAAAGTAGGAAAAGCCTACGAAAAACCCTTTTCCTATGCTTGAAATATCTTTTCTTGGGGCTATTTTACAGGCATCATTGCCTTCTACGTATTTCGTTAAAAAGCCATATAACAGTAGAAGGACAACTGCTGTAATAAGGAATATAGGTATGTTTATCAGGTAAGAGTTACCTTCTGATGCTGTATATACTCCAAATGATTGTATAGTTGAGCCGATGATTAGGAGAAGAATACCGCCGATTACGAAGATAATGTCTCTCCATAATTTGATGTTTTTATGGTCTTTCATCCTGTATGAGTTACTTGTCTTTGTTTAACTTGGGGTTGTTTATGTGTCTGTCTTTGTCTCTTTTGGTCTTTTTCTCTATACTCTTTTTAAGCTCATCAGTAAGGTTTACACCCGTTTGATTGGCTAAACAGAGCAGTACCCACAGCACATCTGCCATCTCTTCTCCTAAGTTAGACTTCTCACCAGGCTTAAAACTCTGGTCTCCATAGGTACGAGAAATGACACGAGCCAGCTCTCCAACCTCTTCTGTAAGGCATGCCATGTTGGTCAACTCACTGAAATAACGAACGCCATATTGCTTTATCCACTGGTCAACGGCCTCTTGTGCTTCTTGTATTGTCATATTGTTTGTTCTGTTTTATATGTCTTTATGGAGGTGAATGCTATTGATTTCTTATCATTTAATGTGCTCTTATAGCGATAAAAAGGTGAAAAATAGCACTATTCCTTGTTCTTTGTATCCATGCAAATGGTGACAGGACCATCATTTAACAGCTCTACCTTCATGTCTGCACCGAACTCTCCTTCACCTACAGGTTTGCCTAATAGCTCGCTTAAAGTGGCACAGAAGTGATTATAAAGCGGTATAGAGACTTCGTGTCGGGCTGCATGTATCCAGCTTGGACGGTTCCCTTTCTTGTAACTTGCCATGAGTGTAAACTGTGATACGACAAGTATTTCACCGTTAATGTCCATGATGCTTCGATTCATAATGCCGTTTTCATCGTTGAAAACACGTAATCCTATCACTTTCTTTGCTAACCAATCGGCATCTTCTGTTGTATCATCTTCTCCAATACCTACAAGTATTAGATAACCATCTTGTATGGTTGACTTTGTTGATCCGCCTATTGTTACGGATGCATGGGTGACACGTTGAATGACAATTCTCATAGGACAAATGTACAATATTTATTTTGTTCCATCCTCATTGGGGTGGAAATAATTGTAAACAATGGCTGCTTTACTTGCACCTATAGCTTCTGTAAGTAGTTGGATATCAGCTTCTTTTACTCTATTTACGGTCTTAAACTGTTTGATAAGTGCTTCTTTGGTCTTTGGTCCAATACCTCTTATGTCGTCTAACTCGCTGTGTAACTGATGTTTAGAACGTTTGTTGCGATGAAAAGAGATGGCAAAACGGTGCACCTCATCCTGTATTTGTGTGAGTACTTTGAACAGTTCGCTTTTGACATCTATGCCTATTGTTTGTGGTGGGAAGCCATATAATAGTTCATTTGTGCGGTGACGATCGTCTTTAGCAAGGCCTGCTATAGGGATGTTGAGGTGGAGTTCGTCCTCAACAACTTCTCTTACCACTTCCATCTGCCCTTTTCCACCGTCCGTAATGATAAGGTCGGGCAGGGGAGTACCTTCTTCTTGCATCCTAGAGTAGCGCCTCTGACAACTTCCTGCATGCTGGCGTAATCGTCAGGGCCCACAACTGTCTTGATATTATACTTGCGGTAATCTTTCTTTGAAGGCTTCATTCCTTTGTAAACAATACATCCTGCTACTGCATCTGTACCTGATATGTTGGAGTTATCAAAGCATTCTATCTGGTAAGGAAGCTTTGGTAGCTTCAATTTTTGCTGTAATTCACGCATCAGACGGGTCTGCTTTTGCTCTGGATTTAGCTTTTCTGTTTGTTTTAATCGGTCGAATTTGTATTGTTTGGCATTCATTTCTGAAAGCTCAAGGAGGTGGCGTTTGTCTCCCCTTTGTGGTATAAAGAACTCTGCTCCTTTTACTTTGAAGTCTAATTCGAATGGTACTATAATCTCTTTTGCTGTGCTATTGAAACGTCCACGGATCTCAAGTATGGCTTCATTGAGTAGCTCTTCATCGGTTTCATCGAGCTTTCTCTTGTATTCATAAGTGAAACTTTGATTGATAGCACCGTTCTTTACGTGGATATAATTGATGAAAGCGTTCTTCTTACTATCGTCATCTACAATTGTAAATACATCAACATCTGTGATAGTATGGCTAACAATTTCGCTCTTTGCAGCGAAGTTATCGAGAGCAAGGTAGCGTTGTTTGCATAGTTCCGCATCCTCAAACCTTAGCTCTTCTGCGTATTTCTCCATTTGTTTTTTGAGCAGTTTCTGAACTTCACGAGTGTTACCTTTCAGAACTTCTCGGGCTTGTTTGATAGCTTCTTGATAGTCTTCGTAGCTTTGTTTGTTGATACATGGAGCTCCACAGTTGTGTAGATGATATTCTAAACAAGGCTTGTATTTACCTTGTTCTATACCTTCTTTTGTAATAGGGAAGCGGCAAGTGCGTGGTTTGTATACCTTTTTAATAATGTCTAATATGGCATACATACTACTGATATGGCTATAGGGACCGTAAAAAGTGCCATATCGTTTGTTGATATTTCGGGTTTTGAATATTCTAGGAAAGTATTCATTGGTTACGCAAATGCTTGGGTATGTTTTGCCATCTTTCAACAAAACATTATATTTTGGCTTGTATTGTTTGATGAGTTGATTCTCTATCAAAAGAGCATCTTCCTCGGAATTAACAACGGAATAGGATATATCATGAATCTTTGAGACGAGAACTTTAGTCTTAAAGCGATCCACCTCCTTGTGGAAATATGAAGAAACGCGCCGTTTAAGATTCTTAGCTTTCCCTACATAGATAATGTTGTGGTCTGAATCATAGTACTGATAGGTGCCAGGTTTCTCTGGCATACTCTGTACAATGGCCTTTAAATGGGTTAAACGGTTTATGTTTTCTTCTTTAATCATTTGTTGTAACCCCTCTGTACTAGGGCTTTATAAGGTGTTTGGTTTCACGTGAAACATGAGGAAAGGGCGTTGAAGCAATAGCTGCTTATGGTGTGCTATGTTTGTATATTTTGATTTGTATGCCCCAAACTCCTATGGATGTATAGGAGAAGTCTTTCCTCTCTCGCCGTATAGTCTTATCTTTTATTCAGTAATTTGTAATCTCTCATCTTGCAAGGCTTTATCTTTTATCTTGCAAAACTTTATCTTTTATTCTATAAGACTTAATTTTTTATTTTGCAAACTTGTATCTTTTGTTCAACAAACTCTACTCCTTGGGCTTAGCAAAGTTAACTTCCCTATACTGAAAACCAGGTATCCTATGCGGTAATTCTACACCTTTTATTATATTAAGCACAAATTCTGGTTTCGCAATCTCATTGTATCAGTGTTGTGAAAGCTGTTCTTTTGTTTTGCAGGACTTGATCTTTCTTTTAGCGAAGGTGTACTTATTGTCTAGTAGTTGTTTCTTGTTTCTTTTAGAATTGTAGGAGAGACGTTATCTCTATGTCGTCATCGAACAGTTCACGGCTGTGTGGAAATTCCTCGTGTAGTTCAATGATGAAGTTGCAATAAACCTTCTTTGGATGGAATTTTTTCACGAGATCGCATGCCGCTTTCATTGTTCCTCCCGTTGCAAGTAGGTCGTCGTGTAAGAGAATAATATCATTTTCGTTGATTGCATCCTTATGGATTTCTATGGTGTCTGTACCATATTCCTTTGCATAAGTTTCTTGTACGGTCTCGCAAGGGAGCTTTCCTGGCTTCCTACATAGTACCACTCCAGCACCAAGTCGGGTTGCTACAGCTGATGACATCACGAATCCGCGACTCTCAATGCCGACGATTTTGGTCACACCTTTATCCTTATAGAGGTCAACCATTTGGTTTGTGATTTCCAGAAGGGCCTCTGGTGACTTGAATAGGGTGGTCACGTCGCGGAAGTTTACTCCTTTGATAGGCCAATCAGGGATACATCTTAGATTGTCTAATAATAGTTGTTTGTTCATTTTCAATGTGTTATGTAGTTATTCTTTGTGCTCTTGTTTCACGTGAAACTACGTCCTTTGCGTTGCGCAGAGCCTTATATTATTTTTCTATATATTATCGTCCCATCAATACTAGGAGCACATTTATGTCACTTGGGCTAACCCCTGGGATGCGACTTGCCTGTGCTAAAGTCTCTGGTTGTACGTGTTCTAATTTCTGACGGCACTCTGTTGAGAGGTCATGAAGCTCACTATAATTGAAGTGTCCTTTGATTTATATCTTCAAGGCGGTGCATTTTTTCAGCAAATACACGTTCTCTATCAATGTAACCCTTATACTTCATTTTAATTTCAGCAGCCTCTGATATCTCTTCTATACGATTGGGGGATGCTTCTATAGCTTCTTTCAGACTTGGAATCGCCTCTGATAGGTTCTTGAAATTGACTTGTGGACGTGCCACGAGATCGGTTATCTTCATTGAACCTTTGATGGGTGCAGAACCTATTCTATCGAGGAAACTGTTAACAATATTGGGCTTAACGACTGTATTATCACAGAAGTTAAGGATGCGATTGATATTCTTTTCCTTTTGTATCCACCAGTCATAACGGTCACGTTTGGCTATACCTATATTATAAGCACGCTCTGTTAGGCGAGCATCTGCATCATCTTGGCGTAGCAAGATACGGTATTCGGCACGTGAAGTGAACATGCGATAGGGTTCATCTACACCTTTTGTTGTTAGGTCATCTATGAGTACTCCGATATAACTTTCGTCCCTATTCATGATGAAAGGATCATTGCCACTGCAGAGTAGGGCAGCATTTATACCTGCAACTGTCCCTTGTCCGCCAGCTTCCTCATATCCTGTTGTGCCGTTAACCTGTCCTGCGAAGAACAGTCCTTCAATGATTTTCGACTCTAATGAGTGCTTTAATTGTGTCGGATCAAAGTAATCATACTCTATAGCATACCCCGGTCGATATATCTTTGCATCGCGTAATGCAGGGATTTTATGTATAGCTTCAAGCTGAATTTCCCAAGGCATACTTGACGAAAAGCCATTGAGATACATCTCATTGGTGTCTGTTCCTTCAGGCTCCAAGAAGAGTGGATGACTGTTTTTGTCGGGGAATGTAACGAGTTTTGTCTCTATTGAAGGGCAATAACGTGGTCCTGTACTTTGGATCTGACCATTGAATAGAGGCGAATCAGCCAATCCACTGCGCAACACTTCATGTACTTCTTCGTTCGTGTTACATGTCCAACAAGGCAGTTGTGGTAGCTTCCGTTGTGGTCCAAAGAAGGAAAACTGGTGATAATCGGTCTCTCCTGGCTGCGGTTCCATATCCTCGAAGTGTACCGAACGGCGATCAATACGCACAGGAGTACCTGTCTTCATGCGCTCAGATGTGATGCCATGGCGTGTGATACTTTCTGTAAAATGGTGTACAGCAGGCTCTGCACAGCGTCCACCTTCCACTTTTCGTTTACCAATATGCATCAGTCCGTTGAGGAAAGTACCAGCTGTGATTACCACAGTACGGGCATATATCTCTATTCCCCATATTGTTCTGATACCTAATACCTTACGATCCTTTACCAATAGTTCGTCTGCTTGGTCCTGAAAGATATCAAGGTTATCCGTATGGTCGAGTATAGTACGCCATTCCCAGATGAATTTTCCACGGTCACACTGTGCTCGTGGACTCCATACTGCAGGTCCTTTAGAGCGGTTCAGCATACGGAATTGTATCGCTGTAGCGTCCGTAACGAGTCCCATATAGCCTCCAAGAGCATCTATCTCTCTGACTATCTGTCCTTTAGCTATACCTCCTACGGCTGGATTACAGCTCATTTGACCAATCTTATTCATGTCCATTGTTATCAAACAAGTCCTTGCACCCATGTTTGCAGCTGCTGTTGCAGCCTCACAACCTGCGTGTCCACCGCCGATAACAAGTACATCATACTTGAATTTCATCGTTCTTTTACAAAAGTATAGGGACATAATACCCCTAATTTATACCGACACAAAATTAAGAAATAAAATCGAATTACACCTATATTATAAGTAGAAAAGTTCCTTTGTAAACCTCTCTAACCTCTTAATTCAGCAACCATGCGATACCCAAACCAATGTTACTATATCTTGAGAATTCATTGAAGGATATGTCGTAATATGTGTTTATGTGCAGCCGTGGCGTAACCTTATAATCCAACCCAAGCTCACTCATAAAGTTGAAGTGGCTGTCTTTCCCTGGTTTTGCCCAATCATCCTGTCGCTTTGAGTTGTATCTGTTATAGCTTTCTACGAAGAAACTCCACTTGTCAGTAGGTTGATAAGTGAGGTTTGCACCGAAGAAAAGGTCAGGACTTTCAGTGTCTCCATCCCATTCTCCTCCCACATCATATCCTAATGTGAGCTTACTACTCAGCTCGTTTTCGAACAATAGGTGTGCTAGGAAGCCTACATGCTTTGGCAGATAGTGGGCATGACTGCCACCAGGAATGAGCACTGTACCCATAAAAGCGACCTTTGGAAATATCTTTCCACCCTCATAAACCTTGATTTTTGTACCAATAGAGGCATTGGCTATACCACCAAAAGTACCGTCAGGTGTGTGGGTAAGACATTCATCTATCTGCAGTCTCACTTCTGCCTGTGGGGTTAATCCGAGTCGGAACATAGAAGTGTTGATCGTGAAAGTACGTGCATGTTCACCATTTCTTCTGTCCCATTCAAGTACAATACCAGTCTCCCAGTCAATCTTTCCTTGAGGCATTATGCTGACACCAGTCGTTGAGCCGGGTGCATCAGGCGAGAAATCCTCTGTCTATTGTGCCATGGATTGAAGTGGAATGAGTGTGAAAAGTAGCAGATATAATGCTATCTTCAAGCTTTTTTTCTTAGAGGTCATTGTTGTTCTGTTGCTTTGATAAAGAGATATAAACTCCAGAGTTTAAGATGATCTTTTATTGTTAATCTTCTGTTAAATGGTTTTTTGTCCTCGACAAAGATACGTAAACTTTGCTTATAGTCCGTGTTTTTTCAAATGAAATATTATGAGCTGCGTTTTTTTTCGTCATAAAGGAAAATGTTTCTTTTCGTTAAAATAATGCATATTTTTCTGCTAATGATATCCGTTTTCTTTGCTTTTTGGTATCGGTTGATGGTCGTATTTCATTTTTATTACTATCTTTGCAAACCAAATCCCTGATTTCGAGCAGGGTAATGTACATATATACTCATAATAAATGGCTATGCTTTGCATAATGTAAGATAGCAAGTTATGCCCAAACTATTAAAACTAAGAATGAATCCAAGAAGCCTTTTAATGCTTATAGCGGTAAGCTTTAGCATGCTAACCACCGTCCAAGCACAGAATGAGAACTTCGATTTGGCTGGTCAACGGTCGGAAGTTCAGCTCGTAAACCCTGTACCTGGGGAGAAAAGAGCCCATCAGGAGTTTGTTATTAACCCTACACCACGTTATATGAGACTAACGGGTGAGGGGAGTGTAGATATAGGCAATGGCATCAAAGCTATTGTCCCGAAGGCTGATAGCTTACACAATTATCTGGAAGACATGTACTTCCTTCCGATTCTTTGTAAGTGTTCAGATCTCTATTCGAAAGGTTTCCCACTTGAAGCTACGTATGGAGAGGTACCCACAGAGCATGGGGTACAGAATGTTTCTGGTGCTTATAGCCTGAAGATCTCAAAGAATGGCATTAAGATCGTTGGTTATGATGATGCTGGAATCTTCTATGCTATCCAGACGTTAAGGCTGATCATGGACAATCCTGCAGCCAAAGACGGTAAGAGTTTGCCTTGTCTGGAAGTTGTGGATAGCCCCACATTCCCTTATCGTGGTGTTGTTGAGGGTTTCTATGGTACCCCATGGTCACACAAAGTTCGCTTGTCTTTGATTGATTTCTATGGTAAGTACAAGCTTAATACCTATATATATGGTCCGAAAGACGACCCTTATCATAGTTCTCCCAACTGGCGATTGCCTTATCCGGATGCTGAGAGAAAGAACATCAAGGAGCTAGTTGAGGCTTGCAGAAAGAACCGTGTAGACTTTGTTTGGGCTATTCATCCGGGTAAAGATATCAAGTGGAACGAAGAGGATTACCAGAATCTCGTACATAAGTTTGAGCTTATGTATGCAGATGGAGTACGTTCGTTTGCTATATTCTTTGATGATATAGAAGGTGAAGGGACTAACCCTGAAAAGCAAGTTGAACTGTTGAACAGACTGACAGAGGAGTTTGTGAAACCTAAAGGTGACGTCTCTCCGCTTATTGTTTGCCCTACTGATTATTCAAAACTGTGGGCTAAAGCTGGTGAAGACGGACCTTTGAGTATCTATGGAAGGAAACTTGACCCGTCTATTCGTGTCTTTTGGACAGGTGATGTCGTATGTAGTGACGTGACAAGAGCGACACTTGATTGGGTAAACAGCCGTATTAAGCGTCCCGCTTTCTTCTGGTGGAACTATCCTGTGACCGACTATGTACGCAATCTTATGCTACAAGGTCCGGTCTATGGCTTGGACACTTCGCTTACAAGTAAGGATATGTGTGGCTTCGTAAGTAACCCTATGGAGCATGGAGAAGCGTCAAAACTCGCTCTTTACAGTGTAGCTGATTATTCCTGGAATGCTTCTGATTATAATCCTATTGACAGTTGGGAGCGTGGCTTAGAGGTTATGATGCCATGTATAAAAAGTGCTTATCGCACGTTTGCCATCCACTCTTCAGATACAGAAACGGGTTATCGTCGTGACGAATCATGGGAAACGGAGACCTTCCGTTTGGCAGATTATACACAGGAGAAGCGTGATAAGCTCTATAATGAGTTTGATAGTGTGGCTTTAGCACCAGCCGAAATAGAGGCAGGATGCACCGATTCATTGCTGTTAGTAGAGCTACGCCCATGGTTAAAGGAGTTTGGAAAGCTTGGCGTACGTGGTCAGAATGCCATTGATCTCATGGATCTTTATCGTGCAGGTGGTGATAAACGGTTCTGGAATGCTTATGTAAGAAACTGTATGACGGCTGAAGACAGGAAGGAATATGAAGCCCATAAGTCTGGAACAATGAAGCTGCAACCTTTCTATGAGCAAGCTATGGCAGACCTTGCCGATGCCTTTTATGAGCGATTGACAGGTGAAAAGGCTTTCAGATTGCAGGCTATTGGTACCTATCCGAATGTAAGAACGACACAAACCAACATGATGTTGGATGGTGATACGGCTACTTTCTATACTTCAGGGGTAAGTCAGAAGGCTGGAGATTGGGTTGGTGTGGCTCTTCCAGAGCTGACAACATTGCGTAAAGTACATATTCTTCAAGGGCGAAACTCAAAGGATGACACTGATTTCTTTGACCATGCAGCGTTAGAATACTCTGTTGATGGAAAGACATGGCAGCCACTTTTGGACGATTTGCGTAATCAGTATGACATACTATGGCGTGGAGACCCTGTTCAGGCGCGTTACATCCGCCTGCGAAGACTTGATTCTGAACGCACGAACTGGGCGTCTATCCGAGAGTTTTCAGTCTTCCCTGCGACTAAGAAGTCAGTCTATTATGCGAAACAGCAGTAATCCTGTTAATCTGGCAAAAGCTTTTGACCACCAGTTGACAACGTTCTTCCATAGTCCAGGTGCATTCTCGTTCGATGTTCCAAAGAAAACTATATCCTGCACCTTGCTCTTGTCTGTGCCAGAAGGAGGCAGTGTGATCCTGCGTCAATATGATAAGCATAACAATGTAAGGTCAGAAACTACTACTACTGATTCTTTCATTAATCTTAATATAGTGAAAGGAGTAACTCATATCGGTGTGGTTGGTACAGCTGATGTTAATGAAATTATTCTGAAGGAGAAGCATTAAACGGTCCTATCTCATAGCAGATACATTCTATTGGGATATGAATTCGAAACAAGGTGACGAACTCCTTTTGTAAGATAAATTCCTTATTGGATTTTAAAAGGGCATCTTTTGCATTGTAAAAGGTGCCCTTTTGATGTGTAAAAGATGCCCTTTTGATGTGTAAAAGACGCCCTTTTACATCGTAAAAGATGCCCTTTTATAAGCTCATTTGTAACTGTTTGATTCTGTGTATGTTATAGAAGCGAAAAAAGACCCATTCCTTTCGTTTCATGCATCATTGTGTCTTTTTCGTTGTAAGATTGTTTTACTGCCCGTTATCTCCGTACTTTTATTTTTCTTTTTCTTTCTTTTTACATTATGAGACTTTGTGTAATCTTCAAAAGATCATCTTTTATGAAGAACTTTTTTATAGTATTTCAATTCAGTCTTCACACCTATTTTATATACTATAATAGTATAAGATAGAGCCAGATGTGTGTATCTTATCCCATGTGCTTTACCATAGATTCTGACCCAATAAGAATGTTAAAAAAACGAGATATATTCCCTCTTTTATTGCATCCTCATTTATTAGGATAAGAAAGGCATCCTTATTTTAAGTCTAAATAACTGGACATTTTATTTAATTTACTTTGGCAAATCATTAAAATATAGTACATTTGCACCACATTCACCATGTAGAAATACCAACTTCTGGGTATTAACCTGAACGGAAACGAGGTACTCTATAAGCAAATTGTTGCTTTTAGTGAGTGTGAACTACGTAGAATTATAATTCTAACAGTTTAAATATTTAAAATCAAAACATTTATGTGGTTAATCAATTCATCTATTGGTAGAAAGGTGATTATGTCTGTTACAGGCATGGCTCTGATTCTATTCATGACGTTCCACTGCTGTATGAACCTTGTTGCGCTCTTCTCTGGAAAGGCTTACAACATGATTTGTGAGCTGTTAGGTGCCAACTGGTATGCTGTTTTGGCTACTGTAGGTCTTGGTGCTCTGGCAGTTTGTCACATTGTTTATGCATTCATTCTTACTGCACAGAACCGTCGCGCCCGTGGAAATGAGCGCTATGCGGTTACAGAAAAGCCTGCAAGTGTAGAGTGGGCAAGCCAGAACATGCTGGTACTTGGTATCATCGTTCTGCTTGGTCTTGGTCTTCACTTCTTTAATTTCTGGTACAACATGATGTTTGCAGAGCTTACTGGCATCGCAGTGCCTCATCATCCATCTGATGGTTTTGCTTACATTCAGGACACATTTGCTAATCCTGTGTACGTAGTTCTCTACATTATCTGGATCTGTGCATTGTGGTTCCATCTCTCTCATGGGTTCTGGAGTGCTATGCAGACAGTAGGTATTAACGGTAAGGTTTGGTTCAACCGTTGGAAAACCATCGGTCTTGTTTACGTTACGCTGTTGATGCTTGGCTTCTTCGTAGTCGTTATTGCATTCGCATTCGGTTGTGCACCAAGCCTTCATTGTGCTGCATAAGTAAGTATCTTAATTGAAAATTTAATTCAAAACAATCATGACTAAGACATTAGATTCCAGAATACCAGAAGGACCAGTAGCTGAGAAATGGACCAATTATAAGGCTCATCAGCGCTTGGTTAACCCAAAGAATAAACTGAAATTAGACGTTATCGTTGTCGGAACAGGTCTGGCTGGTGCCAGTGCTGCAGCATCTCTTGGTGAGATGGGCTTCAACGTTTTGAACTTCTGTATCCAAGATTCACCACGTCGTGCACACTCTATTGCTGCACAGGGTGGTATCAATGCTGCCAAGAACTATCAGAATGACGGTGACTCTGTTTACCGTTTGTTCTATGATACAGTGAAGGGTGGCGACTATCGTGCACGTGAAGCAAACGTTTATCGTTTGGCAGAAGTGTCTAACGACATCATCGATCAGTGTGTAGCACAGGGTGTTCCATTCGCTCGTGAGTATGGTGGTATGTTGGCAAACCGCTCCTTTGGTGGTGCACAGGTAAGCCGTACATTCTATGCTAAGGGACAAACAGGTCAGCAGTTGCTGCTTGGTGCTTACTCATCATTGAGTGCTCAGATCCAAACTGGTAAGGTTAAGCTCTATACTCGTTATGAGATGGAGGATGTTGTTATCGTTGATGGCCATGCACGTGGTATCATTGCAAAGAACCTTGTGACTGGTAAATTGGAGCGTTTCACTGCAAATGCTGTTGTAATCGCTACTGGTGGATATGGTAATACTTACTTCCTTTCAACTAATGCAATGGGCTGTAACTGTACAGCTGCTGTTCAGTGCTATCGTAAGGGAGCATATATGGCAAACCCATCATACGTTCAGATTCACCCAACTTGTATCCCTGTACATGGTGACAAGCAGTCAAAGCTGACGCTTATGTCAGAGTCTTTGCGTAATGATGGCCGTATCTGGGTTCCAAAGAAGCTCGAAGATGCTAGCTTTACAAGCTGGAACAAAGAAAGGATCAGACATTCCTGAGGAAGATCGCGACTATTACTTAGAGCGTCGTTACCCTGCGTTTGGTAATCTTGTGCCTCGTGACGTTGCTTCACGTGCTGCTAAGGAGCGTTGTGATAAGGGATTCGGTGTTAATAACACTGGTTTGGCTGTGTTCTTGGACTTCTCTGAGTCTATCAACCGCCTCGGACTTGACACTATTCTTCAGCGTTATGGTAACCTCTTTGATATGTATGAGGAGATCACTGACGTCAATCCAGGCGAAGTTGCTAATGAGATTAATGGCGTGAAGTACTACAATCCAATGATGATCTTCCCTGCTATCCACTACACAATGGGTGGTATCTGGGTTGACTATGAGTTGATGACAACTATTCCAGGTCTGTTCTCAATCGGTGAATGTAACTTCTCTGATCACGGAGCCAACCGTTTAGGTGCCTCAGCATTGATGCAGGGCTTGGCAGATGGTTACTTTGTACTGCCTTATACGATTCAGAATTATCTCGCAGACCAGGCTCTTTGGGGCAAAGTTCCTACTGATCGTCCTGAATTTGATGAGGCTGAAAAGGCTGTTAATGCAGAGATTGATCGCTTGATGGGTATCCATGGTAAGCGTTCTGTTGACTCTATCCACAAGGAACTCGGCCATATTATGTGGGAATACGTAGGTATGGGTCGTACTAAGGAAGGCCTTGAGGAAGGTTTGAAGCAGTTGAAGGCTCTTCGTGAGGAGTTCAATACCAACCTCTTTATCCCTGGTAAGAAGGAAGGATTGAACATTGAGCTCGATAAAGCCATCCATCTTCGTGACTTCATCCTTATGGGTGAGCTTGTAGCTTACGATGCTCTGCACCGTGAAGAGAGCTGTGGTGGTCACTTCCGTGAGGAGCATCAGACTGAAGAAGGTGAGGCTAAGCGTGACGATGAGCACTTCTTCTATGTTGGCTGCTGGGAGTATCAGGGTGATGATAACAAGACTCCAGAGCTTATCAAGGAGCCTCTTGAGTATGAGGCAATCAAGGTACAAACACGTAACTATAAGAATTAATAAAGATGGCAAGAAATATATCATTCACAATTAAGTATTGGAAGCAGAACGGTCCACAGGATCAGGGCCACTTCGATACACATGAGATGAAGAACATCCCAGACGATACCTCATTCCTTGAGATGCTTGATATCCTCAATGAGGAGCTCATTGAGGCTGGTGATGAGCCTTTCGTCTTCGATCATGACTGCCGCGAAGGTATCTGCGGTATGTGCTCACTCTATATCAATGGTACTCCACACGGTAAGACTGAGCGTGGTGCAACGACCTGTCAGCTTTACATGCGTCGTTTCAATGATGGTGATGTCATTACTGTTGAGCCATGGCGTTCAGCTGGTTTCCCTGTTATCAAGGATTGTATGGTAGACCGTACAGCTTTCGATAAGATTATCCAGGCTGGTGGTTATACTACCATTCGTACTGGTCAGGCACAGGATGCAAATGCTATTCTTATCCCTAAGGACAATGCTGATGAGGCTATGGACTGTGCAACATGTATCGGTTGTGGTGCTTGTGTAGCAGCTTGTAAGAATGGTTCAGCTATGCTCTTCGTTTCATCTAAGGTGAGTCAGTTGGCTCTTCTGCCACAAGGTAGACCTGAGGCAGCCAAGCGTGCTAAGGCAATGGTAGCTAAGATGGATGAAGTTGGCTTTGGTAACTGTACCAATACACGTGCTTGTGAGGCTGTTTGTCCTAAGAATGAGAAGATCGCAAACATTGCTCGTCTGAACCGCGAGTTCATCAAAGCTAAGTTTGCTGACTAAGGTTTATGGTGTTGACAGTGGTCGTTGAGACCTCAGTCATGAACATTATATAATATGAAAGTCCCGTGACCCGCTTTGGAGTCACGGGACTTTTTGTAATAATAAATCATCATTTGCAAAACAAGAGGTGCTCTTTTGCATTCTAAAAGGTGCCCTTTTGCATGGTAAAAGATGCCCTTTTGATGTGTAAAAGGGCACCTTTTGGAACGTAAAAGACGCCCTTTTACTTTGCCGTTTGTAATAACTTGATTCCTTGATGGTTACAGCTCCACCTGAAAGGCATTTCCTGTTGATTTCCGAATGGTTATGGTTCGTCTTTTTGTAAGGATATTTTTTAAAAGAAGAAGTCTATAATCTCATTTGCAAGTGAACCATGATCTCTCTGTTGCGCAGGGGTAGGGTAGACGTGAAAGTGTTTACCCCTGTGTGTTGAGTCGTGATATAAGATGTAGTGTTTAGCAAGTTTGTGACTGTTAAACTAGCCTCCCACACCTTGTTAATCTTGTAGTTTAAGTTTGCGTCCAGCAGTCCACAAGTGTGGTAATGGCCGTCCGTAAGCTCGTTTGTGAGGTTATAGAACTTTATTTTCAGTTCTGTATTCTTTGTTGGGAAGAGATAAAGAGCGGCATTGGTGATGTATGATGAAAGAACATCCGACCGGCTGATGCTGCTCCGTTCCCAGTAGTAGTTTGCTGTAATGGCAGCAGATAAGCGTAACCATGATAGCTTCTGGAAGCTTGTACTAAGCCCAGCTGTGGCATGATGAGAGTGATTTTGGGTCATTTCTCCAGACTGCGAGATAAGGAAATCGGTCTTTTCATACGCCATATCTGCCTTTATTGATAATCCTATAGAGGTGACAGTCTTGTCAATCATGGCATTCGTGCGTATGTTATGTATATGGTTATTGCCTTTTATCCAATGCATTGTCGTCAATGAGTCATTATAGTCGAAGTTACTGAAAGCCTCTGCTTTGGTGTCCGAATAAGCTACGGAAAGATTGCCAAAGAGCATTGTTACAAGGTTGCGATAGCGAAGGTGAAGTGCAGAATATAGTCGTGTAGACTTGTAGATATCATTCCCTGTCACCTGTATGGTTCTGTATCCTGTCCTTAGCGGAGACAAAGCATAGAAGCCGAGTGCGTTATCTCCAGTAGATAAGGATGCAGAAAGAGTTATATTTAACTTGTCGTTCACAGTCTGTCGGATATTCAGGTTCGGTTCAAATGCTATGAAGCTGCGTGTTGCCAGCTTGCCATCGTCCTTAGCAAGACGAACTCTTGTCCATTCCATCGGCAATTCTGCGCTTATATAACTTCTCCTTCCGTACGTCCATGTGTAGCCTGGTGTAGCTTTCATCTTGAATGTTCGGTGATGAATATCACTGCTATAGTTGTAAGTATTGTCCTTGTAATAAGCCTGTAATGACAGGTCTAAGTCATTTCCCAGTACGGGGATGGAGGTTGTAATGACGTTACGTGTCATCGCAGAGCGTGTGCTGAACCGTTCGAAAGTATTGTATAAAGCCTGTGTATCAGATGCTGTTTCCAGCTCTTCTTTGCGGTCTGAATATCTGATCAGTGAACGAATCTGCAACAGACTTTGTCCTATTCGGAAGGAAGAGGACAGATAGTTTCACATATGACGGTCGAATGCGGGTCTGTTCCGTAATGTTTGTTCCGTTTGTTATCATCTGGTTGAAAGCCGACTGCCGTCCAAGTGAATAGCTTAGTTCGTCGGAGAGGAATCTCTTTTGGCTGTTTTCTTCATATTTCAGTGTAGGAATGAGTCTGAGTGTACGTTGTTTCAACCATTCGGAGGTCTCTAAAGTCAATGGCGTCAGCCCTCCATAGTAGCTACTTGTTGCGTGATTGTATTCTGCATGGTCCTCATATAGAAGTACATTGCTGCGCAATGTTGCGTCCTTCGATAGTGAAATGATCGTGTTTAGTCCCGTACTGATCGACTTGTTGTGCAGGTATCGTTCCTGAGGAAGCTCCTCTTGCGCTATGTTTCCTGACAAAACACCTTGCGGAAGAGGCTCAAAGGCATCCAGTTCGTAGATGTTGAGCCGCTCGTTAGTCTCACTTGAGAGATCTTTCCCGTGTTGTTCATTTTGGCAGAGACAAGTATTTGCGTGTGTTTCATGATTTGTGTGAGGAACAACTGGTTGTCCCATACCTTCATTCTCGTGTCTATTCCGCCTTTTATCTCACCAAAGGGACGTGCCCAGTGACCCTTGTCGAGCTTGATGTTCAGTGCTGCCGACTCCGAGGGTTTGCGTCCTTGCAATAGTTTGATGGGCTGATGATCCTCCATAACCTCTACATCCCGTACCGCATTTACGGGCATGTTGCGTGTAGCTTGGGTGTAGTTGTCGCCCATCAAGTCCTGCCCTTCAATATAAAAACGGTTGATAGCACGCCCTTGATAAGACACACTTCCGTTCTCAGCAACCTTTATTCCCGGTAGTTTCTTCAGCACATCTTCCAGGTGTCTGTCACCCTTTTGCAGAAAGGAACCGACGTTATACACCAGTGTGTCGCCTTGTTTCCTTATCGGTGGGAGCTTTACGATGACCTCTTTTAGCTGCACTTGTTTGGGCGAAAGGAGCACTATTATGGGCTGATTGGCTTGCCCTTGTATGTTGTTGACACTTATTTTACGTTTGCCATAACCTATCAATGAGAAGGTCAAGACGTCCTCTTGTCGCACAGAAAGACTGATCTGTCCTTCTCTGTCAGCAACCTTGAAGCCCTGCAACCTACCCGTTGCGTTCGTGACACGGCACATAGCGTCAGCCAACGGTTGGTAGGTCACAGAGTCTCTGACCTCTATCGTCAGCTTCTTCATGGCTATCTCGTTCTGTGAAAGGACAGAGATACACATGAAAGAAAGAAAAAATAAGAATAGAATCTTCCGCAAGTTGTTATTCCAGTTCTATAGGATTATACGGCTTAGCATTCACTGTTGCAGAGACATCTCCCGATACTGTAACTGTCCCATCACCTGTTAAGGCTTTCAATGGGTCATTACATGTATTCTTATACATCTGTCGAATGGCTTTTCTGGAACCCTTAATCACCTCGTTCTTGTCATATATATAAATAGGTGCATAGCCCTTTACCTTCTGCAATCCAGTCAGAGTAAAGACGAAATTGTCCTGTGTGTCCTGCACTTTAAAGATGAGTCCTGGTAGTCCATTGAACTTATATGGACCGTAAGGAAGCTCCATTTCGGGTGCGTACCATGCTATATAATCACGTCCGAAGAGATGTGTCTTGGCTTTCTGACAGGTATATCCAGCAATGATACTGTCTCCTTCCATCAGTTCCCACTTAAGTTCTGGTATCGGTTCTTCGTACTGATACCTCTGAATACCACCTGCCTTGCGTTGTATTATTTCGGTCCTTTGCTTTCTGTTTTGTAGGATAAGTTCCTTCAGTCCCATGCTTTTTAATGCTGTAATCAGCTTTGGTCCAGAGGCAGTAGAAGTTGTTTCCCCCCTTGCAATAGATGCAGAAATGGAGTCAAAAGCCAACAATCCGTAGTCCGTAAACAGGTTATATTGGTTGCCAACCCTTAGGATTGTGGTTGCAGTTCGCTTGACATTAGGGTACTTTGCATCTTTAGCATACTTGAATTCATAGGTAATCTGATACTGAGCAGCTTCATATTGAACAGTTTTTGTAGTATCCCATTTACCTTTAAGTTGGGAAAAATCAATTGTTTGTGCTTGTGAAAACATAGCACAAAGTGATAATAGTAATAATAAGATAGTACTCTTTCTCATAGTTGTTGTTATTCTATAGGTTAGTATCTACTTTGCAAAAATATGGAAAACTATCAGTAATGCAAAAAAAAAACAAAACTTTTATGTCAATTAGTATTGTTATTTCGTTCTGTATCTTTTCCTTTTTGTTCGTGATTCGGCATATTAAACAACACATTTCCTGCCTTTTCTCGATTTTTTTTACTAAATTTGCTGCCTGACATAAGAAGTTTATTAAAACCTACTAAGTACTAATGAGCGAAAAGATCATTCCATCTAACGAGCCTGCACAGGCAGCAAGCGAACCTATAAAGGCAAGTTATACAGAATATACAGTCATTCCTTCACAAGGATATTGTCAGTTTGTTAAATGCAAAAAGGGCGACCAACCCGTTGTTCTGAAGGGCTTAAAAGAAGCCTATCGGGAGCGTGTGTTGTTGCGTAACGCACTGAAACGTGAGTTCAAACAGTGTCAACGACTGAATCATCCAGGCATTGTTCGTTATCAAGGACTGGTTGATGTTGAGGGATATGGGCTCTGTATTGAAGAAGAATACGTTGATGGACGCACCTTACAGGCGTATCTGAAGGAGTCACATACGGATGATGAGAAGATAACTATTGTCAATCAGATAGCTGATGCACTGCGTTATGCACATCAGCAAGGCGTTGCACATCGTAATCTTAAGCCTTCAAACATCCTTATCACCAAGCAAGGAGACCACGTAAAGTTAATAGATTTCAATGTACTTTCATTGGATGACGTGAAGCCAACGGCTGATACTACCCGCTTTATGGCGCCCGAATTGAAGGATGAAACCATGACTGCAGATGGTACAGCAGACATTTATTCACTCGGAACCATTATGAAAGTGATGGGATTAACGCTGGCTTACAGTGAGGTTATCAAGCGTTGTTGTGCCTTCAAGCGCAGTGATCGTTATTCAGACATTGATGAATTCCCTGGCTGACTTCAATCATGATGGGTCGTCATTCTCTATGCCTAAGATCGGAAAAGGAGCAGTTGTTATAGGTTTTATAGCAGTTGTCGTAATTGCTTTGGCTGCTTTGGCATATAATTATGGTGGTGCATTGGTTGATCAGGTAGGTAAAATTGACGTTACATCCATCTTTAAGTCAGATGCAGAAACAGCTCCAGAAGACACTGCAACGGTAAAGTCTGTGGAGCAAAACAACAATGATACTGTTGCTGATGAGGCTCCTGCAACAGGTAAACTCGCCTTTATGAACACGATGAAGCCTGCTCTTTACAAGGACCTTGACCGCCTTTTTGCAAAGCATTCAGACGATAGAGCGAAGTTGAACAGGGCTATTAAGGTTTACTATCGTGGTCTTATCCAAGCCAATGACACGCTTGACAAAGAGCAACGTACCGAACTTGACCGTGTCTTTGGCAATTATGTGAAGCAGAAGAAAGCTGCATTGAAATAATGATTGAACAGAGTTGAAATAGTATTTTACCTTGAGTAAACATACAGTTTGGCTCATTTGTTTATAACATCTATATGAAACAGGGGCAGACTCTGTACTTTCTTTCAACCTTAATGGCATGTGAAGAAAGACAGAATCTGCCCTTGTCAGGTTAAAAATATGACGAAAAGAATCTTGTATATAATGCTTGTAGCTCAACTGTTTGTGGGAGTTTTACAAGCTCAAAAGCCTGTGCAGAACCGCCGACAGGCTGTTGGTCAGTCTATGGAACGACAAGGATTGGTGAATGTGAAGGCTGTTGTTCCTTCCATAAAGGTGGCTTTGATGTATGCACGTACTGATAATTTCTGTCATCGTATGCTCTATCATGACCTGCGTGATGCCTATGTTCTGCCAGCATGTGCTGATGCTTTGCGCAAGGCACAGGCTGAGTTGAAACGTCGAAGACCCGACTTGAGCCTTTGTATCTTTGATGCTACACGCCCTATGAGTGTACAACAAACGATGTGGGATGCCGTCAAAAACACCCCACAATACTTCTATGTATCCAATCCTGCACATGGTGGAGGGATGCATAACTATGGTATGGCGGTTGATATCAGTATCTGTAAGGCCTCATGGAATGATGCTTCGTGGCGTGAAGGAGCTGCAAAATGCCATATAGACACGATACCTATGGGGGTGAAAGTTGATCACATGGGTGTCGAAAGTCATATTGATAAGGAGCAGGAGTTGGTTTCTCGTGGTATGATATCTCGTGAAGCGCTGAACAATCGTAGGCTCTTGCGTGAAGTGATGAGGGCTGCAGGCTTCATGCCCTTGCGTACTGAATGGTGGCATTTCAACCTTTGTACGAGGGAATGGGCAAAGAAACCTGAAAGTAGTAAGGTAAATGCTTCGTGTCTGACCCTCCATCTGAAAGGAGAAGGGAGTGAATAGGCTCATTCGTTATGGTTAGATGATAGTTGAAAGTGGTATAAGATAGAGTTGAAAGATGGTAAAAAAGCAAGGAGATAGTCTGCAGCAGGAAGAGTTCCCATTGCCGAAATACGTGCAAGAGACCCTGAGTAAGCATAATATTTCACTCTCCCCAACATTCGGAATGGGTAAGGTGGAAGGTGCGTTACTTGATACTTTAGCCTTTCAATCCCACCGTTATCCTGATGTTGACATGCCTTATTTGCTGAATCAGATAGTCGGATGGCAGACAGCAAAGGCTAAGTTACCAACGTGGGCTGCCAATGAAGACATCATCTATCCACCCCATCTGTCTATGGAACAATGCTCCAGTGAACAGACGGCAGACTATAAGTTGCAGCTTGCAGCTCGTTTGTTAACCACAGCAACGGGAGTTAACGATGCTTCACATGCCTTATCCCAGATTGTACCAGGGAGTCTACTCGTTGATTTAACAGGTGGCTTTGGTGTTGATTTCTCCTTTATCTCACGTTGTTTCGAGCGTGCCGTCTATGTTGAACAACAGGAAAAGCTATGCGAAGTAGCTCAACATAACTTTCAGGTTTTGGGCTTGTCGCAGGTTGAGGTGGTGCATGCCGACAGCACGGAATACCTCCATTCACTTTCTCATGCTACACTGATATATCTTGATCCAGCCCGTCGGAATGAGCAAGGGGGCAAGACCGTGCTGATAAATGACTGTACACCAGATGTCATAACATTAGAGTCGGAACTCTTAGAGAAGGCAGATACTGTCATGATAAAGCTCTCACCCATGCTTGATTGGCACCGTGCAGTAGATGAACTCAACCGTATTGGAGATGTTGTTCGTGAGGTTCACATCGTATCAGTGCGCAATGAGTGTAAGGAACTCCTCATCATTATCAAGCAAAAGAGTAACGATGGGGAAGCAGAATCTTTACGAATAGTATGTGTGAATGATGGTAATGCTATCTCTTATGCTGCTTTGGAGGCAAAGGATATGCAGCAGAAAGTAATTGCATCACCTCCTGTTGCGGGGCAATTTCTCTATGAACCGAATACTTCTTTGATGAAATCAGGGTGCTTTGCATTGCTGACTGAGCGTTATGATGTCGCAGCTGTCGATGTAAACTCTCATCTTTTCGTCTCTGAAACACTTACGACAGATTTCCCCGGGCGCAGTTTTGAGATAACAGATGTATCCTCTTTTAATAAGAAAGAAGTAAGAAGAACACTCTCAGGTATCACGAAAGCAAATATAGCAGTACGCAATTTCCCTATGAGTGTGGCTGATTTACGCAAACGATTGAAGCTAAAAGAGGGAGGAGATGTGTATCTTTTTGCAACGACAGATGCCTCTGGCAATCACCTTTTGTTGGTTTGCAGGAAGGTATAAACAGCTCAATCGCAGACTTGCCCATGATATTCTTGTTATTTTTTAATATACTTTTGCAATAGTGAGCAGGTTTGTTTATCTTTGCAGATATTATGAAAAAGAAGCTTCTAATGACCTAAAAAAGAAAAGATATGCGACAAATATTTACTCATAAACCTATAAAACGAATGAAAAGTTATTTCAAAATGATCTTCGCAGCAGCGTTGATTGGTTTCTCAACATCAGCTAATGCCATTGACCGTCACAGTCTTGCACAGTATGCAGCATCGCTAAAAGGACTGAAAAAGGAACAGCTTAAGGCTGCTTTGTATGATATTATGAAGCAGAAAACAGTGCTCGTTTATGGTGGTAAACCGAAAGGAACATGGTATGGATTCTGGTATTCTGACCGTGATACGGCGACAAATGAGTGTTATAACCGCTACAGTGATAAGAAGTTCTACTTTGGAAATAAGAACGATGGAAAAGCTATAGCGGGTATGAACATTGAACATTCTTTCCCTAAAAGCTGGTGGGGTAGTGTTGAGAATGATGCCTGGCGTGACCTATACAACCTCTATCCATCCGATTCTAAGGCCAATAGTGAAAAGAGTAACTATGTTATGGGCGTCGTAGTCAACGTGAAAAGTCAGTCAGGTGCAGGCTATGACAAAGTAGGAACGGGCTATGCTGATGGTCAGCTCGTCAAGATGTGGGAGCCAGGAGACCGCTTTAAAGGTGAGTTCTCACGTAGTTATATGTACATGGCAACCACTTATCAAGACCTGAGCTTCGGCTCTGAAGGAGCAAAACAGTTGCAAACAGGAGCCTATCCAACGCTCAAGAAGTGGGCATCCGACCTCTTCTGCCAATGGAGTAAGCGTGATCGTGTAGATAATCAGGAGATCAATCGTAACAATGCCATTGCTAAACTCCAGCACAATCGTAATCTTTTCATTGATTATCCCAACCTTGCGGAGTACGTATGGGGTGATAGTATGGATGTTGCCTTCGACCCAGATATGTCAATAACAACCGCTTCTGATGATAGTCGTTATACTGGTGTTATTGTTCCTGAAGATCCTGTTACGCCTGAAGACCCTAAGGTTACTCCACAGAACGTTACCTTTGTGAAGACTACAACAGCCCCTGTAACTGACAAACGATACCTCCTTGTTGCCAGTGTTGATGGTAAGTTCTTTGCTGGAAGACGGTTCAAGGAACAAAGAAGTATGACTACTTACATTGCTCTCCAGTGACCGATAATACAGGGAAGATCACCGTTTCTGATGATAATCTGTACTTTACATTCGAGCAGGAAGCAGGTGGATATTACATCAAAGACGGTAAAGGACGTTATTTTTACCAAGATGGTGTGCATGCAAACTTCAATGTTGTCAAGTCAAAGGATAAGGCAACAGTATGGACAATAATCCCAAATGCTAACGGAACATTCTTGATTACAAGCCCAGATGGTCATGTTGTGCAATATTCTAAGAAGTATAAATCCTATGGAGCATACAAGACTGCGAACGCAAACGATGTCTATCCAATGCTCTATATGGAGGATCCTACACTGGCAATTATGACAATAGAGACTGTAAAAGATGATGGTGGAGCTGTTTATAACCTACAAGGTGTTCGCATGCCAGACGGAGTTAAACTCCAACCGGGTATCTATGTACGCAGTGGAAAGAAGTTCTTTGTGAGATAATCAATAGCCATCAGTGAACTAATAGCTAATGAAGGCTTTATAATTCCTTGATAAAATAGGAATTATAAAGCCTTCTTTTTATAGCTGTTGATGATGTTCCGCAAATGTGTTGAGGGTGAACACGTGTGGAGCTGACGCCTAGCACGTATGGAGTTGACGCCTAGCACAACGTGTGTTGGTGCTTAGCACAACATGTGCGGACGCCTAATACAAACTCTTTTTACTGTCGATTGAACAGTTGATGGTCAATAAAGTGCAGCCTAAATTTGCCCATATACCTTTTTTTTAGTACTTTTGCACGTTTAAGAATAGATACATAACGAATTTAAAATAGCAAATGTCATCAGTTCAGATAAAGAGAGTAGAGACCAAGAAAGACCTCAAGGCTTTCATAGAATTTCATTATGATCTCTACGAAGGCAATCCTTATGATGTGCCAAATCTCTACAGTGACGAATGGAATACGCTCTCGAAAGACAAGAATGCAGCCTTTGACTTTTGTGAAGCAGAGTACTTTCTTGCCTTGAAAGATGGTAAGGTGGTGGGCCGTGTGGCTGCCATTATCAATCATAGAGCCAACGAAAAGTGGCAAAAGAAAGACGTTCGTTTCGGTTGGATAGACTTCATTGACGATATAGAAGTGTCAAGTGCCTTGCTTACTGCTGTAAAACAGTACGGCAAAGAGAAAGGAATGGAAGATATTGTCGGCCCATTAGGCTTCACGGATATGGACCCAGAAGGTATGCTAACATGGGGTTTTGATAAACTCGGAACGATGGCTACCAGTTACAACTACGAGTATTATCCAAAGCATATGGAGCAACTCGGAGGATGGGAGAAAGACAATGACTATGTGGAGTATTATCTTGTCGTACCAGAGAAGATACCAGAGAAGTATACGAAGATAGCTGAAATGGTTGAGAGTCGATACAATCTTCATGCACGGAAGTTGACCAAAGAAGATATCTTTGACGAAGGATACGGCAAGAAACTCTTTGAAGTGGTGAATAAAACCTATTCCCATTTGTATGGATTCTCCGACCTGAGCGACCGTCAGATAGACCAGTATATCAAGATGTACTTCCCATTTGCCGACTTAGATCTTGTCACTGTCATTGAAGATGGTAATAAGAATAATGAGATAGTGGGCATCGCTATCACCATACCTTCACTGAGTCGGGCACTGCAGAAGTGCCGTCGTGGTAGGTTATTCCCGTTTGGTTGGTGGCATATCTTACGTGCAATAAAGTTCCATAAGACTGAGGCTGTAGACCTTTTGCTTATAGGTGTGTTGCCGGAATACCGCTCAAAGGGAGCAAATGCATTGATCTTTACGGATCTTATCCCACGTTATGTCAAGTATGGTTTCAAGTGGGGAGAGACACAAGTGGAGATGGAAACGAACGAAAGTGTACAGAGTCAGTGGGGTCCTTTAGACCCAATTAACCACAAGCGGAGACGCTGCTACAGAAAAAAGATTGACCTATAACGCTGGATGATGTGGGGACAGACGCCCTCGTCTGTCCGTAAACTCTTTATTAATAGTGGGCAGACGAGGGCGTCTGTCGCTACTGATAAGTTAATATGGACGAAACAATTAAACCCGTAGAATATACAGATGATAACATCCGACACCTATCGGATATGGAGCATGTGCGTACCCGTCCGGGTATGTACATCGGTCGTTTAGGTGATGGAAAGTTGCCAGAGGACGGTATTTATGTACTCTTGAAAGAGGTTATCGACAACTCTATCGATGAGTTTAAGATGAATGCTGGCGACCGAATAGAGATAGATGTAGAAGATAATCTGCGTGTTAGTGTGCGCGACTATGGGCGTGGCATTCCGCAAGGAAAGCTCGTTGAGGCTGTATCAGTACTGAATACGGGTGGTAAGTATGACTCAAAAGCATTTAAAAAGAGTGTCGGTCTGAACGGAGTTGGTGTGAAAGCTGTCAACGCTCTTAGCTCACATTTCGAGGTAAAGAGCTTCCGTGACGGAAAAGTACGAGCTTTGTCATTCGAAAAAGGTAATCTTCAGAGTGACAAAACATCGAAGTCAACAGACGAAAACGGTACGTATATTTACTTTGAACCAGACAACACGCTCTTCAAGAACTACTCTTTCCATGATGATATCGTGGAGGAAATGCTCCGTAACTATACCTATCTGAACACAGGACTTACCATAATGTACAACGGAAGGCGCATTCTTAGCCGCCATGGATTGAAGGATTTGCTGACAGATAACATGACTGTAGATCCTCTTTACCCTATTGTACATATGAAAGGGGAAGATATTGAGATTGCTTTCACCCATACAAACCAGTATGGAGAGGAGTATTATTCGTTCGTAAATGGGCAACATACAACACAAGGGGGTACACATCAGACTGCTTTTAAGGAACATATAGCCAAGACTATCAAGGAATTCTTTGGTAAATATGAGTATGGTGACATCCGAAACGGTATCGTTGCAGCCATAGCTGTTAATGTTGAGGAGCCTGTTTTTGAGTCTCAGACGAAGATAAAGCTTGGTTCTACACAGATGTCTCCTGATGGTGAAACCATTAATAAGTATGTTGGAGACTTCATAAAGACGAATATCGACAACTATCTCCACATCCATAAAGAGGATTTTACGGATATATTGGAGAATAAAATCAAGGAGACTGAACGCGAAAGAAAGGCTATGGCGGGTGTAACTAAGCTCGCTCGAGAGCGTGCAAAGAAGGCAAATCTGCACAATCGTAAGCTTCGTGACTGTCGCGTGCACTACTGTGATGTGAAGAATGACCGTAAAGAGGAGAGCTCTATCTTCATAACTGAGGGTGATTCTGCCAGTGGAAGTATCACAAAGAGTCGTGATGTGAATACACAAGCTGTGTTTTCTTTGCGTGGAAAGCCCCTTAATTCGTTTGGACTTACAAAGAAAGTCGTTTATGAGAATGAGGAGTTCAACCTTCTTCAGGCAGCTCTTGATATTGAAGATGGTTTGGATTCACTTCGCTATAATAAAGTGATTGTGGCAACAGATGCCGATGTTGACGGTATGCACATCCGTCTGTTGATCATCACTTTCTTCTTACAATTCTTTCCAGAGTTGATAAAGAAGGGACATGTCTACGTCCTTCAGACACCTCTTTTCCGTGTTCGTAACCGTCGAACAAAGATAAAGAACAAGCAAGTCATTGCTGATGCTGATGCAAATAGGGCAAAGAATGAGAAGAAAAACGACTTCATTACACGTTATTGTTACTCTGAAGAGGAACGCTTAGCAGCGATTAATGACCTTGGACCAGAGCCTGAAATCACTCGATTCAAGGGTCTTGGAGAGATCTCTCCTGATGAGTTTGCCCACTTCATAGGTCCCGATATGCGTTTGGAACAGGTCACTCTGCACAAGAATGACCAAGTTGCGAAGCTCTTGGAGTACTATATGGGAAAGAATACGATGGAACGTCAGAACTTCATCATTGACAATTTGGTTATTGAAGAAGACTTACCTGAAGAAGAGAATTAAGGAAATTGGGAGTGTTTCTCAGCCTGTAGAAATAAAGAAATAAGGTAGTTTATTGTATTCATGGTGTGGTTTCTCGTCTGAGAACCATATAATGAAAATATTAGAAAAGGAATAATCATCATTATGAAAAAATATGTTTATTGTTTAATCTTCAGCCTTTTTACCTTCCTACCATTGTCAGCTCAGCTGAAAATAAACTTCGGAGGTGACTCACCATTGCGTAAACTGCAGATGGCGGAGATGGCTATTACGAACTTTTATGTGGACTCTGTGAATGAACAGAAGCTGACTGAAGATGCCATAAGGGGAATGTTAGAGAAGCTCGATCCGCACTCTACCTACACAGATGCGAAGGAAACGAAGGCTATGAATGAACCTTTGCAAGGTGATTTCGAAGGTATTGGGGTGCAATTCAATATGATTGGCGATACTTTAGTCGTCATTCAGCCTGTAGTCAATGGTCCTTCAGAAAAGGTAGGTATACTTGCTGGCGACCGTATTGTGACGGTTAACGACTCAGTTATCGCTGGTGTGAAGATGCCTCGTATAGATATCATGAAGCGTTTACGCGGAAAGAAAGGCTCAAAGGTGAAGTTGGGCATCATGCGTCGTGGTGTAAAAGGTATGCTTACCTTTGTTGTTACACGCGCAAAGATACCTGTTCATACGCTCAATGCTGCTTATATGATTCGTCCAGGCATAGGCTATGTACGCTTAGAGAGCTTCGGAATGAAGACCTATGATGAGTTTATGACAGCTGTAGACTCGTTGAAGAAGAAAGGAATGAAGAGCCTTATCCTCGACCTTCAGGACAATGGAGGTGGTTATCTACAGTCTGCTGTCCAGATAGCAAATGAGTTTTTGCATGACAATGACATGATCGTATATACTGAAGGACGCCGTGTTGCCCGTCAAAACTATAAGGCTATTGGTAACGGACGCCTGCAGAATGTGAAGGTTTATGTGCTTGTTAATGAGTTCTCAGCGTCAGCTGCAGAGATTGTTACAGGTGCTATACAGGATAATGACCGTGGTACAGTCATCGGAAGGCGTACCTTTGGTAAGGGACTTGTGCAGCGTCCGTTTGACTTCCCTGATGGAAGTATGATTCGTTTGACCATAGCCCATTACTATACACCAAGTGGTCGGTGTATTCAGAAGCCTTATAAGAAAGGTGATTTGAAGGATTATGAGATGGATTTGGAGAACCGTTTGAAGCATGGAGAGCTAACAAATCCGGACAGTATCCACTTCTCTGACTCCCTGAAGTATTATACATTGCACAAGCATCGTGTGGTTTATGGTGGTGGAGGTATCATGCCTGACTACTTCGTTCCGCTTGATACGATGAAGTTCACACGTTTCCATCGTCAGCTTGCAGCGAAGAATATCATCATTGATGCCTATCTGAAGTATGCTGATGCAAACCGTAAGGCATTGAAAGCACAGTATAAGTCATTTGATGTCTTCAATAAGTCATACAGTGTTCCACAGTCTTTGATAGATACAATCATAGCTGAAGGAAAGAAACAGAAGGTAGAACCGAAGGACGCTGCAGAACTAAAGGCAAGTCTTCCTTACCTCCGTACACAGCTAAAGGCTCTCGTTGCCCGTGACTTATGGGATATGAATGAGTATTTCCGTGTATGGAATGAACAGAGTGAGATTGTCAATAAGGCTGTTGACCTTGCTGTCTCAGGCTCGAAGTAACAAACAATAATTCACTAAAAAGGCTCCGTTTCTCGTATGAAACGGAGCCTTTTTATTTTCTGTATACTATAGTCTAATGTAAGGAATATTCACAAGTGATTTTCAATAGGTGCTCTTTTGCATTCTAAAAGATGCCCTTTTGCAATGTAAAAGGGCATCTTTTGGCATGTAAAAGGGCGTCTTTTACATTGCAAAAGGGCATCTTTTACGATGGCTTTCCTAACCTTTTGAATGATAGTTAGTTACAAAACTGTTTTTGGGAGGAATCCTTTGCTTATCCTTATGATTATGGTTGTCTTGTTGTAAGGATATTTCTAAGGCTGAAGTTGAAGCTTCTCAATAATAAATTTCAAGACCTTTGCTCCCCCCTTATCCTTACATTTCTTTCAGTAAAGCAAGTGCTTTGTTCTCATTTGCTTCCATTATCTCACGCTCTCCAGGACCTTTGTCATTGATTCCACAGAGGTGAAGAATGCCATGAATGATAACCCTGTTCAGTTCATCCTCGTATGACTTATGGAAGAGTTCAGCGTTTGTGCGCACAGTATCAAGCGATATGACAAGGTCGCCATTGAGTACATCACCCTCGTCATAGTCGAATGTGATGATGTCAGTATAGTAGTCATGACCTAAGTATTCGTTATTGACTTCGATCATTTTCTCGTCGTTAACGAACATATACCCAATCTCTCCGACCTTTCTGCCATAGCTGGCAGCAACAGCTTTTATCCACCGGGAAGTGTCACGCTTCCTGATCTTAGGCATCTTTACGTCTTCTGCACTGTATGTTATCATTGTCTTTTATATTTTAATATCCTTCTGGTAGGAATTTACTTATATCTCTTCCGAAGTGCTTTAGCTCCCTGACAACACTTGAACTGATACTTGCCAACTGTGGTTCAGCGCATAGAAGAATGGTTTCAATGCCGTTCAAGAGCTTGTTGATGTCGGCTTGTTCCCGTTCATACTCAAAGTCTTTCATGCTCCGAACACCCTTGATGATGAAATGAGCCTGCTCCCTTTTTGCAAAATCAACAGTCAGATCGTTGTAGGCTTTTACCGCAATCTTGGGCTCGGAGGCATATAATCGAGCTATTCTCTCCACCCTTTCGTCCTCATTGAGCATGTGTGTCTTACGCTCATTGATACCCACTCCGATAACAATCTTGTCGAAGAGAGGCAATGCGCGACGCACAATAGAATCATGTCCTATTGTGAATGGGTCGAAACTTCCTACGAATATGCCTGTTCTCATACCACTTATTTTACTGCAAAATTACTCCAATTCCTGCATATAACCAAGAAAGCCAGGGGATTATTTCCCACTGGCTCTTCCTTAGTATGTGCTGGAGGGATACACGGTCAATGATAATAATGACACGAATCCCACCCCATTGGATGATGAATAGTATTCTTTTTTGTGTGATGAAGAGTGGTAATGCAGGATTATTAGAAGTGTAGAAAAACAAAGAACTCCGCAGTGTAAACCCTCTGAAAAGGCTTACGCTGCGGAGCTTTTAGTCGAATAATCCTGGCTGAAGAGCGTCATTCATGTGCATGTTACGCCCCAGATGATCGTATGCAAGTTGGGTTGCAACACGTCCACGAGGCGTCCTTTTGATGAAACCTTCCATGATAAGGAAAGGCTCATAGACCTCTTCCACGGTGCCAGAGTCCTCACCTATGGCAGTAGCAATGGTGGAAACACCCACCGGACCACCATGAAACTTGTCAATAATGGTAAGGAGAATCTTGTTATCAATCTCATCTAAGCCATACTGATCAATGTTCAGTGACTGCAAAGAGAGCGTTGCTATCTCGGGAGTAATCGTCCCATTGCCACGTACTTGTGCAAAGTCACGTACACGACGGAGCAATGAATTGCAGATACGAGGCGTACCACGTGAGCGTCTGGAGATCTCTACTGCTGCCTCATCTATGATAGGAACCTTCAGCAATTGTGCTGAACGCTTGATGATTCTCTGTAGTGTCTCTGGGTCATAGTACTCCAAATGGAGATTAATACCAAATCGAGCACGCAACGGAGCAGTAAGAAGTCCGCTACGGGTAGTAGCACCTATGAGGGTGAAAGGATTGAGATCAATCTGTATAGAACGCGCTGAAGGACCCTTATCTATCATGATGTCGATGCGATAGTCTTCCATTGCAGAGTAGAGATACTCCTCTACGACAGGTGAAAGACGATGGATTTCATCAATAAAGAGTACGTCGTTCGGTTCTAATGAGGTCAGAATACCTGCTAGGTCGCCCGGTTTGTCGAGTACAGGACCTGATGTTATCTTGAAACCAACGCCCAATTCGTTGGCAATAATATTGCTTAGCGTGGTCTTACCCAGTCCTGGAGGACCGTGTAAGAGTGTGTGGTCAAGCGGTTCACCGCGATATTTCGCAGCTTCAACGAAGACACTGAGATTCTCAACAACCTTCTGTTGCCCACTGAAATCATTAAATCGGAGTGGGCGAAGAGCGTTTTCGAAATCTTTCTCAGCTGACGTCAGCCTCTCTTCCCGTATGTCAAAATCTTCTGGCATGTATCTAAATTTCTATAGAAATAGAGTCGTCATTTGGAAAGAAAACCTACTTTCGTTTCCTAAAAGGACTGTTATTTCATGCAAAGATACTGTATTTTTTCTGTGCAAAGGCTTTGTTTCGGATTTTTTATCTAAATTTGCAAGATGGTATTACTTATTTCCTTAAACATATGATTAACAACATTAACAAGAAAGTCCTATACCGAGAGATCATGGACTACGTGATGATAGCCGTTGGAATGTTCTCGTATGCTATCGGTTGGATGATTTTTCTTCTTCCAAATCACATCGGTAATGGTGGTGTAGCGGGCTTTGCGTCTATCGTTAATTGGGGGCAAGGCATCCCAGTAAGTTACACTTACTTTGTGCTTAACGCCATCTTGCTGGCTGTAGCATTGAAGATTTTAGGTTGGAAGTTCTGTGTCCGTACTATTTATGGTGTGGTTATTCTGACTATTCTTACGCGCGTATTGGGTTCAGCCTTTCCACATCCGATGCTTTTACATGGGCAACCTTTCATGTCAGCCATCATCGGTGCAGTGTTCTGTGGTGTAGGTTTGGCATTCGGTCTGTCATATAATGGTAGTTCAGGTGGCTCCGATATTGTTGCAGCCATCGTGAATAAGTATCGTGATATCTCTCTTGGGCGTGTCATTCTCTTGGTTGATATGACAATTGTAACGGGTAGTTACCTCGTTCTTCACAGTTGGGAGCAGGTTATTTACGGTTATGTCAATCTGATTATCACTTCATTTGTCTTGGATCAGGTTATCAGTTCGAGTCGTCGTTCTGTACAGTTCCTCATCATTTCTGAGAAGTATAAGGAGATATGTGATATGATATCATCTGAACAACCACACAGAACAAGTACGATAATTGATGCAAAAGGCTATTATACGGGGCATGATATGAAAGTCGTTATCGTAGTAACCCGTCAGCGTGAAGCTTCTTATGTCTATCGAATGATTGATGAAATAGACCCTGATGCCTTTGTCACACAGAGTCAGGTAATGGGTGTTTCGGCAAGGGCTTTGATAAATTCAAGGTTAAACACAAGACACATAAAGAAAAAACAACAGGTCCCGCTTAAGCGAGACCTGTTTCTTTTTACAGTTGTTATCTGGTAAATCTGTCTGTATTAGTTAACCATTAGCACCTTATTATATATGTTATAGGTTGACTTTCGTGGCAAAAATGACTTTGTTTTTTCATTTCAGTTCTCTCTGAATGATGCTTACTTATCTTACATTTTCAAGGCAGCTTTGATGCAAGTCTCCACATCTTTCATATCAGCAGTTGGCTCGAAGCGGTCGATGACATGTCCCTGGCGGTCGATAAGGAACTTTGTGAAGTTCCATTTGATACTCGGATCTTTTGCATAATTGGGGTTCTGGGCTCGGAACTTCTCATCAAGATATTTGCCAATGGGGTTGTTTAAGTCGAAACCTTTGAATGGTTGCTGCGCTTTTAAGTAGGTATAAAGTGGTGATTCATTATGTCCATTGACGATGATCTTTGCAAACTGAGGGAAAGTAGTACCATAGTTCCCCGTGCAGAAGCTATGAATCTCCTTGAAAGAGCCTGGCGCTTGTGCACCAAATTGGTTGCATGGGAAATCAAGAATGACTAATCCTTGTGCTTTATAAGTCTCATAAAGCTTCTGTAGTTCCTCATATTGTGGCGTAAAACCACACTTTGTGGCGGTGTTTACGATGAGAAGTACCTTGCCTTTATAGTCCTTTAATTTAACGTTTTGCCCGTTTCCGTCTTTTACATCGAACTTATAAACGGTCTTCTGTGCCATGATGGGTAATGCCATAAAGGCAATGAAGAGAAGTGATAATAGCTTTTTCATATTGTGTAAGTTGTAATCTTTAAATCTTATGTGGATAATATTGATGTTGTTATAGTCTGCTTATGAGTTCTTTCATACCCTCACTTGCACCTTTCTTTATGTGTGTTACATTTCTGTCAGCAGGCACATCGTCTGGGTCTATAAGATAGATTGGTGTGCCGGGGCGTGTGTAGCGTACGAGTCCTGCTGCTGGGTAGACGTTCAGAGACGTACCAATGATGACGAATATGTCGGCTTGCATGGTCTCTTCTGCCGCTGGTTCAATCATAGGGACAGCCTCTCCGAAGAAAACAATGAATGGTCTGAGTAGGCTACCATCGCCTGCTAACGTTCCAGGAGCAACCTCGCAGTGGTCTGGAGGAAGCTCTTTGATATATCTACTGTCGTAAGGATCCTTGCTAGAGCATACCTTGGACAACTCACCATGTAAGTGGATGACATGCTTTGAACCAGCTTTCTCATGCAGATTGTCTACGTTTTGCGTGATAACAGTAACGTTATAGTTCTGTTCTAACTGTTTGATGATACGGTGACCATCGTTCGGTTCTGCAGCATAGAGCTTCTTTCGCAGCATGTTATAGAAATTATTTACAAATGTAGGGTTAGCTTCCCACCCCTCATGTGAGGCAACTTGTTCCACAGGATAGTTCTCCCAAAGTCCGTCATTGCCCCTGAAAGTCTTGAAACCACTCTCTACTGACATGCCAGCACCTGTCAGAAATACTATTTTTTTCATATATTTCTTGTTTATGATGTCCAAGGTTTGAAATCTATAATACATTGTATTATCTTCCACAAATTTAGTTATTTTAATTCGATTCTTGCTATACTATGTTTTAAAAATCGTATCTTTGCACATTAATTTTAAACAATATCAAAAAGAATAATGGATAAATTAAGCTATGCATTGGGTATCGGTATTGGTTCCCAACTCGCTGGTATGGGCGCGAAAGAACTGAATATCGACGACTTCGCACAGGCTATTAAGGATGTTATCTCAGGTGCTGGACTGAAAGTTGACAATGCTGAAGCACAGACTTTGGTACAAAACTTCTTCCAGGAACAGGAAGCTAAACAGCAAGCTGCAGCCGCTGAGGCTGGTAAAGCAGCAAAGGCTGCCGGTGAAGCGTTCCTTGCAGAGAATGCAAAGAAGGATGGAGTCGTTACACTTCCATCTGGTTTGCAGTATCAGGTGTTGAAGGAAGGCAATGGTAAGAAGCCTTCTGCAACGGATCAGGTAGTATGTCATTATGAGGGAACGCTCATAGACGGAACAGTATTTGATAGTTCTTACAAGCGCAATGAGCCTGCAACATTCGGCTTGAATCAGGTTATTGCTGGTTGGACAGAGGGTGTGCAACTGATGAGTGAAGGTGCTAAATACCGCTTCTTCATACCTTATAACCTCGCTTATGGTGAGCGTGGAGCAGGTGCACAGATACCTCCTTTTGCTGCTCTTGTCTTTGATGTTGAGCTAATTCAGGTGAAATAAGACATATAAATGGGTGTTTATGGTATCCGTTTATAGCTTATTGATACTAAAATAGACTAATAATTAAACAAAAGAATAATGAAGAAAATTTCAATTGTAGCCGCAATGGCTATCGTTGCCGTAGGTCTTGTTTCTTGCGGTAAGTCTGCTCCAAAAGAGGAGTTGAAGTCAGATGTAGACTCTTTGAGCTATGCTTTCGGTATTGATCAGGGTCAGAGTGTAAAACAATACCTCCAGCAAATGCAGATTGATACTGCTTATATCGATGAGTTTATCAAAGGTATGAACGATGGAGCACAGGGCGCTGACGATAAGAAACGTGCTGCTTACAATGCTGGTATTGGTGTTGGTATGCAGATGAACATGATTATCAAGCAGCAGATCAACCGTCAGATCTTTGGTGAAGATTCAACAAAGACAATCTCTTTGAATAACTTCCTCGCTGGTTTCGCAGCAAGTGCAAAGGGTAAAGGAGAGAAGATGACAGTTGAGCAGGCTCGCAATATTGAGCAGAATACGTCTAAAGCAATCCAGATGAAGAATGCTGAAAAGACCTATGGTGCCAACAAAAAGAAGAGCGATGCTTATATGGCAGCCAATGCAAAGAAGCCAGGTGTGAAGACAATCGGCCAGGGTGTGCAGGTAAAAGAGCTCAAAGCTGGTAACGGTCCAATGCCAAAAGCTTCTGATGTAGTAAAGATTAACTATGTTGGTAAGACTATTGAAGGTAAGGTTTTCGACCAGCGTAATGACGCAACAATGCCTGTTGGTGGTGTAATCCCTGGCTTCACAGAGGCTCTGACCAAGATGCCTGTAGGCTCAAAGTGGGAGATTACTATCCCTTATAGCGCAGGTTATGGTGCTCAACAGCCAAGTCCTGACCTCAAACCATTCTCTACTCTCGTCTTTACAGTAGAGTTACTTGGTATTGAGAAGGCTCCTCAAGGCCAGCCAGCTATGCCTCAGGGTCAGCCAGCTGTAAGGTAATTGAAGGCTATAACATTACATATTAGGGTCGGATTTACAAATCCGACCCTTATTTGAGTATATTTTTTAAAGTGCAATAAGATCATGAAGAAGGTATTTTTAATGGCAGTTTTGGTATTTGCCGGTGCTGCTTTCAACTCTGTTAGTGCGCAAAGTAAGAAGAAAGATAAGAAGAATAAGCAGAAGACAGAGTGCACTGTAGAATGCAAAAAAGAAGGTTCTGCACAGCCAGTACAGCTTAAAACAGCTTCCGACTCGCTTAGTTATGCTGCGGGAGTGGTCATGACGCGTGGCTTGGAGGAGTATATTGGCCAGCAGTTTGGTGTGACGAAGGCACAGATGCCAATGTTTATGAAGGGCTTGCGTCAAGGTTTTGACAGTCGTAACGACTCTACTTTTGCTGCTTATGTAGCAGGTTTGACCATCAGTCAGCAGGTTCAGAGCCGTATGTTGCCCAATATGGAAAAGCAATTTGAAGGAACTTCTGCTCCAATTCAGGGCGATTTGCTTTATAAAGGCTTCTTGGATGCGCTGCAGAAGGATACTACTTATTTCACTTCTGAGGCTGCTAACAACTTGTTTAATGCTAAGCAGGCTGCTTTAATAGCACAGAAAGAGGCTGAATTGAAGGCAAAGAACGAAGCATTCTTGGCTGAAAACAAGAAGAAAGAGGGAGTTGTAGTGCTCCCTGATGGCTTACAATACCGTATAATTAAGAAAGGAACAGGTGCAACACCAAAGGCTTCAGATGCAGTTCGCGTTGTTTATGAGGGCAAAACCATTGATGGTAAGGTGTTCGATGCTACCTCTAAGCATGGTGCAGAGTATGATACCTTCAATGTTGGTGGTCTTATCAAAGGCTGGACAGAGGTCCTTCAGTTGATGCCAGTTGGTTCTAAGTGGGAAGTTTTCATACCTCAAGACCTCGCTTATGGCTCACGTGGCGCAGGTAAAGACATTGCTCCATACTCTACTTTGATATTTACTTTAGAGCTGAAGGGTATTGAACCTGCAACAGTAGCCATGCCTGAAGCAGTAAAAAAGGTTAAGGAGACTCCTGTCACGAAGACTTCTCCTGCGAAAAAGGTTGCTAAGAAAACTGTTAAGAAGTAAACTTCACAACTGTTTTAAATATCATTTGGATATGCAAAAGAAAGCAAAATGCGCCTTAATGGCGCATTTTTTATGTCATTTTGTTGCTTGTTCAATATTTATTACCTACTTTTGCTTGCAATCTATACTTATATTTAATTACCTAATAAACAAAGTTTATCAACAATAAAGATGGACAAAATAGACAGATTAGACAAGAAGATACTAGGTATCCTGTCGCAGAATGCTCGTATGCCTTTCAAGGATGTGGCTGCTCAGTGCGCTGTGTCGCGTGCAGCAATCCACCAACGTGTGCAGCATTTGGTAGAGAATGGCGTTATTACGGGTAGTGGTTTTAACATTAATCCTAAGAGCTTAGGCTATACGACTTGTACTTATGTCGGACTGAATCTTGAGCGTGGTTCTATGTATAAGAAGGTGGTTGAGCGTCTTAGTGCTATCCCTGAGATTGTGGAATGCCACTTTACAACGGGTCCTTACACCATGTTGGTGAAACTATATGCAAAGGATAATGAGCAATTAATGGACCTGCTTAACAACCAGATGCAAGGCATTGCTGGTGTGGTATCAACCGAAACACTTATCTCTTTAGAGCAGAGTATCAAGCGTGAAGTGCCCATATCTGAAAATATGTAGGAGGAATTATCCAATAAACAATAACATAATAGCTTTCAAACAAGCGAAAGAATGAAGTATGATCTACAGTCGCAGCTTGACAAAGTCTATGCGACTTACCCTGAGGCGAAGCGTCAGCCTATTATTGGTATCACCACAAATTTCACGGAAGGGGATGCTACTTTAAGAGACGTTTACTATAAACAGATTGTAAAGGCTGGTGGAACGCCTGTTCTTATACCACCTGTTGCAGATAAAGAAGTGTTGGTAAATACGCTAACACACTTAGATGGCCTGTTGCTTACAGGTGGTGGAGATATCAATCCATTGTGGATGGGGGAGGAACCTTCTACCCATTTACATAATATCAATGCTGAACGTGATCTGGCAGAACTGATGTTGACACGTTTGGCGTTCAACCGTCAGATCCCAATCCTGGGTATCTGTCGTGGTATACAGACGTTAGCTGTTGCCTTAGGAGGTACGGTTCAGCAGGATATTTATGAAGATTATCTCCGCACAGATGAGGCTGTAGGCAAGAAACTCAGCAAAGATAAAGTCGTAACAACCCTCCATTCTGCTACATTGAAGCATTCTCAGGATGCTGATCGTGGTGAGGCAACGCATAGCGTGACGTTAGAAAAGGGGTCAATCCTACGTGCTTTGTACAAGGAAGAGCGTATTTTCGTTAACTCTTTCCACCATCAAGCAGTGAAAACGGCAGGTGATCGCTTCCGTGCTACGGCTTTCATCCGATGGAGTGATTGAAGCGATAGAGAGTAGGGAGTTTAAGTCGGTCATGGGAGTACAGTGGCACCCAGAATGGATGGGTGACGAAGGTGGTAAACTCTTTGGTTGGCTCGCCACACAGGCAAACAATTTCTATATAGCAAAGCAACTTCACCAGCGTGTCCTTACGTTGGATACCCACTGTGATACCCCAATGTTCTTCCCACAAGGTGTTCGTTTTGATCAGCGTGACCCACGTATCCTCTATGATCTCCATAAGATGACGGAGGGAAGGCAGGACGCAGTGACCATGGCAGCTTATCTTCCACAGCCGAAGATAGGTGAGACTTTCTCTTCAAAGATAGATGTTGCGGGGTTGAAACGCTTCAATCCGGATCTGATAGAGACGCTTGACCACCTGACACCAGCCGTATATGCTGACCTTATCTTCAACAAATTGGAAGAGATTGTAAAGCAGAATCAACGTTATATCAGCATAGCCCGTACACCTTCCGACCTCTATGAAGACAAGCGAAAGGGACGTAAGAGTATCATGTTTGCCATTGAGAATGGTCTTGCTTTAGAGCATAAGTTGGAGAATGTGAAGCACTTTGCACAGCGTGGCGTAGTCTATATTACTCTGTGTCATAACGGTGACAATGATATTTGTGACTCTGCGCGTGGCTGTAATACGCATGGTGGAGTGAGCAAGTTCGGTGCTGAAGTCATCAAAGAGATGAATCGTAATGGCATTATGGTCGACTTGAGCCACGGCGGTGAGAAGAGTTTCTATGATGCTTTGGACATAAGTACACAGCCAATTGTCTGCAGTCACTCTAATAGTAAGGTGCTTTGCGATGTACCTCGTAACCTTACAGACGATCAGATGCGCGCTTTGGCAAAGAAAGGTGGTGTAGCCCATATCACACTTTATCATGGTTTCCTCAAGAAAGAAGGCGAAGCAACGGTCATGGATGCTATTGCTCACTTGGAACATGCTATTGAAGTGATGGGCATAGACCATGTTGGAGTGGGTACAGACTTTGATGGTGACGGTACGGTACGTGGTATGGCAGATGCCAGTGAGATGATAAACTTCACGCTTCATCTGCTTCGTCGTAAGTATAGTGAACGTGATATTGAAAAGATATGGGGAGGAAATTGGCTGCGTGTCATGGCAAAGGTGCAGAGCGTTAGGTAATTTTCTCATAGAAAATAAGTAATGAAAGCTAAAATTAAAATTATCATTGGCTGTCTTTTGACGGCTCTCCTGACAACATCAACCTATGGTTGTAAAGAGAAAACAGGGAATAATAACAGTACAGCGGATGCTGATACAGCTGCTGCTGTCAAGCCTGTTGGTCCAAAGTTTAATGCTGATTCAGCTTATGCCTTTACTGCTGCACAGTGCAATTTCGGCCCACGAACCATGAATTCTACGGCACATGAGCAGTGCGGAAAGTGGATTGTGGATAAGTTTAAGCAATATGGATGTGAGGTTATAGAGCAAAAAGCTGACCTCAAGGGCTATGATGGTACGATACTGAAGGCTACAAACATCATTGCACGCTATAATCCGAAAGCCAAGAAGCGTATTATGCTTTGTGCACACTGGGACAGTAGACCTTGGGCTGATAATGATCCAGACTCAACAAATCATAAGAAACCCGTTATGGCAGCCAATGATGGAGCAAGTGGTGTTGCTGTTATGCTTGAGCTTGCACGACAGTTGCAGGCTGATAAGAAGCTGGAGATTGGTGTAGACTTCGTCTGTACAGATGCTGAAGACTGGGGTGTTCCGCAGTGGGCAACGAACTATCAGGATACTGGTGATAGCTGGGCGCTGGGCGCACAATACTATTCTAAGAACCTTCCAGCTGGTGCAAAGCCCGTCTTTGGTATCCTTTTGGATATGGTTGGTGGTGAAGGCGCACAGTTCTATCGTGAAGGTCAGTCCATGCAGTTTGCTCCTGACGTTGTAGATAAGGTTTGGAATGCTGCTAAAGCCGCTGGTTATGGTTCATACTTCCCTGATGCTGTGGGCGGAATGGTTACTGATGACCATGTCCCAATCAATGAAAATGCAGGAATCCCAACAATAGATATTATCCCATACTATCCTGATTGTGCACAGAGTTCATTTGGACCTACGTGGCATACTGTCAATGATACGATGGAACATATAGATAAGAATACACTGCAGGCAGTTGGTCAGACAATGATACAACTGTTGTATACAGAATCCAAAGAGTTGTAATATAAATTCGTATTAGTAACTCTATTGAAAAATAGGAGATGCCCTTTTGCATTGTAAAAGATGCCCTTTTACATCGCAAAAGGGCATCTTTTGATGTGTAAAAGGTGCCCTTTTGAAGTGCAAAAGACGCCCTTTTGAAAGCCTGTTGATAACCTATTGATAATCAAAATAATACAAAGCTGACTTTCTTGGTGTATTAACTGATTCCGTGAAAATATGACTTCTTTAAACTGTAAAGATACTTTCCCGTGCTGACAGATAATTCCATCAGAATAGAATCTGTTTAATATTAACGTGAGTTCGACGAATTCAGAACAATGCAAGCTGTGTGTCAATGGTCCTTTGTACATTGATGCACGGCTTTTTTGGAAACAGGCAATAGGCAGCAATTGCCCCTAATAAATTGACGATGAAATTGTCAAAGCATCTATGTCTGGAGTGTTCCACCTGTGCAATGTTCTTAAGTTCATCATTCACCGTCTCTATAATGGCTCTTTTTCTGAGTAAAAGTCTGTCTGAAACACTCATTAACGCTCCTTTCAAGTTACTCTTTAATTTGGTAATAAGCTGTATTCCATCAGCGGAAAGCCTTTGAAAGGGCTCTTGCTGATGTAGCCTTTGTCTGCATAACTTCTGCCTTTGACATTGTAGAATTTCGATGATATTTCCTTTTTCCTGTAGGTTTTAGCGTATATTTTGCTGTCATTGTATCAAAAAACTTGCAGAAGTTATCTGCCATACAAAATATTTCAGTAACTTTGTCCTCGGTGATCATAGCGATTTTTGTTTGTAACTGTTTGTATATTAGTTCTTTAAAGTTACAACAAATTTCGCTAATCACCAAATTTATAGACACTTATAATTCGTCGAACTCACGTTAATTATACTACCATTTACACGTTAATTATACTACCATTTAATGGAGTTTAAGAAGTAAGTATTTAGCTTTTAAATGTTAAACTTATGTTATTTTACGTCTTTAATTTGCTTTTACAGAAATATCTTTTTACTTTTGACACTGTAAGACAACAGATTGCAAATCTTCCTCTTCTTCCAAGAGCAAGACTGTTTAACAGCCGTACAGAGGGGACTTCAAGAAGTTGTTGAGGTTTTCTCTTTTTTGTTTTCTGGTAAAGGAGATGATAAGGGTGCCTCGTTTATCATTTTTTTTCTAACAACTTAAAAAATTATCAATTATGAGTTCATTTAGAGCAACTTTGGAATTGGGTGGTAAGGAGTATGATGTACTCTACTCTAACTACGAGTTCAGCCGTACAACTGACAAGAAGGGTCAGCCTGCATCAAGCATCTCTGGCGGTCGTATCAGTGTAACTATCGAGTCAACTGATGACACTTCTACTATCGAGGCTATGCTTAACAGTCAGTTTAAGCCTGTTGAGGGTAAGATCGTTTACAAGAAGAGCGAAGAGGATGCTAAGATGAAGGAGATTTCTTTCAAGAATGCTTACATCGTTCACTACAAGGAGACACTCGACGTTAACAACGAGGCTCCTATGACCATCGCTATGACTTTCTCAGCTGAGAATATCACCGTTGGCAATGCTGAGCTTGACAACCGTTGGCCTCGCACATAAGTCTGAGAAACATCAGGACTATGCAGAGCTTTCGTACTCGGCATAGTCCTTTTCGCTTTCAACACTCAAAGGGGACTTAAATCAGCTTTATATTGCAGTTATAGTCTGTCTTCTAAGGCTAAAGATATAATACCCCAGCACGCCTATTAGCTTTATTTTATCTCAAAACAAACAACCAATGTCAATTCCTTTCAACCCCATTACTATCAGCGTAGGAAAGAGGTCTCTTTCTTCTTTTATTTCTCTGCAAATCGAACAAAACATAGGTAAGCACCACCGATTCCAAATGGCTGTTGAATTGGAAACGGGTAGCAATAGATATGTACATAATATCAATAGCAGCAAGAAATGGCTCGGAGAAAGCATCGTTGTTAAGGCAGCAAACACTCCTATCTTCGTTGGTGTGGTGACAAATGTACAGTTACACAGAGAAGGAAGCGACTTTGGATGTATCATAGTTTCTGGCTACTCCGCTACTTACAGAATGGAAACGGCACACAGCTGCTTCTCATGGAATGATACAACCATTGGGGATGTGGTTAAGAAACTATGCGCAGAAGCTAAGGTGCAGTTGGAGTTAAATCCTGCATACAAGGAAAACAAGGACTATATCTGCCAGTACGAAGAGTCAGACTTCGACTTTATCCGCCGTCTTGCATACCAGTATCAGGAGTGGATGTATTTCGATGGAACCAAACTCATCTTTGGTAAACCACGGAAATTGGCTGACCCTATAATATTGGAATATGGAACGACACTGTCTTCACTTGACATTGGTTTGCAGACCCTTGCACGCTCGGAGCAGGTGTTCTCTTATCACTCCGGTGCTGACCGTGAGATGCAACGTATGACACCCGACCTGGCCTATGGTCATGACAAACTTTCGGGCGATGCTTTCCGTGCATCACTTGGAATGTTCTCCAAACCCGCACGACAGCATGCGCTGCCACGTATCAGCGATGAGTCGGAACTTATTAATTACATGGGGCGTAAGCAGGCGGCAGAGACGGCAGAGACACACTACATCACGGCTGAGAGTCAGGTACCAACGCTGCGCGTCGGTTCTGTCGTAAGTCTCTACAGCTCATTCTTAGAGCGTGTAGGAAACATATCAAAAGAGAGCTTGGGTAACTTTATCATTATTGAGATAACCCATGAGGTGAGCCAAGGAAGCTACTACAAGAACCGCTTCAAGGCTATCCCTGCAACGATAAAGGCACTGCCAAGTCCGAAGGTTCGTATGCCATTAGCTGAAACACAGATGGCAACTGTGCTCAGTAATGCTGACCCAGAGGGTAAGGGCCGTGTTCGTGTACGTATGAACTGGCAGACAGATGGTATGCAGACAGGCTGGGTACGTGTGATGACCCCTGATGGTGGTAGCAGTAGTGACGTAAAGAGCAACCGTGGTTTTGTATTTATCCCAGAGGTAGGCGACCAAGTCCTCCTCGGTTTCCGCCATGGCGACCCAGCAAGACCTTACGTTATGGGTAGCCTGTTTAACGGAACGACAGGTGGTGGCGGTGGTCAGGGCAACAAATGCAAGAGCCTCACCACACGAAGCGGCAGTTCCCTCAAGCTTGACGATTCTGCAGGTAGCGTAACATTGCACGATAAGGGCGGCGTAAGTATGAACTTTGATGGTGGCGGAAATTCTACAATCAATGCTAAGTGTAGCCAAGTTTTCAATGCAGGGTCAAGTGCCGGTATAAATGTTGGTGCCAAGAAACATCAGCCTGCTTCATCTGCTTTAACTATGGATAGTGATGGTATAATAGACCTTAGCGGTAAAAGTAAAATCACTATAAAAGTTGGTGACAGCACAATAACAATAGATACTACGAGTATTGTTTTGGAGGCGCAGAATATCCATGCCGCAGGAAGCAATCTTAGTCTGTCGGTGATAGGAGGTGGGACTGGTATCTCTATGACGGAAGCTAAAAATCTTGATATAATTGGAACCCCTGTGAACATAAACCAAGGTGATGGAGGAAAAGTAAATATAAAATAGAATTATGGAGCAGAGATATAAAGTCGATACAAGAAGTTCTATAGAACTTAAGGGGATAAACATATATCAAGACTCCAAAAGCCAGGAATGGAGTGTCGTACTTGAAAAGAAGGAAGACAGTTACATTGTTGTAATAGTGCGGAGTACCCTATACGATTCAGATGCTGAGAAAAATCTGAAATCTCTACTTAATATGGTTGAAGACGTTTATGCACGTATTGCTCTTCGTGTAAGCCGGAATGGAGAAATGATAGTAGATAACAGAACAGAGATTATTAATCATTGGGAGACCATTCAGGAGAACATTATGGCTACTTTCGGGTGCGATGATGAAATGAAGACGTTCTGTGAGAATGTCAGAGAAGGCCTGGATAACATAGACCGTTACGTTAAGCGTAATATGATTTTCTTTGTTCTTTTGTCCACATTCAGTAGGAGGGAGGAATTTGAGTTTCTTACAGATTCCTTCCTGTCCGTTGGTGACTCCATAAAGGTGAATATCAAACGTAACGAAAGTGCAGGGGAAAGCGCGGGGAAAGATATTCTTATACATGAAGGAAGGGCGGTCCCAGTTGATTTGCGACAAATGCGTGGAAAGTATGATGATAAAGTGTTTCAATATATAGGTTCCCCATTCGTTTATGATTTTTCATTTATTTCAAGATACGAATATGATAATCAGAAGGGAGGTATGTTTGATAATGCCGTATGCAATATATATGAGCAGATGTCAGATGGTTACTCCTTTAAAAACTATATAGAATTTATATCTTTATAATAAGGAATAATGGCAAAGGAATATGTTCTGGATGATGATATGGTTGTTTGTACTTCTGGTGCAAGACAAACTACGATTCATGTATCCAGTCAGTACATGGTGAGAAGAGGAAATGGGAAGTTCGTGGCAACAGAAGATGACCGTTTCACAGGTTGCTTTTTGTGCCAGAAGGTAACGGCTATAGGGTCTTCTTATGGTTTTATTGCAGGAGGTATTTTAGGTGCAGTCGTTGGATTGTCATTGACTCCTACGATGGCTGTTACTGGTTTCTTGTCAGGAGCAATTTATGGATTACTGTCAGGAGCAAAGGAGGGAGGCGAAAAAGGGGCCGCTGTGGGTAAGTCTGCAGGAGGGGCTATTGGAGCGGTCCTTGGAGCAATAGCAGCCCCATTTCCGTTAAAAAAGATTGGTGCAGCTGTGGGAAAAGTCGTAGGTCAGATTCAAGGTAGCGTTGCTGGTGGAATTATAGGTGCTGTCTGCAATGGCCTTTCCAAGGGGATGGAAGATAGTATGAAGGGGGCAGTTATTGGCACAGCTGCTCCCCCTATTGCTGTTGGGCTTGTCGGAGCAATTTTAAATGGATTAAAATGTAGTATTATTACTAATATGATCATGAATGTAATCAATCCTTGTTCTTTGATGACAAAGGGTACTCCTTGGAGTAGTTTACATTACCAAGTTAAGATTGCTGGGAAATATGCCCTTATGCCTGATGCCAAGATAGCATGCCCGTTTGCAGGAGTTATTTCCATTACAAAACCAGACTGGGACATGATGCTTACATGTGCAAAAATGTCATATTGGGTCTATTGTACACCAGATAAGTATCAGGATTATGAGAAGTATGACCCTGAGAATATGGGGTGGCACGAAGTAACACCAGAAGAATTAGAAAGAAAAAGAATAGTAAAAAAGTCTGATGGAATTTATCAGTTACAAGGGTCTAAAGAAAAAATCAAGTATTCTTCTGAAGTATATAATCATAAACAAAGATATTTTTTTACAGATATTGATTATCAAGGATATCAAAAAGGCGATAATGCAAGCATTGATTCTGGTATGAAAATGGGGATGTATGAGAAAGATGGTCATTACATTTTAGTTGCTCGTGGAACCGCTCGGAAGCCAGATTGGGTAGACGACAATCTAAAACAAGGAGTCGGGTTAGGGAGTGATCAGTATGACCAAGTAACAGCTGTTTCTAAAACTACAACAAAGAAAGTTGGTAAACGAAATGTTACTATAACAGGACATTCTATGGGAGGTGGTACCAGCTCGACAGCGGGTATAGTGACTGGTAGTGATACCTATGCTTTTGATCCGGCAGGTGTTCATCCTAATACTGCAAGAAAGTATGGGAAAACGCGAATGGATTCATCGAATATTTATACAATTTATGCAGCCACAGACCCATTAAACAATTTACAGAATAATCTTATCCCGATAGCTCCTACATCTGTGGGACAACGCTTGATGCTTAATACCGCTAATAAGCTGAACTTGCCGCATCCTGAAGACTTTATTATAAACGGGCATGCGCTGCCATTACTTATTGAAGAGATAGAGCGGCTGGCGACAATGCATAAAGATGATAAAGATCTCATGGCATTATATAAATAATTCTTAGGTAGTTTATGAAAAAATATATTTTTGCAATTACAATATTGATGTTACTAACAAGCTGTAGTTATATGTTTAAGAAATCATATAAAATAAATGCACCTGAACCACAGTTATATTTCGCGACAGGTGAGGAATTAAAGATGGCAACTGCTATCTATGATGGAGATCTTCATTCTATACAATCTATGATTGATAATGGTTTTGATTTGAATCGCATCGGTAGGGGTGGCATGACTTACCTTTATTATGCCATGTTAACGATGAATTACGACACGATGGATTTGTTGTTGAAGAATGGAGCAAATCCTAATGTGCATAGCAAATTCTTTACATATCCAGATTTGCATAAGAAAGGACAGAATGATGAGCAAAACACAGGGGTTTGCCTTGAATATTCTGGGTATCCTGCTTATGATATCAAATATATGAAACTCTTAATAAAATATGGTGCTAATGTAAATGACACAACCTATATAAACCCTGTGAGTAGTTCTGCTGATGATAAACTCCAAGGAAAAGAAAAAATCAAATATTTGGTTGATCATGGTGCCAACCTAGACTTTAGTCTTACTGGAACATCCCTCATTTGTGGAGAAGCGTCTGCTTATGATTGGGATATGGTTTTATTTCTTTTAAGTCTAGGAGCAGATCCTATGGCAAGTGAGGATTCTGATTTTAATGTTGCCTCTGCTGTGCAGGATTATTATGATGAAGGGTTTGACCTTGATTCTGAGAATGGGAAGATGGCCCAGGAAGTAAAACGAAGACTTGAACAACGAGGGATTAAGTTTCCTTACCATCCTACAAGTCAAACAACTTCATCTGGAAGCTGAAAGTAGTCTTGTGGTGGTTGCATTCTTATAAAATACTTACGAGAGAGAAGCAGGTCTTATCGTTTCTATTAAAATAGTTGTGGTTAATCTTTTCTAACATTGTTACGAATGTGCATCTGCAGCATGGGGACAGTGACTTTGGATGTATCATCGTTTCTGGCTACTCCGCAACATACAGAATGGAAACGGCACACAGCTGCTTCTCATGGAATGACACAACGATTGGAAATGTGGTTAAGAAACTATGCGAACAAGCTAAGGTGCAGTTGGAGCTAAATCCTGCATTCAAGGAAAACAAAGACTATATTTGCCAATATGAAGAATCGGACTTCGACTTTATCCGTCGTCTTGCTCATCAGTATCAAGAATGGATGTATTTCGATGGAACTAAACTCATCTTTGGTAAACCAAGGAAATTGGCTGACCCTATAAGATTAGAATATGGAACGACGCTGTCTTCCCTCGATATTGGTTTACAGACCCTTGCACGCTCTGAGCAGGTGTTCTCTTATCACTCTGGTGCTGACCGTGAGATGCAACGTATGACGCCAAACTTGGCATATGGTCATGACAAACTTGCGGGTGAGGCTTTCCGTGCATCATTAGGTATGTTCTCAAAACCTGCACGCCAGCATGCGCTGCCACGTATCAGCAATGAGACGGAACTCGATAACTACACGGGGCGTAAGCAAGCGGCTGAGACGGCTGAGACACATTATATCACAGCTGAGAGTCAGGTACCAACGCTGCGCGTCGGTTCTGTCGTAAGTCTCTACAGTTCATTCTTAGAGCGTGTAGGAAACATATCAAAAGAGAGCTTGGGTAACTTTATCATTATTGAGATAACCCATGAGGTGAGCCAAGGAAGCTACTACAAGAACCGCTTCAAGGCTATCCCTGCAACGATAAAGGCACTGCCAAGTCCGAAGGTTCGTATGCCATTAGCTGAAACACAGATGGCAACTGTGCTCAGTAATGCTGACCCAGAGGGTAAGGGCCGTGTTCGTGTACGTATGAACTGGCAGACAGATGGTATGCAGACAGGCTGGGTACGTGTGATGACCCCTGATGGTGGTAGCAGTAGTGACGTAAGAGCAACCGTGGTTTTGTATTTATCCCAGAGGTAGGCGACCAAGTCCTCCTCGGTTTCCGCCATGGCGACCCAGCAAGACCTTACGTTATGGGTAGCCTGTTTAACGGAACGACAGGTGGTGGCGGTGGCCAGGGCAACAAATGCAAGAGCCTCACCACACGAAGCGGCAGCTCCTTTGAAGCTTGATGATTCCAAAGGTAGTGTCACGCTGCACGATAAAGGTGGTGTAAAAATGGTTTTTGATGGTGGCGGGAATTTATCTACAACATCTAAAATTTCTCATACTGTTAATTCTGGAGAAATAGTCAAGATTAATGTTGGAGGGAAAAAAGATAGTCCTCCAATGTCAGCTTTAACAATGAATAACCAAGGCGTTATAGATTTAACTGGTCAAAAGCGTATTACGTTTAAGGTTGGCGATAGCAGTATTTTAATGTCCGCAGATGGCAATATAACTATTAGCTGCAAACGATATAAAATAGATGCTGAAGTTAATACAGAAATTAATGTAAGAGAAAGTTATTTGCGTTTGTATCCTGCTCTAGCTTTTTACATAGTAAGACAATGACACAACTAGACAGTGAGAATGTTATTAATTTGCATTCTGGGAAAGTTATTCATATAAATGGACAAAAATTTGTGAATATAAAGGGTAAGTTAATCAAGCTAAATTCATAATATAATGGGGAAAGGTGCTGCCCGAAAGGGAATTGACATAGCAGGACATTCTGGTCTTATAAATACAGGTAGTGACAATGTATTAATAGATGGATATCCTGCTGCTAGGAAGGGAGATGGCTTTATATGCCCGTCAGCATTCCATAATGGAAGTGGTGTCATCATAGGAGGGTCGACATCTGTTCTCATAAATGGCAAACCTGCAGCAAAAATAGGTGATGAAACAATTTGTGGTGTACAAGCTCTTCCAACAGTAGGTGTAAAGGCTGCACAAGAAAACATTTTATTTGAGCCAATGCTTGCCAATCAGAATTATTCTAATGATAGTTATGTAAGAGCATTTGGAGTACAAGGAAGCTTGACTGATGAGAACGCTAATGGCATATATGATACTTTCAATTTTGATGCTCCTCTTATTTTAGATACAAAATACAATTCTCCAAATTGGGAGCCATTTGGAGAAGGTAACGGTGGAGTTGGTGTTGGTGTTGGTTACTCGGTTGGACACGGTAAAATAAAGGCAGGTCTTTATAGTGATGGGGTATACGGATATGAAGCAGAGGCTGGTATTACAGGGGTACATCATGAAGCAAATGTACATATTGGAAAAGAGGGTGTATTATATGGTAATACAGCAGGATATGCAGATGTTGGCTATGCAGAAGCAAATGCCAAAAGAGAGTATATTGCCAATTGGGAAGAAAAGAGAATAGGAATGCAAATGGAGCTTGGTGCAAAAGCAGGTGTCGCAAGAGCAGGAACAGACGGTACGGCAGATATTTTAGGAATTCTAAATGTTAAGGCTAATATAGAAGGCGAGCTTGAGGCTGTTGGTGCATCAGCAAAGGGTGGCTGGTACTTAGACTTTGATGATTTAGAGACACATATCAATGTAGGTGGAGAATTAGCACTGCTTCTTGGATTAAAATGTGATTTGTCAGTAACTTTATCATTAAAGCCAATAACAAATTTCATAACAAATGCTGCTGAATATATAAGTAATGTATTAGGGTTTATTGAACCTAAAGATGGAATCGTTTTAACGGGAAGTTCAACTGTAATAATTGGAGGGTAAAAAATATGAGAATTATTTTATTCATCATTTTAGTCTTTGTATTTTATATCTTATTGATAATGATGTACAAGAAATATCATGGTAAAAAATTACTAATTTATTATCTTGTATGCCTTTTAGGTGCATGTATAATGTATACGCTTAGTTTAGTTTTAGCCGTAAGGTATGGTACGGAAATGATGGATGTTTGCCATGATTTCTACCATTCTATACTTGTCATTATTCTGGTAGGTTTAAATATCATTATAATGGAAACTCTTGTAAATTTCCTCATTAAAGTTATGATGAGTTTCCATGTGAAAAACAATGGTCTTGTTATGAATGATGAACGTATTCAAGTAATAGATAAGTTCAAATCTTTATTCATAAAATGGGGTAGATTCATTTATCTAATAGGGTGTATAGTTTTAATTGTAGGATGTATGTTTAGCTAAAGGAGGCTCTTCTACTGTATATTGTAAAGTTCTTATTATAGAAACGATTTATGAAAGATATAAATAATAAAGAAATGTTTCCTATCCAACAATCTTATTCGAAAGAAGAACAGATTAAACGTTATTGGAAATGTAACTATACAACAGTGGAATCACAATTAGCATATTGGATTCTGCTACCTAAGGACGTAAAACCTATACAGATTGAAAAGCAACCTATAGAAGGACTTGATATTAATAATATCGGGCAATATGTTAGTATTGACAAAACTTGTCCGATGTTAGAGGTATCCGTATATTATGAGCATTGTTGGTATGAAATGAACTCTGCAGATTGGCTTGCTAAAAAACTTCATCTGATGGGAGAAAATATTCTTCATTACAGAAAAATTAATGGTACTTCAACGGGAACCTATGCAGACATCCTCACGACAAAGATAATAAATAATGATAAGAGTATAATATCTCGCTTTACCGTGCTAAAAGACTATGATCCTGACCTTTCAGGAGCCAATTATTTTATGGTAAAAGCATCGTGCTTTGAAGAAGATTATCAGAAAAGGATGTTTGATATACTCCAAATCACAAATAATTGGGATTTGATAAACAAAACGAATTGGAACATGGCAGAAAATTTACAACCATTTAGTTTCAACCTCAAACAACATAATTTCACATTTTATTTCCCAACATCATGGAAGTTGTTCAAAGATAGTAATCATGATAATTTGTCCGCCCAACCTATTCGTTTTCTTCTTAAGCATGAAGATGAGGGAAGGAATATTGGCGTAGTCAATATATATTTGTATACGAAGACAAGCAAAGATAATTTTGAAAGTATCACCTCTAACATAGAGGCACGTTTAATAAGTATAACAGAATTTGAATGCAAAATACAAAAGAAAGTAGCTGATAATATTCTGAATCCCAAATTAGAAAAGGCATGGTACATTCAAGGAGATTTAGAATATCCTGAGAAAAAATTCAGAGCCTTTCTTATGTCATATCTTGTACAAAGTAATAGTGGCATCTGTTATATTGAATCAATTGGACCGAGACCCAATTTAAATAATTATTATTGGGAAGCAGGCAAACGATGTATAGAATTAATAGTCGAATCATTCGATAACATGGATTTCTCCAAGGGTTAAAATTTGGTTCAACCGAGATTTCAAGTGATGCGGCAGTCATACAGCGCATAGAGTCGTAGCGTACAGTATTTTCATCCCGAAATCCATACACATTTCGAATCATTACTTTAATCTTGTTATTAATACCTTCAACTTTTTCCATTGATAGATGGCAGCTATATCAGGTAAGGATACCTTTTCTTATGATTACTGTCTGGTAAAACTTATTTCGCAAATAATTCCTTGCTGGATAGCCTTTATCTAGGGGATTTCTGCTAATTTTCTCTTAGAACTCTTCAAGGGCTGTCAAATACTGCATACTTCTCCTTGGAAAAGGTCTCCAAAAAAGAATATGCTGTGTTTTTTCAAAAAGTTCATCATGATGAGAAGTGACAAAGGAAGTCGGGGAAGATATGGATTACAAGCTCGCAATACACCCAGCTGGAGCTAAATTCAATTTTATGGCAGCTTTTAAAGATAGTTTTACTAAAAGTAGTATCTTAACGTGAGTTCGACGAATTCAGAACAATGCAAGCTGTGTGTCAATGGTCCTTTGTACATTGATGCATGGCTTTTTGGGAAACAGGCAATAGGCAGCAATTGCCCCTAATAAGTTGACGATGAAATTGTCAAAGCATCTATGCGTGGAATGTTCCACCTGCGCAATGTTCTTTAGTTCATCATTCACCGCTTCAATAATGGCTCTTTTTCTGAGTAAAAGTCTGTCTGAAACACTCATTAACGCTCCTTTCATGTTACTCTTCAATTTGGTAATAAGCTGTATTCCGTCAACGAAAAGCCTTTGAAAGGGCTCTTGCTGATGTAGCCTTTGTCTGCATAACGTCTATCTTTGTCGTCGTAGAATTACGATGATATTTTCTTTTTCCTGTAGGGTGTAGCGTATATTCTGCTGTCATTGCATCAAAAAACTTGCAGAAGTCATCTGCCATACAAAATATTTCAGTAACTTTGTCCTCGGTGATCATAGCGTTTTTTGTTTGTAACTGTTTGTATATTAGTTCTTTAAAGTTACAATAAATTTCGTTAATCACCAAATTTATAGACACTTATAATTCGTCGAACTCACGTTAATTATATAATAGATGGAGAATATGTCTTGCTAATAAGAAAGCAAACTGATACGGAGCGTGATATGAGAATTAATATAGTAGAAACCATTTTTAAAAAATAATAAATGAAGTATCTTTTTTTACTTGTATTTGTCATCGTATTATCTTGTTCTTATAAAGAACAAAGTTACATTTCTATTGAACAGAAAAAATCGGATTATCCTATATCTTTAGCACTTGACAATGATACCATCAAATATATGGATATTCCATTAACTTTTTTAATGAACAAAACCAGTTCAAAAAAAGTGGTCTTGTCAAGCTGCACATACTTATGTGCCAGCGATTATACGCTTGCACCACACGCTTGGGACTTTAATGCAGCACTATTCTCCAATGTGAATGGAAAGGTTGTACGTACATCTGATATCGAAGGACTAAGAGAAATGAATAAGCAGCAGCGCGAGGTTATCGTTTATATACGTTATCAGTGTTTCACACCTGATTTCCAGAAAATTGTGAAAAGCAGAATAAAACTTTCGCAGAAGAATGGAATAGTCAAAATAGGAAGTGTGCAGGAACTTAAAAACAACAATAAGGAACTAATAGAAAATCTACTCCAACATGATAGTATTTGTTTTTCATTTGATTATAAGGACGATATCAATGAATACCGTGTTGGTTATGTGTATATGCCTGTAAGTGTAAGGTAACTAAAGTTTCCCACTTGTGCTTTTTAGTTTAACGTGAGTTCGACGAATTCAGAACAATGCAAGCTGTGTGTCAATGGTCCTTTGTGCATAGAAGCATAGCCTTTAGGAAAACAGACTATAAGCTATAATATTCTTAATAAGTTGATGATGAATATTGGCTTGATAAATGAATAAAACAGTTGTTCTAAATAGATTTTCAACATATGAATATTATATGAAAGCTAATATGAAATTAGGTGTGGAGTGCACTATACTCTTGACTATAAACTTGATGCATTCAATGGCAACAGAAGTGCTGAAACGAAAGTTGCTGTCACTTCTGTCATGCCTTCGTGCTCTGTAATAATTTGATTATAAGTATATTATATGAAGTGTTAAAAGTGACAGGAAATCAATTCTAAACTTTATCAGGGGTATTATTACCAAAACGATCAAAGCAAAAAGATAGCAGGATAAGCAGTTATATTCATAGCGAACTGCTTATCTTTTTTATTTATTATGACGATAGTTCACGCATTATTGCGTATCTTTGCAATGGGAAAGAATGATGTTATCAGAGTCAGTCCATCCCATAATTATCATCAATAAATAAAAAAACAATTGCAAGAAAGAAACTGAATGGTACTTAACTATATTTGGATTGCCTTCTTCCTCATCGCTTTGTCTTCGGAATAGTAGCCTTACTGACAGGCGATATGACGATTTTTCAAAAGATGGTGGATGCTACTTTTGACTCATCCAAGACTGCATTTGAAACTTCTTTGGGCTTAACAGGTGTTCTCGCCTTATGGTTAGGTATCATGAAAGTTGGTGAGAAGGCGGGTATAGTAAACGTATTGGCACGTATGCTCAGCCCTTTCTTCACAAAACTCTTCCCTGATATTCCTAAGAACCATCCTGTTATGGGTTCTATTTTTATGAACATTGCATCGAATATGTTGGGACTTGACAATGCCGCCACACCTACTGGACTTAAGGCAATGAGTCAGATGCAAGAGCTAAACACACAGAAGGACACCGCTACCAACCCAATGATAATGTTCTTGGTGCTGAATACTTCGGGCTTAACCATCATCCCAACGACTATTCTTGCTTTCCGAAGTTCATACGGAGCAGCACAACCAACTGATGTTTTCATCCCTATCTTGCTTGCTACAACGGTTGCAACGCTCGCTGGAATCATCATTACTGCAGCCTGGCAACGTATCAATATCTTCCAACCAACACTCTTTTTAGGGCTTGTTGGATTGATGGCTTTCGTTGGAATCATCATCTGGGGCTTTGGACAAATGGACAAACAGACGATGGGTACAGTGACATCTGTGGCTTCAAACCTCATCTTAATGTCTATAATCGTCCTTTTCATCGGTGCAGGACTGATGCGGAAGATAAACGTTTATGACGCTTTCATCGAAGGAGCAAAGGAAGGATTCCATACCGCAGTACGCATTATCCCATACCTTGTAGCGATACTTGTTGCTGTAGGAGTGTTCCGTGCGTCAGGAGCAATGGACTTGTTGATAAGTGGAATACAGTGGTGTATGGAGCAATGTGGCTTAAATACCGACTTCGTAGGTGCCCTTCCAACAGCTTTCATGAAACCATTGTCAGGCAGTGGAGCACGAGGTTTGATGTTGGAAGCAATGAAAAGCTATGGTCCTGACTCCTTTGTGGGACGACTAAGTTGTATCTTCCAAGGTTCAACGGACACTACATTCTATATACTTGCAGTCTATTTCGGTAGTATTGGCGTGAGATATACACGTCACGCCGTGGCTTGTGGACTGCTTGCTGACCTGGCTGGTGTGATAGCAGCTATAGCAGTCTGCTACATATTCTTCTAACAAAGCATTACGACTACAGGCTTAACTCACTTTATCAGCCAGAACGTTCAATAACAAAACAAACAATGGCAAATTTAAAATCACTTGCAAAGATACAGCCATCTATGGTATGAGCAGTATCATCGGAAGGTTCTTGAATTACCTTCTTGTACCATTATACACCGCAAAGATTAGTGCTGCCAGTGGTGGTTATGGCGTTATTACGAACATATATGCCTATACAGCTTTGCTACTTGTGGTTCTAACATACGGTATGGAGACCACTTTCTTCCGCTATGCAAACAAGGCTGACCAAGATCCAAAGAAGGTTTATTCAACTACTTTGTCATTAGTTGGGTTATCTTCGTTACTGTTCATCGCATTGGTTTTCATCTTCTTGCAACCCATTTGTAACTTTATGGGATATCCAGATCATCCCTCTTATGTGTGGGTGATGGCTGTTACCGTTGCTATAGATGCCTTCCAATGTATTCCTTTTGCATACCTTAGATACAAGAAACGGCCTATAAAGTTTGCTGCTTTCAAGCTCTTGTTCATTGCATTGAATATCATTCTGAACATCGTTTATTACCTTATTCTCAACGGACATGAGGTTGGTTTTGCCTTCTATATTAACCTTGTATGTACGGGTACCATTACTTTCTGCTTCTGGAAAGAGCTGAAAGATGGTTTCTTTGCTGGTGGTAAACTGCTTGATATGCCCTTGGCAAAGAAGATGTTGTCTTACTCTTGGCCGATTCTTATCCTTGGTATAGCAGGAATTCTGAACCAAACAGCAGGTTATATCCTCTTTCCATACGTCTATAAGGATAGCGATGCGCATGCACAACTTGGCATATTCGGTGCTGCAAGTAAGATAGCAATGATCATGTCAATGATAACACAGGCCTTCCGTTACGCCTATGAGCCCTTCGTTTGGTAAATCACGCGACAAGGACAACAAAGAAACATATGCCAGAGCAATGAAGTTCTTCCTCATTTTCACCATACTTGCTTTCCTTGTTGTGATGGGTTATATGGATGTTCTGCGTCATATCATCGGCAGAGACTACTGGGTTGGACTCCGTGTCGTACCGATTGTCATGGCAGGTGGTATCATGACGGGTGTCTATTTCAATCTAAGTTTCTGGTATAAGCTTATTGATAAGACCATTTGGGGCGCATATTTCTCGGGCATAGGATGTGCAGTAATCATCGGAATCAACGTTATTTTCGTGCCTCATTACGGCTATATGGCATGCGCATGGGCAGGATTCTTAGGGAATGCAACAGCGATGGTACTGTCGTATGTCGTTGGTCAACGTAAGTATCCCATTGATTATCCACTGAAGAGCATCCTCGTTTACGTGTTGATAGGAGGCTTCTTCTTCGCTATTATTACCTACTGTAATGCTAATCTTTCTGTTCCAGAGGCATTAGGAGTCAATACATTAGTGATCATTGCCTTCATTGCACACGTGATTTATCATGATATGCCACAGGTAATAAGAAAGTTTAAGAAGTAGAAAGTAGGGCGAAAAAACTTAAAAAGCAAGTAAAAAGGAGACGAAATGGTTCACAAAACCATCCTAATTTAGTCTCTTAATACATAGATAAACACCTCAAAACAAATAAATTATGAAGAAAACAACTTTACTCATCGCTGGCCTTCTTGCATTGGGTAGTACCTCAATGCACGCCGATGAAGGTATGTGGACACTCTACAACCTTCCGAATGCAGTCTATGATCAAATGGTAGCAGAGGGTTTCAAGCTACCTGCTGACATGCTGTACAGTTCTCCTAACGCTATCAGTAACTATGTAATCAACTTCTCAGGCTTCTGTTCTGGAGTTGTAGTATCCCCTGATGGCTTAGTATTTACAAACCATCACTGTGGCTTCAGTGCTATTAATGCACACTCAACTGTAGAACATGACTACATGTTGAATGGCTTTTATGCTAAGAATTATGCGGAAGAGCTACCGAATGAGAACATGTTTGTCTCCTTCATGAAGAATCAAAAGGATGTCACAGCACGTGTGAATAAGCTCATTAATGGTAAAACTAAGGAGCAGGCTGACTCCCTTATTGATGTCTTGACGAACCAGATGACGGACTCAGTGAAGAACATTGACAAGAGCTTACACGTGAATATTGACGCTTTCTATGAAGGTAATAAGTACTACGCTACAACTTATCAGGACTTCCCTGACGTACGATTAGTGTTCACTGTACCGAAGAGTATGGGTAAGTTTGGTGGTGAAACCGACAACTGGATGTGGCCTCGACAGACGTGTGACTTCTCTGTTTTCCGCATCTATGCTGACCCAAAGACCAACGGACCGGCTGCTTACTCTAAGGATAATGTGCCTTATCACCCAGAACACTGGGCTCCAGTAAGCTTAGAAGGGTATAAGGATAAGGACTTTGCAATGACAGTTGGTTATCCAGGATCAACAAGTCGTTATCTGTCTTCGTATGGTATTAAACAACGTCGGGACATAGAAAACACCACTCGCATACAGGCACGTGACATCAAACTAGCCATTATGAAGAAGTATATGGATATGAATGAGAAGACACGTATCCAATATGAGGACAAATATGTCACTGCTGCTAACTACTGGAAGAACTCCATGGGTATGAACAAATGTATCGATTCAACGGGACTTATCCGCCAGAAAGCAGAATACGAGGCAAGGATACAGAAGTGGCTTGATGCTAAAAAGGTGAAAGATCCATCTGTAGATGTTAACTTCCCAGAGCTGAGTAAGCTCTATACGAACAGCAATGAATCTTCACTTGCAGCCAATTACTGGAATGAATCATTCTGGAAAGTCACAGAAATGTTCAAACGTGCGCTTGATCTTACCCGTGGTGCGATAGAGCCTCAAGGACCAAAGGACAATCCAAAGAAGCAATATATGCAGTTCAAAGACAATAGTGACGAATGGAATTTGGCACTTGATAAGGAGATGACTGCTGCCATGCTGAAGAATTATGCCGAACATGTACCAGCTAAATACCTACCTGATGTATACAGCACAATAAAGAAAAGCTTCGGTAATGATTATAAGAAGTATACGGAATGGCTCTATTCAAAGAGTAAGTTAATGGAGAAAGACCATAAGTTCTATAACGATGATAAGACCCTGAAAGACCCAGGTGTACAGCTAGGCTTGCAACTTATCGTTGCTTATCAAGGTATTCTGACGGACTTAACGGGCAAGTCTGACTCCATTGACAACGAAGAAAAGAAACTCTGTGAAGCAAAGGTACAGATGGAAATGGACATGCCTCATTACAGTGATGCTAACTTTACGATGCGTCTTTCCTATGGTCAGGTGGGTGGATACATGATTGGTAACTTCGACAGTAACTACTACACAACAGCTGAAAGTATTGTGGAGAAGATGAAACGTGGTGATAAACTCGAAGACTATAAGGCTGAACCAATCATGATGGACCTCATGAGTGCAAAGGATTTCGGGCGTTACACGGATAAGACAACAGGTAAGATGCAACTGTGCTTCCTTACCAATAACGATATTACAGGTGGTAATTCAGGCTCTCCAATGTTCGATGGAAAGGGCAGACTCATTGGTCTTGCATTCGATGGAAACTGGGATAGTCTTGCCAGTGATATCTACTTCGACCGCAAGTTAGCACGTTGTATTGGTGTTGATATCCGCTTCGTTCTCTATCTTATGGACAAGTGGGGACACGCTGACCGCCTGCTGAAGGAGATTAATCCACAGTAAACTGTGAGTGTATAAATACGGAAAAGGATGTGCAATGAATTGTTTGCACATCCTTTTTTTATGCGATTTAATCTGTATTGACGTATCTTCCCAACGCTTTATCAATGTCTCTTATGTAAAGTTGTTTCACATTTGAAAAGTAAGAGACGGTCTTTTGCATTGCAAAAGGGCATCTTTTACAACGCAAAAGGTGCTCTTTTGATGTGTAAAAGGTGCCCTTTTGGAAGGTAAAAGATGCCCTTTTACAATGCTCATCGTAACCCTCTAAGTATGTGATGGTTACAAAACTGAATTTTGAAGGATTCCTTCCAGGTATTAGACAGATTACTTCTGATTATTGTAAGATATTTTTCTGATACGAAACATTTGCTTTCTTGTATAGAGATAGTAGAACAAAAAACGTGTGTCAATAGCCTTATTGACACACGTTTTCAAATCTATACAACCACTCTTTCCTCTCTGTTCCTCCAACATATCCTCCTATATGTCCATTGCTTCCTACTACTCTGTGGCACGGAATGATGATCATTAGTGGGTTATGACGGTTGGCATTGCCTACTGCTCTTACAGCTTTAGGACTGTTCATCAGTCTTGCTTCTTCGGCGTAAGAGATGGTTTTGCCATAGGGAATCTTCTGTAATGCTTGCCAGGCGTGCTGTTGGAAGACCGTACCAATGGGCTTGAGCGGTAAGGAAAAGCTTTTACGTGCCCCTGAGAAGTACTCATCCATCTGTCGACAAGCCTCAGTAAGCACTGTATCATGCGTAATCTTATCTTCTTCCCAATCGTTAAGGAGTTGATTATCCATGCTGTCTTCCCATAGACAGTAGCACAGGAAGCCGTTGTCTGCAGCAAGAATCAGATTGCCGATAGGCGAACGGTAACGATGAAATTGCATAATTTGGTGGACAGAAACAATAGATAATGAGAGGATAGGAGGCTGGTTTACTTCTTTGGTCTGCGCCTAGCCCATCCCTCTTCTGAGAAGTCTGGTTCTTCACCTTTCAGCTTTGCAGGTGCTCCTTTCATAAGTTCTTTCCAGTCATCCTTCTTGAATTTGCGTGTGGAAGGATACATGTTGTCATCATATTGACGACGATTGCGACGTTCGCTACGTCCTTCCTTGTTCCCGCGACCACCTGTAGAACGGCCAGAATTACGACCATGTCCACCTTCTTCAGCATCGTTACAACGCACTTTACGGCCTTTATATGTAGCGCCATCCAGTGCATGCATTACCTTTGGGCGTCCCGTTCGGGCACTTCAATGTAACTTTGCTTAGAAAGAAGGTCGATATGACCTACTGCCTGGTGCCCATGCATGTTCTTATTGATGAACTGCATCACCTCACCCGGATAGAAACCGTCAGCCTTACCAAGGTTCACAAACAAGCGTTTGTAGCCACTCTCAGGCTTACGAGGACCACGACTACGGGTGCTTCTGCCTTCTCCTCGCATGCTACGGTTCTCCTCTTTCGAGCTACGTGATGATGGTTTCTCTATTTCAGGAGCGTTTTTATAGTAGTTCAGGAAGCGTCCGAAGGTTGAAGTAACAATCTTTTTGATGATGTCTTCCTTGTCTATATACTCAAATTGGCGGGTAATATCCTTCATATAAGGAGCGATCTGATCTTCGTCAACATCAGTTTTCAAAATATCATCCATTGACTTGAAGAGTTGCTTCTTACAGATTTCTTCAGGTGAAGGGAGTGTTCCGTCAACGAATTCCTTGCCAATCTCACGCTCAATATTACGTACCTTATACTTTTCACGTGAGTGGATGATGGAGATAGATGTACCCTTCTTGCCTGCACGACCCGTACGACCCGAGCGGTGAGTGTAGTTCTCTATGTCATCAGGTAAGCCATAGTTGATGACATGTGTGAGGTCATTCACGTCCAATCCACGTGCTGCAACGTCCGTCGCAACAAGGATCTGTGTCAGATGCGAACGGAACTTCTGCATTGTAAGGTCACGTTGCTGCTGTGAAAGGTCACCATGTAACGATTCAGCATTGTATCCATCCTTGATCAGTTTGTCTGCAATCTCCTGTGTTTCAACCTTAGTACGGCAGAAAACGATGGCATAAATCTTAGGATAAAAGTCTACCAAGCGTTTCAAAGCAAGATATTTGTCGCGTGCATTCACCATATAATATATATGGTTTACACTCTCTGCCCCTTCATTACGGCTTCCAACGACAATCTCTTTGTAATCATGAAGATAGCCTTTTGCCACACGTTCTACGTCACGACTCATCGTTGCAGAGAACAATAAAGTGTTTCTGTCCTCTGGAACACCGGTCAAGATCTCCGTAATACTCTCCTGAAAGCCCATGTTCAGCATCTCATCTGCCTCATCCAAGACAACGTTTGTTACTTTGTCAAGACGTGCTTTGCCACGGTGCATGAGGTCAATCAGTCGTCCGGGAGTAGCAACGATGATCTGTACTCCATGTCTTAACTGATGAATCTGCGTCTCAATAGATGCTCCACCATACACTGCTGCTATGTGCAAGTGGGGGATATACTTGCCAAAATCCTTCAAGTCATCGGCAATTTGCAGGCAAAGCTCACGCGTAGGGCTCAACACAATGGCTTGAGTTTCCTTGCTATTCGTATCAATACGTTGTAGCAATGGAAGCCCAAATGCCGCCGTCTTACCCGTACCAGTCTGTGCCAGTGCGATGACGTCATTACGATTACCAAGCAAATAAGGGATTACTTCTTCCTGAACGGGCATTGGATGCTCAAATCCAAGCTCACTAATGGCGCGGCGAATCTCCTCGCTGACGCCCAATTCTTCAAATGTCTTCAAATTCGTTTGTATTTATTTATAATCTTACAAAAGGCAAACTCGCCACCAAACGAACCCACAACAGACACTTGCCTACGACTAATTTCTACCAATCGGTACGCAGACTCTCAGGTGGCATGTTACCTTTTTGGTATGCAAAGGTACGGTAAGAAGGTGAGAGTAGCAAATAAAAGCCAAGAGAATGATGTCCAAAGATTCGTAAATAATGAACTTAGGCGTTAACAATCGATAATAAAAAGCCATTGATTGTGAATAAGATAGCTTGTATTTGTTATAAAGTCTAAAAGTAACACTATTTATATTCTCTGTTCCTTTTACTTATGTTCTTTTTTTGTAACTTTGTCCCGTCAAATAGAAAAATAGTCGTTATTAAAGTTAATTATTTGAGTTAGTACAAGGAAACATGACTTGCGTGAGCAAGCCACATGTTAACGAAAGGCTTCGCAGTGATGCGAAGCCTTTTTGCTATTTAGCCTTTAATATCAGTCGTAAGCTCTGCTTATAGTTTATATAGTTCCATACCCAATTCAGCAGAATGAATGTTTTGTTCTTCACACCAAGGATAGAACGCAGATGAACAACAAGCCACAAAGCCCATGCAGGGAAGCCTCCGAACTTCTTGCCGGCAATCTCAGCCACAGCATGATTACGTCCTATTGTAGCCATAACACCCAAGTTATGATATTTAAAGGGCTTCAGTTCTTCCCCTTTCTGCATACGCTGAAGGTTTGCAGCAACGGTCTTTGCCTGCTGCAAAGCCACCTGTGCTAACTGTGGATGCCCTAAAGGATACTCCTCATCACCCTCCACCAGACTCTGGTCGCCTATGGCATAGACATCCTGTAAGCCCTTAACTTGGCAGAATCTATCGGTAAGTATACGTCCAGCATGCCCGATACTATCCTCAGGTAATCCATCTATATGATTTGCACAGATACCACTTACCCAGATAACTGTCTCTGTTGGAATCTCTAATCCAGCGCTTGTCTTCAATACACCATCTTTATATTCCGTTGCAAACTGTGGCTGACGAATGTGTACATGTAAAGCTTTTAAGTCGCGTTCTGCACGTGCTGATGATGCAGGATCCATAGCAGACAGTAGTCTGTCGACAGCATTTACGAGATAAATATGCATTTGTGAAGCATCAAGATCAGGGTAGTCACGCTGTATAACGTTCTTCTTCATCTCTGCAACAGCACCTGCAATCTCTACTCCAGAAGCACCACCACCTACGACAACAATATTCATTAAGGCTTGTTTCTTCTTAGGATCTTCCTCCGTTTCAGCCTTTTCTAGATTGCGCAAGATAGTGTTGCGCAAGCGCATTGCCTCTGAAACGGACTTCATCGGTAGTGTGGTAGCCTCTATTTCTTTGTTCCCGAAGAAGTTCGTCTTGGCTCCTGCAGCCAACACAAGGTAATCATAGTGGATGCTACCAACTGAAGTTATGATCTTCTTCTCATTAGTATTAACACCTTCAACAGTTGCCATGCGGAAGAAGAAGTCCTTATTTCCTTGGAACAAACGTCGGAAAGGAAAAGATATACTACTTGGTTCAAGACCCGCTGATGCCACCTGATAAATCAATGGAGGGAACTGATGATAGTTGTTCTTATCCACTAATACTACCTGAAAGTCGGCATCCGTCAGCTTCACAGCCAGCTCTAATCCACCCAATCCACCGCCAACGATTACTACTCTCTTCTTATCTGTGCGTTCGATGTTTGCTTTCATTATCCTTAAAACATTTATATTACTATCCTCAATACAGATATATTACTATTCTTAATACAGAAAAAAACATGCCATACTGATATGGAATGAGGGGAAATAAAAGGGTAAAAGAGGTTAAGGTAACGCTTCTCCCTTCCGTACTTCAACAGAGTCCTCCCTGTAAATATCCCTCTTTTTTATGCGTAAATAAGCTCCGTAAGCTGTTTGTTATCAAACAACTCCTGTGCTACGGATTGTACTTCGGCAGCTGTGATGGCGTCTATGTCATGATAAAGAGCCTGAATATCCTTCTTCCAACCATAGTGCAAGAACACCTTACCGAAGTCTAATGCAAGGTTCTCACGGTTGTCACAGGCTATACCTATTTGCCCTTTTATCTGTTGTTTGGCAACTGACAGCTCTGCATCAGTCAGAGGTGTCGACATAAAACGGTCGAGTTCCTTCCGTACAAGGGTCTTACACTCATCTATATCTTCAGCATCACAACCAAAATATATGCTCCATATCCCAGTCGTACTATAGCTTACCATTGTACTTTCTACCGTGTAAACCAGTCCACGACGCTCTCGTAATGCAAGGTTCAGACGTGCGTTCATCCCTGAACCTCCTAATATATTGTTCAATAGATACAGTGCCATGCGGCGCTTGTCATGTACGCTATATGCTCTGTTTCCTATCATTACATGTGCCTGATGCGTATGTTTGTCCACCGTAATCTTCTGTGGTTCATATGCATTGAGTGCTGGCAAAGAAATCTCTTTAGGCTTCCAACTGTCATCTTTAGCGGTCACAAATGTGCCGTTTTCAGTTGACAAGAGAGACAATAACTGCTCGAAATCTATATTGCCATAGGCAAAGAACACAGCATTCTCTGGTCGATAATACTTCTGAGTGAAGCGAAGAGCATCCTCAGTGGTGAACTTTCTCACCCTTTTTGCCTCACCTAAGATGTTATGTCCCAGTGGATGACCACGGAAAATGATGTTTTCAAACTCATCATAGATAAGTTCTGAAGGGCTGTCATTATATGATTCAATCTCGTCACAGATAACCTCTACCTCCTTATTGATCTCCTTTTGCGGATAGATACTGTGGAAAACAATATCCGTAAGGAGGTCTACTGCACGCGGAAGATGCTCCTTCAGAATAGCTGAATAATAGACAGTATCTGTCTTAGTGGTGAAGGCATTGAGGTCACCTCCAACCTGTTCCAAACAATTAATAACATCAAGTGCTGTTCGTTTGCTTGTTCCTTTAAAGCTGACATGCTCACAAAAGTGGGCAATACCCTCTTCATCCGTTTCCTCATTGGCTGTTCCTGCATTGATCTGGTAGCCACAATAAACCACCGAAGACGCTGATGGGAGCACTATGATACGCAGTCCGTTATCCAAAACTGCTGTCTTATAACTTGTCATGACTGCAAATTTAAGAAAAAAGAACGAAACACAAACCACTTTAAAAGCGTAAAGGAAAAAGAATCTTAATTCTTTTTTGTAGTCCACCTAATTTCATTATATTTGCAAAACTAATAAGGAAGTTAATATAAATCATAATAGAATGCGGAAAGTTATAGGTATCGGTGAAACTGTCTTGGACATCATCTTCAAGGATAGTAAGCCTGTTGAAGCTGTCCCAGGAGGCTCAACCTTTAATGCCATTATCTCTTTAGGACGTTGCGGAGTGAATGCATCCTTCATCTCTGAGGCTGGTAATGACCGTGTAGGAGACTATATCATTAAGTTCCTTAGGGAGAATGGGGTTAATGCAGATAATGTTAGCACCTTCCCAGACTCAAAGTCTCCAGTATCATTGGCATTCCTTAATACCAAGAATGATGCAGAATACATCTTTTATAAGGACCATCCTCACGACCAATTAGAGTTCACTTACCCTGACATTCAGCCCGATGATATCGTTATTTTCAGCTCTTATTATGCTGTAAACCCTGTCATTCGTCCGCAAGTGTTGGGGCTTTTAGATTATGCCCGGTCACATGGCGCAATCATCTATTATGACGTTAACTATCGGCCTGCACACAAAGACGATGTTATTAGGATTACTCCGAACTTATTAGAGAACCTTGATTATGCCGACATTGTGCGTGGAAGCAATGAAGATTTCACCACACTTTATAAAAAAGATGAGGCTGACAAGGTCTATAACGCAGAGATTTCATTCTATTGCAAGCAGTTCATTTACACGCAAGGAAGCCAACCTGTGGAGGTGCGTGGTGGTAAAGACTTTAAAAAGTCATACCCTGTCCATAACACGAATATCGTAAGCACCATTGGAGCTGGCGATAACTTCAATGCCGGTTTCATCTTCGGAATGCTGAAGTATGGCATCACCCGCGACGACTTATTGCGTGGACTCACTGAAGAACAATGGGACAAGGCTATCAATTGTGGCTTGGATTTCTCTGCAGATTGCTGCAAAGACATCTTCAATTATGTAAGTCGGGAGTTTGGAGAGCAGATGAAAGGATAACAAAAAAGAACCACACTAAATCAAAATAGAAAAATGATAGAAATTGCCAACAAAGTTTATTATGTAGGTGTCAACGACCGTAACAAATCTCTTTTTGAAGGTTTATGGCCATTGCCATACGGCGTTAGCTACAATTCTTATCTCATTGACGACGACAAAGTCTGCCTGATTGATACGGTAGAAGTGGACTTCTTTGTCCAGTTCATCGAGAATCTACATGCTGTTTTGGGTGATAGACAAATTGACTATCTTGTCATCAACCACATGGAACCTGACCATTCTGGCTCTTTAGCCTTGTTGAAGAAGTATTATCCTAACATACAAGTCATTGGAAACAAGAAGACATTCGACATGATGTCAGGCTTCTACGGTATCAGAGAGAATACTATAGAAGTGAAAAATGGTGAGACTTTAGAGTTAGGACATCATACATTGCAGTTCTTTATGACACCAATGGTGCACTGGCCAGAGACGATGATGACTCTTAGCAAGGGTGAAGCATCAATCCTTTTCACAGGTGATGCCTTTGGATGTTTCGGTGCTTTAAACGGCGGATTCATCGATAAGGACATCGATACAGAGGGATATTGGTTGGAGATGGTTCGCTATTACTCTAACATTGTAGGTAAATACGGTATTCCAGTTCAGAATGCACTGAAGAAACTTGCAGGTATTCACATTGATTATATCTGTTCAACACATGGTCCTGTATGGCATGAGAACGTTGAAAAGGTGGTGAACCTGTATGATCGTATGTCGAAATATGAGACTGATCCAGGCTTGGTTATCTGCTACGGAACGATGTATGGGAACACAGAGCGTATGGCTGAGCAGATAGCACGTGCTGCTTCATTGGCTGGAGTCAGGAACATTCGACTCTACAACGTATCTAAAACGCATCATAGCTACATCCTTCAGGATATCTTCCGCTTCCGTGGACTGATTGTTGGTGCGCCAACTTACAATGCCGGGCTCTATCATGAGATGGATGTTTTGCTGCAGGAAGTGGCTAACAGGGATATCAAGAACCATCTCATTGGTTGGTTCGGGTCATACTCATGGGCTTCAAAGGCTGTCTCTGCAATAGGAGAATGGAACGAGAATCACCTGCACTTTGAACAGGTGGGTGAGCCTGTAGAGATGAAGCAAGCACTTACTCCAGAGATAAAAGAGGAGTGTGCACGACTCGGTCGTGAGATGGCTGCAAAGCTATTGGCAGAGTAATATGTAATAGAATTTCGTATAACGAAAAGTAATAGGTGCCCTTTCGCACTCTAAAAGACGCCCTTTTGCAATGTAAAAGGGCGTCTTTTGGATGCTAAAAGGGCATCTTTTGTTTTGCCCTTTACAACCAATTGAATCATAGGAAGTTACAAAGCAAGAAAAAATAGATTTTTGTTTGATTTCAAAGTTATGTCACTTCTGTTTTTGTAAGATTATTTCTAACTGTGTCATTCTTCAGTCATTAATGGTACAAAAGATCTTTCTTTTGCTTTCATCAGGTTGGATAAAGTATGTGGTTACGTGGCTTTCAGTTTGCCAAATTGTTCTCTTATAAGATAGACATATTAATATATAGATTGTTTTGTGATTATAATTAGTCTATTTTATAAGTACAAACTGATTGTCAATCAAAAAGCAATTAGTTCAAATTTACCTTAAACTTCTGTATTCAGAGGTAAGATTGTGAAAAAATAAGTACCTTTGTGGAAAAGTAAATAAGATGAAGATAGCAGTATTTTGTTCGGCAAACAACAATATAGATCCAACCTACTTCAACATAGCAGAACGATTGGGGAAATGGATAGGGGAGCATGGTCACACCCTCATCTACGGTGGAGGAAACAGTGGACTCATGGAGTGTATTGGTAAAAGTGTGCATGAAGCAGGCGGAAGAACCATTGGTGTCGTCCCACGTATCATGGAAGAGGGACGCAGAATGAGTGATTATGTGGACGTAGAGATTCCATGTGAGGATCTTACTGACCGCAAAGCAATCATGATGCAACAGGCAGATGAGTTCTGTGCCTTGCCCGGTGGTATCGGGACTTTGGATGAAGTGTTCACTGTTGCTGCGTCTGCTACCATAGGATATCATCATAAGCGTGTGACACTTTATGATGTAAATGGTTTCTGGAACAGCCTCATAGCACTGTTAGACGACCTTCAGCAGAAGGGAATGATACGTGGTGACTACCATGAATACCTCCATGTGAAGCATATTGACAGCTTGAATCAATAAGCCTTTTATAAGGAAAAACATTCAGAAGACGGCTCTTCTGATAGAGAAAAGAAGGAAAAATTAATTAAAAGGCATGCTAATTTTATGTTCTTCAACATAAAATTAGCACGTTTATAATACCTTATTTTTATTTTACATTACCGTGAGGAACGATATCATTGAGTTTATTTTAAATGCCGTAACTTTGCACGTAGATATTTATTCCGTGTTACATTAATATACACGAAAAGCAAAATCATATGAGAAAAATAATAATTACACTTTGTGGATTAGGCTTAGGAGTTCTTAGCCTAACGGCACAAGACAGACAAGACATAGTTCCACCGTTGGCGGGATGGAGCTATTTTGGTGGTGATGAGTTCAATGGAAATGCCATCGACCGGAACCTGTGGGGACTCTATGGGGATAAGAAGAAAGACTATTCTAACGAGACGTACGGTAACAATATTGGGCAAGGTATGGCACAAACTTACCGTGATAAAATGGTAACAGTGCAGGATGGTAAAGCCTCCGTACTTGCTACTCGTGAACCGATTTATACTGGGTTACGATACCAAAGGAGTAGACACCAGTCCAAAGATGCGCGCTCCGTTGGCGCCTACCCATAATTTTACGAAGAATGGTTGGTGGTCAGGATTTCTGTCAAGTAGGGATGCAGACAATGGAGGAACTTATTACCCGCTCTATTCTCGTATTGAGATAAAGGCAAAGATACCTTTTAGCATAGGAACATGGATGGCTTTGTGGCTCCGTCATCGGTATGGTGGTGCAGGAACGTTCGAGATTGACTTGGAAGAGTTCTTTGTAAATGATGATCAAAAGGACTATGTTGCTGGTTGGGAAAAGCATACTTATCATAAGAAAGGGAAAAACTTCTTGCATCAATCTATCCACGGATTGGATTATGATCAGACTGAATATGATGAGAAGACTAAGAAGTATATCCCTAAAACAACTTCCAATCATAACCCGTATGCTGACCGTGTAAGGGAGATAAAGTTTGATCCATCCAAGGGTTTCCATGTTTATGGTGCACAAATAGATCCCGAACCGGGTGACTCCTCACGGAACTTGGCAGTGACATTCCTGCTGGATGGAAGGGTAAGGTCGGTATTCTTGACATCAGAATATAAGCCAAAGAATCTCAATTATTCTTCCAGATACAACGCACTTCTGCAGAATGAGTATATTAAGAATAATATTGATCACATTTGGGATGTTGCCATTACGGGTGGAATTGGGGGTAAACCAGACGGAAAAGGAGGTGGAGTACTCTATCCAGAGAATGATCCTCAGTATGGAGGAGACATAAACAGAGTCCCCAAGAACTATGTTATGGACCTCGATTGGTTACGTGTCTATAAGCGAACGAACAAGTTATTGTGGATAGGATCTGTACCAAAGGGATATGATTGGCAGACGACAACCGTATCAATCAATGTTCCTAACGCACAGTTAGGTAACCTGCAGGTGGGCGACAGGCTCATCATGGATATAGACACACTCAGTACTTCGGAACACAGAAAGGCTGGTCCTGTGTCAATCGACATCTGTGATAAGACGGGTAAGAGTATCTTAAAGCAGAAGCCAGAGATTGCAAGAAACGACGCAGAGGTGACATTCCTCATAACAGATAACGACATGTTGCAGGCGTTGAAGGCTGGGGGATGCAAGATAAACGGCAAGAATGTTCGTTTCTTCACCCTTATGAGCGAGACGAAGAGAAGTGGATTGTGGAGTGGCTTCAAACAGATTGGACCTGATAAGGTTGTCCTTCCTGCCCTGCTTTTCAGTAATGTTTCTGAAGGACAGCAAATGGAATTTACCGTAAGGGATGTAGCTGGGGGTGGAAATATCGTACTGACACCTTTCGGAGGGAATGCAACCAATATCCAACTGACCCCTTCACAGGATGAGAAACTGTACCGTATCACACTTGATGGACAGACTGTTCAACGCTTACGTACGAATGGTTTGCAGATATCAGGAGCTAATTACTACCTAAGAGGTGTAAGATTGACTGATAAAAAAGGTACGACTGACGTAAAAGGGATTAATATTAACAAGGAAGAGGACGGTGCTGTGTACACGATTGATGGTGTTAAGGTAAGAGAAGCCAATGATAAAAGTAAGTTAACCCCTGGTATATATATCACCAATGGGAAGAAATTCGTTGTGAAATAGTAATTCTTTCTTTCCCATTTGGGTATAAAGCCATTAGTGTCATCATTGATATTAATGGCTTTTCTCTTTATAAATGGATAATGTGTCATTACCTATGGAAGACAAGACATTCATCAGTTAAAGAAGGGATAATTACCTTTTAGCATGTTACTTATTATCTATCAGATAATGAAAATATTACTATTCCGTGGCATTTTTTTGTTGTTTTGATAACCAACTATGCGAAAAAAAGTGTAACTTTGCCAACAAGGGTTAGTTGTACACTCAATTTAATACTCATAAACGACACCGAATCTTTAAGCATGTTAGCTATATGTAGATTCGTATTGACACATGAAATAACTATTAACATAAGTAATTTACATAACTATGAGTAGCTAAATCCTACTCTATTACACATCAAAACATGAAAAAAATAGCAATTATTCTTTGTGGATTAGGGCTCGGACTCCTCAATCTATCCGCACAAGAGACAAAAGAAACAGTACCTCCACTGTCTGGCTGGAAGTACTATGGAGGAGATGAATTCAATGGTACAGCTATCAATAGGAAGCTGTGGGGTATCTATGGAGACAAGACGAGGGATTATTTCTGTGATGTTTATGGTAACAATAAGAACCAAGGTATGGCCCAAACTTATCGTGATAACATGATCAATGTGCAAGATGGATTGGCAATAGTAAGGGCTACTCGCAGCAAAATCTTCACAGGATTAAGGAGCGATTATACGGAAAAGATGCGCTTCCCTCCTAAGCCTGGGCATGGTTATACAGACCATGGATGGTGGTCAGGGTTCTTATCCAGTAAGGATGCACAGACTGGTAATAAGGATGAACAGAATAAAGAGATAGGCTGTTATTATCCTCTTTATTCGCGAATAGAGATAAAAGCCAAGATACCTTTCCGTATTGGGACATGGATGGCACTATGGTTGCGGCATTATACGGGGGCAAGTACGTTTGAAATTGACCTACAAGAGTTCTTCGTAAATGATGACCCTAAGGTTGACAGATATGACAAATACGAAAAGCATAGATACTACAATGCAAACAAAAACTTCCTTCACCAGTCGGTACATGGGATTGATTATCAAAGTGCAACAGATGAGAATCCTATTCCTAATAAACACAATAATAATGCATATGCAGACAGAGTAAAGGAAATTAAGTTTGATCCTTCAGAAGACTTTCATGTATATGGTGCACAAATTGACCCTCTTCCTACAGACTCAGGACGGCATTTGGCTGTTACATTCCTTCTGGATGGCAGGGTAAGGTCGGTCTTTTTGACATCAACAGATATTGTATCGAACCCTAAATCCAGTCATAAATATAGATACAATGCACTGTTAAGACCCGAATTCATGCCACATGGTATTAACCATGTATGGGATGTTGCAATAACAGGGGGTATTGGTGGTACGCCAGGAGACAATAATAGCGGTATTCTATACCCAGAAAGAGACCCTCAATATCATAATGATATCAACAAAACTCCAAAAGATTACATCATGGATATAGACTGGTTACGTGTCTATAAACGTGCAAATGAGCTTTTATGGGTTGGTGCTGTACCTCAAGGATGGGACTGGGAAACAACAACAGCAAAGATCAATTTATCTAAAGAAGTACCTGTTAATCGGTTAGCAAAGTTGCAAGTTGGCGATAAGCTCATCTTAGATATAGACACTCTTCCTGCTAAAGACTTAACTGTTCCACCATGTACCGATCCGAATATGGGACCAGTCTGTGACCGGGATGCTGGACCATCATCTATCGATATCTGCAATAAGAGCGGGAAAAGTATTGTGACTTTGAAACCTGAAGTCGCAAGAAATGACGCCCAAGTGACTTTCTATATCACAGATGAAGACATGCTTAACGCCTTAAAGGCAGATGGTTGTAGTGTAATAGGACAGAATATTCGCTTGTTTCTTTGGTAAGAGAGAAGAAAGATGACGGTATATGGAGTGGTTTCAAGCAAATAGATGATAATAATAAGGTGGTAATCCCAAAGACAATGTTTGATGGAGTAACAGAAAAACAGGCGTTGGAAGTTACTGTACGGGATGTTAAAAGGGATGCAAAGATTGTCCTACCGCAATGGAATGAAGCTGATAGGACTATTCCATTGGTGGCTTCAAATGATGAGAAACAATACTATGTCGCACTTGATAAGAACACCGTTAAGATGCTAAAAGACAACGGGTTGTATTTTACAGGAGCGGGATTTTATTTAAGAAGTATCAAATTAAAGAACAAGAAAGACTTGCCATTGGGAATCAAAAACATTACTTCACATAAGAAAGAAAACGAATCTGTGTATACGATGAGTGGGGTAAAGGTGAAAGAAACCAATGATAATAGCAAGTTAGCCCCTGGCATATACGTCACTAATGGAGCGAAATTCGTTGTGAAATAATTCCTAAATAGGGATTTAAAAGCCATAAAAACGCCATTAGCTTCAGTGCTAATGGCGTTTTTATTGGTCGTTACTGTCTGGTTAACCCTTCTGGTATTCGTTACTCATCAATGCCTTACTATATAGTTGATAACGGCAGAAACGAATACGTCATACTGTTTTCTACTTATGTGCTGCAGCCCAGCACCAGTGGAGCTGATGGTCAGCACCAGTGGAGCTAATGGTTAGCACTAGTGGAGCTGATGCCCAGCACCAGTCGTGTTTAGCGTTCAACACCTTCCGATATGCTACAGATGTGATAGCAGTTTATAATCAGAAGGATGTTGAAACACCAAAGGTGTGATGATTTTATCCAATCATAAAGGCCTCGTTTCCTTAAAAGTAATATGCAGAAACCTATTTAAAGATCACCCTGCGGAAGCCCTTATGTTGTTTAAATCCCTTCAGACAGTAATATTTATTAGTATGGAATGTCTGAACTTCTACTTGATAACAACTTTCTTACCCTTGTGGATATACACACCCTTGGTTGGTTTGTCAACCTTGATACCAGATACTGTATAGTAGCCATCATCGGTGTTGTTAGCATTATCGGTTGTTACATTCTCAATACCTGCAGTCACTGGAACCAGTGATAATACTGACTGTAAAGAGCTGGCAGCATCAGATGGGAATGAAAGATAAGCCTCACCAGCAGGTACGAAACCATAAGTCTTGTCGCTGAACTTATCACCCTGCAGAACATAATTGCGTGACTGAGCAGCTTGACTGCCTGGTTTAGCGCCATGTTCAACAACAATCATTGTCCAATACTTCAAAGAAGGCAGAGTAAACTTAACCACATCACGGTCCTGAGTAAACTTAACTTCCTGTGGAGCACCGCCCAATGCGTCTGGAGTAGCCACCCAAATACGAGTTACGTTACCTTCATCATAGAGTGTAACAGGTTCTTGAGTATACAAGTTTGGCTCGTTCATAACATCCTCTTTCACCTTGCTCTTATCTTTCTTCACCATTCTCAAGCTTTGAAAGACGCCATGTCAAACGGTTGGCATTTGTGAAATTTAATAGTTGGATCATAGTTTTGTTGTCTTTCTGAGTACTATAAGAGACAATATTTCCTAACTCTGGCTCCCATGCTTTTACGTTTTTGCCTCCTATTTCCATAGTAACTGTCTTCTCAACATTACCATCTCTCAGATAGTTTTCATAGGCTGTTAGGAAGTCATAGTAAGTAACTAGACTATTCTCCAATGCGTTTTCTCTCTTTTTCCCAGCATCAGGGGAAGTACTCAGTATACAGCATATGATCACCGCTTAGTTCGATATGTGCACCGCCCAAAGCAAATATTACAGCATCTGTAAAACGTACTAATGGTGTGTTAAATGGCTTAATCTGTCCGCCAACCTTATCCATATCAAGATTATCACGGCGGTAATTCATATAAGCAGCGAAGACAGTATTAAGCTTAGGATTCGCACTTTCTTCCCTATTACCCTTAATCGCATCTCGGAAACTAGTATACCAACGTTCACCTTCCCACATCTCGTTATATGCGAACTCTATGCTTTCTGAGCCAACAATATTACGACGACCATAGTTTGAAACGGAGTTCATGACAAGATACTTCTCGGGTTGTGCAGCCTTCATAGCTTTCAAGAACTTTGCAAAACCTTCATAAATCTCACGATCATCACGTTCTTGCTTACCGTCAGCATTATATAACCAATCTGTTCTTTTGCCTACTTGGTCTACATGGAAACCATCAAATGGAAGGTTTTTATATACTAAGTTAACAGAATCTGTCATATATTTAATCCAATGTTCATTTGAAGGATTCATCAGATGGATATAGGGCCACTTATCAAAAGCTTTATAAGCACCTTGTCGGAGTATACCTTCATCATACCAAATCATTCCCCATTCACGTCCATTTACTCCATCCTTATTGAGGTAATCGACACGAAAAGCTTCACCATTTTTTAAGTCTCCAGTTGCTCCATAGCAGAGATTATAGAACATACACTTGGCCCCTACGTTATGTAACTTACTAATGTAGTTGCGTAAAACATTAACAGAGATCTCACGATTAGCGAAATCCTTCCACGTACCATCGTTATCTTTCTTCCACATTCTATGATGCTGCCATTGCCAATCATAGAACTGTAAACCTGTAATATGATGACGAAGAAGAACATTTACTTCTTTGTTCATAGTATTCATCTTGCTGTTTTGGAAATCAGACAAGAACCCATAACGAGGGAAACGCTTCCAATTAGAAGAAACATCTATACCGATAGTTGAAAGAACCTTATCCTTATCACCCTCTTTTACATAAACTTCAGCTAAGTAACCTTTGAAGTCGTCCTTAGGAACCTTCCATGTCCAAGACTTCTTACCACCTACATCTGCAGTGCCAACAACAGTATTGCCATGTAAATAACGTACCTTTGCACCATTAGGGAATGTGATCAGGCTGAGTGTGAAGTTAACCATATCACCTGGTCTATAACGGACTTTATCTGTAGAAAGGAGCTTTGGTAAATAAGCATTTGTCCCATCTGACTTAAATCTTATTGCGTCAAGGTCTGACTTATTTGTCTCTACGACGACACCATCTGATGGGTTCAGAAGGTTGTCTTCATAGCTTTTACCATTGCTTGAGATGGTTAAATTATAGGTCTGACCTACATTTCCTTTAAGTATTAGACCCGTACCAGCAGCAACAGCACCAGTAACTGCCACCAACTTTATTGATGCATTGTTATTGCGTTGAGCAACATAAGCTGTCAATCCGGGTGCTGATGAGAAATCAATGGCAAAGTCTCGAGAGAATGTTACATAGTTACTTGTAAGCACATAAGGGATCTTATCCTTTACTTTATTACCATAATAAGCCATCCCACTAACGCTATTGAAAGCGCTTGGGTTTACATAGATTGTGAAATCTTTAGGTGTATCGGCAAAGGTGCTACCCTCTATTGCAAGGCAATTATTACCAGAGTAATAGACACTTGAGAGCGAACGACAGCCGCAGAAGGACTGATCTCCAAAGCCTTCAAAGCCTGCAGGAAGTGCTATAGATGTCAAAGCTGTATTGGCAAAACTACGTTGACCGATTCTCTTGAGCGCATTTGATAACCTAACTACCGTTAGATTGCTACAATCTGTGAAGATGTAGCCATCCATGACCTCTACACTTGAGTTGTCAATTACCGTTGTCAACCCCTGACATCTATTGAAAGCTGACCATTCAATCTTGGTGACTGAACGAGGAATTGTCACCGATGTAATGTGGTTGTTACCTTCGAAGGCATTGTGACGGATGGCTGTTACCCGATAATTATGTCCATTGTTAGACACGCTTTCGGGGATGTCTACAGCGCCATTCACGCCATTACCTCCAACGACTTGGACCTCCGTTTGGGAAGTAGTCTCGTAGTTGATACCTTTCTTATTGAAGCTATCGGCAAATGAAACCAATGCTACAAACAAGGCAAGTGTCAACACGAATGTTTTCTTGATGTTCATGATTTAAAAATTGTTGATTGTAAAACTATATATTATAAATAGGCTATAATATTCGACTACTTTGTCATTACTTCCTTACCATTATGTATATATACACCTTAGATGTTCATGGTTGAGTCTCTATTTATAGTAGAGTTCTACTATACTACTGATAGTTTAAAGGCTTCAACCTTTCGTTTTCTTTGTTTCAGCATATCATTTTTAAATAAAAAAAGGCATCACCACTCCTTTACTCTTTCGAGTAATTTCTTTAGTGGTAATGCCTTCTTAAAAAATCTTTGGAACTTAGTCATCCCATACAGAATGCTTTCCTATTGAGACTACTCCAGTAGAATTGATATCTAACTGGTCATTGTTGTCATCCTCAAGCAGGACATGTGGTTTCGCAAGAGCAGAACCTGGGTCTGCTGGTGTGTCATCAAATGACAAGTCTAATAAGTGTCTCTCGAGTTTTATTGTTATCTGTTCAGTAACAGGTGTTATATAATTTCGTTTCATCTTATGATTACCTTTCTTCCGTTTTTAATGTAGATACCCCTCTCTGTTGGGTTGATGACACGTACACCTGAAAGTGTATAATAAACGTTGTCATTATCTTTCTTATTGCCTTCAACCGTGTTGATGCCTGTTGTCGCAGGATTATCATCAAGCTCTAATGCAAAGGAAACACTCTTTGCGCCCTGTACTCCAGCCTCATTCTGCTCATGAATATAAGCTCTACCACAATAGATGGTCTTTGCATTCTCTGATAAATGCAGCTTGTAATCAGGTTGTAACGTCCAGTTACTCTTACCATCAGCCTCTGTTTGATAAAGAAGTGTATCCTCACGTACAGGCATTACCTTGTTATCAGTAAGCTTTATTGCTGCTGTTTCAGCAATACGGTAAGTGTAAGTAGTATTAGGTGTACCAGCAAGGATTACTCCTTCATTAGCTGCAATGGCGTTAACCTTCGTCATCTTCAGAATCTTCTGAACTTTCGTTGGTTGTGTTACTTTGTATGTACTCTTGCCCACATAAGCCGTCATAGCTTCACGACCGTTAGCTGCAACAAAGTCTACTGGGAAGTCATGGGTCATGGTTGCATACTTAGTTGTCAATGTACGCTCGTAAGTATCCTTAAGGTTAAGTGCATTCCAAGCGGCATTTGCCTGATAAGCAGACAGCTTGCTTGCTTTCACATAGATATCCTTTGGAGTATTGTCGAACGCATTAGTAGCCAAAGTTGCAGGGCTGTCCGCCAGGATATTAACGTACTTCAAGGCTGCACAACCATTGAAAGCATTGGCTTTAATAGCTGTTATTGAAGCAGGAAGTGTGATGAAAGGCAAGCTTGTACAACCTGCGAACATACCCTCAGATACATTATTTAATGGTTGAGAAGCATTAGAAGTGGCAGGGATTTCAACATACTTCAAGCCTGTACACATCATGAAAGCCTCTTTACCGATAGTCATATCACCCTTTAAGTGTACGCAGGTAAGACCGCTTTCTTGGAATGCATTAGCACCAAGAGTCTTAACAGATCCCTTGAAAAAGAACTTCTTCAATGCACCAGTAGACATAAAAGCACCGTCGCCGATGGTCTCCAATTTTGTGCCATAATCAACTGTTGCCAAGCTCGTACAAGTACGGAATGCTTGTGTATCAATAGTCTTCAGCTCTGCTGGTAGCTTGATAGTTGTCAAAGCAGTACACTCATTGAAGGCGTTAGCGCCAATCTTCGTGATGTTGTCCCATGCACCTGGCTGACTGGGAATACCTTTGATGGTTGTTAACTGATGACAACCCCAGAAAGTATTTGCAGGTATTTCTGTCACTGCAGCAGGCCATTCTACGGATGTAAGTGGTGTATGCCAGAACACTCCGGTATCCATCTTCTTGATTCTTGATAGGTCAACAGAAGTCAAGCTACTACACTCATAGAAGCAAGTTGCTCCTAACTCCTCTACAGATTGAGGTATTTGAGACCATGTAATCTTACTGCAACCGTAGAAAGCGCTATTGTTTAAGCGTTTTGGATTGAAGCCATTCCAATTGATTGTAGTTAAGTTCGTACAGTTTTTGAAGGTGAAACTTGATACATTACTTGAGGCATAGCTACTTGGAAAGGTGAAGGATGTAAGCGTTTCGCAGCCTTCAAACACACCGCCTTCTATGGAATTAGGAACATTATCGCCTAAGTAAGTGACTGAATTAGGAAGAGTAATAGACGCCAACTTCTTACAATTCAAGAATGCATGTGAGTCTATCTCCTTCAATTGGGATGTTCCATCCGTTGCTCCTTCAATGACAAAGGCTGTCATATTCACACATTCATCGAAGCAACGTGACTCGATATGCTGAACAGTCTTAGGAATAGTGATCTTTGTTATCTGACTTGTTACGCCCGAATCAGCTGCCCGAAAGAGGTTAGCACGAAGCATAATCACCTTATATGTAGCGTTACCTTGGAGTTGTCCGTTATATGTAACAGCAGCCTGTACTGTTTCGGGAATAGTAATTTCTCCCGTCTTGCGCACTGATTGATAAAGAGCGTCGTTTAAAGCAGCAGTCTTTTCAGCTTCATTAGCTACACTAGTTTTAGTGGTCCAACCACAGAACTCTACAGTATTGTTCTGTGAGCCGATACTCTCGAAATGCTGAATACTGAACAACATGCCATTGTAAATGAACAAGTTGGCCTTTCGTTCGGCATCGGTTGGCTGAGAGTCAGCAAAGCATCCAATAGAGATGATTGTCAAAATTGCCAAAAGTAGTTTTCGTTTCATTGTTTGTTTGTACTTTATTTAATTGTTTAATGAGTTTTTTTGCGGCTTTAGTTCCCTTCAGGTTCGCCCAAGTCTACTGATTAGATAGTCTTGAGTTGTTTCTGGAAATACGTCGTTATAATAATTTATCCATCAAGAAACTCCATGCAGTAGATGTATATGTCATACGCTGTGGATTGTTTCTGACTTCTGTCAAACGAATACAAAGTTATGAAATGTTAGATAGAAAGAATATCGATATGGATGTGAATATAAACATTTAGATAGTTATATACACTGTTAATCAGTGTGTTATGCCTGTTATTGTGATAGGTTTTTATAAAGAATATATAATCTAATAGCAAATAAAAAATGGCTATTTAAGCACAGATATGTATTAGTCTGAATGCTTAACTGCCAACTAAAGAAGTACGCACAGAGAATCTTTAAGTATTGAAATATGGCGAGGGTAGAGGACGAAGATGATCCTTTTTTGTAAAACTATTTACTCTTTCATTTTTAATAGGGCGTCTTTTGCATTCTAAAAGGGCACCTTTTGCAACTCAAAAGGGCATCTTTTACATTGCAAAAGGTGCCCTTTTACATCGTAAAACATGCCCTTTTACAAGCCGTTTTGTAACTGTTTGAGTCTGTGGATGTTACAAAGTAGAAAAAAGAAGGTTTCCTCTTACTTTGCTCTTTCTTAGGTACTTTTATTTGTAAGGTTGTTTTACCATTCGTATTGTCTTTACTTTCATGTTTTCTCTTACGGCATAATGCGTGATAGAAGTGCATGCAGCCCTTTGCCAGTCAGCCTTTCCCTCTTGCCTCTTTACAGAGTTCGAAGACAGATCGTACGCCTTCATACTTCCTGTGATGGTATAGTGTGATGTGTTCTCTTTGCTTCCTGGCATCCAGAACATCCAACCTAACGCCGTTGATGATTGTGCATTGACACAAGAGAAAATGAATGAGAGTGAACTAAATGTGCTTATTGTATTAGTTCTTGTATAATGATGAAAGATATAATAGAAAAGAGTTCTGCCCATTTCTCACGAAAGAGAAATGGGCAGAAGAATGTTTTTATAACTGTAAGATTTGCTCATCAAAGCTGTCTGGATCCAGAGATTTCAGTCGGATTCGCGACCGATAAGCATATACTGTGGCTTTAGAACAACGCAAGAAAGAGCAAATCAGCTCATTTTCTGTTACCCCCAGACGGATAAGAGCAAAGATACGGAGATCGGTTGACAAGTGTCCTGCTTGCTTCGGGATGATCTGTTCCTCTGGTTTCAGCAACGCATTGAACTTTTCAACGAAGTCTGGGAAGAGTCCAAGGAAGGTTTCGTCAAAGCTATTATAGAATGTTTCAAGCTCTCGATCGACAAAATCCTGCGATTTCAACGTCTCTAATAACTCCGTTCGTTTGCCTGCAGTGAAGAGTCGATAGATGTGTTTCCGATAACTGTCAAGCTTATCAATGTATGTAGAACACTGTGCCAGGAAGCGTGTAATATACTCATCCTTGATCTGATTGGATTCCTTCAGCTGTTTATTTGTATTCGAAAGCTGTGTTCGTACCACCTTTAACACAGCCATTTTACGGCGAATATAGATAATCATCACAAGGAGGAAGATTGATAACAACGTGATAACCACCAGCGCCAAGGTAAGCCAAATCATCCTCATGGTGGTTTCCCGCTCGTGTGATTTCAGTATAACCGGCCACACATCAGCCATAGCTATGGTGCGTTGGCGGGCATTACAGAAGATAGCATCATTCAGTGCATGGTCCATATAAGCGTAAGCACGCTGCGTATCGCCCTCATCAAAGAGGATGACGGCAAGCTGTTGCAGAGCGAGATACTCCTTTACTGAGTTGCGAAGGTCGGAAATTGCAGCTGCAATGAGGTACTGTTTCTCAGCTTCTGTGTTCTTCTGTCTGCCATACAACGTCGCAAGAGCATAGGCTATAAAGCCCATTCGGCGATCTCCAACATCCAGTTTTCGATAAGAATCTAATAGAATCTTTCGCTTGTTCGTCTTGATGATGATTTACATATTGCTCAGCTCTCGACCATATATCAGGTTTATCGCTGTGAGCAAGCAGAGAATCGTTGCAAGTTTTTGCTATTTGATTATAGTAATTCTGGTTTCCTGATGTCAATGCAGCACTTGCAAGTGACTCATACAGTGTCTTGCGGGTAGAGAAATAGTAGAAAAAGAGGTTTGGATCGAGCTGTTGAAGCTGGATGGAGTTGACAAAATCGCTGGCATCCTTCAGCTGTCCACCCTTCATCATGAGGTAAGCAAGGTTGAGTTTGAGTCATCTATATACTTCTTATTGTTCATTTGCTGAGCCAATTGTAGCTTATGTTCAGCGTAAACAATCGCCGAATCAATACGATAAGAGGTATATAGATTGAAAATCTTATCACTTAGCTTGTATCGTTCCTCCTTTGTTCGGGCAGCTTTATACTGCTTTTTCACTTTGAAGATCTCATTTTCAAAGTGCTTATCATAGCTTGCAGACATGGCAATCTCCCTGTCGAGGTCGTCAAGTGTCGGCATTGGTCTGTTGTTTTGGGCATGTAATAAGAACGCAGAGAAGACTGCTATAACTGTAGCAAGCCCTCTACCTTTCATCATTCTTAGATGATTCTGTTGTTTTAAATCCTCTTTTTTCATTAGTCGTCGACTCTATTCAAGGTTCTTAAACCTCTTTTTGGGTTTGTATTGTGTTGTGTTGCAGAGTTCCCTTCATAGAAGGGAGAGAGATGAAAGGCAATCTGTAGGGAGTATTAGCATTGAGTATGTCTCTTTTTCTGATGTAGTAGACGTACTTACTGTGCGTCCCTACAGATTGCGTTCTATATATAATAAGGTGTTGTTCCTTATTGATTGCTCTTAAAGAGCCTTAACACTGATGGCAAAACCACCACCGCGAACTTCGTTCAATTTAAGAACGTCACCCTTCTTTACAGTACGTTTGGTGATTGTGTAAGCCTTAGGATTCTTCTCAAAGTCGGCATCTTTAGCATCAGCATAGATGGTTGCTTCATACTTACGACCCTTGTCCAGGAAGTCAAGCTTCACAATACTCTGGTGAGGTTGTAGTCCTGTTTTACCTCCAATGAACCAGTTGTTAGTGTCTTTTGCCTTACGTGCAACGGTAACATAGCGTGCTGGCTCAGCTTCAAGATAACGACTGTCATCCCAATCGCAGGCTACATCCTTAATGAACTGGAAGGCATCGTTGTACTTCTTGTAGTTCTCTGGGAGGTCAGCAGCCATCTGGAGTGGACTGTACATCGTAAGATAGAGTGCGAGCTGACCAACGAGTGTGGTGTGAACCCAGCTCTTGTTGTTGCACCATGTTGAGAGTTGAGTCTCAAGAATACCAGGAGTATAATCCATAGGACCGCCCTGCAGACGTGTGAAAGGAAGTATTACGGTGTGGTTTGGATCGTTACCACCGAATGCTTCGTACTCTGTTCCGCGTGCAGACTCATTACCAACGAGGTTAGGATAAGTACGACAAAGACCTGTAGGACGTGTTGCCTCATGACCATTTACCATGATATGGTGCTTTGCTGCCTCCTTTATTACGTAGAGATAGTGCTTGTTCATTGACTGTGAATAGTGATGATCACCACGTGGAATGATGTCACCAACATAGCCAGTCTTCACTGCGTCATATCCATATTTGTTCATTAAGTTGTATGCTTCCTCCATGTGTCGCTCGTAATTCTGCGTACTTGATGAGGTCTCATGGTGCATCATAAGCTTCACACCCTTTGAGTGTGCATATTCATTGAGGCCCTTCAGATCGAAATCTGGGTATGGAGTAACGAAGTCGAAGACGTAATCTTTCCAATGACCGAACCAGTCTTCCCATCCAATGTTCCATCCTTCAACCAGCACTTGTTGCAAACCATTCTCTGCAGCGAAGTCAATATACTTCTTCACATTGGCTGTATTAGCAGGGTGATGACCGTTTGGTTTAGCATGAGCGTAGTCAGTTAAGCCCAGTTTTACAGAGCTAAACTCATCCGTATAAGCCCAAGACTTACCGCCGGCAATCATCTCCCACCATACACCACAGTACTTTGTAGGATGAATCCAAGAGTTATCTTCAAGCTTACAAGGCTCATTGAGGTTCAGGATAAGGTTACTTGACAGCATGTCACGAGCGTCATCACTGACCATAACCGTACGCCATGGTGTCTCACAAGGCGTCTGCATGTAACCCTTCATACCGGTTGCATCAGGTGTAAGCCATGACTCAAATACCATGTTTTTGTCGTCAAGGTTCAAGTGCATGGTAGCATAGTCAGCGCAAGCTGCTTCATGAATGTTGATGTAAAGACCATCCTTTGACTTCATTTGGAGGGAAGTCTGAACGCCAGTATCAGAGAAAACTGATACAGAAGAGTTGCTCCAGTTCACTGCATCATGGAATCTTGAGCGTATTTCAGAGAGTTTTGACTCCTGTGTCTCCTGCTCTTGAGTGTCATAATCGCCTGGAAGCCACCATGCAGTATGGTCACCCGCCATGGCAAACTGTGTGTGCTCGTCTTTGATAACAAAGTAATTCAGCTCTGGTTGCAATGGGAATTCATAGCGTAAGCCCATTCCATCGTCATAAACACGGAACCGAATGACAATATTTCGTTTGCTACTTGGCTGGTTAAGGTCTACTTCCAACTCGTTATAATGGTTGCGTATCGTAGCCGTTTCACCCCAAACAGGCTTCCATGTCTCATCAAAAGTTGTCGTCTTGGTATTGGTTTTCTGGAATCCATCCATCAAACTTGTTTCTTCCAAGCCCTTACTTGCATGTTTATCCTTAGCCAATTCCAACCCTAAGTGTGAAGGTTTGACCACAGTCTTGCCCTTATAAGTCATTTCATAGGTTGGTACACCGTTCCCAGTCAGCGAGAACGTCACGGCAATATTGCCGTTTGGCGACTTTACCGTCTGTGCATTGGTGAAAGTTGCCATCCCCATCAGAAGCCCAATGAGGGCGATGTTGGTTTTTTTCATTGTTTTGTTAAAGTATGATTGATTATGTTTGTTTTAAGCCACGTTAGCTGCAAAGATAATAAAAAAAACTCAGTGAACATTCTTTTTAACATTATAACTGCGAAAAAAGTAAATTGTTGTCTTCTGTTTCCTTGATATTTATGACATTAATGAAGTATAATGAAGATATCTTTATCGGTAAAGATAGAGGAGAACAGAGCTTGTAAACGCTTAAAATTCAGCATACTGTAAATTATTAGAAATTATGTTAAGTGTAAGGATTATCTGTCTTGAAAACTTTTATCTTTGCAGTATTAAGCAATAGACTGGTGTTTCCTGCCGACCTTTTACTGGCAACAAAAAAGATTAGTATTCAATAAATAAACAACAAAAAAGAATGAAAACGAAAGGATTAAAATCAACAGTATGTCTGTTTATAGCAGCAATTACGATGAGTTCATGTGTTGGATCATTTGCTTTGTTCAATAAACTGGCACGCTGGAATAAGCATGCAACAAACTCTAAGTTCCTCAATGAGATTATTTTCATTGCCATTTCTCCTGCTTATGTGTTCTGTGGTGCTGCGGACATGTTGGTGGTTAACTCTATTGAGTTCTGGTCAGGAAAGAACCCTGTTGCCAACCGTGTGGGCAAAACTGAGAATATTAAGGGTGACGATGGACTGATGTATGCTGTAAAATACTTGGAGGATGGCTATCAGATTACTAAGCCAGACGGCAGTGTTCTCTACTTTACTTATAATAAACAGGAGGATACTTGGTACATGAATGCTGAGGGTAAAGAGAAGAAAATCATCCATTTCAACGGTGATGGCACCATCAAGACCTTCCTTAACAATGGTCTCACGGTTGATGTGACACCTGATGCTGCTGGACTTTATGAACTAAAGCAGGCACAGGCTGGTACCAGTTTCTTTATGGCAAGACGATAAAACTGATTACAGGAGATGTAATTATAAGGCTCCCAAACTTATCCTGTTTTTCTCCCTCAGGTTGTCCTTCATGGAAAGGAACACCTGAGGGAGTGTTTTATAAGATTGTTCCGTCGAGGAAGGAATATTAAGTTTGGGGAGTCGAAAGGGAGCAAACGCTTAGCAGTAAAATAACCTTACACATTGCAAGGCGTACGAAAGAGCGAAATGAATGAAACCCTTCTTTTCTTGGCTTTGTAACCTTCACGGAATCAAATGGTTACAAAGAGGCTTGTAAAAGGGCATGTTTTACCATGTAAAAGGGCGTCTTTTACAACGCAAAAGGGCATCTTTTACATTGCAAAAGGTACCCTTTTAGAATGCAAAAGACGTCCTTCTGAAAAGTGAATGGGATTTTTCTTGACAAAAAGAAGTAGATTTTGGGTAGTATGAAGTATGATTCCGTTTTTTGCAAAGGCTGCATCATGGGAGCATAAACGATAAGCGGGTGCCTTGTGGAAATCCACAAAACACCCGTTTATTCTTTCCTGTATGCAGCGTATTACTCCATACAGTGTGAGGGAGTGATCCCTCTGATATGTTTCAAAAATGAATGAATTAAAAACTCTTCAACCAAGCTTTGAGGTCCATCATCATTTCCTCATGATAACGGAAACCTATCTTGCTGCCCCATCCATGACCACCTCCGGGATAGACGTGGAGCGATGCACGGACATCATTCCGATAGAGTTCCATATAATAATTCACACCGTTTGCAGGTGGAACAGTGTCGTCATCGTCGCTGAGAGCAATGAATGCGCGTGGTGTAACACGGCTTACATTCATGTCAGCACTGTACTTTTTCTCGTCACGCTTGGATGGTCGCTTGCCCAAGAAGTTGATTCTGCTACCTTCATGACCATATCCTTCCATCATAGAGATGACAGGATAGAAGAGAATCTGGAAGTTTGGCTTAGCCTCTCCCTGGCTTTGTGTAGCGATGGTTGCCGCTAAGTGAGCTCCAGCAGAGAACCCCATGATACCAACGTCATTCCGATTTATTTTCCATCCGGTTGCATTCAGACGTACAAGTTTCATAGCTTGTTCAGCGTCAGAGATAGGAACATTAGGCTCACCATGTGGCATGCGATACTTCAAAACAATGGCTGCTATGCCCATATTCTGGAAGTATTCTCCCCAGTCATAGCCTTCTTTGTCCATTGAAAGTGAGGAATATCCACCGCCAGGACAAATGACAACAGCCCTTCCCGTTGCCTCCTTCTCATAGGGAAGGAATACGCGCACCTTTGCAGTGTCCTGTGAATCGCCGTTATCGTATGGTGGACGACTATTGTAAAGTTTCACATCAAAACTTCTCTGAGCCGACATTGACATAGCAATGGCAGCCATTCCAAGAGTTAGGAAGATTTTTCTTAATTTCATTCTGTACAATGTTTAGTTATGCTATTCAAGCCTACATTCAATCTTTCAACGCATTTGTGGGCTGAATAAAACGTCTCATTAGGGGTCTATATTTTGCAAAGTTAACAAAAATATACTGTTTAGAGGGTGGAAGTTTAGAGTTTTTAGTATATTTGCAGTCGGATATAGGAAAAGTGATTTGTTTCTAAACGAATTTTAATAATTCGGTATTTCTGTTAACAACCGTTTCAGAAGCACTACCGTAAAGGCTATATTCGTATGTCGTTATTACCCAATGTTCTATTATGCACGTATTAGAGAAGTTTCAATATTGCCCTGTATGCGGTAGTAAACATTTTGTAGAACAGACTGAAAAGAGTAAGCGTTGTGAGAGTTGTGGCTTTGAGTATTTCCTCAATCCAAGCTCAGCTGTTGCAGCTTTCATCCTAAATGAGAAGGGAGAATTGCTGGTAACGCAGCGTAGATATGACCCAGGAAAGGGGACTCTTGACCTTCCTGGTGGCTTTTGTGACATTGGTGAGACCGTCTTGGAGGCGTTACGACGTGAAGTAAAGGAGGAGACTAATCTTGAGATACAGGATGTTAGGTATTTCTGTTCATTGCCTAATAAGTATCGTTATAGTGGTTTTGATGTCCCTACGCTCGATACGTTCTTTATTTGTCAACCCGTAGATGCCAGCGTTCTTAGTGCAGCTGATGATGTGAAGGAAGCCCTCTGGATACCTTTAGAAGATATTCATACGGAGCAATTCGGTCTTCGTTCTATTCGACAAGCACTCCATGACTTCCTCCAAAGTAAAGCTGGTGAGATGAAATAGCATACGGGTGAAAACTTAAAAAAGTAGAAATTTTGCCTATTATATAAGGTGTAAGAGAAAAGATTGATTACTTTTGCGTCCTTGAAAAAATGTATAAGTTTGATTATATGCAAGAAAACCTGGTAATAGTAGAGAGCCCTGCAAAGGCAAAAACAATAGAGAAGTTCCTTGGAAAAGATTACAAGGTGATGTCATCTTATGGGCATATCCGTGATCTAAAGAAGAAGGAATTGAGCATTGACCTTGATACGTTGAATCCCGATTATGAAATTCCTGAAGAGAAAAAGAAGGTTGTCAGCGAGCTGAAGAAGAACGCTAAGGCGGCAAAAAAGATATGGCTTGCATCCGATGAGGACCGTGAAGGAGAAGCAATCAGTTGGCATTTGTGTGAAGTCTTGGGACTTGACGAGGCAAATACGAACCGAATCGTCTTTCATGAGATAACCAAACCAGCGATTCTGAAGGCAATTGAGACGCCAAGACATCTGGATATGAATCTTGTAAATGCGCAACAAGCACGCCGAGTGTTGGACCGTTTGGTTGGTTTTCGCCTTTCTCCAGTTCTATGGCGTAAGGTTAAGCCAGCGTTAAGTGCGGGACGTGTGCAGAGTGTAGCCGTTCGTTTGATCGTAGAACGTGAACGTGAGATCCAGAATTTCGTGTCAGAACCTTACTATAGGGTGAATGCTGTCTTTGCAGTAACAAGTGATGACGGAGCAAAGAACGAAGTGAAAGCTGAATTAAGCAATCGTTTTAAAACACATGAGGAAGCTCTTGCATTCCTAGAGGAGTGTAAAAAGTCAAAATTTACGGTTTCATCGATAACGAAAAAGCCATTGAAGCGTACGCCAGCTCCTCCTTTTACAACCTCAACTTTGCAACAAGAGGCTGCTAGAAAGCTTGGCTTTACGGTTAGTCAGACGATGATGGTGGCACAAAGACTGTATGAGGCAGGACGTATTACATACATGCGTACTGACAGTGTCAACCTTTCTTCTTTGGCAATCAATACCAGTAAGGATGAAATAGTACGTCTTTACGGTGAAGAATATAGTAAGGTCAGGATGTATCATACGCATAGTAAAGGAGCACAGGAGGCCCATGAAGCTATCCGACCAACCTATATAGATAATGTTTCGATTGAAGGGACAAGTCAGGAAAAGCGCCTTTATGACCTTATTTGGAAACGTACGATTGCTTCACAGATGGCTGATGCTCAGATAGAAAAGACTACTGTAAACATCGCTATGGAGTCGGAAGATGGCAAGACAACGAATGATTTGCAGTTCATTGCCAATGGTGAAGTAGTCGCTTTTGAGGGTTTCTTAAAGGTATACCATGAGTCTACTGATGATGAAGACGCAGGTGAGGAATTCTCTCATGCACTTCCTGTAATGCATGAGGGTGAAGAATTGGAGCGTCGGGAGATTGTTTCTACAGAAAGATACTCACAAAGTCCAAACCGATATACAGAAGCTAGCCTCGTTCGCAAGCTGGAAGAACTGGGAATTGGTCGTCCTTCAACCTATGCACCGACAATCTCTACTATCCAACAGAGGGACTATGTGCATAAAGGTGACCGTAAAGGGGAAGAAAGAAAATACGCAGTTGACTCTCTCTTAGGCTTGAAAATTACGTCAAAGACCAAGAAAGAGATGGCTGGAGCAGATAAAGGTAAACTGATTCCAACGGATATCGGTATGGTCGTGAATGACTTCTTGATGGAAAACTTCCCTGAAATCATGGACTATAACTTCACTGCTAAGGTGGAACAGGAGTTCGATAAGATTGCAGAAGGGAAGGCTGAATGGAACAAAGAGATGAAAGTTTTCTATCAAGGGTTTGAACCTGAGGTGGAAAAGGTGATGAATGCACGTTCAGAACATAAGGCTGGAGAACGTGAATTGGGTATTGATCCTGCTACAGGGAAGCCTGTTTTCGTCAAGATAGGGCGTTTTGGACCTGTCGTTCAGATTGGAACTGCAGATGATGAAGACAAACCTCGCTTCTCACAGTTGCCTTCTGACAAGAGTATGGAGACCATAACGTTGGATGAAGCATTAGAACTTTTTAAGCTGCCACGTACTGTTGGACAGTTTGAAGGTACTGATGTTGTTATTGGTGCAGGACGTTTCGGTCCTTATGTATTGCATAATAAGAAGTATGTATCTCTGCCTAAAGATGAGAATCCGATGACGATTACTCTTGATGCAGCGATCAATCTTATTCAAAAGAAACGTCTTCAGGAAGCTCAACGTCACTTGAAAACCTTTGAAGAGGATGCTAATATGGAAGTGATGAATGGTCGTTATGGTCCTTATATAGCATATAATGGAAAGAATTACCGTATGCCAAAGGCCCTACATGAGAAAGCTTCAGAACTTACTTATGAGCAATGTATGGACATTGTAAACAATGCTCCAGAGCCAAAACGGAAGAAATAAGACGGAAAAAGCTTCTTCTGTAGAGAGCAAAAAATATCTGTCTACTGCTTATGAAAAGGTAGGCAGACCTCCAAATTTCGTGGATATGACAGACAACAAGGCCGAGAAGAGACCACTTCGGATTATCCTTATTGGGTATATGGGATCTGGAAAGACGACTGTAGGTAAGGCGTTGTCGAAGGAACTTGGTATTCCTTTCTATGATTTAGATTGGTATATTGAGAGCAGAATGTACAAAACTGTAAAGCAAATCTTCGATGAAAAGGGAGAAGATGGCTTTCGTAAGGTGGAGCAAGCGATGCTCCATGAGGTAGCAGAATTTGAAAATGTGATCATCTCTTGTGGTGGTGGTACTCCTTGTTTCTTTGATAATATGGATTATATGAACGCCCAAGGAGAGACCGTTTATCTGAAGGCTGTACCTGAAGTCCTCCATGGTCACTTGGTAATGGGTAAGTCCGTGCGCCCATTATTGTTGAATAAAACACCAGAAGAGGTCGATGTTTTCATTCGTGAACAGCTGAAACTGCGTGAGCCTTTCTATACTAAGGCAAAGTATACGTTGGATGTGAGCCTGATGGATAATTACGAAAAGATACAACTTTCGGTGGAAAAGCTCCGCCATTTATTAAATATAGAGAACTGATTTACCAGGGATAGACTGTAAAATGAAAAAGTGGACGATTGAAGATTCGCGTGAACTGTACAACATCTCAGGATGGGGTACCTCTTATTTTGGAATCAATGACAAGGGCGATGTGTATGTAACACCTTGTAAAGACAATACTCAAATTGACTTACGTGACGTGATGGACGAGCTTGCTTTGCGTGATGTGACTCCTCCTGTACTGTTACGTTTCCCTGATATCCTTGATAATCGAATCGAAAAAACGTCTTCTTGCTTCGACAAAGCAAGGAAAGAATATGACTTTAAGGCCGAGAATTTCATTATATACCCTATAAAGGTAAACCAGATGCAACCTGTTGTTGAGGAGATAATCTCGCATGGTCGCAAGTTCAATCTTGGTCTTGAGGCTGGTTCAAAGCCAGAGTTGCATGCTGTCATAGCCGTACAATGCAAGAGCGACTCGCTTATTATCTGTAATGGTTATAAGGATCAGAGCTACATTGAGCTTGCTTTGCTTGCGCAAAAGATGGGTAAGCGGATCTTTATTGTTGTTGAAAAGCTCAACGAAATAGAACTTATTGCACGTGCAGCAAAGAAGTTAAACGTTAAACCAAACCTTGGTATACGTATTAAACTGGCCTCAAGTGGTTCTGGAAAGTGGGCTGAAAGTGGTGGTGATGCCTCTAAATTTGGTCTTACTTCATCTGAATTATTACAGGCTTTACAAACTTTAGATGATAAAGGGTTGCACGATTGCTTGCATCTTATCCACTTTCATATAGGTTCACAGATAACAAAAATACGCAGAATACAGACTGCTTTGAATGAAGCAGCACAGTATTATGTCAACCTACGTAAGTTAGGTTACGATGTAGACTTCGTAGATTGTGGTGGTGGACTTGGTGTTGATTATGATGGAACACGCTCTTCTAGTAGTGAGAGTTCTGTCAATTATTCTATACAAGAGTATGTCAACGACTGTGTTTATACCTTTGTTGATGCAGCAAACAAGAATGATATTCCTCATCCGAACATCATCACAGAGAGTGGTCGTAGCCTTTCTGCCCATCATTCCATCCTTGTCATTGATGTCTTAGAGACAGCTTCACTGCCTGAGATGTCTGAAGACTTTGAAGCAAAGGATACCGATCACCAGTTAGTTAAGGATCTTTACGATATATGGGACAACCTTGACTCTCGCAATATGTTGGAAGATTGGCACGATGCAGAGCAGATTCGCGAAGAAGCATTGGAACTTTTCTCTCATGGATTGGTTGATTTACGTACCAGAGCAGAGATAGAAGCAATGTATTGGAGCGTCTGTCATGAGATCAATAGCCTGTCAAAGAACATGAAACATGTGCCTGATGAACTTCGAAACCTTGACAAGCTGTTAGCAGATAAGTACTTCTGCAACTTCTCTCTCTTCCAATCACTTCCTGATAGTTGGGCTATTGACCAGCTATTCCCTGTTATGCCGATTCAAAGACTCAATGAACGGCCGGCACGTAACGCTACTTTACAGGATATTACATGTGACAGTGATGGTAAAATCTCCAACTTTGTTGCAGCAGGACGTAGCAGTCATGTGCTTCCTGTACATTCTTTGAAGCGCAATGAGCCTTATTATTTAGGTGTATTCCTTGTTGGTGCATATCAAGAAATCCTTGGGGATATGCACAATCTCTTTGGTGATACGAATGCTGTTCACATCTCAGTGAAGGACGGAAGCTATCATATTGACCAGATATTTGATGGAGAAACGGTTGAGGAAGTACTTGAATATGTACAATATAATCCCAAGAAGCTTGTCCGACAACTCGAGATTTGGGTAACCAAGAGTGTCAAACAAGGAAAGATTTCACTTGAGGAAGGCAAGGAGTTTCTCAATAATTACCGCAGCGGACTATACGGATATACGTACTTGGAATAAGCAATTGAGGAGTTATCACATATTTAATAATAGGAAAGGCGGCACAGATAATGTCGCCTTTTGTTTTAAATAACCAATGCTTATCAATGGGAATGCTGAAGTAATGATGGTTGAAGATACAGTTGTTGAGGCTCTTGCCCGGCAGAAAATATAGTAAATAGCTTTCCCCTTCATTCTCAAAAAGAAGATACTTTCCCATTGTTGTGAGCGTTTTACCAAACAGATTACCACCAGTTCAATAGTAGAGTATTTACCCAATATAGTGTTAATGAATTTTAAATATTGAAGAATCTAACCATTCTTCTGTAACTTTCCCCCCATATATAATCGTCATTTAAACAGAGAGAAGATGAAGAAAGTCAGTTTCCGTAACGATGTGTTGCCGCTGAAAAATGAGCTTTTTCGGCTTGCACTCCGTATCACTCTCAACAGAGTAGAGGCAGAGGACATCGTTCAAGACACGCTGATAAAGATCTGGGATCGCCGCTTTGAGTGGGAGAGTATCGACTCTATTGAGGCTTTTAGCCTAACGGTATGTCGGAATCTATCGCTCGATCGCCTCAGAAAGAAGGAGAATAGCAATGATTCTCTTGAAGATGTGAATATAGCCGAGCCCGTTGCTTCATCTAATCCACAAGACCGAATGATACAAGAGGACAGGGTTAGCCTCGTGAGACAAATCATTGACTCACTTCCCGAGAAGCAAGAAGCTGTATGCAGCTGAGAGATTTCGAAGGAAAATCATATAAGGAGATAGCCCAAGTGCTTGATATTACAGAAGAGCAGGTGAAGGTAAACATCTTCAGAGCTCGTCAAATGGTCAAACAAAAATACTTGAAATTAGATAATTATGGATTATAAGTACATTGAACAGTTACTGGAACGCTACTGGCGTTGTGAGACTTCTCTTCAAGAAGAGGAGATTCTTCGCATGTTTTTCCTACAGGAAAACATCCCAGCTAACTTGCAACCATATCGCCATCTGTTTATGTATGAACAGAATGAAAAGACGGTGAACGTGTTGGGAGATGACTTTGACCAGAAGATATTAGGAATGGTTGAGGAAGACGAGCCTGTAAAGGCACGCATAATAACAATGCGTCAGCGTCTTATGCCACTGTTTAAGGCAGCGGCAGTTGTGGCAATCATTCTCACATTGGGTAATGCTGTACAGGTTGCAGTGTCTGATGGTGATGCGCAACATGCCGTTCCGAGCACGGCAGCAATGGATAAACCACATGAGGGACCATCTGTTGCAAAGGCTGATTCTGTACAGAATGACACCTTACAACATAAGTTACAGGTGCCTGTATCAACCCTTACGAAATAGAAATTTTCTATGCTTTCTCAATAAAAAATCATTTTAATTAAAACAAGTCCGAGGCTGTGAAGCCTCACAATTCTCTCAAATTTTTCATAACATACTAACGTAGAAGAGCCGATATCCCTTGTGGATGTCGGCTCTTTCTGTTATGTTTCTCATACTATGGGTTGAACTTTTGTGATCGTGTTTCATCCTTTCTTTCTTATACTTGTAAGGCATGTCAACACAGAACTGTAGTCTGATGATGACAGGAATATCCACCTTTTATCTTTGTTTTGCATGTTCTCTTTGTGCCTGACGGTAGTGATAGATCTGCCTTGGGGAAGTTTTTCTGCTGGTAGTTCCCTATTTCCCGTGTGTGGAGTTATCTCTTATCCGTGACATTATACATGTAGGGTTGGGGCAATGCATAATCCTCTTTTGTAAAATTTATTTCTCTTTCATTTTTAATAGGGCGTCTTTTGCATTCTAAAAGGGCACCTTTTGCATTGCAAAAGATGCCCTTTTGAGGTGTAAAAGGTGCCCTTTTACATGGTAAAATATGCCCTTTTATAAGCCGTTTTGTAACTGATTGAATACTTGAACGTTACAAAGGCGAAAAGAGTTGGTTTTCTCTTGTTTTGAACTTTCTTATGTCTATAAAAGTGTAAGATTGTTTTACCGTTGACTTTATACCCCCTGTTTACACAATCAAGTGGTAGCATCCTCCCGCCATAGTCCTGATAACACCTTTCATTTCTAAGGAGAAAAGGAGTCCCGAGAGCTGAGAAATAGGGATGTTAGCTTGTGTAGAAAGAAGGTTAATCTGCAGATCATTGTTCTTACTGAGTGTCTTCACGATGGTATCCTCTTCTGCTGAAAGCTCTGGAAAACAGTTACGTTCAATTCCTTTTTGCTGTGCCTGCTCTAGAATTAAGTCTTCATTCCATCCCATAGCCTTCACAAAGTCTGTTGCAGAGGTGATGAGTGCAGCACCATTGTCGCGTATCAGATTATTGCATCCCTCACTGTATTCAGCCCCAATAGCACCTGGGAAAGCGAAGATTTCACGTCCATAGCTTCGGGCAATACTGCAAGTGATGAGTCCACCACCCTTAGCTGCAGACTCAATGAGGATAGTTGCGTCCGAACAACCAGCTACAATACGGTTTCTTTGCACGAAATTACGAGCTACAGGTTGCGTATGTGTCATGTATTCGGTGAGTAATCCTCCGTGTTTTATCATCTCCAGCGCAGTATCACGGTGTCCTCTTGGGTAGATATCATCAAGTCCGTGTGCAAGAACTCCTACTGTTTCAAGCCCATTTCTAATGCAGCACGATGTGCATGGATGTCAACGCCATACGCCAGTCCGCTGAAAATAAGAACACTTGGGCACAAAGTCTTCAACTCTCTCACAAAGGAGCGGATGAGATCTTGCCCATATGGGGTGCAATGACGAGTGCCAATAATGTTTATTATACGTCGGTTGTTGAGGTCAGCATTCCCCAATTGATAGAGTAGGAGAGGTGCATCGGGACATTCACGTAGGCGTTGTGGATATCTTTCATCGTTCATGCAGATAGGTAGGATGTTGTGTTTTTCATCGTATGTCAGTTCTTCTTCAGCCCTTATCCTCAGTTTATCAATGTCTTTCAGTGCATTGACAAGATGCGTAGAGGCATCAGGAAGAATCTCTCTGATGTCTTTATGGTGTTCAATAACAGCCGTTGCCGACCCTGCACGACGGTATAGCTCCACTAACTCAGTAAGGTGAAACCGTGTCATACGTGTGAGAAGGATGGTATTAAGTGTTTCCATAAGTAGTTAGCCCTTCCCTCTTATTAGGAGAGAAGGGCGTTGTTTTTTTGCTTATTCTAAAACTTTTGAAAATGCTTCGTCGTATTCTTTGCTCAGCCCTAACTTACCATTGATAAGCGTAACGAGGTCTACGTCAGCATGAAAGCACAGACGCTCATCACTGGCACGGAAGATGTCATGTGTGAAAACCCAGCGTAATCCCTGCTTCTTCAGCCCCATACGTGAGATGAACTCATCATCACAGCGCAAGGGAACCTTGTAAGTTAATTGCATACGAGCCACAACGGCATCTATTCCTTTCTCATGTAATTCAGAGAAACTCACCCCCAATGATCGCAGAAAACGGTGGCGTGTGTGTTCTGTGTAATGCAGATAGTTGGCGTTGTTGACAATACCCTCGATGTCACATTCATAGTCACGGACATCCATTCGGGTTTCATAAATGTATTTCTTCTCCATTGTTTTGTTTTTATTCTCTTGTTGTTTATGCGTCTTTTTTCTTTAAATATTCATATCCAATGCGGCATCGCAGGCAGTCTTTCTTGTCACAATATGTCTTCTTCAGTTGTATGAGAGCTTGTGAGTCACCTGCTGTTCCAACGGCTAACCCCACTTCTTTCCACATTCTTACAATGTGATTGTTCTCTGCTTTCAAAGCTTCTAAGAAGTCGAAGGCACGGTTGCAGAGTCGTTCTGAACCTTTGTGTCTGCCGTAAGCAAAGAGCATTGGGACGACAGTATTGATGACTAACAGATTCAAAGAGGATGTTGAGAGATGCTTTTCGTTCTTCTCACTCTCTGCACCGAACATGTAGTGCGTCTCCCAGTAGGGTGTTACCTGTGTTGCAAGAAGCTCTTTAGCCTGTTTTACGGTTTCACATTCTAATAGTTGCGACAGTCCTGCATGCCGTTGATAATAGAGATGTGCCAGTTGTGCAATGCGTATATGTGGGAAATTCTGTGGTCGTAATCTCAGAAAACGCCATTGATGAATATCCATTTTATGTAGTCCGAACTTGTGGGCTAAGTATCTATACTCTTGTTGAAGACGTATGAAATATTCATCTTTCGCAGCCTCCTGCTGGTATCTTTCTGGTATAGCAGGTACTTCTAATAGCCCTGCTTGCCCCAGGAAGATAGCCTCTATTTGCATGATATCATCCCTATGATGGTCTACACTCTGCAGAGGAACCATCTTTGCCCACGTCTCAAAGGCATCGCCATTGATGCCAAAGCCATAGTTTCGGGCGAGTGTTACAAAGTAAGCAGCCTCCCATGAACCGTTGCAGGCGGTCAGTCTTTCTGTGATAGCATCTGTCTTTTGCTCTAAACGTTCTACTTGTAGAGCACTTATCCACGCATGAATCATCAGCTTGGGTAGGTCTGGAATAATGCGATAGCAGGCAGGATAGTTATCTGTAGTTATCAGTTCGTCGTAATGTTCACGTATCTTGACGGGAACATTCAGCTGCATCTGTGGAGGATAGTCACCTTGTTCCGTCCTTACATCCGCATTAATCGATTCTGCTACATGCAGGATTACGTTGTTATAGTTTGCATCTTGTTCATGATGATGTAGGAACCAGTCTGATGAACGGTCGTGAATTTCAACATTCCCCACCCACAAAGTGCCGTCAATCTTTACCTTTGCATTGAAGAAGTCAGGCCCGGCATTGTGATTATGTAGCCCGGGATCAATGACTTCCACAGGCTTTCCGTCGGTTGTTTTAAGTCCAGTCAGGGGAAACAGTTTGTGTTTCCATACATAATGGATGAGTTGTTCCATACAGATTCTTGGTATTTTATAGATGACAAAAATACAAAAAATCCACTACAATGCTCGCATAGATGGTTTATTTTTTGCTGTCGTGGGGTTCCACCTTATATAAAATACGTGAAGTTATTTTGTTTTGTGTGACAAATCAGCTACCTTTGCATGAGTTTTAATTTGAATTAATTATGAAGATAGCATTGATTGGTTATGGTAAAATGGGGCATATGATTGAAGAAATAGCCCGTGATCGTGGCCACGAAATCGTGAGTATTATAGATGTTAATAATACAAATGACTTCGATTCTCCTGAGTTTGCATCAGCAGATGTGGCGATAGAGTTTACGAATCCAACGGCAGCTTATGACAATTATAAGCGTGCTTTTGCGCATAATGTGAAAGTTGTAAGTGGTTCAACAGGCTGGATGCAGGACCATAAGGCTGATGTGGAACGCCTTTGTAATGAGGAAGGGCAGACGCTTTTTTGGGCAAGTAACTTCTCAATCGGCGTAGCTATCTTCTCTGCAGTGAACCGTTATCTGGCTAAAATCATGAATAAATTCCCTCAATATGATGTTCAGATGGAGGAGGTTCATCATGTTCATAAGCTGGATGCGCCGTCTGGAACAGCCATAACTCTGGCAGAAGAGATCATTGATAATCTCGACCGGAAGGATAAATGGGTAAAAGGTTTCCAGCATGCTGCCGATGGTACGGAGTCGGGAAGTAATGATGTTGCTGCCGATGAGTTGCCCATTGCCTCTATTCGTCGTGATGAAGTGCCAGGTATTCATAGTATCAGTTATGACTCTGATGCCGACAAAATCACTATAACGCATGATGCCCACAGTCGTAAGGGCTTTGCGTTGGGAGCTGTTCTTGCAGCTGAATATACACAGAATCATCATGGATTGCTTACGACAAGTGATCTTTTCCAGTTTTAATAGCAACTATCAACGTTTGATATCGCCTAAATAATCTCCTATGATTGATAAAGAGAAAGCCGCACTCAACCCTACTAAGCAATGGGTAAAGTTTATTGTAGTTCTTGTTCTCTATCTTCTCTTCCTCTTATGGGTAGAGAGCTGGTGGGGACTCCTTGTTGTTCCTTTCATCTTTGATGCGTATATAACAAAGAAAATACGCTGGCAGTGGTGGAAAGATGCCGAGGGACCAGTCCGATTCATAATGGGTTGGGTGGATGCTTTGGTATTCGCGTTGGTTGCAGTGTACTTCATTAACCTCTTTTTCTTCCAGAATTATGTTATCCCTTCATCGTCTCTTGAGAAGTCATTGCTTACGGGTGACTATCTGTTTGTCTCTAAAGTAAGCTATGGTCCACGTATTCCAGAGACGCCGTTGACCATGCCTTTGACTCAACATACACTGCCAATCATCAATACAAAGAGTTATATCTCATGGCCACATTGGGATTATCGTCGTGTAAAAGGACTTGGAAAAGTACAATTAAACGATATTGTAGTGTTCAATTTCCCAGCTGGTGACACTATAATGAGCGAACCTGCTTATCAAGGAGATGACTATTATCGTGATGTTTATACAATGGGTGAGAACATCTTAGCCCAACAGAACCCTCATATAAATCTGTCTAAGATGACCACACTACAGCAACGTGACTTCTATAACAAGGCATATGCTGTCGGGAGAGCTTACATAGTAAGGAATGTAGGGACATATGGGGTGTTGGAATGGCGGCCTACTGACCGTCGTGAGAACTATGTTAAGCGTTGTGTTGGACTCCCAGGGCAGACCTTACAGATAAAGAATAAAATCGTTTATCTCGATGGAAAGGCAAATAAAGAACCTGAAAATGTAGAATATACGTACCTTATAAAGTTCAATAATATCACTGCTGCTGACCTCCTTGGTGAGCGTTTTGATGAACTCCGTAAGGACTTAGACATTAGTGCAGAGGATGTTCAGAGCCTCAGCAGACTGCATGGATATGATGTTGATCAGGGATATGTACTCAACAATGCGGCTCTTGCCTATGATGGTTACATGCCTTTGACCAAGCGAGCTGCGGCAGAGTTGAAGCGCCAAGGTCTTGTTAAGTCAATGCGTTTGGTTACAGACAAAGATCTTTATTCTGGTCCTAACTATCCATTGAACGCCTTTACAGGGTGGACACGTGATAATTATGGACCTGTATGGATACCTGCAAAGGGAAAGAGCATAGACCTTACACTGAAGAACCTGCCTGTTTATGAGCGCTGTATCAAGGTGTATGAGAAGAATGACCTGCAGGTTAAGAATGGAAAAATCTATATTAATGGTAAGCCTGCGAGCCGCTATACGTTCAAACTTGACTACTATTGGATGATGGGAGACAACCGTCATAACTCTGCAGATAGCCGCTATTGGGGCTTTGTTCCGGAGGATCATATTGTCGGAAAACCACTGTTTATATGGTGGTCAAGCGATCCTGACCGTAAAGGCTTGGGTGGAATCCGCTGGCATAGACTGTTTAACTGGGTTGATAATATAAAGTAGAAGCATGTATAAGTACAGCTTCATCCTTGCCCTCTCCCAGCTTTGAGAGGGGAGATATTACCAAAGAGGACAATGAATAGCTGTTGTTAAAGACTGTCTTTCATTGTCCTTTTCTTATGAATAAGTATTTATTTTTCCCCATTCCATCACATATTTCAATATATTATGGCAATAGCATTGCTTTCTTCTGCTTACTTCGCACCCATTCAATGGTATCAGAAACTGAACCGTTTTGATGCATGTCTGATAGAACAACATGACCATTTTGTCAAGCAGACCTACAGGAATCGTTGTGTTATTGCTACGACTAATGGTTTACAAGCACTTTCCATACCAGTAGAAAAGTTTGAAGGATTGAAGTGTAAGATGAAAGATGTGCGCATCAGTGACCATGCTAATTGGCGCCATCTTCATTGGAATGCTTTGCAATCTGCTTATGGAGAGAGTCCGTTCTTTGAATATTATGCAGATGATCTGCATCCTTTTTTTGAACGAAAGTGGAAATTTCTTTATGATTTCAATTGGGAGATAACGTTGAAAATGTGCGAACTCATCGATATTATGCCTTCTCTCCGACGTACAGAATGCTATGTTTCAGACCCATCAGGCAGCATTGTTGATTTCCGTGAAGTGATCCGTCCTAAGCATCCAGGTACTGATCCTGATTTCTCCCCACGCCCTTATTATCAGGTTTATGAGCATAAAATAGGTTTTCAACCCAATCTTAGTATTCTTGATTTGCTCTTTAATGAGGGCAACGAAAGTGTCTTATACTTATGAAAGATTGGTAAAGGCGTTTACTTTTTTTCATATATCCCGTTTAATGTTTCTTTTGTAAATATTAAAAGTTATTCTTCTACTTGTATTTTTTAGAAGATTGAAACATTAATTGCATTTCTTCTATATATTTGTATATTGTTGTTTATTAGCAACTTATAAGTGTTTCTTCTGATAAGAATCGATTCTTTTCCTCTTTGTATTATGTTGGTAAGGTAGTTGTATGCTTATTTTTCTTTAAGTATTATTTTGTAATATTGCAGTCAGAAGTGTGGTCTTATTCACCACAACTATATATATACGCCTAAACATAGTAATAGAACTTAAATCAATTAATAAACTTTTAAACTAAATCGATTATGGGATTAAAGACTTTTACCAAATCAATCTTATGTGGTACCCTCCTTGCTGTAGGTGTACTGAACGTAAATGCTCAAGGCAAACTCTACATCATTGGACCTGCTACAGAGGCTGGCTGGAATCCAGCCAAGAGTGTTTCTATGCTTTCTGATGCGGGTGATGCTAATGTTTTCAAAGCAACTGTCTATTTGAAAGCAAATGAAGAGTTCAAGTTTCTTACGGAACCTGAGTTCACGAAGATAGAATATAGAGCAAAATCAGCAGATGATGTAGAGGTAACTCCAGGTGTAGCAAAGGATATTACAGCTGTACAGGGTGATGCTGAAGATTATAAATTTCATGTAACAGAGTCTGGAAACTATGATATTTCGTGTGATCTTGGGACGAATGTCATGCTCATAAATAAGTCAGCTTACCAAGATACAAATGTTAATTATGCAGCTTTATGGTTGGTTGGTAGTGCTTGTGATGCAGGATGGGACCTTGGTAAGGCGCCCATTATGCCTCAAGATCCATCCAAGCCTTATGTTTATTCTGGTGTTTATAACCTGAAAGAGGGAGAACTTAAGTTTACTATCTCGCCTAATGCTGGCTTCGATGATTCCGCATATTACTTCAGTGACCCTAATGATCCAGGCAAGATGGAATTCGGAACAGCTGGTGACCATAAGTGGAATATCACAGAAGCAGGTCCTTATAGAATCACTGCTAATGTTGCTGATATGACCATCTCTTTCGTAAAGGATCCCTCTGCAGGTATTTCTTCTGTAGAGACAGGAAAGGATGCACCTGCAGAATACTTCACTTTGAGTGGTGTTAAGGTTACTAATCCTACGGCTGGTGTCTATGTGAAACGCCAGGGTGGTAAGACTGTAAAGGTTGTTTTGATATAGCAGACAAATAGAACTTCTTTTCAATTTAAATAAGAAAGCCTCTGTAGCGAAGTGTATGTTACAGGGGCTTTTATGTGTATTTACGTGTATATAAAGGTTTTGCTAAAATCTCACATATGTCTTTTGTTTTTCCAAAACAAGTATATCCTTTGAGTAATAAGAGAGTAAGTTCATTTTAGAATCTCCACAGGTGTTGTGCTTTTTATTATGAGGTCTCATTTAAACTATCTCCTATTCTTTTGCCAAGGACTACATTTAATCATTCTGTCTATACCAGTTTAGAGGATAATAGAGTTAAGAAATAAAACTGGAAAAGATAATTTTTGATAATGAAAAGCTAAAAAGATACTATAAAGGCTTGGCTGGAATTAATCAATTCTATAAATAGCTTCTGTAAAGAACAGAGTCTTGTCTGTAAAATGTCTGTCAAAAGTTAAAATAGAAAAATACTCCATTTTATCGAAAAAAGAACGCCTTTATTTATAACGACAATATTCTTTTGATACAAGAACAGGCTTTTAATATTTACAAGATAATCCATTTCTGTCTCGTCTTATGTAACATTTATGTTATTATAAGAACGATTCATAAGCTATTGATATAAATACTTTGTATAGTTTTGCAACACATAATTAAAAATTAAATAAGTATTACTAACTATCTAAAGTATGAAACAATTATCTCGGATCATCATGAGTCTGTTGGGTATGATGTACTGTGTAGGTGTAATGGCACAGAACATTGACGTCAGCGGAACAGTGGTAGATGAACAGGATCAGCCTGTCATTGGTGCCTCTGTATTGCAGAAAGGTTCATCTAACGGAACCGTTACGGACATTGATGGTAATTTCTCATTCAAAGCTCCACAAGGAGTAACGTTAGTTGTATCCTATATTGGATACAAGACAACTGAGGTTAAAGCTGGTACTGGACTCAAAATTAAATTACAAACCAATGCCAGTGAACTTAATGAAGTCGTTGTAACTGGTTACACAACACAACGTAAGGCAGATTTAACGGGTGCTGTTTCGGTTGTCAATGTTGACGAACTGGCTAAGCAAAATGAGAATAATCCTATGAAAGCCCTTCAAGGACGTGTCCCAGGAATGAACATTTCAGCTGATGGTTCACCATCAGGCTCTGCTACAGTACGCATTCGTGGTATCGGAACGTTGAATAATAATGATCCACTTTATATCATTGATGGTGTTCCAACCAAAGCTGGTATGCATGAATTGAATGGTAGTGACATTGAGAGTGTTCAGGTTCTGAAAGATGCAGCATCGGCATCTATATATGGTAGTCGTGCTGCTAACGGTGTAATCATCATTACAACAAAGAAAGGAAAAGAAGGAAAGTAAAAGTAGATGTCGATGCCTCTATAGCAGCTTCTATGTATGCTCACAAAATGGATGTGTTGAATGCAAAGGAATATGGGCAGGTTATGTGGCAAGCATACGTTAATGATGGTATGGACCCTAACACAAATGGTTTAGGTTATCATTATGATTGGGGGTATGATGCACAAGGTCATCCTGTACTCAATAGTCTTACCATGAAGAAATACCTTGATGCAGCTGGTACAACACCTGCGGCAGACACAGATTGGTTTAAGGAAACGACTCGTACTGGTGTTGTTCAGAACTATAATGTTGCTGTAAGCAGTGGTTCTGATCGCCATTCTTCTTATTTTTCATTAGGATATTATAAGAATCTCGGTATTATCAAGTCATCAGACTTTGACCGTTATTCAGCTCGTATGAATACTGAATACAAGCTTATTAAAGATGTTTTGACCATCGGAGAGCACTTCACTTTGAACCGTACTTCTGAAGTTCAGGCACCTGGTGGGTTCCTTGAGAACGTTCTTCAGTTTAACCCTTCACTCCCTGTATATACTGAAAGAGGTGATTTTGCTGGTCCTGTTGGTGGCTATCCTGACCGTGAGAACCCCGTAGCACGCCTCAGTCGTAATAGTCATAATCGCTATACTTATTGGCGTACCTTCGGTGATGCTTACGTAAACCTCCATCTTTTCAAAGGCTTTAACCTGCGTTCTACCTTCGGTTTGGACTATTCACAGAAGCAACAGCGCATCTTTACATTCCCTGTTACAGAAGGAACGGTCGCCAATCCAAAGAATGCTGTCGAAGCAAAGCAGGAACATTGGACGAAATGGATGTGGAATGCCGTAGCAACCTATAACTTTGAGACAGGTAAACATCATGTAGATGCAATGGCTGGTATAGAATTGAACAGGCAAGATGATGATTATTTCTCAGGCTATAAAGAAGATTATATTATCCTTAATCCAACATATATGTGGCCCGATGCTGGTACAGGAACAGCTCAAGCTTATGGTAATGGTGGCGGTTATTCGCTCGTTTCTTACTTTGGAAAGTTGAATTATAACTACGCTGACAAGTATCTTGCTTCATTTACACTGCGTTATGATGGTTCTTCCCGCTTTGGTAAGAATAATCGTTATGCCACTTTCCCCTCTGTATCTCTCGGTTGGCGTATCAATCAAGAGAAGTTCTTAAAGGATAAACAGTGGTTGAATGATCTCAAGTTGCGTGCATCATGGGGTGCAACAGGTAATCAGGAAATCTCAAATATTGCGCGATATACTATCTATGTCAGCAATTATGGTGTGAATGAGAATGGTGGTCAGAGTTATGGAACATCGTATGATATCACTGGATCAAATGGAGGTGGACAGCTTCCAAGTGGTTTCAAACGCAATCAATTGGGTAATAATGACATAAAATGGGAAACAACAACACAAACAAACCTTGGTTTAGATTTCTCTATATTCAATTCTTCACTCTATGGAAGCTTTGATTGGTACTACAAAAAGACCAAGGATATTCTTGTACAGATGGCTGGTATAGCTGCTATGGGAGAAGGTAGTATGCAATGGATCAATGCTGGTGCAATGGAAAACCGTGGTGTTGAGTTCAATGTTGGATATCGTAAGACAACCAATTGGGGCCTCCATTACGATCTAACGGGTAACATTAGCACGTATAGAAACAAGATTACTGCACTCCCAGCAACTGTCGCTGCCAATGGAACATTCGGTGGTAATGGCGTGAAGAGCGTCATTGGGCATCCGATGGGGGCACAGGTTGGATACATTGAGGAAGGAATTTTCAAAAGTCAAGACGAAGTTGACAACCATGCAAAGCAAGATGGAGCAGCTGTAGGGCGTATGCGTTGGAAGGATTTGAATGGTGATAAGGTTATAACAGAGGCTGATCAAGATTGGATTTATGACCCAACACCAGACTTTTCATATGGTTTCAACGTATATTTGGAGTACAAGAACTTTGACTTCACTATGTTCTGGCAAGGAGTACAAGGTGTAGATGTTATCTCGGACTTAAAGCGTGAGACTGATATCTGGGCTGGTTTGAACATTGGATTCTTGAACAAAGGAAAGCGTTTGACAGAAGCTTGGAGCGCAACTAACCCTGGAAGCAATATTCCAGCACTATCATTATCTGACAATAACAATGAGAAGCGTGTGTCATCTTACTGGGTTGAGAATGGCTCTTATCTGAAGCTTCGCACCATTCAGTTAGGTTACAACCTCCCTAACAGCGTAGCCAGTCGGCTTGCTATGCAGCGTATGCGCTTCTATATCAGCGCACAGAATCTGCTGACAATCCATAGTAAGAGCTTTACAGGTGTTGACCCAGAGAACCCTAACTACGGTTATCCAATTCCTCTCAACATCACTTTGGTATCAACGTAACATTTTAATAGATAATATCTGATAACAATATGAAAAAGATAATATATATAGTGCTTATGCTAGCGACGTTAGGCATGACGAGTTGTTCGGACTTCCTGGATGATCAAAAGCCTCAGGGTACGTTGAGTGATGAGCAGGTTAAGGACCCCAAATATGTAGATAATTTGGTTATCTCGGCTTATGCAATCTTTATTTCAGCAGAAGATATCAATTCCTCTTTCTCTATGTGGAACTTTGATGTGCGCAGTGATGATGCCTATAAAGGTGGCAATGGAACCAGTGATGGTGATGTATTCCATCAGCTAGAGATAGAACAAGGCGTGTTAACAACTAACTGGAATATTAGTGATATGTGGCAACGTTTGTATAATTGTATCTCACGTGTGTGTGAATACAGCCATATCACTTCTAGACCAAGTCGATGCTTCTTCTTATCCCAAGAAGAGTGAGCGTCTTGCAGAAATGAAGTTCCTTCGTGCCTATGCACACTTCCTTTTAAAGCGCTTGTATAAGAACATTCCATTCATTATTGATGCAAACTTAACAGCGGCCCAGTATAATACATTGTCTAACCGTGAGTACACTAATGATCAAGGATGGCAGGTTATCATTGATGATTTGATGGAAGCCTACAACAATCTTCCTGTACATCAGGCAGACAAGGGACGCCCAACAAAGGCTTCTGCTGCAGCTTTCCTCACGAAAGTTTATATGTATAAAGCTTATCATCAAGACAATGAGAATACGAATGAAGTGACAAGTATCTCTAAAGATGACCTATTAAAAGCTATACAATTCAGTGATCCTGCTATCTATTCAGCTGGTGGATATGGTTTGGAGAGTGACTTCCACAATAACTTCCGCCCTGAACCACAGTATGAAAATGGTAAGGAGAGCCTTTGGGCAATGCAATATTCCATCAATGATGGTACTAAAAATGGTAATTTGAATTGGAGTTATGGTCTTATTGTTCCGAATATTCCAGGTGTTACAGACGGTGGATGTGACTTCTATAAGCCTAGTCAGAATCTGGTTAATGCCTATCGTACAGATGCCAATGGACATCCTTACATCGGAACTTTCAATACTAAAGACTATGATAAGACAACCGATTATGCTGATCCACGTCTTTTCTTGACGGTAGGTATACCAGGGTTGCCCTATGAATTCAATCCTAAGTTCATCATGGATCAAAGTGCAACTTGGAGTAGAAGTAATGGTTTGTATGGCTATTACGTAACATTAAAGCAGAATGTAGACCCAGAAAGTCCTTATTTAAAGAAAGGAGCTTGGTGGGGAACGTCAGAGAATCGCATCGTATTCCGTTATGCTGACGTGCTATTAGAACGGGCAGAAGCACTTGTTCAATTGAACGATGGTAGAATTAATGAGGCTATCAATATCGTTAATGAGATCCGTAATCGTGCTAAACAGAGTACTGGAGCTATCAGTAACTACCAAAGTGATTATGGTGTAAGGATGAATATTATGCCTTATTCGGGAACATATAACCAGACAGAAGCACTCAACATCGTAAGATGGAACGTCGTCTGGAGATGGGAATGGAGTCAGAACGCTTCTTCGACCTTGTTAGATGGGGGGAAGCTGATATTGTTCTGAATAAGTATTTTGCAGAGGAAGCGAGCCATTGTTCTATCTATACGAATGCTCACTTCACCAAAAACAAGAATGAATATTTACCAATCCCATACGCACAGATTGCTGCTTCTAACGGACATTACAAACAAAACATTGGACAATGGTAATCATGAAGACTAAGATAATAACATTTTTCGTTGCTTTAATAGCCCTTTTGGCATTAGGCAGCTGCAGTAGTGATAATGTATCTGACCTGCAACTTGACGGGCATTGCTCTGTTGAAAATATCAAATTAGATGACTATCAGGGTATTGTAGATAAGACTTCACGTACAATTACAGTACGTGTTCCTGAGACTTATGATGTCACCAATATGACAGTCTCCAAACTTTCAATAAGCCAAGGAGCTATTAGTAATATTAAAGAAGGTGACAAACTTAATATGATAGCTCCACAGGTTATCCGTATTAAGAATGGTGATGTGTACCTTGATTGGACCGTAAAGGTTATGAGAGACGAGGCAAAGATTACCTCTTTCAAGATAAACGGTATCTATAATGGTGTTATTGATGAGGCTAACAAGACCATATCTGTCTATGTTCCAAACTCTCTCAATCTCCATTCACTTACACCATCTATCACCTTCAGTGCCAATGCATCTATTAGTCCAGCGTCAGGTGTCGCCACAGACTTCACTAATCCTGTTGTCTACACCGTCACAAATAACACGGCAACGGCATCTTACACAGTGACAGTAACAGCAATAGGTAAACCAAAAGCTGTCTTTGTTGGACTCCCAGCAACGATGAATGAACTCAATATAGAGGAACTTACAGCATGTAAGTGGATGTTACAGAATATTCCAAATTCTCTTTATGTCTCCTTTAGTGATATAAAGAACGGGACTATAGACCTCAGTGAGTGTAAGGTTATATGGTGGCACTATCACAAAGATGGTGGCGTTGATGGGAAGGAAGCATTCGAACGTGCTGCACCAGAAGCAGTGAATGCCTCTGTAGCATTACGCGATTATTATAATAATGGTGGCTCATTCCTCTTCACTCGTTATGCAACCAATATGCCAGCAGAACTCGGGGCTGTAGCAAACAATGCTACCCCAAACAATTGTTGGGGCGGTAAAGAGGCTGATGCGGAGAAGGTTAATTCCCCATGGAGCTTCTTTATTCAGGGACATACGAATCATCCACTCTTCCAAGGACTCATCATGAAGACAGGAGAACCTAATGCTGTGTATACCTGTGATGCTGGTTATCGAATAACAAACTCTACTGCACAGTGGCACATTGGCGCAGACTGGGGTGGTTATGCCGACTATAACAAGTGGCGTACAGAGACAGGAGCGCAAGATATTGCCTATGGTGGCGACGGTGCTATCGTTGCTTGGGAGTTCCCTGCAACAGGTTCTAAGGGTAAAATCCTTTGCATTGGATCTGGTTGTTACGACTGGTATAGTATCGATGAGGTGCCTTCTCATTATCATGACAACATCGGTAAGATGACGATGAATGCCTTTAATTATCTTATGAACAATTAAAATAACGGTTTTTATATGAAGACAATATTATATTCGTTTGCACTTGTCGCATGCACTGTAGCCCCTCTGACGGGCTGCAGTGATAACAATGTTGCTACAGAAGAGAAGGATTGGAACACTACAACTTACTTCCAATCTACCGATGAAAGCGGACAAAAAAACGTACTATAAGCCAGAAGTTGGTTATGTTGGAGACCCTATGCCTTTCTTTGATCCTAAAGCAAAAGACTTCAAGATCCTCTATCTTCAGGACTTCCGCCCTAACCCTGCAGGTACTTTTCACCCTATTTGGGGGGTGTCAACAAAGGACATAGCTAACTATGAGTCCTTGGGTGAGTTAATTCATTGTGGTGGACTCAATGAGCAAGATGCTGCATTGGGAACAGGTTCTACTGTTTATAATGATGCCGACGGACTTTATTACACCTTCTATACAGGGCATCGGACACAAGCTTCAGCATCAGACCACGGAGAAATGGTTATGATGGCTACTTCTCCTGACTTCAAAGTATGGACTAAAAATCATACCTTCCGTCTGAAGGGAAGTGACTATGGATATAGTAGAGACGACTTCCGTGATCCATTTGTATTTAAAGGTGATGACAATAAGTGGCACATGTTAGTGGCAACACAGCAAGGGAGCAAAGGTCATTTGGCAGAGTTCACTTCTCCTGACCTCAAGAATTGGACTCATGCAGGTACTTTCATTACCATGATGTGGGACCGTTTCTATGAGTGTCCAGACGTCTTTAAGATGGGTGACTGGTGGTATCTTGTTTATAGTGAGAAGCATTCTGCAATCCGTCGTGTACAGTACTTCAAAGGAAGAAGTCTCGATGAGTTGAAAGCTTGTACGCTGAATGATGCTGGTCGTTGGCCTGATAGCCATGAAGGATTCCTTGATAGCCGTGCCTTCTATGCTGGGAAGACAGCATCAGATGGACAAAACCGATATATTTGGGGCTGGTGCCCAACCCGTCCAGGCAGAGATAATACCGCAGTTGGAGCTGCTCCTAACGAACCAGAATGGGCAGGAAATCTCGTAGCACATCGTCTTGTTCAGCATGAAGACGGTACGTTAACACTCGGAGAGGTAAAGGGTATCAACGAAAAATATAGTCAAAAGCAGGAAGTAAAGCTTGTAGGACAGAGTGAGAATGGTGTTGAAAAGACCAATAACGGATTCACACTCACAGGAGATTCCTATCTTCTCTTCGACCGCTTGGGCTATCACAACAAGATATCCTTCACAGTGAAGACTGCTTCCAACACTGATAAGTTCGGCATTTCCCTCGTCCGTGGAAGTGATTCTGAGAAGTATTACTCTATGGTTGTTAATCCTGAGAATGACAATACACGTAAGATTAATTTCGAGCAGGAAGGCAAAACGGGGATGGGATTCATTGCAGGAGCTGACGGATATAACTTCTCTCGTCCTGCTGATAATATTTATCATGTCACCATTTATACGGATAACAGTGTTACCGTTATGTATATCAACGATGTATGCAGTTATACAAACCGTATCTATGGTACACAGAAGAACTGCTGGAGCATAAATAATTATGGCGGAAAGATTGATATAAGTAATCTTACGGTCAGTCATTATTAACTGAAAAGGACCGACCCTTTTGGAATTATCGTTACGTAGATAGTTCTAAAAGGGTTGGGTTTTTAAGATCTAAACCTAAGGGTAAGTAATCCGAAGAGGTATAGCTAACATATTTCAGAGGTGTAAATAAGAGTGTATTTATACCTTAATTATAGAAATAATATGTATCTTTATCGGCGAAAACCGAATTACTAATAGAAAACCTACAATGATAAAAAAGATTATAACACTGGCGGTATGCCTCTTTACAAGTACAGGTTTTATGTTTGGACAAAAGTTTCTTAGCCAGAATCACGCAATGAAACGTGTGAAGACAATGGAAAAATACATCCTCCTTCCTGTAGAAGAAAGCGAGGGTATTGCTCACATTCGTGTTATTAAAGATAATCAAGTTGTTAAGGAGTTTAACTGTAAACTCTCTGTTAACAAGACAGATTACACAGTCCCGCTTGATGTAAGCGAATTCGGAGGCGATGTTCTTCTCGACATACAACTTATTGGTGACAAGCGAACAACAGGTCTTATAGAGAACTTTGCTTGCTGGAAAGATTTCAAGGAAACAAGTAAGTTCGATACAACTAATCGTGAAAAGTTTCGTCCCATCTATCATCATACACCAGCATATGGATGGATGAATGACCCTAATGGAATGTTTTATAAGGATGGGGTATGGCATCTTTACTACCAATATAACCCATTCGGTTCGCAATGGGAGAACATGAATTGGGCTCATAGTACGTCAACAGACTTGATGCACTGGACCTATCAGGGTGAAGCCATCCAACCTGATGCACTTGGAACAATCTTTAGTGGCAGTTGCGTTGTGGACAAAGACAATACAGCAGGTTTCGGTAAGGATGCTGTTATAGCATTCTATACTTCAGCGGGAGCAGCACAGACGCAGAGCATTGCCTACAGTACAGATAATGGCAAGACCTTCAAGAAATACGTAGGCAATCCTATTATTACCAGTGATGTCCCTGATTTTCGTGATCCAAACGTGTTCTGGCATGAAGATACAAAGCAGTGGATCCTTATTCTTGCGGCTGGTCAACAGATGAATATCTATAGTTCAAAGAATCTGAAGGACTGGAAATATGAGAGTAATTTTGGTGAAGGATATGGTAATCATGGTGGGGTATGGGAGTGTCCTGACCTGTTAAAGGTTGGTGATAAGTGGGTTCTCATCTGTAATATCAATCCTGGTGGCCCCTTTGGTGGTAGTGCTACACAGTACTTTGTCGGTACTTTCGATGGTCATAAGTTTACTTGTGCGTCAAAGCCTGAAGTAACAAAGTGGATGGATTATGGTAAAGACCATTACGCTACAGTATCTTTCAGCAATGCTCCTGATGGTAGAATTGTCGTTCTTCCATGGATGAGTAACTGGCAATATGCCAACCAAGTCCCTACACAACAGTTCCGTTCAGCCAATGGACTACCACGAGAGATGGGGCTGTTTAACTATAATGGTGAGGACTACGTTACCATAAAGCCTTCTCCGGAAGTGTTTGCAGCCTTTGAACAGAAGCCTTCTGGTAGATTACAAGCGGCTACTTGGTTGGAGGTTACGAATATAAAAAACAACGCTTCCATCGTGTTAAGCAACGACAAAGGTGAGAAAGTGACAATGGTTTATGATGGTAAGGCAGGTACTTTTAGTATGGATCGCAACGAGAGTGGGCTATCTGACTTCAACAATGACTTCAAAGCAAAGACCGTTGCACCAACCTACGGTGCTGTCAAGGCACTTAATATCTTTGTAGATCGTAGTAGTATTGAAGCCTTCGATGCTGATGGTAAGCTGTCAATGACCAATCTGGTCTTCCCAACAAAACCTTATGATAATGTAATTGCGAAAGGATGTAAGGTAAAGATCCATGCTTTAAAACAATAAAAAGAGAAAGGAAAAGCCTCTCATTGATACACAATTTCTCTGTAGCAGAAACATTTGTTCAGGTCAATGAACGGATTTTTCCACTCTCTTTTACTAAAAGCGGCTACCTTTGCCATCGCAATTAGAAACAGTTATCTATATAAACTAAAAATTTAAATGTTATGTCGAAAACCAATAAACTCGCATTACTACCTGTCATGCTCTGCTTCTTTGCAATGGGCTTTGTTGATTTGGTAGGTATTGCATCCAACTATGTAAAAGATGATCTTCACCTGACTGACGCAACAGCCAACGTCTTTCCTTCACTTGTTTTCTTCTGGTTCCTCATATTCTCTGTACCAACGGGTATGCTGATGAACAAGATTGGACGAAAGAAGACAGTGTTGGTCAGCTTGATAATAACATTATTTTCACTCCTGTTACCAGTCTTTGGGGAGTCGTATGGCTTGATGCTCGTATCCTTTTCACTGTTGGGTATCGGTAATGCGTTGATGCAAACCTCGTTGAACCCATTGGTTGCAACAGTCATGAAAGGTGGAAATATTGCATCAACACTAACTCTCGGTCAGTTTGTTAAGGCTATAGCCTCTTTCATGGCACCTTATCTTGCTATGTGGGGAGCACAAGCAAGCATTCCAGCCTTTGGTCTTGGATGGCGTGTTCTCTTCCCTATATATCTTGTAATTGGTATCCTTGCCACCCTCTTACTCTTCTCAACTCCTATTGAGGAAGAACCTATTGAGGGTAAAGCAAGTTCTTTCATGCAATGCTTAAGTTTGTTGGGTAAACCTATTGTATTGCTGAGTTTCCTTGGTATCATGTGCCATGTGGGGATTGATGTTGGTACCAATACCACTGCACCTAAGATCCTTATGGAACGATTGGGGATGACTTTGAATGATGCGGCATTTGCTACTTCACTTTATTTCATATTCCGTACGCTTGGATGTCTTACGGGTTCATTCTTCTTAAGGGTGATGAACAACAAGGTATTCTTCATCATATCCGTTACAATGATGGCTCTGTCAATGCTTGGACTGGCTGTCGGGACGTCAAAAACGGTCCTTTTCATCGCTATTGCTCTTGTTGGTTATGGGAATAGTAACGTGTTCTCAATGGTCTTTGCACGTGCCTTGCAGAGTGTTCCTGATAAGCAGAATGAAGTAAGTGGATTGATGATTATGGGACTTTTCGGTGGTACTATCTTCCCTCTCTTTATGGGATTTGCCAGTGACGCATTAGGACAAATTGGTGCAGTAGCAATCATGGCAATAGGCGTTCTGTACCTCTTTACTTATATTCCAAAGATGAATCACAAATAAAATAAGATATGAAACAAGTAATAGTCGGCCTCGGAGAGGCATTATGGGATTGTCTTCCTGAAGGAAAAAAGATTGGTGGTGCACCGGCAAACTTTGCTTATCATGCTGGTCAGTTCGGTCATGACACTCTTGCTATCAGTGCTGTAGGGAACGATGCACTTGGTAAAGAGACGCTTGAGAAGTTCGATCAAAAAGAAGTTAAGTACATTATGCCACAGGTTGACTACCCAACAGGAACGGTTCAGGTTGAACTGGACGAGGAGGGTGTGCCAACTTATGATATTAAAGAAGGTGTGGCTTGGGATAATATTCCATTCACTCCAGAGATTGAAGAGGCTGCTAAAAACTGTCGGGCTGTATGCTTTGGCTCCTTGGCACAGCGTAGTAGCGTGAGCCGACAGACTATTCAGAAGTTCTTGGAGGCTACTCCTAAGGATTGTTTGAAGATCTTTGATATCAACCTCCGACAGAATTTCTATACGAAAGAGATTATTACTAACTCGCTTCATCAAGCAAATATCCTCAAGATTAATGATGAGGAACTTATTACTATTGGGCGTCTCTTTGGCTATCCAGGGCTTGATATTGAGAACAAGTGTTGGCTCTTGTTGGGCAAATACAACCTTGACATGCTTGTCCTGACTTGTGGTGTAAACGGTTCATACGTCTTTGCACCAAACGTACAGTCATTCCAAGAGACTCCGAAAGTCAATGTTGCCGACACGGTTGGTGCTGGTGACTCCTTTACAGGGGCATTCACATCGGCTATATTGGCTGGAATGTCGATAACAGAGGCTCACAGATTGGCTGTGGAAGTGAGTGCATATGTCTGTACACAGAATGGGGCTATGCCTAAAATACCACAGGAATTACTTGAGAGAATCAAGTAAAGATATGTGGTAATATGCTGATGTCTCACCCTTAGAGGGTAACAACAATACAACACGGTAAAGCCGATTGGTCCAAGGTAAAGGATCTCGGGATAACACAGAAGACCCGGATTGATACAGAGAATGCTTTTTCTCTCAATCAATTCGGGTCTAATTATGACTGTTGGGGCAGGTCAGAGGCTATCAACTCATGGCTTGTCCCGACCAAAGTCCCCAAGAGATTGTTCTCTACTTTCTATATTTTATTTAGCCAAGAGACGACTCTTAAGAACCCTAAAAAGGTTTATAACTACTTTCCTGTCATGTTTAACACTTTGTATAAGCTGCTTAATATCAAAATGTTGTAGAAGAATATAGAGTGAAGGCAGTGACAGTAACTTTCGTTATAGCTTTCCTGTTGCTGACAGATTCATCAAAGTTTATCTCTAAGAAGATTCACATTCTCTGTCAAATATCCAACTGAAGATCTCTTGATAGGATAGTCTATTCGTGAGGAAAAATATGTTTACAGTTTCTGAAAGTTATGTTCTTGCGAAATGATTCAATATGCTGAAAAATTGGCTTTGTATCGTTTTGATTACCAATAAGTTATCAAAGGGCTTTTAAAAGGGCGTCTTTTGCACTTCAAAAGGGCACCTTTTACACATCAAAAGATGCCCTTTTACATTGCAAAAGGGCGTCTTTTACAATGCAAAAGAGCATGTATTGCTTTGCCTAGTGTTATTTATTTTTACAATTTATGGTATCCTTTAGTTGGATGAGTAGGCGTTTGCAATAAGTGCAATGTGTATGTATTGCAATGCAGTCGGCGACAATTCCTGTAAAAGATGGATAGGGATAGGCATCAAAGATACTCTTAGAAAATGTGTATGTCATGTTTTTATTCACGTAGAAACGATATAGGAATGAGTGGGTGAGGGGGCTTCTCAAGGGCGATGAAACCGCGACATAATACAGAAATCTACCAGAACTTGCGAATGAAAGGTCTGATAAGCTCAACGTCAAAGGCTTTCAGCATAACGAAGAAGTCCCGAGTTGATAGAGAGAAATGTCTTTTTCTCGATCAATTCGGGACTTTTTTATATGTGAAGAGTAATATAAAGAGTAGCTGAATGACCTCTTTTGTTGATTTAAATGTTCTAATAAAAATATCGGTTTCTTCCTCTTATATTTTATAAAGGCATGTGAAAAGCTATAACTGACCAGCTTCTACTTGAAGCACAATACGCTCAACAAGGCGGTCAGCTCCTTGTGGATCATAGTTCTTTCGCAAACTACTGCCGAATGTCCAAGCAATAGCTTGATAGAAACCAGCACGCACTGGCCCTAGGAAAGCCTTGACAAGATCGTAGGAAGTAGAGTTACATTCACGGTCAACCAGCTTGATGAGCAGTTTACCCTGTGTAAAAGTAAGTTTCTTCATACGTGGTTTATACGTGTTCCATATGTCTTTTTCCACCCGCTTCATGTGTTCTGCACGTTCCTTTTTTGAAGGAATCGTCTCCAGATATGCACCCGTCTCAAGGATAATCTGATGACATTCCTTGGCGATAGGCAGTACTTTCTTGATGTTATATACCAATCGGTAATAAGCAATCTCCTGTGATTTGTTCTTGAAATCTAAAGGAGGGAAAACGTAAACGTTGCTGGTTTTGACATACTGAATACTGTCATTGCCCACCTTCGTCTTACCAATGTGAACCATTGGAACGAATGTTGGCGAGTTCATGTCAACCACGCGATCCTCGGGATTGATATGATCTTGTGCCATTGTGCTTACTGAAATAAGCAGCAAGGCAATCACTATAGAACATAATTTTTTGTCCATAATCACTCGCAAAAGTAACGATTATTTCCGAAGTGTGATTCGTTTTTGACGAATAATTTGCCTTTTTCAGTTGTAATTACGTGTCTATGGAATGATTTCTTCTTACAAGTGAAACGCAAATAATGTATGTGTCGTAGCTGACAAAGTGTAAGTTAGGGTTGATTTTTTCCTTAAATATTCCTCAGCAAGCTGACTTTGTGCCATTAAAGATTGTTAATGAGTGTTGTTTTGTTAAGTTTATATAATGTCGATATCAGTATTTTTTCCTATTTTTGTCAAATCAACCTCGAACGAAAATACATAAAACATATATGATAACAAGCTTAGTTATAATTCAATTGCTAATAGTTCTGGCACTCATCTTTATTGGTGCACGTGTTGGAGGTATTGGTCTTGGTATCTATGGAATGATAGGCGTATTCATTCTTGTGTATGGTTTTGGTTTGGCTCCAGGCTCTGCACCAATTGATGTGATGATGATTATTGTCGCTGTTATTACCGCAGCGTCAGCTCTTCAAGCCTCTGGTGGATTGGAATATCTGGTGGGTGTTGCAGCAAAGTTCCTGCAAAAGCATCCTGATCACATTACTTATTTCGGTCCTATAACCTGCTGGCTCTTCTGTGTTGTGGCTGGTACAGCCCACACTTCTTACTCTTTGATGCCGATTATTGCCGAAATAGCACAGACGAATAAGATTCGTCCTGAACGGCCATTGAGCCTTAGTGTGATAGCAGCTTCACTGGGAATCACGTGTAGTCCGGTAAGTGCTGCTACTGCAGCCCTTATCAGTCAGGACCTACTTGGCGCTAAGGGTATCGAGTTAGGTACTGTTTTGATGATCTGTATACCGACAGCGTTTATCTCAATCCTTGTTGCTGCCTTCGTGGAGAACCATGTTGGCAAGGAACTTGAGGATGATCCAGAGTATAAACGGCGTGTGGCTGCCGGGCTTATCAATCCAGAAGCAGCGTGTGAAGAGGTCCAAAAGGCTGAAAACGAGGATGACCCGTCAGCTAAACATGCGGTATGGGCTTTCCTCTTTGGCGTAGCTTTGGTTATTCTCTTTGGCTTCTTGCCTCAACTTCGGCCCGAGGGCGTGTCGATGAGTCAGACTATTGAGATGATAATGATGTCCGATGCCGCTTTGATTCTGCTTGTTGGTAAGGGTAAAGTGGGAGATGCTGTCAATGGAAACATATTCAAAGCAGGAATGAATGCAGTCGTTGCCATCTTCGGTATAGCATGGATGGGTAATACTTTCTATGTTGGTAATGAGAAGATTCTTGATGCTGCATTGTCTTCAATGATCTCTTCTACACCGATTCTCTTCGCTGTTGCCCTCTTCTTATTGAGTATAATGCTCTTCTCACAAGCTGCTACAGTAACTACACTCTATCCTGTTGGCATTGCTTTGGGTATCAATCCGCTTTTACTCATTGCTATGTTCCCGGCTTGCAACGGCTATTTCTTCCTTCCAAACTATCCAACGGAGGTGGCAGCCATTGATTTTGACCGTACAGGAACGACACGTGTTGGTAAGTATGTCATCAATCATAGTTTCCAAATACCTGGTTTCATCACTACCATAGTGTCTATTTTGCTGGGGGTGTTGATGATTCAATTCTTCCGTTGAAATCACGGTTTACGGTATTTCATGGGGCTTTAAAGCCTTAGATCAATGATAAAATAGGAAATATTTAACTTATAAATACGAATTCTTATGAGAATCCTTAAAATCACATTTGTGACAGTTTTGGCATTGGTAATGTCTACTGTTGTATTCGCACAGAAGCCAAAGATTCGCATTATTGCCACAGGTGGAACCATTGCGGGCGTCTCTGCATCAGCTACAAGTTCTGCTTATGGGGCAGGACAGGTAGGCGTTCAAGCCCTCATTGATGCTGTTCCACAGATTAAGGACATTGCTGACGTGTCAGGCGAACAGCTTGTTAACATCGGAAGTCAGGACATGAATGATGAAGTTTGGCTGAAATTGGCTAAGCGTATCAATGATCTTCTGAACAAAGAGGGCTATGATGGCGTTCTTATTACGCATGGAACGGATACTATGGAAGAGACAGCTTATTTCCTTTCTCTTACTGTTCATACGGATAAACCAGTAGTGATGGTAGGTTCAATGCGCCCTTCTACAGCCATTAGTGCCGATGGTCCAGCTAACCTTTATAATGGTATCTGTACCTTAGTAGACCCTTCTTCAAAGGGACATGGCGTAATGGTTTGCATGAACAATGAGCTTTTTGAGGCTAAGTCAGTCATCAAAACCCATACAACTGACGTCTCAACCTTCAAAGGAGGGCTCTATGGTGAGATGGGATATGTGTACAATGGTAAGCCATACTTCCTCCATAAGCCAGTTGCTAAGCAAGGTCTTACCTCTGAATTCAATGTTGATAACCTCACAAGTCTGCCAAAAGTAGGTATTGTTTATGGTTATGCAAACTGTTCTCCACTGCCAATCCAGGCTTTCGTAAATGCTAAGTTTGATGGAATTGTCCTCGCTGGAGTAGGTGATGGTAACTTCTATAAGGACGTGTTCGACGTTGCTTTGAAGGCACAGAACAGTGGTATACAGATTGTTCGGTCAAGTCGTGTACCCTTTGGTCCTACTAATCTCAACGGTGAAGTAGATGATGCGAAGTATCATTTTGTAGCATCTTTGAACCTCAACCCACAGAAAGCGCGTGTTCTTCTCATGCTTGCTTTGACAAAAACCAAGGACTGGCAGAAGATACAACAGTACTTCAACGAGTACTAAACTTAAGGTGTTAACGGGTAGGGATGGGTGTCGGAAGGCGTCTGTCCCCACTGTAGACATCCCAACGGACCTTTTTATGATGTTTAAAATGGTAGTACTTACCATATTTATTAATAATAACTGAAAACCAAACTAATATGAAAAAGACTCTACTACTAACCAGTCTCCTGGCTCTCTCATTAGGAGTCTCAGCACAGGACAACCATGGCTATGGAGCCAATGACGCTAAATTCAAGTCTCTTGCAGAGGAAGTTGCAAAGCTACAGAAGCACAATGACATGTTCAATGTCTACTTTAACTATGCTGCAAGTGCACAAGTTCAGTCGGATGCAGACCACAAATGGAGTACAAACTTTGAGAATAAACAGCTTCGTTTGGAGATTAAAGGTAACCTGACAGATAAGCTTTACTATCGTTTCCGTCACCGTCTTAATAAGTCAAATGCAGCTAAGAGTGAAGACAACTTTGCTAAAGCGACGGATATTATGATGGTAGGTTATAAGTTCTCAGATAAGTTTAAGCTCGAAGGTGGTAAGATGTGCCAAACCTGGGGAGGCTTTGAGTTTGATGAAAACCCTATGTATATCTATGAATTCTCCGATATGGTAGGAACCATGGATAACTATATGGCAGGTGTGGCAGCTACTATTAAGCCTGTACCAACACAGGAATTCGTCTTTGAAGTGACAAACTCTCATAACGAGAAGTTCGGTGAAGTATATGGTAATGGTTCGGTAGCTGTTGAGGGGAATGCGACAAGTTCCCGTCCTTTGGAGGCTTCACGCAATCCGCTAACCTATATTGTTAATTGGAATGGTAGCTTCTTTGGCAATAAATTACAGACCCGTTGGTCATGGGGATTACAAGGAGAAGCACGTCATAAGTATAGTCGTTTGCTCTTCCTTGGACAGCAGTTGAACCTTTCAAAGCTACAGATTTATTTCGATTATATGGGTGAATTTGATGGCCTCGATCGGTTAGGTATTGTGTCAAATGAGCTTTCTGGACTCGTCTCAGCTCCTTCTTTAGCTAACGTATGGATGAGTGATGTGCATTACAACTCATTCGTTACGAAGCTCAACTGGCAGTTTGCACCACAATGGAACCTTATGTTGAAGGGTATGTATGAGACTGCCAGCGCCACAAAGGTTGAGCAATTCAAGAACTATCGTGAGAGTTATGGCTACGTAGGGAGCGTTGAATACTATCCTGTTAAGAGCCAGGATCTCCGTGTTTTCCTTGCTTATATAGGTCGAAAGGTTAGTTATACAGCTAAGAGCGGACTTGATAAGTACAATACAAACCGTATCGAGTTGGGTATCAAGTATAGAATAAAGGCGTATTAATGATCCTGAAATAAGATAATAACAAATACACACAATCATTAAATTTAAAGTTATGGAAGAAAAGAAATTCCGTGTAGAGAGTGATCTCTTAGGTGAGTTGAAAGTGCCAGAGGAGGCATATTACGGTGTACAAACGCAACGTGCGATTAACAATTATCACATCTCACGCAAGCGAATGTGCGACTATCCTGATTATGTTATCGCTGTTGCTTATGTTAAGTTGGCTGCTGTTGAGACTAATCATGCCCTTGGTCAGATTGATGACAAGATAGCTGACGCCATTGCACAGGCTTGTCGCGAGATTATTGGAGGTAAGTTACACGAGAACTTTGTTACTGATATGGTACAAGGTGGTGCTGGTACATCTGTTAATATGAATGCCAATGAGGTTATTGCTAACCGTGCTTTGGAGATACTTGGCCATAAGAAAGGTGAATATCAGTACTGTTATCCTAATGACCACGTGAACTGTGGACAGTCTACCAACGATGTTTACCCAACAACAATACGCCTTGCTCTTATCCGTATGAACAGGAATCTTATTGTTTCTTTGAGTGCATTGATTGCTGCTTTCCGCAAGAAAGGTGAGGAGTTCAAGCATGTTATCAAGATGGGACGTACCCAGTTGCAGGATGCAGTGCCAATGACAAGTGGTCAGGAGTTCAATGCTTTTGCCAATACGTTGGAAGAAGAGATTGCAAACCTGAACCGTAATGCAGCTCTTTTACACGAGATCAATATGGGTGGAACAGCCATTGGAACCGGTTTGAATGCTGCTCCGGGATTCCCGAAGGTATGTGCTGAGCGACTTACTGAGCTTACTGGTATGGAATTCGTTGCTGGAGCCGACCTCGTTGAGGCTACTCCTGACACGGGTGCATACGTTAGTTACTCAAGTGCTTTGAAGCGTTTGGCTGTTAAACTGTCTAAGATTTGTAACGACTTGCGCCTCTTGGCTTCTGGTCCTCGTTGTGGTTTGAATGAAATCAACCTTCCTCCAATGGCTCCAGGGTCAAGTATCATGCCGGGTAAGGTGAACCCTGTCATCCCAGAGGTAACCAATCAGACCTGCTTTAAGGTTATTGGTAACGACACAACTGTTATGATTGCTGCCGAAGCAGGTCAGCTTCAGTTGAACGTTATGGAGCCAATCATCACTGAATGTCTTATTGAAGACCTCACATGGTTGCCTAATGCAATGGACACTCTGCGTGAGAAGTGTATCGATGGTATCACTGTTAATAAGGAGCGTTGCCTTGAAATGGTGAAACATTCAATTGGTATTGTGACTGCTTTGAACCCATATATTGGTTATAAGAACAGTACCAAGATTGCCAAAGAGGCTCTTGAGACTGGTGGTTCTGTATATGATCTTGTTCTTGAGAAGAAGATTTTGACGAAGGAAAAGCTTGATGCTATCCTGAATCCAGAGCACATGCTCGACTCAACTGATATGGTTAAGTAATACTGAAAAGTATTCTTCATGATAAGGGACACCGTTTCGGTGTCCTTTTTTTAGGCATGTAATATCCCGGAAAGGCGTATATACCGCCTCAAAAAAGCAGAGATTCCGTGGTAGAATATTACTTTACAAATTAAAATAGCCAATAACATGAAATGCAACTCTAAACCGATTATTTTTGGTTTTGTAACGTTCAGATAATCAATAGCTTATGAATAGTGTTGTAAAAGACGCCCTTTTACGTTGCAAAAGGGCGTCTTTTACACATCAAAAGGGCACCTTTTACCATGCAAAAGGGCATCTTTTACATTGCAAAAGAGCACCTTTTATTTTGCAGTTATGAATAGTCTTTACAATAAAGGTGCATCTATGGGTAATTCTCTGTTAGTCAGGCTGCTACTATTGGTGCGTTATTCACCTTCCAACCTCTCTTTTCTACCTCTGCTACCATATGTTTAAAAAAGATTAAATAGTGTATTTGATGATTTGGGGTTTGCATTATTATATATAAATTTGCAACGGTTCACAGAATTGCGGGCGATATAAATTAACCTCAAAAAGCCACTTAATTTGCCCAGAGAACCAATGAAACGAACTAAAGAAACGAAATTTTTATACCTAAACTTATTATTTGATTATGATTAGAACAGAGTATGTTAAGCCCATGGCAGAGGTCATAAGCCTCTACACCGATGAGCTTTTGGAGGGTGGTTTCCACGCAAGGAGTGGTATCAATGGGCAGTTAGACCCAGGAGATGACGAACCTGATCCAGAAGATAATACGGCAGGAATAGACGATCAAGACCCTTAACGAACCAATTTTACTAAGATTTTATAACCAAAAGAGGAGCTCATTTTCTCTTTTAAAAAGACTTTCTTACAACTTTTTCTTTATGAAACAATTATTCTATTCATGCCTTGCAATATGTGCATTACTATTTGCAAGCTGTGCAGATAAGGACATTGTAGACAATATAAATGGTGAAGACAACCAGCCAGGTATTACTGTTTCGATGGCAATGGAAGGAAATATGCAAGCCGACAAACCTGCTCTTACAAGTAGAGCAGACCCTCCAAACAACGCCATTGGATACGAAACAGACGACAACACTGGCTTTCCTACTCCCGTAGGTATATACAACAAGGGTACAAACGAGGGCACAGAGCTTGCCAATGGTACCAAAGTGCCAGTGCTATTGATATTTAAAAGCACCGACACAACACAGCCTGTAACAAAGGTTATTACCAAATGGACCTACGCAAAAGGGGGAAATTTAACGCTCGAACCAAGCGAAACGTTCGAGATGAAGGCGGGTACCGACCTCAGTAAAGGTACATGGTTTGTGTGCGGAATACTGGGTGGAGAGCCTCTTCCTGGTGTTAATCAGGTGAAATTTAATGGTTTTGTGGAAGGACATGTGGCACGAGATGTTGCCGGAAACAAGGTTAAATGGGGCGCAAACATACCATACGTGTTCAGTTGGCGTGAGTTAGAAACCAACCAAACCAATAAAACTATTAAGGCAAAAGACCCTGTTCGCTTTAAACAATTTGGCTCAATTGTTCGACTAAAGGTTACTAACAAAACCGGATTTGGCTTTAAATACAATGGCGTTCGCATAATAACAAGCAACATTTTGTGCGGTCAGTTCGACTTAAAAGTATTTGATGAGGTTCCAACAACCGACTTAATTGACACGAAAGATACCAATATTGCATCGGCAACATCTACCTCTTTCCAAGATGCTTTCAAGGCTTTTAAGTTCTATCAACGCCCATTAACCGACAACGCAATGATAGGATCAGATGGTCTTATTGCTAAAAAACGCTTCCGTATTAAGGGCGATTACATTGCAAACTATGCTGAAGAGAAGGCTAATGATGCTAAGGCTGACAACGATTTAAGTAAGAAATTCAATACAGCACTTACTTATTACGACCACACTTTCCTAAAAGATGCAACGGGAAACAACTTCGATAATGTGCCAAATAATAGCGAAGCACCCAGCTATATATATGTTTGGATGGCTCCACAAACACAAGCTGTGAAGCTGTATAATGATAATATGGAATCTGCAACAAGCACTAATTACACCGTAAACCGTGTTGCTAAAACGCAGTTCCTACTGATGGCTGTGCCCACAGAGACCAGTTCGGCTACTAAAGTTGTGCCTTCGTCCATTAATATGATACCTGCTTACGGTTCGTTAAAACCTTATACATCGGGTGCTAACTATCCGGCAAGGGGCAGTGTGGTATACAAATTCCCACCATTAAGCTACATTGCAAAGCACGATAACTTTGGTACGGAGGCCGAACTATCGGTTGATAACGATTATAATGTGGCTAATACAAAACGCTATACTTACCAAGAATATGTTGCAAACACAGAAAAGATAACCGACAAACTGGCTTCTATACCGTCTGGATATATGTTTGCTGGCAACGAATACTGGCGTAGCATCATTGCACAATACTATGGTTTTGCAGGCTTCCGTAATGCTGGTGCAACCTATAAGTATTCTGTCGGTATTGTTTCTCCTGCCAAATTACCGGGTTGGAGCACCACTAAACTTGTGTTTCATTCCTATTCTAAGGGTGTGAAAGATAGCAACGGCAAACTTATTGCCTATATGATTGGTATGTCTAAAAAGCCCGATTATATTACCAATAGCGGAGAAGGACAGCTTTATATGGGGCATGTAACAGCTTCTCCAACACGAGTTAGCGCAGGACTTGACGGCAATCCAACATGGATAGACAATAATAACTATCGCTATACCATACGCTACGAAGATGTAAACGGGGCAGCTGTGCTCACCCAACGCTACCTTGGTCCACGCTTTGTACTGGATATGGACGACATAGATACGGAGGATTTCTGGGCTGATCCAAGTAATGGTACCACCTATCCAACCGATACTAAGCGTATATTTCCATACGCAGGAGTGAACAGTGCTGCCTCTGCTGGTAGCCAAACGTTCTGGTATTACGACACATCAACCTTAGGAAAGTGTACACAATATTGGACTCCTGACAATACAACAACCACAGGAAGATATACTCCACAGAACTCTAATGGTACGGGAGCAATGCTCGGATTGGGTGGTGTTCTACCTAAACAAGCGGTTGCTTTCATGGGTTCGCAAGGTGGAAACGAGACTTGTGGCTTCTTCCAACATTATCTTTATGTAAACGTTCCTGTGAATGGTGATAGAACAGATGGTGGTGCTATGGGTGATTCAAGGTATAAGGTGAACTTCATTATGAGTGCCCCTGTACGCTTGTGGAGGACCTCTCCTTACGATAATTAGTACACAAACAGAAAGGCTGACATTATTTCTCTATAAAAACTCATGCATCTGTAATGCCTGCAAAAGGGTGTTGCAGATGCTTTTTTTACGTCAGTTCTTTGTCATCTGACGCCATTTTCCTATCTTTGCAAGCATGAGAATACCAATAACATTGGGTGATAAGCGGATTGAAGAACTTGATTTCCTCAAGTGTGTTTTCATCATTCTGATGATAGCTTTCCACCTTATATATATAGGCAACACCTATCCTGTGGCCAAACAAATTGGTTTATACCTTCCACATGCCAGGCTTTCTCTTAGTGTCAGGTTATCTTTTTAATGTTCGGAAGTCGTGGAGTAGGGTGGGACATACGCTGCTTTGGGTCCTGATACCTTATGCTGTAATGGAGACAGGTTATACAGTGATGGCATCACTGTTGCCTATTCGTGAGCACATTGACCATCTCTCTGCAGGGCTATTACTGAACAAGATCTTCTTACATCCTATCGGTCCGTATTGGTATCTGCATACATTGATGCTCTGCGGGGCAAGCTATTATATCTGTTTTTGCGTCCCTCGGTTGCCTTGGCAAGGGAAAGCTGCTTTGTTGGCTGTGCTCCTTGGGGTACTTTCCTTGGGTTGTGGACTCCTTTCATGGGCTAATGCCGCTTACTTCTTTGTGGGTGTTCTCATTCGTCAAAGCGTGGTCGACTTCCGTAAAGCCTTCCCTGCTCGGTGGTGGGTTATCATTCCTTTGGTGGCATTATGCCTGGATAATAGCCATTATGATCGTGCTTCCTTTGCAGGAGCAAGCATCGTATACCTCGTTATCAGTCTGCTGATGTGGCTTTTTCACTTTCCTTTTTATTCCCCGTTACGCCGTCTTTTGCTTTTCATTGGGCGTAACACACTTCCTCTGTTGCTCTTTCACCTCTTTTCACCATGCTTGCTAAGAGTTATCAGGCATTTCTTCTGCAACTTGATTCTACGGGAATGCTTTTCCTCGTCATCAGTGTTTCGCTTGCCGTTGCAGGCTCTTTTGCTATCACTTGGCTGATGGATAGACTGCATCTCTCGCCATTCTTCTTCGGGAAAGATCAGCAACTGACTAATTTCTGATGCACATACCAATGTCCATTGGTGATTTATAAGAAAGAGAAAGAGCAATATCTTAGGTTAAGTTAGGTGTTTTCTTTAGGCAGAAATCTTGATTTATACCTTATTCTAAACGATAAAAAACAATGTTTTTGTACTCCTAATTAACTGGTCTTACATGTTTTTGTTCGTCTGTTTTCTTTGTTATTTTGTCATAAAATCAATTGATAAGCGACATTTTTCACAAAAATATTCTATAGTAAAAACTATATGTAACATGCTGTGATATAGTTTTTTATGCGTTATAGTTGATGAAGTACGTTTTAAAAAAATCAACATAATGTTTGGAGATATTAAAAAAATAAAATACCTTTGACCCCAATAAGAATCTAAAGCCTATAACAATCGTAACGATGTTATGCCTTAACGAACAAGAAAAAACCGAAGACAGAACTATCACTTACGAACCATAACAGGGCCATTGATAGAAGCCATAGAGAACAAAGAATAATAATAAGAACCTAAATATATAACTAATTTAAAAAGATCTAATCCCTCATGAGCAGGAAATCGTTTATGAAGAAGACCGTGGCGATAGCCATTGGTTTGATGTGTTCAATGAGTTCTTTTGCCCAATCAACGGTGCAAGGAAACGTGAAGGATGCGTCGGGTGAACCATTGATTGGGGCGACCATCCAAGTGAAAGGTGAACAAGGTGGTACCGTAACGGACCTTGATGGTAATTACAAACTTACGAATGTGAAGCCTGGTGCTACACTTGTGTTCTCTTACATTGGCTATAGCAACAAGGAAGTTGTCGTAGGTAATCAATCAAACATTAATGTTAGTCTCAGTCAAGACAACAAACAATTGGATGAAGTTGTTGTCGTTGGTTATGCCGTTGGTACTAAACGTACGGTCTCAGGTGCGGTTGAACGCGTGGGAAAGGAAGGCATGAACAAGGGAGTTGTTACCAGTGCAGCAGATGCTTTGAAGGGTAAAGTGACTGGTGTAGTCATCAGTCAGAATGGTGGTGACCCTATGGGAGCAACGAATATCCGCGTTCGTGGTACCTCATCTCTCTCTGGTGGTAATGATCCTTTGGTGATTATTGACGGCGTTTAGTGACATGACAATGTTCAATGCCCTTCAGCCAAATGATATTGAGAGCATGACAATCCTGAAAGATGCGTCAGAGACGGCTCAGTATGGTTCACGTGGTGCAGCCGGAGTTATTGTTGTGACAACTACAAAAGGTAAGAATGGTTTCGCTAACATCTCTTATAATGGTACTGTTGGTGTGAACAGCGTATTCAAAAATCTGAAGATGTTGGGTGCAGATGCCTATCGTAAGACTGCTACCAACATGGGTATAGCCTTTACTGACCTTGGTGGTAACACCAATTGGTTTGACGAAATAGAACGCTCTGCTGGTCTTACGCAAAGCCATAATGTTGCTTTCTCATCTGGTAACGACCATGGTAACTACCGTGCAAGCCTTGGTTTCGTACAGCGTCAGGGTGCTTTGAAGAACTCTGATATGAAGAATTACACAGTAAAACTTGATGCTACACAGTATGCTTTCAACAAAAAACTGAAGTTGGAGCTTGGTGTTCTTGGTAGTGAAAGAGACGGTAAGATGCAGTATGACCCACAGAAGATGTTCTATTCTGCAGCTGCTTACAATCCAACTTACCCAACATATAAGAACGTAACGACTGGTGAATGGGACGAAGACAAGCTGGCTAATGAGATTTATAACCCACTTGGACAGCTTGAAGTGAAGGATCGCTTTGACGTAGGGTCGCTGAATGCGCACGGAAAGGCTACATGGACTATTGCAGATGGACTCTTCCTGAGTGCCTTCGGTAGTTATACCCGATTGAATCTGGACCACAAGCGTTACGTTCCTAACGACATCCAGCAGGGTCGTATCAATGGTAATGGATGGGCATATATCCATAATATGAAGCGTACAGACATCATGGGCAACCTCCAACTAACCTATACAAAAGACTTTGGAGAGCATCATATCGATGCTTTAGCCTTGATGGAAGGCCAGCGTTATAAGACTTTCTGGAACTCAGGACAGTCCTTTAAGTTCGATACAAACTACTTCGGTTATAACAATATGAAGTCTGGAGCGAATGTTTCTTGGGGAGATGTTGAATCTGAAGCATCTGAATATACCTTGAGTTCATACATGGCTCGTTTGAATTATATGTATGGTAACCGCTATATAGCTACGGTTAACCTCCGTACAGATGGTTCTTCAAAGTTGGGACAAGGCCATAAATGGGGTTGGTTCCCATCAGCTTCTGTTGCATGGGTAGTATCTCAAGAAGCGTTTATGAAGAACATTCGCTGGATTGATAACCTGAAAGTGCGTCTCGGTTATGGTGTTACTGGTAATCAGGATGTCATCGCTCCTTATAATTCTTTGGCTCTTTATGCACCTAATGGAGTGACACTTGTCAATGGTTCCAACACTACTACCTATGCTATTCAGAGTAATGACAACCCTGATTTGAAGTGGGAAGTAAAGCATACCTTCGATGTTGGTGTTGATTTCTCTGCTTTCCAGAGCCGTTTGAATGTTACTTTGGACTGGTACACTTCAAAGACAAAGGATCTTCTTTATACTTATACTGTTCCTGTTCCACCATTTACTTACAACACTTTGTTGGCTAATATGGGACAGATGACCAACTCTGGCTTCGAGATTGGTGTACGTGGTGATATCATTCGTACAAAGGATTTCACCTTCAACTCAGGTCTTAACCTCAGTTTTCAGCAGAATAAGCTGAACACTTTGAGTGGTACTTACAAGGGACAGGCGCTGACAACGAGTGAACATATTGCTGTTGCAAATATCAATGCGGCTGGTTTAACGCAAAATACGGGCGTTACTTATCTTATCGAAGGTCAGCCAATAGGTGTCTTTTATCTGCCTCATTGCGAAGGAATTAATGCTAATGGACAGTATATAATTACAGATTTGGATAAGAATGGTACAATTGATACGGGTGATTCTGGAGACCGTTACGTATGTGGGCAGGCTATTCCTAAGGCTTACTTAGGCTGGGATTTCACCTTTAAATATAAGAATTGGGATCTTGCAATGCAGTTTAATGGTGCCTTTGGACATAAGATTTACAACGGTACCGGTATGACTTACAGCAACATGAACAACTTCCCAACCTATAATGTATTGGCAGATGCACCAGAAAGGGTATCAAGGATATCCAAATCTCTGATTATTGGTTGGAGAAAGGTGACTATGTGAACTTCGAGTATATAACACTTGGGTACACATTTAACAAGAAACAACTCAAGGCTGATTGGATTCAGAGTATTCATCTTGGGCTTGCAGTCAACAATGTATGTACTATTACAGGATACAAAGGCTTGACTCCAATGATCAATTCTGCTTCACTTGTTCGCGTTGATGAGGGCCGTACGACTTACGGAACACTTGGTGTTGATGACAAACGACTGTTCCCACTGACACGTACCTTCTCTTTTAATGTTGCAGTTAATTTCTAATTATCAAAAGGAAAACGGTTATGAAGAAATATATTTTTAGTGTAGTATTCCTTTCCACAGCAATCCTTACAAGCTGTTCGTTGGATGAAACACCACAAAGTAAGTTTAAAGAAAGTGAAGCTTTTGCCAACTCTACACTTACCTATGTGAACTCTGTTGCTAAGGTTTATTCGGAGATTGGTGATGGAATATATGGTGGTACGGATGCTATCCACTGTCTGCAGGAGTTTACTTCTGATGAAGCTATCCTCCCAGGAAGGCAGGGTGACTGGGTAGATGGTGGTAAATGGCAGAACTTCTTCCTGCATAATTTCGCATCATCAGTGGATACTTACAACAACAACTGGAAGAATATCTATAAGATTATTGGGCAGTGTAATGGGTCAATAGACCAGTTGACACCACTACTTACTGACCATCCAGACTATAAAGCATACGTGTCTGAGTTGCGTGCATTGCGTGCTATCTACTATTATTATGCTATGGACTTGTTTGGACAGGTACCTGTTGTAACCTCTTCCACACAGAGTATCAAGGATGTTAAGCAGAGTAACCGTTCTGAAGTGTTTGACTTTGTAGTGAAAGAACTCACGGAAGTGTTGCCAGAACTTGCTCCTGATCAGAGTCAGAAGACTGGTAAATACTATGGACGTATCACCCAACTATAGCTTACATGTGTCTTGCAAAGTGTGCTTTGAATGCTCCTGTCTATAAAACGGATGCAACAGCCATTGATAGCTATAAGGCTTTCGTTGGTGATGATAAGTCAAAAGCCTGCAAAGCGAGTGAGACTCTTGGCGCAAATGTTACTGCAATGGGTAAAAATATCATGATGACTGTTGACGGAACATCACGTAATTGCTGGGAAACAGTTAAGTATTGCGTTGACAAGATCGCTGGTTTAGGTTATTCACTATCTCCTAATTATGCAGATAACTTCGTTACTCAGAACCAGAACTCCAACGAAAACATCTTCGTTCGGCCCAATGACGACAAGACTTATAAGATTACTGACTACAATCTTATCCGCTCTGTACACTATAATCATGCCAGTGCAGCTGGCTTCAATGGGTGGAATGGTGCATGTGGTACGGTTCAAGCCATGAAGGTTATGGGTTATAAGGAGAGCGATGAAGACCCACGTCTGCGTCTGAACTACTGGGTTGAGCAGGAATACACCCAACAGACTGGTAAGATTGTTGATGATGGAGTAGGTGGTCCACTTACTTATAAGCCATTGGCAGTAAAGGTTGACTTCGATAATAATGCTGATAAGCATGACGTTAAGTGTGCTGGTGCACGTTTTAAGAAGTATGAATACGATCCAACAGCAGCCGCACAGGGACAGTATAACAATGACCTTGTTATCTGGCGTTACGGTGATGCCGTGTTGATGAAGGCTGAAGCAGAGTATCGATTAGGTAATACTGCAGACGCCCTAACACTTGTCAATCAGATTCGTAGTCGTGCACATGCTACTGCACGTACATCACTTACCCTCAATGATATCCTCAATGAGCGTATGATAGAGCTGGCTTGGGAAGGCGTTCGTAGGCAAGATCAGATTCGTTTCTGCACCTTTACACAGCCAACAGCTGACCGTTATCCTAATGTTTGGCATAATGCTTCAGCTGGTGATTACAATGATGATACTCAAGGTTATACCTGTGTTTACCCTATTCCTTACGAAGTGTTGAACCTAAATAAGAATCTTCATCAGAATCCAGGTTACACTAAGTAGGTAGTTTACTCTCTGATTTTTTTGGTCGGAATGCCTCATGCATTCCGACTTTTTTTTATGTTTATGAGGCTTGTATGGGCGTGTATTCTCTTCAAAGATATTCCTTGTTACTGTCTTCTTTTCAGATTATAATATGTACTTTTGCAGTAAAGAATATTACTAACGTGAGTATATATGGTATCTATTGTACCTATAACCAGAGGGAAGCGTATCTTTCTTATGGGAATTAAAAACTTAAAACGATGAAAAAACAACTTCTAACTATGGCACTTGCATGTGCTATGACGATGTCTGCATCAGCTCAGATGGGGACTAATCCGAAGTGGCTTGGTGATGCAATCTTCTATCAGATTTATCCATCTTCCTATATGGATACAGATGGAAATGGTATAGGTGACCTGCCTGGTATCACCCAAAAGCTTGATTATATCAAGTCACTTGGCGTCAATGCGATATGGTTGAACCCTGTCTTTGAGTCTGGTTGGTTTGATGGTGGCTATGATGTGATAGACTTTTATAAGATAGATCCACGCTTCGGAACGAATACTGACATGGTGAACCTTGTCAAAGAAGCACACAAAAGGGGCATAAAGATATGTCTCGACTTGGTTGCTGGCCATACAAGTACAAAGTGTCCATGGTTCAAGGAGAGTGCCAATGGTGATAGGAACAGTCGTTACTCAGATTATTTTATTTGGACGGACAGCATCTCAGAAGGGGACAAGAAGGAGATTGCTGAACGTCATAAAGAAGCCAATCCAGCCTCAAGTACCCGCGGACGTTACGTAGAGATGAATGCAAAGCGTGGTAAATATTATGAGAAGAACTTCTTTGAATGTCAGCCAGCACTAAACTATGGCTTTGCAAAGCCCGACCCTAACCAGCCTTGGGAGCAACCTGTGACAGCTCCAGGACCACAGGCTGTACGTCGGGAGATGCGCAATATCATGGCTTTCTGGTTTGATAAAGGTGTGGATGGCTTCCGTGTAGACATGGCATCATCCCTTGTTAAGAATGACAGTGGTAAGAAAGAGGTGTCAAAGCTTTGGAATGAGATGCGTGAATGGAAGGATAAGAACTATCCAGAGTGCGTGTTAATCTCTGAATGGAGCGATCCTGCAGTGGCTATTCCAGCGGGTTTTAATATCGACTTCATGATTCATTTCGGGATAAAAGGCTATTCTTCACTCTTCTTCGACCGTAATACGCCGTGGGGTAAGCCATGGCCAGGACAGGATATATCAAAGGATTATAAGTTCTGTTACTTCGATAAGGCTGGTAAAGGTGAGGTAATGGAGTTCGTTGATAACTTCTCTGATGTCTATAATGCTACGAAGAATCTTGGTTATATAGCTATTCCATCTGCCAATCATGACTATCAGCGTCCGAATATCGGTACACGTAACACCCCCGATCAGCTGAAAGTGGCTATGACTTTCTTCCTGACAATGCCAGGAGTACCATTCATTTATTACGGAGATGAGATCGGTATGAAGTATCAGATGGACCTGCCAAGCAAGGAAGGTAGTAACGAACGTGCCGGTACCCGTACGCCAATGCAATGGACATCTGGTCCTACTGCAGGCTTCTCTACCTGTAATCCGTCTCAGCTTTACTTCCCTGTAGATACTGAAAAGGGTAAGTTGACCGTTGAGGCGCAACAGAATGACCCACGTTCTCTGCTGAATTACACCCGTGAACTCACCCGTTTGCGTCATTCACAACCTGCTTTGCGTGGCAATGGCGACTGGATTTTGGTGAGCAAAGAGTCCCAGCCTTATCCTATGGTGTACAAACGTACGTCAGGAGGTGAGACCGTTGTTGTTGCAATTAACCCCAGTGACAAGAAAGTTTCTGCAAATATTGCGCATCTTGGTAAAGCAAAGTCATTGATAATGACGGGTAAGGCAGGTTACAAAACAGGTAAGACGGAAGATGCTGTTGAACTCAATGGAACCTCTGCAGCAGTATTTAAGATAGCTGAATAAGAACTGGCTACCCAGAAAAAGGAAAAGAGAGTGTGTCAAAATTGATACATCCTCTTTTTGTTCTTCCTTTACCTTGTCTACGACATAATTCGTTATTTACTGCAGCTATGCTGCTAATTTCATATAAAATGATTTATTGGGCTTTAAATAGCCTATATAAACTTGTATAGAGTATCTGAAGGTTACAAAAAGTACCTCCATAACGGCTTTTAGTTCCTTGAGATTGGTTTTTCTACACATTTTCCCTATGTTAAAGGCTATAGCAAAGAAGGCAAAGTCCATATTGACCTTGTCTTTTCCAAAATGCCTAAACCTCTTATAGGCTTTATTATATTTTGTTTGTCCAAAAACAGCTTCAGGTTCTATGCATCTTCGTCCTCGATGCTTGATGCCTTCTTCCGAGGTCAGTAGTTCCCGTGCCTTTTGTTTATAGTGCTGTAGTTGGTGGTTTACTTCTATAATTCTGTTCCCTCTTGCCTTAAAACATGAGCCTCTCAACGGACAACCATCACAGCGTTCTGCCTGATAACGTACGCTGTAAGTAACGAATCCATTAGAGGTTAGGGAACGCTTCAAGCCTATACGCTTCATATGCTGTCCCATAGGGCAGACGTAGAAATCCTGTTCCTTATTATAATAAAGGCTTGCGGGACTGAATGGGTTAGGTGTGTAGCGTGGACGCTGCTCTTTATGGAAGTAGTTATACTTCACATAGGCTTCCATATTATGTATGTCCATGAACAGATAGTTCTCCTCGGAGCCATACCCTGAATCGGCTACGACAGTCTTGGCATAACGATGATAGCGTGATTTGAAAGACTCCAAGAAAGAAGAAAGTGTGAGCGTGTCTGTACGGTTAGCATAGAGTGCAAAGTTGGTGATAAACTGGTTCTCAGTTGCTATCTGCAGATTATATCCAGGCTTAGTCTGTCCGTTCCGCATAGCATCTTCCTTCATGTGCATAAACGTGGCATCAGGGTCGGTCTTGCTGTAGGAGTTTCTCTCTCCCATAATCTCAAGGTGTTGGTCATACTCCTGGAGTTTATTACGTTTATTCTCAAGCTCTTTAAGCTGTTTTTTCTTGGTTCTAACAGCCAGCTTCTCTTCTTTTGTCTTAGGCTCAGGGGCTGATTCCAAAGACTTGTTCAATTCCTTGGATATTTCATCGAGCAGAGCTGCAGTAAACTCGACACCTTCTGTCTTAGCGGCATTATCCTGCGCTATGACATCATCAATTTGAAGCAAGAGTGTGCGTATTTGTTCCTGCAACTTGGTGCGGTTCTTTTCCACGGTTCTCTTCCAAACGAAGGTATACTTGTTGGCTTTCGATTCTATCTTTGTGCCGTCAATATATTCAACGTCAAGACTTATCAAACCTTTGGCTGCAAGTATTAATACAACCTGTGTGAAGATATTGTTGATTTCCTTTTTCACACGATTACGAAAACGATTGATGGTAATAAAATCAGGCTGTTCATATCCTGCCAGATAGATGAAATGAATGTCACGCTTGAGGAGCGACTCTATACGACGGCAGGAATAGATATTATTCATGTAGGCGTAAAGAATCACCTTGAGCATCATTTGTGGATGATAAGGCTTGCGACCACTGGGCTTATAAAGCTTGTAGACATTATCCAACATAAGATTATCCACCAAGGCATCTAAAAGACGAACAGGGTCATCTTCTGCGATATCCTTATCGATTCTTTGAGGAAAAAGAATCATTTTCTTGTGTATGTAAGAACGAAAGTGTACCTTTGTCATAATGAGAATTTTTGAATGCCTAAAGGTACAAAAACTTTAGGAAATAGCAAAGCCCTGGCTTGAGAAAGACGGGGCTTTGTGCATAAAAAAGAGGATGTGGACATTTTGACACACCCTCTTTTTCTATGTCTGTATCAGAACTTCTTAGTATTGAATCATGTTCTTTTCCATGCTTACTACTTGGTGTCCTGATGTTTTTTCAATGTGTTCTGCTTGATACTGTCAGCCCTAAGTTCCATCTGTGTCTCCCTATAAGCTTTTAATATCGGGTCCTCCTTTTCTCCTATCTTGTCCATTTTCTTGAACACTTCACGCAGTTGTGCGACGTGTCTCTTATCCCTCCGATAACGTTTATCAAGCATTACGCCTAAGTCGAAACCTCCAAGAACTGCGCGTGGACGCTTCTCCAGGATGTCACGTTTCGGCATCTTCTCTAGTAAGGCACGCCCATCAACCATCTGTTTCCCCACGACAACCACTTCGTCAAGATAGTGTTCAGCAGGGAAAAGGAAGACAGTATCACGAAGAACCTCCTCACGCAAGAGCTTCTCAGGGGCATAACCCTTCTTCTTGAAGCTTGCTGTCTGGAACGAATCAGGTAACTGAATGAGTCCTTCCCAAGTAGTCATCCCCACTCGTTTGCCGTCTGCCATGACCATCACATCCCGTATTGGGAAGTGAGATGCACCGTCACACACCAATACTTGCTGGGCATGTAAAGGCGCGAATTGTAGCATCAGCCACAGGAAAGATATAGCAATACGTACGTTCATAGTGAGCTGTTCTTTGCGACAAATTTACATAAAACTTTCCTTATACTCTTCCTTCTGTTTCTTTTTTTATGTTGTTTGAATAGCGTTCTAATATTGTTTAAGATGGTATTGCTCATGCTTCACACTGCAGATACTCTGCTTTTGTACCTCTTTTGTATGTGTTTTATGTTTGTGAAGTGCGTGCTTTAGAATGGTTTTCTATGCGTCTTATTTAATTATCTAAGCGTGATAAAGTATTATCTAAGTCTGATAAAGTATTATCTAAGCGTGATAATTAATTATCTAAGCGTGATAATAGAAAATAGTACGGGTAAAACAAAAACAAATCCTATAGGAAACGGAAGCGAATCCTATAGGAAATGATGATGAAACGTGTATAAAATTGATTGCGAAATCAGTGTTCTATCTTGCACGCATAGCATTAAGTACGGCGAGAACCATCACGCCGACATCGGCAAAGACAGCCCATCCCATGTTTGCAAAGCCAACGGTTGCGAGGAGTAGGACAGCCACTTTGATGCCGATAGCAAACCAAGCATTCTCTTTTGCAATGAAGATCGTACGATGAGAGAGGCGAATGGCAAGGGCAATCTTCGATGGTTTGTCGTCCATCAGTACTACGTCAGCAGCTTCAATGGCAGCATCACTGCCCAAAGCACCCATTGCTATGCCTACGTCAGCACGTGCTAATACGGGAGCATCGTTGATACCATCGCCGACAAAAGCCAGAGATGTACCGGTCTGCTTATCCTTTAATAGTCGTTCTACATGGCTTACCTTATCAGCAGGGAGTAGTTCGGCATGATACTCCGTGACGCCCGTTTGCTCAGCAACTTGTCGTGCTGCCTCATCCCGATCACCAGTAAGCATGACGGTTCTTTGTACCCCCAGACGCTTCAACTGTTCGATGGCTTTACGTGCATCATCCTTCAGTTGGTCGGCAATGAGTATGTGTCCAGCGTATTGTCCGTCGATAGCTACATGCACTGTAGTACCCGTATGGTGTGCACAAAGCTTACATGCATGAGGCTTGATACCGAGTGTTGCCATCATTTTGTCGTTCCCCACACTGACTGTCTTCCCATTGATAACAGCCGTGATACCCTGTCCTGCAATCTCCTTAGTGTCAGTTACCACGCAACTGTCAGCCTCATTGGGATACGCATTGCGTAAGGCAATGGCGATGGGGTGTGTAGAGAAGCGTTCCACATGGGCTGCCAGATGGAGCAGTTCCTTCTCATCAATCGTATCAGGGTGCACCGCTTCCACTTCAAAAGAGCCATGTGTGAGTGTTCCTGTCTTGTCGAATACCACTGTAGAGAGCTTTGCCAGTGCATCCATGTGGTTACCTCCTTTGATGAGAATACCCTTGTGAGATGCTCCACCGATACCTGCAAAGAAGGTCAATGGGATAGAAATGACCAGTGCACAAGGACAACTTACAACTAGGAAGGTTAGTGCCCGATAGAGCCAAGTGCTGAAGGCTGTGGCATAACTGTCGTAGAAGAACGGTGGGATAATGGCTAAGGCAAGTGCTGCTATTACCACAATAGGGGTATAAACACGGGCAAAGCGACGAATGAGTGACTCACTCTTCGACTTGTTTTCGCTTGCGTTCTCAACAAGTTGTATAATCTTTGATGCGGTAGAGTCGTTGAAAGCCTTCGTTACTTTCACCTTTAATACCCCCGATAGGTTCACACATCCCGATATGACATCGTCTCTCTTGGCTACATCGCGTGGCATACTCTCCCCCGTAAGGGCTACGGTGTTTAGGCTCGAAGCACCTTCCAGCACTGTTCCGTCAAGTGGAATCTTCTCTCCAGGTTTGATGATGACAGTCTCTCCAACGCTTACTTCTTCAGGATTGACTTCCTTTACCTCCCCGTTTCGCTCCACATAAGCCACGTCAGGACGTATGTCCATCAGCTCAGAGATAGAGTCGCGTGCCTTGTCTTCCGCATAATCTTCGAAGAGTTCACCCACTTGGAAGAACAACATCACGAAGACCGCTTCAGGAAACTGCGTCTCTGCACCAGGTAGGAAACCTATCAGGAGAGCTCCGATGGTAGCCAATGCCATCAGGAAATCCTCATCAAATGGATCTCCCCTCCATGATCCCTTCTATAGCTTCACCTAACACATCATAACCGATAAGTAGGTAAGGGGCGAGATAAACAAGCAGGACCTGCCATGTAGCCAGTCCTGCATAACGCTCCACAAGCCATGCTCCTGCCAGGAGAATAGCTGCGAGAATGATTCTTAAAAGTTTCTTATTCATAATCCAAATACCTGTTACTGCTTAATATTCTGCAGCAAAGGTAAGGATAATGTTTTGCAACTGGGTTGCAAAGTGTGTTGTAGTTAGGTTCTTTCTGTCGTGTTATAACCCCAAGATAGCCTCAGGCATGATTCCTAATATATGGCAAATTTTTCCTGCAAGACTAAGTCCAGGTTCACTTTTCCCGCTTACATAATCGTTAACTCGGCTTGGACTGACACCCAATTCTTGTGCTAATTGCTTCTGTGTTATCTTCTTTTCTTTCAGACTATATCGTATGAGTTCTGCAGGAGAAGGCTTTTCTATAGGGTAATATACCTTCTCATATTCTTCTACTATGTCACTCATAAGTTCTAACTCTATGCAGTTTGGATTATCTCTTGGCGTAGAGTCGTTAACCAAAGGGAGTAGATCTTCTATCCTTTGAAGTGCAAATTCATATTGTGTCTTAGTAATTTCCGTCATTGATATATCCTTTTTAATAGTTTATATGGTTGTTATATCTTTAATTTTATCGTATTGTTTATGTGTCCCGACAAACCGTATATAAATACGTTGGATAGTGAATTGCACAACAACTACTAAACGATATTTGTTTCCATGGATGTTGAATACATATCTTTGGTTACCTACCATGTCGGTATCTCCATAGTCTTGACGAATGTCTCCAAGCGAATGCCAGGTGCGACGACAGGCTATATCATACCACCGTTCTAATGGAACTTTGGCATCATTGTATTCTCTTTGCTCATAAAAGAGCTTTAATTTTTTATGTGAAATGATCCTCATTCTGCTGCAAATATAATCAAATATTTCGTAAATCAGAATTATTCGCATGTTAAAATCCTATATATCAAAATAAAAATATTAGAAAGGAAGTCTCTTGAAAGCTTATTATACCCTTTATTATAAGCATAGCTTTTTTTAGTTTTACTCTTTTACTTTCTTGCTTTTCCTTACCTTTGCACCCATGAAAATAGGAACAATAGATTTAGGGGAACGCCCATTGTTCTTGGCCCCGATGGAAGATGTGACGGATATAGGCTTCCGAAAGATGTGTAAACGCTTTGGGGCAGCAATGGTTTATACGGAATTTGTCTCGGCTGATGCTATCATTCGGAGTATTAAGTCGACACTGTCAAAGATGGTGATTGATGATGGTGAGCGCCCAGTTGGTATACAGATATACGGTCGGGATGTAGCTTCTATGGTTGAAGCTGCAAAGATTGTTGAGCAGGTAAAGCCTGATGTGATAGACATTAACTTTGGTTGTCCTGTAAAGAAGGTGGCAAACAAAGGTGCTGGGTCAGGTATGTTGAAGAACATTCCTTTATTGTTGGAGATAACACGTGAGGTCGTTAAGGCTGTGAAAGTTCCTGTAACGGTGAAGACTCGGTTGGGTTGGGATCATGATCACCTTATCATTACCGATCTGGCAGAGCAACTTCAGGATTGTGGAATACAAGCTTTGACCATCCATGGACGTACGCGTGCACAGATGTATACTGGTGAAGCAGACTGGACTTTGATAGGTGAAGTAAAGAAGAATCCACGTATTCATATTCCTATTATTGGTAATGGCGATGTGACAAGTGTTGAGGATGCCCGCGAAAAGTTCGATCGTTATGGTGTGGATGCAGTGATGATAGGTCGTGCAACCTTTGGTTGTCCATGGTTATTCAACCAAAGTGGAAAGGAACTTTCACTCGATGAGAAGATTGATATACTTGAAGAAATGCTGAGAATCAATGTTGAACGGATTGATGAGTATCGTGGTATTCTCCATACACGTCGGCATTTGGCAGCATCACCTATCTTTAAAGGTATTCCCGACTTTAAGCAAACACGTATCTCAATGCTTCGTGCAACGAAGATGGATGAGCTTTTTACTATCTTGGAAGAATGCAGAGAAAAGTTGAAAGAGGCATAAAGCAATAGGGCTTATGGAATGAAGAGTTCCGTAAGCCCTATTACTTTTCTTTCGTAACCAGATGAGATTACGCCGTCAAAGTAGCCATTTACTTATATTCGTTCCTGTTTCAAGGCTTTCCCATCTAAGGTATATGCTGTGAAAACACCGTGTTCATAGGTCATGAATGTGGGGACATTTCCACCCTTAGGGAATGTTATTGAACCGAGATTGCATACCAAGGTACCATCCTGTTGGCTTAGTTCCCAGAGGTGAGTGTGCCCATATACGATAGCATCTACGTGCCCTTGTGGCATTTTCTCCTTATTATATATATGTCCATGGGTAAGAAACAACTTACGACCCTCGTCAACCAGTAACGTATAGTCCCCCATCATAGGGAACTTCAGTAGCATTTGGTCGACTTCAGCATCACAGTTTCCTCTCACAGCAATGAGGTCATTGGCACGTTTGTTCAGTGCTTCAACGATTCCTTTAGCATCGATTCCCTCTGGAATAGAGTTGCGTGGACCGTAATTAAGTATGTCACCGAGGATACAAAGCATGTCGCAATGCTCTCTGTCATAGAACTGTAGCACCTTCTCCAAGGCTGGTAAACAGCCGTGAATGTCTGATACAAGTAGATATTTCATTCTTTTCTTCTTTATTATTCTCCCACAAAGGTACGTTAATTCATTGAGATATCCCTTATATTTAAGACCTACTAACATATTACCAGACTGTTTTCCTTAGACAGAAAAATCATTTACAATATTGCTCTTTGCCTGGTGTCGTGTTTTTAAAGATAAGACACTATTTCTCCATTTGTAACATTCAGATATCCAATATGTTATGAAGGGCAAAGTAAAAGACGCCCTTTTTACACTTCAAAAGGGCACCTTTTACACGTCAAAAGATGCCCTTTTACATTGCAAAAGGTGCTCTTTTACATTGCAAAAGAGCATCTATTGTTTTGCACATGTTGATTTTTTATTACATTATAAGCATTCCCCGTCTCTGTATCTATTCTCTATCTGTGAGTTATAATAGCCTTTTTGCATCTCATACAGTTCTGTTTTGTAAGGAAAGAATACCGATATTCCATGGTAAGAGGGTTCTGTAGAGCTTTCTTTTTTATTAATAGAAAGAATCAATTGATTATTATATATTGTACGAAATACGCTTATAAAGCTTATTGTATCCTTGTTTTCGTGGCGATAAAATATTTTTTTTAAGAAATATCTGTGATTAATTTGTTCGTTTAAAAGTTTTATTTATATTTGCGAAATAAAATAATATCGTGTTTATGAATCTAGAGAATACTAATTTTATAACCTACCTTTTGATATGAAAAGACTCATACTAATTTCACTATTGGTGCTGACAGCGGTGGTAAGCTATGCGCAGCAACCATTTACTTCTAAGGGAGTCGTCGTCGATGAGACTGGAGAAAGCGTTATAGGTGCTACGGTTCAGGTCGTTGGAGACGCAAAGAATATCACGGCGACAGACATGGATGGCAACTTTACTTTGAACAACTTGAAGCCTGGAGCTAAGCTGACCGTCTCTTATGTCGGCATGAAAACTATAGTGATTCCAGCACGACCGACGATGAAAATCACTATGGTCAATGAGAATTCTACACTGGATGAAGTTGTCATCACAGCCTTCGGAGAACAGAAACGTTCAGCTTTTACGGGTTCAGCTGCTATTGTTGACTCGAAGAAAATTGAGAATAAGCAACTCAATAATGTGATGAGTAGCTTGAAGGGTGAGGCTGCTGGTGTGCAGATCGTAGACAATAGTGGTGAGCCAGGAGCTACTCCTGCCATCCGTGTACGTGGTTTCAGCAGTATCAGTGCTGGTCAGGCACCACTTATTATCGTGGATGGTGCACCTTATGATGGCGGTTGGAATAACCTTAACCCAGCCGATGTCGCATCGGTTACAGTACTGAAAGACGCTTCTTCAACAGCCCTTTATGGTGCGCGTGGTGCCAATGGCGTTATCATGGTGACCACAAAACATGCACAAGCAGGTAAGGCACACATAGCAATTGATATGAAATGGGGTGTTAACAGTCGTATTAAACGAGACTATGAAACGATTTCTGACCCTGCTAAATACTATGAATTATATTATAAAGCATTATATAATTATCAAGTAAATGGTTTAGGATTAACACCTGCTCAAGCTACGATTGCCGCTAATAAGCAATTGATTTCTTCTGGTGCATCTGGTGGTTTGGGTTATCCAATCTTCACTGTTCCTGCTGGAGAAGAGCTCATTGGGGCTGATGGACGTATCAATCCAAATGCTACATTAGGCCGTGTCTTCAATTATAAAGGTAAAGACTACATGATAAAACCTGATAATTGGGAGAACTTAGGGTTCCGAAACGGCTTGCGAAAAGAGTATGATATCAGCCTGACAGGAGGTAGTGACAAGATGCAGTACTATCTTTCTTTAGGATATTTGAACAATGAAGGTATTGCTTATTACTCTGATTTCAATCGTATTACAGTACGTGCTAAGGCTGATTATGAGGCTTTGGATTGGTTGAAAGTTGGTACAAACGTGAACTTCAGTCGTACAAAGTATCATGTAATCCCATCTGATGGCAATGGTCTTTTCTATCAAATTAACAATATGGCGCCCCTCTATCCTGCCTATATACGTGATGGACAGGGTAATATACTGACGGACGAAAATGGTCCAATGTACGATTATGGAGCTGGCTCAGTGATTGGTTATATGCGTCCAGTGTTGCCTAATCTTAATCCATTACAGGAGAATCGTTTGAATACAAACACTAGTAAGAACAACATGTATTCGTTCTTTGGCTATGCTGATATTATGCCAATTACTGGGTTAAAGATTACTCTTAATGGCGCAGTAACAAGCTATGACTCTCGTGGAACAGAGGCAACACAACCATTTTATGGATACAGTCATACGGCTTACCCTACTGGTTTCGTATCAAGATCAAGTGATCAGACTTACTCATATAACTTCCAACAGCTCGCAAATTACCATCATGAATTTGGTCATCATCACATGGAATTACTCTTAGGACACGAGTTCTATCGTAGTAGTTATGAGAATTTGTTCGGCTCAAAGACTGGTATGGCATCTTACTTTACCAATCAGACACTGGCTGGAGCTATTAAATTAGACAATACAGGTGAGTCTGGTAATAGTATTTATGAGTCAGAAGGCTTCTTCTTCCGTGGTCAATACGATTACGATCAGAAGTATTTCGGAAGTGTTTCTTACCGTCGTGACGCCTCAAGTCGCTTCGATCCAGATCATCGTTGGGGTAACTTCTATTCTGTAGGAGGTGCCTGGATTCTCACAAAAGAGAAGTTTATGAAGCCTTTCCGTTGGATGAATATGTTGAAGTTGAAGGCTTCTTTTGGTCAGCAAGGAAATGATAATATCGGTGATTTCCATTATATTGATACTTACAACATCGTGAATAGCAATGGTAAGGTTGGTCTGGTACTCAATGAAAAGGGTAATCCTAATATCACTTGGGAAACCAATAACAACTTCAATGTTGGTTTTGACTATGAAGTTTTGAATAGTCGGATACGCGGAAGTGTTGAGTATTTCTATAAGAAAACGACTGATATGCTCTGCTTTGTGTTCGCACCTTATTCTGCTGGTTATAGTGGAATGTATGACAATATTGGTGATATGGTGAACCAAGGATTGGAGTTTGACCTCTCAGCTACACTTCTTAGAACCAAGAATATCAATTGGGATGTGAACTTTAATGCCACAACTTACAAGAACAAAATTACCCGATTGGCAGATGCTCTTAAGGCAGATCTCGTCGTAGATGGGCATGCTGGTTATATGAATGGTAGCAGACTCTATGCTGAAGGACTCCCTATTTACGAATGGTATATCCCACGTTATGCTGGTGTATCAAGTGAAGGAAAGGCTATGTGGTACTACAATGATACGGATGGAAGCCTCAAGACGACTGATGTCTATGGTAATGCAGACTATTATGCATGTGGAAGTCCACATCCAGACCTCTATGGTGGATTCGGCACAACACTAACAGCTTATGGCTTCGACTTGTCCGTTTCTTTCTCTTACTCCCTTGGTGGGAAGTCTTGTGACTATGGTTATGAAGGGATGATGGGCGTTCCGAGTGGCACATCTACTGGCCTTGCAATTCATAAAGATATGCTTAATGCATGGTCAGAGACCAATACCTCAAGTAATATCCCACGTTGGCAATACAATGATGCGAACTCTTCTTCACTTAGTGATCGCTTCCTTATCAGTGGAAGTTACTTGACTTTGCAGAATCTTAACTTCGGTTATACACTTCCAAACCATCTGATTCAGCGTTTTGGATTGGGTAGTATACGTGTTTATCTGGCTGCAGATAACCTGTATTACTGGAGCAAACGTAAGGGCTTTGACCCACGTGGATCGTTCTCAGGAGGTAGTAGTACGGCAACTTATAGCCCTTCCAGAACAGTCTCTGGCGGTATTAAAGTTACATTCTAATGTCATTTCAAATGAAAAAAAACAAAATTATGAAACACCGTATATTAAGATATCTCTTCTCGTTGACGTTTGTTGCAACGACATTTAGCCTTGGAGGATGTATTGATACCATTGATCCGTCATCAATACTTACTGCCCAGCAAGTGAAGAATCTTACTTCTTCACAACAAAGTTTGCTGAATGGTATCATCTCTTATGTGATTGATATCAATTCATGGGGTAGTAGTGGGTATCCTACTAATGACTGGGGTTATCCTTGTCAGATGTTCTATAGAGAGGTTCTTGGGGCTGATTTCCCTGTCTATAGTAGTAACTATAGCTATTGGCCATCTGTAGAAAGCGGTACAGAAACGCGTTTTAAGGCTTATTACACTTATCGTTATTATTACAATTTCATAGCTACTTGTAATAATCTTGCAAGTGTTATAGATCCTGCAACGGCGTCTGAGACCTCAAAGAACTACCTTGGTATAGCATTGACTTATCGTGCAATGGCTTATTTAGACATAGCTCGGCAGTTCGAATTTAAGCCAACTGGTATCGCAAGTCTGGATGATAAGGCTACGAAAGACAATATATGGGGACTTACAGTGCCCATCGTTACAGAGAAAACACCCGACTCTGAGATGCGTCATAATCCACGAGCTCCTTTCTATAAGATGTATCGTTTCATCCTAACAGACCTTGATAATGCAGAAAAGTATCTACAAGGTTATGTACGTTCTGATAAGAAAATGCCCGATCTTAGTGTTGTTTATGGATTGAAAGCACGCCTTTGGTTGGAAATGGCAAGCCGTTTTGACAAATCCAGTTCGGACTTAGATAAGGCGATAGCAGCTGAAGATTCAACGACAATAACGTATGATAAGTTAGGCATTCATACGGCTCGTGAGTGTTATGAGAAGGCTCGTGACTATGCACGATTGGCTTCTACAGGATACAGTCCTGTGACAGAAACGGAGTGGCTTGACCCTAAGACAGGATTCAATACGCCTAATCAAGCATGGATGTGGTGCTTAGGTTACAGTACACGTGAGCAGATACCATATATCTATTATACGTTTACAAGTAGTGTAACAACCGAGACTGACTGGGGATTGACACGTGCTTATGAGGCTTTCCGCATGATAGGTAGTTGGCTATATGGGCAGATCGGGCAAGGTGACTGGCGCCGTTATTCATGGGTTTCACCTGATGCTGCGGGTACACATGACGGTTACAAGCAGTATGATTCTCTGATGATTGCAGGTCATAAAGTACAGAATTCTCTGTTAGATGAGGAGGAATGGAAGGCTCTTCCAGCTTATGTAAACACGAAATTCCGTCCTGCAAAGGGTAATAGGGTAGACACTTACGAGGGACAATTCATTAGTTTGCCTTTGATGCGTGTAGAGGAGATGAAGTTTATCGACATTGAATGCACTGCACATCTCGACGGTGTAGCTGCCGGTGTAGCTGCTTTGAAGTCGTTCATCAATGACTATCGTTACACGGATGGCTCTTATCAGGCTGGTAATGCTACCACTATGGATGAGTTTATAAAGGAGTTGTTGATACAGAAGCGTATTGAGTTTTGGGGAGAAGGTCTTGTTTACTTTGATAATAAACGCCTTGCTCAGCAGATCAGACGCAAAGATAATACTAATTATGAGCCTAATGCGCAAATCAATTCCAAGGCTGGTTATGTTTGTCCATGGCTCAATTACTTCATATTGGAGTATGAAACACATAACAATGTGGCATGTAAGCCGAACCCAGATACGTCTGGAAGTCTTACAGTAACCAATCAATAACTAACTGGAATTTGATCAATAAATCATAACGAAAAGGCAGATCCTAAAGCTGAACATACTGTTTCGGCTTGGGGTCTGCCTTCTTTTAATCTTAATGCTATGGAAGTAAAGGATATCTTTGAACTACGAAAGCAAGGGCGAACTGAGGAGGCTTATGCAGCTATCGTCCCTATGTATGCAACGCATAAGGGACATTACACCACGATAGCGATGTTCTGGGTGGGGGTTGACATGATGCAGTTACGCTATCAGCAGCGCCGATTAGAAGAAGCTTACAAATCTTTCAGAGTTTGATGCGACTCTATCCGACAATGGAGGATAAGGATTTGAAAGGGCAAAGTGCCATGATGCGTGCTGCAATACTTGTCTTCGAGCATCATCCTTCATTCTCAATGATCAGCTTCATCACGCAGTGGGGCATCACCAGACTTGCTGATGAAGACTGGACAACAGGGCAAAGTAACGGGCATCCAGTCCCTTCAACGGGGATGCGTATTGTGGGAAAAGTGTTCAAAGAGGTTGAGGCTACACCAACAGTTGACGTTGCATTGAAAGCTGCACCTATATTGGCAGAGGCGTTGAAGCACAGCCCTTATAACATGAATAATCAGCGTTATAAAGCCATAGTCTATCGTATCATGGGGAAGAAAGACAAGGCTATTGAGATTTATCTACGTCTTATATCCAAGCATCGACAGTCTTATCTCTTTCATGAGTTGTCCAATCTCCTTGATGATGAGCAACAAAAGATAGCTTTACTCTGCAAAGCTATCTCGTCACAACGTGAAGAGAAGTTCCGTCAGCGTATGCGTTATACGCTGGCAGGTTTGCTATTCAGTCGTGATAAGGCCAGGGCGAAATACGAATTGGACAAGTGTATTGCAGCACGTAAGCAAGCTGGATATGCCATTACGTGGGAGATGCAGAATCTTGCAGCAAGCTTGGCAGAGGTGATACCCGTCACTGAAGTGGATGAAAAGAGTTTTTATCGTCAGCAGGAAGCTGTCATTCGGGAGATGACAAAACTCAGTTGATAGTATAAATCCAGTGCAGTCTTTCTGTAGGTAAGCACAGTTAAGTTCTCATTATCTTCGAACTATAGCACCCCCTGATGAGGAACACACTTGCTTTCCTGCCTTTTGTTTCCTTTGTATAATGCCCCTATAGGCATGATGTGATAGGATGTTGCGGGGCGAAGGTCGTATCCTTTATTGCCTGAAATGTGAGGATCGGGAAAGAAAAAGGACCAGGTAGAAGGAGTAGAATATGGGAAAAGCTAAGAGGAAAGATTATTTACAGTTTTGTGAAGTGGTCTCTTTGTAAAATCAGTTAATGTGCTAAAAAACGGCTTCTGTATCGTTTTGAAAACCAATAGGTTACAGGAGGTGTTTTAAAAGGTGCCCTTTTGCGTTGTAAAAGGGCACCTTTTACACATCAAAAGGGCATCTTTTACCATGTAAAAGGGCGTCTTTTAGAAGGCAAAAGAGCATCTATTAAATTGTGAGTAAGAATAATCCTTACAAAAGGGAGGTGTAAGTTGTGTTTTAAGATATTTCCTGCTATTCATCAAACAATGGCTACCGTGCCTGCAGAGGCTGTACGAATATGAAAGAATGGTTAGTCGGAAACAGGCGTAAGGAGTACACTTGCCCCGTTACTGGATGATGGATAAAACAGAAAAAGGGCTTGTACAAGGAGTGAAACCTTGACAAGCCCTTTTGTTTTTTAGCGCTATTAGCGCAATATTCGGTTGATTATTACTTCAACTTCAGATCGTAGTTCATGTCCTTAGAGTTAACTGCTGGCTCCTCAAAGTCGCTGTTAACAAGACGGAGAGTAGAGTCGTTTACTACGAGGAAGTTGGTCTTGTTGTCCTTACCAAGCTCGAACTGATAGTAAGTATTGCTCTTACCCTTTACGTCCTTCTTGATAACCTGATACTTACCAGTGTAGTTGTATGTAGTGTCAGCCTCGGTGTTTGACTTCATATAAGACTCAACAACGCTGAAGCCATTAGATGAATCCTTTGCCAAAGCAACACGATATTTGATACCAGCAACGTCTGCTGCAGGTGTCATACCCTCGTAAACAGCTGAGTCACCAGCTACTGCTGTGTCCTGAGCTGCACTGTCATTACTCTCATTGTTTGCTGTAGTCTTGCCATTGTTACAAGCTACCATAGCTGCGCAAGCAGCTACCATTAACATAATCTTTTTCATAATTATCTACTTTTGTTTCTAACTATTTTTTAACTCTCGACCTGCAAAGATATTGCATTTTATTTGTAAATCGAGAATGTTTTAACTATTATTTTATCTTAATAGGCATTGAACGCAGTTGTTGATTGCCTGCCTGATCGGTGACACGGATGACAAAATGATAGTCGCCAGTATCTATATCAGCTGGAATCTGAATGTCTTGTTTGGCGTCATAAGCCTTGTCTCCACGTGGAATGGTAAAGTCTTGGTTATATACCCATGGCTTTTTGTAGTCTTTACTATCCTTTTTCGGATCGAGTTTACAGTTGTCTTTTTGCGTACCGTGTGTGTGATGATCGAAGTTATTGTGTATTTCGATATTGTAATTGCCTAATTCTTCATTGTCAGTGAAGCGATAACGGAATGGAATCGTTTCTCCACGGCTATAGACTTGGCAATCTACAGGGTTCGCAGTGATGCCTGCGTCTGTGATAACAGGCAATTCATTGTCTTTTACAATGTCATCGTTACTAGTGCATGCAACCATAGTGAGTAGTGCAGCAATAGCTGTTAAACTGAACAAAATCTTTCTCATAATGTCTTTCTTTTGTGTGATTGAGTCTCTTTACCTGTAGAGAATGCGTACTGATTTCCGTTTCTCTATAGGTCCAGAGACTATCGTGTTGTTGTATTTTAATACTTCTTTAAGTGTTCTTACTTGATGATGAAATCCTCAATCTCCTCAGTAGTCTCACGTCCCTTATTGTCCTTTACAGTGAAGTGGATGTGATATTCGCCAGCTTGGCACTCTGCTGGAATGGTGATTTCCTTGGTAAACGTGAAGCTACCACTCTTTCCTTTGAAGCCATCAACCTTCATTTCGTGCTCTTTATCACCATGGAACTCGATCTCAATCTCATCAACTGGGTCCTTAGTCTCAATGTTTGCTGTGATAGTAAGCTTACCATTAGGTGTTCCTTCCATTGTGTTTACCTTCAGATTCTCAATCTTTGGAGCATTAGGATCTACTATTTTCTTCTTTAAAGTGATCTTTTCTTTCATGCTCTTTACGGCTCCTTCTGCATTAGTAACAGTGATGGTGCACTCATATTCGCCCTCTGTAAGTGTCTCAGGGAGGTCAAGATGCTCGTGGAAGGTAGTGTTTTTGACTCCAATATACTTGTTATTGGTGTATGATTTCTCTACTTTGTTGTTTGCATCCTTTACAAGTGTAACGTTAATGCCTGTGATTTTAGAGCTTGAAGTAATGTTACATTCCAAGTGAAGATCGCCACCAATGGTGCCAACTTTCTCGTTGTCATGTCCGAACTCCATGTCTTTGAACTCGATGTTACCGTTTGTTGTGGGCTCATCATTATTATCACAAGATGTAAGTGCCATAGTGAAAACACTCAACAGCGCCATTGCGCCAATAAAAAACTTCTTTTTCATCGTTTAATTTGTTTTTGATAAGACTTTCGTCTTGGTTTATTTACTCTTTGTTTCTTTGTTCTCGGTTGTGTGACAGGGATGCTATGGAGATATTACCTGTTGTGGCCAGCGCTCCACAAGCATCCCTTCACGTTCTCATTTTGTTTGTAGAATTAAGTGGTATATTGTTTAATTAAAATTCAAATCCAGCCATTAAAGCCACATTCCTACCAGGTTCTGGCACGTCAATAAGCCGATAAAAGCTCGTATGATCGTAATATTTACGGTTCAAAAGGTTCTCTGCGTTAAGGCTCAAGTGCAGTTTTTTATCGCCAAAGGCAAAGTCTTTTCCTGCAGAAAGGTTCAATGTGTAGTATCCAGGGGTTGGTTTCTCTGGTGGAACAATGTTGTTTTGCCTTCCAACGACGTGGAAATTAAGTGCAACGAAGCCTTCATTACCTACTTTTTGTTGGCAATAATCATACTTAAGGGTCATGTCTGCCGACCAAGGAGTTGAGAAAGGAAGCGTATAACCCTTCTTTTCACCCGACAATTGTTCTGCATATAGGTATTCACCTTTGACCTCTGCGCTTAGGAAAGGAAGTATCTTCCAGTTGGCTTGCAGCTCAAAACCAGAGCGAATGACACGACTCTGTGTGTAATAATACCACTGAAGCCCCTCATAATAGTTTGGCGTTGGGTTCATATAGATGTAGTTCGGGAAGTAATTAAGGTAAGGATCAAACTGTACAGTGACCTTATCATTCCCCCAACGAAGCCCCAAGTCTAACTGATAAGACTCCTCTGGATTGAGCGTAGGGTTACCTTTCTCATATCTGAAGATGTGATAATTGATGCCATCGGTGCCCAATTCCTTCGGAATAGGTACACGGAAGCTCTTCCCGATGTTTGCTTTCAGGATCCAATTGCCCGTAGCATAGTTGATACCAGCCGACCATGTAAGGCTGTTAAACGACTATGAAGGTCTTGAGAACGCTGTTTGTAAACGGAATCAGTGGTATTGATAGGTGTCTTGAACCAATCATTATAGCTGTGAATATTGGTTGTTACGTGGTCATATCGTACCCCCGCATTTACAATCAAGTCCTTTTTGATAGTGTATCTGTCGAAGGCGTAAGCGCCAAAGGATGTCGTTTCGAAGTCAGGGATGATGAATCCCCATCCATTACGGCGGTTATGCTGATATTCACCATTGATACCTGCGGAGAGCATGTGCTGCTCATTCAGGGCAAGACGCATCATAATGTTTGCTGTATAGGTATCTTTCTTGAACTCACGCTCCAATGTATTCGGTGGAGTTGGCATGTAACCATGTGATATTGGTTCGGAAAGTTCCTTGCGATGGTTGTTCTGATAAGCAAGATTTGCCTCAAGAGCAAGAGCCCCTTGTTGGTAAACCGTGTGGCTCATCACCTTCAGATGATTCACACTTTGGTAAGGTAAATCAATGTCACGACGCGACTTGTCATAGTCAATGCTTGACAGTCTGACTTCCAAACCATGTGCATTTGCAAAGAAACCACTCTTAGAGTAGGAGTCAGTGAGCTTCAGTTCAGTGTGGAAGTTATATCCTTTGTAGCCAATAGTGACACTTCCATCCCGTTCAAATCCAGCTGTGTTACGAAGGCGTTGATCCTTCAGTGGGATATCATAGGAGTAATATTGAATACTGTTTGTGGGTACCTTGTAATCAGCATAGTCGATAAGCGTGGTGTTAACCTTCCAATAAATGTGGTTCATAATGCCTTGCAAACGTGCAGATAAACCCAATGATTCGTTGTTACTACGGCCAAAAAGCAATACTCCTCCTTGGAATTTCTTTGTTGGAATATAGTTACTGTATAAGTTGATGACACCTCCTATGGCATCAGAACCGTACAGTAGGGCTGCCGGACCTTTCACAACCTCGATGTGATCAATGGCAAACTGGTCTATTTCCAGTCCATGGTCATCACCCCATTGTTGGCCTTCATGCTTGATACCGTCCTCTGTTACAACCATACGATTGAACCCTAAACCACGTATTGTGGGCTTGGATTGTCCCGACCCAATGCTCATCGCTTTGACGCCTGGTATATTACTGAGTGTCTGCATCAGGCTTCCTGCAAAATTGTTTTGAAGGAATTGCTTGCCAATACTGATGGTATTGACGGATGATCTCATCTGGAGATCCTTCTCTCTGTTGCCCAATACGGTTACATCCTGCATGACAATACTACTGTCGACGCCCTCTTTTGCTTTAGAAAGGAGAGGCTTTGACAGATGATTACCTGCAAACATAGCCATGCAAACAAGAGAAAGAACAAAAGCTGATAACGCTTTTTTCATTTCTAAATGTTATAGAATATTGATAAAAATAGTTGATTTCTGCACGCTTCAAGTACACGTAGACTTGATGATCAGGCAGATAAAGTATGCCGTAACATAATGGTTTGAAGCCAATAAGAGGATATAATCATCCCTTAAAGGAAATGTAACAAGACACAGTTCTCCCTTGTCTGTTACGGCAATAGTAATCCCAAACAATGTCTTTGTGGCGTTGGGAATACCTTAATTATAAACGTGTTGGGGGAGCCCTAAGGCTGATGACTTCAACTTCTGGGCGCACATAGGAGGTGACACTCACAAGGAAGAGGAAGCCTAAGACGGTGATAGCAACAGCATTCAACTGAATGTTTGCTGCTTGAAGGAAGTTGAAGAAGGCAAAATGACAAATCTGACAGGTGTCTGCATTGTGGTTCTGTCCATGGTGACCATAGCCTTGGTCGCATGTAGAGAGCTCAGTATTCACCTGACAAATATGCACGGACTTAACAACCATTGGCAACATGAATAGTGCCAAGAGTAGCCATGCGATGAAGATACGCTTCAAATTGTACCTATGTTTTGTCATTAACTCTTCGTTTATTTGGGGACAAAGATATTGATTAATATAAAATAAGACAAGTAAACATGTAAGTTTTTCAGTATTATTAACAGTTTGTTTCGAGTATGAGGTTTATGTTATCGGGGAATAAAACACATAATAAAGAGATGCAATGTTTGTGCAGTTGTGGGAGGCTTAGATATCCCTCTTGTAAAAACTAATTACCTGTTGTTTTCTAATAGGTCATCTTTTGCCTTCTAAAAGGTGCCCTTTTGCAATGTAAAAGGGCACCTTTTGACATGTAAAAGACGCCCTTTTGCGAGCCTCTTCATAACTGTTTGATAATGTTTAGGTTACAAAGCTGAAAGAAGAAGAATTCCTTCTATTTTGGGTTCGCGTATACTTCTAATATTGTAAGTATATTTTCATGTTTCTAATATCTATCCTTTCATCCTCTCTTTGACTGACAACCCTGTTTTCAGGTACGGCATCTCGCTATTTCAAAAAGAGCTAAAAAAATCCTCACAAGCCAATATGTAGCTGTGAGGATTCTTATCTTATTAAGACTCAATGACTAATCATTGCTCTCATTATTGTTGTTCTCATGACGTGGACGACGCTCATCATGACGTTGTTCTCCGTCACGACGTGGGCGACGTTCACCACGTGGGCGACGCTGTGGCTCTACATATCCCTCTGGTTTCTCAAGCAGAACACGACGTGAAAGCTTGTACTTGCCAGTCTTAGGGTCAATGTCAAGGAGCTTAACCTTAATCTTATCGCCTTCCTTGATGCCTGCTTCTTCAACAGTCTCAAGGCGCTTCCAGTCTATTTCAGAGATGTGGAGCAATCCGTCTTTGCCTGGGAGTATCTCTACGAAGCAGCCATAAGGCATGATAGAACGTACGGTTCCTTCGTATACTTCACCAATCTCTGGTACGGCAACGATGGCTTTGATCTTGCCAAGAGCCGCATCAATGGCATCTTTATTAGGAGCAGAAACCTGTACTTTGCCCACACCTTCAGTCTCTTCGATGGTGATTGTGGCACCAGTTTCCTCTTGCATCTGCTGGATAATCTTACCACCAGGACCGATAACAGCACCAATGAACTCCTTAGGAATCTCCAATTGGATGATACGTGGTACTTGTGGCTTCATCTCAGCACGTGGTTCTGCAATCGTTTCTGTCAACAGATTGAGGATGTGTTCACGACCAGCCTTAGCCTGCATAAGTGCCTTTTCAAGGATTTCGAACGACAATCCGTCGCACTTAATATCCATCTGAGTAGCTGTAAGACCGTCTTTTGTACCCGTAGTCTTGAAGTCCATGTCACCCAAGTGGTCCTCATCACCAAGGATATCACTAAGTACTGCATACTTATCTTCGCCTGGATTCTTGATAAGACCCATTGCAATACCTGATACAGGCTTCTTCATTGGAACACCAGCATCCATCAATGCAAGTGTACCAGCACATACTGTAGCCATTGAAGAAGAACCGTTAGACTCAAGAATCTGGCTTACCAAGCGGACAGTGTAAGGGAAATCAGCTGGAATCTGACCCTTCAATGCACGCCAAGCAAGGTGACCATGGCCAATCTCACGGCGTCCTACGCCACGCTGAGCCTTAGCTTCACCGGTACAGAAAGGAGGGAAGTTGTAGTGAAGGAGGAAGCGTTGGTAGCTTTTCTCCAGCACATTATCAACCATTTTCTCATCCATCTTTGTACCAAGGGTACATGTTGAGAGTGACATTGTCTCACCACGCTGGAAGAGTGCACTACCATGTGGCATTGGCAAAGTATCAATCTCGCACCAGATAGGACGTATCTCATCTGTTGCACGACCATCCATACGCTTGCCAGTGTCAAGTACACTGCGGCGCATAGAGTCACGTTGAACATCTGCAAAGTAACGATCTATCTCTGCATGTTTCTCTTCGAGCTCGTCTTCTGACAACTCTGTATGAGCTGCATCATAAGCCTCTGTGAAGTCAGACTTAATCTTCTCGTAGGTCTCTTCACGGTGTTTCTTATCGTTGTCACCGCTCTGAGCCTCTGCATAGCAAGCATCGTAAGTCTCCTTACGTACTTGTTCACGCAACTCTTCATCGTTTATTTCGTCGTCATACTCACGCTTTACGTCAGTACCACATGCCTTTGAAAGCTCTTCCTGCATCTCACACATAGGCTTTATTGCCTCATGTGCAGCCTTCAAAGCACCTATAAGATCCTGTTCAGAAACCTCATTCATCTCGCCTTCAACCATCATGATATTGTCCTTAGTGGCACCAACCATAAGGTCCATATCGGCTTCTTTCATCTGTTCGAAGGTTGGATCGATGACATACTCACCATTAATGCGAGCCACACGAACCTCTGATGTAGGGTAATCGATAGGAATATCTGATGCTGCGAGTGCTGCTGAAGCAGCGAAACCTGCGAGTGCATCAGGCTGATCAACGCCGTCTGCAGACAGCAACATCACCTGTACATAAACCTCACAGTGATAATCTGATGGGAAAAGTGGACGAAGAACACGGTCCACAAGGCGTGATGTAAGGATTTCGTCGTCGTTAGCTTTGCCTTCGCGTTTGGTGAAACCACCAGGATAACGACCTGCTGCAGAGTACTGCTCGCGATAATCTACTTGCAAAGGCATGAAGTCTGTGCCCGGAACTGCCTCTTTAGCTGCACAAACAGTAGCGAGAAGTACAGTGTTACCCATGCGGAGTACTGCCGCACCGTCAGCCTGTTTTGCAACCTTTCCGGTTTCAATTGAGATGGTTCTTCCATCTGGCAATTGAACTGTTTTCGTAATTACGTTCATCTAAAAATTAAAAATACTTATTGTTTTGACCAACATCTTAGGGAAGAAAAGCGGTAAATTCTGCAAGACTCTGAAGCCTTGGAGGAAACCTTCTCACGCATCCCATAAAATTAATCCGTGCAAATTTACCTATTATATATGTAACATACAAATAAATAAGAATATATTTTGAGTCATTCAAGTGCGTAGCCTCTTTTCCTAACCCTATGCTTTTAATTGATATAAGTGTGCATGAAAAGCATGTAAAAGATGCTCTTTGATAGGTCGGAACGTAACAAATAGCAGTTATAGTAACGTGTTGTGAGAAACGCTATTGACAATATTTGATACTCTTTTGCTTTGCTGTTTTATCAAATAACATTACCTTTGCACAAAACATAACAATTAAAAACGTAATATCTATTAAGCAATGAAGCATAATATTGGAAGCATATTGACAAAAGGATTGGCTGTTGTTGGACTGGTTGTCTTGGCAAGTTGTACGGGCGAACAGTTCCATGTGGCTGGTTCTATAGCTAATGCTAAGGATTCAACTCTTTACTTTGAGCATAACGGACTGGATGGATTTTCAACTATTGATTCGGTAAAACTCGATGAAAAGGGCAATTTTTCTTTCTCAGGAGATAAGATGAACAACCCTGAGTTTTATCGTCTGCGCATAGCAGGACAGATTATTAATATTGCTATTGATTCTACTGAGACGATTGATGTAAAGGCTACTTACCCACAGATGTCAACCGATTATACCGTAAAAGGTTCTTACGAAAATGAGAAAATCAAAGAGTTAGCACTCAAACAGATCAATCTACAGACACGTTGTCAAGACCTTTATAACGAGCGCCCCGACATTGCTGACTCTATGGTGAACGTCCTTGTAAATGATTATAAACGTGATGTCTCTTTGAATTATATCTTCAAAGAACCTATGCGTGCATACAGTTACTTTGCCTTGTTCCAGTATATTGTTGTTGGAAACCAGGCAAGATTGATCTTCGATCCAACGAGAGATGCTAGTGATAACAAGGTGTTTGGTGCTGTAGCAACAAGTTGGGACACTTATTATCCAGGCTCAGAGCGAACACAGAACCTGCATAATATCACAATAAAGGGTATGAAAGACGAGCGTATTGTCAAAGCACAGAGCAAGCCTGTGGAGCTAAAAGCACAGGAATTGGGTGTTGTCGACCTTCCATTACGTGATAATCACGGCAATGTTCGTCATCTGACAGACCTGAAAGGAAAGGTTGTCTTACTTGATTTCCATGTGTTCTCTGCAGATGGATCAACAGAATATATCATGCAGATGCGCGATTTATATAACAAATATCATGACCGCGGACTGGAGATTTACATGGTTTCTTTGGATGATAACGAGCATTTCTGGAAAGAGCAAGTTGCCAATCTTCCTTGGATAAACGTATATGACGATTCTGGTATTAGCCAAGCTTACACGGCTCCAGCCCAGAGTCTTCCTATTATTTACCTCATAGATCGTGGTAATAACGTTGTGAAGAACCCATCTCAGATTAAGAATTTAAATGAAGAAATTGAGAAGTTATTGTAGCAATCCGTACCATTCTGATCTCAAGTGTTGAGCTCGGAATGTAAAATAACTTCACTATTGAAAAATAAAAGGTGCCCTTTTGCATTGTAAAAGGGCACCTTTTGCTGTTTAAAAGATGCCCTTTTGAGGTGTAAAAGACGCCCTTTTACAATGCAAAAGGGCGTCTTTTACAAGCCACTTTGTAATAGCTTGACAGTCATAATGTTATGAAGAGCAAAATAAAAGGTTTTTCTCTGAAATAAAATTTTAGACGAAGTAATTTAGTAAAGAACTTTCTTAACGTCTCTGTTTGCTGTTCCTGTTGCAGCGGAACCTCCTCTTGTCTATTTCTTAGGGCTCTCTCCGAATTCTTCTTTGTAGCATTTGGAGAAATAACTTGGGGTAGAAAAGCCTACGGCATAAGCCACTTCGGAGACGTTTTTGTCAGTTGTCTGCAAGAGTTGACGGGCACGTGCGAGGCGTGCTTTGCGTAGCATTTCTACAGGAGAGTAGCCTGTGAGGGCTTTCACTTTACGATAAAGTTGTACGCGAGAAAGCCCGATTTCATCGCCAATCTTCTCTACACTGAGGTCGCTATCAGCGAGATTCACTTGTATAATCCTACGAAGTTGCGTGATGAAGTTCTTGTCTGTCTCTGTTGATAGCTTGCTAATATCTTCATTTTCATTGTTCCCAGAGAAGAATTCACTTAATTGTCGACGACTTTGGATGAGGTTTTCTATGCGAGACAGTAGTAAGTGGAGTGAGAAAGGCTTAGCTATATAAGCGTCAGCGCCATGCTCATATCCTTCAGCTCGTTGTTCATCAAGGCTACGGGCAGTAAGTAATATGACAGGAATGTGACTTATAGCCTTGTCATTCTTCAGTTGATTACAGAACTCCAAACCATCCATGATGGGCATCATAATGTCTGAGATGATAATATCTGGAACTATTCTGCGCGCAATTTCTAACCCAGTTTTACCGTCAGCAGCTTCACTTACCTTGTAAAGATCAGACAAAGCAGAACGGAGATAGGTCCTTATGTCATTGTTGTCATCAATGATTAGCACTTCAGGTTTGTTACTATCCGTAGGCTGGATGATATCATTAAGGTGGCGTACCGTGTTGGGCTCACCGCAGTTTTCGTTGGTATCAATGAGTGGAGGAGTGGTTTGAGCCTCCTGTTGGCTCACTTCTCCTTTCTGTTTGAGAGGAAGAGTGATACTGAAAACACTCCCTTTTCCCTTCTCACTTGTTACGTTTGCCTGTCCGTGATGTAGCTCCGTAAAGGCTTTTACGAGTGCAAGTCCGATGCCAGTTCCGCTCCCTGAATTTCTGGCTTGGTAGAAATGATCGAAGATATAGGGTATATCTCCAGCCTCTATGCCCATTCCATTGTCCGAAACGCTGATGTGTACAAGCTCATTATCAGCCGTTGCGCCAAAGATTATCCTACCTCCTTCGGGTGTATACTTCATGGCGTTGCTAAGAAGATTGTAACAAATGCGCTCTATTTTCTCCCGATCAGCCCGAATAAAGATAGGTGATGCGACTTCCAATTGTAGTGTTATGCGTTTCTTTTGTGCCGAAGTGGCAAAGAGATTGAGCCAACGTCCCATGTCATCAGTGAGGTTGAAGTCTGAAAGATGCAGTTTCATCTTTCCATTTTGTACCTTTCTGAAATCCAAAATCTCACTGACAAGTTGTGATAGCACGGCAACATTGCGTTCAACAATCTGTAGCATGTTGCGTTGTTGTGGGTTAAGATTCTTGTCGTTGATAATGTATTCTACAGGATCAGCTATCAGTGTGAGTGGCGTACGTAGCTCATGACTGATGTTAGTAAAGAACTGTAGTTTTGCATTAGTAGCCTCTTCCTCTATCCTTCTTCGTATAACGATAGTCCGATAGACGTAGACCATGATGCCGATAAGGAGCAACGTGATGACGCTAAAGAGAAAGATGTATACTTTCTGGTGGTTATATTGTGCCAGATAAGTGTCCACTTTGCCATGAAGATTGGTGAGACGTGCCGTCTGTTTGTTCATCTCTTCATTCTGCATCAGTAGCACATTGGCATTGTCACGGGTCACAAGTGCTCCTTTAAGATAGTTGTCTCGCTTGTAAGGTCTCTTCTCTAAGATGTTAAGAGCAAGCTGCATGACAAGGTCTCCACGGGTAGGATAGATGTAAGAGGCTTCCAGTCTGCCATCGCGCACATTCTCCATGCCACCTCCAGGGACGGGAAGTGCATCAATACCAACGATCTTTATTCCTTTAATTTTGTGTTTTTCTGTTGCCTGCAAGGCTCCTATTGCCATTCGGTCATTCTGTGCAAAGACATAGCTGATGGGCATATTCCGTGCTATAATACTGTCCATTTCATCTTCACCCTTTTGTTTTAGCCAGTCAGCATATCGTCTGGAAACGACTTTTATACCAGGAAATGCCTTCAGAGCATCCATGAATCCGCGATTACGTTCTATGGCTGGCGACGATCCTTTCAGTCCACTGATCTCTGCAATACGCCCTTTCCCTTTTAATTGTTGGGCAATGAAGTGTCCCATCTCGTGTCCAGCTTCATAGTTATCGGCACCAATGAAAGCAGTATACTTCTTGGAATCAGTCTTACGGTCGAAGAGAATGACAGGGATTCCTTTGTCATATGCTTTGTCAATAACCGATGAAATGGTATGTATTTGGTTTGGTGAAACGATGAGAAGGTCTACCCCTTCCTTGATAAATTGATTGATTTGCTCTGTCTGTAGTTTATCATTGTCGTTTGCAGAGGCAAACTTTAGTGTAGCATTATCATGTTGGTAGGTACTCATGACAAGCTCATTATTGAGCTTATCACGCCAGATGTCCTCGGAACACTGTGATACTCCAATGACATACTGCCTGTTATTGTTTGTATTACAAGCTGTGATAAGGAGTGTAGAGAGTATGATAAAAAGATATTTTTTCATCTTTGCTTACTACTTAGGAGGGCTATTACCTTGTTTTATGAGGGCAAAGATAGTCTGTTTCTTTTGGATATGCAAATGTTCATACATATAAACAAAGCCTCCACTTATCTGTTATGACAGTGTCATATGTGATAAGTGGAGGCTATATATAAATAAGGTGTAACGAAGATAGTTACTTCTCAGGGTAGAATCTTATACATGCCGGGTGGCTCAGGTCAATGTCTTGATGAGTGTTTGTAAGCATACCAGTTGATTTGTCACGGCTATAAACCTGTATAGTGTTGTCATCACGGCAAGCAACGAGTAGGTATTTTCCATTAGGAGTAATAGCGAAGTTGCGTGGATGTCTGCCAGTCTTCTGTACGCCAACACGTCTCAGAGAACCGTCACCACCTAACTTAAAGATTGTGATACCATCACCTTTAAGGCGTGTACTAGCATAGAGGAAGTTGCCATCAGGGCTTATACGGATGTCAGCACCACCTTGTGCATGTGCATCATCAGCAACTACAGTCTGTATTTCCTTGAGCTTTCCGTCTTTATATTGGTAAGCAATAACCTTTCCGGATAGCTCATTCATGAGGTAAGCATATCTTCCGTTAGGCTCAAAGACTAAGTGACGAGGGCCAGAACCTGGTCTGACGTGTGCAGCAATACCACGATCTTCGAGTTTCTTCTCCTTTGCATTGTAAGTGAAACTGAGTATTCTGTCACCGCTGAAGTCTGTTGTAAGAATGTAATTGTCAGGAGTGAAGATTGTACAATGGAAGTGTGGCTGGTTCTGACGTGTACGGTTAGGCCCCATTTTCTTACTGCTCATTAGTACCAAAGACTTGTCTAACGTTCCATTTGACAGTATTGGGAATACTGATAAGCTACCACCTGAATAGTTGGCAGTCACTGCAATCTTGCCGTTTGTTGCAACATAGCAAGGGTCAGCACCATGTGTCAGTTGTGAGTTCATGAATGAAAAAGTACCCTTTGTTGGGTCAAAGCCAATGCTATTCAGTACAGCTAAAGAATTATTCTTCTCACTAACAGCGTAGATATAACGTCCGTTTTTGCTGAAAGTAAAGTAAGATGGGTCATCAATCTTTAAAGAACTGAGCTCTGTAGCCGTACCATTTTCTTGGTCAAAGTCAAAGGAATAAAGTCCTTCGCTTCCTGCATCTGTGTAAGTTCCAACAACCATTTTCACATTATTGTCGGCCATGCTGAATGCTGGCATAATGGCAAGTGCCATACCTAATAAAATAGATTTTGTTTTCATTTGGAATATTTATTGAATAAATTTATTGTCGTTTTTGGCTTTTAACTTTGTATACTGCATCATGAACTTGCGTTTGCAAAAGTAATTAAAAGTTCTATAAGCCTTTATTTTTTTTATCTTTTTTGGCTTCAACGTCTTCTTTTTAAGTTTTTAATAACTTTACCTTTGTATTCCTATAATAAAGGTTAGTTTTCGTAAAGGGATGAAAAGAGACTGTCGGTGGGTGTTTTCTGGCCTTTGTTTTATACTATTTCTTGTCTTGTTTCTGCTTTTCGTCGCCTTTTGTTTTATGGATATCTGCTAAACTTCTTCATCGTTTTAATTCGTCTATGTCTGCTTTTGGGGATGGGAACTTTACATAATTACCCGTAAGTTCATTCTCCCTGTGTCGTCAAATGATGTGTTTTTTCATGCCTGTACTATTGCTTTCGCGTGCGCTTATAGGTTCTTACAGAAAACTACAAAGGCCTTGTAGAAGTATTACAGACGCCTTGTAGAAGTATTACAAGCGGCTTGTAAAAAGATTACAGACGCCTTGTAATTTTCTGTAATGGCGCACCTGGGGATGTCTGCATCGCTCTTCTAGTAGTAAGGTAAGCGTTGATAGCTAAATAAAGATAAGACTCAAGCAATTGAATAATATATGATAAGTTCAGTTTTAAGCCATTTCTTTAGAAAAAGTTTAGTGTACAGCAATGTCTAATCTTCTGTATTTAGGCTGGTATTGTTAAATATATATAAATTATTTATAACGATGATTGCCATTCTTATATATAAGGTTGGAAATGACTACCTTTGCAGTCCGATTATTATAGGGGTAATCTTAGAGCCCCATACGATTCATGTTAATAGTGTTGTCTTTGGCCGGGCGGCATGGTTAGGTAAACACATGGTCGTAAAATAGAAAACGTTTTTTAGTAGTAAAATTATTAATTTTTTAGAATGGACACTTTAAGTTACAAGACTATTTCCGTTAATAAGGAAACAGCTAAGAAGGAGTGGGTCGTTATTGATGCCAGCGATCAGATTGTAGGTCGCCTTTGCTCTAAGGTAGCTAAGCTGCTTCGCGGAAAGTACAAGCCAACTTTCACTCCTCATGTAGATTGTGGGGACAATGTAATCATTATCAATGCAGCTAAGGTTGTGTTCTCTGGTAAGAAAGAGACAGATAAGGTTTACACCCGTTATACTGGTTACCCAGGCGGTCAGCGTTTCAATACTCCAGCTCAGTTGCGTACTCGCAAGAATGGTATTGACAAGATGATCCGTCACGCTGTTAAGGGTATGTTACCCAAAGGTCCTCTGGGTCGTCATCTGTTGGATAACCTTTATGTTATCGATGGTACAGAACTCAACGGTCTCGAGGCACAGAAGCCAAAGGCAATTGATATTAACCAGTATAAATAATAAGGAGAAAGATGGAAGTAATAAATGCAATTGGTCGCCGTAAAAGCGCTGTAGCGCGTGTTTACCTCTCAGAAGGTACCGGTAAGATCACAATCAATAAGAAAGATTTAACTGAATTCTTCCCATCAGCTATCCTGCAGTACGTGGTTAAGCAGCCACTGCAGTTGCTCGGTGTTGAAGGTCAGTATGACATTAAGGCCAACCTTGATGGTGGTGGCTTTACTGGTCAGAGCCAGGCACTGCGTCTTGCTATTGCACGTGCATTGGTTAAGGTAAACGCTGAAGATAAGAAGAACTTGAAGGATCATGGATTCCTGACTCGTGACAGCCGTGCTGTTGAACGTAAGAAGCCAGGTCAGCCAAAAGCTCGTGCTCACTTCCAGTTCAGTAAGCGTTAATATTTCCTTTGCTGGACTTTGGGTATTAGATTTGAACATTGAATATTGTATTTCGAATTCGGAATATCGAACTTCATGTTATGTGTTGTTTGGTGATTCTTACCTCGGAAAGTAACTTCTAAAATCACGAAGGTAATAGTTCAAAAGTCAAACCTCAAAGGTTAGAAGGAATAAAGTTTAGTATCTAAACTGGCGAGATTTCTTATCGGGGGACTACTCGTTGGTTGATTCTAACAAAGCCTGGCGAAGCTCATTCGCCAAGAAAGAATTAAAAAAGAAAGTAAACAAGTAAAATCAAACAAGATGTCAAGAACAAATTTTGACCAATTATTGGAGGCAGGATGTCACTTTGGCCACCTCCGTCGCAAATGGAACCCAGCAATGGCTCCTTATATCTTTATGGAGCGTAATGGTATCCACATCATTGATCTTCATAAAACTGTAGCTAAAATTGACGAAGCTGCAGAAGCTCTTAAGGGAATAGCTAGGAGTGGAAAGAAGATTTTGTTCGTCGCTACTAAAAAACAAGCTAAGGATGTTGTAGCAGAAAAGGCTGCAGCAGTGAACATGCCATACGTAAATGAGCGTTGGGCAGGTGGTATGTTGACCAACTTCCCTACTATTCGTAAGGCTGTTAAGAAAATGACGAACATCGATAAGTTGATGAATGACGGAACATTCTCAAACCTCTCTAAGCGTGAGTTGCTGCAGATTTCTCGTCAGCGTGCTAAGCTTGAGAAGAACCTTGGTTCTATCACAGACTTAACTCGTCTGCCATCTGCACTCTTCGTTGTTGATGTAATGAAGGAGCATATCGCTGTTAAAGAGGCTAATCGTCTTGGTATTCCAGTATTTGGTATTGTTGATACCAACTCTGATCCTAAGAATATTGACTACGTTATCCCTGCAAATGATGATGCAAAGGATTCTGTAGAGGCAATTCTTTCTGCTTGCTGCGATGCTATTGCAGAGGGGCTTGAGGAGCGTAAGGCTGAGAAGGCTGATGAGAAGGCTGCTGCTGAGCAGGCTGAAGAGGCTGCTGAGGCTAAGCCAAAGCGTGCTGCTCGTAAGGCAGAAGCAACTGCTGAGGCTCCAGCTGCTGATGCTAAGGCTGAGAATGAAGCACCAGCTGCTGAATAATAATTAAGAAACATAGTGGGCGCTGGTGAGTGCTAATGACCTTTCTTGTTGCTACATGTAAGGTTCATCATCCCTCATCAACGCCCACAATATTTAATAATATTAGAAAGGAAAACAAAAAATGGCTGTATCTATTGAAGATATTAAGAAGCTCCGCGCTATGACTGGCGCAGGTCTTGCTGATGTAAAGAAGGCTCTTACAGAAGCTGATGGCGATTTCGACAAGGCAAAAGAATTGCTCCGTGAGCGTGGTTTGGCTATTGCTGCAAAGCGTTCTGACCGCGAAACATCTAATGGTTGCGTTCTTGTTAAGCAGGTTGGCGACTTCGCAGCTATGGTAGCTATCAAGTGTGAGACAGACTTCGTTGCTAATGGTAAGGACTTTGTTGCATTGGTTCAGGAGATTCTTGATGCCGCTGTTGCTAATAAATGCAAGAGTCTTGATGAGGTTAAGGCTTTAAAGCTTGCTAATGGTGAGGATGCTGCAACTGCTGTTCAGCAGCGTTCTGGTGTAACAGGTGAGAAGATGGAACTTGATGGTTATAACTTCTTAGAGGGTGCTAACATCTCTGTTTACGACCATATGAACAAGCACACTCTTGCTACTATGGTTCAGCTCAACGAGAATAATGAGGATGCAGGACACAAGGTAGCTATGCAAGTTGCTGCTATGAAGCCTGTAGCTCTTGATGAAGCATCTGTTCCACAGTCTGTTAAGGATGAGGAATTCAAGGTTGCTGTTGAGAAAACAAAGGAAGAGCAGGTTGAGAAGGCAGTTGTTGCAGCTATCAAGAAGGCTGGTATCAATGCTAACCTCGTTGACAGTGATGATCACATTGAGTCTAATATCAACAAGGGTTGGTTGACTCGTGAGGAGGCTGATAAGGCTATTGAGATTCGTAAGACTGTATCTGCTGAGAAGGCTGCTAACCTCAATGAGAACATGATTCAGAACATTGCTAAAGGCCGTTTGAATAAGTTCTTCAAGGAGAACTGCCTTGTTGACCAGGAATTCCAGTTCGGTGATGGTGACAAGCAGAGCGTTGGTGAGTGGTTGAAGGCTCAGAGCAAGGATCTTAAGGTTGTTGCTTACAAGCGTTTCACACTTTCAGCAGACTAATATTAGTATCTCTTTTTAAAGAGGATATATAATAGAGGGAGTTGCAGGAAAGCCCCATAAGGCTCCTGTAACTCTCTTTTTTATTGTTTTTATTTGCATGATTGTACTTTTTGAGCAGATCTGTTGACTAAGTTCAGCTTGTAGAACGAGGTATGAAACAGGAAGAGATGGTTCTTGATTTACGCTACTTAATAGAGTGTAAATATAAAGAGTCTTCATTCTGATTGTGCAGATAGAATCGAGTGAGATGCTAAACTTGTGCCCGATGCATGTAGGTTGATCATGTGTGAGAGGGGAAGTGATAAGGTAGAAGGGTGAATATTACCAATGGTAAAAGATGCTTACAGTTTGAAAGCTGTGATGAAAAGTAAAATAGACAATTGTCATCTTTTTCACCCTTTGTAATGTTCTTTATTTCAGAGAGTTATAAACAGGCTTGTAAAAGGGCATGTTTTACCATGTAAAAGGGCGTCTTTTACACTGCAAAAGGGCACCTTTTACATTGCAAAAGGGCATCTTTTAGAAGGCAAAAGATGACCTATTAAAAAACAAATAGGAAAATATTTTATAGAGGGAAGGGATGTTTCATTCCAAACTCATGTAATAAATACATTATTTAAGCAGAACTTATGAAGATCTTTGCTATCGGTATGAACTATGCAGAGTACAATAAATCGCTGCATGAAACGTTATCAGTATCAGAGGAGCCTGTTGTCTTTACGAAGGCAGACTCGGCTCTTTTGAAAGACCATAAACCGTTCTTTATCCCTGATGACATGGGGAAAATAGAGTGTGAGGCAGAAGTTGTAGTGCGTATCTGTCGGTTGGGTAAGACGATTTCTGAGCGGTTTGCCCATCGTTACTATGACGCTGTGACAGTTGGAATAGACTTTACCGCACGCGAACTCCAGCAGAAACTGAGAGAGAAGGGCTTACCTTGGGACTTGTGTAAGGGTTTTGATGGTTCCGCAGCTTTGGGAGAATGGGTGCAAAAGGATAAGTTTCTTGATGTTCAACGCCTCCGTTTCCATCTTGATATTAACGGGAAGACCGTTCAGGAGGGCTGTACGAGCGACATGTTATTTACTGTTGACAGAATAATCAGCTATATAAGTCGTTTCTTTACCCTTAAGACTGGAGATATTATTTATACGGGTTGTCCTGCAGTTTGTGGTCCTGTGTCTATCAATGACCATTTAGAAGGCTATCTTGAGGACCGAAAAGTCCTTGAATTTAATTGTAAATAAATGAAGAGACTATCAACAATACTCTGCTTCTTGCTACTGGTGGGTTGTCTGAAAGTGGTTGCCCAGCAGCAGAGATTCTTTAATCTTACGGTTAATGATGTTACTATTGGGACTTCTTTACCAAGCTTTAGATATGCTATTCCTGTAGGAGAACACTATGCTGACTCTACCTATGAACTGTCGATTCGTTATCCAGAATTCATAGATATGAGCAAAGAGGACATAGCACGTTATAATGCACTTACAAGTGAAGTTCCTTCTGTTCTTCCTGCTATTCACCAACGAATGACAGTTGATCGTAAGCGTGGAGTTCTGGAATTCTCCCTTACGCCTATCGTTGAACGTAATGGGAAGAAGCAGTTTCTTGTTAGTTTCATGATAGCACTTACCTCCCGTCCGAAGTCAGCACTTGCTAAGAAGAAATCCGTACGTACGATGTCTACACGGGTAGGAAGCGCATCTTCAGACGCAGCCAGTCGCTATGCGGCACATTCAGTCCTTGCAAATGGTAAGTGGGCAAAGATAAAAGTATCTTCAACAGGTGTGTATCAACTGACGAATGAACTGATACGTCGTGCAGGTTTCTCTAATCCTGACAAGGTAAAGATCTATGGTTATGGTGGCAATCTCCAAAATGAAGTGTTGGATGATGCCTACCTTCGTTCTCATGATGATCTGAAGGAAGTCCCTACTTATGTGTCTAATGGCAGACGACTCTTCTATGCGGAAGGTCCTGTTAGTTGGGCATCTGCAACGGCAAAAAGAAGAATTCGCAATCCTTACTCAGACTTTGGCTATTATTTTCTGACTGAAGATGATTCTGGAACACCAGCAACTATAGCTGATAGTACAGCCTTCATCAATAGCTTTTATCCCTCTCCTTCTGATTATCATACGCTGCATGAAGTGGATGATTACAGTTGGTATCATGGTGGGCGTGACCTTTTTGAGAGTACACCATTAAAGTTGAATGTGCCGAAAGTATATTCTTTAGTAAATAAAGGGAAGGCATTAAAGGGAATACTAACCGTTGGTGTAACAACTGGCACCTATGCTTCAGATGTTAAGGTTGAGCTGAACGGAAGACAACTTGCTCAGATTCATGTGTCTCCAGGCGATTCTTATGATAAAGGTTATGAAGTAATAAGAAGCTATGAGCTTGATAATCTACAGAATACTGATAGCATCCGACTGACTACAGTGTCAGGTGGTCCAGTGCGACTTGACTATATTTCGATGACATATGATAAGCCTGCACCTGCTCCTTCATTGAAGTCTTCGTTCCCAGTTCCCGAGTATGTATACAACATAACGAACCAAGATCATCATGCAGACACGCCTGTTAACATGGTGATAATTATTCCTACAAGTCAGAAACTACTGGCACAGGCAGAACGATTAGCCAACTTCCACCGCACACATGATAACATTACCGTTCGTGTTGTCCCTGCTGATGAGCTTTATAATGAGTTCTCCAGCGGTACACCTGACGCCATGGCTTATCGCAGATATCTGAAAATGTTGTATGATCGGGCAACAGATGATAAGGAAATGCCACAGTCTTTACTCCTCTTTGGCGACTGTGTATGGGATAATCGTATGTTGACAGCTGATTGTAGAAGCCTTAATCCTGATGATTATCTGCTGGCTTACGAGAGTGAAAACTCCTTTAGCGAGACTGATTGTTATGTTAATGACGGTTGGTTTACGCTTATGGATGATGGCGAAGGTGACAATTTGCTCAGTGGTGATAAGGAAGATCTAGGCGTAGGAAGGTTTCCTGTTACGACAGCTACGGATGCTCAGATACTAGTTGACAAGACAATCAACTATGCACAGAACAAGAATGGTGGCAGTTGGGAGAACGTTATCATGTTCATGGGCGATGATGGCAACAACAATCTTCACATGAATGACGTCAATAAGACCGCAGAAGCCATCATGGCAGCTTATCCTGACTATTATGTTCGGAAGGTAATGTGGGACTCATATACGCGTATTTCATCTGCAACAGGTAATACCTATCCTGAAGTTAGCTCTATTATAAAACAGCAACAAGCACAGGGTGCATTGATTATGGACTATGCTGGTCATGGAAAAGAAGATCAGATATCCCATGAAGCAGTACTTAAGCTGAGTGACTTTGCTAATTTCTCAAATGCAAATCTTCCTCTTTGGATTACTGCCAGTTGCGATATTATGCCTTTTGATGGTACTATTCCCACAATCGGTGAGGCAGCAATGTTGAATAAGAAAGGTGGTTCTGTTGCTTTCTGGGGTACAACACGTACCGTTTATGCTTATTATAACAAAGCTATTAACACTGCTTTCCTGAAACATGTGTTGAGTTTTACGGATGGAAAGCCAACGACTTTGGGTGAAGCACAGCGTCTGGCAAAATGTGAATTGATAAATTCTAGTAGTGATTTGACACCAAACAAGCTGCAATATTCCCTTCTTGGTGACCCTGCACTGTCGTTGAATCTTCCACGCCTGCAGGTGAAAGTAGAGAGCATTAATGGTAAAGTGCCTGATGCTCTAGGCTCAGTTGTCCTCAAAGGTGGTTCAGTTGTGACAGTAAAAGGACATATATATAAAGGTGGAGAGAAGCAAACGGGCTTTAATGGCTTGCTTACTTCTGTCGTAAGAGATACCCGAGAGCTGATAACATGTAAGAAACAAGAAGAGACATCAGATTCTGCTTTCCAGTATTATGACCGTCAGAAGGTTCTTTATAACGGTACAGACAGTGTGCGTAATGGTGCATTTAGCTTCACTTTTGCCGTACCTCGTGATCTAAACTATGCTGATGGAAGTGGACTTATCAATCTTTCAGCAATCAGTTCAGACCATACGCTTATGGCAAATGGGGTAGAAGAAGGCTTCCATATCCATGGTTCAGAAATCGTTTATAATGATTCTATAGGTCCATCTATTCATGCTTACCTCAATAACCCGTCCTTTGTTGATGGTGGAAAGGTGAATTCGACACCCTATTTCTTTGCTCAGATAACAGATAAGGACGGACTTAACGCATCAGGGAATGGCATTGGACATGACATGCAGCTTGTTGTTGATGGCAAAGCAACGCAGACTTTCAATCTCAATGATAACTTCCGTTATGATTTTGGTAGCTATACTTCTGGCTCAACAGGCTATAGTCTGCCCGAATTGACCGAAGGTCCACACACATTACAGTTCCGTGCGTGGGATATTCTGAACAATCCGTCAACCGTTACGCTGCATTTCAATGTCGTGAAGGGGCTCGCTCCTGACAATGCTAGTGTGGAAGCGACAGAGAATCCAGCCCGAACGCAGACAACATTCATCGTCACTCACGACTTCATAGGCTCCAATGTCGATATTACTCTTGAGGTCTTTGATATGAGCGGAAGGCTCTTGTGGCATCATGAAGAGTCTGGAGTATCCTCTGGTAACGCCTTCGCAACGAATTGGGATCTGACTATTAATAACGGAGGAAGGCTACATACGGGTGTCTATCTTTACCGTGTGCGCCTGACATGTAATGGAGCTACGAAGGTAACTAAGGCGAAGAAACTCATAGTCATAGACAATAAATAAGTACAAAGTGACGTTTCTATCCATGGTACAGCTAATGATTAGGGCTGTATCATGGATTTTTTTTATGAATAAGAAACCCCAAGTAAAGAGAATGAATCAATCATTTAGATTAACTATTTTGGCATTAGCGGTGCTTGTCTCTACTACTGTGACAGCCCAGGATAAGCGAAACATGTTCAATCCAGTCAACACTTCGGTTACATCACAGACCATTGCGCCGGATGCAAGGGCTGCAGGTATGGGTGATGTCGGTGCTGCTACTGATCCAGATGTGAACTCACAATACTGGAATCCAGCAAAGTATCCTTTTAATATCTCACGTGCTGGCGTGTCTCTGAACTATACTCCATGGCTCCGACAGTTGGTAAGTGACATTGATCTTGCCTACCTTGCAGGTTATTATCGTATTGGTGACTACAGTGCGGTGTCTGCTTCAATGCGTTATTTCTCATTGGGTGAGGTGCAGTCTAATGATGGTTCAGCTTTGACTATCAATCCTTATGAGATGTCATTTGATGTTGCTTACTCACTGATGTTGAGTGAACACTTCTCTTTGGGAGCTGCTGTACGCTGGATTTATTCTGACCTTACTTACAATTTTACGGATGATACGTCTCCCGGTTCAGCCTTTGCTGCCGACCTCTCATGCTATTATCAGAATTATATAAACATTGGTCAGCGTGAGTGTCAGTTAGGTTTGGGTATGAACATCTCCAACATTGGATCTAAGATTACCTTTGGTGGAGATAACCGTTCTGAGTTTATTCCAACCAATTTGCGCCTTGGTGCATCCCTCATGATTCCTATTGATGAGTTCAATAAGTTTACTATTGCAGCAGATGCCAATAAGCTTCTCGTGCCAACTTACCCAAAACGTAGGGCTGATGAGTCGGAAGTTGACTATGATAACCGCCTGCAGAAGGACTATTATGATGTGTCTTCTATCTCTGGAATCTTCAAGAGTTTCGGTGATGCACCTAATGGTTTCTCTGAGGAAATGCAGGAGATTCAGTGGAGTGTTGGTGCAGAATACACTTACAATGATAAGTTCTCTCTCCGTGCAGGTTACCATAATGAGAGTGAAAACAAAGGTAATCGAAAGTATTTTACCTTTGGTGCAGGCTTCAAGATGAGTGTGTTCTCGTTGGATGCTGGTTACGTTGTGGCAACCGCCAAGAGCAATCCACTTGACCAGACACTACGTTTCTCCCTGTCGTTTGATATGGATGGAATCAAAGACCTGTTTAAACGGAGGTAAGAATACTCGTTTGGGACGATTTAAACTTTAACTTATTTATAACCTCCTGCTTATATGTCAGCAAAGACATCCTGTCCTTTGGAGGAGTTTTCGGAGGTTTCCAATTAGTATTATGTCTACTTCTCATAATCCAATAATCCCATCTTTCCGTGTCGGAATGGGGTACGATGTCCATAAACTTGTAGAGGGTCGAGACCTTTACTTAGGTGGTATCAAGATAGAACACAGCCTTGGCTTACTCGGACATAGTGATGCTGATGTTCTTATTCATGCCATTTGTGATGCGTTACTTGGTGCTGCCAATATGCGTGACATTGGTTATCATTTCCCTGATACCTCTGCCGATACATTGGATATGGATTCAAAAGTAATCCTTCGCAAGACCATAGAGCTCATTGCAACCAGGGGTTATCGTGTTGGAAACATCGATGCAACGGTCTGTGCAGAGCGTCCGAAGATTAATCCACACATCCCTGCTATGTGCAAATGTCTGGCAGAAATCATTGGCTGTGATGAGGATGCTGTGTCCATCAAGGCTACTACTTCCGAGCGAATGGGCTTCGTTGGTCGTGAAGAAGGTATGGCAGCGTATGCCGTTTGTCTGATAGTGAAGGCATAAACTGTACGATTTAAAGAAATAGCCAAGCGGCTAATAGCAGTATCGAGACCTGCTATTAGCCGCTTTTTTGTGATGTTTTGTCTGTCTTTAGTTGGTAAAAGAAGCTGTTTCCAACCATGTCGTCAGTTGCTTTCAGTTATGTTTTGATGTGACGGTATCCTATAAATCTTTTTATATGTATGGCTTAAGGCTGAACTCCTCATATGAAATTCATTCGTTTAAGGTTTATCTATGCTTGGCAATCAGCGCTTATCTTACTGTTATAAGAGCGACGCAAAAATCCCCAGGTGTGCCATTACAGAAAATTATAAGGCGTCTGTAATCTTTCTACAAGCCGCTTGTAATCTTTCTACAAGGCGTCTGTAATACTTCTACAAGGCCTTTGTAATTTTCTGTAATACCATATTTCATCATCTAAAATGAATGAGATTACTACTAGGAAGATGATTATTTGATGTTTCTGCCTTGTTATTTTGAAGTGTCAATGTTTATACTTATCTTTGTTTCATATAACTAACTTAAAGGTTTTTATGAAACGTGTTATCCTGTTTTTCTTTTTGTTTCTCGGTCTTTTGCAAGTAAGCTTTGCACAAAATGATAAGCTTGTACCTTTATCAGTCTATCCTTCAGTAAAGAATGTAGCAAGCCTTATTCGTTCGATGAATAAGAAGTTGTTGCCTTTTAAGGGACGTGTTACTTCAAAGTCACTTATTGATTTGTTGGGTTATATAGACTCTGGGAGTACTTATGATTCGGATGAATCAGAGGCTGATAAGGCTAAAAACTCTCCTACAGATGATGCTATCTTCTATGTTTCAGAAACGAATAAAAGTGCGGTTCTTAGCCTTTTAAACATAGCCAAAGAGCAGAGTTTGTATGATCCGACACACTATCGTATCTTGCTATCTCAGTCTCTTTCGGATAAGGATTTGTATAATTTGCACGTTATAGACCTAAAAAGCCCATCGGCAATCCCCTTTCTCTCGTTCACAAATGTGCGTAGTGGTATGAGTCGTGATGGTAATCCCGTCTTTCTGCTAAACCTTACTCGTGATGCAGCGTCGGCTTTTACAAAGCTCACTTATGATGAAGTTGATAACAATATCGTGTTCTTGTTGTATGGAGAGTTCCTCACCTCAATGTTCGTTAACAGTGGTGTTTCCAGTCTTAAGATAGAACTTCCGCAGGAGATGAGTGCAGATAAGGCTGAAGAAGTTGTGCGTCATCTGAATTCATCTGCTGTGAGTGAGGCATCTCTTGCGCCCCTTTATCGTGCACAATACGTGATAGGTGATACCTTAACTTATCGTTTTACAGCCAAGCAAGGGGAAAGTGAGTTGAAGAACTCACATACTTTCCAATTGATTCCAAGGCTTGTAAACGATAAAATAACACGCATAGAGTGTATTCCAGATATATCCTATCCTATGTATGAAGAGGCTGGTAAGAGTGATAAAGCCTTCCAAGAAATAATAGACCAAGCCCGTTATTTGTTCCGCAAGAATAGTGTCATGATAGAGACTGACCTGTCTACACACACCACTGTATCGAAACTTAAGGACCAAGAGGCGTTCTCTAAAGGAATGGAATCCTATCTGATAGCCAATGCAGATCAGTATGGCGCAAGCAAAGAGGAGATGAAAATGTTCTCAAAACAGATGGTAGAAGAGTTGCTGGATAGGCAGAGTTCGTTTTTCTCAAGCGATAATATGGCACTTCAGTTACCTGAGTTGACTGTTATGACAGTGCTGGATAATTTCTTTTTAGAGGGTCAGACACAGGGCACTTGTTACTTCCCTTGTGTGAATAATTTAGTAGATTACACGATAACAAACAAGGATAATGGATATGTAATCGCGCTCAAATCAAAGGATAAGAATAGTCCTGCGTTTGAGAATTATGTCTATTATATTGATAAGCAAGGGCTCATACAACGGGTAGAATATCAGTGGACAGCCAACCCAAAAGCGAAAGAGAAGAGCGAGAGTGGGGCGGATGGTGATGGTTATAGCTTTCTGATAGAACGTGTAAGATAGTCTTGATAATAAATGAAGTGCTAATTTTGAATACAAACAATCAAACTTATAAACTCTATGAAACGTATAATCTTTGTCTTATCGGTATTTGTTAGCTGTCTGCAACCTACCATTGCACAAAGCTTGAAGCCCGTACAAATATCTTTCTATCCCGTCTTGCACGATCCGCATGAGCTGCTAAAATCGATTAGTGATAAGCTTTTGCCCTATCAGAAGCATATCACTACCCGACCTTTGGAGAAGTATTTCGGGCGTTTCAATGATGAGATTTATAATAATGAAGATGCTGGAGAGGCAGATTCAACTGCTGCTTTCAAAAAGCGTTTCGGTACTTTACCCGATACAGAAGGGTATGTTGCTGCTGCGGCAGCAGAGGCTGCTGATAATGGAGAGGATGTCGCAGCCACTCAAACTTCGTACGTTCAAGTGAATCCACAGGATGAAATACGGTGATGAAGTTGCTGAAATTAGCCCGAGAGAAGCAGCTATATGATACTTCACGTTATATGTTTGGTTTTGGTTTGAATAGGATGATGGATGATTGGTCTATCCTTTGTGCCTTGGATAAGAAGTCTCCTTATGCCATACCATCAGCTTCGTTCACGGCAGTACATAAGGAGGAGAGTTCTGAAGGTAGTGTTACTGGCTCCCTGAAGCTCACTCGGCAGGATGCAAAACGATTGGTCAGACTCTATAATAATCCGCAGAAAGATGATGTGTATATGGTGATTGATGGTGAGTTACGATGGCCTATAGACAAGGAGAATGTGCCTGTCAACAGGACTATCTCTTTCTGGCAAGAGGCTAAGAATGTGTCAGATGGTAATTTGTTTATGAAGCGTTTGCAAGCGTCTGTAGTAAAAGAACCACCTTACAAACCCTTACTTCCATCACAGTATAGAGTGGGGGATACAATTACTTATCGTATTAAGGTAGATAGTTATATGGACTGGATAACAGGAACCCATACCTTTAAGCTCGTACCCTTGGCGATTGGTGATGTTTATTGGATAGAGTGTATAGTGGAAGGGCTCGATGTTAAGCAACCCAGTTGGGCATCAAGTGCTTATGATAGGGAACTGAATAACCTTGAAGTCAAGGTGCTGAAACAGATGCTTAAACAGCATTTTATTATTGAAACAAGTAATCTGACAGGTGAAACCAGCGTCGAAATAAAGGATAAGAATCAGTTTGATCAATGGTATAAGAATCTTAAAAAGTGGTGTGAAGCAAGCTGGAAGAGGGATAAAAGATTCAGTAAGGTGACGGATGAGACGATGGGTACAACTGAAGGAGAGAGTCTTTTGTTCCATCTGGATGAGTTTATTGACGATGGAGCTCTGCAGTATTTGCCTGAATTGGACGCTATTATAGCTCCAGAGATGTACTTTGAGGAAGGCGACACTACGGGTAGAGGATATTTCGACCTGCTTGGTGATTATGGAACTTACAGTATATCGAAGAATGAACAGGGGACTATCATCTCGCTTAAGGGCGATCCTGAAGTAAAAGAAGATGACCTTGTAGATGATTCAGACCCAGCTATTCAGGACTTGAAAACCAAGATTGACGCTTATGAATATTACTATGATACAAAGGGAAACCTTATGAAAGTGAAGGGTAAAGTAAGACGAAACCTATATAACAAAGACTTTGTTATAGAACGAATGATGTGATAAAAGAAGAACGCCGATACTCTCATCGAGCATCGGCGTCTGTAGTATGTTTAACTAGAAATCCTTTTTAATGAAAGGGAACCTCACGGTCACCTTTGTCATCCTAGATCAATCGTTAAACGTTTACCTTAATAAAATAACTAAAAACCTAAATCTATTACTACTAACCTAAACAATCTATTAACCTTTTGACAATGCAAAGGTAGGTAGTTTTCATGTTTTTTGCAACTAATTTAGTATGAATTATGCAGAAAATACATCTTTCTTGACGCAAATCAACTGCTTGTGTACGCAAACAACTAATATTTTATTACTTTTCTTGTATGTTTATTTGTTTTCTTGTAACTTTGCGGTAAAGGAACAAAAGAATGCGAGTACTGATTGTAAATACCAGCGAGAAGACCGGTGGAGCAGCTGTTGCTGCTAACCGACTCAAGGATGCTCTGAACAACAGCGGGGTAAAAGCAAAGATGTTAGTACGTGATAAGCTGACAGATGATATTACTGTCGTTGGATTATCTCACCCCTTACGCAACCAATTTTATTTTCTTTGGGAGCGTTGGTGTGTCTTCTGGTACTCTCATTTCAGCCGAAAACATCTCTTTGAGATTGATATTGCCAATGCAGGAGTGGACATTACACAGCTCCCAGAGTTCAAGGAAGCAGACATAATCCATCTCTCTTGGATAAATCAAGGTATGCTTTCGTTGAAAGGAATACGTAAGATTCTTGATAGCGGCAAGCCTGTTGTGTGGACAATGCATGATATTTGGCCTGCTACAGGTATCTGTCATATCACGCTAAACTGCCAGCGTTATCAGTCGTATTGTGGCAATTGTCGTCTTCTTCCCAATGGAGGTTCATCCCATGATCTATCCTATCGGGTACTTCATCATAAGAAGGAGGTCCTCAAAAGGGGCAACATTTCATTTGTTACCTGCAGTAAATGGCTTGAGAAAGAGGCACGTAAAAGTGCTATTCTGAGTAATCAATTGATTCAAACCATTCCGAATCCAATTGATACACACGTCTTCCGACCGTCTGATAAGCGGCAGGCACGAGTGCGAACCAAGCTACCTTTGGATAAGAAAGTCATTCTTTTCGCATCACAACGTATTGATAATGTGAATAAAGGTATCAGCTATCTCATTGATGCTTGTCACAAAATGGTAGCAGAGAATCCTGAGATGCGAGATGAAGTTGTCGTTGCAGTACTGGGCGGACATGGTGAAGGGTTACAGGAATTGTTTGATTTTAAGGTCTATGAGTTAGGCTATGTGAATGACACCCGACAGATTGTTGACATCTACAATGCCACCGATGTGTTCGTATTACCTTCACTTTCGGAGAATCTACCCAATACTATCATGGAAGCAATGGCATGTGGTGTGCCTTGCGTAGGCTTTAAAGTTGGTGGTATTCCAGAGGAGATTGACCATAAAAAAAACGGTTACGTAGCAGAATATCGTAATGCAGACGACCTTGCCAGAGGCCTACATTGGGTGCTTGAGGAGGCTGAATACGCAGAGCTTTCTGTGTCGGCTGTAGGGAAAGTACAGCGTAACTATTCACAACGTAGCGTTGCTATGCAATATATTGAAGTATATAATGAGGCTATGGCCCTTAAGAGTTTCCATCTATGATCACATTTTCTGTAGTCACAATAACCTATAATGCGGAGGACGTTCTACAACCAACGTTAGACAGTGTCCTTATGCAAGACTATGTTCATGTTGAACATCTCATCATTGATGGAGCCTCTACAGACAATACAGTCAGTATAGCTGAGGCTTATAAGCGTCAGTCCGATGAGGCTGAGAATGGGCATGTCGTGAAGATAAAGAGCGAACCTGATGGAGGACTTTACTTTGCTATGAACAAAGGATTGCAGCAGGCGACTGGTGATTATGTTGTCTTTCTGAATGCTGGCGACCGTTTTCCGGCACCTGAAACACTTGACAAAGTGGCTTTAGCTGCAGAGGTTGGAGACGGTGAAGAGCTACCGGCTGTCCTCTTTGGTGATACTGATATTATCGATTCCAAGGGTAATTTCCTTTGTCATCGTCGGCTCAGTCCACCCGAACGACTCACATGGCGCTCGTTCCGTTATGGTATGTTGGTGTGCCATCAGGCGTTTTATGCACGAACAGATATAGCCAAAGTGTTACCTTATGACACGTCATTCCGCTATTCTGCAGATGTAGATTGGTGTATTAGGGTGATGAAAGAAGGTGAGCATCGTCATCTATTATTAAGAAATATTCATGCCATTGTGGCTGATTATATGCAGGAAGGGCAAACAACCCTGCACCATAAGGAGTCGCTTCAAGAGCGTTTTGAAGTTATGAAGCGGCATTACGGACTGGTGCATACCCTGCTGTTGCATGCGTGGTTTGCTCTGCGCAGTGTTATTAAGTAATTGTTTAACCAATAAAAAAAGGAGAGACAATGAGAAAAATCAGGATGAAAGTGTTAGTAGTAATGTCTGTCATATGCCTTTCTGCATCTGCTCAGACAGAGTATAGTGGTATCGCTGGTGCCTCACCACGTCTCGTTAGGGCACATGGAAGGTCAACGGAGCGTGTGGTAAAGCAGACTCCTGCTCCTAAGAAGACCACTACAAAGACCACCACTCGTACCACGACGAGGATCGATGATGACGATGAGTCAGCTGCAGATGAGGTAAGAGACGGATTCCGCAGTGTGTCACGTGGTGTCGGTCATGCCGTTAAGGACGGTGCGAAATCTGTCGGTAAGGCGACCAAAAAGATAGGTCAGGGTGGTAAGAATTTCTTCAAGAAGCTTGGTAAAGGTATCTCAGATGCCTTTAAACCAGACACGGTAGACGAGAAGTAAACCATCTAATTACTTGGATTTGGTGTGAGGTACATCTGTTGTACCTTATACCAAACGTATGAATAGGCAGGCTTCTTTGAGTTAATCAACTCAAAGAAGCCTGTTTGATAATGCCCTTCTCAGATGTCTTTGCACATATTATAATAAGGTGTAAAAGGGTGAGGAAGAGAGTAGGAGGGTGTAAGTTTACTGGAGTAAAGTAAACTTACAGTTTGGAAAACACAAAGAAGAATAAAATAACAGGAAATGGTCTTTTCTCGACTTTGTAACCACTGCATTATCAGATAGTTACATGAGGCCTTGCAAAAGGGCGTCTTTTAGGTTGTAAAAGGGCGTCTTTTACATGCTAAAAGGGCACCTTTTACAATGCAAAAGGGCATCTTTTAGAAGCCAAAAGACGCCCTATTAAAATGTTATAGGCTAAATTATTTTACAAAGAAACCGTATATGTCTTATATACTTATCAAAGAATTGCTTCCCTTTCTTTATAGGACTGCTCCGCAAGCTGCGTATGTGTATATGCAAACAGCCTCGATAGACGTGCGTCTATCGAGGCTGTTGTATTTCTTATTATAGCTTGAATCGCTACTTACTGATAGTCAGAAGTTGTCCTTCTACCACTCTTGTAAATCGTCCCAAACGGTTCAATCGGCAGATTTGGTCAAGCGTTATGCCGTGTTGTTTGGCTATTGACTCTAAGGTTTCACCATTGGCAACCTTATGATAGAGAATCTTTCCGCTTTCAGCATAAGCCTCTGAACGAGGTGTATGACTAGAGAAGTCTGTGTTATAGGTCTTCGGCTGATAAGATGAATACCGTTGTCCACGCTTCCCCTGTATATTTCACGAGAGTAACCGAGGCTTGATGATGTACCGCGAGCAGCTGTAGCACGTTCTGATTCTTGTGCAACCGTACTGCGACGGAACACATAATAGTCGCCAGTTACGTCCTGATGAGCAAAGTCAAAGAACAATGCTGGGTTCAAAGCAACGCCACAAAGACGTGTCTCAAAGTGCAGGTGAGAACCTGTAGAACGCCCAGTATTACCGCCTAAACCGATTGGTTGTCCTGCACGAACAGTCTGATTGACAGATACAATCTGCTTAGAGAGGTGTCCATAAATGGTCTCAAGACCATTGCTATGACGTATAACAATATATTTTCCATAGCCGTTTCCGTCGTATTTTACTACACGTACCTTACCAGAAAAGGCTGCACGGATAGTGTCACCGATATAAACTTTAATGTCTAATCCTTGGTGGTGACGTCCCCAACGGCGTCCGAAGTTACTTGTTATGACGCGACTTGGTGTTGGCATGCAGAACCCGCGTAAATCAATCTTATAGACATCAGGCAGTGTACCAGCCCTGTGTGCATATACGTTGTTCCAGTCGTTATAGAGTTCTGATGATGGTTCGTCTATTTCTTCAGCCTCGCGTAAGCGAGTGATAACCACAGTGTCGAGAGCTTTGGCTCGTCTGTCGATTGGTGCTTGGCGTGCAAGCAAGTCTTGAGCATTTGCTGTATGTGATGTTAGAGCAAAGAGCGAAGTAAGCGCAAAGGCTCTAACTATATTTCCTAACTTCATAATTAAGTTATTTTATTTCGGTTTATTATGTCAAGGATATGAGGCAAATGAGTCTCATTTATTCACTAATAATCCAGTAATGGACGTCATTTTTGTCCAATTTTGAACTAAAAGACGTCGCAAAGATAACGAAAAAATGTAGAAGAAATTGCAGGTTAACAGTTTTTATAGGGGTTTTAACAAGGAGTTTTTATGTATTATTATGCTTGAATAATGTAAATCAAGTGAGGAGTTTTAGGCGGTTTTAGGGTAAAAAGCACAATCTTTATCAAGAAATTGCAGCCCAATTAATATTAGCATTTCTTAACATTTTTAATCTATTCCAAAGTAAATTATATTCGCTTTTCTGGCAAGTTGGATCGTCATCAATAATTTTCTGGGCTTCTTCCCGTGCCATTTGGACAATCTGTCCGTCCCGTGCTATGTCGGCAATCTTGAGGTCGAAGGCGACACCACTTTGTTGTGTACCTTCCAGATCACCAGGTCCACGGAGTTTTAAGTCGGCTTCTGCGATCTCAAAACCATCGTTAGTGTCACACATTATATCTATGCGTTTGCTGGTTTCTTTCGTCAGTTTGTGGTTGGTAACGAGTATGCAATAGCTTTGTTCAGCGCCACGTCCTACTCGTCCACGAAGCTGATGAAGCTGTGATAGTCCGAAACGTTGTGCATCAAGTATGATCATTACGCTTGCATTGGGTACGTTGACTCCCACCTCTATCACCGTTGTAGCGACGAGAATCTGAGTAGTTCCGTTTACGAACTTCTGCATTTCTTCCTCCTTCTCCTTATCTTTCATCTTCCCATGTATCTTGCTTAACTTGAATTCCGGGAAGACTTCACACATTGCATGATATCCGTCTTCAAGGTTCTTAAGGTCCATTTTCTCACTTTCTTTGATGAGTGGGAACACGATATATACTTGTCTGCCGAGGTTTATCTGCTGGCGTATACCTTGATAAAGGCTTACCATCTGGTCATCATACTTGTGAATCGTCTGTATTGGTTTGCGTCCTGGGGGTAATTCGTCGATTACGCTGACATCCAAATCACCATAAATGGTCATTGCAAGGGTACGTGGGATGGGCGTAGCTGTCATTACAAGGACATGTGGAGGGTTCTCACTCTTGCTCCATAGCTTAGCTCTTTGAGCCACACCGAAGCGATGTTGCTCATCAACAACAGCCATTCCGAGACTGTGGAATTGCACTTTGTCCTCTATGATAGCATGCGTTCCTACAACAATATTGACTGAACCATCCAGCAATCCGTCCAAAACTTCCTTGCGTTTTTTGCCCTTTACGATTCCCGTTAGTAGTTCCACGCGAAGGTTCATACCCTTCAGAAACTCCTTGATCGTCTGTAAGTGCTGCTCTGCAAGTATCTCTGTTGGTGCCATCATACAAGCTTGATAGCCATTGTCAATGGCTATTAGCATAGACATCAGCGCAACAAGTGTTTCCCAGAGCCTACATCACCTTGCAGAAGACGGTTCATCTGTCTTCCACTTGCCATGTCTGCCCTTATCTCATGCATCACTCTTTTCTGTGCCCCAGTAAGTTCAAAAGGAAGATTCTTTGTATAAAACCAGTTGAATTGTGCTCCTATATGATTGAAAATATACCCTCTGTACTTACGGCGGTGGTCACTTGCGTATCGAAGAATGTTAAGTTGGACATAGAATAGTTCCTCAAATTTCAATCGGACACGTGCTCTTTGTGTATCATCGACCGACTTAGGATAATGTATTTTTCGCATGGCATCATCACGAGAGATAAGGTGAAGATGTGTTGTTATGAATGGTGGGAGCGTCTCTTCGAGAGGTGTTGTGAGCTTACTGATGAGCATTTTCGTCAGTTTCTCCATGGCACGCGAGTTGATGCCAGCCTTCTTCATCTTCTCTGTGGTGATATAAAAAGGTTGCATCCCCATGTCATTGAGTTGCAACTGACTTGCATCGTCAATGTCTGGGTGCGTGAATTGGAACCTACCATTGAAGAAAGTAGGCTTACCAAAGACGATATAGTCTTTCCCTATTTGGTAGTTTGATAGATATACTTTGTTCCGTTGAACCAGACAAGGTCACAAATGCCATGTCCATCACTAAAGTGTGCGATGATTCTCTTCTTCCTTCTGCCCATATCAGCTTCCTCAAAGCTGAGGATTTGCCCTTTAATTTGGACGAAAGGCATGTCTTGTGAAAGCTCAGAGATAAGATAAACCTTTGTACGATCTACGTATTTATAGGGGAAATATTCCAAAAGATCACGATAAGTAGTGATTCCAAGCTCCTTGCTTAGAATCTCTTTTCGTTTCGGACCTACCCCCGGTAGATACATGATGTCCTGTGATAGTATGTCCATAAGGTCTTTTTCTTGCGAGAATATCCTCTTCTTTCCCCCTCTTGAACCTATTCTTTGATTAATGCTTCAGCTATTTTAAGGTCGAAAGGAGTGGTAATCTTGATGTTCTCCCGATTCCCTTCAACCATTGCAACTTGGCATCCAAGGCTTTCAACAACACTCGCATCGTCAGTAAAACATGGCTGATACTCTACCTGGAAAGCCTGACGTGCCAGCGCAATGTCGAAAACCTGTGGCGTTTGTACCACTCGATAGTCACTTCGCAGTACGTTTTTCCCTCCTCCTTGCTTATCTATATAACGTAAAGTGTCGGTTACTGGCATGACTGGTATTGCTGCATAGGTGTCTTCAGCAGTATCATAACAGCGTGCAATGGTGCTTATAGAGACAAACGGACGTACTCCATCATGAATACCAACGAGTCCCTCTTCGCCATCAGGTATTATCATTAAGCCATTCTTCGATGATTGGAAACGTGTGTCCCCTCCATCTGTCAGTGTGTATTCTTCGTCGAAATGATATTTGTCACATAACTCTTTCCAATACGCTTGTTGCTCTTTTGGCAAAACAAGGATAATGTTTATCGACTTGTCATACTCATGAAAGCGACTTATTGTGCGCATCAGGACGGGCTTATTGCCTACGGGAAGGAACTGTTTGGGTATGTCTGACCCCATACGCAATCCCTTTCCGCCTGCTACAATGATAACATAATTGCTCATCCTTACGACTTATTTGCTGCTTATTAATCGGTCGTAAATCATTCCTTTCTTTATTTCTTCAACCTTCTCCTGTGGTATGAAGTAGCTTAAAAGCTTATAAGCATAGGGGAAAGAAGCAGCCGGACCGCCACCTGTAGTTACGTTTCCGTCTTCCTGTACGAGTGCTCCTGTGTATTCAGCGTCGTCTCCTAAATAGCTTTCCATACCTGGATAGATTGTTGCTTTCTTACCTTTCAGCAAGCCAACAGATGCTAAAACCAATGGTGCTGCACATATCGCAGCTACTCTTTTGCCACTTTCGAACTGTTCTTTGAGAGCTTTCGCACCCCATCATGCTCATTTAGGTTCTTGGAACCAGGCATTCCGCCGGGCAACATCAGTAAGTCTACATCCGAGAAGTTGCTTATTTCTTCAAAAAGAAGGTCAGCTTTGATTGTAACTCCATGTGATGATTCAACCAAATGGTTACCAGTTACACTAATAGTCTTTACTTCTACGCCACCCCGACGTAGGATATCTACAGGTGCTAAAGCCTCAACTTCTTCGAAGCCGTTCGCAAGAAACTCATACACTTTTGCCATAATATTTCGCTTTTAAGTCTATAGATTCAATTAAAATCTTTAATTTTGCACATGTTAATGTATTTGCAAATATACTAAATATTAATGGTTTAGTGTGTCTTGTAAGGCTAAAAGAAATTTAAAAGGTACGTTTTTATGGCTGAAAAGAAACTGCGGTTTGCCATTTTTGGGAATGGTTCCAAGGCTTTAGAGTCCATTCAGATATGGGAGATGCTTGACTATCTGATCAAGCACAGTGCTGAAGTCTATGTGGAACAGTCCTTTTACTATGCCTTACAGCACCAACTGAAGGATGATTTAGAGGTAGATGGCCTGTTCGAGGGCTCTGACTTTAATGCTGATTATGTTATCTCCCTTGGTGGTGATGGTACTTTTCTGAAAGCTGCAAGTAGTGTTGGTGCTAAGCAAATACCCATCATTGGTGTGAATATGGGGCGATTGGGATTCCTTGCAAACGTTGCTCCTGCCGACGTCATATCCATGCTGGACAATATCTTTGCAGGGCAATATGACATAGAAGAGCGTGTTGTTATTCAGCTTGATGCTGGTGCTGACTCTTTAGAAGGTTGTCCCTGTGCACTCAATGATATTGCAATTCTGAAGCGTGATACAGCTTCAATGATCTCTATCAGGGCAAGTGTCAATGGAGAGTATTTGGTTACTTACCTCGCAGATGGGCTTGTTATCAGTACCCCAACGGGTTCAACTGCATATTCTTTATCAGTTGGTGGACCTATCATCATGCCTCAAGCGGGTATATTAAGTCTGACTCCCGTGGCTCCACACACGTTAAATATTCGTCCAATAGTCATCAGTGATGATGTGGAAATAAAGCTTGAAGTAGAAAGTCGTAGCCATAATATCCTTGCAGCCATTGATGGTAGATCAGAAAAGATTAGTGAAGGAGTAGTCTTAACCATTAAAAAAGCTCCTTATAAAGTTCGTATTGTGAAACTTCATGGACAGCGTTTTTTTCTCTACATTACGTGAAAAAAACTGATGTGGGGAGCCGATATGAGAAAGTTCTAAGTTAGAAAAAAAGGCGAATGATAAGTAAGATAAAAAGACTTTTTCAGATTCCTGAGACGCGTTATACCACAAAAAGAAATCTTCCGTTGGTTGTGGCTTGCGTGGCGTGGAAACCGTACCCAGGCAGTGTTGAATGCCGTTATTGGTATTCTTAGTGTGGGTGTTTCTTTTGGCTACAGTGTGGGCTGTTCAGCATGCTATAGACGTTGCTTCGCATGTAATAGAGGGTAGTATCTATACTGCAGTGGGCATTATGGGTGTTTTTGATACTGTGTGACTTTGCTCTAAGTGTGGCATCTGTGTGGGTTCGTAACCTCCTTGGAGTGAAAGCACAGAACCGAATGCAACAGCAAATGCTTGATAGAATCCTGCGTTCAGAGTGGCATGGCAGAGAGAAACACCACAGTGGAGACGTCTTGAACCGCTTGGAATTTGACGTATCCAATGTTGTCAGCTTCCTTACAGAGACCATTCCGAGCTCTATTTCCACGCTTGCAATGTTCCTTGGAGCCTTTTTCTACCTCATGTCAATGGACTGGAGGCTTGCAATACTCATTGTTGCGATGATTCCAATATTTGTTTTGGTGAGTAAAATATATGTTCGCCAGATGCGAAGACTGACTCGTGAGGTTCGTAACTCCGACTCTAAAGTACAGAGTGTGTTGCAAGAGACGATCCAACATCGCATGCTTATTAAGACGTTAGAGAGTGATGAAGTGATTGTTGATAAGCTGGAAGACACACAAAGTGAGCTGCGTCGTAAGGTTGTTCGTCGTACGAAATTCTCTGTTTTCTCTAATCTTGTGTTGAATTTTGGCTTTGCTTTTGGTTATCTTGTAGCTTTTACATGGGCGGCTTTTCGTATGTCTCTGGGCTCATTGACCTTCGGTGGCATGACTGCTTTCCTACAATTGGTGAACAAAATACAGAACCCTGCACGTCAGTTAACGAAGCTTGTACCTGCTTTTGTCTCTGTATTTACTGCAGCAGAGCGTTTGATGGAATTAGAAGAAGACCCTTTGGAGGAGCAAGGTGAGCCTATTGAGCTTAAATCTCCTTGTGGAATCAGACTCACACATGTTCATTATCGCTATGAAGACGGGGAACGTGATATCCTAAATGACCTCTCATTCGATTTCTATCCCGGTTCTTGTACGGCTATTCTTGGTGAGACCGGAGCAGGAAAAACCACTTTGGTTCGTATGCTTTTGGCACTTGTGAAGCCACAGAGTGGGAAAGTCGAGATCTATAATAACAAGAAACATGCGGAGTTAAGCCCTCTTCTCCGTGCCAATTTCGTGTATGTCCCACAGGGGAACACGCTTCTTAGCGGGACAATACGTGAGAACTTACTACTTGGAAAGGTTGATGCCACGGAGGAAGAGATGAAGACTGTACTGTTAAAGAGCTGTGCTGACTTTGTCTTTGATTTACCTTTAGGACTCGAAACACCTTGTGCTGAACAGGGAGGAGGCCTCAGTGAAGGGCAGGCACAGCGTATTGCAATAGCACGTTCATTGCTTCGTGACCGTAGTATCATGATATTTGATGAGGCTACCTCAGCCCTTGACCCAGAGACGGAACGGCAGTTGCTGAAGAATATTCTCTCTAAGCATGACAAGACAGTTATATTCATCACACACCGACCAGCTGTTGTAGATTATTGTGACCAGACTTTGACGATAGAAAAAAACTAATAATGAACTTGTTTTATTGGATATAAAAACCTAAATTTGCATGGTATGATATATAAAAACAAAGGAATAATAAATATGAGAAAGATTCTTTTCACAGCCCTTTGCGCACTGTTCGTGTCAGTAATAGGTGTTCATGCACAGTCAGCAGACTCTAATCAAAAGAAAGATCTGGATGCAAAGTATGCTGTTAATATGCTTAAATCAGGAGCAAAGGCACCCGATTTCAAGTTGAAAACATACGATGGTAAGTTGATAAGCCTAAGTCAATATCGTGGAAGTTACGTAGTATTGGACTTCTGGGCAAGCTGGTGCCCTGACTGTCGGCGTGATATTCCTGCTATGAAAGCTCTCTATGAGCAGTTCCGTGACCACGGCGTGCAGTTTATTGGTATTTCTTTGATACGGATAGGGAGGCTTGGGCTAAGACTTATTGGAACCGTTATCAGATGAATTGGACACAGGTCAGTGAACTTAAGAAGTTCAGAAAGGAAACTAACATTGATAAGATATACAGGATAGATTGGATTCCTTCCATGTATCTTGTCGATCCTTATGGTAAGATTGTCCTTGGAACGGTAGAGATTGACAAGTTGAAAGCAAAGTTGGAGGAGGTTGCTTCTGCACCAAAAATAAGTAAGACGGATGTTTTACCAACCTTCGAAGGCGGTCAAGATGCCATTGACTTGTATTTCACAAAGGCACAACGTCCAAGCATAACATCATTCCGTGCAAAGGCAGAGATGGACATTACGGTTGTCTTCAATGTTGAAATGGATGGAACAGTGACGGGAGCTCGTGTTGCAGATGTGAAGAATGCCCGCGGAACCAGCAAGCGTTTCATGAAGATGGAACCAGCAAAACAACAACGGATTCTTAAAGAATGCGTTGATTACTACAAGGAACAGGCTGTTCGGTTGACGAATAACATGCCGAAATGGATACCAGCTCAGGAGAACGGACGCCCCGTTCAGAGTAGGACTTCTCTGACAATTGCTTTTCGGGCCTGACCATTAAAGAAACTAACTCATGATAATAAGAAGAGAGCATATTGATAAGAAGACAAGCTATAGGCTATTGATGTCTTCTATGATAGGCTCTCTCTTTTTTTATAGATTCACGCTGATTTACTAATAACAAAACAAGCTTATGGTTGACACATTGCCACTTTACAAGAAATTACAAGCCCTTTGTAGAAGTATTACAAGGCGTCTGTAATAGTATTACAAGGCGCTTGTAATAAGATTACAAAGCCTTTGTAATTTTCTGTAGGATGCTTTATCATAGCCACAATGACGATTGTTTAAGATGTAAAAGGTGTATTGACAGTGTTTCAAAAGAAGATATATAACTAATTAACTTATTACAAAAAAGTATGAGAACTCTTTTATTATGTGTACTTGCGTTATGCTCTCATGTTATGAGTATGACTGCTCAGGTGACGGGAAGAATTGAATATCCCTACCGTGCTGACTATGAAGATCAGTTGGTTCTGCCAATTGGTGATAAAGGATTGGTTATTCAGTCGTTTGCAAAAGATTCCAAAGCTGGCAAACGTTATTTTAAGACCGAGTTCTATTCAACGATGATGACCCCCGTGAGCACAGACTCCATGTTGATAGACAAGGGGATGTATTACTATTCCAACATCGTTGACAACGGAGTACTCTACACCGTATTGCGTGAGAGTGATGGTACGTTTATGATTGTTGCCTTTAATGCTACGACGCATAAGATTACTGTTACAGATGGTGAGTATACCCGAAAAGGAACAATGCGCAACCTGATCATTTCAAATGATAATGTGGTATTCAGTTCAACACAGAAGAAGATAGACCGTATTGGTATTATCAATCTGAAGACAGGTGAGAGCCATTTTGCAGATATTCATTTCCCTAAAGTAAAGGATAAGAATATCTTTATTCTAGAGAACACCGTGATAGACAATACCATCTATGCGTTAGTAAGCGCTGATAATGATATTCAGTTGGTACGACTTGATATGCAAGGAAAGAGTTAGGTACGACCAATCTTACGGCAGACATGCCAGAACGCATCATTTCAGCTTCTGCTTCAAAGGCTGGGGACAAGTATTTTGTTACGGGAACCTACTCTCGTTCGAAGAAAGGTGGCGCTGAAGGTATCTTCTTCTCTGAGTTGAAAGATAATAAGTTTAATAACATTAAGTTCTACAACTTCCTTGATTTGAAGAACTTTACCGACTATATGAGTGACCGTAAGCAGGCTAAGATTGAGCGGAGGAAGGAAAAAGCAAAGAAAGCCGGTAAGGAATATGCATTGAAATATCTGATGGCTTCACACCGAATTATGACAGATGGAAAAGATTATTTCTATCTTGGTGAGGCATACTTCCCTGTATATTCAACAACAAGAATGGGTAATATGGTTATGACAACATTTGTTGGTTATAACTATACCCATGCCGTATTGGCAAAGTTTGATGCGTCAGGTAATCTGTTATGGGACGAATGTTTCCCGATGGAACCACGTACAATGCCTCTTTATGTGAAGCGATTTGTATCTGCAAGTTTAAAGGGAAAGAATGTCAATCTTCTCTTTACAGATAGGAATAAGATGGTTTCCAAGCTCTTTAACAATGCTGATGGAAAGGTGATTCAGGACCGTACCTCTGAATTTATTGAGACAGATAATGATGACGAAGATGTGAAAAAGATGCGTTATTCTGACTCACAACATTGGTATGGTGACAACTTCTTGGTTTATGGAAAGCAAGTTGTGAAGAACTCAAAGACGGGTGAACGCCGTAAGGTATTTGCTGTAACGAAGTATACTATTAAATAAATAAGATTATGAAAGTAAAGTGTTTATTTGGCAAACGTAATCTCCTTGCGAGTCTGTTCATGATGGCTTGTTTCCTTTGTGTATCACAAACTTCTCATGCACAAGCCTGGGATGGAGAAGGTGATGTGAAGGTTTATGGTGGATATGCTAACGTTGGTGGCAAGTCGGGTGTAGAAATTGGTACTGATTATGCCGTTACTGACTATATATCCTTAGGTGGACAAGTCACTTATGTGCATGTTAAGGACCGTGAAGGAGAAGACTATGGCTTTTTGTCAGGCTATGATCTCAGTTTTCATTGTGATTATCACTGGGCTGAACTCATGAAGTTGCCTTCGGTATTGGATGTTTATTCAGGTGCTTCTATTGGTCTTCGCACTGGTGCTCTGCAGGTGGGTCTTCGTTATAACTTTAGCGAGACTTTCGGACTTTATGCTCAGGTGAAGCAGAATATCTTCAAGACTTTTGGTGAAGATAGTGATCATCCAGCTGTCTATAAAGGTAAGACAGCCTTGTCATTGGGTATGACAATTACGTTCTAATACGATAAGAGGGTTCATGCTTGTTAGGCATGAACCCTCTTTTATGATTGATAACAATATCTGTTATCTTATTTTTTTCTCTCTCTTAATAATCAATCATGAAGAATCAAAGCACTTTGTCCATCTACTGTAACTTCGCCTCCTTCCATTTCACCAAGGCCTGATTCTTTGACTTCACCGTTAGCGCATACAATCGTATATTTACCCTTCGGGATATTTACTGTGCGTAATTCAGGGTTGGCATTGAGGATAACATAGATGTTATTCCACTTATCTCCACCTGCATGTCCTTTGAGACGGAAGGCTACAAGGCACTTCTGAACAGGCAAGAACTCCAAATGTTTGCGTACAAGATCGGCACTTCCAAGGCGGAAAGCAGGATGATTCTTACGTAGATTGATTAATCCACTATAGTAATTGAATACTTGAGGGTATGCTTTGAGATTGTTCCAGTCAAGGTGATTGATGCTGTCAGGTGAATTAAATGAGTTGTGGACACCCTTCTTATCACGTAGCATCTCTTCACCAGAAAGTATGAATGGTACGCCTTGTGATGTCAATACCGCCGTTTGAGCAAGTTCATCAAGACGTATCAGTTCGTTCTCATCATACTCAGCTTCGGGTATTGACGCTTTTAAACGGTCTACAAGGCACAGGTCATCATGACAACTGACGTAAGCAATCATCTGTGTTGGCTCTGTAGCATACGGCTTTTTAGAGTAGTTTACCTTTGAGTAATCTACTTGCGGGTGGGCTATCATACCTGCAATACCTGCTTTTAAACTCTCTTCCAGACCTTCGATGCCACCTACAAAGCCAGTTTTCTTATCATCAGAGAACGGACCACGCAAGGCATCACGGATATCATCTGAGAAGGCAGCTATGCCCGGCATCTGCGAAATAGCAGCTTTCATAGCCAATTTATCATGTGGATAAGCGCAAGTGCCAGCACTCCATCCTTCTCCATAAATGAATATTCCTGGGTCAATAGCATTGAGCTCACGGCGTATGTCGTTCATCGTTTGGATGTCATGGACACCCATGAGGTCGACTCGGAAGCCATCAATATGATATTCTTTCACCCAATACTTCATTGACTCTAACATGAAGTCGTGCATCAAAGTCTTCTCACTTGCTGTTTCGTTGCCGCATCCAGAACCGTCAGAAGGTGTACCATCAGCTTTATAACGGTAATAAGCCTTAGGGAAAGTACGCTCAAAATTACTATTCTTCAGGTCGAAAGTGTGATTGTAAACAACGTCAAGTATCACTCTGATGCCAGCCTTATGTAATGCCTGTACCATCTGTTTGAATTCTTTGATACGGCGTGTTGGAAGGTTAGCATCGTAGGAGTAACTTCCTTCTGGCACATTATAGTTCAGTGGATCATATCCCCAATTGTACTGAGGTGTGTTTGGTTTTGACTCATCTACTGATGCAAAATCGAAAGAAGGGAGTATATGAACGGTGTTAACTCCTAATTTCTTTAGATAATCAATGGCCTTTTGCTCAGTCAAAGCTAGGAATTTGCCTTTATGAACCAACCCAGAAGAAGGGTCAATGGAGAAGTCACGATGATGTAACTCATATATAATAAGGTCGGATGGACTTTTAGTTGGTACTCGGTGGTCGCTATTCCATCCTGTAGGATCGGTCTCCTTCATATCAATAACAGCACCTCGTATGCCGTTACAGCCTACAGCCTTTGCAAAGACACCTGGTGTTTCGCCATGTCCTATATCGAAAGTATAGAACTTACCTTTGAGGTTCCCTTTGACAGTTGTAGTCCAAGTGTTCTCTCCACTTTGTTCCATCTTTATCTTCTTGTATGCTTTCCTCCTGTACCAGCATCATAAAGGCGAAGTGTTGGCTTGCTAGGTGCTATGAGACGAAAGGTCGTTTCACTCGGAGAGTAGGACACCTCGTTAAACTTCTGTTGTGCTGAGGCATTCTGAGAGCATAGAAGTGCGGTGAAGAACGCTATGATATAATGTTTTATCTTCATTGTTTTTATTCTTTAGAATACTGTTATCTACCTGACAGATGAACCAAATCAGTTATTTGGCTGTTGAAAGCATCATTCTTCATAAGTGCTTCAACACTAACATGCATACGGTAGCGCCAGTAGTGCTTAGGATTTGCAGGGATATTGATTCGTTCTGCATTGGGGTCAGGAAGACGTAGATCTTCATCAATACTCATCCAGTCCTGTATGCCAAGGATACAAAGCATACTTGGTGAGGTGAGGTGTCGGCTAACGATGTCACGTGCCAACCAGCCTGGCAGTGGGTGTGGTGCAGGACCTTCACGATGCAGCATCGTGTTGAAGTAGTCCTGTGTACGTGGCCAATCTTCATCCCACCATTGGCGAAGTGTTGCCATGTCGTGTGTAGAAATGGTGCTGACACTTCGGTAAGGGTTAGCTCCCAGATGTCCAAAGCGTACATGTGGGTCCTTAGGCATACTTTGTATTTCAAGACTAAGGATGCGCAGTTCGTTCATGACCCATGCAACACAGCTCGGCACCATACCAAGGTCCTCTGCACAGACAAGCATACGTGTGGCGTCAACCAGCTTCGGAAGTTTCTTCATTGCTTCCTGATACCAGAACTGATTGTTACGTCTGTAATAGTAATCGTTGTACAACCTATTGAAGATAGCTTTATCACTGTCATAGAGACTCTCGTATATGAAGTCATGCTGTACGCTTATACGTGGGTGGAAGAGATTCGGATTTTTACGGTCACGTACGAAGAGTACGTCGCTGATAAGGGCATATAGTCCGTCACGTATCCAAATATCTTTCTCAGAAGTCTTATTCTCAAACGCCTTTTCCACCTTGCGTTGTGTGTCATAAGCTGGACGCATCTTATAATGATCACCCCAAGTGTGCTCTATATAGTTCTCACGTACTTCGTTGGCATGCTCCTTGAAAACGCGATCGAGTACCCAATCTGTGATAAAAGGTTCAGTAAACAATGCTTCTTGCCACTGTAATCCATAGCCTTCTATCTCTTCTCGGCTCATACCCAGTGATGGAGAGAATTGTCCGAGAAGTCCATGGACAGAGTTGATTGGAATTTCCCATATACGGAAGAAGCCTAAGACATGATCGATTCGATAAGCATCAAAGTATTGAGCCATGTTTTGGAATCGTTTTATCCACCATTGACAACCATCCTTCAGCATCTCTTCCCAGTTGTAAGTCGGGAATCCCCAGTTCTGACCATTTACAGAAAAGTCATCAGGAGGAGCACCTGCTTGTCCGTTAAGATTGAAGTAACGTGGCTCAGTCCATACATCACAGCCATATCTATTTACACCAATAGGGATGTCACCTTTGAGTATTACGTTATGAGCCTGAGCATATTCATGTACAGCTTTGAGCTGACTACTCAAAATGAATTGTACATAATAGAAGAAAGCAACGTCCTTGTATGCTTTGTTCTTTGGGTCAGATAGAGTCTTACGAGTAGTTTCATCCCATTGGTGATGGTCTGGCCAAAGAGAGAAATCGGCTGTGCCGTACTTGTCCCGCAGGTAGCTGTATTGTGCATAAGGGACTAACCAGTGTTCTGTTTCTTTGAAGAATGTCTTAAAGGCATTGCTCTTGAGAACCTTTTCTCCTTCTTGTTCGAAAAGCAAATGCAGATATTCTATCTTTGAAAAGTTCACCCGCTCATAGTCAATCTGTGGCAGAGCGTTGAGTTCCTTGCGAGTTTTTTCAAATCTTTCTCTTGCCTTCGCATCTTTCAATGTTGGTAAAGCTGTTAAGTCTACATACTGAGGATGCAAGGCAAAGATAGATATACAGCTGTATGGATAAGAGTCTGTCCAAGTGTGTGTAATCGTTGTATCGTTGATAGGTAATATCTGTAAGGCACGCTGTTTCGTCAGACTTACCCAGTCAATCATTTTCTTCAGATCTCCAAAGTCTCCAATACCGAAACTCGTTTCAGAGCGTAGAGAAAAAAGAGGGACTAATGTTCCTGCTATGCGTACAGGTGGAAGAGGGAAGAAAGCTTCGTCAAGCTCATAGACAGTGACATCTCCTTCTTCCATAAGTGGTAAGGTGATGATGCGGTTATTGCCACTTTCCCACACGGGTATATCGCTGTTCCCTTTCATGAAGAACTTCACTTCAAGTGTGTTACCAGTTAGCTTTGTGACATCAAGTGCTACACTCCATTCATTGATGTTGTGCTGTGTCATTGGTAGGGCTTTCGTAACATTCCATGCACCTAAAGCCAGTTCAGCTCCTGCAACATAGAGCTTATCCTCTGCATTTAATTGTGGTGCTCGTACCTTTAAAGTGATAGCTTTATTATATATATTAGTTTTGCATTTCCCGAGTTTCTTACCCATTACGCTGTCTGTAATTGCCGAGCTATAGAGGAATGAGTCTTCTGGAATGTCATGCCAGTGATCATAAACAGAATAGTTGTGTGCATGTTCTGCATCAAATTCCAATCGATGTGTTACCACACTCCACTCTTTGCGTTCGGTATTATCACCGCATTGTACGGTATAAAAGTAATCCATGTGAGTCCCTGGTCTCACATCTTTCTGCATGTTTACTTCCCAATGGTATCCATCAGTAGTATGCATTCTATATTCTGTAGTCTCTTTCTCCCCATTATGGTAGCCTTTGATGACGTTAAGGATAAGATCCTGACCGTAATAAGTGTTGTAATCTAAATGAAAATGTATATTCATAGGGCTGGAATATTTATATTCTTCAAAATTGATAATACTATTAGATAAATGGAAATGCTATTCTGTTGTGTGTTGATCGTTGATGATAGTGACGGATAGTGCTCCTAGTACGAGGGCTACACCTGCTATAATCATCATGTTACTCTGTACAGAACCAACCATACTAAGGAGAGTTCCTCCTACTAAAGCTGCGATAATCTGTGGGATACATATGGTTCCATTGAAAAGTCCAAGATATGCTCCCATGTGTCCGTAACCCTCCAAAGCATTGGTAACAAACGTAAATGGCATGGCAAGCATTGCTGCCCATGCACACCCGATGAGGATGAAAGGAATGAACATTACGTACTGGTCATGTACAAAAGCTGTCATTGCAAAGCCTATACCACCTAAAATGAGGGACAGAGCATAACCTAATTTCCTGTTCTTGAACTGTGGAAGAATGATAGCCCATAGTACAGATCCAATAGCTTGAACAGCGAAAAGCATACCTACCCAGTTGCCTGCTTCTTGATAACCGACCGTGGCTGTGGCATCTTTTGCGAACATATCAACATTCCAACAGTTGGCAGCTACGGTTCCGTTAGTGTATGTCCACATATACATAAAGGCAAACCAACAGAAGAATTGAACCAATCCAACCTTCCAAAAGGTAGCTGGAGCATTCTTTAATAAGGTTATCCAACCCGTTTTCTGTGCGTTCTCTGGGGTCTTTAAACTATGGTATTCTGCATACACCTTTGGTGGCATCTCTTTTACTTTGGCTGTAGTATAGATGACACAAAGGATGAGAATGGCAGCACCAATATAGAAAGAATAAACAACGGAGTCGGGGATTACACCTAAAGGAGCTTGGTTTGAGATACCAAGGAAAGTGAATAAGAAGGGGAAAATATAACCAGCTATGGAGCCAGCGTTGCACAGGAAAGATTGGATAGAGTAGGCAAGTGTCTTTTGTTTTTCATTTACCATGTCTCCAACGAGCATCTTGAACGGTTGCATCGCCATGTTGATACTTGTATCAAGGAACATCAATGAAAGTAAACCAAAGACCATTGCCGTGGATACCGACATGCCGAATGAGCCTGCATTAGGCAATAGACACATTACTAACACGGCCACAGCTGCACCCACGAAGAGATAAGGAATGCGTCGTCCGAAGCGCGTCCAAGTCTTGTCGGATAAGGTTCCAACGATGGGCTGTACGACGATTCCCATCAGAGGAGGAAGTATCCAGAAGTAGCTGAGCTTATGTGGGTCGGCTCCAAGTGTGGCAAAAATGCGAGAAATGTTAGCACTCTGCAGTGCATAGGCTATCTGAACTCCGAAGAAACCGAAGCTTAGATTCCACAGTTGCCAGAAAGTTAAGTTAGGTTTTTGTTTCATTGTTATGCGTTGTTATTAGTTTTATCCCTCTTGCTATCCTTGTAATAAGATGGAATTGGGAAAGATTGTATTCTTAAATATGTGACAGGTAGGTGTTATATTATCGATATATTTTTGTTTATGTCTTGTACTATTTGAATCTAACTTCCTTTCAAGCAGGTTAGATGTTCTCCTTTTCTCTTATCGTGTTGTCCCTCTAATGATCAGTCTTGTTCTTACAACTCGTTTCTCAATGCTGCTTCTTGGTATGACTCCTTCAACCTTGTCAATCAAAATATTTGCAGCTTCTTCACCAACTTGATTGCCACGTTGCTCAACAGTTGTTAGCATCGGGTCACATGCAATAGCCCGTTCGCCATTTGTAAATCCGCAGATGGAAACTTCTTCAGGGACTGCATAACCCATTCGTTTGCAAGAATAGAGAATGCCAATTGCCGTGTCATCATTTACTGCAAAGAAAGCATCAGGTGGTTCTGGAAGGCTCATTACATCTGGTGTGATGGCTTCGGCATCTGCCCTATTATCACATGTCCTTATCAAACGCTCGTCTGGAAGTAAGCCATGCTTTAGTAATGCATCACGATAACCATTGTATCTGTTCTTTCCAATCTCCATTGTAAGTGATGTCCCATAGTAAGCAATACGCCTACAACCCGTGTCTATGAGGTGCGTTACAGCCGAATATGCCCCCATATAATCATCTACTACCACGCGACTGGCATCTACTCCAGTACAGATACGGTCGTAAAACACTAGCGGAACACCTTGTTCAATAAGCTTTTGGAAATGATTATACTTCGCTGTATTCTTTGCTTGTGATACGATTATACCACATACTTTACTCTCAGAGAATGCTCGACAGATCTTCACTTCATTCTCATACATCTCTCTACTTTGTGCAACCATCAGTTTATAGCCTCTTGCTGTGGCTTCTTCTTCAATGCCTGATAAGATAGATGAGAAATAAAAGTGAGTGAGTTGTGGGATAATGACGCCAATGATCTTGATAGGTTGTACCTTACTTTTGCGTAAACTCTCGGCTATCATATTTGGAAAGAAGTTATGTTCACGCGCATATTTCTTTATTTCCTCACGCTTTTCGACAGAGATGCGAGGGCTATCTTTGAGTGCTCGAGAGACCGTAGCAACAGATACGCCAAGGTTCTGTGCTATATCTTTCATTGTTATGTTTGTGGTACCACCCATTAATTTGTTTTTTATCTTAATGCAGTCTCGTGATTTCGTTACGCAAATATACACTTTTTCTATGAAATATTTGACTTACATCAATTTATTTGTTACGCAACTATCTGTGCAAACGTTTGCGCTTGCTAAATTATACTTTCAAAGAGAAAAAAGTGTGAAATCACTTTGCCCTCAATTATCTTTGCATCCGACAAAACCTATAATGTGGCTGTAAGTCAGTCTGTAATGTAACTAAACGACAACAATTTTATTAATTTATAAATAACTTTAATTAAACAGTGATGAAGCAGGTTAAATGTAAATTTCCTGTTAGGATGCTGACTTTATTTATTAGTCTATTCCTTTCAGTCTATTCCTTTGCACAGTCTACTATTACTGGACACGTGAAGGATGCAGCCGGTGAACCAGTCATTGGTGCTTCGGTTCTTATCAACGGAACATCCAATGGCACTGTAACTGACCTTGATGGTAACTTTACTGTCAATGTACAGCCAGGTGCACCTTTGACGATTTCTTACATTGGTTATCAAAAGCAACAGGTGGCAGCAGCCAATGGTATGGTTGTTATACTTAAAGATGACCAAGCACAACAGATGAATGAGGTGGTTGTTATTGGTTATGGAGCTGTGAAGAAAAGTGACCTTACAGGATCTGTAACGGCTCTGAAGCCTGATAGTAAGAACAAAGGCCTTGTTGTTAATGCGCAAGATATGCTTTCTGGTAAAGTTGCTGGTGTGAGCGTCACAAGCGATGGTGGTACTCCTGGCGCTGGCTCCACAATCCGTATTCGTGGTGGCTCTTCTTTGAATGCTTCTAATAATCCATTGATTGTTATTGATGGTGTGGCAATGGATCAGACGGGTATTAAGGGTGTTACCAACCCTCTGTCTCTTGTTAATCCACAGGATATTGAGTCTTTTAACGTACTGAAAGATGCTTCGGCAACAGCCATCTATGGTTCTCGTGGTTCAAATGGTGTTATCATTATTACGACAAAGAAGGGACGTCGTGGAACACAAATATCTTATAATGGTAGCTTTACCGTTAGTACAAAGTCAAAGAATCTCGACGTACTGTCAGCTGATGAGTATCGTAAATTGATAACAGATAAGTTCGGAACAGCTATGTTCACTATTGATTCTAATGGCAATCAAGTTCCAACAGCTTATGCACGTTTGGGTAAAGCAAATACTAATTGGCAGAATGAGATCTTCCGTACGGCTTTTAGTCATGACCATAACGTTTCTGTATCAGGTCAAGCAGCCAATTGGTTACCTTATCGTGTAAGTGCTGGTTATACGAATCAGCAGGGTATAATCAAGACTTCCAACTTCGAACGTTTCACTGGTGCAGTCACCTTAAGCCCTTCTCTCTTGAATAATCATTTGAACATTACTTTGAATGGTAAGGTCATGTGGACAAAGAATCGTTATGCTGATGGTGAAGCTATCAAGGCTGCTCGTCAGTTCGATCCAACCCAACCGGTATATGCTTCAGGCTTTGATAACTTCGCTGGATACTATCAATGGTTGGATGGTGGAACTGCTCTTAATGACCCAACATGGCCTACAACCTATTATTCCTTGGCTACCAAGAATCCTGTATCCATTCTTAATTTGAAACGACCGTGCTATCAGCCGTGATTTCCTTGGTAGTGCTGATATAGACTATAAGGTTCATGGTTTTGAAGACCTGCGTTTGCATGTTACTGCTGGTATTGATATTGCCAAAGGACGCCAGCTCACTGACGTTGACCCAGCTTCTCCACAAGCTATTTATTACGGTTCATATGGATGGGAATCACAATTGAAACGTAATATGCAACTCTCGGCTTATGCACAATACTACCATGACTTTAATGATAAAGCAAAGAATCACTTTGACATAATGGCTGGTTATGAGTGGGCACACTTCTGGCATAACACACATAACTCTTATTGGAGCTACTTCCCTAAGACGAATGCGGATGCTTCAATTGCTGGTAAAGAGCGTAATCGTACAAAGTATGATTTCGCAACAGAGAACTATCTAGTATCATTCTTTGGTCGTGCTAACTGGTCATTAATGGATGGTCGTTACATGGTAACAGCCACTGTACGTGATGATGGTTCTTCTCGTTTCAGAGATCATTGGGCTGTGTTCCCTTCATTTGCTTTTGCATGGCGTATGAATGAAGAGAACATGTTTAAGAAAATAAATTGGTTGTCTGACTTGAAACTTCGTCTTAGCTGGGGTATGACAGGACAACAAGAAGGTATCGGTGACTACAATTACTTTGCTGTATATGAGATGAATACGGGTGTCGACTCTTATTATCCTGTATATGGTGATGGTACTTTAGCCCGACCAAAGGCGTACGATCCAAGTCTGAAGTGGGAAACTACAACTTCATATAACGTTGGACTTGATTGGGGAATCCTCAAACAACGTCTTAGTGGTACAATTGATTGGTATTATCGTAAGACGAATGATCTGTTGAACAGTGCTACTGTATCAGCTGGATCTAACTTCCGTAACCAGGTGATGAGTAACATTGGTTCTATGTATAATACTGGTGTAGAGGCAAGTATCCATTGGTTAGCGATGAATACAAAGGACTTCAACTGGACAATGGATTATAATTTCACCTATAATTATAATAAGATTACCAACCTCAATGGTGGCAATGATGCAGACTACTTCGTTCCAACTGGTGGTATCTCAGCTGGTACTGGTGGTAACATTCAGGCACAGCATGTAGGTAATACCGTCAACTCTTTCCATGTTTCCAACAGGTATATGATAAAAATGGTAAACCTATTGAGGGAGTCGTTGTAGATCGCAATGGTGATGGTAAGATTACAGATGCTGACAAGTACTATTATAAGGCACCAGCTGCCCCTGTTACCATGGGATTTGCTTCTCGTTTTGAATATCACAGTTGGGATTTAGGCTTTGCTCTCCGTGCAAGTATTGGTAACTATGTTTACAATGATGCTTTCGCAAGTACTGCAAATATGTCAAATTCTGAATTATTCTCTAAGAGCAAGTATCTTGTAAACCGTCCAACAGAAGTCTTAGCAGACAACTGGCTGTCAACAGAAACAAAGTCAATACAGACTGACTATTGGGTACAGAATGCGTCATTCTTAAAGCTGGATAATATCACTCTTGGTTACAGCTTCGCTAACCTCCTCAAGCAGGGGACATGGAATGGAATCTCTGGTCGCGTTTATGGAACGGTAAATAATGTGTTCTGTATTACTAAGTATAAGGGACTTGACCCAGAGGTGTTCAATGGTATTGACAATAATCTCTATCCACGTCCAATCTCCTTTATTCTGGGTTTGAACTTAAACTTCTAATTTTTTAAAAGGATAAAGACAATGAATTCTAACATAAAATATATATTCTCTGCTGCAGCCTTTATGCTGTCTGTAGGACTAACCTCTTGTACTGCCGATTTGGATGTTAATCCAATTGATCCAAACCTTAAGACAAAGGTAAACACAAAGGCAGAAAGTGTTTTGAATAAGTGTTATGCTATCATAGCAATGGCTGGTAATGGAGGAGCCAATGGTGATAGTGATGTCGACGGTATTGATGGTGGTACGAGTGGTTATATTCGCCAGTTGTTCAATACACAGGAACTTCCAACCGATGAGGCCATCTGTGCTTGGGGAGGTGATGAGGGAATCCTCAATTTCAATTTCATTACTTACGATGCTTCGCACCCTATGTTGAAAGGTTTCTATAACCGTCTTTATGCTGGCATTTCTTACTGTAATCAGTATCTTAAAGACTACGGCGATTATAACGAAACAATGTCAGCTGAGGCTCGATTCCTCCGCGCTTTGAACTATTATTACCTATTGGATGAGTTCGGTAACGTGCCATTTACGACGGCAATATCATCTGGTAAGCCTGATCGTATCGAACGTGCTGACCTCTATAAGTGGCTTGTTGACGAGCTGAAAACCAATGTTGAACCAAAATTGAGCGATCCTCAACCAAAGACATCAGCTACTTCTGGATACGGTCGTGTTGATAAGGCTGCTGCATGGATGCTCTTAGCTCGTCTCTATTTGAACGCTGAGGTATACACAGGTACACCTGATTGGGCTGATGCTAAGGTATATGCAAAGAAGGTTATTGACTCTCCTTACAAGCTTTACACAACCAAGAAAGGACAGTGGAGTGCCTATCAACAGCTCTTTATGGGCGACAATGGTGAGAGTGGAGCATCTGTTGAGGCTGTATTCCCAATCCTCCTAGATGGCAAAACGACCACTTCTTATGGTTCAACACTTTACCTTATGGCTGGTTCGAATGATAATAGTGAGCACATAAAGGATGCTACAACAAAGGGTAACAATACCACTGCTGGATGGGCTGGTAACCGTATGCGTCCAGAATTAGTACAGAAGTTCTTCCCTAATAACAATGCTCCAAACATCGGTGCATATGCTATGCCTGCTGCTGCTAATGATGATCGTGCACTCTTTGATGGTGAAGGCAGAAACGTTGATAATGGTAATGATGAAGCTGACGTGAAGGTGTTTACCAATGGTTTTGCCGTTTGTAAGTTCACTAACTTTAAGACTGATGGCTCAGCAGGACATGATTCGATGTTTCCTGATACTGATTTCTTCCTTATGCGGACTGCAGAAGCTTATCTGATGTATGCTGAAGCTGATGCACGTATGAATGGTGGAACGACAACAGCTGATGGTGCACAGTATATCAACGACCTCCGTAAGCGTGCACATGCTACCACTCGCAGTGCTTACTCTCTTCCTCAGATCTGTGATGAGTGGAGTCGTGAGTTCTATTTTGAGGGCTTGCGTCGTACAACCCTTATCCGTTTCGGCTACTTTGGTGGGAATGTTAATTATAACTGGAGCTGGAAAGGCGGTGTGAAAGCAGGACGTAACGTTGACGCTCACCTAAACTTGTTCCCTATTCCAGCAAGTGATTTGACAGCTAATGATAAACTAAAGCAGAACCCTGGCTATTAATTGAGATCGTTTACAATGGTCATCAGAACCTTATGACGGATTCTTTTAGAATATGCATCTGGACTGTTGGCCATTGTGAACAGGTAAGACAGATCAATAGAATATAACTATAAAAGAATAATAAATATGAAATCAATAATAAAATCCTCGTTGCTTCTGTGTGCAGGTGTAGCGTTGTTCGCTGCCTGCGACAAGGACTTGGAGCATAACCCTACGCTTCAGACACCAAAGAGTTTTGTTCTGAATGCACCTGCTTATGCTGCACAGACGGTTGATTTGAAGACCTCTGGGACTCTGAATTTCACGTGGTCTCAGCCAGAATACGGCTTCCCTGCAGCTGCAGAATACGGTATGCAGTTCTCTACAACTGACCATTGGACAAAGTCAGTTGACCAGGTTGTTGATATGGATACAGAGCGTGGTGACTACGCAGCTGTTGGTACTCCAACAGGAACATGCCGTACATCGGTAAATGCAGCTGACATTGCTACGGCAATTCAGAAGATGGAACGTTATGAAGAAGGACATGTTCCTACTTCACAGACACTCTATGCACGTGCTTATTCTTTGCTGAATGGTGACACCATCTACTCTAATTCGGTGAAGATGAGTGTGGCTCCTTATTATATTGAGCTTTCTGATGCACCCGTTGAGACATGGTATCTCGTTGGTGGTAGCTTCGGTGATGGCTCATGGGGCAATGCTCAGGTTGTTCCTTTGTTGCCAATGGAAGGTCAGGAATATGACAAAAAGACGGGTAAAGGTGTTATCTCTTGGACTGGTTACCTGTCAACAGCAGGCTTCAAGTTGAAGAAGAACCCAGCAAGCTGGGATGACGGTCAGGTTGGTCAAGGAGCAAGCTTCGGTGACTTCGTATATAATGATGGTGGATCTTCAGATATCAAAGTTCCAACAGCAGGTTACTATACCATTACGTTTGATACAAAGAATCTTAAACTGAAGATAGTTCCTTACACGGGTACTGCACCTACTGTTTATACTTCAATGGCATTGCCTGGTAAGCATGATGGCTGGACTGTTGCAGGTGGAACACCAATGACAGCTGAGACATCGGTTGTTGAGAACCACGACTGGAAAGCTACTGTAACCTTTGCAGAGAAGTCAACTGGTGCTGACGGTGAGGGTTGTAAGTTTGCTGCTAATGGTACATGGGATGTCAGCTGGGGAGCAGAAGCGTTCCCATATGGTGTAGCCACCAAGGGCGGACAGAACATCCATAACCAGAAAGGGACTTATACCGTTTACTTCAACGATATTACGGGACAGTATTCCTTCGTAAAACAATAAGAGAGAGAATGATGATTAGAGAGCGTGTGCTACGTGAAGTGTAAGCCTTGTGGCACATGCTCATCACATAATAAGAACTAAAACAATGAAGAAGTTACTAATCATGGCAAGTACCGCATTGCTTATCACTGCTTGCGGTAGCGATGAATATCAAGAATGGACACGCCCACAGGCGAATGGTGAGGAGGTGGCGAAGGAAGTAAAGTTCACTGTTGCAGAAGCCCCCGCCATTGACTTCAATACAGTAACGGCTGATTCTGTGCAGCTGTTTGTCCCAACGGTAGAGTCTGATAACGCTGTCTCAACCCAGTCGCTGACGGCTGTCCTTTCTAATAATAACAAGACTGTATCACTGAATGCCAGTGAAAATGGACGGGTAAAGAGTACAGAACTCGTTGCAGCAGTGGAGAATCTCTATGGTAAGAATGGTGACTTGCATAAGGTTGCCGTTGCCGTTACGAACAAAATTAAGCTGCAACGTGGTGAAGGATTCAGCTTGTCACAGAGTACGACGGCAAGTGTTACCTGTGTTGCACCAGCCTTCACGCAGTATCTTTACATGTCAGGTGATGCCAATGGATGGTCATTTAGCAATCCACTTTATAGCCCATTGGCAGACGGAAAATATACTGGATTCATGTATCTTAATCAGAACGGCTTTAAGTTCGCGACCCAGCAGGACTGGAATGGTACTGATTATGGACAGAACTTGGTAGAGAAAGGTGCCAATATCGTACTGACGGACCCTGCTGGATTCTATAAGGTGGACCTTGATCTTACCACACAAGCTATTACTTACACACCCATCAGCAGTGTGGGGGTCATCGGGTCAGCCTCTCCTAATGGGTGGAACTCTGACGTAGCTATGACCTATAATGCTGCTCAAAAGTGTTGGGAGATAGATAATATCACCTTGACGACAGGCGAATTGAAGTTCCGTGCTAACAGTGATTGGGTGTTAGACTGGGGCGGTTCATTGGATAATATTACCTTTAAGGGTGGTAACATCAATGTTACGGCAGGCAAATATAACATTAAACTCTATCTCTTGTGTGATACAAAGTCGCATTGCACAATGGAGATAGTTCCATAAAACTCTGAATTGATCATTGTATGACGTCGGGTGTATTGGCATCGTTGTCAGTACACCCTTTCTTGTTCCGCTCTGAGTTAATGTGCGTATTTTATAGAAAGTTTGTGAGTTATGCTTTCTTATATAGAATAATTTAGTATCTTTGCAGGGGTAATCATGACGATTATTGATTGTGTATGATGAAAATCTATCACTATGATAGCTACAACAATCTTCGCTAATCACCATTTTATAAATACTTTCTCTCTCGTCAATTTGTTGACGGAGACAAATAAACTAAATCTATATGAAACGAATTTTAGCAAGTACATTTGCTTTTTTGCTATCCTTATGTTCTATGGCACAGGGATGGCCAGGACATGATCATAGTGTCATGTTGCAAGGGTTCTATTGGGATTCTTTTCAGGAGACACAATGGACAAACTTAGAGAAAATGGCGGATGATTTCGCCGATTACTTCAATCTGGTATGGGTACCACAAAGCGGTAAGGGTGGTTCTATCCCGTCTATGGGTTACAATCCTCTGTATTATTTCAATCAGCATTCGTCTTTCGGTACGAGAGATGAACTGAAAAACATGATCAAACCTTCAAACAAAGAGGTATCGGGACGATAGCTGATGTTGTGATCAACCATCATGAGACTGTTGGATGGTTTATCTTCCCCCCGGAAACATACAATGGTGTAACCTATCAGTTCCAGTCAACTGATATCTGTGCAGATGATGGTGTGAAGAATGGTAACTCTTGCCAAGGTGCAGCAGAGAAACAGAAAGTGCAACTAAGTAAAAACAATGACGAGGGTGATGACTGGGGTGGTATGCGCGATCTTGACCATAAGAGTGAGAATGTGCAGAAAATTGTGAAGGCGTATGAGAGGATGTTGATAGATGATCTTGGGTATGTCGGCTTCCGTTATGATATGGCAAAGGGTTTTGCAGGATATCATTTCAAGGACTATAACTCTGCTGCAAATGCGAAATACTCAGTGGGAGAGGTCTGGACTTATGATATCCCTGAGATGAAGAAGTGGATTGAAAATACAGAATGGTACAGTGGAGTCTTTGATTTTCCATTTAAGAGGACTGTCGAGAAGGCTATTCATGATAATAATTGGACGAAGCTCGGAGAACCAAATACCGTTGTTTCCGATACTCATTATCGCCGTTATATTGTTACTTACGTGGAGAATCATGACACGCAGATACGCAAAGGCGAACATGGGGAGAATATTAACCTAAATAATGGGTACATGGAAAAGGATACTTTGGCTGCTAATGCTTACATGTTGGCTATGCCTGGTACACCATGTGTCTTCCTTCCTCATTATTTGAGATATCCGCAGGAGATAAAGAAGATGATAGATGTTCGTAAGTTTGCAGGTATTCATAATGAGAGCTTCTACGCGACATACGCCAAAGACAAGGCTTATTATGCAATAACTACGAAGGGTGACGACGGTGAGATACTGGTAGTTGTTGGTCCAAAGGCAAACAGTTTACCTGTTGACACTCACAAATACAAGAAGATTCTCAGTGGTTATCACTATGTTTACTATGCTGATGTGGCATCGTTTGGTAGTAAAGCATGGATTTCTCTACCTGGTGGAAAATATCAGGGAAGGGACTTGAAGGTCAGATTGGATGCTGTATCAGTTGATAATAATGTGCAGCTCGCATATACAACAGATGGTACCACTCCTGATCTTTCAAGTCGGAAAGTAGCCCCAGGTACGGAGATTACATTGCCCGAAGGCAGAACAGTATTACGTGTTACACCTGTTGTAAACGGCAAATTGGGGAAATCTGTGACGCGTGTCTATAAGGTAGAGGATTTCAAACCACATACGATTCGTGTCTATGTTAATGCAGACAGAGTGGGATGGAACGATTATGTGAACTTCCATTCATGGGGTGGAACACAGACAGGGACGCAGTGGCCAGGTGAAAAAGTAACCCGAACAGAGACTATTAATGGAAAAAAATGGTTCTATAAGGATTACGAACTGAAGACAGCCGACGACTATGTGAACTTTGTTTTTAGTACAGGAACTGATGGTGGTACGGCTTCTAAGAATCAGACATTCGATAAGAATAATGTGAAGGAGACTTCTTTCTTTGATGTCTCTCCAGAGAAAGATTATGTAGGGGTTTACTTTGATTCCAGTAAGGATAAAGGTCCGAAGGAAGAACATTACTTCATAGATAACCTTACACCGGTGTATAAGCAAAAGACCATTCGTATTTATGTGAATACGGAGCAGGTTGGATGGAATGATTATGTGAACATTCACTCTTGGGGTGGCTCGCACGCAGATACACAATGGCCTGGGGATAAGGTTACTGATACGGAAATTATTAATGGGAAGAAATGGTTTTATAAGGATTACACACTCAACAATGATGATGATTATGTGAATTTTGTGTTCAGTAGAGGAACAGTTGCTGATGCTTATCAGAGCCAAACTGTGGACAGAGAATATATAAACAAAACTTCATTCTTTACTATTTCTTCCGTAAAGGAAGGAGACAAATTCAATATACAAAGGGCTGCTTCAAAACCAACACCTACGGGAATCAGTATGGTTCATGAGGACCTTGGGAAGATATCAGCTGATAACGCTTATTACACCCTCTCTGGGCAGCGGCTCAATGGCAAGCCTTCACAGTGTGGAGTTTATATCCATAATGGGAAGAAGATTGTGGTAAAATAAGCAGTATGTTGTGGATAGCATCTTTCTTCATGTGCCTTTAGATGGAGATAAATTTGGTGTTATTGTAAAGATGATTCATAACTGTCAATTCAAAGATGCTCTTTTGCATTGTAAAAGACGCCCTTTTACGTTGTAAAAGATGCCCTTTTGAGGTGTAAAAGGTGCTCTTTTGGAACGCAAAAGGGCACCTTTTATTTTCGGTTTTGTAACCTATTGGTACAGCGTGAGTTATGAAAGCGGAAATGAAAGGTTTTCTTTTAATTATCAAGTCTTTTTGTGTTCGGAATTGTAAGATGTTTTTCTTCTTGCAATATTCTTATGTCTCACTTTCTGTTCGTCCGTTATCTGTTCATTGTTCTACTTATCATTTCAAGCGTGGGACTGACAGATAAGAGAAGAAGGGCTGATAGGTGTTAATTCATAAACATTGTTAATGCAATTCACTTTCTTTTTCATTCATTTGCAGTTTACGCTATTCTTACATACATTTGTAATCAAAGGAGTCTTTGCTCTATGGAGAATACTTTACCTATAACTTGAGTTTAAGCAACTGATAATCTAACGGTGACATATCAAAAATCTTCTTATTTTTATATGGTAGACTCGGCTTTCCGTAGCACTTGTGACGTGCTTGACGTGGAAGGGAAAGTTGTTCAATTGAATGACTATTATCCTTTTGGGCTGCCTTATAGTGATTTGCTGTCGAAACAATGTACGAGAGGATTTTTTTATTTATCCTTTCAAAATATGGTCAATATCTCTTTATGATAATGGCGAGGATGTAGCGAGAGATTTACTATACTTATACACACATAAAATAAAAGAGTTAGAAATTCCAGCAGGAACAGTTGGAGAAGGAAACGATTATATGGGAAATGTTTCAGAAGATTCTTTCTTTGATACAGTAATCTTCCAGAAGAATAAAGATAATAAGTATATGTTCCAATACTACTGGTATGCTGGCGATACCTTGTTGTATAATTATTTTAGCAATAGGTCTACAAGAGATCAAGAGATTAAATGATACCAGCCACTCAACTCTGTTTTATTGTTGACAGGATAGGTTACATCGAGGGTGGTGTTACTGTACTTACTCTATATACCTCTAAGAAGTTGGCATTAATTATAACTTGGAAAAAGAAAAATACGACATACACAAAGTTGCATAATGGACATTGATAAAACCTGTTCTGTAAGTTGCTGTCACTCCTGTCATACCGTATTGCTACTTAACATCCTTGTTATTAGTATGTTATTTAAAGTGTTAAAAGTGACAGCAACATAATTTTAAAATAAGATAGGGGAATTAAAGATAGATAAGGTATAAAACATTCACGTGTTTCTGTTATGTAGTTGGTGGGGATATGAGCAATTTGTTTAGGGAGGAAGCGAAGTGTTTTTTATTGATATTCCTGTCAAGCAGTTAACCTATAAGACTGTATGATACGAAAGAAAGTATGATAATGTCGAGTAGGATATAATCTTAAAGAATGTAAAAGTTGTAATGTTTACAAGTGATTGTTTTGTTTCTTTCAGAATTTTCTTCTAAATTTGCAAACGTAACATTAAGAAATAATTTATTATGGCAAAGAGAAACGAATTATATAAGTGCTCAGAGAGCGGTAATATTGTAGAAGTTTTAGTAGGTAGCGAGAGTGGTGTAGGTAGCATGCAGTTGCTAAAAGAGAACACTACTGATGCTGCTACAGAGAAACATGTACCAGTTGTAGAGAAGATAGCAGGTGGTTATCGTGTAACAGTAGGTGAGGTAGAGCACCCAATGACCGAGGAACATTCAATTCAGTGGATTGAGTTGATTACGAATAACAATGAGGTTCTTCGTAAATATCTTAACCCATCTGACCGTCCTGTAGCAGAGTTTAAGACAGATGCAACAGAGGTTTATGCACGTGAATATTGTAACTTGCATGGTCTTTGGCGCTCAAAATAAGCGAAAGATATCAAACTGACATATAATAGTGAAGGGTATGCAGACTCCAAAGAGGAGACATGCATACCCTTATTCTTTGTAGAAATCTTGTTGAAAAGTCTATACCATATTTTATTTTATATCATACTTTGGTTATCCTTAAACTTGTGTCTATACCACCGAATACGATGAAATGGGGCTTTTTATATTGTTAATGATTGTTTTATTTATTATATATTTTTCTTTTTAGTGCCATTTGTAAGTAGTTGATTCTTAGGACAATAAAAAAATATAAATCTGTATTTTGTTGTATATTACATTATAAATAGGTTGTAAAGAAGGCTTTTTGTTTATCTTTGCGACCATTAATTTTAATTGTACTAAGCAATCTTTACCCGATTTTACCGACTTGATAAAATATAACTTAAACTTTAAAATATGGGAAATAAACACTTTACCATTTGCCGCAGTGTGTTCAACCGACATACGCTTAGTGCTGCTTGTCTGTTGGCATGTCTGTTCTCCAATGGTGTTATTACTCCTGCAATGGCAGTACCATCAGCTTTGTCAGTAGACCAGCAGTCTAAGACTTTTAAGGTTACAGGACAGATAACTGATAAGGCTAAGGAGCCATTGATTGGTGTGACAGTTACTGTTGTTGGTTCGAATGGTCCAATACGTACCATCAGTGATATTGATGGTATGTTTTCACTTGATGTACCCGAAGGTAACAAAACCCTTGAGTTTTCTTATGTAGGATATAAGAAACTTAATGTCCCCGTTACGGGTTCTAAGTCTTTGAATGTTGTTATGGAAGAGGACACTAAGGACATTGACGAGGTCGTAGTTACGGGTTTCAGTAGTCAGAAGAAAGCATCTATCGTTGGTGCTATTCAGACTATTCAACCAACTGAACTGAAGTTTGGTAATACGCGTACCTTATCTAATAATCTTGCTGGTAAGCTATCGGGTGTCATTGGCATTCAACGTTCAGGTGAGCCTGGCTATGACGATTCTAATTTCTGGATTCGTGGTATCAGTACTTTCTCAGGTAACCGTGCACCGTTGGTACTGGTTGATGGTGTAGAACGTGACCTGAACAGTGTCGATGTGTCGGAGATAGAATCCTTCTCTATATTGAAAGATGCATCAGCAAGTGCCATGTATGGCGTTCGTGGTGCAAACGGCGTAATCGTTATTACGACAAAACATGGAAAGATTGGTGCACCTGCAGTGAGATTTCATGTGGAGCAGTCTATCAATTCACCAACGAAACTACCAAAGTTCTTGGATGCACCAGACTATATGAGTCTGCTTAATAATATGGCACAACACGACGGTTCTCCTATCCCGTTTACCCAGTTGCAGATAGACCGTACACGTAGCGGGTATGATCCAGACCTCTATCCGAATGTGAATTGGATAGACGCTATTACAAAGGATTATGCTTATTCTTCACGTGCGAACCTTGAGGTTAGTGGTGGATCAGACTTTTTGCGTTATTCCATAGTAGCTTCTTATTTCCGTGAGACGGGTATTTTAGCACAGGATAAATCTCTGATTGTTGATAATGCAACGAACAACCAGCAGTTTAATCTTCGTACCAATATTGATATGGATGTAACTAAGACAACTCTGCTTAGTGTAAGTATCGGAGGTTATCTGAATCGTTTTAAGCAGCAGAGTTGTAACACAGACGATGCGTTTACAGAAGCTTTCCAGACCTTACCGTTTGTACATCCAATCCGTTATAGTGATGGCACGATTCCAAAAGTATCGAACCGTGCTAACCCATGGGAAACGGTTACACAGCATGGGTATGACTTCTATACAAGCTCAAAGATTCAAACTCTTTTCGCTGTAGAACAAGACTTAAAAGTTATCACACCCGGATTAAAGGTTAAGGGGCTCTTTAGTTTTGACCGTTGGAATAAGAGTCAGCGTGGACGTAAGGCTAATCCAGGTACAGTCCTTCCTGCTACAGGTAGAGACGTAGAAGGTAATCTGATTCACACCCAAGGTACGGTAGGTGATGAATCTATGAGTAGTTATAAAGGTAGTGATTATGGTAATACACGTGTTTACTTTGAAGCAGATGTGTTATATAAGCATCGTTTCGGTAAACATGACGTTGATGCGCTTTTCCTGTATAATCAGCAAGCTTATGATGATGGTGACATTCAAGACTATCGTAAGCAGGGTATAGCGGGGCGTTTATCTTATACCTATGATAATCGTTATGTTGCTGAGTTTAATTTTGGTTATAATGGTTCGGAGAATTTTGCCAAAGGAAAGCGCTTTGGCTTCTTCCCATCACTTGCTATCGGATGGTTGATGAGTGAAGAGCCATGGATGCAGAAGTATCATAAGACGTTCAATAAGATAAAGTTTCGTGCCAGTGTTGGAAAGGCTGGAGATGATAATATAGGTGGACGCCGCTTTGCTTACCTGACTACTATGAATACAAATGCAGAAGGTTATGTATGGGGTACGACAGGACAGAGTAGTTATACGGGTATTACAGAGGGTGATATTGGTGTAAGCAACTTGACATGGGAAACAGTGAAGAAATATAATGTGGGCTTTGAGTTGGGACTTTGGAATATGCTTGATTTCAATCTAGATATCTTCCGTGAGAATCGTTCAAACATCTTCATGAAACGTACTATCATCCCAACACAGAGTGGGTTTATCAATGCACCATGGGCTAACTTTGGTAAGGTTACCAATGGTGGTGTTGATATGAGCCTCAACTTCCATAAGCAGTGGAACAAGGATTGGTTTACTTCTGCTTATGTAAACTTTACCTATGCAAAGAACCGTGTTGATGAGTATGATGAGCCCGAAATAAAGAAAGGGACTTATCGTGCACAGACCGGTCGTTCTCTGAATGAGCTACAGGGTCTTACAGCAGAGCGTCTTTTTATGCCAAGTGATTTCAATGCTGATGGTTCTTTGAAATTTGGTATTCCATCACAGAGTGGGGTGGGTGGTACAGATCTGAAGCCAGGTGATATAAATATGTAGATATGAATGGAGATGGTGTTATCACAGAAGAAGATGCTGGCTTTATTGGTGGAACAGTTGACCCACGTATTGTGTATGGCTTTGGTGGCGTTATTGCTTATAAGAATATTGATGTGAATTTCTTCTTCCAAGGAGTTGGAGATACCCATCGTATTATTGGTGGTTCACCATATTTTATACCAGCAAGTGGAACAACCGTACAAGGTAATGCTTACAGTGAGAATCTCAGTGATCGTTGGACTGCTGATAATCAAGATCCGTATGCTTTTTGGCCAAGGCTTACCTATGGACCTAACTTAAACAACTATCGTGCTTCGACATGGTGGAAGAAGGATATGAGTTTTTTGCGTTGTAAGACGATTGAGGTAGGATATACGCTTAATACCCAATGGTTAAAGAATTTATACGTAAAGAATCTTCGTGTTTATGTCAGTGGTAATAATCTCTTCTGCCTCTCTGGCTTTAAATTATGGGATCCAGAGCTGGGAACAGGTGATGGCTTGAAGTACCCAATGAATCGTTCAGTACAATTTGGGTTGGATATTAATTTCTAATAAAATTGAAGATGAGAACTTTGAAAATTACAAAATATTTCATGGTTGGCCTGATGGCTGTAACAATGACAACATCTTGCTCTGATTATCTTGATAAGGAACCTGATACAGAGCTTAATATGGATATTGTATTTACGAATCGTGACAAGGTCTACTCAATGTTGTCTTATGTTTATAATGTCATCCATACCCCAGATAAGTTTGCCTTGATAAAGGATGGATATGAGGTATTTGCTGATGATTTGACTCCTTCACGTCGTTGGGAGCAATGGGGATGGAAACACACAATTCCAAGAATCTTTGGGCAATGGACAATTAACTCTGATTGGGATGGAGATCTTTGGGCAGCTATGCCTAAATATATACGTCATGGTTATATCATAGAACAGAGAATAAAGGCTTTGCCAGATCAAGATCTTCCGCAGAGAGAAGTTGATAACATTAAGAATGAATTAAAGTTTTTGACAGCTTACGGCTGGTGGCAAATGGCTGAAGCTTATGGTGGTATTCCTTTTAAACCTGATTATATAGCTCCGACAGACTTTACGTTATCTGATTTGATGATAGGGCAATCTAAGTTTGATGATATTGTCAACTATTGTGATAAAGAGATGTTGGAGGCTGCAAATGCTTTGCCTGCTACTTATGAGGATCCTGCTAAGTATGGTCGTATAACAAAGATTATGGCACTGACAGTCCGAGCTCGTATGTTGCTCTTTGCAGCTAGCCCGTTAGTTAATGGTAATCCATGGTATAAAGATTATCGTAACAAGTCCGGAGAATTAATATTCAATCCTACATATGATCCACAGAAGTGGGTGAAGGCAGCAGAAGCTTGTAAATTATGTATTGATGAGGCTGAGAAGGCTGGTTATAAACTGTACAAGGAATATAATGATGATGGTTCCATTGACCCATTTATGTCTACTTATAATGTACATCTGAAACGTTGGAGTGAGGGAAATCGTGAAATAACGTTCCCTGTAACGAAGGGAAATGCTTATAAGCAGATTGATGGCTTGCTTAATTGGTGCTCTGTACGTGAAGTTGGTGGTGGTAATGGACTTGGTGTTTATCAAGGACTAGTTGATGCTTTCTTTACTAAAAATGGCTTGCCCATCTCAGATGTGAATTCTAATTACAATGAAGAAGGCTTCTCAAATGCTGTTGATACACGTAATACTAAGTGGGAATATGGTACGGGTAAGCCTGGAGAAGTTACAGCGAAGCATACATATAACATGTATTGTAATCGTGAACCACGTTTCTATAATGCTGTAACCTATAATGGAGCGTGGTTGACTTATGTGAATAGAAAAGTCGATATGTTCTATAATCATAAAGACAATATTCAGTCGAGTTCACCACATGATGCTCCACAGAATGGTTATCTCCTTCGTAAAGCTATCTGTATGACTGATAACATAAACCGGTAAGATTACTGATCGCCAAGGTTTCATATACCGTTTAGCATTTACTTATCTTGATTATGCTGAGGCAGAGAATGAAGCTCACGATGATGCCAGTGCACGTACATCTGCCTTGGAGTATCTGAATCTCATTCGTGAACGTGCAGGAGTGCGTAAGTATACTTTTGATAATGTGCCAATACAGGATGATAACTTTATTCATATTGACAATACACAGGCTGCTTTACGTAAGGTTATTCGGGCTGAGAGGCGTGTTGAACTTTGTTTCGAAGACAACCGCTGGTATGATATACGCCGTTGGAAAGAGGCTGAGAACCTTCCAGAGATAACAGGTGATGGTTATGGTATGAATGCATTGGGTAATTCCGAGGATACGTTCTACAAGCGAACTGTTTTCCAACATCGTATTTGGAAACGTCAGTACTATTGGATGCCTGTATATATTGATGAGTATGAGAAGAATCCGAACCTTGTCCAAGGACCATTCTGGGGCGATTAATTAATCTTAGTCTACTCTTTAAAAATAAGTTAGATAATAATGAATACAATAAATAAATTCTTCGGATTGTTGTGTGTCCTACTGGTTTTTACCGCATGTAATGAGGATCCAACCTATTTTACTTTAGAGAATCAGCCTGATGATATGCATCTTCAGGCGTCAGTAACAGAGCTGACACTTAGTAAGGCACAAGAGGATGAGTCTGCTGTCACTTTCAAATGGAATACAGTAAAAAGTCCTATAGAAAACTATGACTCAATAACCTATGCCTTGCGTTTTTATGCAACTGATTCAAAGAATGAGCACCATAGTGATTTCTTCTCTTTAGGTGGTGCTCATGAAGTATCTTTTACTCATAAAGATCTGAATGCTATTGTTGCCCGTTGGGTACCAGCAGGGACCTCTATTGCTGTAACAGCAGAATTGGTCGGTACGGTAAATAATCAAATAAAGTATATCAAGCCAGAAGTATCAAAAGTAGAGTTCCGTGTGACGGGTTATGAAAAGAATCCTACTTATCTGTATGCTCATATTAAAGATGATGCAACTGGTGCTGAACGAGTTGAACGTATGTCTCAACGTCAGTTAGGTACAGGTATTTATGAAGCTACACTTTCTATGAAACCATGTACCTATTACTTTACTACTTCGACAACTGATGCTTATCCTGCTTATGGTCAAGATACTGGAGAAAAAGTGAAGTATGTAGATAATGGAAATGTACAACCATTTACAAATACTGTGACAGGTAAGCGTACAATTATTGTTGATACGAATGATGATTTTATGGACTGTCGTGTCCTCAATATAGTTCAGTTACCAAATCCAGAGACGATCCGTATCGTTGGAGATGGCTGTTCTATCGGATGGGACCCTGCATCTTCTGAAGGTGTCTTTACAATAGAAAACCCACGTTATCCATACATCTATTCATGGGTCGGTGAATTTAAGGTTGGTGAGATTAAAGTGAATACGGGTACAAGCTGGGGCGATCAGTTCTTTTATGCACCTGAACCTAATGCTGATCCAGCTGTTAATCACCAGTTGAGCATGTTCCGATATGAAAGTGCTGGTGGTGACGTGAAATGGAAAGTGACAACCCCTGGTAGATTTAAGTTCTCGCTCTATTTAGATGCTGATGACTTACACACATCCTTCGAACCTGTTCAGTAATAGAATCTTGAATTAATTAAATATTGAAGAGATGAATAAACTAGTATATGTTATTTTAACTTGTATCTTTACCAGCATCTTCCTTAGCTCATGTGTTAAGGAAGATGGGGCAGGGGTACCTCGTGCAAAGAGTCTATTCCTTGAGCACAGTGAATATAATGTGGACTTAGAGAATGATACGGTAGATGCACTTACCTTACGTTGGATTGATGTGATGAATGCTAAATACAGTGTATATCTTTCTAATGCTTACACCTCGGATGTAGAAGAGGTGAGTGGACAACCAGTAGTAGGAGAATTGAACACTTTATCTTTAAAGGTGCCATACGCATTCTTAAAAGATTATGTAGAAAAGGCTAATTTGCTTTCTGGCAATTATGGTTCTACTGATGCCATTGATATTTTCATTAATCTGACAGGAATTCCAATTGATGCTAGTCAGCCTTCTGCTTTGCTCCCTACTGGTTCAACAATCAAGGCTACAATACATTTCAAGAAATAATTATCCTCTTAGTCTCGAATCAATTAAAAGTAATGAAAAAACGAGTCTTGATATGTGCAATGATTGCATTGCTTTGGTTGCAGAACATCTATGCACAAAATACTTATACGAATCCTGTAATAAGGAAATATCTTGCAGATCCATCCGTCATTAAAGCCAATGACGGATGGTTTATGTTTATGCAACAGAGAGCGCTGGGCTTGCTATTCCTATCTATAAGTCCCAAAACTTAGTTGATTGGACATTTGTAGGCAGTGCCTTCACTAAAGCGGGACGTCCAACTTTCGTAAAGAATGGGTGGTTATGGGCACCTGATATCAACTACATCAACGGAAAGTATGTACTTTACTATTCCATGTCCGTTTGGGGTGGAGAATGGGAATGTGGAATTGGTGTTGCAACTTCTTCTTCTCCTTCTGGTCCTTTTAAGGATCATGGTAAACTTTTTACTAGCTCTGAGATTGGTGTAAGAAACAGTATTGACCCATGTTTCTTTCAAGATAAGGACGGTAAAAATTATCTTTTTTGGGGCAGCTTTCATGGTATATACGGTGCTGAACTATCTGCAGATGGTCTAAGACTTAAGAAAGAAACAAAGTTCCAAATTAGTCCTATTGAGGGTAAGAATAGAACTCTTGTTGAGGGAACTATGATGGTGAGGCGAGGTGATTACTATTATTTCTTTGCTTCAGCAGGTAGCTGTTGTAATGAACTTAATAGTACTTACCATGTCGTTGTAGCTCGTAGTAAGAATATTAAAGGGCCATATCTGAATAAAGCAGGGCAAAGTATTATGGACCATTTCTCAGATGTAGTTCTTCAGGGTAGTGATAAGGTGAAAGGTCCAGGACATCATTCTGAGTTGATAAAGGATGATAAGGGTAGTTATTGGGTACTTTATCATGGCTATGATGTTATGAACCCCAGTGATGGTAGGCTATTGTTCCTCGATAAAGTAAACTGGGATAAAGATGGTTGGCCATTCTTCACTGGTGGAAAACCTTCTGAAAAGTCTGTAAAACCCACTTTCTCTGCAACAGCAATCAATGATGTTACAGCTTTTAATAAGACCTATACCATAACGAACAGTGGCGAAAATCATTATGAAATCCATGCTCCAGTCCATTCTTCTTTTATTTGGAGTCTGTATAATATCTGTGGAGAGAGGATAAAAAGTGGGCGTTCAACAGAAGTCCAAGAACTCTGGGTTAATGATATAGCTAATGGGATTTATATTGTTAAGGTAAATGGGGTAGCAGGAAAGCTGGAGCAGAAGATAATAAAGGTTGACCGATAAAGAGGGAGTAATCTATGCTTTCTTGTAGGAAATGATGTGGAATTATAGTAACATCAATACTTTATAGGCAATCTTTTTATGGATGTACCTTTATAAATCTTGTCTTTGTCAACCTGATGATAATTATCATCCTCTCTTCCTGTTGATAGGACAAGGAATCTTAATATGAAAAAAGGAATTACTTTCGTAATTCCTTTTTGCGCTCCAGGATGGGCTTGAACCAACGACCCCCTGATTAACAGTCAGGTGCTCTAACCAACTGAGCTACTGAAGCAGTGTTAAGTGCTTATTTCTTGTAAGCGGTTGCAAAGGTACATCCTTTCTTCCAAACTGCCAAATGTTTTGAGAGAAAAAATCATCTAAAACGTAATTTTATCTAATTTTTTCCTTCCAGAAGTAGGTATTCCATTATAATAATGTACTTTTGTCAATCTATAAGTGCATAAATAATAAACAAAAGGAACACGATGAGGAAAATATTCTTGTCATTTACACTCTTCCTCCTAACATTGGGGAGTACTGTAACGGCTCAAAATAATGTAAACAAGGAACATAATTTCGATGTAGCAAAGAATCTTGAGACTTTCTCTGCTATATACAAATACTTAGACTTGATGTATGTTGACACCCTGAATGCCGATGAAGTAGTTGGTAATGGTATTAACTATATGTTGCGTTCACTTGACCCTTACACCGTTTATTACCCAGAGGACAAGGTGAAGGACTTGGATATGATGATTTCTGGTAAGTATGCTGGTATAGGAGCTTTGATTCGTTATAACTTAGTATTGAAGAATGTTGTTATAGACGAGCCATATGAAAATATGCCTGCTGCTGAAGTTGGACTGAAAAAAGGTGATGTTATACTTTCCATAGGTGACTCTTCTATGGTGGGAAAGGATGCCTCTTATGTGAGTAACCACTTACGTGGTGATGCTGGTACTACCTTTATTTTGACCATTCAGCGTCCTTCGACAAACAAGAAGATGAAGTTTAAGATAACACGTCGTGCTATTCAGTTGCCATCTGTTCCTTATTATGGTGTGCAAGAAAATGGTGTTGGTTATATAGATCTTAACTCTTTCACTACAGATTGTTCAAAAGATGTTCGTCGTGCTTTCCTTGAAATGAAGAAGCAGGGCATGAAATCTCTTGTCTTTGACTTGAGGAACAATGGTGGAGGTAGTCTTCAAGAAGCTATCAATATAGTGAATATGTTTGTTCCAAAAGGGCTTACATTGGTGAAGACCAAAGGTAAGTTGGAGCGTGTGAATAAGGAATATAAGACGACCGTAGAACCTATTGATACGGTGATACCTATTGTTGTTCTTGTCAATGGCGAGACTGCAAGTGCAAGTGAAATCACAAGTGGTAGTCTGCAGGACCTTGATCGTGCCGTAATCCTTGGCACTCGTACATATGGAAAGGGACTTGTACAGGTTTCAATGGAGCTTCCTTATAATGGAAGTCTGAAGTTGACCACAAGTAAATATTATATTCCGAGTGGTAGATGTATACAGGCTATCAATTATAAACACTCTAATGGAGGCTATATTGAGCATGTTCCAGATTCTCTCACGCATGTGTTCCATACCGCAGATGGACGTGAGGTTCGTGACGGTGGTGGTATTAAGCCTGATATAGAGGTACAACCTGACTCTCTGCCTAACATTGCTTTCTATCTTGCGTCCACAGGAAGAGATTCTACGGAGGTTATGTGGAATTGGGAACTGAAGTATATTAAGACTCATCCAACGATTGCCCCAGCTAAGGATTTTGTTATTTCTGATGCTGATTATGAAGATTTCAAGCAGGCAGTGTTGAAGAGTGGCTTCAAATATGACCGTGAAAGTAAGAAATTCCTTGAGAGTCTTGAGAAGCTGGCAAAGTTTGAAGGGTATTATGATGATGCTAAACCTGAATTTGAAGCACTGGAGAAGAAGCTGAGCCATAACCTTGCTAAAGATCTTGATTATAATAAACAGACACTGAAGAAGGTGCTGACGAGCGACCTTGTTTCTGCTTATTATTATCAGCGAGGGTCTATTCAGAACAGCCTGCAGTTCGACAAACAATGGAAAAGGGCTGTGGAAGTATTGCAGAATCCAACAGAATATAGAAATATTCTTCAGCCATCATCTTCCAAGAAGGGTACGGAGGCTGCAAAGACAACACTCCGCTAATATTCAGAATAACTACAAAGTGGGTTGATAGTGCTTGCACATAGCGTCTTGGTAGGATATATATACGGTCCTATGTGTGAGTCATTTCTCAACTTTTTACTATTTCTGTGTGCATGAATAAAATCTTATTTGCATTTTATACATTCCTCTTTTCTGTGTTTACGTTGCAGGTTGCAGCAATGGATTGGGATGCAGATAATATCCCAATGGTACATCTGCAAGATGCAAAGCGGTATGTCTGTGACCCAGATGGCATCATGTCACCAGCTATGCGCGACTCTACCGACTCTTATTTAGGACGGTTGGAGAAAGAAGCCGGTATACAAACTGTATTCGTCATCGTATCGCATGTCAAGAATGGTGATGCTTTTCGTGTTGCAGAAGATATTGGAAACAAATACGGTGTCGGTGATAGAAAGACCAGAAGAGGCCTGGTTGTTGTGGTGGCAGTAGATGATAAGAAGTATTTTATTGCACCAGGTAATGGGCTGGAAGGTGACCTGACCGATGTTGATTGTGATGATATAGCACAAGCTTGTATCGTAAGGAATATGCGTGCAGGTGATGTTGATGAGGCTATGTTGTCTACAGCGAAGGCTGTTTATAATAAGTTTAAAACAGGGGAAACTGGTATTGAAGGAGTAAGTGACGATGGACCTCATGATGTTGTCATTGTAATTCTCTTTCTTGTTGTCTTCTTTTGGATTGTTTGGGCGAAGATCAATCATGATGACGATAACCATCGAGGAGGTAACAATGGTCATGGTAGAGACAGATTCGGTGGTGTTCCATTCATCTTTTGGGGCAACCCTGGTGGTACAAGCGGTAGTGGCTTCAGTGGAGGAGGTAGCTTCGGAGGCGGTAGCTTTGGAGGCGGAGGTTCTGGCGGTGGCTGGTAAAGTTAGTTTGGATTAAGGAAATATTATTTTAAAACAAGAAGAAATGAAGAATAAGACACTTTTAATTGTTATAGCAATTGTGGTTGTTGTAGGGCTATGGGCATTCTCCGGCTATAATGGTATGGTAGATAAACAGGAGGAAGCAACAACTGCTCTCAGTAATGTTGAGACGCAATATCAGCGCAGAGCAGACATGATGCCACAGTTAGCAAAGATTGTTAAAGCTTATGCAAAGCATGAAAAAGAGACTTTCGAGGCAGTGACAAAGGCTCGTAATGCTGCTACACAGATACATCTTGATGCTGATAACCTGACGCCTGAGAAGATGAAGCAGTTTGAAGCAGCACAAAGTCAGGTTTCACAAGCCTTATCACGTTTGATAGCTGTTGCCGAAGCTTATCCTGAACTGAAAGCAAGTGAGAACTTCAAGGCGTTACAAGTCCAGGAGGAAGGTACTGAAAACCGTATTAGTGAAGCACGCAGAAAGTATAATGATGCAGTGCAAAACTACAACCAAACCGTCCGTCACTTTCCTAATTCACTGTTAGCGGGTATCTTTGGTTTTGATAAGATGACTAAGTTTGCAGCTGCAGAAGGTGCTGAGAAAGCACCAGATTTGGATATTTAAGGCTTGGGAAAAACACTCCGTCTGCCCTATTTCCAGTTAGTTTAAAGTAAAAACTGATGGTAAGAGTAGGGATAGATGTTCTTCTCAAGTGCCGACATTAAATAGAAAAAGGAACTCAATTCGGTAAGTTTTGAGTTCCTTTTTTTGTCGAATATATTATGATCCCGACTGTCATAGAATAATCCTTACTCTCTATAAAAACCCCAATTATAATTTAAAAAGAAGTTGCTGTCATTTTAACATTTAGGCGAAGTCCATTAATTATCATGCTTTTATGATGCTATAAAGAGTGATAGGAGTGACAGCAACTTTGGAAAACTACTTCTTCTTATGCTATGATAGTATGCGTCGGAATAGGTAAGACTATTAATACAATCTGTCTTATCTCTTACTATTTTTCTTTCCTTTCATGAAATACTATTAGTCCTTCTTTTGATATAGAGCTTGTATAGCAGTATAATAAAAAAAAGAATAATATACACGTATAATAATTGAGCATCATCAGAGAAATATGGAGAAATAACATATGCTGTATTAGATATTATTATTCCTTTCTCAACCTTTGGCTGAGTATAATAAAATTTAAGATTATCAGGTAGGATATCCATTACTAATCGAATGATATAGAAAATTATCCAATATAAAAAGACTCTCAATGAAACATATTCTATAATTATTAATCCATATCCTATTCACTTTAGTGAAATATAAGAATAGAAGAAACAAAACATTAAACCAGCCAAGATACCCAAACGTAATTATAGAAAGGATGATAAGTTCATATAGCATATTATCTGGAAATTCTACCCCTTCCCAAGCATACATTAGAACAGTTGTACCTATATATAAAAACATCTGAACAGCCCAAAAAATAAGTATAGATATAGATGATGCTAAAAAAAGAGTCTTTAACTTCTTCATTTTAATTATAAATTAATACAACGTTTCTTCGTTACTTTAGTCAATCTCAGATACTTCCAAGACTATAGATAAAGGAGTTCTTTTAATCTATAGTGGTTTTTGTTCACTTGCAGTGCAGAAACAATAGCTACCGAAAATACTAATAATACCAGCGAACCCTGCCCTTAATACTTTTATTTTCCGATTTGGAAGGGCTACTTGATAAAGAATCGTTGATGTTATTGTATTATAATTAGCTCAACACTATTGATGGATATGTTTCTGCAAAACAATATGCGTAGAATCATTATCAAGTATGACATATCCAAGTCCTATTCCTTGTATATCATCTAATATTTTAACAGCATAACGCCCATTAAGAGGGTTAGATATCGACTCAATAGAGATAGAATCGGGATTTATGCTAGTTACTTCCCATTCTCCCTTTCCGCACTCCTCAAGTTTCCGAAGTTCTTTTACAGAAACACTAGTCTGTAAATACCTCCTATTACTAATAATGGGAGGTAAAGTTATTTTCTGATCTCTTATTTGAATATTATAGTCTAAGAAATAAATGTTATTATATCTGTGAATTAACAGACTATCAAATACAATAAAACAATTACCCTGTAACTGCTTATGTAGCTTTTGGGGGCGGCAATAATATATTGTGAAAAAGGAAAATACAATTAGACCTACCACTATTATTAAAAAACCGAATCTATGAAATCGGTTTGTTTTGCCTGTAATCATACTTATTAATTGATTTTGAAATCATATTTCTTATTTTGTTGTATCATTTGGAACGTAATTGTAGCTAACGTGTGGGGGCTGAATCTGATGGAACATGCAAAGAGAGCATGCAGGATTGAATGATAGGAGTGGTTTGGATATGTAGAATTTGGAAGCAATATTTGAGAGATATTGTTCTCCTCCTGTGACGCTGATCACAGCATTGGAGGAACGAATATCCTACATCACGACCCGACATTCACTGTAAGACTCAATGTCTGCAGACGCTCAGAGTTATGTGTTTTGTCGTAGCTATGCTGGCTATGTTATTCTCTTTTTGAAAAGAATAGATAATCCAAGCATACCACTTTCAAAGGCAAATATACAACTTTATTTTGTAAATGGGTATTTAGGTCATGGAAAACGGGGGAAAGATGAAGGGCGTTGTGTGTGCAGATGTAATCAAGCGAAAATCATCAAAACCCCTAATTAAGTTTTAATTCTAGTTGCTCTCACTTTTAACGTTTAGCGTAATTAGTTTATATACAGATGGTTAAAAGTGAATGAGGAGTGATGGAAATGACAGCAAAATCAGAAATGGTATGTAATCGACTATTGTCCTCGGGTAGGAAAGGGGAACTGATAGTTATAAGATACGGCTGTTTGTGGTAAAACTATCCAGCGCAGGTCCTTGTAAGATTATCCGTTCTTCCATATACCACCGCACCATTACGGACTAATTGGAAATATGCTTACAAGAGATTGAAGTTGTAAGTCCACAAAATCAAAAGAGATGAGAAGTCTTCAAACTTGTATCCCGTTGTTTACCAAAGACTTACGAAAGCCTTTCTAAAAGGTGCCCTTTTGCGTTCCAAAAGAGCACCTTTCACACCTCAAAAGGGCATCTTTTACAATGCAAAAGGGCGTCTTTTACTTTACTAAAGACGACCTGGTATTTTCAATTTATGAATCTTTATTACAACACATCTAATGTCCTTTTTATTTTCATAACAAACGAGTATCGTACCTTCTGCATAGTTGTAAGACCATCATAAAAACGACTGCTTTTCAATTTTCCTGTCACTCCCGTCACTTCTCCCCACATCACAACGCATTGGTAATAACCCGTTTATGCGAAATGTTAAAAGTGACAGCAACTAAAAACAAAAACTAACTAGGGTTCTTAGAGTAGCTATAAACGATGTAATACCAAAGACAGAGTTATAGAATTTATCTGTATTGTTGATGAGTCTGACAAGAATTTAAATGTTGAACTGGGAAAAACTATTTTTATCTTCTTATAATGGGAATGAGAAACGTCACTGGAATCGTAAGGGATGACTTAGGGAGGGTGAAATCATGACCACACTTGTATTTTCTCATTTCGGTACATATATCATCGAGTGCATGAATGAACTACTAAAGGAATAAAGTGAACATCGTATCCCCCACGGCATCGATCAATGTATAACTTTGTCATGGACTCAGGTTAAACTTAACCCGAACTTGCGTATGATATATTTTTTCTCAAAGGAGTTGACTTATAAGTTTTTTTATTATCTTTGTCCTGTATAAACGCTACTTACTATTGTTCTGCACCTAAGAAGGTGGGGAATGATGAAAGAGAGAGGCTTGAAAACGTTGTTTTCTTAGTCGCATAATTCTCTTATAATACTTTGTTCTTTAATTTTAATAGTAATGAAAAAGATTATTTTAAGCTTTTGTTTATTGCTTTCGTGGGCTGGAGTTTTTGCACAGAAACCCATAGAAGGAGATTGGATGGGTAAGCTGAACCTTGGTCCACAATCATTGACTATTGTATTGCATGTGAACTGCAATGCACAAGGAGAGGTTGAATGTATACTCGATAGTCCTGATCAAGGGGCAAAGGGAATAGCGGTAGAAACAGACTACTGCTCGTCTGATTCTATCAGTGTAAGCCTTGCAAGTTTAGCTCTCAGTTTTCAAGGAAAATTGAAAGGAGATGAGATAGTCGGTACTTTTACCCAAGGTCTATCCTTTTCGTTAATCTTGAAACGAGGAGAAGAGAAACTAAACCGCCCGCAGAACCCTGTTGCTCCATATCCATATAAGACAGAAGAAGTGGCTTTTAAGAACGTAGCAGATGGCGCAACACTTGTAGGAACACTCTCATACCCTATTGGGTATAAGAAAGGACAGACCCCTGTCGTATTGATGGTTACTGGGAGTGGGCAGGAGAACAGAGACGAAGAAATCTTCGATCATAAGCCTTTCCTTGTTATAGCAGACTATCTGGCACGACATGGTGTAGCCACTTTGCGGTATGACGACCGTGGCTTTGGTAAGTCGACAGGCGGAGATGTGGAACATGCTACGACGCTTGACTTTATGCGTGATGCTGCAAGTGGGGTTGATTTCCTGCGCACTTCGAAGCAATTTGGTAAGGTCGGCATACTCGGACATAGTGAAGGAGGGTCTATAGCCTTCATGTTGGGAGCGAAAGGGAAAGTTGATTTTGTCATTAGTATGGCTGGGATTGGCGTGAAAGGAGACACAGCGTTGACAGCACAAGCAAACAAGATATTCGAACTGACAGGGCAATCAATGCGTTTCTCTACGCATCAGTATCGTATGAATGCCATTATAAAGAGGTCACCTTGGTTGAACTTCTTTATTGATTATGACCCATCAGCGGATATCTCAAAGACGCTTTGTCCTGTTATGGCTATTAATGGGAGTCGTGATGTTCAGGTGATATCGTCGCTTAATCTGGCGGGGATAAAGGCCCATCTAAAGCCTAATCCGAAAAACATCATCAAAGAGTATCCCTCGCTTAACCATCTTTTCCAACATTGTAAGACGGGAAATGTCTTAGAGTATAGAATGATAGAAGAAACAATCTCACCAGAGGTCTTAGAAGATATCGTTCGTTTTATTAAACAATAGATTATCAAATTGAGTGTTTAGACTTAGGATTCTTTTCATGAGAAGAAATATTTTTTCATGAAAAGAAATATTTTTTCATGAAAAGAATATAGATTTTTTGTTCTTTTCGAGGTAGAAGAAACTTTGGTATATTTCGTCTAAATCGTTTATAAGCAGATAAAAAAGCTGTAAAACATTTGGTCTGTGCCGAGAATATTCGTAACTTTGCACACGTTCAGAGGAATGAGGGACTTTTGGTAGTCCCTCATTTTTCATATTTAAACGCTTATGATAGATAAAAACGTAGTAAAGAGCCTCGTAGAGGAGTGGTTGGAAGGAAAAGACTACTTCTTGGTTGATATCCAAATCAGTTCCGATGACAAGATCGTTGTTGAGATTGACCATGCTGATGGTGTGTGGATTGAAGATTGCGTGGAGTTGAGTAAGTATATAGAGGATAGACTCTCACGTGACGAAGAAGACTATGAACTTGAGGTTGGTTCAGCTGGATTAGGACAGCCTTTCAAGGTTCCACAGCAATATAAGATCTTCGTTGGTAAAGAAGTTGAGGTGCTGGATAAGGACGGAAAGAAAGTCAAAGGCGTATTAAAGAGCGTTGATGGCAATGACTTTGTTGTGGCTGTCAATGAGAAAGTACATGTGGAAGGAAAGAAACGTCCTGTGAAAATGGATGTAGACCATGCGTACAAGATGGATGAAGTAAAATATACAAAATACATAATAAGTTTCAAGTAAAGCTATGGCAGCAAGAAAAGTAGAAGAAGAACGTCCGAATATGATCGAGACTTTCAAGGAGTTTAAAGACACCAAGAGTATCGATCGTACGACATTGGTAAGCGTGTTGGAAGAGAGTTTCCGCAATGTCCTTGCCAAAATCTTCGGTAGCGATGAAAACTTCGACGTTATTGTGAACCCAGATAAGGGCGACTTTGAAATCTATCGTAACCGTGTGGTTGTGGCAGATGGCGAAGTTCAGGATGAAAACAAGGAGATTGCCCTGAAAGAGGCTCGTAAGATAGAACAGGATTATGAGGTTGGTGAGGATGTTAGTGAGAAGGTCGACTTTAATAAGTTCGGTCGTCGTGCTATCCTAAACCTGCGTCAGACGCTTGCTTCAAAGATCCTTGAGTTGGAGCATGACTCACTTTATAATAAGTATAAGGACCGCGTTGGACAGATTATCTCTGGTGAGGTTTATCAGACTTGGAAGCGTGAAGTGCTGCTTGTTGATGATGAAAACAATGAGCTGATACTTCCTAAGGGTGAGCAGATTCCTCGTGATCAGTATCGTAAGGGCGAGACAGTACGTGCCGTAATCCTTCGTGTTGACAATGAGAATAACAATCCAAAGATTATCCTTTCCCGTACTGCTCCAGAGTTCTTGGAACGTCTGTTAGAGGCTGAAGTACCAGAGATCAATGACGGTTTGATAGCAATTCGTAAGATTGCTCGCATGCCGGGTGAACGTGCAAAGATTGCTGTTGAGAGCTTCGATGAGCGCATTGACCCAGTAGGAGCTTGTGTTGGTGTACGTGGTAGTCGTGTACATGGTATCGTACGTGAGCTTTGTAACGAGAATTTGGACGTTATCAACTGGACAGCCAATACAAAACTCTTTATTCAACGTGCTCTTTCTCCTGCTAAGGTCAGCAGCTTGACGGTTGACGAAGAGAACAAAAAGGCTGAAGTTTATTTGCAGCCTGAGGAGGTTAGTCTTGCTATTGGCCGTGGTGGTATGAACATTAAGCTGGCAAGTATGTTGACTGGTTATACCATTGATGTCTTCCGTGAGCTTGATGAACAGAATGCCGAGGAGGATATTTACTTGGATGAATTCTCAGACGAAATTGATCAGTGGGTTATCGATGCCATTAAGGGTATCGGGCTTGATACGGCTCGCCAGGTATTGAACGCTCCACGTGAGATGTTGATAGAGAAAGCTGACTTGGAGGAAGAGACAGTTGATAATGTATTGAATATTCTAAAAGCAGAATTCGAGCAATAAGGTGATTGGTTGGTGGGCGATGGCTGTTGACTGGAAGCTAACGGGTGTGACTATTCAGCAACTCCATGTTCGGAACCCCTCTCTACCAAAAGGCTACAACCAACAACTAGCACCCAACACCGAAAAAAGAAATTAATGAGCATCAGATTAAACAAAGCAATTCGAGAATTAAACGTAGGACTTCAAACGGCAGTGGAGTTCTTAGAGAAGAAACCAGAACTGGGTGAGGTAAAGAGTGATCTTAACTTTAAACTCAGTGAGGAGCAGTATAAGGCTCTTGTTGGTGCCTTCAAGAATGATCAGGAGGTAAAGAAAGATGCTGCCAAGCTTTCCAGAAGAAGCCTAAGGAGAAAAAGTCTTCTGGTAATAACCATAAGGCAGAAGCTATATTAGATTCTGGCCGTCCAAAGTATAAGCCAGTTGGAAAGATTGATCTTGACCAACTGAATAAGCCGACAGCTAAGAAATCTGTTGCTCCTACCGAAGAGAAGTCTGCTCCTGAAGCGGCTGCTGCCGTCAGCCCAGCGAAGGAGAATGTTGTGAAAGAACAGCCTTCTGCAGTTGAGAAACCTATAGCAAAGGAGGAGAAAAAGCCTGTTGAAAATAAGGTTGAAGAACCTGTTAAGGCTCCGGTGGAGAAGAAGCCTGAGGCTCCGAAGGCTGAAGCTCCAAAGAAAGAGGCTCCTGTAGTGAAGACTGAGACTGAACCTGTTGTTAAAGAAGAACCTGTTGTGGAAGATAAAAAGCAGGAAGATGGTCTGTTCCAGACTAAGAATGAGAAGAAAATGCTCAATACTCCGAAGGTGAATGTATTGGGTAAGATTGACCTTAGTTCGCTGAATCAGAGTACTCGTCCTAAGAAGAAGAGTAAGGAAGAACGCCGTAAAGAGCGTGAAGAGAAGGCTGGTCAGAATAATGGTCAGGGTAAGAAGAAACGTGTTCGTATTAATAAAGAACGTGTTGACATCAATGCTGCAGCTAATCAGCAGCAGAACCAGAATGGTAAGAAGGGTGGCAATAACGGCAATAATAAGAACGGTGGTAAGAAGAACCGCAACCGTAATCAGAAACCATTAGAGGTTGATGATGAGGCAGTAGCACGTCAGGTAAAGGAGACACTTGCTCGTCTGACAAGTAAGAGTCAGAACAAGAAGGGTGCTAAGTATCGTAAGGAGAAGCGTGATGCTGTTCAAGAGCGTCTGAATGCGGAGGCTAAGGCAGAGCGCAAGGAAAGTAAGATATTGAAGCTGACAGAGTTTGTTACTGTTTCTGAACTGGCTACAATGATGAATGTTCCTGTAACGAATGTCATCTCAACATTGATGTCTGTCGGTATCATGGTTTCTATCAACCAACGTTTGGATGCTGAGACTATCAACCTTGTTGCTGATGAGTTCGACTTCAAGACAGAGTATGTAAGTGCTGAGGTACAGGAGGCTGTTAGCGAGGAGGTTGATGATGAGAATGACCTTGTATCACGTGCTCCTATCGTTACTGTCATGGGTCATGTTGACCATGGTAAGACTTCTTTGCTCGACCATATCCGTAACACGAATGTGATTGCTGGTGAGGCAGGTGGTATTACCCAGCATATCGGTGCATATAGTGTAACATTGGAGAATGGCCGTAAGGTTACTTTCCTTGATACTCCGGGTCACGAAGCCTTTACTGCTATGCGTGCTCGTGGTGCACAGGTTACCGATATCGTGATTATCATCATTGCGGCGGACGACTCAGTCATGCCTACTACCAAGGAGGCTATTGCGCATGCGCAGGCTGCTGGTGTACCAATGGTATTCGCTATCAATAAGATTGATAAGCCGGGAGCTAATCCTGATAAGATACGTGAAGACTTGTCACAGATGAATCTGCTTGTTGAAGAGTGGGGTGGTAAGTATCAGTGTCAAGAGATTAGTGCTAAGAAGGGATTGGGAGTAAATGAGCTTCTTGACAAAGTCCTTCTTGAAGCCGATATGATGGATCTTAAAGCTAACCCTAACCGCAAGGCTACAGGTACTATCATTGAGTCTTCTCTTGATAAGGGTCGTGGCTATGTAAGTACGGTTCTTGTGTCTAATGGTACATTGAAGATTGGTGATAACGTTATCGCTGGTACTTCATGGGGACGTATTAAGGCTATGTTCAATGAGCGTAACCAACGCATCGAGAGTGCAGGACCAGCAGAACCAGCTATTATCCTTGGTCTGAATGGGGCACCAACAGCAGGTGATACCTTCCATGTTATGGAGACTGAACAGGAGGCTCGTGAGATTGCTAACAAGCGTGAGCAGTTGCAACGTGAGCAGGGTTTGCGTACACAGACACGTCTTACTCTGTCTGATATCTCTCACCGAATCGCTCGTGGTGAGTTCCATGAGATGAATATCATCGTGAAGGGTGATACCGATGGTTCTATCGAGGCATTGTCTGACTCATTCATCAAGCTGTCAACAGAGAAGGTGAAGGTGAATGTTATCAGCAAGGCCGTAGGTCAGATTTCAGAGAATGATGTGATGTTAGCATCTGCTTCTGATGCTGTCATCGTAGGCTTCCAGGTTCGTCCTTCTGCTGATGCACGCCGCTTGGCTGACCGTGAGGGTGTAGAAATTAATACTTACTCTGTCATCTACGATGCTATCGATGATGTGAAGTCAACGATGGTGGGTATGCTTGACAAGGTGAAGAAGGAAATTGTCACTGGTCAGTTTGAGGTTAAGCAGGTCTTCAAGATTTCCAAGGTTGGAACGGTTGCCGGTGGTATGGTTACTGAAGGTAAGGTTCACAGCAAGGATAAAGGTCGCGTAGTTCGTGATGGTATCGTTATCCATACAGCTCCTATTGATGCTTTGAAGCGTTATAAGGACGATGTGAAGGAGGTCGCTACAGGACTTGAATGTGGTATATCACTTGTCAATTACAATGATTTACAGGTGGGTGATATCATCGAAACCTTCACGGAGATTGAGGTTGAACAGAAACTATAGAAAATAAAAGAACCGTCTTTTCTCCGGCAGAGGAGTAAAGACGGTTTTTGTTTATGGTAACAAATGTTGCCGTTGATATGTGTGGCATACTCTTTGTGTGTTCACATTGTGTATTTATAAATATTGAGAATAGAGGCGGTGGAAGCTCATAGTCTGTTGTCTTAGGGTACTAAACGATAGATTTACATGAGTTAAATGATAGGTATAAGAAATGTGAATGGTATGTTTAGGGCTGCTAAAAGGAAGGTTTAAGTGAAACGAGTATAAAGAGTATGTGGTATTAGTACAGACAGAAGTGTTGCTTTTAACTTCTCTAACTATTATTACTCCTTTAGCTTTTAACAACTTCTCCAGTTTCCTTTAATCCCTGCTAACTTCATTAACTCCTATAAGCCCCCTCTCTTTTTAATCCCAAAAACAAATGTCAGAGAACAAAAATAATGAATTCGTAAAGAAGGTTGCAGAGCAAAAGTATGAGTTTGGCTTTACAACTGACGTACATACGGAGGTCATTCCGAAGGGTCTGAACGAGGATGTCGTTCGACTTATTTCGCAGAAGAAAGGGGAACCAGAGTGGCTCCTCGATTTTCGTTTGAAGGCTTTCCGTTACTGGCAGACGCTCCCTATACCAACGTGGGGACACTTGCATTTGCCAGAACTACATCTGCAGGATATCTCTTATTATGCTGATCCATTGGCGAAGAAGCCTAAGAATAAGGAGATTGATCCAGAGTTAGAGAAGACTTTCGATAAGTTAGGTATTCCTTTGGAAGAACGATTAGCACTGAGTGGGACGGCTGTTGATGCTATTATGGACTCAGTATCAGTGAAGACAACCTTTAAGAAGCAGTTAGCAGAGAAGGGAATCATCTTCTGTTCTATTGGTGAAGCTGTCAAAGAGCACCCTGACTTGGTGCGTAAATACCTTGGAAGTGTTGTTCCTTATCGTGACAACTACTCTGCAGCACTCAATTCTGCGGTCTTTAGTGATGGTTCCTTCGTATATATTCCTAAAGGTGTCCGCTGTCCGATGGAGCTTAGTTCGTACTTCCGCATCAATGCGATCAACACTGGTCAGTTCGAACGTACATTGATTGTAGCTGATGATGATTCGTATGTTAGCTATCTTGAGGGCTGTACTGCTCCTATGCGTGATGAGAATCAGTTGCATGCTGCAGTAGTTGAAATCGTTGTGTTAGACAATGCAGAGGTGAAATACTCTACTGTTCAGAACTGGTATCCAGGTGATGAGAACGGTAAAGGTGGTGTTTTGAACCTCGTTACAAAGCGTGGCGAACTGCGTGGAGTGAACTCTAAGCTGTCATGGACACAGGTAGAGACAGGTTCGGCTATTACTTGGAAGTATCCTTCTTGTGTGTTGAAAGGCGATAACTCACAGGCAGAGTTCTATTCTGTTGCTGTGACAAACAACTACCAAGAGGCTGATACGGGTACGAAGATGATTCACATGGGTAAGAATACGAAGAGTACAATCATCTCGAAAGGTATCTCTGCCGGACACAGTCAGAACTCTTATCGTGGCTTAGTTCGTGCTACAGCCAATGCGGAGAACGCTCGTAACTACTCAAGTTGTGACTCTCTTCTCTTAGGTTCCGATTGCGGTGCACATACATTCCCTTATATGGACATCCACAACGATACTGCTATTGTTGAGCATGAAGCAACCACGTCGAAGATTAGTGAGGACCAACTCTTCTACTGTAATCAGCGTGGTATTCCTACAGAGGATGCTGTCGGCTTGATTGTCAATGGTTATGCGAAGGACGTTCTCAACAAACTTCCAATGGAGTTTGCTGTTGAAGCACAGAAACTTCTCTCTGTAACACTGGAAGGAACGGTAGGATAAAGTAGTCAAAACGTATGCGAAAGGTCATTCTTTTAGTATGCACTCTATTGTTCACTACAATACTTCAAGCACAGACATGGGAGCCAAAGACGTGGGAGAAGTATCTTGTTAGTATGAAAGTGAAGAGCGATACTATTCGTGAGTCTCATTCTGTTATGGGGGTCGCTCATACGCCTAAACCTTATGATGTAAGGCTTTTCCGCACAGTGACAGGCTCAGGATTTATCAGTGAATTACCTCACTACAAAAAGAAGTCGAAGTCTATCTTTGGTGATAGCGACCCTTCTCAGTCCGTATTTGCCGAGCAAGATGCAGCTATCGAGCGTGCTCGTATGGTAGAGGGAGAACATGATTCTGGATTCGGTATCTTCTCTGCTATTTTGTCAACAGTTGCTGATATAATAATCACAAACTTAAAGTAAAGAATAAATAATATGTTAGAAGTAAGAAACCTGCATGCTACCATCGCAGGAAAAGAAATATTAAAAGGTATCAACCTCACGATAAAAGATGGTGAGGTGCATGCTATCATGGGACCTAATGGTTCGGGTAAATCAACGCTGAGTGCCGTACTGACGGGTAATCCTCTCTATGAGGTGACCGATGGTATGGCTATTTTTAATGGCAAAAACCTATTGGAGATGAAGCCGGAAGACCGCTCTCACGAGGGTTTGTTCCTCTCTTTCCAATATCCTGTTGAGATACCTGGCGTGAGTATGACTAACTTCATGAAGGCTGCTATCAATGCAAAGCGTGCCTATGAAGGATTAGATCCAATGAAGGCTGCTGAGTTTATGGCACTCATGCGTGAGAAACGTCAGCTGGTGGGGATGGACTCCACACTCTCTCGTCGCAGTGTAAACGAAGGCTTTTCGGGTGGTGAGAAGAAGCGTAATGAGATCTTCCAGATGGCAATGTTGGAGCCAAAGCTTAGTATTTTGGATGAGACGGACTCCGGTCTTGACGTTGATGCTATGCGCATTGTAGCTGATGGCGTTAACAAGATGCATACTGATAAAACCTCATACATTGTCATCACGCACTATGAGCGACTGCTTGATATGATCAAACCAGACGTTGTTCACGTGCTTTATAAAGGTCGTATCGTGAAGACGGCAGGCCCAGAATTGGCGAAGGAGATTGAACAACGCGGTTACGATTGGATAAAGGAAGAAGTGGATAACGACTGATAACGTCGTGTAAGAAAGTATTTACATAATGGAGCGAGTAGGAAAAGAGTTAGTAGAAAGTTGAAATTGTCTTATAAGAGAATTCAAATTGTCCTATAAGAGAATTCAAATTGTCTTATAAGAAAATTTTGATTGTCTGTAATATGATGGCTTTCAGTGAGTTATAAAACTACTATTTTGGTCGTAACAAACGGTAAAAAAGGATTACAAACAACTGCTCTTTCACTGCTTGAAAACTTCTTAAAACAAACATGCAAAGCGAAAAACAATATATAGACCTCTATACAGAGGCGCAGCAAATCATAAAGGATCATGCTGCTCCTGTGATGAATGAGGTACGCGATAAGGCTTTTGACGATTTCCGTCGGCTGGGCTTTCCATCAAAGAAGGTGGAACGCTATAAGTACACGGACATGCAAAAGCTATTCGAACCAGATTATGGTTTGAACCTCAACAGACTTGAAATACCCGTTGACCCATACGAGACATTCAGATGTGATGTGCCCAATCTTAGTACATCTCTTTATTTTATAGTCAACGATCAGTTCTATACAAAGGCACTTCCAAACGTAAAACTCAACGATGGAGTAGTCATTGACAGTTTGAGTCGTGTGGCTAAAGAGCGTCCTGAGTTGGTGAAGAAGTACTATGGTAAGCTAGCTGACACAGAGAAAGATGCTGTTACGGCACTGAATACGATGTTGGCACAGGACGGACTCTTTATCTATGTTCCTAAGAATGTGCAACTTGACCGTACAGTGCAGGTGATAAATATCCTCCGTTCAGATGTTGACTTGATGGTCAATCGGCGTGTACTTATTGTACTCGAAGAAGGTGCTAAGGCGCAATTCCTCTTCTGTGACCACGCAGCTGACGACCGAAACTTCCTTGCAACACAGGTGATCGAAGCCTTTGTGGGCGATAATGCGAACCTGGAACTGAACTGTATGGAAGAAACCCATGCTAAGAATGTGCGTGTTTCGAATGTTTATATCGAACAGCAACGCAATTCACGTGCAAGTCATAACGTCATAACACTACACAATGGAGTAACCCGAAACATGCTCGATCTTGTCTTTAAAGGTGAGGGGAGCGAGTGTTTCTGCAATGGTTGTGTGATAGCTGACAAGAATCAGCATGTTGATAACAATACGCTTATCGACCATCAAGTACCTCATTGCACAAGCAACGAACTCTATAAGTACGTACTCGACGAGAATGCTGTGGGTGCTTTCGCAGGTCGTGTACTCGTTCGTAAGGGCGCACAGAAGACGCTCTCACAGGAGAATAACCGTAACCTCTGTGCCAGCAAGACTGCTCGAATGTTCACGCAGCCAATGCTTGAGATCTATGCTGATGATGTTCAGTGTAATCATGGTTCAACGGTTGGGCAGCTCAATGATGCCGCTCTCTTCTATATGGAGCAACGTGGTATCGATAGAAAAGAAGCTAAACTCCTCCTTGAGTTTGCCTTTATCAATGAAGTCATCGACAAGATGGAACTCGAACCACTGCGTGACCGTCTCCACCATTTGGTAGAAAAGCGCTTCCGTGGTGAGCTTGATAAGTGCGAAGGTTGCAACTTGTGTAAGTAAAAGCAGGTACTTATGTACGATATAAATAAAGTTAGAGAAGACTTCCCGATACTCTCTCGCACCGTCTATGGTAAGCCGTTGGTTTACTTTGACAATGGTGCTACCACGCAGAAACCGCTCTGTGTGCTGGACGCTATGCGTGAAGAGTATCTTAATGTGAATGCAAATGTGCATCGTGGAGTACACTGGATGTCGCAACAGGCAACTGACTTACACGAGGCGGCACGCGAAACAGTGCGGAAGTTTATCAATGCTCGCTCCACTACAGAGATTGTTTTTACACGTGGAACGACGGAGAGTCTGAACCTCGTTGCTTCCAGCTTCACTGAAGGATGTATGCAAGCAGGCGATGAGGTGATTGTCTCTACAATGGAACATCACTCTAATATCGTTCCTTGGCAGTTGCAAGAACAGCGCAAAGGGATTGTTCTGAAGGTTATCCCAATGACCGATGAGGGAGTTCTCGACCTACAGGCTTATGAGCAACTCTTCTCCGAACGTACGAAACTCGTCAGTGTAATGCAGGTAAGTAATGTTCTAGGCACCATCAATCCAGTAAAGGAAATGATTCGGATAGCCCACGAACATGGTGTACCAGTTATGATTGATGGTGCACAAAGCGTACCGCATTTTGCCGTTGACGTGCAAGACTTAGATTGCGACTTCCTCGCCTTTAGTGGACATAAGGTCTATGGTCCTACGGGTGTAGGTGTTCTTTATGGTAAAGAAGAGTGGCTCGACAAGATGCCACCTTACCAAGGTGGCGGTGAGATGATAGAGCATGTCAGCTTTGAGAAGACCACCTTTGAACGTCCGCCATTGAAGTTTGAAGCCGGAACTCCCGACTATGTAGCTACTCACGGACTTGCCAAAGCCCTCGATTATGTCTCTGATTTGGGAATGGATAATATCTTTGCCCATGAGCAAGACCTCACACATTATGCCCTTCAGCAGTTGCGTGAGATAGAAGGAATGAACATCTACGGGCATGCTGGTGATAGTGGCGATGCCGTTATCAGCTTTAATGTAGGCAATATCCACCACATGGACCTCGGTACACTCCTCGATCAACTTGGTATTGCAGTCCGGACTGGTCATCATTGTGCCCAGCCCTTGATGGATTGCTTGGGTGTTCTCGGAACTGTTCGTGCCTCTTTTGGACTTTATAACACCCGTGAGGAAGTAGACGCTTTGGTGTCAGGTATCAAGCGAGTGGTACAGATGTTCTGATTCCTTTAGGCCCTCTTGCACATGTAAATGCTCGCTGCAAACCAAACAACGGCAGCAAGATGTAGTAAGAGGGACGACATAATAGGGAATGCAGCAAATACAAATGCCACTTGTGCTTGCGTGATGTAAGATGCTTGTTTCGTACTTACTTCACGTTCAAGTATGGCACTGTAATATCTTCTAAGCCACATTACAGGTGCTTGAAGCCATGCACAGCCATCGCTGAAAAGTCTACTGAGGTCATTATACGATGTGTTCTGCTCTGTGAAAGTCATTTCCTTTTTCATATTCTTTGTCTTATTGTTATTTGCTATATATATAATAAGGTGTAAAACCAACTGTGGTTTACGTTTGCAAAGTTAGTAGCACGGTGTGCACAGGATGTTCAAACCGAAAATTTTCTTTGTTATTTAACTTTAAAACGAAAGGTTTATTAACAGTTAAAGGACTTTGTTCTATGTTGAAAAGTCATTATTATGAAAATCTTGTTGAAGCAGGATGCGATGAAGCGGGTAGGGGATGCCTTGCCGGAAGTGTCTATGCTGCAGCCGTAATCCTCCCTCCTGATTACGAGAATGATTTGTTAAATGATTCCAAGAAGTTAACAGCCAAGAAGCGTTATGCCCTACGTGAGGTTATCCAGCGTGATGCTCTGGCATGGGCAGTGGGTATTGTCACACCAGAGGAAATAGATAAAATCAATATTCTTAATGCCTCCTTCCTTGCGATGCATCGTGCTTTGGACCAGCTTTCCTTGCGTCCTGAAGCCGTCATTGTGGATGGTAATCGTTTCAAACCTTATCAGGATTTACCTTTCACCACGATAGTAAAGGGTGACGGAAAGTATCTTTCCATTGCTGCAGCATCAGTTCTTGCCAAGACTTATCGTGATGATTACATGCTCGGTCTTGCAAAAGAATATCCTCAATACGACTGGCAATCCAACATGGGCTACCCAACGAAGAAGCATCGGCAAGCCATTCGCGACCATGGCATTACACCCTATCATCGTAAGAGCTATAATCTCTTAGGTGATGGACAGCTCAGTTTTGATTTTTAAACTGTGTTATTAATGGAAATTTGAAATAACCTTACAAGTTTCTTATCCGTTGGTTTCTTGAAATCAACGGATTTTGTTTATTTTGTACTTTGTAATCTACAGAAAGTCAGATAGTTATATTTTCGTTTTTAAAAGGTGCCCTTTTGCTCTTCAAAAGATGCCCTTTTACACTTCAAAAGGGCGTCTTTTACATTGCAAAAGGTGCCCTTTTACAATGCAAAAGAGCACCTTTTCTTTTCCTGTTTGTAATTATTTTGACAAAGGCTATTCCTCCCCTGTATTTCAGATGGTTTGATACTGCTCTTCTTTATACACTCTATTCGTGCATAAAATGCAATGATGGTCATAAATGTTAAGGTTATAATCTGTCGATAATGTCATACTTAGAGGCATGAAAAACACTCCTGCAGAGACTAAATGATACCATTTAGTAAGAATTTAAAGCTTGTTATTCACAAACAACTTTCAACTTAAAGCTCTGGATTATTCAATTATTATGCGTAAAACTATCATTTTTTGCATATTAATTATTAATAAATGTAAAAAAATAAAGTTTAAAAATTTTACTTTTTCTTTGGATGTTTAATATAGCTACATTATCTTTGTGAATTGTTAAATACTCTTGTTTAATAAGTTACAAACTGTAAGCTTTTTCAAGATATATAAGGATTGTCTTAGGAAATAATACATATAATTAATATAAAAAGAGCGTATTTATGGAAAAAAGACTAATGATGTTTTTAGCCGCTTTGTTCCTATGTGTAGGGACAGCGTTGGCGCAAACTGAGATTAGCGGAACTGTAATCTCTTCCGAGGATAAGCAGCCTATTATCGGTGCTTCTATCCTTGTTGCGGGTACGCAGAACGGTACTGTTACCGATGTTGATGGTAACTTTAAACTCTCTGCTGCGGCTGGTTCCAAGTTGGTTGTTTCATACATCGGTATGAATTCAAAGACTGTTACGGCTGCACCTAACATGAAGATTACATTGGATCCTGAGGACAAGAAACTTGATGAAGTTGTTGTTGTTGCTTATGGTACAGCAAAACGACAGTCTCTTACGGGTTCTGTAGCTGTTGTTGATTCGAAGAAAATTTCAGATCGTATCAACACTTCTGTAACAGGTGCACTGGAAGGTTCTGCTCCAGGTGTACAGGTTAACAACTCTTATGGTGAACCAGGTCAGGCTCCAAAGATTCATATTCGTGGTGTCGGAACACTGGTAAATGGTGCTGACCAGCCTCTTTATATCGTTGATGGTACTCCGTATGAAGGTAACATTGCTGAGTTGAACCCTAACGATATCGAGTCAATGTCTGTGTTGAAGGATGCATCTTCTGCTGCACTTTATGGTAACCGTGCTGCTAATGGTGTTATCTTGATTACAACGAAGAAAGCCAAATATGCTTCAAAACCAAATATTACGCTGAAGGTTGATCATGGTTTTTACAGACGTGGTCTTCCTGAGTATGACCGTTTAGGTCCTGATCAGTGGATGGAAGCTTCATGGAAAGCAATGAAGAACTCTGCTCTTTCTGGCGGTATTGTGTCTACAGAAGCTGATGCTGCAGACTATGCAACAAAACAGTTGGTTACTGATTATGCACGTCGTAACATCTATGATGGTGCAAGCGATGCCCTTTTCGATTCAAATGGTAAGCTGATTGCCAAGATTCGTCCAGGTTATGACGACCTTGATTGGGCTAAAGGTGTAGAACGTACAGGTCATCGTCAGGAGTATAACCTCTCTGCAGCTGTGTCTGGTGACAAGTTCAATATCTATTCTTCTGCTGGTTATTTGAATGAGCAGGGTTATATACGTAACTCAAGTTATGAGCGTTTCACGGGTCGTATCAATACTACTTATAATGCAACAAAGTGGTTGGAGTTAGGCATAAACCTTTCTGGTACATCTGCTAACAGAAACTTTAACCCTAATGCAAGTGGTAGTATGTTTGCCAACCCGTTCTATGTAACGCGTTATATGGCTCCAATCTATCCTGTTTATCTGCACAATGCAGACGGTTCTTACCTCTTAGATGCTGATGGTAATAAACAATATGATACAACTTCTGAGTATCTTCAGAATCGAAACATTGTTTATGAGATGTCAATGGATAAAGATAAGACTCGTAGAAACGTGTTGGATGGTTTGATTTATGCAAAGGTAACTCTTCCTTACGGCTTTACTTTCACAGGAAAAGCTGACTTGAACCATGCAAATACAAACCGTCAGACCTATAATAACCCTATTATTGGTGATGGTTCTACGAACAATGGACGTCTGTCAGAGTATTCTTACCAGTATACTTCTTACACAGGTCAGGAGCTTTTGACATGGGAACACGACTTTGATGTTCACCACCTTGATGTACTTCTCGGTCATGAGAACTATAGTTGGAACCGTAGATATTCAATGGCAAGAAACGTGAATGCTGCTATTGATGGCTTACTTGCTTTGAGTAACTTCGTTTCAAACTCTGATACAGAGGGTTTCTTTAACGATTATAGAACAGAATCTTATCTTGGTCGTCTGCGTTATAGCTATGATGATAAGTACTTTGCTGACTTCTCTCTCCGTCGTGACGGCTCTTCTAAGTTCCAAAAGGACAACCGTTGGGGTAACTTCTTCTCTTTCGGTGTGAACTGGAACATTAAGAAAGAGAACTTCATGAAAGATGTGAAGTGGGTTGATGCTCTGCGTGCACGTGCTTCTTATGGTGAGGTTGGTAATGATGCAGCCGTAGACTACTATGGTTATCAGGCTCTTTATTACATAACAAAGAATGGTGGTAAGCCTGCATTGATTCGTCAAAAGTTGGCTGCTAATAATTTGAAGTGGGAGACAACACAGACTTTCGACTTTGGTGTTGAGGGTACTCTCTTCGATCGTTTGAACTTCAGCTTAGGCTATTTTGATAAGCGTTCTAAGGACTTGCTCTTCCAGGTTCGCTTCCCATTGTCTGCTGGTTCATTCTCTGGAAATAGTGATATAGAGAACCTTACACAGTATCAGAACATTGGTACGATCTCTAACCGAGGCTTCGAGATTATGTTGAGTGGTGATGTTGTTCGCTCAAAAGACTGGACATGGAATCTCTCTTTCGATGCAACAACACTGAAGAATAAGGTGCTAAAACTGCCTAATGGTGAGGATATCCTACATGGACATCAGAAGTATTCAGTAGGACACTCTGCTTATGAGTGGTACACTTATCACTTTGCTGGTGTAGACCAGATGACAGGTTCTTCACTGTATGACCTTGATACGCAGAAGGAATCTGCTGCAAATGCTGCAGGAGCACTGGTAGAAATCAATGGAACAAAGTACACGACAAATAGTGCTTTTGCACAACGTGAGTGGGCTGGTACGGCATTACCATCTGTCTATGGTTCATTTGGATCTAATCTTCGTTGGAAGGATTTAAGCTTGTCTGTATTGATGACATATAGTCTTGGTGGTAAGATCATGGATGCTTCTTATCAGAGTTTGATGTCAACAGGTTCTGCATCATCTGCTGCAGCATTGCATAAAGACATCTTAGGTTCATGGGATGGTGTTCCTGCAGGTATGACTGCAACATCACCAAACCGAATTGATCCACATGGTATTCCTATCATTGACTTCAATCAGAGCAATGAGAATAACAGTTTGAGTGACCGTTGGTTGACAAGTGCTTCATATCTCATTATGAAGAATATCATGTTGACGTATCGTTTGCCAAAGACTCTTGTTTCAAGTTGGGGACTCGGCGGTGTGTCAGTTAAGGCTGGTGTCGAGAATCTTTTCACTGTTACAAGCCGTAAAGGTCTGAACCCACAGTACAATTTCAAGGGTGGTAGTGATGATACTTATGTTTCTGCACGAGTATTTAACTTCGGTTTGTCTGTTGATTTCTAAAACACTTACACATAAAAAAGAGGATAATATGAAATATTCAATCAATAAATTCACTGCAGGTGCTTTGTTTGCTGTGGCAGCAATGACAGTCTCTTGTTCAAGTGACTATCTCAATACGTCTCCTTCAGAGTCTGTTGAGCCAGGAGCAGCTTATAGTACCACGAGCAACGCATATAATACATTGAATGGTATTGCTAAGGTTATGACAACTCAGCAGTCTTACTATACTCAAGGCTTTGCTGGCGAAAATGCTATCATTCGTCTGTTCGAATGCTTGCCAAGTCAGAACTATAACTATAATGCATATGCTGCTGGATGGGCTCCTCTGCACAATCAGACTTTCCACTTCCAGTCAACACGTATCTATGACTCTTATGCATGGACGTATTATTATCAGATCATAACAAATGCAAATGCATTGTTGGAGAATATTGATAAAGCTAAAGGTCCAGACTCTGAACGTCAGTTTATCAAGGCTTCAGCACTTACCTTCCGTGCTTATGCTTTTGAAAAGTTAGCTCATTACTACTGCTATCGTTGGCAGGATAGTAACAATGGTGCTTCACGTGGGTTGCCATTGCGTCTTGATACATCAACAGGTGAGCTGAAAGCATCAACTCTTGCAGAGACTTATCAGCAGATCTATAAGGATTGTCAGGAAGCTATTGATCTGTTTACACAGAGTGGTAAGACTCGCTCTACTTCAGAAAGCTGGATTCCAGACCTCAATACTGCACATGCTGTATATGCTCGAGCAGCCTTGACACGTCAGGATTATGCTACGGCTTTGGCACAGGCTAAACTGGCAGAGAACGATCGTCCATTGATGAAAGCTGCTGATTATGCTACTGGTTTCTATAAGCCAACTGACGAATGGATACTGGGTAGCTATGGTGGCGATACTGAACAGAACTGGTATTGGGCGTTCGGTGCACAGAATGCATGTAATGGTTATTATGCAACTAGTCAAAGTACTGGAGCTGGAACCATAGGACATGAGTTGATTAGCCGTATCCCTAATAATGATGCTCGTAAGCAACTTTTCATTACAGAAGACAAGTTTACCAGTATTAATACACATGACAATACTCAGGTAAACCAGACTTATGGTGTTATTGCAAAGAACATGGTAAATGGTGAGATTACGAATGCTACAGTATATCATGAGGCTGATTCAATTGTTAAGAAGCATCAGGTATCTGGACTTTCACCTGCTTACGCATCAGGGTATATTTACTTGGATGGTCAGATGAAGTTCTGGGTAACAGCACAACCAGGTGTTAGTTATGTTCCTTTCATCCGTTCAAGTGAGATGGTACTTATTGAAGCTGAGGCTAATTACTTCCTTGGTAATACGGCAGATGCACAGGCTGCATTGGTTCGTTTGAATGCTTCTACTGATCGTACACCAGGTTACACTTGTACAAAGACGGGTCAGGATCTCTTTGATGAGATAAAAGATTATCGTGAATTAGAGCTTTGGGGTGAAGGATCAGCATGGAGTGATTACAAGCGTTGGAACATTCCTGTTGTGCGTAAAACTTTCGCACAAGGTGGTAATGCACATCCTGCAGTCGCAAAGACTATTAATCCTGCTGATGGAAATAAGTGGACATGGGTTATTCCATCAAATGAGATCGATTACAATAATGTGTTGAAAGATGAATAATCTGAGACGATTATAGCTAATATAAACGAGTGAAGGATCATCCTTCACTCGTTTTTTTATTAATAACCCAGTTTTAACTTTCCTGTCACTTGTGTCACTCACTTTACGTCTATAACTCCTTTATAATAAAACACTTGTAGGAAGTGTTAAAAGTGACAGTAACCTAATTTAAAAATGATATAGGGGTTATAGGGATGTATTTCTTTTGTTGATCTTAACAAGGTTATCTTGTATTGAAGTATAGTTGGAATTTGTAACTATAGATAATTCCTTGACATATTATAGATAATTCTTGTTGTCATAATGTAAGCTGTGTCTTTTCATAAAAGCTCTTTGTTTAAGATCTAACTATCAATCTGTTATATTGTGTATAACTTACAATATTAAATTTTTCGATGTTATTTTTAGCTTATGTTGTGTGTTTGGTGTGGTAAAACCTTACACTTTTAGTATTGTTATTCGTAATTAATGTTAAAATATTAAACTTATGTTTATTTTTACTTGTTAGTTAAGAAAAACAATATTAGATTTGTAGCCAATCGAAAATACTCACTGACTATTACCATGTAATTCGCAATGCCATAAATACATATTGCCTAAACTTCAAAAGAATTATATTAATTGTTAACAAAAAGTTGATTTTATGAAAAGAAGACTAATTATGTTTTTTGCTAGTTTTTTCCTATGCTTAGGAACTGCACTGGCGCAAACTGAGATTAGCGGAACTGTTGTCTCTTCTGAAGATGGACAGCCTGTCATTGGTGCGTCTATCTTAGTTGTGGGAACACAGAACGGTACTGCAACTGACATTGATGGACATTTCTCATTGTCCGCAAAGTCCGGTTCGAAGATTACAGTTTCCTACATCGGTATGAAAACACAGACGCTGACAGGTAAAGCAAAGATGAAGATTGCGCTTGATCCTGACGGTAAAGTTATGGATGAGGTGATGGTTGTTGCTTTCGGAACACAGTCGAAAGCTTCATTTGCTGGTTCTGCAGCAGTTGTCAACTCTGGTGACCTAAAGAAAAAGATTACTACTAACGTTGCAGATGCTCTTGTTGGTTCTGTTCCAGGTTTACAAATGACGGGTAGCTCTGGTGCTCCTGGTGCTGACAATGCAAATATCCATATTCGTGGTATTGCTTCTCTCTATGCTTCAACGACTCCATTGATTATTGTGGATGGTGCCCCTTATCCAGCTTCTTTGAGTAATATCCCACAGGATGATATTGAAAGTGTAACGGTTTTGAAGGATGCTTCATCTGCTGCTCTCTATGGTGCACGTGGTGCAGCTGGTGTTATTCTTATTACAACGAAGAAAGGTAAAGGCAAAGCAACTATTAATGTTGAGTCAAAATGGGGTGTTACAAGCCGTAGTATCCAAGATTATGACGTGTTTACTGATCCAGGAGAGTATATGGAAGCTTACTATAAGCAGTTCTATAACTATGCTTTCTATAAGAAAGGTATGACACGCGAGCAGGCAAATCAGTGGGCTAATGATAATTTTATCACCAACTCCAACTTTGGTTTACAATATAATCCTTATACGATTCCTACAGGTGAGAACCTTATCGGTCTTGATGGCAAGCTGAATCCGAAGGCTACATTAGGCCGTATGTACGAGTATAATGGAAAGAAGTTCTATATTCTTCCTGATAATTGGAAAGATGCTGCTTATCGTCATGGCTTCCGTCAGGAGTATAATGTTAACATAAGTGGTGGTGACTCTAAGATTAGTTACTATTCAAGTATTGGTTATTTGAAGGAGAAAGGTGTGCTTGAAAACTCTGGTTATGAGCGTTTCACAGCTCGTTTGAAAGCTGATTATCAGGCAACAGACTGGTTGCATCTATTAGCAAATGCCAGCTATGTTCATGCTGATCGTGAATCAAATCCAAACTTGAGTAATACGAATTCAAATGCTAGTAACCTCGGTTATTTCACACAGTATATCTCTCCTATCTATCCAATCTATGTGCGTACGATTGATGCAAACGGTAATCCAGTCATTGCAACAGATAGATTCGGACATCCACAGTATGACTTCGGTGTACCTGCAACAAACTTCCAGGGCTTGAATGGTCGCCCATTTAGTCAGACTGGTAACCCTCTGGGTTCTAATAGGTATAATAAGGTGAATGATATCCTTGATCAGTTACAAGGACAATTGAACTTTGATATAACATTTACACCATGGTTGAAGTTTAATTCAACGAACTCTATTACACTTATTCTGAGCCGTTTCTCTCATTATGAGAATCCATTTATTGGTAATGCTGCTGCAACAAATGGTAGTATTGACAAGTATACGGATGTTAGTTATCGTTGGAACTACGTACAGACTTTGAATGCTCATAAGGTATTTGGATTGCACGATGTACAGCTGATGGTTGGTCATGAGTGGTATAAGATGAATTATAACTTCCTCGAAGCATTGGCACGTGGTGGTTTCTCTCCTGCTATTCAGGAGATCAATGCCTTCGCTGACCGTTATAATAGCTATTCATATCAGCGGAATTACAACGTAGAAGGTTACTTTGCAAACTTCCTTTATAACTTCGATCAGAAATATTTTGCACAGGCATCTTATCGTCGTGATGCTTCCAGTCGTTTTGCTAAGAAGAACCGTTGGGGTGACTTCTGGAGTATTGGTGGTGCATGGATTATTAGTAAAGAGAAGTTCTTCCAGAATCTAAATACAAAGTGGGTTGATAATTTGAAGCTGAAAGCATCTATTGGTCAGCAAGGTAATGATGGTATTCCAAACTTCAACTATATCGACATGTACACGCTTGTACGTGGCGGACAGTCAATGTTGCCTTCTTTCTCTGGTATTGGTAACCCTAAGATTACATGGGAAACAACAACCAACTTCAACCTTGGTCTTGAGTTCAACCTCTTCCAGAACCGTTTGAATGGTGAGTTCAACTTCTATAATAAGAAGACAACGGATATGCTCTTCTGGCTTAGTGTTCCAGAGAGTATGGGTGTTCGTGGTTACTATGGTAACCTTGGTGATATCCGTAATACTGGTGTTGAGTTCACATTAAATGGTGATATCATCCGTACAAAGAATATTGTTTGGAGTGCATCTGCTAATATCTCACATAACAAGGCAAAGGCTTTGAAGCTTGACCCTGTAAAGACCGCACAGTATGGTGGCTTCTCTCAAGCTGATGTAAATGCAGGATTCAACGTTCCTATGTGGTATGCTGAGGGACAGCCATTGTATAATGCCATGTTGGCTGATTATGCTGGTGTGAACGATAAGGGATTGCCACAGTATTGGGTTGATGAAGACATATATAATGATTATAAGGCAGGAAAGATGTCTGTTAGTAGTAAACCTGGTACAAAACATTCATTCTTAACAACTGATTGGCGTGAGGCTACTAAGTACACACACCAGATGTTGCCTGTAGCAAATGGTGGCTTCACAACATCTTACGTGTATATGACTTTGATGTCAACCTGATTTTTGATTATCAGATTGGTGGTAAGATTTATGACTTTGGTTATGCAGGCTTGATGGGTAACGTAACAACGAAGAGTGAGGGCTATAATCTGTCAAAAGATATCCTGAAGGCATGGACACCTGATAACACTTCAAGTGATATACCACGCTTTATGTATACTGATCAGGATATGACGGCACAGTCTACTCGTTTCCTTACAAGTGCAAGGTATCTTAACTTCCAGTCGTTTACTGTTGGTTACAGCGTTCCTGCAAAGATAGCTCGGGCTTTGATGTTGAGTAAGATTCGCATCTATGTACAAGGTCAGAACCTCTGCTTCTGGTCAGCTCGTAAGGGTCTTGATCCACGTTATAGCTTCCAGGGAACGTCTCATGCAGGTATCAACGCTTATGCACCTGTACGCACGATTATGGGTGGTTTGCAGTTGTCTTTCTAATGAGATGATTCGCACATCGTTATTAATAACAATAAAATGAAAAGACAATGAAAAAGATATTTTCAGCAATTATCCTCGCAGCAATAGGCACTTCGATGCTTACAGGTTGTATTGAGGAAGTTGAACCACTGGGTGGTGAAGCTACCCTTGATCAAGTGGCAGAAGCTCCAAATGCCTTTGACAATATGGTGAGTGGTCTTACTACAGGACTTAGTGGTAAGAGAGATTATAGTCCAGGTAATAACCAGAATGTTTGGGATTATGGTTACACAAGTTTCTTCTTGACACGTGATGTCGAGGGACAAGACGTTATTGCAACGGGTAGTAACAACCATTATCAGGTTTGGTATCAGAATGTAAAGTACCTATCAGCTGGTTATGCGGTTTCGCAATTCCCATGGACAGTATATTATAAGTGGATTACCAACTGTAATAATGTTATAAAGAATGCGGGCGCTAATAATTATGCAGAGCCCCCAGCAGACAAGAAAGTGGGTACAGGTATTGCTTATGCAATGCGTGCTATGTTCTATCTCGACCTTGTTCGCATGTATGCTTCTAAGCCTTATATCGTCGATCATAATGCTTTAACTACGATTAAAGCTGATGAAAACCGTACTATTGAGGAAGCAATCCATCAAGAACGTATGAAATGGGATGAGGCCTTCGAGTTTATCTTAAAGGATCTTGATGCTGCAGAACAGTATCTTGCCACTTATAATCGTACTGATAAGTATGTGCCAGACCTTAGTGTTGTCTATGGTTTGAAAGCACGTACCTATCTTGAGAAGCAAGATTGGGTGAATGCAGAGAAGTATGCTAAGCTTGCACAACAAGGTTATGCTATGATGAGCGAGACTGACTATCTGAGCCGTGATAATGGATTTAACACTCCTAATAGCTCATGGATGTTTGCAACGAAGTTTGTTTCCAGCGATATTAATATCTCTGATAACGACGGTGACTGCTCTTGGGGTTCGGTGATGTTGCCAGAGAACGGCTTCGGCGGTGGTTATGCTTCTAACTATGGAGGTGTGAATGTTATTGATCACCATCTCTATACAACGATCCCAGTAACCGACTTCCGTAAGAAATGTTGGTTGACTTTTGATCTTGATGGTATGTCAAAGGCTGATGCTGTAACGAAGTTAGCAGAGTATACGAACTATCCTGAGCGTGTGTATGAGAGTGGTAAAGCAAATGGTTATGGCTTAAACGGTATGTGTTTCAAGTTCCGTAATGCCGCAGGAAAGGCTGATGTTAAGTATGAAGCTTGGTGTGTGTCAGTGCCATTGATGCGTGTTGAGGAGATGAAACTCATTGAAATAGAGGCTGCAGGTATGCAGGATGAGGCTCGTGGTAAGCAGTTGTTAATAGACTTTGCTAAGACACGTGATCCGAATTTCACCTATGGTCAGCACAATGATGCTTACTATAATAATTCAACTTCTGCTTTCCAGAATGAGGTATGGTGGCAACGCCGTGTAGAGTTGTGGGGAGAAGGTTTCTCAACATTTGATATCAAACGTCTTAATAAGGGTATTATTCGTAGCTATGCTGGAACGAATCACACTGAAAATGCCCGTTGGAATGTGGAAGAAGTCCCTAGTTGGATGGTATGGACCTTCACTGATACGGAGTCTTCTTACAATGGTGGTATGACTCAGAACCCTGATCCAAAGCAACCAACAGGTGACTCTGCCCCATTCGTATTTCAATAATAGTTAAATCAATAATGTAAAATGAATATGAAGAAATATATTAAAGCTTGCTGATGCTCGTCCTTGCAGCTATGGCTCTCACAGGTTGTAGGGAGGAGGTCGGTACAGATCCAGGTAATGACGGTACTCCTATAGCTACAGTATATCAATATACTGCAGGTGCAGGATACAACTCTGATAATGATTGTCTCTTCCGTGTAGCAACCAATGCAGCTGTGGGGGAGGTCTATTATCTAGCAGAATTGAAGACTGAAAAGGAAGCTCGTAACATGACTGCAGATGCTTATGCAGAGTATGTTGTTGCTCATGGTACGAAGGTTGACGTGAAGGCATCTGACTATAAGGATGTGTATGTTACTAATTTGCACGGACTTTATGCCGTAACAGTTGTAGCTGTAAAAGGTGGAACGAAGACTTCTCAAAGCATAGAGTTTGCTGGACTTGATTACAAGCCTTATGGTACGGGTGTTTATCATTCCGATATGTTCGGTGATCTTGGTACTGTTAACGTTGAATATTCCGAAGTCGGCAGTCGCTATCGTATTAAGGATGTGTGTGGGGAGTAGACCATGGTTTTGCTTTCAGTATTAATGGGACAAAGGTTACAGTCTATCCTCAAACCATCGTAACGGGTCGTGAACATCCTCGATATGGTATGATTTCAGCTAATGACCAGAGTGGTAGTACCTACGATGAGGCTACTAAAACCGTCACATTCAACTTCCTGTTTAGTGTTTCAGCAGGCTCTTTTGGTGTGAAGGCTGAGACTTTACAACTGAATAATTAATCTGATTATCATGTAAATATGGGCGGTTCCCTTTGCAGGGAGCCGCTTTTTTGTGCTGTAACTAACTATGGGCTTATTTATAATAAAGGTATAGTTGGGCGAAATTTATTTGTCCTGTTCATCTTCTCTACTATGTACTGGATTTAGTTGACAGCTTTAGTTTTTAAATTAAATACTGTTTGACAATTAATTTGTTTAAATTCAATATTGGTTAACACACTATTCTCTTAAGTCAAAGTGTTGTTGTCATTAGTTTTTTCAAAGCTTTTTATTCATAAGAACTGAAGAAGACGGATATAACATGGGTGAGTTTAGCGAATAGTAAGATTAATAAACAAGTTCGAAATCTGTGAAAACCCTTGAAAATATGGTGTTTTTGTCGTAAGAAACGGATGTAGTATTAGTTTTCATACTCTTTTTGATACGTTAATAAATATAAAAATTTAGGGTGCTTTGGTAGGTTGAGTTTGTGTATTTAGCAGAAGTGCATTAAATTTGTGGACATAGATTAGTCAGCCTTTTGGCGTGGTATAAGATTATTTCGGGATATAAAAAAAGAATAGAGTATAATTAAATAATTTATTAACCGAAATGGAGTATTTATGAAGGAAAGACTAATTGTGTTTTTGGCAGCAATGTTCCTAAGTTTAGGAACGGCGTTTGCACAAACAAGTATTAACGGTATAGTAGTATCTTCGGAGGATGGGCAACCAGTCATTGGTGCATCCATCGTTGTTGCTGGTACCCAGAACGGTACTGTTACTGATGTCGATGGTAATTTTACACTGTCAACATCTGTAGGATCAAAGTTGGTTGTTTCATACGTTGGTATGAACACAAAGACTGTTACAGCGGCTGCCCATATGAAAATTACGTTGGACCCTGATAACAAGAACCTTGATGAAGTCGTTGTTGTTGCTTATGGTACAGCTAAACGACAGTCAATTACTGGTTCTGTAGCAGTGGTTGATTCGAAGAAAATCTCTGATCGTATCAGTACGTCAGTGACTGGTGCTTTGGAGGGATCAGCACCTGGTGTACAGGTTAACAATACGTATGGTGAACCTGGACAAGCTCCAAAAATTCATATACGTGGTGTAGGTACGTTGGTAAGTGGTGCTGATCAGCCTCTGTATATTGTTGATGGTACAGCATACTCTGGCAATATTGCAGAGTTGAACCCTAACGATATAGAGTCTGTGTCTATCTTAAAGGATGCTTCTTCTGCTGCTCTCTATGGTAACAGGGCTGCAAACGGTGTTGTTCTTATTACTACTAAGAAGGCCAAGTATGCCTCTAAACCTATTATTACATTGAAGGTTGACCAGGGATTCTATAGACGTGGTATTCCCGAGTATGACCGTTTAGGACCTGATGAGTGGATGGAAGCATCATGGATGGCTTATAAGAATTATGCTTTGTCTAATAAAGCTTTGCGTATTACTAGTGAGGCAGATGCCGCAGCATATGCAACCAAGAACCTTTTGAAGAAGAAATGGAATATCTATGATGGTCCTGAAGATGCGCTCTTTGATGCTAATGGCAAGCTGATAGCCCACATGCGTCCTGAATATACTGACCTTGACTGGCAGAAACCTATTGAACGTACAGGTCATCGACAGGAGTATAATGTTTCTGCTGCTGTTTCTAGCGATAAGTTCAATGTCTATTCTTCTGCAGGATACCTGAATGAGCGTGGTTATATCATCAATTCTGGCTATGAAAGATTCACTGGTCGTATTAATACTACTTATAATGCAAACAAGTGGCTGGAGTTAGGTATGAACCTTTCTGGTACTTCTGCCATCCAGAACTATAATAGTAATGCTTCTGGTTCTATGTATGGTAATCCTTTCTATGTAACCCGTTACATGGCACCAATCTATCCTTATTATCTTCATAATGCAGATGGTTCTTACGTCTTGGACGCAGATGGAAATCCACAATTTGATGTTACCTCTCAGTACCTGTCGAACCGTAATATAGCTTATGAGCTACGACATGATAATGACAAGAACCGTAGAAATGTACTTGATGGTCTGATTTATGGAAAGATCACATTGCCTTACGGCTTCTCTTTCTTGGGTAAGGTGAGCATGAAGCATGCTAACTCTAATAAACAGTCCTATGATAACCCTAATATCGGTGATGGTGCTGGTAACAATGGACGTTTGAAGGAGAGAATTTCTCAGTTCAATTCCTATACAGGACAGGAACTTTTGACATGGGAACATGAATTTGGAGATCACCATATTGATGTACTTCTCGGTCACGAGAACTATAGCTGGAAGGTTAGATATTCAAGTCTGATGAATACAGATGCCGCAATTGACGGTCTGTTAGTGCTGAATAACTTCGTTCAGAATGCAACTACTGGTGGTTATAATGAGGCTTATAGAACAGAGTCTTATCTCGGACGTGCTCGTTATAATTATGCTGATAAGTACTTTGTTGACTTCTCTTATCGTCGTGATGGCTCTTCTAAGTTCCATAAGGATAAGCGTTGGGGTAACTTCTTCTCCTTTGGTTTGAACTGGAATATTAAGAAAGAAGAGTTCATGAAGAAGGTAAAATGGGTTGATGCTCTGCGTGCTCGTGCTTCATATGGTGAAGTTGGAAATGATGCAGCAGTAGACTATTATGGCTATCAGGGACTTTATTATATCAAGAAGAATGCTGGAGAACCAGCCTTGATACGTCAGAAGTTGGCGGCTGATAACCTCAGATGGGAGACAACCCAGACCTTTGACCTCGGCGTTGAAGGTACAGTCTTTAATCGTGTGAACTTCAGTATCGGTTATTTTGATAAGCGTTCAAAGGACTTGTTGTTCCAGGTTCGCTTCCCATTGTCTGCTGGTTCATTCTATGGCGATAACCTAACAAACCTCAGTCAGTATCAGAATATTGGTACAATCTCTAACCGTGGTTTCGAGTTTATGGTGAACGGAGATGTTGTTCGTTCGAAAGATTGGACGTGGAACTTAGCATTTGATGCTACAACATTGAACAATAAAGTAATCAAATTACCTGGTGGAAAGGATATTCTTCATGGTCAACAGAATTATTCAGAAGGACATTCTGCCTATGAATGGTACACTTATCACTTTGCTGGTGTAGATCAGATGACGGGTCAGTCACTCTATGATATTGATATGGATAAGGCTACTTCGGCTCGCGCTGCAGGTGCTGTTGTTGATATCAATGGTAAGGAATATGTTACTACAACGACCTATGCACGTCGTGTATGGGCTGGTACAGCACTGCCATCTGTCTATGGCTCATTCGGTTCTAACCTGCGTTGGAAGGATTTAAGTCTTAATATCTTGATGACTTACAGCCTTGGTGGAAAGACGATGGATGGTCCTTATCAGTCATTGATGAGTGCTAGTTCTGCTACATCTGCCAGTGCTTTGCACAAGGATGCACTGTCTTCATGGAAGGGAGTGCCTGCTGGTATGACAGCAACATCACCTGATCGTATTGACCCGAATGGTATTCCAGCACTTAATTACTCTCAGAGTAATGACAATAATGCTGCTAGTGACCGTTGGTTAACAAGCTCTTCTTACCTTGTTATGAAGAATATCGTGCTTTCTTATCGCCTCCCTAAGGCTTGGGTAGATAAGTGTGGACTGGGTGGCGTCTCCCTGAAAGCAGGTGTAGAGAACCTCTTTACCGTTACATCACGTAAGGGATTGAACCCACAATATAGCTTCAGTGGTAGTAGCAATGATACATATGTTACTGCTCGGGTATTCAACTTTGGAGTCACAGTTAATCTCTAATATTTACATGAACCTAAATAAAAGATATAATATGAAATATCCAATTAACAAACTCACGATAGGTCTTTTGTCTGTAGCATCAGTGATGGTGGTCTCTTGTACGGATGGGTATCTTGATACAGCACCATCTGAATCAATTAGTCCACAGGCTGCATATGCTACAACAAACAATGCACGTAGTACCTTGAATGGTATTGCAAAGGTGATGAGTGTACAGCAAGGACAGTATGGACAGGGCTTCGCTGGCGAGAATGCCATCATCCGTTATTATGAAAACATACCAAGTCAGAATTACAATTATAACTACTATGCTCCAGGTAACTCGCCTCTTCATAATCAAGAATGGCATGATCGTGCAACGACAAAGTACGACTCTTATGCCTGGGCATATTACTATCAGATCATCACAAACTCCAATGCTTTTATCTTAAACATTGATGAAGCAAAAGGTCCAGAGGCTGATAAGAAGTTCTTAAAGGCATCAGCGCTCACCTTCCGTGCCTATGCTTATGAGAAACTTGTTCATTATTTCTGTTATCGTTGGCAAGATAGTAACAATGGTTCAACGCGAGGTCTGCCTATACGTCTTGACTTATCAACAGGTGAACTGAAAGCTTCTACCCTTGCAGAGGTCTATCAACAGATATATAAAGACTGTGAGGAAGCAATTCAACTCTTTACTGAGAGTGGTCAGACACGTGATGCTTCTCGTTGCTGGATAGCTGATGTGAACACTGCTCATGCCGTTTATGCACGTGCAGCATTGACCCGTCAGGATTATGCAACAGCGTTAGCACAGGCGAAATTGGCTGAAGTTAACCGTCCTCTTATGAACAGAAGTGAATATGCAGGCGGCTTCTATAAGCCAACAAAGGAGTGGATCTTTGGTAGTTATGGTGGTGATACAGAGCAGTTATGGTACTGGGCTTTGGTGCATCAGATGCTTGTAATGGTAATAATGCAACTAAAAAGTCTACAGGAGCAGGTACAATTGGTCATGAATTGATTAGTCGTATTCCGAATGATGACGCTCGTAAGGAACTCTTTATCACTCAAGATAAGTTCACTAGTATTGATATTACTGATAACAAACAGGTTGATCAGGAGAATGGTATCATTGGTTTAGGTAATAAGAACGTACTTGAAGAGGCTAAAGCTATTGTTAAGGCTCATCAGCTTCCAGGTCTTCCAGCTGCTTATGCATCAAAGGTTATCTATTTGGATGGGCATATGAAGTTCTGGGTAACCACCCTTCCAGGTGTTAGTTATGTTCCTTTCATACGTTCCAGTGAGATGGTTCTCATAGAAGCTGAGGCTAATTACTTCCTTGGAAACACTGCTGATGCACAGGCTGCGTTGGTTCGTTTGAATGCTTCTACTGACCGTACACCAGGCTATACATGTACTAAGACTGGTCAGGATCTCTTTAATGAGATTAAGGATTATCGTGAAGTAGAGCTCTGGGGAGAAGGTTTTGCATGGAGCGACTACAAGCGTTGGAACATACCTGTGGTACGTCACTCCTTTGCTGAAGGTGGTAATGCACACCCAACGGTATCACTTACGATCCCAGCTGATGCTGGTAACAAGTGGACTTGGGTATATCCTCAGGATGAAGTTGATTACAATGACCTTGTGAAAGAGTAATTATCTTCTGACAAGATCTCCCATGTGATAATACTGTTCTTACTCCATTAAGGCTGTAAGGATCAATGAATAAAAGGCGGATAAGGGACTTTCTCTTATCCGTCTTTTGTTGTTTTATTGACAAAAAGATGGACTTTGAATTAATAAAAGTACCACTTCTACCGTTATATCTACAGTATATAATGCCTTAATTATGAGATTTGATAAACTCAAGAAGCAGTTAGAACTGTTGATTCTCTTGTCCGATTCGTCTAGTTATACGGTAAATGAGCTGTGTGAGAAAATGGATTTGTCACGTCGTAACTTCTATTACTTGCTTGATTTCCTCAAGCAAGCAGGCTTTATCATCTTTAAGAATGAAGGCTGTTACCATATTGACAGGCGTTCACCATTCTTTATTGACCTGTTACAAGCGGTACAATTCTCCGAAGCAGAGGTGAAGACAATCTACAGTCTGCTGCAGATGATAGGCAAAGATAGTGATACTGCTAATCAATTAAGGAAGAAGTTGGAGAATGCTTATGACTTTTCTGTGGTTGCTAATTCACCCATTCGCAAGCAGATGGAGAGTAATCTGAAAGTCTTGAAGCGTGCTATGGAACGTAAGAAAATGGTCCGTCTCATAGGCTACTCTAGTCCTAATAGCCGTTCAGTACGTGATCGTATTGTTGAACCATTCCTACTCTTGAATGATAATCAGGATGTTCGCTGCCATGAGTTACTTACTCATACGAATAAAACATTCAAGGTTTCACGCATGGAAGATATTGAAGAGCTAGATACTTCATGGCTACATGAAGATAAACACAGGCAGGTCTTCACTGATATTTATGTTCAGTGGGGAGGAACGACATCACGTGAGGCTACGTTTAGGTCTGTTATCTCGCAATCTTTTCATAGAAGAATTTCCTCAAGGGACCAAGTATATAACGCCAGATGGGGATGGAAAGTGGATACTTGACATAGATGTCTGCGACTATCGTGGACTTGGTAGGTTCGTTTTGGGACTTTTCAGGGACATCGACATTGTGGAAGGAGATGATTTTAGGGCATATATGCGGAAGGAGATAGATGCCTTGGCAGAGAAGAATGTATAAAGTATATATACGGATTTGTAAACTTGAGATCCTCTCGGATGGCTCTTTTATAAGCTGAAAAAGCACCATTGGCATTCCCAGTGGTGCTTTTTCCGTATATCATGACATATTATTGTCTGATAATTATTCCCTGTATTAGGAATTCGTCTATGTCTTATTGCAAAGCTTTAGGTGATAGAAAAGAACACATTTTTCTCCTTTCTACCGTTGTGTTGTAGTCCATCACCAATGGTGTTGCTACTCATCGCCTGTTGGGTTGTTCGTAAACACCAAGCGTTTTTCATATTCAACACCATCGCAAGGCATGTCTGTTATGTGCATAATGTACAATTAGAAAAGTTCTGAAACACAAACAAATACTCTGCATTAGTTGATACAGAGGTCCTAATTTGATATATAATGAAGTGTCCTTTACCTGAAAGCAGACTACCAATAATCTGTGTTTTGTTTGCGTTTTAGCGGACGGTAACAGTTGAGAAACCATTTCCTGGAGTAGCTTGCTTGCTTAACTGTTTTGCAGCAAACTCTCCCATCATCTTATAACCATCAGGATTCGGATGCAACCAGTCGCCACTCTGCCATTCCTTTCGCAATTGTTCAGGCTCTGAAGGGTCACGCATCAAGGCATCGAAGTCAATGAAACCGTCTATCTCCTTTGTAGTTCTGATCCAGTCATTGACAACTTTTCTTGCTTTTTCACGTTCCTCTGTGAAGTAGCTTTTACATCCACGGAATGGTGTTATGGTGCCCATATACACCTTCAGACCGCGTGCTTTAGCTTTGGAAATCATCACATGATAAGCTTCAATCAGCTGTCGGGATGTCTCGTCTGGAGCCTTTGAAGTACCGATATCGTTGATTGCTTCAAAGATAATCACGGCACGTAGCCCGCGCTGTTCAAGGATATCACGATCGAAACGTATGCGTCCCGGCTCCCCAAGGCCGACAGAAAGGATGCGATTGTTACCTATTCCAAGGTTCAATACTCCCGTCCAATCCTTCTTTGCTGGGTCTTTCTCTGGGTTTGCGTTCATGATCTCCGACATGAAGTCAGGCCATCGGTTTTGCGCATTGGTTGTGCTTCCCTTCCCATCTGTGATGCTATTACCAAGGATTGCTATGCTTGAAGCTGTTGGGTCATACACGTCAATGCCAGAGATGTTAAACCAATGATCTTCCTTAAAGGCTTTTGAAAAGTTCGTATTGGGAGTGCTTATACCTCGTAGTATGTATGATGTAGTACGCGAGCCCATGTGAACCGTAGGTTCCTTTGGCGCTTTCCGATAGTTGATGGTTATGGCAATACGGCTTAAAGGAGCGAGATTAAACTTCAAAGCATCTGAGAATACAGCTTTTCCTGCTGCTATCGTCACCCCATGTCTCTTGCCGAATTGCAGGTAACGGGCTGTCTCTTTACGTATCTCTGCACTTTCTTGTGCTTCTGCAATATATACGCTTGTAATCTCAACAGGCTCTGATGACATCTCATTACTGAGTCGGAGTTGGATGACATTACCCCCGATACTGACCTTCACTACCTGTCTTACGGAACGATTAGTCATCTGATTGTTGTAGGGCATGAAGCTCTTGTCAACAGGCTGTGGTGCGCAAGCCCATGTCCCAACCCAACGTTGTGCATGGAGAGTTAGGGTTATGAGCGTGAATAAAACGAATAAAATCTTACGTGGTTGCATTATCCTGAATATATAATTTGTTGTTGATTCTTATGTTTATGTGTTGGCAAAGGTAGCCATTTTTTTCTTCATTCTACTCTTTATCGACCTTATTGCCTGACCAGTACAGCAGAAAGCAGTAGCTTTCTCTTCGTCCGTCATACCGTTATGCTCCATGATATAATAGAAAGTTTCCTTAGGAGTAAAGGCATAACGAGGGTTGTTAAGAATGTAAGCAAGGTCATAATCAAAGTTAGGCATAATCATGCAAACGGCTTGTTGCTCCCGTTTGCCCATCTGTGAGATATTCCCACCTTTGAGAATTGTGTACAAAGCATCTATTCCTAACTTTGTTTGTTCTATTGAAACAGACGTTTCTGTTTCTCTGTTGTGGGTTGGCATCTTCTTTTTTAGTTGTTCCAGTTCATTGAGTTTACTGTCAATCTCAGCCTTCATCTCATCGATTGTGGCATCTTTCCTTTGTAGTGTCATCTGAATATTCTGCTCCGTCTCCTCTTGTTGCTTGCGGTAATTCAGTAGTTGCTGGTGTATTCTGCGCCGAAACCATACGATAATTCCACCGGTAACCAGTATCAACAGAATCAGAAGATAGGCTATATAAAGCTGTAGTTGTAGGGCTTCCCTTTGTGCCATAGCCACCTCATAACGGTCCTGTATCTGTACAATCTCAATGTCTTTCTCTGGTGATACCGTCAGAACCTGATGCTTTTCTATTCGTGAACGTATTTTTTTGATGCTCTCTTCTTGATCTTTTCGGATGCGAGGTTTGAATGATTCTGCTCGCTTCACATACTGTAAGGCTGAGTCACGCATCCCCATTTGGTTGAAAACGGAAGCTTTTCCAAGGAAGATATCTGCCAGTCGGTGGCTCCGTTTACTGTCATTTGCATACTTTGCAGCGTGATTGAAGTAGTTGAGAGCCAACTTATAAGCCCCGTTCTGTGCGTTTAGTAGGGCAATATGGTAATAAGTTGTGAACTTCAGAGTGTCCGTATTAACATTGAAAAGGTGTTTTTCTGCCGCTTTCAGTTGATACATCGCATTGCGCGTATCGTGCTTTTGTGTGAAGAAAGATGCACTGTCAAGCCTCATCCGAGTAATCCCCTCATCCGTTGCAGGATAGTTCGGAAGCTTCTTTTCGCTGCAGGATAGCAACGACAAAAGGCTGACAAATACTATAAAAACTTTCCTCTTCATGCATGCAAAGGTATATATTATTCACGATATAGCCAAATGGAAACCGTGTCAAAATGGTACTTGGTGGAATGTTAAATGGTTGATAATCAGTGATGTGATGGTCGGGAACGTGTCAAGAGTAAGTACCCTATTGCATTCCCTGCCGTTCTTACTTATCTTTGCATTGACGATTAGTTCCAATGATTGTCATCTGCATTTCATAAACCTGTGGCGGTGTGATTGTGTTTAAGCACCGGTACAGGTTTTAATTTAAGAATGTTCACAAGACTCTTCAAAGTGAGGAGTTTGTTTATAATAATCTCTCGAAAGGCTACTTTTAGTAGCTGTAAAGGAGGATAAAATAAAAGGTTTATATGATGAAACGAATATTGTTTGCAATGTCACTTAGTATCTGTATGGCAGCAACTGTAAATGCTCAACAGGAAAAGATGTCGATGAAATCTGATAAAAAAGAGGTTCGGAAAGATACAATCGATACCTTAGAAGTAAAAAACGAAAGGCATAAAATATTTGATTGTTGGTTTCCTCCAATGCCATCTTTCCCAGGTAATATCCAACAATTCCTTCGTACTCACCTTGTATGGCCAGCCGGTCGTAAGAACAAGAATGTTGAAGGGCGGGTGGTTGTCAAGTTTTATATAGACCGCAACGGCAGCTGTTCTCAATTTAAGGTACTTCGTTCGTTGAATTCATCATTTGATGCTGAGGCATTAAGAGTGTTGAAGTTAATGCCAAAATGGAATATGAGTTCTATGGAAGGAAGTGGTACTTGGTATGTCTTGCCAGTTTTTTTTAAGAAACAAAATGTTCAACAATAAAAGTTCATGGTTATGATAAAGAAACTGTTTTTAATTCTATTTTTAAGTTTTGTAGTCGTTGGTAATATCGATGCACAGAAGCATAAAAGAACGATGAAACCGAAGAAAAAGGAGCAAACCGAGCAGCCTTATTGTGCTGAACCAGCCTTTGATCTTTGTTATGATACATTGAATGTGGACACCTTAGGGGCAAAGATGTTTGAAACTGTTGAGGGATTGAAACCTTCATTCCCAGGTGATCTCTTCAAATTTATAGCGGCACATCTTCAATATCCGCCTGAATTGGCAGAAAGCTCAGTTTCGGGAAGAGTCGTAATAAAGTTCTTTGTGACCCCTTCAGGTCGTTGCTGTCTGTTTAGGGTTATGCGTTCTGTAGACCCATACCTTGACCGAGAGGCACTCAGAGTACTTAAGTTAATGCCTGCATGGAAGTGGGAAAGACGACCGAAGCAAGGAGTTTGGCAGCTTGTACCAATCATTTTCAGATTATTATAAGCCTGCAAAGTTCTGTTTATAGCTATCTATCACAAGATTATTTATCGTTAACGAGACAGCGGTCCATACTCCGCACCACTCATGCTGGGTGTTATCATGTCATTTGAGGATAAGTGACAAGAGCGATAACAGTCATGCTAAAAACTCTCAACTCGTATCCTTTAATATCACAAAAGCCTTATTTACAGTCTGCTATCATCTCAAATTAGACTTCCGAGGGGTAGGAGAAAGAACGGAGTAGACCTATATCTCCCATTCAATACACTTCCCCTTCAATTTTCCACAGGCTTTTTGCACCCATCTTATACTTTTATCGTATCTTTGCAGATACGAAGATAATAGTAAAATATATAAAGGAAAGAAACTATGGCAAAGAAAGCTTTATTGATGATCCTTGATGGATGGGGTAACGGAAAGCATGGTAAGGGAGATGTTATCTTCAACACTCCAACTCCATATCTTGATTATTTGAATGCAGTAAGTCCACACTCTCAGTTACAGGCATCAGGTGAAGACGTTGGTCTTCCTGATGGTCAGATGGGTAATTCAGAGGTTGGTCACTTGAATATTGGCGCTGGTCGTATTGTTTATCAGGACTTAGTAAAGATAAATAAGGCTTGTCAGACTGGTGATATACTGAAGAATCCAGGCATTGTAGAGGCATATAGCTATGCACAGAAGAATGGTAAGAAGCTTCATTTGATGGGTCTTACCTCTACAGGTGGCGTTCACTCTTCATTGGATCACCTCTTCAAGCTCATCGAGATAGGTAAGGAATATAACTAAAGGACGTCTATGTTCACTGTTTCATGGACGGTCGTGATACAGACCCACATAGTGGGGCAGGCTTTATAGCTGACATTCAGAAGGTATGTGACGCCAATGGTGCACATATCGCTTCTATTGTAGGTCGTTTCTATGCAATGGATCGCGATAAACGATGGAATCGTGTGAAGGAAGCATACGACCTTCTCGTTGAGGGTAAAGGTGTTCAGGCTACTGATATGGTGAAGGCTGTTGAGGATAGCTACGCTGCTGACGTCACAGATGAGTTCATCAAGCCAATCAATAACTCATCAGTTGACGGAACAATCCAGGAAGGTGACGTTGTCATCTTCATCAATTTCCGTAACGATCGTGCAAAGGAATTGACACAGGTGCTTACCCAACAGGATATGCCTGATGAGGGTATGCACACCGTTAAAGGACCTGCAGTACTACTGTATGACTCCATATGACGCTAACTTCAAGGGTGTACACGTTCTCTTCCCTAAAGAGAATGTAATGGATACGTTGGGTGAATACCTCAGCCGACTGGGCAAACGTCAGCTTCATACAGCAGAAACCGAGAAGTATGCACACGTGACATTCTTCTTCAATGGCGGTCGGGAACAGCCTTATGAGGGTGAAGATCGTATCTTGGTAGCCTCTCCAAAGGTTGCAACCTACGACTTACAGCCAGAGATGAGTGCTTACATTGTGAAAGATAAGCTTGTTGGTGCAATCAATACACAGGAATATGACTTCATCGTTGTGAACTTTGCAAACGGTGATATGGTTGGTCATACTGGTGTTTATCACGCTATTGCAAAGGCAGTATGGGCTGTTGACCACTGTGTGAAGGATGTTGTTGAGGCTGCAAAGGCTAACGGTTATGAAGTAATCATCATCGCTGACCATGGTAATGCAGACAATGCAATCAATCCAGATGGTACACCTAACACTGCTCACTCACTGAATCCAGTTCCATTTATCTATGTTACTGACAACAATTCAGCAACTGTAAAGGATGGTCGTCTGGCTGATGTGGCTCCTTCTATCCTCCATATCATGGGCTTGGAGCAGCCTTCTGACATGACAGGTGAAAACTTGATTACCGATTAATCAAGTATAATTTAGACTAAAATAATAGAATCCCAAAAGCGATTTATGGCTTTTGGGATTCTTTTTTATTACCTTTGTTTCTGCAAAGATGTAATTTCTTTCGCGAGAAAAGTATTAATGTATAACTTAAAGGTAAAAAGATTATGGACACACGTAAGATTGTATTATCATTAACAGCGATGATTGGATTCTGTTCTCTTAGTGTACAAGCACAGACAAACAATACTGGAAGGGTTCAGGATACAGTAAAACAGAGTATAGATACTTTGATTAATAAAGTAGGATCTGATGTAAAGCAGGCTGCAAAGACCACTGTTGACAAGGTTGGCACTGATGTTAATACTGTAAAATCAGGTGCGCAGCGTGCAGGAAGCATAGGTGAAGCAACGGCTGATACTGGTTTTGAGAAAGTCGAAAAGGGCTTCGATAAAGCAAAGCAGACCGTTCAGAACGCCTATGGCAAGGGTAAAGCCAAAGTAAAAACGTGGGAAACAGCAAGAAGAGTAAAGCGTGTTTCCAAGAAGTAGTATTATGGAAAACAAGGAGTAAATACTTGTTTTAAAACAATTGAAGTCGTACCGAAAGGTACGGCTTCTTTTTGTTTTTATCCGTTTAAAGTGCTCTGTTGGTACTCGTTGGTATGTGGGTAAGGAACTAATCAGATAATAGAGGAGAATCTATATTCACTTTGTTATATAAGAAACTGATTCTCCTTTTTTGTAATATAAATTCCTTGTTGGTTTTTAAAAGGGCGTCTTTCACGTTCTAAAAGATGCCCTTTTGCACTTCAAAAGGTGCCCTTTTACCGTGTAAAAGATGCCCTTTTGCAATGTGAAAGACGCCCTTTTGTAAGCCGCTTTGTAACTGATTGATAATTTGTAGGTTACAGAATTGACTCAAAGCCATTTTCTCTTGTCTTGTTCTTTATTACACTCTTTGAAGTGTAATATTATTTTACTGTAATCTATCTGTGTCTTTCTGCATCCTAAGGGTGCCTTTTCCGTGCGTTTTGATTGGCTTAGTTTGGAACTATGGGTTGGGTTATTTGAACTTTTAAGTGAATCATCTGCTTTGTAACTATATTGAGTATACGTAATGGTTGATAATTCATTTGGTAGTGACTTAAATCTTAATTAAACTAAAAGGAACGAATATTCAGTGCCTTTTGTGTCTTCTGAGATTTGTTTTCGCTATCTTTGTGCCTATGAAAGATGAGGTTCTTTCGGTGACATAGAATTTAATGTTTAATTTATTTAATAAGAAAAGATTATGGTATTACGTAAGATTGCATTGTCAGTAGCAGTAATGGCAGCCTTCACTTCACTTAGTGTACAGGCACAAACAACAAAGACTGAGAAGAAACATGAGACCCTGAAAGAGCGTATTGACACATTGGTTGATAAGGCCAAAGCAGATGTTAAGCATGCCGAAAAGGCAACCGCAGCAACGGTTAAGAAGGATGCTCGAAAGGTAAAAGCTGGTGTTAAGCATGCTGAGAAGGCAACTGCAGCAACAGTTAAGAAGGATGCTCAGAAGGTAAAAGCTGGCGTTAAGCATGCGGAAGCAGTTGGTAAGAAAGATCTACATGCTGGAGAAGCGAAAGTAGTGAAGGCTTATGACAATGTAAAACAGAAGGTAAGAAACACTTATCGTAAGGATAAAGCTAAGGTAAAGGCTTGGGAAAAAGCCAGAAAAGAGAGAAGACTCTGCAAGAAACAATGCAAGGCAAATCAGAAGTAAACCTTTATTTGAGACATATAAAGTCGTGCTGAAAGGCACGACTTTTTTGTTGTTATCAACCTTTTATTGTACTCTTCATGATTTAAAATGTTGGTTTTACCTTCATAGAATCTATTTAATTTCATGTTAAAAGAACCATAAGGTGTAGAGAACACGTAAGTTTGATAGTTACATGGGCATCTATTAGAGATTTGGATTAGGATAGTTAATAAGTTAAAAAAAAACATATCTTTATACCTTATTTCTATGATTTAGTGTACTTTTCTTGTTATTTTTGTGCTCATAAGATTTCTTACTTGTAAGATAGAGTTGGTTTTAAGGTTTAATTTTTAATAAGTAAAATTATGAAGTTAAGTAAGATAGTATTGTCATTGACAGTAGTTTTTACGTTTGTTGCATGTGCAACACAAGCACAAGATAACCGTAGTTTTAACTATAATGCAATGTCAAAGGCACAGTTGCAGAACCGTATTAACAATGCAAAGGTAGAGTATAAGCATGCAAAGGCACGTACAGCGGATGCAAAAGCTTCTTTAAACTCTGCAGAGAAGGCATATAAACAGGCTAAAACAAGTTATCAAAATGCCCGAAAGAATGAGAAGGTGAAGAGGCAGGCACTAAAGGATGCGGAGAAAGCTATGAAGTATAAGAAGAAAATAAGAAAGTTAAGCGAGCAGTAATTGAGAACTTAAGATAAGATAAAGTCGTGCTGAAAGGCACGACTTTTTTGTTGTTATCAGAACTTTGTCGTACTTTTGCAATAAATAATTCCACTATGAGCGTAAAGATTGAACCATCATGGGAGCAACGGTTAGGTGCAGAGTTTGATAAACCTTACTTCCATCAGCTGTGCGAACAGGTAAGGCAGGAATATCAAAAGTTTCCTTGTTATCCTCCTGGAAGGTTGATATTCAATGCTTTCAACTTGTGTCCTTTTGAAAAGGTCAAGGTTGTTATTATCGGTCAGGACCCTTATCATGAGCCTGGTCAGGCTATGGGACTTAGCTTCTCCGTACCAGATGGTGTGCAGATTCCACCATCTTTGGTGAACATATATAAGGAGATAGCAGACGATTTGGGTAAGCCTGTAAGTCGATCTGGCGACCTTACACGATGGGCGGAGCAAGGAGTCCTCCTGCTCAATGCTACGCTTACTGTTCGTGCACATGCTGCAAACAGTCATCAACGGCTAGGGTGGGGCACCTTCACGGATGCTGCCATCAAGGCATTGAGTGATGGTCGTGAGAACTTAGTGTTTATGCTTTGGGGTGGATTTGCACGTAGTAAGAAGGCATTGATTGACCAACAACGCCATTGTGTGCTTGAGAGTGTGCATCCTTCACCGCTATCAGCCAATCGTGGTGGGTGGTTCGGGCAACATCAATTCTCACGTTGTAATGCTTACTTAACGACGCATGGTATACAGCCTATTGAATGGTAAAAAGGTGATGTGTTGTTGGTTATGAAATAATTTAGCGAAAGGAAGATGGGAAACGTGTATGATCACATATTTATGGTGCGGAATGTTTTGGTCTCACCAGATATCCTGACGGTGAAATTCTGTTGTGATCTGGATAAGTGTCATGGGCAGTGTTGCATAGAAGGCGATGCTGGTGCGCCTGTGACTATGGATGAAACAATGGAGATAGAGAATGCCTTGGATACCGTCTGGAGTGATCTTTCAGCTTCAGCCCAAGCTGTTATTGATAAGCAAGGTGTTGCTTATACGGATGTAGAAGGTGACTTGGTAACGAGTATTGTTGGTGGTAAGGACTGTGTTTTCACGTGTTATGAGAATGGTTGTTGCCTATGTGCTTTGGAACGATCATACCGAAATGGCAAGACAGGGTTCGTTAAACCCATCTCATGTTCCTTATATCCGATTCGTGTAAAGGACTTTGGTAACGGCACATGTGGTATCAATTATCACCATTGGCGCATCTGTTCAGATGCAAGAAAAAAAGGAGAAGAACTGAATCTTCCCCTTTATAAATTCCTAAAAGAACCCCTTACACGTCGATTTGGTAAGGAATGGTATGATGAATTGTGTGAAGTCGCTGACCAGTTGATGGGTGACCAGACTGAAGAACAGTAGTTATCTGCATGTCAGCATGCTACTCCTACTATGAGTTATGAGCTCTTTTGATCATCCGTCTGTCAACTTCTTCTGAATTGAGTAGGACTCATTCCCACATGTTCTTTGAAGTATTTCCCCATGAAACTTTGATTGGCGAAATGCATTTCGTCAGCAATTTGCTTGATACTTAGTGTACTGTTCTTCAACATTACGCATAATTCACGTGTTACATAGGAGTCAATCCAGTCGCTCGGTGTACGTTTGCTGATGCTGCGGATGGTCTCTGAAAGGTATTTTGATGTGATACAGAGTTGTTTAGCATACCAGCTTACGCGTCGTTCTGTATGGAAATTCTTCTCAACAGCTTGTATGAATTCTCTGAAAATGACCTCTGCACGTGTCTGTCCTTCGGTTTCTAATTGCTGGAAACGGTAGATGATGTTACTCATATCATAGATGAGAGCCTTCAGCATTGTCATCACTAATTCCCGTCGAAAGCGGTGATTGACATCTATTATCTTCTGTTTGATGTGTGCAATATCATTCTGTAGATCTTTGCTTTGTTGTGCATCAAGATGGAAAACAGGATGAGTACGTGCAAAAAGGAAAAGAGCTGACAGCTCATGAATACCGCTTACAGTGTTGTGAAAGAAGTCATAGGACATGATAAGGGCGATACCCTTACAGTCAGGTGATAGTAGATAATCGCCTACCACTTGTCCTTCACTGATGATGATAACGTCTCCTTCACTGACTTCATGTTGCTTTGTGTCAACGGTGTAGCGTGCTTTGCCACTGGTGCAAAGGGCGAGGAAGAGGCTCTTCATACGTGAAGAACTTGAAGGAAGAGGCACTTTGGCGATGTCCTCAAAGAGTATCAAGTCATTATCTATGTACTTTCCTTCAGGGTAAACATGCTTTGCATGTGCCACATTTACCTCTGCAAGCTTAATATTCTTGTTCATTATTTCTTCGTTTTTGCCTGCAAATATACGTATTTATTTCTTTTTTTCGTCCTTATTTTGTAGAAGAAAAGAACATTATAAGGGTCCATCAATGGCTCTGAAGAGTATTTCTTGTCCTTTCTTTAATCTCTTGATAGAGTCTGTTTTGTAGTTATAATGGAGGTTAATGGTTACATCTGCATCAGCTTTGATGTGTAAAGCATATACTTGATGGTCCTTCCATTGCATGTCAACAGTTAATCCTCCACGTGTCTTTAAACCATTTATTTCGCCATCTTTCCATACATGAGGTAAGGCTGGAAGCAGATGAATGTAATAGACAGGCTTGTTGTTTACGATCTCTAAGGTGCTTTGTGCCAGCATTTCACATACTCCTGCTGTGCCTCCAAAGTTTCCATCAATCTGGAAAGGAGGGTGGGCATCGAATAGATTCGGATAGGTTCCGCCACGGTGAACGGCATCAGGTCCATGGTATTCTTCTGGAGATACATAGCTGAGAAGTCTGTGATAAATTTCGTAAGCATGCTTCCCGTCCCCTAATCGCGCCCATAGATTGATGCGCCAGCCTGTGCTCCATCCTGTACTTTCCTCTCCTTTTTGTATTAAAGTCTGCTTAGCTGCTATTAAAAGACTTGAATCTTTAGCCTGAATAGCATGCCTTTGTAGGTGCATTCCTGGATAAAGTCCGATGAGATGAGACTGGTGTCGATGTTGCGGGTCATAGTCTTTCCAGTCATAATACCACTCATTGAGATCTCCATCAGAACCAATGGTGTAGGGATGTAGTCTTTTAAGGTGTTATTGAGTTGTTTATCAGGCTTTATATTTAGTATTCTACGTGCTTGTTGGGTGTTTTCAAACAGCTCACGGATGATGGCTAAGTCGGCAGTTCCTCCATAACAGGTAGTTCCATGGTAGCCTTTATCTGTGAGATATTCGTTTTCAGGGCTCGTACTTGGTGCTGTAATGAGTTCTCCTGGATGCTTAGGATTCTCTATTAACCATTGTTCGCAGAAGCGAGAAGCACCCTCCATAAGTGGGTAGATAGTGCTTTTTAGCGTCTGATAGTCCTGTGTGTAGAGGTAATAATCCCAAAGTGTGTTTACTAGCCAGGCTCCACCGAGGTTCCAGTTCGCCCATTCCGGGCTCTCTTTTCCTTCTCCTACCGGGGCTGTCTTGCACCATATATCACTGTTATGGGACGCACACCATCCCTCATTCACTCCATAGAAATTGTGTGCAGTGTACTTTCCGTTTGCCGTTAATCCCTTTAAAAAGCTGAAGAGAGGTTGTATAGTCTCACTGATATTGGTACTGTTTGCTGGCCAATAGTTCTCTTCTAAGTTGATGTTCATGGTGTAATTACCACGCCAAGGAGAGAAAAGATAGGGTGTCCAGAGCCCTTGTAGGTTAGCAGGAACACCTGGTGTGCGAGAGCAAGAGAGCAGAAGATAACGTCCAAATTGGAAGTATAAGGTCTCAAGATAGCGTTGTGCAGCTACTGATAGGGGTGTATGTGGTGTAGAATACTTCTTTAGTAATTCGTTGGTTGGTATGTTATTGTCGTACTTATCATGTCCTAATTGAAGGTTCAGACGTTGGTATAGCCGTTGATAAGCATTGATATGGCGTTGTTTGAATTCATTATATGTGAAGTTTTTCGTGTGCCATGCTGCGTCAATAGCATTGTTCATGTAATCCGCCCCATCATCGACTGGATGTTTGTTGAAGCCATTGAAACTCGTAGCATTGACGATGTAGAGGGTTGCTTCGTCTGCATTTTCTACTGTAAGGGTGCTGTCTGTGTGGTTGTCTTGCCCTTCCTTATGGGTTAAACGTACAATGGTGCAGGCATGGATGGTCTCGTTTTCCTTGCCAGTTGCATGTCCAATCATTGTCAATTGTCCGTCAGACGCCTTTGTTTTATGTGGTACTTGAGCCGTAAGACTTATCTTAAAGCTTATTTTTCCGGGCTTGTTTGCAGTGATACGTATGGCTATCAAGCTGTCTGATTGGCTGACAAAATACTCCTTTTTATATGTTACGCCATCTTGTTGGTAGCTGACATGCGCCATAGCACTGTCTATATTAAGTTCTCTACGATAGTTTTGAATAGCTCCCTGAGTAAGGTTTATGAGGTTAAAGGTCGCTAATGGCTGGTAAGATGCTGACTGTTCACCTTGTACATAATGCTGTAAAGAGTCTGCAAGACGATAGTTTTCTGCGAAAAGCGCCTCTCTGATCCGTGGAATCCATACTGATTTTCCTGCTCCTTCATTGGGGTTGACGGGCTTTCCTGTCCAGTATGTTATGTCATTTAGGTAGATCGTATCATTCTTAGTACCACCATATACGAGAGCGCCGAGCTTCCCATTGCCCATAGGTAAGCTCTCTTCGAAGAATTGTGCAGGGTGATCGTACCATAAAAGCATGGATTGTTGTTGTGCGTTTATGGTGGATGTAAGTCCTAAAAGGGTGACAAAAAGTAGAAATTGTTTCATTAGTTAGGTAAGAAAAGTTAGTGTATTAATTGTAGAAAGTTCCTCAAAAGGAATAAAAAATCCCCTCCTTGTTTCATGAGGAGGGGATCTTCTTTTTGATATCTTATTATTATTTGTTTCTATGAAAATATGCTTTCCATCCACATTCTGCTCTATGCATCAATGTTAGCATAGGTTGCATTCTTCTCAATGAAGTCACGACGAGGCTCTACGTCATCACCCATAAGCATAGAGAAGATCTCATCTGCATCTGCAGCATTCTCTATAGTAACCTGCTTTAGAAGGCGAGTCTTAGGGTCCATAGTCGTTTCCCACAACTGTTCTGGGTTCATTTCACCAAGACCTTTATAGCGTTGTGTGTGGATTGTCTTGCCATCTTCCGTTCCATTTCCATACTTATCAAGGAAAGCTTGACGCTGTTGCTCAGTGTAACAGTATTCACTTACCTTCTTGAATGTACACTTATAGAGTGGTGGGGTAGCGATATAGAGGTGTCCTTGTTCGATAACCTTTGGCATATAACGATAGAAAAGTGTCATGATAAGTGTGTCGATGTGAGAACCATCGACGTCGGCATCGGTCATGATGATAATCTTGTCATAGCGCAGTTTATCAATATTAGCCTCAAATTCGCCCTCACTTTCTTCAACACCAAAGCGTACACCAATGGACTGAATAATGTTCATTACAGACTCAGCCTCGAACACACGGTGGCGTTGAACCTTCTCTACGTTCAGAATTTACCACGAAGTGGGAGGATAGCTTGTGTGTAACGGTCACGACCTTGCTTGGCTGAACCACCTGCAGAGTCACCCTCCACAAGGAATATCTCACAGTCTTTCGGGTCTTTATTTGAACAATCGGCTAGCTTTCCAGGTAGACCTCCACCGCTCATGACGTTTTTACGCTGTACGCTTTCACGAGCTTTACGGGCTGCAACACGGGCTGTTGCTGCAAGAATGACCTTGTTACAGATCATTTTAGCCTCATTAGGATGCTCTTCTAAGTAGTCTGTCAGCGCTTCTCCTACAGCTTGTTGCACTGCACCAGATACCTCTGAGTTTCCTAATTTAGTCTTTGTCTGTCCCTCAAACTGTGGCTCTGCAACCTTAATAGAGATGACTGCAGTCAGTCCCTCACGGAAGTCTTCACCTGTAATCTCTATCTTTGCCTTTTCAATCTGCTTTGAGATCTGTGGGTCATTGTCAGCATAAGCCTTTAATGTACGGGTTAATGCTGCGCGGAAACCTTGTAGGTGCGTGCCACCTTCGATGGTGTTGATGTTGTTAACATAGGAGTGTATGTTCTCCGTATAGTCCGTATTATACATCACAGCAACCTCAATAGGGATACCTTGTTTCTCTGTTTTAAGATAGATAACATCATCAAATAGATGTTGACGATGGCGATCTACGTAACGGACGAACTCTTTTAGACCATCTTTAGCATGGAAAACCTCCGTGCGAGTCTTACCTGTTTCTGGGTCAGGACGTAGGTCTGTCAGAGTAATCTTTATACCTGCGTTGAGATAAGCCAGCTCTCTCATGCGTCGAGCGACGATGTCCCACTGGAATACCGTTGTGGTAAAGATGTCTCCATCAGGCCAGAATTGCTGGCGAGTACCCGTCTTGTCGGTTTCTCCGATGACCTTTACGGGATAGAGTGGCTTTCCTTTCTCGTATTCCTGTTGGTAAATCTTTCCATCACGGAATACTTGTGACTTCATATGTGTAGAGAGTGCGTTCACACAACTCACACCAACACCATGCAGACCACCGCTGACTTTGTACGAACCTTTGTCGAACTTACCACCTGCGTGGAGGACTGTCATGACGACTTCAAGAGCACTCTTGTGTAGTTTCTTGTGTTCATCAACAGGGATTCCACGACCGTCATCTTCAACAGTGATAGAGTTGTCCTCGTTGATGGTTACTTCAATATTCTTGCAATAGCCAGCCATCGCCTCGTCAATAGAGTTGTCGACGGTCTCGTTAATTAGATGATGAAGTCCCTTTTCACTAATATCGCCAATATACATGGCAGGACGCTTGCGCACTGCCTCCAAGCCTTCGAGGACCTGAATATTACTGGCGGAGTAGTTACTCTCGTTTTCTTGATTTTCTGCCATCTTTGTTAGATTGTTCTTTTGTTATGCAAAAATAGTGCAAACGAGGGCAAAGTAAAGCATACTTGTTTAATTTGCCTTATGCAATTTCTTTTATGCAAAGATACAATTTTTCCTTTAAATGTAGAAATAAATAGTTGTAAAAAATACTATTTGTGAAACCTATGACACGCAAAAAGCCACAGTCCGTGTGGACTGTGACTTTCCTATGTGTCTCAGCTATGACTGAATTGATTTCTTTTTATCCCAGAGCTGCAACGTGCTTGCAGAGGGCAGACTTCAAGTTGGCTGCCTTATTCTGGTGGATGATGTTGGTTTTAGCCAACTTGTCCAACATCTTCTGTACGGTAGGGTAGAGCTTTGTAGCTTCTTCCTTGTCCGTCATGTTGCGCAACTTGCGAACAGCGTTACGCATAGTTTTTGCATAATATCTGTTGTGTAACGTCTTGACTTTGTCCTGACGGATTCTTTTCAATGATGATTTGTGATTTGCCATCTTTGTTTTCTTCTTTTATTTTACTTGTAGTCCCTAGCAGAGTCGAACTGCTCTTTAGAGAATGAAAATCTCTCGTCCTAACCGATAGACGAAGGGACCGTGGTCAAATTGCGGGTGCAAAGGTACTCTATTTATTTTAATCTCCCAAACTTTTGAAGAAATAATTTCTCTAAAACATTGTATTTTTGTACATTTGCAATTGTATTTAGTATGATTCTGCAATCGAAAGCTATAGTTTTGCGTAGTTTGAAGTTCGGTGAATCGTCATTGATTATTGACATGTTTACTGAGCAGGAGGGGCGTATATCCTTTATTGTACGTATTCCTAAGACTGCGAAAGGTAGAATAAAGAAACAATATTTCCAGCCTCTTACTTTGCTTGAGTTGGAGTTTGACTATCGGCAACGTGTTTCTTTACAGCATATAAAGGAGGTTCGTATTCAGCATCCTTATACTTCTATTCCTTTCGATCCTGTGAAATCAGCTATTCTTCTGTTCCTTTCAGAATTCCTTTATTATGTTACGCGGGGTGAGCAACAGAATGTTCACTTATATAATTATGTGTTGAGTAGTATGCAATGGTTGGATGAAGTGGAACATAATTATGCTAATTTCCATCTTGTTTTCATGATGAGGCTGAGTCGATTTATTGGTTTCTTCCCTAATTTAGATGCTTATCATGAAGGATCATGGTTCGATCTCCGCAATGCGTCTTTCTGTGATCGGGCACCATTACATCCTGATTACCTCTTACCTTCAGAGGCTTCTGGAATCGGTCTTTTGATGCGAATGGACTATGAGAATATGCATTTGTTCCGCTTGTCCCATCACGAACGCAATCGAATTGCTGATACTGTTTTGCGATATTATTGTATTCATGTTCCTGATATGCCTGAGCTGAAGAGTTTTCAGGTTATGAAGGAGTTATTCGTATGATTCCTTTCGTTTTCTAATTTTTTATTTGTTAGTTTACGGAATTTATTTTATCTTTGTGCAATTGTAAACTAATAATGAGACAAAACAATGAAAAGCAAAAAGATTTTTCAGTCTTTCCTTTGTATGAAAGTTTTTTTTCTCCTGCTCTTAATGTTTGTATGTTCATGTTTATTTTCCTCTTGCAGCAAGGAAGATGATGTGCATGAAAGTTATGCTATCCAACGTTTGACGGTGGCAGCTTATAAGGGTAAGTTTGCTGCAGGAGACAAAAAGGCATCAAAAGATGGGTTACGTTATGTGTTTCTTCTGGGAGATGGTGATTTCGCTTATGGTCCTGCATCCATTCCAGGATTAGATGAAGTCTATCAGGAGGGGAAGACGTACGAAGTGGAATTGCGTGAAAATTTTGAAGTACGTGATGGTAAGGTCTCACCAAGTACCTACAGTCTGAATAAGATCATAAGTAGTGAAAGTCAGACGGGGTTTACGTTGAAGCTGTCAATCTTTCCTAATAAGAAGGGAAAAGGTGACCATAAGTACTTTGCACGTACGTCAGGTGGTGCCTTGTTGTTGTTGAATTCAATAGAAGGATTTGACACTCAATATAAAGAAGAGAACACTTACGTGCTTACGGTGAGTGTAGAATACGACCCATCTATTAAGTTGGAGGATTGGCAGAACGAACTAGGACCTTGCCGTTATAAGCTTGTCAGCGTTGATGACGTGGTGGCTCCAGAAAAGAAAGACGGTAAATAGGGTAGGGGGCTAATTGTGCGCTCTTTTCCTTTTTGCTGTTAGAGCAGAGACTCTTTCCCAACGAATAATGTCGTGTTCTTTCATATATTGAATTTGAAAGATGGCCTTTTGCATTCTAAAAGATGCCCTTTTGTGATGTAAAAGACGCCCTTTTGAACTGTAAAAGGTGCCCTTTTGAATGGTAAAAGGGCACCTTTTATTTTTGCTTTTGCAACTGCTTGTATGTTAGCTTGTTGTGTATGTGAGTGTAAATGCCTTTTGGGAGAATATTAAATGACTATGTGTTTCTTGATGTAAAGATATTTCTTGTTATGCAATAAGAAGAATGATACATAAAAAAAGGTGATATCTCAAAATAAATTTGAGTATCACCAAAAATCAAAGTCTTTGACTGTTAAAAAGGAAAAAGCCATATCGAACCCAAGAAGAGGGTTCAGATATGGCTCTTTTTTATACTGTAGAGAACGGTCTATGTTCAAATAAGAAGTTCCATTCTTCCGTGTTTGAACTTCTAAATATTCTCCTTTTGTTATTTACTTTAGTCTATCAAACAAAGCTGATAACACCTTCAACGGTGTCTTTCGTATCCGTTTCTTCCGTCTCTTTCTCTGGAGCACTGATACGTTTGATATCCTTTAGCATCTGCTTCGTACGTTTATAAGTCGGTGTATTCTCAACTGCAAGGATGACATCTTCGTTATCTAGCTCGTCAGCAGTAAAGCGGAAGATGTGTGGACGATGCTTATATTGAGAACTGTTGTTGTCTTTATAGAACCGTTCACGGCGGTCACGACGCTCTGCAGCCTTCTCTTCTTCCTCTGCAATGCGTGCTGCATCCTCTTGGGTATGCTTCTTGATATGACTTCCCATACCATCAACATCCTCAATACCGAAGCCTGTTGCAAGGATAGTAACCTTAACTTTCTTGTCGAGTTCTGGGTCAATAGCAAGTCCCCACTTGAGTTCGAAGTCGGCACTGAAGTGGTTCATGAAGTCTGTGATATCGCCCATCTCCTCCATCGTTAGACCTGCATTCTCCTTGTTATCACTGTTGAAGTTAATAGAAAGCAGGATCTTCTTTGACTTATAGACATCATTGTCATTAAGCAATGGTGAGTTAAGTGCGTCTTCAATAGCCTGTTTGACGCGTCCTTCACCTTCTCCATAACCTGTAGACATAATTGCTACGCCACCATCTTTGAGGACAGTCTTAACGTCATTGAAGTCAAGATTCATGATACCATGTACGGTAATGATCTCTGCAATGCTCTTTGCTGCAACGCTCAAGGTGTCATCTGCTTTGCGGAAAGCATCTATCAAGCTTAGTTCAGGGTATATTTCGCGGAGGCGTTCATTGTTGATAACGAGCAAAGCATCAACGTGTTTTGCCATTTCTTCCACACCATCCAGTGCCTGATCAATCTTCTTTGCACCTTCGAAGCGGAATGGAATCGTGACGATACCAACGGTTAGAATACCTAATTCTTTGCTGACGCGTGCTATCACAGGAGCAGCTCCTGTTCCTGTTCCACCACCCATGCCAGCAGTGATAAATGCCATCTTTGTGCCATCGTCAAGCATATGCTTGATATCTTCGATGGTATCTTCTGCAGCCTGTCGTGCTCGTTCTGGACGGTTTCCAGCTCCCAATCCTTCTTTTCCTAATTGCAAGTGGACAGGAACCGGTGAGTCATTAAGGGCCTGTGCATCCGTATTACAAAGAACGAAGGTCACATCGTGGATTCCTTCTTTGTACATATGGTTGACAGCGTTGCCACCACCGCCACCAACACCAATAACCTTTATAATGCTATCAGCAACGTCTCCATCGCCGAAGTCCAGGACTTCTAATCTATTGTTGTCTGCCATAACAGTATGTTTCTATAATGTGATTCCTTATGTTTTTTGACCAATATTGAAGTAGAAGATTATTCATCCTCTTCTTCCAGCATCTTTCCTCCAAACTCTTTTACCTTTCTTCCTAGCTTATGCCAGAAGCTATTGCGGCGCTTTTCTTCTTCTAATTGACGCTGTTTTTCTTCCTCTTCTTCACGTAATTTACGTTCTTCCTCTTCGCGTCTACGACGCTCTTCTTCTGCTTTACGTTTCTCTTCCGGAGTAGGAACAATTCCCTGGCCTTGTCGGCTGGTAGTTGTTGAAGTGTAAGATTCTATCGGAGTTGCAACAGCAGGCTCGTTATTAGCAAAGAGATTATTCTGTGCTGGATTGAATTCAGCACCTGCACAGTTCATATCTCCTTTGGCAAGAAGTCCGAGAACGGTGTTCATGTCGCCGTTCTTAGCTGTTATATCAGCATTGCTTGACGTGATGGTATGTGTTACGAAGTCTGCTCTACGGATTTTATCAATATGAGTAATATTGCGGAAAGCACGGTCAATATTCCTCATGTTCATAGCTCCTCCAGTGAGAATGATACCTCCTAGTAGCTTATCGGTGTATTCTGACGGAACTTGATACCATACATTTTCTATGATTTCTTCAACACGTGCTTCTACAATCTCAATGAATTTTCGACTGTCTACGGTGCGCTCGGCATCAATAGAGTACTTAAGAGTGTTGTCAATATCGTTGTTCTCAGTGTATGCTGAGCCGTATTTAATCTTCATTGCTTCAGCATCTTTCTCTTCCATCTGTAGGCTTGCAATATCTTTTGTTATATTGTTGCCTCCCAAAGGTATGACTGCAAGGTGTCGAAGGATGTTTTTATAATAGACAGAGACGGTAGTAGTGTCGGCACCGAGGTCGACAAGTACACAGCCGCCACGTTTCTCAGCCTCGCTCAGTACGCCATCAGCTAAAGCTAATGGTGCAAGGTACATTTCAGCAATGGCTATTCCTGCTTTCTCAAAGCAGTTGTTGAGATTGTTATAGAATGACTTTCTCCATAGAATATTCAGGAAATTACCTTCTAAACGTGTTGCTTTGATTCCAACAGGGTCTAAAGAATACTGGTTATCAACTTTGTATTCTTGTGTGGCAGCATCAAGAATCTCCTGGTCAGGATAAGTCATGTTGCGGTTGGCATCCATCAACTCATTGATCATATCACTGGTGATAATGGTGTCAGTGGTCAAGTCTTTACAATGACATTACGTACACTGCGTATAGATTGTCCTCCTACGCCAACATAAACTTGGGAGATTTCGTATTTTAGTTGTTTCCTTAGTTTATTGATAATGCTTGTGAGACACTGACCAGTCTTGTCGATGTTGTAGACAACGCCTTTGCGAATGCATTGTGAGGCATCTTCCTTTACAACGGCAAGTACGGATATACTGCCGTCAAGGTTCTTCTTGCCGGCGATTCCTGTAATCTTTGATGAGCCTAATTCAATGGCTACTATGAACTCTGCCATACTCGTTAAGTATTATATTCCTTGTTTTATGTTCTTAAATAAGTGGTTTGTTTTTATTCGGTTGGGCCGTCTGAAGTATGTTCTTGTTGGTCTACTTCCTTGCGGGCCTTCTCTCGCTCTTGTTCTTCTGTACGTTGTTGAACCTCGGAGTCCTTCTTCTTGGCTTCTTCTTTTAGTGCTTCAGCTTCTTTTTTCTCAGCCTCACTATCACGACGTTTGCACACAATCTGGTTGTCAAATTCTACGTCTATGTAAGAGTATTTGTTCCATCCGGCTTGTGAAAGACCATATCGGTAGAACTTCTCAAGGCGTGAAAGCTTCTTGGTAACGAAAGCCTTTATTTCTCGTTCGCGAGCGTTCTTGTAGCGGTTATAGGGTAAGTACCCGATGAAGATGATGTGATCTCCTACGCGTGGTACAAGTTCAATACCTCGATCTGGTAATACGTTAATTTGTTCTATTTGGTTAAGCCAAAACGGAGAGGCACTGATTGTTTAGCTAATGGGGCTATGTATGACTTAGCAAAGTTATTGTCTATGTTTCCTGTTGCGATAATCAGGTCACTCGTATACTTTGAATTAGGAAGAATTCCTCCATTGTCATCAAGATAGAAATCACTGCCATGCTGACTCTTTATGCGGATGATAGGCATTCGCTGAGTTATGCTTATCTTGACATGTCCATTCTTGGTCTTAAAGCACTGTGCTGTCTTTACAAACGGTCCGACTTTAAGTGCCTCTTCAATGCTGCGAGGATTGATACTTTCCATCTTCTTGTTGAGCGGGTATAGATGGTCTTTTTCTAAGATGTGCTTTATTTCTCCAGCAGTAAGAAATCCTGCATTATTAGCGTCAGAGATATTTATGTCTACTTTGGTGCATAATTGGGAATTCTCATCAGGGTTGTTCCATGAGGTAACTGCCATGATGAGATAAAATGCTAACACCAAGTCCAGCGTAGTAATTATTATTTTCTTCCACTGAATATACATACTTAATCTCTTCTATTCTTTACTTTTTACTTTCTTATTTTTCTTTTTCTTGGATAATTTCTGTTATTTGTGGGACATAGTTATCGAGGTTTCCAGCACCTAATACAACTAGTACATCAAAGTCACGGCTTCTCACAAAGTCGAGTACATCGTCTTTCTTTATCATTTGCTTCTCTATACCTTTGCGCAGATTGTCATAGATAAGAGTGCTTGTTACGCCTGGGATAGGTTCCTCGCGTGCAGGATAGATCTCTGTGAGTATTACTTCATCGAAATGACTTAGAGCATCAGCAAATTCTTTATAGAAGTCTCTTGTACGTGTATAGAGATGTGGTTGGAATATAACAGTGACTTTTCTGTTGCCGTATAACTCTTTCAAACTCTTTGCACTTTGTAGTATTTCCTTTGGGTGATGGCCATAATCAGAAAGGAATACATGGCGGTTATTCTTTATTTTGAAGTCGAAACGACGATCCACGCCAGCATATGTTCTCATACCTTTACGTAATTCTTCTGCTGTGCAACCATTGAGTTGTGCCATAGCCATAGCTGCAATACCATTTTCTATGTTGATAGGAATAGGTTGCCCAAGTTCTACGTCTTTTACATTTTCAACAGGAGAAATAAAGTCGAATGTTATTGTGCCATTCTCTATTCGGATATTTTCTGCATGAAAATCTCCTGTATTGCGACTATAATCATATACTTTTACGCCTTCTTTTACGTGTTGTTTCATTTCGAGGTCCTTGTGGATAATCAATGCACCACCCTCTTGAATAAGTTCTGTGTAGTGACGAAAACTCTCCAAATACGCCTCTTTCGTTCCGTAAATATCAAGATGGTCTGGGTCCGTAGAGGTGATAACACTCATCCATGGACGTAACCAATGGAAAGATCGGTCGAACTCATCTGCCTCAATGACAACATAGTCGCTTTTTTTCGAAAGGATATAATTCGTTCCATAGTTCTTTGAGATTCCTCCCAAGAAGGCATTACAATCTAAATGGCTTTGATGTAGAATATGTGCACACATTGTAGACGTCGTTGTTTTACCATGTGTTCCTGCGAAACATAATCCTTTGTGAGTACGTGTAAGTGTTCCAAGGACTTGCGCACGTTTCTCTATTGTAAATCCATTGTTCTGGAAGTAAACCAGCTCTGCGTGAGTTGCGGGAATTGCTGGAGTATACACAACTAATGTTGTCTCTGGTTGGCAACATTCTATAGGGATGAGATTAACGTTTTCTTCGTAGTGGATGGTCATTCCTTCTTTCTCCAACTGACGTGTTAGGGTTGAAGGAGTCTTGTCGTACCCTGCAACAAATAATCCTTTATGTAGGAAGTAACGTGCAATAGCACTCATGCCAATGCCACCTGCCCCTATAAAATATACAGACTTAATATCCTTGAGTTCCATTCTTCTTATTTTATTAGCTTAAGTACTTCGTCGGCAATGATGTCGGCAGAGTTCTTTAGTCCCATCTTCTTTACATTTTCACTTAAACTCTTAAGCTTACTGTCATCCGCAATAACCTTGAGAGCTAGTGGTAGCAATGTGTCTGGCGCTTCTGCATCCTTAACATAGATTGCTGCTTGTTTATTGACTAACGCCATAGCATTCTTCGTCTGATGATCTTCAGCCACGTTAGGGCTTGGAATCAAAATTACGGGTTTTCCTATGATTTGGAATTCACTGATAGAACTTGCTCCTGCCCGACTGATAATAAGGTCTGCAGCTTTATATGCTGCTCCCATATCACTAATGAAATCCATTACTTTAAGGTTGGGGAGCTCTTTCCCTTTCATAGAATCTGAAATCTTTTGGTAGTAATATTTACCAGTTTGCCAAATAAATTGGACTTCAGAATCATGAATTAAGTTAAGGTGTTCTATGACAGAACGATTAATAGTACGTGCACCTAGGCTACCACCTACAAGAAGAATTGTTTTCTTATTTGGATCTAATCCGAAACTCTTTCGTGCCTCTTCTATTGAGAGATTCGTTTTTAGAACATTTTGACGTACTGGATTTCCTGTCATAATGATTTTGTTGGCAGGGAAGAAACGTTCCATACCTTCATATGCAACACAAATCTTAGCCACACGTTTTGATAAAAGCTTATTTGTGACGCCAGCATAAGAATTTTGCTCTTGTATAAGACAAGGAATCCCCATCTTTGCACATTCATAAAGAGTTGCTCCACTTGCATATCCTCCAACACCTACAGCAACCTGGGGTTTGAAATCTTTGATAATCTGACGTGCCATACGTAGACTTTTCCAAAGTTTGAACAATACTTTGAAGTTTTTCAGTTTGTGTGCACGGTCGAATCCTTTGATTGGTAATCCTTTTATTTCGTAGCCAGCAGCTGGTACACGTTGCATTTCCATGCGTCCTTCTGCCCCTACAAAGAGAATCTTTGCATTAGGATGTTTTGCTTTTATTGCATTGGCAATTGATACTGCAGGAAAAATATGTCCACCAGTACCACCGCCACTAATGATGATTCTTAAATCTTCGTTCATTTGTTTCTTGTTTACTAACTTACAAAGGTAATCAAAAATTTCGTCTTCTTGCTACTTTAAGTTTATTTTTATAATTATATAGGACTTAAGCTATTACACCTGAAGTTTCTATAGGAGATGTTTTGTCTGTCTTTTTCTTTTTTGCAGAACGACTTATGCTTAATATCACACCGATATATACGCAGTTGATAATTGTGGAAGTTCCACCTTTACTAATGAGAGGTAGAGGTTGACCTGTGACAGGTGCAAGTCCTACAGCTACTAACATATTGAATAAAGCCTGTGTCACAAGCAAGAAGGCGATCCCCATAGCTAAAAAAGCAGGAAAAGAATTCTCACATCTATTTGCTATTATTCCTGTCCTGAACAGGAGTATAATATAAAGGAATGCAACGATAGCAGCACCTTCTATTCCCATCTCTTCTATTATGATTGCATAGATGAAGTCGGAGAAGGCTTGGGAAAGGAAGTCTCGCTCGTTGGAATTCCCTGGTCCTTTTCCTACAACATTGGAAGAAGCTATTGCTATATTGGCATGTGCAACTTGTGCATCTTTATCCAAATCATAGTCCTTCGGTGCGACATAGTCATTGCTAAGGAATTTTTTGATTCGTGCTTTCCATGTGTCAGCGCGGTGTAGAACCTTATCAAAGAGCCCAGGTGCTTCTTCTTTTGGTTCTACAGAAGTTTGTTCCGTAAGATTTTGCTTGGGTGATATTTCATCCTCAGCTTTTTTGTCATCACCAACAATCATTACCATTGAGACAATGAAAATAATTCCTAATGCAGCTACACCTAATAGTCGTCCGATCTGATTGAGTGGTACACGTCCTACGAACATCATTAATACCACAGTCAAGGATATAAGCATTGCTGTAGAAAGGTTTTCAAACACAATAAGCAGAATGAAGATTCCAGAGATAGCTAATATATATTTAAAGGCCTTGCGGTCTGCCCCGTGATCAGTTTGCATTGCACTAAGGATTTGGGCGATAGCGAGGACTAAAGCTCCTTTTGCTATTTCGGAAGGTTGGAATTGTATTCCAGCAAAGCTAATCCAGCGGTTTGCTCCGTTTGTTGTCTGCCCTGCGATAAGAACCCATAGTAGCATGAGGAAAGATACTGCAAGTAAGACTGGGGTAATAAGTTTGAAATATCTACATTTGATATTAAGGACTACAACCATCATAGCAGTCCCCACTGCAAGAATAGAACAGTGATAAATGATAGGACTCCAATAGTTTCCTCCTTTGTATGACAAAGAACTGGAAGCTGAATAAACTTCAGTTATACTAATCATACATAGGAGAAAGAAAACCATCCATATGACTTTATCCCCTTTAAAAAGGTTACTGAGAGATTTATTATTCATTCTTTTTCTCTTTATTTGCCTTGTTGGGCCTGCCTTGTTTTATAATGCACGGACAAGTGATTTAAATTGTTCACCTCGGTCTTCCATGTTCTTAAATAAATCAAAGCTGGCACAGCAGGGACTCAATAGTACGGTATCTCCTGGTTTAGCCATTTCTGCACATGCTGCAACACAATCCTTCATAGAGTGAGTGTCGCGTACAGGAATACCTAGTGTATCGAAGTTTTCATGTAGCTTCTTGTTGTCTGCGCCAAGATAAACTAGTCCGACACATTTCTTTTTAACGAGGTCTTTTATTGCATTATAGTCATTCCCCTTGTCTTTTCCGCCAAGAATAAGAATAGTTGGGGTTCGCATACTTTCTAATGCATACCAACATGCGTCAACGTTAGTTGCTTTAGAGTCATTAATATATTGTACTCCTGCAACCTTGCATACTTTCTCTAATCGATGTTCAACACCGGGGAAATCACTAAGACTCTTACGGATATTCTCTTTCTTTATACCGCTGATGTCTGATGCAATACCAGCTGCTAAGGAGTTATATATATTATGCTTGCCTGTAAGAGAAAGATCTTCCTGCTCCATATTAAAAGGTTCAGGTTGCTCAATAGTGTATTGGCCTTCTTCTATGTAACCGATGCTCCCCTTCTCTTTCAACTCGGAAAATGGATAACAGACAGCATGGACATCAAATTTCTAGTTCTTTTCTGATAACAGGATCGTCGTTCCAGTAAATAAAGCTATCCTCTTTTGTCTGGTTTTGGATGATACGCATCTTTGCATCAGCATAATTTTCAAACTTATAATCATAACGATCCAGATGATCTGGGGTTATATTAAGCAATATTGCAATGTTTGCACGGAAGTCATACATGTTATCAAGCTGGAAGCTACTTAGCTCTATGATATAGTAAGCATGTGGAGATTCTGCAACTTGTAATGCAAGACTATTACCTATGTTTCCTGCTAATCCGACATCATAGCCTGCATTCTTAAATATGTGGTAGATGAGACTGGTTGTGGTTGTCTTACCGTTACTACCAGTAATACAAATCATCTTAGAGTTTGTGTACCGACCCGCAAATTCAATTTCACTTATAATATGAGTACCTTGTGCAATAAGTTTCTGTACCATGGGTGCTTCTTTAGGAATCCCTGGACTTTTAATAATCTCATCAGCATTCAGAATCTTTCTGCGGTATGCTGTCCTTCTTCCCATTCTATTCCGTGCTGGTCAAGTAGTTGCTTGTATTTTTCTTTAATGTTCGACATATCTGATACAAATACATCAAAGCCTTCTTTCTTTGCCAGTACAGCAGCTCCTGCACCACTTTCTCCAGCACCAAGTATTACGATTCTTTTCATATCTCTTCCTTTTCCTCTATTATGACGTGTCTTTATCTTATTTTCAATGTAATGATAGTAAGTGCAGCAAGTATGATGGTGATGATAACAAAGCGTATAGTAATCTTGCTTTCATGTACAGCTCCATATGGTACTTTTACTAAGTATTTACACTCAGGGTCTAGCTGACTATCTTGTGTACGGAAGTTATCATGGATTGGAGTACGTTTGAAGATACGTTGTTTGATGCCTTTCCTCTTACCTAACTTATAGTACCATACTTGTATTATTACACTTAAGCTTTCTACGAAGAAGATGCCACAAAGGATAGGTAATAATAATTCTTTATGGATAATAATAGCACCGACAGCAATGATTCCACCGATTGTGAGGCTTCCAGTATCTCCCATGAATACCTGTGCAGGATACGCATTGTACCAAAGGAAACCTATTAGAGCACCAATAAAAGCCATGAAGAATACTACTAACTCTTCCGAGCCAGGAATATACATTATATTTAGATAAGCTGCGAATTGAATGTGGCTACTAACATATGCTAAAATGCCAAGCACAACTCCAATAACGGCAGAGTTTCCTGCACACATACCGTCCATGCCATCATTTAAATTGGCTCCGTTTGAGACTGCAGTTACAACAAAGATCGTCATGATTACGAATAGTATCCAACCTCCTGCAGTTTTATATTTTCCTAAGAAGCCTACTATCTCAGAATAATCTAAGTTGTGATTCTTTACAAATGGGATTGTAGTCTTGAGTGTTTTTTCAGCCTTTGCCTCATGTTTAATGACAATTTCTTTTCCGTTCTGGTTTGCAACTTCAAGATTCAAATTGGATTTGACATCTGGTGAAGCCCATAAGACAAGCCCAACGATGAGACCTATTGTTACTTGTCCAATAATTTTGTATTTCCCCTTTAGCCCTTCCTTGTCATGTTTAAAGATTTTGATAAAGTCATCCATCCCTCCAAGAAATCCTAACCAAATCGTTGTAACAATCATAAGTAAAAGGTATACATTACGTAATCTTCCAAGTAGCATGACTGGAACAAGCAATGCTACTATAATGATAATACCTCCCATTGAAGGTACTCCAATCTTTTTTACACCAAAAGGATCAATATTTGCATCACGTTGCGTCTCAGTTATTTGCTTACTCTTGAGGTATTTGATAAATCGTTCACCAAACCATGCAGAAATAACCAATGCTAAGATCATTGCTAAGATTGCACGGAAACTGATATATCCCCAGAGGTGAGAACCGCTAATGCCAAACTGGTCAAGCCAACGGAAATATAATATAGCATTTATTCTTTATCTTTAGTTTTTACTTTCTTATTCTGGAATTATCATACCTTACTAATTATAAATACAAATCCTTTATTCCTATTTAATAGTAGGTACTGTAATATAGTCTATCTACTTAATTCCAAAGATCTCTCGAATAACCTCATGGTCATCAAAGTGGTGCTTTACACCGTTTATTTCTTGATAATTCTCGTGTCCTTTCCCTGCAACTAAGATGACATCTCCCTTTTTAGCCATCATTGCAGCAGTACGGATAGCTTCCTTACGGTCGACAATATTTAGGACTTTTTTCTTCTGCTTAGTATCAAGTCCAGCAAGCATATCATTAATGATAGCTTGTGGATCTTCGTCTCGTGGGTTATCACTTGTTAGAATTACAGTGTCGCTCTGTTTAACAGCTTCCTGTGCCATTAATGGACGTTTTCCTTTATCTCGATGCCCACCAGCACCACATACCGTAATGATGTGCCCACCCTTAGTATCAAGTACTTCGTGAATTGCGGCCAGAACATTCTCAAGTGCATCAGGAGTATGTGCATAATCTACAATTGCAGTATAACCTTCAGGAGATTGAATTGGTTCTAATCGCCCGTTGACACTTTTCAGAGTGCTGAGTGCAACAAGGATGTCTTCTGGTTTTTTCCCTAACATTACAGCTGCACCATATACAGCTAAGAGATTGCTAACATTAAATTTACCAATAAATTGTACCCCAACTTCTTTCCCATCTATCTCAAGATACATGCCTTCGAAATGGCATTCCAATATCTTTGCACGGAAATCTGCCATACGTTTGATGGAATATGTTTTAATCGTCGCTTTGGTGTTTTGAACCATTATCATTCCATTCTTATCATCAGCGTTGGTGATGGCAAATGCATTCTTCGATAAATCATCGAAAAACATCTTCTTGGCATTACGATAGTTTTCGAATGTCTTGTGGTAGTCTAGATGGTCGCGTGTGAGATTGGTAAAGATTGCTCCAGTGAAGTCTAAGCCACTTATTCGACGTTGATGGATAGCATGGCTTGAGCATTCCATAAAGGCATATTCACATCCTTCAGCAACCATGTCTCCTAATAGGCGGTTAAGTTCTATAGGGTCTGGTGTCGTATGGTCTGCAGGAATAGCCTTGTCATCAATGTAGTTGCAGACGGTGGAAAGTAGTCCTACCTTATATCCAAATTCACGAAACATCTCATATAATAAGGTGGCAATGGTTGTTTTCCCATTTGTCCCTGTGACTCCAACGAGTTTAAGTTTCTTTGATGGATCTCCATAAAACAATGTTGCTACTTTTCCAGCATCTTCTTCTGTAGACTTTACTTGCACATAGGTGACTTTGTCTTCTAAAGTTTCAGGCATATCTTCTAACAAGATAGCTGTAGCACCAAGGGCAATAGCCTTGTCGATAAACTTGTGCCCGTCAACTTGTGTTCCTTTCATTGCAATGAACAAGTGTCCATTCTCAATCTTGCGGCTATCAATGTTTACACCCTTAATATCAATGTCAATATCACCATGAACGGCAATAGGTTTGACATTTTTAAGTAATTCACTTAACTTCATATTCTTATTTTTTTCTATTTCGTCTTGTTAGTTTTTCTATATTTAGGAGTATTTACCCTAATCTAAGTGTACACTTCATTCCCTTTTGAACCTTGTCATTTGGGGCAATACTCTGTTCTATCACACGTCCTCTACCAACAACGATAGTTTTTATACCATGTTTCTCCAATAGATAAACAGCATCACGAGCACCCATCCCTTTGACATCTGGGACTAAGTTAACTCTATTGATTTTTCTTCTTTAAAAATGAGCTTATTGCCATCTTGGTTGATGGTCCCCCATATTGGATTTCCAAAAGGATAAGCACCTCCCCATCCATTAATGACATTAAAACCAAGCATGTTAAGAACATAGTCTGTGGCAAGTAAGTTGCCAGTCTTAGCTGATGGAATCAAAATAGATTCTTTGTCTCTTGCATCTTGTACATTTAGCTTCAGGTCTTGTGCCATGATACCTTCTGCTATATGATGGAATACAACACCACTCATACCACCTCCTGAAGCCGGAAGTCCTGTCTTTTGTATACATACAATGCAGCTATACCTTGGCTTATCAGCTGGGAAAAATCCAGCAAAGCTGAGTAGGTAGTTTGTTCCTCCAGCCTTGTATCCTAAAGCTCCTTTTGACATTTGCGCAGTACCAGTTTTTCCTGCTACAAGGAACTTGTCAGAGCCAGCTTTCTTACCCAATCCCTCGGAAACAACCTCTGTTAAAATACGAGTGATCTCTTTGATAGTGCTTTCTTTGGCAATATGTTCTTTTATAACCTGTGGAGGATTGTTATATACTACTTCACCGTTTTTGATGATTTGCTTAACAAATCTTGGCTTCATCATCTTGCCGCTGTTTGCAATGGCATTGTAAAATGTAAGTGTAGATATTGGTGGAACCTGTGTCTCGTAGCCAATACTCATCCACGGAAGAGCTGTTGCATTCCAGTTGTCATATTGACCATGACTGTTCTTGTGTGGCATGCGGATTTTTGCAGGAGAATATCCTGCGATTGGGATGTGGAAGTCTGTTGCAAGTCCTAATCTATAGATTCCTTCTACGAACTTTTCTGGATTTTTATGATAATGTAGGTCAATGATACGACTTACACCAACGTTGGAACTGTATTTCAATGTCCATGGTAAAGTTAATGTTCCATAGCCTCCACGACGCCAGTTGTGGTCTTTCATGTCACGACCATACATATTCCATACACCTCCACCTGTTTCAACTGTATAAGTGGTATCTACAAGACCGTCATCGAGAATTGTCATTATGGAAGCTGTTTTGAAAACTGATCCAGGTTCTAGCAGATCGCTGACGGCATGATTCTTAACTTCCCTGTATTCTCCGTCCTCACACTTGTCCATGTTGACTATAGCTTTTACGTCTCCTGTCGCAACTTCCATGACAATGGCTACACCAACGTTGCCATTGACTTCTTTAAGTTCGTCAATCAGAGCTCGTTCTGCTAAGTCTTGCATGCTAACGTCTATTGTTGTAACGATGTCAGCACCGTCTATAGGAGGAGTGTCAGTAATGTTCAGGAACTTATTGCGTACCTTACGACGGTGAATAATACCGTCAGTTCCTCTTAGAATGGAATCATAAGACAATTCTAAACCGCACCGAGCTGTGTCTTTGCTCCGAACATATCACCAACAGTACGTTGTGCAAGAGAGCCAAACGGGCGTCGGCGTGCGTTAAATTCATCCCAGTGAAAGCCACTTTTAAATTTCGATAGATGGAATATAGGTAGACTTTGTATTTCCTTGAATGTATTATAGTCAATACGTTCATCCCATATGGGCCAATGTTTACTCATCTTATGGAAACCTTCCATAAGATGTTTCTTGAATTCTGATGCTGATTTTTCTGGGAATATATTGTTTAAACCTTTGCTAATATATGCAATGCTATCAACAAAAGCTGTGTCATTTCCTGCTTCTTTCAAGGCATTAAAATCCATGTAGACCTTAAACTCTGGTAAGGAACTTGCCATGAGTTGCCCATCACAACTGAGGATGTTTCCTCGTGTTGGTTTAACCTTAACGCTGTCTTTCTTCTGCAATGAGGCTACTTCCATCCAGTAGGATCTCTTAGCAGTCATTGTATATATGGTCTTACCCAGTACTGCAAGAGCAATAAGTGACATCACAATGGCGATGACACTATAACGTGGGATTATTTTGTTGTTATTAAATTTGCTCATTTTTTACTTCTCGGGTACATTTATTATATAAGGTGGGCGGTCTGACATCTTCAGAACGCTATCCTTACGATTCTTTAAGAGTTCTAAGATGTGGCTCTCTCTCGACTTCTCCGTAAGCTGACTGCTACTTGATAAAGCACGATATTTGGCATCCTCTAGTTCTGTGTTCAGCTTATCTATTTCCAGAAGGTATTTCTGTACACTATATCGATTAGAGATATATACAATGATAAAGCCGACTATGACAATAATTAACCAGATATTATTGCGTAGGATATGGGCTGAGAGAATGTCTCCTCCAAGGATTTTCCTTAAAGTAAAGTTTGAAGACTGTGGCTGTTCATCCTCACGAGCTTGCTCTGCTATGGCTGCTTTCAGAATTTTAACCTCAGCTTCTTCCTCTTCCCATCTTTCTTCTTCTTTTTTTCTTTTCTCCTCTTCTTTAGTTCTTTTGGCTTCTTCAGCAAGTGTTTGCTCGCTTGTCACAGTAACAGTATTTTCTTCCGTGATAGAAGCTGTCACCTCTTCTTCTTTAGTTTCAGTTTGTTTGAGTGGCTCTATGACGTGCACGCTCTCGTTTGTGGCTGTTTGCTCATCTGTAATGGGCTGGACTGTCACCTCTGAAATCTTCTTGTCGTTCTCGTCATTCATTTGTTTTTTTCTCTGCTATTCTTAGTTTTGCACTTCGGCTGCGTGGGTTTCTTTCTTGTTCTTCTGTTGCTGCAGTGATTACTTTCTTATTTATTATGAGGAAAGGAGTCTCAATCCTTCCAAAGAAATCTTGCTTTATCGTACCTTCTACATTCCCTGATTTCATGATGTTCTTTACCATGCGATCTTCAAGAGAGTGATAGGTTATAACGGATAGGCGTCCGCCAGGGCGGAGTAGTTCTGTTGCTGATAGGAGCATTTCACGTAAGGCATCCATCTCGTGATTTACTTCTATCCGGAGCGCTTGGAACATTTTTGTGATGTCTTTCTTCTCTCTTACGCGTTGGAAGAGCGGCTCCGTTGCGTTGAGTAGATCCTTTGTCGTTAGGAGAGGGTGTTGGGCTCTTGTCTTTACAATGGCGGAAGCTATACGCCGTGATTGCTTTAATTCTCCATATAGATAGAAGATGTCTGCCAGTTGTCCCTCTTCATATTCGTTGAGGATGTCGGCTGCAGTCATTCTTGCACTTTTGTTCATCCGCATGTCGAGAGGCGCTTCAAATCTGAAAGAGAATCCACGGCTCTCATCGTCGAAATGGTGGCTGCTTACACCAAGGTCTGCAAGAAGACCGTCAATTTGTTCTATTCCGTAATACCTCATCCAGTTTTTTAGGTAACGGAAGTTTGAACGAATGAAGGTAAATCGCTCAATCTGATCTGGCTCTAATCCCATTTTGTTGATGTTCTCTTCGGCATCTACATCTTGGTCAAAGCTGTATAGGTGGCTGTTTCCTTTGAGTCGAGAGAGTATTTCACGACTGTGTCCACCTCCTCCAAAGGTTACGTCAACATAAGTTCCCTCAGCGTGTAGGTTAAGACCCTCTATACTTTCATTCAGAAGTACTGGTACATGATATGTCTCTGCAGTCTTGATCATACTCTTTCGACTTTACTTTTCGATGTTTCAGTAGCAGAAGACTGATTGTTGGGGAATAAGAAGTCTTCAGTCCCCATAGTCTCTTCCATTGCCTTGCTGAATTCTTCTGCAGACATGAATGGCTGCTCCTCGCTTCCTGTTGCCCAAATCTCAATGCAGTCATCCATACCTGTAAATCTGATTTGCTGCTCAATGTTAGCCATCTTCATGTAGCGCTTGGGGATCAAAAAGCGTCCATTGCCATCTAATGTTATCGTTTCAACGTCAGTAACAAATTGACGATAAATCATTTGATCGCGGCGATTCCATCGGCTCAATCGTTGACGTAGAGTATCCATGCGTTCGTTCCATACGGATTGCGGGTAAAGGACAAGGCATGGCTCAAATATGTCTTTGCGTAGGATTAGTGAATCTTCGCCAGACATACTGAGAACCTTGCGGAATACTGCCGGTAAGAAAGCTCTTCCTTTAGCGTCAGTTTTAGCTTCTATATTCCCAAAGAATCGCATGTGTACTTATATATAATTAATTTGGGTTCAAAGTTACATATTTTTCCCCACATATCCCCACCTTACTCCACTTTATTTCCTTTTTGATGTCATTTTTGTGAAAATTAACGCCCTAAATACTGCTTTGTACATGTTTGTTCATGTATCTTTTTGTGATATGATTTTATGTTTTTTCTCATATTTCTTAATAAAAAATGGGTATATTTCAATTCCTTTCGTTACTTTTGCAGGATGTTTGGGGATTTTTGAGACAATGGATAGTGAAATAGAGAAAACGATAAACATAGACAAGATACTGTCTGATAAGATGGGTGCGAAGGCTAAGTTTGTGCCAAGTTTCCTCGTAAAATGGTTGAAACACATCATCCATGAAGATGAAGTGAACCAGTTTCTTTGGGAATCTCGTGGTATTTCTGGAACAGAATGGTTGACGGAATGTGTTCGCTATCTTCAAATGACTCTTCAGATAGAGGGACTTGAGAATCTTCCAGCAAAGGATGACGGAAAGCTTTACACCTTTGTTTCGAATCATCCTTTGGGTGGTCAAGATGGCGTAGCACTTGGTTCAATTATCGGGCAGCACTATGATGGAAAATTCCGCTATCTTGTAAATGACTTGTTGTTAAATCTTCCGGGGTTGAAACCAGTGAGTATTGGAATCAATAAGACTGGAAAACAAAGTCGAGATTTCCCTCGAATGGTTGAGGCTGGCTTCCAAAGCGATAATCACATGTTGATGTTTCCAGCCGGACTGAATAGTAGAAAGATTCATGGAAAGATACATGATTTGGAGTGGAAGAAGACTTTTATCACCAAGAGTGTGGAGTATCATCGAGATGTAGTGCCTATCTTCTTTGGTGGAAGGAATTCAAATCGCTTTTATCGCATCGCACATTTTAGTGATACTTACCTGAAAAAAGTGAATATTGCGATGTTGTTTCTTGTAGATGAAATGTATAAAAACGTTGGAAAGACATTCCGTGTTGCTATTGGTAAGCCAATACCTTGGCAGACTTTTGATAAAAGTAAAACACCGATGGAATGGGCTAAATTCGTAGAAGATAAGGTTTACGAACTGTGATACCATGATGTAGGGCTGGCTGATAGAAGTCGGTTTGAAAAAGAATTGAGAGGATTAAAGAAAGAAAAGATTTTGAAAATATATGGAAGAAGAAATCATCCAACCTATCAGTAAGGACTTGCTTAGGAGTGAGTTGACGCCAGAAAAGATGCTTCGTATGACGAATAAGAGTCATAATGAGATTTATGTGGTGACGGCGAAGGATGCTCCGAATGTGATGAAAGAGATTGGTCGTTTGCGCGAAATAGCTTTCCGGACGGCAGGAGGAGGTACAGGCAAGTCGATGGATATTGATGAATTCGACACAATGGATAATTGTTGCCGCCAACTTATTGTGTGGAATCCTGAAGCTGAGGAGATCATTGGAGGATACAGATATATTTTTGGAAGTGACTGGCAAGTGGGAAAGAACGGGCAACCGATGGTGGCTACTAGTCACATGTTTCATTTCTCAGAGGAGTTTATGCGGGACTATGCGCCCTATACAGTGGAGTTAGGCCGTTCTTTTGTCTCTTTAGAATACCAAAATGTCAGGAAGAACTCGAAGAGTATTTTTGCTCTTGATAACCTTTGGGATGGTCTTGGGGCTTTGACTGTCCTCAATCCTAAGTGTAAGTACTTCTTTGGTAAGATGACGATGTATCCGTCTTACATACGTAGAGGACGAGACATGATTCTGTACTTTCTGAAGAAATACTTTGATGATAAGGATGACTTGATTATCCCGATTAAACCGTTGATTATTGAAACTCCTGCGTCTGAGCTGCAAAGCCTTTTCCAAGGCAAGGACTTTAAGGAGGATTATAAGACTCTAAATCGTGAGATTCGTGCCTTAGGTTATAATATTCCGCCATTGGTAAATGCTTATATGAATCTCTCACCTACAATGAAATTGTTTGGAACGGCTATCAACTATGGTTTCGGTGATGTTGAAGAAACGGGAATACTGATTGCTGTTGATGAGATTTTCGAGGAGAAAAGAGTTCGTCATATTGAGAGTTTTGTTAACGAACATCCTGAAGCTCTCTCGTTTACAAGCGGTGCAAATAACGTTATTTACAAAGAAAAATAGGTCTTTTATGTCCTTCTTGGGGTGTTTGATCTAATGTAAGGGTCGGTCTTTAATGTTTATAAGCATAGTTGGTTCTATGCTTGTATTGTAATATTAATTCACAATAGTATTTTAATCTATGCTCTTTCGTGTTCTAAAAGGGCATATATTGCATTGCAAAAGGGCATCTTTTACCATGCAAAAGGGCGTCTTTTGGAATGTAAAAGGGCATCTTTTACTTTTGGTTTTATAACTGTTTGATTATCTGGTTATTATGAAACGGTTTTTTGTTAATTTTAGTTTGAGAAATGGCTTGTATCCTGTTCTTGGTTGTAAGGTTATTTTACGTGTTACGAAAGTTTCCTTTTTGTCAGTCATTATACAGTACTGTATGCAGTGTTCCGTACTATAAAAAATAAAGCACTTCATTAGTTATTACTGATGAAGTGCTTTTTTTATTGTAAAAATCTCCGTTTTTATCGAATAAACAGTAGCTCGCGATACTTAGGAAGTGTCCATAGCTCATCGCTTACAATGAGCTCAAGTTTGTCAATCTGGTAGCGAATCTTTTCCATTTTAGGAGCGATTGTATCGTGATAGGTGATGGCTCTTTCTCGCTGATCTTCTATCTTATTGGCTACTTTACGTGCATTTATGAGTTCTTCTACACCTGTTTCAATGATGTTGGTGCGCTCTGCAATCTCGCGAATAATCTTTATGTTGCGTTCACTGAGTTGTTTTCCTTCAACATCACCAAAGATATTGACCATATTCTGTACGTTTTTGGCAAGCTGGCTTTGGTAATGTGTTGCAACAGGAATGATATGGTTCATCGCAAGGTCGCCCATAACGCGCGCCTCTATCTGGATTTTCTTTGTGTAAGTCTCCCATTTTACCTCATTTCGAGCTTCTAGTTCGTTACGTTTCATAACGTTCATGTCCTCGAACATGGTTATGGAATCCTTGTCAAGGTAGCGATCAAAGCAAACAGGACAGCTTGATTCGCAGTCGAGTCCACGCTTAGCAGCTTCTTCTTTCCAGGCGTCAGAATACCCGTTTCCATCGAATCTGATGGGCTTACATGTCTTAATATCCTCACGAATTATATCAATGATAGCTGAAGTCTGTTCCTCTCCCTTTGCAACAAGTGCGTCAACACGGGCAGCAAAGTTTGTCAGTGCTTCGGCAACTGCGGTGTTGAGAACAATCATTGCTGATGCACAGTTGGCTTCAGAACCAACGGCGCGGAACTCAAAGCGGTTGCCAGTGAAGGCAAATGGGGACGTACGGTTACGGTCTGTGTTGTCTATCAGTAACTCAGGTATCTCTGGAATATCCAGACGCATGCCCTTTTTACCACTGAAAGTAAAGAGATCGTCCTTGTCAGCTTTCTCTATATGGTTGATGAGGTCCGTAAGTTGCTTGCCAAGGAAGGAAGAAATGATAGCTGGTGGTGCTTCATTAGCACCGAGTCGGTGGTCGTTGGTAGCACTCATCACAGATGCTTTAAGCAATCCATTGTGCTTATAAACAGCCATTAATGTCTCAACGATGAAGACAACAAAGCGAAGATTGTCTTCTGGAGTCTTGCCACTCTTGTGTAAAAGTATGCCGTTATCAGTGCTTAAGCTCCAGTTGTTGTGTTTTCCTGAGCCATTAATACCCCCGAAAGGCTTCTCATGGAGAAGTACTCTGAAGCTATGTTTGTGGGCAACCTTCTTCATGAGTGACATCAAAAGCATGTTATGGTCAACGGCAAGGTTACATTCTTCGAAGATAGGAGCTAACTCAAACTGTCCAGGAGCAACCTCATTGTGACGTGTCTTGCATGGAATTCCAAGTTCAAGGGCCTGGATCTCCAAGTCTTTCATGAATGCTTGTACGCGCTCAGGGATTGTTCCGAAGTAGTGGTCATCCATTTGTTGATTCTTAGCAGAGTCATGTCCCATGAGCGTTCTGCCTGTAAGCATGAGGTCAGGACGTGCAAAATAGAGGTCTTCATCAACTAAGAAATACTCTTGTTCCCATCCTAAGTTGGTGTGAACCTGCTTGACTTCAGGGTTAAAGTAATGGCAAACTCTTGTTGCAGCAGTGTTAACTGCACGAAGAGACTTAAGAAGTGGAGCTTTATAATCAAGTGCTTCACCTGTATAGGATATAAAGATGGTAGGGATACAGAGTGTATCGTCAATGATGAATACAGGACTTGTTGGGTCCCATGCAGAGTATCCTCTTGCTTCAAAGGTGTTACGAATGCCGCCATTAGGGAATGAACTTGCATCAGGTTCTTGCTGTACGAGCAATTTACCTGAGAACTCTTCGAGCATCCCCCCTTTACCATCGTGTTCTATAAAGGCATCATGCTTCTCTGCAGTACCCTCTGTTAGGGGTTGAAACCAATGGGTGTAGTGGGTCGCACCATGTTCTTCTGCCCATCGTTTCATGCCTTCAGCCACTGCGTCAGCTATAGAACGGTCCAAACGAATACCGTTATCCATAACATCAACCAGCTTGTTGTAGATGTCAACTGGTAGATACTTGTACATCTTTGTGCGGTTGAAAACATACTTTCCATAGAACTCTCCTGGACGTTCTGTGGGTGCTGCAACTTCAAGAGGGCGTTTCTTGAAAGCCTCTTCTACAGCTCCAAATCTTAAATTAGCCATTTCTTCTTACCTTAAGTTAAACTTATTACTGCAAATTTAATCATTTTCCGATTAACTCACAAAGTATTTCTATATATATAAATAATGTGTGTTATGAGTTGTTTCAAATTAGATTATTTGGTGGTTAATAACAAAGTGCTTTCTTTTTGGATGTGGAATTTTATTTCTTTCTCGTTGAAATACTAAATAAAAGAATGTAAAAAGGAAGATAAATAAAAAAGTGTATGGCTGCTCACGCAGACATACACTCAGCCACTTAACTAAATAACTCAAAAAATTATTTGACTCAAAAACGTTAGTTTCGTCTTCATCACGAAGACTAACTAACTACTTTAATTTGACTATTAACTTACTAATAACTATTTAAACGTAATTTGATTGCTACTTAATAACAGTCTTTAATTGACTCTGCAAAGGTAGATTATTCTTGTTAAATGCACGACAATACAAATTATTTTTATTTGTTAATAGCATAAAATATGCTTGTTAGTACCCTGAAAGGCTTGAAAAAATCTTCATTTTTTCACCTTTTCATCGATAATTATCGACCCTATGTACTTTGTTATGCATCTGGGATTGCAAGCTTCCTTCGGCGATAAAGAGTGGGAGGTAATCCAAATTTTTTCTTAAAAGCTTTGCTCATTGCAGCGAGATCACTGTACCCACATTCGTAAGCAATCTCTGAAATGTTCATGTCTTTGTCCTCTAAAAGCTCCTTACAACGATTCATTCGGCATTCACTTTGCCATGAAAGGAATGTGCTTCCTTCAAATTCATATATGTAATAGGAGAGAGATGAGGCATCAACTCCGATGGATTCAGCAATTTTCTCCATGGTAAGATCGGTCTCAGATAAGGGAAATGGATCTTGTTTTAGCCATGTGCTGACTTTCTCTTTGATGCTTTCTCCTTTATGGTTCTCTTGCTCTTCTAATATCATTAGTCGTTTGTGGAACTGTAGATAGAATCTTGTTGTATAGATAACTGCAAAGATAATTCCAACTTTAAGCCTATATGGTAGGATAAAGAAGGTATTATTTGCCCGAAACTAGCCAATAAAAGAATGATTGCCCACGCCAAATACGAACGTGATCGATTCCTACAGCCACGCAAATCACCGTCCTCTTCTATGATTTGTTGCCTATATTTTAGTTGTTGGTTGGTTACTTCTATAAGGATAAAGACCTTACAGACAAGTAAACCAGCTACGAAAAGAATACGCGTATATGCCTGAATAGGGGCTGGATGCAGGAAAGCATCAATTAATTCAGTGTAATTTCTGAAGTGATAGTCTTCGCCTGTAAATACAAAAAGCAAATGGGGAATAGCTAATGCAAGCGGGAACAGATTGTAAAATAGCCATACATAGCGGTTGCGATACAGACTTCCATTGCTAAAAATGTTACATGCAAAGAGGTAACTCTCCCATAATATGTAAAGCATTAGCATAGATGTAACGCAGAAAATCTCGGTTTCATCGTTGCAATCACGTACGAAATAACTACAAAGATATATTGAAAGTGCACTATAAGCGGCAATGATGGCCCTCCGTTTGATGGTAAGTGGACCAACACTTGCATTCCAATAAGTCTTTATTATTATTGCGAAGCATATCAAGGTGACAGTCAATGTCACTGATGTAGATATCAATGTTATATTCATGTGTTTGTGTTTGAGTTGATAAACAAAGGTAAGGAAATAAACTGAAACAGCCTATTTTTTTTGTTTTTATTAAGGCATTGGAGCCTTTAAGACAAGAAGAATTTCTCCGTAAGTTATGTCTGAAGGACATAATTCTTTGATAACTTTTAGTCCTTTTGCCTGTCCTACGGCTTTAGCAAGCCGCCTTATTAGACTCACTTTGGCTGGTTCTACGATTTCTTCTATCTTTATTTGTCCGTTGGCGACGTATGTTGCGAGGTGACCTTCAATGGTTACAGGAGTTAATCCACGCTCTTTAGCAATTTGTTTTATGCTTTTACCTTCTTTAAATAGGTTATAGCTTATCTCTGCTGAAGCCCCTTTGGGTGCTTTGTTTTTCTCTTTCTTTCTACCTTTTTTCTCCTTTTCATCGTCTAAACTGTTAAGTATTACATTCTGCTTTGCCTCCAAGTAGGTGGTAATAGTGAATGTCTCAGTTATCATTGTGCTGAGTAATTCTTGTTTGATGATAAGAGTTTGTTGTAAATCAGAGTAGGTATTTTCGAATCTTTTAGCTGCTACTTTATTGTTCGTCTGCACATCTTTGGTTATTTCTAACGTGTGATTGAATAGTTCTGTGAGCTGACTATGAAAGTATAACGCACCCTTTTTGATTCTCTCAAGGAACATTTCTTCTTTTAATTGGTTGCTATTCAACTGGCAGATTTGGTCTTTCCATTTGTAGGAGATGCTTATAACCTTGTCATCAAGGTCTGTTTGCGTCATTTTATGTAAGCCTATAATCTTTGAATATTTGTAGAAATACTCCATTAAAACCCTAAAAAGGGCAGCTTCTTCCTTCCTTAGTTCCTCGAAATCGAATAGTTCTAAGAGTAAATCTCGGTAATATTCCTCTTTTAATGTGGGTAGAGCAGCTATGCTTTTCTCTGCTTGTTCTGTCTGATGACAGATGTATTCATTTACATTTTCATCATTTATAATGGCTTGGTTACCAATAGGAGAAGCAAGAACGAGCCCCTCTAATGTTTTGCAACGGCTCAAAGCGACATATACTTGTCCCGAAGCAAATGCTGCTTGTGCGTCAATAATAGCATGTTCGAAGGTCAATCCTTGACTTTTATGTATGGTAATAGCCCATGCAAGATGTAGAGGATATTGCTTGAATGTCCCCTGTACCTCAGCTTCTATTTGTTTTGTCTGTTCATTTAGAGTGTATTTAGTATTCTCCCAGGTTTCTATTTCAACCTCAATAGCCTTGTTATCACCTGGGCATAGTACCAATATCTTATGTTCATCAACGTATGTGACATGTCCAATCCGCCCATTATAATAACGTCCATTATTATCATTCCTAATAAACATTACCTGTGCTCCAACCTTCAAAGTGAGTGTATGATCAGCGGGATAGTTATATTCTGGGAATGTTCCCTCGGTCTGTGCACGGAAAGAAAACGCTTTGTTAGGTAGGCTGCGTAACTGTTCTTCATTGTAACTCTCGGCTATTCGGTTGTGCGTTGTCAGTCGTATATAGTCACTTCCAGCCTCAGGTTGGAATGAAGGATCGTATCTTTCGTTGAGTTTCTGTAGGTCAGCACTTGATGCTTTACCTTCTCTTATATTATTAAGGAGAGTAATGAACCCACTATCCTGTTGTCTGTAGACATGTGTGAGTTCTATGGTTACATAGTTGATGGCCTGTAATGCCTTTGAAGCAAAGAAGTAGGGAGTGTCATAATAGCGTTGTAATAGAGCCTCTTCTTCAGCCGTTACTACGGGAGTAAGCTGCTGTAAATCACCGATCATCAGCAACTGTACACCTCCAAAGGGCTTATTGTGGTCTCGATATCGGCGTAAGACAGAATCCATTGCATCCAAAACATCAGCCCTTACCATACTTATCTCATCAATTATAAGTAAGTCAAGTGTACGTATTATCTTGCGTTTCTCCTTGCTAAAAGCATATCTTTTCGTAACATTTATCTCTGGAAGGAAAGGTGAAAGTGGTAATTGGAAGAATGAGTGGATTGTCATTCCTCCTGCATTGATTGCTGCAACACCTGTTGGAGCAACGATAAGACTTCTCTTTGTGCTATGTTTTTTGACGGCACGAAGGAAGGTTGTCTTTCCTGTTCCTGCCTTTCCTGTCAGGAAAACGCTTATTCCTGTGTGTTCAACAAAGTCCCATGCGTTACGTGAGTCTTGGTTTCTTTCCATTATAAAGTCTCTCCTTTTTATAGAAAACAAAGGTAACTTAAATTATTGATAACTGCAAGTTTTGCGTGCTTGACGTATGTCAACCTACTTGATACATCGCAAAAAAGAACCAAGAAAAGCGTGTTTGATATAGTATTTCTTTGCTTGTAACAACCATTGTCACTATCTTTGCACTCGTAAAAGATTAAGGATAACATTAAAGAATCGGAGGCAAAGGGTCTCCACAAAGGTAAAAAGATTATGATTTCAGTAGTATTAGCAGCTGTAGTATTAGCAGCATCAGTAGCAAAGGCAGTAAGTATTAATAATAAGATGGCTGCCTAATCTTAAGCATGATTTAGAAATTTGAGAGTAAACGACACAGTCCTGGCTTCACTTTGTGGGGTCAGGACTTTTGCTTTGTTAATGGTTTATGCCATATCCAAAGAGTGCGAAGTCTGCTTTTAATGGGTCATCTGGGAATACTTCCCGAAGTTTTGAAGTTAATTTCTGTGCTGAAGCCATCGTAGCAGACTTGCTTGTGAGGAGCTTAAGGCACATGGCTTGTTGAATGACATGCGTGTCAAGCGGCATGATGAGCGACCGTTTATCAATCAATTCGCCCCATATTCCTAAGTCAACAGGAGAGTCTGTCCTTACCATCCATCGTAAGAACATACATACTCGTTTGCAACATGACAGTGTATTCTTAGGAATTATTCCTTTAACATCATGTTGATAGAAGTAATGACACAATGCTTCTATGGCTGTGAAAGCACTCTTTGGTTCTGTTTGATCTGACGTTTCAGCATATCTATGTATGTAGTTTTCCATGTCACCGTATTCCTGATACATCTTTTGTAGTGCCTGAAAGAGGTCTATCATCATACTGTTTGAGTATAAACGATAGTAGCATCTGTCATCATCAGGTATATCCAGTCTGTATTTTCCTTTGAGAATCCATTCATATGGTTCAGCATGTGAACAGTCTAAGAGGTGCTGAATGCGTGGGAGAAAAGCCTTTCTTGCTCCATAACTCAAACAGGAGGCGATGAAAGCCATCGTCTCCTGATTTCTTTTTCCTACCACCTGGTGCATGAACCATGCAGGATCACCTTGTAGAAAATCAACTGTCTCGTATTGATCAGCCAGTTTATTCAGCAAGGATTTGTGCTGCATGATCTTTTGTCTTTATCTGTTTTGGTCCGATAATACGCTCAATGACTCCATCTTCATTGATGATAAACGTGGTACGGAATGTCCCCATATAGGTGCGTCCATACATCTTTTTCTCACCATATACCCCAAAAGTCTTAACTAATTTCAGGTCAGTGTCAGCGATAAGTGGGAACGGGAAGCTCATTCTTCTCAATGAATTTCTTGTGTGATTTCTCATCTTGTATGCTAACACCAATAATGACATAGCCCTTTTTCTTCAGCTCTGTATAGTTGTCGCGCAGGTTACATGCCTGTGCTGTACAGCCTGAAGTGAGATCTTTAGGATAGAAATAGAGTGCAATTTTCTTTCCTTTGTAGTCACTCAACTTTATCTCTTTTCCGTCTTGGTCAGTGCCCAGAACCTCTGGGGCCTTATCTCCTACGTTCATATTTATTCTTGTTTATTGATTAATACTTCATCCGCAAAGATACGGAAAGATTTGAAAAGATTACAAGAAGCAGGACTAAAACATTCTAAAAATTATGCCTTGAGCCATTCTTTGATGCGACGCATAGCTTCAATACAGTCGTTACGGTCACCGAAACTGGTAAGACGAATGAAGCCTTCACCAGCTAATCCGAAGCCAACACCTGGTGTGCAGACTACTTGAGCACCATATAGCATCTGTTCAAAGAACTTCCATGATGGCGTGTTTTCTGGTGTCTTAACCCAAAGGTAGGGTGCATTTTCACCACCATATACCGTCAGCCCAAGTTCTGTTAGCCCTTCACGCATGATCCGTGCATTCTCCATGTAGTATGCAATGGTCTGTTTTATCTGTTCTTTTCCTTCTGGAGTATAGATTGCTTCAGCGGCACGTTGTGAGATATAGCTTGTTCCGTTGAACTTCGTACATTGCCGACGGTCCCAGAAAGGAGCCAGTTCAACACGCTTACCATCCATTGTTGCTGCTGTCAGTTCCTTAGGAATAACAGTATATCCACAGCGTACACCGGTAAAACCAGCAGTTTTACTAAAGCTATGGAACTCTATGGCAACTTTCTTTGCACCACGAATCTCGTAGATAGAGTGTGGAATTTCAGAATCTCTGATATAGGCTTCGTATGCTGCATCATAGAAGATGATGGAATCATTCTTTATGGCGTAGTTTACCCACTTGCGTAGTTCATCCTTCGAAATGACTGTACCTGTTGGGTTATTAGGGTAACAGAGGTAAATCATGTCAACCCTATGGTCTGGAATCTGTGGTATAAACTGATTGCTTTCATTGCATGGCAGGTAAGTAACGTTGCTCCATTTGCCGTTTTCGAACACCCCTGCACGACCATTCATTACGTTTGAATCGATGTATACTGGGTAAATTGGGTCTGAAACAGCCATAGAGTTGTCCCAGCGCACAAGTTCTCCAATGTTACCCGTATCGCTTTTTGCACCGTCATTCACGAAGACTTCACTTGGGTCTATGTGTATTCCACGTGCTAAATAGTCGTTCTTTACGATGGCTTCGCGCAACCACAGATAGCCTTGCTCTGGTCCGTAACCGTGGAAATGTTCCTTCGTTGCCATGTCATCAACGGCTTTGTGCATGGCTTGGATCACTACTGGAGCGAGTGGTTGGGTAACGTCACCAATGCCTAAGCTGATGACGTTGGCTTCAGGGTGCGTAGCCTTGAAGGCATTTACTTTCTTTGCAATGTCGGCAAAGAGATAATTCTTTTGTAATTTCAGGAAATGTTCGTTAACTAATGCCATATTCTTTCTGGGTTATTGGGGGATGATTTAATTCTAAGTCTATCCGTAGATGATATTATTGTTGTAGAGAATCTCTCCTTCATAAGCAAATTCAGCTGGTCCACTCATATAGATATGATTGTCGTTTCTCCATTCTATCGTCAGTGTTCCGCCATCCATTTCAATTTCAACAGGCTTCGAACGGTCTGCGAGATGATTCACTATTGCAGCCGTAGCAGTGGCACAAGCTCCCGTTCCACATGCCATTGTGATACCGCTACCACGCTCCCATACACGGGTACGGAGGTGATTGTCTGCCGTAAGACAAGCAAATTCAATGTTACAACGCTCGGGAAAGGCTGCATTATGTTCAAGTTCTTTGCCGATGGTAGTGAGCTCTTCGTCTGTAAGCGACAACGTTTTATTCTTTGTTTTATCCTTATCGATGAAAACAACAAAGTGTGGATTGCCCATACTAACAAAGGTTGGGCGTATTTGTTTACTATCAGCTAAAGGCAGATTGTATGTAGAGAGGTCTGGTATTGTACCCGAAAATTGTTCGGGAACATCCATATGAGGCTCCAGCATGTCAACCGTTACAGAGGCAACGTGCTGTTTGTCAGCTGTCAGATGCAGGTTGAGTATTTATTCCTGATGCTGTTTGCAGACGGATATTGGTCTTTTTAGTGAGTCCTTTCTCATAAAGATACTTCCCGATGCACCGACTTGCATTTCCGCACATCATGGCTTCAGACCCGTCAGCATTGAAAATACGCATACGATAGTCGGCTTCTTCTGTCGTTGGTTTGCCTATCAGGACTAATCCATCACTGCCTATACCTGTGTGACGGTGACTCCATGCTATTGCAGCGGCGTTGGGATCAGGGATATCATACGCTAATGTGTTAACGTAAATATAGTCATTCCCTGCACCATGCATCTTTGTGAACTTGATAGTCTTTGTCATTTTCCTGTCTGTTTACCTTATTTTCTATACCTATGCTGTTATCTCATGTGCAAATATACGATGTTTCTATGAAAAACAAAGTAAAAGAAAAGTGATATTACTAACGATTTGTAGGATTAGGTTAATTTGTTAGTTTATTGCTTGCTTTGGTATGTATGTGTGTGATTTGGTAATATTTTAGTTAAGATGTGTAGTAGCTTGTCTGTGCTTTGTGCGGCTGGTGGCAGTGTTTCTTATGGTCTTTCTGTTTCTTCTATAGCGAACTTTGTAGTTTAATGGGGTAGGGTTCTCATTTGTGTGAAGTTGATATTACGTGCTTCAAAACTGTTTTCTTTTAGTGGAAGAGGCATATAACGTGGCTCATGAAATATACTTACAGAAAAGGAACTGTGTGTTGTTCTTAAACAAAGGAAATCGCTTTGTTTGCAGTTTTGTAATATTTTGATAATCAATAGGTTGCGAAACGGAAAGTGAAAGACGCCCTTTTGCATTGTAAAAGGGCACCTTTTGCGTTGTAAAAGATGCCCTTTTGAATGGTAAAAGACGCCCTTTTAAAACGCAAAAGAGCCCCTTTTAAGATTGAGTTGTGAATTTATATTACATAATAGGGATGTTCCTTCTTTTGTAGTCGTAATCTATATGTGTTCTAATCAGTGGTTAGAGTGGTAACAAAAGAGCCCTTTCATTTCTTTAAACACAAAAAAAGAGCATGCCGAAGCATACTCTTTTCTGTTTTATTTAAGTCTGTTGTGCTTACCAGATGTGAGCACGCTGAGCCTGAGGAACGAAGAGTTTATCGCCTTCCTTTACGTTGAATGCCTTGTACCAACTGTCAATCATTGGTAAAGCAGCATTGACGCGACTTACATTTGGTGAGTGAACATCAGAGTTTACGATGTAAGCAACGAACTGAGGAGCCACGTTGCTTGCCCAAACACGTCCCCATGCAAGGAAGAAACGCTGGTCAGGAGTGAAGCCATCCTTGTCTGTTAATGGGTTCTGTTTCATACTATTCTGCAGTGCACGGTATGCAACGTTGAGTCCACCATTGTCACCAATGTTCTCACCGAGGGTCTTTTCACCATTGACATACAGTCCTGGCATAACCTCTTGTTTATTAAACCAGTCAACAAGGACCTTTGTACGGGCGTTATAGTTCTTCTTATCTTCTTCTGTCCACCAGTTCTTCATATTGCCATCTTTATCAAACTGGCAGCCTTGATCATCGAAACCATGGCTCATCTCGTGGCCAATTACGGCGCCAATAGCTCCATAGTTAGCTGCATCATCAACCTCTGGGTCGAAGAATGGAGGCTGAAGAATAGCTGCAGGGAAGTTGATACTGTTCGTAGTTGGGTCATAATAAGCATTGACAGTCTGTGGTGTCATGTGCCATTCCTTCTTGTCAACAGGCTTACCCCAGCGCTTTGCAATACGATATTTATGTGCTGCTTCCTGCACACCCTTTACGTTTTCGAAGAGTGTCTTTGCATCATCAATAACGAAAACGCTATCAATATTCTGCCATTTGTCAGGATATCCAATCTTGATATCAAAGGCATTCAGCTTCTCAAGTGCCTTAGTTTTAGTTGCAGGAGTCATCCATGTGTTCTCTTCAATGCGCTGAGCAAAAGCTTGCTGCAGGTTCTTTACGAGTTCAATCATACGATGTTTGCTGCTCTCTGGGAAGTATTTCTGTACGTAAAGCTTACCAACAGCCTCGCCCATGATACCCTGTACGAATGACAATGCACGCTTCCAACGTGGCTGCTGTTGCTTAACACCGTATGCAACCTTTGTGTATTCGAACTGACGATTGCTGAAATTGTCTGATAACATACCTGATGCGCTTGATATAACAGCAAGTTCCATGTATGCTTTCAATGACTCTAATGGGGCAGTAGTGATGATTTTCTCTACCTCATGTACTGGTTCTGGCTGACCAACATCCACCTTTCCACCATTGTTAGGATAACCATTGACTTTCAAAAGATAGTTCCAGTCAATTGCAGGATAGTCTTTTAACAGCTTTTCCCATGTCATTGGGTGGTAGTTAGCTTGTGGATCACGTGACTTAACCTGGTCATAGCTAACCTTTGCTATCTGGTTTTCGAGTGCCCACTCTGCTTCCATCTTCTTCTTTGCTTCGATAGGAGAGTTGCCAACCATCTTGAAGAAGTCGTTGTTCAGGCTCTTGTAAGCTGCGACAACAGCCTTCTGCTGCTCGTTAGGTTTGGTGTAATACTCTGGATCTAACCCTATTCCGCCTTGTGATACACCAATGATATAGCGGTCAGAATTCATCGCATCAACTGTCATTCCAAAGCCTACAGGGAAGGTGCCGTAGCCCTTTGCATCAAGATCATACATCAGTTTGATGAGTTCCTTACGGTTCTTGGCAGCACGAATCTTTGCCAATACAGGCTTGATTGGTGCGTATCCATCGCGATTACGGCGTGTACTATCCATATAAAGGTTATAGATAGAGGCAATCTTCTGTGCTACTGTGCCTTGCTTCTGTGGCTTCTTTGCATAGTCCTCTACCATCTCACGGATGCGTTTCTTGTTCAGTTCTTCCAAGTCAACGAATGCTCCGTTCATTGGATGTTCGGCATCTAATGGGTGAGTCTTCATCCAATTACCTGCTGCATACTCATAGAAATTCTCTCCAGGCTTCACTGAAAGGTCCATATTGTTCCTATCAATGCCTGATTTCAGACCCTGTGCCATAGCTGATGTGGCTATGAAAGAGGCCGCTAAGAATAGTGTTCTTGCTTTCATGTGTTTACTATTTATGTATTGAAATATTATGTTTTCTTCTGTTAACATACTCCGTATAATTTACAAAGATAGTCAAAATTGAGTAATTCTTTTTCCTTTAGATACTCTTTTTGGGTAAAAACTACATCTATGTGTTATACTTTTAAGTATTTTAACACATTGTTTTTGATTGAGTAATGATGTGTTTTGTCTTGCAGGTGGTATCTTTCTGACATAAAAAAGGCCATCAAAAAGCTAATCTTTGATGGTCTAAATCTTTTCTTTCAACTTCTGAAAGCGTTGCTGACAGTGCTGTTTATAATTGAATTTGAATAGATGTTTCTCTATCTTTCGTATGTTATAGACGAGTGAAAAGTAAATGTTGTCCCACGTTTTGGTTGGTCCATCTGTGTAAATAGAGCGTGGAATACGAACGAAATAGAGGTCGGCAATGGTGTCAAGGCTGAAAATTGCCGATGATTTCGCTTAAAAAGCCACACTTCTGAGTAGAAACGGTTGACTGAAATGATGTCTTTCTCAAAGTCGGGGAGCGTCTTTAAGTAGTCAGACTTTGCCCACCAGAAGCTGCCAGAGTACATTGTATAGTGTCGGGGAGGCCATCGATAACAGCTATATGTATCGAATCCATCGGTCAAAGCGTTGACTGCGACTTGCCATTTGTCGAAGATAAAGTACTCTAACATCTCTCTCCACGCATCAATCTTTTGTTTGAAGGATAGGAATTGTCTGTCGTTTGTAGTGAGAGACTGGTACGAAATCCCCTTGGTATGGAAGTAATAGATAAGGCATTCTTCCTGTTCTGAAAGCCGTTTGATAAACTCCAATGCTGGATATTCGTATCTTTTAGGGTCGGAAATGTTCGATATAATCTCGATTTTATCGCTGTTTATCAGTTGTTTTAGCTGCTCTACATCTGATGGTTTAGCGGCAATACAGCTTATATATAGTGTCTTTGTAGCTGCTAAGAGACCACTTTCCTTGAGATTATCTATCTGCTTTTTTACTAACGAAGACCATCCTGTGTCTAACATAACATGGTAAACTCCATAGATAGGAAGTGGAGTAGAGGGTGTATGTTCCCATTCTTTTAAGTCCTTACGTTTGTAAACGTGGAAGAGACTTGTCGTTATCCTTTTATATAAGTTGCTCATGTTTACTCCTCTTTCATGGAGGTTATCAGTCGATTAAACATCTCTTTTAACCCGTAATAGGGCTCCCAACCCAGTTGAATGATACGTTCTGCACTAAGACGAAGCTTTGTTGTTGGTGAATAACCTAAGCCTTCTTGTGGTTGTATTACTACTCTTGTTCTCTCTAGATTGAAGTTTTTTACAACGAATTCAGCCATGTCTCGGATGGAGATGTATGTCTTTTCATTCGCTACATTATACGCTTCACCATCCTTTCCACGCAACAAAACGTAAAGCATAGCAGTGATTGCATCCATCGTATAGCAATAACACCGACAGAGATCACCTGTTGTATGCAGGATGATGTCCTCATTATTGATAACACTTCGGGCAAATTGTGCAAAGACGCGGTTGTCTTTTTTGCTGACTCCTGCACCGAATGTCTGGGCTAACCGTGCTACTTTAACGGGTGTTCCGTACTCTTTTGCATAGTTATGACACAATGCTTCAGCTGCTCTCTTTGCTAATGGATAGCTGCTTCGGGCTGACATTGGGTTGAGATAGCCTTGCATATCTTCAGTAAGTGGGCAACTATCATCAGTTACAGTGCCATATACCTCTAAGGTTGATGCCAAGACAACAGACGTCAGGTTTGCTTTCTGAGCATATGAAAGGACGTTTTGCATTCCATAATATACCGTATTCATCGTTTCTACAGGCTTTTCTATGAAGTCTTTTGAAGCGGTAGGTGCAGCAAAATGGAATAGATAATCTGCTGAATTGGATGGTAAAAATGGTTCTGAAGAGGAGAAATCGCACTCATAATAGGTTATCTCTTTGCATTCTTCACCAAACATTGCAACAGCTTTCTGTGGGTCTCTTATAACGGCAATGACATGTAATTGAATTCCTTTCTCTCTGTATAAGGATAGCAGACAACGTACCATACAGGACCCTAATAGTCCTGTTGCACCTGTTATGACAATCTTCTTGCCCTCCAATTCTTTGCTTAATGCAAAGCTATTGACAAACGTTTTAATGTCTTCTTCTAATGTCTGATTATGTGTCATAGCTCTGTTGTGGTTCTTTATAGTCCAAATATCTGTTGATCTTCGTGGACTTTTACCATTGCACGGAGTACGAAAAAGTCGGTTGGTGTTGTGATTTTGATGTTCTCCATAGGCCCAATGATAGTCCCAAGTCTGTATCCATAATGGCTCATCATTGTACATGAATCGATGAAATCGTTCTTTTTTTCATCAATGGCACGCCTATGTGCCGTGAGAATATCTGATAGAAGGAAACTCTGTGGGGCGCGTGCTATCAGAGAATCTGCCCGTGATGGAATCTCTAAAGACCCATCATGCTGCTTCACAACAAGGGTCTCTGTGGCAGGAATACATGTGATGCAACTGCCAACTTCAGCCACTTTATTGATATTATCAGTGATGGTTTCTTCCGTGATGAGTGGTCGGACACCATCGTGAATGAGAACGGTTGTATCTTCAGAAGCAACATTCTTACTTTTAATATAAGCTTCTGCTGCACACAAACCATTATAGATGGATGCCTGACCAGACTCCCCTCCAGGTACAATCTTCACTACTTTGTTTATCTCAAACTTACGAAGTTGTTTCTCAAGGAACGGAATCCAGCTCTCAATACACGCAACAACGATAGCGTCTATACCAGGATGATTGTCGAATAATTCCAACGTATAGATGATAATCGGCTTCCCATTGAGGTCGAGAAACTGCTTTGGGCGTGACTTAGTGTGCATCCTAAGCCCAGAGCCTCCTGCAAATATTACTGCAATATTCATTTTCTTACGAAGTTAAAAGGGGTAAAGAAGTTATGTGAAGTTAAGAGATGTCTGGTTATTAACAAGTAGTTTAAACCTTATTTGAATATCACATCCACCTTATGACGGTCTCTTTTATCCTTTGGTGGTAGGTCCATGTAATTGCCATAAGCAATGCGACAGAGCTCGTCAGGGTCTGCCGGACCTTCGAAAGTGTACCCTTCAAAGACGAGATCTTTGTGTGGAATCATGCATCGACGAGGGTTTTGCTCATAGAACCATGCGCCATAAGAGTGCATGTAAAGGTCTGGATTACCAAATATTCTACCAATCCATCGGAAACTTGGAAAGACTATATGGTGCAGGAATTTATAACTAATCTGTGCCAATATAGGGTGTCGACCGGCAAACTTCAGGTTGACATTAACAGAGAGTTTAGCAGCAAGATGCTGCAACCATGGAATCATATAACCTTCATAAGGGAAGATATCAATGTGTAATCCTCTGTATTTTTGTGCCTCATGTACATGTCGATTCTCACTGTTGTTGGCTTCATGACTGCGGTTTTCACTCTTTAAATCGCGCAAGCAAGCCCACTCTTTGTAAAAGCCAGGGTCTGTATCATTGTCTTGCAGAACATATTGAGGGTGTGGATGTGCCTTCATATAGTCACAAAGTCGTTTGAAATCCTTTTGACTAACGACCATGTCTATATCATCATCCCATGGGATGAAGCCCCCATGACGCAGTGCTCCCAGTACGTTTCCACCGTCAAGACGGCATGGAACACCAATCTTTTTTGCTGTCTCTTGCAAATAGATAGCCATATCAAGCAGTCGGAGTTGTGCACGTCTTAGCACAGATCCGTCTGGATTATAATCGTTCCGAAGTGTCTCTTGGGTCTCTCCCGTATTGAAAGTCTCTATCATTCTTTGCTGTTATAGATGTTGCAAAGATAATAAAACTTTATGATTTCCCTTGTTCTTATTACTAATTAAATATGTGGAAGACTACACATGACGCCTGCGTCAGGCTTAGTAATGGTGTTAATGCTTATGATAAATGCTCATTCCATGTTGATATTCTCGAAACCAAGATCTTGTGCAAAGGTGGGAAAAGAACCATGAATAGGAGTATTATAAAGTAGGATTCCCTCATGTTTATGTGTGAAATAATATGGTGTTTATTATATTATAGTCTATAATACAATAATAAATAGTTTATTATCTGATGCCCTAATAGAATGTAAACTGTACCGAAGTGCGTTATTATATGACAGTTTCAAAGCTATATATCTTTCCTTTATTAATAAGAATCTCCTACTCGTTTAACGCTAATTAGCATATAGTCTTGATAATTATGGCTATAAATTTCCTGGTTATATATATGTCTTCTTGTTTTATACCAAGCTGAGTGAGGCTTGGAATAGTTGTTTCCTCCATCTTCAACATCCCTCTATTTGAATATAAAGATGCATGGGATTTCCTTTTCTTTGTGTGAAGTTCTTCCTTGATAGAGGTGACTTCTATCCATGATTGATTCAGAGTTAGCCTCAAGTATATTTCTATATGAGCGTGAGAATTTACTTTACAAAGTGGAATGGGGTGTAAATTGAAATATAATCTTTTCTGTGTTGTTCTTGGCTTTGTAACATTTTGCTAATCAATAGGTTATGAATAGGCTTTTAAAAGGTGCCCTTTTACCATCTAAAAGATGCCCTTTTACACTTCAAAAGGGCACCTTTTATAATGCAAAAGGGCGTCTTTTACATTGCAAAAGAGCATCTATTATTTTGCTGTTGTGAATACTTTTTACAAAAGACTGGTGTGTCTTACAAGTGATAGTAGGATGTAAGACAATAGAATCATGTCTTTCTCTGTTAAGGTTTAGGCTTATAAGCATGAAAAAAGGCGGCTGGAAACTCATCCAACCGCCTTAGAATACTGTTTCTTATGAATTAAAATATTTCTGAACTCGGGCAAACATTAGTTCGTAATGTGACTTTATAGCCGGCGAACGTGTTGTGGTGATACGCTCTTTAAGTAGCTTTTGTAACTTAAGTGCATAGTGGAAGATATATTCCGATGTACGGTCTATTGTTTCCATCCACATGGTATCAGGTTCTCCGTAACCTGTTCCGAAACCGAGGAAAGCCACATCTTTTTTGTCGTCACGTAGACTGCGTACCTTTCCAATCTGCTTTATTTCGTTGACATTTGTAGAGAGTCGGTCCACATATATACGTTGCATGGCAAGGTCATCATCGTCAAGTGACTCATTGCCAGTCATTGTTTTGCCCCACACATTATTATATATGTCCTCGTTATATTCCAATGGTGAATAAGAAGTGGAGTCTGCATAATAGCTCAATGCTAGGCGAGCAGTGGCAGAGAGTGCCATCTCCTGTATGCCACTAGCCAGTGTCTTATAGGGATGAGAGTTCACTTGTGGGAGTCGATCCTCAATACTTGCTATGCCGCGATGGCCAAATTTATGTGCTTCTTGCAGTAACCACAAAGCTGCTTCACGTTGTTTCTCTTTAGAGACAACTTGATAACGTGGCAGACCAGAGGACTCTGTCGTCTGGAAAAGCTTGATTCCACCAATCACAGCATACACATTACGTGCATAACCGTAAGCTTGTGACACCATCTGACGATAGAGTTTTGCTTTGCGAACACCATCTGCACCATCAGGAATCCACTCGTCAAAGTGGTGAAGTATGTACTCTAAGTTCTTAAGCCCGTATGTACTCGACTTCACAGCATCATCACCCAGATCCTCTTCTATGGCTGTTGGGTCATAACGATAGCGTGACTGTTGCAGCCCATATCGATACATGGGGTCATTTTCATGTGCTGCAACCATTGCCTGTAGTGGCTTTATATCGTCACGGAAGCCTTTTGAACGAGGGAAAACACGGTATCCCCAGTCGATAGCATACTCATCATACACACCTAAGAACGGTGGAGTGAGTGATACTCCCTTGTCTGTTGGCTGTGCAACATAGTTGAAACGGGCATAATCCATGATGGATGCCGTTGTTCCATACTTATGTGTGAAGTCTACAGAACGCAGAGAGTCGGTCGGAATGGCTGCAGATGCAGCCATGTTATGCATCAAACCGAGGGTGTGTCCTACCTCATGTGCTACGATATATTCCAATGTTGCCGCAACAATACTGTCGGGCATGTCCAGTGTTCTGGCAGCTGGATCAAGCTGTGAAGTCTGTATAAAACGCCAGCTATTGATAACGTTTATAACGTCATTATAGACCAAAACGGTAGCCGTAATAATCTCACCTGTACGTGGATCGACCCATGATGGACCCATAGCATTCTCTGTTGCTGTAGGCAAGTAACGGATACAAGAGTATTTAAAGTTGTCTGGATCGAAGTTAGGATCATCCGTTGGGAAGTCCTTAACTTGCATAACATCTTTGAAACCGATGCGTTCGAAAGCTCTGTTCCAGCGTAGAACGGAATTCTTAATGGCCTTCTTCCACAGTGCAGGGAAGTTATTATCAATATAATAAACAATCGGTTTCACTGGCTCGGTCAGCTTTCCTGCAAAGTAAGCTGCCGTGTCCTTAGGTTCAACACGCCATCGGTTGATGAAGCTTGCATGCTCAATCAGTCCGTCATTGACAACAGACTTCGGTGTGAGGAAGTATCCAATGCGTATGTCACTCAGACGTGGTGTCATCTTTTCATTAGGCAATAACGCCAAAGTAAACTCTACACCGATGGATACAGGTTGGTTACTGATAGCCACATTGCCGCTGTTTCCTGACATGTTAGCAACGTAGTTACGTTCCATTTTGATGCAGGCATTGTTCTCAAATGACTTCAAAGCAGTCACTTTTATCCATTCTGGCTTCAGTTCAGCATCCACTCTGTATGGGCCAGCTATCTTTGTTATGACAGGGAAATACTTACTTTCTCTTAGGAAAAAGGATGAAGCATCGAAAAGAATACCCCCCGTTTTCTTGTTTCTTGCTTTGATAGGGAAAGCATAAAGGTCAAGATCCCGATAGTTGGTTGCTTCAGCCTGGTTGACTTTGGTGATGGAAGTGCATCCAATAGTTCGGAATTAACCGCCTGCATGACAATGGAACTGTCCTTCTCTACAAAGCGTATGTGTGTTACAGAACCAGCACGTGTGCCCAATTCTGCGAACTGTGGGCTGGAAACAGATGATACTGTTGCACCGATAAGCATATCACGTCCGATAGATGATGGTGGCAGTTCAACAAGCAGTTTCTCACCTGTTCTGTAGAGAGAGACGAATGGTCCTCTTGCTGAATCAGTCTTTTCCTCAGTCAGGATACGCTCATAGGCATCCTTCTTTACCGTCTCAGTGGTAGCCTTTGTGTTCTTTTTCTTCTTCTTAAAGAACGGGAAAGCCTGTGCAGACATTGACAGACTCAAGAAGCCCAGAGCGATAACAGTTACGTGAACTGATCTCATTGATAATACAGATGCTTTCCTCATTGCTTCACCTCCATTGTCTTATTGAGTTTGAAGAGTAACATTTCGTAGTGTGTTCGTGCTGCTATTGGGAGATTATTCTTCAGACATTTCTCCAATGCAGGCTTTAGTTTCTGCAAGCAATTATAGAAGTAGAGCTCAGAGTTGTCGGCAAGTGTGATGTCAACAGCTGGCACAAGACTCTGTGAAGGGTCTCCAAATCCTGGTGTAGCACCGATGTCTTCATTGTTTTTCAATGCTGCTCCTGATGATGAACCACCTGCTGCGCCACCATTACCTGTAGCCTTTGAGACAGCATTCTGCGCATAGTTCATGAATGTTCGCTGCATAATACGCTCTCCTTGGGATGGTGCACGCATCTGAATGACACTGTTGAAGATAGCATTATACATATCATCAAAGTATTCTTTCTGTGTATAACTGTTTGGATTCAGGTAAGATGTCACTGCAACACGTAAGCGTGCAGCAAGTAAGTCGTACCCCATGAACTCCAAAGTCTGGTCATAATAACTAACAGACAAGAAGCCTTTGCGCTCGTAGTTGCGGTTAGCATACTTGCTAATGCTCATTGCTTGCTGCAGACTCCATAGGAAAGAGCGGCGCTGAAGATCCTTTGGTACGACCTGATACTGTGGTACTCCAGAAGAAATCTTCATATTATTGATGTACATACCACCAACATTGCTTAGCACTTGTTTGAATGCTGCATAACGGTTCTGTGCTATCTGTAGGTAGAGCTTATCTTTGATACGTGTGTCTTCGTCGTTCTTTATCCACTTAGAAAGGTTGCTTTCAACAATAGAATAGTTCTTGTTGGCAAGTTCAGCTGTGGCAATCATGTCGTTACCAAGCGCTCCTGCTTGTACCCGAGGGTCCCATTTTCCGTTGCGTTCAGCGTAATAACGAAGACGAGGATTCATCACTTTATTGTCGACAAAAGCCTCAAGTGTGTTCTTCTCTTCATTGATTGACACATTATCTGTATCAAAATAACGGTAGTTCCAGTTGATGGTGAAGTAGTCATACATACCCAATCCCGTTGGTGTTAGGCGTACACCTCGGTCAGAAGGTTGTGCAACATAATTATAATGTACGTCATCCATGACAGAAGGAGCAAGCCCCATAGTTGTCGTGAAGCGTGCATTACGTAAAGAATCAGTAGGATAAGTGAATGAAGCACCAAGGTTATTCTGTAGTCCAAGCATACTTCCTGTCTCTTTCATGACCAACATCTTCAGTCCTTCTGCAAACTTCTCGGCTGACAGACGATTGCTTCGAACAGAAGGATCAACGGCTCCTGTCTCAATAAAACGCCACTTATGCAGCAGTCGTTCTACGTCAGAATAGATGAACATAGAGGCATTCATGATCTCACCAGTATTGGGATTGACATGGATATTACTTGTTGGTTCTGATGAAGAGCCGCTTGGTATGTAGCGAATGCAGGAATATTGAATGTTATCTGGGTCGAAATCAGATTGCTTCTGAGGGAAGTCTACTACTTCAATTGCGTTTCTGAAGCCAATCTTCTCAAAGGCTTTGTTCCATTCAAGGATACCTTCACGGATTGGTTTCTTCCATGATTCAGGGAAAGTATTATCTATATAGAAACGAATTGGACTGACAGGTGTGGTTAGTTTTCCCTTTGCATAAGCCTTTTTATCACTTGGAATAAGGTTCCAACGGTGAGAGAAGAAGATGCGTTTGGTACTTCCTCCCTCTTTAGGAATACCTAAACGGACAGAATAATCAACACCTATGCGAGAGTCCATGATGCGTGGTCGCATTGCTGACTCTGGTAAAAGTGTTACGCTATAACATACTCCTACTGTCGTAGGGCGCTCTCCTCCGATAGGCATAGACATCAAAGAGGTTGATATTCCATAAGTGAAATCGTTGTTAATAGCAAGGTTTGTTTCGAAACTCTTTATGCCACGAATGAAAGAAAGTTCTGACTTTGGAGTCGCTTTTATGCTATAATTACCGTTTCGTGTTGGCATTACGGGTATCAGACTTGTTGGTTTACCAACGAGAGAGGTGACATCAAAGACCACAGCAGTACTGTCATTGTTGTATGCTAAGATGTTAAATCCTTGCCAAATACCGTCACGGTAGTTCTGTGATAACGCCCCTTCAAGGTCTTTTGATGGTGCATTGTCTTGGAAAAGAACGTTATTAGGTGTCTTCATTACGACAGAACTGTCTTGGATATCAAAGTAAAACAGTACAGGATTGGAGCTTGTAGACCCTACTGTGACTGTTGTTGGATCGGTTGTAGAGGTTATTCTCCCTCCAAGTAACATCTGTTTCTTGAGCAATGTACGTGGAAGCTCGAAATAAATCTTATTGTCCAGCTTGTAAACTGTGATGAATTTACTACGTGCAGTCTCCACCTTCTTGTCCTTAAAGAGCCTGTCATACATCGTCTCTTTCTTAGGTTTCGACTTCGATTTGTCGTCATCAGCCTTTACAACTGTACTTTGCAATGCAAGGAGAAGCAGTAATGCTCCTCCTATTGTTGATTTCTTAAACGAGAAATTCATTCCTATCATTTGTGTGTTTATTTGTTTCTGTATAGTGCTTTCACAATCTTCTTTGTGATATGTTGCTTCGACCAACGCAGTGCATTGGTCTGTGTATCGTAGCAATAAAGACTTCCTTGCATAGCATTTGAGGAATCATTCGTTGCTATATAGATGAGATTGTCATCGTCAGAGAAGACCATATCAACAATATTTTCCGTACTATTACCTACCGAGAACAGTGGAGCTGTAGGGAAAGTACCGTTTGCAAGGACATTATGAGCATAGACATTGTTACCATTTGTGTAGTAAACTATGTTCTTACTACGTGCAGATCGCACGATAGCCCCATTGCTTATACCTGTTGAAGCAGGCATAGCAATACGGTAAATAACGTTTGATGCGATGCGTTTAGTGGCATCTGATGAGAAATATCCTGGAAGAATATATGTGAAATAGTATGTTCCAGTACTCTTCTGACAAGTGATAAGCGCCATATTACGCTGTTTATTTACGCTACCCATACCCACTAAGGTGTCACCAGTGAAGGTTCCTTTCAGAATTTCAGCTGGTACTGAAGAGTTCTCGATAGCCATTGCCAGCAGTGAACCATGTGCATTGTCGAAGTAAGCATCACCATGTGCATAGAAAAGATCATCCCTCCACCATGGCGTCATGTAGTTAGATAGTGTTACAGAACCATTAACTGCATTGGTAAAACGTGATGTCTGTGAGAAGATAGTGGTTGAATTCAGCGCTACAGAGTATAGGTTATCGGTTGTAATAACCATTGTCTTGGGTGTACTATTGTCTGAACTAGCCTCTAATTGTGTTACTTTTTCTCCTACAGCAGTCTTGAACAGAGATACCATTTCATATCCATCAAGCTGATAAAGCGTTGAAGGATTGCCTGCAGCTATGAGCAGAACGTCTTGTTTCTGACTGCCTATAGTCTTGTTCCATGTCATAGAACATGGTTCGCCAAAGGTGATATTGGGATTGTTTTCAGCCAGAATATCTAAGTGGAAGCTCTTTTGGGTATCTTCAGTCGGTACGTATGACAAAATAGCATGGCTGTTATCATCAGCCAAAAGATAGATACCTTTTGTGTAAGCGTACTCAACGTTTACCTTGAACTCATATATCTTGATGTTCTCTCCGTTGCTGATGCGCAAGCGAGCAGTGTACTCTCCAGAGCTTTTACATGGATAAACAAGCTTCGTATCGTTCGATATTAACTTGTGGTTTACCTCCCATTCGTACTTCAGAGGTTGCTGACCATTGCTCTGTAACACCGTAGGATTAATCTTCAGTGTGTCACCTTGGTTGAGCGTATATATACTGTTTAAGGGTGTCTGAAGGCTTATTTCAGAAACCGTATTGCCGCCAGTTGTTGAGTCATCCTTGATACAGGACGAGAATAACAAGGCTGATACAGCAAGGAGATATAAATATTTCTTTATCATGATCATATCTTTTCTTGTTCAAGTTTATGGTCTTGTTGACTTTTAAAAGTATTGGTCTCGTTTTGTGCTCATGCTTAGCACGTCATGTGCGGGGCGTCATCTCCATTGGTGCGGATGCCCCGCACGGGTGGTGTTCATGCTTAGCACCATTTGTTCTGGTTGCCCCTTAGCTATTTGTTCAGTGCTTCTTTATACACGAAAGATAGTGTAGAACGATGTCAAACAGCAATCCGAAACCTTCAATATACGGATGAATGTATCTATTCTGGGTGTGCTCTGAAGTAAGCTACCACCTTTTGTATGTTCCTGTAAAGCTCAGTCCAACTTCTGTTGTTTCGTATTGCCTTTACTAATTTATTGGCATCTGAGTCATAGAAGGATAATAACATTCTGTATTTTGCAGGTGTATAAGCAGGTAATCCCATAGAACTTAGCAATGGCATATCCCACCAATCTGGTTTCTCAAGAACGTTATTGAATGCGATAATCCTCTTTGTTTTGTCTGGGAAGCGTGTTCCTAAGTCATCAGTAGGCTTGAGAAGGAGTATCAATCTAATGTTGTCGTTCTGTGTCTCACTGAGGTTTTGACGCATCAATACTACTGGGAAAGATGCCGTGAGACTGTCTGCTGGTACAGTAAGAATACTGTCAAGTGCAACAAAGTGTACACCAGCCTTTGCAGAACTACTTGGGTCAACAACCACTTTGAAGTGCTGTGGCTGTGATTTCTTCACACCAGCAATCTTCACTTTGACGTTTACCGTGTCGGTTGTAACACTGGTTGGCTGCGTTCCGAATGAATAGTTATATAGTGTGTCAGTGGTATTCTTGAGGTCAAAGTACACTTGATTTCCTCCTTCAAAATACCCTTCCTTTGAATATTCTCCGTCATAGTCAATGCCCGAACAAGCCTGACCAACCAGGGCTATCAGCCCTATTGCGAAGAATCTTATCATCATATTCTTTCTTGATTTATTCATAATGATATCCTTTAGACGTCTGTTTCTTATTTGTCTTGATGTTTAGTTCTGAAGTTTATATACTTTTTCGTCACCGTATTCGTTCTCTCTGTCAGGCCATGGGAGTTTGAATATCGCATCAGAAGGCTGATAAGTGTCGATATTTCTAAAGTCAGTGAAGCTACGGTTGTAATGCTTCAAGGCATAGAACGTTTGTCCCATACCAGGGAATTCACGCATACGTTCACGCATCATCTCCTGTTCAAAGAGCTCACGTGTTGCTACATTTGCAGCATCAACATTACCTAATCCTCTGCTCTTTCTTACCTGATTGAGGAGATTTATTGCTTCAGTCTTGTCCGTATCATAAAGACTTTCACTCAGAATGTAGTACATTTCTGGCAAACTAATCAATACGAAACCTTTTAATACACCTCTTGTTGCTTCGGCATCGTTCTGAATCAGACGGATAAAGCTGAAGCTTGAAGATGCTCCAGATGCGTTTTCTCTGTAGAAAGCATTGTAACGCAAGTCGGAACTGAGCGCTGTGAAGCGATCGGTCTCATAGAGACTACGCGTGTCTCGACGCCCTTCGGTAAAGTTTCCTTGCCCCGTTGAACGGAGGAACGTTGTACGAATAGAGGTTGAACGGTCGGCTGCATAGACACCGAAAATCATCTCTTTGCTTGCTGGAAAGCGCATAACAGAGTCAATCGTTGTGCTGGTATTCAGCTTGAAGTTCTGTGTTGCATTGATGACTTCACGTGCATTCTGTGCCGCTTCGGTGTATTTTCCCATCGCATAATACACACGTGCTTTAGTTGCTTTAACGGCATATTTGTTGAAAAGAATTACACGTCCTTTGTGATAATCACGCTGGAAAGTATTGTCATATGTCACATCATTGTCATCTGATAACAGGGAATCTGCTTTGTTCAAGTCCCTTAAAATGAGCGTGAATGTGTCATATAGATTGTAGCGTTGACGGTTCTTTAGATTGAAATCAAAAGAGTATGGCAAGCCAAGAGTGTTATCATTGCTGCGTCTATAGTCTATACAATAAAGGCGAGCAAGGTCGAAATGCATGAAAGCACGCAGTCCATAGGCCTCACCTTTTATGAGTTTCCGTTCCTGTGCAGCCTCACTGATCCCGTCAATGTGTGCTATGATGTTATTAACATTAGCTATGTTATTGTACATATTGCTCCAAACAGCATCTGTTATCAGGCGTGCTTGTTGGTTAGTGTACTGATATCTATTAAGATAATAGCTCACATCTTGTGGGTTGTCATAGCCAAATTGCTGGCCTAACTTATCGACAAGTCCCCATGAAAGGTTCTCCCCATAAAGGTTCGAAGTGGCTAATTTGCCATAAACACCAAACATAGCATCCTCGAAACCCGTGATGTCCTCGAGCATTTCACCCTCTGTTAACTGTCCTTTTGGCTGTACATCCAGGAAGTCATTGCAGGATGTAAGCAGTGTAAAGGCTATGGATATTCCTATGTATTTTGCTATTTTATTCATTGTTATGCTGTTTATTTTAGAGTGAGAAACGTAATGAGAACTCGAAACTTCTATCGTATGGATAGTTCAAACCGCGCTCTCTCTTTGCTGTTGAGAGGTAGAAGAGGTCGTTGGTAAGAAGCTCTAAGAACATACGTTTCAGTCCATATTTCTGTAACCAAGTAGTTGGTACCTCATAAGAGAAGGACAAACTGGTCATACGTAGGTAGTTATTCTTCTGTACAAAACGTGATGTCTGATACGGAGTAGCGGTATCGTCAATACGTTTATACTTAGCTTCAGTGCCTGGAGTCTTCCATCTGTCGTTTAATACACGCTCATCAGCATTGTATTTTGGGTTTGCTCCTTCAACCTTTGTTGCCAAAGTCTCATTGTAAAGGGCTCCACCGAAAGAGTATTGGAAGGAACAACTAAACGCAAAACGCTTGTAAGTAAGGTATGAATTGATAGCACCAATACCTATAGGGTTGGTATCTCCGAAGATAACTTTATCATTTGGATCATACACAAAGGTGTAGCTACCATCGCGTTTGATGAATATTTCCTGACCTGTTACAGGGTCAATACCAGCTGAAGGTACAACCTTCAGAGCTGTCAATGACTGTCCTTCTTCGTATACAGGGAGTGGAGCTACACCACTTTTAGCCTGGTTTTGCTCGTTCTGTTCGCGCAAAGCGTTACTGATCTTCTTGATCTTATTCTTGTTATATGCATATGTAAAACCAAGTGACCATTGCCAGTCTTTGTTTTGAATAGGGAAGGTACGCAGGCGAAGTTCAAAGCCTGTGTTCTGTACTTCACCTATGTTTTCACGTGAAGTAGTCACACCTACAGATGGCGCTTTGGTGATATCGAGGAGTAGGTTGTCTGTATTCTTGATGTAATAATCAGCTGATAAGTCGATACGACCATGGAAAGCTGTGAAGTCAATACCGATATCTGTACTCAAAGTACGCTCCCATTTCAAGTCTGGATTACCAATAGTAATAGGTGTGGCACCTGTTCCTTTACCATAGAAGTAAGCACTGTTGTAACTGTAAGTGGTGAGTGCTTGGTATGGATTGAAGTTGATATTACCTAAATAACCAATGCTTGCACGGAGCTTCAAGAGCTGAACCTGTGAGCCATTCATGAACTTTTCATTGTGGATATTCCATCCTCCACCAACGCTCCAGAATGGTGCGAAGCGTTTATTCTTACCGAAACGTGATGAACCTTCATAACGATAGATGAGGTCAAGGAAGTATTTGTTATCCCAAATGGTATTGGTATTAACAAAGAAACCAACTCCTCTGGTCTCTGTATCAGAACCACTTGGATGTGTACCAGCGTCATATGATGTTGCAAAAGCTGGGTGTCCGAGCTTGTCAGAGTAGAAACCAACAGAGCGATAACCTGCTACATCCGTTGAAGTTGACTCCATACTACTACCTCCCATAGCTGTAAGGAAGAGCTTCTTAAAGAAGTAATTATTGTATGAAAGCATCAGTTTCCCCTGCAATGTAGTGACATTTGTCCAGTTATCTGACAGTGATCCACGCTGGTCAGCAGCCTTATTACTGATCTCGTAGTAAGAGAATGGAGATGTAAATATTCGTCTGTCTTGCTTACTACGGTCAATGGTAAAGTCACCATCCAGACGTATCTTGTCACCGAACCACAACTGAAGTGATGTTGTATTCAGGAAGTCTAAGGTGTTAGTCTTGTTATAACTGCCGAGTGATGCATCGTAGAGTGGGTTCGCAATGTCGTGATAAAGTGAAGAACGCAACTTTCCATCAGCATCATATGGGTTCTCATATGGGTTCATTTTCACCCAGTCGGAGAAGTCACCATAGGGTGATTCGTTGTTTGTAACGGATGTGATCGTTGAACTGTTGGATACAAAGAACTTACCAGAAACATTGTAAGACAAACGGAAGTTGGTTGATAAACGAGTGCGATCGGAGCCTTTCATGACACCGGAATCCTTACCGTAACGTACGCCAAGGTTGTATTTGGCACGCTCATCACCACCATCAATACTCAAACTGTGCGACTGTGAGAAGGCATTGCGTAGTGGTTTTGCCAACCAATCGGTCTCAACACCGCTCTGAATGTTATTATATATGCGTGCATAATCCAAATCATATTTATACTGCCGAGTTGGATCTGAGTCGGTAAACAGACCTGCTAACCGCTCATACTCAAGTTTCTGGCGTGCATTCAATAGATGGTAATCGTGTAAGTCAGGTGTTGACAGGCGGACTGTACCACTGTAGTTGAGTTTCAACTTACCACCTTTCAGGGTCTTTGTTGTAATAACAATAACACCGGCTGATGCTTTTGCACCATAGAGAGCAGATGCTGATGCATCCTTAAGGACGGTAACTGTCTCAATATCATTCATGTCCATATCGGCAACATACTCTGGTGTGACCTGCGCACCGTCAACGACATAAACAGGAGTGTTGGCTTGTCCTTCGAATGTTGCACGTCCACGGATGTTGATTTCTGCTACCTTGTTAGGGTCGGAACCTTTGAGGTTGTCATCTGCAATGACCATACCTGGGACGAAATTTGCAATGCTTTGCAACACATTCTTCGTTCCGACGTTCATTAATTGGTCACGTGTAACAGAAACCTGTGAGCCTGTAAACGAGTTTTTATTTTTGGTTTGATAACCCGTTACAACCACTTCCTGCATCTCTTTTGTGTCCTCGTGCATAGTGAAGTTGGCTGCAGAACCGTTCTTTACAGTCCTCGTAATGGTCTTATAACCAATATATGACACTGTCAACCGTGCCTCTTTTAAGTCGGTTTGTGCCTGATATTCACCGTTTATGTCTGTTGTGTACCCTCCGTTAACACCATCTATTCGGATGATAGCACCGATGATAGGGTCACCGTTTGCATCAGTTACCTGCCCGTAAATACCTTTCTTACGCTGTACAGGTTCTTTTTTTGCAAATGTCAGTGTGTTGCCATCAACTGTATAGGTAAATGGTAACTGGTTTGATAAGCTTATTAACAAACTTGAAACAGACTGATTGCTCACGTCAAGGGTCACACCTGTAAGTGTTTTTACGTCCTCATCGGCAAATTTAACATTTAGTCCTGTCTGTTTTGCAACCTCATTTGCAAATGTTTCTACTGTTGCATCGCGCATTGAGAGTGTAACCTTTGCCCCGTTAAGCTCTTGAGCTGATGTGGGAAGGCAGAATGGACCAAAGCATAATAGGCTCAAGATAAGAGCACAAATCATGCGTTGGAGAAAAGTAGTCTTCTGCATCTTTCTCTTATTTTTGGATTGTTATTTGAAGCAATATGTATAGCCCCTGATGATAATATAATCTTTTTAACCTGATTACTATTGATGAAAAAAGAGGGTGGTCGTCCTCAATATTAATAAAACTAATATCTATGAATTGATAATTTCGTCTTAAAAAACGACTGCAAATATATAAAAAAAAAGGGAATTTCAGCTTCTTTTTATATAAATTTGAATAATTTTCATATATATCTTGCTCTGTTTTGATTCTTCTTCAACATCCTGTACTGGATGCTTTTTTTGTTATTATTATCTTGATACTTGTGTCTTTCACTATTTTAAAATAATGTGTTACCTTTTGAAATGTATTTACAGAAAAAGTATTTGATAGTGTATTGAAAGTTGATTGGATGTAGATTAAAGTGACTTTGTAAACTGTTGATTTATAGAAGGTTATAAAGAGGCTGGTAGAAGACGCCCTTTTGCATTGCAAAAGGTGCCCTTTTGAGGTGCAAAAGGGCATCTTTTACTCATCAAAAGGGCACCTTTTACAACGCAAAAGAGCACCTATTGTTTTTCAGTATACGAATTTCTATTACATTGTGTCCTGATGATCCTATTTTGGTTCTTTATGTTTGTTGATGTGAACGGTCGTCAGACTGTAATCATTGATTCGGTGATGAAAAACGAGAAAGCTTCATCTTCAATTCATCTCTTTGCTATTTGCCCATATCAGAATAAAGCGTTATTTTTGCAAACCAATGCTTTTTATTCAAGAAGATATTATATATATAAAGGTGTGGAAAAGGAAACTCTAAAGGAGAAAACTGCCAAAGGACTGTTTTGGGGGGCACTGAATAATGGTACAATGCAGCTCCTGAATATCATAATCGGTGTTTTTCTGGCGCGTCTGTTGTCGCCATCCGATTATGGATTAGTGGGGATGTTGGCCGTATTCACTGCTGTTGCTGGTGCTTTACAAGAGAGTGGCTTTACCTCAGCATTGGCAAATATGGATCATCCTACGGGTAAAGATTACAATGCTGTCTTCTGGTTTAGTACCCTTATGAGCTGGGTCTCCTATCTTGTGTTGTTCTTTTGTGCTCCGTTAATAGCAGCGTTTTTTCATCATGAAGAACTTATAGGGCTGTCACGTTTTATCTTTGTATCCTTACTTTTCTCTGCTATCGGAACTGCGCCTACAGCATATTTGTTTAAGAACATGATGGTTCGAGAGACTACGTTGTTACGAGTTTCTTCGCTTGTGGTGTCTGGGGTAGTAGGAATAGTGTTAGCTTTTCGTGGTTATGCATATTGGAGTCTGGCTTGGCAACAGGTAATTTACATTACGTTGACAAGCTTTGGGCGTTTCTTTCTGATTCCTTGGCGACCATCTTTCCATATTGATTTTACGCCGATTCGGCATATGTTTTCCTTTAGTTATAAGATTCTTATAACGACAGTGGTCAATACGATAAGTCAGAATGTACTCACATTTATCTTCGGCAGACTCTATTCTGCAAAGGCTGTAGGCAACTTCTCACAGGCTTTTAAGTGGGATACGATGGCAAGTACCTTTGTTTCAGGAACCATTTCACAGGTTGCACAACCTGTTTTGGTGGAGGTTAACGGGGATGCTGAGCGTCAAGTGAATGTCTTTCGTAAGATGTTACGCTTCACAGCTTTCCTTGCTTTCCCCGCAATGTTTGGCCTTGCAATGATCTCACATGAGTTTATTCTACTGTTGATATCCGATAAATGGGCAGAGAGTGTCCCTCTGTTGCGTATACTTTGCATCAGTGGTGCCTTCTTACCATTCTATACAATGTATCAAAACCTTATCATTAGTCGTGGAAAGTCAGTTATTTATATGTGGTGTACGATAGCTTTGATTGTTGCACAAATTGTGTTTGTCATTCTTTGTTATCGTGAAGGAATCGTGTTTATGGTCAGTATCTATACGCTTGTCACAGTTCTTTGGCTCTTTGTATGGCAGTATTTTGCGGGGAAAGAGATAGGTCTACGATTGTTTGATGTCATGAAAGACATCTGTCCTTATCTCTTTGTTTCAGCTGCAGTGATGCTTGTTACTTACTTCTCAACGGTCTTTATCAGTAATCTTGTGCTGCTATTAGTTGCACGTGTCTTGCTTGCTGGTATTCTTTATTTCGCTATTATGAAGTTATCTGGGTCACAAATGCTGAAGGAATGTCTTGCTTATTTGCATCGACGTAGAGCATGATGATACATATACAGTTGCATGACGGGATAGAGCCATGCACGAATCATCTTTATGAAGCTACCACCTGAGGTCTGAAACAACCTTTGGTGGTTTTTTGTTAGTAGGTATTGTAGTCTTAAGAAAGCCCATAATCCTTTCTTCGTTTCAAGTTTCATAATAGCTTTTGCTTCGATGAAATCGTGATAATTGGTTGTTATTCCTTCCATGAGAGCTAACTTTCCTTTGTAAATAGGAAGGGCTATGCTTCGCGCTTGGTGGTAGTGGCGTAGTCCCCATAGCAATTCATACAATCCATTCTGCCATGAAGGCAGACTCCGACTGTAGTCATTGTAAGTCGTAGCATCGGCATGTCGCCGGAAATTCACCAATACTTTGTTGCAGAAAGCTATACTATCGTGGCTTGCAGCGAGTATGCTGAGGGCTGCATCATAGAGAGATACGTTGAAGAAAGGATGTGTTACGGGTGGCATCATACGCAATAGTTCTCGGCGGAAGAGCATGGTATGCCCTGGAAGACCGAGGAACATCATACGGAAAATGCTTACGTTACGCGGTCTGTTATCGAAGTATGCGAAGGAACCATCAGTGGAAAACGGTCGTGTAAGCCCACTACAGAGGAGCTTATTACCAATAGTCGTCATCTGATTGGCTATCTTATCAACCTCCCAGATGTCATCTTGATCGGCAATAGCAATGAAATCACCCGTCGTTCGATGCATGGCTGAGAGGAAATTGGCGTTGACTCCGTGTGTTCCTTCATTGTGATAGATGTGTATGAGAGGATATTTTTCTTCGTATTCTTCCAATATTTGCCATGTGTTATCAGTCGATCCGTCATCCTGAATGATGATTTCGTGCAGTGGATAGGTCTGTGCTAAGATTGAATCAAGCTGCTCCTGCAGATATTTAGCACCATTATAAGTGCATAAGACGATGGAAACGGGCTTTTTTTCGGTCATAATTAGTGAAGGGATAAGAGGGTTAGAGCAGTGTTATAGCTAATAAGATAAAGTGTAAGGGCACTGATTAAGGTTACTAAACAGATTCTTTTCTTTCCCTTGGTAGTACTTATTAGGTACGCAGAACTTATCGGAATGACATATGCCCAATGGGCAGTCATGATGTAGATTTCGTTGATTCCGAAACCTAATCCTAAGTGAAGTAGTATGTCAATGGCAAAGAATGAGAATGCAAGCCATAGGAATTTACTCCGCTTTCCAGCCCATAAGCCCATAATAAAGAGAAGGATAATAATGCCTTCTATAATATAATTGATAGCATAACTGTATCTTACGATGACTGGACGATCACGCATCACATCGCCAAGTGTGTGTTGTTCATGTAGTTGGAGTGACTCTCCGAAGAGATTTTCCACAATAGTTGCAGAGCGGGAGGTCGTTATGTCGGTCCAATTTAGGAACCTTTCTTTGCTCATAGGCTTCCCTGAATGTGCGTTTTGGGGCTCTTGTGCCTTCTTTCGTAGCTGCTCTTTTCGATGATTTCGCCATATTTCCTTGAATTTTATGGCTTGCTTGGTACTGTCTTTTATCTGTGTTGTGTCACGAAATGCTGCTAACATTTTAGCTTTATCGGCTTTAATGGCTTGTGCACGTTGGACTTTTCCTGCGTGAACACTGTCTGCGACAAATGTGTTATATTCCCATTCGCTGAATCCACATAGAACTGCTGCGGGAAGGAGAATGGCTATAAAAAGGTGAGATGGACGGAAAAAAGACTTTCCATTACTGAAGAAACTGGCAAGAAAGACCTTTATTCCGTTGTTGAGTGATACTCCCGCTGTCAGGAAAAAGAGTAGGATAGTCTGCCATTTCTTCATCTTTCGCCCATCTTTTATCTGTTTCCCAGTTATATATAGGGCCAAGAGGAGCAGACATAATGATATGATGAAATGGTCAGGAGATATGGCTGCCAGCATCACATAAGCAAAGGAAAAGAGGAAGAATGCTAATATTGAGGATTCAAAACGCGACAGACAGATAAGCTCTTTGCCTATTCTCATCATGAAAAGGAAAGCATAAACAGAACTAATAAGCAATACACAGGATACAAGAAACGCCCCACAGTTTATCTCAGTCAATGACATTAACAGCTGATTGATAAGATAAACGGGATAATAATAGAAGGCAAGCAGTGGATGACGGTTCACATCAAACGCTGTTGTCCAGTCTGTAACGACACAAAGGGTCAATGGATCGAAGCCGGAAATGTGGAAATTATCAATGAAAACCTTCCTAAAGTCTTTGTTGATAACGGAGAATTTAGAATAATAATGGCTGATAACGGCAATATGCATTACCATTTGCCATAGAAGAAAGAGGACTACTGGCAGGCGCTCTTCCTTCTTTATCTTTAGAAGATGATATACTTTCATGACAGAAGATACCTGGCTATATGTCCTGCATTGTAAATCCATAGATACGCAGTGAGAACAAGTAACAGGGCACGCAGTAGTTGTTGAGGCTTGTGGGACAATCCTTTCAACATATATCCATACGCTATTGGGATAATAAAAGCCCATCCTGCAGTCATGATATATACCTCATTAATGGCAAAACCAAGTATAAGGTGGAGTGTGATATCGCAAGCAAACCATGCTAATAGCATTTGGAAGAAACGCTTATGATAACCGAAGACGATACCGATAATGAACAATAGGACGATAATAGCTTCTATAGCATAATTCAAAACCCAGTTATATTTAACAAAGATGGGACGATCCCACGATACATCTTTTAATAGATATTGCTGGTGAAGTTGGATAGATTCACCAAAGAAGTTTTCTATTAATGTCTCGCTACGTGATGTGGATACGTCCATAAGTCGACCTATGGTACTGTTGTCTGCAGCCTTTCCCGTATGACTTCTTAACCATGCATCACGCTGTCTCTTGTGTTCGTTGACTTTCTTGGCATCCCTTTTCTTGTTTACCTGCTCAATATTGTGTACTACTTTCTGCTGTGGAACTTCAAGAAGGTAGTATTGTGACTGCTGGGTTCCTAATAATAAAAGGAACGGAAGGATGACACCTATCGTAATAAACTTCCACTTAAAGGTTCTCTTACCATTTGTAAACAGGCCTGCAAGGATTGTTTTTGCACCGTTGGATGTGGCCATGCCAGCTGTGAAGAAGGTAAGTATAAAGGATTGCCAGGCTGTTAATTGTCGTTGTTTCTTAATCTTTATGCCTGTGATATACATGGTCATGGACAATAACATCAGGGAAATGATGAAATGATCGGGGACCATTGATGGAACCAAGACATGTCCAAAAGAAAAAAGAAGTAAGGTAAGTAGGGTAGAATCAGCCTGACTAAGCTCTATGACTTCGCGGAAAATGCGATACATAAATACTACTGCATAGAAAGCGGAGAAGATGATTATGATTGCCATGAAGTACACAGCAAAGTTATAACCTACGTTCTGTATGAGCCAGGAGTTCAATAGGTAAAGTGGATAAAGGAAGGTTAGATAGAGCGGATGACGTGCTGTCTCGAAGTGAATACGCATACCAGAGATGGTGATCCATGACCAGTTATCATATCCAGACATGCGAAAGTTCTTTGTGAAGATGCTCCAGAATCCTCCTTGTGCCCCCATAGTGTATACATGATAATGGCTGGCTATGACCAAAGCATTAAACACTATGAACACGAAAAGCATGCAGAACGCAAGCAAACGTTCCTCTTTTTTTACTTTGAAGATATTGAATAGTGACATTAAAAACAGTAAATAACTGCTGCAAAGGTACGAATTAAAGAAGATTAAACAAAGAATTACACTTAAGAAGTCACCCTGTCATGGTGGAAGGTGTTGTTATACTGGTTCGTGCGGATGCTTAGCACCATATGTGTTGGTACCCCGCACCAGTGGAGCTGGGCTGCAGCACAATAGTAAAAGGGCACCTTTTACCAGCGTGTTGTTTGTAGAGTAAATCGTAAACTCATTTCTTTTTCAAGAAGAAACGTACTAAAAGGAAGTTGATAGGTACGCAGATTGCAAACATTGGGACCATTGCGAGTTGTTTCTTTAAGCCCAATGATAGGAAAATATGGAGGGTAAATGTTTGCAGAAGGTAGTTGATTACGTGTGAAAAGATGAAACCTGCGCCCCTTTTTGCCGTAGATTGTACGCGAAATGTGTATTTTGTGGATGCTATGTAGTTAAATATGAAGCTGACGATATAGGCTATTGTGTTTGAAAAGAGTGGATGAAACCATTGTATTAAGAGCAGGTAAGTACTGTATTGGATGATAACAGCCAATGTTCCTACAATGATAAAACGGACGATTTCACCGAGTTTCATTTCTCTTTTTAGTCTCTGAAGGGCTTAAAATATCCTTTATCTGCATAATTTATCAATTCTTTATCTCCCCGACTGTCGCCAAAGGCTGTCAGATGGTAATCCTCTCGTTGAGGATAGAGGGCTTTTAATCGGTTTACTTTTTCCTGTCCGTAACAGTTGGCAGTAGTAAACACTCCTGTTAAATGTCCGTTTTTTACTTCTATTTGAGTTCCTTCTATTTGGATTTTACCACCGAATTCATCGAAAAAAGGACATACCCAGTTGTCTATACTAGCACTGATAATGATGACTTTGTCTCCTTCTTCAATGGCTTTTCTAATCCTTTTTATTCCTGCAGGACGAAGGAGACGCTGTTTGTTGGTGTGCGCAAAGTCTCTACATAGCAAATTAAATCGGTCTATTTCCATGTTATGGAAAAACCAACTAAAGACCTTTTGCTTTGTTTTCTGGTTGGAATAAAGATGTAGTTTCATCAATAATAATAGTGGAAGGTGCAGGAGAAATCCTGTAATAGTTTTCCTTTCACCGTGTACATAACGGATAAACTCAACGAATGTATCCTTCTTTGTCAGGGTTCCATCAAAGTCAAATGCACAGATTTTCATCTTAATACGTAGATAATAAAGAGGAAAGCTAAACCGAAAGCTAAGACAATGAGTTGTGTAAAGCGGTCACGGAGGATGACTTTGGTGGGATCTCCGCTCTTCTTATCCACCACTGCGATCTGTATATAGCGTAATAAACCAACGAGAACAAACACACTTGTGAGATAGAGATAGTCTGTATGGAAGTTCTGAATAGTCTCAGGACTGACCGTATACATGATGTAACACACTAAAGTGACGCTTGACGTGATGGTAATAGCTTGATTAATGAAAGTCAAATTGTAGCGGATTGTGTTCTGACGTGGGGCATGTCCTGTCTCATTCATCCTCACAACATCATCTCTACGTTTGGCAAAAGAGAGGAATAACATGAGGAGAAAGGTCATTAAAACGATCCATTTGCTCAGATGAATGGAGGTAGATATGCCGCCAGCCAAGATTCTGAGAACGAATCCGAAGGCAACGATACAAACATCAATAATGGCATATTGCTTAAGTTTTAGGCAGTATCCGATGTTGAGTAGCCAATAAAAGGCGATGACTCCAGCTGTTTCCAGCTGATGATCATATAATAAAAAGGTCGAAGCCATCGATAAAATAAGCATTAAAAGCATTAGAGTATAACCTTGTGGGATACTGATGGCACCTGAAGCCAACGGCCTATTGCATTTGATTGGATGATGTTTGTCGTCTTCAATGTCAATGATATCGTTCAGACAGTATATGGATGAGGCTGCAAAAGAGAACGATAAGGCTGTTATCAAGCCTGCATAGATGGCTGATGGGTGTAGTAATGCACCACCAAAGAATACTGGTAGAAGTACAATGAGATTCTTAATCCACTGTTTGGGGCGAATTAATCGTATGAGGTTCTTCATTTTAATCTTTTCTCTATAGGGGTTATCAAACGGTTAAGGCTTGTGTGGAGCAACCATGCTAATGGCAAAGTAATGGCTGTAGTCATAAGGAATGTAGGCCAATAGTTCCGACCTTGCTCTTCAATATACTGCAAAACAAAGTGATCATGGATGAGATATGCCTCTAAACTCAGCGCTCCAACGAAGGACAACATCCTGTTAAAGAAACGAGGTGTACGCCGAAAGACACGGTTAAGGATAAGAATTGTTGTGATTGTCAGTGGGATGTAGAGCATCCTTTCTAGGAAAATAGGGAACTGACCATGCTTTTCTTGCTCTAAAAAGATGCTGGAGGCAAGTGCCATTACAAACATAATGAGAATCATCCATATAGAGGCTCCATCCATTTTCTCCTTCCTTTGTACTGCAGCTGCAATGTTTATACCTAAGAAATAGATAGGTACACGACTCCAAAAGATCTCTAAATGTCCCAAAGCTTCGTGTATTGGTGTAACATATTGGACAAGAATGCACCACATTATCATTGCTACTGGTAGCCAATGGTAGATAGGGTGACGTATAATAAGGTTCATATAGAAGGGGCTAACGAGGTATAAAGCCATGATAGCAGGGATATACCAGAAGGTTAACTCATCGTTTATCCAGAAGTTCCAGTTGATAGTTATATTACCGATGAGATCGATTATATTTGTACTATGCCCACTGTGCCCGACAAAATCGGGACATAGAAAGTCAGGAATGTAATACAAACAGGCTATGATAAACCATGCTGGATAGATTCGAAGGAAGCGTCTGGAGAAGAAATGACTAAGAGAAGGTCTCTTAGTCCATGAGAACCATAATCCCATTCCGCTAAGGAATAAGAAGATATCTACGCCTATGTTTCCGATTCTTCTTAGTCCAAAGAAAGTGTCATCACGGGGAAGTCCAACGTGAAAGAGTATGACGAAGATCATAGCTGCCCCCATCAGCTCACCGCGATAGCGGCTTATATTAGCTAATTCAATCTCTTTTATCTTCATTTTTATAGCGATGGATTGGGTATTTTCTTCATTAATAGTTTGAACAACCATGCCAAACAGATGGAAGAAATAATGTATAGGAGCAGTCCTGTATAGTAGTCACCACCACGGGAGATGGGGATGAAGATCTTTCTTGTTATTGGATGACAGACAAAAAGGGCTGCAGAGATGCTACCCATCCATGCCAATCCGGTTGTTAACCACGTACTGTTCTTGCCGGATAGTGCTGGTATTGCACTTAGAATCTTGACAAAGCTGATTGCTGCAGAGCATACTGCCAGTGGTACAAGATACCAACTGAGATAGGTAAAGCTCATCAGGAATACCGCAATAGTAGAGACGATGAACACGACAATATGCGTGCTCATAGACCAAGGACGCATATAACGCGCATAAAGAAGTCCTGCTCCAAAAGGTAGAATACCCCCAATGCAATTGTATCTCCATCGGTTTAGCGCATCGCTTTCAGGGTCACAAACCATTTGAATGGCAGCACATAGCAAGATTAAAGCTACAGTCCATGTCCAATGACGACGATACATGAAGAGTCTGTAGACGATATAAAGCTGAATCATTAGACCAAAAAACCAGTAAGGGCCAGGCCATATTATATCATCGGGATGCGGAAGAATATTATTAAAAAGTCCCATTTGACCGATAATATCTATGACAGAATAATGGTGTTGACCAGACGTTATAGCATCTAACATAGTGAATGCTACAAAGCCAACTATCATCATTCGGAATAGTTTCAGCCAATGGTAACGGATAAACCCTGCAACAGGAAGCGTTGAAACGGGCTTTTGACAGTTCTGCTCTGGGCTTTCGTACTTCTTGGTAAGCCCATATGCAGACAGGAAAAGGAACACTGGTACACCGTAATGGCCGAAGAAAGAAAGGATATGGAACGGTAGTAGACCAGTCCAATGAGAATGGAGTACCTGGTAGAACCAATCAACATTATGCTTGAAGTATTGATATTCGTTCTCCTGAACCACAGGTCTTAGCCAGTGGCAATAGTTATGTAAGAAGATACCTATGATGGCAATACCTCTCAAGACATCACATTCTGTTCTTGTCAGGAGTTCCTTTTTCATTTCTTTTGTTCGACGAGTTGATCGTAATCGGTAGTATTCTTCAGTAATCTTGGGCGCATCTCGTTATACTTAGGGCTGAGAATGTTATACTCAGGATGATAGTCTTTAGTACTAATTCCTGCTAAGTAAAGTAACATGTGGGGTAATGCGTCCGTCATAAAACGGCGATTCTTAGCCTTAATAATCTCTTTATATATCTCAGGATGCTCTGCTGCATACTTGCGTGAACAGTAAATCCAGAATGGAATCTCAAACTCATAACGTGCCAAGTCATAGTCTATGGCTGCTGAATGGTTCCTACATATAAATCCTCTATTGCCTTCATAACATTCCTCACCATGGTCAGGCATATAGATAACGATGGCATCTTTGTTCTCGAAGCGTTTGACAATCTGGTATACAATGGAGTCATTATATAGTACGGCATTGTCATAATCTGCCAGAATACTGCGACGTTGTTCGTTGAGATCGGCGCGTTTTTTTGCGTAATCATCGGCTGTGAAGTGCCTACGATCGTCAGGAAAGCGTTGTCTATAGCTCACATGTTGACCGATAAGATGGAAGATTATGAGGTTATGGTCCGTATTTCCTTTTCAAGATCCTTGTCATAATCATCCAATAGTCCACGGTCGAAACGGTATAGGCGGGTGTTGCGTGAATCAAACATAGCCTTTGACAACTCAGGATGGTTCAGAAAGAACCCTCCACTGAAGTCATAAACAGCCTGTTTAGCCTTAGGAAGGAACTGATTAGTGATGAATGTGACGTGATATCCAGCCTTTCGGAAGAGTTCAGGGAATAGTGGATAGTCGCACCATTCGCCTTTTTCGCCTACAACATGTAGGGAAAAGACGTTTTTAAACACGAAACTGGTCAGGTTCCATGGTGATACGACATCACTGAAAGGTACTAATAAACCTGTTTTCTGCAGTTTTATCTGGCGTGGAGTCGTTGGCATGAAGTAGCCATACTGCTGCGAGTGATGCTTGCCATAGCTTTCACCTATGATAAGAACAATGTTTGGCGACTTGAAAGAACAACTGTCAACTTGCATTTTGTCCTTCGCCTCAATGAGTCTGCCAATCTGTTGTGAGGCTAACTCATTGGAAAAGATACTGAAAGCCAGACGGTAGACTGGAAGATAGAACTGTGCACAGTCTTTAGTTGTTAGCTCATGTTCTACAGAACCAATGGTATCCATAGAGAACATCTGGATCATTTCACCCTTATTATGTGCTGAACTGCAGACAGACCAAGGGAGAAGAATGAGACATAAGCCGCCTGTTGTTGCTTCTAAGATGTCTTTCATCCTGCTATTAAGTGACAGTCTCAAAGGTGAACATCTCTTTTTAATGATCCCAGGCAGGATGGTTGCCAGAATATGAATCAGCATTATGAGCAATATCAGACCTACACCAGAGAATATTAAGTCCGTCGAGAAATAGCTGTTAAAGAACTCACTCGCCTCTCTACCATCGGTTTCTCCTACTAAAAGGAGCATGGACGGATTGAGCGTGGACTGGAATTTCTCCCAGCAAAAGACATCTGCAATGGTCGTAATGTAAGCGATTACGCAGAACAATCCCCTAATCCATGGGCGGATTTTTCTGGGAATGATTGCTAGAAGGGTACATAAGATATAGAGATCGAGAAACAATTCTAACCACAGATTCCCATAAACAGATGCATCAGGGTCATTACTTGGTAACTCAATGTACGAAGCGATGATTCCGATGAGGTACATGAAGAAAAAGAAAGATGCATTTGCTTTTAAGGGCAGACCCACCTTCTTCAATAGGTTAATGACGTTTCTCAAACTTCCCATGTATACATTATTATTTAGTGCAAAGTTAACTTAATTTTATGATATGCCAAGTCTTGGTGTGACAATTAACATTTTAGGCAGGTTGTTATAGGGAAAAAAAGAGAAAAAATTAGACTTAATGTATAAGGAAAGATTTTAACTTTATTGGCAAATAAGGCTGTGCAGAAGAATGTTTAGAACTATATTATTTTGCACATGGTTTCCCTTTTTCTAATTGTAGAATAGTAGATTTTATTTCTGAAAAGGTCATTTTTATCTTAATATGCTCTGTAAAATATGATGAACTTTTTGGTAGTAAAATATTTTTTGTTACCTTTACAAAGTTGAATTGAACTAAATGAACAATAAAAACAATCTGACAGAAGCCGCAATCTCTAATTTCAAAGATATTGTTTCGTTGATGGAGAGCGACAGAACCACGGTAGAAGGTGAGGTCTATGTGGGTTCTAAGTTTCTTGTTACCATAGGCTGTAATCCTTTTTTCAGACCGATAATAGACGAGCAAAGCCCTGTTTGCATGAATGTGGCACGTGTGGTTATCATAAGAAGTGGATGGTGTGAGCCAGTAATTGGTTTCAAGAAGTATCGCTGTGGACCTGGAGATATGCTCTTTATTAATTGGGGTGTCATGCTGAATGGTGATTCTTTTGGGGCTAATACTACCTTTGATGGTATCACAGTAACGGAAGAATATATGAAGCTTGTCTTTGGTGGAAGGATGCCGGAGGTGTTCCTTTCTCCTGGTTTGTGCTTCTCTGTCCATTTGTCAGAGCGTGAACAAACTGTGTGGAAGCAGTATGTGCGCACCCTGTACAACCTGGCTCATATCCGGAATATAGACCCTGGTGTTATTCGTTCACTCTTTGTTTCTGCGTTGAACTTCACAGAATCAATGTATAAGTCAAAGGGAAGTGATAATCATATAGCATGGTCACGCAACAAAAGAGCTATTGAACGCTTCATTCGTTTGGTAAATGATCATGCTAAAACGGAGCACGAACTTGACTTCTATGCTTCCCAACTTGATATGACGACACACTATCTTGGCATGATCATAAAGAAAGATACGGGTACAACAGCAAAGGAATGGATTGACAAGACGTTGTGTGTTTTGCTGCAATTAGAGCTGAGGCATACCAGCAAACCACTAAAGGTGATAGCTGATGAGTTTAATTTTGTATCCTTAAGTTCGTTTTGTAAATTCTTTAAACGGCGTACTGGGATGACTGCGAGTGCCTATAGATTATTGTCAGATCATGAAGAATAGGATCTCTTAGACTGTTATACGATATTATAATAAGAATCTATCCAAACTTTGTGAGGATAGATTTTTTTTGTTTCTTCTTTATTTCTTTTTCTCTATTTTTGTGTGGATGATACTGTAGATATCATCATTTTGAGCTTGCTTTCTTCTTGGGTTACGATAAGCATATGGGTAGGAGAGGAGTTCTAATTCTGTGTTTAAGTAATCGAGAAATATCTTTACGAATAAAGAAGGAGGGTAAAGTGAAAAGCAAAGTAGAAACTATGATTTGCTGTTCTGTAATATATTGAATATCAAACACTTATAAAGTGCTTTGTAAAAGGGCATCTTTTGCATTGCAAAAGGGCGTCTTTTACACTCCAAAAGGGCACCTTTTACATCGTGAAAGGGCGTCTTTTGCAACGTAAAAGAGCACCTTCTAAATTGTAGTTATGAATAAATCTTACAAACATAGTTACTTACTGACGGTTTATTACTGGATTTACGTAGATTTGATATGTTTAGGGTTATATGCAAAGAGAGGATAGAATAGGGGGTAAAAAAATAATGTTAAATTCGTTTTTCTGTACAAATTGAAATGAAGTCTTTACCTATCTTTGTAAATATCATATAGAATGAAGATCAGAGATCTGTAACTACTTATTTGTCTATTTCGGATACAGTAAGTTGTTGAAGGGAGTAAAAGTGTAGTTTCTTGATTGTTGTATGCGATGAAAATACAGTGAGAAATCTGGAGAAATCGCAATAGCATATGAGGGAAAAGATAATATGATACAGAGGGGATTATCCCTATAGAGAGCTCTTTGTTTATACTTAGTGGATCAAATATATAATAGAAAAGATACTACTGCCTAAATATTATTCAATAGAGACAATTATGAAGTGTCATAATGATGATTAAGTGTTTAATTGTAAAAAGGGCAGCTTCCTGTTGCAGGAAGTTGCCCTTTCTTTTCTGTATCTGACTCTAATAATAAGCAGCTTTTACACCTTATTATATATAATGTCTTTGAGATTACATGATGTGTAACCAGCGAAGGATGTCATTTAGGTTGGCAAATACCATTAGAATTATCAATAACGTAATACCAATATATTCTGCTCGAACCATGAATTTCTCTGAAGGCTTGCGACGAGTAATCATCTCATACAGCAAGAATACAACGTGTCCGCCATCCAATGCAGGGATAGGAAGAATGTTCATGAATGCAAGAATAATGCTAAGGAAGGCTGTCATAGACCAGAACATATACCAATCCCAGTAAGGAGGGAAAAGACTTCCGATGGCTCCGAAGCCTCCTAAGCTCTTTGCACCATCAGCAGAAGCAAGATAACGGAAGTTGCCGATATAGCCGCGCAGTACGCCCCATCCATGCTTTATACCTGCAGGGAAACTCTCAAAGAAGGAATAGTGCTCCTCTACAGGCTTATAGTAAGTGGCTAAAGTAGACTGGTAAACACCGAGTTTCAAGTCTGGTGTCATCAGAACTTTCATTGTATCAATTTTCGTTTCCCCCTTATGTTGTACTGTCAGAACGACTGTTCGAGCCATGACAGAGTCCTTATGGGTATTCTTTACAGCCATTACATCGTTTAAAACACCCGTCTGATAGTTAACGTCAGTCCATGTTGAAACAGGCTTTCCATTGATAGATTTTAGCTCATCTCCTGCTTTTATACCCGCTTTGTCAGCTGGTGTACCTTTCATTACACTGTCAACTTGTGCTGGAATATATGGTTCTGCAAAGAAAGGACGTGTCTTTATCATTGGCAACATGTCCATATCGCCAGATAGTTTTATGCTGACCTTCTTGCCATTTCGTAACACATCAACACGCTTTGCTTGTGCTATTTGGCGGAAGAAGTCACCGTTTACGTTGGCATACTCACGGAAAGGTCCTTGGTCTGTACCAAGCATTACGTCATGATCATGGAATCCCAGTGCCTTAGCATCTGCATTAAAGCGCATGCCCATCTTCATATCTGACACTTTAAAGTAAGTATCTCCCCATGTAAACATGATCATAGAGTAGATGAACAGGGCCAATACGAAGTTGACAAGTACGCCACCAATCATGATAAGCAGGCGCTGCCATGCTGGTTTTGTTCGGAATTCCCAAGGCTCAGGGGCCTTTTTCATCTGTTCAGTGTCAAAGCTTTCATCAATCATACCAGAGATTTTGCAATAGCCACCTAAAGGTAACCATCCCATTCCGTACTCTGTATCATCTTTCTTTGGTTTCCAACTGAAGAGCTTTCCCTTCCATTTTCCGATGCTAACATCGAAGAAAACAAAGAACTTTTCAACACGAACGCCGAAGAGTTTAGCAAAAAACATATGTCCGCCTTCATGCAGCAGGACCAATAAGGAGATTGCCAGAATAAACTGAAGCAATCTGATCAGAAATGTTTCCATTGACTTTTATATTCAAAATTTAGTGTTCATAATCTCCGTTGCCACACGTCTTGCTTCAGCATCCGTGCGAACGTATACATCATAATCTGGATTCTTATCATAAGAAACCTTGTTCATAGTCTCTTCTATGATATCTCCCATAGCGAGGAAAGAGCATTCTCCTTGTCGGAAACCAGCATTGACAATCTCATTTGCTGCATTCACTATGCATGGCATATTACCTCCTTTGTTGATAGCTTCGTAAGCAAGTGCGAGACACTTGAACTTCTTTACGTCTGGTTCGAAGAACTCTAAAGGCTTGTCAAACAGGTTGAGTCTGCTGCCATTCAGGTGTAGACGTTTCGGAAATGAGAATGCATATTGTATTGGAAGTCGCATGTCTGGAACGCCTAATTGGGCTTTTATGCCACCATCACAGAATTGTACTGCGCTGTGAACGATAGACTGAGGATGTATCAGTACCTGTATCTTTTCTGCTGGAACGCCAAAGAGCCACTTTGCTTCTATTACTTCGAACCCTTTATTCATTAATGAAGCAGAGTCAATGGTAATCTTTGCTCCCATGTCCCATGTAGGGTGTTTCAATGCATCTGCAGCAGTAACGCTCTTCAGTTGCTCATCTGTGAAGTTCCGGAATGGTCCTCCTGAGCATGTAAGAAGGATCTTCTCAATTTCGTTTTCTTCTTCTCCAACAAGGCTTTGGAAGATGGCACTGTGTTCACTATCTACTGGTAAGATAGGAGTATGATACTGTTGTGCAAGCTGAAGGATCAACTCTCCTGCGACAACAAGTGTTTCTTTGTTTGCCAAACAAATCTTTTTTCTGGCTTTTATAGCATGTATGGTTGGGGCAAGTCCCGAATAACCAACCATAGCAGTGAGTACCATGTCTATCGATTCGGACTCTACTATCTCCTCTAAGGCTTTGCTTCCGCTATATACCTTTACGTCAGGCATGTCTGAAAGCTCATGTGTCAAGGCTTCGTAATAAGCCTCATCTGCTATGACTACAGCTGCAGGATGGAAACGACGTGCCTGTTCAGCAAGCTCTTTCCAATGGTGATTGGCAGTAAGAGCATAGGCTTCATAGAGGTCAGGATGTTGTGAAATAACATCAAGTGCTTGCGTTCCTATGCTGCCTGTGGAGCCTAATATGCAGATTTGTTGTTTCATTGTTCTTTCTATGTAATAAGGATCAGAGGTCGAGTAGTCCCTCTGGAATGTTTATGGTGATGGTCTTTTCTTCTGAATTGATAGCTGTTATCAATTCATTACTTGCTGGAATGAGTAGTTCATCACCTTCAGGTGAGTTGACTTCAAAGAGCGTATTGACCGTAGTCTCATCTACCGCAACTATCGTACCAACGTCTTTCTTGGTTGTATTGTCAATCAATGAGTAGCCAACAATTTGTGCCCATGACAGTTCATTAGTACCTTCTTCTGCTAATTTCCGTGGAAAATAAACTTCAGAACCTGTCAGTTCACGTGCTTGGGCTTCTGTATTGATGTCACAAAACTTCATCAAAACGATCTCATCTGAGCGGAATCGGTACTCTTCCATAAAGAAAGGTACAAGAATTCCATCCACATTTAATAGTAGATAGTCGGCATCAACGACATCAAAGACGTCATCAGAGTATTGCATTTGCACCTCTCCATGAACGCCATGTGGCTTCCCGATGCGTCCTATTTTATAGACATCCTCTTTCTTTATCATTGTCTCTACTTAATAATTGTGGGACTAAAAAAGTCTTTTTTATGATCTCTTCAACTTCTTGTAAGCCTACCCTTTATAGCTTTCTCTCAAAAAGTATATACCTTTTGGTCGAAAAGTATATACTTTTTAGCTGAAAAGTATATACTTTCTTGTCGAAGACTTTATCCTTTTTATCTGATAGTTGAAATGCGATAACCTAATAAGCCGATGAATGTTTCTTCTTTTCTATAAGGTTGATAAGCACTAAACATCAACAGACTAACAAATTTCTACTCTCTGAACCTTTGCACCAAGAGCGTTTAATCGCCCTTCTATATTCTCGTATCCACGGTCAATCTGTGCTATATTGTCGATTCTGCTTGTGCCTTCAGCTGTTAAAGCAGCAATTAATAGGGCAATACCTGCACGTATATCTGGGCTTGACATGCGTCCTGCACGTAGCTTTTTGGCGTGGTCATGCCCAACTACTACTGCACGATGTGGGTCACATAGGATGATTTGTGCACCCATGTCAATAAGCTTATCAACAAAGAATAACCTGCTTTCAAACATCTTTTGGTGGAAAAGCACACTTCCTTGTGCCTGTGTAGCCACAACAAGTAGAACAGAAATGAGGTCAGGAGTTAGCCCAGGCCATGGTGCATCACTGATCGTCATGATAGTTCCATCAATGAAAGAGTCTATGACATAGTGGTCCTGACGTGGTATAATAAGGTCATCTTCATCTTCAATAATCTGCACACCCAGCCTACGGAATGTGTCAAGTATCAATCCGAGGTTCGGGATAGACACATCTTTTATGCGTACACCATCCCCAACCATGGCTGCCATACCAATAAATGACCCGACTTCAATCATGTCTGGCAGGATACGATGCTCTGCACCATGCAATGATGTCACCCCTTCTATGGTTATAAGGTTACTTGCAATGCCAGTAATCTTTGCTCCCATAGCATTCAGTAAATGGCATAACTGCTGTATGTAAGGCTCACAAGCAGCATTATAGATGGTCGTTGTCCCCTCAGCCATGACAGCTGACATGATAATATTTGCTGTTCCTGTAACAGAAGCCTCATCAAGTAACATGTAATCTCCAACCAATTTGTCCGCTTGTATCTCATAAACGTCACGATCTTCAATGCGAACAAAGCGTGCTCCCAGGTTTTTGAAACCAAGGAAATGAGTATCTAAACGGCGGCGACCAATCTTGTCACCACCTGGTTTGGCGATGGTTGCTTTCCCAAAGCGTCCCAATAAAGGACCAATCATCAGAACACTACCACGGAGAGATGAGCACTTCTTCACGAAATCAATGCTCTCAAGATAATCCAACTTTACCTCATCTGCTTGGAAAGAGAAATCATTAGCTCCCAATTTCTTTACTTTGACGCCGATATCCTGCAGAAGTTTGATAAGGTTATTTACGTCAAGAATGTTTGGAATGTTACGGATTATGACCTCTTCAGTTGTCAATAGTGTTGCGCAAATCACCTCCAAGGCTTCGTTCTTAGCACCTTGTGGAGCTATCGTACCACTTAGCCGATGTCCACCTTCTATAATAAAGGACTCCATGTTTCGTCGTTATTTCTTCTTTCTACGTGACTGTGTGAACTCTTTCTCGTTTATCTTATCAAACTTGAAAGTATCTAAATCGAGTTGTATCTTCCCATCAGTAAAGCGAGCCAAGTCTGATGCTACTCGCTCATCATCGCTTGATCCATGTCCCCATTGTAGAAGACTACGCTTCATTTGGTTGGCTATGGAGCGCATAAAAAGGTCTCTACGTTCACCTGGTTCCATTGTTTTGAGCTCTTCAAATGCCTCAAACAACAGTTTACCATAGTGTTTAACAGGGATGTTTGTCATAGGATAGGTCATTGGGTCAGGCTTTGTTGCTATTTTCAAAGCATCGCTGACATCATAAGGATAGTCGATATCTAATTTGAAGTTTGCCATTAAAGCCAAGTGATCCCACAGCTTTTGTTCATAACCAGCATTCCCTCTGTTCTGAGGATTCATGCGGTCCATGATGGCAATAATAGACTCTGCGCAGCTTTGGCGCTCTTCCTTTGTAGGGAGAGATATGGCATAATCTACCATATTTTGTACTTCACGCCCATACTGTGGTAGTATGAGCCGTTCACGCTGTGTGTTATAATCTAATCCTTCTATATTCATTTTCTTCTATTGACAGGGGTGTCGTGGGATATGAAAGGTGAATGAGAAAAAGTGTCAGTACTGTTATTTACCATTCACTATTCAAACTAACTTCTGGTTTATAAATACTAGTTGTATGACTCAGAGTAATGGTTTAGCCTCCTTGGCAACAAAGTCTTTGAGGTAGAAAGGTACATAATATGCGACATCCTCAAACTTTCCTCTACGATTCTCTTCTCAGCCAATGGTAACATGTTCTTTGCAAGGGCTTCAATGCCTGTTATCAGATGGGCATTAGGGTGATTGATCACCTTCATACATTTCTCAGCTCCATTGCCAAAGAAGTAAACTGGCCCTTTGTCAAGGTACTCTTGATAAGTGTTTTCATCAACGATATCTGCATGAATGGGACGAATTGTCTTCAAGCTACGGTCAAAAACCTGAGCATATACTTCCATTCTGCGAGCATCAATCATTGGAACAATCAGAGCATTTTCTTCTATCTCTTCGTGATGAAGAAGGACTGGTACGGATAAAAGTTCCAAGGTTGGTATTGCCAATAGCTTTGTATTACGACCATAGCATATACCTTTTGCCATGGATACTCCTATGCGTAAGCCCGTGTAAGAGCCTGGACCACCACTTACTGCTACTGCATCTAAATGAAGGTTATTATCATCTATGAAGGACAAAGCCTCATCAACAAAAGTTCCTAACTTCTCTGCATGGTTCGGACCACTGTGTTCTTCCTTGTCAAAGACACAGCATCCATCATGACTAACCGCTACTGAACACACATTTGTGCTAGTATCAATGCTTAATATACAAGACATAAAAAAGTAATTATGTTCTAAATAACATGCAAATATACGCCTTTTTTTCTGCATTTTTTGTACATTTGCAGAAATTTAACGCGAAAAGCTCATGATACTATCAATGACTGGCTACGGAAAAGCTGTTGTAGCCTATAAAGAAAAGAAAATAAATGTTGAGGTTAAGTCGCTAAACAGTAAGTCACTCGACCTTTCTGCACGTATAGCCCCTCTCTATCGGGAGAAGGAAATGGAGATACGGCGTCTCATTGCACAGAAGTTGGAACGAGGAAAGGTGGACTTCTCGCTCTGGGTTGAGAAGGAAACGACTATTGATGCTACGCCTATAAATGCTGCTCTTGTAGAGAACTATTATCATCAGATAAAGTCTATAGCTGCTAATACAGGTATCCCTGAGCCTTCGGATTGGTTCACAACTTTGCTCCGTATGCCTGATGTAACAACGAAAACAGAAGTTGAAGTGCTGGAAGAAGAGGAATGGCATACTGCCAAACAGGCTATTACGGAAGCTCTTGATAAGCTTATTGAGTTTCGAACTCAGGAAGGTGCCGCGTTACAAAAGAAGTTTACGGAGAAAATTGATAATATCTCTGCTTTGCTAAAGAGCATAGAACCGTTTGAAAAGAGCAGGGTTCCTAAGATAAAAGATAAGATTATCGATGGTTTAAAGCAGATTCCTGAGGTTGATTATGACAAGAATCGCTTGGAACAGGAGCTCATCTATTATATAGAAAAGCTTGATATCAGTGAAGAGAAGCAGCGTTTGAGCAATCATCTTAAGTATTTCCGTGAGACAATGAACGAAAGTGGACACGGAGTAGGTAAGAAATTGGGGTTCATCTCACAAGAAATGGGACGTGAAATCAATACTACTGGCTCAAAAAGTAATCAGGCTGAGATGCAGAACATCGTCGTCAAGATGAAAGATGAGCTGGAACAAATCAAAGAACAAGTGTTGAATGCTCTATAAATTCTTACTTAATCATACAAGATGGCAGGTAAATATTTAATCTTTTCAGCACCTTCTGGCTCAGGGAAAAGTACTATTGTACAATGGTTGATGGAGGAACATCCTGAGTTAAAGTTGGCTTTTTCTATTAGTTGTACCACACGTGCACCACGTGGTACGGAGCGAGATGGAGTGGAATATATATTCCTTTCGCCAGAAGCTTTCAAGGAAAAAGTTGCAAAAAACGAGTTCTTGGAGTATGAAGAGGTGTATGAAAACAGGTTCTATGGTACGTTGAAATCACAAGTAGAGCGTCAGGTTGAAGCTGGGCAGAACGTTGTTTTTGATATTGATGTGAAAGGAGGTTGCAACATTAAGAGTTTCTATGGGGCACAGGCTTTGAGTGTTTTCATTCAGCCACCATCGATAGAAGAGTTGCGGCGTAGGTTAGTTGGCAGGCAGACTGATGATGCTGAGGCTATTGAAAGACGACTTGCAAAAGCCTCTTACGAGCTGAATTTTGCTGAAAACTTTGATAAGATTATCACGAATGATGACCTTGATAAGGCTAAGCAAGAGGTCTATGAGGTGGTCAAAGAGTTTCTTGAACTTTGAAAAAGATTGGTATCTTTGGAGGGTCATTTAACCCTATCCATAACGGGCACATAGCCTTGGCTAAGGCTTTCCTTAAGGAAGAGAAGCTGGATGAGGTATGGTTTATGGTTTCTCCACAGAACCCTTTCAAGGTTAATCAGCAGCTTCTCTCTGACCATCTACGCCTTGAGATGGTGAGAAAGGCTTTGGAGAATGAGTCTCAACTGGTTGTTTCCGATTACGAGTTCCATTTACCGCGACCTTCATATACGTGGCTTACGTTGCAGCATCTAAAAGAAGATTATCCCCAAGACAACTTTACGTTGCTTGTAGGAGGTGATAATTGGGCTGCTTTTGATCGATGGTATCATGCAGATGATATTCTTTCTAATTATCAAATAGTTGTTTTTCCACGTCGGGGAGAGAAAGAATCATCTGTAAATCTTGCTCAAGGAGTTCATTTTCTCAATGCTCCTCTTATTGATATTAGTAGTACGGAGATTCGTAGATACGTACAGGAAGGGCGGGATATATCAGCCTTCATACCTGCTTCTATTCAAGAAGATGTCCTACGCTATTATAGAAACCTGTGAAAAACGCATCTTTTATTCGATGATTTCTTTGATATTTGTTCCTGTTGTTATTGTTCTTTCTTTGTGAAACGGTCCTTTTAAGAGGCTTATGGGCATGTGGATCGTTGTGCCCATGAGGGCAGAAAAGAAATCATTAACAAGTTATTCCCATAATTCAGACTTGTTTTAAGGGTCTTATTAGTTTTCCTTTTTAATATTGATTGTTTATAGTTTGTTGTAATAACTTTTCCTCTTTGAAAAGTAATAGGTGCTCTTTTGCGTTGTAAAAGGGCATATATTGCATTGCAAAAGGGCATCTTTTGCATTGTAAAAGGGCATGTTTTACAACGTAAAAGGGCGTCTTTTACAAGCGTGTTTGTAATTGTTTGATTTCCTGTTTGTTACAAAGCCGAAAATTCAGTATGGTGTTCTGTTTGTTGCTTTGTGGTGATGTTTTTATTGTAAGATTATTTCGTAATAAATAAAAGTTTTCTTTTCCTTCGTTCTTTTGTCGTTAGTAAAGACTGATATTTCTTAGTAAAGAAGTATCAGTCCTGCAAAAGCTGCATAAAGAATCATGCGAATAGGGTTTATCTTCATCCACATAGTTCCAATGAAAGTCGCCAAGAAGATGAACAGACTAATGAAGAATTGCCATGGGTTTATGCTTGGTTGGGAGAAATTATCAACGTTGCAGAGTAGCAATGTTGCCGCAGCCAACAGCCCAACAATCACAGGGCGAAGACCAGCAATAATGGATTGTGTGATAGATGTATTCATATATTTGAAGAACATCCTACAGATGAGGAGCATAATGATGAATGATGGGAGGATAATAGCAATGGTAGCAGTCACGCTTCCCAGTACAGCCATCATCCCATTCATACCCGTATTGTGTACAGCAGTGTATCCACAATAGGTTGCAGAGCTTATGCCTACAGGGGCAGGTGTCATCTGTGATACGGCAACAATGTTGGTAAAATCTGCTGATGACAGCCAATGGTGGTTCTGAACAGTTTCTGTTTGTATCAGCGATAACATACTGTTGTCCCCTCCGAATCCGAAGAGTCCGATAATAAAGAAGGTATAAAATAGTTCTAAGTATATCATAATCTTACTCTGTGGGCTTAATGAATTTACCGTAAAGATAACCGCCTATCGCCGCAGCGATGATGACAAAGACAGGATTAACACCTAAAAGCCAAATCAGGATGGCTGTGATAATAGGTATCCAGCAATTGGATAAGGTTATATGCGATTCCTTTGCCAGCATGAAAGTAGGTACTGCTATGAGCGCAACTACGGCTGGTCGCACCCCACGGAATATGGCTGCTATCCATGGAACATCCATGAACTGATGGAAGAAGAGTGTTATGGCTAGGATAATAAGGAAGGAGGGAAGCACTGTGCCAAGGCATGTACAGATGGCGCCAGGGGTCTTTCGTAGTTTAAACCTATGAGAAGGCTGATGTTTACGGTAAAGATACCAGGGCAACTCTGTGCGATGGTGATGATATCAGTAAACTCTTCCTGTGGAATCCACTTCCTTTTCTCAACGATTTCTTCCTGAATAATCTGTAATTGGGTATGCCTACCGTTCAAGGTTGAGGCTCCTATCTTGAAAAAAGTCTTGAAGGCTTCTTTGTAGAAATTATCTTTTGCTGCTGATTTTTGTGTGTTGTCAGTTGTTGTTATTTTATTTTTCTCCACTAATTAATCGATTTTTTCAGAGGTTATCATATATAGAGAAGAGTGTGTCAAGGCGTGATGACACACTCTTCTTCTTGTTTGTGTCAGTGATTATAGCTTGCTTTCAACCCACTTACGTGCATTGACAAAGGCTTCAATCCACGGTGTTATCTCGTCATTGCGACGGTCACGTGGATACCAACCTAACTGCCATGGGAAGATAGAACGTTCCAAGTGAGGCATCATTGCAAGGTGACGGCCGTCTGCAGAGCAGATACCTGCAACGTTATAATCAGAACCATTAGGGTTGCCAGGATACTCTGCATAGTTGTATTTTGCAACGATGTTGTACTTATCCTCTGCTTCTGGTAGATAGAAACGTCCCTCACCATGAGCTACCCATATGCCGAGTTTGTTGCCACTCAGCGAACCAAACATTACACTTTGGTTCTGTGGAATGGTAAGATTCAGGAATGAACTCTCAAACTTCTTGCTGGTATTATGGCATAGATGAGCGCGATGCTTGTGCTCAGGGTTAATGAGATTCAATTCAACCATCAGCTGACAACCGTTACAGATACCCAATGAAAGTGTATCTTCGCGTGCATAGAAGCGGTCGAGTGCCTGCTTTGCTTTGGGGTTATATAGGAAAGCTCCTGCCCAACCTTTGGCTGAACCGAGAACATCGGAGTTAGAGAATCCACCACAGAAGACGATCATGTTGACTTCCTCTAATGTCTCACGACCAGTGATAAGGTCGGTCATCATGACGTCTTTCACTTCAAAGCCTGCTAGATAGAGTGCATAAGCCATCTCTCGTTCACCATTGGTTCCTTTCTCACGGATGATAGCAGCCTTTGGTGTCGGGTGGTTATTGTCTGATGAAGCATCCTTCCAGCGATCGGCATTGAGGGCATATTGCTTCAGAGTTCCAGTGAAGTCAGCATTGAATTTCAACTCAATAGGCTGCTTCTTGTAGTTCTGATAGCGTTTCTTTGCCATACCGTTCATACTCTGTTTGCGGTCGAGTAGGTAAGAGGTCTCATACCAAGTATCCCGTAAACTATCAATATCAAACTCTTGTTTCCAGTCACCGTCAGCAACACTTAGGGTGCGCTTGTCAGGTGTTGGAGTACCAATACGGGCAAAACCAATACAGTTATCAGTCAAGAATTCCTTTACTTCTTCAGCATGTTCGTCGGCAACCTGAATGACAACACCTGGGTTTTCAGCGAAGAGTTTCTTCACAGTGTCATCGCCCTTAATATCATGTAGGTTGATACGAAGACCACCATTAGGATTGGCAAAGGTCATTTCAAGTAGGGTAGTGATAAGACCTCCTGCTGAAATGTCGTGTCCTGAGAGAATCCAACCACGGCGTATCATTTCTTGAATAGCATCGAAACAATCACAGAAATACTGTGGTTCCTTTACTGTTGGAACGTCACTGCCCACCTTTCCAAGGCTCTGTGCAAAGGCAGATCCACCCAATCGTTGCTCATCGAAACTGAAGTCTATATGGAAAAGACGGCTGTTTTTGTCATTGACAAGTACTGGAGAAACCACTTGGCGTACGTCACTAACCTCACCACCACTGGTAACAATGACCGTTCCTGGAGAGATAATCTTGTCTCCATTAGGGTATTGTTGGGTCAGAGAGAGAGAGTCTTTTCCTGTAGGAACGTTTACTCCGATAGCACAACAGAAGTCTGATAATGCTTTAACGGCACTGTATAGGCGTGCATCCTCTCCCTTTTGTGAACGACAAGGCCACATCCAGTTGGCTGAAAGACTAAGACTATCCATGCCATCGGCTAATGGTGCCCATACAATGTTGGTCAATGACTCGGCAACAGACAGTACTGAGCCTGCTTCTGGAGATGCTAATCCAGCCTGAGGAGCATGTCCTAACGCCGTAGCAATACCTTTATGACCACGGTAATCCAAAGCTACAACACCACAATCGGACAGTGGTAACTGTATCTGACCTTGACATTGCTGGCGCGCAACTTTACCTGTTACGGAGCGGTCCACCTTATTTGTCAGCCAATCCTTACAAGCTACAGCTTCCAATTGCAGGACACGCTGAAGGTATTCTCCCACCTTATTTATATTATAGGATGCATTCTCGTACTTACGTACAACGGTTTCATCCTTCATAATGGTCTTTGGAGAGTGCCCAAACATCTGTGCAACATCTAAATCGAATGGTTTAATGCCGTCACCTTGTACGAAGGAGAAGTGGGCATCACCCGTCGTTTCACCGACAACATACATCGGAGCACGCTCACGCTCAGCAATCTTCTTGACGTGGTCTAAGTGCTTCTCGTCAATAAGCAGCCCCATACGCTCTTGTGATTCATTGGCAATGATCTCCTTTGCACTAAGTGTTTTGTCACCAATTGGCAACTGAGTCATGTCTATCTTACCACCACATTCTTCAACTAACTCGCTCAGACAGTTCAGATGACCAGCCGAACCGTGGTCGTGAATAGATACTACAGGATTCTGATCTTCCTCTACCAATGCACGAACAAGGTTATAAGCACGTTTCTGCATCTCTGGGTTAGCACGCTGAACAGCATTCAGTTCTATTCCGTTAGAGTATCTTCCTGTGTCAACAGATGATACAGAACCACCTCCAAGACCAATGCGATAGTTGTCACCTCCAACAACAACGACCTTGTTTCCTGCTTGTGGCTCACCTTTAAGACAGTCTCGCTTTGTTCCATAACCAACACCTCCGGCAAGCATAATTACCTTGTCATAAGCATATTTCTCACCATTCTCTTGATGTTCGAAGGTTAGTAATGAGCCCGTGATAAGTGGTTGACCGAATTTGTTGCCAAAGTCACTTGCACCGTTGGACGCTTTTATAAGAATCTGTTCAGGTGTCTGATAGAGCCATTTGCGTACAGGAAGGATGTCTTCCCAGTCACGGAAGGTAGGTGTTGTACCATCATCTTCTTTCAATCGAGGATAGGCTGTCATGTAAACTGCTGTACCTGCTATAGGCCAAGAGCCGACACCACCGCCCATACGGTCACGAATCTCGCCTCCTGTTCCTGTTGCAGCGCCGTTGAAAGGCTCTACTGTCGTTGGGAAATTGTGTGTTTCAGCCTTTAGAGAGATAACGCTCTCTATAGGTTTTACGCGGAAAAAGTCGGATGTACTTTGGTTCTTTGGAGCAAATTGTTCTATCTCTGGACCTTGAGCAAACGCTACATTGTCTTTATAAGCAGAAAGAATCTTACCAGGATTCTTCTTGGTTGTTTTTTTAATGAGGTTGAAAAGGCTACTTTCCATAACCTTTCCGTCTATGATAAACTCTCCACCAAAGATCTTGTGGCGACAATGTTCAGAGTTTATCTGGGCAAAACCGAAGATTTCAGAGTCTGTTAACGGTCTTCCATTCTGCTTTTCTATCTTATGGAGATACTCTATCTCTTCAGAAGAGAGGGCAAGTCCTTCTTCTTCATTGAACTTCTCGAGGTCGTCTACGTGCTTAATAGGTTCTGGAGAATGGTTGACTGTGAAGATTGTTTGGTCTAAACCGTCATACATACGCTGAAGCATGGGGTCATAATCTGCGTCCTTATTGCTTACAGGATAATACTCCTCTATACGCAAAATGCCGTTAAGACTCATGTTTTGAGTAATCTCAACGGCATTCGTACTCCATGGAGTAATCATTTCACGGCGTGGACCTACATAATATCCTTGCAGTGTTTGCTCCTGCAAATAGGTGGCATCACCATATAACCAACAAAGTTCTTTGATTTCCACATCGGATAATGCATGATTAACTTCTGTCGCAATCACGCTTTTGGACTGAGTTCTGAAGAAAAGAATCATAGTCTGTATATAAAAATTGGTGTTACTTCTGCTTGCAAAGATACGATTTTATTTTGGATATGATGTGGCATAATGGGTGTTTTTTACCCTTCTTTATAGTTTGTAATGGAAAAACAATAGTCTTACTGTTTCTAAGTAAATGCGCTTATTTACTCAATGGTTTTCTCTTGTTTATGTATGCTATTAAAGGTATCTTTCGTAACTTTATCCTTCTTTTTTATGCTCTGTTTGGTTGTGATGGGTATGTAGCACTATATGTGTTTGGCTGCAGCACTAATGCTGTTTGCCTACAACACGGATGGTGTTTGCCTGCAACACAAAACCAAAATATTAGTGCCTTGTATGTAATGGGGCTCTTCTAATATTATTTTAGAGGATAGAAGTAATGAGAGTCTATCGTGGGGCGTAGGGTATAAAGCTTAGAATATACCATTAGTATTGTAATTTATGCCATTTAATTCTTTCTGTCTTTTAATGAATTGTTCTGTATATAATTCCCAATTTATCCCAGGAAAGCTGTCTTATACGTTAAATATGTCTAAAGACCTTGCCACAACTTACTCTTTTACACGTCTTTATAATATCTTTGCATACAAGTGTATAAACCATAAATAAAATGATTATGAGAAAGAATCTTTTTATTGTAGCTTTGGCTGCAGGCACATTAACTTTTAGTAGTTGTGCCAGTAAGAAGGATTTGGAGAATTGCCGAAATGAGAATAATCAATTGACAAATGATTATCAGAATGCCAAGGAGACAATAGCAGCAAATAATGCTCGGATTAAGAGTTTAGAGGATCAGCTGGCTCAAGCTAAGGAAAGTGCAGCAGCTTTGCAAAGCAGTCTAGACCGAAGTTTGAATAATGCTAATTCTAACAATATTAATATTTCAAAACTCGTTGACCAAATCAATGAGAGTAATCAGTATATCCGTCACTTGGTGGAAGTAAAGAGTAAGAGTGATTCTTTGAACCTTGTTCTTACGAATAATCTGACACGTTCACTTAGTAAGGATGAACTGAAGGAGGTTGATGTTCAGGTTTTGAAGGGTGTTGTGTACATCTCTTTGGCTGATAATATGCTTTATCAGACTGGTTCTTATGAAGTAAATAGTCGTGCTGAGCAGACTTTGAGTAAGATAGCTAAGATTATTTCTGATTATAAAGACTATGATGTGCTGGTCGAAGGTAACACGGATGACGTGCCAATCAATACGTCGAATGCAAAAATGAAGAATATCCGAAACAATTGGGATCTCTCTTGTCTTCGTGCAGCATCGGTTGTGCAGTATCTGCAAGATCACTTTGGGGTAAATCCTAAGCGTCTGACGGCTGGTGGTCGTGGTGAGTATAACCCTATAGCAACTAATGATACAGAGCTGGGTAAGCAACGTAACCGCCGCACACAGATTATTATTACTCCAAAACTTGATCAGTTCATGGATCTTATTGGTAAGGCTCCAGAAACAAAACAAGCGAAATAGTCTTTTTGACTAGATATAAAACCTAATATGATAATCCTGTCTACTGATTCCACGTAGGCAGGATTATTTTGTTTATTGTTGAAGGAGTGGATGTGATTTTTTAAATACTTGCAACGTTGGTCGCTATTGAGCATATATATATATAATGTGTTTCGTAACATTTTTACTAGTTCTAATGTAACTGCACGTATATTTAATATGGTAAGAGATGAGTTGAGTCGCCCTTAGGTTATGACTCTTTTTAAGAATCAAGGTGTTTATAATCTGCTTTTAGCAGTACTACTTTTGGCTTCAATATGGGTTAAAACTGGTGTGTTGTGGACTAGGCTTTTGCTTGGATATGTGTGTGTTGTCGCTGTTTATAGTGGACTAACAAGTAATCTAAGATAATTTTTAAGCAAGGAAGGGCAGTTTTTTAGCTATGCTTTATAGTTTTATTTTGATGTGAAAATTGTACTTTTATAAAAGGCTATTTTCGTTTTAGGCTTTGTTTATTGCTTTGGATGGCTTTGGTTTTGCATTTTGTGATATGATAGGTCCTGTGGCTCGTATTTGCTTTTATACTTTGTTTAGGTGTGGGATGTGGAGTCTTGATGTGTAAAATATAAACTTTTTGAAAAATATTCTCCAAAAGATTTGGTGGTAAAGGAAATTCTGTATACCTTTGCACTCGCTTTTGCGAAATGAGCCTTTTGGCTTGTAAAGATGAAGCATAAAGAAAGAGTTCTTTGAAAAGATTTACATAAACAGAGAAGTAGTACAAGAAGCGTCTATCTGTTATTTTTATCAGATAGATGGGTAAAAGAAACGAACCGATCAATTCATTTGTCTGTACTTTGGTAGCATTGTTACGAAGTATAGATTAAAGATAAAGGTGCTTTTTACTTGATATTATTTAGGATAAGCGTTCTGAAACAGAGATTACTCGGTGAAGTGTTTGGGTGGTGATATTCATTATCACTTATTATTCATCACTTATCACCAAATCATATTTTACAATGGAGAGTTTGATCCTGGCTCAGGATGAACGCTAGCTACAGGCTTAACACATGCAAGTCGAGGGGAAACGGCATTAAGTGCTTGCACTTTTTGGACGTCGACCGGCGCACGGGTGAGTAACGCGTATCCAACCTTCCCATGACTAAGGGATAACCTGCCGAAAGGCAGACTAATACCTTATGGTCTTCACTGACGGCATCAGATGTGAAGTAAAGATTTATCGGTTATGGATGGGGATGCGTCTGATTAGTTAGTTGGCGGGGTAACGGCCCACCAAGGCAACGATCAGTAGGGTTCTGAGAGGAAGGTCCCCCACATTGGAACTGAGACACGGTCCAAACTCCTACGGGAGGCAGCAGTGAGGAATATTGGTCAATGGGCGAGAGCCTGAACCAGCCAAGTAGCGTGCAGGACGACGGCCCTATGGGTTGTAAACTGCTTTTGTATGGGGATAAAGTCAATCACGTGTGATTGTTTGCAGGTACCATACGAATAAGGACCGGCTAATTCCGTGCCAGCAGCCGCGGTAATACGGAAGGTCCGGGCGTTATCCGGATTTATTGGGTTTAAAGGGAGCGTAGGCTGGAGATTAAGTGTGTTGTGAAATGTAGACGCTCAACGTCTGACTTGCAGCGCATACTGGTTTCCTTGAGTACGCACAACGTTGGCGGAATTCGTCGTGTAGCGGTGAAATGCTTAGATATGACGAAGAACTCCGATTGCGAAGGCAGCTGACGGGAGCGCAACTGACGCTGAAGCTCGAAGGTGCGGGTATCGAACAGGATTAGATACCCTGGTAGTCCGCACAGTAAACGATGGATGCCCGCTGTTGGTACCTGGTATCAGCGGCTAAGCGAAAGCATTAAGCATCCCACCTGGGGAGTACGCCGGCAACGGTGAAACTCAAAGGAATTGACGGGGGCCCGCACAAGCGGAGGAACATGTGGTTTAATTCGATGATACGCGAGGAACCTTACCCGGGCTTGAATTGCAGAGGAAGTATTTAGAGATAATGACGCCCTTCGGGGTCTCTGTGAAGGTGCTGCATGGTTGTCGTCAGCTCGTGCCGTGAGGTGTCGGCTTAAGTGCCATAACGAGCGCAACCCCTGTCTTTAGTTGCCATCAGATGATGCTGGGCACTCTGGAGATACTGCCACCGTAAGGTGTGAGGAAGGTGGGGATGACGTCAAATCAGCACGGCCCTTACGTCCGGGGCTACACACGTGTTACAATGGCCGGTACAGAGGGACGGTGTAATGTAAATTGCATCTAATCTTGAAAGCCGGTCCCAGTTCGGACTGGGGTCTGCAACCCGACCCCACGAAGCTGGATTCGCTAGTAATCGCGCATCAGCCATGGCGCGGTGAATACGTTCCCGGGCCTTGTACACACCGCCCGTCAAGCCATGAAAGCCGGGGGTGCCTGAAGTCCGTGACCGTAAGGATCGGCCTAGGGCAAAACTGGTGATTGGGGCTAAGTCGTAACAAGGTAGCCGTACCGGAAGGTGCGGCTGGAACACCCTCCTTTCTGGAGAGGATGTTTATCTGTTGAATAATGACGAGTATCTTGAGATGATTTCTTAAGTATATCAGTTTGTAATTTGACGGTAATATCAAGACTAGAAAAAGAACCTTTGGTTCGTTTTTCTTCTTGTACTGCACTGACTCTGTTTTCAAGAATAAGAGAAAGGGAAGTCTGATAAGATAGCCTCAGTGCTTTCTTCCAACTCAGTCCTATAGCTCAGTTGGTTAGAGCGCCACACTGATAATGTGGAGGTCGGCAGTTCAAGTCTGCCTGGGACTACACATCGGCTCGGTCGGATGTGCTCTAGGCTTCAGTTCCTTGAAGGGGACATAAGTTCATGCAGATGTTTCTTAAGGATTTCTTCTCTCTTTTCCCTTGGGGGATTAGCTCAGTTGGCTAGAGCACCTGCTTTGCAAGCAGGGGGTCAACGGTTCGAATCCGTTATTCTCCACCATTAAAGGTAATCATTTGTTTTAAGGTTCTTCCTTATTCATTTTCGATTTTTCCTTTATCCGATCTTTGACATATTGACACAAGCAAGACTGTAATGTAGAGCTGGTCTTTTTTTAGACCAGTATTCTAAAAGAGGTTTTACTTCTTTAAATTAGAATCACACAACAGCTGAAAGTATGAGCTACATTCTTTGTAAGCAATTACAGAGAAGGCGAAGAAAGTAAGAAAGGGCGCATGGCGGATGCCTTGGCTCACGGAGGCGATGAAGGACGTGATAAGCTGCGATAAGCCTTGGGTAGGTGCAAATAACCTTTGATCCAGGGATTTCCGAATGGGACAACCCGGCAGGCTGAAGGCCTGTCATCACTGCTAGTGCAGTGAGGCGAACGGAGGGAACTGAAACATCTTAGTACCTCCAGGAAGAGAAAATAATTTAATGATTCCCCTAGTAGTGGCGAGCGAACGGGGAAGAGCCCAAACCTGTGACGTAGCAATGCGCCGCAGGGGTTGTAGGACCACGCTGTCGTACTTTGATTGTGAGGCGAATATACTGGAAAGTATAATCATAGAGGGTGATAATCCCGTATCCGAAGCATGATGAGACGTAGTGGTATCCTGAGTAACGCGGAACACGTGTAATTCTGCGCGAATCCGCCGGGACCATCCGGTAAGGCTAAATACTCCCGTGAGACCGATAGTGAACGAGTACCGTGAGGGAAAGGTGAAAGCACTCCGATGAGGAGAGTGAAATAGTTCCTGAAACCATGCGCCTACAAGCGGTCGGAGCTGTTAATTCAGTGACGGCGTGCCTTTTGCATAATGAACCTACGAGTTACCATGTCTGGCAAGGATAAGTGCCATTAGTCACGTATCCGCAGTGAAAGCGAGCCTGAATAGGGCGTCGAGTCAGATGGGGTAGACGCGAAACCAAGTGATCTACACTTGCCCAGGTTGAAGTCCGGGTAACACCGGATGGAGGACCGCACGGATAAGCGTTGAAAAGCTTCCCGATGAGGTGAGTGTAGGAGTGAAAGGCCAATCAAACTTGGAGATAGCTCGTACTCCCCGAAAGGCATTTAGGTGCCGCGTGCATCGATCTCCATGAGAGGTAGAGCGACCGATAGGTCAAGAGGGCTTCACCGCCTATCGAGACCTGACGAACTCCGAATGCTTATGGATAGCAGATGTGCAGTAAGGGGGCGGGTGCTAAGGTCCGTCCCCGAGAGGAGAAGAATCCAGACCGCCGTCTAAGGTCCCGAAATTCTGTCTAAGTTAGTCTAACGAAGTCTGGTCCCCGTGACAGCTAGGATGTTGGCTTGGAAGCAGCCATTCATTCAAAGAGTGCGTAACAGCTCACTAGTCGAGGGTCCGGGCATGGATAATAATCGGGTATAAGTCAGATACCGAAGGCGCGGGATAGTAATGTAAATTAAAAGTATCGGTAGGGGAGCATTCCATCGACGTTGAATGGTGAAGGTAACTGATCCTGGAGTTTATGGAAAAGCAAATGTAGGTATAAGTAACGATAAAAAGGGTGAGATTCCCTTTCGCCGAAAGACCGAGGTTTCCCGGGCGATGCCAATCAGCCCGGGGTTAGTCGGGTCCTAAGTCTCAGCCGAACGGCGAAGGCGATGGCAGATGCGGTTAATATTCCGCAACTCGCATATTCAGTGATGTGGAGACGGAGCAGTGACACTGCCGCGCCCTGACGGAATAGGGCGTTTAAGTCTGTAGGCTATGAGGATGGCAGGCAAATCCACCATCCGAGCTGAAGGATGAAAGTACAGGTTGTCCTTCGGGACGACTTGAGTGCAGGTAATCATACTTCCGAGAAAATCCGCTAAACTTAATGTTTATGCGACCCGTACCGCAAACGGACACACGTGGTCGGGTAGAATATACTAAGGCGTTGAGAGATTCATGGTTAAGGAACTAGGCAAATTGACCCCGTAACTTCGGGATAAGGGGTCCTCATGTATAATGAGGCGCAGAGAATAGGTCCAGGCAACTGTTTAACAAAAACACAGGGCTGTGCAAACTCGAAAGATGACGTATACAGCCTGACACCTGCCCGGTGCTGGAAGGTTAAGAGGAGATGTCACCATTAATGGGAAGCATTGAATTGAAGCCCCAGTAAACGGCGGCCGTAACTATAACGGTCCTAAGGTAGCGAAATTCCTTGTCGGGTAAGTTCCGACCTGCACGAATGGTGTAATGATCCGGACGCTGTCTCAACCATGATCTCAGTGAAATTGTAGTATCGGTGAAGATGCCGATTACCCGCGATGGGACGAAAAGACCCCGTGAACCTTTACTACAGCTTAGCATTGACCTTGGTCATCCGATGTGTAGGATAGGCCGGAGGCTTGAATCGGGTGCGCCAGCATTCGTGGAGCCATCCTTGAAATACGGCCCTTTGGCTGTCTGAGGTCTAACGCGCCTGAGGTGCGGACACTGCTTGGTGGGTAGTTTGACTGGGGTGGTCGCCTCCAAAAGCGTAACGGAGGCTTCCAAAGGTGCCCTCGGGCCGATTGGTAACCGGCCTTACAGAGTGCAATGGCATAAGGGCGCTTGACTGGGAGGGAGACATCCCGAGCAGGCAGGAAACTGGGGCATAGTGATCCGGCGGATGTGTATGGAAACTCCGTCGCTCAAAGGATAAAAGGTACTCCGGGGATAACAGGCTGATCCCCCCCAAGAGCTCATATCGACGGGGTGGTTTGGCACCTCGATGTCGGCTCGTCACATCCTGGGGCTGGAGAAGGTCCCAAGGGTTGGGCTGTTCGCCCATTAAAGTGGCACGCGAGCTGGGTTCAGAACGTCGTGAGACAGTTCGGTCTCTATCTATCGTGGGCGTTGGAGTTTTGAGTGGTGCCGTCACTAGTACGAGAGGACCGTGATGGACAGACCTCCGGTTTACCAGTTGTGCCGCCAGGTGCACCGCTGGGTATCTGAGTCTGGACTGGATAAGCGCTGAAAGCATCTAAGTGCGAAGCCATCCGCGAGATGAGAACTCCTCATAAGGGTCGTCATAGACGATGACGTTGATAGGGTGCAGGTGTAAAGACGGTGACGTCAAAGCCGAGCACTACTAATTGCCCGAAACTTTCTTCGGTCCTGCCCGATTTCTGTAAGGAGCGGGCAGGACTGGTGACTCACCCTTTGAGCTGTGTTGCTCTTCATTCTTTTTTGCTTGTGGAAATAGGTCACCTTATACGGTTGATGTTTGTTGTCAACTTGAAAAGAATTATCAGGTGGTTATTGCGGCGGGGTCCCACCTCTTCCCATTCCGAACAGAGAAGTTAAGCCCGTTTGCGCCGATGGTACTGCAATGCAATGCGGGAGAGTAGGTAGCCGCCTTTTTTTATAGAGAGAGCTTTGAAGAGAAATCTTCGAGGCTCTCTTTTTTTTGTTTTATCTTTGGATGACTCCGGTCAGCCGTCTTATATCCTACTCGCAATCCCTCTTTCTCAAATCCTTGCCTTATCCTTATCCCTAACCCGATTATAACCAACACATCCAAAAATACAATACATCCAAAAATACAATACATCCAAATATGCAACTCATCCAAGACATCCAACCAACTTGCAGTCTTTATATTTACTCTATTACCATATTTTTTTGTTTTTCATTTGCTGTCACTTTTAACACTTTGTATAAACGATTTGTTATCAATGTATTGTAATATGGGGAAAGTGACGGGAGTGACAGGAAAGTTAAAGGCACTCCATCTTCATGGTTTGAACCTATGAACGGGTGCAGGTACAATTTAAAATGAAATACATCAGCTTTGTGTTTAGCTTCTATCAAAGGGCATTGCATAGCTATTACTGCTTTCTTCTTTGTACGGATACATTTACAAAATAAAGTTGTATATTTGCCTTAGAAATACACATGACATAGGAGTCTGCGGACATTAGGTCTTACGGTGGAGGAGGTGTTGTGGTGTAGGAGATACAGGTCTCTTTGTGCTGTGATGGAGAGTCACAGTAGGGACAGGTGTCTCTCATATCTTCCTTCAATCTATGGCTTAATCTTACCACACTACACTAATCTGCGCTCCAAATAGTTATTTGACGAATCCCCATCATCCTAAGACTTGCCGTATAAGTTCAACGGCAAACAGTTTGATGAGGAAACAGGCTTGTATTATTATGGTGCAAGGTACTTGAACCCTATGGCAAGTATTTGGTATGGGGTGGATCCAATGGCTGAGAAATATGCAACGACGGGAGGATATGTCTAAACGTTGGATAATCTCATAAGATTAATAGATCAGAGAGTCAAACGTCCATCAACCGCTGAAGCTGCTCTTATATTCAAACATGTTTATGGGGGGCGATGATGCTACTGTAACTCGGAAAGACCTACGAGCTTCCGGGTGGAGAATTGTAAAAGGAGTGGATAAAATTACGAAAAACATTAATGATGTATTGTTAAATAGTGAATCTGATAATGGTTATAAAGCGCAATTTACCAATAATATCGCATTAGGAACGAAATTATTTACTATTTGGGGAAAAGACGTTTATTATGGTGGGGATATGTTACATAATTTTCAGTCAAATACTAATGTGGATATACCGGGTGCAATAAATTACATTCAACTTGGGACTGGTGCAACTCATACGATTGATGATTTCTACAACTATTTTTATAAGGATCATGACGAATAAACTATTTGTATTTTCTTTTCTTGTTCTGTTAACATCGTGTGGTTTACCTTATGTACATAAGGTTCAACTAACTAAAGATGACTTATCATGGATTGACCATTACCATGATACAGATACACTTGTGTTCACTTCAAACAAGGGGGTAGATACGTTAACATTGATTTCAATGCGAGTGTCAAACCCAAGGAATACCTTTATATTTGACCCAGAAGGTGTTAGATGGTATGATGGCTCCCATGAATTTCATGGGAATGCATATGTTGAGATGAAATTAAGACATTCCGGTACATCATTTGTCGTAGGATTTTATATTCGAAGAAATAAAAATACAGATCCTCTACGTTATAGCATAATATTTGGTGAAAAAAGCACTTCATATGAAAATGTCCAATTTTCTCAATATCAGATACGTGGATGTAAATTAGATAGTTGCCTTGTGATTAATTCAAACAACATGAATGATAATTTAGGTGATCAGCCTCATCTTGAAGTAAAGTCTATTGTTTGGAATAAGTCATTGGGGCTTGTCCAATATGAACTAAATCATAATATCATATATACAATAAAGATGTGATGTATCATATAAGTAGAATACCTACTTCTATCACAGCGATCACCTTGGCAGTACTTCTTACATCACAGATGATAAAGCTAACATCACGCAGTATGATGCTTACCTGCCATATGGTGAACTCCTCGTAGACGAGCATAGTAGCTCCGAAGACCTACCATATAAGTTCAACGGCAAACAGTTCGATGAGGAGACTGGATTGTACTATTATGGTGCAAGGTATATGAATCCTGTAACAAGTATTTGGTATGGTGTGGATGCACTAACAGAAAAGTATCCTACAATGGCAGGAATGATTTACTGTATGAATAACCCTGTACGGTTGGTTGATCTAGACGGGAATGATTCTTATTATACAAAAAATGGAGATTATATTGGTTCTAATAACAAAAAAAGTGATTTAATCTATATTGTTTCCAGCTATAGGCTTATAAGAAGGTTAAGAAATGGGAAAGAGTTCTATAGTTTTGGAGGAAAGAAGACTTTAGAGGAGTCAGACCTCTCAGCAAAAGCTTACTCTAAAATTTTCACAAATGTTTTAAAGAGGAAAGGAATAGATACAAAGAGATTATATAATGGACAAATCTCTGTAAATACTGAGCGCAATTCTTGGGATAATACAATGAAAATGGGATAAATATTACGAACAATATAATGTGTATGACCCACAGAACAAATCCCTTAGTTATGACCCTACTAAAGGACAAACTGGTCCTGCTATTTCTGCTACACGACATGTAAACAAAAAAATAGAGATTGTGATAAATGTATATTCAGTGGGGAATGAAGAAAAAAATTATGTCTCTACGGAATCAAATATTTATAACATGATAGGTATACATGAGTTTAATTATCATGGTCGCAAAAGAAAAGGAAACAATCAACATTATGAAATCCTTAAAGCTCAACGCACAGACCCTTCTTGGAAGACGACAACTCCACAATTTAAAAGTTTATATAAAAATTTAGAAAGAAACAATGCAGAATATCAGTTACACTAAAGTATTAATAATAAGCTTTATAGTTGTAATTTTGTCTAGTTGTTCGAAGACAAAAAATACTCAGGTTGATGCATGGCTCTTTGAAGTCATTGATAATTATCCTCTTCCAATATTAAATAATAGTCTTTTTTCTGTAAATTATCCTCGCGTAATACAATTTAAGTATATGATTAAGAATAACACATCTGATACTTTATTTGTACCGATTAATGTGGTTAATGGTTATAATACATTTCATTCTAGAATAAAGGTGGGTATAGGTACTCATTATTTTGATAATCTTCTAGATCAAAAACTTACTATGGGTAAAAGCGATGTAATTTTAGCCCCAAATAGGCAGACGAGTGTAACGATAACTTTATACTCTCAAGACATAAAATGCCTCCATCTTAAAAAAAATGTTTCTTTAGGAAAAATCTTAAGAAGGGTATCTTTCCGCTATTTTTATAGTAATTCTGACATATCTCATTATTCCCCCATCGAGCTAATTTTTCATAATTCAAATGAAACAGACTGGATAGATATAAAAAATATTCAAAAGGAGAGAGAGAAGCAATGGAGTGTATATTATGATTCTCTTAGAAATATTCTGTTAGTCAATTATATCCCTATGACAAGAATTCGAGAGTTTGACGGGGCAACTTGTTGGTAGTTACGACGACTGCCAAGTCTTATAACTTCGCTTATAAATATGAGGACAGTAACCATCCAACGGCTCCAACACAGATTGGTCACGACCATTACACATACGATGCCAACGGTAATCCAACGCTGGTAACGAATGATTCGGCGAATACTACCCGTGAGATGTATTGGGACGAGGACAACCGCTTGATGGTACTCTCTGATAATGGCAAGACGAGTCGTTACACTTACAACGCTGCCGGTGAGCGTATTATGAAGAGTTACGGTACGATGGAGGGTGTGTATATCAACGGTGCACCACAGGGCATCACGTTCCACGAGACGGATAACTTCACGCTTTATCCAGCAAGTATCCTCTCTGTAAACAAGAATCGCTTTACGAAACATTACTTCCTTGGTGACAAACGAGTTGCTTCAAGAATAGGAACAGGTCTGTTCAATAACGTCTATGGACGCAACGGTTCATACGTAACGGCTGGTCAGCAGGACTATGCAGAACGTATGAATCAGATACAGAAGCAGAAAGAGGCATACTATAAACAGCAAGGCATTGCCCCTGGTGTACCTACAGAGAAGGGTGCGTATGGTGATCCAGAGAACACGGGTGTTGGTTATAATGCTGTTCTTACAGAACTCGGCAACCACGATGTGCCACAGGGTTGGATTCAGACTCCACATCCTAACACGACACCTGGCACCAACCCCGGAGCTCCCATCTCATGGAACGATCCAACCAACCCTGATGACCCCCAGGCTGGTTATGGCTATATTCCCAATGACACTACGAAAGAAGAAACCTTCTTCTATCATAGTGACCACCTTGGCAGCACGTCTTACATCACAGATGATAAAGCCAATATCACCCAGTATGATGCTTACCTGCCATACGGTGAGTTGTTGGTTGATGAGCATAGCAGCAGCGAAGACCTACCATATAAGTTCAACGGCAAGCAGTTTGATGAGGAAACTGGCTTGTATTATTATGGTGCAAGATACTTGAATCCAGTCACGAGTCTTTGGTATGGGGTGGATCCAATGCAAGAAAAAAACACAAGGACAAGCACTTATACTTACACCTTGGGTAACCCAATTAAATTTGTAGATTCGACAGGCATGGATGGAGAAGTTACGGGTAATGGAACAAAGGAATCTCCATTTGTAATTCATGCGGAATATTATTATGTGAAGTCGGATCTCAAGCCTGATGAAGTAAAGGGATTAGAGCTTGCTATTAACGAATATAATAATAATGGAACTGTATACAAAGTTCCAAAAGCAAAGCCTATAGGGCTCAATGCCCCGTATTCTAATAATACCCTTTTCTACAATCTGGACAATGATAATCCTTTATATGTAAGATTTGATTTAAGGTTACGTACTTTTAATTCATCAAGCGAATTGAATGAAGCACTTGATCGTAGTGTTATAGGAAAAGATGTAAATAACATGGATGTAAGATTTGGTAATAAAATAAAGATTGGTATGTCTGAAGTAACATCAGGGAATATTCCGGTAGGTTCAGATGGTAGTTATCCTTGGTGTATAGAATTGTATCGTAATGGTATAGAGAATCTTCTCTCACACCCGGGATACTCTAAAGACTTATATCGTGCATTATTTGTTCATGAAATTGGTCATAACTTGGGCTTAATTCATCCTGAAACGAATTTAGGGCGGGTTACTCAGACGTATTTTATACGCAAATTATGTCCCAAGCTCTTCCAAACTTTGCAAATACACAATTCAAAATGCAAAATGGTTTTTCATTATTTGATAATAATCCACATGTAGATACTGGGGGCATTGCATTAATGTTGAGTCGGATTGGGCGAGATCGAGGAACACGTGTTGGATTAATAATGCCAAAGGAATAAAAAATGAAATCAATATTTTTGTTATTATTATTCTACGTTTTACCTATTTATGCTCAGGAAACTATATCCGTAGATGCATATATAGTAGATAGGTATCCTGCCCAGATGTTGAAAATTGTAGGGAATTATAAGAGAAAACGCTATTTCTTTATAAGAAGAATAGGTGAACGAGATTATATTCGAAAAGACTCTGTAATCAAAACTTTAAAGAAGGATGCAATCACTAATGAATATGAAAATGAGCTATACATACGTACGCCGCCTTTTACAGATTCTATTTACAATAAATTAGGACAGGTTAAAATACGGATAAAAGAAAAAAAGAAAAGATTAAAAATCACATATATAAATGGAGTCAATTCTTATATTTATATATTCTATAATATATCTGGACTAGCGAAGTTCTATGTCTTTGACTATAATTATATAAAATTCCATAACCACTTGAAGGAAAATTTATCATTTTGGGGGGATGATATACCTATAATAAAATTTAGTAATAATAACTTGAAAGTATATTTTTTTTTATGATTATAGATTATCACAAATAAAGTTGATAGATGATTCTCTGTAAATTATATTTCATAGATAGATTTATGAGCACCTTACGAAGCATTACTTCATTGGTGACAAACGAGTTGCTTCAAGGATAGGAACGGGCATGTTCAACAATGTCTATGGACGTAACGGCTCATACGTAACGGCTGGTCAGCAGGACTATGCTGAACGTATGAATCAGATACAGACACAGAAGGAAGCGTACTATAAGAAGGTGGGTGTAGCCCCTGGTGTACCAACAGAGAAGGGTGCATACGGTGATCCAGAGAACACAGGTGTTGGTTATAATGCCGTCCTCACAGAACTCGGCAACCATGATGTGCCACAGGGTTGGATTCAGACTCCACGCCCTAACACCACACCGAATACCAACCCCGGTCCACCTGTAAGCTGGAACGACCCAAGCAACCCTGATGACCCACAGGCTGGTTATGGATATATTCCAAACGACACCACAAAGGAAGAGACCTTCTTCTATCATAGTGACCACCTTGGCAGTACGTCTTACATCACAGATGATAAAGCCAACATCACACAGTATGATGCTTACCTGCCGTACGGAGAGCTGTTGGTTGATGAGCATAGTAGCAGTGAAGACCTGCCGTACAAGTTCAATGGTAAACAGTTTGATGACGAGACAGGTCTGTACTATTATGGTGCAAGGTACATGAATCCTATGGCAAGTATTTGGTATGGTGTAGACCCGTTGGCGGAGAAGTATACAACTACTGGTGGATATGTCTATACATTGAATAATCCCGTGAAATTTATAGATGTAGATGGTAGAGAATGGACACAAACGACAGACAAGAATGGAAATATTGTTATAACTGTTTCTTTAAATTTATCATTTAACGGAGATTTTAGTGCCGCTCAGATGGAAAATTACAAGACTACCATCTCGAGCGAATTCAACAGAATGATTTCAGATGCTTCTGATGGACGAATGTCGGGAGTTATTAAGTTTTACACTAATAATAAAGATATTGTTCAGTCTTTAGTGTTAACGAGCGACGAGTCTTCTATTATTGCTGGTTCTACGACATATATGAGTTCACAGGTAAATGTCAATGATAAGAATGGTGCATTAAAAGATTATGCAATTGTTGCTACAGACGTTTCTCATGAGCTTTTACATACATTGAGATTGGCTCATCCGTTTGAACGAACACAAACTGCTGATACGAAATTATTAAGAGTTGGACCTAATTCTTATATTTCCACTCCTTCAACAGCATCAAATATTGGAAATAATGTTATGAACTATCCTATGATAACTATTGATGGTAAGACATCAACGTCACAGAATGCTTTGACAAAAGGGCAACTGAACTTGATGTTAAAAGAGATAGAACTTCAGAAACAGGGATATGGAATTTATAAATACAACAACAAGTTAACAAATAGCCAAAATGAAGAATTATACTCGAAATATTTTACTAATTATTGGGATCAAGATCAGTGGCCTGGGTATCCAGTACAAAAGAAATAATTTTTTTAAATATTTTCCTCTAGTATTTATGTTACTTTCGTGTAATTCCTCTATATTATTATCCTCTAGCCCAAACGTTAAATACGACAAAAGAACAAATCTTGAAGTTTGTTCTTTTACAGATAAGATGCCAAGTTATAGGGGTGGATACACTGCTTTCTTACATGATTTCTCTGCTAATTTTCAATATAGCAACCAAATTGACAATAACATTCAAACAAATATTGTAGTACAATATGTTATTAACAAAAAAGGAAGATTGGTTGGTGCTAGAATTTTTAATAAAGAGGATAAGGATTTAAGTTGTTTTGATAAAGCCGTACTTGAAGCCTTAGAAAAAGTTCAAAATTGGACACCTGGAGAATACCATCATAAAAAAGTAAATGTTATTATTAAACAAACAATACAGATTGATATGCATTGATATTACGAATGCTACTACTCCCAACCTGGCTAATGAAACCAATAAGCCAAGCCTGGTTCAAAAGGGGGCACATTAGACCCTGCAAAACGAAAGGTAACACAAAAAGATATTGATCAATTGAATATTAATAAATTAAATTTCAAAGATGGAAAAGCTTATCTTGGGCATGTTTCGGATTAAATTTTATATCTTAATTTCTTTAACATTATCCTTGTTCCTGTTTTTTTCTTGTAAATCGAAGACAGAAATTGATTCTCAAGCAATAACAGGATGCTGGGAACTAGTTAGTAAAGATGTTAAACCGATTGCATACATAAATTTGTCTTTTTATAAAGATTCTACAGCCATATTTGATTGCCTGACAGATACTGTTATTTATTTACGATATAGGGTTCACAAGGATTCTTTATATCTAAAAAGATTTAAATAATAATTGTACTAGAGATTTAGTACTATCATTAGATAGTAATACCTTTTGTCTAGGCAGCTTAAAAAAATGTAACGAGAAACTTATATATAAAAGGAAAAAAGATACCTTGGAACAATTTGATACTTCGTTTATCAAATCTATAGTTCCTGCTTGGTAAATTTGTTAGATATAATTTAAGGCTGAATCCCTCAATAGGGCTTCAGCCTTTTTGTTCTCTTTGTCTCAATGTAAAGAACACTTAGAATCATGAGGAAAGATACATATTTCTTCGGACATAGTTTTTGGTATTATATGGTTTATTGTTACTCTGAAACCTAACATAGTTTTAGTTTTTAGTTGCTGTCACTTTTAACATTTTGCGTAGGAGATTTGTTATCAATGTATTGTAACATGGGGAAAGTGACGGGAGTGACAGGAAAGTTAAAGCCACTCCATCTTTATTGTTTAAACCTATGAACGGCTGCAGGTACAAATTAAAATGAAATACACCAGCTCTGTGTTTAGATTCTATCAAAGGGCATTGTATAGCTATTACTGCTTTTCTTCTTTGTACCGGTACATTTACAAAATAAAGTTGTATATTTGCCTTAGAAATACACATGACATAGGAGTCTGCGGACATTAGGTCTTACGGTGGAGGAGGTGTTGTGGTGTAGGAGATCCAGGTCTCTTTGTGCTGTGATGGAGAGTCACAGTAGGGATAGGTGTCTCTCATATCTTCCTTCAATCTATGGCTTAATCTTACCACACACACTAATCTCCGCTCCAAACTCTTAGTCGACGAGCATTCATCATCCGAAGACCTACCGTACAAGTTCAACGGCAAACAGATCGATGAGGAAACCGGTCTGTATTATTATGGTGCAAGGTACTTGAATCCTGTGTCAAGTTTGTGGTATGGGGTGGATCCGTTGGTCATAACTCTCAATCCTGAAAAACGAAGACTATTTAATAGGCTTGCATCTACAAGTCCCTACATATTTTGCTATTCAAAACCAATCGCAACCGTAGATGATGATGGAAATATTGGGGTGGAGAATATTACAGGTGCATTAATTGGTGCATTCACAGAGTATGTATCAATAGTTGGTTCAAAGATGTTGTTTGAGGGAATGTCATTTAAACAGGCCAATCAAAGCTTAAATAGGAAAGACTTTGCTTTAATAATGATGTAGGCAGGTTGGGGAGCATTGTCAGGCTCCATAGATGGAGGTATTTCAAAACTGACAAAATGGGTAGCTAAACCTAGAAATAGGAAGGTTATGATTGCAATTTTGGAATATGGAGCCGATGTGATACAAGATATTATTAATCAATATGTGGTGCATTCTATAGATAAAGGTGAAAAGGTCAGTGTAACAGCATCATTAGCAACGACTCTAGCAGAACACGGTATGGGTAAACTTATGTCACCAAAGTTCCTAAAAAAGCAATTAAGCAGGCAGAAGACAATATGAGAACTGCAAAGAAAAGATTAAATAATTTAATAAATCGTTGAGCCCCCCAAGAAAGGTTGATAAGGAAGGCAAAGGAAGATCTCATGAATGCAAAGTCTGAATATTTATTTCTAAATGGGATAGAGGGTACTATTACAGGTGTTGAAAAAACTGTAGGTCAAAGTGTTGAAGATAAGGTTAAACAAAATTCTAGTAAAAAAAGATAAAAAATGGCACTTAAGAAAGTAGGTATATATATCAGCATAATACAGTTCTTACTGCTGTTTTTTTGTATTTTATGTTCTGTTGTTTATTATCATAAGCAAGAAGTTATTGCTTCCACCCATCCTTTCTTTATTAAAAGAGAACAAATTATATCTCGAGGAGGTAACAGAAATGGTGTAACTATAAACATATTATATAACAATAAAAAGTATTACGTAGGAATATCCCATAGCCAAGAATCTAACATAGAAAGTACTCCTCTATACTATGATGCAGACAGAGATCAAATTTTTACAAATAGCGAAACGATTTATGGCATAATTGTTCCTTGGGTCACTTTTCTTTTGTCTTTTTTCTTATGGAAAGCAGTAAGACCGAAAAAGATATATATATGGGCTATTAACTCTAAGAACAAAAGGCCTCAAGAAATGTCTTACAAAAGTATGATAATATGGCAGGATGGTAAACCATTCAAACTATGGTATAATTGTTCTTATTATAAGCTTACAAAGCAGGAGTATAGGGTATTTGAAACAATTTTAGAGAAGGAGATGAACAGTAGCAACAATACATTGCCATATAACCATTATTTTGTACAATATTTCGGGTATCAGAAAATGCATATGAAATATGTCTTTGCTAATTTGTATGCTTACGAAATTTACAATAAGCAAGGCATAGTAAAAAGCAAATACCGAACTATCTTTAACACAGTTGATGGTGACCATGGAGGATGGAACTTTGTACAAGTTCACATAAATATCACCGAAAAAAAAGTGGAACTTTTACGTATAAACAACGGAAAAGAATTCAGCTGTAAATAGACAATAAGGTATAATGGGGAGCACTTATGTATAACGAGCGTGGCGGATATCAGGACTTATGTCTATGATGCTACCTACGACAGCTGGAACCGGGTGCAGACGATGACTTATCCTGACGGTGAAGTGGTGACTTATCACTGCAATGCTGCTGGACAGGTGGAGAGTATGACGAGCATTCATCATCCGAAGACCTACCGTATAAGTTCAATGGCAAACAGTTCGATGAAGAAACAGGCTTGTACTATTACGGTGCAAGGTACATGAATCCCAAAACAGGAATATGGCTGGGCGTAGATTTGTTACAAGATAAGTATCCCATGTACAGTACATATAATTATTGCCAAAATAATCCAGTCTTACTTGGAGATCCGAATGGGAACTATCCTATTGTGACAATCACAAAACTTAAGACAGGTAGAACTACTTGGCAAAGAGTTTTAGGTTATACGGCACATTCAAAAGATATTATTATAAGAGTTCCTCTTTATAGAGTTGTAGTACGTGATACAGAAGATAAGAATTATCATTTAGAGTTCTCTGTTACGAGGGATGCTATTACTGTTAGATATGGTGACAGGAAGGGTGATAAGTTAGTTTTAACTAATGTAGCTTTTGAACCTAAAAAGGATAATCGTTATACGGCAAGTGTTATTGAATATCCTAAAGATAATGGAACTAAAGCTTTGAAATTAAAGCAAAATGATTCTGAAGTTATGTATGCAGAGCCAAATGAAGTTTCTGTAGAAATGGGATATAGAAGGAAAAGCGATGTTGCAGCGGGTGTAATGATGCATGTTGGTGGTATATATAATCTCAGAGGAGAAGAACACTATGCAGCCTCAGAAGGATGCTTTGGAATAACGAATAGTGATAAATCTCCGTCTAATATTTATTCAAATAATGTATTAAAGAGTATTATAGGTCAAGCACAGAAAAGTGTAACGAATCCTAATAGAATAGATGTTGTAATAGAAAAAAGGAACAAAAAAGAAAAATCAGAAACTATAAATGTTACTATAAAATGACAATGTTATTTTCTTTAATAATTTGTTTGTTATCTATAACTTTTGTATACTCCTGTTGTACAAGAAAGCAAAAGTATAGTTCGTTCAAGATCCTTTATTACAAAAGAGTATCCCATTTATAATAATAAAAGGGATTTTATATGAAGGGAAGAATTATTTCCCCCAGTTAGCGGCTTACTACAAGCAGGGAACTTTACAGAATTTAGATATATACAAAAGTGAAGGTCCTATTTCATATACAAAACAAGATTTGGAAAATGATAAATTATTAATGGAATATGTAGGAGTCCCAATCTATAGAAAAATAATGATTAATGGAGATTCCATTTCAGATAATGGAATAGTTACTTTCTATAAAAAGAAAGGAGACTCTATATATGTCCATAGGACTAATGAGCTTACCATATATGTATTCCCATAATTGGTTACCTTCTCCACGCAAAAGACAGGAAGTTCGATGAGGAAACTGGCTTGTATTATTATGGTGCAAGGTACATGAATCCAGTCATGAGTTTATTTCTTGGCATAGATACAAAAGTAGAATTAAAACCAAATTATGGGGGTTCTTTGTATTGCCTACAGAATCCTATATTAACGTGAATTCGTCGAACTCACGTTAATTATATTGGTCTTAATGGAAGACATAGGATGATTTTTAATTTTAACATAAAAGGTAACCCAAATTATGGCAATGAAGGTAGATCTAATTCTCGTCTTGCTCAATAGCTTATTTAACATACAAGCTTGTACTGGGCAAGGAAGAATAGAAAGGGGAAAAATAGATGTTGCAGAACATATAAAGAAAGAAACTTCTGTACCGTTAGACACATCTGTTAATGGCATCATACTAGACGATACCGTTTCTCTAAATAATATTTTAGGGGAAAGACTTCCCATCATAAATTTTAGTAATTATGGAGAATGCACTGTGTGCAGTAATATTGATCGAACAGAATTTCTAATTCTTTGTGTGAACTATGGAGGATATATAAACCAATATGATAAATTCGTTGTCGTTCCTTCTCATTCTATAATTCAGCCTAAAAGAATACGAAAAACTTTATTTAAAAAATTCTGTTCAGGGCTAGGTACATATATTGGCTGTGATATAAAAGAAATAGAAAAACAAATGATGATGATGAATAAGGTCCAATATAAAACAACTGAGGGTGTAGAAACTGTTTATAGTCAGTCTCTTCCCGATTGGCCATATCATTGTGAATACCATTTTATGAATAATCATCTTATTCGATATGAATTTGATTATCGTGATCTTTAAGACGTCCTCTGGCGACCCAACTCCATCCTATTACTCCCCGGATGATGGTCCATATGATGGGAAGCTTGCAGAAAATATGCGAACTCCCGTTTTTGTACTTGGTCACGATAATAATGTTACTGGTATTGTTCAGAATAACAAACATCAAGCTTTTATAGATGATTTATCTAAACCATTTAATAAAGTTTCGACATTCCTGAGATTTAATAAAAGTTTCTCTTCCTATGTCGCAAATAGTACATGGTCTTTAAAAGAATGAATATGAGACAAATTCTATACATATTGGCATCACTTCTTGTCATAAATTTAGCGGCATGTAGACCGGAACAAAAACAAGGCTATTTGAATAATCAAGTCAGTAGTCAAGTAAAATCTGTAGTTGATGAATACGCAAAACGTCATCCTAAATATAAATCTTTGATTTTTATTACAGACTTTGAATACAATTGGAGAAATGGATATAAACGTAATAATGTAATCTTACTAGGTCCATCTTTGGGGTGTTTACCTTCAAAATATAGATTATATCCTTCCCAATTGCAGTATTATAAGGATAAACTAATATTTATCCAGTCATCTTCTGGCTTTCTTTATGAACAATCGAATATTCTAAAGACTTATAATAAAAACAAAACGAATATTGATAAATGTGACGATAACATCGCATTTTTCCTAAAGGAAGCTTCTGCATACCGGATTGAGAATAATGGTACTATAATAAAAATATCAGAGAGATCTGATACTATCATATTGAAAAGGAGAGTTGAGTTTCATGCTCCACCAATAAGAGACCGTAATAATAAAAATAATCAATGAGACACTTGGTAAGTTGTCTACTCTTTTACAATGATTGTGTGAAAGAATGACGTAATAGTTTTTTTAAAAAGAATTTTGAAGAAGAAGTCTTTTAAATGGAAATACTAGTTTGTATAGAATTATTATGAGGTTACCCAAGTTAAGCGATTGATAATGAAAAAAACAATAATATCTTTCATCATTATTAGTTTATCTCTTTTTCAATCTTGCATGAGAGAAGGAAAGGAAATTAATTTTAAAGATGAATTTATAGACAGTGTTAAAAAGTTATATTAGGAATGATAGCCTAAGGCATAACTCTTATATTATCTTCCCTGCAAACTATTTTTTTTACAGAGAATAAACGATATGAAGGGTTGCTAATAGGCCCATTATATAAAGATATATCAACTCAAGATGACGAGAAGCACTACATAAAGGTAATGACCTATAATTCAAGCTCTGTATACTATTATTGTCCAGAGATAAAATTTGTTTCATACCCTTTCACTAGTGAGCATATACAATTTTGTAAATCTGATAGTATTGTCTTATATAAACAAACATTTACGAGATCACCTATTATAAATTATCTAAAGAGAGCCGTTCTCTATTTTTATAAAGATAATTATCTGTATAAGCAAAACAATGTTGATAGTCTTTTCTTACCAAGAATGAAGGATGACAAGAATTGAATGTCACTAAGTTATTTGATATATAACCAAATACGAGATAGAATAAAGTTCATCGTTGTCCGCTAAATCTTTTTATTAGATTTTATTTAAGGCTGAACTCCTATTGAGGGGTTCAGTCTTTTTGTTCTCTTTGTTTCAATGTAAAGAACACTTATAAATATGAGAAGAAGCAAATATTTTCTCGGACACAGTTTTTGATATTATATGGTTTATCGTTACTCCAAAACCCTAACATAGTTTTTGTTTTTAGTTGCTGTCACTTTTAACATTTCGCGTAAATATCTTGTTGTCAAGGTGTTGTGACATGGGGTGGGGTGACGGGAGTGACAGGAAAATTGAAAGGTGCTCATTTTTATGATGTTCGACTAACTATGCAGGGGGAGAGGTACTCGCTTGTTATGAAAAGGGCATAAGAAAGGTTGTAATAAAGATTCATAAATTGAGAATAACAGGTGGACTTTGACACGGTAAAAGATGCCCTTTCGCATGGTAAAAGGTGCTCTTTTGAGGTGTAAGAGACGCCCTTTTGCAATGTAAAAGGGCATCTTTTAGAACGGCATTTGTAAGTCTTTGGTAAACAATGGACTGCAAGTCTGATTTCTTGGTATATCTCGTGATTTTATAGACATGTAGCTTGATTTTCCTGTAAACATATTTCTGATTAGACCGTAATGGTTCAGTGATATACTTCGGTACGGATAAGTTTACACGATCCTGCGCTGGATAGTTTTACCATGAACAGGCGTATCTCATAACTACCAGTTCCCCTTTTCCACCCAAGAACAAAAGCCTACCGTATACCATTCCTGATTTTGCTGTCATTTCTGTCACCCTTCATTTGCTTTTAACCGTCTGTACATAAGCTGATTACACGAAGTGTTAAAAGTGACAGCAACTAAAAATTAAACTTCATTAGGGGTTTTGAAGTAATAATGTGAGGTATATTTTTATTATGTTTCATATCCATGATATAGGAGAGGTGATACAACTTCAAAATAAAGATAGTGGAGTAAGATAGTGAGAAAGTTATCGGAGAGGAAATATCTATGAAGTAAAAAAACACTCTTTGTTGTTATTTCTTTTAATGTTTATATAGTGCTGATAATCAATGTGATTTGTTGTTTTATAGATAGAATCAATATTACTATAGATTTTATCTATTGGAAGCTGATACAGCAAGTTGTACCTTTGCATCAGAAAACAAATAGATAACAACATTTAATAAGGAAAAAGATTATGAAGAATTTAGAATTTATTGGTTTAGACGAGAGTAAGGTAAATAAGGTTAAGGATGCACTTGCACAGTTGTTGGCAGATTATCAGATTTATTATACCAACCTCCGTAATCTTCATTGGAATGTTAAGGGACACAAGTTCTTTACAATGCACTCTAAGTATGAGGAGTTATATAATGAGGCTGCAGCTCATGTCGATGAGATAGCAGAGCGTATTCTACAGTTGGGTGCTCATCCAGAGAGCAGATACAGTGAGTATTTGAAAGTTGCAACCATCAAAGAGATTGACGGTGTTGTTGGTGGCAGAGAGTCAATAGAGCTTCTTCTTGAGTATTTCAAGAATCTCATTGCTCAGGAGCGTGCCCTTATTGATTTGGCAGGTGATGCCCATGATGATGTTACAGCAGACCTGATGACAGGTTATTTGGCATCACAGGAGAAGAATGTTTGGGATGCTTCTTGCTTATGCTCAACATAAGCATCATGATGATAGTTGCTGCTGCGAGGCAAAGTAAGTAACAGTTTTTTAGTTTGATATTTAAGGGGACTGTATCCATTGGATATAGTCCTCTTTTTATGTTTATGCCTTAAGTTCTTCAGCTTATCAGCCTTTTTATTCCTTGATTTGTGAAGATAGGCTGAAGGATGTGTTTTAAATCTATATAGTCTTTCCGTATAATTGTTTTTAGTTTAAGGAAAATATATTAACTTTGTCGGTCACATTATATTATTATATGGTATATTTCATTAAACGATCTATCGTATGGCTGAGACGTATCCGATATTCCCGAGGGTTTGGAGTACATTCTCCTTGGGCGTATAAGTTTATTCGTTATGTTATTAATGAGCATTATCCATATTATAAATACAACGATCTGGAGGAACTTGTTTACCGTTTAGACAGGCGAACCCGCAAGTTATGCAAGTTATACTTTCGTCTTGTAAATTACCTGCAACCAGATTTCTTTCTTGATTTCTTCCCTTCCTCTCCTTGTTATAGGTTTTATGTTACGGCAGCTTGTAAGAAGGTTTCCTATCATCAATTCAACCATGAGTTTTCGTTTGATGACGTTAATGATAAGGAACACTTAGCAACCAAATGCTGTGTAGCTCATATTCCCCTGACGAATAATTATCAAGACTCAGTTGAAGGCGTGTTAAACAATCTCTCCTCAGATTCTGTTTTAGTATTGGGAGGTATTAAGAAAGACAAGGATACCAATCTCTTTTGGAAGAAACTTATAAAGGATTCACGTGTTGGGGTAACTTTTGACTTGTACTACTGTGGTATTGTATTCCTGAAGACAAACATGACAAAGCAGAATTATATAGTTAATTATTAAAGATGAAGATATATACGAAGAATGGGGATAAGGGTACAACGTCATTATGTGGTGGACATCGCGTTGCAAAAGATGATTTGCGTGTAGAAGCATACGGAACTATTGATGAGTTGAACGCCCATCTTGGTTTGTTGATATCCTTTTTGAACCAAGACCGTAACCTTCATTTTACTTCACTAATACATCCCTTAGAGCATTTGCAGGAAAACTTGTTTATGATTGGTTCTGTATTGTCTAGCTATACGGAAACAGATCAAACACAGCCAGTTATTGCGAAGTGTATTTCGGAAATGGAAGACTCCATTGATTCATGGACAGCAGAGATCCCACCTCAAAGCTCTTTCATACTTCCGGGTGGTACGGTTTCGGCAGCACAATGCCATGTTTGCCGGACTGTTTGTCGCCGTGCAGAAAGACGGATTATCTCATTATCTCATCATGTTTTGCTATCTCCCGATATCTTATCCTTTATGAACAGGTTGTCAGATTACTTCTTTGTTTTGTCACGTTATTTAAACATAAAGGCGAATGAGTGTGAAAAAAGATGGGAAAATACTTGCAAATAAAAAATAAAATATTACTTTTGCACGCAATTAGAAACGTGTAAAAAAACAAGAATATGTATTGGACTTTGGAATTGGCCTCTAAGCTTGAAGATGCTCCATGGCCTGCAACAAAAGACGAGTTGATAGATTATGCAATGAGGTCAGGTGCACCTCTTGAAGTTCTTGAGAACCTACAGGAGATTGAGGATGAAGGAGAGGTCTATGATAGTATAGAAGATATATGGCCTGATTATCCTTCAAAAGATGATTTCTTATGGAATGAAGATGAGTATTAGGCCACTAAAAAATTAAAAAGGTCACTTACATTATAATATATGTGAGTGACCTTTTTTTATTTATGTAACAATAAATTGATGTACTCTTCGTTATAGAGTCGTGTTTAAACGCTTATGTATTATATTCAGCTTTTCTGTTCTGGTAGGGTTACCTGCCATGGCGCAGTATGATCCGTCCTATAGTCATTATTGGGCGATGGAGCCTTCTTTCAACCCAGCATCAGTGGGAAAGGATAATAAGTTGAATGTCGTTGGTGCCTATGCACTTGACTTTGCAGGTTATGAGCATAATCCTAATACCTTCTATGTTGGTGCTGATATGCCACTTTATTTTATGAAGCAGTATCATGGAGTTGGTGTTTCAATCTTAAATGATAAGATAGGTGCTTTTACTCACCAGCGTGTTGCAGGTCAATATGCTTTTCGTCATTCCTTATGGGGTGGTATGGTTTCTGCAGGAGTCCAACTCGGTATGCTCTTTGAGAAGTTTGATGGGAGTAAGTTGGATGCGGAAGACATGAGTGACCCTGCACTTGCCAATGCCGAATTAAGTGGTAACAGTCTTGACATGGGTCTTGGCTTCTATTATTTACGTAAGAACTGGTATGTCGGTGCATCAGTCCAGCACCTTAATTCCCCACGGATAGAATTGGGTGAAAAGAATGAATTACAGATAGATAAGACTTATTATTTAACAGGTGGATACAATATTAAGTTAAGGAATCCGTTTTTAAGCATACCGACTTCCGTATTAGCCAGGTATGATGGAAGGACTTATCGGGCAGATGTTACGGCACGTTTGGTATATACGAATGATAAGAAAGTTCTTTACGGAGGAGTTTCTTATAGTCCCACTAACTCCGTTACAGCTTATATTGGTGGTACTTTCCACGGAATCAATGTAGGTTATAGTTATGAGATGTATACGGGAACTACAGCATTTGGTAACGGTAGCCACGAGTTGTTCGTTAGTTATCAGACCGATATAAACCTCCAGAAGAAAGGACGTAACAAGCATAAGAGTGTTAGATTTCTGTAGAAATATTTATGAAAATGAGAAAAAATATAATTACCATTTGTCTTAGTGCAGCTTTCTTAGCTACACTTACGGGATGTTTTGCTGGTAAGTCTGCTTCAACATCAGGGCGTGGTGGTGAAGTTACTGGCGTTGGTGGGGGTAAAGGCTTTCGTGAGCCCACTCCTTACGGTATGACACTTGTTAAGCGTGGCTGGTTGAGAATGGGATTGGAGAAGCAAGACTCACTTTGGGGAAAGAAAACTCCTGTGAAGGATATTTCTGTAGATGGCTTCTGGATGGATGAGACAGAAGTTACGAATTCAGAGTATAAGCAGTTTGTTGAATGGGTTAAGGATTCTATTCTTCGAACCCGTTTGGCTGATCCTGCCTATGGTGGTGATGAAACTTACATGATAACAGAAGATAAGAACGGTGATCCTGTTACTCCACATCTTAACTGGGCTAAACGCTTACCTCGCAAGCCTAACGAAGATGAGCAGCGTGCTTTTGAAAGCCTTTATGTAACAAATCCTGTTACTGGAGAGAAGAGTTTAGATGCTAAGCAGATGAATTATCGTTATGAGATTTACGACTATACTGCAGCAGCCTTACGTCGAAATCGTATGAATCCTCAGGATCGTAATCTTAATACAGATCTTACAGTAGATCCAAATGAGGTTGTTATGATCTCAAAAGATACGGCTTATGTTGATGATAGAGGCGTAATTCATAATGAAACCATTAATCGTCCTTTAACCGGACCATGGGATTTCCTTAATACTTATATCGTAAATATCTATCCTGATACTACTTGTTGGGTTAATGATTTCCGTAATTCGGATAATGAGATTTATCTTCGGAACTATTTCAGTAACCTACGTATAATGACTATCCTGTAGTGGGTGTTACCTGGGAGCAGGCGAATGCTTTCTGCGCATGGCGTACAGAATATCTTCTTAAAGGCTTAGGTCGGGAAGCACGTTATGTACAACGTTATCGTTTACCGACAGAGGCAGAGTGGGAGTATGCTGCTCGTGGCAAAAATCAGGATGAGTTCCCTTGGGATAATCAGAATGTAAAGAATGGTAATGGCTGTTTCTTTGCTAACTTTAAACCAGATCGTGGTAACTATACGAAGGATGGAAACCTCATAACCAGTAAGGTCGGGATTTACGGTGCCAACTCCAATGGGCTCTATGATATGGCAGGTAATGTAGCAGAGTGGACCAGTACGATTTATACGGAAGCTGGTGTTGATGCCATGAATGATTTTAATCCTCAGTTGGATTACAAAGCAGCAAGAGAGGATCCTTATCGTTTAAAGAAGAAGAGTGTTCGTGGAGGTAGTTGGAAAGATCCAGAAAGCTATATCCGCAGCGCATGGCGTACTTGGGAATATCAGAATCAGCCACGTAGCTATATCGGATTCCGTTGTGTCCGTAGCTTAGCAAGCTCATCGAGCGAGGCTGCTAAAGAGAATAAGAAAAGTAGTAAGAAAAAGAGAAGATCATGACACAATACAGTAAATATAACATAGTCTACCGTCTGCAGAAGTGGATGGATAGCGTTCCTGGACAGACTTTCTTGAATTATGGTTATAGTTGGGGTGCGTCTGTCGTTATCCTTGGTGCATTGTTCAAATTGACACACTTGCCAGGAGCTAATATTATGCTTTATTTTGGTATGGGTACAGAGGTTATTGTATTCTTCCTCTCAGCTTTTGACCGTCCGTTTGATAAGACTGATGATGGTCGTGACCTTCCAACACATATCACTGATGAGTATCTTGATGGTACAGAGTCAGAAGCAGGGACAGCAGAACATCATACTGTTACTGTTCCTTCAGCTGCAGAAGTGGCAGAGACGGTTCAACGCACAATGCCTTCAGCTGATGATATTGCAGCAGCAGTGGTTGGACAACAGAGTAAAGCCATTGCTGATGCACAGCAGCAGACCCCAGAAATGGTAGAGGCACAAACCAATTATGTCTCAGCTTTGCAGAACTTGACGGAGATGTTAGGTAAAGTAAATGACCAGAGTCAGCGCCTTACTCGTGATAGTGAGGAGATGGAGAACTTAAACCGTACCCTTACAGGTATTGCAAAGGTTTATGAAATGCAACTTAAAGGGGCTAGTCAGCAGATTGGTACTATAGATCAGATCAATGAGCAGACGCGTAAAATGGCGCAGCAGATAGAGCAGCTTAACAAGATTTATGCGCGTATGATAGAAGCAATGACTGTAAATATGCGTGGTGTTGCGGCACCTGGTGTAGCTCCACAGCAGCCTGCTCCTGAAAACTTATAATGTGTTTACGGTTGGTGAGTAGGCGTAGTAGCTTCCTCTCCACATACAAAGAATAATAGAATTAATGGCTATTAAGAAGAGAAAGATTTCCCCTCGCCAGAAGATGATTAACTTAATGTATGTCGTCCTCATGGCAATGTTGGCTTTGAATATCTCAACGGAGGTACTCAATGGCTTCTCTGTTGTAGAGGAGAGTCTCAATCGCACTACGGGAAATTCATCTAAAGAGAACGAAGCGATCTTCGGTGAGCTTGACCAAATGATGCGTAAGAACCCTCAGAAGGTTAAGCAATGGTTCATGATGGCATCAACAGTGAGGGAGATGAGTGATTCTCTCTATAATTATGCACAGTCATTAAAGGTTGCAATTGTTCGTGAAGCAGATGGTCCAGATGGGGATCCTCAGAAGATAGAAGGTAAGGATAACATAGAGGCTGCAAGCTACGTGATGCTGAATCCTGGCACCGGACAAGGGCATAAGCTCTATGAAGCCATCAACAGTTATCGCTCTCGTATTCTTCAGTTTGTTACTGATTCTCGTCAGAAGAAGATTATTGCCAGCAACCTTTCAACTGCTGTTCCTGCTCATTCAATGGGTAAGAATTGGGAAGAATACATGTTTGAGAACATGCCAACGGCTGCTGCTGTCACGCTTTTGTCTAAACTTCAGAGTGACGTTCGCTACGCAGAAGGTGAAGTCCTCCATACTTTAGTTGCTAATGTCGGTCTGAAAGATATACGTGTGAACAAGCTGCAGGCTTTTGTTGTCCCAAGTCAGACGCGTCTCTATCCTGGTGAGACAATGACAGCCCAGATGTTTATGGGTGCAGTTGACTCTACCCAGCAACCTCAGGTCTATGTCAATGGACAGCTTATTCAAGGCAATAAGATAACTGTCAAGGCAGGTTCTCCAGGTAAACATACTTTGAGTGGATATATCCTGATTAAGGATATGGCTGGAAATGTGCTGCGAAGGAACTTCTCACAGGACTATTGGGTCACTGGTGGACCACAGCCTAAGCGTTATATTAGTCCTGACGGTATGCAGAAGACACCTCCATTTGACGGCATGGCAACGATTGCAGCCGATTTGATGAATGTGCTTTATGCTGGTTTCGACAATCCAATCACCGTCAGTATTCCTAATACGTCACAACGAGATGTACAGGCAACGATGTCGGGCGGGTCACTTATCGCACGAGGTGGTGGACATTTCGTAGCTCGTCCTTCTGCAGTAGGGCAGCCTGTTACTATTTCTGTTTCAGCTAAGGGACGTAAGATAGGAGAGTATAAGTTCCGTGTTCGTAAGTTACCCGACCCATCACCTTATATCGCAATGGGTGCTGACCGTTTCAAGAGCGGTCCACTTTCTAAAGGCGTACTCATGTCAGCACCGGGTATTCATGCTGCAATTGATGATGGTCTGCTTGATATTCCATTTACTGTAACCAGCTTCCGTGTTGTCTTCTTTGATAATATGGGCAATGCTGTTCCATTGTCAAGTAATGGTGCATCTTTCTCTGCTCAGCAGAAAGAACAGTTCCGTCAGTTAAGTCGTAATAAACGATTCTATATTACAAATGTCGTTGTCCATGGTCCAGACGGAACAACCCGAACACTTAATGGGCGTAACATGGAGGTCATCGTGAGATAGTAAATGAAGTTGAGAGGGGCTATAAGGGCAGATGAGATAAAGCATAACATATCCCATGTAGTTCCTTTCCTCCTACGAAAAGAAAAAATAAAGAAGCAATGAAAAGAATATTTCTTATAGGTTGTACAGTTCTGTTTGCCGTTATGGCATCAGCTCAGCCTGCCGCACGCAGGACTCAGCAGCGCCAATCACCTGCTAATACCATCAGTACTCGGGCACAGATCTCTTTTCCGACGACAGCACCTATGGAAGAAGATGTTGTCTGGCGGCGTGATATTTATCGTGAGTTGAAGTTGGATGATGATGCTAATGCCGGACTGTATTACCCTGTAGAGCCTGTCGGCTCACAGATGAATCTCTTCACTTATATCTTTAAGTTGATGATGAACGGTCCTAAACGTGGTGGTATTGCCGCCTATACGTATCGTATGGATGGCAACGAAGTCTTTACCGACTCTGCACGTGTTAAGCCATTGCAGTTCCTTGATAACTATCATATCTTTTATGAACGTACCGACCATGGCATTCGTCTTGATAACAGTGACATCCCTTCAGCTGAGGTTAAAGGCTATTATCTGAAGGAGAGTGCATATTATGATCAGAACAGTGGAACCTTCCATCGTAAGGTTGATGCACTTTGTCCGATTATGTATCGTGAAGACGACTTCGGTGATGGTGAGGTGAAGTATCCGTTGTTCTGGGTGAAATATGATGATTTAGCACCATTCCTTGCTAAGCAGACTATTATGACAAGTAATCTGAATAATGCTGCCACGATGAGTGTTGATGATTATTTCACCATGAATATGTATCATGGAAAGATCTATAAGACGACGAATATGCTCGGTAAGACCCTTGCCCAGTATTGTTCTAATGACTCTGCTTTGAGTGCAGAACAGAAGAAGATTGAACGTGAGTTGGCTACATTCGAGCGGAATATCTATGGTGATCCGTCACGTCGTGATAGTCTCGACAGCATAGCTGCAGCCGCAGATGGTGCTAAGGCTTCTAAGAGATCTGCACGTGGACGTCGTGGAGCAGGCGGTTCAAGCTCTGTTCGTAGTAGTCGTCGGTCGTCAGGGAGTAGTGCTACTACTGGTGGATCTGCACGTGTGACAGTACGCCGTGAGCGCCATTAAGTAAGTCTAAAGATTGTCAAACCAGGATAACCTATTGCTTACGAGAACTATGTTCTCGGCAGTAGTTATCATTAAAATTATTTATTATGAAGAAAGTACTTTATCGCTTTAGCAGCTATTACCAGTCTGTTTGCTATCCCAGCAAATGCACAGGAACCCCTAAAGTTTGGTGTTAAGGCTGGTTTGAATGTGACAGATATGAAGTTCAATAGTGATGTATTCGATAAGACCAACCAGGCTGGATGGTTCATAGGTCCAACGGTAAAGTTCACTCTTCCTGTTGTAGGCTTGGGTATGGATGTCTCTTTGCTCTATGATTATCGTGCGGCAAAGTTGACATACGATGATGATAAGAAGACGGTGAAGCAGCAGCAGATTGCCATTCCTATTAATGTCCGCTACTCAGTAGGGTTAGGAAGTGCTGCAAGTATCTTTGCTTTTGCTGGTCCACAGATTGGATTTAATGTTGGTGACAAGGACTTCCATTGGACGCAAGGAAGCAGTTATGCACTGAAGAAGAGTGATTTCAGTGTTAACCTTGGTTTTGGTGTGACTGCTTTGAAGCATCTTCAGGTGACTGCAAATTACAATGTGGTTTGTGGTAAGACTGCTGATGTAACGTGGAAGACAGCAACAGATGCTGCCGGTGATGCACTTGGACTTAAGAAGAAAGAGAAGAAAGGCAGCCGTAACAACTCTTGGCAGTTGGGTGTAGCTTACTTCTTCTAAGGTAGAGCCAATAGATTTGAGCATTACATACACCCGTTGAGGGTGATTAAGAGCATAAGAGGGAATGTCCCCGTCAGTCTAATAAGAGATCTTAGACTGACGGGGACTTTCTTTTTCTCTTATCTGTGCATACGTAAACAATAAGATATGCTTCCTTCTTCTAACGTGTCCAACGACTTGGATAAGCGTGTCCAACGACTTGGATAAGCGTGTCCAACGACTTGGATAAGCTTGTCCAGCGAATTGGATAAGCTTGTCCAGCGAATTGGACAAACGTGTCCAACGAATTGGACAAACGTGTCCAACGAATTGGATAAATGTGTCTAACGAATTGGACAGACGTGTCTAACGGATTGGACAGACGTGTCCAATGGGTTGGACAAACGTGTCCAATGGTCATTATCAAGGTTAGTAACCATGCGAATGACGATAGATTATCATTCAGATGACCGTTGATGGTGGCGTATGTAAGGGCTTATCTGTACTTAAGGTAGGCAGAAGAGAGTTGTATATCACAGTGTTGTTTTTACATTATTGTACTTTAAAGTTACCGTAATCTCTGCTTTTCTTCGTACATTTGTATGCAAACCAGATAACATTCAGCTGGATAATATTAATCAGACATTGAACAGGAGACAAACGAATGACATATGCAAATATCATATTACCCTTACCTCTTGAAGGCTTATTCACCTATGGCGTACCTGATGCGTTGGCATCTCGGGTGCAAGTGGGGGTACGTGTCAGGGTCCCGTTAGGTAAAAGTAAGACGTATGTTGGTATTGTTGCTGAGTATCCCGTTGCCCTCCCGGCATCAGATAGTGGGGTGGTGGACAATGAGAAGAAGATTGTTTATAAGGATATTCTCGAGGTATTGGATGCTACTCCCATACTTCTTCCCCAGCAATTACGGCTTTGGCGTTGGATTTCCGATTACTATATGTCGCCTATTGGTGATGTCTATAAGGCTGCCCTCCCATCTGGTTTGAAGGCAGAGGACGGCTATCGTCCACGCACAGAGTTATACGTTCGCCTTGCTGATAACTTCCGCAATGAACGTAGTCTCACGTTGATGATTGATGCAATGAAGCGCGCTTCAAAGCAAGTGGAAGTCCTTATGGCTTATCTTCGGCTCGCAGGAGTGGATGGAGTGGAGCATCTGACGACAGAAACACCTCTTCGTGAGGTCACACGAGAGGAGCTTATGAACGATACGCATACCACGATTGGCGTTATTCGAGCATTGTCAGACAGGAAACTCCTTGTTACGTATGAGAAGGAAGTAGGGCGTTTGAATGATAACGTACTCCCTCATCCAGAGCATATCAAGCCTTTGAATGAGGCACAGACCGAAGCATATAATCAGATTCTTATTCAAATGATGGGTCATCCCGTGACACTTCTGCATGGAGTAACGTCATCTGGGAAGACAGAAATATATATCCATCTCATTCAAAAAGCCATTGACGAGCACAAGCAGGTGTTGTATCTCTTACCGGAAATAGCCCTTACCGTACAGATAACAGAACGTTTGAAAGCCGTATTTGGTAATCGGTTGGGTATTTATCACAGTAAGTACAGCGATGCAGAGCGTGTTGAGATATGGCAGAAACAACTATCTACCCAGCCATACGACGTGATACTCGGTGCTCGGAGTGCCGTGTTCTTACCTTTCCAGCGCCTTGGACTTGTCATTATCGATGAAGAACACGAGCAAAGTTTCAAGCAGCAAGACCCAGCTCCACGTTATCATGCCCGTTCAGCAGCCATTGTTCTGGCACAGATGTATGCCGGGGCAAAGACCCTTTTGGGTACAGCCACACCATCAATGGAGACCTATTATAATGCACAACAGGGCAAGTATGGTCTTGTTGAGCTGACTCGGCGTTATAAAGATATCCATCTGCCTGCCATAGAAGTGGTTGATGTGAAAGACCTCTACCGCCGGAAGATGATGACGGGTCCGTTCTCTCCACGTCTGTTGGCAGCTGTTCGTGAAGCTTTAAAGCGAGGTGAGCAAGCCATATTGTTCCAAAACAGACGTGGGTTCGCACCCATGGTAGAGTGCAGACAGTGTGGATGGGTACCGAAATGTCCTGACTGCGATGTGTCATTGACCTACCATAAGAACCTCAATGTTCTCACTTGCCACTATTGTGGATATACCATGCGGGTGCCAGAGGAGTGCCCTTGTTGCGAAAGCAAGGACATCCGAGGCCGTGGATATGGTACAGAAAAGATTGAAGACGAGATTCGTAATATCCTTCCTGAGGCGCGAATTGCTCGTATGGACCTTGATACTACCCGCACAAAGAATGCTTATGAGCGTCTGATATATGATTTCTCTACGGGTAAGAGTAATCTCTTGATAGGGACACAGATGATCTCCAAGGGACTTGACTTCGATAAAGTGTCTGTTGTGGGGATATTAAATGCCGACTCAATGTTGAACTATCCCGACTTCCGTGCTTATGAACAAGCCTTTATGATGATGAGCCAAGTGAGTGGAAGAGCTGGTAGAAAGGGGAGACAAGGGCTTGTGATTCTTCAGACAAAGAGTCCCGAATTGCCCGTTATACAGCAAGTGGTGAGAAATGATTATCGTGGTTTCTATACCAATCTCTTGGAAGAACGGCATGATTTCCATTATCCTCCTTTCTATCATCTGGTGTATGTCTACTTGAAACACAGGGATGAGAATACTGTTAATTCAGCTGGTTTGGAACTTGGAAGCAGACTTCGGGAGGTGTTTGGGACACGTGTTCTCGGTCCTGATAAGCCTGCTGTAGCGCGTGTGAAGACGTTGAGTATTCGCAAGGTAGTACTGAAATTAGAGAATGGGATAGACCTTCCACGTGTCCGTCAGTATCTTCGTGGAGTGCTCGATGCCATGATGAAAGATAAGCGTTATGGTGCTCTGCAGGTTTATTATGACGTAGATCCGTTGTAAGATTTAAACTCCTTACACCTCATTATATAGTATAACTGAAGGCGGAAGACAATCAGGACACATCCTGTTGTCTTCCGCCTTTTATAATGTCTATAGTCTTTGATTGCTTACAAGTCGATGTCTATACCAGCACTTAATACTTTATTTGTACGTGTGAAGATATCAGTATTCTTAGTAGCTATGCTCTGTGTGCCTACCTTTATCTCACCATCATACTGCTTATTGAACTTAGAGTAGTCAGTGAAGAAGTATGCTACGTTCAGGTGTGCATTCTTAGCAACCTTTATCTTAGCACCGAATCCGAAGCTATAACTGCTGGTTACGAAGCTGAGATCAGAGAGATATTTACCGTCTCCAAGTCCATAGAGAGTACGTTGTCCGCCTGCACTGACAGTAACTGTTGGTGTTACGTCCCACTCAACACCAGCAAGGAACTCCTGAGTGTTGTGTGCCAAGTCGCGTTGTTTGTTCTTATCCATACGTGCATCCTTATCAAAGTAATAGTGATAACTTGCCATAACACGCAGATTCTTCTTGACTTCATATTGTGCACCCAGTGCTAATATACCTGGAAGGTCGTTTGGTGTGTTCACACCATCTTGGAACTGACCAGTGTCATCACGCTTTGTATCGTTCTCAATGTTGAACTTTGTTGTGAACTCATAGCGTGCACCGAAGTTCCATTTGCCTGTACGATAGTCTATACCGATGATAGGCGTGATACCCCATCCACGTTGTGTACAGTCGAGATAACGGTCTTTTACCAGTTCTTTACTGCTACTTAACTTGTCTGCACCAGCTGCAATCTTCTGTGCACCGGCTGCAAATTGCTGTGCAGCACCAAGGAGTTGAGCCTTAGTGGTTGGGTCTGTAGCAGCTGCAGCCTGTGCTTGATACTCTGCAGCTTTGGTTTGATAGGCGGTAGCCTTCTCTGTTAGAGCCTTTACCTTGTCATCAAAATAGTTGTAAAGGTTCTGGTTGTTGCCTCCAACATTGGCAGATATGTTTGTGATGTTGCCTTGATATTTGTTGTAGATGTAGTTGAAACGTGCACCACCAAATACTGATAAATGCTCGTTAATCTTATATGCTGCACCAATTTGGAAGCCGAAATCGTATTGCTGACCACTCATATAACTTTGCAAACTATATGAGGTTGCTGGTGTTTCTTGCTGTCCTAAAAGCTGTGCAAAGGTTGGAAGCTGCTGGTTGATAAGGGCAGGAAGCAATGAAACCTGACGTTCGAAGCTTGGCAAACCACTGTTGAACGTAGCCTTTCCACCACCTCCTGTTAATCCAAAACCAGCCTGAAGACTCCAGTTACCTTTGTTATAGGCTACCTGAAATGAGGGAAGGATGGGCGCAGAAGCCTTACCTTTATAGAACTTACTACCATCTTCTGCACCACCATTGAGCTTGAATGGGTATTCATAAGGCGTATTAGCAAATGCTGGTACACTGAATGAAGAGGTAATTTCACGTGTCTGATAAACATTCTGGATGCTTAAAGAGATGTGAACACCATCACCTAAAAAGACAACACCTGCTGGGTTGAAATACACACCATCAATGCTGATAGCACCTTCACGTGCAAAACTACGGTTGAAAGCAACACTTTGGTTGGTGTTAGTAAGCAGTCCTCCGGCTTGTGAAGTAGTTGCCATTGCCAGCAAAGCTGCTGCAATAACGATTTTCTGATGTTTCATTATTAGTTTGAAAATATGTTTAAATCGTATAATAATTGGCTGCAAAGTTAAATATATTGTCCTAAACTTCCAAATATTTATCTTGTTTTTCTCCTTGATACTTCGTTTTGTTAATAGGAGTTGTGGGTTGTGCGGGATATCTAAGAGCTGTGAATGGGTGGTTTGAAAAAGTCTTACAACTTTAAGATGAGTATTTTTATTTGAGCACAAGATATCTGTTCAATTTGCTATTTGTAACATTAAGATTATCAGTGGGTTACAAATCACATTGTAAAAGGGCACCTTTTGCACTTCAAAAGGGCGTCTTTTACCATGCAAAAGGGCATCTTTTATCATGCAAAAGGGCACCTTTTACAATGCAAAAGAGCATGTATTGTTTTCGTGTTGTGATTTATCTTGACATTAAGTGATATACTTCTGGTGTCTGTATAACGAAAAAAGAGCGTACTACCATGTGGTAATAACGCTCTCTTTTATTGTTTATAGAATCCGTATTATACCTTTAATTCTGGGTATTGAATACGTGTGTGATACATTGATTTCAGTCGTTCTATAAGAACATTCTTGGCTGCAGTGATGTCACGGAAGGTGATTGGGCAGTCAGTAAAGAATCCTTGGGCAACCTGGTCATCAATAAGTCGGTTGACCAAAGTACTGATACTCTCTTCAGTATATTCCTTCAGGGAACGTGAAGCAGCCTCAACGGTATCACTCATCATGAGGATAGCCTGCTCACGTGTGAATGGATTAGGACCCGGATAGCGGAACTGCGCCTCGTTAACCTCCTCGTCTGGATGTTCATTCTTATAATGTATATAGAAGTATTTAGTCAATCCTGTACCATGATGTGTCGTAATGAACTCTTTAATCTCTCGTGGTAGATTGTATTTTTCCGCCAGTTTGAGTCCTTCAGTGACGTGACTGATGATGATACGGGCGCTCTCCAGGTCGTTCAACTTATCATGAGGATTCACTCCAGCTTGGTTTTCTGTGAAGAAAACAGGGTTAAGCATCTTTCCAATGTCATGATAGAGTGCTCCCGTACGTACCAGTTGGCTTTTCGCTCCAATCCTGTTTGCAATCTCTGTTGCGAGGTTTCCTACGGTGATAGAGTGTTGGAAGGTGCCTGGTGCCACCTCACTCAGTCGGCGCAAGAGCTCACTATTGGTGTTTGAAAGCTCAAACATCGTAACAGTAGATACAAATCCAAAGGTCTTCTCTATGACCAACATCAGCGGATAAGTAAAGAGAAGGAAGAACCCATTGACTGCAAAATGGTAATACATCGTTTGGTCAAGCTTTGACAAATCGTCTGCTTGAATGAGCTGAAGAGCAAAGTATACAGCTGCAGAGCCGATGGTTACGAGTAACGCCGTTAGGAAAATCTGACTTCTTTTGGATAATTCCGAAGCGAATAGATGGCAACAAGTCCTGCAACAAGCTGTACGATGATGAATTCATATTGGTATTTCACGGCTACGGCACTGATGAGTACCATTGTAGCATGGCCTATAAAAGCCGTTCGGGAGTCCATGAACACACGGAAGAAGATAGGTGCCATGGTGAACGGAAGTATGTAAACGCTTAGGATATTGTGCTCCATCATTAATGATGTCAGGATAGGGAAGATGACAATCATTGCATAAAGGAGAGATATAGAACGTGGTTTGTCGAAGTAATCCTTGCGGAAAAGTGCTAAATAAAGTGTAAACAAACCTATCAGGATGAGTACATATATAGTCTGTCCTATGAGTGTTGATGTGATTTCAGCCTTGGTTGCGTTGCGCTTTTCCATGGCTTGTTCAAAAGAATTCAGTACACGATAAGTCTTTGCATCAACGATATCACCACGGTCAATGATACGTTGTCCTTCCATAACCATACCCGATGCCTGTGGAATAAGACTGAGCATATCATTCATTTCCGTCTCACTACGATCCTTATCATAGACTAAGTTCGCCTCAATATAGTCGTTCAAGTTGCACTGTTGTAGTATGGAACGCTTAGGACCAAGGGTTGGATCCATGAAAAGATGCTCATAAGCACCGATCGTAGAGTATGTCTTATTGATGGGAACACTCACAGCTTGTTTACCAGTAACAACACGAATGAGATTGCCACTGTCCTTTACTAATGTTGAATATTGTTGAGGATCAATGACTCCCGCTTCATAAATATCATGTAAACGGTGTGCTATTACCTCTGTATATTCCTTTGGTAGTCCTGGAATACCATTCTTATACGCCTCTCTAAAGCGCATAATATTCTTTTGTTCAACAGTAGGATTGATATTAAAGTAAGGCTGGAAATGCTTCATCATGGAGTCACGTTCAGCCTTGAGAGCCTCCTCTGTCTTGAAAATAGGGAAGTCAAACTTGGCGATAAGTTGCCCATACATCCATGGTTTTCCCTCATCATAATGAAAGAGTTTACCCTCCGTACGTGGCAGAAAGAGTACTATCAGCACCACGGCAACAATGACCAATGCCGATCTTGATGCTATATTACGCCAATAATGATTCTCTATGTTTTTAAATTTTATCATATTTACAATTGTTTCATGAAACCTCTTTTGGCTTGCGAAAATACTAAAAATATGGCGTATAGTCAAAAAAAAGCATTAATTTTGCACAAAAATAATCTTTAAAACAATGGCAGAAAGCAATGTAAGAGTACGTTTTGCACCAAGTCCTACGGGTCCTTTACATATCGGTGGTGTGCGTACTGCTCTGTATAATTACCTCTTTGCACGTCAGCATGGTGGTAAACTTATCTTTCGTATAGAGGATACTGACTCTAATCGTTTCGTTCCTGGGGCAGAGGAATATATCCTTGATTCTTTCAAATGGTTAGGAATAACCTTTGATGAAGGGGTTAGCTTCGGTGGGGAACATGGTCCTTATCGCCAAAGTGAGCGCCGTGAAATCTATAAGAAGTACGTTAATCAGCTTTTAGAAGCAGGTAAAGCTTATATTGCCTTTGATACTCCTGAAGAGTTAGAGGCTAAGCGTAATGAGATTCAAAACTTCCAATATGACGCCCATACACGTCAGCAGATGCGTAATTCGTTGACAATGCAAAAGGAAGAGGTTGATAAACTGATAGAAGATGGGCTGCAGTATGTTGTTCGTTTCAAGATAGAACCGGGTGAAGAAATCCATGTTAATGACATGATACGTGGGGATGTTTGTATCAAGAGTGATATCCTTGATGATAAGGTTCTTTATAAAAGCGCTGACGAACTTCCTACTTATCACCTCGCAAACATTGTTGATGATCACTTGATGGAAATCTCTCACGTCATTCGTGGTGAGGAATGGCTGCCCAGTGCACCGTTACACGTGTTGTTGTATCGGGCATTTGGTTGGGAGGATAGTATGCCTCGTTTCGCTCATTTGCCTTTGTTGTTAAAGCCAGAAGGCAAAGGAAAGTTAAGCAAACGTGATGGTGACCGCCTTGGTTTCCCTGTGTTCCCATTGGAATGGCATGACCCTAAGACAGGTGAAGTAAGTTCTGGATATCGCGAAAGTGGCTATTTCCCTGAAGCAGTTGTTAACTTCCTGGCATTGTTAGGATGGAATCCTGGCACAGAACAAGAGCTCTTTACTTTGGAGGAGTTGGTAAAAGCTTTTGATATTACTAAGTGTTCAAAGAGTGGAGCCAAGTTCGATTATCAGAAAGGGATATGGTTTAACCACGAATATATCCTACGTAAGAGTGATGAAGAGATAGCTCAACTCTTTGCTCCCATTGTTGCTAATAATGGTATTGAGGCTACAATGGATCAGGTAAGGCAGGTTGTTCATATGATGAAGGACCGTGTCAGCTTTGTGAAAGAGCTATGGGATCTTTGCTCTTTCTTCTTTATTGCACCAACAACTTACGATGGGAAGACGGTAAAGAAGCGTTGGAAAGAGTATTCTGCTCAGCAGATGACGGAGTTGGCTGACGTGTTAGAGGGGATTGATGACTTCTCTGTTGAAGGTCAAGAGCCCGTTGTCATGAAGTGGGTAGAGGATAAAGGCTACAAACTGGGCGACATTATGAATGCTTTCCGCCTCACTTTGGTAGGTATAGGGAAAGGTCCTGGTATGTTTGATATCTCTGCTTTCCTTGGAAAAGAGGAGACTCTGAGACGTATGCATAAAGCTATTGAGGTGTTAGGGTAAAGGAAATAAAGGGCTAAAACAGTTGAGCCGATATGTATAATATAATAATGTATATCATCCAGCTTGGTGTTGCCATTGGCAGTATCTTCAATGATAAACTGCGGAAGATGTGGCAAGGCGAGCAGGATGCTGTACAAACACTACGTAAGAAGGTGGAACCCGATGCTGATTACATCTGGTTTCATGCTGCATCATTGGGTGAGTTCGAACAGGGACGACCATTGATGGAGCAGATAAAGAAGTCTTATCCGCAATATAAGATTCTGCTTACGTTCTTCTCTCCATCAGGTTATGAGGTGAGAAAGAATTATGAAGGAGCTGATATCATTACCTATTTGCCAATTGATACGGTTGGTAATGCACGTCAATTCCTTCGTACAGTGCGCCCTGTTATGGCTTTCTTTATTAAGTACGAGTTCTGGTATAATTACCTTCATATCCTCCAATACCGTGGTATACCAGCATATAGTGTGTCGAGTATCTTCCGTCCTGACCAGGTATTCTTTAAGTGGTATGGACGTGGATATGGGCGAGTCTTGAAGTGTTTTACTCGTTTTTTTGTTCAGAATGAGGAGAGTAAGAAGCTTTTGGAATCAATAGGAATACACGATACGATGGTTGTTGGCGACACTCGTTTTGACCGTGTATTGCAGATTAAAGAGGCAAGTAAGCAGTTGCCGATAGTTGAACGATTCGTTAAAGGAACTCCTGAAGACCAGAAAAAGGTCTTTGTTGCAGGCTCATCATGGCAGCCTGATGAAGAAATCTTCCTGAAATATTTTAATAATCATCGTGATTGGAAACTCATTGTGGCGCCACATGTCATAGGAGAGGACCATCTTAAATTCATATTCTCACTCATAAAGGACAAGAAAGTAGTACGTTATACGCAGGCAACAGAAGACAATGTGGCTGATGCTGACGTACTTATTATCGATTGTTTCGGCTTGTTGTCATCCGTTTATCACTATGGTGACGTAGCATATGTGGGTGGTGGATTTGGTGTTGGTATACATAATGTACTTGAAGCAGCCGTCTGGGGAATGCCAGTTTTGTTTGGTCCGAACAACAAACACTTTGCTGAAGCACAAGGATTGCTGCAGAGTGGCGGAGGAATTGAGATTGAAGATTATGAGACATTCAGCTTGATAATGTCTCAGTTGAGCGATGATTCTGCTTATTATGACACATGTGGACAAGAAGCAGGAGCGTTCGTACAGAGTCTGGCAGGTGCAACAAAGAAAGTATTAAGTAGTGTAAAGTTATGAAATATCAGATAACATGCGATAACTGTGGTACTCAATTCGTCGTTGAGGCAGGTGAAGGATCAACGATTGAGTGCGAATGTCCTCACTGTCATAGTACCATGGAGGTCACATTACCATTGGTAAGTGAAGGTCAACAGTATACTCCACAGGCGGAAGGGATACCCAATCCTCCACAAAAGAAGGATGGAGACCATAATACTATCTTGTGGGGAATAGTCATAGGACTGCTCTTGTTGGCAATAGGAATAGGTGCGTACGTTGCTTTCAGACCAACACCACCAGCGGCATCAACGGCTGATACCACTCTGATGGACTCTATTCCTTACACCGCCCCAGTAGAAGATACTCCTCCACCAGTAGTTGATACTGTAGCAACAGACCCTGAAGAGGATGTTCCTGTAGACGAAAGCGAGGTTGAAGAGAAGCGTTCTTCAGAGCCAACAGATACAACAGATGTTGCCCCACATGAGGAAAAGCATCAGAACGGGACATCCAATCGTGAATAAAAAAGTAAAGTAAAGATACATGGGAAAGATTATTTTGACAGGTGACCGACCAACTGGTAAGTTGCATCTTGGTCACTATGTTGGTTCACTTCGCCGTCGGGTGGAGCTCCAGAACCAAGGTGACTATGATAGAATGTTTGTCTTCATGGCTGATGTTCAGGCTCTGACAGATAATGCAGATAACCCAGAGAAGATACGACAGAATATCATTGAGGTGGCATTAGACTATCTTTCAGCTGGACTTGACCCACAGAAGTGTACGTTGTATATACAAAGTCAGATTCCAGAGTTGGCAGAATTGACCATCTTCCTGATGAATCTTGTCAGTGTTAGTCGTGTTCAGCGCAACCCAACGGTGAAGACTGAGATTAAGATGCGCAACTTTGAAGCTAATATCCCAATGGGTTTCTTTGCTTATCCGGTGTCTCAGGCTGCTGACATTGCTGCCTTTAAGGCTACTACAGTACCAGCAGGTGAGGATCAGGAGCCAATGCTTGAGTTGACACGTGAGCTTGTTCGCCGTTTTAATCAGGTATATACTCCAGTGCTCGTCGAGCCGAATATCATGCTTCCAGAGAATGCTACGGCACGCCGTCTGCCCGGTACTGACGGAAAAGAGAAGATGAGTAAGAGTCTTGGAAACTGTATCTACCTGTCTGATGATGCTGATACTGTATGGAAGAAGGTGAAGACTATGTACACCGATCCTACTCATTTGAATATCTCTGATCCTGGACATGTAGAGGGAAATGCTGTCTTTACTTATCTTGATGCTTTCTCTACAGATGAGGATTTTGCGGAATTCTGGCCGGAATTTAAGAGTCTTGATGAGCTGAAAGCTGCCTATACAGCCGGTGGTATCGGTGATATGAAGTGTAAGAAACTACTCAACAGTGTTCTTAATAAGATGCTTGAGCCTATACGTGCACGCCGTCATGAGTATGAACAGGATATTCCTGAGATCTATAACATTCTCAAGAAAGGTTCACTTGATGCCCGTGAAGTAGCAGCAAAGACTATGGATGAGGTGCGTGCTGCCATGCAAATCAATTACTTTGAGGACGAAGCGTTGATTCAAAGTCAGGCAGAGCGATTCAAACAGAAGTAAGAACAAAGGAGCAGTACAGCTCTTTTGAAGATAATAAATGTAAAGACTGGAACGTATTAAAGGACCAATAATCCTTTGATACGTTCTTTTTTTATGTCTATGACTCAGCCTTTAGGGTTGTCATCTTGCAGTGTGAACAGAATGATAGTGTGCATGTTTTGTAATGATAAATGATACCCTACAAATCAATAGGTGCTCTTTTGCATCTTAAAACATGCCCTTTTGCATCTCAAAAGGGCATCTTTTACATTGCAAAAGGGCGTCTTTTGAAGTGTAAAAGGGCATCTTTTACTTAGCTCTTTATAACCGTTTGATAATCTGTTGGTTATAAATCTCATTTTTCTCCGTTTCCTTTCTGAAATCAATAAGTCATGAAGAATATTTTGTAAAACAATTTGTTGAGCCCTTAATTATATATTAAGTAACTTGTAAACCTGGCAACTCGTCCACATGTTTACCTATTTACTTAGTTTTAGGTATTGTCTATTATTTCGTAAATCTTTAATTTTGTAACCAATATTTAGAATAAACTTGTTTAATACCGAGGACTTTATTGAAATTGACATAGAGTCCTTAGTCTACAATTTACATGAAGAATAAATTAAGAGTACTTATAGTTGGGAGAATTCATTATTGTTTTCTTTCGTATAAGATAGTAATAACCCTGTTCTTTTTATCTGCCTTTTTCCCCTTTACAGTTTATGCACAGGAGGACGTAAAGCGTGATACGACCGTTGCAATGAAGGAAGTTACGGTGATAGCACGGAGTGAGATCAGGAAGTTAAGAGAGTCTGCTATGCCGATATCGGTTATCGGGCAACGACAATTACAGGGTACTGCATCTAATATTAATGACGTTCTTGCGCGCACAGTTGGTGTCACTGTGCGCAATACTGGAGGCTTAGGTAGTGCCTCGCGTATATCCCTTCGTGGCTTAGAAGGTAAGCGTATGGGAATGTATGTTGATGAAACTCCCATGTCACAGTTGAGCAATTTTGTTGCATTGAATGATATTCCAACGAATATGATAGAGCGTATTGAAGTTTATAAGGGTATCGTTCCTTATAAGTTCGGTGGCTCAGCATTAGGTGGAGCAGTTAATGTTGTGACGAAAGAGTACCCTCCTGTCTACTTAGATTTCTCTTATGAACTTGGCTCTTTCAACACTCATCAGGTGTCAACTGTGTTTAAGCGGACCGACAAGAAGAGTGGTTTACAGTTTGGTATAGGTGGTGCCTTTTCGTTTTCAAAGAACAATTACACGATGACCTTGGGCAATCTTGATAATAGGACAGTGGAGAGAGACCATGATAAGTTCAATAAAATCATGGCAGGAATGTCTGTTAAGGCTACTAAATGGTGGTTTGATGAGATGAAGTTCGAACTGATTTTCCTGAAAACAAGGCAGGAGTTACAAGGAATTGACCTTGATGTGCGTGAAGCTTATAACCATTCTATTAGTGGAGTAGCGGCTCTGACGCTGAAACGCAAGGACTTTTTCTTGGATGGACTCGACTTAGATTTCGATATTGGGTACGTTGTTGGGAAGTATGGACTGCATGATACAGCCATGAATCGTTATGATTGGGATGGTAATGTGCTACCTCCAGTCTCTCCGTTTGGTGGAGAACAGAATAATTTCCATCTGATGGACATAATCGATCGAACGAGTTGACTTCAAAACTCAATATGGGTTATACCATAGATACGCACCATAGTGTTAACTTTAATGCTTATTTTGATAGGAATTCACTTCGCCCGAATGATCCTTTGATGGATAAAGCTTTAGGATTTAAGTCAAATTTCCCAAGTAAGATGAATACTCTTACGTTAGGATGGTCATATGATCTGACCCTCTTTGATGGTCGTTTCCAAAATGCTTTTACGTTTAAGAACTTTATTTTCTCATCACATTCTCGTAGCATAGATGTCTATTCTGTGCGCGAACCAGAGCCTGTAAAAATTTCGAAGTCTTATGCTGGCTTCAGTGATGCTATGCGTTATAAGTTTACTGAGGACTTAATGCTGAAGGCTTCATTCAATTCTGAGGTACGTATTCCTACAAGTGAGGAGCTGATTGGTAATGGATATTCTATTCTTGCATCGCCAGCTCTGAAGCCAGAACGTACAAGTGGAGTAAATATCGGTATGCTTTATCGACATTTGAAGAAGCATGGTGGACTGGTAGAGATTGAGTTGAATGGCTTTTATAATCAGTTGAAAGATATGATAAGGTTCACACCTGATATGATTCCAACAATGGCTCGCTATCGTAACTTTGGTAGCGTACGTACAGTAGGAGTAGAGTTTGAAGCGAAAGGTGACGTCCTCCCGATGCTTTATCTTTATGCAAATGCTACTTATCAGGACCTTCGTGATGTGCGGAAGTTGACACCAGGAACTACTGTAGAGAACCCAACGTATAACAAACGTATCCCGAATATACCTTATCTATTGGCAAACTTCGGAGCAGAATTCCATAAGGAGAACCTCTTTGGTGGTAAAGAGCAGAACACACGTGTGCTTTTTGATGCTTCTTATGTACATAAATACTTTTATGATTTTGAGGTTAGCAGGTATCAAGATAAGAAGATTCCTGCAGCTTTAACGATGGATGCAGCGGTGGAACATAGTTTTGGGAATGATCGGTGGACATTGACTTTCAAGGTGAAGAACCTCACTAACCGTCGTGTTGTGTCTGAATTTAATCGTCCGTTACCTGGCCGGTATATTGGATTCAAAGTTAGATATCTTTTAAAATAGTATTATAAAGCGTTGGAAAGAACAATGGACCCTATATAGTAAAATGTACTGTGAAAGGTTATATCTTCTTTGGCGTATTGCAGTATGCAGCTTTTTGATATAGTCTATATAATATTCCTACAATAAATAATAAAACAATGAAAAAGTTTAAACTGATCTTTTCAGCCGTAGTCTTTACGGCTTTGTTTGCTGGATGTGGTAACAGTGGTGATGATCCTACGCCAGGTCCTGATCCTAAACCAGAGGGAAAAGAGTTCCATGGTGTAGTCTTTGCAACAGGAATTACTAATCCTGAAGGTAGTAGCGGTAATGTGTATGTGCAAACATTACCAAGTCTTTTACCCGGAAAATATGATAATAAAAACAGTATCCCTTGTGGTTTTGGTGCTACACCTATTGTGACCGAATCAGGAAATGTCTACACTTTCCCTGATTATATGGGTAATACGAAAGCTGAGATTAACCGTTATCGTATCATGGGAGATGGCACATGGAAGAAAGAAGGCGCATTGTCTATTCCTGCAGGAGCGTCTGCTTGTAACATTGTAGAAGCAAGTAACGAGAAAGCATACGTCAGTTTGCAGGGTATTGGTAAGGTTATGGCATTCAATCCTGTGACAATGACGAAGATTACTGATATCGATCTTAATGATTTGAAGCAGGAGGATACGAGAGTAGCACCAGCTGCAATGATCATTCGCGATGGTAAACTCTTTGTCGGATTGAACCAGATGAACGCACAGTATATGCCTACTCGTAATAATATTGAGTTTGCTATGATTGATGTAAAGACAGATAAAGTGGAGAAACACATTGTTAATCAGTCTTTGAATATGTGTTTTGCTACACGTCCAATAGATGCTGGGTCTATCTTTATGGAAGAAAATAAGGATATATACTTCAACTGTGTCGGCTCATTTGGCTTCATTCCAGGGCTGAATGGAGGTATTGCTCGTATAAAGAATGGTTCTACAGAGATAGATCCAGATTATTTTATTCGTCTTAATCAGACGGAAGTTGCTGGCTTATCTACGAAGCATGCTGATTATATCTCAACGATGTGCTATGCAGGAAAGGGCTTGCTCTATGCTTATATTAGCTCGAATGCTCTTGCACCAGATGCTATGACGAATCCTTATGTAGCTATGACGAATGTACCCGTAGTAATAGATTTGAAACAAAAGACGATGACACTTATCAATGGTATGGAGATTTCTAATCCTCAAGGTATTGCTGTTGCTAAGCATAAGAGCCTGATTGTCTTCGGAAGTGCTAATAAGAAGGCTACGGGTTTCTATACTTATAACCCTGAAACCAGAGAAGTTGCAGGTCCAATCATACAAGTAACAGGTAACCCTTGCTTCTTCCATAGCTTTGAGAAGTAAAAGGTATGATATAAAGAAAGGGGATGTGTCAAAATAGACACATCCCCTTTTTTATTGAAACATTTGACCATTTTTTACGAAGCAGTCAACCCTTTTTGAAAAAACAGTCGACTGTTTTTTAAAAATACTCGACTGTTCTGATAAGAACGGTTGTCCCTTTTTGCGGACAGAATAAGCTTTAAGAAACAAAAAGAGAGGATGTGTCTATTTTGACACACCCTCTTTTATCATTACTATTATAATTGTTACTGTTAACTTGTTAAGTCATCAACTCGTTAACTCATCAACTATATTACAAATTAGCGTTGTCTTTCTTCCAATCAGCAACAGCTGGTACGATGTCGAGACTGATGATTTCCTCACGCATTTTGCAAAGGTGCTCGTAAGATGCCTGGAGAGAAGCCATCTCCTCTGGAGTACCTGTTGGCTCAGAGTAGTGAACACCTGTAGCATCGATTGTTGTAGGCATAGCCATCATAACGTTCTTGAAGCCGAGCTTCTCGTCGTTCACATAGCAACCTGCAGGCAAGGTGAACTTCTCACCACCCATAGCTGCCTCAATCATCTTAACGGCGTTGTAAGCTGGGCTCTGGAATGAGCTACGGCCACGAAGCTTGATAATGTTTGAACCACCCTGTACAGTATGATGCTTAATCTCTTCCCAACGCTCAGCTGAGAGACCCATCTCTGATAATGGCTTGCCATCAACCTTAACCTGAGAAGCAAATACAGCCATCTGCTCACCGTGACCACCATAGGTGTGTGCACCGGTAACCTTATCCTGCTGTACACCGAACTCATGAGCCAAAGCCTGCTGCAGACGAGTTGAGTCGAGAGCAGCGAGTGATGTCAACTGATTTGGCTTCAAACCAGAGTGGATAAGAGCTGTCAATGCTGTAACGTCAGCTGGGTTGAAAATAACAACAACGTGCTTTACGTCTGGGCAGTACTTCTTGATGTTCTCACCGAAGTCAGCTGCAATCTTGCAGTTACCCTTCAACAAGTCCTCACGTGTCATACCCTCCTTACGAGGAGCACCACCAGAAGAAATGATGTACTTAGCACCAGTGAAAGCCTCTGCAGGGTCAACTGTGTAAGAAAGGTTAGCACCTGGGAAAGCACACTGCTCCATCTCGTCGAATACACCATGAACGCCTGGCTCATAGATATCATATAGACAGATGTTAGGAGTAAGACCGAGTGTAAGAGCGGTCTGAACCATGTTTGAACCAATCATACCGCCTGCACCGACGATAACAAGTTTCTCGTTTGTTAAATAATTCATAATAAATATATGTTTTAAGAATATAACTTTCCGCTACTTCAGTACGGCAAAGTTACGAAAAAAAGACAATAAGGAAACAAGAATCAGTAATAAATATGTTATTTAATATAAAAAGAAACATCAATGTAAAGTCGATTTTGCAATTCATGAAAATTCTCAACTACCTCTACTTGTATGTTTAGTAATTAATGCTTATCTTAGCAGCGGGGAATGGTATGCATTCCTGTATAGTGTGATTTGTTGAACCTATAATTGTAAAATATGAAACAGACAATACAAGAGCGCCTGACGGTCCTTCGTCAAGTAATGAAAGAGCAAGGGATACATGCGTTTATTTTTCCAAGTAGTGACCCTCATAATAGTGAATATGTTGCAGAGCATTGGAAAGGTCGTGAATGGATATCCGGCTTTAATGGTTCTGCAGGAACAGCTGTTGTAACTTTAAAGCACGCTGCTTTATGGACTGACTCACGGTATTTCATTGCGGCAGCTGAGCAGTTGGCTGGTACAGAATATCTGTTGATGAAAGATCGTTTGCCTGATACGCCATCGATTAGTGAATGGATTGCACAAGAATTGTCAGACTATGAGAACCCTGTTGTCGGAGTAGATGGTACTGTGAATACGTATGCCTATTTATGTGAGCTTATTAATGAGTTGAATATCGCAACTTTTGTAACCAACCTTGATCCCTTAGCAACAGTATGGAGTGATCGCCCTTCTATTCCTAATGATAAAATAGTTCTTCATCCTTTGGAGTATGCAGGTGAGCCAACAACTAGTAAAATTAATCGTATACGGGAATATCTGCAGGCTCATCATGCTGATGGGTTATTGGTAACGGCTCTGGATGAAATAGCTTGGACATTGAATCTACGAGGAAAGATGTGCATTGTAATCCAGTTTTTGTTTCCTATTTGCTCATCTCACAGGATAGTGTGACGTTTTTTGTCAATGAAGAAAAACTACCAGATGATGTGAGAAACTATCTCTTAGATGAGGCAGTCTCCGTAGAACCATACGAAGCTGTTTTAGATAAGGTTAAAGGTTATAAAGGGCGGAGGCTTCTGATGGACCCTACTTCTGTAAATTATAACCTCGTAACAGCAGTAGATAAAACGAAGAGAATTCTGTGTGTTTCACCTATCCCTATGATGAAAGCCATTAAGAATAAGACCGAACAAGATGGATTCCGTGCAGCAATGTTACGCGACGGGATTGCCATGGTGAAGTTTTTGGCATGGCTGAAACCTGCTGTTGAGGCTGGAGGGCAAACAGAAATAACACTTGATGAACATCTGACAGCATTGCGTGCTGAGCAACCTCTCTTTAAAGGGATCTCTTTTGATACTATCGTTGGATATGAAGCACATGGTGCAATCGTGCATTATGAAGCTACTCTTGAAACCGATATACCTGTAAAGCCATATGGACTGGTACTTATTGATAGTGGAGCACAATATCAAGATGGCACAACGGATATAACACGAACCATTGCTTTAGGTAGCTTGACAGAAGAACAACGTCGGGTTTATACGTTGGTATTAAAGGGACACATACAACTTGACATGTGCCGGTTTCCTGATGGAGCATGTGGGTCACAGATAGACGCTATAGCTCGTGAATCAATGTGGCGTGAAGGTTATAACTATATGCATGGTACAGGACATGGAGTAGGAAGTTATCTGAATGTTCATGAAGGTCCTCATCAAATACGTATGGAGTGGAAACCTGCGCCTCTTCATGCTGGAATGACAGTTACAGATGAGCCCGGACTTTATTTGGAAGGAAAGTTTGGAGTACGTATTGAGAATACATTGCTGATAGTTCCTGCAGAGACAACGCCTTTTGGAAAGTTCCTTAAGTTTGAAACTCTTACTCTTGCACCGATTGATACAACTCCTATTATACAAGATATGTTAACTCCTGAAGAGCTTACTTGGTTGAATAATTATCATCATCGTGTATATGAGACTCTTTCTCCTTACCTGGAAAAGAATGAAAAAAAGTGGTTAGAGGAAGCAACACGTCCACTGTAAGTATATTGAACTTGGAGTGGATCTTTATAATATTTAGATGTATCAGCGGAATTATATTATAAGCTTATTTTGGTAAAGAGTTTGCTGTTGTTTTCAGCTCTTTGTACAAGTTGCTGTTATATAGATTCCTATGACTCTATGTCTATTGATGATAGTTACTGCAAAATTAGAAGTAAATCGATAAAATCCATAAGGAAGCTTTATTCTATACGGCGTTAAAAGATAAGTAACTTGCACGATGGTGTAAATAAAGTTGGGAGTGGGGCTTTATCTGTGTATAGCATCTGTTAGAATACTTTATATGTTTAAAGATGTTGAAACCTTTGAAAACTTCGTTGTGTCAACCGTAAACGCGGAGTTGAAAAAAGTAAATTAAAGGGATAGAAAGTCGGAAAAAACCGCAAATGTTTGGCAGTTAGGAGAATAAAGTGTAACTTTGCAGCCGCAAAAGTGGTGTCATGCCCTTTTGTGAATGTCTAATTAATAAAAAAATAAAAACAAAAAGCATGATTATTGTACCAGTTAAGGACGGTGAGAACATCGAGCGCGCGCTCAAGAAGTTCAAGAGAAAGTTTGAGAAAACAGGTGTTGTTAAGGAGCTTCGTGCTCGTCAGCAGTTTGACAAACCATCTGTTAAGAAACGCTTGAAGATGGAACATGCCGTTTACGTACAGCAACTTCGCGACAAAGAAGAGTAAAAACTTCTTTAAAAAATTTGGTAGTTCGGATTAATTTCCGTAAATTCGTTGCCAGTAAAGGTTTGACAACGTGCCGATGATAGAGATGTTCTTAGATTATTTGCGGCTAGAGAGAAATTATTCTTTGTTGACCGTAAAGAGTTATCGTGAAGACTTAAGTGACTTTGAACGATTCTTTGAATCTCTTGATTCGCAAGTCTCTTGGACATCGGTAGATGCTGATGTTATCCGCAATTGGATGGAGTATATGATGGATAGGGGGAACTCTGCGTCTTCGGTGAATCGAAGATTAAGCGCTTTGAGATCATTCTATCGTTTCGCACTTCGTAAGAAATTGTCCAAAGAGACCCTGTTCATGGTTTGCAAGGGCCCAAAAAGAAAAAGCCGTTACCCCAGTTTCTTAAAGAAACAGAAATGGAACAGCTCTTGGATTCAAAGATGTGGACCGATAGTTATGAGGATGTCCTCTCGCGTACATTAATAATAATGTTTTATGAGACGGGGATTCGTTTATCAGAACTGACGGGGTTGGATGATAAAGATGTGGATAGTGTTACTTGTGAAATAAAGGTGACAGGTAAGAGAAATAAGCAGCGTATCATTCCTTATGGTGAGAATTTGGCAAAAACGTTGGCTATATATCGGCAGAAACGTGATGCTATGGTGAAAGATGGATCTGCTGCATTCTTTCAAACTAAGGTGGGAGAGAGAATGAGCGGTGCACAGGTAAGAAGTTTGGTAAAGAAGAATTTGTCAAAGGTGTCAACGTTGAAGAAACGAACACCACACGTTCTTCGCCATACATTTGCCACAGCTATGCTTAATCATAATGCGGGGCTGGAAAGTGTAAAGAAGTTGCTCGGTCATGAGAGTCTCTCTACGACAGAGATTTATACTCATACAACATTTGAACAACTGAAAAAAGTCTATAAAAATGCCCACCCAAGGGCTTAACCTTTTAAAATGGAGGTACCTATGGAAGTTAAGATTCAGTCGATACATTTCGACACTACCGAAAAGTTACAGGCCTTTATAACTAAGAAGGTCGAAAAGTTAGAAAAGTCTTACGAAGACATTCAGAAAGTAGAGGTGCAATTAAAGGTGGAGAAACCTGCTACGGCATTGAACAAGACAACTAGTCTTACAGTCGATGTTCCTGGAACAAAACTGTTCGTGGAGAAGACGTGTGATACTTTTGAAGAGAGTGTTGATCAGTGCTTAGATGCAATGAAGGTGCAGCTCACCAAGTTTAAGGAAAAGCAGAGAAAACGTTGAAAAAATCTCAGAAAAGTTTTGGAGATTAAAAATAAAGCATTACCTTTGCAGCCGTTTTACGACAGTAGCCTTTGGCTGCAAAGTACGCCTCTTTAGCTCAGTTGGCCAGAGCACGTGATTTGTAATCTCGGGGTCGTTGGTTCGAATCCGACAAGAGGCTCTTCTTTAAAGGAAGAATACATTTCTTAGGGTAGTTTCCAGAGTGGCCAAATGGGGCAGACTGTAAATCTGCTGCTTCTAGCTTCGGTGGTTCGAATCCATCACTACCCACTTTGGAAATGTAATTTGCGGAAATAGCTCAGTTGATAGAGCACTAGCCTTCCAAGCTGGGGGTCGCGGGTTTGAGCCCCGTTTTCCGCTCTAAGGTTTTGCTGTAATAGCTCAGTGGTAGAGCACTTCCTTGGTAAGGAAGAGGTCCTGAGTTCAACTCTCAGTTACAGCTCTACTACTTTTTCTAAATAATAAAGTGTAACAATAAAACACAGATTATTCATTTAATATTAAATAAAGAAAAGCTATGGCTAAAGAAGAATTCGTGCGTACCAAACCGCATGTAAACATTGGTACTATCGGTCACGTTGACCACGGTAAGACTACTCTTACTGCAGCAATTTCTAAGGTTCTTCATGAGAAGGGCTTCGGTTCTGAAGATGTTAAGTCTTTTGATCAGATTGATAATGCTCCTGAGGAGAAAGAGCGTGGTATTACTATCAACTCTGCTCACATTGAGTATGAGACAGCAAATCGTCACTATGCACACGTAGACTGTCCGGGTCACGCTGACTATGTGAAGAACATGGTTACTGGTGCTGCTCAGATGGATGGTGCTATCTTGGTTGTGGCTGCTACTGATGGTCCTATGCCTCAGACTCGTGAGCACGTTTTGCTCGCTCGTCAGGTGAACGTACCTCGTTTGGTGGTTTTCTTGAATAAGTGTGATATGGTTGAGGATGAGGAAATGCTTGATCTCGTTGAGATGGAGGTTCGCGAAATCCTCGAGCAGTACGGATATGAAGAGGATACTCCTATTGTTCGCGGTTCTGCACTTGGTGCTTTGAACGGTGTTGAAAAGTGGGTTGATTCTGTAATGCAGCTGATGGATACTGTTGACTCTTGGATTCAGGAGCCAGAGCGTGAAGTTGACAAGCCTTTCTTGATGCCTGTTGAGGATGTATTCTCTATTACGGGTCGTGGTACTGTTGCTACAGGTCGTATTGAGACTGGTATCTGTAAGGTTGGTGATGAGGTTCAGCTCCTCGGTCTTGGTGAAGATAAGAAGTCTGTCATCACTGGTGTCGAGATGTTCCGTAAGAACCTTGCACAGGGTCAGGCTGGTGATAATGTAGGTCTCCTCCTTCGTGGTATTGATAAAGCTGAGGTTAAGCGTGGTATGGTTGTTGTACACCCAGGAGCTATTACTCCTCACGATCACTTCAAGGCTTCTATCTATGTTTTGAAGAAGGAAGAGGGTGGTCGTCATACTCCATTCGGTAATAAGTATCGTCCACAGTTCTACCTTCGTACAATGGACTGTACTGGTGAAATCAAACTCCCAGAGGGTGTTGAGATGGTAATGCCAGGTGATAATGTTGAGATCGAGGTAGTTCTTATCTATAAGGTTGCCTTGAATGAGGGTCTTCGTTTCGCTATCCGTGAGGGTGGTCGTACCGTAGGTTCTGGTCAGATTACTCAGATTCTTGAGGACGTAAACTAATCTCGATAATTCGAAGATTATAAATATTAAGTTCCCGTATCTCTCGGGGTACGGGAACTTACTTACGGGTTTAGCTCAGTTGGTAGAGCACTGGTCTCCAAAACCAGGTGTCGAGGGTTCGAGTCCTTCAACCCGTGCTATTAGAGAAGAATTTTATGTTTAAGAAGATAGTTAATTATTGCAAGGCTTGCTACGACGAACTTGCGCATAAAACTACATGGCCATCACGTGCCCAGCTTACACATAGTGCAATGGTTGTATTATCTGCTTCCCTAGTCATTGCGTTGGTTGTGTTTGCTATGGATTTTGTATTCCAGCACGTAATGGATTTTGTATATCCAAGTTAATTCATTAGGTAAGAAATGGCTGATACTGAAAAGAAATGGTATGTTCTTCGTGCTGTCAGTGGCAAAGAGGCAAAGGTAAAAGAATATATTGATGCCCAGTTGCGATTGAACGCGAAGCTTGCTGAGCGTGTTTTCGAGGTTTTACTTCCTATGGAGAAACATGCAACTTTGCGTAATGGCAAGCGTGTAGTCAAGGAGAAATTAAGTCTCCCAGGCTATGTTCTTGTTCAGGCCACAATGACTCCTGACATAGCTTCTATGTTACGATTCATGCCTAATGTTTTAGGATTCCTCGGAGGTATGGCTGATCCTTCACCTGTTCGCCAAGCAGATATTAATCGTTTGTTGGGTAATGTGGAAGAAACTGAGCTTGATGAAGTGCAGGATGTTCCGTTTGAAGTAGGTGAGACAGTTAAGGTTACCGACGGTCCTTTTAGTGGTTTCCATGGAGTCATCGAAGAGGTGAATTCTGAGAAACATAAGCTGAAAGTTATGGTAATGATCTTTGGTCGTCAGAATCCATTGGAATTGAGTTTTATGCAAGTCGCAAAGGAAGAATAGTATTGTTACGGATACTGTTCTATCTTTTATAGTTTAATTTTTAATATTAACAAAGAAATGGCTAAAGAAGTAGCTGGATTAATCAAATTACAGATTAAAGGTGGCGCTGCAAATCCTTCCCCTCCAGTAGGCCCTGCATTGGGTTCTAAGGGTATTAATATTATGGGGTTCTGCAAGGAGTTCAATGCCCGTACCCAGGACAAGGCTGGAAAAATTCTTCCAGTCGTTATTACTTACTACAACGATAAGTCTTTCAGCTTTATCATTAAGACTCCTCCAGCAGCAGTTCAGCTTATGGAGGCTGCTAAAGTGAAAGGTGGATCAGGAGAGCCAAACCGCAAGAAGGTTGCATCCGTAACTTGGGAGCAGGTAAAGGCAATTGCTGAAGACAAGATGCCTGACTTAAACTGTTTCACAGTAGAAAGTGCAATGAAGTTGGTGGCTGGTACTGCTCGTAGTATGGGTATCACTGTAAAAGGGGACTTCCCTGGTAAATAATTTTAAACTTCAAAAGTAAAAATGAGTAAACTGACAAAAAATCAGAAATCAGTAGCTGAGAAGGTTGAAGCAGGGAAGGCATATACATTAGAAGAGGCTTCTAAGTTAGTGAAAGAAATAACTACAACTAAGTTTGATGCTTCTGTTGATGTTGATGTTCGTCTCGGTGTTGACCCACGTAAGGCTAACCAAATGGTACGTGGCGTTGTGTCACTTCCAAATGGTACTGGTAAGGTTACACGTGTGCTTTGTCTTTGTACCCCTGATCAGGAGGCTGCCGCTAAGGAAGCTGGAGCTGATTATGTTGGGCTCGACGAATACGTTGAAAAGATTAAGGGCGGATGGACTGATGTTGATGTCATCATCACTATGCCATCATGCATGGGTAAATTAGGTCCTTTGGGTCGTGTTCTCGGTCCTCGTGGTTTGATGCCAAACCCAAAGAGCGGTACTGTGACTATGGATGTTGCTAAAGCAGTAAAGGAAGTTAAAGCAGGGTAAGATTGACTTTAAGGTTGATAAGGCTGGTATTATCCACACGTCAATCGGTAAGGTGAGTATGACTGCTGAGCAGATTTATGGTAATGCGAAGGAGTTTATTTCTACCGTTATCAAGTTGAAGCCTGCTGCTGCTAAAGGTACATATATCAAGAGTATCTTTATTTCTAGCACAATGAGTAAGGGTGTCAAGATTGATCCTAAATCAGCTGAATAACTCTAAAAGTTTTGTACAATGAAGAAAGAAGTAAAAGATACGATTATCGCTGAACTCGGTGAGAAGCTAAAAAATTATCCTCATTTCTATCTAGTAGATGTAACTGGATTGAATGCTGAGGCTACAAGTTCTCTCCGTCGTAAGTGCTTCAAGAGTGAGATCAATATGGTCGTTGTGAAGAACAAACTTCTTCATAAGGCTTTTGAGGCATCTGATGTAGATTTTGAACCACTGTATGGTTCTTTGAAAGGTAATACAGCAGTCTTGTTTACACAGACAGCTAATGTGCCAGCTAAGATGTTGAAGGAGTATAAGAAGGAAGGTATTCCAGCTCTGAAAGCAGCTTATGTAGAGGAGACTCTATTTGTTGGTGCTGATAAACTCGAAGAACTTGCAGCTCTAAAGAGCAAAAACGAAGTTATTGCAGAGGTTGTTGCTTTGCTACAGTCTCCAGCAAAGAATGTTGTTTCTGCTCTCCAGTCAGGCGCTGGCACTATTCATGGTGTGCTTAAGACTTTAGGCGAGCGTGCTGAGTAAAAATCTAATAAAGTCAATAGATATATTATTTTTAGAACAAAAATCAAAAAGTTAGAATAAAATGGCAGACGTAAAAGCTATTGCAGAAGAGTTAGTAAATCTTACTGTTAAGGAAGTAAATGAGTTGGCAACTGTCCTCAAGGACGAGTATGGTATTGAGCCTGCAGCTGCAGCTGTTGCTGTTGCTGGTCCTGCAGCTGCTGGTGCAGCCGCTGGTGGCGAAGAGAAGAGCGAGTTTGACGTTGTTCTCGTAGAGGCTGGTGCAAACAAGCTTAAGGTTGTAAAGGCTGTTAAAGAGGCTTGTGGCCTTGGTTTGAAGGAAGCTAAGGATCTCGTAGACGGCGCTCCTTCTACATTGAAGGAAGGTATGGCTAAAGCTGAGGCAGAGAACCTTAAGAAGACCATCGAGGCTGAAGGTGCTAAGGTTGAGCTGAAGTAATTATTACTTCGCAATTATAAAACAATATGGTTAGGATTTGCCAAGTAGGCGAGTCCTAACCTTTTTGTGTCTTCTGACACATATTAGGAGTTCTTCCTCCTTCTTATTTAGTCCACAATGGACCTTTCATATTTGAATATTTAATTTCAGTTATGGCATTAGAAAATAAACCCAGAGTAAATTTCGCCAGCGTTAAGAATCCGTATCCTTATCCGGATTTCCTCGATGTGCAGTTGAAGTCTTTCCGAGACTTCTTGCAACTGGACACTCCGCCTGAGGAACGCAAGAATGACGGTTTGTATAAGGTGTTCTCTGAGAACTTCCCTATCACCGACACACGTAATAATTTCGTCCTTGAGTTCCTGGATTACTATGTTGACCCACCAAGATATTCTATAGAGGAATGTTTGGAGCGTGGTTTAACTTATAGTGTACCTTTGAAGGCTAAGATGAAGCTGTATTGTACAGATCCAGATCATGAGGATTTCGGTACATTTATTCAAGATGTATTCTTGGGAACAATTCCTTACATGACCAGTAACGGTACTTTTGTTATCAATGGTGCTGAGCGTGTTGTTGTTTCTCAATTACATCGTTCGCCAGGTGTATTTTTTGGTCAGGGTGTACATGCTAATGGAACTGTATTGTATAGTGCGCGAATCATTCCGTTCAAGGGTTCTTGGATCGAGTTTGCTACTGATATTAATAATGTCATGTATGCATATATTGACCGTAAAAAGAAGTTACCCGTAACTACAATGTTACGTGCCATTGGCTTTGAAAGTGACCGCGATATTCTTCAAATCTTTGATCTTTGTGAAGAGGTAAAGGTTAATAAGAAGAATATGAAAGCTGCTATTGGGCGTAAGCTTGCGGGAAATGTAATGAAGACCTGGACGGAAGACTTTGTAGACGAAGATACAGGCGAAGTCGTTTCTATAGAGCGCAATAAGGTCGTTGTTGAACGCGAGACTATTATAACAGAAGAAACTGTAGAGCAGATTCTTGATAGTGCAGTCTCATCAATCCTTCTGCATAAAGATGAAGAAGGTGCTAATAAGTATTCAATTATTTTCAATACTCTTGCTAAGGACCCAAGTCACTCAGAGATAGAAGCTGTAAATTATATCTATCGTCAGTTGCGTAATGCTGATGCTGCTGATGATGCTAGTGCACGTGAAGTGTTCCAAAATCTTTTCTTCTCTGACAAACGTTATGATTTAGGTGAGGTCGGCCGTTATCGTATCAACAAGAAGTTAAATCTTGATACAGATATGGATATCCGTGTCCTCACCAAGGATGATATTATTGAAATTATCAAGTACCTTATAAGTCTTGTAAATTCAAATGCTACAGTCGATGACATAGACCATTTATCAAACCGTCGTGTTCGTACTGTTGGAGAGCAATTGGCTAATCAGTTCTCAATAGGTCTTGCTCGTATGAATCGCACGATTCGGGAACGTATGAATGTTCGTGATAGTGAGGTTTTCCAGCCTACTGACTTGATTAATGCGAAGACAATTTCTAGTGTAATTAATTCGTTCTTTGGAACAAATCCTTTGAGCCAGTTTATGGATCAAACTAATCCATTGGCTGAAGTAACACATAAGCGTCGTCTTTCAGCATTAGGACCAGGTGGCTTGTCTCGTGAACGCGCAGGATTTGAAGTACGTGATGTTCACTATACTCATTATGGTCGTCTGTGCCCTATAGAGTCTCCTGAAGGACCTAATATCGGTTTGATTTCTTCTCTCTGTATGTATGCTAAAATCAACGACCTAGGCTTTATTGTTACTCCGTATCGTCGTGTAACAGACTCTAAGGTTGATATGGATAACAAGGACGTTTTGTTCTTGACTGCCGAAGAGGAAGAAGAACAGATTATAGGACAAGGAAATGCGCCATTGAATGATGATGGTACATTTATCCGTGATACTGTTAAATGTCGCCAAGATGCAGACTATCCAGTTGTTGGTCCTGAATCTGTTGATCTTATTGATGTTTCTCCACAACAAATTGCTTCTGTTTCTGCTGGTCTGATCCCGTTCTTAGAGCATGATGATGGTCACCGTGCATTGATGGGTTGTAACATGATGCGTCAAGCTGTACCTTTGCTTCACAATGATGCACCAATTGTTGGAACAGGTCTTGAGAAGCAAGTGTGCGAGGATTCGCGTACAATGATAACAGCTGAAGGAGATGGAGTCATTGAGTACGTTGATGCAACAACAATCCGTATCTTGTATGATCGTTCAGAAGATGAGGAGTTTGTTAGTTTCGAACCAGCATTAAAAGAATATCGTATCCCAAAATTCCGTCGTACAAACCAGAACATGGTTGTTGACCTTCGTCCAATCTGTGACAAGGGGCAGCGCGTAAAGAAGGGAGATATTCTCACAGAAGGTTATGCTACAGAAAATGGTGAACTTGCCTTAGGGCGTAACCTCCTTGTTGCCTATATGCCTTGGAAAGGATATAATTATGAAGATGCTGTCGTTATTTCTGAGCGTATGGTGCGTGAGGATGTTTTGACATCAGTTCATGTTGATGAATATTCTCTTGAGGTCCGTGAAACTAAGCGTGGTGTTGAGGAATTCACTTCAGATATTCCAAATGTAAGTGAGGAAGCAACCAAGGACCTTGATGATAATGGTATTATCCGTGTTGGTGCTCGTGTTGAGCCTGGTGACATCATGATTGGTAAGATCTCGCCTAAGGGTGAGAGTGATCCTTCACCAGAGGAGAAACTCCTTCGTGCAATTTTCGGTGATAAAGCTGGAGATGTAAAGGATTCTTCTTTGAAAGCAAATCCTTCACTTAGTGGTGTCGTCATAGACAAAAAACTCTTCAGTCGTGCAATTAAAACGCGTGAAAGTAAACGTCAAGATAAGGTTACACTTGCAAAAATAGATGAGGAACAAGAGGCAAAGATCAATGATTTGAAGGATCTTTTGGTAGACAAACTACTTGAATTGACTGAGGATAAAGTCTCACAGGGAGTAAAAGATTACTCAGACGCAGAGATTATAACTAAAGGTAGTAAGTTCTCAGTTGCTGCGCTTAAAAATCTTGATTACGAAGGAATTCAGTCAAATGGCTGGACAGATGATGAGCATACGAATCTTCTGATTCAAAAGCTTATTATGAACTATATTCGCAAGTTTAAGCAAATGGACGCTGAACTGAAACGCAAGAAGTTTGCAATTACTATTGGTGATGAACTACCTTCTGGTGTTCTTCAAATGGCTAAAGTCTATATTGCAAAGAAACGTAAGATTCAGGTGGGTGATAAGCTTGCTGGTCGTCATGGTAATAAGGGTATTGTTTCTAAGGTCGTACGCACAGAAGATATGCCGTTCTTGGAAGATGGTCGTCCTGTAGATTTGGTACTGAACCCTATGGGTGTACCTTCACGAATGAACCTCGGTCAAATATTTGAGGCTATTCTTGGTGCTGCTGGACGTAAGTTAGGTGTTAAGTTTGCTACCCCAATCTTTGATGGTGCTAAACTCTCTGATTTAAAAGAGTGGACAGATAAGGCTGGTTTACCAAACTTATGTTCGACTTATATATACGATGGAGAGACAGGAGAGAAATTTGATCAGCCTGCTACTGTGGGTATCACTTACTTCTTGAAACTTGGTCATATGGTTGAGGATAAGATGCATGCCCGTAGCATTGGACCATACTCTTTGATTACTCAGCAACCGCTCGGTGGTAAAGCCCAGTTTGGTGGCCAGCGTTTTGGAGAGATGGAGGTTTGGGCTATTGAGGCCTTTGGTGCATCTCATGTTCTTCAGGAGATTTTGACAATCAAGTCTGATGATGTTGTAGGCCGTTCTAAGGCTTATGAGGCTATTGTTAAGGGTGAACCAATGCCAACACCAGGCATTCCTGAGTCACTCAATGTGTTATTACACGAATTACGTGGTCTCGGTCTAAGCATCAAACTTGATTAATACGTACACCCCTATAATAGAAGTAAAACATGGCTTTTAAGAAAGATAATAAAGTAAAGAGTAATTTCAGCAAAATTACTATCGGACTGGCTTCACCAGAAGAAATCCTTGAGAATTCTTTTGGCGAAGTGACCAAGCCTGAAACCATAAACTATCGTACCTATAAACCAGAACGCGATGGTTTGTTCTGTGAACGTATCTTTGGTCCAACAAAGGACTATGAATGTGCTTGTGGGAAATACAAGCGTATTCGTTATAAAGGTATTGTTTGTGATCGTTGTGGTGTTGAAGTAACTGAGAAGAAGGTACGTCGTGAACGTGCTGGACATATAGAATTAGTCGTTCCCGTTGCCCATATTTGGTATTTCCGGAGCCTCCCAAATAAGATTGGCTACCTTTTAGGTATGCCAACGAAGAAGCTGGATGCTGTTATTTACTATGAGAAGTATGTTGTCATCCAACCAGGTGTCGTAGAAGGGATGAAGAATGCTGACTCTGAAGAGGACTTGAATGGATCTCACAAGTTTGATCTTCTTTCTGAGGATGAATATTTGGATATTCTTGATAATAAGCTTCCAGAAGGTAATGATCGTTTAGATGATTCTGATCCGAAGAAGTTTATTGCTAAGATGGGAGCAGAGGCGGTCTATGATTTGCTTTCAAGCATTGATCTTGATCGTTTGGCTGGTGAGTTACGTGATCGTGCGACAACAGATTCAAGTCAACAGCGTAAGACCGAGGCTTTGAAGCGTCTACAGGTTGTAGAAGGCTTCCGCCAGTCTATTGGTGTAAACAAGCCAGAGTGGATGATTATGAAGATTATTCCAGTCACTCCACCAGAACTCCGTCCATTAGTTCCATTAGATGGTGGTCGTTTTGCAACTTCAGATCTCAATGACCTTTATCGTCGTGTTATCATTCGTAATAATCGTTTGAAGCGACTTATGGAGATTAAAGCTCCTGAGGTTATTCTTCGTAATGAGAAGCGTATGCTTCAAGAAGCTGTCGATTCTCTCTTCGATAATAGTCGAAAGTCATCAGCTGTTAAGAGTGAGAGTAATCGTCCATTGAAGTCTCTTTCTGACTCATTAAAGGGTAAGCAGGGACGTTTTCGTCAGAACCTGCTAGGTAAACGTGTCGACTATTCTGCACGTTCAGTTATCGTTGTTGGCCCTGAGTTGAAGATGGGTGAGTGCGGTCTTCCTAAGTTGATGGCAGCAGAGCTTTACAAGCCATTCATCATTCGTAAGCTTATTGAGCGCGGTATCGTGAAGACTGTAAAGAGTGCTAAGAAGATCGTAGATCGTCGTGAGCCTGTAATTTGGGATATCCTCGAGAATGTGATGAAGGGACACCCTGTAATGTTGAACCGTGCGCCGACACTTCACCGTTTGGGTATTCAGGCATTCCAGCCTAAACTCATTGAGGGTAAGGCTATTCAACTTCATCCATTGGCATGTACAGCATTCAATGCAGACTTTGATGGTGACCAGATGGCTGTTCACCTCCCATTGAGTAATGAAGCTGTTCTGGAGACACAGATATTGATGCTACAGAGCCACAATATTCTAAATCCAGCAAATGGTGCGCCTATTACTGTCCCTTCACAAGATATGGTACTTGGTCTCTATTATATCACCAAGATTCGTCCAGGTGCTAAGGGGGAAGGCCTTTCTTTCTATGGATCAGAAGAAGCAATCATAGCTTACAATGAGAAGAAGTGTGACCTTCATGCTCAAGTAAAGGTTGTTGTTGACGATCTTGTAGATGGTAAAATACAGAAGAGAATGGTTGAGACCTCTGTTGGTCGTGTTATCGTCAACCAGATTATCCCTACCGAGATAGGTTTCTTCAATGGTATTATCTCTAAGAAGTCACTTCGTGGTCTTATTGCCGATGTTATTAAAGCTGTCGGTATGGCACGTGCTTGTGAGTTCCTCGATGGTATAAAGAACCTCGGTTATCATATGGCTTATGTTGCAGGTCTATCTTTTAACTTGGATGATATCATCGTTCCAGTAGAAAAGAAAGACATTGTAGGTAAGGGACAAGATGAGGTTGATCAGGTGAAGGCTAACTACGAAATGGGTTTCATCACCGATAAGGAACGTTACAATCAGGTGATTGATGCTTGGACACACGTTAACAATAACCTTAAACAAAGTGTGATGAAGCATATGACTGAGGCAGACCAGGGATTCAATGCAGTATATATGATGCTTGACTCTGGTGCTCGTGGATCTGCTGATCAGATTGCTCAGCTTGCGGGTATGCGTGGTCTTATGGCTAAACCACAAAAAGCTGGAGCTGAAGGTGCACAGATTATTGAAAATCCTATCATTTCAAACTTTAAAGAAGGTATGTCGGTATTGGAGTACTTCATATCTTCTCACGGTGCTCGTAAAGGTTTGGCAGATACTGCCATGAAAACAGCCGATGCAGGATATTTGACTCGTCGACTTGTTGATGTTTCACATGATGTGATCATCACAGAGGAGGATTGTGGTTCTCTTCGTGGACTTGAGTGTCGTGCTTTGAAGAATGGTGATGAAACCATAGCAACTCTTTATGAGCGTATCTTGGGACGTGTCTCTGTTCACGATGTGATTAATCCTACAACTGGTGATATTATTGTTGCTGCTGGTGAGGAGATCACAGAGGCTAAGGCCCAGGCTATAGAGAACTCTCCAATTGAGATGGTAGAGATTCGTTCTGTTCTAACTTGTGAAAGCAAGAAAGGTGTATGTAAGAAGTGTTATGGTCGTAACCTTGCCACGGCTCGTATGGTACAGATGGGTGAAGCTGTCGGTGTTATTGCAGCTCAGGCTATTGGTGAGCCGGGAACTCAGCTTACTCTTCGTACGTTCCATGCTGGTGGTGTCGCAGGTAATGCTGCTGCTAATGCAACAATTACGGCAAAGAACGATGCTAAGATAGAGTTTGATGAGCTCCGTACAGTCCCGTTTGTTGATGACGATGATAGGGAATGTCAGATGGTTGTAAGCCGTTTGGCTGAAATTCGTTTTGTTGATTCAAATACAGGTATTGTTCTCCTTACAGATAATGTGCCTTATGGTAGTTCTCTTTACTTCAAGTCTGGTGACAAAGTGAAGAAGGGCGATGTAATTTGTAAGTGGGACCCATTCAATGCAGTTATTGTTAGTGAATATGCTGGTACGCTTCGCTTACATGATGTAGTAGAAGGTGTTACTTATAAGGCAGAGACTGATGATGCAACAGGTCTTACAGAACGTATTATAACCGACTCTCGTGACAAGACCAAGGTTCCAACTGTTGATGTTGTTAAGGCTGGTGCAAAGAAAGGTGCAGATGGTCAATATGCAGCTGCTGATATTCTTGGTACTTACAACCTTCCGGTAGGTGGTCACTTAGAGCAGATTCTGCAGGATGGTGCAGAGATTAAGACTGGTATGACACTTGTTAAGATACCACGTTCTGTAGGTGGTGCTGGTGACATTACTGGTGGTCTTCCACGTGTTACCGAGCTCTTTGAAGCACGTAATCCATCTAACCCAGCTGTCGTTTCTGAGATTGATGGTGAGGTAACAATGGGTAAGGTTAAGCGTGGTAATCGTGAGATTATTATTACCTCTAAAACAGGTGAACAGCGTAAGTATCTAGTGAGTCTTTCAAAGCAGATTCTTGTACAGGAACATGATGCTGTGCGTGCTGGTACTCCGTTGTCTGATGGTATTATCACGCCAGCTGACATTCTATCTATTATGGGACCTACCGCAGTACAAGAGTATATTGTGAATGAGGTTCAGGACGTTTACCGTCTACAGGGTGTGAAGATCAATGATAAGCACTTTGAGATTATCGTCCGTCAGATGATGCGTAAGGTTCGTATTGATGATCCAGGTGATACAACGTTCCTTGAGCAGGAGTTGATTGATAAGCTTGACTTCGCAGAAGAGAATGATCGTATCTGGGGTAAGAAGGTTGTTACTGACCCAGGAGATTCTGAGAACTGTTATAAGGGACAAATTCTTTCCGTGCGTAAGTTGCGTGATGAGAATTCAAGTCTTAAGCGTCGTGACCTTAAACTTGTTCAAGTGCGTGATGCTGTTCAAGCAACAGCAACTCAGATCCTCCAGGGTATTACGCGTGCAGCCCTCGGTACGAAGAGCTTCATGAGTGCAGCTTCTTTCCAGGAGACTACTAAAGTCCTCAACGAGGCTGCTATCCGTGGTAAGAGTGACAATCTTGAGGGTATGAAGGAGAACGTAATTTGTGGTCACCTCATCCCTGCAGGTACAGGTCTTCGCCAGTGGCAGAAGCTTGTTGTAGGCTCACAGGAAGAGCATGAGCGTATGGAAGCTAACAGAAAGAATGTCACAGACTATGCTAATCAAGAGGCAGCAGAAGTGACACAGGAGTAATTCTACTCTTTCTATGCATATTAAGAAGAAGGGATTCACAGGCTTTGTGAATCCCTTCTTTTGCTATCTGTGGCTTAAGTAAGATTGTGATCATAGAAAAAACTTTAACTTAATGAACTTGGGTAGATGATGATAATATAGTATCTTTGCACCCATAGAAATAATGTTTTATCTAAATCTTATTAAACAAATGGACAATAATAATCAGAATCAAGAGGGACAACAGTTACAGATTGATCTCTCTCCAGAGATTGCTAAAGGTGTATATACAAACTTCCAGATAATATCTCACTCTAGCTCAGAGTTTGTATTAGATTTTGCGACACTACTTCCAGGAGTCCCAAAGGCAACTGTGACAAGTCGTGTAATCATTGCTCCAGAGCATGCACTGCGTCTTCTTGCTGCTTTGCAGGATAACGTTGTGCGTTACGAAAAGGAGTTTGGAAAGATTGATCGCCATGATCCTAATCAGGAGCCACGTACTATTGCTCCTTTTGGAAATGGTGGAGTAGATGCATAAGGCAGCTACAATAAAGGATTATGAAGGGGATGTGTCAAAATAGACACATCCCCTTTTTGTCGAAACACTTGACCCTTTTTGTCGAAACAGTCAACCCTTTTAGGAAAATTAGTCGACTGTTTTAAAAAAATACTCGACTGTTTTGATGAAAACGGTTACCCTTTTTACGAACAGAATAAGCTTTAAGAAATTAAAAGAGAGGATGTGTCTATTTTGATACATCCTCTCTTTTATGCCAAAACTTAGATGTTTTGTTTTTGGAACAATGAGCACCACATACCTGATTCCTTAACGACAATCATCGGGTAATTTATTGATTGTATATTGAAAGTTGATAAACTGTTCTGCGTGATAATCTTTAACCAGTTATGGTCATTATGGCTTTGATACGTGGAGAGGTTCATTAGATAAAAAGAAAAACCATTGTGCATACCTGTTATAGAGGTTGCGCAATGGTTTTATTAGTTGGTTGGATTAATAATCTTGTTACATATTCATTGCAGATAATTCCCTTTCAGGCATAGGTAGCCATTTTATCTTGCGGTTTTGCCAGGTTGTGGCAATAGTACCTTGCTCCAATCCTCGGCGTATATCTGCGGTACGCTCTCCTCGGAATGCAAGGAATATACGACGAAGATCTGCAATGTCATTGAGGGAAGGGGCTGTGGTTAATTGGCTACTGCTATCATATTGGCTGATAACAGTGTTTACTTCATTTAGCGCATTACCAGTTATTAATCCTCTTATGATGAGTTCAGCTTTGATGAGATGTATCTCATCTATATCCGTCAAGACCAATGCTCCCTTTCTGGTAAGTGCTGCAGCATAGATGTTGTAACGGTTTGGATTCTGCTTGTCAACGCTTGCGTGCTTCAACGGAAGAGCTTTGACCATAGCTGAAGAAGTACGTGCTGCTTCTAAAGATGGGCTGACTTGTACGTTACGAGCATTCGGTCCAATAGCACTATAAAGCGGATTGTCTCCACCGTCATTGCCATATATTACCTCAATATTCCCATTACTATTGTTTATAGCCTTGTCGATTAACGTTGCTGCTCTGTTGTAATCTCCTTGATGTATAGACAATTTGAGTTCGTAAGTCATTATCTGTCGGTAGGCAGCATCGCGGTCTATTCCATTGAATCCCTGCATTACGCTTGATGTGATAGCCTTTGCTGCAGCCTCATAGTGTTCGTTAGCTTGGGTATATAAATCCTGCCTTGATAAAAGAGCTTTGTTTATGATTACTCCTCCATCCCCTGTTTCTGGTGTGGAAGAGAATGTCTCAGCAAGCAGTTGAAGTGCATATCCTGCATGCAGATGCCCCATATACTGTCCGTACATCTTAGATATTTCCGTCTGAGCATTCCCTGTTGGGATCTGTTCTGCTACTTCAATAAGTTCTTTACTACGTGCGTAATAGTTTTGCAACTGGTCCCAAAGTCCGTCTTGTGTCCCTGATCTGGGTGTAACATTGTCATTAACTATTTGTCGGTATAGCAACGTATTAGGGATAGTTCCTTCTGTAAGCTCATCTACAGTCGTGCCTAAAGCAAGGAAAACTCCAGCTGCAGCAGTCCCTTGTAACGTCCTGACGTTAGCAACTAATGGACCGTCACTTAGTTTGTTTGACTGAACATTGGCAATCATAGTCGCCTTATTCAGTTGCTCTCTTGTTACCGTGTTACTTGGTGTCTCAGCATTTTCAACCCATGAGTCACAACTCGTAAGACATATAGATAGAGCGAGTATAGCAAATATTGTTTTCTTTATCATGTTTATTCTCTTTATGATTATAATGTGAAACTAAGTGTTGCTGTGTACGTACGAGGGTGAGGAGCATTCGTTATATCACGTGATAAGCTACCAATACCTCTCTGTCTTCTGGTCCCACCATTGCTCTCAACCTGTGGATCAGCACCTGGATAGTTAGTGATGACAAAGACATTTTGAATTGCGAATGAGAACCTCATACCGTTGACTACATTCTGTGTCCACTTACGTGCCAATGTAGATAAGTCATAGCCGAGGTACAGAGTTGACAGACGAAGGAAGTCAGCCTTTTCTATATAGTTGGCTCTGAATCGTGCACTCTTTGCCAACTCATCAGCAATCTGGTTGTATTCTGGTGTACCGACAGTGGCATTTGCCAGTGCCTGTAACTGGTCATTACGTTTCTTAAGATTATCACCTAATCCCGATACATTGTAGAAACTCTGGTTATAGATAGATGCTCCCAATGCATAGTTCCACTTAGTACCGAGTGTAAAGTTCTTAAATAACTTGAGATTGAATCCGAAAGCTCCGTTCACAGCAGGGAAAGGCTTACCAAGATAGGCATAGTCACTACTCTCTATGGCACCAACTTTCGTGTTGTAGCTACCATCTCGGTTGAAAGATGGCCCATCTACTGTGTGGTAATAGAATGCATAAACAGGGTAACCCTCCTTGATGACGTTAGGATAATTGGTGATATCTCTGCCCCCAGTATTTGTTACTTTGTTAGTTTGATAGTTCAAATTGGCATAAACATCTAATGAATGGCGATCGCCCTGACGCCATAACGTACCATTGTAGTTAAGCTCTAATCCATAACCTCTTACCTTACCAACATTGTTAGGCATGCTTCCTATCCATCCATCACTTGATAATAGGTCTTCATAGATGATAGCATCTGTGGTGTATTGAGCATAAAGGGTGAGAGAAAGCGTGTGGTTATTCTTGATAGTCCAGTCTGAACCGAACTCTATTTCCCGCATACGTTCTGGCTTGATGTTTGGGTTTCCTTTGTATTGTGGATGTACAATAGGACCGTAGGCAGAGACTCCGTCCATGACATATGAGGTGCGTGCATCAGTAGGATAGGGCAGTCTTCCACTTTCTCCGTAAGCCAAACGGAACTTCTGATTCTTCAGATTGTATGATACACTCATGGAAGGATAGTAGATACTTGCTACATTACTACCGATAAGGTTGGAAGCATCACGCCTTAACCCAGCATTGATGAAGAGTCGATTGTCATAGTTTAGGAATGCTTCTCCATAGAGACCCCACGTGCGTTGTTCGAAGGTTGACTCTGTTACAGTTCGTTCTGTAGCTGCTGCAATATTATCAACATCGCTTCTGAAGTGTGATGCTGCGATACTGTTCATATCCTCTTTTTGCTGTACAATCTGCGAAAGGAGCGTTGCAGTAAGGTCTAACTTGTCAGCAAGGTGGAACTTCCGAGAAGCTTTTATATCCCAGTTCAGGTTTGAATTGCGCCGATTACTAATGCTTTTAGCCCCCTCGCTGTTGTTCCCCAGCAGGTAGCCATAAGGTAAACGATAGATTCCTTCTGTGTGATTCACATCTACTCCAAACAAGGATTCTAACTTAACGTCTCCTGGAAGGATGTAACTTAGGTGGAGGTTACCGATGAAACGGTCATTGTTATAGATCCAACTCTGTGCTCTCCATGCACTTTCTTCTATATAAGGCCATGGCGTCTGATTAATCATCATGTTCCAAATAGCATCGTATCTGCCCATTGCCGTTTGTGGAAGACTAATATTTCCGTGGATGTAGGATGCGGTTGCACCCAGTGTGAAACGGTTCGACCGAAGGTCATAAGCCAACTTTGCACTATGTCTCTGGTCCTTATTTCCAGGCACAATCCCAGCAATGTCATTGAGATTATAGGAGAAGAAGAGGCTCTGGTTACCCTGGAAGGCTTTTGAAACAGAGGTATAGAGTGATTTCTGCCACCCTGTTTGAAAGAAGTTGTTCAGTGCATCATTGTTCACAAATTGGTCATATTTACGGGCTAAAGTTGATGCACCAAGTGTCATCTTTACGAGTATGTCTGCCTTTTTGTTCTCTGGATTGTTTGTCTTTCCACGCTTTGTGGTGATGATGATCACACCGTTTGCCGCTTCAGCACCATAGCTTGCTGCCGCTGAAGGACCCTTGATAACATCAATACTTGCTATGTCATCAATTGTCAAGTCATTCAGAGCACTGAGAGCATCTTGTGAACTATTGATGTCTGAGACGTGTGTATTATTGAATTTCACACCATCTACGTATATTATAGGGTCGCGTTCCATACTCATTGTAGCACCACTACGCATATTGAAACGGATAGGCATACCCACCTTTCCATTACTTTGGTACATCTGTACACCACCGACTTTGCCATCTAAGATATCACTGAGAGAGTTGGTATGCGACTCTTTTGATAAGTTGCTAAGGTCTATATGATCAACTTTACTACCCAATGCCTTCTGACTTCGTGCACTGGAGATACTTGCAGTAACCAATACTTCTTGAAGATCGGCACCTGGTATAAGGCTTATTGTAGACTGGTTCTGTAGGCTTTGTGCCTTGATGTTTTGAGGTTTGAAGCCCACATAACTAATGCTTAAAACCTGATCATCGTTATTATTCACAGTGAAGTACCCTTCTTCATCTGTTACAGCTTGTACTCCTTTGGGCCCTTTGATGATGGCGCCGATGATTGGTTCACCTGTATCTTGGTTGATAACACGCACTTTGTGCATAGTCTGTGCGTTCAGACTGATGGATGAGGCAATGAATAGCAATGCTATTCCTCTTTTAAAATGTTGTCTCATATAAAAGTTTTTTGTTTTTGTTATTATCCTTTTTTATGTGTTATTGAAGAGACCTTAGTACCCTCTAAGCTCCCGGTTTGTTATTTGGTCGTGCAAAGATACAATAGTAAATGAAATGGTACAATACCAAAAAGTAATGATTTAATTTGTATTTTGATAAGAGTAACCTCAAAGTATATACTTGGTTTTATATTTTCTCTGAAGAATAAAAACATATCATCGTTGTCTAATTTTGCTTTTATTTTTGACGGATGTCCGTGAAAAAGCGTACTTTTGTTGTAGTGGTGAGCATTGTAATTATCCTCTATAAGGATGTCAATGGCAAAGATTGAACGTAAGAAAGCTTCTTTGTTATTGTATCACCTTATATATAATATAGAGAAAAGGATAATAAAGTAAATCATACAATAGCATTATGTGGAAAGTATATGCTTTTCTATCAGCATTCTTTGCTGCGTTAACAGCAATCTGTGCAAAGATTGGTGTCAAGGATATCAATCCTGATTTGGCAACGGCAGTCCGTACAACTATCATCCTATTTCTTACATGGGGGATTGTTATCTTTGGTTCTCATCTATGTGAAATAAAGACGATTAGTCGTAATACATGGCTTTTCCTGATATTATCTGGTCTGTCAACAGGCTTGTCATGATTGTTTTATTTTAAAGCGATACAAACAGGAAGTGTGTCTCGTGTGGCTCCTATTGATAAACTGAGCGTTGTTATCACGATTCTTCTTGCATTCATCTTTCTTCATGAACAGCCATCATTTAAAGTCATTGTTGGTGCTTTGCTTGTTGCTTCAGGGAGTATTCTTATGATATTAGATTAGGAGAATACGCCGTATTCCTGTGATTCTGATAACTCGCTAAGGGTGGGCTCAATTTGTGTTTACACTGATGCTTTAGCATATATTTCTCCTTGTGATGTAAGATAATTTCATATTCGCACTTTAATATACGCCCTTTTGCATTCTAAAAGGGCATGTTTTACATTGCAAAAGATGCCCTTTTACATCGTAAAAGGTACCCTTTTGCATGGTAAAAGGGCGTCTTTTAATTTGCTCTTTGTAACTACTTGATAGTCTATGTGTTACAAATCCCATTTTTAAGGCTTATTAGATCGTAAAGAATAGATAGACTCTTGTTTTTTGTAAGATTATTTCTTTTGTCTTATTAGCCTTGCTATTTCATGTAATAGATAGGAGCATTTTATTAGACATTATTATTCCCTTTCAAAGGATTTATGTACTTTGCATCAAAATTTTCTCTATGAGTATTATACTTTTTACTTTTCTTTTACTCTCCGGAGCCTATTGCGCAGGCTTGCTGGGCTCTTTGACAGGGTTGGGAGGTGGCGTAATTGTCATTCCTCTCCTTACGTTAGCTTTTGGTATTGACTTCCATTACGCAATTGGTGCAGCCTTGGTTGCTTCTATCGCAACGTCTTCAGGTTCCGCAAGTGCCTATGTGAAGGAGGGCTTGACCAACATTCGATTGGGTATGTTCCTTGAGATAGCAACGAGTGTAGGTGCAGTTTTAGGAGCTGCAGCAGCCCTGTGGATGCCAACAAATGCTATTGCTATTATTTTTGGAGCCGTTTTACTCCTCACGGTAGCTATGCAGTTCCGTCAGAAAACAGATTATATTGGTGTAAAAGGTAGTAATTTGGCTAAGAAACTGAAGCTGTTTGGTTCTTATCCTACTAAGGATGGAACGGTTCAGAGTTATGAACTTACCAATGTATCTGGGGGATTCTCAGTAATGGTTCTTGCTGGTGCATTGTCTGGTTTGTTAGGAATTGGTAGTGGCGTGTTGAAGGTTCTTGCTATGGATAGTTGTATGAAGGTTCCTTTTAAGGTCAGTACAACGACAAGTAACTTCATGATTGGTGTAACAGCTGTTACTTCTGCTGTGGTTTATCTTCAGCGTGGATATATTGAACCAGGTATTGCTTTCCCAATTATGGTTGGTGTCTTGGCAGGTGCAATGAGCGGTGCAAAGTTGCTGAAGCATCTTGATGTAAGAGTATTACGAAAGATATTCGCTGTAGCTATATTGTTGGTTGCATTGAATATGATATATAATGGTATAATAGGAAAGTTCTGATATGGGAAGTAACTTAAGCTCAAAGAATAATATGAATACTCTGATTGGCAATACTTTGCGCATCGGAGTCTTTGCTGCATGTATCATTGCATTGCTGGGAGGTATCTGGTATATTGCATCCTCTGCAGGCTCTTCATTGCCTGACTATACTACTTTTCATCAAGGAGATGCTAGTTATACGACGGTTGAGGGTATTTTTAAGTCTGTATTCGCCTTGTCTGCAACTGGTTGGATACAACTTGGAGTGATCGTTTTGATGCTTACACCAGTGATGCGTGTCGTGTTGTCATTAGTAGATTTTGGTATTCAACGTGATTGGTTGTACGTGATCATAACAGGAATCGTACTTCTTGTTATCATTGTTAATTCTCTCGTCGGGGTTGGATAAGCAGTGTTAAATAATAAATAAAACGTTATTTATTGTTAATTACATCATCGCTCAGCTTATTCTTGTTCTTATTATTAGGTCGTTTAATGTATTCTTTGTACCTTTGCACCCCGAAACGACAGAGCGAATTGTATACTTATGTGAAGTGAATACTTGGTGTCGTAACTATTTGAAAATAAACAAAATAAATATATAACAATAAAAAATTAAAATTATGCCTACTATTTCACAGTTAGTAAGAAAGGGCAGAAAGGACATCGTAGACAAGAGTAAGTCCCCAGCTTTGGACAACTGTCCACAGCGTCGTGGTGTTTGCGTTCGTGTTTACACAACAACTCCTAAGAAGCCTAATTCGGCAATGCGTAAGGTTGCCCGTGTTCGTTTGACCAACCAGAAGGAGGTTAACTCTTATATCCCTGGAGAGGGTCACAACTTGCAGGAGCACAGTATCGTTCTTGTTCGTGGTGGTCGTGTGAAGGACCTTCCTGGTGTACGTTATCACATCGTGCGTGGTACTCTTGATACCGCAGGTGTTGCTAACCGTACACAGCGTCGTTCTAAATACGGTGCTAAGCGTCCAAAGGCAGCTAAGAAGTAATAATTGCTTCAGAAAAATCTATAAAGCCGAGGTGCAACGGCCGGTGATGGTCGATGCTCCAAGGCTCATAAAAGAAGACTAAAAACGATAGTTTTGCTGGAGATTTGTAATCACAAGGTTGAGTAAATGCTCAAGAGTGAGTGTTGAAGAACGATAAGACGACAGCCTCCGCAGAATTAAAGCTTATAAATTAAACAATGAGAAAAGCAAAACCAAAGAAGCGTGTGATCCTTCCGGATCCAAAGTTCAATGACCAGAAGGTCTCTAAGTTTGTAAATCACTTGATGTATGATGGTAAGAAGAATACCTCATACGAAATCTTCTATGCAGCCCTTGATATCGTAGGCGGTAAGATGAAGGATGAAGAGAAGTCTCCACTGGAAGTGTGGAAGCAGGCTCTTGATAACATCACTCCGCAGGTAGAGGTAAAGAGCCGCCGTATCGGTGGTGCTACATTCCAGGTACCTACAGAGATTCGCCCTGATCGCAAGGAGAGTGTTTCTATGAAGAATATGATCGCTTTCGCACGTAAGCGCGGTGGTAAGAGCATGGCTGACAAGCTGGCTTCTGAGATCATGGATGCATTCAATAACCAGGGTGGTGCTTACAAACGTAAAGAAGATATGCACCGTATGGCTGAGGCTAACCGTGCTTTCGCTCACTTCAGATTCTAATCAAGTTATATAATAAGGTAAAAAGAAAATGGCAAATCACGATTTACATTTGACTCGTAATATCGGTATTATGGCACACATCGATGCCGGTAAGACGACAACATCTGAGCGTATTCTTTTTTATACAGGTAAGACTCATAAGATCGGTGAGGTTCATGATGGCGCTGCTACTATGGACTGGATGGCACAGGAGCAGGAGCGTGGTATCACTATTACGTCTGCTGCAACTACTTGTAACTGGAACTATCTTGGCAAGTCTTATAAGATTAACTTGATTGATACTCCGGGACACGTTGACTTTACTGCTGAGGTTGAGCGTTCATTGCGTGTTCTTGATGGTGCTGTTGCTACATATTCAGCTGCTGATGGCGTTCAGCCACAGTCTGAGACGGTATGGCGTCAGGCTGATAAGTACAACGTTCCACGTATTGGTTATGTAAACAAGATGGACCGTTCTGGTGCTGACTTCTTTGAGACTGTTTCTCAGATGAAGGACATCTTGGGTGCAAACCCTATTGCTATTCAGATCCCAATTGGTGCAGAGGAAAACTTCAAAGGCGTTGTAGACCTTATTAAAATGAAGGCTATCCTTTGGCACGATGAGACTATGGGTGCTGAATATGATGTAGAAGATATTCCTGCAGACTTAGCAGATGAAGCTGCTGAGTGGCGTGATAAATTACTTGAGGGTGCAGCAAACTTTGATGATGAGTTGATGGAGCTGTATCTTGAAGGTAAGGATATTCCTGAAGAGAAGATCATCGCTGCAATCCGTAAGGGTTGTATTGCTATGGAATGCTGCCCAATGCTTTTAGGTTCTTCTTATAAGAATAAGGGTGTTCAGCCTCTTCTCGACTATGTTTGTGCATTCTTACCTTCTCCATTGGATACTCCAGCTATCGTTGGTGTAAACCCAGATACAGAGGAGGAAGAGGATCGTAAGCCAAGTGAAAGCGATCCAACATCTGCTTTGGCATTTAAGATTGCAACTGATCCATTTATGGGTCGTTTGGTATTCTTCCGTGTTTACTCAGGTAAGGTTGTTGCTGGTTCTTATGTTTACAACCCACGTTCAGGTAAGAAAGAGCGTATTAGCCGTTTGTTCCAGATGAACTCTAATAAGGAAATCCCTATGGAGTCAATTGATGCTGGAGATATTGGCGCAGGTGTAGGTTTCAAAGATATCCGCACAGGTGATACGCTCTGTGATGAGAATGCACCAATCGTGTTGGAGTCTATGACTTTCCCTGATACTGTAATCTCTATTGCAGTAGAGCCTAAGAGTCAGGCTGATGTTGCTAAACTTGACAATGGTCTTGCTAAACTTGCAGAGGAGGATCCTACATTTACAGTTCGTACTGATGAACAAAGTGGTCAGACTATTATATCTGGTATGGGTGAGCTTCACCTTGATATCATTATTGACCGTCTGAAACGTGAGTTCAAGGTTGAATGTAACCAGGGTAAACCTCAGGTTAATTACAAGGAAGCTATTACTAAGGCTGCACAGAGCCGTGAGACTTATAAGAAGCAGTCTGGTGGTCGTGGTAAGTTTGCTTGTATTGATGTAACTATCGAGCCAAAGGATGAAGATTACACAGAGGGTGACTTGCAGTTTATCAATGTTGTCAAAGGTGGTAACGTTCCTAAGGAATTCATCCCTGCAGTGGAGAAAGGATTCAAGGATTGCCTGAACAATGGTGTACTTGGTGGCTTCCCAATGACTGGTCTTAAGGTTACTTTAACGGATGGTTCTTTCCACCCAGTAGACTCTGATCAGTTGTCATTTGAGCTCGTTGCACATCAGGCATTTAAGGTTCTTTGTCCTAAAGCTGGTCCTGTTCTGATGGAGCCTATCATGAAGGTTGAGGTTGTTACACCTGAAGAGAACATGGGTGATGTCATTGGTGACTTGAATAAGCGTCGTGGTCTTGTTCAGGGTATGGACGAAGCTCGTAGTGGTGCACGTATCGTTAAGGCTATGGTTCCATTGTCAGAGATGTTCGGTTATGTGACAGCTCTTCGTACAATTACCTCTGGTCGTGCTACTTCTTCAATGGAGTATGATCACCACTCTCCTGTATCAAGCAGTCTTGCTAAGGAGATTCTTGCAGAGTTGAATGGCAATTCTGATCTTGTAAAGTAAATAAAGGTAAGGTGTTGTCCTCTCATAGCGTATGACTCTTATGGGAGGCAACCTTTATAATATTCAATAATTAATAAAATATTAAGCATGAGTCAGAAGATTCGTATTAAGCTGAAGTCTTACGACCACCAGTTGGTTGACAAATCGGCAGAGAAGATTGTGAAGGCTGTAAAGGCTACAGGTGCTATTGTTAGTGGCCCTATTCCATTGCCAACACATAAGCGTATTTACACAGTAAACCGCTCAACATTCGTTAACAAGAAGTCACGTGAGCAATTCCAGCTTTCTGATTTCAAGCGTCTTATTGATATTTATAGCTCTACAGCTAAGACTGTTGATGCTTTGATGAAGCTTGAGTTGCCTTCAGGTGTAGAAGTTGAGATCAAGGTGTAATTACCATTGATTATAAAAGACGAATTTAAAAAATAAAGCATTTACATTCATTTTTAAATATTTAATTGAAATGCCAGGATTATTAGGAAAGAAAATCGGAATGACATCCGTATTCAGTGCCGACGGTAAAAATGTACCGTGCACTGTTATCGAAGCTGGTCCTTGTGTTGTAACCCAGGTTAAAACCGTAGAAAAAGATGGTTACAAGGCTGTTCAGTTAGGTTTCGGTGAGGCTAAGGAGAAAAGAACTTCTAAGCCACAGCAGGGACACTTTAAGAAAGCCGGCACAACACCAAAGAAGCACTTGGCCGAGTTCAAGTTTGATGAGGAGTATAACCTCGGTGACACAATTACCGTTGAACTGTTCAATGACTCAAAGTTCGTTGACGTTGTAGGTACGTCTAAGGGTAAGGGCTTCCAAGGCGTTGTAAAGCGTCATGGATTCGGTGGTGTAGGTCAGTCTACTCACGGTCAGGATGACCGTGCTCGTAAACCGGGTTCTATTGGTGCTTGTTCTTATCCAGCTAAGGTGTTCAAGGGCATGCGAATGGGCGGCCAAATGGGAGGTGATAGAGTTACGACTCAGAACCTTCAAGTGTTAAAGGTTATTCCAGAGCATAATCTCCTTCTTGTTAAGGGTAGTGTTGCTGGATGCAATGGTTCAACCGTAATAATTAATAAGTAATGGATATTAACGTATTAGATATCAAAGGTCAGGAGACCGGCCGTAAGGTAACTCTTAACGAGAATATCTTCGGAATTGAGCCTAACGATCACGTCCTCTATCTCGCAGTAAAGCAGTATCTTGCTGCTCAGCGCCAAGGTACAGCTAAATCAAAGGAAAGAAGTGAACACGCTGGTTCTACTCGTAAGCTAGGACGTCAGAAGGGCGGCGGCGGTGCTCGTCGTGGTGATATTAATTCACCAGTCCTCGTTGGTGGTGGTCGTGTGTTCGGTCCTAAGCCACGTGACTATAGCTTTAAGTTGAATAAGAAGGTAAAGACTCTCGCACGTAAGTCAGCTTTGGCTTATAAGGCACAGGAGAATTCTATTGTCGTTGTAGAAGATTTCAATCTCGAAGCTCCAAAGACTAAAGATTTTGTAAATATTGCTAAAAATCTTAAAGTTGGTGACAAGAAGGTTCTTCTCGTTTTGCCAGAAGTAGAGAAAAACGTATATTTGTCGGCTCGTAATTTGAAGAAGGCTGAAGTAATGACAGCATCACAGGTAAACTCATACAAGGTTTTAAATGCTGATGTTCTCGTTGTTACTGAGAATTCTTTGAAAGTTATCGACGAAATCTTAACCAAGTAATAATTAGGAGACAGTAATAATTATGGGATTTATCATTAAACCAATGGTCACTGAGAAGATGACCAAGTTGACAGACAAGTCTTCTGAGGATAAGGTTGTAAGCATAAAGGTGAGAAAAGAACTATCTTGGCTCAGCCAAAGTATGGTTTTATAGTTAAGCCTGAGGCCAACAAGCTTGAGATTAAGAAAGAAGTTGAAGCTCTGTACAACGTTACAGTAGTAGATGTGAATACGATTCGTTATGCTGGTAAACGTCAGGCTCGCTATACGAAGGCTGGCCTTGTAAAAGGGCAGAAGAACGCATTCAAGAAGGCTATCGTCACTTTGAAGAATGGCGATTCAATTGATTTTTACAGCAATATTTAAATAAAAAATGGCAGTACGTAAATTAAACCCGGTAACACCGGGACAAAGACACAAAGTTATTGGCACGTTCGAGGATATTACTGCATCCGTGCCAGAGAAGTCTCTCGTTTACGGTAAACGTTCTACTGGTGGTCGAAACAACACCGGTAAGATGACTGTTCGCTATATTGGCGGAGGTCACAAGAAGAAGTATCGTCTTATCGACTTCAAGCGAGAGAAAGATGGTGTTCCAGCTGTAGTTAAGACAATCGAGTATGATCCTAACAGATCTGCTCGAATTGCGCTGTTATACTATGCTGATGGTGAAAAACGTTACATTATTGCTCCTAACGGACTGCAGGTTGGTGCAACTCTGATGTCTGGTGCTGAGGCAGCACCTGAGGTTGGTAATGCCCTTCCGTTGGCTAATATTCCTGTAGGTACTGTAATTCATAATATTGAGTTACGTCCTGGTCAGGGTGCATTGCTCGTTCGTTCGGCTGGTAACTTTGCTCAGCTTACTTCTCGTGAAGGCAGTTATTGTGTTATCAAGCTCCCTTCTGGCGAAACACGTCAGATTCTTTCTGCTTGTAAGGCAACTGTAGGAAGTGTAGGTAATTCTGATCATGCACTCGAACAGTCTGGTAAGGCTGGTCGTTCTCGCTGGTTGGGACGTCGCCCTCACAACCGTGGTGTTGTTATGAACCCTGTTGATCACCCAATGGGTGGTGGTGAAGGTCGCCAGTCTGGTGGTCACCCACGCTCACGTAAGGGCTTGTACGCTAAGGGTCTCAAGACTCGTGCACCTAAGAAGCTTTCAAACAAGTACATTATTGAGAGAGCTAACAAGAAGTAATCAAAGTAATTAAGAGTAAATTATGAGTCGTTCATTAAAAAAAGGTCCATACATCAATGTATCACTCGAGAAGAAAATTCTCGCTATGAATGAGAGTGGTAAGCAGAATGTTGTTAAAACATGGGCCAGAGCATCAATGATTTCCCCTGATTTTGTGGGTCACACTGTTGCAGTTCATAACGGAAATAAATTTATCCCTGTTTACATTACTGAGAATATGGTTGGACACAAGCTCGGAGAGTTCAGTCCTACACGCCGTTTTGGTGGCCATTCTGGTAATAACAAGAAGTAAGCAGGTCATAATCCATTTAGAATAATAGAATAATAAAATGGGAGCAAGAAAACATATAAAGGCTGAGGCTCACAAAGAAGCCTTGAGAAGCCAGTATTTTGCAAAGCTCAAGGACTGTCCTTCTTCCCCACGTAAAATGCGCTATGTCGTGGATATGGTCCGTGGAATGGAAGTTAATCATGCCCTTGGTGTGCTGAGATTCTCCAAGAAAGCAGCTGCTCAGAATGTTGAGAAACTTCTTCGTTCTGCTATAAATAACTGGGAGACAAAAAATGATCGCAAGGCTGAAGACGGTGAACTTTATATCTCAAAAGTCTTCGTTGATGAAGGTGTTACAATGAAGCGCATGCGTCCTGCACCACAGGGCCGTGGCTACAGAATTCGTAAACGTTCTAACCACGTCACTCTTTTCGTTGATTCGAAGGCTGACGCTAATAATGATGATAAATAAATAGTAGAATGGGACAGAAAGTTAATCCAATCAGCAACCGTTTGGGTATCATCCGCGGTTGGGAATCAAATTGGTTCGGTGGCAAAAACTTCGGTGACAATCTCGTAGAGGATCGTAAGATTCGTACTTACTTGAACAAACGTTTGGAGAAAGCAAGCGTATCTCGCATTGTCATTGAACGTACATTGAAGCTTGTTACCATTACTATTTGCACGGCTCGTCCGGGTATTGTTATCGGTAAAGGTGGTCAGGATGTTGATAAGCTCAAGGAAGAGCTGAAGAATCTTTTTAATAAAGAAGTACAGATTAATATCTTCGAGGTTAAGAAACCTGAGCTAGATGCAAATATTGTTGGTAATAATATAGCTCGTCAGGTTGAAGGCAAGATAGCTTATCGCCGTGCCATTAAGATGGCGATTGCCAACACTATGCGTGCTGGTGCCGAGGGTATTAAAATTCAAATTACAGGACGTCTGAATGGTGCAGAAATGGCACGTAAGGAGATGTTTAAAGAGGGACGTACCCCTTTACATACATTCCGCGCAGACATTGATTATTGTCAGACAGAGGCTCTTACTAAGGTAGGTTTGTTGGGTATCAAAGTTTGGATTTGTCGTGGTGAAGTTTATAATAAGGTAGACCTCACTCCTAACTTTACTCAGGAAAAGAACAATGGCCGTTCAAATAATGGTGGTCGCTCTGGAAGAGGTAATCGTAGAAGAAACAATAACCGTTAAAAGAAGAAGCTATCATGTTACAGCCAAAAAGAGTAAAATATAGAAGACCTCAAGATGGACGTGGCAATAAAGGTAACGCCCATAGAGGAACACAGCTGGCTTTCGGCTCATTCGGCATCAAGACACTTGAGGCTAAGTGGATCGATAGTCGTCAGATTGAGGCCGCTCGTGTAGCAGTAAACCGTTACATGAATCGTCAGGGTCAGGTCTGGATCCGCATTTTCCCAGATAAACCAATTACTCGTAAGCCTGCAGATGTGCGTATGGGTAAAGGTAAGGGTGATCCAGCTGGATGGGTTGCACCTGTAACTCCAGGTCGAGTTCTCTTTGAAGTAGAAGGCGTAAGCTTTGACATCGCAAAAGAGGCCCTTCGTCTCGCTGCACAGAAGCTGCCTGTAAAGACAAAGTTTATTGTTAGACGTGATTTCGATAAAAACGCTTAAGAAAGATGAAGATTAAAGAAGTAAAAGAACTCGAAACCAAGGATTTGGTAGAGAAGATTGAGAATGCTGAGGCAGCTTTGACAAAGATGAAGCTGAACCATCAGATTACTCCGCTTGAGAATCCATCTCAGATTAAGACCGCTCGTCGCGACATAGCTCGTATGAAAACAGAACTTCATCAGAGAGAACTTAATAAATAACAATGGTCCAGATGGAAACAAGAAATTTAAGAAAAGTAAGACAGGGTGTCGTTATTAGCAACAAAATGGATAAAACCATCGTTATTGCAGCTAAGTTCAAGGAGAAGCACCCTATTTATGGTAAGTTTGTTCAAAAGACAAAGAAATACCATGCTCATGACGAGAAGAATGAGGCAAATGTAGGTGATACAGTGCTAATCATGGAAACTCGTCCTCTTTCTAAGACAAAGAGATGGAGATTAGTTCAAATTGTAGAAAAAGCTAAGTAATTATGATACAAACAGAATCTAAACTTACAGTATGTGATAATAGCGGAGCTCGTGAAGCGAAGTGTATCCGTGTACTGGGCGGTACAGGCCGTCGTTATGCAAGTGTTGGTGACGTTATCGTAGTTGCTGTACAGAACGTCATCCCATCAAGTGAATTGAAAAAGGGTGCAGTATCGAAGGCTTTAATCGTTCGCACAAAGAAGGAAATTCGTCGTGCTGATGGTTCGTACATCCGCTTTGATGATAATGCATGTGTTTTGCTGAATAATGCTGGCGAGATTCGTGGAAGCCGTATTTTCGGTCCTGTTGCTCGTGAATTGCGTGCAGTGAACATGAAGGTCGTTTCTTTGGCACCTGAGGTTCTTTAATTATTAAATAGAATAATAAAATGGCAAAATTCCATATAAAGAAAGACGATCAGGTCATTGTTCTTGCCGGTGCAGACAAGGGAAAGACTGGAAAGGTTCTTAAGGTTATTGCAGATAAGGAACGTGCTATTGTTGAAGGCGTGAATATGGTTTCTAAGAGCACAAAACCTTCTGCTGCAAATCCTCAGGGTGGTATTGTTAAGCAGGAGGCTGCAATTCATATTTCAAATTTAAGTCTCATAGATCCGAAGAGCGGTAAGGCTACACGTATAAAGATTGAGCGTGATGGCAAGACTGTAAAGCGTATCGCTAAAAAGTCAGGGGAGGAAATTAAATAATGAATACAGCTCAGTTAAAGAAACAGTATAAGGAGCAGATTGTTCCAGCTTTGCAGAAGCAATTCAATTATTCTTCTGCTATGCAGGTCCCTGTTTTGAAGAAAATTGTTATTAATCAAGGACTTGGTGACGCAACTCAGGATAAAAAGATTATTGAGGTTGCTGTCAACGAGATATCTTCTATAACAGGTCAGAAAGCTGTTGCAACATATTCAAAGAAGGATATTGCAAACTTCAAGCTACGTAAGAAAATGCCTATTGGCGTAATGGTTACTTTGCGTCGTGAGCGTATGTATGAGTTCCTTGAAAAACTTGTTCGTGTATCTTTGCCACGTATACGTGACTTTAAAGGTATAGAGAGTAAGTTTGATGGACGTGGAAATTATACTCTCGGTATAACCGAGCAGATTATTTTCCCAGAGATTAATATTGATCAGGTTGACCGTATCCAGGGTATGAATATTACTTTCGTTACATCAGCTAAGACTGATGAAGAAGGATATGCTTTGCTGAAAGGTTTCGGACTTCCATTCAAGAATGCTAAAAACGATTAATTGATATGGCAAAAGAATCAATGAAAGCTCGCGAGGTAAAGCGTGCAAGCTTGTAGCTCGTTATGCTGAAAAACGCGCAGCTCTAAAGAAGATTATCGCTACTTCAAGTGATCCTGAGGAGGCTTATGAGGCTGCTCGCAAGTTGCAGTCTATTCCAAAGAATGCTAACCCTATTCGTCTGCATAATCGTTGTAAGATTACAGGACGTCCAAAAGGATACATTCGTCAGTTTGGTCTCTCTCGTATCCAGTTCCGTGAGATGGCATCTCAAGGACTTATTCCTGGTGTAAAGAAAGCAAGCTGGTAATCAAAAATATCGACGCGGATAGTGAATTGTGAACATTATTTTGTATCTTTGCAGTTCATTATCCGCTTTCACGCGATTTTTAATATTGTCGGGGTAGTCCCGATTAATTAAACTTTTATATTTATGACAGATCCAATAGCAGATTATCTGACAAGACTCAGAAATGCAATCATGGCTCATCACCGTGTTGTTGAAGTTCCTGCGTCTAACTTGAAGAAATCTATCACAAAGATTCTCTTTGAGAAGGGTTACATCTTGAACTACAAGTTCGTTGAGGATGGTCCCCAAGGTTCAATCAAGGTCGCACTGAAGTACGATCCTGTAACAAAGCAGAGCGCTATCAAGAAGTTGAAGCGTGTTTCAACTCCAGGTCTTCGCCAGTACACTGGTTACAAAGACATGCCGAGAGTAATTAACGGACTTGGAATCGCTATCCTTTCCACGTCTAAAGGTGTAATGACAGACAAGGAAGCCGCTGCTGAAAAGATTGGTGGTGAGGTTCTTTGCTACATTTATTAATTGGAGGATTGATTATGTCAAGAATAGGTAAATTACCAATTAGTATTCCTGCTGGTGTTACAGTTTCTATAAAGAATGGTGTTGTGACCGTGAAAGGCCCTAAGGGTGAGCTTTCTCAGAAAGTAGATTCTTCTATAAAGACTATTATAGAAGATGGTCAGATAACATTCGAAGTAGATGAAAATAATCCTGTAAATTATAAACAGAAGCAAGCATTCCATGGACTTTATCGTTCACTTGTCAACAATATGGTTGTTGGTGTTAGTGAAGGATATAAGAAGACAATGGAACTCGTGGGTGTGGGTTATCGTGTTTCTAATCAAGGGAATTTAGTTGAGTTCTCTCTTGGTTATACGCATCCAATTTTTATCCAACTCCCATCAGAGGTTAAGGTTGAGACTAAGAGTGAGCGTAATCAGAATCCAATCATAACGCTTGAATCTGCTGACAAGCAGCTGCTTGGTCTCATTTGTGCAAAGATCCGTTCTTTCCGTAAGCCTGAGCCGTATAAGGGTAAAGGTATCCTGTTCCAGGGTGAGGTTATTCGCAGAAAGTCTGGTAAGACAGCTGCAGCTAAGTAACTTTTATAATTCATTACGATTATGACAACAAAGAAAGAACAAGAAGACTTAAGATAAAGTTTCGCATTCGTAAGAGTGTGAATGGAACTGCTGAGCGTCCTCGTTTGAGCGTTTTCCGTAGTAATAAGCAGATTTACGCACAGGTTATCAATGATCTTACAGGTACTACCTTGGCTTCGGCATCTTCTCTCGGGCTTGAGAAACTGGCAAAGATTGAGCAAGCTAAGAAGGTTGGTGCACTCATAGCAGAGCATGCTAAAACTGCAGGTATTGAACAGGTTGTTTTTGACCGTAACGGTTATCTCTATCATGGGCGAGTACAAGCCTTGGCTGATGCTGCACGTGAAGGAGGACTTAAATTCTAAACGATTATGGCAATGAATAGAGTAAAAGTAAATAGTGATGTAGAACTGAAGGATCGCCTGGTTGCTATCAATCGTGTGACTAAGGTTACTAAAGGTGGTCGTACTTTCACATTCGCAGCTATTGTCGTTGTAGGTGACGGTAATGGCGTTATTGGCTGGGGGCTAGGTAAAGCAGGTGAAGTAACTGCTGCCATTCAGAAAGGTACTGATGCCGCAAAGAAGAACCTTGTTAAGGTTCCTGTATTGAAAGGTACAGTTCCTCATGAGGCAGAAGCTCGTTTTAGTGGAGCTTATGTACTTCTTAAACCAGCTGCAGCTGGTACTGGGTTGAAAGCCGGTGGTGCTATGCGTGCTGTTCTAGAGAGTGCTGGTGTTACTGATGTGATTGCAAAGTCAAAAGGGTCTTCTAACCCTCACAACCTTGTGAAAGCAACAATTGCAGCTCTAGCAGAAATGCGTGATGCATATACTATTGCTGGCGAACGTGGTATCAGTATGGATAAAGTATTTAATGGTTAATAAATAGGAGATATATATAATGGCAACAATAAAGGTTAAGCAAATTAAGAGCCGTATAGGTGCTCCTAAAGACCAAAAAAGCACTTTGCTTGCACTTGGCCTCCATAGGATTTCACAGGTTGTTGAAGTAGAAGATACTCCAAGCTGTCGCGGTATGATCCGTAAGGTACATCACCTGGTATCAGTAATTGATTAATTAATCTTTAAAAAGAAACAGTAATTATGAAATTAAATAATTTGAAACCAGCTGTTGGCTCTACACATTCACGTCGTCGTATTGGTCGTGGTCCAGGTTCTGGACTCGGTGGTACTTCTACCCGTGGACATAAGGGTGCTAAATCTCGTTCTGGTTATAAGAAGAAGATAGGTTTTGAAGGTGGTCAGATGCCACTTCAGCGTCGTGTTCCTAAGGCTGGTTTTAAGAATATCAACCATAAGGAGTATTTCGCAGTAAATCTCTCAACTCTTCAAAAACTTGCTGAAAAAGACAACCTCACTAAAATTGGAATAGAAGAGCTAAAGGCCGCTGGCTTAACTAATGGCAAGCAGCTTGTAAAGGTTCTTGGTAATGGTGAGCTAAAAGCTAAAGTTAGAAATTTCAGCAAATGCTTTCTCTAAGACTGCCGAAGAAGCAATCAAGGCAGTTGGTGGTAACACAACTATAATCTAAATTGATGAAAAAGTTTATTGAGACACTGAAGAACTGTTGGAAAGTTGAGGACTTGCGTCAGCGCCTCCTCATCACCATTCTGTTCACAGCTATTTACCGCTTTGGTTCGTTTGTTGTGCTTCCTGGCATAAATCCGACCTTGTTGGAAAAATTGCAGTCACAGACCGCAGGCGGCCTTATGTCGCTTTTGGACATGTTCTCTGGTGGTGCATTTTCCCATGCGTCTATTTTTGCATTAGGAATTATGCCATACATCTCAGCTTCTATCGTTATGCAGCTTCTTGCTGTTGCAGTTCCTTATTTCCAAAAAATGCAACGTGAGGGCGAAAGTGGTACGAAGAAAATTAATTGGTATACGCGTGTCCTGACAGTAGTAATTCTACTGTTTCAGGCACCGTCCTACCTAATGAACTTAAAAATGCAGGCATCCGGGTGCACTAGCTACAGGCATCGATTGGACTACATTTATGATTCCCGCAACAGTTATTCTTGCTGCAGGATCAATGTTCATACTTTGGCTTGGTGAGCGCATAACGGACAAAGGGGTTGGTAATGGAATTTCTCTAATTATCATGATTGGTATCATCGCTAGATTGCCTCAGGCTTTCTTCCAGGAAGTTAGTAGTCGCTTTACGGCTATTACTAGTGGTGGTCTTGTTATGTTTATTGTAGAGTTAATCATTCTTTATGCCGTTGTATGTGCATCAATCCTTCTGGTACAGGGAACTCGTAAAGTTCCAGTTCAGTATGCAAAACGTGTAGTAGGAAATAAACAATACGGTGGGGCACGTCAGTATATACCGTTGAAACTTTTCGCAGCCAATGTTATGCCTATCATCTTTGCTCAGGCTTTGATGTTCATTCCTTTGGCAATTGTTCAGTATTCAACTGATAATACAAGTTCTGTACTTCAGTCTCTCATGAATACTAAGAGTCTGACGTACAACTGCGTTTATGTAGTTCTCATTGTTGCATTTACCTATTTCTATACTGCGATTACACTTAATCCGACCCAAATGGCTGAAGATATGAAGCGTAATAATGGCTTTATTCCAGGTGTTAAACCTGGAAAGGATACTGCTGACTACATTGATACTGTTATGTCACGCATTACATTCCCTGGAGCTTTCTTTATTGCTTTCATTGCTGTCATGCCTGCTTTGGCTGGTCTGTTGAATGTCCAAGATGCTTTTGGTCAGTTCTTCGGTGGAACCTCTTTGTTGATTCTCGTGGGTGTTGTTATTGATACTTTACAACAAATAGAGTCACATTTGATGATGCGGCATTACGATGGACTTCTAAATTCAGGTCATACACGTAATAATAGTGGAGTTTCTGCTTATTAGATCTTTATCTTGAGAGATGAATATATTTCTGAAGACAGAAGATGAAATAGAACTTATGCGCGAGGCCAACCTGTTAGTGGGTAGAACCTTAGCTGAGGTTGGTCGTCATATAAAAGAAGGAGTGACTACTCTTTTCCTCGATAAGATTGCAGAGGAGTTCATCCGTGATAATGGAGCAATACCTACTTTTAAAGGTTTTCCTAATCCATATGGATCTCCCTTCCCAGGAAGTATATGTACATCAGTGAATGATATTGTCGTCCATGGTATCCCAAGCGAGGATGTTACTCTCAAAGATGGAGATGTTATTTCTGTTGACTGTGGCACCTTGTTGAATGGATTCAATGGAGATAGTTGTTATACTTTTTGTGTTGGAGATGTTTGTGAAGAAGTAAAGAATTTACTTCATACAACGAAAGAAGCACTTTATAAGGGTATTGAAGTTGCTCAAGCTGGTCGTCATGTTGGTGATATCGGTCATGTTATCCAAGATTGTTGCCAGGCCAAGGGTTATGGTATAGTTCGAGAGCTTACAGGACACGGTATCGGGCGAGAGATGCATGAGGATCCAGCAATTCCTAATTATGGAAAGCGTGGCAGTGGAATTTTATTGAAGACAGGTATGTGTATTGCTATAGAGCCCATGGTGACTATGGGTGGACGCGAAATAGGGATTCTACCTGATCGATGGAGTATAGCTACGCGTGATCGACAACCTGCAGCACATTTTGAGCATACGGTTGCTATTCGTGCTGGGAAAGCGGATATTTTATCTTCGTTTGAAGAAATAGAACTTTTAGAAGGACAAAATTTTTAAGTACATATGGCAAAGCAAACTGCAATAGAGCAGGATGGAACTATTCTTGAGGCACTTTCAAATGCAATGTTCCGGGTTGAATTAGAAAATGGTGTCGACATCACAGCTCACATTTCTGGTAAGATGAGAATGCATTACATTAAGATTTTACCAGGCGATAAAGTGAAAGTTGAGATGAGTCCGTATGATTTAACCAAGGGTCGAATAGTTTTCAGATACAAATAAATAAATAGAGATATGAAGACAAGAGCATCATTAAAAAAGCGTACAGCTGACTGTAAGATCGTTCGTCGTAAAGGTCGTTTGTTCGTTATTAACAAGAAAAATCCTAAGTTCAAAATGCGTCAGGGCTAAGTTAAAAAAGTGTAAACAGGTGAGTAGTTTCATAAATAATACTTACCTTTGCATGCTTTTTAGCGTTAACTGACATTATTTTAATTAATTATTAAACAATGGCAATAAGAATTGTTGGAGTAGATTTGCCCCAAAATAAGCGTGGCGAAATCGCATTGACTTATATTTATGGTATAGGTCGAAGTAGTTCAGCAAAGATATTGGATAAGGCTGGTATTAGCCGCGACCTGAAGGTCAGCGAGTGGTCTGATGATCAAGCAGCCAAGATCCGTGAAATTATCGGTGCTGAATTCAAAGTTGAAGGTGATCTTCGTTCGGAGATCCAAATGAATATCAAGCGCCTCATGGATATAGGTTGCTATCGTGGTGTAAGACATCGTAATGGTCTTCCTGTTCGTGGTCAGAGTACCAAGAACAATGCTCGTACCCGTAAGGGAAAGAAGAAGACTGTTGCTAATAAGAAGAAGGCTACTAAGTAATTCTAAGGAGGAAATTAATTATGGCAAAGAAATCAGCAACATCTAAAAAAAGAAATGTAAGAGTTGACGCACTTGGACAGCTCCATGTACACAGCTCATTCAATAACATTATTGTATCTTTAGCTAATAACGAGGGTCAGGTTATCTCTTGGTCTTCAGCTGGTAAGATGGGATTCCGTGGATCAAAGAAGAATACTCCTTATGCTGCCCAAATGGCTGCAGAAGATTGTGCAAAGGTAGCTTTCGATCTCGGTCTTCGCAAGGTTAAGGCATATGTTAAGGGGCCTGGTAACGGTCGTGAAAGTGCTATTCGTGCGGTGAACGCTGCAGGCATTCAAGTAACAGAAATTGTTGACGTTACTCCATTGCCACACAACGGTTGTCGTCCTCCTAAGCGTCGTCGTGTATAATCACATCTTATAACTATTAAAAGAATTTATATTAATTATGGCAAGATACATAGGTCCAAAATCTCGAATCGCACGTCGCTTCGGTGAACCAATTTTCGGTGCAGATAAGGTATTAGCTAAGAGAAACTTCCCTCCAGGGCAGCATGGTAATAACCGTCGTCGCAAAGTATCTGAGTATGGTGCTCAGCTTGCAGAGAAGCAGAAGGCTAAATATACTTATGGTGTTTTGGAGCGTCAGTTCCGTAATCTGTTCGATAAGGCTGCTAAGGCAGATGGTATCACTGGTGAGGTCCTCCTTCAGAGTCTCGAGAGTCGTTTGGATAACGTAGTGTTCCGTCTTGGTATTGCACCAACTCGTGCTGCAGCTCGTCAGTTAGTAAGTCACAAGCATATTGTTGTTAATGGTAATGTTGTTAACATTGCTTCATATCAGGTAAAAGCTGGTGACGTTGTTGGCGTTCGTGAGAAAGCTAAGTCTTTGGAGGTTATTGAAGCTGCATTAGCAGGTTTCAATCACAGCAAATATCCATGGATTGAATGGGATGAGAACACTAAGTGTGGTAAATTCCTTCATCGTCCAGACCGTGCTGACATTCCAGAGAATATTAAGGAGCAATTAATCGTTGAGTTGTACTCTAAACAATAAAATCATTAAATTAATGGCGATATTAGCATTTCAAAAACCTGATAAAGTAGTGATGCTGGAGGCCAATGACCATTTCGGCAAGTTCGAATTTCGTCCTCTTGAGCCTGGCTTTGGTGTTACCATTGGTAACTCTTTGCGTCGCATTCTTCTTTCATCGCTGGAGGGTTTTGCTATCAACACTATCCGAATTGCTGGTGTTGAGCATGAATTTTCTTCAGTCCCAGGTGTGAAGGAGGATGTAACCAACATCATCTTGAATCTCAAGCAGGTGCGATTCAAGCAAGTAGTAGAAGAATTCGAGAATGAGAAAGTTAGTATCACCGTAGAGAATTCCACCGAATTCAAAGCAGGTGATATTGGTAAGTATCTGACTGGATTTGAAGTGTTAAACCCGGATTTGGTGATTTGTCATTTAGACTCCAAGGCTTCTATGCAGATTGATTTAACCATCAATAAGGGACGTGGTTATGTTCCTGCTGAGGAAAATCGTGAATTCTGCACTGATGTAAACGTACTCCCAATCGATTCCATCTACACCCCGATTCGTAACGTTAAATATGCTGTTGAACCATATCGTGTTGAGCAAAAAACCGATTATGACAAGCTAGTTGTTGAAGTTACGACTGATGGTTCCATTCATCCAAAAGATGCTTTGAAAGAAGCAGCTAAGATACTTATTTATCACTTCATGCTTTTCTCTGATGAAAAGATTACACTTGAGAATCCTGATCAGGATGGAAACCAGGAATTTGATGAAGAAGTATTGCATATGCGTCAACTTTTGAAGACTAAGTTGACAGACGCTAGTCTTAATCTAAGTGTTCGTGCACTTAACTGTCTCAAGGCAGCTGATGTTGAAACATTGGGTGACCTGGTTCAGTATAATAAGACTGATCTTTTGAAGTTCCGTAATTTTGGTAAGAAATCGCTTTCTGAGCTTGATGATTTGCTCGAGAGTCTGAATCTGTCGTTTGGAACCGACATTACAAAGTATAAATTGGATAAAGAATAGTTGACAAGTTGTCTAAACAACATCAATAAGTTGACGGGTTTATCCACAACAAGTAAAAAACAAAATGAGACATAATAAGAAATTCAACCATTTGGGTCGTACTGCTGACCACCGCGCTGCATTGCTTTCAAACTTAGCAGTTGCTTTGATTCAGCACAAAAGAATCACTACGACTCTTGCTAAGGCAAAGGCTCTTAAGAAATATGTAGAGCCGTTGATTACACGTTCTAAGAACGATACTACTAATTCACGTCGTGTTGTATTCCGTTATCTTCAGGACAAAGATGCAGTTACAGAACTTTTTAAAGAGATATCTGTTAAGGTTGCTGATCGTCCAGGTGGTTATACACGTGTGATTAAGCTTGGTACTCGTCAGGGCGATGCTGCTCAGATTGCTTTTATAGAACTGGTTGACTATAATGAGAACATGTCTAAGGCTCCTAAGGCTGAAGCTAAGAAGACTCGCCGTAGCCGTCGTTCTACAAAGAAGACTGATGCCCCTGCAGTTGAGACTTCTGAAACAACAGCGGAAGACACTAAGGCTGAATAAATACTTAGTAAGAGATATTTTTTTATAGAGACCTCAGCATATTAATGCTGAGGTCTCTGTCTTTAGCTAAAGGTTACCAAGTTTACCTGTGTTTTGCATTTATCTTTGATAGTTTGTTTAATGGATAACACTACGTTGTAGCATATAGAAGGTTGATATTCTGGCATAAGTGACAAAAAGAGACCTAAAATCTCTTGTAATCCCTTTATTTACTATAGTTTTGGGCAAAAAACTTTTTGATAACAAAAAATCTGCTTTTATTGTGGTTCTCATCGCACCATTAAAAAGGGTAAGGATAATGGTTATCAGCGTTGGTTTTGCAAAGACTGTAAACGCTATTTTATGGGGCGACTTCGCTTGAAAAAGGAAGATGTTAATTCTACATATTCCTTAGGGAATTTGACTGTATCCGACCTTGCCAGAGAATTTGGTGTATCAACTCGTACGATTCACCGCTATCTGTCATCAGAATATAAGGAGAACCTTCCCAAATTGATTTCTAGTAATGTTGTGGTCTTAATGGATGCTACTTACTGGGGCAGAAGATTTGGTGTTGTTATAATGAAAGATCACATATCTGGTCGTGTGCTATGGTATAAATTCATTGACAAGAAGGAAACAATTGCAGATTACAGAGAAGGTATTTCATATCTTGAGTTGCATGGATATAATGTTTTAGACATCTTCAGCGATGGCTTAAAGGGCTTCGGCAAGAGTTTTACCAATACAGATTCCAACATTGCCAGTTCCACCAGGTTATGACCATAAGAACAAAACTGACATTGCATCCCAAATTACAAGCCTCACAAGAATAGCTTGGCATAGCTAAAATGCTTTGCCATACAGGCAAAGATTCTTTTATAGGAGCTTTGGATGCATGGCAGGAGAAATGGAAGGACTTTATAAACGAAAGGGCAAAAGGAGCAGACGGGAAATCGCATTATGTGCATAAGAACACAAGAAGTGCATATATACTTGAGTTCGGGATAAGTTTAGTATGAAAAAAGTTCCAACTGCCTTGATTTTTCCACATACACTGGCAGTGCCTCTGGCTTGTTCTCAAAGAAGCAGTATGCTGTAAGGGCAGAACACAAGTTCATGATAAAGTTGTGTATCGAGCGGTGTCTTGAGTGAACAAGGTTGGCTTTGTTCTTGAGTAGTTCGTTAATGCACTCGATAATGTATCTTTTCCTCAGCATAATCTTGTCCCACATAGGCATCAGTTTGTTCTTCATCTTAGCCTTGAGCCCATGAACGAGTTGGATACCTTGACTGAACAGACTATCAAAGAGTTCCTGCTTGATGTACCCTCTATCAGCAAAGATCTTCCCAAATAAGACCTTTGCAAATACCGTCCATACCCTGCTATCTCTGTCATCCACATTTGCTCCTGTAAGACAGAACGTTATCACTTCACCAGAATCATTGCATAGCAGGTGCAGCTTGAATCCATGACACCAGCCCATGGTACCCTTTCCGTCCTTGGCGAGGCCGGCAAAGACTTTGTTGTAATATCGTCGTACATTGTGACATACGGGTATCATTGTGCTGTCAACGAATGTTATACCCGTACACTTGCCGAAGGCATAGAGCTTCATGAACAGCATCATCTTAAAGAACACTCTTGGCATGAGTTCAACGAAGCGGTTATAGGAAACCGCGTCGGGAAAATCCTGACGCATCACCCCTTTGACCCAATTCAAATAATACTCCTTGAAATTGTGATATGCGCCGAAATGATAGCATACCAAAATGGTCATAATCTCACTTTCCGAGAGTCTGCCCTTGCGGTTTCGGTAGCGTTTGCCGTCACTGTTATGGGACGGTAGACGCAGGTTTTTCGCTAATTCGGCACTCAAATTCTTATCAAACTCGTCGATTATACAGAAAATTTCAGTAACTTTGTCCTTGGTAATCATCGTTCAAAAATCTTGTAATCTATTGATTTTCACCTATAAAGATACGAATTTTTGACGAGATTACCAACTTTTTCAAGCCTTTTCTTATCCCGAACTCGCGTATATATGAGCTTAAAGAGGAATATGCCGTGGTTGTGGACATTCTATGATTTCCCTGAACTGCAAATGCCGAATACAAACAATGAATTGGAAGCACTTAACTCTGCTTTGAAGGCAAATTTGAACCTACATAAGGGTATTAGCAAAGAAAGGAGAAAAGTCATTATTCAAGACTTTTTAAAGCCTCATTCACCTTGTAGATGAAGGGATATAAGATGTTTAAGGTCTCTTTTTGTCACTTATGCTAATACTTGTGATTAGAAATAATGTAATGGGTATTTGATAGACTGGTATAACCCGTCTATCAAAATGTCTTGTGGTAAGTTTTACTATGTATCAAAGTTCTTGGTATACACTTCGGATTATTATTATGTTTTTACTAAGTAGTTTTCTCTGGAAGCTAATGCTAAGTGTAGGTAGTTCTTTTCCTCTTCTGTTATAAATCCTATGTCGGCAGATGTAAAAAGCAAAAAACTAAAGTCCAATGATGCACATGGTCTTAAATTATATTTAGTAGCCTAAACATAATTTTATAGGGTTTTCCCCATACGAAGTAGGGGAATGTCTTTGGCGATATGTGAAATTGTGCTTACTTTTGTAACTATAAAATAAAAGGAAGTATGAAGAATTTATTTGTTCTCCCTATTTTCACAGTCATCTTTTTGAGTAGTTGTGGAACTTATGCAGGCTCTGGAGCCATGACTGGTGGCTCATTAGGTAGTGTCTTGGGTAGTGCCATTGGTGGTATTGCTGGAGGAGGACGTGGCTCTAATATTGGTACTATTGTCGGAATGGCAGGTGGTGCTATGGTTGGTGCGACAATAGGTGCAAAAGCTGATAAGCATAATAAGAGCTCTATAGTGGATAATGTTTATGATTCTCAGGATAATAGTCACATTGATACTTGTGTTTCTATTCAGGATAGGGGTGTTGCCCCATCAGATACAGTAGAACACAATGTGTTTTTGGACAATAGAAATACTCCTTATATTGAAATCACGAATGCTTATCTTTCTGATAACAATCATGATGGTGTTTTATCCCGTAATGAGGAAGGTAAGCTCATTTTTGATATTACTAATTATGGCACTGTAGGCGTAAATAACATACAACCATCCGTAGTGATGATAGCAGATGAACAAGACATCCAGATTAGTCCCTCCATTAATGTTGTGACTATTGCTCCAGGTAAGACAATCCGCTATACAGCTACCATAAAAGCTGGTAAAAAGCTAACAAATGGCAGTACCACTTTTGCTTTGACAGTTCTTCAGGGTAAAAGGAGTATCTGTAAAGTTAATAAATTAGAGATAACGACAAGAAAATAAGTTGATAAATAAATTAATTAAGGCTATAATTGTACTAACTAATAATTAATCTTTGTTTGACACCAGTAGGGACAGATTTTTATATCTGTCCCTATTTTGTTTTGGTATCTTTCTTTAGAATTCTATTCTAGTAGTAGTTTAGTTGTTTTTTTGTCTATGATAAATAAAAGTATTTTTCAAGATCTCTTTAAATAAAAGGAGTAGGAGATTTCCATTGTCCTAAATTAATATTTTATTGGACTAATGAAAATCTCCTACTCCTTTTATTTTAATATTTTCTTTTTGACAGTTTTATTCGAAAAATCCTGTCACACCATCTTTAATGCGTTTAAAGAAATTGGTCCAGCTACTGCTTGCTCCATTTTTTCTGTTAGATGGTTGTGTTGTTTGTTTGTTTTGTTGGGTAGTTGGTTTACTCTGTTGAGATTGCCGTGTCGCTTGATTTGTAGTCTTTGATGTCTGTCGTGCAGATTGTGCAGTATTAACTCTACGTGCCTCGGTGTTTCCTCCTTTATCTGTTTGTTGTACTACTTGTCGGCGATTAAGATATGTATCTACCTTGCGTTCAATTTCCTTAGGCTTGTCTTCTTCAACCTTCTCCCATTCTGGAATGAACTCATAACATACTCCAGCAGTACCATATTCTACCTCCGGAACTTCTATACCTTTTGATTCTGTAGCATAAGGAATCTCAGTTTCTTTTGGTACAACTTCCACCTTTACATAAGCGACACCACTTGCTAATGTACCTAACTCCCGTGCAGCTGCATATGATAAGTCAACTACTCGTCCGCGTACGAATGGTCCACGGTCAGTTACTCTAACAATAACCGATCTACCATTTCTTGGATTCGTTACCTTTAAACGCGTTCCAAATGGGAGTGTACGATGTGCACAAGTGAATCCATTACGGTCATATCGTTCGCCGTTACTCATCCGACGACCGTGTAGTCCGTTGCTGTAATAAGAAGCTTTACCACCCGACTGTGCTTGTACTGTCAGTGTAAAGAAACTGAATAGCAAAAAAAACGCTATCAGGAGAAGTCTGATTTTATACATAATAATCTATTTATAACCAGTCTTCTCCTGATGGGTTTATCCTCTCCCAGTTAACAAGAAACTAGGAGAGGAGAGAATAACTGGTATTGTTAAATGACGCCCTGGTCAAGCATAGCTTTCGCTACCTTCATGAAACCAGCAATATTAGCGCCCTTCACATAATCAACATATCCATCGTTCTGCTTGCCATACTTCACGCACTGCTCGTGTATAGAGCTCATGATGTAATGCAGCTTCTGGTCAACTTCCTCTGGGCTCCATGAGAGACGGAGTGAGTTCTGTGACATTTCGAGACCTGATGTGGCAACGCCACCAGCATTAACAGCCTTACCAGGAGCAAAGAGTTGTTTAGCTGCTGTGAACTTCTCTGCAGCTTCTGCTGTACAACCCATGTTTGAAACTTCAGCAACGCATAAAGGCTTGCATGCCAAGATCTTGTCTGCATCCTCACCGTTAAGCTCGTTCTGTGTAGCACATGGCAAGTAGATGTCTGCCTTTTGTCCCCATGGTTTCTGTCCTTTGAAGAACTTAGAACCTGGATATTTCTCTGCGTAAGGCTCACAAACGTCGTTACCGCTGTTGCGAAGTTCGAGCATGTACTCAATCTTCTCACCGCTAATACCATCTGGATCATAGATATATCCGTCAGGACCACTCAGTGTGATAACCTTAGCACCTAATTCTGTAGCCTTCTTTGCAGCACCCCATGCAACGTTTCCGAAGCCTGACAAAGCAACCGTTTTGCCTTTAATGTCAAGTCCGTGGGTCTCCATCATCTGGTGAACAAAGTAGAGTGCACCATAACCTGTAGCCTCAGGACGGAGGATAGAACCACCCCATTCTCTGCCCTTACCTGTGAGCATACCTTGGAACTGGTGTGTTAGCTTACGATACTGGCCAAAGAGATAACCAATTTCTCTACCGCCAACACCAATGTCACCTGCAGGAACATCCTCATCAGGACCAATGTGACGATACAACTCGTTCATGAATGACTGGCAGAAACGCATGATTTCTGCATCACTCTTACCGCGTGGAGAGAAGTCAGAACCACCCTTACCACCACCCATAGGCAATGTGGTGAGTGCATTTTTGAATGTCTGCTCGAATCCGAGGAACTTCAGAATGCTGAGGTTTACTGATGCGTGGAAACGCAAACCACCCTTGTAAGGCCCAATAGCACCATTGAATTGTACACGGTAACCAATGTTTACCTGCACTTTACCCTTATCATCCACCCATGGTACACGGAATGTGATGATACGTTCTGGCTCAACGATACGCTCGATGATGCTTGCGTTTTCAAACTCTGGGTGCTGGTTGTAAACATCCTTTACAGATATCAACACTTCGCGCACTGCCTGTAAATACTCAGACTCACCTGGATGCTTCTGCTCCAGTGCTTGCATGATTTTTTCGACTTCCATAGTAAATTGACTTTTATTTGTTTATGTTAGTTAGTATCATTCGGTTAGAATGGTACGGCAAATGTATCCAAAAATTGTCAGACCTCCAAAAGAAAATTGCAAAATCTTCTAAAGAATAGTTTTATTATGAAAGTTCCCATGCTAACGAAAGGTAATCACGTGTATGCAAAATAATAAAAAAAATCTCATTTTAGCAACCAAAAGCTATGTTGACTTGTATTTATTTCGTATTTTTGTCCAAAATTAAGTTTCTACCAATGAGTGATCAAATTCCTGCACAGTGGAGTAATTTCTACCTAAAAGATGTTAGCTTCGTTAATTTGATGATGCGTCGTATCTACAATGTTCTTATTGTGGCTAATCCTTATGATGCTTTCATTTTAGAGGATGATGGACGTGTTGAAGAGAAAATTTATAATGAGTACATGGAGCTAGGGTTACGTTATCCGCCTACCTTTACTCAGGTTTCGACAACAGAAGAGGCAGCAAAGATACTTAATACGGTTGACATAGACCTTGTTATCTGTATGCCAGGTAATGCTGATAATGATGCTTTCGATGTAGCACGAGCTGTAAAAGCTGATTTCCCTGATATACATTGTGTTGTTTTGACGCCTTTCTCTCACGGTATTACGAAGCGTATCCAGCACGAAGATCTGAGTATCTTCGATTATGTTTCTGCTGGTTGGGAAACACGAACCTTATTCTTTCCATTATTAAACTAATGGAGGATAAGATGAATATAGATAATGATATTGAGGAAGCAGGGGTACAGATGATACTTCTAGTGGAAGACTCCATTCGTTTTTATTCCTCCATTCTACCTAATTTATATAGTTATATCCTCACTCAAAGTCAGAATTTTGCAACAGAAGCCCTAACTCGTCACGATGCTTCCCTGCGTCAACGTGGTCGTCCTAAGGTCGTTCTTGCCCGTACTTATGAGGAGGCATGGGCCATTTATCAGCGTTATAAGGACAACTGTTTGGGTGTAATTTCTGATGCACGCTTCCCTATAGATAATGTGAAGGATGATGCTTTAATTGCTGCAGGGCATCAAGTGAATGTCACTAAGGATGCAGAAGCTGGTCTGAAACTACTCCGTGCAATCCGTGCCACAGATGAATATGTCCCGCTTATCATGGAAAGTTCTGAGAGTGAGAACCGCGAGAAGGCTGAAGCAGAGGGCTTCCGCTTCGTGGATAAGAACTCAAAGAAGATGAATGTGGACCTCCGACACCTGCTAGAAGAGCATATGGGGTTTGGTGACTTCATCTTTCGTAATCCTAAAACGCATGAAGAAGTCATGCGTGTACGTAATCTTAAGGACCTTCAAGATAATATCTTTAAGATTCCCCGCGACTCTATGCTCTATCACATCTCACGCAATCATGTCAGTCGTTGGCTATCTGCACGTGCCATTTTCCCTGTATCTTCCTTCTTGAAGGATATTACTTTGGCATAAGTTACAGGATGTTGATGTGCACAGACAGATTATTTTTGATGCGATTGTAGCTTATCGTCGAATGCGTAATGAGGGTGTTGTTGCCGTTTTCGACCGCTATAAGTTCGACCGCTATGCACACTTTGCGCGTATTGGTGACGGTTCTTTGGGTGGAAAAGGACGTGGTTTGGCTTTCCTTGATAACGTTATCAAACGCCATCCAGACTTCAATGGCTTCACCAATGCCACTGTTCAAATTCCAAAGACTGTTGTTCTCTGTACGGATGTGTTTGATAGTTTCATGGAGCAGAACAATCTTTATCAGATAGCATTAAGTGATGCCAGTGACGATGAGATACTCCATGCCTTTCTTCAGGCACAGTTACCTGATACTTTTATTGGCGATTTCTTTGCTTTCTTTGAGGCGACACACTCTCCAATAGCTATTCGTTCCAGTTCATTATTGGAAGATAGCCATTACCAACCATTTGCTGGAATATATTCTACTTATATGATTCCATATCTAGAAGATAAGTATGAAATGCTCAGAATGTTGGCTTGTGCTATTAAGGCTGTTTATGCTTCTGTCTACTATCATGACTCAAAGGCTTACATGACAGCAACAAGTAATGTCATAGATCAGGAGAAAATGGCAGTAATCCTGCAGCAAGTAGTAGGTAAAGAGTATGGGGATCATTTCTATCCAAATATCTCTGGTGTCTTACGATCACTGAATTATTATCCTATAGGGGAGGAACAAGCCGAAGAAGGAATTGTTTCTTTGGCATTGGGATTAGGAAAATATATCGTAGATGGGGGACAGACACTACGTGTATCGCCCTTCCATCCACGTCAAGTTTTACAGATGAGTGAGATGGACATTGCTTTACGTGAGACGCAAACCCAATTCTATGCACTTGACATGAAGCATGTGGGAGAGGAATTCAGGGTTGATGATGGCTTTAATATTCTAAAACTGAAAGTAAAGGATGCTGAGGCAGATAACAGTCTACACTTTATAGCCTCTACTTATCTTCCTAACGACCAGACAATCTATGATGGAATCTATGATGGTGGACGGAAGATTATCTCTTTCTGTGGTGTATTGCAGCAGGATGTATTCCCATTACCAGAATTGCTACAGATGGCTATGCGTTATGGTGCTGATGCCATGCGTCGTCCTGTAGAGATAGAGTTTGCTGTCAATTTGAATACCGACCGAACAGGGGAACTGTATCTTCTTCAGATTCGTCCGATAGTTGATTCAAAACAGATGTTGGATGAAGACCTGAAAAAGATTCCTGATAGCCAGTGTCTACTACGTAGTTATAACTCTTTAGGACATGGTATCTCGGATGATGTAACGGATGTTGTCTATGTGAAGACTGATGCTTCTTTTACGGCAATGAACAATCCTGCAATTGCGGATGAAATTGAACAAATCAATCGAAAGTTTCTTGCTGAAGATAAAAATTATATTCTCATAGGACCTGGTCGATGGGGATCAAGTGATCCTTGGCTTGGTATTCCTGTTAAATGGCCGCATATTTCTGCTGCACGTATTATCGTGGAAGAAGGGTTGGAACACTATCGTGTAGATCCCAGTCAAGGTACCCACTTTTTCCAGAACCTTACTTCTTTCGGTGTAGGCTACTTTACTATCAATCCATATAAAGAGGATGGTGTCTATCAGCGAAGTATCCTTGATGCTTTACCAGCAGTTGAAGAGACGAAGTGGGTACGCCATGTCCGTTTCCCTAAACCATTGAAGATAATGATGGATGGTAAGAAGCAAGAAGGGGTAGTGGTGTATCCTCAAGAGTAAAGGAGAGTGTGAAAGAGTGAAAGGGACCAATACTGCAGACATTATGTGGGTTATTGTTCACTTGTTTCTTCATCATATACTGTTGTCATAGAAACATTATTATATAAGGTGTAGTGATAGGGAAGCATCTATTATCTTATTTCCTATTTATGTGCGGCAGCCTAGCACTACTGGTGTTGCAGCCCAGCACCAATGGAGTTGTTGGTAAGCACCAATGGTGCTGATGGCTTAGCACATCGCAGAATGTAGTTAATGTGAGTACAATCTATAGTTAAAAGGATAATTAATTACCAATGATCATCAAGCTCAGTTTGATCATTGGAAGATGTTTTGTAGGAAAGTGAAACGTCGTTACAAGCGTCTGTTAAATAGCTTTCGTGTTCTTTTTATTCTTTCAATCTCTCCCTTTTTGTACATGTACCTCCTATTTTTATAGGGTATAATAGATACTTAAACAATTTCAAGACTATAATGTTGGTAATCACGAATGATGGTGTATAGGAATTTCTCGTCTGTTGTAGTGACATTTGGGATAGAGAGGACGGAACGGACCTTAGCTGCGAGTGATGTGATTCGCCGTTCACGGTCCGTACTGTCGTCAACGTTAAGCGTACGCTGGATAACATCAACCTGATTTAATGATAAGTTTTCTGCTTGTGGATAGACTGGTTTGTAGTGGCGATCAAGATAAGAGAACTCATCAAGAGACACCTGAATCTTTCGGTAATCGTTCAGTCGGATAACCATTGTGCCTGCTGCGAGGTCACCCAATCGTTGCGAGTTTAGTCAAGAGGATGACAAGTGCACCAATGAAGGAGAATCCCATGTCTATGATTTGTAGTAACCAGCGCATAAAGAAGTCTCCAATACTGGGTGAAGTACCATCTTTCTTTACTACACGAATCTTCATAGCCATCTTTCCAAGGCTTTGTCCATGATTGAAAAGTTCCATTAGGAATGAGTAAAAGATGGCAGGCAAATAGATACATAGAATGAAAAATACTTGCGAATTGAGCATGCTGACATTCATTTCTATTATCAGCAGAGAGACACCTATTAAGTAAACTCCAACAATAAAGATGTCTATCATCTGTGCAAGAATGCGTTCTCCTATGCTGGCAGGTGACTGACTAATTTGTACGTATTGTCCTGTGACGATATTGGCTTCAGGCATTTTCTTTCTAATAAAATGTTGATTCTGTTGCAAATGTAAGAAAAAAACTCTACTTTTGTTTCCAAATTATTAAATAATGTGTATTACCCTGTGCTGACCTATGAAGGAGATACTCTTCATAAGAAACAATATTGATAAGTGGAGGAGCGTAGAGGAGTTGATAGATAATGTCAACTTTGAGATGCCCGACCGTCTGGCAGAGGCTTATACAGACCTTACTGCAGACTTGGCTTTTGCACAAACACATTATCCTCATTCGCGTATTACAATCTATCTAAACAACCTTTCTTCCTCTCTTCATAATGAACTCTATCGAAACAAACGAGAGAAGTGGAGTCGGGTCTTGACTTTTTGGACACAGGAAGTACCTGATGTGATGTGGAAAGAACGTCGCTTGTTACTCATTTCTTTCCTTATTTTCATGGTAAGCGTTTTGATAGGTGTACTCTCAACATTAGGTGATGCTTCCTTTCCACGTCTTATCCTTGGTGATGGATATATGGATATGACCCTTGAGAATATAGCCAAAGGGAAACCAATGGGTGTTTATGGGAGTGAAGAAGAAAGTGTGATGTTTCTTGGAATAACCTTGAATAACATCATGGTATCATTTAATATTTTTGTATCTGGCGTGTTGACAAGCTTCATGCCAGGCTATCAGCTATTCCAAAACGGGATTATGGTAGGGTGTTTTGATACCTTCTTTTACCAGCATGGACTTTTGGGTGAGAGCTTGTTGGCTACAATGCTACATGGTACATTAGAGCTATCTGCTATCGTAGTAGCAGGTGCTGCAGGCTTGGCAATGGGTAACGGTTGGTTATTCCCAGGGACATACTCTCGTATTGTCAGCTTCCAGAGAGGAGCAAAGAGAGGTATGAAGATCGTGGTGGGTACTGTTCCTCTCTTTATTCTGGCTGGGTTTATTGAGAGCTTTATTACTCGTCACACAGAAATCAATGATTTCGTGCGGCTTACTGTTATCCTTTTGTCCCTTTGTTTCGTAATATTTTATTTTATATATTTACCTTATAAACGTAATCATTATAAGCATGCAAGTAGAAAAACCTAAGATTGAACTGTATCAGAACCGTAGTTTTGGTCAGAAATTAAGTGCCACTTTTGATTTCCTTCGTGAGAACTATAAGTTATGGTTGAAGGCGTGTTTCTATCTGATCCTCCCTTTGTGCCTTGTTCAGGCATTCTCTTTTGAGATGATGTTTAGCACCCTGATGCCCTTTTATACGGATGCTCTTGGAGGAATGGGTGGCTTTACTCCTTCAGAAGGCTTACTTGTTCACCTAGGACTTTCTTATTTGGGATACTTTGTATGTATCTCTGTCGGTTCATTTCTGTTGTCGTCTATTTGTTATGCAATGATGAAATACTATCGAACGAGCCCTACTCGTTTGCATAATACCACGATGAAAGACTTGAAACCGCTCATCATTCAGAGTATGAAGCGTGCCTTCCTTCTTGGCTTATTGCTTGTTGGTGGTTGGTTTCTTATACTTATTCTTGTCGTAATCTTTTCTGCAATGACCAGTTTATATGCTTTATTTGTTATTCTGGTTTTAGCAACTGTTGTCTTTATCATACCTTTATCCATGGCTATGCCAGTGTATATCTTTGAAGATGACGAGAGCGCTTGGGGAGCAGTACGTCGTTCAATATCCCTTGGTTTCCATTCTTTTTGGTCATTATTAGGCTTGATGATAGTTGTAGGCTTGCTTGCAAACGTTCTTCAGACAGTAACAACCCTGCCATGGTATATCAGCTTCCTTGTTAAGGTAGTGCTGACTTCATCTGACGCGGGACAGGAAACTTTCGCCAATTCTCCGATCTATAATTTTATAGGATACCTACTTTCAGTCTTCATGAACTTTGGAATGTATTTGACGATGTCTTTATCAACTATAGCTTTGGCCTATCATTACGGTAGTGTTGCAGAAGAAGTTGATGGCCTTTCTGTGGTAGATGACATAGAGAACTTCGAACAGTTAGTGGAAGAAGACAGTGATATAGACAATTTTGATAAGCTTTAAACGAGCATTATGCTACAGTCTTTAACGGATACTCTCACCTGCGATTCATCGTTACTTCACCAGTATCGCTCTGATGAAGCTTATGATTATGCACGGGAACTACATGCTCCAGACGTGAATCTGTGGGAATGGTTGATGCAAAAGATTGGTGAGTTGCTAAATGATATCTTTAGTATTAATGATAAAGGTGATATCCGTATTATTATATATATAGGTCTGTCGCTTGTCTTTATAGGTATTATAGCCTTTCTTATGTATCGTTTTCAGCCCAAACTGTTCAGTCGTTCAGGAAGATTAAAGGGGCAGAATACCGATGAAGATAATATATATGGTGTAGATTTTGAGAAGGAATACGCCAAGGCTATGGGCCAAAGGGACTATTATAAGGCTGTTCGTATAGTTTATTTACGTACCCTTCGTTGGTTATCAGATAACAAAAAAATCAGTTGGGAGCTTTATAAAACACCGACACAATATACTCGCGAATTCCTTTCTACCGACTTTCTGCATATGACCCATTGTTTTATGCGTATAAGATATGGTAATTATACAGCTACAGAAGGCTTGGTTGCGCAGATGGAAGCTTGGGAAGGTGAGATGAAGAAGGGAGGAACGGTATGAATAAGCGATTCTTATTCTTCATAGGACTCTTCCTTTTGTTGGTCTTTCTCTTGGAGTGGAGTGCACCAAGTAAATTCGTTTGGAAGCCAACCTTCAGTCATACCGATGAACAACCTTTTGGATGTTCCGTGTTTGATACGCTCTTGCAGAAATCAATACCTGCTGGATATCAGGTAACGAGGAAGACCTTTCCTCAATTGGAAAGGGAGGGATATGGCAAGAACCCCCATGCATTCCTAGTACAAACAGTTGATTTCTCTCCAACAGCTACCGACTTACGCGCCATAAAAGAACTGCTGAAAGGAGGAAGCAAGGTACTGATAGCAACGTCTAGTATGGACTGTGACAGTCTGAGTAAGGGTACTTATGTAACGATTACTGGGTCGTCTGGCTTTTCTCCTCAGTGGGTTCAAGCTTCAATTGAGAATCATGATATTCCTTTTGACACTTTAGAATGGTGTGACCAAGCGCCTTATCCTGCCGGAACCTATGCGGTTTATTCTGCTATAACTGGTCAAAACGTGAGTGTAAATGGTAAGATTCAATGTGATACGTTGGTCAAATGCTGGGTAGAAGATGAGGATGATGATAGTCTTGGAGGCTATTGGCAGTCTCGACTTGTCAGTATGAAGTATGGAAAGGGTGAGTTGTTCTTGTCCTGCGAACCGCTCTTACTTACGAATTATGGTATATTAGATTCACAAATCAACGGTTTGATATTCCGAATAATGTCACAGTTTCGTGGTCTTCCTGTGGTCCGTGTTGAAGGATATATGCCGAAATCAGAAGAACAAGCAAGTAGTCCGTTTCGCTTTCTTCCAACATAGAGCCCTGCGTTGGGCTGTTTATCTGGCATTATTGGGCTTACTTCTCTTCTGTGTATTCTATGCTCGTCGCCGGCAGCGTGTCATTCCTGTGGTGAAAGAGCCAGATAACAAGTCACTTGAATTCGTTCGTCTTATCGGAACACTCTATCATCAGAGGCATGTCAATAGAGATCTGTTGCAGAAAAAGTATGATTATTTCTGCGAAACCTTACGCCGTCAGCTGATGATAGATATAGAAGATCTGGCATCAAATGCAGATATTGTTCGTCAGATAGCACAACATACGGGATTAGAAACGGCAGAAGTTCAGACGATAATCGATCGTATCAATCGTTATCTTGGTACTCAAGATGAATTAACTGACGCTATGCTTCGGCAAGCAATTGATAATATGGATAAGATAATAAACAACCTCTAACCATTATGGATGAGACATTAAATAATAATATTGAGGAGAACTCACAGGAAAGAACCGACCTGGCAGAGTTCAGTGAGAAAGTTTCACAGATAAAAAGAGAGAGATAAGTAGAGTCGTAGTAGGGCAGCATGAGGCTATCGACTTGCTGCTTACGGCTATTCTTGCAGATGGTCATGTCCTGATAGAAGGGGTGCCTGGAGTTGCAAAGACGCTCCTTGCACGTCTGATGTCACGATTGATTGATGCACGTTTTAGCCGTATTCAGTTCACTCCCGACCTCATGCCGAGTGATGTTCTGGGTACTACCGTCTTCAATATGAAGTCCTCTGAGTTCGAATTCCATAAAGGTCCTGTCTTTTCCGACCTTGTGTTAGTGGATGAAATCAACCGTTCTCCGGCAAAGACACAGGCTGCTTTGTTCGAAGTTATGGAGGAGAGACAAGTGACAATTGATGGTTCAACGCACCGTATGGGAAGTATTTATACCATCATTGCTACACAGAATCCTGTGGAACAGGAGGGGAACTTACCGTTTGCCAGAGGCTCAACTCGACCGTTTCCTTTTTAAGATTCGTATGGGATATCCTTCTGTTGATGAAGAAGTAGATATCCTCAAGCGTCATCAGGACAATGTAAAACTGACGAAACTGGAGGAGATTAAGCCTGTTCTAAGCATTGATGAGCTGCTGAAGATGCGTGAGAAACTGCAGAGTGTATATGTTGAAGAGAGCCTTTTGCGCTATATTGCAACCATAATCCAGCAAACACGAACCTCAAAAGCTGTATATCTTGGAGCCAGTCCACGTGCTGCTGTTGCCATGCTTAATGCTTCAAAGGCATCAGCATTACTGAATGGACGCGACTTTGTGACGCCTGAAGACATCAAGTTTGTTACTCCAAGCATCTTACAACACCGCTTGATTCTTACTGCGGAGGCTGAAATGGAAGGTTATACTGCACTGAAGGTTGCGCAAAAGTTGATAGACAAGGTTGAAGTTCCTAAGTAGTAATTCTGTGAGTTAGAGGAGTTGAAGGACTTAGAGCTATTAGAGTCAATAGCGGAATTGTCCCTATATAATGGTTAAAGCCAAGAGTGGGATTCCCTAAGATGTACCGAATAAATACATAAGTTTTGGCTTCTCTAACCGCTTTAACTATCTTCGTTCCTTTAACTTCCTTTACTTCTGTAACGTCATAAACTCCTTTAATTCCCTAAAAATGTATCTTACCCGAAGGTTTTATCTGCTATTCACATGCCTGACACTGCTTACAGGGTTGGGTTATGCCTATCCACTGTTGTTCGCTGTGGCAAGGATTCTTCTGGCAGTCTTTGTCGTTGTTATCGTTGTGGATGCTGCTTTGCTTTATCATCAACGGGGATTAAAGGCTGAAAGAAAGTGTGCAGATCGTTTCTCCAATGGTGATGAAAACCGTGTGAGAATACGTTTGGAAAGCAATTATCCTTTTAAAGTTTGGCTGACAATCATTGATGAAGCACCCGAAATCTTCCAACAAAGGGATATAAACTACAGGTCTTACCTCAAGGCAAAGGGGAGTAGGACCATCAGTTATGTGCTCGTTCCTGTGCAACGTGGGGTGTATTCGTTCGGTAAGATACGTTGTTTTGCTCGTACAGCAATAGGTCTTGTGGAGCGAAGATACACTTTGGGCGAGGCGAAGGATGTGAAGGTTTATCCGTCTTACATGATGTTGAACCGTTACGAGTTGCTTGCTATGAGCAATAACCTGACGGAGATGGGGATAAAACGGATAAGACGTGTGGGCAATAACACGGAGTTTGAGCAGATAAAGGAATATGTTAAGGGTGACGATTATCGCATGATAAACTGGAAGGCAAGTGCCCGACGCCATCAGTTGATGGTGAATGTTTATCGTGATGAGCGCTCCCAACAGATCTTTTCGGTTATTGATAAGGGGCGTGTCATGCAGCAATCCTTCCGTGGAATGACGCTTCTTGACTACAGTATCAATGCTGCTTTGGTGCTGTCTTACGTTGCTATGCACAGAGAAGACAAGGCGGGGCTTATTACTTTTGCTGACAATATGGATACGTTTATTGCTCCTTCCCGTCAGAGTGGGCAGATGGAACGGCTTTTGGAGGCGCTCTATTCACAGGAAACGAAGTTCTCTGAGACTGATTTCAGTAGTCTTTGTGCCAATGTTCATAAGCAGGTCAGCAAGCGAAGTCTGCTGATTGTCTATACGAATTTCTCTGGAATGACGGCGCTCAACAGGCAGCTTTCTTACCTGAGGTTGCTCAATCAGTGGCACAGAGTGCTGGTTGTTTTCTTCGAAGATACGGAGTTATCAGACTATATCCACTCTCCGAAGACTTCAACCGAGGATTATTATCAGCACGTAATAGCCGAGAAGTTTGCTTATGAGAAGCGACTTATTGTTTCAACTCTTCGTCAGAATGGTATTCTGAGTTTGTTAACTACGCCTGAGAATCTTAGTGTTGACGTCATTAACAAATATCTTGAGATGAAACAACAGCAGATTATTACTTGATGAATCTCTGTTGTTTGTAAATCTTTTTCTTGTCTGTTTTCTTTTCTTCTAAGGATGTCCCGGCAAGGTATGCTTATGGGTTAGAGGGCGTTTAAAGGATAGAAAAAAGATGGAAAATGCCCCTTTTGTAATTCGTTGATTATTAGTTGGTTATGAAATCAATAACCCTTTGCGAAAAAAAGTATATACTTTTCGGCTAAAAAGTATATACTTTTTGGGCAAAAAGTCTATACTTTTTTGTGAGAACGTATATACGTTTTTATAAAAACGGAGATTCTTTTTTCTCAGAGCCTCTATACAATAAGAAAAAAAAAGTATATCCTTTCTGCAGAAAAGTAATATATTTTCAAGTCCTAAGGGCTGCCTTTCCGCACTGTTATGTATGCTCATTCGCAGAATGTCTGCGGCTGTATTACATTTGTTTATCCCGTTACTTTTTCGTAAATTTGCGCCTATGAATAAAGAATTGACCAAATTTTACGAGCAGAAAGCAAGTGAGTTGCGCACTTCTGTAAGCCGCTTGCGCCAGAAAAGTAGGGGCTTTGTAGCGGCAGAAGTGGGTACGTTCCTCGTCGCAATAGGCTTCGTAGTGTTCTATACCTTATCAAGTAATGCCGCATGGTTGCTGTTGTTTGCAGCGGTATCAGTGGTCCTCTACCTTTATATACGCCATCTTGACGTTAAGAATGACCGTCGGATACGTGCGGATGAGGCGTTGTTGATGGTTTATGAGCAGGAACTTGATTATCAGAAAGGCGACTTCGGAAGCTTTGATGCTGGTGAAAGATACGTCAATCCGCAGCATCCTTACACGTATGACCTTGATGTTTTCGGTCGGGGATCACTGTTCCAGCGACTGAATCGTACCGTATCAACTGGCGGAAGCAACCAGTTGGCTGCCTGCTTATCAATGGAGTGGGGCAACGAAAGGGGGGAGAAAACAGTTGAAAGAATCATACAACGGCGCGAAAGCATCAAGGAATTAAGCAGTAATGAAGCCTTTCTTTCCCGTTTTAAGTCGTTCGGAACGAAAGAGAAAATCACCACAGAATCCGTCATCCGTGCCTTCGATTCATTGCAAATGCTGTCTGTTTCAAGCCTTTTCTCTGCCCGTTGGTTCCGTTTCCTGTGCTATGCTGACCTCTTAGGGTTTTATCTTTCCATCGTTTTCTCCGCTCTCGACAAGGCACCCGGACTACTTCCCGTGTGGTGGGGAATGTTCAATTTCCTGTTAGCCATGCTCAGTTCTCATAAGTATATCAGACGAATCAACGAACTCATAACCAAGGTTCATCATCAGGTGAGTGGCTATTTGCAGGTGATGAGGCTAATCAATCAAACCGATTTCAAGGCTTCGGAGCTGCAGGAACTAAAGCAGAAACTGTCGGGAGGAGAGGAGTCTCTGGAAGAATTGGACCGTATTCTGCAGAAGATTGACAACCGAAGCAATGAGATTGGCATCTTCCTTTTCAACAGTTTCTCACTGATTGACATCACAATCGTCCGTCTGTTTAGTCGTTGGCAAAGAAACTATCATCAGTTTACAGTCCAATGGATAGCCACATTAAATCTCTTTGATGCACTGGTTTCGATGGGCAATTTCCGTCTGAATGAGCATCGGGCAGTCGACGCAGAGGTGTGTGATGAGGAAAAGTAGTCTATGAAGCCAAAGGATTATACCATCCTTTCCTTGGAGAAAAAGCCGTTGCAAACGATTTTCAGATAGATAATCATGAGTATTATATCATAACCGGAGCCAATATGGCAGGTAAAAGTACCTTCCTTCGTTCCTTGGGAATCAATTATCTCTTGGCTATGAACGGTCTGCCAGTATTTGCTTTCCGATTGAAAATATCCGTCTTCCATCTTTTTACCAGTATGCGTACGACGGATGATCTGACGCATGGAATATCCTACTTCAATGCAGAATTGCAACGGTTGAAGCAACTCTTAGGCTCACTTCGACAGGATGTTCCGAGTCTGATCATTCTGGATGAGATACTGAAAGGCACCAACTCTTTGGATAAACTCAATGGCTCCCGCCTCTTCTTGGAGCATATCTCGAGGCTGAACGTTACGGGAGTTATAGCCACACATGACTTGGAACTGTCGAAGATGGAGGACGAAAAGCCCCAACTCTTCCATAACTATTGCTTTGAAATAGAGTTGGGGACATCAATAACTTACTCTTATAAGATTACGAAAGGTGTAGCACGTAATCAGAATGCTACGTATCTGCTGAAGGAAATCTTATAGACTTTGTGGCTGATAGCACTATTCGGAGAGGATGAACTTGTCCACTACATGGGCAATTCCATCCTCTTCATTGGATAAAGTGACGTAGTCAGCCTGAGCTTTTATATCATCTGCTGCATTCGACATAGCCACTCCAAGGCCAGAAAAGTTTATCATGCTGAGGTCATTATATCCATCTCCGCATGCGATAACTTCCTCCTTTGTGATGCCAAGTGTGGTAATAAGACGGTCAAGAGAGCGTGCCTTGTCGATACCGAGTGGCACACATTCAAGGAAATAATCTGCTGAACGATACACATCCATTCTGCCTTCCAATTCTTTCTTTAGCTTAGTTTCCAACTGATGCAAGGGAGCTGGATCGCCGACAATCAGACATTTATTGACGGGATAGACCAACTGTTGGAGGAAATCATCGTATTCTTCAACTGGCATTTTGTTGATGCGCGCCTCCTCTTGTACGTATTTATCATTCTTATCCGTGGCAGCTATTCCTTCACCTTGGTATGTAAGAATCTGCATTCCTGCTTCCTTTGCAGCATGATAGAGTAGGGGTACGAGCGTTTCGTCTAACTTTTGTTCGAAGATAGTCCTGCAATCCGAGCAGTCTATAATCTTCCCTCCATTGAAAGCAAGTATGAATCCACCGTTTTTCTTCAGTTCTAATTCCTCAGCCAAGGGCATGATTCCGTAGGTTGGTCGCCCCGATGCCAGTACAATCTTTACTCCTTTGGCTTGTGCCTTCATGAGAGCTTCCTTGGTTCGAGGGGTTATTTCCTTCTTATTATTTGTCAAAGTGCCATCCAAGTCCAGCACAATCATCTTGTATTTCATACGTAGTTTGCTTTTCTTATTCATTGTTTTCTGGCTGCAAAGGTACTATTTTTCAACTGATTTGAGCTTAATTCTGTCGATGTAAAGTTATTATTTCATAATTTAGTTGCTATAGAAAAATAAAATAATTAATTTTGCATCGATATAAAAGATTAACCCCTTCAAAGATTATTTGAAGATAAAAAACGAATTAATTAATTAACAAAAAGAAGATTATGAAGAAGTATTTAGCCGAGATGGTAGGTACTATGGTCCTCGTTCTTATGGGCTGTGGCGTTGCAGTATCCTTAGCTTGTGACCCAGTTAATGACCATGCCTCAGTGATTGGAACAGCTATGGCATTTGGTTTATCAGTAGTAGCAATGGCGTATGCAATAGGTGGTATTTCAGGATGTCACATCAATCCAGCCATAACATTGGGCGTTTTCCTCAGTGGAAGAATGAGCGCTAAGGATTGTACCATGTACATGTTGTTCCAAGTGATAGGTGGTTTGATTGGTGCAGCACTCCTATGCCTGCTCGTTTCAACTACAGGAACCGACTTCGCAGCAGCTGGTGCAGGTTTGGGAGCTAATGGTTTACAGAGTGGAGTAAGCGTTACTGGCGGTCTGATAGCAGAGATATTGTTCACTTGTGTGTTCGTACTTGTTGTTCTTGGTGCTACTTCCAAGACAAACGGAGCAACAAACAATTTCGCAGGATTGGCAATTGGTTTGTCACTGATCCTCGTACATTTGGTATGTATCCGTTATACTGGAACATCTGTTAACCCTGCTCGTTCAATAGGTCCAGCTATCTTTGCACAGTTTATTGGTGGTCCAGTCACAGCACTTAGTAACCTCTGGATCTTCATCGTTGGTCCTTTTGTTGGTGCTGCTTTAGCTTCTGTTATCTGGCGTGTTATAGAGCCAGAGGAGAAATAAGGATCCTTTATTATCATCATTCTTTGGTGATCTTAAAACAACAAACCCACTAAAGAGCATCCAAAAACAACTGAAAGACAACATTGAACCCGATTAAAAGATAAATAATAAAGAGAGTGTGTCAAAATTGATACATCCTCTTTTTGTTCTTCCTTTACCTTGTCTACGACATAATTCGTTATTTACTGCAGCTATGCTGCTAATTTCATATAAAATGATTTATTGGGCTTTAAATAGCCTATATAAACTTGTATAGAGTATCTGAAGGTTACAAAAAGTACCTCCATAACGGCTTTTAGTTCCTTGAGATTGGTTTTTCTACACATTTTCCCTATGTTAAAGGCTATAGCAAAGAAGGCAAAGTCCATATTGACCTTGTCTTTTCCAAAATGCCTAAACCTCTTATAGGCTTTATTATATTTTGTTTGTCCAAAAACAGCTTCAGGTTCTATGCATCTTCGTCCTCGATGCTTGATGCCTTCTTCCGAGGTCAGTAGTTCCCGTGCCTTTTGTTTATAGTGCTGTAGTTGGTGGTTTACTTCTATAATTCTGTTCCCTCTTGCCTTAAAACATGAGCCTCTCAACGGACAACCATCACAGCGTTCTGCCTGATAACGTACGCTGTAAGTAACGAATCCATTAGAGGTTAGGGGAACGCTTCAAGCCTATACGCTTCATATGCTGTCCCATAGGGCAGACGTAGAAATCCTGTTCCTTATTATAATAAAGGCTTGCGGGACTGAATGGGTTAGGTGTGTAGCGTGGACGCTGCTCTTTATGGAAGTAGTTATACTTCACATAGGCTTCCATATTATGTATGTCCATGAACAGATAGTTCTCCTCGGAGCCATACCCTGAATCGGCTACGACAGTCTTGGCATAACGATGATAGCGTGATTTGAAAGACTCCAAGAAAGAAGAAAGTGTGAGCGTGTCTGTACGGTTAGCATAGAGTGCAAAGTTGGTGATAAACTGGTTCTCAGTTGCTATCTGCAGATTATATCCAGGCTTAGTCTGTCCGTTCCGCATAGCATCTTCCTTCATGTGCATAAACGTGGCATCAGGGTCGGTCTTGCTGTAGGAGTTTCTCTCTCCCATAATCTCAAGGTGTTGGTCATACTCCTGGAGTTTATTACGTTTATTCTCAAGCTCTTTAAGCTGTTTTTTCTTGGTTCTAACAGCCAGCTTCTCTTCTTTTGTCTTAGGCTCAGGGGCTGATTCCAAAGACTTGTTCAATTCCTTGGATATTTCATCGAGCAGAGCTGCAGTAAACTCGACACCTTCTGTCTTAGCGGCATTATCCTGCGCTATGACATCATCAATTTGAAGCAAGAGTGTGCGTATTTGTTCCTGCAACTTGGTGCGGTTCTTTTCCACGGTTCTCTTCCAAACGAAGGTATACTTGTTGGCTTTCGATTCTATCTTTGTGCCGTCAATATATTCAACGTCAAGACTTATCAAACCTTTGGCTGCAAGTATTAATACAACCTGTGTGAAGATATTGTTGATTTCCTTTTTCACACGATTACGAAAACGATTGATGGTAATAAAATCAGGCTGTTCATATCCTGCCAGATAGATGAAATGAATGTCACGCTTGAGGAGCGACTCTATACGACGGCAGGAATAGATATTATTCATGTAGGCGTAAAGAATCACCTTGAGCATCATTTGTGGATGATAAGGCTTGCGACCACTGGGCTTATAAAGCTTGTAGACATTATCCAACATAAGATTATCCACCAAGGCATCTAAAAGACGAACAGGGTCATCTTCTGCGATATCCTTATCGATTCTTTGAGGAAAAAGAATCATTTTCTTGTGTATGTAAGAACGAAAGTGTACCTTTGTCATAATGAGAATTTTTGAATGCCTAAAGGTACAAAAACTTTAGGAAATAGCAAAGCCCTGGCTTGAGAAAGACGGGGCTTTGTGCATAAAAAAGAGGATGTGGACATTTTGACACACCCTCTTTTATTGATGTTTGAAGAGTCTCTCCTTACGCCTAAATAGGCTATTGAGAGGCTGAAAGTTTTTTCTGCAAGGGTAATTATTTCACAGCAATACACTCTACTTCAACGAGAGCTCCCTTAGGTAAAGCCTTCACTGCTATGGCAGAACGAGCTGGATATGGCTCTTTAAAGAACTCAGCATATACTTCATTCATAGCTGCGAAGTTATCCATATCAGAGAGGAACACTGTTGTCTTCACAACATGAGAAAGGTCAACACCTGCTGCAGCCAGCACGTTACGTGCGTTTGTAAGTGATTGACGTGTCTGCTCTTTTACCCCACCTTCAGCAAAAGCATTGGTAAACGGGTCGATAGGAAGCTGACCAGATGCAAAGATAAAACCATTGGCTTCGATAGCCTGACTGTAAGGTCCAACTGCTGCAGGAGCCTTGTCTGTGTGTAATGCGTGCATGTCTTTAAGATTTAAAAGGAGTTAGAGACGTTAAAGAAGTCATCAGAAGCAATGCTAACACCTCTATTCCTTATATGTTAATACTGTTATTTACGACTGTAAAAGTACTACTTTTCTATAAAAGGAACAAAGCAAAGCTGTGAATTTTATTGAATAACGGCTAAGGAAAAAGAGCTATTCAATTATTTTTCGTTACCTTTGTACCACCAATTTACATATACCACATAAGTTATATGAAAGAATTAGCTCTTAAGTACGGATGCAATCCGAACCAGAAGCCTTCACGTATTTATATGGAAGAAGGCGAACTTCCAATCACAGTTCTCAGTGGTCGCCCAGGCTACATAAACTTCCTTGATGCGCTAAATAGCTGGCAGCTCGTTAAAGAACTGAAGGCTGCAACAGGTCTTCCAGCAGCAGCTTCGTTCAAACACGTCAGTCCGGCAGGTGCAGCTGTAGGCTTACCTTTGAGTGATACACTGAAGAAGATCTACTTCGTTGGTGATGTTGACTTCGAACTTACACCACTTGCAAATGCTTATGCACGTGCACGTGGAGCCGACCGCATGTGTTCTTATGGTGATTTCTGCGCCCTCAGTGACACCTGCGACAAGGAAACAGCATTGCTCATCAAGCGTGAAGTGAGTGACGGAGTCATTGCTCCAGACTATACGCCAGAGGCTTTGGAGATTCTCAAAGCAAAGCGCAAAGGGGGATATAACGTTATCAAAATAGATCCGAATTACGTCCCTGCTCCTATCGAACATAAGCAAGTGTTCGGTATAACATTTGAACAAGGACGCAATGACGTGAAACTTGACGACCCAAAACTCTTCGAGAATATCCCAACAAAGAACAAGACTTTCACGGCAGAAGCCAAGCGTGAGCTCATCATCGCACTCATAACATTGAAGTATACACAAAGTAATTCAGTCTGCTATGTGAAGGATGGACAAGCAATTGGTATCGGAGCTGGTCAACAAAGCCGTATCCATTGTACTCGTCTAGCTGGTAACAAGGCTGATGAATGGTGGTTACGCCAGTGTCCTAAGGTGATGAACCTCCCATTCAAGAAGGATATTCGCCGTGCTGATAGAGATAACACTATCAACATCTACATCTCTGATGAATATGAAGATGTGCTACAAGATGGCGTATGGCAGCAGTTCTTCACCGAATGCCCAGAGCCTCTCACACGTGAGGAACGCAAGGAGTGGATTGCCAAGAATACAGGAGTAGCACTCGGTTCGGACGCTTTCTTCCCATTCGGAGATAACATTGAACGGGCACATAAGAGTGGAGTTGAATATATTGCACAGGCTGGTGGCAGTATTCGTGATGACCATGTCATTGATACTTGCGATAAGTATGGCATCGCAATGGCTTTCACTGGAGTACGTTTATTCCATCATTAAACTGATTTTGTATGAGTGAAATAGATGATATTATCGAAACCGGAATGGTCTTCCGAGGTGCATCAAAGCCCAAAAGTGATGATGGAAAAGTGAAGACCAAAGCCAAGAAGAAGAAGTATATTACCGGTGCTCACGGTTCTGGCAGTGCTAAACAGAAGGCAAAATACCGCCAGCAACGTGCCAACCGACACAAGTAAATACGTTCAGCTGATTATAAAATAAACAAAATCACCCCCGTTTATCCTCATTATAATAGGGTTCTGGATAAACGGGGGTGATTACTTTTAGTGCAATACTGTTGCAAAGACAACGAAAGGGGAACAATAGTCTTAGGTAAAAGTAGTAGACATGCTATGAAAAAATGTCTTACTTATTTCTATTTCAAAGCTATACCTGTATAGATCGTTCCAAATCCTTCCTTCAAAATACGCGCTGAGAAGAAGTCGGAAGCATTATCATAGGTGCAAATTCCTACCTGAAGAATATTAGAAGAGGACACACCAAGTTCTTCTAGTTGAAGTTGATTGCAAAGCGGAAGGTCAATATGCCATTTCTCATACATACGTGCAATGCGCTCCATAGGGAAATCTTCCGTGGCAAAAGCATCATAAACCTCCTGCCCAACCTCGAAGTTTTTCTCCGAAATACATGGTCCTATAACGACCTTGAGGTCTGATGGTTTCGTACCATAAAGTTCTGTCATGTGCTTCAAAGTATGTTGAACGATACGTTGCACCGTCCCTCTCCATCCAGCATGGGCCGCTCCTATGGCGTGATGAGTGGGATCATAGAAGAGAACAGGGACACAATCGGCAGTGTGAACACCAATACAAACATTACGACAATCAGTAACAACGGCGTCTTTTCCCTCTTCCTCTTCTGTTTGTTCAGCGTTTGATAATTGGAAAAAATCGTCTGTTACTGCCAAGCAATGCGTCTCATGTGTCTGATGCAGACGTACTATTTTATCCGCAGCAACACCTATCTCGGTTGCTACAGCTCGCAGATTTGCAGTAACAGCAGTAGGATCATCACCACGATAAGGGTTGATATTCAGTGTTGCAAGTTTCCCTTTACTCACGCCACCATGCCGAGTTGTACTGAAAGCTACAACCTCATTGGACATATCGTAATAATGTAGTACAGGCTTAATCATCGGTATATTCAAAGTCATCAAGGTCTTCCACCTCATCCAGTTCATCAATACCTACTTCTTCAACATCATCAATATCAGCATCCTCCGCAGCCAATTCTGCAGCAAAACGACTCATATCTTTATCTCGATGAACGAGTGTGTCCTCAGAAGTTATCTCTTGCAACTTATTGCTTTCAGAGTTTAGTTCCTTCCAAAGGATATCCTTTAAGTCATCAAGTCCTTGACCAGTCACTGCAGAAATGAACACTACAGGAAGGTCATTGGGCAATGTCTCTTGCAACATTTCGATAAGTTCCTCGTCCAGTAAGTCACACTTTGTAACAGCTAAGACACGTTGTTTATCAAGCATTTCAGGGTTGAACTGCTTCAATTCATTGAGTAGAATCTCATATTCTTTCTTGATATCGTCCGTATCACCTGGTACCATGAACAGCAAAAGAGAATTACGTTCAATATGACGAAGGAATCTCAGACCGAGACCTTTACCTTCACTTGCTCCCTCGATGATACCTGGGATATCAGCCATAACGAAACTCTGGTTGTCACGATAGCTGACAATACCCAGCGATGGTTCCATTGTTGTGAAAGGATAGTTGGCTATCTTAGGCTTTGCACTTGAAAGAGAAGATAACAAAGTAGACTTGCCAGCATTCGGGAATCCCACAAGACCAACATCAGCTAAGAGCTTCAGCTCAAGTATGATGGTCATCTCCTGCATGGGCTCACCTGGTTGGGCGTAACGTGGAGCTTGGTTTGTTGATGTTCTAAACTGGAAGTTTCCCAATCCACCTCGGCCACCTTTCAATAGCAAAACCGTCTGTCCATCATGCATAACATCGCAGACATATTTACCAGTCTCGGCATCATAGACTACAGTACCACATGGAACATCAATATAAACATCCTTACCATCCGTTCCATGACACTTGTCTCGTCCTCCGTTGCCTCCATGTTCTGCATAGACATGACGCTGATATTTTAAGTGAAGCAGTGTCCAATAGTTGTGGTTACCACGCAGATAAATACTTCCACCCTTACCACCATCACCACCATCAGGACCGCCATTGGGGTTATACTTCACATGACGCAGGTGCATAGAACCTCTACCACCCTTACCTGAACGACAGTAAATCTTCACATAGTCTACGAAGTTACTTTCCATTATATATATTGTAAAAGAAGCCTCCCCAAGCCCTTCCAAGGGAGTGAATGTCTGATTACCTCAAGTAGTAACTTCAACATCTCTTCCTCTGGGAGTGCTTGGGGAGGCCTTATTTATTATAGTTGTTCTAATACATTCTCGATACGTGCGAAGATTTCTTCAACTGTTCCGAGACCTTCTACATGATGATGAATACCCTCACCCTCGTACCATTCAATCAATGGAGAGGTCTGTGTATGGTAGACATTGAGACGTTTCTTGATTGTTTCTTCATTATCGTCAGAGCGACCACTCTGCTGTCCACGAAGAACTAAACGCTTCATCAATTCATCTTCTGGTACGAAAAGTTCAATCATGGCAGCTACATTGTGTCCACGTTCAGCCAACATCTTCTTCAAAGCCTCTGCTTGTGGGGTCGTACGTGGGAATCCATCGAAGATAACACCTTTATGATCCTTGCCAAAACTATCATATACACTTGCAAGAATGTCAACCATCAGCTCATCAGGAATCAGCTGACCATTATCAATGTATCCCTTAGCAGTCTTTCCAAGCTCCGTACCATTCTTAATCTCATTACGGAGAACATCACCTGTAGAGATATGACCGAAGCCATACTTTTCAATCATCTTGTCGCTCTGAGTACCTTTACCAGCACCTGGCGCACCAAAAATTACAATATTCTTCATTATTCTTTTACTAAAGTATAAATATCTCTTAAATTGCGACCTTCCTGGTCATAGTCAAGTCCGTAGCCTACAATGAAATCATTAGGAATCTCAATTGCAGCATACTCTATATCCAATGGTACAGTTAGTTTGCCTGGTTTCAGCAGTAAAGTACAGATATGTAACCCAGCAGGCTCACGTGTCCCAAGTGTTTCAAGCATACGTTTCATCGTTGCACCAGTGTCAACAATATCTTCAACAATGATGACTTCACGTCCACGAATATCCTCATTCAGTCCTATAACCTCCTTAATGGTGCCTGTAGAGGTAGTACCTTGATAGGAAGCTAACTTCACAAAAGATATCTCACAGGGGATATTAATGTGCTTCATTAAGTCGGCTGCATACATGAACGAGCCATTTAGAACCGCGAGAAAGAGTGGTGTCTTTCCCTCAAAATCCTTATTAATACGATCAGCAACCTGCTTTACTTTCTTTAGTATCTCGGCTTCAGGAATAGAAGTCTCAAACGTTTTATCCTTAATTGTTACTCGACTCATGTCTAATTATATATTTGTTTCGCACAAAAACTAAAACAAACGAGGGGCAAAAACAATTCACCCCTAATTCATCAAGCATAGCTTATTTTCTGCAAAATTACGAAAATTATAACAAACATTCCCATACGATTAGCATTTATTTTGTAAATTTGCCCACGATATGAAGATATTTACAAGTACCCAGATACACGAACTGGACAGATACACAATAGAGCACGAACCCATCAAATCGATTGACCTTATGGAGCGTGCTGCTAAAGCTATTACCCACGCAATTACTGAAGAATGGTCTACTCATACGCCTGTAATTGTCTTTGCGGGTCCCGGAAACAATGGTGGTGATGCTCTTGCTGTTGCCCGACTGCTCATGATTGAAGGCTACAAGGTGAAAGTTTATCTCTTCAACATCACCAATCACTTGTCTGAAGACTGCATAACGAATCGACAACGTATCCTTGATAGCAAGCTGTCTAAGAACTTTACGGAGATTACTGCTAAGTTCGATCCACCTGAACTGAATGCAGATACACTTGTCGTTGATGGCTTATTCGGTTCTGGGCTCAACAAACCTCTTGCTGGAGGTTTTGCTTCTTTGGTGAAATACATCAACCAAAGTCCTGCAAAAGTTGTTAGTATCGATGTTCCATCGGGACTAATGGCAGAAGACAACACGTATAATGTACGGGCAAACATTATCCAAGCCACACTAACACTGACCCTTCACCAGAAGAAACTGTCCTTCTTCCTTGGAGATGCACAGCAGTTCATTGGAAAAGTCAAGGTTTTAGACATTCGTCTCAGTCAAGACTATATTCAGAATACGGAAGCACAATACTCTGTCATCGAGGAAAATGATGTGCGTGCATGTCTGCTACATCGTGATGATTTTGCCCATAAAGGTGATATGGGAAACGCACTGATCGTTGCAGGAAGCTATGGAATGTCGGGGGCTGCTATACTTGCTACTCGTGCTTGTCTTCGTTGTGGTGTGGGAAAAGTTACAGTACATACGCCAAAAAAGAACTATGACATCATGCAGATCTCCGTACCAGAGGCCATCATGCAGATGGATCATGAGGAGACGGCATTCACTGAAGCCGTTGATACTGACGACTTTGATGCACTTGGAATAGGACCTGGGCTTGGAAGGCAAGAGCCTACAGCGATTGCAATGATTGCTCAAATACGAAGAGCACAATGTCCTATTGTAGCAGATGCTGATGCCTTGAATATCCTATCCAGCCACCGCGCATGGATGCAACAACTACCAAAGGGAATCATCATGACGCCACATGCTAAAGAATTGGACCGTCTGACTGGGTCACCAGCCAATGCAGACTTCGAACGTTTACAACGTGCAAGTGAGTTAGCACAGTCTATTCAAGCTTACATTATATTAAAAGGACACAACAGTGCACTCTGTTTGCCTAACGGAAATGTCATCTTCAACTCAACAGGTAACAGCGGAATGGCTACTGCTGGTAGTGGAGATGTACTGACAGGTATCATCACAGCCTTACTGGCACGTGGCTATAACCAGAAACATGCATGTACTGTTGGAATGTATTTACATGGCTTAGCTGGCGATTTAGCAGCAAAAGACTTAGGAAAGAAAGCTTAATTGCAAGTGACATCATAGACTATCTTCCACAAGCCTTCAAGCATTTAGACGATTAAAGATCGTATAAAACAAAAGCATCCTTACTTTTATGTATAAAGTAAGGATGCTTTTTTCATGCCAAAAACTATTGAACTATAAATAAGAAAGGCGGTAACATCCATCAAGGATATTACCGCCTATATTGTTTTTATTCAGCTAAGCTGATATCAACTGCTGATTAGTCACAGTTAACAAGCTTATTCTCTGAGCCAAGTACATCAATGATCTTGTGCTTGTAAAGATCCTCCATGTACTCACGAGCCTTACCACAGTACTGACGTGGGTCGAAGTATTCAGGATGCTCATCGAATGTCTGACGAACACCTGCAGTGAATGCAAGACGAGAGTCAGAGTCAATATTGATCTTACATACAGCACTCTTAGCAGCCTGACGGAGCTGATCCTCAGGAATACCAACAGCGTTTGGCAACTTACCACCGTGCTCATTGATGATATCAACATACTCCTGAGGAACTGAAGAAGAACCATGGAGAACGATTGGGAAGCCAGGAAGCTGCTTCTCGATAGCTGCGAGAACGTCGAAAGCCAATGGAGGAGGAATCAAACGACCTGTCTTCGGGTCACGTGTACACTGCTCTGGAGTGAACTTGTAAGCACCGTGAGAAGTACCAATAGAGATAGCTAATGAGTCACAACCTGTACGTGTTGCGAAATCAACAACCTCTTCAGGCTTTGTGTAGTGAGAAACCTCAGCTACAACGTCATCCTCAACACCAGCGAGAACGCCAAGCTCAGCCTCAACAGTTACGTCATACTGATGTGCATACTCTACAACCTTCTTTGTCAAAGCGATATTCTCCTCATATGGAAGAGCAGAACCATCGATCATTACAGAAGAGAAACCATAGTCTACACAGCTCTTACAAGTTTCAAAGCTGTCACCGTGATCAAGGTGAAGAACAATCTCTGGATGATGGCAACCTAACTCCTTAGCATATTCAACGGCACCCTCAGCGAGGTAACGGAGCAAAGTCTGGTTTGCATACTTACGTGCACCCTTAGATACCTGAAGGATAACCGGTGATCTCAACTCAGAAGAAGCTTTGATAATAGCCTGCAACTGCTCGAGGTTATTAAAGTTGAATGCAGGAATAGCATAACCGCCTTTGATTGCTCTCTTGAACATTTCACGTGTGTTCACGAGACCTAATTTCTTGTAATCTACTACCATAATTATTTATTATGTTTAAAAATGAATAACTTAATGCCTATTTACACGTGCAAAAGTACGGTTTTATTTTCTGATTACCAAAACATGAAACCTATTTATAGAGCCCTAAATGTTAAAATCATACAGAACCAGTACCTAATAAACAACTTCTTATTAAGATTGACAATCATAGATTACATTCCCCTGTAAAACATAGGCTGTACCTTTAATCCAATGAGATTTCATTCGTATTAACAGGTAGTTCACGCAGCAAAGACCTTGTTAAAAACGTAAATAAAGAAGAAAACACAGTTCAATAGATGAATATTACGGTCTTAAAAGATGCTACATCATATTGGTGTTAGTGCTTAGCACGAGTGGTGCGGGGCGTCAGCACGCTTGGTGTTGCATACAAGCACCAGACGTGCTAACGCCCCGCACAAATACCAAATGGCGTATGAGACTATAAGAGACATCATCAATAGGGAACAGAAAAGGCTGTATTAGTAGTAAATACATACTATTAATACAGCCTTTATCTATATATGACAAGAAGCTATCAGCACCTTGTCAATCGGAGGAAAACGATCCTTTTTCCTCTATTCACAACACAAAAAACTCCTTGAATATTACGTATTTATCTAATCTTTTATTACTTTTGTAGCATGTTAGTAATGCTTTCAATGAGAGATGAAAAAGAAGTTTAGAGCCATTATTGAGGAACTAGGGCATAAGACTCAAGTGCGTAAAGAACTAGTTTCTGATTTGGAAAAACTATCAAGTAGGCTTGCGGTTTACCACATCAATTTGGGAACTACATCACTGAAAAGACTGATAGGTTATTTTAAAGGCAAAGAGAAACCTTCCAAAAAGACGTTGGATAGGCTGGCTCTCTTCGCTGGATTCCAAAGCTGGAAAGACCTAAGTAAGGCTTTGCGTGGTGACAATGATGCTAAGTTGAACTATGAAGATTAAAAAAAGTCCGACACCTTTATTGGTATCGGACTTTTTATTTTCTTGCATTTCCAAGGGATTACTGTTCTGTAGAGATAGTTCTCTTCTCCTTGATACGTGCAGCTTTACCTGTAAGATTACGCAGATAATAGAGTTTAGCACGACGAACTTTACCACGCTTGTTCACCTCGATAGAATCGATATTTGGTGACTCAATTGGGAAAATACGCTCAACACCAACGGTGCCTGACATCTTACGAACAGTGAAACGTTTCTTCTCACCATGACCAGAAATCTTGATAACTACGCCACGGTAGAGCTGAATACGCTGCTTGTTACCCTCGACGATTTTGTAAGCGACAGTAACAGTGTCACCTGATTTGAACTCTGGGAACTGCTTGCCGGTTGCAAATGCTTCCTCAGCAACTTTAATTAAATCCATTTTTTTATTAATTAAATATTGTTTGTCGTTCCAACGTAACATAATCCATGACTCTTCCACGATCAGCGGTTACGCCGAAAAGCGGTGCAAAGTTACGGCTTTTTTCCGAATGAACAAAGGATTAATGGGTTATTTCTTGTTTGCTGTCAGGATCTTAGCAATCTCTTTCTTGGCTTTTGCCATTTGTTTTTGGAACCCTTCTGATGAGTGGACGGCAGCATAACCAACGCTGGCACAGAGCCTACCTGCATCAACATCACTCTGATAATGATAGCCACAGATGACACGACTCTGTCCATATTCATATGCATGTTTCATAATTTCATTGCCACGTGATGGGTTCAACTCAGTCAATGTCAGTCCAAAGATCCATCCACGGCAGGTGTGACCAGATGGGTAAGAGCCGTTGTTGATGAGTTCTGCCTCGAATTGTGGCTGCAATGTGTGCTCATGAAATTGTGCAAAAGGACGCTTACGCATGTATTTTGCCTTGGCACGGTCAACGGCGTGATTGCCATCAATACCTATCATGCACATCAGTTTATAAGTCTCTGGAGTCTTCTCTGGGGTGATAAGCATGCCAAAGGATGGTGCGAAACCAACCAATACGGAGTCTACATCGAAGTTTGCATCGAACTTTGCCTGTGCTGCACGTTCCTTGTTCTCTCTCATCTTGCGTCCCCACCAATACTGGCGGAAGTCATAATCAAACTGATAAGATGCTGTGTCGGGTGGGGCAGGGAGGTAAATTCCGGCATCAGGCATGTCGGCTTCAGGGATGAATGACTGTTTTTTGTAATCCTGAGCATTAACGGTTATGCTTACGAATAGCATAACGATACTAACGAATAAACTTTTTTTCATTTTGATAAATAGTTTTATTACGATTTAAAATGTATTGTTATTTGTCTGAATTTCATTTAATACACTTGTTTTGTTGCCCTGCCTACTGTGGGGTTATCTGTTTGTCTGCCTCTCCATCCTCGTATCAATGATTCCATTACAAGAATGTTTTGCTTCTACAAAAGTAAGGAATTCTATAGATATTCCAATGGATTAGCGTTATTTTAATGGTTGTCTTCTTCGTCTTGAGAGGCTAAACAGAACAGAAATTCTTTGTAGATACAGCCTTATAGATATTCATTTTTCCATCTAAATTAAAACTAAGTGGTAAGCTGGGGGGCGCTATTCATGATGAGCACATGAAATATAATAAGGCGTGAGGAGAGAAAATAGAATCCATGAGGGGTGTTATTGTCAGCGGTAAAATAAACTAACAAATTGAGAGAGCTGGTGAAGTGTAGAATGATTGAAAATGGTCTTTTTATGGTTTTGTAACCTTCTTATATACAGGTGGTTATGAATGGGCTTGTAAAAGGGCATGTTTTACCATGTAAAAGGGCGTCTTTTACACTTCAAAAGGGCACCTTTTACATTGCAAAAGGGCATCTTTTAGAAGGCAAAAGAGGCTCTTTTGAAAATCAAGGGTAAGCTTATTTTACAAAACAAGTACATATACCTCGTATCATAATATGCTTCTTTTGTAGGAACATCGTTTGATGTGAATGAGAAATCCTCATGTGTCTGATGCGATTCGAACAAAGCAAATCTTTGCTATAGGTATTTTATTTTGATTCATTTTTTTTTCTTACTTTTGCAATATCATTAATGTTTATACTATATTATGTACAGGAAAACGGTATATCTCGTGGGCTTGTCAGCTATGTTAATGGGTACTGGTTGTGTTTCTCATTATGAGTTAGCAAGTGTAAAGCGTACGCGTATCTTGGTTGATAGTCGCTATGATGCTGCTCCAGATGCTGCTGCAGCAAAGTTTATGGAACCTTATAAACACCGGGTAGACTCTGTGATGGGGCCTGTCGTGGGAGAAGTTGATCATGAAATGACAGCACATCGACCAGAGAGTGATTTGTCTAATCTCTTGGCGGATATTATGGTTTGGGGTGCTAAGGACTATCATGAGAAGGTTGACTTTGGTGTTTATAACATGGGAGGTATCCGTGCAGCACTGTCGAAAGGTAAGGTTACCTATGGTGATGTGCTTGATATTGCTCCGTTTGAAAATAAGATTTGCTTTGTCACACTTACTGGTGCAAAGGTCTTGGAGCTCTTTTCGCAGATGGCTCATACGGGTGGTGAAGCCGTTAGTCATGGTGTAGAACTTGTTTTCACACGTGATCATAAGTTGAAATCGGCTCGTTTGAATGGTAAAGAAATAGATCCAAAGGCATCTTATCGCATAGCAACGCTTGATTATCTGGCGCAGGGTAATGATAAGATGGAGGCTTTCAAGTCGGCTACTAAGGTAGTTTCTCCACAAGAGAGCAGCAACAATACGCGTTTTATTATTATGAACTACTTTAAGGAACAGGCTGCTCAAGGTAAGGTCGTGAACGCTCATAAAGAGGGGCGTATTCGTGTTGAATAACCATTTCAAGAGTTGATGAAGATGAAAAGAAATATATTATTGATAAGTTTCTGCTTAGTTGCAGTCTTAGTATTTGGACAAACAAAGCAGTTAACAATTCTGCATACGAATGATGCACATAGCCAAATCTATCCTCTTAATACGAATCTTGCTGACACGATGAAGGCTGGTCGTGGCGGTTTTGTGCGTCGTGTGGCAATGATAAAGGCTGAACGTGAGAAGCAACCTGACTTGTTGCTCTTTGATAGTGGTGACTTTTCACAAGGTTCACCTTATTATACTATGTTCAAAGGGGACGTTGAAGTGGGGCTGATGAATCAGATGCATTATGACGCTGCAACGATAGGTAACCACGAATTTGACTTTGGTATGGATAATATGGTACGGCTCTTTAAGATGGCTAAGTTCCCTATTGTTTGTGCCAACTACGATTTACAGGTACTCCTCTGCAAGGGCTGGTAAAGCCTTATGTTATCATTAAGCGTAATGGTATTAAGATCGGAGTCTTCGGTCTTGCACCAAAGCTGGATGGTTTGGTAGTGAAAGCAAACTATGGTAAGATTGTTTATAAGGACCCAGTGGCGTGTGCACAAAAGGTTATTGACGAGTTGAAACGTAAGAAATGCGACCTTATCATCTGTATTTCTCACCTTGGATGGAATATAGAAGGTGTCAGTGACGAAGAGGTTATTGCTGGTACGCGTGGCTTAGACCTTGTTCTTGGTGGCCATTCACATACCTATCTCACTAAACTTGAATATGTGAAAAACCTTGATGGTAAGCTTGTTGGTGATGATCAGAATGGTAAGCATGCCATTTATGTAGGTAAGTTGGTGCTTGACATGAAGAAGAAGTAAAGCCCCATCCAGCCTCCCCGAAAAGGGAAAAGTGCCTGTTGGGAATTAGTTAGGAAGTGGTTCATGTGTAATGGGGCATTGCTTTGTTAGCAAAGAACAACAGGAAGAAAAAGAAGAAACGTCCTTCTCTATTTGAGGAGGACGTTTCTCTGTATGAAGAAGAGCCTCTCCTCATAGGGGGAAAGACTCTCTTTTGTTAGAAAATATCTGCTATATGCTTGTAATTGATTAACTTTACGTTACCATTTAGGTTCTCGTAGTCACCCGAATAAACTATAACTTTCTGTTTGATAGGTGTCTTGATCCATTTGTCTAATTGGGAAATAGCTTTCTCAAAGGATGAACTATAAGTCATAGCAGACTTTATTTCAACCGCAGTAAGTTGACCGTCTTGCTTTATAAGGAGGTCGATTTCATTTTGATTGGAGTCTCTATAGAAGAAGACGTTACCCTCTAAACCCTTGTTATAACGGTGCTTGATAGCTTCCATAACAATCATATTCTCGAAGATAGCACCACGCATTTTGTCCCTATCTAGTTGTTGTGGAGTTTCAATATCAAGTAAGTAGCAAGCTAATCCTGGATCATTAAATAAAGTTTAGGGCTTTTTACCAATCGTTTTGATATATTCTCAAAGTATGGTGGAAGGAGTGTTATGAGATAAGAAGCTTGTAGGACAGATAGCCAATGACTGATGGTTTTGGAGCTAACACCAACCTCTGCACCCAGCTCAGAAGCGTTGAATATGGACCCAATACGTGATGCACACATCTTCATGAATTTGCTAAATAGTAGTTGATCTTTTATCTTTAAGACATCTCGAACATCCTTTTCTAAATATGTTCTGACATATGATGGATAGAAGAATTTAGCAATATTTTTCCCCGAACAGATGGCAGGATAAAGTCCATTATATAGGATGTTGTTGAGGCTGTTAAAGTCGGTTTGTTCTGCAATCTCTGGTATAGACATTGGCATTAGTTCGAAAACCCCAACCCTTCCTGCAAGTGATTCGGAAAGATTGTGCATAACTTCAAAGTTCGAGCTACCTGATAGTAGGAAATGTCTAGAGGGATCGTTGTCAACGATTCCTTGGATATAGTCAAGTAACTGAGGACATTTTTGAATCTCATCTATAAACATTCCTTTATCTGTTTGGTTGAGGAATGCAATAGGATCATGTTGTGCATAGTCCAGTAAGTTGAGGTCTTTTAAGCTAAATTTATCGTATAGTGGGAATAGTTGGGATAGCAGTGTACTCTTTCCTGACTGCCTTGGTCCTGTCAAAGCAATAACAGAGAAGTATTTAGAAGCCTCCAGAATGGTTTCCTCCAGTTGGCGGTGTATATAGTTATTCATTACTTTATGTAATTTTGAAGTACGACTCCAAAATTACATAAAAAACACTTATTGAACAAGAAAAGGGAGCACTTTTAATGAAAAATCTATGTAAATTTGGAGTTCAACTCCAAATTTACATAGATTTTAGGGTGCTTTTATTACTACAATCTTCGCTTTTTCCGAGTATTCTGAATGGATAATAGAAATGCAAAAGATGGTTATGAGCGATTATTCAAAGTAGAAAGTGAGTGCAATCATCTTAGCCCTTGTTTCATTAACAGAGTTGGTATACATCAGCATATTCTTGTCTCTAAGATTCTTTGCATGGTTCTTATCAAGACTGTTGGTGAGACTATACATGAACTTTAGCTCTGGACGAAGTTTGAAATAGGGGAGGTAAAAGTCACATCCGAGTCCAACTTCTAAGAAAACATCACTTCTTTTCAGTTTGATATAGTCATTATCTTTCCCAGAAAGGTTGAGCATTGGGTTGACTCCTAACATCACATAAGGACGATGATTATTGAATCTTGGGGCTGCAGCAATGAGGTCAAGAGCACAAGATATGTAGGCAGTCTTCATCTCTTGTACCTGTTCTGTAGGCTCTCCCTGTGCTGTTAGGTCTGTATGATTACGGAAAGTGAGATGTCTTGTGCCAAAGTACATAGCTGGAGCGATGCGGAACTGAAATGTAGAATTAAGTCGTAATTCTCCCAATACACCCACTGTAAATCCAGCATCCCAGCGATCCTGATCAGCTGAAATCGTCTTTTCAACTAATCCATTACCATCTTCAAGGTCGACCATCTGTGGTCCAACATTATTGAGTTCGAGGTCCTGCAGGTGTGTACCGACAAGGACTCCGAAGTGGAATTCTCGTGAGATCGGTATAGGGGCGGTTCTGAACCTTTCGCTCCTGTGCATGACCTCCAAGCACAATAGCTAATAGACTGAGGGATAATATTATTCTCTTCATGTTATTCTTTTTAACGCTTTACTTTTTATTTTATTATTTCTACTGTCTAAACATTTTACGTGTTAGTTGATTCTTAGTCACCTTATATATGGATTATCGTAGTAGGAGTGAGTTCCTTTTTCTGTTTTCAACCTGTATGTTGTTGCTTATCAACAAAGGTGATGCAGCCCATCATCTATGTAGTTGTTACCTTTCATCTATAGATATTTTGCACATAACTTATGAAGTTGTTTCCCATACCTATAGAGTTTTTACTCTTCATCAATGAAGTTTTTGCCAATTTACCTATTGGGTTTATGTTCATCATCTATGTAGTTTTTGCCTTTACCTGTAGCGTTTTTACTCTTTATCTATGAGGTAATTGGTAGGCATAAATAGAATTTTAGGGTCAACGCTTTGAGAAAGGGGTGTTGTAATGGTAGCAATCTATAGTTACTTAAAAGTAGAATCACCAGGAAACGATAGGGTTTATTTGGTCATTGAGACAATGTTTCCTTAAAGGTAATATGCTCATACCTATTTGTAGGTAGGTCTGTACAGGATATAGTGACACGTAAAGTCATACAAAGGTAATATTATTTTATTGCTTTTTGCTTAGTATTTTAGTTGGTTTCCTATTTCTGTATGTAGTTTTTCTGTTGGTAAATCCTTTCTTATTTATTTGTAATTTCTATTTGTATGGCGTCTAAATATTTATATTTCTCCTCATAATGTTTAGGTATTAAAGATTTTATTTCTAACTTTGCACCATCAAATTTAGGTATTAAACCCATTTGTAATACAAGAACATTATTAACATTATAAATTATTATATTATGGCTTACGTAATTGGCAATGACTGTATCGCTTGTGGTACATGTATCGATGAGTGTCCAGTAGAGGCTATCTCTGAGGGCGACATCTATAAGATTGACGCAGACGCATGCACAGAGTGTGGTACTTGTGCATCAGTTTGTCCTAATGAGGCTATTAGCCTTCCATAAGGTTCAAACCTGTTACTGATTAAATTCATAGGGCAAGTCTTAGGACTTGCTTTTTTCGTTTATATAGGTATAGGATGTGGTTGGATAGGATTCTTTTAGTTAGATAATGCTTTGTGAATGCGGGAGGGGCTATCTTATAGTATATAAGAATATCTCAGCCATATTTTTGAAGATACCTTCATATTATCGAATCATTGCTTATTTCATCCTTATTATGGGTTGGTCTTTTATTCATAGAGTAATGAATTCATTTGTATACAATAAAGAAAAGGGCGACAGTCATACGACTGTCGCCCTTTTATATGGTGTTTATTTCAATTCTTTACATGTCCAATGCCTTCTTGGCATTCTCGTTGTTAGGATTAACTTTCAATACTTTATTATAGTATTCATCAGCCTCCTGCTTGTTTCCTTTCTTAGAGTTGTAGTAGCCTAAGCCGTAGTATACATTCTCAAGATAGCTCTTGCTGTCCTCATCAAGACTTGGTTTAGCCTCTTCAAAGGCTGCTACCTTCTTGTATATATCTGCAACTTTATCAGGATCATTCATGAGTTGGGCTGCATTAGCCTCATTCAACCAAATCCAATCAGATATTGATGGGAACTTGGTTATCATGTCTTCGTATACTGCAATAGCTTTAGCTAAGACTTCATTCTTTGCAGCACGATCAGTAATACCTTCTGCTTTTGCAATGTATGTACTTGCAAGTGCAGCATAGTCACTTGAAGTTGCCTTCTTACTCTTAGAGAGATATTCCTTCTGAACATCTAAAGCTTTATCTTCATTACCCTGTGCTGTGTAGATAGCAGCTAAGGTCTTCATAGGCTCAAGATTGTTCTTATCGAGGTCAAGTGCTTTATTTACGTTAGCAATAGCCTCATCATACTGCTTGTTACCGCAAAGAGCTTTTGCGTATACGTCGTAGTCATTGGATACCTTTTTACCCTTTCCTGCAAAGACGGTGTTAGCATAACTGATAGCCGTTGGATAGTCTTTTAACTCTACAGCAGCCATCATTGCAATACGGCTAAGGTATTCACTGTTTGGAAACTTCTGTAAACCTTGCTTGGCAACGTCAAGAGCCTTTTGATAATCTTTTGTTATGTATGCAGCAAAACCATAATTGTAGAAGTTATCTTCAGACATGTTTGCTGGGTTAGCCTTGTTATACCATGCCAAAGCCTCTTTATATTTGCCATCGTTCAGCATGATCTCGGCTGCTGTAGCTTCTACTGGATAGTTTGGCTCAACTTTGCGTAACTCCTCAAGTTTTGCTACTGCAACCTTAGAGTTTACGTGGCGATAAACTTTTGCATAACGCTCATAAGCAGTTACATTGTGTGGATCAAGACTTATGGCAGTCTGATATTGTTGTGCTGCTGCACCAGCATTACCAATAGAATCTTGGATTGCTGCTATGTCACCAAGAAGGACATACGCCTTACTACCATTGAATTTCTTATTGTTAATTACACTGTTTGCTAAGGCTTCTGCCTCTGTAAAGTTGTGCTGTAGGAGGTATACATTACCCAACGCAACGATGGCTTCCTCATCTTTCTTAAATGTCTTTTGATATTCTTTGATGAGATCTTTTGCTGCCTTAGGGTCATTTGGTGCTGCCTTGAGAGCTGCTGTAATTGGTTCCAAAGCCTTTGCGTAATTAACTTCCTGTGCCATTGCTGGAGCAGACATCGTTAATGCCAGTGCTCCTGCTATAAGATATTTCTTCGTATTCATAATTCTCTCTTTTTAATCGTTTATTCAAGTGAGTTCTAATATTACTGAGACGTGTATCAGGTCCCTAAGGTTTAAATGCTTGGAATACTAGAAGCATTTTCCCTTCTTCTACTTAGTCTTTGTTTGTTATTGGTTCTTGACTTCCACTTCTCTAATATTAATGTTACCTCTATAAGGTAGTAACCCTGCCTTAAAGATTATCATCTGCCCAATTGGATTCGCAATATAATTTGCAAAAGCATATGGTAATGCTTTGTGTGGGTCGGCAAGAAGTGCATAGATGGTACGTACGAATGGGTATCTTCCATCTAATAAATAAGCCTGATAAGGTTGCCAGCTATTGCTGGGTGATGCTACTGTAGCTTTAGAAATACTTGCAACAGTTACGTCTTTCTTAAATGTAGTGTTTGTTGTGTCACGGTGATCATTCAACCAGTTTGACCCAATAACACCTATAGCATTAGGAGTTTTATTGACATAGTCTACTACAGACTTGCTGTTCTTGGCAGCTACAATGTTCTCACTCTTTATATTTTTTCCACCTAATATAGAATCAACTACATAATGTAATGTTGCTGATGCCTTGTTATCAAAGACCACTTCAATGGCTCCCCTATTGTTTTTGGGATTCAGTTGATTCCATTTTGCAATCTTTCCTTGTAGAATCTTCTTTACGTCATCAACCGTAATGCATGAATCTGGATTTGAACGATTGACAATAAAGGCAATTCCATCATATCCTATTGGGAATACCTCTGGGATAGGACCTTTCCCTCGTAATATGGCATCTTCTCCTTTTGTCATTGCATGAGACGTTATAAAGAGATTAACCTTCTGATCGAGGAGCAGTTTCATACCTGTGTTGTCATCTGTATAGATTGGCAACAAGTGTGCTTGAGGATAACGGAACTGGTAGTTCTGTACTAATTCCTCAACGATAGGACTAAAACTTTCGTCAGAGGCGAACTTAATCGTCCCTGACGTCGGTGTATCTGTTCTACCATCCTTAGCCTTCTTTTGTCCGCAAGCAGACATTAGAAGGGTAAGAGATAGTATCAATCCTACTGTTATGTAGAATCTGGATCTTTTCATATAAATATTGCTTTTACTGCAGTTTGAAGGTGATTGGCAGAGTGAACCAAACGTTTGCAGCCTGACCATTGTTCATACCTGGGTTCCACTTTGGCATACTATTTACCACGCGGAGAGCCTCACGGTCAAGTGAAGGGTCAACACCACGAACAACCTGTGCCTGGCTTACACTACCGTCGCGTCCAACAACGAACTTAACGATAACACGTCCTTGAATACCGTTTTCAGCTGCAACAGCTGGATAAGAGATGTGAGAACTTAACCATGCATTTACGTTACCTTTGAATGAAGGCATCTGTTCTGCAACTGTGAAGATCTTATTTCAACCTCTTCCTTTGGTTCTGGTTTTGGTGCCTCAACAGGTTTTTCAATCTTTGGTACAATCTGTTCTGGAGTAGCAACGGTACTACGAGCTGCAGTTTCAGTACGATCTTCCGTACCTTCCTTGTTCTCTGTACCGATAGCTTTGGTCTCCTTGTTCATCTTGACCATTGGAGGCATCTCTTCCTTAACGTCCTTATCATCCTTGATGACAGGGGCTGTAAACTTTACTGTTGCACGAGTTTCAGGTACAACCTTTTCCGGTTCTATCTTCTTTGGTTCAGGTTTCTGTTGTTTCTTGCGCTCTTCTTGTGCTTTCTTCTGCGCATCGAGCATTGCAAGTTCCATCTTGCCTGATAAGCTGCCTGGGCAGCTAACTCGTCGTTGTGCTTCTTAATCTGATATGCTAAGTAACCGCCACCGAGGAATGCAGCAACAAGCAGAATAGCTAAAGCCTTGACGTTACGCTGAGAAACAGTCTTACGAAGCTTGTAAGCACCGTATTCCTTGTTTTTACCGGCGAACACCATGTCGACCCATTTAGGATCGTATAGATCTATTTTTGCCATTGTTTTTCTTTCTTTAATTGTTTACGAATCAGTGATTAAGCCTTAACACCTTTCTTGGCCAATAGTGCCTTGTCTTGGTCTGTCAGCTTGTCAATGACGTAAGTTCCAATGTATGAAATCTGCATTTCATCGAGAATATCTACCAAGTTACGATAAGATGCGTGATCAGTTGGCTTGATGATAACTGTCATTGTAGATACCTTTTTGCCATTGATCGTACCACTCTTGATTGCAGCAAGCTCAGACTGATAGATACTATCAGGATAAGCTTTTGGATCAGCTTGTCTCTTTCGGTTCAGTTCTTTCACTGCTATGTCCATATCTTGGAATGGAAGTGAAATTGCTTCGCCAGTAGAAGGGTCACCGACCTGCTTGTGTTGAAGAACGTAACGGATGCCTTTTGGTGTGTTACTCCAATCAGCAGGCTTCAGCCAATTAGGATTATCATACTCTGGTTTACCATTACCATAGAATATTTTATTTCCATCAGTAAGATAAATTGTGATAGAGTGTGACTCCTTAGCTTCGTTCTTCTGTGCTTCATGAGTGTTCTTGTCATTACTTGGCATGGTCAACTCCATAGTTGAAGGCTTGCTAAGTGAGGTACAAAGCATGAAGAAGGTAATCAGCAACATAAGCATATCAACCATAGGCGTAAAGTCTACGCGTACGGTCATCTTCTTCTGTTTGCCGCCTCCTTTTCCTGTTTCCATCATATCCATTCTTTGACCTCCTTACTTTAGCTGCATCAGCAGCCTTTTTAGCGTCCAACTGTGTGATCATGTAGTAATGGCTTTCGTCCATATCCTGGAGTTCGCTCATTACTTTCTTTACTGTTCCATAGGGAGAGTCAGCATCTGACTTGATAGCCAGTCTTACTTTAGGATTCACTTGGCGGGCTGCATTAACCCACTGTTGGAATTCTGTCATGTCCTGTCCCTGGATACTGTCGAGAGGGATACCCATCTTTGGGAGTTCCTTGCTACGCTCTGATGCTGGCTTAGAAAGGTAAGCTGCTAGCTTGTCGAGTGGTGCACCGAACATAGATTCAGATACGAATGTCTTCTTCTGTGCAGGTGTCAGTGTTGTCATATTATCGACAATCTGTGCTAACTCAGTAGAGTTGTCGTAGCTCAAAAATACCTGGCCTTCGCCAGTAGGTTTCCCGTTAGGACCTTTTTGAGGGCTTACGAGAATTGTCAAGACGCCATTCTCTGGCACCTTTGTTTCAGACACTGATCCTGGTGTGTTTACCTTTACTGGCTCATTCTTTACGAATGTAGATGTCAGCATGAAGAAGGTAAGCAACAGGGTCATAACGTCTGACATAGGCGTCATATCGATCCAGACGTCACTCTTCTTAATTTTTACTTTACCCATAGCGATAAATATTTAAAGGGTTAGCAAAAATTAAGCCTCGTCTGTGTGGTTTGCTTCGTATGTCTGAGCGATAGAATAACCAACCTCGTCGAGGGCGTATGTCAACTTATCAACCTTGTTTGAGAAGTAGTTATAAGAAACTACAGCACACCAAGATGTTGCGATACCGAATGCGGTGTTGATCAACGCCTCAGAAATACCAGCAGAAAGTGCAGTTGAGTCAGCACCACCACTTGTAGACAAAGCAGAGAATGACTTGATCATACCGGTTACAGTACCGAGAAGACCGGTAAGAGTACCGAGGGTAACGATCGTTGCAACGATTGGAAGATTCATTGTCAGAGTTGGCATTTCGAGCTGAGTTGCCTCCTCATGAGCCTGCTGAATCTTAGCAACCTTCTGAGCTTTTCTGAGGTTTGCGTTTGCGCCATGCTCCATGTCAGCATAAGCATTCAAAGACGCTTTAACAACATTTGCTACAGAACCCTTCTGCTGATCGCAGAGCTGGTTAGCCTTTGCAAGGTCATTAGCGTTAAGAGCTGCCTTAATGTTTGCTACGAATTTAGGGAGAGCACCCTTACCGAAAGCGGTCTTAAGAGCCAACCAACGCTCGATAGACATTGCGAGAACGGTCAACAACAATGTGTGAATAACAGGAACGACGACACCACCTTTGAAGATAGTACCCCAAACGTCTGCAGGGTGTTCGTTAGTACCTGGATCCTGGAAGTGCATGTCATTTGCGAACCATGTGTAGAACAATGTGAATGCAACGACAGCGCATACGATGATGATCCAGAATGCGCCTCTTACTCCTGTGAAGCCCTCAGACTTTTTCTGTGGGGCTGCTTTTTGTTGTGTAGTTGCCATAATTTGATGAAATTTTAATTTTAGGTTATTAATGAATTGAATTGTTAATATCTTTCTGATTTCTAAGCGTTTGAGTAAAACAACGTTGCAACAGACTATCTGTCGAACGGTCTTATCTCCGCAAAGATAGCAATTAATGGGCAACTAAAACTATGATTAATAACATTTAACAGTTGGAAATGTATAGTATAATCCTACTCTTTCTTACAGTCTGTTGCCCAAAAGTATTATTTCAGTTTTGACAAAGCATCTTTGATACGTTGAAGTGCTTCTTTGATGTTGTCGTCACTTGTTGCATAACTCATTCGGAAACAATCTGGTGAACCGAAGTCATCTCCTCCGACAGTTGCCACATGTCCTTCTTCAAGAAGGTACATTGCTAAGTCTGTTGAGTTATTAATGGTATACTTTCCGTTGCTCTTTCCGAAGAAGCTTGAGCATTTTGGGAAGAGATAGAAGGCTCCTTGTGGTATGTTAACCTCAAGTCCTGGTATACCTTTTGCTAAGTTTACAATCAGATCTCTGCGTCGTTGGAAAGTCTTACGGAAGTCTTCTACACATTGCTGATTCCCCTCGTAAGCTGCTAGAGCAGCCATTTGGCTTACGCTGCTTGTACCTGAAGTGTATTGTCCTTGTAGTTTATTGAGTCCTTTGACAATCCATTCTGGTGCTGCAACCCATCCGAGTCTCCATCCTGTCATTGCATAAGCTTTGCTCACACCATTACATATTATTGTCCGTTCCTTCATGTTTGGGCACGCTGCAATGCTTGCATGTTTCCCTATATAATTAATGTGTTCATAGATCTCATCAGATAGAACGAATACGTCTTCATGAGAGATGACCACTTTTGCAAGCTCATCTAATTCTGCTTTTGTGTATACACTACCTGTCGGATTGCTGGGCGAACAGAGGATAATCATCTTTGTTTTAGGTGTGATAGAAGCCTCTAATTGGTCAGCTGTGATTTTGAAATCCTGTTCAATACCTGCAGAAATGATGACGGGATTACCGCCAGCCAGTTTTACCATCTGGGGATAACTAACCCAGTAAGGTGCAGGAATGATGACTTCATCACCTGGGTTTACCAACGCCATGATGGCATTGCATACTCCTTGTTTACCTCCTGTACCCACAATAATCTCCGAAGCGGCATAGTCAAGACCGTTTTCTGCTTTAAGTTTCTTTGAGATGGCATTCCTAAGCGCTGGGTAGCCAGGTACTGGAGAATACTTTGAGAAATTGTCATCAATAGCTTTCTTTCCAGCTTCCTTTATTGGTTCAGGGGTCATGAAGTCTGGTTCTCCCACACTCATGTTGATAACATCAACCCCTTGCGCTTTCATTTCGCTACTCTTTTGTGACATCGCCAGTGTTGCTGATGGTGCCAGTCTGTTCAGACGGTCTGATAGTTGTGCCATATTAAACTTGTCTTTCTTTGTGTGTAAGTTTCACTTGCAAAAGTACGCATTTATATTCTTATATCGCAATTTATATTACTTTATTTTATTAAATTATATATTTATCTGTCTAATTGGTAACATTTTGTATGCTTGTATATCAGCAAAATCATAACGTTTAAACTTCCTTTTTATGATTGTTATCGGTGGGTAAAAACTGTTTGTATTGTGTTCTTTTTGCGTAGTTTCTTATTTTGATTAGTTTATGTTATGATGTTTGAACTGTGATTAATCTTAATATTGGTATTCGAAACATTTTCTTTTGAGTATTTGGAATAGATTTTACAAATAAAAATAGCAAGTAACGTGAAATATACGCATGAATCTATTTTTATCGTCTTTGTAATACATTGATAATCAAAAGCTTGCAAATGGACTTTTAAAAGACGCCCTTTTACGTTGCAAAAGGGCGTCTTTTACATGTCAAAAGGGCACCTTTTACCATGCAAAAGGGCATCTTTTAGAATGCAAAAGAGCATCTTTTATTTTGCGATTGTGAATACTTTTTACAAAAGTTGGATCTGTTTCGTGGAGAGGTATATGATGAGTTTGGATAGAGCTACATTGATGGGAGCTGCTAAGTAGATCTAATCGTAAACACTTTTCTTTGTGGAATACATTATAAATTACTTGTGAGAATGAAAAAAAAGTTGAACCTTTGATGTCACAAATCGCAAACTAATACGTATTAAAGACAAAGCCAGAGAAAACAATGACTATCGATGAGTATAAGAAAGAGGTGAAACAGATACGCCCACAGATGCTTTTCATTGCTCAGAGTTACCTTAGAGACAATGATGAAGCAGAGGATGTGGTACAGGATGTTCTGTTAAAACTTTGGCAACTGCTCGATACTTTACGTCTGCCAATGTCGCCTCTTGCCTCAGTGCTTGTGAAGAATCGTTGTATAGATATTCTTCGTCGGCATCGCTATATGGTAGAGGTGAAGGATTCTATCGTAGATGAACAGCAGAGAGATGACGACCGATACGAGGCGGTGATAGCTATTATTGATTCTTTACCAACGATGCAGCAAACCATAATGCGTCTACGTCACATGGAAGGAATGGAGATAAGTGATATTGCAAAGCTGACAGATAGCAAGGAAGCAACAGTTAGAAAGGCTTTGAGTCGTGCTCGTCAGGCTATTAAAACACAATTTTTAAAACTCAATAGCAATGAATAAATCTGAAGATATAAAGCTATTAGTGAGTCGTTTCATGGAAGGTGAGACTTCTCTTGATGAGGAAAAAGTGCTTTATCGCTACTTTAATAGTGGAGAAGTGGATGCAGAATTGCTTCCTCTGAAGGAGATGTTTTGTTCTCTTAGCTTGTTAAATGAGTCTGAACAAAAAGCAGAAAGCACTGAAAAGCGTACCAGAAAGATTCCTATGTACAAGACATTGCTGGGTATGGCAGCTTCTATAGCACTGTTATTGGCTGTTGGTAGTATGGTCTGGCACGTGCAGCAGCAAGATTATTGTGAAGCTTATGTCTATGGTAAGCACGTGACAGACCAGCAACAAGTGATGAAAGAGATAAGTGGAACGTTGCAAGATCTACATCAAAATGAAGCAACCGATGTAGACAATCAGCTGCATGACATCTTTAATTGAATATAGGAACAATCAATAATAAATAAAGATAGTATTATGAAACATCGTTTATGCTTGACAATACTGCTGGGGTTAGCGACGCTGATAGCCCGTGCACAGCAAGATTTAAATGTTTCTCCGGTCTTCCAAGGTAAATAGTTCCGCGTGGAGAGATGGTTGATGTTCGGGCAAAAGGTCGTGCTATCAGCAAATACAGATTAGATTATTATCATAGTATTCGCTTCAAAGCCTCCGAGCAACAGCGTGCTATGGTGAGTGATTTGGTTGAGAAAGATCGCAAAAACGCTGTTGGTGTAGAGCAGAAAACGAAGAAAGACAACCAGAGTCTTATCCTTGCTTTGCCTCAGCAAGGTACTCAACATAAATATCTCTGTTATCTTACACAGCAGAAAGGGCACACTCTTGTTATCACATTAGTATATATGGAGGGGAAGGTAGCAAGTATAACTGAACTTAGAAAATTAATACAATAAAAAACAAAGCTTATGAAAACAATCCTACTCAGTATGGCATTAGCGTTTAGTTCTTCAGCTTTTGCAACAGTAAATGACAACGACACCTTAATAGTAGAATCTCCGCGTCAAGTGAAAATCATCACAAATGATTCTCTGCAGCATATAGAAGTGTTGGGGAGTAAGGACAATCCGTCCTATCGATATGTGAATACTATTCAATTAGTTGATAGTAATTATGTGAGTACATCATCTATTAACGAGAAGACTTGGGACTTTTCTATTGCTGGATTCAACAAATCGAAGAGTAGTAATAAGAAAGTAGAGTTTGCTATGCGTTTAGCCTTTGGCTTCAATAACGCACCAGGAATGCCTCGTGAAGCAGATTTACAACCTTTTAAGTCATGGGAAATTTGGTGGGTTATAGCCGACTGGGTCTATAAGCCATGGCGTAATAATCATGCTTTTTCTGTAGGTGTGGGAGTCGATTGGCGCAATTATCGGATAACAGGTGACCAGCGTTTCGTGCAGAACAATCGTGTTGTAACATTTGATGCATACCCTGCTAATAGTAATCCACAGTTCTCTCGCATCAAAGTCTTCAGTGTAAACTTCCCCCTTACCTATGAATATGATGGGAAATACTTCGGGTTTAGTGTTGGACCAGTTGTCAATTTCAATACTTATAGTAGCCTGAAGACTCGTTATAAGATGGATGGACACAAGATAGCAGATGAAAGTACTGGTGTTCGAGTGAATCCCGTAACCATTGACTTTATGTGTTCTGTAAACATCTACGGTGGACCAGATTTCTACGTAAAGTATAGTCCTTGTGATTTGTTACGTAATGGTTATGGACCTAAATTCAAGACCCTTTCATTTGGTATCTTGCTACGATAGGACTCCAATAAGTACACAAACAAATAAAGCTCCGAATGGGTTTAGCATTCGGAGCTTTATTAATTTATTTCTGATTTGTTCTTTTATAGATGTAGATTATGTCCCATACGGTCACGCTTTGTCTTAAGATAGCGATAGTCAAACTTGTTAGGACTAATCTCAATAGGTACATTCTCTGTTATTTCCAAGCCGTATGCTTCTAATCCAACGCGCTTTGTTGGATTGTTGGTTATCAAACGCATCTTGTGTATACCAAGGTGTCTTAGCATCTGAGCACCGCACCCATAGTCGCGTTCATCTGGTCGGAAGCCAAGGTGAATGTTAGCTTCTACAGTGTCCAAGCCTTCATCTTGTAGTTTATAAGCAGCAATCTTGTTCATAAGACCAATGCCTCTTCCTTCCTGTTGCATATAAATCAAGACACCTTTTCCTTCCTTCTCTATCATCTGCATTGCTTTATGTAGTTGTTCACCACAGTCGCAACGCTGACTGCCGAGGATGTCTCCTGTAGCACATGACGAATGTACGCGAACGAGAACAGGCTCATCTTCCTTCCATGTTCCTTTGATAAGCGCCATATGTTCCAGTCCATTGGGTTGACGGAAGGGTATTAAGCGGAATGAACCATACTCTGTTGGTAGCTCAACCTCTTCTCCAACCTCTATACTTGACTCTTTCTTTAGTCGATAAGCAATGATGTCTTTGATGCTGATAATCTTCATTCCCCATTCCTTAGCCCGCTTTTGGAGGTCTGGCATACGTGCCATTGTACCGTCTTCATTCATGATTTCCATGAGAACACCAGCTGGGAAGCAGCCTGATAGCTTGCAGAGATCAACGGCAGCCTCCGTATGACCAGAGCGACGAAGCACACCATTGTCCTGGGCATAGAGTGGGTTGATATGTCCCGGGCGGCCGAAAGTCTGTGCAGTAGATGTAGGATCAGCAAGTGCTTTGATAGTTGCTGCGCGGTCATGAGCAGATACTCCAGTCGTACAACCTTCCAGTTTATCTACTGTAACAGTAAAGGGGGTGCCTAACATGGAGGTGTTGTCCGATACCTGATGCGGCAAATCCAATTCATCTGCCCTAGACATTGTTATTGGAACACAGAGAACTCCACGTGCATTCTTCAGCATAAAGTTTACTTTCTCAGGTGTAATCTTCTCTGCAGCCATAATGAGATCACCCTCATTTTCTCGGTCTTCGTCATCTACAACGATGACAAACTTTCCTTCTTGAAAGTCTTTGAGTGCATCTTCGATGCTATTAAGTTTAAAATCTTCCATATCTTGTTACTGATTTATTCTATTTATTTTAGCCCTCTCGTAGCCATCCTTTTATTGGCGATTTCCTTTGTAATCGCTTCGTTACAAGCAATGATTGTACGTAAATCACGGTAGAGACGAAGTCGGAATCTCCACATTCGGATGTAGAAAAAGATTCCTGCTGGTACGATAATAGCAGACAAAATGTTCAGCCATCTGTGGTCAAATGGTCGTGTATGGGCCTTAACAGCAAGTATAGGGTATTTGTTTAATTCTGCTATAATTACCCTATTACGTGTGTTACCTAGGTCTTCTATTACCTTTTCGAGCTCTTCGTAGATGTCCTCTATTGTGTGATCAGGATGATAACGGAAGAAAACTTTTATGATATTTGGTGGTGATTTAAGATTACGTGACTGTGAGTAGGACGTAATCTTGGTACTTATCTCCTCAAGAATCTGCGTATCTTTCGCATAATCTGGGTCATTAATGATTACTTCTTTGCTTTGGATACTACGCTTGATACGTATTCCAAACATCTTCATAAGCATGTTTTTGTACATGTCAGCATTGAAGACAGTAGAGTCATTGTTGGCTTTGTAGGTAAAGAATATAGCCATTGGAATGAGTACTGCCAGTGATAATCCTTTACCAAACCATATTGCCCATGTGCCTTGACGTGACATTCTGTATCCTGTATTGTCAAGGATATAATAAATAATGAAGACAATTACACTAATGATTATTGGTAATCCCAGTCCTCCTTTCCTAATGATTGCGCCGAGAGGGGCACCAATGAAGAAGAAAATTATGCAGATGAGTGACAGAGTAAACTTGTTAATGGCCTCGATGTCATGCTGTCTGATCATCTTATCTCCGTCACTTGTAATCATACTCTTAAACTCCAAGTCACTGACTTCTTGCTGAACAGTGGATAAGCTTGGTCAACAACCATGCGACGTTGGTCAGCTGGTAGCTTTTGGAAGAGTGAATCAATATTGAAATTCTTGCTATTTGCTATTTTTTTTGCCTCTGCCAATTGTGCAGGTTGCAGCTTTGGACTAGGGTAATAGATTGTTTGTGCATCTTTGTAGTATGCTTTTCCCACACTATCATACACATGTACGAGGGAATCTTTATCTTTACTGATCTTGGCTAAGCTCTTTGTTCGCGCATCATTTGATATGCCTGCCATGTCCGTAAGATTGAAGTCTCCGTTGAAATCTAATACGATATGTTTGTGTGCAAAGGTCTCTCTACGGTATGGAACACTGGCACTACTACCCATTTCTTGCGACCGCATATTCTCGAACCATTCCCCATTCCATAGGTTTAATATGAGGTGTTTCTTTTCTGCAGTTGACTGTAGCATACCCGAATCGGCAAGAATTATTGCTTGATCTTCATAACTATCTGTCATGCGGTACACCATTATATTATATAGGTGACCAGTCTTGAGGTCTTTCCTCTCTACATACAGGTTTGTTTGTGGTATGCCATCATAGAAGATTCCCTCTGGTATTTCCAGTTCAGGGCTCTTCTGTTTCATGGAGATCAGGAGTTGTGCGATGTGTTTTTGTGCGTTTGGACCAACATTATTCTGGAAGTAAAACGACCCCAAAGCAATGAGAATACTGATGACAATCAATCCTCTGAAGGATTGAATCAATGAGATTCCTGCTGCTTTAATAGCTGTAAGCTCAGAACTTTCACCAAGGTTTCCGTAAGAGATGAGGGAAGAAAGCAGGATAGCCAGTGGTAGTGCTTGTGGTACCATCATGAGACTCATGTACCAAAAGAACTGACCTAAAATGTCAAGAGACAAGCCTTTGCCAATTAAATCATCAACATAACGCCACAGAAACTGCATCATCAGTACAAATAAGCTGATGAAGAATGTTCCAGTGAAGAGCATGCCAAACTGTTTGGCTATGAAAATATCTAATTTCTTGATAGCAAACATAGATTCACTCTGGGCTTTTTACTTTCTGCAAAAGTACATAAAAATATCAGAGTAAATGTCTTTTTTAGTAATTTTATTCTTTAGATAAGGTTCTAAGAGTTATAATATTTGCTTTAATTTTCTGCCTGTTCAGCCTTTTTGTTACCAGTAGTGTGCTACCTTGTCTATCCTGTTATTTGCAGTAATCGGTCAATATCTTGATTCCAGAGTAGCTTCAGATCGTCTATCTCATCTTCCTCAGCAAAGTCGGTAATGAGTAGGTGATAGTTCCCCGCAATCTCACTTTTCTGCATCTTTATTTCCCAGTACACGTCGTGATCTGTGTCATTCCAGTGAAAACGGATATACTTATTCTTTGCTTCTTCGAGGATAGTTGCATGGTGTGTGGCCTGCTCGCGAAGTGGATCTCCCCATGAAAAAGTAGCTTTGTCACCATCGAATTTTATGTCATCTGCTAACCATTTCATAAGTCCCATAGGTGTACTGATGAGTGTCCACACTGTATTACCAGAGCGAGTCCTTAACTCGTACTCCATTTCAACCTTCTTTTTCATTGTTTGTTTTAAAGTTTTTTGTAGCTTTAATTGCTCTTTTGAATTGTTCTTTTTGTGGGATGTTATTTAGCTTTTGAGTCTAGTACTGATATAATATTACTGTTATCTAGCAGTAACTTCGCCTCTCTTTTCGCCTGCAAAGGTACTCCTTTTTTCTCAAATAATTAATAAAAGTGTATTTAATGTTTGGCAGTATAATTTATTTTTCCTAACTTTGCACCCGCTTTCAAGGATGAAAGTTGAATGATGGCGGGATAGCTCAGCTGGTTAGAGCGTCGGATTCATAATCCGGAGGTCGTGGGTTCGGGTCCCACCCCCGCTACAAATGAAGCCTTGTGAATCGTTGATTCACAAGGCTTTTTTGTTTTTGTGCCAGCAAATAGAGAGCAAAAATAGTTGGAATGGACGGTGTTTTGTGAGACATTAAGATTATGTTGAGCGTCTTTTTTCTCATATATTGAATGATGAAAAGCGTGTTCTAGAAGGTCATCAGAGCTTGGGTTTGAGAGAGAAATACTACCTATTTTGTGCTTTTTTTATGCTTTTGTTCCATTTCATAATAACTGATATACCCTCTTTTGTTAATTTTGTGTATCTTTGTCTTCGCTTGAACAATCATCTATTTATAAGTGGATGCCTTGCATTGTATAATAATATAAGAATGATTAAGTTTTGAAACCAGAAAGAAAAATTACTCCTTGGGCATGGATTCCATCGCTTTATTTCGCGGAGGGGTTACCTTATATTGCTGTGATGGTACTGTCAATACAGGTATACATGCAGATGGGACTCTCGGATAAAGAGATTACTTTTTATACAGGATGGCTTTATTTGCCATGGGTCATAAAACCTTTGTGGAGTCCACTTCTTGACTTAATGAAGACGAAACGTTGGTGGATTGTTATCATGCAGATGCTTCTTGGTGCGGCTTTTGCGGGAGTAGCGTTTACCATAAATACCTCTTTGTGGCTTCAAGGAAGCATTTGTTTCTTCTGGTTGTTGGCTTTCAGTAGTGCGACACATGATGTTGCGGCTGATGGATTCTATATGATGGGACTTAATCAGCACGATCAAGCGTTCTTTGTTGGTATCCGTTCGACGTTCTATCGTATCTCGATGGTTGTCGGGAAAGGTGGCTTGATAGCCGTTGCAGGCTTCCTTCATCAGCAATTCAACGTACAGATAACGTGGATGTTGGTCTTTTATGGGCTTATGGCTTTGTTCATTGGTCTGGCACTTTACCATTTCTTTATTCTTCCCCGACCAACGGAAGATGCTGATAAGGAAGAGGTTTCAGCCAGCCAACTCATGATAGATTTTGCTCAAACCTTTGTATCTTTCTTCAAAAAGAAGCAGGCTCTGACAACAATCTGCTTCCTTTTGCTTTTCCGTTTACCCGAAGCTCTTATTACACCTATCTCCCAACTCTTCCTTCAGGCGCCTATAGAGAAAGGTGGCTTGGCGCTTTCTGAGATAGAATATGGTACGGTAAATGGGGTGGTGGGCGTTGTTGGACTACTTTTAGGTGGTATCTTAGGTGGTATGATGATTAGTCGTGACGGCCTGAAGCGATGGCTTTGGCCCATGACAGCTGCCATTACGCTACCCAATATAGCCTATGTTTATCTTGCTTATGTGCTTCCTCAGAACATAGTAGCTATTAGTATAGCTGTATTTATAGAGAATCTTGGCTACGGCTTCGGCTTCAGTGCGTATATGCTTTTCATGATTTATTTCAGTCAGGGTGAGCATAAGACAAGTCATTATGCACTCTGTACGGGATTCATGGCATTGTCAATGATGATTCCAAGTCTGTTTGCTGGTGCTTTAGCGGAGCTTGTTGGCTATGAATGGTTCTTTGTTATCGTCATGATTGTGTGCGTATTCCCGTTCTTAGTAGCCCATCAGTTGAAGATTGATGCCGACTTTGGAAGAAAGTAATCTGTGTCTTCTTTGTATTTAAAAAGTCTTTACAATTTGTCGGTTGATTATCTCTGATATTTTAAAGGATTTACTAGTATTTTCTGCTTTGTAACCATCAAATAATCAAAGGGTTACAAACTCGTTTTTAAAAGACGCCCTTTTGCGTTGTAAAAGGGCGTCTTTTACACGTCAAAAGGGCATCTTTTGCATTGCAATCTACGCCCTTTTACATTGCAAAAGGGCGTAGATTGTTTTGCAATAGTTGATTTTTTCTTACAAAGGAGGTCTCTTTAGTACTTCTTTATAGTTTGCAATAGAATCTCCATAAGCCTGGGATACGCATAATCTTCAAGTGCTTCTGTCGGGCTCCATATGAAGTCTTCTGGTAGTGGAGGTCGGTTTTGTGGTGTCCAAAGGTACAGATCAGCAAGAAGAATCTGGTGTGTCAGGACATGTTTTACGTCTTTGCAGACCAGTTGTGCATGCCCTTTCCAAGTGTCTTCTCCAATAGAATCAAGGTGTTCTGCTTGTGGAAGCTCCCATAATCCTTGCCAGATATCCCCTGCACCACGCTGGTGAATGGCAGTAAGACCTTGATGTTGAATGAAGATATAGGTGAGATGGCGTACGCGTTGTTTCACCTTTTTGCTTTTGACGGGTAGCGTATCAATGTGTTGTTCGCGAAAAGCTATGCATGTTTCGCAAAGAGGGCAGGTGTCACAATGTGGTGATGTCGGAGTACATTGTATTGCTCCGAAATCCATGATAGCCTGGTTATAATTGGCAGGCTGGTCACTTGGGATAAGTGATTGTGCAAGTTCTTGAAACAGTTTCTTGCCTTCTGTGGTGTCAATAGGAGTGTCAATACCAAAATAACGGGCAAGGACACGATAGACATTTCCGTCAACAACGGCAACATTTTCTCCAAAAGCGATTGATGCAATGGCAGCTGCGGTATAGTCTCCAACCCCTTTTAGCGTCTTTAGCTCTTTGTATGTCTTAGGAAATTGTCCCCTTTCAACAATCTGCATGGCAGCTGTGTGGAGATTTCTTGCGCGTGAATAATATCCCAATCCTTGCCAAGCCTTCAGAACTTCATCTGTCGTTGCACGGGCAAGATCGGACACAGTAGGCCACAGTTTCATGAAACGTTCCCAATAAGATTGCCCTTGAACTATACGAGTTTGCTGCAGAATAATCTCGCTGAGCCATATCGCATAAGGGTCAGAAGTCTCTCGCCAAGGTAGTGAACGACCATTCTTTGCGAACCATTGAAGAAGAGTTGTAGAGAAATTCATACGACAAAGGTAGTTAAAAAGAAGAAAAAGAATAAAAAGAAAAGTCTACTTTTCTAGTCAGAGCCATTATTATTTCCTACATTTGCCTTGATAACTATTTTCGGGAAATGATTATATATTTTAAATTAGAGATTATAAAAAAGATGAGAAACGGATTCAGAAAACTATTCATTGGGCTTACTTTCGTAGTTGCAGCCATAGCTGTTAGCTCATGTGCAACGCGTGAGTCAGCTATTAATGACTTACAGAATTTCTCATACGAATTGAGAGATAACAGTCAGTATTATACGGTAAAGAAGTGGAAAAAGGCCGTTAACAAATTCGGAAAGATACGTAAGAATATTTCACGCTTTGATTATACGGCAGCAGAACGCCAACGTATAGGTAAATTAGAGGGTGATTGTGCACGTTATATGGTGAAAGGTGCTAAGGAAGGAGTGGTAGATAAAGTCCTTGGGGCTGGTGGTGAGCTACAAGGAATCCTAGATGCTTTAGGCATTAAGATGTAATAGTGATAAAATAAACAGGCTGTCCAACCTATCTAACTTTGTGAAGATAGTTGGCAGTCTTTTGTGTTTTTTTGAAGTAAAAATGTTGTTTAGTCGCTTATAATTAGTAACTTTGCAGAACGAATCCATAAAAAGTTTTATAATGGCTGGTACAAAACGCATTAAGACCGCACTCATCTCGGTTTTTCATAAGGATGGACTGGATGATTTACTCAAGAAGTTAGACGAAGAAGGAGTTCAGTTCCTGAGTACAGGAGGAACCCAACAATTTATAGAATCATTAGGCTATGAATGCCAAAAGGTGGAAGACGTAACGTCATACCCTTCTATTCTTGGCGGTCGTGTGAAGACTTTACATCCAAAGATCTTTGGAGGAATTCTTGCTCGTCGTGATAATGAAGAGGATCAGAAGCAGATGGTAGAGTATACTATCCCAGCAATTGACCTTGTCATTGTAGACCTTTATCCTTTTGAACAGACTGTTGCCAGTGGCGCAAGTGCACAGGATATCATAGAAAAGATTGATATTGGGGGTATCTCTTTGATTCGTGCCGGTGCTAAAAACTTCAAGGATGTTGTAATAGTACCAAGCAAAGCAGAGTATCCAGTACTCCTTCAGCTTCTCAATACCAAAGGTGCTGAGACTGAGATAGAGGACCGTAAGATGTTTGCTGAGCGTGCATTCGGTGTAAGTAGTCATTATGATACGGCTATTCATAGCTGGTTTGCAGCGGAATAAGCTTGGTAATTCGTAATAAGAAAGTAACTTTTACAAAATAAATATTAATGGGATTATTTTCATTTATCCAGGAAATTGCTATGGACCTGGGGACAGCAAACACAATCATCATCAGTGGTGATAAGATTGTTGTTGATGAACCGTCCGTTGTTGCATTGGATCGTCGTACAGATAAGATGATAGCTGTGGGCGGTGATGCTAAGATGATGTACGAGAAGGAACATCCTAATATTCGTACTATCCGCCCATTGCATGATGGCGTTATTGCTGACTTTACTGCTTGTGAGCAGATGATGCGTGGATTAATCAAGATGGTACATAGTGGTAATCGCTTCTTCTCACCATCTTTACGTATGGTGATTGGAGTGCCATCAGGCTCTACAGAAGTAGAACTTCGTGCAGTACGTGATTCAGCTGAGCATGCTGATGGACGTGATGTCTATCTGATTTTCGAGCCAATGGCTGCAGCTCTTGGTATGGGACTTGATGTTGAGGCCCCTGAAGGTAACATGATCGTTGATATAGGTGGCGGTAGTACTGAGATTGCTGTTATCTCTTTAGGTGGTATTGTATGTAATAACTCTATCCGTGTTGCTGGAGATGACCTTACTGCAGATATCCAGGAATATATGAGTCGTCAGCATAACGTAAAGGTAAGTGAGCGTATGGCTGAGCGTATTAAGCTACATGTAGGTTCTGCTTTGACGGATCTCGGAGAGGAAGCTCCTGAAGATTACATCGTACATGGTCCTAACCGAATCACGGCTTTACCAATGGAAGTTCCTGTTTGTTACCAGGAAATTGCGCATTGCTTGGACAAAACCGTCGCAAAAATTGAGAATGCGGTCCTCTCAGCATTGGAGAATACTCCTCCAGAGCTTTATGCTGACATCGTAAAGAACGGTATATATCTCAGTGGTGGTGGTGCTTTACTGCGTGGTATAGACCGTCGTTTGACCGATAAGATTAACATTCCATTCCATATTGCTGAGGATCCTTTACACAGTGTGGCTAAGGGTGCAGGCATAGCATTGAAGAACGTAGACCGTTTCTCGTTCTTGATGAGATAACAATCGACGTTCATGCACAATCTGACAGAGTTCCTTGCTAAATACAAGCATTGGTTCTTGTTCGTTGCCCTGGAAGTCTTGAGTATGGTTCTTTTGTTCCGTTTCAACGACTATCAGGGCAGTGTGTGGTTCACGTCAGCGAACTATGTCACTGGTATGGCTTATGAAGCGACCTCTAAAGTGACTTCTTATCTGTCAATGGGGGCACTGAACGAGAAGCTGACTAAGCGTAATGTAGAACTGGAACAGCAGGTTAGAGAACTCTCTTCGAAGCTTTATGATAAGACGAAGGATTCCATATACCTTCAGAAAGGGCAATATCACTTTCTTTCAAAGTTCCGTTTAATACAGGCAAAGGTTGTTTCTAACTCTCTTGATAGGCCGGATAACTTCATAACCATTAATAAAGGAACATGGGATGGAGTACGAAAAGACATGGGAGTTGCCTGTGGAAATGGTGTCGTCGGTATTGTATATATGGCTGGAATACACTACGCTGTAGTCATTCCTGTGCTTAATTCAAAGTCAAATATCAGTTGTTCTATCCAAGGACGTAACTATTTTGGCTATCTTCATTGGAACGGTGGGGCTAGTAATATGGCTTATTTGGATGATGTACCACGCCATGCTAAGTTCAAGTTGGGTGACCGGATTGTTACAAGTGGTTATTCCTCCGTATTTCCAGCAGGTGTTTTAGTTGGTAAAATCAAGCACGTCTACAATTCTGAAGATGGTCTTTCTTACCGTTTGGCAGTACAGTTGTCTACTGATTTTGGCAATCTTCGGGATGTATGTGTCATAGATGATGCCTCTATTCGTGAGCAACGTCAGGTTATAAAGGCGGCACAAGACTCTATCAAACCTTTGGAAGAGCAGAATGCAACCCAAGGACAATAAGTTGTTTAAGCAGGTGTTTATATGATAATAGGGGGCTGTTCAAACCTTAGAAATAATGGTTTTACAGCTTAAGAATGATAAGAAAAGAGAATGAATATAGATTTCTTAAAGCGTTTGCTGTGGTTTACTGTATTGATAGTAGTGCAGGTGTTTGTACTTAATCACATCCATCTGTTTGCTGTTGCCACACCTTTGCTCTATATTTATTTTATCCTTCAGCTCCATCGTAACTATCCTCAGTGGGCTTCAATGCTATGGGGTTTCTTCATGGGGGTTGTTATTGACACCTTCTCAAATACTCCTGGGGTTGCGGCTGGGGCACTTACTCTGATTGCAGCAGTGCAACCTTTGTCCTTCAACCATTCATTCCGAGGGATAGTGGTGATGATTTTCAACCAGGAATGGATACCCTTGGCGTACCACAATACACATGGTACGCTTCTATACTCACCTTTATATATAATGTAGTGTTCTTCTCTTTGGAGATGTTCAGCTTCTTTAATGTGTTGGAGTGGCTGGAATGTGTCATTGGAAGTTCATTACTTACATTGATTCTCATTCTTGTTGTAGAGAACGTTAGGAGGCGTTAAGAATGAAGAACTATGATCTCGAAAAGCGTCGCCTTGTGCTGAGTGCTGTTGCAATAGGCATAGTGGTGATATATATTATTCGTCTTTTTGCTCTTCAGATAGCCAGTGACGACTATCGGAAGAGTGCAGATTCAAATGCTTTCTTAAAGAAAATAGAGTTCCCTTCCCGTGGTATTATTACCGACAGGAAAGGAAAACTGTTAGTGTATAACCAACCTGCTTATGACATTATGGTAGTAACTAATGAAATGGCAGGCCACTTAGATACGCTTGAGTTTTGTAAAGCACTTCATATTACACGGCAAGATTTCAATAAACGAATGCTCGATATCAAAGACCGGAACAAGAATCCGGGGTATTCGAGGTTCACACAACAGTTGTTCTTAAGCCAATTGAGTGATAAAGATTTCAGTGCTTTTCAAGAGAAACTCTATCGTTTCCCAGGTTTCTATGTGCAGAAACGTAGTGTCAGACAGTATCAACGACCTATTGGAGCACACGTGTTAGGTGATGTTGCGGAGGTTAGTCAGAGTGATGTTGAGGAGGATGACTACTACCAACCAGGCGATTATATAGGGAAAATGGGCGTTGAACGTGAGTATGAAAAAGACTTACGTGGTAAGAAAGGAGTCCAGATTCTCCTGCGCGATGCCCATGGACAGATAAAAGGACGTTACCAGAATGGCAAGTATGACCAAAAGCCTAGACCTGGAAGAGACATCCAACTTGGACTTGATGCCGACTTACAAGCTCTGGGAGAAAGACTGATGGAAGGGAAGTTAGGTGCTGTAGTAGCTATAGAACCTAAGACAGGTCAGATCTTAGCGATGGTTTCTTCTCCTACATTTGATCCACGTGCTATGATTGGTAAGCTACGTGGAAAGCATCAGCATGAGATGACACTCGACCCTGCTAAGCCGTTACTTAACCGTGCTATTATGGGACAATACCCTCCGGGATCTACTTTTAAGACGGGCCAAGCAGTAACTTATTATACGGAAGGTATAGTCTCTGACTCTACCAGATACCCCTGTCATCATGGCTTTTACTTCAAAGGACTCCATGTTGGTTGCCATGCTCATGCTTCTCCAGTCTCGATAGTTCCTGCAATAAGTACCTCATGTAACAGTTACTTCTGTTGGGGATTGTATCACATGTTAGCTAATCGTCGCAAGTATAAAACCCTTGATGACGCAATGGATGTGTGGCGTGACTACATGGTTTCGATGGGCTTTGGGTATAAATTGGGTATTGATTTGCCTGGAGAAAAGCGTGGAATGATTCCTAATGCGCAGTTCTATGATCATGCTTTTAAGCATTGGAACCCACTTTCTGTTATCTCTATCTCCATTGGACAGGGTGAAGTGAACCTTACGCCATTGCAGATTGCTAACCTCGGAGCAACGATCGCCAATCGGGGCTACTATATAGCACCACATGTTGTACGCCATATACAAGGAAAGAACTTGGACAAGAAGTACATGGAACACCACCGTACGAAAGGTAGTGTCAGAGCTTATCAAGAGGTAATAGCGGGTATGATCTCCTCTGTACGTGGTGGAACTTGTGCACATGCTTTCCATCCTGGCTATTCATTGGCCGGTAAGACGGGTACAGCACAGAACCGTGGAAAGGACCATTCGGTGTTTATGGGCTTCGCACCTGTCGATACTCCGAAGATAGCTATTGCTGTTTATGTAGAGAATGGAGGGTTTGGAGCAGACTTTGGTGTGCCTATCGGTTCTTTAATGATTGAGCAGTATATCAATGGGAAACTGACTCCTGGTGATGCAGCTCAGGCAGATGCATTGCAGAAACGTCATATCTCTTATGCCTTCAAGCGCCCATTGACGCATTCAGATTCTCTCCGTCTTGATTCCATTAAGCGTGTGAATATGATTAAAGACTCGTTGAAGCAGGTACGGCAGAAGCAAGATATGGCAGAAGCAGAGCGTATGAAAGAAGCGCAGAAGAAGAAAGAAGCGGAAGAGAAAGAGAAGAAAAAGCAACCTCAAAACGACCCTGCTATCCGTGTAGAACCTGAAGAATTGATTAAACAGGACAAGAAAGAGAAGGATAAGGAGGACGATAAGAAGGAGAAAGAGAAGGAAAAGAATAAAGATAATAAGGACTCCCGAAAGGAAAGTAAAGATAAAAATAAGGGTAAAGACAAGTCGAAGGAGCACGAAAAGAGTAAATCTAAAGGGCAATCCAAAGACAAGTCGAAAAGTAAGGAGACAATAAACCGTGCCAAGTAATTATACAGCAGACAGACAACCAGGCGTTCTTCGTTCATTGGATTGGTGGACGATAGGAATCTATTTAGCATTGCTCACCTTTGGATGGGTGAGCGTCTGCGGTGCCAGTTACACCTATGGCGATACTGAGATCTTCTCACTTGCCAGTCGTTCGGGTATGCAGATTGTGTGGATTGGTACCTCTATATGCTTGGGATTCGTTCTGTTGATGATGGACGATCGGTTCTATGACACTTTTGCCTATGTCATTTATGGACTTTTAGTGTTGTTGCTTTTTGCCACAATCTTCAATCCTCATAGTATAAAAGGCTCTCGATCGTGGATTGTTATGGGGCCTCTCCGCCTGCAACCAGCTGAGTTTGCGAAGTTCGCAACGGCGTTAGCAATAGCGAAATTCATGTCGGCTTATGGCTTTACAATCCAGAACTGGAAGCATTTTGCAGGTGCTTGTGGTATCATTTTCCTACCAATGTTGTGTATTGTTGGGCAACGGGAGACGGGTTCTGCATTGGTTTATCTTTCATTCTTTCTCATGTTTTATCGCGAAGGTATGCCGGGTTCATTCCTCTTTACAGGTTTAGCCATGGTGATATATTTCGTTGTGGGTATCAAGTATGAGAATGTTTTGTTATGGGATACACCGACATCCGTCGGAAAGTTTGTAGTCTTGCTCCTGGTACAGATCTTCACTTCAGCCATGGTATGGGTATATAGTGGAGATAAAGAGCGCACACGTCTGTTGCTTACTTACGTACTTGGTTTGACTGGTTTAGCCCTTTTGTTCTCAGAGTTCGTAATACCATTCGATGTCGTTTGGATACAATTGGTTCTTTCTGCTTGTATGATTGGCTATCTTATCTATAATGCTATGAATACGCGCTTCAGCAATTACTTGTATATAGCAATGTTTGCTTTGGGCTCAATTGCCTTCTTCTATTCTGCTGACTACGTACTGAACGATGTCATGCAGCCTCACCAAAGGGTGCGTATCAATGTACTTTTAGGATTAGATGAAGACCTTGCGGGTGCTGGATATAATGTTCATCAGAGTGAGATAGCCATTGGTTCGGGTGGATTGCAGGGCAAGGGTTTCCTCAATGGTACACAAACGAAGTTGAAATTTGTACCAGAACAGGATACAGACTTTATCTTCTGTACAGTAGGAGAGGAGGAAGGATTCCTCGGTTCAGCTTCAGTTCTTGTCTTGTTCCTGTTCCTTATTCTGCGTTTAATGTACCTTGCGGAGCGACAACCCTTTAAGTTTGGGCGTGTTTATGGGTATTGTGTAGCAGGAATCTTCCTGTTCCACCTATTTATAAATGTCGGGATGGTGCTTGGATTGACTCCAGTTATTGGTATTCCGTTACCATTCTTCAGTTATGGAGGCTCCTCTCTATGGGGCTTTACCTTACTTCTCTTTATCTTCTTACGCATTGATGCAGGGCGTAATCTTATCCGTCAATAAGACGATCTGTTAGCATTCAGTGTAATATAAATTCACATCTATAAATTAATAGATGCTCTTTTGCGTTGTAAAAGATGCCCTTTTGCATTGCAAAACATGCCCTTTTGACACGTAAAAGGTGCCCTTTTGCAATGCAAAAGGGCACCTTTTATTTTTGCTTTTGTAAGCGTTTGATATCCAAATGATTATGAATGGTAAAAAGAACGAGTCTTAATCAATAATCATCTTGTATGGGAATGTATTCTGTAAGGATATTTCTTAGCTTGCTTTTCTTTGCTAATAATATTCAAACTCTTATCTCTTCCGGAGTTGAATACCAATATCACTGATACCAGGAACGGCATCACGACTCATGATATGGTGTATAGTAATATGCAGAGTGTCATTTCTATTTAGACGAAACGAACTGATTCTCTGGCGTATTTCAGTATTACTGACGCCATCTTGTCCTGCCAACATCCCCTTATCGGTAACGATCTCACAGTTAATCGTATCATGATAGGTCGTTTCATGCTTCTTCCTGTGCCTGTAGTTGATGACCTTTCGTTCCATAATCATACTTATACTGCGGTAAGGATAGGATTGTGTTGCACGTATGCCAAGGGCTAATTGATAGTTGCCTTCCCACTGGCGCGGAATGTCAAAGGTAAGAGTGTCATTACGTAACCAGCCACGAAGCGATACACTTTCATAGTGATCGTAAGTGCGAGGGTCATTACATGAAGCAGTGCCCATGATGATAATCATGAGTACTACTATATATAATAAGGTGGAAACCTTACGTATCATTCTTGCGTTCTTTCCGTTTTTTGAGGTTGTCTGCCTTCGTTTCTACCGTTAGGAGTTGCTCCTTCTCTCTGTTGTTGTGCCGGACGAGGACCGTTATTGGGGCGACGGTTACTGTTTTGTGGCCTGCGATTCTCGTTTGGTTGCCGTCTGTTGTCACCTTGTTGGCGGCTATTGTCTTGCTGATCACGCTGATTTCGGCGATTTTCCCGTTGTGGTCTACCACCTTGTTGACCGTTATAGTTGCGCTGTTGGTTGTTCTTTTTGCGCTTCTTAGCCTTGTCAAATCGGCTTAGATCAGCACCTGCAAGCAAGTCTGCAGACTTCTTTGCAGGTTTCGCCTTACCATCTTCAAGAAGAGAAAGAGGCTTCTCGCCACGTCGATTCATCTCGATAATCTCCTTAGCACGCTCAGCACTGATTGTCTCAAGGTTAGCACCGAGGTTCTTATCAGTAGAGTAAGTGCATTGACCACTGAGGATATCTGTCTTGAAAAGGTGGTATTCACCATCCATTGTTTCCAACAAAACCTCCTTACTTGGTAGCTTTCTGCTTGCTTCCATGTAGTCATCTACCTCGTAGTTCAGGCAGCATTTCAGCTTAGCACACATACCTGCCAGCTTGGTTGGGTTGGGGGATATATCTTGAATACGGGCAGCTGTAGTGGAAACACTTGAGAAATTCTTCATCCAAGTAGCACAACAGAGCTCCCGACCACAAGGTCCTGTACCTCCAATGCGCCCTGCTTCCTGTCGTGCTCCAATCTGTTTCATCTCTATACGTACGTGGAATGCAGCTGCAAGGTCTTTGATGAGCTGTCGGAAATCAACACGTTCATCAGCAATATAATAGAAGATTGCTTTGTTTCCATCGCCTTGATACTCTACATCACCAATCTTCATCTTCAGTCCTAAGCCCTTTGCTATCTGACGACTCTCTATCATTGTGGCGTGTTCACGTGCTTTTGCTTCTTGATATTTCTGCATATCAACATCTTTAGCAAGCCGATATACACGCTTAATGTCATCAGGTGACTTTATTCCAGATGCCTTTTTAATCTGTAGTTTGACGAGTCTTCCAGTCAGTGTAACTACACCAATGTCGTGTCCAGGATTAGCTTCTACCGCAACAATGTCGCCCTTTTTGAGGTCAAGGTTATTGACATTGTGATAATAACCCTTACGGGTATTCTTGAATTGAACCTCTACAAGGTCGGTCGTCTGGTTGTTTCCAGGCACGTCAGCCAGCCAGTCAAAGGTGTTTAACTGGCGGTCTTGCCTGCCACAACCTTTGTGACATAACCCTCTGTCACAGCCATGCCAGACCTTGAATTTCATATCTTTATAATCCATTGATTGTATACTTGTTTGTTATATATATTGTAGGGCGTTGCCGCCTTTGTATTCTTATTCCTTAAATGGTTTGAATTTACTTGCTGAAAGGTTGAGGATGAACTGCCTTTATATCTCCGAAGCACTTCTTGATCAGAGCCTCTATTAACTTGATTGTTCCTCTATTTTTTCAGTAAAAGCACAATAAGTTTCAGCGCAATGTCGTAGAAAACAACCTTGGCATTTGCATTTTGCCCGATATCTCGGTTCGCTTTCTCAAAGAGTTCATTGATTTCTATGACGTTTGCTTCGTTGATGAAGCGTGCAAAGTTCCTTGCGAAGCCCTCTTCCTCAAGTGTCATATAGTTGAGTTCAGGCCTTTGGAAGTTGAAAATGAAGTTCTCTCGTACTTGTTGTTGGAAGTAAGTGAGCATCCGACGTTCCTTCTCTCTACCATAGGCAGACACCACTTCACTCCATCGTTTTAGGTCTTTTACATTGCGCATGTAGCAAAGTCGCATGAGCATTTGGAACATATTGAGGAATTCGCGATTCTCATTTCCTGTGTCAAGAGTCTCTAAAGCTTTCAGCCAACTGCCGTTTGCAATGCGTGCAATGCGGTGTGCTGCATCGTTATCAATGCCCCTTTGTGTGATGAGAGCTTGCTCTATAGCATCATCATCAATACGTTTTACGTCAATACGTTGCGTCCGGCTGATGATAGTCTCAAGCAGTTTCTCTGGTTCTTCACACACCATAAGGAAGATTGTCTTGTGTGGTGGCTCCTCTAATAGCTTCAATAGCTTATTGGCAGAGGTGAGATTCATGCGTTCAGGACGCCATATGATAGCAATCTTATAGCCTCCTTGACTTGATTTCAGTGCCAATATGCGAGATAACTCATCACTTTCTGCTCCTGTGATGATGGCCTGTTGTGTTGTAGCACCCATCTGTTTCATCCATTGATTCATGGTGAAATAGGTTCCTTGCATGATCATTTCGTGCCATTCTTGCGCAAAGTCGTTGCTTATTGGCTGATGATCACTGCTCATGTTAGGGCGTTTGATGGTCGGATAAGAGAAGTGTAGGTCAGGATGTTCCCACTTTCGAAGCATTGCAAGTGCGTTAGTGGTATCTAAAGAACCATTGTCTTCACCATCAGGATTCGTCAATAGATAACTTGCAAAAGCCATAGCGAGTGCCATTTTGCCAACCCCTTCTGGTCCACAGAAGAGCAAAGCATGAGGCAGACGGCCTTCTTTTACCATCTGTATGAGCCTCTCTTTGGCAGGTTCTTGTCCTATAACGTTTGAGAAATCCATCTTTCTTGTACTCTGATTAGGTGTTACTTAAAGTCCGATACACAATCTTATAAGAGTCGTCTGACCACTTCATGCACACTGTTAACAGCTGAAACAGTATAGAAATGTACATTGTTTATGCCGTGAGCATAGAGATCTTTGACTTGTCTTGTAGCCCATTCAATACCTAGTTCACGTGCTTCATCATCATTTTTGCAGAGTCTTGCTAATCCTGCAAGCTCTTCTGGGATGTCACAGTGGAATGTCTTTGGAACGATATTCAGCTGTGAAAGCTTAGCAAAAGGCTTGATACCGGGCACAATAGGGATCGTAATTCCCATGTTGCGGGCACGTTGTAGGAAGTCATAAAACTTCTGATTATCGTAGAAAAGCTGCGTAACTGCAAAGGAAGCACCCAACTCTTGTTTCTTTTTTAAGTACTGAAGGTCCTGTTCAATGTTAGGAGCTTCTTCATGTTTCTCGGGATAACAAGCTACTCCATAGGTGAAAGGATTACCCGGATGTTTCATCTCTGACCCATCAATGAACTTACCATCATTAAACAGTTTTACTTGTTCTATCAGGTCAGTTGTATGCCTGTGTCCTCCTTTGGTTGGTGTAAACTGTCGGTCTTCACGTGCTTTGTCACCACGAAGGAGCATGAGTGTGTCAATACCGAGGAACTGTAAATCGAGTAATTCGTATTCAATATCTTCTTTTGTGGCACCCGAACAGATGACATGTGGGATGACTGGGATACCATATCTTTGTTGAATAGCTGCCGCAATAGCTATTGTTCCTGGTCGGCGACGTATGCTTTGCCGTTCCAGTAGTCCGTCTTCCCGTTCGTGATATACGAATTCACTGTGATGTGTTGTTATGTTAATGAATTGTGGATTGAATTCCTTGAGTTGGTCTATATTGCGAAAGAGCGATGCGGTACCATTGCCTTTTAATGGTGGTAATACCTCAAATGAGAAACGCCTCTCCGTAGTACCGTCGTTCAGAAGTGTCTTTATGTCCATACTTTACTGTGCATTTGGCTACAAAGTTAGCAAATAAAAGTGAGAAAACGGGGCTTATAGACTGATAAGTTTACACATATAGAGAATGTATTACCCATCGATAGTGCTTTTGGAAAGTCCTTTTTTGTTAGAATGGTGGATGTTGTTTGGAGAATAAAGTGTATCTTTGCACATATAAAAAAGTGTATCTGTTTAAGATACAGAACCATTTAAAGTAATTCCAAATAGCGAAGATTTATGAATATACTTAAGTTTAAGCCACTGCTGAAAACAACCATTTGGGGCGGAGAGAAGATTGTTCCGTTCAAACATTTGGACAGTAATGAGAAGCAAGTAGGCGAAAGTTGGGAAGTTTCAGGTGTGAAAGACAATGAGAGTATAGTTGCTGAAGGCGACTATGCAGGCTGGAAACTAAATGATCTTGTTGCCTCTTTGAAGGATAAGTTAGTGGGAAAAGAGAACTACGAACGCTTTGGTAATGAGTTTCCTCTGCTTGTTAAGTTTATCGATGCACGTCAGCAACTCTCTATTCAGGTACATCCAACTGATGAACAGGCACAGGCTTTGGGTAAGAGTAGGGGTAAAACGGAGATGTGGTACGTTATGAAGTCAGATGCAGATGCCTCTTTGCGTAGCGGCTTGAAGCAGCAGATTACCCCTGAAGAGTATACTGCGATGGTGGAGAACGATACCATTACAGATGCTCTTGCTGAGTATTCTGTTAAAGAAGGTGACGTGTTCTTCCTTCCAGCAGGGCGTATTCACTCTATCGGTGCTGGTTGTTTCTTGGCTGAGATACAGGAAACGAGCGACATTACTTACCGTATTTACGATTTCAAACGCAAGGATAAAGAAGGAAACTATCGACAGTTGCACACGAAAGAGGCTGCCGCATGTATAGATTATACGGTCTATCCAGACTACAGAACAAAATATGAACCACGGAAGGATGAGCCAGTTGAGTTGGTTCGTTGTCCTTATTTCACCACGTCTGTATACGATCTTACGGAACCAATGACGATAGATTATAGTGACTTAGACTCCTTTGTAATCTTCGTAGGCTTGTCTGGTAGTGGCGAGATAACGGATGCTGAAGGGAATGTTACTCCTTTCCAGGCAGGCGAAAGTGTTCTTTTACCCGCTACAATGACAACTGTGAAGGTCTCTGGAACAATCAAGTTCCTGGAGTCTTATGTGTAAGACAGAACTCTTACTCACTACTTTTGATAGTTTGAAAGCCAAGTTTAGGGTTATAGGAAATATCTTAACAGTTTTTGCTTTGGCTACGATAGGAAAGTAGTAGATAATGTTTAAAGTCTTGTTTTGTAACCATCAGAATGCCAGTTGGTTATAAAAGGCAAAATAAAAGATGCCCTTTTGCGTTGCAAAAGGGCATCTTTTACACATCAAAAGGGCATGTTTTGCAATGCAAAAGGGCACCTTTTACAATGCAAAAGAGCATCGTTTCAAAGCAGGTTGTGATATTATTTTACATAAACCACGTAGTATCTCGATCTTGTTTGTCAACTTTTGGGTTGAAATCAACTGATTTGTACCTTGTCAGAGTACTATTCTTCCTTGCTTGTTACGGCTATTTTCCCTTATTTCTTATCATCATCTTTTGCCTCAGTGGGTGCAGAAGATGCCTCAACCTCATTCAGTTTGTGCTCTTTAGTGACGTAACGTTGCCAGTAAGCAATGATGAGTGTTGTTAGAGGTAGGGCTATGATAAGTCCAATAAAGCCTAACAGGGCACCCCAAACAGAAAGGGAAAGAAGCAGAATAGCAGGGTTTAAGCCCATTGCCTTACCCATGATCTTTGGCGTTATCACCATATCCATCAATACTTGAACAATGGCAAAGACGGCTAAAGCAGAGCCAAATATGATCCAAAAGTTCTGCCCTGTGTCTGCAGCCTTTAGTAAAGCAAGAAACGCAGTAGGGATAAGTGCAAAGGTATGGAGATAAGGTATAAGATTCAAAATACCTATAAGGATTCCCATACCGATAGCCATCGGGAAGTCAATGATTGTAAAGCCGATGCAGAAGAGGATTCCCAGACACAGCGAAACCAATCCTTGTCCACGTATATAGTTGTTCAATTCACGTTCAACATCCTTTGCTAAACCAGCCCAGAAAGGGCGTACGTTCTTGGGAAATATCTTTATCCAGTTCTCTGTTAGTGTCTCATAATCGAGCAAAATAAAGAACATATAGAGTAAAGTAATGACCGATGCGATGATAGAAATGACTATACTTGCTGTCTGACCGATTACCGAAAACAGCTTGGGCATGGCAGTTTTAATGGTATTTGTGAAGTCTGGACTCTTCAGATACTTCTCTATTTGTTCCTGATTCTCTAAGATCCACCGTTGAATGATAGCTGCAATGTTGCTTGTATGGGCTGTTTCATGCACATATCGGTTGATGATATGGGTGAAACGGTCCACCTGATCGAGCATAGGAGGTATGATAAACATGAAGATTGCCGTGATGATAGCTACGACAAAGGCAAGTGTTACGATAATGCTTATTGCTCTTCCAGGTACGTGTAGTTTGTATTGTACGAACTTTACGATAGGGTAGAGCAGGTAAGCAAGGAACCATGCAATGAAAAATGGTAGTAAAACTTCTGATAGTCCTTTGATAATCAAAAACACAGCAACGGCTGCAAGCGCCATCAATGACCATCGAATGAATTTATCGAATGTGATAACTTGTGGCATAAAGTATTATCCTTTTAAAATCATTTTTTCTCTTCTTTGAGGGCCTTTTGGTAGCATTCCCGGCATAAAGGCTCATATTCTTGTTGCTCTCCAAGCATGACACGATGGTCATCGGCTATGAGTCGATGGCTGACATAGGCCAATGCGCCACACTTTACACAGATGGCATGTACCTTAGTTACTTCATCTGCAACAGCGCAAAGTGCAGGTATTGGACCAAAAGGAACACCTTTGTAGTCCATATCCAGTCCTGCTACGATGACACGGACACCATTGTTTGCCAGTTGATTGCATACATCCATGAGCCCATCATCTAAGAACTGAGCTTCATCTATGCCCACAACATCAATGTCTGAAGCAAGGAGTAGAATGTTACCAGAGGAGTCAATGGGAGTTGAACGTATGGTATTCTGGTCATGACTGACAACGTTTTCTTCCGAATAACGTGTGTCAATGGATGACTTAAAGATCTCAACTCTCTGCTTAGCGAACTGTGCTCGCTTCATACGTCGGATGAGTTCTTCTGTCTTACCAGAGAACATACTTCCGCAAATAACCTCTATACGTCCCCTTCGACGTCTCTCTCCATTTAAATTATCCATAGATATCATATGTCATGCAAAGATAAATAAAATTCCTAAGAACAGTTAATTGTTCGAGGTTAAATGACTAGTGAGTAGTTTTTTATTGCCTTATTTATATATTAAAAGGCTTTGCTAAGGGATTTGATAGTTGTGTAAAAAAGCCTAATTTATTTTGGCTTCTTTGTGTTTTACTATACATTTGCAGCCGATATATGGGAATATTATACCTTGTACCGACGCCGGTTGGAAACATGGAGGACATGACACTCCGTGCAATCAGAATCCTTAAGGAAGCTGATCTAGTTTTGTGTGAAGATACGCGGACCTCTGGTATCTTACTGAAACACTTCGAAATAAAGAATCATCTGATGTCTCATCATAAGTTTAATGAGCACAGTACGTCTGCAGGAATAGTCAATCGATTGAAAGCAGGGGAAACTATTGCACTCATTTCGGATGCTGGTACGCCTGGAATCAGTGACCCTGGCTTCTTTCTTGCACGTGAAGCGGCTGCCAATGGTATCACTGTTCAAACTCTTCCAGGGGCTACTGCCTTTGTTCCAGCATTGGTTTCAAGTGGTCTTCCATGTGATCGTTTCTGCTTTGAAGGCTTCTTGCCACAGAAGAAAGGACGTAAAACACAGTTGGAAAGTCTGGTAGATGAAACGCGAACAATGGTTTTCTATGAGTCTCCTTATCGTGTAGTGAAAACCTTAGAACAGTTTGCTGAGGTCTTTGGAACCGAACGACAGGTTAGTTGTTGTAGGGAAATATCAAAGATTCATGAGGAAAGTGTGCGTGGAACGTTGGCTGATGTCATTGCTCACTTCAAGGAAACAGAACCGCGTGGTGAGTTTGTTATTGTCGTCGCAGGCAAAGAAAAGGTTAAAAGTTCTGATAAAAACAAAGTAAATAGATAATAAAGAAGAGAACTGATAAAAACGAATAATTATGAAAAAGCTATTAATTTTGGCAGCATGTGGTGTCTTTGCACTTGCATCCTGCAACCAAGACAAGAAGTCAGCTCTTAACTCAGCTGATGTTCAAAATGACTCTTTACGCGCTATTATAGACGCACGTGATAATGAAATTAATGACATGATGAGTACGCTGAATGATATTCAGCAAGGCTTTTCTGATATTAATGCGGCAGAGAATCGTGTAACAATCGCTAAGGATGGCGAACGTGCAGATAAGGCAGCACAAGTAAAAGAGAACATTCAGTTCATTGCTCAGCGCATGAAAGAGAACCGTGAACTCATCAAAAAGCTACAGCAGCAGTTGCGTGAGACTGGCTTTAAGGGTGAGGCTATGAGGAAAACTCTTGCACAATTGACTACTCAGTTGGGCCAGAAGGAGGCTGAGTTGAAGAAGCTTCGTGCTGAGCTTGATTCAAAGAATATTCACATTAAGGAACTTGATGAGACTATTACAGGCTTAAATACTGACGTAACTAATCTGAAGACTGATAAGGAAAACCTGACAACTGAGAAGGAAAACCTTACTAAGGAGAAAGAGAATCTTCAGACAGAGAGCAACCAGAAGACTGAAACTATCAATACTCAAGATAGACAACTGAATACTGGTTGGTACGTATTCGGTACAAAGAGCGAGCTGAAAGCACAGCGAATCCTCGATGGAGGTAAGGTTTTGCAGGGCTCATTCAACAAAGGTTACTTCACAAAGATTGATATCCGTGTTACTAAGGAGATTAAACTTTACAGTAAGAGTGCGCGTCTTTTGACTTCTCACCCGAGCAACAGTTACTCACTTACAACGGATACTAACGGTCAGTATGTACTTCGTATCTCTGATCCACAGACCTTCTGGAGCACAAGCAAGTACTTGGTTATTCAGGTTAGATAATCATAAAATACAAAATAAGAAAGAGGAGATGTGTTATAACAGCACATCTCCTTTTTTATTTCTCCAAACTTACTCCTGTCTTATAATTGGATATATTCAGAAGAGGGTAACTCTTTCTTCAAAAAGGTTGACGGTTTCTTTAAAAAAGGTAGACCTTTTTGCCCAAAAAGGTCTACCTTTTTTGTAATCGCGTTATCTGTTATGTCAACTTCAGCAAAGCCCAAAGAAACCACTATTGAAGTGGTACTTCGTCTTTTAGATTTACTAATTTCGTGGTAAACAATAGGCTGAGTGTGACGAAGCCTGCGCCTATTGCCAATCCAATATACTGAACGTTGTGAAGCAAGGTAAGGATGAATTCCGATTCAGTTCCATTGATATATCTATCGAAGATAGTAGGCAGTGTGAAACTTGCAAGCGTCACAATACAGCCCAAAACAACCCCGACAACAAGCAGTTTAAGCGACATTAGTTTGTTTTTTCGGCTCTCTGCACGTTGATATGCCTTGACTTCTTCGATGAGTTCCATCTGTCGTTGCAGTCTTTGCATAAAGGTATTGTCATCCGATAGTTGTGGATGATAGTCTGCCAGTAAGTCTTTTAAGAATTTATCTTCGTTCATCTTTCCAAAATATGTTTAAGTTGTTCTCGTCCTCGTGAGAGCTGTTTCTTAATAGCATCCTCACTGTTGTCGGTTATCTCTGCAATCTCTTTTATTTGATAGCCCTGCATATAATAGAGTAGAATACTTGTGCGCATTGTCTCTGAAAGCGTTGCCAAAGCACTGTGTAGTTCTTGATAGCGGAAGACATCGTCACTCTTACTGTTTCCTTGGAGCGTGATAGCCTTTTCAAGGGGTAGTTCCTGCTGGTGCTTCTGTTTGCGGCGAGAGTCTATGAAGACACGATAAGCTATTTTCATCAGCCAAGCCGAGAACTGCCCCCGTTCGTCATATTGGCTGCTGCGGAGGTAGGCTTTGATAAGTGCTTCTTGAGCAATATCGTCAGCTTCAGCACCATTGCCGCAGCATAAAGCCGTCAGGAACCGGCGTAATGCCGCCTGCTCCCGACCGACCTGTTCGACGAATTGTTCTCTTGTCATAATAACCTAATCGTTGTCTTTCAAGTTTTCCAAAGTCTTTTTGGCATTGTTATAGGCAGCCAACAGCCCGCATCCTGCAGCTAATGGGACAATACCAAATATAGAGCCAATAGAGATAAATTCTTCAGCAAAACCTTGCAAGATGCTCAGAGTTATAATAACCAGGATGGTTATCGCCCCTACAATAAGGCATATTGTTCCCCAAAGTAGTTCTTGGTGCATTTTTGTCATCAGTTGCTCTTTATATGATTTCTTTGGAGGGTTCAGTTTGCTGAGGAGTTCCTGCACGTCAACCTCAGGGTTCTTTTCGATGGCAGCCATAACAATCTCACTCCTTTTGGTCGCTTCAAGTTGTTCGTTTCTATAGTAGAGCCAAACCATTACGATTGGAAGAACTACTCCACATGCTATTGGAACGAGACTTTTAATAATTGATATTAATATTACATAATTCATAATCATTTATTTTTAATATGTTATACATTTGGTTTTCTTCCTGAACCGATTCACTTGTATAACGTTATTAGTTTGTAGAAGGTGACATCAAAGGCATAAATTTATTTGTTTTATGGTATTAATTGTATTCTTGATAATGGTTCTTTTTTATGCTTACAATAACTTTTGAGCGAATTATTTACATGAAAATAAATATTTATTTTCATGTAAATAATTCGTTGGAGTGTAGCTATGAGAAGTTAAAAGGGCATCTATCAGCAGTTTATCTCTAACCTCTAATATTCGTAGAGAGCACAAGTAAAATCCTTTCTCTTTCCTTTCTATATCTTTATTAGTATCAGGAACAGAGGTGATGTCTTAACTCCTTTCACTCCCTTTCACTCCTTAACACCTCAAAACCTACCTTCTCTCTTGGAAGAATCGCTGCATCAAGGCGCGACATTCCTCTTCCATTACACCATAAGTAACATTAGCTTTTGGGTGGAAAGCCTTGGGCGCATATTCATGATAGCCTCGTTTTTCATCAGGACAACCGTAGACAATGCGCCGAAGTTGTGCCCAGCCGATAGCGCCAGCACACATAATGCAAGGCTCAACTGTCACATATAGCGTGCAATCTTGCAGATATTTCCCTCCCAACTCATTGGCAGCCATAGTTATAACCTGCATTTCTGCATGCGCCGTAACGTCGTTGAGCGTCTCGGTAAGATTATGGGCACGAGCGATGATGCGGTCTTTGCACACAACGACTGCGCCCACTGGGATTTCACCTTCTTTATATGCAGCTTCTGCTTCGGCTAATGCCCGCTGCATATAGTATATGTCTTTCTTTTCTTGCTCTTGCATACTCATACTGCAAAAATACGAGTTTTATTTTGATTTTACGAAAGATTATCCTAACTTTGCGCTGTAATAAAAATGTAAGAAAGGTGCATGGCTTTGCATAATGATATAGGGCGGTGGGGAGAAGACGTTGCTGTAAGTTATCTTCAGCAGCAAGGCTATGTCATTTTGCATCGAGATTGGAGCTATAGGCATCGTGATATAGATATTGTAGCCATAGATAAAGGCACACTTGTTATCATCGAAGTGAAGACACGTCGTGATGAGCGTTATGCCAATGCCGATGAGGCTGTGACCCCACAGAAGGTCCGTTCGTTGTCCATCGCTGCCAATGCGTATGTCAAACAGTATGGTATCAGCCTTGATATTCGCTTTGATATCATCACAATAGTAGGTCAACCCACGGACATTCATGAGGTAAGACAGGTTAAAGATGCCTTTCTTCCTTTCATATAAAAGTACGAGGATAAATGAAGATAATAGACGCAATGTTAGGCTTTCTGAAGCCATCTGCTGAGAAAAAGCCTGATGTGAAGGTTATTCATCTTGACTCTGTAGATAGTACAAACAGCTATCTGCGGACTTACGTACCTACAGAGAATGAACCAATGACGGTTGTTGTGGCTGATTATCAGTCGGCAGGACGCGGTCAAGGTACTAACACTTGGGAGAGTGAAGAGGGTAAGAATCTCCTCTTTTCAGTCCTTGTTCATCCTGTGATGATACCCGTTCGGAGTCAGTTCTTACTCTCTGAAGCTGGTGCTTTGGCTTTAAGAGACGCTTTACCAGATGAGATAAAGGATGAAATTCGGCTGAAATGGCCGAATGATATCTATTGGAAAGACAAGAAACTCAGTGGAACTCTGATAGAAACAAAGCTGGGTGGCGGTCATATAAAGGATTGTATCTTTGGCGTTGGACTGAATGTTAATCAGTCAATGTTCCATAGTGATGCACCTAATCCAGTCTCTCTTTGCCAGATTTTAGGGCATGAAGTGGAAAAAGAAGAGCTCTTGAATAAAATAATAAAGAAGTTTTCGGAGTTCTATCATTTGTTAGAGATGGGTGGATACAATGATATCAGTGCGATGTATCACGATGTCTTGTATCGCCGAGGAGGCTTTCATAAGTTCCGGGATGCCGATGGCGAGTTTGAAGGAGCAATCGTTGAAGTAGAAGATGATGGGCATCTTATCCTTCGTGACCGCAGTGGTATGATTCGTGAATATCAGTTTAAAGAAGTAGAATTTATTATTAATTGAGCGAGTAGGAGATTGAGTGAGGATTGAAAGAGAATGCCATGAAAGCTATTTGGATTGGCTGATGAGCGCATGAAACGAAAATTATTATTTAGTCAAAGTGTGTATCGTATATGGTATAAACTCCTCTAATACCTTAAATATCTTAACTCCCTAGATAAAAAACAGTAAGTTATGGCAAGATTTAAAAGAATCTTATTAAAGCTCTCTGGTGAGAGTCTAATGGGCAAACAAGGCTTTGGTATTGATCCAGAACGTCTTGATGACTATGCCAAACAGATAAAAGAAGTACATGATATGGGTGTACAGATCGGTATTGTCATAGGTGGTGGCAATATATTCCGTGGTCTTAGCGGTAGTCAGAATGGCTTTGACCGTGTGAAAGGAGACCAGATGGGAATGTGTGCAACCGTCATAAACTCCCTTGCACTTAGTTCTGCGTTGGAAGCTATAGGTGCAAAAGCCAAGGTGTTGACCGCTATTCGTATGGAACCTATTGGTGAATACTATAGCAAATGGAAAGCTATTGAGGCTATGGAAGCCGGAAGTATCTGTATCTTCTCTGCTGGAACAGGTTGTCCTTACTTCACAACTGACACGGGTTCAAGCCTTCGTGGTATTGAAATAGAGGCTGACGTAATGCTGAAAGGGACACGTGTTGATGGCATTTATACCGCCGATCCAGAGAAAGATCCTACTGCAACGAAGTTCTCAGACATTACTTATGATGAAATATATAACAAGGGTTTGAAGGTGATGGACCTCACTGCAACAACCATGTGTAAGGAAAATAACCTGCCTATCTACGTCTTTAATATGGATGTTGTTGGCAATTTGAAGAAAGTAATGGATGGTGAAAACATTGGAACCTTAGTACATAATTAATAAAATAATACAAGTCAAATGAAAAAAAGACAATTCTTAACTCTCATTTTTTCCCTGTTGGTGAGTATAGTCGCTATGGGACAACAGAACCCTGTACATGTTTCTGTACAGCAAAAGCGTGTGTCTCCAACAGAGGTTGATATCATTTTTGCAGCTAAGATCGCATCAGGGTGGCACGTATATTCCACTGGTCTGCCAGCTGGAGGTCCTAATTCCACTGTTCTGCGTTTGGATAATGCGGAAGGTGTAAGCCCTGTTGGCAAGCTCACTGCCCATGGAAAGAGCTGAATGTATTTGATAAAGCATTTGATATGAAGCTCCGTTATTTTGAAAATAGCGTCAGCTTTGTTCAACGTTATAAGATAACTGCTAAGACATACAGCATAAAAGGTTATTTGGAATACAGTACCTGTAATGAAGAAATGTGTATGCCTCCAATGCAGGTGGAGTTCAACTTCAAAGGGAATGGCCCTGCTTCTGCTCCTGCAGCAGCACCTTCAGACGTAGAAAAAAAAACGACTGACGCAGCTGTAGCTGCCCCAACAGAAGCTGAAGGAACAGCTGCTTTGTCAGCAATGACGGCAGATACTACTAAAAATGTAACTGCTTCAACAGCTGATTCTGCAGCGAGTGTAGCACCAGCTGCTACCTCTGGGACAAATGATTCAGACCTTTGGCAACCTGTAATCAAGGAGTTGAAGGCCTTTAATACCGCTCAAAACACTGACAATGCCTCACTATGGTACATCTTCTTTATGGGTATTGTCGGTGGTTTGGTTGCTCTTTTGACACCATGTGTATGGCCTATCATCCCGATGACTGTAAGCTTTTTCCTCAAAAGAGCCAAGGATGACCGCAAGAAAGGTATCCGTGATGCAGTGACATACGGACTCTCTATTATTGTCATTTACATGGGTTTGGCAACGATTGTGACAGCTGCTTTCGGCCCACAGAAGCTGAATGAGCTTGCAACAAATGCACCTTTCAATATCTTCTTCTTCCTTTTGTTGGCTGTATTTGCCTTCAGTTTCTTCGGATGGTTCGAACTTCGACTACCTTCTTCATGGGGAAATGCTGTTGATAACAAGGCTGCTGCAACGACAGGACTGTTCTCAATCTTCCTGATGGCATTCACTTTGTCACTCGTAAGCTTCTCTTGTACAGCACCAGTAGTAGGACTTCTTCTCGTACAGGCAGCCACAAGTGGCGATTGGGTAGCACCTGCTGTGGGAATGTTTGGCTTTGCTTTGGCTCTTGCCTTGCCTTTCACACTCTTTGCTCTCTTCCCATCTTGGTTGAAGCAGGCACCAAAATCAGGTTCATGGATGAATATGGTCAAGGTTGTTCTTGGCTTTGTTGAACTTGCATTCTCGCTGAAGTTCCTTTCTGTTGCCGACCTTGCATATGGCTGGCATATACTTGATCGTGAGACATTCCTTTCTATTTGGATAGCACTCTTTGCACTTCTCGGTTTGTATCTCATTGGTAAACTCAAGTTCCCACATGACGATCCCGATCAAAAAGCAATGCCAGTTCCTGCAATTATGTTAGGACTTTGTTCGTTGGCTTTCTCTGTTTATATGCTTCCTGGGCTTTGGGGTGCACCTTGTAAGGCTGTCAGTGCTTTTGCTCCTCCTATCAATACGCAGGATTTTAACCTTGCTCCACAGACTGTTCATGCACAGTATACTGACTATGAAGAGGGTATGCGTGCTGCTGCAGCAGCTGGTAAGCCTGTGCTTTTGGACTTTACTGGTTTCGGATGTGTCAACTGTCGTAAGATGGAGGCAGCTGTTTGGACTGATTCACGTGTAGCTGAGAAGCTTATGAAGGACTATGTTCTCATTTCACTTTATGTGGATGACAAGACTCCATTGAAGCAACCTGTTGAGGTGAAGCGTCCTGATGGCACCATGCGTACGCTCCGTACGGTGGGTGACAAGTGGAGTTATTTAGAGGAAACGAAGTTCGGTTACCTTGCACAACCATTCTATGTACCACTTGATAATCAAGGAAAACCGTTGAACGGGAGCTTCAGTTACAAAGAGGATATACCCGGTTATCTTGATTTCCTCAACAAAGGACTCGAGAATTATCAGGCAAAACGATAATATTCGTTGGACTTCTACTGCACTGTGTTCGGCATAATGATGGTTGAAGGCAGATAACGAGAGGTCTCATTGAAAGTAAAATGGCACAAAGGCAATCGCCCTCTGTGCCATTTTTTTTATGTCTAACACTTTAGTGTTGTTTGCGATTTAAATCCCACTGATACTGTTTCGTTGGACGAATGATAATACTATTGATGTAAAATAACTTCATTATTGATTTTCGAAAGACGCCCTTTTGCGTTGTAAAAGATGCCCTTTTACCATGCAAAAGATGCCCTTTTGATGTGCAAAAGATGCCCTTTTGAAACGCAAAAGGGCATCTTTCACAAGCCTGTCTGTAACAGTTTGATTATCTGTTTGTTACAACCCTGTTTTGGTTAGGTTTTTATCTATTCTCTCAATATTCGTAGTTCTATTTCTGTAATATTATTTCTTAATTGTTTTTTAGCCTTCTGAGGTTGTTCCTACATGGACTTATCAACTTACGTAAGTGTAAGGTTGAAGATTCCAAAGAGTATATGTTAAGAATGGGAAAGCATGGGTTTGAAATGCTTTGTGATTGATAAAAATGTAGAAAAATGAAATTTTTTATTATAATTTATTGACTTATTGTTTTTTTTTTCTATCTTTGCGAAGTGATATTGTTATCATAATCATTAATCTGAGAGCTATGCCTGCATGCCCTTGAATACTAATTATTACTTATGAGAAAACTAATACTTGTCTTCGGTTTGTTATGCATTGGGTTAACACTTTGTGCCCAATCAATCTCTGGTATTGTTCTTGACAGCCAGGAAAAGCCATTGCCTTATGCCAATGTTATTGTCCTATCGGCAAAAGATTCAGCCTTTGTCGTTGGTACGATAACTGATGAAAAAGGAAAATTCCGTGTGGATAAAGCCGCCGTGGGAGATATTCTGAAGGTCTCCTTCATTGGTTATGAACCTTATGTCACAACTCTTTACACCCTTGATGCACTGACAATAGTACTGAAAGAAGATGCTCATCTAATGTCAGAAGTGGTTGTTAAAGGGAATGTTCCTCAACATAAACTTACCATAGAGGGTGTACAGACGAATGTAGAAAACACGCTCTTGAGCAAGTTAGGTACTTGTGAGGATGTCCTGACACATATCCCTGGGTTGACAAAGCAGCGAAATGGTTATGAAGTCTTTGGCAGGGGAGCACCTATTATATATATAAACGGAAGGTTGATGCGTGATGGTGCAGAGTTGGAAAGACTGAAGTCGAGCGACATCAAGAGTGTTGAGGTAATAACAAACCCAGGTGCTAAGTATAATGCAGCAGTAAAGGCTGTTGTGAAAATACGCACAAAGAAGGTACAGGGAGACGGTTTCGGATTTGATGTTAGATCGTCCTATTACCAGTCGGAAAACGTTGATCTTTCAGACAGACTGAACTGGAATTACCGGCATAAACGCTTAGATGTGTTTGGTAGTCATGGTTATACGCTTGATAATGGTTATTATCCTAGTACTATAACAACAGTTGTTCGCACTGATACACTATGGAATCAGAAGCTTGAACAAGATACACGAGAGAAGGCAATATACTTTAAGAATACGCTCGGAGCTGACTATCAGTTGAATGATAGTAACTCCATTGGTTTTAAATATACTGTCAATTTTCATCATGAGTCGCCTAAACCGAATAATATCAGTAGTGAGGTGACTGCTGACGGTGCGTTTTATGACCATCTTAACACGTTGTCTGTGCGCAAGGAAACTTATAAACCAGCCCACTTCCTGAATCTTTATTACGTAGGAAAGGTGGGGAAAATAGATGTTGACATGAATGTTGACTACCTCTATAACAACTCACGTGACAACACATCGACACATGAACAAAGTCAGAGTAGAACCAGTCGTACCGTCACTTCTAACCATTTGGAACGCAACAGGCTCTTTGCTTCTAAGCTAACGCTTGGTTATCCACTTCTCGGGGGTAATCTGTCGGCAGGTGCAGAGTACACCTATACGAACCGTAATGACGATTACATTAATCCTGAACATTATGTCCCCACATCGTATGCACAGCTGAAAGAGTCGAACATCGCGCCTTTTGTGGAATATACTCATATGCTTCCAGTCTGCCAGCTGACCGTAGGATTACGGTGGGAAAACACCCGTTTTAACTACTATGAAGACGGGCAACACGTTCCTTCTCAGAGCCGTTCGTTCAGTAATCTGTTCCCGAGTATCTCTGCAGCAACGCAAATAGGTAATGTGCAACTCCAACTTGCATATGCTGCAAAGACACGTCGCCCGTCGTACAGTCAGCTGAGTAATAATGTCAGCTATGGTAATCGCTTCCTTCTTCAGTCGGGTAATCCACTTTTGAAGCATGAGTATATCCATACCATCTCTCTGGGTGGTGCATGGAAATTCATACAGTTTGGTGTTGCTTACAACGATCGTCGTAATGCAATAGTGTTCTGGAGCAATCAGGATAGGAACAGTTCTTCCATCTCACGGTTGACCTTCAGGAACCTTCCTAGTATAAAAAATGTGATGGCAAAACTTGCTTTTACCCCAAAGATAGGTATTTGGAATCCTGAAGTTAGTTTCCTTATGAAGAAGCAATGGCTTAATCTTCAGACAGATATCCAGACGTATAAGCTGAACAAACCAATCCTTAAGTTTGTCTTCAATAATACGTTTGACTTTGGCAAAGGCTGGATCTTTGATATGGAGTCATATTTTGTGAGGAAAGGAGATGATGAAGTTGGATCCATGGTGAGCAATACTGGGGCAGTTGATGTGTCTCTTTCAAAGTCGTTCCTAAAGGATTGTCTCACGCTTCGGTTGGGTGGAACAGACTTGTTCCATACTGTTAAAGAAGGTGGAACAGCATATACCGGAGTCATGGAGACAAGTCAATTGAGCACATATGACAGTCGTCAGCTTGTCTTTACCGTTACATATAGGTTTAATTCAGCACGCAGTAAATACAAGGGAAAAGGTGCTGGTAATGCTGAAAAGCAGCGATTGTAAGTGCAAAAGTATTACTTTCGAGCCGTGAAAGTATAAGTAAGAAACACGTTTTAATGCAACAAAATAGCGCCTTCCACTATCGTGAAAGGCGCTATACTTATTCTTTAAAATGATGTTTCGTTATTGTTGTTTCGGTTCAGGGTCATCTACTTCTGTGAAATCAACATATTCTCCTTCGCTATCAGGGATGACTTGTTTGTTTCTTTTCTCTATCGGACGATTGTCAGTGACCGTATTTCCTTTCGTTTCAGTGCCCTCTTGTTGGTCATAAGGGTTGAATTGTCGGCGTGTACGCTTTATCTGCTTGTAAAAAGTATAGGCAATCCACAAGATCAAAGCAAGGAAAAAGATAAAGAAAAAGAGCGCAAACTTCAGAAGAAAAGTTATAAATGCTACCATGACTTTAAGTGTTTTAGTTTCTTATTCTTTAGCCCTTAGCTGTTGAAGGCTTGACAATGATAGAAAGAATCACATACCATGCAATGATAATAGCAAAGGAAGTGATGCCAAAGACAAGGAGAAGAGGAATGCAAGTGAGTAGGAAAATATACTTAATCTCGTTGCCTTTCCAACCCCATTGTTTGAACTTCAAGGCAAACATTGGGATCTCTGACACCAGTAACCATGAACTGATAGCAATCCCAATGAGTACTATATAAAGCATCCAGTCATGGTTTTCCATCTTATTACCAACCCCAACAAGGAGTGAACCCCAGAAAAGTGCGTTGGCAGGAGTCGGTAGTCCGATGAAACCCAATGCTTGTCGCTCGTCAAGATTGAACTTTGCAAGGCGTAAAGCAGAGAAAGCTGCCATGATATAAGCCACAAAGGCAAGTAATCACGTAGTGGTTCAAGCATTGTTGGGTATGCCATGACCTGCAATTGACTGAAGATTATTGTTGAAGGAGCCACACCGAAGGTGACATCATCAGCCAATGAATCAAGCTCTTTGCCTATTGGTGAACTGACATGGAGCAACCTTGCCGTCATACCATCAAAGAAATCGAATACCGCACCGATGATAATCCATAGCAAAGCCATCTCTATGTTTCCGCCAAAAGCAAATGCAGTGGCAATACAACCAGAGATGAGGTTGCAACAAGTAATGCTGTTTGGGATATGTTTCTTCATTACTTTTGCTTATTTTTGAGGCTTAAGCTTGGCAATAACTGTCTGGTCACCTGTCGTAGCTTGCCCCATTTTGACACATACTTCAGAGCCAACAGGGAGGAAAATGTCCACACGACTGCCTAATTTAATGAACCCTAAGTGTTCATCAATGTAGCAATCTTCACCTTCTTTGGCGTAAGTAACAATGCGACGGGCCATGGCTCCTGCAATCTGTCGGCATAAAACGTCTGTGCCATCAGGTGTTGTGATGATCGTATCAGCATGTTCGTTCTCTTCACTTGCCTTAGGTAGCCATGCTTTATGGAAGTTTCCGTCGAAGTGTTTGACTGACTTTACAACACCATCAACAGGAAACCAGTTTGCATGGACATTCCATAGACTCATGAAAATAGATATCATTAAACGACGATCGTGAAAGTATTCATGCTCATCAACTTCCTCTATAACAACAATATGCCCATCTGCAGGTGCTACAACAATACCTTCTGTGTCCTCACTTCCGAAGTAACGGATAGGACAACGGTAGAAATTAAGAACTATACCGTAGATGGTACCGAAGACAACTGCAAATATCCAAAATGGTATCTTTGATGGAACTGCAAACCAAAGAATCAGTGCAATGAGAGCTAAACAGATGGCTCCATAGAGCAAAGTGTTGGTCCCTTCACGATGAATTCTTATCTTTTTGAGTTTCTTTTTTATTTTCCCCATGGTCGATAAACGACGAATTTGTTTGTTGCAAAGGTACTCCTTTTTTGTTATTTGCACAAATTTTCACTCTCATTCTTTTGGATATGTCGGCTTTTCATAGTAACTTTACACCTCAAAAAAGTATTAACTAATGGAAGATTTCGTACATTTACACGTTCATACCAATTACTCTATTCTTGATGGTCAGTCTAAAGTGACTCGCTTAGTGGATAAGGCTATTGCTGATGGGATGAAGGGTATGGCTATTACTGACCATGGTGTAATGTTCGGAATCAAGGAATTCTCTGATTATTGTGCCAAGATAAATAAGGAAAGGAAAGCTAAAGGGGGAGGAACCTTTCAAGCCAATCTTTGGCTGTGAGATGTATGTTGCACGCCGTTCAATGCATGATAAAGAGAAAGATAAGCATGATAATTCAGGCTATCACCTTATTGTATTAGCTAAGAATTACAATGGTTATAAGAATCTTATCAAGCTTGTTTCACATGCGTGGGTTGATGGTTACTACTATAAACCACGTACAGATCGTGAGGAATTAGAGAAATATCACGAAGATCTGATAGTCTGTTCTGCTTGTATTGCAGGTGAAGTGCCAAATAAAATAATACGTGGAGATATAGAAGGAGCACGAGAAGCTTGTGAATGGTACCATCGGGTGTTTGGTGATGATTATTATTTGGAGTTACAAAGGCATGAAGTAAAGGACCCAACGTTGGTAGCTAACCGTGAAGCTTACCCTCTACAACAGAAGGCAAACAAGGTGTTGATGCAGTTTGCAAAGGAGTATGGGGTCAAACTTGTGTGTACAAATGACTGCCATTTTGAGGATAAAGAGACTGCAGAAGCACATGATCACTTACTCTGTTTGTCAACGAATGAGGATCTTGATGACCCTAAACGAATGCGTTATTCAAAGCAGGAGTGGTTTAAAACACGTCAAGAGATGAATGAAGTGTTCTCTGATGTGCCTGAAGCCATGGCTAATACGTTGGAGATTCTTGATAAAATAGAAACCTATAGTATCGATCATGGGCCTATAATGCCTTTCTTCCCCATACCTGAAAGCTTTGGAACTGAGGAAGAATGGGAAAAGAAATTCACTGAAGCAGACCTATATAAGGAGTTTACGACGGATGAAAATGGGCTGAATCCATTGTCTGAGGAGGAAGGAAAGAAGGTCATTGCTCGCTTGGGAGGTTATGAAAAGATTTATCGAATCAAGTTTGAAGCTGACTATTTGGCTAAGTTAGCTTATGATGGAGCCAAGAAATTGTATGGTGATCCATTGTCAGAAGAGGTGAAAGAGCATATCCGTTTTGAGCTTCATGTAATGAAAACGATGGGTTTCCCTGGGTACTTCTTGATAGTACAGGACTTCATTAACGCTGCTCGTGAGGACTTAGGAGTAATGGTTGGACCAGGGCGTGGCTCTGCTGCAGGCTCAGTTGTAGCTTATTGTTTAGGCATTACAAAGATAGATCCTCTTAAATATGACTTGCTGTTTGAGCGTTTCTTAAACCCTGATCGTGTCAATCTCCCTGATATTGATACGGATTTTGATGATGATGGGCGTGGACGAGTGCTGCAATGGGTAATGGATAAGTATGGTCATGAGAATTGTGCACATATCATTACCTATTCAACTATGGCAACGAAGAACTCCATTAAGGATGTTGCACGTGTTGAGAAGCTACCTTTGGATGTGTCAAATGCTCTCTGTAAGGCTATCCCAGAACGGTTACCAGATGGCATGAAGATGAATCTAACGAATGCCATTAAGTGTACTCCACAGCTGCAAGATGCTGAAGTTAGTGAAGATATACGTGAGCGTAACACCATTAAGTATGCAAAGATGCTGGAAGGAACTGTGCGTGGTACGGGTATTCATGCTTGTGGTTTTATTATCTGTCGTAATCCTATTGACGACTGGGTACCGGTGTCAACGGCAACAGATCCAGACTTTCCCGAGAAGAAAGTGCCGGTAACTCAGTATGACGGACATGTTATTGAGTCTACAGGTCTTATCAAAATGGACTTCTTAGGACTGAAGACTTTGTCTGAATTGAAGGAGGCTTGTAAGGTTATTAAGCAGACAACTGGTGATGTTATCGACCTTGATAATATCCCGATTGATGATGAACTTACATATCAACTCTATCAGCGTGGACAGACAATTGGTACTTTCCAGTTTGAATCTGCTGGTATGCAGAAGTATCTTCGAGAACTACATCCAACTGTATTTGAGGACCTTATAGCCATGAATGCTCTCTATCGTCCAGGTCCAATGGATTATATTCCAGACTTTATCAAGCGTAAGAATGATCCTTCTTTGGTGAAGTATGATATCCCATGTATGGAGAAGTACCTTAAGGATACTTATGGTATAACGGTTTATCAAGAGCAAGTGATGCTTTTAAGTAGGCAATTAGCCAACTTTACTCGTGGTGAAAGTGATGCACTTCGTAAGGCTATGGGTAAGAAAAAGAAGGCTATTGTAGATCAAATGAAGCCGAAGTTCATCAAGCAAGGGCAGGAGAATGGTCATGATCCACAGGTGTTAGAGAAGATATGGAGTGACTGGGAGAAGTTTGCAAGTTATGCTTTTAATAAGTCACATGCTACTTGTTATTCATGGGTTGCTTATCAAACTGCTTACTTAAAGGCCCATTATCCAGCAGAGTATATGGCTGCTTTGATGACTCGAAGGTTCAGTCAGATAACTGAGATTACCAAGCTGATGGAAGAGTGTAAGGCTATGAAGATAGCTACACTTGGTCCTGATGTAAATGAAAGTCAGATAGGGTTTGGTGTTAACAAGCATGGTGAGATACGTTTCGGTCTGTCTGCAATAAAGGGAATGGGTGCCAGTGCTGCAGAGAGTATTGTACGTGAGCGGGAGGCAAATGGTCCCTATAAGGACATCTATGACTTTGCAGAACGTATTGATCTTAGTAATGTTAACCGTAAAGCTTTTGAGAGTCTTGCATACAGTGGAGGCTTTGATAGCTTTGGTTTACAGCGTGAACAATACTTCGGTGTTACAGGTAAAGGAGACTTATTCCTTGATACTATAGTCCGTTATGGGCAGCTCTTCCAGATGGAAAAGGCTGAACAACAGAATTCTTTGTTTGGTGGAATGGATGCTGTGGCAGTGATACATCCAGTGGCACCAAAGTCAGAAAAGTGGCCTACTATAGAGAAGTTGAATAAGGAACGTGAGCTTGTTGGTGTGTATTTGTCTGCACATCCATTAGATGAATATAGCGTTGTGTTGAGGAATATGTGTAATACGCATTGCTCACAGATTGGTCGTAATGCCGATATGACGCAGTTGTCGAAGACCGACGAAGTGACATTTGGCGGTATAGTAACAGCTGTTACGGAGCGATTCTCACAGAAAACTGGTAAGCCTTTTGGCTTTGTAACCATAGAAGACTTTGATGGTACGGGCGAATTAGCGCTCTTTGGCGATGATTGGGCACGATGGAATAACCTGTTAAAGGAGAACTATACCATCTTTGTTACAGCAAAATGTCAGCCTCGTTATCGTAATAATCCTTCTATGTTGGAGCTGAAAGTCCAGAATGTAGAGCAGCTTTATGATGTGAAAGCACATCGTTTGGAACGATTTACAATAACGGTTGATTCCGTAGCATTGGATGAAGAATTGGTGTCAGAACTGTCAACCATCGTGGATGAGCATGTTGGGAATACCCGACTTTATATCCAATTGCGCACACCAGAGAACACTATGATTACGTTGCAGAGCCGCAATAAAGGTGTGAATGTAGACCGTAAGCTGATTGATTTCATTACTGCCAGTGACAAAATGGAGTTTAAGATCAATTAGAATGGCAATATAAAGTGGCACGGTCTTTGAAGATAAAGAATACATTATATAATCAATTATAAAAAAGAAAAGAATCATGGAAGTTAAGATTACAGCAGAAAACTTTGAGACTTATAAGAATGGTGACTTACCATTAGTAGTAGATTTGTGGGCAACTTGGTGTGGTCCATGTAAGATGGTTGGTCCTATCATCTCTGAACTTGCGGAAGATTATGACGGTAAGATCGTTGTTGGTAAGTGCGATGTTGAGGAGAATGATGATGTAGCAATAGAGTATGGTGTGCGCAATATCCCAACTATTCTCTTCTTTAAGGGTGGTGAGTTGGTTGATAAGTTTGTTGGTGCAGCCCCAAAGAATGTTCTTGATGAGAAGTTCAAGGCTCTGTTGTAAGCAGATTCGGGAACAATAAAAGAATTATTGAGTATAAGTAAAGCCATATCAGAGCCTCTCTTGAGGAGTCTGATATGGCTTTCTTTTTTGCTCTTTTACTTCTATCTTTCTTGTGTTTAGATAGGTTTCTTTGTAAAACAAATTCCCTATTACTTTTTAAAAGGGCATCTATTGCATCGTAAAAGGGCACCTTTCACATTGTAAAAGGTGCCCTTTTGCTGTGTAAAAGATGCCCTTTTGAAGGGCAAAAGACGCCCTTTTACAAGCCTGTTTGTAAGTGTCTAATATCCTTATAGTTACAGTTGGTGAAAAAGAAGGATTCTCTCAGAATCATTCATCTTGGCATTCTGCGAGATGTAATATTATTTCCTCGTTTATCAACTCTCTTCTTCAACTGTTCCCTTTGTTCCCTCTTACTTGTTTCATACATAGGAATCTTGATGTAATTGTCACTGAGCAATCTTGCCTTATGAGCTATTAAGCAGGCATGATGATGACTTATTGGATCGGGGAAAAGTACTACGGTGTGTAACATTGTCTGGTAAGGATACTGTTAAAGAGAAGTGTTATGCAGTCCTCCTCTTTAGCATTTTAGCTTGCGAGTACCGTCAGCTTGTTCTTCAATCGTCACTTTTATGACATTCTCTGGGAGGATTTCCTCGATCAGTTCCGGCCATTCAAGAAGACAAAGGTTACCACTGTAGAAGTAGTCTTCATACCCCATGTCATATACTTCCTCAAGTTTCTTGATGCGATAGAAGTCGAAATGATAGATAGAATTCCCCTTTCCATCCGTATATTCATTGATGAGAGAGAACGTTGGTGAGGTAATGACATCCTTTACTCCTAAGGTTTCACACAATGCTTTGATGAAAGTTGTTTCCCAGCTCCCATCTTTCCATAGAAAGCAAACACTTTTCCTTCACCCATCCTATTGATAAATTCCTTTGCAGCCTCTTGGATGGTGTCAAGGCTTTTAATAGTTATTTCCATTATAATTAAGCTTTTTGTTTTGCGTTATAAGCGTATGTTATCTCTTCCTTGGGCTGAGTGTTACCAACGGAACAATCATTTCTTCCATTGAGATACCTCCGTGTTGGAAGGTGTCTTTATAGTATGACACGTAGTAATTGTAGTTGTTTGGATAAGCAAAGAAAGAATCCCCAGTTGCAAAGACATAGCTTGTGCTGAGGTTAGGAGCAGGCAACTGTGCCTCTTGTGGCTTCTTGATAGTGAAGACTTCACGTGAGTCATAATTCAGATTCTTCCCCAACTTATATCTAAGATTCGTATTTGTATTCCTGTCACCAATGATCTTTATGGGCTTTGTTGTCCTTATTGAACCGTGATCAGTGGTGATAACCACTTTGTAGTCAGACTGTGCCAACTCCTTGATTACATCCGCCAGCACACTATGCTGGAACCAACTGAGTGTGATTGAGCGGTATGCACTCTCTCGCTACTTGCCAACTCACGTATCATCTTCATCTCTGTTCGGGCATGTGAGAGCATATCAATGAAGTTCACTACAAGTACGTTGAGGTTGTTTTGTGCAAGGTTTTTATACTGTTGCATGAACTTGTCAGCACCTGTAGAATCGTTTATTTTGTGATAAGAGAACTTATCATGTCGACGGTAACGTTCAATCTGTGTTTGTATGAGTGGTTCTTCATTGAGGTTCTTTCCTTCCTCTTCGTCCTCGTCCACCCATAGGTCTGGGAACATTGTAGCAATCTGTTGTGGCATCAATCCACTGAAGATAGCATTGCGTGCATATTGTGTTGCAGTCGGCAGAATGCTCATGTAAAGGTCCTCTTCTATGTCAAACATGTCACCGATCTCCTTTGACAGGACACGCCATTGATCAAGTCGGAAGTTGTCAATAACGATGAGGAACACTTTTTCTCCTTTATCAATGAGTGGGAATATCTTGCGTTTGAAGATATCAGGACTGAGCAATGGACGTGTGTCATCACTGTTATTAGTTGGTTTTTTATTATTCCCAGTCAGCTTAGAGAAGCCATTGCTCAACTTATTGTCCTGTGGTGCAACCCAATGAAGGTAATTCTTTATGATGTATTTTGCGAAACCATTGTTGGCTTCTTCCTTCTGCATCTTGAGCATTTCAGTCATATTACTGTCGGCACTGCTTAGTTCAAGCTCCCAATAAACAAGCTTCCGATATACTTCAGCCCAGTCATTAAAGGTTCGGCAGTCAGCAATCTGCATTGCAATCTGTTGGTACTCCTGTTGATAACCACTCTGTGTGACTTCCGTAACAATCTCCTTTTGGTGAATATTCTTCTTTAATGTAAGAAGTATCTGATTTGGATTGACAGGCTTAATAAGGTAGTCTGCAATCTTTGCACCAATGGCTTGGTTCATGATATTCTCCTCTTCGCTCTTTGTAACCATGACAATAGGCGTAGCAGGTTGTATATCCTTGATACGCTGTAACGTCTCCAATCCGGATAGTCCTGGCATCTGTTCGTCCAGCAGAACGAGGTCGAATGTCTGCGTGCGGCACTGGTCAATGGCATCACTTCCATTGCTTACCGTTATGACTTCATATCCTTTCTTTTCGAGGAAGATGATGTGAGCCTTCAATAACTCTATCTCATCATCCACCCAAAGTAATAATCCATTGCTCATATTTTCGTACTCCTTTCTTAGAATCCATCCAGATCGTAATACTCATCTTCTATATTATTCTGGATGGGTTGATTCTTTTTATTGTTCTTGTTATTTCCTTTCCCTTGTTGTGGTTCGTCATTTCCGAAGTAGATGATTGGTCCATCATCTGTCGGTTTCGGCTTTTTGACAGGTGGTGTCTGCGGCTTCTGTCCATTCATTTGTGGTTTCTGAAGCGGTGTCTGTGGTGTCTGAACAGGCAACTTTGTTGCTTGCCCTGTTGTTGCAGGCTGCTGTTTCGCAGGCCTCTGGGCTCCAGATGGGGTGGGCAGCTTGGTCTTCGGCTGTGCCTCTGGCTTTGTTGTCGTTGCTGGTGCAGACTCTTTCTTTGGCTCCTCCATTGGGATTTCAAAGGTATTCGTGTCCTCCAACGTTGGTTTCTCTTCCTCTTTTGGTAGTTCAATGACATTCTTATCTTTTGACGTATCCTTTGTTTTGGACTGCTTCTGGTTCGGTTCTTCCAATGGAATGGTCATGGAATTATCAGTTGGAGCATCCTGTGTGTCAGGATAAAGATCCGTATCATTCGCATGTTTCTCTTCTATTTCCTTCTGCAGATCACGTTCTCGTGGCTTCGTAATGCTAGCCGGTTCGCTTAATAGATAGCGTTTCGTGACAGCCAGAGGAGCAAAGTTCTTCGCATAGAAGGCTTCATAATCTTTATAACTGAAGGCTGTTCCTATCAGTTTTAAGTTCTTGTCACTGATGATAATACCCTTTGCCGTCTTGCCCATCTGCGTTATGATAGCCTCAGAAGAAAGCAATTGACGTGCATATTGATAAGCCTCATCGTAATTGCGGAAGCCAGATATCTGCATCTGATGTAAGCTTCCGAGATCTTGTATCTCAATCTCAAAGTTCCTGACAAGGAAGTTTGTGAAGTTGAAACGTGCCATTTCGAATAGCAGCTTATGCTCATTAACAGAGTCAGGGTTGTATATGAGCAAGAACTTAAAGTCTATATCACGTTCTGGAGAGAGCTTTGCTTGATGGATACTGTCGCTGTCATTCAACACATTTGAGCGATAACTCCATACGTCTCCAAGGTCAAACTTACCTCCATGTAGCTTCTTTCCTGCCTGAACACCATTGACAATCATGCCCGCCATCTCACTGATTCTACTCTGTGGATACTTTTCTACGACCGTTTTCATATCATTGATGCAGCCATTTACATCTCCATTGTTCAGTTTACTCAAGCCTCCAATGAACAAAAACTTATCCCTGTTCGCACCTAATGGGAATCGTTTCTCGGATACTTTGGTATTCCCTTGTACCTCATTGTATCTCTCTTGCTTGAAAGCATCGTATGTTGCAGCATAGAGAGAGTCCTCTATCTGTGTCCCAAACTTTAGGTTCTCCTTGTAATATGGGTCCGTAAGAAGCGTTGTCCATTGGCTCTTAGGGTAATCTTTCTTTAGCTTGCTGACATAGGTTTCAGCTATGTCAGGTTGATTTTTTCGCATATAAAGGAGGTAAAGATGGTAATAAACATCATCCATCTGCTCATAGTCAGGGTAGTTATCACTTACCCTACGAAGTGCTTTTTCTGCTAATCGAAGGTTATCAAGCCTATCTTTAAAGATTACTCCAGAGTGATGTAAACCGTTCTCCAGTATCTTGTTGCTCGCAATCATTTGTTCTGGAGTGAGCGGAATCTGCGCAAGATAGTACTCACGTTTATGTGGATCATTCTTAAGAGAGTCTCTTGTATGACTGATAGAGTCTTGTTTCGCTTCAGCTTTCGTGATAGAATCGCGTTGCGCATCAGTCAGTTCTGAAAGGTTATTGCCGTTTTTCCCTGGTGTCCCAACAACCGTTTGGTTTATTCGTTGCCAGTTATCAATGTTCTCTCTCTTGCCCCATAGCTGTTGGAAGGTTACCTTTCCTTGTTGTACAGCCATTGGATTATAAAAGTACCAGGTGTTACCTTGCTGCCGATTATCACCGTTTGGCTTTATTGTATTGCCAGAATTGTTGTTTCCAAAACTGTTTTCAATCCCTTGTTCCTGACCGTTATTCAGAGCTTGTTGTTGTATTCTCTCTTCCTTTTCTTTCTTTTTCAGTGCCGTAATGACGCGATCTATGGCTGCGTTACGTTCTGTTTCAGAGCATTTAGCCAGATGTTGTAACGAGTCTTGTAGCTGTACCGCATCTGTAAAGGGAACCAATTCGTCCAGCACTTTTGAACGTTCTGATAATTGTTCGTAGTCTTTTCGATCCTGATCAAGTAGTCCAATAGCTTCTCCATAGCAACGTTTAGCATCTCCAAAACGCTCTTTTGCCCAATAGAGGTCGCCCAAATGTAGCAGCAACACGCCTTTCTCAATCCCGTTACGTGTAGCTTTCTTGTTTCCTTGTTCGTAAGCATTGATTGCTGCAAGGGTATCTCGGTCTGCCAAATATATATTACCCATGGCGTAATATACCTGGTCTAAGTATTCTTTGTTATTGTCTGAAGCTGCCATATGCTTCAGTTTACCAATCATTTTCTTTGATTGTCCCTTTGCAGTAACCTCCGTTTGTGCGATACGTGCATTGAATTCCAGTTCATAAGGTGGGTTTGTACGAATCACACGTTGGAAAGCTTTGTAAGCTTCTTGGTTCTTTCCGAGTGCAGCAAGTACTTGTCCGAGAAGATAAAGCTCACGTGCTTTCTGTTTACGGCGCATCTCATGCTTAATAACCTTTTGTAAATAAGGTACGGTTTTGGCCAATTCTCCAGTGTGTAGGTAGTAGTCTGCATAGGTATAATCCCATTCTTTTACAGCACGCCAGTCCATAGAGTCGCGTTGCATGTTGCGGATTACGTCCTCAGCATCATATAACCAATCCTGCTCTACATAGCATTTTGCCAGCCAGGCACGTGCTTTTCCGTAGATAGCTGGTTGTCCTTTATAGATACGACTCATGTATGCGAAGGTGGCAGCAGCCTCCTCGAAAGCCCCTTGATGGAACTGTGAACGTCCCATAAGCATCCATGCTTTCCACAAAAAAGGGTTGTATTCTTTGCGTGAAAGCCATTCTATGTCACTTGCAGTCTTACGTCTACTCTTGTTCCATTCGGGTCTTTTCTTGATACTATGCCTGGCAATAGCCTTCTCAGCCTTCTCTATTGCACGGTCAAAGTTGGTCTTTCCTAGTTCTCTACTGCTCTTGTTACCTACAGTATAGAGTGGAATCATCTCTGTGAAGTTGTCTTTGTTACCGTTTTCTTTTTCCAAAGAGCCATCTATATAGGCTTGGGCACCATTGAAATAAGTATTGTAACGAGCATTAAAAGCATGCCACCATCTTGATTGCGACGTGTTCTTATTCGTAGAACAACTAACAATCGTCAGGAAAATGATTGCAAGTAGTGCGGATATGATATGTCTGGTGGATGTTTTCTTCACTCTTTTATTGTCTTTATTTATGTTTGTTTGCCTGATTTAATCTCTCTTTTATTTACCCTCAATCACGGCTATCAGTTCGTCTTTGACTTGGTTTGGAACATTGATGCCACGGAGAATAAGACTTCGATTCCAGCCTTTGCTTCTTGAGGTTGCATGGTGTAGAGTACATTAGCAAACTCTTCGGCTTCCTCATCTGTATAGTTCTCGGAAGAACGACCACAAAAGCGGTCGAGTTCTTCGTCATCATAGTATTCAATCTCCTTTGTTGCAGCCTCCATCATACAGACCTGTTCGCACTTGTCATCCATGCCATCGCATGATGAACAGTCACCTGATGTAGGCATAACAACATCTGGTTCACCCTCTTTGTGCTTGGAAAGAAGGGTCGTTATCGCTGCTATAACAGCCAAAACAACGAGTGATGCGATACCTATGATGAATATATTCATTCTTTTTCTGTCTTCGTTTTTTTTATGTGAGGACGAGGATTGTTTACCTAATCTCTTCGATTTGGAACCCTGCTTTGCGTAGATCTTCCCAGTAATGTGGGTATGATTTGGATACAACCTCTGGATTATTAATACGTATTTTACCCAATTTTATTGCCAAAGGAGCAAAAGACATTGCCATACGGTGGTCCTCATAGGTGTCAATGGTAGGTTGTTCTGCTGGTTCACAACGCTCTCCGTCCCACGAAAGTTCTGAACCATTTGTCTCATGCAGCACGAAACCAAGCTTTGCCATCTCTGTTTTCATTGCCACTATACGGTCAGTCTCTTTTATTTTCAGACTACCTAAACCTGTGAAATGGAAGGGAATGCCGAGTACAGGACATGCTGCAATCAGTGCTTGTGCCAAGTCTGGCTGATTGATAAAGTCATAATCCAATCGGTTGAGCATGCAGTTGTGCCGTGTCAACGTAACATCAGTCAATGCCCCTTCCTCCTTATTAGCAAAGTTTGTCTTGACACCTAAGAGTGAAAAGATGTACTTGACGGAAGAATCACCTTGTCTTGAGCCGTTCATTAAACCCGGTAATGTAACACTAGCGCCTATCTCTTCCTGTAAAGCTAATATCTCATACCAATAGCTGGAAGCACTCCAGTCGTTCTCAATCGTATAGTGTCGTGACTTGTATGTTTGTGGTTTTACACTGATTGTATCGAAGTCAGTCCATTCAGCAACGATGCCAAACTGGTGCATCAGGTGTAATGTGAGGTCGATATATGGGCGTGACACAATCTCTCCGGTGAGTTTTAGTTCTAATCCTGCCGTGAAAGTGGGGGCTATCATAAGCAAGGCTGAGATGTATTGTGAACTCACGTCGCCTGGAATCTCTATTGAACCACCTTCTAATTTATGTCCATTTATATGGAGTGGAGGGTATCCTTCTTCACCTTTATACTCTATATCTGCACCCAGATAGCGTAGGGCATCAACAAGAACACCTATCGGACGGTGCTTCATTCGTTCTGTTCCCGTAATCGTATGTTCTCCTTCTGTTGCGCTAAGGTAGGCTGTCATGAAGCGCATTGCTGTACCTGCAGCCTTTACATCTATGACTTCTGGCTTCTCTTTGAAAGCTTTTACTATCACTTGTGTGTCATCACAATCGGACAGATTGTCGGGCTTTATGCTACTGCCAGATAGTGCCTGAATTATCAGTGCACGGTTGCTGATGCTTTTAGAGGCAGGAAGCATTATGTGGGCATTGATATTTTTAGGGGGAATTATGACGTATTGCATGTGTGTTCCGTTACAAAATTCTAACATGACAAAATTACAAAATAAACTTGGCATGGGAGAAAAAGAAGTCCAAAAGTTTGCTAATCTCAGTAAAAGTGAGTAATTTTGCGTTCCGAATAAAGTGCGGGATGTAGTTCAGTAGGTTTAGAATGCTGGTCTGGGGGACCAGTGGTCGCCAGTTCGAGTCTGGTCATCCCGACGAAGAAATAAGAAGCTAAATAGAGAGTTTTGCTCTTTGTTTAGCTTCTTTCTTTTGTGTTTAGTTTCAGGTCGTACACACTTGTATTGTCTAATAGTATGTTCGTTTTATTTTCTTAGTAGCTGTTTTGGAAGCCTTCATGCCAATTTTTCTATAGGAAGTGATGTTCTCATTGATTGGAGAAATAGATTATTTCAGATATAGAGGAGCGTGTCAGGAACGATTCCTTGGGTATGAATGCAACATTCGTGTTTAAGGTTGATAGTTGTTAGAACTATCTTTACAAATAAAATTGAAGATAGATGGCTGTCTTGAAGAGTTTGGATAAAAATGGGCTTTGTAACCATCAGATAGTCAGTAGGTTGCAAAGTGGCTTGTAAAAGATGCCCTTTTGCGTTGTAAAAGACGCCCTTTTGAAGTGCAAAAGACGCCCTTTTACATGGTAAAAGATGCCCTTTTACAATGCAAAAGAGCCCCTTTCGTTTTACGAATGTGATTTTCTTTTACATAAAGTCTACGTCAAGTTAAAAGTAAGGGGAGTCAGAACAAATTCTAACTCCCCGTGTAAACTTAAATATCGAGATATAAACTCCCCGTTATAAATTGATGTTTACGCCTGTAACAATCCATGCTCCTGGTTGTGGAACATTACCATAATCAACATAATGCTTGTTGAGAAGATTGTTAGCTTCTACGTATGCAGACCATTTCTGTGCTGTCCAACTGAGTCGACTGTCTACGATACCATAGCTGGCATACTCATGTCGCTGATTGGAAGCATCAGGATAGCTACCCATTCGGTGTAAGAATCGGTAATAGATACCCAAGTCCAAGTGTTTATAGAGGTTTAACTGAAGGTTTGCAACAAGCTTGTTCTTCAGATATTCCAAAGCATATTGGCTCACGATACCTGCCTGTTCACCCTTATTCTGATGGATATAGTTGTATGCAAGACTGAACTTTTTCAAAGTGCGCATCGAAGGGAACATTTGCTGAAAGTCGAAATCAAGAGCCGTTTCAACACCGAAGTCGTTGATGTTTCCAAAGTTTACACTTTTCCAAAGGACAGCACCGTTTGCGTCTAACGTCCCGTCATTGATCCAGTCAATGAGGTTTTTATGATGATTCCAGTAGACACTTGCTTTGGCAGAGATGCCATTCAGCGCATATTTGATACCTGTTTCCACTGCAGAAAGCTCTTCAGGGCGGAGATGTTTATCTGCTTTATGTCCGCCAACAGAATAGAAAAGCTCTGTAACAGATGGCATGCGGAGGGACGAATTATAGGAGGCATATAACTTCCAGGCTGTTCCTATGCGGTAACTGGCATCAATCCCAGGGTAAATATGCATGGGCATGTCTGCCTGACTGTTCTTAACTGCAACAAGACCAGCAGAGAGTGTGAAGCGATCAAGGATGATATTATGTTCGAGAATGAACTGTATATTGGTACGATTCAGTCCGTTTGTATAGTCACGATCAGTCCCATGAATGTGGTGTGGACGCTCTAAAGGCTCACCAAGATTCCCACTTACGAGATCTTCATTGCGTAGTTCAGCACCGAAAGCAGTACGTCCTAATGACCAATCAAAGTAGGCATTAAGGTTTACACCATATACATCCGTGCGGTGATAGTTGTAAGGATACTTATTGGGGGCACCACGGAAGAGCTCAAAACGGTCCATACTACGGTTCCAATAAATAGAAGGACGGAGGTGGAGGCGCCCATGTAGGTTCTCAGCCTGTATGGCAGTGAACGTTTTAAACGTATGTTCGAACTGATCATCGTACTTAGATGCATAGAAAGTGTTGGCTCCGAAATCCTTCACACTTAGTCCTGCATGCCATCTAACAAGTACTTCGTCATCTTTATAGTTACCTTGATAGAAGGCTTTTGTTGTATGATAATCTGCGCTAAGGGCTCCAGCCTTGTTGCGCAGATAGCCATCGCTGCGTGTGTAGGATGCTGAAAGCTGATTGTTCCAATGGCTGTTTGATGCTATATTGGCGCGTAATCCACCACTGAAATAACCATAAGAACCTGCTTCTGCATGGGCAGAAAGACTTGTTTTTTCGGGAGTTCGAGTAACAATGTTTATGGCTCCTAATAATGAAGATGTACCATAAACGCGGGCAGCGGGGCCTTCAAGGACTTCTATCCGTTCAATTTCGCTAATGTCAACGGGGAAATCGAAGGAGTTATGTCCTGTTTGTGCATCACAGATATTGATGCCATTGAGGAGGATTGTGATTTGTTCTGAGTTGCCTCCACGTATACTTACGTCGGTCAAAACGCCCAGAGGACCTTTCTGTCGGACGTCAACTCCGACGGCATATTTGAGCAAATCATTTACACTTTGTACTGGAGCGGCTTGAATATCTTCACGACTCAGTACAGTTACCATTCTCGCTTGCTGACTGACAGTCAGTGGTGCGCGCGTTCCAGTGACGCTCACTTCATCCATCATCACGCTTTGACGGGTTGCTGTAGAGTCGCTTTCAACCTTGTTAGTCTCAATACTTATGCCCTTGGCAGTGGCATGTTGCAAGGTAGCAACACTCAGTACACCAATCAAAACCTCTTTTCCAAGAACAGAAAATAGGGAATAGCCGTGGTTGGAGAAGTGCTTAAACTTCAGAACACTGCGCTTTTGAAATGTTGGTTTGTACATATATTAAATTAATAAAAAGGCGTAAGAGAAGAGTGTTCTCTTATTGCCAAACGGCTGCAAAAGTAATGTTTTTTTTTGTAACAGTGGGTGTTGACGCTTGGTTAATGTGTTTTTTTCAGTTTGATAGGGATAAAAATGAGCTGCAAACCTTGGTATATTTAATCTTTTTACTACTTTTGTAGGCAATTAGTTTTTGAACCCGACTGAAATTTAATTGCACGATGAAAGCATTACGTGACCGTATCCTGAAGGATGGAAAATGTTATCCTGGCGGTATTTTGAAGGTAGATAAGTTTATCAACCATCAAATGGATCCTAATCTGATGAAGCAGATTTGTGTAGAGTTTATACGCCGTTACGCTTCAACAGAGATTAATAAGATTATCACAATAGAGGCAAGTGGAATCGCACCAGCCATCATGATGGGCTTTCTTTTGGACTTACCCGTTGTCTTTGCTAAGAAAAAGAAGCCTTCAACAATGACAAATATGCTTTCAACGACGGTCTTTTCGTTTACAAAGCAGCGTGAATATCATGTCGTTATATCGAAGGAATACTTGGGAAAGGGCGATAAAGTGTTGTTTGTAGACGACTTCTTGGCTTACGGAAATGCTGCGAAAGGTGTCATAGACTTATGCAAACAGGCAGGAGCGGAGCTGGTTGGAATGGGCTTTATCATAGAGAAAGCTTTTCAACATGGGCGAGATGCAATAGAAAAAGCAGGTGTACGCTGCGAAAGTCTGGCTATTATTGAGTCGCTTGATAATTGTGAAATAAAGATGAAAGAAGATTAATGTGGTGGGCTTTTGCGCCTGCCACTTTTTGATTATAGAGGTTTTTACGTGGTGTAATATGATGGATTAAGTCTCAACTTATTAGTTGTTATATTGTACAGCACGGTAAATTCTTTCCTGTTGACATAATCATTGGTATAGTATAGTGGGGTGATTTATCTCTCTCTCTTATAATGATTGCATCGCATGATATAGTGATTCCGCTTTTCGCTTCTATAATGATTGCATCGTATAATCTGATGAATTAGCTTTCACTATAATGATAGTAGCATAGTATAATCTGATGATGTTGTTTTCATTTATATGATTATCGCATAGTATAATCTGGTGATTTAGTTTTCACCTTATATAATTATAAAAATAAAAAGATGGAAAAGTCAAAAGAACTTATCTATGGTCTAAATGACAGACCACCCCTCCGTGAGACACTCTTTGCCGCATTACAGCATCTGTTGGCAATCTTTGTGGCAATTATTACACCTCCTCTTATCATCAGTTCGGCGTTGAAATTTGATTTAGAGACAACAGGATTCCTTGTTTCTATGTCACTTTTTGTATCGGGATTAGCTACATTTATTCAATGTAAAAAGATTGGTCCAGTAGGTGCAGGATTGCTTTGTATACAAGGAACATCCTTCTCTTTCATCAGTCCTATCATAGGTGCTGGTATGTTAGGGATGGTCAATGGGAAGATGAATGTAGAGATGGGACTGAGCTATATCTTTGGTGGTTGTATGTTAGCTGCCGTTGTTGAGATGGTAGTAAGCCGTCTTTTGCCTTATACACGTAAGGTAATTACCCCGTTAGTGTCGGGTATTGTTGTCTCATTGATTGGTATGTGTCTTATAAAAGCAGGTATTAACTCATGCGGAGGAGGACAGTCTGCGATTGATGCAGGTACCTTTGGCTCTCTTCAGAACCTTGGTTTGGCATTATTAGTATTGGTAAGTATCATCTTTTTCAACCGTTCTAACAATCGTTTCTTTCGTATGGCGTCTATCGTTTTGGGGCTTTTGATAGGTTGCATTGTGGCATATGCGCTTGGAATGATAGACTTTTCTCGTCTTAACGGTGCTGGTAGCTTGAATATCCCCGTACCTTTTAAGTATGGAGTACGCTTTGATGCTGGTACAATCATTGGTCTTGGACTCATCTATCTTGTAACAGCTGTTGAGGCTTTCGGCGATATTACAGCCAATTCTCTTATCTCCGGACAACCGGTTGAGGGTCCTGTATTCCTGAAACGTGCGCAAGGTGGTATTTTGGCAGATGGCTTTAACTCTTTCCTTGCAGCTGTTTTCAATAGTTTTCCAAACTCAATCTTCGCACAAAACAACGGTATGATACAGCTAACAGGTGTTGCCAGCCGTTATGTTGGATACTTTATTGCAGCAGCATTGGTCATCTTAGGACTCTTTCCTGTGGTTGGTCAGCTTTTCTCTTTGATACCTGATGCAGTCCTGGGTGGTGCTACTTTGCTGATGTTTGGTACAGTTGCAGCAGCAGGTATTCGTATTATAGCCTCTACAGAGATAACTCGTAAGGCTGTATTGGTCATGGCTATTAGCTTTGCGATGGGACTTAGCGTTGAACTTGTACCAGGAATCTTAGACAAAATGCCTGATATTATAAAGAATATATTCTCCAGTGGAATAACAACAGGTGGCTTAACAGCCATTCTTGCTAATGCTTTTATTCGTATAAAAGAGTAGAAGTTATTTATTTTTAGTATTGTTTCGGTGCATTTTCCTTTTAAATGTCTACCTTTGTAGACTGAGAAGGAGAATGCACCGATTGTTTTCTTCTATGAATTATATAAACTAAGAAACGATATGTCAAAGCAGAACGGGCGGCGTAAATTTACGAAAACACTTACATTTAAGGTACTTTGTGGCTTGGTAGTCCTATTCCTTTTGGGGTTATGTTACAACATCATCGTAGCAGAAGATGATGTTCCAATGAGTGAAGAGGAGCAAGAAGAAGAGCAACAGAGGAAGGCTGACATGGACACAATAGATATTGTGGGCGATTATCTATGGCCTCGTATGAAACCTTCTCGGCAAGATATGATGACTGATGAGGAGAAAGCAAAGGAGAAAGAGGATGCTAAAGATAAACAAGATAAGACAGATCATGAGGCAAAATCCTCTGCTGCATCAGGTGGAGAGGCACCTATGGCAGCCCCAGCTCCCCCCGTTACTCCTGCTCCAGCCCCCGATCCGACAGCAAAGCCATCAGCTCCGACGATAGAGAAAATGAATGCACCGAGGGTGGAAAAGATAGAATAGTTTGTCACGTGATACCTTTTGTATCTGTAGTGTATAAATAAATAGAAAGTGAGGTGAAGTATGAGACGTTTTATTTTATTGTTTTTCATTGCGGCTCTTATAGCTGGTTGTGCAACAACTTACTATGATTCAGCAGGTAATCCTGTGCCAAAAGAGAAGATGGAACAGCTACGAATGGAAGCTGTAAGGGCGCATCTTGGGGAACATCGTTACCGTATTTTCATGGATAGAATGTATCCTATGCGTGGTCCATCTGTCTATCTGACTGATGATTGGGGCATAGAAGTTAGTGGCGATTCTGTCGGTCTTTTTCTTCCTTACTTTGGTAGAGTTTATCAGATTCCGTATGGAAGAGGTGGCGGTTTGAGTCTTGTTGAGCCTCTTACAAGCTATAAAGAAGAGCCTATGAAGGAAGGACGTCGCATCTTTATGACCACTCGTAATGATTATGAGAGTTATCAGATGGTGCTTGAAGTGTTTGATAATGCTACAGCTTCGCTTGTTGTAAATCCAAGTGGAAAGGAGTCAATACGGTTTACAGGTGTGATGGAACTGAATGATAAGTTCACTCCAAAGAGTGGTAAAACAGCACAACGACGCCAGACTTCATTCATGAAGTTATGAGCAATGAAATGCTTTAAATCTCAAGTGTTGAGGGTTTTATTTGTAAGTAAGATTGATTACATCTGTAATGTTTTATAAAGTAAGGGCTTTCTTTTAGTCTTTTAGTTCTTCTTACTTGCAATAATACATTATATGTTCATAGTGTCATACCTGTAAATTATAGCCATACAGGGTGACTTGATATAGGTCAACTATATAGCAAAAAGATAGCTTGCAATAGGCAGATTATTGATTTTTGTATAGTTGACTTTCTTTTTTTAGTATTCTGATGTTTGTTTCTTAACGTTCTGAAAGTTTTGATATACGTTAAATAACAACTAAAAAAGCGCAAGAAATAATTAGAAAATATCAGTCATAATATTTGGAGGTATCACTTCTTAGCGTTACATTTGCACGCAGAATAGATATATATTAAAAACCTAAGGACAAAGAAGAATTTACTTTTGATACTATTTTATGTTTTAAAATAGTATGACGAAGAGAGCTTGTCATAAGTCCGCCGAAGGCTTTTTGGTGGCAGATGGTTGTTTAATAGAGTCGATTCTTATGAGATAAGATTAATATTCAATGATTTTATAAGTTTGTAAATAAGGGTTAGATCTGTTGAAATTGCGTCGTGAGATGCGGTATCAGACTTTATAGTTACGCTTGTTTTATCAAGTGAGATTGTAAAATCCTCTATAAAAACCAGTCCCCAGTAAGCTGAGCGAAGCCTACTGGGGACATTTTATTGTATGGAGTTGCAAAGAGTATTTACTTGTCTCTTTTCATCTACCATGGATGTTTCGTACTTTTAATAACGTAGTTTTGGACTTTATGAAATACCCTTACAATATTTAGACTCTTATGAATGGTGCTATAAGAGATAATTCATTTTTTCTTGCTTCGCAACTAACAGAGATTCAATAGGTTACGAATTCGAAAACAAAAGATGCCCTTTTGCGTTCTAAAAGGGCACCTTTTACTCTTCAAAAGGGCACCTTTTGACATGCAAAAGGGCATCTTTTACAACCCAAAAGGGCGTAGTTTATTTTCTAATTATGAATTAATGTTACATTTATAGTTCTGTGTTGACAGTTCTTAGAACTGTGTATAGATAAACGGCTGAATGCTCTGTTGGCTAAGGTTTATCACTAATTGTGTTACCAGGATAAAGATAATAAGTTTTAAAACCCATGGTAACGCAATAAATTTCTGCTGTAACCAATCATAATCAGTCTTTCGGATGCTATGAAGTTCTAAGCTAATGAGAACCAAAAAGTAGCCATACTGGGTAGGACATGAGGAAGGTGTAGGCATCACTAAGGTGTGTCTCATGAATGATATGACTGATTAATTCTATTGCAGAGTCTATGTTATTGGCACGGAAAAAAATATCCAGGCGAAGGACACATAACAGAAAGTAATAAGCCAACTGACGACTTTTACGTATGTATTGTTCGGGATTTTATTGAGTCCATTGTTCAAGCAGAATTTGTGAATTACTAGTCCCATGCCGTGAAGAACGCCCCATAGAATGAATATCCATGATGCTCCATGCCATAATCCAGCCACAACCATTGCAAGAAAGCTGTTCAGGTAGGTACGTAAAGCCCCCTTCCTGTTTCCCCCCAGTGGGATATACAGATAGTCACGAAACCATGTAGAGAGTGCTATGTGCCATCGATGCCAGAACTCTGTGAGGTTCAAACTCTGATAAGGGAAGTTGAAATTATCTTTTAATTCGTATCCCATGAGGGCTGCAACACCAATAGCTAAGTCGCTATACCCTGAAAAATCACAATAAATCTGTACTGAGAATCCCAGTACACCCATCAGATCTCCAAAGCCACTTTGTACGGATGGGGCATCAAAAACAATGTTGTTATACTGTGCAATGTAGTCGGCAATGAGTGCTTTTTTTATCAGTCCACAGATAATGAGCCATAGTCCTTTATATACTAAGTCGTCTTTTACGGGGCGTTTTACTTGTATCTGCGGTACAAGAACTTCTGCTCTGGTGATAGGACCAGCAATGAAGAGCGGAAAGAAAGTGAGATAAAAGGCATAATCTATCAGTTCTGTAGTCTTAGGAAATCGTCCTTTGTAAACGTCTACAGTGTAGCTGATAGCTTGGAAAGTAAAGAATGAGATACCAACGGGTAGGATAATCTTCTCTGGAGCAAAGTTACTGCGTAGTATTCCATGAATGACTTCGAGCGTGAAGTTCATGTATTTATAGTAGAGTAGGGGGATAAGCTCTGTAAAAATAACAATCGCCAGTCCTATTTTACGAATCTTTCCTCTCTTCAACCTCATCATGAAGCGTGTGAGATACCATGAGGTGAGTGTTGTAAAAGGCAGTAACCACATTAAGGCTCCATTGGCTTTAAAAGCAAAAAAGAGGCTGAAGAGGATGACATACAGCTTCATCCATGTTCGCTGATAGCGGTTCAGACACAAGAAAATGGCAAAGAATACCAAGAAGGTAGCCATGAATGGCAAGGTACACAACGACCAGTTCTTGTCTTGTGTGGACAAGAAGCTGAGTAAAGCGGATGATAGTTGTGTCATATCTGCCATATTTTCCTGTTAATAACCTTCGAAAGAAGGTTGTAAGAGCTTTGTCTTTGTTGCCTTATGGTGTGCTTTCGGCTTATTTAATTGTAGCGGATTGGCACATTGGTGGCTGGCAATGAACTGTGCTGCAGTGTCCATCCAGTAGGCAGCAGCAGCCCATGTCGGGTGATAATGGTCGCTACCTCGTTTGAGTTTGAGGTGTCTGCTGTCAAAGAAATGCTCCTTCCCAATATTCTCTTTGATAACATCATTGATGCCAGTATCACCGTTCCAGTCTGAAGGACTAATCCAAACGAAAGGCGTATTACCAAGTTTCTTCACAATCTCACGTACATATTGTGCTCTGTTTCTAGGTCGTTGACGAAGAGTTCATTGCTTCCGAGACAGATGATTACGTAAGTTGGTTTGTATTTGTGCATGTAATACTCCAGAGTATGGGTCGTTCCCCAGCGTTCAGTGGATGAACTGTACCATATAACGGTGTAGAGTGTATGTCCATTTTCAGCAGAATAATCTCCCAAACGGCGTGATAATCCCTCTACCATGGAGTCTCCAATGAAGAGAATAGTTTGGTTTCGATGGATTTTTCGTCCACTCTTTGGGTGTTTTTTTACTTGTGGAGTATGATGGAAGATACTGGAAAAGGTGATCTTCTTTAGTGTATAGCTGCCCAGTGTTACCTCTTTCGGGATAACAGCATAAACGATAATGGCTGCTAAAACAGCAGCCATCAGTGTTAAGGTCTTTATCTGGGCATGCATAGGTAGGCCTTATTTCAAGTCAACTTCCACTGGGCAGTGGTCGCTTCCCATTATTTCTGTATGTATTTTGGCATCTACAAGTCTATCCTTTAGCCTGTCTGAGATGAGAAAATAGTCTATACGCCAACCTGTATTCCTCTCTCTCTTGCACGGAAACGATAGGACCACCAAGAGTAAGTTACCTGTTCTGGATAGAGTGAACGGAAGGTATCAATGAATCCATTGTTCAACAACTGGGTCATTTTCTCACGCTCTTCATCGGTGAATCCTGCGTTGCGTCGGTTCGTTTTAGGGTTCTTGATGTCTATTTCTTCATGTGCAACGTTCATATCTCCACATACTATGACAGGCTTTTTAGCATCAAGTTTGTGTAGATAAGCTTGGAAGTCGTCCTCCCATTTCATACGATATTCTAACCTACGAAGCCCGTCTTGAGAGTTTGGTGTGTATACTGTGACGAGAAAGAAGTCGTCCATCTCTAAAGTAATCACACGTCCCTCATGGTCGTGTTCCTCGATATCAATACCATATGATACTCTCAATGGTTTATGTTTTGTGAATATGGCAGTACCAGAATATCCCTTCTTCTCGGCATAATTCCAGTATGATTCATATCCAGGGAAGCTGATATCGAGTTGTCCATCCTGCATTTTGGTCTCTTGAATGCAGAAGAAATCGGCATCTAAGTCCTTGAATTGCTGTTCAAAGTCTTTCCCAACACAGGCACGTAAGCCATTTACATTCCAAGAAATCAGTTTCATATCTCTTTCTTTCTATTGTTTCTAATATTATTATTAATTCTTCTGATGTGAGTCAAACTCAAATGTTACGGGTAAGTTGTAATCAGTGGATAGGGGAGTGAATGAACCTCGTCCGTTGCTCTTCTTCAGATTTGTTATTGTGAAATTAAAGAACATCTCTTGTGTAGACATTACGTAATAACAAGAGAAAGGACGTGAACCTCCTGTACCAACAACTTCTACTTGTTGTCCATCAAGATTGATAGTGAAGCTGAGTTTAGCTAATGTACTGAAAACAATGCTCCGCTCCTGTGGCCTAAAGCTCATCATTGTGATTTCCAACTTACCGTTTGTAGCGTTCAAGAGGGCTTGGTATAATTTTGAGGAATGATCCTTTACACCGCCAGCAAGTTCGCTACCTGTGATATTCTTAACACTGATCATCTCCTTCTTTGCGGTCCATGTTGTACTTTTCGAGCCTAAGATATTTTCACTGTTGCGCATATTTGCTGTGCCAACATAGGAACCATTTATGTTTTGGTAAAGCTGGTCAATATTTATACTGGGTGTATTTTCCTCCTTAGAACAAGCGGAAAAGATGTTGATAGTGGCTATTACTGCGAATGTAAAAGTGGCTGTCTTTAGTAATTTATTCATAATGATTCCTTTTAAATATTAAGTCATTATTATATCCGTTTAGTCTCTCCACGTAGTAAGTTCATAAATTCATTACGGGTTTTACTTGATTCAAATACACCGCTATAAGCACTTGTTGTAGTGATAGAGTTCTGCTTTTCCACACCGCGCATTTGCATACACATGTGCTTTGCTTCGATGACAACCATCACGCCTTGTGGTTTTAATGTATCGTTAATACATTGCATAATCTGTTCTGTGAGGCGTTCTTGCACCTGAAGTCGGTGAGAGAAAATATCTACGACGCGTGCTATCTTGCTTAAACCGGTGATGTGTCCATTAGGAATATAGGCTACATGGGCCTTTCCATAGAATGGGAGCATGTGATGTTCACACATAGAGAAGAAGTCAATGTCCTTAACAATGACCATTTGATTGTACTTCTCTTCGAAGAGAGCATCGGTCAAAACCTTCTTTGGATCTTGTGTGTAGCCTCGTGTTAGCACTTGCATAGCCTTTGCAACACGTATTGGAGTCTTCTCTAATCCTTCTCTTGTTGGATCTTCTCCTAATAGTTTCAGTACTTCTTTGTAGTGTACTGCTAACTCATCAAGTCCTTCGCGGAACTCAGCTTGTGGTGTCATATTATCTTTTTTATCAATTAACAAATTGGGATGTTTTGATTGTAACCATGGTTCGGATGATATTTGCATGTGGAAAACCATTCTTACGAAGGGTTCTCATGACTTTCTTTGCTGCATTATAGTTCGTAAAATTACCTATAAGACACATCCATCGTGGAGAATAGAAGTGGACATAGATGGGTTGTTCAGGGAACAGTTCCTTAGCTTTTTGCCCAGCAGCATCAGCCTGTTGATGTGCAATACGGGTATTACCACCGCTATAAGCCTGTACTCGAAACCCTCTAACCTTCTTGTTTCCCTTCTTAACACGTTTGGTCACAAGATACGTTCCATCTATTTCTTCATCCGTTGGGATGTGCGGTCTTTTGACTAAACGTTTGACAAGTTTTGTCCCTGCAGGGCGAACTGGTTGTGCGGGAATATTCTCTGGACGTGAGATCTCAGGTCTGTGGTCGTTGAGTTTGGGTACTGTCAGCTTCTTTGTATCTTGTTTCTTGGATGTATTAGCAGCTGATGTCTTCTGTGATTCATGCTGACTCTCTACTCTCTGGCGTTCCTTATTTGCTTTCTTTGCAGCCTTTTTACCATTAACTAAAGCATCAATTTCGGCACTTTGTGTTACCGTAACTGATCCTTGAGCATTGACAGCCACAATGGCAGTCAGCATAAATACGATGATAGTAAGGAGTCTTTTCATTTCTTTTATGATTGAAATGAATTCTACTGATAGTTCAATGACCGTTGATGCTACCAGTAGAATTCTTGAATTTACTTTGGATTACTTCTTCCAAGCGTCGATGATACCCTTGAAATCAGCAGCTTTCAGAGAAGCACCACCAATTAATCCACCATCGATGTCAGGCTTTGCAAACAACTCAGGAGCATTGCTTGCCTTGCAACTACCACCATAAAGGATTGAAGTGTCCTCTGCAACTTCATTGCCATACTTCTCTGCTACGATAGAACGGATGTATGCCAACATCTCTTGTGCCTGGTCGGAAGTAGCGGTTTTGCCTGTACCGATAGCCCAAATTGGTTCATAAGCAAGGATGATGCTCTTCCATTCCTCTGCAGAGAGGTTGAATACAGAGCCTTCCAACTCAGCCTTTACTACTTCATTCTGCTTTCCAGCTTCACGCTCTTCGAGTGTTTCGCCACAGCAGAAGATCACTTTCAGGCCGTTTGCTAATGCCAACTTAACTTTCTCTTTCAGTATTTCAGCAGTCTCACCATAGTATTGACGACGCTCTGAGTGCCCAAGAATGACATACTGAGCACCTGTACTCTTTACCATAGCGGCTGAAACTTCACCAGTATAAGCACCTTTCCTTGTCTGCACAGTTCTCTGCACCAAGCCCGACAACGTTAGAATCGAGTACTTGTGCTACACTTGCGAGGTGAATGAATGGAGTACAGATAACAACATCACAGTTTGGCTTTTCTGCTTTCAGTGACTCGTTGATCTCTTTTGCCAAAGCAACACCTTCCTGGAGGGTCTCATTCATCTTCCAGTTTCCTGCTACAATTTTCTTTCTCATTTGTCTTTTACGTTTTAAAAGTTGATATAATCTGTTTGATTGTTCCTTTTGTTTAAGCCATTCTTCCTTTTGTTTGAGCCATTGCTCACGCTTCTGTACCCATCGGGTCCATGACCATATGCGGTCAGCAGCAATAAGAAAGGCGAGGGGGAAGATGTAACAGATGATGATTAGGACAATCTTTGTCCACGTTTTATTCTCTGGTTCCCGTCCCGTTTCTATTAATGATAGCGGAGCATTAAGCTCAGCTTGCTTTGGAAGATCATTATGACTCCATTTATTGATGATGGTTCCTTTGTAGAGTAATACTAATCCTGGGTTACTACGGATGATGGTTTTTAGTGTTGTACCATCCGTTGTATAGAAAGGATACTCTGCTCCGGTGACATCTCTCCAATGCTTTATAGCTTTATCCGTACTTGCTGTGAGCCCGTAGAAACCATAACCATTCTCCTTGGCATACTCATAAATAGCATCAATCTCTCCGAAATTACTATCGTCAGCACGTTCTAAGATGGGGGAAATGAGCAAGAATGTGTATCCATCCTTGTTCAGAATACTGTCTGTAAGGTCATCTCCAGTCTTTTCATCAGTAATGGAGAAGTCGTGGATTGGTGGCTCATAGCCTTGTTCAAGTACTTCCTGATGTGTGTCCTTGAATACCCATGTGGAATCATTGTATGGATAATCCTTCTCTGTAAATTCCTTCGTCACACCATTCTTTTCACAGATGAAAGTGGTCTTATAGGTTGTTTGCTTAGCTCCCTTTGGGATTTCCATTCCCTTTTTAATGTTCTGTCCGATATGATAAGGGCGGAAATCAAAGATAGGAAGATGATAAAGACTTAGTACAGAAGCCAGGCAGATAAATACAATTGTGAAATAGAAGGCTATCCACTGGTTTGTTTTGGAGATGAAACGCGACTGGTATCTGGGCCACCTGACCAATATTAGTGCTGCTATCAGCAGTATAAGGTTTTTGATAAAAGTCTGTGTGTTCGTTAAATGAATAGCATCACCGAAGCATCCACAGTCTTGGATAGGTTCACTGATCGTAAGCCACAGTGTGACGGCGGTCATACATGTCATGAATATCAGTGATACCTTGCTGGCAAAGCGACGGCGAATAGCCAATAAAAGCATTACACCTAAGGTGAATTCAATAGCTGAAAGTACAATAGATAATATTAGTTGAGTCCAATCTGGAACGTAAGCAGACAACTGCACCGCCTCTAAGTATTCAGCTATTTTATATTGTGAGCCCAATGGGTCGATAGCTTTGACGAATCCAGAGAAGATAAATGTCAATGCAAGCAGCGCACGACTGAGGTTTACTAATATTGTTTTTACTTTATTCATGCAGTTTGATAGCTCCGAAAACGGCGTAGTTCATTATGTCCATGTAGTTTGAATCAATCCCTTCACTTACCAGTGTGGCACCTCCAAGGTTCTCTATTTCCTTGATGCGTTCAATCTTTGTGAGGATAAGGTCCGTGTAACTGCTTGTGCGCATGTCCCGCCAAGCCTCTCCATAGTCATGGTTCTTCTTCATCATCAGTTCGTATGCTTGCTTTGCATAGCGATCGTAGAGTGCTAAAGCCTCGTCAGCAGTCATGTCAACACTATCAACAAACCCTCTTTCTAATTGTATGAGTCCAACGATACTGTAGTTTATCAATGCAATGAACTCTGGACGGATACCCTCTCCAACCAGCGACTCCCCAGTGATTTCCAAGGAACGGATGCGTTTAGCTTTGATAAATAGCTGGTCAGTAAGCGATGATGGACGTAGGATTCGCCATGAGGGACCGTAGTCATGGAGTTTCTTTGCAAAGAGTGTTCGGCACTCTGCCAAAGTATCTTGGAATTCTTGCTGTGTCTTTGTCAATTGACTTGCCATTGTGATGAATTGATTTGACTGCAAAAATACTTATTTTCATTGTAATAAACGAAGGAATTAGCAACTAATTCAGGCGAAGGATATGGGAGCATAAAGCCTTTCCAAGGCGAGAAGGAACTCTGCTGGGACTTCCCAAAGAAAGAAGATTGCTTGACAGAAGTAAGTTGGGAGAGTAATAATGATGTTGTGTTTGCTTGACTTTCCCACTTTTCATAAGGACTTGGATAGATTCGGAAGGTGGTTAGTTAGTGCAGAGGAAGAGCTAAAAATCCCCTAATTTAGTTTTAATTATAGTTGCTGTCAGTTTTAACATTTGTACTAATAGGTTGTTTTTTAGTCTGTTATGGTATGGAAAGGTGTGACAGAAATGACAGCAAAATTATTTTGTTTCTTAGAAGAACTGATATTCACAAAGAAACGGGAACATCTTTGTAGACATTCCCGTTCTTTGAATTTATGTGTGAAGGATGCATTACCTTATGGTGCTACAACAACCTTTACCCAGCTATTAGTTTCTTCGACAGTAGCACTTTTATCATTAGCACTTTCTAAGAACGGCTTTACTTGTTCTAATTTTGCCTTTTGTGCAGCTGTCATTGTGACAGTGATGTTTGCTAAGAAACCATTTGGACTTTGGCTACCAGCATAGAGCTTACCCAAGCCTGTTATGTGGCGTATATCTAATGTTGAAAGTTTGCAATGTGAAACACTTAAATATGTTAACTTTGTGTTGTTTGAGACATCAAGTGAACTTATAGAAGTAAATGGTATACGTAGCGATGTTAAGTTGGGGTTGTGAGTAACATCCAACTCTGTCATTTCTTTTACATTATACAAGTCGATACTTGTAAGGTTTGGATTATTTGATACATCCAATGAACTTACATGAGTATTTGACAGTTGAAGTTCTTTCAAGTTGGCTCCAGCAGCAGACAATCCCTTGATTTCTTTCACTGCTGCACTTGCAAGGTTGACATTACTTAGATTTGCCATCTTGCTGAAGTCATAGCTCTCTATCTTTGAACCTGATGCCCAGAAAGTCTGTAGTTTTGAGTTATCTGACAACCCTATGAAGTTCTGAAGACTATAATTAGAGATACCGTTGAAATTGTTCAAATTGGGTGAATTGGTGGTGTTGATAGTCTGTATATTAGAACTATAATATGTCTGTAAGTTTGTTAATGCAGGCATATTGCTTGCATCAACTGATTCAAGACTCTTATTACCATATAAGGCAAACAGATTAAGCTTTGTGTTACCACCAGTTACAACTTCTTTTAATCCAATCAAATCGTGTGCTTGTAATTGTGAGATTTTATCCAATCCAGTCACATTTATCTTTGTAACCAATGGACTACCAGCAACTTCTATACGGTCTGTGAGCTGGGGATATTTGTTGAAATTGAGTTCTCCTGCAAGGTTCGTATTACCTTGAAGAGTTAGTCCATTTATATTACGATAGTATTGTAACTCATCAATCGAAGTGAGTTTCGGATTTCCTTTAACTTCCAATATTCCTTTGAAAGAAAGGATCTTCTCCAAGTTGTCTGCTGCATAGATGTCCAGGTGTCCATCTGCGGTTGTAGTTAAGCCACCTGATATTTTCGCAGCAACAGCCTCAATTAATCCCTGGTTTTTGAGGATGAAAGCCTTAGCCTTAGACGCATCGAGTGTCATCTCACCGAGGTCATAAACCTTGGCACGCTGAATGTTGATTTCTTGTTTAACCTTCTTCAAGATAGCTTTACCATCCTGCATGATAAAGACGAGTGTCAGTCCCTGTGCCAACTTTTGCTCTGGAAGTGCTATGTAATATGCCTTTCCTTCCTCAAAAGTGCCCGATGCAGGAGTGAGGCTTACTACAGGAGATGCCTCGCTGAACTCGTTTTTAGCAGCACTAATCTTCCCATCATTAGCAAAAGTGATGGTAGATTTTAAGTTGCCTGCAAGGTTCTCCTGGCCAACAGAAAGTAACTTCACCTGTTTTACGTTTGAAGTTCCACGAAGACTAAAGCGGAGTAAGCCGCCTATGTTGTAAGCAACGAATGGTTTTCCACGCTGTGGGATTATGCCTACAGAAACATTTGCCTTTGGATCAAAAGTGCCAGCAATGGCATTCTGAGCCTTTGGAAAGTTGTATTGATATATAGCTTGGGTGTTACTATTTGCTGATATCTTCGCATCCTGCTGATAAGGATACATCATAAAGTATGCTACATTATTGACATTTGGTGCTTGTCCCCAGAAATGTACGTCACTTCCAGCGGTAGGAGTGGTGAAAGGATAGTTCTTGGCAGTAGGTGATTTAAAGCCAATACCAATCTTATCGTTTGCCTGCCAGGTGACTGTTGTCCCATCGGAGCCTAATACGGTACGGGTTTTAGCTTGGTTTGATGGGGTAATATCCTCTGCATTTGAGGGACTTTCCAATCCTGCAGATACGAAAGTCATGTCTACCAGTTGACCGTCTGTACTGTTAGTACCCTCGAAGTCGTCATTTGAACAAGACACAACACTTAGTGCAAGCCCTATGCATAAAGCATAAGTCTTCAGTCGATTTGTATACTTCATATTGTTATTCTTCGTCTTTTTTGTTATTAATTTAATCTCTTGTGCGCTTAGAATGGAGAATCATCATCAGTTCCATCTTCAACGTGTGGGCTCAGATCGGTTCCCCCACTGAAACCTTCGTGACTTGTACCATGCGCACTATCCATTAATAAGTTACCCTCTATCTCCATGAATACTATTGTAGTTGAGGGTTTTCTATAAATTCTTTTCATCTTCTTTGTCTTTAAGTCTTATTTCGTTTTTATAAATCTTTCTACCTTCAATCGTTGTCGATTTTATTGTCTTACCACAGAAAACTTATCCCTTTAATAGTCTTAAAATCTAAAAAAGTTATAAGGAATTAAGGGTCAGTACAGTCTATTATGAACTTTGTTTTTATTGCTATTGTTATATAGCACGTTTTAATAGTGTTGTATAAAAGCTATTTAGTGTTCTTTTATTTCGGGTGCAAAGTTACGACTATTTTTATAAACAATTGTAAAATTTACAAAGAAAAGATGCTTTCTAAAGGATAATTAACTAAAATAAAGAGAGATGTTAAAGACTCTCGTTGTGTTTGCTCATAGCGTCGCTAATGGTAATTCTCTGCAATGTTCCGTACTCTGTGTGGCATATTCGTGTGTCTTAAAGAATCCTACTATGGCTTAAATTCGTACTTTTGAAATACCCTTACAATATTCTTGTGGCTGTCGATTGATAATTCTTTGAATATGCTTTTAGATGTGTTTTGTAATGTACAGACAATCAGTAGATTATAAATGTGCTTCTAAAAGGGCGTCTTTTACATTGCAAAAGAGCACCTTTTACACATCAAAAGGGCATCTTTTACCACGCAAAAGGGCATCTTTTACATTGCAAAAGAGCGTCTTTTAATTTGTAGATGGGAAAAGAATTTACATTAGAGGGTAGTGTTAGTGATGAACTTAAGAACATTGTGTAAGTGGAATACTCCAGACATAGATACTTTGACAATTTCATCGTCAACTTATTAAGGGCAATTGCTGCCTATTGTTTGTTCCCAAAGAAGCCTTGTGTTAATGTACAAAGGACCATTGACACACAGCTTACATTGTTCTGAATTTATCGAACTCACGTTATTGTAGTATACGTGCATTTTTCTGAAAAGGGAAACGCGACATTCTCTCACCAGATAAGATGTAGATTGATTCGTTCGGTGTTTTCATTTCTTTCGTTGAAGAATCTCTTAATGTTGTAGTTTTTATTCTCCACAAATTAACCCCAAATCGTTCATGATACCGCAATATGTTCAGTTTCTAAAGACCAATTTGGGTTTATAAAAGAAAGAGAGAATATGTCATTTTTTCGTGAACATATCCTCTCTTTTGAAGTGTTATAATCAGATTATTGTTTAATTATGACCTTGACATTGCTATTTGGTTTATTCTTGTCATTATTGTTAGTTATGATATTCTCTGTGAATATTATACCCTTACTGTCGAAATAATCCTTTTGCTGCTGTGTCATTGTTACTTTTATCTGTTGATTTGTCCCAGTAGCATCAGTTTGAAGTCCTACAGCTATATTCTCAATCGTCCCAGCTTCACTTATGTCGAGAGATGAGAGATTACTACTTGAAACATTTATATTTTTCAATCCGTTTTTACTCCCTAACTTCAACTCGCGAATACCTGAATTGTTCGTTGTCAGTTCTGTTAGGCGTGTATTATTACTTAAATCTAATGTTGTTATTCCTTTAACATAACTGAGGTTAAGTTTTTGCAGCTCTGTATTCTGTGTTACGTCTAAGGAACTTATCTGCGTACTACCCAAATCAAGCGAAGTTAAGTTTGTGCCAGCAGCTGACAACCCTTTTATCTCTTTCACTGGAGAACCTATGAGATTGATAGACTTCAACTTAGTCATTTTACTAAAGTCGTAGCTTTCTATCTTATTACCCCAAGCAACAAATTTTTCAAGTTGATCTTTATCGGATAATCCCTCTATTTGGGTCAATTTCTTTGTGTTACTTATATCGATAGTTTGTATCTTTGGTGAGTTCAATGTATTGATGTTTGTCAGTTCTCCATTGTTATAAGCTTGCAATGTTGCCAGAGCAGGAAGATTACTTGCGTCAATCTTAGTAAGCAGCTTGTTATTATATAACGCAAGGGAAGTCATTTTAGGGTTGTTACCCACTTTCGCTTCTGTCAGTCCATCCAGTTGATGAGCTGATAAGAACTTTAGTTCTGTCAATCCTGAGATATCAAGTTTTGTTACTAATGGACTATTACTGATGACAATGTAATTCGTGAGTTGTGGATATTTATTAAAATCGATTTCTCCAGCAAGATTCTTATTGTATTGTACATTTAGACTTGTTACATTACGATAATACTGTAACTCATCTAATGTCGTAAGTTTGTCATTGTTTTGGATACTCAAAGTCCCTTTGAAAGACAGAATTTTCTCAAAATTCTCACCCTCATAGATATTCATGTCTCCATTACCATAACGTTCAAACCCAGTAATTATCTCAGAGACAGCATCAATCAGTACCTTATTTTTTAAGATGAATGCTTTAGCAGAAGTTGGATTTAACACGATTTCCCCCAAGTCGTACACTTTAGCACGCTCGATATTTATTTCTTGTTTTACTTTCTTAATGATAGATTTACCATCATCTAAAGTGAATATTATACTAATTCCTTTAGATATTTCTCCTCTGGTAATGCTATATAATATGGGGTTTCTTCCTTCAGTCCACCATTCTCTGCAATGAGATTTACAACAGGCGTACCATTAGTAATCTTTGTTTGCATCTTGTTTATCTGACCATTCGTTTTAAACGAAATCGTAGAAGTGATATCGCCTACAAGATTGTCTTGTCCAATAGCAAATAATTTTACTTGTTTTACCTTATCCGTACCTTTGATCGTAAAACGAACGAGTCCCCCAACGTTGTAAGCGATAAATGGTTCATAACGCTTTGGAATAACACCAACAGAGATGTTAGCCTTAGGATCAAAACTACCTGCAGTAGCCGTCTGATTTTTAGGGAAGCTAAATTTGTATTCTGCTTGTAAGTTAGTTTTATAACTGATTCTTGCATTCTCTTGGTAAGGATACATCATGAAATAGGATGAAGTGACGTCTGCTGCCTTACCCCAGAAATGTACGTTACTTCCTGCAGTAGGAGTCTTAAAAGGTTTGGTCACATTATTATTCGAATATTGGTACCCTATTCCAATTTGATCGTTTTCCTGCCAAGTAACAGTTTCTCCGTCTGCTCCTAAGACTGTGCGTGATAGAGGATGGTTTGAATGGGCAGTAAATGCCATGTCTATTAACTCTTCATTGTTTGTCTCTTTGTTGTATAGTTCATCTTTTGCACATGATGCAAATACCAAAGCGATGCCTAAGAATGATAAGTATGTTTTAAAAAGTTTCATATTGTTCCTTTTGGTTTATTTGTTTTTGTGGCAAGTTTAATTTCTTTTGATTAGAATGGTGAGTCATCATCAGTTCCATCTTCAACGTGTGAGCTCAGATCAGATCCCCCACTGAAACCTTCGTGACTTGTGCCATGCGCACTATCCATTAATAAGTTACCCTCTATCTCCATAAATACTATTGTAGTTGAGGGTTTTCTATAAATTCTTTTCATCTTCTTTGTTTTTAAGTCTTATTTCGTTTTTATAAATCTTTCTATCTTCAATCGTTGCCGATTTTATTGTCTTGCCACAGAAAACTTATCCCTTTAAAAGTCTTAAAGTCTAAAAAAGTTATAAGGAATTAAGGGTCGGTATAGTCGATTATGAACTTTGTTTTTATTGCTATTGTTATACAGTAGGTTTTAATAGTGTTGTATAAAAGTTATTTAGTGCTCTTTTATTTCGGGTGCAAAGTTACAACTATTTTTATAAACAATTGTAAAATTTACAAAGAAAAGATATCTTCTAAAAGATAATTAACTAAAACAAAGAGAGATGTTAACGGTTCTCATTGTACCCCCTGATTGTTTTGCTGATAGTGTTCGTTCGATAAGTTCCATACTTTGTACGGCATATTCGTGTGCCTTAAAGATTCCTGCTATAGCTTAAATTCAAAGTTTGAAAAGCCCTTACAATATTTTTGTGGCTGTCGATTGATAATTCTTTGAATATGCTTTTAAATGTGTTTTGTAACATGCAGATATTCAATTGTTTACAAACACACTTCTAAAAGGGCGTCTTTTACATTGCAAAAGAGCATCTTTTACACATCAAAAGGGCATCTTTTACCACGCAAAAGGGCACCTTTTACATTGCAAAAGAGCGTCTTTTTATTTGTAGATGGGAAAAGAATTTACATTAGAGGGTGGTGATGCTGGTGATAAACTACTTTTATGCGACGATGAAACAAAACCTTATTGATGATAATAGGTTGATGGAAAATCTCATTAAATGATGTCTATTACCATTTTTTTACCCATGATTTGATTTGTTAGGCTTAGGGAAAATGTGTATCTTTGCATTGCTTTTATAAAGACATCATTATATGCGAAACCTCTCAGATGCCCAGTTGGCAAAACTTTTAGATAAGGATATATTTCATCATATTTCAGATTCCGCTGATAAGTTAGGTTTAGAGTGCTATGTCGTAGGCGGTTATGTTCGCGACTTATTCTTAGAACGTCCGTCAAATGACATTGACGTTGTGGTTGTAGGTAGTGGTATTCAGGTGGCGAGTGAGTTGAAAGCTATGTTAGGGAAGAGGGCACATCTTTCTGTCTTTCGTAACTTTGGAACAGCTCAAGTGAAGTATAAGAATATAGAAGTGGAGTTCGTCGGTGCACGTAAGGAAAGCTATAGTCATGATAGTAGGAAGCCGATTGTAGAAGACGGGACGCTGGAGGATGATCAGAATCGACGTGATTTTACAATTAATGCATTGGCTGTATGTCTGAATAAGGACCGTTTTGGTGAGTTGGTGGACCCCTTTGGTGGTGTTGACGACTTGTGGGATGGTATTATTCGTACACCACTTGACCCTGACGTAACCTTCTCTGATGACCCATTACGCATGTTACGTTGTGTTCGTTTCGCAACTCAGCTTAATTTTTTTATAGAAGATGAAACCTTCGAAGCCCTTGAACGCAATGCTGAACGTATCAAAATCATCAGTGGTGAACGCATAGAGGAAGAGTTAAACAAGATTATGATGACCCCAACACCAAGTAAAGGCTTTATAGAATTATATCGTTGTGGGCTTCTGCAGCTTATTCTTCCTGAGCTTGTTGCACTTGATGTTGTTGAGACAAAGAACGGTCGGGCACATAAATAACTTCTATCATACGCTGGAGGTGCTTGATAATATCTGCAAACATACAGATAATCTGTGGCTGAGATGGGCTGCTTTGTTGCATGATATAGGTAAGGCAAAATGTAAACGGTGGGATCCAGCCGTTGGATGGACCTTCCATAACCATAATTTCGTGGGTGCAAAAATGGTCCCAGGTATCTTCCGGCGGTTGAAGTTGCCAATGGATAGTAAAATGAAGTATGTCCAGAAACAAGTCGATCTGCACATGCGTCCGATCGTTATTGCTGATGAAGAGGTGACAGATTCTGCTGTTCGACGTCTTATGAACGATGCTGGAGATGATATAGATGACCTTATGACACTCTGTGAAGCTGATATTACGAGTAAAAATGCCATTAGAAAGCAGCATTTCTTAGATAATTTCCGCACTGTTCGTGAAAAGTTGAAGGACTTGAAGGAGCGTGACTACAAGCGATTACTGCAACCCTGTGTTGACGGAAATGAGATTATGGAGATGTTTAACCTGCAACCGAGCCGCGAAGTAGGTGTCTTAAAACATACGTTAAAGGATGCCGTGCTTGATAATAAGGTGGCTAATGAACGTGAACCACTACTAAATCTGTTGAGAGATAAGGCTAAAGAGATGGGCTTGATATAGTGCTCTATTTATAACGTGCAATGTGTTGAGATTGTCGGAGTTGGTGTTTTGTATTGCCATCGATTCCAATAATAATTGTTAAAAAGCATTCTATAAGTTGACGTAGTTTAAATATTAATGCGTATTTTTGTACGTAGAAAACTACAAATATGCGACGTCGTTTTTATATTTTCTTATCCATGGAAGAAGAAAAGGGGAAGAGAATAGGGTAAGAACCTTATATATTAAAGATAATCACAGAATAAAATTATATAATTATTATAGGTATGAAGAAAGCTAAGATCTTACTGTTTGTCACTGCACTTGTGGCAGTACTTACCAGTTGTGGGGGTGGTAAGCAGGGACTCCCAACGAGTGATGAGTATCCAGTCATTACGATTGGGGCATCAAATGCACAGTTGAAAACAACTTATCCTGCCACAATAAAAGGTGTACAGGACGTTGAGGTACGTCCAAAGGTAAGTGGTTTTATTACTAAATTGAATATACATGAAGGAGAATATGTTCATGCAGGGCAGGTTCTGTTCGTGATAGATAACTCTACTTATCAGGCTGCAGTACGTCAGGCACAGGCACAGGTGAACTCAGCTCAGAGCGCTGTGGCTCAAGCAAAGGCTAATGTTGTACAAGCTAATGCAAGCTTGAATTCAGCCAATGCGCAGGCTGCTACCTCTCGTCTTACTTATAATAATAGTCAAAACCTATATAATAATAAGGTGATAGGTGACTATGAATTGCAGAGTGCAAAGAATACTTATGAGACTGCACAGGCATCTGTTCGTCAGGCACAGAGCGGTATTGCTTCCGCTCAGGCTGCTGTAAAACAAGCTGAAGCAGGTGTTCGACAAGCACAAGCGATGCTTTCTACGGCTAAGGACAACCTTGGTTTCTGTTATGTAAAGAGTCCAGCTTCAGGTTATGTGGGAAGCCTTCCTTTTAAGGAAGGTGCCCTTGTGAGTGCTTCATCAGCCCAGCCTGTTACAACAATCAGTAATACTTCTACTATAGAAGTGTATTTTTCTATGACAGAAGCTGATGTTTTGAAGCTTAGCCGTACGGATGATGGACTCAGTAATGCCATTAAGAAGTTCCCTGCAGTTAGCTTGTTGTTGGCTGATGGTTCTACCTATAATCACGAAGGTGCAATTGTTAAGACCAGTGGTATGATTGATGCGACAACTGGAACGATAAATGTTATTGCCCGATTCCCTAACCCTGAACATCTGTTGAAGAGTGGCGGTAGTGGTAAGATTGTAATTGCTAAGAATAATAACCGTGCACTTCTGATTCCACAAGAGGCTGTAACACAGGTTCAGAACAAAATGTTCGTCTATAAAGTTGATGCAAAAGATAAGGTTCATTATAGTGAAATCACAGTCGATCCTCAGAATGATGGTATCAATTACATCGTGACAAGCGGTCTTAAGATGGGTGAACGCATTGTTAGTAAGGGAGTATCTAGTCTTGAGGATGGAGCAAAAATTAAAGCACTTACACCTGCAGAGTACGAAGAAGCAATAAAGAAAGCTGAGAAACTCGGTGAAAATCAGAGTTCAGCCTCAGGCTTCTTGAAGACAATGAAAGGTGACAGTAAGTAAATTATGAGCTTGGAACTTAATGCTTAAGATTGTTGATGACATTTGTATATAAATGAGGTCGCAGTTGTCAAGATGAGTTCTAAGAATCCAAACAGTAGACGTTATGACATTTACAAATTTCATTAAACGACCGGTATTGTCAACGGTTATATCAATCTTCTTTGTCCTTTTGGGTATAATAGGATTGATATCACTGCCTATTGAACAGTATCCGGATATCGCACCTCCTACGATCTTGATTCAAACTTCATATCAAGGTGCAGATGCACAGACTGTGTTGAACTCTGTTATTACACCGTTGGAAGAGAGTATCAATGGTGTTGAGAACATGACTTACATGGAGTCAACAGCTACAAACGCAGGTATGGCAATGATAACTGTGTACTTCAAGCAGGGCTCAGATCCAAACATGGCGGCTGTCAATGTACAGAACCGTGTGTCACAGGCACAGGCTTTGTTGCCAGCAGAAGTTACCCGTGTGGGTGTGACTGTATTGAAACGTCAGAGCTCAAACGTTATCATGTACTCTTTAACTACGGATGATGGACGATATGATGATGAGTTCTTGACGAACTATAACAATATCAATATCGTGCCGATGTTGAAGCGTATCAATGGTGTCGGTGATGTTCATACACCTGGTATGAAGACATATTCTATGCGTATATGGCTTCAACCTGAGAAGATGAAACAGTATGGTCTTGTGCCATCTGACATCTCTGGTGCTTTGGCAGAGCAGAATATTGAGGCTGCCCCAGGTTCTTTTGGTGAACAAAGTAACCTTAAGTATGAATACACTATGCGCTATAAGGGTCGTTTGAAGACACCTGAAGAGTATGGTAATATCATCATTTCGAGCAATGTAAATGGGCAGACACTGCATTTACGGGACGTAGCTAAAGTTGAACTTGGTGGCTTGCAGTACTCTGTAGCTATACGTAATAATGGTAAACCAGCCGTGTTGGGTATGGTAAACCAGGTTGCAGGGTCAAATGCAACACAGATTGCTGAGGACGTAAAGACTGCTTTGGCCAATGCAGAGAAGCAGATGCCACCAGGTATGAAGGTAACAATAGAGCAGGATGTGACGGAGTTCCTCTTTGCTTCTATTGAAGAAGTCGTACGTACATTGATTATAACATTGGTCTTAGTGTTCTTCGTTGTGTACGTGTTCTTGCAGGATTTCCGTTCAACAATCATCCCAATGATTGCTGTACCAGTTGCTTTGATCGGTACGTTCTTCTTCCTTTGGGTATTTGGATTCTCTATCAACCTGTTAACACTATCAGCCTTGTTGTTGGCTATTGCGATTGTGGTCGATGATGCGATTGTGGTTGTTGAGGCTGTTCATGCTAAACTTGACTTAGGTTATAAGAGTGCATTGACTGCAGCTATTGATGCTATGAATGAGATTTCTGGCGCTATTATCTCCATTACTTTGGTGATGTCTGCAGTGTTTGTTCCTGTATCTTTTATCGGAGGAACCTCTGGAACGTTCTATAGAGAGTTTGGTGTAACGATGGCAGTATCCATTGTTATCTCGGCTTTGAATGCCTTGACTCTGTCCCCAGCCTTATGTGCTATCTTCCTGAAACCGCACAGTAAGGATGAAGAACATAAGAAACTCTCGCCTATTGATCGTTTCCATATGGCATTCAATACCCAGTACGACAAGATTAATAATAAATATCAGAAAGTTGTAGAGAAGGTTATTGGCCATCGATTGATAGCTGGTCTTTCTGTTGTTGTTGGTATAGTTGCTCTTGTTTTGACAATGAGCTTTACCAATACAGGGCTTGTTCCGAATGAAGATACAGGTACTTTGTTTGCTATGATCAGTATGCCTCCAGGGACATCACAGGTAGAAACGCAGAAAGTAACAGACCAAGTGGACAAGATGTTAGCAAGTAATCCCTACATTGAGCGCCGTGAGCAGATTGTAGGTTACAACTTCTTAGCTGGTCAAGGTTCAAATCAATCAACCTTTATTATCAAGTTGAAGCCCTTTGCTGAGCGTGAATACGGAATATTTGACCGTATTAAATCAGTCTTTACAGGTGCTGGTATTGCAGGATTGTTCATCGATCCGACATCATCTAACATGATATTGGGTATGATATACAAGCAGACAGCAAGCATAAAAGGTGCACAGATACTTGCTTTTGCACCACCAATGATACCTGGTTATGGTATGTCAAACGGTCTTTCATTCTCTTTACAGGATAAGACTGGTGGTGATTTGAATAAGTTCTTCAAGGTTGCTCAGGATTATTTAGCAGCATTGAACAAGCGTCCAGAGTTCAGTCGAGCACTTACAACGTATAATCCTAACTATCCACAGTACATGGTTGATGTGGATGTTGCTAAGGCAAAGCAGGCTGGAACATCACCTGCAGCTATCCTTTCTGTACTGCAAGGATACTATGGAGGTATGTATGCATCTAACTTTAATGCGTATGGTAAGCTCTTCCGTGTTATGATTCAGGGAACAGCAGAGAGCCGTATGGATGAAGCAAGTTTGAATAATGTATATGTAAGAACTACTGGAGGAATGTCTCCTGTTAGTGAATTCTGTTCGTTGAAACGTGTGTATGGTCCATCAAACATTACTCGTTTTAACCTCTTCACATCTATTGCAATCAACGCAACACCTGCTGATGGGTATTCATCTGGTCAGGCTATTAAGGCTGCAGAGGAAGTTGCATCTCAGGTCTTACCACAAGGTTATGGCTATGAGTTCTCTGGTTTGACCCGTTCAGAGCAGGAATCATCTAACTCTACAGCAATGATCTTTGCCCTATGTATCGTGTTTGTGTACTTGATTCTGAGTGCTCAGTATGAGAGTTACCTCCTTCCTTTGGCTGTAATTCTTTCCATTCCGTTTGGTTTGGCTGGTGCGTTTATCTTCACGATGATATTCGGTCACAATAATGACATCTATATGCAGATCTCTTTAATCATGTTGATTGGTCTGTTAGCAAAGAACGCTATTCTTATTGTAGAGTTCGCTCTTGAACGCCGACGTACGGGTATGGCTATCAAGTATGCTGCCATCTTAGGTGCTGGAGCTCGTCTCCGTCCTATCTTGATGACCTCTTTGGCTATGATTGTCGGACTGTTGCCACTGATGTTTGCAAGTGGTGTTGGTCGTAATGGTAACCAAACACTGGGTGCAGCGGCCGTAGGTGGTATGTTAATCGGTACACTCTGTCAGGTCTTTGTTGTCCCAGCTCTGTTTGCAGGCTTTGAGTATTTACAGGAGCGTATCAAGCCTCTTGTATTTGAAGATGAGGAGAACAAGGAAGTTTCTAAGGAACTTGCACAATTTGCGAAAGGTTCAGCTACTGATTACATCATAGAAGAGTAGGATATAAAAGAAAGAAGAATAATGAAGAAAACGAATATAATCATTATAGCTTTTGCAGCCTTGTCACTGACAGGCTGTAAGAGTCTGTATGGTAATTACGAGCGTCCAGACGTTAAAACTTCTGGAATTGTTCGTGATCCAGTTGATGATAAGGCTGCATTAGCAGGCTCCAGTGATTTTGGAAATCTGCCTTGGCGTAGTGTATTCACTGATCCTCAGTTACAGACTCTTATTGAAAGCACTGGAAAATAACCCCGATTTGCTTAATGCTGCATTGAATATTGATATTGCCGAACAGCAATTACGTGCGTCAAAGCTGGCTTTCCTTCCGTCTGTAGTGTTTGCTCCGAATGGCAGTATATCTCATTTTGGTACGCATACCTCCTCAACTCAGGCTTACACTCTACCTGTTACTGCAAGCTGGAATGTTGATTTGTTTGGTAAACTGCGCTCACAAAAGAAGGCAGCACAGATGGCTTTGATTCAATCGCGCGACTATAAGGTGGCTGTACAGACTAATCTTATCTGTAATGTAGCCAATCTTTACTATACACTCTTGATGCTTGATCGTCAAAAACAGATAGTGGATGACATGTCTGGATTGACGAAAAACACTTGGGATATGATGAAGCTGCAGATGGAATTCGGACGTGCTCGTTCAACAAGTGTACAGAGTGCTGAGGCTGCTTATTATAGTGTACAGACTCAAGGGGCGGATATTAAGCGCCAGATTCGTGAGACTGAAAATACGCTTAGCTTACTTCTTGGTGAGCCAGCACAGTCTATTGCACGTGGATCACTTGAAAACCAGAGTCTCCCGACGAATTTCTCTGGTGGAATTGGTGTTCAATTATTAAGCAATCGTGCAGATGTTCATGCCAATGAGATGGCTTTGGCACAATGTTTCTATAACATTCAGGAAGCTCGAAGCCGTTTTTATCCAGCATTAAATATCTCTCCGACAGGTGCATGGACCAATAGCAACGGACTGGTTAATCCAGGAAAATTGTTACTATCAGTGGTAGGAAGCCTCACACAGCCTATCTTTATGCGTGGTCAACTGAAAGCTGGTCTGCGTGTAGCAGAGGATAGGTATAAGCAGGCTTACAACACATGGCAGAATAGTATTCTAAAGGCTGGTGCTGAAGTGAGCAATGCTTTGGTTGCATATAACTCTGCAGATGAGAAGAATAAGCTACAACAGCAGCAGATAGATGTGCTGAAGCAGAATGTAGACCACACTCAGATGCTTTATGCACAGAGCTCAAGTTCTTATTTAGAGGTTATCACTGCACAGCAAAGTTTGCTTAATGCCGAAATCTCACAGGTGCAAGAACAGTTTACAAAGCTACAGGCTATTGTGAATTTGTACAATGCTCTTGGTGGAGGTTCTAAGTAAAAACCCCAAGTATTAATAATCAATAGTCAAGATTATGAGTAGTGAAATCAGCCCAAAAGCGGAGGTTTCTCCAAAAGCAAAGATTGGAGATGGATGCAAAATATTTCCGTTCGTATATATAGAAGACGATGTTGTTATTGGCGATAACTGTATTATCTTCCCTTTCGTGAGCATCTTGAAGGGTACTCGGATGGGCAATGGCAATAAGGTCCATCAAGGTTCTGTGTTGGCAGCACTGCCACAGGACTTTAATTTTGTTGGAGAAAAAAGTGAACTTATCATTGGTGATAACAACATTATTCGTGAGAATGTAGTAGTAAATCGTGCTACACATCGCGGTTGTAAGACCGTTATAGGCTCCAATAACTTCTTTATGGAAGGTGCACACATTAGTCATGACACCGTCGTAGGGGATGGTTGCGTCTTCGGTTATGGTGCTAAGATAGCTGGAGATTGTGTGATTGGAAGTGGTGCAATCCTCTCTTCAAACGTAGTAGAGAAGGCTAATACACGTGTTGGTGAGTATGCTGTGGTACAGGCAGGTACTACATTCTCTAAGGATGTCCCACCTTATATTATCGCAGGTGGTGCTCCTGTTGAATATCATGGCGTGAATACATCTGTATGTCGTGCTAAGGGCTTTGATGAAAAGGTCCTGAAGCATATTGCAAATGCTTATCGTTTGCTTTTCCATGGGCAGACCTCAGTCTTTGATGCATGCATTCAGATTGATCAGCAAGTACCTGATTCTACAGAAATACGTAACATAGTAAACTTCGTACGTGGTACGGAAGCAGGAATCATCAGTAAGTTGTAAATTTCATACCTATACATTTCATGATGATTAAGAGGGTTAACCGCGAGGTTAACTCTCTTTTTTTATAATGCCTCCTTTTGAGTTTTTGGGGTAGGGGGAAGTCGTTTAGTGAACGCAATGCGCACGTTTCTTTTTGCCTTGTAGAACTAATAATGTCTTATAATATTACTTCTGGATTTTAATAGTTGGTCTTTTGTGTTTCAAAAGGGTATCTTTTGCATGGTAAAAGGGCGTCTTTTGACATGTAAAAGGTGCCCTTTTAAGAGGTAAAAGAGCACCTTTTAGAATGCTATTTGTAACTACTTGATAATTTGTTAGTTACAGAAGGAATAAAATAAGGTTATATACAGGAACTCGACTCCTTGTGGTTATTTATTTGTAAAGATACTTCCTAAGCACGTTTTATCTGTCTGTTAGACAGTCTTAGTATGATGCCGTACAAGGAATCCCCAATGCAACGACTCGATCACGGATAGCATCAAGCTCCTCATGTGTGGCTTTCTGAAGACTATGGTCAGGTGTTTCTCTGTCAATTGTATAAATCATAACCTCTCTCGGTGCTATCTCTTTGACAGCATCAAGCCATGGTTTAACAAACTCTTCCCCCGTATTGTCGATATTCGTGCCGTCTTCTGTTTCCCCTTTCATAAACATAGTCTGGATAATTGCTTGTCCGTTAAATGACTTTATGTCTGCTATTATTCTGTTAACATCATACGAAGGTTGTGTAGGACGGTCTACCTTATTTATATAATCAGCATTGATTGTGTCAAGTTTCAGAATGTTGTTGTCTACCTTTGACAGTGCTTCGTGAATCTTTGGACGATGGATGAATGTAGAGTTACTGAGTACGGAAATCTTTGCTTGTGGACAATACTCATTGCGAAGTCTGATGGTATCATCTATAACTCCCGCAAAGTCAGGGTGCGATGTAGGCTCTCCGTTACCGGCAAATGTCAATACGTCCGGATGAATATCCTGTGTCTTCAGTTCCTTTAGCTTTGCTTCTAACGCCTTTGCCACGTGTTCGCGAGTAGGGTGGGGTGTCTTTGTCCGATGGTCTTTGTTAAATCCACATTCGCAATATATGCAGTCGAACGTGCAAATCTTCCCATCTGCAGGCATGAGGTTGATGCCGAGTGAAATGCCTAATCGGCGGCTATGGACAGGTCCAAATATAGGTGACGGATAGATAATTGTACTCATTTGATATCTTTTTTCGTGTATATAGAGGGGTATTGTGCAAAGATAAAACAAATAAACTACAACGTTTCATGCACAATAAGGAAATGTCTTTGTAAGTCTAAATAATGTATAAATTCCTTTGTCATTCTTTTATTTTGCAGTATCTTTGCATCAATTTCGGTGTATTATATCCTTTTCGGAAATGGCAAAAAGAAGAAACAAAGCTCGCAGTCATCATAGCTTGCAGGTTGTAACACTATGCATCAGTACAGCTATGGTACTGATATTGATAGGCATGGTTGTGCTGACTGTTTTTACAAGTCGTAATTTAAGCTCTTATGTGAAGGAGAATCTTACTGTAACAATGATTCTTCAACCAGATATGAGCACAGAAGAGAGTGCAGCTCTTTGTCAACGCATTCGTTCTTTACATTATATCAACAGTCTGAACTTCATTAGTAAGGAACAAGCTTTGAAGGAAGGAACGCGTGAACTTGGTGCTAATCCAGCAGAGTTTGCTGGACAAACCCTTTTACTGGTGAGATAGAGCTACAGCTAAAGGCCAATTATGCCAACAATGATTCTATTAAAAACATTGAACGTGAGCTTAGAACTTATCGTGGAGTGAGCGATATCACTTATCCACAGAACCTTGTTGAGAGTGTAAACCACACATTGGGCAAGATAAGTCTGGTGTTGTTGGTAATTGCAATATTGCTGACTATTGTCTCATTCTCGCTGATGAACAATACAATTAGGTTGAGTATCTATGCTCGCCGGTTCTCTATTCACACCATGAAGCTTGTTGGCGCATCGTGGGGATTTATTCGTGCACCATTCCTTCGGCGTGCTGTTATGGAGGGATTGGTGTCAGCATTACTTGCAATTGCAGCCTTAGGGGTTGGTTTATGCCTCCTTTATGACTATGAACCGGATATAACAAAGGTTCTTTCGTGGGACGTGTTAGTCATAACCGCTGGCATTATGCTTGCCTTTGGTGTACTGATAGCAACGTTCTGCTCATGGTTGTCAGTCAATAAGTTCCTACGAATGAAGGCTGGCGACTTGTATAAGATATAGCGAAAAGTAAAAAGGTAAAAGAGTAAAAGGGAAAGAAGCAAGTTGATATCATAAGGAAAGACGCTTTTGTCTTTACTCCCTATCACTTCTGTTTAGGCCCTTTCACTCCTTATAACTCCTCAAAAAATATGGACAAAAGAAACTTAGCTTTTGGGAAAACCAACTTTATTATGTTGGCAGTAGGTATTGCCATTGTTGTTATTGGGTTTATCTTGATGAGTGGAAGTGGTTCTACTGAGACGATGTTTGACCCAGGTATCTTCAGCGCACGCCGTATAAAGGTGGCTCCTGTTGTGACCTTCATCGGGTTTATCTCAATCATTGGTGCTATTATTTATAGACCAAAAGAAGCAAAAGACACGGAGGAATAATGACACTTTTACAAACTATCATTATCTCAATTGTGGAGGGACTTACGGAGTTCCTCCCTGTTTCTTCTACAGGACATATGATTATCACGCAGAACCTATTGGGTGTTCCGCAGGGTGATGAGTTCGTGCATGCGTTTACATTCATTATCCAGTTTGGTGCAATTCTGTCTGTAGTATGCTTGTATTGGAAGCGTTTCTTTCATATAGACCGTTCTCCTGTGCCTGCTGATTGTAATTCTTCTTTCCTCAGAATGATACACCCTATCAGGTTCTATTGGCTGCTCTTTGTTGGTGTACTGCCAGCTGTTGTTGTTGGAATGGCAGCAAAGAAGAGTGGATTGTTGGACTGGTTGCTTGATTCTGTATGGGTTGTTGCGATCATGCTTGTCGTAGGTGGTGTGTTCATGTTGGTCTGTGATAAGATCTTTAATAAAGGTATTGAAGAGAACTTAGTGAATGAAAAGCGTGCATTCAATATTGGTTTATTCCAATGTCTGTCAGTAATCCCTGGTACAAGTCGTTCCATGGCAACTATAGTTGGTGGTATGGCGAATGGTTTGACACGTAAGCGTGCTGCTGAATTCTCATTCTTTTTAGCTGTACCAACTATGGCAGGAGCTACATTGTTGGACCTACATGATTTGTTAGAGGCAGATAGTTCATGGGCAACAGCTCATAATCTGACAATGCTTCTCATTGGCTGTGTCGTATCATTTGTCGTTGCTTTGTTTGCAATGAAGTGGTTTGTAAGCTTCTTAACCAAGTATGGTTTTAAAGCTTTCGGATGGTATCGTATCATTGTTGGCGTCATTATCCTTGTGATGTTGCTCTCTGGTATGTCATTGAATATGGTAGACTAATCTTTAATCTCTTAGCATCATAATTCGAATGAACTTCAAAGAAGGAGTAATTATTCCGATAGATAAACCTTATGGCATTACCAGTTTCAAGGCATTGGCACATGTACGTTACCTTTGTACACAGGCTAATGACGGGAAAGTGAAGATAGGTCATGCAGGAACATTAGATCCGTTAGCCACAGGAGTGCTTATTCTTGCAACAGGAAAGATGACTAAACAGATAGAGTCTTTACAGGCGCATACAAAGGAATATGTTGCAACGTTACAGCTTGGGGCAACAACACCAAGCTATGATATGGAGTATGAGGTGAACGAAACTTTCCCTACAGAACATATAACAAGAGAACTGATAGATGCTACACTGCCACAATTTGTTGGAGACATTGAGCAGATTCCACCAACTTATAGTGCTGTAAAGGTAGATGGGAAACGAGCTTTCGACTATCGGCGTAGTGGAAAAGATGTTACGTTAAAGCCAAAGAATATTCGTATTGATGAGATAGAAGTGCTAAACTTTGATATAGATAAAATGCAATTATCTATTCGAGTAGTATGTGGCAAAGGAACATATATACGTGCATTGGCACGTGATTTCGGGCGTGCAATAAACAGTGGGGCTTACTTAACGGCCTTGCGACGGACGCGTGTTGGTGATGTTAAGGTTGAGAACTGTGTTGATTATGACCAGTTTGACACATGGCTTCAGCAGCAAACAATAGAAATAACAAAAACTCCCCAATATATAAATATGAAGCTTTCACAGTTTAAATTCAATTTACCTAAAGATCAGGTCGCTTTATATCCTCATTCATCTAAGCGTGTGTTAACACGTACAGATGGTAGTACGCAGACTTTCACGGTTACTCGTCGTGATGAGGGCAGACTAATGGTTCTTCATCGCAAGTCAGGGACCATTGATATGTTTAAAAATGAGGTTAAAGGCGAACCGAAGGAAGAGGATTACATACGATTTAAGGATGTTTTCGACTACTTTGATGAGGGTGATGCTTTTATCTTCAATGATACAAAAGTCTTCCCAGCACGCCTTTATGGTACGAAGGAAAAAACTGATGCCAAGATAGAAGTGTTCCTTTTGCGTGAGTTGAATCAGGAAATGCGTCTGTGGGATGTATTAGTAGAGCCTGCACGTAAGATACGTATAGGTAATAAACTTTTCTTTGATGAGTCTGGAACAATGGTGGCTGAGGTTATTGACAATACCACATCACGTGGACGTACCCTTCGTTTCCTCTATGATTGTCCTCATGAAGAGTTTAAACGTGAACTATTTGCGTTGGGTGAAGCACCACTTCCACGTTACATTATAGATAATCGTCCGAAAGAAGAAGGTGAGGAGTTTGCTCATGCTACTGCTGAGGATATGGAGAACTTCCAGTCTGTTTTTGCACGTAATGAGGGCGCTGTCTCTGCACCAGGTACGAATATTCATTTCTCTGAACATATGATGAAGATGATGGATATACGTGGTATTCACAAGTCATTTATTACCTTACATTGTGGATTAGGTAACTTCCATGATATTGAAGTGGAAGACCTCACAAAGCATAAGATGGACTCTGAAGAGATGCATATCAATGCCGAAGCTTGTAGAATTGCCAATGAAGCAAAGCAAAGTGGGCACCGCTTATGTGCTGTTGGGGCAAGTGTTGTAAAGGCAACTGAGACAGCTGTAGGTACAGATGGTATGCTGAAAGAGTATGATGGTTGGACCAATGAATTCATATTCCCTCCTTATAAGTTTGGGTTTGCTGACTCTATGTTGGTCAACTTCTATCATCCTTATTCTACATTATTAATGGAGACTGCTGCTTTTGGTGGTTATGATCTTGTTATGGAGGCATATGATAAGGCAGTAAAGAATGGTTATATGTTTGGATGTTTTGGTGATTCGTTATTGATCCTCAATGATTAATATGCATACAGTGTACTTGGCTCTCGGCACAAACCTTGGTAACAGGAAGGCTATTATGCGCGAGGCTATAGATAATATAGGAAAGAAGGTTGGCACAGTTATGCGCCAATCTTCTTTTTATGAGACAGAGCCCTGGGGCTTTGAGAGTCCCAATCTTTTCTTGAATGCATGTATATGCGTGTCTACTAAGCTTGCTCCTCGTCAGCTCCTAGAGGTGACTCAAGCTATAGAACGTGATATGGGAAGGATTGAGAAGACGGTTGGTTTACAATACGTAGATCGTATTATAGATATTGATATCTTGCTGTATGATGATCTCCATATCAACGAACCTGATCTTGTCATTCCTCATCCTCTGATGGAAGAACGCGAGTTCGTTATGAAGCCTTTGCTGGAAATTAAAGAATAACAAGTTAGATAGAGTGGTTTACCAGTACCTGATCTAATGAATTTGTAGTGAAATTACTCTTCTCAAAACACCAGATTAAGTTTGAAATCGTTTTGCTGTCACATTTAACATTTTAGATAAGTACTTGTGAATAAAGTCATTATGAGATAAAAATTGTGACAGTAATGACAGCAAAACAGAGACAGTAAGAACATGTCTTATTGGAAACTGTCTTTTAGAAGGGGTTTACATGGTAATTATTAGTTGCCTGTTTACGGCTTGGGTAGAGCAGATATTGAAAATAAAAATCCCCGTTACCAATGAGGTAGCGGGGATTTTCTTATTCTTTAGATGATTACTTACGCAAACCTAAAGCCTTAACGATAGCACGATAGCGCTCAATGTCACGGTCATAGAGGTAATCGAGCAATGCACGACGCTTACCTACGAGTTGTGTCAAAGAACGAGTTGTAACATAGTCCTTGCGGTTCTGCTTTACATGCTCGGTTAAGTGCTTGATACGATAAGTGAAAAGTGCAATCTGACTCTCTGCTGAACCAGTGTCAGTTGTCTTCTGCTCTTTACCATACTGTGCGAAGATCTCTTCTTTCTTTGCCTTGTCTAAATACATAATTCTTGTTTGATTAATAAGTTTTGCTATTACATCTTTCAGTCGTTAACTTGCCTTAATCACAACAAGAGTACGACTTCAAATGCATCGGAGTCTCCGAATTTGCGGTGCAAAGTTACAACTTTTTATTGGAACGACAATACTTTTCCATTTTTTATTCGTAATTTTGCACCATAATTTAGCATAAGCTTTTAAGGTAAATAAATGCAAGATATTCGTAACATCGCAGTTATTGCGCACGTTGACCACGGTAAAACGACCTTGGTTGATAAGATGATGCTCGCTGGTAAACTGTTCCGTGACGGACAAGACAACAGTGGAGAAGTTCTCGACTCTAACGATTTGGAGCGTGAACGTGGGATAACAATTCTGAGTAAGAATGTAAGTATTAATTGGAAAGGAGTAAAAATCAATATTCTTGATACACCGGGTCACTCTGACTTTGGTGGTGAAGTAGAGCGTGTCTTGAACATGGCAGACGGCTGTCTGTTACTTGTTGATGCGTTCGAAGGCCCTATGCCACAAACACGCTTTGTGTTGCAGAAGGCTTTACAGCTTGGTTTGAAACCTGTTGTGGTTATTAATAAGGTGGATAAACCGAACTGTCGCCCTGAGGAAGTATATGAAATGGTCTTTGATCTTATGTGCGATCTTAATGCAACAGAAGAACAATTAAACTTCCCTGTGGTATATGGTTCTGCTAAATGGTTGGATGGGTGCCGATTGGAAGAAACCAACAGATAATATAGAGTACTTGCTCGACCTTATCCTTAAGGAAATACCTGCTCCTAAGCAGCTTGAAGGTACTCCACAGATGCTGATTACTTCTTTGGACTACTCAAGTTATACAGGACGTATTGCCGTTGGTCGTGTACACCGTGGTACTTTGAAAGATGGACAGAATGTAACTATCTGTCATCGTGATGGTACTCAGGAGCGAACAAAGATCAAAGAGCTTCACACCTTTGAGGGTATGGGGCACAAAAAGACTGACCATGTTGATTCAGGTGATATCTGTGCGGTAATAGGTTTGGAGAAGTTTGAGATTGGTGATACTATTGCAGACTTTGATAATCCAGAACCTCTGCCACCAATTGCTGTTGATGAGCCAACAATGAGTATGCTCTTCACCATCAATGATTCTCCTTTCTTTGGTAAAGAAGGTAAGTTCTGTACTTCACGTCACATCAGTGACCGTTTGAGCAAAGAGCTTGAGAAAAACCTTGCTTTGCGTGTTCGCCCGATGGAAGGCTCTATGGACAAGTGGATTGTTAGTGGTCGTGGTGTGCTCCACCTCTCTGTCCTCGTTGAGACTATGCGTCGTGAGGGGTATGAGTTACAGGTTGGTCAGCCACAGGTTATCTATAAAGAGATTGACGGTCAGAAGTGTGAGCCTATTGAAGAGTTGACAATCAATGTCCCAACTGATTTCTCCAGTAAGATGATTGATATGGTAACCCGTCGTAAAGGTGACCTTCTTGGTATGGATGCTGAGGGTGATCGTGTCAATATTACCTTTGAAATTCCTTCACGTGGTATCATTGGTTTGCGTACCAACGTACTGACGGCAAGTCAGGGTGAGGCTATTATGGCACACCGTTTCAAGGATTATCAACCGTTTAAGGGTGAGATTATCCGTCGTACTAATGGCTCAATGATAGCTCTGGAGGCTGGTACTGCTTATGCTTATGCTATTGATAAGTTACAGGATCGCGGTAAGTTCTTCATTGATGCTGGTGAAGAGGTGTATGGCGGTCAGGTTGTTGGTGAGCATGTTCATGATAATGACCTTGTTATCAACGTTACTAAAGCTAAACAGTTGACGAACGTCCGTGCATCAGGTTCTGATGAGAAGGCTCGTGTTATCCCTAAGACCGAGATGAGTCTTGAGGAATGTTTAGAGTATATTAAGGGTGATGAATATGTTGAAGTGACCCCTAAGAATATCCGTATGCGTAAGATTACGCTTGATCATTTGGAGCGTAAACGCCAGAATAAGGATTAAATCTTATTTCAATCATAAGTCGGGAGGCGACTGTCCATATAGGGCAGCCGCCTCTTTCCGTATGTGAGTAGATGTCATTCTTATGATTCATAAGGGTTATAGAAATACCTTTACAATTATTTTCTCCATTTAATTCTGATTTGAAAGGGTTGGCTTCTTTTTCGCTTTTGTAAACTACAGATAATCAATAGGTTATCTTAAGCGTTTTAAAAGGTGCCCTTTTGCAGTTCAAAAGGGCACCTTTTACATAGCAAAAGGGCACCTTTTGACTTGCAAAAGATGCCCTTTTAGAATGTAAAAGACCGTCAATTAGTTTCTATGTTTGAATTAATCTTACAATCAATGGGAATCTAATTCTTAATCGGTCATTATGAACTCTATTAGGAGTTCCTATTATAATTCTCGTTTCTCGTTATTTCACGATCTCTTTTACTGTACGACCATCACTGTATTTCACAATGTTCAAACCACGTGTAGGTTGTGAGATACGGCATCCAGCTGCGTTGTAACGAGCAACTTCTACTACTTCTCCAGTTGTTGGTGCATTCTCAATACCAGTTGATGTGTGGTCAGAAATCTCACATTTATCAGCGTTTACAATCTCACCTGTCTGAGTGTTGATTACCAATACACAAACTGAAAGTTTTGATTTATCCTGGATAAGAGAATACTGTGATATATTCTTGAAAGCTGTTTGGTGTACTTGTACTTTGTCAGCTACGATAGGAGTGCTGATACTTCCTTGTAGACCTCTGGTTACACCTAAAGCTGCAATAGCTGTATGGTCAAACTTTAAGTTGTAAACTGGGTTTGAAGAATTCACAAAGAAGTCAAGGTCTTGTGAGTAACCTCTGTATTGGTAGCCTCCAGCGAAACCGTTCTTCTGGTAGTATGAACGGCTCTGCAGACCGTCTGCCAACAGTACATAAGCGAGTGCATAGTGTGAGTTGTACTTGCTGACACGGAAAGTTGTTCTCGTTGTGATTGAGATATTGCGCTTCCATTCATCCCATGCAGCAAAGACCTTAACATCCATTTCTGCTCCTCTGTTCTGTTCTGAACGGAACGTTGACTCGCCTGTGTAGTCATTGGTATCAGTTCTTCTGTCAAATCTAACAGTAGGATATCCAGAGACACGTATGCCAGAGTAATCATCACATTCCAATGCATCAGAATTGTGAACGGCGATACCGATGAAGTCATTTGGATGGGTACGAGTTAGGTAAGATAATACAGCCATACCTCTTGGGCACCATGGACACCACATACCAGTGAAGTCTTCTACTACGACTTTGCGCTTAGGAGTCTGTGTAAGTGTTGTTCGTGTAATGGTAGTGTAAGGCTCTGTAGTGTTTGTTGGTTGACCATTAACCTTTGTGATGTTAAGCGCAAGCTCGTCAACGGTAGGATCAGTAGAAGGAGGAACTACCACATTGAGTGTCTGATTGCTGCGTGTTCTGCCTGCTCCGTTAAGTGCAATTGTTTTCGTTTCGATTACTTCACCATTGCGTGTGAGTGTGTATTCAATACTCTTTGCTCCATTTGTGATGTTGGTAAGAGGCACAGGAACGTTGACTCCTGTTGAATTTAGATTAACATAAGCTTCTTGTGAAGGAACTTGTGCGAATGCATTAGTTTGCATTAATGCCAGTGATAGGGCTAAGAAAAGCCTCAGTGTTATTTTTTTCTGCATGATTTTTATTTTTAAAGGTTTATTGTTTAGGTTTACTGAATGATGTGTTTCTCTGCACTTACGACACCCTTGTTGTCTTTTTTCTGGATGATGTAAGTACCTTTGGCAAGTCCTTGTAATGATGAAATACCCTTACCAACGAGCTTACCCTGCAGCGTGTAGACGGTATAAGTAACTGGTCCTTCTGTGCTGACAGTGTTGATGCCAGTAGCAGTCTTGTCGAAAACAATAGTAATCTCTGGACCTGGCTTATCTTTTACCCAGTCTTTACCAGACTTCTTCGCCGTATACAGTTGTACTTGAACGGTACAGTTAGCCTGGTCGGTAGCTTGTTCTGCAAGGCAGAACTCCATCTCAAGTGAAGTCAAATCAGTCTTTTTTGCTGGCAAATCACCTTCTTTAGTAGTATAAGTACCGACATTCTCCCATCGTTTGCAGTCTGTTGGGAAGCAAACTTGCAGTACTCCTTCCTTCATATTTTTAACCGTTCCTGCGAGGATTACTTTCTGAGCATTGCCTGATATGTTGCGGACAGAGATGCCTGCAGGCATGATTAGGCCAGCTTCTGGTATTCCTGGCATGAATTCCTCTACCTTATTGATGGTGACAGTAGAGCCATTCGGGATGACTTTCCCTTTAGCATCAACAAACTCAAACGTTTGTTTGTTTTGCGCCATTAATGCTGTTGTACCCAGCACTGTGGCGAGAATAAATGTAAACAATCTCTTCATACTTGTTGTTTTATAATTGTGAATAATTAAGGGTTAACGAGCTTTTTGCGTGTAACTTGCAGTACACCGTTGTCATTATAGACGAAAGCTACGATGCTCATGTTCTTTACTTTCCAACCGTTTTCAAGCTGAAAATCTGCTTCTTTATCAACTGTAGCATCCTTGCCAAGGGCAATCTCTTCTCCCCAGTCACCATTGATGGCTTTCCGAAGGACATGATTGTGTATGTATTCTTTATTGAATTTCCCGTCAGGCATACGTTGTAAAGCCTTGATATCATCCTCTACAAGCCAAAGTTGTAGCTTTCCACTGAAAGATTCTCCTAAGTTGTTGATGGTTGCTTTCACGTGCGATTGATGGGTAATCGTATCATTACTGATAGCAAGTTTGATGTCAACAGTAGCTTTCTGTTGTATCTCATTGTAGACGAGTGATGCCCATTGAGAATCATTGGTAAGTCCACCTTTACGGTTAACAAGACCCGAAGGCTGGCTTTCAACCTTCCAATAGCCGTAATATAGGTCGCCTAAGTCTGTTCGAAGTCCGATGACTGATGCCGTAGGCTTTAGTGCAAGAGGTCCCGAATGGATAGCAACAGCTATCACAGTGTCGGCTCCATACTGCTCTTGAAGCTTCTCAATGGTCTCAGCAGCACGTGGACAATTGAGGCATGTCTGCCCAGTGAAGTCCTCAATGAGTACGCATCGTCCTACAGCTACAGGTGGAACATAGATAAAACGGTCGTTTTCATCTATATTACTGCACGAAGATAGCATGATGAGAACACATGCTATGAAAGAAAGTAGTTTGTTCATCTTGTGTTAGAAGTTGTAGTTATATGAGAGTGTGAAACCTTTACTTGCAGGTATGAAGCGGCATACTCCTCCCGAACAGTTGTATCCGCTACGGGTTCTTCCATAACCTACTTGCAGGCGGTGGGCACCTTTAAGGAAGGTGACGAGCCCTTGATAGTAGTGGATATGGGTGCTACCGCTGTTGTACATGTCAGATACAGTGAACATCCATGATGGTGCTATAGATAGTTCGGCAAGACCAAAGAGCCAGTCTCCGTCGTCATCTTTTGTGGCAAGATACTGCATCTCAGTACGTAGAGTGGCCTTCGGCGCTAACTTAAACTTTGCATCAGCGATGAAGATATCAGAGTGAATGACACCTCCTTCACCCTCAACAACTGTCTTGTTGTATAGCTGATTCATGTACATGAGGTTCAGTTTGATACCTTTTGACAGACGTTTCTCCATCTGAACATTGATGTCCTGGTAATAAGTTGACGGTCCCCATGCCCAGAAAGGTGATCCATAACCATCTGTTCCCTTACCTCCGTTTTCATTTTTACGTATGCCATGCACGTGTGACACGTTCAATTTCAGATTCGTTCCATACTTTCCACCAAAGAAAGTGTGCTTTGGGAAGTTGTATCCGAAGGCTGCCTGGTAAGCCCATTCACCTCCCGGCTGTGTTGCGTAAGGATAGAGAGCTGCCAAAGCATAGCTATGATCCATTGTGAATGGTGGCAGATGATTGATGAAGGAGGATGTCCCAGACATGCTACGAGCACTACGGAAAGACATGTTTACGCTGCGTTTAGCTTGCAAAAGTACGCTTGCACCTCGTTTAGAGTATGACCCAGAGAGCATGGCTACGTATCCATTACGGTAGATATAACCATTATCAAACGATGGGTCTTGCCCTTTTGCCGCATATTCTGCAAGAATACTGAAGGCTCCATGTTGTAAACGAGCACGCACATCAAAGGCATTCACATTGCGAGGGAGGTTCAATCGATGTGTGGCATCAACCATTATGTCCTCGTCACCTTCATGTTTATTGATGAATGAAGCACCCAGTGTGATGTAGGTCTTATCCTTTAAGGCTTTAAACCACTCATCAAGATTGAGCTCAACATCAGCTCCTGAAACTAAAGCTTTGTTATGTTTCCAGTATCTACGTTGCTTTCCAGAGAGTAATTTGAGACTGACACCATTGAAAGGCTTGTACAACAGACGAGCTCCGAGCAGTGAATTGTCTATTCCTAAGCTACGTTCTTCGTAAGTACGGAGGATAAATCCAGACCCGAATTGCTCATAGTAGGTACCCAATGTCAGCTCAGCATTCTTGTAACGACCCTTCAGATAGAAGTTAGGAATACCCCATCCCTTGAAATCATTCTCATATCCAGGGAGTGGATGTTTGAGATATTCCAGGCGAAGTCCTGCATCTACATAGTTGCTTGTAGCGTTAACATCCACATAAGTGTTGGTGAGGAAACTACCAGAAGCTTTGGATGCACCGGTCTTTTCATCATTCTGTGGAATGAGAACATCACTTTGTACGCTACCTGAAAGCCTTATCTTATCGTTGTTTTCCTGTGCCCATAACATCGTATGGGGAACACAGAGCAGCAATCCCGCTAAGATATAAGTCTTCATAGTTACTTACCGCATGCTTCCTTTACTTTCTCATAAAGTTCAGTTTCAGCCCCATCAGTGTAACCATTGTGCTTATAGACAATGTTTCCCTTGCCATCGATTACCAGAACATATGGTATTAGCTGTATTCCGAGGGCACGCCTGAGATCACTGTTAGGGTCCAATAAGACCTCATAAGGCCAACCGTTTTCATCTACTAACGGCTTAACCTTATTAACGTTCTGTGCCTGGTCAATGGAAATAGCAATGAGTTTTACTCCTGTTTCTTCCTGCCAATCAGCATAAACCTCATTGATAGCTTTCAGCTCTCGGTTGCATGGTTTGCACCAAGTGGCGAAGAAAGAGATAATCATTGGTTTCCCATTGTTGGATAGTGTGTCTATTTGCACACTTTTACCCTCAATGTTTTTTAGGATTAGTTTTGGTAATCCTGTTTGTGCATGAACCGCCATGCCAATGAGGATTGATGTAATCAGTAGAGTTATTCTTTTCATCTTAGTTATTTGATTATTAGTTTCTTGAGCGCAAAGTTAGAGTTTCGTTACATAATGATTGGATGTGCAGGGGTTAAAAAGTAGTAAAAGAAGAAAGATAAAAGGTTAAAGAAGCAAAAGGTTAAATAGTTATTTAACAGTAACTTAGGGCATATCTCTACCTTATATATAAAGAGTGGATACAGACTGCGTGTTTTCTGTATTATATTTCGTTTCTTTTATATAATCAATCTTAAAATAATTCTTTGTTAAAGCGTCTGTGATGTATAGGTTTTTCAGTGTCTTTCTGTAAATAAAAGGTTAATATTGAGTTGATTAATATAGATGGACCAGAACAGAGAACAGAGCTGAATGTCCTAAAACAATTGCTCGAATGGAAGTAAAGAAATGATTTTACAAAAAAGGAAAGCACAATAATCCCATACTACCTAAATATGTATTGATTTCGGTTTTGTAACTTATAGATTATCAAGTGGTTATAAAAACAGAAATAAAAGACGCCCTTTTGCATCGTAAAAGGGTGTCTTTTACACTGCAAAAGGGCATCTTTTACATTGCAAAAGGTGCCCTTTTAGAACCCAAAAGAGCATCTATTAGAAAGCAGATGTGAATTTATCTGACATTATATATTGAATCTCTGCTATCAGATAGTGCTCAGAACTGTTAACCTTAGTGCTAAGACAGACTGTGGAATCATGGATATTTTTGTCTTAATATCCACAATAAGCTAAGCCATTTACCCGTTATAACTGTGCAATCTTTAATTAAATAACTATAAAACCAAATGAGACGCATAGCTTTTTTAGTATTATTCGTTGCAGCAACGCTGACGACATGGGCACAACAACAGAAGAAAACGTGGTCTGTGATTCCACATATTGGGGTGTCAGTGGCAACACTTACGGGTGCAGGAATGAATATTGCTGTAGCCGATAATGAGAAACTTGAATTGAAACCACATGCTCGTCTTGGTTTCACGGGAGGTGCTGATGTGATGTACCAAGCCACAGATAGGGTAGGAATCTCTGCAGGTCTTGCATATATTCAAGGTGGATGTAACTATAAAGATATTGATATTAATGAAAATGTTTGGCATGACCATTATCTGAGGGCGGACTATGTTGTAGTACCAATCCTGATACATTCTTATGTTGCACAAGGCTTTTCTATTAATGCAGGACTGTCACCTTCATTCCGGGTTCGTGGCAAATATCACGCTGGACTTCAGAGTTATGACCATGATGCAGATGGTCATAAAACTAACATAAGGGAAGATGAGATTGATATGGATGTGAAAGATGGATTGCGTAAGTTTAGTCTTTCTATACCTATTGGTATCAGTTATGAATATGAAAATGTTGTGTTAGATGCTCGTTACAATGTGGGTGTATTGAATATTTCTAATCAAGGACTTTCTTCAAGAAGTAACATCTTGGAAGTGTCAGTAGGCTATAAGCTTAATCTTTAGTAATTAGTAGCTTTTTAAAACTTTCTGAATTAATTATTATTCTGTTATAAAAGATAGGGACAAATGTCCTCGTTCTTTCGCCGCAGGCTGTTGTGGCGGATAAACGGAGGCATTTGTCCCTATGTTCTTTTATTAAGTATCCCTTGCCTTTCAGCGAAGGGTGGGGAAGTTTCTTATTTCTTTTCAGGATATTTCAGATTATCCTCTGTGATCTTATCCAGTACTTCTGTAAGGAATTTACGTGATTCCCAGCGTGCCATAGGGAGGTCGTGAAGCAGATAGTTTCCACAGTCACGAGGCGCAGCACCAGGTATTTCACCCTCATAATCAGCTACAAACTGGAAAGTACGGCGCATGAGTTCTACGATATCCTTCGACTCTAAATCACCTTGAAGGATAAGATAATTACCAGTTAAGCAGCCCATTGGTCCCCAGTAAATAACTCGTTCTTTCCATTCAGGGTCATTGCGGAGATAAGTTGCTGCTAAGTGTTCGATAGTATGGATAGCCCCAACGTGTACCACTGGTTCACGGTTTGGTTCTTTCATACGGATATCGAAGGTGGTAACTGTCTCGTTTCCCACTTTATCTTTACGACTTACATAGATGCCACGGAGCAAACGTTCGTGGTCAATAGTGAATGATGGAATCTTATTCATTGTCTCTTTTTGTTTATTTTTATAGGGAGTTTAAGAAGTCAGAGAGTTAGATGGGGCAAGCCTGATGTGTTTGTTTAGAAGGGATACAACAAGATACTGCCTTGTTAAGTGCAGCACAGGGATACCTTGGTATTGGCTTAATAGCACCTACTACTTAACTTCTCTAACTATTAAATAGCACTGATAAAATGTTTCGTTACCTCAAAACTGCCATTGGCAATGCGTTCCCAGAAGTCAAAATATTGGCTTGCTTTGTTGTCTTTGAGAGGGATATCGCTGATAACACGGAAGGAAACGAAAGGTGTTCCATAGATGTGGCAGACCTGTGCAATAGAACAACTCTCCATGTCAACGGCTGTTGCATCGGGGAATTTGTTAATGATCTGTTGCATCTTTTCTTGTGAATTGACAAACCATTCGCCGCTGACAGTGAGTCCAGCTTTGATATGTAGATCCTTGCAATCGGGTAGATTGTTTAATGAAAGGGCTTTTTCAATCAGTTCTGAAGGTGCTTTAAAGCGAGCAGGCATGCCGATTATCTGTCCGAAAGCAACCTCATCACCACAGTAAGCATCATGGTATGCACACTCTGTAGCCACAACAACGTCAGTAACTTCCAGTGTTGTGTCTGCTCCACCGGCGCAACCGCTGGATATAATAAGGTCTGGGTGATAATGGTTGATCATCTCTACGGCACCAATAGCTGAGTTTACTTTGCCAATACCACACTGTTGGAGGATGATTTCCTTATCTTCTAAGTTTCCTGTGACGAAGTCTTTATGATTGATATGCTTCGTCTGCGTGTCAGAAAGAATTGTGTTGAGTTGCTTGAACTCCTTGTCCATAGCAACGATGATTCCTATTTTCATACGGCAAAGGTACGAAAAAGTTAGAAGTTGGATATTGTAAGTACTTTGTTTTTTGTAACTTTGCACGCATAATTATATACATTTGAGAAGAAACAAAACGCAATAAATATGAAAACTTGGAAGAAATTTCTACCTGATGTAGTGGTGATTGCAGTGTTTGCGATTATCTCTTTCGCTTACTTCTTTGTACCAATCACACAGGGTAAGATCCTCTATCAGCATGATGCTTCAGCTGGAGTTGGCGCTGCACAGGAGATGACAGAGTATCAGAACCGTACGGGTGAGACTACAAGATGGACCAATTCTATCTTTGGAGGGATGCCTACTTACCAGATGTCACCGTCTTATCAGTCTACAGATGGACTGTCACAGGTAATGAATGCTTACCACCTTTGGCTGCCAGACAACGTGTGGTTCCTCTTCGCTTATCTGTTAGGTTTCTATATTTTGTTACGTGCTTTCGACTTCCGACAGTCCCTTGCAGCACTTGGAAGTGTGATGTGGGCATTCTCATCTTACTTCTTAATCATCATTGCTGCAGGCCACTTATGGAAGGTTATGGCGTTGGCTTATCTCCCACCAATGATAGCTGGTGTCGTCTTGGCTTATCGTGGGCGTTACCTTTCGGGTTTCATTGTCACGGCATTGTTCACAGCTTTTGAGATAAAGGCGAACCATGTGCAGATGACTTACTATTATCTGTTCATCATTCTCTTCATGGTAATAGGCTATTTGGTAAAGTCTATCCGTGAGAAACAGCTTGCTATATTCCTTAAAGCGACGGGTGTTCTGGCTGCCGCAGCACTGATTGGTATAGCAATCAACCTCTCAAGCCTTTATCATACATGGCAGTATCAGAAGGAAAGTATGCGTGGTAAGAGTGAATTGGTCAAGAAAGACGCTGCCAACCAGACCAGTTCAGGGCTTGATCGTGATTATATCACACAGTGGAGTTATGGTATTGATGAGACATTAACGCTTCTTGTGCCTGATGCAAAGGGTGGAGCAAGTGTTCCATTGAGCAAGAATGCAACTGCAATGGCAAAGGCTGACCCACAGATTCAGTCTATGATACCACAACTTTACGATGCCTTTCCACAGTATTTTGGTACACAACCGGGTACGAGCGGTCCTGTTTATGTGGGTGCTTTCGTGCTTTTCCTCTTTATCTTAGGCTTGTTCATTGTGAAAGGTCCTATGAAGTGGGCTTTGTTAGCAGCAACAGTATTGTCCATTCTCTTAGCCTGGGGGCATAACTTCATGGGCTTTACGAACTTCTTCCTCGATTATATACCGATGTATGCGAAGTTCCGAACAGTGGCAAGTATCCTTGTTATAGCCGAGTTTACTATCCCATTGCTTGCTGCTTTGGCGTTGAAGAAGATCGTTGATGAGCCTGATGTGCTCAGTAAACAGATGAAGTTTGCTTATATTAGTCTTGCTCTTACGGCAGGTGTAGCAGCTTTAATAGCTCTATTCCCGGATATGATGGGACCATTTGTCAGCGAACAGGAGCGTCAGATGGTTGGAAGTATTCAGGGAATGGATGGTGGTACAGCTCGTACTATCCTTGCAAATATCTCTGATATGCGGGCTGCAATGGTCAGTTCTGATGCTTGGCGGTCGGTTATTATTATCCTGATAGGCTTTGCTTTGCTCTTTGCTTATAAGCTAAAGAAGCTCCGTGCCGACTATATGATAGCTGCTTTGCTGGTGCTTTGTCTTGTTGATATGTGGCAAGTAGATAAGCGTTACCTCAATGATGAGATGTTTGTACCGAAGAGTGAACGTGATATGCCACAACAGCCAACGGCTACAGATATTGAAATAAATAAGGATAAGAGCCTTGATTATCGTGTGTTGAACTTTGCTTCAAATACCTTTAACGAGAATGAGACTTCTTATTTCCATAAGAGTATAGGTGGTTATCACCCAGCAAAGTTGCGTCGTTACCAGGAGATGATAGATGCTTATATTGCTCCAGAGATGCAGAAAGCGATGCAGGCTATTGCTGCTAAGGGTGGAAACATGCAGCAAGTAGATGGCGTGAAGTTGTTCCCTGTGCTCAATATGTTGAACACAAAGTACTTTATTTTCCCTCTTCAAGGTGGTGCAACAATCCCATTGAAGAATATCTATGCGCAGGGTAACGGTTGGTTTGTTGATAAGATTGACTATGTTGCTGATGCTAATGCAGAGTATGCTGAGGTAGGGAAGATTGATGTTCGGCATGAAGCTGTAGCTGATAAGCAGTTCGAAGCAGTGCTCGGACAGGCAAAGGCGAACGACTCTACAGCCACAGTGAAGCTTGATAAGTATGAGCCAAACAACCTGCAATACACTGTTAACTCAAAGAATGGTGGTATTGTTGTCTTCTCAGAGATATATTATCCGGGTTGGAAAGCAACCGTTGATGGACAGTCTGTAGAACTTGGACGAGTGAATTATATTCTTCGCGCTGTAAATGTGAAGCCAGGTAAGCACATCGTAGTACTCGACTTCCACCCAACAAGTATCTCTACTACTGAGACCATTGCTTACATCTCTATCGTTATCCTCCTCTTGGCGATTGCGGGAGCAGGGTATATGGAGTGGAAGAAGAAGTAAACAAATAGAACAACCAACTGGCCCTACCCCCGTCCCCTCCCCCATAGGGAGGGGCGTGATTAGCGCGATACCCCTTAGTATTTCTGAACTTGTGGTAACTGCCAGAAGGGAAGTTAGGGGGAAAGGACGAGGAAATTCCCCATAAAGGATGAAAGCTAGAAGATAAAAAAGGATAAGACTGAATACCCCCTCGCAAGTATATTGGCTTACGAGGGTATTCCGTTTAAATCGAAGAGTGTTTAGAATATAGGTTTTATATGCTTTTATTATATAGGGCTTGTTGCGTTCTTCACCTATTATATATATTCTAAAATAAGGATAACAAGAAAATTATGAGACAACGAGTTGAAAAGAAGCTAAACCAGCATTTGATGCTACCGATAAAGCTGTTTATGGGTAGGGAGAAGTCAGGAGGTATCGTTCTGATTCTCAGTGTCACCTTAGCGATGATATTGGCAAATAGCAACCTTGCTGAAAGCTATTCCCATTTCTTTGAGCAGGAAGTAGGCTTTATCGTCAACGGAGAGCCTTATCTGAATTATAGTCTGCACCATTGGATTAATGATGGCTTAATGGCTATGTTCTTCTTTGTGGTCGGCTTAGAGTTGAAAAGAGAATTCATCGGTGGCGAACTGGCTGACATCAGAAACACCATTCTACCTATCGGCGCAGCAATAGGCGGTATGATTGTACCTGCCTTGATATTTTTAAGTCTGAACATAGGTACCCCACAAACGATGGGATGGGGTATACCGATGGCAACTGACATTGCCTTTGCCTTAGGAGTAGTATATCTTTTGGGCGATAAAGTACCCGTATCGGCTAAGGTTTTCCTTACAACGCTTGCCATAGTAGACGACCTTGGGGCTGTGCTTGTCATCGCCTTCTTCTACACTTCCGAACTCTCTATTGCGAGTTTGCTCTTTGGTTTGGGCTTTCTCGCAGTGATGTTTATAGGCAACAGACTCGGTATCAAGAGCCTATTCTTCTATGCCGCACTTGGTATCGGTGGTGTCTGGGTAACATTCTTGTTGTCAGGAATCCACGCAACGATTGCTGCCGTACTTGCTGCCTTTATGATTCCAGCCGATGCGAAGATTAATGAGTCGGTCTATCTTAAGCGTATAAAGAAACTGACAAGACGTTTCGAGAAAGAGGAAGCTAACGAGGTGAGAACCTTGGAGGAGGGACAGGTTGACGTACTGACACATATCCAGCACGACACTACTATCGCAATTCCCTTGCTGCAACAACTTGAACATAAGATGACACCTATCGTTACTTTCTTTATCATGCCTATCTTTGCAATTGCCAATGCTGGTATCAGCTTCACAGATTTAAGTCTATCTGACATCTTCTCTACCCACGTAGTACTCGGAGTGACATTGGGTCTGCTCTTAGGAAAACCGATTGGTATTATCGGAGCAACTTTCTTAATGGTAAAAATGCGTTGGGCAACCCTTCCAAGTGCCATCACTCGTCGCACACTGCTGGGCTTAGGTATGCTTGCCTCTATCGGCTTCACAATGTCAATGTTCATCTCTACCCTCGCCTTCACCGACGAGCTATTGATGACACAAGCAAAATTGGGTATCTTCCTCGCCTCCATCTTAGGCGGAATAGGTGGGTATGTGCTGCTGAATAAGAAAAGTAAATAAAAACAAGCAAACAAGCAACCAACTGGCCCTACCCCCGTCCCCTCCCCCATAGGGAGGGGCGTGATTAGCGCGATACCCCTATTGGTTGGGAGAATGACAGAAAGGCTTACACAAACAAATTAATTCAGATAAGGGTTGTCATCATCTATCCAATTAGTTTTGATAACGCTTATCACCCCAACAAATTAATTCCGAAAAGGCTTTTTCCCAAGCGAATTGTTTCCAGCATTCCCCCTCTCCTTTTGGAAAGGGGTTGGGGGTGAGGCTTTTTCCCCTCTCCCTTCAGGGAGGGAAGGGGTGGGGCTTTTACTCCTCCATCAGCTTTCTGTACCTACCTTTCTTTATCTCTTCATTACCCAATCGACGAGCCTTATTTATCTCATAGTCCGAGAAGCCGCCTTCGAAGAAGACTACTTCACCGTTGCCTTCAAAGGCAAGTATGTGGGTACAGATACGGTCGAGGAACCAGCGGTCGTGGCTGATTACTACTGCACAACCTGCAAATGCTTCAAGACCTTCCTCTAAAGCACGGAGTGTGTTGACGTCGATATCATTCGTAGGCTCATCGAGTAAGAGGACGTTTCCTTCCTGCTTCAATGCTAAAGCCAACTGTAATCGGTTGCGTTCACCGCCTGAAAGGACTGAACAAAGCTTGCTTTGGTCGGTTCCGGAGAAGTTGAAACGAGAGAGGTAAGCACGTGAATTGATGTCGCGTCCACCCATACGGATGGTCTCGTTGCCCTGTGCTACAACATCATATACAGTCTTGTTTGGGTCAATATCCTTGTGTTGCTGGTCGACATAGGCAAGCTTAACAGTCTCACCCACCTCGAATGTACCACCATCAACCTGCTCTAAGCCCATAATAAGGCGGAAGAGTGTTGTTTTACCAGCACCGTTCGGACCGATAACACCCACGATACCGTTAGGAGGCAGCATGAAGTTGAGGTCGTTGAAGAGTATTTTCTCACCGAAAGCCTTCTGTACATGTTGTGCTTCAATTACCTTATTACCGAGTCGTGGACCATTAGGAATGAATATTTCGAGCTTCTCCTCGCGTTGCTTCTGCTCCTCATTGAGCATCTGTTCGTAGGAGTTAAGACGTGCTTTACCCTTTGCCTGACGTGCCTTTGGTGCCATACGTACCCATTCCAACTCACGTTCCAGGGTCTTACGACGCTTAGAAGCTGACTTCTCTTCCTGTTCCATGCGCTTTGTTTTCTGGTCAAGCCATGAAGAATAGTTGCCCTTCCAAGGAATACCTTCGCCACGATCGAGTTCAAGAATCCACTCACTCACGTCATCAAGGAAGTAACGGTCGTGCGTAACGGCAATGACCGTACCCTCATACTGCTGTAAATGCTGTTCCAACCAGTCGATGCTCTCAGCGTCAAGGTGGTTGGTAGGCTCATCAAGAAGGAGTACGTCAGGCTTCTGAAGGAGTAGGCGGCAGAGAGCAACACGGCGTCGCTCACCACCAGAAAGGTTCGTAACAGGGAGGTCACCCTTAGGACAACGCAGTGCATCCATGGCCCTTTCGAGTCTTGAATCAATGTTCCAGGCATCCGTTGCATCGATGATATCCTGCAATTCTGCCTGACGCTGCATCAGCTTATCCATCTTGTCAGCATCAGAGTAATACTCTTCCAATCCAAATTTCACATTGATATCATCGTATTCCTTCAGTGCATCATAGATATGTTGCACACCTTCCATCACATTTTCCTTTACAGTTTTTGTCTCATCGAGTGGTGGATCCTGTGGCAGATAGCCCACAGAATAGCCCGGGCTCCATACCACTTCACCTTGTGTTGGCTCCACAAGGCCTGCGATAATCTTCATTAGCGTGGACTTACCAGCGCCGTTGAGACCTATAATACCTATCTTTGCACCATAGAAGAACGAGAGGTAAATGTTCTTCAGAATCTGTTTTTGGTTCTGTGGGATGATCTTTGATACACCCACCATTGAGAAGATAATCTTCTTGTCGTCTACTGTTGCCATTGATTGTTCAGTTTGTTTTTGCTGACAAAGATACAGAAAAAGGTTTGTTTAGGCAAATCTTATGTCTTGCTTCCATCCTTTCAAAGCAGAAGACGCGCTGTTTGTAAATGATAATAAGGGCTTATGTTATACTTTCTCATGGTATTTGCATTGTTGTCTCGTATGTATTCTTCTATTATCAGACTTAGATAATTAATTATCTAAGTCTGATAATTAATTATCTAAGCGTGATAATTAATTATCTAAGCGTGATAAAACTAAAACGCAAGTGTTTGAGGAAGATAAAACACATGTATCAACACAATGAAACACTCTGTTGACAATCGTTTATGTCCTGTTATAGAAGGTTGGTTATAGTAGCTTTAGAGGAGATTAGCGTAACACCAGGAAACGAGTGTGGAAATATGCGGGAATAGCTCTTGTCCAATTGGTGTAAGATGGTACATATCAGAGTCCTTAGTTATGATTCTGTCTTGTATTAAATTGGCTAAGGAGGCACACAGTTTATAGTCTGCGACATAGTGGAGAAGCTCATCATAGGTCATTGAGCCCCATGAGCCGATAGATTGAATGACCCAAAGTGTGTCTGGTTCGCAAGTCTTTGCAAGGACGTTACGAATCGGACACGTTGGGAATTGTGGGTTTACTACCATTTCAACTCATCGTTTAGTATAACACCATCACCTGCTGGTGAGTCGCTCTCTGTGAAGCTATTGGCTTTATACTGTATGCAAAGCATGAGCATCTCATCGTTACCTGTGTTCTTCAATGCACGCTTACCTTCTGGAGCAACACGTATGATACTACCTTCGGAAACAGGGAATATATCGCCATCTACTTGATACTCGCCTTCACCTTTTAGTATGAAGTAAAGCTCCTCATGCGTTTTATGTGTGTGCAAGAAGCCACTGTCTTGTCCTGGTACTAATGTTTGGAATGACAGCTCGCTACCAGTTGCGTGTAAAGCCTGTCCAGCAAACACCTTACCTGGAATCTCGATGTTGCCCAAAGGAAGCACATAATCTTTGATTTCATTGAGTTTACCCACGTTTACTGCTGTGTAGTTTTTACCATTCTTGGTAGTTTCGATAGTCTTCATAATCTTGTTTCTTTTATTATTGTTATTTGTTTTGATGATGCAAAGGTATGGTCTTCTGACAGATTCTACAAGTAGGTACGCAGAAGACAGTCAGTTACCATGAGGTAATCAATGTGTCTGTTAGGGCATTCTGTTATCTGTACTTTTACATACTTTAACTATAAAGTATAGATAACGTTAGCTTTAATAGTTACTTTTGTGCAGTATTATGATTTATGTAAGTTATAGTAATGAACAGAAGTGAGATAAGAGACGCCCTTTACCCTAATTGTCCGATTCGGAATGTGTTGTCAAGAGTAGGGGATAAGTGGTCAATGTTGGTGCTTTTCACGTTAGAATCTAATAATAATCAGCGTTTTAAGGAGTTACAACGTAATATTCCAGATATCTCTCAGAAGATGTTGACGACAACATTAAAGATGCTTGAAGCTGATGGACTTATCCTTCGTGTGGCCTTTCCGGAGATACCTCCACGTGTAGAATATTCACTTACGAAGAAGGGGGAAAGCCTTTTGCCGCTTATAAACAATCTCATTTTGTGGGCAAGTGATAACATGGAAGATATCATAGAGTCGAGACGTAATTTCTTGTTGAAATAGGTTTCTGTAATCAGAGTTACATATATACAAGAACTCCGCCCATGGTTTGACTGTCGTCTTACCGTGGGCGGAGTTTTATTTTGATAATCTTTATAGGCTGTCGGGTATCTGTTTCTTAGGTGTGATACCCAATGTTTTCATTCCTTCTAAGCGGCGAATGATATTTCCTTTGCCTTCATTGAGCTGTCCTTTAGCCTTACTGAAGTCCTGTTGTAATCGTTCAATACTTGTCCCGATCTTGACAAATGTCTCACCGAAGGTAACAAACTTATCGTAAAGATCATTTGATTGCCGGAGTATTTCGTCTACATTCTGATTCAGGCGATAGTTCTGCCACATCGTTCTTGTCAGTTGCAAAGCCATCAGGAGGTTGCTCGGACTGAGTACGATGATATGCTTTCGGTAAGCATATTGCAGGATGGTTGGGTCGGTCTTGAGTGCTGCTGAATATCCACTTTCGTAAGGGATGAACATCAGAACATATCCGATGCAACCCGGAACCAGCTTCTCATAGTTCTTTGCTGACAGCTCATCGATATGCTTTCGCACGGAAACTACATGTTCTTTCAGTAGGCGTTCTTGCTCATTACTGTCCGTTTCCTTTATTGCGGCTTGGTAAGCTGTAAGTGAAACCTTGGCATCAACCACAGCTCTTTCTTTGTTCGGGAGTTCTATTACGGCGTCAGGGCGGAAGTTATTTCCATTCTCATCCTTGTAGTTCTCTTGTAGGAAGAACTGCTGATCCTTGACCAATCCACAGTCTTCTAAGGTCTTTTCAAGAATCATCTCTCCCCAGTCACCCTGCATTTTAGAGTCGCCTTTGAGTGCTTGAGTAAGTGATGCTGCGTCATTTCCAATACGTTCCGTTTGCTCGCGCAGTTCTTTTACTGTGCGTTCCTGGTCTTCGCGCATCGCCTTTATCGTCATTTCCTGTTCGGCATGAAGTCGTTTCATTGCCTCTTCAAAGGTCGTTTTTATCTCAGTCTTGTTGGCTGTGTTCTCCTTGCTGTTGTTCGTTACAGTCTGATTGAAAGTCTCCAAGCGGTCTTTGAGTGGTGAGAGCAGGGCCTCAAGACGTTCCTTGTCTGCCGTATTCATCTTTTCACGGCTCTCAGCCAGCATCTGTGCAGCCATGTTACGTACCTCTTCTTGTAGTAGTTTGTTCTTGGCTTCTGCTTGTTTCTGTAGCTCTGCACGTAGCTCTTCACCATGCTTTCTTTCTGCATCTAACTGTTGGTTAGCATTCTCCTTCACCGTTGCGATGCGTTCATCTACATTCTTTCTCTCAGTTTCAAGCTGACTACGAAGCACCGCCACACTCTCATTTGCCTTGCTCACCTCCTGTGTTGTCTTGTTCTTTATCAGTAGGAAGGTGATGATTGCACCAATGATGACACCAAGTATCAAGTATATTATAGCCATAGTTGTTTATTTATTATTCATTTTCCAACACAGATTACACAAAGAAAAATGTATCTCCTATAGTTTTTTCACTGTTTTAGTTCTACTATTATCTACCTCTCTACGAGGATGTTCAGTTCCAAGTTGTGCTCCATTATTGCATCATCATAGCATGTAGGGACATCAACTTCATTTTCAACCTTCAACCCTTTCTTTGTTATTTTGTACGTTAATGCATCTTTGTAGACGACCTCTGATAGTCCCAGTTCTAAGCTCTAATAGACTTTGTAGATACAGCGAATGATCTTATAAGTCTGATTATTTCCTTTCATAGATACTGACCTGTAAACAATAAGTTCTGGTTTTAGGTTACAGATATGCTACAGTTATCATGTACTATTAACATTTCTGTATATTCAATGACCCTTAGGTTTCTGAGTAAAGAGGAGTTTGTGAAATTCTTTCTTCTGTATTTTTTGTGTTAAAAATGGACGAAAGGAATAAAGTAATACGTCTGTTATCCCCTCCCTCAATGGGGAGAGGATGAAATAGACGAATCTATTAATCTTGGAAGTAGACCCTCTTTACACGGTTACTGATAGTTGTCAGAACCTCATAAGGGATGGTGTCAAGTGCATCACTGAGCACAGTTACGGGCAGATCATCACCGAAAATCTCAACACTGTCGCCTTCTTTGCAGTCTATTCCAGTGACATCTATCATAGCAACATCCATACAAATATTACCAACATACTCTGCTTTCTTCCCATTTACTAAGCAATAGCAGTGTCTGTTACCAAGATGCCGGTTTAATCCATCGGCATATCCGATAGGAATAGCGGCAATAAGACTGTCATGATCAATGGTTCCCTTACGTGAATAGCCAACAGTATCACCAGCAGGAACATTCCTTAGCTGTAAGATTGTTGTCTTAAGGGTTGACACATTATTGATAATTTTATTCGTGCGAGGGTTGATTCCGTAGAGCCCTAAGCCTAATCGGCACATGTCCATCTGTCGTTCTGGGAAGTGTTCTATACCAGATGAATTGTCCATGTGGCGAATAATCTTGTGCTTGAAAGCTGCCTGTAGCTTCTTACTGCCTTCATCAAAGAGTGCAAATTGGTGTGCTGAGAAGTCGTCAAAGCTGTCCGCATCTGAGCCAACAAAGTGAGAAAGACTGAACGAGGGATGATAGCGTTCTGATGTTTCAGACGTTTTATCAGCTCATCCATATCCTTCTGTGGGTCGAAACCAAGTCGGTGCATACCCGTATCCAGCTTAATATGAACAGGGAAACCTGTGATTCCTTCCTTCTGTGCAGCCTTAACGAGTGCATCAAGTAGTCTGAAACTGTATACTTCAGGTTCAAGATCATAGTCAAAGAGCGTCTTAAATGACGTCATCTCTGGGTTCATAATCATGATATTACTGGTGATACCATTCTTACGAAGCGTCACACCTTCATCCGCAACAGCAACAGCAAGGTAGTCCACACGATGGTCTTGTAATGTTTTTGCTATCTCTACGGCACCTGCCCCATAGGCATCTGCCTTGATCATGCATACCAATTTGGTCTCAGGCTTCAAGAAAGAGCGATACCAATTCAGGTTATCAACCACTGCATTGAGGTTTACTTCCAGTACTGTCTCATGTACCTTCTTCACTAATAGTTCCGTAAGATGATCAAAACCAAACTGTCGTGCGCCCTTTAAGAGGATGACTTCATCATGCAGATTTACAAAGACATCACTGTGGATAAAGGCATTTATTGTAGCAAAGAAATGCTTTTCTCCAAGATGCTTGAAGGCAGAACGCTCTGCAAGAAGTCCTTCTCCTATACCGATAAACTTCTCAACACCACGTTTCTCACATAAGAATGCTACCTTATTATATAGTTCTTTACCACTCTCACCACTCTGAAGTATGTCACTTAATATCAATGTACGTTTGCGTCCTTTGTGGTCAGGACGACGGTTCATGAAGTCAAGTGCTATATCAAGAGAGTTATAATCAGAGTTGTATGAGTCGTTGATCAGTGTACAACCATGCTGTCCTTCTTTCACTTCCAGTCGCATGGCAACAGGTTCAAGCTTTGCCATCCGTTCTGCAAGATGTGCTGGCTCAATCCCTAAATGAAGTGATACGACAGCGCAGGTAATGGAGTTTTCTACGCTGGCATCATCTATGAAAGGTAGTTTATACTGTCCCTCTACCTTTCCTTCCATACATATGAGACAGTTGTCTCTATGTCTTTCTTCTCAATAGATTTGATAAAGAAGGCGGCATGTACGTCTTTTGCAGACCAATTAAGACTCTCTCCTTTGTAATTCTTTGCAGAGATGCAATCGTTAAGGACCTGATCGTCTTCGGAATATACGATAGCCTGTGTGTCATGGAATAGCTTTAGCTTCTCCAGACACTTTGCTTCTAATGATGAAAAGTTCTCTTGATGAGCGGTTCCAAGGCTGGTAAACACACCAATCGTTGGCTGAATGATGTCACGAAGAGCTAGCATTTCTCCCGGTTTACTGATGCCTGCCTCAAAAACACCAATCTGTGTATTCTCATTCAATAGCCATACTGACAATGGAACACCTATTTGAGAGTTGTAACTACGTGGTGAACGCGTCACAATCATCTCAGGAGAAAGTAACTGATAAAGCCATTCCTTTACCATGGTCTTACCATTTGACCCTGTGATACCAATGATTGGAATCAAGAACTCATCGCGGTGTCGCTCTGCTAAACGCTGTAAAGCTTCAAGCGTACCGACAACTTTTAGGAAGTTAGAGTTAGGATAAAGGGTTGCCCAATTCTCAGGAATTGTCTCAACAACAAAGTTTCTTACGCCTCTTCCGTATAACTCTGGGATATAGTTATGGCCATCATTGCGTTCAGTTCTGATTGCAAAGAACAATGTTTCTTCTGGGAAACAGAGAGACCGACTGTCGGTAAGTATGAAACTAATGTTTGCATCCGTGTTACCATAACGGCGTGCACCAATAAGGGTTGTTACTTTCTCAATAGTATAATTCATTACTATTCTGTATTGTTTTTTATTGTATTGCAAAGGTAATGAAAACTCTTAATACTACATATTATATATAGTATTTTTTCATTTTATCGTTGAACATTGTCATGGAGGGCACATTGAGGGCAGATACCCTTAATCATATAGTTGACGGTGTGCTGCCTGTACCCTGTGGGAAGTTCCACTTGTGGAACGGGAATATCACTCAGACAGAATGTGCGGTGACAGCTTTCACAATAGAAATGTACGTGCATGTCCTCATCCTTCTTTGTGTTGTGGCTAAGACATAGCTCATATTTAGCTATGTCGTCTCCATCTTCTAATTGATGAACCAGATGGTGATCCTTAAATAAAGACAATGTACGGGAGATGCTCGACTTGTCTATTGTCTGTAGTTGTAGCTCCAGTTCTTTCATGGAAACAGGGTTATTCTGCTTTGCCAGTGTACGTATGATTACGATGCGATTAGCTGTTAACTTCACTCCATGTGCCTTCAATAGTTGTTCTATTTGTGCCTCATCCATCTCTTCTCTCTCCATTGTTATATTCAAAGTTCAAAGTCTGGATATTCCAACTTTAACTTTTCTGCCTTTTCTCTTGTCTTTTGTAAGAAGTGTTTATATTCTTCTGATTCGGGATTAAAGGGTTTGTGCCCAAAAGCCTCCTTTATTGGGCGCCATGATTCGAGGAATTTCTTAGCTTCTTTGGAGAAAGAAACCTCAACGAAACGTTCCCATATATAATCCACCGCCTGCTCATTGGGATGGAGCATGTCAGCCTTGTAGAACCGATAATCGCGTAGTTCGTCATTTACAATCTCGTAAGCAGGAAAGTAATAGATTCTCCCTTGCTGTTCTGTTATAAGCTGATGGGATGCCAATAACAAAGTGGCCTTGGATAATTGACTCTCATGATAACCGTATTTTGCGTACCGGATGGGGCTGACAGTTAGGATTATCTTTATATTTGGATTACCTTTTCTTAAGGCAGCTACCACTCCTCGTAGTGCTTCTGTGCACTGTTCAACCGTCAAAACACGTTCTTCAAACAGATTTTGAGGACGTTTCTGGCAGTTGTCTACGACTGTCCCAGTTGCTTTCTCTATGTAAACATGGTTCGTCCCCAGTGTAAGTACTGCCGTGTCAAGCTCTCTTCTTCTTTTCTCATTACTGTATGAAGAATAGAGATAGGGTTGTACATGACTCCAAAAGGATTGATTGTGGTACGAAACTTCTCCTCTTCGAAACGCTTACCGATATTATCAGCAAAACATGAGCCCACGAAAAGTATCTTCTCGCATGGTTGTATCTCAAATTCAGGATGAGGAATGTTGACAATAGTTCTGAACTCCATAGTGGCAAAGTTAGTAAAAAATGAAGAGAGAACACCCATGGATAGGATTAATTTTTATATATTTGCTGGTGTAATAATAGAAAAAGTAGAACGTAGATGTACACTTACGAATATCCTCACCCTGCTGTAACAGCAGATTGTCTGGTCTTTGCACACACTGAAAATGGACTATATTTATTGTTGATCCAGCGCAAACATGACCCATGTAAGAATATGTGGGCTTTCCCTGGTGGGTTTATGAATATCGATGAGACAACAGAGGACGCTGCCCGACGTGAACTGGAAGAGGAAACTGGACTGAAAGTTAAGGAACTACATAGGATCAATGTTTTCGATGCTGTCGGTAGAGATCCACGTGAAAGGGTTATAACCGTTGCTTATTATACGATAGTCGATGGTCTTACTGAGGTTCGAGGAAGAGATGATGCAGCTGTGGCAGAATGGTTTCCCATAGATAATCTTCCCCCATTGGCATTCGATCATGATACCATTTTGCGTGAAGCAAAGGGCTTACTTTGTGTAGAGTAAGGGAGGAATAATGTGGATGAGTTAGATATGAAATATCCTTACGTTATTTTGCTACCGATGTCTTGGAAATGAAGATAGAAACCTTCATTTCTCATTTTACAATATATTGAAAATCAAACGATTATGAATAGGCATTGTAAAAGGGCATCTTTTGACTTGTAAAAGATGCCCTTTTACACATCAAAAGATGCCCTTTTGCAACGTGAAAGATGCCCTTTTAGAACCTAAAAGAGCACCTTTTGTTTTGCAGTTTGAATTTATATTACAAGCTTGAGGGCTTGTTTTTCTTTTTTACTGCTTATGTACAGTATTATAAGCAGGCTACAGTCAGACCCGCCATTACGATACTTACCATGCTCATGAGCTTGATAAGGATGTTTAGTGATGGGCCAGACGTATCCTTAAATGGGTCGCCAACGGTGTCACCAACAACTGTTGCTTTGTGACACTCTGACCCTTTACCTCCGAAGTTACCCTCTTCTACATACTTCTTGGCATTGTCCCAAGCTCCACCTGCATTCGACATGAAGACAGCAAGGGTGAAACCGGCAGCTAATCCACCAACTAACAGACCCAAAACACCTGCAACACCTAAGAGAACTCCTACTACAACAGGGATAATAATGGCTAGAAGAGAAGGTATAATCATCTCATGTTGAGCACTCTGGGTACTGATTTCTACGCAACGACCATAGTCTGGAGTACCTGTCCCTTCAAGTATTCCTTTTATTTCACGGAACTGGCGGCGTACTTCTGCAACCATTTTGCCGGCTGCTCTACCCACAGCTCCCATCGTTAAACCGCAGAAGAGGAACGCTGCCATGGCTCCAATGAATGCGCCAACGAGCACTTTCGGATTCATAAGGTTCACTTGGAAGAAGTTCATGAAGTCAGGAATTGTTGCATTGGTAGCATCAATAGCTTCACCGGCAACATTCGTCATTTGTTCACCAACACGTGCCATTGCAATCTTAATCTCCTCAATGTAGGATGCCAATAGTGCCAGAGCAGTTAGTGCAGCAGAGCCAATGGCAAAACCTTTACCTGTTGCAGCTGTTGTATTACCAAGTGCATCAAGTGCATCAGTACGGCTACGTACCTCTTCTCCAAGCTCACTCATCTCAGCATTACCACCAGCATTGTCAGCAATTGGACCGTAAGCATCAGTTGCAAGAGTGATTCCAAGCGTTGAAAGCATGCCAACAGCAGATATTCCTATACCGTAAAGACCATGCTGAAGTGATGCTGCTGACATTGACATATCGAAGCCATTTGCACATAGATAGCTTAATAAAATAGCAATAGAGATGGCAAGGACAGGGATACAAGTTGAAATCATACCCGTTCCTATACCTTTTATAATAACAGTGGCAGCACCAGTCTGACTTGCTTCAGATATACTTTTCGTTGGTCGATAACTCTGTGATGTGTAATATTCGGTGGCTTGTCCGATGACAACACCTGCCACTAAGCCAGATATAACAGAGAAACTGATACCTAACCAGTTCTCAAGTCCTAAGAGATAGAGTATCAAGAAGCTGGCTGCTGCTATCAGTACGGCAGCTGTGTTAGTACCCATTCCCAAGGAATGAAGCAGATCCTTCATTGTAGCACCCTCCTTTGTCCTTACGAGGAAGATACCAAACAGGCTAAGGAATACTCCCACTGCAGCGATTAACATTGGTGCTATGACAGCACGTAGTTGCATATCGCCAGCAGAAGCAGTGAAGGCTGTAGCACCAAGTGCGGCAGTTGAAAGAATGGAACCACAGTAGCTTTCGTATAAGTCAGCGCCCATACCAGCCACATCACCCACGTTATCACCCACGTTATCAGCTATTGTAGCAGGATTGCGAGGGTCATCTTCGGGAATGTTTGCTTCAACTTTACCCACAAGGTCAGCTCCTACGTCGGCAGCTTTGGTATAGATACCACCACCCACACGTGCAAACAGCGCCTGTGTTGAGGCTCCCATACCAAAGGTTAGCATGGTTGTTGTGATGGTGATGAGCATTTCACTCGATGTCATCTTGTCTGAATAGAACCAAGTAAGTGCGATAAACCATAGCGCAATGTCCAATAATCCGAGACCAACGACTACCAATCCCATGACAGCACCTGACCGAAAAGCTATTTTTAGTCCATTGTTGAGCCCTTGTCGGGCTGCATTAGCTGTTCTAGCACTGGCATATGTGGCAGTTTTCATACCGAAGAAGCCCGCCAAACCTGAGAAAAAGCCTCCTGTAAGGAAGGCAAATGGTACCCAAGCGTTCTGTGCATTGAAGCCATAAGCCATGATAGCAAAGATAATTGCTAGGATAATAAACACGAGTAAAACAACTTTGTATTGCTGCTTCAGATAAGCCATGGCACCTTGTCTGACGTGTTCAGCAATCTCAATCATACGTGGTGTGCCTTCATCTTCTTTCATCATGGATTTAAAGAAATACCATGCCATGCCCAAAGCGCACACAGATGCAATGGGAATGAGCCAAAATACTTGTGGAATGTGTTCCATTGTTTACTAATTTTAGGTTATGTAATAGATTTATTTTATTCATCGGCAAATATATAAAAAAATAATGATAGCAGGTGCTTTCGTGATAATTTTTTGGTGACTTGTGGTGTGTTCCTTTGTTAAATAATGTGTAGGACTATTTTTCTTCTTATGACTTCTCGTTTGTTATTAGCATTCACAGTCTACTTATTGCTACTAATATCTTTCTTCAGCTGTCAAATTGCTTGATATTTTTGATGTGAACATGCGATGGTAGATAGACCAGTCTTGTTGGTAACAGGCTATCTTTTGACAGTGAAAACAGATAGTCTGGGGAGGTGTAAAAACGATAAATGGGGTTAGATATTATATCTAACCCCATTTGTTTTCCATCTCTTCAGACTTCTTTTTCTTGATTTCTTAAAGGAATCCTTGCTGTTTAAGCGCTTCTAATAACCCTAGAGACATGGCCTCATTGTCCTTTTTGGTATAGCGAATATCAGTGAAAACCTGTGCAAGTGTTTCTTTATTGTTGATCTCAACAAAGTGTTTGTTCTCCTCTAATTGCTCTTTGGCTGTGTAAAACTCATTGATTCGTTCGGGAGTGTAATCGTTGTAGACCTCCTGATGGATGATGCTATTGAGTGGCAATCGGTCAGAAAGAGCAGGCTGCTCGTCGGGCCAGCCTAGCGTGATAGTTGCTACAGGCATAACCAATTGCGGTAGACAGAGAGTCTTGATGATTGCTTGAGGGTTATAGATAGTTGTTCCTAAAAAACAAGTACCAAGTCCTTTGGCTTCGGCAAGATTGCAGAAGGTCTGACAATATAATAAGGTGTCAGTGGCAGCATTGAGGAAAGATAAAAAGTTATCGTAACCTGGTGTTGCTTTCCTATTGATAGCCCACAGCGTTGTTCGGCGAAAGTCCGCGCAGAACGTCAGTACTACTGGTGCTCCTTCCACCATTGGTTGAGAGAAATGCGCAGGTGCCAGTTGGGCTTTCATGTCAGCGTTTCTGGTGATAATTACGGAGTAAAGCTGTAGATTCCCCATCGTCGGGGTGTGTTCTGCTTCGTCTAACAATTGCTTGAGCAGTGTGTCAGAAATATCCTTTTGCGTATATTTCCTTATCGTTCTCCTTGAGTTTATATTTCCCATTTTGATAATTTTACTGCTACAAAGTTAATTAATTGTTTTCTATTTTGGAAAACTATTCGTAACTTCGCAGTCGAAAATTTTCATAAAAACTAAAATGGAGACCAATAAAACTTACTCATTTGATGAGGCCTTTCAAGCATCTTTAGAATACTTTGGTGGTGATGAATTAGCAGCACGGGTATGGGTTAACAAGTATGCAATGAAAGATAGTTTCGGGCGTATCTATGAGAAATCGCCTGAACAGATGCATTGGCGTATTGCTAACGAAATAGCACGCATTGAAAATAAATATAAAAATCCTTTGACGGCACAGGAGGTGTTTGACCTTCTGGACCACTTCCGTTATATTATTCCTGCAGGAAGTCCGATGACAGGTATAGGGAATACGCACCAGATCGCATCCTTGTCGAATTGTTTTGTAATAGGATTGGATGGTGATGCTGATTCTTATGGCGCCATCATGCGTATTGATGAAGAGCAGGTTCAGTTGATGAAACGCCGTGGTGGAGTAGGACATGACTTGAGTCACATCCGTCCCAAAGGTTCTCCAGTGAATAATTCTGCCTTAACTTCTACAGGTCTCGTTCCTTTCATGGAACGTTATTCAAACAGTACACGTGAGGTTGCACAAGACGGAAGACGTGGAGCTTTGATGCTTTCCGTTAGTATCAAGCATCCTGATTCGGAGGCATTTATCGATGCTAAGATGGAAGAAGGAAAGGTTACTGGGGCAAATGTCTCCGTAAATCACGGATGAATTTATGCAAGCTGCTGTTGATGACAAGAGCTTTGTTCAACAGTTCCCCACCGATAGTAAGAAGCCTTCTTTCACAAAGACAGTCTCGGCTAAGTCTTTATGGGAGAAGATTGTTCACAATGCTTGGAAGAGTGCTGAGCCAGGAGTACTGTTTTGGGATACGATTATTCGTGAAAGTATTCCTGATTGCTATGCTGATTTAGGATTCCGTACGGTTTCAACAAACCCGTGTGGTGAGATTCCTCTATGTCCTTATGATAGCTGTCGTTTGCTTTCTCTTAACCTTTATTCTTATGTTGTTGATCCATTTACGGATCATGCATACTTCGATTTTGAGCTCTTTTGCAAGCATGTTCAGTTGGCACAGCGTCTGATGGATGACATTGTTGATCTGGAGATGGAGAAGATAGACCTTATTCTTGCAAAGATAAAGGCTGATCCGCAGAGCGAAGAGGTGAAGAGCGCAGAGTATCATCTATGGGAGAAAATAAGAGAAAAGAGCGGAAAAGGTCGTCGTACGGGTGTCGGAATAACGGCTGAAGGTGATATGATAGCAGCTATGGGATTACGTTATGGTACGCAGGAAGCTACCGATTTCTCTGTTCAGGTTCATCGTACATTGGCTTTAAATGCTTATCGTTCATCTGTTGTGATGGCTAAGGAACGTGGCGCTTTCTCTATTTATGATGCAAAACGTGAGGAAAAGAATCCGTTTATTCTGCGTCTGAAAGAGGCTGACGCACAGCTTTATGAGGATATGACACGCTATGGACGTCGTAACATTGCTTGTCTTACGATAGCTCCAACAGGTACTACGTCACTGATGACGCAGACAACCTCAGGTATTGAACCTGTATTTATGCCTGTTTATAAGCGCCGTCGTAAGGTAAATCCAAATGATACAAATGTGCACGTTGACTTTGTTGATGAAGTTGGTGATTCTTTTGAAGAATATATAGTGTATCACCGCAAGTTCTTGGCATGGATGGAAATCAACGGGATTGATACAAAGAAGAACTATACTCAGGAAGAGATCGATGATCTTGTAAAGCACTCACCTTATTATAAAGCAACGGCTAATGATGTTGACTGGCTGATGAAGGTACGCATGCAAGGAGCTATTCAAAAGTGGGTTGACCATTCAATTTCTGTGACGGTGAACTTACCTAATAGTGTTGATGAGGCTTTAGTTAATAAACTTTATGTCGAAGCGTGGCGTAGTGGATGTAAGGGATGCACTATTTATCGTGATGGTAGCCGCTCAGGAGTCATGATTTCTGTTTCAAAGAAAGATAAGAAAGAAGATGAGCAAGCTAAGAAAGAAGCTGAAAATGATCTGAATTCGGCAGAGGAGCATCATGAATATTGCAATTGTAAACAGCCACAGGTTATAGAAGTTCGTCCAAAAGAACTTGATTGTGATGTCGTTCGTTTCCAGAATAATAAAGAGAAGTGGGTTGCTTTCGTTGGCTTACTGGACGGCTATCCTTATGAAATCTTTACGGGTTTGCAGGATGATGAAGAAGGTATTGCTCTGCCAAAGAGTGTTACAAAAGGTAAGATTATAAAGCAAACAGCTGATGATGGTACACACCGTTATGACTTCCAGTTTGAGAATAAGCGTGGTTATAAGACCACCGTGGAAGGTCTGTCGGAGAAGTTTAACCCAGAATATTGGAATTATGCCAAGCTGATTTCTGGTGTGCTCCGTTATCGTATGCCAATTGATCATGTCATAAAACTTGTTGGCTCATTGCAGTTGAAAAGTGAGAGTATCAACACTTGGAAGAATGGAGTTGAGCGTGCGCTGAAGAAATATGTAACAGACGGTACGCAGGCTTCGGGACTTAAGTGTCCTGTTTGCGGACAGGAGACGCTTGTTTATCAAGAAGGTTGTCTGATTTGTACTAATTGCGGGGCTTCTCGCTGCGGATAATTAAGTTTAATCCCGTAACAGTAAATACTGTTGCGGGATGAGATTAAAAGATACGAATGGTTATATCAACAAGTTATATATTATTAAGAGGTGTCCGCTTTCATGCTTTTATTGGTGTGGGAGAACAGGAACGATGTGTCGGGAATGATTATATACTTGATCTTCGTATAGGTTATTCTTTGGCTAATGCCATGGAGAGTGATGATGTTATGGATACTTTGAATTATGCAGAAGTATATGACTTGATAAAGAATGTTATGCAACATCCGATGAAGTTGTTAGAAGCTGCAGCAGGTTGCATTGTAGATAATCTGACAGCAACTTATAAGGGGATAGAAAGTATCGACTTAAAATTAATTAAGCTAAACCCTCCGATGGGTGCAGATTGTGAAGGCGCAGGTGTTGAATTACATTTAATTAATAAATGATAAAACCAAGAAATGTTGATATGATTTCACAGTAAAAAGCTGTATCTTTGCCTTTTAAAGAATTAAGTATGTTCAAGAAAATAACACTTTTCTTTATTCTCTTTGCTTCATTCGTAGTCACATCTTATGCTGCGAATGGGCGCTTCACACTTGTTATTGATGCTGGTCATGGTGGGCATGATGCTGGTGCAATTGGTGCCATATCTAAAGAAAAAGATATCAACCTCAATATAGCATTGGCGTTTGGGCGTTATGTAGAGCAGAATTTACCAGATGTGGATGTGATATATACACGTAAGAAAGATGTTTTTATTCCGTTGCATCAGCGTGCAGATATTGCAAATAAAGCAAAGGCTGACCTCTTTATTTCGGTACATACCAACTCCCTCCCTCCTGGACATTATGCTAAAGGGTTTCAAGTATATACCTTAGGTATGCATAGGGCCAAGGATAATCTTGACGTAGCCATGCGCGAGAACTCTGTTATCTCGATGGAGAAAGGTTATCAACAGACTTATCAAGGTTTTGATCCTAAGTCTTCAGAGAGTTATATTATGTTTGAGTTTATGCAGAACGCAAACATGGGGAAGAGTGTCGAATTAGCAAGACTGATTCAAAATTCAGTATGTTCAAGTGCTGGGCGTATAGATAAAGGCGTACATCAAGCTGGTTTCCTAGTTTTGCGTGAGAGCTATATGCCAAGTTGTTTGATAGAATTAGGTTTCATTACATCACCAGATGAAGAAGAATTTCTGAATAGTCCAGAAGGTATTGACGCAATGGCGAAGGGGATATATAATGCTTTTGTGAAGTATAAGAATATATATGATACACATATAGTTGTACCTTATCGTGCAGATAAAAAGAATATTGCCGTAAGTAGAGTTATTCCTTCGGTACCAGTTGATTCTCCTAGGCCAGTTCCTACACAAACGGTTCCTCGTTCTACGAAAAAGTCTTCTACAAAGAAAGTTATAAAGACTGGTACCAATTCCCAAACACCGCTAGATGTTCCAGATAATATTCCGTTATTTAAGGTTCAGATCTTTGCTGTAAATCAGCAGTTACGTGCAGGCTGTGCGCAATTCCGCGGACACACAGATATCGATTGTATTCAAGATGGAAGCCTTTATAAATATACGATAGGAGCTAGCACTGACTATAATGAAATAGCACGACTGCGTGAGAAACTGAGGAAAGATTTCCCACAGGCTTTTGTCATAGCTTTGAAAGGTGGTAAGAGAATAGATACTAATCAGGCGATAAGTGAGTTTTTAAAGAATAAGAAATAGAAGTTGTAGTTTATATTTATTTTATTATGAAGAAGTTATTTACACCAGAGATAAAGATTGCGCTTGTTGCTATTGCTGGCGTTGTTGTTTTGTTCTTCGGTATGCAATTCTTGAAGGGGTTAAGCCTTTTTTCTGCAGATAAACATTATCAAATAAAGTTCACTAATATCAGTGGCCTTTCGACATCTACACCTATTTACGCTAATGGCTTTAAAGTAGGAGCAGTAAAAAGTATTGATTATGATTATGCACATCCAGGCGACCCTATAACAGTCGGTGTAGCCATTGACAAGAGTATGAATGTTCCTTCTGGGACAAGGGCTGATATTATCAGTGACTTGATGGGGAATGTAAAAGTAGAACTAATTCTTGGTAAGAGCAATCAAATGTTGGCTGAGAATGGTGTAATTGATGGCCGTATCAATGATGGTACGTTGGGTACAATGAAAAGTATGGTTCCTTCTATTCAAAAGATGCTACCTAAACTGGATAGTATTCTTGCTAGTGTTAATTCTTTATTAGCTGATCCTGCTTTAAAAGGCTCTTTGCATAATGTGAAGCAGATAACTTCTAATCTTACAACCACAACACAGGAAGCTAATACGTTCCTTGCTCAATTGAATAGATCTTTACCTGTATTGACTGATAGAGCTGGAAAAGTCCTCAATAACGCTAATGGTATGATGGTGAACGCTAACGGTGGAATTACAGAAGCACGTGGAGCTATTCGTGGAGCTAATGGAATGATAGCAACTTTAAATGATAAGGTAAATGGTATTGATGTGCAAGGAACAATGGCTAAGGTCAATACGGCTTTAGAGCATGTGAATAGTCTTACTGCAAAGCTGAATAGTAATGAAGGTTCATTAGGCTTACTTATTAATGATGCCTCGTTATATAATAATCTAAATAGTACTATTCGGAATGCTGATAGTTTGATGGTAAATGTCAAAGCACATCCAAAGCGGTATGTCCACTTCTCTCTCTTTGGACGGAAAGATAAGTAATTTAAAAACTATCTAAATAGTAAAAGGGATGTTTCACATGCAGAGGTTAATTGGTGATAGTTATGAATATCAGTGATTTCAATTAACCTCTGCTATTGTTTCACTTAAAGGTTAACCTCTTCTTGCATACTATAGTAACGCTGTTGTATATCAGATGTTTACAATTATGCAACTCTATGATGTTATATGCTATGAGGGAAATACGTATGAATTGCTTTAAAACAAAGATATTCCCTACTTTGTTTAATTCCCTTAATATAATGTATCAATTCGCTCTTTGTAAATAAATTGCTATCTTTGCACATGCAATCGCACTGATAATGATAAAACGGCTTTTTGACAGAAAGGCATTACATAAAATATTAATTAATCAAAAATGAACGTCAATCCTAAGAATCTTTGGGATAATTGTCTCCAGCTCATTAAAGAGAATGTTACTGAGCAGCAGTTTGATACTTGGTTCCGCCCGCTTATACTTCAATCATATAAGCCTGCTTCTAAGACATTGTTGTTGCAAGTTCCAAGTTCTTTTGTATATGAATATTTGGAGGAACATTACGTAGATTTATTACGTAAGGTCTTGACTCGTGTATTTGGGCAAGGTGTACAATTGACGTATCGTGTTGTAACAGACCAGGAACATCATCTGTCACAAGATTTACAAGCAGAAGTTATAGAAGATATTTCTTCTCAGCGTCCTACGGCTAGAGGTAATCAAGCCCTACTGTTTTAGATGCAGCTCCACAAGATTTAGATTCACAGTTAGACCCTCATAAGTCTTTTACAAATTATGTAGAAGGTGATAGTAATAAGCTGCCACGCTCAATAGGTTTGTCTATCTCAGAACATCCTAATACTACGCAGTTTAATCCAATGTTTATTTATGGTCCTTCTGGTTGTGGAAAGACTCACCTTATTAATGCAATAGGTTTAAAGGTAAAGCAACTTTATCCTCAAAAACGAGTGTTATATGTATCTGCGCGCCTGTTTCAAGTGCAATATACTAACTCTGTTTTGCAAAATACAACCAATGACTTTATTAATTTCTACCAGACTATAGATGTTCTGATAGTAGACGATATTCAGGAATGGGCTACGGCTTCAAAGACCCAAGACACTTTCTTTCATATCTTTAATCATCTTTTTCGTAATGGGAAGCGTATCATTTTAGCAAGTGATCGTCCTCCAGTGGATCTGAAAGGCATGAATGATCGTCTGTTGACTCGTTTCTCTTGTGGATTGATAGCAGAATTAGAGAAGCCTAATGTACAATTATGTATAGATATTCTGCGTAATAAAATCAAGCGTGATGGCTTAAATATTCCTGAGGATGTTGTTCAGTTTATTGCAGAAACAGCCAATGGGAGTGTACGCGATTTACAGGGTGTCATCAATTCATTGCTTGCTTATAGTGTTGTCTATAATAGCAATATTGATATGAGATTAGCGGAGCGTGTTATTAAACGTGCCGTTAAAGTAGACGATGAGCCTTTGACAATAGATGATATTCTTGATAAAGTTTGTTCACATTACAACGTTACTATGTCAGCTGTTAATTCACGTTCACGTAAGAAAGATATTGTTATTGCACGACAGGTGAGCATGTATATGGCGCAGAAATATACAAAGATGCCTGCAAGTAGAATTGGTAAACTTGTCGGTAATCGCGATCATAGCACAGTTATTCATAGTTGTTCAAAGATTGAAGACCGTTTAAAATTAGATAAAGGCTTTCATGCTGAGCTAACAAGTATAGAAAATTCTTTTAAATTAAAAGCATAATTCTGATATGGTGAGTCTGCTACGAGAGTAGCAGACTTTTTTGTTTCTCATCCTAGGTCGTATGAGTTCAGGCAAGAGAAAGTAGTCTAAGTTGTATTTTTTTGTTATTAGATACTCAGAACGTTACTATCGTTAGCTCATCATATATTATTATTTTGTTTTATTGCTGACCGATAAAACTTAGATAATATACCATTCCTTATGGGATTTATATTCAAGTAGAGGTGCTTATAACGCTTTATAAGCGAGGCTTCTAATCAGATTGTTTTAGTTTGATCTTAGGTGTTGGAGTAGTTTCCACACTACAAATTATATCCCAATAAGAGATATATTACAATGTGTTGATCTTTCTGCACAGTTGGTGTTAGCCTCTACCTCCATAGGTGTTGGACTGCAACTCTATAAGTGCTGGGCTACCGCACATAGATTGGAAATGAAGAGATAGGTTCATTTCTGTCGTTATAAGATTAATATATGATACGACTTTGTTGGCTAATTGGTGCTTAAAACATTGACAGCATAGCAATAATTCCGTTTGTATTTTTCCTTGATATATCGATTTATAATTGTGTTTTATACATTTTTTATCCGTTTGACTGTTAGTTGTTTATAAGCCTTATTAAGGTAATGCCTGTATTATACAATTTATATTATGTGGCTCTTCCTCTTTTACAAGGTCTTTGTTACAAAGATTCTTTGTAATATTGCACTTGAAGAATGAATCTTTTATCGTGTTGAATACTGACCTGTTAAGCAATCTTGAAACAATCTATTAATAAGTTTTTAACTAAAAAATCATTTTATGAATCTAAAAACGTTTACCAAAACTGTTTTATGTTTTGCCTTGTTTGCAGTGAGTGCGATCACGGCAAAGGCTGCGGATCACCTTGCAATTGTGGGGGATGCAGTATGGGGAGGTTGGGACCTCGTAAAGGCAACTGCCATGGTTAAGTCTCCGAACAATCCTGATGTCTTTATGGCAACTGTACATCTGAATGCAGGTAAAGGCTTCAAGTTTTTAACAGAAAGGGAGTGGGGGAAGCTCGAATATCGTTCCGGTGCTTCCGATGCAGTCTTGAAGTCGGGTATAAAACATACATTATATGCTTCTAAAGGAGCGTCAGAAGATGGTAAGTTCAAGGTTCCTGAATCTGCAAACTATGAAATTGTTTGTGATTTAGCTAGAAAGACTATTGAGGTAAAGAAGGTTGCTTACCAAGCAAAGGAAATCAGATATGCTGCTTTATGGATGATAGGTGACGCCACAGCTGGCGACTGGGACTATAATAATGGTGTCCTATTAAGTCAGGACTCAGGTAATCCTACATGCTATACAGCAACGGTTGAATTGAAGGAAGGTGAGTTTAAGTTTACAACCAATAAGCAGTGGGGATATGATAATAGTGTGTATATCTTCCGTGATGTCAATGACCAAAATAAGATTGTTTTTGGTGGAAAAGATAATAAGTGGAGAATAACTGAAGATGGTATGTATAATGTGACAGTTGATGTTCCTGCAAAGACCATTTCCATTAAGCAGATAGACGATCCAGCAGGGCATAAGCCACAGTTTGGTAATGATGTCATTCTCGTCGGTGATGCTACAATTGCAGGATGGAATCTTGATAATGCCATATATCTGGAGCATACAGGACAGGCTGGAAGAGTCTTTAAGACAACCACATATTTAGAAGCTGGCAAAGGCTTTAAGTTCCTGTCTATGCTTTCTTATGATGATATTGATTACAGACCAGCGAATAACACGGTATTGAATCCTGGTGTTCCTGGAACTTTTGTACCTTCTCTTCCTTCCTCTACTGATACAAAGTTCTCTGTAGAGCGGTCTGGTAACTATGATATTGTTTGTAATATGAACAACAGGACGGTTGTAGTTACCTTGTCTGAAAACCAGGTTCTTGTGAATTATCCTGCCCTCTGGTTGATCGGCAGTGCAACTTCTGCTGGTTGGAATCCCGGTAAAGCTGTAGAATTGAAGAGGAGTGAAGCTGATCCAGCAGTATATACAGCACGTGTACAACTGAAGAAAGGTGAGTTTAAGATACTTACAAGCAAGAATGTTGGTTTTGATCAGCCAACGTATTATCGCGATTCTACGAATGAACACAGGATTGTTTTTGGTGTGGACGGTGATGAAGTAGCAAAGAAAGATTGTAAGTGGACACTATCAGAGAATGCTGTGGGTACGTATGATGTGACGGTTGATATCGAGGCAATGACAATCTTCTGCGATAAGGTAGATATGGACGAATCTTCAGTTGAGTCTACAGATAAAGAATTGATACTCATTGGTGATGCAACGTACAGTGCATGGGATCTGCCTAAATCAATTGTAATGACACCAGTAGGTCCTACAACATTCAAGGCTGTTACCCATCTTGAAGCAGGTAAAGAGTTCAAGTTCTTGACAGAGCTTGCTTGGAAACGTTATGAATACCGTGCTGAATCTTTAAGAAAAGAGTTGCAAGAAGGTTCCATGTCTATGCTGGTTCCATATCGATATACGAATGATAAAGACGACAAAGATCATGATTTCAAGTTCGTTGTAAAGGAGTCTGGTAACTATGAGATAGTGTGCGACCTCTATATACCAGCACTGATTATCCGAAAAGTACGTTATCAGGACACTCCAGTTACTTATTCTTCATTGTGGATTGTTGGTAGTGCTACGCCAGGCGGATGGACTATAGAGAGAGGCATTAAGATGACTCAAGATGAGAACTATCCTACTAAGTTTACAGCAAAGCAAATCTTGTTCCTGGAGAACTGAAGTTTGCTACCAATAAGTTTGCGGACTTCACCCAAGATTTCTTCTTCCGTGGAAAGGATGATTACACTGCTGTGCTTGGCGGAAACGATAATAAGTGGAACATTACCGAAGCCGGAACCTATAGCGTTACGATTGATGTTGCAAGCAAGCGGGTCACAATAACGAAGCCAGCAAGGAATGCCCCAACAGGTATCTCTACTGTTGATTCGTCTGATGGAGCCCCTGCAGAGTACTTCACTCTTAATGGTATTAAGGTCACAAACCCTTCATCTGGTATTTACATCAAGCGTCAAGGCGGTAAGACCACGAAAGTTTTTGTGAAATAAGGATAACCTTTTGGACATATATTCAAGCCCCTCTGATTTCCTTATAATAAGGATTTCAGAGGGGCTTTTTGGAAGTTTTTGTATCTTTAGTCTCTATACTTTTCTTTAAAATGTCCTGTATATCAGATAATCACCATCTGCTTTGATAGTGAAAGAGGTGTCGAGTGCTTCATTCAGTGTACCTTGCCATAGTTCTGTGAAAGGGTATATATCCCACTTTAAGCCATTGCTTGCGAGCATTTTACAGTTGGAATTGAAGACACTTACTTGCTGTCCGGGAAAGGATGTGAAGCTATTTGTCCCCGTTGCAGGTACAAACCATCCGTAATCCGTAATCATTGTTGGTTGAATTCCCAGTTGTCTATAATAGTACAGCATAAGTGAAATGTTTCCAATGGTATGGTCCTCGCGTTTCCCAGTTGTCCCAAGATAGCAGAATTGTGGGCGTGTGTGAGTTGGAGCATCCATCTTCATGTGTGAACGTGCAAAGAGAGTTGCTTTGGTCAGGTCGTTGTATTCCTGCTCAGAGATATGGTGATAGATAGAGGAATATCTGGCTTTTAGGTCCTCTGTTAGGGAATCTCCGTCCCCAACAACAGCTGTAGGCTCTATACCCAACTCTATTAAACCACTCAATGCCCCATCACATACAACCAGGTTCTGTGCCTTTTTGCAGGAGGTGTAAAGGCAATGGGTGACTGGGGAAGTCACCTGCAGCGAGGATAATGGCAGAGAAATTCACTTGAGTAAGTTCTTTCATGCACTTCTGAGAAGGTGTGATCAGACTGTTTGATGTCTCAAGTGTGTCCGTTATCCCTTTGTTTTTATTCTCTATGTCCATTCAAATTAATATCTAATAGTATTGTGAAAAACTCTCTTGTGTTTTATCTCTAGAAGACGTTCTTCCTTACTTTTGTTGTTTAATGTATCTTCTCCATTTAAAATAACCAGCCACAGCTATCACCGTATATAATGCATAAAGCATGGCGGTGAAAGGTATACCTTTATATATATATAGTGCAGATAGTTCAGCATCAACGACAATCCATATCCACCATTGCTCAAGATATTTCTTTGCTAAAGCCCACAGTCCGATAAAACTAAGAGCATTTCCGAAGCTGTCAAGTACTGGTACTGTGGAGTTTGTAAAGCAGACAAGGATGTAATACAAGGCAATCCATAGCACAAAGAACACTATAATAGCTGGCATAATGTATCTCCGAGGGAAGTGTGTGATAGGGATTTCGTTGTCTTCCGTCCCTTTTTTCTTTCCCAATTTCCAATAAAGATAACCGTATATGGCAGCAAGTGTATAATAAATCTGCATACCAAAGTCAGCATATAGTCCTGCTTCATAGTATACAAACATATAGATGACAGGCATAATGATGCCTGTCATCCAAAGCCATATACTTGCTTTGTATTCCTGATAGATGTAGATGAGACCTACAATGCAACCAATAATATCTAATATTTGGTATGTATCCATTTAGAACTTTAACGTTATATTCCCCATAATATTGAATCCTGCCATTGGAATGAATCCAATCTGTGTGTAACGGTTTTCGTTTGGATGGCCATTATTATCGAGAATCGTACTGTAAACCCAACCACTTGCTGCATAGTGACGATTGAAAATGTTGTTAAGGTTCATTCCTAAGACAGCTTCCTTCAGTCCTGCGATGTGCTTTGCAGGGCGAATCGTATAACTGAAGTTTAAGTTACTCTGAGAATAACAAGGCAGAGAACGTGTCAAGTTCTTAGTGTTATCCAGATACTGACGGCTTACAAAGTTTGTATGCCACATCGCTTCGAATCCTTTATAGTGGAGATTGAGCATTCCATTGAGTATAGCTGATGGTGAAAAGGCGAGGGTAGAGTGCCCATAATGGATCTTACGGAAAGAAGATTCCCAATCAACACTTGCCATTTCATCAAAGTCCTTGATGATATTACGGCTCAGTGCGGCGTTACCTTCTATTGTTAACCATGAGAACGGACTCCATCCTGCCTCAATCTCTGCTCCCATTCGATAGCTGTTCTTAATGTTTGTCGTGAGATTTTCACCGATGTCACTTTGTGCTCCAGTCTGTACAAACTGGTTATTATAGTCCATGTAATAGAGATTTATACCAGCGTTCCAGTTCCGACCGTTGTATTGGTATCCTAGTTCTATGTCCATCATACGTTCTGGTTCTGGTGCGGGATAGCTTCCATTATCAGTAAAGTTATTTCGTTCTGGTTCACGGTTAGCATATGCAATGGATGCATAAGCCTTGTGTCCTCCTCTGTAATAGCTGATACCTGCTTTGGGATTGACGAAGTCATAACGCTCGCTGATATTTAGAGATTGGTTCTGATAAGTATTACCAACCTTATAGAAACGGTCATTTTCTCCGTCGGTCATGTATTCAACATGGCGATATTGCAAGTCCATAAACACATTCCAATAATCAGCAAAGTGGTAGTTGGCTTTGAAGAATCCACTGTAATCATATTTATGAGCATCTGAATCATAGTACTTGTAGTTGTGTCCTCCTGCACGATACTTTGCATCTGCTTCCGTATTCTTAATATAAGTAAGGTATCCGAAGTGTCCACCACGGAATTGCTGTAGGTTCAATCCACCTGTCACATTCCAGTTCTCATCCTTGTAGTTGCTTGTGTATGCAATCCCGTAAGTGTGCTGTGTTAACCCTTTAAGGCGTACAAAGTCTGACTTTTTAACCACTTGTCCACTGTTATCTGTAAAGATCAGTCCAAATTTAGCAAACTTTGTATTATGCTTGAATTCGCTATAGTAGCCATAACCGTAGGTGTAATGCAAGGTAACATTATGACTCCAGTGCTTTGAAGGATGGAAAGCAAATGAGAGGAGGTTATGGTTTTGATAGAAGTTATCTGTTGTCTTGTTCCATAAAGAGCCATCACGCATTGTATAACGAGTCGTCAGATAGTTGCCTTTTGCGTCTTTGACGAAGGCTCCTGAAGCGTCTGTCTGTAGGTATTCGTATAATGGGTTAAACTTACCTAATCCCCTGTCGTACATGTCTTTGTAGGTGGTAATACCTGTTGTCGTACCGTATGTACCATCCATAAGACTCAGGTCATTACTTCCTGTAACCACACCATTCCATGCCTGCCCTGTCTTTTCGAAGTTGCCAATGTTCTTGTAACTGATACGGAAGTTATTCCCCAGCCATGTCAATCCACCATAGTATGAGCCAGATCGTCCACTTGTGCCATGGACATATCCATCTGTTGCTGTTTCATGATATGCTCCATCGAAGATGAGATGATTGAACAGTAGCCCAGAAGAGAAGTTTACTCCTGCATTATAAGTATTGTAAGAGCCATATGAACCACTCACCTCAACACTCGGTTTCTTGCTTGGAATGTTGGTTGCCAATGACACAGAACCCCCGAAAGCACCATCTCCGTTGGTTGATGTTCCTATGCCTCGCTGTATCTGTACACTCCGCATAAGTGCTGCATAAGAGTTCATGTTCGCCCAAAAGACAGTCTGGTCCTCTGGAGAGTTCAGTGCAATGCCATCCAGTGTGATGTTAATTCTACTTCCTGCTGCCCCACGAATGCGCATAGCAGCAGTCCCTGTACCTAATCCATTCTCACCCCAAGCCAGTACACCTGGCGTCATGGAGAGAAGAAGAGGTAGTTCCCTACCACTTTTAGAGAAAGATTCAAGTTCGCTTTTCTTGATGTTTGACACAGCATAAGGAGCATTCTTTTGCACACGTACTCCTGCAACAACGACCTCATCCAGCTGTTGCTGCTTAAGAGTATCGGTTGTTACTTGTGCTTTTGTTACTGCCACGCATGTCAGTGTAGCAGCAAACAGGATGATTTTTTTCATATCCCAGGTCTTGATATTAAATAAAAATAAAAGGGGAGTCTTCCTACGACGGCATTATCCGTATCAGGTCAATGGGTATAATCTCAGCAAGCCCAAACAGGCAAGCACCCCTTAGCTTCCATTTTGAAAGCCGTTGCAAAAGTAATGTATTATTATCAGACTGCCAAATGTATATGTAAAAAATAATAATTAGGTAGGTTTCTTTCTTGTCCCCAGTTGGATGTCTTACCTTGATATTATGGTTTTACTATTTAACTTTCTACTTCTCAAATTCTTTTTTATCTTTTTTAGTCTTTTACTTTTTCTCCTTTTCACCTTTCTCAAATCCTTTTTACTTTTTATTCTTTTATCTTTTCAACAACGTAAGGTTGTTCTCTTTTGTAAAATAAAATCCCTTTTGTTTTTTAAAAGACCATCTTTTGCTTTCTAAAAGGTGCTCTTTTGCATTGTAAAACATGCCCTTTTGATGTGTAAAACATGCCCTTTTACAATGCAAAAGACGCCCTTTTACGAACCTGTTTGTAACTGTTTGATATTGTTGAAGTTATAAATGTAGAAAAAGACGGTTTTCTTTCATTTTGTAGTCTTTGTACTATTAAATACTGTAAAGTGATTTTACCACCTTTGATTCCATGTCTTTTTCACTTTTCATCATCTTGTTCCACCTTAATATTATGAAGTATGTTAGAGGCATAAGTATTATCAATTTTGCAGGTTAAGCCTATAGAGAAGTAATTGTCCTGTAATTTATTTCATTTATAAACAGCTTGTTCAATATATGTTAATTAGTGTTTTTACAATTTAATGAATAGTAAAAGCTTGCCAATTCTAATAGTAAAAGGCTAACTTTGCTTGTACTATTAATGTATATATCAGATTTCACAGAGCTAAAAACATAAAACTATTAGTAATGAAAAGTTTAAAGGATATTATGCCTTGGGAGGAGCGTCCTGTAGGTTGTAATGATGTAATGTGGCGCTATTCAAAGAACCCAATCATCGATCGTTATCATATTCCATCATCAAACAGTATCTTCAACAGTGCAGTGGTACCTTTTGAAGATGGTTTTGCTGGTGTGTTCCGTTGTGATAACAAAGCTGTCCAGATGAATATCTTTGTTGGTTTCAGCAAAGATGGGCTTAATTGGGATATTAGTCATGAGCCAATTAAGTTTGAAGCTGGTAACACAGAGATGATAGAATCAGAATATAAGTACGATCCACGTGTGACATGGATTGAAGATAGATACTGGATTACATGGTGTAATGGTTATCATGGTCCAACTATTGGTATTGCTTATACTTTTGACTTTAAGAAATTTTATCAGTGTGAGAATGCATTTCTGCCCTTCAACCGTAATGGTGTGCTGTTCTCACAGAAGATTAATGGTAAGTATGCCATGTTGAGTCGTCCAAGTGATAATGGTCACACACCCTTCGGTGATATTTATATTAGCTTCAGTCCCGACATGAAATATTGGGGAGAACACCGTTGTGTGATGAAGGTTACTCCTTTCCCAGAGAGTGCATGGCAGTGTACGAAGATTGGAGCAGGCTCCGTTCCTTTCCTTACAGATGAGGGATGGTTGCTTTTCTACCATGGTGTGATTACCACTTGCAATGGTTTCCGCTATTCAATGGGTGCTGCTATCCTTGATAAGGACCATCCAGAGAAGGTACTCTATCGTACCCGTCCTTATCTTCTTGCACCGAATGCACCGTATGAATTGCAAGGTGATGTGCCTAACGTTGTCTTTCCTTGTGCTGCTTTACAGGATGGTGAACGTGTAGCAGTTTATTATGGTGCAGCAGATACAGTCGTTGGTATGGCTTTTGGTTATATCAAAGAGATTGTAGAATTCACTAAGAACAATAGTATTTTATAAGAAATAGTATTCATATTGAGGGCAAACGGGAGCGTTTGTCCCCAATAGTGAATGCTTATAAACACGTCATTACCCATCATCAAATACTCGGTATGAAGCGAACTTTTCTTTTGACACTTCTCGTTTCCTTGTCTTTTCTTTCTCTTAAGGCTACAGATAAGGGTGGAGAAGAGCCAGTCGACTTGGTTAATCTCTTTATAGGTACATCTAATTTTGGTACTACTAACCCTGGTGCAGTGTGTCCAAATGGTTTGATGTCAGTTGTTCCTTTTAATGTAATGGGTTCAGATCTGAATAAATACGATAAAGATGCGCGTTGGTGGTCTACGCCTTATGAGTATCATAATGTGTTTTTCACGGGATTTTCTCATGTCAACTTAAGTGGTGTTGGCTGCCCAGAGGTAGGGTCATTATTGCTTATGCCGACAACAGGGAAGTTGAATGTCGATTATAAGGAATATGGTAGTACGTATGATAAGGAAGTGGCACATCCTGGGTATTACAGTAACCACCTTATTAAATATGATGTGAAGACGGAGGTTACCGCTACATTACGTAGCTCTGTTGCACGTTTCACATTCCCTAAAGGAGAGAGTCATGTTCTTTTAAACCTTGGAGAGGGCTTGACGAATGAGTCAGGTGCAATGGTAAAGAAAGTGAGTGATACAGAATGGGAAGGCGTAAAACTGCAGGGAACATTCTGTTATAATTCACAGGCAGTGTTCCCAATCTACTTTGTTATGCGCATCAGTAGGCAGCCGTTAGCATCAGGTTACTGGAAGAAGCAACGCACAATGAAAGGTGCAGAGGCTGAGTGGGATCCCGATAATGGTAAATATAAACTTTATACATCTTATCAAAAAGAACTCTCAGGGGATGATATTGGTGTGTGGATGAACTTCAATACAGAGGCTAACGAACAAATAGATGTTCAGATGGGAGTATCATTTGTGAGTATCGCAAATGCCCGTGAGAATTTGGAAAAGGAACAAAGCGGTAAAGATTTTGATATTATTCATGCTGAGGCTAAACGTAAGTGGAATGACGATTTGTCTCGTATCCTTGTTGAAGGAGGTACAAAGACAGAGCGAACCATCTTCTATACGGCACTTTATCATACCCTTATTCACCCGAATATTCTGCAGGATGTCAACGGACAGTATCCCGCTATGGAGAGTAATGATATCAGAACGGTAAGTGACGGTAATCGCTATACTGTATTTTCTTTGTGGGATACTTATCGGAATGTACATCAGTTACTGACTCTTGTGTATCCTGAAAGACAACGTGACATGATTCGTTCAATGATTGCGATGTATGATGAGCATGGCTGGATGCCCAAATGGGAACTCTATGGACGTGAGACTTACACGATGGAAGGTGATCCTGCAATTCCTGTTATCACAGATTCCTGGTTGAAAGGACTGCGTGGTTACGATATCAACAAAGCTTACGAAGCTTTTAGAAAGTCAGCCCTAACGAAGGGAAAGGATAATCCTCTTCGCCCAGACAATGACGAGTATATGCAGAAAGGGTATGTTGCGCTACATGAACAATATGATAATTCAGTCTCACATGCACTTGAATATTATATTGCCGATAATGCTCTTTCGCGTTTGGCGGATGCTTTAGGAAAGAAAGATGATGCTCGCTTGTTTTATAACAGGTCACTAGGTTATCGGCATTATTTTGATAAAGAGTTTGGAATGTTACGTCCTTTGATGCCTGATGGTACCTTTTATAAGCCTTTCAATCCGCGACAAGGCGAGAACTTTGAACCATCTCCAGGTTTTCATGAGGGTAATGCATGGAACTATACGTTCTATGTTCCGCATGATGTCATGGGACTCGCTAAGTTGATGGGAGGGCAAAAAAAGTTTATAGATAAGCTACAATCTGTGTTTGATAAGGGTTATTATGATCCTGCAAACGAGCCAGATATTGCCTATCCTTACCTCTTCTCTTACTTCAAAGGGGAAGAATGGCGTACACAGGTGTTGACGCACAAGCTTCTCAAGGAGTATTTCAAGAATGCACCAGAGGGTATTCCTGGTAATGATGACACGGGAACAATGTCAGCATGGGCTGTATTCAACATGATAGGTCTTTATCCTGATTGTCCTGGAGAACCGTCTTATACGCTGACTTCTCCAGTCTTTGATAAGATAACAATCCGTTTGGATAAAGCTCAGTGGGGTGGGGATAGTATTCGAATAGAGACAATCCGTCCTAATACTGATGCTGTTATCATTAGAGAAGTAACATTGGGTGGCAAGCCATTGAATCGTTATCGCATCACAAATGACGAACTCTTGAAGGGCGGTGAACTAAAGTTCTATTTGAAATAGTATGAGAGTTATATCCTAACTCGACAATCAATAATCCAATAACTCAACGAATCGTATGAGGAAACAAATTCTTTTTTGTGTGGCTCTACTACTTCTATCGATACTTCCATCAGTGTCAGTCGTAGCGCAAGATGTTATCCCACAACCAAACAATATTAGTTATTCAAAAGGTTACTTTACCCTAAACAAAGGTTTGAAGGCGGTGACTAATCTTACAGGGCAAGACTTTAAGGTGTTGAATCAGTTCGCATCTGATGATATGGATATGCCTCTAATTTCTATGAAGAAGCCTTCAAAAGCATATAATGTCCGCTTGATCTGTACTGGGACAGCTCTACAGGCAACACAAGTACAGGATAGTGCACGCCTACAAGGGTATGAATTGGAAGTCTCACCGAAGTCTATAACTATACAGTCATTGACTCCAACCGGATTATTTTATGGTTTGCTGACATTAGCACAACTAGAGAAAGGACGTCAAATACCATGTGTGAAGGTAAAAGACACGCCTCGTTTCCTTTATCGTGGACTAATGATAGACTGCTCTCGGCACTTTTGGACAAAGAAGTTTATCATGAAGCAGTTGGACGCAATGGCTTATTTCAAGCTCAATCGCTTCCATTGGCATCTCACGGATGGCGGTGGATGGCGTATGGAAGTGAAACAGTATCCTCGCTTAACAAATGAGACAGCCTATCGAACACAGTCTGATTGGGTGAAATGGTGGATGGAAAAAGACCGTAAGTATTGTCCAGTAGGAACTCCGGGAGCGTATGGTGGCTATTATACGCAGCAAGATATTAAGGATATTGTGCGCTATGCAGCAGCACGTCACATCACTGTTATTCCAGAGATAGAGATGCCTGGACACAGTGATGAGGTAGTGTATGCTTATCCAGAGTTGTCATGTACAGGGAAGCCTTATACACAATCAGACCTCTGTGTGGGGAAGGAAAAAACTTATACGTTCCTTGAGAATGTCTTGAAAGAAGTTATGCAGCTATTCCCTTCAGAGTATATTCATATTGGGGGAGATGAGGCTGAGCGTCGAACTTGGAGTACTTGCCCTGATTGCCAACGCCTGATGAAAGAGCACAATCTCAAGAATACAGCTGAACTTCAAAGTTATTTTACGCATCGTATAGAGCAATTTCTGAATAAGAATGGGCGTAAACTTTTGGGATGGGATGAGATAATGGAGGGGAATTTGGCCCCCAATGCTGCCGTAATGTCATGGCGTGGAACTGATGCAGGTATAGAAGCGGCTAAGCATAAGCATCATGTTGTGATGGCTCCGCAGCAGTATTATTATCTTAATATGTATCAGGATGACCCAATGGGGCAGCCCAAAGCACAAGGCGGATATACTCGTTTGGATAAGATTTATAGTTATAATCCACTTCCTATGGCCTATAAAGGTACGGATGTAGAGAAGTATATGGACGGTGTACAAGCCTGCGTTTGGACAGAATTCATATCCGAACCTGATCATCTGGAGTATATGCTTTATCCTCGTTTATTTGCTTTGGCAGAGACAGGATGGACAAAAAGCCTACAGGTTATGTTGACTTCCATAGAAGAGCATTGGTAAATGTTGAGCGTTTAAAGAAAGAAGGCTATCATGTGTTTGATCTTTCAAAGGAAAAAGGACCTCGTGAAGAGAGCAGAAGTATTACAATACATGAGGCTTTGGGTAAGCCAGTCACTTATCTCGGACGCTATTCTGAGAAGTATCGGGCTGAAGGCGACAGCTCGTTAGTCAATGGATTGCGTGGTGATTGGGGCTATCTTGAAGGACGTTGGCAGGGCTTTATAGATAGCACAGGAATGGATGTGGTGGTTGATATGGGGAAAATCACTGATATCAGGGATGTAGAAGTAGACTTTATGCACATGTATGATGTTGTTATATATGCCCCAGAATCTGTGACACTTATGGTCTCTGATGATGGAAAAAACTATAAAACAATTGATAAGGTAAACCCTGGTATTAAGTCTAATGTCCCTTATCTACTCTATCCTTATGTATGGAAGGGGAATGTCAAAGGTAGATATGTTCGCATGAAAGCGCTCTCTCGTGAGCCTGATGCATGGATTTTCACAGATGAAATTATTATCAATAGGAAATAGAATAAGCTAAAATATGAAGAAAGGACTCTTAACATTTGTGTTGATTGCGGTCGCAAATGTCTGTGTAATGGCACAGGACTACACGCAGTATGTCAATCCCTTTATAGGTACAGGAGGACATGGACATGTATTCTTAGGTGCAAATGTGCCGTTTGGTATTATCCAATCAGGACCTACACAGAAGAAACAAGGATGGGATTGGTGCTCTGGTTATCATTATAGTGATTCTACTGTGATAGGTTTTGGACAGATGCATCTGAGTGGAACAGGTATAGGAGATTTAGGTGATGTGTCACTTCTTCCCACGGTTGATGCGTCACAACGTGAGGTGAAGTTTGCTCATCGTGCTGAACATGTACGTCCAGGATACTATTCTGTGATGCTCGCTTCGGGTATACGGGTTGAACTGACGGCTACTAAGCGTGTTGCTTTTCATCGTTATTCATTTCCTGCTGATGTTTCGAAGGGGTATATTGTACTCAATCTTAGTCAAGGTATCGGATGGGACAAGATGACTTCTTGCAGTTTTAAGCAAGAATCTGATAAGACGGTGAGTGGCTATCGTATGTCAACAGGATGGGCAAAAGACCAACGAGTCTACTTTGTTGCTGAGTTCTCACAACCTGTAAAACTACAGTCGAATGAGGGGGATAGTATTGGCGTCTTTGCTGATAATAATACAGAACAGCCCCTCCTTGTTAAGGTAGGAATCTCTGCTGTTAGTATTGATAATGCCCGTCAGAATCTGCAAACAGAGCTACCTGGATGGGACTTCCACAACACTGTGGCTCAAGCAAAGCGTGAATGGAATCAAGAGTTGGGTAAGGTTGCTATCAAAACACAGGATGAACATGCGAGAAATATTCTATACTGCCCTTTATCATACGATGATAGCGCCATCAGTATTCAGTGATGTTAATGGCGAATACCGTGGTGCAGATGGTAAGACGCATAAGGGTAACTTCACGAACTATACTACTTTCTCTTTATGGGATACATATCGTGCTGCACATCCACTGATGACAATTCTTCATCCTGATATGCAGAAAGATATTGCACAGACCATGTTGCATATCTTTAAGCAACAAGGAAAGCTTCCTGTGTGGCATCTTATGGGTAATGAAACTGATTGTATGGTTGGTAATCCTGGTATCCCAGTATTGACGGATATAGCTTTGAAAGGCTTTGATGTGGATAAAAATGCTGTCTTTGAGGCTGCAAAGGCATCTGCGATGCGTAATGAACGAGGTTTGGGACTATTGAAGAAGTACGGTTATATACCTTGTGATCTCGACCCTGAGCATGAAACTGTAGCGAAAGGATTGGAATATGCTTTGGCAGATGCGTGCATTGCGAAGTTGGCAAAACAATTAGGCAGAGCGGAAGATTATAAATATTTTATGAAGAGAAGCCAGTCATATAGGGACTTCTACTTTGATAAGAAGACTAAGTTTATGCGTGGTGTAACCTCTGATGGTAAGTTCCGTGAACCTTTTGACCCATTCAATACCGTACATCGCCAAGATGATTATACTGAAGGAACAGCCTGGCAGTATGTTTGGTTGGTACCACATGATGTTCACGGGTTGGTTGAAGCCTTTGGTGGAGAGAAGCCTTTTGTGTCCAAACTCGATTCTCTCTTTATCGTAAGTGGTGATATGGGAGCAGATGCATCACCAGATATCACGGGTCTAATAGGACAATATGCGCATGGTAATGAGCCAAGTCATCATATACTTTATATGTATAATTATATTGGTCAGCCTTGGAAAGGGGCAGAGAAGATTCGTTATGTATTAAAGAACCTGTATCATGATGATTTTGATGGACTGAGTGGTAATGAGGATGTTGGCCAGATGTCAGCCTGGTATATACTCTCTGCATTGGGTTTCTATCAAGTTGAACCAGCTGGAGGCAAGTATATCATTGGTTCACCAATCTTTGATGACGCTGTTATAAATGTTGGTAATGGTAAGACTTTCCGAATCATAACGCATAATAATAGTGATAAGAACATGTACATCCAGAGTGCAAAGCTGAATGGTAAACCGTATACACGTTCGTATATAGACTATAAGGATATCGTCAGAGGGGGGCACTCTAGAGTTTACGATGGGTGATAAACCTTCACAGTTCGGTGTTAAAAAGACAGATAGACCTTAACTCTGAAGCTAGTATGGGTGATTTTTATAATATTGTTTCTCAGTTTAAGATAGAAGGGAAAATAAAAGATATCCTTCCCATAGGGAATGGATTGATAAATGAGACATTGAGAGTTTCTACCATTGCAGCAGATACTCCTGATTATATATTACAGCGCATTAATAACAATGTGTTCCCTGATGTTAATCTTTTGCAGCATAATATAGAAGCTGTAACCGGACACATCCGCAATAAGCTGAAAGAGTTAGGTGAAGAAGATGTCAATCGTAAGTGTCTATTTTTCATCGAGTCTGTAGGTGGAAAGACCTATTATCAAGATGCTAACGGTAACTATTGGAGAATGAGTGTATTTATTCCCGACTCTTTTACAAAGGAAGAAGTAAGTCCTGAAAGTGTCTTTTGCTGTGGTGAAACCTTTGGGATTTTCGAGAAGATATTGCTTGATTTAGATGAACCCTTAGGTGAAGTCATACCGAATTTCCATAATATGGAATTCCGTCTGCACCAGTTACATGACGCTGTTGTTGCTGATAAGATGGGGCGGGTTGCTTCTGTCCGGGATATTCTCAGTGAGATAGAACGTAATGCGGATGAAATGTGTCTTGCTGAAAAGCTCTATCGTGATAAGGTTTTGCCCAAGCGTATCTGTCATTGTGATACGAAAGTCAACAACATGCTATTTGATTCTGATGGAAAAGTACTATGTGTTATAGACCTTGATACGGTAATGCCGAGTTTTATTTTCTCTGATTATGGTGACTTTTTACGTACGGGAGCTAACTATGTCGCTGAAGATAGTGATGACTATCAAGCGGTTGGTTTAAAGGAAGACATCTTTTGTGCCTTTACAGAGGGGTATCTTAGTACTGCAGGTAGCTTCTTGACAGCCATAGAGATAAGCCATCTTCCTTATGCTGTAGCACTGTTCCCTTTTATGCAGTGTGTGCGTTTCCTTGCTGATTATATCAATGGAGATGTCTATTTTAAGACGAAATATGCTGAACATAATTATGTTCGTTCACGTAATCAGTTACTACTTTATCGTGATGTGCGTCGTCATGATCAGATGATGAATGAGTTTATAAAGAAAATATTGAAGCTGTGAAGTATTTAGAAGCAAGACATTTAAGACTCTCTCAGGTTAAGGCGATTGATATTCCAGCCCTGTTTAATCAGAATAATATACCTTACAACAGTATAGATGTTATTAACTGGCACGCATTTCCATATTGTCCAAAGGTGGAATTTGCCATAGCTCATACAGGTGATACCATACTGTTACATTATCGTGTAGAAGAAGATGGTGTCAGGGCTGTTGCTGGAGAAGATCTAGGGAATGTATGGGAGGATTCTTGTTGTGAGTTTTTTGCAAGCCCAGATGCAGATGGAAGTTACTATAATTTGGAATCCAACTGCATCGGAACGATTCTCTTATGCAACGGAAAAGGGCGAGAAGAGCGAATGCAAGCGCCTCTAAGCGCCTTAAAAAGATCGACCGTTGGGCATCATTGGGAAGAAAAGTTATCGGATTAGACGAAAAAGCGCATCAGTGGGAGCTTTCATTAGTCATCCCTGTTTCGGCATTCTTCCGTCATGAGATTGATAATCTAAGCGGTTTAATAATACATGGAAATTTCTATAAGTGTGGAGATAAAACTGCACATCCTCATTTCCTTTCATGGAATCCGATAGATATTCCGTCTCCGGACTTCCATCGTCCAGATTTCTTTGGTGAGATAAAATTCCTGTAATACGAGATAGGCAGTGATAAACATCCTCAATGTCTATCACTGCCTATATTATTTTTAGAAGTCTGTACTCTTTATTTTTCTTTTACTTCTGTATCTTGATTGTTGTCAGTAATCAGCTTGTCGCCTGTGATAATCTTAGCATCCTCTGCTTTCTCAAACTTCTTTTTGACGTTATAGAGTCTGATTAGTAGTACTAATTCAATAAGCCCATAGCACATTAATGACCATCCAATGATCTGTAATGGTAAGGCAGCAGCCTCTATTGGCTTACTGATGACGAGAATGGCAACAACAAGAATTGCTGTTGGGAAGAACCAATAAAAGACTGGAACCTGTGAATACTGCCGTGAACTGGCAAGTCCCATGAACTGGTTTACAGCACCAAGAATGAGCAAGGCAGCAAGGATATAAACCACCCATGTTATGAATGTATTTGGCATTACAGCAAGGATAATTCCCAGAATGATACTTCCTACTCCAGCAACAGGGAATGACGGACCTTTTACGGCATCGTTATTTTCATCTGATTCTGAAGTCTGTTTCTTCACTCTCTCCTTCTCTATATAATATATAGCACAAGAGAATAATCCTGATAAGAAGAACAAGATGCCAACAGTTATGGTCATCCATGTCATTGTCTCCTCGCGGTACTTTACTAAAAGGAAACCTATCACTAAAACGAGAATAGCCCTAACGGCTGATATTTGTAATACTTTCATAAATGCAAAAGTACAAAATAATCTCAGAACCAATCGCTTAGCATTTAACTTTTTAGTATTTTTGCATGAAAAAATATGGATATGACAATATTATATCTTGTCCGTCATGGTGAGACTGTTGATAATGCACGTCACATAATGCAAGGACAGACACAAGGACAATTGAACGATAACGGTATTAGACAGGCTGAAGAAGTTGCAGAACGAATGAAGACAGAACAGATAGATGCCTTTGTCTCAAGTGACTTACGCCGTAGTATTCATACGTGCGAGATAATTGCACAACCTCATAATGCATCTGTTGTTACAACACCGTTGCTCCGTGAGCGTGATTGGGGGGCGTTTACTGGCAAGTATATACCTGACCTTTCTAATCTTAATGACCCTACATTGTGGCCAAATGATATAGAAAGTCTGGATGCGATGAAGGTACGCGCAAAGGAGTTCTTGGCGTGGATACGTAAAACATATCCTGGTCAGAGGGTACTTGCCGTAGGGCATGGTATTATTAATAAAGCAATACAAAGTGTTTTCTTTGATAAGCCAATGAAAGAGATTCCTCCAATGACAAATGCTGAGATACGTATCTTGGATTTAGACTAATAACACAAAAGGGACGTCACTCACGTGAAGTCCCTCTTTCATTTAAATAACTCTCTGATTGTTTACATTTCTTGGTGAACCTGTTGCATCCTCGCTTTTCGGAATGAGAATGCCAATACAATCTTCAACCTTCGTTACAATAAACCTGTTTTCTTTTGATCTTTTAGTATAGTATTTAAACCTTATTGAAATTGAATCTTATAGAATTTTCGTTTTTAACGATGTCCACCGAAGGTTCCTTCCCGTGATACATTCGAAGTTGTTGAATGACTTCTGCCAAGTGATGGGGTGTTGTTTCCTAAGTTGCGACCTGTTGACGTAAACGGACGGTTAGGCATATTGTATGTATTGCCAGAGTCTCCGAACGTCTTGTTGGGCTCATAACTTTTCGAGTCGTTCCTAGATGTTCTATCCCCGAAGTTCCCATTGCTATGGTTTGGTCTGCCAACTGTTGTGCGAGTAGAACTCTCACGAGGCATATTGTCTCTGCTTGTGTTTCGAGGACCATCAAAAGTGCTACGCTGCTGTTTGCCGAAACTACGTGTGCGATCGTTCTGTTGATAGTCGTTGTCGCTATAGTTTCTTTTGCTATCTGCATGTGTGCCACTCAGCATGAGAAATGCCACGAAGGCTAAAATAATCTTTCTCATAATAGTTCCTCTTAACTTCTTTGTGTGAGATTGCGGATGTTGGTAAAACCATGTCCCATATCTTTCACGATGCAAAGGAACAAATAATTCTATACCTGCCAAAAGGATTTCCCCTAATAGGGAGGGGAATTTCCCTAAAGATATGTCTGTTCCTTTACATGAAGGAGTTTTCTTTAGATGTAAAGCATAGAAGATAAGTGAAGAGGTTGTGTTTCCTTGTAGATAGAAAGATATCCATTTAATATGGTGCTGGACGCCAACTCAATATGTGTTGTGCGTCAGCTCCATATGAGTTTACCATCCGCACTAAACCAATAGTTAAGTACTATTGGTATAATTTGCTAACGATAGTCCCCTGTAAAGCTATCAGATAATGTTATAGTTCAGAACTTCTTATCTCTCAACTTGTTAACATTAAATATTTGTCAGCTTCTTTTTTTTTATTAACTTTGCGACTAATATCAACTTGATAAAATGAAAAAACTTCTTTTAGTCTTTACGGCTTTGATGGCAGTAACAGTATTGAAAGCTCAATATCGTGAACCTATCCGAAAAGATACAGCAGGAATTCAATTATTGAAGGGGTTAGAGTATAAAGTAGAAATGCAGGGCAGCTTTTCGAAAGGGCATACTCCCTTGTGGTTGAACGCAAATAAATATGGGCTTAGTTCACTTGGAGCTACGAATGGATATTTGCGTGGGGCGGTGGAGAGACCGCTCTCAGTGGATGCTGATCGAAACTTCGGACTGGGTTATGGAGTTGATGTTGCCCTCCCTATTCATTACACCAGTAAGGCAATTATTCAGCAGGCTTATGTGGAAGGCCGCTGGTTGCATGGTATACTAACCATTGGTGCTAAAGAGGAACCTATGGAACTGAAGAATAATGAATTAAGTTCAGGATCACAGACGTTAGGTATAAATGCTCGCCCAGTACCCCAGGTACGGTTAGCATTAGCTGACTATTGGGCTATTCCTTTTACGCGAGGTTGGTTACGTTTGAAAGGACATATAGCCTATGGTATGCTCACAGACCAGAACTGGCAGCATGATTTTACCAATCGTCAGTCACGATTCACTGATCGTGGGCTCTTCCATTCAAAGGCTGGTTATCTTAAGATTGGGAATGAAGATGTGTTCAACCCTTGGTCTTTGGAGTTAGGACTGGAGATGGTTACCTTATTTGGTGGGACTTCTTACCTCCCTTCAAGCAATGGAAATACAACCGTAATAGAGAATGGAAAAGGCGTGAGAGACTTTTGGAATGCATTCCTCCCTGGTGGGGCAGAGAAGGTTGAGACGACTTATCAAAACGTAGAAGGAGATCAATTGGGCAGTTGGGTGATGCGTTTGAACTATGATGGTGATGTAAACAGCTTCTCTTTCTATGCTGATAAGTTCTTTGAAGATCACTCTTCCATGTTTCAGCTCGATTATGATGGTTATGGTGAAGGGAGTGAATGGATGGAAAAGAAGAAACAACGTTATCTTGTTTATGATCTTAAGGATTGGATGCTAGGTTTCGAATACAAGTATAGGCCTGATAGTTGGATCAATAACTTTGTTCTTGAATATGTTTATTCTAAGTATCAGAGTGGTCCAATCTATCATGATCATACGATAACTATACCTGATCATATAGGAGGTAAAGACAACTATTATAACCATTATATTTATCCTGGTTACCAACATTGGGGACAAGCAATGGGCAATCCACTTTATCGTTCTCCTATTTATAATGAAGATGGTACCATCTATTTCAAGGATAATCGCTTTGTTGCTTGGCATTTAGGAGTGGGAGGCCATCCCTCTGACTACTTGAGGTGGCGCTTCTTAGGAACATGGCAAGAAGGACTCGGAACCTATGAACAGCCTTATACTAAGAAGCATCATAACGTGAGTTTGATGGCTGAAGCCTGTTATATCTTACATGGAGAGAATGTCCCAGTATGGTTGCGTGAGGTTGAAATCAAAATGGGGGCTGGCGCTGACTTTGGTGCTATTCTTAATGGGAATAACTATGGCTTGCAGCTAACTATAAGCAAACGAGGATTGTTAGGGAAATAAGAAGTCGGAAAGATACTTCCTGTGGACTAACATAATAATAATATGGATATGACTAAAATCAAGATATTTGCTTACATCACTGGCTCTTTTACTGTCTGCGTGTACGTTAGAGACAGATAATGATGCTGGTGATCTGGAAGGAATGTGGCATCTGGTGAGAATAGAGAATCTGGTTACAGGGGCAAGTAGCTCAGTAAAAGACTTAAGTTCTCAAAAAGTTTTCTGGTCTTTTCAGGCACGTTTGCTAGAATTGGATGATAAAAGTGGGGGAGAAAGTAGCTATCTTTATCGGTTTCAGATTGATAATGGGCAATTAACATTGAAGGATCCTTATCTATATGATAGAGAAAATGGTGACAGACCACTTTCTGTCTATGATAGTCATCTTGAAACTTATGGGATAAAGTCCTTGACACCCATCTTGAAGATAGAGAGTGTTAGAAAGGGAAAGTTGATACTTAGTGACAGCAATGTAAGACTTTGCTTTGATAAGTTCTGAGAGTTTCTCTTATTATGCTTTCTTTATAATCGTAAAAGGGTTACTGTGATTCTTTCTGATAAAGGAATCTAATGTGAAATTAAAGCAGACATAGATAAGAATATCTATGGCAATAATCCATGTTACTAAGATGCTGTTGAACATGCAGTAGTTGACAACTGCATAGGAAAGTGATAATCCAATGATGGTGAGTAGGGCTTGTTGTTGTGTCAGTCCTGCTCTTATTAATTTATGGTGGATATGATTTTTGTCAGCTCCGAAGATAGGTTTCTTATGTATCAGTCTGACAATGATTACTCTGAAAACATCGAAGGTTGGAACTATCAACAATGTTACCGACAGTAGGATAGAACCTTTTTGGTAAGACATAAACTGAGGATTGTACATACAGAACTTTATAAGAAGTACACCAAGGATATATCCAAGGGTGAGACTTCCCGCATCGCCCATGAAAATCTTCTGATTCTTTTCAGCATCGCCCCAAACGTTATGATAAAGAAAAGGTATGAGAACACCCATTAGGCCTGCTATGAGAATACTGTAAACCCATATATGTTCACGGAAAAAAATGTAGAAAAGACCAGTTAAGGCAATGAGTGTGATACTGGATGAAAGCCCGTCAATACCATCTATTAGATTGATGGCATTCATTATGAATACTAATATGGCAACTGTCAGAGGTGCACCTATAAAGAATGGAACTTCATATATTCCACAGAATCCATAAAGATTGTTGATGTAAAGATTTGATATTGGCAATAAGGTCGCTGCTATGATTTGCATGAAAAGCTTTGATCTTGCACACAATCCCAGTACATCGTCAATCACCCCAGTAGCATAGATGACGACTACACCTACAGCAAAGAAAATGCTCCAAGGGCTGATGCAAATCTTCCATCCCTGACTTGTATTCACCCAAACAAGTAAGGCTGTAATGGTAGCAATGAACATACTCGGCATAAATGAGACGCCCCCAAGCCTTGGAATATTATTCTTATGAAGTTTCCTGGCATTAGGTGTGTCATAGAGTTTCCTCTTCTCGCAAAATCTTAATATCTGTGGTATCATAATGAAACCAGACACTACACTCATTAAGAATGCAGACAGAGTTATTAAAATGTATGTCAACATAATATATGATCTTTATTCCCTTTAACTGACAAGTATAGATAATATTGTATGTTAAGTATCAAAAAATATTTTTTTTCTTCAAATAAACTTTCATTTCGGTCGATCTTTCGCTAGGAATAAGTCAAATATCATTTTCTTTTTGTACATTTGCGAACAGATGACTTTAGTATGACTGGAATTTAATGTAGTCGTTGTGTAACGGTATATTTCACTTTTAAACATGCTTATAGCTTATGAGAAACGTATTTTTCAACAAGGAGATCCTCTTAGAGAATGCTTTATATTTTGTCTGTTCGATGATAGGGCTAATTGCACGAAACATCAAACAGCTGAATGATTCTGTTGTCAATCGAAAGGGATATCAGACTTTTACTGAGAGTCTTAATTGAATCAGAAATAAACTAATCTAATATTGATCTTATGAAAGTGTCGATCATAACGGCTACTTATAATAGTGCAAAAACATTACAAGATACCTTAGATTCCGTTTTGCGTCAGGATTATCATGATATAGAACATATTATAATTGATGGTGATTCTACTGACTCTACTATCGATTTAATCCGTAATTATGCCTCTAAGACAACCCAACATACTGTAAAGTGGATTTCAGAGAAAGACCAGGGAATCTATGATGCAATGAATAAAGGTATTGCTATGAGTACAGGGGATATAGTCGGAATACTCAACTCTGATGATTATTTCACTTCTGACGACGTTGTATCAAACCTGATGAAGCCTTTCAGATCCGTCTCTTGATGCCGTCTTTGGCGATATTCATTTTATACACGATGGAGAGCCCGATAAAGTAACCCGATATTATTCCTCCAAAATATTCTCTCCATTCTGGGTCCGCTTTGGTTTTATGCCAGCCCATCCTTCATTATACGTGCGGCGCAAAGTTTATGAAAAGACTGGTCTTTATAAACTTGATTATAAGATCGGTGCTGACTTTGAGATGGTTGTCCGCATGTTCTGTGTGCACAAGATAAAGTCGGAATATTTAAAACAGGACTTCGTTACAATGCGCAATGGCGGAGCAAGCACGAATGGTATCCGTAGTCACAGGTTACTCTTGCGGGAAGATACTCGTGCGTGTCGGGAGAATGGTATCTATAGTAATCAGTTCTTAATAGCTCTTAAGTATCTCTATAAGATCTTTGAATTCAGATTCTGAAAAGCTAAGGTTTTCATTGTTAGAGTATGTAGAGCACGAAAGTACATATTGTCAATGACAATAGTACATTTCGTGGGGCACAATAGTACATTTCGTGGGGCACGAAAGTATATATTGTCAGACTGGTCTTCCAAAGCCCTTTCCCAACCTCTTTCGATAATCTTATTCAGACTGTATGAAGTCGCACAAAAAAGTTCGCGAACAATTCGGAGAAAGTTCGCGAACTTTTTCAAGATTGTTCGCGAACGAATTCGTGTGTGTCTTAGTAACGTGTTACTTCAATAGTTGATTGTACAGCTTAAAGTATTCCATGTATTGTGTGTCCATATTGAAATATGTCTTTACTCGTTTGCGGCATTCTTTGGTGTATTTGTCCTTACCTTCCACACTTACTCTCTTTATGATGTTGGCAGCTTCTTGTATATCACCTTGTTGGACAACAAACCCTGTATGTTCATCAATGGCTTCTGGACTTCCTCCTGTTTTGTAGGTGATGACAGGTGTCCCACATGCCATTGCTTCTAAGTTGGTAGTGGGGAAATTGTCTTCCCATGTTGGGTTTAGGAGTATATTTGCAGCAGAATATAATGCTATGAGTTCCTTTATGTTTTGTGTGCGTGGAATACCGATGATATCTTGTGGTATTTTTTTCTGTTCTTGGCTGTTTAGCCCGACAAGAACAATTTGAAAATGATCGTCTAATAACCTTCTTAGTTGTATGAAATCGTTTAATCCCTTATGATACCAATTGGACGCAATGCCCAGTATGATGGACTTTGTCTCGTTTATTTTATATTTTCGTAGTACTGGCAAGAAGTCTTCTGTGGGCTTGAAAATCTGTGTATCAATACCATTGTGTATGGTAATTATGTTTTGTTCTTTTAAGAACGATTGTTTTAACTGGTCTTGCAACCAAGTACTTACAGGTATTATTGTTATGTTATCCAAGGAAGTGAAAGCCTTTCTCTTGTCTTCAAAGTTCTGATAAGACCGGTCGCAGAACCAGCTTTTAGGATAAGTCCTAAGGTTTGGACATCTTTCGCAGTGCAGCTTCCACTTATCACAGTTGATAAACATATAGTGTGCACAATGTCCTGTAAATGCCCAGCAGTCATGTAGAGTCCAGACAACAGGTGCATTATATTGCTTGAGAAATTCAAACAATAATTGGTAATTGAGGTAGTATCCATGAATGTTATGTAGGTGGATAATATCTGGCTGTATACTTTGTATGTATTGAATGAGCTTGCGGGTAGCATTCTTTGAGTTCAGTCCGTGGTTATCAAAGAACCGACTAATGACTCCATGCCTTGCTTCATCCCATTTGCTTCCGATGTGATAGAGTGTTGACTGGCTTGGATTCATCCATCTTCCGTATGCAATGTAGCTTTCCCAACCATGGTTGAGAACTATCTTACCTATGCCTTCCGCAATCTTTCCATGTGAACCCCAGTTGGCGGTAATGTTGATTTGTAGTATCTTTTTGTGTTGACTTCTCATTTAAATACAATTTAGAAATTCATTGTCAGAGTGTTGCTTGTTGTTGATGGTCTCTCCAACTAATCTGTTAATTTCAACAAAGCACCCATTCTTCTGAGAGCGTTGACCCTTTGCGTTGAAAGGGTTGACGGTTTTCGAAAAAAAGGTCTACCTTTTTGATTAAAAAGGTAGACCTTTTTCAAGGAATAGGTCAACCTTTTTCTGCGAAGTGTCAATACGTACTACATTCGTTACTTAATCATTAGTAGCTCCCATAATCAGGGAGACGTTGGGAAATATCTTATATTATCTCTTCTTTGTACTAAGAAAGTATTTTAGATGTTGTTTCGGCCAGAATGGTTCAAAGTGGCGGCGATTGATAACTTTTCCGCTGAATGAGAAATAATGTTTGTAATCTGATTGTGAAAAGACATATTCATAAGTTTCACATGCAATGTTTATTGACAGTTCGTTGGCTTCCGTTAGTTTACCATAGGGGAAAGCAAAGTATTGGCATGGCTTACCAAGCTTTTCCTCAATGATACCTTTGCATGTGTTGATTTGATAGCGTAGGATGTCCTCGTTATCGTCATTTATCATGTAGTGATCCATAGTGTGTGCTCCGATAATGAAACCTCTATCAGAGAGTTCCTTTATCTGATTCCATCTCATTGGCTGCTTGTGGTGAGTCATGACGATGTGCTCATTGAAGTTGTCTATATATTTTTGATCTCCTTCAACATAGTTCGGATTAATAAAGAAACAGGCATTCACACCGTATTCTTCTATTACTGGAGCAAAACAATCGTAACACTCACTGAAGCCATCATCGAATGTAAAAGCGACAAGTGGCTCTAAAGGTTGTTGCTGCATCGTAATGAGCTTTACGGCTTCTTCAAAGCGAATGAACTTGACGTATTTAGACAGTTCTTTCAATAAAGACCTAAATGTTTCAGGTTCTGTTTCGTCCAATATTCTGTGTCCGTTCAGAATGTGTATCCCCGGTTGTGGTTTACTAAATGTTCCGAGAATATTTAGTATGATATTCCTAATATAGGATCTTATTCTGAAATATGTAGAGTCTGTATTTGTCGGCATAATGTTGAAGTTGTTTGTTGCTGAAAGTATATCCTCTTTGGATAGAGAAGATTATCCCTTAGTGAGTCTAATCTTTGGCTTGTTTGATATCACTTCTTTTATGATTTTTATTTGGTAGTGGATATTCCATTTACTATCAATCTCGTTGAAGGCAGCCGTTCTGGTCTGCTCCCGTTCTTCTTGTGTTTGTGATGTCCATTTCTTTATGTATTCAGTCATACTTAAGAGGTTATCTTTCTTGAAGAAGTCACCTGTTATTCCGGGTTTGATTGCTTCAAATTCTGGGTTTTGATATGGAAACTGGTTATGAGTTATAACAGGGCAGCCGAACGACAAGGCATGAATGGCAGTTAGTCCTACATTGCCAGGTGATACACATACGGATGCATTATAAAAGAACTCCCCAATGATTCGGTCATCATAGCAAGGGCCATAAGTCCAGACATTATTTGCCAGCCCTTTGGAGGCAGCATAAGATTTTAGGTCTACATTCTCAATGTCCTGCCCTATGAAGATGGCATTAATTGGATTCCCTTCTCTCTCAAGAATCTCCATGCTATCAATAATCATGTCTAATTTTTTCCACTTCTGAATTCGACCACAATAGATGACTGTGGGATAGTTGTTGTGAAAGTATTCTTGGTAAAGCGTACTTGGTTTTAATGATGTACGTAATTCCTTTTCCTTGTCAGAATCCATGGAGTTGGCTATACAGTACATGTGTGCAGGATTAAAACCTTGTTCAGTCATGAGTTTGATAGCATATTCGTTATAAAGCATCAGTTCGCTAAAAAGACTAAAGAAGAATCTTTTGATTAATCCTTTGAAATGTCCCTCACGTCCATACCACCCGTGTGACCATGATATAGTTTTTTTTCCCATGAGCTTGCATAGAATGAGGATTATCCATGAAGAAAGACAAAAAGGCTCTCCGTCAAGAATATAGTATTTATAATCTTTGAAGACGAGGCTTACGCTATTTGTCTGCCAGTAGAATGGGCCAAGAAACTGATTTTTCAGAGTTCTCTTATAACCATCAAGCCTTTCATAATCGAAAGTTTTTAATTTCTGCTTCACCTTGTCGCCCAGGAAGAAATCGCAGCCAATTTCCTTGCTAATGAGTGAGAAAATGGGGTATCTGTAGTGTGCCCCTATATTGGTGATGATACAAAGATTATTATTCATTCTTATTATTATTTAAGCGGATATCAATTGGATTCTCTGTACATCCAAGAAGCAATATTAAAATTAATAGGCCATTGGAAAGTAATGTTGTGAATAATGAGGTGTTCAAGATGTAAGAGAGGGTTGGAAGAAAGATTACTAAAAGGTCTGAAAGCCTATATCGATAGGATATAGAATTGAGGATGTGCAAGAGAATATAGAAAACTAACCCTATTAAAAGCAATCCAAATATTCCCGCAGCTGCAACACCATCGGTTAAAAGGAAGTTTGCATTTGCATTTTGTGAACCATAGGCAACAGTTTTACCTAAAGAATCAGCATACGGGTAATAGTCTGTAAGGAGGTTGATTATATTTATGTGAGAATAAAGAGTATAAGGCTTGTCGTTGACAGAGAAGAAACGTAGATAATATTGTGTTAACCATCCTGCTACGGCTGTGGTACGGAGAATAACAATGAATCCTGCCCCCAGTTGTATTACTTCATCTTTCATATTGATAATGCCAATACTTGCAGCTGAAAGCAAGTACATCACAGTAGAATGTAATCTCATATTGAAAGCATTTCTTTGTCTTTTGATAAAGAAACATAAGGCTATGAGTGCGAATGGCATGAAAAACGTAAGTTTCTGCATGTCTATCATGAATAGTAAAAAGTAGGCTGCTGTTATGAGAGCAGTTTTAAGCCATTTCTTCTCGCTAAGATAATTAATCAAGAGGAATGGATAGAATGCTCCAAATAGTGCTCCCTTAATATATGCAAGGATAGTTGAACTACCTTCTGCGTTTTCTGCATTTTGAGCTCGTAGTTCATACATTAAATCAGATTGAGTGAATATATTAACAAAATGCATAGAACCTATATTGGTGATAACAAGAATAGCAGTTAACAGAATGGTGAAGAATTCGACCCATTTGAATGGTATCTGTGGAGCAATGATAATGTTTTTGAATATGGTATTGCTTGTCCCTATACAGAAGTACAGGGAGAAAAGGAAGGCCATGAGTAAACTATAAGTAAATTTCGTGAAGGTATCAATTCCCCACATTGTAAAAATCGCATGGACAAAAGGAATATACACCATGATATATAGAAAGATGGTGAAAAAAGAAGATAACACTTTTATTCCTTTATAAAACAAGATGGGGAAGATTGATATTACAGCCCATATCATATAAGTCGTTGCTGGCATTGGGATATAATCTATTCCCATATAATGAAAGAGCTTAAATACAAAACCATTGAATGCCAAGTCATATACAACTATATAGACAAGGCTACAGATGATTCGTGAGAATACATTGTCAGCATTAAAGATGAATCCTATAATCTTCTTCATATAAATATAATTCTAAGGATTAAAATAGTAGAAGATAGAATCCAGAAAGGAATGTATCTTTTGAATACAAAGGGAGATATGTTAGCTAACCTTAGTATGTGGAAAAACATAGCCAGATTAACTAATGAGCATGTGAAAGTATATAAGGTTAAAATGTGATAGATATTGTTGCTCATATTGCAGGCAATGATGATAGAGCCTATAGATATGATAGCATATATGCTATTATAATAAAATAGAATACGTTGTTTATTGAGGTAGCGAAACAGCGGAATCAATGGTTGTGTAAGAATAGTTGGGAATGACCAAAAGGCAAGACATAAGGCTATTCCTCCTGATATTGTCCATTTAGGTCCAAGAAATAGTATGATGATTTTATCCCCTCCGCATGCAAGGAAAAGCATAGGTAGGAAAGATATTAATGAAACTACTTTCCCCACTTGTATAGTGCGCTGCTGTATTCTCAGTCTGTTATTTTCTGTATTATCGGAACATAATTGTTCATAATATATACGCCCAATGGCTGAGCCGATTATTGTCATTGGTAAGAGAAGAAGCTGTAGGATGATGGAATAGCTTCCGATTGTCGCTTTGTTGAAATGAGCAACAAGAACCAGTAACGGTACGTTGAATCCTGCGAAACATAGAATACTTGATGGTGCATCATAGACTACAAAGTTCTTGTATTTTATGATGATGGCTTTCATTTTCTGTAGGTCGAAAGCCCAAAGTTGTTTGTATTTCTTGATATAGAGGAGATATATAAAAAGAAATATGGCGGTTACAATTTGTGCAAGTGTCGTTCCTAAGATAAGTCCATTAATGTTGTAAAGCACTAAGATTCCAAATAAAATTCGGAAACCAGCTTGTGAACTTCCTAAAATGATATTTTCTATAGCTATACCAGAATATCTGCCATATCTGTTACACATATTACTGAACACTGTATGCAAGGCGTATGCTATCAGATAAAAGAATAGTAATCCAATAGATGGAAAGTTCTTGGAAAATTTTATCTGTTCTGTGTAGCTGAGATAAAATGCGAGTGTAGTAGCAATTGTAATCATTAAGCTGATGACGATACAGAGTGTTGCAGTATAAGAAATTTCTTCTTCTGTTACCTTTACAAGCGCATTTTCATATCCAGCAAAGAGAGCTAAAGTGTAGATAGATACAAATGAAGAGAATACTCCCCAATCTCCAAAATCAGATGGAAGATATAAGCGTGACAAAATAGGAGTTACAACTATCGGGAGCAGTAACATAATAATATTACTCATAGACATTTTTAATGTGTTGAGTAATAATGCACTGGATTTTATCTTGTTAATAATCTGTATCAAATTTATATCCTTTAGTTGATGGGACGTAATACATTGTGATTCCTTTGCGTCCAAGTTCTAACATCTTTTCAAGGCAAAGTTTAGAATTAAAGACTTTTATAAGAAGATTGGAAATTCTTTTTTTACGATACATTTCAGATGTAAAATGTTTTATGAGTCTCTGCTCGCGAGTCCTTCTTTCTAAGTCGCCTTCTATGCAAGTGTAATCCTTTATTGTCCAGTCATTATCATAATACTTATATGTTTTCTGTAGAGTAAAGAACTGTCCCCAATACTCATAGTCTTTATAGAGTAAAGCTTCTACACAATGGTCAAATGTTCCGATGTAATGAGCATCAAGTCCTATTGTAAAGACCAGAGCCCCCAACGTAGTCATTTTGTACCATGGAGACTTTTCATCCCAACAGTTTTTACATGCAGAGTGTTCCTCTACGAGCCATTTCGCATATTTTCCCCATGCACAAACTGAGTGTTGTACATTAATGCTACGAACAACATTTGGACTCTTCCTAAAAACTTCTGCAAGGTGACCGGCAAATGTTGGATCGGCTTTTGGGTTGAAGATATAACTTGGTTCTTTTTGGTAACGTGGGTCTGGGTAGGATGGCATTATTAAAGTACCCTCTGTTGTGATGACATTTTGAATTTTTTTTATCAGTTCTTCAGCTGTACCTTGATAGTTATAAAATTCTTTCATGGAAGCATGAATGCAGATTATACTTCCAGTCTTCATTCCAAGTTGGCACATAACTGCAATGATATCATCTGCTGTGTATTTCCTATGATACCATAATTTACCGATACGCTTGTGTAAGTTTTTACGAAATAAAGATATATCTTTGATCCCAGTTATTTTTTTGAAGATAATCCCAAGTATAGTTAGATAACTTTGTTTCATTTTTAGATGAAAATCTTCTTTATATCTTTTCGAAGAGCATATATTGTCAATATAATATTTGTAATTATAAAAATAATGAGTACGAATATTATTCTTTTAGGACCAGCAGGTTTGATAGGAACAGATGCCCCTTTTAAAACAGTAAAAACGGGAGTTGTCTCTTGTAGTTTTGCTTTGGCTGCATCATATTGATTCTTTGCACTGGAATAGGTGTTGTATTTCAACTGCATGTCATTCTCTAGATCTTCTGTCTTTGATTGAATGGATTGAAGGATGACATCTTGATTGGCATCGGAGAATTCTGCATAATCTCTTCTTGCCTTCTCGTAAGCCGCTTGTGTCTCTTGCGTTATTTTTTTATAATATGCAACATCTCTTCTTGCTTTATCTGTTCTATATGTTATTATAAACTCTTTGAGCTTTGTTCTTAATGAGTCTGCTATAGTTTTGCAAACTAATGGATCTTGTGACGTTGCAGTAATAGTTATAACTCCATCTTTAGTGTCAACTTTAAGAGATATATCTTTTCTAATCTCCTTTGCTATTTGATTCTGTTCTTTTGTTAAATGGTAGGGTGATAATGGACCTAAAGAAATACTTTTAGTTTTTCTACTAAGCTTTTTCGCAATCCATGAATGTTTTTGATGATTTGCAAGATAGTCAAAGTACTTATAGGTTTTTCCTTCAGATGTGGTAATAGGAATATTGAAAAGTTCTGTGATGAAATGATTATCTTCCATTAGGTCTGGATAAAGCATAGGTGTAATAGCATCTGCACTTTTTATTTGGGACATATCAATTCCTAAAGATGAGGCTAATGTTCCAAGTGTACCCGAACTATTAGAATTATCAATTTCTGGAGCAAGTTTAGTATCGGTAGTATAATATCTTGGTTCATTGCATATATACAATGCAGAAAATATTAAACTCAATGATAACACAATAAGGAAAACGTATTTCTCCTTAAGAATTCGTTTTACGATTAAGCGTAAATCTATAGTGGCAATATTATTATTTCCCATTCGTTTTCTTTTATTTCACAATATTTGCAATAGTAGCGATGACAGCAGCAATGCTGGCTGCACTGGATCCCACGCTAAGTGTTTCTGCCAAACTCATTTTAGCTTGTATCTTTGTTGGTACAATAATCTCACAGCCAGGGCGTACCTTGGCATTATGTCCAACCTTAGCCAGAGTCCCGTTCATGTAGAGAATGTAGGTGTGGCTCTTCTTCGCATCACTGGCGAAGCCACCAGCCTGGTCAATGTAATAAGAGACACTTTTCCCTGCAACGTAGCCTACGGAGTTTGGATACATCACGGCACCATTGATTTTAACGGTTCCGTTGTATTGTGGAATAATAATACGGTCACCTTCTCGGAGTATGATATCTGCATCGCTACCAGGTTTAGCAATAGCTTTATCAAGTTCGATACCTACAGGGTAGGTGTCAGGTACACGGAACTTATCAAGTAAAGTTGAATTCTTTTGTTGAGCAGCCTGTAACACAGAAGCATTACTTGTTCTTGTGGCTAAGGCTATCATATTCTTTTCTTGTTGTTCCTGTTGCATCTTGAATACAGCTTCCATGCGCATACGCTCTACTTGATTTGGGCGACGTTCTAAGCGAGCACCTTGGATATAGGCTAGGTCTGTTGCTCCACCTGCAACCTTGAAGATATCACTTAGGCGCATAGTGCGTGATGTGAGCGTATAATTACCAGGGAAGACGACCTCACCATCAATGCTGACATTCTGTTGTGTACTTGTTCCTGGACTCTTGCGTACATAGACTTGGTCGAATGGCTCGAGAACGAAGCCTGGAGTTCCATCAATGACGAAGCCATCTCGTAAAGAAAAACTGTATGTACGTGCAATAAGAGAATCAGGAGCCAGGGCCTTAGGATCTGTAATTCTACGTGATACGTCAACCCTGACTGTTGATGCAGCCTGTTTCAATCCTCCTGCTTGTAGTATGAAATCTTCCAGTGACTCATTGTCTGCATATTTATAGACACCAGGATATAATACCTCACCATGAATAGATATTGTCTGTTGTTCCTGAGCTTCTGTTTTTGTTGGAATAAAGAGTACATCCTCATTTTGTAATGGGATATCGGCAGTGCGCCCTGTTAAGATCCCATCAACGTCAACTGAAATTACTTCTAAAGTACGATCTGCTTTCATTCGATGGAGTACAGCATGCGGGGCAAAGGCTACTTCGGTTAAGCCGTCAGCAGCTTCTATCAAGCTACGCACACTGTTAATCTGTCCGCCAACCTCATACATACCTGGGCGGAATACGGCACCTTTTATTTCAACCATGTTCTCATAACGTGGTATGACGGAGTCTACACTAACAGAGTCTTCATCAGCCATACGGAAGCTACGCATGTCAAATTCATTGACATTGAAAATGGAGTATTGCCTACCTGTCTTTCTACGTACACGTACAGATTTGGTATAAGCGTCACCAGAGAAGCCACCTGCATAGCTGATAAGAGTACCAAGACTTTCTCCACGTTTCAACTCATAGTACATTGGGCGTTTTACCTTTCCACTGATTTGTGCAATCATATCGTAAGGGCCAACAACGATGACGTCATTGTCAGCAAGATGTACATTACCACTTAAATGACCGCGTCGAAGGAAGTCATACACATCGACGGTACTAATAAGTCTGCCTCCTCTATATACTTTTATGTTACGTAAGGTTCCTAGATCGCCAATACCTCCGGCCATATACAAGGCATTGAAGACTGTAGCGAAAGCTGATAGAGTGTAGGTTCCTGGTGTTTTTACTTCACCTACAACATTCACCATGATGGTATGGGTCTGACCAACTGAGAGGCGGATACTCGAACTACTGTATCGCTTACCTAGTTTCTCACGAATACGGTTGTTAGCTTGAGCAACACTAAGTCCACTTACTTGGATAGGACCAAAGCCTTCTATCGTAATAATACCATCTGGAGCAACAGTCGTTTGATAAGATTTTTGTGATGCTCCATACACATCAATGAATACGGCATCACCTGGTCCTAAACGATAATTACGTGGAAGAGCCATGTTCATGTTTGGTTCAAATGAAAGACTCTTGTTATTGAAGATGTCACGACCCCACACTTTCTTGCGATTACGACTTAATTGTTTGAGGAGATTCTCATACATTGCCGCTGTGTCTTGTGGCATCCAATCGTTCATTTCTCCCTGCATTTTCAGGAAGTCACCATCATTCTCATCGTATGTATGTGATTGTGGACGACCATCATATACTCTTCCTTCTGTGTAGTTATCAGTCTCACGCCGACTTTGTTCGTAGTCGTTTAGTGTTGCATCTGCAATCTGTCTTTTATTTCTTCCAGGGCGCTGCTGACCATTGTTCTTGCGGCTGCGGTCAGTAGTAGAACTCTCAGTGGTAGCTCCATAGGCAGCATTCCCTTTCTTCATCTTTCGTATGTATCTCTGACACGGCGTATTTGTGAAATGTCAACGCCGTTTTGCATGAGTTTTGTAACAATCTGTGCCTGAGAGGCTCCGCGGTTATGCTCTTTTACAACGAAATCCATGACCTGAGAATCAGTCATGGATGACTGTGCAAAGCCGTTGACTGTACATATTGCGAGAAGTACGAATAGAATGTATCTTTTCATCTTTAATTTTAAAATTTCTTTCCAGTGACAATGTTTAATACTGTCTTTGTTACTATGGTTGAGTCTGTCCATAAAGAGCGATGTTCCAGATAGTGAATGTCCATCTCCATACGCCTGATCATCTTTTCCATTGTGTCGGTATAGCCATTGTAGAGAGTTGCTTCTGAAGTTAGCCCTGGACGCATCTGATATATAATCGGGTAGCGGCGGGTATGTTCCATAATCTTGTCGATGAAGAACTTTCGTTCAGGGCGTGGTCCTACAAGTGACATGTCGCCTTTTAGTACATTCCATAGTTGTGGTAATTCATCTAAATGATGCCCACGTAAGAACTGTTCTAAACGAGTTGAGTTCGTGTCATCGCATTTAGCTACAAGCTGTGGTCCTTCTTCTTCAACAACACTGCTCATTGTACGGAACTTGAAGATAGCGAAAGGCTGTCCTTTGTATCCGATACGAATCTGTTTAAAGAATACAGGACCATTACCTTGACACTTAATGAGGATGCTGATAATCAGAAATAAAGGAGAGAAGAGGACAATTCCGACTAGGGCTGCAACAATGTCAATAAACCTCTTGAGGGAACGTTGTAGTTTCCCCATGGCATCATGAGTGGTGTTGTCTCTCATCCTTGTATTTTTTTCCTCGTTATTATCTAATAACTCGTTTCGCTAATTTGTTGCAAAGGTAACATTTTTTATTTATTTCTTGGTAAGAATTAGGCTTCTTTCATGCCTTAATAGTATCTTTGTAGATAAAAACAAGGGGTTGATGCGTAAGATAATACACATAGATATGGATGCTTTCTTTGCTTCTGTGGAGCAAAGGGACAATCCCGAATTGCGTGGAAAGCCAATAGCTGTTGGCTTTGATGGGACACGTGGTGTTGTGTCTACAGCAAGTTATGAAGCACGCCCTTATGGTGTACATTCTGCTATGTCAATTGTACAGGCGAAAAGACGCTGTCCTGATTTGGTAATTGTTTCCCCTCACTTTGAACGTTATAAGGAAGTATCTCGGCAGATTCATGAAGTTTTTCATGAATATACTGATATTATAGAGCCAATATCTTTGGATGAAGCTTTTCTTGATGTTACAGAGAACAAGATGCGGATGACATATGCTAAAGATATTGCGAATGAAATAAAACAGAAAATCAAAGCTCGGACACATTTAACAGCTTCTGCAGGAATCAGTTATAACAAGCTGTTGGCTAAGATTGCATCTGATATGAGGAAGCCAGATGGAATGTTTACTGTACATCCTTGCCATGCTTTGGATTTTATTGGTAGCCTTCCAATAGAGAAACTGTGGGGGATTGGTCCTAAGACGGCAAAGAAAATGCATGAGATGGGAGTCTTTAAAGGCGAACAGTTACGCGAACTTTCTCGTACCCATCTTGTTCGAGTGTTTGGTAAGCAGGTAATGTGTATTATGACTTTGCACGAGGAATAGATGAACGTCCCGTTGTGGTACATCATGACAGGAAATCTGTAGGCTGTGAACGAACTTTCTTGGAGGATCTTCACATAGAGTCTGCTATTGTTATAGAACTGTATCATATAACGTTAGATTTGGTTGAGAGGTTGTCGAAGAGTGGTTTTGAAGGACGAACGCTAACTCTAAAACTTAAATGGGATGCTACAACGCAGATAACTCGTAGTCTGACACAAGAAAAAATCCTGCGTAAGAAGGATGATATTCTGCTGTTGGCAAAGCGCCTTCTCGCGGAAACAGACTATAAAAACCGGCCGATTCGTTTGATGGGGTTGTCTGTTTCTTCCCCAGTCTCTGAAGATGAAGCATTTAATAAGAAGCCAATATGGATAGAAGGTGATCTTCCTTTCGTAGATTTTATGTAAGTTCGAGGTATTAAGTTCGCTATAGTATGCATGTTGGTATGATATCATACTAAAACTTAATTATAAGGAATTAATCAAGATTACCCTTTTCTGATGACCCTTAGGTTAATGTCAGTCGATATAGAAGTTGTCATACTATGCGTAATAGTATTAAAATAAGATATTACGTTTGCATCCTTTTTGTATCTATCCCTATGGTATATCTATTTAGTGATAGGTGTTTTTCTCTCCGTTGTTAGTTGTTTGAAAATAGAAACAGGGTTGGTTTCAAAATTACAAAGGCCTTGTAGAAGTATTACAAGGCCCTTGTAGAAGTATTACAAGTGCCTTGTAAAGTAATACAAGCCGTTTGTAATTTTTATGGAAGCAACATTTTCAAATCTAAAAGAAAAGTATTAAATTTGCAAAAGGTAAGCATTGTTTAGTGAAAGGGTACAACATCCTTTCCGTACGGTTGGCTTATTTCATAGAAAAATAGTGTGATGCAGTATCATGTAACTTGTACCAAATGTAAACGCATGTTTACGATTACGGCTGATGGCAGCGATCGTATGCATTGTACTTGTCCTTATTGTGGGCAGTCTTTAATGGTTAATCTTCCAACCATGGCAGAGCCTGTGATGTCTTCTGTTCAGCAACCTATACCTGAAAACAATGATAATAAAGGTCATAATGCTGGAATGAAGATTCTTATAACAGTGCTAATAGTCCTTCTTGTAGGTGGATTTGCTGCCTTTGCTTTTATAGAATGGCAGAATCAACAGGAGGCGGCGCGATTGGAAGAAAAGGCTCAGCGTGAGGCACACGCTGACTCTTTAATGCAAGTAAGAGCACAACAGGAGGCTCAAGCTGCAGACGCGCAACGTAAGGATGCCCAGCGCCAGAGCATTTGTAAGTTTGTTAAGTCATTCTATCAAAAGGCTGTTTTGGAAGCTGATGACCCTACATTTTACGAGCGTTACCTCACACCATACTGTCGGCAGATGATATTTGGCGTTGATGCAGATAATAATGATGTTGACAAATGGTCAGCATGGTGGGGAGCTTTTGGTACTACTGCTGATAGACCTGATTATGAAGCGTTACAGAGAAATCTAAATGTTACTCCAGGGGAAGGTAACTGGTATAATGTTAGGTTAACCCAAGACGGGACTACGGAGTATCGTCAGATAAAGGTGTCTACAGTAGATGGTCATGTCCTTATAGATGATGTGAGATAAAAAAGAGTTAGGAGGGAGGTGACAAGGATGCAGTTTCAGATAGTTTGTAAACATTGCCATCGTACATTTGCCATAGAGGCGGAGTCGAGTAAAACGGTAAAATGCAATTGTCCTTATTGTGGAGAGAGTATGACAGTAGCTACTCCTAGGGGTGAGACTACTACTGCCAAAGTGAATGCTCCTAATGATACTACGCCAGAGATTGTGTCGGATAGCAAACAGAATAGGCGTATACGTAATAGCCACTTCTTAAAATATGATGGGGTGGGGAAGAAGGTTACGGTTGTCTTTGTCCTTTTCTTATTGGGGATTATCCTGTTACTTTCTTTCTTATATGTGATTTTTTCTGCGATGTCGAATTAAACTATAATACTCAATTTATGAAACAAACAAAGATAGTATGTTCAATCAGTGACCGGCGTTGTGATGTCGATTTCTTGAGAAAACTGTTCTTCTCTGGTATGAATGTCGTTCGTATGAATACGGCACATGCCACACCTGATGGTATTCGAGAGATCATTCGCAATACACGTACGGTATCTCCGCATTTAGCTCTACTGATTGATACAAAGGGACCTGAGGTTAGAACAACAGGTTTGGAAGAGCCTATTCATTATAAGACTGGTGATATGGTAAAGATCTTTGGGCGTCCAGAGATGGATACAACCAAGGATATCATTAATGTTTCTTATCCAGATTTTGCCCGTGATGTGAAGCCTGGAGACCATGTTCTCTTTGATGATGGTGCACTTGATATGAAGGTTGTGGAATGTGCTGGGCCAATGTTAGTAGCTCAGTTGCAGAATGAAGGTGACCTCGGCGCCCATAAGAGTGTGAATGTTCCTGGTGAACATATTGAACTTCCAGCTCTAACGGAGAAAGATAAACGTAACATTCTGCTGGCAATAGAAGAGGATATAGACTTTATTGCTCACTCATTTGTTCGCTCAGCAGCAGATGTCATGGAGGTACAGAAGATACTTGATGAACATAATTCTGATATCAAGATCATATCAAAGATAGAGAATCAGGAGGGAGTTGACAATATTGATGAGATTATAGATGCTTCTTATGGTATTATGATTGCACGAGGTGATCTTGGAATTGAAGTTCCTATAGAGCAGATCCCTGGTATTCAGCGTAGTATTATTAATAAGTGTATTAAGAAAAAGAAGCCTGTTATCGTGGCAACACAGATGTTGCATACGATGATCAATAATCCTCGTCCAACACGTGCTGAGGTAACTGATATTGCAAATGCTATCTATAGCCATACTGATGCATTGATGTTGAGTGGAGAAACAGCAAGTGGTAAATATCCTGTTGAGGCTGTACAAACTATGGCTCGTATTGCGGAACAGGCAGAGCAAGATGCTCATAAGCAAGGATTCATTACCGTTCCTATGTCTAATCGCAATGATCAGCGAGAGTTCTTGGCGAAGAGTGCCATAGAATCAACAGAAGAATTAGGTGTTAAGGGAATTATAACGGATAGTGAGACGGGGCAGACTGCACGTAACCTTGCTGCATTCCGTGGTCCAAATCCAGTTTTGGCAATCTGCTATAAGGAGAAAGTACAACGGTGGCTGAATCTTAGTTATGGTATTATTGCAATCTATCAGCAACAACATAAGTCCAGTCAGCAGATGTTTATGGCTGCTTTGCGTATGTTGAGGCAGAAAGGTTATATCGACCTTGATGATAAAATAGCTTATTTATCTGGCTCTTTTGGTGAAGGTGGTGGTACAACCTTCCTTGAAATCAATAAGGTAAGTGAGGTCTTTGATCGTAGTTATCGCTTTCACCTTCCAGAAGAAGATTCTTTTTCTAAGGAAGATTTGGATAGTATTCCTGCTAAATAAGAAGATAATTAGAAAGGATAGAAATGGAAAAAGGTGTCTGGACTGCCCAGACACCTTTTCTATTTTAGTATGTTATAAAATGTCTTATTCCTGTTGTATGGAAATCTTTTTTACGCGGCGTTCATGTCTACCACCCTCAAAACTGGCCTTAAAGAATGCATCAAGAATCTTTTCAGCAGTCTTATTATCAATGAATCTCCCTGGTAAAACAAGGACGTTCGCATCATTATGCTGACGTGTCAACTCTGCAACATCCTTATTCCAAACTAAGCCTGCGCGTACGCCTTGGTGTTTATTAAGTGTAATAGCCATTCCTTCACCGCTACCACAGATGGCAATACCTGGGTAAACTTCACCCTTTTCTATAGCTTCAGCTAAAGGGTGAGCATAGTCAGGATAGTCACAACTTAAGTCACTATTGCAGCCAAAGTCCTTGTAGGCATACTTGTGCTGTTCCAAATACTGGATTACGAACTGCTTCAATGGAAAGCCAGCGTGATCGCAGGCTACTCCTACTGTTTTAATTTCCATAAGCTGTTTAGGTTTTATGACTCATCTTTATCTTGTTCAGATTCCAAAAGAGTCAGGTTAAAATTTTATGCTAAGAAATCTTTTACTTGTTTGTATACATTCTCTGCTGTAAAGCCTAGTTTCTCGTCAAGGACCTTGTAAGGAGCAGAGAAGCCAAAGCTGTTGAGACCATACACCTTTCCGTTGGCGCCAACCAGACCTTCAAGAGTGACAGGGAGTCCAGCCGTTAATCCGAAAATCTTTGCATCTTTTGGAAGAACTTGCTCTTGATACTCTTTGCTCTGGCGGCGGAAGAGACCTTCTGAAGGTGCACTGACGACACGTACCTTTAAGCCATCCTTGCGTAGGAGACTAGCTCCATCCACGCAGGTAGAAACCTCAGAACCACTTGCGACGAGGATCACATCAAACTGTTCGTCAGACCCGGTTACGATGTATGCACCCTTGCGGGTCTGCTGATAGTCTGTACCCTCAGGTAGGCTCTTCACGTTCTGACGAGAGAAGATGAGTGCAGTCGGTGTTTCCATGTTTTCCATTGCCATCTGCCAGCATACGGTTGCAGCTTCACTGTCTGCAGGGCGGAGAACTCGTACAGAGTCCTGTCCATCATGGTTTTGCAACTTCTCCATTAAGCGTATCTGTGCTTCCTGCTCTACGGGCTCATGCGTAGGACCATCTTCGCCAACACGGAATGCATCGTGGCTCCATACAAATTTAACTGGGGTCTTCATTAGGGCAGCCATGCGAATGGCTGGTTTCATATAGTCTGAGAAAACGAAGAATGTGCCCATAGCTGTGATAACACCTCCGTGTAACATCATACCGATACACATGCATGCCATTGCTAGTTCGCTAACACCAGCTTGGAAGAAGGCTCCGCTGAAGTCATCACGTGTGAAGGCATGAGTCTTATTAAGGAAACCGTCTGTCTTATCAGAGTTACTAAGGTCGGCTGATGACACTATCATATTAGGAACCTGCTCTGCGATGACACCGAGACAGGCTGCTGAGCCATTACGGGTAGGGATGTCACGCTTCTGTACAAGGCCGCTCCAATCAATCTTTGGAGCCTTTCCAGAGAACCACTCATGCATCTGTTCAGCCTTCTTTGGATTTCTTTCGCCCATATTTCCTCAGCTGCATGGCGCTCGGCAACAATCTTTCTTAGTTCAGTTGCACGATCATCGTAGAGTTTTTGTACCTCTGGGAGAATCTTGAATGGATCTTCTGGATCGCCACCAAGGTTCTTTACAGTATTTGTATAGGCGTCACCACCCAATGGTGCACCATGTGTCTTAATGCTGTTTTCGTAGCTACTGCCGTCTGCTTGCAGTGCTCCTTTTGCCATAATAGTCCTACCGATAATGAGTGTAGGGCGATTCTTCTCCTTATTTGCGGATACAAGTGCTTCGCGGATAGCGTCTGGATTATTGCCATCAATCTCCAATACATTCCATCCCCATGCACGATATTTCATTCCTGTATCTTCATTCATGACAGCTCCGCACTCAGTAGAAAGCTGAATGTTGTTAGCATCGTAGAACATAATAAGGTTGTTGAGTCCTAAGTTTCCTGCTAGTCGTCCTACCTCTGCACTAATACCTTCTTGAACTCCACCATCAGAGATGAAGGCATATATTTTATGTTGCATTGTAGTATGTCCTAGTCGTGCTTCTAGAAATTTCTCAGCAACGGCTGCGCCAGCAGCATATGCATGTCCTTGTCCTAATGGGCCAGAAGAATTTTCAATGCCATGGGCTAAATCACGTTCGGGATGCCCTGGGGTAACAGAACCCCACTGGCGGAATTGCTTGATATCTTCAATGGTAAACTTTCTCTGAAGAGTCAGAGCCGCATAGAGCATTGGAGACATGTGCCCTGGGTCAAGATAGAATCGGTCACGTCCTGACCATTCTGGTTGATCTGGATCATAGATTAAGAATTCGGAGAATAATACGTTGATAAAGTCCGCGCCACCCATGGCACCACCAGGATGCCCGGATTTAGCTTTTTCAACCATTGCTACAGATAGAATTCTAATGTTGTCCGCTGCGCGGTTCATCAGTTTCTTGTCATTCATACTAGATAGGATTAAATTTGATATTGCAAATATATAGATAAATATGGAGAAGGCAAAATATTAAACTTACAATTTTGGGAAAAAACTAAAACGCCAACTGCTTGATATATAAGTATAATATAATTAGCTTTGATTCTTTGTTACAGTTTGAAGGTTGGAGAGTTCTTATATGTTTTCCGGTTGAATCGGTACAAGGCTGCCCCACGTTTACTTGTGACTTTGTCTATAAGCTCTGTCCTTTCAATAAAGTCAATCAGTTTAATTTTCTTTCGGAAGTTCCGCTTATCTATTTCTACTCCTAGTATAGCCTCGTGTACATGTTGTAATTGGGTAAGTGTAAAGAGATGGGGTAGAAGATTGAAGCTGATAGGTTCTGTATTTAGTAATTTCCTGAGTTGTGCTAATGCTAATTTTACCATTTCTATATGATCTCCATATAGATCGGGTAGTTTATTTAGGTTAACCCATTTTAAATCATATTTAGCTAATAGATTCTTGTCATAGTCTGCTACATTTGTAAGTGCGCAATAGGCAATAGAAATAACTCGATCACCAGGATCACGGTCGATATCTCCGAAGGCACCAACCTGCCTGATATAATTGTCACAGATTCCTGTGCATTGATATAGAACCCGGTTTGCAGCTTCTTTAAGACTTTCATCCTGACGTACAAAGCCTCCATATAGAGATAGCTTCCCTCTTCCGGGTTCAACCTTCCTTTTTCCTACAAGTAATTTTAGCTTCTTGTCCTCGAAACCAAGAACTATGCAATCAACGGATACAAGAAGCTTCGGTTCTCCTTTATAGTATTCATTCATGTTGTAGACACTTTATAATTGATGATGTAAAAGTACTACTTTTTTTTGGATATACATAGGGTTTGGCCTTTATTTTATTATTTATAACGAAACAACGGAAGCATCGAAAGATTATATTCTTTTAATGCTCCCGTTGTAAGTGAAAAACGTTATCCTGTGTAATCTCTCACAGACGGTCTTATATCTATGTACTAATTATAGTGCAAGTCTATCTATATTATTGTACTAATGTATCCATAATATTGAACGGACTTGTTCAGCAAATGATATGGAACTACCGTTGGAAAGTTTAATGGTGTCTTTTGGCTATGAACACAGGATATACATGCTTATTTCTAGCAGATATGCTAGCAAACTTTATGAGATCCGTCACTGATTATTACCGGATACACTTCTGGAGCGTGACCATATTTTGCCTCGAATCTCTGCATAGCATCTGTGATGAACTTATCATAGATCTCATCTTTGACAAGGTTGATGGTACAACCACCGAAGCCTCCTCCCATGATACGTGAACCAGTTACTCCATTATCTTTAGCAACTTCATTGAGAAAATCGAGTTCTTCGCAGCTGACTTCATATTCCTTGCTGAGTCCTTGATGCGTCTCGTACATTTTCTTCCCGACTGTTTCATAGTCTCCCGCAATTAGTGCGTCACAAACTGCAAGTACTCTATCTTTTTCGCCTAATACAAAGTGTGCTCGTTGATAATCCTCAGCCGAGACGTTACCTTTTATTACTTCTAGTTCTTCCCAGTTTGCATCACGAAGAGTTTCAAATTTTTTGTTAGTGAAATGCTTACTCAAGGCAACAACAACATTCTCACAACTCTTTCTCCGATCGTTGTAAGGGCTACCAGCTAATTCATGCTTAACTTTTGAGTTGACAAGAACTAATTTATATCCTTGTGGGTTGAATGGAAAATATTCAAATTCACGGCTTCGGCAATCTAAGCGCATTAATTTTCCTTTTTGACCAAATACACTTGCAAATTGATCCATGATACCACAATTTACTCCGATGTATTTGTGTTCTGTAGCTTGCCCTGCAAGAGCTATATCCCATTTGGATATTTTGTTGTCTGCAAACAAATCGTTCAGAGCACAGCCGAAACAACTTTCCATCGCAGCTGAAGAACTCATACCAGCACCGAGAGGAACGTCACCTGCAAAAGCAATGTTGAATCCTTTTACGTCAACACCGAGTCCTTTGAACTCTTGGACCATTCCATAGATGAATCGTGCCCACGTAGCACGTGGGCCCTCAGGGTCGGCTACCTTGAATTCAACTCGGTCTTTCAAGTCGATAGAGTAACACATTACTGTATCTGTTCCATTAGGCCTTACCTCAGCCATAATACCTTTATCTACGGCTCCAGGGAATACGAAACCACCATTGTAGTCGGTATGCTCACCAATCAGATTTATGCGGCCAGGAGAAAAATAAATATTGCCAGTCTTTCCATCAAAATGCTTAATGAAACGACTTCTTACAAATTCTATGTCCATAATTGTTAGGTTTTAAAAAAATAATAGATACTGAAATTGACAGCCCTTCCTAGTTGTATGAGGAAGGGCTGTAATATAATGATTTTGTTTTGTTTAATCGACAGGAATGTTTTTGTTTACATTCTTGCTACCAATAACTGCGTAGAAACACATGTAGGCGACACCCAATAGAGGTACAAGATAGGAGGTAAGATATCCAGCTTGATCTGCAATGAAGTTTTGGAATAGAGGAATCAGTCCACCACCGACAACCATCATCATGAAGATACCTGATGCAGAAGCTGTATATTTACCAAGACCTTCTGTGGCGAGATTAAAGATACAAGCCCACATAACACTGGTGCAAAGCCCAACGAGAACGAGTAGTAAAGCACAAATAGGGACGACTACCATGTTAAAGGAGCTACCTGTAAATACAGGCATTGAAACAGTTGTGTCTTTGCCAAGAAGCATGGCAGTAACTATAAGTAGCATTGCTATAGAAGTTGCGCATATCATTAGAGTGCGACTTGAGACTTTATCAGCAATGAATCCTGCACTAAATCTACCAACGAGCATCAAGAACCAGTAAGTTGCTGCTACAGAACCAGCAATGGCCGTTGCAGTCTCAGGAGGTAGACCGGCACCGTTCGCTTTGGTGTCAGAAAGGAAATAAATCAAAGTTCCTGGGATACCGACCTCAACACCAACATAAACGAAGATTGCTGCTACACCTAATACAAAGTGGCGAAAAGCCCAAGGGGAGTGCTCAAAGACGGTATTTGCATCTGTCTTTCCAATTTCTGGGTCCTGGATAGGAATGAAGCTTAATATAATAAAAGCTCCTGCAAATACAGCCATGGCAATGTAAAGTACAGGGTTGACATCAACCATCGATGTACTCTTGGTAACCTGTCCTATCAATGCACCAACGAAAAGAGGTGTTAGTGTTCCTGCAAGTGAATTCAATGTTCCGCCAATCATGTTTAACTGGTTACCGCGATTGCCGCCACCGCCGAGGAGGTTGAGCATTGGATTTACAACTGTATTTAGCATACATACACAGAATCCAGAAATAAAGGCACCAAGAAGGTAAATTACAAATCCTGTAATTTTAGCATCTGCAAAAAGTCCCGAGCAGAACTGTGTTAAAACACCTAGAAACCCAATGCCTATACCAATAAGAGCAGTTTTCTTGTATCCAACTTTACTCAACATCTTACCTGCAGGGATTCCCATGAAGAGATAAGCGAGAAAGTTCATTGCGTTACCCAGCATACCAACCGTGTTTGCACTGTCACCATCGAAGGCACTCTTCCATATTACTCCAATTGGAGCTGCGAGATTGGTGACAAAAGAGATCATTGCGTAAAGGAACATCATTGTTATGATGGCAATGATGCTACCATTTTGTTTAGAGTTACTCATTTTTGTTGTTTTATTTTTATTTTATTAATCTTCTTATTTACTACTGTATACCGAATTTGTAAATAGTCTTTTGTGTATATTCTCTCCCAGGTTCTAATATAACCGATGGGAAGTATGGGTGGTTGGGGCTATCTGGGAAATGCTGAGCCTCAAAGCAGATTGCACTGCGACGTGGGAAGGTTGCTCCATGTTGTCCTTTATAGCCATCGGCCCAATTGTCTGTATATACTTGTACTCCTGGTTCTGTAGTATATACTTCCATGGTCCTACCACTTTTAGGGTCTCTTATGCGTGCTGCAAAAGAGAGCTCACCTTCCTCTTTTTTGTTCAATACAAAGCAATGGTCGTAGCCAGAACCATGTCTTATTTGTTCATGGTCAGCATCTATATCTTGTCCTATAGGCTTTGGAGTTCGGAAGTCGAAAGGTGTTTCTGCAACTTTTAAGATTTCCCCTGTAGGGATAGAGGTCTCATCTATTGGGAGAAAAAGTCAGCATTTATTTGGCATTCTAGATCATCAATAGTCGGAGTTGGATTTGCTAAACCCGCTAGGGAAAAGAAACCATGATGTGTAAGATTAATAATGGTCTTCTTATTGGTTTTCGCAGAATATTTAATGATTAGTTCATTGTTGTCAGTGAGTGTGTAGGCCACCCAAACATCAACCTCACCAGTAAACCCCTCCTCTCCGTAGGGAGATGTGTATTTTAAGACGATAGCATGTTCATTGATCTGTGTGGCATCCCATACTTTAGTGTTGAAACCGTTTTTCCCACCATGTAGTGAATTTGGTCCATTATTAATAGGAAGAGAATAAACTTTTCCTTTTAATTGAAAACGCCCTTTAGCAATACGATTACCGTAGCGCCCAATAAGTGTTGAGAGATAGGGTTCCGGAGAGTCTATAACATCTTGTATGTTGTCATGGCCTTGAATAATATTTGCTAAATTTCCTTTCCTATCTGGGACCATGATGGCAACAATTGCTCCACCGTAATTGGTAATGGCAACTTCATTGCCCTCCTTATTCCTTAAAATATACAAATCCGTTTTTTTTTCCATTAACAGTGGTCTGGAAGTCTTCTTTCTTCAGACCACAAACACGCTGTGTCTCTTCGGCATTTACCATGATGCTCGTTTTTAGTTACTAATGCTATATGGTGCAAAGTAACTAAAAATAAACGAAAATAGCAAACTAATGTTTGAAAATAATTTAGCGAAGGATGTTAAAAACAATTAATAAAAGACTATTTAATAATCACATATTTGTTCATATTTTTTCGCTTAAGAGGTCTGCTACAATATAACTAGAGCCGCCAACAAAAATAAAATCCTCCTCTCCTGCATCTTTAAGTGCAGTCATATAAGCATCTTTAACAGTTTCATAACATTTTCCATCTAATCCATACTCTTTTGCTTCTTCTGCTATTTTTTTTACAGGGAAGGCTCGTTTAGTGCTTGGTTGCGTCCAATAGAATGTCGCTTCTTTAGGGAGCATTCTCATAACGGTATGTAAATCTTTATCATCAACCATACCAAAGATTATTCTTCTATGTTTACATGGTTGTTGTTTTATTTGTTGGGAAAGGTATTTCCAGCCTCCAGCGTTATGTCCTGTATCACAAATAATTAATGGATGTTCTTTTAGTTTTTGCCACCTACCCATTAAACCTGTTGTCTCGCAGACATTTGATAACCCCAGGGAAATACTTGTTACATTTTTGATTATTCCTTTATTATATAGATACATTGCTGCAGTAAGAACAGTATTTGTATTTTTTTCTTGGTATGTTCCACCAAGCTCCCCTTCTATATCTCCGAAGAAACGTGTCTGATATTTAATGCCTCCATTTGGGAGAATGTGTGATGAAAGTAGGGCTGGAATATCCTCTGCAAAGGTTATGACTGAATCTTTTTTCTGTGCCTTGGATTGAAAAACGACTCTAGTCTCAGGAACAGCTTCCCCAATGATAGTTGGTACTCCTTGTTTTATAATTCCTGCCTTTTCTCCTGCTATTTCTGCAAGAGAGTTGCCTAAGAACTGGGTATGATCGAGTGAAATGTTTGTAATAACAGATAGAATGGGGGTAATGATATTCGTGCAATCTAACCTTCCTCCTAGGCCAACTTCTATGATTGCTATATCAACCTTTTGTTCTGCAAAGTACTTAAAAGCAAGTGCAGTGGTCAGTTCAAAAAAAGAAGGGTGTAGTGGCTCAAAGAAACTGCGCTCGTTCCTAACAAAGTCAATTACATATTGTTCTGGGATCATCTTGCCATTGACCTTGATACGTTCGCGAAAATCTACGAGGTGCGGACTGGTATAAAGCCCTACTTTATAGCCTTCTGCTTGTAATATAGCAGCTAAAGAATGAGAGCAGGATCCTTTTCCATTAGTTCCTGCTATGTGGATTGATAGAAAGTGTGTGTGAGGATGATTAAAGTGCTCATCTAAGGCTAAAGTGTTCTCTAATCCATCTTTGTACGCAGATGCTCCAATGTGTTCGAAAACGGGAGTACTGTTATATAGATATTCTATTGTTTCTTGGTAATTCATTTAGGTGTTCCAATTTGAGTGTTGTGTGCAAATAGATAATAAGCCCCATTAGCCAGATCTGACTAATGGAGCTGTATTATTTTATGCAATTAGATTTATGTAATTCATTATGTGGTGTTAGCTAAAAAGTTTCTTGAAGTTTTCAAAGATAGAGTGTTTTGTTGTTATATCACCCTGGAAGTTTTCACTTTCACGAAATTCTTCTATGGCTTTTTTCTCAGTCTTACTTAATGTCTTTGGGACAAAGACACTGATGTGTACCACTAAGTCGCCTATTCCATTTCCGTATCCTTGGACTGCAGGTAGTCCTTTGCCACGAAGGCGAAGGGTCTTTCCTGGCTGAGTCCCAGGTTCTATCTTAATCTTTACTTTATTATTGTCTATAGTTGGAATCTCAACTTGTCCACCCAAGGTAGCGGTAGGAAAATCAAGAAGAAGATTGTAGATAACGTTTTGTCCGTCACGAATAAAAGTATCATTTGGCTCTTCCTCTATATATACCTGAATGTTACCAGTAATTCCATTATGTTTCCCTGCATTTCCTTTACCTGGAACATTTACAACCATGCCCTCTGCAACGCCTGCGGGGATCTTTATTTCAACGACTTCTTCACCCTTTACTATTCCTTCTCCATGACAATGAGTACATTTATTTTTTATAATTGTACCTTCACCGTTACATACATGGCATGCTGTTTGAGTTTGCATCATACCAAAGATACTCTGTTGTGTGCGAATCTCCACACCAGAGCCATGACAATTAGGACAAGTCTCGGTATCATTTCCATTCTCAGCTCCTGTACCGTGGCAATGCTCACATACAATATCTTTGCGAACCTTGAACTTCTTTGTTACCCCAGTTGCTACTTCTTGTAATGAAAGACTTACCTTCAAGCGTAAGTCTGCACCACGATATTTAGGGGCTTGTCTACTACTTCCTCCGAAACCACTAAAGCCGCCACTATGTCCACCGAATACATCGCCAAACATAGAGAAAATATCATCCATAGAGAAGCCTCCAGCACTACCAAATGGACTCTCCCCAAAGCCTCCGCCTGGAACGTCAAACCCGAACTGGTCGTATTGTTGTCGCTTCTTAGAATCATGTAAAACATCATAAGCTTCAGCCGCCTCTTTGAATTTGGCTTCAGCTTCTGTATCTCCAGGGTTACGGTCAGGATGATACTTGATAGCAAGTTTTCTATATGCTATTTATCTCACTATCAGTGGCAGTCTTACTGACACCTAGTACCTCATAGTAATCTCTCTTTGCCATGTTGTATATGACTATTGAAGGTTTAGTCTTTATTGTCCTACGGCTACCTTCGCATGACGGATAACCTTATCATTAAGTTTATAACCGGTTTGTACACAATCTATCACTTTGCCTTTTTTGTCATCTCCCATACCTGGAACCATTGCTATGGCTTCGTGATAATCAACATTGAAGTCTGCATCATCGGTTTCAATCTTATTAACTCCTAATGTCTCTAATGCTTTAAGGAATTTCTTGAAGATAAGGTCAAATCCTTCTTTGATAGTTTTTGGATCTTCTGTCTTGTCTGCAAGTGCGCGCTCAAAGTCATCTAGAATAGGGAGAATGGTTGAAATCGTCTTTTCGCTTCCGTTGAGGATCAGTTCCGACTTCTCTTTTAGCGTACGCTTTTTGTAATTGTCGAATTCTGCAGCTAAGCGAATATATTTATCTTTCCACTTCTCGGCCTCTTCTTGTACTATTGTTAACGGATCTGTTTCCTCTTTATCTTCTGATTCCTTGTTGGACTTCTCGGGCTGATTCTCTTTGTCGTTAAAAGCTGAGTCTTTACTATTTTGATCCAGCTCTTCCCCTTCTATATTTATTTTCTTTTCGTTCTTGCTCATTTTTTATTATCATTTATTATGGCATATAGTTACAAATTGTATGCCATATTAGTACATTCCCGCTTTTTGCTCCTTTATTTGTTCGTCGTGAATGTAGTCGTCGTAAGTCATTAGTTTATCTATTGTTCCTTTAGGAGTAAGTTCGATAATACGGTCGGCAACCGTATTAATAAACTCATGGTCGTGTGAACTGAAGAGAATATTACCTTTGAAACCAACTAAGTTATTATTGAAGGCTTGAATACTTTCGAGGTCAAGGTGGTTAGTTGGAGTATCGAGGATTAAGCAATTAGCGTTCTGCAATTGCATGCGTGCTATCATACAGCGCATCTTCTCTCCTCCCGAAAGTACGTTTACCTTCTTTTCCACTTCTTCTTGTTTGAAAAGCATTCTTCCGAGGAAGCCCTTCATAGCAACTTCATTGCCTGGTCCGTATTGTGAAAGCCAGTCCACGAGGTTCTTATCGGTATTAAAGAAATCTGTATTATCAAGTGGGAGGTAAGCTGTGGTAATAGTGATGCCCCAGTTATAGGTTCCCGCATCTGCCTTACGATTACCATTGATGATCTCGAAGAGTGCCGTCATAGCCTTTGGATTGCGAGATAGGAATACTACCTTTTGCCCCTTTTCGATGTTGAAGTTTACATGATCAAACAGTACTGTACCATCAGCATCAACGGCTTTAAGATTCTCAACTTCCAGAATTTGGTTTCCTGGCTCACGTTCCATAGTGAAGATGATGCCAGGATACTTGCGGCTTGATGGTCGGATCTCTTCCACGTTTAGGCGCTCAAGCATCTTCTTGCGAGAAGTTGTTTGCTTGCTCTTAGCCACATTGGCAGAGAAACGGCGTATGAATTCTTCTAATTGCTTCTTTTTTTCTTCGGCTTTCAGTTTCTGGTTCTGTGCCTGGCGTAGTGCTAATTGAGAACTCTCATACCAGAAAGAATAATTACCTGCAAAGACTGTCACCTTGCCGAAGTCTATGTCTATAGTCTGTGTACTTACAGAGTCGAGGAAGTGACGGTCATGAGATACTACCAAGACAGTCTGATGTTCGTCAATTTCTCCGAGATATTCCTCTAACCATTCAACAGTGTCAAGGTCAAGGTCATTTGTCGGCTCATCCAAAAGGAGATTCTCAGGCTTTCCGAAGAGTGCTTTTGCCAACATGACACGTACCTTCTCTGTGTTTGACAGTTCTGACATCAGTTTGTCGTGTAGTTCTTCCTTTACACCTAAGTTCTGCAACAGCTGCGCAGCATTGCTTTCGGCTTCCCATCCATTCATTTCGGCAAACTTCAGCTCAAGGTCGGCAGCGCGGTTACCATCTTCTTCTGTCATTTCTGGCTTTGCATAAAGCTCTTCACGCTCCTTCATATTCTTCCAAAGCGTTTCGTGCCCCATAAGGACAGTATCCATTACCTTATATTCATCATATTTGAAGTGGTCCTGTTCAAGTACAGACAGACGTTCGCCTGGCCCTAATTCTACTGTACCTTTGGTAGGCTCCAAATCACCAGATATTGCACGTAGCAATGTTGATTTGCCAGCACCATTTGCACCTATGACACCATAAATATTACCCGGAGTGAACTTTAAATTAACATCCTTGTAGAGTACTCTCTTGCCGAATTGGATAGCAAGGTTCGAAAGTGTTATCATCTTCTTCTGTTACCTTATTATATAATTTGTGTGCAAAGGTACTACTTTTTATTTTATTAACCAAAAGAGAATAGCAAAGACCCTATTATCCAAACGTTACTCCTACACCCTCCTATGACTCCCTACGGGCGGAGAAAACCAGAATATATCAATAATGTTTGGGTATGGGTTGGATTGATATTGTTAAACTAGGAGAGATTTTTCTTTAGAGATATAATATTAAGAAATAGATTAATCTGTTTTTCGTATAATCTGTCTTGTTTTGTCTTTTATTCTTTGTACTTTTGCAGCATGATAAGAAAGAATCCATACGCAGAAGAGAAGTATACACACTACAGAGTAGGGGAGGATAAGCCTTTGCTTGAGTGGTTGCTGGTGAACTTGAAGGAAAGTAAAAGCAAGGTGAAGGCAACACTGCAGAACCGTGGTATAAAGGTGAATGGTAAATGTGTGACTCAGTTTGATCATCCTTTGCATCTGGGTGATAGGGTGTCGGTCAGTAAGAGTAAGAAGAATGATCAGTTTCATAATCGCTTCGTGAAGATTGTTTATGAGGATCGCTTTCTGGTTGTGATAGAGAAAAACATTGGTATATTATCCATGGCGGCTGGTCATTCAGCTCTGAATGTGAAGACTGTGCTAGATGATTATTTCCATCGTACTCGTCAGAAGTGTACGGCACATGTTGTTCATCGGCTCGACCGTGATACCTCTGGGCTTATGATCTATGCTAAGGATATGCAGACGGAGCAGCTTTTAGAGCATGACTGGCATAATATTGTTTATGACCGTCGTTATGTCGCTGTGGTCAGTGGTGAAATGGAGCATGACGAGGGAACGATTGCCAACTGGCTAAAAGATAACAAAGCCTATGTTACTTACAGTTCGCCCGTTGACAATGGCGGGAAGTATGCTGTTACGCATTTTCATGTCTTGGATCGTACAGTGTCGCATAGTCTTGTTGAATATCGTCTTGAGACAGGGCGTAAGAACCAGATTCGTGTTCATTCTGCCGATATGGGGCATCCTGTCTGCGGGGATGTCAAGTATGGTAATGGTGACGACCCACTGCATCGACTCTGCCTTCATGCCTATGTTCTTTGTTTCTATCATCCTGTGACGCATCAGCGTATGGAGTTCGAGACTCCTATTCCTACAGTTTTCAGACATTTGTTTAAGTAAAAAGAAGATAGTCTATGGAGAATATACAGTATTTCATGGCATTGCTTGCAGTTCTTGTGATTGGTGTTTTTCTTATTAAGAAGATAACTGGTTGCATCTTCCGGATTGTTATTGCCGTTATTATGTTGGCAATTATAGGGTGGGCTTTGACAGTCTTACACCTCCTTTAGCTTATAAGGTTATAAAAGGATAATCCTCTCAGTTATGGTGCTGAGAGGATTATCTTTTTCCCTTTCTATTGTGTATTTGAAGGAGATTGTAAATGCAAGTCCGTTTAATACAGTCCGTATATCGGAACTTTTCTTTATGACGCCGCTGTAAGTCTTTTGATTGTTCAGTGACGAGTCAACCGTAACATTCACATCATATAGTTGTTCAATAATCTGTGCTATCTGTATTATATTCAGATTCTCAAACGGAACCATGTTATCACGCCATGCGGCTTCAACTGGTGTGTATTCCTTTTTAGTCTGAATAGATTTGCTATTCTTATTGATAGTTGCCTTTTGATTAGGATGAAGGATAACTTTTCCTTCATGGTTCAGTCCTGTTACCTCTAAGCGTCCTTCAATCAAACTAATCTCTTCATTCCCATTCTTTCCATGTTCATTGAAGTTGAATGTAGTTCCTAAGACACGTGCTGTAGCCCCGTTACTGCTTACAATAAATGGCTTTTCAGGGTTCTTGGTCACTTTGAAAAGAGCTTCTCCTTTTATGTTAACCCTTCTCTCTTCGCCATCAAAGTCTTTGTTATAGCTTATGGAAGCTCCTTTGTTAAGCCAGACTACAGAATTATCAGGGAGCGTAATGTGCTGTATGTTGTCTTGTGCTGCAACGGTAATATATTCCTTTGAACGGTGAAGATAAGTAAACATTCCTCCTCCTACCATTAGGACAACAAGGAAGATTGCTGCATACTTTATTATGTTGTGTAAATTCAAATGGTGTTCCTTTGTTTCTTCCTTGGCAATTTTATTGAATAGTTTTTCTTCTGCCTTAGAGATTTTCTCCTGTGTCGCAAGTGGATTAGGCTTACCTATATGATAGATAAGCTCTTCTCCAAATACTCTTTTGGAATTTTCTTCAGAGAGTTCTAACCATTTTGCCAGTTGTTCCATTTCTTTGTCATTGGCCTTCCCAGCAAGATAGTCTTTGATAATTTTGTTATTTATTTTATTCATAGTCCAAATTCTTTTTGCACTGTGTTGTTAAAGAAGAGCATAGACAGTGTCATGAGGTACACTCACAGTAATAACAATTTTCCTAAGAGTTTTACTTAATTATAAGTAATAAAAAATGTTATAGGGCGTAAACTTTGTCTTTTAGTCTTTCACGCAATGCTTTTATGGCTTTATAGAGATGAACCTCTACCGTACGAATAGAGATGCCTAACTGTTCTGCAATCTCTTTGTTCTTCTTGTCGTGTTGGTAGCTGAGAATAAATACCTCACGGCATTTACCAGGGAGCTCGTCAATAGCATCATTGATTTGTTTGCGTAGTTCAATGCTCTCAATATAGTCCATGACATTATTCTTCTCTGGATTATAAAAGTCTAGTTTAAGGCTCTCGACCTTTTTTACACTATCGGAGTAATTGTTCACAACAGCTTGGTGCTTTAGAATATTTAAAGAGCGTGTGTAGACAATGCGATAGAGAAAAGCTTTTATATGTCCTTCATCTTCAATGTTGTCTTGGTATTTCCACAGTTCCATAAAAGCCTCCTGTACTATATCCTCTGCTTCATCGGCATTGACAAGGCGTGAAGCGTAGAAGGTAAGTGCTGGATATGTCTCTCTGAATAACTGTCTAAACCTTTGCTCTGGTAACTCCATAATCGAAAGTCTTATCGAAATCTTAGTGTTTGTTAGCAGCTGTCTTGGCTCTTATTTTAGTTCGTACACTTCTTAGAAGTGGTACAAAGATACAGTATTAAATACTTGTTAGGCATAATGTTGGGTTAATTTATGTGAAATGGTGTACTTGTCTCTATATCTAATAAGTATAAATGCTTATCTTTGTAATGTTAATTTCAAAGTTTTGGCTGAGTTCTAATCAGACAGTTATAGAAACCTAAATATGAGAGAAGCCTATAGCCTGAAACGGCTATTTACAGTTCTACTGTTCATTTTCATCTTTTGGGGGAAGGTGGGAGTGTTGTCTGTGTCTGCACAAGTGTCATTAACAACTAATCGAACAAGTCTTAAGGTTGCTATTCGAAGATTAAAATCAAAGACCAAGTATCGTTTCTTCTATAATGACGAATTAGCTAAGAAACCAGTTAATGCTGTTTCGATTCGTGATTTGCCTATCACTTTCGTGTTAAATAGGTTGTTTGACAAGACCGGAATTACTTATACTATTGTTGATGATGTCATTTATTTGAAGAAGGAACAGCAACTTCCTGTTGTGCGTCAGGAAAATGATGTAAATACCAAAGGGAATAAAGTGGCTAAAGAGCAGGCTACAGCCCCTGTTATTTATACTTTCCAAGGTCAGGTTACGGACACTGATGGGATGCCTCTTATTGGAACAACAATTACTCAAAAGGGTGGAGACAAAGTTTATGCTGTTGCGGACCTTGAAGGGAGATATGTTATTAAATCAGATAACCCACATCCTGTTTTGGTCTTTTCGTATATTGGTTTCGATACTGTAGAGAAGGTGGCAAGCACTAATCATCATATGACAGTGGTATTAAAGGAGAGTTCCTATGAATTACATGGGGTTGTAGTGACTGCTATGGGTATTGGTCGGTCTAGTAAAGCCTTAAACTACGATGTCAAGCAATTGTCAAATAGTGATATAAACACTGTTAAAACCTCGAATATTGGGAATGCACTGATAGGTAAGATAGCAGGAGCTTCAATTAATGAGTCTGCTGCGGGTATGGGAGGAGCTGCTCGTATCATAATGAGAGGCCCAAAGTCTTTAGCACAAAGTAACCAACCTTTGTATGTCATAGACGGTATTCCTGTTAATAATCGGAGTAATGATGCGATCAAAAGTGGTATTTATTCTGTGCAGCCTGGTGCAGAAGGAATATCAGATATCAATCCTGATGATGTAGAAAGTGTTTCTGTATTGAGTGGTGCAGCTGCTGCAGCATTATATGGGTCAGCAGCAGCACAAGGTGTAATCATGATTACGACAAAGTCAGCTCGCACAGGAAAGTTAGCTGTAGAATGGTCTTCTTCCATGCAAGTCAGTACCCCATTGGTCCTGCCGAAGTTCCAAAATGAATATATTAACCGTCCAAATGAAATGAAATCATGGGGAGAGAAGCAGAAAACCTCATATTCTCCAAGAGATTTCTTTAAGCATGGTCTTAGCTTTATAAACACTATATCATTAACAAAAGGAACCGAGCGTAATCAGTTTTATTTGTCTCTTGGTTCTACGGATATGAGTGGTATTGTTCCTAACAATGATTATCAACGGTACAATTTTACGTTTAAGAATATTACATCGATGCTTAAAGATAAGTTGAGATTTACTTTCTCTTTAAAACTTATCAGAGAAAAGGATCGTAATATGTTGGCCCAGGGACAATATTTTAATCCTCTTACATCTGTTTATCTATTCCCTAGAGGGGAAGACTTTTCGGATATTAAGAACTTTGAGAAGTTTGATGTGGTGCGTGGAATACCATTACAGAACTGGCGTTTTGGGGATGATCTGAAGATGCAGAATCCTTATTGGATAACTAATCGTATGGTAAAGACTACTCAACGGAATCGATATTTGACAGACTTAGATGTGAAGTATGATGTAAACAGTTGGCTCGGGCTGGAGGGAAGACTCCGTTGGGATCAAGCACTCAATAAGATTGATGATAAGCGTTACGCTTCAACCTTAGAAGTCTTTTCGCATTCTCCCTATGGTTACTATGGATATAGTAAGGTTGATGATCGTGCTTTTTATGGTGATGTTAGGGCTGATGTGACAAAACAATGGGGAGATCTCTCACTTGCAGCTAATGTTGGAGTGGCTTTTACTCATACTAATTATGACGTTTCTGGGTGGCAAGGCGGTTTAAAAGCACCTTCTAATATATTTACTCCTAATGCTATTGACTACGGAAAGGTTTCGAGTGACAACCGTCCAATATATGATATAACTCAGCATACGATTAGTTCTCTCTTCGGAAGTGTAGAGTTGGGCTGGAAAAAGAGGGCACATATTACGGTAACTGGGCGTAATGATTGGGACTCAGCTCTTAGTAATACGGCTCAACAATCATTCTTTTATCCTTCTCTCGGATTCTCTTATATAATTTCTGATCTTATCCATCTTCCTCGTTTTATTGATTATTTGAAGGTGCGTACATCTTGGGCTTCTGTGGGTTCTGCCATCTCCCCGAATATTTCATCTGCTTGGAGATATGAGTATGTACCGTCTACAGGAACATATAAGACAATTACTTATAAGTTCCCTAAGACTTTTTATCCTGAACGAACGAACTCTTGGGAGGCTGGATTGGTAGCCTATATGTTTAAGGGAGCATTTACTCTGAATCTTTCTTTTTATCAATCAAACACAAGAAATCAGACTTTTCTTCGTCCAATTACCGTTGGTGGTCCCTATAACCGAGAATATATTCAAGCGGGTAATGTGCGTAATCGAGGCTTAGAACTGTCTCTTAATTATAATAAGGAATGGGGAAAACTGTTGTGGCAGGTAGGATTGAACTATAGTATGAACCGTAATAAGATCATACGATTACTGGATAATCCCAAAGAAACCTTACGACAAGGAGGCTTAAATGGCTGTGAGATCATCTTAAGGCAAGGTGGAACCATGGGTGATCTATATACCTTTACAGATTTCAGACGTGATGCCGATGGTAAGATCTTGCTTAATGATACATATCAAGTGATGCAAACTGAATTGCCAACGCCTCAATACATAGGGTCTGTTCTGCCTAAAGCTAATCTTGGAATTAGTAATAAGTTTACTTGGAGGGGCTTTAACTTCGGGCTATTGCTCACTGCACGTTTTGGAGGACTATGTGTTTCTCAAACTCAAGCCCTTATGGATTCTTATGGAGTCTCACAGAAAACAGCTGTGTTACGTGATTATGGAGGTGTGAAAGTAGATGGTTTATTGATCTCTGCGGAGAAATATTATGCTGTAGTTGGGGGCGAAACTCCAATTTGGGCAGAATATATCTATAGCGCAACTAATGTTAGGATAAAGGAAGCTTATGTCAGTTATACCTTCAAACGGCTGTTTAAGAAAGCAACACTGACACTTGGTTTGACAGCAAGAAACCTATTGATGATATACAATAAGGCTCCTTTTGATCCGGAGGCAACACCTTCTACAGATGTCTATTATCAAGGATTTGATTATTTTATGCAACCAAGTCAGCGAACAGTAGCTCTGAATGTCAATGTAAAATTTTAGTGTATGGTGAAGTTAAAGACAAAGAATATTATGCTTATGTGTAGCAAGTTACATTGCAAACTGGGTTGTCTCTCGCTGCTATTAGGCTTTCTCGTTTTTTTCGTTTCATGTACAAACAACTTTAACGACATAAATAAACCTGCAGGTAAGCTGTCTATTGAGGAACTGCAAAGAGATAACTATGCCGTTGGTTCGTTTCTTATACAGATGCAGGGAGTGGCTTTTCCTGAACAGGAGAATGCTTATCAGACGATGATTGACTTTGTTGGGAATTATCTTGGACGCTACACAACTTACACAAAAGAGCTTTCGAAGAACCATACACTCTTCAATGCAAGCAATAACTGGTGTGCATGGCCAGCCTCTTATGCACCTAAGGTTGTTTCAGCTTTCAACGAAATAAAAAGACTCAGTGGTGATCAAAGTGCTGCGTATGCACTTGCTTTAATCCTTCGAAGCCAATCATTTCTACGTTTTACAGATATCTATGGTCCTTTCCCGTTAGGTCTTGATGATAATGACCCTAACGTTTACACTCCTCAACCAGATATTTATAAGATGCTGATAGCAGACCTGAATAGGGCTATTGCCATCATTAAGACAGACAATATGATAGGGGAGGAGAAAAAGATTTTTGCTCCTTATGATATGGTTTATAGGGGGGATTTCGATAAATGGATAATGTTTGCCAATTCTCTGAAGCTCCGTATGGCTATTCGTATCAGCAGTGTAGCACCTCAACTGGCACAACAGTTAGGTGAAAAAGCCGTCAGGGATGGAGTCATAGAGGATAATATAGATAATTGTACCGTCAATTATCTCAAGTCAGGCTTATGGGTTACGTCTGTCTCATGGGGAGATAGTCGTATCTGTGCTGATTTAGAGAGCTATATGACAGGCTATAAAGACCCGCGTCTTGCAAGTTATTTTAAGCCAACTGCACTCCGTGGCAATCGGATGTATATAGGTTGTAGAGCTGGGGCTCCGGTGAGTAGCAACGTATTGGCTAAACGTTTATATTCTGCGGCAAATGTTACTGAGACAACTCCTGGGGTCTGGTTGACGGCATCAGAGATGGCTTTTTGCAGAGCAGAGGGTGCTCTTAGAGGATGGAATATGGGTGGAGGTACTGCTAAGGACTTCTACGAACAAGGTGTAAGACTATCTTTTGAACAGTGGGATGTGGAAGGTGCTTCTGAATATCTGGCTGATAGTCTGTCTACTGAGGCTGATTATGTGGATAATCTCGGTGGTTTTGGAGGCGATTTCGGTAAGATGTCTGAGATAACAATCAAGTGGAAAGAATCGGCAACTATGCAAGAAAAGCTGGAAAGGATTATCACCCAGAAGTGGATAGCACTCTTCCCGAATGGTCAGGAAGCGTGGGATGACTTGCGCCGTACAGGTTATCCTCACGTTTTTCCTATACCGCAGAATACTGATGATTATAACTTATTGACCCCAAATCGTATTCCATTCGATAGAAATGAGCGAATAAATAATCGTGAGAATTACCTGAAAGCAATTGAATACTTGGGTGGAGGAGATAACTATGGTACACCAATGTGGTGGCAGTATTAGTGTTGTCTTTTCTCGTTGTATGTGATAGTAGTGTAAATTTTATTCACAATAGGGAAATGAAAGATGCCCTTTTACAATGCAAAAGACCGTCTTTTGCATTGTAAAAGGGCATCTTTTGATGTGTAAAAGGGCATGTTTTACATCGTAAAAGGGCACCTTTTAAAACTGCTTTCGTAACCTCCTGATAATAGGGAGGTTATGAAAGGCGAAAAGAACAGATTCTCATCAGAATTCACTATTATGTCCTTTTGTTTTTGTAATAGTATTTCGTGTAAATGAATAGATACTACCCAGAACGATACTCACATAATAGTCGTGGTCTTCTCAATGTACTGACCTATGTCTCTTTGCCTCCTTTATGTAGCTATCACGGCTTACAAATGGTTGGATTATATATTCCCCTTTGGTAATATCTTCCAATGAGAGACTCTTGAATTCTATGTCATAACCATCTTCTTGCCCGCGAACTTCATAGAGGAATCCTATGCGTTGGTTCTTCATAAGAAGCATGGTTGAGTAGCAAGATGACTCTTCCGTCACGCATAATCCTTTCTTCCAGTTGCTACCTAATGCCTTTGCAGTGGAATAATCAGAGTAGTTGGCAAGTTCTTTATAGAAGAATCCGACACTGTCTCGGCGTGCACTGAGTGGTACAGATTGCAGAGCAACATAGAGTTTCTTACCATCTGACTTGCGTTTGGCAGGTACAATGAGTATGCTACCGTTGCAGGCGTTGACCTCTTTTGCAGTCATATTGCTTGGCATAACCTCTTTTCCCCAAGAGCCAGTAGCGTTCAGTGCATTAGTATAGGTAAAGACATTGAATCGTCTTCCACCATTTACATCCCTGCAACTCAGCAGAACACTACCGTCGGGAAGTTCCTCTACTTTTGATTCATCTTGGGCTATAGAGGGTGCTATGGATGGTGTTCCTAATACGTGCCATGTATATCCAAAATCGTCTGAGTAGATTACGAACGTTCCACATCGTTCTACTCCTCTTTGTCTGATAGGGTGGGCTATGTATAATCTGTAGAACTTCCCTTTGCGTATGTAGTGACTTTGCATGATTCTACCAGAGGTAAGAAAGATGCCGTCAGGATGTCCTCCATTAGGTAGTTTCCCATCATATAAGGAATAAATCATCTCTGTTAAGTCAGTTCCTGTATCCCATGTACGTCCATTATCAGTGCTATGGAAGAAGATGGCATGCTGTGGATTGCTCCGTGTTGACTCTGGAAAAGCAACCTTTCCAGCCACACAATGCATGAGAACATTGTCTGATGTACGGTCAGCAACGAGACTTGGATCGCCATAAGCGGTCTGAACAGTATCTTTGGCATGCTCATTCCCCCTTGCAACGCAGACAGAATCAGACCAAGTTCGCCCATAGTCCTTACTTGTTTCATGACAACATTTATCTGCCATAGCCCGTTTTTATGATTCCATCCTACATCTGTGTGGCTGAAACGATAATCACAAGCTGCTAATAATGTACCTTGGCGTGTCTCGGTAATAGCTGGAATACGATAAGGAATTGGGCTGTTTGCCCTGTCAAAGACGATAGTGGTTAAACCACCATCTCCCTTTCCCATTTTAATGTTGGCTGCATTCATCACAGATACTGCTGCCAAGAGTAATATGAGGGTGAAGCTTTTTTTGTTCATGAGGTTTTTAATTGGAAGGTTCTTCTTTACCATTCGGATCTATTATGATTGAATCGGTCTGGCCAAAGTTGGAGTGCATAGACGTATTTATAGAGATCATAGATCTTTGCCATATGGTCTGCACGTACCTTGAAGTTGCTAAAGTCTTTCTTTTCTGGTTGTGTCCACTGAACCTCACTAAGGGCTGCCATGCGTGGAAGTACAGCATATTCAGCTCGGTTAGGATAGGCTATGTATTCTGACCAAAGGTTGCCCTGTGTCCCAAGAATATGCTTCCTATTCTCTGCAGGCATGTTTGCTGGTGCAGGATCAAGGCTGTAAACCTTCTCAACAGTAATTAATTGATGTTGTCCTTCGGGTTCTGTGTCTTCGTTTTCATTCTGTTTGTAGTCGAAATAGCAATGGGAAGTAGGGGTCATGATCACATCATGTCTAATTTAGCACCACGTTCACCAGGTTCAATACCCCTCCAACTCATGATAGTGGCACTTGGATTAATCTCTCCATCAAGGATTTCATCCCATCCAATAATCTCTCTCTGCTTACTGTTGATATACTTTTCGATTCGATTCGTGAAGTAAGCCTGTAGCTTATTAGCGGATAAGTGTTGTTCAGCAGCAAGCTTTTGACATTTAGGACACTCTTTCCAACGCACAGTAGGAGTTTCATCGCCACCTATATGGATGTATTTGGATGGAAAAATTGCTGCCATCTCGTCAATAACATCTTGTACAAACTTGTAAACTTGCTCATTACCGAGGCATAACACATCCTTATATACGCCCCAAGCATGGCCAACCTCGTATGGGCCACCAGTACATCCGAGTTCTGGATAAGCTGCAAGTGCAGCTTTCATGTGCCCAGGCATATCAATTTCAGGTATGACTGTGATATGGCGTTGGCGTGCATATTCAACAATATCTTTTGCCTCTTGTTGTGTGTAGAAGCCTCCGTAAGGTTGTCCATCATCAACATCAGAGTTGTGTCCCATTATTGTTCCTGATCTCTTTGAGCCGATTTCAGTTAGCTTAGGGTATTTCTTTATCTCAATACGCCAGCCCTGATCATCCGTCAGATGCCAGTGGAAGACGTTCATATTGTGTAATGCTATGAGGTCTATGAAACGTTTTACGAAGCTTATAGGGAAGAAATGGCGTGAGCAATCGAGCATCATTCCACGGTAAGGAAACCTTGGAGCATCTGCAATACTTACTGAAGGCAGTAAGACTGGCTCATGTTCTGTTGGGCGTAGAATGGGTAATGACTTACGGAGAGTCTGTATACCGTAGAATACACCTGCGGAAGTTCTGCCACTGATAACTACCTTTTGTGGCGTAACATTAATCTTATATGCTTCATCTCCTTGTATTTTAGGGTCTATAACAAGGAAGATGGATGGAACTTTCGGCTTTGGATTCTTATTTATCGTAAGCAAAAGTCCAGTTGTTTCCTTTATATAATCAGAGAGGAATTGCGCATTCTTCAGCATCAACTCGTCTGTTGAAGGACAAATAATCTGTGCATTTGGTGATAAGTTAAAAGGTTTGTCCTTTGTTAGAGTAACTTGTTGAGGTTGAGGAATCACGTTATAGTCAGCTTCTGCAGCTCCTGCTTGAAGCAGGAACATGCAGAAAGACACTATTAATAGAATCTTCTTATACATAAGTTGTTTATAGTTATGTAGTATCAGCGTGCTATACTTTGTATTCTACGAAGGCTTCCATAGCTTCATAGCAAGCTAATCCCAGTTTGTCATAGAGCTCAGCTGTACCACGATTGCGGTCCTCTGAGCGCTGCCAGAAGAGTCGTTCATCATTCCCAAGGAATGGTGCACTCTCCATTTGGCTTTGGTGTTTAAGGATAGAGTTACGCTTTGCACGTAGTTCTTCAGGACTGATTGGTACACACATCTCAATGTTTTCAATCTCCCATTCAGCCCATGCGCCACGATACATCCACACTCTACAGTCTTTAAGCCACTCTGCTTTGCTTCTTTCTCCATGTCGAGTGCTGCTAGAACAGCATCTGTACACTTGCGATGAGTACCATGTGGATCGGCTAAGTCGCCAGCTACATAGATTTGATGTGGCTGTATAGTACTTATAAGGTTTCTTACTATGTTCACATCAGCCTCACCCATTGGTAATTTTTCTATCTTTCCAGACTCATAGAAAGGTAGGTCAAGGAAGTGAACATGGTCGAGAGGAATCTGATTAAAGGTTGAAGCAGTGCGTGCTTCACCACGACGAATGAGTCCTTTGATGGTCCGTACATCCTGACTATCTATGTCTCCTTCCTTCTTACTTTGCAAGAATGTCTTTATTTCCTTATACTTTTCTTTGATGATTTCATCCTGTTCATTGCCGAAAAGCTGATTGAAGCCATTGATGAAGTGCATGAATCGTACAACTTCTTCATCTCCAACGGCGATATTTCCAGATGTTTCGTAGGCTACATGTACGTCATGTCCCTGCTGAACAAGCCTGCGAAGTGTACCTCCCATAGATATAACATCATCATCAGGGTGCGGAGAAAAGACGATAATCCTCTTTGGATAAGGGTTCGCACGTTCTGGTCTATAAGTGTCATCTGCATTAGGTTTACCTCCTGGCCATCCTGTAATAGTATGTTGAAGGTCATTGAAAATCTTAATATTTGCATTATAAGCAGAGCCATATAATGCAAGGAGTTCACTTAGACCATTCTCGTTGTAATCTTTGTTAGTAAGTTTCAGAATTGGTTTCCCTGTTATCTGGCATAGCCATACTAGTGCTGAACGTACCAGTTTGTCTGTCCATTTGCATGAAGCAACGAGCCATGGATGCTGAATACGTGTCAATTTAGCAGCAGCAGGTAGGTCTATGACAACGTGTGCATCGTTGTGTGTCTGCAAGAAAGAGGCTGGAACAGCATCGGTAACCTTCCCTTCAACAGTTTTCTTGATAATATCTGCTTTCTCTTCACCCCATGCTGTGAGGAATATTTTACGTGCAGAGAGAATGGTTTCAATACCCATTGTGATGGAACATGGGGGCACTGTCTCTTGTGAACCAAAACTCATTTTCATCTCTTCTCGAGCTGTTTCATCGATAAGGATGAGTCGGGAAGTAGACGTTAGACTTGATCCTGGTTCATTGGTTGCAATGTTCCCCATACGACCTATACCTAGAAGGATAACGTCCATACCACCTAATTCCTTTATCAAGTGTTCGTATTGACGACAATATTCTTGCACTTCGTCTTGGGGAAGGGTTCCGTCAGGAGTATAGATGTTCTCTGCTTTGATGTCAATATGGTTCAGAAAGCGTCCCTTTAGCTGGTTAATGCTTCGGTTTACATTCTCTGCATTCAGTGGAAAATACTCATAAGCATTGAAAATAACCACATCCTTGAAGCTCAATTCTCCAGCTTCATAACGTTTTATAAGCTCTTGAAAAATAGGAGTAAGGGATGATCCTGAGCCTATACCCATGATAAACTTCCTGCCTTCTTGAGCTGCTTTCTTTATTCCTTCTTCAAGTTGATTGGCAATATCTATGGCACCTTCTTCGATAGTAGGGAATATATCCGTAGGTACTTTCTCAAAACGTGTAATCTCAGAGCGTTCTATTGCGGTTGCTGGATGATAGAATTCTTCTGGAATTTGGTTGAGTACTATCTTTGAACTTAGATTTAGTTTCATCACAGATTCTCCTTTTCTATATCTTTAAAGTATTTGTATGTTTCGACTGTTAACTTGTCTGTAGCTGCCTCATCACAAACGATAATGCCGTGTTCATGCATCTGCAGTGCACTGATTGTCCACTTTTGGGTAATGCCACCTTCTACTGCAGCCCGTAGAGCTTCCGCCTTATGATGTCCATTAACAAGTATAAGTACTTCCTTTGCGTCCATGACTGTACCGACACCTACCGTCAAAGCATGAGCTGGAACCTTCTCTGGATCATTGTCAAAGAAGCGTGAATTGGCTATACGTGTGTCAGAAGTCAATGTCTTGATACGCGTACGTGAACGGAGAGAAGAACCTGGTTCGTTGAAAGCGATGTGTCCATCAGGACCGATACCGCCAAGGAACAGATCGATACCACCTGCCTCGCGAATCATGTCTTCGTAGTGTTGGCATTCTGCTTGTAAGTCTTTTGCATTGCCATTAAGGATATGTATGTTCTCTTTAGGACAATCAATATGATTAAAGAGGTTCTCTGCCATGAAAGAATGATAGCTCTGTGGGTGGCTCTCAGGTAGTCCAACATATTCATCCATATTGAATGTAACAACGTTCTTGAAGCTTACTCTTCCTTCTTTATAGGCTTTTACCAATTCGGAATACATCCCCTCTGGTGATGATCCTGTTGGTAAACCAAGCACGAAAGGCTTAGTATTGTTCTTGGCAGCATTGATACGTTCAATAACATAATTGGCTGCCCACTTGGATAGTTGCTCGTAATTAGGTTCTATGATTAATCTCATATCATTAGTTTTTAATTATTTTCTTTGTTATTTTTAGATGTATCTGGATAGGTAAAAGGTACGAACCAGGTGATTAGTAGTGCTGGAATAGTACATACTAAAACGAAAATGAAGAAGTGACGATAGCCCAGATAGTCGCTGGCCAGGCCACTTAACATACCAGGAATCATAACTCCAAGATTCATTATCCCACTTGCGAAAGCGTAATGTGCCATTTGGTGTTTGCCTGGAGCAACCTGTTGCATCATGAATAATGACAAGCCGACAAAGCCAAAGCCATAACCAAACCACTCCATGGTTATACCTGTACCAATTAGCCAAAGACTATTGGGTTGATAAATAGCTAAAAGAGTGTAAGCTATGAAAGGAATATTGAAGACCAAAGCTAAGGAGAATAAACTCTTTTGAAGACCTCTCCAAGCTATATAATAGCCTGCAAGGATTGAGCCGATTACGAATGCTGCGGCTCCAAAGGTACCATAACAAAGTCCAATTTCCTTTTCATTCAATCCTAATCCTTGTTCTGTGCGTGGTGCTTTGAGGAAAAGAGGTACAATCTTCATGACAAAGCCTTCGGCGAAGCGGTATAGAATGATGAAACATATATAATATATAATGTGGCGTTTGGTAAAGAAATCCTTGAAAACCTCTAATAACTCATGCAATGACTGACGAAGGGTTATCGGGTTTCCTGATGCAGGTTTCTGTGTACTTGGTAATATAAAGTAATGGTAAATACCAACAATTATCATTATAGCAGCTATGATAAGCATAATGAACATCCACGCTCTTGTTACTCCAAAATGTGTAATGAAGATACCAGAGAGATATACCAGCCCACCTGTTGCAGCTATTTTTGCAACGTTGTAGAAAGCTCCTTGCCATCCAATCCAGCGAGCTTGCTCTTCATTTGACAGTACAGACATGTATGTTCCGTCTGCTGCTATGTCGTGAGTTGCACCACTTAAGGCAATAACGGCAAAGATTGCGATTGTTATTGCAAAGAAAGAGGGGAGGTGAAGTGCAAGTGCTACAAGTGCAAAGAGTATTCCTGTGAGTAATTGTGTGAGAACAACAAAGAACTTTTTAGTCTTGTATATCTCAAGAAAAGGACTCCATAAGGGCTTTAAAGTCCAAGGAAGCATTATGAGGGAAGTCCAGAATGCAATTTGTTTGTCGGATACGCCCATGCCTTTATACATGAGTGAACTAACCATGTTTAGTACAACGAAAGGCATGCCCATTGCAAAATAGAGGGTAGGGACCCATGCTGCAGGATTGATAGAACGCTTCTCTTTCGGGCTTTTTGTCGTTAGGTTCTTAGCGCAAAGATTCATTTGTCTATAGGGTTTTAAAAAAATAACAGTCAAAGATACACTTTTACTTATATTTATACAAGTATTTAACTTTAATTTACCTTATTAATTGCTTTCTGTATTCCCTTTCTGTATAAGCTCTGAGGGACTACAGCCCCTGAGATTTGGTTCCCTTTTGTGCTATAATAAAGGAAAAAAGGAAATGGTATTTCAAGCTAGAATCAAGTGAAGATAGCATTGTAGATACTAAGCTTTTGGGGAAAAACTATATTGGTGTAATATGTAGAAGAATACAGAAGAAGCTGGGTGAACTGGCATATAATGTGTGGTAAAATAAAATTACAGTGAAAAAAGAGGGATGAGAGAAAATCTTTTTTCTTTAGTTTTGTAACCTGCACATTACCAGATGGTTACATGTAGGCTTGTAAAAGGGCATCTTTTGCACCTTAAAAGGGCGTCTTTTACATGTCAAAAGGGCATCTTTTACAATGCAAAAGGTGCCCTTTTGGAAGGTGAAAGATGGTCTTTGAAAAAGGAAGAGGACTTTTCTTTACAAAAGGTGGGAAATGTATTCTTCAGAACTTATATGTTCTATAGGTATATAAGGATAGCTCTTTGGTATGATGTATATCTATGTAGTGTGCTTGGTTCGTTTATAGTATCTCGGACTCAATAGGTACCTTTATTGTGATTACATTCGTTTTTCTCAATGAAAATGTATATTTTTGTACAGTTAAATTAGGGGAGTACTTCCCATTATTACCTAAATATTATGCAATCGAAAACTAATCTTAGATTATTCAGGTCGACTATTTTGACTTCCTGTCTGTGGTTATTCTTATTATTATCTTACTCTTCTGTCAAGGCACAAAATAAGAATTACGTCGTTATCAATCCGTCTGATTCACCATCGGAGATTGTACGGAAGGCTGCAAATGTAGTGCCTTCGAGGCGCCAGTTTGCATGGCAGAGGCAGGAGCTGACTGCATTTTTGCATTTTGGAATGAATACTTTTACAGGTAAGGAATGGGGTGAAGGGACGGATTCTCCTGCAATCTTCAATCCTTCTTCACTTGATGCTGATCAGTGGATACGCGAATTGAAAGCTGCAGGGTTCAAGTGTGCTATTCTTACTTGTAAACATCACGATGGCTTTTGCCTATGGCCATCAGCTTATACGGACTATAGTGTGAAGCATTCTCCTTGGAAAGAGGGGAGAGGAGATGTGGTACGTGAAGTGAGTGATGCTTGTCGGAAGTACGGAATGTCATTTGGAATATACCTTTCTCCGTGGGATCGTAATTCGAAACTGTATGGAACAGAGGAATATAATGACTATTTCATGAAGCAATTGACGGAACTACTGACACAGTATGGTAAGGTTAGTGAAGTTTGGTTTGATGGTGCTTGTGGTGAAGGACCGAATGGAAAGAAGCAAGTTTACGACTTTCTTCGTTGGTATAGTCTTATTCGGAAGTTGCAACCTGATGCTGTAATAGCTGTCATGGGACCTGATGTCCGTTGGGTTGGAACGGAGACTGGTCGTGGAAGAGAGATGGAATGGAGTGTTGTTCCAAAGGAGAATCTTAATCAAGAGGCCATTGCGGAGAACTCACAGAAGGAGATGTTGACAGTGCCGGCAGGAGACATGATGGGGCAGGACCTGGGTAGTCGTAAAGTAATTGAGAAAGCTAAGTCACTCATTTGGTATCCTGCAGAGATTGATGTTTCTATTCGTCCGGGTTGGTTCTATCATGAAGACCAAGACAGTAAGGTGAAGACCCCAAAGGAGTTGATGGATATATACTTCACTTCCGTTGGTATGAATGGTGTTTTGTTATTGAATGTCCCACCCAACAAAGCCGGTAAGTTTGCAGATGTTGATGTGAAAAACCTTCGTGGTTTCCGGCAGTTGTATGATGCTACGTTTACGAAGAATCTTTAGCTAACGCCAATGTCTTATGCAAACTCTTAAAAGGTAAGGCTTCTGATGTTATAGATGGTGACTATGATACATCTGTTAGACCCAATATGAGTCAGGGTAAAGCAGTGTTCTTGTTTAAGCTGAAAAATACTATCAGCTTTGATGTACTTTCCGTTCAGGAGGATATTCGGAGCGGACAACGCGTAGAGCACTTCTTCTTAGAGGTGAAGGATGCTAATGGTAAGTGGCAGAAAGTTACGCAGGGTACGACCATAGGGCACAAACGCCTGTTGAGATTCCCTATGTGTAAGGCTAAAGAAATACGCTTAGTTATTGATCAGGTGCGTGAAATCCCTACCATTTCTGAAATTGGATTGTATCGTTTGGCTGAGTAGCCACTCGGACTTTAGTCTTGATTAGTAGCTTTGTCATGTAGCCTTATGGCATGACGAATGACTTAAGAGGATGTGTCAAGATAGACACATCCTCTCTTCTTCTTATTTGTTTCTTTCTCTGATATCACAATAGGGGATGAGCTGTATTATCGTTTGTAGTCTGTCTGTAATTATAGGATATTGTGATATGGAGTGTGAAAAGGTTTACAGATTGTTCTTGATGTAAGTGCTTACAAGAACTTCTGCTTTATAAACAGACGGCTAAACCTTCCATATTATATCCCTTTCATACTACTCTAATACTTCTGTTCTATATATGAAGCATTATCTTTACGTCTGTTATATAGATTTATCTGACGGTTTAAAGTCCTGTATGATGAGGGATTTACTGGGAAGTACCGTACCTTCTATATAATTAGTTTTAGTCATATAGCAATTGGAGAAATAATTATTGATGAAGGTTTATGCATACAATAATAGAATAGTTTATGCAAATTACAACAGAAGAAGGTGTACCTGCCTGAAGCACATGCTTATAGTAAAAACTAAAAACGACATTGTCCCAGAACGCAGCAAGGCATATAAAACAAAACTCCTGAGCCTATGAGAAGGCTCAGGAGTTATATGTAATGCAAGTAACTACCCGCAGGTTGCTTAATACTTACACGTTGTTTCTTATTTGAAGACTTTGACTTCTGTCAGTGAACCAAAGGCATCTGATACGTGGAACTCTATCTTTAGGTAACGTACGTTGACTGTCTTCGTAGCGTTGATGTTGTTCCATGTAACTTGATTGAGATTGAGTTTATCTGACATTGGAGTCCAGTTGGTACCGTCAGTACTACCATATACCTTGACATACTCTGGGTAATAGTTGTACATACTGCTGATAAACATTCCCAGTTTAATACCCTTTACATTCTCCGTTTGTTTGAGATCAATAGTAAGATCTGAAACACCTTGGGCTAAATAGTCATAATCTTCAGTGTTTCCATCAGTCAAGTCTTCTATTGAACCATATCTTAATTGTGGAGAAAGGGTAAGGGTGAAGTCTGAACTGCTAATCTCCGTACCGCTCGGCTCTGAAGATGAGAGTGCGAAACGAGCATCTATAACATTGATAGGGATGAGTACCTTTCCGTTTGCGATGTAGTGTTTGTTACCATCTTTATCGTAGTAGACGGCACGCATAGGAAGAACATACTCACCAGAAGCAGTGAACTTCTCTGGATGTTGTAGCTGAACAGTTGTCTGAATCTCTTGTTGGTTCTTTGCATTCACCTTAGAGGTTACTTCTATACCTTCTGGTGCGAGCTTCTTGTTACCCTCATTTTGGAACAGAGAGTTATCACGCTCTAAACCAACTTCACAGTCTGCAGTCATCAGACTATCTGTTGTGAACAAAACAGTTACACTTGGAGTTCCAACGTATGTCGTGTTGCTTCCATCAAGTTTTACAGAGAGATCTGCCTCGTCAAGATATACTTCCCACACATCTTTGGGAGTAATAACAATGTAAGCGTAGTCTTCCTTAACCGTCTGAGGGCTTCCCAGTTCTCCGTCTGCAGGAGTAATTCGGATAGGGACAACTGTTGGCTTATTCATCTTAGTGAGCCCATTTACGGTCACAGGGATGTCAATTTGGGTTGTCTCTGTGTTGAATTCGAAAGCCCCATTGTTAGGTAATACAACCTGATTAGCTGAGATTACCTGATAATCGTTATAGGTTGTAGAGAGCAAAGGAGCATCAGCTGCAAGAGCAATCTGAACCTTAGCTGCCTTAGTAAGAGCTCGACTAATGTTTGCTTTCAGGGTGAAAGCATGACTATCCTCACTAAAGGAATGTCTGCAGAGAATGGATTGTCATATTTTACAACATTAGTTGAGAAATGAACCAGGTTATTACGTGGGTCTGAACCATGGAAATAGCCAGGTATGTCATACTCACCATCATAGTTGTAATCGTGGCTACAACTGGTGAAAGTTGTAGCTGCGAAAGCAAGTGCGATAATATATATATATCTTTTCATCTTAATTTACGTCTTAGTAAAAGTTATTCTGGGAACTTCTCATCCTGCCATGTAATCAGGCTTTGGTTATACTCAGTAGCATCATCAGAGCCTGCTGTGTATACCTTGATAGCATGATGATTCTTAGATACATCCTTTATGCCTGTATTTTTGTCTAATGGCGCATAGAAAAGTAAGTTCGGATTCTCAGGAGTCTCTATGTAAAGGTTATCCATAACTTGGAAAGCTGAGAGTGCTTTGTCATAGAGACGGATCTCACGTACGTAACCAACGAAAGCTCCCCAACTCATATTCAGCTTGGTGAAAGTCTCAACCTTTGGTACATCAAACTCTGTATCAAGTGTACCATTGATGTAGCATTTTACGTGTTGACGGTTGTAAACCCATGCTATGTAGTACCATTTACCAGGCTGTAACTTAGTCTTAGCGAAGGCTTTAGGGTCATCAGTTTCACCTACCTTCATCTGTAAACCACCGTCAGCAGTAACACGTGAGTAGAAGTCTGGTGACAGAACAGCTTGGTTATCTTTGTTTTGATCGAGCTTAATAGCGTATGACAGAGTCCACTCCTGTAAGTTAGTATAAGGTGGATTGAAGGTTGTCTTAAGGTAGAAACCATTCTGTCTTAAAGATGATGTATAGAGAACACGGTCTATAGCGAATATCTTTGTTACGCTTGAGTTTAGTAAACTACCACCTTCTGCAGAAGCAATACTTACTGGGATAGCATACTTTGTTGAGGCATCCAGTTCGTTATCTAGTGGTTTTACGTTTACATCAATAGAGCCATTAGAGATATTGTTAGCACTGATTGTTAAGTTCTCTGCAGAGAGACTATAATATTTAGCAGGTAAGAGCTTGTAATGTGTACCGTTCAGTTCGTTGTATTTTTCTAATGCTTTTTCGTTGATAGCGAACTTCAAAGTAACATTTGAACCTAACTTATTTGCTGCTCGTGCTGTGAAGGAACTCTTACCACCAGTAGCATCAACTGTAAGTTTGGTAACAGGATTTACGTCTGCGCCTTCAATATAAACTGCATTTGGCAGTTTACTTTCATCACCTACCTCGTCTTTATCGATGTCTGCACATGACCAAGTAAGACATGCTAAGGTAGCGATTCCTAAGAATTTAAATATATGTTTCATCTTATTTCTGTTTTATTATTTGATAGCTGGATTCATTAGCTGTACACCTTGACGTAGGTATTTATAGACAGGGCTTGCTGCATAATCTTTCTCCATGTGGTAGCTACCGATACCACCCTTACGTCCTTTTTTAGGTTGCCACATCGCCATACCTATGTATGAAGGAACCTGCTTGCCGTCACGTGTGGTGTAAGTTACACCGCCTGCGGCAGCATAAGCTTCGAAGTTCTCTGTTACAATGAGCTTCTTTGCAATTTCCTCTTCTGTCTGTTTTGAAGAGAATTGCGTAATAAGAGCTCCAAGACGATTGTCCAGATCTTCATAGGAACGACAACTGTAAGCCTGAAGGATATAGTAGTTGAAGTACAAAGCCATGTCTGCAGAGAACCAATAAGGCTCGCCATCAACAACCAATAGCTTCTTTCTTCCTTCTTCTGTTTCTGCTTTTGGCCCTATGCGTTTACCCATTGTACGGATAAAGAGATTCATGCGGTCATTCTTCCACATCTCTTTAGTTGTATGGAATGGTTGTGCATAGTTTGGTTCTGCATCTAAGTCGAAGCCGTCGAGGTCGTACTTGTCAATAGTATCACATATAGCATTTGCATACTTAACAATGGCCTCATTGATCTTAGTTTCATCACCATCAACCCATCCCCAGTAGTTGTGGTTGTATTGTTCCCATGTCTCACCCTTGTCCTTTGACTCTTTAGGCTGTGCAGGTGTAACACCTTTTCCTATGTCAAAGAGTAGAGCACATGCCAAAGCACGAATGCCTTTTACTTCCTTAGCGCGCTTCAAATCTGCCTGTTGTGCAGGTGTAAGGTTTGAGAAACCATCCCACAGTGATACGAAATCGGTACTGTCTGGGAGGTTATATAGGCAACGTGATGCAGGACTTTCACCTGTCCAGCCACCAAACCACCCGAAGGTGACTTGGTGATCTGTCTTTTTATAGGCACGTAAGTTAGCGAGATACGCCTCGTGTGCCTTTGCTTGGGCAGCATCAGCATCAGCTAAAAGCTCATCAATGTTCTTTGTAGAGGGCTCTGTCCAGTCACTACAACTTACTGCAGAGAAGAGCAATATGAATAGGCTGAATATATAATATTTCTTCATTTGAATAATCTTTTAAGGGTTATTTTACTTTCTTATCCCACCAAACACGTGTGGCACCATTGTCTGGACCATTGAGTAATGAGACAGCTTTCTTCACATTTTCCAAGTTTTTAGTGTACTCATCATTTGAATATGGTATACGAGTTGGGCGCAGATTGCCATCTACATCACAGTCTGTAGCTGTTAGGACTGCAGGGAAAATGCGTGGATATCCCGTGCGACGATATTCAGACCAAGCCTCTTGACCATCAGGGTAGATAGCGAGATATTTCTGTGTGATAATTCTTTCTAAGTTCTTTTCGAAGCTATCACTGCTCTGCCATTTGATAGTTATGGTAGAAGTAGCTGCAGCATTGTACTCAGCATGGAGTGCATCAACGAAGTTTGCAGGAACAGATGTGCTGTTAGCTGCATATGCAGTTGCCTGTGCAGAACTCAATCCGTTCTCTTCAAATGATGTTGCAATACCTTTCTCATAATAAGATTGTGCTGTTTCTCCACCCATATTCCATCCGCGGAGTGCTCCTTCTGCACGCAAGAAGTATACTTCAGATGCTTTTATAATGTATACAGGAGTACCATCCTGTACGTTAAGAGATGATGACTTTGTCTTATCTAAGTAATCTGTTGTACTTGGAATGTTCGTACGAACAGCATAATAGCCTTCTATTCCGTTATTCTTTGCCTTCACAAAGTAGTTGCTAATGCGTGGGTCATCGTACCCTTTAAGGTAAGAAGAGATTTCTGCACCCATACGTACGTCATTATAACTACCATTGATAATAACCAAAGGATTCTTCAATGTAACACCAGCTCCCTTTGAAAGTTGAGCAGCATCCTTCATATTATCGATCACTCCATAAGGGTTGTTAATTGCTTTCTCTGCATATTGCTGTGCCAACGTTGGATTTGCATAGACAATACGCATAGCCAAACGAAGCATCAGAGAGTTTGCAAACTTACACCATTTAGTATAATTACCTTCGTAAATGATATCATATTTAGGGAATACATCGTGTCCACCATTGTTAAGAGTCTGCACTGCATCGTCCAAGTCTTTTAACATTGCCTTATAGACATCTTCTTGTGAGTCGTATTCAGCTGTTGTTGCGCCAGCGATACCTGCCTTAGTATAAGGAATAGGACCAAAAGTGTCTGTTGCTTTGTGAACTGCTGCGACCTTGATAATCTGTGCTATTGCTAATCCTTCAGGATCATTAGCTGTGCGCTTCTTAACGTCTAGGAAGTTACGGAAGGCATTACCAGCCATTACATTATAAGTATACTGGCTCCAAGGTTTCAAAGCAAAGCTTGGGAAACCACGACCAACCCACTTGTTTTGAGCAGGTGCCATATAGCCAATCCAGCATGCACCTGCTAGTGTGTAAGGAATCTGATAATCGTTAACATAACCTGTTCCCGAAGATCCTACAGGGAAGATACTCTCTTCAAAGGAAGTAACAAAACCACCAACATTGAGGTTATCTTGTTCCAATTGAGCTTCTGTAGGCTGCAGGGCATCACGGTTGATATCCTCAAAGTCAGCCTGGCATGATGTGAAGAGTGCTGCAGCGAGGGCTGAAACACATATAATAGATTTGATATTACGTTTCATATATTTTATAATTTAGAAGTTTAGTTTCAAGCTAAAGCCGATATTTCTTAAGCTTGGTGCACTAAAATAATCACTACCTTGACCATAAGTACCAGTAGATGCTGCAATTTCAGGATCGAATGGAGCTTTGTTGTAAATCATCCATAGGTTGTTTGCAATAAATCCTACAGTAATACCAGGCCAACCTTGTCCAAGTAATGTCTTTGGTAATGTATATGTAAGACTAACATTCTGAAGACGTACGTTGGTTGCACTATAGTAGTAATAGCCTAATAGCTGTTGGTTAGCAACTACTTCATAATACTTCTGTGGGTCTACACGCTGTCCACCTGCTACCTCTACATAGCCACGGTCACGTGCATCTGCCGTTGCTTTGGATACACCAAACTGGTCAAGCACTGCTTGTGTCTCTGATGTTACAATGCCACCGACACGTGCGTTGATGAGGAATGAGAGGTTCAAACCCTTCCATGAGATATTATTTCTCCATCCAAGGGTAAAGTCTGGGTTCGTATTACCGATTCTCAAACGTTCTCCATTTGGAAGATCCATAGATGAAAGACTGCCGTCTGCTGCCACAGCAATAGCACCTGTTGCATCACGCTTCAGCACCTTAGTAATATAAACATCACCCATGCTGTCTCCTTCACGGATGTATCCGCCACCTGCTGACGTCTCTGTGAAGTTGATAACTTGATTATCAATGCCTGTGTTGTAATTATGTACAAGTTTCTTCACCTTGTTTACGTTACGGCTATAAACCAAACGTGACTCAAAGTCAACAGCTCCGATCTTATCATTGTAAGCTAATGACATTTCAACTCCTGAGTTAGCAATATCACCTGCCTGGATATAAAGACCTGAATAAGGTGAGGTTGCTGAAAGCTCAGCCAAGAAAGTCTGGTTGTAAGTATTAGAATGATACCATGTGAAGTCAAAGTTCAAACGGTTATTAAACATTCTTAAGTCCAAACCTAATTCATAAGATTTTGTTCTTTCTGCCTTGAAATCATAGAAAGGCATAATCGTACGTGTAGATGGGATACCATTAACGATAGGGTAGGTGATAGTACCACGTGTAATACCACGATAACGATCTGGAATAGGAGAACCTACTTCTGTGTAAGAGCCTCTAACTTTCATGAAAGAAATGAACTCTGGTAATTTAGCCATCTTAGTTACGATTGCAGATAAACCAACAGAAGGATAGAAGAATGAAGGCTCCTTTGCATTAACCAATAGTGAACTCCAGTCGTTGCGTCCTGTCATAGAAAGGAATAACATGTCTTTCCAAGAAAGTTCTGCACTGGCAAAGATGGCAGTATTGCGTTTGCGGAATTCAGTCTCATTTGGGATAGCATTGACTGGGTCAAGTGCTGCAGCTGAGAACAGATTAGGAACTTTTAAGATAGGACCACCAAAGCCAACACCGCTTGAGCGATAGTCTTCCAAGCTTGTTCCAAGGTTAGCTGTCAAACGATAGTCTGTTCCAAAGGCTTTATCAATGTTGAACATTAAGTCCAAATATGTCTGTTGGTCAATGCTCTGTGAATGGTTATAGATACCATTTCCATAAGTTCCCGCATAGAGAAGACCCTGTCCACTTGCATGGAAACGACTCTCTGACTCTGTATTTGTGTTATCAACACGTACACGACCAGCTACGTTTAACCATGGGAGGATATCGTATTTCAGACTACTCATGAACATGTAACGCTTACGATCGGTTGGTGTCATCATGTCATTCACAATGAAATAAGGGTTCTGTAACTGCATACCCTGATCGCCATAAGGCCAGTATTGTGTCGCAAACTTGCGAGATGCATCATAACGTTTGTATAGTTGTACCGCTGACCAGTCTTCTCCTCGTGGGAAAAGATATACTGCTGGCAATGGGTTGTAGTATTCTCCTGGACGATACATGTTTTGTGTATTCTGAATAATATAACTTCCACTTACATCAAGATGTAGTTTATCATTCAGGAAATCACTGGTGTTACGGACTGAGAAGTTGTAACGGTTATATTTGTTATTTGGGAGAATACCCGTTGCATTGGTTGTTGCAACAGAAACGTAAGTCTTATTGGTCTTTGTTCCTGTGGTCAAAGTTACAGAATTGATGTAGCTATGTCCAGTCTTGAAAAAGTCCTTAGGGTTATAAGAAGAAGGCGTTGCCAGACGATCACCCCAGCTCTCGAAGGAACCAGCTTTGTTCCCATAAGTGTTCTGGAACTCAGGCATAACGAATGGATTAGAGAACTCCATGCTGCTAGATACAGCAAGTCTTACCTTTCCTTCAGCACCACGTTTAGTGTTAATCATAATAACACCATTTGCAGCAGCTGATCCATAGAGGGCTGCAGAAGAAGGACCTGTAAGAACGTTGATGCTCTCAATGTCGTCAGGGTTAATATCTGCAATACCTTCACCGCTTGGTTGGCTTGAGTATCTACCACCACCGATGTCACCACCACTCTTATTTAGCATTGGCACACCATCGATAACGTAAAGTACATTGTTACCACCAGTGATTGATTTAGTACCACGCATAACGACACGTGTAGGACCACCAACACCTGTGGTAGATGCATTTATGTTCACACCAGCTACTGCACCGTTCAGACTATTTACGAAGTTAACATTCTTAACAGCGCTTAGTTGGTCACCTCCGACTTTCTGTACATTATAGCTCAAAGCTTTCTCAGAGCGCTTGATACCTAAGGCTGTTACTACAACCTCATCAATCTTATGCGCTTCATCTTTCATTGAGATCTTCAAATCAGCAGCACCTGTGACTTGGACCTCTTGAGTTAGCATTCCGATGTAGCTAATAATAAGTGTAGAACCCTTAGGGACACTTAGTGTGAATTTACCATCAAGGTCGGTAGCAGTACCACTTTGTGAGTTTTTTACTCGTACTGTTGCACCAATGATTGGTTCACCAGTATTGTCAACGACGGTACCGGTAACTTTCACATTGTCACTTGATTGTTGTGTTCCTAAGTCTTTAAGGCCGCAGCCTTAACGATGCTTGCAGTTTGTTTACCAATATTATCAGACATACTGATATTATAGGCAAAGGAATTCAAACAACAGCAAGATAAGAAAACACTTACTTGTAAAATTTTTCCTTTTCTCATTCGTGTTTAAGTATTTGTTAATATTATACGATTCAGGAATAACTGCAATGTTATTGCAGTGTAATTGTCTTTATTATTTGGGTGTTATTTGTTCTATTTAGGTTTTGTGCCTACAAATATAACATTTCATTTTCTAATATCACATACTTGACATAGATTAATTAACATATATAAACATTATTAATACAGCTTTTAACCAATTATGGAAGCGTATGAGTTAATTTTGGCATCAGCTTACTTTATTAGGTACATATTGTAACCTTGCATAAACTAAGTGATACCATTAAAGAGTTTGCACAACTATATTATCTTTGTGCAGGTATTTTGATTATTCAAATTTAACAAATGAATCTGAAACAGAAGTAGGTTTTATCCTAAACATTTATGGTTATTTATCCTTGCTATATTTACTCTTATCCCCCTTTCTTTTTTGCCTTTTGAAATCCGGTTTTATCTTCTGAGTTTTTTTCTTTTTTACTATCTGCCATCGGGGTAAGATTTATGTTTGTAAAATAAAATAACTGTTAGAGTTTGAATAGAGTATCTTTTACATTCTAAAAGGGCATCTTTTGCAATGTAAAACATGCCCTTTTGAGGTGTAAAAGACGCCCTTTTGCATGGTAAAAGATGCCCTTTTAGAAGCCTGCTTGTAACTGTTTGATAATCTTTTGATTACAAAGTTATAAAAAGATGATTTTCTCTTACCTCCTACATTCTTATGTGTTTCAATGTGTAAGTTTGTTTTACTTTTCACAGTTCTAACTTTCTTATTCTCCCTTGGAAACTTTTACACCTTATTATATATATAGGCTGTTTTGCCAAATTCACTTTATAATGAATGTAGGTAATATGTAGGTGATGTCTTATAATAAGGCTTCTTGGCTTCAGGTGTATACATAAAAATGGTATGAAAGTCGGATATAGTCCTTCTTTCATACCATTTGTTACCTTATGAATATGTCCCTTTTATTTTTTAGGGGAGTATTATTTTCCGCAATCGCAACCTGTCCAAGGTTTCAATTCCTTGAAGAAGTCATGTCCTTTATCATCTACAAGGATGAAAGCTGGGAAGTCTTCTACTTTAATTTTCCAGATTGCTTCCATGCCTAATTCTGGATATTCAACACATTCAATGCTCTTGATACTGCTCTGTGAGAGTACAGCTGCAACGCCACCGATTGTACCAAGATAGAATCCACCATGCTTTTTGCACGCATCAGTGACAACCTGAGTACGGTTACCCTTTGCAAGCATTACAAGAGATCCACCGTGATCTTGGAATTCATCAACGTATGGGTCCATACGATTTGCCGTTGTTGGACCCATTGAACCACATGGATATCCTTCTGGAGTCTTTGCTGGTCCGGCATAGAAAATAGGGTGATCCTTGAAGTATTGTGGTAAGTCTTCGCCTGCATCCAAGCGTGCCTTGAGTTTTGCATGGGCGATATCACGGGCAACAATAATGGTTCCATTCAAGTTTACACGTGTTGAAACAGGATACTTTGTCAGTTCAGCGCGCACAGCATCAATACCTTTATCGAGGTCGATCTCTATACCCTTGGTACCTTCTCCTGGCTTACGATATTCCTCAGGGATAAGTTCTCCAGGATTTGTATCCATCTTCTCAAGCCAAATACCATCTTTATTGATCTTGCTTTGATGTTACGGTCAGCAGAACAGCTTACTCCCATACCGATAGGACAGCTTGCTCCGTGGCGTGGCAGACGAATAACACGGATGTCATGTGCCAAGTATTTACCACCGAATTGTGCTCCAAGTCCAATCTTGTGTGCTTCTTTAAGAAGTTTTTCTTCAAGATCTATGTCACGGAAAGCACGTCCAGTTTCATCTCCTGTAGTAGGGAGATTATCATAGTACTTGATACTACCGAGCTTTACGGTTAGTAGATTCTTTTCAGCTGAAGTTCCTCCAATGACAAAACAAATGTGGTAAGGAGGACATGCTGCAGTACCAAGACTCTTCATTTTCTCAACGAGGAAAGGGATCAATGTACCTTCATTTTGGATTGTAGCCTTGGTCATTGGGTAGAAATAAGTCTTGTTTGCAGAGCCGCCACCCTTTGCCACCATGACAAAACGATACTCTTCACCTTCAACAGCTTCGATATCAATCTGTGCAGGAAGGTTACATTTGGTATTCACCTCATCATACATTGTTAAAGGAGCATTCTGCGAATAACGGAGATTTTCTTCAGTAAAAGTGTTATAGACACCACGTGAAAGAGCCTCTTCGTCCTCGAATCCTGTCCAAACCTGTTGTCCTTTTTCACCATGAATGATGGCAGTTCCCGTGTCTTGACAGAAGGGTAGTACACCTTTTACTGCTGTTTCCGCATTGCGGAGGAACTGCAGAGCAACATACTTGTCATTTTCTGAAGCTTCTGGGTCCGTCAGAATCTTTGCTACTTGCTCGTTGTGAGCGCGGCGGAGCATAAACTCACAGTCGTGGAAAGCTTCTTGTGCCAGCAGGGTTAGTGCTTCTTTACTGACTTTCAGAATCTCTTTACCTTCAAACTCACCGACACTGACACCTTCTTTAGATATCAATCTGTACTCGGTGTCATCCTTGCCCAATTGGAACATTGGGGCATATTTGAATTCAGCCATAATGTTTTAATTTCCCGTTTGCTCTGTGTTTGCAGAGTGTTGCGGAGTTGTTCTATATGTTTTTACTATGTTTTTGTATTTTGTTCTTTGTCGTAAATGGAGTTAAAGCAGTTAGAAGGGAGCTTAGGAATAAGTACCTGTACAGCTTAGGAGTCTGTCCTTACCCTTTACTCCCTTTGTCTTTGCTTTGCTAATTATTCTTTTTCTATCTTCTTTTGTCTTTTAATATCCAAATATCTCCTCTGTTGTAACCCTCTTGATAGGAGCTATCTTCTCTAAAGCCTTCATGTTTAATTCCTTCTCGTCACCAAGAATAATATATTTAAAAGGCTTGTTTGCAATATACTTCTTTTCGAAGTCAACAACATCTTTCAGTCGTAGGGCTGGAAGAGCTTTGTATATCTTCTCGCTCAAGGAGTAGTCTATACCTAAACGTTGTGCTGCAAGATAAGATGTAAGAATAGCATACTTTGTTGTACGTTGAGATGCTAAACTCTTCATTAGACTTTGTTTTGCGAGGTCAAAGTTTGCTTGTCGAACTGGCATGTTGTCCAAAAGTTTGTTGAATTCATGTACACAATCCATCATCTTGTCGTTCTGAGTGATGATGTATGTGTAGAAGTCTTCCTTATCAGACAGACGATAAGGCTCGTTATATTTGGCAAAGGCAGAATAAGCTAACCCTCTTGCTTCACGAAGTTCTTGGAAGACAATAGCATTCATGCTACCTCCAAAATACTCATTGAAGAGTGCTATGATAGGTGCACGGTCTGCTGACCACTCTTGATTCTCGTTATGAAGTTGTACCATATAGATGTTTTTTGCATCGTATGGAGCAATTATAACTTCATTCTTTGGCGTTGTCAGTTCTGTATAACGTTTTGCTGTCGGGGGTGAAACGAATTTCTTTGGCGACTGGATAGTCTTACTGATAAGCTGATCTATGGTACTTAGGCTTGAGGGACCATAGTAAAGTACAGTCTGCTTATAGTTCTTTAGATTCTTCAGAAGCGTTAATAGCTCCAGAGGATTCATTGTTTTTAAAGCTTGTTCACTAAGTATGTTGCGTGTAGGGTTGTATTCCCCGTATGAAGCATAGTCCCTTAGAGCATAGAAGTTTGCACTTTGATTGGCCTTATTATCGCTGCGTGATTTCAGAATCTGTTCGACATAAAGGTTATAAGCCTGTTTATCCACCTTCGCATTATTGAGTAAATTGTTGAGTAAGGCAAGTGCTTGTGGAAGATTTGAGTTCAGGCCGTTTAGCGTAATATAGGAACAATCACTCCTTTCAGTTATGCTATAGTCGCAAGCAAGCTTATAAAATTGTTGTTTGATTTGTTCATTGGAGAGCTTGTCTGTACCTAAATAATCAAGATATCCAGCTGCATAGCTGAGTTTTGGAGTGTTCTCTGAACCGAATGGGAGAACAAAACACAACGTAAAGAGATCATTTGACGTATCTTGTTTGTAGAGTACAGGTAGTCCTTTTCGGGTAGTTGACTTAGTAAGATCACGCTGGTAATCAACAAAATGTGGCTGAATAGGAGTTGTCTTTGCATTCACAATCTCTTCCAAGAATGCACTATGCTTGTCATTATTGGTAGGAATTGGGGTGATAGAAGGTTTCTCTACTTTTTTGATAGTAGTATCATTACCTTGCTCTTTGTATACACAAGCGAAGTTATTACCAAAGAATTTATTGGCAAATCTTACTATTTCGGCTTTTGTAATCTTTGATATTCGATTGATTTTACCAACTTCCAGCCTCCAATCCTTGTGGTTGATGAAGGCATCAACATATTGTTTGGCACGGAACTGATTCTTATCAAGTTCTGTATAGTAATAACGTTTATAGTTGTTGATGATAGATGGTAATAAATCATCAGAGAAATTACCTCTCTTGAGTTTATCAACTTCTGCTAGCGCGAGGCTACGTGCTTCTTGTAATGTTTGTCCTTTCTTAGATTGTCCGTATATGTAGAAGACGGAATAATCATTTAAATCAGATACTCCAGCTCTACATTCTGTACTTTAAGCTTTTGGTTGAGATCAAGATCAAAGAGACCAGCCTGTCCATTAGATAATAGTTGTGCAACTACTTCAAGTGTATCAATTTGTTGAGAGTTGGCTGCTTCTGCACGCCATCCCATGAAAAACATGGGCGCTTCCTTGCCTATTACGGTAGTATCTATCGGTGCAGTAATAGCAGGTTGAGCTGGAAATTGTGGTACATCGATGTGTGTACTTGGCTTCCAACTTCCAAAGTATTTCTCAATTGTTGCAATTGTCTTGTCAGGATCAAGGTCTCCTGAGAGGCAGATTGCAACATTATTAGGAACATAATATTTATGGAAATAGTTCTTAATGTTTACTATTGAAGGATTTTTCAGGTGCTCACCGACCCCGATAGTAGTTTGGGTCCCATAAGGATGAGTAGGGAATAATTTTGCAAACAGGGCAGCATACATCTTACGCCAGTCACTTGAGAGACCAATATTATACTCCTCATAGACAGCTTCAAGCTCCGTGTGGAATCCACGAATTACCATATTCTGGAAGCGATCTCCCTGAACTTTAGCCCATGTGTCAATCTCATTAGATGGGATATTCTCTACATAGCATGTTACATCATTGGACGTGTAAGCATTTGTCCCTTCACTTCCAATGGCAGTCATCATCTTATCATACTCATTAGGGATATTGTAGCGGGCTGCAAGTTGTGAGATTGAATCAATCTGATGATACCATCTCTTGCGTGCTTTAGGGTCGGTAATGCGCCGATACTGCTCGAAACGTGCTTCTATTGAATCAAGATAGGGACGTTCAGCCTCAATATTTGATGATCCAAAATGAGTAGTTCCCTTGAACATTAGGTGCTCTAAATAATGTGCCAGACCCGTAGTCTCCTTCGGATCATTACGTGAACCAGTGCGTACAGCTATATAAGTCTGTATCCGTGGCTTCTCTTTGTTCACAGACAAGTAGACCTTTAGGCCGTTTTTTAGTGTGTAGATACGTGTCTGCATGGGGTCATTGGGCACACTTTCGTATTGATAGTGTTGTGCTAAACCTGGCAGAGTCGCCAATAGAAGCAGTGCTCCTATGTAGAATCCCTTGATGAGGGAATAGTTTAAAAAATGTTTTTTCATATCAATTCTTTATATTATAAATAAGGTAAGAAATGCTAATTCTCAAAATCTACTTCGTGATCAAGGCTGTTAACGAATGACTCGAAGACCTCTCTCTCTACATCACCCATTTCAAATTCCTTCTCTGCATCCTTACGAATCTCGGCAATCCATGCGCGTCGAGCCTCTATATAATCTTTCTTGATACGTGCATCATCTTCTGCTGTGATTTCTTTTATCCCATAATATTCTAATATCATGCGATAGGTCCAAGCCCATTGATAGACGCGATAGTTGTCATTTATCTCGTGGAAGCGGTCAATAACCTCTTGAATAGTCTCTAAGGTGCCGTCTTTAATCTCATCAATAAGCCGTTGTTCTTCACTAGCAGGGAGTAGTAAACCTGATAAATCATCCCATTTCCCAAGGCCAATCTCTGTCTCTGGCTTACCAAAAAAGCCCCATTTGTGTGCACGTTTCAAGACTGCACCCATATAGATGCGTAATGCAATATCGTAATATTTAATACCTTTTCGCAGGCTAGAAGCATTGATGACATACTCATGATAGTTGTAGGATGATACATTATCACCACTTGCTTGCCGTAGATTCTCCAGGATTTTCTTTCCTCTAAGTATCTCTCCAACCGTAAAAGGTGATAGCCAATCAAAGTTTACTATACTCTTTTGAGAGTGTTGTGGTCTCATATCACGTCGTGGCCATTTACGTATATCACGATAGAGTCCTACAGTTGTTATGTTACGTCCAGGGACCAGAAACATCTTGTCAGCCTCCGCAATGAGGTAAGAGAAGGGGAGTGCTGTCGTGTTCGGGTGGTGCATTAACTTACCAAAGCAGACAGAGAAGGCTCCAATTGTTGCCGGCATAAGTAGGTAACTTCCACTTGCTGTTTTGGTTCCTCTCTCAAGAATACCCCAATGCATAGGCCCCATCTTATATGCGTGGTTTGAAAAGTTAGTTCCTGAACCAGCATTATAGAAAGAGAACATACCTCCAATGATGAGTGAACTCTTGTGGTGAGAGGCACAGAATGGTCCACAAAAAGCAGCACATGCCTCACCGTTTGCCATGAAAGAGTTAGCGAAGAATACACTTTGTGATGCCGTAAACCCATTTGCAATCTGGCAAGCCTCACCAACAAAGCAGTCTTGCATCTTTACACTGTTGATGATACTTGACCCATCAGAGATGATAGAGTTCTCACAGATGACTCCAGTTCCAATGAAGACACTGGCATTTTCGGAACTGAGAATGGTACAATCACTCAGTTTGCTGGCTCCGGATATCTCACAATCATCCTGTATGATAGTATTGGTAATCTCTCTTGTATTGATGATTTAACGTTATTGCCAATTGTTCCACGTTCAGGATTGGTTCGTGCAATCTCCTCGGAGACGAGTCTACGGATAGCATTTTTGAGATCTTTGTTGTTAAAATGCTTCACCATAAAGGCTGCAAACTGACTGTTAAGATCATGAAAGAGTATGACATTACCGTCACCAACCTCATTTAGAACCGAAATCAGATTCCCTTCTCCATAGCTTGCTCCCTCTGTTGTCTCCATAACAGAGATGTTGGAGATAAGACAGTCATTACCGATGGTGTAATTATTTATGTAGTTCCCGACTTTTTCAATCAGACAATCGTCACCCACAGTGACATTACGGAGCGTAGCATCATTGATTCCAGAGTGCTTGACGAAGTCTTTTGCGATCTCTATATTCTTTTGGAAGCTACCTAAACGGATATCTCCATAAAACATAACTCGGTGGAAATATTTTGCTTGAAAGCCCTCTTCTGCAACCTCAACTCGGGTCCAGTCTTCAGCCCAGCAGCTATTTCTTTCCAGTGTATCTATTTCTTCGAAAGTCAGGGAACGGTATTGCATAATCTTTCTATGTTTTTATTTGACCAATCAATCTGTAGTCTCTTGTTCTTCAATGTTATAGAGAAAATCATTATAAGGGTACTTTTGAACATGGAGTTCACGTACTTTCTTGTATAGTACCTCTCTGAATTCTTCAATATTCTCTTTTTGTTTGGCTGAAATAAAGAGACAATTATCATGCTCTTTAGCCATCCATGTCTTCTTTAATTCCTCAAGAGTTATGTTTTCTTTCGTTGCAGGAGTGAGATCATCCACTTCTTTCTCTACCCAATGATAGTTGTCTATTTTATTGAAGATAATCATGGAAGGCTTGTCAGCACAGCCTAATTCTGCCAACGTTTGGTTGACAACTTGTATCTGTTCTTCAAAATCTGGATGGGAGATGTCAACGACATGTACAAGAAGGTCTGCCTCACGAACCTCGTCAAGAGTTGATTTGAAGGATTCAACCAAGTCCGTTGGGAGTTTACGGATGAATCCTACGGTGTCTGCTAATAGGAATGGAAGGTTTTCAACAACAACTTTGCGTACTGTAGTATCTAATGTTGCAAAGAGTTTATTTTCAGCAAACACCTCACTTTGCCAAAAGATTCATAATGGTTGACTTGCCAACATTTGTGTATCCAACCAGCGCGACACGAATCAGACGACCACGATTTTTGCGTTGAGTAGCCTTTTGTTTGTCAATTTCTGTTAGGCGTTGCTTCAGAAGTGACATGCGTTGGAGAATGATTCGACGGTCCATTTCAAGCTGAGTCTCACCTGGTCCACGTAAACCTACGGATCCTTTGCCTCCGCCCGAGCCTGAACCACCACCCTGACGTTCCAAGTGTGTCCACAAACGTTGCAAGCGTGGAAGCATATATCGGTACTGTGCCAGTTCTACTTGTGTCTTTGCATTGGCTGTCTGAGCACGCATAGCAAAGATATCGAGGATGAGAGAAGTTCTATCTAATATCTTTACGCCAAGCTCTTGCTCGATATTACGCATCTGTTTTGCAGATAGTTCATCATCGAAGATGACCATCCCTATAGGGTCGTCCTCGTCCTCTTTGAGTTTGATATATTCTCTTATTTCTTCGAGTTTTCCTTTCCCAACATAGGTGACAGCGCTCGGTCCATTCACTCTTTGTGTGAATCGTTTAACAGTGGTGGCACCTGCTGTATCAGCAAGAAACTCTAATTCGTCAAGGTATTCCTTGGTCTTAGCCTCATCTTGTTCCTTGGTTATAAGGCCAACAAGGATAGCTGTCTCTGTCTTGACTTCGGATATGATAAATTCTTTCATTCAGTATTCTTCTCTTATTGACTGATAGCGTGTATGATAGTATCTTTTTTGTCATTATCTAAATACACATATTGCTACATGGCAAAGGTACTTATAAATTCTGAAAAATACTAATCAAAATCTTCGTTTTTACGTCCTTTAAGAATGCTCATAGTGATATTTTTGATCTTAAAGGGGTATATATAAAAAATTACAAGGCCTTTGTAATGTTATTACAGACGCCTTGTAATAGTTCTACAAGGCCTTTGTAATTTCTTGTAATGTGCTTTTAAAAGAAGTTGCTTATTGTATATTCCAGATTAATTCCAACTGTTCTGGTGTCTTATTCTCTACATTCTTCTCGATGTTGTCTGGTAGATTGCAGAAGAAATCTATACCAGTAAGCTGTTCTAATTTAGCTATGCTAACCACATATGGTTTAAGTGATTGCTTCTGATTATTTTCGTGTTTGAACCAGAACCCTATGGCTTTGTACTGCCAATCTCCTTGTCCTTTGACTTTATACTTTAATAATGCTGCAGAAAAGAAGTATCCTGGAATGATGAAACGATCTCTTCTGTATTCTTTTATGAGTGCGGGTGAATCAATGGTGCCACCACGACAGATGAAAAGAGTATCTGTTGTACCATTCGTAATGTAGGATCTCATCTTATTCTCCATAGTCAACCATATTCCTCCTCGCTTATCACTTCCATTGAACTTTGATAGTTGAGGTTGCATATTGCTGATGTAAAAAGTCTGTTTGTTGGCCTCATCCGTATTCAATCGATCGGCTGAAGGACAAAGATGCCCATGATCATAACCAGATCCCCAAAAGAGATCGGATGCGAAATAGCTATCCATGGGCAATAAAGGGTCAAAGGGGTATTGAAGTTCTCCGTCTTTTGCTTTCCACCTTGATGCACCGCCTTTACGGTTACTGCTGTATAATTCATAACAAGTCCATCGGTTTGATTTTAGTTCAGCATCCCATTCTACACTATAGTTTACCTCCCCATTCTTCAGCTTGTGAGTGATAATAATACTCTTTCCACCTTTTGTTTTTGGAAATTCCAAACGATGTGTGTCATAATTGGGTATCAGTATGTTTGAATTAGTATTGTTCGCTTGCCCATTTTGTTGTCCATAAGTGCCGTTGTCTGTATAATTTTCGTTGCAGGAAATAAACATAATTGAGGCAATAAAGGATACAAAGAGTGTTGTGAAGACTGATATTCTTATTTTCATTGTTTGTATTGTAAAATTCTATGTTTTGTAGAATAAATAAAAAATGCGGACAAACGTATATGCAACTACGTCTGTCCGCACTTTATATGTCTTAAATCGAAAGATATTTACCGATTACTTCTTCAACTTACCGTAACGGCTCATGAAGCGGTCAACACGACCTGCTGTATCGACAAGCTTGCTCTTACCGGTATAGAATGGGTGAGAGGTACTTGAGATTTCGACTTTTACCACTGGGTAAGTTTCGCCTTCAAACTCCACTGTCTCTGAAGTCTTGCATGTAGACTTTGAAAGGAACATATCGCCGTTGGACATATCTTTAAATACGACGGGGCGATAGTTTTCTGGATGAATACCTTGTTTCATTTTGTTATTATCTATTTGTTAATAATGTACTTGTCTCTGTTTTCCTCCTAAATGTAAAAGGGGGTATATACTCAACAGGGTGCAAAATTACGAATAATTCTGCACCCTGCCAAATATTTCATATTGTTTTTTACTTTACTTCTATGTTCTTAATTTCCCATGTACCGGCGGCATTTGTTCCATCACAAGTGTAAAGGAAACCTATACGGACATTGCTTTGTCCAGCATAAGCAGACAGGTCACATGTTGAAGTAACAAACTTCCAGTCCTTTGCAGGATATGTAGAAATAGGCACATCATGCCATGTCGTACCGTTAGTTGATACTTGTACTTTAAAGTTGTCTGCTGCTGTTGTGAAGTAGTTTGCTGCAACTTGGAATGTTAAAGTGGCTGATGTCCTTCCGGTAAGACTAAATGTTGGTGATTCTAAACGACTTTGTGCTGCATAGTTTACGTTACTCTTAAATGATGATGCCTTCATATATTTTTTATTGGCATCATGTTTCCACACAAAGGTGAGGTCAGATGGAATGGTAATGTTATTGATAGTAAAGTTGTCCATACCTGTATCAAACTTTGCTTCAAGTGCAGATGTTGTTGGCTGTGGAGTTGGAGTAACGGAGTTGTTGATAGTGATAATCTTGCTACCCTTATCCATTTCCATGATAGTTTGACCCTGTTTGTTTGTGAAAGACTTTAGATTACCTTTTACAACAACAGTCTGACCTACTTGTAAATCTGTCTTTGCAGTGAAATCAGCACCATCTACTCCTTTACCAGAGAATACCTGTAAGGTTTTGTCTGTACCATTGTCTGAGAGATAATATGTAATACTCTTGTGATTTGCATCATAGAATGTTACAGCAGAGATGACACCTTTTACGTATGCTTCACCATTAGACGTCTGTCCTGCCTGTATCTTTTGGACAGCTTCTGTAGTAGTCCATGCGGTGGCTTCTGTGTTCAAGTCTGTTGTTGGCTGTGGAGTAGGGTTAACGGAATTGTTGATAGTAATGATCTTGCTGCTTCTATCTATTTCCATGATAGTCTGTCCCTGTTTGTTCGTGAAAGACTTGAGGTTACCTTTCACAACAACAGTCTGACCAACTTGTAGATCTGTCTTTGCAACAAAGTCAGCACCATCTAGTCCTTTGCCTGAGTATACTTGTAAAGTCTGATCTGTACCATTGTCTGAGAGGTAATATGTAATACTCTTGTGATTTGCATCATAGAATGTTACGGCAGAGATGACACCTTTTACGTATGCTTCACCATTAGACGTCTGTCCTGCCTGTATCTTTTGGACGGCCTCAGCAACTGTCCATGCAGTTGCTTCTGTGTTTAAGTCTGTTGTTGGTTGTGGCGTAGGAGTGACGTTACTGTCATCAAATGTCATATTGTATGGTGCAGGGACATCCTCGCAACTGGTGAAGACTGAGGCAGAGAATGCCAATGCCATCATCGAATAAATAATCTTTTTCATATTTTGTTTAGTTATTTGTCTTATTAATTAATAGAGATAATCTTACTGTTGCGTCCAACCTGTGGGTTTGAGGTAGGTTCGTAGTAATCTAAAGTGCCGAGGATGAGGACTTTCTTGCCTACACTAATCTGTGAAGGGTTAGTGAACTTATCACCATTCAAGTACAAGCCACGGAATACCTGTAGCTGGTCAGTAGTTGAACCATCGTTAGACAAGTAGTAACGAGCATTACCATATTGAGTCGAAACCTCATCAATCTGTGAGATAACCCCCTGGATATAGTAAGTGTTGGGGTCCTTCTTGTTCAACTTAGCGTAGGCCAATGCACGTGTAATGTCCAAAGGATTAGCTTGTGTACCATCACCCTTGCCAGGGAGTCCCTTGAATGGGTCAACCTTTTCAACTGCCTTGATGTCGTCTAGAGAACGAATAATGATTTCCCATTGGTTGTTGAATCGCTTGATAATCCCCGTAATGTCAACCTTCCCTGTTGGGACTTTAGCGTTAGCAAAGTCTGCAAAGTTACTGTTATATACGATAACCTTTCTTCCGTCTTGTTCATTTAAAGTCCAACTTACACTACCTGCGCCACCGTTTGGATCTGCAAATGTGTCAGTAGCCTTAGAGTTGTTACTACTTTTAAAACTTACATTACGAATAATGCCGAGCTTTCCACCATCTGTGTCAAGATTCCATGTTGTAGGATTCGTACCTGTTGCAAATAATGTTGGTTCTACTATATGCCCTGTAGACAATATCTTATAATGTTGATCCCATGTGGTACGGCTGATACGCCCTATAACATCTGCCCCAGTGGCATTCTTTGACGGCATTCCAATCTGGGCTTGTTTACCATAGTTACCTACGTAAAGATCCTTTAAGCTAACTAATATTTCAGTACCAACAGGTAATGGGCCATAAAGTCCGCCTTGTGCTACACCCACGATGATAGCACCAGTTGCATCCTGCAAAGCTAGCTCTTGATAAATATTACCTTGAGCATCTGAACTTGTCACGATAGCCTTTATTTTCACATCATCAGTTACTTTGGCGAAACTTTGACCATCACGATAGTCGGTAGCAATGTATGTCGCGTAGTCGCTTTCAGTTGTGCAATCGTTATAACATTGGTCTCTGTTAACTCATTATTGCCATAAGGAACTGGCGCATTTTCGTCAATCCCAGCGTAACTGTCCCCCATACATGAAGCAAAAAGTACACAGACAGCTGTTATCATTAAATATTTAATTTCCTTCATAATCAATTCTTATTCTTTAGTTTTAGAACTTGTATGCAACATTCAACATACCATTGATACCGTTGACGTAGTATTTCTTAGGGTTACGATAGAAGTCATAAGCACGTGTTGTTGCTGCACCTGTAGTTCTGTTGACAGTATAATTGCTACGACTTTGCTCATATCCTCCACTTACAATCTTCTGATTATTAAGTAAGTTGGTAATCATTAAGTTGATAGAAAGGCTACCATGGCGCAAATAAAGGCTCTTGCCAATAGAGGCATCAAGCATGAATCCGCCTTTTCCTTCGCTTTGTGCATATGGAGTATAGTTGCCATCGGCATCCATTCCGCCCAGTGCTGTACCCATTGTACGCAGTGTGTTGCCGTAACGAAGACTTGGTGCGTATGAAAGATATATGCGATCGTAATAGTTCCCGCTAAGATCTACAAACCAGCCTGCCTTGTGGAAGCTCAGAATACCACTATAAACACTTAGAGGAGTACTTGCTTCGTGCATACCTTTGTTGTAAACCACATCCTTATTATATGTACTCTTTGTTGAGTTCATATAGATAACATCTGCATTATTTGTGTTCTTAGCCTCACTCCAAGTCCCTAAAGCTTTGAAGTTGAGGAAGCTATTGATCTTGAAATCAAGTCCTAACTCTACCCCATAGTAGTTCTTGTTCATGTTTGTCATGCTGACATAAGTAAAGGAGTTTGCATCATCGAAGTAGAAGTTCTGCCATTCTGTTACATGTGTCATGTGGTTGTAATAGCCACTTAGGTTAGCATGTAGCCAACTACCAGAGTATTGATAGCTGAGTTCGCTTGAGAATATACGTTCGTTGTGAAGGTTTAGTACAAAGTCATTGTTCATTTCTGGTGAAGCGAAGGCATTGCTTGCGTTTGGTGCGCGATGTTCATACCCTAATCCAATAGAGAGAACATTTCCCCCCACCAATTGTCCAGGTCGTACTTGCTTTCAATCCACCTGATAAGAAATTAGCATGCTTGCTCTTTCCTGCAGAGTTGTCTGCGAACATTCCATTGCGCATGTGCCCAATACGGTATATGTCATCATAGCCTATTTTTCCAGCTACCATGTAGTATATCTTACTGAATGTCTGTGAAAAATTTGTCCATAGTTGCCCACGACGAACGTTAATATTATAGTCGTAGCCGAACCTATCCCCTTCGTATACAAGATTGCCTAAACCTTTTGTTCCCATGGTATTTAGATCGTATTGTATGCGTGGGTCATTGGCAGCATAGGTTCCAATAGCGTAAGTATTTACATTGTGGAAACTTTTCGCACCTAGTAGGTCTTCCATTGTTTGATAATGATGAGCGAAGTTCTGACCAAGGGTGAGACCAATGTTGAAAACCTTATTCTTGCCGATATGATTGGTAAGTGTTGATGATAAGGTTGTTGTTAGATTATCAATATGCTTAGCCTGGAGGTAATAGAGCGCATCTTGTCCATTTGCTGCAGCTTGCCGGTTAGCATAATAAAGGCGATCCCACTGAATCTGACGATTCTCCTTGTTGCCCCACCATGCAACAGCTGTCTTCCAATCAGAGTATGCCTGTGATGTGCGATAGCGTGTATCGTTCTCGTTCCATACATCGAAGTAACTACTTGGAAGGTTCTTCCAATAGTCTGGTTGTGGATTATCGCTATTATTATAATTCAGCTTCGTACTCTTGTACATTGAGTATTTAGTGAAGAGACTCGTTGTGAGTTTCATCTTCTTATTGATATCCCAGTCCCATGTTAGTATAGCAGATGGGGCATAATCATTTACCACTCGGCTATTACGCTTGTGCCCATTTTGGTATCCCCAATAGGGATTGTATTGGTAATTATTGGCGAGCCAATAGACTTCATCTGTACTTGCACCTTGTGAAGAACGTTCTGTAGGGTTACCCCATGTTGATAAAGCTAATGAATGCCCATTATTCCATTTCTTTTGAACACCAAAGTAGTAAGATAATGAATTGTAAAAAGTACCTTCAACATAACCGCGGTTAGCCCAGCGATAAGCTACACTAGCAGCAATAGCCCATCCTTTGGCATTAAATCCTGTAGCATAGTTGTACATACCGCGAAGCGTGTAATTACGGTTAGCAGCAGAAAGAGTGATACGGTGCCTAGCAGCCATTGATCCTGCACGGAAATCATAGTTGTTGCTCCCAGCTAATCCTGTCATAGAGAAATTATTATTCTCAAAAGGCAAAGAAAAATCTACATTACGTGTTTGTTGGTTGATACCACCCACCATAGAGTAGCGGAACTGACCACTTTCCATGTCATTCATCGCTGCTCCATTGATGTAAATATCATTGTACTTCTGGTTTAGTGCACGATAGCGGAAGCGCATTGGAGAATACAAGAATCCTACTTGTGAAGCATAGACGTTACTATTAGAGTTAAGAATCGTGACATTGTCATTCATATCATTGTCTTCACCCAGCTGCGCTTCAGTGAAGGTGAATGCCGATTCATCCATAGTGTTGGCAGTCTGTTCTTGCTGGCTCATCTTTGTATTTGTGTTCTGTGCAAATAGCATTGATGAACTGCATAGCGCCAAGACGGCAAGTGTCAGCTTTTTCTGCATAATTAGTTATATTAATATATGTTATACTTTGAGTGCAAAGTAACGAAATAAATTTAAAAAAAGAAAGGCTTTTTGATTAATTTTTTGAGAAAGATGCCTAAATGTCGGATTAATTACCGATATTTGCAAAGCCAATTCTCTCTCCTTAAAATGGAAGAGGTTGCTCAGGATTTTAGATTACAAACAATTACATTTGATAAAGTAATGAAGAAACAACTATTTGTTCTTGCGTGCGTTTTCATCCTTAGTGCATCTGCATTTGCGCAAAAAAAGTTCTCTGTTTATGCAATAGGTTTCTACAATCAGGAGAACCTTTTTGACTGTGTACATGATGAAGGGAAGAATGATTATGACTTTACTCCTAATGGAAGTTACCATTGGAATGAGATGAAATATTCTCACAAATTACGTAATATGTCAACCGTGTTGGCAGAAATGGGGACAGATGTTTTGCCGAATGTTGGTTGTGCTGTAATTGGATTGGCTGAGGTTGAGAATGATCATGTAATGCATGACCTTATCTCCCAACCCGCTTTGGCAGCTCGTGGGTATAAGTATGTACATATAGAGGGTCCTGATCATCGTGGAATTGATTGTGCTTTGATTTACAATCCAAAGCTCTTTACAGTTCGTGATTCGAAGCTGGTACCTTATGTCTACGATCTTCCGCAAGACAGTACGCGAGCAACACGTGGATTCCTTACAGTAAGTGGCACATTGGCAGGTGAACATGTTACTGTAATTGTTTGTCATTTGCCAAGTCGTGGAGCTGGCTCTTACTATCGGGAGTTGGGTGGTAAGCAGATAAAAGTTCTGAAAGATTCTCTTCTGCGTCAAGACCCTAAAGTAAAGGTTCTTGTGATGGGTGATATGAATGATGACCCAACGAACAAGAGTATGTATGAGTGCTTGTCTGCTAAGCCTGAGATTAGTGAGGTTGGTCCTGATGATATGTATAATCCTTGGTATAATATTTTGGTGAAAGAGGGCACTGGTACTCTTCAGTATCAGGGTAAGTGGAATCTCTTTGATCAAATTATTATGACTCCGAACCTTCTTAATAAGAATGGTGAGAAGGATTATTCTGAATTGAAGTTCTGGAAAAATCAGATCTTCCGACGTGATTATTTGTTTCAGGAGGCTGGTAAATATAAAGGGAATACGAAACGTACTACGGCTGGAGGAGTTTGGCTGGATGGCTACTCTGACCACCTTCCTGTTGTTGCTTACTTCATTAAGGAACGGTAATAGACTAACTATAGAATAGTCAGAACAAATAATTAAACTCCTTGAAGTTTTGGAATTCTAATTAAACTCTCTCAAAAGATAATGGATATAGAGACTCATCCTTTTGAACCTTGGTTGCCGTCCAATGCAAAGCTGCTGCTTTTAGGTACTTTTCCACCAGCACCGAAACGCTGGTGTATGGAATGGTATTATCCAAACTATACCAATGATATGTGGCGAATATTTGGTTATGTGTTCTTCGAGGATAAGAAGTATTTTGTGGATGAGGCTAATAAAACCTATAAACTTGATCTGCTTAGAGCCTTTTTAAAAGATAAGGGCATTGCAATCTTTGACACTGCATTGCGTATTCGGCGTACAACGGGTACAGCTTCAGATAAGGATTTGGAGATAGTAGAGCCCGCTGATCTTGATCATATGCTTCGTGTTCTGCCTCAATGTAAGGCAGTTTTGGCTGCAGGACAGCTGGCAACGAAGGTGTTTACGGACCATTATCAGATTGATGCTCGTAAGATGAAGATGGGAGATTATAAGAAATTTACATTCGAAGGACGAACGATTCGACTTTATCGAGAGCCCAGTAGCAGTCGTGCCTATCCTATGAAAGTGGGAAAAAAAGCAGAATATTACAAACAGATGTTGAGTGAAGTTGGATTATTGGATGACTAGGATAGGATAGTTATGTATGTTTAGTAACTTTGTCTTAGTTCACGTAGTAATCTTTTTCAACTCCTTAAACTCATAAAAATATGGAAGATAAGATAACTATTATAGGTATTGCCGGTGGTACAGGGTCTGGTAAGACCACTGTAGTGAAGAAAATTGTTGAGAGCCTTCCTCCCCATTATGTAGCTGTAGTCCCTCAAGATTCTTATTATAATGATACAACTCATTTAACAGTAGAGGAGCGTAAAGCAATCAATTTTGACCATCCTGATGCATTTGATTGGAAGCTATTAATTAAACAAGTAAATGAGTTACGTAATGGTCATGCCATAGAGCAACCGACCTATAGTTATATTCTCAATAATCGTTTGCCTGAGACTATCCATGTAGAACCGAAGCCTGTCATTATTGTGGAGGGTATTATGGCATTAAGTAATAAGCGCTTGCGTGACATGATGGACCTTAAGATTTTCGTAGATTGTGATCCTGACGAGCGTCTGATACGTAATATTCAGCGTGATACGATTGATCGTGGCCGTACGGTTTCTATGGTTGTTGAGCGTTATCTTGAGGTTCTCAAACCCATGCATGAACAGTTTATTGAGCCTACGAAGCGGTATGCAGACCTTATCATACCGCAGGGTGGAGAGAATGTGAAGGGCATCAGTATCCTATGTAAATATATTGAGGGCTTGGTTCCGGAGCCCGAAGGAATATAATATAATAAGGTGTACGTGTCAAACGATAGCTTTTGGCGAACTAGCTCTTTAGAGTATATATTCATTTATTAAGGCTTTTACAACAAAAAAGGTCGACAGTTCTTCAAAAACTGTCGACCTTTTTGTTAGTATAGGTTTTCTACGACCTTCTTTCACATGACTCCTTACGACTAAAAGGGTATACTGTAATCCTTATAATGTCTGAGAATCATGGTCAAATATATTGTGGAATGTCACAAATTAAGACATTTTGTCTATCTATACTGCCATATTGTCGCAAAATATCGATGGGTATATAGTTTGATAGAGAGTGGTAAGAAAACAAAATAAGAACAATAAAAGAATAGGAGATTAATATATATGACATTTGATAAGTTTACAATAAAAGCCCAGGAAGCAGTTCAAAGCGCAGTAAATACAGCGCAGCGAAATGGTCAGCAGACTATTGAGCCGTTGCACTTATTGGCTGGTGTGATGGACAAAGGTAAGGATGTTGTCTCTTACGTCTTCCAGAAATTGGGCGTCAATATACAGACTGTAGAGAGTGCTATTGGGAATGAAATAGCGCATTTGCCGAAGGTTTCAGGTGGCGGAGAGCCATATTTCTCGTCAGAAAGTAACCAGGTGATGCAGCGTACAATGGATATCTCACAGAAGTTTGGTGACGAGTTCGTTAGCATAGAGCCTATGTTGCTTGCTTTATTGGCAGTCAATTCAACTGCAAGTCGTATTTTAAAGGATGCGGGTTGCTCAGAACAAGAGATGACAGCGGCCATCAATGACTTGCGCCAAGGTCAGAAAGTTCAGACGCAAAGCGGTGATGAGAACTATCAATCATTGGAGAAGTTTGCACGTAATCTGATAGAGGATGCACGTGCAGGAAAGCTTGATCCTGTGATTGGTCGTGATGAAGAGATTCGTCGTGTGCTGCAGATTCTATCTCGTCGTACGAAGAACAACCCAATTCTTATTGGTGAACCTGGAACTGGTAAGACCGCAATCGTTGAGGGATTGGCTGAGCGTATTGTACGAGGTGATGTTCCAGAGAATCTAAAAGATAAGCAACTCTATTCGCTTGATATGGGTGCACTTTTGGCAGGTGCTAAGTATAAGGGTGAATTTGAGGAACGTTTGAAGAGCGTTATTAATGAAGTGATGAAGTCGGAGGGCAATATTATTCTCTTTATAGACGAGATTCACACACTGGTTGGCGCTGGTGGAGGCGAAGGAGCCATGGATGCAGCTAACATTCTGAAGCCAGCCTTGGCTCGTGGAGAGCTAAGAGCCATCGGTGCAACAACCTTGAACGAGTATCAGAAGTACTTTGAGAAGGATAAAGCATTGGAGCGTCGTTTCCAAACAGTAATGGTTGATGAGCCTGATGAGCTTGATGCTATATCTATTCTTCGTGGATTGAAGGAGCGTTATGAGAACCATCACAAAGTACGTATACAAGATGATGCTTGTATAGCTGCAGTAAAACTCTCTGAACGTTACATATCTGACCGTTTCCTTCCTGATAAAGCCATCGACTTAATGGATGAGGCTGCAGCGAAACTGCGTATGGAGCGTGATTCTGTACCAGAGGAGCTGGATGAGATAACACGTCGTTTGAAACAACTTGAGATTGAGCGGGAGGCTATCAAACGCGAGAATGATACAGAGAAAATCAAACAGCTTGACAAGGATATTGCCGACCTCAAGGAACAGGAACATAGCTTCCGAGCAAAGTGGGAAGGCGAACGTGGACTGGTTAACAAGATTCAGCAGGACAAGCAAGAGATTGAAAATCTGAAGTATGAGGCTGACAGAGCTGAGCGTGAAGGTAACTATGAGCGTGTTGCAGAGATTCGGTATTCAAAGCTGAAAGAGTTGCAGGACGATATAAAGAATATTCAGAAGCAATTGCAAGCAACACAGGGTGGAGATGCCATGGTACGTGAAGAAGTTACTGCTGATGACATTGCTGAGGTTGTAAGTCGTTGGACTGGTATCCCTGTTACACGTATGTTGCAAAGTGAAAAGGATAAATTGCTCCATTTGGAGGACGAACTTCATAAACGTGTCATTGGACAGGATGAGGCAATCACTGCTGTAGCTGATGCCGTACGTCGTTCTCGTGCAGGTCTTCAAGATCCAAAGAAACCTATTGCATCATTCATCTTCCTTGGTACAACTGGTACGGGTAAGACGGAGCTTGCTAAGGCTTTGGCTGATTATCTCTTCAATGATGAGTCTATGTTGACGCGTATTGATATGAGTGAATATCAAGAGAAGTTCAGTGTTTCCCGCCTTATCGGTGCACCTCCGGGGTATGTTGGCTATGATGAGGGTGGTCAGTTGACAGAAGCGGTACGCCGTAAGCCTTACTCTGTTGTGCTCTTTGATGAGATAGAGAAAGCACATCCTGATGTGTTCAATATCCTGTTGCAGGTGTTGGATGACGGTAGATTGACAGATAATAAGGGTCGTACGGTGAACTTTAAGAACACAATCATTATCATGACCTCAAACCTTGGTTCACAGTTTATCCAGCAGGAGTTCGAGAAACTCAATGATACGAACCGCGAAGAGGTTATCAGTAAGGCTAAGACCACAGTCATGGACATGCTGAAGAAGACCATCCGACCAGAGTTCCTCAACCGTATTGACGAGACAATTATGTTCTTGCCATTGACGAAGGAGCAGATAGGTGGTGTTGTTCGCTTACAACTTGAGCGTGTGAAAGAGATTTTAAGAGCACAAGGTGTCGACCTTCAGTGGACAGATCCAGCTATTGATTATCTTGCGGAAGTTGGTTATGACCCAGAGTTTGGTGCTCGTCCTGTGAAGAGAGCTATCCAACGTTACGTACTGAATGACCTCAGTAAGTCACTCCTCTCTGGTTCTGTCAACAGCGAGAACCCTGTTATCATTGACTGCTTTGGTGACGGATTGGTATTCAGAAATAAATAAGCTGACAGCTTGATAATTCTAAAGCAAACGTAATTTTACGTTAAGATAAATGGTAGAAGCCACATCTTTTCTCTGACAAGGGAACTGATGTGGCTTCTTTGTGAAAGCCATGTATGTTACGGTTAAGGATAGATTCTATATGTGTTGCAGCCTAGCACCATTGGAGTTGATGCTCAGCACCTATGGAGTTGTTGGTAAACACCAGTAGTGCGGAAGGCTTAACACTTTGTAAAGGGTTGCGTCTCCTTCACATGAATAGTATACTCTGCCTCTCTTTTGATAGTTATAGGCATATAAAAAAGGTTGAACTCCTGTTTCTGAGTTTAACCTTTACTGTTTCAGAAGGGCTGGCTTTTAATCAGATAACCATATCTCTTCGTTTGCTTATAGATTACTCTTGTCTATTTATTTCTTATATCCCAGTGTCTCTAACCACGCTTTAACCTTACTCATATCTGTACGAACCTCATGTCCATAGAAAGCCTCTGGACTGAGGATATTAGCATCTGGGTAAATCTTCTTTATATCCTGGACAGCGTAACCCAAGCCACTTCCTTCATGTGTTAGGAATGGTATAAGTGTCTTTTTACTGAGGTCATACTGCTTCATGAAAGTAAACATCACCTGGGGATAGCTATGAATCCATACTGGACCACCAAGGAATACAACATCATAATCATCAATGTTGTTGACCTTTCCTTTGAACGGAGGATATTCTTTGCCGTATCTTTCCTTTTTTGCAACCTCTACTACTTCCTTGTAAGTCTTAGGATAAGGAGTTTCTCTTACCACTTCAAACTCATCACCACCGGTCACATCTCGAATGTAGTCAGCCACCATCTTTGTGTTGCCAACCTCAATGTTGCCTACGGCATAGTTCTCTCCTGTGTGTGAGAAGAAGACAATAAGGATCTTACCGTGTCCCTTCTTCTCTGCGTTTTTACTGTTCCCATTCGTCTTCTCCTGTGCATAGCCGATGATAGGGTGCATGAAAAGGCATAGGACTGCCGTAATCATAGTTAGGATTCTTTTTGTTTGTCTCATGATTCTGTATGTTTGATTATTTAAATTCGACGGGTTATGGCTGTTTTTAGAAGAGTGAAGGCTCATTGTTCTCCTCTTTTTTATCTTTGTTTTCAGTATTAGAGAGTGTAAAGCGAGCAATGAATTCATCTTCAGAGATGATAGGAATAGAAAGCTCTTTTGCCTTCTGGTTCTTACCCGAGGTGCTTTCCACATCATTATTAATAAGGAAATTAGTGGATTTTGACACAGAGCCAGTGACCTTACCACCCTGACTTTCAATGTAAGCTTTTAGTTCGTTGCGGTTCTTATAGTGGTGTACATCACCTGTAACGACAAACGTCAATCCTTGGCAACTGCTACCTGTTGGGGTTGATGATTGTTGACTGATATTTAGTTCGGGCAACAGATTATGTAGCATGGCGTGGTTATCTTCATCCTTCATCCAGCGAACGAAGCTCGTACTTTTCTCTGGTCCAATACCAGCAATGGTTGAGAAGACGTCATCAGAGATACTTTCTGTTGCAGTTTTGATAAGTTCCTCCAACGGATAAGCTGATAACAGACGATTACAAACGTCTTGTCCTACGAGTGGAATGTTGAGAGCAAACAGTAGTCGACGTGCTTCCACATTGCGTGCTTTCTCAATAGCTGTTAGTAGATTGCTGACACTCTTATTCCCAAATCCCTCCATAGTACGCAGTTCAGGAGCATGTTCCTTGAGGTGGAAGAAGTCTGCATATTCACAAACCCATCTTAGGTTTATAAATTTCTGTACAGTTTGTTCAGATAGTCCATCTATATTCACACCTTCCTTTGATACGAAACGACCGAATTTCTTCAGCTGCTTGGCAGGGCAGTGGCTGTTTGTGCAATGTAAAGTACGTGTTCCGCTAACCTCACTTTCAACTACTTCTGTTGCAGAATGGCAGACTGGGCATGTTTCAGGAATGTGGAATATTCCTATTCGTTCTATTACATTGATAACCTTTGGGATGATTTTATTAGCTTTGATAACGGCAATCTTTGTTCCCTTATCACCAATGCCCAATCGTTCACACTCGGAGATATTACAGAGAGAAGCACGCTTGACGGTAGTTCCTTCCAGTTCTACAGGACGAAATACGGCAACAGGTGAGATTGTTGATGCTGCACATGACCATTCAACATGGTCTAATTCTGTTTCAGCACTCTCATCTCGCCACTTAAAAGCATAGCCAGCACGTGTAGCATGATGCCCCGTAACAGAGCCTGTTGCTGCATATGCAGTGTCGTCGTATGTGATGACTAATCCGTCAACAGGGTAGGGGAATCTGACTATTTTGTGGCTTGAGTCCGATGATTGGGAAGTCTGTTCGCCTGTAACACGTTCTGTCCAGAGGTTGATTACAGATTGTATGTTCATCTCGTTAGGTTGTTCTATACATTCTCTGTCAACAGGTTTAAAGCCTTGATGTTCGAGCCATGCCATCCGCTCTCCCCATGAAATGATCTCTTCTTCAACATAAACAAGTGTGAAAGGTATCCAACGTAGATGACGTTCTTTAACCTCGTTGATATCCTTTAGTGTCAATGAACCTGATGCAAGGTTACGAGGATTAGCGTACTCTTCTTCTGACTCCATGTTGAATTGCTCGAAATCAGGATAGCTAATGACCGCTTCCCCACGGATAACGAGATGTCCCTTGTATTTAATGGTGGAGAGAATGCCGTCAATGGCAGGAGCTAAGCGAGTGATATTCGTACCTATATGTCCGTTCCCACGTGTGACAACCTTGGTCAGCTTACCATTATCATATGTGGCGACCAGTGTCAACCCATCTAATTTCCATGAAAGCCAGATAGGCCTTCCTTCTGCCCATTTAGCCAGATCAGCTACTTTCTTGGTCTTAGCCAGTGACAGAGCGGGGAACTCATGTTCCTCTTTCTGACCAGCAACATCATCGGCAGAGACATTCTGCGTTGGTGAATCTGCCAGTACAATGCCCGTTTCTTCTTCTAATTTCTTAAGCTTGTCAAAGGCTGCATCCCATTCGTAATCAGTCATGAGTTCTTCACGACCATTATAATACGCATCTGATGCAGCATTGAGCTGGTTGACTAAGTTCTGTATTTCTTCGTTCATTGTTTCAGAAAGGGAAAATCATGGCTCTTATAAAGAGCTGAAATATTATATAATATGATGGATGTTTGTGATTCGAGATGGTGTGAACTACCATATTAGCTTGATGAGTTCTGCATCAGCGGCAGCCCAGTTAAGTTGTGGGAAATCATCAGGTCTCAGCCAACAGGCATCAATGTGTGCAAGAAGTTTGAAGTTTTTATCGTGTGCAGTACAACTATATGCAGTAAGATGGATAAAGAAGTCAGGGTATTCATACTCCATTTCTGCAAGCTGAGGACCAACTTGTATCTTCCAATCCATTTCCTCCAGAATCTCACGTTGCAGGGCTTCTTGTTTGCTTTCGTCAGCTTCAACCTTTCCACCGGGGAACTCCCAATGCTCTGAAATGTAGTCTGGTCCTTTGCGGAGTCTTTGTGTGCATAGGACTTCCTCTCCATCTTTGATGATTGCACATACAACCATTATGTGTGGCTTGTTCATGTTTAAACTCTTAGTTTTGGCACAAATGTACTACAAATTTGCTGAATGTAAGCTTTTTATCCCAATTAATTCTTATTCTATCTATGTTAACTCATATCTTTTGTTTACCTTTGTGCACTATAAAATAAATCGAAACTATAAAATAATGTCTACACTAACAATTGGAATTATCGTCGTCTTCGTCTTGGGCTATGCTTTTATAGCTATGGAGAGTTTGATAAAAATCAATAAGGCTGCAATAGCTTTGTTGATGTTTGTGTTCTGCTGGGTTCTTTATATGGTAGACCCCGCACCGTTTGTACAACTTATGCACCCCGATTTTAAGGGGACAGGTGAGCAAGTATTATCGTTTGTGAACTCGTTAATCACCGAGCATCTTGGCGATACAGCAACGACACTCTTCTTCCTTATGGGAGCTATGACTATCGTGGAGATTGTTGATCAAAATGGTGGTTTCAACTGGGTAAAGAACGTAATGCATTCTAAGACAAAGCGAAGTCTACTGTGGAAGATTGCATTTATGACTTTCTTCTTGTCAGCTATCTTGGATAATCTAACAACAAGTATAGTGATGGTAATGATTCTTCGTAAGCTTGTCCATGATAAGAAAGACCGAATGATATATGCTTCGTTGGTAATCATTGCAGCAAACTCTGGTGGTGCATTCTCTCCAATAGGTGATGTTACAACCATTATGCTGTGGAATGCTGGTATGATAACAGCAGGTGGTGTCATCAGCGAGATCTTCATACCATCTTTGTTGTCTATGATTATCCCTGCTCTTCTGCTTCAGACCGCTTTGAAAGGGAATATTGAGTATGATGATATGGGGACCGACTTAATGGGTGATACGGTTGTTCTAGAATTCACAGCCCTACAGCGTAAGCTTATATTTGCTATTGGTGTTGGTGGTCTGTGCTTTGTTCCGCTCTTCCATTATCTGACGGAACTTCCTCCATTTGTAGGAATCTTGTTGGTATTAGGAATCTTATGGTCAGTTACCGAACTATTCTATCGCCATATGCATAGGAGGAGAGGAGATAATATTCAGTTCTCAAAGCGTGTTTCTAACTTACTGAGTCGTATCGACATGTCAACGATTCTCTTCTTCCTTGGTATTCTTATGGCTGTTGCCTGCCTTGAGGAAGTAGGTGTGTTACATGAACTTGGTGGCGGACTGAACAGTTTCTTTAAAGGTAATCATTATGCTGTAACAGGAATAATCGGAGTGCTTTCCTCTATAGTAGACAATGTTCCTCTTGTTGCAGGTAGCATGGGTATGTATCCGGTTCAGGCAACAGGCGACATGGCTGTAGATGGTATCTTCTGGCAGCTCTTGGCTTATTGCGCTGGTGTAGGTGGTTCCATCCTTATCATTGGTTCCGCAGCTGGAGTTGTCGTAATGGGACTGGAGAAGATAACCTTTGGTTGGTATATGAAGAAGATTTCGTGGTTAGCTTTCTTGGGTTACCTCTGCGGTATCCTTTCTTATTGGGTTATCCGTACGTTTATCTTCACAACCCCACTGTAATAGTTTTCAGTATAAAGAAGACTTATACAAGTTTTACATTATAAAAAATCGGGTGACTCCAATATTTGGAATCACCCGGTTTTGTTATTGTACTTGTTTAGTTGGCAAAGCGTACATTCTGTGCACTCATTCCAACGGTGATATTACCCTGGATAAGCTTGCCTTCTGGTGAATAGTAGAAGACCTCGCTTGGTGTATTATAGCTTGGATTGTCTATAACATAGATGTTACCCCACTTGTCAACATTAACTTGTTGGGGACTGCGAAGCCCTGTCATGTCGAGGTTCGTCTTCTGACCTGTAGATAAGTCATAGAGGAAAAAACTCTTATCATTGCTTCCGTAAGGAGCATAGAGGCAGACAAGCGCATTCTTCTTGGCACTGTATGCAATGGAAGTAGCATTGAAGAGTTGTGTCACTTTGTTGGTCTTTGTGTCAATCTTCTGTACTAATGGCTTTTCTACATAATCAAACACAGACACGATAAATACGTCATTGCCAGCAGCAATGTTCTGATTGTAAGGGTTGAGACCAACCTCAATATTCTTTGGATTACGGAATGTGTTGAGGTCAACTACTGCTACATACTTACCATTACCAGTCATACTATAGTTTGAAAGGTTTGCATAGAGCTTACCATTCGTAATTGAGATAGCCTCTGGATGGTCACCAACAACAACAGAGTCAACTATTGGCTTCACTTTGTCGTTAGGATTCATCTTATATACCTTACCGCTGTAGGCAGAGAAGTAAACATACTTGCCATCTGTTGCCAAGTAACGTGGTTCAACATTGTGGAGCTTAATGGTCTGTTCAACTTTCCCTTGTCGGTTCAAAACTTCTACTTTTGATGATGTCGTACAAGCAACAACTACTTTATCATGGAATACGATTAAGTCTTGTGCATCACCGATACTAATACCATTCTGCGCCTTATAAGCATCTTGGAATACGAAAGGTGCTGTTGGACGAGCTTGAATATTGTAATCAAGAATACCAACAGTACCACTGTTTGCGCCCCAGTTACCGGCACAAGAAACATAGACGTCTGTGGTTGATACCTCTGGTTGTTTACCACCATTAATGTCATCATCATCGCTACAAGCGGTGAAAGTGAGCGCTGACATGAGGATAATGCCTAACGCAAGTAGATTCTTTTTCATTGTCTTCATTGTTTTGTTTATAATTGATTTTTACTTAATCCTTTTATTGTGGTTATGTTCTTGCTCAAAGAACCCAGCTTACAGACAGTCGCCAGTTGGTGCCTGGCATCGGATAGAAACGTACGACCTCATAGTTCTTATTGCCAAGATTGCGCGCATCAAACTGTACTCGTAATTGCTGCTTATTGAGTTTGAACTCCCGCGAGAGCGTTATGCTATGGTCAGCAAATGGTTTCATACGATTGTCTGGAATGTTATAACTCAGCGTGTATCGCTCACCCATGAACAAAACATTATAACTGAAATCGAGCCAAGGAGTATGTAGTAAGACGCTTGCTGAACCCGAATGGCGTGGGGTATAAGCTATCTGATTACGATAATAGACGGCTGTTGGGTTGCTGATATCAGTTGCCTTCATCAAGCTATAGCTACCTGTCGCACTCACGTTCCAATCATTACCCCATCTCTTCTCAATGTTTGCTGATACGTCAAGTCCTAATTGGCGGACCTTCCCTGCGTTCATCATCTGCCAATAGAACATCTTTGGTACCGCAATAATCTTATCAGTGACGTTGCCGAAATACCCATCAGCGGTCAAGGAAAGCTGGAGTGTACGATTAAAGGTGTGCGAGTAAGTCGTACCAAGGTTCCACATGCGTGACTTCTCTGGGTTCAGATGGCGGTTGCCAATACCCGTATAATAAAGTTCATTCAGTGTTGGAGTACGGAAAATGTCCTTATATCCAAAGCGGAGGCGGAAATCTTGTAGACAACGCCACTGCATACTGAAGGCAGGCGACAGTCTGTGAAATCCGTTCGAAGCGTTCCCTTGTTTTACACGTTCGTAGATATTCGTTGCGAGAAGAGATGCATTGACACTGAAAGAACCTATCTGATAGTTGACTGCTAAGGCTGTCCACAGCGAGTTGCGGGTTGGGTTGGCAGCTTTTGGCAGCGTCATGGATAGATGGTTATGTGCATAATCCTGTGCAAAGGAAAGGTTTAATCCCTGCAATGGATTTGTCCACAACGTCGCTGTAAGGTAAGTCTCATTCTGTCGGTAGGTATCTTCTTTATATCCACTGGCAGGTATATCAGAGTAGCGTGACCATGAATAGTTCCATTTAGCAGCCGCTTTCATCTTGATACGATTGCTAAATAGGTTCTCATAGAGCATTTGTGTAAAGACATTCTTATCTCTCAGCCGTTCTGCCGAATATGTGTTGTCATAGATGACAGCCCCTGGCAATCCTCTGTTTGACGTGAAGCCGTAAGCTTTCCACTGCAATGTCTGCTTATCCGTGAGCTGATAGCTCATGTTCAGTTCGCCTCGCCACGTCTGTATGTCACTGTTATTTCTACGCTCATGGATGGTCTTGATACCATTCTTTAGCGTGAACCAGTAAACTCCATCAGCCCTTTCGTAGCTTGTGTATGCGCCAATCCCCAAACGTGAGAACTGTTGATGATAGAGTAGGGAGGGTGCAAAGAGACCATAGCTACCCGTGCGCAGCGACGTTGTGAGGTGTGGCTTGCGGTCGGATACGCCTTGTAACGTACTGATATTGATGAGTCCTGCCGAGGTATAAGCCTTTGCACTCTGATAGATATTGTCTTCTTGTCCAATCTGCAAACTGACGAGTGAGACGTTGTCAAGCGTGAAGCGGGAGAGATCTACCTGTCCACTCTGGCAGTCGCCCACCTGTACTCCATCATACGTGACGCCCGTGTGTCCAGCCCCTAAGCCTCGAATATTAACCGTCTTCATACCGCCTACACCGCCATAGTCCTTCACCTGTACACCAGCAAACCGTTTCAGCGCATCGCCCATGTCGTGGATGCCGAGACGCTCCATATCCGTGTGTGACAGTGTCTGTATCGGTGTACTTGCCAATACATTCCTAGGAATACGGAAGCCTTTAACCACAACCTCGTCTATTGTCTGTGTGGAATCATTGGTTATGGTTTGTGCTGCCATACTCAAAGGACATAACAACAGTAAGAAAGAAGCCAGTTGCCTCATCTTCTTATAATGTATCATAATGGTTCTATGCAGTGCCTTTCCTCGAGGGATGCAATGACTTGCAATGGCAGGTCTTCTGACTTGTTATCCAAAAGAAGGTAAACGCCTTCCCAATCATTCGCTATCAGTGGCTTATGTTTACCTGTGACAGACAACTTACAGCTGCGGGACAGTAGCGGAATCTCACCGTTTTCCCTTTTTAATCATGTAATGTTAATGAACCTATTGCGCGTGCAAAGATACTATAAAGGGGAGAGATAGGCAAATAAATAAGGTGATTTCATGGTTGTTCTGATATTTGTGACAGGCTCGTCCAGTCTTCTCACCTGTTTGCGAATCGTGTTCCACCTGTTCCAGCATTCTTTATCACCCGTTCTCCATTCCTTTCTCACGTGTTGCGCATCATTGACACACGTATATAAAGTTAGTCTCATCATGATGAGACACAAGTTTCACCATGGTGACACAATAGTTTCACCATGGTGAAAATAAGAAAAGATACGCGAGTTCGGGATAAGAAAAGGCTTGAAAAAGTTGGTAATCTCGTCAAAAATTCGTATCTTTATAGGTGAAAATCAATAGATTACAAGATTTTTGAACGATGATTACCAAGGACAAAGTTACTGAAATTTTCTGTATAATCGACGAGTTTGATAAGAATTTGAGTGCCGAATTAGCGAAAAACCTGCGTCTACCGTCCCATAACAGTGACGGCAAACGCTACCGAAACCGCAAGGGCAGACTCTCGGAAAGTGAGATTATGACCATTTTGGTATGCTATCATTTCGGCGCATATCGCAATTTCAAGGAGTATTATTTGAATTGGGTCAAAGGGGTGATGCGTCAGGATTTTCCCGACGCGGTTTCCTATAACCGCTTCGTTGAACTCATGCCAAGAGTGTTCTTTAAGATGATGCTGTTCATGAAGCTCTATGCCTTCGGCAAGTGTACGGGTATAACATTCGTTGACAGCACAATGATACCCGTATGTCACAATGTACGACGATATTACAACAAAGTCTTTGCCGGCCTCGCCAAGGACGGAAAGGGTACCATGGGCTGGTGTCATGGATTCAAGCTGCACCTGCTATGCAATGATTCTGGTGAAGTGATAACGTTCTGTCTTACAGGAGCAAATGTGGATGACAGAGATAGCAGGGTATGGACGGTATTTGCAAAGGTCTTATTTGGGAAGATCTTTGCTGATAGAGGGTACATCAAGCAGGAACTCTTTGATAGTCTGTTCAGTCAAGGTATCCAACTCGTTCATGGGCTCAAGGCTAAGATGAAGAACAAACTGATGCCTATGTGGGACAAGATTATGCTGAGGAAAAGATACATTATCGAGTGCATTAACGAACTACTCAAGAACAAAGCCAACCTTGTTCACTCAAGACACCGCTCGATACACAACTTTATCATGAACTTGTGTTCTGCCCTTACAGCATACTGCTTCTTTGAGAACAAGCCAGAGGCACTGCCAGTGTATGTGGAAAAATCAAGGCAGTTGGAACTTTTTTCATACTAAACTTATCCCGAACTCAAGTAAAAGATACGGAACTCAAAGATGTAAGACGCATGAGAAAGGAATGGAGAACGGGTGAGAAAGAATTCGGAAACCTATTAGACAAAAAGCGCAAACAGGGTTCTAAACATATAGTCTCAAGGTTTGAAACAAAGAGGGACGCTTATGAGTTATGTTTCTGTAGATGTCGCATTGGGTGTCCGCCCCATGTGTTCTCACCTACAAACGTGAAGCCTATGCGCTTGTAGAGGCGCTCGGCTTGCGGGTTGCCAGTGTCTACTAATAGTCCTGTTGGTAGGTTCATGCGTTGTCCCTTCTCGATAGTAGCACGGAGAAGTTGTGTTGCAATGCCTCGACCTCTATGGTTGTTGCTGACGCAGAGAGAGTCGATATAAAGTTCACCAGCGGTCGTCTCGTCTTCCATGTTAGAAAAGTCTCTACCGAAAGTCTGCTTTGCCCCGTCTATAAATTCTTGGCGTAATTCGTGGAGCTTAGCCCCATCATAGCTTACGCATACGCCCGCTATTTCGTTGTTCTCCGTCATAGCTACCAGTGTGTTACGATAGGAATATTGCGAATCCTCTCGTTCAACTAATAGAGTCATCAACTGATGGAACTCATCTAACGTATGTTCTGGTCCTGCAAACCACTGGCAGCACTCGTGGTTCATTGCCTCCATAATCATTCGTGCTATCACTGCCGCCTGTTCTTTTCGTGCTTCTGTAATTTTAATCATGGTGCAAAGATACGGAGAGAATATGGTATTTTATGGTTCTACTTGTATTATTCTTTGGCATTTATCATCGTTTCTCATAGTCATTCCTAACGTGTATAAACGCAATTACCCTCTCTAATCATGTGATTAGAGAGGGTAATATGTTTAGCTTTTACCTTGCTTTATAGTGCTGTGAATGCAGCTACGAAACCAAAGATGATACCTGGTGTGTTAGCAATCGCTACTGGCCAATCACGCTTCTCCTTAAACAATCCGTAAGCAACCCATAAGGTGCAGTTTACACCTGCCATAAATGGCTGAATAAAAGATCCCTTGTTACCTGCGAGGTTACTTTCTATCTGTGGCAGGTAGAAAACATACATTAAAACTGCTGTCACCATACCAACCCATCCCATTGCGGTGAAGAACTTTTCTTTTGTCATAGTTGTAATTGTTATCTGTAACTATGTAGTTAATTTATTGTTTCTTATTTATTATCTTTGTTCGTTGTTAATCGTTATATCGCTTGTCTTCAGACTTATCTTTGCCAATGCAAAAGAGTATAAGCATCATCAATAATGGAGTCCCTAACAAACTAAAGAGGATCCATAAAGCTACATTTCTATTTCTGTTTCGCGCCATAATAGCAACGAAGATATACCAAATAAAATAAAGTACAGCAAATATAATGAGTGTAGCAAGGGCAAAAGTCCCTCCTAGAAGACTTGATACAGGGTCTTGAACCTCAGTGCTATTAGCAGCAATGGCAGAAATTACCATTAATACAGATAAGCACGTTGCGATTAATCTCTTTGATTTATCATCTTAATATTCTAATAATTAATGGCGCAAAGGTAATGCTTTTTATGTAATGCCCTCTCTTTTTATCTGAAAAATATTATATTGTAGAGTCTACGATATATTTCGTCTAATTGAAATGTTTCTGTATTGCATCCATAAATGGTGTCAATTCTCGGTTATGTACGCGACCATAGCGGTCAATCATTTGTAGAGAATAGGCAATGTAGAGACGGCGCTTGGCACGCGACATAGCTACATAGAACTTGCGAGCATCTTCTTCGTCTTGCTTTTTACTCTTGTTGAAGGCGTTGGGATAACGTCCGTCGGCTGCATCAAACACAATAACATTATCAAACTCCAGTCCCTTTGCTTTATGTACTGTCGTTACATAAACACGCTCACGGATACTCTTACTATTGCAGAAATCAGCTTCTTTTAGTGTGTTGATATCCATAATATATTGGGAGAGTTGCTGAACAAGCGCATTTTCTATTGCATTGTCCGTCAGCATATCTATGTGTAGATAACGCAAAACGTAATCTAACCGAGGAATCTCATTGATTAATCCATCTGCATGCAAGGCGTTGTAAGCAGACGATAGTTCCTGAACGAGGGCAGGTTCTTCGTTCGTAGCTAATACATAAAGATGTTGAACACCATTCAAATAAAGTTCTCCATAGTTGTTGCGAAGGGTATTTATGAATGGTTTTACCTTTGGATGTTGGAGAAAAGACAGTTGCTGTGATTGCTTCTCACGTGCCTTTTCGGCACAAAGACGGACGAGGCTCACCGTTGCTCCTACGTCATCAATAGCCTGATGACTATTCTTTCCTGTTAGGTGGAACGTCTCTAAGAGCGCCTCTAACTTATAAGAATGAAGGCTCGGAGAAAGAAGTCGTATCAGTTTTAGCGAGTCGAAACATGGGTTCATGTGGGCTTTCAGTGTGTCGTTGCAATATCTTTGCAGACAATTGTCAATGATATTGTAATCGTAATTGGCGTTATGTCCAAGTATAGGACGTGTTCCAATGTAGGCTAGAAAGCGTTGCAAGGCTTCTTGAGGAGTGATAAGTTCCTCTGCAGCGAGCTTCTCATTATAGATAGCATACATAGGATTATCTTTGTCGCCTAGCTTTGGTAAGATAGGTTTGTCTGTCTTTATATAAAGGTCGAGCGGCTCTCCAACTATTTCTCCCCCCTTAATCTTCATGGCTGCAATCTCTATAATGTCATCAGCAAATACGTCTAAGCCCGTTGTTTCAGTATCGAATACAACCATTTCTTCTTCATCGTAGGCTTTAAGAAACTCTGCTGTGTAGCAAGTATCAGGATAAAGAAGGAAGTCGGAAGGCGTAAGTGCGAGTTGCTTCAGTTTCCAATTGAAGCGTCGTGCCAAAGCATGTGAAGGAAAAGCACGCACACCTTTCATTATACGTGTCCATGCAATAGAGTTATGTTCGTTGGCAAGAACGCTGAGATGTGACAGTAAGAGCTTAACATCGGGTGTATCAAAGAGGTCGCGACCAGATACCTTAAAGTGTGTCAGTCCTACTTTGTCCATTGTCTCGCTAATATGATCTGCATCAGAATTAGAACTGACTATCACTGCCGTTCGTTCTTCTTTGTTTTGTTCATAAAGGTTACGAGCGACATCTGTAACCTCTTGTCGTTCCGAGTCAATCGTACTACTATGGATAATTCGTAAATCTTCGGGCTTAGCTTTCACATCATTGTCAGATGCAGGAAGTAACTCACGGTCTATCTTCAGTTGTTTTTCTGCGTAATCGTTAAAGACATCAAGCAGGTACTTTGGTGAACGATGGTTTCGTTGCAGATGATGAATATTGCCCTTACACCGCATCTTGAGCAGTGTGAGGGTCTCCACTTTGGCACCCATAAAAGAGAATATTGCTTGTTGTTCATCTCCCAGATACATCACCATAGGATTATCTTTGGCAGTGAGCAAGTCAATAATAGCAAGCTGCATACCATTGAGGTCCTGCACTTCATCTACCTGAATCCACTGATAACGCTTACATGTATCATCGGTACTGTAGATATCATAAGTCTTTAGTAACAAGTCTTCGAAGTCGAGCAGATGGTTCTCTTCTTTGTATTGAGCATAACATCCAGCATAATACATCTTCCAAAGCAACACACGAATCCTATCGGCAGTCTTTGCATCAAGTCCAGGCACATTGGCTTCGTCCATGTATTGCTGTGCATGATGATAGATGTCAATCACAGCCTGTTCGTTATATTCTCTCTTCTGCGACTTGCATATCTGCTTGATAGCCTCTCGGTCATCATCCGTGAAACTCTCTGGGTGGAGGTAAAACTTCCACGGATGCTGATGTTCCATCTGATAGATGAAGTGCTGGAAGAAGATAATCGTCTGATAACCCTTATATCTATTGAAGTCTCTTGTTACTCCTTCCTCATCTTCGTTACGATAGTCAGCAATGATACTCACGGCTTCCTCATCGTCAATAATAGCGGAGTCTGCAGGAATCTTATCTTGCTCGAAAAGGAACTTAGAGCAGAACCGATGTACATTACCCACCATCAGCTCAGTGCTATCGCCTCCAACAACCTTCTGAATACGATTCGTCATCTCCCTTGCGGCACGGTTTGTGAACGTAAGACAGAGCATATCCTCGTATCTCACACCCTTTTCTCTCGCATATCTTATTCTCTCTGCCAGTATATGTGTCTTACCACATCCTGGTGAAGCCAGTACAAGATGGTACCCGTGGCTTGCCTCTACTACGGGTATTTGATACTTATCTAATAACGTAAACGAATTGTTGGGTTCCATAGGTTCTTATCTTTATGGGCGTTAGAAGCCCTTTGCAAAAGTAAGAAAAAGATTGGAAATAGCGTGCAGGCAGCTTATGGAATAAGAATAAAATGGTATCTTTGCAGGCGAACTTAAGGATTAGATGCTTTGCTTAAGTGCTTAATGAATGATGGAAAAGAACAGATGTGCATGGGCAGACACAGACCCATTGCTGCAGAAGTATCACGATGAAGAGTGGGGCAGACCCGTTCATGATGATCGCAAACACTATATGTATTTGCTGATGGAGGCGATGTCATGTGGTTTGTCATGGCTATTAATGTTGAAGAAGCAGGAAGTCTTTCGGGTGTGCTTTGCTGACTTTGATTACAACAAGGTAGCAATCTTCACAGATGATGATGCCTGTCGTATAGTGGCGGAGGAAGGAATGATACATAGCGAACGGAAAGTAAAGGCAATGATAACGAATGCTCGTGCGTTCTGTAAGGTGCGTGAGGAGTTTGGAACATTCGATAAATATATCTGGAGCTTTACCAATGGTCAGACAATGATCTATCCCGAACATCAGAAAGAACCGTGTGTGCGCAATGAACTGAGTGATCGTGTGGCTAAAGATATGAAGCGGCGAGGCTTTAAGTATGTTGGTTCGGTGATAGTCTATAGCCATCTGCAAGGAATCGGTGTCATCAACGACCATCAGCACAACTGCTTCCTTTATAACCCTAATTTAAAATAGAAGACAATGCAGGACTTTGCAGCAATTGACTTCGAGACAGCCAACTTCGAACGGAGTAGTGTCTGTTCCGTGGGTGTTGTGATTGTTAGAGGCGGTGAGATAGTGGATAGTTTCTATTCTCTCATACAGCCCGAACCGAATTATTACCAATGGCGTTGTACGCAGGTTCATGGTCTTACGCGTGAAGATACGGATAAAGCGCCAGTGTTTAGTGAGGTATGGAAGCAGATAGATCCATTGATTGAAGGCTTACCATTGGTGGCACATAACGCCCCATTCGATAAAGGATGCCTGCGAGCATGCCTTATGACTTATCAAATGGATTACCTCGACTATGAGTTCTTCGATACGTTGAAAGCGGCACGACGTATTCTTCCTCATCTCCCTAATCACCAACTACAGACCGTTGCAGCTGCATGTGGTTACGATTTAACCAATCATCATCACGCCCTTGCTGATGCGGAGGCGTGCGCTTGGATAGCCAAGGAAATATTGTAAGATACTGACCGTTGTTCGTTGAAACTCATACCTTATAAAAGCGACACACACACATTGCCCATTTTAGAATATAGGCAGGGAAAACGAAATGTATATGTGTTGCATTTCATTTTCCCTGCTTTTCTTTTGCTTTTATACGGACTTTGTATTATCTTTGTGCGTATCTAATAGTATTATCTAAGTGTGATAATTAATTATCTAAGCGTGATAATATTTTATCTAAGTCTGATAATACTTTATCACGCTTAGATAATATGAAAAGATACGTGTTCCAGGAATACGAAATACGCAGAGAAATACAACAAGAACCATATAAACTTAAAACATAAACCGTATATGAGTGTAAAGTATAAGCTTCTAAAGTATCATGGACACTTCTCTACTCGTTCAGATTTCAGAGCAGTTACCATTGAAAATCAAGTCGTAGGAATTGATCGCATGGGTAAGTATATCCAAAGTGCATCGTCACTTACACAGTCTGACGTCATAGCTGCTGTGGCAGCATTGAAAGAAGAAATATCCTTTCAACTGATGTCGGGTAATGCCGTACACCTACCCGGAATAGGTTATTTCACGCTTTCTGTGAAGGGGAAACTATACCAAGATCCGCGTTCTGGCCATTATCGATTGCGAGATCCTGAGGCACGGACTGTTAAGTTTCGCCCTGATACTGAGATGATGGAGGCGCTCCTTCATACCGAATTCGAGAATGTTACTTATCGGCAGGGCGTTTCCTCTATCCCAACCTATAAGGAGATTGATGAGGCTATCGCAAGGTTAGGAACGGATAGACCTTTCTTCTCTGTGGACGACTTGCGTCTCAGCCTTAATCTTTCGCAGGCAAATGCTTATCGCATTGCGGCACGATTGGTGGAAGAAGGAAAGATAAAGAATATTGGAAAAGGGAGGAGTAAGCTATATGTCTTGGGGGAACATGATGCTAAATAGCCATAAATAAAAAAGAGGATGTGCTGACACATCCTCTTATATCCGTTTTATTGTATTCTGATAGGTTGCTGCTTATGCTCCTTCGAACTCTCTTAGGAATCGTGTATCATTCTCAGAGAAGAGGCGGAGGTCGCTGACACGATATTTCAAGTTGGCTATACGCTCAACGCCCATACCGAAGGCATAACCTGTATATACGCTTGAATCAATTCCGCAAGCCTCAAGGTCGTGTGGGTCAACCATACCGCAACCGAGGATTTCAACCCATCCTGTGTGCTTACAGAAACCACAACCTTCACCGCCACAGATGTTACAGCTGATATCCATCTCTGCACTTGGCTCAGTGAATGGGAAGTAGCTTGGGCGAAGACGAATCTTCGTATCTGCACCAAACATCTCACGTGCAAAGGTAAGAAGAACCTGCTTAGGTCGGTGAAGCTGACATTTTTATCAACATATAAGCCCTCTACCTGATGGAAGAAACAGTGTGCACGGGCTGATATGGCTTCATTACGATATACACGACCAGGGCAAAGCACACGAATTGGAGGCTCATGAGTAGACATGTAATGTGCCTCGTCATTGGATGTATGGCTACGGAGAAGAACGTTCTTAGTAACATCCATGGTGTTGCTACGCTCAACGAAGAAGGTATCTTGCATGTCACGTGCAGGGTGATCAGCAGCAAAGTTCAACATAGTAAACACGTGCTGGTCGTCATCTATCTCTGGTCCTTGGTAGAGCGTGAAGCCCATTCGAGCAAAGATGTCAATGATTTCATTCTTTACCAGCGTCAGTGGATGACGTGTACCAAGGCTGATAGGGTAGGCGGTACGTGTCAAATCAATATCGTCACTCTGTGCCTCACTTGTCTCAAGTTGCTCTTTGAGATCATTAATCTTGTTCTGTGTGAGTTGCTTGAGTTCGTTGATTTTCATGCCAACTACCTTCTTTTGGTCAGCTGCTACATTGCGAAACTCGCCCATCAACGCATTGATTTCACCTTTCTTACTTAGATATTTCAAGCGTAGTTGCTCTACATCATCTGCGCTTTTGGCCGTGAGTGTGCTTACTTCATTAAGAAGTTCTTGTATCTTGTCTAATAACATACTGCTTGATTATTTTCCTGCAAAGGTACGATTTATAATCGGAACGGAGAAATTACCATAATATAATTTTATACTTTTGCTACCTTATTAGAAATAAATGTCGTACTTTTGCAAGAAATTTGAGACGAATAAGAGTGAGTATGAGAAAAGTTTTTTTACTTGTTGTATGCGCCTGTACGGCGATGATAGCTATAACCACTGGTTGCACTAACAAAAAAGTAGAAGGAGCTGATAGCACAACGGCTGATTCTTCAGAGGTTGGCGATGCAGCAATAGATTCCGTAGATTCTGCAGCAGAGGTCATCGCATCAACACCAATGCCTAAGGCTGCCGATCAGTTGTTTGATGATTTCTTCTTTAATTTTATTGCAAATAAAAAGCTACAAAGGAACCGTATAAAGTTTCCTTTACCTGTAGTGAGAAACAATGGGACTCAGAAGTTGCAGAAGGGTCAATGGAAGATGGACCCTTTCTTCCGTCCACAAGGTTATTATACACTGATATTTGATAAGGAAGCACAGATGAAATATTCTAAGTCAACAGACTTAGACAGTGTTATCGTGGAGAAGATCTATTTGAGAAAAGGTATCGTTGAACAATATTGGTTTGATCACCAAGACGGGATTTGGGAGTTGAATAAGATACGTGATATTTCATTTAAGGAGAGTTATAATGCATCTTTCTTCTCTTTCCTTTCTCGTTTCTTTGCTAACAGAGGTAAAGGTTTCGTGAAAAAACCTTTGGCGTACACGGGTCCAGACCCCAATGGTGAAGAAGTTGCCACTATAAATACGACAATCCCAGCTGATGAATGGTCCTCGTTCTTACCAGAGATTCCTGGTGAAATGATTTATAATATTCTCTATGGACAGAAATATACGGAGACTGATCGTAAGATACTGACTTTCCGAGGACTTGCAAATGGAGCAGAAACACAGCTTATCTTTAAACGTCATGGGAAAGATTGGCGTTTAGAAAAGATAGTTGCATATTAATAGGAATTTATGAATCAATTTAAGTTATATAGCTTACTTTCTCATAATACCTTTGGTATTGACGTGCAGTGTCGTCGTTTTGTTGAATATGAAACGCTTGAGGAAGCGCAGCTTGTAGTGCGCTCTTTGACAGCTGATGATTATCCTTTGTTGATACTTGGAAGTGGAAGTAATCTCTTACTAACAGGTGATTACAATGGGACTGTACTTCATTCTGGTATCTCTTTCATAGAACAACTTGATGATGTGCATGTGCGTTGTGGTTCTGGATATGTATGGGATGATTTTGTAGATTACTGTGTTAAGCATGAACTTTATGGAGCAGAGAACCTTTCTATCATCCCTGGTGAATGTGGGGCAAGCGCTGTTCAGAATATAGGTGCTTATGGTGCCGAAGCAAAAGACTTGATAGAAGAGGTTGAAGCTGTTGAAATTGCAACGGGAGTTGTTTGTCATTTTAAGAATGAAGAATGCCAGTATAGTTACCGGCAAAGTAGATTCAAGCATGATTGGCATAACAAGTATCTAATCACGTCGGTTACTTATCGTCTCTCAAAACAGTATCGTCCTAAACTTGATTATGGAAATATAAGATTTGCTTTAGCAGAGCGTGGCATAAAGAATCCTACTGCAGCAGAACTTCGTCAGACTATTATAGATATTCGTAACGCAAAACTCCCAGATCCAAAGAAGATTGGCAATGCGGGAAGTTTCTTTATGAATCCTATCTTACCTAAGGAAAAGTACGAGTCTTTGGCTTCGCTTTATGAAGGTATGCCACACTATACTATCGATGAAAACCATGAGAAAGTTCCTGCAGGATGGATGATAGAGCAATGTGGCTGGAAGGGGAAATCACTCGGTAACGTTGGTGTCTATGATAAACAAGCTTTGGTATTAGTAAATCATGGTGGAGCTACAGGTGCTGACGTCATTCATCTGGTTGAGGCTATTCAACATGATGTAAAAGAGAAGTTTGGGGTGGAGATTCATCCAGAAGTGAACGTTATATAGTCTTTCTCGGCTTTGTTAGACTTCTAGAAGAGGTAGTTGGAAAGGTCTGGAATGAATCTTTTTTATAAATAGTATCGTATTCTTGAAACAGGGAGAATATATAAGTGGCAAAGAATCAGTGAGATCTGATTCTCTGACAACTAAGATAAAAGAATCATTAGTGCCAAAGATGACCTTAACTTTTCTTGGTACAGGTACATCTAATGGTGTACCTGTCATTGGTTGTAATTGTAAGGTATGTAAAAGTAAAGACTCTAGAGATAATCGTTTACGTACTTCTGCCTTATTAGAAACAGAACATACGCGTGTTTTAATAGACTGTGGACCTGATTTCCGACAGCAGATTCTCCCTTTACCATTCCGTAAGATAGATGCTCTATTGGTGACACACATACACTATGATCATGTTGGGGGAATTGATGATTTACGGCCTTATTGCGCATTGGGTGATATAGATATTTATGCAAATGAGGATACTTGTGCTGGCCTTCGGCATAATTTCCCTTATTGTTTTACTGAGAAACTTTACCCAGGTGTTCCTAAGTTGAACCTCCATGCGGTTCTTCCACATTCGCATTTCCAGATAGGAGAACTAGATGTTGTTCCCATTGTTGTTGTGCATGATAAGTTACCAATACTTGGTTTTCGTATAGGGAAGTTGGCTTATATTACAGATATGAAGACTATAGGTGATGCTGAGTTAACTTATTTAAAGGTGTTGAAACATTAGTGGTAAATGGATTGCGTTGGGAACGGTCACATCATTCACATCAATTAATACCTGAAGCTATAAAATTTAGTAAGCGTATAGGTGCACAAAGAACCTATTTAACACACCTTACACATCAAGTTGGTTTGCATAAAGAAGCACAACAGAGATTACCTGAAGGTGTTTTTCTTGCCTGTGATGGTCTAAAAATAGTTATATAGTGTAGCTTTTCTATTTTCTGGGTAGTAGAATTTCATTCGTGTTTATCAACAACTCCATTGGTGTTTATCAATAACTCTACTCATGTTTGTCATTAACACCATTGGTGCTTACTTACAACACAGTTCTAATACAATTGTTCTTGTACGTTGTTATCTCTTCAATTCATAGCTCTATAATGGCATATTTGACTTGAATAACGTATAAAAACAAAAAACCATAGGACTGAGTCCTATGGTCATTTTCTCTCCTTTTTTCTGTTCGTTTGCTTACTTAGCAACTGAGTCAGCAGCAACTGAATCTGTAGCAGCAGAATCAGCGTTAGCGCTATCGTTCTGAACTGAGTCAGCAGATGTAGAGTCAGCGTTAGCAGCTGGCTTAGAGTTGTTGTGACAAGATGCTAAAGAGATAGCTGCAATAGCTACGAACATTAAAACTAATTTCTTCATTTTCTTTTGCTTTTTAAATCTGTAAAACAATCATTTGTTTGTTAAAACGATGCAAAGGTAAGTAACTTTTTTCATTTGGCAATCATTTTTTAAGTACTTTTTTGAACTCTTTTTGTAACTAATTTGTAATGTGTTGATTATCAATAAGATATAAATATTAAATAAATGTTAATTATTTAATGTGTCCCTACACAGTCTTCTTTTTGGCTTTATATTCTTTTCTTTCTTGTGATAAATAGTGGTAAAGTTTTCTTTTCTGCTTGTTGTATGTTGTAGTAGGTAAAGAAGTAAAAGATGCGTTTTTTTGGTTTTATCTTCATTTTACAGTAACTTTGCAAGCCATATGATAGATACAGCAGCTTTTCAAGGCAAAAAGGCCAGATTCTACACGTTAGGTTGTAAGCTCAACTTTTCGGAGACGAGTACTTTCGCGCGTACCTTATATAATATGGGAGTTCGTGAAGCGAAGAAGAATGAGCAGGCAGATATTTGTCTGATCAATACTTGTTCAGTTACTGAAGTGGCTGATCATAAATGCCGGCAGATTATCCATCGTATGGTTCGTCAAAATCCTGGTGCTTTTGTTATAGTTACAGGTTGCTATGCTCAGTTAGAGAGTGCGACAGTTGCAAAGATTGAAGGTGTGGACTTAGTGTTGGGTAGTAATGAGAAAGCTGACCTAGTCCAGTATTTGAGTGATGCATGGAATAAAGTAGGAACTGATCCCCATGGTACAGAACCTCAGGGTGAGTACCATTCTGTTAAGACTAAAGATATCAAAAGTTTCCAGGCAAGTTGCTCACGCGGTAATCGTACACGTTATTTCCTGAAGGTGCAGGATGGGTGCAATTATTTTTGTACCTATTGTACGATACCTTATGCTCGTGGTTTCTCACGTAACCCTTCTATAGCATCACTTGTCCAGCAAGCGAAGGATGCAGCACAGGAAGGCGGTAAGGAAATTGTGCTAACTGGTGTGAATATTGGTGATTTTGGAGAAACAACAGGGGAGAGTTTCCTTGATTTGGTAAAGGCTCTTGATAAAGTAGAGGGTATTCAACGTTACCGTATTAGCTCATTAGAACCAGATTTGATAGACGATGAGCTTATAGAGTACTGTGCACATTCACGTGCTTTTATGCCTCATTTTCATATCCCATTACAGAGTGGTTCAGATGAAGTCTTGAAGCTTATGCATCGTCGTTATGATACTTCACTTTTCACACATAAGATAAATCTTATCAAAGAAAAGATGCCTGATGCCTTCATTGGAGTGGATGTTATGGTAGGATCACGTGGTGAAAGGCCTGAATATTTTGAGGAATGTTATAACTTCTTAGATGCTCTTCCTGTTACTCAACTTCACGTCTTCCCTTATTCTGAACGTCCTGGCACATCGGCCTTGTCTATCCCTTACGTTGTCGAAGATCGTGAGAAAAAACATCGGGCACACCGACTTCTGAAGCTATCTGATGAGAAGACACGTGCATTTTATGCTGCCCATATTGGTCAGGAAGCAGATGTTCTCTTTGAGAAAGCTGCGCGTGGAAAGGCAATGCATGGTTTTACAGATAATTACATTCGTGTTGAGTTATCGCCAACTCAGGCAACAGAGGAATATGATAATCAGATACTACGTGTTCGTTTAGGAGGTTTTAACTTCGACCAGAGCTCTTTAAAAGCTGAAATCTTATGAATGTAGCTATTGTTATCTTGAACTGGAATGGTCGGAAAATGATGGAGAAGTATCTCCCGTCAGTATTGAATTATTCCTGTCGTGAAGCAGAGGTAATTGTAGCAGACAATGCCTCAACAGACGATTCTGTGTCTTGGCTTAGAGAATCCTACCCACATGTGCGTGTAATTCAATTGGATCAGAACTATGGTTTTGCAGAAGGTTATAACCAAGCTCTTAGACAAATTGACAGTAAGTATTATCTTTTGCTTAACAGTGACGTTGAGGTTACCCATCATTGGCTTACCACTTTGATTGAAGAGATGGATGCGCATGATGATGTAGCAGCTTGTCAGCCTAAGATTCTTTCAGTTGTTAACCGTGATTCTTTTGAATATGCGGGTGCCTCTGGCGGATTTATTGATCGTTATGGTTATCCTTTTTGCCGTGGACGAATCTTTGATACAGTAGAAGAAGACAATGGGCAATATGACAATACACAGGAGATTCTTTGGGCGACAGGTGCTTGTCTGATGATACGATCGTGTGATTACTGGGCTGCAGGAGGGCTTGATGGACGTTTTTTTGCACATAATGAAGAGATAGATCTATGCTGGCGCCTGCACAGAATGGGTAAAAGGATCTTCTGTTTCCCCGAAAGTGTTGTGTATCATCTGGGAGGTGGCACACTGCCAAAGTCAAATCCTCGGAAAACATTCCTTAATTTCCGCAATAATTTGACGATGCTTTGGAAGAATCTTCCTGAGGATGACTTACGCCATGTTATGCGTATTCGTTGGTTCTTGGACTATCTTGCAGCCTTTCAGACTCTTGTTCTTAATCGAAATTGGGGCGATTTTAAGGCAATAGTTTCCGCAAGACGAGCGTTTAAACAATGGAAGAAAGACTTTCCACGTGATATTAACGTGAATAAAACAGTGTATGAAACCCCAGCAATGTTAGCTAATTGCACGGTAGATGGTCGTAAACGCTATTCCATTTTGTGGGAGTATTATGTGCATGGACGTAAACTATTCTCGTCTTTGCCAGAGCGTGATGTTAAATAAAGGTTTGTATTTTAACTTTTTTAGCAAAACGCTTGCGCACAGAAATGTTTTTTATTAATTTTGCAAACAATATCCAAATATTGTAAAAAGAGTTAGTGAAGCAACCGTATTATATATTGTTACTGGTTCTGTTTACCTGTGTTGGGTGTCAGTTCAAGTTATCCTCTGATAGTGAGAATGATAATTCTCTGCTGTTAGAGCTTGAACGTTATGACCGGTTAGAGTATCGTTATCTTACGACGGGCGACTTTTCTGCACTCCAACAAATGAATACGGAGTATCCAATAGAGACCCGAACCTTAATAGAAGATGTCGTAAAAATTGGTGATACAACGGATCCTGATATCAATAGTAAGTTCTTGAAGTTTTATCAAGATACGACTTTACAGACGTTGATAGCTGCAGTTGAATCTGAGTATGCAAATACAGAAGATATAGATCAACAGTTAAGCACAGCTTTTAGTCGGTTAAAGCAAGCGTTACCAAGGATTGAGGTTCCTAAGGTATACGCTCAAATTTCAGCTTTGGATCAGAGTATTATTGTTGGTAATGGTGCGATAGGTGTTTCACTTGATAAATATTTAGGCGCGAATTATCCATTGTATATAAAATATTATTCGCCATCTCAACGTAAGCAGATGACACGAGAGTATATACTTCCAGATTGTCTTACGTTTTATCTCATGAGCATATATCCATTGGATCACTTTGATTCCAGACCTCAACTGGAACGTGATTTGCAGATAGGGAAGATTCAGTGGATAGTAAATCAAGTGATATCAAAGCGTATTTATCGCAATAAATACGAAGATGCCGTAGATGTTTATATGAAGCGAAACCCTAATATTAGTTATGAGACTTTATTAAGAATGACGGATTTCGCAGCGTTTAAGGTAGTAGAAAATTAAAGTAAAGATATAATCTTATAAGGAAAATACGTATATAAGGTTTGTACTTGAGGAGTGATTTATTTTTATTTATGTTTAAAAAGAGGCAGTCTCAGACTCAAGTGTATGAGGGCTTGCTGATATTTTATAAACTTCTCTCAAATCCCGTGGAACAAAATTAATATCATAGTGAGGCATCGTATGCTTGACAATCTACTCGTCTATCAAGAGAAAGGCTGAATTCCAAATAAGGAGTTCAGCCTTTTTTTGTTCTGTTTTTTCAGCCTGTGGGTTTCTATACATGGTCTTTTGTGTTGTAAAAGGGCATGTTTTACACTTCAAAAGGTGCTCTTTTATACTTCAAAAGGGCATCTTTTGCATTGCAAAAGGGCGTCTTTTAAAAGCCTCTTTTTAATCTATTGGTTTTCAGTCTGTTATAAACTTGTTTTTTCGAGTATTCCATTAAGGTAAGAGAAGGATTAATGTGTACTTTTGTAAAGTCCTTTTGATGGATTGTTTTTTGCAGTGAGTATAATGTCTATGATGTAGTGAGGCTGTATATCCTCCTGTTGTGTTTAAAACAATTGGACTGATAGATCTTTATTTTAAAGATAAATTTAAAGCCATATAGGGATAAAAAATTACCTTAAAGCTATCATTTAAATATTTTTTTTATACTTTTGTAAAAGTGGTATAAGTTAAACCTAATATTGCGGTAGTAACGAATGGGAACAGGAAAAGAGGTATGTTTAATTCTAAAAGGTATCCGACAAAAGATAGCTGATGCCAATGGTATTAGTTATCAACCCAAAGAGTGCCAGCACAAGGGGGATTGTGCGGGTACTTGTCCTGCTTGTGAGGAGGAGATACGTTACCTTGAAGGGGAGTTGAAAGCACGTAAGGGTAATGGCTTCGGTATGAAGGTAGCTGGTATTGCTGCAGGTATTTGCGCTACGGTAATGCCGATGACTGCTGCTGCGCAAGCTGTTAAGCCCGATAGTACGGCTAACCATCCTGTGCAAACAACCAAGAAAGGCGATGTAAAGGTAGTAGACCTTTCTGATGGTTGTGCATCACCTGTGATTGTACGTGGAATGGTGATGGATAGTGAAGATAATAAACCCTTGGTTGGAGCTTCGATCTTAATAGACGGAACAACCAAGGAAACGGTCACAAACGTAGATGGACAGTTTGCTTTGAAAGTACCATCAGACACGTTGTTGGTTATTTCATATATAGGTTGTAAGGAAAAGAAGGTTCGTGTAAGTTCTCTTTTAAGTTCAGATTATAATGTTATTATGCTTGAGGAGGATGAAGCTATTGATTTTTCGGGAATAGCTGGAGGAGTCGTAACTGTTTTGCCAAACTACGATGACGTGTATGGTCATAGGACTTATAAACCGAAGTCGCATAAGGAGAAAACTAAGAAGAAGTGTAAGTAAAGATTAGTATTATGGCAAAAGGGAAGAGTACTTGTAAGTTACTAAAGGATATTCGGCAGCAGATAGCGGATGCCAATGGTATTAGCTATCGACCCAAAGAGTGTCAGCACAAGGGGGATTGTGCGGGTACTTGTCCTGCTTGTGAGGAGGAGATACGTTACCTTGAAGGGGAGTTGAAAGCACGTAAGGGTAATGGCTTCGGTATGAAGGTAGCTGGTATAGCAGCAGGTATCTGCGCTACGGTAATGCCGATGACTGCTGCTGCGCAAGCTGTTAAGTCTGATAGTACGGCTAACCCTCCTGTACAAACTACCAAGAAAGCCCCTATAAAGGTAGTAGACCTTTCTGATAGTTGTGCATCACCTGTGGTTGTACGTGGAATGGTCATAGACAGTGAAGATAATAAACCATTGATTGGAGCTTCTATCTTAATAGACGGAACAACCAGGGAGACGGTCACAAACGAAGATGGACAGTTTGCTTTGAAAGTACCGTCAGACACGTCGTTGGTTATATCATCTATAGGATACAATAGTAAGAAAGTTCGTGTAAGTTCTCTTTTAAGTTCTGATAATAATGTTATTATGCTTGAAAAGCTGGTATTGAAAGGTGCTTTTGCAGTAGTAACAGTAAATGCTGCAAGTGATACTGGCAGAGATGGGAGCGCAAGTAATATTGATGACGTGTATGGTCATAAGACTTATAGACCTAAGTCACATAAGGAGAAGAATAAGAAGAAGTGTAAATAAAGATTAGTATTATGGCAAAAGGAAAGAGTACTTGTAAGCTATTAAAGAGTATTCGGCAGCAGATAGCTGATGCCAATGGTATCAGTTATCAACCCAAAGAGTGTCACCACAAAGGGGGATTGTGCAGGTACTTGCCCTGCTTGTGAGGAGGAGATACGTTACCTTGAACGTGAGTTAAAGGCACGTAAGGGTAATGGCTTCGGTATGAAGGTAGCTGGTATCGCAGCAGGTATCTGTGCTACGGTAATGCCGATGACCGCTGCTGCGCAAAGTGTTAAGCCTGATAGTACGGCTAACCCTCCTGTACATACAGCTAAGAAAGGCGATGTAAAGGTAGTAGACCTTTCTGATGGATGTGCATCACCTGTGGTTGTACGTGGAATGGTCATAGACGAAGAAAATAAAGAACCAGTGATAGGGGCAGGTGTTTTTATAGACGGAACAAACAAGGGCATTGCAACAGATATCGATGGACAGTTTGCTTTGAAAGTTCCATCAGACACGTCGTTGGTTATTTCATATATCGGTTATGAGAAGCAAAAGGTTCATGTAAGTTCTCTTTTACGTCCAGAGAATAATGTTATTATTCTTAAATCCGATGGACGTCAGTTAACTGGAGAAGTTGTTACAGTTGTGAAGACAGTATATAACGATGATGTATATGATCGTAGGACTTATAAGGTGAAGTCGCATAAGGAGAAGACGAAGAAGTGTAAGTAAGGATTAGAGTTATGACAAAGGGAAGGAGTACTTGTAAGCTACTAAAGGATATTCGGCAGCAGATAGCTGATGCGAATGGTATCAGTTATCAGCCTAAGGAGTGTCATTACGAAGGGGATTGTGCAGGAACTTGCCCTGCTTGTGAAGCAGAGATACGCTATTTAGAGACGCAATTAAGAGAACGGAAACGCAAGGGGTGGGGCATGAAAGTGGCTGGTTTGGCTGCTGGTCTTTGTGTTGCTACGGTTCCTCTTACATCATGTCAGAACACTCCCAAAGCTTGCAACGTTGAGAATAAAGCTCAGGATTCTACTGATATGCCAGTTATGGGCGAGAAAGTAGTGATACCAAAAGCACTCACTGCAGATTTGAAGAATGCTATTGTTATTATTGGACGAGTGCTCGACTCTTCTACTGGTAAGGCTGCTCCAGAAGTTAATGTTATGATATTAGGAGGTAAGAAGAGACTATCTTTGGGCGAAGATGGAAGATTTGCATTGCAGGTTAATCGTAATGACTCCCTCGTGTTCTCATCTTATGGGTTTGAGGATAAGGTGATAGCAGTGAAGTCTATTCGTAATCCTAATGATATGGTTGTCCGTTTAGAACCTTCTCTTGACAAAGTAGGGGAGATAGATAGGGAGTATTTAGAGAAAGAATTAGCCGACAGCAGTGCTCCTCAATCACATAAAGAGAAATGCAATCAGAAATAACAGCACCGTTTATTGCCATTAATCGGCACAGACTCACCACGGATGGAGAAGGCGTAACGACATTGGTAGGGTTCCATGGTTGTCCCCTTCATTGCGAGTACTGCTTAAATCCTCAGTGCTTACAAGCGGATGGTGTATGGCGTAGGATGACGCCTGGTGAGTTATATAGTGAGGTGGAGATAGACGACCTTTACTTTATGGCAACGGGCGGTGGCATCTGCTTTGGAGGTGGTGAACCCCTCTTACATTCAGACTTCATTAAGGCCTTTGCAGAGATAATGAATCCTGAATGGAAGTTGACGATAGAGACATCGCTCAATGTTCCACTTAAGAATGTCAAGGCTATCGCTTCGTTGGTGGAGATGTGGTATGTTGATATTAAAGATGTTAATCCAATAATTTATAAAGCTTATACAGGAGAAAGTAATGAGCGAGTCATGCGTAATCTTCAGTGGTTAGCAGACAATGATTACTCTGATAAGATCATCATACGACTGCCTTTAATACCTAAATATAATACAGAGGAGAATCGTGAGCATAGTCAGCAGTTATTGAAGAACATAGGGTTTAATTATTTTGATACGTTTACATATATTGTACGATAATAAGATTATTGATACATAATATGCATAGTGCATTCTTCATTTTCTGTTTTAAAAACATTATCTTTGCAGACACTAAAGAATAAAATATGAAACATTTCCTTATATTATCGGTATTATATATGATGTTACCATTGTCTCTTTTTGCACAGAGCTATGACGATTTATGGAAGCGAGTAGATGCTGCTGGGTCAAAGGATCTACCTAAGACACAGATAGACTTGCTGACAAAGATAGCGAAGAAAGCACAACGGGAAAAAGCTTATGGGCAGCTTTTGGCTGCAGACCTTTTAGCTTCAAGTCTCCAAACACAAATCTCACCTGATTCTATGGACGTAGAAGTTGAAAGATTAAAGGCAAAAGCGCAGGAAGCTGAACGCAAGGATGAGGTCTTGGCTGCTATCTATAATTGTGTTTTAGGAAGGATAGAACAAGGTAAAGAAAAAGGTAATAGTGCTGAATATTTTAAGAAAGCATTATCTAACCCATCGTTGTTGGCACGGCAGAAGGCTGCTAATTATACTCCGTTAGTGAAAATAGGCAAAGATGATAATATCTTTGGAGGAGACTTGCTTCACGTTATAGGTTTACAGGCAAGGGATTTTGACAAACTTAGTCACTATTATGCTGAGCATGGAAATAGAGAGGCAGCTTGCTATGCAGCTTTGCTTGCGGCTGATGAAAGGAAAAATAAAGGTGAGTTTCTCGATTCTTTGATGCGTGTTTATGGCGACTTACCAATATGTGGTGAAGTGGCAATAAGCAAGTATAATTATATGAGAGAGAGGGAGGAGTCTGTAGATAAACGTATTGCTTTAATTGATAACGCACTCTCCCGTTGGGCTTCATGGCCAGCTATGGAAGAACTTCGTTATGCTCGTAAAGAATTGACAGTTCCATTATCTACGGCGGTTGCTGATAAGCTAAGGGTAACAAGTAAGGATCAGAACAATACTGTTAAAGTCGAAGTCCGCAATTTATCAGGCTTAACACTTAACATTACGCGCACGTCTCTAAAAGGCAATCACCAATATAATGTTGATGATAAAAACGATCTGAAAGCTATCAAAGCATCCTTAATACCAACTTCTAAGCAGGTAATTCAGCGTACATATAAGGATTATAAGGACTATGAAGTACTGAAAGATTCTTTTAATCTACCAGCACTTCCTATAGGTGTTTACTTGTTAGAGTTTGTTCCTTCAGATGATCGTTTGGCTAAAGATTACTCTCTTTATTATGTCAGCGACCTATTTGTTATGACGGAAGAGCAGCCTGGAAAGCGCAATCGTTATGTTGTGGTTGACGCTATTGAGGGACAGCCTGTGCCAGGAGCAACCATCCGTATAGATTATAAGAAAGATTATTGGAGTAATAAATTGTTAACTAAATTACTCACAGTGGATAGTAAAGGAGAGGCTTTTATGGCCGATACTGGTAATGAACCTGATGTATTTGTTTACACAAGCAAGGATCAGGCTTTCCCTAGTACTGGGCTTAAAAGCAATTATGACTACTATGAAGTTAATAAGACTAGTAATGTAACGAACCTTTATACTGACCGCTCTCTTTATCGTCCTGGACAGACAGTCCATGCCTCTGCGATTGTATATCTAATGATGCAAAAAGGCTTTAAGATGAAAGCTGAAGCTGGAGTCTCATTTGATATGATATTACGTGATGCGAATGGAAAAGAGCTGAGTCGTAAGCCTGTAACTACTGATCGCTTTGGTACAGCATCTGCTGACTTTGAGTTGCCAAGTAGTGGACTTACAGGTGATTTCACGATTACTACTAATAGTAAAGGGAGTGGGCAAGTTAGTTTCAAAGTAGAGGAATACAAGCGTCCTACCTTTGAAGTAAGTTTTGATGACTACAAGGAGAAGTACACAATAGGTGATACTATCCAACTGAAAGGACATGCTAAGAGTTTTGCAGGTGTCCCTGTACAGAATGCGAAAGTGGCTTACTGGGTTAAGCGACGTCCTATGCGTTGGTGGTGGGATAGCTATGAGAATGATGAGAACGTTCAGGTTGGTAATGTTGTAACAGATGAGAACGGTAATTTCACGGTCTCTGTACCTTTTGTTCTATCGAAAGAAGTAGAGAAGGATATGACTTCTAATCGTTCTTTCCGCCCTCGTTTCTATCGCTTCGAGGTAGAGGCTAAGGTGACAGATGCTGGTGGTGAGAGTCGAGAAGGCTCTGTCTCGCTTCCTCTTGGTACTAATCCGACCACGTTGGCATGTGATATTCCAGATAAGAACTTGCGTGATAGCTTGAAAACAATCAAGTTCGATTACCTCAATATGGCTGGTCAACCCATTGACGGGACGGTGAAGTATGTGATTGTTCCACAGCAGAAAGATGAAAAACTATATGTTTATAACAATTATGTAACAGCTAAAGCCAATGAAAAAGTTGCTTTAAAGCCAATGCCCTCAGGTGCTTATCGCTTGCATGCAATCTGTGGGGCAGACACTGTCAATACTGACTTTGTTGTTTTCTCAATGGATGATAAGCAACCAGTAATTACTACACATGATTGGTTCTACTTGAGTGATAACTTCTTCCCACGTGATGGTTCACCTGTCTATCTACAAGTTGGCTCGAGTGATAAAAACCAACATGTAGTTTATTCTATCTATGCTGGTAATAAGATGATAGAAACGGGTTCATTTGATCAAAGTAATAGTATTAAGACAAGAAAACTCTTCTATAAGGAAGAATATGGCGATGGTATTACCTTGAATTATGCGTGGGTGAAGGATGGGGTATTATATTCTCACATGCAGAGTATCGCTCGACCATTGCCTGATAAACGATTAATTACGGAGTGGTCTACTTTCCGTGACAAGCTAATACCAGGTCAGAAGGAAGAATGGATAGTAAGTATTAAACGTCCAGATGGCAAGGCGGCAGATGCTCAGCTGATGGCTACTCTCTATGATAAAAGCCTTGATGCAATTATTGCACACTCTTGGATGCTGAGTCCTTACTTCTCTGTTAGTCAGCCAAGTGTGCTATGGGTGGGTCCAACTATGAATGCTTTGGACTTGGAATCTTATGCTAGTGTAAAGAGAAAAAATGTGCCAGAACTCTCGTTATCAATGTTTGATAATCGTTATCTTGGCTTTTGGGACTCTCCATTTAGTTTCAATTATGGGAAAAGGGCGCGTAATTATGTTCTAATGTCACGTGCAGCAGAGATGAGAGCAATGCCTATGTCTGATTCAGCAGAGAGTCGTGTGTTTAGTGTTGCAGAGCAGATGCCATCGATGAGAACCGATAGGGCAGCTGTGAAATACACTGCTCCTGTCATTAAGAAAGATGAAGAGATAAAGACAGACGAGAAGAAAGGAGACAAGAAGGTGACACCTTCTATGCGTGAAAATCTCAATGAGACCGCTTTCTTCTATCCACAGTTACAGACGGATGGAAAGGGTAATGTAAGTATTAAGTTCACGCTTCCAGAAGGTTTGACAACATGGCGTTTTATTGGTATCTCTCATGATGAAGAAATGAATCATGGCTATTTGACAGATGAGGTAGTTGCAAAGAAGAGTTTAATGATTCAACCAAATATGCCTCGTTTCGTGCGTATCGGTGACGAGGCAATGGCTTCTGCACGATTATTCAATCAATCGGACAAGGATATAGATGCCAATACGAAGATTGAAATTATTGATCCCGCAACTGAAAAGGTGTTGTTTACAGATAGTAAAGAGGTTGTTTTAAAGAAGCAAAGTAATGGTTTAGTAATTTATAATCTATCTTCTTTGTTATCAGAGAAAGCTAATCAGTTATCGGCTGATCAGTCTTTGTTGATTGCTCGCTTCTCGGTAGAGGGCGATGGATTCTCTGATGGTGAGCAACATTATCTACCTGTTCTTCAAAACAAGGAGTATGTTACCAACACCTTACCATTCACTCAGAATGGGGCAGGGGAGAAGGTCGTTGATGTTAATAAGCTATTCCCAAAGAATAGTACAGCACAACGATTGACTATTGAATATACGAATAATCCAAATTGGTTGATGGTTCAGGCATTGCCTTATGTAGCAGAGACAAATGAGAAGAACGCTATTAGTCTTGTTTCAGCTTATTATGCTAATCGTCTGGCAAGAAGATTATCTCTACTTCACCAAAGATAGAACAGACAATTAATCAGTGGCGTTTAGAAACTGGAAAAGAAACCTCTATGATGTCTGCATTAGAGAAGAACCAAGACTTGAAGACGTTGGCTTTGGAAGAAACTCCATGGTTGAGAGATGCTAATAACGAACGTGAACAGAAGCAAATGTTAGTTCGTCTCTTTGATGGAAACCAATTGCAAAATCGCTTGTCTACGACATTAACCAGTCTGAAGAAGCTACAGAATCCTGATGGTTCTTTTTCTTGGTGGCCTGGAATGAAGGGTAGTTTGTATATGACAGTATCAGTAATAAAAACCCTTGTTCGGTTACAAACACTGACTGATAAGATGGAGACTTCTGCTATTGTTGATGCAGCCTTTCGTTATTTGGATAAGCGAGTTGGAGAGGAAGTCGCCAATATGAAGAAGTATGAGAAGAAGTATAAGACGTTGCTCTTCCCTATGGATGACCTCTGTGATTATCTATATTCAAATGCCTTGGCAGGGCGTAAGGCAACGCCAGATGTCAACTATCTCTTGGATAGACTGTCTAAGAAACCTACTGACTTAACTATTTATGGTAAAGCCCGTACGGCAGTTATTCTTCAACAATATAATAAGGTAGAGAAAGCAAAAGAGTATTTGCAAAGTATTAAGGAATATTTGGTATGTACGGATGAGAGGGGTTGTTACTTTGATACGAAACGTGCACAATATAGCTGGTTTGACTATAAGATACCAACTGAAGTAGCAGCAATTGAAGCTGTGAAACATGTTACGCCAAATGACGAACAGACGCTAATGAATATGCAACGCTGGCTTTTACAGGAGAAGAGAACGCAGAGTTGGGACACTCCTTTGAATACAGTAGATGCTATTTGGGCGTTTATGAATGATGGTAAATGGGTGATGGATAATGGCGAAAGTGCCAAACTTACGTTAGACAACCATCCTTTGAGCACATCACAACCTACAGCAGGACTTGGATATATTAAGGTGACGCAACCAATAGTCGTGCAGTCTACTTCAGAAAAGCAGGAGTTAAAGATTCAAAAGACTAGTACGGGGACCAGTTGGGGAGCTGTTTATGCGCAATTCTTCCAACCTTCTAGTGAGGTTTCAGATGCTACGTCTGGTTTGAAAATTAAACGAGAAATATTAGTTGATAGCACTCAGACAAAGAATATTAATAGTCTGAAAGTGGGAGACAAGGTACGTATTCGTTTGACGATCATTGCTGATCGTGATTATGACTTTGTGCAGGTTGTTGATAGACGCGCAGCTTGTTTGGAACCTGTTAATCAATTAAGTGGTTATTATGGGGGATATTATATCGCGCCGAAAGACTATACAACCGCATATTATTTCGACGTGATGGCTAAAGGTAAACATGTAATTGAAACGGAATATTACATTGACCGTGCTGGCCTATATCATACAGGAACAAGTACTGCTCAATGTGCTTATGCACCAGAATATAATGGTCGTACAGGGGCAATAGTTGTGAAAGTTGAAGAGTAGATAAGTTGATGAGTGGGAAAGTGAATGGAGGAGATGGGTTATTAGATATTGCCGACCAGAAAGTATTACTTTAATTCGCTTTCATCCCTTTATCCTTTCTCCCACTTATATAGACAAACTTCTTTTAAAAAGATGCTTCAAATAGAAATAGATAACGGCAGTGGATTTTGTTTTGGTGTGACCACTGCCATCAAGAAAGCTGAAGAAGAATTGGCTAAAGGTACTAAACTTTATTGCTTAGGTGATATAGTACATAATAGTATGGAGGTAGAACGGCTTACTAAAAAAGGGCTTATTACTATCAATCATGATCAATTACGTGAATTACATGATGTCAAAGTCTTGCTTCGTGCACATGGTGAACCCCCCGAAACATACGAGCTTGCTAAGCGAAATAATATCGAGATTATAGATGCAACATGTCCTGTTGTACTTGCTCTTCAACGCCGTATCAAATCACAGTATGAGAAAGGACATCAGGTTGCTGATATCTCTTTGGAAAATAAGGGTGAGCCTGTTGTTGTGCTTCCCACAAGAAGTCAAACCGAAAATAAATGTGACGAAATCTGTAGTTCATCTCCTGTTTCAACTCCTCTCTCCCCTCGGGAAGAGACAAAGAGTACAGGATCTATCGTCATCTTTGGTAAAAATGGCCATGCAGAAGTCCTTGGACTAGTTGGGCAGACTCATAGTCATGCCATTGTGATTGAGAAGTTTGAGGATGTAAAGGCGTTAGACTTTGAGCACGATATCTACCTTTATTCTCAAACGACAAAGAGCTTGGACGAGTTTCATAAGATAATTGATTATATACAAAGTCATATCTCATCAACAGCAAAGTTCCAAAGCTTCGATACTATCTGCCGGCAAGTTGCTAACCGCATGCCTAATATTTCATTATTTGCAGCTCGACACGATTTGATTCTCTTTGTGGCAGGACGTAAGAGTTCGAATGGTAAGGTTCTATTCCATGAGTGTTTGAGTGTAAATCCTAACTCTTATCAGGTAGAGAGTGCTGATGAAATAGATATGAAGTGGTTTGATGGTGTGCAAACTGTTGGTATTTGTGGTGCAACAAGTACTCCGAAATGGTTGATGGAAGAATGTCGTGATGAGATACTTCGTCATACGAAATAAGCTCTTTAAGTTTGTCTTTTAAATAGCCTTAAAGGCAAGACCGATATGAAAAACAGACGTTTTAAAAAGTAAATGTTAGCTTTTAAAACGTCTGTTTTTTGTTGTTACTTATTGGCTTTTTAACTTGTCAACAAAACAAATCAGCCTTTCTTTCGGAAGATTTTAAGTCCCTTCAAGGGTGATGGTTGTTTTCCTCCTAGCTTCCTGTATAATTTCCATCCTAAGATAGCACCATCTAATACTCCTGCTCCAGTTGTGATCATGCCTGAAAAGCGTTTCGTTGGAGTGCTGTTGTCTTTTGGTTTGTGTACAAGTTCATTCCATAATCCAGCAATCTTGTTGCTGTCTTTTATTATGTCGCTGCGTAATTGTGCCTTGCGTAGCCGTATGTCGTTTAATGACTTGTATCTAGTTGTCTGCTCAATCATAATCTCTATTTTGACATTAAAAGACTCCCTAAGAATCTGACTAGGGGGCGTTCTATCAGACAATGTCGTAGTAAAATGACAATAACCAATAGTAGTAAGTAGAAACCACTGACTATAAGGAAAGCCAAAGCTAGTGAACCTACCAAAGGTTGCAATGCATAAACTGCTGCGAAGGATAGGTAAATGAATGAAATAAGAAGTATGATACAGAATACTACTACCAAGGTAATCACAGTCAATAGCCGTACTACCTTTTCAATTACATCGAGCTTCACATATTCTGACTGAAGCCCGATGTAATGTTTTAGCACCTCTATAAGTTGTGCTATTGTTTCTACATTCTTATCGTTTGAGAACATCTTTATCTGTTAGATAACTTCTGATGCAGCGTCCTTGATATCCTCTACAAATTCGTCGGTTTCCTTACGGCTCAGTTTGATGTCATGCTTCTTACAGAAGTCATCAACAGCATCAGAAATTTTTGAACGTGTGTCTGTTCCTTTTTCTGGAGCAAGTAAGAGACCGAGAGCGGCGCCAGTTATACTACCACAAAGAAAAGCTCCAATGTAACCTAATGTCTTCATATCCTTTATTTCTTTTATTGTTAGTGAAAACTTAATTTTATCATTGGCAAATATAGACAAACTTTCTCAAATGAGCAATGTTATAAGCCTATTTTGTGTTAAAAGACTTACAAATCCTTTATTTAACAAACTTTAGAGGCACAATTCTTTACCTTTTGCTTCTTATTTCGTAACTTCGCACGATAAAAAGCAAAGATAATAATAGTATAACCAGATAAATAAAGGATTATGAAGAAATTTATGGTTTTGGGTGCAGCCATGTGTATAGCTATGGCATTCACAGGTTGTAAATCAAGTGAGAGTGCATATAAGAAAGCTTATGAGAAAGCAAAGTCTCAGGAGCAGACTTCTACCGATAATGACGATAGCTCTACGCAGCAGGATGCTCCTGTTGTTGCTCCTGTCGAGACACAGACACAAACTCAACCCGTAACAGAGACTCGTACTGTAGATAATTACGACAATGAGCCAGTCCGCCGTGAGAATGTCTCAGTCGTTAATGGTGCTGGCTTGAAGGCTTATAGTGTTGTTGTTGGATCTTTTGGTGTAAAGGCTAACGCAGAAGGACTACAGCAGCGTTTGAAAAATGCAGGCTATGATGCTCAAGTAGCTTACAATGCAGGTAATAACATGTACCGTGTCGTTGCTACAACTTATGATAGCAAGGCTTCTGCTGTGCAGAGTCGTAATCAGCTCCGTGCTACTTATACTGATGCATGGTTGCTCTCTAAATAAATGAGCAGAATCTTAGCAATAGATTACGGAAAGAAACGTACAGGAATAGCAGTCACTGATCCATTGTGTATTATTGCCAATGGATTAGCGACTGTTTCTACGTCTGAACTGTTTGAGTTTCTTTCTCAATATATTACTAAAGAGTCAGTTGGGCAGATCGTTATTGGTAAGCCTATTCAGCCGAATGGACAGCCCAGTGAGAACCTTGCTCGTGTAGAACAGTTTGTCAACCGTTGGCGTAAGATTCATCCAGAATTGCCGATAGATTATTATGATGAGCGTTTTACATCTGTTATAGCCCACCAAGCTATGATTACAGGTGGGGTGAAGAAAAAGACTCGTCGTGAAGATAAAGGTCTTGTTGATGAGATCTCTGCGACTATAATTCTTCAGGATTACATGAAGTCAAAAGGATTATAGGTCGGCTTAATGAGTACTTGAATTCTTTTGAAAACCTTTTGGAGTACTCAGATAAAATTTAAAGAGAAAATATGGTATTACCCGTTTATACATATGGTCAGCCTGTGCTACGTAAAGTTGCAGAGGATATTCCTACTGATTATCCAGGACTTCAAGAGCTGATACAAAATATGTTTGAAACCAATACTGCAAGTGACGGTGTTGGGTTAGCTGCACCGCAGATAGGTAAATCTATACGTGTGGTTGTGATTGATTTAGATGTGCTTTCAGATTCTTTCCCAGAATATAAGGGCTTTCGTCATGCGTTTATTAATGGTCATATCTTGGAATTTGATGATTCTGAGACAGAGACATTAGAAGAAGGTTGTTTGTCTTTACCTGGTATTCATGAGGGAGTAACTCGTGCTAAGCGTATCCATGTGAAATATCTGGATGAGAATCTGGTAGAACATGATGAGTGGATTGATGGTTATTTAGCTCGTGTTATTCAGCATGAGTTTGATCATCTTGAAGGTCGTATGTTCATTGATCACCTCTCTGCATTCCGTAAACAGATGATTAATGGAAAGCTGAAGGCACTATTGCAGGGACGTATTCATTGTAATTATCGTGTGAAGGCTCCACGTAAGTAATACAATGTTGCGTGGTATCGTAGTATTCTTACTATGTTTGTTGACATTACCGTCGGCAGCCCAATATAATATCAAAAAGATGATGGGAGAGGGCAGGCGGACGCTTGATGAAGGATACTACGTTACTTCCATGCAAATTTTTTCGCGTGTGGTGGCTTTAAAACCGAATCTTTATGAAGCTTGGTATCTCATGGCATTGTCAAAGTATCATCTTGAGGATTATAAAGGAGCAGCTAATGATTGTCGGCAAGCTTTAGTTTTACAGCCTTATATTGCTGATATCTATGAACTCTATGGGATGACTAATATCCGTTTGGAGCGATATGACAGTGCTGTTGTAGCCTATACACATGCAATAGATATTAATACTGATAATCGTGATTATTGGTTTAACCGTGCTTATTGTTTATATCAGGTCGGTGATAAGAACACTTCACTTTCTCAGTTAGATTATATTCTGAAACGTTGGCCATCCTTTGATGCTGCACAGCAACTTCGTTCAGATGTTATTGCTGGTCGGAAACCAAGACAACAGGCAAGTAATACGAAGAATCCACAGTTCTATCAGCTCCCAAGCCTACAAGATGATAATCGTAATAAGCCTACTTGATGAGGAATCATATGCTTACTGATTTATCTAAGTAATTATGTTTCTACAGAATGTGTTTATCCTTTTACACTTACTATCCTTGTCCCTTATAACTTCCGCTTCTCCTTTTGTGTTTGTGTTAACCATCAACACCAGTAGAGTTGATGCTTAACTCCCGATGTGTTTATGTGCAACACGATAGGAACTCATAGGTCTTATTCCTTATGGTGATAAGTTTTTATTAGAAGAAGGAGAATACAAAGCATCATAAAGGGCTACACACATACATATCCTCCTTGCGAGTATCTCTCTAAAAAAATGCCTTTTCTTCCTCATTTTCATAATTAAGTAGTACCTTTGCTGCAACTTTGATTTATAAAACTAATTTGTAGTATGGTTAAAATCACTTTCCCAGACGGATCTGTACGTGAGTATGAACAGGGCGTAACTGGTTATCAAATCGCCGAGAGCATTTCGCCGGCTCTCGCCCGTGACGTTGTATCTTGCGGTGTAAATGGCGAAACAGTAGAGCTCAATCGTCCTATCAATGAGGATGCAACGATAGCTCTTTATAAGTTTGACGATGAGGAAGGTAAGCATACCTTCTGGCATACTTCTGCCCACCTCCTTGCTGAGGCGTTGCAGGAACTTTATCCTGGTATACAGTTTGGCTTCGGTCCGGCTATTGAAAATGGCTTCTTCTATGATGTAATGCTGCCAAACGGTCAGGCAATCTCTGAGAATGATTTCCCAAAGATTGAGGAGAAAATGCGTGAGCTCGCTAAGAAGAATGAGCAAGTTGTTCGTCGTGATGTTTCTAAAGCTGATGCTGTTAAGGAGTTTACTGCAGACGGACAGGAATATAAGGTTGAGCACATTGTGCAGGATCTTGAGGATGGTACTATCTCAACATATACCCAAGGTAGTTTTACCGACCTCTGTCGTGGTCCACACTTGATGTCAACTGGTGCTATTAAGGCTATTAAGATTACGAGTGTTGCCGGTGCTTTCTGGCGTGGAGATGCTAAGCGTGAGCAGATGACACGTATCTATGGTATCTCTTTCCCAAAGAAAAAGATGCTTGATGAGTATCTCGTTATGCTTGAAGAGGCTAAGAAGCGCGACCACCGCAAGATTGGAAAGGAGATGGAACTCTTCATGTTCTCTGATCGTGTAGGTAAGGGCCTGCCTATTTGGTTGCCAAAGGGTACACAGCTTCGTCTGCGTTTGCAGGAGTTATTACGTCGTCTTCTCCGTCCTTACAACTATCAGGAGGTTATCACTCCAGGTATCGGCGGTAAGAACCTTTATGTAACTTCTGGTCACTATGCTCACTATGGTAAGGATTCTTTCCAGCCAATTCACACTCCTGAGGAGGATGAAGAGTATATGCTTAAGCCTATGAACTGTCCTCATCACTGTGAGGTTTATGCTTATAAGCCACGTTCTTACAAAGATCTGCCTTTGCGTATTGCTGAGTTTGGTACGGTCTTCCGCTATGAGAAGAGTGGTGAGTTGCATGGATTGACACGTGTTCGTACGTTTACACAGGATGATGCGCATATCTTTGTTCGCCCAGATCAGGTGAAGGGAGAGTTCGAAAACAATATCGACATTATTCTCAAGGTGTTCAAGACCTTCGGTTTTGATAATTACGAAGCACAGATTTCACTGCGTGATCCTAATGATAAGGAGAAGTATATTGGCTCTGATGAGGTTTGGGAGGAGAGTGAAGCTGCTATTAAGGCTGCCTGTGAGGAGAAAGGTCTCAAGGCTCGTGTAGAACTTGGTGAGGCTGCTTTCTATGGTCCTAAGCTCGATTTCATGGTAAAGGATGCTATTGGTCGTCGTTGGCAGCTGGGAACTATCCAGGTTGATTATAACCTTCCGAACCGTTTCAAGCTTGAATATACGGCTGAGGATAATACGAAGAAGACGCCTGTGATGATTCACCGTGCGCCATTTGGCTCTCTCGAACGCTTCACAGCTGTACTCATTGAGCACACAGCGGGTCACTTCCCACTCTGGTTGACGCCTGATCAGGTGGCTATCCTTCCAATTTCTGAGAAGTATAATGATTATGCTCGCAAGGTAAAGGCTTACTTCGATGCGCATGAAGTCCGTTCAATCATGGATGATCGTAATGAGAAGATTGGTCGTAAGATTCGTGATAATGAGCTGAAGCGTGTTCCTTACATGGTGATTGTTGGTGAGAAAGAGGCTGCTGAAGGTCTTGTTTCTATGCGCCAGCAGGGTGGTGGCGAGCAGGCAACCATGACGATGGAGGAGTTTGCTAAGCGCATTAACGATGAAGTGGCTGAACAGCTGAAGACATTGGATTAATTAAAAGTTGATAGTTTTCCCTTCTGCGGTTAACAAAGGAGGGTTTGGAATAAGTAAGGAGGATATGCTCAAGACGGCATATCCTCCTTTTTTGTGGTGTATAGTTTGGTGATTTTGCTTGAAAGTTATTTACATTTTGTTTTCTCGTTATAGCTTTTTCGTGGCGTTCTTTATACTTTAAAATCGATTAGATATGAGCTTTTTGGGAAAAAGTATATACCTTTTGGGAAAAAAGTATATACTTTTCAGTCAAAACGATGGTACTTTTTAGTTGAAACGATAGTACTTTTTAGTGAAAACGATAGTACTTTTTGGGCAAAACGATAGTACTTTTTAGTGAAAACGATAGTACTTTTTGGGTAAAACGATAGTACTTTTTGCTGAAAGCGATAGTGCTTTTTGATAACATGCTGTGTATTAATGAGTTATGAAATATGGAGAGAAGTTGCTTGTATTTCCCGTATTTGAAGCTGATGTCTGCGTCTATGATAGGAACGCAGAAATGGGTATCGAAAATAACAATATTCCTTTACATAGGATAGACTGGTGTTTATTCTTAAGAAGGAATAGGAAAAGCAATGGAAAGGGCTTTGTTCCGCCTGTATATCCTTTCTTTTCTGCTATTTTCTTGTAAGCAATCATTATAAATCGTATCTTTGCGGATATTAACACCTAACACCAATTTAAATGAAACAGAACCTTAGAAATGCAGTGATCGCTGCAAGTATTGCCTGCACTGCACTTACAGTACAGGCGCAGACGTCGAAGGGACGGACTGCACAGATTGTTAGTAACTCGCTTATGAAACAGAGTACATTACCTTTTAATGCTCCTGATTTCAGTCGAATCAAGGAGAATGATTACCTTCCTGCTATTCGTGCTGCTATAGCCGAACAGAGGGCAGAGATAAAGAAGATTACAGATAATAAGCAGAAGCCTACCTTCGTCAATACGATTCTTGCTTACGAGCGGAGTGGGAAGAACCTGGAACGTGTATCAAATATCTATTATGCACTGGTATCTGCTGATAAGACGCCAGCGATAGAGAAGGCTCAAGGGGAGATTGTTCCGCTGATGACCGACTTTGAGAATGAGATAAAATTCAATCAGAAGTTCTTCCAGCGTGTGAAATACGTCTATGATCATGAGTATACAAAACTCACGGGCGAAGATAAAAAACTGTTGGAAGTGGTTTACAAGAGCTTCACTCATGCCGGTGCATTGCTTCCAAAAGAGAAGATGGCTCGTATGCAGGAGATCAATAAGGAGTTGGCTAAGCTTCAACAGGAGTTCGGTGATATGCTTCCTAAGGCAGGAAACGAGGCTACTGTATGGGTCAATGACGTAAAAGAACTATCGGGACTGAGCGAGGCAGGTATTGCACAATGCAAGAAAGACGCCGAGAGCCGCGGTGGTAAGGCGCCTTATTGTATCGTAATTACCAATACAACTCAGCAGCCTATCCTTGCAAGTCTTGACAACCGACAGTTGCGTGAGCGTGTTTATAATGCTTCAATCCATCGTACAGATGGCACTGGCGCATACAATACCTTCCCAATCATTGTGAAGATAGCCCGATTGCGCGCAGAGAAGGCACAGCTGATGGGTAAAAAGAACTACGCTTCTTACTCTCTTGAGAATACAATGGCAAAGAACACAGATAATGTTTATGCCTTCCTTCGCCAGCTTATTGCTGCTTATAAACCCAAGGCTGAAGCACAAACAAAGTCAATCGAAGAATATGCACGGAAGACAGAAGGCAATGACTTCCATCTTCAGCCTTACGATCGCTTCTATTATTCGGCAAAGATGAAGAAGGATCAGTATAGCTTCTCGGACGATGAAGTGAAACCTTACTTCAATCTTGACTCTGTTCTTGTGAACGGTATCTTCTATGCTGCCCATCGTGTCTATGGATTGAACTTCCGCGAGCGTAAGGATATCCCAACCTATAACAAGGATATGAAGGTGTTTGACGTGCTCGATGCCGATGGAAAGCAGTTAGCCCTCTTCTATTGTGATTACTTCCGTCGCCCGACAAAGCGCGGTGGTGCTTGGATGAGTGCCTTCCTCAAGCAGAGTTTGGACAGAAATCAAAAGCCATTAATATACAATGTCTGTAACTTCGCAAAAGCCCCAGAGGGTCAACCTACGCTTCTGACATGGGACGAAACACAAACAATGTTCCATGAGTTCGGACACGCTCTGCATGGTATGCTCTCTCATTGTAAGTATAATACGTTGAGCGGTACGGCAGTATCTCGTGATTTCGTTGAGATGCCATCACAGTTCAATGAGTCGTTTGCCAGCATTCCGGAAGTATTCAATCACTATGCACGCCATTATAAAACCAATGAACCAATGCCTGATGCCTTGCGGGAGAAGATGCTCGGATCATTGAACTTCCTTTCAGCTTATGCATTGGGTGAGAACCTTGCAGCAACATGCCTTGATATGGCTTGGCATTGCCTTTCATCTTCAGAAGTTCCAACTGCTGAACAAGCTTCTGCTTTTGAAAAGAAGGTTTTATCAGAGATAGGACTCCTCGATTCACAGATTCCTCCTCGTTATTCAACCTCTTACTTCAATCATATCTGGGGTGGTGGATATGCTGCTGGATATTATAGTTATCTTTGGAGTGAAGTACTTGCTGTGAATATTGCTGACTATTTTGAAACTCATGGTGCACTGACACGTAAAGTGGGTGATGACTTCCGCCAAAAGATTCTCTCACGTGGAAATACCCGCGATCTTATGGAGATCTTCTCAGACTTTACTGGCCTTAAGGCACCTGATACAAAGGGATTGCTGAAGGCAAGGGGGATGTAAAGCCCCACCCAACCTCCCCGAAAGGGGAGGAGTGTTTTCCGTCACTTGCAAAAAAAACAGCAATGAAAAGCAAAACACAATCAAAAGGACATATCACTCCCCTCTACGGGGGAGGGATAAGGGGGAGAGGCCGCTTCTTTTTGTTCTTTCTTCTCTCTCTTCTAATCCTCAACTTTAGCATAAAGGGCTATTGGAAAATAAAATCCTATTCATTCCAGAGCCATTTCAAAGATGTATGGGAAATCTGTCACGAAAAGGGGTTTAACGAAGACTACTGCATCCTCGTGGACTTTTCGCGCCCATCGGGTGAGGACCGAATGGCTATTATCGACCTGAATACGTTGTCCGTACTCGACACTGGTCCCTGCGCACATGGCAAAGGAAAGGGGAACAGTGCGTGGAAAGCTATTTTCTCAAATAAGGAGGGGAGCAGATGTTCAAGTCTCGGAGCTTTCAAGATTGCAGAGAAAGGCTATTCCGCTACTGTCGGTCTGCGTTTTGCCCTTGATGGGTTGGATGCATCAAACAGCAATGCAAGACGAAGAAAAATTCTCATTCATAGTTCCCGATACGTGGGCATAATGCACCATCTCACATCTTATCTCCCACTCTCCGATGCTTCGTGGGGATGCTTCACTACAAGCCCTGCTATGCTGAAGAAAATCGAAGCCCTTTGTGACAAGAGCAAGAAGCCTATCCTGCTTTATGCATATAAATAATCTTGATGAACAAAAAGATTATAATGGAACTGAACCTGAAAAGAACCTTGACTTGTATAATTCTGACTGTGCTCACCACTCTCAGCACACGTGCCCAGACCTTATGCGTCATTGACGGCACACCCCTTCCCGACTCCCTCCTGCACGTCACCATCGACGAGATGCGGTCGGATTCGGCTAAACAGATTGTGGCAAAGAGACTGGGCCTTATTCCACCTCAAGCCATTGAATCCATACAGATATTGCCAGCTGAAGAGCTGATAAAACAAGGTAAGAACTTCACGTTCTGTAAGAAGCCCAAAGATATCATCATCATACGAACTAACTCCCTTGCAGAGCTCCAATGGGTAATAAACGGAAAACTGAAGAAACCACGAAAGAAGCTGACTATCATTGATTACAAACTCTCACCCCAGCGTATAATGGCAGCATTGCCAAAGGATATTAATCCCTCGGACATTGTCTCTGTTGACATCCTCACTTATACAAACGATCCACGGTTGGAGAGACATCCGACAATCGTGATTAAGACAAAACGCACTGCCCCTTTTAAAAACAAAATGCACTGCCCGGAAAACAATGTGAGGAAAAGTAAATGAAAGTGGAGTATGTCGATTCCACAAAAGACAAGACATAAATCAGTATCTAAAAAATGATTAGACAAACACCATACGGCAAGGAAAACGAACAAAGGAATAATAGCGAACATCCAGCAAACAGGGCTCTCCCACCCATTACTTCCCTTCGGTCAGTGACCGTTGGTTCGGGGGAGCCGGAGGGGGCTAACGCTTCCTTCATCTCCCACTCGCTTTCCCTTCCCCTCCAAAGTGTATCGGCAGTTCTCACCTTACTAAACGAGGGCTGTACGATTCCTTTCATATCACGTTATCGAAAAGAGCGAACGGGGAATCTTGACGAAGTTCAGATTACCAATATTAGCGAACTTTACAACCGTTTGAAAGAACTCGGTAAGCGCAAGGAAACCATCCTCAAGACCATCCGTGAGCAAGAGAAACTCACAGCGGAGTTAGAAGCGAAGATCTGGTCTTGTATGGATTCCACAGAACTAGAGGATATCTACCTACCATATAAACCCAAACGCCGTACACGTGCGCAGATTGCTCGTGAACAGGGATTGGAGCCGTTAGCGTTGGCAATAATGAAAGGGGCCTCCCCCAACCCCTCCGAAAGGAGGGGAGAAGCTCCACCCAACCTCCCCGAAAGGGGAGGAGACAAACTTGCAAGTATTTTGCAGAAATATCAAGGAAGAGCCAAAGAATCTTTATTCTCTCGTGCGCGCATAGGCACTCCTCCCCTTTCGGGGGAGTCGGAGGGGGCTTTGGATATCATTGCCGAGATTGTTTCCGAGAACCAGCAAGCACGCAATACTGTCCGCACAGCTTATCAGCGTGGGGCTATCATCACGTCGAAGGTCATCAAGAAGATGAGGGATACTGATGAGGCACAGAAGTTCTCTGATTACTTTGACTTCTCTGAACCTCTCCGGAGATGCAATAGCCACAGACTACTCGCTATGCGTCGTGGTGAGGCACAGGGTATCCTGCGTGTGAGCATCTCAATTGACAGTGGGGAGTGTGTCACACGCCTCACTCGTCAGTTTGTACGTGGGCATGGAGTCTGTCAAACTCTCGTCAACCAAGCTGTTGAAGACTCCTTCAAGCGCCTTATCAATCCTAGCATTGAGAAAGAGTTTGCCACTTTGAGTAAGGAGCGTGCCGATGATGAAGCTATCAAGGTCTTTACCGAAAATCTTTGTCAGCTTCTCCTCTCTGCACCACTTGGCCAGAAACGTGTTCTCGCTCTCGATCCCGGTTTCGCCAACGGATGTAAGATAGCTTGCCTTGACGCACAAGGTAATCTTCTGCACCATGAGATTATATATCCTCATCCACCACGCAATCAGGTAAGACAAGCCACGGAAGCCCTCCGGAGGATGATACGCACATATAAGATTGAGGCTATCGCCATTGGTAATGGTACGGCAAGCAGAGAGTCTGAAACTTTCATTAGTAATATTCTCCAAAACTCGGCAAATAACTTTGGAAACATCTTAAAATATGTGGTAAGTGAGGATGGAGCTTCCATCTATTCCGCCTCTCCAGTGGCACGTGAGGAGTTTCCCGATGAAGATGTAACTACACGTGGAGCTGTATCCATTGGCAGACGATTGATGGACCCGCTCGCCGAACTTGTGAAGATTGATCCGAAGAGCATCGGTGTTGGACAATATCAGCATGATGTTGACCAGTCAAAGCTTAAGCATTCACTCGACCAGACGGTGATGAGCTGTGTCAATCAGGTGGGAGTCAACCTCAACACGGCTTCTCTCCACCTGCTCACCTACGTCAGCGGACTCGGTCCAGCCCTTGCCAGAAACATCATTGAGTACCGACGTGAGCATGGTGCCTTCACCTCACGTGCCCAGCTCAAGAAGGTGAAGCGTCTGGGTGCTACTGCCTACCAGCAGTGCGCAGGCTTCCTCCGCATTCCCGATGCCAAGAACCCACTCGATAACTCTGCCGTTCATCCTGAGAGCTATCACATCGTTGAGCAGATGGTGAAGGATTTGAAATGTACGATAAAGGATCTCATTGGCAATAAAAAACTCTTGGCAGAAATTGATTTCAAAAGGTACCTCACCCAAAACAACCAGCCTCACCCCCCAGTCAGCCTCACCCCCCTTACCCCCTCTCCTTCAGAGAGGGGGAGAGAAGCCTCCCCCAACCCCTCCGAAGAGAGGGGAGTACCTATGCGCACACGAGAGGATAAGAGCGCTTTAAATCTTTCCCAACACCTCAGCGAAGTATCCGCAAGCTTGTCTCCCCTCCCTTCGGAGGGGTCGGGTGGGGCTCCTACCCTCCACGACATCCTCACCGAACTTGAGAAACCAGGGCGTGACCCACGTGGGGAGGTTGAAGTCTTTGAATTCGACAAGAATGTCCATACCCTCAACGACCTCATCGTAGGAATGGAACTCTCTGGTATCGTGACGAACATCACGAACTTCGGAGCCTTCGTCGACATCGGTGTTCATCAAGACGGACTCGTCCACATCTCTCAGCTCTCCGACCGCTTCGTCACCGACCCCACACAAGTCATCCGTCTCCATCAGTACGTCCGTGTTCGTGTCGTCGAAGTCGATATGCACCGCAAACGTATCGGGTTGAGTATGAAGAATATCAAACAATAAAATATATGAATCAGACAAAGAAAATCCTTGCCTACTTAGGTTGTATCGCGTTTACCGTCTTGGGCGTATGGCTCCTTACCGTAGAAGACCCCACCACAAGTTATCCACTATGGACAATAAGAGTTGCTGGCATCCTCTCCATCATCTTCTTTGGTGGTGGCGGTTTGTTTATGGCTTATAAAAAGGTAAAACTTCTCATAAACCATAAGAAAGATATAGAATTTACCGATAGAGGTATCTCTATCTGCGGAGCTGAGGAAATATTATGGAACGAGATAACCGACTTCTCCCTAATACGTTTTAAAGGCAACAGGTTGATAACCATTCAGATGAAAGACCCTGAAAAGGTTATCGCAAACGAATCTTCATGGATAAAACGCAAGACTATGGAGTATAACCTCAAGACTATCAACGCCCTTTACTCCTTCCCTGCCTATATGATGGATGGGCGAGCTGAAGAAGCACTTACGCTGTGCAAGCTGAACTTGGCAAAACATAAATAATATAACGAATAACCCTATTCAAGCCCTCCTCCCTTTGGGAGGAGTTGGAGGAGGGTATTGGAGGAGAATACTCTCTTCTCCCTTTAAAATAATCAATAAAACCTATGGGAATGCTTTTTGTTCTTATTTTCTGGGCAATCGTTTTTGTAGTTCTATCCCTTATATTAGGACTGATAACGTTACCTTTCTCTTACTTCCTTTGCAAAAGGCAAAGGAAGAGAAAGATGGTTCTATCATTCCTCACACCAGGAGTATTTATTGGGATATACGCTGTAAGTAGTTTTGTGTGTATGATTATCATTGCTATCATTCTTGGTTCTGACATTGGTATCGGTGATAGCTGGTCTATCCCACTAAAGAATGGTTATGAACTTACCTCCGTTGATACACCCGAGTATGCTAACATCAATAGTAGAAACGATCCGTTGAAAGAAAACCTCATTGATGAGATTACACATATACAAGTGGTTGGAGACTCTGTCATAGGAAAAGAGGCTGATGGGAACTACTTCATCTTTAACCTACAAAATGGTGACAAAGAAGATAATCTAAACTATCAAAATTTCACAACAAAAATGAAATCAAGATCCATTACACTCGTTAATAATAATACCTACTATTGGGAACAACGCAAAGTACCCTATATAATTGCGGGCATCTTTTGCCTTCTTATAACCATTTTAGCAATAAAAACTTTTTGGCGAATAGCTCTAATTTACTAAGCTTTTATTTCACATATGTAACTTACCATTATTCCAACCAATACCCTAAGATACATCAAAAACTACACAAAACATATCTATCAAGCCCTTCTCCCTTTGTAAGGGGCTAAAGGTGAGTATATTAGCTATGCATGACATTATCAGAGGCTTTATAGGCTTAACATTGGTTCATATAGGTGCTGCACTTCGCTTCGTCTATCATCGCTTTATTATCAGAGATAATTATAGTTATCATTCCCTGATAACTGAATCACCAGTATTTGATTGCTCCAAAGAACCATATAAGGAACAATTCAAGAAATGGAAACAGAGGCAAACTCAACGTAATCAAGCATACGATATAGAACTGAATGAGGACCAACAACAAATACTCGAAATGTTTCTCAAAGAGGGTAGAAGTAAGAAAGAGATAATACAAGATATGATTGAAACTGGCGAATTAAAGCTAATAGATGTTGACATTTACCCTCGTAATCCCGAATACTTTTCCAATCGTGTCCTTGATGGTATCATAGGTTTATGTTTTCTTATTATATTAGTCTTCATTATTTATTATTTAAGTCAGAAGAATATGAGTGAGAACCTATTATTTTAAGCTTCTTTCTATATTATCATTGGGTAATCTCGATCTGCGTAGCCTTATATTTTCCTTTTGGAATCCTATCTATCACCGCCTCTTTATATCCCGTAGGTAGAAGTCCACCTGGAAGCCATAGCGCATTCGCTCCGATTTCGTTACCCGACGGCATCCTCAACCTGAGTTTCTTTGGCTTGGGGATGTCAATCCTTACTAATACCCGATGTTTCCACGCACCCGCAGGGATTCCCAATTCATGTTCGATACGCGACAAGTCGCCATGACTTCTCATCAATACGCTATCCATCTCCGATTTCATCATGATAAACTGACTATTATCAGCCTTTCCGATGGAGTCGCCATGATGCCGTTCTAACAATTCTTTTGAAACAATACATGATGCGCCTGCCTTAAAATTCTTCAGATGCCGCCTTATATATCTTCGTCTCAAATAGGTTTCGGGTGCTGGTCGTTTACCTTTAGGAATACTCAGTATGACTTTTCTCGACATTCCCTTGCGAAAGTATTTATCAATAAGGCTTATAGTATCAGCATAATAAGAAGCTTTAATCTGCTTATCAACCTTTTTCCCAAAATTATCTGATAGCAAAGAATCGCACACCCTCAGACACTTTGTGGTGTCATTTATCGGTGCATATTGTGCATGTACAGCTTGCCCTATTCCCACAAAGAACAGTAGAATTGGCAAAATGCACCTGAACAGCCTTTTATTATTCATGCTTACACAATTAATTTTAATTCTACAAGTTGGTATCATTACTTACCTTTTTGCATATACTCCTGCAAATTTAATGGATTATTCTGGTAATACAAAAGATAAAAAGACAAGAAAGTCATCAATAATTGGCTTCACCTCACACTCTCTCCACTTGGGGGCACCGTGAGATATCCCTATGGGATAGGGGGGCTTTCATTCATTCCTAAAAATGTTTCGCCACTTATTCTCTATTGTAGAGTAGTAGAGTGAGGTAAAGGTGGCTGCTAAAAAAAGCTGCCACCCTTTCAGGCGACAGCTTCCATTCCGTTATAACGAGTGCCCACGTACGTGAGCGTCATTAATTTACTTTACCTTGTCAACAATAGCCTTGAAAGCTTCCTGATTGTTAACAGCGAGGTCAGCGAGCACCTTACGGTTGATCTCGATACCAGCTTTGTGCAACGCACCCATCAATTGGCTGTAGCTCATATCATAAAGACGAGCAGCAGCGTTGATACGCTGAATCCACAATGCGCGGAAGTTACGCTTCTTGTTACGGCGGTCACGATAAGCATAAGTCAAACCCTTCTCGTAGGTATTCTTTGCTACCGTCCAAACATTTTTACGGGCACCATAGTAACCCTTAGTCTGCTTCAGAATTCTTGTTCTCTTTGCTTTTGAAGCAACATGATTGACTGATCTTGGCATAGTTTTTCTTTCCTTTTAATTTGTTTGACTAATGAATTAACGGAGATTGAGCAAGTCGCGTACCTGCTTCAAGTTTGTACCATCCACGAGCGTCTGGTGAACAAGATTTCTCTTCTGTTTCTTTGTCTTCTTAGTCAGAATGTGACTGTGGTAAGCGTGATGACGTTTGATCTTACCAGTACCGGTGAACGTGAATCTCTTCTTTGCGCCGGAATTTGTCTTCTGTTTTGGCATTTTTGTAAAATTTAAAATTGTTATTTATATTCATCTGTGGCAACGTATATACCAGGACGTTACGCACAGGTTGCCCATATTGTGTCCTTTCAGACAATCAATGGACGTTAGTCAATATTCAACTTCTTTAATGCATCAGCACCATTCTTAGCATTAGCAAACAAGCCACCGTCAGACTTTGTTTCTTCTGCTGCAGCATCAGCGGCTACTTTTGCGCCAGCCTCAGCCTCCTCTCGATCACGCTTCTGCTGACTTTTCTTTGCAACGCCAGCCTTCTTTGGTGCAAGATAGAGGAACATCTTTTTCCCTTCAAGCTTTGGTAGTTGTTCAACCTTAGCAAGCTCTTCGAGGTCGTTGGCAAAACGAAGTAATAATACTTCTCCCTGTTCTTTGAAGAGGATAGAACGACCGCGGAAGAATACGTATGCACGAACCTTATTGCCAGCATTAAGGAATTCCTGAGCATGTTTGAGCTTGAAATTGTAGTCGTGTTCATCAGTCTGAGGCCCAAAGCGAATCTCCTTCACTTCTTGCTTCACCTGCTTCTGTTTCATCTCCTTTTGATGCTTCTTTTGCTGGTAGAGGAACTTAGAATAGTCGATGATACGACAAACTGGTGGTTGTGCATTCGGAGAAATCTCCACAAGATCAACTCCTTCTTGATGGGCTAAGTCCAATGCCTTACGTGTAGGCATCACCTCTGCTCCATTGTCACTTACCACTCGAACTTCCCGAACGCGAATTTGCTCATTCACGCGGTACTTCATTTTCATTTTGTCATTCTTCATTCAACTATTTTAATTGTCTAATTTTGCTAAACGGGTGCAAAGTTACTATTTTTCAAGTGATTAACCAAACATTTCGTGTATTTTTTTATAATATAATGACATGCTCTTTTAGTAGCTTTATCGATGATTAAATTAATATTGTCTCTGATAGTTTAGCAGGCATTTATATGCTTGAATTTTGAGTTTAGATCTTTTTTGTTAAAGTTTGTTGTGGTTATAGTAGGTAAAGAGGCAAAGCAAGTTTCTTTAAAGTTGCTTTGCCTCTTTAGTGTGTAGTTTCTTTAAGATATCTTCTACAATGTCTCTAACTCTTTTAGTGAGTGTATTGTTGCTTTAGGGTCATCTGCTTTGAAAACATAACTACCACTTACCAGAATATTTACTCCTGCTTTGACAAGTCTTGGAGCTGTATCTGCCTGTACACCTCCATCAACTTCGATGAGTGCTTTACTATTTTCTCTATTGATCAGCTGCCGTAGCCGTTCAACCTTTTTTATTGTACTTTCAATAAACTTCTGTCCTCCAAATCCAGGATTAACGCTCATTAATTGTACGATATCAATGTCGCCTATGATATCTTCAAGCACATTAACCGGGGTTGATGGGTTTAAGGTTACTCCAGCTTTCATCCCTGCACTGCGTATAGCTTGTAATGTACGATGAAGATGAATACATGCTTCGTAGTGTACATTCATGATTGCTGCACCAGAATCAGCTGTCTGTTGGATATAATCCTCTGGGTGCACAATCATGAAGTGTACATCCATAGGTTTTTTGCATACTTTTCCTACAGCGTTTAGGATAGGGAATCCAAATGAAATGTTCGGTACGAAGACACCATCCATAACATCCATATGAAGCCAGTCTGCTTCACTTTCATTAATCATTTCAATCTCTTTGTCTAGGTGTAGGAAGTTTGCAGAGAGTAGGGAAGGGGATATTATTGTTTTCATATTTTAATTTAAGCAAAACGATTCTACCTTCCCGTTTATTTTTATAGCACGGTAAGTATAAGCTATCTGCCGAATGATATTTAGAGTTTTCTCAGACGGCTTCAATTCTTCTGAAGTAAATAATTTGACCATAAGCTCCATATTAATGTTAATTTGAGGGTTTATATGTCTTTTAACGTATTGGTAACATATATTATTATATTTTCTTAGAATATTATTTTTTCAGTATCTTTGCATTCTGAAAGTAATCTGATAGATGATAAAGTTATGATAATAAAGGTTTGTGGTATGCGTGATGCTGTGAATATCCAGGAGGTTTCACAGTTAGGAGTTGATTGGGTTGGATTAAATTTCTGTCCAGGTAGTCCGCAATATGTGCGTCAGATCTCCTCTAATGCAGGGATTATTCCTGATTATGGTAGTCTTGATAATGTATATACAAAGGATAACACTTCACAAATATCGCATCAAAAGCCGTTGTTATGTGGTATCTTCGCTGATGATATGCCTCAGAATATCGTGACACGTGTAGTTAATTTCCATTTAGATATCGTACGGTTGGATGGTGAAGAGAGCCCTGTAATGATAGATAACCTTCGAAAAACTTTAGATCCCGATATCCATGCAGGAATAAAGATTATGAAGTCCTTCACAGTTTCTTCCCAAGATGATTTGAAGATATGTAAGGAGTATGTGGAACATGCTGATTACTTTCTTTTCAAGTTAGAGACCCTGTTTGATAAATCTTTATTCTGTGAATATAAGGAGGATGTACCCTTTTTGCTTTCTGACAATGCGATTGCAACTGAAGCAGAAAGTATTAAGTCTTTATCTTGTCCACAGTTTCTTGGTGTTAGCATCGATTGTGGTTTTGATACAGAGTCAGGCTTAAAGGATGTTGAGTCTTTAAAGCGTTTCTTAGAGAAACTACATTAAATAGGTAAGGATAAGAATGATTTTAAAGAATAAATGTGTCCTCATAGACAACTATGACTCATTCACTTATAATTTGGTGCATCTTCTGAAGGAACTGGGAGCGGAAGTCACAGTTCTTCACAATGACCAGTTTACACTTGATGAGATAGAAGAGTATGACAAAATCATTTTAAGCCCAGGTCCCGGCTTACCTTCTGATGCAGGCTTACTATTAGATGTTATTCGTTATTATGCAGGGAAGAAACCTATCTTGGGTATTTGCTTGGGACATCAAGCTATAGCCGAAGTGTTTGGCGGACAGTTGGAGAACCTTTCTGATGTTTTCCATGGTATTGCTACCGAAGGGATACAACTTGTTCCGACACCCTTGTTTACAGGTTTATCAGACTCTTTTTCTGTGGGAAGATATCACAGTTGGGTTGTGTCCAAGGAGTCTTTCCCTTCCTGTCTTGAGATAATAGTTGAGAATCGAGACGGCTTAATAATGGCTCTTCGTCATCGTACTTATAATATATATGGTATACAATTCCACCCAGAGAGTATATTAACTCCTGATGGAAAAAAGATTCTATCAAACTGGTTAACGCTTTGAGGTATATAAAAGACATTGGGAGGAGAGGGCTTATCAGTTAGATTATGTAGTCTTCTCAAACAAAATTCATTACTTTGCAAACACTATGGCTGAAGCTACACGATACGCAGATGAGATTATTGATGACGGATTCCCTTGGTATGCTATCCGTCTCTTCACTACCCGGCAAGGTGAGGTGAAGAGTTATTTCGAAGAGCAGGGGTTCGAGTGCTTTATCCCTATGCAATATGTTGAGGCAGAGGGACATGACGGTAGGACTCATCGTACCTTACGCCCTGTTGTTAATAATCTTATATTTGTTAAGCAGTCGGACGAAGAAACAACCTTCCGGCGTGTTGTTCAGCAAGCCGATTATAAGATTAGTGTTCTTCGAAAGGCTAAAGATTCCCGGGAATATAGCCTTATCCCTCATCGTCAGATGTATGAATTTCGGTTGATGTGTAACCCTGAGGTCACCATGAGAAAGTTCTTGTCAATAGAGCAGGCGCAACTGAAAGCTGGGGAAGAGGTTTATGTGAAGTTTGGTCCATTTAAAGGATTATCGGGTCGTTTGGTTCGTTCGAGTAAGAAGTATTATCTTCTTAAAGAGGTCCCAGGCCTGGGTATTATGCTGAAAGTCTCCCGTTGGTGTTGTATCCCTATTGAAGAGAAAGAATAATAACTACCTAAAATCATCAGAAACATTTCATCCTTTGGGAATATGTTTACGAGCTGTTAGTAAAAAGCTTAAGAGCTTTTTCCCGAAAGCTTAGGAACTTTTCCTAAAAAGCTTAAGAGCTTTTAGCGGAATGGTTTATTGTTTTTTCGTGGTTTATTAGACACTCGTTGAGTAAGGCTAGACTTCTTCTCCAAAAATATTTTTGTTTGTTGTGTTCTTAAGTACCTGGTGCTGGAAGATAAAAAATAGCAACTGGTGCCTTCATTCTCTTGGAGTTTAAACTATACAGAGAGATGTGGAAGCACCAGTTGCTATTATTTTCTGTTTAAAATTCGCTTGTAAAGTGGAAACGAATGTGCTCAAAGTCTTGTTGTGCCATACTTAGAACATAACTTGAATCAGCAAGGAATACGTCACGTCCTTCGTTATCTTTTGCCATGTACTGGTATTTGCGCTTCTTGAAATTCTCTAATTCAGCCTCATCATCGGCTTCAATCCAGCAAGCTTTATAGAGGTGTACTGGCTCCCAACGACATTTAGCATTGTATTCATGCTCCAGTCGATACTGTATAACCTCAAACTGAAGCTGTCCAACGGTTCCAACGATACGGCGATTATTGAATTGATTGACAAATGACTGTGCCACACCTTCGTTCATTAACTGCTCAATACCCTTGAGGAACTGTTTAGACTTCATTGGGTCATCGTTCTCAATATACTTGAAAAGCTCTGGCGAGAAACTTGGCAGACCACGGAAATGAATTTTCTCACCTTCAGTGAGTGTATCACCGATCTTGAATACTCCACCGCTATCTGGTAGACCTACGATGTCCCCAGGGTAAGCCTCTTCAACGGTACTCTTGCGTTGAGCCATAAACTGAGTAGGAGAGGAGAAACGCATGGTCTTGTCATTACGCACGTGAAGATAAGGCTGGTTACGTTGGAATTTTCCTGAACATACTTTGCAGAAAGCAATACAACTGCGGTGGTTCGGGTCAATATTAGCTGTGATTTTGAAGATAAATCCGGTGAACTTTGGTTCTGTTGGGTCAACAATCCTTTCTTCAGCCTTGGTTGGGCGTGGACTAGGAGCTATTTCAACGAAACAGTTTAACAATTCTTGTACTCCGAAATTGTTCAGTGCTGAACCAAAGAATACTGGTGCAACCTCTGCATGGCGATAGGTTTCAACATCAAATTCAGGATATACTCCATTGACAAGTTCAAGATCATTGCGCAGATGTTCAGCAAAGTCAGCTCCAACATGTTCGTCTAACTCATTAGAGTTGATGTCAACTTCCATCTTTTCAGTAACACGTTGTTTGTTTGGAGTGAAAAGGTTCAGTTGTTGTTCGTAAATGTTGTATACACCTTTGAATCTCTGTCCTTGCCCAATAGGCCAAGACAATGGGCGTACCTTGATTTTCAGTTCTTCTTCCAACTCATCCAGAACATCAAACGGATCACGTCCTTCACGGTCCATCTTGTTGATAAAGATGATTACGGGAGTATTACGCATACGGCAGACTTCCATCAGCTTGCGTGTCTGCGCCTCTACACCTTTAGCTGAATCGACGACAATAATAGCGGAGTCAACTGCTGTCAGCGTGCGGTAAGTGTCTTCGGCAAAGTCTTGGTGACCAGGAGTATCGAGGATATTTACCTTGTAGTCCTTATAATCGAACTCCATCACAGATGTTGACACAGAGATTCCACGTTGTTTCTCTATATCCATCCAGTCTGATGTAGCCGTTTTGCGTATTTTGTTGCTTTTCACTGCACCCGCAACCTGTATCTGTCCACCGAAGAGGAGGAACTTCTCTGTCAGTGTTGTCTTACCAGCATCAGGGTGAGATATAATGGCGAACGTTCGCCTGCGTTCTATTTCGTTCATTTATTTTGTGTGTTATTTATCTTGTTCCTGTAGGTTCTTCATGCACTTTTTCAATGAATCTACCCAATAAGGAATCTTTATCCCGAAGGTCTCCTTTATTTTTGTCTTGTCAAGAACAGAGTATGCTGGACGCTTTACTGGTGAAGGAAACTCGTTACTGTGACAAGGTTGAATGTCACAAGTAGTATTGCCAGCCAGTTCGGCAATCTTTATTGTAAAATCATACCAGCTGCAGACACCTTCGTTGGAGAAATGATAAATGCCGGTCTTGCCTTCATACTGGCGTTCTTCGATGATTGTAAAGATGGTTTCAGCAAGATTCCCTGCGTAAGTCGGTGTACCACACTGGTCAAATACAACCTTTAGTTGGGGCTTGGTAGCAGTAAGATTCATCATTGTCTTAACAAAGTTATGGCCGAATTCACTGTAAAGCCAAGCAGTACGGAGTATAATATGGTTAACACCTGTTGCCTGAATTTCTCTTCTCCGTGTAACTTTGTTAAACCATAAACCCCTGTTGGTGTACCTTTCATATCTTCCTTGCAAGGTGTATTATAAGGATCGCCCCCAAAAACATAGTCCGTGCTGATATGTACGAGTAGTCCGTCAACCTCTTTCATTACTTTTGCAAGATTCTCAGGAGCAACAGCATTGAGTGTTTCAACGATGTTTCCAGCAGTCTCTGCTTTGTCGACATTGGTCCATGCTGCACAGTTGATGATACATCTAACATCATTTTCCTGTACCATGTTGCGAATATCTTCTATATTCGTGATATCTAATTTCGTATATCCATCACAAACATCTGTGAAGATATAATGGTCTTTGCTGTTTTTGGAAACAAGTTGCATCTCATTGCCAAGTTGACCGTTTGCTCCTGTTACTAATATGTTCATCCTTTCTTCTTTTAAGTTTGTTTCTGTTAATTATCACCAAAGTCCAAACCTTCTGTCTTGTCTTTGATATAATAGTCGGATAGCATTCCGATGAAGGTGGTGATTTCTTTTAATGCTCTTGCAGTCTCAGGAGTAATCTCTTTCTTCTGTAGGCGGAGCATCATTACACCATATAAGAAATCAAAGCAAGTTTCTATTTCACTTTCTCCTAATTGTGAAGCAACACCTTTCAGACGTTCATCATTGGTTCTTGCCATCTTGTCTGCCGTCCGCTTCGCCTTTCCTCGTAGCTCAACAATGAAAGGTAAAACACGATAATATTCAGCGGAGTAGAATGGGAACTTGGAAGACTGTAGCAACTCTGCGTGCAACTCTGTTAGATCTTGCATCACGACTTTATTAATCTGAAGATGTCCTCCATCTCTACATCCTTCTTGATTCATCATTCGAACTAAATCCCCAAACCAATCTTCTTCTTCCTCTTTCTGTTCATCGGTATATTGAAACTGGTCAATATATTCTTTGCGGATTCTGGTTAGTGAACAGTTGTATGCGCGGATTGTATCCTCAATCTGCCACATATATAATAAATATTCAGCTATACTCTTCTTTCTGAGCTCCTTTGCAACAAACATAAATTAATTCTTGTTATTTACTCTTTATTTCATTAAGCCATCTACTGTTGGCAAATGATAAAGATTGAAAATAGTGCCTAAAAAGTACAATGATGGAAAACAATATTACAACAGATCCTATTACCTTATTTATTATAAGGACACCATTAACATCAAACTTACCTCTGATTTTTGTCTACTAACCATGTCAGACCGTACCACCAAAGTAATGCTCCTGCTGGGATGCATGCAAAAGCCAACAATCATTTCAAAAGGACGATCCGGCTGTACAAGTGCAAACTGTGCAAAAGGTTGCCATGAATAAAAAAAGATAATGAGAGGATTGGAGATCGTGACCAAGAAAGCTGTCAGACCGTTATGGAAGATAGATCCTTTTGTGTTACTGCTTTGATGCATCTTCTTCATAGGGTTCGATTTAAAACAATAGATGCCGAATAGAAGAAGAAGGACACTACCAGAAATCTGCAGGATAAGCTGATAAGTAGGGTTCTGTAACGGTTTCATAATAAAGCTCATACCCAATCCCACGATGAGTGCGTAGATGGTGTCGCTAATAGCCGCACCAATACCTGTGACAAAGCCATACCAACGTCCTTTGTTCAGGGTACGTTGAATGCATAATATACCCACCGGGCCCATCGGAGCAGAAGATATTATACCTATTAGTAAACCCTTAAAAATGAAATCCAGTATATCTATTTGTATAGGGAATTGCATACCTGTTATTTTGGGTGCAAAATTGCAAAAATTATATGAGATAAACAAATTTAGTTAAACAAAACTTTGTGGTATTCCACTTTTTTCATAACTTTGCCAATCAAAAAGTTAAACTAAAAACTTATAAAATCATGGACGTAGTAGAAGATTTGAAGCCAGTTGTAACAGGTTTGGAAAAGCCATTTGTGATTGGTTTGGATTTAGGAGGTACCAATTCCGTTTTTGGAATAGTAGATCAGCGTGGACAGGTTCTTGCCACCAACTCTATAAAGACGCAAAACTATAAAACTGTAGACGATTTTGTAGATGCTGGTGTGGAGGCTTTGAAGCCTATCGTAGCAAAGGTTGGCGGTATTAGTCAGATTCGTGCTATGGGTATCGGCGCTCCTAATGGTAATTTCTATCGTGGTACGATTGAGTTTGCACCTAACTTGGCTTGGGGCCACGATGGGGTTGTGCCATTGGCAGATATGTTCTCTAAGAAACTGAACATTCCTGTAGGTCTTACCAACGATGCAAATGCTGCAGCGGTGGGTGAAATGCAGTATGGTGTGGCGCGTGGTATGAAGGATTTCATTATGATAACCCTTGGTACAGGTGTCGGTTCTGGTATTGTTATCAATGGCCAGATGGTTTATGGCTCAGATGGTTTTGCTGGTGAGTTAGGTCACGTCACAATGGTCCGTGGAAAAGATGGACGTAGTTGTGGTTGCGGACGTACTGGTTGTCTGGAGGCATATTGCTCTGCAACAGGTGTGGCTCGCTCTGCTCGTGAGTTCCTGAAAGAGTCTGATGAACCTTCTTTGTTACGTGATATGAAGCCTGAGAAGATTACTTCTTTGGATGTTTCTATTGCAGCTGGACGTGGTGATAAGTTGGCTAAGCGTGTATATGAATTTACTGGTGAAATGCTGGGTAAAGCTTGTGCTGACTTCGCTGCATTCTCTTCACCAGAGGCATTTATCTTCTTTGGTGGATTGACAAAGGCTGGTGATTTGTTAATGGAACCTATCATACGTTCTTACAAGGAGAATGCCTTGGAGATCTTTAAGGACAAGCCAAAGTTCTTGGTAAGTTCGCTCGATGATGCTGCGGCTGCTGTCCTTGGTGCTTCAGCTATAGGTTGGGAACTATAAAGGCAGAGTTTTTAAGGCTTCGACAGAGATGCTTGCTTGTGTTATGGTATTTGCGAGCATACTCCCATGAAAAGCTTAAAACTTATAATTAGAAAGTGAATATAGGGCTGACGGATTTCCGCAGCCCTTTTTGTTTGTTTTGTTTTGTGTTCTCGTTTTTTTACTCTATCTTTGCGTTTCAGAATAACGTAAATAGAATTTCTATTAAAAAACAAAGATGAAACAGGAAGACGATATCAAGAAGGCAATTGAGGTGATGAGAGAAGGAGGAATAATTCTTTATCCTACTGACACGGTGTGGGGGATAGGTTGTGATGCAACAAATCCTGATGCTGTAGCAAAGGTGTATGCTCTAAAGCGTCGTGATGACTCAAAGGCGCTTATTTGTTTAGTTGATTCTGATAATCGTCTTCAGCGTTATGTACGTCATGTCCCTGATGTGGCTTGGCAGTTAATAGATGCTGTTGAGAAACCGACGACTTTGATTCTTGATGGTGCTGTAAATCTTGCTCCAAATCTGATAGCTGAAGACGGTTCTATCGGTATGCGTATTACGAAAGAGCCTTTCTCTCATGAACTTTGTTATCGTTTCCAGAAGGCTATTGTGAGTACTTCTGCCAATATCAGTGGCGAACCAGCAGCACAGAATTACTGTGATATTTCTCAGGAGATCCTTGATGGCGTGGACTATGTTTGTATGTCACGACGTCAGGAACATAAGCCACATACCCCGTCAAGTATTATAAGGCTGGGCGTTGATGGTGAGGTGAAGATTATCAGAAAGTAGGAGTAACGACGCAGATGACTGGATCAACAAATGTGAGCTTTGTTTCTCGGTTGGACGCATGGCGACAACGACATGTATCTGATCGGGAACTTGTTTTGGTGTTGGCATTTATGGTAGGCTTCCTTGCCTCACTGGCTGCTTATGTTCTACACTTTATCATTCATGAGATAAAGGATCTTATCACGTCAGGTTTCCAAGTAGCTACCATCAACTGGTTGTATCTTCTTTATCCAGTTATCGGTATTTGGCTGACAAGTTTGTTCGTTAAATATGTAGTGCGTGATAATATATCACATGGCATTACCCGTGTTCTTTATGCGATATCTACAAAACAGTCACGGTTGAAAGGGCATAATACTTGGTCTTCAATCGTTGCTTCTGCCATAACAATTGGTTTTGGTGGGTCAGTCGGTGCAGAGGCTCCTATTGTCTTGACGGGCTCTGCTATAGGTAGTAACTTAGGTAAAATCTTCCATTTGGATAACCGTACACTGATGTTGCTTGTTGGTTGTGGTGCCACAGCTGCGGTGTCGGGTATCTTTAAGCACCAATAGCAGGTCTTGTTTTCACTCTTGAGATTCTGATGGTCGATCTGACAATGGCTTCTCTCTTGCCAATTCTTTTATCATCTGTTACGGCAACGTGTTTCTCTTACTTCTTTACGGGTGGTTCAGCAATGTATGATTTCAAGATGGACTATTTGTGGAGTCTCGAACGTGTGCCGCCGACAATTCTGTTGGGTATAGCTTGTGGCTTCCTGTCTTTGTACTTCATGCGACTGATGTCATGGTGTGAAAATGGTTATGGTAAACTCTCTAAATATCCTTATTTAAAGCTACTTACCGGTGGAGTGGTGTTGTCTTCACTCATTTTTCTTTTTCCTTCCCTCTATGGAGAAGGGTATGATAGCTTAGGACTTTTTATTGAAGGGAAGACATTGACCGACTGGATGCAGGTGATGAGCGGGTCTATGTTTGCCGGACAAACTAAGTATCTGGTGCTCTATGTAGGGCTTGTCATGATGACAAAGGTTTTTGCTACCAGTGCAACAAATGGTGCTGGTGGTTGTGGTGGAACCTTTGCACCATCTTTGTTTATTGGAGGATTTGGAGGATTCTTCTTTGCTCGACTTTGGAATATAGAACAGTTGGGTGTTTATATTCCAGAGAAAAACTTCACTCTTTATGGGATGGCTGCCGTGATGGCTGCTGTGATGCATGCCCCACTGACGGGTATATTCTTGATAGCAGAGTTGACAGGAGGTTATCAACTCTTTATTCCTCTTATTATTGTTACGATAAGTTCTTATCTGACCATCAATATCTTTGAGCATCATAGTATCTATGCTGTGCGTCTGGCAAAGCAAGGGAAGCTCCTTACTCATCATACAGATAAGTCTATTCTGACACTGATGAGTATGGATAAGATCATAGATCGTGATTTTAAATCAGTCGGTCCTGATATGGAGATGGGGCAACTTGTGCATGCTCTCAGTTCCAGTCGTAATGACTATATGCCTGTTCTTAATGAGAATGGTGATCTGCTTGGTGAAATAGATATCACAAAACTTCGTTATATCATTCCGAACAGAGCTTTATCATCGCTTTCATGTCAGTCAGTTGATGACACCTCCAGCGGCGATATTAGGGGCGAATGATCCTATGGAGGACGTAATGAAGACTTTCGACAGGACAGGAGCGCAATATCTCCCAGTTGTTAATGTGGATAATCATTTAGTTGGTTATATCTCCCGTGCCCGTTTATACAGTATGTATAGACAGTTAGTAGCAGATTTTAGTGCAGAGTAAGGTGGGAATCTATGCAACTGTATCATAGGAAGAGATGATGAAAGGGGATAATCATTATTATTAGTTATGAATTGTTTAGCATGAAGAAAGAAAACATACGTATCGTTTTTATGGGAACTCCAGAGTTTGCAGTGGAATCTCTGAAGAGTCTGGTAGAGAATGGATATAATGTCGTAGCTGTTGTTACCCAACCTGATAAGCCTGTGGGACGTCATCAAGATAAACTACAGCCATCAGCAGTCAAGCAATATGCTTTGGAACATGATCTACCTGTCTTGCAACCCGAAAAGATGAAAGATGCGAATTTTATAGAAGAACTTCGTTCTTATCATGCCGACCTTCAGGTCGTAGTTGCCTTTCGTATGTTACCAGAGGTTGTTTGGGCTATGCCACGTTTAGGAACATTCAATGTACATGCTGCTCTTCTTCCTCAGTATCGTGGTGCTGCACCTATTAACTGGGCTGTAATCAATGGGGAGACAGAGACGGGAGTAACTACCTTCTTCCTGGATAAAGATATTGATACTGGACGTATTATCATGCAAAAGCCATTTGCTATACCTGATACTGCAGATGTGGAATATGTATATGATGGCTTGATGCATTTAGGTGCTGAAATAGCGAGGGAGACAATAGATCTCATTGCTTCTAAACTACCAGAGGAGGATTTGACAGGTGTTGATTTCCCGCACATACTGGAAGAAATAAGTGTTCCACAGGGGCATGAGGATAAAGTGCTTCATGCTGCTCCGAAGATATTCAAAGAGACTTGTGTCATAAACTGGAATCAGTCAGCCAAGACAGTTTATGATTTTGTGCGAGGGTTAAGTCCTTACCCTGGTACGTGGAGTGAATTGTACAGTGAGAGTAGTAACATCAAGCCTATTGTCATTAAGATTTTTAAGACAGCTAAGACTGAACAACCTGCTGTGGATGCTATAGGAACTCTTGTCGTACGTAAGAACCATCTTTATGTAAACACGGCAGACTACCTTTTGGAACTTCTTGAATTGCAGGTTTCTGGGAAAAAGCGAATGGATGCTGGGGCTTTCTTAAATGGCTTTAAAGATATTGATACTTATAGGTTTAAGCCTGTTGATATAAAGTAAAGCATTATATTCTTTTTTATAGTTGCCCATTATTCTTAGTTAGATATGAGTTAAGGCTGGTCCCTCATTTGGGATTCAGCCTTCTTTAGTTGTTTTTGCTTCTCGCACCAAAATATTTATAATTATGGGTATAGATGCTTGTCTTTTCGGGTATAATGGCTTTGGAATTCCATTATTATAGTTGCCTTAACCCCCTAATCCTTTTTTATTTTCATTTGCTGTCATTTTTAACATTTCGTATAAGGTATTGTTATCCAATGTGTTGTGATGCATAAAATGGTGATAGGAATGACAGGAAATTTAAATGTACTCCCATCTTCTGCTAAGGAAACTGTGCTGGCTGAAACCTGAGTAGACTTATATCATACTTCCAAATAGTATTTTTGAGAGGTATAGTATTAGGTTCTAATAGTTTTGTTGATGTGTAACAATTAGTGCTCTTTTGCTTTTGTGCGGCAGCCCAGCACCGGTGGTGCTGCACGCTAACTCCACTGGTGCTAGAGTCCAGCACCAGTGAGAAAGTAATAGTGTAAAAAAGTGAAAGGGTAAAAGTACGTTTGTTTTTAGAAATCAAAGAGGGCAGAGCGAGAACCTTTCATCCCTTAAAAGACTTTTATTCTATATCCTAATGTGATCTCAGCCATACTGTTACGAGCGTTACCCATCATAAGTTTTGCTTTATCACTTGTAGCTAACTTCCTGAATGATAAATTGTAACGAGCCTCTAGCTGCCATTGCTTCCATTCATAACTTACACCGAAGGGAATGGCTACATCACCACTATGGATGTCATTTTTGATGTTAATATCCTCCCCATGTTTTAGTTTGCTATGGGCACTGACCAATCGTGCCATGTGTAAACCTGTGGTAAAACTCCATGTGAGGTCTGCCCAAGGGTACCAGCGAACAAGGTAGTTTATATTGATATAATCCAATCGGTAGTCATAAGGCCCAACTCTTGAGGTGGTAACATTCCCTAAAGCATCTGTTGTGTAAGCGGTATTGTAAACTCCAGATGAGCCTTGCCGACTATATCCCATTTCAACGTCAATACCAATATTTTTGGTTACGAATACTTCTACATACGCCCCAGCTACAACTCCTAATTTCATTTTTCCGTCAATACCCGGTAAGTCTGACAGGTTAAGACCAACTTTTGGTGCAGCATAGATGTCCCATATTGTATGCTCACCAGAAGGTTTGGTGTTCTGTACAATAGCTTTTTTGACATCGTCATACCCTTCTTTTACAGTCTGACCAATGTGATTAGCCTTGCTTTTCGTGAAGATCTGGGCGTGACAGCTTGTTATTACGCCCATTAGGATAGTGGTAATCAGGATAAATCTTTTCATTATAGTCTTATTATTTTGTTGCAAAGATACTCAATTTTTCTTAATCTATCAGGGTCTTGCCATTTTTAATTGGTTTTAGTATTTGTTCTTTACAAAACCTTCTCTCAACGATTTTTTCTGTTCTCCATGGGTAATTTATACTGCGATATGCTTTTAAAATTAAATTATTTTAATTACTTTTGTAGCCACAACAAAGTATTAAAAACTATCTAGAGTAAGATTCTGCGAACGTAAGCATTTATAGACTTTAACCACGAGACTACTTGTTATCTTTATGATAAGCTTGTGGATTGGTGTTAGTTGCATCGTTCATATGTGGAAGAGCTTTTATAGTCATCATCCTGCGGGCAATGATATGTTTGCAGGGAGGAAATGGTATTTTATCATCTGTCACTATATTAAGCCTTCCGTCTGGGTCTTCTCTTTCGAATCAACCTTAAATATTTAGTCTTTCGTCATAGCAAAAAGATCAAACTTGTTTCTGAGAATACTCCTTCTTCTTTTCCAGAAGAGGATAGTGGGGATATGGAGCCTTGAAAGAGGAAGATGTCATTGATGCTCTTACTTTGATTTAGATGAAGCTAACGCTCTCCTTCTATACATGTTTTATAATGGTTATGGCAAGATGTTTGATAAATCTGTTTTGATTTCATAATCACAATTATCATGGTTTTAGGAGTTATAGAGGCTTAAGCATTAGTTTGTTATTTTAGGATTTAAAATGATAGCAAATGAAGATTAAGATCCGTTAAGTTATTTTGTTGATAGGATAATTCTTCATGACTCCTTTTCTTTTAGTGTCTTACTTCTGTTATAATGAAATAATATAAAGAATAATATGAGAACAATTGCTATTATTAGTGGTACATACCTTCAACTTCCTTTAGTCTTAAAAGCTAAGGAAATGGGGTTGCGTACAATTTGTTTTATGTGGGAGGATGGAGCTGTCTGCAAAGAATATGTGGATCGATTTTATCCTATCTCAATAATAGAGAAAGAACGTATTCTTGATATTTGTCGTGAAGAAAAGATTAAAGGTATTGTAACTATAGCTTCAGATTTAGCAGTGCAAACAGTAAACTATGTTGCAGATAGACTTGGTCTTGTTGGAAATCCTAATGATTATTCTTTAGTTACAACAAATAAATTTCTAATGCGAGAATGTTTCTTTAGAAATAATATTCCATCACCAAGATTTATAAAAGTAACAGACACTTCATTTAATCAAAGTGAACTTAATCTCTGTTATCCTCTAATTGTTAAACCTACAGATAGAAGTGGAAGTCGAGGTGTGGAGAAGGTCGATACAGAGGGGGAATTAAAAGCTGCGGTTGAACGAGCTTTCTCTGAAAGTTTTAAGCATGAGGCTATAATTGAGGAGTTTATTGAAGGAAGGGAGGTTAGTGTAGAAACTATATCTTGGGAAGGTAAACATTATGTCTTGCAGATTACTGATAAAGTTACGACAGGTGCGCCATATTTTGTAGAATTAGAGCATCATCAGCCAACATCATTATCTACAGAAATCAAAAAGAATATTCATAGTGTTGTATTAAAAGCTTTAACCGCCCTAAATATAAAGTATGGGGCTTCTCATTCTGAGTTGATGATAACAGATTCAGGAGATATTAAAGTTGTAGAGATAGGTGCAAGGATGGGAGGAGATTTTATTGGATCAACCTTGGTAAAATTATCAACAGGATATGACTTCTTGGCAGGCGTAATAGAAGTAGCTATGGGAACTTTTGAAGAGCCTAAAATAACAGAGGAAAGTTATTCTGGTGTATATTTCCTTAGTAAAGAAACAGAAAGGTTGTTACCTTTTATAAAAAACTTCCGTGAATATCCTGAAATAGTGGAAGCAGCTATTACAAACAGTACACTAAGGTCAATTCAAAGTAGTGGAGATCGAAGTGGCTATTTTATATATAAATCAAAGAAAGGTCGCTTTTCTTGCTTTAATTAATATTATTTATAATGGCAACTGAAGTTACGATTGTTGTAGGTGCTACGTCAGGTATTGGATACGATTTGACGAAAGAGCTTTTAAAAAGTACGAATGATAAAGTTATGGCTCTTGGTAGGCGAATTGAATGTTTCAATGATATGCAAGTGGCTCGTTTAATCCCATATAAGCTTGATTTATCTTCTTCTGAACAAATTGATTCATTGATAAATGAAATGCAGAAAGATGAGATAGTCGTTAATAAACTGGTGTATTGTGCAGGTCTTGCTCCAATTACTCGCATTGGAGAATTAGATTATAAAACAATACAAGAGACCTATACCATTAATACATTTTCTTTTCTTTATATATGTAACAAATTGTGGCAATATAATCTTATTAAAGAAGAAGCTTCTATAGTTGCCTTATCCTCTATAGTCGCAGAATGTAATAATTATAGCCAATGTGTGTATGGTTCTTCAAAAATAGCATTAAACTATATTGTCAAGAATCTTGCGCGTGTTTTTGCAAAAAACAGGGTGCGCGTGAATGCATTAGAATTGGGATGCGTAGATACTCCTATGCTTCGTTCTCTTCACCAATCGGAAGAGCAATTACGTAAGTATTCGTTGGGTGTAATCCCTTTGAAGAGAGTAACTGGTGAAATTCTACGATTGTTATCTGATGAATCATCCCACATGACGGGATCTATTATTACAATGGATTCAGGTTATCTCGTTAATCAATAAGATATATGACTGTTGCTAAGTATATTGTTGAATTTCTCGACAGGATTGGAGTTGATACGGTATTTGGATATCAAGGGGGAAATATATCTATTCTCATTGATGAGTTAGGGCGTTCTTCTCTAAACTTTGTCAGTACTTATAATGAACAAGGAGCTTCCTTTGCGGCTAATGGTTATTCTGAGTATAATAAAAATATTGGTGTAGCTATTTCATCAAGTGGACCTGGTGCTATTAATATGCTGAATGGTATAGCCAATGCATATTTTGATGGTCTCCCTTGCCTTTTCATAACAGGAGATGTGAATACTGCTTCACAAAAGAAGTATGATGGAGTAAGACAAAGTGGATTTCAAGAGGTTGATATTGTAAGAATGGCAGAGCCAGTTACGAAGGGTGCCTTTAGCGTAACCCCAAGTACTGATATCCCGACTTTATTGTTGAAATGTTATGAACTTATGTTTGAGGGACATAAAGGTCCTGTCCTATTGAATATTCCACATAATGTTCAAAGAATGGAAGTTGATCGAGAAGTGATATATTGTTACCATCTTCTATATCTTCTGTTACAAGAAACACTCGGAAAATAGAAAACGAAATTTCAGAGGCTTTGGCATCAGTTGTACATCCGCTGCTTATACTTGGAAATGGTTGTTGGGATATTCAGGCACAGCTTAGAGCATGGATAAATATAACTGGTATTCCTTTTTGTACGACCCTAAAAGCAATTGATTTTTATCCAGAGTCTATCTATGCTCAGGGCCTTATTGGTACGTACGGTGTGGAAAAGGTTTCATCGCATTTTAGAGAGAGTGATCTTATAATTGTGCTTGGCGCACGCCTTGACGAAAGGGTTGTTGGACCTTTTGTTGATATCTTAAACGATAAGAAAGTTATATATATAGACATTGATAAAGCTGAACTTTCAAAATTTTCCGATTATGGATGGTCATTGTATTTAGCAGATTTGCGGGATATAGATTTCCAGAAGATTGTCTCAAAGACTTTTAATACTAATCATGACGTTAAGCGTACTATAGTTGATGATAGTAGTTTGACATATTCATCATTCTTTAATGCTTTAAGATTTGAAAAAAAGTCATCTATAAGTTTAGATGTCGGGTTAAACCAGATGGCGGCAGCTAAATATCTTCATCTTAAAGATGGAGATAGAGTCTTATCCTCTGGCGGTCTCGGTTCTATGGGATTCTCTTTACCAGCATCTATCGGAAGCTGGTATGCAGATAACAATGTTCAAATTGTATCTTTTATGGGTGATGGAGGATTACAAATGAATATTCAGGAGTTGGAAGTAATAAGAAGAGAGAGAATTCCATGTAAAATATTTGTACTGAATAACAAAAGTTTGGGTATGATAAGACAATATCAGGATCTTGCTTTCCACCATCGGTATATAGCAACCGTAGAAGGATTTTCCATGCCGAGTCTTTCTGATCTTGCTCATTTATATGAGATGAGCTATATTAGAATAGATTCTTTATCAAACCTTTCCAAAGTTATTAGAAAGATAGAAAATATGGAAGAGTCTGTTTTGGTAGAGGTTGTTATTCCTGTATATGATAATATTGATAATTAATGGTTATGAGAAAGTACAATGTATTGGTCACTGGTGTTGGTGCAATTATAGGTTATGGTATTATTAAGAATTTACGTAAAAGTAAATTTGATAGTAATATAGTAGGTATGGATATCTATGCTGATGCAGTAGGGCAGGCATGGTGTGATACGTTTGTTCAAGCAATTCTTGCAAGTGACGATGGATATGTTGATTTCATAAAACATATAATGGATCAACACAATATAGATCTTGTCATGTTTGGTACTGAACAGGAAATTAGCCGTCTTGCAGCAGCAAAAGATGAACTTACAGGTTATTATGACAAGATGATTCTTAATAATCAGGTTTTGATATCATTATCAAATGATAAATATAAAACGTATGAGTTCCTCTTAAATCATAATTTCCCGACTATTCCGTCTTTGGTAGAAGGGAGTTTTGAGGAGGTTAAGAAGAATCTTGGTTGTCCTTTCTTACTTAAATTGCGTCAATCTTATTCTGGTAAAGGAATGCACGTTATTCATGATGAATGCGAATTTGATTTTTATAAAAGTAGAGTTCCTGAATCTCAGTTTATGGTACAGCAGATAATTGGTGATAATGATCATGAATATACGGCTGCTACATTTGGCTTTGGAGATGGTACCTGTTTGGAAAATCCTATTATTTTTCGTAGAAAACTTAGTGCAGAAGGTTCTACGGCAAAAGCTGTGAAAATAGACTGTGACGAAATAAAAAGACAGGTAATAGAGTTTTGTCGTCTTTTGAAACCTATGGGTCCAACAAATTTCCAGTTCAGAAAAGAAGGAGAGGTGTATTATCTTCTTGAGTTTAATCCACGTGTATCTTCTTCAACATCAATTCGTGCCTCTTTTGGATATAACGAGGCTGAGATGTCTATAGATTGGTTTGTTAATCATCAGAAGTTTCAGTCTCCTAAATTAAAGGAAGGTTTTGCTATACGATACATTGATGAGTGGGTTGTAACAGAATGATAGGATTTATTTCAGATATACATGGGAACTTCCCCGCATTACAGGCAGTTATAGAAGCTATTGATAAGGCAGGTTGTGATAAAATCATCTGTCTTGGTGACATTGTTGGATATTATTGTATGCCCAATGAGTGTATAAATTTACTTCGTAATCGGAATGTCTTTTCATTGCTTGGTAACCATGATTATTATATGATTTCTAATACATGTTGTAACTCCAAAACGGTTAAAATGTGTATAGATTACCAACGGCAAGTACTATTTCCCGAAAATATTGCTTGGTTGAAATCTTTGACGCCAATGTATGATGATGAATTGATGTCTTTAAGACATGGAGGTTGGAATAATGCTATTGAAGAAAGATTTAATAGTTTCGATTTTGAATTAGTAAAGGGTATGCCCCAACGGTATTATTTATCAGGACATACTCATTTGCAATATTTAGAATATTCTAATAAGTTCACAAATAAAATTTATTGTAATCCTGGTTCTGTAGGACAACCTCGAGATGGTAATCCTAAAGCTGCATTTGCTATTCTGAGGGATAATGGAAATATGGAACTACATCGTGTTGAATATGATATAGATTCTATCGTTTTGAAAATGAAAGAATGTAATCAAGGTGATTGGATTTGGAAGAATTTATATACAGGAAAAAAAATAGGAGATTAAAAAATGAAAAATATACCATTTAATAAACCGTATCTTACGGGTAAGGAAGCTCATTATATGTATCAGGCTGTTTTTAATGGAAAGCTGTCTGGTAATGGAGAATTCACAAAAAAATGTCATTCTTTTTTTGAGGAACGTTATGACTTTAAGAAAGTAATCTTGACAACATCTGGTACAGATGCTCTTGAGATGGCTGCAATTTTATGTGATATAAAGCCTGGAGATGAGGTTATTGTACCATCTTACACGTTTGTCTCTTCGGCTTTGGCTTTCGTAAGGGAGGGAGCTCGTATCGTTTTCGCTGATAGTTGTTCTGATAATCCTAATATTGATCCTGAAAAGTTGGAGGATTTAATCACAGAAAAAACAAAAGTTATAGTTCCTGTACATTATGCTGGAGTCGCATGTGATATGGACCGAATTATGGAAATTGCTCATAAACATGGAATTCTTGTTGTTGAAGATAATGCACAAGGATTAGACTCCTTCTATAAAGGCCGCCCATTGGGAGGCATTGGAGATCTTGGGTGTGTGTCTTTCCATGAAACAAAGAATATTACAGCAGGAGGTGAAGGCGGATTGTTAATTATTAACAATGAGCAGTTTATTCGTAGATCAGAGATTATTTGGGAAAAAGGTACAAATCGTGCAGAGTTCTTTAGAGGTATGGTGAATAAATACGGTTGGGTGGATACGGGATCTTCTTTTCTTCCTTCAGAAATAAACGCTGCTTTTTTATTAGCCCAATTGGAGCAATTAAACGAAATACAGAATAGACGCAAGACTATTTGGGGAATGTATTATGAAGGTTTACTTCCCTTAGCAGAACAGGGAAAGTTCTTATTGCCTAATATTCCTAATTATGCGACAAACAATGCTCATATGTTTTATATTATTTGTCGTAATATTGAAGAACGGAGCAAGTTAATAGCTTTTTTGAAGGAAAATGGGGTTCTGGCATGTTTCCATTATTTAGCTTTACATGAAAGTAGATATTATGAAGAGCATTATACGGACCGTCCACACCTCCCTAATTGTGACTATTTTGCAGATTGCCTTGTAAGACTCCCTTTGTTTTATGAATTAGCAGATGTCGATACCGATTATATAATAGACTTGATAAAAGAATTTTATCAGGGAAAATAAAACATCTTTTTAGGTATGGGGCCTTTAAATATCCTTATATTATCTGCTTGTCCACGAGAATGGTCCGCTGGACTTGCAGATGATATGATTATTGCCTTGGAAAGTGCAGGACATCAGGTTGATTTTAATTATCCTGAATTTGAAGAAGACAAATTGATGGCTTCTCGTTTGGCTATTCCATCTATCTTCTTTCGTATTTTAAATAAATTGAGGATAATTCGTTTATTTAATAAGTTGGGTATAGTATTCAAGTTTCAAAATCGACAAATAATAATTGGAAAAGGACAAAGAATGTTCTATAATATGGATGAGCGGACTCCGCTAATAGATCCATCCATATTACTTAATCGTTTGAAAGATAAAAAGTATGATGTAATAATAACGTTATTTTGGACAAATGTATTTAATTCAACGACACTTAGGATTTTATATGATAATTTTCATTGTCCGATTTTTATATATGCTGTAGATATGGCTCCTATGACAGGTGGTTGCTATTATATAAGTAATTGTGATCAATATGCAAAAGAATGTAGCCATTGTCCTGTGTGGTCTGGAGTCTTGGGTAATCGAGCTAATGATAATTTTAAGATAAAAAAATATAATTATGATTCAATAAAGGTTTCTTTGGCTGCCAATACTTGGGGAGGGAGATTTGCAAAGAAGACACACCTATTTAAGCATATTAGTATAGGGTCTATTATAATTAATGACCAAATCTTTTACCCAAAGAAAAAAGAAGATTCGTTTTTCTTTAACATCATTCCCGGTGGTAAAAAATTCATCATGTTAGCAAGATATACGGGAAATGAGATTAGAAAAGGATATAATTATTTGATAGAGTCTATCAAATATTTTCTGTCTCAGATCTCGGATGATGAAAAAAAAGAAGTATTATTGCTGTTAATAGGGAAAGAAGAAGATAATGCTACTAAATTAATAGATATAGATACAATTCATCTTGGATTTTTAGATATAACGAAGTTAGTAGATGCCTATTCTGTTTCGAATGTATTCTTATGCCCTTCTATAAATGACGGAGGGCCTTCGATGGTTAATCAATCCATTATGTGTGGAACCCCTGTTGTGTCATTTGATAGTGGTACTGCTATAGATGTTATTTATAATGGCCGTTCTGGCTTTAAAGTCCCTTTGAAAGATACAAAGGCTTTTGGTGATGCTATTCGCCAATTATTCTTGATGTCTGATGTTGAATTTGATGCTTTAAGAGTGACTACTCGAGAGGTCGCGTTACAATGGAACTCTCCTTTAGCCTTTGTTAAGCAAGTAGAAAATGTTTATAATTTATTCAATCACTGATATATGTCTGTTGTCACAAAGAAAAGGTTTATAACTGATGTTTCTTTTATAGCTGTATCTAAATATTCTGGCATTTTTGTCGGAATACTTATTAATGCAATCTTAGCGCGTATACTTTCTCCAGATGATTATGGTATAGTTGCACTTGCTACTGTTTTTTCAGGTTTTTTTAATTTATTTACAAGTATGGGGATTGGTCCTGCTATCGTACAAAATCAAGAATTATCAGATAATGATATTGCAAATATTTTTGGTTTTACTTTTTGGATGGGACTTGTTTTGGCTGGTATATTCTTTTTCTCTGCTATTTGGATAGCTGAGTTTTATAAAAATAATCTTTTAACACCAATTTGTCAATGGCTGTCATTACAGATTTTTCTTTGCTCTCTCTGTATTGTACCTGAAGCTCTTTTAAGCCGACAGAAGTTATTTAAATATATTGCTAAAAGAAATCTTTTATTTCAGATTTTTGCAGGGGTTGTTTCTATTATATTGGCATTTAAGGGGTTAGGAGTTTACACTTTATTAATTAGTCCACTTTTCACAGGATTAATGAATCTTGTTGTGAATGAATATAAGGTAAAACAAAAAAATTAATATCAATTGCTCCTTTTAAAAAAAGATTTTTCAATTTCTCAGTATTCCAATATCTTTTTAATATTATCAATTTTTTTGGTAACAATTTTGGCTCTATGGTAATAGGAAAGGTTATGTCTGTAGCATCAATTGGTTTCTATAATAAAGCTGCATCTTTGATAAGTCTTCCTGTATCCAATATCAGTGGGGTTATAACTCCAGTCTTATTCCCCTATTTGGTAGATTATCAGAATAATACGGAGAAGATTTTTTCAGTTTCCCATCGCTTAAACTTGTTACTTGTTACTTTTGCATTTCCTATCTCGGCTTTTCTTTATATGTGTTCAAGAGAAATAGTGTTAATTCTTTATGGACCTCAGTGGACAACTGTTATCTCTTGTTTTGCAATATTGTCTATAGTTGCTGCTATGCAGATTTCTTCAGTAAGTACATCAGCTGTTTTGCAAGCTCTAGGAAAGACTAATATATTGTTTTTTTTAGGTTTTATGAACACAATTATCTCTTTAATAGGATTAGTTGTGGCTGTTACTTTCTTTAAAACAATAGATGGTCTTGCTTATATGGCTATTTGTTCATCAACATGGGCAGCTTTATCAAGCTTAATTGTACTATATAAATTTGTATTTAAAAAAGGGTTACGAATATTTTTCTCTTATGTTTTTTTCGTCCAATATTATTTTTTTTAACAATGATAGGTGTATCCTACCTCACAGATGTTTTTTTATAGAGAATGTTTTTTGTGTCATTAATACTTAAAATATTTATATTTTTGTATCTTTTTCTTTTTATTCTTGACTTATTTTACTCCTTATAGTCCTCAAAATTACATCCAACTTGCAATAAGTAGGTTTAGAAGATCTTAAGTAAAAAACTTAATTATGTTGAGGAAACTTTAGAAACTGATTTTAACTAAAAGATATGATTTCTTCTTATATTTCTGGGCGTTTAGGTAATCAGCTCTTTCAGTATGCATATGTACGTTTCTTACTCTTCAAACGAGGAAATAAGGAGGAACTTCTATTTAATTTTAGTTTAGTAAGAGCTGCAGGAGAAACTAAAGATGGATTTGATGATAGTTTGAAGTTTTTTCAGGTGCTGCCTTATAAAGAACAAAATAAAGATATCGTTTTACATGATGGTAGCTTTCTTCAAATGTTGGTTTATTTGTTATTTAAAATAGACCAAAAGAATATTTAAGATATTTGAACCTCAAAAAAATGGTTCAATCTTTTTCGTAAATTCGGAATTCTATTTTGTCATTATTCTGATAATAATATAACGTTCAATATTCCAAAAGGAAAAGAATGTTTTTTGTTATGGGAAATATGAAAATCCTAAATATTTTAATGAGATACGCTCAATCATATTAAAGGAATTTACTCCATGTATGCCCCCATTAGAAAGTAATAAGCAATTATATTCTATTATAGAGACAACGAATTCTGTATGTATCTCTATTCGACGTGGCGATTTTCTTAGCGATAGATTTAAGAATAGATTTTTGGTTTGTGATAAGGACTATTTTCTCAAGGCAATGGATGAAGCAAAAAAACGCATTTCTAATCCAACCTTTATATTTTTTTCTGATGATATAGAGTGGGTTCGGGAAAATATACATTGTGATGTTCCTTGTTATTATGAATCGGGCAAAGATCCTGTATGGGAAAAGTTACGATTAATGTATAGTTGTAAACACTTTATTATATCTAATAGTACTTTTTCTTGGTGGGCACAATACCTTTCTAGAAATGAAGAAAAAATTGTGATAGCCCCTAATCGTTGGTCGAATATCCCAGAGGAAAAAAGCTTTTTATTATCTGATAGTTTCATAAAGATTTCGACAGAAGCTTAATCAAATATTGTAGGATATATCTTTAATTACAGAGGTTATTTAAAACTACTAATATCAACTATTCTTTTTAAATAAAGAAGCAAACTGTTTATGAACATTGACTTTATTATTTTCTGGGTTGACGGTTCTGATATTGAATGGCAGAAGAAGAAAGCCCTTTATAAAGGTTCCCCTTTTCAGAATGCTGATGTCAGATATAGGGATTGGGATATTCTGAAATATTGGTTTAGAGGCGTAGAGGAATATGCTCCATGGGTAAATCATGTGTATTTCGTAGCGGATAACCAAAAGCCAAATTGGCTAAATTGGGATAACCCTAAATTGTCTTATGTCAATCATAAGGATTTTATTCCACATGAGTTCCTTCCAACCTTTCAAGCAAACACTATAGAGAATAATCTTTATCGTATTCCAGGGTTAAGTGAGCATTTTGTAGTATTCAACGATGATATGTTTATTAATGCTCCTATCGCGCCTGAATATTATTTTAAGAATGAATTACCATGTGATGCACCGTTTGAACATGTGTTCACTCCACGGTGTTATTTTCCAGAGATTGATGGTTGGGGAATAAATATTATGGAGTTTTGTGATACGCAGGTAGTTAATGCACATTTTAATAGAAAAGAGATTACTAAGGCCAATCCTAAAGGGTGGTATGGGAGCTATTTGGGGTGGAAATATCGTTTGCAAGCCTATCTGATACGTCTTTTTAGACGAACAGAATTTCAGCATTTCTATACCCCTCACAATGAAAGCGTTTTTAAAATCTGTATATGAGGAGGCGTGGAGTAAAGAAGGAGAGATGTTAGCCAAAAGTTGTACTAAGTTTCGTGAAGAAGTTAGTCTGAATAATTATTTCTTCCGTTATTGGCAGCTTGCTTCAAATAAATTTTATCCTGCGAATAATATTAAGCAGAAGCAGGTTGTACAGTTAGAAAAATCCAACTTATCTCTATTAGAGGGTAAATTAAATGATACTAATATAAAATCACTCTGCGTAAATGACTCTTCACTTTGTGATTATGAAGATTATATGTTTGCAAAACCATTAGTTAAGAAGTTATTTGAAGAAAAATTACCACATAAATCTTCATTTGAATTGTAATATTTACTTTATGCTGTGATTCTGAACTATTGTTTTGTGTGCTATTAGTTTTATAATAAATAAATCTTTGATATATATATTGACATTAAACATCTTCTCGCATTGTATGTTTAGTCTTTTTTCTATATTAGGTTGATAATAGACTTTCGTATATACGCTTTCTGGATGTTGTAATAAATAAAGAAAATGAAATATTCAATTATTGTAAATACATGTGATTCGTATTCAGATTGCTGGGACCCTTTCTTTAAGTTGTTTTCAGTATTTTGGCAAGACTGTAAGGGAGAAATCTTTTTGAACACAGAGTATAAAGATTATTCTTTTCCTGGTATTGATATTATCCCTACTAAGGTCTGTGAGAAGCGCAATTTCCCATTGGATAAGAGAATGCCATGGTCCTTATGTTTGAAAGATGCTATAATGCAGACGAATTCAGATATTATCTTGTATATGCAAGAAGATTATTTTTTAAAGGCTCCTGTTCAAAATCAATTGGTTGAAGAATTTGTACAATTTATGGAAGAGCATTCTGAAGTAAAGTGTCTTCATGTATTGAATTGGCAAGGGTATGGTACAGAAGAGTCGCCCTATAAGGGATTCAAACAAATTCCTGTTGGGCATCCTTATCGTATGAGTTGTCAGGCTGCTTTATGGAGAAAGGAAGAACTTTTAGAGATTCTTGCTGATAATGAAAGTGGGTGGGATACTGAAAAGTTTGCTTCTCGTCGTTCATCAAGACTAGGGCATATATACTTGGCAGTTGACCCAACTTGGATTATAGAAGACTGTTACGAGGTTATTCCTTATATCTACACAGGTATAGAAGGGGGGAAATGGGATCGTAGAAACATTTACAAGATGGATTGTTTGTTTAAGAAATACGGTATAAAAATTGATTTCCAAGAGAGAGGTATTTCTAAGCCTGTTCCTTTTTTAAAGCGTGTAAAGAATCGCCTGCGCATTTGGAAGCGTGAATTTAATATGAGAAATGCATAAACGTTTTTATTCATGGGAATTTATCTTTTAGTATTTGTAATCGGTTTATTATATTTCCTTTTTGCAGGAGGAAATGAAAGAATGTCTAAAGATGGACGTCTCTTGGCTATTTATTTCATATATTTAGCTCTGTTTGTAGGCTTTGGTGATATGATAGGAGGCTATGACCGATATATTTATGGTGAGTCCTTTGATTATATTGCAGATATAACGTGGGGAGATAGAAATTATTCTAATGCAATTTATCTTGTAAACGGGAAAGAATTTGGATATTTTATTTGGCAGATATTGTTGAGTTTTATAACAACTAATAGATATATTTTTATTCTATTTACAACAATCTTGATTTATGCTCTGTTTTATAGAGCATTTGTTAAGTATATAGATAACTATCCCTTTGCCTGTATTGTATTCTTAGGACTGATGTTTTTCTTTACGATGACATACTTACGACAAATGATAGCTATCGGTATTGCGTGGCAAGGGGTAGAACATATTTGGAAAAGAAATACTATAAGATTCTTTATATATGTCGCTCTTGCTGCAACATTCCATACAGCTGTTCTTATTTTTGGAATAATTTATTTTATACCATTGAAGAAGTATTCAAAAAAAAGTATTATATGGGTATTGATTGCTTGTCTTCTAATAGGTCTTACTCCAATCGCTAATATGCTACTTGCTGGTGCTGGAGATACGACAGGAAAAATAGCTGGCTATACAGATCAAGATCAAGGATTTAGAATTGAGTATGTTTTAGAGGTAATCTTCTTTATCTTTATCATCTTTAAAAATTATAAGTATATCAATGAGGATAAAAAGACATTGACTTTCCTAAATATGTGCTATGCTTTGTGCGCAATCCTCTTTGTCTTCATGCGTTTCGGACAAGGTGGACGTTTTGCATGGCCATTCTTCTTGGGTATTTTCTATATGTTGTCAAAGTTGCTCTGTCAGAGAAGAATATCTTCAGTGAATAGAGGTCTTGTTATAGTAGTATTCTTAGCATTATTTGTTCGTATTAATAACGCATGGGCTCCAATGCAAGTCCCTTATAAAACATTTTTGACTAACGGAGTTCCTGCAGGTGATGGTAAGATATATAACAAGTTTGAATACGATGATAATTATACCATCAATAAGTTATATAGACCTGCATTTACATTTACAAGATAGGAAATTCTATGCGTAAGAGGATATTATTTATAATAGGAATTTTAGATACAGGTGGTGTATCAAAGAGTATGCTAAGCTTATTGAATGTTATTGATAAGGAAAAGTATGAGGTATCTCTCCTTATGATGAATACTTCTGGGGCTTTTAGTGATCAGATTCCTTCAGGAGTAAGGGTTCTCTCTGATAGCAGACTTACAGCATTGACATCTGGCTTTAGTGGAATTAAAGATTTAATTAGTTTTCGAAAGGGAACTGGCTTTCATCCCTTATTAGCATTTTTATCATTAATTAGATTTGTTTTATCGTTCATTGATAAATCCTTAGCTGGCGTTTTTCTTGCTCGCATATCTCCAAAGATTACTGATGAAAGCTTTGATCTAATAGTTGATTATAATGGTCAACAGAATTTATATTATATGGTTGACAAATTAAATGGGAAACAGAAAATAACATTTTTCCATAGTGATTACCGTAAATGGAGATATTATGAGAAGGCGGACAGGAAGTACTTTGGAAAGGTTGATGGGATATATACCATATCAGAAGAATGTGTTTCTGCATTGAAAGAGGTTTTTCCTGAGTATACTGATAAGTTTCATCTTATGGAGAATATAACAAGTCCTTCCCTGATTAATAAATTAGCAGATGAACTTATAGAGCCGACTTTAACAAAGCAACAGCATGATTTTATAATAGCTTCTTTGGGATACGTAAGTATTGGGAAAGGAAGTGAACTCGCAGTACAGGTGGCAAAGAAACTAAAAGAAGCAGGAATCAGTTTTGAATGGTGGTTTATAGGAGGTGTTACGAATGACTGGGATTATCAAGGATTCGTTAAGAAAAATGGATTGGAAGATAATGTGAAATTCTTAGGAGTTAAAGCCAATCCTTATCCATATTTAAAACGTGCAGACCTTTATGTTCATTTATCAAAGTTTGAGGGTAAGTCTATTGCACTCGATGAAGTTAAAGTCCTCTGTAAGCCTATTGTGGTTACGAACTTTTCTACCGTCCATGATCAATTTGAAGATAGGGTTAACGCAAGTATATGTGAAATGACTGTTGAGGATGCAACAGACAAGGTTACTGAGTTGATACATAATGCGAGCTTGCGACAATCGTATATAGATTATCTCAAACAACATATAGTTGATAATAGTAATGAGATAGAAAAAATATACTCCTTACTATCATAAACAATACGTATATGCCACTTATATCTATCCTAACTCCAACATATAATAGAGGGAAATTACTTTTACCTCTTTATGAAAGCTTGAAAAATCTCACGTTTGAAGATTTCGAATGGCTGATAGTTGATGATGGTTCTGAAGATGATACGGAGCAATATGCGTTATCCTGGATAGCACATAATATTCAGAATGCAGAATTCCCTATTCGTTATATAAAAAAAAGTAATGGAGGAAAGCATACTGCAATTAATCGAGGTGTACGAGAAGCAAATGGAGAGTTAATTTTAATACTCGATAGTGATGACACATTACCAGCCGATTCCTTAGCAACAATCGCACAGTATTATGAGCAGTGCAAAGGTTATAAGGACTGTGCTGGGGTTTGTGGCTTAATGGCACACCATGATGGGCAATTAATAGGAACTGGTTTCCCCAAAGAGCCTATGTATGAAAGTGCATTACAGTTTCGTTATGCAGAGAAAGGTAATGTTACTGGTGATTTATTAGAGGTTTATAAAACCTCTGTCATGAGAGAGTTTCCCTTTCCTGAGATAGAAAATGAGAAGTTTTGCCCAGAATCTTTAGTTTGGAATAGAATCGCTAATAAGTATAAGTTGTTCTGTTTTAATAAAGTAATCTATTACAGAGATTATTTGGAAGGTGGACTTACAAGTAAGATTGTGAAAATAAGGATGAAAAGCCCTATTGCTTCTACAATGACTTATGCAGAGATGTTAGATTATAATATTTCTTTGAAATGGAAGATTCGATCCGCTATAAACTATTGGCGATTTAAATATTGTATCAAGAATAAATCCTTAAAAGCCCCAACGGTGAAGTGGTATTGGAGACTGTTCCAGTTAGTGGGTTTATTAATGCACTTGAAAGATAATAGATAGTTAGGTATGAAGCAGATTGTCATTGATCCACGCTTGAAGTATAATTATGCTTCTTGGTACTTATTAGGAATAAAAAGACTTTTAAAGGGGTGGAAGATATCATATGAGGTAAGTCCCTTTAAAGATATTAAGTATGAAAATACTGCTGATTACAATAGTGGATTTGCTTTTATTATTGGAAGTAAAGGTCAGGAAAAGAAGGTCTTTGTTGATACCGAAGATGTAGCCAAGATATTTGAAGATAGATATGAGTGGTGTGATGTTTATGGAATGGTAAACCCAACTAAAGAGCAGGTTGCGCAATATGATAAGTTGATAGCGATAGGACCAGAGTTTGGGGTAACGCTCGGTAGTCGTTTCTCAACTATTATTCGTTGTTTAAAACTTTTTCTCAAAGGGCGTAAGTATTCTGCTATTTCTTTCAAAGCATATCTCCGTGACTATCTTTATACGAATATTCGTCGTCGCCCTATAGAGGCTTATGAATGTGAAACGAAAGTTCGTCATAATTATATTTTTCATGCCTCTACATTATGGTATAATAAGTTTGCTGCAACAGATACCAATATGTATCGTGGCGAATTTTTGAAAGCATGTAAGAAAGCTGGAATTAATATAGAGGGCGGATTATTTTATGTAAATAGTGACTCTGTACTACAGGAAATGCCTGATTATCCTAAATATAAGGAGGAATATAAAGACTTTATTTATGAGAGCCGACTCTCCATGGATGATTATATTAGGAAGACAAAAGAGAGTGTTGTCGTTTTCAATACACCAAGTGTATGTGAATGTCATGGTTGGAAACTTGCAGAATATCTTTGCATGGGGAAAGCTATTATCTCTACACCTTTAACACGAGAGATGCCTGCACCATTGGAACATGGTAAGCATGTGCATTTTGTAAATTCGCCAGAAGAAATATATGATGCTGTGGTAAAGATTAATTCTAATGAACAATACCGAAAGCAGTTAGAAGAAGGGGCAAGAGAGTATTATGACAAGTGGATTGCTCCAGAGATTGTTATTCAAAGATTGTTAGAAAAGGTTGGTGAGCAAGTTTGAAACTGAAAAGTAATTCAACTTTGCTGTCATTGCTGTCATCTGAAAATAATACATAATCTGTTGAATATCAATTCCCTATATTGAAATGTTAAAAGTGACAGCAAATAGTTTTTAAACTTATTGTGGTATTCTTATTTGGAATACGATAAGAACAGGATTATTTATTGTAAAATAAACGCAGCTGATAATGAGAATATTACAAGTCATTACATCTTTGGATATGGGTGGTGCAGAAACGTTGGTTGTTAATTTGATACCAAGGTTGCAGGCTTGGGGGAATACGGTGGATCTATGTATATTTAATGGAAAAGAAACACCATTGACTCAGAGATTAAGGAAAGAGAGTCCGCAGACAAAGCTATATGCGTTAGGACATGGGGTTTATAATCCGCTCTATATATTAAAGCTAATAAATATAATGAAGAATTATGACATTGTTCATACGCATAATTCATCACCACAACTATTTGTAGCTATTGCTAACTTATTTTGTTCTAAAAAACTGGTCTCAACAGAGCACACAACTTCTAATCGCAAACGTGAATGGAAATGGTATGCACCCATTGAGAGTTGGATGTATGGGCAATATAATCATGTAATTTGTATTAGTGAGATTGCTGAGGATAAATTGCGAGAGTACATGGGAGGAGTTTGGTTAGATAAGACTAATTCTCAATATAAGCAAATCTCAACGATTAATAATGGCGTAGATGTTAAGGCTATAAGTGATGCAACTCCTGATAATGCCTTGTTGTTATTAAAGGAACAAAGAAAGGCAATCTTGATGGTAGCTGGATTTCGCGATGCGAAAGATCAGGATACGGTTGTTAAAGCCTTAGGACTACTCAATAACAATGACTTTGAGGTTTGGTTTGCTGGGGTTGGTATACGTCAAGAAATCGTTAAGCAGTTAGCAGAGTCATTTGGTGTAAGTGACCGAGTTAGATTTTTAGGCTTACGTACTGATATTCCAAATGTTCTGAGAGCAGCAGATATTATCGTGATGTCTTCTCATTGGGAAGGATTGAGTCTTAGTAATGTAGAGGGAATGAGTGCACATAAGCCATTTATAGCCTCTGATGTTAATGGTTTGAAAGAAGTTACTAAGGGATATGGTTTACTTTTCCCACATGAGGATGCAAAGGCATTGGCTGAAGAAATTAAGCGTTTAGCAAATGACGAATCTTATTATAATGAGATTGCTGAACGCTGCTATAAAAGAGCTTTGGAGTTTGATATCAGCAATACTGTAAGTGGTTATGCTGATGTCTATAAAAATATCTTTAATTAATATCATTAAGTTTTTCTCTTGATAAATAGTTTTATATAAATTGAAAGATATTCAAAGAAAAAAGTTAATTCGCGTTACAACTGCAGATATATCCTTAAATAGTTTACTAAAAGGGCAGCTGAAGTTTTTGAACCAATACTTCGAAGTTGTTGGTGTTGCAAAAGATACTGGTGTTCTGAAGGAGGTCAGTGAGCGAGAGGGAATCCGTGTGGTAGATGCTCCGTTAGAACGTCCTATTAGTTTAGTAAAAGATATAAAGGGCTTGTGGTTCTTGTATCGGCTGTTCCGTAAGGAGAAACCATGGTGTGTGCATGCTAATACTCCTAAGGGAAGTTTGTTAGCAATGATTGCTGCGTGGTTTGCATGTGTTCCGCATAGGGTATATACCGTTACTGGCTTACGTTATCAGGGTGCTCATGGCATGTTGAGGACGATTCTTAAGACAATGGAACGCTTGTCATGCCTTTTTGCTACGAATGTTATTCCAGAAGGACAAGGAGTTCTACATGCCTTGCAAGAGGATTGTATCACAAAGAAGCCGTTGCGGGTGATTTGGAATGGAAATATTAATGGTATCGATACTGAGTTCTTTAAGCCTACAGAGAATACTGTAGAGAAGTCTGATGCTTTTACCTTTGTCTTTATTGGAAGAATGGTTAAAGATAAAGGAATACATGAGCTTACGGAGTGTATGCGACAGCTGAATTGTCGGTTAATATTGGTTGGTACTTTTGAGGAGGAGGATGCCGTGTCTGAATCTGATAAAGAGTTTTTGACAACTTCTGGTAAGGTGAAGTTTGTTGGCTGGCAAAGTGATGTTCGTCCTTTCTTGGCTCAAGCTGATGCACTTGTCTTCCCAAGTTATCGTGAAGGATTCCCTAATGTGCCAATGCAAGCTGGTGCCATGGGATTGCCTTGTATTGTTACAAATATCAATGGCTGTAATGAAATTATTAAAGATGGTCTGAATGGTAAAATTATAGCTGCCCCTCTTAAAGAAGGGTCTGAGGTTATGCAACAGGCTTTGCTCAATACTATGAAATGGTTTATTGAGCATCCTGAAGAAGCTAAACGTATGGGACGTAATGCACGTCCAATGATACGTGAAAGGTATGAACAGAAGGATATTTGGAAGGCTTTAAAAGAGTTTTACGATGCTTTATAAAATAGCACATATCTTACGTGACAAGTTACCTTGGATTTGGGATATTATAGGGATTATCAATTCCTTCCTTTTTGGATTAAGGTATGGAAGTAAAATGAAGAATGTCCAGAATATTCTTTCTCATTTTACTAAAACTACAGATGAGGCTGGTAATGCGCTTTCCTATAGGGTAGAGAGCCTTAGTAAGGATAATCTTCCTATGTTGGCAAAGATGTTTGCAGAACAGCCTGCATCAGCTTTTAACTTCTTTAAGCCTCATGGCTTCGATGAACTATCATTGAACAAGTTAGCAAAAGATAAAAGTTTTCTTGCTTATATCATTGTTGCAGAAGGAACTGCTCAACAAAAAGTATGTGTTGGATATTTCTTCCAACGTAGCTTCTTTTGGGGTAAATCCTTTCGTGGATATATGACGGATTATCGTTGGCAACGTCGTGGAATCAATAAAATGATGAATCTATGTGCCACAGAGATCTCTTCTTTGTTAGGTCTTCGGGTGTTTGGTACAATTGCACCAGAGAATATTGCATCTATGAAATCAGCACAGGCGGCTAATGATATTCAGATTATTGAAACATTACCTAATGGCGATTACTATGTAGAGTATAAACCAAAAACACACTGCTAATTTCTCTAAATTCTCTAATGTTCTTTGAGGACTGCGAATTTCTCTAATTCCTCGAATGTTCTTTATGGGACTGCGAATTTCTCTAATTCCTCGAATGTTCTTTATGGGACTGCGAATTTCTCTAATTCCTCGAATGTTCTTTATGGGACTGCGAATTTCTCTAATTCCTCGAATGTTCTTTATGGGACTGCGAATTTCTCTAATTCCTCGAATGTTCTTTATGGGACTGCTAATTTCTCTAATTTCCCGAATGTTCTTTATGGGACTGCGAATTTCTCTAATTCCTCGAATGTTCTTTATGGGACTGCTAATTTCTCTAATTTCCCGAATGTTCTTTGTGAACTGCGAATTTCTCTAATTTCTCGAATGTTCATTTAGGATTATTAATCTCTTTTATTTCACGAATATAGCTAAGCTCTTTCATATTATGAATGTTGAGAAGGAATTGCTGTGTAAAGATGAGGCGTACCAAATAATTGGAGCTGCAATGGCTGTTCATAATGAGTTGGGTAGTGGAATGCGTGAGATAGTTTATGGTGATGCTCTTGAGATAGAATTTAAATTGAGAGGAATTCCTTTTCAACGGGAGCAGACATTCAATGTCGTTTATAAGGGAGTAGAGTTACAACATAAGTTCAAATGTGACTTTGTTTGCTTCAAGAATATAATTGTTGAACTTAAAGCTGAGAAGGGACTTACAGATATTGATCGCTCACAGATTATTAACTATTTGAAGATAACAAAATACCCCTTGGGTATACTCATAAATTTTGGTGAGAGTTCTTTAATGTACGAACGTTATATATGATACAAAAGATTAGTTCTATCTGTATTATTCGTAGTATAAATTATTTGTTTCATTTTTGCTATTAGAGTGTCTTCTATTCGTATCATTCGTGTCATTAGCGTCATTCTTAGTTTCTAATGGTTCTGTTTTCATATTCAGAAATTCGTGTCATTCGTGTCATTCGTAGTTTCTAATGGATTTATTTTCATCTTCAGAAATTCGTGTCATTAGCTTCATTCGTATTTTCTAATGGATTTATTTTCATCTTCAGAAATTTGTGTCATTAGCTTCATTCGTATTTTCTAATGGATTTATTTTCATCTTCAGAAATTTGTGTCATTAGCTTCATTCGTATTTTCTAATGGATTTATTTTCATCTTCAGAAATTCGTGTCATTAGCTTCATTCGTATTTTCTAATGGATTTATTTTCATCTTCAGAAATTCGTGTCATTAGCGTCATTCGTAGTTTAATTCATTTATAATTTATGTTTTTAAAATGGTTATTTGATAAACTTGCTTCATTGTTTGGGTTGCTCTTCCTCAGTCCTGTATTATTGGTAGTAGCAATTCTAATCAAGGTGAAGATGCCTGGCCCTGTATTGTTTTGTCAGAAGCGAGTAGGGCAGTATGGTAAGCTGTTTACTGTATATAAATTCAGATCTATGACGGTTAAAGCTGAAGCTTCTGTGGCAAGTAGGGATTCAGATGCGACATCTATTGCTTCGACCGAACAGAATCGTATTACACCGCTTGGGGAGAAGCTTAGACGCTATAAGCTAGATGAGCTACCAGAACTCTGGAATGTACTGAAAGGAGATATGAGTTTTGTCGGTCCACGTCCAGACGTTCCCGGTTATGCAGATCAGTTGCAAGGAGAAGAAAGAGATATTTTAAAGTTAAAGCCTGGAATAACAGGTCCAGCCAGTTTGAAATATAGGAATGAGGAAGAACTCTTAGCGTCTGTAGATAATCCTGCTCAATATAATGATGAGGTTATCTTTCCAGATAAAGTTAAGTTAAACCTCTATTATCTAAAGCATTATTCATTTATAAAAGATATTCAAATGATTATCTGTACAGTTCTTGGTAAGAAGATGGACTATGCAGATGAAATAATATAATTAGTAAAATGGAAAGAAAACGTGTTTTACTTTGTCTCGCTCACATGAGTGGTAACGAGATGAGATACATCCAAGAGGCGTTTGATACCAACTGGGTTGTACCATTGGGACCTAATGTTAATGGTTTTGAGGATGACTTGAAGAGATTTGTAACCTCCTCCTCATCCTCTAACAAAGATGTGGTATCCCATAGAAATGAGGAATATCCACAGACAATTCTCCCTCATGAAAATAATCCAGAAAGTTTGTGGAGAGATCCTATTAAAGGGTTAGAAGACAAGCATGTCGTAGCTCTTTGTTCTGGAACAGCTGCTGTTCATTTAGCTTTAATAGCTTTGGGGGTAGAAGCTGGTGATGAGGTTATTTGTCAAAGCTTCACCTTTTGTGCCAGTTCTCATCCCGTAACTTATCAAGGAGCAAAGCCTGTCTTTGTTGATTCTGAGAAAGAGACATGGAATATGGATCCAGTGTTATTGGAAGAAGCTATCAAGGATAGAATTGCTAAGACTGGTAAGAAGCCAAAGGCTATTATAGTAGTTTATCTTTATGGTATGCCTGCAAAGATAAAAGAAATTCTTACAATAGCAGATAAGTATGATATCCCTGTTGTAGAGGATGCTGCCGAGGGTTTAGGTTCAAGATATGATGGGCAGGTATGTGGTACCTTTGGTGAGTATGGTGTACTGTCATTCAATGGTAACAAGATGATTACCACATCAGGTGGTGGTGCACTTATCTGCCCTAATGAGGCTGCTCGTAATGATGTAATGTTCTATGCAACACAAGCTCGTGAGGGTTATCCTTATTATCACCATGAAAAGATTGGCTATAACTATCGTATGAGTAATGTTTGTGCAGGTATTGGTCGTGGTCAGATGACGGTCCTTGATGAACACATTGCGCATCATCGGCATATAGCACATTTATACGAAGAGGCGTTCAAGAAGATTGAGGGTATTGATTTTCATGCTAATCCTTCTTCTGAATATGATTCTAATTATTGGTTGAATACAATAACAATTGATCCTTCAATTAAGGTAAGAGGTCAAGAGAATGCCTATAAGACAACAGTAAAAGGTGCTGTTGGAGGAGCTGCTGGTGTGATTCATGCAGTTGATAGTGCACATACTGATTGTGAGCCAAATACCAATGTTGAGGCTATGCGTGTCTTCCTCGATAAAGCTAACATCGAGAGTCGTCCCCTATGGAAACCTATGCACAAGCAGCCTTGTTATAAGGATTGTCCTGCATACTTAAACGGTGTAAGTGAGAGTTTGTTTAGTACAGGAATGTGTTTGCCAAGTGGTCCATTGGTGACAGATGACGATGTGCGTTATATTGTAGAGACAATACAAGCAGCTATCGAATAAGAGTAAATAAATTAGGAGAATATAAGTAGGGCTGACGTCGTGGATTCCATCTTCCGCGGTGCCAGCCCTTAGCGTGTCTCCCCATAGATACTAGATTATCGATATATCTTTATATTGTCTATAATCTGTCTTCTATGTTGTATCCGTCTAACAATTGGGTAATATCCTGCGTGTAATGAATTCCGACTTGGTTTGTCAATCTTTACGGCGATATTTGTGTTTAAAGTTGCTTGCCGTTTCCTACGTTTAAACTTTATTATCTGATGCAAAAGTACGAAATAAATTGAATGAACGCAAGAAAATATTAGAAAAAGTCATTAATTTTCGTCTTTTACTTCAAGTTTATTCATAAAAAGTTTGTCAAGATTGATAGGTGAAATAGGTAAATTTGGCTTAGATGGAATTATAATATTATCATCTGTCGATGTACTATCAGTGTATATCGAAATCTTGATTGGCAGCTGTTTTGCCTTAAGATTCGCCCTAATTTTTTCTAAATTAATTGTATCTTTTGGTAATGATGCTGCGAATTTAGTCCAACATGCTTCTGCCATTCTCTCTATTTGAGCCAATCTACTTTGTGTGTTTTCATCATTTTTATATACTTTATACGCCTCTTGTGACTTCTCATATTGTAAGAAAGCATGTTTCCAGTCTTGCATAAACATATAACATAACCCTAAACGATAATATACATTAGGCTTCTCACGATCGTAACATACCGTAAGTGTCTTATTATAATAAGGTATAGCCTCCTTGTATTGTTTTAGATTGAAGTGGCTTTCTCCTGCTGCATAATAATAAACCGAACGCTCACGAGGAGCGAAAGCTTCTAATTGTGGGATGGCTTTATCTAAGTATTTTGCTGCAGTCTCATAGTCCCACTCATTGTAATAACACAACCCGATATAAGCTTTAAAGCGATTGTTGAGTTTATATGTTTTGTCAAGTCGCTGGAAGATGAGCAGTGCTTCATGGTATTTTGCAGCAGTGAAATATTCCAAGGCTTTGCCTAACTCCTCAGAATCAGGGTTACTTTGGGCTATTGTCAGTGTGCATGATATGAAGAGGAGAAGTAGAGTCGCTACTTTTCTTCTTATATTTGTTATCTTCATTTCTGCCATATAATCTCCTTGAATTTCTTATCTCCATAACAGATGAGGTCTAAGTCGATTAGGACTATCCCTTGCTGATGGTTCTCGTGGGAGTCTCCTAGCTCTATTTCAATCTCTTTTAAGCATGTTTGGATGTACTCGAGAGGATACGATGTCTCAAATGACCCCATACAGTTGAGGAATCTATCAGATACAATACCGATAGGTTCCGTCCATTCTTCTTTAGTGAAATTTATGCCCGGAAATATTTGTCTGAGGCGTATTTGCGCTTTATGAATGTTTTGCTCCTGCTGGCAATTTGAGCCAAGTGTTATGATAGTCTTCATTGTTTATCTACTACAAAGTTACGCATAAGTTTTGATATGTTTGTGAGAATTTAAGAGAATTAGTTTTGAAATCTATCAAAAATCGTGTATTTTTGCATCTGTATAAATTTAAAATCCTTTTTATGAAGCGATATATTTTTCTGTTACTTTCATTTTTGTATATGTTAGCAGCTACAGCTGGTACACCCCTGAAGTGGAATCAAGTGTATCAGACGTATATCAATCAATATAAAGATATGGCAATTGAAGGGATGCTCAAATATGGAGTTCCTGCCAGTATTACATTGGCTCAGGGACTTTTAGAAAGTAATGCAGGGCGTGGACGTCTTGTCTTATTGGGCAATAATCACTTCGGTATAAAGTGTCATGGGTGGACTGGTCGTACGATTACACATGATGATGATGAACTGGGAGAGTGTTTTCGTGCTTATGGTAATGCTTTGGAAAGCTTTGAAGATCACTGTAGATTCCTTCGAGACAGACCTCGTTATCAAAGTCTTTTTAGCTTAAATAGAAGCGATTACCGAGGTTGGGCATATGGACTGAAGCGTGCTGGCTATGCAACTAACCCTGTTTATGCACAAAGCCTTATCAATATTATTGAGACTTATCAGCTTTATCAATATGACAAAGCTAAGGATTATGATCGGTTCATGGTTCATCACAGTGGCGAGAATTCCTCTGTAGTCTTAGATAAATCAGCACCAAATGTAACTACCGCTAATGGGCTACATACAATTCATAAATATAATGATAATTATTATATTATTGTGAGAAATGGTGATACATTTAAGTCACTTGGAAAGGAATTGGATCTCAGTTATAGAAAGCTAGCGAAGTATAATGAACGTGACAAGCATGACAGACTCGTTCCAGGAGAATTTATTTGGTTGAAGAAAAAGCGTAAGAAAGCTCCGAAGAACTTCAAGGATCGCCTGTATTATGTGCGTAAGTCAGAGAGTCTCTATGATATTGCGCAGAAGTATGGTATCCGTTTGAAGAGTCTTGTAGAAAAGAATGAGAAGATAGCTGAGCGTGGATTGCGTATCGGAGACGAAGTTAGACTGTATTAAAAGATAGATCATCCACTGGTATAAGATATAGTTGGGGTGGTGACAGTTTAAACCATTCTCTTTCCCTGAAAATATCTTACGGTTACCGTTTTTCTTTCTGTTACATAATGAGAGGTTCATGTGAATTTGTAGGTCTGTAATATATTGTTAATCAATATATTGTGGTTGGTAAAATAAAAGGGCATCTTTTGTATTGCAAAAGATGCCCTTTTAAGTCTTAAAAGATGCCCTTTTATTGATCAAAAGATGTCCTTCTATAATGTGAAAGAGTATCTCTTAGTCAGCATTCTCTGTATTTTCTTTACATCATCATCGTAGAAACATTGTTTGGACATGTATCATGATACTGTAGATAATGAGAAAGCGGGCACTGTATTATTAAAGACAGTACCCGCTTTTATTATTCTTCAGTCTGTTTAAAACTCCGTCAGACACTTATCAAGTGCCTTGGTTATAGCTTCTTTATCAAGATCTTGCCCGATAAAGACTAATTTTTGCATACGATCACCATAAGGCTCTTCCCAATCTGCCTTTACCTTTGGATTATTCTCTAAGAATTCTCGAAGTTGGAACTGAGGCATTGTTGCATACCATTGCCCTGCATTGCGAAGACTTACTTGCTTACCAGCCTGCTCGAAGACATAACAGATGTCCTTTTCATTCTTGAAGTAACACAGTCCTTTACAACGAATTATTTGTTTTGGCCATTGGCGCGCAACAAAGTCATCGAAGAAGTTTATGTCAAATGGTTTACGTGCATAATAAACGAAAGTCTGTATATTGTATTCTAATGCTTCACCACTTTCTTCATTTTCCAATCCATGATGATGATGGTGGTGATGATGTCCGTGATGGTGCTCGTCTTCTTCATGCCCATGATGTTCGTCCTCCTCATCTTCTTCTTCGTCCTCATGATGCCCTTCAATTTCGGCAATCCATGATGCAGATGTGGCAACTTCATCAAAGTTAAAGGAGCCAGTATTGATAATTTTATCCAAATCAACATCACCATAGTTGCATTCTATGATCTCGGCCTTAGGCTGAAGAGAACGTATAATACTGCGTACCATATTTTTCTCTTCTGTAGTAACATCATCAACTTTGTTTAATAAGATGATGTTACAGAACTCAATTTGCTGTATGAGTAGGTTTTCTATATCATCTTCTTGTAAGTCTTTCTTTAGTAGATCATTACCTTCAGAGAACTCATCACACATTCGGCGTGCATCTACTACAGTTACAATTGAATCAAGTACAGCTTTGCCATTCTTTGCAAGGTCTGGATACATCTGTGGATATGCACAGATAGTTTGTGCTATAGGAGCTGGTTCACAAATGCCACTGGCCTCAATAACAATATAATCAAACTTGTTCTGTGACACAATTTCGTTTAATTGCTGAACAAGGTCCATCTTCAGAGTACAACAGATACAACCGTTTTGCAATGCAACGAGCGAGTCGTCTTTCTGGTCAACAACTCCTCCAGCCTCTATGAGATTTGCATCTATGTTCACTTCGCCAATATCGTTGACAATAACAGCGAACTTTATGCCTTTTTTGTTAGCGAGAATCTTGTTTACTAATGTTGTTTTCCCACTACCTAAGTAGCCTGTAAGTAATAAGACTGGTGTTTCTTTTATCTTCATTTTGTAATCCTTGTTTATATTATCTTATGTCTACAAAATTACAAAAAATATGCCAAGTGCAGGCATAAATAAAAACAAAAGAGTTGTAATCAATCTGATTACAACTCCTTTGTGGGTAGTGATGGATTCGAACCACCGAAGCTAGAAGCAGCAGATTTACAGTCTGCCCCATTTGGCCACTCTGGAAACTACCCATTGTAGTGGGCGTTGACGGATTCGAACCGCCGACCCTCTGCTTGTAAGGCAGATGCTCTAAACCAGCTGAGCTAAACGCCCTTACTTTCCGTAAGCGAGTGCAAAAGTAGTGATTTTCTCTGATTCGTGCAAGTTTCTGTTGTGTTTTTTATCCAGGATGAATGAAAAAAGGCGCATCTTGTGCGCCTTCTTTCAATATATAGGATATGGTATTATCCAATAATAAAGTTTAGAACGAAGAGTACTGCAAGAATACAGAGAGTCCAGTTCAGGTCCTTCCACTGTCTTGTACAAAGCTTCATGATAACGAATGATAAGATTCCTAAGCATATACCGTCTGCAATAGAGTAGCATAGAACCATAGTAATCATTGTTATAAAAGCAGGGAATGACTCACTGATATCTTGTAGATTAATCTTCTTTACAGAGTCGAGCATTAAGACACCAACCATGACCAGTGCGCCACTGGTTGCAGCACTTGGGATAAGAAGGAAGATAGGGGAGAGAAGGAGTGATAAGATAAAGAGGAGTCCAACGGTAAATGAGGTGACTCCAGAGCGTCCTCCTTCAGCAATACCACTGGCACTCTCCACGTAAGTTGTTAATGTAGAGCTTCCGAGCATTGCACCACACGTTGTGCCTATGGCATCACTCATCATGGCTTCTTTCACATGAGGGATGTTTCCGTTTGCTTCAACAATACCCGTTTTATCAGCCAGACCCATTAATGTACCAATGGTATCGAAGATGTTAACCAAGAGTAAAGAGAATACAACTAAGGCTGTCTTGAGGTTAAACATCCCAGCAAAATCAAACTTACAGAAGAGTGGGCTGATATCCTGAGGTGCAGAAACAGGAAGCCAATGGTCAGGGAATACGGTTACTCCCATAGGTATTCCAATGATCGTAGTTGCAATAATACTCCAGAAAAGTGAGCCTTTTACGTTCTTTGCCATAAGAATCCCACTGAGTAAGATGGCAATAATACCAAGAATACAGCTATTGGTAAATGCTCCAAGACCAACAAACGTAGCTTCTTTTGCAACGATAATACCTGCATTCTTGAGTCCAATAAATGCAATGAACATACCAATACCTGCAGAAATAGCATAGCGAAGGTTATGAGGGATAGAGTCCAGTATCATTTCACGAACATTAAAGAAAGTGATAATAATAAAGACTATACCTTCAATCAGCATGATAGCTAATGATTGTTGCCAAGTGTAACCCATTGTCTGGCAAAGGGTATAAGCGAAGAAGGCATTTAGTCCCATTGAAGGGGCTTGGGCAAATGGTAACTTTGCCATGAATGCTAAGAGCAATGTTGCTATAGCTGCAGCAAGGGCTGTTGCCGTAAATAAAGCCCCCTTATCCATTCCTGTAGATGACAGGATGGCGGGGTTTACTGCTAAGATATAGCTCATTGTTAAGAACGTGGTGGCTCCCGCAATAAGTTCTGTGCGGAGCTTCATGGATTTAGGATCAAATCCTAAGGCCTTTTCTAATAAAGTCATCATTGTTTTTAAGGTTTAAAACTCATTATTTATTTAGATGTTTTTTCTAACCAATCATCAAGAATCATACGTGCGATTGATAATTTCTCTGGAATAGTAGGGAGGTTTTCTTTTGTAAACCAGGCTCCTTTTGATAGCTCACTCTGTTGTAAGTGAATGTCGCCACCATTATAATCAGCGTTGAATCCTACCATTAGCCCACAAGGATAAGGCCAAGGTTGGGAACCAAAATATCGAAGATTCTTAATTTGTATGCCAGTCTCCTCTGCAACTTCTCTATGTACAGCTTCTTCCAATGTCTCACCTGTTTCAACAAAGCCAGCCACTAATCCATAGAATTCTGTCTTGAAATTACGTGCATGTACCAATAGGACTTCTTCACCTCGATGTACAAGGACAATGATAGCTGTTGCTAACTGTGGCCAAACTTCCTTTCCACAGTTCGTACAGCGTTTGGAGATATCTGTATGCATCTTCATAGGTGCTCCACACACACCACAGAATCTCGTGTTATTATCCCAGTAAAGTAACTCATGACATTTACCTGCTTTAAGATAAAATTCATTGGGGAGACGATAGAAGGAAGGGCGTAAACCGCACATCTCGTATTGTGGATAATCCGTGACAGGTTGGTCTATCATTACAGCTTTGACCTCAGTCCCATCTTCCATTGGGGTGATATTTAGAACATGTGTCCACGGGTGTAATGGGATGGGGCAATCTTCTGATAATGGGATGGAGAAAGAATCTTCTGCTTTCTCCAACATGATATCAGTCTTGCAGAATATAAACCAATACTTCTTCATTATCTTTGTTTTTATTCTCCAAATAAAATTTTCCGATCGCGTGCAGCTGCTGGCACTGTCCATGCTTCGGGGATGAACTTCCAGTTATTGTGTGGTTGTGGATTCATAATGCCAGCTTTTTTTATCTCTTCCATTAGATAATGTCTCTGGTCCTTTTCACTTTCCCAGATAATACGGTTCTTTAAGGAGTCGCGTGCTATACCAGCTCCTTTAGTTAAGAGCTCTCCACCCCCATTAGCACGATAACTGTTTACTGCAACAGTGTACCATTTATGTTCATCGAACGGCTCCCCATTGCTCATTCGCAAGATATGAACTTTCTCTCCATCGGGTTTTGTTACATCAACAACATAGTCTATTCCTGCTGCAGAGTCGAAATTGAAAGAGAAGTTTTTGAAACCTAAGCGTTGTGCATCATCGCGTGTGTTTGCAAGGAGTAATAAGTGGTCATCTGGACTTTTCATTGTATTAACCCAGAGGTCATAGCTCATCTCGAGATGCTTACGAACTTCTTCGCCGGTAAGGCGCATGACGCATAGTTGATTCTCATATTTATAGAGGCTGAACATGTCTGCAACTGTTACATTACCTGCTTTTATAGCAGAGTTAAATTGTAGTGGTGCATTGAAAGCAATGTCGGCATGTGTGATCTTCAATTCTAAGTCAAGAATGAGGTCATTGAAGGCAGAATTACCAAAGAAGCAATCCTTTGTGTAGATTGTGTTTGCAAATTTCCCGATTACTTGCTCACTCCAAGCCTTAACAGAATCTATTTCTGGTTGGAAGTGTTGCATGAAGTCCTTGTCTGGAATGATATTTCTTACATCAACTAGCTCACCTGATGCATGTGTAAGAACATAGCTTCTTTTCCCCTTGATGGTTTTAGGTTTTAATGTGAGTGTTGTTAATGCCACTTTTTGCGCATTGTTGGCAGGATCGAGGCAGATGACATCTTTGCCGTTTATATTCTTTTCTATAGTATTATGGGGAGTGTGGTCATGCCCGAAGAAGATAACATCGAAGCCAGGAACCTCCTGTGCCACCTTTTGAGAAGCATCCTCATCATATTGGGGAGTCTTGATACCCCCATTCCAACCAGAATGGAACAAACCAACTATAACATCAGGATTTTCTTTCTTTTTCACCTCCTCCATGGTACGTTTAGCGCATGAAACCATCTCATCGAAACGAAGGCCACTCCATATTGTTTCCTTCAACCAGTTGGGTATTGCAGGTGTCAGCATACCGATAACACATACTTTCAGTCCGTTCTTCTTTTTAATGACCGTGTAAGGAAGTATGTAAGGTTTGTTAGTTCTAGCATTGATGATATTTGCACCAAGAATAGGGAAGTGTAATTCTTTAAACCACTTGTCATAGACACTATGCCCTGTCTCAATATCATGATTGCCAACAGTTGCAGCATCATATCCCATGTAGTTGAGAACACTGGCTGCAATGTTTTCCTTTTGTGGTACTATATAATTATAGTAGTATGATATGGGTTGTCCTTGCAGAATGTCTCCGTTATCTAGAAGGTAGATATTATCCTTACCATATTCTTTCCGCAAACCTTGAACAAAGGTATATACCCTTGCCATGGAACCACTTTTAGGTGAGCGGTTGATGAAATCGTAGGGGAAAAAAGACCCATGTACATCAGAAGTTTCTACTAGTTTGATTGTTATGTCTTTATTCTGTGCCATAGCGTGAGAACAGAGTCCTAACATGATAGTGAGTACGATCGTTGATAGTTTCATATGTGTTTATTAAAATCAGGTACAAAAGTAATAAATTAAACGCAAATAAAGGCAACTGTTTTCTTATGTTTTATCGTTTGTATGCCGTGTTGTACTCCATTCTTCTTAGAAAAAGAAAAGGAGGCATACCTGTTAATTGTGGTATGTCTCCTTTGTTCTGATTTATATGTTCTCAAGTTTAGATTAAACAATTCCCTGCGCCATAATAGCTTTAGCTACTTTGATGAAACCAGCGATGTTGGCACCTTTCACGTAGTTTACATAGCCATCAGGTTCTGTTCCATATCTGACACAATTCTCATGGATGTCATCCATGATGTTATGTAGCTTGTGGTCAACTTCTTCACGATCCCATTTCAGTCGTTCTGAATTCTGGGTCATTTCGAGTCCTGACACGGCTACGCCGCCAGCATTACTCGCTTTGCCTGGACAATAAAGAACTTTTGCTTCTTGAAAGATTCTTACGGCTTCTGGGGTGGATGGCATGTTTGCACCCTCTGTTACAGCGATGATACCGTTATTGATTAATGCTGTCGCAGCCTCGGCATTGATCTCATTCTGTGTGGCACAAGGAGTTGCAATGTCAGCCTTCTCGAACCATGGCTTTGCTCCTGGAACGTATTTCACTCCATATTTCTCTGCATATTCTCGGATGCGTCCACGTTCTATGTTCTTTAGCTCCATAATATATGCTAACTTCTCTTCATTTATTCCATCTGGGTCGTAGATATATCCATCAGAATCGGAGCATGTAACAGGTTTTGCTCCAAGATGTAGGAGCTTTCAATCGTGTATTGTGCGACATTACCTGATCCCGAAACTAAAACGGTTTTTCCTTTTAGGTCAATATTTCTTGTCTTGAGCATATTCTGCAGGAAGTACACGTTACCATAGCCTGTTGCTTCTGGCCGAATAAGCGATCCTCCGAACTCTTGTCCTTTGCCTGTAAGTATCCCTACAAACTGATGAGTAAGTTTCTTATATTGTCCGAACATGTAGCCTACTTCGCGTCCACCGACGCCAATGTCTCCTGCAGGGACGTCACAGTCGGGACCTATGTAATGCCATAGCTCACTCATGAAGGCTTGGCAGAAACGCATCACTTCAGCATTTGATTTACCTCGTGGAGAAAAATCTGATCCACCTTTGCCACCACCCATTGGCAGTGTTGTCAAAGAGTTTTTGAATGTCTGTTCAAAGGCAAGGAACTTTAAGATGGACTCGTTGACAGAAGTGTGGAAACGTAAACCACCTTTATAAGGACCGATGACATTGCTATGCTGAACGCGATATCCCATGTTAGTCTGAATATTACCTTTGTCATCAACCCAATTTACTCGAAATTTGATAATTCTGTCTGGTATGCAGAGGCGTTCAATAAGGTTTACACGCTCAAATTCGGGATGTTTGTTGTACTCTTCTTCAATGGTTTCCAACACTTGTGATACTGCTTGAATGTACTCTGGCTCATTGGGGAAACGCCGTTGTAAACTCTCTACAACTTCTACTGCTTTCATAATTGATTCTGTTTTAAATGGTTGTTTATTCCTATCCTGGAAACTCTTAACCTTTCTCTTCAAGGTTTTTGATGTTGCAAAGATAATCATTTATTTCTTGATAAAGAACATTTTGTCACTAAATATACTAATTTGCTTTAAAATAGTCGTTATTTATGGTGCTTTTAGAATAAAACTTAATGGTAAGCTAAGTGTTGGCTATCCATTGTTGTTAGTTTTCTGGTATTGGAAGTCTAGATCATCTAAAAGTCTGGAATCCAAGTGGGGAAGTCCAGCCTTAAATTATGTTAGTAGAGAATGTTTAGTAGGCATTAATATCTTGTTATATAGATTCTTTACATTGAATGTAAGGTGTTGTTTATATTGGTTGGGATATGGCTATAAGTTCTTTATCTTTCTTCTTAACGCAATTCTATACACTAAATTAAAGTAACTTTGACTTCTAACTTAAAGCTCATTTGTACTTTAAGTTAAAGTCCACTCGTACTTTAAGTTAAAGGTCGCTTGCACTTTAAGTTAAAGTCCAACCGCACTTTAAGTTAAAGTATCATCATACTTTAAGTTGAAGTATTATGCAGAGAAAAGTTATGGTAAAAAGAAAGCCTGTAGCTTACTTACATGTAGCTACAGGCACTATCATAATCAGATGTTATTTATTCCCAAGATTACGAAGCCATTTGAGTGGCTTCTTTATCAATGCTTTCAATCCGCTATCACTCTTAGAACTTGTCGGTAGCTCTTCTCGAATATCATACTTGGTACTTCTTCTTGCGCCCTTCTCGTTCGTGTTATGCTGACGATTGTTATTCTTCTTCTTTTTGTTGTTAGGCTTTTTATTTTGTTGAGCGTTCGTCTTCTGACCAGCATCCTTATTGTTTGCAGCCTCCTTGTCGTTTCGTCTGTTGTTGTTAGGCTTCGCCTGCTTGTCAGTTTGTCTGTTCTTATCTTGACGGTTATTTCGCTTGTTTATTACTTTTGCATCTACAGTGTTGTTATTATTGTTCTGCTGTTCTTGCCCTTTGTTCTTCTGCTTGTTGTTAGATTTACGTTCTGATGTATTTTGTATTTTATTGTCAGAGGAACTTTGGCTCTGCTGTTCCGGACGCCTTGACCTTTGCTTATAATTGCCTTGTTTTTTGTCTTTGTGGCTTTGCTGGTCTCGGTCCTTCCTCCTTCGACTCTTTGCAGTGTTGCCTTTCTTAGGCTTTCCGACATCCTTGTATTCTGGTCCTTCTCCTAAATCCTCTGGCAAGGCAACTTTCTCAACATCTTTCTCTAGGAAGGATTCTATCTGCTTGAAGTAGTAGATATCGTCAGCGCTAACGAAGGTGATAGCCTTTCCGTCACGGTCAGCACGAGCTGTTCTACCAATGCGATGCACATAATCTTCTGCATCATGTGGAACATCATAATTGATAACCATTGTAATGTCGTCAATATCAATACCGCGAGAAACAATGTCTGTAGCAACTAATACATCTATTTGCCCACTCTTAAATTTGAACATAACGTCATCACGTTGTGCCTGGTCAAGGTCGGAATGCATCTCTCCGCAGTTAATGTGCTTCCGGTTTAAAGAGGCTGTAATTTGCTTTACCTTTTGTTTGGAACCAGAGAAGATGATTACACGTTTTAAATCACCCGCTTTAAAGATATCCTTTATGATACCCATCTTCTGTGTCTCGTAGCAGACGTATGCCATTTGATGAATCTTCTCTGCAGGTTTACTAACTGCTAGCTTAATCTCTACGGGATTCTTGAGTAGTGTCTTCGCAAGCTCCTCAATCTTCTTTGGCATTGTGGCAGAGAACATGATGGTCTGACATGATGACGGTAATTTCTTCGCAATAGTCATAATGTCATCGGAGAAGCCCATGTCAAGCATACGGTCGGCTTCATCAAGAATAAAGAAACTTACCTTGGAAAGGTCAACATTGCCTAAAGAGAGATGAGAGATAAAACGACCTGGAGTCGCAATAACGACATCAGCTCCCAACGAAAGGCTTTTAAGCTCTTGGTCATAACGGTTACCATCATTGCCACCATAGACTGCAACGCAAGATACACCATCAAGATAGTAAGCAAAGCCTTGCATAGCTTGGTCAATTTGTTGTGCTAACTCACGTGTTGGCGACATGATGACGCAGTTAATAGCAGCTTCAGGATATCCTCCATCTGCTAACTTTGAGAGAATAGGGAGGAGGTAAGCCGCCGTCTTTCCTGTACCAGTCTGCGCAACACCCAGTACGTCACGTCCCTTTAAAATCTCTGGTATGCACTTCTCCTGAACTGGTGTGCATTCGTCAAAACGCATGTCATATAGTGCGTCAAGTACGTTATCGTTTAAATCTAAATCTTCAAAATACATATCTTTTTATTTTTCCCTTCGTCTCAAAGGGTTATTTCTTGTTTCTTATTTATTTAATAGTCTTTTTAACTTGGAGCATGCCTATAGCAGAAATAGGCAATAACTGCAAAGATAATATTCGGAATCCATGCAGCCAGTATTGGTGGCGTGTCAGCCTGTATGGCAAAGGTTGCTGATACTGTCTGCAACATAATATAGCTGAAACTCAGCCCTAAACCTATACCTAAGTATAATCCCATTCCACCTTTTCGTTTTCTGGAAGATAGAGACAAACCTATAATGGTCAGGATAAAAGATGAGAATGACATAGCTATTCGTTTGTGGAACTCAACTTCATATTGAACAACGTTGCCAGAACCACGGCTGGTTTGTTTAGAGATATAATCAAGGAGCTCTGGTGACGTGAATGTTTCTTGCTGGCCTTTAGAATAAACCAGATCCGTAGGCTCCATCAATAAAACCGTATCCTTTAATGCACCACTTTGTATATGCTCTTTCAATCCCCTAAGCGTTCGTATTTTCCAGTTGCTTACCTTCCAATGATACTTGGTGTCAGCAACAGTATCATACTGAATCTCCATAGCAGTCATGTGGCTTACAATCTTTTTATCCTTGAATTTAACAAGTGAGAAGCCATAACCGCGTTTGTATTGATCGTCGTAGTGCTGGATGTAAGCTATAGTGTTTTTTGCCACTTGTAGTTGAACGTTTTCTGCTGATGTATTCTTCTTTGAGTTACGATATAGCGATTCGAAGTTCTGACGGATGACAGTTCCGTGTGGAATGACGAAACTATTTAAATAGAATGTCAATCCTGCTATCAGAATACATGAAATCATGTAAGGTCGCATTAGGCGTTTGATAGAGACACCTGCTGCCAACATTGCAATGACTTCGGAGTTACTTGCTAATTTCGAAGTAAAGAAGATTACGGCAATGAAAACGAAGAGGGGAGAGAAGAGATTAGAGTAATATGGGATAAAGTTTGCATAGTAATCAAAGATAATGGCTCTCCACGGAGCATGATATTGTGTAAACTTAGATAGATTTTCATTGAAGTCAAACACAATAGCAATAGATATGATTAACAGAATGGCATATATATACGTACCAATAAACTTACGTATAATATACCAATCTAGAATCTTTATGTATCGAGTAGGAGAGAGCATCTTTAGCAGATGCCCTATTTTATTGATGAATGGAAGCTTCCTGGAAGTCTTTAATCCAAGATGCTTCAGCCGTTTCTTTATTGTGTCAAGAATTACTTTGACTTTACTCATTTTGTTTCTCTTAAATTCTTCTACCCAATTGCTCTATGATGGAAGCCTTCCACTGTACAAAGTCTCCTTGCTCAATATGAGAGCGTGCATCTGTAACAAGCCTAAGATAGAATGATAAGTTGTGAATGCTTGCTATCTGCATAGCAAGTAACTCTCCTGCTTTAAAGAGATGGTGGAGGTACGCTTTACTTGTAATTTGGTCAATTTCGCATCCCTCTGGATCTACAGGAGAGAAGTCCATTTCCCATTTTTTGTTGCGCATATTCATTGTACCTTGATAGGTGAATAACATTGCATTACGCCCATTGCGTGTTGGCATAACACAATCAAACATATCAACTCCACGTTCTATGGCTTCTAAGAGATTCTGTGGAGTCCCAACTCCCATTAAATAACGTGGTTTATCCTTAGGTAATATGTCATTGACAACCTCAATCATTTCATACATGATTTCTGTAGGTTCACCAACAGCCAATCCACCGATAGCATTTCCATCGGCTCCTTTATCTGCTACAAACTTTGCAGCTTCTCTTCTTAGGTCTTTATAAGTACAACCTTGAACAATAGGGAATAAGCTCTGTGAATATCCATAAAGAGGCTCTGTTTCATTGAAACGTTTTATACAACGATTTAGCCAACGTTGTGTCATGCCTAAACTCTTTTTAGCGTATTCATAATCACTTTTCCCCGGAGGACATTCGTCAAGCGCCATCATAATATCTGCCCCAATAATACGCTCTGTGTCCATAACGCTTTCTGGTGTGAATATATGCTTTGAACCGTCTATGTGGCTTCTGAATTCACAACCTTCTTCTGAAAGTTTACGAATCCCAGTTAAAGAGAAGACTTGAAAACCTCCAGAATCGGTAAGGATGGGACGTTTCCATCCGTTAAAGCCATGTAAGCCACCAGCAGCCTTTAGGACCTCTAAGCCTGGGCGTAAATATAAGTGGTATGTGTTGCCCAGAATAATCTGAGCTTTAACCTGTTTGTATAGCTCATCGAAGTGAACTCCTTTGACAGATCCGACAGTACCAACAGGCATAAAAATCGGAGTTTTTATTTGTCCATGCGCTGTCGTGATTATGCCTGTGCGAGCATCACTTGCATTGTCAGTGTATTGAAGTTCAAATGTCATTTCTTTGTTTCTACTTTATTCTCCTCAGTAATAGTAAATTCAATAGGATGATCTACCTTCTCTTTAGTGAGTGCAAAATCCCAAACCTGTTTGATGTTCTCGACATAATGAAATTCTAATCCTTTTCGATAAATCTCAGGAATCTCTTCAATATCTTTTTGGTTTTCTGTGCACATTACTATGTCCGTTATTCCTGCTCGTTTTGCAGCGAGAATCTTTTCCTTTATACCTCCTACGGGTAACACCTTTCCTCGGAGTGTTATCTCTCCTGTCATAGCTGTGTTTTTACGAACCTTGCGTTGAGTTAGGGCAGAGGCTATACTTGTAGCAATGGTTATTCCGGCTGATGGACCATCTTTTGGTGTAGCGCCCTCTGGCACATGGATGTGTATATTCCATTGCTCGAAAATACGAGGATCTATATTTAGTGATTCTACATGTGCCTTAACATACTCTAAAGCTATAATTGCAGATTCTTTCATTACGTCACCAAGATTACCTGTGAGTGTAAGTTTCCCTGCTTTACCTTTTGAGAGCGATGTTTCTATAAAAAGAATCTCTCCCCCAACACTGGTCCATGCTAAACCTGTGACAACTCCTGCATATTTGTTGCCTTGGTATATGTCACGTGTAAAAGGTGGCTTGCCAAGCAGATCTTCTAATGACTCGGGGCTAATCTTGGTATATGGTAATTGTTTGTCCATTGCTTGACGTAAAGCCAATTTACGCATAGCTTTATTTATTTGTTTTTCAAGCTGTCGGACACCACTTTCTCTTGTATAATTCTCTATGATTCGTTCTAACGCAGCCTTCGTAAACCTAGGCTTATCTTCCAACTTATCTAATCCTGTATTTTCTAGCTCTTTGGGAACAAGGTGGCGCTTTGCTATTTCAATCTTCTCTTCAGTGATATAACCAGAGACCTCTATTAACTCCATACGATCCAATAATGGACGAGGAATTGTATTTAAATCATTGGCTGTAGCTATAAATAGAACTTTTGAAAGATCATAGTCTAAGTCAAGATAATTGTCGTGAAAAGCATTATTTTGCTCTGGGTCTAAGACTTCTAATAGAGCCGATGATGGATCCCCATTGATAGTGTTTTGTGTAACCTTATCTATTTCATCAAGAATGAACACTGGATTAGAAGAGCCAGCCTTTTGTATATTCTTTATAATACGACCAGGCATAGCACCAATATAGGTCTTACGATGTCCTCTGATCTCAGACTCATCATGTAATCCTCCTAAGGAAACACGTACGTATTTCCGTTTCATAGCTTCAGCAATACTTTTCCCAAGACTTGTTTTACCTACTCCCGGAGGTCCATAGAGGCAAGAATAGGAGATTTCAAACTTCCTCTTAATTGTAGTACAGCAATATATTCTAAAATACGGTCCTTAACCTTTTCCATTCCATAATGATCCTTGTCAAGTATACGTTTGGCACGTTTTAAATCAAGATCATCTTTAGTGTATTCATTCCATGGTAATGCAACCATGGTCTGCAGATAATTTACCTGTACACTATAGTCAGGACTCTGTGGATTAAGAGTATCTAATCTATCTAATTCCTTTTGGAAAGTCTTAGCTACTTCACTAGACCATTTTTTGGTTTTTGCTTTTTCCTGTAACTCTTTCTTCTCTGGGGTTGAGTCACCATCTCCTAATTCTTCCTTAATATTTTTAATTTGCTGATGAAGGAAATATTCCCGCTGTTGTTCATCTAGGTCTTCTCGTGTTTTTGAGCGGATGTCTTGCCTCAGCTGTTGGAATTGAATCTCTCGGTTGAGAATCTTCATCAACCTAAATAATCTGTCTTTTATGGAATTCTCCTGTAAGAGTAATATTTTGTCTTTTACAGGAAAAGGCACGGTAGAACATATGTAATTGACAGAAATGATGGGATTCTTGAGGTTGTCAATTGCAAACTGTGTGTCATCAGGAATATCATCGCTTTCTTGTATATATTCCTTTGCCACCAATTTCATGTCTTCAACGGCAGTTGTAAATTCTGGGTCTTTATCAGTATCGATTTCTTCTGGCAAGGATTCTGTAATACCTGACATGAATGGAGTTGTACTTGTGACTTTCTTTATTTTACACCTTCCAAGTCCTTGTAGAATAGCAGTCCGATTGTTATTCTCATATCCAGGCATATCAAAGGAACGTACAAAGCGTGCATATACTCCTATGTTATAGATATCTCCCTCGTTCGGATCGTTTACATTGCTATCCTTCTGACTAACAACAGCAATGATAGCATTAGGATTCTCCTCGAGATATTTTACTAGTGCTAAAGTTGGCTTCCTTCCTACGAGAATAGGTGAGAGGATTCCTGGAAACATAACAAGGTTACGTGTTACGAAGATAGGGATGTTACCTTCTACCTGTATATTCATATCTGGTATACCTCCTTCGTAATCAGTAAACATTTGTATTGAACTATTTTGTTTCATAAAAGTCTATTTATTCCAATTTAGCTTGCAAAGATACAAAATAAAAACGAAAGGCTGAAGAGTTGTAGATGCTTTAATTATTTAATATATATTATTGTTATATTTCGCCTTATTTGATATAAAAATCTTTAGTTAAATGCGAATACCATTCGGAACGTTCTCCTTTAGAGTTTAATAAAGTCTCTTTTACCACATTATATGTTGATCTTAATTGTTTCTTAAACATTATTAGGCAACGCTTGATATTCTTGGATTCTTTCGTCTTAATATTTATTACATAAGAGATTGATAAACCACTCATTATAGCTTCAGACTCAACAATTCCTCTATTTTCAAAAGGTATTATGATAGAGAATGTTCCATTGTCTTTTAGAAGTCGGGATGCATGGCGGCAAAGATCGCTGAAAGATAGTGTGTCAGTATGTCTGGAAAAACTCCTGTTTTGTACCTTATTTTTTAAGGAGTTGATAAAGAAGGGAGGGTTACTAACAATTGCATCGTATAATAGAGACTGTTTTTCATTGTCAGTTTGGAGACGAAAACTCTGAAGAGAGCTCTGGATAATATTTATACGCTCTGAGAATGGTGAATTTGCTACATTAGATGTAGCATCTTTCAGCGCACCTTTGTCTATGTCAATGGCATCGATAATAGAGTGTGGGTATCTTTGTGCCATCATTAAGGCAATTAATCCAGTTCCAGTACCAATGTCAAGAATCTTATTTCCGCCTTCTGCCCATGCGCCAAGGAGGACTCCATCAGTACCTACTTTCATTGCTGTATGAGACTGATTTATGTGAAATTCTTTAAACGTGAAACCCATTTGTTTTCGTAAAGGAACTTTTTATATATTAAGTTTCCGCAGTAAGTTCTTATTGATGGCTTGTACTTTCCGACTTTGTTTTATAAAGTCCTGCTTCATTAGGTCTATATTAAAAAATATTTCAGAAAAAGCAGTCTGAAGAATATTGGGCTGTCTGTCACCCCTGTCACCATTAGGATTTACTAGAATATGAATACCTTTTGGAACTATAGATATATCAACGTCAGCATCTGAGATTACAGGATCACCATCAAAGTGTATTAATCCAGCTTGTTTCCGATGAATGTGTAAGTGCTTTGCCTTGAAAGTTTTTATCTTTAGATTCTTATCAAGCGTTTTATTAAATAGTTCTATAGCTACCTGTGGAGCATCAATAATGTCAAAAGGTTCCATAATTATAATGTCAAGTAAACCGTCGCTCATTGAGGCTTGAGGGGCTATGTAAGCGTTATTGCCATATTGTGAAGCATTGGCTGCTGAGACTAGAAAAGCTTTGTAGTGCTGAATCCCATCTTCGTCCTCTATCTCGTAAGTCTCAGGAACATATTTGACTCCTTCTTCCAAAACCTGTTGTACGTAGGTAATCGGTCCACGTTTTCCTGCATTCGCAAATTTCATGGAGATAAATGCATCAAAGCCCATTCCACATGTACAAAAGAATGGGTGCTGGTTGATTATCCCATAATCTAAAGAGTGGATATCACACATATTAATTATGTCTATACATTTCTTTAGGTTCATGGGTAATCTTAAATGCCGTGCAAGTCCATTCCCTGAGCCACAAGGAAGTATAGCCATTGCAGTTTCAGTGTTGATTAGAGCTCTTCCTACCTCATTTACTGTTCCATCACCTCCAATAGCAACGACAATGTCTACTCCTTTTTCTGCAGCTTTTTTAGCAAGCTCTGTTGCATGACCAGCATATTCTGTTTCTGCTATGTCGTAATCAAACGTCTCTTTATCAAGTCGTTCTTCTATCAGCTTGGGGATTCCAGCCTTGCTGACAGTACCTGATATCGGGTTGAGAATGAAAATAATTTTCTTTTTCATTGTGCCTATGATAGTAAGCATATGCTTTATCAGGCAAAGATACATATTAATCATTATATTAAGCGTTTTTCAAAGGCTAAAAAACGTCTGGTGGACACTTTTCTATCTATTCTCTGCATTTTGTCGTTCTAAATTAGTATCTTTGCAACCTAAAATAATTTTACGTAGTCATTGACTACACCTTTTATTAATAATAATGGGACAGTTACAAGATAAGTACAAGAGCTATCGCGATCCTCAGAAGTTTATGGATGCCGGTGTGTATCCATATTTTCGAGAGATTACAAGTAAGCAAGGAACAGAGGTTACAGACATTGATGGCAATAAGATTCTAATGTTTGGCTCTAATGCCTATACTGGCTTGCCAAATGATCAACGTGTTATTGATGCAGCCCATCGTGCTCTTGATAAGTATGGATCAGGATGTGCCGGAAGTCGTTTCCTGAATGGTACGCTGGATTTGCATGTTCAATTGGAGAAAGAGCTAGCAGCCTTTGAAGGGGAAAGACGAAGCACTTGTTTTTTCAACAGGATTCTCTGTAAATGCAGGTGTGATTGCTGTTGTTGTTGGTCGTGGAGATTATATCATCTGTGATGATCGTGACCACGCTAGTATCGTAGATGGCAGACGTTTGAGTTTTGCAACTCAGCTTCATTATAAGCACAATGATATGGAGGATTTGGAGCGTGTTCTTCAAAAACTTCCAAAGGAAGCTGTAAAATTAATCGTCGTTGATGGAGTCTTCTCAATGGAGGGTGATTTAGCTAATCTTCCTGAAATTGTGAGGTTAAAGCGTAAATACAACTGTTCTATAATGGTTGATGAGGCTCACGGTTTAGGTGTCTTTGGCCGCCAAGGAAGAGGTGTCTGTGACCACTTTCATTTAACAGATGAAGTTGATTTGATCATGGGAACATTCTCAAAGAGTCTTGCCTCTATTGGAGGTTTTATAGCTGGTGATAAAGATACTATTAATTATCTACGTCATACTTGCCGAACATATATTTTCTCAGCAAGTAATACTCCTTCTGCTACAGCTGCAGCTTTAGAAGCTTTACACATACTGGAAAAAGAGCCGGAGCGTATGGAGAATCTGTGGAAAGTTACAAATTACGCATTAAAGCGCTTTAAGGAAGAAGGTTTTGAGATTGGTGACACTGAAAGTCCAATCATCCCACTTTATGTTCGCGATATAGAAAAGACTTTCATTGTTACGAAGTTGGCTTATGAAGCTGGTGTGTTTATTAATCCCGTAATTCCACCAGCCTGTGCACCTCAGGACACACTTGTCCGTTTCGCCTTGATGGCCACTCATACGGAAGAACAGGTCGAGAGAGGAGTTCAGGCTCTGAAGAAGATCTTTAAAGAACAAGGTATTATAAAATAAAGAATATACTCTTGTATAATTTAATGTATAACAAAGAGGAAATACACATAACGGGTATTTCCTCTTTTCTATTTGTTTTGGGGCTCTATTTGATCTTATATGTCGGTGTTATATTCTTTTACAAATTAGAAGTGCATACTAGGTGAAAAGTGAAGTTGACTAGTTGTATCCTACTTTTGTAATATGCAGATGTCCAATGAGTTAGGAATCGTATTTTAAAAGAGCCTCTTTTGCAATGTAAAAGAGGCTCTTTTACTTCTCAAAAGGGCATCTTTTATCATGTAAAAGGATATGTTTTGCATAATAAAAGGGTATCTGTTATTTTATGAATATGAATACTTCTTACAAAAAAGAGCCTATTGTATAACTAGGCATGCTTGTAGTTTGGTATAATTCATTATTCAAGATTTAATTAAATTCAAATATAAAGAAAGGTTAATAACATAATATAGCGTATAAAATATATGTCTATATGCTAAGGAAAGGATTTTTCTTATTTAGGAAAAGTCCCAAAGCGAAACGATTCCGCTAGATATATAACAATGTGCTTGTAGATAGGGAAATTTTATTTGGTTGTTGTTTTAGGTTTGACACTCAAATGTTTACGCAGATAATCCATTGTTTTGTCTTATTGTTAGTCTTGTCTTCTCGATAAAAAAGTATCGCATTTTAGAAAAAAAACTATGAAAAACTTTGCAGAGTAAAAAAGAAATAGTACCTTTGCACTCGCAATTCGGAAATGACTTCTTTCATTTAAGAATAGCAACGGGGTGTAGCGCAGCCCGGTAGCGCTCCTGGTTTGGGACCAGGCGGCCGCAGGTTCGAATCCTGTCGCCCCGACAAAGTCTAGCCCTTTGGTGAAAGGAAGACGTTAAATGCGGCAATAGCTCAGTTGGTAGAGCACGACCTTGCCAAGGTCGGGGTCGCGAGTTCGAGTCTCGTTTGCCGCTCATTGACATTCCAAATTAAGTTCCAGAGTTTTTCTCTATTATGCCCAGGTGGCGGAATTGGTAGACGCGCACGTTTCAGGTGCGTGTGTTTCACGACGTGCAGGTTCGAGTCCTGTTCTGGGCACACTTCTATTTGGAGTGTCAGGTATATGCTGGAGAGGTGGCGGAATTGGTAGACGCGCTACTTTGAGGGGGTAGTGAAAATTGTTTCGTGGGAGTTCGAGTCTCCTCCTCTTCACATAGATTCTAGATGTAAGTTGTTGCTTACAGTTTTTAATGCGGCAATAGCTCAGTTGGTAGAGCACGACCTTGCCAAGGTCGGGGTCGCGAGTTCGAGTCTCGTTTGCCGCTCATTATAAAGAGAAACATACAGAACATTATCCTTATGAATTTATATATTAGATATTTCGATAATGAAGTATTAGTACATAACGCTGAAGAAGCTTTAGATTTCTTAAGTACAATCCCAGATATTCAGTTAACGCCAGACTTGGAAGCTGATATAAGAAATTATGCGGCTAATGATGTTTTCTATCCTAAACGTTATAAGGTTCGCCCACGTGTTTATTTTATTGTCATAAAAACTGAGGCTGCAACTATGATGGATTTTAAACAAAAAAAAGCGCTTCGTCCAAGTGGAGATGTAATACAGCGTAAAGACAATACCGCAATTATGCATCTTAATGAAGAATGTGAGGGGTGGTATGAAGGTGAATTCGACTTCAAGCGCGTTGTACTAATTCCCTCTTCTGGTAAACATGAATATCGTGATACTCATTTCGTGGCACGATGTAAAGCTGTTTCTGGTTGGGATTGTTACAACAGAATTATTGACTATCTAAAAGAAAGAGTTGATAGTAGAAGTCAATTCCCATCTGCTAAAGGTAAGAATTTTAAATTTAAATATCTAGGTATGTGGAAGTAATTCTACATGACTTTATTATGATTCTTCCGATATGAATAAGGTAATGCTGATAGGTAATGTTGGTCGCGATCCAGAAGTTCGCTATTTCGAGGCAGACCAATGTGTTGCTTCTTTTACCTTGGCAACAACAGAACGAGGATATGTTCTGCCGAATGGTACGTCCGTTCCTGATCGTACAGATTGGCATAATATTGTTCTTTTTAAAGGACTTGCCAAATATGCAGAGAAGTATATCCATAAAGGGGACAAGATTTATATCGAAGGACGTATTCGCAATCGGTCTTATGATGATAAGAAAGGGATGCGTCGATTTGTTACTGAGATATATGCTGATAATCTTGAATGGTTGTCTACTCCTCGTAAGGTAGAAAATACTGGTGAGGAAAGTAGTGTAGGTAATAGTGTAGCATCTTCAGATAACTCAAATTTACCGTTTTGATGAATTCATCATTATTTGACATTTCTTCTTATATAAGTGTACATCCAATAAGTCTTAATGTTGCTATAGCAATCTTTTTTGCTATTGCTCTTCTTTTGCTTTCTGCTTTTGCGAGTGCATCTGAGATAGCTTTTTTTAGTTTGTCCCCTGTAGATGTTGATGCATTAGAGCCTGACAAACGTCCTTCAGATAAGCTGGTTCAAGAACTGAGAGATGATAATGAGCGAACATTGGCTACTATTCTGATAACGAATAACCTTGTCAATGTCGCTATTATTATGCTTTGCAATTATATTTTCGATAGTCTTTTAACTTTTGGCGTAAAATGGTTGCAGTTCTTGTGTGTAACAATTCTGTTGACATTTCTTTTGTTGCTTTTTGGTGAAATAGCACCGAAAGTGTATAGTAGGAAAGCTCCTTTACAATTTTGTAGGCGTGCCGCGAATGGTGTTTTATTTTTTCGTCGCTTATTTTGGCCTATTGAAACAATCTTATTAAAGAGTGGAACATTTGCAGAAAAGGTGGTACAGAAAGAAAATCGACAACTTTCCGTTGATGATCTTGAGCAGGCCTTGCAGCTGACAGATAAGAGTGATATAAAGGATGAGAGGAAGATGCTTCAAGGAATTATACGCTTTGGTGATGAAACAGCGAAAGAGGTGATGACTTCTCGACAAGACATCGTAGATTTAGATATTCATTGTCCCTATGAAGATGTTTTGAAATGTATAGTTGATAATAACTATTCTCGTATTCCAATATTCCAAGATAACCAGGATAATATTCGAGGAGTTCTTTATATTAAGGATTTATTGCCCCATCTATCGAAACCAGCAAACTTTAGATGGCAAAGTCTTATTAGGCCTCCTTATTTTGTTCCAGAGACGAAAAAGATAGATGATCTTTTACGTGAATTTCAGGAGAATAAGGTGCATATTGCTATTGTTGTAGATGAATTTGGTGGTACAAGTGGAATTGTGACCTTAGAAGATATATTGGAGGAAATTGTCGGGGAGATAAATGATGAGTATGATGAGGAGGATCATAATTATACGAAACTAGCTCCAAATACGTATATCTTCGAAGGTAAGACCCTCCTAAATGATTTTACTAAAATTCTTAATCTTCCCGATGATGAGTTTGATCTCGTTGAAGGTGATGCCGATTCATTAGCTGGTTTACTGTTGGAGATTAAAGGAGACTTCCCTGCTATTCATGAGATATTGAAGTATAAGAACTATACATTTGAGATTTTAGCAATAGAAGAGAGAAGAATTAGTAAAGTGAAAGTTACTATTGGTTGTGGAACGGATAATAACTGATATTGATGAGAAGATTAAGGTTGGAGTTCTTCCAATAGAAACTGGTAGGGAAGCTGAAAAGAAAGGAGAGTTAAGACTCCTTACTTTAATGCTTGGCTATACACCTATTATATCTCATAATTCAGATGGTAAGCCCTTTATTGAAGGATACAATATTAGTATTTCTCACACTAAAGGCTATGTCGCAATTATTATTTCTCGTTTTTTTGAGGTTGGTGTTGATATAGAATATCCTGCTGATCGTGTTCTTAGGATAGCTTCTCGGTTTTTAAGAGACGATGAACCTTTTAATGATATAGACTCTTGCTTGACAGCATGGTGTGCAAAAGAAGCAGTCTATAAGCTCTTTTCTTCTGATCATTTAGGCTTCCATGATATGAAGGTAGATGTTTTTGCACGAAAAGTAAAAGTCTTGAAGCATGGTCTCATTGTTAAATTTGTCCGTAAAAAATCTACCAATTTTTTGTTGACTTATTGTTGGAGGTAACATCCTTAATTTCTATAGTTAATTTAATGTATATAAGACTCTAATACTATTTAATTTCATTCCTAATTTATTATTTCTTGGTTTAATTCTTAATTATCATATAGCCATTAATGAAAAAAGATTAATTTTTGCACCGGTTCTTACTTTTAACTTGCTTTTATTGTATTTATTTTTTATCTTTGCCATAGTCATTTAACAAACAAGAGTTGTTATTTAAAAATTTAATCTAATTAACTGGAGGTTATTAATATGAAAGAGACTAAAACCTTAGAGATTATTGAAGACTTTGAGTATGAAAATCAAAGTAATCAAGGGAATGATTCAGATAAGCAATTATTAGGAGGTGAAATATGGTATAATTAATTATCAGATTTTACATTCTTATTTCATTTATTATCTAGAGGGAGCATGTCTTATGTAAGAAGGTATGCTCCTTCTTTTTTTTTATAATAACTGTTTTCTTTATCAGGAATTATAGTTATTGTTGGTTTATGTGTATATCATTTTTGAAGGATTTGCAAGATTGTTCAGAAAAAAGGTGTATCTTTGTAGCTAAAAGCTATTAGAATAATACATGGCAAAGGCTAATAACAAAGAAATGACTGGTAAAACAACCACCAAGAAGACCATCCGTAAGCGTGGAGCTAAGGCACAGAAAGCTCCTGTTAAACGAGGAATATCTAATGATCTTATTCCTATTGAAGAAGAAACTTGGCTATTGCAACCTATAGCTGTTACGATGATGCGTCATGACTATTCTCTTATACAAGTCAGGATTTAGTATCAATTGTTGAGAGTCTACAATCTATTCTGCATGGAATTCTGAATAACAAACGTGGTTTTCAGCTTGATTTATTCCAAACGGATGAATTGGATGAGGATGGGCGTATGCCTATAAAGTTGCCTTTTAAAGAATTGGGAGTTGATCCTAATCATTATCCTCAGTTACGTAATTCCTTAAAAATGCTAGCTTCTATCCCTGTAGAAATCCCATACAAGACTGCAGAAGGAAGAAAGTATACTAAAGCTACGAATCTTTGTGATGTTTATATTCCAGAAGATCGTTCTTATAATAAGTATGCTATTCTTAAACTTGATCATACTGTGGCGGAGAGATTAGTCTCTTTGGATTTTGGATATCACAGACTAGGGAAACAAATTGTTTTTGCTTGTAAGAATCGTTATACTCAGCGTATCTATATGTTTATCGAATCATGGGTTGAGAAAGGGCGTACTGTAATTAAGACCATTGATTTTCGTAAGATGTTACGTTTAGAGAATAATTACAAAAAGTTTTCAGATTTCTGCCGTCGTGTACTTGATCCTGCTATGCAAGAACTGAAGGAACTCTCTGAAAAAGGTTTTTGTGATTGTTATTTTGAGTATGATAAAAAGTACGATCATGGGCAGCGTGGAGGTGAGCCTGATGAGCTTATATTTGTTATCTATAGAACAAAAGACAAGATGAATGTTCAATTGCAAGAAATGACTCAAACTCAGCGTCGTCAGTTCCAGCAGTATCTTGTTCAGTATTTCGACTTCACTCCTGTTAATGCACAGCAGATGGCTGATCGCATTACTGCAGAGACTTATCAAGAAGCTGTGCAGAAATTGATGAGCTTACGAGATCGTTTCGCAAGTTCATTTGTGAAGGATAAGGCTGCGTATACATTCAAAAGTCTTGATGATTTATTAAAATCTAAAGAAATTCCTAATACAGTTGTCGAGGAAGTGCAATAGGGTAGCGTATAATAGGAACTTCCCTTTGTAAAATAGGATATTGCCTATAGGCTTTTTGCTGTTAGTAAGTTACTTTTGTAATATAAATATAAGATCACAGTAAGAATCTCTTAAAAAGTAACTGATATGAAGTATATTCGTTTAAATATTTTGTTTTTGAGCTTGTTAAGCTTTACGTTTACTTCTTGTGGTACTATGTTTTCTGTAGAAGCCGGGGGTGGAGGACCTATAGCTTCTTCTGGATCAGAGTATTATGATGGATATGGTTTTGGTTATGGAAGCCGTTATGGTCGTATAGCTTATGATGAAGCAAGGAGAGAAGCATTATTTCTTTCAGATAAAATGGCTTATGAGCTTGGGTTAACTAATGCTCAGTATGAAGCTGTATATGAAATAAATCTAGATTATTTGCTGAATATGCAAGGAGAAAATACTCTTTTTGGTAATTATTGGGCACGTCGTAATAGTGATTTATTCTATGTTTTGGATGCCCGTCAATATAATTATTTTGTAGGCAACGACTATTTCTATCGTCCTGTTTATTGGCGTGACAATAGTTATGCTTATCGGGTTTATAACCGTTATGCAGATAGAAATGTCTTCTATCGTCCTCGTCCTGTTGATTATATGACATATCGTGGTGGGAGAAACAGGTTGGCAGATAGTTATTATGCTGGAAGATTTGGACGTCGTTCTGGACAGCCTATCGTAGTAGACCGTGTAGGTGGATATCAAGAAACTTATCAGAATGGACATACGTGGAGTGAAGCCAAGAGAAGTCCTTCGTATGATCAGCAGAGCCGTAACAGCTTTGGCAATGCAAGTCGTGGTAATTTTAATACTCCGCCTCGTTCATCTAGCCAAGATCCTGTACCTGCACCTCGCCCTTCCAATGGCAGTCAAAGTTCTTTGGAAATATGTCGAGAGGTAGTTACTCTTCTCCATCTCAGACATATAACCAAAGTTTTGGTGGAGCACGTCAGAGAATAGAGACGTTTCAGCCTACTCCGGGACAATCCAGCAACACGCGTACTGATGTACCTGTAAACAGAAGTAGTTTTGGTGGACATAGATAATCGTAAATGAAGATTTCAAATATAAATCGTTCAAGGGTAGTCTCTGCTATGGTCAGAGGCTACTTTCATGCTTTTTTTTCGGGTCAAGCTGATGCAATTTTCCCACAGAAGTCTCGTTTAGAAGCGTGTGTTTATAAAAAGCTGTTAGTTGCTAGCTTTGATAAATTGGCAACTAATTTTGTGTCTGTGCTTTTCCCCATCCTTGTCCGTTTGAATTACTCTGATATAGATGCTGTTACTGAAGATATGAGACGGCGACATTTCTCGGGAGGCAACTCCTTCTAAGATATTGTTACGTTATGCCTGCAAGACTAAAGAGTTGTATGAATTCGTGACATCAGAATATCAGAAACAGGTTTATGAACTACTTAATGGACATCTGCAATCTGTTGAGGATTTTTTTGATGATTGTCCAACTCTTTTGGCTGATGATAGTATACCTGTCCCTTTGGCTATTCGTTCAATAGTGCGAGTTCAGATGCAAGCCTATGCGTTGGGGATAACACAAGCTCAAACAGAGATTAACAATCTGCGTCAAACTACAATATATCGCTTGATGCTTTCTGGTATGGTGACATTGTTACATGAGACTCCAGTCAACTTTTCTGGTGATAATCTGGAAATGATGTTCAGGAAAGTCTCTTTAAATTCTGATAATTTCGAAAGTCTTATGAACGAGATGAACCAAGCTTATGAGGACTTGGTATAGACCGAGATGTAGCTAGAAGAAGTATTACTATAGTTTTCCTGCATCTCCTAGATAGCTATCTTTAAAGCCAAGAAAATAGAGTACACCATCGAGTCCAATAGTTGTAATATTCTGCTCAGCAGTAGCTCGAACTCGTGGTTTTGCATGGAAAGCAATACCTAATCCTGATTCGGTAATCATTGGTAGGTCATTTGTCCCATCTCCAACAGCAATTGTTTGAGCTAGGTTTACTTTTTCAACCTGCGCTATTAATTTAAGGAGCTCAGCCTTTCTTTTCCCGTCTATAATCTCTCCAAGATATCGCCCAGTAAGTTTATTGTTACTATCAATCTCTAATTCATTAGCATAAACATAATCAATATCATATTTACGTTGTAGATATTCACCAAAATAAGTAAATCCACCACTTAAGATAGCTATTTTATAGCCACATTGTTTTAATATAGTCATCAATCGATCTACACCTTCTGTAATAGGCATTGTCTCTGCAATTTCTTGCATGACGCTCGCATCAAGCCCTTTCAGTAGTGCTACACGTTTGATAAAACTTTCTCTAAAATCAATCTCACCACGCATAGCACGTTCAGTGATTTCTGCTACTTCTTTTCCTACTCCTGCTCGTTTAGCTAGTTCGTTTATACATTCAGTTTGGATAAGAGTTGAATCCATATCAAAGCAGATTAACCTTCGCATGCGTCTGTACATATTATCTTCTTGGAAAGAAAAGTCTATTCCTTGCTCATGACTCATTAGCATTAATTCGGCTTGCATCTCTTCATAATTGTTGGGAGTACCACGCAGGGAGAACTCTATGCAGGCTCTGACATGCTGGTTCTGCTTGTATATACTCTGGCGGCCTGTGAGTCGACGGATAGAGTCTATATTAAAGCCTTGTGCAGCAATGACCTTTGTTGTTGCCTCGATATTCTTTGCTGATAGTGAGCGCCCAATGATTGTCAAAATATATCTATTCTTCCCTTGGTTGTTTACCCAGCTTTCATATTCCTCGTCAGATACGGGTGTAAAGCCTATGTTTACCCCTAGTTCCGTGGCTTTAAATAGTAGTTCTTTCATAATTTGTCCTGATGACAGTTCATTACTTCGTATTAATATTCCTAATGATAAAGTTGAATGAATGTCAGCCTGGCCAATATCAAAAATATGTGCATTATATTTTGCAAGAATCGTCATGACAGAAGCTATAAGTCCTGGTCTATCTTGTCCTGTTATTCTAATTAGAATCTGTTCCTCCATTAGTTCTGTTCTCTTTTTGATAAATGAATGATTGTAGGCACAAAAGTAATTCTTTTCTTTGAGGTAGACAACTCATAATTCTTTAAATTATATGATGAGATGTCAAGTTGTATGATAGAGTTTGGTGTTAGCCATTCGCACATTATGTGTTAGCCCTCCACTCTTTATGTGTTTATACTTAACACTGGATGTGCTTGCTATTAGCACAAGATTTATTATGTATATTTTATCTAACGAGTAACTATATGTTTCTTGTAATAAGGTAATAATATTAAGTTGTAAAGCTTAGTTAATTGGAAAGTCCTTATACAATAAAAAAAATCCCCAGTATAGCTTATTTTAATTTGCTATTGGGGATTTTTTCCGTTATAATTCTTGTATATTATTTCTTCAATTGCCTTTTCAGAAGTTCTGGAATCTCACTTGTTTCTTTTGCGACAGGAACTCCGACAGCTTCAAAAGCTGCAATCTTCTCGCTTGCAGAGCCTGAGCCACTGGAGATAATAGCACCAGCATGTCCCATTTGTTTACCTTGTGGTGCCTGTTGTCCCGAGATGAATACTGCTACAGGTTTTGTGATATTTTTCTTGATAAACTGTGCTGCACGTTCCTCTGCATCACCTCCAATCTCACCAATAAGTGCAATACTATCAGTTTCGGGATCGTCTTGGAACATACGGAGAAGATCCTCAAAATAAAGTCCTACAACGGGGTCTCCACCTACACCTACAGCTGTTGATTGTCCCAATCCTGCTTGAGTTAGATTATATACGACTTCGTATGTAAGAGTTCCACTTCTACTGATCACGCCTGTGTGTCCCTTTTTGAAGATGTTAGTAGGCATGATTCCTGCCATACTTTCTTCTGGGGAAATTAGTCCAGGACAGTTAGGGCCTATAACTTGAACTCCTTTTATTTTTGCATATCGTTGTGCTAGGACAGCATCAAGTGTAGGTACTCCTTCTGTAATGCAGATAACTAATTTGATACCTCCATCTATCGCCTCAAGCATTGCATCTTTTGCAAATGGGGCTGGGACAAATATTATAGAGGTGTTGGCGCCTGTTGCTGCTACAGCATCTTTGACTGTATTAAAAACAGGAATGCCGCATACTTCTTGCCCTGCTTGCCTGGTGATGTACCACCAACTACATTAGTACCATATTCTTTCATCTTAGAGGCGTGGAAACTTCCATCACGTCCTGTGATTCCTTGTACAATTAACTTTGTATCTTTATTGATTAGAATACTCATAGTTATTATCTTTTAAAGGTTCTTACTAAGTTCGACAGCTTTATGCCCTGCATCTGACATACTCGTTCCTACTGTGAATTGGGTTCCTTCAAGTATGGAACGGCCTTCAGCTTCGTTGGTTCCTGTTAAACGGATAACTATAGGAATGTCTGTCTTGAGTATCTTGAAAGCTTCAATTAATCCTTTAGCAACATCATCGCATCGAGTGATACCACCAAAAATATTAATAAGTACGACCTTTACGTGTTTGTCACCCAATAATAATCTCATTGCTTCTACAATTTTCTCAGGATTTGAGCTTCCGCCAATATCTAGGAAATTAGCTGGTTCACCGCCATAGAGCTTGATCATATCCATGGTAGCCATAGCCAATCCTGCACCATTTACCATGCAGCCTATGCTTCCTCCAAGGTTTACATAGCTGAAACCTTTGTCTTTTGCTTCTCTTTCCTTACGCTCTTCTGGAGTTGGTTCAAAAAGTTCGGCAACGTCAGGATGTCTATAAAGAGCATTGTCGTCAAATGTCATTTTTGCATCAATAGCCTTTAATGAGCCATCTTTTAGCATTACCAATGGATTTATTTCAGCTAGAGAAGCATCTTTCTCCGTAAAGAGTTTATAGATATTCTTGAAGATAGGAACTGCTTGTTTTACTTGAGCCATATCATCAAATAGCTTGAATGCCGCTTCTCGTGCAAGATAATCACTCATTCCGATGACAGGATCAATTATGATTTTTTCAATCTTCTCGGGCGTTTCCTTTGCAACTTGCTCTATGTCCATACCGCCAGCACGACTCAGCATAAGCATAGGGCACTTTGATTTCCTATCAACTAAGATACTCATGTAATATTCTGAAGCGATATCAACGGCCTCACTGACTAATACACGATCAACGGTAAACCCCTTAATATTCATACCGAGAATGGCTTCTGCATGTTGCCGAATTTCCGTTTCATTACTTCCTAATTTGACTCCACCAGCTTTTCCTCTACCACCAGTGTGTACTTGTGCCTTAACAACGGCTTTTTCTAAACCTAACTTCTTGTAGGCTTCAACTGCTTCATCGGGAGTTCGACAGATGATATTTCTGTCGACTGGGAGCCCATAACTAGCAAAGAATTGCTTCGCCTGATATTCATGTACTTTCATAAGATTTGGTTTTATTTAAAATTATATTTGATAAATACTAATAATCTTGTGCTAATCGTTCTCCGCGTAATACTGATAAGGCATTCTCTGTCAGTGCCTGCATTTCATCTTGACCTGGATAAACATATACTGGAGCAAGAAGCTTATACGTCTTTTCAGACGATCAATGATATATTCTGAGCGAGCCATACCACCTGTAAGGAGGATAGCATCCACTTTTCCATATAAAACAGCCCCTTCTGCCACTATGTTTTTTGCAATATGCCATATCATGGCTGACACAATGGCTTCAGCATGTTTGTCACCTGCTTTTATCCAAGTCATGACCTCTTTAAGGTCATTAGTTCCAAGATGAGCCATTAGCCCTGCTTGCCCGCTTACCTTCTTTAATAATTGTTCTTCTGTGTATTTACCACTAAAGCATAGATGAATTAAGTCAGCTGCAGGTAAGGTCCCAGCTCGTTCAGGAGAAAAAGGTCCTTCGCCGTCCAGTGCATTGTTAGCATCAATAGCACGTCCATGATCATGTGCTGCAATAGAAATTCCACCTCCTAGATGGCAGATGATAAGATTTAACTTCTCGTAGCTTGTTCCCATGTCTTTCGCAAATCTCCTACCAATTGCTTTTTGATTGAGTGCATGCCAGATACACATACGTGGCATGAGAGGTGAACCAGAAATATGTGCTTCTGGCTCCATTTCATCGACGACACCAGGGTCAGCGATGAAACTTCTACATCCAGGAATCTCTCTTGCAATTTCATCAGCAATCATACAACCGAGGTCACATGCGTGCTGATGTATAGCTTGCTGCTGATCTATTATCATCTTCTCTGTTATTGTAAAGACGCCACTAGAGACAGGCTTTGCTAATCCTCCACGACCAATGACAGCATCAAAGTCTAATGGTATATTCCTTTTTTCTAGCTCATTTATAACTACTTGCTTTCGAAAGTGATATTGGTCAGATATGCGTTTGAAGGGTTTTAATTGCTCCTGCGTATGTGTAATGTCTGCCATAAATATTGGCTGATCATCATTTGCGAGAGATATTTTCGTTGATGTTGAACCCGGATTTATAGCAAGAATCTTATATGCCATAGTTTTTATTTGGAAATTAAACTTGCTAATGCAAGACTATAAAACTTAGATTTAATGGTGTCTCCACGACTTGAAAGTACAACTGGTGCTAACGTACCTTGGAGAACAGCTGCTGTTTCTGCATGGCTGAATAATGTGATTGTCTTATAGAAAAGGTTACCAGCTTCTATGTCTGGGAAGATAAGAGCATCTGCCTCTCCATTGATAGGGGAGCATATATTCTTAATTTTCATTGCCTCTGTGGAACAAGAAGTTTTGAGATCCAATGGTCCGTCAACAACACATTTACCAAATAAACCAGACTCTGTCTCTTTTTTTATCTTATTATAAGAGTCTGTATAAGGGAAATGTTTGACGTCAACCTTCTCTGAACAGTGGATAAGAGATATCTTAGGGCAATCAATATTAAACGCATGACAAAAATCAATGACGTACTTTATTTGTGCTTTACGTTGTTCTTCGGTCGGGTACGGTATGACAGCTGCATCAGTAAAAAAAAGTAGTTTCGGATATTCTGGAATCTTCGTTACCGTAATATGTGTCAGGACAGCTCCCCTTGGTAATATACCATGTTCTTTGTCAAGTATGGCGCGTAGTAGAACATCTGTGTTGACAAATCCTTTCATTATGATGTCTGCTTTTTGCTCGCGGATTATTTTTACTGCTATTCGGGAGGCCTCTTCAGGGTTCTCTGCAGTGATAGCTTGCAGGGCTTCTCTATCTGCAAATATTTTTTTAGTCCTCTCAGAACAAACTAATATAGGACTTATAAAACCTTCATGTGTAGCTTGTAGTATTGCCTCTTGTGTGTGATCTTCCTCTGGCCATACAACAACAGTGCGTTTACAGATTTCCTTCTTTTTAAGGAGTCCTGTTAACTGTTCAAAGTCTTTAATTGTCTTTTCTTCTTCTGGCATAGTTAATTGATTTATGGGTCGTAGTTTATTAATGAGACAAAGATACTATTTTGTTTTTAAATAGTATATCTATTTTATTGAAAAATGATTGAAAATTCTTTTTTTTATGTAAGTTGATGTAATTTTGTAGCAGAATTAGAGATTATATATGAAACGTTTATTCCTTTTATTCCTTTTATTGCAGGCTACTCTTTTTGTTATTGCTCAGCCAGTTAGTCAGGGAATTCCGCGTGGGGCAATATTATATAATGAGCAAGGATTGAGAGTTAATAGTCCCCAGAATGCAACCTATTATCGTGTCCTTTCAGTTGATAGGAAAGGACAAAGGTTATTTCATGACTATTATATAAGTGGTGAATTACGTGCGGAAAAGTATTACTTAACATTAAATAAAGCAAATGCTAATCAAACAATACTAACAGGAGTATGCAGAACTTTTTATAAATCTGGAAGGGTAGAGAGTGTCATGCTATACGACCGAGGTAAGGCTAATGGCCGCGCAGTTTCATTCTTTCCTAATGGTAAAGTTGGTATGAAGTTGTTTTATAGGCATGGGGTTTTGGATGGAGCTTGTTATACATTTAATGAAAATGGCCAACTTGAATATACCACTATTTGGAAGAATGGTTTGAAGGTTAAAGAATTAAAGGGGGGGAGAGATTATTACATTGATTCAAATACAAAGAAAGATGCTTTCTGTGAACAGTTTGGTGGGGAAAAAGAGCGTATAGAACAGAATTCAAAAGATACTGAGTATACGCATCCAAGTAGCGTAAATAATGCTCATGTCAAGAGTAATGGTGAACTAAATTCTCCCAAAATCCATTCAGAGCATCTTTCTCTAAAGAAAGAATCAAGGAAACTTGTTGTGGAGGATGTCGCTTCTACTCAATTGCCTAAAGGCATATTTTCTTTTTCATATCTATATGACCTGCTATCGAATTCAGATCACTCTACTCAGGAAATGCATTTCTTTGATACTCTGAGTGCTCATTATCATTTGGAGGTTTTTCAGATGATAAATGGTTATGGCTCTCAGAAAGAGTTAATTTATCATCATAGTATGGATTATGATGTACATAGTGGTCTTGATAAAGTGACGGGAAGTAATCCTCGTCAGATAGGCTTTTGGGGTAATCTTGACAATAATCGTTTTACGGTTCAGCGTATTAATCTGTTTACATGGTCAGAAAATGAAATGTTACTTTTTGCGAAAGAGGCTGTCTCTAATGGCTATAAAGTACTTGGAGGGGGTGACTATAAGGAGCAAAATGGTAATTTTATCTTGGAACCTAGTGCTGGATTGAATAAAAATATGGGACGAGATGTGGTTTTGACCTTTACCTTTGATCCTAATTTATATGCGGGACTGTATCATATCCAAATGGATATTAGGTAGGTTTAACAAACTTTTTTCTGTTGGCATTAGAAATATAATGTCGTAATACTATGACATTTGATTTATTTTACTTATTTTTGCAACATAAATAAATTAAAGAAGAAAAAGATGTTACAGCTACAGTAAAAAGGCTGTACATACCTTAACACTATAGAAACTGGTATGAAAATAATACAGAAGCTACTTAATTGGTACCTTTCTATCAACGCTCTACCTTATTGGGTTATTCTCGTTGTTGATAGTTTCATCTGCTATCTTTCAGGTATCTTTGTTTTTTGGATGTATTATCATGGTGCCATTGCTTGGGAAAACATGGTGCTACTGACAAAGACTATATTTATGTATATGGTCTTTAATCTTATCGGTTTTAGGCTATTCCGTACCTATTCTGGTATTATTCGTTATTCTTCTTTCGTCGATTTACAACGGGTAGCTTTGGCAATGGTGTTGTCTCTTAGTATAGCAGAGGTAATGCATTATGTCATTTATCATTGGAATCTAGAATTTGTTCGACTTGAGGGACGTCAGATAGCCGCAATGTATCTTGTTGCTACTATAGGAATGATGCTCTTTCGTATTCTAGTGAAATCACTTTATGAAGTTGTCTTTAATACGGATAAAGGGTTGAGGACACTTATTTACGGTGTGAAAGATGGTGGTGTCGGTTTAGCAAACAATTCGGAGCGAACAAAAGAGTAATTTCCAACTTAAAGGTTTTATAGCACATGATCCTACTTTAGGAGGACGCATTCTTATGGGCGAGAAAGTTTATATGGCAGATGAGGACCTAGCAAAGTACATAAAGGTCCTTAAAATTCAAGCAGTATTAGTTTCTCCTCTTCAGAATGATAAATTTCGTAATGATTTGAAGCTTCAAGATACATTATTGAATCTGGGAGTTCGGATTTTTATGAGCTCGGGAGAAAAAGAGTGGAATCAGAATGATGATTATACAAAAGTTCAATTAAAAGAGATTAGTATTGAAGATCTTCTTCCTCGTGACCAAATCCATGTAGATATGGATTCTATTGGAAATTTATTGCGAGGAAAGAAAATTATGATAACAGGGTCTGCTGGTAGTATCGGTTCAGAGATGGTTCGACAGATTGCTGTTTATAATCCTACAGAACTGATTCTTATAGATCAAGCAGAGACGCCACAGCATAATATTCGGTTAATGATGCATTTTGAGTGGCCTAATATAAAAGCACATACTATAGTTGCGAATATCTCCAACGAGGAACGTATGGATAAGATATTTCACACTTATAGACCTGATTATGTGTTCCATGCTGCTGCATATAAGCATGTTCCAATGATGGAAAATAATCCTTCTGAGAGTATACAGAACAATATCCTAGGCACAAAAGTTATTGCTGACCTAAGTGTGAAGTATGGTGTTAAGAAGTTTGTGATGATATCCACAGACAAGGCAGTTAACCCTACAAATGTAATGGGGTGCTCTAAACGAATTTGTGAGATATATTGCCAGAGCCTAAATAAAATGATTAATGAACATGCGGGAGATAAACCAGTTACACAGTTTGTAACAACTCGTTTTGGTAATGTTTTAGGTTCCAATGGGTCTGTTATTCCTTTATTTGAAAAGCAAATTAAGAATGGGGGACCTGTCACCGTTACAGATCCTAATATAATTAGATTCTTTATGCTTATTCCTGAAGCTTGTAAGCTTGTTCTTGAAGCTGGTACACATGGAAGTGGAGGGGAAATTTTTGTTTTTGATATGGGTAAACCTGTCAAGATTGCTGATTTAGCAAAACGAATGATTAAACTATCAGGGGCTAAAGATATTGAAATTAAATACACTGGTTTACGTGCTGGTGAGAAGCTATATGAAGAGGTGTTGAGTACTACAGAGAATACTCTTCCAAGTTTTCATGAAAAGATCCGTATAGCTAAGGTTCGTGAATATGACTATAGCGAGGTTAGTAAGCAGATAGACTCACTTATAGCCTTAAGCCACACGTATGATGATATGGCCATTGTAGAAAAGATGAAAGAAATAGTTCCTGAGTATGTAAGCAATAATAGTAAATATTCTGTTCTTGATAAGAAATAAAGGTGTAAGGCCTACTAGGTAGTTTCTCTATAATGAAATATAATAGCAAGGAATCTTCGATATTTTTTGAATTTCTAAGGTTTTGTATACATGATGATGCTGTTGAGCCAGTTAGCTTAGACAGTATGGATTGGGATGCTCTCTATGACTTTGGTAATAGGCAAGCTATCCTTGGAGTACTCTATCGTGGTCTTATGAAACTTTCTAAATCTAACTTTCGTCCTGATCGGCTTCAAATACTTAAATGGTATAGTGGATACTCTCGTATTGAGAAGGCAAATAAACAGAATTATAAGGATGCTTCAACTTTAACGGAACTATTATATAATAAGTATGGTGTTAAAGGTTGTGTTTTGAAAGGACAGACGAATGCACTGATGTATCCAGATCCTTATATGCGTACTTCTGGAGATATTGACTTGTGGACAGACGCAAAAACCTTAGATATTATTCGTATTTCTCGGGAACTTGATGTGCATGGAGAAATTGGATATCATCATATAGAGTTATCTTATTTGAAGACTCCTGTAGAGATTCATTTCTTTCCATCTTTTATGGGTAATATCTGGCATGAATATAAGTTGCGTCGTTTTTTCAATCAATGTAAGGCTGATCAATTTAAAAGGTTCTCAGTCTTGCCGGATAATCTTGGAAAGATTTATACATTGACAGACTCATTTAATCGTGTGTTTCAGATGTCTCATATTATGCATCACTTCTTCTTTGAAGGGATAGGGCTGCGGCAAATGATAGATTATTATTACTTATTATGTCGTAATTTTACGGAGGAAGAAAGAAAAGAAACGGTATGTGTACTAAAAGAGACTGGTATGTATAAGTTTGCCGCAGGTGTTATGTATATAATGAAAGAGGTTCTTGGATTGTCGGAGAATTCCTTACTTATGCCACCTAATGTTCGAATAGGTAAGCTCCTTGTTTCGGAAATCCTTCAAAGTGGTAACTTTGGGTTTTATGATGAGCGTTATTCTTTCGCGGGTAAGTCTGTTTATACTCAGTATTTTATAGAGATGTATAGAAATTTTCACTTTGCTTTGGACTTCCCTTCTGAAACGATTTTAGGTCGTCCAATCTCTCGTTGGTGGCATATGTTTTATAAAGCGTACTTACGTTATCAGTTACGGCATTAGAGACATGTGGAATATTATAGCTATAATATTCATATAGGTAATGATAGGTCTTTCTGCATTTAATTTTAATTGATGTCCCAAGAGAGGTATATCCGTTTCACTTCTCTCTATCTTTGGGAAGGTAGGTAATAAGAGAAAGGGAATATATTTCTCTTTTCTTTTTTTATATCCAACAGTTAGGTGGAGGAACTCTCAGCCTGCAATCCCTATTCTACCCAACGATAGAGTAGAGTTCTACCCAGCGAACAAGTCCTCTCGTACCCAGCAGCTGGGTACGAGAGGACCTATTTGCGGGGTATGATTATATTTGTTTGCTTGGTATATTCTGTGATAGAAAATACTATATTTTTCTTTTCTTAAACTATATGTTATGCCCATTACAGTGTGCTTCAGTTTGTTACCTATAGAGCTGTTATGGTAGTACCTTATGATGCGTTCTGAATGTGAAAACGAACTATAGTCAGAAAGATGTAGGTAGACTAAAGGTTATTTAAAAAATAGAGAATTTATGTTCTTGCTACCATAAGCTGGTTATTCGTGAATAAAAAAAGAGAGTGTTTGAGCACTCTCCTTAATATTCAGTCCATTAAAAACTCCACCAGTGTTTCTTTTTAGGTGCCTTATGCTCCTCTAAGGATAGATGTCGATAGTTTAGAGTCTCCCATGTCTCATGGTTCGTTATCATTTGATAGATTGTTCCCCAATCGGGTAGTCCTCCAAGATTGCGATCATCTATAAACATATCCACTTTGAGCTTACGTGAAAAATGATTGTTCTTGTCTTTTTCTTCTTCTGGATAGTCTTTGTTTACAGCCCAAAAGTCTACGCCTTTTGTATGACACCACTCAACAGCCTCTTGGAGTAATTCGCCTTCTCTAACGCTCCACAAGATGAGACGATGCCCATCTTTTATTAGCATCTTAAGAGTATCGGTAGCGAAAGGAATTTCGCTACCGATTTTAGGATATTTGTGCTCGACGATAGTTCCGTCGAAATCTATTGCAATTGTCATTTCCTCTTTATAAAAAAATTAAGAATTATCTCTTTATAGAATGATCATCCTTGTTTCCATAATGGCTCTTACTGTAATTACCATAGGTACTATATTGTCCATAGCCTGCTCCATAGCCTGCTTTTCCATATCTTCCGTACTTGCCATAGCGACCATAGCCATAATAATAGCTATATTTCTTCTTAGACATATCAATGCCATTCAGTACGACTGACATGTTAGGTAATTTGTTTTCTTTTGCTAAGTCATTAATCAAGTTAAAGCTTGATTTAGGAGTATAATCTGCACGGCACATGTATACAGAAGCATCCGCAATACGTGCTATCTGTAATGTATCAGTGACCAAACCAACAGGAGCTGTATCAATCATGATGTAATCATACTTATCTTTTAAAAGATTGACAATAGTCTCTAATGATTTACGTGCAATTAATTCTGCTGGATTCGGTGGAATTGGGCCAGCCATGAGAAGATCAAGATTCTTATTGACACCTGAAGGGAGTATTTGTTCTTGTAATTCTTCTGCTGTAGGATCTTCTTTTACAAGTAAGTTTGTGATACCATGTTTGTGGTCGTTGATTCCGAATAGTTCTGCAAGACGTGGACGGCGGATATCAAGACCAACAAGAATAACTTTTTTCCCTAAAAGGCCGAAACTCACTGATAGATTAGCAGCTGTGAATGTTTTACCTTCGCCTGATGTAGAGGAGGTAAACAAAACGACCTTTTGTCCTTCATGTAACATAAATTGCAGATTGGTACGAAGAGAACGGAAAATTTCCTCCATTTGGTTGTTTTGATTCTCGTGTACAACAATGTCAGCTTTTCCTTTGGCTGAATTGCTAGCAATAGCAACATCTGCAATAATCGGAAGTTTTGTCAGTCGTGCTACATCGTCGTGACCTTCAATCTTATAACGGAAGAATTGTAGGATGAGGATGACACCAACAGGAATTGCCAAGCCGATAAGAAGAGCTATTAACATGATGTAGCTTGACTTCGGACTAATTTTTCCAATAAGTTGTGGTGCATCAATTAGCCTACCTTTATCTGCTGTGGCTGCCAAAGAGATACTATTTTCCTCACGTTTCTGGAGCAACATCAGGTACAATCCTGATTTAACCTCTTGCTGTCTTCCAATTTGTGTTAGTATGCGCTCTTGTTGTGGGGTTTCTGCTACTTGTTCGTCAAACTTATTTACTTGCGCTAGAACAGCATCACGTTGTATCTGTAAATTCTGACGTGCTGCCGCTATTGCACGTCTTATGTTTACATTCAGCTCACGGATCTGTGCTGTAAGAGGCTCTACGACAGGAGAGCTTTCCGAAGCACTTCGAAGTAAGCGATTACGCTCGAGTACTAATTCATTGTAGCGATTAATTAATGTAGTAGAACTTTGGTCGTCTAATCCAACATTTGAAGGAATTACTTGTGAAAGGTTACGTGAAGAATTCTCAACTTCTTTGCAATGGTATTGAAAAGTTCAATCTGTGTTTCTGTGTCTGCAAGTTTTAGTTCTGCAGAATTTTGGTTTGCAACAGAATTACCTGCATTCATTTTTAACTCAACCATTCCATTGCGTTGCTTGTAGTTTTGTAATTCTCCTTCTGTCTTACCAAGCTCTGCATTGATCTTTTCTAGACGGCTATTTATAAACTTCTCTGTACGGAGGGCTACTATGTTTTTATCCTCATTAGCTTGACGATTATAAACGATAGAAAGTTGCTTTAAATAATCAAGTGCGCGTTCTGGAATCTCATCGTTCAATTGTAGTTGGGCTATTGATGTTGCTTTTGATAATTGTGCAACTTGTAGTTCACTAACATACTTGTTAGATGCCATCTTAGGTGATAGTATGTTTACTTTAAGTACCTGTCCATCATGTAATATCCTTCCATTGTTTGAGCTAATAGTAATAATACCAGCTCTCGTTGGGATCGATATAGGTAAAGAAGTAAACTTCCTGTTTAAAGAGAATGGACCTTCATTGGAGAATTCATCCTTAGATACGTAATATGTACCATTGACATTGTAAGTATTACCCTCTTTTGTAATGATTAGGTCCATTGGCATGTTTAATTTTGTCAGATGGGTAGGATCAATATCTACGTTAAGAGGCTGATTACGGTACATCATGATGTCCTTTACTCTTCCTTGAACTGCATAGTTGACGTATAGTTTTAGATCTCGAATTGCATCTTCCGCAATTGAATGTGAAGTTAATATCTCCATTTCATTGTCTATACCTGTGGAATTAGATATAGTACCAAGGTTTGAGATATTCAGTGGAGATTGGCTTCTGCTATTATTTGTCGGCTCATCTTTAATGAGTAGTTTAGCTGTTGCTTGATACATTGGAGTTGCATATCGTAGATAAATAGCTCCAATGCCACCAAAGATTACTAATGATAAAATGAACCAGTACCAATTCAATATAATTGTCCTATAGAGTGCACTAAAATCAAAAGATGATAATCCATCCTGGATGTGCTGCTCTTTTTCCTGGTCTAATTTTGTTTTTTCTTCCATATCTGTTATTATTTGTTTCTTAATTTAGTGGTCAAGAATATAAATTTATCTGTCACCGACTAATTGGAGTAGATATTTACCATAGTTATTTTTAGCCATGGGTTGTGCTTCTTTTACCAATCTTTCTTTTGAAATCCATCCTTTTTTGAAAGCAATCTCTTCAAGGCATGCAATCTTTAATCCTTGTCTTTTTTCTATGCATTCTATGAAAGTGCTTGCCTCAGATAAACTATCATGAGTTCCAGTGTCTAGCCAAGCAAAGCCACGTTGTAAGGTTTGAACCATGAGCTGCTCTTTTCTGAGGTATTCTTGGTTTACTGTTGTTATCTCCAGTTCTCCACGAGGGGATGGCTTTATGTTCTTGGCAATTTCAACAACACTGTTAGGATAGAAATATAACCCTACTACAGCGTAATTGCTTTTTGGATTTGCAGGTTTCTCTTCGATGCTCAAGCATTTCCCGTTTTTATCAAACTCTGCCACTCCATATCGTTGGGGATCATTAACATAATATCCAAAGACCGTTGCTTTGTTCTCATTCTCTGCCATGTGTACACTGTCTCTCAAGAGCCCACTGAATCCTGCACCATAGAATATATTATCACCTAATACAAGACAAACAGAATCTTTCCCTATGAAGTTTTCTCCAATTATGAATGCTTGCGCTAGTCCATCTGGAGAAGGTTGTTCCGCATATTCAAAGTGTACGCCAAAACTGCTACCATCCCCAAGAAGTCTTTTGAAGCCAGGGAGGTCATGAGGGGTTGAGATTATTAGAATCTCTCGTATACCTGCCAGCATTAATACTGATACTGGATAATATATCATCGGTTTATCAAAGATCGGTATTAGTTGTTTACTTATACCCTTAGTTATTGGATAAAGGCGTGTGCCCGAACCCCCTGCAAGAACTATACCTTTCATAATGATCAATCTTAATATTTGTTTTATAAATTAGTAGTTTCAACTTTGAATAAGTATGCTTAACTGTACAGATGATGCTTCATGTTGTCATAAAGACGTTCTTTATGTCAAATTAGAAGAGTTCAATTCTCATGTACCATATCATACTTGGTTCTCTTTTTATGAATTCGGATCTTTAAAGATACTTCTTAATTTACTTATGTGTGGTCAGTTATTAATATTCTCCTGTAACCTAATACGATAAGAGCATTTTGGCAGAAATAAGCTTTAAAAGACCCATTTATATTTATATTCAAGCTAATGAAATCGTTGAGGACAATAATCCATTTTATGAAATCATTGCTATTCCGTTTGTTCTCATTTAACAATGCTAATATACTGTCTGCAAAGATAAGAATTTTTAATTTAAATTAAAAAGAATGAAAATGAAAAACATATCGTGAATACGTGTTTTTCTTGTTTTTTTAATTAACTTTGCAATCAAAATATAGTAATTTCGATTGTGTAATAAAATTAATTATATAAACAAATATGGGAATAATATCATCGATTTTCAACCGAGGGGAAAAAGAACAAGTAAAGTCTGGAGGAATGGAAGACTATATGATGTTAGTTCGAGTCTATTTTCAGTCTGTACTTGCATCTAGGTTGGGTATCAATAATTTAGCGATGTTGCCGGACCTGCGGACTTATAAACAGACGTTCCGTGTTCCTACGCTTAATAACAAGTTAGGACTTGGCGAGAAAGTTAGTGTTAGGAAAACGATGAAAAATATTTATAAAGTAGACGATAGTTTCTTTGATGAAATAGATGCAAGTATAAAGAAGAACTGTAAAAAGATGCAGGATGTGCAACCTTATTTGTACCAATTTCAGGGATTTACACAGGATTTGATGATGTTGGTTGGTAATCTTATGAAATTTAAACTACGTGTTCCCGGTATTTTTAAGAAAGTCATCTATACAATGACAGAGAAAACAGTAAATGATATCTTTGATAAAAATGACTTTACGGATCCTGGAGTTATAAAAGCTGTTATGTCCATCCGTCAGTATGACCAACGACTTAGATTTAGTCGTAAATGGGTTACAGACTTTGTCTATCAGATCGTTATGCTGGCTAAAAAAGAGCCCAAAGGGGCGGAAGAGACACAATCAAAATAATTCAAGTATATATTTGCTTAAATAAAAACTTTAATGTAACTTTGTCGCCAAAACAATAAGGTTAGTTATGAATGCGAATGAGAAAACTCTGAATACGTTTGCGACTCGTGTACGGCAGATGATTCTTCAGTATGAAGAGTTGAAGAAAGAGAATAGTGATCTCTACGCACTAGTAGCTCAGCATGAAGAAGAAATAAAAGATCTTCAATCGCAGTTGCGGCAGGAGCAGGAAAACTACCGTACGTTGAAAATGGCAAAGATGCTTGAGGTCACGGATGGTGATATGGAAGTAGCTAAGAAACGCGTTACAAAACTCATTCGTGATGTCAATAAGTGCATCACTCTTTTAAGTGAGAAATAATCTAGAATATAATGGCAGACGATAAACTACATATTAGATTGCATGTTTATGATGCAGAACTCTCTGTAAACGTTCCAAGAGAAGACGAAGAGTTTTATCGTTCGGCAGCAAAACTCATTACAGATACTGTTAATACTTATGCTACTCTTTTTAAGGGGAAAAAGAGTGATAAGGATATCGCATATATGGCAATGTTAGATATTGCATTACGATATAAGAAAGAGGGTATGCGTAATGATACTGCTCCTTTCAATGATATTCTCGGCAAACTCACTTCTGAGATTGAAGATGCATTAAAGAAGTAACGAGAATATTAACTAAAATCATAAGATAAAATAAATGAGTCCAATTGTAACAGTTATAATTGCTGCAGTCTGTTTGGCTGCAGGATGTGCTGGTGGCTTTGCTCTTTTCCGCTATATCTTGACAGGAAAATATAAAGATACAATGGAAAAGGCAGAAAAAGCTGCAGAAGTATTGAAAGAAAAAAAGCTTCTTGAAGTAAAGGAAAAGTTCCTAAATAAGAAGAGCGAACTGGAAAAGGAGGTCCAACAACGCACGCTCAAGATACAGCAAGGAGAAAACAGACTGAAGCAGCGTGAGGTTGCTTTGAATCAAAGACAAGAAGAGGTCAATCGTCGTAAACAGGATGTTGATCAGCAGCAACAGCGTGTTGACAATGAAAAGAAGTTGTTACAGGTTAAACAACAAGATCTTGAAAAGATGCAGGAGAAGGAGCGTATTAAGCTTGAGGAACTTTCAGGGCTTAGCTCCGAGGAAGCGAAAGAACGTTTAATAGAGAGCTTGAAAGATCAGGCGAAGTTGGATGCAGCTTCTTATATCAATGAGATTGTTGATGAAGCCAAACTTAATGCGAATCAGCAAGCAAAGAAATAGTTATTCAGACTATACAACGAGTTGCAACAGAGACTGCTATCGAAAACTCTGTAAGTGTTTTCCATATTGATAGCGATGAGGTAAAGGGTCGCATCATTGGTCGTGAAGGTCGTAATATTCGTGCTTTGGAAGCTGCTACAGGTGTAGAGATCGTTGTTGATGATACGCCAGAAGCAATTGTAATTTCAGCTTTCGACCCAGTTCGTCGTGAGGTTTGCCGCTTGGCACTTCATCAGCTAGTTGCAGATGGACGTATTCACCCTGCACGTATTGAAGAAGTTGTCGCAAAAGTCAAAAAGCAGCTTGATAATGAGATAATTGAGACTGGCAAGCGTACAGCAATCGATCTTGGTATTCACGGTTTACACCCAGAGTTGATTCGTATTGTTGGTAAGATGAAATATCGTTCTTCTTATGGGCAGAATCTTCTTCAACATGCTCGTGAAACAGCGAATCTTTGTGCTGTTATGGCAAGTGAATTAGGTTTGAACCCCAAGAAGGCAAGCGTGCTGGCCTATTGCATGATATTGGTAAAGTTCCAGACGAGGAGACTGATCTGCCACACGCAATCTACGGTGGTAAGATTGCTGAGAAGTATAAGGAGAAGCCCGATATTTGCAATGCTATTGCAGCACACCATGATGAGGTGGAGATGACAACTCTTCTTGCACCAATTGTTCAGGTTTGTGATGCTATCTCTGGTGCTCGTCCAGGTGCCCGTCGTGAGATTGTTGAAGCTTACATTAAGCGCTTGAATGATTTGGAAGCTATTGCAATGAGTTATCCAGGTGTAACAAAAACATATGCAATTCAGGCTGGACGTGAGTTACGTGTAATTGTTGGTGCTGATAAGATGGACGATGTAGAGAGTGAAAAACTAAGCTCAGAGATAGCAGAGAAGATTCAGAATGAGATGACTTATCCTGGTCAGGTTAAGATCACTGTAATTCGTGAGATCCGTTCTGTGGCCTATGCGAAGTAGGTCTCTAATCTCTTAAAGAACTTTATATAAGAAATACGCCTCATTTTGTGGGGCGTATTTTTATTTCTATTTATTTTGTTGTGAACCTCTCTCCAACACATACAACTTGTTTCTCCCTTTCCCTATATTCTTTATTTTTCCTTCTTCCATCAATCGTGCCGCGATGCGATAAGCATTTGCCTGCGAAAGATTAAGGCTGAGACGCAAGTCGTCCACAGAGAAGAAAGGTCTATTCGTTCCTAACCTTGCGATAGCCTCATCAATCTCCTTATAGGTTGAGATAGAGGAAACGCCCTGCCGATAAGTAACATTCTCGAACTCGGTATGAAGGATTGCCTCCATCATCTCTGTATCAGGGCGAAACTTAACAGTCCGTGCCTCAGGATCTCGCAATCGATAATGGCCAGAACGCGGATCTTAGTGTAGTTTATCCTTCACAGAAAGCGTGAAATAACCTATTCCTGGTAGATGTACGGCATTACCCGACATCAGTTGAAAGGATATTTCTTCTTTCAATGCTGCTACAGTAGCTATGACATCAGACTGTGTAAGTGACGATGCACTTTGGATATTCTTACCCATGCGATCAATTCCTACGACTTGATTTTCAATGGTAACTGCTCTGAAATCTGAACGAGTAGAGAAGTGTCCATGATACTTTAGAAGCTTATACTTTACACTCATATACGGTTTATGTTTTAAGTTTATGCGGTTCTTATTATATTTCCCTGCGTATTTCGTATTCACGGAATACGTATCTTTTCATATTATCTAAACGTGATAAAGTATTATCAGACTTAGATAAAGTATTATCACGCTTAGATAATTAATTATCACACTTAGATAATACGATTAGATACGCACAAAGATAATACAAAGTCCGTATAAAAGCAAAAGAAAAGCAGGGAAAATGAAATGCAACACGTATACATTTCGTTTCTCTGCTTATCCTTAGTTGAAGTATTAATCTATTTTTATTCTTTATGCATAGGAGTGCATTCCTCCAAGAACATAATTTACACCGAAATAGGTCATCAATATTGAGAGGAATGCTATAATCATATATAGATGATAATTAAGCGGTTTACGGAAAGTTGGTAAGCTTTGTTTATGGAGCACTATAGCGTATACCATTAACGTTATAAGTGCCCATGTTTCCTTTGGATCCCATCCCCAATAAGTACCCCAACTGATGTTTGCCCATATTGCTCCTATAAAAATACCTAATCCGAGAGTGGTTATAGCAGGATAGAGGAATATTTGTGAGAGGGTGGTCAGTTGCTTATTTGTTTGAATGATGTTTGCCTTTTTGCTCCTATATGTGAGGAAATATGCAATTGCACAGATAAATGTTAGAGAAAATAAGGCATAAGATATCATGATAATGCTGACATGTATACTTAGTAGCGGACTGTTCAATACAGGCATACGTGGTGTAATACTAGGGTCCATCTCGCCAAGATGGCTTACGAGTAGCATGAATCCACTCATGAGTAGACCGAAGGTAGTCATCAGTTGCATCTTATAGGTTGTGAGGATTGATACAATCATAATGAGCCATGAGAGTAGAAGCATTGTTTCATAGCCATTTGCAATTGGGATTGTTCCGTTTATAATCCATCTTAAGGCTAAGGTAAAAGTGAGAATGAGCCATGATAAGCCCATGAGATAGGTAAATATTCTATAAGCTCTCTTTTTGTTAAGGAATAAGATGGACAGTAGTCTAAGATTAGATTTCCGATGAAGAGAAAAGTTGTGAAGGAGTAAGAGTTATATATATTCTCAGCTCTTATCTCAGTTGGTGTAGGTATTGTATTACCTCCGTATGCGTATTGATACTTTTGTAACTTCTGTGTAAGTTCATTTAGCATGCCTGTATTCCCTTGGTTGGCCAGTTGTCTTGCTAATGAGAGAATTGTACGAATATACTGCTGTTGTGCCTTGGGCATAGCTTTGGGCATACGATCAGTGGGTGCAAACCATTCAGTCGTACCTTGGAGTGATGTGTAAGGAAACATCTTGAGTGTTTTTCCTTGCATGAGATCCATGAGGAGCATCATCTTGTCGTCTATGTCAAGCAATTGTTTGGACACGGCATCGTTTGGTTGATTCTGTGCATCTTGAAGATATGGTCCAAGGATATAGCCTTGTTGGCCAAAAAGGCTCATAGGGGATATATATTCACTTAAACCTAGCTTATCACGTAGTTCACTGCCTTTTACTTTAAGGATTGGCTCTTTCATCCATTCTTTACCCCAGAATATGAAACCTGTGAGTACTTGGCAGGGAGTGAAGTCTTTGTAATTCTTTTTGCCATAGAGTTTTTTAGTGAAGTCTATGGCGTAAGTTTGCATTGGACAGATTCTACCATTGTAGACAATGAAGACTTTCCCAAATTCATTGGCTGTTTCGCGGGTTAATGAAGGCTGTGCAGTGATAGGTGATATACCTGACAGAAGTAGTAATAATGCCATGATGACTTTTTTGTTGTTGCTGCGAAGCAGTCGACGAAAGTTTCCTTTTGGCTCGATAAGCATGGCAATTAATCCAAAGAAGAGTAGGGCATAGCCTGTGTATGTGACGGGTATACCATAGGGATCAGAATTGACGGACAGATATGATCCTTTCATATCTTCATCAAAACTGCTTTGATAAAGGCGTATACCATAACCTGAATATATCTTGTTCATTGATATTTGATATTCTTCTTTTCTATCACCTTTAATTATTGTAATTACTGAGGCATAATCCATGGCAGCCATATTGCCTGCGTGATATGTAATATTGAATCTATTTAGAACAACCGAGAATGGTAATTGTACCTTATTACCATCTTTTGTTATATATGTACTTACAGGCTTCCCTTGTCTTAGATGTATCATTCCTTTGTGTGCTGTTAGATGAGTGAGTAAAGCACCAAGGAGAATGATGACGAATGACAAGTGTAATAAGACAATAATGGGTCGGTGGATTTTCTGCTTAATAAAATAAATGATTCCTACAGCAATTCCTATTGCCCATAATAAACAGAACCACCAAGAGCCGAAGATGTTATCCGATACGTAATCTAAACTTGTGTATTTGCCAACAATAGTTCCAATCGCCATTATGGCAACAATGAGAATATACACAATCTCAAGTAATCTTTTTATTCGCATTATTGTAAGATAAAAGAAGACGGAATCCTCTCACGAATTCCATCTTCTTATAAATGTTTTGATAATTGCTGTTTATTAGATAGAACGTATGAACTTAACGACAGCGTCTCTATCTTTCTTAGGCAAGTTATAGAACTTCAAAGCTGCATTATAAGCCTGGCTGTTCTTGCTATATGCATGCCACATGATAGCTTCAATCTCATTACGAGCACGAGCATCGTGTAGGCGGTCTTCTGCACCAGAGTTAATCAGTGAAAGACCTCTACCCCACAGAGGAGTAGTACGACACCAAGACCCATGAATATCATTCTTCATGTCGAGCTTGTGCTGGATGAAGTCAGAGTATGGGTAAATTTTCTGATTAGCATACTTAGGCAATTGCTTGTTGCCAAGGATTACAGAAGAACCATGGTTGTCTGCACCCGTTGTCCAAGATGCTTTGTGACAGTGTGCACAACCTAACTCTCCTGTGAAGAGTTCCTTACCACGCTGTACGTCCTTGTCATTTAAGTTTCTTGCACGTGGAACAGCAAGACCTCTGTGCCAAACCATGAATGCGTGATAGGCATCATCGCTCATCTCTGGTTTGAAGTTGAAGTAAGGATTGTTATAGAGGTTTACGTTGTCGCTTGGTGAAAGCAAGTAACGAACAGCCTTCTTGATACCTTCACGTGTTCCATCGTTGTAATATGGATGTACGTAAGAGTTAGGATCACTACCATGCTGTTGGATGTAACTAATTACGTTCTCGTTCTCTGACATTGCTTTAGCCCATGGCTCTGTAGAACAAATGTGCTTGATATCTGAACGAAGAATATTCAACTCGTCCCAAAGAGCAACGTCATTCTCAAGACAACCATCGAGTAGGTCATAGTTGAAACGCTTTACGAACTTATTGCCAAAAGCATCTTCTGCCCATGCCTCAGGTTTCAACTGCTTTGTTGTATTGTCAAAGAACTCTGGGTTAAGTTCTACAAATCTACCTTCAGACTCATATTGCTTCTTCAAATCTTCATTAGAAATAGCATCAATTAAACCAAGACCTTGGAAGTTACATGAAGCTATCAAACGTACTTCGTAGTTGCTTGGCACTGGGTCTGTGTTAAATGCAGACTGTGGAATAGATACTGATGGATAACGTAGATTATACTTCTCACCATCAGGGAACTGCATTGGCAATCCACTTGGCATAGATGTTACGTCATGCCATGTGATGTGTATTTGCTTAGGATCAACAGGAGGCAAGAATGGCTCGACGGCTTGCAACATCGTGAAGGTTGTGAGCTGATTGATTGGAGTACCATTGTTGCTGCCTGGAGAATCAGGTGTATAAACAGAAACGATGTAACCATTACCCTTAACTGGATCCATGTTGTCGCGACTGTGTCCGTGAGCATAACCACCAGAGTGACAGTACTCGCATGAACGACGTGAAGCTACAGGTCCCCACCCCTTGTATGGTTCAGTACTAAGCGTGTACTTAGCACTTACCATCATATCACCTTGGTTGAAGAGATCTGTTAGTCCTTGTTCGTCAATAGCTGGTGTATTGTCCTCATAACAACCTGCTGCGGTATTCTCAGTCGTACCAAGCTTACCAGCTGGGTACCATTCGTCAGCAGAGAAGTTACCTACCGCTTGACCAATGTACTTCGTTTCAGGCTCTGATGGCTTCAGTGGTGTTTCTGGTGAAACATTGTCGTCTGAGCATGCAACAAACAAACATAATAGTGCTCCAGCAAGTAAAAAATTGCTATAGCTGTTGTGTCTCATAATGTTTTATAATTAAATTTACGTTTGAAACGTAGCCTTGTCTAAAAGAAGACAAAGCTACGTTTATTATTGATATTTACTTTTCAGATTTGCAAGAACTTAATTACTTATCTGTTTGTTGATTAATCCATGTACCAGCAGCATTAAGTGCTTCATTCAAAGCATCAACCTTATCAATGCAAGTCTTAACCTGTGGATTACCTGGTTGGTCAATGAATGCAATACCGCTCTTCTTAGCTGTCTCCAAGGCAGCAATTGCTTCGTTAAGAGCGCTGTTCAACTCATTGTACTTAGGATAGTTGTTGTTCTTCAAGAAGTTCATGATAGAGTACTGAGTTGGAGTAGAGATGTTCTCTGTACCACGAACTCCATAGAGTGAATTCTTAATAGAATAGATGTTATCCTGGTAATCTTGGAATGAACGCTTACTGTAAGGTGACTCAATATAGTTTGCTGCATCTTCTGCTGTACCTGTACCTGTGGCTTTACGATAAGCTTGACCAAGTTTCTGTGAAGCAACCTCCTCACAAATACCACTACATCCGCCAATAAAGATATTGTTCAGTGTCTCATGCCATGAAGCAAACATACCATTCTCCTTTGTAGCAAACTTTGAATAGTCACGATATGGAATCATCTTTGGAGAAAGACCTTGATGACGTGTTCCATTAATGACCCAGATTGCATTAGCAAGTTGAGCTTGATGAGTTGCAGGAATACTTGTACCTAACCATCCATACTCCAAAAGATAAGTCATGTTACGAAGGTCACCTGCAACAGCTGCTGCAAAGGCTGCTTCGTTTACTGTACTTACACTTGTAAGACCTGCTTCTGTCTCTTTTTCAGCATTGAAATCTGCTACGCTACGATTCTTACCATTACGGAAGAGTACGAACTCCAATCCGTGGAAACCTAACACAGAGTCAAAGTTACCATTGTTGTCATAAACATACTTGGTTGGGTTCTCACCATTGATACCAGCAATAACATTAGCATCATTCAATGCTTTTGTCAACTGATCATGGTCGAGTGGCCATGAGTCAATATGTGGGTCGATTTCATTGTCAGATGCCGCACCATAAAGGAAAGATTCGCTCTGCTCCCAATCCCTACGAGCATCCTTAAAAGCTTCACAAGCTGCATCAATATCATTCTGGGTCAGTGTGCCAGCTTTACGCTTCTGGTAGAGATTCTGACAAGCCTGATAAAGAACATCAGACTTTTGGGCTAAATCCAAATATGTAGGTTTAATAACATAATCTATGTAATTAGCAACAACCTTACCCATTTCGGTCTTATTAGCATTTGCACTACTTTCACTTTCAGCCTTGTTTAGTTCTGCCTGCTGTTCTGGTGTAAGAATCGTTGTGTTAATAATTTCATCATCATCACTACTGCATGATGTGAAACCTGTAGCTAATGTTCCTGCAAGAAGAAACATTGCAAATTTTGTTACCTTTTTCATTATATTCCTTTTTAAATAATAGTTATACAATCTTTTTCTTGTCGCTTATAAGAAGAAACCTTCGTATGCGATACCAATGTTTATAGAAGGTTCATCGTTATACCCTTTCTTCAGATTACGATAGTTGTATTCTGCCTTGATAGCAATCTGTGGAATAGGATAATAGTTAATACCTGTTGCAAGAACGGTTCTATTCGTCCACTGCTTAGTTACAGCATGAATATAAGAATCATAGTGCTCAATATGTCCGAAAACATAAAGTTTCTGATTGTCTTCACGCAACTTGTGAATCTGAGAGAAAACATCATAACCTACCTCAAACATCATTGCCATTGCATGACTTCCGAAGTATTTACCATTACCTGACTCGTATGGCTTTACATATTGTACATTAGGGTATGAAAGCTGAGAAATTTCTTGTGCATTGCTTACATAACCATAGTCGATGTTTCCTCTTGCAATCCAGTTGTATTTATTGTAAGTGAAGTCTAAACTACCTAGATACACATTACCCTTAATCTTTTTCTTCTCTCCCTTCTCACTGTCATGTGGGACGTTGTTATGCATTGCCTGTCCTGCGTAAGTGCTGACACCAATGCGCAAACCTGGGATAGTATAGTTGTCTACACGGGCCAAGAAACCGTATTTATTTGCTACCTCAAATTCAAAAGGGCTTGAAGTTCCGCCCTGAATCCAGTTCGCACGACTGAAGTGATATGCATCTAAACCTGCAATCATTTGTGCTTCATAGCGGAAGTCGCCAGTACGTCCCCAAAAAGAGATTCCTGTTTGATGCCAAGTACAAGGTAAAATAGTATTTTCACCTTCAGGTCTATATACTGTAAAGAAGTTCAGAGGTTCGTGATGTGCATTAGTGAGCCCAAATGGTACTACAATATGGCCAGCCTTTATGTTAAAAGCCTTACTAAATGATTTTTGAAGCCAAAATTGTTCAAGTTCAACTTCACCACCTTTTTCTGTCTCATGCTCAAATTCAATAGCTTCATCAGCTTCATATTCTATAGCAGATCCAGAGCCTCCATGTTCGAATTCTATTTCTGTTCCCATTGTCCAACCCTTTCCAAAGTCATAACCAAGGTAAATAACAGCATGGGGAATATCAAATCTTCCATGGCTTGGGTCTTTCTTATAGAGACTTGGTGTAGTATAGCGATTGCCATTATCGCTATAAAAATTACGAGAATAAGCTGCCTCGCCATAGCCACCGACACTAAGTTTGTTTCCTTTAGCATGGTTCATCACAGAGTCCGCAGCACTAACTTGTGCCATGGCTGTAGTTGTGTTAACTGATAGGGAGGCTGTTGCAAAAATAATTCCAAGTGTAAAATTATTCATTGAAAATCTTATATTAAATATTTAATTATTTCCCGCATGCAAAGGTAGAGTGAATTGTATAATCTAACAATACCTACTTTTGTTGAAATTTGATAATGTTATTATATGCCTTTTGGACTTTTGGTACCATTAAACATCATCATAAATAGGTATGCTCAGAGAAGTCTTTGTTAAATAATTATAGTAAGAAAATAACTTTTGCCCATTGATTTTTCTTTTATATATACTTCATACTTACTATTTAATCTTATAGAACTGAAGTTGTCGATATTTACTAGTTATCTTTTATGTCCTTTACTAATAAATGATGATAATTTCTTTAAATACCTAATTATTATTATTGCATCGTTGATTTTTTTTTTGTTATTTTGCATACAAGATCATTATAGAAGGACAAGATGAAGAATCAAAAGATGTATGAACCAGATGATAAGATGATTTATCTTATCAGAGATAATTACGGTTTATTGCAAAGTTTGGGATGTTTTGGAATCAGTTTAGGCTTTGGTGATAAAACTGTACGGGAAGTCTGTGACGAGCAGAATGTAGATACTTACACATTTTTGGCAGTTGTCAATTTTACTATAAATGGGTACAAGGGTTTTGATGAAGTTGACCGTTTATCTATTTCAACACTTATGCAGTATCTTAGGGCTAGTCATTCTTATTATCTTGATTATGCGCTCCCTTTTATTCGAAGAGAACTTACTGCAGCTTTGGATGAGAATGACAATCTTGCACGCTTGATCCTTCGTCTTTATGATGAATATTCTCATTCTATTCGTAATCATATGCAATATGAAGAGAAAAATGTCTTCCCGTATGTAGATTCATTATTAAAGGGTGAGACTAATGATACATATGATGTCGAAACATATTCTAAGCATCATGGTCAGACTGATGTGAAACTTAGAGAATTGAAAAGTATTATTATTAAATATCTACCTTCCGATTCTCATCATAATAATCGTCTTACTGCTACCTTATATGATATTTATAATTGTGAAGAGTGGCTTGACCAGCATGCACAAGTTGAAGATGAGATCTTCATACCCGTTATTCGCCGATTGGAACAGAAGAGTAAACAGAATGATGTAAGTGTCAAGATATCCAATATGATTACTCAGAATCCAGAGTCAAATGAAGTTCTTAGTGATCGTGAGAAGGATGTTATTGTATCTGTTGCACAAGGTATGACTAATAAGGAGATTGCTAATCATTTATGTATTTCTACGAACACTGTTATAACTCATCGTCGCAATATAGCTCGTAAGTTACAGATACATTCTCCTGCAGGACTTACTATCTATGCTATTGTTAATAATTTAGTAGATATTAGTAGCGTAAAACTGTAATAATAAAGATGGTTAATATAATTTAGTGCATCTATTCGCTTGCCTTTCTTGATAATAATTTATACCTTTGTCTACGAATATGGAAGATATTGAAATGAAGAAGAGAGGCCGTCCTAAAATGGCTATAGTCGATCCTAATACGCTTGCTGTCTTAGTCTAAAGCAGATATTGCAGAATGTGATGCCTATTATGGTTGTAGAGACTTTTTCTACATTCCAAGAATTTAGTGATGCTGGGCCTGACACTTTTTATCATTATTTTGTAGCGCAGGTTGTTGTTTTAGAGAATAGACAATTCTTTTCTCAGCGAATCCATAAGACCATCGTTCTTACGATAACCAAAGATCCCAATTCTCAACTGTCTGGTTTCCACAGTTTTTGTATTAATGTCCCCGAAGAAGAGCTGGTAAAAGCTATTCTTAAGATTGAACAGTATGGCCATTCTGGTGGCAAAAATTTACCAGAAATGCCCCAGGTTCTAAAGAATAAAATACTTAGTAACCGTGAGATAGAGGTATTGTCTCTGATTGTGCAGGGGCTGATAAATAAAGAAATCGCAGAAAAATTGAGTATTAGTCTTACGACAGTTATAACACATCGTAAGAATATTATGGAGAAATTAGGGATGAAAAGTGTTTCAGCCCTGACTATTTATGCCGTTATGCACGGTTATATAGATATAAATAAGATTTAGTTTAAAATCCTTTCTCCTATTACAAAAAAGGTGATAGAAGGTGTGCAAACCAGCCTCGGAATCGTTGCCATGGTGTTCGCCATTGCTTCCATTTCTCCTCTGTAAGCAAGAAACTATCTTTTTTCTGCTGCTCAAAAATTTGATTAAGTTCGTGTGTTGTACAGGCATCTATTATTACTGCATTTTCTTCGCGGTCCCATCTGAGGCTTCTTGCATTTAAATTTGCTGATCCAACTGTACAGAATTGCCCATCAACCATTATGATCTTTGTATGATGAAAGCCTGGTTTGTATAGCCAGATTTGGCAGCCAGCTTTCATTAGTTGATGTGCATTAAAAAATCCACAATCTGGTGTTAACGGGATGTCGCTCTTGACACTTAACAGGATCTCTACTTTTACTCCTCTCTTAATAGCATTTCTAAAAGCTTTCTTCAGTGAATGAGATAGTGTGAAGTAAGGATTTATGAGCTTAATGCTGTCTTTTGCATCGTTGATAGCATTGATGTAAAAGTATCTGATAATGTCTTTTGTTACATGTGGTTCACGGTTAATAATACCAACCATTTTGTTTCCTGCACTTCGACAAGTGTCTTTCTTTAGATCATTTATGTAATCTGCGTTAGTGATTCCTCGATAATATTTTGCCCCATAAATCTTTTGTCCAGAAACTAAAAACCACATACGTAAGAAGATCTTCTGCAAAGTATTAACTTCATCACCTTCTATTCTACAGTGCATATCATGCCAGGAACCTACAATCTCAGTCCCTTTAATATAATAGTCTGCAACATTCATCCCTCCGGTGTATGCAATCTTTCCATCTATGATAACTATCTTGCGGTGGTCTCGGTTAAAGATGTCTTGCAGCCATGGAAATTCCATTGGTTTGAATTCATATATCTCTATGCCTTGCTTACGTATAGCCTCTATATTATGTTTCTTCATAGGACGGTTATTGCTGGCATTGCCAAAACCATCAAAAATAGCCCTTACTTCTACACCTTCCTTTGCTTTTGCTGCTAAATGGCGTATCAGCTCGTTATTGATAGAATCATTACGAAAATTAAAATATTCAAGGTGGATACTTGATTTGGCCTGATCAATAGCTTTGAATAAATCATCGAATTTCTCCTGACCTGTTGTAAGAAGCGTAACAGAGTTGTTATGTGAGAACCTTACTCCCTTCTTTCTCAATTGTTTAACGATTAACGAATCTGCTCTATATATTATAGTATCAGCTGGTCCTATCAAATATCCTATCTTCCTATTGTTTTCTGCAAAAGTTTTAATCGGTGATAAGACACAGTATAACGCCATCACAATTGTGATGGCGTTTTTAATTTGTTTATTTTCTATTACCTTTTTCATTTTCCGTTGGGGGGTAAATAGTAGCCTTTTAAATATAAGAAGCTAATATTAGTAAAGTATCAATGCTACGATAAAAGTCTTAAATTAACGATTATAACATGCAGCTATAATGGTCAACAACACCCAATAAATGTTTTTCCTTGTCACATACTAATACAGTATGTATCTTATTGTGGTGCATGATCTGCTGTATTTCTGTAATCTTCGTTGTGGGTAAGACGGTTTTAGGCTCCTTAGTCATGATGTCACTGACTGTGTGGTCAAAGAATTTTGCTTGCCACCGCTCCATTGCTCTACGTATGTCCCCATCGGTAATGAGCCCTATTATTTTCCCATTATCAAGTGAGACTCCTAAGCCTAATTTCCCTTTGCTAACGTGGATAATAGCCTCGTCTAGATGCATCTCCTTTGGTATGATAGGTAATTCGTCAGACCTCATCACATCCTGTGCGGTAGTTAGTAATCGTTTCCCCAATTCTCCTCCAGGATGAAACTGTGCAAAGTCTTGTGGTTTAAAGTCTCTTACACGCATGAGAGCAACAGCCAGGGCATCCCCCATAACAAGTGCTGCCGTGGTTGAACTTGTTGGGGCAAGATTGAGTGGGCATGCTTCTTTCTCAACCCAAACCTTTAAGTGCGCTGTAGAATATTTTGCTAACAATGAATCTGGGTTAGCACTCATGCCAATAATTGGGATATTCATGTGCAAAACCATAGGGATAAATCTTAAAAGCTCATCAGTCTGACCCGAATTGGAGAGTGCAAGAACGACATCTTCCTTTGTCATGACTCCTAAATCTCCATGATAAACATCAAGTGGGTTAACAAAGAAAGCTGGTGTCCCTGTAGATGATAGGGTAGCAGCTATCTTAGCGCCAATATTCCCGCTTTTGCCAACACCCGTAACTATCACCTTTCCTGTGCAATGGTACATCAGTTCGACAGCCTTATCAAAGTTCTCATCTAGCTGATTGATAAGGTTTAGAGTAGCATCAGTCTCTTCTTTAATACATTGTATAGCGTATTCTTTGACTTTCTTTAGTCTTTGTTCTGCCCCAATCATAATAAATTCCCTATTAGTTCGTCCAGTTTGTTAAGTTCTAACATGTTGGCTGCATCTGATAGACCAGCATCAGGATTTGGATGGACTTCAAAGAAGTAGCCAGTCGCACCGAATGCTTTTGCTGCTAATGCCATTGATGGTACAAATTTACGATCGCCTACAGTCTTCCCTTCTCCTGCACTTGGACGTTGTACACTATGTGTACAATCCATGATAACGTTTGGAACAATTTCTTTCATATCAGGGATATTTCTGAAGTCAACAACAAGGTTGTTATAGCCGAAGCTGTTCCCACGTTCTGTCAACCAAACTTCATTCGCCCCACTTTCAAGACATTTTTGTACAGGATATCGCATATCTCTTCCACTAAGGAATTGAGCTTTTTTTATATTGACCACTTTTCCTGTCTTAGCAGCAGCAACCAGTAAGTCGGTTTGCCGGCACAGAAAGGCAGGTATCTGTATTACATCCACCACTTCTCCTACAGGTCCAGCTTGATTACTTTCATGGATGTCTGTCAATATGCGTAAGCCAAACCTTTGTTTGATATCCAGTAGCATTGATAAGCCTTTGTAAAGTCCTGGACCGCGAAAAGAGTGGATACTTGTACGGTTTGCCTTATCAAAGCTGGCTTTGAAAATAATGTCTATATCGTATTTCTCATTCAGTCTTACTAATTCTTCTGCTACTGTGTTCAGAAGTTCTGGGCTTTCAATGACGCATGGCCCTGCTACGAATATTGGTTTATTTGTCATACTATTATCTGATTACCCCTGATCAAATTATTTTTAAGCTTTAAATCTTCAAGAGTTTTACAAAGGTATATATAATAAGGTGAAAACACAAGAATTTAACTTTCATTCACATCACTTTTGAAAAACTTATCTTTAAAATTTGGCAGAATGGTTTAAAAGCTTTTACTTTGCACCCAAATTAATAATACTCCCTATACTTTTAAGTGTTAGGGAGTTGGTAAAAAGAAAATGTATATTCAGTATTAACAATTAAAAAGTTTTCTATTATGAAAAAGGTTTTAATGACACTTGCAGTGGCTTTTGTAGCTGTAGCTGCTAATGCACAGGTTTATGTTGGTGGTAACGTTGGTATCGCTTCATCAAAGATCGGTAATGGTGACAACGTAACAACTTACAAGGTTCTTCCAGAAGTTGGTTACAACATTAACAAAGACTGGGCAGTTGGTACAACTCTCGGTTGGGGTAAAGGTACTCCTGTAAACATTGAGGGTGAGTCTCGTAACTACTTTACAGTACAGCCATACGCTCGTTACACATTCGTTCACAGCAAGTATGTAAACGTATTCGTTGATGGTGGTTTCGGTTATACACACTACAATCATGCTCATCAGGCTTGGGGTACTCCTTCAGTAAACGAGTGGTCAGTAGGTTTGAAGCCAGGTGTTGCTGTTAACTTGAACCAAAAGCTTAGTTTCGTAGCTCACGTTGGTTTCGCTGGTTGGAAGTCTGTTAAGGCTGAGGGTGCAAATGATGACAGCCACGTATGGGGTGTAGACCTCGATGGTAACAACGTTACATTCGGTGTTTACTACAACTTCTAAAGAACTGTTCTGAACATATTTAATATTTATAAAGAGGGGTACGCCACTTAGACTGCGTACCCCTCTTTCTTGTTTCTTTAAGATTCGGTTTCTTCCAAATAGTCTAATTATTTTTAAAGCATTTGAGACAGAACTTCGTGTACTGTACAGTCTTTCTTTATGACTATGTGTATAGCGTACTATTTGTTTGTGAGTACGGTTTATTTTCAACTTCCTCTTTTGTTAGGATAATTCGTTTTTGAATTTTAATAGATACTCTTTTGCTATGTAAAAGGGCATATATTGCATGGTAAAAGATGCCCTTTTGAGGTGTAAAAGGTGCCCTTTTACATGGTAAAAGGGCACCTTTTGGAATAGGACTTATAATGACCTAATAATCTGCGGGTTACAAATCTAGAAATAAGCAGGTCTACTTGGATATCTATACTTTGTAGGTGCACAATTTGTAAGGATATCTCTACTAACAGGGGTACCTATATTTTCTCTGCGTATACAAGAAGCTTCGTTATGCGGCTAACTTCTTCTTGACGTCGGCCAGAGCTGCCACCCAGTTGGTGTCAAGTGAAAACTGTGTGAGATAATCCTCACGATTGTAGTATGCTAATACAATATCCTTATCAGGGTCATTGTAAAGTGGATGATTTATACTTGCATCACGGAAGATCTTTAGTATGCGAGTCTTCTCTCGTTGACTGCCAGCACGTGCATATTCTTTCGTAAATAGATTTATATATTCGTGCATGTAAAATGCCATAGAATCAAGTTGTGCATTAAGATGGGCAATGTCTTTGTTGGATAGATGTCGTGTTGTATCTACGATTGCAGACAGTGTACGAGTGTTCAGATAGGTAATTGCATCCACTTTAAAGGATGCAGCTTTCCGTACGTTTACATCTTCAGTCTTGTCTGTTGCAACTTTATATGCACTTGAGTATATCTGTTTTGAAACGCGTTCTTGTGCATTGCCAGAAAGGACTGATGTTAATAATAATGTGATTGCAATAATCTTATTTTTCATATTTCTGTTCTTTTAGTTTTATTCTTTGATTTTCTGTTGTTTTATTGGTTTGGAAATGATGCCCTTATCGTTACTTATAGACATGTAAAGTTTGTTTTCTTATACTTTTAATAGCCTATCTTATCCTCTCAATATTCTTCCGAGCAAATCTTTCCAAGAGTTGTAATGCTTTGCATCTGTTGTCGGTTTACTCATCTGGAGGAAGTGACAATAGGCTGCGGCAACGGCATCCGTAGCATCCATGAAGTGTGGCATTTGGTCATCTCTTAGATGAAGAAGTTTCTGTAGCATCCCTGCAACTTGCTCTTTTGATGCTGAGCCATTTCCTGTAATTGCCATTTTAATCTTCAAAGGTGCATACTCATTTATAGGTACATCATGGTGAATTGCAGCAGCAATGGCTACTCCTTGTGCTCTTCCAAGCTTCAACATGGACTGTACATTTTTCCCAAAGAAAGGGGCCTCAATGGCAAGTTCATCAGGGAGATATTCATCAATGATTCCTGTTACACGATCAAAGATCTTTCCTAATCGCAGGTAAACATCCTTCTCTTTTCGCATATCAATCACTCCCATGACAACAAGTTCTGCCTTATTTCCTCGCACGCGTAATATGCCATATCCCATGACATTTGTGCCAGGGTCAATACCTAATAGAATCCTTTCGGGCTGTGCAGTCTTTGCTTGCATGTGTTTCTACGTTGTTATCGATCCATGTAAGGATTGTGAGCAAGTTCGTATCCAATAGTCGTTTGTGGACCATGACCAGGATAAACGACTGTTGCATCAGGTAGTTGGGCAAGCCTGCGCAAGCTACTTATAATCTGAAATCTATTTCCACCAGGGAAGTCTGTCCTACCAATACTTCCCTTGAAGAGTGTATCACCAGTAAAAACAACATTCTCTTTAGCACAGTAGAAGGATACAGAACCTTGAGAATGTCCTGGAGTAGGGATAACTTGAAAAACATGAGAGCCAAAGTTAATGTTTCCTTCAGCTGTTAATGACAAGTTGCCAGCAGGTAGATCTTCGGGTAGTTCCATCCCAAACATATGTCTTGCGGCCTCTTTTGGTAATTGCATTAAGACTGCATCACCTTTCTCAACTTCTGGTTTTAGCTTGAAAACCTTTTCGATAACTGCATCACCAAAGTGATGATCAAGATGCCCATGCGTTCCGAGGTTATGTACAGGTTTCAGCTTTTCCTCTTTTATATATGTAATAATTGCCTTTTGTTCACTTTCTGAGAGTGCTCCACAGTCGATAATGACGCATTCTTTTGTCTCATCACTGACAACGTAGCAATTCTCTTGTATAGGATTTACTACAAATGTTTCTATCTTAATCATCTTGTATAGAATCTTGATAAAGTCTTTTATAAATAAATGAGAGGTATACTATGCAGTTTTAATAAGCTTACCTTGGGACATAGATAAGATACTTTTCTTTGAACCAATCCTCCTCAAACCATTGTGAAAGTTCTGTCTTTTCTGCAATTCTCTTGTATGGCATAAGTTCTCCTTCGAGATTTCCACCTTTAAGAACAATGACACCATTGGGCAGAACGTTATGTTGATCACATGCAATATTCTTCTTGACGATCTTTATCAAGTCGGGTAGGGGCATGACCGCACGTGATACAATAAAGTCGAACTTCCCTTTTTCCTCCTCCCCACGCAGGTGTGCTGGTAGGACATTCTCAAGCCCAATGGCATTTGCTACTTCCTGTGCTACACGTACTTTCTTTCCTGTTCCATCAATAAGTTTGAAGTTAGCTTCTGGGAAAAAAATAGCGAGAGGAATACCAGGGAATCCACCTCCAGTACCAAAGTCGAGTATATTCGTCCCTTCACGGAAGTTTATCCTTTTGGCAATGGCTAGTGAGTGAAGCACATGGTGCTCATATAGATTGTCAATATCTTTGCGTGATATGACATTAATCTTTGCATTCCAGTCATGATAGAGTGCATTGAGCGCAGTGAACTGTTCTATTTGTTTAGCAGAAAGTTGAGGGAAATATTTCTTTATAATTTCTATCATATTCTTCTTTTGTTATATGAAGGCTGCTATATATCAATCTGTTTTAATTATTATTATCTTTCAATAGACACTCTAACCTCATGTTGGTTAATCTCTCCAGGCGTATATATAAAAACGAGAGAGTCATCTGTAAGGATAAAGTTTTCAGTCGGATAGGGGTCGATTCCTATGAAATAACCTTTTCTTTGTAGGCCTATAAAGTCATCATCATCAAGTCCTTCTTGTTCGGCTAACTGCCCAATAATTTTTTTTGTTAGCTCTTCTTTGTATTCTTTTCCACACACTTCTCCTAAATTCACTAGATGTCCATTTTTCGGATTGAAGTTGCGAATAATGGTATACTGTGTTAATCTGCCATTACCATTGTTAATTGCTATATGGGAAATGGCGGTAATATAATCATCTGCAGCCGCCTTTAGTTCCGTCTTAATGGTTAATTCGCCTATCAATTGACTTCTTTTCTTCTCCTTTTGTCGTATGAGTCGAGCTATCGCCATATACTCTTTTACATATTGTCTAACAAATGAAGATATGGCAATTTGTGGTTTTAGTCTGTTATGACTGATGGAGAAATAATCAGGTTGTAAGAGTCCCATTCTTAGAAGAGAGTCATTGATAACCTCGTATTTTTTTCCTTTAAGATACGTGAAATCTACATGTACGTGACATTGCATGTCATCTGATAAATGAGCCAAAGTATCAACAGTTACAATCGCTGTTGGTATATGCAATACTTTAGGAGTTTTAGTCTTTCCTTCACAGCTCATAATAAGGAGAAGTGAAAGAAGAGAAACCAGAGTGAGTAATGTTTCTTTACCATATATAGGGGCAAAGTTACAAAAAAGATTTTGTAACTTTGCATTATAGTATATATAATAAATAGGAAGAATGGTAAAAGCGTGTTTATTTGATTTAGATGGTGTTGTGTTTGACACAGAGCCCTTGTATACTTTGTTTTGGAAAGAGATAGGTGAACAATTCTGCCCCAATGTACCGAACTTTGAATATGTTATAAAAGGACAAACGTTGGTGCAAATATATGATAAATATTTTGAAGGACAAAATGAAAAACAAAAGGAAATTACAAGATTGTTAGATTTGTATGAACGGGATATGGATTATAACTATGTTGCTGGTTTTAAAAGCTTTATTAAAAATATAAGAAGTAAAGATTTAAAAACGGCAGTCGTTACGAGTTCTAACCTTGAAAAGATGCAGAATGTTTATAAAAAGCATCCAAATTTCAAATGTTATTTCGATGCTATACTTACTTCAGAAGATTTTGATGAAAGTAAACCTTCTCCTGATTGTTATCTTAAAGCTGCAGCTTACTTTGATATTTCCCCAAAAGATTGTGTGGTATTTGAAGATAGTTTCAATGGCTTGCGCTCTGGAGTTGCTTCTGGTGCCCGTGTGGTAGGGCTCGCCACTACCAATTCTGTGGCTGAAATCCAAGCTTATACTAAAGAGGTTATCAGCAATTATGAAGGTTTTAGTTTGTTAAATGATTAAAAAAGAGTAACTTTGCAGCCCAATATGAGAAATAAAAAGAAGGAAAGTATATGGGATATCTAACAACGGATAAGAAAAAGATAACAGCAAAAACATTATTAGAAATGAAGGCTGCGGGTGAGAAGATTACCCAGATGACAGCTTACGATTTTACCACAGCTGGTATTATTGATGCTGCAGGAATTGATAGTATCCTTGTGGGTGATTCTGCTTCAAATGTCATGGCAGGTAATCAAGATACTACTCCGATTACTGTTGATCAGATGATTTATCATGCACGTGCTGTTGTACGAGCATGTCACCATTGCTTAGTGGTTTGTGATATGCCTTTCGGCTCTTATCAAGTAAGTAGGGAAGATGGAATTCGAAATGCTATTCGAATTATAAAAGAGACTGGGGCTGGTGCAGTTAAGATGGAAGGTGGAAAAGAGATAGCTGATACTGTTAAAGGAATTGTTGATGCTGGAATCCCTGTTATAGGGCATCTTGGGCTTACTCCTCAGAGCATTCATAAATTTGGAGGCTATGGGCTTCGGGCTAAGGAAGATACGGAAGCAGAAAAGCTCATAGAAGATGCATTGGCTCTTGATGCTGCAGGAGTTAGTGGAATTACTCTAGAAAAGGTCCCAGCTGCGTTGGCAAATAAAGTTACAGCAATGGTAAAAGCTGCTACTATAGGAATCGGGGCAGGTAATGGGACAGATGGACAGGTGCTTGTGTATGCGGATGCTCTTGGCATGACATCGGGATTTAAGCCGAAGTTTCTTCGTCATTTTGCAAATGTAAATAAGTGTATGACGGAGGGAGTTATGGAGTATATAAGGTGTGTGAAAAGTGAAAGCTTTCCTTCGGAAGCAGAATCATATTAGATAATTATCATGGATACTCAAAATATACCTATTCATGTTCGTTTGTGGAACAAGCGCTTTTGGGCATTGGCATTAGCGAATCTCCTGCTTGTCATGTCGTCATACATGCTCATTCCCGTTATTCCTTTGCGAATGATGAATGACAGTTCTTCGTGGTGGCAGATTACTGCTGTACTCTGTTCTTTCTTCCTAGGAATGTATCTTTTGGGTGGATGTTCTGCTTATTGGGTACAACAATATCGGCGTAAGTCTGTTTTTGTTGTCTCGACCCTTCTCCTTCTGGCTGTAACAATGTCAATTTATTACTTGTATAAAATGCAGGATGGACTTACTAATTATCTTCTTTTAATATTGTTAAGATTTATACAAGGAATCTTTTATGGGCTTTCACAAATGGTATTACTTGGTACGCTTATTATTGATACGGTAGAAGCTGTGCATAGGACGGAGGCAAATCATGCAGCTACATGGTTTGGGCGTTTCTCTATATCATTAGGTCCATTATTAGGATTGGTCGTTTATCATCATTTTGATTTTAATACAGTTCTATTGTTATCTTGTGTATGTGTAATTCTATCATTACTACTTGTAGAACTTGTACGTTTCCCTTTTCGGCTTCCTAATGAAGATCTAAACCATTTATCTTTAGATCGTTTCTTACTTAAGGGAAGTCATTGGCTTTTTCTTAATATAGTTCTTGTGACTTCCATTTTGGGCGCTTTGTTGTCTATAGAGCATAATCCTTTATTTTACAGTTTGATAATGTTGGGCTTCTTAGTAGCATTGTTAGCTGAACGCTTTGCTTTTGCTGATGCCGATCTTCGTAGTGAGGCTGTTACCGGATTGTTAGTAATCGGTATGTCAGTCTTACTTATGTTGACACGTAGACAAGCGAGTGTAGGATATATTTCTCCTATTCTCATTGGGTTGGGTTATGGGGTACTTGGTAGTCGTTTTTTACTTTTCTTTATCAAGCTCTCTGGCCATTGTCAGCGGGGTACGAGTCAAAACACGTTCCTTTTAGCTTGGGAGACAGGTGTTGGTATAGGGTTAGCAGTGTCGTTTGGCTTGTTTCATGGTGAACATTCTTACATATTATGGTTTTGTCTGTTTGCATTATGTGTCAGTCTTATCTTCTACATCGGCTTTGTTCATAGTTGGTATATAAAGCATAAGAATAGATAAAGCAATAAAAGCCGAATGTAAGGCTATCTGATAAGTTTTGTCTGTTCCTATTTTTTTATTATCTTTGCATCAAATTAGCTAATTATGGGATTATTTGGTTTATTCAATAAAAGTAAGAAAGATACTCTTGATAAGGGATTAGAGAAAACAAAACAAAATGTTTTTTCAAAGTTAACCCGTGCTGTAGCAGGGAAGTCAAGAGTTGATGATGAGGTCTTAGACGAACTTGAAGAGATACTTGTTACATCAGATGTGGGAGTTGATACAACCATTAAGATTATTCGACGTATAGAGGACCGTGTCGCTCGTGATAAGTACGTGTCAACAAATGAATTGAATGGAATCCTGAAAAGTGAAATAACAGCTCTTCTTACTGAAAATAATACAGGTGATAATAGCGAGTGGGAACTGCCACAGGATGTGCGGCCTTATGTTATTCTTGTTGTAGGTGTTAATGGAGTGGGTAAAACAACTACCATTGGCAAGCTTGCCTATCAATTTAAGCAGGCTGGTAAGAAGGTTTATCTTGGTGCTGCTGATACGTTTCGGGCGGCTGCTGTTGAACAAATACAGATATGGGGTGAACGCGTAGGTGTTCCTGTTATTAAGCAACAAATGGGTGCTGATCCTGCCAGTGTAGCTTTTGATACACTGCAAAGTGCAAAAGCGAATGGAGCTGACGTTGTTATTATTGATACTGCAGGTAGATTACATAATAAGGTTGGCTTAATGAATGAGTTGAAAAAGATAAAAGACGTCATGAAAAAAGTTGTCCCAGAGGCTCCACATGAAGTCTTGTTAGTCCTTGATGGCAGTACTGGGCAAAATGCATTTGAACAGGCTCGACAGTTTGCAGCAGTTACTCAGATAACATCTCTCGCTATTACAAAACTTGATGGAACAGCGAAAGGTGGCGTGGTAATAGGTATTAGTGACCAGCTGAAAGTTCCTGTTAAGTATATTGGTTTGGGTGAGGGGATGGAGGATCTACAACTCTTTGATAAAACGCAGTTTGTTGATAGTCTGTTTAAGTAAAAAATGAAAAAGAACCAGATTGATATTGTAACCATGGGGTGTTCAAAAAACCTTGTGGATTCCGAACTTATCATGAAGCAGTTTGAGGTTAATGGCTATTATTGCACTCATGATTCAGAGTGCCCAGAAGGGGAAATAGCTGTAATAAACACCTGCGGTTTTATTGAAGCGGCAAAGGAGGAAAGTATTAATACTATACTGGAATTTGTTAATAGAAAAAAGAATGGACAGCTTAATAGATTGTATGTCATGGGCTGTCTCTCGGAGCGCTATAAAGATGAATTAGAAAAAGAGCTCCCAGAGGTTGATAAATTTTATGGTAAGTTTAATTATAAACAGTTGCTGTCTGATCTTGGTAAGGCTGAAATTCCTTCTTGTGACGGATTACGACATCTCACAACACCACGCCATTATGCTTATGTAAAGATAGCTGAAGGATGTGATCGTCATTGTGCCTATTGTGCTATTCCCCTTATTACTGGTAAACATCATTCAAGACCTATAGAGAATATCCTTGGAGAAGTCAGAGAACTTGTTGCTCAAGGTGTAAAAGAGTTTCAAATTATTGAGCAAGAGTTGACTTACTATGGAGTAGATATTGATGGGAAGCACCATATAGCTGAACTTATTTCTCGTATGGCTGATATAGAAGGGGTACAATGGATTCGCCTTCACTATGCCTATCCTAATCAGTTCCCACTTGAATTACTTGATGTAATAGCAGAGAAACCTAATGTATGTAAGTACTTGGATATCGCTTTCCAACATATTTCTGATCATATGTTAAAGCGTATGCATCGTCATGTTACTAAGAGTGAGACAATGAATCTTATAGAGAATATTCGACGTAGAGTACCTGGTATTCATCTTCGGACGACCTTGATGGTCGGTTTTCCTGGTGAGACAGATGACGATTTTGAAGAATTGAAGGAATTCATCTCTAGAGTTCGCTTTGAACGTATGGGTGCTTTGCTTATTCTGAAGAAGATGGAACATACAGTGCAACACACTATAAGGATGATGTTTCTAACGAAGTAAAGCAGCAAAGATTGGATGAATTATTAGCAATTCAACAAGAGATATCAAGACAGTTAGAAGCAAAAAAAGTTGGAAAAATATTTAAGGTGGTTATTGACCGCAAAGAGGGAGATTATTATGTTGGGCGTACAGAATACTGTTCTCCTGAAGTTGATCCGGAGGTTTTGATCCCAGTAGGAAAAAAAGTGTTGTGCGTAGGTAATTTCTATAGTGTTCGTATTACAGAGTCTGATGAGTTTGACCTTTTTGGTGAGGTAGTTTCATACGACGATTAAACTTTAAAAAATATGAATAATAAAGAGTTTATTGGTGCGATTGCTTTAAAGACAGGATATACTCAAGATGAGAGTCAGCAGATGGTGAAAGATGTTATAGAACAGCTGAGTAAATACTTTGAGTCTGGTGAATCCGTGGCAGTTTCAGGTTTTGGCACATTTGAAGTTAAGAAACGATTGGAGCGTGTAATGGTAAATCCGGCAACAGGCCTCCGAATGTTGGTTCCTCCCAAGTTGGTACTTAACTTTAAGCCTGCTACAATGATAAAGGTACAAGTGAAGAAAGGGGGTATGGAGAATGGCTAAAAGTGTTATACAAATAATAGTAACAGCTATAGCAAAGAAACATAATATTTCTATAGCTCATGCGTCAAGTTTCGTAGAAGCTTTCTTCACGGTTATAGGAGATGAGTTGAAGAGAGGCAATCAAGTAAAAGTTAAAGGACTCGGAACATTTAAGGTTCAAACAGTAAAGCCACGTGAGAGTGTAAATGTGAATACAGGAGAGCGTGTGTTGATAAAAGGGCATGATAAAATATCTTTTACTCCTGATGCATCAATGAAAGAACTCGTTAATAAACCTTTCTCTCAATTTGAAACGGTTGTTATTAATGATAACGTGAATGTTGAAGAATTAGAGACTCTTCCTGAGGAGGAATTGTCGGAGACTGTAGAGCAGGCTGATCAAGATTTTGAGGATACTATATCAAAGTCCTCTGTTGTAGACAACAGTTTTACTGCAGCAATGGATAATTCTATAGATGAAGATAATGATTCTCCTAATACGTTTAATACTCAGTCCGTTAATGGGGGTAAGAGAACACAGGAAAATAATACTAGCCAGAAAGAGGTAGTAGAAACGGATTCTTCAATTTATGCAAAATCGCAAGAAACTCTATATTCTACTAAAGATAAATATGTTGATACTCCTAATGTAACTACTTCTGGAGAGGCTCTTAATGATATTGATGATACTGATGACGATATAGAATCTTCTTCTAATAGTATACTGAGAGTAGTTGCATTTTTGGCTGCTATTATTATTGTTTTTCTTGGAGTCTTCCTTTGGATGAAGGTGGGAAATGGAAAGGGAAAAAATAATAAAGTGGAGTTAAGCCTTCAACAGAAAAAACTTGTAAAGAAGGATACCACAGTGTCAGTTGCAAAAGCTTCAGTGCCTGATACTCTAAAGGATGTTGCTTCAAGAGTAAAAAAGGTAGAATATTTTATGCATATGAATAATGATGCACGTATCCGCTATGGTGCATATAATATTGTAGGGATAGATCGTATAGTTGTATTAAAAAAAGGTCAGACAATGGCGAAATATAGCCGTCAAACCTTGGGGGCTGATATGATAGGTTATTTTCAGGTCCTTAATGGGCGTAATACAATGGCAGAAGGAGATACAATGAAAGTACCTCGTGTAGAATTACGACCCCAATACAGAAAAAAATAAAATGACAAAAAGTTTCTTAAATAATGAATTTGAGGAACTTTTTTAATATAATTTAGGCTCTTATTCTTGTTTCATATCGCTTTTATATTGTACTTTTGTAATTCATAGAGTTTATAATAAGCAGTATAATATAAGAGACATTATAATGGCAGAATCTATTGATATTAGAGAGTTAAATCAACGAATAGAGAAACAAAGTTCCTTCATTACAGATCTTACGGTTGGTATGAATCAGGTTATTGTCGGGCAACGACATCTTATAGATTCGTTACTAATATCTTTACTTAGCGGTGGTCATATTCTTCTTGAAGGCGTACCTGGTTTAGCAAAGACATTAGCTATTAAGACGCTATCTCAACTCATAGATGTTCGTTATAATCGTATTCAGTTTACACCAGATCTATTGCCCGCTGATGTTATTGGTACGCAGATTTATTCTCAAAAGGATGAATCTTTTCATGTAAAGAAGGGTCCGGTTTTTGCAAATTTTGTTCTTGCAGATGAGATTAACCGTGCGCCAGCAAAGGTTCAGAGTGCTTTGTTGGAAGCTATGCAAGAACACCAAGTGACAATTGGTGATACAGCTTTTACTCTTCCTGATCCATTCCTTGTTATGGCGACACAGAATCCTGTAGAACAGGAAGGCACTTACATGCTTCCTGAAGCCCAAGTGGATCGTTTTATGCTAAAAGTTATTATAGACTATCCAACAATAGAGGATGAGAAACTTATTGTACGTGAGAATCTACAAGATAAAATGCCAGAAGTAAAGTCTATTGTTTCTGCTAATGATATCTTTGATGCTCGAAAAATTGTAGAAGAAGTTTATCTGGATGATAAAATCTTGCAATATATTGCTGATGTAGTTTTTGCAACACGTTATCCTGAGCGTTATCAATTATCAGATTTGAAGCAGATGATAACTTTTGGAGGTAGTCCCCGTGCTAGTATAAATTTAGCAAAGGCAAGTCGTGCATATGCTTTTGTAAAACATCGTGGATATGTCGTTCCAGAAGATGTTCGTGCCGTAGCTTATGACGTTTTACGTCATAGAATTGGTCTTTCATATGAAGCTGAGGCTACTAATCTCACAGCAGAAGAAGTTGTCAGAGAGGTTCTTAACAAAGTGCAGGTGCCGTAAGTTATTGTAGTAAGTTCAGTTCATATTCCTAAATATAAAAATGTTGTAATACATGAATACCTCTGAGTTGCTAAAAAAGGTTCGAAAGATAGAGATAAAAGCTATAGGATTGAGCCGAGAAGTCTTTGCAGGGCAGTATCATTCTGCTTTTAAAGGACGTGGTATGGCTTTTTCAGAGGTACGCGAGTATCAGTATGGGGATGATATTCGTGACATTGATTGGAATGTTACTGGGCGTTTCCATCGTCCGTATATAAAGGTTTTTGAAGAAGAAAGAGAGTTAACGGTAATGTTGCTTATAGATGTCAGCGGTTCTCTAGATTTTGGAACTGTAAATCAATTGAAACGTGAGTGTGCTACAGAGATTGCAGCGACACTAGCTTTCTCTGCTATTCAAAACAATGATAAGATTGGGGTAATTTTTTTCTCTGACCATGTAGAAAAATATATTGCTCCTAAGAAGGGCCGTAAGCATATTCTATTTCTTATTAGAGAAATGCTTACTTTCACACCAGTTAGTAGAAAAACCAATGTCGGGGCTGGTCTAGAATATCTTAATAAAGTCATGAAACGGCATTGTACGGCTTTTATTATTAGTGATTTTTATACTCGCAAAGACTTCTCACAAGAGCTTCGTATTGCCAATCGAAAGCATGATGTTGTTGCAATACAGGTGTATGATCCCCGTGCTAAAGAAATGCCTGATGTTGGGTTGGTAAAAGTAGTTGATGCAGAGACTGGACACCAAATGTATATAGATACACATGATTCTCGTTTACGTAAGGCGCATAATATCTATTGGGAAGAGCGTGAACAACGATTGACTGATATCTTGAAACAGGGTCATGTTGATAGTGTGGCAATAGCGACAGATGATGATTATGTAAAGAAATTAATGTCTTTATTTTCAAAGAGAAGTTGATGAGAAAGTATATTGTAATAATAATATTGCTTATCAATGCTGTAAAAGTTAGTCATGCGCAAGTACAGGTTACAGCACAGGTGGATCCCACAGATATATTAATAGGTGGAAGAGCACATTTTAGTATTGTCGTCAATGTGCCAAAAGGTGAAACGGTATCATTCCCAATGTATAAAAATAATGAGGAAATGATTCCTGGTCTTGAGGTTCTCTCCGTTAAGCGTGACACAATGATTAATGGTAATAGGATGAAAGTCAGGGAGATATATACATTGACGGGGTGGGATGAAAAAAAGTACTTAATACCTGTACAAAAAGTTCTTGTTGGAGGGAATATTCATTATACACATCGTTTTGTTCTTAATGTGAGAGCAATTCCTATCGATGTAAAAAGAAATGTTGCTAAAGCTCCAGATGATATTTTTCAACTTCCTTTTGCGTGGGGTGAATGGATCCCTATACTTTTTCTAAGTCTTTTGGCGTTTTCATTTCTTGGTATTTCACTATATCTTTATAATCAATTGAGGAATAAAAATAAGATATGGAGTTCTGTCCACTTTAAAAAGCCTCTTACTCCTTATGAAAAGGTTCTCCATGATATTGGATCTATTAGAGCTAACATAGACTCTTATAGAGATCAAAAAGTATATTATTCGGAACTTACTGATATCCTGAAAAAGTATATATCTTGGCGATTTGGAGTTAATGGTTTAGAAATGACATCTACGGAAATCATTGGGATACTAAAATCTAGATGTGAAGAAGATTCACTTGGAGATCTAATAGATTTGTTATATACGATTGATTTGGTGAAGTTTGCAAAGTTTTCTACAGGAGAAAATGATAAGCTTCTGTTTCTTGATAGTATAACTCATTTCGTACATAAAACACAAATCACAGAGCCTAACGTAGATAAAAAACAAGAACATACAAAGATTGATAGTCCTCGCTCTTTGGTAAAGTTAAGCATAGCAGTATTGATTAGTATCTCTGTAGCTTTGTTAATTTATGTTGTGGCTGAGAGTTATATTCTTCTGAATCTTTAAGTAGTATAGAAATGGAATTTGCAATAGTGGTTATCTTTTTTTGTTACTTTTATTGATACCATATATATTATGGTTTTTCTTGAGAGGAAAAGGAAAAGAACCTATGATACGTATGAGTGATACATTTGCGTATCAGAATGCTCCTAAAAGTTGGAGAGCTAGAATGATACACCTTCCAATGGTGTTACGTTGCCTTGTTTATACTTTAGTTGTAATTGTTTTAGCACGCCCTCAAACTTATAATTCTTGGGATAATGAAAATGTGGAAGGAATAGACATTATGTTGGTAATGGATGTCTCTGCAAGTATGTTAACAGAAGATGTTTTTCCAAATCGTATGGAAGTTGCGAAAGAAGTTGCATCAGAGTTCATTAATGGTCGTCCGAATGATAATATAGGTCTTACCATTTTTGCTGGTGAAGCATTTACTCAATGTCCAATGACAGTTGATCATGCTGCTTTGTTAAATCTACTTCATAATGTGAGAGCAGATTTAGTTATGAAAGGGTTGATACAAGATGGTACTGCAATAGGAATGGGATTAGCCAATGCAATTAGTAGACTTAAAGATTCTAAAGCTAAAAGCAAGGTGGTAATCTTATTGACTGATGGTAGTAATAATGTTGGATCTATTTCTCCCATGACGGCTGCAACTATAGCAAAGAAATTTGGTATAAGAATTTATACGATAGGGCTTGGTAAAGAGACTGGTGATTCTATGGGTGCTATTGATTATAAAACTTTACAGAACATAGCAGTTTCAACTGATGGAGAGTTCTATCGTGCTCAAAGTCAAAGTGAACTATCTAGGATCTATCAAGACATTGATCAACTAGAAAAAACGAAGTTGAGCATGAAATCATATAGCCATTTATATGAAGCTTATATGCCTTTTGCATGGGCAGCTTTATTATTTTTTAGTTTAGAACTATTTATACGTCTTCTAGTTTTTAGACGTTTACCATAAGTTCTTATTATTGAGGGTTTTACGAGATAAAATAAAGAATGTTTAGATTTGAATCCCCTATATATTTGTGGTTGCTGTTGCTGATCCCTTTATTGGCAACAGTTTACTATATGTCTTTATGTAATTATAAAAAAAGGATAAAGAAGTTTGGAACCCCAGAGTTGATAAAGAGGTTTTCTTCTACAGTAAGTCATAAAAGAATATTAATTAAGTTTATTCTGTCAGAAGTAATTTTAACTTTGCTTGTGATTATGCTTGCACGTCCTCAGGTCGGGAATAGAATAGCTAGCAAAAAAAACAAGAAAGGGATAGAAACTATCATTGCTTTAGACATCAGCAATTCGATGTTGGCACAAGACGTTCCTCCTTCGCGATTGGAAAAAAGTAAATTGATGGTAGAGAATTTAATGACTAAGTTCAGTGAGGATAAGATTGGCCTTATAGTTTTTGCTGGTGATGCTTTTGTACAGCTACCTATTACAAGTGACTATATTTCTGCGAAAATGTTCTTAGATAATATTAGTCCATCTCTGATAGGCACTCAGGGAACAGATATTGGCAAAGCGCTTAATCTTGCTATACATAGTTTTACACCAAATTCTAAAATTGGTAAAGCGATTATTGTTATTACTGATGGTGAAGATAATGAAGGGGGGGCAGAGGAGATGGCTAATGAAGCTGAGAAGAAAGGTATAAAGGTCTTTATTTTAGGTGTCGGTTCTAAGGAAGGTACAACTATCCCAATGCCAAATGGAGAAAGCCTGAAAACACCTAGAGGTGAGATTGTAAAGACGCGCTTGAATGAGAAGATGTGTAAAAAGATCGCAGAAGTAGGGCATGGTGTGTATATACATGTTGATAATACAGACTTGGCGGACGTCATATTAAATCGTGAGCTGAGTAAATTGCAGAGAGGAGAAATTAATAATGTTATCTATAGTGATTTCGATGAGCAGTTTCAAGGTATAGCTCTTATAGTAATTCTACTCTTAATTTTAGAATCTTTGATTCTTGAAAGGAAAAAATAAATTGCTTTTATACTTAGATTTATGATAAGAAGGTGTTATGTCATACTATGTTTGCTTATGTTCTTTTTAACGATTAACAGTCAGACTGTTAATCAATTAATTAGAGTAGGGAACAAGCAATATTCCCAAAAAGATTATGTGCATGCAGAAATATCTTACCGGAAAGTTTTGAATAAAGATAATAATAATATAGTAGCTTGTTATAACCTTGCTAGGACTTTACAAGCTCAAAATAAGGACTCTGAAGCAAAGATTTTATATGAAAAAGTCATAAAGTTAAAGGAAGCTTCTTCTGCTCGGGTTAGTAGTTATTATAATTTAGGGACTTTATTGCAAAAAGAGAAAAACTATGGCGGGGCTATAGAAACTTATAAAAATGTATTACGTATAGATCCTAATCATAACAAAGCACGTTATAATTTGGAACTGTGCAAAAAACAGCAACAACAAAAAAAGAAGCATTCTGCTGGTGGGCGAAATAAATCTAATAATAATCAAAAGAAAAATCAGAAAAGGAATGGTGATAATAAAAATGGAGAATCGAATCAGGCAAAGAATCGTAATAGTATGAGTAGAGACAATGCCCAACAGCTTCTTAATGCGGCAATGCAGCAAGAAAAAGAAACGCAAGAACGTTTATCTAAAGCAATGAAGCAACCGTCGGATCGAAAACTTGATAAATTGGTAAATTAAATATGAAACGATATATGATGTTTTTCTTAACCTTGTTGAGTACTCTTATTATGAGTGCACAACACATCCGTGTTACAGCGCCTAAGCATGTAGCAGTTGGAGAGGAATTTCAAATTGAATATACGATATATACACAAGATGTTCGTAGATTTCAATTAGGCAAATTGTCTGCTGGGTTAGAGAAGGTTTTTGGCCCAGCTACGTCTTCTCAATCCAATTTCCAATTTATCGATGGACATGCTAGTAGTTCGTCGTCAGTTTCATTTACTTATGTTTTTATTGCCACAAAGAGAGGTGGGTTGAGTATCGGTCCTGCAAAAATTTTTGTTAATGGACAAGATCTAGCTTCAACTCCTGTAAAGATAACTGCATCAAATATTGCAAACAACTCCCATGCCTCAAATTCGGGTAGTTATTATGATACTAGAGAAAGATCTCGCCTTTCAAATTCAAAGATTGGTCCTAATGACCTGTTTATAAAAGTTAGAGCCAATAAGAGTACTGTTTACGAACAGGAGCCTGTTCTTTTGACATATAAGGTATATACTACAAAGAATCTTCGTCAGCTAGTTGGAAAAATGCCTGATTTATCAGGCTTTCATGTTCAAGAAATTGATCTTCCCCAACAAAAAACTTTCCATAAAGAACGTGTTGGTAAACGTATTTATAATTGTGTTACTTGGAGTGAATATGTTATGTATCCGCAGGTGACAGGTACATTGCGTGTTCCTCCATTAACCTTTCATGGTATAATTCAAGTAAATGATGCTTTTAATCCTTTTGAAGCCTTCGGAGTCGACGGTGGTTCCACTAGTATAAAAAAAGATGTTGTTGCACCAGGGCTTTCTATTCGTGTTCTTCCTTTGCCTACTCGTCCAACAGAGTTTCAGGTGGAGTTGGGCATTTTAATCTTTCCGCACAATTGAATAAAAAAGAAGTTAGAGTTGGAGATCCTTTTACTATCCGTGTGGTTGTTAGTGGGTCTGGTAATTTGAAGCTTATAAAGCAACCAATTATAAAACTTCCTAATGGATTTGAAGCTTATGATGTTAAAGTGACTGATAAAACTCAGCTCACAACAAAGGGAAATGAAGGTAATATGATATATGACCAAGTTGTTGTGCCACATAAAGAAGGAGTATTCTCTATACCTTCAGCTAAGTTCTGCTATTATGATTTATTGCAAAGGAAGTTTATTACACTTCAGACAACTCCTATTGATATACGGGTTTTGAAAGGAAATGGCTCAGTTAGTGATGCAATGGAAGTTAATTTGCCTAAAGAGGATATTCTACCGTTAAAGTTGGGCAACTCGTCACTGAGTGTAGTAGATGATTCTTTCTTTGGTTCGGTAGCTTATTTCCTAACTCTTGGCCTTTTACTGGCAGCATGTGGCATCCTTTCTTTCTGTTTTCGTCGTCGGTTTGCACATCATGTAGACATGGTACTTAAGCGCGGTAAAAATGCTAATCGAACAGCAGCTATTCGGCTTCATAATGCCAACTCTTTTATGCTTAAAGGGAATAATCTTGACTTTTATGATGAGATTCTACAGGCTTTATGGGGATATGCAAGTGATAAATTGAATCTACCTATTGAGCAGTTATCACGCGAAAATATAATTGAACAATTATCTAAGATTGGTGTATCTAATGAAATCGCAGAGAAGTTTATTATTGCCATTGATGAATGTGAATATGAACGTTATGCACCAGGTGATGAGAAAGGTAATATGAAAAAAACTTTTGATAGTGCAATGCAAGCTATAGCTGGCATCGAAGAGTCCATAAAGAAAGCAGCCCCTTTGATCAGTAAATCGTTTATTTCGTGGTATTGTTATTTGTGTTCAGTATATTCTCTTTGCACATATCTGCACAAAGCAAGAGAGAGGTTGATCAGATGTATCAGAAAGGTAATTATAAGCAAGCTGTTAAAGGCTACGAAAATTTATTGAAGGAAAAGAAATCTGCTGCTTTGTTTTATAATCTAGGTAATGCATATTATCGTTTAGATGATATTCCTCACGCTGTACTTGCTTATGAGCGTGCGCAAAGGCTTGCGCCGAGTAACGATGATATACGTTTTAATCTCCAACTGGCTCAATCAAAAACAATAGATAATTTAACGCCAGAACCAGAGATGTTCTTTGTTACTTGGTATAAATCTTTTGTTAGTATTGTCAGTATAGACGTATGGGCTTATCTGAGCCTTATCTGTTTGTTAATATGCTTGTTAGGCCTTATCCTCTATTTGTTTGTAGAAAATGATATCGTCCGTCGGATTCTAAGGATGGCTTTGCCTTTATTTTTTATTTGTTTTTTGGTGGGAACAGCGCTTGCAATACAGCAAAGTTTGTTTGTTAATTCTCATGATAGAGGTGTTATCATGTCTTCATCTGCAGTGGCAAGGAAAACGCCTGACCAGAATTCTGCAGAGGTGTTTATTCTCCATGAGGGATCAAAGGTTAAAATTACAGATGATAGCATGGGGAAATGGACAGAGATAGAGCTTAATGATGGACGTAGAGGGTGGATACAATCAAGTCGTATAGAGGCAATCTAGAAAGACTTTTTGATTTGCAAGGATTCTAATAATGGATATAGGGGTAATACAAGGAATAGATAGGTTGATTCTTCTTGCTTTTAATGGAAGTGAGAATTTGTTCTTGGATAACTTCGTAGTGGTTCTGACCTCTGCTTATACCTGGATACCTCTATATTTTTCTTTACTTTATTTGGTTATTAAGAATAATGAGAACTGGCAAAAGATATTGTTGGTTATAGGTGCGGTAGCGATATGTCTGTTACTGAGTAATACCATAAATTTAGGACTTGTTAAACCTCTTGTTGCGCGTCTTCGTCCTTTGGAAGAGCCCTCTTTACGAGGGATTATCTCCGCAACAAATAACTATTCTGCATCTGGCTATAGTTTCTTCTCCTCACATACTTCGAATGCTTTTGTCTTGGCTGTCTTCTTTAGTTTGTTGATTCGAGATAAGGTATTTTCGACATGTATGCTTGTTTGGTGTTCTGTTGTTTCACTTACTCGAATATATTTAGGAGTTCATTATCCTTCTGATGTTGTTGTTGGTATCATTTTCGGTTCATCAATGGCTGTTCTTGTTTATTTTTTATACCTTCGCATTTATATTCGATGTAGTGATAAATTACATTATATATCTACTAAGTATACTCGAACGGGCTATAGCTTCGCGGACATAGATGTGGTTATTAGCATTCTTATATTGACTTTTATCTATGCAGCTTTTCGTGCTGTTTTATCTATATAAATAAATTATGTCTAAAGATACAAAACATATTTGCATTTCTGATTATAACTATCCGCTACCTGATGAGCGTATAGCAAAGTTTCCATTGGCAGAGCGTGATCATAGTAAATTGTTGTTATACAAGCATGGTGTTATCACAGAAGATGTTTTTTATAATCTTCCAAATTTTCTGCCAAAAGGTGCTCTGATGGTATTTAATAATACGAAAGTAATACAAGCACGTATGCATTTCCGTAAGGATACAGGAGCTTTGATAGAAGTGTTTCTTATGGAACCTGCCCAGCCAACGGATTATGAACTAATGTTTCAGACGAACCATCAATGCGCATGGTTTGTATGGTAGGGAATCTGAAGAAATGGAAGGAAGGTTCTCTGCAGCGTGAATTTGAGATTAAGGGACATAGACTTACTCTTACGGCAACTCTGGACCGGGTAAGGTCTCAAGAACATGGAGGGGGGACTAATCATTGGATAACCTTTGTTTGGGATAATGAGAATATCTCTTTTGCAGAAATCCTGGAGGTTGTAGGGGAGTTGCCAATACCGCCTTATCTTAATCGGGCAACAGAAGAAAGTGATAAAGAAACCTATCAGACAGTATACTCTAAGATTAAAGGCTCTGTTGCCGCACCTACAGCCGGGTTACATTTTACAGAAAAGGTTTTGAGTGCATTGGATGCACATGGTGTTGATCGTGAAGAATTGACGCTTCATGTGGGTGCAGGTACCTTCAAGCCTGTTAAGAGTCATGAGATTGAGGGACATAATATGCATACGGAGTTTATTGTTGTAAGGCGTCAGACCTTAGAAAAATTGCTCAAGCATAATTGCAAAGCAATAGCTATAGGTACAACCAGTGTCAGGACCTTGGAAAGTCTCTATTACATGGGGGTAAAACTCGTGACAAACCCTGATGCTTCGGAGAATGAACTCCATGTAAATCAGTGGGAACCGTACGACTTACCGCATAATCAGGAAGGATTAGTGGAAGTAGATGGTAATGTTATTACTGTCGAAGATTCTATTCGCCGATTACTTGATTATTTAGAAAGAGAAGATTTGATGAGCCTACATTCAAGTACGCAGATTATAATTGCTCCTGGCTATACTTATAAGATAGTAAATGCGTTAGTAACAAATTTCCATCAACCACAGTCGACATTACTACTCCTTGTGAGTGCATTTGTGAAAGGTGATTGGCGGAAGATTTACGATTATGCAATTGGTCATGATTTCCGTTTCTTAAGTTATGGTGACTCCTCTTTATTAATACCTTGATTGTAGCTGTAAGGAAATGGTCTTTGGACAGACTTGTCCAACTGCTTGGATCAATCTGTCTAACTGATCGGACACGTTTATTTAATTCTTTGGACAAACGTGTCCAATAGTAAAGAATAGAACTAATTTATTGAAATGTATTGAAGAATGAAGATAGGAGATAAAGTTAGATTTTTAAGTGATACCGGTGGTGGAGTTATTGCTGGTTTTAAAGGAAAAATCGTGTTAGTTGAGGATGAGGATGGCTTTCAGATTCCTACACCAGCTAATGAAATTGTTGTTGTTGAGGATGCAGCTGTTGACCACGCAAAACTACGCATCGATCAGCAGCAGAGGAAAGTAGATGAAGGTGAAGATAAACGTAGTATCAAACAACGACTGACTTCTGCAAGTGTAGATGATGAACCCATTAATGTTGGATGGCGTGATGTTGATGCTGGAATTGATTTGAATGATGATCCTTCTATTGATTTTGAAGCTCCTGTGAAAGAGCGTATAGGTGGTGATGAACTTTCAATCTATTTAGCATTCACACCTACTGATATTAAGAATCTATCAACAACTCATTTTAAATCTTATTTAGTGAATGACTCTAATTACTATATTCATTTCTCTTATGCAGTAAAGGACGGGGAAAATTGGAGTCTTAGAGCTGTTGGAGAATTAGAGCCGAACATGAAATTATTAATAGAAGATTTCACGATTGCAGACCTTAATGATATGCTTCATGGATGCGTGCAATTTCATGCTTACAAGAATAAGCCTTTTAAACTTAAGCCTACTTGTGATATTCAAGTGAATATTGATGCTGTGAAGTTCTACAAGTTGAATACTTTTCATGAGAATGTATTCTTTGAGCAACCAGCATTGATTTATACATTAGTAGAAAAGGATAAACTAGCTCTGCGCCCAATGTTTGAGCCTCTAATAAAGAAGACGGAAGATACGGCAGTAGAGAAGTTAAAGACTAGATATGACACTTTAGACAGTCATGTAGATGATGCTGTACAGAAAAGGACGGACGAACTTGCTAAACGCTACAAGGTAGAATACAAAAAGCCTGCAAAGCAGATACTGAATAATGACAAGATTATAGTTGATTTGCATTCGGAAGAGCTCCTTGAGACGACTGCAGGTATGTCTTCTGCTGATATTCTAGAATATCAACTTGATGTTTTCCGGCGTACACTTGAACAGTATAAAGCACAGCGTGGAAAGAAGATCATTTTCATTCATGGGAAAGGTGAAGGAGTGTTACGTCATGCCATTATCCATGAATTAAATTATAAATATAAACATTACTCTTACCAAGATGCCTCCTTCCGTGAATATGGCTATGGAGCAACACAAATAACAATCAAATAATCCTGAGCGTATGAAATATGGACTTATCAAAGTTGCAGCAGCTATCCCTGCAGTTAAAGTTGCTGACACAAAGTATAATCTCTCCGAGATTGAAAATCAGATAGCAATTGCAGAAGGTAAGGGAGTTGAGATAATATGTTTCCCAGAACTATCTTTGACGGGATATTCTTGTCAAGATCTCTTTCACCAACAGCTACTCTTAGATAATGCGGAACAGGCCACGTTGTCTTTACTTGATTTACCAGACAATTGGATATAACTGTAATTGTTGGTGCCCCTGTAGCTGCAGGTCCATTGTTGCTGAATTGTGCCTTAGTTATTCAGCAAGGAAAACTCTTAGGAATCGTGGCAAAGACTTATTTGCCAAATTATAGTGAGTTTTATGAAAAGCGTTGGTTCGCCTCTTCACAAGATCTGCGTCCACAGTCTATTCATTTTGCAGGTCATCATATTCTTGTTACTCCTGATATGCAGATATTCCGAACAGCCCAAGGTGCTAAGTTTGGAATAGAAATATGTGAAGATGTTTGGGCTCCAACTCCACCAAGTAATCATCTTACTTTGGCAGGTGCAGAAATTATTTTTAATCTATCAGCCAGTGACGAGCTTATAGGAAAGCATGCTTATCTTATGTCACTACTTGCTCAGCAGAGTGCACGTACTATTAGTGGTTATGTATATAGCGGTTGTGGGTTTGGTGAAAGTACACAAGATGTTGTTTATGGGGGTAATGCATTTATCTTTGAAAATGGAAGTCTCTTGGAGCAGTCTGAACGATTTCAACTAGAATCTCAGTTGGTGATATCAGAAATTGATGTAGAACGACTCCGTAGTGAGCGCAGAACTAATAGTACGTTTGTTAATGCGCAGCGCCCTGTAGCTGGTTTGAATGGGATAACAAGACAGATTGGAGAGTTAGCATTGCGTATAGAATGCCTACCTTATTTAAATCCAATGCGTGAGTTTACTCTTACCCGTCAAATTGATAAGCATCCGTTTATTCCGAGAAGTGAGAATATGCAGGCTATATGTGATGAGATTTAATATTCAAATTAGTGGACTGGCCAAACGATTGGTTCATACTAATTGTAAAACCGTCATAATTGGTATTAGTGGAGGCTTAGATTCTACACTAGCTTTACTTGTGGCAGCGAAAACCTTTGATAAGTTGGGATTTAACCGTAAAGGGATTATTGGTGTAACTATGCCGGGGTTTGGCACAACGGATCGTACATATAATAATGCAATGGTACTTATGGAAAGCCTTGGTATCACAATCCGCGAGATAAGCATTGCTACTTCTGTATTACAGCATTTTAAAGATATTGGCCATGATCCCGTAGTACATGATGTTACCTATGAAAATTCTCAAGCTCGCGAGAGAACACAAATATTGATGGATCTAAGCAATCAGTTGGGCGGATTAGTAATCGGTACAGGTGACCTTAGTGAGTTGGCACTTGGATGGTGTACTTATAATGGAGATCATATGAGTATGTATGCTGTGAATGTTGGTATTCCAAAAACACTTACGCAGTATCTTGTACGTTATGTAGCAGAGAGTGGAGTAGATGAGACTTCACGCCAGACACTAAATGATATCGTTGAGACTCCGATATCTCCAGAGTTGACGCCAGCTGACGATAGAGGTAATATAGCGCAAAAGACAGAGGACCTTGTAGGTCCTTATGAGTTACATGATTTCTTCCTTTATTACGTCCTTCGTTGTGGTTTTCGCCCTTCTAAGGTCTATTGGATGGCCCAAAAGGCTTTTTATAATGTATATGCAGATGGAGTTATTCTGCATTGGTTGCGCATCTTCTTCCGTCGTTTCTTCTCACAACAATTTAAACGTTCTTGTTTGCCAGATGGCCCCAAGGTCGGTAGTGTCAGCTTGTCTCCACGCGGAGATTGGCGTATGCCTTCTGACGCTATGTCCACAGATTGGCTTAATGAACTTGAAGGATTGTCATGAAACAGAGAATATTATTAATCTTTATGTGGGTAATGTTTCCTCTATGCCTAACGGCACAGGGGAATTTCCCTTTAGTTCAAATTCAAATTTCAGATCTTTTACAATATCAGGCGCAAAGATAAAACGCACAATCCCATCTAGTTTTTTTAGTAAGTATGGGTTTCAGCAGATTCGAACAGAACTGGTTGTTGGTTCAACGGATACTCGCCAGCTTTGGGGATGGCATGTTGGGCCTAATCCAAATTTTAACTCGCTTCAACAACCTCTTTATAGACTTTTTGAGAAGAAGGATGATTCTAGTATAGCGATTGTAGATGATAAAGACGGTCATTTACAGATAATTTTTTGGGATAAAGCTTATTATCGTATATTTTCACGAGACATGCAACAGTATGGTTACCAGTTGCAAGCAAAGAAACCAGCAAACAATATTCTCCGTTTTCAACGTATGGGGATATCTGTAGTTATTGATATTACAGTGTGGGCAGATATGTATGTCTTGGACTTATTTCAGTTATAATGATCATTTTATCGTACTTTATAAATACTGTCAAGCCTAGAGTCAGCTTTGTACTCACCCTTAGCTCCATTTGTGTTAGCTACCATCTCAATCTGTGTTGGCCGTCATCTCTTATTGTGCTATAGTCAACTCTGTAACCTTAGACCCTCTTCGTATCATAACAAGGTTTTATAGTTAAGATAAAGTTTGGTTAATATTATTGGGTTTTATAATATATTATCGTTTAGGCCTATAATAACATTTTTTTCGTTTTAAGCATTTGGTAATCTATATTTTTTTTGTATCTTTACACCTTGAAATATATGCAAAACGGCTCAGAAAGAAAATAAAGGCTATTGTAGGCAATTTTGTCTTTTTAATTATGAGCTAGCATAATGTAAAGATTAGAAGATTCACAAGTAATAAAGATAATGGACGAAAATCAGACAATTGATCAGGACAGAATTATGAAGATCAACATCGAGGAGGAGATGAAGAGCTCCTATATCGATTATTCTATGTCGGTAATTGTGGCTCGTGCCCTCCCAGATGTTCGTGACGGCTTTAAACCAGTACACCGTCGTATTCTATTTGGCATGCGAGGTATAGGTAATTTTAGTAACCAGCCTTATAAAAAGTGTGCTCGTGTCGTAGGTGAAGTGCTTGGTAAGTATCATCCACATGGCGACTCTTCGGTATATGGTGCTCTTGTTCGAATGGGGCAAGAATGGAATATGCGTTATAAGCTAGTTGATGGGCAAGGTAACTTCGGCTCTGTCGATGGTGACTCTGCAGCTGCTATGCGATATACGGAGTGCCGTCTATCAAAGATGGGTGAGCATATTATGGATGATATCGAGAAGGATACAGTTGATATGGTCAACAACTTCGACGATACGCTACGTGAGCCTGCTGTAATGCCTACAAAAATTCCTAATCTGCTTGTAAACGGTGGGAACGGTATTGCTGTTGGTATGGCAACAAATATTCCAACCCATAATCTAAGCGAGGTAATTGATGGGTGTTGTGCCTATATAGATAATCCTGATATCACTACAGATGGATTGATGGGATTTATTCCTGCCCCAGATTTCCCAACTGGTGCTTATATATACGGTCTTCAAGGTGTAAAAGATGCCTATGAAACAGGTCGTGGACGTATTGTTATGCGTGCAAAAGCTGAAATAGAGAGTGGCGAGCAACATGACAAAATTGTCGTAACAGAAATCCCTTATGGTGTTAATAAGCAGCAGCTCATTGAATATATAGCTGACTTGGTAAAGGAGGGTAAGCTTGAAGGCATCTCAAACGTAAATGACGAAACGGGTAGACAGGGTATGCGTATTGTTGTGGACGTAAAACGAGATGCTAATGCCAATGTTATTCTGAATAAGCTTTTCAAGATGACAGCTTTGCAAAGTTCATTTTCTGTGAACTGTATAGCATTGGTTGCTGGTCGTCCACGTCTGTTGAGTCTACGTGAGTGTATTCAATATTTTGTAGAACATCGTCATGATGTAACGATTCGTCGTGCTAAGTTTGATTTAAAGAAGGCTCAAGAACGTGCTCACATCTTAGAGGCTCTTATAAAGGCATGTGATAATATCGACGAGGTTGTTCATATTATTCGTGCAAGTAAACTCCTTCAGAAGCTCAAACAAATCTGGAGAAGCGCTTTGGTTTTGATGAGTTACAATCCAAAGCTATCGTCGATATGCGTTTGTCGCAGTTGACGGGTTTACGTCTTGACCAGTTGCATCAGGAGTTTGAAGAACTTATGCAAACCATTAAGGACTTGCAGGAGATTCTTAATAACCCTGAGCGTTGTAAGGAGGTGATGAAAGCTGAATTGCAGGAAGTTAAGGAAAAATATGGCGATGACCGTCGTACAGAGATTATACCAGATGAGCATGAGTTTAATGCAGAGGATTTCTACCCTAATGATCCTGTCGTTATTACAATAAGCCACCTTGGATATATCAAACGTACTCCATTGACTGATTTTAAAGAACAGGCTCGTGGTGGTGTTGGCTCTAAGGGTGCTCGTACTCGTGATAAAGATTTTACGGAGTATATTTATCCTGCAACAATGCATCAGACAATGTTGTTCTTTACTCGTAAAGGGCGTTGTTATTGGATGAAGTGTTATGATATTCCTGAGGGCGATAAAAATTCGAAGGGACGTGCTATTCAGAATATGCTATCTCTTGAACCAGATGACTCTATAAATGCTTTCTTACGAATCAAAGGTTTGGATGATGAAACTTTCCTTGATTCGCATTATGTTGTGTTTGCTACTAAGCAAGGTATTGTAAAGAAAACTTCGCTTCGTGCTTATTCTCGTCCTCGTACTAATGGCGTTATTGCTATCAATATTAATGAGGGTGATGAAGTGGTTGATGTTCGTTTGACAAATGGGCATAATGAGTTGATCATAGCTGACCGTAATGGGCGCGCATGTCGTTTCAATGAGTCAAATATCCGAACAATGGGACGTGTTTCTACTGGTGTCCGTGGAATGCGTCTTGATGATGATGGTCAGGATGAGGTCGTTGGTATGGTTGTTGTAAATGACCCTGTAAATGAGACCGTAATGGTTGTCTCAGAAGAAGGTTATGGCAAACGCTCTCAGGTTGAAGATTATCGCTTGACAAATCGTGGAGGAAAGGGTGTTAAGACTCTTAATATAACGGATAAGACAGGTAAATTAGTTGCCATTAAGAATGTTACGGATGAGAATGATCTTATGATTATCAATAAGAGCGGTATTGTTATTCGTATGGCAGTATCAGAATGTCGTGTTATGGGTCGTGCTACTCAGGGTGTACGCCTAATCAATCTTGCTAAGAAAAATGATGTCATTGCATCTGTATGTAAAGTAATGAGCTCAGAAATGGAATCAGAGATGGAAGAAGAAAGTCATATGCAATGGGAGAAAAATAGTGAAGAAATTAGGAACGAAACATCATCTTCGATTGAAAATTTGGAAGATACTCCAGTAGATTTTGAATAATGAATAGAATTATAAACCTTTTAAAGTGATAACTAATATGAAGAAATTATTGTTCGCAGCATTGATGCTACTCAGTACATCGGCTGTATTTGCAGGGGATAGTGAGCCATTAAAAGCTATCTTGAAAGCACAAACTTATGCGGAGGCTTTAGACCTCTTGAAGGCTAATCTTGCACAAATTACTGACAATGCAGAAAAAGCAAGAGCTTATGATAAGCTTTATGAGCTTGCAATGAAGAAAGTTACCGCAGAGCAAGCTGTTCAGCTTGAAAATGAGACCAATAAGCAGATGGGTAAAGATGGTAATAAGCCTGTTGATGAAAAGGGACTTTACGAAGCTGTTGGACAAGCCTTTGATGCTGCTGCAGAGGTAGAGAAGTATGATAATATGCCTAATGCAAAAGGTAAGGTAAAACCTAGATACACGAATATTGCTGATCAGCTTTATACTCTGCGTGGTCAACTAATTAATGGAGGTATTTATTATCAGGGTGCGAAGGATGATGCTAATGCTTATAAGTATCTTGCACGTTATGTAGATTCTGCTGATGATCCAATGTTTGCAAAATTTGATAAATCTAAGGACCAGAATCTCAATGAAATAGCTTATTTTGCTACTTATTATGCTTATCAGAATAAGGACTATAAGAAAGCTGAGAAGTATGTTGCTTATGCAATGCAAAATAAAGATCGTGCTAAAGATGCTCAGCAATTGCAGTTGGCAATCCTAGGTGCGCAACTTAAGAGTCGTCAGGATTCTATCAATTATGCTGAGAAACTTGCCGGTATATATGCAAAAGATCCGGAAAATGATGCTATATTGACTACACTAACCTCAACTTACAGTGCATTAGGTATGCAAGATAAGGCTGAGGCAATCGTTCATGAGGCTCTTGCAAAGAATCCTAATAGTTATGCGGCTCTTGTGATGGAAGGTCAGTTTGCCAGTCAGAAAAAAGATTATGAAAAGGCTGCAGATTATCTAACAAAGGCACTTGCACAGGCAAAGGATGATAATGCTAGAGTCGCAATCAATGCTTCAATTGGTCAGTGCTGGTTCTATAAAGCGCAGGAACGCGTAGCAGCAGTGAAAGGTGTATTATCTCCAGCTGCTCGTGCACAATTCAATGAAGTTTATAATAAAGCTATCTCTTATCTAGAGACAGCGAAGAAGCTTGATGTAATGAAAGAACAGAAGTCTGCTTGGGCTTATCCTCTTTATGGTTGTTATTATTTTGTAAAGGGTCCACAAGCCCCTGAGACTTTAAATGCTGCAGCTGACGCAGGCGTACAGCAGTAAGCTTTTGAGATATTTCCCTCTTTTATGATGACCCTGTAGGCTAAATTATAAGAGAGGGAATTTTGTTTTACTAAAGTAATTGTTGATGATACGATTATTTACATTATTGTTTTTCTTTCTTTTATGCTGGGAGCCCGTTTCTGCACAAGAAGCTTATAAACAAGCAGAGTCTTTTAACCGTCTTGCGAAGGATGCTTTTACTCGCATAGAAAAGAAAATGGAAAAGGATTCTGTTCTTTTTTTTAAAACAATCATTGATGGGGTTGAGTATTCTTTGAACTCAGATGAGTTTGATAGGAAACCTAATCGAAAGGGTAAGATTGAATTAAGATTTGAAGAACAGAACAAAAGTCGTTTGGCCTTGTTACATCCTTTATTAATAGATGCGGGTAAATATTTCAGTAAAAATATTCGTACAAGGCAAGAAGGTTTGGCTGCATTTAAACTATATCTAAAAGTACGTCAATCTGAGCTTGTGAAAGATAATGTAGATGAATCTGGAGTAGCAGCCTATTATCTATCATATTATTATTTGAAGAATCGTGATCTACAAGAAGCAGACAAATATGCAGATATTGCTATGCAGTATGATGAAACGGCACAATCTGCGGCTGAGGTGAAGGCACAATGTATGCACGATAAAATGAAGAATGCAGAGGATTCTATCCGTTATTTATCTGTTTTACAGCAGCTTTATCGGACAGAGCCTACAAATGAAAAATATTTTTCGTGGATCATGAAGTTCTATCAGAATCCTACACCTAGGTTTAATCTAGAAGATTTTGTGGACAAGATCCTTGAAGATAATACGGCTAATTCTGTTGTCCCATGGATATTAAAAGGCGAGATTGCGATGCATGCTGAGCGCTGGGATGAAGCTATTGATGCATATAAACAGGCAGATGAGATAGATCCAAGTAGTATTCCTGTAGCTTTTAATATTGGTGTGTGTTTGAATACGAAAGGATTGGCTTTACGTGATTCTATTATTGCAAAGAAGAAAAGGGGAGAGATTGTTTCTGATAAAAGTTTTTTGGATATCTTTGCGGAAGCACGTTCCTATCTTGAACGTGTGAGAGCAAAAGACCCACGACGTAATAAAGTAGATTGGGTGGAACCTCTTTATCTTGATTATACGATTCTAAATGATAAAATAAAGGCCGACGAGTTAGAACCACTCGTTACAAAATATAAGAAGTGAGGAATATTAAGTTTTTTTTATTTATGGTGGGGTTTCTCTTTCCCCTATGTTGTTTTGCACAGAAAAAGCAGTTACAAGTTGTGAAAGAGCAAGTCAAGGCTGGGAAAGAACTCGATAAGGCAGAGAAAACTCTGCAAGGATTGTTGGATGATTCTATATATAGAAAAGAAAATAGAATATGGTTACTTCTATGCGATGTGTTGATAAAACAGTACGAATTAGGCAATGAAAAATTATATTTAAAGCAGCAGTACGATACAACTGCTTTTTTTTCTATAACACGTAAGTTATATAATACGATGTCACGATTTGATACTCTTGATGCTTGTTCCAATTCTATAGGGAGAATTCAACCTAAATATCGACTAAAGCATTCGATTTTTCTTAACTCTATTCGACCCAATTTGTTCAATGGCGGATCTTTTTTTATTCATAAGAATGATTATCAAACTGCTTTTAATTTTTCTCAGATTATCTTTGTTCCGCTAAATGGCCTCTTTTTGAAAAATATGATTATATAGAAAAGGATGCACTAATGCCTCATGCTGCTTACTGGGCAATGTATTGTGGATACAAATTAGGTGATGCAGATAAGATTATGTTGTTTAAAGATATAGCAGAGCGTGATACTTCTATGCTTAATTTCGTCCGTCAATATGAGGCTGAAGCTTACTTGCTAAAGAAAGATACAACAATGTATGTGAAGTCATTGCAGGTCGGTTTTGAGCAATATCCTAACTTTGCTTTCTTTTTTCCTCGTTTGGCAGAATATTATGTAAAAATGGGACAATATGGAAAGGCTTTGGATTTGTCAGAACGAGCTTTAAAGGCAGATTCAACAAGCCTTTTATTTAAGTTTGCTAAGAGTACAGCCTTATTGAACCTGGGGCGTTATGATGAGAGTATTCAGCTTTGTTTGAAGATAATTAAAGAGAATGCATCTTTTTCTGATGCTTATTATAACATTGGGCTTGCTTATTTTAATCAAGCAATAGAATTAAATAAGGATAGGCAGAAGTATAGAGCCAACAAAGAAAAGATAATAACATTATATCAGCGTTCTAAGCCCTATATGGAGAAGTTCAGAGAGCTTGCACCAACTGCAAAGAGTAAATGGTTAGCTCCTTTATACACTATTTATCTTAATCTTAATATGGGTAAGGAGTTTGATGAAATTGATAAGTTGAGAAAGGAAAAGTATTGATGAACAACGATATTATTGATAAACTTGGTATAACACTCAATACAATGCAGGAAGCTACGGCTGAAGCTGTATTACATACAGGGAAGGATATCGTCGTTATGTCACCGACAGGCTCTGGTAAAACATACGCTTATCTTCTACCATTAATCCAGCGGTTGGATGCTAAGACTGATGAGTTGCAGGCAATAGTCTTAGTACCAGGACGCGAGTTAGCATTGCAGTCAGCTAACGTACTTAAAGATATGGGAAGTGGCTTACGTTCTATGGCATTATATGGTGGGCGTCCAACGATGGAAGAGCATCGCGTATTGAGAGATGTAAAGCCACAAATAGTCTTTGCTACTCCTGGACGATTGAATGATCATCTTGATAAAGCAAATATTAATACGGAGACAATAAAGTGGCTTGTGATAGATGAGTTTGATAAGTGCCTTGAATTTGGTTTCCAAGAAGAGATGATGAGTATTCTCTGTAAGTTGCCAAATATTGAAAGACGAATCTTACTATCAGCGACAGAATCAGAGACTATTCCTAATTTTGTATCAATGGGAAGAACTATTCATTTGGATTATCGTACAGATGAAGAGAATATTCCTAATCGTATTTGCCTCTACACGGTCACAAGTCCAGAGAAGGATAAACTGAAGGTTTTGAAGGACCTTTTACTTTCTTTAGGTGACAAGAGTAGTATTGTATTCTTAAATTATCGTGACTCTGTTGAGCGTACTGCCTTGTTCTTAAAGGAAGAAGGGTTTATAATTAGCTGGTTCCATGGTGGCTTAGAACAGCGTGAGCGTGAAGCTGCACTTTATCGTTTCTCTAATGGTTCTGCACCAATACTCGTTAGCACTGACTTGGCTTCACGTGGACTGGATATTCCTGATGTTGATAACATAATACATTATCATTTCCCGGAAACGGAAGATAGCTATGTTCATAGGGTAGGACGTACAGCTCGTTGGGACAAAGAAGGAAGAACCTTCTTCATTCTTGGTCCAGAAGAACGTTTGCCAGAGTTTGTTAGCAATGAACATGAAGAATACAAGATTCCAGACTCTTTACAGAAACCTGCTCAGCCTCGCATGGCTACTATATATATAGGTAAAGGAAAGAAAGACAAAATCTCAAAGATGGATATTGTTGGCTTTCTTTGTAAAAAGGGGAGGATTGAAGTCTTCTGAGATAGGAAAGATTGACATAAAGGACCGTTTTACTTATGTAGCAGTAGTACGTACGAAGATAAAAGAAATAATCTCTTTGACTAAAGGAGAAAAAATAAAAGGTATTCGTACCGTTGTGGAAGAAGTAAGGTGATGCATTATACAATGTGTCACCTTTTCCTTTTCATGTCCGTCGGTGTGTATAAATCGTTTGATATTTTACAGATAAAAAAAGTGTTATTTTATTTGGAAGTATAAAAATAAAAGCGTATCTTCGCATCGTAGAATATAGAAACCTATTACAATATTTAATACTGATAATAACTACAAAACATAAGTCAAACTTAAACTAAACAATCAGATGAAAAAGTACAATTTTGGTGCTGGTCCATGTATCCTTCCACGCGAAGTAATCGAGAAAACAGCAAGTGCTATTTTAGATTTCAATGGAATTGGTCTCTCAATTGCTGAAATCAGCCATCGTTCAAAGGATTTTCAACCAGTAATGGACGAAGCAATGGCTTTAGTAAAGGAAGTGTTAAATGTTCCTGAAGGCTATTCAGTGCTTTTCTTGGGTGGTGGTGCATCACTTGAGTTCTGCATGATTCCTTTTAACTTCTTGGTAAAGAAGGCTGGTTATTTGAATACTGGTGTTTGGGCAAAGAAAGCAATGAAGGAAGCTAAGTTGTTTGGAGAAGTTGTTGAAGTTGCTTCATCAGCAGATGAGAACTATACCTATCTCCCAAAGAACTTCGATGTTCCTACAGATTTGGATTATTTGCACGTAACTACTAATAACACAATCTATGGTACAGAATATCACAAAGATTTGGACGTTCCAGTTCGTTTGATTGGTGATATGTCTTCTGATATCTTCAGTCGTCCAGTTGATGTTTCTAAGTACGACTGTATCTATGGTGGTGCACAGAAGAATCTCTCTATGGCAGGTGTAACATTCATTATTATTAAGGACGACGTTCTTGGTCGTGTACAGCGTGAAATCCCAACTATGTTGGATTATCGTACACATATTAAGAAGGGTTCAATGTTCAATACTCCTCCTGTAGTACCTATTTATACCGCATTGGAAAACCTTCGTTGGATTAAGGCTAATGGTGGTGTAGAAGCTATGGAGAAACTTGCTAAGGAGCGTGCTGATATTGTTTATGGTGAGATCGATCGCAATAAGTTGTTCCGTGGCACAGTTAAGTGTGAGGAAGATCGCTCTTACATGAATATCTGCTTCGTTCTCAACGATGAATATGCTGAACTTCAAGATGAGTTCTTTAAGTTTGCAACAGAAAGAGGCATGGTTGGTATCAAGGGACATCGTGATGTTGGTGGTTTCCGTGCAAGCTGCTACAATGCGATGACAGTTGAAGGCTGCAAGGCTCTCGTTGAAACAATGAAGGAATTCGAAGCTAGGCACTAAGTCGCATAGTCATTAGACTTAGCAAGCATAAGTATTTCGTTTGCTAAGTCTAAGTAATTGTCTTTACTTTTTATTAACCTAAACATTAAAGCTATGAAGGTTTTAATTGCAACTGAGAAACCATTTGCACCGGCTGCTGTGCAAGGTATTACAAACGAATTAAAGGATGCCGGACATGAAGTTGTCCTACTTGAAAAATATGCGAGTACAGCTGAATTACTCGAGGCTGTAAAAGATGCAGATGCAATGATTGTACGCTCTGATAAAGTTACACCAGAGGTACTTGATGCTGCTAAACAGTTGAAGGTCGTAGTACGTGCAGGTGCAGGCTATGATTCAATTGATACAGCTTATGCAAAGGAGAAGAATGTCGTAGTAGAGAACACTCCTGGTCAGAATTCTAATGCAGTTGCCGAACTTGTGTTTGGTTTGTTGGTATATGCTGTACGCAATTTCTATAATGGCAAGGCTGGTACTGAGTTAATGGGTAAGAAACTCGGTATTCTTGCTTTCGGTAATGTTGGTAGAAACGTGGCACGCATAGCAAAAGGCTTTGGTATGGAAGTCTATGCATACGATGCATTCTGTCCTGCTGATGCTATTGAGGCTGCAGGTGTTCATGCTTGTAAGAGTCAGGATGAGTTGTTCCAGACTTGTGACGTCTTGTCACTTCACATCCCTGCAACTCCACAGACCGTAAAGAGTATTGATTACCGTTTAGTAAATCTTCTTCCAAAGAAGGGAGTCCTCGTAAACACTGCTCGCAAAGAGGTTATTAACGAGGAAGAGCTTTTGAAGTTGATGGCTGAGCGTGAGGACTTAAAGTTTGTTACCGATATTAAGCCAGATGCAGACGAAGAGTTTAAGAAGTTTGAGGGTCGCTATTTCTCTACACCAAAGAAGATGGGTGCTCAGACTGCTGAAGCAAATACGAATGCTGGTATTGCTGCAGCAAAGCAGATTAATGCTTTCTTTGCAACCGGTGACACAAAGTTCCAAGTAAACAAATAACTTTCTAATGTAAGAAGGATTGATAGTCTTAATCTTCATAATAGATTGTGCCTCTCAATCCTTTTCTTATTTTCTTAAAGATAAACACTATGGCAGTAATTAAACCTTTTAAGGGGATTCGTCCTCCAAAAGACTTAGTAGAGTCTGTTGCCAGCCGTCCATACGATGTGTTGGATTCAGAAGAAGCTCGCGCAGAAGCTGGTAATAATGAAAAGAGTTTATATCATATTATTAAACCAGAAATCAACTTTGAGGTTGGGACAAGCGAATATGATCCAAGAGCCTATGAGAGTGCTGCTGAGCAGTTCCAGAAGTTCCAAGATAAGGGTTGGTTAGTACAAGATGATAAAGAACACTACTATATCTATGCGCAGACAATGAATGGCAAGACTCAGTATGGTCTTGTTGTTGGTGCTTTTGTTGATGATTACATGACAGGTAACATCAAAAAGCATGAGTTGACACGTAGAGATAAAGAAGAGGATCGCATGAAGCATGTTCGTATTTGTAATGCAAATGTAGAGCCTGTATTCTTTGCTTACCCTGACAATGAGGTACTTGACAGTTTGTTGGCTCGTTATGCAGCTACAAAGCCAGAGTATGACTTCGTTGCACCTGACGATGGTTTCAGACATCAGTTCTGGGTAATAACAGACGAAGCTGACATCAAAACTGTAACTGAAGAGTTTAAGAAGATGCCAAGTTTATATATCGCAGATGGTCATCATCGCTCTGCTGCAGCTGCTTTGGTTGGTGCTGAGAAGGCTAAGAATAATAAGAATCATAAGGGCGATGAGGAGTATAATTACTTTATGGCTGTATGCTTCCAGGCAAGTCAGTTGACGATTCTTGACTATAATCGTGTTATCAAAGACTTAAATGGCATGGAAGTTGCCGAGTTCTTAAAAGCTTTGGAGAAGAACTTCATTGTTGAGTTGAAAGGTAAGGATGAATACCGTCCAACGAAATTGCATGAATTCTCCATGTATCTTGATGGCAACTGGTACAGTTTAGTGGCTAAGCCAGGAACATACAATGATAATGATCCAATTGGCGTACTTGATGTAGATATCTCAAGTCGACTGATTTTAGATGAGTTGATGGGTATAAAGGATCTCCGTTCTGACAAGCGTATCGACTTTGTTGGTGGTCTGCGTGGTCTTGGAGAATTGAAACGTCGTGTGGATAGTGGTGAAATGCGTTGGGCTCTGGCACTTTATCCAGTCTCTATGCAGCAGATTATGGATATTGCAGATAGTGGGAAAATTATGCCACCTAAAGCAACTTGGTTTGAGCCTAAGCTTCGTTCTGGTCTCGTTATCCACAAGCTAGAATGATACGAATTTAATGTTTTGAATGGCAAACGATAAATATAAAACAATTAAAGAGAAAGCAATTGGCGAGGGATATTACTCTGAAAAGCGGAGTAAGTTCCTCGCTTTTGCACATCATGTTGAATCTGTAGACGATGCTTTGAGAATTGTAAGGGGGTATAAGAAAAAGTATTATGATGCTCGACATTGTTGCTATGCGTACAGAGTGGGATTCAAAGGAAGAGAATTTCGTGCCAATGATGACGGAGAACCCTCTTCAACTGCAGGTAAACCTATTCTAGGGCAGATTGATAGTAATGGGTTAACGAATATTCTAGTTTGTGTTATTCGTTATTATGGAGGTATAAATCTTGGTACAGGAGGTTTGATAGTTGCCTATCGTGAGGCTGCTTTTGATGCCATTTCCCATTGTGAAATTGAAGAAAGATTTATAGAAGAAAGAATTAAGTTTTCTTTCACTTATCCCATGATGAATAATGTTATGCGTATAATCAAGGAAATGGATCTTAATATTATAAATGGGCAGTTTGATAATACTTGTGAAATTACCCTTTCTGTTCGAAAAAGTAAAGTTGAGGAACTTCGCTCCCGACTTAGTAAATTATCATTTGAATAATTTGGCATTTACACGTTAAATGTTTACTTTTGTACTTCCTATAAAGGAAGTATGGCAGAGTGAACGAATGCGCCGGACTCGAAATCCGGTATACGTCTTTTGGCGTATCGGGGGTTTGAATCCCTCTACTTCCGCTTTTTATCTTATAGGTAGTGTCGGTTCTAGTTATTTTGTTTAATTTATTTTGCTCTTTTAGAGTTATCCCCTGGTAAGTAATACAGTTGTTCTATATTGTCTATTTTAAATTATTCAAATACTAAAAGCTTTTTGGCCATAGATCTTAAGTCGTTCTATGCTAGTGTTGAGTGTGTTGAACGAGGATTTAATCCTATGAGAACTCACTTGGTTGTTGCTGATAATAGTAGAACTGAAAAAACTATTTGTTTAGCTGTATCTCCTTCTTTGAAGTCTTATGGTATCCCTGGACGTGCGCGCCTTTTTGAAGTTATCCAAAAAATAAAAGATATTAATAAAAAGAGAGCACTATCTATTGGAAAAAATATTCTTCTAGGAAGTTCTGTTGATATTAAAGAGTTAGAGAGTCACCCTGAATTAGCCATTGATTATATTGTGGCAAAGCCGCGCATGGCACATTATATTCAATATAGTGCTAAGATATATAATATTTATCTGAGATATGTTTCACCCAAGGATATACATCCTTATTCTATAGATGAAGTCTTTATTGATGCTACAAATTATTTATCTGCTTATAAAATTTCTGCTCATGAATTAGCAATGAAGATAATTCAGGATGTACTTAAAGAAACAGGCATAACAGCCACAGCTGGTATTGGGACTAACTTGTTTCTATGTAAAGTTGCTATGGATATCGTAGCAAAGCATATTCCTGCAGATAAGGATGGTGTTCGAGTTGCAGAATTAGATGAGAAACGTTATCGTGAGTTGTTGTGGAATCATCGTCCTCTTACTGATTTTTGGCGTTTTGGATCAGGAATAGTAAAGCGTTTATCTTCTTACGGACTTGATACTATGGGAAAGATAGCACGCTGCTCAATAGAACATGAAGAGCTATTTTATCACTTATTTGGTGTTAATGCAGAGATAATTATAGACCATGCATGGGGGTGGGAACCTTGTACGATGGAAATGATAAAGCTCTATCGTCCAGAGGAAAGATCAGTAGTTAATGGACAAGTTTTACAAGAGGCTTATACTTTCTCTAAAGCAAGAGTCGTTGTTCAAGAAATGATTGATGCTTTGTCTTTAGATTTATTAGAAAAGCACTGTTTTACAAATCAGCTTGTTCTTTCCGTTGGCTATGACAAAGACAGTCTCAATGATAGAGATGATTATTTGGGACTAATTACCTTTGACTACTATGGTAGAAAAGTTCCGAAATCTACCAAAGGGACTTCAAACCTCATGACCTTTTCATCCTCTTCCCGGATTATCACTGCAGCAATACTCTCTTTATATGATCACTTAGTAGATCGAAAATTGTTGGTCAGACGTATTAGCATTTCTGCTAACAACCTTATCACTGAGGAACAGTTTTATAAAGTACAGAGAATCCCGGTTGAGTTAGACCTTTTCTTTCTTGCTGCCCCCGAGAAAGTAGATAGAAAGGAGACCAGGAGAAATTCTGTGCAAGACCGTTCTATGCAGGAAACCATTCTTAGGATAAAGCACAAGTTTGGTAAACTCTTTATTGCGTGGTCTGAATTTTAGAGAGGGTTCGACGGCAAAAGAACGTAACCAACAGATAGGAGGGCATAGGGCCTAAGGGGAAAGTAAACAAACTATTTCTGGTTTATATTGTGTATATTTAGAATGAATTATAAGCTGTTGAGTGTCCTACAGGATAGGTGCTTGACAACAGTCCCATAGGTGATGAGGTGTAATACAAGTTGTGATAGGCTATAACGCATAGATCGAATATGGTTAAGAATATTCCTTCCAGCTTCTATTTAAAAGATAGAATTGCAAGCCTAAATAATCTATTGGTAGTTAATATTGTATTATTACCATAAAGAAAATCTTGCAAAGACTGAATAATACCTACTAACTAAGTTTTTCTCTTTAATTGTTGATAGTTCCATATGCATGAGTTGTTTATTTATATCACAATGAGTTATAATTTTGTGTTTATTTTTTGATAACTATATCACTTTTCCTTCTTGAAAGTTAATTAGAGAATGTTATTGTTATGTCTAAGGATAATTTACATGAAATAATTTTCTAAATCACTAATAGTTCCAACGTTAATAGAGGAGATGTTCTCGATCAGTCTTCCATTTTCCAACAAGACAATTCTATCACTGATGTCAATTGTATGGTGTAGGTTGTGACTCGAGATAAGGATTGTTGCTTGCTCTTTCCGCTTATAAGAGGTCAAAAGTTGTTTGAGTTGGTTTTGGCTACTTGGATCAAGGAAATTGAAAGGTTCATCAAGAATAACAACCTTAGGTTTAGCAATCAATGCCGATACTATTCCTATTTTTTGTTTGTTTCCTGCTGAAAATTCTCGTATAAATTTATTCTGACCTGTTATCTCTTCTCCTAGAAATGTTTGATAATCTTGTAGTTGTTCTGATAATGTTTTGTTATCAAGTTTGTTTGCTTTGATGATAAAAGCAAAATATTCTTCTGGTGTGAGAAAGTCTATAAGAAAACTTTCATCCAAATATGCACCAGTGAAGTCTTTCCAAGAGTCCTCAAGATTAGATAGGTGTGTATCATAGTTCTCAGTAATCTTTTGCTTGATAATACAAAAGTCAATCATTCCCTTATCTGATCTTATAAGATTTAAAATAAGTCGGAATAGGGTTGTTTTACCTGCACCATTGTTGCCAACTAAACCTATTATTTCATTAGGTGGGAAACAGAAATCGGGGATAGACACAGCTGTCTTATCCCCGAAGTTTTTTATAAGTTCTTTAACGTATATTGCGACCATGACAGTTCTTGAACTTTTTCCCACTACCACAAGGGCATGGGTCATTTGGACGTGGCATCTTGTCTGCACGGTATGGTGTGTGGTTGATATTCTGAGAACTTTCACGTGTATCCTGTTGTGCAGCCTCAGCTTGTCCAGATTCATCAAGCTCAACCTTTTGCTCAGTATAACGTTGTGAACGCTCCTCTGGAGCAGCTTCCTGAACTTCGTCTGCCTCTTGCATCTCAGGAATCTGTCCATGCATAAGTACACTTGCAGTACGATTGTTCATATCATCTATCATATTATCCCACAACTTAACACTCTCTAGTTTAAATCAGTAAAGGATCTTTCTGTTCGTAGGAAGCGTTTTGTACTGAGTGGCGCAAATCGTCTAATTGGCGCAGATTCTCTTTCCAGTTATCATCAATAATATGCAGTAAGATAACCTTCTCAAATTGCTTCACAACAGACTTTGCTTCACTGTCATAAGCTTCTTTAAGGTCACATGGAATATTATAAACACGCTTACCGTCTGTTATTGGTACCATTATACGTTCATACATTGCCCCTTGATTCTCGTATACTTGTTTGATAATAGGCCATGCTACATCTTTAATACGTTCAGTCTTACGTTGGAAAGTCTCCATTGCAACTTGGAAACTGCGTTCTGCAAGTTCTTCTGTGTTGCCGTTTGTAAATTCTTCCTCAGTAAAAGGACATTCTATCGTCAGGACTTTTAAGAAATCCTCTTTACAACCTTCATAATCATTTTTCTCTATGATACTTAAGCAACGGTCCCATATGATGTTTGAAATGTCCATTCCAATACGTTCACCCATAAGAGCATGACGGCGCTTCTCATAAATAACAGTACGCTGTTTATTCATTACATCATCATATTCCAATAGACGTTTACGAATACCAAAGTTATTTCTTCAACTTTCTTTTGGGCACGTTCAATACTATTAGAAATCATAGAACTCTCAATACGTTCGCCATCTTCAAAACCTAATTTGTCCATGACTTTGGCGATACGTTCTGATCCAAAAAGGCGCATAAGCTTATCCTCTAATGACACATAGAATACGGAAGATCCTGGGTCACCTTGGCGTCCTGCGCGACCACGTAGCTGGCGGTCGACACGACGACTTTCATGTCGTTCAGTACCAATGATTGCTAAGCCACCAGCCTCTTTGACTTCTTGTGTTAACTTAATATCGGTACCACGACCAGCCATATTTGTTGCTATAGTTACAGCACCTAAACCATTCACGGAACGACCAGCTTCAGCCACAATTTGGGCTTCCTTCAAGTGTTGTTTTGCATTAAGTACTTGATGAGGGATTTTGCGCATATTAAGCATTTTGCTAAGAAGTTCGCTGATTTCAACAGATGTTGTACCTACAAGACAAGGGCGTCCCTGATTTCTCATAGCCTCAACTTCATCGATAACAGCTGCATATTTTTCACGTGCAGTCTTGTAAACTCGATCTTCCATATCCTTACGAATGACAGGACGATTAGTAGGGATTTCTACGACATCTAATTTATAGATATCCCAGAGTTCGCCAGCTTCAGTTGATGCAGTACCAGTCATACCTGCAAGTTTGTGGTACATGCGGAAGTAGTTTTGCAATGTAATAGTAGCAAACGTTTGAGTAGCAGCTTCTACTTTTACATGTTCTTTTGCTTCTACGGCCTGGTGTAGACCGTCACTCCAACGTCGACCTTCCATGATACGACCAGTCTGTTCATCGACTATCTTCACTTCTCCGTTGAGGACAACATATTCATCATCTTTGTTGAACATTGTATAAGCCTTGAGTAGTTGCTGGAGTGTGTGAACACGTTCACTCTGAACACCATAGTGGGCCATCAACGCATCTTTCTTGTCGATATAAGTTTGTTCATCAATAGCCTTCTCTTCTTTTTCTTTCTCAAGTGCAGAGAGTTCTGTCGTGATGTCTGGTAATACAAATAATTGATCATCTTTAACCTGATTTGCAAGCCAAGCTGTGCCTTTATCTGTAAGATCACAAGAATTCATCTTTTCATCTGTTACAAAATAAAGTGGCTCGATAGCTTTTGGCATTTCGCGATTATTATTGGCCATATAATATTCTTCCGTCTTAAGCATTCCAGCCTTTACACCTTCTTCAGAAAGGTATTTAATTAGAGCTTTATTCTTAGGTAATGCTTTATACGAACGATATAAAGCGAGAAATCCTTCCTCTTGTAATTTCTGGAAAGTAGATTTATCGTTTGCATGTTGCTGTGCCTCAGATAGTTTATGACGTGCCTCCGACAAAAGCTCTGTAGCCTGTTTGCGTTGTACTTCATAAAGACTTTGGACAAGTGGTTGAAATTCCTCAAACATCTGGTCATCACCTTTGGGTACTGGTCCACTAATAATAAGCGGTGTACGGGCGTCATCAATTAAAACAGAATCGACCTCGTCGACAATTGCATAATTATGTTGGCGCTGCACAAGATCAGCTGGTGATACTGCCATGTTGTCACGTAAATAATCAAAGCCGAATTCGTTATTAGTACCGAAGTTATATCAGCCTGATATGCCTTGCGGCGTGCTGGAGAATTAGGTTGATGTTTGTCAATACAATCAACAGAGAGTCCATTGAACATATAAAGTGGTCCCATCCACTCGGAATCACGTTTTGCCAAATAGTCATTAACTGTGACAACGTGTACACCATTACCCGTTAAAGCATTAAGGAATACTGGTAGGGTAGCAACAAGAGTCTTACCTTCACCAGTAGCCATTTCCGCGATTTTTCCTTGATGCAAGACTGTACCACCAAATAGCTGTACATCATAATGGACCATTTCCCATTTGAGATCATTTCCTCCAGCTGTCCAGTGGTTATGATAAATGGCTTTATCACCATCTATTGTTATAAAGTCTTTTGTTGGATCTGCAGCTAACTCACGATCGAATTCTGTCGCAGTGACAACGGTCTCTTCGTTCTCGGCAAATCGACGTGCAGTGTCTTTTACAATTGAGAAAGCAACAGGCATAACTTCATTTAGTGCCTTCTCATAGTTATCAAGAGCCTCTTTGTCCAATTTATCAATTTGAGTGAAGATCTCTTCGCGCTCATCAATAGGAGTTTCTTCTATTGTTGCACGTAATTCTGCTATTTTCTCGCGTTGAGCTTTGCCTGCATCTTGAACATACGTTTGAATTTCTTTCGTTTGCTCGCAGTTCATCATTGCTTAATGCTTTAATCTCTGGATATGCTTCTTTTACCTTATCTACATAAGGTTGAATAAGTTTCATATCACGTGTTGATTTATCCCCAAAAAGTGATTTTAATATCTTGTTGAAATTCATTTTATTTATTATTTATTCCGCATATTTCTTATGTGGATCTTTGTATATAATTGCTTGAGAAGTAAATGATTCAAGCTTCTTTTTTTGTAAATTTGGAAGTAAGATGGTGTCTTACTTCCTTGTATTGGCCTTTGTTAGGTCTCGCTTGGTGCACGAATTTTTATCCCAGTTCTAATGGAAGGAATTGGGAGAAAATACTGTTGTTTTTTATATTCATGTAATAAAGAAAAAAGTTCTGCGGAATTTACCTTTGCTGAATCTGTAATAAGGGCTGCTAGTTTTTTTACGGGCTCAGTCTCTTTTTCTTCTTTTATTAGCCTAAAAGTTTCTATGATAGATAGAATATCCTTTTCAGAACCTTTAAATTCTTTTAAACGGTAGAAATCTTCTACATTGACATCACCCAATACCAGTTTGAGCACAGACTGATAATTCTGTGCTTCTACTCCTGTCGTAGCTAGGACTACAAGTAGTGCAGTGATGTATTTATTCATTTCTCTCATTTGTTTGAGCCAGGTCTTATGGATGTTGGCTTATCAATCAGCAAATGTATTATGCAATGTATCAGCAAGGATAATGCCATGATTCGTGCAGGGGATGGAACATACTGAAAAATAGTTCCAATAAATCCTAAAGTTATGAGAATCCCCCATATTAACCACCAGCTATTATATTCCTGTCTCCTAGATTTTTGTATAGTCTTATGCAAAAATAGAAATGGGAGAGGATTGAAGAATAATATAATAGTATTTAAGCTGACACAAGGGTGTTGGGAGAATATCATAATAAAAAATATAAGACCTAATGCTCCAGACAATACAAGTAAGGTAGTGTCCCATATCCAATAAGCCTGATGCTTGCGATAATATATAATGTCAATTATTAAATTAATCGAAGCAAGGAACAGGGCCATAATTAGCGGGGGAATTGGAAATCCTGAAGTTTGAGTCATTTGTTTAGGTACCAATAGCACATGTGTACTCTTTACTAGCCAATGTCCATTGTAAATGGTCTTTTCAAAATCATTCTTTAAATTTTCGGGTAGAAACTGCTGTTCTGATTTTGTCGTTCTTCGATCGGCATTTACTCCGAGTAGCAAATCTTCTCCAAATTTTGTCCATGGAAAAGAGTGATTCCATTTGTGGATCATTGAACGGAAGGTTGCGTCCTCTTGTGCTTTGGGATAAATAACTTTATCGTGTAAGTGGTTTACAATCAAGTCACGTGCACGAGTCGTACAATTATCATAGAAGAAATTATATCTGTATACAGTATTTTCAGGTTTTATATTCTCCTCTAATGCCTTCAGAATAGCTTCTTTATCTTCAATAGAAATATCTAAGACTTGTTCAACAACTCCTCTTCCTTCATAATCATATTGGGCGAGAAAAGAACTCATGGGTTCTACCCCCATGTGATAATCTGTTAGACCTAAGATGAAACGTGGAATAAAATAAGATTGATTCGGAGAAAAAATCCCATAATTAATGGCGAAATCTTCTCCGTTTGTCTTATTCCAATACCTAACGGCTGTATGCCCATATTGTGCCCAAACTTCCTGTCCAGGGGAACATGTTAGAAGCGATATCTGTATACTATCAGTATTGCTGATAGGACGTGCCACCGCTATCATTTGTAAGACTGACAGCAAGCATATTAGTACAATATATAAAACTTTTCTCTTCATTATTTGTGGCAAAGGTAACAAAAAAGCATGAGAGCGCAAAGAAAGCCTATTAAAATTCAAAATCCTTTATCGTTTTTCTGCTATATAGATTTTTTTTAATAACTTTGCGCCAATATATTGTTAAGACTTAACGGTCACGATCAGAACAGATAACGAATGAAGAAGATAATAGTATCGGCATTATTTGCTGGATTTGCGATGCAAAGCTTCGCTCAAAGTGGCACTAATTCACCTTATAGCCAATATGGCTTAGGAGCTTTGGCAACCCAAGCGACAGGATTCAATCGCGGTATGAATGGATTGGCTTATGGTTTTCACGAGCATAATCAGGTTAATCACATGAATCCAGCTTCATATTCTGCCGTTGACTCTCTCTCATTTATCTTTGATGCTGGCCTTAGTCTTCAATTGACTAATTTTGACGAGGGTGGGCATAAAGTTAATGCGCATAATGCTGATATCGAATATATTGTTGCTTCTTTTAGGGCTTTTAAACATGTTGGAGTAAGTTTTGGACTTTTGCCATATTCGAATGTGGGCTATAACTTTAGTAACACGCGTAACGTAAATGCTTTTCCTAGCCCATCATCTCCCAGTACAACCTATTCAAACACATATAGTGGTGACGGAGGATTGCATCAGGTATATTTGGGAGCAGGATGGGAACCTTTTAAGGGTTTTTCTTTTGGAGCAAATATTTCTTATCTTTGGGGTACGTTAAACCGATATGCTACAAATAGTTATAGTGATAGTTATGTTAATACTATCTCAAGGAATTATACGGCAGAAATTAAAAATTACAAGTTGGATTTTGGCGTGCAATATACACATGCTATCACAAAGAAAGATGAACTTACTTTAGGATTAACCTATTCACTTGGGCATAAGTTGAATTCTAATGCTGAATGCAATCTTATTTCAGAAAAGCCACAGATAAGTATTCCAACAAGCTCACAAGCAAGTAAATCTGATACAACCCGTTATATGATATCTAATGCCTTTGAGTTGCCACATACTATTGGTATAGGTTTAATGTGGAATCACAATAATCATTTGAAAATAGGAGTTGACTATCAGTTGCAGAAATGGGCTAAGATTTTATACCCCCGATTGAGTGGGACCGGATCAGCCACAACTTTTGCCTTAGCTGATGGATTTTTTAAAGATAGGCACCGTCTGACTCTTGGAGGTGATTATTGTAGAGGTGAACGTTATCGCGGATTCTTTGATCGTTTGCACTATCGTGCAGGTGTCAGCTATACAAGCCCTTACTTAAAGATAAATGGAGCTGATGGACCACGTGAGTTATCCGCAAGTCTTGGCGTTGGCATTCCAATCATTAACGGCTACAACAATCGTAGTATTTTAAATATCAGTGCTGAGTGGGTAAATCAAAGTGCTACAGGATTAATTAAAGAGAACATGTTTCGAATCAACGTTGGCCTAACTTTCAATGAGCGTTGGTTTGCTAAGTTTAAGGTTGAATAATATGCGTTTTGGACGTAACATCCTTTTTTTAGTTCTGTTACTTATAACTTTAGGAAGTATGCTTATTTCTTGCACAGAGGAACGTGAGCACACTGCCCCTGCTATATATGATCGTGATTCTGTTCCGGTCATGACAACCTATGGTGTAAATACCTTGATTTCTGATTCAGGAGTCATTAAGTATAGAATTGTAACCGAACAGTGGGAAGTGAATGAAAATAAAAAACCTTCTCGTTGGACTTTCAATAAAGGAATACTTCTGACCCAGTTTGATTTAAAAAAGCATATAGTAGGCTATATCCAATGTGATACAGCTGTATATTTTGATAAAGATCGTCGTTGGGAACTCCATGGACGTGTTAGGATTCTTACTGCACAAGGACTCTCCTTTTATAGTAATGAACTCTTTTGGGATGAAAGGAATCATCAGATGTGGTCATACACTTATTCTCATTTACGAACTCCTGACAAAGATCTAGAGGGTAATTGGTTTCGTAGTGATGAACAAATGACTAATTATGAGATACGTCAAACAAAGGGGTGGGGTGTTTTTTCTGATACGGAAATGATGCCTGGTCCTAATTCTGGGTTTACTCCTATTGATACTTCCCATGTGGATAGCTTGAAAGGACCAATAGTAAAGCAAAAGTAAAAAATCAAAAGTTGGATATAAATTTAATTATAGGAATTTTTATAACAATGGTTCTCTCAGCATTCTTTTCAGGAATGGAGATAGCCTTTGTTGCAAGTAATCGTCTTCTTGCAGAGATGGATAGGGAAAAGAATGGCATTGCGCAGAAATGTCTGACAGTGTTTTATAATAATCCCAATGGATTTGTCTCAACAATGCTGGTTGGGAATAACATAGTGCTTGTAGTCTATGGTATTTTTTTCGCACAACTTTTTGATGCAACATTATTCAATCCTTTTGATCCTGCCACAAGAGTGATAGCAGATACTATTGCTTCAACACTTGTTATACTCTTTACAGGTGAGTTTTTACCGAAAACTCTTTTCAAAAGTAATCCAAATCGTTTGTTGACATTTTTTGCTCCACTCGCATATGTTTTCTTTATAGTACTATGGCCGATTAGTCGTTTTGCAACTTTTCTCGCACGTATACTTCTTCGTATGTTAGGAGCAAAGGTAGATGAAGAGAGTAATGATGGGACATTTACGAAAGTTGACTTAGATTATCTTCTTCAAAGTTCTATTGATAATGCAGAGAATGAGGATGAAATCGAGGATGAAGTAAAGATCTTCCAAAATGCATTGGATTTCCAAGATACAAAAGTTCGAGATTGTATGGTACCACGTACAGAGATTAATGCTGTGGAGGAAAATTGTACCCTTGATGAACTTCAGCAGATGTTTATAGAAAGTGGAAATTCTAAGATCATAGTATACCAAGGAGATATAGATCATATAAAAGGTTATATCCATTCTTCAGAGATGTTTCGTGCTCCTGAAAGGTGGAAAGAGTGCATACGACAAATGCCTTTTGTCCCAGAAACTATGGCGGCACAGAAGCTCATGCAAATTTCCTTCAGCAGAAAAAAAGTTTAGGTGTTGTTGTCGATGAATTTGGTGGTACAAACGGAATTGTATCTTTGGAAGACATTGTTGAGGAGATCTTCGGTGATATTGAAGATGAGCATGACAATACAAAGTACATAGCTAAACAGACAGGTGATGGGGAATATGTTCTCTCAGCTCGTTTGGAGATAGACAAAGTCAATGAAATGTTCAATCTTGATTTACCAGAAAATGATGATTATAAAACAGTTGGTGGTTTGCTTTTACATGTTTACCAGAGCTTCCCTAAATTGAATGAAATCATTATGGTTGATAATTATGAATTCAAGATTATCAAAAATACTATGACAAAAATAGAACTTGTAAAATTGAAAGTCCACTCAATGAACTAATTTGTGCATGAAAAATTATGATAGTTGCCTTTTTCTTTGTATTTTTGTGGGCAATTTGTCATGAAGCGAAATAATTAAATATCAAAATAAAAATCTAAAAATGGCAGCATTAGGAAAAATTAGAAGCAAGGGCGTAACGCTGATAGTCATTATCGGTCTAGCCTTGTTCGCATTTATTGCTGAAGAGGCCTTCCGTTCTTGTAATGGAATTAAGGGAGAGAGGCCCGGCAGCAAATTGGTGAAATCCTGGGCGAGAAAATTAGTGTTCAGGATTATCAGAAATTGATTGATGAATATCAGTCTGCGATTAAGTTTACCATGCAACGAGACAATCTATCTGAAGAGGAACTCAACCAGGTAAAAGATCAAGTATGGCAGCAGTTGGTAAATAATCGCGTATTGGAAGCTGATGCAAAGAAAGTTGGTCTTACCGTTACTGAACAAGAGATTCAAAATGTTCTTAATGATGGAACAAGTCCAATGTTAGCTCAAACCCCATTTGTCAATCAACAGACGGGTCGTTTTGATGTGAATGCTTTGAAGCAATTCCTTGATGGGTATAATAAGGCTAAAGCTGCAAAGTCGGAGCAACTCGATCAGTTGCAGCAGGTCTATGATTATTGGCTCTTTATAGAGAAGCAGCTTCGTACACAGCTCCTTGGGCAGAAGTATCAGGCATTACTTGCAAGTTGCGTCCTTTCCAATAAAGCAGAAGCCAAAATGGCTTTCAATGACAATAATGAAGAAAGCCAAATTCAGCTTGCCTCTTTAGCATATAGCTCTGTTAAGGATGCAGATGTAAAGGTTACAGATGAAGATCTCAAGGCTAAATATGAAGAGCTTAAGCCAGCTTTCCGTCAGAATATTGAGACACGTGATATTAAGTATGTCGATTATCAGATAAAGGCAAGTACAGCTGATCGTAATGCAGTAGCGAAAGAAATGAATGACTTCCAAAAGCAACTTTCAACAGCTTCTGATCCATCGATAATTGTTAGTAAGAGTAGTAGTGCAATTCCTTATCTTGGCGTTCCTGTAAGTAGCAAGGCTTACCAGCAGTATCCAGATATAGCTTCTAAAATTGACTCGCTTGCTATTGGTACTACTGGAGTTATTGAGAATAAGCAGGATAATACTTTGAATATTATTCGTGTACTTTCAAAAGCTCAGCTGCCTGACTCTGTACAGTTCCGTCAGATACAAATTGCTGCTAATACACCTGATGAAGCACGTGTAAAGGCAGATTCTATACAGAAGGCATTGGCAGCTGGTGCGAACTTTGAGACACTTGCAAAACGTTATGGTCAGACTGGTGAAAAGGTTTGGTTCACAGGGCAGCAGTATGAGGGCGCTCCTTCCATGAGTCAAGATAATCGTACATTTATTAACGCACTCCTCAGTGGAGAAGTTAATGCTGTACAAAATGTGTCTTTAGCACAAGGAAATATTATTCTTCAGGTTCTTGATAAGAAAGATTTCAAGACAAAGACCACAGCAGCTGTTATCAAGAAACTTATAGACTTCTCTAAGTCTACACGCGGTGAAGCTTATAATAAATTCTCTGAATTTGTCGCAAAGAGTACTACTGCTGCTGATCTTGAGAAGAATGCAGGTAAATATGGTTATCGTGTACAGTCTCTTAATGATATTTCTACGTCTGGGCATTATGTAGCAGGAATACATGGAACTCGTGATGCACTCAAATGGCTGTTTGATGCTAAGGTAGGTGATATCTCTCCTCTTTATGAATGTGGAGATAATGATCATTTCATGGTTCTTGTCCTCACTGCTGTTCACCCACAAGGTTATCGTGCATGGGATGATCCCCAAGTAAAGGAGATCCTTAAGCGTGAGGTAATGAAGGACAAGAAGGCAGAGATGCTTGAGTCTAAACTTAAAGGTGTAAATACCATTGCTGCTGCACAATCTAAGGGTGCAAAGGTAAGTATGGTAAATCAAATCACTTTTGCTAGTCCAGCTTTTGTACAGGCAACTGGTTCAGTTGAGCCAGCACTTTCAGGCGCAGTTGCTGCTACTGCTGCAGGCAAATTCTCAAAGGCTCCTGTAAAGGGTAATGCAGGTGTATATGTTTTCCAAGTTATAAAGAAGACCATGCGTGCAGGGTCTAAATATAATGAGGCTCAAATGCTTCAACAGTGTGCACAACAGAATATGCAGCAAGTTGGAAACTTTATGCAAGATCTTATTCTTAAAGCAAATGTAGTTGATAATCGCTACCTCTTCTTCTAAGAATTCAGATTAGAATATAGAATGCCCCTCACAAATACAATTGTTTGTGAGGGGCTTTTTAATAGATTATGAGTGTATACAATAACCATTTGTTCGAGTATAACTGTCAATTATTGACATTTTTAGATTAAGTAATCACTCTATAAGAACTTCTCTATAGGGATTTAGCTCTTTTGATTATCTTTGTTCCAACATAAAGAAGACTTATAACCACAAAGGAAGATCCCTATTCTTACGGATGCAGTCTTTGGACTATATGACTCATAATTACGCTAAAACCCGAAGTTATTTTTTGTTTTTAGTTGCTGTCACTTTTAACATTTCGCATAAACGCTTTATTATTAATGTGTTGCAGTAAAGGGTATAGTGATAGGAGTGATAGGAAAATTGAAAAGTAATCATTTAAATGGTATCTTTCTATCAATGCTAAAGGGCCAGTATTCTGTTGTCACAAAAAAAACACATTAATAGTGTTGTAATAAAGATTCATAAGTTGAAAATAACAGATGGTCTTTGACACAGTAAAAGATGCCCTTTTGGGTGGTAAGAGGTGCTCTTTTGAGGTGTAAAAGATGCCTTTTTGTAATGTAAAAGGGCATCTTTAAGTATAGTATTCGTAAGTTGCTGGTAAACAATGGGATACATCCCTACACTCTTTGTTCATCTCCTATATTCATGGATTTGCAACTTCAACTTCTTGTAAACATATTTTTGATTAATCCGTAATGGGGCAGTGATATTTGGAAGAGTGAATAAGTTTACAAGAAACTGCGTGAGATAGTTTTACTATTAACACCTATATACTATAACTATGAGTTCCCTTTTTCTACTCAAAGACAAAAGCCAGTTGCATACCGTCTTCTATTTTACTGTCATTTCTGTCATTCTTTCTTCGCCTTTAATCTTCTGATTATAAATCTGTTATATGAAGTGTTAAAAGTGACAGCAACTAAAATTAAAACTAAATTAGGTGTGTATAGTTCTGCTTGGTTACATTTCATTTATTTGAATCTTCTTAATGCGCCCAGTAATTCGGAATTTTCGGCTCTGGCACCAATGGTGATACGTAGGCAGTTGTCACAAAGGGTGACCTGAGTCTTGTTTCGTACTATGATACCTTGATTTGCAAGATAATCGTATGTTGCTTGTGCATCTGTCATGCGGGCTAAGAAGAAGTTAGCATCGGTGGGGTAGACCTTTACGCATGAAGGTAACTCGGAAAAGGCTTGTAACATGCGATTGCGTTCTCCAAGCAGGATTCTAACCCACTCATCAGTGTCAAAACGGTTCCGCAAGGCTTCAATAGCCTGTTCTTGTGTTAATGAGCTTATATTATAAGACTGTTTGACCTTATTAAAGAATTGGATGATATCCTCTTGAGCAAAAGCCATTCCCAGGCGAATTGCAGCGCATCCCCATGCGTTTGAGAAAGTATTTAGTACGATGATATTAGGGAATTCTTCCAGCCGTTCTCTAAATGTACGTTGACGTGAGAAATCAGAGTAAGCCTCATCAATAACGATTATACCATTAAATGTACGTAATACCTTTCTATCTCCTTGGTGTTTATGTTGTTTCCAGTAGGGTTGTTAGGCGTGCAGATCCATATTAGTTTTGTTTGCTTATCACATGCAGATAGGAGTCTTTCGGCATTGAGCTGGAAGTCATCATCTAAAGGAACGGCACGATATTCCACATCATTGATATCAGCATATGTCTTATACCTGCTATAGGTAGGCTCTATTGCTACAACATTATCAATACCTGGTTGACAGAAAATACGATAACATAAGTCTATGGCATCGTCTGAGCCATTCCCCAAAAATATTTGTTTACTTTCTACGTTTTTGACCTTTGCTATAGCCTCTTTAAGCTCGCGTTGCAAGGGATCTGGATAGCGGTTGTAAGGTTTGTTGTATGGATTCTCATTAGCATCCAAGAAAACATGTGCAGTGTGCCCAGCATTCTGCTCTCGTGCAATGGAATGAGGTGCTAAAGCTAAAATGTTTGGACGAACTAATTCTTTTAGACTTCTCATAAGTTCTTCTCTGAAAATGGATATATGTTATCTTCTTCTAAATTCGGCACAGACTATAGATGTTGCAATAGCAACATTCAGTGATTCTGCAGTTTTTCTTTCAGGTGGGTAATTAGGAATAAATAGTTTCCTGTTAATTCTTTTTCGAAGTTCTGGTGATATACCGTTTCCTTCATTTCCCATTATTATCATTCCATGATGGGATAATGGCTGGTCATAAATGTTGTTTCCATCAAGTAATGTTGCATAAACGGGATAATCTGATGGAAGGTCATCTACCATTTTAATTAAGTCTGTGTAGTGTAACTTTATTCTTGCTATGCTACCCATAGTTGCTTGTACAACTTTAGGATTCCAACAGTCAACAGTGTCATGTGAACATAAAATATCCTCTATTCCAAACCAATCTGCTATCCGGATGATAGTACCAAGATTGCCAGGGTCTTGTACTCCATCAAGGGCAAGTACGAGTTTGCTGTCAGATAATAAATCTATAGTAGGTTTGTTGTCCCCTTTACGTATTTTGAAAACGCCCAACATAGACTGTGGATGCTGAAGGAAAGATACTTTTTTGATATCGTCAATATTATCCAGAATTTCATCAGGGATGAAACCTTCGTTGAGCAAATCGTGGACTAACTTTGGGCCTTCAGCAACAAATAAGCCTGTATTCTCCCTCCCTTTCTTTGTGTTGAGAGAACGGATAAGTTTTATTTTATTCTTTGAAATCACCTCGCAAATTTACAAAAAACTCTCCACTCGTCATGTATAACTCTTAACTTTTTAGTATCTTTGCCGGAAATTCGTTAGGATATCAATGTCATTTACAAGATTATACAAGTTTCTTAGTCCTCTCTTATTAAGTCTGGTGCTTTTTGTTGTCATGGCTTGTTCTTCCGATAAGCTAATACCTGATGGAAAGTATCTATTAGACAAAGTTGAATTACGGTCTGATAAGAAGGATATAAATACTTCTCTTCTTATGCAATATGTGCATCAGAAGGGTAATTCTCGTTGGTTTTCCCTCTTCAAAATACCACTTGGTGCATATGCTATGTCGGGGAAAGACTCCACAAGGTGGATCAACCGTACTTTAAAGAAGATGGGTGAGGAGCCTGTGGTATATGATACGTTACAAGCACATCTTTCATGTGAAGATTTGAAAGTTGCATTACAGAACATGGGATATATGAATGCTTCCGTTGATTTAGACAAGAAAATAAGAGGAAAGAAACTCACGGCTATTTATAATATTCATCCAGGTGAACCTTATATGATAGACAAATTCAGTTATGATATTGAGGATTCTATCGTGGCTAAAGTTCTTGCTCCACATCTGTTATCTGATCACAATCAACCGAAACAGTTTACAGTGTCATCTTTGGATGAAGAGAGAAAGCGTTTGACACATATCCTGAATGACTCTGGTTATTATCGTTTTAATAAAGATTTTATATATTATACAGCTGATTCTACGCTTGGACGACAACATGTAAACGTAACATTGCATCTATCGAAATATGTTGAAGGGTCTGGCTCGAAACCAACATTGCATCCTCGTTATATTATCAAGGATGTGAATTTTATACCAGGAGATTCTACAGGGTTTCATCTTCGTAAGAGTGTACTTGAAGAAAATACTCTAATAGAGAAAGGTAAATATTTCTCTGCGACTGATTTACAAAAAACTTATAATAGCTTCTCACGCTTAGGTGCTGTACACTATACAAATATAAATTTTCATGAGGTTCCACATTATGATAGCCTTGTGATTGGTAAATCTTTTGCATACACAACTTCGGCTACGCGCTATCTTAATGCAGATATACAGATCTCTAATAATAAACCAAATACCATATCATTTCAACCTGAAGGGACAAACACTGCAGGTGACTTAGGTGCTGCAGCCATTCTTTCCTATCAGAACAGGAATCTTTTTAGAGGAAGTGAAATTCTTAGTTTGGACTTTCGTGCGGCTTTTGAAGCTATAAGAGGGTTGGAAGGTTATAAGAATAGTAACTATGAAGAGTATGATGTTCAGGCACGTTTGCAGTTTCCCCGCTTCCTAGCACCTTTTGTAACTCGTAATTTTAGGAGACGCAGCAGTGCCACATCTGAGGTATCTGTTGGCTGGAATCTGCAGAATAGGCCCGAATTCCATCGGAGAGTTTTTTCTTCTGCATGGAGATATCATTGGATTAATTCTGTTCATCATCTGACTTATGATTTTGATTTGTTGGATGTAAGTTATGTTTACATGCCTTGGATAAGTGAAACTTTTAAGCAGGATTATCTTGATAATGCTACAACACGTAATGCTATACTCAGATATAATTATCAAGACCTGTTTATCTTACGTACTGGCTTTGGGCTTCATTATTCGAGTGCCAGTCATGTTTATAGATTGAATGTCGAATTTGCTGGTAATCTTCTTAACGGTTTAGGGAGTATCTTTGATTTCAAACGAAATAGTCAAGGCAAGAGGACTTTATTTAATATCGCCTATGCGCAATATGCGAAATTTGACTTTGACTATACCCAGATCCTTAGGTTTGATGAACGAAACTCTTTGGCTTTACATGGTGGACTTGGTATTGCTTTCCCTTATGGGAATAGTACTGTGTTACCTTTTGAAAAGAGATATTTCTCAGGGGGTGCAAATTCTGTTCGTGGCTGGGGTGTAAGAGAGTTGGGACCAGGTAGATTTAGAGGTGTAGATGGGCGTATTGACTTCATCAATCAAACAGGTGACATGAAACTTGATTTGAATGCGGAATATCGTAGTCGTTTATTTTGGAAGTTTGATGGTGCAGCCTTTATAGATGCAGGTAATATTTGGACCTTACGCAATTATAATGATCAACCTGGAGGGCAATTTCGTTTCAAGGATTTTTATAAGCAAATAGCCTTTGCATATGGTTTGGGAATTAGATTAAATTTGGATTATTTTGTTTTACGTCTTGATGGGGGTATGAAAGCAATAAACCCGGCATATACTAATTCTCATGAACATTATGCTCTGTTGCACCCGAGTTTCAAACGTGACTTTACGTTACATTTTGCAGTGGGACTTCCTTTTTAGTAGAGTATGTGAGTCTGACAATTAATTATTGCTAAATTCTTGTTGAAAGTCCTGCAAAAGGCTACGAACAATTTTGCATATTAAATTTCTTTTCTTACATTTGCGTAAAATAAAAAATAAGATGCTGAAGTTTTTGTCGTTTGGCAGTGGTAGCAGTGGTAACTGCTATATTCTTTTTACAGGTGCTGATTGTCTTATGATAGATTGTGGAGTAGGGATTCGTACTTTAAAGAAGCATTTCTACAACTATGGGCTGCAAATGAGTATGATACATCATATACTTATTACTCATGATCATGCTGACCATGTGAAGTCTGTTGGTTCTATCAGTGGAGATTTACAACTGCCTGTTTATGCAACTGATGGAACTCTCCAAGGTATAAGAAACAATTGGTGTGTCAGACGTAAGATTGGTACAAAATTAACGCATACAATAAATAAGGGGGAAGAGATTCAATTAGGTGAATTTAAAGTTGTTGCTTTTGAAGTTCCGCACGATAGTACAGACTGTGTTGGATATTCGATAGAGCATGATGGAGTTCGATTCACATTAGTCACGGATTGTGGGCATATTACGGAAGATATTGCACATTATATTTCTATATCTAATTATCTTGTTATTGAAGCAAACCATGAGCCCGAGAAGCTCGCTGCAGGACCATATCCACGTCATTTGAAGGAACGTATCAGTGGACCTAATGGTCATCTAAGTAATGAAGCTTGTGCACTTGCATTGGTTCAGAATGCATCTCCATTATTGCGCCATGTATGGCTTTGTCATTTAAGCGATGAGAATAATCATCCAGAATTAGCCAAAAAAACAATAGAATCGATTTTGCGTGATAGCGGAATTATAGCTGGTAAAGATTTCATACTTGATGTGTTGAAGCGAAAAACACCTAGCGAATTTTTTGAATTAAAGCTGTAAGGACGTGTTTCTTATTTTTTGTTTTGAAATTGTGGATGAATTGATAACTCTGACATACAGACTCAAGGAAGTTCTCTTCTGATGCTTTCATTAGCATAAGAAGTTCTTCTATACAAGACTTTGTAGAAGGACATTTAAATCCTATTATTCCTTTCGACTAATTTTAGCTATGTAAGACAGTCTACTTTTAAATCTTTGAATTTATGGTGTAGATATTATGGTTTGAGTCCATCGGGTCAAACTTCGTTGTTCGATGCTCTTATGCAATGAAATAGAAAGTGATATAGGTGAATATATGCTTGAGAAAGCGTAGTGAATAAAGTGTACAGTTGAAATAGAGAGATGAAGGAAAAGATTATGAAATACAATCCCTTTTAAGTTTAATAACTTTAAGAGTGTCAGATGGTTGCAAGTAAGATAGTAAAGGGCCTGAATTATGTACTGAAAAAGTATCTTTCACAGACCAAACAAGCCTCTTTTATAATGCCCAAGAGACGCTTTTGGAAAAAAGAAATGGTCTATTATTAATCAATTGAAATATTCTCTTACAAAATAAGAATCTTTTAATTTTGCAGCCAAATATGTTATATCGACTGAATTTATTAATATAGTCTATTTAATCAGCATGGAGAGTGAGATAACAAGGGATAAGTAAGTCTAATAAAAACACAGAATTCATAGTTCATGAATAGCGTAAAATACATTTTTTAACGTCAAAAGTTTGTAATTATTACAGGATACTTGTATCTTTGCAACCAATAAAACTATTAAAAATTATATAAACATAACAAGGCATTATGAAGAAATATGAATGTGAGACTTGTGGTTATATCTATGACCCAGAGGTAGGTGATCCAGATAGTGGCATTGCTCCAGGTACTGCTTTTGAAGATATTCCAGATGATTGGGTTTGTCCTCTTTGCGGTGTAAGTAAAGATGATTTTAAGCCTGTTGACGAATAATACAGTTTACAGGAGTTCATAACATAAGGCCTACTCGATTATATGAGTAGGCTTTTTCTTTGAATTATAATCTGTTTTTAATTGATGAAAGCATATTAATCGAGAAAAAAAGTTATCTTTGCAGTGTTATAACAAAATATTTCAGTAGCGATGATTGATGTGAAAATAAAAGATAGTGATATTCGTACGGCTGTTGGTGAAGGCATGGATAGCTTTGTTCAAGTATTTATTGATGCAATTAATAAGGCTATAAATGGCAACCTAACATTGGAGACTATGGAGCAGCTCAATGCTGATCAGATAACTTTGTTAGCCTGGAACTATCTACATCAAGAGGTGATGGATGGTGGTTATGTTCAACTAATATATAACGGATATGGCGCTTTTATTTTCAAAAATCCATTTGCTGTAGCTATGCGTAATTGGGGACTTCGTGATCTCTATACACATATTCGTCATGCAAAGAAATATTATGAAAAATATCATGAAAGAATAGAAGCTGTAGTTTCAGATGATGATTTTATGGCATTGTATGAACAAATGCCAGAATTTGACGAATTTGATGATGAATTTGTCGTAAATGAAGAGCATTGGACAGAGATGATAGCTGCCTATATTGATGATCATATTGAAAATTTAGCAACGATTGAATAATGAATAAAGAACAACAAGATAGAAGAAAGAAGTCCCCAGTCCAGATAAGAAACAAAAAAGCTTCGTTTGAGTATTTTTTTGTAGATACTTTTACTGCAGGCATAGTTCTTACGGGTACTGAGATTAAATCTATTCGAGCAGGAAAGGCTTCCTTGGTTGATTCTTTCTGTTATATAAATAAAGGTGAGATGTGGGTACAGGGAATGAACATTTCTCCTTATTTCTATGGATCTTATGCTAATCATGAAGCCAAACGGCCCCGTAAACTCTTGTTAACGAAAAAAGAAATTCGTAGTCTTGAAACAGAATCGAAGACTCCAGGCTTCACAATTATACCTATACTTATTTTTATCGATGAAAATGGTCGTGCTAAAGTCGATATTGCTTTAGCAAAGGGAAAAAAGGAATATGATAAGCGTCAGACATTGAAAGAAAAAGAAGACAGACGAGAAATGGATCGTGCAAGAAAATATTATTAAAACAGAAATAATGAGTATAAGGGATAGCATAAAAGAAAGAATTCTTATATTAGACGGTGCCATGGGCACTATGATCCAGGGATACAACTTAACGGAGAAAGATTTTCGAGGAAGGCTTGAATTGTTACAGATGCTGAATTATCAAGGTAACAATGATATGTTGAACCTTACACGTCCAGATGTTATTGAAGATATTCATCGCCGTTATTTAAAGGCTGGCGCAGATATCATAACAACAAATACCTTTTCTTCTCAGCGTGTTTCACAAGCTGATTATCATTTGGAAAGTTCTGCACGAGATATGGCTTTCGGAAGGAGCAAAAATTGCTCGTAAATGTGCAGATGAATTTTTCTACGGCAGACAAGCCTCGTTTTGTAGCAGGAAGTATCGGGCCGACTAATAAGACTTGTTCTATGTCACCAGATGTTAGCGATCCTGCAAAACGTGATCTGACTTATGATTCTTTGTTTGAATCTTATAGTGAGCAGGTTGCAGCTATGATAGAAGGTGGAATAGATGTAATATTAATAGAGACTATTTTTTTGATACACTTAATGCTAAAGTAGCTGTTGATGCGTCTATATCTGAGATGTGTAAGGCTGGTGTTGATTTGCCTGTCATGCTTTCTGTGACAATAACCGATTTATCAGGTAGAACACTTAGTGGGCAAACTCTTGATGCCTTTCTTGCTTCGGTTTCTTCTTATCCAATTTTTTCTATCGGTCTGAACTGTTCGTTTGGTGCAGAGCAGATGCGTCCATATCTGAAAGAATTATCAGCAAAAGCTCCTTATTATATAAGTATCTATCCTAATGCAGGTTTACCTAATTCAATGGGTCTATACGATGAGACTGCAGACACAATGGTCCCTCAGATGGCTACTTATATAGATGATAAACTAGTCAATATTATTGGAGGGTGTTGTGGCACTACTGATGATTTTATAGCTGGTTATGCTAAGATTGTTAAAGGAAAAAGTCCACATATACCAGTTGAATGGCCTAAGGAAATAATTCTGTCAGGGCTTGAACAGTTCCGTCTAAGCCCTGAGATTACATTTGTCAATGTAGGAGAACGATGTAATGTTGCTGGAAGTCGAAAATTTTTGCGATTGATCAAAGAGAAGAATTACGAAGAGGCTCTTACAATTGCTCGTAAGCAGGTGGATGATGGTGCATTGGTCTTAGACATTAATATGGATGATGGTTTACTTGAGGCTAAAGAGGAGATGGTTCATTTCTTAAATATGGTCTCTTCTGAGCCTGAGATAGCTCGAGTCCCGTTAATGATAGATTCTTCTGATTGGAGTGTGGTTGTAGCTGCTTTAAAATGTGTGCAAGGTAAATCTATCGTTAATTCTATCTCTTTGAAAGAGGGGGAAGATTCTTTTATACAGCACGCAAAAGATATGTTAAGATATGGAGCAGCTGTAGTTGTCATGTGTTTTGATGAAGAAGGGCAGGCAACAAGTTTCGAAAGACGTATAGAAATAGCAAGCAGGGCGTATAAGATCCTCACAGAAAAAGTAGGTTTCCCTGCCCAAGACATTATTTTTGATCCAAATATCTTAGCTATTTGTACTGGGATGAAAGAGCATAATAGCTATGCTCTTGACTTTATAAGAGCAGCAGAATGGATTAAAAAGAATCTTCCAGGTGCCCATGTTAGCGGAGGTGTAAGTAATTTATCATTCAGTTTTCGTGGGAATAATTATATACGTGAGGCAATGCATGCCGTATTTCTCTATCATGCTATTCAAGCAGGGATGGATTTTGGGATAGTTAATCCTGCCACTAAAGTAACTTATGCCGATATTCCGGAAGACCATCTAAAGATTATAGAAGATGTTGTACTGGATAGGGTAGAGGGGAGTGATGAACTATTGATAGACCTTGCTAACAAGATTCTTGAGCAAAAGGATGAACAAGTAAAGGATGGGGTAAATCACGGCTCATCTGACCAGGAGGTATGGCGATCTGAAAGTTTAGAAGAACGATTAGTGTATGCTCTGAGGAAAGGTATTTCTACTTATCTAAATGAAGATATCCATGAGGCTTACAGAAGTATTCCCGTGCAGTAGATATTATTGAAGGACCATTAATGCGGGGGATGAATGAGGTTGGTGACTTGTTTGGTGCCGGAAAGATGTTTTTACCCCAAGTTGTTAAGACGGCTCGAACAATGAAAGATGCAGTAGCAATTCTTCAACCGTACATTGAAAAAGAAAAAGTTGGCGGTAAGGCTATTGCTGGAAAAGTACTACTAGCTACAGTGAAAGGTGATGTTCATGACATTGGGAAAAACATTGTAGGAGTAGTGATGGCGTGCAATAACTATGAGGTGATAGATATGGGCGTTATGGTTCCTGCTGATAAAATTATAAAGAAGGCAAAAGAGGAAAAAGTTGATTTGATAGGTCTCTCTGGGCTTATAACTCCAAGTTTGCAGGAGATGGTAAATGATGTTGTTGCTTTTAAGGAGGCAGGCCTAAATATTCCTGTAATGATAGGAGGAGCTACGACTTCTCAACTTCATGTTGCACTGAAAATAGCTCCATTATATGATAGTCCCGTAGTTTGGATTAAAGATGCCTCTGTTAATCCTTCTATTGCGGCTGTCTTGCTCAATAAGAGAGAGAGAGAGAGAATTTCTGTAAAGAGTTAAATAAGACGTATGAATCTCTACGTGCTGGATACAAAGAGCAACAACTGAAAATATTATCTTTGGACAAAGCAAGAGAAAATAAATTAAATCTTTTTGAATAAGTAATTTAGAATGTGTAGATTATTGAATACAATATGAAATAGCTTCTGTTAGAATATGAGCTATACTATTGATTAGTTGCTGATTTAAGAAAGATAAAATGATTTATAGACAAGAAGAATTAGTTCGCGAACTGTTGTGGGATTGTTCGCGAACTTTTTTCAAATTGTTCGCGAACAATTTTATGTACGTCTTAGCAGTTTATTTAAATCAATAATTATGTTCCCTTTAATCTGTAGATTTTTAATCTCTTAAAAAGGGCTTTATTTATTTTGTATTATCTTTGAATTATAGTACTTTTGCATAAAAGTTTATTAGATTGATATGCAATTAAAGAAGAAGAGATGGCATTGTCTTCCAGGACAAGAACCAACCGAGATGGATTTAAAGATTATGGCCTTCGAAAAGAAGGGAAAATTAGTGCCTACTCGTGATCTTATAAAGACCCCTGAACAGATTGAGGGTATTCGGAAAAGTGGTGTCGTTAACACAGGTTGTTTAGATGCAGTTGCAGATGCTATTCATGTTGGTATGAATACACAAGAAATTGACGATATTTGTATGCAATATTGCAAAGATCATAATGCTATACCAGCTTGCCTAAATTATGAAGGATATCCCAAAAGTGTATGTACCAGTATCAACGAGGTCGTATGTCATGGTATTCCTAAAAAAGAAGATATTCTTCAGGAAGGGGATATTATCAATGTTGATATGACAACGATCGTTGATGGCTATTTTGCAGATGCGAGTCGTATGTTTATTGTAGGCAATAAGACTACTCCTGAGAAAGAGCGTTTGGTTCGTGTAGCAAAAGAGTGTCTTGAACTTGGAGCAGAAGCTGCTAAACCTTATTCTTTTGTTGGGGATATAGGACATGCTATTCAGAAACATGCAGAAAAGAATGGTTATGGAGTTGTTCGTGATCTATGTGGTCATGGTGTAGGACTTGAGTTTCATGAACAACCAGATGTTGTTCATTATGGGCATGCAGGCACCGGAATGTTACTTGTTCCAGGCATGGTATTTACGATCGAACCAATGATTAATATGGGGACATGGAAAGTGTTTATCGATGCGGATGATCCGTATGGATGGGAGGTCGTTACAGGCGATGAACTACCTTCTGCTCAATGGGAACATACGTTTGTAATGACAGAACATGGAGTAGAAGTGTTGACCCACTAACTTTCATGTAGTTCTTTTAAGAGATAATTATAGAATGAAAAAAGAGGGTATATATATATTAGGAATAGAAAGTAGTTGTGATGATACAAGTGCAGCAGTCTTAAAGGATGGCATAATCCTCAGCAATGTTACGGCCTCACAGGAAGTACATAAGGCATACGGAGGTGTTGTCCCAGAACTGGCTTCAAGAGCACACCAACAGAATGTAGTGCCAGTTGTAGATCAGGCTTTAAAGCGTGCAGGTATTACAAAAGAACAACTGTCAGCAGTTGCATTTACACGTGGGCCAGGGTTGATGGGAAGTCTTTTGGTTGGCGTGAATTTTGCAAAAGGATTTGCTCGTTCATTGAAAATCCCAATGATAGAAGTCAATCATTTACAAGGGCATGTCATGGCACATTTCATTAAAGAAAGTGAGGATGATACTCATATGCCACCATTCCCATTTATATGTCTCCTAGTTTCTGGTGGAAATTCTCAGATCGTCAAGGTGAATGCATATAATGATATGGAAGTTCTTGGTCAAACAATAGATGATGCTGCTGGTGAAGCAATAGATAAATGTTCGAAGGTAATGGGGTTGGGGTATCCAGGAGGTCCTATCATTGATAAACTTGCACGGCAAGGTAACCCTTTAGCATATAAGTTTGCCGAGCCAAATGTTGCAGGTTTTGATTACTCTTTCTCGGGCTTGAAGACTTCTTTCTTATATAATATGCGAAAATGGATACAAGATGATCCCGATTTCATAGAGCATAATAAAGAAGATATTGCTGCAAGCCTTGAACATGCTATCGTTGATACTCTCATGAAAAAATTGCGTTTGGCAGTAAAGCAAACAGGAATCAAACATGTAGCGGTTGCTGGTGGTGTTTCAGCTAACAACGGACTAAGAAATGCTTTCCAGGATCATGCAAAGAGATTTGGCTGGACAATATATATACCAAAGTTTAGTTATACAACAGATAATGCTGCGATGATAGCAAGTGTCGGAACTTTTAAATATAAGGATAAAGATTTTACTAAGATGGACATTCCTGTTTTCAGTAAAGTAACTTTTGAATGATAACAAATTTAGGCCCTATAAACATAAATTATGGATTTTGAAAGTAAAATAATATCTCGTCAAATAGGAGACATTCTGTATGCCTCTGGGTTAACTATTGGTACGGCGGAGAGTTGTACAGGTGGACGCATCAGTGAAGCAATTATTGCAATACCAGGTTCTTCTGATTACTATAAGGGAGGAATAGTTGCATATACTGATGAAGTGAAAGAGAGAATTCTGGGCGTACCTCACGAAATATTAGAGGAGTATACGGCTGTGTCAGAGGAAGTTGCGCGTCAGATGGTGTTAGGTACGATCAATACTATAGATGTTGATTTTGCAATAGCATCAACTGGGTATGCAGGTCCTGGCGGTGGTACTAAGGATAATCCTGTTGGTACAATATGGCTCGCATATGGCAATAAAGAGGAGGTAAGAACTTTTAAGCTTACAGAAGATTTTGGTCGTGACATAAATCTTGCGATAGCAACTAACAAAGCTATTCGGTTGATGCTTGATTTCCTGAAGGATTTGGATATTAAATCCGAATAAAAGCGCAAAAAAGCTTAAAAACAGTAATTATCATTACGAAAGTTTTGCTCATTTGAAAACTTTTTGTAATTTTGCACCCTGTTTGGAATAGGTATCAATTAACGAATCACAAAACAAAGATAGAAATGTCTAAGATTTGTCAAATCACAGGAAAGAAGGCACAGCTCGGTTGTAATGTGTCTCACTCAAAGCACCGTACTAAGAGAAGCTTTGATGTTAACCTTTTCAGCAAAAAGTTCTACTACGTAGAAGAAGGTTGCTGGATTGAGCTGAAGATTAGTGCAGCTGGTCTTCGTCTTATTAATAAAGTAGGCCTTGATGCAGCTCTTAAACAGGCTGTTTCTAAAGGTTATGTTGACTGGAAGGACATTAAGGTAATAGGAGACTAAATAGCATGGCAAAGAAAGCTAAAGGAAATAGAGTCCAGGTTATCTTGGAATGTACAGAGATGAAGGACAGCGGCATGGCTGGAACAAGTCGCTATGTGACAACAAAAAATCGCAAGAATACTCCTGAGCGTCTTGAGCTCATGAAGTACAATCCTGTTCTGAAGAAGATGACTCTTCATAAGGAGATTAAGTAAGCTGATGCGATAGATTTAGTTAATAGTTAAAATAGATAGACTATGGCAAAGAAAGCGGTCGCTACCCTCCATGAAGGATCAACGGATGGTCGCGCATATTCAAAAGTAATTAAGATGGTAAAGAGCCCTAAGACCGGTGCTTACATCTTTGATGAGCAGATGGTCCCTAATGAGGCTGTCAAAGACTTCTTTAAGAATTAATTTCTATAAAGGTAATATTAGAGGATGTACTTTTTAAAGGTACATCCTCTTTTTGTCTATTGGTGTTAAATCTATATTGCTTACTGCAATAATTGAGGACTGAAAGATGTTAGCAATAACCCTCCCGTCAAAGTGGAAGGTAACTGATGGCTAATATCAGATGTGTTTAAATAACATTTCAAGCATTATGTCTGTGACATGTGCAATCTTTTTTATACTTTTGTGGGAAGAAACCGATATACTTCGTTTATCTTGATGTAAACTAATATTAAACAATATATACATGGATACGTTGAAACTTTCTCCAATTCGCAAGACGATAGTGGGAGTCCAATTCCTCTTCGTTGCCTTGGTGCTACTGTTCTTGTCCCTTTACTTGTAGGGCTTGATCCTGCAACGGCACTATTTACTGCAGGTTTAGGGACATTTATCTTTCATTTAGTTACGAAGGGTAAGGTCCCGATTTTTTTAGGTTCTTCCTTTGCCTTTATAGCACCAATCATTGCGGCGTCGAAGCAATGGGGTATGCTTGGGACACTGGCAGGCATAGCGGGTGTATCTCTGGTTTATTTTGTTATGTCAGCCTTAATTAAATGGCAGGGAAAGAAACTGCTAGATAGATTGTTTCCACCTGTTGTTATTGGACCTGTTATCATTTTAATTGGCTTATCATTATCGACATCAGCAGTTGATATGGCAAAAACTAATTGGCTATTGGCTTTTGTATCATTGGCTGTGGCAGTTTGTGTGTTATCTATGGGGCGTGGTTTGATGAAACTTGTACCTGTTATTTGTGGTATAGTTTCTGGTTACATATTAGCAGTTTGTATGGGAGTCGTTGATTTCTCACATGTTGTAGCAGCACCATGGTTAGCTCTGCCTCCAGCTTTATCTGATTTTCATCTGCCACAATTCGCATGGGAACCATTCCTTTATATGATTCCTGTAGCTATTGCACCTGTGATAGAGCATGTGGGTGATATTTACGTAGTAAGTGCTGTTGCTGGTAAGGATTTTACAGCATCTCCTGGTTTACATCGCACAATGTTAGGTGATGGTTTAGCTTGTCTTGCTGCCTCTTTTTTTGGTGGTCCCCCAGTAACAACCTATAGTGAGGTAACAGGAGCAATGAGTATTACAAAGGTAACTCATCCTCAGGTAATCCGTATTGCTGCTGCAACAGCTATTGTATTTTCGGTGATAGGGAAGTTGAGTGCTTTGTTACAGAGTATTCCTTCTGCAGTGTTAGGAGGTATTATGCTGTTACTCTTTGGAACAATTGCTTCTGTTGGTATTCAGAACCTTATTCAACATAAGGTAGACTTTAATCGTACACGTAACATCATTATTATATCAATTACGCTGACGATGGGTATTGGAGGTGCTGTGCTACAGTGGGGTAGTTTCTCTATCAGTGGTATCGGACTCTCTGCAGTTATTGGTGTTATTTTAAATCTTCTGCTTCCACCAGCAAAGGAAAAGAAGTTTATTGAGAAGGAATAAAAGTGTCATGTTATATTGACGATAAAAAGATAAGGCAAATAGATGCGTTAAAGCCTATTAGCCTTATCTTTTTCTATAAAAGAGTCTTTACTTACCAACCGAATCCTTATACTGTTGCTTAATCTTTTCTTCAAGTTCTTCTAATGTTTGCTTGCTGTCAAATAGACCTTTGATAAGGCGATAACCTAACCATATCAATATCATGCCTATAAGTGCAAGGAGATATTGTAAAACGACACTATTTATGATAGTCTTTGTATAGTTCTCGCAGATAACAAAGCCTGCGATGAAGATGATATAATCAATCCAGCCCGAACTTTTATAGCTCTGTACGATGCGTTGATATTCTTCATTGTTGGCAAGAATCTCTTTACGATTCTCTGTCCATTTTTCTCAAATTCTTCGTTTGTCATAGGAGGGATAAGTGTTGAATGTTAAGTGCCGATCTACTTATACTTTCATTAAATCACTCATAATAGAATCGCTGATATAGATACCATTGCGAGTGAGGTGGAGTTTGCCGTTGTCCTCTTTTAATAGACCTTGTTGTTGAAAAGGTTTTGCAAGGCGTATAAGATAGGTTCGGTATTCGGCAGGGAGTATTGAAAGGTCTATTCCTTCACATGTGCGCAGAGCTGTCATAATGATATCATTATAGTGTGTGTCTGCATCAATTATTTCTTCTTCAGACGGAAGTTTATTTTTTTGAATTGCAGTGATATAAGCTTTGATATCTGCTACATTCCAACTTCTTTTACCATTACCATATGAATGAGCAGCAGCACCGATGCCTATATAAGGGATATTTTGCCAATACGAACTGTTGTGTTGGGAACGATAAAGACTTTGAATTTTGGACTTTGAGGTTTGAATATTGAACTTGGGACTTTGAACGTCCAGTTTAGCAAAGTTACTAATCTCATATTGTTCATATCCTGCTTTGGCTAAGCGGTCGATGAGTGTATCGTACATCTGTCGATAGAGTTCTTCGTCTATCTCTTTGACCTTTCCTTCCTGGAGGAGTCGGAAGAGGGGGGTTCCTTTCTCATACATAAGACTGTATGCAGAAATGTGTTCAATATCTAAAGCAAGTAGTCGTTCAATGTCATCGTTCCATTCTTCAAGTGTCTCGTTGGGAAAACCAAACATAAGATCTACTGATATGTTCTTGATTCCTATACCTCTTAGACGTTTGACAGCATTCTTCACCTCGTCAGCTGTATGTCTACGGTGTAAAAAGTGTAAACGTTCGTCCGAGAAGGTCTGTGCTCCCATAGAGATACGATTGATAGGAAGAGAACGCAAGTTCTGTGCGAACTCTTCTGTCACGTCATCTGGGTTACATTCCATTGTGATTTCGATAGGTATTGCAGTAGAACAGGTGTTGTCCTCTTTGTTCCATTCTAAACCAATGTGGTATACTTTATCTATCGTTTGGAATATCTTCTGTAAGCTATTGAAGGAAAGCAGTGAAGGAGTTCCACCGCCTAAATAGATACTTGATAAGCCTGTCATTTTCCTACCAAACATATCATCGTCCTTCTCCAAACGGAGTTCCATCTCATGGCAAAGAGCATTCACATACTGTTCTTCAACAGAAAGCCTTTCACCCTTCTCTCTTGCAGATGTAGTGGAGTAGAATCCACAGTAAATGCAGCGACTGGCACAGAAAGGTATGTGAATGTATAATCCAAACATGATAAGTATATGCGTATATATTAATGTATGTCTTAAAAGAACTAATGCAAATGTACTAATAAGTTTTAAAAGAATTTGTTTTTTTCGTAAGAAACTTTGGAACTTTCATTGAAAATGCCTAACTTAGACCGCTGAATGGATGAGTTGATACTTGTCCTCTTGAGACGAATAAATTATTACTAACAGCTTAAATCTATCAGATATGAGAGTATATCAGACAAACGAGATTAAGAACATTGCCTTGGTTGGCAGTGCGGGTAGCGGCAAGACTACTCTTGCCGAAAGTATGTTGTTCGAAGCTGGTGTTATTAAGCGCCGCGGTTCAGTAGAAGCTAAGAATACAGTTAGCGATTACTTCCCTGTAGAACAGGAGTATGGTTACTCTGTATTCCCTACTGTTTTTCATGTTGAGTGGAATAACAAGAAGCTGAATATTATTGATTGTCCAGGTAGTGATGATTTCATTGGTGGTGCAATAACAGCTCTTAATGTTACAGATGAAGCTGTCATCCTTATTAATGGTCAATATGGGCCAGAAGTGGGTACGCAGAATAACTTCCGTTATACAGAGAAACTGAAGAAACCAGTTATTTTCTTAATCAATCAGCTTGATTCTGATAAGTGTGATTATGAGAATATCATATCAACAATGCAGGATATTTATGGTCCAAAGTGTGTTCAGATCCAATATCCAATAGAAACAGGACCGAACTTTAATAGTTTAATAGATGTTTTGTTGATGAAGAAATATAGTTGGAAGCCAGAGGGAGGTGAACCAATAATTGAAGATATACCTGCAGATCAAATGGATAAGGCTATGGAACTTCACAAAATTCTTGTTGAAGCTGCAGCTGAGAATGATGAGGGATTGATGGAGAAGTTCTTTGAAGAAGAAACTCTTTCAGAGGATGAACTTCGTACGGGAATCCGTAAGGGACTCATCACACGCTCAATATTCCCAGTCTTCTGTGTATGTGCTGGCAAGAGTATGGGGGTACATCGTTTGATGGAATTCTTAGGCAATGTCGTTCCATTTGTAGATGAAATGCCTAATATTCATAATACACGTGGTGAAGAAGTAGCCCCTAATAGTGATGGACCAGAGTCTTTGTACTTCTTCAAAACTGGGTTAGAACCACATATTGGGGAAGTTAGCTACTTTAAAGTAATGAGTGGATGTGTAAAGGCTGGTGATGACTTAACAAATTCAGATCGTGGTTCAAAGGAACGAATAGGACAGATATATGCTTGTGCAGGTGCAAATAGAGTTCCTGTAGATCAATTGAATGCTGGAGATTTAGGTTGTACTGTCAAACTGAAAGATGTGAAGACAGGAAACACTTTGAATGGTAAAGGTACGGATGAACGATTTGATTTTATCAAATATCCTAATTCTAAATACTCTCGTGCCATCGAAGCAAAGAACTCACAAGATACAGAAAAGTTGATGGTAGCACTGTTGAAGATGCATCAAGAGGATCCTACATGGGTTGTGGAACAGAGTAAGGAGCTTCGGCAGACAATCGTTCATGGGCAGGGCGAATTTCATCTTCGTACACTTAAATGGCGTTTGGAGAACAACGAAAAGCTGCAAGTGAATTTTAAAGAGCCTAAGATACCATATCGTGAAACAATTACTAAACAAGCTAAAGCAGAATATCGGCATAAGAAACAAAGTGGTGGTGCTGGTCAATTTGGCGAGGTACATTTGATAGTAGAACCCTATGCAGAAGGAATGCCTGATCCAACAGTCTATAAGTTTAATGGGCAAGAGTTTAAGATGAATATCAAAGGGCGTGAAGAACGTGACCTCCCATGGGGTGGAAAGCTCGTCTTTATCAATTCCGTTGTAGGTGGTGCTATTGATGCACGCTTCATGCCGGCTATACTGAAGGGCATTATGGATTGTATGGAGCGTGGTCCTCTGACTGGAAGTTATGCACGTGACGTTCGTGTAATCGTTTATGATGGAAAGATGCATCCTGTTGATTCTAATGAATTATCGTTTACATTAGCAGCCCGTCATGCTTTTTCTGATGCCTTTAAAACTGCAGGACCTAAAATCCTAGAACCAATCTATGATTTGGAGGTTTTTGTTCCAGATGATTATATGGGTGATGTGATGAGTGACTTACAAGGGCGTCGTGCCATGATTATGGGAATGGACTCTGAGGCTGGTTATCAGAAATTGCAGGCAAAGATTCCTTTGAAGGAGCTTGCTAACTATAGTATTTCATTGAGTTCTCTCACTGGTGGTCGTGCAAGTTTCACTACTAAGTTTGCAAGTTACGAGCTTGTCCCGAATGACATCCAGCAGAAACTGATTGACGAGCATGAGGCAGAAGTTAAAGACGAAGACGAATAAAATTTATATTTTAAACTAAGTAAATTATAAAGGATGGTCCAATCATATCATAAGATAGATGGACCATCCTTTTTCTTACGTTTACATGAGCCTCTACAATAACTAGAGAAAGAATAGACTCTTATTTTTTATGTTAGAGTTGTTGCTAAGCACCAATAAAGTTGATGTTAAGCATGAATAATGTTATGACTAAACACATTAATAATTAAGTATATCTTGGATTGTTAAACGCCATATTATATTTATAAAGTCAATGTTTGAATTACATTATAATTGATATTTATACAGTTAAAGTTGTTATATTTGTTAATAAAAGGGAATTTAACTAGTTTAATTAACTTCTATATGTTAATCTATTAAGAATTGCTTATCTTTGCAAGTACAAATAATAAAAGACGATTGGTAGTAACCTTATGAGGTTTTTACACATAAGAAGTAACGGATAATGAAGAAGAGTACAATTTGGATCATAGCTGTCATAATGGGGTTTTCATTCCTTGGACTACTTTTGCTCCAGCTCAACTATATCGAAGAAATGGCTGAGATGAAGAAAGAACAGTTTGATGAATCTGTCAATCGTGCTCTTTATCAAGCTTCTCGTAATATGGAGTTGAATGAGACTCTTCGTTATTTAGAGGATGATGTTAATAATAAAGAGCGTAAGTTGCCGCAGAATCAAATGAGTTCAAAAGATTCTGTCACAGCTACGCATCAGGCTCCGTTGACAGATAATCAGGGTGATGTCTACACCTCTTTTGAAGCAAAACTAAAGCAATCGAAGCCTTCTTTGGTTCCGAAAGGTTCAATTTTACGGAGTGATAGTAGTTCTTTGTCTGCTACAAAACGTAATATGCAAGAGATTGTTCGTAATCGTTATGTTTATCAGAAAGCCATGTTGGAGGAAGTTGTTTATAATATCCTGTATTCAGCTTCGGATAAACCTCTACGTCAACGTATAAACTTTAAACTGTTGGATCAGGACTTAAAGGCTGAGATGATGAATAATGGTATTAATATTCCTTATCACTTCACAGTTACAACACAGGATGGGAGAGAAGTTTACCGTTGTCCAGATTATGTGAGTGACGGTGAAGAAAATACCTATTCCCAGGTTCTTTTCCGCAATGACCCTGTAAATCGAATGGGGGTTGTTAAGGTACATTTCCCAGAAATGAATAATTACATCTTCTCGAGTGTACGCTTTATGATCCCATCTATCATCTTTACTTTTGTCCTTCTGTTCACATTCATTTTTACAATTGTAATTATCTTCCGACAGAAACGTTATAGTGAGATAAAGAATGACTTTATTAATAATATGACCCATGAGTTGAAAACTCCGATTGCAAGTATCTCTTTGGCAGCTCAAATGATGAATGATAAGAGTCTGACGAAAACACCAAAGATGCTAGAACACTTAGGAGGGGTTATCAATGATGAGTCAAAACGTCTGAGATTTCTTGTTGAGAAAGTGCTTCAAATGAGCATGTATGATCGAAAAAAAGCTGTTTTAAAGAAGAAATATACAGACTTAAATGAAATGGTTGAGACCATAGCGAATTCCTTTACACTTCGCGTAGAACATACTGGTGGAAAGGTTTATACAGATATAGAAGCAGTAGATTCTACTATGTATGTTGATGAAATGCATTTTCAAAATGTGATTTTCAATCTTCTTGATAATGCCGTCAAGTATGCAAAGCCAGAGCAACCATTGGATGTCTATCTGAAAACATGGAATACGAATGAGCATCTTTATCTGTCAATCCGTGATACGGGTATGGGTATTAAGAAAGAAAATCTTAAGAAGATCTTTGAAAAGTTCTATCGTGTGCATACTGGTAATCGACATGATGTGAAAGGATTTGGACTTGGATTAGCCTATGTAAAACGTATGGTAGACCTTCATGATGGAGAGATAAAAGTACTGAGTGAATATGGCAAGGGAACTAAGTTCATTATTAAACTCCCTGTTATTCATGATGAAGATATAGTAGATTAAATAAATTAGAATTAACAAATTAAATTATTATTGATATGGACGATAAGCTAAAAATTCTTTTGTGTGAAGATGATGAGAATCTCGGAACATTGTTGAGTGAGTATTTGCAAGCTAAAGGTTATCAAGCTGATCTTTGCCCTGATGGTGAAGTAGGTTATAAATTCTTTTTGAAGAATAAGTACGATATTTGTGTTCTTGACGTGATGATGCCTAAAAAGGATGGTTTCACACTTGCGCAAGAAATCCGTCAGGCTAATGCTGAGATTCCAATTATCTTTCTTACAGCAAAGCAGTTGAAAGAAGATATCTTGGAAGGATTCAAGATTGGAGCAGATGATTATATTACAAAACCGTTCTCAATGGAAGAACTCGTGTTCCGTATTGAGGCAATTCTTCGCCGTGTAAGGGGTAAAAAGACAAAGGAATCAACAATGTACAATATTGGTCGTTTTACCTTTGATACTCAGAAGCAGCTGCTGACGTTGGACAATGATCCTTCAAAAGCAACTAAGTTAACAACAAAGGAGAATGAACTGTTGGCTTTGTTATGTGCTCATTCTAACGAGATCCTTCAGCGCGATTATGCATTGAAAACTATTTGGATTGATGATAACTATTTCAATGCACGTTCAATGGACGTTTACATCACTAAGTTGCGTAAGCATTTGAAGCCAGATTCTCAAATAGAGATTATTAATATTCATGGTAAAGGATATAAGCTCATTGTTCCAGACGAGCAGTAAGAACCTTATACTGTAATGCATGCCGCATGCAGGACCTATATGTCAAACGCTATTCTATTCTCGTTGAGGGGAATTGAATAGCGTTTTTCTTGTTTAATCTAGAAGTGAGATGATAAAGATCGTACCTAAACCACATTTGGAAATTTCGTGAAAATATCACAGATTGGGGTCAATCTTGTTATGTGTTTAGTACTCCACACCATTGGTGTTTACCAAGAACACTGTTAGTGTTCACCATCAGCACAATAAGTGCTGGGCATCAACACCATGATATGAAATGGCCAAAGATGGACGTTATTCCTATCAAGCTATATAGAAAGATACTAATATTTAATACGTTTGAATAACTTTTATTGGTTACGTTTAAATATATTTACTCTTTTCTTATCCTTGTTTTGGTAATTCTTATTACTTTTGTACCGACTAATATTTTGAGATCAGACTGAACATACAAATGATACACAAATTCGATTTCCTGGTTATCGGTGGTGGTATCGCTGGATTGACTTATGCTTTAAGTGTTGCAAATCGTGAAAAGGGTAGAGTTGCATTAATATGTAAAACCTCTTTGAATGAAACTAATACAGCAAAAGCACAAGGAGGAATAGCATCTGTTACCAATCTTACCGTTGACAATTATGAAAAGCATATCAATGATACTATGGTGGCAGGGGATAATATCTCCGACCCTTTAGCTGTAAGACAAGTTGTGTGTAATGCTCCTTCAGCAATTCAAACGCTTGTTGACTGGGGGGTTAATTTTGATAAACACCATGACGGGACATACGATCTACATCGTGAAGGTGGACATAGTGACTTCCGCATACTTCATCATGCTGATGATACAGGATTTGAGATACAACGTGGCTTGATGAATGCTGTGCGGGCTAACTCAAATATTACAGTATTTGAGAATCACTATGCTGTAGAGATTATCACGCAACATCACTTAGGGAGAAAGGTGACTCGAAGAACGCCTGATATAGAGTGTTATGGTGCATATATTCTCAATCCTGATACTCAGAGAGTTGATACTTTCTTGAGTAAGGTGACGCTCATGGCTACAGGAGGCGTTGGGGCTGTATATGCAATGACGTCAAATCCGGTGACAGCTACAGGAGATGGCATTGCAATGGTTTATCGTGCAAAGGGTACGGTGAAGGATATGGAGTTTGTACAGTTCCATCCTACGGTTCTTTATAACCCTTCCGAGACCCATCCGGCATTCCTAATTACTGAGGCTATGAGGGGTTATGGAGGAGTGTTGCGACTACCAGATGGTCAGGAGTTCATGCAGAAGTATGATGAACGACTTTCTCTTGCCCCACGTGATATTGTGGCAAGAGCGATCGACCATGAGATGAAGATACACGGACTCAACCATGTTTGTCTTGACTTGACACACAAGGATGCGGAAGTGACAAAGCGCCATTTCCCGCATATCTATGAGAAGTGTATGAGCGTTGGGATAGATATTACGAAAGACTATATACCAGTCTGCCCCAGTGCCCATTATATGTGTGGTGGTATAAAGGTAGATTTGAATGGGGAGAGTTCCATCCATCGACTTTATGCTGTGGGCGAATGTTCGTGCACAGGACTGCATGGAGGGAATCGCCTTGCCAGTAACTCTCTGATAGAAGCAGCCGTTTATGCTAAGTCTGCAGCGGCCCATTCTCTACAGAAGATTGATAACTATGATTTCAATACGGATGTCCCTGAGTGGAATGACGAAGGCACAATGACCAATGAAGAGCATGTCTTGATAACACAAAGTATTCGAGAAGTAGGCGAAATCATGAGTAATTATGTTGGTATTGTTCGTAGTGACTTACGCTTGAAACGTGCGTGGGACAGGCTCGACTTACTCTATGAAGAGACCGAGAACCTCTTTAAGCGTGTTAAAGCAACGAAGGATATATGCGAACTCCGTAATATGATAAATGTTGGTTATCTGATAACACGGCAAGCGATAGAGCGGAAAGAGAGTCGTGGGCTACATTATACTGTAGATTATCCGAAGCATGCTTATGACAAGAAGACCGAAGAAAAAATAGATAGATAATAAAGAGAAACACTGTTACCATAGATTATTCAACATATAACTAAGAATCAGATGATAAAAGAAAAATGGTTGGAGCAAGGCTTTATCGACGAGGCTATCCCAGAAGGGGTAGATGTTAAGGCTGAAATACGTAGGTTGTGCAAGGAGAAGAACGCACTTATCATGGCACATTATTACACAGAAGGAGTAATCCAGGAGTTGGCTGACTTCGTCGGAGATAGTTTGGCCTTGGCACAGAAGGCTGCATCAACAAATGCCGACATTATTGTGATGTGTGGTGTGCATTTTATGGGTGAGACGAACAAAATATTATGTCCAGAGAAAACAATACTTGTTCCTGATCTTAACGCTTCTTGCTCTTTAGCAGAGAGTTGTCCAGCCGATGAGTTTGAGAAGTTTGTTAAGGCACATCCTCATCACACGGTTATCAGTTATGTAAACACGACGGCAGCAACGAAGGCTTTGACAGATATTGTAGTAACAAGCAGTAATGCCAAACAGATTGTGGAGTCTTTGCCGAAAGAGGCACCGATTATCTTTGGTCCAGATAAGAACTTAGGACATTATATCAGCGAGCAGACCGGTCGTAAGATGTTGCTCTGGGACGGAGCTTGTCAGGTTCATGAGAAGTTCTCTGCAGTGAAAATTCAACAGCTAAAAAGCAAGTATCCAGCTGCTAAGGTACTCGTTCATCCAGAATGTCCACCAGCTATAATCAGCCTGGCTGACAAGGTGGGGAGTACAGCAGCCTTGTTGAAGTATAGTGTTACTGATAGTGCTCAAGAGTTCATCGTGGTGACAGAGAGTGGTATTCTTGTTGAGATGCAACGATTGGCACCGAATAAGACATTCATTCCTGCTCCTGCGGAAGATAGTGATAACACTTGTAACGAATGTGAGTATATGAAACTTGTCACGTTGAACAAATTGTATAACTGTCTGAAATACGAGTGGCCTGCTATCGAAGTTGAGCCAGAGATGGGTAAGAAAGCCGTGAAGTCTATTCACAAGATGTTGGAAATATCAAAGAATTTAGGTTTATAATTTAATCATATATTTATGTTGTCAGTAGAAGAACTTAACGATAAACTTATCGAACTCGCTTTTAGTGAGGATATTGGAGATGGTGATCACACTACACTTTGTTGCATTCCTGCAGATGCAGTAGGCGAAAGCAAGTTGCTAATAAAGGAAGAAGGGGTCTTAGCAGGTGTTAAGATAGCCAAACGAGTGTTCTATCGCTTCGACCCTAAACTTCAAGTTGAGGTGTTTATAGAAGATGGTGCGTGGGTGAAGCCAGGGGATATTGTGATGATAGTAAAAGGTAGGATACAAAGTCTATTACAGACAGAACGGCTCATGCTCAATATCCTACAGCGTATGAGTGGTATAGCCACGATGACGCATAAGTACCAACAAGCGTTGATAGATGCTGGCACGAAGACACGCGTCCTCGATACTCGTAAGACAACACCAGGGATGAGAATGTTGGAGAAAGAGGCAGTTAAGATAGGGGGTGGACTGAATCATCGCATTGGATTATTTGATATGATTCTCTTAAAAGATAATCATGTTGACTTTTGTGGAGGGATACATAATGCTATCTCTAAGGCAAAGCAGTATTGTAAGGAACATGGAAAGAACGGTCTCAAAATAGAGTGTGAGGTCAGAAATTTCAATGAGTTGGAGGAAGCCTTACGTGAAGGGTGCGACCGAATCATGTTTGATAACTTTACACCAGAAGACACTCGCAAGGCTGTTGAGATGGTTGGAGGTCGCTGTGAGACGGAGTCAAGTGGGGGAATCACCTTCGATACGATGATTCCATACGCACAGGCAGGGGTCGACTTCATTTCCTTTGGCGCATTGACACACAGTGTTAAAGGACTTGATATGAGCTTTAAGGCGGTGACGAAGAAGGATTAATGGAGTCAAACCTATGAATGACTCAGAATTATTTATGTGAGAGGACTTTTATTTTCACGAAGATAAATATTCCTCTCAGGTAAATAATTATTTTTTCCATGAAAATGTTTTGGGAATGTAGTAACTTCGTACTATTTATCTTTAGGTACATCGATATTTATAAGAATCTCTTTATTTTGAGTAAACTCAGTTAATAAGGTAAATGAAGTTGGATTTATAACAAAAAGAAAGCCCCCCTATAAAGCTCCTAAAAAAATAAGATAATGATAAGGTTTTTGTAGTTGTGATTACTGTTTAGATGAATAGATTATAATCAATATACAATTTCCTAAAACACATTTTCCTGTCATTTCTATCACTTATATCAAATGTGTAATTGTAAGATTTATAGAGTGTTGACTTGAAATGTTAAAAGTGAAAGCAAAACGAAATAAAAATCACTCTTGTATAAGGTATATAAACAAGTTTTTACTCTTTAGATGTCTATCCCATTCTATCATACGTAAGATTATAACCTCTAATGTTTGACTAACAATCTAAACTTTTTGTGATATGGAAAGTCTGTGATTTAATTCTCTAATAATCGTAGCGAAGATAGCTATTTTTTATCCTTTTTTCCGTTAAATGAATGGATAGAAGCTGCGCTCTCACCCTTTACAAATAAGATAATACCACCCAAAACTAATAGAAGTCCACTGAAGAGAACTACATTCCCATGAATATGTAGGACGACATGGACAACAAATAGCAGAATACCAATAATTATCGCTGCAATTCCTAAATGTTTAATATATCTTTTCATATATAATAGTAAATATGCTGTTTACAGACGCAAAAGTACTAAAAATATTTGGTCATTTATATAAAAATGAGTACTTTTGCACCGCATTTTGCGTAAGCAGATGTAATTTAATTCACAAATTTATATTTTAAGTAGTATGAATCAATACGAAACCGTTTTCATTTTGACTCCCGTTTTATCTGACGAACAGATGAAGGAAACGGTCGCTAAATTCAAGAAACTGCTCACCGATAATGGCGCTGAGATCTTGAACGAGGAGGCCTGGGGTCTGAAGAAGTTGGCTTACAACATCCAGAAGAAGTCATCAGGCTTCTATGCTTTGTTGGAGTTCAACGCAGAACCATCAGTTATCAACACTCTCGAGACCGGCTTCCGTCGTGACGAGAAGGTTATTCGTTACATCACCGTTAAGCAGGACAAGTATTCTGCAGCTTATGCTGAGAAGCGTCGTGCTAAATGGGCAGCTAAAAAGGAGGCTTAAATCATGGCAGAGCAGAAATCAGAAATCCGTTATTTGACAGCTCCTTCTATCGATACAAAGAAGAAGAAGTATTGCCGTTTCAAGAAGAGCGGTATTAAGTACATCGATTATAAGGATGGCGAGTTCTTGAAGAAGTTCCTCAATGAACAGGGAAAGATTCTTCCTCGTCGTATTACAGGTACTTCTTTGAAGTATCAGCGTCGTGTGGCACAGGCTGTTAAGCGTGCTCGCCAGATTGCGCTCCTTCCATACGTAACCGATTTGATGAAGTAAAAAGGAGGTCAATAGATGGAGATTATATTGAAAGAAGATATTATCGGCCTTGGATACAAGAACGATATCGTTAATGTAAAGAACGGCTATGGCCGTAACTACCTTATCCCAACAGGTAAAGGTGTTATTGCTTCTCCTTCTGCTAAGAAGCAGTTGGCTGAAAACTTGAAACAGCAAGCTACTAAGCTTGCAGCACTTAAAGCAGAGGCAGAGAAGAAAGCAGCACAGTTGGATGGCGTAGAACTTGTTATTGAAACAAAGGTATCTGCAACTGGAGTTACTTACGGTTCTGTTAATGCTGCTACAGTAGTTGAAGAGCTTGCAAAGCGTGGTATTGAGATTGATCGTAAGATTGTCACAATGCACGATATGAAGAAAGTTGGTTCTTCTGAAGCAACAGTTCACTTCCACAAGGAGGTTGAGGTTAAAATCCCTGTTACTGTAGTAGCAGAGAATCAGCCAGCTCCTGCTGTTGAGGAGACACCTGTAGAGCAGCCTGTAGAAGCTTCTGTATCAGAAGAAGAGGCTCCAGCAGCTGAGTAATATAGACATTTTGCACTGTAAAGCAGTATGTTAGATAATTATCCCTTTCACTCTCGAGTGGAGGGGATTTTTAGTTCTTTTATGAAACGTATAGTACTTACTGGCGGCCCTTGTGCCGGCAAAACGACAGCACTTGTCAAGATAATTGAGCATTTCTCCAGTCTTGGCTATAAAGTGTTTATCATTCCTGAAGTTCCAACATTGTTCAGTCAGGCAGGAATGGATTATCTTACAGATAATTATGCATTTTTTTATGAAGGTGAAAAAGCCACTTTAGAAATGCAAATTGCATTAGAGGATAAATTCACACGAATAGCAGAGACGATAGAAGAGCCTACGATTATTGTTTGTGATCGTGGAACAATGGATATCTCTGCATACATGAAACCTGCTATGTGGCAGGATATTACCTCGGCATTATCAACAGATTCTGAACGGTTACGTGCACGTTATGACGCCGTGCTTCACCTTGTTAGTGCAGCTGATGGTGCTGAACAATTCTATACTACAGCTACTAATGCAGAACGTACTGAAGGACTTGAGCTTGCACGAGAGTTGGATAAAAAAGTTATTTCTGCTTGGTCAGAGCATCCACGCTTACGCGTTATCAATAATCATGAAAACTTTGATACAAAGATCAATCGTGTCTTACAAGAGATATCAAATGTATTAGAGATTCCCCAGCAGGTTATTGAAGAGAGGAAATATATAGTTCGTCTTATAGGGGATATACCTGGAGCCATAGAAAGTGATATCAAGCAAACATACCTTACTTCTGAGCCACGTAGTGAGGTGCGACTCCGCAGGCGCACACTTAATGGGGTGTCAGTTAATGTTCGTACCACAAAGAAAACTTTGCCTACTAATGAGCAAGTTGAGACAGAACGTCAGATTGATAATAATCTCTACGAATCCCTTATGAGACAAGCTGATCCTTATCGTTATTCAATACATAAGATTCGGAAGACCTTTATATGGCGTGGTCAGTTTTTTGAACTGGATACATATTTAGAACCTATATCCAATCTTCAGATTTTAGAGACAAAAGGTATTGTGGATCATGAAGATGTAAATTTTCCGCCATTCTTAGAAGTTCTTGAAGACATAACTGGTAAGACAGAGTATTATAATTATAATCTTGCTCTGAAGAGATAGAATTGGTCTGCTTTGAAACGACCTTTATTTATGTAGTATACAATATTAAATGCCGTAACTTTCTTTTGTTAAGTTACGGCATTTAATAATCCTGTTCAGATGATCTATTTTTTCTTTTTTGATTTATCTAGTTCTTCCCAATATTTCTTACCTTTCTCTTTTAGTTTGATAGTAAATGCCATGGCATCGGCTGCGGCTTTTTCTTCGTCTACAGCATTAGCATATGCATGATGATAGCCTTTGGTTTTGTTCCATTGTCCACGAGTGAAGTCTGGAACTTCTACAGGAATATTACCATTATCCATTGATATTGCCCCCAACTCTGCCAAACAACACCACTCAGCAAGGTCGTATACATCAATGTCAAGTGGTAATCCATTCTGGAGACAGTAAACAAGTCTTGAATCCATAATGAAGTCCATACCGCCATGGCCTCCTACTTCTTTAGCTTGTTTCTCATATTTTGTAACAATTGGGCTCTCATATTTCTTTATTAAGGCATCTGCATCAGCTTTTGAAAGATAAGAATGTCCTGAAATATCATCAGACGAGGGCATGACACCTGATTTCTTCATCTCATCAGAAGACAATGCAAAACCTTCGAATGGATATTTGTTAGCAAATCCCTTTGTTCCAGTTAGTTGATACATACGATTATATGGTTGAGGAGTCATAACATTATGATGTATCTCGATGACCTTTCCATTCTCTGTGCTAATAAGTGTTGTTGTTTGATCACCATTGCAGAACTCCTTGCATTCCTCTCCTGTCATTCGTTTCACATGCATCTTCCCATTAACTGATTTTGTATCCATTGCAACGAGTGTCTTCATTTTATCACCACGGTGTATATCTAAAACCTGTGCGATAGGCCCTAAGCCATGTGTAGCATAGACATCTCCCCGGAAATTCTTATTATAATCTAATCTCCAACCCAGTTTATCTTGTGCGTCTTTCTTCCAATATTCATTCCAATATTGAGTAAGATCGTGACGATATGCGCCTTGGACGTAAAGAATCTCCCCAAAGACATTTTTTTGAGCCATGTTTAATGCGTTAAGTTCAAAGAAGTCATAACAACAATTCTCAAGCATAAAACAGTGTAAACGTTTCTTCTCAGATAGGTCAATTAGTTGCCATATTTCAGAAAGATTCATAGCACCTGGTACTTCTATTGCCACATGCTTGCCATTGATCATTGCCTCATGTGCAACAAGAAAATGATGTTTCCAATCAGGAGCTATATAGACAAGGTCAATATCCTTACGTTTACAAAGGTCTTTATAGCCATCTTCGCCAGAGTAGATTGCTGCTGCGGGCATACTTGCTTTGCGGAGATAGTCCTGGCATCGTTCTGCTCTGTCACGTTCGTAATCGCAGAGAGCAACAACCTGTATTCCTGGTATATGCGTCCATCTTTCTACTGCATCATGACCACGCATGCCCAATCCTACAAAGCTACACGTACAACTTTCATTTTGGGCGCAGAAAGATTGAGGGCACTTTCCTGTCCTTCAGGACGTTGAGGGACTTCAGTTATTGCCTTCCCGTTTTCTATTTTATATTTCCAGTTATACTGAGCTTGTATAAAAGAAGGTTGGAGTGAACAAACAGTAATGCAAAATGCTAATACAATTTTTTTAATATTCATAATCTCAATAAAGTTGTTATGTTTTAAAGAATTTAGGTTTTATTTTTATTATTGGATGCAAAAGTAAAGTAAAAATGTAGGCAATACAAGTTTTTTATTTACTATTTGCGAAATCGTTGAAGTCTAATTCTTTACAAATCTTTGTTATTATTAAATCTCCAACACTTGCTAATGCAACCTCAAAACAAGTTATCTGATATTTATTAAACGTATTTACAAAACTTTACAAGCCGTTTGTAATACTTCTACAAAGCCTTTGTAATTTTTCTACAAGGCGCTTGTAATCTTTCTACAAAGCCTTTGTAATTTCCTGTAATGTGCTATGTACTGGATTTAGTTGACAGTTTTAGTTTTTAAATTAGATGCTGTTTGACAATTAATTTGTTTAAATCCAATGTTGGTTGACACACTATTTTTAAAGTCAGAGTGTTGTTGTCATTAGCTTTTACAAAGTTCACTTTTGGTTGACAGTATCAATCATAGTGCAAAGTTCTTAGTTCTTCCTTGTCAAGAGTGAGATGTTGCGTCCATTTGGTAGTCATCCGTGTGCTTATATCCGTTACCAGTGATAGATAAGCCTATCGTTGTTTGTAGCTAGATAGTCTATGTATTTTGAAGATATTGAAGAGCGCTCTTACAACATAACCACAATGACTTTTAACCTCAATCGGTTATGGACATAGCTAATAATGGTGGACAAAGACACAGTTTGGCGAAAATGCATGTCGTCTTTATATATACGTAGCTTTTCATATTAGCTAAAGAATTAATGGATAACATGCCCTTTTACCATAAAGATTTATTGATTTTTCTTTTGGCCTAGAGAAAAATAAATAACATTATAATACTAATACTATCATATGTTATGATAAAGGCGGATTTTTTGAAGCAAAAAGAGACTTTTGCTTAAGAAGCTTTTTCTTAGAGGTTTCTTCTTAGTCTGCTTAATTTTCTGTATCTTTGCATCTCGTAAAGTATTAACATTTAAAGAATTAAAACAGATATGAAAGCATTTGTATTCCCAGGACAGGGATCTCAGTTTGTTGGTATGGGTAAAGATCTTTATGAGAAGAACCCTTTGGCAAAGGAACTTTTCGATAAGGCTGATGAGATTCTTGGCTTCAAGATAACCGATATTATGTTTGCAGGAACTGATGATCAACTCAAAGAAACCAAAGTTACTCAGCCTGCAGTATTTCTTCATAGTGTTATTTCTGCACTTTGTTTAGGTGAGGATTTCAAGCCAAATATGGTTGCGGGACACTCTTTGGGTGAGTTCTCTGCACTTGTTGCAGCTGGCTCATTAAGTTTTGAAGATGGTCTAAAGCTTGTAGCTGCGCGTGCTAATGCGATGCAGAAAGCATGTGAATTGAATCCTGGAACCATGGCTGCAATCATTGGTCTTTCTGATGAAAAGGTTGAAGAGATTTGTGCAACGGTCTCTAAAGAAGGTAAGGTTTGTGTAGCAGCTAACTTCAACTGTCCTGGTCAGTTGGTAATATCTGGTTCTGTTGAAGCAATCAATGAAGCTTGTGAATTGTTGAAAGAAGCAGGTGCAAAACGTGCCTTACCACTGAAGGTTGGTGGTGCGTTCCATTCTCCATTGATGCAGCCAGCTAAGGATGAGCTGCAAGCAGCTATTGAAGCAACAAAGTTTAATGCTCCGAAGTGTCCTGTTTATCAGAATGTAGATGCTTGCCTCATACTGATCCTGCTGATATTCAGAAGAATCTAATAGCTCAGCTCACATCAAGTGTTCGTTGGACAAAGAGTGTGCAAAATATGATTGCTGATGGTGCAGAGGAGTTTATAGAGTGTGGCCCTGGTAAAGCTTTGCAAGGTATGATAGGTAGAATTGATAAGAATGTTAATGTACATGGTGTAGCCTAATTCCTATCTGTTTTTATTTACTCCCTCTTCCGACCCCCTCCTCATAATGGATGGGATGGGGAGGGGGCTTTTTATTTCATTTATGAAAACTAAATTAGCAATCTATCAGGTGTTTACCCGTACCTTTGGCAATAGAATTCTGACAAGGAAAGAGTATGGAACTATTGCAGAAAATGGGGTAGGGAAGATGAATGACCTTGACAGGACAGTGTTGCAGCAGATTCAAGGCCTAGGTATAACTCATGTGTGGTATACTGGTGTAATTCGTCATGCTACGTGTACTGATTATTCTTTGTTTGGTATACCACAACAGAATCCACATGTTGTGAAAGGACGTGCAGGTTCACCTTATGCTATTACCGATTATTATGATATTGATCCTGATATTGCGACGAATGTTGATAAACGTATGGAAGAGTTTGAAAATCTTGTGTTTCGAACTCATGCTGAAGGTTTAAAGGTGCTAATTGATTTTGTTCCTAATCATGTTGCACGTCAATATAAAAGTATAGCAAAGCCAGAAGGTGTTGAAGATCTTGGACAGGGTGATGACACTGGAAAGCATTTTGATATGCAAAATAACTTTTACTATTGTCCAGGAGAATACCTTGACTTGTCTGGAGTCCCTACCTATGACTATGCTACTGGGGCAGAAACTTATATGGAATTTCCTGCAAAATGTACTGGTAATGATCGCTTTGATTCTCATCCTCAGCAGAATGATTGGTATGAAACCATTAAACTGAATTATGGCATTGACTATTGTGATGCAGGAGGTCGCAGTTTTCATTATGACCCTATACCCTCTACGTGGAAGAAAATGACAGATATTCTTCTTTATTGGGCAGGGAAAGGAATTGATGGATTTCGTTGTGACATGGCAGAAATGGTTCCATGCGAATTTTGGGCTTATGCAATAAGGGCTGTCAAAGCGCATTATCCAGAAGTAATTTTCATAGCTGAAGTTTATAACCCAGAACTTTATCGCATGTATATACATTCAGGATTTGATTATCTCTATGATAAGGTTGGTATGTATGATTGTGTGCGAGGGGTGATTTGTGGAGAACGTGCTGCTGTCTCCATTACCTCCGAATGGCAAAAATAGACGATATCCGTAACCATATGCTCTATTTTCTTGAGAATCATGATGAGCAACGTATAGCTTCTGATTTCTTTGCTGGGGAACCGAGAAAGGCCATTCCTGGAATGCTGGTAACGGCACTTCTTTATCAAAATCCTGTGATGGTTTATGCTGGACAGGAGTTTGGAGAACGAGGTATGGATAAAGAGGGATTCTCAGGATGTGATGGACGCTCCACGATTTTTGATTATTGGACGGTAGAGAGTGTATATAAGGGCTTCTGGAATAAAAAACAACTCACAAATGAGACGAAATCTCTCTCTTACTTACTTATCAAAGAATACTAAATATCTGCAATAATGAAGCTGCAGTTCGGGAAGGTCAGTCCTATGATCTTATGTATGTTAATGTACAATCTGATAAGTTTAATTCACACAGACAGTTTGCCTTTTTACGGAAAGCAGAGGATGAAGTTCTATTGATTGTTGCGAATTTTAGTAAGGATAAGAAATATATTGGTGTGACAATCCCATCTCATGCGTTTGAATTCCTTGGCTTATCAACAGGGAATGTGGTTATGACTGACCTCCTTTCTGGAGATAGTTTATCTGCTACATTGGAACCAAATAAGCAGGTTGAGATGGAGGTTGATGGATACTATGGTAGGGTTTATAAATTTATGATAAAGAAATAATTAATGGATTACGTATTAAATGCACACAATAAGGAGGAGTTTCCGCCTGCTCATACGGCAGAACATTTACTTAATCAGGTTATGATTCGCATGTTCGGAACTGAACGTAGTAGTAATACACACATAGAACGTAAGAAGAGCAAGATGACTTTTATTCTTAACCAAAAACCTGACCGTAAAGATGAGAAAGCAATTGAAGAAGAGATGAACCGCTTGATTGCAGAAGATTTACCCATAACATATGAGATGGTAAATAGAGAAGAGGTGCCTTCAGATATAAGTATAGATAGACTACCTGATAATGTCTCTGAGATGTTACGGCTTGTGAGGATTGGAGATTATGATGTATGTCCTTGTATTGGTAAGCATGTACGTTCCACTTCCCAAATAGGACTTTTTGAGATGTTAGGTACTAACTGGGATGAACAGAAACATGCATTTCGCATCCGTTTTAAGATTAAATAATTCGTGTTACCTGCTAAAGGCTATCTCAAGAAATACGATTTGGGGTTTATAAGATAATAATTATAAATCTTACTTCTAAGCAACATTATTTTTATTCATAAAGTATAGTACTTTAGTCTTTCTAAAATTAGTAGATACCAATAATATTAAAGAAAGGGTATCTAGAGCATTACTGCTAACCGGATACCCTTTATTCTTAGATTTCTCTATATTAATTAGTTGGTTCAACTTTTCTTATAGAATCATTTTGGATGGTAAAATTTAGACTATTTTCATCATTTATTTTTGATATATAAATAGTATCTCCTAGAGTAAGTTTATCAGAAAGAATCAGTTCACTCAGTCCATCCTCTATATAATTCTGGATAGCTCGTTTTAAAGGTCGAGCACCAAACTGTACATCATAACCCTTAGTAGCCACAAATTCTTTTGCCTCATCTGTTAGCTTTATCGTATATCCTAGTTCCTCCACCCTCTTGAATAGGCCTTTCAATTCTATATCTATAATCTTTTTTATAGCCTCAAGATCAAGCTGATCAAAAGTAATAATTTCATCTAAGCGATTAAGAAATTCTGGAGCAAACTGCTTACTCAAGCTTTTTTGTATGATAGCACGTGCCCGTTCCTTATCTTGCTCACCATGTGAGAGACCATTGATAGTCGAAGCCTTAAAGCCGATACCCTGACCAAACTCCTTTAATTGGCGTGTACCTGCATTGGATGTCATAATGATTACTGTGTTACGAAAATCGATCAGTCGTCCGTTCCCATCTGTTAAACGACCTTCGTCAAGAACTTGTAAGAGCATATTATAAACATTCCCATGGGCTTTCTCTATCTCATCCAGTAAGACAATAGAATAAGGATGACGGCGTACTTGTTCCGTAAGCTGGCCACCTTCCTCATAGCCAACATATCCTGGAGGTGCTCCTATGAGCCGTGAGGTATTGAAACTTTCAGTATATTCACTCATGTCGATACGAATCAAAGCATCAGCTGAGCCAAACATAATTTTTGCTAACTGTTTAGCAAGATAAGTTTTACCTACACCTGTGGGGCCTAGAAACATAAAAGCACCTATAGGATGATTCGGATCTTTCAGTCCTACTCGATTACGCAAAATAGCCTTTACAATCTTGTCAATAGCAGGATTCTGTGCAACAACAAGCTTTTTTAATTCATTGCTCATATTTTTTAAGCGAATACTCTCAGCTTCCTGCATGCGTTGAACAGGGACACCTGTCATCATAGAAACAACAGATGCTATATCTCCTTCATTGACTTCTACTTTGTCTGTATCATCACCCTTCTGCCATTTCTCCTGCTCTGTTTTTAATGTTTGTTCAAGTTCTGCCTGCTTGTCACGGAAGCTTGCTGCTAATTCGAAATTCTGATTTTTTACAGCAGACTGTTTCTTCTCTTGTGTAATCTCAATCTCTTTTTGAATATCTAATATTGACTGAGGTAGCTTTATATGTTGTAGACGCATACGTGAACCAACTTCATCAATAATATCAATTGCTTTATCTGGAAAAAACCTATCTGTAATATACCTGTCTGCATATTTAACACAAGCTCTTAACGAGTCCTCTGTATAACTAACATGATGGTGAGTCTCATATCGATCTTTAATATTTTCAAGAATCTGTAATGTCTCATCAGTTGTTGTTGGCTCTACTTGCACTTTTTGGAAACGTCGTTCTAGAGCTCCATCCTTTTCTATAGAATTTCTATATTCATCCAATGTTGTTGCACCAATACATTGTATCGTCCCTCGTGCTAATGCTGGCTTTAGGATATTTGCAGCATCCATGGAACCCGGAGAAGAACCTGCACCAATCAGTGTATGAATCTCATCAATAAAAATGATGACATCTGGATTTAATTCTATTTCTTTAATCAATGCACGTATACGTTCTTCAAATTGTCCACGATACTTGGTGCCAGCAACGACTGCTGTAAGATCAAGTGTTATAACACGCTTATCAAAGAGAATAGGGGAGGTGAGATGTTTTACAATAAGTTGTGCCAATCCTTCTACAATAGCGCTTTTACCGACACCTGGTTCTCCAATCAGTATAGGGTTATTCTTCTTTCTACGCCCTAAAATCTCACTAACACGCATAATCTCCTTTTCTCTACCAACCACTGGATCAAGTTTACCTTCAGTAGCTGCTTGTGTCAAGTCCGTACCAAAGCTATCTAACACAGGAGTCTTTGACCTTGTTCGAGAAGATGATGCCGTTTTTGTATTACTATTTGGCGACGATACCATGTTGTCATCAATTTCTTCTTCTTCATCTGCCATCCCAATACCATTTTTAGGCTGTTTAGCTGAAGCTGTAAACATACTATTTACATTATTATAGCTAAAACCATGTACATCAAATGCCTGTTTAGCCCCATTGTTAGAAGAATCATGTAGGATTGCAAGAAACAAATGAATGATGTCAACTGTTTGTGCATGTTGTAATCTCGCTTCCAAAACAGCTAACCTTAAAATATTATTTGCATGCTCATTTAAGAGCATATCGGGTCCTTTCACACTTTCTGAAATATTGGACTTCTCTTTAATACGCTTTTCAATGTCTTTCTTCAGGTATTCAATATCAATCTTTTTCTGATTGATTATCTCCCAAACAGGACCAGACTTTTCCCTCAGAATAGCAAGCATAATATGCTCAGGGGCAATTGACCTACTTGTCAATCGTTCTGCTTCCTCCTTGCTAAATGAGAGAATTTCTGATACTTTTGGAGAAAATTGATTTATCATATCCTTAACCTTTCTTTTTATTTACTGATTTATAGGAGGGTTCATTTACACCTCTTGTAAGACAATATTGACAAAAGATGTGCCAAAAGAAAAGAATCGGATATACACAATTTGTTGGTAAGTCCGATTCTTTCCCCTATTTTTCATACTTACAAAGATTCATCCTCGGGGCGTTGGATCTTTGTTACTGGTCGAAATTTTAGATGTTTCCTTTTTTTCAGCCAAGCTACTTTTCGTAGCTCGTAGATCTCATGATGTCGTTCCAAAAAATTATCTGCCATTGAATCGACTATAAATAACACTAATTTCTATGTTATTACGACCAGGAGAGTTTCCAAGTAATTTTGTACTTGTTAATCCCATCTCATGAGAAACTTTTGTGATCTTTGTTTGCTGATTATTACCTGTCCCCTGTGTAACAGTCTGTAATTCTACGGGGACAACAACAACTTTACCCCAATTGGCTGAATTGGTATGACGCATAAAGAGATTAACGATTCCAGAGATGTTATTAAAAACATAAGAGTTCGTCGTACTATTATATGTGGCCAGAAATGAAGTTTTATTATCTGGTATACGATTGTTTGCGAAGAATGATTGCAAACTATCTGAAGGTAGCATTACGAGATTCTTTGGAATGTTAAAATGATAGGCAGATTCTGAAGTATTATTCTGCCGGTATAGAATAATTTTAGCAGAATTAACAGAATCATTTCTATGTCCTGCCATAATGTCAGACATTGGAATAGTTAGCTGTGTGAATAACCCTGCTGGTGTTTTAAGGTATGTATGACCAGTCTCGTTAGCCAACTGTTGCAGTCTTGTATTGTCATTAGAAAAATTTGTCATCTGTAGAACCTCTTCCGTACTTACAAGGTTTGTTGAAGTTGTGATTGACTTTCCATTTTTCTTATGCCTAAAATAGATATTAATTTGCACACGCTGAATGTGGGCCATTGAACCTAATCCGTCATCTACCTTAAAATAAAATCCAGGACAAATATCATGCAGGAATGCATAAGAATCTCTAAAGGTTACAGGATTTTCTAAGTACTTACGTAATAAGAAAGTACCATAATTATTGTATACGACACCATTCTTATCCGTATATTGTTTATTGAGGCGGATAGTTATGTTTGGTATATAATCTTTATTTTTTCTAATACTATCTATTTCTGTCGGGTTTGCAAGTGTATATGATTGCTTTTCCGCTATACCACCCGTATTCAGCGAACGAATATACCCTTGTGCTTCAGGGTTAAAATTAGAATAATAGGTATGTCCTTCTTCTATAGGCTTTTTTAACTCATATACAGTCAATTTCATTTGACTTAATGAATCGCCATAAAAAGAACTGTAAAACAATTGTATGTCGCAAGAATCAGCTATTACCTGATTACTAGTATCATGGCTTACAATACTGTCTTTTGCTGGTAATTCATAATTACTCAAAACGTGAAATTGGGACATTAAGTTTCCTGTTACAGTAGCCATTGTCTCAGGATCCTCTATACGACCTAAATAACCTGTAGAAGTTCGTGCAATAATATTCTCTGCAAGTAAAGTGTTTGATGTAACATTGAACGTATCTGCTTTGACATTCAGCTTATCAGTATTATCAACCAATGAGCCCCCAATGGTATCAGTTGTATCATCGCATGATACTATACCAATACAGGCAATGAGCACGCAGGCAACTATAATTTCTTTTCTCATTAAATTATATTATTGTAAAATTCTGAATATTTCTCTTTCAAATCTGTATCGTCAACAGAATGTTCAAAGAAGGAAGCTTTACTAGTTTTAGCATAGTCAATAAGGTCTAAATTGACATTGTTACTAGTACTAATAACACCGTCAGAATAGTCTATGGCAAGTTTCCCGAGTTCCATGAAATCAAAATTATCTCCATATTTCTTAAGACTACCAGCCTTTATTTCACGGAATTCTAAGCATTGTTTGAAATTCTCCCCCAAGTTGCTCTGTGGCTGTTCTGCAAAAAGAGAAGTTATTACCTTTGAGCTAGCAAATTGTGGTTCATCCTTATAGGCAGTCTTAACATAAAATGGGATAACAGAAGTCATCCACCCTTGACAATGTATGATATCTGGAGTCCATCTAAGCTTTTTAACAGTCTCTAAAACCCCTCTTGCAAAAAAGATAGCACGTTCACCGTTGTCAGGGTAATCATTACCTAACTCATCTTTGGTCATTGCAGGGCGTTTTTGAAAATAATCTTCATTATCAATAAAATAAACCTGTATGCGTGTCTGTGGAATACTTGCCACCTTGATAATCAGAGGATGGTCTGTATCGTCTATAATCAAGTTCATTCCCGATAGACGTATTACCTCATGCAATTGTCCACGTCGTTCATTGATATTACCCCATCGTGGCATGAAAGTACGAATCTCAAATCCGGCCTCTTGCATCTTAGTCGGCATCTCTGACCCAAATAGAGACATTTCTGTCTCAGGTACATACGGTATGATTTCTTGATTAACAAATAATACTTTTTTTCCCATTCTTTCTGTTAGAATTAGTTTTCTGCAAAGTTACGAAAAAAATATGAGAATTAGTCTTTTCCTCTTTGAAAGCGTACAAAAAAACTTTTCCATTGAGATTATTTAATTTATTTCTCGTCTATTTAATTATTTTGTTGTTACTTTGCAACAATAAAATTTTTAGGTATTGATGAAAGTTTTTAAAAAGATTGTTGATCTTCAAAATGAACTTTTTACAGTTCGTAAAAACAGAGAAACCATAGGACTAGTCCCTACAATGGGGGCTTTGCATGAAGGACATGCTTCATTGATAGAACGAAGCGTAAAAGAGAATAATGCAACTGTTGTTTCAATATTCTTGAATCCAACTCAGTTTAATGACAAAAGCGATTTAGACCGATATCCACGTACTTTGGATGCTGATTGTAAGCTTGTCGAAGCGTGTGGGGCTGATTATGTCTTTGCTCCTACGGTCGAGGAGATTTATCCCACTCCTGATAATCGAAATTTTGAATTTCCACCACAAACAACTGTGATGGAAGGATCTAAACGCCCTGGACACTTTAATGGAGTTTGCCAAATTGTCAGTCGCCTGTTTTATATTGTTCATCCAGATAAGGCATATTTTGGGGAGAAAGATTGGCAACAAATAGCAGTTATTAAACGATTAGTTGATTTTATATGTTTAAAAAAAGAAATCCAAATAGTCGAATGTCCTACAATCCGTGAAACGGATGGATTAGCAAAAAGTTCACGCAATATACTTTTGAGTCGCGAAGAACGTCTCATAGCTCCCAATATCTTCAAGATTTTAAAAGAGAGCATCAAATATTCTAAAACTCACGATATCAACGAAACGCATAATAAGGTTGTTACGGATATTAACCGTATAGAAGGACTTGAGGTTGAATATTTTGAGATTGTGGATGGAAATACTCTACTTGATGTAAGGAGTTGGGAAGATTCTTCATATATAGTTGGATGTATTACTGTCTATTGCGGGAAAACACCAATTCGACTTATAGATCATATAAAATATAGAGGATAAAATGCAGATAAACGTATTAAAAAGTAAACTTCATTGTGTAACGGTTACAGAAGCTAATCTCCATTATATGGGTAGTATTACTATTGACGAGGACTTGATGGATGCTGCAAATATGATAGCCGGAGAGAGGGTACAGATAGTCAATAATAACAATGGAGAACGATTTGAAACTTATATAATTAAGGGAAAACGAGGCAGTGGTTGTATCTGTCTCAATGGAGCTGCTGCCCGTAAAGCAGTTGTCGGAGATGAGGTGATAATCATTTCCTATGCACTAATGGATTTTAAAGAAGCTAAGAGTTTTAATCCATCCATAGTGTTTCCCAAAGAAGGAAATAGATTATAAATCTTGTATTAGAACTAGATTGTAAATATAAGACTATCAAACTTTTCAGTACTCAAAACTGTTATAAGTATTTGAGCAAAGTTCTTATTTTTGAAAGGTAATGAAATCTTATTAAATGGATCAGAAGCTCTTAGAAGAATGCTTAAAAGTTTTCTTTTTTAGTCCATTAAGTTCAATTACAGTCGATATAAGAAGTTTACCAATTAGTTTCTCTACACGTTAGAACTTTTTGTAAAAGTAGAATCTATTATCTACCGATGTATTAGGGTTAACGTTTATCGACCTAATACACCTATTACAATGCCAAGAATCTAGCAAAAGTATAAATGTAAATTAAAGAAAGAGGATATGCCATTAAGACATATCCTCTAAGAATAATTATTATAATTCTATAGGGTGTCGATAGTTATCAATTAGGAAGAATAATCACTGTTTATTCTTTATCTTGTATCCGACATTATTCTATAACAACGAGTGGGTCATCTTCAAGGACTGCCTGACCGACCTTCACAGCAATAGCAGTCACCTTACCATCCTTTTCAGCTTCGATGTTATTCTGCATCTTCATAGCCTCGAGGACAACAACAGTATCGCCAGCCTTCACCTCCTGACCAACAGTCACCTCAATAGATGTGATGGTTCCTGGAAGTGGAGCCTTAACAGCTGCAGAACTGTTGATAGCAACAACAGGAGTAGCCTCCTCATTTGATTCAGCAGCAGCTGGCTTACCAAGCTCAACCTTCTTCTTCTCTGGTTCTGCTGGATGTTCCATCTGTACTGCATACTGCTCGCCGTTGACAGATACTTCTGCAACATTTCGGCATTAATCTCACCAATCTCGACTTTATATTCCTTGCCGTCGATAGTATATTTGAATTCTTTCATTGTTGTCTATTATGGTTTCTTTGTCATTATCTCGAATTTGGCATCCCACATTGTCTGCTTTGGCAAAATAGTGATAAAGCCTGGTTCGTTATCGTGAACATTGTTTCCGGCAAACTCATAGAGTGCCATTGCAATAGCTGCATATACGTTTTTATCCATAGTTGCGGCCTCCTTATTACATTGGCATACAGCCATGCTTCTTAGCTGGTAAGTCTTGCTTCTTATGAGCTAACTGAGCCAAGCCACGGCAGATGCGGAAACGAGTGTTGCGTGGTTCGATAACATCGTCGATGTAGCCAAACTGAGCAGCCTGATATGGATTAGCAAACTTCTCTGAGTATTCCTCTTCCTTCTCTGCAAGGAATTGCTTAACATCACCACCTTGCTCCTTAACTTCCTTAGCTTCTCTACCACATAGAACGGCAACAGCACCAGATGCACCCATAACGGCAATCTCTGCGCTTGGCCATGCAAAGTTGAGGTCAGAACGGAGCTGCTTACAACCCATAACGATGTGTGAACCACCATAGCTCTTACGCAATGTGATAGTAATCTTTGGTACTGTAGCCTCACCGTAAGCATAGAGTAGCTGTGCACCGTGAAGGATAACAGCGTTGTACTCCTGTCCTGTTCCTGGCAAGAAGCCTGGTACGTCAACGAGAGAAACGATAGGGATGTTGAATGCATCACAGAAACGAACGAAGCGTGCACCCTTACGGCTTGCGTTGGTATCTAATACTCCTGCATATGCTGATGGCTGGTTAGCGACGATACCTACACTCTGACCATTGAAACGTGCAAAGCCTGTGATGATATTCTTAGCAAACTTTGGCTGAACCTCGAAGAACTCACCATTGTCAGTAACAGCCTGAATCACCTTGTACATATCGTATGCCTGGTTTGGATCGTCTGGTATAATCTCGTTCAAGAGGTCTTCCTTACGGTCAATAGGATCGGTGCATTCAACACGTGGAGCTTCCTCTCGGTTATTTGAAGGAATGTAAGACAAGAGCTGCTTGATAAGCTCCATTGCCTCTTCTTCAGTCTTTGCAGTGAAACTTGTTACACCACTCTTTGATGCATGAACACTTGCACCACCAAGGTGTTCTGCATCGATATCCTCACCTGTAACGGTCTTTACAACCTTAGGACCGGTCAAGAACATATAACTTGTCTGCTCCTTCATAATAATGAAGTCAGTCAGTGCTGGAGAGTAAACCGCACCACCAGCACAAGGACCAAGGATACTTGATATCTGTGGAATTACACCAGAAGCGAGGATATTACGCTCGAATATTTCTCCATACCCCGCCAAAGCAGAGATACCTTCTTGAATACGTGCACCACCAGAGTCGTTCATACAGATGACTGGTGCACCATTGGTCATAGCCATATCCATTACCTTACATATTTTCTGAGCCATCGTTTCAGAAAGCGAACCTCCGTTTACGGTGAAGTCCTGTGCATAGAGGTAAACAAGACGGCCATCGATAGTAGCTGAACCAGCCACAACACCGTCACCAAGATACTGCTTTTTCTCCATTCCAAAGTTATGACAGCGATGAAGTTTAAACATATCGTATTCTTCGAAACTGCCCTTATCAACCAGCATTTCAATACGCTCACGTGCAGTGTATTTTCCGCGCTCGTGCTGCTTATCGATGGCTTTCTGACCACCACCTAAGCGTGCCAACTCGCGCTTCTCCACGAGTGCCTTGATCTTTTCTGTTTGCTTACTCATAATTTGATTTTATTTTCTTATTTATAGCTTCGTATATCTATTTGTTTCATCTGTAGGCATCTATGCCCCTTTCGTGTGTGGGTTAAAAAGACCTTCTCACTGAATCAAATGCAAAATTACTAAAAAAGGTGGAGATTGTTTTCTTCACCTCTTTAAATTTTGTTAAGGTTTTGCGTTTCATTCCTTCTGTTCATATCTGGTTATACATGTCTGTGGGTGAAAATGGGACTTTAGTAGGTAAGAATCCTCCGTTGCAAAGTAAATCAACTATTACCATTCTTTATCGAACCATTGATAATAAGATAAAAAGAGTTACTCGTTGTCTTTCAATTCTTCACTCAACCCTTTGTTTTGTAATAAAAAAACAAGTGGAAAAATAAGACATGCTATATTGACTTCTAATCAAGGCCTAATTGACTTGTAAAAGACGCTCTTCTACGGTCTAACTGGCGCCCTTTTAGAGTCTAACTAAGCATCTTTTCTTTTGTTGTTCATATCCACTTGTATATTAGCTAGTTATGGATATGTAGAATCTTGTTGCTGAGTGAGACGAAAACTTATCTTTGTTGATTTTTCTTCATGATATTTCATTTTAATATATACTCTACCACAGTGCTTTTTACTGTCGTTTTTTTTGATTGATATATGCTAAATAGTATTTGCTTGGTAGGTTAAATCGTAACTATCACTAAGTAGAAAAGGAGATATGACTTATGTGTCATAACTCCTTTTTGACTGTTTATTTTTGTCTGCGACGATGGTTACTTGAGAAATTCGGATTGAAACTCTTATGACGCTTATCATTTTGTTTTGCAGATTTTCTGCGATTATCCGTTGGCTTTTCTTCACGTCCTTTACGTTTCTTGTTAGAGACGTCAGGTGTACTTCCAATTGCCTTAGGGTCGTAAACAACACGTGGATGCTGTTTTGATGGTTTATCATAGAGCTTGGCTATCAGGTCACTGCGCCCAATACGATGAAGTTCTCGTTCAATGTCATGACGTGCTTCAGGCTTATACCAAAAGAAGAACTGGCGTTGAGCAAGCTTTTCCTTTGGTGTCTTTGCAGAAAAAATTGGCTCAAGTGTATATGGATCATAGCCCGTGTACCATGCCTCTGTAGAAACAGTCATTGGAGTAGGGGTGAAGTCTTGCACCTGCTCGAGGTGGAAGTCGAGGTCCTTCGTCAGTACTGCTAACTCGGCCATATCCTCTTCTTGACATCCAGGGTGAGAGGAAATGAAGTAAGGAATTATCTGTTGTCGCATATTCTCCTCACGATTTATGCGGTCGAAAATCTTTTTGAATGCATAAAACTGTTGAAAAGAAGGTTTGCGCATAAGGTGCAGTACCCGGTCAGAGGTATGCTCTGGTGCAACCTTCAGACGGCCGCTGACATGGCGTGTTATCAGCTCGCGTGTATATTGTTTGGCCGCTTCATTACTCTTCTCGTCCTTACTCTTATGAAGTAGTAAGTCGTAGCGTACACCTGAACCAATAAAGCTCTTCTTGATTTCTGGTAGTTCGTCTACTGCATGATAGATTTCAAGTAGTTTGGTGTGGTCGGTTTCGAGATTAGGACAAATCTCTGGATTGACACAGCTTGGACGTTTGCAGTGCTCACACGCCTTCTGGTTTTTGCCCGCCATACCATACATATTCGCTGATGGACCACCGAGATCGGAGAGGTAACCTTTGAAGTCGGGCATCTGTATTACTTGCTTTACCTCCTTCAATATACTCTCTTTTGAACGACAGCTAATAAACTTGCCTTGATGTGCAGAAATGGTACAGAACGAACAACCACCAAAGCATCCTCGATGAATGTTCACACTGTGCTTAATCATCTCGTATGCTGGGATTGTCTTACCACGATACTTTGGGTGTGGTTCACGTGTGTATGGGAGGTCGTAAGCTGCATCTACCTCTGCTGTTGACATCGTCGGATATGGCGGATTGACGACAGCATAAACGTTGTCGACAGACTGCAGAATACGTTGTGCGTGTTTCTTGTTAGACTCTTCTTCTATATGCTTGAAGTTTTCCGCTTGATATTTCTTATTATGAAGACATGCTTCATGCGAATGAAGTATGATGTCATCCTCTTTAATTCCACCAGGAATATCATCCTCCTTACAGAGGTAAACAGTCTGTGGGATATGCTTCAAGTCTTTGATGTGAGCACCATTCTCTAACTTCTGTGCAATGCTAATAACTTGTTTCTCGCCCATACCATAGATAATCATGTCAGCATGTGCATCGCAAAGAATACACTTGCGGAGACGGTCTTTCCAATAGTCATAGTGTGTAAGACGACGCAAAGATGCCTCAATTCCACCTAAGACAATAGGGGTATCAGGATAAAGTTGTCTGAGAATATTAGAGTAGACTATGCTTGGATATTCTGGGCGCAAGTCATGTCTTCCGTCAGGTGAATAGGCATCTTCTGAGCGTAAACGGCGGTTAGCTGTGTATTTGTTCACCATCGAATCCATTGCGCCAGGTGCTATACCAAAATATAGTCGTGGTCGTCCGAGCTTCTTAAAGTCTCGGAAATCTCCATGCCAATCTGGTTGAGGTACTATCGCAACCTTATAACCAGCAGCCTCAAGTGTTCTACCTATAACAGCTGCCCCAAAAGCAGGGTGGTCAATGTATGCATCTCCGCTAAAAAGAATGATATCAAGCTGATCCCACCCTCTTAGTTCTACTTCTTTTTTTGTTGTCGGAAGGAAATCTGTCAATTTATATTTAGAATGAACTGACATTGACTGATGAACATCTATTTTTTTATATCCTTTCTTTTGTGCAACAATGGCTATTCTATCTTGTTTAGAGTTTTTCAATTTTCTTTGTTATGACTACTCAGTGACAGGGGTGTTATTTACTTCTTGAGAAGGTAATTGCCTCACAGACCATTCCTTATATAGTGTTACCAGATTATCTAATCCAATTGCTTTCATATTCTGATTATAAATTACATCTAGACATAAATCTAGTAAATCTTTATCTTTACCAGGTTCAGACTCTAACAGGCCTCTAATATTGAATCTTAGCTTGTTAACGATGTCTTCATCTACTATCCCGTTGGAATCAACTAGTCCAGAGAAGAGAGAATATTTTTGAATTGTCTCAAGATGTTTCTCCGTTACTACTATAGTTCGTGTACCAGAAGCATTTGCTTTAATTTTATACATAGATTTTTACTATTTTGTTATAAGAGGCAGTGCCCTAATATTCTATTTGTTCGTCATATAAGCAATAATACCCTTTATAATACTATTGCGTGCAGCCACATCCTTTATACATTCAAATGGGAATGACATTGTAAAGACACAATTATCAAGTCCCTTATAGGCTACAGCTGCACTATGCCCATCTGCATAATTCAATACACTAAAAGCATTGTTGACAGGTACAATATTATCTGGAGAATATGAGCCATAATGCTGTTCATTGATTGTACGAAACACGTCGAAACTCATACCCATACCACTAACAAAGGAATTATAATTATCAACATTACTGCCATCATATGCAATTTTTAGGTTATTTTGAATCCATACTCTTTCTTCATCACTTTGCATATCTGAAGCTAAATAAGAGCCACTGACAAATAACTTTCCATTTTTATTAAGATAATTAGCTATTTGTTGGCGTAGTGCAGGCTTAAAAGATTTGTAGTAATACAAGCTATGACCATCATCTTTCTCATTACCTAAGAGTAAATCTACTAATGTATATCTAACAAGATTAACCTCACCATCCTCTACTGCCTTACTACAACAACTTACGATGTTGTATTTACCTGCATGATATAAAGCTTCAATATGCTCCTTTACATAATTAAAATCATTACCGGCAATAATCTTCCCAACTAATTCTTCTCCGCCATAACCAAGTGCATTTATTCCTTCCTTACCTATCATTGATTTATCAAAGTTTGCTTGCCTACCACTCCAGCCAGCTGTAGGCCCATAAGTTAGGCCCGGATCAGCTTCGATATCAAAGCCTTGCTCTGTGTCAGAATTAATAATAGCAGGAGAAGATAAACGATGAAAACCATTTACTACAAGAATTGTCTGTGTTGCACCATCACGGCACACTGCAGAGAGGACCTCTGTTGGAAAGCTTTCACCACCGCGATTGCAAGCTGTAACCTTAAAATTATATATAAGTCCAGGAGTAAGATCTATCTCATAATATGAGTTAGTAATATTTACTCCATTGTCAAATCCACCTCTTCCTTTTGAAGTATAAATATTATACGAAGTTGGGATCGAAGTAGGCTCTTCCGTATCATAAGTTGCTTTCCATTGCAAGCGTATTCTTTTTGGAGTAATAAATTCAATTCTGAAATTATCAGGTGCTAACGGTTGTACTGTATATTTAGTATGGTGCATATTAGCTTCATACTTTAATATAGTCTTATAAATAGAGCGTGCTATTGTGAATTTAAAATTTGGATCTTGCCCCAACTTAATATCAGGGAAATTTTGATGAGAGAGCGTTTCTATTATAGCAGAAGGTACTTCTGGCAAACGGGTTTCACTATAATTACGATCCCACACAGATCGAGTCACCCAATTTATCTCAAATGCCTTATCTAAGTCCTTCTTTACATTGGAAACAAGCTGTTGTGCAAGAGCTTTAGACACTTGCCTAGATAGTCCATCTCCTAAACTTCTAGTTCCTTGTTGTGTTGTACATATCCCCAGTGTTCCTACAAAACTCCCATCAAGCTTTACACCAGCATCGCTATGAACAGCTAATGCTAACTCAATTGGGACATTTTTACCGTCATTTACGTTAGGTACATAGCAAGAACCTCCAGCTAGCCAGTTTGTCATCAAAGAACGTGAGTTTATATCATCATTATAGTCATTAGCGCCATTGCTTTTACTTACAACGTTCCAAGGGGCTCCTACCCATTGTGCAAAATATCTTGCCCCTTCTAACGAACGAGATAAGCCACTAACAGAACCACCACGTGATATATTTCCCATTCCTCCTCCAAATCGAACAGCATCTGTAGTAACTATCCCTTTATGAGAACTATGATTCGTTAATACCACGGAGTTATTGATACTATTACCCTTATCAAATTCGAATGTTCCAAGATAGACCCAAGTACCACCTCCCATACGTTGGTTCACACGAAAATGAGTCTCTTGTCCTTTATGAAAAACAATATATTCAGCATCTACAACACTCTTCTTTTGTGTTTGGTAGCTCACATAAACAGCATATTTCCCATTTTCTGGTATTGTTGGCTGATAAATAACAGAACTAATTTTTGTATCTTTTGTCCTAGCTTTTACTTGCCGAGCAGTGCCCGATGTGAAAGGATTTTCCCCATCATTATAATTTCCCAGATGAAAAGAAAACCCTTGAGCTGAGGTGTTTTTCCATTTCTTCTTTAAACTTTCCTCTTTATAGTCATTACTATGGCCATCATTATCAACTATAATCTCTTTTCTTTGCCAATCTCTTTCACGTGGACTAAAAACTATAGCTCCAGCATTTTCAAGCATAGGGATGAGGTAGGGAAGAACTATAGTCTGAGTATAAAGGTCCTCTGTCGTACCGAATAAAACTGGACGTTGCCATTTCCAAACGCCTTTATTTCCATCATAATATCTACCATGCGAAGACCAAACAGAGAGGTGTCTATTCTGTAATCCTTCTGAAATTTGGTTTGGACGAGATGCATTAAATACCCAGGGAGCATCTTGATAATTTGTTTTCTCCCATGTCATTTTACCAGCTTGTGCATAAGCTTGTAAAACTAATATTATAAAGAGTGTACACAAAAATATCTTTTTCATTGATTAGCCTATTTCTCCTACAGTAAATAATTCTGGGTATTTACCTTTAAAATCTTTAAAGTATGACTTTATATCTTGTATATCTGTATCAATGTCACCAGAAGGATTAATAAATTTTGTACAGGCAATAAGCTTCCTATCATAATCTAATCCATATAAAAAAATCGGTAAATTAGCTTTTTTCGCTATATAATAAAATCCCATTTTCCAATTCGAGTTTAGGCTTCTCGTACCTTCTGGAGTAATACAAAGCTGAAACTTATCGACCTCTTTTGCCATCTCAGCCAATCTATCTGTCATACTTGTATGCTTGTCTCGATATACAGGGATGCCTCCAAGTTTGCGAAAAAAAATACCTAAAGGTCCTATAAACCACTCTTTCTTCATAAGAAAATTTCCTCGCAATCCTTCCGCCTCTGCATATAATTGACCTATAAAGAAATCCCAGTTACTTGTATGAGGTGCAAGACAAATTATAGCCTTTTTAGGTAATTTAAACCTAACATCCTTCTTCCACCCCATACATTTATAAAGCAAGAATTTAGATAATGTCTGTAACATTAAGAAATGTTGTTAAGTTGATCTGTTATTTCGTTTATCTCTTTAGTAAACTTCTCTTTTAGGTCTTTAAAGTATACTTTAGCTGACATACCAGGCTCTATATGCGATACTCTTCTAATATAATTATTATGTATTACTAGAATAGATGTTAAAAGAACCTCTATATTACTAGAATCATGTATGTCGCTATAGAGGGAGGTTGCGATACCTTCTGCGAACAAATCACTACAAACGTAGTTAATGGTACGTTTTAATTTTCTTTTGCTATTCATCTTAATCCCAAATATCTATATTATACTTAATTATTGCTCAAAGATAAATAAAAAAAAAGAAAAGCAAGTATTTCTTCAGTGAAAATAGAGTTAAAAAATTAATTTTAGATCTTTTATTTTCTAATATGGGATTAAAAAGGTAATTTTGCAAAGCGTATATAGTAGATAGTTTTAAAGTAAATCTTTATATTTAATCATTTAATTAAACAATGGAAATAAGTGCATTACAGAAAGAAAGAGCAAATTATCAGCCAAAGCTGCCTAAAGCTCTTCAGGGTGCGGTAAAGGTAAAAGAAGGTGCTCCTACACAGAGTGTTGACAATCAGGAAGATATTAAGAAACTATTTCCTAATACTTATGGGATGCCTCTTGTTGAGTTTGAGCCAGCAGATTCAGCCAACAATGCAAACATGAATGTCGGTGTAATCCTCTCTGGTGGTCAAGCACCTGGAGGACACAATGTCATTTCAGGTCTTTTTGATGAAATTAAGAAGTTGAATCCAGAAAATAAGCTTTATGGTTTCCTTATGGGGCCAGGTGGTCTTGTCGATCATAATTATATTGAGATTACAGAAGAGAATCTCCAAGCTTACCGTAATACGGGTGGGTTTGATATGATTGGATCTGGTCGAACTAAGTTAGAGAAAGAAGACCAATTTGAGAAGGGCCTTGAAATTATCAAAAAACTCAATATAAAGGCTATTGTTATTATTGGTGGTGATGACTCTAACACAAATGCATGTGTTTTGGCCGAGTATTATGCTGCAAAGAACTATGGTATACAGGTAATAGGTTGTCCTAAAACTATTGATGGTGACTTAAAGAATGATCAGATAGAAACTTCTTTCGGTTTCGATACTGCAACTAAAACTTACTCAGAGCTGATTGGTAATATTGAGCGCGATTGTAATTCTGCTCGAAAATACTGGCATTTTGTCAAATTGATGGGTCGTTCTGCTTCTCATATTGCGCTTGAATGTGCCTTACAGACCCAGCCAAATATCTGTCTTATCTCTGAGGAAATTCAAGCCAAGGATCAGACATTGAATGATATCGTTGAATATATTGCTGATATTGTTGCTTATCGAGCTGCAGAGGGTAATAACTTCGGTGTTGTTCTAATCCCTGAAGGCCTTATAGAATTTATCCCTGCTATCGGTCGTCTTATCCAAGAATTAAATGATTTATTGGCTGCTCATGGAGCTGATTACATGAATCTTGATAAGGATGCTCAGCGTAAGTACATCCTCGAACATCTGTCAACAGAGAACAAGGCTACTTTCGAAACTCTTCCAGAAGGTGTTGCTCGTCAGCTTTCTCTTGATCGTGATCCTCATGGAAATGTACAGGTTTCTCTCATTGAGACAGAGAAGCTTATTTCTGAAATGGTCGCTACTAAATTAGATCAATGGAAGAAGGAAGATAAGTATAAAGGCAAATTTGCAGCTCAGCATCACTTCTTCGGATACGAAGGTCGTTGTGCGGCTCCTTCTAACTTCGATGCAGACTACTGCTACGCCCTTGGTTCATCAGCAGCTCAATTGATTGCTAATGGCAAAACTGGTTATATGGCAATAGTTAAAAACACCACCGCAGGTACAGATCAATGGAAGGCTGGGGGAGTGCCAATCACCATGATGATGAACATGGAGAGACGTAACGGAGAAATGAAACCAGTTATTCGCAAAGCACTTGTTGAGCTTGATGGTGCTCCATTTAAATCTTTTTCAACTCAACGTGAAAAATGGGCAAAAGAGACTTGCTATGTCTATCCTGGTCCTATTCAGTATTGGGGGCCTTCTTCTGTGTGTGACCAAACAACTAAAACTCTCGAGTTAGAACAGCAGAAATAAAACAAAAAAGACATGAGGAGGAATAGTGAGAGGATTCTTTCTATTTCTCCTCCTTTATATATAGAATAAATCATAAGGTAAGCATAAAAGATTCATGCCTAGCTCCAATTATTTTTACTCATGCCTTAGGCTTTGTTTTCAATTACCGAATTGGGTAAAATGGGGGATAGTTCTGTTTATTTGTTCTATATATAGTATTTTATTTTATAACCTTTTTGTATCTCCTACAGGTTTTAGATGGCGTGCTATATATGGTGATCCTGATTACCCAGCAGGGTATACCATTCATGGCATCGACGTAAGTAGATATCAGGGATCTATAAATTGGAATAGACTAAGGAATGCCATGATAGAGCGTTCCCCTATCCGTTTTATTATTATTAAGTCAACTGAGGGAGGAAACCATATAGACACAAACTTTAGAGAAAACTTCTCTAATGCTAAAGAAGCAGGATTTATACGTGGTGCATATCACTTTTGGAGCAATAACTCGACCGCACGTAGACAAGCTTATTATTTCTTGGCCATGGTTCACTTAGAACCAGGAGATCTCCCCCCTGTACTTGATATTGAAAATAAACCTCAGAATATATCCACAGAAGAATTTCAGCAGAATATCCTCACGTGGCTTCATATTGTTGAAGATAAATATCATGTCAAACCTATCATATATACTTATTATAAATTCAAGGACCTCTATTTATCAGATTCCCGTTTTGACGATTATCCTTATTGGATAGCACATTATTATGTTGATAAAATGGAATATAAAGGTGATTGGAAATTCTGGCAACATACTGATGCTGGAAGGCTACCTGGCATAAATGGCTATGTTGATTTGGACATTTATAACGGGAGCTTTTACGATTTACAACAGTTACTCATCCAAGAAGTTATGCCTTCTCAAGGAGTAAGCAGCACCATTTTTGATTCAATAGCTGCTGACTCTCCTTCAGTCCAAGCCTTATCGCCTGTTGAAGAATAACTTCAGTATCTTGTTCATAAAATCCACTTAAAATAATCTTTGCATCATCCGACATAACACTATAAAAGGTTTCTAAATCTTCAAGAATTATGTTGCGATTAATATTAGCTAATACTAAATCAAAAATACCATTTACATGTGACAAGACGTTTTTATCCCCTTCAAGTATGTCTAACTTCACATTATTTAACTCTGCGTTATGCTTTGTATTACGGACACTCCAGTCATCAATATCATAACATACGATATCTTGTGCTCCACATTTGGCAGCAACAATGCCCAGAATACCAGTACCACACCCACAATCAAGAACTCTTTTACCTTGCATATCTTGATTGAGCAATAAAGATACTATCATTTGTGTTGTTTCATGCGTACCTGTTCCGAAAGATTGCTGTGCATCTATGATAACCTTCATAGGAATTTTAGCTATTAAAGTTTGCACAGATTGACTCTCCATTGTATTTTTACATATTACAGCACAACGATTATCAATAACAATAGGATTAAACCCATTTTTCTCCCATTCTTCATTCCAATTTTTATCTTCAATTTTATTGATTGAATATGTTATCTGTATATTTGGAATAGGAAATTCATCTAGTATTTTTTTTAAAGAATGTAGATTAAATACACTCTCTTGACAATACCCAATAAGTTCATTGTCTTCTTCTGTGAATGATTCAAAACCATTACAACCAGCCAATGCAACAAGAATGTCTCTTACATCCTGGGTATCAGGGGCTACGGTAAATGTGACTTGTATATATTTCATCTTACTTAAAAAAACTGTTGCAAATTTATAAAAATTAGGGAAAAACCTATCATGGATTAGGGAATTTCCGTACATTTGCAGTATAAGTTATTTTATTTTTGCATTATAGAAAACGTAAATATACGATACTTGAGATATAAGGAACAAAAAGTAATAAAGTATATATGTTATGAGAAAAGCAATATTATTTTCGGTCTTATTTAGTGCCTTGCCACTATTATCACAGGCGCAAGATGATCTTTATTTTACCCCTTCAAAGGCTGAACAATCTGCCTATCAGCAAGCTAAAATAGAGGCTGAGCGTTCAGATTATTATAGTGGTATTGGTAAAACAGATGAAGAATATAATCGTCGTGGGCAATATACATATAAAAAAATAGGTGTTGATTCTTTAGGAAATGATATTTTTATGTCAAAAGTATCTACACAGCATGGCGATTCTGTTGTTTTAGACACTATTTATAGTGGCTTTACTCGCAAATATGAAGGGTATAATGACGATTTTGCATACAGTAGACGTTTGAGTCGTTTTGATGGATTTTGGGGTGGATACTATGATCCTTGGCTTGCAGGTCGCTCTTCTTTTTATTTAGGATGGGGATGGCATTCACCATATTATGGTTATAGTACCTGGTATGATCCATGGTATGACGATCCATTCTATTATGGATATTATGGTGGATATCCATATTATAGTTATTATGGCAGATATCCATATTATGGCTATCCATATTATTATGGATATGCAAGATATGGATGGTATAGTCCTTGGGATAGTTACTATGCTTGGGGTTATCCTTACTATGGATATAGGAGAGTATATTACTCTCATAATGGTCATACTGGCACTGCTAACCACTGGGGCAACGCTCCAAGAAGTTTTGGGAATCAGTCAAGGTCAAGAGCATATAATGACTATGGTCAGCCAGGTTATTCGACTCCCCGTAATAATATAGGCCAAAACCAATATGATAGGAGTATGGACACGTATCAAAGTCAGTTTGGAGGTGCAAGACAAAGCGATTATAATAATCAATCACGTCAGGTTTACTCGCGCCCAGACAATTCTTTCTCACAACCATCAAGAAGTTCATTTGGTGAAACAACTAGAGGTAGTTTCGGAGGAGGAAACTTTGGAGGGTCTCGCGCTGGAGGTAGCAGTTTCGGGGCTTCACGCAGTGGTTTTGGAGGTCATAGATAATACAAAATAAAAATATAATTTAATAATGATTATCGTATTATGAAGAGTAAATATATATTCTTTGCCGTATCTTTGTTCACAGCATTATCTGTTAATGCTCAAGAGACATACGAGAATGCTAAATTAGCTGGAGAAGATCTAAACGGAACCGCACGTTATGTTGGTATGGGTGGAGCTATGGAAGCTTTAGGTGCGGATATTTCAACTATTGGAACTAACCCTGCAGGCTTAGGACTTTCGTCATAGCAATATCAGTCTAAGTGGTGGTTTAGTTATGCAGACTAATGGAAAAGATTTTGCTAACGGCAATAAGACTAATCCAAGTTTTGATCAGATAGGTGGAGTATATTCTACTCGCACAGGACAGAAGTCTTTTCTAAACTTTGGTTTTAATTACCATAAGGGAAAGAACTTTGATTATATACTCAATGCTGCGAACTCACTAAACGGTAGTTCTCAAAATAAGCAGTCTTATCTGAAAGGAGCACTTGGTGATGAGGGTAAAGGCGGTTTTTATATTGACAAAAATACTAATGGGGAGAACATTGGATATATAAATGCAACGAGTAAACCTGTAGCATATACTTGGAGTCAAATAGACTATCTCTATTGGAATACCCTTATTCCAGGAAGTCCTACAGCAAGTTCTTACAACTACGAACCAGCTTCTTCCTATGATTTTAACCGTTCTCATACAGGATATATTGGCAATTATGATTTCAATGTAAGTGGAAATCTGAACGATAGGGTATACCTTGGTATTACGTTTGGTCTGAAAGATGTTCATTACAATGCATATAGTGAGTATACAGAGACGTTTGCAAATGGGGCAGGGGCTATTGTCAGCGACAATAGAAAGATTACAGGATCTGGGTTCGATGTTACTGCAGGTGTCATTGTTCGTCCTGTTGCAGAATCTCCTTTTAGAATTGGCGCATATATAAAGACACCAACATGGTATGATTTGACGACTTCAAACATAACTACGCTTACATACCGTAATGGAACTACTAAAAAAGAAAGAAGTATATCAAATTCTTATGACTACAAGATATGGACTCCATGGAGATTTGGTCTATCGCTCGGACATACAATCGGTAGCCGCATTGCTTTAGGGCTAACATATGAATACGAAGATTATAGTAATATAAACAGCAGAATCAATGATGGTAGTTATTATGATTACTACTACGGTGAATATTATGAGTCTTCAAGTCCTGATAAATATATGAATGACCATACTCGCCAAGTGCTGAAAGGTGTTAGTACCCTTAAACTTGGCGTTGAGTATAAGCCAGTAACCAACCTTGCTGTACGTTTGGGATATAACTATGTAAGTCCAATGTATTCAAGTGATGGTCAGAAAGATCCAGGTATTTCCTCTTTAGGAACGTCTTATGCTTCAGCAACAGATTACACAGATTGGAAAGCGACGAATCGTTTTACGTTAGGTTTAGGATACCAATTCAGGAAATTTAATATTGATTTAGCTTACCAATATAGTGCACAAAGCGGTGATTTCTATCCGTTCTCTAATATTAGAGGTGTGAATGTGACATCTACTAATCCAGCAACAGGTGCAACAACGACAGTTTCGGAATCAAATATAGCAACAGGTTCTAAAGTAAAAAATGACAGAAGTCAGTTATTACTTACTCTTGGATATCGTTTTTGATTTTAGAACGCATAATTAGTATAGACAGAAAGAGGCAAAGGAGCAATAATTCTTTTGCCTCTTTTTCTTATCCTCAAGAGATATGAATTATAAGAGGACATTATAAATCTTTATATTTATCATAATGTTGATTATGAATAATATATTAATTATATTTCAAACATATATTATTAGCTCCACATAAATTGACTATAAGGAGTCTGAATATTGATATTAAGAGAAAGGTTAAGCTATCATTTATAACATCATTCTATATAAAAAACTTTTGCTAAAAAGGTCTTCATTCAGCTTTTCAATCAAATTAATTAGAACTAAAACAATGGGAATGAACTAATCTAAATTGGCTTTTGATGTAAGATAAAAGTCATTGCTATTTTAAGAAAGTATCTATTAGATTCTGAAAGATGCCCTTTTACAGAGTGAAAGAGCACCTTTTTACTTGATAAAAAGGCATCTTTTATATTGTAAAAGATGCCTTTTTTTGGCTGCTTACTCATAACTATCTGATATTGTGAAGAATAAAAATAAGAAAATAACTTAACTTTCTATTCTTGTGAATATCCATACCTCATATTTTGTAAGAATTCTCTACTTCCCACATAATAAAATACTCAATATCCTATCGTATCCTTCTATACCTTAATTATAAAGTATAGACTATTTACTTTTAGAAATAACCTTAATTGGATTCTTTTATATAGTTAACAATCCAATTGCCAACTTCCTTTGTACCGTAATGCTTGCCACCTTCGACTTGAATCTCTGGTGTGCGTACATTTGCCTGTAAACTTGCTTCTACAGCTTCTCGGATTATTCGGCCTTCATCTTCTAATCCAAAATGCTCAAGCAGCATTGCTGCTGATAATATCTGAGCAACAGGATTAGCAAGATCTTTGCCTGCAGCTTGTGGCCAAGATCCGTGTACCGGTTCAAATAATGGCGTATATTCTCCAATGCTTGAAGATGGTTGCAGCCCCATAGAGCCAGTAATACACGAAGTTTCATCTGTTAAAATATCGCCGAATGTATTTTCTGTCACAATAACATCAAAAAAGGTTGGTTCTGTCAATACGCGCATCGCACAGTTATCTATAAACATATAATCTGTAGTTACATCAGAATATACAGGTTCCATTTCCTTTGCTATCTGACGCCATAAACGAGAACTTGCAAGGACATTTGCCTTATCAACAACAGTCAGATGCTTGTTTCGCTTCTGTGCATATTCAAAAGCAATCTTTAAAATCCTTTCAATTTCATTACGATAATAGATGTCTGTATCATAGGCTTTCTCATTATCCTGATATTTCTCTCCAAAATACATGCCTCCTGTTAATTCTCGAATAACAATAAAATCAGCACCTTTCAACAGTTCTTCTTTTAGAGGTGATTTATGCAATAGGCAGTCAAAAGTTGCCACAGGACGTACGTTAGCAAATAATCCCAACTGCTTTCTCATAGCTAAAAGGCCCGTTTCAGGGCGTACTTTAAGAGTTGGATCGTTATCAAATCGTGGATCTCCCACAGCAGCAAACAATACTGCGTCAGCATCCATACAAGTCTTGAATGTTTTTTCAGGGAAAGGATCCCCCACTTCATCAATGGCATGTGCACCGCAAATTGCCTCATGGTACGTGAATTCATGTCCAAACTTTTGGGCTATGGCATCAAGGGTGGCTACACCTTGTTGCATTATCTCTGGTCCAATTCCATCTCCAGGTAGGATAGCAATGTCTAATTTCATATCTGATAGAATTTAATTATTTATTTTTATCTATTTGTTCTTCCTCATACAGGTTTAACATTTTAATAGTAGCTTTTATAGCTGCCTCAGTTTGATCTGCATCTACAGCCCTCGTTGTTAGCGTACGTCCATTGTCTTCCCACGTTATGATTGTCTGTACAAGAGCATCTGTTCGTCCTCCAGGAGGAATACCTACGGCATAATTCTGAAGTATGGGAAATGTCCGACTCATATTTTTCTTGTAAATCTTACGTAACGCTTTTACAAATGCATCAAACTGCCCATCACCCGTATCATCTGATTCATATTCCTCACCATTAATCTCTACCTTTACACTTGCAATAGGCTTTAAACCATATGTGGTACTCACCATGTAACTAATCAACTTAACACGGTTCTCCGGTACTTGATGCCTGAGGACATCCGATACTATATAAGGTAAATCATCCTGAGTTACTAGTTCCTTCTTATCACCTAACTCTGTAATGCGTTTAGTTACAAGTCTTGTCTGTTCAGGACTAAGCTCTAATCCTAGTTCTTCCAAATTCTTGGCAATATTAGCTTTTCCACTGTTCTTTCCTAAAGCATAAGACCGTTTTCTACCAAATCGTTCTGGTACAAGATCGTTACAATACAGATTGTCTTTATTATCTCCATCTGCATGTACACCAGCTACCTGCGTGAAGACATTCTCACCAACAATCGGTTGATTGGGAGCAATAGAAATACCGCTATAACCCTCTACGAGCCGTGAAATTTCATTCAAACGATTTTCATTAATATTTGTCTTTACATGAAGTTGGTCTGCAAGTATCACTTGAACACTTGCCAAAGGGGCATTACCACATCGCTCCCCCATCCCATTCACAGTTACATGTAGCCCCTTTACACCGCTCATTACAGCTGCTAGAGAATTTGAGACTGCCATATCATAATCGTTATGTGCGTGGAAATCAAAATGAGAATGTGGATATCTACTAGTCATTTGTTGCAAATACTCTAAAGTATTTATAGGATTAAGTAGTCCTAACGTGTCTGGAAGGAGGAAGCGTCTTATACAAGAATCATTCAATTCATCCATCATTTGGAATACATAATCAGGCGAATCTTTCATTCCAGAACTCCAATCCTCTAGATACAAGTTGACTATCATCCCTTGTTCTTTCGCATAAGCTAATACATCTTTTATATCATTAATATGCTCCTTGGGCGACTTATGTAACTGATGAATGCAATGTTTTAAAGACCCTTTTGCTAATAAATTGATTACTTTTCCTCCACAATCTTTTATCCAGTCTATGGAAAGATGCCCATCAACAAAGCCTAGAACCTCTACCCTATCCAGCATTCCTGCATTTCTAGCATAATTACAAATCATTGTGACAGCATTCTTTTCTCCCTCAGAAACTCTTGCTGATGCAACTTCAATCCTGTCAACGTTGACGTCTCTTAGAAGCATACGAGCTATCATCAGCTTCTCATGAGGAAGAAATGATACGCCATTTGTCTGTTCTCCATCCCTAAGGGTGCTATCCATAATCTCTATAGACAGTTGTTTACCTTGCAATGTAATATCTTTTGTACTCTTTGTCATCATCCAGTCTTTTCCTACTTTCTCCTAGCTTCATATGCCTCTACACACTTCCTATTTTGAACAAGGAAGTCTACATCATCTAATCCATTCATAAGACAATGTTTTTTATACCCATTGATCTCGAAACTCTCTTGTTCTCCAGTAGCTTCGTTTATCACAGTTTGGTGAGGTAAATCAACCGTTACAGTCATCTTTGGATTATCTGAGATACTGTCAAACAGTCGTTTTAAGAAACCTTCAGATACAACAACTGGAAGTACAAAGTTGTTAAGTTCGTTATTTTTGTGAATGTCTGCAAAGAAAGAGCTAATAACAACACGGAATCCATAGCCTGCAATGGCCCATGCTGCATGCTCACGGGAAGACCCTGAACCAAAGTTACGCCCAGCAACAAGTATACAACCACCATACTTGGGGTCATTTAAAACGAAATCTTTTATAGGTTGATTATTCTTGTCATATCTCCAATCTCGAAAGAGGTTATCACCAAACCCTTGCTTATCTGTTGCTTTAAGGAAGCGTGCAGGGATTATCTGGTCTGTATCTATATTTTCTAATGGCAGTGGTACACAGGTTGATTTGATTATATTGAATTTCTGCTTCATGAGAATCTTTCTCTTTTATGATTAAATAATATCTTTATCTTAACACAGATTTTTAAAGCAATGTTCGAGGATCTGTGATCTTCCCAGTAATAGCTGCAGCTGCAGCAACTAATGGCGATGCAAGTATTGTTCGTGCTCCAGGTCCTTGTCGCCCTTCAAAATTACGATTACTGGTGGATACACTATATTTCCCAGATGGGATTTTATCGTCATTCATCGCAAGACATGCAGAACATCCTGGCTGACGAATGACAAAGCCTGCATCACTCAAAATCTTGTCAAGTCCTTCTTCACGTATTTGTTTATCAACTAACCATGAACCTGGTACTAACCAAGCAGTTATATTCTGTGCCTTCTTATGTCCTTTTACTATAGATGCAAATGCCCTAAAGTCTTCTATACGTCCATTTGTACATGCTCCAAGAAACACATAATCAACCTGATGACCTTCTAATTTCTCACCATCTTTAAATCCCATATAGTCTAGTGACTTCATAAAACCTTGTTTCTCTTCATTTGGAATTTTGTCAAGTGATGGCACACTCTCTGTTATGCCGATACCCATGCCTGGATTCGTTCCATAAGTAATACGAGGTTCAATATCTGCAGCATCAAAAAAGTATTCTTTATCAAAAACTGCATCTTCTCCGCTTTTTAAATCCTTCCACTTTTCTACAGCAACATCCCATTCTTTTCCTTTGGGGGCATATTCTCTACCCTTTAAATACTCAAATGTTTTTTCATCAGGTGCAATAAAACCTCCTCGCGCGCCCATCTCTATTGACAGGTTGCAAATAGTCAACCGCCCTTCCATACTCATATCTTTTATGACTTCACCCGCATATTCAACGAAATATCCTGTAGCGCCACTTGTTGTCAGTTTAGCCATGATATAGAGTGCAACATCTTTTGCAACAACGCCTTTAGGCAATTTGCCATTTATACTGATTCGCATTGATTTTGGCTTTTGTTGTAAAATGCATTGAGAAGCCATAACCATCTCTACTTCTGAGGTCCCTATACCAAAAGCTATCGCCCCAACTGCACCATGAGTAGAAGTATGAGAATCTCCACAGACAATAGTCATTCCTGGGAGTGATAAACCCTTTTCAGGACCAACGACGTGGATAATGCCATTATCTCGCGTATTCATTTTAAACTCTGTCAGTCCAAACTCTTTACAGTTGGCATCTAAAGTATCAATCTGTTTTCTCCCAATAGCATCTTCCACGGGTTTATCTTGATCATGGGTTTGCACATTATGATCTGGCATGCAGAAGATATTTTCTGGACGAAAACATTTTAAGCTTCTATTACGTAAACCTTCAAAAGCCTGTGGTGATGTAACTTCATGGCAATAAAGACGATCTATATATAGCTGTGTAGGACCATCTTCAACAACTTGCACAACATGGGAATCCCAGATCTTGTCAAATAATGTATTCATAAATGCTTTTATTTTATTTCTTAAACTTATTGATACAATCTATATATGCCTCGACAGAAGCAGTAACGATGTCTGTATTAGCTCCAAAACCGTAATAAACATGTCCATCATATTCTACTTGCATGTGTACCTTACCGACATCATCTGAACCTTTGTTTATCGCCTGAATCGTAAACTCCTTTAATGTCATGTTCTTATGAATAATACTCTTCAGAGCATTTATAGCTGCATCAACAGGGCCATTTCCCGAACTTGCAGACTCAAACTTTTGTCCACTAATGTCAAGTCCTATACTTGCAACGCTTCGGACTCCTTTACCTGTTGTTACTTGTAGGAAATCAAGTCGCAATGCCTTATCATCAGAGACATTAGTACCTGCTAACATAAGAATATCTGCATCAGTGACTTCTTTCTTTGTCAGCTAATTCCAAGAACCTTTGATAAATGACATCAAGATTCTCTTCACTGCATGCTACACCATTTGCCTGTAAGCGATATTTAAGAGCTGCGCGTCCAGAACGGGCTGTTAGAATGATGTTATTATCTTCGACTCCGACATCTTTTGGATTGATGATCTCATAGGTTTCAACATTCTTCAGAACACCATCTTGATGAATACCAGAAGAATGGGCAAAAGCATTTCGACCAACAATAGCTTTATTAGCTTGTACTGGCATATTCATTAGACTTGATACAAGCCGTGATACGGGAGAAATTTTAGTTGTATTAATATTTGAATCAATTCCTAAATGCTTATGACATTTAAGAATCATTGCGATTTCTTCTAATGAAGTGTTCCCAGCTCTTTCTCCTATACCATTTATTGTTACCTCAACCTGACGTGCTCCATTTAGAACCCCTTCAAGCGTATTAGCGGTTGCCATCCCAAGATCATTATGACAATGTGTTGATATAATAGCCTTATCTATAGAGTCAACATGCTCCATAAGATATTTAATCTTTCCACCATATTCGCCTGGTAGACAATATCCTGTCGTATCAGGGATATTGACAACTGTTGCCCCAGCTTTGATTACAGCCTCTATAACACGAGCAAGATATTCATTGTCTGTTCGTCCTGCATCTTCTGCATAGAATTCTACGTCCTCAACATACCGTTTAGCATACTTCACGGCTCTAACAGCTCTCTCGATTATCTCCTCTCTATTCGAGTTAAATTTAAATCGAATATGTGAGTCACTTGTCCCAATACCCGTATGAATTCGTTTATGTTTTGCATATTGTAGGCTCTCTGCAGCAACATCTATATCTTTCTCCACCGCGCGTGTTAGCGCACATATGGTAGGCCAAGTTACCGCTTTACTGATCTCGATGACAGAATTATAATCACCTGGACTTGATATTGGGAATCCTGCTTCTATGACATCTACACCTAACTGTTCAAGTTGTTTAGCAACCTGAATCTTCTCTATGGTGTTCAATTGGCAGCCCGGTACTTGCTCTCCATCACGCAAAGTTGTGTCGAAAATGTACAATCTTTCATTCATATGCCTACTGTCTACACTTTTTACTCCACCTAAAACTCATAAAAAAGCCTTTCAAACTTGTTTGAAGTAAGAAAGGCTTATAACTTTTGTTTCATCAATCTACATGCACGTTTCACCATTCCCACTCCAATCATGAAGTCGAATTTGAATAATAATACTTAGTAGATGAGAAAAAATAACCATATCTGTTGCTTTAAATTTTTACCGCTTGCAAAGTTAAACAATATACCCTTAATTACAAAATAGTTTGTAACTTTTTTGATAATAAATATTATTAAACGTAGATTTATACACCTTTTTATCTAATAAGAAAGAACTAATAAACTCACTAGATATGACCTTTTACATATGTGCTGATGCCTAACACTATCGGTGCCTGAGCCTAACACAAATAGTGTTAACGCCTAACACAAGCCGTGCTTTACCGTGTTTATACAACCATATATCCTCTCCCCCAAAATATATAGCTATATATTATTATAAGGAAAGAGGGCAAAACACGAATCTTTAGAGTTCAAAAGAAATAGAAAAGGTAATTTTGTAGCACTAAAATACTACAGGAAAGAGGTTTTTTATGAATATTAAGCTAGAACAATAACTCTGATTTCTTACATTGTCTACACACGAACTCTACAAAAATGTACACGTAGAGGAGGTTTTAATACTACAACTGAACTAATGATCAATACTATAATTTTTAAACTTAAGGAAACACCTAGTCGGTAAAACAGTTTTTATAGCATAAAATATACTTTCATTTAAGAACATGTCATTCGCATCAGAAATAAGTAATAACTTTCTTTGGATTTCTCAAGAATGTTATATACATTTGCCAATGTGGAAATCATCCGCTTACAGTGGACGACAACAGCATTTATTCTCGCATTGGTAAGATGCCGAAAGCGAGCGCACGGTGAAAACGAGTGGCGAGCACGAAGCCATCCATGTGGATTATCGTGCAAGTCGAGTGTAATGCCAAGCTTACTTCAATGATGGCTGTTAATGGCGCAAAGAATCTAGGAAAATAGAAAAGAGTATCTGCAAGAAACGATAGTAGATATTCAAGCACCCCGAGATATTCTAAAGGACCTCCCGGTAAACTAACTAAATTGCGTGGTGGACAGGAATGGAAAGTTCTTTTATGAATTCTTTAATAGAAATGCACACGAAGTCGGACACATTCCACAGGTAAATGGTACTCAACATCTGGCAAGTTCTCTTGGTCAATATTTAAAAAATGTAATATCTGGAGAGAATTGGCATGATGGTAGATATTCAACGAAGGAGCATGATGCAGACAAAGGAGCACAAGAGTTTCAAAAATTCAATAAATTTATTGATAATAAAATTCAAAAAAATGGCTTAAAGAACCTATTTTATAATAAGAAAAACTCTCAAGATAAGATAATTGAGACAATTGATAAATAGTGGAATTTATACGAAAGATCTAATCATAATAAAGGTAATGAATAGGAAAGTAACGTTTATTATATGTTCTTTATTATTATGCAGCTGTAATAGAGAAGTTGATTTTTACTTTAATTTTGGCTCTCAATCCTTATGTGTATATAAGAGTTCTTTCTATAATCTTAGTATTGAGAATGACTCAATTACTCCAGATGGAAAATCATACGAAGGGGCGATATCCTTATTCTGGACTGATTCAGCAAATTCTCCTCCTCGAAGAATATATTTAGACAGAATCCCCAAGGGCTACTCTGTTTATCGTGGTGGAATAAAATCAAGCGAAAAAAGAATAAGTCTAAAAGGAAACTCCGTCTATACTATAACATCAACAGGGATAGCTGCTGTGGGCTGTAGTATTAAGGTATGGACTAATCATCGAGGCGAAGTGATAAAAGCTATTCAAATGCCACAATTGGGGAATGCCAATGGAGATTCCCAAAGAAATTATGAATAGTCCAAATAAGTGATAGATGCAAATAAAAACCCATATTCTTTATCTTGTTTTGTTATGGTAATATCTAACATTTCATGTTGGTATTGCTTAAGTAGATGAACAAATGAAGGAGTTTTTCTGATTCGTTCTATTTCCAAATCAACGAGCGCCAGTATCTCTTGTTTCACCTTACGATAGTTAGCTTCGATGGTCTCTTTGAGATTGTCGGAGCCATCTTCGTTTATGAAGTTCGCTATCACAGGTATAGACTGGTAATGCTTTATTTCGGCAGAGACTTTGGCACAATCCAACACTATCTCATCATAAAATATCTTTTGTCAATGTATTCGTCAAAGTTCTTGTGTAGAAATTAAAATAAAAGAGAAATGCTCCATACAAGGAGTTGCAAAATTATTATCTGATTATCAATGGATTTTTAAAATTTGGCGTAAAGGCAGGGATAAGTTCTCTGCCTTTTGCTATATTTGCAAGCCCATAACAAAGAAAAGTGAATATACGAGAACGCTTCGGCACTTTGCGCTCCAGATTGAGAATTAAGTTCCTATGCCCTTATTGCCACTCAAACAATATTATTAAAAGTGGTAAAAGTAGTACAGGTAAACAACGCTACCTATGTAAGAATTGCTAGAACCGTTTTATTACCGTCTACAACATACAAAGCCTATTTGTCCAGCACCGATTATAAAAAAGATCAACAGCTCAAAAAGAGTTTGGATATTTATAGTATAATGCACGTATTAGGGATTCCAATTTATTGAGGCTCCAAATACATAAATATCACTAAGTTTACAAAGCAGCAATATTTATCTTCAACTCACATACTCCGTATAGTGTCTCATTCTCAAAGGGAATTGTTTTATTCTACAATTACAATCTTTTTTATTACTTTTGCAGGTACAATGTTATGCAAAGTATTCAATAACCCCTAAACTCCAATGTCACTAACTGTTTACAAGGCATCTGCAGGCTCTGGGAAGACATTTACTCTCGCTGTAGAATATATTTCACTTGTGGCAAGAAATCCACAAGATTATAATCATATCTTGGCTGTAACCTTTACCAATAAGGCTACACAGGAGATGAAGATGCGTATTCTTGAAAAATTATATGGGATTGCACATTGTGAAGTGGAAGCTGAGCCATATCTTAAACAGGTACAGTTGATAACAGGCTTACAAGAATCCATTATAAGAGAGAATGCTAGTAAAGCTTTATCACTACTCACCCATCACTATAATGAGTTTCGTATACAGACTATTGATGCTTTTTTCCAATCTGTACTGCGTAACCTTGCTCGTGAGTTAAATCTTACGGCAAATCTACGCATTGACCTTAATGATGATCAGGTAGAAGAGCAAGCTGTTGACGAACTAATCAATAGTTTGGAGGAAGGAGACCCTGTATTACATTGGATACGAGACTATATTGACAAAAACATAGAGGATGACCAGGGGTGGAACGTTATTGGACAGATAAAAGACTTTGGCAAAAACATTTTCAAAGACTTTTATAAGGAACACCAAAAAGAATTGGAGGAATACTTTAAAGATGAAATCTTTTTCAATGGTTTCATCAGAGATCTACGAGATAGAAAAAGGAATATTGAAAAGACTATTGTAGACAAGGCACAAACAATACTTTCTACATTTCGTAATAATAACGTAGATGACCCTTCATATTTTATTAAAGGACTATATTCCTATCTGCTAAAATGTTCTAGGGGTGAAATTAAAAATGAGCCAGCTGGTGCAAATACCTTGAAATGCATAGAAAATGCTGAAAAGTGGCCTGCAGGAAAGTGCCCTATAACAGAGAAGAATATTATAATAAGTCTCGCTCAAGAGCAATTACGAGAAAAGTTAGAGCAATTAGAAGATTATAGAAAGAGTAGTTGGAAAGAGTATCAATCGTGTAATCTGACCTTACGCCACCTCTCACAACTACGTTTATTACATGCAATTTCAGATACCGTTGATGATATAAATAGGAACTCTAATCGATTTATGCTAAGTAACACACAATCACTGCTTAGCACATTGATGAAAGACTCTGATACACCTTTTGTCTTTGAAAGGATGGGGGCTTATCTAAAACACATCATGATTGATGAGTTTCAGGATACAAGTACCATACAATGGAGTAATTTTAAAAAATTATTAGACAATTGCATAGCACAGGAAGATTCTAGGAATCTTATTGTAGGGGACGTAAAGCAAAGTATCTATCGATGGAGACAAGGAGATTGGAGACTGCTGAACAATATTGAACGAAGTTTTCAGAAAGAACAAATAAAGATACTGGCACTAGGTACGAATTATCGATCAGAAGAAAGAATTGTCCAATTTAATAATGCCTTCTTCAAATACGCTGTAGAGCAGACAGTTAATGAATTGAAGAATGATGAAATTATAGGTCTGGAACAGCTTGCAGAAGCTTATAAAGAAATAGAACAGATACCATTTAAGAACGATAACCAAGGTTATATACAGATAGAATTATTTCCTCAAACGGATTATCGCGAAGCTATTATAGGTAAACTTACAGATGGAGTACAAGAATTACTTGATGCAGGCTATAGTCAAAAGAGTATCACTATACTTGTTAGGCGGAAAGGAGATGTTCAAGACATCGCAGATAGTTTTATACATACTTTTGGAGATAAAGTCAGCCTTGTATCGGATGAAGCTTTCCGCTTAGATGCTTCTCTTGCAGTAAATGTAATTATAAGTGCACTACGTGTATTAACACATCCAGACGATAAACTAGAAGAAAGTAAATTAGTAAAGTTATATCAGCAGCAAGTTCTTAAGACTAAAAAGACAAGCAACGAACTATTCATTGATGATAATGATATAACTAGATTATTACCAGAAGATTACACATCAAAATTCGAGGAATTATTAAGAACCCCTCTTGTGGATCTTGTAGAGAAATTATATTCGATTTTTTCATTAGATAGATTGAAAAACCAAAGTGCATATATCTGCACTTTCTATGATACACTAAATGAATATCTGCGTGATCATTCTGCAGATATAGACGATTTTATCGAAGAATGGAAAAATGTACTTTCTGAGAAAACTATTCCAAGTGATGAGGTTAATGGTATCCGCTTACTTACTATTCACAAAAGTAAGGGATTGGAATATGATAATGTATTTATTCCTTTTTGTGACTGGGAATTAGAAAAGAAAACTGGGAATATTGTTTGGTGTGCAGGGGAAGATAAAGAGCAACCATTCAGCAATCTACCTCTTATCCCCGTTGATTTCTCTAAAAACAATATGTTGGGAACAGTTTTTGAGAACAACTATAAAGATGAGCATCTGCAAAATACGGTAGATAATATGAATCTTCTATATGTTGCCTTTACTAGAGCTAGAAAGAACCTATTTATCACGGGTAGACGTATGGGGAAATCAACACTTGATAAACTAAAGAAAGAATTTACAACATCAAATCGTTCTCAAGTGATAGAACAGATTCTTCCATTACTTGCAGAAAAGTTAGTAGGATCAGAGCTTGAATATCCAGATAATTGTAATGACCCAATTAAATTTACATGGGGTAAAATTCCATTGGTTTCAACGAAAAAAGATATACAACCTTCTTTTCAAAAAACAAATCCATTCTCCGCAACAGAAAAGAAAATGCATGTAGCGATTGAAACATTCCCTAATTCGGTTGTCAGCTTTAGACAAAGTAATAAAAGTAACGACTTTATAAATGGGGAAGACAACGATCCTTCAGATACTTCTCGTTATATCAAAATGGGAAATATCCTCCACCAACTTTTCTCGACAATCCTCACAGAAGCGGATATAGAACCACGCCTAAAGGAATTAGAGCAAGAAGGTATAATATATAATGATGAAGTAACTTCGCGCGAACTTCGACAAAGGATTCACAACGCATTTAAGAATGAAACGGTGAGAAAGTGGTTTAGCCCAGATTGGAAAGTCTTTAATGAGCGTACAATTATAGAATTTGATAAGGCAAGTGGAGAAATAAGGGAACGTCGTCCAGACCGTGTCATGACGAATGGGAAAGAATTTATAGTTATAGATTTTAAGTTTGGAAAGCCTAGAGAGGAATACAAAGAACAAGTGATAGAGTATATCCAGATTTTGAAAACTATGGGATATAAGAATATTAAAGGCTATTTGTGGTATGTTATATGGAACAAAATAGAAACTTGTATTGTATAATTTCTATTATAAAAACTATAAACTGGACATATACAGAAAGAAAGTCTGTTTAGATAAAAGTAATATATCCTCAAGGTATTATATATTCACTTGAAAGTTAAATTAAAGAATAACTCCTCTTAATCAGTAAATATGTTTTTAAAAGAAGTTGCAAAAGATCTGCTAAATAAATATGGTGTAGATATGACGGACGTAGCAGTGGTATTTCCTAATAAGCGTGCTGCTCTTTTCCTAAATAATGAACTTGCACAATTGGCTAACAAACCAATGTGGAGCCCTTCATATATGACTATCTCTGATTTCTTTCGTCAACAATCTTCTTTAACAGTAGCTGACCCCATTAAAAGTGTTTGTGACATGTACCAAAGCTACATTGAGGAAACTGGTAATTTAACAGAAACACTTGACCAATTTTACGGGTGGGGGCAGCTACTGTTGTCCGATTATGATGATCTCGATAAAAATATGGCTGATGCAAGTATGTTGTTCTCTAATATATCAAACCTTCGTGAATTAGATGACGTTAGTTATCTAACAGATGAACAGAAAGCTGAGCTCCATCGTTTTTTTGCAAATTTCGAAGATAACCCAGAAGGAATTCGTGAACGTTTCATAGCACTATGGTCAAACTTAAACAATATTTATATCAACTTTAAACAAAGGCTTAAAAACCAAGGTCTTGCATATGAGGGAATGATGTACAGAGATGTCATCGAAAAAAAAACAACATAAAGACACAGTATAAACACTATGCATTTGTAGGTTTCAATGTATTACAAAAAGTTGAACAAGTCTTATTTGACAGATTGAAAGATAAAGCAGCCTTCTACTGGGACTATGATTACTATTATATGAAAAAAGGTAATGAGGCAGGAAATTATATCCGTAAATGGTTGGACCAATTTCCCAATGCACTACAAAACGATAATGAAATTCTTTACGATAATCTGAAAAGAGAAAAAGACATTAATTTCATTTCTGCATCTACAGAAGATCTACAGGCACGTTACATCACAAAATGGTTACGTGAAGATAATAGATATGAAGATGGGAAACGCACTGCTATTGTGATGTGCGACGAACATCTACTACATACCGTAATACACTGTATCCCAGAGAATATGAGGCAACTAAATGTCACGACAGGCTATCCATTACAACAGACACCAATAGCCTCTTTCGTGACTCAACTGATCGCATTACAAACAGAGGGATACTCTGCACAAGAAAAAGCATTCAGACTACACTATGTCAACAGGGTACTTCGTCATCCTTATTGCAAATATATTGTCAACCAATCAACAGAACTACTAAATACTTTGAACAAAGAAAAACGGTTCTATATTACTGCAGATGTCAATTCTCTCTTTACTCATTATTCTGTTGACAAGCAGCATTTACCAGAGTTAATTACCTGGATCATTAAAATTGTTCGATCAATTGGTGTAAATGGGGCAACAAATAAAGATCCCCTATTTGTAGAATCTACTTTTCGCATGTACACATTACTCACAAGAGTTTTGGAATTAATGAAGAGTGGAGATCTAGATACAGATATTATCATATTCCGCCGATTATTGTCGGAACTAATCTCATCTACAAGTATTCCGTTCCATGGAGAGCCTGCCAGTGGAGTACAAGTTATGGGAATCTTGGAGACACGCAATCTAGACTTTGACCATGTATTGGTCTTATCATGTAATGAAGGCAATATGCCTAAAGGGGTCGATGATGCTTCATTTATTCCTCCCCTGATTCGCAAAGCCTATGGGTTAACAACAATTGATAATAAAGTTTCCATCTATAGTTATTATTTCCATGAACTAATACAACGTGCACAAGATATTACTTTCCTTTATAATAGCTCTACACAGGGAAGTAAAACTGGTGAAATGAGTCGGTTTATGCTCCAACTGATGACAGAGTGGAATCACCCAATTCATCGGCTAAAACTTCAGGCAGGGCAGAATACGATGCAAATAGAGGCTGAAATCATTCAAAAAGAACAAGGTGTACTTAAAAAAATCGATGAAATCAAACGTTTTTCTCCTACTGCTATCAATACCTATATGCGATGCCAGCTAATGTTTTATTTTAAATATATAGCTGGTATAGCAGAGTTAAATGATATCGATGAAGACGATATAGATGGACGTTTATTTGGTAATATCTTCCACCGTTCGGCACAATTGATGTATGAGAAGCTATTACCACTTGAAATAATAACGGCTAAAGACATTGATAATCTTCTTAAAACAGGTAAAAGCACACAACCTATTACATCGGGCAACACAGGATGGACTCTTGAGGGAGTCATAGATGATGCTTTTGCAACTGAACTGTTTAATCTGAGCTCAGGAACAAAAAAGCATCCTAAATTAAATGGTCTGCAATTAATCAATAAAGAAGTCGTAAACAAATACTTACGTCAATTATTAAAGATAGATAGAAGATTAACTCCTTTACAAGTAATTAGCCATGAGTTTGATGTTAGAAGGAATATTACTATAAAATCTAGGGGTATAGAAAAAACGGTAGAAGTTGGTGGACGTATTGACCGGTTGGATGAAGTGTTTTCTGATAATAAGACAACTTATTTACGTGTAGTAGACTATAAGACTGGTAGTAAAAAAGCAGAAGAATTAAAGAGTATCCAAGACGTTTTTGATTCTAAAAATATTAGAACCAAGAAAAGTGATTATACTATGCAGGCATTACTGTACAGTTTAATAGAAGCAAAGTATGACAATATTCACAACCCCTATCACAAACCCGTAAGCCCGGCCCTGCTTTTCATCCAGCATGCTGGAGGAAATGATTATACTCCGGTTATCTCGATGGCAGGTGAAAAAATCACAGATGTAACAGTCTATGAAGAAGATTTCATGAAAGAACTATCTACCAAACTTGCAGAGATTTATGATCCAGAGATACCTTTCTCTCCTACAGCAGATTTAAAAATATGCGAATACTGCCCGTATAAACAGTTATGTGGTAGATAATAATAAAAGACTAAAGCAATTGCAATGACACCAATAATATCACCCTATCACTTTGAATTTCGCAAATTTTAATAAGAGTTGCTTTTGACCAGCATTTCTAAATGCAACTGTTGCTTTTGCATTCTCCCCAGATCCTTCAAGAGCTAAGACTTCTCCGATACCGAAACGTTGATGTTCTATCGTATTTCCAACTTTTAGATTTGTAGTAATACTAGTTGGTGAAGAATTAGTAGGAAATGCCCGTCCCCCATTAGTCATTGCAGAAGAAATCCGTTTGAAGTTACCTCCTTCGGTTAAAAGTTTATGTTTTGTACGTTCAGAAAGAGGATCTATAGCAAATTCAGGACGTTTACGCTCAGTAATCTTTGGCTTCGGGTCTGCTCGGAATTGACTTGCTACAGGATTAGAATTTTGCCACCGAGATCCCATTTTTCGATATTCCTGCCCCCAAAGATGACTTCCTGTATAAGCCTTATTTGGCTCATAATCTCGAAATTTATCGTTAGATAATTCATTCCATCTACTCGTTGTATTTTGAATACCATTATCAACATCACGGTCTCTACTCCAAGGGACTTTACTAAACTCTGTTGACGAGTTATTGATATATCCTTTATCTAAAAGTAATAGAGAAGGATCTATATCTCTCAAAAAACGGCTAGGATTATCAAACTGCATACTACCATAACGAAAACGGCTTTTTGCATTCGTCAAAATACAGTGGCGTTTAGCACGTGTTATTGCAACATAAAGAAGTCGGCGCTCCTCTTCAACACCCCTTTTAGAGTCAGAAGACATAGGGCTTGGAAAAATATTTTCTTCCAATCCTACAACAAAGACTGTAGGAAATTCCAGACCTTTCGCTGCATGAATTGTCATCAATGTAACTTTGGGCACATCATCATCTACTTTATCTGCGTCTGTATAAAGTACAACTTCCTGAAGGTAGTCTGTTAAAAAAATATTTTCTTCTCTGCCTTCTTCCTTTCCTGTTTCAACGAAGTCCTGTATCGACGACAAGAACTCTTCTAAATTTTCACGACGTACAAGATCTTCTGGATCACTGCCGGTTTGAATCTCAGTCATTATCCCACTTGAGTCTATTATCTCCCGACCTAATTGAAAAGCATCAACCGTTGTGACTTTCTTGATAAAACCAGTAATTAGAGAACAGAAATCAAAAAGTTTTGTCATCGTACCCTTATTTACATTCAAACCATACTGCGTAGGGTTAATTATGATCTGCCATAAAGAAACGTTATTTTCTTGTGCACAATCAATAACTTTTTGTATAGTAGTACTGCCAATACCCCGCGTAGGATAATTTATAATACGACGAAAAGCCTCTTCATCATTTGGGTTTGACACCAATCTAAAGTAAGCTATGATATCTTTTATTTCTTTACGCTGATAGAACGATAATCCACCTATTATTTTATATGGAATCCCCTGCTTACGAAACTCATCCTCAAAAGGGCGACTCTGTGCATTCGTTCGGTACAAAATTGCAAAACTTGAAAAGTCACATTTATCGTTTTGTTTAATGCGAAGTATATCTTTTGCAACAACCATAGCTTCCTCTTTGTCGCTATAGCAAGGTTTATAAAGAACCTTATCCCCTTCATCCTCTTTTGAATACACATCCTTTGGGATCTGTCGTTCATTATGTTTCATCAGAGAATTAGCAGCTTCTACTATTAATTGTGTTGATCGGTAATTTCGTTCTAACTTAAAAGTACGTGCATCCTCAAACTTATTTTTAAAATCAAGAATATTATCAATATTTGCACCACGGAAAGAATAAATACTTTGATAATCATCTCCTACAACACATATGCGGTGATGTAATTCTGCCAACTGGCTAATAATACTTACCTGCGCATAGTTTGTATCCTGGTACTCGTCTACAAAAATATACTCAAACAACAGTGCATATTTCTCCTTCACCTCTTTATGATCTCGGAAAAGGGTGTAGGTATAAAGAAGAATATCATCAAAATCCATTGCATTTGCTTGGCGACATCTCTCTTCATAGGCCTTATAAATCATATGGATAGCAGGCATTCTGATGCTCCTATCACGTTCTATAGCAGAACGATCTTCGGCATATTCAGAAGCAGTAATAAGATGATTCTTTGCCATGGAGATTATGTTGTGAACCGATGCTGGTTTATACACCTTCTCCTCAAGCCCTAATACTTTTATAATATTTTTTAAAAGTGAGCGCGAATCGGCTTCATCATAAATAGTAAAATTACTACCAAAACCAATAAGCTCTCCTTCCCGGCGCAATATACGTGCAAAGATTGAGTGGAAAGTTCCCATATACAACCGTCTTGCATCAGATGATGACGTTATCATAGCTATACGCTCTTTCATCTCGCGAGCTGCTTTATTGGTAAAAGTAAGTGCAAGAATATTCCAAGGTTTTAAACCTTTATTGAGTAGATAAGCTATTTTATATGTTAGTACACGTGTCTTTCCTGATCCTGCACCTGCAACAACTAACGAAGGTCCTGTACAATATTCTACAGCTTCCCGCTGGCTATCATTTAATGCGGCAAGAATCTCTTTTTCTTTCTCTTGATCTGTCATATAACTACTCATGTTGGATGATAATATCCTTTTTATATTACTATAGAGGGGAAGTCCTATTAATGTTCTTCAGGGAATGCTGGTATAAACGTCATTTGATGTTCAATCTGACCAATGCGTTTCCTCATATAAGGGCCAGGATTTTTTGAGGAAAATCGGCGTGGATTAGGTAATGTTGCTGCTATGAGTGCACAGTCTCGACGACTAAGTTGTTGTGCATCCATTCCAAAATTCTGTTCCGCACAGGCTTGAACACCATATATACCATCCCCCATCTCAATAGAATTCAGATATACCTCCATGATTCGTTGTTTACTCCACATCAGCTCTATAAGAAAGGTAAAGTAAGTTTCAAGTCCCTTTCTTACCCATGAACGTCCCTGCCATAGAAATACATTTTTTGCAGTTTGCTGGGAGATTGTAGAACCGCCACGAAGTTTTTTCCCTCTTTTTAAATGATCTTCTGCTGCTTGTTCTATTGCTTGATAGTCAAATCCGTGATGAATGAGGAAGCGCTGATCCTCACTTGCCATAACAGCTACAGGCATTGACTTTGGCATTTCATCCAAAGGTATCCACTTGTGGTACAGTTTTATATGTTCTCCCTTCCCTATTTGTTCAAAACAACGAGAAATCATCAATGGTGTAAAATAAACTGGGATAAAGCGATAAACAACAACAGCCAATATTGTTGAAATAAAGGTCAATGCAACAACCCATCGAAAAATACGAAGTATCTTTTTAATCATATTGTTTGATAATACTAAACATAATCTGCACGTCGTCTGTATATTAGCCTCATAGGCTCTGAACATAACGTTTGCAAAGTTAATAAAATATTGCTTGAAAAACAAAAGAAATGCCCGACGCTTCACAGCGACAGGCATTCAATCTCAATAGGTATTAGTCCTTTAAGGTAAAAAGATTGTATTCAGGATAACGATTGCAAAGATAAAATATTTATTTCTGCCTTGCAAGCTTTCATCAAACTTTTTTTTCACAACAAAACATTTTTTTTGTTTTTTCGTCCAATATCAAATTGTTCATTTACCAATAAAGCTATAGAATAAATAATAACACCGATAAATTGATATATATCATGTAAAAACCGAAACATGGTAAATAATTCTCAAAAACGTCTCATAAACTCCCAAACCTGAGGATTTTCACACATACGATATACATTATAGCGCATTAATTTAGTGAGTAGCTTACGAATTCATTATACCCGAAAGGAATGAAGAACGAGCAAAAGTTCATTTCTATCTAACAACTTCAACAAAATAGTTTTAAGATTCATCAATATTACTTGCAATAGCTTAAAGCCATTATAGCAGGTGCTATATTGGACAAGAGAATTCTTTGCTCCAGTCCAAAGAATGGTAGGTAAGACTTATGGATAATAATTTACAAATAAAGAACGAACAACTATCCAATAGCACATATAAACGTATTGAAAATGACTCTATAAAATAAAGATTATCAAGTGATTACAAACAGCATGGCAAAAGATGCTCTTTTATGATGCAAAAGGGCACCTTTTACCATGTAAAAGGGCATCTTTTACTGTGCAATATATGCCCTTTTACTATTCAAAAAAGCATCATCTAAAAACCAATTGTGAAAAAACATGACATCATCCCTAACTTATCATCTCCAAATTTATGCTTGGTAACAATGTAGATTGAGTACTCCCAACTATTTTCTCAGTCTAAAGTTTGCAGATTCTAAAGAATTAGAGAGGATTTAAACTGTCTTGCTTCATTCTAATCTGCATGAATAGTTATGCCGAAATGGGACGAGTATAGTTGGCTTTTACTTATAGAACTATCGACTCTAATATAATTTAATCTCAGGATATTACTTCAGAAGGCTCTTATATATTTCATAGCCTGACAATTATTATAAGCCATATAAATTTCTACTTATTAACTATCACCGACAAAGTCTATTCTAGGTTATTCATGTCAGGAGTTACGTAATAATGTTCTAAAGATTGCTATAAACAAGAAAAAATAAGTATCTTTGCAGCATAATAACAAACAAAATAATATGACGTCAATAGAGAATAACACCAATGAGGAAAAGCGCAGCTTGAGCTTCGTAGAACAACTGGTAGAAGAAGACCTTGCGGAAGGTAAAAATGGAGGAAGAATCCAAACACGTTTCCCGCCAGAACCTAACGGTTATCTTCATATTGGTCATGCGAAAGCTATCTGCATGGACTTTGGTGTCGCTGAACATTATAACGGCGTATGTAATCTACGCTTTGATGACACGAATCCTAGTAAGGAGAATACAGAGTATGTTGAGAATATCCTACATGATATTAGTTGGTTGGGATTCAAATGGGGTAACATCTACTATGCTAGTGACTATTTCGAAAAATTGTGGGAATTCGCAATATGGATGATCAAGAAAGGGTTAGCATATGTTGATGAACAGACATCGGAAGAAATTGCAAAACAAAAAGGTACACCTACAACAGCTGGTATTCCTTCACCTTATCGTGATCGCCCTATAGAAGAAAACCTCACACTATTCGAGAAAATGAACACAGCCGAGGCTGTAGAAGGAAGTATGGTTTTGCGTGCTAAGCTTGACATGGCAAACCCAAACATGCACTTCCGTGATCCAATCATGTATCGAATCATCCAGATTCCTCATCATCGCACGGGAACAAAGTGGCACTGCTACCCAATGTACGACTTTGCACATGGACAAAGTGATTACTTTGAAGGAGTAACACATTCTATTTGTACGCTTGAGTTTGTACCTCATCGTCCTTTATATGATAAATTCATAGACTTCCTTAAAGAATCTGATGGTACATCAGACAACCTAAGTGACAATCGCCCACGACAGATTGAATTCAATCGTTTGAATCTCACTTATACCGTAATGTCTAAACGCAAGCTGCACACACTTGTAGACGAACACCTTGTAAATGGATGGGACGATCCACGTATGCCAACTCTTTGTGGTATGCGTCGCCGTGGTTATTCTCCTGAATCTATCCGCAACTTTATTGATTCTATCGGTTATACAAAATTTGATGCACTTAATGATGTTGCTCTATTGGAGGCTGCTGTACGTGAAGATCTTAATAAAAGCAACCCGTGTTAGTGCTGTTCTCGATCCTGTTAAACTTGTCATCACAAACTATCCAGAAGATAAGACTGAAGAGATGGAAGCTATTAACAATCCTGAAAACGAAGCTGATGGCTCACATACTATCACTTTCTCAAAGTATTTATGGATTGAACGGGCTGATTTTATGGAGGATGCACCTAAGAAATTCTTCCGAATGACTCCAGGAAAAGAAGTTAGATTAAAAAATGCATATATTGTTAACTGCACCGGATGTACTAAGGATGATGAAGGTAATATCATAGAGATACAGGCAGAATATGATCCTGATAGCAAGAGTGGTATGCCAGGATCAGACCGTAAAGTAAAAGGGACACTACATTGGGTTAGTGTTAATCACAGTATAAAGGCAGAAGTTCGTGAATATGATAGATTGTTTAATGTAGAAAATCCATCAGCAGACGAACGCGACTTCCGTGAATTACTGAATCCTGAGAGTATGAAAGTACACAAGAACTGTTATGTAGAAAAATTCCTTTCAGAGAAACAACCTGGTGATTATCTACAATTCCAGCGTACCGGATATTTCATACTTGACCCTGATACTACTGCAGATCATCTTGTCTTCAACAAGACTGTAGGCCTAAAGGATACTTGGGCAAAAAAAGTTAAGGCGTAAATACGGATTATATTGGATATATATTATCATAGTGAGAAGTTCAAGCAGCTACTTCGCAAATACGAAGAACTGCAAGAAAACAACATCAGCGAGATTCCTTGTGCAGAGGAACTCACTGATGTTGCTGAGTATTTCCACATGCTGGGGGAAGAGGAAAAAGCTTTAGAAGTGGCTGACTATGCGACAAGAATGTATCCATCTGCAGTATCTCCATTGGCTTTTAAGGCTAGAATGGCTTTACTTGTAGATAATAATCCTCAAAAGGCAGATGAAATTGCAGAGGCAATCATAGACAAAAATGACGTAGACTTCTTATATTTAAAGCTGAGATTATGATCGCTTCTAGCAGGCCTAATGATGCTGATGAATATCTTCAAGCCTGCCATGATGAAATAATAGATTCTGAAGCCCAAGAAGAATTTATCCTTGATGTTGCAGCATTATTCTCCGATTACGAAGAAATCATATACGCGGAAAAATGGTTAAATCAATCTACTAAGACTGAAGACAAAGACTATAAGGAGCTAAAAGCACAGATTTTGAAAAGTCATGGTAATTATGCTGAGAGTGAAACTATCCTCAATGAATTACTTGATGCAGATCCATACTTTGGTCCATATTGGAATCAACTGGCACAAAGTCAATTTCTCCGTAATGATATCCAAGATTCTATTATATCCAGTGAGTACTCAATAGCTATCAATCCGAATGATGAGGAAGCTGTTCTAAACAAGGCAAATGGGCTCTTTACCCTTGGAAATTACGACGAAGCACTTAAGTATTATGAACGCTATAAGAAACTATGTCATTATGCAGATGTTAGCGTAGTTGATGTTACTATTGGACATATCTATCTAATGAAAGGGAAAGCATTAGAAGCTCAGGAGCACTATAAGAAAGCTTTATCAGAGTCAAAAGATAAGCCCCTCACACTTATTCATATAGGAATTTCTGCATTTGATAATGGATATGTGGAATATGCCTACCGAATCTTTAGCAATTTACTATCTGATACAAGTGCGGACTGGGATATAGGATATGCTTATTTAGCTCGCTGTTGTTACGAACTTAAAAAGAAGAAAGAATTTAAAAAGTATCTTTTAATTGCTATAGAACGAAATCCTGAGGAATGTTTGGAGGTCTTATCAGACCTATATCCACAAGGAACTGATCCTAAAAATTACATTTCTTCCATTAGTATTTAATATCAATAATTACCTATAATTAAAGAATAATATTCAATATGAACTTTATAACAGCTCTTCTCTCACAACTTAATTATGGTACAATCTTCCTATTAATGCTCTTAGAAAGTACAGTTATACCAGTCCCTTCAGAGCTTGTGGTTGCACCAGCCGCCTATCATGCAGCAGGAGGGAACCTTAATATGTGGCTTGTTATTCTCTTTGCAACTCTAGGAGCTGACTGTGGTGCTACAATAAATTACCTTGCAGGGTGGTATCTTGGGCGGCCTATTATTTATAAATTTGCTAATAGCAAATGGGGACACATGTGCCTCTTAAACCAGGAAAAAGTTGAGAAAAGCGAAAAATACTTTGATGATCATGGCTTAGTAGCTACCATTACAGGTCGATTACTTCCTGGTATACGCCATCTTATTTCTATACCTGCAGGATTAGCAAAGATGAATTACTGGAAATTCTTACTTTACACGACTATAGGTGCAGGGGCATGGCACAGTATCCTTGCTCTCATGGGACATTACTTACATACTTTTGTTCCTGAAGACCAGCTTCATGATAAAATCATGGAGTATGGAGAATATATTAAAATCGGGCTCATCATGTTAGTAATATTAGCAGGAACTTACTTTGGAATAAGGTGGTACATCAAGAAGAAAGGTAATAGCAAGTAAGAAAATTACACTGTATAATGCCCAATATACAAATAACTTCTAAAGATTTTATATCATGACTTTAAATGAGAAATATTTTAAAGAAATCATTAAAGAACAACCTCTATCTGACGAAGAAGAGCGTACTTTAGCTGCAAAAATAAAGATTGGAGATGCAAAAGCATTAGAAAAATTGACAAAAAGCAACCTTAAGTTTGTCATATCATTAGCACATCAGTATAGAAATCGTGGCGTAGAAGAGGATGATCTCGTAAGTGAAGGAAATATAGGAATGATGCATGCGGCCCAAAAGTTTGATGGAACCAAAGGGATTCGCTTCGTTATCTTCGCAGCTCCTTACATTCGTGCTGCAATGGAAGAAGCTATTAAGGAACAATCTGCACTATATAAGCTCCCTAAAACAGAGAAAAATAAAGTTGAACAGATACGCTCTCGAGCTATATCTATTGATCAACCAGTCCCCGTAGGTAGTAATAATAACTTTACCTTGAAGCATGTTTTAGAGAACGAGAATGCACCACATGCAGATGGACATCTCAATACAGAGATTCTCAATGCAGAGATTATGAATGGGATGGATGTTCTTGATGAGCGTGAAAAGCAGGTAATCACACTTATATATGGGCTTACAGGCTCCCCTTACACAATGGCAGAAATTGCTTATCATATGGGGCTTAAGCGAGAGCGAGTTCGCCAGATTCGTGATAAAGCATTGCGTAAACTACATAAAAGAATGAAGTAGAAAACAACTACTATAGGTAGAAGTATCTAAGTTTAGAGGTTTGTAGGTATTGTTTGTCTCAAATCTACTTAAATACATCTACCTTTTATTTAGGAGAGATAACTATAGTCTTAAACCAATCTTGGAGTATACCTTTATATTGGTCCTGGCTATCAGCACAGAGAATAATTACTTGATTACCGTCTACAAGTTTGGGGCCAAGACACATTCCTTCGTAATTGGCTAGATCTTGCCTGAATAATGATAAAGAGGTTTTCCATTCTACAATAAGGTGTTTCTTCATGTAAGGAGGTTTAGATGGTAAAGGTAAATCCATATGAATTGGTTCTTCTGTAGAAGGGTCTACTGCATAGATTTTATTAATAACATAGGATCCAACCTTTCCTGGTTTTACAGCAAACTCACGTTCCACAATAAGCAGTTTTGCGTTATCTAATGCCACAATTGCAGGAACTCCCATAGCAAAAACTGAAGCTGACGCATGGCTTTTAGGTGTATCCATCAGATAAATATACTGTTCCATTGGCTGTAAAGAGTCATTAAAACTTTGTATCCTCAACTTATTCCTTACGCTATTCTTCGAATCAGCCTGCTTACCATCTCCCTTTAATGTACTCTCAGAGGTCGACCAAAAACGATGTGTCATCTTATTATATGTCAGCGCTTCAAAACCGTATTGTGTTGTAGCATCATTAAAAACAGGAGGAATTAATAATTCTCTCCCCGTAAGCTGTCCTACCAAACTATATTCCATGATTTTATTATCACTCTCACGGGAAATAAAAACTGTACTATCTTTCGGGAAGAAAGCTATATCTTCCTCATCATGATTCTTAACTCCCGAAGATCGAAAGCCTTCTGTTCTAATATTAATAATATCACCATTGATGGAGTCAATCTGGATTCTGAATATAAAGAATCCACTTTGAGGAGCTTTATCAGACACTATAGCGTATCGTTCACCCCCTAGCCAGGTTAATCCGCTATAATTTCCCTTCGGTACATCTTTTTGAAAACTGTGCTGTGAATTCATACGTATAAGAGTCTGCCCAAAGATGGATAACGAATGAAATATGATCAAAAGAAAGAATAATCTTCTATACATTGTGTTGACTGTGTACCAAAAAAAATAAAGAGGTTAAGAAAGAGATTCTCCAAATATCAATATTACTACCTCTTTCTTAACCTCTTTTTATTTAAAACAATACTACTCTCCCGAGAACTGCTTTATACGTTGCTCTTCAGAAAGCTTACATATAAGTAAAGTATCATCCTTCTCTGCTACAATATAACCATCCAACCCTTGGACAACAACTTTACGTTCCTCTGTTGTATGAATAATACAATTCTTACTATCAAACAGTTGAATATTTTCTCCTATAATGGCATTACCATAAAGATCATGCGGTGTTTGTGCTAGTAGGGATCCCCATGTACCTAAGTCACTCCAACCAAAGTCAGCTGGACAAACAAATATTTCCTCAGCTTTTTCCATGATAGCATAATCTACTGATATATTATCACATTCTGGATAGACCTCATCTATCACACGTTGTTCATCAGCTGTACCAAGTATATCCATGATATTTTCAAAAATACGTGCCACTCCAGGCTGATAAATACGAAAAGCATTGACTATTGTAGATGCACTCCAGATAAAGATTCCAGCATTCCAAAAGAAATTACTTTGTTTCGTATATTGAATAGCTGTAGCCAAATCAGGCTTTTCACGAAACTGATCTACACGGAAGATTTCTTTGTTTCGGGCAGAGGCTGTAGACAAATCAGCCTGTATGTAGCCATATCCTGTTTCTGGACGTGTCGGCTTCATACCAAGAGTAACAATAGCATCCGTCTCTGCTGTAAACTTTAGGCAGTTTGTTACAACACGACGGAATTCTTCTGGATTCGTCACAATATGATCACTCGGTGAGACAACTATATTAGCCTTGGGATTCTCTTTTTAATACGCCAACTGACGTAAGCAATACAAGGGGCAGTATTACGCCTACAAGGCTCACTGAGAATATGGTCAACAGGGATATCTGGCAACTGTTCTTGTACAACACTAACATATTTCTCATTCGTTACTACCCATACATTGCATGGAGGAATAACGCCAGAAAAACGCTCATTGGTAAGTTGAATCAAAGTCTTACCAACTCCAAGTACATCAATAAACTGTTTAGGGCGATCAGCTGTACTCATTGGCCAAAACCTACTACCCACGCCTCCTGCCATTATAACAAGATGATTATCCGTTTGTGCCATAGTCTTATTGTAAATGATTATAGCTGCAAATATACAAAATAAAAAATATAAAAGCAAACGTTTCTTTAATAAGTTAGAGCTCCCTCTTAACCAACCAGCTCTTGGTATCTACTGCTTTTACAGGTTACACTAAGGTAAAAATAAGGTGACAGAGGTATAGTCTTTGTGTCAGAAAAACTATATTGATAATGTGTTTACCAACATCACCACTTGTGCTGACCATCATCACTACTCGTGTCAGGCATTAGCACAACATGTGTTGATTATCAGCTCCAATCCAACTAAACATAGTCTGATTTATAATAACTTACCACAATAACTATAAAAGATGAATTATTATATCAGAACAATACAGAGACCATCTGATAGCCTTTTGTTAAGTATCAAAAAACTCTTCTAATACAATACGTAATCAACAAATATTCACTACCTTTGTAAGCGAAATAAAAATAATAATAATGATAATGAAAAGATTGTTCTTTATGTTCTTATTTTTAGGAACCATAACAATGAATAGTTTGGCTCAGGAAGAGAAACCTATAAAATATGAAACAAAAAACTTTTCCTTGCCAGACAAGATGCCATTGTACCCTGGAGGTGATGGAGCATTAAGAGCTTTCTTATCTTTGAATTTACATTATCCTGAAAAGGCACAAGCTTTTGGTGTAGAAGGTAGAAGTCTCATGAAGTTCTGTGTTTCTAGCGATGGTAGTATCAAAGACATATCGGCGGTAGATTGTAAAATAACTAATTATAATAGAACCGAATTCAACAAACTCCCATTGAGTAAACAAGAAAGTTTGAAGAAAGAATGTGCCAAGGCCTTTGCCAAAGAGGCTGCACGTGTCATTCGCTTAATGCCTAAATGGGAGCCAGCAGAATTGAATGGAAAAAAGATGAATGTATATTATTCTTTGCCTTTCACCTTTAAATTGCGATAATTTTACATTCTTCTGTCCATCTCCTGTGGTTGGATAACGGAACTTCAGATTCCACATAAGGAGTAAAAGTAATAACTTACTTTAAATCATTTGATAATCCAATAAACCCCACAAAGAATATGAATAATCGATATATGTTGCGCGGCGTCAGTGCTGCAAAGGAAGATGTGCACAACGCCATCAAGAACATTGATAAGGGTCTTTATCCGCAGGCTTTCTGCAAAATCATCCCAGATATTCTTGGAGGTGACCCAGAGTATTGTAATATTATGCATGCTGATGGAGCTGGAACAAAGTCTTCTCTAGCTTACATGTACTGGAAAGAAACTGGAGATCTAAGTGTATGGCGCGGTATTGCACAGGATGCAATTGTCATGAATACAGATGATCTACTCTGTGTGGGTGCAGTCGATAATATCCTTGTTAGTTCAACTATTGGCCGTAATAAGATGCTCGTACCAGGTGAGGTTATTTCGGCTATCATTAACGGAACCGATGAGTTACTTGCTGATATGCGTAATATGGGGATAGGAATATATCCCACTGGTGGAGAAACAGCTGATGTAGGTGACCTTGTTCGTACAATCATCGTAGATTCTACTGTCACTTGTCGTATGCGTCGTAAGGATATTATCGATAATGCGAATATTCGTCCTGGTGATGTCATTGTTGGTCTTTCATCAACTGGACAGGCAACCTATGAAACACGATATAATGGTGGTATGGGCAGCAATGGATTAACTTCCGCACGTCATGATGTCTTTGCCAAATACCTAGCAGAGAATTATCCAGAGAGTTACGACCATGCAGTGCCAGAGGATTTAGTTTATAGTGGTAAGTACAAACTGACTGATTCTGTTGAGGGAAGCCCTGTCAATGCTGGTGAGCTTGTACTCTCTCCTACTCGCACATACGCTCCTGTTATTAAGCGATTACTTGATGAATTACGCCCAGAAGTACATGGCATGGTGCATTGTACAGGTGGTGCTCAGACTAAAGTCCTACACTTTGTCGGTGATAACTGTCGTGTAATCAAGGATAACATGTTCCCAGTTCCCCCACTCTTCCGTGCTATTAAAGACTGTAGCGGTACTGATTGGAAGGAGATGTATCAGGTATTTAATATGGGGCATCGCATGGAAATTTATGTTCGTCCAGAAGTTGCAGAACAAGTTATAGCCATCAGTAAGGAGTTTAACATTGATGCACAGGTTGTTGGACACATTGAAGAAGGAAACCGTAGCTTGATTATTAAGAGTGAGTTTGGCACATTTGAATACTAATATTAGGAGTTAAAGAAATAAAAGGTATTAGAGAGGGCAATAGGATAAGTTTCTTATACTTACTTTTAGTCTTACTATTTTAATCTTTTAGAGAAAAGGGATACAAATGAACATTAGGCTTAACATCCTTAATGCCCCTTAGCAACATTAAATTCCCCTATATAGATTATGATCGATAACAACAATATACTACAGAAACTTGATGGGCTTGAAGCTCGTTATGAAGAGGTATCAACACTTATTACAGACCCAAGTGTTATAGCAGACCAGTCACGCTACGTTAAGCTGACAAAGGAGTATAAGGATCTTGGTGACATCATGGATGCTCGTCGACGTTATATCAATTGCCTCACAACTATCAAGGAAGCAAAGGATATTATTGCTAATGAGAGTGATGCAGAGATGAAGGAGATGGCACGTGAAGAGCTTGCTGAGAACGAAGAGCTGCAACCAAAGCTTGAAGAAGAGATTAAGATCTTACTCGTACCAAAGGACCCTGAGGATGCGAAGAATGTTCAAATGGAGATTCGTGGTGGTGCAGGCGGTGATGAAGCTGCGCTTTTTGCAGGTGATCTCTTCAATATGTACAAGCGTTATTGCGATAAAAAAGGTTGGAAACTATCTATAACATCAGTCTCAGAAGGTGCTGTAGGCGGTTTTAAAGAGATAGATTTCGCTGTAGAAGGTGAGAACGTTTACGGAACTCTGAAGTATGAATCAGGTGTGCACCGTGTACAACGTGTGCCAGCAACAGAGACACAAGGACGTATGCACACATCAGCAGCCACAGTAGCGGTGTTACCTGAAGCTGATAAGTTTGAGGTTAACATCAATGAAGGCGACATCAAGTGGGATACCTTCCGTTCTAGTGGTGCAGGTGGACAGAATGTCAATAAGGTTGAATCTGGTGTACGTTTGCGTTATCCATGGAAGAATCCTAACACTGGTGAGGTTGAAGAAATTCTTATTGAATGTACTGAGACACGCGACCAGCCAAAGAATAAAGAACGTGCTTTGAGTCGTCTTTATACTTATATTTATGACCACGAACATCAAAAGTATATTGATGATATTGCTTCTCGGCGCAAGACTCTCGTGTCAACAGGCGACCGTAGTGCTAAGATTCGAACCTATAACTTTCCACAAGGACGTGTTACCGATCATCGTATAGGTTTTACAACTCACGACTTACAGGGCTTCATGAATGGTGACATTCAAGAGATGATAGATGCACTGACTGTGGCAGAGAATGCAGAAAAATTAAAGGAAACAGAGTTATAAGATTAAATTATGGGGATATACGACAACGTATGTCCCCATGTCATATAAAACATTTATACCTAATATGAACAGACAACAACTAATCAACGAGATCTTTACAAAGAAGAGTTTCTTATGTGTCGGACTAGACACGGATATCAATAAGATTCCTGAACACTTGAAGAAGGAAGAGGATCCAATCTTTGCTTTCAATAAAGCTATCATTGACGCAACAGCACCCTACTGCGTCGCCTATAAGCCTAACCTTGCTTTCTATGAGTGCTACGGACTCAAAGGTATGATTGCATTCGAAAAGACTATCAAGTATTTAAAAGAGAATCATCCTAATCACTTTATCATTGCCGATGCAAAGCGTGGTGATATTGGCAATACCTCAAAGATGTATGCCCAGACCTTCTTTGAGGAGTATAACCTTGATTCTGTCACAGTAGCTCCTTACATGGGTGAAGACAGCGTGAAGCCCTTCCTTGAATACGATGGTAAGTGGGTTATCCTTCTCGCACTTACGAGCAATAAAGGTAGTCACGACTTCCAATTAACAGAAGATAAACAAGGCGAACGACTCTTTGAGAAGGTATTAAAGAAGTCACAAGAATGGGGAACTACAGAGAATCTCATGTATGTAGTTGGAGCGACACAAGGTAAGATGTTTGAAGATATTCGCCGAATAGCCCCCAATCACTTCCTTCTTGTACCAGGCGTAGGTGCACAAGGTGGAAGCCTGCAAGAGGTATGTAAATATGGGATGACAAAGGATTGTGGCTTACTCGTCAATTCATCTCGCGGTATCATTTATGCTAGCAAGGATGAAGACTTTGCAGAAATAGCGGGCCAGAAGGCAAAGGAGCTACAGCTTGAGATGGCATCAGAGTTAGAGTCCCTCAAGTAAACTGATTATTATATATCTATCTGACACGCTGTTTAAGGTAATACGTTCAATCTTATTCCGGGTATAATTGACATCTTTAAAAACTACAAGAGGATTTCTTTAAGGACTCCTTGACGACTTCTTAAAGAACTCCTCCCCTACTTCTTGAAGAAGTCCTAAACAACTCCTTATAGAGATATAGACCACATACTATAATATTAGGTCTTTTATCCATTAAACAAAAATAAGAGAGTGTGTCAAAATTGATACATCCTCTTTTTGTTCTTCCTTTACCTTGTCTACGACATAATTCGTTATTTACTGCAGCTATGCTGCTAATTTCATATAAAATGATTTATTGGGCTTTAAATAGCCTATATAAACTTGTATAGAGTATCTGAAGGTTACAAAAAGTACCTCCATAACGGCTTTTAGTTCCTTGAGATTGGTTTTTCTACACATTTTCCCTATGTTAAAGGCTATAGCAAAGAAGGCAAAGTCCATATTGACCTTGTCTTTTCCAAAATGCCTAAACCTCTTATAGGCTTTATTATATTTTGTTTGTCCAAAAACAGCTTCAGGTTCTATGCATCTTCGTCCTCGATGCTTGATGCCTTCTTCCGAGGTCAGTAGTTCCCGTGCCTTTTGTTTATAGTGCTGTAGTTGGTGGTTTACTTCTATAATTCTGTTCCCTCTTGCCTTAAAACATGAGCCTCTCAACGGACAACCATCACAGCGTTCTGCCTGATAACGTACGCTGTAAGTAACGAATCCATTAGAGGTTAGGGAACGCTTCAAGCCTATACGCTTCATATGCTGTCCCATAGGGCAGACGTAGAAATCCTGTTCCTTATTATAATAAAGGCTTGCGGGACTGAATGGGTTAGGTGTGTAGCGTGGACGCTGCTCTTTATGGAAGTAGTTATACTTCACATAGGCTTCCATATTATGTATGTCCATGAACAGATAGTTCTCCTCGGAGCCATACCCTGAATCGGCTACGACAGTCTTGGCATAACGATGATAGCGTGATTTGAAAGACTCCAAGAAAGAAGAAAGTGTGAGCGTGTCTGTACGGTTAGCATAGAGTGCAAAGTTGGTGATAAACTGGTTCTCAGTTGCTATCTGCAGATTATATCCAGGCTTAGTCTGTCCGTTCCGCATAGCATCTTCCTTCATGTGCATAAACGTGGCATCAGGGTCGGTCTTGCTGTAGGAGTTTCTCTCTCCCATAATCTCAAGGTGTTGGTCATACTCCTGGAGTTTATTACGTTTATTCTCAAGCTCTTTAAGCTGTTTTTTCTTGGTTCTAACAGCCAGCTTCTCTTCTTTTGTCTTAGGCTCAGGGGCTGATTCCAAAGACTTGTTCAATTCCTTGGATATTTCATCGAGCAGAGCTGCAGTAAACTCGACACCTTCTGTCTTAGCGGCATTATCCTGCGCTATGACATCATCAATTTGAAGCAAGAGTGTGCGTATTTGTTCCTGCAACTTGGTGCGGTTCTTTTCCACGGTTCTCTTCCAAACGAAGGTATACTTGTTGGCTTCGATTCTATCTTTGTGCCGTCAATATATTCAACGTCAAGACTTATCAAACCTTTGGCTGCAAGTATTAATACAACCTGTGTGAAGATATTGTTGATTTCCTTTTTCACACGATTACGAAAACGATTGATGGTAATAAAATCAGGCTGTTCATATCCTGCCAGATAGATGAAATGAATGTCACGCTTGAGGAGCGACTCTATACGACGGCAGGAATAGATATTATTCATGTAGGCGTAAAGAATCACCTTGAGCATCATTTGTGGATGATAAGGCTTGCGACCACTGGGCTTATAAAGCTTGTAGACATTATCCAACATAAGATTATCCACCAAGGCATCTAAAAGACGAACAGGGTCATCTTCTGCGATATCCTTATCGATTCTTTGAGGAAAAAGAATCATTTTCTTGTGTATGTAAGAACGAAAGTGTACCTTTGTCATAATGAGAATTTTTGAATGCCTAAAGGTACAAAAACTTTAGGAAATAGCAAAGCCCTGGCTTGAGAAAGACGGGGCTTTGTGCATAAAAAAGAGGATGTGGACATTTTGACACACCCTCTTATTTCGTTTTATCTGTCAGTTGATGAATACTATTAAATCCTCATCCCTTTCAGTATCTCATTCATCTTCTGCTTCGTCTCAATACGCGTTGGGACCAAAGGAAGACGGAGAACATTATCTATCATTCCCATATCATTTAGCAAAGCTTTACAACCGGCAGGATTACCATCTATGAAAAGGAGCTTATATAGCTCTGTAAACTGATGGTGGATCTTACGGGCAGGCTCATATTCCCCATTAAATTCAAGTCGAATCATCCGAGAAAACTCCTTGGGCAATGCGTTACCAATAACCGATATGACACCGACTGCCCCACTGGCAATCATTGGGAAAGTCAAAGCATCATCACCACTAATGACTTCAAAGTGCTTTGGCTTGTTCTTTATAATCTCATCAACCTGCTCAAGATTGCCTGATGCTTCTTTGATTGCAACGATATTTTCAAATTCTGATGCTATGCGAACTGTAGTCTCTGCCGTCATGTTTACCCCAACACGTCCAGGCACATTATACATCACAACGGGCAATGGACTTGCTTGCGCAATGGCTTTGAAATGCTGATACAGTCCCTCCTGACTTGGCTTGTTATAATAAGGACAAATACTGAGAATACCATCAATCCCACTCCAATCTGTCGTCTTTATCTCATCAACAACAGTTGCAGTATTGTTCCCCCCGCAATATTTCAAGATTGGTACACGCCCATTGACGACCTTCTTTATGACCCGTGTCAGCTCATCTTTCTCTTCACGCGTCAAACAAGGAGCCTCACCTGTCGTTGCAAGAATACAGAAGAAGTCTGCCCCATTATCCAACTGATACTTAACCAAATTCACCAGTGCATCATAGTCAACACTCCCATCATCCTTGAAAGGTGTTATCAATGCTATACCTAGTCCATGAAAAACATTTTGCATAGTAATATATCTTCTTATAAGAAAAAGCTTCTATCAATATTGTTGCAAATATAGCAATTTATTGTCAATCAGCAAAGGCTTTTCCTTCTTATCTTTATAAACAAGATTTATATACGTCTCCTACTTTTCCTTAATGAGAGCCTATCCAAAGGAATATCATACCTAAAAGAACAAAACATAAATCAAGTGCCTTTGCCTTAAGATTATGCTCTTTGAAAAGTAATGCTCCACAAAGGAATGATACAAGTACAGAACCTCTACGAACCATTGATACAATGGATATCATCGCACCAGGGATAGATAAAGCATAGAAGTAAGCAAAGTCTGCCATAGACAAAAAAACTGAGATCAAAAGGATTGACCACTTCCAAGAGAATGATAAGGTTGTTTTCTTCCTCTTTCTACCTACTACATAGATAAAGAAAACAACTCCCATCATCAGGCATTGATAAATATTATACCAACTTTGTGTCATCATACGATCAAGTCCAACTCCCCCATCCTCTGGGCTCGCCATAAGGAACTTATCCAATAATCCACTACACGTACCCATCAATGCCGCTAATACAAGAAAGAATATCCAGCGATTATGCTTGAAGTCTATTCCCTCCTTCTTACCACTCCCAGCCAAGAGAAAGACTGATAAGATTGCAAGCCCAACACCAGCCCACTGCCAACCATTCAGACGTTCGCCAAAGACTACCATTGCCCCAACCAAAGTCATTACAGGGCGTGTGGCGTTGATGGGACCTACTATTGTTAGAGGCAAATGAGCAATAGCAAAGTAACCAAACACCCAAGAAAGAAGCACTATTAAACTCTTCAAGACTATCCAACGATGCATTTCCCAGCCTCCGAAACCCACATGAAGTAAACTTCCATCCAATAAATTCGTATATTGTGACAAGAGAATAAGAGGAAGAAAGATCAATGAACAAAAAAGAGTATTGAGGAATAACACGGGAATGACATCATTCCCACGAAGAGAATACTTCTTTGATGTATCATACAAGCCTAACAATGTAGCTGAAATAAAGGCTAAAAGAATCCACATAAGTTTAATACTTTATATCCCAAAGGAACAAAGCATTGCCTGGCATACTCTCACCAGCATCACTTCGTGTTCCACCATCCACAATCTTCTTAAACTCTTCTATAGACATACGATGACGTCCTACCTCTACTAACGTACCGACAACGGCACGAACCATATTCCGTAAAAACCGATTAGCACTAATAACAAAGCACCAACTATTTCCGGATTTACTTAAGGATAACTCTTGCTTACAAGGTATCCAACGTGCTTCTGTCAGATCGCATATGGTTGTCTTTACGTCCGCCCCAGTCTTACAAAAGCACTTAAAGTCTTTTTTCCCGATAAGATAGGCGGCAGCTTCATTCATCTTATCAAAATCTAATGGATATCTGATCTCGCATGAATACTGACGTAAGAAAGGCTGCTTAGAAGTATGAATATAATAATGATAAGTCCGCGAAGTCGCAGAAACGTGCATGGAGTTCGCTATCCACTGTCTCTATCTGGCTAACTGATACATCACGAGGCAATAAACGATTTATCTTATAGGTAAGTTGTTCACAATCGAGCAGACTTTCCGTATCAAAATGTGCTACCATCATACGACTATGTACACCCGCATCTGTACGTCCTGCACCCGTTATAGCTATTTTTTTTCGCATAAGAGTGGACAAAGCCTGCTCCAATACTTCCTGTATAGAAATACCATTTGGTTGTATCTGCCAGCCATGATAAGCTGTACCATCATACGAAAGAGTTATAAAATACCGTTGCATAATTGGTTGCAAAGATAGTAAAAATTACTCTAACTCTGCATCAGCCATATAAAAACTCCAAGGAAGACTCAGAATCATTAAGAGGCAATAATAGGCTAAGACATAAAGAAGAGGAAGATGGATATGCTCTATACTAGCCCAAGGTAAAAGAGAAAACCAATGAAGGAACGTATTAAGCCAATCTGCCACCATATTAACCAAATAGCCCATAAAGGAATCGATTGAAGAAAATGAGCTCAGCAATAACATAAAAAAGGCCAAATAAAGAATTACAGTCGTTATAGGAATAGCTACGAAGCCTGTAAAAAGTGACACTGTCGAGAACCTTCCAAAGTAGTACATAATAAGAGGAACTGTACCTATTTGTGCAGAAAAAGATACAACTAACATAGCCCATAGATATCTCATTATTATAGACTTCCCAAGTAACTTATCTGACAGTGCATGATATATTGGAGAATAGAAGACCATAATAGCCCAAACCGCCATAAATGATAATTGGAAACCTACATCAAAAAGACTGAAGGGATTTATTAAAAGCATTATAAAAGCTGTTAATGCTAATGTATTTACTGATAACCGGTCACGATTAAGAAGAGAAACAAAGCTATAAATGGTTAACATTACTGCTGACCGTACAACAGAAGGAGAAAAACCGACTAATGTGACATATCCCCATACTGTAAATAGAATAATAAACTCCTTCAAGCCCTTTCTTCGTAATACAGGCACAAGATTGCTAAGTCCTTTTAATAAAAGAAGCAATAATCCATATACTACTGCAAGATGTAAACCAGATAAAGCAAGAACATGGCTTGCACCTGAAATTGAGTAATCATCTTTCAAGCTCTTACTCAATTGACTTCGATCCCCAAGCACCATAGTCGAGACTACTGCAAGATTATTACCAGCAAGTTCTTTCTCAAACTTCGAAACAATCCGTTGCCGATAAACACGCATCAATAAGCTTACACGTTGAAAGACACCAAGAGATCGAACATCTACACGCGCCTTCTCCCATTGATCATAATAGATAAAAGTCTCTGCAGAAAAACCATGAAACCGTAACCAACGGGCATAATCAAATGAATCTCCAGTAAAGTTCCTAGGCTTTTCTATAAATGATTTAGCGTTAATACCATCTCCAACATGCAGCTTCTTATATCGATTTGTGATAGTATCCCGGAGAATATCTGCCTTCACCTTCAAGGGGGATGCGGCTGATAAAACTAACAAATCAACCTGTATAATCTTCCCATGTACAACAGGTTCTGTCTGAATTATAGCTTCATATTCAACTTGTCCCTTGGGAAGTTTAATCAACATAGCATGCTCTTTCTCGATTGTAAGCATTGCACCTAAGAAGAAAATGGTCAGAAGCATCATAAAACTTTGAAAGTACTTCCAGTGTGAAACAACAAAAGTCATAAAGATTGATCCACAAAGAAGTATCCACCAATAAACACGGGGAAATATATCCCATATAGTATCGCCAACCACAATACCCAAGGCAAGTGGTATAACCAACTTAACAAACGGATACATCCTTAAGTCTATTTCCCTCTTCATAGCAAAATGCTTTCATGTATATATAAGCCGTGCAAATGTAATAAAAACAACTGAGAATTTAATAATTAATAAAGAGAATAAGGTCTGAATCTTGCTAGAATTACAAAGAATAAGTACCTTTGTCACATGATTTTCTACTTTTCTGGTACAGGCAATAGCCAATGGGCTGCAAAAACACTGGCATTATATACCAGTGACAAACTGATTTCCATCCCAGAAGTAATCAATACTGACTGCTCCTTCACGTTGGGAAAGGATGAGCATGTGGGCTTTGTATTCCCTGTACATGGCTGGAGAGTACCACTTATAGTAAGAGAATTCATAGAAAAATTGACATTTTTGAAAGATGATTTAAATCTACAAAAAGCCTCATGTAAGCATTATTGCTTCTGCTTAGTGACTGCAGGTGATACTGTTGCAAAGACCATTGAACATTTCCAACATTTACTCATGGAATCTTCAGCAGGACAATTCTTATCACTTGAAGCGGTCTTTTCACTTATTATGCCTGAATCATACGTAGGACTACCAAGTATGGATGTTGATACTAAGGAGAAAGAGCAAGAGAAGAAAAGGACGGCACAAGTAGAATTAAAGGAGTTTATAGAAGTTATTCAGCAAGAGAAGATGGGTACTAATGGGAAACCTTGGGGATGGAGACAAATCAAAAGAGGTCCTATACCTTCATTCTTCTCCGGGCCAGTGGGTGGCTTCTTTGAACATATCCTTATCAAAGATAAACCTTTCCACGTAGAAAGTAACCGGTGCGTAAAATGCGGAATATGTGCGAATGTCTGTCCTGTCAATGATATTAAAGGAGGATTAGGCTTTGAACCTGAATGGATACACAATGGCAAATGCCTCACTTGCTTTGCCTGTTACCATCATTGCCCACATCATGCAATAGAATATGGTAAGCGCACACAGAAGAAAGGTCAGTACTTCTATAACAGAAACAAACTGCATTAATTTGAAAGTATATTAAAATAACCACAAGATAAAAAAGATGAAAAGAATAATTCTACTTATTTGTTTCATAGCATGTACTACAATCACAACTTGGGCGGCAAAAGCACAATCGATACCAGTACTAGTGAAACAAGCTGATGGGACAACTATTACTGTTATCCTCCAAGGTGATGAACACATTAACTGGTACATTGCACTTGATGGTACATTGCTTGTTCAAGGCTCTGACAATAACTATTATGTTGGACGTGTAGCGAACAATGGACATCTAATGGCAACAAAACAACTTGCACATGAACCTGCCTTCCGTTCACAAACGGAACGAAGCTTAATACAAAAGCAAGATAAGGAAAGATTTTATTCTTATGTAAGAAACGTTGCTGCACAATCTGAAAATGCATATAACGAAAGTCCTATGACACGAATATCAATAGGTGCTAGTTCAGATGGTGTAGCTTATTTCCCCCATACTGGAAGCCCAAAAGCACTCGTCATACTTGCAGAGTTTGCTGACACGCTCTTTACAATTCAGAATACCAAGCAAGTGTTCACCAATTACTTGATGAATGAAGGGCATTTTACTGAGACAGCCTATGGCCAGAACATGAACTATAAAGGTGTACGTGGATACTTTAAGGATTGTAGTTATGGACAGTTCACCCCGGCATTTGATGTTGTTGGTCCTACAAAGTTGCCAAAGCCCCAGACTTATTATGGAGCAGGAGGTGATAATATAAAAGATCTGCTGACTGATGCTTGTAATGCTGTCGATAACGAGGTAGACTTCTCGCAATACGATTCAAATGGAGATGGAATGGTTGACCTCGTCTATGTCATTTATGCAGGTCACTCAGCCAACTATGGTGGGAATGCAAAGACAGACATTTGGCCCAAATCAGGTACAGCCTCATTGTCTAAACATTTGATGGTAAAAGTGTTCGTCGTTATGGCGTAAGCAATGAACTTGCAGGAAGAGAGAATAAGAAGAAAGAGAGAGAAACAATTAATGGTATAGGTCTCTTCTGTCATGAGTTCTCTCATACACTTGGACTCCCCGATATATATGCTTATGACAGATATGAAGGAGAGAATAATGAGGCCGTGAACCAAAACAACCAAGGCATGGAGTATTGGGATCTTATGGATGGTGGAACGGATGTATGGGGTGGCAGAATCCCTTCTCCTTACCTTGCATGGGAGCGTGAGACTATGGGTTGGATGAGTATTGACACATTAACGACCGACTGCCACATTTCAAACTTAAAAACAATAGATAATGGCGGCAAGGCTTATAAAATTTTGAATCCTTTAGCCGCAAATGAATATGTAGTCTTGCAAAGTATACAAAAAGGCGGCTGGTACCAAGGCTGGGGGAATAAGAATATTACTTATCCTAAAGGTTTATTAATATATCGTATATCATACGCATCAGATAAGGTAAACTTACATGATGGACCTAATAACGTTAAAGGAAAGCCTCGTGTTATTGTAATACCTGCAGATGGTGAAATAATAGCTGCAGCACATGCTGGGACTATGAATAATTACCTATTACAGCATAACAATGACCTTTATCCTTACAATGGCATAGATTCTATCAAAGGATTCAAGATGTTCAATGAATCCACACTTGAGAGATCTATATTTAATATTACTGAGACTGATGGAGTAGATATAAACAATAGATATGTTAGTTTCGACTTTAGAGACAAAATAACTACAGGTATTCAATCTGCTGCAATCAAAGAAACCAATATCTCAGACAACAGAATCTATACTCTTGACGGTAGATTCGTAGGGACAGATAAGGATATTCTCCCTCGTGGAATATACATTCAGGACCGAAAGAAGTTTGTGAAGTAACACTACAAAAAGGGCACCTTTTACCATGCAAAAGGTGCCCTTCTTGAATATAATGGATTACTTATTAGAAACCGATTATGAATCTATTTTACAAAAGAAGCCTCTCTAGTTTCAAACATTAGGTGATATTACCATAAACAAATAAAGGTGCAATATATCCAAATTGATGATACTGCACCTTTATTTTACACCTATATTACAAAGTTGTTACTAATAAATACGTGGGCCAAAAATTGTGGTTCCCACACGAACCATTGTTGAACGGCACTCTACAGCTATCTTATAATCATGACTCATCCCCCAGGAACGTTCTTTAAAATCAGCATCATCAGCAAAGTATTTTGCTTTCAATTCATCAAACAAATCAGCTGCAATAGTCATCTCTCTTCTTATCTGCTCCTGGTCATCTACATTGGATGCCATCATCATAAGCCCAACAATATGTACATTTCTGAGATTCTTCCATTCACCTTCTTCCAACAGTTGCCTGCAAGCATCAGGAGAGAAACCATACTTACTTTCTTCTTCTGCAATATGAAGTTCTAAAAGAACATTAATTACACGATTATGTTTAGCAGCCTGTTTATTGATTTCTTTCAATAGTTTCAATGAATCAACAGCTTCTATCATTGAGATATAAGGAGCTATATATTTCACTTTATTTGTCTGAAGATGACCTATGAAATGCCACTCAATATCTTTTGGTAGCGTATCTACTTTACGTGACAATTCTTGTTCTTGGCTTTCACCAAAGATACGTTGTCCTTCATTATAAGCTACTTCAATATATTCATTAGGATGAAACTTACTGATAGCAACTAACTTCACTCCATCAGGAAGATCCCTCAATACTTCGTGTAAATTCTTTGCAACATCATACATAGTTGTAAGTTCTTTTTATATAATTACTGCTCGTACTCTGGCTTTGATTCTACTGTTTCTTTCTTTCCAGTATGATGTTCAAAGACATCCATAATGCGCGTTTCTGTAATAGCAGCAATCTCATAATCAATCATTGTAGAGCCCATCACTTCATCAACATGCTTTACAGCTCCATTGACAGAATGTGCCTGCACAAGATAAGTAACTGATGAACGCTTTTCTTTTTCTGTTTTTTCGTCTATAGTAATAAAAGAAAGTTTTGCCTTAAACCACTTATCATCGGTATCAATATCACTAAAAAAGATCTCACCATAGGTAGCAGGAGCAATCGCCTTGACGTCAAACTCTCCACTTACATAATGTGACATCTCCTCAGTAATAAACTCCTCAGCTTCTGAAAAGCTGAAAGCATCAACAACATACTGTTCAATGACCTTCTTCATCTGACCATCTTCCATGGTCTTGTCATATCTTACTCTTGTTTCAAACCAGGTACTTGTCCTACTTCTCATAATAATTTTAAATATTTAAGCCCGACTATTCTATCAACAAATAAAGAGAAAAGAAATCTATCGGACTGTTTTATAGTTGTGCAAAAGTAGTAAAAAATCTGCGTTAATCTCATAAAAGTGCAGATAAAATAAAAAAAATGTCTATCTTTGCAACACAGTAAGAAACAGGACGAATACCCTCCTCTACCACAGGAAGAAATAATTAAACGATTATGCCGGAAATATCAGTTCGTGGACTTGAGATGCCGGAGTCACCAATCAGGAAGTTGGCTCCTCTTGCCGCTGCAGCTAAAAAAAGTGGCGTTAAAGTTTACCATTTAAATATTGGTCAGCCCGATTTACCAACGCCACAATGTGGTTTAGATGCTCTGAAAAACATTGATCGTAATATTTTAGAATATTCTCCTTCACAGGGTTATCTATCTTATCGCGAGAAACTCTGTACTTTTTATAAGAAGTTTAATATCAATGTCACTCCGGATGATATCATTATCACGGCTGGTGGCTCTGAGGCTGTACTCTATTCTTTCATGGCATGTTTAAATCCTGGTGACGAGATAATAGTCCCTGAGCCTGCCTATGCCAATTACATGGCCTTCGCTATTTCTGCAGGAGCCAAGATTAGAACAATAGCTACTTCCATAGAAGAAGGGTTTGCTTTGCCTAAAGTTGAGAAGTTTGAGGAGCTCATAAATGAACGTACACGTGCCATTATGATTTGTAACCCAAACAATCCAACAGGATATCTCTACACAAGACGTGAGATGAATCAGATCCGAGACTTGGTAAAGAAATATGATTTGTATCTCTTCTCAGATGAAGTCTATCGTGAATACATATATACGGGGTCTCCTTACATATCAGCAATGCACTTACATGGAATTGAAAACAATACGGTTTTAATAGATTCTGTCTCAAAGCGTTATAGTGAGTGTGGTATTCGTATTGGAGCTTTAATAACCAAGAATGAAGAGATTCGTAAGGCTGTTATGAAATTCTGTCAGGCTCGTTTGTCTCCTCCTCTTATTGGACAAATTGTTGCAGAGGCTAGTTTAGATGCACCGGAATCATATTACCGTGATGTATATGATGAATATGTAGAGCGTCGTAAATGCTTGATAGATGGGCTAAACCGTATTCCTGGAGTATACTCTCCTATTCCTATGGGAGCTTTCTATACTGTAGCTAAACTCCCTGTTGATGATTCCGAGAAGTTCTGTCGTTGGTGTTTGGAGGAATTCAATTACAAGGTGAGACCGTTATGATGGCTCCAGCAAGCGGTTTCTATACGACACCAGGAGCAGGAATCAATCAGGTACGTATTGCTTACGTTTTGAAAAGAAAAGACTTAGAGCGTGCTCTCGTTATACTGGAAAAGGCTTTAGAGGAATATCCAGGTCGTGTAGAAGAAGAATAGTAAATGAATTATCCACTTTTTATTGCCCGAAAGATTTATAACGGAGGTGATAGAACACGTAAAGTGTCTAAGCCTGCTATCCGCATTGCCACTATAGGTGTGGCTATTGGACTTGCGGTTATGATTATCTCGGTTGGTGTTGTCTTAGGATTTAAACATACAATTCGCAATAAAGTAGTAGGATTTGGTAGTGATATAACTGTAGCGAATTTCCTTACGCTCCAAAGTTCTGAGCAATATCCTATCCAAATTACGGACTCTTTGATCAAGTCTCTACAGATAACGCCTGGAATCAAGCATGTACAACGCTATGATTATACGCAAGGTATACTGAAGACAGATAATGACTTCCTTGGAGTATTGCTAAAAGGAGTTGGCCCTGATTTCGACTCTACATTTATCCATGAGAACATGGTGGAGGGATCACTCCCACACTTTCATGATAATGAGAGCCAACAAAAAATAGTTATATCAAAGACTATTGCTGATAAGCTAAATCTGAAAGTGGGGCAACGTATATTTGCATATTTCATAAATAAGCAGGGAGTACGTACACGTAAGTTCACTATCACAGGCATCTATGCAACAAATATGAAACAGTTTGATTCGCAGATATGCTTCACTGATATATATACTACGAACAAACTAAATGGTTGGGAGCCTGACCAGTATAGTGGCGCCGAACTACAAGTCGACAAATTCTCCCAACTTACTCCTATATCTATGCGTGTTCTTAATAAGGTAAAGAATACTGTTGACCACTATGGAGGTACTTATTCATCAGAAAACATCATAGAACAAAACCCACAAATATTCTCATGGTTAGATTTGATGGACATGAATGTTTGGATAATCCTTGCACTTATGATCTCCGTAGCTGGTGTAACTATGATTTCGGGCCTTCTTATCATTATCCTTGAACGGACACAGATGATTGGTATTTTGAAGGCTTTAGGATCACGTAACAGACAGATACGACACATCTTCCTTTGGTTTGCAACCTTTATTATTGGTAAAGGACTCTTATGGGGTAATATTATAGGACTTGGCTGCATATTATTTCAATTTTGGACAGGACTTGTAAAACTTGATCCTCAAACTTATTATGTCAACACAGTTCCTGTAGAAATCAACATTCCACTTATTATTGCACTAAACATGGTAACAATGCTGGTATGTTTAGTTATTCTTATAGCACCAAGTTATCTTATCAGTCATATTCATCCAGCTAAATCAATGCATTACGAATAAAGCTTTAAGATACACCGGCTATATCACAAATGTAGAAGCAATAACGTTTCTATATTTCTGAGATTATTATAATTCTTAAATTCTCGTCAGCATAATAATCATTGTTGCTCATAAGCCCTATTTTATTTTTCTTTTAGTTGCTGTCACTTTTAACATTTTTCATAAACATCTTGTTATCAATACGTTGTGATGTGAGGAAGGGTGACGGGAGTGACAGGAAAATTGAAAAGCAGTCGTTTTTATAGTGTTCTTATAACTATGCAGAAGGTACAATACTCGTTTGTTATGAAAAGAAAAGGGACATTGGAAGTGTTGTAATAAAGATTCATAAATAGAAAATAGCAGGTGGTCTTTAGTAAATTAAAAGACGCCCTTTTACATTGTAAAAGATGCCCTTTTGAGGTGTAAAAGGTGCTCTTTTGGAACGCAAAAGGGCACCTTTTGTTTTCTGTTTTGTAACCTATTGGTACAGCGTGAGTTATGAAAGTGGAAATGATAGGTTTTCTTTTAATTATCAAGTCTTTATGTGTTCGGATTTGTAAGATGTTTTTCATAAGTCTTTAGTATATCAAGAGATACTATTTTCCCATTACATTTTAATCCTATTTTTTTGCTAGTTCACTAATATCATACATAGAAACTCCACCTTTTGAACTTTCTAAGCTCTTTGATATTTGTTGTAGAGAATATTTTTTGCCATAGAAATGGCATAATATTACTATGCATGCTGCTCCACATTGCATAGCGTCATGTTGCTTTATAAAAACAAAACCTGCCATTCTTATTTTGTTAATGAAATAGTAAAAAGCAACTCTCTTCCTCTCATGTGATAACTGTAAACGTAGGTATTCATCATGTTAAAAATGGTGTAACTATAATACTGTTGATTGAAAATATTTCTCATATCAATACTGAAACGAAATGCTTTATGTCTGTAACTGACCCCTGCATCGAAGATAGCCATAGTCTTGGTAAGATCTTGATACATTTCCTTTGTTGAAATATCTGCCATTGCCTTGAATTGCAGATTTGTTACAGGCTGTAATACCAAGTTGATATCATGTGTTTGCGACAAGAAAGATTTTGACACGTTTTGTACCTTTGTAAAGTTCTTTAAAAAGCTATAAGTATAATATAACTCCATAAAAGAAACAGGTTTGAATGAAACAGATGGAGCTACATTTAAACTGTTCCACGAATAGCTGTAAATCATACTGTTTTGCATCATCAAGCTCTTGCTGTGCATATAAATTCCGTACAGCGAAAACTTGGTGTTGATAGCTTTTACCTGTTTTGTAATATTGAAATAGGTATTAATATTGTCAGCGCCGTTAGGACTTAGTGCCGGACATTCCTTAATCAATGTTTGCGACACATTCTGCGCCGACAATAAATTGTTATGCTGATGTGTGTAGCCTATACCAAAATTTAGAAAAAACATTTCTATTGGATATTTTAAATCGTAAATAGCATTGAGCGTAACACTCCTATTCTCACTCAAGATCCCTAAACTGTACCTTTGATAGTTCAGACTAGTTTGTATCGGTGCTGTTATAAAATCAGCCAAATCACCTATCTTGTTTGCAAAAGCCCCTTGAATCCTTATCGTAACTCTTGGTGTAACATTGTAGAGAAAATAAAATGAAGGATTAATTACAAAGCTCCATTTCTGCTTCTTTAATGGAGTTGTTCCCTCATTTTCAAAATCGATTCTTGTTGTAGCCAATGATACGCCTGCCTTGAAATTATATTTCCGTTGTGGGTGGGTATATTCATATTGTGGAGAGAATGAAAAATCTAATTCATTTCCCCTCACTAGGTTAAGCCTGAATAGTCATCAGTTATCAAAGCTGAATAAACCCTTTCACTACGATATTGGAATGAAAGAGGAAAATAAACTCGTGAGGCTCTTCTTTCATAAGTGGCAGAAATAGTTTCCTGATTCGTAAACTGTTTGCTGTTTGCACTTTGCTGAAAAGAGGCTACTCCTACGTGTGAAACGCGAATAGTGCCATTAGGCATAGTAGTATAACTGAGAAGAGAAGAAAGACTCCAGCGAAACTTATTTGTTTTCCAACGTATGGAAAGGTTGTTGGAAAAACCTAAATCGTGATATTTCTCATTTTGAAAGACCGAATTGCTATTGTTTTCAACTGTTGGCAATTCTGATTTTACGAACGAAGCCACTGATGAAAACCGATTGGTGATATATCGTTTATCGCTATTGTCCTTGTATTCGATAGTCAGGGTAGGCTTGTGAAGTGTAGAGGCAGATTGGTATTGATAATCTTGCACTAATTCGTCCAAACCATTACCAAAAAACATCTTATGATTGTAAGCATAGTTACATTGGGAATAAGCATAGCCTACATTTGTTCTTAACGACTTGTTTTCCGACAGTTTATAGAGTAGATTGAAGCTAGCGGAATAATCTTTGGGATGGATATACCTTTCTCTTTTGAGTGGTGCATTAGAAGAAGATAAGTTACCCAATAGTTTTACACCGTAAGATTCTAACTGGTCGTTTAGAAAATGATTGATATTTTCATCGGTAGCAAACTCCCTTATGTTCCCTATCTTAAATGTTCCCAAAAGTTGCATACGCGATTTGAAGAACATACCAGCTCCATTAGTTTGGTAAAGTCCTCCATTACTGCCTAAACCTCCAATTGCTTCATATGTCCCGACTGGTTTAAACTTGGCGTGCTTTGAAAGTTTTATATTTATTGCCACATCATCAGATAGCACGTCTTTGTCCATTTTGGCGTCTTTATGATTATTCAACACCTGCACAGATGTAACGTAGTCTGCTGGAATATTGTTTGTGGCTACATTATATTGTCCACCAAGAAGATCCATTCCCTCAATGTAAAAAAATTGGAAATATCCTTTCCTAGATATTTTTATACTTCCCGAATTAGTTACCTCTATACCGGGCAATCGCTTCATCGCATCTCTAAGCGTGTAATCGTCCTTTCCTGCGAAAGAACTCAACCGATAGGAAAGTGTATCGCCGCGCTGAATTATTTGTGGAGCCTTTACAACAACTTCCCTTAACTGCGTCTTTTTTTCAAGTAATGTAATGTTCTTTTTTGTTTCTTTGCTATCTATTACTAGCTTGGTTTTCTCAAACGATATATGTCCGATAGAAAGTAGCACCTGCGTTTTAACACTATTGTAGCTTAAAGCATAGCTTCCCTTCTCATTAGTAAAGGTATAGGCAATGGGCTTGTTATTTTCTAAAATCTGCACATTGGCATTTCTTATTGGCATACCATTAGAGTCCGACACAATTCCAGTCAACGTATAGTTTTCTTGAGCTTGTGCTTGTATCCAAACGAAAAGACAGAGAATATAAAGGAGTAATCTTTTCATCATCATTTAATCTCTAAAGGCACATAGCCATTTGTCCGTAGGCGTACTTGTACCCCATTGATAAAAATAGAATTGCTTCCACCGTCGCCTTTTTCCACTCTCATGTCCGTAATGCTCTCAGTAGGGATGTTGGCTATCGGATTTTCTTCAAAGTGATTTTTTGCCTTGATAAATTTTTCACGGCTGGTAGTAATGCTATTGGATATTTTAGGCGCAGTGATTGGCGTAGTACCTTGCCTAAACGTAATAGCTTTAAAGCAGTGGATTTTCTCGGTATCACAAGCATACATTATCAGTCCAGGCAATCCACCAAACTTCCAAGGTCCGAATTGGGATGGAATTTCTGATGAGAACCAAGCATTCCAAGTACGTCCGCCATACTCTCCTACCGCTTTATTACATAGATAGCCGCATATAGTATCGATCTCTTCGGTAAGTTGCCATGAAATACCATTCATCCCCTCTTGATAAAAATAAAGACTTGGAGGGATAACACTGTACACGGAGATTGATTTATCTGCCACATTTACAAAGGTAGTTTGGTCAAAGTAGTAGGCGGTTTTCACCATGCGCTCTTCTGCTTTCTTTACCTGTTCTTCGGTTGCTTGTCCTGTCTGCATCAAAGAGTCTAACTGAAAAGCAGCATAGTCGACAAACTTAGCGTGAATAGCATCAAACTGCAATATCGCTGTATAAGTTTCTGTTTCGGCATTCGCTGTTTTTACAGTGTATTCGTAAATACATTCATAATTATTATTTGTTTTCTGAGCGAAAACTTGTAAAGGGATGAGTAAAAAGAGGACTAAATAATTCTGTTTCATAACTAAGATGCATTAATAATATCTAATATCGTTATTCCTGATGGAAGTTTTTCTCCATTTAGGATATATGTAGGAGTTTTTCCTATATGATCATTTTTAAACCATTTATAATGTGATAATATTATATAATTTTTTGTGCTATCTTTGCTCTTATCTTTTTTGCAATAATGTTTTATAAACTTTTCTCTTCCAAAATAAAGGTATGGAAGTTCTTGTTTGTCTATAGAATCTAAACTATCGATTATTTTTTTGCATTTATTTTTAATCCCATAATAAGATAATATCCTTGCATACCCTAATAGATTATCCCTATCAGGGTGAGTCCAAAAAATTCCTCTCAAATTCTTATTTGTAAAGGGTACTTTCAGTAGTCTAAGAATATAAGCTATTAATGTCACTTTTGAATTTCTTTTATTACAACATTCTTGCACAAGTCAAAGGCATTATTTTCTACTTCCACCTTTGGGGGTAGGATAACTAATCTTAATGAAATGCAACCAATAAAAGCTTGTATCCCTATCTTTTGAATAGATGCAGGTAAGGAAATTTCATCCAAACTTAAACAACGTGCAAAAGCATATTTCTCTATAGTTTGCAGAGAATTGGGAAGTTTTATTTTTTTCAATCCTTTACAACCTGCAAAAGTGCGTTCTTTTATTTCTATGATAGAATCGGGCAATACCAATTCCTGTATGCTTTCACACAATGTGAATGCCTTACCCCCTATATAAGTAACAGTATTTGGTATTTTTGAAATTGTAATCCTGCAACAATCCCAAAATGCCCCATATTCTATCCTTTTAAGATTTGGGGGCAGTGAGTCTAAACGTAAATTTTCGCACATATTAAAAGAATTTTGTCCAATAATTCTCAGAGAATTTGGCAGATATATATGATGTAGATTTTTACAAGTATCAAAAGCTCTTCCTTTGATTATTTCCACCCCTTCGGGAAGTATGACCGTTTTAATGTAATCGTTAAAAACAAAACAGCAATTTCCTATAGCCTTAACCTGTTTTAAATTATCTTCTTTAGTTAAATCCACTATACTATCTTTTCTTTCCCATTTTACAAGTTCAAGGACCCCTGCAGAGTCCGAGACCTCATATCCAAGCTTAGAGGTCTGACCTTTGACAAATTCAAGTGAGAAAAAAAATAACAAAAGGACTATAAATATTTTTTTCATAAAATGTATAAATTGAAAAAAAACACGAAAACTGGTCAAAATTTAGTACTGACTAGTTTTCGTTACCTTGTCATTAACACATTCCTGCAAACTCTAAGCATTCTTGAACGGAAGAAACTTGTTTTGTGCGTGTTGAACCATCTTTCTCTCTTACCGTGCATGGAAAACTTGCTTCACTTGCAAGATTATTACTTGTTACATTTTCTGCACTTCCACCACGAATTGCACGCAAATCTTCGGGTTGCAAACATAAGTTTTTGGATTGTTTTTTGAATACTTTCATACTATTAAATTTTAGATAGACTCGAATATTATACATTCTCATTGATTCGCCGAGTTTGTTAACCGAAACAATAAGCTTTTATTTTTTCTATACAATAGAACCATTTAATCAATTCTTTTTTTATTCTAATTATATTTTGCAAATATATATATCTATATTGTTTATAACAAGAAAAGTCAGTATTATTTTAAAAAAAATGTATTTTATGAGTATTTGTGGTATATTTGTAGCGTCGTTTACTATTTATACATTATTTATGTCTATATGGATACAAAATTAATCTCATTAAAAGATTTTGAAATTTCTCCTAACGAGAATGTCATTGAATGTAGCCAAAACTTCCAAAGTTACATAGACCAGATGGATCAGTTCGGCTGCAAGATCTATTGGGTTATGGCAAAAACGGGAGTTGTAGCAAAAATGCAGATAGAGGGCTATGATGGTACTCAACTCTGTTTTATTGTTGACAGGATAGGTTACAACAAGGATGATGTTACTGTACTTACTCTATATACCTCTAAGAAGATTTGGCATTAATTATAACTTGGAAAAAGAAAAATACGACATACACAAAGTTGCATAATAGACGTTGATAAGACCTGTTTTCTAAAGTTGCTGTCACTTCTGTCATGTCGTATTGCTACTTAATCTCCTTGTTATTAGCATGTTATTTGAAGTGTTAAAAGTGATAGCAACATTTATTTAACGTGAGTTCTACGAACTCACGTTAAATAAGCATCTATTTTGTTATTAAAAAAAGAATGCAATTGAAAGGTGATCATTATACGGTCCATGTGAACTCATATAAGAATTAATCTATTATCCTAATGTTGGTACAATAGCTAAATATACTACATCATGGTCTGTACAATTCTCAAACCAGTGAAAATGCCCTTCCGGACAATAATGTAACTGACCTACCCTAGCAACTTCAGTCTTATCATCATAATGTACTGTTAACTCCCCACTAATGACATACATAACTTCGAAGGTTCCGACATGCTGGTGTTTCCCACTAAAAGCACCTGGGCGTAATGTTGAATACATAATACGTGCTTTATCATCAACATAAGCACGCATATCAAGTTTCCCTTCACCACCTTTGAAGCCATCTATGTGCTCCTCTTTAATCTTATCAAAATCTACTATCATACTATAAATATTTTGATTACAAAGTTAAGAAAAAAAGCAGAGACCCATACCGAGTCCCTGCTTTTTTATATGCTTAATTCATCCAATTAGAAGGTATAACGCAAACCGAGTTGACCACGCCAACGGCTATAATAAGTATCGTAATTACGAGCTACGTGAGTACCATCAAACTTAAACACACCATTTCCTTCGTAGTTGAAAGGACTAAAGTAACGGCCAAAACCATCACCATAAGTATGTCCCCAATCTTTATTTAACAGGTTGCCAAGATTAATGATATCAAAACTTAACTCAAGTGAATTCAGCTGACCACCAACCTTAAAACTATACTTTTGTGCAAGGTGTACATCGAAATGATGCTCAAAAGCAAGGTTATCGGCATAGCGTTTGAAATATTCCCCACGATGATCACGCATGTAAGAATCATCACCAACCCACTGCTTCATCAATGAGCGCTGCTGATCTTCCGTTAATGTTCCATTAAAGCCTGGGCCAAGAACTTTGGTAATCAGTGGATAAATATCTTTACTGTTATTCACTCTGACATTACTAGCGAACTTCATCTTATCAATTTGTGCATCTGTAGGAATCCACATAAGGTCATTACCATTAGCACCATCTCCATTCATATCTCCATAAACTTCAATGACATATGGTGACCCACTGCGTCCTTGATATATCAATCCAACAGTTGTCTCCCACTGTTTTCTTGCACCATAATTTGTATGATAGTATGCACTAGCTTGGATACGATGAGGAACATTGTATGCACTAAGACTAAGTTCTGGATCATTTGCATCACGATAGGTCGCATTGAACATCCAGTTACTACCAGCAACAGAAGAAGTACCACTATTGACACTCATAGAGCGAGTCCATGTGTAACTTGCCATAAGATCAAGACCAAAGTTGAAGTGCTTCTCTGCCTTAAGTGACAAGTTTAGTGTATATCCCTTGCTGGTATTATAAAGAGCATAGACATATGAATAAGGAGTACCAGTAGTTGTCCGTTCATACATTGGACGATTATCCCAGTCATACCCTGTTACCTGACCAAAGGTCTGCCCTGTCTTATCAACAGAAAGATTCTTATAATAAATATCATTTAAAGTCTTAGAGTAAATTGCTTCTGCTGTCCAATCAATACCCAAAAGATTAAAATCAAAACCGAGGTTTGCTTTCAATGTTTGAGCAAACTTAAAGTTATCCTCAAACACATTGACTTCTTGACTACCAGCAGCTCTTAAGCGTGCCGCATTAGCCTCCTGTCCATTTGGATCAAGTATCAGATCCAGTCCTTTAGGACTATTCACAGAATAAGTCTGCATTTGGAGACCTGTCTTCACGAAGTTATTACTGATCCATACATAAGGAATACGACCTGTGAAGACACCAAGTCCACCACGGAGGATATACTTACGATCTTTATTAATATCCCAACGGAAACCTACACGAGGACTCCAAAGTGGAGTACTTGAGAGTTTATGATTCGTTCGAACACCCCAGTTATGGGCTGCAGCATACTGATTAAATGGTTCATTTGCAGTAGGTGTTTTGAAGAAAAGTGGAATTTCCATTCGCAAACCATATGTAAATTGGAAAGATGGTGTCACATTCCACTTATCCTGGGCATAGAAACCAAGTTGTCCTGCAGAGAAAGGAGCTTTCCAACGTGGGTCTCCTGTTACATCAACATTTGCGACTCCAAATCGATACTGACGGAAATAATTATAGGTAGGATCTATTGTTCCTGCTATGAAATCAGCATAGTATTTATCAAAATGGGCCTTGTCAGTAAAATCATAAGAGCCATTGGCATCTTGGATAAAGAGGTTAGCGAACTTATAGAATTCGTTATGTGTACCAAAAGTATAGGTATGATTACCTTTATACCAGGTCAAGTTATCTTCTATTGTATATATATCCTGATCCAAAGAGTTTGCCATTGAAGAGCGCTCATTACCAATATTAACAGACCCACCTGTCACTTGTAGGGAGATCATTGGGAAAGCTGATGATACATTACGCTTATCACGAACACGTACATAACTTACACGTGCTTCATTACTTACAACAGGAGATAACCTACTTTGCAACTCTGCTGTAAAAGAATTCGTCTTACTCGTGAATGGGAAATAATAGTGATCATCATTCAAAGAAGAAGCTGAACTAACAACATTCAATTGCTTTGCATCAACATAACTCCATCGGAAGGAGAATTTATTGAAATCGTTGATATTCCAATCTATCTTAGCTCCAAACTTATTACTTTTCGTATAAATGTCAGGATTAGCAAAGGTCCCATCATATGACAAGCCTTGGCGTTGAGCCATATCCTTAATTTTTTGCATGACATCATCAGCTTCATCAGGATTAACACGTGAACCTGACTGACGATAACCATTAAGGTTTGGATAAGTCTTATTCGTATTTTCATAGTTAACGAAGAAGAACAACTTATTCTTAATAATCGGACCTCCAAGTGTCATACCCCATTGGTACTCTTGCTGTTTTTGATATTTTGGTGCATAGCCAGTACCATCAGAATACGGATAGTGATGCCCTATCAAGCTTTGGTTATTTCCAAAACCATACAAACTACCGTGGAATTTATTAGTACCAGACTTAGTAATAGCATTAATAGAACCACCCGTAAAACCACTCTGTCGTACATCAAAAGGAGCAACGTTAACCTGAATTTGCTCAATAGTCTCCATTGAAACAGGTTGCGTTCCTGCTTGACCACCATTTGAACCATCTGCAGTAAGACCGAACACGTCGTTATTCATAGCTCCATCTATCATAAATGAATTATAACGGTTACTTGCACCAGCAAATGACATAGCCCCATTATTTGAAGTTGTCAACTGTGGATTCAATCGGGCAACATCAGCAATACCGTGAGTAATACTAGGCATATCAGCAATCTGCTTTGAGCTGATACTTTGTGCTGCACCCGTCTTTGTGGCATTTACACCCGCACTCCCTGTTACAACAACTTCTTGAAGTTCTTTAGAATCGTCTTGTAGTGTACAAGAGAGATCTTCCGTCTCACCAAGTTGGAGCATCACATTCTCAAAGGTCTTTGTTTTTTGGCCAACATAAGCCACTTGTACCTTGTACGGCCCACCTACACGCATACCTTGAATAGTATACCGACCATCTATATTCGTCACAGCCCTATAGACGGTTCCTGATGGTTCATGAGTTGCCGTAATAGTAGCACCAATGACATCTTCACCTTGAGATGTCACTCTACCACTGATTCCTGATGTTGTTATCTGAGCCATGACAGTAGTTGTCATTGTCATTAACAACATGAACAAGAAAAGTAATCTTTTTTGCATAGTTTAAGCTAAGAGATTAAATGAAATAATAACGTTATTTAAATGTATGTTGCAAATATAAATAAAACTTTCGATACTTACACGAGATAAAAGACAAAAGTTTGTAATGGACTATTCTTGTAAAGCCCTTCTTTTCAAATACTCATGTCACATTAGAGAGATTATAAAAAATTATACCCATTTTACTCATATTCCTTCTAATATTCTATTCTTAATTATTAATTTTAATATACAAAAACAGCTTACACTCTACGTGCAAGCTGTGATATCATAACGGCAAAGAGCCCTGCAGTTTCCGTGCGCAAACGACTCTCCCCTAAAGTTACACTCTTAAAGCCATGTTCCATTGCATAACGTACCTCATCAAAAGAGAAATCACCTTCTGGCCCAACTAAAACAAGAATGTCTTCTTCAAGTGATTGATTCGCCTCTGTAAAGAAATCCAGTTTCGAAATTTCAGAATAGCAATGGCAGATATATTTTTGTCCTGCTGATGTACAATTATCAATGAACTGATGGAACGGTATCATAGGTTCTACAACAGGCTTCCATCCCTTCCTACTCTGCTTTACGGCAGAAATTATGATTTTCTCTATTCGATCTACACGTAAAGATTTACGCTCAGAAAATTTACAATCAAGAAAACTAATCTTATTAAAGCCAATCTCCGTAGCCTTCTCTACTAACCATTCCATGCGTCCCATATCTTTTGTAGGGGCAATAGCAAGATGAATTCCACCACGCCATGTAGGCTCTTGTTTAAGTGTTTGTTTAATAGTATAAACACACTTCTTTGATGTAGTTAATGCGACTTCTGCTCGAAAGAAACATCCTTCCCCATCAATAAGAAAGAGCTCATCCCCTTCCTTCAATCGGAGAACACGCAATGCATGTGTTGCTTCGTCTGCAGGTAATTCTGTTTCTGTTACAGCATTAGGAACATAAAAGTATCTAGCTTCTTTCATTTATCAAAATTATAAGAAAATCTATTCATCTAAGTTCCTCTTCTCACGTTGTTTCATCTCATCTCGGAGCATTGATGCCAATTCATAGTTCTCATCTTCTATGGCTTGCTTTAAAGCACGACGTAACATATCTGGGCTAAGTGCATTAAGTGGTAATGCCATCTTATTCTGCCCTCCCATATTATGGACACTCTGACGATTAAAAAGATGCTCCTCCATAAAGATCTCAAGTTTTGCCACTAAGGCTAAGAGAATTGCATCAGAAGCGCGCATAGGTGTAAGAGTTAAATCATCCTTATTAACTAACAAAGCTTTATACTGTCCGTCAATAATTGAATTGAATAGGATTTCATAATGATCATTCGCCATAAGAGGGCTTACTTGACATAATACTTCAGGCAAAAATCTACTCGTATCCACATCTTTACTCGTGCGTAATCCGATTTCATATTCTATATTACTATCACAGACAATAGCTACCTGCCTTGTACGACTTAAGTCCGTGAGTAAAAGAAGCCCCAGTTCCGGACCTCCAACAATTTCGGATATGCCAACAAAAAGAAGTTGAACTTTACTCATAGTGAGGTTTCTACACTCTAATAGTATATCTAATATACAATTTGACTTACATATATTATGCCTTCTTCGGATGGAATATCACAGCAAAACAAACTCCTACAACAAAAGCATAACCAGCAAAGATAAACCAACAAGCAGGCCAGTCGCCAACAGTTAAGATATCCATACCAACTTTTTGGGGATGTGTATAAGCATTAATAATAGCTTGAGCAACTAAAGTACCGATTGTAGCCCCAACACCATTTGTCATAAGCATAAACAACCCTTGTGCTGACGATCGTAACGCAGGCTCTGTACTATTATCAACAAACAGAGAACCAGAGATATTGAAGAAGTCAAAAGCTACACCATACACTATCATTGACAACACAAACAACAACACTCCAGGGAAGCCTGGATTCCCTACTCCAAATAATCCAAAGCGCAATACCCAAGCGAACATAGCTATCAGCATAACATTCTTTATGCCATAATGACGCATAAAGAATGGTATAAGAAGAATGCAACATGTTTCACTAACTTGTGACAAACTAATTAGAATATTCGCATGTTGTACTCCAAACGTTTCAGCAAACTCTGGCTGCGCACCAAAACTGAATAGGAAAGGATTAGCAAAACTGTTCGTTATCTGAAGACTAACACCAAGAAGCATTGAGAATATAAAGAATATTGCCATCTTCTTCTCCTTAAATAGCGCAAAGGCTCGTAAACCAAAAGCATCTACAAAACTTTTCTTATTATTATCTTTGCAGACATCACAATTTGGTAATGTAAATGTGTATAAGAAAAGAATAATACTTACAACGCCAGAGGTTATAAACTGATTCTGATTACTCTGAAAACCTAATAGATCTACTATCCACATGGTTAAAATAAACCCTATGGTTCCAAACACACGAATTGGAGGGAAATCTTTAACTGTATCCATCCCAGCTTTTGTCAACGCACTATAGGCTACAGAGTTTGAAAGAGCCAACGTAGGCATATAGAAAGCAACGGATAAAGAATAAAGAGTAAATATTACGGGAAAATCAGCCTGCTTCCCAACACTAATGCCATAACCTGCTGTTGCAAACATAAATAAACCTGCAAGTAAATGACAAAAGCCCAATAAACGCTGAGCAGGAATCCAGCGGTCAGCAACAATACCCATTAGGGCTGGCATAAAGATCGAGACAACACCCTGCATGGAATAAAATAAACCTATCTCAGACCCAATACCAACATTACCAAGATAGCGTCCCATGGAAGTTAAATAAGCCCCCCACACTGCGAACTCCAAGAAGTTCATCAACGCTAAACGTATCTTCAAATTCATGTTTCAGCTATTTAAAACGCACCGCAAAAGTAATTATTTTATTAGAGATTGCCAAAAGAACTATCACTTTTCATAACGAAAAACCTTTCCTGTCCATATTAATCGCGAAGGTTTTAATAACATCCTCACCCTTTTAACATCCTCTTTAGACAATAATGGGAAGTTATAATCTACTAACAAGAAATTATCCATATCTGAGAAATGAAGTTCCTGTAGTCTCGGAGTCATTATTGAGCACAAATCTGCATACGTTGAATTACTCATCGTATCAGGCTGTTGTACAGAAAAAGTTTCTGGAAGAGTTATCTTACGAACATTCCACTGATAATCATAAACACGCAATTTACTTTCAGCAACAGGCCCATTCCAAGTTTCAACCAAGGCAAATGAAGATGGGTCCAATATCTTTATCTCAAGTTGTGTATTCTTATTTAGCAAAACTTTAAGGTAATCCTTTGTCATTCTTTTTATAAAAGTAGAATCACCAAAAGTGTTCTTCACAACAGGAGTAACATTCATTTTAATGTAATCTACGAGCTCAGTACGCTGGCTTTTAGTGAGATAAGGGATAATACTATCTGGCATTTCTATCCATATTTCACGAAGACTCTGTGCAGAAATACAAAGACTGCAAGCAAGACAATATATAATTACAAATATTTTCTTCATAATGTTAAAATTTAGAAGGGACCAAACGACAGTTCACAGCTATTACAGAAGGTAGCAATAGTAAAAAAACGAGTTCCATCTTTATCATAACCTACTACAAATCTCCCATCTTCCGCATTCATTCCTTCCGTAGTACTATAAACCTCTGCATATTTTTTCCACAAAGTTTTCATATGTTCAATTGCCTTTGGTCGACTTTCACAAATAGTTCTTAGACGAATAATATACAGACAACTATCACCATTGAAAAAGACATCGGCTTCAGAATATTTATCCCCATTAAACAAAACATTTTTAAATACAACTTTATTACCAACTTCAGACACTGGCTGTCCAAACCTATTTATAAGCTCTTTCATTGCTTCTTGCCTGTTTTCCATGAAAGTAATACCGTCTATACCTCGTTGCGCTTTACCAGCAGCTATCAGGAAAGAAGCAATTATAATCAGTAGGAACTTCTTCATTTATTATTTCTTTTTCATCTTCAGAGAAACATTTGCAAAGATACAAAAAAGAAAGTAGAAATGAATAAAAAGCTAAATCCTTTTGCTATCTCTACGTTTTCCGTTACCTTTGCCAACAGAAACAAAGCTTATATAAAATGAGATGTCCAAACTGTAATACAGAAATAAATGAAAATGCAAATCACTGTCCACATTGTGGTACGCCAATACCTCGCAAAGAAGATGAACCTACATTAGGACGTGGAATCGTGACATTTATCATTATTGGTACTTTTTCCCTTGTTGGCTTTGGATTTTTCTATTACGGCCAACACAAAAATGATCCAGAATATACTCAAACTGCAATTGAACCCGACTCCAATCTAGCCGAATCAAATAAGGCAAAATTTGATACCATTACTAAGGATACGACATCTAAAGACTCTCTCGATAATCAAGAGGAGGAACAAGCAGAGAAAGTATTTAATAGTATTCGTGGGCGACACCAAATAAGACATAAGAAATCTGAACAAACTTCGGAAGATCCAGATAAAGATAATGACCCTTCTGAAACGACATCTAGTTCACTAAATGAGACATCAACGACCCCTACGGCATCTAAGCCCCGCATAGAGTCAATAGAAACAGAATAATGAAGATTATCCGAACACCATATTTACCTCCCCAGAATTATGATGCGATCAATATTCTTGGTATTCTTTTCGTACATCCTAACACTGATCTAACAAAAGAACTTATCAATCATGAGCGTATACACACGCGTCAAATGCTTGAGATGTTAATCTTACCATTTTATATTTGGTATATTACAGAATGGTTGATTCGCCTCCCCTTTCATGGTCGTGCTTACTTGAATCTGTCATTTGAACGTGAAGCTTATCGGAACATGAACAACTTGAACTATCTTTCAGAACGCAAAGCTTTTGCTTGGCTACATTATATGTAAGGCGAACTCCAACATGGTTCTACGAATAAGCATATACTTGTTCAAATCTACATAATCTCTCCTAAAGATACAAAAGAAACTATCTATACAAATAATATATTGTAAGAGATACAAAGAATGAACATAAAACAAGCATCTTGAGATTCATAATACACAGATAATTAAAGATCTACAATTCACAATTCAAAAGATGCTATTTTACTTTGTAGAAAGGCTTCTTTTACTATTTAATTGTGTTTTTACCATTTTATAATCACGAAAACTTTTTATTCTTTCACATACTACTAATTCTTCAAAAGATTATAAAAATGCTCTTCATTTATATAAACTCATGAAATAGTATTTTCGCAAGGAATCATATTACTTTATAAAATCCAGTCTTTCCTGGTCGATCCCGATAACCTCTAACAAATCTTTATGAACTCTAAATTTTACATCCTTACCTCCAAAAGGCATACCATAGATGCGCGTTGCGTCATGTTGATATTGTGGACGTGGATCTTCCGCAAGCAGATCCTTTAATGCTGCTAATTCATTCTCACCAAATTCTTTGGAGAACTTATTAGGAATATATACAGACAAACGTTTCCATTTCCTCATATCAGTGAACCCACCTTTTGCCTCTGGATGACAATCTACATAAGGAATATAAGGTTTTATATCATATATTGGTGTTCCGTCCATAAGATCAGCCCCGACAACTTCAATATTTTCTTCACTGATCTGTTTGATACGAACACACGATAACCCTAATCCATTAGGACGGAAAGGAGAGCGTGTAGCAAAAACTCCTAGTCTCTCATTACCACCCAATCGCGGAGGGCGTACTGTTAGTTTGCACTCATTCAAGGATTTATTAGCAGAAAAGCCCCAGATAAGCCATAAATAATCAAACTCATCCAATCCCCTTAAGGCTTCTTTTTTACGATATCTTTTTTCAAAAACAATATGACCAATAAGATTCTCAGATAAACCACTTTGTCGAGGTATACCAAACTTTGAAGTCAGTGGAGAGTGGAAATAAGCTATCGGTGTAATCTCTTTCATAGAGACAAAGGTAATATTTTGTATTGAATTGATGCAAGATAAATGATTTTTATTTATCTTTGCAAGCAGAATAAAAGTTATAATAATATGGAAAATAAAGTGAAGCAAAACATTGATCTCCCAGAGAATGCTTTTAGAGAACTAAAAGATGGTGAGGAGTATGAGCCTATCATGTCACCCAGCAAAACATATCGTGAAGTAAGTCCATGGTCAATTACTTGGGGCATCTTCATGGCTGTTCTCTTCTCTGCTGCGGCAGCCTATTTAGGTTTAAAAGTTGGTCAAGTGTTCGAAGCTGCTATCCCTATCGCTATTATTGCCATAGGCCTATCATCTGCTACAAAGCGGAAAAATGCACTTGGCGAGAATGTTATCATCCAAAGTATAGGTGCTTGTTCAGGAGCAGTTGTTGCAGGTGGTATCTTTGTCATGCCAGCCATATATATGCTTGATCTTCAGGCTGACTTCTTTAAGATTTTCATTGCAGCTGCTTTAGGAGGTGTCCTTGGCATTTTGTTTTTGATTCCTTTTCGTAAATACTTTGTAAAGGATCAGCATGGAAAATACCCTTTCCCCGAGGCTACTGCCACAACACAAGTACTTGTTAGTGGAGAAAAAGGAGGAAGTCAAGCAAAACCACTATTGATAGCAGGTCTTATTGGCGGATTATATGACTTCATTGTTGCAACCTTTGGATGGTGGAATGAAAACGTAACAAGCCGAATGATAGGCTTTGGAGAAACTATTGCAGACAAAGCAAAACTCGTGTTTAAAGTAAACACCGGTGCAGCAGTCTTTGGACTCGGCTATATCATTGGTTTGAAATATGCCTTTATAATTTGTTTAGGTTCCGTGACTGTATGGTGGTTAATTGTCCCAGGTATGGCACTTATTTTCCCAGATAGTGTACTCAACCAATGGGATCCAACTATAACCACGGCTGTTGGACAGATGGCCCCAGAGGCAATTTTCAAGGCTTATGCTCGCTCTATTGGCATTGGGGGTATCGCCATGTCGGGAATTATAGGTATCATAAAATCATGGGGGATTATTAAAAGTGCTATAGGCTTAGCTGCACGTGAGATGAAAGGAAAAGGAGGAGACCAAGGGATGATAATCCGAACCCAGCGTGACATCTCCTTTAAGATTATAGCTTTTGGAAGTATTGCTACATTAGTAGTTACTTTTCTCTTTTTCTATCTTGGTGTAATGGACTTCAATTTACTCCATGCCGTAGTAGGAATCATTTTGGTTGCAGTTATTGCTTTCCTCTTTACTACCGTTGCTGCCAATGCCATTGCTATTGTTGGTAGTAATCCTGTATCAGGAATGACATTGATGACTTTGATCCTTGCCTCTGTTGTTATGGTAGCTGTTGGCTTGAAAGGCAATGCTGGTATGTTGGCTGCATTGCTCATGGGAGGTGTTGTTTGTACTGCACTATCAATGGCAGGGTCATTTATTACTGATTTGAAAATTGGCTATTGGCTTGGGACAACACCAAGAAAACAGGAAACTTGGAAGTTCCTGGGGACCATAATATCAGCTGCGACAGTGGCTGGTGTGATGATTGTTCTTGACAAAACCTATGGTTTTAACTCTGGCAAGCTTGCTGCCCCACAAGCTAATGCAATGGCTGCTGTCATCAAACCTTTAATGAGTGGACAGGGGGCGCCATGGATTCTTTATGCAATTGGCGCTGTAATAGCACTTGTACTTGACCGTTGTAATGTTCCAGCTCTGGCTTTTGCCCTTGGAATGTTCATACCTTTAGAACTGAATATCCCACTACTTGTTGGAGGAGCTATTAATTGGTACGTAACAACACGCTCAAAGAATGAGGCAATCAATAAAGCTCGTGGTGACAAAGGTACACTTTTGGCATCAGGATTCATTGCTGGTGGTGCACTCATGGGGGTCATCTCTGCCCTACTCAAGTTTGGAGGTATCGACTTTGATTATTCTTCCTGGTGGGGAAATCATTTGTCCGAGCTCCTCTCTCTCGTTGCATATTGTGCATTAATTATCTATTTTATCCTTGCGACAAAGCCTCGAAAGGATGAAATAGAAGAATAATATCATTAAGCCTGCATACCAAAGTTAAGTTCTAAGAGACTGAGAAGTACATGAAGACTGCAATTAAACTTTGCTAATAGCTTTGATTCCTACTAATAATATAGAAAGTCCATAGGATCTTTTCAGAACCCTATGGACTTTCTATATTATACACTAAATCGTTAGATAAATAACTATGCGAATACGATTTCTTACTATCTTCTACCATGATACCCCATCCCATGCTTTTCGTCATGGCGATAACGTGTTGTAAAATCAGGTTGATCCATTTCTATCGGATTATCATTTAGATCAGGTTCTCCCATCCATTCTACAATTTTATCAACCCAATGAGCTGCTCCTTGGCGTGTTGGATGAACACCATCAGCACGTGAAGCAATAACAGAACTGCTATCAAAAAACTTCCCTTCACCCGTACAATCACGAATAACATTAATGAACCTACGGTCCTTTACCTTTCGCCATGGAAGCGGTCCTACCCAAACATAAGGAATATTACCAACACGACTTAGAATAGTTTGTATCGCAGCCGTACGTCGATTATAATCTTTATATCCTAAATCATTAGTACCTAAACTTATGATAATATACGTAGGACGTACCCGTTCTATCTGATATTGTAGGTCAGAAGCTATTGCCCAATCACGTGTTGTACTACCGTACCAGACTATAGAATGGAATTCAAAACCGTTCTTGACAGCGTAATCATTGAAGCGAGCACCCATGCCATCAGCCATAGAATCCCCTATAAGTAACACAACTTGATTACGACTTTCAGCAACTTGTGTTGCATGCGTTGAGGATGTAGAAGGCGGTGAAACCAAAATATCTTCTGTCTCTTCAGAAGACTGTTCATTATAGGGCTGTGCTGACAACACATCAGGCTCCACTGTTTCAACAGGACGATTCTTCTGTACAGAAAAACTATAATCTTCTTGTGCCAAAACATTGCATGACAGCAATATTAATAATGTTATTATATAATACTTCTTCATGATTCTTAATTCTTTCGTTTCATAGTATGGTCATAATACCATATCTCAATACTGTTAATGATATTCTGCCACAGGATATAACATCCTGGACCAACTGTTGAAAGTGGGTTCATGTATGTATAAGCAATCCAAATTGCAAAAGCTGTATTCTTTTGCCCCAAAGCTTGCCCAGCATTAATCGTACTATTAAAATAATGTCCAATATGTCTACCCACTGCAAATTGCACTAAACAGACAACAAGAACCAATATAGCTATTAACAAAAGGAATCCTACAGATGCATCAGCATGCAGAATATTTTTCATTGTTGTCCCAGAAACTATAAGTAATGAACACCCCCAAAGGTAATAACTAAGATCCTTCACACTTATAACCCAACGATAAAATCTCTGTAGCATACGTATATGCTTCGTAAGGTAAGCCAAGAACATAGGTACAACTAACACAAGGCATACTTTATAAAGAATAAGGAAAAAAGCACTCATAAAAGTCATGTTGACACTCTTTTCTATCAATGGAAGACAAAGAGGGATAAGAATGGCACAGATAATATTCGACAGAAAAGTATATGATGTCATCTCTTCCAGATCTCCGCCCAGCTTCTGTGTCACTACTGCAGCAGCCGTTGCACAGGGACAGATGATGCATGTAAGAATCGCTTCAAGTAGGACAAGTCCTTTTCCTGTAACATGAAAGAAAGAGATTATACCAATAATGACTGCCACAAAGAGTACTTGGGAGAAACCTATCCAGAAATGCCAGCCTACAGGAACAAGCCCTCTAAAGTCTACTTTACAGAAAGTTACATATAAGACTAAGAACATAAAGAGTGGTAACATCTCATCAAAGATTGGTGCAAAGAAAACAGATGCTTTGTCTAATGCAGGGATAAAAGCAAAAAAGAGATATATAATTGCACCCGTAGCTATTGCTACAGGCAACGTCCAATCCTTTATAAAATGAATTATTCTCACCATCTTTCATGTACTCAAGTTGGATTCTAAACTTCTTAAAAAGAAGAGAAACGGCTGCAAAGTTACGAAAAAATACTGAGAATCAGATATAAAAGCAATTATCAGGAGTTAAAGAAGGCAAAGTAAATACTATGTAAACTAAGCAAAGTAAAGCAATAAGAACAAACAAAAGATCCCATATAAAAGATTCGGAACGGTTGTTTCCTATGTCCAAATAATACCGAGAAATCTCCATCAGTCATTAAGTACGATATGTGTTTATAGGTAACTCCACAGATGTTAACGTTCATCACAGTTATAGTGTTTACCATCAACTCCACATCTATACCAATACGTCTAACCACCATTAATGACCAAAACAAAGATTATACAACAAATAAATCCCACCAACATGAAGTCAGTGGGATTGTCACCTCAACACTTGAGGCTATAGAGAAGCAATTTATGCCATTTATCTTACGTGTAGACGGTTTACAGCATCTGTACTATACTTTGCGAAATCATTCTTCTTAGCAGCGCCAAAAGTCGCTTGATTTGCAGCTCTCGTCAAACTATTTGTTGCCTTTGCACTAGCTGGTTGCTGGCGGGCAAGATCGAAACGCAATACATCAGTAGTATTTGTGCTGAATGCTGTACCAAAGAAGGTGTCATAACCCTTTTCTTTCTCATACCCTAAGTGGAAGCCATTTTTATCTGATTTACTGTCAAGAACAAAGACATTACCACTCTTAGTATATTTAATATAGATATTTCCGTCAGTGTTTACATACCAAGAGAAAGCCAAAGTCTGTTGGTCACCCTTCGCATTTGTATCAACCTCGACACCATTTCCACCCAAAGAATTGGCAGAAGAGTTATATTGGAAGAACTTCATATTTGCTTTAAACTGATCACTTACACGTTTTTTCGTACTATCATCCGTGTACTCATAGACCATACTACCTTCCCATTCACCCGTTAAAGTACGTGCTTCCTCCAGTAAACTGTTATTCTGAGACTCCTGTCTTTGGTTATAATTATTATTCCATACATAACGGCCATTATTATAATCATCCCAATAGATATCACCTCCTATAGCATTCATAAATGCCTCCAATTCACTAGTATAGGCATCTGGATAGTAAGTTATGAACCAATTATAGGCAGCAGTGTTGCTTGAACCATTAGGAAATACCCTGTAATAGTTCTGTACAGCATTAGCAACTAAATCATCATAATAATCATTTCCACTATATAATGAATCATCATCACAGCTAGTAAATGTCAGCGGACTTGCTACTATAGCAAGCGCAAGGAAGAGTTTTGTTATTTGTCTCATATGTATACTATTTTATTATCTAATCTTTTTCTTTTCTGACTGATGCAAAAGTATATAAAGATTGTAGCTTATAATATGTAAATTTACTATTAATAATAGGGATTTCCCTACAGTATCTATAAAACTTTTGCACTTTTAAAGAGGGAATAAAGCAAAGAATAAAAATAAAATTCGTACATTTGCAATTCGTAATAACTAAGTATCTTAATAAAAAAAGAAAAGATAAATAAAAGGAAATGAGAACAGTTTATGAATTCTCTGTCAAGGACAGAAAAGGGAAAGAAGTATCTTTAAAAGAGTATGCCAATGAAGTACTGTTAATAGTAAACACTGCAACCAAGTGCGGTTTCACCCCTACATACAAAGAACTGGAGGAACTTTATGAGAAATACCATGCACAGGGGTTTGAAGTTCTTGATTTTCCTTGTAACCAATTTGGACAACAAGCACCTGGAACTGACGAGAGTATTCACGAATTCTGCAAACTTACATATGGTACAGAGTTCCCTCGCTTTAAGAAAGTAAAAGTAAATGGAGAAGACGCAGACCCTCTCTTCAAGTTCCTTAAGGAACAAAAAGGCTTTGCTGGTTGGGACGAATCTCACCCACTCTACCCTGTTTTAGATAAGATGCTTTCTGAAATCGATCCCAACTATAAGGAAAGTGCTGATATAAAATGGAACTTCACGAAATTTCTCATCAATAAGAAAGGACAGGTTGTAGCACGTTTTGAACCTACAGAGAAGGTTGAGAATATAGCAAAGCAGATTGAAGCATTACTATAGAAAAGGCCAAAAGCGAAAATAAAGAAGTAAGAAACAATAGATATTTATTAAGGTAAGAGAATCTGTAAACAAACAGATAGATTCTCTTACCTTTTTTATTTGATCTTATTTGTATTCATCTTCCTATAGTCTTTTAAATCATAGACCTTTTATTTCTTATCATCAAAAGTCCTAAAAAGGTTATTAAACCATTTAACATCAGTAGTTCATAACCGAACTTATAGCCTGAAGTAGTAGACACTATGGTATCGAGAACAAAACACAATAGTGGACTTGACACTGCTATACAAGGGACCCATTTGTCATTTACAGTACCTTTTGTAAGTAGTCCGAAGGCAAAAAGTCCTAAAAGTGGTCCATATGTATATGACACAATGATATAAACAGCATCTATCAGACTCGTCGAATTAACGGCTCGGAAGACAAGAATAAACAATATAAAAACTACAGATATACCCAAATGTGCCCTCTTTCTCAGACGCTCATCGGCTGAACGACCACAGATATCTACGCAGAAACTAGTTGTCAAAGCAGTAAGAGCAGAGTCAGCACTTGAGAAACAAGCAGCTACAATACCTATCGTAAAGAGTATTACCACTATGCTACCTAACTGCCCACTTGCAGCAGCCTGCAACATCAACTCATCCGGCATTGTAGGTAGAGTCTGCCCTGTCTTTTGAAAATACAGCATCAACAACACACCCAAAGATAGAAAAAGAAGGTTAGCTGGGACAAATGCAATACCATAACTACACATATCCTTTTGTGCCTCATGTAGATTTTTGCAAGTAAGATTCTTCTGCATCATATCTTGATCAAGTCCTGTCATGACAATAACAATAAAGATACCACTAAGGAATTGTTTCCAAAAGTTCTCCTGTGAGAACCAATCATCAAACACAAAGATACGTGAATGGCTATTGGAAGCAATAACTTGTACGGCTTCAGGTATATCCAGGCCGAGTGCATCTATCACCTTATATATAATAAGGAGAAGTGCCAGAAACATACAGACGGTTTGGAAAGTATCTGTTAAAACGAGTGTTCGTATCCCCCCGTGTCGTGTGTACAACCAAATAAGTAATACTAACACAACAACAGTCATGGCAAAAGGAACACCATAAGCATCCAAAACAAAGCGCTGGAGTATCATGCATACAACATAAAAACGAACTGCAGCACCAGCCATCTTTGATAGTAAGAAGAAAGAAGCACCTGTCTTATAACTTCGGTTGCCCAGTCTTGTTTGCAAATAAGAATAGATTGTTGTCAGGCGCAAACGATAATAGACAGGTAAAAGCAGATAAGCTACAGCAAAATATCCTAGAATAAAGCCAAGACATGTTTGCATGTAAGACATATTATTTACCATCACCATTCCAGGGACACTAACAAAAGTAACCCCTGAAATACTTGCACCAATCATGCCAAACGCTACTAAATACCAGGGAGATTTCCCATTTGCACGGAAGAAAGCTTCATTATCAGCCTTGCCCCCTGTTACTCTACTGATGAGTAATAAGATGCAAAAATATGCAAGAATTGTTCCTATTATTATCATATTAGTGGCAAAATTACGAAAAATATTATCATTTAAGCCCCCTAATATATCATTTTTCGTACCTTTGTAAAAGATAAAACTTGATTGCAAGAAGAAATATCAAACATCAAAAACATCTCAATATGGCACACCAGAAAAGATTCCTCCTTAGTGAAAAGGACATTCCTACACAGTGGTATAACATTCAGGCCGACATGCCAAACAAGCCTCTTGCACCGCTAAACCCTGCTACCCATGAGCCAATGGGAGTAGATGATCTTGCAAAAATATTCAGTAAAGAATGCTCTAAACAAGAGTTGGATACAGAACATGCGTGGATTGACATTCCGGAAGAAGTCATGGACATGTATAAATACTATCGTTCTACACCTCTTGTACGTGCCTACGCATTAGAAAAAGCTTTAGACACTCCTGCACATATCTATTTTAAGAATGAAAGTGTAAATCCTTTAGGTTCGCACAAAGTAAACTCTGCAATCCCACAATGTTACTATTGCAAAAAGGAAGGAGTTACAAACGTAACGACAGAGACTGGAGCAGGACAATGGGGAGCTGCATTGTCGTATGCAGCAAAGGTCTATGGATTAGAAGCAGCAGTCTATCAAGTAAAGATTTCCATGCAGCAAAAGCCTTATCGTTCACTCATCATGCGTACCTTCGGTGCAATGGTTGAAGGGTCACCTTCCATGTCAACGCGTGCGGGAAAGGACATTGTTACACGTGACCCAACACATCCAGGTTCATTAGGTACAGCAATCTCTGAGGCCATAGAGCTAGCAACAACAACTCCTAATTGTAAATATACTTTAGGCTCTGTCATGAATCATGTGACATTACATCAGACTATTATCGGTCTGGAGGCAGAGAAACAAATGGAGATGGCTGGAGAATACCCAGATAAAGTCATTGCCTGTTTCGGCGGAGGCAGTAATTTTGGAGGTATAGCTTTCCCATTTATGCGTCACAACTTCTTCAACGATAAGAAAACAGAGTTTATAGCAGCAGAACCTAACAGTTGTCCAAAGTTGACAAGAGGTAAGTTTGAATATGACTTTGGTGATGAAGCGGGATATACTCCCTTATTACCAATGTTCACTTTAGGTCATGACTTCAAGCCTGCCAATATCCATGCAGGAGGCTTACGCTATCATGGTGCTGGTGTAATCGTCAGTCAACTGATAAAGGATGGCTATATGCACGGTGTGGATATCCCACAATTAGACACATTTGAGGCAGGTATTCTCTTCTCACGCACTGAAGGAATCATTCCCGCACCAGAGAGTTGTCATGCAATCGCAGCAGCTATACGTGAAGCCAAAAAGGCAAAAGAGGAAGGCAAACAACAAGTTATTCTCTTTAATCTTTCAGGACATGGGCTCATAGACATGACTGCATACGACAACTATATCAATGGTGATCTTAGGAATTATACACTATCAGATGAAGAAATAGCAAAGAATCTTGAGACTGTACCCCAAATATAATACAGGAAATTGGGATTACTTCCATCTTAGTGGTCCTCAGTTTCATTATCTTTTGTATCAGCATCTCACCAGAATATAGTATAAAGTTTAAAGGCAATATTTCAAGTTCGAAGTATAAAATGTCTATACTTCCCATTCATTTCAGGCGATGATGCTAAGTACAAAGGATGATTTTCCTGTGGGCTTTCCTAGTATACAATAAAATACAAGGTACTAAGAGAACAACTCAGAACTTGAATATTACGAAATGATAAAGTAAATTTACAGATTTAAGAATATAAGGATGAATTAAGGGATAGGAAATGATTTCTAAATAGCTTTGTAACATATACATTATCAAGCAATTAGAAACAGGCTTTTAAAAGGGCCTCTTTTACATTGCAAAAGGGCGTCTTTTACACTTCAAAAGGGCATCTTTTGCAATTCAAAAGAGCACCTTTTAGAAGGCAAAAGAGCACCTATTAAAATCCAACAGAGAATTTGTTTTACAAAATGAAGTTCTAAGTCACCATACTATCATTAAGAAACAGATTTCGTTTTCATTTGAATCGACTTGATTCCAGATGAGAGATCATCTTCTAAAAGACTCGCATCAGGAATAAAATTCTCAAAGTATACAGTATAAAAAAAGTCTGGCAGGTTTCCTGCCAGACTTTTTTTCTTTATTTCTCATCCCCCTATTCTACTCGCTTGTAGTGCAGCACCTATTGCTGTACAGTACTCGGAATACTTAGGAATAATAAACCTTACATCATAAATCTTCTCCATTACTGGGAAAAGAAGCTCACATTGGGGCAATAATGTAAGATTACCAATGAGAACAAAGTCCCTGATATTGCTGTTTAATGCACTTAATATAGTTGCAGAACCAATAGATTGTAGCACTAAACCTATCAATCCTAAAGCAATATCTTCACGACTAGCATTACCTTGGGCATTTGCAAAAAGAGAAGCAGTTGCATCCATTGGCAAACCAGGCAAAGGATTAGTTGATATATCCTTAATCTGAAGATTGATACGCGAGATATCACCTTTCATAGCTAAAGCTATAATCTCCTTTATATCATCTGTCTTCAACAAGAGGCGAGACAAGCCACTAAGCGTACCTCCCCCAATACCAATACCACCAATATGCCGTATCTCATTACCATCACAAAGTACTAGAGACGTACCTGTACCCATAGAGACAACGATCATTCGTTGTAGCTTTGATTCATATTGGGCACCTAAGCCATCTGCAAGAAACTCATCAGCTTTTGACGTCGGAAGCCCATAAACGGGTTTATCAATATAGTGAGCACCGACCCCTGTAAGCATAACTTGCTCTACATCAGACAGATCAATCCTATTATCATAGAGATACTTTCCAAAAGCTCCATATAGAGATGTTATAGGGTCTGTAGCCTTGATACGCATAGGCTTCACAACCTTTCCATCCCTTATTCCAACTATTTTCGTCGTTGAAATACCTACATCTATTCCTATGGCTATCTTCATATACCTTATATATTATTAGGTCGCAAAGGTACGAAAAAGTTGAGAGTTAAGAATAGAAGCAAACAGTTTTTGCAAAAAAAGACAAAAACATTTCTCTATTAAGCTGAAAATGAGTATCTTTGCACTCCGTTATGAAGAGAGAATAAAGATATAAACATCAATAAAGAACAAAACGAAATGACGAAAGCAGATATCATTAATGAGATTGCGACATCTACTGGCATCGCCAAGAAGGACGTTTCAGCTGTGGTTGAATCTTTTATGGACGCTATCAAAAACAGCTTATTAGACAAAAAAGAGAACGTATACCTGCGCGGATTTGGTAGCTTTATCGTAAAGCATCGTGCAGAAAAGACTGCTCGTAACATCTCAAAGAATACGACTATTACTATTCCAGCACATGACTTTCCAAGCTTTAAGCCTGCAAAGACATTCATCGAGGATATGAAGAAATAATTAAATATAAATACAATAACAACTTAAAACATTAAAAGCTATGCCAAACGGTAAGAAGAAAAAGGGACACAAGATGGCTACGCACAAGCGTAAAAAGAGATTAAGAAAGAACAGACATAAGAGCAAGTAAGCCCCCATTAAGGCTGAAAGAACTTATTAACAGACTTTCAAAACATGACGGGGCGTGTCATCGCAGAAAGCTTCTTTCCCTGGAAGTGCGACGACAGGTTCCGTTTTTTATTACCTATAAGTATCGTTTAGTATTACTATCTATGGCAGATAGATAGGCTTATATCAACAGATAGTACGGCTATCAATAACCATTAGAGAAGCTATCTGATATTTATATTAAAAGAAGAAGATGACAAGCGAAGTAATTATTGATGCCCAACCGAAAGAGATTTCGATAGCACTACTTGAGGACAAACGCCTGGTAGAATATCAGCGTGAACCAAGGGAAGCTAGTTTCTCGGTTGGAAACATCTATGTGGCAAAGATTAAAAAGCTTATGCCAGGGCTTAATGCCTGTTTCGTAGATGTAGGTTATGAGCGTGACGCCTTTCTTCATTATCTCGACTTAGGAAGTCAATTCAACTCCTATGCAAGTATCTGAAACAGGTTCAGAGCGATCGCAAGAAACTTTATCCCATACAAAAAGCCAGTCATCAGCCTGATCTACAGAAAGATGGTACTGTCCAAAATACACTGCAAGTAGGACAAGAAGTACTGGTACAGATTGTTAAAGAACCCATTTCCACCAAAGGACCGCGCCTTACAGGCGAACTATCTTTCGCTGGTCGGTACCTGGTGCTTATACCCTTTGGGCATAAAGTTAGCGTTTCATCAAAGATCAAAAGTGGAGAAGAACGTGCACGCCTTAAGCAACTTATTCAAAGTATTACACCGAAAAACTTTGGAGTAATAGTTCGTACTGTAGCTGAAGGGAAACGTGTCGCTGAACTTGATGCTGAGATGAAGATCCTAATGAACCGTTGGAATGAAGCTATTACGAAAGTACAAAAGACACAGGACCGTCCTCAATTAATCTTTGAAGAAACAGGACGTGCTGTTGCAATGCTTCGTGATCTATTCAACCCAACTTACGAAAACATCTACGTTAATGATGACGAGATTTGTACTGCTGTACGACACTATGTTTCACTTATAGCCCCAGAAAAGGCAAACATCGTAAAAAAATACAATGGCAAGGTACCAATCTTTGACAACTTTGATGTTACCAAACAGATCAAATCTAGTTTTGGGAAGACCATTAATTATGGACATGGTTGTTATCTCATCATCGAGCATACAGAAGCCATGCACGTTGTAGATGTAAACAGTGGAAACAGAACTAAGGAGAAAGCTCAAGAACAGAATGCACTTGATACCAACCTAGGAGCTGCAGATGAGTTAGCTCGGCAGCTACGTTTACGTGATATGGGTGGCATTATCGTTGTTGATTTCATAGACATGAATCTTGCAGAGGACAGACAAATGCTCTATGAACGTATGTGCAAGAACATGCAGAAAGACCGTGCTCGCCATAATATCCTTCCATTAAGTAAGTTTGGTTTAATGCAAATCACACGTCAACGCGTACGGCCAGTAATGGATGTCGATGTTGATGAAGACTGTCCAACATGCTTTGGTACTGGAAAGATTCGTTCAAGCATTCTTTACAGATCAATTAGAGAGGAAAATTGACCGCCTTGTCAATAAAGTTGGAATTAAGAAATTCTATTTACACGTTCATCCTTATGTTGCAGCCTATATTAACAAAGGATTCATCTCCTTGAAACGCAAGTGGCAGATTAAGTATGGATTAGGTGTAAATATCATTCCTTCACAGAAACTTGCTTTCTTGCAATATGAGTTCTATGATGCAAAACAGCAGTTCATTGACATGAAGGAACGAAATGATAAATCTTGAATCTGACAAAGGACATTAATAGAAGTCACCTAAAAATAATCAAATATTTAGGTAAAGATGAATAGAAAGGTCTATACTAAAGAAAGCGGCTGTATCACTTTGACACAGCCGCTTTCTTTGTTCCGCTCTATTGTTGTTTACCAAACTATTTCTTATAAATATATTTTAAGATCAGATCCCCACTTGAAAGTCAGCTATTTTGCTTATTTCTATTTTTAGCTAACAAATAAAAACTGATCTTAAACTAAACAGCTAAGAGGATAAACCTAATAGCCCGTAAGTACGAACCCTCTTTCTGTCTGGAGCACAGGAACTTCTACTTCTAAAGAAAACTCCTGATAATTATGTTCTCCTTCTGGCAAACGATATAGTCTAAACTTGCTTCCTCCTTCTACAGCACAAAGAATCTGAACAAACAGAATGCAAGTATTCTTTAGTTTTATCGATTTATAGAAAGATACATAGCCTCCTTCTGTATTAAACTCGTCAGGCACCTAACTTTCATAATCATATCTAATATTATTTTCAAAAGCAATACTATCCTTTTCATTTTGGGATCCATTGCTTTCTATCTTTTACATTCACCAGTTGCTTGCTAGGGGTCAATATATTTCCCTCATACACACCTTTCTATATTGTAATTACCCTGATTATATAATATGAGCAAAAGGGCATAAGTGCCAAAAAGAGACCCATTTTAGGTCTCTTTTCGTCACTTATGCCCTAATTTGTATCTTTAAGTTAAATAGTATTGAGGGATAATTTCTTCAATGTCACATTAATTACTGATTAAACTTATGCACGATAAAATACTACCTAGGCTTATATTGCATACTGCCTAAAATAATAGGCAGCATAACTCCCTGCTACATAAGGTCCCTTGGGCTTTAATCCTTTTTTATGGAGTAAATAAATCTGATATGCCTCACGATAATAACGAGGACGAATCGTATCTATTGGGTAATATCTAACCAAATAGCGTGCAAAGTCATGAAGATTACGATCCAAAAGAAAACCAACAAGTTGATAATTTGCAGAATTACGTGTAGACTTCTGAAGAATACTGTCTGGTTGCAGCCAGGAATGTATTTTGCCTGGCCTCAACACATCTGATCCTCCTATTAACGGATAACAGAATAAGCTATCAGATAGTTGATGACAACGGGCTACAGCATAAATTGTTAGCATAGACATTACTGAATCTGTATTAGATACCGTCTTAATAACATGCAAAGCACCAACATAATTCCGTTTATCTATCATAGATTCAACCTTTGCCCTTTGGTGAAAGTGTTTATCAGTATTACTAAACAGCCCTGTACACAGAAAGAGACCGAGCATAATAAGAAGACTTGACCAAACCTGTTGTGAAAAGGGCCCTATACTGCGTGACTCAAGTTCGTAAGGTTCATATCTTTTTACAGAAATAATCACAAAGAAATAAATAACAAATAATATAGGAGATATCCAAATCCAGTTGCCAAGGCTAACTCCCTGAGATGCTGGTTTAAGGTCAGAAATAATTGTCAGAAACAGAAAAGAAGGAAAATAAGTCAAAGCATAGCCCCGCTTTGTCAATCTAATCAGAGAACTAACACCTATTTGGAGCAACTTCAGAACAATAGTTATCAAAATAGCTCCTAATAGAGGATTATAAAAAGTTTGACCTCCAGAGGCTAAATGCTGAGTCACAGTCATTACATCTGCCTGAAAGAAAAACAGATAACTAAATGTAAACAAGAAAAATAGTACAGAGCATACTATATGTATAAAATTCTGTTCACTCATAAACTTTATTTCTTTTTTAAGACAACTGCACTACGAGCAGGAATATAAAGTTTAAGCCATCCTTTATGTTGTTTGGTATAAAGAGGATCTACATTTGTAAAATGTTCGACAGTATCATCAGCAAATCCAAAGCCACCAAACTCTTTCGCATCAGTATTTAGAACAACTGTATAAGACCCTTCTGGAACAAGAAATCCATAATCAGAGTAGGAATGACTAGGAGAGAAATTAAAAACAAATATTAATTCTCCTCTACTAAAAGCTAGAATCTGATCATTATCATTATGCCAGATTTCTTCAATAGGAGTATCTGTAAACCCATGCTCACTCTTAATTACAGATAACATATTACGGTCGAAATCACCAAGATAATGATAACATAGTTCTGGATTATCAACTAGATTCCATTGACGCCGCGCATACTTGCAACTCCATCCATTACCGGCACGAGGGAAATCTATCCACTCTGGATGTCCAAACTCATTACCCATAAAGTTCAGATATCCCCCATTAATAGCGGAAATAGTTGCTAAACGCACAATTTTGTGGAGCGCTATACCTCGATGTACCCTCTCAGTCTCATCTCCTATACGGAAATGCCAATACATATCAGCATCCACTAAACGAAAAATAATTGTCTTATCGCCTACAAGAGCTTGATCATGTGATTCACAGTACGAAATCGTTTTCTCATCTATTCGACGATTCTTTATCTCCCAAAAGATAGAGGAAGGCTTCCAATCTTCGTCAGGCAACTCCTTAATGGTCTTGATCCAATAGTCTGGTATATTCATAGCCATGCGATAATCAAACCCATACCCACCATCTTTGAATTCAGCTGCAAGACCAGGCATACCAGAGACCTCTTCTGCAATAGTCAAAGCTCTATTATTAACTTCATGTATTAGAGTATTTGCCAACATTAAATAGCATATGGCATTATCATCTTCATGACCATTAAAATAATCTCCATAGTTACAAAAAGATTCTCCTAGCCCATGACTATAATAAAGCATAGAAGTAACACCGTCAAAACGAAAGCCATCAAAATGAAACTCCTCTAACCAATACTTACAATTAGAAAGGAGGAAATGAAGGACTTCATCCTTGCCATAATCAAAACACAAAGAATCCCAAGCTGGATGTTCACGTCGCTCGCCAGAGTAAAAAAATTGATTAGGATCACCAGCTAAATTACCTAAGCCCTCCATTTCATTCTTCACAGCATGAGAATGGACAATATCCATGATAACGGCTATACCTGCTTCATGCGCATCGTCCACAAGAGCTTTCAACTCTTCTGGAGTACCGAATCTCGAACTGGGTGCAAAAAAAGAACTAACATGATAACCAAAACTACCATAATAAGGGTGCTCCTGAATTGCCATTATTTGAATAGCATTATACCCATCCTTCACTATTCTTGGTAGCACTTTCTCCCGAAATTCATTATATGTCCCAACCTTCTCTGCATCTTGACCCATACCTATATGACATTCATAGATCAATAAAGGAGAAGTCTGGGGATTGAAGGAATTAATCTTCCATACATAAGGAGCATTAGGACTCCATACCTGAGCAGAAAAAATTCCCGTCTGAGGGTCTTGTACAACACGCTGTGCCCAAGCAGGAATGCGTTCTCCTTTTCCCCCATTCCAGTATACATGCATCTTATAAAATTGACCATGTTGTATCGCATCTTCAGGAAGCCTTAATTCCCAATCTCCAGTATCAACATCTCTTTTACATTTATAAGCTATTGTCTCTTGCCAATTATTGAAATCACCTACAAGATAAATGTCTGTAGCATTTGGAGCCCATTCGCGAAAAATCCAACCATCAGACTCATGATGAAGACCATAATACTGATAGCCATTTGCAAATTCTGACAACGAGAACTTTCCTCCTTGAGTAAGCTGATTCAGCTTCCATAAAGCATGGTCATGACGTCCCTTTATAGCACTCTCGTATGGAGCAAGATAAGGATCTCTCTTGACAATTCCCATTTCAGGAACTACTTTAGAATTTCTTTTTGTTTGATTAGTAGACAACATGTTTTTATTAATCTTATCTAAATTATGAAAAATCAGTATTGATTACGTGTATAAAAATTAATTTGTATATCGCTTACCTCTGTCATAATGCCCACTGACCATCACTTTGCCATTCTTGTCACGCTCTATGAACTTGCCATCTCGAACATCATTTCGGTAATTACCTTCAAATCTTATCCCATTTGAGGATTCTTCAATAGCACTACCATTACGTTTTCCGTTATGATAACTGCCTCTAAACTTACTACCATCAGCATAATGGATGATAACAAGACCTTCTAATTTCCCATCACGAAACTGTCCTTCATATATATCATTGTTCTTTTTGGTCAACTTACCCTGCCCATTCTGTAAATCTCTTTCCCAATATCCAGTGTAGATATCTCCATTTCGCCAAGACATTGTACCAAAACCAGATTTTTGACCTTTAAGGAAATGACCAGAATATTGATCACCATTCTTATACCGGAAGATTCCTTGTCCCGTCCGTTCGCCATCTACATATTGCCCTTCGTAGATCTCACCATCTTTATACTTATATATACCTTTCCCATTCTGCAAATCATTCTTCCATTCACCAGTATATTCATCTCCATCAGAATAGATATAAATTCCTTTCCCATCCTTCAAATTATTAACCCAGTCTCCTGTAAAAGAGGAATGATCTGGCCAACAAAAACGCCCATGTCCATTCTTCATATCATTTTTCCATGAGCCATCATAATAGGCTCCATTGGAAAAGATATACTTTCCTTGTCCACTCCGTTTATCATGCTCCCAATTACCTATGTACTTATCACCATTATAATAGTACATAGTTCCTAGCCCCTGTTGATAATCCTTATACCATAGACCATCATAACGGTTTCCATTAGAAAAATAATAAACTCCTTGTCCATGTTGTTGATTCTGAAACCATTGCCCTCTGTATTTCTCACCATCTGCAAAAGTGTATGTCCCCTTTCCTTCTCTCATACCTCGGATATATTCTCCCTCATAGACATCTCCTTTCTTATATGTAGTTTTACCTTTTCCATTTGGTTTTCCACGAAACATCTGTCCATAATAGTTTCCTCCATCTTTTGTTATGCAAGAACCTATCTCCACTGTTTGGGCAAAGAGCGTAGTAGATAAATGGAGCAGTAAAATTATAATATATTTATTTCTCACGTAATTTGGCTTTAAATTGTTATAGAAATAATATAACTGTTTTGCAAAGATACAGAATAATAATGGATATAACAAATTTATGAATCTTTTTTAAGTACCAATTATATAGACCTGTAAAAGATAGACCTGTAAAAGATTATCCCCCGATTCACATCGAGGGATAACAACAACACAAACACAAAATAATGTAGGATAAACCTACAAATCTTTAAATATCTACAATTATAATATATTATGAAAAACAATTAATCCTTTACTACATTACACCATCGGCCCGCAGTTTTTCCTGCCACTTCCAGGCAGAGAGAAGAACATCAGACAAAGGTGTATCAGCCTTCCACCCGAGTATAGAATTTGCCTTAGAACAATCACCCCATATCTTCTCAATATCTCCCTCACGACGAGGTCCATATTTCCAATTTACTTTTACTTTAGTAGCATGTTCAAAGGTTTCAACAATTTCAAGTGTTGAGTTACCATGACCTGTACCAATATTAAAATACTCTATTTTATCAGTATCTTGATCCAGGACACGTGCCATAGCCGCAACATGAGCCTTGGCCAAATCAACTACATAGATATAGTCTCGAATACACGTGCCATCAGGTGTATTATAATCATTTCCAAAAATAGTTAACTCTTTTCTAATACCCATAGCTGTCTGTGTGACATATGGTATTAAATTATTGGGAACTCCATTTGGCAGTTCGCCAATAAGCGCAGATGGGTGTGCACCAATTGGATTAAAATATCTCAAGACAATACTTTTGATATTTGCTCCACTATGAATATAATCTAAAATGATCTGTTCATTAATCTCTTTTGTATTACCATAGGGGGAAGTTGCTTTCTGATGAGGAGCTTCTTCCGTAACTGGTAGATTCTCCGGATTTGGTTGACCATATACCGTACATGAACTTGAGAAAATAAGACCTTTCACATTATATTGCGGCATCAGTTCAAGTAGATTCAAAAGTGAAACTACATTATTTCTATAATACATCAATGGTTCTTGAACACTTTCTCCAACAGCCTTTGATGCAGCAAAATGAATAATACCCTCTATGTCAGGATACTTAAGAAAAACGTTTTTAGTTGCTTCAAAATCACGAAGATCAACCTGCTCAAATGCTGGACGTGTACCCGTAATTTTTTCTATTCCATCCAACACCTCAATCTTAGAGTTAGACAGATTATCTACTATGACAACATTGTACCCTGCTTCTATCAGTTCAACACTTGTATGAGAACCAATAAACCCAGTTCCACCTGTAACCAATATAGTCTGTTTCATATGTCCTTTAGATTTTATTTTTTAGGCTGATCCCCGATATCAGTAGTGGTGCAAAGATAACATTTTTTTTAATATCAACAAAAAAAAGATGCAAAAAATTAAGCAAAGGAATATAAAATAGAAAACTTTTCGTATATTTGCCGACATAATAATTTATAACAGAAATGGGATATACAGAACAGACACAACAACAGATAGAGCGCTTTCTCAGAAAAGTTGCACAGAAGTTCACCGCAAAAGAAAGTGATATGCCTATGACTGATATTCATTTACGTGCATCACAAGACAGTGGTGATCTCATGGCCTTTGACGATGACGATAACGAAATTAGTCGTTGTGTTATAAGCACATGGATAGAAAACAAAAGTGATAATTTCTATCAAGAAATAGCATACACTTTAAGATCTGAGCTCAACCGCATGAAAGACACGATTGACAACCTCTCGATCATGAAGCCTTTTAGCTTTATTCTTGAAGATGATGAAAAGAATAATATTGCTGAGCTTTATCTTGTTGATGACGACTTAGTAATGATTGGTGGCAACCTTATGCAAGGACTTGATGAAGATCTCGACAATTTCTTGCAGAACATTTTAAAACAAAGCGAATGAAATACACTATAACCAGACTATGTTGTATTCTCTTTTCCATATATAGTCTTTCTACTTTTGCTCAACGACATGAGATAAAAGACCGTAACATACGCTCTTTACAGGTCATTGCTAATGGAAAATGGCAAGAATTGCCTGTCATGATGATTAATGAAGGGAAAATTAGCATTGACTTTGATGATCTTACACACACTTATAGAAGACTAACTTATACGATAAAACATTATGAGGCAGACTGGAGTCCCTCTACAGGGCTGTTTGACAGTGATTTCATTGAAGGATTTGCATCGGGAAATACAATCGAGAACATTCAAGAGTCATCACTAACAAACACACTCTATACTCATTATCACTTAGATATCCCTAATGATAATTGCAAGCCTAAAATATCTGGGAATTACAAACTTACTGTTTATGATGATGATCATCCAGGGCAGCCTGTACTCATAGCTTGCTTTATGCTAACAGAACCATTTGGACAAACTATGGGTCTAAAACTTAATGTTACGGCGAGGACAGACGCAACCATCAACGACAAACATCAACAGGTAGACATGATTATTAATTATGGAAACTACATTGTATCTAATCCGCAACAACAGATAAAGACGGTGTCCTACAAAATCGTAATTGGTTAGATGCTCGATATAATTCTAAACCACAATACATCATGGCAGATGGTCTACAATGGAACCATAATAAGGATTACATTTTCTGGGCTGGAAATGAATACCGCAAGTTTGAAATTCTCTCTACAGATGTAGCTTCTATGGGTATTGATCATATTACATGGGATGGAAAGAATTATCAAGTCTATCCATTTATTACGACCCCACTCACAAATTATCTTTATGAAAAAGATGCTGACGGGGCTTTTCTTATACGCAATTCTGATAATGTAGATATCAATACCACGAGCGATTATGTTATGACACATATCCGATTATCAGTCCCTACCCCATATCCAGCACATATTTACTTAAATGGAGATTGGACTTATGACCGTATTCTTCCTGAATATGAGATGAGATATAATGCTGAACAAAAATACTATGAAGCTATTATACCTCTCAAACTGGGTTATTATAATTATCAGTTTATAACTACTGATGAGAATAATAAGCTGTCTTCTCTTAGGATTGACGAAAGCCATTATCAGACAGAAAACAGTTATCAAGCCTTAATATACTTTCGTCCCCAAGGAGGAAGAACGGATAAATTAGTTGGATATTCAAATGTAAAGTTTATAATACAATAATAATGTCAGAAGCTGTATCAATATATTACATGCTTCTGACATTTTATAGATCTAACAACATAGGACGAAAGCCGTTATCCATTCATGGATAACAAGAACTCTTCATTATCTTTCGTGTGCGCCATACGGTCATGGATAGAATTCATAGCCTCTATTGGATTCATATCTGCAATATACTTACGAAGAATCCACATGCGATCCAAGGTAGTACGATCCTGCAACAAGTCATCACGACGTGTACTTGATGCGACAAGATTAACAGCTGGGAAGACGCGCTTATTACTTAAAGCTACGATCAAGCTGCAGCTCCATATTACCTGTACCCTTGAACTCCTCAAAGATTACCTCGTCCATCTTTGAACCTGTATCAATCAATGCAGTTGCAATAATAGTCAATGATCCACCACCTTCTATATTACGTGCAGCACCAAAGAATCGCTTAGGTTTCTGTAATGCATTGGCATCAACACCACCCGTAAGTACTTTTCCAGAAGCTGGGGCTACAGTATTATAAGCACGTGCTAAACGAGTTATAGAATCGAGGAAAATGACTACATCATGCCCACATTCAACCATGCGCTTTGCTTTTTCAAGAACAATACCAGCAATCTTTACATGCCGTTCAGCCGGCTCATCAAATGTAGAAGCAATTACTTCAGCATTTACCGTACGCGCCATATCTGTTACCTCCTCTGGACGTTCATCAATCAACAGCATCATCAAATAGGCTTCAGGATGATTAGCAGCGATGGCATTAGCTATATCTTTCATAAGGATAGTCTTACCTGTCTTAGGCTGTGCCACTATCAATGCACGCTGTCCTTTTCCTATTGGAGAAAAAAGATCTACAATACGTGTAGAGAGATTTGTTGTCTTTGGATCACCGCAAAGTGAGAATTTTTCGTCAGGGAATAATGGTGTTAGATGTTCAAACGGAATACGATCACGCACCTCAGAAGGTTTACGCCCATTTATTTTATCAATACCCGTAAGCGGGAAGTACTTTTCTCCCTCACGTGGCGGACGTACATGACATTCAACAACATCTCCTGTTTTTAAGCCATATTGCTTAATCTGGCTATTAGAAACATAAACATCATCTGGTGAAGACAGGTAATTATAATCGCTGGAACGTAAAAAACCATATCCGTCAGGCATTACCTCTAACACACCATTTGCCTTAATAATGTCAGCGAAATCATAAGTAGCCTCAGCATTCAAAGTAGGGGCTTCTTCATACACAGGAGTAGAGGCCATAGGACCAGGCACTGTAGGTTGGTCAAACATATCATATGTAGGTACAGCCCCTTGATCTTCTATTGGTAGATCAATCACTGGAATGAAATCCGTTCCATCTCCTGGATCACCTTCCCATACTCCACTTGGAAAAGTTGTAGGCGCAATTGAAGCTTCATAGTTCATATTATGCGCATTTACTTTTTCTTGCAGACGAGCCAACATATCATCATCGCGGCCAGACTCTTGCTCGTTTTCAGGAACAAACTGGTCTTCTGGAATAAAATCTTCTCCGTCCATGTCTACTTTTTCCCCATTATTTAAGGAATCATCAGGAGTTGATATTGACTCTTCCTTCTGTTCATCCTCCACGCTATCTACTTCTTGCTTTGCTTTTAAAGCAGCCTCCGCTGCAGCAATAGCTTCAAGTTCAGCTTTTGACTTACGTCCACGATGTTTAGGGATAGATGCAAGTATCTCTTCTGGTGTCTTCTCTTCCTCCGTCGCAGGAGTTTCTTCAACAGCATCTTTAAAAAGAGTTGGCTGACTAACACCCGTCGGTTTATTATTTTTTACATCAAAATTTTCACCATTCTTACCATGTACAGAATAAACACGGTCAGTTTCTTTACGTGCAATTCTGGTACGTTTACGCTTTGATTCTAAAGGGTGTGCCGTCCCCACCTCCTCTGCCTGACGATCAAGAATGGCATACACCAATTTATCCTTATCGTCTCCAGGCGAGTAAACCGCACCTGTCTGCTGAGCAATTTCTTCAAGCTCAGAAACATTTTTTTCTAACAATTCTTCTTTGCTTAACATATATAATATGTATAGGAAATCTTATTTTAAGAGTTGTGACGTTTCATAAAGAGAAACATCTTTTCGTGCCTTTTATGATGCAAAGATAAAAACTTTATTTGGAAGAGACAAAGAAATCCACTCTTTTTTATTAGAAATAATTCTTGAACTTAAAGCTACATGGGTCAAATTATCGTTCCTTTATACAATAAATACTATTTATCAAAATTATAAAATAACCAATAGAATTGAAAGATATTATCGGCACTCAAACAGATTAAACTATATCCATAAGGGCAAAGCCACATATATAAAATAAAAAGAACTCTTTAGGAATACATAAAAAATTGCTCCCATTCTGTAAAAGAAAACTTCCTATGTTTTCCAAAAGATTATCTTTTGCTTTTCAAAAGGGCATCTTTTACATTATAAAAGGGCATCTTTTAGCATGTAAAAGATGCCCTTTTGCAGCATGAAAGAGGCCCTTTCACAAGCCTACCTATAACTGTCTGACAATGTTTAAGTTACAAAACAAGAAAAATACTATTCCCTTTCATTCTTTGTTTTTCCATATCTTGTAATACGTATATATTTTTTACCCTTTGTCATACACTACTATTCACTTCGTCCCTCTTCCTCTACACCTTGTTATATATCAGTATACTCGCATGTGAATAGGCTCTCTGAGCTAACCCTCCTTAGTCAGCCTTTTCAGATATCTTAAGAGCTCTCATCCTTTGAATATAAAAATATCATTGTACTTTATACAGAACTTAGGAATAAGATATATGATGCTATCACTTTATTGATGTTGTTCACGTAATAAATCGTTGACCGTTTTAACAGGATTAAAAGTAGCAAGAGGAACCTCTACGAATACAGTATTCCAATCACTCATAGCACCATTCCATAAACCTGGTAACTCAAGAGCTTTAAGAGTACGACCATCTTTAGACTTTGAACTTATAAAACCAGTAGATTTATCAACATACATAGCAAGATCAAAAGGTCTACCTCTGTAATCTTTCACTGCACAAACTAGATCTACAGGATTAAAATGTGTTCCTTCAGTAAACATCTTAACATAAGCTTCATTATGTTTGTCAATCTGCGAACTTTCAAGGATCTGTAAACTGATACTATTATCCTGATTAAAAACAAGGAACGGTCCTCCTCCAGGTTCTCCTACATTCCTCACCATTCCACAAACTCGCATTGGGCGATTAAGCTTATGATAAAGATAACTTATACGTTCTTTACCCTCAAGGAGTTCTATATCTGGTTTATAACAGCAAAGGTCGTGCTGCAAGAAGTCTATCATTTCATTAATATCATCGTTTGAATAGGTTCCAGCATCAAGTTTATGCAGATAATAGAAAGTGCGCTTTTGTAGTTCAACAAGTTTACCTGCAAGAACCATTTTCCACTTAACTGTAATATCCTTCAGACGATCGGGTACTACATTATCTATATTCTTTATAAAGATTATATCAGCATCTAACTCATTCAGGTTTTCTATCAGAGCCCCATGTCCTGCTGGACGAAAAAGTAAAGTGCCATCACTATTTCGAAACGGAGTATTATCAGGATTCACAGCTATTGTATCCGTACTTGGTTTTTGCTCGGAGAATGTGACTTCAAAGCTGGTGTTATATAAGGACTCATAAGTATTCTTTACCTCTCTCAACTTTTCCTTAAATAGCGAAACGTGTTCATGAGAAACCGTAAAATGAACATGGGCTTCACCATTACATGAAGCATAAAGTGCAGCTTCGACAAGATGTTCCTCCATTGGAGTACGAGGATTACCATTGTATGTATGGAAAAGTAAAAGCCCTTTGGGAAGTTCTCCGTAATCTAAGCCTTTATTTTCCAAAAGTATAGAGACAACTGTCTTGAACATACCATTTGCAATTAGCGTATCAACCGTTTGTCCCTCAGAAATCATACATTGCTGAGAAAGCTTAGCATAGAAAGCAAAATTATGGATATTAGCAAAAAAATATTTTTCAAAATCAGTTGTTGGAACGTCATTATTTCCATTAAGAAAAGCAAAGAGGTCCTTAAACATTCTACTTGCTGCACCTGAGGCTGGTACAAACTTTACTATTTTATGACCAGATGACTGATATTCCTCCCAAGTTCTACAAACTTCGCTTATATCTGATTCACCTAATACTACAATACCTCTCTTTGGTGTTGCAGCACATTTTATCTTAAGATAAGGGAACCCATTACTGAAATCTTCTAATTGCTTAGTAACTTGTGCAAGATCAATTCCCCTATTCCTGATTTGCTTTAGGTCTTCTTTGTGTATCATATTTGACAGAAAATTAAAAAGATTGTATTGTTATTGCAAAAATAAAGAATTATATTAGAATAAAGAAAGTAAATGAAACTTTTATGCTCTATAATGTCTATTTTCTTTGTACCTTTGCCATAAACAATTACTTTACGGCTCATGGAGGATAAATTCATATATACAGATAAAGAAAGAAAATTATCTTATCAGATTTTGGATGAACTAAAGGATACTTTGGACAAATCTTTTCTTGAAAATGATTTGCCAATGCTACAAGTACAACTTAAAGATTCTGTAGCTAAAAATACTATTCATCGCAATGTTTTCGGGCTAAACCCTATTTTGTGTTCTTTACAAACTGCAGCCATAGCTGTAAAGGATATTGGATTAAAGCGTGATTCTGTTATAGCTATTCTACTTCACCAAAGCGTACAAGATGGATACATCACGTTAGAAGATATAGATAATCGATTCGGAAAAAGTGTTGCAAAAATTATCCATGGGCTCATTCGTATACAAACACTTTACCAGAAAAATCCTATTATCGAAAGTGAGAACTTTCGCAATCTCTTATTGTCCTTTGCAGAAGACATGCGAGTCATTCTGATAATGATTGCCGACCGCGTAAATCTTATGAGACAGATACGAGATGCTGAGGATAAGGAAGCACAACACAAAGTTGCAGAGGAAGCTAGTTATCTCTATGCTCCACTGGCACACAAGCTGGGGCTCTATCAATTAAAACGTGAATTAGAAGACCTATCTTTAAAATATCTTGAGCATGATGCTTATTACTTAATTAAGGATAAACTAAATGCAACAAAAGCTTCGCGTGATGCCTATATTAATCAATTTATAGCTCCTGTAAGAGAACGACTTACAGCTGGTGGATTGCGATTTCATATAAAGGGACGAACAAAATCAATACATTCCATCTGGCAAAAGATGAAAAAACAAAAATGTGGTTTTGAAGGAATATATGACTTATTCGCTATCCGCATCATCTTAGATGCTCCATTGGAAAAAGAAAAAATCCAATGTTGGCAGGCTTATTCTATCGTGACAGATATGTATCAGCCTAACCCTAAGAGATTACGTGATTGGTTGTCTGTACCCAAATCCAATGGTTATGAGTGCTTACATATTACTGTCCTTGGACCAGAAAAAAAATGGGTAGAAGTACAGATCCGTACAGAGCGAATGGATGAGATTGCCGAACATGGTCTTGCCGCACACTGGCGCTATAAAGGAATAAAAGAAGAGGGAGGACTGGATGACTGGCTAGCCTCCATTCGTGCTGCACTTGAAGCAGGGGACAACTTGGAAGTTATGGACCAATTCAAGTCTGACCTATACGAAAAGGAGATTTATGTTTTTACTCCCAAAGGTGATTTATTGAAATTTCCTAAGGGAGCAACTATACTTGACTTTGCATATCACATCCATTCGAAAGTAGGTAATCAGTGTGTCGGGGGGAAAATAAATGCCAAGAATGTCTCGCTTCGTACAGAGCTTCATAGCGGTGATACTGTAGAGATTCTTACTTCTGCCACACAGAAACCTAAAGCAGAGTGGCTAAAAATAGTTAAGTCTTCAAGAGCTAAAGCTAAAATACGTCTTGCTTTAAAGGAAACACAAATAAAAGACGGACTTTACGCCAAAGAGCTCTTAGAACGTAGATTTAAGAATAAGAAAATAGAGATAGAAGAATCTACTATGGGGCACCTTCTGCGTAAACTTGGATTTAAAGAAGTTTCAGAATTCTATAAACAAGTTGCTGATGAGAAACTTGACCCAAATTATATTATAGAGGAGTATCAGAAGGTATATAACCACGACCATAATTTAAATCAACCCAAAGAGACTGAAAGTGCTGAGAACTTTGAGTTTGAAAATCCAACAAATGAGTTTCTAAAGAAGAATGATGATGTCCTAGTCATTGATAAGAATCTTAAAGGATTAGATTTTTCTTTAGCCAAATGTTGTCACCCTATCTACGGTGACCCTGTCTTCGGGTTTGTAACCGTAAATGGGGGCATAAAGATTCACCGTACAGATTGTCCAAATGCACCAGAAATGCGTAAACGTTTTGGTTATCGTATTGTGAAAGCACGTTGGAGTGGAAAGGGGTCTTCACAGTATGCTATCACATTACGCGTCATAGGCAATGATGATATAGGCATTGTAAGCAATATTACCAATGTAATCTCTAAAGATGAAAAGATAGTAATGCGATCTATCAATATAGACTCACATGATGGCCTCTTTTCTGGCAATCTTGTAGTTTTACTTGATGACAATTCAAAATTAAACATGCTTATCAAGAAATTAAGAACAGTGAAAGGAGTAAAACAGGTTACAAGAATATGAGAAATAAGCTAATAACAACATTTCCCATATATAGATTTCTGAAAGAGGGATTTATCAGGAGATTAAGATTTTAGAAGTGCACATTCCAAATAAATAAGAATGGATAAAAGATAGAAAAAATACACAGAAGGTATAGTCTATTCCAACTATACTCCAGAATCTAAATTACCAAAGAGATCGAGGCTATAGTCCTTTTCTGGCGCTTCCTCTACAATTTCCCTATCTTCACGGAATTGAAGAAACAACTGTTGTGTCATACCATTATTTACATTCAAACGATAAATCCCCTTTTTTGTTTTCTCAACTAAAGATGTATCAGTTTTACAATTCCGCAGTAAAAACTGCTGAACGTACTTGTGAATATCCTTTTGAGATAAAGGATTAAATAAAGAGTTACATGCATTATGCACATGGCGAGAAATTTTCTGAACAGAAATTCCCTCACAACCTGCCTCAATAAGCACCTGTAGTATCTCTTTATCGTATTGCATATAAGAAAGGGAGTCTATACTATCTCATACAGACTCCCCATTCTTTTCTATTTATAGTAAAATGTCATTAGATTAAGCAAGTACTATCTTGCTATTCTCATCTTTTACTTTACCCTCCTTAAAAAGCCAGCCAATACCTAGATAAACCTCTTCTTCTGTAATTTTAGCAACCTTAGCTATCTCACTAACACTGAGTGCCTTTGCCTCTGCTGCAAGTGCATTATAAACATCACCTGCCTTGAACCCAACATTCTCTGCATTAATAACAACTACAGGTTTCTTTACAGCAACTTTCTTTGTAGTGGCTTTCTTTGCAGTGCTCTTTGGAGCAGTTTTTGTTTCTTTCTTTTCAGTCATAATTTAAATAAATTAAAGTCCTAACCAAGTTATCAAATAATAATTTGTAATATACGCCACAAAAGTACATTAAATAATTGGTAGTATCAAATACTAATAGCTAAAAGTAAATAATACTGTAGCACTCTAAAGTGTTGATTATTAATTTATTGATTTACATCAACTTAATACACTTATAACTTCAGGTCAAGCTTTATTTCTAACTCATCTAACTGCTTCTGGTCTATCATTGAAGGAGCATCTAGCATAACATCACGACCACTATTATTCTTAGGGAAGGCAATACAGTCACGAATAGAATCAAGGCCTGCAAGGATACTTACAAAACGATCTAGACCGAAGGCAAGCCCTGCATGAGGAGGTGCTCCATATTTGAAAGCATTCATCAAGAAGCCAAACTGTACTTCTGCACGTTCTGGAGTAAAACCGAGTACCTCAAACATCTTCTCTTGTAGTTGAGTATCATGGATACGGAGAGAACCACCACCAACTTCAATACCATTACAGACAAAGTCATAAGCCTTAGCCCGTACTTGCTCAGGGTGCTCATCCAATAATGGTATATCATCAGGGTTAGGCATTGTAAACGGATGGTGTGTTGCCATAAGACGCTGCTCTTCATCACTCCACTCAAACAATGGGAAATCAACAATCCAAAGACACTTAAATATATTCTTATCACGAAGCCCTAAGCGATCGCCCATCTCAAGACGTAGAGAACAAAGCTGAACACGTGTCTTATTTGCATTATCACCTGACAATATCAAAACAAGATCACCATCTTTGGCACCAGTTGTCTCCTTTACCTTCTGTAATTGCTCTGCCGCATAGAACTTATCAATAGAGCTCTTAACAGTACCATCAGCATTGTACTTGATGAACACGAGACCATGTGCTCCAACCTGCGGACGCTTGACGAAATCTGTAAGTTCATTGAGCTGTTTACGGCTGTAATCAGCACATCCTGGAACGACAATACCTCCTATATACGCAGCTTCATCGAACACAGAGAAAGAACCAGTCCCCTTTAGGTCATCCATCAATTCAACGAATTCCATACCGAAACGTAAATCTGGTTTATCAGAACCGAAACGCTTCATGGCCTCATGCCATGTCATCTGCTCTAACTTAGGAAGTTCTACACCACGAATCTCACGGAAAAGGTGGCGAGCCATTTCCTCAAACAAATTGATAACATCATCTTGGTCTACAAAAGACATCTCACAGTCAATCTGAGTAAACTCTGGCTGCCGATCAGCACGCAAATCCTCATCACGGAAACACTTTGCAATTTGGAAGTAACGATCGAAGCCTGCTACCATTAATAATTGCTTCAAAGTTTGTGGACTCTGTGGTAAAGCATAGAATTGCCCAGGGTTCATACGTGATGGGACTACGAAGTCACGAGCCCCTTCTGGAGTAGAACCAATAAGGATAGGGGTCTCCACTTCCATAAACTTTTGTGAATCGAGGAAATTACGAATAAGGATTGTCATCCTATGACGTAACTCAAGATTTTTACGTACAGCCTCACGACGGAGATCAAGGTAGCGATACTTCATGCGCAAATCATCACCACCGTCCGTATTATCCTCAATTGTAAAAGGAGGGGTTAAAGACGGACTTAACACCTTCAATCCCTTTGCTATTATCTCTATATCACCTGTAGGAATCTTACTATTCTTACTCTGCCGTTCGCTAACAATGCCGTTCACTTGAATACAATATTCACGTCCTAACTTGTTGGCATCACCACATAAAGTTGCATCATCTGCCTCATTAAAAACCAACTGAGTGATACCATAGCGGTCACGGAGGTCTACAAAGGTCATACCTCCCATTTTACGTGAGCGCTGTACCCAGCCAGCTAGGGTTACTTCTTTGCCTGCATCTGAAAGGCGCAGCTCTCCACAAGTACTTGTTCTATACATATTCTAGTATATTTATTATATTCTCCCTGCAAAGGTACGAACTTTAAATGAGAAACGGGAGATACCTTATAAAAATATGGGAAGATTAAATACCATAGCTCACAGAATACTTAATATTTGATAATTTACATTTAACAAATATAAAACCCCTGATAACAATAAACTTTCTGATTACTTTTGCATCCAACTCAATGAAGTTATAATTAAATAAAGATTTACATGAAGAAGTTTATATTAATGACATTACTGCTTGTTTTTGGATTAACATTCGCAACTGCACAGAATCAGGCAGAAATCAAATTTGACAAAGTGAGTTACGATTTTGGTACATTTTCTGAGAATAATCCAGTCCACAAGACGACATTTACTTTCACAAATGTTGGAAAGGCTCCATTAGTGATAAACCAAGTTGTCGCAAGTTGCGGTTGCACCATTCCTCGATATGACAAACGGCCAATAGCACCTGGGCAGAAAGGTAGTATTGATGTTACATATAATGGGACAGGAAAGTTTCCTGGTCATTTTAAAAAAAGTATCACTGTACGTACGAATGGTAAAAACGAAATGACCCGTCTATATATAGAAGGAGTCATGGAAGGTAAATAGTCTGTTAAAGAAACAAAACACCTTAAGGCAACTTATAAATAGATATAGGTTGCCTTTTTTTAGAGATTTACATCTCTTGCGAGAATATAATACAAGAGATAAAACACACTATAAGTGCCTTTACGAAATAGATTTATTGCATTAAGGTATTATGGTGTTCTAACGCCAAATAAATGTATAATAATAAGAGGATGTATTATTTTGATACATCCTCTTATTTTTCATATATAAGTATTTTTTTCTACTAAAAAGAAGTTCTACAACTTCAGACTCTTCTTGATTTCCTCTATTTTCGTTACGGCACGTTGTTCACAAGCCGGGTAGTCTGAAGCAGAACACATTTTATCTTTTATTTCAAGATAGAATTTAATCTTAGGCTCAGTGCCTGAGGGACGAACACTCACTTTGGTTCCATCCGAACAGAACCATTGTAATACATTACTTGTATCAGGCATCTCTATTTTTTCATTACTACCATCAACCTTTGTCATCTCAAGACTTTGGTAATCTTTATAAATACTAATTGGACTTCCGCCAAGATCTTTGGACGGGTAGTACGGAAGTCTTTCATCATTTGTTGAATCTCATCTGCACCACTCTTACCCGGTCGTTCTACGTTAATCGTATGCTCATGGCTATATCCGTATTCCATATATATATCCATGAGAATATCATACAAAGTCTTACCATGATCTTTTGCATATGCACAAATCTCTGCTAACAATGAGCAAGCACTTACAGCATCTTTATCGCGCACAAAGTCCTCTGCAAGAAATCCATAACTTTCTTCTCCACCACCAATATACTGTTGCTTACCTTCTGATATAGCAATTTCACGTGCAATCCATTTAAATCCTGTGTAGCAATCACGCATTTCTACATGTTGTTTTTCAGCTATCTTGCGAATAACTTCTGTTGTGACAATTGTCTTCACTATAAAATCAGTAGGCTTCATCTTACCAACAGCTTGACGATTGGTGATAATATACCAAAGAAAAATAAGACAAGTCTGGTTACCATTTATCAAAACCCATTCACCATTACTGTCCTTGCAAGCCATGCCAACTCGGTCAGCATCAGGGTCTGATGCCATAAGTATATCAGCATCAAGTGCTTTAGCATCACGTAAACCCAATGTCAGTGCTTCCGCTATTTCAGGATTAGGACGATCCACAGTAGGAAAGTTCCCATCTTTCACCATCTGCTCTTTTACACAGTGTACATTATCAAATCCCCATAGAGCTAAAGAACGAGGAATCATAACCCGTCCTGCACCATGAAGTGGAGTATAAACAATCTTCAAATCATGCTGATGTTTAATCACTTCAGGATCTATGCTAACAGTCTTTACCCGATCAAGATAAGGTTTGTCTATATCCTCGCCTATTGATTGAATTAAAGCTTTATTCCCTTCAAACTTAACATCTTCAATCTTTACCTTATTAACCTCATCTATAATACCTTTATCGTGTGGAGCAAGTACTTGAGCTCCATCCTCCCAATAAGCTTTATAACCGTTGTATTCTCGTGGATTATGACTAGCTGTGATATTTACACCTGCTTGAGCCTTTAGATAGCGGATTGCAAAAGAACATTCAGGAGTTGGACGCAGGTCTTCAAAAAGATAAACCTTAATACCATTAGCTGAGAAAATATTTGCAACAGTTTCTGCAAAAAGGCGAGAGTTATTACGGCAATCATGACAAACGACTACACTTATTTGCTTCTTATCCTTAAAATTAATTTTCAAATAATTAGCAAACCCCTGCGTAGCCATACCGACTGTGTAGATATTCATTCGGTTAGAACCAGCACCCATGATACCACGAAGACCACCTGTTCCGAACTCCAAATCTTTATAAAAGCTCTCTATCAGATCAGTCTTATCCTCATTAGCGATCATTCTATTTACAGCTGAACGTGTCTCTTCGTCAAAAGCAGGAGACAACCACTGCTTTGCTTTGCTTTCGCATTGCGCAATAAGCGCTTGGTTATTTTCCATAATTTAAGTTTTTCTATTATCTTCTTATCTGCAAATATAGTCAATTATTCTGAGAATATCTCTTGAAAATATTTTTTTTTTGTATTTTTGCACCTATAAAATTAAGAAGATTATAGGTCTTCTTATTATATTATAATAGTATTTTAAATATAAACATCTAAAACTTAGACTAAAATGGGTATAAACTTCGAAGGAATTCTACTCGCGATATGTACATTTCTCATAATTGGACTATGTCATCCTTTGGTCATTAAAACGGAATATTATTTTGGAACAAAACCTTGGTGGATATGGCTTATATCTGGGCTGGCATGTTGTATTGGTGCGCTGTTTATTAAAAGTGTTTTCTGGTCTGCTCTCCTTGGTGTACTTGGAGCATCTCTTCTTTGGGGAATTGGCGAGCTTTTAGCTCAAGAAAAACGTGTAGCGAAAGGTTGGTTCCCAATGAATCCAAAACGCAAAGAACATTATAAAGACATAAAGACAGACGAACATCTCTGCCCTATATGCAAAGAGGAAATCCCTGAAGAAGGATAAAGGCATTCTACTACCTACTCTTTTTATTCATGATGGTAAGGTTCTCCTTTTATAATAGTACAAGCACGATAAAGTTGTTCAGTAAAGATGAGTCTTACCATTTGATGCGAGAAGGTCATACGAGAAAGAGAGATTTTTTCGTTTGACCGCGCATAGATATTAGGTGAGAAACCATAGGGACCACCTATAATAAAAACAAGTCGACGAGTTATATTTTGTTTTTGTTTTAACCATTTAGCATACTCAACAGAGCGGAGTTCCATCCCATGCTCATCTAGCAATACCACGGTATCACCTGGATGAATTTCTTTCAAAATCAATTCTCCCTCTTTCTGTTTCTGTTGTTCTTCCGATAGGCTCTTAGTATTCTTTAGTTCAGGAATAATTATTATAGAAAAGGGAATATAATGCCCTATCCTACTCACATATTCATCTATCCCCACCTTAAATACTTTATTCTGCGTTTTCCCAACAAGGATTAATACCGTCTTCATTTTTTATTTCCTCCCATATTCTTTGTACAGGCAAACCCATAACATTAAAATAGCTACCCTTTAATGCCGTAACACCTACATAGCCTATCCATTCTTGAATACCATATGCCCCAGCTTTATCAAACGGCTTATAATTCATTATATAATAAGTTATCTCTTGCTCTGATAAATCCTTGAATGTAACTTCAGTAGTCACTGAAAATGAGCGTTGAAACTGTTTTGTTGTTAAACATACCCCCGTTACTACCTGATGCGATCGTCCACTAATCAAATGGAGCATTCTTCGAGCATCTATCACATCTCTAGGTTTACCTAGTACTTGCTGATCTACAACAACGACAGTATCAGCAGTAATAACAAGTTCATCCTCCTGCAATCCTTGCTTATAAGCATTTGCCTTTTCACATGCTATATACTTGGCAACATCCTCTGCAGGAAGATTATTAGGATAGGACTCTTCTATACCTGGCAAGACTTTAACTTCAAATTCAACACCTAATCCAGCTAATAGCTCCTTACGGCGAGGTGAATTGCTGGCCAAAATAATCTTTTTCATATCACCATTTACCATCCAAAAGCTTTTTCATTCAAGACCCATTTCCCTTGTGCCTTCATAACTTGCTCAAGGATGTCACGTGCAACTCCATCCCCACCCTTTACATCACTCACATATGTAGATATATGCTTAATTTCAGAACATGCATCCTTTGGGCAACATGCACAACCTGCATGCTGCATTACTTCATAATCTGGAATATCATCACCTACATATATAATCTCTTCTTCCTTAAGTGCGTATTTATGTAAGAATTCCCTCCACACATTTATCTTCATGGAACAATTTATATAAACATCCTTAACTCCAAGATAATCATAACGTAATCTTATATTATCATTATGCCCACCTGTCATGATAGCCAAATGTAACCCATGCTTCACCGCAAGCTGGATAGCATAGCCATCCTTAATGTTTATTGTACGAATAGGTTCTCCCTTATCATCCATCTGAATTGTTTCAGCTGATAAGACTCCATCTACATCAAAAACGATGGCTTTAATTTTCTTTAAGTCGTAGTTTATCATTACTGTTTATTTTGTTCATGAATATCTTTTGAAATCATCCCATAAATAGCCTGCTTACTTGGAAACGAAGACATCAAATTCATTTGCTTCTCTATTATATTTTTATCCCATCTCACTGCAGGACCAGTCTGTGCATCTTTGGGATTAATGTCATGCACCTTTTGTGTAGTTTCATTTATAAGAGGTATTATCACATTAAACGGAATATCCTTATTCTCAAGTATATCTGCAGCAACACTATAGCAATAGTTTACAAAATTACATGCCCATACAGCTGCAAGATGTAGATATTGCCGATCATTTGTACTTAAAGAAATAACATAATCTGATATTGATGAAGCAATATCTCTTATTTCTTGTACTGTATCATTTGCACTACCTTCGATAAATATAGGGATTTCTTTAAAATTAACTTTACGTGATTTCGAAAAAGTCTGCATTGGATAGAAAACCCCATATCGATTAGCAAAGCCCTTAAAACAATCTAGAGGCATAGAGCCTGCCGTATGCAAAAAAAGCTTATCCTTTTTGCCTCTACAAACATTAGGAATAAGCTGACAAAGTACACTATCTTTTACAGAAAATATATATACATCTGCATCATTACGCAAGGAGTTTATATCCGTTATGGCCTCAGAATTAAGCTTGTCAGCTAAATCCTGTGCAGATTCTTTAGTACGACTAAATACCTGAACAATAGGAAAACCAACTTCAGCTAGAGCCAGCCCCAACTGCGTTGCAAGATTACCTGCACCAACCATTATAATACTCTTCATGCCAACAAATTTAGTATTTTTTGCTGAAATATAGCAGTTGCGAGTTGTCTTTTTACGAAAGAATTATTATTTTTGCGTCTAGAGTTTCTGCTATTAGCAGACTTCATAAGAACTTCAACAAAAGAAAACAAATGAAATTTATAGGTATTATTCCTGCTCGCTATGCATCCTCTCGCTTCCCTGGCAAACCTTTAGCCATGCTCGGAGGAGAAACTGTTATAGAGCGTGTCTATAAACAGGTAAGCAGTATTCTAACTGATGTATATGTTGCAACAGATGATGAGCGCATTTCGAATACGGTCCAGTCATTTGGAGGTAAGGCTGTCATGACACGATCAGATCATAAAAGCGGAACCGACCGCATTTGCGAAGCCCTCGATAAAATCGGTATTTTTTATGATGTAGTCATCAACATTCAAGGAGATGAACCTTTTATTCAAAAGAGTCAGATAAAAACTGTGATGAATTGCTTTGATGATCCTCAAACACAAATTGCAACATTAGGCAAACATTTTAAGTCGATGGAATCGGCAAAAAATCCAAATTCTCCAAAAATTGTTTTGGATAATAATTCTTATGCTCTTTATTTCTCCCGCTCTATTATACCTTTTGTGCGAGGTTATGAGAAATCCGAATGGATTGAACGATATCCTTTTCTAAAACACATTGGTCTCTACGCATACCGTACAGATGTCTTACGAGCAATTAGCCGTTTGCCACAATCCTCCCTTGAACTTGCAGAAAGTTTAGAACAACTTCGCTGGCTTCAGAACGGATACCGCATAAAGTAGGACTCACTGATGTTGAAACCATAGGGATTGATACTCCTGAAGACTTAGAACGTGCAGAAATCTTTTTAAGAGAAAACAAAGTATAAGAGTGGAGAAAATAAAATCTCAAATATCTAAGTGAGGATGGGGAAAGCCCCCATCCTCACAATTCCTTCCTAATATAAAAAACTGATTGTAGCACTAGAAATCTTCTCTTTACAACAAACTTTAAATGGTGCTACCATTCAACTCGTATTGTGTTTAACTCTAGCACTCCTAGTGTTAACCATCAACACAAACCTAATGTATCCACCTTTGTACATTACTGAGTAGCACACATACACATTTAGTATATAACATATTAATAATAAACATATTATAAAACACAAACTAAAGAAACACATTAATATATAATACTGAAGCTATCTCCAATTTACATGTGACTTTAACAAGCAAATTTCTTTATAATTCAGCAAAGAATTAAGACGGAGAATTTATATCTCTTCATAATATAGCTTGAGCTATATATATGCCATTTTGGATTTTGCTGTCATTAGTATCACTCTAATAGAGAGCTAAAAATCTATGATATAGGAATTTACAGAAACTGTTAAAAATGACAGCAACATCAAACAAAAAAATAAGAAGAAAATATATTCCCTCTTTTATAAGTTCTCTTGCATTTTCTCTAATTTCAAAAAGGAGGTTGAATCCCTGAAGGTGTAGGAGGCATAGGATCTTCATTTATCTTACTACCCACAATTTCACCACCAAACTGATCTTCGGGAAGAGGTGCAGTAAAATCGGTATCTTCTGGATTCGCAAAACGAGTATATTCCCCTCGGAAATTCAAAAGGACATCGCCAGTTGCGCCTTTGCGGTGCTTAGCAATAATAATCTGAGCCATACCATGTAAATCATTTCCTTTATCATCCTGAAGGATATGATAGTATTCTGGACGATGCACAAAAAGGACCATATCAGCGTCTTGCTCAATAGCACCTGACTCACGCAAGTCACTAAGTTGTGGACGTTTACCTTCAGCGCCATCACGTTGTTCAACTGCACGACTCAACTGTGAAAGAGCAAGTACTGGAATATTAAGCTCTTTGCAAGACCTTTCAAAGAACGACTAATAGTGGAAACCTCCTCTTGACGACTATTAAATCGCATCCCATTTGCATTCATCAATTGCAAATAGTCAATCATAAGAATCTTAATGCCGTGCTCTCGCACTAAACGGCGTGCCTTTGTTCTAAGCTCAAAAATAGATAACCCAGGAGTATCATCAACATATATGGGAGCTCCTTGCATCTTTCGGATATTTGAATCAAACCTTTCCCATTCATCAGGTGTAAGCTGACCATTAAGAATCTTATTACCAGGTACTGAGCAAACATTAGATATAAGACGATTTACTAGCTGAACATTATTCATCTCAAGAGAGAAGAACGCTATGGGCTCACGATAATCAACGGCAATATTTTTTGCAATGCTCAGAGCAAATGAGGTCTTACCCATAGCAGGACGACCTGCTATAATCACAAGATCTGAAGCTTGCCATCCCGCCGTGATTTCATCAAGTTTATGAAATCCACTTGGAACACCAGTCAATCCACCATCTCGATTAGCAGCTTGAAGTAATAATTGGTGCGCCTGCTCTACAATTGTATCAATTTGTACATAGTCTTGCAACATATTCTTTGAGAAATCTCAAAAAGAGTTCCTTCTGCTTTTTGCATCAACTCATCTACATCAACAGTCTCATCAAAAGCGTCAGTTTCTATCATTGATGCAAACTGGATAAGTTGCCGTGCTAGAAATTTCTGTGCAAGAATATGAGCATGATATTCTATATGGGCAGAAGAAGCTACATTAGAACTCAGCTCTACAACATAAGCAGGACCTCCTATTTCTTCTAAAGTTCCTTTATGTCGTAATTCCTCGGCCACAGTCATAATATCTACAGGTTTTTCCTGAAGATTTAACGATTGTATTGCCTCATAGATCTTCTGATGACGAGCCTCATAAAAAGTTTCGGGCTTGATAATCTCAGATACAACAGTAAAGGCATCCTTGTCTATCATAAGGGCACCTAAGACTACCTTCTCAATATCAGTAGCCTGTGGCTGTAAATGTCCAAAGGTCGTATCTATAGGAGCCTGCTTGCTCCTTCGATTGCTTTTACTATTACTTCTTTCTACCATTTGCCCACAAAATTACAAAAAATATTCCAATCATAACCGCATTATGCAACAGTTTTACTATCTTTGCAAAAAATAAAGAAGCTATGATTACATTCCCCTGCTGTAAAATCAATCTTGGTTTAAATATTGTATCCAAACGTCCTGATGGCTATCACAACCTTGAGACTATTTTCTACCCAGTACCACTCTGTGATGTACTTGAAATAAAGAAAATGGACGAAGAATTCCCATCAGACGTACAGTGTGACTTAAAGATAACAGGTAATCTAATCGATGGAGAAGAAAAAAATAATCTTGTTGTCAAAGCCTATAACCTTATAGCTGAAGACTACCAGTTACCCCGCGTTCACACACATCTATATAAACGTATTCCTACACAAGCTGGATTAGGAGGTGGATCGGCTGATGCAGCATATATGATTCGCCTTCTTGACGAACGTTTTCGGTTGAACATGGGTAATGCCGAGATGGAACGTTACGCAAGTAAGTTAGGAGCTGATTGCGCTTTTTTTATTCGTTCAGAAATATCATATGCAACGGGCATAGGAGACATACTGGCACCTGCAGACTCTGAAAGTGGAAATCTTAATGGATATTATTTAGTATTGATCAAACCTGATATAGCAGTATCAACAGCAGAGGCTTACGCAACCATAGAACCCCAACAACCAATAAAATGTTGCCGTGACATAGTTAAACAACCTATCGATACATGGCGAACAGAATTATTTAATGATTTTGAGGTTCCTGTATTTAAGCGTTATCCAGAATTAAAAGCAATTAAAGAAAAGTTATACGAAAAAAATGCCCTTTATGCACAAATGTCTGGTAGCGGCAGTACTATCTTTGGTATTTTTGGAAGAAAGCCTGTAGATATAGAAAAGACTTTCCCTAATACATTTACATATGTCTGCAGACTATAGATAGGTTGATGGTAGATATTACCTTCTAATCTTTAACGATAGGAACAAAATCCTAACGTCTATGACTTATACATCAATAGTCATCCCTTCTTTACTAAGGAGTGTATTCGGGAAGACCTCCTTTGCTTCTTCCAAAATTTTCTCTTCATTTTGATATCTTGCAGAGAAATGACCTAACACTAGTTTACCGACGGAAGCATCCTTTGCTACAGTTGCAGCCTGACGAGAAGTACTATGCCAATATAGATGTGCACGGTCCTCATCTTCTGTAGCATAAGTACTTTCATGGTAAAGAGTACTGACACCTTTGACTATTTTATGCAGATTCTTCATATACCGGGTATCTGAACAATATGCATAACTTCTTGGAGCTTTCGCAGGAGCTGTAAGCATACTATTAGGAATCTTTTCACCTTCTTCCGTTATCCAATCAGCCCCTGCTTTAATATTATTTATCTGACTAACAGGAATGTGATAGAAATCTATCATATCACGGCGGATATGGGGTAAAGTTGGTTTCTCTTTAAATAAATAACCACAGCATTCAATACGATGTTCTAAAGGAATGGATTCGACTGTCAAACCACGATCTTCGTAAATAATAGTTTTCTCCTTTGTAACAACTGGATGAAAGACCACCTTAAACTCTAGACCTTGACAAAAGAAATCAAGAGTCTGATTTAGTACTGGTTCATAAGCTGCAGGACCATATATATGCAGTGGAGCTGTACGTCCTGTCATTCCAAAAGTAGATATCATACCAGGGATGCCAAAGCAATGATCACCATGGAGATGACTAATAAAGACTGCTGTAATACGCGAGAAATGAATATGACAGCGACGCAATTGTATTTGTGTACCTTCTCCACAGTCAATCATAAAAAGCTTCTCCCTAAGTTCTACAACTTGAGAAGAAGCATAATGCTGCAAAGTAGGCAAAGCACTTCCACAGCCCAGGATGTGCACTTTAAATGGATCCATTCTATAAACAGATAGGGCTACTTTCCCCTATTAAACACGAATATACCATCCTTATTTTCTAAAGATAAAGCCTCAGCTCCGAGCTTATCTACCGTGAAAGTATCTTTCGAAAGGATAAGCTTTCCATTCCATATTTTCCATGTTGTCCATGGACTTTTCTCTGACTGAAGAGTAGAAGTAATCGTTCCATCCTCCTTTATTTCAAAATTGCGATCAAGGCTATGCCAGTTTCCAAACAAAGATGTAAGATTGATTGCTGAACGCATAAAACGATCACCATATTCTGTATAACCGATAATGGCAAAGCGATCGCCATTTATCTTACCTCCTTTAACCACCTCTGCAGTATCATTAGGATTGACAAGAAACTCTATAGTATCACCTTTGTCTGTAAGAAGAATGATGGAGTTCATACCACCATCTACCATTGTTCCATATACAGTACTGTCCCCCGTCGTGAGCGTATCAGCATTCTTTGAAGATTGGTCTGCTATTGTCTTAGGCTTATTATCCTTACAAGAGGCAACCATTAAAAGGACAAATAACGAAATAATGAGATAAAAAGAATTTTTCATATTGTGGAATTTATGTAGGTTTATTTATTTGTCTGTTTTGCTTCTTCCCAGAACTTATCCATCTCTTCTAGAGTAAGATCCTTTATATTAACTCCTTTCTCACGAGCTTTTTCTTCAATATAATTGAATCTTTTTATAAACTTCTGGTTAGTATGTTCAAGAGCATTATCAGGATTAATATGATAGAGTCGAGCAGCATTGATAAGAGAGAACATAAAATCACCAAACTCTTCAGCAGAATGTTCTTTGTCTCCTTTCTTCAGTTCAGCTTTTAATTCGTCCAATTCCTCATAAACCTTATCCCATACTTGCTCTTTCTCTTCCCAATCAAAGCCCACATTACGGGCTTTATCTTGTATACGATAAGCTTTAATAAGGCTTGGTAAAGAATCAGGAACACCAGAAAGGACAGACGTATTTCCATCTCTTTCGCGTTGCTTCCGTTGTTCCCATGTTGATTCTACCTGCGTTGCAGTATCAGGTGCAGCTTGATGATTATTAGCCTGTTTATTCAATTCATCTTTGTAAACAACCTGACCATTGGTATTTACGACCATATCCTGCCGTGTTACCTCCCATCCAGTCCAATCAATAAAATCATGTCTGAACATGAGTTTATCCGATTGTGCATTACAAACATCAGCGACATCAAACTCCTTTTTCTCCTGACCAAGCATAGAATAGAACACGACATGCTCCATAACATCGCCCAATTCCTTACAAATATTCTTTGAATCGTCCTTAAGAAGAGCGTCAGCTAACTCGAATGCTTCTTCAATAGTATTAGGGCGAAGACTCTCATTGGTCTGCTTTTTATCCCAAGGGCACTCTTTTCGAAGGCGTTCCTGAACATCCAATAAACGAGCAAAGGCTTTTAATTTTTCTTCTTTTGTATGCAATGTCTTGATGTTTAAAGTTAAAGATAAACGTTAAAGTACTTCTCTGTGAGTACTAATATCGTTGCAAAGATACACTTTTTAAGCGGATTTTTTGTACTTTTGCACCGTATTTTAAAGATAATAAAGAAATAAAAATATACGAAACAATGGAATTAGCAAGCAAGTATGATCCACAGGTTGTGGAATCAAAATGGTACCAGTACTGGCTGGACAATAAGCTATTCAGTTCTAAACCAGATGGCCGTGAGCCTTACACTGTGGTCATCCCACCTCCAAACGTTACGGGTGTGCTTCACATGGGACACATGCTTAACAATACTATTCAGGACATTCTGGTAAGACGTGCCCGTATGGAGGGTAAGAATGCTTGCTGGGTTCCTGGTACAGACCATGCAAGTATTGCTACAGAAGCAAAGGTTGTTAACAAGTTAGCGCAGGAAGGTATTAAAAAGACTGACCTCACTCGCGAGCAATTTCTTGAGCATGCATGGGATTGGACACATGAACATGGAGGGATTATCCTGAAACAGTTGCGCCGACTGGGCTGCTCTTGTGATTGGGACCGTACTGCTTTCACCATGGATGACACCCGAAGCAAGAGTGTTATTAAGGTATTCTGCGATTTATATAATAAAGGTTATATCTATCGTGGCGTGCGAATGGTCAATTGGGACCCACAGGCTCAGACTGCTCTGTCGGACGAGGAGGTTATCTATAAGGATGAACATTCCAAGCTTTATCACCTTAAATATTATGTTGCTGCGGACGATCAGGCTAAAGTTGAGCGCAAAGACGAGGGTAACGTAATGCACAAAGACGAGAAAGGTTACTACGCTGTTGTTGCAACTACCCGTCCAGAGACGATTATGGGCGACTCGGCTATGTGCATTAATCCAGAGGATGTGAAGAATACATGGCTTAAAGGCTTGCATGTCATCGTACCATTAGTCAACCGCGTAATCCCTGCTATCGAGGATTCATATGTAGATATCCAGTTTGGAACGGGTTGTTTGAAGGTTACTCCTGCACATGATGTCAACGACCATGCACTTGGTTTGAAGCACGGACTGGAGACAATTGACATTTTCAATGATAACGGAACCATTTCCGAGGCGGCTGGTTTATACGTAGGTCAGGACAGAATGGACGTGCGCAAGCAGATATCTAAGGACTTAGAGGCGGCTGGTTTGATGGAAAAGGTGGAAGACTATGACAACAAAGTGGGCTTCTCCGAGCGTACAAACGTGCCTATTGAGCCGAAACTCTCTACTCAGTGGTTCCTGAAGATGCAGCACTTTGCTGACATTGCGCTCGGTCCTGTTATGGATGATGAGATTGAGTTCTATCCAAAGAAATATAAGAATACGTACCGCCACTGGCTGGAAAACATCAAAGACTGGTGTATCAGTCGCCAGCTTTGGTGGGGACATCGTATTCCGGCGTACTACTTTAAGGATGCAGAGGGTAAGAATGCTACCGTAGTTGCAGAGACCTCTGAGGAGGCTTTGAAGCTTGCTAAGGAGAAGAACCCTGCCGTAACAGCTGCCGATCTTGAGCAGGAAAGCGACTGTATGGACACATGGTTCTCAAGTTGGCTATGGCCTATTTCGGTGTTTGATGGTATCAATCATCCCGATAATGAGGAAATAAAGTACTACTACCCTACCAGTGATCTTGTAACTGGTCCGGATATTATCTTCTTCTGGGTGGCACGAATGATCATGGCGGGCTATGAATATCGTGGGAAATTCCCATTCAAGCATGTTTATTTCACGGGTATTGTGCGTGATAAGCTCGGAAGGAAGATGAGCAAGAGTCTTGGCAATTCGCCTGACCCGATTATGCTTATCGAGAAATATGGTGCTGATGGTGTGCGCATGGGTATGATGCTTTCAGCTCCGGCGGGTAATGATATTCTCTTCGACGAGACGCTTTGCGAGCAGGGACGTAACTTCAATAACAAGATTTGGAATGCTTTCCGCCTCGTACAAGGTTGGGAGACTACGGAGATTGAGCAGCCGGAGGCGAACAGAATTGCCGTTGAATGGTTCGAAGCCAAGCTGAGAGCGGTGAATGCGGAGATGAACGATCAGTTCAAGAGCTATCGTATTTCTGAGGCTTTGATGACGGTTTACCGCCTCTTCTGGGACGAGTTTTCAAGCTGGTACTTGGAGATGATTAAGCCAGAATACGGCAAGCCTATTGACAAAGTGACCTACAATGCGACGCTAAGCTTCTTCGATAATCTGCTAAAGATGCTGCATCCTTTCATGCCTTTCATTACCGAAGAGCTCTGGCAGCACATTTATGACCGCAAGGACAGCGAGAGTATCATGCGTGATGAGCTGAAGATTCCGGCTCCAACGCAGGCTGAAGAGAAGCTGATCAGCGATATTGAGCAGGTGAAAGCCATCGTAGGCGGTGTCAGAACGGTGCGCAATCAGAAGAATATTGCTCCGAAGGTTGAGCTTGAACTTGACGTTATCGGGCAGAATAACTATGAGGCTTACAACAGTGTTATCCGCAAGATGGCGAACTTGAAAGCTATCGAAGTGGTTGAGGAGAAGCCAGGCGATGCGTCAGGATTCATGGTCGGAACGGACAGTTTCGCAGTGCCTGTAGGCGATTTGATTGATGTTGCTGCCGAAATAGAGAAGCAGGAGAAGGAGCTTAACCACTTGGAAGGCTTCCTCGCAGGCATCAAGAAGAAACTTTCCAACGAGAATTTCGTGGCGCATGCTCCTGCAGCCGTCATCGAACGTGAGCGCAAAAAGCAGAGTGATTCTGAAGAAAAGATTGCAGCCCTCAAGGCAAGTCTTGAAGAATTGAGGAAGAAGTAAATAAAAATTACCTATCAATACGTGAGTAGGAGGTGAGCATAATAGCCAACGGCATGCTTATCTCCTACTCTCTTTTTAGGCTGAAAGGCAGCAGAAAAACAACCGTTTTCAGCCCATTTTCTACACGTTTATAAGTGATTGATTATCAGGGCAATACAAAATCATTATACTCTCTCAAAAAAAAGTATATACTTTTCCACTAAAAAGTATATACTTTTTGGGCAAAAAGTATATACTTTTTTTGTGAAACCTATAGACTTTTCTGGTGAAAGGTATATACGTTTTTAGCAAATAGTATATTCTTCTAAGAAAAGAAGATTACAAAACAACTCGGAAAAAAGTAATCTTATTTATTTTATTGTCCGAATATTTTCATTATATTTGTAGCGATTAACCTGGGTGTCAGTTCTGTGAAGAGTACAGATAACCTCACTCTAGTTTTATAAAAAACATAGTATTATTTTATTGTATGGACTATTCACTGAGTAAAAGGAAAGTAAATCTTGGTGCTTTAAAAGGCAAGGAAGTGTTCGTTGCAAGTGCTGTTTGTCAGAAACATCACATCACTTTTGACGAACTTTGTGAGCGTATGGCAGACGATTCAACAGTAGGACAGGCTGACATTGCCGCTGTGTTCTATCGTTTCCGCAAGGTTCTAAACCAACTCTGTTCGCAGGGTTTCATCGTTGACGGCGGTCCGCTCGGTACATTCCGCCCAACATTCACCTCGAAAGCAGTGCTGAAAGAGGAGGATTTCAAGCCGGCAGAATGCATCACAAGGACGCAGATTCTCTTCACCCCATCCACCGAATTCCGCAAACTGAAGGACGTTGAGTTCTTCCGCGTAGCAGTGCAGGAAAAGAAAAAAGGCAAGGATGACAAGAAGAAGAAAGAAGAAACGGGCGGTACACCTTAATCCTTAACCAACAGGAACAAAGTTCCCCTAAACGTATTATCCCCCTCTTCGGTCAGACTGAAGAGAGGGATAATCTTTTTTCACCTTATATTATAGGCAGAACGTCACGCCGTTCTACTCGTAATCATCCACCACATTATTAATAAAGTCCATCATCGGCTTGCCCGTCTTGCAGATGTGTTCCAGCTTCTCCTGCCACTTATCACCCTCAAAGAAGTCATCAGGGACGGAAACCCAGCAGCAATAATCCTTCATTCGCAGATACTGCAGGAACTCATAATCCTTTGGAAAGCCCTTAGGAACAGTCTTCAAAGCAGCCAGACCGAAGCCCTTTTCGCTCACCTTGTCCTCAGTCCACTGCCCCGCATTCGGTAGTCCGAAGAGATTTACGAAGTCCTTATTCTCAACATCCTTTCGCCATTCATCAATATTCGCCATAATCTCATTGCGACATGACGTAAGAATATTCGTCGGAAGCCAGTAACAACCCACCGCAATGAGGCAGTTTCCCGGCTGCAGATGAATATAATATCCACCCCGAAGCGCCTTCTTTCCATGCCCACAGATATAAGCTCCAAAGTGACGCTTATAAGGACTTTTATCAGGAGAAAAGCGCACATCACGGTAAAAACGGTAAGTACAGTCCTTAGCCGTGAGATGGGAAACCTCATCATCAAAGGTAGAAAGGCAGGCAATCACCTTATCAATTCCCTCTTCAAAGTTAGCCTTTACGGCTTCAAACTCAGTCTTATTCTCTTGAAACCACTCTCGGTTATTGTTTGCAGCAATCCCCTTTAGGAAGTGCATTATCTTTCTTGTATCCATATTCTTCTAGGATTTATCAGGAGTCAACGCCCCTTAATTACTCTTTCACAACTTACTATCTTTCATCAGCTTCGGACAAATCGCATCAAAAGGACAATGTTCACAATCAGGCTTAGCACTCTTGCAGACATAACGCCCATGAAGTAATATCCAATGATGCGCATCAGAAACCTCATCCGTAGAGATATTCTTCATCAAATAATCCTCAACCTTACGCGGATTGTTCGCCGTAGATGGGACTAAACCCAGTCGGTGACTGACACGATATACATGCGTATCTACAGCCAACGTCGGTTTTCCAAACCAGACAGCCTGTATAACATTCGCCGTTTTACGCCCCACTCCCGGCAATTGCGTCAGCTCATCAGGGTCGGACGGTACCTCTCCGCCGAACTTCTCCACCAGCATCTTCGACATCTCCACCAGATGTGTCGCCTTCGCATTCGGATAAGAAACACTTTTTACATATTCAAAAACATCCTCAACAGTAGCCTTTGCCATAGCTTTCGCATCAGGATAATGACGGAACAACTCCGGAGTAATAGCATTAATCCGCTTGTCCGTACATTGGGCAGATAGCAATGTCGCACAAAGCAACTGAAAAGCTGAACCAAAATTCAGCTCAGTCGTCACGTGTCCAACATTCTTTCGGAAGTATCCTAATACAAAATCATATCTTTCTTTTCTCGTCATCTTGCTCGTTCTTTTATGCAAAGATACTGAAAATCTGCAGATTATTTGGCGTTTTCCGAAAGTTAATGTACTTTTGCATCATAAATAAAAACAAATCAAATTATGACAACTCCAATGATAGGACTGATTGCACTGCTTATTATTTCATTAGTTGGCTGGGCAATCGCAGAACTTAAAAGCAAAAGTATCACTTTCACCCACTCAGAAGCAGAGGAAGAGGGAGAAGAAGAAATGAGAGAGGCTTATGAAGCCAATGGAAATAAAGAACTGAATCTTAAAGATTTGCTCGCTCGTAACAGCACGAAAGGTTACAAGGCAATCTAAGAAAACCATAAAAACAAAGAACGGAAGCTATCATCTGATATAGCTTCCGTTCTTTATTTATAGAATAAACCATCACTCACATTATTCCCTTTCCCTTTATAATATCATCAGAAACTGCTTAATAATTCATCGGAAACTATTAAGAATACCATTGAGAACCATTAAGGATATCACTGATAACCACTAAGAATATCATTAAAAAACATTAAGAATATCACTGGTAACTACTAACAAAATCATTGAAAAACATTAAGGATATCACTGGCAACCACTAAGAATATCATTGAAAAACATTAAGAATATCACTGGTAACTACTAACAAAATCATTGAAAACTACTAAAGCCAAAGAAGTTCCTACCATAATTAACCCTACTTTTCCCATTAAATATTTTGTTTTCCAGTAACTTATTTGTATTTTTACGCACGAAAACCTAAACTATCGTGAAATTCTAAATCTAAAAACAAATATGGTACAGGAAAAACAAATTATCGAGTGTGTTCCTAATTTCAGTGAAGGACGTAACAAAGATGTTATCAAACAGATTACTGATGAGGTAGAACAAGTCAAAGGTGTCAAGCTTTTGGATATTGATCCGGGAGAAGCTACCAATAGAACCGTAGTAACCTTTGTTGGTGAACCACAAGTAGTCATGGAAGCTGCATTCCGTTGTGTCAGGAAAGCTGCACAACTTATAGATATGCGCCAGCATCATGGTGCTCATCCTCGTATGGGTGCAACTGATGTTTGTCCCCTAATCCCAGTCTCTGGTATTACTTTAGAGGAGTGTGCTCACCTTGCGCGTCAGTTGGCTGAACGCATTGCCAACGAACTAAACATCCCTTGCTATTGCTATGAAGCCTCAGCCTTTACTCCTGAAAGAAAAAATCTTGCTGTATGCCGAGAGGGTGAATATGAAGGACTTGCTAAACGCATGAGTACAATAGGAGAAAAACCAGATTATGGTGCACGCGAATGGGACGAGCAGATGGCACGGACAGGATGTACAGCTGTAGGAGCACGTGACTTCCTTATCGCTACAAACTTCAACCTAAATACTACTTCTACACGTCGCGCAAATGCAATAGCTTTTGATGTAAGAGAAAAAGGTCGGCCAAAACGTGAAGGAGGATCACCTGTTGGCAAACCTATGAAGAATGAAAATGGTGATATCATTATGATACCTGGGACTCTAAAAGATACCAAGGCGATAGGTTGGTTTATAGATGAATACGGTATTGCACAGGTGTCAATGAACATTACTAATATCAATACTACCCCACTCCACATTGCTTTCGATGAAGTCTGCCGATGTGCACAAAACAGAGGTATTCGTGTCACTGGAACAGAAATTGTCGGTTTGATTCCAAAACGAACACTAACTGAAGCTGGAGCATATTTCCTTAAGAAACAAAATCGCTCGACGGGTATTCCCGAAGAGGATATTATAAAAATAGCTATCAAGTCCATGGGGCTTGATGATTTGAAGCCTTTCAACCCAAGAGAGAAAGTCATCGAATATCTATTAGAGGATGCTGAAAAGAAACAAAAACTCATTGACCTGACAGTTAAGGAATTTGCTGATGAAACTTCACGCGAGTCACCAGCACCAGGTGGAGGAACAATCTCAGCCTATATGGGAGCTTTGGGTGCTGCACTAGGAACAATGGTGGCTAATTTATCTAGCCATAAAGCTGGATGGGATGCCCGTTGGGAAGAATTCAGCAACTGGGCAAATAAGGGGCAAGCTATCCAATCTGAACTAATGGTACTAGTTGATGAAGATACCGAGGCATTCAACCGTATCATGTCAGCCTTTGGACTACCTAAGGAATCTGCAGAAGAGAAGACTGCCCGCTCAATGGCTATACAAGAAGCGACCTTATTTGCTACGGAAGTACCATTACATACAATGCAAGCTTCATACAAAGTATTTGAACTCTGTCGGGCAATGGCAGAAGAGGGTAATCCCAATAGTGTTTCAGATGCAGGTGTCGGTGTACTTGCTGCTCGCGCTGCTGTTCTTGGGGCAGGACTTAATGTGAAAATCAATGCATCAGGCTTGAAAGATAAGCAAAAAGCAGAGCAACTGGTAAGCGAAGCAAATATACTGATAAATAAAGCCAATGAAGCAGAGAAGGAAATTATGAAGATAGTTGAAACAAAGCTCTAACATCTTTCATATATAATAAGGTGTAATATTTCATCCACATAAAAGGACTATTACACCTTTCATAAACATGAATAAAACACCTAGACAACTATGACAAAAGAAGAATTCATTAGAGATATCCGTATAGGCATACCTGATACTTTACCAGAACTACAGGCATACGATCCCACTATCAATCATGCCCCCAAACGGAAAGATATTCTCACTAAGGAAGAAAAAAAGCTTGCTTTACGTAATGCATTACGATACTTCCCGAAGAAATTCCATAAGACACTAGCCCACGAATTCGCTGAGGAGCTACGACAGTACGGAAGAATCTATATGTACCGATTCCGACCATCTTATGATATGTACGCTCGTCCTATAAGTGAATATCCTTGTATATCTAAACAGGCGGGAGCAATTATGATGATGATCCAGAATAATTTGGATAAAGCTGTTGCACAACATCCACACGAATTAATAACATATGGAGGAAATGGTGCTGTATTTCAAAACTGGGCACAATACAGGCTTACAATGAAGTATTTGAGTGAGATGACCGACGAGCAAACATTAGTTATGTATTCTGGGCATCCTCTTGGACTATTCCCTTCACATAAAAACGCTCCACGCGTTATAGTAACCAATGGTATGGTTATCCCTAATTATTCTAAACCTGATGATTGGGAACGACTTAACACTCTTGGCGTAAGCCAATATGGGCAAATGACAGCCGGCTCATATATGTACATTGGACCACAAGGTATTGTACATGGGACTACTATCACTGTCTTGAATGCAGCACGCAAACGATTGAAGGAAGGAGAGACAAGTATAAAAGGTATGCTCTTCGTTACTTCTGGCTTAGGAGGTATGTCTGGTGCTCAACCTAAGGCTGGTAACATAGCAGGTGTAGTAAGTATTACGGCTGAAATAAACCCACTTGCTGCACAGAAACGCTATGACCAAGGTTGGGTTGATGAACTTCATACCTCGCTCGACGAACTTATCCCTGTAGCATTGAAGGCTATTGAAGAGAGGCGAACAGTCTCTATGGCCTATGTGGGGAATGTCGTTGACCTTTGGGAACGTTTGGCTGCAGAAGACATACACGTAGATTTAGGAAGTGATCAAACCTCCCTTCACAATCCATGGGCAGGTGGCTATTACCCTGTAGGACTTTCTTTAGACGAGTCTAAGCGTATGATGGCAGAGGAGCCACTACTGTTTAAAGAGAGAGTTCAGGAGTCTTTACGCCGTCAGGTGGCAGCTATTAACAAGCTGACAGCAAAAGGTATGTACTTTCGACTATGGTAATGCCTTCCTCTTGGAGTCAAGTCGTGCGGGAGCGGACATCATGAAGAAAGATGGTAAGTTCTGTTATCCATCTTACGTACAGGATATTATGGGGCCGATGTTCTTTGACTATGGCTTTGGACCATTCCGTTGGGTTTGCTCATCAGGTGACCCAAAAGACTTGGAAACATCCGACCGCATTGCAACGGAAGTATTGGAAGAAATACGCAAGACAGCAACTCCAGATATTATTGGTCAACTTGACGATAATATTCATTGGATAAAAGAAGCAGGAAAGAATCATTTAGTTGTTGGTTCCCAGGCTCGTATCCTATATGCAGACTCGGAAGGTCGCACCAAGATTGCCTTGGCTTTCAATGAAGCAATACGTAAGGGAGAAATCTCTCGACCTATCGTTCTGGGACGTGATCACCATGATGTATCTGGAACAGACTCTCCTTTTCGTGAGACATCAAACATCTATGACGGCTCACAGTTCTGTGCTGACATGGCTGTACAGAATGTTATCGGCGACTCTTTCCGTGGTGCAACATGGGTATCTATCCACAATGGTGGTGGTGTCGGCTGGGGAGAAGTTATAAATGGTGGCTTCGGTATGGTGATTGATGGTAGTGAAGATGCAGACCGTCACATCCGTCAGATGCTCCTCTGGGATGTCAACAACGGCATAGCACGTCGTAGCTGGGCACGCAACACAGGTTCTATTGATGCTATACGTAGAGAAATGGAACGTACCCCAGGACTCTGTGTTACACTCCCTAACATCGTCGAAGATAACATTATCAATACAGCCTTTTAATCAATTAAATCTATTATTATAATCCGTAGAAACTATGAACAAACTTCATCAGATTAATGCTGCACATCTAACTATAGAGCAGGTTGGCGAGATAATAAAGAATGGCACAAAGCTTGAACTTTCTGAAGATGCACGTCAACGTATTATTCGTTGTAGAGAGTATCTCGATAATAAGATTAAAGAATCAGAAACTCCTATCTATGGTGTAACAACGGGCTTCGGCTCTCTCTGCAAGATATCTATTGACAAGGATAGCCTGTCACAGTTACAGAAAAACCTTGTGATGTCCCATGCTTGTGGTGTGGGTGACCGTGTCCCTAATGAGATTGTAAAGATAATGTTGCTGCTCAAGATTCAGTCGCTCAGTTACGGCTACTCTGCTTGTCAGTTGAAGACCGTTGAGAGACTGATAGACTTCTTCAATAACGACATCTACCCTATTGTATACATGCAAGGCTCTTTGGGCGCATCGGGCGACCTCGTTCCCTTGGCTCACCTTTCTTTGCCACTTATCGGAATGGGAGAGGTTGAATATCAAGGAGAGATCTTCTCTGGTGCTGACATCTTGAAGAAGATGAAATGGGATGCAATAGAACTCGTTTCTAAGGAAGGGCTTGCCCTACTCAACGGTACACAGAACATGAATGCCTTTGCTGTATGGGCACTCTTACAAAGTGAACGTTTGAGTGAGTGGGCTGATGTCATCGGAGCAATGTCTCTTGAGGCTTACGATGGACGCATTGAACCGTTCACACATGCCGTTCATGCCGTTCGCCATCACAAGGGGCAGATTGATACTGCAGCACGAATAAGAGAATTATTAGAAGGCAGTGAACTTATTAAACAGCCTAAGTTCAATGTACAAGACCCCTATTCATTCCGCTGTATGCCGCAGGTACACGGCGCTTCAAAGGACACGATTGCATACGTTAAGTCTGTGATAGACATTGAAGTGAATGCTGCAACAGATAACCCAACCGTTTGTCCTGACGAAGACCTTATTATCTCAGCAGGAAACTTCCATGGAGAACCGATTGCACAACCAATGGACTTTCTTGCTATAGCACTCTGCGAGTTAAGTAATATATCTGAGCGTCGTATCTATAAGCTCGTCTCTGGTACACGTAACCTACCAAGTTTTCTTGTAGCTAAACCTGGTGTAAACAGTGGTTTTATGATTCCTCAGTACACAGCAGCATCTATTGTTAGCCAGAGTAAGACTTATTGTACTCCTGCCTCTGTTGATAGTATTCCATCTTCACAAGGACAGGAAGACCATGTCAGCATGGGTGCTAATGCTGCTACGAAGCTCTATCAGGTCGTATTGAATACCGAGCGTGTACTTGCTATTGAGCTCTTCAATGCTGCACAAGCACTTGAGTTCCGTCGTCCGTTGAAGTCATCTCCTACGATAGAAGCAATCCATAAGGCTTATCGTGAGTGTGTACCTTTCATTGATACGGACGAATTTATGGCTCCTCACATCGCTAAGTCTATTGAGTTCCTACGTAAATAAATAAAGTAGAAGGGGTTATTTCAAGATTAAATACAATCTTGATGTAGCTCCTTTCCTTTTGAATATCTTATATTATCATACTTTCATTGATTAGAGAAAAGGCTTGAGATGAAAAGACTAATAGTTAAAAACATTGGCTTATTGGCTGGTATAGGGCATGAAGAAAAGCTATGTTTGAAAGGTAAAGAGATGGCAGAGTTCAACACGCTTTCAGATGCTTACCTTGTCATAGAAAATGGACGCTTTGCTGATTATGGTAAAATGAATGATTGCCCACTGACTTCTGATAATGAGGAAGTTGTTGATGCGAATGGAGGAAGCGTTCTCCCTTCATGGTGCGACTCTCATACTCATATTGTTTATGCAGGAAGCAGAGAGCAAGAGTTTGTTGACAAGATTCGTGGGCTTAGTTATGCTGAGATAGCAAAGCGTGGTGGTGGTATCCTTAACTCTGCAGACCGCCTTCATGAACTGAGCGAAGAAGAACTTTATCAGCAGGCTATGAAGCGTGTTGATGAGATTATTAGGAAAGGAACGGGTTGTGTAGAGATAAAGAGTGGGTATGGACTTAACGTAGAAGACGAACTAAAGATGCTTCGTGTTATTCGTCGCATCAAAAAGACAACACGACTGAAAGTTGTTGCTACATTCCTTGGTGCACATGCTGTTTCACGTAAATATAAAGGTAGACAAGACGCCTACGTTGAATTAATCATCAACGAAATGATACCAGCTGTGGGTGATGAGAAATTAGCTGAGTTTATAGATGTATTCTGTGACACGGGCTTTTTTACTCCAGAAGAGACTGCTCGGATTTTGAAAGCTGGTGCTACATACGACATGCATCCCAAGATTCATGCTGACGAGTTAGCGTCGTCTGGTGGTGTTAAGGTTGGTGTAGAATATAAGGCTGTGTCAGTTGACCATTTAGAAAGTATGACAGAAGAAGAAATAGATATCCTTAAGAACAGCGAAACTATGCCAACAGCACTTCCTGGAACGTCTTTCTTCCTTAATCTTCCTTTTGCTTTGGGTCGTAAGATAATAGACCGTGGTCTACCGCTTGTCCTTGCAAGTGATTATAACCCAGGTTCTACCCCATCAGGAGATATGAAGTTTATTGTTTCGCTTGGCTGTATCAAGATGCGATTAATGCCTGCAGAAGCAATTAATGCAGCGACATTAAATGGAGCATGTGCAATGGGACTGAGCAAAGAGTATGGCTCTATCACACGTGGAAAGGTTGCTAATTTCTTTATTACAGATACGATTCCTTCTATTGAATTTATTCCATACGCCTACACAACACCTATCATAAAACGTGTATTCCTACAAGGAGAAGAGTATGTTTAGATAGTATTTAATGAAAATTATAATAAGCTACTTCTACCTTGACGATATTCATTAAGGTGTCCGAATCTCAGCGTCAGTGTAGCTAATGATGGCTGTCTTGAATTAAAAAGGAGGAAGTACCTATTATATTCATTATCAATATAATAGCTTACTTGAAAGAGGACGTTTACTGTACGGTATCATTTTAGAAACTAATATAAATGAAAAAGTCCATAAACTCGTACCGAGTCTATGGACTTATACTTTAATAGCGAGCGAGGATTATGCCTCTGCTGGTGCCTCCTCTGCAGGAGCTTCAGAAGTAGTATCCTCAGCAACCTTAGCTGCCTCAGCCTCAGCTTGTGCCGCAGCGGCAGCAGCTTTCTTGTCTGCAACCTTCTTAGCAATAGCTTCGTTAACTTTCTTCTCAGCTTCAAGGTTCTGAGTAGCAGCAGCCTTCTTCGCATCAGTTACTTTCTTCTCGACAGCTTCTGTAGCTGCAACCTTAGCTTGCTTCCATGTATCGAACTTCTGCTGGCATGCAGCCTCGTCGAATGCACCCTTCTTAACACCACCACGCAGGTGCTTCATCATGTAAACGCCCTCACCTTTGAGAATGTTACGAGCAGTGTCTGTTGGCTGAGCACCTGTCTCAACCCAGTAAAGAGCACGTTCAAAATTCAAATCTACTGTGGCTGGATTGGTGTTTGGGTTATAAGTACCAATCTTCTCAGTAAACTTACCATCACGTGGTGCACGAGCGTCAGCGATTACGATGCTGTAGAAAGCATAGTTCTTACGACCACCGCGCTGCAATCTGATTTTTGTTGCCATAATTTTTTAATAAATATTTTAAAGGTTTGAATTTAATGCTGTCATCTCGTGACAGCGGATGCAAAATTACATTATTTTTTTCTAATATCCAAGTGATTGGGCTATTATCTTCTTTTCTTATCTAACAGTGATATGGAAACAACCTTGATGCTTTTCGTGTTTGATATAACATCTACCTTGTGAGCGTAAATCATTAAGGACCTCACTCAAAACCCACTTCAGTGTATCATTTCTTACAGGACGAGTAATAGCTGCATATTTATTATAGGCAATATCGAAAGTCGTACCATATAGATGACAGCTATTCTCTGTTGCATTTTTATTATATTTACGCAAGCGCTCTACATCTTCTTTTGTTCTGAGAACACTTGAGATGAGAAGTTTATTAAGAGGAACGCCTTTTGTCTGAAGGCTATCCATAAAGTTTCGCGCGATATCTTGAAGCAGAACGGCTGCACGAGGAACAAGATAAGGAACACTATTATTGAGTTTTTTCATATTATAATAAGGATTGCTCCCTATATACACCAGTTCACTCTTGCGCCTCTCTGCATCAACACGATCTGCAACAGGCTTTACCCCAAATTTTAAAGCAGCACTCAACTGTTGGGGCTGAGAGTCAGGAAAGCTTTCATCATAGTCCCTTACACCCAATATCCTATTTCTTTGGAGAACCATCAGAGTTGAAGAAATAAGAGAGTGCGACTTCTCTTGGAGCTGACTGATATTTGATTTTTACTGAGTCTGTGCTTTTTGTAGCCACAACAAGCTTATGTTTAACATTATTATTCCTCAAAATTACCCTTGTCTCGGCTACTGATGGAACTATAACTCTTATCAATGCTAAAAAAAGAGTAATAACAAGGAATCCTAACAAAAATTTCTTCTTTGTTATCGTTGAATTTCTTTTCATTGCTACAAAGGTAATAAGAATTTGATAATTGGTAATTATGAATTAAGAATTATTTGCAGGTATCACGTTTTTATAGTAACTTTGCGAGCAAATATAAAATTGTTCAAATTGATAGAAAAACATATAGTTTTAGAGAATATAGACCCTGTGGTGTTCTATGGAATAGGAAATAATCATCTTCAGATGATAAAGTCGCTTTTCCCAAAAATAAGGATTATAGCCCGAGATAATGTTATACGTGTCTTAGGCGATGAAGAGGAAATGGCGAAATTCGAAGAAGACATAGAGACTATACGTAAACACATAGAGCACTATAACACTATTTCGGAGGAAGATATCTTAGATATTGTGAAAGGTCGTAAGACAAAAGCTGATACAATAAAAGATGTACTTGTATATTCTATTGCTGGACGCCCGATAAAAGGTAGATCAGAAAACCAACAACAACTAATTGATGATTTTGAAAAAAAAGACATGATATTTGCGGTTGGCCCAGCAGGAACAGGGAAAACATATCTTAGTATTGCTTTAGCTGTAAAGGCACTTAAAGATAAGACTGCGAAAAAAATTATCCTCTCACGCCCAGCTGTTGAAGCTGGTGAGAAACTCGGATTCTTACCCGGAGACATGAAAGATAAGATTGATCCATACCTACAGCCACTTTACGATGCATTGGAAGACATGATTCCTGCTGCAAAGCTTCAGGACATGATGGACAAACATATTATTCAAATTGCTCCACTAGCGTTCATGCGAGGGCGTACATTGAGTGATGCTGTAGTAATCCTTGATGAGGCACAGAATACTACTCCTGCACAAATCCGTATGTTTCTTACACGTATGGGATGGAACACAAAGATGATAATTACTGGCGATCTAACGCAGATAGACCTCCCACATGCAGAGAATAGTGGACTGAAAGAAGCTTTATCCATATTAGGAGACGTAGAAGGAATCTCCGTGATAAATCTGGGGAAAAAGGACATCGTAAGACATAAATTAGTTACGCGTATTGTGAAAGCCTATGAGGCACATGATAAGGCTGACAAGAGATAGGACTCTATAAACATAAGAACAATGAAAGCATTAACAAAAACTGAATTCCATTTCGATGGACAGAAGAGTGTTTATCACGGCAAAGTACGTGATGTGTATGATATCAACGACGATCTTATCGTCATGGTTGCTACTGACCGAATCTCAGCATTCGATGTCGTATTGCCTAAAGGAATACCGTTCAAAGGACAAGTTTTGAACCAGATTGCCGCCAAGTTCCTTGACCAGACAGCAGATATCTGTCCAAATTGGAAGTTGGCGACTCCTGACCCTATGGTAACTGTTGGTCTGAAGTGTGAGGGCTTTCGTGTTGAAATGATTATCCGCTCAATTCTCACAGGTTCTGCGTGGCGTGCCTATAAAGAAGGATGTCGTGAACTTTGTGGTGTAAAACTCCCTGACGGTATGCGTGAGAATGAACGTTTCCCAGAACCGATTGTCACACCAACAACAAAAGCTGACGAAGGACATGATCTGAACATTTCAAAAGAGGAAATTATCAAGCAGGGGATTGTCTCGGCAGAAGACTATGCTATAATTGAAGATTGGACACGTAAACTTTTTGCCCGTGGGCAAGAGATTGCTTCAAAGCATGGATTGATTCTCGTAGATACCAAGTACGAATTTGGGAAACGTGATGGAAAGTGTTATTTAATAGATGAAATTCATACCCCAGATTCAAGCCGTTACTTCTATGCAGATGGTTATGAAGAGAAATTGGCAAAGGGTGAGCCACAAAAACAATTATCAAAGGAATTTGTACGCCAGTGGCTTATTGAACATAACTTCATGAATGAGCCAGGGCAGAAAATGCCAGAGATAACAGATGAATATGCAAAGAGCGTTAGCGATCGTTATATAGAACTATATGAGCACATCACTGGCGAAAAATTTGATAAAGCTGCAGAAGAAGGTGATATTGCTGCACGAATAGAACGAAATGTTAAGCAGTATCTTGCTTCTAGGAAATAAAATCTAAAAACAAATAAGAGGTTATTGGGAGATATTCCTCCCCATAACCTCTTATTGCTTCTAACTTTCTCTAAATTCTCCAATCTTCTTCATAAGAAAATGTACGATCAAGAAAAGATAAAAACCCTATAATGGCAAAGGTGACAAAAGGAAAACTAGTTGAAGAAATGTTTGATAATATTGCTTCTACTTATGATACATTAAATCATCGGCTATCTTGGGACATAGATAAAGGGTGGAGAAAAAGAGCTATCCAACAACTCAAACCCTTTCGTCCAGAAAAAGATACTTGACATTGCAACTGGTACAGGTGACTTTGCTATACTTGCTGCGAAAGAATTGAAACCCAAAAAAATCTTATAGGTGCTGACATTTCGGAAGGGATGATGTCTATCGGACGTAAGAAGGTAAAAAAACTGCAGGGCTGCAGAATATCATTTCCTTCAAGAGAGAAGACTGTCTTAACCTTTCTTTCCCCGAGAACACTTTTGATGCCGTTACAGCTGCTTTTGGTATACGTAACTTTCAAGATCTAGACAGAGGATTAACAGAGATTTGTAGAGTTTTAAAAAAAGGTGGACACCTTAGCATTGTAGAACTGACTACACCTACCAGCTTTCCTATGAAACAGCTTTTTCATATATATTCCAATACCATAATGCCATTATACGGAAAGCTTATATCCAAAGATAGTAACGCTTACGAATACCTCAATAAAACTATTGCAGCATTTCCACAGGGTGAGAAAATGATGGAAATTTTCAAGAAAGCTGGTTTTAGTAAAATGACTTTTCACCGATTAACGTATGGTATTTGTACCATGTATTTTGCAGAAAAATAGATTAACAAGGTTAGGATATGGATAAATATGGACTAATAGGCTACCCTTTGGGGCATTCTTTTTCTGTTGGATATTTCAATGAGAAGTTCTCCAACGAACACATCAATGCTAAATATATAAACTTCGAGATTCCTTCTATAGAAGATTTTGCAGAAGTAATTGAGTCTAATCCTGAACTACGAGGATTAAATGTTACTATCCCATACAAGGAACAGGTTATTCCTTATCTTGATAGTCTTAGTCCAGAAGCCAATGCTATTGGAGCTGTAAATGTTATTCGTATTACACGTAAAGGGGATAAAACTCATCTCAAGGGATTCAACAGTGATGTTATAGGTTTTACACGTAGTATAGAACCATTACTCGAACGTCATCACAAGAAAGCCCTTATACTTGGGACCGGTGGTGCATCTAAAGCCGTAGACTATGGTTTGAGATCTCTTGGAATAGAAACAAAATTTGTCTCACGCACAAAACGTCCTGGCTTTTTTACATATGAAGAGATAACTCCAGAAATTATCAAGGACTACAACATAATAGTAAATTGCACACCATTAGGTATGTATCCTAATACTGATGTCTGCCCTACTCTTCCTTATGAAGCTATGGACAGTCATAATTTACTTTACGATTTACTTTATAATCCAGATGAGACCCTCTTCATGCAGAAGGGTAAGGAGCATGGGGCAATCACAAAGAATGGACTTGAGATGCTGCTTCTTCAAGCTTTTGCCAGTTGGGAATTTTGGAATGGCAAAGAGCAAAAATGACCCTCTCAAAAGGCACAGGACATCTGAATTTCAGAGGAAAATAGAGAGTGTGAAGAGGATTTATCTGCATTCTTGCATATATTCTATAATCTTTCATATCGTTCTTTCATATACCCAATAAAAGATAAAAGACACTCTTTGAGAGTTTAAAGATCATATTATAATAAGATTACAAGCATATATATCCTATTTTCTAAATCTAATTCTGAATCTATTTATATATAAGAGAATTCTAACACCATATAGATTATAGTATCCAAGAATAGACTATAAATCTGCAATAATGAAAGAGCCAAAGGACTTATGCTACGACCTTTGGCTCTTTTCTTATTCTTTAGTTATACAAATATCTGGTTATTTTATCAGACTTATTGAACGTTTTAGGAACTTATCAAGTGCAGCTCCCTGGAGCATCCCGTTCTGGAGAAGAGCCAAGTCAATAAGTTGATGTACAATAGCATTGTCTTTTGCGCAAGTAGCTATAATTGTTTTCTTCTTACTTTGCAACTCAGAAATAGACTTCTGAGTACTTTGCACCTCATCCTTTTCCTCTTGAGTTAGTTCCTCAGGCTTCTTCTTATCTTGTGATTGATGTAATGCAGCTAACCTAGCTTGCAATCCTTTTAAGTCACTAACTACAGGTTTTAATTCTTTAGTAGTGCTAGCCTCAACCTCTTCAAGAACCCTCTTCACCAATGGATGGTCAGCATTCAAAACTAAATTATAAGTGTCTGGCATCTGTGCATAGAATCCCATCCCTTGCTGGAACTGGCTCATTTCCTTCATACGACGCATATACTCATTTTGAGTAACCAGTACAGGTTGTGAAGTTTCACCAAGAGACTGAACATCAACAGTAAACTCAGCCTTATCGATAGCAGGGATTTGAGAGCGGAAAGCCTCTGACAGATTGTCAGTTTCTTCTTCAGACAAGTTATTCTTTGGTGTATCTTCTTTCTGAATAATACGTTCTACAATGTCTGAATCGACACGGACATAACGGGTTTTATCCTGTTTCTGCTCAAGCATAGAGAGCGTGGGGACGTCTAATTGTCCGCTAGCATCTATAACACTGTATCCCTTGGCCTTAGCGGCTTCTATATAACTATATTGCTCCTCTTTGTTCGTTGTATATAAGTTAACAAGGATTCCTTCCTTATCCGTCTGATTATCCTTTATCAGTTTCTTATATTCTTCCAAAGTAAAGTACTTCCCCTCAGTATCTTTAATCAAAGCAAAGTCCTTAGCACGCTCATAAATCTGAGTCTGAAAGCATTCCATAATTTATAAAAAGCTTCAGATCATCCCACTTCTCTTCATATTCCTTACGATTTTCTTTAAAGATACTTTGTAGACGATCAGCTACTTTTTTGGTAATATAGCTTGCTATCTTCTTTACGTTAGAGTCACTCTGCAAGTAACTTCTACTTACATTGAGTGGGATATCAGGAGAATCTATCACCCCATGTAGTAAAGTCAAAAACTCAGGAACAATACCTTCAACCTGATCAGTAACAAACACCTGGTTACAATAAAGTTGAATCTTGTTACGCTGAAGTTCTATATTGTTTTTTACACGTGGGAAGTAAAGTATACCAGTAAGATTAAATGGATAGTCTACATTCAGATGAATCCAGAACAATGGTTCATCATTCATTGGGAAGAGTGTGCGATAAAAACTCTTATAATCCTCATCCTTCAAAGATGATGGCGCTTTCACCCAAAGTGGTTCAACACTGTTGATGATGTTATCCTCAGCCGTTTCAACATTCTTACCATCCTTCCATTCTGTCTTTTTCCCAAAGACAATTGGTACAGGCATGAACTTACAATATTTATTTAAGAGCTCCTCTATCTTTGATTTCTGTAAGAATTCTTTGCAATCATCATCAATATAAAGTATGATATCACTACCTCTATCTTGCTTTTCAGCATCCTCCAAGGTGTATTCCGGGCTACCATCACAACTCCATTTCACGGCTTTACTACCCTCTTTGTAGCTCTTAGTAATGATCTCAACTTTCTTTGAGACCATGAAAGCAGAATAGAATCCAAGTCCAAAGTGTCCGATGATTGCCTCAGCCTTATCTTGATATTTCTCTAAGAAATCATTTACTCCTGAAAAGGCAATCTGATTGATATACTTCTCAATCTCTTCTGCTGTCATACCTATACCATGATCGCTAATGGTAAGTGTGCCCTCCTTTTCATTCAGACTGATACGTACACTCAAGTCGCCCAGCTCTCCTTTGAAATCACCAGTAGCAGCAAGTGTTTTCAGTTTCTGTGTAGCATCAACAGCATTTGATACCATTTCACGAAGGAATATCTCATGATCAGAATACAAGAACTTTTTGATAACGGGGAATATGTTCTCTGTTGTAACCCCAATATTTCCTTTTTGCATAGTCATATATTATTTTTATTTTTTTGTTTTGTCAATACAAATAATGTGCCACTTCACACATATCTAAGTTTAGAATAAATTATAAGGGATTAAGCAAGACGGATTTGCCTTACTTTATACTATTATGTGAAATACAAATATCTCCCAACCTTCTTCATATCTCAAACAGAAGCAAACAGGAAAGATAAACTTTTAAAGGATACTCATAGCACAATAGTATTTTGCAAAAGATAGAAGAAAGTATGAAAGGACAGAAGTAGACAACAATAAAACAACTTTACAAACTAATGACTATCAACCAGAACAGAATAGCTAAAAACCCTTTTTTAATAACTTCATAACATCCACAATACCAAACTGTTATAAACAGGCTCATAAAAGGGCATGTTTTGCAATGCAAAAGAGCACCTTTTACACATCAAAAGGACATCTTTTACAGTGCAAAAGGGCATCTTTCAGAAACCGAAAGATGCCCTTTTAAAAATTAACAGGAAATTAATTTTACAGAATTGAGCCAGTCTTAATGTTCTACTAGCGCCTGACTGGCCAATCCTATTACATGAATTCTAAAATAAAACACCATTCTCAATCCACTTTTATATGAATAATGAGAATGGTGGTATTGCTAAAAAGATTTATTAATCTATATTTTTCAAGATAGCAAGCAGATGATCCCATACCATTTGAACAGTAGGTATGAGTAGTCGTTCATCAGGTGTATGTACATAACGTAACGTCGGTCCGAAACTAATCATGTCCAGATTAGGATACTTCTCTGAGAATAGTCCACATTCCAAACCTGCATGTATTCCCAATACACGTGGTTTCTTACCAAAGAGCTTATGATATTGTTCAACCGCAACATTAACAAGTTCAGAATTAGGGTTCATCTTCCAAGCAGGGTAACTATCTTCAACCAAAACTTCAGCTCCAGCTAATTCAAAACATGCTTTAACCGTATTAGTCATATTAACGAGATTACTCATGACATTTGAACGCTGAGAACTAACAACGGTAACAGTATCCTCTGATATATGAATGCTTGCAACGTTACTTGAAGTCTCAACCATATATGCAAGCGCTTCGTCTTGGCAATTTGTCAAAGGTCCATTATCTACAGCCTGAAGAGCAAGGATAACATTATGAGAGACTTGCTTCGGTAGAACCTTATTGGCCTCTGTACTCTGGAGATTCCATACCATATCGGTATCAGTTACATGGAATTCACCTTCCACATCTTTAGTGAAAATATTCCAATCGGCTTTAACTTCTTCTTTCTTAGCTGTAGGTACAGCAAAAATAACTTTGCCATCACGTGGTATAGCATTATCCATTTTCCCTGAATCCCATAGTGATAACCGAAGGTCAAACTTAGTTTGCTCTTGATAAAGGAAACGTGCAAGAAGCTTGATTGCATTAGCTCGTTTCTTATTTATGTCGTCTCCAGAATGCCCGCCAACAAGTCCTTTCACGCTAGCCTCCATAAAGAAGTAACCCTCAGGAGCACTCTCACGTGTAAAATGGAAAGTTGCTGTAGTACTGTTTCCACCAGCACAACTAACAAAAATCTGTCCTTCATCCTCAGAATCTAAGTTGATAAGGTAATTACCAGTCATAAATCCTTCCTCCAAACCAAAGGCTCCTGTTAGTCCAGTCTCCTCATCACGAGTGAAAAGACACTCTATGGGACCATGCTCAATGTCATCTGCATCAAGAATGGCAAGCTCATAAGCAACTCCAATACCATCATCGGCTCCCAGTGTTGTTCCCTTAGCACGAAGCCACTCACCATCAACATAGGTCTGAATAGCATCTTTATGGAAATCAAAATCAACATCTACGAGTTTATCACAGACCATATCCATATGACTTTGCAGTATCACTGTTGGAACATTCTCCATGCCTTTCGTAGCAGGTTTTGAGATAAGTACATTACCAGTCGCATCTACTTTCACGTCAAGATTACGGTCTTTTGCAAATTGCTGTAAATAAGCAATCATCTGTTCCTCATGCTTTGAAGGACGCGGAATCTGATTAATTTTTGCAAACTGTTCAAAAACGCTGGCTGGCTTTAGTTCTATATTTGCCATTTTTAATAATATTTTATTTTGTTATTTTACTGTTTTATATTACCTTTGCGGGCAATATTAATTGCAAAGATATAGAAAATGTTTGTAACTTTATTATACACTCTGTTAATAATTGCAATATCACTATTGCTCCTTGGAGTACGTGTTTTATTCAAAAAGGACGGAGAGTTCCAGTCGCAACACATCTCGGATAATGCTTATCTCAAAGAGAAAGGTATCCACTGTGTCATTGACCAAGACAAGGAAGCGCGCACTAGAAATAAAGCTTATTAAACGATAATAATTAATTAAACATACTATACAAAATGAAGAAATCATTTAGTAAGATTGCCATTGTCACTTTGACAGCCTTTGCTTTTATTGCTTGTAATAATCAGCCGAAGCAGAATGACACCGTGGCAAGTAAGAATGAAACAACCACAACACCAGCTTCTGACAATCAGAAAGTTGCTTATGTAGAGATCGACTCTATTATGAGCCAATACACGTACTGGAAGGATGTGACGAAAATTATCAAAGCTAAAGAGGCAAACATCCAACGTACACTTGCAGGAAAGCAGAAAGCTATACAGGCTGCAGCTGCAAACTTCCAGCAGAATGTTCAAGCAAACAAATATACACAGGTACAGGCTCAACAGATTCAAGCCAGTATTCAGAAACAAGCACAGGATGCTGATGCTTTACAACAACGCTTAGGTGCAGAATACCAAAATGAAGTTGCCAAGTATAATAAAGCTCTTTCTGATAGTGTGCACAACTACTTGAAGGAATATAACAAAGACAAGAAATTCGCAATCATCCTTGCAAAGAGTGGTGATAATATTCTTTATGCTGATCCAGCCTATAACATTACTGATGATGTAATTAAAGGAATGAATCAAGCTTATAAAGGTATGAAGAAGTAAAGTAGAGGCTGATGTTATCTCTTGTCACAACGATGATAAGACTAACATAAAGCACTTTCATATAAATAGATACCAGTCATGATAAATGGCTGGTATTTTTATTCCTACAAACTAAAGTATTTTAAGTTTGTCTCGTTCATAAACTATGAGGACTTGTTGGTAAATATGAAAGATGATACAGGTAGAGCCAAATAGTATTAATATATAGACACATATTGTTTATCAGAAATAAGCCACTGTAAAACTACAAACCTTAGATATATAAAGTATACCTACTAATAAGTTTTCTACAAAATATAGGATATTGATACCACCTTGTAGAGAGCTTGTTTAGGATATATATTTTCCTTTAATCACACAAAAAATGTAGTAGAAAATTTTGAGGTATAAAATAAAAACACTACCTTTGCACCGCATTTGAGATAATGCTTGGTATTTCAGCAAAACCTTCTAAGGAAGGATGGGTGAGTGGCTGAAACCAGCAGTTTGCTAAACTGCCGTGCGCTTCCGCGTACCGGGGGTTCGAATCCCCCTCCTTCCGCTTATATCTCGTATTGCTCAAATGCACTATGGTCGATTCATCTAACGGTTAGGATACAAGATTCTCAATCTTGGCATAGGGGTTCGATTCCCCTATCGACTACTACCAAAAATTAATAAAAAATACTGTTTAGGTCGATTCATCTAACGGTTAGGATACAAGATTCTCAATCTTGGCATAGGGGTTCGATTCCCCTATCGACTACTAAGGGTTCAGTTTATATACTGAACTTTTTTATTTGAGATAGAATTTAAGGCATATAAAAAAGGGATATTCCAATCTAGGAACATCCCTTTTTATTATATTATAATATAAATATGAAAGATTTATTCTGCTGGTTTCATATTTGTATAAACATTCTGGACATCATCAAAGTCTTCTAACTTATCAACCATCTTGTCAATAGTTTCACGTTCTTCAGGAGTTACATCCTTTAAATCATTTGGAATACGAGTGAATTCGGCTGATGTAATCTCAAAACCATTATCTTCAAGATGCTTCTGAATTTCACCAAAGCTGGTTGGTTCCCCGTAGATTGTAATCTCGTTTTCATCTTCATCTTCGTCATATTCATCGTCTACACCATAATCAATCAAGTCGAGAATCAGCTCTTCCATGTCTATTCCTTCCTTCTTCTTGAATGTAAATACAGCTTTATGATCAAAGAGGAAACTAAGAGACCCTTGTGTCCCAAGATTACCATTGAACTTATTAAAGACTGAACGAACGTCAGCAACAGTACGTGTAGTATTATCTGTCAAAGTGTCTACGAATACAGCAATTCCATGAGGTCCATACCCCTCATATGGAACTTCCTTATATTCACTTTGATCTTTACCCATTGCATTCTTGATAGCACGCTGGATATTATCCTTTGGCATATTCTCACGTTTGCATGTTGCTATAATAGCACGTAAGCGTGGGTTATTTTCTGGTTCAGGGCCACCAGCCTTAACAGCAATAGCAATTTCCTTACCTAACTTAGTAAACGTGCGGGCCATATGCCCCCATCTCTTAAGCTTTGTAGCTTTGCGATATTCAAATGCTCTACCCATTGGATTTCTTTTTAACGGAGTTCTGCTCCGAGTTTATTTGTTAAATTTTTAATTAGTTTCTGCATAATGGCATCAATAGCCTTATCATTAAGTGTCTTGGTCTCGTCTTGTAGAATAAAATTAACGGCATAACTCTTCTTTCCTTCGGGAAGATTCTTTCCCTGATAGACATCAAAGAGCTCAACCCGCTTAAGCTGCTTCTTGTCTGTTTGACGTGCTATTTCCTCTATTTGTGCAAATTCCACATTGTTATCAACCAACAAAGCAAGGTCACGACTAACAGCAGGATACTTTGAAATCTCATGGAATTGGAGTTTATTCTTACGTATAACCTTCATCAGTCCTGTCCAATCCAATTCTGCATAATAGACCTTCTGTTCAATATTAAAACGTTTCAAAAGCTTATGAGCAAGAATCCCCATCTCTACTAAGGTTTTGCCAGCACGTGTCTTAAGGGCTATAGCTTTGTCAAATACATTGTTGTCTGATTTTGCATAGACTAACAATCCTTGTGCAATACCAATTCGACGTAAGATATTTTCTACGTATGCTTTAAGTTCATAGAAAGAACTTTCTTCATCAGGATGAGCCCAGGAACCTTGTATATGTTTACCAGTCACCCACAATGCCATGTGGTGCTTTTGTATATAAGCCTTGACAGGGCTATCCTCTGTCCACTTTTCTTTATTGTATTTATAAACATTGCCCACCTCAAAAAAGCGTAAGTTCTGGGCTTTGCGGTTTATATTACGAACTATGCTTTCCAATCCGCCAAAGAGTAAAGTTTGCCTCATTACGCCTAAGTCTGCAGAGAGAGGATTCATAATCTTTACAGTCTCATCCCAAGGATAGGCATTAAGTTCTGTCTCTTCATAATATGAACTTTTAGTAAGAGAATTATTCATAATCTCAGAAAAGCCTTCTCCAACCAACTGTTCACCAATAATATTCTCACGATGATAGTCTTTATCAGCTTCTTCAGCTATTGTCAGAGAGGACTTTAGCTCTGTAGGAATCTCCACATTATTATATCCATAAATACGCAAAATATCCTCTACAACATCACAAGGGCGCTGAACGTCTACACGATAAGCTGGCACAAGGAGATTAAGACCTTCTGTGTCTTCTTCCAAAACCTTCATCTCAAGACTCTCTGCAATATGTTTAATCGTATCATTACCAAGTTTCTTACCAATGAGACGATCACAATATTCATAGTTCAAACGAACAGGGAAATCTTCCATCTTTGTAGGATATTCATCACATATATCCATACTTATCTTTCCCCCAGCTAATTCCTTACAAAGAATTGCAGCCTGCTTTAGTGCATAAACGACCCCATTAGGATCAATCCCTCGTTCAAACCGGAAGCTTGCATCAGTAGAAAGACCATGACGCCGTGCACTCTTCCGAATCCATGTTGGGTGGAAATATGCACTCTCTAGAACGACATTCTTAGTTGTTTCATATGTCCCACTACCCTTTCCTCCAAAGACACCAGCAATACACATTGGCTCTTTCTCATTACAGATAGCTAAATCATGTACTCCAAGCGTATGTACTTCTCCATCAAGTGTAACAAACTTCTTCCCTTCGTTTTTATCTTTCACGATAATATGATGTCCTTCAACCATATCTGCATCAAAGCAATGCATTGGCTGACCATATGCCATCATAATATAATTTGTAATATCAACGATATTATTAATTGGACGAAGACCTATAACATTCAGTTTGTCCTTTAGCCATTGTGGACTCTCCTTTACTTCACAATCCGTAATACTGACACAGGCATAACGACGGCAAGCATCTGTATTTTCTATCGTTACTTCAATTGGAAGATTGTGATTATCGACCTTGAAAGCCTGACAATCAGGACGATGAAGAATCGTTTTATATCCATTCTGCACAAGCCAAGCATAAAGATCACGTGCTACACCATAATGACTTAATGCATCTGCCCGATTTGCCGTAATATCAATATCAATCACCCAGTCACTATCTAACTGATAGTACTCTGCAGCAGGCTGTCCGATAGGTGCATCGGCTGGCAACACTATTATACCATCATGGCTCGTACCAACACCTATCTCGTCCTCTGCACAAAGCATTCCAAGGCTTTCAACTCCACGGAGCTTACTTCTCTTTATCGTGAACTCATTGTCACCATCATAGAGAACACATCCAAGATCAGCAACTATAACCTTTTGGCCAGCTGCTACATTAGGAGCACCACACACAATCTGCTGCGGTTCACCTTTACCAAGATTAACTGTTGTCACGTGAAGATGATCAGAATTAGGATGTGGCTCACATGTCAGAACCTCTCCAACATAGAGTCCTTTCAATCCTCCTCGTATTGTTTCAACCTCATCCAGAGCATCAACTTCTAACCCTATTGAAGTCAATGCATCAGCAATTTCCTGAGGAGTCAGGTCAAAATCAACGTATTCTTTAAGCCATTTGTATGAAATCTTCATTATATCGATATATTATTTTATTTCAAAATACGTGCAAAATTACGAAAAATCTCAGACATAACAAAAGGATAAAAGAAAAAAGCCTTCGCCCATTTGGAAGATATTTATTCTCATCATCAACCTGTTAATACAAAAATGCCATTTGTGGATATAAAACAAATGCTTTATCTTTGCAACATATTTATTTATAAAAACTAATTAAACCAAATTTTATGAGACTTACTGGACGCAGAGAAAGTAATAATATTGAGGATCGTCGAGGAAAGAGTATCACCAATATAGCTGGCATTGGAGGTATTGGAGGAGTTATTATCATTGTGCTCATAACACTTTTAAGCGGTGGAGATATGGGTGACATTGTGAACAATGTCTTCCAACAAGAGATGCAAGGTCAAGTCGAAAAATCTTCAGAGAGGAATCAAAAGGCATTTACAGAAGAAGAAAATAAACTAGCAAACTTTTCTAAACAAATTCTTGCGGGGACAGAAGATGTGTGGTCAGAACAGTTCCAGAAGCACGGAATGCACTACAAATACCCTACGCTTGTCCTTTACACGGGAAGCGTAGAAACATCATGTGGCAATGGTTCTGCCGCAATGGGGCCTTTTTACTGTTCTGCAGACCAAACTTTACCTTGACTTAAGCTTCTTTACAAGCATGCGAAGGGAATTAGGCATACAAGCAAAAGGTGATCTCGACTTTGCATATGCTTATGTAATAGCACATGAAGTCGGTCATCATGTAGAATATCTTCGTGGAATTCTTAGTAAATGTCATACTAAGATGGCGCAAGTAGACAAAATAAACGCAAACAAACTTAGTGTAAAACTAGAGCTCTTAGCTGATTATTATGCAGGGTGTTGGGCCCATTATGACAATGAAAAATATCAAAGTCTTTCAGACGGAGATATAGAAGAAGCCATTGATTGCGCTGAAAAGATTGGAGATAATTATCTTCAAGAAAAAGCTCGAGGATATGCCCAACCAGAGATATTTACGCATGGAACATCAGCCCAACGTGCTTATTGGTTTAAGAAAGGGTTGGAAACAGGAGACTGGAATACTACGACTTTTTCTTCTGACGAGCTTGATTAATAAAGTTCCAGTATACACATGAGAAGCCAAGAGATAAAGATTTTACCGATAAGAGTACACCTAGCACTGCATGGTTTAATTATATCACTTCACCTTTACATTCTTACAACCTACCAATACGCTGATATTACTATTCGATAAAACTTAAACGAAATATATTACCTTGTGGACTATTCTAAACCAGAGAACAATCCATCATTTTTTTTTAGACTATACCTATGAGTTAAATAATATCAGCTTTGTGTAGAGTGTTATAGATTCCTCTTGACTTCAAATTATACGCAAATCAGAAAAATTTTACAACGTGTTGGCCCTTCCTCACCTATAGAGTTGCTCTAAACCCCATAGGTGAGGAGATATAACACAATAAGTGAGGAACTGCGTCACATAGATAGGAAACGAGAAGATCTGTTCTATCTAGTCACCTTAAACATATAGCAAAATACTAATGACTTACTTAAAAATATAGCCCAAATTGTATGATTTACTAATTGGAAAATATTTATAATACATCCCAAGAAACTAAAAGAGCATAAATCATAATGAAAGATTAACTCTTTCTTTTAATGCGAGGAGATTATTTCATCCAAGAACTATGTTCTACAGTTGGCGAAGATAGGCTACTGCCATCTCTGCACAACGCTCACCATCTATTCCGGCACTAACAATTCCACCTGCATACCCTGCACCTTCTCCACAAGGAAATAGACCTTGAAGGCGTACATGCATAAGATTTTCAGGATTACGAAGGATACGAATAGGAGAACTTGTACGTGTTTCCGATGCAATCATCACGGCTTCATTTGTTAAAAAACCATGTGCCTGCTTCCCAAAAGTACGGAAAGCTTCTTGTAAACGCTTCGTGATAAAAGAAGGCATCCAGAAGTGAAGAGGACTTGAAATAAGCCCTGGAGCATAACTCGACTTAGGCAAATCATACGACAGGCGTCCATTCACGAAGTCAGCCATACGCTGAGCTGGAGCTGTTTGCTTTCGATTTCCTTGTTGCCAGGTATCACGTTCAAGCTGTTCTTGGTAGTGCATAACACGGAGAATATCATTACCTCCCACATCTTCAGGATTAATTTGAACAACCATACCAGAGTTCGACCATTGTGTTCCACGATTAGCAGGGCTCATACCGTTGGTTACTATTTGCTCTGGCCCTGTAGCAGATGGGATAACAAAACCTCCAGGGCACATACAGAATGAGTAGACACCACGCCCCATAACTTGAGTTACAAAAGAATATTCCGCAGTAGGAAGAAACTTTCCTTTACCATTCTTATTATGATACTGGATCTGATCAATTAAAGAAGAGGGGTGTTCAAGACGAACACCTACTGCAATTCCCTTGGGTTCTATTTCTATTTTAGTATCAGCAAGATAACGATAGATGTCACGTGCAGAGTGACCTGTTGCAAGAATAACAGGTCCATAGAACTCGCGTTTTCTATTTTCAAAATTTGACTTTTCAACAGCTTGAACCCCAATAACCTTATCTCTCTCAAGAATTAGAGATATCATCTTTGTTTGAAAGTGTACCTCTCCCCCACACTCAAGAATTCTGTTACGCATATTTTCTATCACCCTTGGAAGTTTATCAGTACCTATATGGGGATGGGCATCTGCCAAAATTGAGGTAGAAGCTCCATGTTGACAAAACACATTCAGAATCTTTTCCACCGAGCCACGCTTCTTGCTACGCGTATAAAGTTTCCCATCAGAATAAGCACCAGCTCCACCTTCACCAAAACAATAGTTTGAATCAGGATCAACAGTTTGCGTCTTAGTTATCATTGCCATATCCTTCTTACGTTCTCGAACATCTTTACCACGTTCAAGAACAATAGGGCGAAATCCTAACTCTATAAGTCTCAAAGAAGCAAATAATCCACTTGGACCTTCACCAACGACAATAACCTCTGGTTTATCACTCACATTTTGGTACTCAGTCTTTATATAAGCTTCATCTTGCGGAAACTCATTGATGTATATACGAACTTTCAGATTAACATATATATCACGGTGACGTGCATCAACAGAACGTTTCAAAACTCGTATTTGGTTAATCGTTCTTTGATCAATACCCTTCTCTCTTGCAAGGTAATCTTTTATATTATCCTCATTATATCCGACTTGCGGTAATACACGTATCTGATACTCTTCTGTCATTTTGTTTTTACTTTTTGCCACAAATTTAGATAAATATATCGAAAGAACGTTGGTAATTGCAATATTTCTTATTACTTTGCCTACAAGTTTTGCATTTCCCTAATTGTAAAAGGGATGTAGAATATTAACAAAAAACATCAGAAATGAAGGTATTAAAATTTGGAGGAACATCCGTAGGTTCCGTTTCGAGTATTTTAAGTTTAAGAAACATTGTCGAGAAAGAGGCAAAGCGCCAACCGGTCATTGTCGTAGTAAGCGCATTAGGTGGGGTAACCGATCACTTAATTGCCACTTCTCAATTTGCATTAAAAGGGGATGAGTGTTGGCGCGAGGAATATGACAAGATGGTAGATAGACACCATAAGATGATAGATACTATCATTACAGACCCATATGACCGCGAACAACTTTTTAAAACAGTCGATACCCTTTTTGAACAACTCCATTCGATATATTATGGAGTATACTTGATCCATGATCTCAGCCAGAAGACTCAGGATACTATCGTTAGCTATGGGGAACGTCTAAGCTCAAATATTGTTTCTACTCTTATTCGCGGCTCTAAATGGTTTGATGCACGAAAGTTTATTAAAACGGAGGAGAAATTTGGAAAAAGAAGTCTTGATTCTGACTTAACAAACAAATTAGTAGGAAAAACTTTTGCAGAACTCCCACGTATTTCACTCGTCCCTGGGTTTATTGCTCAGGATCGGGACTCTGGTGATATCACTAACTTAGGACGCGGAGGAAGTGATTATACAGCAGCAATCCTTGCAGCATCACTTGATGCAGAAGTTCTAGAAATTTGGACAGATGTTGATGGCTTCATGACTGCTGACCCTCGTGTCATTAAAAGTGCATATACCATCAATGAACTATCTTATATAGAAGCAATGGAGTTGTGTAACTTTGGGGCAAAAGTAGTATACCCTCCAACTATCTATCCAGTATGTGTCAAGAACATTCCTATAAAAGTCAAGAACACTTTTAACCCTGATGGTCAAGGAACAATTATAAAATCGCACATAGAGAACAACCAAAAACCCATTAAAGGTATTTCCTCTATCAAAGACACAACACTCATCACTGTTACAGGACTTTCCATGGTTGGTGTTGTTGGTGTCAATAGAAGAATCTTCACTTCTCTTGCAAATAACGGTATAAGTGTATTCCTTGTATCACAAGCCTCTTCGGAAAACAGCACGTCAATTGGTGTTAAAGACGGAGATGCAGAGAAGGCTGTGAATATACTGAATGAAGAGTTTCAGTTAGAAATTGAGGATGGGCGAATGTTCCCCATGCATAAAGAGAGCGGGCTTGCTACAGTTGCAATTGTTGGTGAGAATATGAAACACTCTGCTGGTATTGCAGGTAAACTTTTCGGAACACTTGGTCGTTCTGGGATCAGTGTGATAGCTCTTGCACAGGGATCTTCTGAAACAAACATTTCTTTGTTGTAAGAGGAGAAGCTTTAAGAAAAGCATTAAACGTACTGCATGATTCATTCTTCTTATCAGAATATAAAGTATTAAACCTCTTTATTTGTGGAGTCGGTACTGTTGGAGGTAAACTAATTGAGCAAATTAAAAGTCAATATGACGAGTTGAAGCAACATTCTCATTTAAAATTGAATGTTGTCGGTATAGCTTCTTCACACAATGCAATCTTTAATCGTGACGGCATAGATCTCGATAATTACCATGAGTTATTAAAGACAAGTGAAGAATCTAATCCTGAACAACTTCGAGACAAGATCCTTGGGATGAATATTTTTAACTCTGTCTTTGTTGACTGTACAGCCTCTAAGGAGGTAGCAGCACTCTATCTATCCTTTTTACAGCATAACATATCCGTAATCGCAGCAAACAAAATTGCAGCATCGAGTTCATATGATAATTATGAGCTGTTGAAGCAGACGGCACTTCAGCGCGGGGTTAAGTTCCGATTTGAAACAAATGTAGGAGCTGGATTACCTATTATTGGTACTATAAATGATTTACGAAACTCGGGAGATAAGATTCTTAAGATAGAAGCTGTCTTATCAGGAACACTTAACTTTATCTTCAATGAGATTTCTAATGATGTCCCGTTCTCTGAAACAGTTTTGAGAGCAAAGCAACAAGGATATAGTGAGCCAGACCCACGTATAGACCTTAGCGGTACAGATGTTATCCGTAAACTCGTTATTCTTACACGAGAAGCTGGATATAAGGTTGATCAAGAGGATGTTGAAAAACATCTTTTTGTACCTGAAGACTACTTTCAATGCTCTGAGGAAGAATTTTGGAAACACTTACCAAATCTAGATAGAGAGTTTGAAAAACAGAGAAAGAGACTTGCAAAAGAAAATAAACGTTGGCGCTTTGTAGCAACTATGGACCACGGGAAAACAACTGTTGCATTGAAAGAAGTTGACGCAATGCATCCTTTCTATAATCTCGAAGGCTCTAACAATATTGTTCTCCTTACTACCGAACGGTATAAAGAATATCCAATGCAAATCCAAGGTTATGGTGCAGGTGCTTCCGTTACAGCAGCTGGAGTATTTGCGAACATCATGAGTATTGCCAATATTTAAAGATTATGAAACATATTATTATACTTGGTGATGGTATGGCAGACCATCCAGTTGAGCGACTTGGAGGCAAAACATTACTTCAGTATGCAGATACACCTTATATGGATTTACTTGCACGTAAAGGGAAAACGGGAAGATTAATGACAATCCCTGATGGCTTCCACCCAGGGAGTGAAGTTGCCAATACATCTATCCTTGGCTATGATCTTAATAAGGTATATGAAGGAAGAGGACCATTAGAAGCTGCTTCCATTGGCTATAACATGTCTCCCGAAGACTTAGCCCTAAGATGTAATTTAATTACACTTTCTGATGGAATTATTAAAAATCATCACGGAGGACATCTTACTACTGAAGAAGGGACTACACTTATCAAGTATCTCAATGAGAAACTTGGTAATGAATATATTCAGTTTATACCAGGAATACAATATCGTCATCTTCTTATTATCAAAGGAGGAAGTAAGCATATTATCTGCGCACCACCTCACGACCATCCAAATGAGGCATGGAAACCGTTACTTATAAAAGCAGAAAATGAGAATAAAGAAGATGGCAGATTATCTCCACAAGAGACAGCTAATCTTCTTAACGAACTGATCATCAAGAGTCAGGAACTATTAACAGCACATCCTTTCAACCTGCAACGAAAAGATAAACAGAATGATATTGCAAACTCGATTTGGCCTTGGGGGAGGTGGGTATCGTCCACAAATGAGGACTCTCTCAGAGATGTTCCCACAGATACACTCTGGCTCTGTAATATCTGCTGTTGACCTCATACGTGGCATTGGATATTATGCAGGGTTAGAAATCATAAAGGTAAAAGGAGCTACTGGACTTGCTAATACAAACTATGAAGGGAAAGTTGAAGCTGCACTTAAACAACTGCGTGAAAAAGATTTCGTTTTTCTCCATATTGAAGCAAGTGATGAAGCAGGACATGATGGTGATCTTCAACTAAAACTCCAGACAATAGGAAATCTCGATCATCGTGCCGTTGAACCTATATATAATGAGGTAAAAAAATGGGATGAACCTGTATGTATTGCCGTCCTCCCCGACCACCCCACTCCTGTTGAGATTCGAACACACGTCAAAGAACCTGTACCATTTCTTATCTGGCATCCAGGAATAACTCCTGATAATGTCACACAGTATGATGAGACATCATGTATAAGAGGAGAATATGGTCTGATATATTTACAAGAATTTATGCACTCATTAATGGAAATCAAATGAAATACTATTCTACGAATCATACTGCTCTAGAAGCATCACTTGAGAAAGCTGTCATCAAAGGATTAGCTGAAGATCGTGGATTATATATGCCTAGTAGGCTAGAGAAACTATCACCAACGTTTTTTGAGCAAATAGAAGATTTGTCTTTCCAAGAAATCGCCTACAATATTGCAAATGTATTCTTTGGAGAAGATGTCGCTCCCGAAACCCTAAAAAAGATTGTCTATGACACCCTTTCGTTTGACACACCTTTAAAGAAGATAGACAGGAATATCTATGCTTTAGAACTCTTTCACGGCCCTACCCTTGCCTTTAAAGATGTTGGGGCACGTTTTATGGCCCGACTTCTGCAATACGAAATCCATAAAGAACGTAAAACTGGCGATGTTAACGTGCTTGTTGCAACATCAGGAGATACCGGATCAGCTGTCGCAAATGGCTTTCTAGGAGTTGAAGGGATTAACGTCTTTGTACTTTACCCAAAGGGAAAGGTAAGTAAGATTCAAGAATGCCAATTCACGACCCTTGGAAAGAACATCACAGCCCTGGAGATAGACGGGACTTTTGATGATTGTCAACGACTGGTAAAATCAGCTTTCATGGATGTCGAACTTAACAATCACATGCGTCTTACAAGTGCTAACAGTATCAATATCGCGCGTTTTCTTCCACAAGCATTTTATTACTTTCACGCCTATGCACAGCTAAAGCGTATAGGGATTCTTGAACCACCAGTATTCAGTGTACCCAGTGGAAACTTTGGGAATATTACTGCAGGTATTTTTGGACATAGAATGGGACTACCTGTTAAACGCTTCATTGCAGCAAATAATGCCAATGATGTTTTCTTCAAATACCTACAGACCGGTAAGTACGAGCCCAAGCCTTCCCTTCAAACCCTAGCTAATGCAATGGATGTTGGCGCCCCAAGTAATTTTGCACGTATAATTGACCTATACAAAGGTTCTTGGGATGCTATTCGAACAGACGTATCTGGTGCGAGTTACAATGATGCTGCTATTCGTCAAACTATGCAAACATGTTATGCACAGGTTGGATATATCCTTGACCCTCATGGTGCTTGTGGGTATCGTGCTCTCAAAGAACAACTGCACGATGGTGAAACTGGTATTTTCCTTGAGACAGCACATCCCGCGAAATTTAAAGAGAAAGTGGATGAAATACTATCTACTGACATCAAAATACCAGAACGTCTGCAGGCTTTCATGTCCGGTAAAATACAGACCATTCGTCTCTCAGCAGACTATGAAGCGTTAAAAGAATTATTAATGCGCAAAAGTTAATTGAGAGCTTTCTTCGTAAAGGAAAGAAAACTAGTGTCTTATTCTAGACTAAAAGATACAATATTTTAAGTAAGAGAACATCTTTAGAAAGCCTATAAAAGTTTATACAAACAACATAAGACTATTATGAACAAAGTCTTATGTTGTTTTTCATATGTTTATTTTATTTGTGTTTACCAACAACACGATAGGAGCTTACCAACAACACAGAGCGTGCTAACTAACAACACTATTGGTGCTAATCAACGTCACCATTGTAAGAGTAAACCTTTCTACAGACATTATATCAACTTCTTAACAGAAGTCGTTGATGATAGCTTAAAGAAACTACCCATCGGACAAACAAAACGGCAATATGGTCGAGGAACAAAAAAGGACAAAAGAATAAATACTACTGCCATCATCATTACAATCCATGTAGCAGATTGGAAGATAAATGCTACAAAGAGTTCATAGTCCATCCATTGAAACCAAACTCCTGAAATCATCAAAATCATTAGAACCCAAAAGAGAATCTTTCGGAAATGGTCGAGATATTGTGCCGTCCTCTTACTCATTTTCCACTTCTTGTGATTCACCATCCCAGCTAATTCCTGTACAGCCCCAAATGGACAGACATTAGTACAATAATAATTCTTCTTGCCAAAGAGTGGATATATGAAAGCTGTAATAAGCATAATGATAGGAACTAAAGATATCCATACATTAATCCCACCAGACATGTACCCAACAATTACAGACCAAGAGATAAATGTGCCGCCCCAAAGACCCAGAACAACAAAATTCAATAAGAGCTGAAACACACGATAACGCTTATCCTTTACGAACAGAGGAATCATTGCAGCCATAAATACAACTAGCAAGCCAACAAGTGTCTTTGTGCGAAGATCCATCTTATCAAATAAAGAAGTCTCTTGTGCATTCTTGGCAGCATAGCGCAAGCCAGCTTGCATATTTCCAATAATACCACGCGAAGAAAAGGTTGCACCACTTACTCCATCAACCTTTATCTTCAAAGCCTCATCAAGAGTTTTCCCATTCCAACGCGTCAATAATTGGCTTGCTTCTTGGAAAAATTCTGGAGTTTCTGAATTATGAAGAGCTTTAACCTCTAAAATCTTCCCATTTTTTATATATATATCCAAAGGGACTGCACCACCAAACCCTTTTATATCCTTGGCGAGATAGCTAGTGTTAATGATAATAGTACCATCTTCCAAAGTTCTCAGCGTATCTATCTTATTTGTATTTCCAGTCTTTTCCCCCTTGAACACACTATTTCCCAAAAGCTTCCCGTCACGTTGTACAGCTACAACTGCAACAACTGATAAGCAAGCAAGCAAAATAATTATCTGTTGTAATCTCTTTACCATCTTCTATCATTTATCTAAGAGATGCAAAAATAATAATAAAACAACAAATAATCATATTGTCAAACAGTTATAATTGATTTTGGATGCACTTTAAATAAATTAACATCATTTCGTTTTGTGCTTTCAGTTCTTTTTTTTATATTTGCATGCAAAGTAAGGAAAAGAAACCGAATCTATAACAGAATTATTCTTTACCAAGAGAGAAGAACAACTTAAAACCTAAACAGAATATGACAAACAAAAGAACATGTCTTTATGACAAACACGTAGCACTAGGTGCACTTATCACACCATTTGCTGGCTTTGACATGCCAATTCAATACACTGGGATTATTGAAGAACATAATGCAGTAAGAGAGCATTGTGGAGTTTTTGACGTATCACACATGGGAGAAGTCCTCGTTTCTGGCCATGATGCAGATCGATTCATCAATCATATCTTTACGAATGACGTAACAGGACTCCCTGCAGGAAAAGTTCTTTACGGCATGTTATGCTATCCCGATGGAGGAGTTGTTGACGATACTTGTATTTGTAAACTTGATGATCAACTCTACCTTATGACCATCAATGCATCAAATATAGATAAGGATGTTGCATGGATTGAACAAAATGCGGAAGGATTTGATGTTGTCATAGAACATAAGAGCGATGCATATGGACAGCTTGCTATACAAGGACCGGAAGCAGAAAAGACTATAGAAGAAGTTCTTGGCCTTGCATGCAAAGACTTAAAATTCTACGAAGTAAAATGCATTGGTGATGTCATCATCTCTCGTACAGGATATACAGGCGAAGATGGATTTGAGGTATATGGCACTCCTGAATACATTGTTAAAGCTTGGGACAAACTCATTGCTGCTGGTGTTACTCCTTGCGGATTAGGATGTAGAGATACTCTACGCTTCGAAGTAGGATTACCACTTTACGGAGACGAATTGTCTGACAAGATAACCCCTGTTATGGCAGGTCTATCTATGTTCGTTAAGTTCGATAAAGAGGAATTTATCGGAAAAGAAGCCTTGTTACGCCAAAAGACAGAAGGAGTTACTCAACGTTTGAGAGGAATAGAGCTAGATGAAAATGCTATTCCACGTCATGGATATAAGGTGCTCAAAGATGGCAAAGAAGTAGGTGAAGTTACAACTGGTTATCACCTCATCTCGGCAGACAAGAGTTGTGCAGTAGCATTAGTTGATGCTTCTATTCAGATGGGAGACAGACTCGAAATACAGATTCGGAAGAAGACTTTCCCTGGAACTGTAGTAAAGAAGAAATTCTACGAAAAGCATTATAAGAAAAATAATTAGGCTGTTTTAATTAGATAATGTCGAGTATTTCATTTATTATACTGATTGAAATCAAAAGACATTTATTCTATTTAATTTCTTAAGCCTTATAGATCAACATTACAACCTAAGATTAAACAAAAATTTAAACTAAGAATATTATGACAAAAGTTATTGAAGGACTCTACTATTCAGAGTCACATGAGTACGTAAAGGTAGCTGGGAACGTAGGCTATATCGGTATTACAGATTATGCACAGCATGCTTTAGGCACAATTGTTTATGTAGACATGCCAGACGTAGATGATGATGTGGAAATGGATGAAGACTTCGGTGCTATCGAAAGCGTAAAAGCTGCATCTGACCTTAAGTCTCCTGTGTCAGGAAAAGTATTAGAAGTAAATGAAGCTTTAGAAGATGACCCTGGATTACTAAACAAAGATGCTTTTGAAAACTGGATTATCAAAGTAGAACTTACTGATACTTCTGAGCTGAAAGATCTTATGGATGCCAAGGCTTACGAAGAATTCTGTGCAGAATAAAACCATCCTAATTTTCAGAGCTTCTTAGGTTTGACCTAAGAAGCTTTACTACTATAACCTAAACACCTAAACAACAATGAATCATAAGTTCTTACCCCATACACCTGAGGATATTCAGCAGATGCTTAAACGCATCGGCATAAATTCTCTCGAGGATCTATATGCTGAAGTTCCAGAGAGTATACGTCTGAAAAAAGATTATGACATTCCTGAAGATATGAGTGAGTTAGAGATACGTGCTTTCTTTGACAAACTTGGACAGAAAAATGATGTCTTAACTTGTTTTGCAGGCGGAGGTGTATATGACCATTATGCTCCTAGCATCATTTCTAATCTCCTGAGTCGCTCAGAATTCCTTACCTCTTATACTCCTTATCAAGCAGAGATCTCACAAGGCACCCTCCATTATATTTTTGAATTCCAGAGTATGATGGCAGAACTTACAGGTCTTGACATTGCCAATGCCTCAATGTATGAGGGAACAACAGCTACAGCCGAAGCAATGATGGTTGCTTTTGATAACGCCAAAAAGGCTGACACTGTACTTTACTCTGAGGCATTAAACGAGAATATCATTGGTGTCTTAAAGACATATGCTCACTTTCATGGCATTAAACTGAAAGGTATAAAGACAGAGAACGGTGCAACATCTCATAACGATTTGAAGCGACATATAGATAAAGGAGGCGTAGCTGGTGTTATTGTTCAACAGCCTAACCGAAATGGTATAATTGAAGATTTTACGGGTTTCGCTGAGCTATGTCACGAAAAAAAGGCTCTGTTTATTATTAACGGTATTGCTTCTGACTTAGCATTATTGAAGACTCCAGGAGAATGGGGAGCCGATATTGCCGTTGGAGACCTTCAAAGCCTTGGAATCCCAATGTCTTTCGGTGGCCCTTATGCTGGATATATGTGTGCAACAGAAAAACTGATGAGAAAACTTCCTGGCCGAATAGTAGGAAAAACAAAAGATAGTCGAGGACAACGGGTGTTTGCACTTACACTTCAAGCACGTGAGCAACATATCCGTAGACAAAAGGCAACGTCTAATATTTGTTCAAACCAAAGTCTCATGGCTCTCTATGTAACTATTTATATGAGTCTCATGGGCAAAGAGGGAATGAAAGAAGCTGCACAGATAAGCTATGATGGAGCACATTATCTCTGCAATCAGTTAATAGGCACAGGGAAAGCAAAGCTTGTTTATGACAAGCCGTTTTTCAATGAATTCCTCGTTCAGGTCCAGAATCGTGATGCTTTCTTTGACAAAGCCATTAAGAAAGGTATCCTTCCTGGCATTAAGATTGACGATGACAAACTTCTCATCGCTGTTACGGAAAAACGTACGAAAGAAGAAGTTGATATGCTTGTCGGATTATTATAAGTCTTCTTACAATCTTTCTAAAACTACAAAACAATGAACAACAAATTATATGGCAATCTAATATTTGAATTGTCACACCCTGGAAGACGTGCTTACAGTCTTCCCGAAAACCACTTCGGAAGCCATCCTCTACCAGCTGCTATTAAGAGAGAGAATGACGCTGAACTACCAGAATGTGATGAAATGACAGTCGTTCGTCATTATACAAATCATAGTGAAAACAACTTCGGAGTTGACAATGGTTTTTACCCACTAGGTTCATGTACTATGAAATATAACCCTGTCATCAATGAAGAAATAGCTTCTTTAAAGACTTTTACTAGCCTTCATCCTCTTCAACCTATTGATACTGTACAGGGTGCATTGGAAGTTGAATACAACATACAACGCGCTCTTGCATCAATTACTGGGATGGCAGATGTTACTCTAAATCCTTATGCTGGTGCTCATGGTGAATTAACAGGTTTAATGATTATCAGTTCTTACCACCAGCATCGAGGCGATACAAAACGCACGAAGGTTATCGTTCCAGACTCAGCACATGGTACAAACCCAGCTTCTGCTGCTGTATGTGGTTTGGAAGTCGTAGAAGTAAAGAGTACTCCCGATGGACTTGTTGATGTAAATGATCTAAAGCCTCTATTGGGAGATGATATTGCTGGTATCATGATGACAAATCCTAACACTCTGGGACTTTTTGAGAAAGATATTCTTGAAATAGCAAAACTTGTACACGATTGTGGAGGGCTACTTTATTATGATGGTGCAAACCTCAATCCTCTTCTTGGTGCAGCACGTCCTGGTGACATGGGGTTTGATGTTATCCATCTTAATCTTCACAAAACATTCTCAACACCTCATGGAGGAGGTGGTCCAGGATCTGGTCCAGTAGGAGTATGCGAGAAGTTAATACCTTTCCTACCCAAACCTCATGTATATAAACTAAAGAAGGTTTTAGCGTAGAGAATCCAAATTTAACAGAAGAATATTCTACTGCAAACAATCGCGTAAGTGGCTATCATGGCAACTTCCTTGTAAGCCTTCGTGCATACACCTATATACTCACATTAGGTAAAAATCATATTAAGGAAGTTGGTCCACTTGCAACATTGAATGCCAATTATATCAAGGAATGTTTGAAAAATGATTACGAACTTCCTATTGATTGTCTATGCAAACATGAATTTGTATTTGATGGCTTGAAAGATAAAAGTACTGGCGTTACTACTATGGATGTAGCTAAACGTTTACTTGATTATGGTTACCATGCACCAACTATCTATTTCCCTCTACTCTTCCATGAGGCAATGATGATTGAACCAACTGAGAGTGAAAGCAAAGATACGATTGATGGATTCATTAAAACAATGCATATTATTGCTAAGGAAGCTCGTGATACACCAGAGCTTGTAAAGGAGGCTCCTCATAATACTCCTATTGGCCGTGTAGACGACGTGCTTGCAGCAAAGCATCCTATTCTAACATATCGACAACTAATCAATGATATGTCGGAAGAAGCATAAACTAAAGATATGAGGTAAACAATGGAAAAAACAGATTTATTGATAATAGGTTCGGGGCCTGGAGGCTACCGAACCGCCTCCTATGCTTCCCAAAATGGGTTAAAAGTAACTATTATAGAGAAGCATTATCCTGGTGGGACTTGCCTAAACGCTGGATGTATACCTACAAAATGCCTTGCACATGATGCCGAACTACGGCTGACAACTTCACATGTCTGTAACACAATTCCACCTCTTGACTTTACGAAAGTAATGGAAAGAAAAGAGGGAGTAATTACCCAACTTAGAGAAGGAGTAAATGCTTTGCTTACTCAACCAGGAATTACATTCATCAAAGGAGAAGCACATTTCATATCTGACCATATTATTGAAGTAAATGGTAAACAAATAGAAGCCAAGAATATAATCATTGCTTCTGGGTCTCGCTCTAAAACTCCCCCCTTCTTAAAAGAAGAAGATATAACAAAGCAAAAAGTAGGTGAACAAAAGATAGTCACATCAACTGAGATACTATCTATAAACAAAATTCCTCGAAGACTATCTATTATTGGAGCGGGAGTAATCGGAATGGAGTTTGCATCAGCATTCTCTGCTTTCGGAAGCGAGGTTACCGTCATAGAATTTATGAAGGAGTGTCTCCCACCTATTGATAGCGATATTGCCAAGAGACTTAGGAAGTCTCTTGAAAAAAGAGGCGTCACATTCTATATGCAAAGTGCAGTTAGCCGAATAGACCTATGTGAGGAGAATAAAGAGACCGTCAAGCTCATCTTTAAAAGGAAAGATAAGGAAGAGACTATTGAGACCGACCTAGTACTAATTGCAACAGGTAGACAAGCCAACGTTGAAAACTTAGGATTAGACGCAACTGGTATAGAATATAGCCCTAAAGGTATTAATGTAAACGACGACATGGAAACAAATATAAAAGGAGTATATGCAATCGGTGATGTAAATGCTCGCCAGATGCTGGCTCACGCTGCTACTTTCCAAGGATTCCGTGCCGTAAATCACATCTTAGGAAAGAAGGATTTTATACGATTTGATATCATGCCAGCTGCAATTTTCACTTATCCAGAGGCAGCATGTGTAGGTAAGACAGAAGATCAATGTAAGAATGATGGGATCAATTATTCTACTCGCAAAGGCTTCTATCGCTCAAATGGGAAGGCACTTAGCATGGACGAAACAGAAGGAATGATAAAAATCCTCATAAGAGAAGATGGCCTACTTCTTGGTGCACATGCTTATGGTGCACATGCTGCAGACCTCATTCAGGAACTTTCGGCTTTAATGAATCGTGAAGCAAGAATTGATGAAATACGTGACATTATACATATTCATCCAACATTGAGTGAAATTTTACAAGATGCCCTCTTATAAATAGATATCTTTAAGTTCTATCCATTCATAGCAAGTAAAGCATTTTTAAACATGAAATGTTTGGAGGATAAAGATCTTTATACTAACTTTGCAGCAAGAAAGGATACAGATCTTAGTCGTATCGATTCGATCGGGATAGTCATCAAATAAAATTAGAAAACCCGGGATGACTTCTTTTGTCAATGGCGGGCCACATAAAACGCATTATGCGACTAAGCCGCAAGGCCAGTGGATTACAAAGGCGAAGAGCTCTCTTATCATTGATACTCGGACTTTTCATCACATCGTCGATACGACTTTCTATTTTTCCCTCTTCAGAAAGGGAATTTAGGGTGAGGTTCCAGGAGGAATTCTCACCTTTTTCTATAGACAACACTAAGTTTTAAAGCCAGTCTATCATATAGAGATAGGCTATTAAAAGAAAGGATTCAAACTATGTTCTCAGGAATAGTAGAAGAAATGGCTACGCTTATTAATATTGAACACGAACAGGAAAACATCCACCTCACACTCAGGTGTTCGTTTACTGATGAATTAAAAATCGATCAAAGTATTGCCCATAATGGTGTCTGCTTAACGATTGTCCGCTTAAAGGACGAAACCTACACCGTAACAGCCATGAAAGAAACACTCGAACGTTCTAATCTTGGATCTCTAAAGATCGGTGATCATATTAATATAGAACGATCAATGACTATGAACGGTCGATTAGATGGGCATATTGTGCAGGGACATGTTGACCAAACTGCAAAATGCATAAACATAGAAGATGCAGATGGTAGCACTTACTTTACATTCGAATATCCATTCAATAGCCAATTAGCACAAAGAGGATATTTTACTGTAGACAAAGGTTCTGTTACCGTAAATGGAGTCTCACTTACTGTATGTGAACCGACAAATAATAGTTTTAAAGTTGCAATAATACCATATACAAAAGAAAACACTAACTTTGCAGATATAGAGATCGACTCAATTGTAAATATTGAGTTTGATATACTTGGCAAGTACATTGCAAGACTTAACACCTTCACAAAATAATCGCAAGCAATCTGGTTTGTCAAAATTACAAACAACTTATATTTACGTAAAAAGGGTATGCCCAACGGCATATCCTTTTTACATAAAAGCCCCTTACAATATAAAAATTAGTTAATTACACGACTTTTGTATATATTTTTATATGGGTGGATGTAAAAAAAACTCACATAAGCTCTCAATAAATTTTATTTTACAGAAACTTTTATTACCTTTGTTTGCGGATTATCAATATAATGCAAACTAAGAGTAATAAATGAGGAAACAAGTTTATACATCAAAATTCTTTTGGAGCCAAATTATCGTTTGGTTACCACTTTTCCTCATACCTATAATGTATGGGGTACCTCACATCTCTTGGAAGGATAATCTATCACAATACATCATTCCCCTCTCGATGATGATAGTTGTCTACTTGAATTATTTTGTACTAGCTCCAATGCTATTGAAAGGATGTAAGAAAGAATTTTGGTGCTACAATGCATTTATCATTCTTTTATTATCCATTGGACAACACGAGTGGCTTTATTATGTAGGTTTGGAAAGATATTTCGTAACATATCCTTACCGTATACTTTCACAAGAACAAAGAGGCGGATTATATGCACAGCTATTCTTCGTTTTACGCAATGTATTGAACCTAAGTATTTGTGCAGGAGTAGCAACTTCTGTCTTGATGGCAAGACGATTATCAAAGGCAGAAGAAGAAAAGAAAGAGGCAGAAATAGCAATGTCAAAAGCAGAATTGGTGAATTTACGTCAACAGGTGAATCCCCATTTCCTCCTTAATACATTGAATAATATCTATGCTCTTACGGCATTTAATACAGAAAAAGCCCAAAAAGCAATTATTGATTTGTCCAAGATGCTTCGGCATATTCTATATGATTACCAACAGCCTTATGTGAACTTAAAAGAAGAAATTGAATTCCTACGGAACTACATAGCACTGATGATGATTAGGTTACCTGCAAATGTGGATATTAAGCGTGAATGTAATATTCCAGACCCATGTAAGATTTATGTAGCCCCTATGATTTTCATTTCACTTCTTGAAAATGCTTTTAAGCATGGTATCAATCCTGGGCAAAAGAACTTTATTCACATTAAATTAGAAGCTACAAACGAGCAAATTATATTTTCAATAGAAAACAGTTGCTCTCCAAAAGAAAGGTTAAGGAATACGGGACACGGAATAGGTCTTAACCAAGTAGAACGTCGATTGGAGTTAGCCTATCCTGGCAAATATAAATGGGAAAAGAAATTTGATAATAATCAAAATATATATTCATCTAAAATAATTATCTATGACACTAAACTGCATAATAATTGATGACGAGCCTTTAGCTGCAGACTTACTTGCCAGCTATGCCAAGAAAACGCTCTTTCTGAATTTGATTGGTGTATACAATAGCGCTATAGAAGGTATTAAGGCTATTAGAGAAAATAGAATTGATCTTATTTTCTTAGATGTTCAGATGCCTGAACTTAGCGGGTTGGAGTTTGCTAAGATACTTCCAAAAGAGACGAAGATTATTTTCACAACAGCTTTTAGCCAATATGCCGTTGAGGGCTATAAGGCTAACGCTTTGGATTACCTCCTAAAGCCAATTAGCTACGATGATTTCCTTGACGCATCAAACAGAGCTTTAGACTGGTTCAAGAGTATTCGCCATTCTGAAGATGCCGCTAATGATCGTTTTATTTTTGTCAAAAGCGAGTATAAACTAGTTAAAATAATGTTCGACGACATACTTTATATAGAAGGACTGAAAGACTATGTGAAAATTTATCTGACTGATGATCGCAAGCCAATTATGAGTCTAATGAACATGAAAAAGATAGAAGAATCCTTACCTAAGCCAGAATTCATGCGTATTCACCGCTCTTATATTGTACATATGAAAAAAGTTGATGGTATAGATAGATTCCGTATTGTAGTAGGAGATTCAATCCTCCCTATTTCAGATAGCTATAAAGCCATACTTCAAGATTATCTTGATGGGCATACCTTATAAGGAACTCTCTGACCTTTTTTATATATATATGAAAAAGCATAAATCTCCTGCTACTTTCACTAAATGGGAAAGTAAATGAGGTTTATGCTTTGGCATTTTAAACAAAACTACAGCTAACCCTTATAATAACTTTTATAAACTTGGTTTCAATAAATAACCCATAACTTTGATTTATAGAGGTAGGTGTAGGCATATGAAGTATACAACTATCCCATTGTTTATGCCAACATAAGAGTATAGAAGCCTGAACAATGCTTTCCTATCTCTGCATTAAAGATCGTTAGCTTTGCTTTTTTATAAGCAAGCATATATACTATGATTATACGTAAAAACATAAAAAAGAAAGAAGAAGGATATATACAACTAATAGTAAAACAAACTTACATAAACAAGAAGACTAAAAAGAACCAAGAGGAAGATAAGGGTCTTAATACGACCTTGTAATGACTACATAATCAGATAGTTACAAATAGACTTGCAAAAGGTGCTCTATTACTATGTAAAAGAGCACCTTTTACCACTCAAAAGGGCACCTTTTGCATTGCAAAAGGTGCCCTTTTGGAATACAAAAAGTGCTCTATTGGAAGAAGACAGCGAATTAATTTTACACGAGTAAGAAAGTTCTCAATCTAGCCTCATGTAGTTTGCTCCAAATCAAAGGTTCCCTTTTACGATAAAGGAATATCTTTTTTTGTTCACCCCCAAAAGAGCTTTAAGACTATAAAAAGGATATATATCTATTACATAGCACATCCTATTGGGCATCAAAACTGCAAAAATATCAAGCCTCTTTCCTGTCAACCTTACTCCTATGGCAGTTTTTAATTATAATAATCAAGCTATTCCTAGATATGGAATATACGACTTGTACAAAACGAACAGCTTCTCTCCCCTATTGATTGAACTTTACATTAAGAATATCCAAAGGATGCTCTATTAAATTATTTGCGCCATGCTCTATCAAGAACTCTTTATCCCTGAACCCCCAGAGAACACTAAGACAGGGTAACCCACTATTCTTTGCAGTCATAATATCAACGTCGCTGTCACCAATATATACAGCCCCTTCTTTGTCAGCACCTAATTGGCGGAGTGCTTCCAACACCGTATCAGGTGCAGGCTTCTTGCGTATATTTTCTCTTTCTCCTATTGCAACCTCTATAGTTTCAGGGAAAAAATGTTTTGCTAACTCCTGCGTTGCCTCATAAAACTTATTACTGACAATAGCCAAACGCTTTCCACGCTGCTTTAAAATATTCAGCATCTCAGGGATTCCTTCGTATGGACGAGTCGTATCAAGGTTATGTTTCAAATAATGTTCTCTGAATTTAGCATATGTTTCATCAAACCGAGGATTATCTAACCCACCAGGAATTGCCCGTTCCATAAGCAATTTTACCCATTACCAACAAACATTCGAACTTCCTCCACAGTTCTCTCCGGCATCCCAGCCCAACGAAGAGCATAATTAGTACTCATTGCCAAATCATTCAAAGAGTTAAGCAATGTGCCATCTAAATCAAAGATGTATGTTTCAAAATCTTTCATTATCCTTCTCTTTTTACGAAGCAAAATTACTCAATAATAAAGATAAAAGGATATGTTTTCTCTTAAATTTAGAAAAAGAACACATCAAAACACTAGTATTGCTATATTTTTATCTGATAAAATTGTAACTTTGCACTATTAAATATAAAATAAGAATAATGGCAAAAAAGACAAATACTAGTTCAGGAAAGCGATTAATCATAGCAATAGTATGCGTGATTCTTGCTGGTGCGACTTATTTTCTATTCTTTTCAGGAATGTCACGCACAGGAAAGGAACAATACATCTTCATTGATAACAATGACAATATAGATTCCGTATATGCGAAACTTCAACCTCTATCAACATCTCAAGGGTTTTGGGTTTTCAAACAATTAGCAAAAATAACTGATTATGCCGATAACATTCGTACAGGTAGGTTTGCAGTCGGTTCAGCAGGTTCTCTCCAAACTTTTCGTCACATAAAGAATGGACTTCAAGCCCCAGTCTCTCTCACTATAAGATCTGTCAGAACTTTAGATGACCTTGCAAGCGACATCAGTGAGAAGATGATGTTTTCACGTAGTGAACTTCTCTCTCGGTTAACATCAAAAGATGACTGCAAGAAATATGGATTTACACCAGAAACTATTCCTGCAATGTTTATTCCGAACACATATGATTTCTATTGGGATACGTCTGTAGATAAGTTTCTTGATAAGATGCATAAAGAATATAATAAGTTCTGGACCTTTGAACGGAAGCAGAAAGCTAAAACTGCAGGGCTGTCCGAAGTCGAGGTTATAACATTAGCAAGCATCGTTGACGAAGAGACAGATAATGAGGCTGAGATGCCGAAGGTTGCAGGAATGTATATCAACCGACTTCATCTCAATATGCCGCTACAGGCGGACCCAACAATAAAATTTGCCACCAGAAACTTTACTGCACATCGTATCTATCAGAAGTGGCTTACTGTAGACAGTCCGTATAATACATATAAATATCGTGGGCTTCCTCCTGGTCCAATACGCATACCATCTATTGCAGCTATCAATGCCGTACTAAATTATGTGCACCATGATTATATTTATATGTGCGCAAAAGAAGACTTCAGCGGTACACATAACTTTGCAAAGACATACGAAGAACATCAAGTTAATGCTGCAAAATATGCCAAGGCTCTTAATGAGCATGGTATCAACTAGTACGGCTATATTATTAAAGAGAATATAAGAAAACATTTAGGGGAGCTAAACATTTTGTTTAGCTCCCCTAAATGTTTTACTTTATGTCAACTTATCAAGAGAAACTCTCTATCAATAGCCATATATTAAGAAAGGTAACAATGCCTGCAAGTGAATAAAGAAACATCATATTAGCCTTGCTATTAGCATACTTTCCCATGACACGCTTGGAAGAGGTAAGCCCCACTTGAAGAAAAACGGTAAATGGAAGTTGTACTGATAGGAACATTTGTGAGATTATAAGCCCCTTAAAAGGATCTCCAATAAAGAAGATGATCAAGAGCGCAATACCTAAAGATAAAACAATTCCTACAATGGAGTGCGTATCCTTAGCATTGTATGATTCACCGAACAAACCAGAGAAAATACTACCAGCAGCCATCCCACTTGTTATCGTACTTGATATACCAGCCAGCAATAAGGCAATAGCAAAGATATTAGCTGCATTATTACCCAACAGAGGCTGTAACATAGCTTGTGCTTGGGAGAGCTCTTCTACATGCTGATTATGCGCAAAAAAAGTAGTCGCAGCTAAAAGAATCATAGCAGAATTTATAGCCCACCCCACTATCATTGAGAATAAAGTATCTATAAACTCATACTTCAGCATGTGTTGGATACGCTCATCACCTTCCAGATGTATCTCTCTACTTTGGACAATCTCTGAATGAAGGAAGAGATTATGAGGCATAACAACAGCTCCCAATACACTCATGATTATCAATAAAGAGCCTTGTGGAACAGTTGGGACAAAGGCGCCTTCAATGGCAGAAGGCCAATGAATATCTACTAAATAACTCATAGATAAACGAAAGCCCTATCATTGATACAAAACCTATAATAGCGCGCTCCATTTTCTTATAGCTATTCGTAAATAACATAATGAGAACTGCTACCGTAGTCAACACAGAACCAGTTGGAATACTAATACCAAATAACATCTGTAAGGCAATAGCTCCTCCTAATATCTCTGCAAGTGAGGTGGATATACTTGCTAGGATAGCACTTATAATAATAGGGCGTCCTATCCACTTAGGAGCATACTTCACTGCTGCCTCACTCAAACAGAGACCAGTAACAATACCCAAATGTGCAACATTATGCTGCAGTGCAATCAGCATAATCGTTGAAAGCGTAACAACCCATAATAGAGTATAACCATATTCTGAGCCCGCAGCAAAATTACTAGCCCAGTTCCCTGGATCTATAAAGCCTACGGTCACTAATAAACCTGGTCCAATATACTTGAAAATGTCTAAAGCACCCAACACATGTGGATGATCTTTACGTTTAAGTTCTTTTAGAATATTCTTCATACACATCTTAATTTCCTACAAAGATACAATAACAATACGAGAACGAGGAATAGATAACAGTGTTAACTATAAATTTCATTATTTATGAGTAGACACAAACAAAATACTCAACTGTAGGAGAACCTTTTTTAATGACCCTAAATTAAAAGCCTTACATAACAGCATTATCTAAGACCGAGAGATTGTATCCTCATTCTAAAAGCTCATTTCTATCTTGTAATAGTATATAAAGCGATTACAGTAAGCCAATACTTGTTCTTGCGCTTTATTATAAATTATCATTAGTTTGCTTGATTGGACTTACATATCATTCTATCTCTTCAAAGAGCTTACTATCTAAATCTTTAATGTTCTCAAAAGGAATCTTCTCCCCAGAAGAAAGAATAATTCTCTTGCGTTCCATCTGTATATCCTTCAATTGAGCTGTGACAGTAAGATACTTTCCACCAGCCTTTCGCTTGTCAGGCTCAAAGTATGTAACTACTACATCTGGTGAGATTTCCAAAAAAACTTGTAAAATGGATAGCTTCCTATCCAATAGATCTTTTCTATCTTCCATTAAGTCTTCCTTTGGTTCGGTATAACGCTCTACCTCAGCAAGAACTTCCTTAAGTCCCTTAACCGCCATAAAAGGCATAAACTGAGCAGCACGTTTGTAAAGACTCATCTGCGGACGATTCTTAGAAACGTGATGTGGGAGATTAATTATATCATCATAGTTATCCTCCATGTTGCCTTTATATAGCTTATACTAAAATTGGAAATATATAAAAGGTTGGATATCTGAGCTCTTAACTTGCATAATAATAAAGATAACAATTGTTATTGCTATAGCAGACAATAAGACACCACCCTTTTGCAATACGTTCACACAATGTCTTTGCCAACTATCAGGAATCCAATGTGTCAATAAGGCGAATGCCATCAGCAGAAAAACATACTTATAACCTACGAAGACATCAGGCAAAACGGAAGGATTAAACTTTGTGAACATTTGCTTAATCATAACTCCAACGCCTTCAAAATCCTTGCAACGGAAGAGAAGCCATGTAAAACAAAGAACATGGAACGTTATAAATACAGAAAAGAAGCGTCGTAAACCCGTAGGATGATAATGCTTGTCATGCTTCATCACAGTTTGTGACCAGAACTTATGCAAACAGACCAAAGCCCCATGTAATACCCCCCATACAATAAAATTTAATGAAGCACCATGCCACAAGCCACAAGCTGTCATGGCTATCATCTGGTTGAGATACATATGTAATGTACCTTTTCTGTTCCCACCTAAAGAGATATATACATAATCACGAATCCATGTAGAAAGAGAAATGTGCCAACGACGCCAAAAGTCTGTCATGGAATCAGCTGTTAATGGGGCATTAAAGTTCATCGGAATCTTGAATCCTAATAGTAAGGCAATACCAATAGCCATATCAGAATAGCCAGAGAAATCACAATAAATTTGAATACAATAGCCATAAAGTCCTAAAAGAACTTCACCACCAGAGAAGAGTGTAGGATTGTCAAAGATACGATCAACGAAGTTTTGTGAAATGTAATCGGATATGACTGCTTTCTTAAATAAGCCTGTGATAATAAAGAATACACCCCATGCGAACATCTCTCGACTAATATGTAACGGCTTTCGTATTTGTGGTCCAAAATCTGTTGCACGAGTAATAGGTCCCGCTAAGAGTGTTGGGAAGAAACTTACATAGAATGAATAATCCAGCAACTTATCCATTGGCTGTATCTTTCCGCGATAGACATCAACAACATAGGAAATAGTCTTGAATGTATAGAAGCTTATTCCTACAGGTAAGAAGATATCCCATGGTTGGAAATTGTTGCCTATCATCTGTGCAACCATTCCTACAAAGAAGTTGGTATACTTAAAGTAAGCCAGCAAACCCAAATCTATTAACAGGCTCAGTGCTAGCCACAACTTTGCATATTGCCTATTAGCAATACGCTTAGCAATATAAAAATCGCTGACAGTGACTATGAATAATAAGAAAAAATAGAAGCCACTACTCTTATAAAAGAAGTAATAAGAAAAAAGTGTTATAAACAACAGGCGCTTATCAACCTTATTACGCAGGCAGTAATAGCCAATCATAAACAACAGGAAAATAAACAGAAAAGCACCTGAGGAGAACAATAATGGCTCACGCTGATTATACAATAAGATGTCGCCAATCTTACTAAAGTTGAGTGAACCTATATATACTCCTATCTCTTGGAAAAAGGATTCAAGAGTAAAAAGTATTTGATCAAGAAAATTACCTATATTCATCTCATTATTTATTTATTAACTTTGCACGGCGTGCGTAGTTTTTCTGCCCTGCAACGATTGATTTAAAGATACGTTGACTGACATATTTTCCTCCCTTATAGTTGATATGTACGTAATCTTTTGTACCCATATCCTGCTCGTCAACAATACGCATCATGGTGCCAGCACCACCCATTGCTCTAAAAAGATTATAAAAGCCTACATGACAATTAGCAGCAAGCTGTTCTTGATAGCCAACAAGCATTTCAACTCCCTTCATTGTTCCATCAGGAGAAGTCTTTGAGCCACGATCTGGACTGCTGACAATCAAAATACTTGATTCAGGAAAACACCTGCGGAAAAGCTCGACAACCAACTTCATATCTGAAATGTATTTCTTAAGCCGTTCGGGTGTCGTTTCTGCATCTATAGCATTGACTCCAAACTGAAAGACAATAAGATCGTATGGACGAATCTTCGCAAATTGCTTTAACATTCCCTCGGGTAGTTTGGCTAGAGTCTTACCACTTGAGCCACGCATACTAAAATTATCAAGAACAACACCACTTCTTCCCTCTTGAGATGTTCCAAAAAGGATTGTATTCACACCTGTTACTTTGATGTTTGCATGAGATGTCAGACCATCTATCTTAGCTACCTGCACTTCATTTGATGGAGAAACCTGCTCCGTAAAGGTCTTTCCACCATCTATTTGGAAGTTAACGTTTGCGCCACCTTTAGTCCGCAGATACAAATAAGTACATTCCCACTTATCTGTATGCAAATATTCATGTAACTTAAAAGGAGCATACGACATTGTAGCTTGTCCCCCCATCGTATAATAACGCTCAGCTATACCGGCCTGATTTACATCATAACTTGCAGGTTTCTTAACCATGTGTTCTGTAAGGCCCGTAAATTTATTGTCAACAGTATGCTTGTATTGATCAAGATCATTACCTGCATCAATCCAACCAACGCCACATCCCCCATATTGGCGCTGTAAGTCCTCACGTAAATCAGCAAGCAATATATCACCTTCTATAAATGAATCTCCAAAGTAAGCAATACGAACAGGTCCAGCCGTCTGCTTCTTTTCAGCTAAAGAAGTAAGTTGTTCATAGAAATGATCTAGCCCCCCGGCTTTACCTGCAGCATAATCAATGATACGTTCAGTCCCCTTTGGCCACTCCTCTTTAAAGTTGATAGTATTCCCATTCTTATCTAATGTAAGAATAGCCGAAGGCTCTTTGGGAGTCGGAATAATACTCTTCAATTCCTTCTTTTCCCTTGCTAAGTCACTTAGAATATCTACTTCTCTCAACTCAACACCTCCTATTTTTATTGTAGGAAGGAAATGAAGAAGGAAAAGAAAAAAGACAACTAACACTGTCAATGACAGTGTTTTATAGATATTATCATTCATCTTGATAAAAATTCTCTAACCTTTCGTTAACCTAGTTATAAAATATTAATAGCTTCATCCAGCATTCTCAATCCCTTAGGAGTACAAATACCACGAACAAACAATATTATAGACGTTTTAAAAAGCTCCTTTATGTCATACGTTTTATATAGACAGCCTTTCATTACTTCACGACCAGCAGCACTCGACAGCTCTCTTATTATATCATAGTTTATATTAGGAAGAAAATAGCCTTCTTCCACTCCACGCCTCATAAAAGCTTTAGCATCTATATCATGTTGCTGGTGCTGTTTATCAATATATGACAGAAGTCTCGGATATTTTCTTATATCTTCAAAGAATAAGGGACTCATTCTGCTAAGCTCTTTCATCCGAAGTCTATAGAATTCCAAAATAATTGAAATCACATTTGCTCCAGACTTATCAAAATTCTGCATACTTTGATGTTCTTTCTCACTATTGTGTTGAAGCACACCTAAAAGAAGAACTTCCTTATTATCATATATTTCGTATAGAGTTCGTTTTGATATTCTCAGATTATTGGAAATATCATCCATTCTAACCTGCCTAATCCCATGCCGATAGAATAAAACCGTTGCAACCTGCAAGATCTTTTCTTTCAAATTCTGACGATAAACATTTTCTATTGTGGTATTCTGCATCAAAATCTAATTTTGCCGCAAAATTACAAAAAACTTCCATAATGACATTCGTTTTAGAGTAGATTTTACTAACTTTGTGCTTCAAACAAGAATATTTATAATTACGAATACACATTATAATAACATAAAGTAAAAGATTCATTATGGTCAAGGTAACAAAAGAAGCAGCTCTTGAATATCATCATAACGGCCGTCCAGGCAAAATCGAAGTAAAACCAACAAAACCATATAGCACACAAACTGATTTAAGTCTGGCTTATTCTCCTGGTGTAGCTTTTCCATGTTTAGAAATTCAACAGAATCCAGATGATGTATATAAATATACTGATAAAGGAAACCTCGTTGCAGTAATCAGTAACGGTACTGCCGTTCTTGGACTGGGAAATATCGGAGCAATGAGTGGAAAACCTGTTATGGAAGGTAAAGGGTTACTCTTCAAAATTTATGGTGGTATTGATGTCTTTGACATAGAAGTAGCTGAAGAAGACCCTGACAAATTCTGTGAAGCTGTAGAAAAAATAGCCCCAACCTTTGGAGGTATCAACCTTGAAGATATCAAAGCACCTCAGTGCTTTGCCATCGAAGAACGGCTAAAGAAAACTCTGGATATACCCGTAATGCACGATGACCAGCACGGAACAGCAATCATATCAGCTGCTGGTTTAAAGAATGCCTTAGAGGTTGCAGGAAAAGATATTAAAGATGTAAAGTTAGTTGTGAATGGTGCCGGTGCAGCTGCAATCTCATGCACGAAGATGTATGTAGCATTAGGGCTAAAGAAAGAAAACATCGTAATGCTTGATTCAAAAGGAGTCATTACTTCTGATAGAGAAAATCTTACACCACAGAAAGCTCTCTTTGCCACAGACCGACATGATATCCATACATTAGAAGAGGCCATCAAGGGTGCCGATGTTTTCGTTGGTCTTTCAAAAGGGAATATTCTTTCACAGGATATGGTTCGTTCCATGAATGAGAATCCTATCGTATTTGCTCTAGCAAACCCTGTTCCTGAGATTTCATATGACGATGCTATTGCCGCACGTCCTGATGTTATTATGTCTACTGGACGTTCTGACTATCCAAACCAGATCAACAATGTAATTGGTTTCCCATATATCTTCCGTGGCGCACTGGATGTACATGCCAAGGCCATCAATGAGGAAATGAAAATGGCAGCAGTCTTAGCTATTGCCGATTTAGCTAAACAGACAGTACCAGATGTTGTAAATGAGGTTTATCATGTCAATGACCTTACTTTTGGACCTAAGTACTTTATCCCCAAACCTGTCGACCCACGCCTAATTACAGAGGTTAGTGCTGCCGTTGCAAAAGCAGCAATGGAGAGCGGCGTAGCCCGTACTCCAATCAAAGATTTCGAAGACTACAAAGAACGCCTGCGCCAAATGTTAGGACAGGAGACGAAGCTAACTCGCACACTGCATGCCACAGCTGCACAGCATCCACAGCGTATTGTCTTTGCAGAAGGTGGGCATCAGACCATGATGAAAGCTGCAGTACAGGCAAAGCAAGAAGGTATCTGTGAGCCTATCCTTCTGGGTAACCCAGACCGTCTGAACCGTGTAGCAAACCGTCTAAAGCTTGATATCTCTGATATTGAAGTTATCGACATGCGTGCAGATAAGGAACAAGGACGCCGTGCTACCTATGCTAAGCACCTCGCAGAGAAGCGTTCTCGCGAAGGTTATACCTTTGAGGAGGCATATGACAAGATGTATGAACGTAACTACTTCGGCATGTCTATGGTTGAAAACGGTGACGCAGACGCTTTCATCACAGGCCTTTACACTAAATACAGCAATACTATAAAGGTTGCAAAGGATGTTATCGGTATCCGCCCAGAATATAATCACTTCGGAACAATGCATATTCTGAATACAAAGAAGGGCGTATTCTATATAGCAGACACGTTGATCAACCGTCACCCTGACAGCGATGTACTTGCAGATGTAGCACGTTTAGCTGCCCATTCTGTCAAATTCTTCAATGATGAACCTGTAATTGCAATGCTCTCCTACTCTAACTTCGGTTCAGATAAGGAAGGATCTCCACAGAAAGTACACACTGCCGTGGAGAAATTGCAGCAGGAATGCCCAGAATTGGCTATAGACGGTGAGATGCAAGTTAACTTTGCACTGAACAAAGAGCTACGCGATGAGAAGTTCCCATTTACCCGCCTCAAAGGAAAGGACGTAAATACACTTATATTCCCAGACCTTTCATCCGCCAATAGTGGTTACAAACTTCTGCAGGCACTTAGCCCAGAGACAGAAGTGATTGGTCCTATTCAGATGGGACTCAATAAGCCTATCCACTTTACTGACTTTGAATGTTCTGTTCGAGACATTGTAAACATCACAGCAGTAGCTGCTATTGATGCTTATGTTGAGAAGGTAAAAAACAAGAAATAAACGGTTTTTCCCGATAGGAAACAAAGGAGATAAACACTCTTTCGGAGTTGTTTGTCTCCTTTTTCTATGCCAATACAGAACACAACATAACACTTAACACGAAAAAGAATCATACATAGAGTTCCTCATTCCTAAACACCTAATACCTGATTCTATATATTTCCATTTTCTTTCCATACCGTCTACACTGCTTTCCTATAGGATCTGATTCTGTTTTTCATAGGACTCTCTATTACTTTTCATAGGACTATATATTATTATCTAAGCGTGATAATTAATTATCTAAGCGTGATAAACAATTATCTAAGTGTGATAAATAATTATCACGCTTAGATAACATAATAATACTTGAGTTCGGGATAAGTTTAGTATGAAAAAAGTTCCAACTGCCTTGATTTTTCCACATACACTGGCAGTGCCTCTGGCTTGTTCTCAAAGAAGCAGTATGCTGTAAGGGCAGAACACAAGTTCATGATAAAGTTGTGTATCGAGCGGTGTCTTGAGTGAACAAGGTTGGCTTTGTTCTTGAGTAGTTCGTTAATGCACTCGATAATGTATCTTTTCCTCAGCATAATCTTGTCCCACATAGGCATCAGTTTGTTCTTCATCTTAGCCTTGAGCCCATGAACGAGTTGGATACCTTGACTGAACAGACTATCAAAGAGTTCCTGCTTGATGTACCCTCTATCAGCAAGATCTTCCCAAATAAGACCTTTGCAAATACCGTCCATACCCTGCTATCTCTGTCATCCACATTTGCTCCTGTAAGACAGAACGTTATCACTTCACCAGAATCATTGCATAGCAGGTGCAGCTTGAATCCATGACACCAGCCCATGGTACCCTTTCCGTCCTTGGCGAGGCCGGCAAAGACTTTGTTGTAATATCGTCGTACATTGTGACATACGGGTATCATTGTGCTGTCAACGAATGTTATACCCGTACACTTGCCGAAGGCATAGAGCTTCATGAACAGCATCATCTTAAAGAACACTCTTGGCATGAGTTCAACGAAGCGGTTATAGGAAACCGCGTCGGGAAAATCCTGACGCATCACCCCTTTGACCCAATTCAAATAATACTCCTTGAAATTGCGATATGCGCCGAAATGATAGCATACCAAAATGGTCATAATCTCACTTTCCGAGAGTCTGCCCTTGCGGTTTCGGTAGCGTTTGCCGTCACTGTTATGGGACGGTAGACGCAGGTTTTTCGCTAATTCGGCACTCAAATTCTTATCAAACTCGTCGATTATACAGAAAATTTCAGTAACTTTGTCCTTGGTAATCATCGTTCAAAAATCTTGTAATCTATTGATTTTCACCTATAAAGATACGAATTTTTGACGAGATTACCAACTTTTTCAAGCCTTTTCTTATCCCGAACTCGCGTATAATAATCTCCGTACAAAAGAAATACGGAGTACCTACTAAAATAAAACGGAATACGGAAAAACAAAAGAGGATACATAGAGAATTGTTTGTTCTCTATGTATCCTCATTATCTTATTTCCAATAATATAGAATCCTCTCTTAGCACAGAGAAGGAACTAACTTACCTACGCTACATCTCTCCAAATAGGCGTTATAACAGTGTAAGTTAGCCGTAAAACAATTGTTTTAATATAAGGTATTATTACGCATTACAGAATTCTCGCGACACGAATCCCAATATTGGAAGCACGCGAAAGCATGTAATCATAAAACATTTCAGAAGGCTCAACAACCTGATTACCATTCCTTCGCAAACTGGAAGCATTCATAAGATGGAGTCCATCCTTATGCCAAACAGCAAAACCGAGATGCGTTGTGTCGAGCTCCCGCTTATTAGTTACTATCGCAATGATATCCCCGTCATGTATAATATTGCGGAGTAACGGACTTCTCAGTTGTCCTATTGGAATATACTTAACTTGGGTCCCGTTCGTTTTATCCTCTAATGCTTTGATTTCTTCCACCCGCTCGGGATTATCCTTTAGCATGTCATACGCCTTTGCATTGAGACTCATATAGTTAATCTTCAACGTCTGTAGAGCCGTGAATGGCGGATCAGGCTCATTGATTTCACGGACCAATCCTTTCTGCTCATTGTCCTGCAGCCACCAATGGAAATAATGTAATCGATTGGTATAGCTCATCTTCCCACCACGATAACGGATAACCTCGAGAGTATGAACATAATCTGAGAAACGTGTAAGACCTTGCTCTATACAGAGAACAAGTGCTGTCACTGTCTCGACATACGTAGTACAATCCAATTCATGCAGGTTAATGACAAGACGCTCTTCATCATTACGGTCTAATGTATGCGCTACATAAGGAACACCGAGGAAATGGCGAGCAACACGCAAAATAAGTTGCTCATGAGAGAGTGTCTTCTTTTGCGGTACATACTCTTTAAGTATTTGCACAACAAGTGCACTATCCCCCTTAGTATAAGTATCAATATACGAAGGTAAAGTATCAATAGGAACCACAAGAGAATCACGTCTTGCCATTGCTATAGAGTCAGCCTCGCTATACTCGTTCATATTACGTTCTGCCTTAGCTCCGCATGCCGACAAGGCTAAAAGAGCTAAACCAATAAAAAAATACTTCTGTTTCATCATTTACCTTAATAGTTCCTACCCTATTATCAAGTCTGATCTTCCTTCCAAGCAGAATGTGGTTGGGCCTTATTTTTCTTTCTTCCAAAATTAAAACCGCAATAGATATTTACGCTTCCGAAGAAGTTATTCGTTGAAAACTTACTTCTATGATAATTATAAGCATGGAATATCCCACTCATTCCAGCATACCATTTACTATTATTCCATACCAGCCCGAAACGCCCGATTCCGTCAATATTTATATTATTGAACTTGAATTCACTGAGAGAGAAACTGCGATGTGTTGCTCCACCAGTACTTCTTTTATAAGCAAGTGCTACGGAAAGCGACCCCGCCAACAGCCAATTGCGTGCAAACACCCAATTATAGGCATATCCTCCACTGACAGAGACATCCGTATACTTAACCTGACCTATCATCAGCGTACTATCTATTGGTGTTCTGGAAAGCTGACTCCCCATACGGTCTGCAAGAGCTTTGTTTAGGTTATCCCTGTCAACTTCCAATGTATGACGCGTATAACCAATTCCAACAATGGGCTTCCAGCAGAACGTCGTTGGATTGTACTCTGACTAAAAGCTGCTGGATAAGAAAACTTGCGATGATTAAAGATATAATAAAGATTAAAGCCTTTTATCGTAGACATTAGTCCTCCAAACGGCATACCTCGAACATTCTCCGTTGAAACATTCTTTCCAAGGTCAAGTTGCCTTATCTTATAATCATTACCAGTCTTACGATAATAAATATCAAGTCCAGCCATTGAACTATACAAGCTCAGATCATATTCCTGCCGTGGATTATTTTCATGATGCCAAAAATCCAAATGTTTAATATCAAGTGTATAACCTAGAAATATCCAGCGCCATCCAACATAAGGTCCTATACGAATTGTAGCCTCTGGTGCAAATGTGATTCCCTGACCACTGGCATTACTTAACCTATATACCTCATATGTATTTGTATTTTGGACCATAACCGTAAAATTATACTTTTGCGGTTCAATGTAGGTTGTGTCAATCTCATTAAACTTATGAGACACACGCTTTTCTTTATTCTGCTGCCGTTTAAATGAACGCGAAATAGTGTCTATACGCATCCAACGTACAGAATCAAACACTTGCTTGATTGGCTGAATCATCTCGCTATCCTGAACAATTTTCTTCCCAACAGATATATCCGATTCTGACGAGGCATAAGTATTCACTCCTCCTTCTATAATAAAGAAGAAGAAGATAAGACATAAACAGTGGTTGAACATTAGCTTCATGTAAATTGCTAAATGGATATCTATCCCCCCTTTCGAGGGTTTATATTTTACCAAGAATACGATCCATCACCCAATTGGTTGGGGTGGCACTGATGCTTGTACAGTCACAAGCTCCAAAACCTTGCATGTCCTCAATAACGGACTTGATTATAGGTAATTGTACATAAGGAGGGTTTGCCACCTCAATATTCTTCACTCCTTCACTAGTACAAAGATGAATTGGCTCGTACGTATAGACAGAGAAAGCCAAACGACCTTTCGACCCATAAATCTCTATACGGTCCTCACGGGCACTTTCATGTGCTGCAAAACACCAAGCACCACTACCTGTCAAACCATTCTCAAAACGGAAACTGCGTTCACAGTATCCTCTACATTATACAGTCCTGCACGGTTAGCTTTGTATCCGTGAGCTTTCACAATAACTCCAAAAAAGTTCTGAAGTAAATCAAGCTGATGGGGAGCTAAATCATAGAAATAGCCACCACCAGAGATATTTGATTGTAAACGCCATGGCAACTGTTCGTTTTGTTTATAGTCTAGGTCGCGAGGTGGAACAGCAAAACGCACCTGTACTGTAAGAACCTTACCAATATCACCTTTCTCTATTATCTCTTTTACCTTTTTGAAATATGGCAAATAACGCCGGTAATAGGCTACAAAACACGAGACACCAGTCTCTTCTGATATACGATTAATACGTACGCAGTCTTCATATGACGCAGCTAAAGGCTTCTCTATATAACAAGGCTTACCAGCTCTCATTGCCATTATAGCAAAAGTAGCATGGGCTGATGGTGGTGTTGCTATATAAACAGCATTAACATCTGGGTCATCTACTAATTCTTGTGCATCAGTATACCACTTACGAATACCATGACGTTCAGCATAAGAACGGGCTTTAAGTTCGCTACGACTGAATACCGCAACAACCTTAGAGCCCATAATCTCGTTGAAAGCAGGTCCTGACTTCTTCTCCGTGACCTCCCCACAACCAATAAATCCCCAGTTAATCTGCTTCATTTACACCTTGTTTTCCTGCAAAATTACAAAAAAACTATTAACTACCAATCCTCACCTCCTTTCTTTTTAGTAACTTTGCAATAAATAAGTAAACCCTAAAGATGATTATAAAGAAGTCAGAATTTACTATTTCGTCACCAAATGTAACGAAATGTCCAGAGGATACAAAGGCTGAGTATGCATTTATTGGCCGGTCAAATGTAGGAAAATCTAGTTTAATTAATATGTTATGTAACCATAAAGGGTTAGCAAAGACATCTGCAAAGCCTGGCAAGACATTACTTATTAATCACTTTATCATCAACAATGAGTGGTATCTGGTAGACTTACCTGGCTATGGATACGCCAAAAGTTCAAAGACAGTTCGTAATAAACTGGAACAAATGATTGCACAGTACATTCTCCAACGTAAACAGCTGGTAAATGTTTTTGTCCTGATTGACATAAGACATGAACAACAAAAGATTGATCGTGAGTTTGTTGATTGGCTGGGGGAAAGTAATGTTCCTTTTTCTATTATCTTCACCAAAGCAGATAAACTGTCACCAGCAAAAGCAAAATCAAATGCGTTATTATGGATGAAGAAGTTGGAAGATAGATGGGAGAATCTTCCACCTTACTTCATTACATCCGCTGAACAAAAGATGGGTAAAGACGAAGTACTGGACTATATTGAGCAGATAAACGAGACATTAGTGTAATTATGGCACAAATACCATATCTTGATGTGCAGAACCTAACTAAGAGTTTCGGTGCTCAGGTTCTCTTTAAAGACATATCCTTTTCTATTGCAGAGGGACAACATATAGGTCTTGTAGCACAAAACGGCACCGGAAAGTCTACTCTCCTCTCTATCCTTACAGGAAGTGAAAGTTACGATAGCGGAAATATCATCTATCGGAATGACCTTCGAGTAGGCATGTTAGAACAAAATCCAAAGTTCGACCCGAAGGAAAGTGTGCTTGACGCATGCTTCAATCATGAAGGTAACCCTAACAGAATTTTAAAAGCTAAGCAGATCTTAACCATGCTGAAGATAAATGATTTAGATCAGCCTATGGAACAGCTTAGCGGAGGACAACAGAAAAGAGTTGCATTAGCAAACGTACTCATATTAGAGCCTGACTTCCTAATACTAGACGAACCTACTAATCATCTTGACTTAGAGATGATAGAATGGTTAGAAGGATACTTATCCCGTGGAAACAAAACAATCTTTATGGTCACTCACGACCGCTATTTCCTTGATAATGTTTGCAATACTATCTTAGAATTAGACAATAAAACTATCTATACATACCGAGGGAATTATTCATATTATTTAGAGAAAAGACAGGAGCGTATTGACAATACTCGAGCAGAAATAGCACGCGCCAATAACCTCTATCGTACGGAATTAGAATGGATGCGAAGAATGCCACAAGCTCGTGGACACAAGGCCCGCTATCGTGAAGAAGCTTTCTACGAGCTACAAGCAAAAGCAAAACAAAGAATTGAAGAGAGACAAATCCGATTAAAATCCTCAACAGTATATATTGGCAGTAAGATATTTGAATGTCAATATGTCTCAAAGAAGTTCGATGATAAAGTTATTTTGAAAGATTTCTATTATAACTTTTCACGTTTTGAGAAGATGGGAATTGTCGGTAACAACGGTACTGGGAAATCCACTTTTATTAAGATGCTATTGGGCAAGGTAACACCTGACAGTGGCAAATTCGACATAGGAGACACCGTACGTTTTGGCTATTTCTCGCAAGAAGGCTTAAAATTTCACGAGGACCAAAAGGTTATTGATGTAATTACCGATATTGCAGACTACATTGATTTAGGAGGTGGAAAGCACATGACTGCATCCCAATTCCTCAACTTCTTCCTTTTCTCACCAGAAGAACAACATAATTATGTATATAAACTCTCTGGTGGCGAAAAAAGAAAGCTCTATTTATGCACCGTTTTGATGCAAAACCCAAACTTTCTTGTTTTGGATGAGCCCACCAATGACCTTGATATCCAAACATTACAAATATTAGAGGAGTACCTGCAGGACTTCCCTGGATGTGTCATTGTTGTGTCTCATGACCGTTATTTCATGGATAAAGTTATTGACCATCTATTAGTGTTCAAAGGAGAAGGAGAGGTAAAGGACTTCCCTGGGAACTACACTCAATACCGGGATTTCCAGAAGATGAAATCTAAAGAAGAGGCGCAACAAACGCCTATCAGGAAAAGTAACGCTGCAGAAGAGAATACAAAGAAAGACTATCATAACAACACAAAGCGTAAAATGTCTTTCAAAGAGAAACGCGAATATGAACAACTGACGGAAAGAATCAGCCAATTGGAAGAGGAAAAGAATAATATAGAGGGACTACTTTGCTCTGGAACACTTTCAATAGAAGAACTGACAGAGAAAAGCAAACGACTACCTCTTTTAAAAGAAGAACTGGATGAGTTGGAATTTCGTTGGTTAGAACTATCCGAATTAACCTAGAATTATTAATGATTCTATGAAGATTAATCGCCAAAGTCTTTTGGGGTATATGTCATATCAATCAATACTTCCGTTGGTTTCTTGCCAGAATGGTAAGTATATCGAAAATTAAAACCTGCGTCTTTATACACCTTTGTTCCTGGATCAGCCCTCAATGCTTCACAAAGAGCTTTACGCAGCTTCCCTTTTTGAGAAGCTATAGCGTGTTTATTATCAGCATCGCCAATAAGACTATGATAATAATGAATCGTCCGTGTGGAGCGTTCAAAAACCATACTATCAAGTCGTGTATTGTCTACTACCGGTGTGGGGCATTTCTTTTCAGTATATTCTTTGCATTCTTCTGCAGCTCTATCCTCAAGGGTACGGTTACATGCCGCAAAGATAGATATAATTATCACAAAATAAAAAAAACGTCTTATAACCATATTGCGTTACTTTCTTGCTGATATGCTATTATATAGAGGACTAAATATCACTTACCCTCCCTCTACAATTATTACTGCAAAGTTATTAAAAAATAAGTGAGTCTGTGATAAAACATACTCACTATTTTATAAAATAAATTTCCACTTGTTTTTTCATAGGTCCTCTTTTACATTTTAAAAGAGCCCCTTTTGCATGGTAAAAGATGCCCTTTTGAACTGTAAAAGACGCCCTTTTACATCACAAAACATGCCCTTTTACAAGTCTATTTGTAACCTTCTGAACTATAGGATATTACAAAGCCCTCTAAAAACTACATTTATTCATTTCCGCTTATACCATCCATCCTCTTTCTGTAAGTATATTTTACCGCTAAACTTACCCGTTATTTTATATTCTCTCCCTCTATTTTCCCCCCACCAAACAGTACGAATTTCATCGTAGATCAGTATTTATAAATTACAACTTGATTTGAGTTGAACAACGAAGTAAGATACTTATCTCGTTCTATGAGTATCGTATACAATATCAAGATTATATCATATTTCTAGAACTTTAATCTCCTCTTCACACAAAAAATAGAGAAAAACTCTTTTTAATCTGCTCACTTCTCAATATTTATATTTATATTTGCAGTTTAAATACGCACTATTTAATGGATCATATAAGAAATTTTTGCATCATTGCCCACATTGACCATGGTAAATCAACCTTGGCAGACCGCCTGTTGGAATATACCCAGACGATAAAGATTACGGAAGGGCAGATGCTCGATGATATGGATTTGGAGCGAGAGCGTGGCATCACTATTAAAAGCCATGCTATCCAAATGGAATATGTATCTAACAAAGAAAAGTACATTCTCAACTTGATAGATACTCCTGGACATGTGGACTTCTCCTATGAGGTATCACGTAGTATTGCAGCTTGTGAAGGCGCCCTACTAATCGTAGATGCAACGCAAGGAGTCCAAGCACAGACGATTTCTAACCTTTACATGGCAATAGATCACAACTTAGAGATTATACCTGTAATCAATAAAATAGATATGCCTAACGCCATGCCAGAAGAGGTTGAAGATGAAATTGTCGACCTTATTGGATGTGACCCTGAGGATATTATCAGAGCCAGCGGTAAAACAGGAGAAGGCGTTCCTGAGATATTGGAGGCGATTGTGAAGCGTATACCTGCACCTAAAGGAGATATAAATGCACCACTTCAAGCATTAATTTTCGACTCTATATTCAACTCTTTCCGAGGCATTATTACACTTTGTAAAGTAGAGAATGGGGTTATTAAGAAAGGCGATAAAGTAAAGTTTGTACAGACGGGCATGGAATATACTGCTGATGAAGTTGGAGTCTTGAAGATGGATATGGTCCCTTCAAAACAACTTTCAACAGGAGAAGTAGGCTACATCATCTCTGGAATTAAGAATGCAACAGAAGTAAAAGTTGGAGATACCGTCACACATATAGAGAATCCATGCAAGAATGCCATTGAAGGATTTCAAGAAGTAAAACCTATGGTGTTTGCTGGTGTTTATCCAATTGACCCAAATGATTACGAAAACCTTCGCGCATCATTGGAAAAGTTACAGCTTAATGACGCTTCTCTTACCTTCCAGCCAGAAAGTTCTCAGGCTTTAGGCTTCGGCTTTCGATGTGGTTTCTTAGGGTTATTGCACATGGAAATCATACAAGAAAGATTGGATCGTGAGTTTAACATGGATGTAATAACGACTGTCCCGAACGTCAGCTATATGGTCTATGATAAGCAAGGCAATGTAAAGGAAGTACACAATCCTTCAGGATTGCCCGACCAGACAATGATTGACCATATTGAGGAGCCTTACATCAAAGCCTCTATCATAACATCTAGTGAATATATTGGTCCTATCATGACCCTTTGTCTTGACAAACGTGGCGAATTAGTAAGCCAGAATTATGTTAGTGGTAATCGTTTGGAACTCATATTCATGATACCATTAGGAGAAATCGTAATAGACTTCTATGATAAATTGAAGAGCATTTCCAAGGGATATGCGTCCTTTGACTATCATATAGACTCTTTCCGACCATCTAAATTGGCAAAGCTTGACATCCTATTAAATGGAGAACCTGTTGATGCACTTTCCACTTTGACACATGAAAGCAATGCTGTTGTCTTCGGAAGAAGAATGTGTGAAAAGCTTAAAGACTTAATTCCCCGTCAACAATTTGATATTGCTATTCAAGCTGCTATCGGGGCAAAGATTGTTGCAAGAGAGACTGTTAAGCAGGTTCGTAAAGATGTTACTGCAAAATGTTATGGAGGTGACATTAGCCGTAAGCGCAAACTTTTGGAGAAACAGAAGAAAGGAAAGAAACGAATGAAACAGATAGGTAACGTACAAGTACCACAGAAAGCTTTTCTTGCGGTGCTTAAGTTAGACTAGACATCATAAAAGAAAGGAAAGGAAAATGAAAGAATTAGCAAATGATACTCGCGATATAGCACGTGAATTAGCACGCAAATATAGCACGATGACTCATGATGAGTTGGATGTACTTGAGAGTATTCTTGTACCAATGAAGTTCTCTAAAGGAGAAATGATTCTCAACGAAGGAGAGATTTGTCGAAATATCTATTATATAGAAAAAGGACTCATTCGTCAGTTTTATTTTAAAAATGGCAAACAAATTACAGAACATTTAGGAGAAGACCACAGCATTATGATGTGCATTGAAAGCCTTTTCCGTGAAGAGCCAACGAAACTGCAAGTAGAAGCACTAGAGCCAACTTTGGCTTTTGCTATACCCAAGCAGAAACTTGAACAAGTTGCATTACACAATGTAAATATACAGATTCTATACCGTAAAATTCTCGAAGAGAGTCTTATCATTTCACAAGTACACGCTGATCTCGTACGTTTTGAGACAGCACAGGCTCGATATAAAAGGATGTGTAAACTTTATCCACAAGTAATTTTACGTGCTCCACTAGTATATATAGCGAGCTACTTACAAATGACACCTGAGACGTTAAGCCGTGTTCGTTCATCCACTTTGCTTGACGATTGAACCAGAAACAGTAAATTTCACAATATCAATGAAATAAAACTGCAACATTAATAGACAAATAAAGGGTCAGAACTATTAAAGTCCTGACCCTTTATTTATCCAAAATATAACTCAAACAAACTATAAAAATATTTCATTACATTCATTATCACTCTGTATAAAGGAACCGTTTGATAGACTTCTTAGGAGTCTTCTCAAACTCTTCTTCTTGAATCCTTATCTCAGAAACCTTACAATATGCAGGAATAATCTCGTTCAATTGCCTACGATTCTCTTCCATTATATTCTTTATATCTTCAGCGTTCAAACCCAAATTCTGTGCTTCGTCATAATCTGGATGTACCAGTCCTATCAATTTATCACCACTTTGAATAATAAGACACTCATTAACTAAAGGCAAAGAATTAAGTTTATCTTCTATCTCCTCAGGGTATATGTTTTGCCCATTACTCCCAAGCAACATATTCTTTGATCGACCTTTAATGAAAACATTCCCATCTGAGTCCATCAAACCAAGGTCACCAGTATGGAACCAACCATCTTTATCAATTGCCTGCTGAGTTGCTTCTTCATTCTTATAGTACCCAAGAAGCACATTTGGGCCCTTGGTAAGAATTTCTCCTGGGATGTTTTGAGGATCTGAACTATCAATACGTACTTCTTGATGTAATGCAGCCTGCCCACAAGAGCCCTTGACAAACGTATGCCAGTCACGATAACAGATAATAGGGGCACATTCTGTAGCACCATAGCCTACTGTGTATGGAAAGTCTATATGACGAAGGAAACTTTCAATTTCCCCATTAAGAGCAGCACCGCCAATAATAATCTCATATAAATTCCCTCCAAAAGCCTGATAAACCTGTTCACGTATTTTCTCCCTAACCTTCTTATTAATAACTGGCATATTAAGTAAAATCCGCATACGATTATTCTGAATTTTAGGAAATACCTTCTTACGGATAATCTTTTCTATTACCAATGGAACAGCAATCATTATAATAGGCTTAACTTCTTGAAGAGCTTGCGAAATAATAGCAGGGGACGGTATCCGAGTAAGATAATAGATATGAACTCCTGAAAGAAATTCATAAAGAAATTCAAATGCCATTCCATACATATGAGCCATAGGAAGTATACTTATTACATTACTCCCAGGCTTGACAACATCCCCTAGAACGTGTTTGGCAAAATCCGAATTACTCCATAAGGAACGATAAGGAAGCATCACACCTTTAGAACGTCCTGTTGTACCACTTGTATAATTAATCAGTGCAAGTTCATCTGGACTTTGTTCATGATAATAATGTACATGTTCAGGACGGAAGAACTTTGGGAAACGTCGTCCGAACTCTTCATTGAGATGCTCTCGCGCATATGTAAGTTTATCTGTACGACTAAGAACCAAAGAATAATCAGGTATATAGATAATACCTTCCAATCCTAGCATCTTAGTTGCATCTATCTGAGTAGCAACGACATCACCTACGAATAAAAGCTTCGCATCAGAGTGATTAACTATATTATGAATCTGCTCAGGTGTAAACTCATGCAATATAGGTACTGCGACAGCGCCGTAAGTCAGGATAGCCAAAAAAGAAGCTGCCCAAGAAGCAGAGTTACGGCCACAAATAGCTATCTTATCACCTTTCTCCACTCCACTGGCTTCAAACATTATATGGAGTTTCTCTATCTTTCTTGCTACATCATGATACTGAAGAGTCTTACCCTTATAGTCTGTAAGAGCATCCAGATCCCAATAATCTATAATGCTCTTCTCAATTAACTCATTAAAACTTGGGATATGTTCCATTGCACAATTTTTCAAATTATGTGCAAAGATACAGACTTATGGGCATATTTCAAAATAAAATATGCAGAATTATTCAATAAAGGCAAACATAAATAGAAATAAGAAGATAAATCTATTACTCAGTATTTAATATAAGATTAAAAACTAAGTAAACAAACTTATCTCCTTAAAGAAAAGTTTCTTATGTAGCCTAATCTAACTATACATTCTGATAGAGGTAACGTTTTATACTCCTCTTTGGCGTTTTTGCAAACTCCTCATCACGTAATTCAATAGAAGAAAGCCTACAGAATGAAGGCAGAATTCCATTTAGTTCCAAACGATTTTGCTCCATAATATCCTCTAAATCTTCATTAGAAAAGCCCATTGCCTTAGCTTCGTCCATCTCTGGATAGACCAATCCGACCAACTTATCACCACGCTGAACAATAATACTTTCACTAACCATTGTCATGGAATTCAATTTATCTTCTATTTCTTCAGGGTACACATTCTGCCCATTAGACCCTAAAAGCATATTCTTTATTCTTCCACGAATAAAAAGATGACCGTCCTCACTTATCGTTGCAAGATCCCCCGTATGATACCAACCTTCTGCATCAAGTACTTCCTTAGTAGCTTCCTCATTTGTAATAACCCAGCATTACATTCTCGCCTTTAGTCAAAACCTCCCCTGGGATATTTAAAGGATCAGGGCTCTGTATCTTTATCTCCATATTTAGGACTGCTGTTCCACAAGAGCCTGAAACAAAGTCCTTATAATCACTATAAGTGACCATTGGACCACATTCTGTAGCTCCATAACCACTAGTAACAGGGAAGTCTATACTAAGTAAGAAATCCTCAATCTCCTTATTAAGTGCCGCGCCACCCGTAATAATCTCATAGGCATTACCTCCAAAAGCATCCATAACAAGAGAGCGAATCTTCTCTTTAACTTTCTTATTCACCACTGGCATTTTTAGCAACATACGTGTAGCCTTATTTTGAATCCGTGGGAAAATGATTTTTCGTATAATCTTCTCTACAACCAAAGGCACTGCTACAATAATAGCAGGATGAAGATCTGCACAAGCTTGTGCTATCAATGAAGGGCTTGGTAAACGAGTTAGAAAATAAAGATGATTCCCAAATGTAAACTCACTAATAAACTCACAAACCATACCATACATATGAGCCATAGGAAGCATACAAAGTATATTACTACCAGCTTTAATATGCGGTTTCAGATCACTGATTGCCCACTCCAAATTACTACGCATTGAACGGTAACTAAGCATTACTCCTTTGGAGAAGCCTGTAGTCCCACTTGTATAATTTATAAGTGCGAGGTCATCAGGAGCATCTTTGAAATATTCAACATGTTCTGGGTGGAAGAATTTAGGATACTTCTTTCCAAACATGGCATTCAAATTCTCGCGGGCATAAGTAAGAGCCTCAGAACGAGACATTATCAAAGAGAAATCTGGAAGATAAATAATCCCTTCCAATGCTGGCATTTGCTCCCCATCAATCGTTGTAGCAACAACATCACCAACAAAAAGCAATTTTGCCTCAGAATGGTTCACAATATTGTATATTTGATCAGGGGTAAACTCATTCTGAACTGGCACTGCAACAGCTCCATAGGTCAATGTAGCAAAAAGAAAGCAACAGCCCAGGATGAAGAATTTCTACCACAAAGAGCTACTTTATCACCTCTTTTAAGACCACTATTCTCAAAAAGAATATGTAATTTCTCTATCTTGCGAGCCACATCATGATATTGAAGTGTAGTACCTAGATAATCTGTTAAAGCATCTTTATCCCAATTATCCTTTATACTATCCTCTATATATGAGTTAAAACTTTTTATAAATTCCATTGCACAAAAATATGATTTGCGTGCAAAGATAATGATTTCTTTGCGCAGTTACAAATCATTTGTGCAATAAATTCGCTATAATTAGCAAAAAGAATATAATGAACAGAGAACACAAAGAGAACGATATTACGCATTAAACTAGCATGATATCAGTTATAATAAAACTATCTAGGGAGTAAAAAGGCTTAATGCCGCTTCATAATCACATATATAATAATAGGTGCACCTATAAGAGGCGTAACAGCATTAAGTGGAAATACACCCGATTCTCCTGGTAAAAAACAAATAAGATTACAAAGTAGAGCAATTACAGTTCCAACAAGTAGCGTACCTGGTAAAAGCTTCTGATGGTTCTCTGTACGGAAAAGAAGTCTTGCAACATGTGGGACAGCCAGTCCGATAAATGAGATTGGGCCACAGAAAGCAGTTGTTACAGCAGTTAGAATTCCGACAACAACCAATAGAATGTTACGTATTCTTCGGGTGCTAATCCCTAAGCTCTCAGCATATTGTGGACCTAAAAGAAGGATATTAAGTGGCTTCACCAAAAGAAAAGAGGCTATAATCCCAGCAAGACATAGGAAGGCAAAGAGCGGAATATGGCTCATTGATACTCCTCCAAAGTTGCCCATGCCCCAAACAATGTAGCCCTTCACACCATCTTCGGACGAAAAGAAATTCAAGAGTGTGACAGCAGAAGAGGCTACGTAGCCCACCATTATACCAACAATAAGCAACAACACGCTATTACGCACTACAGATGAGAGGAACAAGATGAAAGCCGTCACTAAGATAGCACCTGCAAAAGCTACGATAAGAATAGCCAAGAAGCCTGATGCTGTGAACAGAGAAGTCTCTACCGTCCCACCCAATAGAAGCATGACCAACGCCACACCCAGGCTGGCTCCAGAACTAATACCAAATACATCTGGTCCTGCCAATGGGTTACGAAAGGCTGTCTGCAACATCAAACCACAGACTGCCAGTGAACTTCCACATAGCATAGCCGTTAGAGCTTGTGGTAGCCTACTATCCCAAATGATAAAACGCCAGCTCTCTTTCCCCGTGAAACTGCCAGAGAGAATGGTCAAAATATCAGACAATGGAATATGAACCGAGCCTATCATGAGGTTCAGTCCAAACAATATTACGATACTTACTGATAGGACTACAAAAAGAAAGATTCTCCGTTTCATCACTTTAACTTATGATAATACCGCATAGGAGCAATATGTAAGTCGGGATGGAAGAGCTGTATCAAGTCACTAAGCAACCAGTCTGGACGCCAACTAACCTCTTCAAAGTAAGGTATACTATCCACCTTACACCCATAAATCTCTCCCGTTCGACAAGGTTTAAGCATGCTATATCCTTGAAACTCTGCCAATAACTTCGCACGATTGAAGTCACCTCTATAGCTAAGAATCCAGAAGTCGCTCTGTACAAACTTGTCCAATACTGTTTCGAAAGGCATAGACAAACTACCGCTATGCTTATCTTTAGCATAGGCATACATGCCATGTGCATCCTTATACAACAGACCTACGCTACTTTCCCCACCTGGTAGATACCATACTGGACCTACTTTCCGATCGGGTAAAACACTGCGTGTTATCTTACTTTGGTTTGCTTTCTCACTCAAAGCCTGATAATTCTTCTCAACAACAGCAAACAAGGAATCGGCTTCACGCTCTCGTCCATAGAGTAATCCGTAGAACTTCATCCACTCTGCACGTCCCAAGGCAGACTCCTCCATATAATCAGCGCATTCTATAACAGGTACGCCTATCTCTTCTAAGCGTCCATAACCACCACCGTTTCGAAAGGAGAAAGCAAGATTGCTTCAGGCTTTAAATCTATGATTTGTTCCACATCAGGTTTCATAGCATCCCCACAGTTCACGATTCCACCTTTACTATGTGCTCGCCTCTGAATATCAGGAATCAACATATACTTTAGATCTGCCACACCAGATATAGACTTTCCTGCATGTAGCATTTCCAATAGATTAGCATGAGCTGACGTAAAGACTACGCTTCGCTGAATAGGAACATCCACACGTACTCCATCCGATATATTCTCCGACTCAGCATTACGTGGCATGAGATAATATGTCTTTAGGATTTTTCTCTTCTTCCAAGGGTTCAGTAACTTTACAACAACATAGCCATCTTTATGCTCCATTATGATATTCCGAGCATATTTAAACCCTGTTTCCCCTACCTCTTCATTTGCTTTTTGCTGTCGAAGACCACAGGAAACCAACAATGAGAAACAAAGGATAAGTACTGATAATTGGCGCATAATTTAAAAATTTGACATGCAAAATTACAAAAAAAGAGGGATTCTTTGCCCGTTAAGAATATTTTTTGTACTTTAGCCGCCATAAATAACTAAACAATCTAAAATTATTAACAAAACAACTAACTACCATGGCAGAAGAAAATTCTAATGCTTTAAGCACCCATATCGACATGAAGAAGTTATGGGAACTATTATCAATTGTAGTGGTGACAGTCATTATTTGGAATTTACCAACCAGTACTTTCGGAATTGACGGTCTCACAGTAGTTCAACAACGCATCATTGCCATCTTCGTTTTTGCTACACTCTCGTGGCTAACGGAATGTATTCCGGCGTGGGCGACATCTCTCAGCATTATGACCATCATGTGCGTCACAGTGTCAAAGAATGCCTTCGGAGTCTTTAAGCATGACGGAGTTGGAGACCTTCTTGACTCAAAGGAGATCATGGCATCCTTTGCAGACCCTATCATTATGCTCTTCTTAGCAGGTTTTATTTTGGCAATTGCTGCTTCTAAATCGGGGCTTGATACACTTCTTGCGCGCAATCTTATCAAACCTTTCGGTAAAAAGAGTGAAAATGTTCTCTTAGGATTTCTCCTAATCACAGGTCTTTTCTCTATGTTCATCTCGAATACAGCTACAGCAGCTTTGATGCTAACCTTTCTTACACCTGTTTTTGCAGCTTTACCTGCCACAGGAAAAGGACGTATTGCTTTGACTCTATCAATCCCTGTTGCAGCAAACCTTGGCGGAATGGGTACCCCTATTGGTACTCCTCCTAACCTCATTGCGCTGAAATATCTCAATGACCCTGCAGGTTTGAACATGAATATCGACTTCTTCCACTGGATGGCATTCATGACTCCATTGGTAATTATCCTATTAATCATCTCTTGGCGTATTATCCTACATTTCTTCCCCTTTACCCAAAAGACTATTCATCTAAAGATTGATGGTGAGGTTCATCGTGGTTGGCGTATGTGGGTAGTAATCATTACATTCATAATCACCATACTCTTGTGGGTTATCCCAAAGGATGTAACAGGTATTGACACAAATACTGTATCAATGCTACCAATGGGAATCTTTGCTATTACAGGTGTCATAACAGCCAAAGATTTACAAGAAATCAACTGGAGTGTCATATGGATGGTAGCTGGAGGATTTGCCATCGGTTTAGGCATGAATGGTTCTGGGTTAGCAGACGCGGCAATTGAGAGTATACCTTTCGGCAACTGGAGTCCTATCGCTATTCTTGCTATCTCTGGTCTAATCTGCTACTTCCTTTCCAACTTCATCTCTAATACCGCAACGGCTGCTCTCCTAGTACCAATTCTTGCTGTTGTATGTCGCGGTATGGGTGACAAGTTAGGTGGTATCGGTGGAACAAGTACAATCCTCATTGGTATTGCTATCGCAGCATCAACTGCCATGTGCTTACCTATTTCTACTCCTCCAAATGCGATTGCTTATTCAACAGGATTAGTTAAACAGAACGAAATGCTGAAAGTAGGCCTCACATGTGGACTTATATCTCTTATTCTTGGATACCTACTACTATACTTTATTGGTCAAATACACTTTATAGGATAGAATTCTAAACAAAATATCTTTTAAAACAAGAGGGCATATCAGAAATGTAGATATGCCCTCTTTTGTTTTTATTGATGAAAGGTTCATGTGACATAATTATAGTACTTTGCAAAGGCTCTAGCATATACTAATCAATGTTTCTAAAAAGAATTAATACCTTTATTCTTTGATTTTAAGAAATAAAACTGTACGTTTGTAATAACAAAAATAAAACACAGAAAGATGATTATAGCAGATTTAGAATCTTGTAGACGCTACTATGCTTTACATGAACAAATGGAGGAACTATTCAGATATATTAGGAATCATGATTTCAGTTGTCAAGCGCCAGGCCGGATTACTCTTTTGGGAAATAAGCTTTTTATCAATCTTGATGAAGTTGAACTAAAGAGTAAAGAAGAGCAATACCTTGAATTTCATCAAAGATATATTGATGTTCAAATCCCCTTATTAAAAGAAGAAGTAATGGGCTGGAGTCCTATAAATTTGTTAGGGAATCCAGATATAGCCTATGATTCAGAAAAAGATTGTGGATTCTATAAACGTTCTGGACACGAATATTTTAAAGTAAAACCAGGACAATTTACAATATTCTTTCCAGAGGATGCACACGCTCCTATTATCGGAGAAGGGAGACAAAAGAAACTAGTAGCAAAGATAAAAGTGTAATATTACAAATACAGAAAGGAAAAGGGAGGTAATCTAGATTACCTCCCTTTTCCTTTCGTACTAAGAGTTCTTATCCTTTAGTAGTTATTTCACTTTCAATAATTTCTCATAGTCCTTATACCCCTTTAATGACTGAAGCCAAGGATGATCACGCATGATTGCCCAACTATTATAACCCTTCTCAATACTTAATTCTAAGTGATGTGTAGCCATAACTTTATCATCTAACAGAGCATAGAAACAAGCCACATCAAAGAGGGCATTACGATTATTACTTGCATCCTTCAAACATTTGGCAACATTCTCTTTTGCTGTATTATCAATTCCTAAGAAGTGCTGAGAAATAAAAGTTGCTGCTGACGGTGTTCCCACACTATCTTTTTCTATCGCTTTACGAAAGTCTCCTTGTGCTTCCATTCTCTTTCCAAGTCCCATATTCAACCATCCACGCATAAGATAAATACGAGCATCAGGGTCATCGGAGAGAGTTATTGCTGCATCCATATCCTTAAAAGCATCAGCCTTCAGTCCACGCATGATATATGCCATTCCACGCATATAATGTACCCCGGCATCATTATTAGCATCAAGGCTAGCAGTATATTGCTTAATAGCATCACTGTATTTCCCCTGATCATAGAGAATATCTCCATGTGTAGAAAGATAATCAGACATATCAAGAGAAGAATCACGCGCTATCTGCTCAGCCTTTAATACCCATTTTTCTGCATCCGCATAATGATTGTCATAATAATACTCCCTTGCAATATTATTAGCTGTTCCTGCATTCTTCTCTAGATCAAATGCCTGCTGATAAGCTTTCAAAGCTAAAGAATGGTCACCTGCATTCGAATAAATTGAACCCAAAGTAAAGGGATATAACTGTTCCTTAGGATCAGCTTTCATACGTGTATTAAGCTGTTCTATCACAATCTCACGAATAGGTATGGAATCTGTCAGTGAAAGTAATAACTTATACCCATCTATATTATCCGCCTTAACCAAAGTCAAAAGATCACCAATACCCTTCTCATAATTATTATCTGTACAATAGCTTATGGCGCGATTCAAAAGAGCCTTCGGATGAGATGGGTCAACAGACAACACCTTATTATAGTACTCCATCCCTTTTGATAGCTTATCCTCATTAACATACGTATCACCAATATCACACATGATGTCAAGATTGCCAGGATCTAATGATAAAGCCTTCTGATAGTCGGAGCGTGCCTTGGCATAATCTTCCAATGTCTCATTAAAGTAATCAGCACGTGCCTTTAACATAGAAACATTCTTTGGCATACGTTTAACCCCTTCATTGTAAACAGGAAGGACCTGATCAGCCATATCAACGGCTGTCAACAGTTTTGCCTTGATGTTATATGCTTTCACTAGTGTCTCCTCATCAGTCTTGGGAATAAACTTTATAGCATTGTCTATGGCCAAGAAGGAGCTATCAGCTTTATTCTCCTTAGCATATACGACGCACATTAGTGACCAAGCATAACCATTCTTGGGATTAGTTCCCAATTCTCGCAGAAGATACGATTTCCCTGTAGCAATGTCATCATTTTGAATGGCTTCTACAGCATGCGTGTAATTGTAGCTCGTCTTTTGTGCCCTAACAACATGACAATTAAGAACGAGGAACAATCCTGCAACAAGTATAAATTTAGTTCTAATCATAAATAATATTTGAGTTTATAGTTAATCATTATTAGGTGACATTACTCCCTATGGATTAAAAACCTGTTTGATAGACAGAAAGAGTTATTTTAACAGATCTATAAACCATCCATATAACAATTGCAAAGATATAAAATAGTATCCAAAATATAGCTATTTATAATCTTTATTTCAGAGAGCACTGATACTTTGTGCTAGACTATGCCATATCTTTTTATATTCTATTTAATAACCCTTACTCGTTAATAGCTCCACAATACGGGCATCTACCTTTCCGGTGCAACCGTTTACTACAATTTCCACAATAGTATGTTTCACTGCTCTTATGTATATAGACATGAAAAGCATAATAAATATAAGCCATTAGCAGAGGATATCCTATATAATATAGTGTAAGGACCGAGAACACAATATAATTTACAGCACAGACTGCAGCCAATCCACTAAGATAGAGCAATGCTTCACCCGATTTCAACAGTCTTCTGACATCATCTATTGTGGCAATGGCTATAATAAGCATAGCCCACACCAAGACTAAAAAGATATTAAGAAGTAAGGGCTGAGAGAAGGGATTAAGAGAGGGATGAAAATAGAACTCACGCCACGTCTCTGGTGCAAAGAGCTGTATACTGGCATAGAAGGAAGCCGACAGAGCTACTATCACTGCCAAGAGTGTTGGATAAAAAGAATTAATATCATTGAAATGTACGAGTTTTGCATTATGTTTGAGAATCTTTCGGGCAAGATACCCCACAGCTATAATAGATATTACTATTAGGAAGATCAGCAGGTGGACATTTGAGAAGGTGGAAATAAATTGGGAGATTGGGTCGGCTGGAGCAACCTGCTTCAACAGGCGTCCTTCATGAATCCATCCAAAAGCATAATCTTCTGTAGCAATCTTAATCCAAACAGAATCCTGTTTATCATAAGGAAGAATACGCACATCCGCTACAACAATCTCTTTACCTTTCTTTACTGCAAAGGAATCAGTTCTCATGCCATTAACAGCTTCCTCAGGCTGCTGACGTAATAACATAAGTGAGTCGGATGTAACAACAAAGTTATAGCCTGGAGAATAATGATGCTTCACCCGGAAAGATAGAGAATCCACCTTGTCGGTAATACCATCCCATTTATCATCCGTACTATCTTTTTGTTTCAAAATGGAATCACCTCCCGCAGCTATTCTTCGGGAGATCTGTGCTTCTTGTATGCTATCAGACAAGCGGAAGGAGGATGGAGTCTTCTTATGGTAGCAGCCTGCCAACTGTATCACGACTGCTAATAGTACTATAAATAGTAAAAAGGGGTGTCTTCTCATATCAATATTTCTTTTATTCAGGAAGTACATTCATCTGACAGTTCTTACAATCAAACTCTAAACGGAAACGACGTTTATCGGACAACTCTAGATAGAGAGGCTCATGCCACTTAGGGCTCTTCCCTCCTCGCTTAACACAATAGCCTAATGAATAACGAATACAATGACGACATTGCATGAGGAGAAGATCAGCCTCGCCCTCCTGTCTTAAACCATTAGGCTGCTGACATTCAAAGGCTGATTCCGACTTTGATAAGCCTTGATATTCATAGAACTTACGTGCAGCATCATTAGATATATTATAAAGGTAAGGCAATTCATTATATTGAGAAGGATTAACCAAAGAGAACTGCTGTCTTTTTCGTATACCTTGTCCCTTATCATTGGTTTGACTATGGGTAACCACACGCTTCATTTGTTGTACTTGTGTGTCAAGCTGCTCCACTACCTTCCGTCTTAGTTCTGCAAGAATACTACTAGGAATAAAGTAACTGTCTGCCCCATCTTCTATATCAATCTCCGAACATTCATAAACAGTATTACCCAGCTTGGATAACTGTCGCACGATGTTATCATGCTGTGGCTTCTGTGCCAATTGGTGAGCAAAAGTTATAGCAGTCCTTCTCTGGTCTAAAGAGGTGATATTGGCATCTACCTTGAAGCCGTCGTTTGTTAGTCCAAACCTCATTCCTATAGGGATCTTACGTACAGCTGTTGTCCCACTCAACTCCTTATCAAAAGATTGGTCTTGATTACGATACAAAGCCATACCGGGCTTTAAACCCTTTGGCATCTTAAATGGATAAAGGCGATTGCCTACTGCACGATTAACACGGAAACCTTGTAAGACAGTTGATGGGTTAATGGAATTACGTCCGCTCTCCACTTGACCACTGGAGTTCTCTCCCACTTGTCCACTCGCCAAGAAACATAGTCCATCCCCATTGGCAAATGTTGCTGTTCCTGCAACATTAAAACTATCTCTGCGAATTTCTTTAACCCTCCCAACATATTCTCCCAATGCTTTTGGCGTATTGGGTGAAAATATATCGGGCTGTCGTCCATTGAGAAAATAATTGGTATACCCACGATTGAAAGTCTTCTTCAAATCAGGTGTAAACGTATACTGTACTCTGCCGAGTGAAGCTCTGCAAAACTCTTTTGGATATTTACCAATAATCTCATTTATACGCTGACTATAGGCTGATACTACGTTCTTCACATAATTGATATCCTTCAATCGCCCTTCAATCTTGAAGGCACATGCACCCGAACGCATCAGTGTCTCAAGATTATCAATCTGGCTCATATCCTTCAGAGAAAGCAGATGCTTCTGATGTTCTATAGTCTTACCGTCAGAATCCTTCAGATCAAATGCTAAACGACAGAACTGTGCACAAGCCCCCCGATTGGCAGACCGTCCGAAACAATATTGTGATGCATAGCAAATACCACTATAACTTACGCAAAGTGCTCCGTGCACAAAGGCTTCCAGCTCCAGATCAGGTAAATGCTTATGAATTCCACTGATCTCTTCAGACGATAGTTCACGAGCCAACACTACACGATCAAAACCTTGTTGGCTCAACCACGATGCCTTCTCCCACGTGCGTGTGTCACATTGTGTACTGGCATGAAGTGCTACTGTCTCTGGTACAATCTTCTTCACTTCACTCATCAGCCCCATATCCTGCAAAAGGAAAGCATCTACTCCAGCCTCAACTAACTCCCTGACCAAGGCAATTGTTTCCTCCAGTTCGCTATCATAGATAATCGTATTGATGGTTACGTGGACCGTAGCACCAAAGCGGTGGGCATACTCACATAATTCGTGAATATCTTCAACGTTGTTGCCTGCCGACTGGCGTGCACCAAAACGTGAAGCACCTATATAGACAGCATCGGCACCATGGTCAATCGCAGCGATACCACATGCTAAGTTCTTTGCCGGAGCAAGTAATTCAATTGTCCTCATCAACCAATATCCTCAATATTAAACGGCGTTTCCTGATAAACATAGTAGTTAATCCAGTTAGAGAAAAACAGGTTTGCATGGGCACGCCACGTCACACGTGGTCCCTTATCTGGGTCGTCCTCAAAATAGTAATGCCTTGGCAACTCAACATCATCACGTTTCCCAAGATCGCGTCGATACTCTTTATCCAGTGTGTCTGGTGCATATTCCAGATGACCCGTAATAAAGAACTCTCTACCACCACGCGACATTACCATAGACACACCACTCTCTTCCGACTCGGCAATTATCTCAAGGTCGCCGACTTCGTTTATGTCCTCACGCCTCACCTCCGTATGTCGGCTCTGTGGCATGCGAAAGACATCGTCAAAACCACGGAAGATTGACAGTTCTGGTTCAAGCGGAACAGTCGGGAAGATGCCAAACACCTTCTTCGCCAATGGATGTTTTGGGATTCCATAGAAATGATACAGTCCGGCCTGCGCTGCCCAACAGATATAAAGGGTTGAGGTGACATGCGTCCGAGCCCAGTCGAAGATTTCCTGCATCTCATCCCAATACCCCACTTCCTCAAACGGTATCGTCTCAAGGGGAGCACCAGTAATAATCATTCCGTCGAACTTCTGCGTACGCAGTTCTTCAAACTCCTTATAGAACATCATCATGTGTTCAACAGGCGTGTTCTTCGGCGTATGACTCTTCAACTTCATAAAACTTATTTCCAACTGAAGCGGCGTGTTCGAGAGCAAACGCACAAGGTCGGTCTCTGTCGTAATCTTCAGAGGCATAAGGTTGAGAACAACAATTCTCAAAGGACGAATATCCTGCATATGGGCACGTGAGTCATCCATAACAAAGATGTTCTCACGCTTTAATATCTCTATTGCTGGAAGCCGGTCAGGCAATCTTAATGGCATATCTTGTTCTTTCTTTCTACAAAACAGATACAAAGATAATGATTAAAAGACAAAACAGGCAGAAGAAATCAAAAGTTTTAAAGACAGAATGTATAGAAAGATAGAATGACACAAAGATATAAAAGTTCTCCAGTCCTATCAAGAAGGGAGTGTCCTAACGTGTAATTGTGGGGAAATATTCCTACCCATAACACGAAGAAGTGCTTCTCTCCTTTTTATAGAGTAAGGAGACCTTATCACCATTCTTTTGATAAAGGAAAAAATCTTATTGCAAGTTAGGTCGAGGAAAAAGAACCCTTTCCCATAGCTATGGGAAAGGGTTAAAAGACTTGGAATATAGATCAAATCCTATCTTAGGATTTAAGAATATTAGTAATAGCTCAATATGTCATTATAAAATATTCCTGTATGTCTCTTACCAGAGCTTTAGGCGTTTACTTTCTGGAATAAAGAGTTTATCACCCTCTTTCACACCAAAGGCTTTATACCACGCATTGATATGTGGCAGGGCACCATTCACACGCCATTCACCAAGGGAATGAGGATCACTTTTCACACGACTGCGAATCTCCGCCTCAGTTATATTGTTTGCCCAAACTCCAGCATATGCGATAAAGAAACGCTGCTCTGGTGTAAAGCCCATAATTGTTTTACCAGCTTTTGCTTCTGGTGTCTTCATAAAGGCATTGAAGGCAACCTCAAGTCCTCCATGGTCAGCAAGATTCTCACCAAGGGTAAGCTTACCATTTGCATAAAGGTCGGGCAGAACTTTAATTGCGCTGAAGAAATCAGCATACTTTCCTGTACGTGCTTCAAAGTTTTTGCCATCTTCTGCTGTCCACCAGTCGGTCATGTTTCCATCTTTGTCATAATGACGCCCCTGATCATCAAATCCGTGTGTCATCTCATGTCCGATAACTACACCAATAGCACCATAATTGAATGCATCGTCAGCTTTCGGATCAAAGAAAGGATATTGAAGGATACCAGCAGGGAAACAAATCTCGTTCGTCGTTGGATTGTAATAAGCATTAACTGTTTGTGGAGTCATCAACCATTGGTCCTTATCAACAGGTTTGCCAGCTTTCTCCTTGATGGCGTCCTCTGCCCAGAACTTCTTACAATTCTGTACATTCTCATAATAAGACTTCTTTGGATCAATCGTCAGTTTACTTAAATCTTTCCACTTGTTAGGATATCCCACCTTCACATAGAATGTAGAAAGCTTCTCAAGAGCAGCTTTCTTCGTAGCTTCACTCATCCAGTCTTGTGCCTTAATACGCTCAGCGAGGCTTACCTGTAAGTTCTTAACCAACTCCTCCATGCGCTTCTTACTCGAAGCTGGGAAATAACGCTCACAATAGATGCGCCCAAGTGCTTCACCCATCTGACTCTCCGTCTGCTGTGTGGCACGCTTCCAACGGGGATAGTCAACTTTCGTCCCACGCATGGTCTTACTAAAGAAGTTAAAGTATTCCGCACGGATGTTATCACTCAGATAGTTGGCAGAAGAAAGTATTACATCCCACTCCATGCGTGCACGAAGTTCGTCAGCATTACTTGTTGCAGCAAGTTTATCAACACCAGCAAGGAAAGCTGGCTGCCCAACAACCATTGACTGAATATACTCACTCTTTATACCTTCTGCATTTGCAAGTTGCTCAAGAGGGATGTTAGGGTAGTTTGTTTTGAACTCACCAAGTGTCATCTTGTTATAATTTGCTTCCACATCACGCAGTTCAGTACGACTCTTTGATAGTAGAGCTAGCATAGTTTCATAACGCATAATAGCATCACGCTTGGCTTGTGCCTGTGCATCAGAGAATCCATAAAGACGGAACATATCAGCAATAAACTGGCGATAAGCTTTACGGATGTCGCTTGTTGCTTTATCATTATCAAGATAATACTCCTTTTGTCCAAGAGAAAGTCCTCCCTGCGAAATATTAAGAATATTCATCTTGGCATTCTTTTCGTCAGCATCAAAGCCATATTCAAATGGAATACCATAACCGAAAGTGGCATATTTCAGCTGAAGAGTATGAAGATCATTAAGAGTCCTTGCGCCTTCCATTTCATCAATCAAAGGTTTAACAGGACTAACTCCTTCCTTGTTACGGCGAACAGAATCCATAGCAAGCTTATAAAAATTGCCTAACTTCCACTCAACACTTCCTTCCTTACCCTGCTTCTTGAGCAGATCCGTAAGAATAGTATTAATACGCTTGTTATTATTCTCTTGCAACTGATCAAAAGAACCGAAACGAGAGAAAGCAGCAGGTAGTGGATTAAGTTTCTGCCATCCTCCTGTTGCAAACGTAAAGAAGTCGTCTGCCGGACGTACCGACTTGTCTAGATTCTCAGCCTTGATACCAGCTTGTCCCTGTGCCATGCCAGTGATAGGTGCAGATGCGATAAGCATCATAGATAAAAGTGTTTTGATACGCATATTCTTTTATTTATTAAGTTGTTCTAATTGTTCTGAAAATATCATCCAGTTATCATTCTCCTCATCAAGTTCACGTTGCAGATTAGTATATTCGGTGACAAGTTCCATATCTGAAGCATTCTCAGGCTTGAGTAGTAGTGCATCTAATTCACTCTTCCGCGCTTCCAACTTCGCTATTTTAGCCTCAGATTCCTCCACAGCACGCTGTGCCTTGCGAATCTTCTTCTGTTGAGCTTTATGTTCAGCATAAGAATTCTCTCCCAGCCCTTCCGAAACATTTTTTCTATCATTGGATGATACAAGTGAGCCAATCTCTGTACTCTCTTCCTTTGGAGAGAGTTGGAGAGAGTTTCTAAGCCAATCATAAATACCACCAAGATGCTCTCTCACCTTTCCACCACCAAATTCATAAACCTTACTCACCAAACCATCAAGGAACTCGCGGTCATGACTTACAATAATGGCTGTACCATCAAAGCTTTTAATCGCTTCCTTCAATACTTCTTTAGAAGGAATATCAAGGTGATTCGTTGGCTCATCAAGAATCAGGAGGTTGACTGGTTCTAACAGAAGTTTTATCATGGCAAGGCGTGAGCGTTCTCCACCAGAAAGTACCTTAACGTACTTTTCTGACGTCTCACCACCAAACATAAATGCTCCAAGCAGGTCATTTATCTTCAATCGCATTTCACCTGTTGCCACGCGGTCAATGGTTTCATAAATTGTCAGATTCTCATCTAACAACTGTGCTTGGTTCTGTGCAAAGTAACCTATCTGCACGTTATGTCCTATTTTTAATGTTCCCTCATAAGGTATTTCTCCCATGATACACTTCACAAAGGTTGATTTTCCTTCACCATTCTTACCCACAAAGGCTACCTTCTCACCTCGTTTGATGGTTAGGTCAACACCTTCAAACACAGTTTGTCCAGGTCCGTCACTATGTAATCGGCTTGGATAGACTTTCTTCAAGCTCTCTGCTATGATAGGATAATCTCCACTTCTTAAACATGGAGGAAACTTAAGGTGCATAGCGGAATTATCTACCTCATCTACCTCTATAGGTACTATTTTCTCCAACTGACGAATACGTTGTTGAACTTGTACAGCTTTAGTTGCCTGATAACGAAAACGCTCAATGAAAGCTTTTGTATCAGCAATCTCTTTCTGTTGGTTCTCATAAGCACGAAGCTGTTGTTCACGACGTTCTTTTCGCAGAACGAGATACTCATCATACTTCACACGATAGTCTTCTACATGCCCACAAGTAATTTCCAATGTTCGGTTAGTAACATTATTAACAAAGGCTCGGTCATGGCTGACCAGGACTACAGCCTTGGCACTTTGGGCAAGAAACTGCTCAAGCCATTGAATTGATTCTATATCCAAATGGTTAGTAGGCTCATCAAGCAGAAGAACATCAGGACGACGAAGGAGTATCTTTGCCAACTCTATACGCATACGCCAACCCCCCGAAAACTCACGAGTAGGTCGTCCGAAATCTTCACGTGTAAAACCAAGTCCTGTCAACGTACGTTCTATCTCTGCTTCATAGTTTTCCCCTCCCATCATCATATAACGCTCATGCTCTGTTGTGAAGCGTTCAACCAAGTCTGCATAGCTTTCGCTTTCATAGTCTGTACGCTCAGCCATCTCCTGCTCCATCTGCTTCAGACGTGCTTCGATCTTTGTTGTATCAGAAAATGCTTTACGTGTCTCCTCTTTTACTGTTGTATCATCGGAAAGTTTCATTACCTGTGGTAAATACCCAACAGTCGTATCATTAGGAATAGACACTGTTCCACTGCTGGGCTTCTGTAAGCCACAGAGAATCTTCAACATTGTAGATTTCCCTGCACCATTCTTACCTACTAACGCTATCCTATCTCTCTCATTGACGACAAATGATACATCCTTAAACAAAGGCTTCACGCCAAATTCCACCGTCAGTCCATCTATTGATATCATCTCTTTCTTATACTTTGAATCTTTACTTTGAGTTTCATTATCTCTGCAGAAAGTTTTCCGACTTGTATACATCACAACGTTCAGAGTCTTATTCCCAAAGTCTTATGTCATGCAAAGATACTATTTTATTTTGATAAAGAGATGTTTTTATATACGTTAAAGGGAAAGACAATTGCTTCTATAAAAGAAAAAAGCTGTATTCAAAGCGAAGTTACGGGAAGACACGCATCAAATAAAAAGAACACACACAGCCTCAAAACCTGTATGACACGAATAAGGTTGCCCACATTATACTATTATGCAACATTGTGGCATGCAGACTTGTTATTTCCTAACATGCCACGTAATATTCTCTGTAGACATCTCGTGTCCCTCCTCTGTAAAGTTGATTCCTTTAGGACTAGGACCTGTAACAGATATGTCCATTACCATAATTACATTACGTTTTAAGGTAACGGTTGTACTTGCTTCTTCTATACTACCATCAGCCTTTGTCCACTTCATCTTTACAGTAATATCTCCTTTATACCCATCTTTACAAGCATCACTAATCATATTGAAAGAATAGACAGATAACTTATCATAGGCTGGATCAGTTGACTTTACGGTAAGTGTATAATGGAGATAATCTATCTCTAACTCGCCTTCTTCTGGAGGGGCAATCTTAAAATGAAGTCCAAAAGCCGCATGCTTAAGATTAAGTGTTAGGTCATTAGCGCTCTTGGGATCAAAGTCTTCAATAACGGCATAAGATTTTATGAGTCTTGGGTACATTGTTATGTCCTTTGCAGAGACATTTGTCTTACCATCCAAGATATGACCCAAGTTATCTTTTGTTGACATAATGAAAGAATTCTCAACTTTAGTAGGCTTATCTGTTCCATGCAGGAAAGGCAAGAGATATTCATTATCTTTATTATAGATAGTATCTTCACCATCCTCTGTCATTAAGCACTCTATCTTATACAAGCTACCTTCTGTCATTCTGATAGCGATATTAGAAGGATCAGAAAAAAGACCGTAAGCATACTTCGAATAGGACTTCGCACCTTTTCGCTTTTCATAGATATTAAGAGCATAAAGCTTAGTCTTTTCTGCACGACTTTCTAAAATACCACTCATTCGGGGCTTGGAACCTGCCATCGCTCCTTCTTCTGCAAGATCTACATGAATTGCAGTAGGATGTATGGAGATTATTTTAGTAATCTTTTGTTCCTTACCCCTTTCTTCATCACCAGACAAAACGGCTTTCTCGCATGAAGTAAACACACATGCTATAAATAAAAGCCATGACCATTTAGTTGTTTTCATATTTATTGCCTTTCAGTATATTAAATTCGGCTGACAAAGATAAAGAAAAAGTAAATACAAGTCAAGTCATCAGAGGGTCTATAACGTTATTTAACATTGATAGAGATACATTCCACTATAATTTGTTTCTGCATAATAACCTTCACTAAGATTTACAAAGATAAAGACAGGGATACAATACAATTTTACAAAGGAATCACCAAATGAAGAACAACAGTAGACAACAGTGCTTATTCAGTATAGTTTTATGTACTCAACCATTACATTTCAAACCCTAATTCGTTTTTCATCTTAGTTACTGTCACATTTAACACTTCATATAATCAATTTATTATTAGATGTTTAGAGAAAAGTAAATGGTGATAGGAGTGACAGCAAAATTGAAAATGATATGTGGTAAGCAGCATTATGAGTACGATGCACCATAACTTACGCCAGTCCGGGTTCAGTTTAGTATATAAAAAGTCCTAACTTCCTTGATTCCCCATATAAATAACATGAGTTCGACGAATTCAGAACAATGCAAGCTGTGTGTCAATGGTCCTTTGTACATTGATGCACGGCTTTTTTGGAAACAGGCAATAGGCAGCAATTGCCCCTAATAGGTTGACGATGAATTTGTCAAAGCATCTATGTCTGGAGTGTTCCACCTGAGCAATGTTCTTAAGCTCATCATTCACCGTTTCTATAATGGCTCTTTTTCTGAGTAAAAGTCTGTCTGAAACACTCATTAACGCTACTTTCATGTTACTTTTCAATTTGGTAATAAGCTGTATTCCATCAGCGGAAAGCCTTTGAAAGGGCTCTTGCTGATGTAGCCTTTGGCTGCATAACTTCTACCTTTGTCGTCGTAGAATTACGATGATATTTTCTTTTTCCTGTAGGTTTTAGCGTATATTTTGCTGTCATTGTATCAAAAAACTTGCAGAAGTTATCTGCCATACAAAATATTTCAGTAACTTTGTCTTCGGTAATCATAGCAATTTTTGTTTGTAATTGTTTGTAAATCAACACCTTAAAATTACAACAAATTTTGCTAATCACCAAATTTATAGACACTTATAATTCATCGAACTCACGTTAATTAAAGATAGGGGAAAGCCAACCATAACTATCTTTAAGGCAATTTTTATTGCCAGTCCAAAAACTTTGAATAATTTTCATCTCTCTTATTTTTATTTCTTAATATCCGGCAGGCGATTCATTTCGCTGTTATTGATATTTACATCCGTTCGTTTGGCTTTATGCTTTCCAAAATTATACGTTAACCCTACACGTAACGAAGTATTGTCATTATCTATGTTATTTCTGAACATATAATCGTTGTATGCCACTCGGTTATGAGCTTTGGTACCTCCAAAGATATCCTGCGCCAGAACATTCAGCAAGAGCTTATTCTTTAGGAGATTGATTTTGCAGCCCAAACCTAAGCAATCGATATTCCCGGTATGAAAAGATTCTTCCACTCCTGGAAATACATGATAATAATTTGCAAAAATGGTCATAGCCTTGTAGCGATAACTAAGATTTGCAGAGAGAGTCGTGTTCAAACTCTTCAAATCCGAATCATCCAGTTCTTCTGCCATAGACTTGGCCTTCAGATAGTACATAGAGGCACTTGTATACAAGTTGAATTTACCCCACGAGAAATTATAACTAACATCTCCGCCGTAGGTGTTTATGGTTAGGCAGTTCTTGGGATAATACTTGGTATATAAATCATCAACCACTTGTCTCAGGCTCTGTATGGCGTCAGAGGTGTGATAGTAGTACAGATCTACATTAAGGTTTCCCTTAAAGACATAGTTAAACTCTAAATTATCCATGATGGACGGAACAAGCCTGTCATTTCCTTCCGAGTAAGAATAAGTGTCGCTATAAACCTTTGTGGGATCCATATTGTTCATACTTGGCCGGTCGATTCGCTTGCTATATCCTAAAGAGAAGGAATGGTCGTCGGAAGGATTATAGGAAAACTCTGCGAACGGAAACCAATGATGATATTTATTGGAAACGGTTAAACCGCCAAGCGTTATCCCATTATTGCTTGTATGCTCATAGCGCAACCCTGCCTTGGCATAAAAAGGACCAAAGTTCCGGTAAACATCTGCATAGAGGGCCGTTATTGTTTCCTTGAACAAGAAACCATTGCTGCCTCCGTAATCCGAAATATTGTTCGTCCTGAAATGGGAGTACTTGCCACCCACCTCAAGCTCAGCCACGTAAAGGGAAGGTTTAAGTCTGCGCTGAGAGTATTCACCACATTGCTGTAATTGTCCCAACTGCTCGAAAAGAGGTGAGCCGAGCCAGAATCGTACACTTGGTTGACATCATCGCTTAAATGAATGTAATTATAATTCAGCGTTAGCTTCTTACCTATGCTGTCCAGCTTCCATTCCACATAAGGGGAAATCGTTTCCAAACGATACTTGTCGTGAGTCTGCTCCGAATAGGTGTTCGACGGATAAGAACCATCACTGAAGTTCATTTCGCCCCTGTGAAAGCCCTTATTACGGGAACGGTTGAGAGTGGAAAAGAATCCTATTTTTACATGCCCTATTTGATAGCTGCTATTAAGATTCTGGCTCAATATGTCAAAGCGGTTAAGGGTATAATCGTTCGTAACACGTGTGTATGTCGGATAGATGTAAGAACTTTCCATCTTCTGAGGGCGTTTCTCGTTGGAGTTGTCGACTTTGTACTCTACCGAAAAATTACCTGATGAGAACGACAAGTCAGCTCCCTCCTCGGCTGCAAAATGAGTGCGTTGTGTCAGAAAGGTGTGAATTTTTCCATCAAAACCTACTGGCTTGCTCTTTAGGATAATGTTCAGCACTCCGCTGTTACCCGCAGCATCAAATCTGGCTGAAGGATTTGTAATGAGTTCTATTTTACTAATGTTCTCAGAGGGTAACGTACGCAAATACATATCCAAATCCTTTCCCCTCCAAATTAACCCTGTGTCCGTCCACCAATACAAGAACATTGCTCTTGCCTATTATCTTTATCTCCTCGCTTGTCGGGTCTATGCGAGGGATATTATGAAGTAAATCGCGTGTACTGAACCCCTGGGCAAAAGGACTGTTCTGAACTAAATATACAAGTTTTCCGGCTTTCTGACTAAGCATTCTGCGCTGAGAGGTAACCGTTACCTCCTTCATTGTGTATTTCTTTATTATTAAAGGAATATCACCCAAATCGGTGTCGGCTTGCACATCGAGGGTGTCGGTCTTTAGAATATCGCCCAACTGTCGGTATCTGAACACATACTTGCCCGAAGAAAGCGAAAGAGCAAACCTGCCTTCTTCATCCGATAAGCTGCTGGAAGTGACATCCCCGCCAAGAGGGCTTACTAATATCTCGGCGGCATCCAAAGGAGTAGTCCTGTCGACCTTCTCCACCAGCCTCCCCTTCAGCTGCCATTGCTGGGCATACATAGGCTGGCTCGATAGTAAAAGAAACATAAAACTTATAGGTGTGAACTGCAAAATTGAATGTAAAGATTTTACCATTATCATATTACATAGTATTTTTATATTAACGTGAGTTCGACGAATTATAAGTGTCTATAAATTTGGTGATTAGCAAAATTTGTTGTAATTTTAAGGTGTTGATTTACAAACAGTTACAAACAGAAATCGCTATGACCACCGAGGACAAAGTTACTGAAATATTTTGTATGGCAGATAACTTCTGCAAGTTTTTTGATGCAATGACAGCAAATACACGCTAATACCTACCAGAAAAAGAAAATATCATCGTAATTCTATGATGTCAAAGGTAGACGTTATGCAGACAAGGGCTACATCGGCAAGAACCTCTTTCAAAGGCTATTCGTTGACGGAATACAGCTTATTACCAAATTAAAGAGTAACATGAAAGGAACGTTAATGAGTGTTTCTGACAGACTCTTACTCAGAAAAAGAGCCATTATTGAAACGGTGAATGATGAACTTAAGAACATTGCGCAGGTGGAACACTCCAGACATAGATGCTTTGACAATTTCATCGTCAACTTATTCGGGGCAATTGCTGCCTATTGCCTGTTCCCAAAGAAGCCGTGCATCAATGTACAAAGAACCCATTGACACACAGCTTGCATTGTTCTGACTTCGTCGAACTCACGTTAAGAATTAGTCAAATAATAGGAGGGATAATGCCTAAAATGATCGTTTTAAAGGCAATCTTTCTTATAAAATGAGAAGAAGAAAAAAGTTTTATAGGGCAGTTGTAAAAAAGAATATGAAAATTTGGAAGTTTGATTTTTATTACTTACATTTGTCAGCAAATACAAACCTGTTTTTCAAAAAACATAATTCAAAAATGGAACAACAAAATTTAAATAACATGAAGAAAAGTCGACTAAAAGGTCTTTCGCAAATTGCGATTGATAACCAACTTTTTACCAAACTACTGTAATAATACAATAAATATGGAAGTGATATATACACCATAGAATTACCTCCACTTTCGAACTCGGCAAAGAGAAAACTCTCTAACAGAATAATTCCCCAAAAGGCAACAGAGAATATTACTTCTATTAAAGTATATAATTCTAATGGTTTCTACCTGAAGACCATCAAAGATATTAAAGAAACCATAAGTATGTCTTCTGGCATATATATATTGAATTTCTATAATGGAAATACACTAGTCAAATCATCAAAGCTTTTGAAATGAGATTTTTTATTCTTCTCTCTTTCTTTATATATTCTATAGTATCTAGTGCCCAAGTATTAGACAGAGATATAGTTGTCAATAATGTCGATAAGGTGACTTCAGATCATGCATTTCTTGATGGAGATTTGCTGTCTTTTAAAATTAAACCTGATAGTGAAGAAAATTACAACTTAGATTGGGAATTATGCATAGAGTTGCAAGATAATAGATTCGCACCTTTAATGAAAGAAAGTGTAACAAATGATTCTTTTTACTTTACGATAACTCCATCGTTATTCAAACAAAATGATTTAATATATAGGCGCATTGAAAGTAGCAAAGATTCATCCATATATTATCATGCAGTGATTTTTTTGTATAATAAATCTGTTGTTGTTGATAGTATGTCAATATTTGTAAATGTATTACCATCTATACCTAAAATTATTAGATCCAATCTTGAAGGCACATTCAACTATGAACAATGTTGCTATAATGATCAGGCAAACTAACTGTATCTTTTACCTCACATTCAATGGACGAGTGCTTCTTAGTCCGAATTCAATCTACAAAAGATAGTTTATTTCTTAATACATTTCCAGAAGATTATACATTAGTATATATTCCTATCAATTTCGCAGATAATGATAGTGGATACTCAATTCAGTACAATGAAGCGGACTGGGGACAGTATTACAAAATTATGAGTCTTAATAAATATGGAAGTGTTTCTTCTATGGATACAATACATACTACAGAATTGATTAATGATTCTAATGTTATATCTGCAATAGAACATTTTAACCAATCAACAAATATAAAGAGTTTGAATTATGATGCTGTATATCATATCATCTCGTATAAAAATAATAATATATATATCAATACAAATTCTGGATTTGGAATTCCTATAAAGATCTTTTCTCCAGAAGGTCATCTTGTCCTAAGTGCTACAATTTCAAATTGTATTGATATTTCTTTTTTACCGAAAGGATTATATTATGTAAAAGCTTTACTTACCACAGGGAAGTATGTTTCATGTAAAATTATCAAAATATGAAAAATCATTATTCTTATTGCTACTTACGATGTTAACAATAGCATCACAGGGGCAAACTAGTACAGAATCTGATTCGTATGCCTTAGACCAATACATTGAAAAATGTACAGATGTGCCTATTGTACGTCAAATTAACGGTGGTACAGTGTTTAAAGTAACTTATGAACCCGAAGAACTTTGGGATAACTCTATGAGAGGTGCATTTGAATATGCATGTAAGATATGGGAAGAGCAACTCCCAAACTCTTTGCCTATAAATATTCTCGCCAAAATAGGCAATATTAGAGGGACTAATAACATGAATTTACTTTCAAAGTACAATCTACAACATATGACTTTGCCAATTTCGAGACTGTCCTGTCAAGTAGAATGAAATATGTTCTTTTAGCTGAGCATAATAGTGGGCATAATGTAACTTATGTTGATAGTATTACCAATGTTGATTTTTTTTAATAAACCTGATATTGTCATAACATACAATGAAAGGAGCGTTAATGAGTGTTTCAGACAGACTTTTACTCAGAAAAAGAGCCATTATTGAAACGGTGAATGATGAACTAAAGAACATTGCACAGGTAGAACACTCCAGACATAGATGCTTTGACAATTTCATCGTCAACTTATTAGGGGCAATTGCTGCCTATTGCCTGTTTCCCCAAAAGCCGTGCATCAATGTACAAAGGACCATTGACACCCAGCTTACGTTATTCTGAATTCGTCGAACTCACGTTAAAATAAAGCCGAATCGGTTATTAGAGCCTAAACATATTTTATAATCGAGCAGATTGTTTGGCTTTTGGGCGAGTTACAAAGACAAGCAAGATGCTCGATAATAAAATATGTTAGGAAACAATGGCGTATAAGACTTATATATATTGTGGTCTAATGACCGATTGAGTTTTATTCGCTTTCAACAAAAGTGTTACTTCCAGTATCAATGAATGATATTCTTCCTCCTTTAGCACACATACAGAATGACTGCTCCGTCAGTTTTTTCATCCCATTGATACTGTCTTTCTTTGTTGTTTGCTGCCAGCCTTGTGGCTGGGGAAGACAAGGAGAATTCGGAGAACTACATTTGCAAACTCCAAAACTTGGGATATTATTTAAACCAATTTTATCTTCCTCCGTCGCTACGAATGCTCCTAAAATACTTCGGAAACTTTGACTAAGAACTGTCAACTTAGCTTGCCCAGTTCCTAAAGTACAACACATAATAGCGCCACCAGTTACGATTTTTACCATTCTACTTTATTATAGGTTTTGTATCCTTCTTCTAATCTTCTATTAATTTTATCATTATTTGAATTTATTATTCTCTCACCTCATTTTTTTCCTTTGATATAACTTTACCAGTAAGAGCATTTATTTTTATAGAAAATACTTCTGTACTATCAGTTCTCCATGTAATATACCAAATTGGAAGATTAACTTCTTCATCAATATAACGATTCACTTCAACATCTTTATCAAACAAATTCAACTTTAATTCTTCCGTTATAAATCTTTCAACTTTCTCCCATGGATAGTTTTTATAAGGAGTATCTTTGTCTATCGTTTCTATTAAATAGCCATCTTCATTGTATAGCTTCCAAATACCAATACTAAATTTATTATAATAGTATCGTCCGATTTTTTTGAGTGTCTTAGTTTTATTATAGAATTCTTTGTAAGAACCGTATAATTCGTTATCTTTCCTTGCATATTCAACAAACTCAGAGCCATTATCTCCTCCAAACTGACGTACTTTCCCTCGTAAGTGATCTTCAAAAACATACTCACTTCCTTGTCTTTGTGTGTAATATGTCCATGAATCAAATTTCTCTGTTGTCTTTTCCATATTCTTGCTATTTTTTAAGTTATTATTACTTGTGCCTTGTGCCTTGCAACTATTTAAAGTCACTAATATTGTTAAAAAAAGAAATAACAGCTTATTCATTACTATATATTTTTTTTATTAATAGATTTTTTCATTAACTCTTTCTTTCTAGTAATTTTCTTCTCCTCATTTACCTGATGTAATGTCTTTAAATCTTTATGGATAATATACCATTGGAATTGCCAAGTAGCAACTCTTGGAATAGAAACACTAGTCTTTGGAATATCGGTTTTGTTTTGTACTGTAGATTCTTGTGAAGTAGAACTATTCTTTTTTTGATAATCCATAATATTATCTGTTTTATATTTCTCAAATGTATATTTATTTTTTTAAACTAAAAAGAATGGTATAGCCCTAAACAATGAAACAATTCATGAACAATAGTTTCTTTATCAAGACCATTCTTTAAGATTATCGCTTCTTTTTGTACTTATATTTCGTGCTTGCCCATTTAATGTTTTCTTTTTCAACTTCTTCATCAAAACAAAATAATTTATAATAATTAGTATATTTCTTGGTTTTTAGGATCATTCTCCAATTCATTTATAAGATATGTGAAGAGTGTTTGATCATCAATCTTACTTTCTATTAAATACCCTCCCTTTGTATAAGTTAAGAAAGTTTTTCTTACGTAATTGAGTTGTTAAATCTAAATCACAATCCTCAATATTAGCTTCTATATAACATTGACTAAAATATCTTTTTAACATCTCTTTTCGAGAAGAGTTCTCAGAAGGAAATGATATAATATCACCTGCTATACAAGTTTTTATTCTTACTAATACTACATTTAACGGATAGCTATGTTTCTTATCATTTGCTTTTATAATTAATTTGCCAGATAATGATTTCTCTTTCTTCTTATCATAAGCATAAAGACGTATCTCCTTATCTTCCGAGAATTCTTGCATACATTTTATGCTCAATGTATCACCTTTTTTATGAAAGCCTTTATCTAGAATGTTTGCAACTTTCTTATCCAAAGTAAAAAGTTTCTCATCATATTCGTATTCAAGTGATACTGCCTTTTCATGAACATCTATATTTAATTCTAAATCTGCAGAGTTTCCGTTCTTCAAAGTCATCACTGGTACTACATAAAGATAGTCTATTGATTTTTACCTTCATTAGTCCCTGTAGTAAGAGCAGCAGCTTTAGCAGCTTCTGCTTCTTTCTTCTTCCAAGGTATAATATACTGTTGCTTATATTCGGACAAGAATTGATTATACTTGTTTGTTTCCTGTTTGAAATCATCTTTTTTGTAAGTACCGATTATCTTGTCATAGCGATTCTCTTCTATATCCCCAGCTCTGTTTGAGTCTGCAAAACGTACCCAGTCAAAGCCGAATTCGCCATTATAACTTTTTGATGTTCTAAACTGTACACATACCTTTGTACCTATTTCCTTTTTTACTGTTTCATATTCTTTTGCCGTATTCAGTTCGTGCATACCCTGCTCTCCACGCATCTCCATTGTACCTTGTGAATTCACCACTGTTTTGTTTGCAGAATGTATAAAGAGCTCCTGCTCACCAACAACATTCGTCTCTGGAGCCTCAATCTTTATTTGATTCTGAGAGTTGAGCAATGCCTTTCCTGCTTGTGTATGGAAGAAGTCTGCAACAAGCTGCTGCATGAAAGGTGTGTTTACCAATATCTTCTGCATCACATTGGTCAGCAGCATATTACCGATGTTCATTGTTTGTGAGTTTCCAACATTAACTTGTAGGTCGTGACCTACCATTAAGGACATATCATTACCAGCATGGAGCTGTATGTTCTTAGGGGCATTAATCAAGATGTTTCCATTTCCATCCAAATGAATGGAACTACCGCCTGCATCTTTTATCTCAAGTGACTTATTATCATCGTTGAGGATAACAGAAATACCACTACGTGTCTTAAGACTTTTAATACTATTATTTGAACCTCCACCGTTACCAGTCGTTCCGTTAAACAGGCTACCCATAACATATGGTCTTGCTGGGTCACCATGGCGGAAGCCGAGGAGGACTTGGTCGCCTACCTCTGGGATAAACACAAAACCACGGTTGCTCTTTACGTCACTACTGCTACCACCATCTGGGGTCATCACACGTACCCAGCCTGTCTGCATACCATCCGTCTGCCAGTTCATACGTACACGAACACGGCCCTTACCCTGTGGGTCAGCATTACTAAGCACCGTTGCCATCTGTGTCTCAGCCAGTGGCATACGAACCTTTGGACTTGGCAGTGCCTTTATTGTTGCCGGGATAGCCTTGAAGCGGTTTTTGTAGTAGCTTCCTTGGCTTACCTCATGCGTTATCTCAATAATGATAAAGTTACCCAAACTCTCTTTTGATATGTTCCCTACACGCTCTAAGAATGAACTGTAGAGACTTACGACAGAGCCTACACGCAGCGTTGGCACCTGACTCTCAGCCGTAATATAATGTGTCTCTGCCGTCTCTGCCGCCTGCTTACGCCCCATGTAATTAATAAGTTCTGATTCATCGCTGATACGTGGCAGCGCATGCTGGCGTGCGGGTTTGGAGAACATTCCAAGTGATGCACGGAAAGCATCGCCCGAAAGTTTGTCATGGCCATAAGCCAGGTCGGGTGTCATACGTTGCATCTCACGGTCAGCACCGGAGTGATAAGAGAACACCTGTTCAGAACGTGCCAATGTCTGCAAACCAATGTCAAGTGAAGATAGCGTCGTTCCATATTCCAATATTATAGGGTCAGCCAATTTCCTTGGTTTACCAAAGATCAGTTTTGTTCCATCGAAATACATCCACTCCTGATACTGGTATGCAAGACGGCGGATAAAGTCGAAGTCTGACTCTTCGTACTGGCAGATATAGTCCTTGTTTTCCTTGTATGCAGGATTTAACTCCAACTGCACCTTAGCTTCTGCGCATAGTTTCTTAACCACATCCCCAATGGTTGTATCATTCCATGAGAAGCAGCTGTGTGCCGTTTCCATTCTGTAAGTAGCAGAGTAGCCAGAAACGATAATACATCCAAAGTCACTTCCTTCTCTGTGTAACTGTACATTTGTCACCACACCAACGAAGATAGGAGTGTTTGCAGCCTTAACAACGATACTTTCTCCGAGCCAGTCCTTGCTGCTGTTGATATTATGTACATATCTATTGCTACCCGTTTCCAACTCAACAGACATTTGGAAACGGTGGTGCTTACCTATGTTTTGTTCGATTTGTAGAGAGATAAAAGAAGAAAGAGACCTCTTTCCTACGCTGATAGTAATGGGGTTGAAAGGAATTGACATTGGTTGTTTGTTTTGAGATAAAATTAAGCCGAATCGGTTATTAGAGCCTAAACATATTTTGTTTTATTATCGAACAGATTGTTTGACTTTAGGGCGCAGGCGTAGCGGGTTACGTCAAGTCACAAAGACAAGCAAGATGCTCGATAATAAAATATGTTAGGAAACAATAGCATATAAGAGTTATACATATTGTTGTCTAATGACCGATTGAGTTTTATTCACTTTCAACAAAAGAATTACTTCCTGTATCAACGAATGATATTCTTCCTCCTTTAGCACACATACAGAATGACTGCTCCGTCAGCTTTTTCATCCCATTGATACTGTCTTTCTGTGTTGTTTGCTGCCAGCCTTGTGGCTGTGGAATACAAGGAGGATTCGGAGAACTACATTTGCAAACTCCAAAACTGGAGATATTATCTAAACCACTTTTATCCTCCTCTGTAGCTACCAATTCTCCCGAAATACTTCGGAAACTTTGACTAAGAACTGTCAACTTGGCTTGTTCTGTTCCTAAAGTACAACACATTAAAGCACCATTAGTTACAATTTTCACCATTCTACTTTATTATAGGATTTGTACCTTTCTTTATAACTTCTTCAGTATTAGCATTCATTTTAATAGAAACTATATTTTGTCCTACCTTGTGATTAATAATCCATACGTACAGATTGCATCATCAAGCCCTAAAGGTAGCACTGTTATTTTCTTGAAACAACTTCTTTACAATAAGACGCTGTAAACTATCCCGTTCTATTTCTCTACCTCCCCTTCTACTTGATTAATTATCTTGCCGGTATTAGCATTTATTTTAATTGTATATACCTTAATACCAACTTGCCACCGAATTCGCCATATAGGAATTTTACTATGTTTGCTCACATAGCGACGAATAGAGACTTTTTTATCAAACAAATCCAGTTTTAATTCTTCTTTGACAAACTTCTCCACCTTTTCCCATGGATAGTTCTTATAAGGGGCATCTTGGTCGTATTCATCTATTAAATAACCATTCTCGTCATACTCTTTCCAGATGCCCGCATTAAATCTATTATAATAATATTTTCCCACTAACTTTAGAATTCCCGTTTTATTATAATACTCCTTACACGTTCCAAATAGGCTGTTGTCCTTTCTGGCATATTCTATATAGTTAGAGCCATTATCTCCTCCAAACTGCCTCACTTTACCTCGCAAGTAATGCTCAAATTGATATTCATGTCCTTGCCTTTCCATATAATAGGTAGATGTGTCAAATCTCTCTGTTGTTCTTTCCATATTCTTATTCTTTTTAAAATCATTACTACTTGTGTTCTGTGCTTTGCAACTGCTTATTATCATAAGCGTTGCCAATGAAATCATTATTAGCCTTACCATCTTTTTATTACTTTTTCGTTATTTGTTGATTTGTTTTTTCCTTTTCCTCTCCCTTCTCTTATTCTCTTTCCACTGCTCTACCGTCGGTAAGTTCTCATGAAGAATGTTCCATTGGAACTGCCATGTGGCTATCACTGGTATTTTTTCTGGTCCAACATCAGAATAGTCCATAATATTATCTGTTTTATTCTGCTCAAAAGTATGTAAGTTTGAACTACTAAATGAATGATATAATCCCAATGCATGAAATAGCTCATGTGCACAGGTGGTATCATCAAGACCTGGACTCAACACGATTACTTCTTTAGAGCGTATTTTACGGGCACGCCCATATAAAGACGAATCTCCATTAGCATCCTCATTTATTAAATATATTTTATGATAAGAAGCATACTTTGCTGTATCTGAATTACTACTTAGCACACTTGTCAAATAATCATATATTTTCAAATTACTTAAATCTTTCCTTTTTAATAATTCTTCATCTGTATAGGCAAGGAAAGCCTCTTTCCGATCTGGAGTTGTCAAGTCAAGCTCACATTCTTCTATATTGGCATCTATATAACATTGAGAAAAATATTTCTCCAACATTATTTTACGAGAAGGATTCTTAGGAGGAATATTACCTAAGCTCTTTCCTTCTGCATATAGATCTGTCTTCACCCTCACCATTACCACATTCAAGGCATACCGATGCTTGTCATCATTGGCCTTTACAATTAATTTACCTGCCAGCGATTTATTGCCCTGTTCGTCATAGGCATAAAGACATATCTCCTTATCTTCTGAAAGTTCCTTATTACACGTTATAGAAAGGTCATCAGCCGATGGATAATGACCGATATCAAGAATAGGTGCAGAACTTTGATTCAAAGTAAATAAATCCTTATCATACTCATATTCTAACCGTTGAGCTTTTTATGAACATCGATATTCAAGGTCAAATCAGCACATTGACCTTTTAATAAAGTCATCACAGGTACCACATAGAGATAGTCTATTGTTTTTTTACCGTTATTAATTCCCGTATTAAGAGTAGCATCTTCTGCTTCTTTCTTTTTCCAAGGTATGATATACTGTTGCTTGTATTCAAACAGGAACTGCTTATATCTGCCCGTATCTTGTTTGAAGTTTTCACCTTCCTCCTCACAAGTACCGATTATCTTGTCATAGCGATTCTCTTCTATATCCCCAGCTCTGTTTGAGTCTGCAAAACGTACCCAGTCAAAGCCAAACTCGCCGCTATAACTTTCTGATGTTCTAAACTGTACGCACACCTTTGTTCCTATTTCCTCTTTTACTGTTTCATATTCTTTAGCCGTATTCAGTTCGTGCATACCCTGCTCTCCACGCATCTCCATCGTACCTTGCGAATTCACCACCGTTTTGTTTGCAGAATGTATAAAAAGTTCCTGCTCACCAACTACATTCGTTTCTGGAGCCTCAATCTTTATTTGCTTCTGAGAGTTGAGCAATGCTTTTCCTGCCTGTGTGTGGAAGAAGTCTGCAACAAGCTGCTGCATGAAAGGTGTGTTTACCAATATCTTCTGCATCACATTGGTCAGCAGCATATTACCGATGTTCATTGTTTGTGAGTTTCCAACATTAACTTGTAGGTCGTGACCTACCATTAAGGACATATCATTACCAGCATGGAGCTGTATGTTCTTAGGGGCATTAATCAAGATGTTTCCATTTCCATCCAAATGAATGGAACTACCGCCTGCATCTTTTATCTCAAGTGACTTATTATCATCGTTGAGGATAACAGAAATACCACTACGTGTCTTAAGACTTTTAATACTATTATTTGAACCTCCACCGTTACCAGTCGTTCCGTTAAAGAGGCTACCCATAACGTATGGTCTTGCTGGGTCACCATGACGGAAGCCGAGGAGGACTTGGTCGCCTACCTCTGGGATAAATACAAAACCACGGTTGCTCTTTACATCACTACTACTACCGCCATCTGGGGTCATCACACGTACCCAGCCTGTCTGCATACCATCCGTTTGCCAGTTCATACGTACACGCACACGGCCCTTACCCTGTGGGTCAGCATTACTGAGCACCGTTGCCATCTGTGTCTCAGCCAGCGGCATACGAACCTTAGGACTTGGCAGTGCCTTTATCGTTGCAGGGATAGCCTTGAAGCGGTTCTTGTAATAGCTTCCTTGGCTCACCTCATGGGTTATCTCAATAATGATAAAGTCACCCAAACTCTCTTTTGATATATTCCCTACACGCTCCAGGAAAGAGCTGTAGAGACTTACAACAGAACCTACACGCAGCGTTGGCACCTGGCTCTCAGCCGTGATGTAATGTGTCTCTGCCGTCTCTGCCGCCTGCTTACGCCCCATGTAATTAATAAGTTCCGACTCATCGCTGATACGTGGCAGCGCATGCTGGCGTGCGGGTTTGGAGAACATTCCAAGTGATGCACGGAAAGCATCGCCCGAAAGTTTGTCATGACCATAAGCCAGGTCTGGTGTCATACGCTGCATCTCACGGTCTGCACCAGAGTGATAAGAGAACACCTGTTCAGAGCGTGCAAGGGTCTGTAAACCAATATCAAGTGAAGACAGTGTCGTTCCATATTCCAATATTATAGGGTCAGCCAATTTCCTTGGTTTACCAAAGATGAGTTTTGTACCATCGAAATACATCCACTCTTGATACTGATGTGCAAGACGACGGATAAAGTCGAAGTCTGACTCTTCGTACTGGCAGATATAGTCCTTGTTTTCCTTGTATGCAGGATTTAACTCCAACTGCACCTTAGCTTCTGCGCATAGTTTCTTAACCACATCCCCAATGGTTGTATCATTCCATGAGAAGCAGCTGTGTGCCGTTTCCATTCTGTAAGTAGCGGAGTAGCCAGAAACTATGATACATCCAAAGTCGCTTCCTTCTCTGTGTAACTGTACATTTGTCACCACACCAACGAAGATAGGAGTGTTTGCTGCCTTAACGACGATGCTTTCTCCGAGCCACTCCTTGCTGCTATTGATATTATGTACATATCTATTGCTACCCGTTTCCAATTCAACAGACATTTGGAAACGGTGGTGTTTACCTATGTTTTGTTCGATTTGTAGAGAAATAAAAGAAGAAAGAGACCTCTTTCCTACGCTGACAGTAATGGGGTTGAAAGGAATTGACATTGGTTGTTTGTTTTGAGATAAAATAAAGCTAATAGGCGTGCTGGGGTATTATATCTTTAGTCTTAGGAGACAGACGATAACTGCAATATAAAGCTGATTTAAATCCCCTTTGAGCATTGAAAGCGAAAAGGACTATGCCGAGTACGAAAGCTCTGCATAGTCCTGATGTTTCCTAAACTTATGAACGAGGCCAACGGTTGTCAAGCTCAGCATTGCCAACGGTGATATTCTCAGCAGAGAAAGTCATTGCGATGGTCATAGGAGCCTCGTTGTTAACGTCGAGTGTCTCCTTGTAGTGAACGATGTAAGCATTCTTGAAAGAAATCTCCTTCATCTTAGCATCCTCTTCACTCTTCTTGTAAACGATCTTACCCTCAACTGGCTTGAACTGGCTGTTAAGCATAGCCTCGATAGTAGAAGTGTCATCAGTTGACTCGATAGTTACACTGATACGACCGCCAGAGATGCTTGATGCAGGCTGACCCTTCTTGTCAGTTGTACGGCTGAACTCGTAGTTAGAGTAGAGTACGTCATACTCCTTACCACCCAATTCCAAAGTTGCTCTAAATGAACTCATAATTAATAATTTTTTAAGTTGTTAGAAAAAAAATGATAAACGAGGCACCCTTATCATCTCCTTTACAAGAAAACAAAAAAGAGAAAACCTCAACAACTTCTTGAAGTCCCCTCTGTACGGCTGTTAAACAGTCTTGCTCTTGGAAGAAGAGGAAGATTTGCAATCTGTTGTCTTACAATGTCAAAAGTAAAAAGATATTTCTATAAAAGCAAAATAAAGACGTAAAATAACATAAGTTTAACATTTAAAAGCTAAATACTTACTTCTTAAACTCCATTAAATGGTAGTATAATTAACGTGTAAATGGTAGTATAATTAACGTGAGTTCGACGAATTATAAGTGTCTATAAATTTGGTGATTAGCGAAACTCGTTGTGGCATTAAGAAGCTAATATACAAACAGTTATATATAAAAACCGTAATAATCACCTATGGAGGAGTTACTGAAATATTTTGTATGGCAGATGACTTCTGCAAGTTTTTTGATGCAATGACAGCAGAATATACACTAAAACCTACAGGAAAAAGAAAATATCATCGTAATTCTATGATGTCAAAGGTAGACGTTATGCAGACAAAGGCTACATCAGCAAAAGCCCTTTCAAAGGCTTTCCGCTGATGGAATACAGCTTATTACCAAATTAAAGAGTAACATGAAAGGAGCATTAATGAGCGTTTCAGACAGACTTTTACTCAGAAAAAGAGCCATTATTGAAACAGTGAATGATGAACTAAAGAACATTGCGCAGGTGGAACACTCCAGACATAGATGCTTTGACAAATCCATCGCCAACTTATTAGGGGCAATTGCAGCCTATTACCTGTTCCCAAAGAAGCCGTGCATCAATGAACAAAGGACCATTGACACACAGCTTGCATTGTTCTGAATTCGTCGAACTCACGTTATTTAAGTTTAATTTTTAGTTGCTGTCACTTTTAACACTTCGTGTAATGGGTTTATATTCAGATGATTAAAGGCGAGAATAGAGTGACAGAAATGACAGCAAAATCAGGAATGGGATGTAATTGACTTTTGTTCTTGGGTGGAAAGGGGAACTGATAGTTATGGGATACACCTGTTTGTGGTAAAACGCTCCGGCGCAGATCCTTGTAAGATTATCCATCCCGATGTATACCACAGAACCATTACGGAATAATCGGAAATATATTTACAGGAAAATCAAGCTACATGTCTATAAAATCACAAGATATGCCAAGCATTCAGACTTGTATCCCATTGTTTACCAAAGACTTACAAAAGCCCTTCTAAAAGGTGCCCTTTTACCGTGCAAAAGGGCGTCTTTCACACCTCAAAAGAGCATCTTTTACCTTGTGAAAGGGCATCTTTTACTTGGTAAAAGAGCATATATAAAACTAAGATTAAGAATAATATTTACAACAGGCAAATAATAGACCCAGTTAGACAGATACTAACAAACAGCTTCAGCCCCAACTATGAGAACTGTGAAGGATAGCTATGAAAAGGAAATTGTCTGTATTCTCAGCATAAACGAGTCATTACACAGGATTAAAGTCAGAGTTCATAAAGCCCGCAAAGAAGAAATATAGCTAAGAGTACAAACAACAAAAGAGGAATATCAACTAAGATATTCCTCTTTTGTCCAAGTGATTCCGTTGGGGTTCGAACCCAAGACCCACAGCTTAGAAGGCTGTTGCTCTAATCCAACTGAGCTACGGAACCATCATGCGAGTGCAAAGGTACAGATTTAATTCTGTTCTGCCAAATTATCAAATATATTTATTTGAACTTCTGAAGGAATGTTTCAGCTTGCGCATTTCCCAATTCCTTTGCCTTTTGGATGTTCTTAACTCCTTCTGCTTTCTGATTATTTTGACATTGTGCTACACCCAAAATAAGATAAGCATCAGGGAGAGAAGGATCAAGCTGTATTGCCTGTTGAGCTGCACTAATAGCTGCATCAAGCTTACCCAATCGCAACAATAAACTACCAGCCTCCGTAGGATATAAGGCCTCTTTAGGGTCTAGCCGTGAAGCAACAAGAATGTCTTGCAGTGCCTGTTGCCAAAGACGTCCCTTCACCTCACACTGTTCACGCATATAATAGAATTCAGCCCCGAGGCGTCCTTGGTTGAAATATTCATAAGTATAGTAGTCTTGCATTGCCTTACGATAATCCCCCATTTTTCCAACTGCTGACCACGCGCAAGGAAATAAGGTGCTGAAGTTGCAACATAAGGAGTATCACAAAGAGCTATACTCTGATTTAACAATTCGAGAATTTCCTTGTCTGTTGCCCCTAAATGCTGACGGCTCTGCGCCATTTCCAAATAGAGTTCTGGATTCTTAAAAGGAGTTTTCGTCAATGCATCAAACTCTGTGTAAGCCTTAGCATAATCACCTTTTGCAAAAATGATCTGAGCTTGAAGATGACGATAGACCTCAAGAGACTTTATAGCAATGGCTTTTTCAACTTCAGTCAAAGCCTTATCAAGCGACCATCCTGCAGCCTTTAGCTTATCTGCATTGGCACTATTAACTGAATTAAGATAGACGATACGGGCATAGTTATAATGTGCCTCATCTTTAGATGTAGCTTTATTCACTTCTTCTTGTAGCACTTTATCTGCATTGACAAGATCGTTTTGTGCGACTAAGAGATTTGCTTTAGCATAATAGCCTTCGTTAGCTTGTGGAAACTTAGCTATAAAATCATTAATTAAAGCTTCATGCGTACCCACAGGCTTCTCCGAAGAGAGCATTAAAGCAACAACACTTTCCTCCAAAGAGTTTGGCAATCCAACACGAATATTACTCTGCCGAAGAGCTACATCATTCTGTGATAATCCTTTAACAACAAAGTCTTTTGCATAATTAGCATCAGTAGCACTCTGAGATGTACCACCAGCGTTGAATATTCCAATAATTTGTCCACGTTCATTTACTACAGGTGCACCATTCATTTTCTCTGTAGCAGCAGACTTCAATATGGCATAATTATACTTATCCATGAATTTCTCGACACTTGAGACTTCAGCCTTCACAGCACTACCACTCTTTGGAGCTACAGCTATCCAGACGGTCTCAGGAGCAGAAATAGTAGCTGATAGAGAGCCAGAGATAGTCTTACCATCCACCTGAAACTTCGCAATGTCATAAATCTCATTTGCACCTAACAGACATTCCACATTATGTTTCTGTCCTTTTGCATCAACGACAACAGCTTTATCTGCACCTACAAAGGGTTTCCAAGGCCCAATCGCCACACCATCAGTACTGATAAAGAAACCATTGGTTGATGCAAGGATACTCCCATCAGCCTTAAATGTAGTCAAAGTAAAAGTCGCATCAGCTACTTTCTTTACAGACCCAGGTTGTGCCATGCTCGTTAGAGAAACAAAGAAAAGCAACTGTATAAACAAAAAGGACAGTTTTCTATTTTTCATACTCATTAATCTTTTATACGTATCTACACACATATATCATAAGGTTATTATTTCTTTACGCTTAAGTTTAGCAACTCACGTGCATTCTGTAAAGCTGCATCTGAGACATCAGCACCAGAAAGCATCTGTGCAATCTCCGTCACACGCTCCTCTCCTGTAAGCTCTCGCATATTACTATTTGTCCCTTCAGAAGTTTCCTTTTTCTCCACTTTATAATGAGAGCTACCAAGAGCCGCTATTTGAGGAAGGTGCGTGATAGATATCACCTGACGATTATGGTTTCCCATTTCCTGCATAATAAGCGCCATCTTTTGGGCAATCTTACCACTAACACCCGTATCAATCTCATCGAAAATAATGGTAGGTAATTGAACCGCACCACTTATCATGGCTTTAAGAGACAACATGACACGCGCAATTTCACCCCCAGAAGCCACTTGAGCAACAGGTTCCAGTGCTGTACTTGTATTTGCTGAAAAGAGGAATTGGACTTTATCTGCCCCATCCGCAGACAAGGGTTTAGCAGATAAACTCACTTCAAAACGAACATTAGGAATACCAAGTGGAACAAGGCGTTCCGCCATTTCCTTTTCTATAGCTTTAGCTGCTTTCTGGCGAAGTGCAGTCAGCTTCTTCGCCTGTTGTTCACAAGCTATTTGTTTTTCCTTAACATCCTGCTCCAAAGACTCAAGCTCTTCATCGCTGTTATCAATACTTTTTAATTGTGAAGCAAGACTATCCCTTATTTCTATCAGTTCCTTCTCTGTAGAAACATGGAACTTCTGCTCAAGTGTATTAAGCTGATCAAGCTGCTGATTAATGTCATCTAAACGTGAAGGATCAAAATCTATATTTTCTACCTCATTACTAATATCAGCAGCAATGTCCTTCAATTCAATATGGGCACAGGAGATACGTTGCACTATCTCCTGTGCTTTGGGATAAACATTTGAGACATTAGAAAGGTAATCAATACTCTGTCCCAACTGATAGATGATGCCTACATCATCAGAACTTAAAAGACGATCCGTCTCATAGAATGCAGATTTGATTTCTTCGGAATGAGAAAGAGTTTCACTCTCCTGCTCTAGCATCTCTTGTTTTCCCTCAACAAGATTCGCACCATCCAATTCTCCAAACTGGAAACGCATAAACTCTTCATTCTCTTGAGATCTTGCAAGCTGACTTTTCAAGTCTTCAAGACGTTGTTCTGCCGTTTTATAAAGTTGGTAAGAGATCTTATAATCATTTCGAACCTTACCATCCTGTGCAATAATATCAACAACATTCAACTGGAAATCATCTTTCTGTAGGAGCAGATTCTGATGTTGTGAATGAATGTCTATCAGCTGTTCCCCTAGTGTACGCATATCTTGTAATGACACAGGAGTATCGTTAATAAATGCACGCGACTTACCTGCAGCAGTCAATTCACGACGTATAATAGTATCTTCGGGGTCAAAGTCAATATCGTGTGATATAAAAAAAGATTCAAAATTATAATGAGAAAGATCGAAATGTGCTTCAATAGTACATTTTTTTTCTCCTCGTTTTATCTGTTTACTATCTGCCCTATTACCCAACAACAGACCAATAGCGCCAAGAATAATGCTCTTTCCTGCTCCCGTTTCACCAGTAATAACAGAGAAACCCGTATGGAAATCTATATCCAACTGATCGATTAGAGTAAAGTTCTTTATATAGAGATGTCTCAGCATAATCGCACTTATTGTTTAATCTTCTCCCATGTTATATTCTGACTTGCATTGATACTAAAGAGAATATCGTACACTTGTTCTTTCTCTTTCTGTGTACCTTTCCCATGATATATATTGGCAAGTTCATCTTTCTTATAGTCAGTCCATATCTGTGGCAACAGACTTATTGGACGATTCTCATGTGCCTTCTTCAAATCATTCTCAAGGGCTGTTGTAATATTAGTACGCCCCCTTTCAGCATTATTTGCCATCTCATCCAATCCTTTTCTATAATAATCATACTGCAACTGACGAAATGGTCTCATTGCTCCGTCCAAATAATCATTAATAATGGCAAAACGATTCCGAGAGTTATCAAATGCTTTCCACCCTGTGAAATTCAGATTCTGTGCATTATTAGTTAAGTTCATACAACGCTGCAGAACATCCTCTCCCCCCATTGGGGAGAATGAGTCTAAATCAAGTCCTATGATAAGATAAGCATAATAAGCAACAAGTGCCGTTAACTGATTATCTATATTTTCCTCATTAAACTCTATCTGGTCATACAAAGCATACAAAAAATTGAAGTCTGCATCTTGATTATTATATAGCGTTGAGGTATAAGCAGAATTGTAAACAGGTCGGTTAGCTTGAATCAAAGCTGTACAGTTGAAAGCATTAGAACTTGGATCATACTTAGTCACTGTAATATTAAAGTTTACATTTATACGCTCATTCTTTTGAAACTGATAATGAGTCCATTGATGCGTATTTATAAACTGCTCTAGCGTCTGCTGTAGATTATCAAAAACAGCAGACTCAGTTCCCTGAATCTGATTATGATTCACAGTTACTTTTGCCTGCAATTCCTGCGCCTGTAATCTATAATTAAATAATAGACACAAGCTCATTAATAATATCACGTGCCACTTCTGACTTTGGTTTCTTTGCATATTCTTTTTTTCCTTCCTTATTGATAATCGTTATCTGGTTATCATCCGACTGGAAAGTCGTCCCTGGATTCCTCGTAGAATTCATGACAATAAAGTCTGCATTCTTCTGTATGAGTTTCCGTTGTGCATTGTGCTGCTCCTCATTTGTTTCTAAAGCAAAGGCTATTAAGCGCTGATGTACACTTTTCATCCGACCTATAGATGCAGCAATATCTTGTGTTGGCTCTAAAGTGAGGACCAGATTATGTCCCTTTCGTTTTATCTTCTCCTCAGCAACATGGTCTGGACGGAAGTCTGAAACAGCTGCACAAAGAATTGCCACATCACATTTTGGGAACTCAGACAGCACTCTTTCATACATTTCATTACAACTTTCCACATCAATTCGTTTAATAGAATCGGAGCAAGTCTGACTTACGGGTCCCGCCACAAGTATAACCTGTGCCCCCCTCTTACTACACTCCTCTGCCAAAGCAAAGCCCATCTTCCCAGAAGAATAGTTTCCTATAAAACGAACTGGGTCTATCTTTTCGTATGTTGGCCCAGCAGTAATTAGGATTTTCTTACCAGCCAAGTCGGTTACGGCATGACCATTATATTGACCAGAGAAATAAGAATCCAAGACTTTTACTATGTTCTCAGGCTCTTCCATTCTACCCTTCCCTTCCAGACCACTTGCTAGAAATCCATTTCCAGGTTCTATGATATAATTGCCAAAACCACGGAGAACTTCAAGATTCCTTTGAGTTGACGGGTGTTTATACATATCTAAATCCATTGCTGGAGCAAGAAACACAGGAGCTTTCATCGAAAGGTAAGTCGTAATAAGCATATTATCTGCCACTCCACTAGCGAATTTTCCAAGCGTTGCTGCTGTACATGGAGCTATTAACATAGCATCGGCCCAAAGTCCGAGATCTACATGTGAATTCCACGTTCCATCTTTTTGGGAGAAAAACTCACTAATAACAGGCTTGTGTGTCAAAGCGGAAAGCGTAATAGGAGTAATAAATTCTTTCCCTGCAGGAGTAATAACCACCTGTACTTCAGCTCCATGCTTTACCAACTCACGAATAACAAGACAACTTTTATATGCAGCAATAGAGCCCGTTATACCTAATACTATTTTCTTCCCTTTCAACATCAGCTTACTTATTATTAAACTCCCTTAAACGAATACGCGTCAAGACTTGCTTTGTATTATATGTAAAATCACTTGCCAACATCCAGCTATAGTATCCCGGATCCTTACGTAAAACTTCTGCTACATCCCATCCTTTATACTTGCCAAAGTTAAATATCTCATGCCGACGTACTTTTCCTGTTGCATCAAGTAAAACTTTACCATCTTGATCCTTCATATCCTCCCAAACGATACGACCAGCAAAATCCACAAAGTCATTCATCTTTGAGAACTCAGCTAACTCTTCCATATCATTGTTCAAGACACGATCCTCTTCGGACTGGTTCTCTGGGGCATACATATCAAGCTGTCCCTGCAATACACGCCACGTAGCCTCTGTATCCTGATCAGCTCTATGTGCCTCGAAATCATCCTCCATTTTCCTACCACAATAGAATTTATAAGCAGCAGCAAGGTTACGACGTTCCATCTTATGATAGATATTTTGCATATCTATTAGTCGACACTTAGAGAAATCAAAATCTACTCCTGCGCGCAAAAACTCCTCGGCAAGCATAGGGATGTCAAATCGATTAGAATTGAAACCTGCAAAATCACAACCTGAGAATTTATCAGCGAGCTCTTTTGCTTTCTGCTTAAATGTTGGAGCATCAGCCACATCTGCATCTGAAATTCCTGTCAATGCAACTACCGAGGATGGTATTGGCCTCTCTGGATTAATAAAAATATTCTCTCTCTCTTCCTTCCAATCAGGATAAATCTTTATGAAAGAAATCTGAATGATACGGTCACTGACAAGATCCAGCCCTGTTGTTTCTAAATCAAATACAACAAGTGGTTTCAATAAGTTTGGTTTCATCTGCTCGTATATAAAGTATATAAGGAGAATGGCTATATAGAATTGAAAGCCATCCTCCTTACATTTAAGCCTATTTCTTTTTATATATGTTAATCGTTTAGCAACATTGGCATAATCAACATAAGGATGTCTTCATTCTCTGGTTGCACCCCGGGGATGATTATACCTGCACGTGAAGGATCGGCTAACTGAATCGTTACATCCTCACTCTCAAGATTATTGAGAATCTCTAGCATACTTGATCCCTTAAAACCTATATCCATAGGTTGCCGCCATACTCACATGTCACACTTTCCTTTGCACTCGTAGCGAAGTCAATATCTTCAGCTCTTAATTCTAATAAGCCTGCCGCTACATGAAAACGAATCAACTGAGAAGAGTCACTTGCAAAAGGAAGGACTCGACGAAGAGCCCCTATCAAAGACTTACGATCTATTGTAACTTGATTGGGATTATCTTGTGGGATAACACTGTTATAATTAGGGTACTTCCCTTCTATCAAGCGGCATGACAAGTTACCTTCTGCAAAAGATATATCCGCAGAGCGATCATCAAAACGAATCACGACATCACCTCCATCTTTTGAGAGCACATTTTTAAGTAGCGTAGCAGGCTTCTTTGGAAGAATAAATGAAGCTGGAATATCACTCTTAATCATAAAGTTCTTGTTTCTCACCAGCTTGTGACCATCACTTGCAACTATAGCCAAGCTATCAGCCTGCAAATCGAAGTAAATACCATTCATCACAGGACGCAATTCATCCTGAGCTGTTGCAAACAAAGAACGATTAACATTATCTGACAGTATTCCTGCGTCTATAGTGATAGTTGTTGCATTCTCAGAAACGGTCTGAGCTTTAGGATACTCATCAGCATTCAGAATTGGGAAATTATAAGAGCCATTCTGGTAGGTAATGTAGATCTTCATTTCACCCATATCAACATCAAGCGAGAGAGGCTGCTCTGGTAACTCTTTTACTGCGTCAAGAATCGTGTGATTATTTACGGCAAAATCTCCTTCCCCTTCACAATTTTCAAGATTCAAGGTGCCACGCATGACATTTTCACTATCAGATGCTGTTACTGTTAACTGTCCATCATGAACAGAAAACAAGAAACAATCTAATATCGGAAGAGAGTTCTTGCTATTAATTACTCGCGAGAGAGTCAACAATCGGCTGCCCAAGGCAGTACTTGAAAGGTTAAATCTCATTAGTATCTTATTTTAGTTAATATTTTTTGTTACTAACAATAAAGTTCCAACCGCAAGCACAACAAGGGCTATATAGGCTTCACACTTCATCGTACAAAAATACAAAAAAGAGACGTGAAAAACAAAATTTAAGTATAAAAGTTTCGCTTTTTAGAACTATTTTAGTAATTTCGCAAACAGAAATAAGTAATAAAATAACCAAAACAAGTAGATAATGGATTTACAAGGAAAAGTTATTGCCGTCCTCCCTGCGCGTGAAGGGACTTCAGCTCGCGGGCCATGGAAGTCACAAGAGTATGTAATAGAAACACATGATCAATATCCTAAGAAGATGGTTTTTAACGTCTTCGGAGCAGATCGTATTGACCAATTCGCAATCAAAGCTGGTGAAGAAGTAATGGTAAGTTTTGATATAGATGCACATGAATATAATGGTCGATGGTTTAACAATATACGCGCATGGAACATACAGCGCGTAGATGCAGCAGCAGTACAGGCAGGGGCTCCTGCAGCAGCACCTGTTACTTCACAGCCTGTAAACCCTACAGCGACACAAGTTGCTCCATTCCCTCCTGCTCAAGAAAGCTCTGACTCTGCAGACGACCTTCCTTTCTAACAGCAAAAAGTAAAAAACAACAAAGAGGACGAGTTCTTTTATAAGAGCTCGTCCTCTTTGTCTTCCCAATAGCATACATACCTTCAAAGGGGAGTTTACCATCAACACAAATACAATATGCCGTTCCGTGAACTATCGACAGAAGCAAGAGTAAGTACTATAATACCGTATATGAGCAATAAAAAAATACCCAAAGGCTAAAACCTTTGGGTATTAATATCATAATTATATAACTCTTACAACATCATTAAGCTGCCGTTGCAATCCATTCATAAACAAAGCTACATACACCAAAGAGGAGAATGCCTGCCATACAAACAGCCAAAGCGAACTTTGTATTGCAATCACTCTTGAAGCTTGGCAACGGGCTGTCTGTACGAACGATATACATTGCCTTTACTATCTTGAGATAGTAGTAGAGTGAAATGACTGTATTGAGCAATGCGATGAACACTACTCCATATGCCCATGCCCCCATTGTTGTATTAATGTTAGCTCCATTAACGCCAGACATGAATACAAAGAACTTTGAGAACATACCTGCAAACGGCGGAATACCACCGAGTGAGAACATTGCTAAAGTCATTAAGAAGCTCAAACGAGGATTTGTCTGATAGAAGCCATTATAATCATCAATGTTCGTTTGCCATTATTATTTTGCTCCACAACGGAAATGATAGTAAAGACTGCCATATTAGCAACAACATAAATCAATACATAATAGCTTAATGCACTAACAGAACTTGCCCAATCGTTACCAATAGCCGTCAACATGATGTAACCAGCCTGAGAGATAGAGCTGAACGCCATGAAACGTTTCAACTCACTCTGACGAACGGCAAAGAGGTTAGCGATAGTGATAGAAAGTACAACTACTATCATCAATAACACATGCCAATACTCCATTATGCCACCAAAAACATGGAAGAGAATGCTCAACAATGTGAAGGCGGCTGCACCTTTTGATATCACACTCAGATAACCTGTAACCGTTGTTGGTGCACCTTGATACGTATCAGCTGTCCAAAAATGGAATGGAACAAGAGAAATCTTGAAGCCAAGACCACTAAAGAAGAACACAAGGCCCATAATTGTAAGTGGGGTTGCCTGCATCTTCGCTGTAATATCAGCAAAGTAAAGTGTACCAAACTCACCATAAAGGAAGCTAATTCCATAAAGCATTACACCGCTAGAGAAAGTAGCGGTCAAGATAAACTTAGCTGCAGCTTCTGCAGAATTCTTACGATACATGTCGAAAGCAACAGCACATGCCAAAGGAACTGACGCCATCTCAAGGCCGAGGAAGAACATCAAGAAGTTACCTGCACTCATCATAGCGAACATACCAAGGAGTGTTGAGACAATAAGCATATAAAACTCACCTTCTTTACCACTCTTTGCTGCCCAAACACGACTTTGAAGAATAACAATGAATGTTCCCATAGAAAGAATTGCCTTCATCACATCCACGGCAGAGGAGGTAACATACATACCGCCAAATGCTGTTTGTGCATCCATAGGAATAAGGCAAACAAATGTATTCAACAATAGTAGAACAGAAGCCAGCGGATTGAACCACTTGCGTTCTTCAGTCTTTGCCGTCACAAAGTCTGCAACGAACAAAACAATCAGGATGGCAACAAGACTTGCCTCCGGAATCATCTTAAAGAAATCACTATAATTCATTTCGCTAGTTTATTAAAGATTACCCAATGTTGGAACATACGTTATGATGTGATCAAATATTGGATGAACTGCATCCATAATCATATTTCAAAGAAGAGTGGACAAAGGCCCAACCCTGCTACACAGAAAATCAGACACCCAATGGCAAATCGCTCATCCCATGTAGCATCATGCAATTCATAGAACTTCTTGTTAGGAATAGTTTGGAACAGAATCTTACCAACAACACGAAGAATATAAACTGCAGTGATGACAATTGCCGTACAAGCAATAATTGTTGCAACCCGATGGAACATTCCTGCATTCTCAAATGAACCAATAAAGATAGTCATCTCTGCAACGAACCCAGAAAAACCAGGGAGACCAAGGTTTGCAAGACCTGCTACAACATAAGAGACAGCAAGGAATGGAATAACCTTCATCAAACCACCAAGGTAACGAACATCACGTGTTCCCGCACGATGGTAAATCATACCGATACATGCAAAGAACAAAGCTGTCATCAAACCATGTGAAAGCATTTGGAGAATAGCACCTGTGATTGCAGTTTGTGTCGTCATAACCAATGCAAAAAGTACCATACCACAGTGTGACACTGATGAATAAGCATTGATATACTTCAAGTCCGTTTGTACACAGGCAGATAGTGCACCATATACCACAGAAATCGTAGTCAAGACAAGGAACACAGGTGCCCATACAGTAAGTGCATCTGGCATTAAGAACATTGCTATACGCAAACAACCATAACCACCAAGCTTCATCAATACACCGGCATGGAGCATTGACACTGCTGTAGGCGCTGATGCATGACCGTCAGGAGACCAAGTATGGAATGGGAACAAAGCACCAAGGACACCAAACCCAATAAATACAAATGGGAAAAAGATGTTCTGTATATTCTTTGGCATCGCATGCATACGTGCTAACTCTATAACATCCATAGTCTTAGCTCCGCTGAAATAGTAGATACCAAGAATTCCAAGAATTAATAGAGCTGAGCCACCCATTAACATCAAGGTTAGCTTCATTGCAGAATACTCCTTTGGTCCTGTTCCCCAAACACCGATAAGAAGGTACATAGGAATAAGGGCTACTTCATAAAACATGAACATTGTAAACATGTCAGTAGAAATAAAGAAGCCAAACACACCAGAAGCCAAAAGCACAAACCAAAGGAAATACTCTTTCTTCATCGGCTCAAGTTGCCAGCTAGCAAAGGTTCCTGTAAAGACAATAATCGCTGAAAGCAAAATCATCACAACAGAGATACCATCGACACCCACCGAGAAAGCAATATGCATAGGCTTGAACCACATCACGGAGTTTGCCAGTAGCATTGCATCATGGTTACCAGCATTACGCTGCTGAACAAAATAGACAGTCAACCAGATAGCACCAATCAAAAGTGCCGTTGAGCCGGCTACCATCACACCGCGTACCTGATTGTCATTCTTAGCAACCCAAAGGGCGAAAAGCATCAGGACGGGGATTATTACAAATACAGTTAATATCCAACTCATTTTATTATATCAAACAAAGTAAGATTAATGTTAATGCTACAGTTCCGGTAATAAACCATACGGCATATTGACGTACATCGCCACTCTGCCAAGAACGGATTGACTCGCCTGCTTCTTGTGTACCCCAAGCCATAAAGTTGAATGTACCATCAATAACATGACGATCGAACCATGCGATTGGAATAGAGAAGCAACGGAATACTATCTTATGTGTGAAGAATTGCCATGCATCATCTATATAGAATCGGTTAAGGGCTGCCTTGTGCAGACGTGGGAAGGTACGCTGTAAGGCATCAGCTACTGGCTGCTTCTTACCCATATACATCCAAGTTGCAAGGGCTATACCGATAACAGCTGCAATGATACTTGTTGTTGCAATGCTCCAATCTATATGAATATCATAGTTTAAGCCATTGGCACTTACGAAGTGACCAAATGGTATCCAACCAGCACATACAGAAATAGCAGCGAGGAATACCAATGGTCCCCACATTACGAAAGGAACTTCTTGTGGACGACGACGGTTCTCAGGATCTTGTTCATAATAAGACTTACCCCAGAAGATTACGTAGTAGAGACGGAACATATAGAATGCTGTCATTCCTGCAACAATAGTCATAATCCATTTCAAAGCTTGTCCTTCTACGCCTGGCAAACTATTACATGCTGAAATTATCTCATCTTTTGAGAAGAAACCAGCAAATGGAGGAATACCAGCAATTGCCAAACAACCTATCAAGAAGCAGATATTTGTAATTGGCATATATTTATGTAAACCTCCCATATAATCTTTGAAGTTACTACCAATAATAACAATGATAGCACCAGAGCAAAGGAAGAGTAGAGCCTTAAACATAGCGTGAGTGAAGAGGTGGAACATTGCAGCCATATAACCAAGACCACCATGATGGAGGTACTCAGGGCTATTGAATGTTCCTTCCTTACTATCATAGAAACATACACCAAGTGCAACAAGCATGTAAGCAATCTGCGAGATCGTTGAGAATGCCAAGCCACGCTTAATATCACGCTGCGCACAAGCTACTGCTGCTGCATAGAAAGCTGTGAATGCAGCAATCCAAGCAATCCAGTGGAGTTGTTCTTGAGCGCCAAACTGTACATAAATAGGCAATAACGATGCAACCTGGAATACACCTGCTACAACCATCGTAGCAGCGTGAATCAAAGCAGATACAGGCGTTGGACCTTCCATGGCATCTGGCAACCATATATGCAATGGGAACATTGCTGATTTTCCAGCACCACCAATAAACATCAAGAAAAGTGATGTTGGAAGTACCCACGTTAAAGCGGGATTTGAAGCTAATGCTGTCAATTTACCAACAAGGTCTGGATTTGCATGAAGGTCATAGTTGAATGTCCCTACATAGAAGCTAAAGAACAAAATACCAATCAGAAAGAACAAATCGGCAAAGCGCGTAACTATAAATGCCTTCTTACTAGCATGTACTGCCGTATGTTTTGGATAATAGAATCCTATCAACAGATATGAACATACACCTACCAACTCCCAAAAGAGATACATCTGGAAGATATTGGTTGCCACAACGAGTCCAAGCATAGACATCGTAAAAAGTGACAAATAAGCATAGAAACGTTGGAATCCGTGTTCATACTCCTCAAACTTGTAGTTCTCGTCACGCTCAGCCATATAGCCAAATGAATAGATGTGAACCATAAAGCTGACAGTAGTAATGACAATTAACATCATCACACTGATTGGAGAAAGACGGAAGCCTATATTAAATGTCAATAGCTCTGTAAACTTTAACCATGTCAGATTAAAGACGGTAACAGTAGGATAAGTACCATTCGCCAAACGACCGTCAGTAACATGGAAAGTCTCTCCCATTGCTGTATACTCCCCTGTATAGAAGAAATAGTGATAAGCAGTATAGAGACTAAGCACAAATAACGTCCCCAACACACAGGTGCCAATAATACCAGCAACCTTGCGTGGCATCTTCATTCCGAATAATCCAAGTACAATAGCACTTAGAAACGGGAGAAGAAGTATCAAAAATGCGTAATCAAACATATTTGTTTTCTCTTTATAATTTCATATTTTCAATACTGTTCACCTGGTCGCTGTGGAAATGACGGTAAACATTTATAATAATAGCGAGTGCTACAGCTGACTCAGCAGCACTTACACCGATAGAAAAAAGCGTAAAAAACATACCCTCATATCCATCAGGGAAGAGCAGACGATTGAATGCAGCAAAATTGATATCAACACTATTAAGAACTAATTCTACAGAGATTAGCATTGCAACAAGATTACGACGAGTAACAAAACCAAAAACTCCGATAAAAAACAGAAGTCCGCTAAGGACAAAGAAATATCCTACAGGTATCATTTGCTTTCCTCCTCCTTCTTATTATTATTCAGAATAACTAAGCCACCAATAATACATGCCAAAAGGAATACAGAAATAAATTCGAAAGGAAGTACGTATCCATACTTATCTGCACTCATCAAGTTCTGCCCAATGGTATCCATTGTTACTTCTTTTGACAATGTATCACCATTTATTATTGTATTATTGATCAACTCATTCTTTATCAATACAACAACAACAGTTGCGAAACCAACTAATGCTATTGCCGCAGCAAGAAAAGTACGCTTACCTAACCATCGTTCAGAGAGTCCTTGTAACGTACGTTTACTCACCAACTGAATTGCAAATATATACATCATTGTGATACCACCAGCATAAATACTTATCTGGGTAGCACCAAGGAATGTGTAATCAAGCAGGAAATAGAGACCTGCAACACCAAAGAGCACAAACAGCAATGCTGTTGCAGCTCGCATGATACGTTTCGTCGACACGCAGAATATTGCTGATGCCAATATTACAACGGCGAGAATCGCAAACATAATTAATCTTGCCATATCCCTTACTCCTTATTTCTTTTTAGTATTGAATGTTCCAACTTTCCAATCTGCTCCACCCTCAATAAGCTTGGTAGTGAACCACCTTTATATATTTCTTTATCCAGGTGGAGAATTAGCTTAGAGCGATCAAACACTGCATTCTCAAAATCATTTGTAAACTCAATTGCATCAAAGTTGCAAGCATTTACACACAACTCGCAAAACATACAATCACCCAAATCATACTCATAATCGAGAAGTTGCTTTTTCTTTTTACCCGTCTCTGGGTTAGTAACCATTTCTGAAGCAATCTTGATGGTACCATTAGGACAAGCCTTCTCACACATAGTACAAGCTGTGCACTTGTAGTCTTCATTTTCGTCACGTTTAAAGACCAAACGACCACGATGACGTTTAGCAACGTGAAGGGTTGTCTCACGATTCTCAGGATACTGCTCAGTAGACTTTGGTGTGAAGTATTCCTTCATCGTCACCTTCATACCTGTAGCAAGAGTCTTGAGTGCAGAACCAACCTCACCAAAATATGATTGTTTTTTTTTCTTCCATTCTCTTTTAACCATTAATAGTGAACGTCCAACCAAATGCTACGCAAACAGTCATCAGGACTAGGATAACAAGTGATAATGGCATAAGGTACTTCCACTCCAATTTCAGAATTTGGTCAATACGGAGGCGTGGGAAAGTCCACTTAATCCACATCAACAAGAATACTACAACGAATGTCTTACCGAGGAACCATACAATACCTGGAATATAGTTCATAACGGCATCAAAGCCTTCTATACCAATATTAAGAGGAGCCCATCCACCTAAGAACACAGTAGTGGCAATTCCTGATACGACAAAGAGGTTAAGATATTCTGCAAGATAATAAAAACCAAATCCCATACCACTATACTCGGTATGGTAACCAGCAGTTAACTCACTCTCAGCTTCAGCTAAGTCGAAAGGACCACGGTTCGCTTCTGCATTACCAGCAATACAGAATACAAGGAAAGCTAAAATTGCAGGTACATGCCCTTGCACTATCAACCATTGCCAAGGACCAGTCTGTGCTTCTACAATACCAGAAATTTGCATTGTCCCAGTTAGTATAACTGCGGAAATTAAACAAAGTCCCAAAGACAACTCATAAGAAATCATCTGTACCGCACCACGCATAGCAGAGAGTACAGAATACTTATTATTACTTCCCCACCCTGCAAGGAAAATACCGAGAACGCCAATAGAGCTAATAGCTGTTACTAGGAAATACCCACATTAAAGTCTAAAATATTAGCTCCTTTATTCCATGGCAGAAAAGAGAATGTCCCTACTGAAGCGATGATAACCAAGAATGGCGCAAGATAATAAAGCAATTTATCAGCTTTATCAACTGCAAAAATCTCTTTGATCAACATCTTCAATACATCAGCAAAAACCTGTAAAGTTCCCCACCAGCCTACTCTGACAGGCCCAATACGGCACTGGAAGTAGGCACAGACCTTACGTTCCATGAAGATGAGAACGATAGCTAGTAGAGCATAAGCAAGAAGAATTGCTAAGCCTACCACAACGCACTCAATCAGAATAGTCCAAAAATTACTCAAGCCACAAGTGACGCGTAGTAATTCATCGAACCATGTTGTTACTATTCTAAAATCGAACATAGTATGATTTTAATTCTTAATTGATTACTTTATGATAAACCTTGTTAACGGTCTATATCAGGAATTACGAAATCAAGTGCAGCACCAGTAGTAACCAAGTCGGCTATCTTCTGACCACGCAACATCTTATCCATAGCGCCAACAAGTGTCAGCCCCATTGGTCGGAACTTCAAACGATAAGCAGTTTTATCACCTCTTGAATCCAAATAAGCACCAAATTCACCACTTGCGCCCTCTACAGAAAAATACCACTGTCCTTCTGGGACTTTGATAATTGGCTTTTGCTTAATATAGAACTCACCTTCAGGAATATTATCAATCAATTGCTCTATAATATTGAGACTCTGATAGATTTCCTTAATATGACAGAAGTAGCGATCCATAGAATCACCATTTGTCAATGTTATCTCTTCAAAGTTCACCTTATCATACATTGCATAAGGATGGTACTTACGAACGTCATTCTTCCAACCACTAGCACGACCAGCAGGACCAGTCACGCCATAGCTGATACAATCCTTCTCGTCCATAACACCAACTCCTTCAAAACGCTGATGTGTAATCACATTATCACCAAAGACATCAACATACTCCTGAATCATTGGACGTAAGTACTTGCAGAGTTCCTTTACATTTGATACAAAGTTTGGATCGATATCCGCTTGCAGACCACCTATCCTATAATAGTTCTGTATCAAACGCCCACCTGTAGTCTCTTCCATAACATTGAGGACATGCTCACGGTCACGCATACCATAAAGGAATGCTGTAAGAGCACCTAAGTCTTGAGCACAACAAGCTGTATAAAGGAGGTGATTGTCAATACGCTGTAACTCATCCATAATAGTACGGATATAGAGAATACGCTCAGACAATTCAATCCCCATGCCCTCTTCAATTACACCCACAAGTGCATGACGATTCATCATAGCTGACAGGTAATTCATACGGTCAGTTAATGCCAAAGTCTGAGGATAAGTGAACTGTTCACAAAGTTTCTCTATACCGCGATGGATATAACCTAAATGTGGATAGATATTAGTAACAGTCTCACCATCTAACACCGTTTGTAAACGAAGTACACCATGAGTAGAAGGGTGTTGTGGACCAATATTAACAACAAAATTGTCATCAGTAAACAAAGCATGTTGTGTTCCTACGAGTTCACCATTCTTGTCTAAGTTCCACTCTGTAGTTGTATCAAGTTCTACATCATCTTCTGTAGTATACATATTCTTTGCAGGATCCATATCGTAATCCTTACGAAGTGGATACCCCTTAAAGTCATTTCTTAAGAAGAGACGACGCATATCTGGATGACCAAGGAACTTAATACCATAGAAATCATAGACCTCACGTTCCAGTAAATCGGCATCAGCCCACAACTTAATAACAGAAGGAATTACAAATTCCTCTCCCACCTTTTTTGCAAGCTGTTTTACAGAACAACGTTCGTGTGTACTTGTATTCTCAAGAATATAAATACACCCAAGACCTTCCTCTGTACCAAAGTCTTCACCGACAACAGTTACAAGGTAATCGAAATGCTTCTCATTCTTCAACCTTGCCATCTCAGTAGCAAAGCTATCAAAGCCGAATTCTTTATTTCTAGTTTCATTCTCGCGTACCTTATATATTATACGTTAGTTGTACTCTCATCAGCAGCCTTCTTTGCAGCATCAATCTGATCGATTTCCTTACCCAACTTATCAACATCTTCTTTTGTTACTGGTTGGTTGATGACAATCGTCTCTTTCTTAGGGGCTACCTCTACAGGAGTTGGAGTAACAGAGTCTACTGCGGGCTTAGCTGCAGGGCGAGTAGGCTTAGGCGTAGGCTTATGCGCCTCTTCCCATGCAGCCTCACGCTTCTCCTTTATTTCCTCTGGATCAATGCCTAGTTTCTCCTTAAAAATCAGTTCGGCATTACTCTTGCCCAACTCACGCTCTTCTGCAGTCTGCTTATGATTTACGCCACCAAAGAATTTCTCAACTTTAACTTTACGCTGAAGTTGCATCATTCCATAGATAATAGCTTCTGGACGTGGAGGACAACCTGGAATATATACGTCTACAGGGATAATCTCATCGATACCTCGCATAACATGATAGCTATCTTTGAATGGACCACCAGAAATAGCACAACCTCCAACTGCAATAACATATTTAGGTTCTGCCATCTCATCATACAAACGCTTCAGTGCTGGTGCCATCTTATTGGTAATAGTACCTGCACACATAATCAAATCCGCTTGACGAGGAGAGTTACGCGTAACTTCAAATCCAAAACGAGAGAAGTCGTAACGTGCACAACCGACTGCCATAAACTCAATACCACAACAAGAAGTAGCGAAAGTCAATGACCACAGAGAATTACTCCGTCCCCAGTTGATAAGTTGATCCAAGTTCCCAAGAACGAGATTTGTCCCTCCCTCGTTCAGCTCACTTGCCATCTTACTCAGCGTGTCATTATCTTTCCATTCATTGTATGGAAGAGATTTGATTTGGCTTTCTTATTTCCATTCGAGTGCTCCTTTCCGCCAAGCGTATGCAAGGCCAAATACTAATACCAACATAAAGAACCCAATCGTGGCAAGAGCCAATGGTCCAAATGTCTTAACAACAACTGCCCAAGGATATAAGAAAACTGTTTCCACATCAAACATCAGAAAGAGAATTGCAAAGAGATAGTAACCGATATGCACTGGCAACCAAGAGGTTCCATAGGTCGGAATACCACACTCAAAAGGCTCACCTTTCACTGGATTGTATGAACGCGGACCAATCAACTTAGCTATGGCATACGCTGCCACTACCAAGAATGCAGCCGTTATCAGAACGGTAACAAAAAGTGTGAAATACATAAACTTATATAGCTATAATTTAATTGTCTAATCTCGTTCACAAAGAACATGTTTTAAAACGGTTGCAAAGATACAAAAATATTTGAGAACGTATGCAAATCTAACAAAAAAACGCACTACATTTTGCAAACTCTACCTTACAAACAAAAGATTGCACAAACAACTTGCCCCCTACTAAGAAGGTCTTGAAAAATACGGAGATAACACTATGTCAGTAATATCCAAACTTTAATAAAGATTTCTCTATCGTTTAGCATTTATGAAAAGCAATAACAGTCTCTTTAAGTCCTATATTTAGCATTTTGCAAATATCGTTATTAGTGCTAATTAAGATCCCATTAAAGTATATAGATAATAAAAGGAAAAGTGCCAGCTTTAAACAGTTTCACTATAATACCCTATCAAACCATCAATTGGTGCATCAATAACCTTACCTATTTTATAATTGAAGTGCTCTGCGCAAGCTCTCAGTTCCCCCTCAAATGCAGAAGCCACTCCTCCAACAGCAGAAAGAGTACGAATAGAATCCGAAGAATAACACAAGACATTCTTTTCAAAAAAACATTGGAAATTATAGATAACCAAATCTCTTAACTCATAGTACTTCAAATTCTCTTTAATAAAGAGAGAGATACCTGCAAGGAAACGATTAGCTAACGGTTGGCGATACACCTTATCTATAATCTGTGGATACGTCAGTCCACTCCATTTTAAATATTTTTCTTTTATATCTTCCGAAAGACTCCCTTTAAAAATACCATTCAAAAATAATTTCCCCAAGACAGCTCCACTACCCTCATCTCCAAGGATATATCCAAGTGGTGGAATATTTTGCGTGATTTTTTTTCCATCATAAAGGCAACTATTAGCACCAGTTCCCAAGATACAAGCAATACCAGGCTCATATCCGCACACAGCTCGTGCTGCTCCTAACAAATCACTATCAACCTCTACTTCTGCTTTAGGAAAGTGCTTCATAAGTGCTTTTCGCATAACATATGAAGTTTCAGAAGTACAACCAGCACCATAGAAAAAAATTTTAGTAATTTGTTCTATAACATCATCCTTTGTCTGAACACAGCCACCCTTTAAATCCATTACCTGAAAGATTGGGTTCAATTCACATTCCAAAGTATGTAAAATAACATCCTCCGACTGATGAAAAGGGTTCAAACCCTGTGTACGTCCCTTTAAAATTTGCCTGTTATCGGCATTTTCTTCCTCAACCAGAGCCCAATCAGTCTTAGATCCACCACTATCAGCTATTAATATCATTGTCTTATGTTTTATTTGCAAACTTACACAAAATTATCCACTTAAAAGTCAGATAAAAAAAGAAATCATTGATAAGTAAAACCTTTAGTATCATTTTACATTCATTGACATGTCAGAATGATAAACTTTGATTACCTTTGCACACATTATTAATCAATAAGAAACCGTTATCATAAGAAACTGATATGCCGAAAAAAATATTCTTCATCACCTTCTTACTATTTTTAATTACTGTACCTACGCATGCTGTTTTACAAGAAGACTCTTTGAAAAACTCATTGTCTGTTCTTCGGCATGAACTGATCAACCAACACCTTGAAGAGACTAAGCAGTTGAATCGCTCAAAAATAATTAATGAGCAGGTGATGACACAATTGAAAGAAATTGGAGAAAAATCTGCACAGGTTTCACTCATGCTCTATTCACAAAAGACTGATAATATATTTGATCTTACATATGCCTGTCATCAGGCTACAGAGCTTTGGAAGGACTTCCAAACAAAAACACGTCCCTTTCATGACCTTATTACCCAAAGTAATGAAGAGATTGCAAGGTATGATTCTCTTATCAATGTGCTCAGTACAATGTATACCTTTGGAATGACTACCAAAATGAAAACTGAGCGTAATGTGTGTCTTACACTCGCAACGAGCATTCGGCGTATGTTACAGGAGCGCAACGATTCTTATCAAGAATACATTCAATATTATCAGTATAGCCAACAACAATTACAAGCTCTTGATTCATATGCTCAGAAAAGATATGAAGAGATTCAGTCAGGTATCTTTACTAATAGCGGTGAGAATTACTTTAAATATCTCCGTTCCGCACCCTATATGATAAAGAACATGAGTTCAAGTATTTCTGAAAAATATACCCCACAGAGCGTAGTTCAATCACAATGGGATGTTAAATGGCTGATTGCCCTTTTCAGTATGATATTGATTTACGGGTTTGTTGCCATTCTAATTAATTACCTGAGCATTCGTTTTCTTGTCACAAAGTTGATGAAAACAAACCGTTTTGAGCAGCAAAATAGTGCTTTTCTTGCCAAACGAACCTGTATCATCATGGTGACCTCGGTTATGACCTTTAGTCTTATCATTATAATAATAAGAATTCTATCACCATCCAATTTCGTTCACATGGCTTGTAGTCTACTATTAGAGTATACTTGGCTACTTGCTGTCATCTTTGCGTCTTTACTTTTCCGCGTCAATGGCGCACAAACGCATAATACCTACCGAATTTACTATCCTCTTATTCTTGTAGGTTTCTCGGTTATTACTTTCCGCATAGTAATGCTTCCAAGTTCCATTGTTACATTATTATTCCCTCCACTCATGCTTATTATTGCTTCTTGGCAGGGCCGAGTTATGTACAAATATTATAAACTCATTCCTAAATATGACCTTTACCTAGCTTACTTCTCACTTGCAGTATTCCTCTTCTCGCTAGTAAGCTCAACCATAGGTTATACTATGCTGGCAGTACAAGGAATTATTTGGTGGATGATGCAATTAGCATGCGTTCAGACTATAGCTTTCTTACACGATTATCTCAACCAATACCGAGAGCGTCATAACACGAGAACACTCCCTGTTAATAAAGGTTGGTTCATTCGCCTAATATCAAATGTGTTCATACCATCAGCTTTAGTATTGTCTTTTATCTTTGCTATTTACTGGGCTACAGATGTATTCAACCTCAGCGACATGACTTGGAAAATATTCCGCACGGACTTTATCAACTCAGATAAGTTCAAGATAAGCGTTTACTCCATTACAATCTCTGTCATTCTTTGGTTCGTCTTCAGATATCTTAATCAGACGACTCGTGATGCAATTAAGTTATATTTGGATAAAAATGACCCAACAACAGCTGCAGCACGTAGCACAATGTACATCAATGTCTTACAAGTCATTGTTTGGGGAGCATGGCTTTTAACCATATTAAGTATCTTTGAAATCAGTAGTACTTGGCTGGTTGTCGTCAGTGGAGGTCTGTCGACAGGTATTGGTTTTGCCATGAAGGATATACTTGAAAACATCTATTATGGTATTTCTTTGATGACAGGACGAATAAAGATTGGCGATTATATTGTTTGTGATGGCATACGCGGGCGAGTAAGTTCTATCAGTTATACCTCTACAATGTTGGAGGCCCTCGATGGTTCTGTCATAGCTTTTCAGAACTCACAGCTCTTCACTAAGAATTATAAAAACATGACCAAGAATCACGGATATGAATTAGATATCCTCGAAGTTGGTATTGCTTATGGAAGTAATATCAATGAAGTGAAGAAGATGTTGGTTGACGCTATTACAGCCTTAGGAATTACCTATACCGAGAAGAGTGTTCAGGTAATGATAAAAAGTTTCGATGACAGTTGCGTAACATTAAAGGTTCTTGTTTGGGTAAACGTTTTCACCCAGGGTTCTGATGATAGTGCCATCATGGAATGTATATATGAAACCCTTGAAAAGAATGGCATAGAAATTCCATTCCCACAAAGAGAGATTACTATTAAACACCAGACGATAGAAGAATAATAGATAACGAAAAGTATAAAAAGTTTTATACCTACAATTCAAAAAGCTCCAAAACCTCAACTGGGTCTTGGAGCTTTTTCTTAAATTATTGAAGTAACCAGGTAGTAAACCTGTCATTATACCCTGATAGCCTCAACCTTTGTACTTAAAAATACAGATTAATCTAAGTGTACTAATCACTTCTCACGCAAATTGCAGATTCAGCTTATGATCACGAACCATACGACGTAGGTTCAAAATAGCATAACGCATACGGCCTAGGCTTGTGTTTATACTTACACCTGTAGTTTCTGCTATCTCCTTAAATGACATCTCTTGATAGAAACGCATGAATACAACTTCACGCTGGGAAGCTGGCAGAAGGTTCATCAACCGCTTTACATCTGAGAGTGTTTGGGAATTAACAAATTGACTTTCGATATTAGCAATAACCGTATCAATCCCCCCTATATTTGAAAGATCATTGTCTTTTGGTGCCTCTACAACTTTCTCAGCACGTTGTGCACGATACCAATCCATAATTACATTATGGGCAATACGCATCACCCAAGCAGAAAATTTACCTGTCGGCGAATATTTCCCCTGCTGTAACTTCGTTATTACTTTAACAAAAGTCTCTTGAAACAAGTCATCAGCAATGTCACGATCACGCACCACAAAAAGGATATACGAAAATAATCTCGATTGGTTGTGTGACAACAATAAATCGAAAGCCTCATTACTTCCATCAATGTATGACAATGCCAACTCCTCGTCGGTCATCTCATTCAGTTTCTTCATTTTTATAAGAAATATTTATGAAGTACAGGTGTTTCGATAGGCTTTCTAAACTTATTCTTATTAGTATTATTATTCTATGAATACTGGAGAAGTTTGCAATAAACCAAAAGGATTACTCCCATCATTTGTCTGCAATGCCCTTTTCCACTGCAAATATAATCACTTTTATCGGTATATGCAAATTATTTACACAAAAATCATTCTTCCATCCACCCATAATCATATATATTCTTTTTTATACCGAACACTCCAAGATACTTATGTTTTACCCCACAGAAAAAGATCTTCTTCCCATAATTATCAGGATTACTTTTCAAACCAAGCTCTTCTTTCAGAAGCTTCGAAGCCAACTGAATGGCAATCACTTGTTCTGGAGAGGTCTCTCCACGATCATCTGCTAACAAAATGGCATTATCATAAGTAAAGGGGTACTCCCATTCTGCATTCTTGATATGCTTAGAGCATGCACCAACAATGTATCCAGACACTGTAACAACCTTCCCTTCAGGAATATCATGCTGGAATTCTGCAATTGTATAAATATGACTGATGGCAGAAGAATCTACAGAATCAGATTCTCCGTTATCCACATCTTCTGTCTTATGCTTTCTATGATCAATGTCATCTACAATGCTTTTTCACAATTCACAAAAAACAACGCACACAGAACTAGAAAAAATAACTTATACAACTTCATGGAATAAAATTTATATTAGACTTTGCAAAGATAGAAAAAGATTAGAAGAGTATCAAGTAAAGTACACAAAAAAGAGGTTGGTGCAGGAAGCTACCAACCTCGAATAATGATTTAGCAAACATCTAAATCAGTGAAAAACACATGGCAAATATATAGCTAATAAAAGAATAAAACAAATATTATAGTAAAAAAAAGATGTTTTTAACATTGTAAGCGTACACAGTAACAAACACTTAGGCTAAATAAAGAGGGAAGATTAAAAAACCATGGGCATTGCCCTACCCCACTCTTGGACAATAGGATTACAAAAGATTATTGTAAGAATAAATCATAACACACTTTCAATAGATGCTATTTTGCATTGCAAAAGACGCCCTTTTGAATGGTAAAAGGTGCCCTTTGAGGGAACAAAAGATGCCCTTTTGCATTGCAAAAGGGCATCTTTTGTTTTTCAAATTATAAGCATCTGAATTACAAGCAGATACGAAGTGACTCCCAAAAGGATTTACATTAAATATTAATTAGAATAATAATCCTATCTGTAAAAGTTATTCATATCCCCTAAGGAAAGTATATTATACTTCTCATGAGAGTCATCTTCATTGTTAATCTCCTCTCTTCTCTTTCTACATTAATCCTTTTTTTTTTTCTTCTTTACCGTACGCTTTGCAGGGGTATTATGACTAGGATTCTTGGGGGCAGCCTTACCGATTACCTCCTTCTCGACTTGCAATCGAAGCTTATCCTCTTCTGATTCCAACTTGTCAACCTTCCCTTGTAACCGTATTACCTCCTTCTCCTTCATCTCAATCTCTTCTCCCTGATTGCGGATTGTAGTCAATAACCCATTCAATTCCTCATTATCAATATCTGCAGGATAGAGGCTATTGACACGATTAAGGAAGTCACCAAGGATATTCATATAATTTGTAAATGCGTCAAAAGCACCATCATAGATACCCCGATCCATTCCAACACGAGAAGGCTTAGTTGACATAAAGCGGAAATTATCACTAGCTTGCAAATAATCCCAATCCTGATTAATACGTGGATCTCTGGCTATGCGCACCCGATCAGCAACACTGTAAAGCTTATTAAACGCCTCTCGTTGCATAGGATTACCCAACCACGTGCTGACATCACGTTCTTCATCCATCCAACTAAGTGTATCTGGCACATCAAGACTACTGATACTTTTCAGTTTCATACAGATCTCTGATGGTGTAGAGAAAGTTATTCCACGTTGCTTTGCACATGCGGGGAATGCCTTAAGGAATTCAAGTATATTGCTTGACAATGGTTGGTCTATACCAAGAGCAGAAAGATTCATAAAGATACCTATCACCTGTTCTTCGTCTGGAAGAGCTGCAATCTCATCCATATAGGTATCAGCAAATAAAGGATAACCCTCCCATTCTGAATTATTAAAGCGTAAAGAGATATCATCACTCAACTTAATATCACGCAATAGTAGCTTTAACTTTGGGGCGAGTGCGCAGTTGTATATATAGTGTGGGCTCTTCCAACCTAGCACATGCTTCGCACCTTCTGTCAGCATAGCCTTAAAGCCCATTTGAGAAGCAAGTAATCCTATATCATCACTATAGATAAGAGAAGAATTACGTAACACCTTTGGTGTTTGCCCAAAATATTCCTTGATCTTCTGAGCCTGCCGTTTTACCTCTAGCTTAAAGCTCTCTTCATTAGCAAGGGAAGCTAAGCCGTGTGAGTAAGGCTCTGCAAGAAATTCTACACAGCCTGTGTTATTCAACTCTTGTAGTTTCTCGAGTACTTGTGGAGCATGCATCTCAAGTTGTTCTATACCAACCCCTGAAAGAGAAAAGGCAACTTTAAAAGCATTTCCATTGTCACGAATCATCTGCAACAGTGTATTCAATGCAGGTATATAGCTTCTCTCTGCTATATCCGAAACTGAACGTTCATTCTCAAAATCATCATAATAATAATGATCCGTACCAATATCAAAGAAACGATAACGTTTCAAATGAACTACTTGATGTATCTCGAAATATAAACAAATCGTTTTCATTATCTTATCTCGTTTTAGTTTTAAAGGTCATTAGTAAGTTTCATTAATCTTTTATTACCAGCCTAAAGTGCGAAGGTAAAGCTCACGAATCCATGCCCCAACCTTCTCCCACGTTATCTGGGCAACCTCCTTTTTACCCTCTTCTGATAAATAGTCGAAAAGACTCTCATTATGACAGATAGAATAAATTGCATCAGCTAATGCATGTATATCCCAATAATCAATCTTGATACAATTATTGAGGATCTCGGCACATCCACTCTGTTTGGAGATAATACTTGGTGTACCACATTGCATTGCTTCCAAAGGAGAAATGCCAAAAGGCTCACTGACAGAAGGCATTACATAAACATCTGATGCTTTCAAACACTCATAGACTTCTTTGCCTCGCATAAACCAGGGAAATGGAAACGGTCAGCAATACCACGTTCAGCCGCAAGATAAATCATCTGATTCATCATATCACCTGACCCTGCCATACAAAACCGGACATTACGAGTACGATGAAGTACCATATTTGCAGCCTCAATAAAATATTCTGGACCTTTTTGCATTGTTATTCTACCAAGGAAAGTAACAAGTTTCTCCTTCCCTTTATGATCTGGTCGTGGAATTTCTGCAATCTCTTGTGTCAGGGGATAAACTGCATTATGCACTGTAAAAACCTTACGTGGATCCTGATGATATTGATTTATAACGGTCTGGCGAGTCAGTTCTGACACGCACATGATGCAATCAGCATTGTCCATTCCATCCTTCTCTATGCCATATACAGTTGGATTAACCTGTCCACGTGAACGATCAAAGTCTGTGGCATGAACATGAATGCACAAAGGCTTGCCTGAAACTTGCTTGGCATGAAGACCCGCAGGATAGGTTAACCAATCATGTGCATGAATGATGTCATAGTCAAGTGTCCGTGCCACAACGCCAGCTATAATTGAATAGTTATTGATCTCTTCATGAAGGTTAGCAGGGTAACCACCAGCAAAATCCATGGCGCCGAGGTCGTTGACATGCATATAATTGAAGTCTGCATAGATATGATTTCTCAACTCATAGTAAAGATCTGGATTCATTATATTGCCTATACGGTTCTTCACATAATCATAATCAACATCCCGATAGGCTATTGGCACACAGTTCATTGCTACAATATTGGCAAATCTCTGATCTTCATCACCAAAAGGATGAGGAAGACAAAGCGTTGTCTCAATATCACCTTGCACATGAAGACCTTCCGATATACCAAAATTTGCAGTCGCTAAACCGCCATATACATGAGGAGGATACTCCCATCCAAACATTAATACTTTCATATAAGTTCCTCCTATTAATATTTATATTTTTCAAGTAACTCTAAAGTACGAAGTACTTCAGCCACATTCATAGCGAAAGATATAGCACCACGGCCATTAAAAGGTGGATTGCCATCAAAGAGTTCTGGTAACGTACTAAGGCAATGATGAAACATCTCATCCTCATAACCAACTAACTGGCGCTCAACAAAACTCAAGCGTGTTTGCTTATAGAGTTTCAAGCAGGCTTCAAGATAGAATCCTCCTAACCATGGCCAGGCTGTCCCCTGGTGATAAGCTAGATCACGCTGACTTTGCGGACCAGTATACATTGGATTGTAACCACCACTCTTTGGAGAAAGAGAACGTAATCCTTTCGGGGTCAGTAGCTCGCGCGTACAAACATCTAAAACACCCCGTTTCTGTTTCTGATCAAGTGGCGAATAATCAAGTGCAACTGCAAATATCATATTTGGACGAACACTCCAATCTATCATATTCCCATCAACATAATCATAAAGATAGCCATACTCATTAAGGAATGTATCGACAAACGCCTCTTTACACCGCGCTGCGAGTTCCTCAAGAGTATTCGATCGCTCTATATTCCCACTCTCTTGTTCCATAACAGCAGCAAACTTCAGAGCATTATACCAAAGGGCATTAAACTCCACGATATATCCAGAGCGTGGAACAACTGGTCGCCCATTGTTCATAGAATTCATCCAGGTTATAGCTTTACCCTTTGCATCAGCATAAAGTAATCCATTCTTGTCTAAAGTTAAGTTTGGATGTTTATCTAACATAAGGTAATCTATGATATCATACAATAAACTACCATAGAGTTTCTTGCAACGTTCTTTACCTGCAGCTTTAGCATATTGCTGAATAGCCCACACACACCAAAGAGGTACATCAGGCTTCTCCATCTCATAGATATTAACAGTCAAAGGCTTTCCTTCCATAAATTCGCGTAGCCCTTTCTCTGCTGTCTGCATCACCAACTCAAAATAATCCTGCTCTTCAATACTTAATGTGAGACCAGGAAGTGCTATGAACTGATCGCGCGCGCGCGACACTTAAACCATGGGTAACCTGCAAGTATATAACGGGCACCATCCTTTGCGCTATTATGAAACTGATGTGCTGCATTAACAAGACAATGGAAAAAATTATCTCGAGGGCTACGTGTCTCAACCTCTGTAGTAAACAAATTGGGTAGTATAGAAGGCTTGCATTCTGAAGTAGAAGCAGCGAAAATAATACTCTCTCCTTTGCTAATATTCATCTCAAAATAACCTGGCACATACAAATCTTCATCAGAAGCATAGCCACGTTCTTGTTCCTTTGGATATTCGAGACCACGATACCAATAAGGTTCAAAATGAAACTCATTGGTTTTTGAGAATTGCATGTATAGGGCTGGATACCCTGCATACATACAAGTGCTTATTCCATTATCTATCTGATGATAGGTTCTATCAGCTACAGGATTCTCATGCGTAAATTGTTTAACACTGCGGAATGCTAAAAATGGGCGAAACTGCAACGTTGTTTTCGAATGAGCTTCCAGTAATGTATAACGTATCAAGATACGATCTTCATAGTGTTGGAAAACAACTTCTTTTTTTAACAAGACTCCTCCAACCCTATATATAGTAGTAGGGACATTATCACAATCAAATTCCCGTATATACTTATGCCCTTGTGGGCTGAAAGTTCCTCCTTGATATTTATGTAAACCCAAGTTAAATGCAGCACCATGCTGTATAACTGTGGGGTCAAGAGAGCTCAACAGCACATGATTGTCATCATCTAATTCAGGAACGGGGACAACAAGTAAACCATGGTACTTACGAGTGTTACAATCAACAATAGTGGAACAAGCATAAGCTCCAGAACGATTAGTTCGCAGTAGCTCTCGGGGAAGCGAATCTTGAAGATTGGTCATCAGAGCTTTTTCAAATTTTAAGTAGCTCATGTCTTTTAAGGTTTATTGTTTGGTTTTTAATTTCTTTCCAGTAGAAGTCTTTACAGACTTTACCGTTTGGCACTCCAAAGATACAAATATTTTTCATAATAGCATTATAAAGTAAGATATTATTTTCAGGTTCAGACTTCTCTTATGAAACTTATAAGAAGAATTTACAAAGAAGGTTTAAATACCTATGTCTTAAAAGCTCTAATATATAATAGGAAAAGTCCATAAACATTTTAGAGAAAGCTTAAGAGCTTTTAAGAGAAAGCTTAAGAGCTTTTGAGAGAAAGCTTAGGAGCTTTTAACGGGTAGATAGAATCTATCCGTAATTTGCTTAAACAATAGAAGGTCTCTTTTTTCAATAAAAACAAGAGAATAGACAGGAGTAATTTAATATATAAAGTGTATTAATTCGGTATGATAAAGTTAATGACTTCTTTCTCCACACCTATTATAAACGTGCCAACAGGTGCCGATTTCAAGAGTCGTCCATCAACACTGACAGGAGTATGTGAGGTTACCTGTGCTCTCATTTCCTGTGTTCTATAAGGTAATACACTCTGATGATTCAATATCTTGTCCCGCAACAAGAGATACATACCCTTCATTGCTTGCAACATCTTTGGTTGAGAAACGATTGAAACATCTAGTAAACCATTATATGGGACAGCATTCGGTGTCTGCCCATAGCCTTGAGCATTACCGATACAAACGGTCATCAACCGTCGTCTGATACTATCTGTATTGATGTTCAGTGACATCAAATAGTCCATACGTTGGAACAAAAGCAGGAAACAAGAGAGAATAAAGGAGATTGTACGAGATATGAAAAGGTGGCGCATACGACGACGAAGGCTCATTATATTTGCAACCATCCCAATATTTACACAGTTAAGGAAATATCTACGACAACGCTCATACTTCTTGTTTTCATAGCGAATATAGCCAATATCTATCCGTCTTATACGCTTCTGCTTAAGCCAAACTATAGTCTGTTCCAAGTGTGATTCATCAAATCCCCAGAAGTGTGCAAAGTCGTTCAACACACCATTTGGAATAACACCCACCGTTATACTGTCACGCTCTTCTGGTTCTAAAAGCATCAGATAATTAACCGCATCATTCAATGCGGAGTCACCACCATATATGATAATGGTCTTGTAACCATTGCTTACAAGCAGACGTACCAGTCGTTCTACACTGCGAGGATTCTCACTTTGAACTATATCATAAGCAACTTGGTGTAGCTGCAGACATTGTTCAAGGATCCTTCGTTGCTTCTGATAATTACCAAGATTACCATTCCGTGGGCAATAAATAATACCCCATCTTTCTTCATCTACCATAAATTCATTATTTCATCTATCTTTACATCCATAGGTCGCAGTGCATCTATCCAATGAATGGTGAACCCACGACGTTCCATTCCTCTAAACCATGTCATCTGTCGTTTGGCAAATTGATGAATAGCTATTTCAAGTTGATGAACCATTTCATCATAGGTAAGATTACCAATAAGGAACTCTGTTACATATTTATACTCTAAACCATAATATATAAGGTCTTCTGCAGGTATTCCACTCTTTAATAACCCATCCACCTCCTCAACCATCCCGTTAGCAAGGCGGCTCTTTAAACGGCTTGTGATCTTTCTCCGACGTTCCTCTCTATCTATATTTACACCAATTATCAAGGAGTCTATAGGCGGACATGACCTCTCCTTTACGGGATTGGAAAGGTTATATGTCTCTATCTCAATAGCGCGTATGGCTCTTTGACAGGAATCAACATCCGTCTTATTATGCATGACAGAATGGTTCTTTGTCTTTAGATCTGCCAATATAACCGTCAACTCTTCAAGTGTTTTATCAGCTAAAGCCATACGTAATTCTAGATTTTGAGGAACTGGAGAAAGACTATATCCTTTCAAGACAGCCTCTATATATAAACCCGTTCCACCACAGAGAATTGGTTGTACCTTCCGTTTACGTATATTTTCATAGCAATCTAGAAAGTCCTGCTGATATCGAAAAAGGTTATATTTCGTTCCTGGCTCACAGATATCTATAAGATGATAAGGGACCACGTGTCCGTCGACAGTATAGTCTCCCAAATCCTTCCCTGTTCCGATATCCATACCACGATACACCTGCCGGCTATCTGCACTGATAATCTCTGCCTTTAGATGTGAAGCAAGATGCACAGCAAGATCAGTCTTCCCAGATGCTGTTGGGCCGAGAATGGTTACCATTCTTTGTTCTGACATATCACTTATAACTAGCTGATCACATAACCCTTTGTACTCCATGTCGCAAAGATAACAAAAAAATCCCTGCCAGCAAAGCTGACAGGGAGTATTATTTTATCCATAACTCTCTACAAAAGAGAGAAATTACAGACTATTCTCTAGCGGTATTACTTCAACTCTGCGAAGTACTTGATTGTACGAACCATCTGAGAAGTGTAAGAGTTCTCATTGTCGTACCAAGAGACAACCTGTACCTGATAAGTATCATCGTCGATCTTGCTTACCATAGTCTGAGTTGCATCGAACAAAGAACCGAAACGCATACCGATGATATCAGAAGATACGATCTGATCCTCAGTATAACCGAAGCTCTCAGTTGAAGCAGCCTTCATTGCAGCGTTGATACCCTCAACAGTTACGTCCTTACCCTTAACAACAGCAACGAGGATTGTTGTAGAACCTGTTGGAGTTGGAACACGCTGTGCAGAACCAATCAACTTACCATTCAACTCTGGAATAACAAGACCGATAGCCTTAGCAGCACCAGTTGAGTTAGGAACGATGTTGCAAGCACCTGCACGTGAACGACGGAGGTCACCCTTGCGCTGTGGACCATCGAGAATCATCTGGTCACCAGTGTAAGCGTGGATTGTTGACATGATACCTGACTGGATTGGAGCATATGCGTTCAACGCAGCTGCCATTGGAGCCAAGCAGTTTGTTGTACAAGAAGCTGCAGAAATAACAGTATCAGCTGCAGTCAAAGTCTTGTGGTTAGTATTGAAAACAACTGTAGGAAGATCGTTACCTGCTGGAGCAGAGATAACTACCTTCTTAGCACCAGCCTTGAGGTGAGCAGAAGCCTTCTCCTTTGATGTATAGAAACCTGTACACTCGAGTACAACGTCTACCTTATTAGCAGCCCATGGGCAGTTAGCAGCGTCCTTCTCAGCAGAAATCTTAATCTCCTTACCATCAACGATAATTGAGTCCTCAGTAGCCTCTACAGTGTGCTTGCCCTCGCCGAACTTGCCAGCGAAACCACCCTGAGCGGTATCATACTTCAACAGATGAGCAAGCATCTTAGGACTTGTCAAGTCGTTGATTGCAACAACCTCATAACCTTCAGCCTCGAACATCTGACGGAATGCGAGACGACCAATACGGCCAAAGCCGTTAATAGCTACATTTACCATTTACCTTAATTTATTTTAAAAAGTTTATAAAAACAATTCTCTTTTTACCTCCTATTGAACATTTTTAATGTTACGATTGCAAAGATACAATTTTTTTTTTATTTTTGCAATCGCATTGTGTATTAAATATTATAAAAAATGAGCTCATCCTTTATAGAAGTAAAATGAGAATAATCTATGCGTAAAGATTGTAATATCCAAATATCAAAGGAAGAGACATAATGGGATAGATAGGCACGAGGCATTCATTAAATTAACAACTTAAAATTATGAGTAAATTAATCCAAGAATTTAAAGATTTCGCAGTAAAAGGTAATGCCGTAGATATGGCGGTCGGTGTAATCATCGGTGGTGCTTTCGGCAAGATTGTTTCATCTATTGTTGACGATATTATCATGCCTCCTATCGGATGGCTTATTGGTGGTGTGAAGTTTACTGACTTAAAGTTCACTCTTCCTCAAGTTGATATCGCTGGAGTAACAAGTCCGGATCCCGCTACTATTAACTACGGTAACTTCCTCCAGACCACATTTGATTTCCTTATAATTGCTTTCTGTGTGTTCCTTATGGTGAAAGGTATCAATAAACTTTCTAAGAAGAAGGCTGAGGAGCCAGCAGCTCCCGCACCAGACCCAGAGCCAACTAATGAGGAGAAACTTCTCACTGAGATTCGTGACCTATTGAAGAAGCAGTAACACTCAGTAATATTTAAGGTAAATAAGAAGAAACTTGAATTAGCTTTGGATACCAACAAGAGTATATATATTCTTTAAGAAAATATAATACAAACTTTCTCCTATAACACATTAGGGAACCAAAAACAAAATATAAAAATTGAGTTTGTAACCTCCCGATATCCAGGCTATTACAACTAGCTTTATAAAAGGTGCTCTTTTACAATTCAAAAGAGCACCTTTTGCATTGTAAAAGGGCACCTTTTGCGTTGTAAAAGACGCCCTTTTACAACGTAAAACATCACCTATTGAATTTACGAAGACATTTTTCTTTACATTAAACATACTAAATCCTTAGGAGTAGAAAGAAACAAGGAGAAGCTAAATAGCCTCTCCTTGTTTTTAGTTATTATTCCCACTCTATTGTCGAAGGTGGTTTAGAAGATATGTCATAACATACTCGATTAACTCCCTTAACCTTTCGTATAATCTCATTTGATACATCTGCCATGAAATCATAAGGGAGATGTGCCCAGTCTGCTGTCATCGCATCCATTGATGTTACCGCACGAAGTGCAACTGGATGTTCATAAGTGCGCTCATCACCCATGACTCCCACAGAGCGAATAGTAGAGAGAAGTACTGTGCCAGCCTGCCAAATATGATCATAAAGGCTCGTTCCGTCTGGCATCATATAGCCATGCATCTTCTCAATATATATATCATCAGCATCTTGTAAGATGCGGACTTTTTCACGTGTAATATCACCAAGAATACGCACTGCCAACCCTGGACCAGGGAATGGGTGACGTTTGATAAGTCGTTCTGGCATTTTAAGTTGATGACCTACTCGACGAACTTCATCCTTAAAAAGCCAACACAAAGGCTCACAGAGTTGCAAATGCATCTCTTTTGGTAATCCTCCAACATTATGATGGCTTTTAATAACCATACCTGTTATGCTTAGACTCTCTATACGGTCAGGGTAAATAGTTCCCTGCGCCAGCCATTTTGCATCTGTTATCTTCTTTGCTTCAGCATTAAAAACCTCAACGAAATCTCTGCCTATAATCTTACGTTTCTGTTCAGGATCAGACACTCCTTCAAGATCCTTGAAGAACTTTTCAGAGGCATCCACCCCTATAACGTTTAATCCTAATCCTTTATAAGCATCCATGACCTTTGAGAACTCATTCTTACGAAGCATCCCGTGGTCTACAAAGATACAAGTCAGATTCTTACCAATAGCCTTATTAAGCAGTACAGCGCAGACAGAAGAGTCTACACCTCCCGACAAGCCAAGTATAACACGATCGTTTCCAACTTGTTCACGTATCTCCTGAACGGCACTCTCAACAAATGAAGCCGCACTCCACTCCTGCTTACTACCACAGATATCTACAACAAAGTTTTTCAGCAATTGCTTCCCCTGCAGAGTATGATACACTTCTGGATGGAATTGAACGGCCCATACAGGTTGCTTTGTAGAGGCAAAAGCAGCAAACTTCACATCCCCTGTAGAAGCAATAATATCATAATCAGAAGGAATAGCAGTAATCGTGTCACCATGACTCATCCATACTTGAGCCCCCTTTTCAAATCCATTGAAGAGGGGATTATCAAGATTAATAGTCTCTAAATTAGCACGTCCATACTCACGTGTACCAGCCTGTTCAACTTTACCTCCGTTTGAATATGATATAAACTGAGCACCATAGCAGATACCAAGGACTGGAATCTTACCTATAAACTGACTAAGATCTACCTTGAAAGCTTCAGGGTCATGTACTGAATAAGGTGATCCAGAAAGGATTACACCAATTACTGATGGATCATCCTTAGGAAATTTGTTGTAAGGAAGGATTTCGCAGAAGGTGTCCAACTCACGTACACGTCGCCCTATAAGCTGTGTTGTCTGTGAGCCGAAATCCAAAATGATAATCTTCTGTTGCATGTATTGATAAGATTTTAGAGAGAATCATTGCCCTTTAGAAGAACACTGATTATCTGATTTTGCTATAAATTCTTCTGCCATACGCAGTGTATCAAGTTTGCCGACATCCAGAAGTTGGAGGTCAGTCTTCAATTCTCCATATATCTTCAGAGTGTCACAGTTACGCAGATAGAAATCCATAATAGGGAATTTCTCTTCTTTAACGGCCTCCACACCTTTAATAGCAGATGGAGCTAAAATATGTATGCCAGAGAAAGCATACAGATAATAACCTTGCTGGTAATAGGATGTCACATCCTCCGTTGGGGAAATGAAACGCATATGAAGGATATTGTCGTGTGGAGATTTTACCTCACCTGTAGCAACGTTCGTCCAACCAACCAAACGCATATGATGGTCAAATATAAGATAACGTTGGGTAACACGACAACTTACTAGCAGCAGTGCATCTATCTTTTGTTCTAAAGCATGTTTATAAAATGAAGCCAAGTCGACATTACTTAGTATGTCTACATTATGTATAAGTACTGGCAATGTAGCATCAAAAAGCAGAGCAGCTCGCTTGATACCACCACCTGTATCAAGGAGCTGCTCTGTTTCATCCGACACTTGAATGTCTACCCCGAAATCATTCGTCTTTAGGTAATCTACTATTTTATTTGCAAAATGATGGACATTTACGACCATCCGCTTGCATCCTGCATCAATCAATCTTCTGATAACATGTTCCAACAGTGGTGCATCCCCCACCTTTACCAATGCCTTTGGCATCGTATCTGTTAAAGGTTTCAGCCGAGTACCAAGCCCAGCTGCGAAAATCATTGCTTGCATTAGCTATTCTTTTTATGATACAAAAGTACTGTTTTTATTCCAGTTGACAAAAGGAAAAATAAACATAAATGAAAAAACTAAGTAATTACTCTTATTTAGCTTCCAATACTTGTTCTATCCCTTGTTCTCTATGTTGTATCTTTACTTCTATTCCATATTTGATTAAGATGCTCTGCAAGGTGTTGTGCACAATAAACCGAACGGTGTTGCCCACCAGTGCAACCAAAGCTGAACATAAGATCCGTGAAGCCGCGCTGCATATAACGTTCTACATGATGGTCAGCTAACTTATAAACAGGTTTAAGAAAATCAAGAATCTCCCCATCATCTTCCAAGAATCGAATAACAGGCTCATCTAACCCTGTTATTTTCTTGTATGGTTCATATCGTCCAGGATTATGCGTACTTCTACAATCGAAGACATAACCTCCACCATTGCCTGATGTATCTTCAGGTATTCCCTTCTTAAATGAAAAACTGAATACACGCACTACCAATGGCCCTTTCCCATCATATTTTGAAAAAGTAGCCGGTCCATCTAATGGATTAGCCTGATAAACATCCTTCTCTACCGTCTTAAAACCATCTGTTCTACTCATCATAGACTCCTCAGTATAAGCAAACTGTGGTAGCTGTGTAAGCCTTTTCAACATGTCTAACATATAAGGGTAAGGGAAAACCTCCTCACCCAATGACAGCAAATCACGTAGGTTTTGTATAGCAGGGGGAATTGAATCAATAAAATGTTTCTTCCTTTCAAAATAGCCACGGAAACCATATGCGCCTAAGACCTGCAATGTACGGAAAAGAACAAACAGTGAAAGGCGATTTACGAAATGTCGCTTTGAAGGGACTTCTGTATAATTCTTAAGACTTTGGTAGTAATCAAACACTAGTTCACGACGTAGCTTGAAAGAATATCTTGCACTTGCCTGCCACAAAAAAAGAAGCTAAGTCATAATAAAAAGGCCCTTTTCTCCCCCCTTGGAAGTCAATAAAATAAGGCTGTCCATCCTTTAACATGACATTCCTTGCCTGAAAATCACGATACAGAAACGAATCCATATTCTCAGAGGTCAGGTCTTTTGCAAACATTCTAAAGTTCGCCTCAAGTTTTAATTCATGGAAATCAAGCTCTGTTGCCTTTAAGAAACAATACTTAAAGTAATTCAAATCAAAAAGAACCCCCTCTTGATCAAACTCTGGTTGTGGATAACAGTTCGAAAAATCTAAGCCACGTGCACCACGCAACTGTATATTGGGCAACTCACGAATGGTTCTACGTAAAAGTTCCTGTTCTGCTAGATTATACCTTCCTCCTGCATCACGTCCACCACGAATAGCATCAAAAAGAGAAGTATCTCCAAGATCAGATTGTAAATAACAACTCTCATCTTCTGAGACAGCTAATACATGTGGAACGGGCAATTGGCGCTTTTCGAAATGTTTGGCAAGGTAAACAAAGGCATGATTCTCATCCCTACTCGTACCGACAACACCTATGATTGTATTACTATCAGCATCTGTCAAACGATAATATTCGCGATTACTCCCTGCACCTGCAAGCTTTTCTATATTAAAAGGGGCACAGCCCTTCCATTCCTTATATAGCCTTAACAACTGCTCCATCCTACTCTTCTAGCTTCTTTCTTATCTCATCAGCTTGTTTCTCGCCTCGCCTTTTATTGTCATATTCACGTAACAAGCCATCAATTAACAACAGAAGCACAAGGATACCACCTGTTATTAACAGAGACTTACTCAGATAATATACGCACCCAATAACTATAAAGAGTACGGCAAATTCTTTCCAATTGACGATTCTTTTCATGCTACAAAGTTAACGAAAAGATTACAGACTAAGATTGAAAGACTGAAGTTTTTAGAATTATTCAAAAGCAGTTACACGAATTTACCGCCTTTACATTATGTCAGGTCAAAAACAAACACTATTTAATATAATACCATAAAGACTTTAGCCTCTATTCTTCTATACCAAAAAAGGGAAGAGACCTCTCAGCATCTTCCCCTCTTTTTTTACCAAAATATTATTTTCTCAGATTACATCATACCGCCCATACCTGGAGCTGCTGGCATAGCTGGTGCCTCTTCAGCCTTATCAACGATGAGGCACTCTGTTGTCAGGAACATACCTGCAATTGAAGCAGCATTCTCAAGGGCTACACGTGAAACCTTAGCTGGATCAATAACACCAGCTGCACGAAGGTCCTCATAAGTGTCCTTACGAGCATTGTAACCATAGTCACCCTTACCCTGGCGGACATTATCTACTACTACGGCACCTTCACCACCTGCATTTGCAATTATCTGACGCAAAGGCTCTTCAATAGCACGGCATACAATGTTTATACCTGTTTGCTCATCTTGATTCTCACCCTTCAGATCTTTCAATGATTCTTGAGCCCGAATGTATGTGGTACCGCCACCTACAACGACACCTTCCTCCATTGCTGCACGAGTAGCACATAAAGCATCATCAACACGATCTTTCTTTTCTTTCATCTCAACTTCAGAGTTAGCGCCTACATATAAGACAGCAACACCACCTGAAAGCTTCGCAAGACGTTCCTGTAGTTTCTCCTTATCATAAGAACTTGTTGAGGCTGCAATCTCATTTGATTTGAGCAACACGCTCTTTAATAGCATCTTTTGAGCCCGCACCATCAACAATAGTTGTATTATCTTTAGAAACCGTAACCTTCTTAGCAGTTCCTAACATCTCAAGTGTAGCTTTCTCAAGAGAAAGTCCCTTCTCTTCACTGATAACAACACCACCTGTCAAGGTTGCGATATCCTCTAACATAGCCTTACGACGATCGCCAAAGCCAGGAGCTTTAACTGCACAAATCTTCAAACCTGCACGTAGACGGTTTACTACCAATGTTGTTAATGCCTCAGAATCAACATCTTCTGCAATTACCAATAACGGCCGTCCACTCTCAGCAGCTGGCTGGAGAATTGGCAAAAAGTCCTTAACGTTTGAAATCTTCTTATCATAGAGAAGAATGTAAGGATTATCCATTACACACTCCATCTTATCTGTATCTGTCACAAAATATCCAGAGAGGTATCCACGATCAAATTGCATACCCTCAACAACGCCAATACTTGTCTCACGGGTTTTGCTCTCTTCGATCGTGATAACACCATCCTTAGAAACCTTACGCATAGCATCCGCCAACAATTTACCAATCTCAGGATCATTGTTTGCACTAACAGTAGCTACTTGCTCTATCTTATCATAGTTGTCACCAACAACCTCTGCAGAATCTTTAATGTGCTCTACAACTTTGGCAACAGCCTTATCAATACCACGCTTAAGGTCCATTGGGTTAGCACCAGCTGTAACATTCTTCAATCCTTCATTCACAATAGCCTGAGTAAGGATTGTTGCAGTAGTTGTACCATCACCTGCATCATCACCTGTTTTGCTAGCTACACTCTTCACAAGCTGTGCTCCAGCATTTTCAAAATTATCTTCAAGTTCAACTTCCTTAGCTACAGTCACACCGTCTTTTGTAATCTGTGGAGCACCAAACTTTTTACCAATGACGACATTACGACCTTTAGGGCCAAGTGTAACCTTCACCGCGTTAGCCAACTGGTCAACACCACTCTTCAAAAGTTCACGAGCATCTGTATCAAATTTTATTTCTTTTGCCATAATATTATTTCTTTTTTTGAATTACTTTCTCGAATTCCGAATTTCACAATCAATTATCATTAATCGACAATTCCGGAACTATATTATTCTACTACTGCTAACACATCGCTCTGACGCATCATCAGATATTTCTCGCCATCATTCTCGATTTCAGTGCCAGCATATTTACCATACAGCACTTCGTCACCAGCTTTAAGAATCATTTCTTCATCCTTCGTACCATTACCGACAGCGACTACTTTTCCACGCTGTGGTTTTTCTTTTGCTGTATCAGGGATAATAATTCCGCCTACTTTCTCTTCTGCCTGTGCAGGAAGTACAAGTACTCTGTCTGCTAATGGTTTAATTGTCATAATTATATTATTTTTAAAGTTTATCTTATATCACTGTTCACAAAGTATTTGAAAACACTTCGCTTTTGAGATTACGAAAACTGTGCCAACTGGCGAAGACTGACAAGGACAAAATTAATACTGACATTTTTGTCAGTCCTTATGACAGTAATCCCTATACCATCATCTTATAGCTATAAGCCACCCATACCATTAGAAGTCCCTATCAATCATCTATAGAACAACATGAGACAACTTTGCCTCGTGCGAGGCATCAACTCCTAGCGTGCTTACCATCAGCACCTATGGAGTTGACCAACAGCTCCATCAAAATTTGACACGTAGTATCTACAAATAGATGACTGATGAAAATCCATACTGTGCTCTGTAAGGAAAAAGCCGATGAGGATTAACATCTCCTCATCGGCTCAAATATATAAGGCTCTATCTTTATCTAGACCTCAAAATTGTGTAAATCAACAAATTTACCGCGCATTCTGCGCTCTTCTATTAAGCGTTCTAGCTTAGCTCTACGATGCGGAGCAATCCATTTGCGAGCAAAAATATTTGGAATAGCGACACCTAAAGCGATACATACCAGGACCAATGACCCATTAATAGCATTGAACATGGCAAATGTTACTTCACCAACAACTCCCTGCATTTCCATAAAACCGTATAGAGCACGATACATCAACACACCAGGAACAATTGGAATAACTGCAGGAATCGTAATACATTGATGAGGAGTATGCAAGATATGGACTGCTTTGATATTTATAATTGAAATCAGAGCCGACCCACAAAGTGAGCCTACAACCAGCCCCATTCCTAAGCCAATATTACCTGTTGCTGGACCAAGGTTTATGAAATTACGAGAACAAACACAGATTATACCACCTATAGCAATCCAAGGCATTAATCGATATGGAATGTTATAGATAGTAGCAAAGCCCATAGCCGATATTGCAGCTGCAAGTGCATACTCAAAGAAACTATGATGCGGTGTCATAGATAAGTCTTTCACAAAATTATCAATCCCCCCACATTTAATGGTCAACGCTATACCAAATGCCATTGCAATGACTATAAGCATGGTGTTCATAGCCCGTACCAAACCTGTATTTATATGGTTATCTAAGAGATCATTGACCGCATTTATTAACGGAACTCCAGGAACGATATAGAGTGCACATGCGAGGAGTGGATGCCAAGGTGTTTTCGTAAATAATATAGGACGTAAGAATTCAGGAAGCATTGCTTGAACAGATGGCGTAGACAAATAGGATGAAAGCCAAGCCAATATCGTACTAACAAAGGCTGCTACAGCAAAATTAGCATAAATATTCGAACCAGCATGATTCAAGAACATACGCAAACGATTACCTAAGATTGCAGCAATAGACGCATAGAAGAAAGCTGTCCAGTCGCATCCGAACTGAACACAGAATCCTCCACAAGCAAAACCTGCACCAATGGCAATCATCCAATCTGTATAATAATGTTTGCCATGAGCAATTTTCTCAAGCTCTTCTTCATAACGATCTAACGAATAATCCTCCTGGATGGCCCTCCATGAGAGCTTTGAGACCTCCTGGATAGCAAGCATATTAATGACATGCTTATCACAACGTTGCATCTTAGAGAAGCTATGAAACTCATCACTCACATTGACTTGTAGCATATAATAGTCAACATGCATATGCAGATTTTCTTTTGGAAGCCCTAGATAGGCTGCCGTACGCTCCATATTACGCTTCACACGACTCGTATCTGCAGAGCTTTCCATAAGAATTTGACCTGTCCGGAGGAGCAAGTCAAGTTTTTTACGAAGTACTCTTTTTGAGCATATCATTTGATTCTCGTCCATAAACCAATCTTTTATTTATAACGGCTACAAAGGTACTATTTATTATTCACATAAAAAAATTAGCCTACTACAAATCCAACCAGCCTTTAAACTTTCTCATAACTGTCTTTCGGATATTTTCTTTAGCAACAGAAGGGACCATGGCTTCAACAAGTGGTAATGCTGTCGGATTGATACAACACACCTGTGAAAAGCCCGCAGAAAGCAAGGCTGTTTTATCCTTAACTTGTCCAGCAAGCAACACGACAGGAACACCCAAACGCTTACCATAAGCTAGTACACACGCAGGTATCTTACCCATCAATGTCTGTGCATCAGCTCTTCCCTCTCCCGTGACTATCAAATCTGCTTCTTTTACAAGGTTTTCAAACCCCGACATCTGCAACATAACGTCTGCTCCAGATTTTATCTTTGCCCCAAGGAACTGAAGAAAAGCATAACCTAAGCCGCCTGCTGCACCAGCTCCCTTATCTTCAGAATGATCAAAACCAAAGTGCTTTGCCGCAAGTCTCGCAAAAGTACGAGCTCGACGGTCAAGACAAGCAATCATTTCCGGCGTCGCACCCTTCTGAGGTCCAAAAACTACAGCTGCTCCATTATCCCCAAAAAGAGGATTAGCTACATCAGAGGCCAATATGATATCTAAATCTTTAGGTAGTTTATTCTGCCAGTCTTCACCTAATTTCCTCTTTAAAGCTGCCAACATTCCTAAACCACAATCACTAGTAGCCGAGCCACCTAACCCTATAATATAACTATGATAGCCACGTAGTAGAGCGTCCGCAATGACTTCTCCAACACCATAAGAAGTTGCTCGTAAGGGATTCAGCTCTTCTGACTTCAGTAGATTAATTCCACAAGCAACTGCAGTCTCCAAGACAACCACGCCAGAAGGGCTTATAGCATACTCTGCCTGAATAGGACGCATAAGAGCATCATGACAAGCAACCATAACTTTCTCGCAACCTACCAGTTGTGAAAAAACTTCTAACATCCCATCTCCTCCATCACTAACAGGAATCTTTTCAACTTCAGCTTGAGGGCAACTAAGTTTCACACCCTTTTCTACAGAAGACTCAACCTCTACAGAAGACAAGCAACCTTTAAAACTATCGATGGCTAGAACGATTCGCATCACATTTACCTCTATATTAATATCTATACAAAAAGAACAAGCAGGATAGCCTAAATGAAAACTGTCATTACAATATTACCTACTCTTTCTCTGCAAAGATATCAAGAAATCATGAAATATTTGGAATTTCCACCTATTATATATATCTTTGCAAAGTAAAAAAGTAAATAAGAATTAGGTTTTTCATGAAACAATTTTTCAAATTTGTCTTTGCATCCTTTGTTGGAATGCTTCTTTTCAGCATTATAACTGTTCTTTTTGGAGTTATAACTATAACAGGCATGATTGCTTCTTCACAATCAACAAAAGAACCATCTGAAAACTCTATTCTTATATTAGACCTGTCAGGACAGCTCTCAGAGAGAGCAGAAGACAATATTATCAATCAAATCCAAGGTACAGATAAAGGCTCCATTGGACTCGACAATATTCTAACCGCCATTAAAAATGCAAAAGAGAATGATCATGTCAAAGGCATATATATCGAAGCTGGTGCCTTTTCAGCTGACTCCTACGCATCCCTACAGGCAATACACAATGCCCTTATAGACTTTAAAAAAAGTAAGAAGTGGATTATAGCATACGGCGACACATATACACAAGGTACTTACTATTTGGCATCTGCTGCCAACAAAGTCTATCTAAACCCTCAAGGACAAATTGATTGGCGTGGCTTAGCTTCTCAACCTATCTACATAAAAGATCTACTGGCTAAATTTGGAGTGAAGATGCAAGTTGTGAAAGTTGGCGCTTATAAGAGTGCCACAGAGATGTTTACAGGAGACAAGATGAGCGAAGCAAACAGAGAACAAACCACAGCCTATCTTAATAGTATTTGGCAGAACATAACCAATGATGTCAGCAAAAGTAGGAATATACCTGCTGGGAAACTAAATCAATATGCCGATAGTATGATGACTCTTGCCCCTCAGGAAGATTATCTTAAAACAAAAATGGTAGATGGATTACTATATACAGACCAAGTAAAACAATTAATCAAAAAGGAACTTGGCATAGAGAATAGCGAAGACATTAGCCAAGTAACAGTGGCAGACCTGCAAGATTCTAATGAGAAAGAAGGCAATAAAGATAATCAAATAGCTATCTATTATGCCTATGGTGATATTGTCGATGGAACAGTTGAAGGCCTTTTTTCCCAGAACCATACAATAGATGCACAAAAAGTCTGCAAAGATTTAGAAATTGTCTGATGACAAAAAGATAAAAGCTGTTGTTATTCGAATTAACTCTGGAGGTGGGTCTGCTTATGCTTCAGAACAAATATGGCACCAGATAATAGAATTGAAAAAACAAAAGCCAGTCGTTATTAGCATGGGAGGTATGGCTGCGTCAGGAGGTTATTACATTTCTGCACCAGCAGATTGGATTGTTGCAGAGCCAACAACACTAACAGGCTCTATAGGAATCTTCGGTATGTTCCCAGATATGAGTGGTCTTTTTACAGAAAAATTAGGAATCAAGTTTGATGAAGTTAGAACTAATAAATATTCTTCATTTGGAACTACTACTCGCCCTTTTTCTCCTGAAGAGATGGCCTTTCTGGGACAATATATTAATCGAGGATACAAACTTTTCCGTCATCGTGTAGCAGAAGGGCGTAAGATGACTGACGTACAAGTAGAAAGAATTGCACAGGGGCATGTCTTTTCAGGACAGGATGCCCAAAAGATCGGATTAGTTGATCAATTAGGTGGACTGGAGGTCGCGATAGCAAAGGCTATAAAACTTGCCAAGATATCAGATCATAGCTTACATATCTATCCAGAACAACCCAGTTTAATGGATCAACTACTACAGGAGTCAAAACCGAATAATTACCTTAGTGAGCAATTACGCGCCAACTTAGGGGATTACTACGAGCCATTTGCTTTATTAAAGACATTGAATCATCAAAGTGCAATCCAAGCTCGTATACCCTATTTCCCTAACATTCATTAATAACGTATGGAAGGAGATCATATCAAAATCAATAAATGGTTATTACCACTCAGCTGGCTATATGGGCTTATAGTGGGCATACGGAATGAACTGTTTGAATTGAAAATTCTTAAGACACGCCGTTTTAACATACCAGTCATATCTATAGGAAATATAACCGTGGGCGGTTCAGGAAAGACCCCTCATGTTGAATATCTCATCCGGTTATTGAAGGATAAAATGAACGTTGCTGTTCTGTCAAGAGGATATAAACGGAAAAGTCATGGGTATGTCTTAGCGACAACAGATACTCCCATGCAAGATATTGGTGATGAACCATATCAAATAAAGACAAAATATCCTAAAGTTCATGTAGCTGTTGATAAGAACCGCTGTGAAGGCATAAGCAGATTGACTACAGACAAAGAAACATGTGATACAGATGTCATTCTTTTAGATGATGCATTTCAGCATAGATATGTCCAGCCAGGGATTAATATTCTGTTAGTTGATTATCATCGGCTTATTATCTATGACAGGCTATTACCTGCAGGAAGATTACGCGAACCTCTTTCTGGCAAGCATAGAGCGGATATCGTTATTATCACGAAGTGTCCTAAAGACCTCAACCCAATAGACTATCGAGTATTGAGTAAAGCTATGGATCTTTATCCATTTCAACAACTTTATTTCACTACATTGGAGTACTGTGAATTAGAACCTATCTTCTCAAATAAGAAGAACCTACTTTTGACAGATATACGAGGATGGAATATTCTTCTTCTCACAGGAATTGCAACACCGCAACACTTAAAAGAAGATCTTAATGAGTATACTGGTAACAATGCACTCACCACGCTCTCATACCCAGATCACCATGCTTTCACGAAAAAAGACATCAGACTTATAAATGAGACTTTTGAAAGAATGTCTACTCCAAAGATTATTATAACCACCGAGAAAGACAAAGCTCGTCTTATTGGTATTGAGGGATTATCTGCAGAAATAAAAGAAAATATTTATTCTCTTCCTATCAAGGTTAGATTCATGCTTGATAAAGAAAAAACTTTCAATGATAAAATAATATCCTATGTACGAAAGAATTCAAGAAACAGCATCCTGGCTAAAAAAGAGGATGACAACAAATCCAAAAACCGCCATCATTCTGGGAACCGGTCTCGGACAATTAGCTTCAGAGATAACTGATAGTTACGAGTTCCCTTATAAAGATATTCCTAATTTCCCTGTTTCCACAGTAGAAGGACATGCAGGAAAACTTATTTTTGGAAAACTCGGAGATAAAGATATTATGGCCATGGAAGGACGTTTCCACTTTTATGAAGGTTACAACATGAAAGAGGTCACATTCCCTATCCGCGTAATGCACGAGTTGGGGATTAAAACTTTGTTTGTGTCAAATGCATCGGGTGGTATGAATCCAGACTTCAAAATTGGAGACTTGATGATTATTACTGACCACATTAATTTTTTCCCAGAACATCCTTTACATGGTCCAAACTATCCGACTGGACCACGATTCCCCGATATGCATGAGGCTTACGACCATAAATTAGTTGAATTAGCAAATTCAATTGCTAAAGAAAAGGGTATCCGCATCATGCATGGTATCTATATGGGAGTACAAGGACCAACCTTTGAGACTCCTGCAGAATACCGTATGTACCATAAATTAGGTGCAGATGCAGTAGGAATGAGTACTGTTCCAGAGGTCATAGTTGCACGTCATAGTGACATAAAAGTTTTTGGTATTAGCGTAATAACAGACCTGGGAGGCTTTGACGTACCTGTAAAAGTAAGCCACGAGGAAGTACAGGAGGCTGCAAATGCAGCTCAGCCACGTATGACTGAAATTATGCGCGAAATGATTAAACGGTCATAAAAATATTTTTTCATTACTTATCTAATATAATAAATGGAAATAAAAGATCTCGGAGAGTTTGGCTTAATTAACCAACTCACCAAGAATATCAAGCCAATAAATCCATCAACGATAAAAGGAGTTGGTGATGATGCTGCTGTTCTACAATATAACAAGAAAGAGGTACTTGTCTCTTCACAAATATTTATGGAGAGAGTACAATTTGATCTTACTTATATAGACATGGAGCATTTGGCATACAAAGCTGCTATGATTGTAATGAGCAACATATTTGCTATGAACGGTCATCCCCGCCAAATTATAGTATCATTAGGTTTAAGTAAACGATTCAAAGTTGAAGATATAGAACTATTCTATACAGGATTAAAGAAAGCGTGTGAGAAATGGAGCGTGGATATAGTCGGAGGAGATACAACATCTTCATATACAGGCCTTGCCATAAATCTCACTTGTATAGGAGAAGCCCAAAAAGAAGATATAGTCTACCGAAGCGGGGCACAGGAAACTGATCTCATCTGTGTCTCAGGTGACCTTGGCTCTGCATATATGGGATTACAGATCCTTGAACGCGAGAAGACTGTTTACTACCAACAGATTGAAGAATATAACAACAAAGTAAAGGATGCACAACGTACAAATGATAAGGCTCGTTTAGAAGCATTGCGCAAAGAACGTTCTTCCTTTGACGATTTCCAGCCAGACTTTGCTGGCAAAGAATATCTCATAGACAGGCAACTGAAACCTGAAGCAAGGGGAGATGTCCTTCAACTCCTTAAGGAAGCTAACATACACCCAACTTCTATGATTGACATTTCAGATGGATTAGCAAGTGAAATTAAACACATTTGTGAGAACAGCCACTGTGGATGTCGGATCTATGAGAAGAATATTCCAATTGATTATCAGACAGCTGCGACATGTGAAGAATTCAACATGAATCTCACAACAGCAGCATTAAATGGTGGTGAAGATTATGAATTACTTTTTACTGTACCGATTGGTGATCATGAAAAGATTGATAAGATTGACGGTATCAGACAGATTGGCTATATAACGAAAGAGAGTTTAGGAGCTTATCTTATCACAAGAGATGGTAATGAATTCGAAATACAAGCACAAGGCTGGGTTTTAAACAGAAATTAAGAAAACTGTTAAAGCAAACTAATCATTAAAAAATCTTTAGTAAAGTTTGCCAGTTCAGAAGAAAAGCATTACCTTTGCACCGCAATTAAGAAATGACTACAATCATAAAGAATTGCAGACATGATGGTGCCATAGCTCAGTTGGTAGAGCAAAGGACTGAAAATCCTTGTGTCCCCGGTTCGATTCCTGGTGGTACCACTCCTCCTTTCATCAGGGCGGTTCTCATTAGAGGCCGCTCTTTTTTGTATATAGCAATAACTTATACTGTATAAACCTTACCTTTATTAATTCAAGATTACTGGTGTTTACTAAAATTGGAAGTAGAAGGATTATGTATCTACAATCCTAATAAGTAGATACTTGTGGACACTATTCCCAAAAACGAATATTATCAACCTTCATTTATCTCCTTGAACTATCAAAGATTATAAATACTTCTGTTATTTAAGACCTCTGCCAAAGACCTATCTATTTAAAGATATCTGCCCGTTCACAACCATTCGTTTTACATTCCGTCCAGTTATTCGGTGTACTAGAGCATCGCTAATACACTCATAAGGACTACTAAAATTCTTAACCAAAACCTTACTACCATTTCTCAGATAATAGCAGACATCTTCATCAAAGCCGATGGCACCTTTCTTCTCTTTATAAAACTGTGCAGAAAACTCGTAATGTATTCCATCTACTCCTTTCACTTTAAAATGATCACCAGTGCCTTGCACCTGCAACCCACTGCGTAAGCAGAACGCATGCAATTGTGGATAAGTGAAAAAGAGATTGTAAGAACCAGGACTTTCTTCCTTTTTCGACAAGGTTACAAGCATATAAGGTTTCATTCCAGTATCGATAAATACACTGCTTACATAATCATCCTGTACTACTAGCAGTTTAAGAAGTGAATCACGTTTTTCCTCAGATGGGAGATCTGGCAACAGCTTAACGAGTCTCAGTTGGTTTTCTGCCCATGCCTGAGATGTCTCTTTATTAACACCATTACCATAGCTGGCCATTAACTGATGAAACGTCATCACATCATTGTAAAACTGCTGACATAACTCCTGTCGATTAACGGCAAAATAGATCTGACGCTCAATGTAGCAACCCTTCTTCTTACTAGATTTGTCAATGGAATCATTATCCGAAGGCGGTACACTTCCACCATGTCCCAGGTCATAACAAGGTCCTTGCATATACATACGCAGATAATATTGAACCTCATCTGTCAGTCTCTTTTCACCAAGAAACTGTTCGAAAGCATCTATCAGATTTGCACGCCAAATATCATCAACTGTTCTCAGCTCTAACCTAGCTGGCTTCAGAGAGAAATCTGACACAGGGAAGTGGGTTCAGAGACGTCGTGTGAGTGCATCGAAATTCTTCAAAGGTCCGTGTTCAAAATCTTTTGCCCGACGTAGGATAACGACTTTCTCAAAGTCATCGATGATTCCATGCTGGTTTTTCATCATCGGAAACGGATAACTATTGATATAACTTGCCACATGAAAGGTATCTTTAGGATAGTCTGACAATGTGAATGTCCAAATTCTTATATCGTTTGACAATCCACGAGTTGTTTCATACTCATCAGAAAGTACAATACGCTGCCCAGGATAATTTTTCTCAAGATAAGCCATGACTTCCTCAGAAGAATTAAAGCTGGAGAAGCAGCTAGCCAACATAAATATTGCTAAACTCACCAACACATACAAGGGGAGTCTGTGCAAGACTGTCTTTGTTTCCATCCACTAATGTTATTCAATATCTGCCACTATATATTCTGATCTTGTTCCAATACGGAATTTACCACCCCAGATACCAATACCAGAAGAAACATAATACTGCGTATTACCTTTCTTTAATGGCCCGAAAGCATCTTCATAAATGGCATCCTCTATACAACTAACAGGCCATACTTGACCATAATGCGTGTGTCCGGAGAGTTGGAAGTCAATTCCCGATTGCTGCGCTTCCTCCAAATGATAAGGCTGATGATCCATAAGAATTGTATAATAACCCTTTGGAGCCTTTTGCATCAATGTTGCAAGGGTAGCACGACGCTTATTGGTCCTATCATCACGCCCCACAACTAACAAAGTATCACCATCGCTCAGAGGTATAAGTGCATGATTATCTATCAATAAATGAATCCCAGCTTCCTTATAAAACTGTTTTGCACGTAGCTCTCCACTATAATATTCATGATTACCAAGACAAGCATAGACAGGTGCCTTCAGTTTCTTAAATTCCACAGCCATATTCTGGTCAAGTAGTGCACGTATACTTCCATCTATAATATCCCCAGCTATCAAGATTACTTCTGGTTGTTCAGCATTCACCTTATTTATCCATTTACGAAACTCATCAACTCGATTATGATAACCTAAATGCAAGTCTGTAAGCATAACTATACGATGCCGTTTATGCATCATCTTAGCTGAATTTAAAGTCAAAGGGACACGCTCCTTATGCAAATAATTTAGATACCCATAAACGAATAAACCTACAATAATAACAAGAACGGAAGTTGTCCCTACCCAACTATTACGCAGAAAGGCAGCCGGAACCAAGTGTACAACTCTACCTAAGTCAAGGATTAGAAACAAGATGATCAAATACAAACCTATGAAAAGGGACGAGTTTCCTACCTCATACAGAATAGTGGCAACAGACATTGGTAGCTTATCTATGAAAAAGTTTGTAAACAGACTTAAGAAACAGAGGAACATCACTCCTGTTACTGTCCATTTGCCGACATTACTCAATGGCAATAACTGCCAGATATGCCAACCAATATACCCACAACCAACCAAGAGAATCAAGGCAAATATTATTATCATTGTTACATTCATACTCCTACCTTTATACTTTAATTTAACCATTATCTATACTCTAACTTAAACCTTAATTGTACTTTAACTTAAACTCCTCTTATACTTTAACTTAAACATCAATTGTACTTTAAGTTAAAGTCCAATCACACTTTAACTTAAACGTCAATAGTTGAGAAAAAACGCATCCAAAGTATTGACGCTGCACCCCGCATTAATAGGAATGAAAGGAAGGCTAACCATAACGCATAATTAGCGAGCCAATCTCTAAAAACAAAGTAAACTATAAAAAATAATACCATAGCCATAACAGTAGAAAAGAGCATTCCTTTCGTATCTGTAAGCCCTATAAACACACCATCAAGAATAAAGGCTGTCACACCAACAACTGGAATAAAGCAAGCCCATGGGAGATAAGGGCGTGCAGCCTCAACTACAGTATTATCATCTGTAAGGAGATGAAGGAATCCGGTACCACCTATCATATATAAACCCATAAACACTACAGCCATCAGAAAACCAAACTGAAACAGATTGCGGACTGTGGCATGCAATCCTTGTTTATCACCTGCTCCATAATACTTTCCACTCAAAGCTTCTCCCGCATAGGCGAAACCATCCATCACATAAGAGAAGATGGTGAACAGTGTCATCAACAATGTGTTTACTGCCAACATCATAGCACCTTGCTTTCCTCCAGCTGAAGTAAAGTAGAAGTTAACCACTATCAAGCATAATGTACGGAGAAAGATATCCTTATTCACAAGGAAAAAGTTTATCCATGCTGCTTTTACGGAAAGAACACGGACTAAACGAGACCAAGTCTCAGTTGCTAACCCCTGTTTGTTCTGTAAACCATTAACCTTATGAATCCGCTTCCACGCACCTAACAGAGCAACAAGAAAACCTATCCACTGAGCCAATAAAGTACCAACTGCAACACCAGCAATCCCCCACCCCAAGACAAACACCAAGGACAATGAAGCGAGTATATTCACCAAATTCTGCAATATAGCGACAACCATTGGCGTACGTGTATCTTGCATTCCTATAAACCAACCTGTCAGACTATATAAGCCAAGCATAGCAGGAGCTCCCCATATAACAATCTGAAAGTAGATCGTTACATACTCCCATGAAGCTTCTGGCGTATTCATAAGGCGTAACAGCCCCCACTCCAACCCACTTTGAGTAAGAATAAACAAAAGACCAAAGGCTAACCCGATAGTCAAACTACGAACTAAAATACGAATACACTCCATCGTATCCTCTCGCCCAAAGGCTTGGGATGTCATACCGCTGGTTCCCATTCTCAGGAATCCAAGCAACCAATACATGACATTGAAAATCATTGAACCAACGGCAATAGCACTAATATAATCCTCATTGCCAATATGTCCAACTATTGACAAATCAACCAAACCCAAGAGAGGGACCGTCACATTACTTATAATAGACGGTATCGCTAACCGAAGAATCTCGCGATTTTTGCTATTATTCAACATCATTAGAGACTACTGCCGAATATAATCTTTCGCAACAAGGTCATAATACAATGCTTCTAACTCTGCTAACGTAAGCCGTTCTATTGAATGCTCCAATAATCTAACCAATTCTGCACGCCGTGTATCGTTCTCTTCTCTATCGAAATTCATTTTAAGATAATCTACTGTAAACCATCAGCAAAATTAAATGAAATAATTGTGAAATCAAAAGATATTAGCTAAATTTGCGTACATCAACACGATCAAAGGACATGGGAAAGAAACAAGAATATAAACTAAGAAACGAAGAATTTCTGCATAATATTAGTAAAAAGGATAGCATTAAAACTCTACCACATGGTATCTTCTACGAAATAATCAAGGAAGGAAGCGGAGAAGGGACAGTACAGCCACGCTCCATTGTAATATGTAATTATCGAGGAAGTCTCATCTCTGGACAAGTCTTTGATGACAGTTGGCAAAAACCCACTCCAGAAGCTTTCCGTTTAAACGAACTTATCACAGGTCTTCAGATTGCTCTTTGTGCAATGCATAAAGGCGATTCCTGGCGCATTTACATCCCCTATCAAGAGGGATATGGAAGTAAACGTAACGCCGATATACCCGCTTTCTCCACATTAATTTTCGATATAGAACTCATCAATATAGCTTAAGACAACTATAAAAAAGCAAAGTACTACCAAATACAAAATACTTTTACAAAGAATACTCTACGAAAGAGAGCAAGATAAGCAAGAATCATCTTGTTCCCAATTCATAACAAGATTATTATCAGATAGTTACAAACCAGCTTTAAAAAGGGTATCTTTTGCGTTTTAAAAGGGCGTCTTTTACATGCTAAAAGGGCATCTTTTACCATGCAAAAGGGCACCTTTTAGGAGGCAATACATGACCTATTGAAAACTGGAAAGTATTTTATTTTACAAGAAGAGGAAACATAACACTACATAGAAAGAGGAATCGAGATACAAAAGGAGAAAGATAAAAACCATAAGTATATAATAAAAAAAGAGATTCTCAATACTGAGAATCTCTTTTCTTGAGGTGCCTGGCGGAATCGAACCGCCCTACACGGTTTTGCAGACCGTTACCTAACCGACCGGCCCAGGCACCATTGCTATTTATAACTCCTTGAGTTTTGCGAGTGCAAAGATAGTTACTTTATTCCGTTTTACCAAACATTTCAAGTATTATTTTAGGATCATAAAGTAAAACAACGTATCTGAGGAACACAATCAAAAAGAAGTATTCCCATGTCATATTACTTATAACAGGCTGGCTTCTTACGCCCTTTCTGTTGACACTGCTTCTTCAACTGATCATGAATAGCACAGCCTGTACAACCACCACAAGGGTCATTTGCTACTTTAAAAGACAACCAGATTCGATAACAGACATACCCAATGGCAAGTACCAATACAACACTCAAAACAATATATTGCCACATAGACCCTCCTCCTTTCTCTATATTAATTAGACAGGACCATCCGTAGTGTCTTCTGAAAACAAATCTTTTGGAATGTCAAGTTCATCGTCATCAAACCATTTAGATAGTTTTCGCTGGGCCTTTGACTTTATTTCATCATCAACCTGTCCCCACACCTTATCTAAAACATAAAGCATTACTGCCATATCATCACCTAATCCAGCTATAGGAATAGCATCAGGGACAATGTCTATTGGAGAGATCAGATATCCCAAAGCTCCTATAATGATAGCTTTATCCTTAACAGATACTTTGTTACTCTCGATAAGATAATAAAGTATTAAAGCAACATAGACAAGCTTAACACCTGCACGCTTTGCCACTCTTTGTATCTTTTCTATAAAATTCTTCTGAGAAAACTTCTCTTTATACTTCTGCAAATCAGGTAATTCCATCATCTATTTATTCTTAAATAAAACTTATTGGAAAGCCATAACACTGTCAACGTACTTCTTAACTTCAGGATAATCCCGGTTAACACGTTGAATACGACTGCGCACATAAGCCTTCATTAGTATCCTATAAAGCAAAAAGAGTACCAAGCCGACACCTATAGCAGCAAGAACATTCCATACTCCTTTGAATGGTAAAGAGGTGTCAGGAAATCCAGACATTACTAATATTGGCAGACAAAGTAAGATACCTGCTATTGTATAACGTGAACGTTCAGTTCCCTCACTATCCAGAGCTGCTTGGTATTCAAACAAATAATCAGAAAGAATCATCTCATCAACACCTTCTGGGAGTTGTGGAAAATTCGCTTCATCCTTGTGATTTCGAATTCTGTTCTCTACCTGATGCTGAAAGTCATCCAACACTGTAACATATTGTTGTTCTAAATCTCTCATGATTATTCAAGCTTTAATAATGATTACTACACCACCTTTCTCTCCCCTAACAATTATAAAATTACCGGAGAGAGAAGATGGGTATAGCAAAACAAAGCAGTAATCCTATAAGCCGGGTTCCGTCTCTTCCTCATCTTTCGATAATAGGAAGATGCCTGTCATTTATCTAATTTGCAGGTCACCCTGCAACTCAAGCATTCTACCCTCCATTGTGCTAAAGCTCGGGCGGGCAGCCCTCAAACAATGGTTTACATGAACTTGCAGCTCCTGAACGGCACAGCCAAGTGATCACCCACCTGCTGGTAGTCTCTTACACTACCTTCTCACCCTTACCATCAACAAAGATGGCGGTCATTCTCTTCTGCCTACATCTACTGTCACCAATAGCTTCTACTTTCGGAAGCAGGATGCCCTATGCTGCCCGGACTTTCCTCTCGCATCTTAAAAAGATGCCAGCGACAGTGCCGGAATACTGCCTTGTAATAGGTGCAAAGATACTGTAAAACACGGAAAAGGCAAAACTTTTTATGTATTTTTCAACTGATTATACTACAAAATAGCACTTTACAAACATAAAACCATATATTTATGACATCCATAAACAAAATAAGGTCATAAGATAAACGTATGTCAATTAATTAACAGTTCTAATTAAGATCCGTTAAGTACGGACTTCAAATGTTAAAATCGGATAAAGATAACTGACAGAATGGCGTAATTACATTTTTTGCATCTATATTTGCATCCACAATTGTATCTGACTGAATATCTCAAGATATCCATAACGACAAAAGAAAAAAGTAATCATTAAAATAGAATTAACAATGAAAAATTTATCAAAGTATCTGGCTGGCGCTGCATGTGTTACTGCACTGGCCTTCTCGACAGGTGCATTCATCAAAGTTTATGCAGCAGAAGCCCCAGCAGTAACGGCTGGCCAACCTGTCGATCTCACATATGCTGCAGAGAAAGCTCTACCAGCTGTAGTACATATTAAATATGTACAGAACTCTAAAACACAGACTGTAGACGTGCAGGATGATCCATTTGGTGGATTCTTCGACCCGTTTGGTTTCTTCGGAAATCCCAATCAAGGAAACGGAGGATCACGTAGACAACAAATACAGACCCCTAAGAAAGAGGCAACAGGTAGCGGTGTCATCATCTCATCTGATGGTTACATTGTAACTAACAATCACGTTGTTGAAGGTGCTGACGAATTGACAGTTACATTAAATGACAACCGTGAATTCTCTGCACGTGTTGTTGGTACTGATAAACAAACAGACCTTGCCCTCCTAAAAGTAAATGCAAAGAACCTCCCAACCCTTCCTATTGGTGATTCAGACAAGCTGAAAGTGGGCGAATGGGTTATTGCAGTTGGCAACCCATACAACCTCAGCTCTACGGTGACAGCAGGTATTGTCAGTGCAAAATCTCGTGGATTAGGAGCAACTCAGAATGGAATAGAAAGCTTTATACAGACAGATGCTGCCATTAACCCAGGAAACTCTGGTGGTGCTTTAGTCAATACACAGGGTGAACTAGTTGGTATTAACGCCATGCTCTATTCTCAGACTGGTGCATATAGCGGTTATGGATTTGCTATCCCAACCAACATCATGACCAAAGTTGTCGAAGATATCAAGAAGTATGGCAGTGTTCAGCGTGTAATGCTTGGCATTCAGGGTGGCGATGTACTAAATTACATCAATGCACAGAAGGAAGAAGGCAAGAACGTTGACCTCGGAACGAATGAAGGTGTATACGTTTCTGAAGTATCAGAAGACGGTAATGGTGCTGCACTCGGTCTGACAAAGGGTGATGTTATCATAAAGTTTGATGGACATAAGGTAACTCGTATGTCTGAGCTCCAACAGGCTCTTAACAGTAAACGGCCTGGTGACAATGCTACAGTAACATACATACGCCATAAGAAAGAGATAACAAAGACAATAACTTTGAAGAATGCTCAGGGTACTACCAAGATTATTGAGCAGGCTGACATAGATGTACTTGGTGGACAGTTCCGACCTGTTACAGATGCGATAAAGAAGCAGCTGAATATCAACTATGGGCTTGAAGTATTGAAGGTAAACAGTGGTGCCTTGAAGTCGGCAGGTATTAATCGCGGTTTCATCATCCAGAAAGTAAACGATAATATCGTCAAGAACATTGATGACTTACAAGGTCTTGTCAAGAAAGCATCAACAAGTAAGGACCCAGTTCTTTACATTCAGGGTATTTATCCTACTGGAAAGAAGGCTTACTTTGCTGTTCCTCTTAGCAATTAAACCTAAGAACAAGACAGAATCTTTTTTCCTGAAAGGATAAAAGGACAAAGATTGATCCCTCATTCTTGCTACAAAACGCAAGGATGAGGGATTCTTCTTTATAGAGAGGCATATCATTTTGTCTTTGTGCTGGGCATCAACTCCATTAGTGCTTAGCATCAACTCCATTAGTGCTGGGCGTCAACTCCATTAGTGCTGATGCCAAACGCATATACAAAAGCTAACCTTTCACAGAAAGATAGGATGTAAATAGGATTTTTAAAGCACACCTTATTTTCTCAGTTTTTATTTGCTCAACTCATTGATTTTGTATATCTTTGCCTACACTTTATTAATGCCACGCAAATGAGACAACTGAAAATCACAAAATCGATCACAAATCGAGAGAGTGCATCTCTTGATAAGTATCTCCAAGAGATAGGTCACGAGGAAATGATTACCATAGAAGAAGAGATTGAGCTTGCTCAAAGAATCAAGAAAGGTGATCACAAAGCATTAGAGAAACTCACGAAAGCCAATCTTCGATTTGTTGTCTCTGTAGCCAAACAATACCAAAATCAGGGTCTCTCTCTGCCCGATCTCATCAACGAAGGTAACTTGGGATTGATAAAAGCAGCTGAGAAGTTTGATGAAACTCGTGGCTTTAAGTTCATTTCTTATGCAGTGTGGTGGATCAGACAAAGCATCCTTCAGGCCATTGCGGATCAAAGTCGCATCATCAGATTACCACTGAATCAAGTAAGCTCTGTTAATAAAATAAACAAGGCTTCCAACAAGTTTGAACAAGAAAACGAACGCCATCCAAGTATTGGCGAGATTGCACAAAGTGTTGATTTACCCGAAGATAAGATCGCAGATGCTATAAAGGTAAATACCCGACACATATCTATGGATGCTCCTTTCATAGGAGATGAGGAAAGTAGTCTATTGGATATTATTCCTAACTACGATGCCCCGTCTACAGATAAGTCACTTGTTGAAGAAAGTCTACGTGACGAAATCAGCAGAGTGCTGCAGGTTCTTGATGAAAGAGAGCACAAAGTGATTGAAGCTTACTTCGGAATCAACCAGCGGGAGATGACTCTTGAAGAGATTGGTGATAAATATGGGCTCACTCGCGAACGTGTAAGACAGATTAAGGAGAAGGCTATACGCAAGCTCAGACAGCAAACAAACAGTAGAGTTCTGAAAGCTTACTTAGGACAATAGAGGTAAAAACGCTTGAACAGGACAATAATTATAACACATACATAAACCGAATAAGAAAGATGAAACTTCGCCATCTATTCATCATCGCAGTACTTATGCTGGGATGTGTTAGTAGTATTTATGCAAAAGGATACAAATCAGCCAAAGTCTATATCTTTGGCTTTGCAGCTTCATTCAATGACTCCACAGTTTATCTGACAGATATTCAGCAAGTAAACGTCTATCTTGTAAACAACAGGACACACTTTCTGGCAAATAGAGAGGATTATTCTTATCAGCTTCGAGACTATCTTCAGGCTAATAGTATAGAGGCTCACCCTACCTGTATTACCCTCTTCGCTGAGAACGAGAAGAGTGCAATGAAGAAATATCAGAGTTTGAAGAAAAGGTATATGAAGTCAAAAAACAAGTACTTCATTAAGGATATTACTTCTGGACAATTCGTTTATAAGACTGTCATTCCAGCTGAAGAAACTGCAGATAATGAACAATCGCAGGGTACAGAGAAGAAATAAGGGCTAAAGACAATAAGCTAAGAAAACTAAAGCACAGGATAAAAGCCAACCAACAACAAGGATGGAGATACATAACTTTCAAATAGCAGAACTTGATGTACAGATTATTTTCCGCGACACGACTGTCAACGGAATGCATCTGCTACGCTCTTTTGAACCGTTTAGAGTTGACAAGATAGCTGAAAAGCCTTTCTTCCGCCTTACTGTTGATGACAGTCTTACACCAATCCCAAAGGAGAGAAGACAACGTATTAGGGCTTTTGACACGGGAAATGGCGACACGGTTGTTGACCGAATAGATGACGGTAGCTACCAATACATTATCAAAGACATTGAAGGCAACGAATGTAGTCTGCTTGAAAGTAACAAAGATTTCTCGGATTGTCAATGTGCTCTCAGGGGGAATCATAACATGCGGACCTTCGGACTCAATAATGCTCTGATGCTTATCTTTGCCTTTGCAGGAGCACATCAGCACCTTTTACTGATCCATGCCTCCTTGGTGAGAAACAATGATTATGGTTATGCTTTCATTGCAAAGAGCGGAACAGGTAAGTCAACACAAGTAAGCATGTGGCTAAGACATATCCCTGGCAGCGATCTTATGAACGATGACAATCCTATCGTTAGGATTATTGATGGCGAAGCATGGATATATGGCAGTCCTTGGAGCGGCAAAACACCTTGTTATCGTAATATTAAAGCACGATTAGGAGCCATCACCCGTATTGACCGGGCAAGCCAAAACTCTGTTGATAAGCCAGCTCCCATCGCTGCATTTGCTTCTCTTCTCCCTTCTTGTTCAAGCATGAAGTGGGATTCAGCCATTTATAATGCTATCTGCGACACGATAACCAAGATAGTTGAAATGGGGAAAGTGTATACTTTGCACTGCCTTCCTAACAAGGAAGCAGCTGAAGTTTGCTACAAGGCTATCGCTATAAAATAAACGTAGATGCAGAAAGATTGTCTCAATACTACCGAGGTTCAGTTTGCAAATGCAGACTTACTCCCTGAGGTTGTCACACTACTTAATGAGGGACATACCGTAACACTGCGACTTCGTGGCTTCTCTATGCGCCCTTTCTTAGAGGATAATCGTGACAAGGCACTACTCATAAAGCCATCAACGATTAATGTTGGCGACCCGGTTCTCTGTGAGATTGCCCCACTTCACTTCGTCTTACACCGGATAATAAAGATTGACGGGGAGGATATTACTCTGCGTGGTGATGGCAACATAGGTGTAGAACATTGCAAACGTGAGAATGTTCTGGGGGCTGTAATAGGGTTCTATCGGAAACAGGAAGCGTTTAGACCGGACTGACGGATGGAAGTGGAGACTTTACAGCTATGTCTGGACACGTCTTTTCCCTTTAAGAAGATATATCTTAGGTATCTATCGCCGTCTGTGGATCCCACTTTTCGGGACGATATAACCTTCATCTTAACAAGAATCAGGCAATAAGAACCGTAAAATTCATATCATCATACAACTACAAAACCACCAATAAAATGAAAGTAAAGAAAGGTTTCAACCTCCGTGAGGTATGCGGAGAACACATTATCGTTGCAGAAGGTGATGAAAACATCGACTTCAGCAATATAATCTCAATGAATGAAAGCTCTGCTTTCCTATGGGAAGAGGTGCAAAAGATGGAATCATTCAGCATTGATGACTTAGTAAATATCCTCTGTTCACAATATGAAGTTGATAAAGAAACGGCTAAGAAAGATGCCGAAGCACTGGCTGCACAATGGGGGAAAGCGGGTATCATTGAGGGAAATGATATTCCAGAAGGCTCAATAGAGACAGTCTCAACAATTGAAACGGAGCCGAAAAAGTGTGATTCTGCAACGATTAAGGCAGACAATTCAGCCCAAGAACAACCAAAGAAGAAAGGTTTCTTCAAACGTCTCTTTGGCTAAAAGCATCTTCTCACTGCCCTATCTACTTGCTAGAAGGGCGGGTATCAGCATCAGAATGAGAGGTAAAAACAACGAAAGAAACAAGAGAGCAAATCGTCTCTAATCAGCGAATATACACAATTAGAATAAGAGGACGTGCAAATAATGAGCACGCCCTCTTTCTTTTTCTACTGATTTTCATGCGCAGAAACTTAATTGTTTTTGTAATGGAATATTGTTAATTTCCACACCCATTCTGACGTTTTTATCCATGAGGGACATATTCCTACGCAAATAACAGAATTATACCTGACTTTATTCCGTATTCATTTAACTATCTGATAATATGAAAGTTACAAAGAAATAAGCCTTTATAAAAGAAGAAAGAATATGCTTCTCAGTCTAAAAGTATATACTTTTCACCCAAAAAGACTATACTTTTTACCCAAAAACTATATACTTTTCATCCAAAAGGTATATACTTTTCACTCAAAAAGTATATACTTTCCACCAAAAAAGTATATACTTTTTGCCTAAAACGGAGATACATTACCTAAAAAACGGGTATTCATTATGATTCTAAGGGTGATAGACTTACCATAAAAAGCTATAACAAGAAAATCAAATGTAAAACATATTTCACTGTAAAAGGCGCTCACATCTGATACAAAAAAGAGGATATGCCCGCATCAGCATATCCTCTTTCTCAATTAAAATAGGCAGAGCTACAAAGTTCTCATACCCTTGACCTATACTACTTTCTAACCTTTTACAGCCTAAGACGCCTATAGATTCTCCTCAAACCACTCTGCAACCTGACGGAGAAGATGGTTACGGGTGTTGCCACCATAGATACCATGGTTACGATTCGTATAGAGATTCTCCTTAAAATCCTTATCTGCCTGCACCAAAGCCTCAGAATATTCAAAGGTGTTCTGCGGATGAACATTATCGTCAGCCATACCATGACAGATCAAAAGTTTCCCATGCAACTTCCCCGATCTATTAATAGGATTGATGGAATAACCGGCAGTATTCTCCTGCGGCGTACGCATATAACGCTCTGTATATACGGAGTCATAGAAACGCCAGTCGGTTGGAGGCGCAATAGCCACACCAGCTTTGAACACTTCCCTACCCTCACTCATACTCATCAACGTATTGAATCCGCCGAAACTCCAGCCCCATATTCCGATCCTTGAACCATCAACATATGACTGTTTGGCAAGCCATTGAGCCGTTTCAACCTGATCTTTCGATTCCAAATCACCAAGCTTCAAATAGGTACACTTCTCAAAATCAGCTCCTCGCGCACCTGTTCCCCGACCGTCAACAGTAACGACAATGTAGCCTTTCTGGGTCAGATACTGATCATATAAACCACCATTACCCATCGAACCCATACTCCAACTATCAACAACCTGCTGGCTTCCAGGGCCACTGTACTGATGCATTATGACTGGATACTTCTTCGTTTTATCAAAATCCGCTGGCTTAATCATCCATCCATTGAGCTTAACTCCCTCAGAAGTGGTAAACGCAAAGAACTCTTTGCTTACCTTACCATACTTCGCTATCTTGGCTATCAACTCCGTATTATTCAACACCTCACGTATCTTTTTGCCCTGATTATCATAGATAGCATAGACATAAGGATGATCATGATCGCTCCATGTATTCAGGAAGAACTTATAATCGCCAGAGAAAGAAGCCGAATTCCATCCCCTTCCTTCCGACAAAACAGTTCGCTTCCCAGCCTTATCAACCACATAAATCTCTCGTTGCATTGGCTGAAGAGCAGCTGCCTGGAAATAAGTATTCCCCGTCTTCTCATCATAACCATATACTGCCGTGACATCATAATTGCCCTTATCAACCTGCCGGAGTAGCTTTCCGTCCTTATCATATAGATACAGATGCATAAAGCCATCACGGTCTGAAGGCAAAAGAATATAATCCTTCATGATACTGATTCCCTCCATAGCCTCCTCCTTGACATACTTTGGAACCTGCTCCTTAATCAACAGAGAGCAAGCACCCGTCTGAGGATTGGCTGCGTAAAGGTTCAACTCGTCCTGATGACGGTTCATAGTATAAAGAATAATACGATTTGCATCATAAGTTGTTTTGATGCGTGGGATATATCCATCAGCAGCCAAAGGCAAATCATACTTACGTACAGCACCATTACTGAGATTATATGACCAGGCAGTCACTGTAGAGTTCTCCTCTCCAGCCTTTGGATACTTATAACTGTATTCACCAGGATATGTATTGTACTGATTAAGCGTTGGGTAAGCACCCTTGAAGAGTTGCAAAGTATAAGTCCGTACTTTGCTCTCATCATATCTTATCCAACTCAATGTCTTACTGTCTGCACTCCATGCCAAAGCATTGCTAAATCCAAACTCCTCTTCGTTCACCCAGTCAGGAAGGCCATTGATAATCTTATTAAACTCACCATCAGTTGTAACCTGCTTCACATCAGAACCATTGGTAATATAGATATTATTCTTATGAACATAGGCTATCCATTTACCATCAGGGGAGAACGTTGGAATCTGCTCTGCACCATCCTTAGATAGTCTGCTCAGTACCTTTGTCTTCACGTCATAGAGATAGAAGTTTGCAGTAAACGAACGACGATAGATAGGCTTTGTCTTCGTTTGCAACAATAGTCTGCTCCCATCATCCGATATTAGATAATCATCAAACGACTCAATCTTCTCCCCTTTAACTTCAGAAAGAGAGAGAAAATAACACCTGTTGGTTTACCCGTTTTAAACGAGAACTTCACCACCTGCCGTCCGTCAGATGATATCTGAGCATAGTCAGAAGTGCCCTCTAACGGATTCATTCCTGATATTCTCTTAGCAGAAAACGTCCCATTCGTAATGTCTTTCAAGGAAAGAGGTTCCCCAGCCATCAACTGAAGTGCCGTAAAAACAGTAGCACACATAAGTAATATACGTCTCATAAAATTTAAGTTTTAACCTCGCAAAAATATAAAATAATCCGTACATTTGCAAATGAATGGAAAATTATTATCTTGATTTCGGCAGTTGGCTTCGCTCACAGTTTCCTTTCAGAGTACAGAAAATATCTGTTAATGCTGGTTTCACATGTCCTAACCGCGATGGACGTGTAGGATATGGTGGTTGTATCTATTGTAACAATCAGACCTTCAACCCAGCTTACTGCGATAATGGCAAGACTGTTACCGAACAACTCATTGATGGCAAGCGTTTCTTTTCAAAGAAATATCCAGAAATGAAGTATCTTGCTTACTTCCAAGCATACACAAGTACATACGGTTCCAATGAACATCTAAAAGCTCTTTATGAAGAAGCACTTGCCATGGAGGACGTTGTTGGCTTAGTAATTGGGACAAGACCAGATTGCATCAACGATGAACTACTCACCTATTTCGAAGACCTTAGCCACCGAACCTTCCTTATTATAGAATATGGTGTAGAGACCTGCAATGACAAAACACTGCAGCTTATCAATCGAGGCCACGATTTTGCGTGTTCACGGCACGCTATAGAAGAGACGGCACGCCGAGGTATTCGTGTCGGAGCACACATCATTCTCGGACTTCCTGGAGAAGATGCAGAAGAGAGTTTGCGCCAAGCCCCTATCATTTCTTCGCTCCCACTGACTACATTAAAGATTCATCAACTACAGATTATCCGTGGAACACGTCTTGCAAAGATGTATGCTGAAGAGCCTTTCCACCTCTACACAGTGGATGAATACATCCAGCTCATAGCGCAATATATATCCCTACTGCGATCAGACCTTGTTCTTGAACGATTCGTTAGTCAAAGTCCTGCAGAGCTGCTCATCGCTCCTCACTGGGGACTTAAGAACTACGAATTCACCCAACGACTACAAACTATTTAAGAAACACCAGGATGAAATAAGGGAAACATGCCAGAAAACGGGCCTTTCCCATAATGAAAAAAGTCTCAATACATGCAAAGATGATGCATTTACTGAGACTTTTCGTATGTCAGGATTCCACCTATTATTATATACTATGGTAGATACATCCTGTTATTCACTTTCTTTCCACACAACTTAGAACGTCCATTTAGCTGCTATTGTAGGAATGGCATAGAAACGGTTATGCTCTCCACGATCGTTCCAAACAAAGTTATTACTAATCTCAACCTCTGAACCTAAAGGAGAGATTTACATTCTTCATACCCTTCAATGTATTAAGATTTACCCAGAACTGTGGCTCAGAAAGAAGTATCAACTTCCCGTTTACATTGGGATCATACCAAAGATCACAGAATCCATCAAAGGTACAAAGGCCATGAGCAAAGGTCGTTCCCCATACTTCTGTCAACTGGAAACCACTGAACGGACGAGCACCAGTATGACCATTCTTGAAATAATACTTATACATCAGCTGTACACTGAATGTCTTAGAGAAATCTTTTGATGCCCAGTTCCATGCTCCACCAAGGAGAACTGCATGCTGATAACGATTCCCGTAATAGTTGTTCTGTGTCTTACCAGAGCCAACCCCACCGTTATACTCTACATGGGCAGCCCAACGTTTGTTCTTCGTAAGATTGAATTCACGTGAAATTTCCCAGTAAGCACCGATAGCACCATCACTCTTATAGTCAATATCAGTGAACATAAAGGTAGAACCCCAGGTGTCAGGTTTAAACATCTCAACCGTCGACGTAACTGTCGTACGTGAAGAAAGGTCATTGTAAAGATTGTGCCCCAAATCATAATGAAGCTGAACATTTTGTGCTTTAACACCTACAAAGGCTGCTACCAACAGGATAGCAAGGGTAGAAAATCTTCTCATGTTGCTTTTTGTTTTATATTAGAATCGATCGCAAAGTTACAAAAAAATACTAAGCAATCTATCTAATATAAAAAAAAACCTTAACTTTGTGCCAATATGAGAATAGACATCATTACCGTTTTGCCAGAAATGCTGGAAGGGTTTGTACACGAAAGTATCCTTGCCAGAGCAGAGAAAAAAGGACTTGCAGAGATTCGTCTGCATAATCTTCGTGATTATACACAGGACAAATGGCGTCGCGTTGACGACTATCCTTTCGGCGGACAGGCTGGTATGGTGATGCAAATAGAACCTATAGATCGTTGCATCACAGCCCTTAAGGAGGAGCGAGAGTATGATGAAGTCATCTTCACCTCACCTGATGGTGAGCAATTCAACCAGAAAATAGCTAATGATTTGTCATTAGGTGGAAACCTTATCATACTTGCAGGACATTATAAAGGGATTGACCAACGTGTACGGGATCATCTCATTACACGTGAGATATCTGTAGGAGATTTCGTTTTAACGGGTGGAGAACTTCCTGCGGCTATCATTGCTGATGCTGTAGTACGCCTGGTCCCTGGTGTTATAAGCGATGATCAGAGTGCGCTCTCCGACTGTTTTATGGATGATATGCTATCAGCTCCTATCTACACCCGACCACGTAGCTACAAAGGATGGGATGTTCCAGAGATACTACTTAGTGGAAACGAAGCTAAATCAAGCAATGGGAATTTGACCAAGCTATGGAACGCACTAAAAGACTACGCCCAGACTTATTGAAAGAATAAGAAAACGTTATTTTTTTATTAACTTTTTATACACTATTATTATGTCACAGTTAAAAGAATTGCCACAGGTAAGCTTCGCAGAAGCTGCACAAAACGTATTCAAGAAGATGTTCCAGTTCAAAGGACGCATACGTCGTTCAGAGTACTGGTGGGGTGTATTGGTACTTACTATTTGTGCTATTGTACTCTCTCTCATTCCTTTCATTGGTAAGATTGCCGTACTATTCCTCTACATTGCTGCAACATCCATGCTGTTCCGTCGCCTACATGACACTGGCAGAAGTGGCTGGTGGTGGGGCTGTCAGTTCTGCCTTGGTTTTATATCTCTTATCTTTTTTGCCACAGCCATTGACTTTCACGCCTATATGCAGGCTGTAGCAGAGAATAATTCTACGGAAATCATTAAGGTTATTTCGGATGGTTTGACTGGCACCTCAGGTGTTCTTGGACTTATTTTCTACCTCGTAGCCTCTATCTTAGGCCTCGTTCTTTTCGCATTAACACTCTTAGACAGTAAGCCAGAAGCTAACAAGTATGGTGATTCTCCTAAGTATGTAGCAGAGAATGTAGCAGAAGAATAACTCGAACAACTACAAAAGGAAAGACTCAAGATGAGAGACTGATGTAAGATAAATTCACATCAGGATTCTAAAAGGTATCCTTTTGCATCTTAAAAGGTGCTCTTTTGCATTGCAAAAGATGCCCTTTTACAACGTAAAAGACGCCCTTTTGCAATGCAAAAGGGCGTCTTTTATTTCTGAGTTTGTAAACGATTGATTTCCTAATAGTTACAAATCTATAAAAAGTTGATTTCCTATCATTAATAGCTAATGCAACTTTGAAATAATGTAAGATTATTTCTAAAACATAAAGGACTATATAACTCTCATCAAAAACATTACTTATCCGCTAATAGGACATGCTCCTTAACAAACTGTTCACCTAACTGGAAGCCTTCCTCATACAGTGCTTCAAGCTTATTAACATCCTTTTCCATCCGCCCAACAACAACAGGATTCATTGGACGAACAACGAGAATCTTTCCTTGTTCTTCCAACTCATCTATCAAATCAAGCTGACGATTATAAACTTCTATGCGATGACTTAAGGCTACACGTAGACGGGGATAATTGCGATAGACAAACTTCGGCTGCTTATGATCACGTCCTGTATCACGCCATCCTTTGTTACGTGTACAAATAACGACATTCGTCTTATGCCCCATCTCTATAGAATGCATCACAGGGATGGAATCAACAATCCCACCATCCAGCATCGGTTTACCGTCAACATTTACGATCTTGCTCACATAAGGCAAACTTGAAGAAGCTCGTGCAAGCTCATTCAACCGATGGGAATCGCCAGATGTCTCTGTCAGATACTCAGCAAAGCCCGTCTGACAGTTTGTTGTAACCATCTCGAAGACCTCTCCTCGCCGGCAATTTCGGAAATATTCATCATAATCATAAGGAACAAGTTCGTAAGGAAAACGATGATAAAGCAACTCAGGATCAAAGATACAGCCCTGCGTAACCAAATGACGCAAGCCTATATAGTCGTACTTTGCCAACATGTCTATATTGGAAATACGTGCTCGACGGGGCTGTCGACTGACATAAGACAACCCATTACACGCACCTGCAGATACAGCAACAGTATATCGGAAATACACATCGTATTTCATAAAGGCATCCAAGACCCCAGAAGTAAACACTCCACGCATACCTCCACCCTCTAAAATCAATCCTGTTTCTCTATCAATCTGCATAAAAAAAACTCGTAAAAAACACTTGCAAAGTTAATGAATTTCAACTTAAAATAACTATCTTTGCAATCAAACCATCTAATTTTTTGAAATATGTTTAGCAAAGAAACCTATGTAAAGCGCCGTGCAGAGCTTAAGAAACTTGTCAAAAGCGGATTAATAATCATCTTTGGCAACAACGAATCGCCTGCTAACTTCCCGGCAAATGGGTATTATCCATTTCGCCAGGATTCATCATTCCTTTATTACTTCGGACAAAAGCGTGACGGACTTGTTGGTGTAATCGACATTGACAACGACACAGAAACGCTCATTGGTGATGATATTGACATTGATGACATCGTTTGGTACGGTAGTGTTGACTCTGTAAAAGACATGGCTGAAGCTGTCGGAGTAGCCAATACTACAAACATGAAAGGGCTGAAAACGATCTGTAACAATGCTCTTCGTGAACATAAAAAGATACATTTCTTACCACCTTACCGTGCAGACATCAAGATCCAGATATTTGATCTTTTGGGTATTCATCCTAATCAGCAGAAAGAATCAGCAAGTATGGACCTTATCCATGCTGTTGTCAAAATGCGTTCGGTAAAGACTCCAGAGGAAATTGAAGAACTCGAGCGTGCAGCTGTCATCGGATATAAGATGCATACAACAGCTATGATACTTGCAAAACCTGGCGTAACAGAGAAGTTCGTCGGAGGACAAGTTGATGGTATTGCCCACTCTTATGGCTCTATGGTAGCGTTCCCAACAATCTTTTCACAGCATGGAGAGATAATGCATGGGAATCCATCAATGGCTGTTTTGGAATCAGGACGCCTTGCTCTGTGCGACGCTGGTGCTGAAACCATCAACCATTATTGCTCAGATAACACACGAACATTCCCTGTTAATGGTAAATTCACCCAACGACAGTTAGATATATATAAGGTGGTAGAGGAATGTCATGACGCTGCATTGAAGTATGCAAAGCCTGGAACAAAGTATGCTGATGTACACTTTGCCATCTGCCATATCCTCTTCGATCGCATGAAAGAACTGGGATTGGCTAAGGGTGACACAGATGCTGCCGTAGCAGCTGGTGCACATGCAATGTTCTTACCTCACGGATTGGGTCACATGATGGGTATGGACGTCCATGACATGGAATCCTTTGACCAGATTAATGTGGGCTTCGATGAGGAGACACGTCCTAACCTTGAGCAATTCGGAACTAACTGCTTGCGAATGGGAAGACGCTTAGAAGAAGGATTTGTTGTTACAGATGAACCTGGAATCTACTTTATTCCAGCATTGATTGATGAGTGGAGAGCAAAGAAACATTGCGCAGAGTTCCTTAACTTTGATAAGCTGGATGAGTACAAAGACTTTGGAGGTATCCGCTTAGAGGATGACATTCTTATCACAAAAGATGGTTGCCGCTTCATTGGTAAGGACCGTATCCCATATCATCCTAAGGATGTTGAGGAGTTCATCGCAGCAAATCGGAAATAAAAAACAAATTACTTATTAATATTTCAAGGCCGATATGGCATGTAAATGTCCATATCGGCATCCTAATCTTTAAAACTTATGAGAAAAACTTTAGTAGCTGCACTACTCGCTTTGGTAGCGATAAACATTAATGCAGCAGGCCAAAATGAGAATGTTAAATCTAACAAGCCGGTTTTCACAGTCGTTAAACAGATACCTATCACGAGTATCAAGGACCAGAATCGTTCTGGTACGTGCTGGGATTATTCTACTCTTAGCTACTTTGAAGCAGAGATTCTGAAGAAACTGGTAAGACTTATGACCTCTGTGAAAGCTTTGTTGCAAACAAGACTTACATGGATCGTGCTACCCAGGTTGTCCGTTTGCATGGCGATTGTCAGTTTGCACAAGGTGGATCAGCCTACGATGTCCTCTATACACTTGAACATTACGGCATCTGTCCAGAGAGTGCTATGCCTTTCCCAGGCTCACTTTATGGCGATTCTCTGAATAATTTCAATGAATTTTTCTCATTGATGGAACCTTATGTAAGTGCTATTGCCAAGAACAAAGCTAACAAAATATCTGGTCAATGGAAGGTAGGACTCCAGGGAATCATTGATGCTTATCTCGGTAAATGCCCAGAGAGCTTCACTTACGAAGGTAAGAAATATACCCCAAAGAGCTTCGCTGCGAGTCTTGGTTTGAACTGGAGTGACTATGTAACTATCACTTCTTACACACATCATCCATTCTATTCTCAATTCGCAGTAGAGGTACAAGACAACTGGCGTAACCCTCATTCTTACAACCTTCCAATGGACGAGATGATGAGAATCATTGATAATGCTGTCATGAATGGCTACACTGTAGCTTGGGGGAGGTGATGTTAGTGAACCAGGTTTCACTCGTAACGGATTAGCTTACATGGTAGATGGTAAGAAAGTTGAGAGCATGAAAGGTAGTGACATGGCTCGCTGGCTGGGACTCTCTGCTGCAAAGAAGAAGAATCTTATCGACTCACTCGGTGTAAATGTACCTGAAGTTGTTCCTACACAACAGCAACGTCAAGAGCGTTTTGACAACTGGGAGCTTACTGATGATCACGGAATGCTTATCTTTGGTATAGCAAAGGACCAGAATGGTAAGGAATATTACATGGTAAAGAACTCATGGGGTGAGACTGGTGAATACAAGGGTATTTGGTACATGACCAAAAACTTTATTGCCGCTAACACCATGGATTACATGGTAAACAAGAACGCTATTCCTAAAGATATCAGAAAGAAAATGGGCTTATAAATAGTCTCATGTATTGGAATTGGTGTCAGAATCGTGCAAAGACGCACCTTGATACAACTTTATTCCAATAAACACTAATAAGAAAAGTATCCAATCCCACTCCAATCATAGGAGTGGGATTGTTATTTTAATTAGGCATAAGTCTTCAGAAATAGCCTTTCATTGCAAGTAATCTTCCGTCTTGAATACAAGTCATCTTCCATCTTGAATAAAGGTAAAGACAAACTATTCACCAATTCACAATGGGGAATTGGCTTTTTTTTGTACCTTTACGCTCAGAAATAAAAATAATTTAAGATGCATTTTAAATGGAATTACACACCACCTGCAGCAGAACAGGAGAATGCAGCTAAAGACTTAGGCGAGAAATTGGGTATCAATCCCATCCTAGCATCCCTGCTTATCCGACGTGGGATAACAACAGAAAGTGCGGCAAAACGATTCTTTCGTCCGCAATTAGCAGACCTTATCAACCCGTTTTTGATGAAGGATATGGATGCGGCTGTCGACCGTCTGAATGATGCAATGGGGCATAAAGAGCGTATTCTTGTCTACGGAGATTATGACGTAGATGGTTGTACGGCTGTAGCTTTGGTATATAAATTCTTACGACAGTTCTATTCAAACATTGATTATTATATCCCTGATCGTTATGATGAAGGGTATGGAGTAAGCAAAAAGGGATAGATTTTGCAAAAGAGACTGGCGTAAAGCTCATTATTATACTTGATTGCGGTATCAAGGCAATCGAAGAAATAACATATGCAAAGGAACAAGGTATCGATTTTATTATCTGTGATCACCATGTTCCTGACGAAGTCATGCCACCTGCAGTAGCTATTCTCAATCCTAAACGGCCTGATGACAGCTATCCATTCAAAGAACTTTGCGGCTGCGGAGTGGGCTTCAAGTTTATGCAAGCATTTGCTAAAAACAACAACATACCATTCTCACGACTCGTTCCTCTGCTTGATTTCTGTGCTGTCAGCATAGCAGCTGACCTTGTCCCTGTTACTGATGAAAACCGCATTTTGGCTTTCCATGGATTAAAACAACTTAACCAAAATCCCAACTTAGGCTTAAAAGCAATCATCGATATATGCGGTCTGAACGGTCGCGAGCTATCCATGAGTGATATAATCTTCAAGATTGGACCACGTATTAATGCAAGTGGTAGAATGGAAAATGGCAAAAAGAGCGTTGATCTTTTGGTCGAAAGGGAATATGCTATAGCCCTAAAAGAAGCTAAACATATAGATGAATACAATGAGCAACGAAAGGATGTAGACCGCCAGATGACCGAGGAAGCAAACCAGATTGTAGCTCGATTAGAAAGCCAGAAGCACCATTCAAGTATTGTTCTCTACGATGAACACTGGAAGAAAGGTGTCATCGGTATTGTTGCTTCACGCTTAACTGAGATTTACTTCCGACCAACTGTCGTTCTAACACGGGATGATAACTTAGCTACAGGGTCTGCTAGAAGTGTTGCGGGCTTTGATGTCTATTCAGCAATTAAGAGTTGCCGCGACTTACTTCTCAACTTTGGAGGGCATACATATGCAGCCGGGCTCACCATGAAGTGGGCTGATGTAAAAGAGTTCTGTAAGCGTTTCCAGGCTTATGTTGAGGAACATATTCAGCCAGAGCAGCGTGAAGCAATCCTTGATATTGATGCAGTAGTCGACTTTAAGGACATTACCAAGAAGCTACATAGTGACTTGAAACGCTTGCACCATTTGGTCCCGGTAACCCGAAGCCTATTTTCTGTACATTAGATGTCTATGATTTTGGTACAAGTAAAGTCGTTGGACGAGAGCAAGAACATATCAAGTTAGAATTAGTAGATTCGAAATCTAACAATGTAATGAATGGTATTGCTTTCGGACAGAGTGCCTCTGCCCGATACATTAAGTCCAAACGCTCATTCGACATTGCTTATACTATTGAAGATAACGTCTTTAAACGTGGCGCCATTCAATTACAGATTGAAGATATTAGGCCTACAGAAGAGAGTTAGCGAGACGATTGTTATGTTTCTATACCCAAGCTTTTTCACAGAGTATACAGCTTAATGTCGTATATAGACATTCTTCATCAGTATTGGGGTTACCCTGACTTTCGCGGCATTCAAAAAGAAATTATTGAGAGTATAGGCGAAGGGAAGGATACATTAGGGCTAATGCCGACAGGTGGTGGTAAGTCTATCACATTCCAAGTTCCTGCATTAGCGCAAGAAGGTGTGTGCATTGTCATTACCCCACTCATTGCTTTGATGAAGGATCAGGTTGATCATCTTCGCCACAAAGGTATCCCTGCAGCAGCCATATACTCAGGAATGACACGTGATGCAATTGTCGCAACGTTAGAGAATTGTATCTTTGGAGGTGTCAAACTACTTTATATCTCACCAGAACGTATTGGCTCTGATATCTTTCAGGTGAAATTACGTCACATGAAAGTTAGCTTCATCACCGTGGATGAAGCCCATTGTATAAGCCAATGGGGCTACGATTTCCGCCCATCTTACCTGCAAATCACAGAAATCCGTAAACTTGTTCCACATGCTCCTATCCTCGCTCTGACTGCAACTGCTACCCCTGAGGTTGTTGATGATATACAAGAAAGACTGGGATTTAAGGAGAAGAACGCCTTTCGCATGAGCTTTGAACGTAAGAATCTCGCTTACGTTGTCAGACAGGTAGAAGATAAAGAAACCGAAATGATACACATTCTGCACTCCATACCTAAGACTGCTATCGTCTATTGTCGCAGTAGAAGGCGCACAAAGGAGATTGCCCAAAAGCTAATACAGAATGGAATCCCAGCAACATGGTATCATGCGGGATTAGAACCAGCCATTAAAGATCAGCGACAGAACGATTGGCAAAATGACAAAACACGGGTTATCGTAGCAACAAATGCTTTCGGTATGGGTATTGACAAGCCCGACGTGCGTGTCGTTATACACATAGACTGTCCGAATTCTATAGAAGCTTACTTTCAGGAAGCAGGACGTGCAGGGCGCGATGGGAACAAAGCTTATGCCGTTTTGTTATATAATGGGCATGATAATCATACCCTCAGAAAGCGTATTGAGGACACTTTCCCACCAAAAGAGTATATACAAATGCTCTATAATCACCTTGCTTACTTCTATCAGATTGGTGTAGGAAGTGGCTTTGGATGTACTTTTGAATTTCCAATTGATAAATTCTGCACTACATTCAAACACTTCCCTATCCGTGCCAATGCAGCTTTAAACATCCTTCAACGTGCAGGGTACATTGAATATGAGCAGAACCCAGATACCAGTGCACGCATAAAATTCCTGCTAAACCGCGAAGAGCTTTACCGTCTTGACGCACTTAGTGACCAGGAAAACAATGTTGTAATAGCCTTACTTCGCAACTATGGCGGACTTTTCTCAGACTATGGATATGTTGATGAGAGCTATATTGCACAGGAGGCGGGCTTAGATCAGAACCAGACTTATATCGTTCTGACAAATCTAAGCAAGAAGAGAATCATCAATTTCATCCCACGCAAGAACATTCCTCTTATCACTTACACCCAAGATCGCGTTGATGGAGAAGAGATTATCCTTAAGAAGGAGGTGTATGAGGAGCGTAAAGAGGTTTTTATAGAGCGTATTAATTCTGTTATTAACTATGCTCAGAATGATTACATATGCAGAAGTCGACAATTATTAAGCTATTTCGGAGAGAAGAAAGCATCAGATTGTGGGCAATGTGATGTATGCCTATCACACACAAACAATGAGGATAAAGACCACAAGAAGATTATCCGAGAGAAGCTCCTTGCCCTTGTAAAAGACGGGGAAAAGCATCATATTACAGAGATACGTCAACTAGATGACAACTGGGATCTCACAGCAGAGATCATGGAAGAACTTATAGCAGAAGATATTCTACTCATGAATGGTAGCTATTTAATTAAGCCTTAATATAACATTCCACCAGATCTTAAACTCTGTTTTCCACTTATTAAAAAAGAAAGAGACTGACTAACCCATTCAAATCAAGCAAGAAAGAACCATAAAAAGGGCGGATTTACAAAACATATATACAACCAAACGACAATGTAAAAACACAAATCTCAATATAAAAGAACAGAAGTTATAAGTAAAGAAATAATCTTACAAATAAGAAACCATGGGAATACACAAAACAAGAAGAAACCTTCTTTTTCTTGATTCATAACATTAACATTATCAGACAGTTACAAAAGGGCTTGCAAAAGGGCATCTTTTACCATGTAAAAGGGCGTCTTTTGCACTTCAAAAGGGCACCTTTTACTATGCAAAAGGGCATCTTTTAGAAGGCGAAAGACGCCCTTTTAAAATCAAGATGAGAATTTATTTTACAACAGAACGTACTGAAAGTAGGAAGAGAGGACAAATATATGAAACCTAAAGGGCAGAAAAACAAAGATTAACCAATAGAGATTGCCCATCTAACCATACCTATTCCCTTCAGAAACATCAATCAAAAAGGGAGCTCTCTTCAAACAGAGAACTCCCTTCTAACATTATGTACGAGAAAAAAATTAGTTATTTTCAGGGCGTAGTGTGCGTACTGTAACACCAGCCTGCCACATTTCCATATCACGCATAGCCTTCAATTCAGCATTCAACTTCTCACGATAATCAGGCTTAGAGTTACTGTCAATAGCAACTTGTGCCTCATTACCAGTCTTTACCGAGAGATAAAGCCATTCCATCACAGGCTTAATAGCTTCACGGAAGCGCGGTGCCCAATCAAGCGCACCACGCTGTGCTGTCGTTGAACAGTTAGCATACATCCAGTCCATACCCTTGTCTCCAAAGAGTGGAGCAAGGCTCTGTGTCAACTCCTCCACTGTCTCATTGAAAGCCTCAGAAGGAGAGTGTCCATGCTCGCGAAGCACATCATACTGTGCTTCAAACAACCCTTCGATGGCCCCCATCAGTGAACCACGCTCGCCTGTAAGGTCGGATGTTGCCTCACGTTGGAATGTTGTCTTGAACAAATAACCTGCACCAATACCTATACCGAAGGCAAGTGTCTTCTCTTCAGCTTTACCAGAAGCATCCTGATAAACGGCATAAGAGCAGTTCAAGCCACGCCCCTCAAGGAACATTGTACGCAATGATGTACCTGAGCCTTTAGGTGCTACCATTATGACATCAATATCTTTTGGTGGTACAACACCTGTACGGTCCTGCCAATTGATAGCGAAACCATGTGAGTAATACAAGGTCTTACCAGGAGTAAGATATTTCTTTAGTGTTGGCCAAACGGCAATCTGACCAGCATCGGAAAGTAACATACAGATGATAGTACCCCTTTGAGCAGCTTCTTCGATAGAGAACAAGCTTTCACCTGGGACCCAACCATCAGCAATAGCCTTATCATAAGTTTTGCCTTGACGCTGACCTACAATAACATTAAAGCCGTTATCCCTTAGATTCCCAGCTTGACCAGGTCCCTGAATACCATAACCAATGACTGCAATTGTTTCATCCTTCAAAACTTCACGTGCCTTTTCCAAAGAAAATTCCTTGCTTGTAACGACGGTTTCTACTACTCCACCGAAATTCAATTCTGCCATAATTATTCTGTTTTAATGTGACTTTACATCAGTCACAGTTATTATATGTGCTTCTTTCTTATACTTAACGAGTGCAAAGTTACGGTTTTGTAATAAAACAACCAAAATAATTTCAATCTTTTATCATTATACTTATAAAGTTATAAAATACTACTAAATAACACCCTACACCTACAAGTCTCTACTTCTGCATTATCGCTTGTAGTCTTGGTTATTTTGAAATTGAAATCATTTTCTCGTTCTTTTTCACGATGTTCACGATAGAAATTAAGCTGATCGCCATGATGTGCCTCGGCAACATAGGCTATTTCAAACCGTTTAATGAAGTGCGTGCGATACCAATCAAGGTCCCATAAATCAAGAAGATGCTCAATATACTTCACCGAATTAATATGCCCATTGACGTCAACATCATTATAATAGGTGTTTATTGAGCGCAACAGCTCTTCTTCTCCAGTAACTTTTACACGTGAAAACTTCTCTATTGGGCATTCATAGGATGTCTCAATATACTCATTAATCAGTCCTTCACGAACAGCAAAGATATCTGTCGGTTGGCGAGTATCCATGTCTATCATTGCCCAAATACTCTTTCCATAACCATAGACATGCCCTTCTTCATTAACAACCTTAAAATTTCTACTTGTGAAATACTTCATAACACTATCTACCCAAGTCTCAACATAAAACTTTTCATATGCCTTCGGCATATCATACATCTCTATTGTCAATCGACTTAAGACCCAGGTCTTATTTATAGTATTGAGATAGTTCATACCATAACCGCGTTCATTACTATGAAAATCAGCAGCATTAAGCATGTGATTTCCTAGATGTCCCATGAACAAATGGTTGGTAAAGTCACAATGGAAAGGCTCAGCTAAGAACTGATACCTTCCAATCTTTGATAATTTCCATTTTTCTCGTACGTAAATTTCGAGGATTTAAATAGCAAATAGCCATTCTCCTCTGTCTATTCTTTATTGTATCTTAGAGTACAGACGACTCTTCTTCACTCTTAAGGAAATCAGATACAGGCTCACTGAACCCACGTGTCACTGCAACACGACCACTGCGTGAATACTGAAGCAGGCAATCAAAGTTCTTCAAATCATGATACAGAGCTGTCACTTCATCTGTCATTCCAGCAAGTAACACCGTACTGTAGGTAGGATTTACTTCCATCATACGCGCATTACGCTTACGAATTGCACGGCTGACCTCTGCATTTTCTAACAGAATGGGCGTTGCAATCTTATACAAACCAACTTCATGGATGAAAAGATCACTGTCTTCATAATAGTCAGCTTTGATAACATCAATCTTCTTTTCAACCTGTTTGGTAATCTTTTCTATAGTAGCAGCATCACTCCATGCGGTTATTGTGTACTTATGAATACCTTCTATACTCGATGCACTCACATTCAAGCTCTCTATATTCACTTGTCTTCGCGTAAAAACTGCTGCGATTTGATTCAGTACACCAGCAACGTTTTCTGAATAAACCAGTAAGGTATACAACCTCTCACCAGCTATCACCTCACGTTTAACACTTTCTTTTGCTATCTTATTATCTGCCATGAGTCGTTGTTTTATTGCATAAAGTACATTAAATATCAAGGTGTAACACCATCTCATCAACTGAAGTTCCAGGCACAACCATAGGAAGAATATTCTCATTCTCCTTCACTGCACACTCCAAAAAGAATGGTCCTTCGGTTGACAACATTGTATTTACCTTAGCTTCAAGGTCTTTTCTGTCTGTTACTAACGCATAAGGAATATTATAAGCCTTGGCAAGTTCTGAATAATGTGGGTTCAACATGCGAGTGAAAGAATGACGATGTCCGAACATCAAATCCTGCCATTGGCGCACATTTCCTAAATAATTATTATTCAAAAGTATAATTTTTACAGGAGTTTGTTGCTCCATAATAGTTCCGAATTCCTGAATACTCATCTGTAAACCACCATCTCCAACAAAGAAACAAACCGTACGGTCAGTCCCGAAAGTAGCACCTATAGCAGCAGGAAGACCAAATCCCATCGTGCCTAAGCCCCCGCTTGTCACAACAGAATGACTATTATTATACTTAAAATAACGGCATGAGAACATCTGATTCTCCCCAACGTCATTGACCAACACGGCATTTCCCGCTGTCTTCTCAGCCACAAGGTTTATTATTTCACCCATCAATAAAGGTCCATCTGTAGGATGTATGTGGGGTTCGATAACCTCTTCAATCTCTTTAGAATGCAATGAAACAAACGAATCACGCCATTTTTTATGATCAGCTTTCTCCAATAAGGCTGTAATAGCAGGCAAACTCTCTTTACAATCAGCAATAACAGGCACGTCAACAGACACATTCTTGTCTATTTCAGAAGGGTCTATATCCAAATGAATAACCTTCGCCTGCTTAGCATAAGTATCCAAACGGCCTGTAACACGGTCGGAAAAGCGCATGCCAATAGCTATCAAGACATCGCATTCTTGTTGCTTCACATTAGGAGCATAGTTCCCATGCATGCCAAGCATACCAACATTCAGAGGGTGATCACTTGGAAGAGCTGACAAACCCAACAATGTTCTACCAGCCGGAATATCTGCTTTTTCAAGAAAATCACGCAATTCTTGTTGTGCTTCACCCAACTCAACACCCTGCCCTACCAGCGCCATTGGCTTCTTTGCATTGTTGATTAACGCAGCTGCTGCAGCCACTGCACTCATATCAAGTTTAGGATATGGAGAGTAAGAACGCACCCGGTCGACCTTACCAGGGCACCACTCACACTGTCCAGTCTGTGCATTTCGTGGAAAATCAAGTACAACTGGACCAGGACGACCACTACGAGCAATATAAAAAGCACGACTCACAGCCCACGCAACATCCTCTGGGCGACGTATCTGATAGCTCCATTTGGAGATTGGCTGAGCTACACCAACAAGGTCAACCTCCTGAAAAGCATCTGTACCCAACGAACTTACACCAACTTGACCTGCGATAACTACGATAGGAGTAGAATCCATCATGGCATCAGCAACACCTGTCAGAGTATTTGTTGCACCAGGACCACTTGTCACAATAGCAACTCCAACTTCGCCACTAACCCTTGCATAACCTTCTGCTGCATGTGCTGCAGCCTGCTCATGACGTACAAGAACATGATGAAACCAAGCATCATCGCCCTCAGTATACTTCAACAAATCATCATAAACAGGCATAATTGCACCGCCTGGATAACCAAATAGTCTTTACTCCCTCTTGATATAAAGCTCGCATCAATATTTCTGAACCATTACACAGCTCTCCTATCTTGGGGAACTGCGGACGGCGAGGTTTGTTGGATGGTGAAACGGCTCCTGTTATATCCCCTTTATTTTTTGATCTTGTCATAAGATAAATCTTTCAAACATGTAAATAGTGTCTTACCTCTCTCTTGTTTCCTTAATCAATGATTCTTACTCCACCTTTATCTGCGCTGGAAACACTTTGTGCATAGGCTCGTAAGGCCTTAGAAACAACACGTTTACGCTTTAGAGGTTGCTGTGAACGGGCAGACAACTCCGTATCACTTAGCTTTACATTAATACTCCTTTGCGGAATATCAATAATGATAATATCACCGTCCTTCACCTTTCCGATGTTCCCACCATTAGCTGCTTCCGGTGAAATATGACCAATACTCAATCCACTTGTTCCACCTGAGAAACGCCCATCAGTAATCAATGCACACTCTTTTCCTAAATGTCGACTCTTAATATATGATGTCGGATAAAGCATTTCTTGCATTCCAGGACCTCCCTTGGGACCTTCATGAGTGATAACAACGCAGTCGCCAGCCTTAACTGTACCATTAAGAATGCCGTCACAAGCTTCGTCCTGTGAGTCAAAGACAACTGCTGGACCTTCAAAATGCCATAAACTAGCATCTACTCCTGCCGTTTTCACAACACAACCATCCTTTGCTATATTACCGAACAGCACAGCTAATCCACCATCCTTGGTATAAGCATGTTCTATGTCACGAATGCAACCTGTGATACGATCAGTATCAAGCGATTCCCACTGCGTATCCTGGCTTCCCATTTTTGTGGAGAAACGATGCCCAGGTGCACTATGATAGATCCTATCTGCTTCTGAATCAATAGCTTCACCAGTAATGTTATACCTTTGCATAGCTTCTGATAAAGTCTGTCTGTCAACACGTTTAACACTCCCATCTATAAGACCACCCTTGTTCAACTCGTTCAGAATACCAAGGATTCCACCTGCTCGGTTACACTCCTGGACACTGTATTTCTGAGTATTAGGAGACAACTTACACAAGCAAGGGGTCTTACGACTCAGCGTATCTATATCGTTCATTGAAAAATCAACTTCCCCTTCCTGTGCAACAGCTAACAGATGAAGGACCGTATTAGTAGAACCGCCCATGGCAATATCCAATGTCATTGCATTAAGGAAGGCTTTACGCGTAGCAATATTACGTGGTAAAACACAGTCATCTCCATCCTGATAATAAGCCATTGCATTCTTAACTATCTGACGAGCAGCATCTTTGAATAATTTAATCCTATTCTTATGTGTCGCAAGAATAGTACCATTCCCTGGCAAAGCAAGGCCAATTGCCTCAGTGAGGGAATTCATTGAGTTCGCAGTGAACATTCCTGAACAACTACCACAGCCAGGACAAGCACACTGTTCAAGCTGATGAACCTCCTCATCACTTAACTCTTTATCTGCACCCCCAATCATTGCAGTAACAAGATCAGCATTTTCGCCACGCCATCTACCAGCTTCCATTGGGCCTCCAGAACAGAATATCGTCGGAATATTCAGACGCATAGATGCCATCAACATACCAGGTGTAACCTTATCACAATTGGAAATACAGATCATAGCATCTGCCTTATGAGCATTCACCATGTATTCTACGGAATCGGCAATAATATCACGTGAGGGCAATGAATATAACATACCATCATGCCCCATAGCAATACCATCATCAATAGCTATCGTATTAAACTCAGCCGCATAGCATCCCAGTTTCTCTATCTCATCTTTTACAATCTGTCCTACCTCATGTAAATGGGTATGACCAGGTACAAACTGAGTAAAAGAATTAACAATTGCAATAATAGGCTTGCCAAACTGTTCCGGCTTCATTCCTGCTGCAACCCACAGAGCACGTGCTCCTGCCATCTTTCTACCCTCTGTACATACGGCGCTCCTCAACTGATGTTTCATACACTATACTTATTTTATCTCTGTATTCCTGTATAATAATTCGTCTGACATAATCAACAAATTATTTCGCAAAGGTAGATAGTTTTTACGTATTAACCAAACAATTATAAACATAAAGAAGTATTTTAGCAACAATTTAGAAGGAATACGCTATACATAGTATAATATTATACTACACATCATGATATTATATACAGGACTATACAACCTCATAGAATACAAAAATGCGTTTTAAACGTACATAGCAATCAGCGATTATGAAACCACAAATATAAGAAGAGAAATAGAAATCAAACTCAAATAATGTAAAACTAATTCGTATTAAGGTTTCAGAAGACGCCCTTTTAGCTTTCAAAAGATGCCCTTTTGCAACTCAAAAGAGCATCTTTTACATTGCAAAAGGGCACCTTTTACATTGCAAAAGAGCACCTTTCACACCCCTATTTATAATATATTGAAAATCAATACATTACCGACTATAAAATCAGACACTGACTAACTACCCATAATCAAAATGGACTGTAAAACTGTAAAAGTATTTCTCAAAGTAAACATACTCACGCATTACACATGAAATACATGGATACACAAATCGTGAGGGCATCTTATATCAAACTATTAGTAGTTAATAAAACTATTTAGTGCTAAATAAACAGTTTTCAAACATCAATTACATGAACTTATGCTCTCCTAAATAAAAAGTAATCCCGACACCTCCGTTTATCTACACAATGACCACATGATTTCTCAACTTTCAATTTTTAGCAGATATCAATAGGCAGAAGTTTCGTAGGAACAAATAATTAAAAGTATAGCAAACACCACTAATAACAAACAAAAAAGAAAATGTTTTCCATTGTAAAACGTATCATATTACCCTACCAATACGCAGTTATCAGACTATAGAAAACATATCATTCTAATACCAGCTACAAAGTGATCAAGCTGCAGAAAACTATCTATTAACACTAAATACAAAAATGAGCAGGCTATAGAAAACGTTTCAAAATAACCATAATACAAAGTAATCAAACTGCTGAAAACATATTGTATTGACTTTAAATACAGAATGAGCAGGCTATAGAAAACGTTTCAAAATAACCATAATACAAAGTAATCAAACTGCTAAAAACATATTGTATTGACTTTAAATACAGAAATAAGCAGACTATAAAACATGTAGAAGTAACCACACTACAAGGTAATCAAACTGCTAAAAACATATTGTATTAAAAACAAAAACAAAGTGATCAAACTACAGAAAACATATTGAAATAAAAAAAGGATGTGCCAAAACTGACACATCCTTATTATTTTACTGTTCGAAGGATATACCCTTCTATCAGTGATTACTTACTTTACGTAAACTACTGCAAGGCGGTTAGAAGTTACACCCTGTACACCCTTACCAGTTGCATCGTCAATGTTTACACCGCGACTCTTGAGGTAGTTAGCAACTACATCTGCACGAGCCTGTGACAAACGATCGTTGATTTCCTTAGAACCCTCTGGAGAAGCTGTACCAACAACCTGTACGTGGCTACCTTCCTTAACGTTGTTAAGAGCTGCCTTAGCCTCTCTTGTAAGATTAGACTTACCCTGTGCAAAGGTTACGAATACGAGGTCAGATACTGAAAGCTCCTTAACCTTAACAGAAGGAACCTCCTTAACAACTTCCTTAGTGATAACCTCTGGCTTACGGTTGCGGAGTTCGTTGATCTGAGCATTCAAAGCATCGATCTCAGCCTGATCGCGTGGAGTTACGATAGTGAAGTTGTGTGTACCGTTAGAGTTAGCAAACTTGTAAACGAGACCAGCATTCAACTGAACGAATGAGTTGTTGATGTTGTAAGCTGGCTGACCTGCCTGTGCAGTTGCCTTGTAACCATAACCATAGCTAGTCTCTGGATAAGTAACACCTGCAGGAGTAACAGCTACATTATGTGAGTGAGACTTGCCCAAGAATGCGAAGTTGATAGAAGGCTCTACATAGAACTGGAACTGCTTTGCTGAACCGAAGTTGAAAGCGAAGTCAAGAGCAGCCTTAGAAGTCATGCGGTTACGATTCTCAGATGTAGCAGCCTCAAATGCCTTATTATTTGTGAACACGTGCATCCAACCAAGACCATAGAGTGCACTAACCTCGAATGTACGTGGCTCACCCTTGTAACCACCGAACCAGTTGCTAAGGTTTACAGTACCGAGCAAGCTTGCGTTAGTAGCGCGAACTACTGTACCTGTTGAACCCCAAGGCTTATTTGAGAAGTATGCGTTACCCTCAATAGCCAAACCAAATACTGGAGTGAAGTAACGACCGATACGAAGACCAGCGTTTGGATCTAGATCGCTCAACCACTTGTGACCAGTTGTCTTTGTTGCAACACCACCGTTGATACCAACGTAGATGTTATCAAATGTCTTGCTCTCTGCAACAGTCTGTGCTGATACAGATGCTGCCATAGAAGCAGCTGCCAACATTAAAACTAACTTTTTCATTTCTCTCTGAATTAATTAATATTTATAAATTGTATTATATCTATATCTTAATCGGGTGCAAAGTAATAAAAAATAAATGAAACCTCCAAATATGTTTTTAATAAAAAGTATGCACAAAGTACCCTTATATGAGTAGAAACAATCAAAAACGTGGTAATATAGGACACACTTATCTATAAAAACCTCCATATTATAGTATATGTAAAAGCATTATACCAAATTTATATAAACAGAAAAAGGAGTCCAAAGCATCACTGCTTAGACTCCTTAAACAAATTAGAGAGTTATAAAAAATCAGGTTTTACTTTTAGTTTTACTGCTGAGCAATTATCTTCATGCCTTCTTCCACAGCTTGCATATTCAGCGGAATCAAGCCATGATGGCGTTCTGGAAGACTTTTGAAGAGTGCTTTCTTCAGTCCATCAGTACTTACAACGGGACAAACCTTAAGCAATCCGCCTAGAACTATCATATTGAAGACTTTTGCATTCTTCATCTCTGCAGCCTTATCCATCGCATTAACACGATAAACTGTTATGTCCTTACGCTTAGGAGGGCTAATAACTCCATAACCATCATAAATCAAAATACCACCAGGTTTTACCTTTGGTTCAAACTTATCTAATGAAGGTTGGTTCAAGACAATAGCCACATCATACTTACTAAGGATTGGGGAAGATATGCGATCATCGCTAACAATTACCGTTACATTGGCCGTACCACCACGTTGTTCCGGTCCATAAGCTGGCATCCAGGTTATTTCCTTGTCTTCCATGAGCCCCGAATAAGCGAGGATTTTACCCATAGAGAGAACGCCCTGGCCACCGAAGCCACTAATTATTATCTCTTTTTTCATTTTACACCTTAATTATATAGGAGCTTAAGTAACGAAGAACTTTATAATCCTGTCGTATCTTTCAGATCTCCCTTTTCATATTCTGGGAACATATTCTCACGCATCCACTCATTGGCTTTAACTGGTGAAAGCTTCCAACCACTGTTACAAGTAGCAACAATTTCAATCAAAGAGCTTCCTTTACCTTGCATACTTGCTTCAAAAGCCTTGCGGATAGCACGCTTTGCCTTATTAATAGAGGCAACAGTATCTACACTTTGACGAGTTACATAACATGTTCCTTTCAAATGACTTGCTAACTCTGTAATATTCAAATTATAGCCATGCAACTCTGGATCACGTCCGTAAGGACATGTTGCAGTCTTCTGTCCTAAGAGAGTTGTTGGTGCCATTTGTCCACCTGTCATACCATAAATGGCATTATTGATGAAGATAATAGGAATATTTTCTCCTCGGTTTAAAGCATGAATAGTCTCAGCTGTACCAATACAAGCTAAGTCTCCATCTCCTTGATAAGTAAAGACTAAACGGTCTGGCCATAGTCGTTTCACACCTGTTGCGACAGCTGGAGCACGACCATGGGGGGCTTCTTGCCAATCAATATCAAGATAACGATAAGCAAACACAGCACAACCAACAGGACAAACGCCTATTGTCTTGTCACTCATACCCATCTCTTCTATTACTTCTGCAACTAACTTATGAACCACGCCATGTGAGCAACCAGGACAGTAATGCATGGTTGTATCATTCATAAGTGTCGGCTTCTTATACACCAGATTCTCTGGTGATATTATATCATTTGCCATAATATACTCCTCCCAACTTACTTAACCAACTTCTCTTCAAGAGCCTTAACAATCTCCTCGGGGTCCGGAACGATACCACCTAAACGTCCAAAGTGCTCAACAGGTAATGCCCCATTAATTGCCAAACGTACATCCTGCACCATCTGGCCAGCATTAATTTCACTGACAAGAACACCTTTCTTCCCCTTACAAAGCTCTGCAATTTGCTTACTTGGAAAAGGCCATAAGGTTATTGGGCGGAATAATCCGACTTTCAGGCCTCGTTCGCGAGCCAGTTCTACGGCCTTTTCACCGATACGAGCAGCACTACCAAAGCTTACAATAACGTAATCAGCATCTTCACATAGATGTGATTCAAAACGAACCTCATTCTCTCGAATCTGTCGATACTTCTCTTGAAGATGAAGATTACGTACTTCCATTACTTCTGGTTTAAGCTCTAACGAAGTGATTATGTTTGGTTTTCTATCGCCACTACGTCCCATTGAGGCCCAAGGGCACTCTTTTTGAATCTGTTCTTCAGTCCGGCGCGGCTTCATTGGTGGAAGAATAACTTTCTCCATCATCTGACCAATAACACCATCTGATAAAATCATAGCGGGATTACGATATTTAAAGGCCAACTCAAAAGCTAGATCAACGAAATCCGCCATCTCCTGTACAGAGTTCGGGGCTAGTACAATAACATTATAGTCACCATTACCACCACCACGTGTAGCCTGGAAATAGTCACTCTGACTTGGCTGTATAGTACCAAGACCTGGACCACCACGTTGCACATTTACAAACACGCCAGGTAGCTCTGCACCTGCCATATAGCTGATTCCTTCCTGCATTAATGCGACACCAGGCGATGAAGAACTCGTAAGTACCCTCTTTCCGGCACCTGCACCACCATAGATCATATTAATAGAAGCGACCTCACTTTCAGCCTGAAGGACAACCATACCTGTAGTTTCCCACGGCTTTAATGCAGCCAGAGTCTCAATTATCTCACTCTGAGGGGTAATAGGATAGCCAAATACCCATCCGCACCACAACGTATTGCGGCATGAGCAATAGCCTCATTCCCCTTCATTAACTTAACATCTTGTTCTACCATAATTATTCCTCCACTTTCTTACGATAAACCGTAATACAACCATCTGGACAAACAGTTGCACAAGCAGCACATCCGATACAATTATCGGGAACAGCTGATTCTACATACGGATATCCGTGGACATTAACTTTTTTCTGAGCCAGGGCAATCACATCTTTCGGACATGCAACGATACACAACTGGCATCCCTTGCACCGATCAGTGTTCACTACGATGGCACCTTTCATCTTGCTCATAGTTTTTGTATTTTAAGGATTATATGCATCCTTGTTATAAAAGTTGAGAATATCTTCCAACATCTCTTTTGCCGCAACAGCCGGAGAGTCTGGATCCAACTCTATGGCTTCCATGTAATTAACTAATGCATTTTGCCAATCACCTTTTTTGCGACATTCATTACCTAAGTGGAAATATTCATCTGCTGTCATTACTTATAATATTCTTTTTTGCCTGCAGCAAGCGTATTCTTCATTAATGAACAAATGGTCATCGGACCGACTCCACCTGGGACAGGAGTTATATATGAACAAAGCGGAGCTACCTCATCAAACTTCACATCACCATTCAATCGGAAGCCACTCTTACGTGTTGGATCTGGTACTCTCGTTGTACCAACATCAATAACAACTGCGCCTTTCTTCACCATATCTGCTGTTACAAAATCTGGTCGACCAATAGCAGCAATGATAATATCGGCTTCTTGACATTCTTTCTTCAAATCTTTAGAATGAGAATGACACACAGTCACAGTGGCATCACCATATTGTTTCTGCATCATCAGCTGTGCCATAGGCTTACCAACGATATTACTACGTCCCAATATAACGCATTTTTTTCCAGAAGTTTCTATATGATAATGCTGTAAGAGCGTCAAAATTCCTAATGGTGTAGCAGAGATAAAACATGGAAGACCTATTGACATACGCCCAACATTGATGGGATGAAAGCCATCAACATCCTTGCGATAGTCTATCGCCATAATTATCTTTTGCTCATCTATGTGTTTTGGTAAAGGAAGTTGAACTATAAAACCATCAACATCCTCATCCTTGTTTAACTTATCAACACATGCTAACAGTTCTTCTTCTGTAACATCAGCTTCATAACGCATAAGCGTAGACTTAAAGCCACATTGTTCACAAGCAATAACTTTGTTCTTAACATACGTCTCACTGCCGCCATCATGTCCTACTAAGATGGCTGCTAAATGAGGTTGTCTACCACCTGCGGCAACTATCGTTTTCACTTCTTCCGCTATACTTTGCTTAATAGCGGATGCTGTTGCCTTTCCGTCAATTAACTGATATTCCATAGTTTACATTAATAGATTATATTACTTAACAAAAAAATTATCACATTTTCGGCATCCCAGGCATTCCTTTCATGCGACTCATCATACCTGCCATCTTTGATCCTGTCACCATTTTCATCATCTTACGGGTCTGATCAAACTGCTTAATAAGCCGGTTCACCTCTTGTATATTCGTACCAGAACCTTTTGCTATGCGCTGTCGGCGTGAGTTATTAAGCAGTTCTGGATTAGTACGCTCCTTTGGAGTCATACTCTGAATGATTGCTTCAATACCCTTAAAGGCATTATCATCAATATCAACATCACGGATAGCCTTCCCTACACCAGGAATCATTGATGCAAGATCCTTGAGGTTACCCATCTTCTTTATCTGTTGTATCTGATTGTAGAAATCATTAAAATCAAACTGGTTCTTCTGTATCTTCTTTTGTAAACGTTTAGCTTCTTCTTCATCAAACTGCTCTTGTGCACGCTCAACAAGCGAAACAACATCACCCATACCCAAGATACGGTCAGCCATACGCCCAGGATGGAACACATCAATAGCTTCCATCTTCTCACCCGTACCAATGAATTTGATTGGTTTTGTGACCACAGTCCGGATTGACAATGCAGCACCGCCACGTGTATCACCGTCTAACTTAGTGAGAACAACACCATCGAAGTCCAACCGGTCATTGAACTCTTTTGCTGTATTTACTGCATCTTGACCCGTCATTGAGTCAACAACAAACAGGGTTTCATCAGGATTTACATGATTTTTGAGACTCTCGATCTCATTCATCATCTCCTCATCAACAGCCAAACGACCAGCAGTATCAATGATAACCACGTCATTTCCTTTGGCTTTAGCCTCAGCAAGTGCGTGATCAGCTATCTCATTTACATTCTTATTCTCAGGCTCGCTATATACAGGAACACCTACCTGTTCGCCAACAACCTTCAACTGATCAATAGCAGCAGGACGATAAACATCACATGCAACCAACAAAGGATTCTTATGTTCCTTCGTCTTCAACAGATGAGCTAACTTACCTGTGAAAGTTGTTTTACCAGAACCTTGTAAACCACTCATCAAGATAATAGCAGGACGATTAGCCAGATTCAACCCTACAGACTCACCTCCCATCAATTCAGCCAGCTCATCATGAACAATCTTCACCATGAGTTGTCCTGGTTTAACGGCTGTAAGCACATTCATACCTAATGCTTTCTGCTTTACTGTGTCTGTAAAGGTCTTAGCTACCTTATAGTTAACATCGGCATCGAGTAGCGCTCTGCGCACATCTTTCAGGGTCTCTGCTACGTTTATTTCTGTTATCTTTCCTTCACCCTTCAGTATCTTAAAAGAGCGTTCAAGACGATCACTTAAATTCTCAAACATTGTTATTAAAAGTATTCTTATTTCCTATTCTATTTTACAAAGATAGTAAAAAGGAAAACAAAATTACAAGCCAGACGACACTATTTTAAAATATTTTAAAACACCTTTCACCTATTCATGCGCACATAAATACCCTTTGTGCAAAAAAGAAAGACCAAGGTGAGATAATCTCATCCTCGGTCTTCTTCGTTCTATAATTCGCAAAAGAATAGATATTGTCTACACTTGTGCATTATCTGCATCAATCTCCTCTGCATCAATCTCGTCCTTTCCACGTTTCACATCACCGGCATATGAAACGAAATAGAAACCTTTATGAGGTGTCCATTCCATACAGAACAAGTCTGCTGGACCATCAAAGCCATTACGTTTGATAGCCTTCAACACCCATGCACGTGAACGGTTACACTGTGTTAAGCTATGTTCTATAAGTTCACCGTTATTCACAAATAGGAAAGAATTAGATGTCTCACCTGGAGAAAGGACTGTTACTGAACCATTTGATTCAAACAACACATCCTCAACATCAAACATTGAGAAGATTCCTTTTTGCCTTAACATAACTCGGAACTGCTCCATTTCAAGGCTATTACGCTTAAAATTCTTGAAGTTAATAACACCATTTCACAAGGAAAACACTTTCTCCCTTTATGAAATGACGTAAACTAGAAAAGCGCATACAGAAACGAACAAACATATTAAAGCCTGTCCACACTGCAAAGGCAAAGATAAGATGCCATATCGTCATGTCTGGATTGTACAACACACCACCGACTAACGCACCAATCACAAACGCACTCACTGTATCAAGCGGTGTCAACTGTCCCATTTGTGCCTTTCCTGTTATACGCAAGAAGGCCAAAATGCCTAACATACCAACTATTAGTTTGGTAGCGATACCAATGTAGGGCTGAATTAAATCTATCATCTTTCTTTATTTGTTTATGAATAATCTATTTCTTATTTTATTTTTAACGTAGCAAATGTACTACATTTTTTCTTATTCCACATCACTTATAACCAAAAAACTCTTAAACTTTTCTCATACAGAAGTATGAATTACTGGGGAATATATAGATGAATATTTAAAAATAAACTTATTATAACAGCCCAAATAACACGCTCTACTCATACAAATGCCTACTTACATATATTTCCATAACTAATAGATAAAAATTGGTTAGAATTCTTTGCCAATCCCGAAATAATATATAACTTCGCAGCCATTAAGAACTTACAGGTAGTAGACAGTGGCAAATAAGGTCGCTTTGTAATACACCTTATTATATTATAAAGCAGATATGGAATATTACATAGAAATAGATAAAGAGAAACGGGGACCTTATAGTCTCTCCGAACTGGCAGAGCGTAACCTCCAGGCAACAACATTGGTTATGCCAGCTGAGGGTACACAATGGGTTCCAGCTTGGCAAGTAGAGGAACTACGTGCCATCTTGGAAGGAAAGAATCCTGCTGATGTAGAGAGACAACCACAGGAAGTTCCCTTTGTAGAAGCTACTCCCATAGAGCAGACAGCGCAACAAGAGAATACTGTTCAGCAGCAAAATTCTCCTAAAAAGAATCATACTGGTTGCCTATTGGGCATTCTGATAGCACTAATTGCCCTCGTTGCAGTACTGATTATCACGTGTCCAAAGCCCGAACAGCACAAGGATGCACTTTCTGGGGTCATCACAAAGACTGTCAATGACGCTGTCAATGATAGTACAAACACTACTGGTGACGAATTCATTGACAATGCCTTCAGAAGCATCAGCAACGCTTTTGCAGGAAAAGTCATCAAGACTGCAGTTGACAATCTCGTCACAGTAGACAACCATATCATATACTCTACAGGTAAAGTAAACTATGGTGGCAAGGACCATATCGTCTCTTTAGGACTTCTGGGACATATCTTTACAGTTGATGAAGACGACCTTCAGGAAGCCGCTAAGCAATATTACAAACAGTCGGAAGTAAAGGTGGAAGATCAGATCAAGCGTAAAGCACAAAAGATCATACAGGACAATGTTGTCAAACCTGCCGCCAGTGCTATTGAGAACATGCTGGGTAGTGCATTGGACGGACTGTTAGACGATATCGGTTTGGGTAACGATCACTCTGAATCAAACAGCAAGTCTCATCAGCCAACAGACTCTATTCACTAAACTCTGTACTACTGGAGAGGTAAGAAAAAGTATATATTTCAAAAGAAACGAATTAAAATAAGCATTATATCACTAATCAAAGAAGTAAATTATGAGAAGATTATTTTTAATTACAATCATGACATTAATAACCGTTTGTGGTTTTTCTCAGAGTAACACAACAGTCAATAACTTGAAAGATCAGCAGAAAGTTCTTGATCTCACAGCCAAACTCAACAAGATGCAGCTTGACTATGAGAAGAAAAAGCTTGAATGTGATGCTCTTTCTAACAAGGCTGCAGGTATTAATGCAGATGCAAATACAGCCACAACCGACTTCAACGCAGGTGATCCTGCAAGCACTGTAAAGGATGCTAAGGACACTGTTAAGAAGCTAGAGGCTACCAAAGACGTTAATAAGAAGTTGGCAAAGAGCCAGAAAGAACTAAGCAAAATGGAGAAGAAGATTGCCAAACTTCAAGACAAGCTTGACCAATTGAATAAGAAAGTAGAGATTATCAACAAGTAATATTCAAGAAATCTGAATAAAAGGTGGGGCGCACGGATCCGTACGCCCCTTCTTTTTTTCAAGTAAATAACATATAAAGCTACTTGCATACATGAAGAAGAAAGTACTTTTCTCCTTATTAATATTATCGTTTCACTTACCGATATATTCACAAATGCTCTTTACGGAGAATCTGACACTGGATATTGACAGTACGAAAACCATACAAGGTTCCCTCTTACCTGTCGTAGATTTCAAGACAGAGTCTGAGAATATCCTAACCATAAAGAACACAGCTAACTTAAACATCTTGATAAAGCATAGACGCGTTATCAACCTTATCAACAAGTTAGAGTTCTCAACTTATGGCAACAAGGTTACAATGAGCGGTGGACATGTACACGTTGAGTACCGTTATCTCCTGACCCGTGCCTTTGAAGTCTATCCTTATGCAGAATCGCAATGGGCAGACAGTAGAGGAATGGAATACAAGATTTCTGCTGGTCTACAGTCACGTTATCGACTTGTAAATAAGGAAAAGTTCCTAATGTTCGCAGCTGTCGGCTTGTTTTACGAGTTCGAGAAATGGAAAGATCCAACCCCTAACCCTCCAGAATTACATGTCTATAGCCGTAGTATCAAAACACACCTATCCTTGAGTTTTAGGCAACAGATAGGTGACAAATGGGATCTGACAACCACAGTCATCCATCAGGCGAAACCCGACAGCTACTTTAAGGAAGCGCGATTTGGTGGCGCTGTAGATCTTAAATACAACATTACACCTACTGTTGGCATAAACGGAGCTTACCGTTGTATCTATGATACAGCACCGATAGTCCCTATAAGAAAGTTCTATAATTCTGTTGAAGCAGGGTTAAGTATCAACTTCTGATGTAACAAAAATTCACTTCATGAAATCAATAGATGCTCATTAGCATCGCAAAAGGGCACCTTTTACATTGCAAAAGGTGCCCTTTTAACATGTAAAAGACGCCCTTTTGAAGCGTAAAAGATGCCCTTTTAGAAGTCTCTTTATAACCTTCTGTATAACAGAAGGTTATAAAGGCATATTTTATCAATTGTCTTTCTCCTTTTAAAAAACAATGGCTTATTTATTGTAAAGATATTTCTAGCAGGAAAAGACTAAGTCTATTCCTTCATAACCATTCGGAGTACCAGGGGTAAATGGTCGCTAAACCCATTGTTATAACGCATACCATTATAATTACGACGAGGTTTCACACCACCGTATTTAGCATCTTCTTCAAGCAGGAAGGGTGCATCATGAATATGACAATGACTGACTTGGGGCTGTAAATTCTCACTTACGAGAATATGATCAATACTCCCCCATCCTCCACGATAACGGTAAGTACCCTTTGCACCATGCCGTCCTTTAGCATTGGCTGTTACATTTACGAAGCCATGTGCATACACAATACGTAACGAAGGGCTGTCTGAATAATCATTAAAATCGCCCATTATGATTATCTTTACATCGGGTTGCTGACGGCGAAGAGCTTCAATAAACTCACACAACTGGGAAACGACATGCATACGAAAGGGGCGTGAATAAAGCTCACCACCCATCCTACTCGGTGCATGAACAAGCATTATGTGGAGTGTATCACCATTTTCGATCTCTCCTTCTACGTGTAGGATGTCACGTGTAGGACGCATATCACGTAAAGGTTGTACCTTTAGAGTATCAGCTTTTATCAATCGGAAAGAAAAGGGAGAGTACAGTAAGGCTACGTCAATACCACGTTCATCGTTGGAAGAAGTCATCACATACTCATAACGAGCCTTACGAAGAAGGGAACGTTTGGTAAGATCAAACAGCACACTATCATTCTCCACCTCGCACAATCCCACTATATCAGGTAATCTCCAACCCATACTGTCTTCTCCACAAGAGATAATCTCCTGCCCAATACGGTTCAGTTTCTCCCAGTATTTAGTCCTTGTCCAATGGCGAGGGGAGTCTGGCAAGAATTCAAAGTCATTCTTCAGAGAGTCGTGCCGAGTATCAAAAAGGTTCTCTGTGTTCAGTTCAACAATCGTTAAAGACGACTGGGCATATGCCAGCAGTGGAACAATAAAGATTATAAAGGTTAACAATTTACGCATAGTACAAGTCTTTTACACTCTTCTAATCTCTATATCCCGTGCCACATGTGCCCTGATTTTCTTCAGATAAGCCTTCATTCCTGCCGCATCTTTCTCCTCAATAATCTGCAACAGTTCTGTCAGTTCTGATCGAATCTGTGCTACTTGGTCATGTGTATAAGGATTAAAGAGAATCTCCTGGAGTAAATAATCGTCTTCATTCAGTACACCCTTGGCTATTTGCATATGGCGTTTGAAGGTGGTACCGGGTGCATCTTGATGTTTCATTACAGCTGCAAAGACAAACGTAGAGACAAAGGGAATACTCAAAGAGTAGGCCACCGTCTTGTCATGTTCCTCAAAACTATATTCGTAAATATGCAGTCCCAGCTTCTGATAGAGTTCCTTAAAGAAGATATATCCCTTATGATCACCCTCCGTAATGATAATAGCATTCTCTTCACTGAGTTGGTTAAGATTGGCAAATGTGGGGCCAAACATTGGATGAGTAGAGGCATAAGGATGTCCACTTTCTTCATACCACGCTTTCAAACCCGTCTTCACTGAACTGATATCAGAGATGATACAATCCTTTGGTAACACAGGTAGGACCTCTTCAAAGGCAGGAATCGTATATTTAACGGTCACGGCATTGATAACCAACTCTGGCTGAAAGGCTTTTATTTCATCCAATGTTGTAAACGTTGACAGTTATATGTAAAACGAAGACGGGTTGCATCCTTCTCGTAAGCTGCCACTTCATGATCAAAACTTAGCAGGTCGATGAAAAAACTCCCCATCTTTCCTGCTCCCATAATCAGTATTTTCATTCTCTTATTGGTTCACAATAGCCAACTGTTGGCGGACACTTTCCTCATGAATTAACTCAAACACTTGTGCTGCAAACTCTGCATCCATGCCACAAAGACTTGCCTGCGCACCACGCTTCTCAAGTATTTCATTGTATCTTCCAGTCTGTAAGACCGTCATGTTATGTTCTTTTTTAAAGGTACCTATCTCTCTACAAACACGGAATCGTTTGGCAAGTAGGTCCATTAAGGTGTTGTCAATCTCGTCAATCTGTGCACGAAGCATGCGTATACCCTCAGTAGTAGAGCTCTCACTTCGTACTATAAGCAATGAGAGAATATAGTCAAGTATGTCTGGGGTGACCTGCTGTTTGGCATCGCTCCACGCCTCATCAGGATTACAATGACTCTCTACGATCAAACCATCAAAGCCTAAATCCATAGCCTGTTGACACAAAGGAGCTATCAAATCTCGCCTTCCTCCAATGTGACTGGGGTCACAAATGATTGGTAACTCTGGGACTCGGCGATGTAATTCTATAGGTATTTGCCACATAGGAAGATTCCGGTAAATCTTCTTATCATAGCTCGAGAAGCCACGATGGATAACCCCTAACTGTTTAATACCAGCCTGATTGATACGTTCAAGTGCCCCTAACCACAGCTCTATGTCGGGGTTAACTGGGTTCTTAACCAATACTGGTATCTTAAGTCCACGCATAGCGTCAGCTAAAGCCTGCATAGCAAACGGGTTAGCAGACGTACGTGCACCCACCCATAGTATATCCATATCATACTTCATTGCCAACTCTACATGCTCGGGAGTGGCTACTTCTGTTGAAATCAACATACCAGTTTCTTCCTTTACTCGCTTCATCCATGGTAAAGCTTTCTCACCATTACCTTCGAAGCCACCTGGTTTCGTACGTGGTTTCCACACTCCAGCTCTGAACATATGGCATCCTTTTGCAGCCAGGTTACGTGCTGTTGTCATCACCTGCTCTTCTGTTTCTGCAGAACAAGGGCCTGCTATAACCCACGGACGTTCATTATCACATGGGAGATTCAAAGGTTCTAACTCTAATTCCATAAGCTTATATCTTTTATTTTTCCTAATTCTTGTTTATAATTTGGCTATACGATCTCGCGCTTCTGCCATTTTTTCATCCTTTGCACAGAGTGAAATACGTATATAACGAGTACCATTACTGCCAAAAATAAAGCCTGGTGTGATGAATACTCTTGCCTTATGCAGAATGCGTTCCGTTAGTTCTTCAGCATCAGAGTATACCTCTGGGATCTTTCCCCATAGGAACATACCAACTTGATTATGGTCGAATGAACAACCCAAGAGCTTCATTATGTCTTCAGCTATCATTCTTCGGTATCTATATACTTCTATATTATACCGTCTATGCCACTCATCTGTATTCATCTTCAGTGCCTCTGCTGCTGCCAGTTGCATCCCTTGGAATGTTCCAGAGTCTATATTACTTTTTATCTTCAGTATCCATGAGATGAAAGTAGCATTGCTTACGCACATTCCTACACGCCATCCAGGCATGTTATATGCCTTCGACATAGAGTTAAACTCTATACAACAGTCCTTAGCACCAGGCACTTGCATGATGCTAAGCTTCTCTCCTTCATTGAGAATAAACGAGTATGGGTTGTCATTTACAACTATAATATTATGCTGATGTGCGAAATGAACTAGCCGTTCATAGGTCTGTCGCTGTGCATTTCCTCCTGTTGGCATGTTTGGATAGTTTGTCCACATCAAGCGAACACGGCTTAAATCCATCCTTTCTAATGCTTCAAAGTCTGGTTGCCAACCATTATTCTCCAACAAATCATAGCTTATAACCTCTGCACCAAGTATCCTTGAGAGGGATGTATAAGTAGGATAACCAGGATTAGGTACCAGCACTTGCTCACCAGGATTCACAAAAGCCAAGGTGATATGTAGGATTCCTTCTTTAGAACCAATAAGCGGTTGCACTTCAGTTTGAGGATTTATATCCACTCCATACCAACGTTTATAAAAGCCTGCCATAGCCTCACGCAACTCACATGTACCCATTGTAGGTTGATAACCATGAGCAGAAGGTTGTCTGGCAACCTCACATAGCTTATCAACAGTCAGTTTTGAAGGTGGCATATCAGGGCTGCCGATAGCCAAAGAGATGATATCTTCACCTTCAGCATTCAGTCTTGACACTTCTTTTAGCTTACGTGAGAAGTAGTACTCTTGCACTTCTCTCACTCTCTTTGCTGGTTGAATCATCGGCATTATATTTTTATCTACATATTAAAGAGGTCTCTTTCAAACTCAAGACTCCTTATACTCTCCTAATATTTTAATACTCTTCACTAACGGTGTGATGGCATCAATAGCCTGACGATAGCGTGTAAGGTTATTAAAAGTAATATCAACATAGAAGAGATATTCCCATTCATGCCCGATAACTGGTAATGATTGGATCTTCGTAAGGTTTATATCATAGAAAGAAAGGATAGTCAAGACTTTGCTCAAGGACCCTTCTTCATGTGGCAGAGAAAAGACTATACTTGCCTTATCAGCCTTTTCTAACGGACGAAGATAGTCTGCTTTCTGTGGATGACATGCCACAAGGAAGCGTGTAAAGTTATGTTTATTATCCTCTATCGAATCTTCTAGGATTTTCATACCATACTGTATGGCAGCACTTGATGAGCATATCGCTGCACAACCGTGCCTCTTTTGCGCCGCAATCTCCTCAGCCGCACCAGCTGTATCCTCTGCTTCTACAGCCCTAAAACTGGAATGCTGAGCAAGAAAAGATCGGCATTGCATGAGTGCAACGGGGTGGGAATGGACTTCCGTCACCGTTCTCCAATCATCATCAGGCAGACAACAGATACAATGTTGGATATGAAGACGCTGTTCACCCACAACCGTTGTCTCCGATTCACGTAGCAAATCATAGTTATGAAGCAAAGTACCTGCAATCGTATTTTCAATAGCAAGCATAGCAATAGCAGTAGGGTCACGTCGCACACTATCAAAGACTTCTTCAAAAGTACTGCAACAATGAAGCTGTAACTGCTCATTCTTGAAATATTCATGAGCAGCTATATCATGAAACTTCCGATCTTTCCCTGTATTGCTATTCGTTTCATATCTGTATTTCTATATCTGTTTCAAAGGTATATAACGGAAAACGGTCCTACTCTTTATTGAGCGGGACCGTTTCGATATCTATTTCTATATATGACTTTCATAAGTTGAAATCTACACGCAACTTCCCGCTTTACAATCCTTTGCAAAGTAAAAATAAAAGTAACGGAAAGATGTGTAAAATGTAATCATAACTCTTAATCCATTCATTATCTTCTGCAAAAGTATCACTTTTATTTCTTTTACGCAAACATTTTATTATAAAAATAACAGGTTTCCTTTTACTTATAGTCTACTTCTCATCATAAAGTAGATATCAGAAGATTCTCTCTTACCAATAAAAAAACATTAATTATCGATATCATCTAAACTTTTTGCTATCTTTGCACTATATAGATAACAAAATAGTATGAAGCATCTACATATTACATTAACCACGGTTATACTCTGCGTTACCATCTATTGTCATGCGCAGAAGCAACAGTTGTTCCGGCTTGTAAATGGAAATGGGATGGAAGCAGTCGTCAGTAACTACGGGGCTCGACTTGTTTCACTAACAGCACACAACTGGAATGGACGATTGGAGCCAGTTATAAAAGACTGTAAAAGACCTGATGACTGCATATCAGATAAGACTCTCGGAGCTACACTCGTCTACTTTGGTAAAAATAAAACGGAGATATTATCTGACAGGATATGGGAGGTTGTGAGCTCTGATAACCAATCTGTCTCACTAAGATACATTACAAAAGAAGGTGAGAACGGATTGAATGGAAGGTTAAACGTAAACGTTACCTATACCCTCTCCGACCAAAACGCACTGGATATAGACTATCGTATCACTACAACAGCCACTACCCCTATAGAGGTTACAAATGGTATTCATTTCAATCTTTCTGGTGATATGCACCGTTCTATCCTTAAGCAACACCTATGGATAGATGCCGTACAGACTGATTCATACGACAAGCAAGGACAAATAACGGGTACATTACAACGAACAAAGCATACTCCATTTGATTTTACCAAGCCTCGCGAGATTGGAGAACAGATACATAAGACAAGAAATGGGTATGACAATGCCTTCCAACTACGTCATCCAGATAATATGCAGAAGCCTGCTGCCATACTCTTTGACGCACAAAGCGGTAGGGCTATGACTGTTTATTCAAGTGAACCCACAATAAATATTAACACACATGGGATTGAGAGCACAGCAATAAGCCTACAACCGATTCACGCTGGATACAACAGTGGAATGGAAAGGGTTGATACTAAACTATACCCTGGGCAGGTTTTCCACAGTGCAACAGTATTTCTTTTCACGACAGACCCACCTCTTATCATGCGGACACACTAAAAAAAAGCACTAATTAACTTTAAAATACTTGGCAGTTGACTGTCAAATATTTATATTTGCAAACATATGAGGAAATATACTTTCATAATATCAGCTATTCTATGCATACCATTGTATGCTCAGAATACGAAGACGGCTCACAAAGAGGACACCTCCACCGTGCAACCTATAGAATCAGCACGCTTGCAAGGACCACGTGAAGCCACAGAAGAAGAAAAGGAATATGCTCGAAAATTGGCTGAAGACCGAGCACAACAAGCACAGATTGACAATAATCTACCTATCATTACTGAGAATGGACAAACCGTTACACCCAACGATTTCTATTATCCTGCATGGGGATATGGCGTTGGACCATGGCGATTACATAAAGGATTAAACATCAACCTCAGTGCTTCAGCGTTTGCAAGTCTGGGACATGGCTATAATCATGGTGCAGGTTTCTCACAAGATGTGTCATTAATGTATGTCACAAACCTGTCAAAGAAAGCAACACTGGCTGTAGGAGGATATGTTAACCATCTCACTTATCGTGGTGACAATTACTTTGTTGGTGGGGTTAATGCTGTCTTTGGCTACCAGTTTGATGAACACTGGAGTGCTTATGCCTTTGTTCAGAAAGCCTTTACCTCAAACAACTTCGGCAATACCTTTGGCTACATGGGTTATGGTTCACCCTACTGGACTGGTTACGGAGCATGGGGATATACTCCTTTTGGTTATGGTTTTGATCCAATGGGATACGGTTTTGGTCCAATGGGTTGGGGAAATAGTGCTATCGCAAGTCGTTTCATGGATCGTATAGGTGGTGGTGTGACGTATCAATGGGGCTCACATAACCAGAATGCGATATCAGTTAACGTTGAATTTGATCATATGCCTACACAGCGTAATGGCTTCTATAACACGAGCCGATACGATTATCCTGTAAGGTAAAGGATTCCTTTTAAATGTGCGCAGGCTTCGCACAATGTGTGCGAGGTATCAACTCCACTCGTGTGGAGCACTAACACCACACGTGCTAGGCTGCAACACCAAAGAGGGAAGACTATAAGCAAGAGATAATACAGTAAGATAAAGAAGATATTTGACGATAGAATAGAAAAGAGTTTGCCACTATCCGAGCTGATAACCAGCTGTGGATAGTGGCAAACTCTTTTTTGGAATGGGTAAGAATTGACCGTATTATGAGATCACTTTGACCAACGAAGTCTAAGACTATTGAGGACAACACTGACACTGGAGAATGCCATCAGAGCACTTGCCCATGAAGGAGTTATCTGCCAATCAATACCGAAAACGTAAAGCAAACCTGCTGCAAGAGGTATACAAACAATGTTATAAATAAATGCCCAAAAGAGGTTCTCCCATATCATATGTACCGTACGACGACTCAAACGTACTGCTTCTGGAATAGCAGAGAGGTCGTCTCCCATCAAGGTTATCTGTGCAACATCCATTGCGACATCAGTTCCTTTGCCTATGGCTATACTAACATCAGCCAAAGCAAGAGCTTGTGTGTCATTAATACCATCACCAACCATTGCCACAAACTTACCTTTTGATTGTAGATCCTTTACCAGATTCTCCTTATCCTGAGGCATAACCTTACTATGATAATGCTTTATTCCAGCCTTCTCTGCCCAATAACGCGCAGCTTCTTCCTTATCACCACTCATCATATAAACCTCTATCCCACTTTTCTGCAATGCCTCCATCGCCTGACGTGCATTCGGTTTCAAGTGCTCACGTGACTCTAACGGAAGATTATCTGCCTTGGTAAAGTCTACATCCTTATTTGGAATTGTCAGTGTTCCCGTCTTATCTGTAACTAAAGCATTAACCTTTCGTAAGCTCTCTAATGCTGCAGCATCTTTAATAAGAATCTGTCTTTGGGCTGCTCTACCAATACCAACCATGAGAGCTGTTGGTGTTGCAAGACCCATAGCACATGGACAAGCAATAACCAAGACTGCAACTGCGGAGATAATGGCCTGTGGTAGATAGGCATTACCACCAATTATCCACCAGAGAAGGAAGGTTATAAGGGCGATACATGCTACAACGGGAACGAATATCAATGCAGCTTTATCAACGATTCGCTGAACAGGAGCCTTTGAGCCTTGTGCCTCTTGAACCATACGAATGATATGTGCCAAAGCTGTATCTTCACCTATCTGGCGCGCCTTCATACGAAACTTGCCTTGACTGGGGATTGTTCCTGCCAGCACCTTCGAGCCTTTCTTTTTCTCAGCTGGTGTCGGCTCGCCCGTAATCATACTCTCATCAACATATGCAGCATCAGGAGTCATGAAGCTCTCTGCCGAGATAACTTCTCCATCAACAGGCACTTTCTCCCCTGGACGCACCTCAAGAACATCCCCTACTTCAATTGTTGAGATAGGAACTTCCTCTATCTTATCACCATCAACAATATGGGCCGTCTTGGGGGCCATACCCATCATCTGCCGGATGGATGATGCTGTACCATCCTTAGCCTTCTCTTCCATGAGCCGACCAGTAAGCACAAAGGTTATAATCATCACCGAAGCATCGAAATAGGTGTGCCATACGATACCACGACTCGCCCATACAGCATCTCCCCAAAAGGTGTTGAAAGTACTGAACAAGAAGGCTATTCCTGTTGACAAAGCAACAAGAGTATCCATATTTGCAGTACCATGTAATAACTGCTTCCATGAGGTAACATAGAACTGTCTACCGCAATAAAGCATATTAGCCAGGGCTATCAGCAAGGAAACCTGGTTTGAAATGTCTCGCGAACCAAGGTTGATCCACTGCATAGAAACACACATAACGGCTACAGAAAACATCCAAGAAAGCAGTGTCTTACGTTTCAATAAGGTATAAGCCCGCTTCTCTACTTCCTCAACAGAAGTCTGTTTATCTATTACCAAATCATATCCTATACCATTGATCTCCGACTTCATCTTCTCTAATGAAATCTTCTCTGGATCATAATCTACGAGAGCCGAACGACCAGGCAACGATACTGAAGCTTCATTGATGCCGTCCAGTTCATTCAGTTTTCTCTCTATATTGGCTGAGCATGATGCACATGCCATACCAATAACAGGAATAGTTTGTTTCATTCTTTCCTTCTTTCTTTTTAAATTCGTTCTCTTCCATCAGGGCAGTACTGCTCTTTTACACTGTCATTTCATAACGTCCGCTATTATCAACAGCATCCTTCAGTTGTGCAGGAGTTGCAACATTCTCATCATACTCTACCGTTACATTAGCATTTTCCAGACTTACTTCAGCGTTCTGTACGCCTTTAACAGCCTTCAAAGCATTCTCAACGTTCAACTTACAATGACCACATTTCATTCCACTAACTGAAAAAACATTCTTTGCCATAATTCTTTTTCCTTTCTATTATTAATGTTATTAATTTCTTTTTCTTGGTGCAAAGATACATATATATAATATAAGGTGTATTACAATATTATGGATAAAGGTTATAAGATTATGGCAAGATGAAGTTTTTATATTATTTCACGCACTCTTTTCCTCAATCTTCTTCAGAAAGATTACTTTTGCATACAGAACTCAAAAGCAAATACAATATGGATAAGAAGCATGCTATGCTTATTGAAGCAATAACGGAATATGATAAAGGTGACCCAAAGCGTATACATCATCTACTGAAGGTACACAACCTTGCAGCGACCATAGGCGTCATGGAAGGGCTTGACAGTGAGACACAAGACATACTTGAATCAGCAGCCATACTGCATGACATCGGTATTCATCTTAGCGAGAAGAAGTATGGATCAAGCAATGGTAAATATCAGGAGATAGAAGGTCCTGATGAAGCAAAGAGGGTATTAGAACAACAAGGTGGATTCACACAAAAGGAGATTGACCGCATCTGTTTCCTCATAGGTCATCATCACACATATAATAAGATTGACGGACCCGACTATCAGATTCTTGTTGAAGCCGATTTTCTCGTCAATCTCTATGAAGATCAATGCTCTGCACATGCCATCGAAGCTGCAGGAAAGAATATCTTCAAGACCCAGACAGGACTACGTTTGCTGAGAGATATGTATACTCAGAACGCTTATCATGAACTGACAAAGGGAGGAAGAAAGTCCGAACATTAGTAATCAGCTATCGAATATATAAGAAAAAGGCTCTGCAAATTCCTCTGCAGAGCCTTTTATTATTCATCAGTTTTATTTTTAGTAACCGAGGTCTTTGATAACCTTCTCAGCTTCTTTCTTAACATCAGCAGCTGACTGTCCTTTCAGCTTTTCAGCAGCTTGCTTAGCAGCATCCTTCACTTTCTGCTCCTGTTCAGCTGTTGGCTTCTGAGCGTCTCCTGCTGGCATAGCGTCAAGAGCAGCACCAACAGCCTTTGCAGCAGCTTCATTGCCTGATGCGGCTACAGCTGACTTGATAGTCTCAGCATTCTGCTTCATCCATGACTGAAGAGCTTCAGCATACTTCTTTGCTTCCTCAGGATTGCTCTTAGCCAAATCCATGATCTTTGTCTGAGCTGCTGTCAGAACCTCAGCCATACCCTTTTGGTCCTTGTTCTTAACCTTCTCATTCAGCTGATCAACCAATTGACTAGCCGTAGCAGGCACTTCCGTTGCCTCAGCACTCTTCACAGCTGTATCCGTCACTGCCGAATCAGAATCAGCATTAGCCTTTGGCGCAGCCGTTTTACCGCCATTACAGCTCATCAATGCAAACACTCCTACGGTGCATGCCATAACAAATAACTTCTTCATAACCTCTTTAATTTAGTTGATTCGTAATAAAGTTCTTTAATTACGCCCCAAAGATAAGGATAAATCTCCTAAACACATCTTGTTTTTTATTTTTATTTTATATTTATTTAGTGAAATCAAATTAATGTTGGAACATCTGATAAAAAAAGATCCTACCTCCTTTATCTTGCTTCTTAAATATTTCCTTAAGATAACGCAAGACCTTGTCACAATGCAAAACCTCGGTATTATTCTTAATTTTTGCACACTACTATTCCTAAAAGACTTTACGTTTACTATTTGAGCATGTCTATTGCTAATTAGAAAGTAGCTTTTTATGTATATCCATGAGGACATCATTAGCTCTACCCCCTAATCTATTTTTTGTTTTAGTTACTGTCACTTTTAACTATAAGCATAACCTTCTTATTATTAATCTGTTAAGAGGAAATAGCAAGTGACAGAAATGACAGCAAACTTTTTTTTAAAAAAGTATCTTCTTTTCTACTTTTCTTAAATATAACTTCGTTGAAGCTGATTGTGTATAATAACAATTATTACTATCCTGAGAAAGATAAATGGGATAGATAGTACGCCGTTATAAGGTATTAGACTACAAATAGGATTGGTGTTTAGCATCAACTCCAGTAGTGTTAGACAACAACACCAGTAGTGCTAAGCCACAGCACACAAGTCAAAAATAGAGAGGTACATTCATTTCTTTCACTAGAGTATCTACGATAAGGTAGCGATGATTGAGTAATACTAAAATTATTTACTGCGCAACAATAGTAGTCATAACAATTAACCAACTACTATCCATCAAACAACTCAGCATCTACTCACAAAAAACATTCTTCATAATCATAAAGACTATGAAGAATGTTCCTTCTAATGTATTTACATGGCACGTCAATAACGTGCTAACTAAAAGTGCTTCTTATTATCTAATTCTATCAGCTGCTCTAACCAAAGCTTCATCAGCAAGTATTGAGTGTCTGGCAAGCCACAAAAGAATAAAGGCTATAAGTGGCAAACAGGCTGCGAACCCAACGTGAAACGTGAAACCTGGCATCAACACTTGGCTAAACACTCCATAAACAATGTACCACCCAATAATCATCAACATTGAGAACATGCAGAAGCGTGCCTGTCGTTTGCGGTTATGATAATCGAAGATAGCGAAGGTGTTTATAGGACAAGTTACCAGAAGAATTGCGAATAAAGCCCAAACGCTGAAGTTTCTTCCCCCATTGGCTTCGTTTATCCAAAGGTTCATTAGCTGATTCTCTGTCCCCATGCCTTGAGGCTCAAAACTTCCTACTGGTAGACAAAGACATGCGATTGTAGCAAGCAATGCAAGGAAGAGGAAAACAGTTTGTTTTCTCTGTATCATAACTAAAAATCTTCCTCTTCCTGACCATCCTTAGAAGGATCACGCCAGTAAACATTACCATCCAAGAACTCCTGGGTAGCCAGCAATGTTGGCTTTGGTAACTTCTCATAATAACGACTGATCTCTATCTGTTCACGGTTTTCGAAGACCTCATCAAGAGAATCGTTATAAGAAGCAAACTCAGCAAGCTTCTTACTTAAGTCCTGCTTTATCTCTACAGAGATCTGATTAGCTCTCTTTGCGATAATAGCAACACTCTCATAAATATTTCCAGTACTTTTCCAAAGTTCCTGAACATCCCGCGTTACCGTATTTGACGGTGCTTTTGACTTCTTGTAATCCATTCTAATTATATAAATTTTAGTCTGTTATTTCTATTTATCCTTTTGTAAACTCCTTACATTTCTTAATGTATTCTTCAGCAGTCTTACGTTGTTTAGAGTCAGGATACTCATTGATAAAACCATAGCATTCATCTTCTGCATCCTGATAGCGTTGTAGCTTCTTTGACTCCACACTCATCTGTGCTAATTCAAACTTACTTTTCATCACAAGGATGGCAAAGTCTTCACGCAGATTACTGTATGGGTAGTCATTCAAAGCATTCTGGGCTGTGATAATACAAGCCTCATAATTATTTCCACCATTGGTACAGTTGCCGAAATAAGAGCCGAGATTATAATACAACTTAGCATTAAGATACTCTTTTCGAATCAACTTATCCTGCAAATCAAACAATCGTTGCTGGGCTGTTCCTTTCATTTTACCATCTGGGAAGATATCAAGGTAATCCTGAAAGGCTGCAATAGCTGCAACAGTAGGCGTTTGGTCAAGTCGCGGTTCTGGTGTACTTTCAAACAAACTCTGTCCTATATAGAACGAAGCCATCTCTGCATACTGCCCACGAGGGTAAGTCTGATAATACTTTTTAAAAGTTTCAGAGGCAGTCTGATAGTCTTTCAGACCATATTCTGCCATCGCCAGCATATAAAGGCATTCCTGTGCATTATCAGTTCCTTTCTCTATTGTCACGAGGTCCTGTAACAAAGGAACAGCAAAACCATACTTTCCCTTTGCAAAACACTCCTTGGCAAACTCATACTTATAACCATAATCTGTTGTTTTGTACACCTGGTTATACTCCTGAGCACAGCTAGTAAGGAGTAAAGCTACACACATACCTATGAAAATTTTCTTCTTCATAATTTGACTTTGAAGTGCAAAGTTACACATTATTCTATAAATAAGCAAAGACACCTTACTTTTTTAGCAAAAAAACACCATAGAAGAAATATTATCAGGGCTTTTTCGTACCTTTGCATACTAAGATTACTCGTATTCTGACAAAGACAATGGATTTCCAATTAACATCAAAATATAAGCCGACAGGAGACCAACCTGAAGCCATAAAAGAACTTACAGAAGGGCTGGAACATGGAGATAAGAGTCAAGTTTTATTGGGTGTAACGGGTTCAGGCAAGACATTCACTATTGCAAATGTCATTGCCAACGTGAATAAGCCAACACTCATACTTTCGCATAACAAGACTCTGGCAGCACAGTTATATGAAGAAATGAAAGGATTCTTTCCTAACAATGCTGTAGAATATTATGTCTCATATTATGATTATTACCAGCCCGAGGCATACATGCCTACGACAGACACCTACATAGAGAAAGATTTAGCTATCAATGACGAGATTGATAAGCTTAGACTATCTGCCGTATCATCCTTATTATCAGGAAGGAAAGACGTAATCGTCGTCTCTTCTGTTTCTTGTATATATGGTATGGGGGCACCTGTTGCCATGAAGGAGAATGTCATACACATCCGAAAAGGTCAAAAGATAGATCGTAATGATTTCTTACGCCGTTTAGTTGATGCCTTATACATACGTAATGATATAGAATTACAACGTGGTAATTTCGCGTAAAAGGGGATACTCTTGACATTGCCATGGCTTATAGTGACAACGTTCTTCGTATCACTTGGTGGGATGATGAGATAGATAGTATTGAAGAAGTAGACTCTGTCGCCTTCCACCGCATAGCAACCTTTGACGAATATGAAATCTACCCTGCCAATTTGTTCGTAACATCAAAGGAACAAACAGAAGGAGCTATCCGACAGATTCAGGATGATCTTGTGAAACAAGTAGACTTTTTCACCGAAATTGGTGATAACATCAAAGCTCAACGCATAAAGGAACGTGTAGAGTATGACATAGAAATGATAAAAGAACTTGGACACTGCTCGGGTATAGAAAACTATTCACGCTATTTTGATGGGAGACAAGCAGGTCAACGTCCTTACTGTTTGCTAGACTTCTTTCCTGAAGATTACCTAATGGTAATTGATGAAAGCCATGTCAGTGTACCACAAATCTCGGCCATGTATGGTGGTGACCGTGCCCGAAAGACCAACCTTGTAGAGTATGGTTTCCGTCTTCCTGCAGCCTTTGACAACCGTCCTCTACGCTTTGAAGAGTTCCACAGTTTGATCCATCAGATTATCTATGTATCAGCAACACCTGCTGATTACGAGTTACAAGAAGCTGAAGGAGTAGTTGTCGAACAGCTAATCCGCCCAACAGGTCTACTAGATCCAGAAATAGAAGTGCGCCCATCAGAGAACCAAATAGATGATCTGATGAATGAAATAGTCATCCGTGCTGAGAAAGAAGAGCGAGTTCTGGTAACAACACTAACGAAACGAATGGCTGAAGAGCTTACCGAATACTTGCTAAATCATGATATTCGCACAGCTTATATCCATAGTGACGTTGCCGGATTAGACCGAATCAAAATAATCAATGACCTACGTGCTGGTATTTACGATGTCCTTGTGGGAGTCAATCTTCTACGTGAAGGACTTGATTTACCAGAGGTTTCACTCGTAGCTATACTTGATGCCGACAAAGAAGGCTTCCTTCGCAGCCATAGGAGTCTTACCCAAACAGCTGGACGCGCTGCCAGAAATGTCAATGGAAAGTAATTATGTATGCTGATACCATTACGGAAAGCATGCAAAAGACCATTGATGAAACCATGAGACGGCGTACAAAGCAGCTGAAATACAACGAAGATCATCATATTACACCTAAACAAATCGTTAAAGCAATCAAAGGAACGTTGCCGACGGGTGGAGATAATACAACAACATCACAGTCTGTTTCTATTTCACAAGGTGTCAAAGGAGCCTATGCAGAGCCTAACAACACAATGCTTTTTGCTGCTGATCCTATCATAATGCACATGAGTAAGGAACAATTAGAAAAGAGTATTGCCAATACAACCACCCTCATGAAACAAGCAGCTAAAGACCTTGACTTCCTTCAAGCTGCACAATACCGAGATGAAATCATTCGCTTACAGAAAGAATTGGAAGCGAAACAAAGTGAGACAGAACAACAAAGAAAACGTTAAAAGTAACTATACGTACTACAAATATAAACATATTTACTTATCTTTGCTTATTAATATTGACACTTAATAAAAGTTTTAAGATTATGAAGAAAGCTTTGGTATCCTTACTACTGTGCCTTCCTACAATGGTTATGGCACAAAATACACTAACTCCAGAACAACAATTAGAACAAGCTCAACGACAATTAGAACAGGCAAAGGCTGCCCTAGAACAAGCAAAAGCAAATGCTGAAAAAGCGAAAGCAGAGGCTGAAGCAAAGGCTAAGGCTGCAGACTTACAGAAAAAAATAGAGGAAACCAAAGCTGAAACAGAAAAGTTACAGCGTGAAGCAGCCCGCATTGCTGAAGATACCAACAAGAGTAAGAGTACTAAAACGGCACCTTCCACTGTCCCGACATCATCTACGGACAACTCTAATGCAGCATGGGTCGTTCCAGAAACACCAACAACAATAGCTGCTAAAACCAACAAAACAGTTAGTAATGATAATAAACAATATTATATAGAGAATGGTGCTGTCCCTGAGATAAACGGGCAAGTACTATGGACTGAGGATGTAAGTGTTCCAGGAGTAAGCGCTACTGAACTCTATGATAGAGCATTGGGCTTCCTTACAGAACTAACAAAAGGAAAGAATCAAATAGAAGGTAGTAAGGTAGCCTTGGTAAATAAAGCAGAGAATAGCATTGTAGCAACTATGCGCGAGAGGCTTATATTCTCATCAGGTTTCCTTTCTTTAGATTTTACACAGTTCAATTATCTCTTACAAGCAACCTGCTATGAAGGTCATGCAACCCTCACCATGAGTCGATTGAACTATAACTATGATGTACAAGGAAACATAACTCCTTATACTGCAGAGAACTGGATCACAGATAAATATGCACTTAATAAAAAGCATACTCGCTTACTTCCCGTATCAGGAAAGTTCCGTAAAGCTACTATAGACAGAAAAGACAGCATATTCTCAGGCTTTGCTCAGGCAATGAAACAAGCAAATTAAAAGAAAAGAATAACCCCTCTCCAGCCAGAGAGAAAGATAAATAAAAAACTACAAGATGGAAAATCAGAACAGTACGGTACGTCGTCCCGACCACCGTATGCACAGAAAAGAACGCAAGGACAGATTCTTATATATACGCCAATGGCTCAATATCATCTTTATGTTAGGAGCTGTCGTAGGCGTTATTGTCTACTTTCTTGCCGACTTAACCACAACAGGTACGATCATTATCCTTGTTGCAATGGTATTTAAGATTATCGAATGTGTACTTCGTTTTATCCGTTAATGAAGAAATCTGTATTATCCCTAATTCTTTATTCGCAACAGCAAGTGCTGCAATTGCACAGAATAACAACCTCCGCCCCGTAGATGACGGTACTTTCACTGCTGATGGCTACAAAGAAAACCGTAATTTAGGACGTTCAGACTCTATCCAAAGTCAGCACAAGGAAATTCCACGTGGCATAAAAGTATGGACTATTGATGAGCGTTTCGGCGACCGTAAACCAGCTGTCCTCGACACATTATCATATATGTTCATGAACACTGTTTTTAATACAGGAGTTCGTGGAGAATATAACTCATTGGGTAATCTTGGCTCACCACGCCAAAACAGAATATTCATAGACCGTAAGAGTCCGTCAGAATTCTTCTTCCTCGACCCTTATGATATGTTTATTGTACAGCCAGGTGACTTTAAATTCACCTCAACGCTCTCCCCTATTACTATTCTTGATTATAATACAGCGGGAAATAGGACAGATGGAGAAGATCACTTCAAGGCAATCTTTGCTGTAAATGCTGGTAAAGAATGGGGCTTTGGTTTTAAGTTCGATTACCTTTACGGACGTGGCTATTACAGTAACCAAAGTACTTCTCACTTCAATTATAGTATGTGGGGAAGTTATTTAGGCGAACGTTACCAAGCCCACTTGCTCCTTTCTCTCAATCATCAGAAGGTGACAGAGAACGGAGGTATAGCCAATGATGCATATATCACACACCCAGAAGCGTTCAATGATTCATATAGTGAGTCTGAGATACCGACCATTTTACAACAAAACTGGAATAGAAACGATAATCAACATATCTTTCAACCATCGTTATAGCCTTGGTTTCTTCCGTAAAGTCCCTATGACAGAGGAAGAAATTAAGGCTAAACAGTTTGCACTCAAGTCACACAAGGCACAAGAAGAGAAACAAGAGAAAGCTAAAGCACGACAGCGTGCAAAGGCACAAGGAGAGAAATTCGATGAAGAAGCATACGACAAAGAAGAAAGATCTGCTGGACGTCCTGACAATGCAGTGATAGCTGGCGATGCTTCTCAAGCAAAAAAGGAGAGTACAGATAGTATAAGCAAGAACGAACGAACCATTGTCAACCTTGATGATTCAACCTCTGTAGCAGACAATAAGAAGTCAGGTACAGTCAAGGATTCTACTACACAATGGATGAAAGACGAATATGTCCCCGTCACAAGTTTCATCCATACACTTCGCTTCGACAATTATCGCCGTATCTATCAGGCTTACAATACTCCTACAGACTTCTATGCTCAGAACTATTTCAACTATGGTACTGCAGCAAATGATTCCATTTACGATCGTACGAAACACTGGTCTCTTAAAAATACCTTTGCCATTGCACTGCTGGAAGGGTTCAACAAATGGGCAAAAGCAGGATTGAAAGCCTTTGTTTCTTACGAGTTACGCCATTATGAACTACCATCAATGCAAACTCCAACAGGCTCAACAGTTGCATTCCTTGGTAGAGAAGAGAAATGGAATCAGCATGATCTCTCCATTGGAGGGCAACTATTAAAGTCACAAGGTAAGACTTTGCACTATGATGTTTCAGCAGAAGCATGGTTAGTAGGAACTCGTTCGGGACAGTTCCACGTTGATGGACATGCAGATATCAACTTCCCGCTATTCGGAGACACGGTTAAACTGGCTGCGACAGCCTTCCTACACCGTTCTGCAGCATCCTTTTATATGAATCAATTCCATGGCAAACATTACTGGTGGGATAACAACCTTGACCAGCAAATACATTCCCGTGTGCTCGGAGAACTATCTTTGGAAAGGACTCATACGAAGCTGAGAGTAGGATATGATGTACTAAAGAACTATACCTACTTTGGTATACAGAATGACAGAACACTTAGTGGTGACAACTACCTCGTACAACACAATCAGCTGAACGTCAGACAATCAGGAAGTCCAATTAGCCTTCTCACACTACAATTACAGCAGAATTTAAGGTTTGGAATATTCAATTGGGAAAATGTTCTAACCTTACAGAAGTCAAGTAAAGATGATATTCTCCCAGTACCAACATTCAATGCATACAGCAATCTATTCATAAGATTCCGCATAGCAAGGGTACTACACTGTGATTTCGGTGTTGATATGCGATATTTCATAAGCTATTATGCGCCAGAATACATACCTGGCATTGGTGCTTTTGGTATCCAGGAGACTGCTGCAAGCCGTACAAAGATAGGCAATTATCCTGTCCTTGACGCCTACGCCAACTTCCGTTTACAGCACACTCGCTTCTTTGTCATGTTCTCACATGTAAATAGTAGCGATGGAGGAGATTACTTCTTCACCCCTCACTACCCACTGAATCAACGCATATTAAGATTTGGTATCAGCTGGAACTTCTTTAATTAAACATCTATATTCTTACTATTATAGGCATCAAAGGAATGGTATCTGAGAACGATTATATAAAGACGAATAGCTTAAATGCATGGATTCTTGCTGCACGTCCTAAGACTCTCACAGGTGCAATGGTACCTGTCATGATTGGGACGACATGGGCATGGAAGATAGGAGGAGCTGCAAACTTCCGTATTCTTCCTGCTATTCTCTGTTTTCTTTTCGCTTTTTTGATGCAGATCGATTCCAATTTCATCAATGATTACTTTGATTGTGTGAAAGGAAATGACGATCGTTCCACCCGATTAGGGCCTAAACGAGCATGCTCAGAAGGGTGGATAACCCTCCCAGCCATGCGCATAGGACTCATCATCACATCGCTTTTAGCATGCTTCATAGGCTTACCGCTTATTATATATGGTGGGTGGGAAATGATCATTGTGGGTGCTATCTGCGTTCTATTCGCCTTTCTTTATACAACATACTTCTCCTATCTTGGTTTAGGCGACCTCCTGGTGCTTGTTTTTTTTGGTATTGTCCCAGTTGTCTTCACAACATACGTTATCCTACCTGATCATATACAGGCCTTCCAACTTGAAGTTTTCATTACAGGTATAGCCTGCGGATTGGTTATCGACACACTCCTTGTAGTCAACAACTATAGAGACAGAGACAACGATAAAAGGGACGGAAAGATAACACTCATTGTCCTGTTAGGTACTAAAAGGGCAGAAAGATTTTATTCAGCATTAGGGATCTTTGCATATTTCCTAATGTTCTATGCTCTTTTCTTTAACAACAATAACAGGTTGTTTACACTTTTATTTATCTTACTCTATATCCCTTACATATTCTTACATAAGAGGACGGCGAACTTTATGGTAAGAATTAACCAAGGAAAAGACCTGAATATCGTCTTAGCAAAGACTGCACGCAACATACTTATTTATGGTATTACAACGTCTGCAGCCATTCTCTTCTTGTAAGTAAGGCAACCACTAACAACGACTCTCATTCAAAATTCTTTTTGAAACATGCTTATGCAACAACCCAATCTTGAAATAATGAACTTTGTTGAGCAGCAGATTCTACCTCGATACAATGCTTTTGGGAAGAGTCATGGGCTATCTCATGTTCAACGGGTAATTAAGAATTCACTAGCTTTAACAGCTGTTACTGGGGCTGATGTCAATATGGTATACGTCATTGCTGCATACCATGATCTGGGTATGGAAGGACCTCGTGCCATTCACCATATTACCAGTGGAAAGATACTTACTGCTGATGCCCGATTAAAGAAATGGTTTTCGGCAGAACAGATAAAGATTATGAAGGAAGCAGTTGAGGACCATCGAGCAAGCAGTTCCCGTGCTCCACGGAGCATATATGGTAAGATCGTTGCAGAAGCCGACCGTGATCTTGACCCTAACGTTGTTTTTTCACGTGCCATTCTCTTTGGTATAGAGAATTATCCAGAGATGAATGAAGAACAAATGTGGAAACGTTTCAGAGATCACATGAAAGAGAAATATAGCCGAACAGGATACTTAAAGCTATGGATTCCAGGTTCACCAAATGCAAAGAACCTTGAGACTATCCGCAAGACGATTGATAACGAACAAGAACTACGTAAGACTTTCAATGACATTTATCCACAATTGATAAAAGAAGAGTCTGGACAATAAACTCCAAATCAGCAAAATGACCAAAGAAGAATTTATGCGAAAGGCTATTGAACTATCTGTCAATAGCGTTAAAAAAGGTGGTGGTCCATTCGGAGCTGTCATCGTACGCAATGGTGAAATCATTGCAGAAGCCAGCAATAACGTGACTGTTGACAATGACCCTACAGCCCATGCAGAGGTTTCAGCCATCCGTAATGCGTGCCGAAAATTGGGAACCTTTGACCTCACAGGATGTGAAATATACACCTCATGTGAACCATGCCCAATGTGCTTAGGAGCCATTTACTGGGCACATCTTGATAAAATCTATTATGCCAATGACCGAAAAGATGCTGCAGCCATAGGATTTGATGATGATTTTATATATAAGGAGATTGAGGTTGAACCACAATACCGCAAGAAACCATCAGAGATTTTACTGCGCAACGAGGCGCTTGAAGCCTTCAAACTATGGAACACGAAAACAGATAAGATAGAATACTAATTCTGCCAAGATACTGTCTTCTGAGAATTAAAGATACCATAACGTGTAAAATTAATTCACAACACGGAGACAAAAGATGCTCTTTTGCATTCTAAAAGACGCCCTTTTAGGAAGTAAAAGGGCATCTTTTGACATGTAAAAGGTGCTCTTTTGGAATGCAAAAGGGCACCTTTTACTTTACGGTTTTTAATCACCTGATTCTCTGATAGATATAAAAGCGAAAATAAGGGATTATCTCCTGTTTATAAAACTCATATCCTTCATTTTCTGTTAAACTATTTCATAGACAGTCTAAGATACATTCTAACAGATTAAAGAACATCCAATGGCTTACGTAGATTTTGCTTTAAGCCTTTAAATTCAGAAGGTGTCATTCCCGTAATAGCCTTAAACTGATTAGACAGATACGCCACTGAAGAATAATTCATACGAAGAGCTATCTGCGTAAGTGTGAGTTCATCATATCGGATAAGCTCTTTTACACGCTCTATACGCAGCTCCATATAATAACGTTCAATCGTCTTTCCCTCTACTTCAGAGAAGAGTTTGGACAATGCACTGTAATCCTGGCGGAGTTCTGTAGAGAGATAATTGCTGAGAGTCCTTGCAGACTGATTATCTTGATAATGAACAAGCTTTACCAACGCAGCCTTAATACGCTCAATCGTCTGCTGCCTATGATCGTCAAGGAGTTCAAATCCTAATTTCTCAAGGGATGTACGAAGCTGTGCAAGTTGCTCTGTAGAAGGCTCCACTTCTATGATAGCTTCGCCCAAATCTACTTTTGTTGGATGTAATCCCATACGTTGTAAAACCTGCTCAACAGCCATTTTACAACGGTCACAGACCATATTCTTTATATAAATCGTTCTCATTTCTTTGCCTTTTGTGCTTCTGCTTCACGTGTAAACTCACGGAAAGTATAAATAATAATAGGAACTGTAAGCGAGAAAGAGAATACATCACTTACAGCCTGACATATCTCAACGCCCTTCAAACCAAAGAGAGATGGGAGAATAAAGATCAACGGAATAAAGAATAACCCCTGTCGTGCAGCTGCCAAAAGGTTCGCTCTCCACGGCTTACGACAGGTTTGCAGCAACATGTTACTTGCTAAAATAAACTCATTCAGTGGGAATGTACATAGCTGCCAGCGCAAAGCTACTATACCAATGGCAATCACATCAGGGTCATTACGGAAGACTCCAATGAGTGAACCACTAATAGCCCAGCCTATAATTAACAAAACAATGAGGAATATTGTACCAACAAGAACCGTAAATTTAAATGCTTCTTTCAATCTATCAAACAATCCCGCACCGTAACAAAAGCCACATACAGGCTGGAAACCTTGTCCCAATCCAATGACAACAGAGAACGACAACATGGCTAAACGACCAACAATACTCATCGCTGCAATTGCCGAATCACCATAGACACCAGCTGCTAAATTCAACGACATAGTAGACACACAAGCCAGACCTTGCCGCATCAGAGATGGACTTCCACCATAGAATATCTCCTTATAGGCACGCCATGATGGAGAGAAATTACGGAAATGGATAGCTATATTTTCCCCTCTTCGCGCCATTAGGAACAATATTACGAATGATACGGTCTGCCCTATCACTGTTGCCCAGGCAGCTCCACTGACTCCCATATTACATGTAAAAATCAGCAAAGGATCAAGGACAACATTCAAAACTGCTCCCGAAACAATGCCAAACATAGCAAAATTAGCATTCCCTTGCAGACGCATCTGATTGTTCAAGGTGAGAGAAGAAGTCAAGAAAGGTGCACCAAGGAGAATAATTTGCATATAATCTTTGGTATAGGGAAGTATCGTTGGTGTACTCCCAAGCATCAAAGAAAGGGGATGAAGGAAGGTTTCACCTAGAATAAGAACAATAACTCCCAAGAAGAAAGAGCTGAAAAAGCCCGTAGAAGCCATCTTTTCAGCATTCTTATGACGGCGTGCTCCTAACTCACGGGATATATAATTCCCTGAACCATGCCCAAAGAAATAACCCATTGCCTGCACAAAAAACATCAGAGAAAAGACAATTCCAACTGCAGCAGTGGCTTGTGTGTTGATCTTTCCGACAAAGAACGTATCAGCAATATTGTACAACCCCGTTACGAGCATTGATATAATGGTCGGTATAGCCATTGTTATAATAACACGATGGAGAGGTCCTTGTGTCAAGAAAGTGTAATTGTCTGTATGTCCGTGCATAACTCCGAGTACTTTATAATGTGCAAAATTACAAATAGTCAAGAACAATACAAAATAAAATAGGGGAAAGAATCCGACAGACTCTTTCCCCTATTCGGCATTATTATATCTATATTTTAACGGTGTTCTAAGAGAATCTGAACAATACGTTCAGCCGAACGCCCGTCCCATCTGTCAGGGATTCCACACTTCTTCCATGTTCCTGACACCATATCTGTAAATGCACTGCGCAGCAATTCAGCATCTTCACCAACGAGAACATTTGATCCTACCTTAACTGTTTCGATATGTTCTGTGTAACTATTCAGCGTAATACACGGTATATTATTGAAGGTTGCCTCCTCTGCAACATTACCAGAATCAGTCACAATACCCTGTGCGTGCGATGTAAGGTAAGCAAACTGGAGATAGTTCAGTGGCTTTACAATATGCAGATTATGCAGACTGATATTCTTCTTTAAGCCCAATGCCATGATAACCTGTACCGCTGAATCACGCAACGGTGCAATGATCGGTAGGTCACCAGCCGTCTCACACAGTACACGAAGCATCTTTTCAAGGTTCTCTTGATCTGCTAACAATGCCTTACGATTGAGAGTAAACACAATATAACTGCCTTCTTTCAGAGGTAATCCAGCTAAGGCATCAATGTCATTGAGCCTCATTCCCTCAACACGTTCACGATTATAACGGATGTTATCAATGAGAATATTACCCACCATGTATACCTTTGACAGTTCAGCACCTTCCTTATTAGCAATACTATTATTGCTAAAACCAGCCGTAAAGAGGATGTCTGACAGACCATCTATAACCAAACGGTTTATTTCCTTAGGCATAGTAATATCGAAAGAACGTGTACCTGCGGCGATATGTGCCAAGGTTATTGCCTGTTTCTTTGTAACAATAGCAGCTGCCATCGTTGATGCGAGGTCATCAACTACTATCACTACGTCTGTTGGATGGCTCTGTAGATACTGCTCAAACTTAGACATTACCTGCCCTGTAAGCTCATTCAGGTTCTCACACTCCACTCCAAGATAGGCATCAGGACGCTAATTGAGAGGTTATCAAACAGTTCATCTTCAAGTGTAGGGTCATCTGCAAGCCCTGCATAGACAAGAGAATATGTCACTTTATGTGGACTATTTTCCGCTGCAAGTTTGTTAATTACTCTGATGATTGGTGCCACCTTAATAAAATTAGGGCGTGCCCCACAAAAAATACAAAGCTCTGTTTTCTGCATTATTCCTATTATCCTTTAAACATATCCTTAATACCTCCGATAGAACCCATTAGGTTTGAGGCTTCAAACGGCAGGTATACAGTCTTCTGATTATTGTTATTTGCCAGATCTGTAAGCATCTGGATGTATTTCTGAGCAATGAGATAATTAGCTGGGTTGGTACTTTGTCCTACAGCTTCTGTTATCTTTTGTATAGCAATAGCTTCAGCTTCAGCCTTACGAATACGTGCTTGTGCCTGTCCTTCAGCTATGAGAATCTGCTGTTGTTTATCTGCTTCAGCACGGTTAATGGCTGCTTGTTTCTCACCTTCAGACTGCAGAATAGCTGATTGTTTCTGTCCCTCACTGGTGAGAATGGTAGCTCGTTTGTTACGTTCTGCCTGCATTTGCTTCTCCATTGCCTGTGAAACGCTTGCTGGAGGAGTGATATCTTGCAGCTCAACACGGTTTACTTTAATGCCCCACTTGTTGGTTGCATCATCAAGAACAGAACGAAGTTTCGTATTAATCGTATCACGTGAGGTCAGTGTTTGGTCCAATTCCATCTCGCCAATGATGTTACGTAGCGTTGTCTGGGTCAGCTTTTCTATGGCATTTGGCAAATTATTGATCTCATAAACAGCCTTGAACGGGTCAATAATCTGGAAGTAAAGCAGTGCGTTTATCTGCATTTGGATGTTATCCTTCGTAATAACATTCTGCCGATCAAAGTCATATACCTGCTCACGAAGGTCTATAGAGTTAGTATATGTATAGCGTCCAGCCTTCATAGCAACGATGTCTTTTGCATGATCTATGAATGGAATGATGATATTAATACCTGGTTGAAGGGTTGCATAATACTTCCCAAGACGTTCAATAATCTTCGTTTCACTCTGCGAAATGATGACAATTGACATCTTAGCAAATACAATTACCAAGACAATAAGTGCTATAAGCACATAAGCTGCAATATCCATAAGCATAAAAGATTTATTTAATTATTCAAAAGTTCACCCTATTCTGAAAGCTCTAACAGGGTTCTACGGTTATGATAACAGAGTTGATACTTAAAATACGTACGTCCGTATTCTGGCGAATCTCTGCTCCATTGGCTGACTTTGCCTTCCAAGAATCACCGTCAACCTTCACCCTTCCGTACCCATTTGCTTCTATCTTATCCGTAACTCTACCTTCTCTACCTATCAGAGCCTCAACGTTACTAACCCGATGGTCCTCCCCCTGATGCAGATATTTCAATGCTATAGGGCGCACAAAGAAGATACTTAGGAGCGTAAAGATAACAAAGAAGATTACTTGTAGGGCGATACTGTCTGTAAAAGCTGCAACAACTGAAGCACAAAACCCTCCTATAGCAAAGCACATGATAAAGAAATCACCATTCATGATCTCTAAAATGAGACAGATAATGCCCACTAATAACCAGGATAACCATAAGTTCTGTACCAGATAATCTATCATAGTCGTAAAGGTTTGATTTCGTTTGTAAAGATAAGAATAAAATACGAACCTTTCAAATCTTTCTATAAAAATATATAACGGCTATCAACTTTCTCCGCTTTATGGTCCATTAAGGAATAGTAAATGAACAGGAGAAGAAGTTGATAGCCGTTAGTTTACGACACAAAAAGCCTATGCTTAGCGTCTCTTACCAGAACGATTCGTTGTACCAGAACCAATGTGAAGGGTTCTAACACTTGATGTTGAAGACACATTTTGGGGTCTATAGCCATGGTAATACTTCTCTGCTTCGGGCAACCACTTCTTGATATTCGCTATACGACGCTCATCTGAAGGGTGGTCACTCAGCACTTCTGCACGACTACCATTGGTAGCTGACGCCATACGTTGCCAGAAAGTAACAGCATTAGCAGGGTCATAACCAGCCATCGCAGCAAAGATTAATCCCATATAGTCAGCCTCGCTTTCATTGTCTCGGCTATATTTCAGGTTACGGAAAGAGAATACTCCACTCGCTACCTGGGATGCGATATCACCTACTCCACCGCCTACTGTTGAATTCAAGACCGTACCCAAGACACTGGTTCCAATCTGTTGGTTCATCTGTTTGGTAATCTGTTCGGCACTATGCTTAGCCACAGCATGGGCTATCTCGTGCCCTAATACGATTGCCAGACTTGCCTCATTCTGTGTATAAGGTAGTAATCCCTCATAAACAACAATCTTTCCTCCAGGCATACAGAAGGCATTTGCTTGATTGTTTTTAATAAGATTGAATTCCCAACGGAAGTTCTTTACTTCATTGGCATAGCCATTACTACGTAGATAACTCTCTACTGCGTTGGCAAGTCTTCTACCCACACGCTGAACCATTGCCGTATTTTTTGCATCAGTTGACTTTGTAGCAGAAGCCATGAACTTTGCATATTCTTGATTACTGAGAGCAAGTAATTGCTCGTCAGAGATACTTATACGGTGTGTGCGACCCGTCAATGGGACTTTTGAAGACGTACCGCAGGCGGTCATCGTTGCTACAATGACTGCCATTAATAAATACTTAATTTTCATTTCTACTATTTTTTATAACTTTCTAACTGCGAAAGTACTACTTTTTCCGTTAGAAACAAATAAATAAAATGCTTTTTTATAAAGGTTAACGGCTTATCACATGTAGAGGATATCCTTTTATATTCCTACCATTTAGTATAGCTCTCAGCCATCAACTAACTCAGAAATAAGGACTTATCAAGGAACCAATTACAAATTCATCAGCAACTTTCGCGCATCCTCCTCTCATCTCTTTCGTTATTTTCATAGCCCTTTTTTCCTCTTCAACATAACCTTCCCCTCTGCCTCTCACCCATTTTACTCTTTTACCTTTTTACCTTTCAAAAGACTCAAAAGTACCTATCTTTGTAAAAGTAATTCACAATTGAATTTTAAAAGGGCGTCTTTAGCATTGTAAAAGACGCCCTTTTACATGGTAAAACATGCCCTTTTGATGAGTAAAAGACGCCCTTTTGCATTGCAAAAGGGCGTCTTTTACAAACCTGTTTGTAACTATCTGATAATGTAGATATTACAAAGTGATAAAAAGATAGATTTTCCTTACTTTGTTATTCTTTGTTCTTTTCAAACTGTAAGATTACTTTACCACTTATAAAACTTGTCCTTCCACCTCCCTTTTGGCACCTAACACCTCAACCAGCACATAGAAATTCTCCTCCAGACTTGGCATTTCTGTAGTGCTCTTAAGCCTGTAAGGGACAACCCTCTATAATCTATCAGACAGCATCTGGTTTATACTGCTGTAATCTTTGGCGCCCAGTTTCTTCGGTTACAGGAATGAAATAAGCCGAGATAAAGCAAACTATCCCCAACAAAAAGACAAGAAGAAAGAAGTGACGATAGCCAATATTCTCCTGAAGAAGCCCTATAAACCAACCAGAAATCAACATGGAGAAGCTCGTAATAGCTGTAGCTAAGGAATAAGTGAAGGTAGGATGCTCGTTCTTTGTACAATGAACTAACCAAATAACATAGGCAGCCAACCCCATACCACAGCCGAATTGCTCAATAATCACACAAATATTGATTATTGATAACGTAGAAACAAAGTAATAACTAAGATATATAAGAGTGCTTTTGGCAAGGTAATGCCAATTACAAATACCCATAACCAACGTTTCAACCCATCTCTTCTGATGAGCATTGTCCCTATACTACACCCTGCTATGAAGGCAAACGTACCGACAGTTCCTTGTACAAGACCCAGCTCTTGGGGTGAAAGCGCTATTCCACCATTACTGCCTGGATCAATAAGAAAGAGAGGAGACACTCGGAAGAACATCCCTTCAGGTATCAAAAAACAAAAAAGGAAACAGAGACTTGCCACATAACCAGGCTGAATAACAACAGAAGACTTCACGTCACTCCACCACTTACGCGTCAAACCACTCCATATCGGAAGTCGAACATCAACTTCTTTCTTTGGAAGAAGAACAGTTTGGAGAACCATCAAACCAAACATAAGGGCAGCCAAAGACCAGAATACCATAGCCCAGGAAGGGCGTACGGTACGGTTTATAACCTCCCCAAATTTCCCGCAATAGTAATAGGTATGGCTAATCCTGCGAGTGCAGAAAGCAGATAAAAGACTGCACGACTATCGAAGAAAGCTGAACGATAACGTCGCTTAGACTCCTTCTTGTAGAACCGTTCTATGGCTACATCATGCAAAGAAGCACTTACTGCTATGATCATAAGAAACGTGACAGACCATGTAAACCAATGTGAGAATGTCACAGTATGGGCTATACCGGCAAGACATAAAGCCATGATAAACTCCGTCAATAGAATCCAAAAACGTTTGCTTTTATACCCAATAACAATTCTTCCCAGCAATGGACGGAAGATCAGAGGAACGAAAAACCATGACGTTGTAAGCGTGATTGCGCCGTTAGACATCCCCATCCGGTTGAAGAAAACCATTGATGTCATCATCAGAATAACATAAGGAAGCCCTCGTGTCATGTACAATGAAGGGAGCCACCGCCAATAATCTTGCCATTGACCAGCAATAGGTATTCCGTTGATTATCTTCTGATTCTCTTGCATATTACGCTTATGTTACTCAAAATAAAATATGTCTTACAACTTTAATTTATCTCTTTACAATCACTCATACAACCTTCTTACTTCTGCATTCTTATAGTAATGATAGAGTATTTGCTGATAATCATACCCTTTCTCACCCATCATGGCAGCACCAATCTGACACAAGCCAACACCATGTCCCCATCCAGCGCCTGTCAGACGGAAGTATTGAGGAACGCCATTAACTATATCATAACTATCAACAACAAAGGCTGAGCTATATAAATGACTCTCACTCAATGCTCTTCTTATCTCTAATTCCTTGCCAATGACATAAGAACGCTTCGTACCTTCTATCCTCATACGATAGATTCTTCCGCTCTTTCCACGTGATAATGGTACAAGATTCTTTATTTCTCCAAAGTCTATATCTGTCTTTGGGCTATTAATGCAGATAGTTCTGCCTGTGTGAACTCTACAGTCCAACGATAAAAGTCCTGTGTTTCTTGATCATAATTATTCAAAACCTGACCAAGAACAGCCTCATCATGTGTGTTACAAAAAGCTTCCGGTGATGAAAGAATCCATTCACGTGCTGCTTCTTCATCTGTTAAGTCTATCGTTGGTATACTTCCCAATGGTGCTTTATCTTCTACAGAGAGGAGATAAGGCTTACGAATGTTCTCCCAACAATATTGGAATTCCTCAGAAATCCCACCACAACACTTACTAAAACGAGCATCACAAATACTACCTTCTGAGAATAAAACCTGCCCACGTGTAGCATCTATAGCCATCTTTACGTGTGGGCTTGTAGCCTTTGTAATGCCTTGATAGCGCTGACAATGATCATCAGCACACACATCAAACAAGGTATGATCTTCTCGATCGAACCATCTAACCAACTCATTATCCGTCCTAACAGTGGACACTTCTTGATGTTCAGTCCCCTTTCCGAGGCTCTTTCGCTTCTCAATCTGTGCCAAAAGCCAACTACGAGAGATGACAGCATGGGCTTTTAATAACTCCAAAGATGACGTTGCACTCATCTCACTGGATATAACACTGGTCAGATAGTCTTCTACTGGCAACTCATTTATAGCATATAGCTTCCCGTTATCAACGATCAGATGCAGTGTTCCAAGGAAGGTCTGCACCTCTTTTCGCTCCCAATGGAAATTCAAACCAATGGTAACATCATCCAAAGAGAAGGATGATTCTTGATCCTTAGGAGTGAAAACAAGTTCCCTCAGATGCGCACTTTGCCATAGAATCTCCCCCTTAGAGTATTCAACAGTCTGTTCTCCTGTTATCAATTCACCATCTATCAGATAGGAACCGTTCAATCTGAAATGGATCTTTTCAGCACTAACGATGCCGACAGAAACCGTTGGCTCCTGCTTCCATGAGCTGACATTATGCTGACAAATATGCTTTATCACTTCACGCATAGCCTCATCTGACAATGAAACTTCTCGCATAATATGTTCTGCAAGAGTAGGCGTAATACGCTCAAAGTCCACCTCTCGCGGAAGAATCATCAGTCCTGCCATATCCAAACTACCTGGACTTACTAAGAACTGTTGCTCCTTTTCAGCGAAATAGCAGTCAGGACGATGCTTATAACGGGGAAAAACGACAGATATAAACGTGTCGTTTGCTCGCCAAGCAACAATGTTCATCATTGGTTCTGTCTCACCTTCTTTTATTGGAAGGGCATCATACACCAAATGAAACATCTGCTCGTCATGTTCCAAAGACTTACTTATAATCGCAATAGCAGGACAAACATAATCCTTTACCAGCACTATTCGCTCGTAATCATTGATTTTTAACAGCATCTCTGACGTCTCATAGAGTTGTTGCCAATGCTGTTGTAGCGGAAGAACTCCGCTTGTCCCTGCTTGAAAATGCAAATGATCAGGTGCACTTGCACCGCATTTAGGTCCATTATAGAACACCATTAGGTGGGGATAAACCGTCAACAGCTGATGCAACAACGGATAATTAGCAGCAATTGCCTGTGGTTGATGCCTGCGAGCAGGTATGGTAAAATGTGTAGGAAGGATGGGAAAAGGATTGACAAGGATATCAAATTCCTCATTAAAAGGCAGGATTATCTGTTCAGGAGGTCGATTCTTAGCACAAAGAAAGCATGGACGCTGAGCCAATGTAGCCTTATCTATCTTTGCACCTGTGCTCACCATGCGTGCAGGATTGTACTGTGCAAGCATTGAACCTACCTCATGTGTTCGTACATTCCGCAACTCTTCGAAGCGTATCTGCACCTCTTTCCACTGATGTAGTTGCTCTTTAAAGAAATCAGTTAGTCCCATTTTATATCTTTCTATTCTCCCTTTGACGTGCCAGAACCTCTATTGTTCGTAGTTGATCCTTATATAAATTATTGGCATTTACCTTCTCTATGCTCAACACAGCATCGCTATTACCACCCCAACGACGACAGAGATAAAGCTCATCATAGATTCTTCCGATACGAAACGACGACTAAAAGCCAGTCCCATGGCGTAATCTTCTCCGTAACTTGTATTAGGGAACTGTAGTTTACGAGCCAAAGGAGTAAAGAATGCACGTGGTGCTCCGAGTCCATTGATACGTAAAGCATTGTTACAACCATTATCTTCCGTCCATTCACTATGGCTTATCAGCCCCGGAGGAAGCGTATTCAAGTCGAAGTCACACATACGATATGAACCTACAATCATCGCAGCTTGCTGCTCATGAAAGGCATTAATAATGGTCTGCAGGGGTTTTTCCGATGAATAAAGATCATCGCTATCCAGTTGAACAGCAAAGCGTCCGCAATGTGAATCATTGATGGCATAATTCCAACAGCCCCCTATTCCGAGGTCTGTACGCTCTGGAATGAGATGTATCAAACGATCATCTGAAGCCAAAGCATCAAGTATCTCCGTTGTTTTATCCGTTGAATGGTTATCCACAACAATAACATTAAACGGGAAATCAGTTCTTTGTGAGAGCGCTGATAAGACTGCATCACGCACCGTCTTCTCACGATTAAAGACAGGAATAACCACTGATGCTTCTACAGGGAAGTGTCCTTCAGAGAAGTCAGGATGTGTGTATAGCTTCGTATCTACCAACGCATTCAGCGCGGAGAGGTGTTTTGTTGCAGCCTGTTCCATTTCTATTTGCACCTCACGGTTGCGAGGATTAACATAATCAAACTGCTTTTCACCACTCGTACGTAGGTCATTTTCCTCCTCAGTGTACAGGAATTCATTCAGATGAAAGACCTTTCCCTGTCTACTAAGGAAGAGACGGAGTGCATACCAACCAGCAAATTGATAATCATCAGAGCCCTGTTGTACAGCAAAATCCTTCAAAGTTTTCACATTAAGAAGTACTACTGACCCGAAATCAAAGTCATCACGGATACTACCTAACTGATAATCGATTACTGGATGCTTGACAGTCTTACCGCCTTCAACCGAATAATGATCAGCATAAACCATGCTTGCATCCGTCGCTTCAGCCACTTGTAACATACGTTCAATAGCTTGATAGCCCAATGTAAGCGGACTTTGTTTCAGGTAAAGTAGGGCATAATCAGCTGTTGCCTGTGCCGTAATCAAACGCATTGTAGCAGAAGACAATAAGCTATCTGTCTGCAAAAGCTGTGTTCGTTGGGGCAATGTATCTACCGACATACCCTCTGCCGCCAACACATATATGTCCTTCACCATCCTCTCTTTGGACAACTGAGCTATCAGGCTGTCAACCATTGAGGCTGTTCCGTAAGGTAAGAAGCAATCAATCTGTCTTTCTTCTCCATGTGAAAGTATTATTTATGATATGCAAAGATAATACAAAATCTGCTCTTCCGTATGAATTAGAAGGGTATTCTTTTTCCTATCTGAACTTTTTCCGTAACTTTGTGACCACAAATTAAGATACAAAGACAATCATAAGGATGGTGAAAGAGAATCATATTGACCGTGCTTTGGCTTTCATGGAACAGCTTGAAAAGTTGGGTTCACAGCTTGAAAAAGCTGACGAACAGCAGAAGTTGATGTTACAACGTATGCTGATCATGAGTCAAGAGGACAAGACTGAAACTAAAGAATATCACGAGCTGGAACAACAAAGTAAGAATCTTCAGACTATGATAGATAAATGGCGACCTATCTATAAAGAGCGTTTGAAGATGGTAAAGGAAGCTAAAGAAGCTGCGAAAAGGTAACTTACAGGAAATGGAAAAGGATAACAACAAAGGGGGGAATGATGAGTGTTATTGCTGCCTTGGGCGCAAATGTGCTTGTAGCAATATCTAAATTCGTTGGTTTTGCAGTATCCGGTTCAGCCGCAATGCTCAACGAATCAATCCATAGTATTGTGGATTGTGGTAACGAGATACTGTTACTTGTTGGCAACAAGCAGGCTGAAGCAAAGATAACAGACCAACATCCGTTTGGTCAAGCACGTGCAAAATACTTCTATAGCATGGTAGTTGCCATGATGTTGTTCTTTGCTGGTGGTGCTTTAGGCATCATGGAAGCAACGGAAAAGCTGTTTCATCCAGAGCATAGTGTGGAGAATACGTGGCTTGTCATGGGCATCTTAATCTTCGGTCTGATAGTTGAGACCATCAGCCTACGTGTTGCTTTCAAGGAAATCAAGGAACTCAATAAGGACAAACTATCCCTTTATAGATTCCTAAGAGAGAGCCGACACAGTGAGATTCTAATTATTTTTGCCGAAGACAGTTGCGCTGTTATTGGTTTGTTGATAGCTCTTGGCGGAACACTTCTCAGTCATTTTACGGGTAATCCTTTCTATGATGCATTGTCTGGTGTGCTGATTGGTGTACTCCTCTGTACTGCAGCTCTCTTCCTTGCACGTGAGTTCTATAGTCTACTTATAGGAGAAAGCGTAACAGAGAATGACCTGGTGCGAATCAAGACATCATTTAATAGAAAAGAAATCAGCCGACTTATCAATGTAAAGACTGTTCATCTCAGCCCAACAGATATCCTTCTCACAGCGAAAATAGATGTAAAAAGTGAGTATGAAGCACATTCAGCTGAACTCATTAACGATATTGAAAGAGATGTACGGGCATTATTCCCAGCATACAACATCTATATTTATATTGAGACAGATAAATACAAAGAGGATTATAAACGATAAACAAATCTGCCAAAAGCCATACTCTTGAAGGAGAATTACCACATAAGGCAGAGCAATAGACTATAAAAAAATGGCAATGGGGACTTATTCTTCAAGTTTCCATTGCCATTTCTTCATATCTACACAACCATTTGGACGAAAGGTTACACCTTCTTCTTCCAACAAATGGCGCTGTTTTATCCAGCCAGGTGCCAACCTCCCTACATTATTCACGACCCTATGACAAGGCAATCCTTCTGACTCTGCTGCTCCATGAAGCATCCTTCCCACCAATCGGAGTGATTTGGGCATCCCACAAGCCATGCTATCTGCCCATAACTTAACACCTTCCCGAACGGAATAGATGCTACAACATTATATACCTCCTTACGGAAAGCCTCAACATCTACAGCCATCTAACGCTATATTGTTCACAAAGGACAAAGGACAGCCAGACAGAATATTATCCATCCGACCATCCTTCGCTATGATTAACTTTCGTTTCAGTATACTGATTAGAGCTGTGCTTCTACAGCCTTCTTCACCTCTTTGAGGTCTACTGTTGGCTCAAAACGAGCTACAACCTCACCATTTTTGTTTACGAGGAACTTAGTAAAGTTCCACTGGATATCGTTCTGTTTACGTGGTTCTGGGTTTGCCTTGTTGTAAAGATCCTCCATAATAGCAGCCAACTTCTCCTCATAAGCACCGCCAGCATAACCTTTCTCACTCTTCAACCATGTGTAGAGAGGAAGTTCATTAGCGCCATTTACCTCACTTTTCTTGAATTGTGGGAAGTCAACACCAAACTTTGCCGTACAGAACTCATGGATTTCTTCATCAGAACCAGGAGCCTGATGACCGAACTGGTCACATGGAACATCAAGAATCTCAAATCCTTTATCCTTCAACTCATGGTACATAGCTTCCAATTCCTCATACTGTGGAGTGAAGCCGCAGCCTGTCGCGGTGTTTACTATAAGGAGAACTTTACCCTTGTAAGCATCAAGACTTACCTCATTACCTTTCTTATCTTTCAACTTGAAATCATAAACTGTTGCCATAACTTTTCTGTTTTAATATTTATAATGTGATTTTTATTTATCTCTAAAAGAACATCTGTCAAGACTCACCATAGTGAACTAACGGCATAATGAATGTCCCGTCTTACTTCTTAAGCTGTCTCCAACACCTTTTCCAGACTTCCCAACCACCAGTAGACCACAATGCTAACACGATCAATACTGGCTGAAAGAAAAGTCGAATGAGACGTGCGGTATCAGTATTTAGCCCAAACGAGTCAATATGATAGAAATATTGATTGAGATTTCCTGGGAACATCAACACATAAAAAAGCGCCAATAAAGCCCCAACAACGGCTTTATATTTAAACAGGAACAACATACTGAGTCCTAAGGCTATTTCTACAACCCCAGAAGATAGCACAACAAAGTCCGTAAATCCATCGGAAAAACGAAGCCACATAGGCACTTGTGCTACAAACTCTAAGCGGTTAAACGTTAGATGGGAAAATCCTGCGTAAGCCATGAAAGCTCCTAGCAAGAGTCGTAATATTGTCTTTATTATATTCATTCTATCAATAGTTAATCCTTATTTTGTGATGATAATACTCTCTTTCAGCCTATCGCTGTTAGAAAAGGCATGTCACCTTTTGCAGCTTTCACCACTGTCGGTGTCATGCCTCAATCTACCTAACGTTTTTATTTATCATCAAATGACACTACACACATGTGGGTGTCAAATTCATCTCGACGTTACAAAGATAGAAATAATAATCTATATCGTAGACGATTTGCGCTCTTTTTTAACATCATTTTGCACCTATCAACTACAAAAAGACGCCCGTTAAGTCCCCTTAACAGATACCTGTAAAACATAAAAAATAATCTTCAGGCATACAATTCCAACCGAACAGAATTTATTACCTTTGCATTTACAACATCTAATAGACTATAGAAATAGAACAAGAGATAATTAACAATTTCAGAAACTACAAACAAAATGAAGAACAAGAATCATTATCAAGAAGCACCAGAACATTATCTTCTATGCTACAACACCACATGCGAAAAAGCAAAAACATGTCTACACCAATTAGTTGCATGCGCAGGAATCAACAAGGACGCTGTTGTGGAATGCGTAAACCCAGCTGTCAACGAAGGAGAAAATTGTACCTATTACCAGCAAGACCACATTGTACAGATGGCATACGGTATGAAACAAACATTCAAAAAGGTACTCGCCAGCGACATCACAAGTATGCGTAGCACTCTTATAACATACTTCGGTAACGGTTCATATTACGCCCGCAGGAACGGAGAAAAAGCCATAACACCCGCTGAACAGGAATATATCAGCAGTGTGTTTAGGACTACGGTTATGCAGAAGGAGCCACTTTCGACAGTTATAAAGACGAAGTTGAATGGTGAAGGAGCACAATACCGAAAATTACAAGCGCCTTGTAGAAAGATTACAAGCCGCTTGTAATAGTATTACAAAGGCCTTGTAGAAGTATTACAAGGCCTTTGTAATTTTCTGTATCACGCTGTCTTATACTGCAATATTGCATATTCCTCCATGAGAAAACACGTATATTAGCTAATTTTTCGTTATCTTTGCAGCAACAAAACATTGAGAACGAGAATGAAAAGTGAGAAGAAATATTTGTTAGGAATGACCCTTGGTGAACTGAAAGAGGCTGCTAAGACACTTGGCATGCCTGCTTTTACAGGTGGACAGATTGCCCAATGGCTCTATACACAACATGTGAAGAGCATTGATGAGATGACGAATATTTCAAAGGCTAACCGCGAAAAGCTAGCTGCAGCGTATGAGATTGGTTGCAAAGCTCCCATCGATGCGCAGCATTCTAAGGACGGAACGATAAAATATCTCTTTCCAACTGACAATGGAAAGTTTGTAGAAACTGTATACATCCCTGAAGAAGACCGGGCTACACTATGCGTTTCTTCACAAGTAGGATGCAAGATGAACTGCTTATTCTGCCAAACAGGAAAGCAAGGTTTCGAAGGTAGTCTGTCAGCAACGGATATCCTTAACCAAATATACTCACTCCCTGAACGTGACAAACTGACGAACATTGTCTTCATGGGACAAGGAGAACCCATGGACAATCTAGACAATGTGTTGCGCACAACAGAGATAATGACTGCCGACTTCGGCTATGCCTGGTCGCCAAGCGTATCACGGTCAGCAGTGTTGGCATAAAAGGGAAACTTAAAAGATTCTTGGAAGAGAGCGATTGTCACGTTGCCATCAGTCTACACTCACCACTCCATGATCAGCGCTCAGCCTTGATGCCAGCTGAAAGGGGTATGTCCATAGAGAGCATTGTGGAACTTTTACGCAACTATGACTTCTCTCATCAGCGCCGACTGTCATTTGAATACATTGTTTTTAAGGATGTCAACGACTCCGAAGAGCATGCGAAGAGCATCGTAAACCTGCTCAAAGGGTTAGACTGTCGTATCAATTTGATACGCTTCCACCCTATCCCTAACATTCCATTGCATGGATGTGACGACCGAAAAATGGAGATTTTCCGCAATTATCTGACGCGTCACGGGATATTCACAACCATCCGTGCCAGTCGCGGACAGGATATCTTTGCCGCCTGCGGACTGTTATCAACAGCTAAAAAGATAGCTGATGAGCGTCGGTAAACAATATTTCTCCTGCCTGTTACTGCTCACTTTACTTCTAACAGTGAGTAGTTGCAATATCAACAAGGGTCAGCCCGTCAGTGGAGGGAAGCCTTATGAAGTGGTTGTCGTAGGCGATCAGGACAGTATTGTGACGAAAACGCTTAGTGCTCCAATACCAGATCTGGTACGGAAAGAGGCATCATTCGATGTTATACAGGTAAGAAAACTGAGGCCGAACGACTTAAACCGTCTCTCACATGCCATCGTTACGGTCACTATTGACCCACAAAAAGGGGAAAATATACAGCTGACTACAGAGCGTGATGTAGATGTTCAGAAGCAAGTAATTGTGCATATTACAGTGCCGAACACAACTGTTCTTCGTCTTTTTATGGAGAGAAACGGAAGCAGACTGCGCAACTATCTCAATAAATTCGAGATAGAAAGAGCACAAGAAGCACTTGCAAGCCATCATAACAAGACTGCAGAAGAAGCTATTCAGAAGATGTTTGGCGTGCAAATGCTCATCCCTGCTGAGATGAAAGCAAGTAAAAAAGGAAAGAATTTCCTTTGGTTTTCACAAGAAGACGGTGCCAACAGTGTCAACATATGCCTATATCGGGCAACAGATATAGACTTCAAACGTCAAAGAGACAGTGTTATGCGCATCAACATACCAGGTGAACATGACGGTATGTACATGCAAACTGCATCACTTACAACCGTACATATAAACCCAGGAAAGTCCATAACAAACTGGGGGACATGGGAGATGAAGAACGATGAGATGGGTGGTCCCTTCGTGGCTTACCACCCCATAGGTACAGATATCACTGCTGAAGCGTTCGTGTTTGCACCCAACAAATCAAAAAGGAATCTCCTTCTAAAAGCAGAAGCAGCCCTATATACTCTTAAAAACAAAAGAGATAAAAAGGCAAAGCAGTAAAAAAGTAAAAGAAATAAAGGCTAAAAAGCTGAAGAGAAAAAGACAAATAAAGACATAATAAAAGATAAATTCATACAAGATAAAGCAATGAACGAAAACAAAAAGATCCGTGTGGCGATAACACATGGGGATACAAACGGAATCGGATACGAACTAATATTCAAGACTTTTGCGGAGTCGGAGATGCTAGAACTCTGTACTCCTATCATCTATGGCTCACCAAAGGTAGCTACATATCACCGTAATGCCCTGGACATAGAGGCAAACTTTACGATTATCAATGATGCCTCAGAAGCTCAAGAAGGCAGACTCAACCTACTACCTGTCTTTGATGAGGAGATAAAAGTAGAATTCGGTGTACCTTCAGAAGAGTCTGGTAATGCTGGATTGAGGGCAGTTGACTGTGCACTGGAGGATTACAGGAAGGGCCTTTTTGATGTTTTAGTGACCGCACCTATTGATAACAACAACCAATTCCACTTCAGTGGGCAGAGCAGATACATAGAAGATCATCTCGAAACAGAGGGACAAGGATTGTCAATCCTCGTAAACGACGAGCTACGTGTAGCTCTTGCCACACGTAATCTACCACTGCGCCAAGTGTCTGAGTCGCTCTCTAAGACGAGCATCATCAATAATGTGACGACACTTTTCCAAAGTTTACGCCGTGACTTCCGCATCTCTTGCCCTCGCATAGCCCTACTTGGCTTAAACCCAAAGGCTGGAGATAACGGACTACTAGGCTCAGAAGAGATGGAGATTATCGCTCCCGCCATTGACGAACTCGTAGAGAAAGACATTCAGGCATTCGGTCCTTATGCTGCAGACACCTTCTTTGGATGTAACGAAGCAGAGGAGTTTGACGGCGTATTAGCGATGTATTACGAACAGGGATTGTCTCCATTCCGGACACTTTCAGCATCTCCTGGCATCAATTACACCGCCGGATTACCACTCGTTCGCACAGCTCCAGAGCTTCCTAATAGCCTGTCTATCGCTGGAAAGGGTATTGCTGATGAGCAAAGTCTTCGTCATGCAATCTATTTAGCCATTGATATTTCCGCAACAGAGCTGACTATGATGCCCCAATGGGTAACCCTTTACCAAAGTTGTATAAAGAGAAACGAGATGAAAGTGACAAGGTTCGTTTTGCTATTCCTCGCAAACGGGAAGACCGCACACCGCAATCTGAAAACGAGAAAGAAGCACACTAAAGTGCTGTTCTCACTGTAACGTATAGAGAAAGCAAAGGAAGTTCATGAACAAGAAGTATCAAAATGGCTTTTTCATCTTTGGTTTAGTTGTGCTTATCATCATGATAACACAACTTGACTTTGCTGACGTATGGCATAATATCCAACATGCTGGCTACTGGTTCTTCGCTGTTGTTATCCTATGGGCTTTCCTTTATCTATTCAATACAGCTGCTTGGTTTACCATCATTCGTAGTCAAACCAAGGATAAAACAGATAAGAAAAAAGTCTCTTTCCACTGGCTTTATAAGGTTACAGTCTCTGGATTTGCACTCAATTATGCAACTCCCGGTGGGCTGATGGGCGGAGAACCCTATCGCATCATGGAACTTACGCCTAAGATTGGAGCAGAACGTGCCACATCATCCGTACTGCTCTATGCCATGACACATATCTTTAGCCACTTCTGGTTTTGGCTTCTTTCGATATTCCTTTACATCTTTACCCAGCCAATAAACCTCTTTATGGGCACTATGCTCACTGCTGTTGGAGTGTTCTGTGTGTCCGCTATCTGGTTCTTCCTCACTGGTTACAAGAAAGGATTGGCTGTACGAGTGATGAATATAGTACGCCATCTCCCTCTTATCAAGAGATGGGCAGAACCTTTTATAGAGAAACATAAGGAACAACTGGACACTATTGACCAACAAGTTGCATCATTACACAATCAGAATCCACGTACTTTCTTGATGGTTGTATCGCTGGAATTGGCTTGCCGCATATGTAGTGCACTGGAGATTTCTTTGTTCTTCTTGTCCTCATGCCAAGCGTTAACTACATTGATTGTATCCTTATCCTTGCTTTTACCTCGCTCTTTGCCAACATGTTATTCTTCATTCCGCTACAGTTAGGCGGTAGAGAGGGCGGATTTCTCATGTCTGTTACGGGCTTAGGGCTCAGTACAAGTGCTGCTGTCTTCGTTGCTTTAATCGTCCGCATACGCGAATTAATATGGACAGCCATAGGGTTGTTACTGATAAAAATGGAAAAGAGGAAATCTGAATGATTTCCTCTTTTTTTCAATTCATTACATTAACACCCACTACCATCAATCTTACAGGATGGAGCAGTATCCCCTTCACCCAACTGACTATAGTTACGGAAGTTCTGTTCCAGCTTCTCTACCGTGTTTGCACCCGACAGAAGATTATGATATTTACCATCCACCTCTATCAAAAGAGTTGGGAAACTCTCTACACCAAAGCTATCAGACTTCTTGAAATCATCCTCTGCGAGCGTCTTATTGCCCCAATTACTCTTCAGTTCTGACGCATATTTATCTGCATCAACACCCAGATTCCGTGCAATATCTACAAAGATTTCTGGTTCGTTTAAATCCTTTCCATCTATGTAAAATGCCCTTTGGACTTCATAGATGAACTCCCCCCACTGCGTTTTTGGAAGCATCTCACGTACCAATGCAAAAGCTATCGCGGGTTTAACGGAATCCATCTTCAGATTACCTGCAGCCAATTGCTTTTCATAAGTGTCCCCAAAAGGCACACCATAATATCTTGTTATACGTGCATTTGATTCCTTAACATGCTCCAACATAGAAGCTTTTATTGTTTCACCATCTACGAACAATCCTCCAGAATACATCTCAAGGGAGATCTCAGGGTGATTCTTCAAGAACTTAGAGAAGACAGACTCGAAACCATAACACCAACCACAATAGGTGTCAAATACATAAATTACTCTCATACTCTATAAGATTTATTCTATCAATCATTACTTATTGCACAAAAAGTGTACCACGAAAAGCTATCCCCTACACCCATTTCCCCCTCAACAAGAAGCTTAAAAAGAATGTAAAATGGTGATGATTGCCATCAGTAAAACTATCTTACAAAATTTAAAAGGTCATGACAAGTAAAACAGGAAGATATTGGACTTTTATGAATTCATAACTATCACAAACCCAAACAGTTACAAACTGGCTTTCAAAAGGGCATGTTTTGCATTGTAAAAGGGCGTCTTTTACACGTCAAAAGGGCACCTTTTACATTGCAAAAGGGCATCTTTTACAACACAAAAGACGCCCTTTTAAAAATCAATTAGGAAAATATTTCACAAAGAGAGCATTTATTCCTTTTGGGATTCACACACTATTAAGACCAAAGAGACCCATTAAGCAGATTCATTCACCGACTTTCCATCCTCTGAAAGTGCACATAAGAAGTTGTTAAAGTCTGCCAAAGTTGCAGTTTTTACAAATATAATAAGTAAATTTGTCAGTCAAATGAATACAACAGAACTACAAAGAATCAAACAAAGATATAACATTGTAGGTAACTGTGATGGGCTTAACAGAGCATTAGATGTTGCCCTTCAAGTTGCACCTACAGATTTATCAGTACTGATTATCGGCGAGAGTGGTGTCGGTAAGGAGATTATTCCCCGTATCATCCATGACAACTCGCCGCGTAAGAGAGAGAAATATTTCGCCATAAACTGTGGATCTATCCCTGAAGGGACTATCGATAGTGAACTGTTCGGGCATGAGAAAGGCTCTTTCACAGGTGCTATTGGTGAAAGTGAGGGCTATTTTGGCATCGCCAACAAGGGAACAATCTTCCTTGATGAGGTTGGAGAATTACCCATGGCAACGCAAGCGCGACTGCTTCGTGTACTGGAAACAGGCGAATATATACGTGTTGGAGGACAAGAAATACGCAAGACTGATGTCCGTATTGTCGCTGCAACCAATGTAAACATGCGCAAAGCCATCAGTGAAGGTAAGTTCCGTGAGGATCTTTTTTACCGTTTGAACACTATTCCAATCCAAATACCGCCACTCCGTGAACGTGGTGAAGACATCATTTTACTCTTCCGTCTCTTTGCAATGCAGATGGCAGAGAAATACAGATTGCCTAAGATTACACTCACAGATGAAGCACGTCAGATACTTCTTCAGTATAAATGGCCTGGAAATGTACGCCAATTAAAGAACATAACAGAACAAATGTCTGTCTTAAGTGAGAAGCGCGAGATTGATGCAGACACCATATTGCACTTCATTCCACGTGATCAAGACAGCACACAATTGGCCCCCATACAGAACAATGGCGCTCATAGCTACGAAAGTGAGCGTGAGATTCTATATAAGATTCTCTATGAGTTACGTGGCAACGTCAGTGACTTGCGACGTGATCTGACCAATGTTCGCAAACAATTAGAGGAAAACAGACAACTCAACGGTGCAAACGGCTTCCAAGCAGCTGCACCAACAACGTCTAATTTACCATCTGCTCCGAGTAAACCAGGCGTCAGATCACCTGAACCTATCGAACATATAGTGGATGCGGAGGCGGAAGAAATATCCGAACCAGAGACCCTTAACCTTAACGACATAGGCAAACTTCTGGTTGAAAGGCCTTAGAGCGTAATAACGGCAATAGGAAAAAGGCTGCACAAGAGCTTGGTATCAGTGACAGAACACTGTATCGACGCATCAAACAATACGGATTAGAAAACGATTAAGACAAGCAAAACAATAAGGAAAAACTTATCCCTCTATAGCCAAACATAAGATGAAGATAGGAAAAAACATAAATACAACACGCCATCTAACGTGGACCGTAACAGCCATCTGCCTGCTTCTGCTGGCTGCATGTAGCGTATCTTACAAGTTCAATGGCGCAAGTATAGATTATAATAAGGTACATACCATCCAGATTTCGGACTTCCCTATCCGCTCAACCTACGTTTGGGGACCTATGGGACCTATGTTTAACAACCAACTAAAAGACGTTTTTGCAAATCACACACGCCTCCAGCAGGTTAAACGTAATGGTGACTTAAAGATTGAAGGTGAGATAACCCAATACCAGCAACGTAACAAGAGCGTATCAAGTGAAGGCTACTCCGCACAGACAGAACTGTCTATCACTGTCAACGTACGCTTCACTAACAATACGAACCATAAAGAAGACTTTGAACGTCAGTTCACTGCTACATCAAGTTATGAGACAACCAGGAACCTGAACTCAGTACAAGAAGAGCTCGTAACACAGATGGTGAAAGACTTGACGGACCAGATTTTCAATGCAACAGTTGCTAATTGGTAAGCTATCCCATAACAACATCAACACTTATCAACACTAACTCAGCATATGGATATTGCCTATCTCATTAACCATCCAGAAAACCTGAACAAAGAAACTCTGTACGATTTACGGAGCCTGCTTGCTCTTTACCCCTACTATCAGCCAGCACGTATCCTCTTACTACAGAATCTCTTCCTGCTTCACGACCCTACATTCGACGAAGAATTGCGTCGTGCAGCGATGTATATAGCAGACCGTCAGATATTGTTCAACCTGGTAGAAGAAGCTCATTACCAGCTAATTCCACAACAAAAGCAGAAAGGTAACAATACACAAGAAGCTATAACAACAGATACTGAAGACCTCAAAGCCAACGAAGACAGGACCACTTCCCTCATAGATGACTTCCTTGAGCAAATCCCAGAGGAGGAGATACCTGCAGATACACAAGTACATCGGAAGCCAACTCCAGCCGACGCAACTATAGACTACGTCGCTTATCTACTTGAAAGTGAGAATGAACAGAAACAAGAGACCATCCCTCAGCTGAAAGGCCAGGAACTTATAGATGACTTTATCAACAAAGAAAATGGTAAAATCACACTACAAGAAGAGACAGAATACGAACTAGAAGAAGCCGATTCTGCCGAAGAAGCTGAGAATGAGGATACTGGTTACTTCACAGAGACCCTTGCTAGGATTTATATTAAACAAGGAAGATATTCTAAAGCATTGGAAATTATTAAGCGATTAAATTTGGTTTATCCGAAAAAAAATCGTTACTTTGCAGACCAAATCCGTTTTTTAGAGAAACTGATAATAAACAATAGTAAAAAATAAAACAAGAAAAATGTACACGTTATTCGTTATTCTTATCGTGGTAGCATCACTCATGATGATCGGAATCGTATTGATTCAAGAGTCAAAGGGTGGTGGTCTCGCATCAAACTTCTCATCTTCTAATGCCATAATGGGAGTTCGCAAGACCACAGATTTCGTCGAAAAGGCAACATGGGGATTAGCTATTGCCATGGTTGTCATCAGCGTAGCAAGTGCTTACGTAGCTCCTTCAGCAACAACTGATGAGAGTGTTATAGAGAAAGCAGCTACAGAAGGTAATACAACCAACCCTAATAACCTTCCTAACTTTGGTGCAAGTCAGCAGAAACAAGCTGCTCCAGCTGCACAGAAAGGTGGTGCAACACAGGCTCCAGCAGCCCCAGTAGCCCCGGCAAAGTAAAAGGATAAAATAAAAAAAGTACGGGAATTATTTGGTCAATTCATTTAAAACCCGTACCTTTGCACTCGCTTTTAAGCAATAACCAAACACGGTGGATGTAGTTCAGTTGGTTAGAGCGTCAGATTGTGGTTCTGAATGTCGTGGGTTCGAGTCCCACCCTCCACCCTCAAAAGGTAAGCGGAAGTTCAATAATTATTGAACTTCCGCTTTTTTTATGTCTATAAATCAAACTCTGAATAGAGGAGATAAACAGCTGTTATTGCTTACTTTGTATAGAGATAGTATCACCAATGACAACTATGGCTTGCTTGTTTGTAATTGGTTTTAAGGGCAGATGAGTGTTTTCTTGCATAACTATCCGAGTCGCTTCAATAAAGGGGAAGCTATTAAAATGCACAACAGGATAGAAACTAACGATACCAAGTGCTGTAAAATCTTCGAATCCTGGTGTCATAGAAAGATGATTATCCATTTTCGTTGCATACTCTATATTAGGAGCAAAGACCATAGCCCCTGCTGATTCTCCTATATATAGTTTTCCCTTCTCCACCTGTTCAACTATCAATCTGTCGGTCCCTGTCCTTCGTAATTCTTGCATAAGAAAGAAAGTATTACCACCAGAAACATAGATACAGTCACAGTTCCTCAACACCGTTTCTATCTCTTTCTGTTCACATTGTGTAATCTCTAATTCTTTTATAGTCAATCCGAGGGAGACAAGAGCTTCCCTTCCTTCTTCCACATATTGATTAAAATCTTCATGGATACTTGCAGTTGGGATAAATGCTACAGTCTTTCCGCACAAAGAAGTGGGAACACTCTGAGGCAAAAGGGCAGCTACCTCAGCAAAATATGAGCATAAAAAGATTTCCTTCATTACTATTTTACACTTTAGGGAACAAGATCTCGTTTCCTGATCTTCATACTATAAAAGGATTAAAGATGAAGAGAAGAGCCTTAAATATGGATTAGCATACTTATTATTCCATCCCTTTCAGATCTAACAACACAAAGATACGGATAATTTTTCTAAGTAAATAACATAATCAGTAAGATTCTAAACTAAAAGAGAATTGTGTGATTAGGATCTCTTCGCATCGCTTTATTCTTGTATATCAGACGATAAGTCTATAAAAAAAGGATGTCTGAAAAACCTTCAGACATCCTCTTTTATACTATTATATATATCCTAATTATTGCATATCATAAACCACTTGCATCAGCTTCTTACCCAAAGCGTCAGCTGCTTCCATCGTGTTTGCCTCGCTATAAACACGGATGATTGGTTCAGTATTCGACTTACGAAGATGAACCCAAGCCTCTGGGAAGTCGAGTTTAACACCATCAATGTCAGTAACCTGTACATCTTTCTCCTTGCCATAAAGCTCTTTCACGCGTACAAGGATAGCATCTACGTCTGTTTCAGGAGTAAGATCAATACGGTTCTTAGCAATGAAATACTCTGGGAAAGTCTTACGAAGCTCACTTGCCTTCAGTCCTTTCTGTGCTAAAGAACTCAAGAACAGAGCAATACCAACAAGAGCATCACGCCCGTAATGGCTCTCCGGATAGATTACTCCACCATTACCTTCTCCACCAATAACGGCACCAACTTCCTTCATCTTCGTTGTTACATTCACCTCACCAACGGCTGCTGCATAATACTTGCAACCATGTTTCTCGGTAACATCACGCAAAGCGCGAGTTGAAGAAAGGTTACTTACCGTGCTACCCTTCACATGGTCGAGGACATAATCAGCTACTGTGACGAGTGTATACTCCTCTCCATACATCTTACCGTCCTCCTGAATAAATGCCAAACGGTCTACATCCGGGTCTACAACGATACCTAAATCATATCCACCCTTAGCAACTTCATTCATAATACCTGTGAGATTCTTCTCAATAGGCTCTGGATTATGAGCGAAATCACCTGTTGGCTCTCCATTGAGGAACTTATATTCTACACCAAGACGATCGAGAAGTTTGGGTAGAATGACACCACCGACAGAGTTAATAGAATCAACCACGACACGGAACTTACGCTTCTTGATAGCTTCAAGATCAAGTAATTCCAACCCCATCACGGCATCTATATGGCGCTGATCATACGAATCATCATCCGTATAGCTACCCAATCCGTCTACATCAGCATATTCGAAATCCTCGCGTGCTGCTATATCAAGAACCTCAGCACCATCAGCAGCTGTGAGGAACTCACCCTCTTCATTCAGAAGCTTCAATGCATTCCAATGGCGAGGGTTGTGAGAAGCAGTGATAATAATACCTCCGTCAGCCCCACTCATGCGTACTGCCAACTCTGTTGTTGGTGTTGTTGCTAACCCAATGTTCACTACGTCTGCACCAATCCCCATCAACGTACCACACACAACATTCTTAACCATTGGTCCAGAGATACGTGCATCACGTCCGACAACAATCTTCAACTTCTTTCCAGGGTGCTTACGAGCAATGAAAGTAGCGTAAGCTGAAGTAAACTTAACGATATCCAGCGGATTCAAAGTATCACCCGCACGGCCTCCGATAGTACCACGGATGCCGGAAATTGATTTGATAAGTGTCATACTTAAATATGTTTAGAGAGAGTATAAAACCTCTCTGCAATTATCTTATAAGTTTCTTAGTGCTATAATCCACGCTGATAGGTGATGTCATAGGAGCAGGGATAAACACTCTGAGTTGCATTAATCTGTCCTTGTTGTGAAGGAACAATCAGCTTCACCTTCGCCAATTTTGAGGTAGGAGTAGTCAACCTTCCAAGATTTATATACTGTAAAGGAATCAACCAGCCTGCTGGAACAGACGTACTACGGTAAGCTTCATACATTACACTAGACTTTGGATCAAACGAAGCGGTATATGTTCCGCTGGTATTAGTTACAGACATCTTATCAACTGTCTTACCAAAATAAAGAATAGAATTGGTCAACTGAAGTGTATCAGTTATCAAGTTATTCTCCGTAAAACGACAAAGCACAGTAGCAGTCTCGCCTTTCTTTAGTGGTTCACCCGTACCTTTATCAATTATTTGCATATAAACGCCAGAGCTAGCAAATAGAACATATTGGTTCTTTGATACATCTGTAGTATTCCCTTGCTTCTCGAATTGCTCTTCACTGATAACCTTTATCCCATGCTTTACTATATAAGCATTGATTGCTTCGTTCTCTCGGTCTAACTGATCAGCGTATGTTTCGGTCTTATTACATGAGCTAAATGCAAGCACAACAGTTAATATTCCAAGGAGAAAACTTATCTTCTTCATTCTTTTTCACATTTTATTATATACCTTGCAAAGGTAAGAAAAGTATTTCAGAAAGTAAGAATAAGATATAAGAAAATACCTTAAATCACTTTTATAGCAGCAATTTCCTTATAAATGAGGATTGTCTGAACTATGCATCGTCCGTACCTTTGCAGCAAGAAATCTTAAAACAAAGCTACTTTCTTATGTTAAATGCTTTATTAATTGCCACCCTTACCCTCAACGGGGCAACTGGAATCAACCCTGATTCATCGGCGAACAAGAACGTACCACTTGACGAAATTGTCGTTACAGACTTTAAACAGAACAAGAGAAACCTAACATCTACAGCCGTATCAACCATCAACGTGCAGCAGTTACATAACCAACAGATTGTGAATCTGAAGGAACTGACAGCAGTCATGCCTAACTTCTACATGCCTGATTATGGTTCATACGCCAACACACCCGTCTACATTCGTGGTATAGGAACCAAAGTAAGGGGTCTGCTGTGGGCTTTTATGTTGACGGTATACCACATTTTGAATCGTCAGCATTCAATATTGACCTCAGCGACATTGCTGCCGTCAACGTATTCCGTGGTCCACAAGGGACCTTATACGGGCGAAACACCATTGCAGGTATTATCAATGTATATACCCATAACCCTCTTGACTATCAGCGAACACGTATAAAGGTGGGCTATGGAAGATACAATGACTTCATTGCTCAGGCTTCAAACTATGCAAAAATAAGTGAGAAGTTCGGCATATCGACAGCTGCTTCCTATCACCATAACGATGGAATGTTTACCAATCACTTCCTCAATGAGAAGGCAGATAAACTCAATGAGGGCGAAGGACGTATTGGGTTCTACTGGAGACCAACAACAAACTGGCTCTTACATCTCAATAGTACACTGACTTATAGTGAGCAGAATGGCTACCCATATGCCCCTTATGACATTGTAAAAGACGAGCTGTTACCTATCAGTTATAACCGTAACAGCACATACAGAAGACTTATCTCATCAACAGGCCTCAATGCTCAATACGAGAATAATCATATAAGTTTCAATAGCCAGACGTCCTATCAGTTCATAAAGTCACACCAAGGATTAGACCAAGACTTCACACCCCAGGACGTTTATTTCGTTGATAACAGCTATCACCAGAACATGTTATCACAGGAGCTGACACTGAAGTCGAACGATAAAGGACGCTATCAATGGATTGTAGGACTGTTCGGAATGCTACTACATTCGAACCAGTTTGCTGAGACAAGCTACTTCACAAGAGACTTCTCTACACCAACAACCTATAAGAATCCAACAGCAGGATATGCCATTTATCACCAAAGTTCTTATAATATATGGAGAGGAATGTCGGCAACAGTTGGCCTACGTTTCGACTATGAACACGCCAAGACTACCTATAATCAAGATAAAACAACTCTCTCAACAGGTGTTACGACACATGCAAAGGACTTTGTTAGCAGTGCCAGCTTCCGCCAGTTTACTCCTAAGTTCACACTTCAATACCTTACGAATAAGGATAATCTCTACTATATCAGTATCACTCGCGGATATAAACCAGGAGGTTTCAATACCATATTCAAGACTGATGCCGAACGAACTTACGACCCAGAATACAGCTGGAACTATGAAGTTGGAACACGTTTGAAGTTCCTTAACGGGCGATTGACTGCTGAAGCTGATCTCTTTTATATAGATTGGAGACACATGCAGACAACCTATACCGTTCCTGGTGTGGGTAATGTGATTGCTAATGCAGGTCATACTGACAGCAAAGGATTTGAGCTTTCATTGGCTTATCATCCTATAAAAAGCTTGCAACTTAGCCTGAACTATGGTTATACCCATGCACGTTACTTGGAATACAAGAAGAGTGCAAGGGAGGATTTCTCGGGTAACAGACTTCCAATGGTACCCAACCACACGCTATCTCTCAATGGGACATACACCATTATGCCTGCAGGATGGTTTGATAAGATTATCTTCAACACGGGTTTAACAGGACTCGGACGTATCTATTGGGCTGATGATAACATCGTCCGACAGAACTTCTATGCTACACTCAACGCCAAAGTAAGCCTCACAAAAGGCATATTTACATGGGAGGTATGGGGCAAAAACCTCACAGCAACGGACTATATGGCTTATGGTTTCAAAGCTTCACAAGGCAATTATGCACAGAGAGGAAAGCCATTAACATTCGGAACTGCGGTAAGTGTGTCTTTTTAAGGAGCTAAAAGAATTAAGATTGTTAAAACTTTGAGAGATGTTAAGGAGACAGAAGGAACCAGGGAGAGTTATGGGAAGTTATAATCCAATAGCGGGATTTCCATATATTAAAGGCAACAAGGATAATCCTTATAACCCAGGACGACCATACCTACTACTCCATACTACAACAGTATCGGCTTAAATACTCTAACTACTCAGGGCCACTTCAACCTCTCAAGGGCTCTTAAGCCTTTCAAAAACAAAAACATTATGAACGCTAAGAAACTAAGTTTAGGGACATTCTTCTGTCTTTACATAGCACAGATGGTACCATCTTCCTTTCTCATGACGGCCTACAGGTCATCATGAGAGAAGGAAACTACAGCTTGGCAACGATAGGATTGCTGAATCTCGTCCGTCTTCCGTGGACTCTAAAGTTCTTATGGTCGCCCTTCGTCGACCGACATTGCATCACAGTGGGCGACTACAAACGCACAATCATAGCAACAGAGCTTATCTATGCCATTGCATTACTGGCTACAGGATTACTCAATATACACTCTGAGATGATGCTTATCATCATCCTTGTCATTATCTCCATGCTTGCTTCAGCAACACAAGACATAGCTACGGATGCACTCGCCATCCTCTCCTTCAAGAAGACCGACCGCAGTATGCTCAACAGTATGCAGTCTATGGGAGCTTTCGGCGGTGCTGTCATCGGTAGTGGAATACTCCTCATAGCCTTGAAAAGCTATGGTTGGAGCACAGTGGTAACCTGTCTGGCAGCCTTTGTATTGATGATGATAGTACCCTTAGTACTGAACAAACATATCACGATTGAGACTGAAAAGCCTACCAATCGTGCCACATGGACGGACATCTTCAAGTTCTTCAACCGAAAAGAAATACTCCCACAACTCGGCTTCTTAGTACTCTACTACATGGGAATCATTGGAATCCTCTCCATGATCCGCCCTTATCTCGTTGATAAAGGTTACGACATGAAAGAGATTGGCTTCCTGATGGGTATCGTCGGAACATCCGTTTCATTCGTCATGGCGTGGTTCTCAGGTGTACTTATTCGGCGTATCGGAATTCATAAGGCGCGCATTATCGTTGCAGCAATGATAATCCTTGCTCCAACTTACTTCCTTGCAACAACTTTCATGGAGTATAATAAGGTGGCATTCCTCATCGGACTCATGTATCTCCAGGGCTGTTATGGTTTGGCAACCGTCGTTCTTTACACTACTTCCATGCAATGTGTCCGACCAGGAAGAGAAGGAACTGACTTCACCATACAGATCGTTATCAGTCACCTGACGGGTCTGCTCGTAGCCGTATTGGCAGGAAGCATTGCCCACCTCACAGGCTATCGTGGTCTTTACATTGCCGAAACAGCTGTTGCCATACTTAGTTTCTTCTACGTTCTGTTGGCGTTCAAACACAATCACGCTTCTTAAACAGATCCTATACTCCTGTATAAATACTCCTTGAGAACTCTTTATAAGATACTATCAAGGGACATTCCAGAGATCTGATATGGGTATAGACAAAGACGCCCATCCTTTTATAAGGATATACAACATCCCCTTCCAACCGCTGAATATCACTCATAACCCATATTAAAGAATAACCAGAGAAAACGAAATGTATAGGTTTTGCATTTTATTTTCTCTGTTTTTCTTTTGTTTTCCCCAGGATTCTGTCTTCTTTTTACACGTGTATTATCGTTTTATCTAAGCGTGATAATTAATTATCTAAGCGTGATAATACTTTATTTAAGTCGTGATAAAACTTTATCACGCTTAGATAATATAGAAACATACGTATTCTGCAAATACAAAATAGGCACATAAAGACTACAAAAGACACAGAAACAAAATGCAAAGACCGTATATGAGCGTACAGAACAAAGCACAGAGACCTGCTAAGGGGTACAACTTACTTTCTCAAAGCACAGAGTAGTTGCCTTGGGAGGTTGCTCCATAAAGCATAATAGTGCAACCAAAGAGAATTAGTTTTCCTATTGAAACGTCCCTCAATAGTCCTTTTAAGCAATCATTCCTCACTCTACTCCTCCTTAATCTAAGCTTATTCACAAAATGGGTAATTGCATTCTAAGGTATATTCATCCTATGAAATCCCCTTCTTTATACTCTACATTAGGTATTGTGTATCCAACATATTATCTATACTTTTGCAGTCTACATATATACAGTTTTATTAGATTCAGAGATTACAATATGGTAAAAAGATTACATCATTCATTACTTCTTACAGGTATAGTACTGTGTACTTCCGTAACAACCGTACATGCCCAGACCGATACAAGCAAAGGAAACAGAGAGTCACAAGCAGACAGTACAGCTCTGGACTCTATCCTTGCAGCACCTTATCTACACGAACAGACATTACAGACAGTAGAGGTTATCGGACGCAACGAGCAGTCATATAAGAACACAAACTCCTTCATAGGAACAAAGACAGAGACGCCATTGAAAGATATCCCACAGTCTATTGGCTACGTAACAAAGGAACTTGTGCGCGACCAAGGTGCAACAACAGTCAACGATGTGGTGAAGAACATCAGTGGTGTAAGCCCATATACCTTTTACAATGACTTCTCCATTCGAGGCTTCCGCACAACAGGTAACCGCAATTCAGGTAACCTCGTCAATGGTATGAGAGCACAGACAAGCCTCTGGAAGCAGCAGTCATTGGCCAATATCGAGCGTGTTGAAGTGATAAAAGGTCCTGCATCAGCCCTCTTCGGCAATGCTTCCCCAGGTGGTGTCATCAATCGTGTAACAAAGAAACCACTCCCTTATAACCGTAATACTGTATCCACAACGGTCGGGAGTTTCAACACATTGAATACCTATGCAGACTTTACTGGCCCGTTAGACAAGAGACATACTCTACTCTATCGACTAAACATTGGCTATGAACACACAGATTCTTACCGTGATCTGCAGGCAAATACGAATTACATCGTAGCCCCATCCTTCTCGTTCCTCCCAACAAAGAGAACGCGTTTCAACGTTGACATTGTCTATCAACGTACGGATGGAAAGGTTGACCGTGGGCAGCCTATCTTCGGAGACGGCGACCTTCACTCTGTTCCTATCAGCCGCTCGCTCTCTGCAACGAACGATTATCTAAAAGAGAACCTTGTGAATATTACCCTTGGCGTGACACATAAATTCACCGATAAGCTATCATTCAATGCTACTTATCTGAACTCCTCATACGACGAAGACCTGCGTGAGCACAATCAAGCCAATGCTTATGTGAAGCTTGCTGACGGTTCAGAAAGTCCATCCCGTATCCTTATGCAGTGTCTTATACGCCAGCGCCACTTCCGTAACAATAGCTTTAATACCTACTTCAACTATGATGTGACGACAGGACCACTCCGTCATCGCATCCTTTTGGGTTACGATTACTTCCAGATGGCACAACAAGCAGGGTCTTCAGCAATGACTGCAGGTGGTTATCTACTGAAAGATGGAACAACAACGACAGTCTTCAAGCCTGCCAACATTGCCCGTTACGTGCTGGATACAGATGGAAATCCTAAGACAAACGTACCTTATTACGATCTGACAAGCAACGATAATAACATAGAACGTGACTATTCTAAATACATCTTTGTCTCTACAGCCCTCTCTCCTTACCTGCAATACTCTCATGGTATCTACCTACAAGAGCAGTTGGAGGCTGGTCCTGTGAAGCTACTCTTAGGCATTCGACAGGAATTCTTCACTGATGTGCTCAACTATAAGACCAATAATGAAACCCATACCACCCAACATGCCTTCATTCCACGTATCGGTGCAGTTGTCACTATCAATAAAAACCTGAACGTATATGGGACATGGGTGAAAGGATTTGAGCCACAGAGCGCATCAGTACAGGGTAATCCTAACGCTGGCGGACCATTCGATCCGGAGTATAGTCAGCTCTTGGAAGCTGGACTGAAAGGTGAATGGTTTGACAAACGACTTAGTACAACACTCTCTTTCTTCCATCTTCAGAAGCGCAACACACTCTATAATGCCAATGACCCAGCCAATCCTGAACGATTGGAACAAGTGGGAGAAGAGACTTCAAAGGGTATAGAGATGGACATTGCAGGCTTCATTCTCCCTAACTGGAGCATTGTTGCTAACTACGCTTACACGCATGCTGCTATCACCAAGACGGCTACTGACTCCGAAAAAGACTTTGGTATGCAGCGTCCTAATACGCCACGCAATGCCTTCAACATCTGGTCAAAGTATATAATAGAGACTGGAGTGTTGCATAACTTTGGCTTCGGACTGGGCTTAAATGCGGTAAGCAAACGCTACGGACAAGTAGGAAGACGCGCAAATACAGTTGTTTATCCAGGCTATGGACTCCTGAATGCAGCTCTCTATTATCGTCTTCGTAAGCTTCAAGTACAACTGAACTTCGATAATATTATGAATAAAATCTACTGGGTTGGTGGTTATGATAAGCTTCGTTCCTTCCCAGGTGCACCACGAAACATTAAGGCTACAGTTACTTATCGGTTCTAAAACAGACGATACTTTGACTAGTTTAAACAAAAGAAAGGCTGAATCTCTTACTCAAGATTCAGCCTTTCTTGTATATCTATAGGGGTAGTCTTTCTATCAAAAGATGGCTCAATGCTTAACCAATCCTCTCTGCTAAATCCACAGCCTGCTTGATTCTATCACCCATACCGATACCATCTTTCAGATTACCAATGATGTGCAAACCGGGATAAGTATGTTCAACAGTATCAATAGCACGAAGACGAATATCAGTCTCTGTCATATACTGCGGGATAGCATGGCTATGTCGATAGATACGAATAGCATCTGCCTGCGTTCCTTTGGGATAACCTAACATCGTATGAAGAGACGTATTGACAAGCTCTCTCAGCTCTTCATCAGTCTTATCAAGGTACTCTGGATGACGAGCGCCGCCAATAAAGAACGCATAAGTGGCTCCTTCTTCTGGCGAACGACCCACGAAACAAGCAGAAGGCATAAGGATTCCCAACACTTTCTGTTGTTCTTTAGAAGGTACCAGTCCGCCAAACGCATTCCAATGTACGTTACCTGTATGCTTCATCCCTACCCCAATCTCTATCACTGGGGCATAGTAAAGGTTGCTTAAATCATCAAGTTGCTCCTTAGGAAGGAAGGTTAACAAGTCGGGTAAGCTATAGGCTGGACAAGTGGTAACAACCTGATCGGCAACAATAGTGTTCTCACCCCACGAAAGTTTCCACTTATCTCCTAATGGTTCTACACGCAAGTGCGCGCAACCTGTGGTAATCCTATCATCTCCTATAGTCTTTGCAAGTGCTGAAACAAGGCTTCTGAAACCACCACGTGTGGAGAAAACCTCCTTCGTCGCACGCTTATCTCTGTCGCTTTCAGGTGCCTTAGCAAGTGCCATAGCCCCTTTAATAAAACTCCCGTAATGCTGTTCTAAGTTGTAAAGCTTAGGCAATGCAAGACGAGTTGGCAACTTGTAAGGGTCTCCAGCATACACACCTGAGAGGAAAGGGTCGACAGCATAGTCTACAAATGAGCGTCCCAATCGTCGCTCAGCCAGTGCACCTACACTCTCATTGGGGTCAGTTCCCTTTCTACGCCATGGTTCACCAAGGATACGGAACTTATCTTTTAGAGTGAAGAGAGGGGTTGTCACTGCACTCCAAAGCCCGGAAGGCAATGCACAAAAGTGTCCATCTTTCCATATCAAACGGCATTCTGCAGAAGACTGTGCCACCTCCAGCGTGCATTTATCGCCTAACATATCGAAGAGTTCAGCCACTTCAGGATACTTAATAGTACCCGTACTTGGACCTTGTTCCATGATAAACCCATCAAAATCCTCTGTTTGCATGAGTCCACCGATACGTTCTGTAGCTTCCAACACCTCTACATCCTGTCCCTTATGGCGCAAGTGAGCAGCACAAGTAAGACCTGTCAGCCCCGCTCCAATAACTATTATCTTCCGTTGTCGTTCCATATTGTTATATTTCCCTGTATGCCTTACCTTCCACTCTATTTCCGAATAGAAAGAGATAGAGGATCAATCATCTATATAGGCTTCGAAAACTTCTTATCCGTATTAACCATCATTGGATCAAGTGTAGCAGCTACTGTGCGCACGAAAGGATTGCCTTCACCTGTCATTTCCAAGGTATGAGTCGTGAGATGGAGTATCCCATCCGCTTCCATCTCACGCAATCGTGACTCATCATAATGTATGGCAGCCTTCACTTCATCCACAGTGAGCGACAATTCTTCTGCCAATTGTGTCCAATCAATATGATAGTTACACATCAGAGTCTCTATCACTTCCCGTGCAATCTGCTCTTGTTGGGTAAGTTGATATCCCTTTCTTATCGTCAACTTACCTGCTAATACGTCAGAGACATACTCCTCTATAGACTTCGTATTCTGTGCATAGGCTGTTTCCAACTGGCTGATTCCTGTCACACCAAAGGCATATACCTGTCCCGTTGTACGTCGGGTACAATATCCTTGGAAGTTACGATGCAGACGATGTGTCGTGACTGCCTCAGCCAACTCATCACTTGGGAGAACAAAATGGTCGAGTCCTACACTCTGATAACCTGCTGCATGCAACACCTCCTTGGCTCTTTGAAACATCAAAGCCTTCTCATCAGCTGATGGTAAGCCTGCTTTCTCCAATATCATCTGTCGCTTAAATATCCACGGACAATGACCATAACTGAACGTTGTAACACGATCGGGATGTAATTCTGCAGCCTTTTCGATAGTATGTTGGAAGCTATCTGCAGTCTGAAGAGGTAAGCCAAAGAGGAAATCCATATTGATACTTGCCCCTGAAGAACGCAGGATTTGCATGATATCTTCCATTGGTAATTCTGAAGGAGTACGATTAACAAGCTTCAGAACCTCAAGATTAAAGTCCTGTACACCGATACTAAAACGATTGAAACGAGCCTCAACGAGCCCTTGCCAATCTTCTTTTGTCAAATAACCAGGGTGACATTCAATTGCAATCTCGGGCTTTGCTATCGTATCAAACAAGGATAGTAAATGCTCATTCAGCTCTTTCAGAGCACTAACAGGCATTGCTGTCGGACTACCTCCTCCATAATGAATCTGAGATATACGCCGATTACGGTCTAAATGAGCAACAACAAGGTCTATCTCCTTATGTAATGCATCAACATATTCCCTCACTTGCGCCTCTTTCTGCATGGGATAAGAATTACAACCACAGTAATGGCACAGTCGACGACAGTAAGGCATGTGGAAATAAAAGGACAGGTTATTATTCCGTGCTTTGTTACTAAGCTCTACATCCTGCAAATATTCCTCCTCAGTAAAGGTACGAAAGAAATTGGCAGGCGGATAGCTTGTGTATCGCGGGACGGACACATTATATTTATCAATCAGTTCTTGCTTCATCAATACGAAATAAATTACTGGACAAAGGTACAGAGTTCACATTGCACAGACAATCCTCATTTATTAGGAAAACAACCTACTCTTCAATCTTCTTTATTACTCTACAAGGATTACCAGCTGCCAAGACTCCACTTGGAATGTCATGTGTAACCACAGAACCTGCACCTATTGTGGTGTTATCACCTATCGTAACACCCGGTACAACCGTAACATTACCTCCTATCCATACGTTATTACCAACATGAATGGGAAGTGCATACTCTAGCTTCTTATTACGTTGCTCAACATTCAGTGGGTGTCCTGCTGTATAAAAAGAGCAATTAGGGGCAATAAAGACATTATCTCCAAACGTCACCTTAGCTTCATCAAGAATGACACAGTTGGTATTAGCAAAGAAATTATCGCCCACTTCAATGTTATAACCATAGTCACAAAAGAACGGAGCTACTATAAACATGCTCTTCCCTGCCTTACCAAACAGCCTCCGAAGACGTTCCATACGCTCTTCACGACGTGATGGAGGGATTTGATTAATCTCAAAACACTCATTCTCACAATAATAAAGTTCTTTCAAAACTTCTGCATTGTCAGCCTGATAAAGCATTCCTTGCTGTTGCTTTTCTTTTTCCGTCATACGTTCCACCTTTATAGTTTATGCAGACAAAGATACGGGTTTTATTCTATAGAAGGAGAAGATAACATGCACGAAAAGAAGAATTTAATGAAGAAAAGAACAAGTTATATCAATATTTTTGTATTTTTGTAGCGAAGACCTTATTGTATAATAAAAGATAGAAATTATGGATACAGTAACCTATGAATTCATTTTAAGACTATTTATTGCCGCCATGCTGGGTGGTGCCATTGGCCTTGAACGCGAATATAGAGCGAAGGAAGCTGGCTTCAGAACCCATTTCCTCGTTGCATTAGGTAGCGGATTGTTTATGGTTCTGTCACAATTCGGATTCACTGATGCACTGAACCTCCACCAACAGGTATCACTTGACCCCAGTCGTATTGCCTCACAGGTAGTGACAGGTATTGGCTTTATTGGTGCAGGAACAATTATCTTCCAGAAACATGTGGTACGTGGACTCACCACAGCAGCTGGTTTGTGGGTAACATCAGCCATCGGTATGACTGCAGGAGCTGGCATGTACGTACTATCCATAGCAGCAACTGTCCTTGTTTTGCTTTGCTTAGAGGCACTGAATTTTATCCTTCAACATTTCGGAACACGGAACATCAATGTGACATTCAGTACTCCAAAGGAAGAGAACATACAGGCTGTTTTGGAACAATTGCGTGAGAGAGGCGTTACAATATACTCTTATGAGATGCAGCGCAAAGACACCTCGGAGGGACATTACTATGTGGTTACGATGGAGATGAAACTAAAACGCAGCCATTATCAGAGTGAATTACTCAACTTTATGGCTGACTTTAAGGGTGTAACTGTAGAGACAATGGAATAAGAAAGAGTATCTTATAGAAAATTACAAAGGCTTTGTAGAAAGATTACAAGGCGCTTGTAATATCATTACAAAGGCTTTGTAGAACTATTACAAAGCCTTTGTAATTTTATGTAATACCATCAATAGAAGGGTAATCGACTGATCATCAAGAAACAAAAGGGCCTATAATGACAGTTGATAAGCCTGTCGTTGACTACCGCCCTCAAGATAGATAATACCACAATAATTGAACCCCAACCGCTTCAATGCAGCTTGCATAGGAAGGTTATCGGCATGAGTATCAATTCGAATGGTAGAGGTAAGTGACAAACAATAGGCTATGATATCAGACATAACACCATGAACACCCTCTATTGAAGCGACACGGTGAATAACATAATAAGGTTGATCATCCAACCATCGACCTCCTTCTATATAAGAATAGGTGGGCTCTGGCCCCGCTAAAAGAGCAAATGTTGCAATGGGAGTATCATTTTCGCAAAGCAAATAAGAGGCTCCTTGAGCGATATCCTTCTCTATAGTCTGACGAGAAGGATGCTTATCCGACCACTGATTAACGTTGCCTGCAGCTATCATCTTTGCCCTCCCCTGTCGTATAAAATCCATGATCAAGGATACATCATTAGCAGTTGCCTTTCGAATCGTACGCCCATAAGAGAGAATAGCAGAATTTCTTTGTTTCATAAAGTAATCTTCTTTTTATAAGATGTTAAGACAAAAGTACAAAGAAAGTACTGAAAATAATTGCGAATGAGGAAATTAATATGTATTTTTGTCCGCAGAATCAAATACTAACTTCTAAAACCTATAACAATGGAAAATAACCTTTTCAGAAATTCAGCCAACAGACTGGAAGCTCATCTGGGCAAGAGTGTACATGACTTTACTAAAGATGACATCAAACAAGTTGTCAATGACTTGAACATCAAGATGGTAAATTTCATGTATCCTGCTGGTGACGGACGGTTAAAGACTTTGAACTTCATGCTTCATACACCTGACTATCTGGAGACAATCCTTACCAGTGGTGAGCGTGTTGACGGTTCTTCACTCTTCAGCTTCATCGCTGCAGGAAGCAGTGACCTCTATGTAATGCCACGCTTCTCTACGGCTTTCATCGACCCATTCTCTGAGATTCCAACTCTTTGCATGCTCTGTTCATTCTTCGATCGTGATGGCAATCCTCTTGCTTCATCACCAGAACATACACTTTGCAAGGCTATGGCAGCTTTCAAGAAGGTAACTGGTATGGAGTTCCATGCCATGGGTGAGCTGGAATACTACGTAATACGTGAAGACGAAGGGGTGTTCCCAGCAGATGATCAGCATGGTTATCATGAGAGTTCTCCTTTTGCCAAAGGAAACGATTTCCGTATGCGTGCTATGCAGTTGATTGCTGAATGCGGTGGTAAAATTAAATATGGACACTCTGAAGTAGGTAACTTTATTGAAAACGGACGCTGCTATGAGCAGAATGAGATTGAGTTCCTACCTGTTCCAGCCAATGAGTGTGCAGAACAATTGCTTATTGCTAAATGGATCATCCGTAGTCTTGGCTATGAAGAAGGACTTGATGTTACCTTCGCTCCAAAGATCACTGTTGGTAAAGCCGGCTCTGGTATGCACATCCACATGCGTATCATGAAGGACGGAAAGAACATGATGCTCGAGGGTGGTAAGCTGTCTAAGGATGCTCGTAAGGCTATTGCTGGCATGATGGACTTGGCTGAAAGTATCACAGCTTTCGGTAATAAGAACCCTACATCTTACTTCCGTCTCGTTCCACATCAGGAAGCTCCAACGAATGTTTGCTGGGGTATGAGCAACCGTTCAGTACTCGTACGCGTTCCGTTAGGCTGGACTTCAGGTGAAGATATGTGCCATAAGGCAAACGAGAAAGAACCATTGACTGAGCGTGATTACTCTGGTAAGCAGACAGTTGAGATGCGTTCACCAGATGCTTCGGCTGACATCTATCAGCTCCTGGCAGGTCTTTGTGTAGCTTGTCGTCATGGATTTGAAATGGCAAATGCTGAGGCTGAGGCTGAAAGAACCTTTGCTGATGGTGATATCCACGATCCAAAGAATGCTGAACGCTATGCTACATTGGCTCAACTGCCTGATAGCTGTGCAGCATCTGCTGACTGCTTGGAACGTCAACGCAAGGTATATGAAGAGTATGATGTCTTCTCTCCTGCTATGATTGACGGTATCATCAAACAGCTTCGTGCCTTCAACGACCGCACTTTGCGCCAGGAAATTGAAGGAAAGGAAATGTTGATGGAGAAACTTGTTCGTCAGTATTATCACTGCGGATAATATTTCAAGAAGTTAAAGAGCTTAGGGGGAGTTAAGAAAGTTAAAGGACAATAGCCTTAAAGACATTCGTCAGGATATTTGTCTACTAACTTACTTAACTCCCCCGATCTTCTTTAATTTCCTTTTTATATAGAATTATGCCAGCAAATAAAAGGATCTGGACTAGTACTCTACTGACTTTAACGACTTAACTATTAGATTCTCTTTTACCATCTAAAAAACTTTTATTCCGAGAAAAAGGCGTATCTTTGCAGATAATCTGAACATTGAAGAATGGATAAGAACACAAAAGACTTAAAAATAGCTGTTGCTGGGACTGGTTACGTTGGTCTTAGTATTGCCACGTTACTAAGTCAACACCATCAAGTGACGGCTGTTGACGTAGTAAAAGATAAGGTGGAACTGATTAATAACCGTCGTTCACCGATTCAAGATGATTATATTGAACAATATTTGGCAGAAAAAGAACTGAACCTTACAGCTACTATGGATGCTGAAGCAGCGTATCAAGATGCTGACTTTATTATTATTGCCACGCCAACGAACTATGACCCTGTTAAGAATTACTTTGATACACGCCATGTTGAGGAGGTGATTGAAGTGGTAATGAAGGTGAATCCGGAGGCTATTATGGTAATTAAATCCACTATACCTGTAGGTTATACGGAAAATATTAGAGCTAAATACAACTGTCATAATATCCTCTTTGCACCAGAGTTTCTACGTGAGAGCAAAGCACTCTATGACAATCTCTACCCAAGTCGTATCATAGTTGGACGACCAGAAGGCGACAAACGACTCGATGATGCAGCTCATCTCTTTGCTCAATTACTGCAAGAAGGAGCTATAAAGGAGGATATTCCTACCCTATTCATGGGTCTTACCGAAGCAGAAGCAGTAAAACTCTTTGCCAATACATACCTTGCATTGCGCGTAAGCTACTTCAATGAATTGGATACTTACGCTGAAGTGAAAGGTCTAGATACATCCAATATCATACAAGGTGTTTGCCTTGACCCCCGAATTGGCTCTTTCTATAACAATCCTTCCTTTGGTTATGGTGGCTATTGCCTGCCAAAAGACACGAAACAGCTGCTTGCCAACTATGCAGATGTACCAGAGAACCTGATTCAAGCAATCGTAGAGAGTAACCGAACACGTAAGGATTTCATTGCTGATCAGGTATTACATACGGCTGGTTACTATGACTATAATGACCGTGGAGACTATAATCCAGCAGAGGAGAAAGAATGTGTTATCGGTGTTTACCGCCTTACAATGAAATCTAACAGCGATAACTTCCGTCAGAGTTCCATACAAGGAGTAATGAAACGCATCAAGGCTAGGTGCACAAGTTATCATCTATGAACCTACATTAGAAGATGGTGCGACATTCTTTGGTAGCCTTGTTGTTAATAACCTTGCTGATTTCAAGTGTCGTTGCCATGCTATCATTGCCAATCGATACGATAAATGCCTGGATGATGTAAAGGATAAGGTATACACAAGAGATATTTTCAGAAGGGATTAATCCCCCCTTCACCTTTTAAAATGAGGGTGTGCCAAATTAAAAATGAGGGTGTGTCAATATTGACACACCCTCATTTTTTTTTTATACGAACACTGTAGTCTATAACACTAAAAGGGCTTATCTCACGACAAGCCCATTTATAATACAAAAACATTATGAAATAATTTATTTCGCGAACAAGATTATCATTTAATAATTATGGCTACGTTGCACGTTTACATGTGCGACACTTGCGTTCACAGTACCGCTCGCACTGCACGCGAATATCATAACCTAACATCGCACCAAGGATGAAATCTTCTTCTGGTGTGAGCTGGTTGAGGGGTTTTGTCACCATCAACCTGATAGCCTCAAGACATTCTTTCCGACCGAAGAACAGGTTCATACGGTCACGACCAACAGGTTGAATGATGTAAGGAATGTTCTGATGTTCGAGGCGAAGTGTTGCAAATGACTCATACTTCTTATTACAAGTGTACAGAACCATCTGCCTAACACCTTTCTTGTACTCGTAGATGTGATTCATCAACACCTTCATATCGGCTGTCATCATATCTGCCATCATAGTTATTCCTTATATTGAATAGTTATAATGTAAGTACTAATCTCTTGATACAACTTACAATGCTGGCTTAATAGCTTCCAACCAAGCGTTGATACGTTCCTCTGTCTTATCGTCTTCGTTCACGTCATCTAAAGCGAGACCAACGAACTTTCCATCAACAACAGCTTCACTATCATCGAATGTATAACCATCAGTTGAAACACCAGGAAGGATGTTTGCGCCCTGTGCTGCATCATAAATTTCCTTCATAGCACCACAGAATGTATCTGAATAGCTCTCAGCATCACCACAACCAAAGATAGCTACAGTCTTACCTGAGAGGTCAGCACCCTTCAATACATTGATACCATCGTACCAATCGTCCTGTAATTCACCTGCTCCCCATGTAGAAGTACCAAGGATAAGGTTATCATTTTCTGCAACTACATCTGCATTAAAGTCTGATACGTTAATAGCTTCAACGCCGAGTTTTTCAGCGATGGTATTTGCAATGCTTTCACATGTACCGGTTGATGAACCGTAAACAACAATTGTCTTCTTCATATTTCTGTTACTGATTTATTTCTTAATTGTTTATTCTTTACGATTGCAAAGATACGATGAAAAACTATTATCTGCAATACCTAAAAGTAATGGTTTATGCAAAATACCTACTTTTAGGGAGCAGAATATTTCACTTTATGACCTTTTTACCATTCCTTATATACACACCTTTAGGTAGATTGTCCATGGAAGTGCCTACATAACGGCCATCTAGAAGGTAAATACGGTCATCAACCATGGACTTTTGGACTGCAATATCATCGATTCCCGTAGCTTTTCTACGCAATACTTCACGTAAACCAGCCGCTACATCAATCTGTCCATATCCATAAAAGTTATTAGGATAAGTAAGTGAAGTATCATAATGTGTACAGGTCTTTGCAAAGATTTCCAAGCAATCAGCAGGTGTTAAAGTAGGATCTGCCTGCAACCAAAGGGCAATTGCACCCGTAACTACTGGCGCTGACATAGACGTTCCGGCGTTTGCATTCCATGCATAAGTACGTCCATTGTACTTAAAATGGCGTGTATCACTTGATAATGGTCTGCCTGCATTAGCTGGATTACCTATAAAGAATGAGCTATAAGAGGAGATAATATTCTGTCCGGGGGCCATTACATCAGGCTTAATCCTACCATCAAAGGTTGGTCCTACACCTGAAAGGAGTACGTTGTCCATGTTCACCATTATTATATACTTTCTTTTCACCTAAATAATTCAAGAAACTTGTACGGTAACCAGTAGCTCCTACACAGATAACACTGGGTGCACTGGATGGAGAAAGAATACTATGGCTGTTATCTCCTGCATTAAGAGTAGGGTCAACTGCATTAGAAACCAAATAACCCGACATACGATAAAGCTCTACATCAGCATCCTTGCCAACCAATTGAAGCGAGACTAAAGGGTCTTTTCCTAAGCCAGATGCACTGCTAATAGACAAGTCGTAGGCTGTTTCCTTCCTATTGTAACTATCTGAATAAGCAAGAACACGCACTTGAAACTCCTTATCTTCCACACGGATTGTATCACGAAAGAGTGAGTCGGAAGCACTGCATACGTCTCTTGTAGGCAGAGATACAACCGTAGGACTCCCCACCTTATTATATATAGTGATCAAAAACGTGAAGGGCTTGTTGGCCTTACACGTAAAACTCGCCCTCTTCTGATTCCCCAAAAGGAATGATCCAGCTCGTTCCTGTCCTACAGGCTTATGGATATAGTTGACATATCCGGCATCATTTCCTGCTGATGAGACAATGATATGTCCAGGACCCGTAAGCGAAGAAAGCAACTCATAATACAGTTGATCATATCCATGGAAGTCTTCATGACCACCCTCACTAAAGTTAATGACACATGGCTGATGGTGCTGGTCAGCATAATCAAAGATATACTTAAACCCAAGTGCATCTGTAGCGTAAGTATATTTGTAATAATCAGTTGAATCAACCAAGGCTGCATTATCACCTGCCAGATTATCAACAAGTACAAGGTCGGCATCATAGGCTATACCTTTATAAGGAGAAACGATTCCTCCACCTTCTGCTCCACTACCAGCTGCGATCCCTGCAGTATGTGTTCCATGTGTCTGTGTCAATCCGTCAATAGGATGACCAATCTGTAACAAAGCATTCTGTCCAACATAATCGCGTCCCACATACAAGGAAGAACCGACCGTATCCCGTGACAGTTGATCCCATAATGCCTTGATACGATAACGACTCATATCAGTAGAATAGAAGTTAGGATGCGTAAGATCGAACCCTATATCCTGCACTCCAACGACTACTCCTTGCCCAGTATAGGCTCTTGACAATCCCTCTCCCAGATTTACGGGGGCAGCATTTATAACCATTCTTGTAGTATCCATCTGCACACTGCAACGCTTTCCCGTCTCTATTTTGCTCACTTGATTACTGCAAGAAAGCTCGCCCAGCCGACGAAGAGGAATGGCTGCAATACTAATATTCCCAACTCTTGCCAATTCCTTACAACCATATTGCTGCAAAATGAGCTTAGAATCTCCGTTGATACGTACAAAAGCTGTCAGCACCCTATCATCTTCTTTCTGCGAATGGCGTGTTTTCGCACCAGATTGCACAGCAGATGCTGATAACATTGCATCACGAACAAAGGGCGACATCTTATCAAAACGAGGACGTTGAGCCATCAAACTCTGGAATGAAAATATAAAAAGAGAAATTAATAACAAATGTTTCATTTGTATTCTATTATGGAATATATTCCTGATTAATAAGTACTCTGAACCGTTGTCAGACACGATTCACCCTGCAAAGAAACGAAAAAAAAACGATACTTCCAAATGGATCGTTTCGGCAAGCAGATAGGATTTAACTGATATTCCTTCTCTTTCACACAAAACAACCATAGGAAATCTTATATATCAAATAGCTTTACAAAAAAATCAAGGCGTACATTCGCCAAACGAAAGAATATACTTCTTTATCGCATTTATAACACACAGATTATCAAAAGGTTACAAATGCGATTGTAAAAGACGCCCTTTTACGCTTCAAAAGATGCCCTTTTACCATGTAAAAGGTGCCCTTTTGCAATGTAAAAGACGCCCTTTTGCAACGCAAAAGAGCATCTTTTGAATAACATACTTGAATTATTATTACACAAACCACATTATTTCATAAAACAAAAGCTTCTTTTGCAGACTATAGGCCACCCATGTAAAACGATGTCATAACACTTACCGACTTAGAAAAGGACAACATAAAAAAGGCCATAAGTCAGTTACCTGACTCATAGCCTTTAATATCTTGTGCCTTAACTCCCTTATGAGAGAGTGAAGTTGACTGCTTATTTATTCAGACCGCGATTGTTCAAAGTTACATTCAAGAGCTTTACATACTCACGATACTGTCTGTCAGTAAGAACGTAACGCATATAAGAAAGATCCTTCTTGACAGCTGCCTTGACCTTTACATCACGCTCTGAACCATCAGCAACAGAAGCGTTCATCATCTCAACAGCAAATGTATTATTGATATCTTCTACCATATCAACCTGATCCTGATTGAGATTCAGTGCACGACTCAGTGCATATGTACTTACATTAAACTTATATGCATTAGTTGTTGCAGTGTTGTTATCGTTCTCACCAGCTGCGAAAGCCATTGTCATACTCATTACTGCTACCACTGTCAAAACAATCTTCTTCATAATCTTTATCCTTTCTTAATCTTTAAATGTCTCTTCAAAGAAACATTATAGTATATTAAATTCTATAGTTTTTATCTCTGTTTGCATTGCAAAGTTACATAATAACAGCCATCAACCATAACTATTCATCACTTTTTAATTAATTATTGTTGTATTTTTGATACACATCAATACGTTTGATATAAATCAGTAACAAATGAAAACGTTACTCCCTACCCTATCTATCACTCCAGATACCAGAACGCATGGAAAAAGAAAAATCAGTAACTAACACATCCTTTTCTCGTTTAAAATCGTTATCTTTGCACGAACATATAATCATATATATATAAGGTAATAATGGAAAATAAAACACACAGACTCATTACAGTCAATTACGAACTATATAGCGAAGAGAACGGAGAGCAACATCTCATAGAGAAAACCGAAGAACAGAAGCCTATGCAATTCTATACAGATTGCGAAATGGCCCTACCTGCCTTCGAACAGGAGGTGACGAAATATGCCACTGACAGTGATTTTTCATTCTCTCTCCCAAAAGAGCAAGCCTATGGTGAGCATGATCCGAAGAGTGTTCTTGCTTTAGACAAAGAGACTTTTATGCATGATGGGGTGTTCGACACCGCTAATATATATAAGGATGCTATCGTTCCATTACAGAACGAGCAGGGACAACGCTTCCTTGGAAAGGTTCTTGACATCAGTGATGACAAGGTTACAATAGATCTTAATCACCCTTTAGCTGGTAAAGATTTGTTTTTCCGCGGGCACATCATAGAGAACAGAGAGGCTACAGAAGAGGAAGTGAAGAACTTCTTCGAGCAACTTAATCAGCATCATTGCGGTGGTGGATGTGGTGAAGGATGTGGTTCTGGCTGCGGATGTGGAAGCCATGACGACAACGATGGCGGTTGTGGCGGATGCGGTTGTGGCGGATGCCATTAAGAAACATCAGTATTATTATGAGTAATACATTTGGAAAACTCTTCACACTCACAACCTTTGGTGAAAGCCATGGTGCAGCTATAGGTGGTGTAGTCGATGGCATGCCGGCTGGGATTGACGTTGATTTAGACTTCATACAAAATGAACTGGCACGTCGAAGACCAGGACAAAGCCGTATTACAACGGACAGAAAGGAGCCCGATCAGGTAGAGTTACTAAGTGGAATATTCGAAGGAAAGACAACAGGAGCACCTATTGGCTTCATCGTTCGTAATACCAATCAGCACTCAAAGGACTATGATAACATACGCAACTTGTTCCGTCCGTCACATGCAGACTACACCTATTATGAGAAGTATGATGTACGTGACCACCGCGGAGGAGGACGTTCGTCTGCTCGGATTACGATATCCCGCGTAGTAGCTGGGGCTCTTGCCAAACTTGTTTTACAGAAGAAGGGTATTACAATTACGGCTTATACCAGTCAAGTAGGTGAGATAGAGATTGACAAAGATTACCATAGACATAACCTCAACCTCATAGAGAACAACGCTGTACGCTGCCCAGACCCAGAGAAAGCCAAACAAATGGAAAGCCTCATAGCACAAATAAAACAGGAAGGGGATACCATTGGAGGAGTTATTTCATGTGTTATCAAGGGCTGTCCAGTAGGATTAGGTGAGCCAGAATTTGGTAAACTACATGCACAATTAGGTGCTGCTATGCTCAGTATCAACGCAGTAAAAGGCTTTGAATACGGTGAAGGATTCGCCGGAGCATCATGGAGAGGAAGTCAACAGAATGATCCATTCATCTCAACTGACCATAAGATTCATACCCAAACGAATCATAGTGGTGGTATACAAGGTGGCATTAGCAATGGGGAAGACATATACTTCCGAGTAGCTTTCAAGCCTGTTGCAACCTTGTTACAGGAACAACAGACTGTTGATAAAGACGGAAATCAAACTTCTATTGATGTTCGTGGGCGTCATGATCCCTGTGTTTTTGCCACGTGCAGTGCCCATCGTTGAAGCTATGGCTGCCATGACTATCCTCGATAGCATACTACTTGATAGATCAGAAAAGAATCTCCTGTAGATTCAATAACATCGCTCAAACAAAAATAAAAATACCTCTTTGAAGCTTAACAAAGAGGTATTTTTTGTGTTTAAATAAAGACAAGCGAAGCAATTCAACAACTGGTTCAGATACCAAGAACCACCCAACATGCTTTTCTCTGTACCTATCCTAATTGTATAAGCATACTTTTCCGAAGTAATTGACATAAAAAAGTTCACCTACAAAACCTCCTTCCGAGGTACAAAAAGAGACTTATCCACAATAAAAATAAACATCTTGAAATAAGGAACATGACATATAGCAACCAAATCAATGCTTTCCAAAATAAAAAGACAACCTTTTATAAAAATTAAACAATGACTTACAAACGTTGCAATTTATATATATTCCATAATAATAAGAACTTTTCCTACTTCCAAACTTGTATAAGAAGAAAATATTTATAACTTTGCCAACAGAAAGAAAAGAACTCACAGATACCATTTTATATATTATAAGGCGACTGTATATTTTACGACTACAAGTAGAATACGCCACACTTATACCCTTAAAAACAAAACGGCTACATTATCATAAGCGGCTATTTACGATTCTATTCAGCAAAGAAAGAACATAAATAGAAAACTATATATATTGTATCGGTACATAAAAACAACAGATTCTGTTGCCTATTAAATTTATTTATCAACTTAAAATTTAGATTACATGAGAAGATTTTTAACAATCGTATCATCTCTTGTGCTCGCATGTCAGGGACTTATGGCAAGTCCAGTTGACCAGTCACAAGCGTTAAAACTGGCTGAGAACTTCTTCGGTAAGGGAACAACCAGAGCGCAGTTGAAACTGGAGTATAAAGCTCCTTATAAAGCTGCCACACGTGCAGGACAGGCTGAGGAGAACCTGTTCTACATCTTCAATCGCGGTAATAATCAAGGTTACATCGTTGTAGCTGCTGATAACCGTGTTATGCCTATTCTTGCTTTCTCAGATGAGGGTACCCTTACTGAGGAAGATATCATGAATCACCCTTCTATTAAATGGCTCTACGATGAGTATCGTAACGAGGTAAAGTGGGCTATCGAGAACTTACCTGACAAGCCATCTTCAGAGTACTCAAGAATGTCATCTACCCGTGCTGGAAACTATGTTATCGAGATTCAGCCATTGTTGCAGTATGATAATGACAGAAGAACCAAACTTCCAAACGCTATCAGTTGGGGTCAAGATCAGCCTTTCAACCGTTATGCACCTAACTATTCATACGGTGGTAGAAGATATCCTACTGTTGCTGGTTGTGTTGCAACTGGTATTTCTACCGTTCTTCGTTGGCACAAATGGCCTCTTAAGGCAAGAGGTTCTGTAAAGCTATTACTGGAAAAACCAGTACATGAGCTTGAACTTCGAGGGTAATGGACCTGAGAACGCACCTTATGACTGGAGTCAGATGCCTGCAGCTGTTGACAGCAGAGGTAATGACCGTGCTACTGGTCGTCAAGTAACTACCACACAGGCTGACAACATTGGTCGTTTGCTTCGTGACGTTGCTTATGCAGTTGAAATGGACTACAACCCAGCTTCAGCAGGTGGTTCTGGTGCATTCGTATACAAAGCTCCTAAAGTTCTCGTAAACAACTTCGGTTATAAGAAGGGACTGAGTTTCCTTGAGCGCAACAGATACACCCAGGCTGCTTGGTTAAAGGAAGTTCATGATGAGATGCGTGACTACGGACCAGTTGTATACGCAGGTTTCTCTACAGGTGGTGGCCACTGCTTCGTTCTCGATGGTTATGCATCAAACGGTTACGTACACGTAGACTGGGGTTGGAATGGTTCATCTAACGGATGGCACCTCCTCAATGTTCTCCAGCCAGGTTCAGAAGGTATCGGTGGTGGTTATGGTGGTTATAGCCAACACCAGCAGATGCTTCGTTACTTGACACCTGATCGTGACAACAATCCTAACCCTAATCCAAACCCAAGACCTGAGCCAAAACCAGATCCAAAACCAGATCCAGAGGTTCAGACTCCAGCATTGTACTCTGTTCAGCAGTACATTGAGAAGGCTCAGCAGGGTCAGGATACTAAGTTCCTCATCACCCTTGCAAACGAAGGAGGCGCAGCTTACAACGGAACATTACGCTTATACGTTCTTCCTACAAATACTGATGATTTAAGTTCTGCTACACTTATTTCTGAGGGTACAGGTAGACTTGCAAGAAGTCAGCGTGTAACATTCTCATTCTACACAAGCGCTAGCTCTACATTCAAGAATCTTGCAGCTGGTAAGTACAGCATGGTTGTAGGTTATGTTGTAAACGGTGAGGAAGTTCCTGTAAAACTTGGTTCTAACCACGATTCATGGAGAATTGGTGAATTGACAATCGAAGGCAACAACGATAATGACGAGGATCCAAATGCAGATCAGGATGTATCTCCTGAGACAGTACGCTTCTATCAGAACGGTAACTACTTAGGTTCTGACTATTCAAACATCTCTAAGAGCAGCAGCATTTTCACTGCACGCTTCTATGTGAAGTCTGACAATGGTTACACTGGTCCTGTTAAGTTCTACATCACCAATACAAAGAACGGTTCAAGCTCTGTTGGTTCAATGGTAGACAAGAACATCAAGGTTAACGCTGGTGGTCGTGGATATGTAGACGTTGTATTCCCAACAAGCAGTCTCTCAAGAGGTTACTACTACTATGTTAACATGCGTTATCAGAAGAACCAGGGTTGGTACTACTACCCATCAGCTTCTGTTCCATTCTATGTAAGAAGCTACTACTATGGTCAAGTTGGTGAAGACGGTCAACCTACTTTAGGTCCAACATACGTATTCGCTGTTGCTCCTAACGTAAACGATAACTTCCAGTCTATCGGTTACAGCGCAGAAGGTGGCGATCTTGACAATAACACAACAGGTATCAACGAAGTACAGACTGCTAAGGGTCAGTTCAGCGTTGCACCTTACGTAGCTACAAACGATATCACTATCTCTACAGCTGAAAGCGGCACTGTTAGTCTGTTCAGTGTTTCTGGTAAGTTGGTTAACAAGACAAATGTTAAGGCTGGTGATAATGTTCTTAACGTAGCTAACTTAGCTCCTGGTGTTTACCTCGTAAACATGGGTAACAAGACTCAGAAGTTCGTTAAGAAATAAAGACGAACATTGATGTATATCTTTTAAATAAAAGGAAGAGGGTGTGTCCAAATAGACACATCCTCTCTTTTTATTGCTTAAAGCTTACTCTGTCCGTAAAAGGAACAACCGTTTTCATCAAAACAGTCGACTGTTTTTTCAGAAAGGGTTAACTGTTTCGACAAAAATGGTCAAATGTTTCGACAAAAAAGAGGATGTGTCTATTTTGACACACCCTCTCACCTTTTATTCCATAAGAAACTTAATGGACTTTTTATCTTATACTATTGGTAAACTCTCTTAAAGCAGAACCATCATCAAGAGAAGGAGAGAACTCCTCAAGAACATTCACTTTCATACCAGCGGATATGGCACACAAATCTTTTGCGGTATTCAACACACAAACATTACCCGCTAAACCACACACATCAACTTGTTCAATTCCTAATGCCATCAACAACTTTATAATCACACTTGCCGATCGCTCATTCTGCATAATGGAATACTCATCTTTCTCTACACTATCACCCTTATACAGTAAGGTAAATCCACCCCTTGACTCATTCAGAGCGACAAGTAATGATTGCCAAATAGCAGCACCGACAGAATGCTGTACACAATGGCGTGGCCATTGGCCACCCTGTTCCACAAAGGAGCTATGATGATAAGGATGCCAATCAGAGGTAACTATCCTCACAATATACTCATCACCAGATGTCTTCACATACTCTGCCAACGCATCCATAGCCTCTGCAGCACCTGCCACAGGGAGTGAACCATTTATGAAATCGATCTGAGGATCGACTACCAACAACATTTTTTTCATGCTACATTTATACTTTTATTTGTGATACTAAGTTGCGTAATATAAATAGGAATATATTTAAGTGATCTTATGAAAGACAGTTTATAATTTCATAAATGGACTTACAACCATGCCTATCAAGCCATTCATTGATACCATCACGCACCTTTATTGTCACTTGCGGATCAAGAAAGTTTGCGGTACCTATCTGTATTGCAGTTGCGCCTGCCATAAGAAACTCTATAGCATCCTCTGCCGTTGATATCCCACCCAAGCCAATAACAGGTATCTTAACAGCCTTTGCGACATCATTTACCATGCGTACAGCCACTGGCTTCACAGCAGGACCACTTAAACCTCCTGTACGAATACTAAGCTTAGGCCGACGATGTTCTATATCTATAGCCATACCCATAAGCGTATTTATCAACGAAACAGAATCAGCTCCTTCATCTTCACAAGCCCTAGCTATACTGGCTATGTCTGTAACATTAGGAGAGAGCTTCACTATCATTGTTTTATGATAATGCTGGCGGACAGCCTTCACAATGCTTGAAGCACCAGAACAAGTAACACCAAACGACATTCCTCCTTCTTTCACATTAGGACATGAGATGTTAACCTCAATAGCAGGAATACCATCTAAGGCATCCAGTTTCTCTGCTGTCTCAGCATACGACTCTGGAGAGTTACCACTTACATTGACAATCATATTGGTGTCGATATTCTTAATCTCAGGATAGATATGCTCTATGAAGTAATCTACGCCCTTATTCTGCAATCCCACACAATTAAGCATTCCCTGAGGAGTTTCCACCATACGTGGATAGTCATTCCCTTCACGAGCCTTCAATGTCGTACCCTTAACAATAATACCTCCTATCTCATTCAAAGGTACAAAATCAGCAAACTCTAATCCATAACCAAAAGTACCACTGGCAGTCATAACAGGGTTCTTTAAATGTAAGTTATTTATCTTTACATTAAGGTCAGCCATATAACTTTCTGTTTATTTTACTTTATTATCATTCCAAAGTAATCGATTCGTATCGAATACAGGGCCATCCTTGCAAACACAAAGATTACCTTCCACTGTCTTTTCTACACAACAAAGACAGGCACCTACACCACAAGCCATCATATTCTCCAACGATGCTTCACAAGGAATAGAAGCCTGATGAGCAAACTTTGCTATTGCCATCATCATTGGTTTAGGCCCACAAGTAGAGATACGGTCAAAATGTTCTGAAACAAGAACAGAATGATTCGTAACAAAACCTTTCTCCCCTGCAGAACCGTCTTCCGTCGTAACACAAACACGTCCATAGAGCTCAAAGGCACTAAGTTGGAGTAAATCAGAGGCGGTCCGGGCACCTAAAAGAAAGACAGGCTCGGCGCCAGCTTCCTTAAGCTGCTTACCAAAATATAGTAATGGAGCAACTCCAACTCCACCACCAACAAGCAAAATCCGCTCACCGGGATTAGAAGCTGGTGTAAACGTATTGCCTAAAGGAAGTACACAGTTTAATTTATCTCCCACGTGTAGGCGCGCAAGCGCACGCGTTCCTTCTCCTATGGCAGCAACAAGCAACCATAACTCGTTTCGTTCACGGTCAAAGAAATGAACAGATATTGGACGACGGAGGAAAGTAGATGGTGAGCTGTCTACTCTCACTTCTACAAATTGTCCAGGAAGCATCTCTGGTAACGGCTTATCATCAGTTAATCGAATCAGAACATTCTTTGGATTAACATACTCTATAGATGCAACCTTAAGATCGAGGATGTACTTTTTCATCTTTACATGAATTGAAAAACTATATGCAAAGATACACAAAAATATCCATGGAAAGCACAAGATACAAAATCCTTTTTAAGAGAGAAGCTGGAAAGAATTTCAGCAAAAGATATTTTCAGACTACTACTTTTGTGGCTTTTAAGTGCTACATGCAAGTAATATGATAGTAAGATTTCCTACACTAAGAACTAAGTCTTTTTTAAATTTACTTTGCTGTCATTTTTAACATTACACACAACATATTGATAATCAACAACTTAATTATATGTAAAGTGTGACAGGAGTGACAGCAAATTTAAAATAAGATAAACATAAGATTCATCTACTCGCCCACTCTACGCATTATAAAAGCCCAAAGCCCCAAAAAAGTTTCTTTACTTACAACAGAAAAACATATATAAATCAACCAGTAGAGAGCCTTTTCCACCTGCATTATAATCATAACTTGATGAAAAAGAAAAATAAATAATATGCTACTCACACATATAATTGAGAGAGATGCACACCACTATACCATCTCATCATCTAAAAAAGCAATCATAACAACACGTGCTAAGCAACATCACCACCCGTGCTAACACCCAACTCCATAGGTGTTCGATATCAACACAAAATAGAAATGGTATGTTTACTCCTCAAAAGCACATATATTGTATACGATAATCTATTTTTTAGGAACAAATGTCTCCCACGTTTGATCATCAAAAAAGATTCGAATCTCTGTGATATTACGCTGAGGTTTGTCAAGATATTTCACTTCTGTTCGAACAGTAGATTTGGGTGTACTTAGAACACGATGAGAATTTGATGAACCAAATCCTTGGGAGGATGGGGAAGAAGATGATGAGAAATCAAGAGCTCCTTCTAAACTTAATGTACCATCTTGACTATTTGATTCCGTAAGCACATCAGAATCGTCAACCTGATCTTTAAACATTGGACCCTGACCATACATTAGCCAATCAAGATTGATCGTACTAAACTTACTTCGGATTGCTTCTACAGTATTAAGAGTCGGTTTTGTCCTACCCGTAAAAATACTACTGAGCGATGCAGTTGATATTCCAATGAAATCTGCGAAGGTCTGTTGAGTCATATGTTGACTCTCCATAAGCTGTCTAATTCTATCTTTCATAAACAAAATACTAAGATTTTTAGGCTGTTGAAGCCCATCTTTATGATTTTACAAAGGTAAACATAATATTTTAAATAAGCAAATATGATTTACATAAACATATCACTGCGAATTAAATTATCAAAATACACATTTACAAATATCACGTATATAAATCTTGTGCAAATAGCATTTACAACAACAAAGCTAAATTATTAAAACAAAGAAGGCTATAACGAATTATATAACAATTTTATCTTAACTAACTGGTTATATTACAACTAATATAGAGTCTACATAGAGAAATATATGCATTATGCGTATTTATAGCTAAATATTATCGTCATCACAGTTCAATATCATTAATAAATAATTGTATATCACTGATTATCAGTAGGATATATAGAGTATATTGTACATGAATATTTATCCATTGTGATTTAAAAACATACGTATACACATTTGCAAATGTGTTACTTAAAACCATATGAGCATAATTTACAAATAAAAATAGCTATCAATTTACGTTACGAAACCAAACGAAATATACCTTTATACATAATAGTATAAACAAAAGTAAACATCAATAAATCTTAAAAGCAAATCTGCTTATGAAGTAAAGGACCATTTTTTCCAAATTTAGAGTATTCTTGAAGAGGTTTATAAGTTACTCAAAAATACGCCAAAAATGAGAGGGGTTAATTTGCTGAAAGGCCCTATTTTAAAGGAAGAATCACAAAAAAAGCACTCATTTAGAGTGCTAATTCTAGCTCAAAAAAGCCGTAATTTTAGAGAATAAGCGCCATTTTTACGCTCAAAAAAGGTAGAAATCTACTATTTTTATCAGTGCAAAATGAAAAAAATAAGCTCTTTCATCAAATCTCCAACACCAGTATTGGGATTATCAAGTCCTTTACTCTTTGCATCAGTGTCCCTAATCTTGGAAATAATATCCATTGTCTTACGCGCGGAATAGTTTTTTAAACCAATCAAAAAATCCTTTGCTCCCCAACTTGAACGTAAATCTAAAGCTGCAGCAATACCCTGTTCTGTATTTTTTTGAGGGGCATAATACGCTATCATAAGATTTTGGAAATAAGAAAAAAGTAACGGGAGAAAAGAATAAAGTGATCCTGCTTTAGGATTATTGTCAAAGTATTTGATAATTTGATTTGCCTTGAAAACGTCCCTCTGGACTATCGCATTTCGAAGTTCGAATGCATTAAAATCTTTACTCACCCCTATCTGATCTTCCACAATCTCTGGTGTTACTCGAAGATTATCTGATGGGAGTGAAATGAGAACCTTATCCAATTCTGAAGTCAGACGATTAAGATCAGCGCCAATATGATCAGCTATCATCTGGCATGACTTGGGATCTATCGAAACTTTCTGTTGCTTTAAGTAATTCTGAATAAATTCAGGTAATTGGTAATCGCGCAACTTTTGGCTCTCAAATACAACACCAACAGTTTGTGCTAATCCAACAACTTTCTTACGAGCGTCAATTTTCCCGTTTTTATGACACCACACAAGGATGGTTGATTTTACAGGATTTTTGAGATACTTTTCCAAAGCATCTAACGAACGAATATTCTGAGCTTCTTTCACAATGATAACTTGATACTCCGACATCATTGGGTAACGGCGCGCCATATCAGTAACTTGAATGGCATTAACATCCGAACCGAAGCAAACAGTCTGATTAAAATCGCGTTCTTCCGGAGAAAGAACATGAGTAGCAACATAGTCAGAAATCTGATCAATATAATAGGATTCATCACCCATCAGAACATAGATGGGCGAAAACTTCCTGCTTTTCAGGTCATGTATAATACTCTGAAAAGTTGGTCCTTGCTTTGTTGGCATTTACTTTTTTATTAACTTTGCAATAGAGAAACTGTACATTCAATGTGCCAAGAAACCCCAACACACTTGGTTTACAGTACTTCATGCAAAGTTAATAGAAAACAGATAGATAACAAAATTTTCATTTCACTTTCAACTTATTCATTACACCTTATTATATATATAAGAACAATCCACACATGATACAGCTTAACCTTCCCCCTTATCCCATCAGAGTAAAAGAGGTAAATGGGCGAAAGCAAATACTAGATATACTTCGGAGAAAATACGTAACACTCACACCTGAGGAGTGGGTACGCCAACATTTCATACACTATCTCATTGAACATAAGAACTATCCAGCCACCTTGCTGGCTAACGAAGTTCCTCTACAAGTAGGTGAAAAGAAGGTTCGTGCCGACAGTGTATTATACGATCAGCACCTTCGTCCTCGTATGATAATCGAATATAAGGCACCGTCTGTCCCTATTACACAGAAGGTTTCGACCAAATCTTCGTCTATAATATTTTACTTCACGTTGATTATCTTGTAGTATCAAATGGATTAGAAACCTATATCTGCAGAATGGATTATGATAATCAAAAATATTTATTCTTAGAAGACATTCCTAATTACCAAAATATTTGACATATAGAAGTACTTTTTATATATAAACCCCCTATAATACCACATAAAAAACAAGTATAAGAGGGCTATTATAATATGCAAAAACATGAGTAAGAATCGTAATTTATACTATCTTACCAAGCCCCCTAAGCACACTTATCTTTGCATTCCATTTATATATAGATAACAAAGGACTTAAGACCTTTTAAAAAACAAGACTTGTTGATATCACCATTACCCAATAAGTATGAAACACGAAGTAGTCCTTATGGAATTATCTATCAACAAGAAGCCACACATAACCCACTAAATACAAACTTATTATCCTAATATATTCCGCCTGATTTATATTGCTTCAGCTCTTTTCTTACTATCAATGACGCTCACAACAAGTAACTTTTGATCTAGAGTGAAGCCTCAACACGAATAGTGTTAACCATCAACTCCACACGTGATGGGCTGCAACACCATTGTGCTAAGCTGCAACACATTGATAGAAAACAGAAGAACATGAGTCAGCCAGTCATCCTAAATCAGCTTAAAGAATACTTATAACAGACTGAACAACAGTAAACATTCATCGGATATCAATACTTTGGGATAGCTAATATACCGCAATGTCATTTCCCCATACAGTAAACAGCTTATTAAAGTATAATCGTTACCTTTGTAATCTAATACAATAAAAATTATTGTCAAGCTTTACATTTCCACCTTCTGAGCTGTAAGAATAGTGTATGATACATGAAAATACTGACATAGAAAGACTCTTCAAATGCTATTACCAACCGATGTTCCGGGTGGCAAAAGGGATTCTCTACGACCACGATGAATGCAAAGACGTGGTGAGTGATGTGTTTGCCAAGGTCTTTGAAGAGGGTATAATACTACTTCCAGAGACGGAGGAAGGCTATTTGATAAGGGCTGTTCGCAATCGTTGTCTGAATATTATTGCACATAAAGACATACGAGAAAGAACCTCAAAACTACTTTTGAATGATGCAGAGACTATTCTCTCCGAACATGACGAAACCCTACTTGATCGCCTAATGCTACTCATTGAACATTTAGAGCCACCTATTCGTCGTCAGATTCTGCGCCTACGTCATGTGCAAGGACTACCCTTTCAGCGCATTGCCGATGACTTAGGGGTAAGCAGAGTAACAGTGTATCACCATCTTTCAGAGGCTATTAACATCATTAAAAGGCAACTTAACCAAGCAAGACAATGAACAACAAGCAATCAGAAGAGAAACAAAGGATATTCCTCAACATGCTGAATCATCCTGAGGAATACACCACAGAACAGATTGAAGCACTACTTGCGGATGAGGAAATAAGCTCTTTTGCACACAATCTGGCTATGACTAAACGTGCCATGAACCGGCATGAGAACGATAACATAGACGTTAATGCCGAGTGGGAACGCTTTGCAATAGAACATTCTATACCACAAAGACGTAACTGGAAGCGTATTGCAGCATCTGTTATCAGTGTCATTCTCCTATCAGGATTGGCGCTTGCTGCTACAGTTCAGTTGGGTATTCTACCCTTCTTTGGTAGTAAAGAGAAGGTTGAAACACACTCAGAAACTCCTCATCTAACGGCTACAGACTCTATAAAGAAGGTGCAGGCTGAACGTAAAGCAGTTTCCGACAGCCTTACCCGAGTACTCCTTCACAAGACTGATAGTATTCCTCCGCAACCTATTGTGTTTGAGGATACATCATTGAAGACCATCGTTGATGCTATGGCAGCATATTATCATGTCGACGTGAAAGTGCTAAATCCAATATCAACACACATCCGTCTCTACTTCAACTGGGATAGACAGTATAGTCTTCAACAGAATATTGAACTGCTCAATGCCTTTAACCGCGTAAAAATTAGCTATTCTGATAACACATTAACAATAGAGTAAAGCTATGGAAAGATATCTTATTATTCTGCTACTCCTCATCGGCTCGCATGGAGTATCAGCCCAACGCATCAGTCGACAATATAATAATGTATCCATGGCACAGGCGTTGAAGGAGTTAAACCACCTGCAAAACCGATACACCGTGAACTTCATTTACAATGATTTAGAGGACTTCCGCGTTACTACTAACATCAAGAACAAGAGTGTTCCAGATGCTATTGAACAACTCATAGGCTTCTATCCCATCCGAATGACACGTCGCGGAGACGTTATCATGGTGGAATGTACACATAAGACAAGGCGACATCTGACAGGGAAGGTCATTGATGAGACCGGACTGCCAGTACCTTATGCTAACGTTCTACTATTATCTGTTGCTGATTCCAGCGCCATTTCTGGTGGAGTAACCAATGAAAGTGGCATCTTCGTTGTACCATTTGAGCCATCAAAGGTCATCGCTCGCATTAGTTACGTGGGTTATAAACCAGTTTATCGTACCTTTTCAACAGAACAAGCAGGTATCATTCAGCTTCAACCCGATGCCCTAAAGCTGAAGGAAGTGACCATTAAAACGTCCCGTCCACTATACAAACAGACCTGTGGAGGGATGAGTATCAACGTTGAAAATTCCCTTTTATCGAAATTGGGAACGGCAATGGATGTCTTAGGACAGCTCCCTCGCGTCACAACCAATGGTGATAATGTGCAGGTGTTTGCCAAGGGTACACCGCTTATATACGTCAATAATCGCAGAATAAGCGACATGAAAGAACTTACGGAACTAAAGTCTGACAACATAAAGAGCGTAGAAGTCATTACAAGTCCCGGCGCTCAATACGATGCACAAGTACAGTCTGTCATCCGAATCAAAACTATTCGTAGGCAAGCTGACGGTCTTAGCTTTCGCAATGATACTCAGATAGAATACAATGGGCAGTGGACAGGTTCGGAGGCAACCAAGTTTACCTATCGAACTAAGCACTGGGAGCTTTTCAATAACCTCACTTGGATGAACTATAAAGACCAAGAGAAGAATTATCTCTGCTCTCAAATACATACCAGTGGAGAGGATATTGAGACGCACCAACATATCAGATACGAGGGTAACCATAATATCTTTTACGAAAATATTGGTGCATCTTACTTGATAAATGATAGCAATACCATCGGTGGAGCTTATCGTTATTACACCGACTATCACATGGATGGGTCTATAGATAACAACCAAAACATCTATAAGAATGGTACTTTAGAAGGAACAATAGCACAGAAAGGAGACGTGGAAGTACGTGTTCCTGCTCGACATCAGGCAGACTTGTATTATGTGGGACGGCTTGGAAAACTTAGCATAGACTTCAATGCTTCTTACATGAGTATAGGCACAAAAGAAAGAGATGCCCAATCGGAACACTCCAACGAGTTCCCTAACCGTGAAGTACACTCCACGGGTAACCAACACAGCAACCTCTGGGCTGGGAAACTGGTTCTTAGTCACCCGTTATGGGGCGGAAATATATACTGGGGAACGGAACTTTCCTGCACAAACTCACGTGGAGATTTCAATAACAAAGAGCAGATTGTAGCGGCATCAGAGACCAATATCAAGGAGAGGTATCATGCGCTATTCACTGAATATACCCATTCTTTCGGCAATTTCACACTTAACACAGGACTACGATATGAGCATGTGACATCCGAATATTACTCTTTTGGAGTGAAGCAAGACGATGCCAGTAAACATTACAGCAATCTCTTTCCCTCCTTCTCACTATCATGGAATCATGAGAAATGGAGCTTTCAACTCAATTATAGCAACAAAATCCATCGTCCAAGCTATCGTTCTCTGCGTAACTTCATACAGTATAACAATCGTTATGCTTATGAAGGAGGTAATCCGGAACTGCATCCTGAACAGATACATAACGTAGAAATAAACGGGATATATCGTTGGTTGAGTCTCTCTATAGGCTATAAGTACAACAAAGATGTGATGTTTTGGAGCCATAAACTATACAATAACCAAGCTATCTCATTCTCTTCAACCTACAATTATGACCATTCCGAGAACTTCTATGCCGCTCTTACTGCATCACCTAAGTTTGGAATCTATCAGCCAACAGCTGAAATCAATTATATACAACAGCGTTTCCATGCACCATTAGATAATGGTACATTAGTAAAAACAATCCCTGCATTGCTATCTCACTACGTAATCAGTTTGCTTTCTCTAAGACTTTCATGGCAAGAGTTGACTTCAGAGCACGCACAAAGATATATGATGGCTTTCAAATATCCAATGGATGGGCAAGAATGAATCTTGCTTTGCGCAAGACATTCTACAATAATCGCCTAATATTCATACTCTCTGCAGACGATATTTTTAAGTCCGAACGTGAACAATGGACACTCCGTGGCTATGGAACAACATTAGACAAAGATTGCTACAACTACACCCGCGCCGTCTCACTGACCGTAACTTACAACTTTAATGCTAAGCGAAGTAAATACAAAGGTACGGGTGCTGGCAATGCAGAGAAGTCCCGCTTATAAGCCTTTGATAGTGTCGACAAACAAGAAAGGATATAGGAGAATAGGCAAAAAACAAAGTCCTACAACTTATAAAAAAGAAAATTACCACTCCTTTGGCACTATCTTTGCCAATTAACTAATATATAAAGGAATGTAGATACAAGAAAAGAACAACCCATAAAAACAAAGAATATGGCAATAGGAAAGTGGATTGGAGGAGCACTTGGCTGGATCTTAGCAGGTGGTAACATCTTAGGTGCAGTGGCAGGGTTCTGCATTGGTAGTATGTTAGACGAAGCTTTGGATAGCAACAACACAGACAACACTACAGCAAATGGCTTCAATGGCATGAATGGAAATGGCTTCAACAATACACGACCGTATGAAGAAGCACGTAATTCCTTCCTCTTTTCTATGCTTGTCCTCTCTTCTTATGTTATCAAAGCGGATGGTAAGATCATGCATTCTGAGATGGAATACGTCAGACAATTCCTACGTCAGAACTTCGGAGAACAGTCTGTTCAACAAGGAGAAAGCATCTTACGAAGGTTGTTTGAGATGCAAAAGCAGCAAGGACCTTATCAGTTTAAAGAGACAATCCGCCAAAGCTGTGTAGAGATAAGACTCCATATGAATACCAGTCAGCGTCTACAATTACTCAACTATCTGGTAATAATAGCCAAGGTGGATGGTACTATAAGCCCTGAAGAAGTCACAGTACTGAAGGAAATAGCCTCTTATTTAGGGCTATCAGAGCAAGATGTGATCTCCATGCTCAATCTTGAAAGTGGCTCAACGTCTACTGTCGACATTGAATATGCGTATAAAGTTCTGGGAATCAGCTCATCTGCAACAGACGAGGAGGTAAAGATAGCTTACCGGAAGATGGCTCTGAGACATCACCCAGACCGTGTCTCAGCCTTAGGAGAAGATGTCCGTAAGGCTGCAGAAAAGAAGTTCCAAGAGATAAATGAGGCAAAAGAACGCATCTTTAAAGCAAGAGGAATATAACATTCAACAATACTCGTGCTGAACATTCACAATAAAAAAAATATTATATACCGTGCTTTTAAATCAAAAAAAGATATGGCAACAAGACTGAAAATAAAGACATCAGAGGGTGATATCATCATAAGGCTCTATGATGAAACCCCACAACACCGTGATAACTTTCTGAAACTTGCAAAGGAAAAATACCTTGATGGTACAATCTTCCACCGTGTTATCAAAGACTTTATGATACAAGGTGGCGACCCAGAAAGTAAGAATGCTCCTAAAGGGAAGATGTTAGGAACAGGCGGACCAGACTATACTATCCCCGCAGAGTTTGTTTATCCACAATATTTTCATAAACGTGGCGCACTAAGTGCAGCACGTACTGGAGACGAAGTGAACCCAAACAGGGAAAGTAGTGGTAGTCAGTTCTACATCGTTTGGGGTAAAACTTACAAGCCTGCTGAGCTAAAACAGATGGAACATCAGATGGCTATGCAACAAGAACAAAGTGTCTTCAATGAACTTACAAGGCAGCATCGTGATGAAATCATGGACCTCAGACGCAACCGTGACCGTGCAGGACTGCAGACATTACAAGATAAACTTATTGAAGAGACCAAAAAGATATGCAAACAAGAAGGTAAATCAGGATTTACCCCAGAGCAGATTGAGGCTTACACCACGATAGGCGGTACACCTTTCCTTGACAACCAATACACTGTTTTTGGTGAAGTAGAGGAAGGACTCGATGTCGTTGAGCGTATTCAGGACTGTGATACAGACCAGAATGATCGCCCTAACAAGGATGTAAAGATAGAGTCTGTTGAAATTCTGTAAGCCGTTGGGAGAGTAATCACATGATGTGATAGATAGTAATAACCCTGTTATGACCATCCCAACAGATGTTCATAACAGGGTTGTAGTTTTCTTTACAGATAGAGATAGCAGGCTAAACGAAAAACAAGATAAAATACATTATTTTCCGTTTTGTAACATACAGATTATCAGTAGCTTACAAACATCCAAGTAAAAGACGCCCTTTTGCATTGCAGAAGGGCGTCTTTTACCATTCAAAAGGGCACCTTTTACCATTCAAAAGGGCATCTTTTACATCACAAAAGGGCATCTTTTATTTTATAGCTATGAATACTTCTTACAAAAACAGAATATAGAGTACTACGCGAGTTCGGGATAAGAAAAGGCTTGAAAAAGTTGGTAATCTCGTCAAAAATTCGTATCTTTATAGGTGAAAATCAATAGATTACAAGATTTTTGAACGATGATTACCAAGGACAAAGTTACTGAAATTTTCTGTATAATCGACGAGTTTGATAAGAATTTGAGTGCCGAATTAGCGAAAAACCTGCGTCTACCGTCCCATAACAGTGACGGCAAACGCTACCGAAACCGCAAGGGCAGACTCTCGGAAAGTGAGATTATGACCATTTTGGTATGCTATCATTTCGGCGCATATCGCAATTTCAAGGAGTATTATTTGAATTGGGTCAAAGGGGTGATGCGTCAGGATTTTCCCGACGCGGTTTCCTATAACCGCTTCGTTGAACTCATGCCAAGAGTGTTCTTTAAGATGATGCTGTTCATGAAGCTCTATGCCTTCGGCAAGTGTACGGGTATAACATTCGTTGACAGCACAATGATACCCGTATGTCACAATGTACGACGATATTACAACAAAGTCTTTGCCGGCCTCGCCAAGGACGGAAAAGGGTACCATGGGCTGGTGTCATGGATTCAAGCTGCACCTGCTATGCAATGATTCTGGTGAAGTGATAACGTTCTGTCTTACAGGAGCAAATGTGGATGACAGAGATAGCAGGGTATGGACGGTATTTGCAAAGGTCTTATTTGGGAAGATCTTTGCTGATAGAGGGTACATCAAGCAGGAACTCTTTGATAGTCTGTTCAGTCAAGGTATCCAACTCGTTCATGGGCTCAAGGCTAAGATGAAGAACAAACTGATGCCTATGTGGGACAAGATTATGCTGAGGAAAAGATACATTATCGAGTGCATTAACGAACTACTCAAGAACAAAGCCAACCTTGTTCACTCAAGACACCGCTCGATACACAACTTTATCATGAACTTGTGTTCTGCCCTTACAGCATACTGCTTCTTTGAGAACAAGCCAGAGGCACTGCCAGTGTATGTGGAAAAATCAAGGCAGTTGGAACTTTTTTCATACTAAACTTATCCCGAACTCAAGTAGAGTACTCATGAATAGGAATGGCTTTTTATCATGAGTCATCATCTTTTCTGTACCTCAACGTCTATTCATTACTCACCCTTCTTCCCATACAACCAGAGCAACTCTCAACCATATAGAACACCACTAATGGCAAGATAAACAACGAATAGACCATTAGACAAAGGATAATAAGAGACAACATACAAAGAAAAAGTAAATCATTAAAATCCCTTTTATAAACGAAAAATCCTCAGCCCATCAATGGACTGAGAATCCTTTTATCTCTTTTTAAAGGTGAGAAAGCCGGAAAAACCTTCCTTACTCCTCCCCTTCTTCCTTCTTCTTACGTGTTGCTCTGCGCTTCTTAGGCTTCTCTTCACCAGCCTTTTCAATCTTTACACCTGCCAATTCTGGGTCAATCAAGATACGACCACAGTACTCACAAACGATAATTTTCTTATGCATCTTCACATCCAACTGGCGCTGAGGCGGGATCTTATTGAAGCAACCACCACATGCATCACGCTGTACGTAAACGATACCAAGACCATTACGAGCACCACGACGGATACGTTTGAAGCTGCGAAGGAGTCCTGATTCTATCTTAGTCTCAAGCTCTGAAGCCTTATCTTTTAGCAAACCTTCCTCCTCACGAGTCTCTTGCATAATCTCATCAAGCTCATTACGCTTCTCCTCTAAGGCCTTCTGACGGTCTTCAAGGAGCCCACGATTAGCTTCCAAGTCCTTCTGTTTCTCCTCAACCTTGTACTGAGCCTCCTTAATCTTCTTATTACAGAGCTCAATCTCCAGTGTTTGGAACTCTATTTCCTTTGTAAGTGTATCATACTCACGGTTATTAGCAACAGTATCCAACTGCTTGTTATAACGCTCTAAGCTTGCTTGAGCCTCAACAATATCACCCTTTTTCTGGGTAATAGCACGCTGATAATCCTTTATATCCTGCTCAATCTTCTCAATACGAGTACGCAAACCTTCCAGTTCATCTTCCAAATCACGTACCTCAAGTGGCAGTTCTCCACGCAATGCACGCTTCTCATCAATCGCTGACAACGTTGTCTGCAACTGGAAAAGATTCTTCAGCTTTTCCTCTACTGGTAACTCTTTTGGATCTTTCTTTGCCATAATTCTTATATATTACTTAATTCAAAATTCATTTTATATTGTAGTTTACTCTTCAACCAGCCCACGGTCCTATTCCAAAATAGGCTCTTGTCAACTAAAGTAAACTATTGGGTTCGTATTTATCTCTGATATACAGCACTTCACACCGGGGCAATCACGCTCTATTACATCACGTAAAACCTCTGTCGTATATTGTTCACTTTGGTAATGGCCGATGACACAAAGCTGTATCTCCTGCTCATGTCCAAAGAACTCATGATAACCCATCTCACCTGTAATAAAGGCATCTGCGCCAGCATTAATTGCATCTTGCAACAAGAATGAGCCAGAACCTCCGCACAGAGCAACTGTCCGTATCTCCCTCCGAAGCAGTTCATTGGCTTGCACACATTCCACATCAAACTCCTTCTTTAGCAACAATATCAGGTCATCAGCTGCTAAAGGAGTATCAAAACAACCGATAACGCCATCTCCGCCTGTTACCTTTTTATCTGTCAAAGGATTGGTCACAACTTTCTCACGTCCAAAGAATCGGACGTCTCTAAGCCTTAACTTCTCTGCAATTTTGAAGTTTACACCACCAAAAGCAGCATCTAAGTTCGTGTGCATAGCTACTATAACGATATCATTCTTGATAGCTTTTATCACCGTACGTTGTACATAGTTAGCATCAGTGACCTGAGACAGTTTCCGAAAGATAAGTGGATGGTGTGCAACAATTAAGTTACAACCTTTTGTAATGGCCTCATCCACTACCCTTTCTGTCACGTCAAGACACAATAAAGCCCCTGATACTTCCGCCTCTGTCAATCCAACTTGCAAGCCGGCATTGTCATACTCTTCCTGCAAGGGCAAAGGCGCGAACCGTTCAAGGGCATCAATTACTTCCTTTATTTTCACGCTACGCATAAGTTTTAGACTGCAAAGATAAGAAATTTATTCAATTCTTACAATATACATCGCCCAATATTTATGATATGAACTTCATCTTTTTAATCCTACATTATTGCATATTAGAACTTCAAAGGCTTCCTTTCTCAAAATTACAAGGGCCTTGTAGAAGAATTACAAGGCGTCGGTAATACTATTACAAAAGCCTTGTAGAAGAATTACAAAGGCCTTGTAATCTTCTGTAATACGCACATTCATGCACAAAAGTGCCATAGTAGACCTTTTAAAATCCCCTTTTTATAATGTTCAAAGGGGAAGTAGAAACTAGCTGAAAGGAGAAAATTACAAGGAAAAGAAAATCGGACTGAGATCCATTTGGATTACAGCCCGATACCTTTCTATTATTCTCTCAAACTTTTTTTCTTGCTATGACTCTATCAAACTCGAGTCTCTGACTTATGCCAAGCAGTGTACACGTCCCATGTTATACTCTCTGATGACGTTTGTCAGATAATGGAAGACTTTACGTGTAAGGCTTGCCTTCATGATTCTTTCTTTCATAACGTGTTCTTTTTTTCTTGTTTTACAATCTTGTTACCTTTACTACTTCTCACTAATCCTATTGAGATTGAAGCCTGTACAATACTATCCTGAAAAACAGTGACAATCTATTTTAGTACATCAAATTAGGGATTATAACCCCGTAATGTTTCGTTTTGTGGATGCAAAGGTAATGGTAAGGACTGATTTATACAAAGAAAGTATCCATCATGATTTAAAAATATTACAATTAATTGACCTCCATCAAACCTATTGATACATATCATGTAGCATATATACGATGATACATTCCATAAAAAACACATATAGTATTAGTATGAATAACATTTTCTTTTCTTATCTTTGCAGTATGGATAAGAACGAATTTCATAGCTTTCGGTTACCTGCAGAATGGGAACAGCAAGACAGTATTATGCTGATATGGCCACACGAAGATACTGACTGGCGTCCTTATCTGGAGGAGATTACTGAAGTATATCTGCAGATGGCTGATGCAATTACCCGTCATGAGGAGTTGTTGATCACTGCACGTGACATTGAATCAGTAAGGTTATTATTGACAGAAAGATTATCAGAGGAACAGATAAGACGAGTAACTCTCTTTGCTTGTGACAACAATGACACGTGGGCTCGTGATGTGGCGCCCATCACCATCCTGTCTGGTGGGGAGCCAGAGGATTACTTCCATCCAAGACACCTACTTGATTTTTGTTTCAATGGATGGGGAAAGAAGTTTGCAGCAGAGAAAGATAACAGAATCAACCGACAGGTTTACAAGGCTGGACTATTCCATGGAACATTGGAAAATCATAAAGATTTTGTTCTTGAAGGTGGTTCCATTGAGAGTGATGGTAACCAAACACTCTTCACAACCACAAGTTGCCTGATGGCACCTCACCGCAATCAACCGCTAACAAAAGAGGAGATTGATGAGAAATTACGCTCGTTCTTCCCGAATGTAGAACGCGTCATATGGCTTGATCATGGACAGTTAGCTGGCGACGACACTGACGGACACATTGATACTATTGTCCGTATTGCCCCAAATGACACCTTATTATATATAGGATGTGACGACAAAGAAGATGAGCATTATGAAGATTTCCGTCTCTTAGAAGAGCAACTAAAGCAGTTACGTACGACCAAAGGCAAACCTTATCGCCTATTACGTCTGCCCATGCCTGACGCTATCTATGACGAAGAAGAGCGCTTGCCAGCGACGCATGCCAACTTCCTTATCCTCAATGGAGCTGTTATTGTACCTACATATAACCAACCCGAAAAGGACAAAGTGGCATTGGAAACAATACAGACTGCTTTCCCTGACCGCGAAATCGTGGGTATTGATAGCCGTACTATCATAAGACAACATGGTTCTATACACTGTTTGACGATGCAATTTCCCTCTCTTTCGCCAAAAGAAAGATAAGATTTCCAACACTATAATTATATGTAATCCAAACCATCCATAGTCTCTCCACCCCCTCTCATGCAGAAGGATTAATAGAGAGATAATGGAGAAAGCAAAGGAATTTTCTATATGAAAGAAATAAAAATAGGTATTATACAGCAGCACAATGTTGCTGACATAAAAAATAATATCGAACGCTTGGCAGAGAACATAACCAACCTTGCACAGCGTGGGGCACAACTCATCATACTGCAAGAACTACATAACTCGCTTTATTTCTGTCAGACTGAAGACGTAAACAAGTTCGAATTAGCAGAGACGATACCTGGTCCTTCTACAGAATTCTACGGAGAACTAGCGCGGGAACTGGGTGTTGTCATCGTGACATCACTCTTCGAAAAGCGTGCACCAGGGCTCTATCATAATACAGCAGTAGTCATTGAGAAAGACGGAAGTATTGCTGGAAAATATCGGAAGATGCATATTCCAGACGATCCTGCATACTATGAGAAGTTCTATTTCACACCTGGCGACCTTGGATTCCATCCCATTGACACCAGCGTCGGGCGACTTGGAGTACTTGTTTGTTGGGATCAGTGGTATCCGGAGGCAGCACGTTTAATGGCGCTACAGGGTGCAGAAATACTCATCTACCCTACTGCTATTGGTTACGAAACCAGTGATACAGATGAAGAACAGCAACGCCAACGTGAAGCATGGACAACTGTTATGCGCGGACATGCCGTTGCCAACGGCTTACCTGTCATCGCTGTGAACCGTGTAGGATACGAACCTGACCCAAGTAAGCAAACGGGTGGCATTCAGTTTTGGGGCAGTAGCTTCGCTGCAGGACCACAAGGAGAACTACTTTCCGTGCCAGTGACAATGAAGAAGAGGGCATTATCATCAATATTAACATTGATCATAGCGAACAAGTACGCCGCTGGTGGCCCTTCTTACGCGACAGAAGGATTGATGAATATGGGGAGATAACAAAAAGATTTATAGATTAACCCATTATTATTTCATACAAAAAAGGGTGTATTAAATAGCCTGTTTATAGGGAAAAACCTATGATAGGCTATTTGATACACTCTTGTTTTTTATATCAGCGACATCCCTGCGACTTCACATTCCTGACGCATCTCGTCTGACCAGATGCTTGCTTGTATCTCGCCAATGTGTGCCTTGTGCAGCATTACCATACAGAGACGACTCTGTCCTATACCTCCTCCGATACTCAATGGTAGCTTACCGGAGAGCAGTTGCTGATGGAAGTAGAGTTGTTCGCGCTCTTCCTGTCTCTCAATCTCCAACTGACGAAGTAGTGCAACCTTATCAACACGGATACCCATGGATGATAACTCAAAGCTACGTCCTAACACTGGATACCAAATAAGGATGTCACCATTCAGACCAACCTTGCCATCTTCTGCCACAGTTGACCAATCATCATAGTCAGCTGCACGCCCATCATGCTTCTCACCATTGCTCAATCTGCAGCCAATACCCTCCACAAAGACTGCACCATACTTCTTACAGATGGCATCTTCACGCTCCTTTGGGGTCTTATCAGGATACATCTCTAACAATTCCTGCGCATGTATAAAATGAATATCCTTAGGAAGGAAAGGCTTCAACTGTGGATAAGCCTCACAAGTAAGGAACTCTGTACGAAGAATTGCACCATAGATACGACGAACAACGTCCTCTAAATAATGTCTCGTCCTATCACTTTCCGTAATAACAGCCTCCCAATCCCATTGGTCAACATAAAGAGAATGAAGGTTATCCAGCTCTTCATCAGCACGTATAGCATTCATATCGGTATAGATACCATAGCCCGGCTGTATCTCATACTCGGCTAATGTCAGTCGTTTCCACTTCGCCAAAGAGTGTACAACTTCAGCCTGTGCGTCTCCCAAGTCCTTTATTGGAAAAGAAACTGGACGTTCAACACCATTGAGATCATCATTAATCCCCAGTCCTTTCAATACAAATAACGGGGCTGTAACGCGACTCAAGCGCAGTTCTGTTGCTAAATTCTGCTGAAAAAAATCCTTTATCAATTTGATTCCTTGTTCCGTTTGCCGCTTACTAAGCAATGCTTTGTATCTTTCTGGCTTTATAAGTTGACCCATTATATCCCTTTCTTTTATATTCTTCTACCTATTATCATTATTACCAACAAAGTTACATATTATTAATTAAACTGCAAAACAAAGAACAGTATCTTTAGTCATAATGATATTTTTATCTCATTTATTATAACTTTTTGACAGCAGCTATTACCAAAAACATTATCTTGTGCATATCCTAAGACCGTAGCATGACCACCTATAGGTCATATTATCTTATGTTTTATTTTGACTTTTGCCAACTTTACAGTACCTTTGCAGTATCATTTGGCTCCGTAGCTTAGCTGAATAGAGCGTCAGATTCCGGTTCTGAAGGTCTTGGGTTTGAATCCCAACGGAGTCACTAAGAAAGTGAAAAGCCTTATTACATTTAGCTGAATGAGGTCAGAAAAATGTTCTGAAGGCCGTGGGGGTGAATCCCAACGGAGTCACTAAAAAAGTGAAAAGCCTTATTACATTTAGCTGAATGAGGTCAGAAAAATGTTCTGAAGGTCGTGGGGGTGAATCCCAACGGAGTCACTAAGAAAGTGAAAAGCCTTATTACATTTAGCTGAATGAGGTCAGAAAAATGTTCTGAAGGTCGTGGGGGTGAATCCCAACGGAGTCACTAAGGAAGTGAAAAGCCTTATTACATTTAGCTGAATGAGGTCAGAAAAATGTTCTGAAGGTCGTGGGGGTGAATCCCAACGGAGTCACTAAGAAATTATCATTATGGGAGAATTAAGTGCTATTATACTTAATTCTCTCTTTTATTATAAATAATGTGACAGGTTACATGTGCCCACAAGAGCTACCACTATCTACTATTTAATGTAAGATTAATTCGCATTTAAGATTTAAAAGATGCTCTTTTACATTCTAAAAGGTGCCCTTTTACCAAACAAAAGATGCCCTTTTACATGCTAAAAGGGCATCTTTTGCAATGCAAAAGGGCGTCTTTCACATTGCTATTCGTAACATTCTGTTTTACAGATAGATACAAAAGTAGGATTTATGCATATCCTTCGACTTTACAGTAAATTTGCTTTTATTTTCTGTAAAGACATTTCATTCTATGCAATCCACCACTTACCAGCAAACAATTCTAACTCTCCTATCATCCCAAAGCTTGAATAGTTTCTAAGTCACGTTCCTCACCTACTATCCAAAGAACGTCTCCTGCTTGCAGACAACGTGAAGGTGTGATTAGTGTAAGGTTCTTCTGCCCTTCATCAACACCTACTACCATACAGTTATATTGGTCTCTGATACCACTCTCTTTCAGCGTTTTCCCAATAAACGGACTCGTAGAAGAGAGTTTGAAATGGCGTAGTTTCATCTCACGTTCTTCAATATGTATATCCTCAGGTATCAACTCAGACTTCACAGCTGTTGAGAATGCCGTGAGCTGTTCATCATTACCAATGACCTGAAGCTTATCTTCTGGGAACACAATTGTACCTCCATTAGGAATATTTATACGAACAGAACCACGAAGAATACTGCTCACATGCACGCCAAATCGGTTACGTAGGCGAAGACTTTGCAATGTTTTTCCAGCCCATGAAGAATCTTCTGGCACTTCAATGTTGGCAATATGTATGTCACGGTCTATCAAATGATCAGCAAACAGTGGTTTCTTACGCCCATGTACTTGTGCTTCTATCTCTCTACTCCGCAGGTTCTGAACAAAGAGACGTTCTAATTTTATGCTCCTTTTCTTCAACCTTCGGGAGAGAATTATAAGTGTGAGTATACCAAAAGCAATGGCAATCATCAGTGCATTTTGGAAGCGTGTCAGGTAATTGCAGATATAAAAGATAAAACTAACTGCAACAATGACACGTACAACACCCGTAGCTATCAGCGGAAGACGGTTTATACGCCGGTCAGTCCATAAGGCTTTAAAGGCTTCAGAGTGGTTTCTCTTCATCACAATAGCACGTAAGAATGGGGAAATAAAGGCTACTGTAAGTAGTCCACAGACAGCATTACCCACCCAATGACTCCCCGTCCACTCAACAGAAAACTTCCTACAGATAGGTAAAACGATAGAGAACATAAGGGCAATAACTGCAGAAGAAAGTATTCCATAGATGAGTGTATTGACCAACATACTCTTCAAAGGCTCTTCCACTGGCTTTCAGATGCTGCATTTTCACCAGAATCATTATCCTGAATATGCGTAAGTCGACGCACCCAGCGCTTAGGTAGATGTTTAATAAGGAAATTATACATAGGCTCAGCAGCCCGAATCATGTAAGGAGTAAGGAACGTTGTTATGACAGAAACAGCAACAACAACAGGATAAAGATAGTCACTAATAACATGAAGGGAGAGACCTAAAGAGGCAATGATAAAAGCAAATTCACCTATTTGAGCCATAGAGAATCCACATCGCATGGCATTTTTAAGTGTCTGACCACCGAGAAGATAGCCTAATGTACCAAAAAGAGCCTGTCCTATAAGGATGGTTAAGACAAGAAACAAAATCGGTAGAGCATAATCAATGAGGACTTGTGGGTCTACCAACATACCTACAGAGACGAAGAAGACTGCTCCAAAAAGGTTTTTTACAGGGTCAACAAGACGGATAATCTTATCTGCTTCTATCGTCTCTGCCAATATACTACCCATGACAAAGGCTCCAAAAGCTGCACTAAAGCCTACTTGTGTGGAGAGAACAGCCATCAAGCAACAGAGACCTAATGACACTATAAGAAGCGTCTCACTATTGAGAAACTTACGAACGGAACGTAATATCAGAGGAATAGCAAATAGGCCAATCACAAACCACAGTACAAGAAAGAACCCAATCTTGGCTACACTCACCAAGATCTGCATACCATTAGGGCTTGCATCACGTGCTAATGTGCTAAGCATTACCATCATTACAATGGCAAGAATATCTTCAAGGATAAGCACACTCATCACTGTGGCAGCAAAACCCCGCTGAGTTAACCCCATATCAGAGAATGCTTTATAGATAATAGTGGTAGAACTCATGGCTAACATACCTCCAAGGAAGATACAATCCATCTTCTTCCACCCAAAACAATAGCCCACAATCATCCCCAATGTCATCATACAAGCAATTATCGTGCTTGCTGCCACAATGGGAGAAGAGCCCATCTTCAGAATCTTTTTGACGGAGAAATCAAGTCCCAATGCAAACAACAAAAAGATAACACCTATGTCAGCCCAAGTCTGAATATCGCTTTTATCTACGACACTCATCAGATAAGGCATATGAGGTGACACCAGAAAACCTGCTACGATGTATCCTAATACTAATGGTTGCTTTAGCTTTTTGAATAATAATGTTACGAATCCTGCTACTACAAGGATGAGTGCAAGATCTTCAACAAGTGATGGTAGTTCTGCCATAATGGGATGAGTTAGAGAAGTTTAAGGAGTTAAAGAAGTTAGAGAAGTTATACCGAAAAAATCTTTTTCCAGCCTTTCATTCGGATTGAAAGAAGGCATAAAGCACTTCATTGTTAAAGAAAAAGGGGCTAAACCTATATGTATAAGAAATTAGGTTTAGTCCCCCTCAGTACTTTTTTATCTAAAGACAGGCATGAGCTTAATCATTAAACTCCGCTGTTAATCGGCATATATTGATGATAACCTGCATTGCTTTCTCCATTACTTGTACGGAAACGAACTCGTATGGACCATGGAAATTAACACCACCAGCAAAGATATTAGGACATGGCAGTCCCTTGAACGAAAGCTGAGCACCGTCCGTTCCACCACGAATAGGCTGTACTTTAGGAGCAACATTAGCCTGCTGCATAGCATGAAGAACCAACTCTATAACATGCATATTAGGGTCTATCTTCTCCTTCATATTATAGTATTGGTCATTCAGCTTCAGTTCTACGGTTCCTTCACCATACTTCTCATTCATCTTCTTCACGCAGTTTTCCATGAAACGCTTGCGGTCTTCGAAGTGGTCACGGTCATGGTCACGGATGATATAACTAAGCTTTGCCTCTTCACAACGGCTCTCTATACCAATAAGATGATAGAAACCTTGATAGCCTTCAGTCGTCTCAGGGATTTCATCAGATGGTATCATTGCATTGAATTCACATGCCAAACGACTAGCATTGACCATCTTTCCCTTAGCATATCCTGTATGAACGCTCACACCATGTATAAGGACTTTAGCTCCAGCAGCATTGAAATTTTCATATTCAAGTTCACCAAGATCACCACCATCAATGGTGTAACCCCATTCACATCCAAATTTTTCAACATTAAAATGGTGTGCTCCTTTTCCAATTTCCTCATCTGGATTGAAACCAATACGGATGTCTCCGTGTTCTATTTCGTTATGATCACGAAGGAAACACATTGCCTGAACGATCTCAGCAATACCTGCTTTATCATCTGCACCCAGCAAAGTTGTACCATCAGTAACTATAAGATCTTCCCCTTTGTGCTCCAAAAGCTCTGGGAACATACGTGGCGAGCTGATCATATTAGGATTTAACTCTATGTCACCACCATCGTAATTCTTCACAACTCGTGCCTTAATATTTGCACCACTCGCATCAAGAGCTGTATCATAGTGGGAGATGAACCCGATAGTAGGTACTTTTTTCTTGGTGTTAGAGGGAAGTGTGGCGTAGATATAGCCCATCTCATCCATCTCAACATCCTTCATTCCCTCACGTTCAAGTTCCTCCTTGAGATATTTAGCAAAGACAAGTTGCTTCGGAGTACTTGGTACTGTATCGGAGTCTTCAGCCGATTGTGTATCAAACTTAGTGTAATTTATGAATCTTTCTACTATTTCCATGATGTACGGATATTTAGTTGTATGTCTTGCAAAGATACAATTTAATTTTTAAATTTACTAATGATAGGGATTTGCTATATATTTTTTTAAACATATTATCAGCATGATTACCCTACAAAGATTATCTTTCTTTTTTACCAAACATTTTGTTTACTACCAGTGCTATTGCACCATCTCCTGTCACGTTACATGCTGTTCCAAAGCTATCCATAGCTATGTACAGTGCTATCATCAATGCTTGGGCTTCAGAATTAAAGCCTAAGATACTTGCTAAGGGAGCTAATGCTGCCATGATAGCCCCTCCTGGAACTCCAGGAGCAGCTACCATAATAATAGAAAGCATAAGGATGAAATAGATGAAGAGTGCTGGATCATGTGGAAGACCAACCAACAAACAGATGGTAAGAGCACAAGCCGTAATCTTCATCGCACTACCACTGAGATGAATCGTTGCACAAAGTGGTACTACGAAGCCTGCGATCTCCTTCCCCACGCCATTCTTCATGGTTTGTTCAAGCGTGACAGGAATTGTAGCTGCTGATGAACTCGTCCCTAAAGCGGTAAGATAAGCCGGCATCATGTTCCATAACAAGCGGAAAGGATTCCGTCTTATGATAGCTCCAGCAATACAGAATTGATATACCAAGATGAACACATGCAGAACAAGAATAACGATAATAATCTGTGAAAAGACTAAGAGTATCTGCTGAGCCTGGCCATTATGCGCCATATTGAGGAACACTCCAAAGATATATAACGGTAACAAAGGAATGATTGCTTTTGCTATTACTTTCTCAATGACATACTTAAACTCATTGAAAATATTCTTTGTTGCCGTCAATCCACCATAAGCTATACCCAAACCAAGCATGAAGGAGAACACCAATCCACTCATTACATCCGTCATAGCTGGTATGTTGATACTGAAATAAGGTGCTAATTCGGTAGCCTTGTCAATATGTGGCATTGCTCCTCCTGTAGAAGCGATCATTGAAGGGAACAGACATAAGCCTGTACCATAAGCTAATCCACCTGCAACAACTGTATCAACATAAGCTATGATTACTGTTACTAATAAGAGTTTACCTGCTCCTTTCCCTATATCAGCAATAGCTGGTGTCACAAGGCCTATGATAATTAATGGAATCATAAAGCCTAAGAACTGACTAAAAATACCATTGAAGGTCAGAAATACCCTCGCTAATGGCGTGGGCATGAAGTAACCAAAGAATATTCCAAGGAGAATTGCGATGATAACTCGTGGCAAGAGCCCTATTTTTACTTTCTTTTTCATGTTAAAACAGTTAGAGAATAATAGTTTACATTTAAGGAACCAACAATCAATAAAGTTCTTCTTACTGATAAATCATTGGTTGAGGTTAGTATTGTCTTTTGCTCTTTAAGCTTGTTAAGTCAGCTGCAAAGATAGAATTTTCTCCTGTAATATGCAATGTTTTGCAGTTAACTAATGCATTTTTGACAGTAACTTTCTCCTCGATTCATCCTTAAACTCAATACATAAAAGGTGTTCACCGAAAAACACACGACCTATATTTAATTGTTAGACATTAAATTTAGAGGGTGAGAAGTCCATACGTTGAATAATCCTACAATATCTATCACACCACACAATTTCCTAATTTATTTTTTATTTTAGTTGCTGTCACTTTTAACACTTCGCATAATCAGCTTGATTCTAGGAGGTTAAAGGCTTATTATTAGTGACAGTAGTGACAGCAAACTTGAAAAAGTACTCTCCTACTATACCTCCCCTTTTAGAAACAAACATATGTATCACTGGGTGTATATATAGAAAAGTATTACTAACGGGAGGACATTAAATGGTATAATGTGTAACCTTTCATACGGTGTTAAACCATCAACACCATTCGTGCTTACCATCAACACCAATGGTGCGGAGCTGTAGCACTATTGGTGCGGGGCTATAGCACACAAGTAAAAGACAGGAATACACGTTTGTTCCCATCACTGTATGAAATACAGTAAGGTACTATTGGCTAACTAATATGGGAAATATTCACCGAATAGCAATAGTACCTTACTCCTTAGTCTTTATAGACTCTTTACAGCTTCTGCCAGCTGACCCAATGCCTGATGAAGCACTGCACGAGGCGTTCCGATGTTTAAACGCATGAAACCTTCACCACCTGGCCCAAACATCTCACCATCATTTAAAGCCAAATGAGCCTTATCAATGAAAAGATCTAACAGTTGTTCATGATTAAGACTAACCCATTGCAATCTAACCATACCAGAAAACTGGCCTGTGGACGCAATGGACGTATACCAGGGATATGATCCTTGCAGTAGTTTTCGACAAAGTTCACGTTCTCTTCCACATATGCTAACATCTGCTTACGCCATTCTTCACCCTTGCGGAAGGCCGCAATCGTAGCTATAGGAGCAAAGAGTGTTGGCTCGTCGAGTTCGTTTGCCTTTAACCAACCATAGAAACACTCACGCAAATCACCATTTGGAACAATGGAATAGGAACTTACTATTCCTGCCATATTGAATGTTTTAGTAGGTGCACCGAACGTGATACTGATGTTTGCCGCATGCTCTGACACACTCGCAAATGGTACATGACGATTTCCAAAGAGTGCCATATCACTGTGAATCTCATCACTTATAACTATAATATGGTGTTCATAACAGAAGTCTGCCAATCGTTTCAGAGTGTCTACAGACCAACACAGCCCTGCAGGATTATGAGGATTACACAATACAAGCACACGACACTTATCATCACAGATCTTCTCCAGGTTATCAAATCCATATCATAGTACCCGTCTTCACGCCGCCGCAGAGGATTGAATACTACTTCCCGATGGTTACCTTCTGGTGTCAGACGGAAAGGATGATAGACAGGTGGCTGGATAATCACCTTCTCATCAGGTTTAGTAAACACATTTATTACGAGTCCGATACCCTTAACAATACCAGGAATGAAGCTTAGCCACTCTGGCTTAACATCCCAATTATGATGTGATCGGATCCAATCAATAATAGCAGGACGGTAGTCTGAAGGGTCAACCGTATAACCAAAAATAGGATGGTTCAGGCGTTCTTTTAATGCATCTACCACAAAATCAGGCGTAGCAAAATCCATATCAGCCACCCAGAGAGGTAACAAATCATTTCGTCCCCACCGTGGAAGGAGAGCTTCATGCTTCAGATCACCGCTTCCAGAACGGTCTATTATCTCATCAAAGTTATAAGTCTTTGTCATACTCCCAATGCTTGTTTAATGTCATCAAACAAATCATCCACACTCTCCAGGCCTATACTGAGTCGTATGGTAGTATCAAACACATCCATAGCAGCCCGTTCTTCTGGAGTAAAGAGACCGAAAATGGTACTTGCAGGATGGATTGCCAACGTACGATTATCGAAAAGATTCGTAGCACGATGAATGAGTTTAAGATTGTCAAGCAGTCTGAAACAAGCCGCCTGGTCCTCTAAATCAATCGTAACCATAGCCCCAGCTGTTTCTCCATATTGCCGAACAGACAGTTGATGGTAAGGATTATCATCTAAGCCAACGTAGTTCACTTTGCAAATAGGTTTCAGTGTACGTAGTCTCTTAGCCAACTCCAGAGCATTACCAGCCTGCACACGATAACGAGCATCAAGTGTTTCCAAACCTAATGTCTGCATATAAGCAACCTGTGGGGTCATATAAGCACCGAGATTAAAGAGCATTTCGTTCATGAGACGGTCTCCGATAGTAGGGAAAGTACCATAATCTATGATCAAACCACCCAATGAAGTAGCGCCTCCACTGATGTATTTTGTACTTGAAACGACCTCAACATCAATTCCTAACTCCTTACCAGAGAACTGTGTGAAAGGTATTATCGTAGTGTCAGCTACAACAGGAATGCCATGCTTATGTGCTATACCAGACAACGCTTTGACATCAGCTACCTCCAACTGAGGGTTTGTCATTACCTCAAGGAAGAGGCAACACGTATTATTATCTATCTGTTTCTCTACCGAAGCGATGTCAGTGAGGTCACAAAGCTTAGCCTCTACGCCGAGTCTCTTCAATGTTGAAGTCAGCAAAGAGTATGAATTACCAAACAAATGACGGGATGTGATAACATTTTTACCCTGTTCTACGATAGCAAACATCGTATTACTGATGGCAGCCATACCTGAGTTAAAGGCTATAACACGCTCTGCCCCCGTCAAAGCCTTAATACGTAACTCAAGATTTGTTACTGTTGGGTTCTCTACACGCGAATAATCTGGAGCATCAATGCGCCCACAGAAAGCATCAGCCATCAATTGTGCATTATCAAACTCATAGGCAACGGCATTGTATACAGGCATACTTAATGCATCATAAGCATCCCGACGCTTGTAAGGCAGATGAATAGCCTGTGTCTGTTTCTTCATATTTCTTTGTAGTTTGGGTTGTTTATAAAGATAACAGGGAGCTATATCTGCTCCCTGCAATATGTTTTAAAATAGAGGTTAATACCATTGAACGGCATTACTGATACCGCTACGCTTGTCATACTTCAGAGCATCAGTAAGTGTAGAAGCATTACAACGGAACGTGAAGTTGTATGAAGTATAAGGTGCTAATACCACAGAAGCACTCATATTAAAGCAGTGGAGGTCACGTGAAAGACTTGCAGTTGTCATACTCATAGCATGATTTTCGAAGTCATAACCACTTGAGAAATTAATATTCCACCCATCACTGATGCGTATATTACCAGAGACATTCAATGTTTGTGAGAACTTATAAGGATAACGCATCGTCCTTGTATTAAATCTTCCTGCAGTATTTTCACGCATAGTGATACCATATCCGATTGTCAATGACCATGGCATATTAAAACTCATATATCCATTATCATCTGTTTCTGCTATATCTCCACGTTTCTTCTTAGCTGCATACTTACCCTTTTCGAGGTCATCATCCATGTTAGACTCAATGTCTGTGTCTGGACCATCACTGCTTTCGGTGACCTTATCATCATCTGTATCATCCTTATGTCCGAACCATTTCTTCAATTTCTCAGGGTTTAGAGTAAAAGAAAAGTTCTGTGACATACCCTGGAAGCGTGGGAATCGACCGTAACCCCACTCTGTGTGATTGCCGACATAGGGTTTTCCACTTGCATCAAGTTCGTATGCATAAGTGGCAAACTGGGCATTCATGGAGAAAGTATAGTTCTTCCACCACTTCAAACGAAGACGAACACTGAGGTCACTCCAGCGATGGAAGTCTGCGGCAGCATTATAAGACATGCTTGCACCCAGCTCATCAATGATGCTAATCTTCCTAAAGCCAGTGGAGTCCTTATCACTTTTAATCTTCATTTCGATATTGTTGCTCACATCCCAACTGATCATCTCAGTCTTATACTTACCCGGAACACCATATAGTTCTTCCTGATAAGGAGAGTATTCAACAAGCTTCACATTACCACTTGCATCTGTATACTGGTAGCTATCATAGTATCCGTAACGGCGTGCTCCGAAGTTTGGTGAATAAGAGAATGATACCTGAGGAGTTATGACGTGGCGAATAGCCTGAATCTTATCACCGAAAAGTTTCCTACTTGGAGTCCAGAAGCCATACAGTTTTGTACTGGCACTCATTCCGAAGCTCCAGTTATAAACGTTATGGAATCCATAAGTAGTATCATTAACTTCCTTTTGTTTCACTCCATCCCATGACCGTAATATCTTTTTAGAGTACATACGGTCTGTGAAATTAAAGGAAGGTGTGACATTAATATAATTAAATAAGGTGAAGTTTGCTTGTACAGGAATACTGTGTTGGAAAGCATTCTTCCAGTCCTTAAACAAGTTTGAGTGTAAGAAACGGTCTTCTTTTGTTGATATTGAGTTTGACAACTGACCCGTATAGCTCATAGATATCTTCTCATACCAACGTTCTTTCCCTACAGCGTGCTTACGTTTGAAAGGATAGAAACGGCTCAAGCTGATGTTCAAATCAGGTAGAGTCATCTGAATTGAAGAGTCTCTCATGTTCTGTGCAAGGTTGGTTGTTGCACTTAAAGACAGACCTATACTTGAGAAAGTAGTACTCCAGCTGACAGATGACGTACGTGTTGACTGTGTCAAGGTCTGTGGATTATACATACTGGTCAGGTTATTACGCTCATAACTTGACGTAGCAAAGTTCACGCTTGCAGCCAAAGAGCTGTAAGGATTGGCCTTCGGATCCTGTCGATGGTTCCACTGTAACTTAAAACTCTCCTGTTCTGCATAGTCAGGAAGACCCTTATCTCCCGTCTTTGTGTTCTGATAACTGAAGAGGAAGGCACCCGAATAACGATAGCGTTTGCGATAGTTGCTGGCAGCAGTAACGCCCCATGACCCTTTCGTATATATCTCACCTAAGAGTTTTAAGTCCCATTTATCACTGATAGCGAAGTAATAACCACCATCACGAAGATAGAAACCACGATCTTTTTCATCACCATAACTCGGCATAATAAAGCCACTGGAGTACTTCTTTGAGAACGGGAAGAAACCGTAAGGGATAGCCAATGGCAACGGAACATCAGCTACGACAAGGTAAGCAGGGCCAAAAACGACGTCCTTTCCTGGTCGAACTTTTGCACGAGAAAGCGCAATATAGAAATCAGGATGTGGCTTATCACAGGTTGTATAACGCCCATGCTGCAGGTAAATGACACCCGTCGAATCACGTTTACCAACCTCTCCGGTGAGGAATCCTTCCTGTTGTTCGGTATAGATACCTTTTATCAAACCCTTTTTCGACTTGAAGTTGAATGCCATGGTATCCGTCTTATACTCATCTTTACCCATTGTAAAGATTGGCTTTCCTTTGATTCCGCCCTCTTCTGTTGAGTCTGCAGTACCTGTTGCACGCACAGTATTACTATCAAGGTTCATATAAACCTTATCACTTGCGAGTTTCATATTCTCGTAATTCACCTTAGAATTACCATACAAATAGGCAGTTCCCGTAGCAGCATCATAGACGATTGAGTCATCAGCAGAATAGATTACCGGGGCATCAATACCGTTTGAACGTGCTCGCATTATACTATCTGCACGAATAGAGTCATCAATCTGTTTATTATGGTGGTAAATTGCCAATTGAAGAGAGTCCATCTTCGTTGTATCCACTCCAGCAAATCTACTGCTATCAGCTACATCAGGACGTTTCCCTTGCAAGAGACTATCAACAATAACAGCATTACCCGTAGCCTTCTTGGTCCTTTTACCTTTTGGCAAGGGCATATTAATGCTTGCCATCGCATAGACGATGGCCATCGATAGGAGGAGTATGATGCTCTTATTTCTCATTGACTAATATCGTGCAAAAGTACAGAATTAATGGTGAATATATATATCATTACACTATTTTAACGTTTTAGAACGCCTCACAAATATGCTCTTTTAGTGATAAACAAAGACGAGTTGTCAGATACATGAAGCACTGTTTGATGCTTATTGTTTTACTTGTGCACCTTACAATCACATGATTACGGTAGCCTAACAACTACTATCAGTGTAAGATAAATTCATATTATGAAATCAATAGAGGCTCTTTTGCATTGTAAAAGGTGCCCTTTTGAGTTGCAAAAGATGCCCTTTTACACTCCAAAAGACGCCCTTTTACAACGCAAAAGGGCGTCTTTTACAAAGCCCCACATTAACCTTCTGATTCTCTGTTAGTTACCAATTCTATTTTGAGGCACATTCTTTTGTTTTTTAATTGTAGCGAGAAGAAAATCTGTAATAGTATTTCATACTCCAGAATTCATCCTCTATGCCAACTCTAATCCTAAGGCCTCAATCAGTTTTATTACAGGTTTATTGGTTTGTTTTAGCTTCTCTAATTCCTGTCTTGGTGTGAGCATAGGTTTGATTTCATCCTGCTCCGCCAAGCGAATAGTCAGTTCAAGCTGTCCATTGTGCAATGTCTTTGCCAGAGTTGCACGTATGCGTGCCTTAATAGATAGCAGTTCATTCAGTTGGATTTTATTCTCTGCCAACACCTGAATATGCGGAAATTCCGTTATTGTTGGAGTAATATTCTTCATGCGTTGAGCCAAAGCCTGCATATCACTCGGCATACGTGAACACATGGAACGCCATTGCACAACAAGGTCTTGCTGAGAGAATGATTCATTTTCTTCCTTGTTTGTGACCTCAGGCTCATCTATATAAGCTGGCTTTTTATCTTTACTCTTAAGAAGATTATCAAATGACATCCCCAAGGAACCTAAGTTCAAAGACCCTGACATAGCTGTAGGAACAGGCTTAGGAGAGGTGATAGATGTTTCAATCTTCGGAGCTGCATCATCTTTTACTGGTGATACTACCCCATCAGCCACACCTTGTGATGCAGCATTAGCACGTTTCAGGCTCCCGACCACCTGCGGAGTCGGTTTATTCTGAGCCTTCATTATAAGTTTCTTAAACAGGGATTTCAAACGCTTAGGGCTGCGCCCCGAGGCTGGAACATCATCCTCTTTCTGCGTTATCTGAGCCACTTCAATCAGTGTCAGCTCAACTAACAGACGCTTATTCGAGCTCTGGCGATACTCCACATCGCAACGATTCATAATCTTCAGAGCATCATACAGGAAAGGTGTAGGACACTTCTGTGCCTGACTTTGATAACGTTGGCGTTGCTGATCGCTCACCTCTAACAGAGGAAGGGTCTGTGCATCCTTTGCCATCAGTACGTTGCGCACATGTGAAGCCAAGCCATTGATGAGATTTCCACCATCAAACCCCTTGTTTATGACTGTATTCAAGAGTACCATTATCTCACTTACCTTATTCTCCAAAGCAAGATCAATGATGTTGAAGTAATTCTCCTCATCCAGCACATTGAGGTCTTCAATCACCTTTTGATAACTGATATCTCCTTGAGAGAAACTTGCTGCCTGGTCAAATATTGAAAGGGCATCGCGCATACCACCATCAGCTTTCTCAGCTATGACGTTCAAAGCCTGCTCATCATATTTGATATTTTCTTTCTCAGCCACGCTCTTTAGATGCCCAATGATGTCGCGTACTGTCATTCTTTCAAAGTCATAGATCTGACAACGAGACAAGATTGTGGGGAGAATCTTATGCTTCTCTGTTGTTGCAAGAATGAAAATAACATGAGCAGGCGGCTCTTCCAGTGTCTTCAGGAAAGCATTGAAAGCCGCCGTTGACAGCATATGAACCTCATCAATGATGAAGACTTTATATCGACCAACTTGTGGAGGAATACGAGTTTGCTCCATCAAAGACTTGATATTCTCAACGGAGTTATTGCTCGCAGCATCCAACTCGAAGATATTATAGCTACGTCCTTCGTTAAAAGCGTTACAACTTTCGCATTCGTTGCACGCCTCTCCCTCTGCAGTTGGGTGCTCGCAGTTAATAGCTTTGGCGAAAATGCGGGCACAAGTAGTCTTTCCTACGCCCCGAGGACCACAGAAAAGATAAGCATGAGCAAGCTTCCCGCTCTTCACAGCGTTCTTCAACGTAGTCGTCAACGCCTGTTGTCCAACGACAGAATCAAAGGACATCGGGCGGTACTTACGTGCCGAAACGATATATTCACTCATAATTTAACATTCTGATTATTTCGTGCAAAGGTAATAAAAGTTAAGAAAAGAGCAGGAGAAGGATATGATTAAATTGTTAATTTGCTAAAAATCTATATGCTTAATGCATACATCTGCAATCTTTTCCTTACTTTTGCAAAAACTAAAATAGCGTTAGCAATCAAGACATAGTTCTTACTTTGCATTCGCTTACATCTTTTTTTTAACAGCAGAGAGAAGTGAGCAAAATAACTGGACATGTTCTCAGGTTTCTGAGCCGATTCAAATTTCATATCGTTATCATCCTTGGTATACTTATAGTTGGCGTACTGGATGAGAACAGTTTCCTGAAACGTATAGAGTATGCGTACCAGATTGATGACCTAAAGACGGAGATACAGAAGTACAACCGCCAATATCATCATGACACACAACAGCTGAGAGACTTGAAACGTGACCCGAAAGCTGTTGCAAGAATTGCCCGTGAACGCTACTTTATGAAGGCTGACAACGAGGATATCTTCGTTCTGAGTGATGACGAACAGCCTGCTGACAACCCTTCTAAATATGAAACAACTGAATAAATACGAATCAATAGCCTTCCTCTTCGGAGGATTACTGATGGTTACAGGTGCTGGATTATATGCTTTTTTCCTCATCCAACCTGTTTCATGCTGGGTTATGCTGGTAGGAGCCATCCTATTCGTACTCATGCAAACAAGACAACGATACACTGGAACACAACTAACTATACGCCGTTTGCGTAAGATTATGACGTTTGCAGGTATCGGATTTATCCTTGCTGGACTATTTATGGTAGAGGATTCGTATTTCTTTCTTCGCCCATTTGTAGCCAACTCTATAAGTGGATACAGTACTTACATCAACATAATCCACCACAATTGGGTGATACTTCTCCTCATCTCAGCCGTATTAGAGATGTATACGACACATCGAATCAACTACGAATTGAGGAAAGAAAGCCCACTTGAGGGTTGATTAGAACAAGAGATAAGAGATAATTTCAATAGAAAAAACGACAGACATAAGGGGTGGAGAACATCTCATTTGTCTGACAAGAACCAGTTTAATGAACTATGAATAAAGTTCTATATGCACTACTTTCACTTGTGATGCTCGCATCATGTGCTGACTCATACACTATCCAAGGAACATCTAACGTCTCTGCTTTAGATGGAAGAAAGTTATATCTGAAGGTTGATCAGGCTGATTCACTGATTGATTTGGATTCTTGTGATGTCGTTCATGGACAGTTTTCTTTTCATGGAACGATTGATTCTGTGAAAGTAGCACAGGTCTTTATGGATGACGTTAACCTACAATTTCCTATTGTTATTGAGAGTGGAAACATCAATGTCAAGCTGAATAACACACAACAGCGTGTTAGCGGAACACCACTGAATGACAAACTCAATGACTTTTGGACAAAGTTTACACAGTTACGCAACCAATATGGAGAGATTGACCACGAAGAAAGTGCAGCCATTCTCAATGGACATGACGAAGAAACGATCAATGCCCAACTCATCAAAAAAGCTTTAGTAGTCTATGAAAAGGGCGATAAACTGTTCACAAAGTTTGTGACAGACAACTTTGACAATGTCCTTGGGCCATGGGGGTTCCTAACACGTATTAGTTATGACACCACCCCTAACGCCTATCCTGTATGGATGAATGACTATATGTACGCCTATGCACTGAACCAATTACCGTCATGGGTAGAGTACATCATGACCAAAGCTACTGATAAGTTTAAGAATAATCCACAAGTAAAGGCGTTCTATACTAATTTCCAGCAGACACAAAAAGAGATGAATGGTACAGCAGAACCTACTACTACCAGCCCTGAAGCAAGTGGAACAACAACGAATCCTGACATAACTCCACCAACACCAGCTCAGATGGCAGGTGATTCCGTTCGCTAATAGGTGGACAAGAAAGAAAAGATTCAGAAACAAATGAGGTTTGAAAGACATCAGTATTCAAACCTCACACAGACATTCTCATAGAATATATTACACCCCTAAAAACATAAACATATGAGAAAACTCATCCAAAGTGGTACAATCGTCAATGAAGGGCGAAGCTTTATTGGTTCTCTCATCATAGAAGATGACCGTATAACAGAGATAATTGAAGGCAACAAGATACCCCGTGGCACATTCGAAGAGACTATCGATGCCACGGGATGTTTTGTTATTCCAGGTATCATAGACACACATGTTCACTTCCGTGAGCCTGGATTGACGGATAAGGCAGACATTGAAAGCGAGAGTAGAGCAGCAGCTTTCGGTGGTGTTACCTCGTATTTTGATATGCCAAACACCAATCCACAAACCACAACAATAGATGCCTTGAACAATAAATGGCAACGGGCTGAATCGTCAAGTCATATCAATTATGCTTTCTTCTTTGGTGCAACAAATACGAACAGTGACCTTTTCGCTCATTTAGACATACATACTATTCCAGGAATCAAACTCTTTATGGGTGCATCAACGGGCAATATGCTCGTAAATAGACAGGAAGCATTAGAGAAAACCTTCCATAACGCAGCAGAACTAGGACTTCCAGTCGTCACACATTGTGAGGATTCAGATATCATCAAAGCTAACATGGAAGAGGCAAAGAAGATCTATGGAGATGATCCTGACATCATACATCACTACGAAATACGCAGTGAAGAAGCCTGTTGGGTTTCTTCTCAATTGGCAGTTAAGCTTGCACGAAAGTTTAAGACACACCTTCACATAGCTCATATCTCTACCCAAAGGGAACTATCATTGGCTCTTCAACCTGAAGATGAAGGACGGATAACCTTAGAAGCTGTCATTGCTCACATTGCTTTCCAAAGAAGATTATCTCACAAAGCATGCACTTATCAAATGTAACCCTTCTGTGAAGACACTTTCTGACCGTAATGCCATCCGCCATGCACTCATGGATGGACGCATAACAACTGTAGGGACGGACCATGCTCCACATCTTCTTAGCCAGAAACAAGGTGGATGTGCAAAGGCAACATCGGGCATGCCGATGATACAATTCTCTCTTGTAACGATGTTAGAACTTGTTGATAAGGGCGTATTGACCATAGAAAAGCTTGTAGAACTTATGGCTCATGCACCAGCAAGACTCTTTAACATTGATGAACGGGGCTTCCTTCGCAAAGGTTACAAGGCTGACATCACCATCATTAAGCCTCACCAGTCATGGATTGTAAACGAAGAATGTATCGAAAGTAAGTGCAAATGGAGCCCTATGATGGGACATGAATATCATTGGAAGGTGGTCCACACATTCTTAAATGGTAATCACTTATTAAATAATGGCAAGTTCAATACCACCTTACGGGGGGAGAAAATAACATTCAGGAACACTAAGTAACCCTTCATAAAAACAAAAGGTAGTAGATAAAAGAAGGTCTTATGGACAAGAAAGTCGTAGATAATAAAAGTAAGATTCTCACTTATAACATCAATGATGTCGCCCCATACATCAATTGGGCATACTTCTTCTATGCCTGGTCAATGAATGGTAAGGCAAAAGATGCACAAAAAGAGTTGCAAAAAGAAGCTGAGGATATGCTTGCTAAGATGAATGAGAAGTATCATACACATGCTGTTTGCACTGTGCGAAGCCAACAGTGATGGCGATGATATCATCGTTAAGGGAACACGCATACCAATGTTACGCCAACAAAAAGCCGTACCTGGTAAACCTAACCTATGTCTTTCAGATTTTCTTCGTCCCTTATCATCCGGAATTAAAGATACTTTAGGGCTCTTTGCGACCTCCGTTGACGCTGCTCTGACAGATGATTTCGAAGATGATACCTACCTACGGATGCTGTCACAGACTCTTGCTGACCGTTTAGCAGAGGCTACAGCAGAGAAAATGCACGAAGATATCAGAAGGAAATATTGGGGATATGCACCAGAAGAGCAACTCACTTTGAGAGAGTTATTTGCTGAAAAATATCAGGGGATACGCCCAGCCATAGGATACCCATCGCTTCCAGATACCAGTGTAAACTTCCTTTTAGCAGAGCTTTTGGACATGAAAGCTATCCACATTAGCCTTACTGAAACTGGAATGATGATTCCTCATGCCAGCGTTTCAGGACTAATATTCGCTCATCCACAGAGCCGTTACTTCGAGTTAGGGAAGATAGGAGAAGACCAACTACAGGATTATGCACGCCGACGTGGCCTCCCTACAGAGTCTATCAGGAAGTATCTCAGTTCCAGTCTACTAAAAAAATGATTGCACGAATCATCATACCACTCATTTTAGTCATTGTACTTCCCGACCTATACATTGACGTTCATTACTTCCGGAAGCAATACCACATTAGTAGGTGGTTGCGTTTACTATGGTGGATACCCTGCATTAGCATGGTAATATACACATGTGCGTTAGCCTCCATACAGGACTTTGCACCCACAGACCTCACTTGGCTGAACACTTATCTCTTCCTCCTTGGAATGTTCGTCGGACCAAAAGCCATCTTTACACTTACTTCTTTCCTTGGTTGGATAGTACGAAAATACATCACACATATGCACCGCAACTGGGGACATTACATTGGAATCGCCCTTGGGATATGTACTTTTGCAACTTATGTATATGGTCTTACAGCAGGTTTTTCTACCATAAAGGTTAAACATGTGAACCTTTATTTCAGGAATCTACCACAATCATTCAATGGATATCGCATCGTTCACGTATCCGACCTGCATCTTGGAACATTTGATGGATGGCGTAAAAGCATACTAAAGGCAGAGATGGACAGTATCGTAAAGCAACATCCCAACCTTATCTGCTTTACTGGTGACCTACAAAATATGCGTCCTCAAGAAATTGAAAAGATGCAGAATGTACTTCATAAACCCATGCAAGGCACTGTATCAGTCTTAGGAAATCATGACTATACCGAATATATAAAAGAAGATCCAAAGGTAGAATTTCAGCAAGAGAAGCGATTAATTGCAGCAGAAAGAAACCTTTTAGGTTGGAAACTGCTATGCAACCAACATATCAAAATAGCATCTTCACATAAGGAGTACATATATATATGTGGCACGGAAAACGACGGAAGACCACCTTTCCCCAACCATTCTGATTACGACAAAGCCATCCGAGGGATTCCCAAAGATGCCTTTGTCATCATGTTACAACATGATCCTTCTGCATGGCGTAGGTCTATTCTCCCCAAGACAACAGCCCAACTGACGCTCAGTGGACACACACATGGCGGACAGATGCAGTTCTTTGGCTGGCGTCCTACAAGTATTCGACAGGCTGAAGACCATGGACTCTATGAACAAAATGGGCGATATCTGTATGTCACTGCAGGCCTTGGAGGACTTGTACCCTTCCGTCTCAATATGCCAAATGAGATTACAGTCATAACACTTCACACTAAAAAATGAAATAAAAGTATTCTATGAGCAATTCTATCTCCCCAAGAAACAAGAAGAATCATCCTTCTGTAATAACGTTGGTAGCACGTCTCATCTATGGAGCCTACACCTTTTTTATTGCGCTTCCCATCTTTATTATAACATCAACTCTTACCGCCTTGACAACAGTTATTGGCTGTAGGTTTGGCAATGGACACTTCTGGGGCTACTATCCAGGCAAATGGTGGTCATGGCTTACTATCCGTTTGCTCTTCTTACCCGTAAAAGTTGAAGGGAGAGAGCATTTAGATCCCAAGCAAAGCTATGTCTTTGTGAGCAATCATCAAGGTGCATTTGACATATTTCTTATCTATGGCTTCTTGGACCGTAACTTCAAATGGATGATGAAAAAAGGTATTCGGAAGATTCCTTTGGTAGGTATCGCTTGTGTATATGCCCATCATATCTTCGTAGATAAGAGTGGAGCAAGCAAGATAAAGAAGACCTATGACGAAGCACGCAAGACCCTTCGAGAGGGTATGTCAGTTGTTGTTTTCCCTGAAGGTGCCCGTTCTTTTACTGGTCATATGGGTAAATTCCGTCGTGGAGCTTTCATGCTTGCCGATGAACTACAACTTCCTGTATGTCCATTGACCATCAATGGTTCCTTCGATATCATGCCCCGTACAAGAGATTGGAGCTTTCCTATGTGGCACCCTCTTAGCCTTACCATTCACGAACCTATCTTTCCAAAAGGCAAAGGGACAGAGTTCGAGAAACAAACAATGGCAGAATCCTATGATGCTGTTATGTCTGGCATAGAACCAAAGTATCAAGGTTTCATAGAAAATCCAGACCAATAACTTCACATATCTCTACCCATATCCTAATAAAAACAATAAAAAGAAACACAGATTTGCTTCATTCAGAGAAATGTACTACTTTTGTATTACTTTTAATAAACCCAAAAACTGAAAGCCAATGACAAGTGATAGTATCGTAATTATACCAACCTATAACGAGAAAGAGAATATCGAGAAAATCATTCGTGCCGTCTTCCGATTAGAAAAGTTCTTTCATATCTTGGTAATTGATGATGGAAGTCCTGACGGTACAGCACAGATTGTACACCGATTGATGGAGACTGAGTTTACCGACCGCCTCTTTATTATTGAGCGAACAGGTAAATTAGGATTGGGAACGGCTTACATCACCGGCTTCAAATGGGCTTTAGAACATGGTTATGACTACATCTTTGAGATGGATGCAGACTTCAGTCACGACCCTAACGACCTACCTCGTCTCTATGCCGCCACACATGATGAAGGCTATGATGTTGCAGTTGGCTCACGCTATGTAAGTGGTGTGAACGTTGTTAACTGGCCTATCGGACGCGTCTTGATGAGTTATTTCGCCAGCAAGTACGTCCAAACAGTGACAGGATTTCATGTTCATGACACCACAGCAGGGTTTGTTTGCTACCGTCGTCGTGTCTTAGAGACTATTCCTTTAGACCAAATCCGCTTCAAGGGCTATGCTTTCCAGATTGAAATGAAATACACTGCCCATAAGATAGGCTTCAAAATAAAAGAAGTACCAGTCATCTTTGTGAATCGTAGGGAGGGAACTAGCAAGATGTCAGGTGGTATTTTCTCTGAAGCTTTCTTTGGTGTTATGCGCCTACGCATGGACGGATGGTTCAAGAAATATCCTAAACCACAAAACTAAAGGGATTTATCTCTTTTCGAAAAGCAACAAGAATACACATTGTTTGATTACACAAAAGACCATATATCAGCAGCCATAACTTCTCGGAGTTATGGCTGTTGTCGTTTAATCATTAGTATTCCGTAAACATTTTCCATACAGAATCAGTCTTAAGAGTCTCATAAATACTCTCAAAAAAACATGATTAACACATGCCATTCTTGCTCTTTCATAAACATTTTGATGCTTAGCACCAGTGGAGCTAATACCTAACACCAGTGGAGCTGATGCCTAACACAAGTGGAGCTGATGGTCAACTCCATTCGTGCTGTTCCCTAACTCTTTATAAATAGTGTACCATCAAGGCGATATTTTATATTCTTATCAGTATGTAAGATAAATGTTGTAACTTTGCATTTACAACGCAATAGCGATGAAGATACAGGATATACAGAAACTATATGCAACCTTACCACAGGTAGGTGCATTGATAAAGACACAGGAAGATAAGTCCATCAAGACCATTTTCCTGCAAGGACTCGTGGCATCAGCTGCCCCAATGCTCTTTGCTTCTATAGCTGAAAAGTGGAAAAAGACAACTGTTTTTGTTCTCAATGATAACGATGAGGCTGGTTATTTCTATAATGATCTGAAAACAATTGCCATGCCTGATGATAATAAAGACAAAGTTGCAGAGGTTCTTTTCTTTCCTTCATCCTACCGACGTGCCGTGAAATACGGGCAACGAGATGCTGGAAACGAGATTCTACGTACTGAAGTCTTGACGCGTTTGTCAGCCCTAACAACGGAAAAAGAAGACTCTTCCACTCTCCCACTCTATATTGTTACCGAACCATCTGCCCTCTCAGAGATGGTAGTTTCCCCAAAACAATTAGACGAGAGACGCCTGACACTGACTGTTGAACAGCATATTGACATTGTAGAAGTTGAGAGAACGTTACGTTCATTCGGCTTTTCTGAGACCGATTATGTCTATGAACCAGGACAATTTGCCGTACGCGGTAGCATTATTGATGTTTATTCTTTCTCCAGTGAACTACCTTATCGTGTTGACTTCTTCGGAGATGACATTGAAACCATCCGTACTTTTGAAGTTGAGAGTCAGCTGTCCAACGAGAAACTAAAACGTATTGAGATTGTTCCAGAGCTTGCAACACTCTCTGAAGAGAAGGTTCCGTTTCTTAATTTCCTACCCAATGATGCGGTATTGGCATTCAAAGACTTCCTCTATGTCCGTGACACCATAGAAGGAATCTACAAAGATGGCTTTACATCCCAGGCATTAGTCGATAGCTTAGAAGGGAAAAACGAAGTGGAACAACAGGAGATTGAGAAAGCTTTCCGCAAGGAAAGCCAACTCATTACAGCTTCTCTTTTTATGGATAACGCGCTCGATTTCCTCCGCATAGAGTTCGGAATGAATCACTCTATCAATGATGATACAAGGAAAAAGGGTGATCATCGAGCGACAATAAACTTCCAAACATCCCCGCAACCACTCTTCCACAAGAACTTTGAGCTTCTCTCAAAGACCTTGAGAGACTATCTTCTCCAGGATTATAAGCTGTATATCTTTGCTGACAGTGAGAAACAAACGATACGCTTAAGGGACATATTTGATTCCTTATCAAGCGGAAACTTATCTCCAGATTCTGAGAACCTGTCTGTTGCAGACAGCTCTCTTTCGTTGAAAAAAGGGGATAAAAACAGAACCGTTGAGGGTCTTCCTTTCACTGCTGTCAACCGAACGCTGCATGAAGGTTTTGTTGATAACACCCTGAAAGTATGTTTCTTCACTGATCATCAGATATTCGATAGATTCCACAAGTACAACCTCAAGTCGGATAAGGCACGTCAAGGCAAGATGGCATTGACGATGAAAGAACTGCAAGAGATGGAACCTGGTGACTTCCTTGTACATGTTGACTTTGGTATTGGTAAGTTTGCTGGACTCGTCCGAGTGCCTGCCGGAGACTCCTATCAGGAGATGATACGCCTTGTTTACCAGCATAACGACATCGTAGATGTATCCATCCACTCACTTTATAAGATCAGTAAATACCGCAGAGGAGACTCTGGTGAAGCACCACGGCTGTCAGTTCTTGGTTCAGGAGCATGGGATCGGCTGAAAGAACGTGCGAAGAAAAGAATCAAAGACATTGCACGTGACCTCATCAAGCTGTATGCTAAGCGGCGAAAAGAGAAAGGTTTTGCCTTCTCTCCTGACTCCTTTATGCAACATGAACTGGAGGCTTCGTTCCTTTATGAGGACACTCCTGACCAAGTAAAAGCTACTCAGGAGCTGAAGCAAGACATGGAAAGTGCGCGTCCTATGGACCGTTTGGTATGCGGTGATGTGGGCTTTGGCAAGACAGAAGTTGCCATTCGTGCTGCTTTCAAAGCTGCTGTCGACAACAAACAAGTGGCAGTATTGGTACCAACAACCGTCTTGGCATTCCAACATTACCAAACATTTAAGAACCGATTGAAGGACATGCCAGTACGTGTTGACTACCTTTCACGTGCCCGAAATGCGAAACAAACCAAACAAGTATTGGCTGATTTGGCTGAAGGAAAGATTGATATTCTCGTTGGGACACACAAACTGATTGGTAAATCTGTGACATGGCATGACCTCGGACTGCTTATTATTGATGAAGAACAGAAGTTCGGTGTGTCAACAAAGGAGAAGTTACGCCAGCTGAAAACCAATGTAGACACACTCACAATGTCTGCTACTCCTATTCCACGAACACTACAATTCTCATTGATGGGAGCCCGTGACATGAGTATTATGCGCACTCCCCCTCCCAACCGCTACCCTATTCAAACCGAGATTGCATCCTTCTCACATGAGGTTATAGCTGATGCTATTAACTTCGAGATGAGCCGTAACGGACAGGTTTACTTCGTTAACGACCGTATCAGTAACCTTCCTGAGATTGCTAACCTCATTAAAAAGTATGTCCCAGACTGTAGGGTCGCTATAGGACACGGACAGATGAAACCTGAAGAGTTGGAAGAAATTATCATTGGCTTCATGAATTATGATTATGATGTACTGCTTTCCACAACCATAGTAGAGAACGGAATAGACATCTCTAACGCCAATACCATCATTATTAATGATGCCCATCGCTTCGGATTATCCGACCTTCACCAGATGCGTGGACGTGTGGGACGCTCGAATAAGAAAGCCTTCTGTTATCTCTTAGCACCACCTTTGTCAGCACTGAACCCAGAAGCACGCCGCCGCCTGGAAGCTCTTGAGACCTTCTCCGACCTCGGTAGTGGTTTCAACCTTGCTATGCAAGACCTAGACATACGCGGTGCCGGCAATCTCTTAGGCTCTGAACAGAGTGGCTTCATGGAGGACTTAGGCTATGAAACCTATCAGAAGATACTCAGTCAGGCAGTCACCGAATTGAAAAACGATGAGCTCCAGGATCTCTATGAAGAGGAGATGAACGAAGGAAAGCAGATTACAGGCGATGATTTCATTGATGATTGTGCTGTTGAAAGCGACCTTGAGATGTACTTCCCTGATAACTATGTACCAGGAAGTTCTGAGCGCATGCTACTCTATCGGGAGCTGGATAATATAGAGAAAGATGAAGATCTTGATGCTTATCGTAAACGTCTTCAAGACCGATTTGGACCTATTCCACGCCAAGGAGAGGAACTTATGCAGGTCGTTGCACTGCGAAGAGTGGGTAAACGATTGGGCTGTGAGAAGATTATTCTCAAGCAAGGACGCATGCAGATGCAGTTCGTTTCCAACCCAAACAGTATGTACTATCAGAGTGAAGCCTTTGACAAAGTACTTAATTACATAGGTTATCATCCCCGTCGTTGCAACCTGAAAGAACGGAACGGTAAACGTTCTATGGTGGTAAATGACGTGAAGAGTGTAGAGGATGCTGTTAAAGTCTTAAGAGAGATAGACAAAAAGCAATCTTAAGAAACACTTTTACAAAGTCTATTCCACAATTATCTACAAGATGACAGGAAGCCTCTTTTCTCCGAGTTTGTAACTATCTGTCTTTCAAATGATTGCAGATAGCATTCTAAAAGGTGCCCTTTTGAAGTTCAAAAGGGCACCTTTTGCATGTCAAAAGGGCATCTTTTACAACGCAAAAGGGCGTCTTTTACAACGCAAAAAGGCACCTATTGAAAACGAACTATGAATCATCTTTACATTAAGAACATTACAAGCAATACTCAAAGAAAGCTATTCTATTTGTTACAAGAGGCAGGAGACACCTGTATCAGACGAAGAAACAAAAAAGAAAAACCAAAGGAAAAACTTGCAAAAGTCATAAATCATGCTTAAATTTGCGAGCAAATGACTACGAGGATGAAACATACAGACGTATTTAACTCCATTCGCAACGTTGCAATGAAGTTAAAACCAGAGAATGGAAAGATAATACTCTTCGGTTCTCAGGCACGTGGTGAAGCTCGTGAGGATTCCGATTGGGATATTCTTATCCTATTAGACAAGGATAAGATAGAGGTGGCAGACCATGATAAGTTCACTTATCCATTCTGGGAACTTGGCTGGGAAATCAATGCGATGATTCATCCTATTGTATATACTTTAAAAGAATGGAGCACTCGCTCTCACACTCCTTTCCGGGATAATATAGAACTAGATGGGATTGCTTTATGCTAAAAAACGGTGAGAGAAGAGTACTCGTAACCTACAGAATACAGAAGGCGAAGTCGGTTCTAAAGGAAGCTTATGATAACGCTAAGCTCGGGCATTGGACGCTTGTTGGCAATCGTTTATATTACACGGTTTACCACATGGCACAGGCTTTATTGCTAGATAAAGGTCTATCAGCCAAGACACATGCGGGGACTATTCATATTATTGGGCAGCAGTTTGTATCAACAGGGATGATAGATAAGACATATGGAAGGTTGTTCTCACGTTTGTATGAACTGCGTCAATCAGGAGATTATGATGATATGTATAATGCAACAGAAGATGAAGTGAAACCTTACTTTCCATTAGTTGAATCATTCATCAGTGTCATGGAGGAATTAATTACATTCAAATAGGAAAGATATAACACCATAAAATATCAAATAACTATGATTAAGAAATATGTAGAAGAGAACAAAGACAGAATGCTCGAGGAGCTATTCAGTCTGATACGCATACCAAGCGTAAGTGCACAAACAGCTCATAAAGAGGACATGGTACGTTGTGCAGAACGCTGGAAAGAACTCTTGTTGCAGGCAGGAGTAGACAAAGCAGAGGTCATGCCATCAAAGGGAAATCCAATGGTTTATGCTGAAAGAATGGTTGATCCAAAGGCAAAGACCGTCCTTGTTTATGGTCATTATGATGTGATGCCAGCTGAACCATTCGAGCTATGGAAGACAGAACCATTCGAACCAGTCATTAAAGATGGTCATATCTGGGCACGTGGAGCAGACGATGATAAGGGACAATCATTCATGCAGGCAAAGGCTTTTGAGTATCTGAACAAGCATAACCTGCTGAAACATAACATGAAATTCATCTTTGAAGGTGAAGAGGAGATTGGCTCTGGAAGTCTTGGTCCATTCATTGAAGAGCACAAAGACTTACTGAAATGTGACGTAATCCTCGTATCTGATACGGGAATCATTAGTCCTGACGTACCTTCTATCACCACTGGTCTGCGCGGATTGTCCTACTGGCAGATTGAAGTTACTGGTCCTGACCACGACTTACACTCAGGAACTTTCGGCGGTGCAGTAGCTAATCCTATCAATGTTCTTTGTAAGTTGATAGCAGATGTCACTGGTCCTGACGGCAAAATACGTATTCCTGGTTTCTATGATGATGTGGAAGAAGCATCGGACGAGGAGCGCAAACTCGTTGCTTCTATACCTTTCAATGAGGAAGAATACAAGAAGTCTATCGGCGTAAAGGCCCTCTTCGGTGAGGAAGGCTACAGCACAATTGAGCGTACAGGCTATCGTCCTTCATTCGATGTATGCGGTATTTGGGGTGGATATACGGGTGATGGTGCCAAAACAGTCATACCTTCAAAGGCATATGCAAAGATTTCATCACGCCTTGTACCCCATCAAGATCACAACAAGATCAGCCAATTGGTAGTAGACTACTTCAATCGTGTTGCTCCAGACACAGTAACAGTTAAGGTGGAGAAGCACCATGGTGGCTACGGATACGTCTGTCCTATCGACTTCCCAGCATATAAAGCTGCCGAAAGAGGTTTCGAGACTGTCTTTGGAAAGCGCCCATTGCCTGTTCGTATTGGTGGTTCTATTCCAATTATCTCAACCTTTGAAAGCTACTTGGTGCTAAGAGTGTCCTCATGGGCTTCGGTCTGGAATCAAATGCCATCCATTCTCCAAACGAGAATATGCCAGTTGATCTCTGGTTAAAGGGTATTGAAACGATTATCAACTTCCATTTGGAGTACGATAAGGAAGCATAAATAAGGAGATAATCCTATAAAAAGACATTGCCAGCCTCACATAATAAGATGTACGAGGCTGGCAATTTTTATTAAAAAAGCACCAAACATTTGGTAAATTCGCAAAGTCTGATTACTTTTGCAACCCAGTTCGAATGAACTGAATGAGGTATGAAAGCACGATGAAAGGAATATTTTTCCAATCAAAAGTACGGAAATCCTCATTGTACTATGGGCTTGTTTGGATTTGACGGCAAGACGAAATGGTACGTAAGCACGCGGAGCGTCGTTAGTTTGCTCCTAAATATCAGCTATCAAACAATTAATTGGCGAAAACAATTACGCTCTCGCTGCCTAACCGAAGTACAGTAGGTTACTGGCTTTATTCGGCTATTAGATAGCTGAACGAGACATCGCTCCGAGGATGTTGTTCCGAATCCGGAGAGTAAGCGATGCAGGTTCAATCGGAAATAGTCAGTGTATGCCTCGATAGACTGATGAAGATTTAGAGGATAAGATGTCGGTTGGTGGTCCAGGTCTTGCCGACATACGAAAACCAAAGTCTGGAATAAACGTGTAGAAAGCGTATGGTTTCCTTGTGCGGACGTGGGTTCGACTCCCACCAGGTCCACATCAGAAATGAGAAAACATCAAAAGAATAGGGGCAGACAAGAGCGTCTGTCCCTATTCTTTGTTTTATGATTTCGGATTTTTACCATAGCCTTTCAGCCGAAGAAGGCTTATGGTTTTTATCCGCGATAGGCATTCAGCTTGGCAAGATAGTACTTCTTAAAGTCGCTCCACTTGTAATAATACGGTGTGGAAGTTTTGGGAAGTGGCAACGTTACTTCCTCTTCATTGAGCAGAACCTTCACAAGGACATCATCTTTCGGACGCTTCGGATTCTTATAGAACACGAACTGAATGTTTGCTGCCATGGGAACAATGCGTGTGGAACTCCAACCTTTAAGGGCAAGACTGTCTATATCTGACACGCGGATGTCGCTATTATTAAGATTCAGCAGGCATGTCAGCGGCATAACCATCGTGTCATGTCCGAAGCGAAGTGTTGCTCCTGGATGAGGAAGAGCCAGACAAGAGTCGGCATCAGTGATGATCTTACGCAAGAGATTACGCTGCGAGAAGGGTTGATTGCCTCCACTTTGCGGTGCGCTGGCATAGCGTAAATACCACCAAGCATTGCTTCTTTGCCAGAGCCTGTACAGTTCATCAGGCGTAAAGAGGTTGTATAATGAGAGCGAATGGCGTATTTCTGAGTTCTGAACAATGCTTGCGAGACTGAAAAGGTCGAATGTAAGCTGCGATGCGTCCACCTTCTTTGCCACGTATTCCTTGTCCTTAAAGAGGCGGGACATCAGAGGTTGCGTGTCAATATTGCGCTTTGCCCACTCCTCAATCGTCTTCTTTACGGCGCTACTGTCCTTTTGATGGGAGAGTTTCTTGTCCGATTGATTCATGTAATACATGTCATGCGCACTTGCATCATGCCTGATTCTGAGGCGAGGATTATGCCGAATGAGCTCCTGCAGTTCGTTCTCCATGGACAGAATGCAGCGGATAACATCCGTAGACTTAGCATCTACCCAGACTGAATCACGGAAGACTGAGGGGAAACGATTGTACATTCTCCGTGCAATCTGCTGATGTTGCTGGGCGCCAAGCAGTGTCAGTTCGCCCCAACGCTTATAGGATTCGGTGTACATGAGGCGTAATTTCTTGAGAACTTCCTTGCCTTCATTGGTCAGAACGCCAGCCGAATCAGCCCGCTGAAGCGTTTCGATCGGGCGAAGATATTGCTGCGCATGAATGAGATAGCGCGAACCGTGCCGCCCATAATGCGATAGATAGACGGGAAGATAGCCCGAAGGAGCAGGCGTAAGCTTGCCCGATGGTGCGGGATAAGCAAGGTAATTGTTGGCAGAAAGTTCAGGATGTGACTCAATCTGCTTCCTGATTGATTGTGCCACGACGTGTAGCGATGCTGAGAAAGCTAACACGCAAAGCAAAATAAGATGTTTTTTCATATCGTTGTGATGTATTCTTAGTTGCATACAAAGGTAAGCAATTCCCATAAGTATAAAGACATTAGGGCATTGAAATACGCTGCTCGTCAGCTAAAAAGTATGCTCAGCGCAATCAGCGGACCGAGAGAACGGCGACGATTCATGAGGAATGTCCGCATAAACCGTAGGGAAGTATTTTGTAATAGAATATTGTTAATTCCGACTATCATTCTGACGGTGCTATTCACAAAAGGCATATTTACGGTCAAATATTCCCGTTTTGGGCGGCTTTACGCTGTATTTTCATAAGCAATTGATATCCAACAGTTTACAGAAACTATGCATGCTTTCTAACAGAACGAACTAAGCTGTTTTCAGAAAAGTTCTATCGTTTTAAGCAAAAAGTACTATCGTTTTAGGTAAAAAGTACTATCGTTTTGGCTGAAAAGTACTATCGTTTTGACTGAAAAGTACTATCGTTTTGCCTGAAAAGTATATACTTTTTGACTGAAAAGTATATACTTTTTGCCGAAAAGGTATATACTTTTTCCCAAAAAGGTCATATCTAACCGCTTTTAAAGTATAAAGAAAGGCTGAAAAAAGCTATAATGAGAAAATCAAATGTAAAGTATATTCCACATAAGAAGCATCCTCTTTACGCATAAAAAAGAGAGGATATGCCTTTCGGACATACCCTCTCTACCCTTCATCGGGCTATTTAGAACGTGTTATTTACTTGATAACAACTTTAGAAGCTCTGTTGCCTACACGCACGATGTATACACCTGGAGCCAGAGAAACACGCTGCTCATCAGTATTAACCTTGCTCTGATAAGCCAGTTTTCCATCTATCGTATAGACTGCAAGCGTGTGGTTTCGAGCACCAAGAACGTTAATTCCGCCAGCAACGAACTGTACTTTCACCTCTTCACCAGCCTTGACCTCGTCAATACCGTCAGTCGGTGTGAAGGTAATATAGTTCGTATTCAACAGTGCATTAGGGAAGTTCTCGTTCGCAAGAATACATACCAGCTTCGTAAAGGTGTCCGTAAGCTTCAAGGTTGTCACACCATTCTCAACTGTATACTCATCGTTCGCAGTTAATTCCTCACCCTGCAGCACGCCGTCAACAGACTGAACCTTACCATCGAACCAACGATAAGTAGTAGGTTTACCCGCAATAACAGCCTCAGAGCTCAGATCAACCTTACCATTGACGCACTGAACATCGATAGGAGCCTGGAGATTATAAGAGTATTTATCGAACTTTCTGCCGTTACTCTCAGGAAGAGGCATCGTAGAGAACTTCAGCTTGTTGTCAACAACATTGAGGACACGCAGCTTAGTATTCTTTGAAACATCAACCTTCGTCAGCTTATTAGAGTTCAACCACAACTGCTCCAGCTCTGGAAGCTTATCAAGAGAGATGGTTTCAAAGTCATTCTTACTCAAATCAAGATTCCACAAATGTGGGTTATCAAACTTAATCTCCTTCATCTTGTTCCCTGAAAGATAAGCCAGACCAAGGCTCTTTGCAGGAGAAAGATCGAACGTCTTGAGCTTATTGTTAACCAAAGACAACGCAAAGAGCTTAGGGAACTTGGACAAATCAATCTCCGTCAGCTCATTACCATCAAGATTCAAGTCGGTCAGATTAGGAGCTGTTGCAGGAAGAGTAATAGCAGGCAGATCAGCCTCAGCAACCGTTATAACCTTAGCATCCTTTAGTCCAGAGAGATCAGCCTGACTCATCTTGACGCCAGACACACTGAAAATCTTCAGCTTATCATTAGCTTCTGCCACAAGAACACGCACCTTCGTGTTCTCTTTTGACTTAGCACGGAAGAGTTTATAGGTTGTTCCAAGTGTATACTGGGTAACATTACCATCGCCATTCCACTCAAAGTAAACAGAAGTACCATCCACAGGACTTGCTAAAGATAGAGCAACACTGTCTGTACGATTAATCGTTGTGAAGTTCGCCAACTCATATCTTGGATAAGCAATAGGATGAACATAAGTAGTCTTGAACACATTTGCACCCTGGAAATCAGGATAAGCAGGATGTGTCATCTCGCAATAAATGGAATCAAGAGCCAAGTTAATGAACTTCGCAGAGCCATTGCTGATTGTGTAATCAGTACCTAACTGCAAAGGCTGACCGTCCTTCTTCTTCCAAATGAACTGTGTATTTGCACCGTTCTTCGTAATGTTCTGCTCTGAAAGATCAATACCTGGAGACGATTTTGATATCTCGAGAATGTGCTGAGGAGCATAGATAAACTTGCCACGAGCTAAGCCAAAGTCATTAGGCATAGTAGCAAGTGTGAAGTAATTACCACTGACATTCAGCTTCTGAACTGGTGCTACAGGTGGAATCTTCACCTCAGTAAGGGCATTGTCTGATGCATTTATATCCTCAACAAGCTCACTATGATTGAGCAAGAGGCGTGTAAACTTGTTGTGAGAAATATCAAGTGTACGCAGATTATCAGCATCTGAGACATCCAGACTGTTCAAATTATTGTGACTGATGTTCAGAGTTCTAACCGCATAGAGGTCATTAAAGAGAAGTGAATCCAACTGATTATGGCTGACGTTAATGTCTGAAAGCTTACTCTTATAGAAATAAGAAGAAGGACCACGGAGGTCAACACGTCTAAGCTGGTTGCCAGACAGGTCAAGCTTCTGAAGTTTATTGTTATATCCAAGGTCAATTGTCATCAATCCAGCATTCTTCAAAGTGAGAACACGTAGCTCTGTCAGTGCAGAAAGATCAATGTTATCAATGTACTGACCATCTGATTCCAACGTCGTTACATAACGGTCTTGTGGAACATAAACTATAATATTACCTGATCCGGTACGTATTGCATCAATGTTTGCCTGGGAAGGATGATCAGACTTTATCTGGATAGGAGTCGTCTCACCATCACCTAAATCAACCTTTACAGTAACAGGATTAGCCTCAGAAGCACCCAAGATACCAACAGACATCTTCACAGGTGAACCTGCAGAACCAAGACTTGTCAGTTCGATAGCCTTTACATCCTTTCCGAAATCAGCAACAGTTTTAACTCTGAAGTTCTCAGTACGAATAGGATAATCCCTTAGAACGCTGTTAGTGAACTGTACAAATACTTCATCATCAAGCGCCTTCTTCAACGTTACCTTACCATCAGCATAAGAATAATAAGAATCATCCAACTCTACAGGTTTGGTTGGATCAGCCTTAGGAACACGATAAAGCTTTGCATCAGTCGTAGTCCTTGCACGCAGAACACGCTTACTCAAATCAATAACGTCACCCACCTTATATGTATCATTAAGCTCCATTGGATTCTGCTCATGGTAATACTCGAACCAGTTACCTGGCCAAGGAAGAGTAGCAAAGTCCATGTAATTATAACGAACATTGACACTATAAAGAGCAGGATTATTGGTTACATCCAGATTTCTCAGGAGGTTACGATCACAAGAGAGCGTAAAGAGCTTGGGATTCTTACTCAAATCAAGAGTCTTCAGATTATTACCACCACAATAGAAATAATAAAGTTCAGGGCAATGGGTAACATCTATATTATCAAACTTAACATCAGTATTTACTGTTCCAGAGGAATGAGAGATGTAAAGCTGAGTGATTTTAGGGTTATTACTCAGATCAAGAGACTTCACACGAGAGTCACCTACATTCAAAATCTGCAGTTCTGGGTTCTTAGAGATATCTACTGTCTCAACATTCGTCATATCAAGACTCAGACGTTGCAGCTTAGGACATCCTGCAGGGTCAACAGTCTTCAAACCCAATGTGTGATATGCATCGAAAGAACGAAGGTTAGGGAAGTTACGAAGTGTGAAATCAGGAGAGATATGTCCTATCTGTGGAATCTCCAAAACAACCAAGTCTGGTAAATTACCAATCATCAATGGAGTTGATGCCGTAAAAGGATTATCCTGCAAATAGATAACTTGTAGGCTCTTCAGGTTGTTAATATCTAAAGCATTCAGAGTGTTATGCTCCAAATTCAACACCTTAATCCGAAGGTTCTTGCTAAACTCGATTTTATCAATCTCATTGCCAGAAGCATTGAAATAATAGATGTTAGTTGGATCACCAGTAATGGTTACCCATCCTTCATCGGTGACAGTACCAGTAAAAAGGGAACCTTTGATGGTTTGTTCACCACTCTCTACACCTATTATAGCTTTCTTTACATCAAACTCTTGATCACCAGAGCCACAGTCTATACTGACAGTCTGATCATCATCAGATGCTCCAAGTACGAAAGATACTTGTGCTGGGATACCTGCACTCTTTGCCTTTGCAGGTATATTCGTATGGAATCTGATGATTTGTTCTTCCTGTGCCTGTACAGCAAGGGAACTCAATAACATTGTCATCAATAGTAAGAACGTTGATGACAGGAAAGTAAATCTATTCTTCATATACGTTAGTAAATAATAATTCGTTGTGCTCTGCTCCCATTCACCTGGATAAGATAAACTCCCTTACTCCATGCAGAAGCATTAATATTAGTCTCATCACCTTGAGTAACTAGTGTATGAGCAAGCTGACCAGAGAGTGTATAAACACGTACATTCAACTGTTTTGCACCGGCAAGGAATACAGTAAATGAACGTTCACCTGTTGAAGTGATGACTGGAATATTCTTTTCAGCAGCTACCTTAACACCATTAATCCCATTTGACTCCTTCTCTTTTAGAACTTGTTTCAAGCCTGCATAGGCATCAAACTTACCTGCTCCCCACTGTACTGGGTCACCTGTATTCACCACAAAGGAATCTCTACGAGCTGTTTCCTTAATGATACGTGCCACATCTTTACAAGTTAGCTTAGGATTAGCCTCTAACCAAAGAGCTACAGCACCTGCAACAACCGGTGTTGCCATAGATGTTCCGAGTGACTGATGCCAATAGTAAGTCTTATCTCCTTTCTTTAGTTTACCTTGTAAGCCAGCATCAGTATACCCTAATTCAGGGTTATTCACAGCATAAGTATTGACTGAAGAGATGACTGAAGCACCTGGTGCACATACAAGAGGAAGGTTTCTTCCATCTGCAAGTGTACCAAAAGAAGAGAAACGAGATGCCTCCCCAGGAGGGAAATCATCATTTTCACCTCTCTTATTATAGCCATACACATAGCCATCTAATGAAGACCAATGATTACGAACATTATAACTACCTACAGAAATAACATTCGCTGCACATGCCATATCGCTGATAGATCCATTTCGTGTTCCATTAACAAATCCTGATTGCTTATTACTATCGAAATAAACATAGCGTGCATCGCCATAAACTTCTACATTCTGACCATCCTTTTTACTTTTAATCTCCAAGGACAACTTATAGTTTCCATCCTTGTTTGTAGTTGGATTATCACTGGTCATTATCTCAGCCATTGCATAATAACGTCCCGTCTCAGGATCAATAGCAGAAGCAGCAGTAACATAACCATCAAAAGCCTTAGCAAAGGTTGGGTTAATAATAGCACCAGGGATTGCGTAATCATCTCCTCCCGAAGCATAAGTTATTGCTTTTCCATCGCTATTGCCAATGACTGGGATACGTACTACAGCATGATTTCCACGCTTTGTATTGGTTACAACAATCTGAAAATCAAAAGCAGTAGAATCATTACTATACGCAGCTATCTGACCATTCCGAAAGTTAATGTAAGCCTTCTTCCCCATTTTTAGCGTATCAGGAACCATTGGGGTAATGAATGTCTTAACCATTTCATTCGCATGTTCAAAGTTCTTTTTAAGGGCAACAGCCTTATCAGCTTCATTACCTGCAGCAATACAAATGATAGCATGTTCTCCTTCTTTTGCAAGGAACTTGTTCATCACACTTGTAGAATCATGTACTCCAATGTTACTTCCCAAGGAAAGGTTTATAACACATGGCTTTGATTTCTTGCCCGATAGTAATGCGTATTGAACGATATCATCAACTCCAAAAGCTATATACATATCGCGTAAGTCACCACATGAAGCCACAAGCTCTGACTCTGTAGCACAACCATAGAATGGATTTGGAGCTTCTACGAGATAACTTGTCGTGTCATTATTTGTCTTTGCATATGTTATATTCCCCTTGTAACCTCCTGCCATGATTCCTGTTGTGTGCGTTCCATGGAAGTTTGTAGGAGAATCAGTAGTGAAATCATCCTCAATAGAATATGTATCATCACGATTTGACAAGGTATCAAGTACGGCACGAGGATAATAATTATAATAATGATAGCCTTTCTTTTCATTCGGAGCAGCTATAATCTTACTGATATAACCAAAGCGAGTTGAACCATCAGGCTTAAGAAAGTTGATGTGATTAGGGTCAATACCACCATCAACAATACCCGTTACGACACCCTTTCCTGTATAGGCTTGAGGCAATTCTATACCTTTATGGATTTTATCTACACCTATCTCTGCACGTACCACATCCATCTTCTGAAAAAGCCGACGTGGAAGTTCCATGCGATAAACACATGTCAATGTAGAAATACGCTCAACATCAGAGACTGGTAACGCTACAATTGCAATATTACCACGTACCCTTAAGACTTCCACACCTTGTGCTTCGAGATCTTCACGAGTACATCCTCCCATGAGTTCAACCATGGCTAAAGTGTTTTGTTGGGCAACTTTAGGACGTTCGAAGGAACGTGTACGAGCATTATAAGTGGGAATGGAGGTGTTTCGAAGCCTCTGCAGCTCCATCTGACTTTGCAGGTCAAGTTTGGATTGACCAAATACTGCACCCACCATTCCAAACAAAAGAATTGTAAGTAGAATTTTTCTCATTAGCTTTTCACTTGTTAATTAATACTTTCTTACCATCAATGATATATAAACCGCGTGGTAAATTCTCACCAGTCACACGGGTTCCATCTATACGATAAACCTTTCTTTCATTTCCCTTTACATGTCCTACGGAATCAATACCATTAGTTCCACCTTCAATAAGATTTCCAAACGGTCATTATCTTTTAAATCAAACTCAAAACTTGACCCACCAGGATAAGTTGGAGCGAGTGCTGTTCCATTCAGTTTCACCACCATTTTACTCATATCAGTACCATAAGCACCAAACATGAAATGGTGATCATCTTTCGAGAACAGCAGTGTATTCTCACCAGACTGCATCTGTACCGTTGAATGATCAGCACGATAGAAATTGAAACCATAGTTTGCCAGACTGATATCATCTATAAAAACGATTGCTTTTTGGTCACGTACAATGGCTGAAGTTGCAACATCAACCCTCATTCCTTCCATCAGTTTAATCTCACAAGCACCATCATAACCAATAGAGAAAAGATTACCATTGACCTTCACCGAATCAATTTTGCAACCACTATTCGGCTTTATCTGAATCATACTATTTGTTTCATTCAACTCCAAAACGTTTTCTCCATCATGGACTGATATCACCTTATTATTATAACTCTGTCCTTGATAAACAGTAACATTAGCAGCTTTATCCACATTTAGCGTAGATTTTACCGTAGCATACTTATGTGCTGATATCTCAAAGTTCATTTCGTTCCTTACAACACATTCATAAGGACCATAAAGAGATATTGATTCACCGTTGACCTTAAACCCATCTAAGGAGTAATTTACCTTATCGAATGTAAGCGTTAACTTTTTCCCAGCCTTTACCTTGAACCCTTCTTCATTGTAATTGGCTACTTCTACCCCATCAATCATCACCTTTGAGATAACGCTTTTAGCGGCATTATCAGAGAAATTAAACTTTACTGCATAATCAACATCGGGATAATTTGCGGTAATATTAACTACACTACCATCCTTAGGAGTAACAAAGAACTGGTTACTGGAACTTTCCACCTCCACACCATCTAATGTTACACGGTAAATAGGAGCATCTCCATAATTGGCATTCGTAATCACTAATGTCTTCTCTACCCCAGGAATCCATTTGACATCGTTATCTCCATTCTTCAGATTTATTCCCGTCTGAGATTCATAACGTACCATTTTAACCTTAGAAGCATCATCAATCTTAACAATACAAGAGCCTGTACGCGCTTCATCAAAGACTCCACTCTTCACCGTAAAAGTTACATTCTTATCTTCATCCGAGATATATAGGTTACAATTCCGCATAGACGAGATACTCATAGGAATATTTCCGCCTTCGCTCTTGTTAGGCTTAGATACCTCTTTAAGATAACATCCGTCTACAGCTTCAATCTGTACTGAGCCGTACTTAGGAACATCCAGTTTATTCAAACCTTTAGAAATATTAACTGGACGGTAATTGACTTTCACCACAACTCTGCTGGAATCATCCACACTCAGCTTGATTGGAGTATCAGCCACGGCATTACTTGACACCAGAGTTACAATAACTAATAATAGTAAATAGTAAATATTCTTCATACGCTTTGGTTTAAATTCTATATATCTTGTACCTCTTATTAAAAGAGGTAGAAGGTTGTGCTTTATGATACTTCGCCAAGTAAAATGCCATTAGACTACTTTGGCAAAGTTAAACATAAAATGTAAAAGGACAACACCTATTTATAAGTTTTTAATAAGATTATCCCTATTTTTCATAATAGAAGCATATTAATACATAGAAATACATTAACAATTCATTACTTCCTGCACAATGAAGAAAAGAAAGAATGATAGATATACAATAAGGTTATAAATCAATAAAATCAAAAGTCCAAAGACTTACTATGCTAAAGTATAGACAAAAACAAAGGAAAAATAACCTATACTGTATTAAACAATATGAAGTAGCAATGCTACTTCATATCTATATAAAATGTAAAAACAAACTTTACAAATAAGAATTATACTCTTTTAACAAAAGATTTGTTCCCATTCACGGAAACGTAGGACTCCTTCTTCACCAAACTTTGCAAGACTTCGTTCTGCCTGCTCTACTGTTTTCTCTTTATCAAGATGTGTTTTTGAAAAGAATTTATCCGCATAACAGATCACTTTCTCTTCCATTGTCTCTGGCAAAAAGTCTTGTTCAGGGAGTGGAAGATGCTGATTAATAATCTGTTCACGTGTAATACCTGCTCCTGTATGCCGCTCACAGACACGGGCATGACGCGGAAAACCTTCCTTACGAAGCATCTCTGCCCCCAATCTACCATGACATATATAAGGTTCTGAACCAAAACATTGGATACCTGGAGCATCACAACGAATGATCCCAATATCATGTAACATGGCAGCTTCTTCCAAGAACTGACAATCAAGATGTAACTCTGGATGGCGTTCAGCCACCATCAATGCTTTATCAGCTACGCTTCTACTATGTACAAGCAAGATATGCTTTAGTTCATTTTCTTCAGGATAATACTTGTCTATGATGGCTTGATAATTCATTGCTATTTGTTTCTTTTATTGTTTTTTGCTATTGCTTGTAATACTTTTGACCGTGCACTCTTCAGTCCCGGAGACAAAGATACACCATCATAAGAGGTTAATATCATTTCCAATTCATGCAAAAGCTCTGGAAAGAACTTACATTGCTGAAAAGAAAGATAGATACAGAGCGACTTTACAGCTACTGATTGAGCCATCTTTGTGATGTTATCAAGACAGAAATCAATGAAAGGTATTGTTATTTCTTCTTCTGAAACAGGCAGCTTTGAGATGATAGTGAGCAACAATCGTAGTTCCGTGGTACTGGAAGTATGCATTGCTTCTTCCATGAGGGATTGTTTTCTACTATCTAAACGTCCCCACCCTACTTTATTAAAATGACTCATTATCCATGCAATATTCTCAGAAACTCTTGCATCCTCATCGTATAAGAGCTGAAAGAACTCAGAAAATTCACGATCATCAAAGGAAGACTCAGCCATGGAAGCAAGATGTTTCACTTCCTCTTTGCATATTCTCTTTGTTAACTGGCTACGTAAATCCATACTTTAGAGGTGATAAATATCGGGAGCATCTGCTTTCAACAAACCACCGTTATCTTCCTTTTTATCATAAGCCTTGTTGCCCATACAAAAAGAAAAACGATCCATTCACAAACTATGAAAGCGTTCCGGCTTTATAATTCGTGAATGAATCGTAGTTATATTGTTCAGCTTAAGTCCTTACTTTTCGTCTCTCTGGATATAAGCAATGACATCACCCTTGTTCACTTTAGCACCTTGTTTAGCGTTGATTTCAACCAACTTGCCACCAAGAGCAGCAGGAATTGTGACGAACTCACCCCAAGGAGCCTGGATATAACAGAAGATATCACCCTCCTTATATGCTCTACCAATGAATGGCTCTACAGCAGGACTAGCCTCAGCATCGCCCTGGAACTCCCAGAACAACTGACCTTTGACTGGAGAAACAAGTGCATCTGCCTTTGCATGTTTGAATGCTGCAGCCTCTTCAGGACTAACTTTTGCACCGAGTTTAGCGTCCTTAGCAGCCTGGAGGTCAGCCAAGAAATTCTTCTTAGCCTGTCCACTCTTGTAGTTACGATACTGTTCTGGGTGCATAGCAAGCTCAAAGAGTTCCTCTTCATCCTGACCATAATCCCAGCCATTCTCGTCCATTTCCTTGCGGAAATCCTCAAGATTGTTCTTCAACAATGTATGTGGGTCAGCATCAGTGAACTCAAGTCCCTTCTGTTTAGCAAGGTCTTTCAATTCCTGACAAATCTCACCTGGCACACGACCGCTCTTTCCGAGGATCATACCCCACATTGAATCGTCCATCATAACGAAGCGACCCTTACCCTGTTCAAGGGTGAGAAGGTTCATCAATGCGATGTTCTTAGTATATTGTGAGAATGGAGTTACCAATGGAGGATAACCTACGCGTGGCCAAACATATGCTACCTCATCGAACAACTTGATAAGCATGTCGTCAACAGAGAGCTCAGGCTCGCCCTTCTTCTTGCGGAGATTATTGATGGTTGAACGGATACCACCGAGGTCAGCCATCATAGAACCCATCATACCACCAGGCAAACCACAGCTAAGAAGCAAAGAACTCATAATCTTATTCTGTGGGTTGATGAAGTAACCTAACCACTCATCAATGAATTCCTGGGTCATAGCACGCGCCTTCATATAGGCATCCATGTTGATATCAGGTACATCAAAGCCTGCATTCTTCAACATACTTTGTACAGAGATAACATCTGGATGAACCTTACCCCATGACAGTGGCTCTATTGCAACATCGAGGATATCGATACCATTCTTGGCAACTTCCAACATAGAAGCCATTGAAAGACCTGGACCAGAGTGACCATGATACTCAAGAAGAACATCTGGATGCTTCTCTTTGATACGACGAGTCAGCTCACCAAGGAATACTGGCTGCCCAATACCTGCCATATCTTTCAAGCAAAGTTCCTCTGCACCAGCTGCGATTTCTTCGTCAGCCAGCTTTGTATAATAGTCCAAAGTGTGAACAGGAGAGGTAGTGATACAGAGTGTACCCTGTGGAGTCATACCACCTTCCTTTGCCCATTTCAAGGCTGGAGCAATGTTACGAATATCATTCAAACCGTCGAAAAGACGAGTAATATCTACACCCTGAGCGTGCTTTACGCGATACATCATCGCACGAACATCATCAGGTACAGGATACATACGCAATGCATTCAAACCGCGATCAAGCATGTGAGTCTTGATACCAGCTTCATGCAGAATCTTTGTATAGGCACGTACTGACTCGTTTGGGTTCTCACCAGCCAGCAAATTTACTTGTTCAAAAGCACCACCATTGGTTTCTACACGTGCGAAACACCCCATCTCAACGAACACAGGTGCGATACGCACTAACTGATCTTTACGTGGCTGGAACTTACCAGAGCTCTGCCACATGTCTCGATAAATGAGACTGAACTGAATTTTCTTTCCCATATGTGATTTTGTTGTTATCTAAACGGGCGATTGCAACCTGCAATCTCGACCTGCAAAATTAGATAAAAATTTCCAAAAAACGGCTGACTAATTATATTTTTTGCAATAATTGACTATCTTTGCAGTCACAAAAGTAGACACATGAAGAAATTATTTTTTCCACTTATAACCTTCCCCTTACTGCTTCTTACAGCATGTAATAATCAGGCAACAACAAGCGATCACGGGGCTATAGATATGGAAATGAAACTGAAGGGCGACAGTACACGCTATGGTTTGGCATGCGACGGATGTTCAGACTCTATCATTGTTTTCCTTCCTAATGAGGGTGGAGACCCTATAAAGTTCGATATCGTAACGGCAATGCGCAATGGAATGGTGTATGGTACTCCCAAAATTGGTGACGAACTGGCCATTCTTCCTAATCCTATCGACCCATTAGAGGCTGTCATGGTTATCAATCTTGAACAGATGAAAGGAACATGGACTTTCCAGGTTCTGCCAAAACTGAAACCGAATCCAACCAAAACGGACGAACAGATCATGGCGGAAATGAGTGATTCCATGAAGAAAGCCTTATTCATACCACGTGAATACGGTTTCACACTTAAGAGTTATAACCAGGCTTCACCTGTCGGTTACATCATGAAAGCAAACTCTCTGGAGGATGAAAGTCCTGTTGAATATCCTAAAGTGACGGTATATACAAGCTGGCATATCTATAATGGCAGACTTTATATATATAAGGATACGGTTGATGAACAGGGAAATCGCATCCCACAGGACTCTGTTGGCTTCGACTCAGGCTCAATGCGTTACCTCTCAAATGACTCCATGGCTGCCCTCTTTGGCAAGAAAGTCATGCAGTATCATCGCAAACTTAATGCCTTAGAAGCCAACAAAAGAGCACAGGAAGCTGAACGAAAAGCAGCTATAAAAGATACTACTAAGAAGTAAAGTATGAGATAGTAGCAGGAAAGAAAAGTATTTACAACTATCAAACACATATTTATAGATTCTCAAACAAAAACGGTTCTTTTCCCGTTTTGTAACCTTCAAAGAATCAAGTGCTTACAAAAGCCATTCTAAAAGGTGCCCTTTTACCATCTAAAAGGGCACCTTTTACAACGCAAAAGGGCATCTTTTACCATGCAAAAGATGCCCTTTTAGAACGTAAAAGACCATAGATTAAAAGCCTAATGTGAATTATCCTTACATAATTCAGCCCAATCATGAATTTCAAAGCAGTCTTGGCACATCACGACAAGCAAATTATTGATGTGTCCAACGCACTGCCCCACCAGGCATTTTACTCATGATTCATAAACCGATGATCGGCAAGTTTCTCGTATTTCGTTCCCTTCCGACCGTAATTAGCATAAGGATAGATGCTGATACCACCACGTGGAGTGAAGATTCCTGTTACCTCTATGTACTTAGGATCCATGAGTTTGATAAGGTCTTTCATAATGATGTTCACGCAATCCTCATGGAAATCACCATGATTACGGAAGCTAAAAAGATAGAGTTTCAGGCTCTTACTCTCCACCATTCGCTCATCTGGTATATAGGATATGCGTATCTCTGCAAAGTCAGGTTGCCCCGTAATAGGACACAGACTCGTGAACTCGGGACAGTTGAAACGTACCCAATAGTCATTTCCAGGATGCTTATTCACAAATGTTTCCAGCACTTCTGGCGCATAATCCATTCTATATTTGGTTGCAGAACCTAACGACTGCAAGCCCTCTTCATTTCTTTCCATAACCGTTTATTATACTTTAATTTACTTGCAAAGTTACTATATTGTAAGTGATTTATGCGCATTTCCTGAAAGATATTCCTAATTATCAGTCAGCTTTATGGTAATATTCCTTCCTCTTATTCCCACTATAACCTCATTTACATTGATTCCTACCATTACTAAAGGATAGACATCTTAAAACAATGTAACGACCACTATACCAAGACATACGCTGTTTTGATAGTCTGAATTACGGGAAACGAACAGAATTTTGGGAAGTAAACAACGAAAGGGGATGTGCCTGTTGATTGGCATATCCCCTTTCTTGTTGTCAGTTATCAGCTCTTTATTGCAGAGTGAATACCTTCCAAATGCTGTAATTCACACCTTCATCATAAACATCTTCCCCTTCATGCGCCTTTAAAGCCTTCACTACACGGATAGTAATAGGCAAGGCTATTACCTCATAAAGCGTCTTTAAGACCACCTGCCAAAGCATTAGTTTTGGCAATTCAGGGGTAGGAACAACGCCACCCAACGCCAATGGAAAGAAGATAAGAGAGTCAAGGCTCTCACCTGCAATGGTACTCAAGATGGCACGCCATGAGAAATGACGACCTCCATCACGTAGTTTCATCTTACTCATCACGTAGGCATTAGCAAATGAACCCACGATGAAAGCTACGAAAGAGGCTGCTGCCACACGTGGAGCAAGACCAAAGATAGCATGGAATCCAGCATCATTTGTCCAATAAGGTGCACCTGGTATCCAGTCGCATAATGCTCCCATCGCCACGAAGAAGAAGTTCATTGCAAACCCGTCCATATTAACAGACGTGCTTTTTGGAATCCCCACACCTCACAAACACAGTCGTTGATGATGTAAGAGATAGGGAAAACGATGAGTCCACCCGTCAATGAGATACCAAACACAGATATTTGCTTTGTCTCGAGGATGTTTGCTGCAATCAAGCAAACGCAGAAGAGGATGCTGAAAAGCATAAACAGCACACTCACTTGTTGTTTTTGTTTTGTCATTGTCTTGTTTTGTTAAAGGGGGTTGAGCAAGTACCCCTATCTTAAATACGTGGTTGCAAAGGTACATAATTTATCTGAACTACTGCTGTACCATACATAAAAAGCTTCATTTGGACAAGAAAAAGGGATAATGAACAGCCCTGAGTTACACCTCATGGGCATTCATTATCCCTGTTTTATATACCTTTATTATCGTGTTATACTAATCTTCCCACGGTGAATAATAGACTTCTCCCCATTCACTTTCCTTAGCTTCAAAGCCATCTACTCCACTTCCCGTGTTACCTTGAGTACCAGAACCACCTGTTGAAGGCTCTACTGGCACACCACTTTGGTTACCAAAATGACCATCAAGTATCTCTTCACTAACGTTCAGAACAACCTGCTCGCATTGAGGAGCCATATAATTCTTCTTCATATTTGTGTCCTCCTCCTTATTTAATAACTACTTTCTTACCATTCAAGATATAAATTCCACGTGTTGGATGCTCTACACGACGTCCTTGTAGGTCATAGTAAACGCCGTCTTCTGTAGCATTCTTCTCCACATTGATGGTCTCTATACCTGTTGTTTCACCGTCATCGAAGCTCAGAACGAAGCTCTTTGCCTGTGCTTCTGTACTGGTAAGAACAAGGAAAGCTTTGTTACCTGGTACGCTTGTAACGGCACTATTCAGCTTATAGAAGCCTATAGGGTTACGCGCATCAGCAGTATTTATATTGAAAGCACGCACGTTGTCATGTGTCACATTGTATGCATTTCCTGCCCCATCCTTTACTTCCAAGCCATTGATAGCTGCTCCAAAGAATGTTCCACAGAGACGGTTACCACTTGTCTGGGGAGTCTCATCACCCTGAGGCAACAACTGATTGTCAACTGGATTGGTTGAGTTACATTCCAAGACAACGGCAGTCTGAGCTGGAACAACATCTCCTTGCTGAGCCAGTTTCTTCACTTTAGCAAAGTAATAGCCCTGTGCATTCTGGGCATTTACGCCCTCAATGGTGTAAGCTTTTACGTCACCAACAATCTTGAAGGGGAAGTCCACATAAAGTGTTGTGTAATATTTGCCATCCCTTCCGCGCATGTTTGCAGAAGGTTTCACCCCAAAGTAGTTTGTATTGTTTACCTCCTCTAATATCCACATAGCGGCATCCTTGGTTACAGGAAGCTCTGGACCCCAGTATTGATCATTTGTGTTGTTGTTGACAAAGTCGAACTTTGCTTCTGTTCCGTCATATTCATTATGTGCCGTACCCATAGGATTGGCAGGGTTATGTGCCGTCCCTGAAGGATCAACCTTCTTCAAATTACCAGAGATAAGATAATAAGTTTGCCCTTGATTGATACGATTCTCAGCACGTGTAGTACCAATGTAATGCTTGATAATATTCACCAGTTCAGTGTTTGCATAAGAGCTACTTTCTATTTTAGCCAATGCTAGACGCTCTATCTCATACCATACATCGTCTGGATTTCCACTGTTTAAAGCTGCCTTTAAGTTAGGATAATTATTAAGAGCACTACCTGCAAACATCCCATAAGTATGCCAGAAATCACAGATTGGTTGCATGGAAGGAACTGTTGCATAGGCATAGTAAGCATCACGTCCATCAGAGGTTCTTACTGATTTTAGGTGCATTTTCAGATCCCATTGTCCAATCACACTCGTATTAAATATCCCATAAGCTATGGAGGCTAAAGGACTTGAGAGCTTTTCATTTAGCTTATCTTTCAAAGCTTTCTCCACCTTTTCAATAGCAGGATTCAGATATCCATTAATGACATCAACACCCTGTGAGCGCAGAGTTTGCACATCATAAACACCTGTATTGGTACCATTTCCTACCATTTTCAGATGTATTACCGTACCAGGTAGCGTCGTTGCTTCTGCCTTAGTGGCATTCGGCATAGCGGCATATGCGCCTGTTACATACACATACTGCTTACCATCAGCACGATTATTGGCATTGACAATGCGGAAATAACCGTCTTTTTGCAGCAGACCTTGAGCTGACACGCCTGTAGAGACAAACCCTAACAGGAGTGTTAGCGATAAATGTAAATACTTGAACATTTGATTTGTTTTGTAATTTGTTAATTTAGCGTGGCTTAGGCATGCTATTTTCGTTTCTGTTTGCAAATATAATGTTTTCGTATTATATATTTATTAAAGACGAAAAAGATTAACATTAGTTTTCGGCAGACTGTTAAAAGCCCTATAATCATTAAAAGGAAGTTACTAAATCATAAGACACAAACGCACTCTTTCCACCTCATATATATACAAGAAGATGAGTCTTCTGCAGAGAATAAGGAGCGAAAAGAGACGCATGAGTTCAACTTTTCTTCGTAACTTTGCTGCCAAACAAATATCAGATAAGAAATTATGCTTCTAAACATTGTCTTTATTCTCGTGGGAATAAGCCTCGTTTTATGGGGTGCGGACCGACTGACAGAGGGTGCAGTTGCCGTGGCTGAAAAGCTAAAGATGCCACAGATTGTGATTGGATTAACAATAGTTGCAATGGGAACCAGCATGCCCGAGTTCTGTGTCAGCCTGGTATCGGCTCTCAAAGGTACACCCGACTTGGCTGTAGGAAACATTGTTGGTTCGAACATCTTCAATGCTCTGTTGATTGTTGGAGTTTCAGCTATGGTTGCTCCCATGGCTATTACGAGGGTAACTATCAGCAAAGACATTCCTTTTGCATTGGTAGCTTCAATCGTATTGATGATCATGTGCCTTGATGGACATATCAGTCGGCTTGATGCTGCAACGCTTTTCGTAATGTTCATAGCCTTCATGTATATTACCTTACACGGTGCAAAGAGTAATAAAACAGAACTGCAAGAAGAATCTTCAGACATAAAAACAGAGAAGAAACCTATGTCAGCAACCATGTCTGCCGTATGGATCATCATTGGTTTAGCATGCCTGATAGGTGGAAGTAACCTCTTTGTGGAAGGTGCAACACAGGTTGCAGCACAGCTAGGGGTGTCAGAAGCTGTCATCGGACTGACGATTGTGGCTGGTGGAACATCACTTCCTGAGCTGGCAACAAGCGTGGTGTCAGCACGAAAAGGGAACAGTGGGATTGCCATTGGCAATGTCTTAGGATCTAATGTCTTCAACATTCTTGCCATCTTAGGCGTGACTGGGCTCATCAGCCCGATGACAATAAAGGGCATAACGACAACAGACCTGTCAGTAATGGTTGTCTCCATGATTCTCATTTGGTTCTTCTCTTTTACAAGAAGTACCATCGAACGATGGGAGGGAGTCGTTCTCACGGCTGTCTTTGTGGCTTACATGTGGTGGCTTCTATAGTCCGTATGATAACGACTTCACCACAAAGGAACTAAAGAAGGAATGACTTTTATGTAATATAAATTCGCATAACGGGTTTAAAAGATGCTCTTTTTACCTTCTAAAAGGTGCCCTTTTGCATGGTAAAAGGGCACCTTTTACGCTTCAAAAGGGCGTCTTTTAAACTTCAAAAGGGCACCTTTTACAACCCTATTTGTAACTATCTATCAAACAAGAGATTACAAACCTGAAAAAGAAAGGTTTTCTTTCCATTCGGCATTCAGTCACATTTTTATCTGTAAAGACTTTTCTGAACAGAAAGAAAGACAAAAGAAAAAGGTTCCAAAGGACGAATCCTTTAATACCTCTCATATTTTTAAAGAGGCTATCCCCTACTTTAACAACTCAGCAAGTACCGTCTGCAGCTTGCTTCCTCTTAAGTCCATAGCAACGATTTTGCCCTGTGGATCAATAAGAATGTTAGAAGGAATACTACGAATACCATACACCTTAGCAGCTGCACACCTCCCAACCTTTGAGGTCAGACATCTGAGGCCAGGTCATACCAAGCTTCTCTACAGCAGCAGACCACTGTAACTTATTGCTGTCAAAGCTTACACCAACAATCTCAAGTCCTTTGTCCTTGTAGCGATTATATGCCTCAACAACATTCGGCATCTCCTTACGGCATGGACCACACCAGCTTGCCCAGAAGTCAACAAAGACATATTTGCCCTTTCCAACCCAGTCACTGAGCTTCACTTGCTTGCCATTAAGATCCTCCATAGTAAGCTCCTTGTACATCAATCCTGGGTGACGCAACTCATAAGAAGCAAGTAGTTTCTTCACTTTCTCCATACCCGGCTCATTGTAATAACCCGTTGATGGATCGCAAAGCTGCTTCAATTGGTCATATTCCAAGTTGTACATAACATCTGCAAGATACCTTGCAGGGAACTTTGTTGCCTTGAACTTTTCTGCAATCTCCAATGCTGTTGCAGTCTGAACAGAGTCTAAAGAGTCTGCTTTCGCCATGATCTGATTCAATTGAGCTTTCTCTGCATCAGTGAAAGTGGCTGGATCACGTTTTGAAAAACTGTGATATGCATCCTCAAGTTCCTTAAAAGCACTCTCAAGTTTAGCCATCTTCTCTTCGTATGGCTTAGTATCTTGTGCCTTAGCAGTAAAAGATACTACGGCTAATATTGCCAATAAAATTATTTTCTTCATATGGTTCTTGTTTTAATATGGGGGTACAAAAATAAATAAAATCTTCCTATCCCCACTCGTTTTTTGACTTTTTATGTATTTACACCTTAATAAAATAGAGGATACTTGTACATCCTTACCTATTTCAACATCTTACTTCTGTTCAATATCTTTATAACCTTTCCTTTGATTTCTATGGCGCCTTCCTTCTCAAAATCGGACAAGACGCGCAGCAAAGAGAATTTCTGGATACCGAAAGAGTCAGCTATCTCCTGACGAGAACGCTGCAGATGAACCTCATTACTACCCTGCTCTCCTGCACTTTCCAACAAAAGATAAGCCACCTTTTCACGCACAGTAAACAAGCTGAGAATCTTCATTTTCTGAGTCAGGAAGACGTCTATATTAGATAATATACGAATATAGTTGGTACGAATAGTCTCATCAGTATCTATCAACAGCTTGAGTTCACTTGGGGAAATACGGAAGAGTTCTACGGCTCCGTCCGTCTCCACACTAACAGGAAGCTTATTATCCTTGGAGAAAATAAAGGCTGGAGCTACCAGATTACCACAGTGCAGACGGCTGACCTCAACCTGCTTGCCTGACAAAGATGCCATTCGACAGATAAGAAAACCACTTACGACGATGTCAACATAGCGACAAGGCATACCAGCAAGGGCATAGACATCATGTGCAGGCAACTTAACGACATGATACTTGACGTTACCAACCATCATTTCTATCTCCATTGGGCTCATTCCTGCAAAGAGAGGGCAGGCTATTAAGGCTCTCATTACTTTATCTTCCATAGTTACAAAGGTAATACTTTTCTTCCTAACCTTAGGGTTTTAACAATATTTAATCCCTAACAGGCACATTTGTTACCTGCCAGTTATCAATATCTCTATACCTTTGCAACCAAAAAAACAATAAATAACAAATAAGAATATGTCACAAAAACAATTTAATACGACAATCCCATTTGAGACTTGGGATCTTGATTTACTGGTAGATTATGTTTTGAAGTTCCATCATCGCAATACGAGAAAATATGGATACGAACTCCTCGACAGACTTAATGCGCTCGCTGCTAAGCATCCAGAGCTGGACCGTGTAGTAGATCATTTCCGCAATAGTATCGCAGATCTTGACCTGCACTGCCAAAAGGAAGAGAATGTTCTCTATCCATTCATTCTCGAACTGTTCAATGCTTCTGAGTTAGGACAGCAACATGCACAGTTCCACTGTGGGTCAATTCAGTACCCAATCAATGCTATGATGGCTGACCATGGTGATGAAACAGAACGACACAAGCGTATTGAGGAACTCACAAATGGGTATACTGCCCCTGAAGGTGCCGAACCTGAATACGTGAAAGCAATGGAAGACTTGCACCGTTTCCGTGATTATCTCCTGGAACACATCTACTTGGAGGATGAGATTATCTTCCCAAGAGCATTGGCTTTGGAATAATCAACCAAAGATATTACACCTTATTATATTATAGAGGATAATATCGGGGAGTAGCATTAAGCTGGATCCTATAAAATAAAGATTCAATGATAAAGATTAAACGTGCTTATGCGCCGGCTGAAGAAACCGACGGTTATCGTATTCTAGTTGACCGTTTATGGCCACGTGGTATTAGTAAAGAAAAGGCAAAGATTGATCTTTGGCTGAAGTCTGTAGCACCAAGTAGTGACTTGAGGAAATGGTTTGGACACGTACCAGAGCGTTTCCCAGAGTTCACAAAACGCTATAAGGCAGAGTTAGCAGAGTCTGGTGCGCTGGATGATCTTCGTAAAGTACTTTCTGAACATCCTGATGCGACACTCCTCTTTGCCGCACATGACGAGGAGCATAACAATGCTGTGGTATTGAAAGAACTACTAAGCTAATACGACATATTGACGTATTAGAGTGTCAAAGTGTCACTAAAACTCCACTGGTATGCTCATTGCATAACACTCTGTACAAAATATTAATAATAAAAATAAAGTAAAGGAGATAAAGATATGTACAGAGATTCATGGTTACCAGAAGTATTTAATGATTTCTTGAACACTACGAATATGCCAAAAACAAATGCAACAGCACCTGCAATCAATGTTTTGGAGACTGAAACTGATTACACTGTAGAGGTTGCTGCACCAGGTTTAAGCAAAGATGACTTTGAGGTTAACATCAATAATGATGGTGACTTGACTATTAAGATGGAGAAGAAGTCTGATGAGAAGGAGCAGAAAGCTCATTACTTACGTCGTGAGTTCGCTTACAGTAAGTACGAACAGACATTGATTCTTCCTGATGATGTTGAGAAAGAGCACATCGCTGCACGTGTAGTCAACGGTGTTCTGACCGTCACCTTACCAAAGATTAAGGTTGATGTACAGAAGATTGCTCGCCAAATTACTGTAGGTTAACAAAGAAAGGGTCTACTTGCCCTGATGGAAGAAGGGTTTGGGATACTCGCAAAGATATTTTCTGAAAGTCAAATGAAGTGATTATCCCTATTTAATTGAGTTTTTATTAGAATCGAAAAGTCCTCAAGTGTCTTGTACACTTGAGGACTTTCTTTGTTTATTTTCTATCATCTATGTTATCACCTTCCGTAGGTTTCATGTCTTCTTCAAAGTTTGTTATACCTGCTTTTACAAGTATTTCATACCATTGGAGAAGCTTCTTTATGTCACTACTGTGTACACGGTCACGGTCAAAGTCGGGAAGTACTTCGCCAAAATAGGTCTGTAACTCTTTAGCAGAGGCTTTACGCCAATTCAGAGAAGCAACTTTTCCACCCTCTTTATCACGTAATTTAGCAAGAACCTGTCCCAATGGAACATCCTCACTATCGGTGAACATTGCTATATCAGCAAGACTTGTCACACGATCTGTTGCAAAAGCGGGCTGACGACGGTGTGTTTCGTCTAATGCTTCTACGATAAGATTCATTTTACCACGGCTCACTAACTTATAGAGTCCTGGCTTACCTGCAATTGAAAGAATTGTCTGTAACATTTTTATATATAACTTTTAATTATTGAATTATCCTTTTTTCTATCTTTTTAATGTGGCACAAAAAGTACCAAGTTGACTCAACAGGTGAGTTATCTGTGGTTCTAAAGGGCGTAAACCATCATTGATTATTTCATAATCGCTTCGTTGTAAAACCTCCTCCTGTGGAAGTTGATGTGATATCCAATCTAAGGCTTTATCCTTACTGATATGGTCTCGCATCATTACACGTTGCACACGAACATCTATTTGGGCCGTAACACAAACTACTTTATCGACATGTGTCCGCTTATAAAACCCACTATCGAAGAATATTGCACTCTCTAACCAAGTAAAACCCGACTGTTCAAAGTCGTATGCCACGGCTGGATGAATGATATTATTCACTGCTTGCATATGCTCATCACTATGAAGAAGATATTGGGCAAGTACAGCTTTTTGCAAGACTCCATCACGGTATACATCCTCGCCTACCAACATTGACAACTCACGTTGTAAAGTATCAGATGTACGCATCAACTGCTTTGCATGTGCATCACAGTCATAAACATCAATCTCATGAGCCTTCAGTAACTGGCAGACATAAGATTTCCACTCCCAATACCACCTGTCAATGCTACAATCATCGCTGTTCAATGAGGTAATCAACAACATCTACTGATGGACGAACATCACGAACACCATTAGGAGTGGCTTGTATAAAGAGGTGACACTTATCTGAATGACGCGATTCTACCTCCTTGTAATTAACAACAACACGGAAACCAACAGGTAACAGTTCCCTCGTTTCTGGATTCTTTGGCATCGTTCGCATACGATAAGCACCAACAACGAACTTCAAAGTTACCTTACTTGGGAACGTACGCATTACCTTATCCGCCGGAGTATTGATAGCTTCAATGGGGACTTCCACACTTTCTTCCGTTAAGACATCAGGGAATAGCTTCATCTTCACTTTGGAAGGAATGCACTTAGCATTGGTAAAACGCCGCAAGTCAACTGTTATCTCCTTCACATCTGTGAAATTCGAGATATGTTGACGTGATGTATATACCGTTTGAATACTATCCAACACACTCCGGGTAGCATACACTTGTACGCTATCAGGAATGAATTCAACATGTGCAAGATAATAATTGTTACCTGGTATAACCTTTCCCAACAGTTTTACAGGCACTTTCTTATGGAGTCCAAAGTTGAAAGAGAAAGTATAATTTCCACTCTTCACTGAAGTTATCTTCGAACTTTTAGCTAACTGAAGATAAATCAGTCGCTGAATATCTGCAGCAGAAATCTCTCCATGCCCCTTACCATCCGTATAGACTTTATAATCTATAAAAATTGGATGAAAAGCCTCTTCCGTAGCATAAGCAGCTATCATGTATCCTTTATCTCGTACTGTAAAACGCACAACAGTATCAGGATCACTCGTTATCACTACATTACGTGGGACATCTACTATGCGAAGAGGAATGCTAAACTCACGTTCGTACGTTTCATTCAGCGTCATCACAAGCCAAAATGCCCCACTTAACACTAAGAAGAACAAAAAAATCAGAAACTCCTTGCTGACAATTCTCGACAAGAAGTTCCTGAAAATACTAAATGCATGAAGCGATTTACCTGTCTTCATCAAATACCTTATCTCTTTAACAACCGATAAGTGTTACTTACTTTGGTTCTGCTGAGAAGCTTGTACACTGCCAAAGACATAGCCTTTGTCTACTGTAATGACAACGCCACGTGCTATTTCTATATCAACCTTATTATTGGTCAAATCAATGTGCTTTACTGTTCCATAGATACCGCCACCTGTTACGACTGCGTCACCATCCTTCAATGCATTCTGAAAAGCACGAATTTCTTTCTGTTTCTTTGTTGTGGACGAATCATAAAGAACCACATGATGACAAATATTGCCACCATCATTAGTATCATAGGCATGGCACTACCACCTTGCTGTGCGGCTTGTGCCGCTAAAAAAAGACTTGTATTCATTTATTTTTCTTATTTGTTTTCCTTTATTATACGACAGAAGAACTGATTACTCCGCGTTATCATTCTCCAAATTCTCAGCCTGTACTTCCTCTGTTCTCTGACGTTCAGCAAGACGTTGGGCAGAAGTCTCTGCTACAGCTGGCCTACGCCCTTCACGGCGGAAATCCCTTTCCTCCTGACGATCATCACGATTCCGACGCTGACGAGGCTCTGGCATCGCTTTCATCATCTTACCAGTCTGAACCAAATGACGCGCAATTGTATCAAGCATACCATTGATATAGCCACCACTACGCGGTGTGCTATACAACTTAGCCAAGTCAACATACTCGTTTATCGTCACAGAAACAGGGATATTTGGGAAGGTAAGCATCTCCGCTATAGCAATCTGCATGATGACAACATCCATATATGCCAAACGAGAGAAATCCCAATTACGACTTGCTTCACTCATGTAACGCTGATATACATCTGCATTAAGAATGGTAGCACGGAATAGTTTTACTGCAAACTCACGATCCTCTTCATCTCTGTATTCGGGTAATAACTCTTGATCTGCCTTATTTTCTGGATCAAAACGCTTGATTGTCTTGATAACAAAAGTATCAACCACTTCCTTATCATCGTTCCAGTAAAGGCTTCTCTCCTCCAAAACAGCATCCAAGTCAGGATTTTCCTGTATCAAAGTACGATAAATCTTACGCCATACCTCACGGTCTACGTCATAAGAATCATCTTCACTTGCCATGTATTCCTTATAAATCGTACTCTGTTCAATCTGATCACAGAGCTTACGAACAGCCTCCATATCATCTTCCCAACGACGTTTTTGATTCTCCATGAAGAGATTCAGCTGCTTGTTTTCTTCTAATTGTACGGCAAACTTATTGTAAGCAAACCGTTGTGACGGAGCCTCTGTCCCTTCACGGGTAGCACGGTTAGCGGCAATCTCCACACGATGGCGCTCCTCCTGCGTGACAGAAACAATTAGAGCCAAGAGGTAATTATAAAGATCATACGCTTTTGCCAGACTGAAAAGAAGTTCCTTTTCAGCATTGTCCATGTTCCTGTTACCGTTCTGATAGTATGCATAGGTTAACTGGACAATCTTGATTCGAATTAGTTCCCTATTGATCATTGTCTGTTCTAAAAGATTGTGTTTCTATTAAATTCTTTATTTTGCAAATGTAGGAAAAAACCTCCGTACATGCAAACAATCATTTGTTTTTCTATGTTTTTTTACATATTACTTGCCCAATTCGTCGAAAAAAACTACCTTTGCATCGCTTTTTGCAAATTGAGAATTGAAAATTGCAAACGTAACAGTTTTCCAATCCTTAGTTTCTCAGTGTGTGATGGCGAATTAAAGTTCATATTAATTTAGAGTAACACAAAGATTATGAAAGAAATCAAAGTTGCAGGTCAGAAGCGTACAGACCTTGGAAAGAAAGCTTCAAAGCATCTCCGTAAGGAAGGTTTAGTTCCTTGTAACCTCTATGGTGAGGCACATAAGGACGGTAAGCCATTGGCATTGTCATTCACAGCATCAATGTCAGAATTACGTAAGTTGGTTTATACTCCACACATCTATGTTGTTGAGTTGGTTATTGATGGTGAGTCTCACACTGCAGTTCTCAAGGAGCTCCAGTTTCATCCAGTAACAGACGCTCTGCTTCATGTTGACTTTTATGAGGTTAATGATCAAAAGCCTATCACAATTGGAGTACCTGTTAAGCTTGTTGGCTTGGCACAGGGTGTTCGCGATGGTGGTCGTATGAACCTTTCTATCCGTAAGATTAATGTTATGGCTCCATACCAGCAGATTCCAGAACACCTTGATATCAACGTTACAGAGCTCCGTCTCGGTAAGAGCATCAAGGTTGGCGATCTCAGCTTCGAGGGTCTTGAATTGGTTACTCCTAAGGAGGTTGTTGTTTGTTCTATCAAGGCAACACGTAATTCTATTCAGGCTGCTGCAGCTGCAGAGGCTGAAGAAGCTGCTGCTGAGTAATACTTATTACTCACTGAACCATTAAACAGGACAGATTGTACAAGTAAATAAGAAACATTGGACAAGTATCTAATTTGTGGTTTAGGTAATCCCGGACAAGAATATGATGGGACTCGCCACAACACAGGATTTATGGTATTGGACGCTTTCGCTAAAGCGTCCAATATTGTTTTTGAGGACAAACGTTACGGATTCGTAGCTGAAACGAGTATTAAGGGGCGTAAGGTATTCTTGCTAAAGCCCACGACTTTTATGAATCTATCAGGTAATGCAGTGCGTTATTGGTTGAATAAAGAGAACATAGACCAGAGCCGACTGCTTGTCATTTCGGACGATGTAGCCCTGCCACTCGGTGCTTTCCGACTAAAGGGTAATGGTTCAAACGGTGGGCACAACGGTTTAGGACACATCCAACAGCTCATCGGACAGAACTATGCACGGCTTCGTATGGGTGTAGGAAATGACTATCCGCGGGGCGGTCAGATTGATTGGGTTCTTGGGCATTACTCTGATGAAGACATGAAGCTACTCCAACCGTCCATCGATTTAGGTGTGGATATCATCAAGAGTTTCGTCCTTGCAGGGACAGACATCACGATGAATCAGTTTAATAAGCTTGGAAAGAAATAATGAATGACGTTGCAAGAATAGATAAATGGTTATGGGCTGCTCGCATTTTCAAGACCCGTTCCATCGCAGCTGATGCATGTAAGAACGGACGTGTTACAATAAAAGGTGTAAATGTGAAGCCTTCACACACGATAAAGGTAGGTGAAGTGGTCAGCGTCAAGAAACCTCCAATCACATATTCCTTCAAAGTTCTGAAGACTATTGAGCAGCGTGTAGGTGCAAAACTCATCCCTGAGGTGTATGAGAATGTTACTGAGGCAAAGCAATATGAGCTACTTGAAATGAGCCGCATCAGTGGATTTGTTGACAGAGCACGTGGAACGGGACGACCAACAAAGAAAGATCGGCGCCAAATGGATGCCTTTGTTGAGCCTGCAATGTTTGGGTTCGACGATGAAGATGATGAGGATTTCTGATGAAAAGGAGGATTGTACCATAGACTCTTATGGACTTTCCAGCCTTTAATCGTCATGAGAAATGAATAAAACAAGGCATAACGGCGTTATATTCGAGCACTTTTTTACAGGAGAAAAATACCCTCGACTATCCGAAAAGCTGACAAGCTTACGGACTGTCGGGGGCTTTTTTGTTCTATCTGCAGATACTTCCCCCAGCAAGGGATTCATGGTCTCAATGAAAAAAGTCTACGGTTTTCACAAAAAGGGTCAACTTTTTCTTCAAAAAGGTTGACCTTTTTTTAAGGAGAAGGGCAATTCATAAGATGCCAAAGTACTCTAAAAATTCTTCTAACACTTGTATTATAATCGAAAAGGGGACACTCGAATAGAGCGCCCCCATCTTATAATCAAGTAATAATCTACGTATTGCCATCAGAAACCACCAGATCCTCCACCCATCGGCGGTCTGCCTCCACCACCAGGTCTGCCCCCAGAAGGTGGTCCCATCCCAGGACCTTGGCGGTCGAAATCACGTCCCGATGGTGGCTTCGGCATTGCATTCTTACCTCCAAAGAGGTTCAATCTATACGTAGCACGTAACATAACGTAGCTATTTATACTATTATATTCCGTATCTGAACGGCTCACGTCACTGATGACACGTGAGAGATTACTCTGCTGATGCAGTATATCATAGAACTGTAAGCTCAATGTCAGCGCATTACCACGTAATAAGCTCTGTGAGATTTGGGCATTCCACAATAACTCGTTCGTATTCAGTGAAGCGTCATTATATCCTCTTCTGCTGGTCTGATGCAAATCCGTTGAGATACTCATATTCCATGGGAGATTGAAGTTAAGCGTACCTCCGTAAGCAAACTGCCATGTGCGTAGATTGCTGAAACTCTGTAGATTATTCTTTGTACGTGTGTAATCCACCGAGCCATCCAACTCCAATTCAAGCCAAGAGATACGATAACTGCCAGCCAAACGTTCTCCCCAAGTCAGCGATTTCGTTATATTCTTCTCTAAAAGACTTGCTGCATTAGGCTGCAGATAGCTGACATAACGGTTGAAGTTAGCACTTGTAAAGGAGTGTACATTCCATATTCCAGCTGAATCAATACTTGTATTGAACATCACCGCCGCATCTGCATTCCAGTTTCCGTTGACGTTTATGGGCCGAACCGTTCGTGCTCCACTTGCAGCATCATAGGTTACACTGTTTCCGATGGCATTGCGTGTGGTTGAGAAGTTCGCAAAAGTCATGAGTGCCTGCGCATGTTTCTGTCTGAAAGTGTTATAGAACAGACGGAAACGGTTCACGAAAGCAGGCTTCAACCCTGGATTACCAATAGAGATATTCTGTGGATCAGTGTTATCAACAATGTTCAACAACTGACTCATCGTTGGCTGTGTCACCGTCCCCTTATAATTAATTCGTAGGTTACTCTGCTCACTAAACTTATAACGGAAGTCGAATGTTGGGCTCCAGTTTACCACCGTTCGGACAGTATCAACATGTACTCCGAGATAATCTTGCATATATGTAGACCGCTGTGGCTGTAACATTACACCGACATTCATCTTCCACTTATTCCTAATCATGCGCAACATCACTTGCATATCATGCGTATAAGTGCGATATTCCGAATACCTACTCAGATCATTATCCAGATAACTGCCTACAGGATTGGGTAACAACCCGAGGTAATTTCCCCACGAACGATAGGCAGGTTGCAGACTATTGAAGGCTCCAGAAGGCAGAGCAGAGAAGTCATACGTGTCACGATCGCTCTTAGAAAAGCCATATTTAAACTGATAACTGAACTGTAAATAAGTCTTTCGGGCTATCGGTTCACTGTAAGTTGTCTGTACTGCGAGATTCCAACTCTTCGTTGGCATGAGGTTATAGCGGTAGGCTTGATAAGTAGAGTCATTACCCAACGCATTACGCAACTGGAAATATTGTAGGTCTTGTGTGGAGAATGTCTTCGAATCGGCATCACTATAATCGCCATCTACACGTAATGTGACGTTCCTTCCCGCCTTACTTAACTTCCTGTTCACCTGAAGCATTGCTCCCAAAGTAGTCTTATCACCATATGATATCGTCATGTTACGCTGACTGTTCACCATTACTCCTAACGCCTTTAGCTGGGCAACAGAAGCAGCAGACAAAGGGTCGTCAACAGTTTCATATGGGTCTGCACTATAAGCAGCCGATGTACTAACCGTCTGACCATCACTCTTACTAATCTGAATATTTGGTCGGAACATAATATTCCATACAGAATCAGGCTTCCACTCTAACCGGAAACGTCCGTCCCAGGAGTTCTCTCGTGTATATTGCTGGCTCAGTCGATTAGAAAAAGATCCCATATGAGCTACGAAATTCTCTGCTGACACGCGCGTATTGAGGTCACCATCCGAGTGATTCCATCTCACACTACCATCCCATTGCAGCGTCTTTCCGTTATCATAGTTCATGTTCAATCCTATCATCTTCGTAGCGTTGAGTCCCTGACGTACACCACCAAAGCCGCCACGAGGCCCACCTCCAAAGCCCATATCATTGACATTGTTCGCCGAAACGAAACCCATCATGCGGAACTTGTCATTGAAGTAAGCCGCCATTCCACGTTCAGAATATCGGTTCTTAGTACCAATACCAAGGTCGATGTTTGAGAAGAGTCCTTTGTTCATCCCTGGTTTCACACCGAAATCCAATACTGTTGACTCATTTCCATCATCTATTCCTGTCACACGGCTAAGGTCACTCTGCTGATCATAGGCCTTTATGTTCTGAATAATGGATGTTGGTAAGTTCTTCATAGCAGTCTTTGTATCGCCCACCATGAACTCTTTCCCATTTACAAGAATCTTCTTTACCTCCTTTCCATTAATCTTTATCGTTCCATCATCCGACACTTCTGCACCTGGAAGCTTCTTCACCAGCGCTTCTATCGTCGATCCTTCTGGTACACGATAAGCTGATGCATTGTATTGAAAGGTATCTGCCTTTACTACAACCTTAGGCGCACTTGCCACAACTTTCACCTCTTTCAGTGTATGAGAGTCCACATGGAAGTCCAATTGACCTACCGCAACATCTTGTTCGTTGGCTATGGCTACGTCCTGATAGATAGTCTTATATCCTACGTACGACGCCTTTAGAATATACCTACCATTAGCAGGTGCAGTGATTTTAAAGTTTCCTCCATCATCAGAGACAGCCCCAACAACATAACTACTGTCCTGCTTCAACAGCTGAACAACAGCATAAGGCACCTTCTCCTTTAGTTCTCCATCATAAAGAGAGCCCGTAACCGTTCTGTTCTGTGCCATCACAGCAACGGCACTTGTCATCAAAAGAACGAATATCAACAGTCTTTTTATCATAAATTATATCATTAGCTGTCTTATATGATGCCAACAATTCTTAAAAGTTTAATACCTAAATCATTTTTTCTTCCCTACCCTTCGCTTCCGATCTTATTATTATATAGAAGAAAAAATATTCCTATAAGAGAAGAATCAATACAGGAATAATATGATATTCATTCTATGTGAGAGTCTCCATGGAGTGACTTTCTTGTGGAATAATATACCTACTCAAACTTCCACTGTCCTACTTCCGCAAAAGAAAGATTGACCTTGACCCACTGCACAGACAACAATCAATGTGCGCAATAATAATCCATTTCATATTAAATTGTGTGAAATAAAAATGCCGTTATTCCTTTTTAAAACAAAGAAAAGCGTATTTTTGTAAGAAAGAGAAAGGGAGAAAGCTTATGAAACAACAGGTTATTATATCGAAACAGTTCAAGAGCGACTTGGCAAAAGCCATTGCTGAGTGTGAACATGATCGGATTTTTATACTCGTAGATGAGACCACCAAAGATCTCTGTTGGGAACTAATAAAGGATTATTACTGCCTGAAAGGAGCACAGGTGATAACGATTGGGACAACAGACAGCAACAAGACACTCGAAACACTGACGCATGTATGGGAGTCATTGCAGCAAGGGGGTGCCACACGACATAGCCTTCTTATTAACCTTGGAGGTGGTATGGTGACGGATCTTGGTGGCTTTGCAGCCTCAACCTTCAAACGTGGAATCAACTTTATCAATGTTCCTACGACTCTTCTTGCTATGGTGGATGCCAGTGTCGGCGGTAAAACAGGCATCAACTTTGGTGGATTAAAGAACGAGATTGGTGTCTTCTGCGATGCAAACTGTGTCATTCTTAACACGAACTGGCTGAAGACACTTGATGAAGAGAACCTTCGGAGCGGCTATGCGGAGATGTTAAAACATGGATTGATAGCCAATGAAGACATGTGGGCAGAACTTATCAAATTCAATCTTGCCAACCCTGACCTACAAACTATCCACTATGTTGGGTAAAAGTGTGAAGGTTAAGGAGAGAATCGTGGAGAAAGACCCACATGAGAAGGGTCTTCGAAAGGCTCTTAACCTTGGACATACCTTCGGACACGCCCTTGAGTCATGGGCTTTGAAGCGTCAACCGATTCTTCATGGATACGCTGTTGCCTTTGGATTGATACCCGAACTCTATCTTGCAGCAATCAAAACAGGCTTCCCTACAGACCGTATGCACCAGACAGTGCGCTTCATCCGTGAGTATTACGGTGCACTTCCTATTACATGCAACGACTATCCAGAGCTCATCGAACTAATACATCACGACAAGAAAAACCGTGGCAACGAAATCAATGTCACCCTCCTTGGCGGTATAGGAGACATCCGTATCGACCAGTCAATCACTGAAAACGATGTGAAAGAAACACTTGATTTCTTCCGAGAAGGATAACAATCTGACGAAGAAACATCACATTTACAATAAGACAAAGCACTCTCTTTCTGATTCTTATGAAAGAGAGTGCTTTCCTATTCATTTAATTTTTGTATCTTTGCATGCCCAAACAGTCACCAGACAAGGGACTGATCCCGTTCAAAACGCACAGTCCCAATAACAATACATTATGGAACTTAAAAAGATATACACAGGACTTAACGCACAGGAAGTTGCAGAGAACAGGAAGAAATACGGTGAGAACCTTCTCACTCCCCCTGCACAAATACCACTATGGAAACGCTTTATAACAAAGTTCAAAGACCCTTTGATCATCATTCTACTTGTTGCTGGAGTCCTTTCTATCGCCATTTCCTTTTATGAATACCATGGATTACACGAAGGAACAGAAGTTTTTTTCGAGCCTGTAGGCATCTTTATCGCTATTTTGCTTGCCACAGGAATGGCTTTCTTCTTTGAAGAGAAAGCCGATAGGGCGTTTGCCATACTCAATCAGGTGGATGATGACGAGCCTGTAGAGGTCATCCGTGATGGTAATCCAAAGAAAATTGCAAAGCGTGACATCGTTGTTGGCGATATTGTCCTACTGAATACGGGTGCCGAAGTGCCTGCTGATGGCAAGCTACTTGAGGCTATCTCACTGCACGTAGATGAGTCTACACTCACCGGAGAACCCATCTGTCATAAGAGTACCCATGAAGAAGACTTTGACAAAGAGGCTACCTTTCCTTCTGATTACGTGTTGCGAGGAACCAAAGTTATGGAAGGACACGGTGTTTTCCGTGTGGAAAAGGTAGGTGATAATACTGAAAATGGTAAGGTTTTCGTAGCATCACAGATTGACAACAGCATAAAAACACCACTCACCGAACAACTTGAAAGACTTGGAAACCTTATCACCTGGTCAAGTTATGCCATCGCTGTAATCATCCTTATAGCCCGAATAACGATGTTCTTCCTCAGCTATGACTTCACATGGGTGCACTTTCTGCAATATCTCCTAGACTCTATCATGATCTGCGTGACACTCATCGTCGTTGCAGTACCAGAAGGATTGCCTATGGCTGTCACACTTTCCTTGGCTTACTCCATGCGCCGTATGCTCAAGACCAACAACCTTGTACGCAAGATGCACGCCTGTGAAACGATGGGAGCAACGACTGTTATCTGCACAGACAAGACTGGAACGCTGACTCAGAATCAGATGCGAGTATATAAAATCGAGGTTGATTGCAGCTCGGAAGAGCATCAAGCATTAGCCAAAGAAGGGATTGCCGTTAACTCTACGGCGTCACTTGACCTCTCTGATACCCAGCATCCAACTGTTTTAGGCAACCCAACTGAAGGTGCACTTCTACTCTGGTTACACGAAAAAGGTTATGACTACCGTCAACTAAGGGCTGACGTTGAAATCATTGACGAGTTACCTTTCTCCACTGAACGCAAGTGTATGGGAACATTGGTACGCTCTGGGCTGCTACCGGGTAAGACCATACTATATATAAAAGGTGCAACAGACATCATCCGATACTACTGTTCCGACATCATGGGGGATCGCTCATGGGATGACATTACAGCACAACTGCTTAAATGGCAGAACCAAGCTATGCGAACATTGGGGTTCGCCTGTATGATAATACCAGACAGTTCAGAATTCAAACTACACGAAGGTGTTATCAGTCAGATACTTGATTCTATAAAAGATGGTAATAACGGACTGACTTTTCAAGGCATCGTTGCTATTGCCGACCCCGTACGTAAGGAAGTACCTGATGCCGTTCGGGAGTGCTTAGACGCTGGTATCGACGTGAAAATCGTGACGGGTGACACTCCAGGCACCGCCAAAGAGATTGGCAGACAGGTAGGTATATGGACTGAAAAGGACTGTGATCGGTGCGTCATAACGGGTCCTGAGTTTGAAGCTCTTAGTGATAAAGAACTATCAGAACGTGTAAACAGTCTGAAAATCATTGCCCGCGCACGGCCAATGGACAAGAAACGGCTCGTTGAAGCATTACAGGCAAAACACCACGTGGTGGCTGTTACCGGTGATGGTACCAATGATGCACCAGCCTTAAAGGCTGCCCACGTTGGCTTATCTATGGGTGATGGAACAAGTGTGGCTAAAGAAGCATCGGACATAACCATTATAGATAACTCCTTCAGCTCCATCGGTCGCGCAGTGATGTGGGGACGTTCACTCTATCAAAACATACAACGTTTCATCCTTTTCCAGATGACTGTGAACGTAGCAGCTTGTCTTATCGTACTGGCAGGAGCACTGATTGGAACACAGAGTCCGTTGACCGTGACACAGATGCTATGGGTAAACCTTATCATGGATACCTTTGCTGCAATGGCACTTGCATCTCTCCCACCATCAGAAGCGGTTATGCTGAACAAGCCACGTGACCGAAAGGCATTTATCATCAACCCGTCTATGTCACGACAGATTATTGGTGTTGGCGGTTTATTCTTCATTTTACTCTTAGGACTGCTCTATATGCTAGAGTATGCACCAATCAATAGCATGACAGACCTGCTCACATGGTACCCCACAGGACCAAGAGAACTGACCAATCATGAGCTAAGTATCTTCTTCACTGTCTTTGTAATGCTACAGTTCTGGAACATGTTCAATGCGCGGGCATTCGCTACGGGCAAGAGTACATTCCACTTCAAAGGTTGTAAAGGGTTTGGTATCATTGTACTGGTCATCCTCATCGGACAAATCATCATCGTACAATTCGGTGGTAAGATGTTTAATGTTACTCCACTTTGTCTGACTGATTGGATTGCAATCATCTTAGTTACTTCACTCGTTCTATGGGTTGGGGAATTACTCAGACTGATGAATAGGAGATAACTTAATCCTTGATTAGTGCATAAAGAAGTCTTGTTGAGGGTGTTTAGAAAAGACTTTACAAATAAAGAACCTCTATCGATTAAATTCTTAAAGAAAACGTATTTTTAAGGCATCTGTAACCGTCTATATACCAACAGATTACAGAAGGCAAAACAAAAGGGCATCTTTTGACTCTCAAAAGGTGCCCTTTTGCATGGTAAAAGGGCATCTTTTACATCGCAAAAGGGCGTCTTTTAGAATGCAAAAGACGCCCTTTTAAAAACCACATGGGAATTAATCTTACAAAACAGCAGTATGAACTGTTATCTGTCAGTATATGTATTGCTTTGCTATTGCTCATATGATTTAGTCCAGACGTACGTAAATCGACTCGAATCATACAAACGAATACGAAGTAGTAAACAATAAAAGAGTCTTATCAAACCTCGTTATTAAGGTTGGATAAAACTCTCTGAAATATAGTTGTTATAATCCTATAACTTATAGAATAATAGCCTGTAAACTCAGACTAAACCTTCATTGGTAATGTGTTTAATAAGACACAGCCTCATTAAGCCAAAGTGATTTCCTTGTCAAGATATACATCCTGAACCGTATGAAGTAGTTCTACACCATCCTTCATCGGCTTTTGGAAAGCCTTACGACCACTTATCAGACCGATACCACCTGCTCGTTTGTTACAAACAGCAGTGATGACAGCTGCACGAAGATCATCATGTTCATTACCAGAAGATGCTCCACCAGAGTTGATAAGACCAACACGTCCCATGTAAGCATTGGCAACCTGATAACGTGTGAGGTCGATTGGATGTGCGGTTGTCAGCTTATCATATACCAACGGACTTGTCTTTCCAAAGTTCAAGGCAGTGAAACCTCCGTTACAATCAGGCAGTTTCTGCTTTACAATGTCTGCATGTATGGTTGCACCAATGTGTATAGCCTGTGAAGTAAGGTCAGCTGAAGTATGATAATCTACGCCGTCTTTCTTGAAAGCTGGGTTACGTAAATAGCACCAAAGGATGGTTGCCATACCCAAAGAGTGTGCCTCTTCGAAGGCTTGAGCAACTTCAATAATCTGCCGATGTGCATCATCTGAACCGAAGTAGATTGTTGCTCCTACTGCCACAGCACCCATATTCCACGCCTCACGGACGGTTCCAAACATGATCTGTTGGAAGCTATTAGGATAGGTAAGCAGCTCATTATGATTCAGTTTTACGATAAACGGAATCTTATCAGCATACTTACGGGCTACGCTACCCAATACTCCGAATGTTGTTGCAACAGCATTACAGTCACCATTGATAGCAAGTTTAATGATATTTTCTGGGTCGAAATACTCTGGATTCGGAGCAAAAGAAGCACCTGCAGAATGCTCTATACCTTGGTCAACAGGCAGTATTGACATGTAACCTGTACCCCCAAGGCGACCATGATTAAACAAAGTTGAAAGGCTACGGATGGTTTGTATGTTGCGATCACTGTCTTTCCATACACGATCTACGAAGTCTGAACCAGGCTGATTGAGCATGGATTTGATATGGTTTTGCACTCATGAGCTAAATAAAAGTCAGCATCTTTGCCTAATAGGTCTACTATCTTCTTACTCATAACTTACTTGTTTAATTGTTAAACATATCATGAGCAAAGATAACAAATATATAACCAAACTTTTTATTTGGCATCTTATATATTTGTTTAGCAGGTAAAAATACCCATTAATGGTGATACTCAATTGATTACATCCCCATTAATGGTGTTGCTTATAATGCTACAGTGTTATCTCTCCAGAGCCATAACACTTATGATGTTGCTCATCATAGACAACGCAGAACTGGCCGGGAGCAACGCCATGTATGCTCTCGGCTGAATGAATCAAGCACTTACCGTCAGACAATTGTTCAACGGTTGCTGGATGATATTCTGGTGTATGACGAATCTTAAAGGTGATTTTCTCTGGTAAATCAGTCACTCCTTCCGTCAAGAAGTGGAAGTCATGCAGTGGAAAGTCTTTCTTATAGGCTGTCTCTGGGTCGTACCCATGACTTACATAGAGGATGTTCTGTGTAACATCTTTCTTGATAACGAACCATGGACCACCGCCTAAACCAAGTCCTTTACGCTGCCCTATCGTATGGAACCATAACCCTTTATGCTCCCCTATCTTCTTTCCTGTCTCCAATTCAATGACATCTCCGACCTGTTCTCCAAGGTAACGGCGTACATATTCATTGTAATCAATATTCCCAAGGAAGCATATTCCTTGAGAATCTTTACGCTTTGCATTGATAAGATGCTCTCTTTCAGCAATCTCTCTCACCTCGTTTTTCTCGTAATGTCCGATAGGAAAGATAGCTTTCTTCAGTTGCCAATCATATATCTGAGCAAGAAAATCAGTCTGATCTTTCACTGGATCAGGACTTGTTGTAAGCCATTTACGCCCGTTTATCCACTCAGTTTGTGCGTAATGGCCGGTAGCTATGAGGTCATAGGCATGTCCCATCTTCTCATCAAAGGCTCCAAACTTAATCAATCGGTTACACATTACGTCTGGATTAGGCGTAAATCCAGCCTTAACCTTCGCCATTGTGTAGTGAGTTACCTGCTCCCAATATTCCTTATGACAGTCTATTACTTGCAGATTACAGTTAAACCGACGTGCAACAGCCGTTGCCATCTCTAAGTCTTCCTCTGAATTGCAATCCCATTCCTCCTTTTCTTCTGGTCCAATCTTGATATAAAAGCAATCAGGATGTAACCCCTGCCGTGCAAATTCATACACTACGACAGAGCTATCTACTCCTCCTGAAAGCAGAACTGCAATCCGTTTGTCCTTTAATTCTTCTATGTTCATCCTACAATCCTTTCACCTTCTTCTTCTTTTCTTACCTATTGTGCACAGCTTCTTCAGCCTCTTTCTTGCGATGTGCAACCTTCATTCTGTCAAAGCCCATGCCATATACACCATTCACAGCACCTTGTGAAACAAACGCATTAGGGTCTATTTCATCAATAACTTGGAAGATTGAACGTGCTTCTGAGCGTCGTGCAATGATAAAGCATACCAACCTTCTTGCCTGTATAGAACCCACGGGCTTCAATCACCGTACAACCACGTTCTACATCATTATTAATAGCGGTTCCAATCTCGCCCCAATGCTCTGAAATTACGAAGAACTGAACAGATCCACGCATGCCATTGATGAGATAATCTACGAAGTAAGTCATCACAAACAGTACGATATAGCCATAGATTACCTTCTCCCAATCATTCAAAACCAAGTAACTTGATGTGATTATGCATAAGTCACACGCAAGAATAACACGTCCGAGAGATATGTCACGGTACTTATGTATCATCGCAGCAATGACATCTGAGCCTCCAGAACTTGCATTATACTGCAACGCAATACCAACTCCTGCACCTAACAAGACACCACCAACGACACAAGCAAGGAATGGCTCATCAGCAAAAAGTGCATGTTCGGCAAACACTTGTCGTAAGATGGAAGTGGCAATAGCAAATACTAATACAGCGAAGATAGTCCTTACACAGAACTTCCAACCCAATATTTTCAATGCAACGAAGAGTAAAATACCATTAATAATAAGATAAGTGTACTGCACAGGAACACCAGTTCCCCATTGTACGACGGATGCTATACCCGCAATACCACCAATTGTAATCTTGTGAGGGAGTAAGAATGCACACCAACCAAAGCTACCTAATATCATAGCTACGGCTATCATGAAGAACTCCCAGACGTTTTTGAATTTGCTTTTTCTTTTTCTCGCCATGTGTTTTGTCTGCTTATTCCCACTGCATTAAGAGTCAGTGGGCTTTTGTTAGAGATAAGTTTATAGGTCAGTTGTATAGGTAATACCTAAAATAATTGCTTGCAAAGATAGTGAATTTATAATGAATTCAACTCTATAAAAACTATATTTTTTGTTTAATGGGATTGACATTATCAATCCTTTTTGCTATTTTTGCGCATTAAAAAAGTATATTACTATGATGGAAATATTCTCTGCTGACGGATGGCTAAACACTACAATCGTGTCATTCAACGACTTTTTCTGGTCTTATATCCTTGTTGCAGGACTGATAGCATGTGCCTTATGGTTCACATGGAAGACTCATTTCGTGCAGTTTCGTATGGTTGGTGAGATGATTCGCTTGCTGGGTGAATCAACAAACAAGCATGATGGCGAGAAGCATGTATCGTCATTCCAGGCTTTTGCAGTATCTATTGCTTCGCGTGTAGGCACAGGTAACCTTGCTGGAGTAGCCAGTGCGATAGCTATAGGAGGCCCTGGTGCAGTGTTTGGATGTGGGTTATAGCCCTTCTTGGCTCTGCTTCAGCCTTTGTCGAGTCTACTTTGGCACAACTTTATAAGCGTAAACACAATGGTTCATTCATTGGGGGGCCAGCTTATTATATCCTTTATGGAATGCATAACAAATGGATGTCGAAGCTTTTTGCCGTATTAATCACTATGACTTTCTGTATGGCATATATCTCTGTACACAGTAATACCATCTGTGGAGCCATGCAAAACGCCTTTGGTGTAAATCCTTTATGGATGGGAATCATCCTTGTTGTCCTCTCATTGAGTATCGTTTTTGGTGGTATTCACCGTATTGCCAACGTAAGTAGTATCATTGTACCTTTCATGGCAGTTGGTTATATCATCTTAGCATTGGTTATTATTGCCCTCAACATCCATCTTGTACCGAATGTTATACGTCTGATTTTCGAGAATGCGTTCGGTATTGGTCCTATAGCAGGTGGTAGTTTAGGAGCTATGATGATGAATGGTATCAAGCGCGGACTGTTCAGTAATGAGGCAGGAGAGGGTTCTGCACCGAATATAGCAGCCACTGCAAGCACCACACATCCTGTAAAACAAGGTTTGATTCAGGCTCTTGGCGTTTTTACAGATACGTTAGTAGTTTGTAGTTGTACGGCATTCATCATCATCATCAGTGGTGTTTATACAAACAGTACAGAGTCAGGAATCCTTCTGACACAGAATGCTTTGCAGAGCGAAGTGGGCAGTGTTGGTCCTACTTTTGTTGCTATTGCCATCTTCTTCTTTGCTTTCAGCAGTATTATCGGGAACTATTATTATGGTGAAGCGAATGTCCGTTTCCTTACAAATCGCCGTTCTGCAGTATTTGCTTTGCGCATTGTTACGGGAGGAGTGATGGTATTATTCGGTGCAATAGCCAGTCTTGACCTTGTCTGGAGCATTGGAGATCTCTTCATGGGGCTCATAACTGTGTGCAATCTTATCGCTATTCTTGTCTTGGGTAAACAAGCTTTTTTCCTGCTGGACGATTACTTACGGCAGAAACGTGCAGGCATAAAGAGTCCCGTTTTCCATAAGACACAGATGCCAGAGATAGCTGATGACATTGAATGTTGGGATGAAACGGACTCAGAATGCACTCCTGAGGATGTCGAAAGGGCTGAGAAGGAAAAATGAAATCAGAGACATTGCCAAGAGTAAGACGAAGTTAAGGCATGCAGCTCTGTATCTTTTCTTCTTCAAAGTTGTTACTATACTGTACGACACGTCACCAAAACAGTAGGTAATAAAGGCGAAAAGCGCTATGGCAATGATTTTCCACATCATATCTTCTCAGGTCATTTAAGGTTCATTCTAATATTAGATATCACGTCTAAAAGACATTGTACATATCGCAAAGATAGTCATTTAATGTTAATAAATGCATCTATCTGGATGTTTTTAACACGGAACTCCCCCTGAAGTCATACGCTTCAGGGGGAGTTTCATTTATATATGTGACGGATTAATCCACCTATGTAGATAGCTTACTTGCTTATTTTCCGTGCGATAAAGCCATCGATGGAATACTTACCAGCACCTGCGAACCAAGAAAGAATAAAGATTACGAGGTACAAGAAAGCCAATTCTCCAGCACTGACCGAGCCACCATGAACCGTAGTAAAGGCTACTATCATCGTGAAAATCATTGGTAACAGAGTCAGACGGGTAAGGAATCCGAATACAAAAGCTAATCCACAAAACAGTTCACCGAAGATACTCAGACCGACAGCTACGTCTCCACTTAGTCCAAATGGGGCTGGGAAGTGAGCTGCAGTCTCTGTAAAATGCTGCAGTTTCTCAAGTCCATGGCTGGCGAATGCTAGTCCGAACACAAGGCGAGAAGCCAATAGTATCAACGATGTTTTTGTACTTTCAAACTTATTTGGGAACAATAATGATAAACTTTTCATTCTTCTTTCTATTTATAATTGTTAATGTTTCAATTTAGTTTCTTGGGGCAAATTTATAGATATTATTGGAGAAAACCTCTATAAAGCAGTAAGAAATATCATCAGGAACGACTAAAATACCACATACATGGTAGAGCTTCAGGAGACTGGAACAGGGTCATTCCAATTGTATGAAAGAGGAAACGAAACACTGATTATAATAATAATGAAATGTCAGAGAGCGTGTTTTATGTAAAATTAATTCACTATCGGAAAATAAAAGACGCCCTTTTGCATTGTAAAAGGTGCCCTTTTGCGATGTAAAAGATGCCCTTTTGAGGTGTAAAAGACGCCCTTTTGCAACGTAAAAGGGCGTCTTTTACTTACCTATCTATTAACTTTCTGGCATCCACATAGTTACAAAAGTGAAAAACAACGGCTTTTATCAAAATCCAAACGAATTACTGCTGATTATTTGTAAAGGTGTTTCAAAATAGCAAAGAGTCCTTCCTATCATTACATTAAAGTTTCTTCTAAAGTCATGTAAACCACCTGACATTTCTGGCTTTACTCCTTTCTCCACACTAAAACATGCAGGGCAAAGGAAGGATATTCCCGCTTGTTCAACTGCAATGATTTTGCATTCTATATACTTTTTATTATCTTTGCATGAAATAAACAGTAGCTGGTAAAATAAGAACAAATCCCTTTTCTATCTGGCTTACATTACTTTTTACACCCAATAATATGGATGCGGCATGAACATAGACAATATATTAAAAAACATAGAACGAGAAGATGGACTCAGCAGGACGCTAGGTATGGAGTTTATCTCTACCCCTGAGCCTGACACTTTAAAGGCTCGAATGGCTGTTGACGACCGTAACAAACAACCTTTTGGCTTCCTTTCTGGTGGTGCTTCATTGGCCCTTGCTGAGAATCTTGCAGGTGTCGGGTCTATGGCAGCATGCCCAGGTAAGATGGCATTAGGCATTAATGTACATGGCAATCACGTAAAAGCGATGCCCTATGGCGGAACTGTTACAGCGTACGGAAAGCTGATTCACAAGGGACACACACTACATGTGTGGAGCATAGAAGTCAAAAATGACGAGGGAGAGCTCGTCTCCAGTGTACAAGTTACCAACTATGTAATAGACCCACAGAAGAAGTAAATGGACTCTTTCTTTATCTATCGCGAACCTTTAGAGGAGCTTTGTCATTGTTATACACAGAAGGAGGAACCTTCTATTCTCACAAACTGGGGCGAGCTTAACGGTCATAAAGGATTTGTCATAGCCCCATTTTCGGAGGGTCCAGACCATCCTATTTGCCTTTTAGATGGTGAAAGTGGAAGTTATATGGACGTTCCTTTGGATGGCAACGAGGGGCTTCAGGTTATTCCTGACTGGCAAGATGACGCCGTTTTTACGCAGTCTGACAACCCACGTGAAGACTATCACCATGCTTTCACACGCTTTCATGGAGCTTTAAAACAAGGAATCTTTCGCAAATTGGTTCTTGCACGATCAGTCATCGAGCCTAAAGAAGAGGCATTGACACCTCGGAAAATCTTTCTTCGTGCCTGTAAACGGTATCCACGACAGTATGTTGCTCTATTCTATACACCACAGACGGGTATGTGGCTCGTAGCCAGCCCTGAGATACTTCTCCATGGTAACGCAGGCGGTTATCAGACTATGGCATTGGCAGGGACTATGAAATATGAAGGAGAAGACATGAAGTGGTCAGCCAAAAACCAGGAAGAACAACGATTAGTAGCCGATTATATCCGCACATGTCTGCAACCATTCACCTCTGAACTCACGGAAACTGAACCGTATACAGCCCGCGCAGCTCATTTAGTACACCTCCGTACAGACTTCACTTTCCGCCTCAAGGAGAGTCAACAACTAGGCAGTTTCCTCTCAACACTGCACCCTACCCCTGCTGTTTGTGGCATACCAAAGGAGGATGCACGCTCTTTCATCAATCAAAACGAACACGGAGAAAGAGAATACTACAGTGGATTCAGTGGTTTTCTTGGTGATAAAGGAGAGGCAAAGTTATATGTTACCCTTCGTTGTATGCATTTTTCACGCAAGACTTGCCGTCTTTATGCTGGTGGAGGATTATTGAAAGAAAGTACGGAGGAGAATGAATGGCAGGAAACAGAAGCCAAACTCGATACCATGAGACAGTTATTAAAAGGTCAATAATTAATCTGCACCCAACGATGTACAGCACAAAAGAGAACGTAAACATCCTCACTTCCCTACTCGTAAAGGCTGGAATAACAAAAGCAGTGGTCTGTCCTGGATCACGAAACTCACCCATTGTACATAACCTTTGTGCATGTCCAGACATTGAATGTTATCCTGTTACGGACGAACGGTCGGCTGGTTTCTTTGCACTTGGTATGACTTTAGCCGATAATGAGCCTGTTGTCATCTGTGTAACATCAGGATCTGCACTGCTCAATGTAGCTCCTGCAGCTGCTGAAGCATACTATCAGAACCGTCCGTTGATTATTATTTCAGCGGACAGACCTGCACAATGGATTGAACAAAAGGATGGTCAGACCATTCAACAGCATGAAGCCTTAGAGCCAAATGTCCGCAAAAGCGTTACTCTTCCCGAACCAAACAATGACGAAGAACGATGGTATTGCAACCGATTGGTCAATGAAGCCATCAATGCCTGTATGCTAAATGGTGGCGGACCAGTCCATATCAATGTCCCAATAACCGAGCCTTTGTTCGATTACAGCACCGCAAACCTTCCTGATGAACGACGAATCACCTTACACCAGGCTGTCATCAACGATGCTGAAGTCTACGAAATAGCCTGCAATTTCTTCTGTGGAGAGAAGCCCATGATTGTCCTTGGGCAGATGATACCCGAAGTTGTTGGTGACGCTCTCGAAGCTATTGAAGCACTAAAGAAGGTCGCTGTTGTCATACAAGAGAAGCTGGCGGATGATGACATCTGCCCTTCTCTGCCCATTGATGAAGCACTTAGCATAATAGGAGATGATGATTCTTACCGTCCAGACCACCTATTATATATAGGAGGATGTGTCGTTAGCAAACGGCTTAAGCACTTCCTACGTAAAAGTAAGTGTAAAAGCTCTATCATTGTAGACGAACATGGCAACTGCTGTGATACCTTTATGCACGCAACAGATGTCATCCAAGGAGCTCCAACAGATGTTCTTGGCATCTTTGCCAACGAAGCTGAAGGTATAGAACGAAAGGAATTTGTTGATAAATGGGATTCTGTCTTTACCAAAGCTATGGCTATTCGGGAGAAAATAACTCCTCGATACTCACAACTATTAGCTGTTAAGACGTTCCATAAGATGATGAGAGAACTGGATATTGATGGTGAATTATTCTATGGTAACAGCGCTTCTGTACGACTTGGCAACATCTTCTCCGATCAATACATCTATGTAAATCGTGGTGTAAATGGTATTGAAGGTTCACTGTCAACGGCTGTTGGATATGCAGTAGCACAACAAGAGGAAGAAGATGTATATTGTATCATTGGTGACCTAAGCTTCTTTTACGATCAGAACGCACTGTGGAATGAAAACCTTTCACCCAATCTCTCAATCCTTTTACTTAACAATGGCGGTGGAGGAATCTTCCATCAGCTACCGGGATTAGGGCGTTCTCCCTATCGAGACACTGCCATAGCAGCGCAACACACTACTTCTGCAGAGGGTATATGTCAGTCGCATGACATTGTTTACCTATCAGCTCATAACACGGAAGAGCTGACAAAGGGACTTGAAAGATTCTTCAATGCAGAAGAAGGACCGGTACTTTTGGAAGTATTTACCAGTCCTGAAGATGATGCACAGGCGCTACAAGACTATTATCAGAGCTTTTAATAGACTTCGGGATACCTCGTACAACATACTGTAAACCCTACCTTTAAACAGAAATAAACACAAAAAGATTATATGGAAACAAGAAACTGGAAACCCATAGAGGGCTTTAACTTTGAGGAAATACTCTTTGAAGAGTATAATCACATAGCAAAGGTAACCATCAATCGCCCTCGTTATCGCAATGCTTTCACACCTCGTACGGTATGGGAGATGTCACAAGCATTCAATTATTGCCGTGAAGCACTTGACATTCGTGTGGTATTACTGACTGGAGCAGGCGACAAAGCTTTCTGTTCTGGGGGTGATATGCATGTCAAAGGACGTGGTGGATATGTGGGAGGAGACGGCGTTCCTCGCCTGAATGTACTCGACTACAGATGCAGATACGCCGTTTGCCGAAGCCAGTCATAGCAATGGTAAATGGTTATGCCATTGGTGGAGGCCATGTTCTACACGTTGTCTGCGACCTCAGTATAGCCTCTGACAATGCTATCTTCGGACAAACAGGACCTAAAGTGGGCTCTTTTGATGCCGGATTTGGTGCTTCTTACCTTGCACGCATCGTAGGACAGAAGAAAGCACGTGAGATATGGTACCTCTGTCGACAGTATTCTGCAGTTGAAGCAGAGCGTATGGGACTGGTTAACAAGGTCGTTCCGTTCGAAAAACTCGAAGATGAATGCATTGAATGGGCAGAAACTATGATGGAACGGTCACCTTTGGCACTGCGAATGATGAAGGCTGGTTTTAATGCTGAGCTGGATGGACAAGCTGGTATACAGGAGTTGGCTGGTGATGCTACTATGCTTTATTATACACTTGACGAGGCACAAGAGGGAGGAAAAGCATTCTTGGAGAAGCGTAAGCCCGACTTTGACAAGTATCCACAGTTCCCTTAAGAGGGCAAAAGACAACTGTCGGCAGGGAATATCCTCTACTTTGAGTCAGTAAGAAGTAACTTACTGGTTCTTCAAGGATGCCTGTTGGGCACATGTCTTCCTGTTTTTCATCAATGTGCTGCAGCCCAGCACCACTGGTGTTGCGGCCCAGCACACGTGGTGTTGAGGGCTAACTCCAATGGTGTTGAGCGTGCCGCACACATATAAGATGTTGTGGGTATCATCGCAACTTACAGTAAAAAAATAACTGAAACATCATAAAATCAAAATAACACAGAAGCCTTTTAGATGTATCAAGTCAAACTATCTTCACGCACACTGCACTTCATTCAACCTGCAGGAACATCCCGTGGCGTATATACAACGCGACAAAGCTATTACGTAACATTGTCTGATGATAATGTACCAGGTATCGTTGGTATCGGAGAATGTGCCACCTTACCCGACCTATCATGCGATGCGATGCCTCCAAAGGAATATGAACGGATACTAAAAAGCTTCTGTGATGACCTCTGTCAGTCTGGAAAGATTGACAAAGAGGCGATGCGTCCCTATCCTTCTATGCTCTTTGGGCTGGAGACAGCAAAGAGACAGCTTGACAATGGAGGGGGAATTGACCTCTTTAATACTCCTTTTGGCAGAGGAGAAGAAGGCATTACCATCAACGGACTGATATGGATGGGAACATTCGATGAGATGTTTCAACGGTTAGAAGCTAAACTAAAGGCGGGTTTCCATTGTGTAAAACTAAAGATAGGTGCCATTGATTTTGAGAAAGAACTACGCCTGATACAACACATCCGACAGCATTTCTCACGCAAAGAGGTGGAATTACGAGTAGATGCCAATGGTGGTTTCACACCTGATAACGCCATGCAACGATTAGAAGCATTGGCTAAATATGACATACACTCCATAGAACAACCCATCCGACAGCATCAATGGATGGAGATGGCACGGCTGTGTAAGAACAGTCCCTTACCCATTGCGTTGGACGAAGAGCTCATTGGCGTCAATGATCTTACGGAGAAAAACCAACTGTTAGATACCATTCAACCACAATATATTATCCTCAAGCCCAGTCTACATGGGGGTATTAGTGGTACAAGGGAATGGATAAAGTTGGCAAAAGAGCGAGGTATTGGCTCATGGATAACATCAGCTTTGGAGAGTAACATAGGACTTAACGCCATAGCACAGCTCACTGCTGACATCTATGGTCCACACATCACTATGGCACAAGGCTTAGGTACGGGACAACTTTTCAGTGATAATATCCCCATGCCACTTGAAATCAGAGGTGAACAGTTGTGGGTCAACAACACAAATCGGAATATTTAATATCCTCATAAAGAATAGAATAGGATTGTGACACTACAAGAATTTCTTTCAGAATGGAACAATGACAGCCCCCTTCTGCGTGTTCATACAAGCGGATCTACAGGGAAACCGAAACCAATATGGGTGGAAAAGCAACGCATGTTGAACTCTGCTCGCATCACTTGTGACTTCCTTGGACTACAGAAACACGACACAGCCCTACTCTGTATGCCGTTAGATTACATTGCAGGTAAGATGGTTGTAGTGCGGACATTAGAGCGAGGTATGCAGCTATTGAGCGTGAAACCGTCAGGACATCCACTGTCTTCTGAGTCACTCCAGCAACTTGCAAACCCCGAGAGACCAATAACCTTTGCTGCCATGGTACCCTTACAGGTATATAACTCATTGCAAATACCTGAAGAACGGGAACGATTGATGCAGATAAAGCACTTGATTATCGGCGGAGGAGCCATTGATGAAAAACTATCTGAGGAACTAAAGGACTTCCCGAATGCTGTGTGGAGTACCTACGGAATGACAGAAACACTGTCGCATATTGCTCTTCGACGCCTTAATGGGCTCCAGGCTACTGAATGGTATACACCGTTGGATGGTATAGAAGTCTGTCTAAACCATGAAAAATGTCTAACTATCCATGCTCCTGCAGTATGCAATCAAACACTGGTTACTAATGATATAGCCGAGCTTCAGACATTCAAAACTGACGAAAACGAGGCTTTCGTACGCTTTCGTATCATCGGAAGAAAGACAATGTCATTGATTCTGGAGGCATAAAGATTCAGATTGAAGAAGTTGAAAGGACACTAAAGCCTCATCTATCGGGTGACTTTGCAATAACAAGTATAACAGATGAGAAATTTGGAGAGGCTGTTGTACTGCTGACAACACTAACCGACATTACTATCGTTGACGCTATTTGCAAGAAGATTCTACCTAAGTTTTGGCAGCCACGGCATATCTTTCATACAAACAATATCCCACAAACAGAGACAGGGAAACCTGCTCGAGCAAATATAAGACAACTTGCTAGGCAGATAAACAGGCAAGCTGAATAAATGAACATATACGCTATCAACAGTCAAAATACAGCTAGAAAAACTGTAAGAAAACGGACTTCTGATAATCATAAGCGTACATCTACAAGACATAATAACTTTAATGCGTGATAAATATTCCCAGTATCAGTAAGTCATTAGTATCTTATCAAACATATTACCACGACAAAAACAAACATACTCCTCCATCTTCTACATTATGTGTTGCTGCCCAGCACCAATGGAGCTGACGCCTAGCACCACTGGAGTTGATGCTTAGCACCACTGGAGTTAGTGCTCAGCACTATACGTGCTGAAGGTCAAACACCTTACAACACATCATAACTCTTAGCATAATTTGTTCTTAAAGAAAGGCTGAACAACCCCAAATACACATCATTTCTTTGGAGGTATAAGGCTTATTTTCGTTGTATCACCATGCAATTACATACTAAAAAGACAAACCTATGAACAATCTTATACCAATCAGATTTCGTGCGGATAAAAGAAATAGGATAAGCTTCTACAATGTAAAAGTACACCAATAAAAACTGCAAAGAAAACATTCCCTTGCATTATTCTCACTTTTCCATATTACACGTATTCAAGTTTTGTCACACACTCCATACTACATAAAGAAGTAGAAATCAGTTATTAACACAGCACCCCTGTTCCTAGCAGCATCTCATAGACTATGTCTGCAACCTTCAAAAAACAAAAAATCCCTTGTAATCATCAATTACAAGGGAATCATTTGTGGACCAGCCTGGGCTTGAACCAGGGACCTCCAGATTATGAGTCTGTTGCTCTAACCAACTGAGCTACAAGTCCGGGTTTCTTAATTCGGCTGCAAAGATAATGAAAAATAATGAAAAGATAGAAACAACATGAAAGGAAAATTAAACTTTTAACACATTTTGAGTAGTCGGATAAAGACTTTATGGCCCTTTTAAAGTAACTTTGCATGTCTGTAAGGCATGTTTGTTCTGCAGTTCCTGACCTCTGTATGCGTGACATGATAGGACAGATCACACCTTTACGAGTAAGACTATTGGACAATATTCTATAGGCTTTTAATTTAAAATCTGTATATAAAAGACTTTGAGAACAATATATATTAAACAGGGAGAAGTACCGAAGTTACCACCCCTTGTTGCTACTATAGGCTTCTTTGATGGGGTACATCGCGGTCATCAGTTCTTGATTAATCAGGTTATTGATGAGGCTAAAAGGAACAAGATGGAGTCTGCTGTAATCACATTCGATGCACATCCCCGTCAGGTTCTGCAGTCTGAATATCAGCCAGAGTTGCTTTCTACCCTTGAAGAGAAGCTATTGTTACTATCGAAGACACATGTAGAGAATGTCATTGTGTTACATTTTGATAAGTCATTGGCAGCCTTATCAGCCCGTAACTTTATGGATGAGGTTCTTTCTAAACAACTGAATGTAAAGGAACTCCTTATAGGTTATGACAATCGTTTTGGTCATAATCGTCAGGAAGGGTTTGATGATTATGTCCGATATGGGCATGAAATAGGAATAGAAGTCCTTCATGCAGATCCATTCCAGCCTAACGGAGAAAGAATAAGTTCCTCTTTAATTCGCAGATATATTATGCAAGGAGAGATGGAAGCTGCCAATCGCGCGTTAGGATATGCCTATTCTATAAAGGGAAAGATCGTAAAAGGTTATCAGAACGGTCATAAGTTGGGATTTCCAACAGCCAACCTTGACATGAGCTCCAGCTTAAAACTCATCCCCGCATCTGGTGTTTATGCGGTGAAAGTCCGTCTGGAAGACTCTGTAGAGTGGAAAAGAGGAATGATGAACATTGGTATACGCCCCACTTTCAATGGTTCAAAAATTTCTTTAGAAGTGAATATTTTTAATTTATCTGACAACTTGTACGATCAGACTCTTTGTGTTTCTTTTGTACAACGCTTACGAAAAGAGAGGAAATTTGAATCCTTGGAAGCATTGTCTCATCAGCTCGAACAAGACAAGATAGCCGTAAACCACCTATTTGATGCCATTGATTAATTCATAAAACATAGATCATCAACTGTCATAAATTTGCTTATATGAATAATAAAAACATATGGACTTCGATCCTCTACATCATCTTGTTTATATCAGCTTTCGTACTATTACAGGTCTTTGGTAGCTGGATTGCCAAAGGATGTTATGCCCTTATCAAGGGAATTCCATTGTCTGAAGTATCCAACTATAGTAATAGTTCTGAACTACTATCCGTTATTGACGTTCTTGGTAGTCTTTGACGATCGTTATTTTTACCCGAGCAAGATGGTCAAAGGTATCAAGAGATTATCTAAAAGCACGACCATGGGCAGTCCTAATGTGGACATTCTTGCTAACAATTGGCTCTATTCTTCCCATGGAATTTATATCTGAGAAAGCAAATCTAACGTTACCGGAGCAGACACAGCATTTCTTTGAGCTCATAATGAAGACTCCTTGGGGATATATAGCCATAGGAATTATGGCTCCAATAGCCGAAGAACTTGTTTTTCGTGGGGCAATATTGAACAAACTTCTAAGTAGTTTTAAGGGTAACCAACACTGGATTGCCATCATTTTATCAGCTTTGATATTTGGAATTATCCATCTGAACGTTGTACAAGGGCTGCATGCTTTCCTTATAGGACTACTGTTAGGGTGGATGTTTTACCGAACAGGCAGTGTAATTCCTGGTATTTTATTCCATTGGGTGAATAATACTGTAGCATTTTTGATGTTCCATTTAATACCACAGATGAATGATGGAAAGCTTATAGACCTGTTTCATGGTGATAGTCGACTAATGTATGGCGGATTATTCTTCTCACTTTGTATTCTTATCCCATCACTTTTCCAACTTGTGATACGGATGCATAAAGCGAAATAAACGGTCTTTGAAAGTTAATACCGACAGATAAAAAAGAGTCCGGGTTCTATGGAAAGATATTCCAAAGAGCCCGGACCTTTTTGGTTTATATGATAACCTGATTACATGTTATCACATTCTTCGTTCTCATGAACAGGGATTTTAGCCTCCTTAGTGGTCTTCTCTGCCTTGTAACCAAACTTCTCGAAAGACTTCTGAATCAAGTTTTCATTGGTCTTCTGAGCGTCATAAGTGACATAAACCTTCTGTTCATTAGCATCTGTTTTAATCTCTTTTACCCCCTTAACAAAGCGAAGATTGTTCTTAACCCTTGCTTCACAGTTTGCGCAATGCATCTGTGGTGTTGTTGTGAAAATAACTGTTTTGAAGTCTTTTGCTGATGCAATCATGGCTACCATGAGGAGCATCATTGTGAAAATTGCTTTCTTCATAATCGTTTATTGTTTTGTTTGTTTATTGATTGTTTGATATTATTGATACCAAATGAGAATTACATGCGCTTTCCAAGGTTAAGTCTTATGCCCACATACCCCATTGCGCCTTGTATTGGACCATATATCATAGTAGGTTCGAAACCGTTATCCCAAGGGTTCTGATAGCCTACAATTGGGTTCTTCTGCTTGAAATTCGTAAGATTCTCACCACCTATATAAACAGAGAAGTGACGGAAGTTACGCGTAATCTGTGCATTAAGTTGCCCATAGGCCTTATAATTACGATCCCATGAAAGGTTTCCTGATGCAAGAGTATAAGGTTCAGGCATACGTCCACCACCATTCAATGCCACTGTTGCATCGAACTGCCAGAGTCCTAAAGGCGTCTTATAGCTTGCAGTTAACAATCCTTGTATCGGCTTTGTAATGGTTTCCACATCAATTGGCCGTTGTATGTTGCCTTTACGAGGTTATAACGATAAGCTGCAGTTAGTTCAAAGCCTTTGAAAAGAGGATAAGATGCATCTATCTGGAATGTATGAGAGTAACTTTTTCCGTCTAAATTGGTGATATGAAGCTCTTGTGGATTTGTGTCATAGTCAACAATTGTCTGCGAAAGGAAGTGAGTATAATAATACTCTGCATTCAGTTTCAATGTCTTTTGACCAACAGGAATCAGGAAGGCAAGGCTTGTCCCATAGTTCCAGGCAGACTCTTGATTGAGTTTATCAACGATAAGTCGTCTACCAGAAGCCATCAAATAGTTATTTTCAGCCAATGCATGTGGACTTCTATAACCCTTTCCTGCAGAGAGACGGATGGTAAGGAAGCTTGCAGGAACCCACTTCAAATGGAATCGGGGAGTAACGAACGTACCATAAACATTACTATGATCTACGCGCAACCCAGCCATAGCAATGAACTTTCCATTGACATTATAAGTGTATTGCACGTAAGCTCCTGGTGTTGTTTCACTTTCAATACCACCTACAAGTGGGTATAGATTACCGTAATTTGATGGTATTGCTCCCACTGGCAACGACAGATTCTGATGTAAATAATCATAGTTGAGACTTAAACCAGCCGAGAGGTTGTGCTCTGGAGTGAAGTTTGTCTCAAAGATTAAAGATGCATATGCATTCTTTTCGTTCACATCATACTGTTTAATACCATATGATGCATTCTGTTTATGCATAGAGACATTACCCATAAGTGCCATGTTTGTTCCATGTTCCGGGTTCAAAATGACAGCATGCTTCATATAGGCTTCGTAACGATCCGTACCTATATTAATACGATAAGGTGTCAGTCCAGCTGTCATTGAATGGTGGTGATTGACCTGACCGCTCATTCTGTCTTCTTTTAAGAGGGATAAACCAGCATGGAGCATATAGTTACCAGTCTTCCAATACCACCTATTTTGCAGGTTATACTGTCTCACTTGTGGGTCATCTTGGAAGCCATCTCCATTGCCATCATGCTTACTCCAGTTGTTTTCGAAGTGTGCCAACAGTTCCGTACTAAGGTTTTTGTTACCATTGATATGGATATTTCCATCAGCATTTGCCTCAAATTTACCCATCGTATTACCATAAAGATTAACCGACATACCTGTTGGATCTTCTGGTTTAACGTACTCTACGTTTATCTGACCAGTCATTGCCTCATAGCCATTCTTAACAGATGAGTTGCCTTTGCTAACCTGTAAGCTCTTCATCCAGCTACCTGGAACATATCCGAGACCATATGGAAGGGCTGCACCACGGAAGTTTGGAAGGTTCTCTGTGAGCATTTGGACATACGTTCCACTAAGTCCCAGCAGCTTAACTTGTCTTGCTCCCGTTGTAGCATCAGAGTAGTTGACATCTACCGAGGGATTATTTACGAAACTCTCTCCCAGGTTACAGCATGCTGCTTTGAAGAGTTCATCACGTAAGATATCTTTTCCATTGATGGCACCAGCCAATGTTCGTACCGTTGCTGCACGTGCTGTGACGGTGACATTATCCAATGTCTGGTCTTTCAGAGTTGCTGTTGAGTCGGGAGTTGACTGCTGTGCAGAGGCTGATATGCAAGTTAATAATGACAGACTTGCTAAGTATATAATTTTATTCATTGCCTTTGATTAATGTTTAAAGATGATGTTTCAATATAAATAAGGTATGATTACCTACATTCATATTGTGCTATATCACAAAACTTCCCACCAATTAACAGACGCTTATCTAATCATTCATAAGTCTGATAACCAGTGTGACACCTCCGAATATTCTCTCTTAAAGGTGTAGAGAATATCCTCTTTAAATCAAAAGCATTGTAAGAATGTGAAGATATTGCCGTGGTGGGCTATGCCAAAGCAATGACAACATCTTCTCTGGGGCCTTTGTCTGAACAGGCAAAGGCAACAAGTCACAACTTGTCGTTAGTTGTGGAAGAAGTGATAACTGCACTGGATGAAACTGATGTGTTACAGTTTGAGCAGTATTCGTTGGTGAGAGCGTCTTTATTTGCATCTTCATGCAATGCTTGGCATCAGAATTCTTGCAATTCTTTTTCTCCATTTGCTGCACTAAAGACACATTACCCGTATGCTCGCACACCATTGTCATGATGCCCGAACCAATCCATACTATCAAAATTGAGAGTAAGATTGAAAGTAATATATTAATAGACTTTCTCATTATCCGCATGCAAAGTTAGGGATTTATTTGTATATTTGCAAAGTTTTTAATTTTAATTTAGATGTTTAAAACACGCCTTAATAGGCGAATCGGGTATGTTGGAGGCGTAGTTTTAGCTATTCTCCTATTGTTATATTTGGCTTATCGTTGTCAACCTCTGTCTCAAAAGAACATGGAAGAGAGTGCTGTGGTTGTCAGTCAGTCATCCTATTACCAAATAGAGGTGAATGGTAAGCCCAGAATTTATTTCTCAGACTATAGTGATTCGTCTTTTGTTGGCGGTTCTATCAACAAGGATTTTATCTATAAACGGCGTATCGAGCAGCACGGATATTGGGTAAATCGTTTCTCCATCATACCCTCTTGCTTTGGTCGTATCGTCATTGGATGGAATCATAAGCCCTCACGAATAGTCAATTTAAGGGATAACCACTTAAGGAAACTGCTCTTTCACTCACTAATACAGATGGACGCTGAATTAGGGGGACTACAAACCAAGCGTAACGAACTGGGATATTATCTCCGTGTACACAGTGTGCAGGATTACGGATATAACAAGATTGCAGACTATCACGCAATGGTTGTACATCAAATGGACTCTCTTCAGAGAATCATGAAGGTTGTACATGACATGACGTTGTCAACTTCCCACCTTCAGATACGACAGATTAACAACTATGTTATACAACCGAATGCGAATAAAAAGACTATTTCCTGCAATCGTTTGAAAATATATAAAGAGTCACAGACTGTACTTTTACAGACCGAAACGGGTATGACTCCTTTCGGTATCTCTACACGTTTAACCATCCCCAAGGCGATTGATAACCTAAAACAACAACATCTTCTTCACCCGAAATCGGTAGGTCCCGAGATAGAAGGAATACATCTTTCCAGCGGTATATATAAAGGTGAGACTCTGAAAGGTATCCCTAATGGATATGGAAAGTTGTTCGGCAACAATGGTAGTTTCTATGACGGACACTGGAAAAGAGGCAAACGAGATGGCTTTGGTATCTATGTTGCCCCTAACGAATACTTACAAGTAGGAGAATGGAAGAATGATATCTTTAAGGGAGAACGTCTCACGTACACCGCAGAACGTATCTACGGAATAGACCTTTCACGACATCAGCATGAGCAAAATAATAAGTATTACCATATCTACTGGAACAAACTACGCATCACAGACCTCGGAACACTGAGCTCCAAGACGATCAATGGCAAGGTTGACTACCCTATTTCATTTGCTTATGTCAAATCAACTGAAGGCTGTACCATACTGAATGCCTATTACTTAACGGATTATACAGAAGCACGTCGTCATGGCATAAGGACAGGAACCTACCATTTCTTTTCGACAACTACGCCTGGCGCAGCACAAGCTGACTATTTTCTGAAACATAGCAAGTTCAATAAGCACGATCTTCCTCCGGTATTAGATGTAGAACCAAGTGATGTCCAGATAGCGAAAATGGGTGGTGCAAAAGTTATGTTCAGGAATATTCGTGCCTGGTTAGAGCGTGTAAGACAACGCACAGGAAGGCGTCCTATCCTCTATATCAGCCAATCCTTTGTAAACCAATATCTGCCTTTGGCTCCTGATTTAACTGATAATTATCTGGTTTGGATAGCTCGTTATGGAGAATATAAGCCAAATGTAAAACTGATTTATTGGCAACTCAGCCCTGATGGTAAGGTGCGTGGGATACATGGAGGCGTAGATATCAACGTCTTCAACGGGTATCGGAATCAGTATGAAGACTTCCTTAAACGACATTGTTTCTGATTCAGACAACTTATGATACAAGAAAGGATTCTCTGAAGAGGAATAAACTTATCACACTCTACCAAGAATCCACTAATCATACCCAGCAGCTGGGTGCTCTTGTACCCAACGAGTAAGTCCTCTTGTACCCAACGAATAAGTCCTCATCTACCCAACCGCTGGGTACAACTCTACCCTACTGCTGGGTACAACTCCACCCAATCGCTGGGTAAAATTCTGTCTTTTACTGCCACATACATGCTCCGCACATATGGTGCGCACGCCCAGCACATATGGAGTTGACGCCCCGCACATATGGAGTTGTTGGCAAGCACCATTCGTGCTCATCACTCAACACCATTCCATTTTCCGCACTCCTTCTCCTCCAAATCACACCCTTTAGAAAGCAAACAACAAACTATGAGATAACGTTCATCAGCAATTAAAACACAATATCAGCCGCATTTTGCGAATAATTTCGTAAATTTGCAACCTATAAGAATATATTCGATTTAATAATAAAGATGAACGTTTTAGAATTATCTGAGCAGGAGATTGGCCGTCGCCAAAGCCTGCAGGAATTGCGTGACATGGGAATTAATCCCTATCCAGCAGCAGAGTTTCCCGTAAATGCTTACTCTACTGATATCAAAGAGCAATTCAAGGAAGACGAACAGCGTGAGGTTGTCATTGCAGGACGTATGATGGGACGTCGTGTTATGGGTAAAGCTTCCTTCGCAGAGATACAGGATAGCAAAGGTAGAATCCAAGTTTATATCACTCGTGACGACATTTGTACAGGTGAAGACAAAGACTTATACAACAAAGTATTCAAGAAACTGCTTGACATTGGTGACTTCATCGGTATCAAAGGCTTTGTATTCAAGACACAGATGGGTGAGATTTCCGTTCATGCAAAGGAGATCACACTACTCTCAAAGAGTCTGAAGCCACTGCCAGTTGTAAAGTATAAAGACGGTGAAGCATACGATAAGTTTGAAGATCCAGAGCAGCGTTATCGCCAACGTTACGTTGATCTCGTTGTAAACGATGGCGTTAAGGATACCTTCTTGAAGCGTGCTACGGTCTTACGTACCATGCGCCAGTTCTTCGATGAGGCTGGTTACACAGAAGTAGAGACCCCAACACTGCAGAGTATTCCTGGTGGAGCAAGCGCACGTCCATTCATTACACACTTCAATGCACTGAACATTGATATGTACATGCGCATTGCAACAGAGCTATACCTCAAGCGTTTGATCGTTGGTGGCTTTGAAGGTGTTTATGAAATTGGTAAGAACTTCCGCAACGAAGGTATGGACCGCTTCCATAATCCAGAGTTCACTTGTGTCGAACTGTACGTTCAATACAAGGATTACAATTGGATGATGTCATTCACAGAGCGTCTGTTGGAGAAGATTTGTACCGAAGTTAACGGCAAGCCAGAAGTACAGGTAGGTGATAAAACAATTAGTTTCAAAGCACCATTCCGCCGCTTGCCTATCCTCGATGCTATCAAAGAGAAGACTGGTTTCGACTTAAACGGTAAGACAGAGGAGGAGATTCGCAACATAGCTCTCAATGATTTGAAGATGGAAACCATTGATGAGAGCTTTGGTAAAGGCAAGCTCATTGACGAGATCTTCGGTGAATTCTGTGAAGGAACATACATTCAACCAACCTTCATCACTGACTATCCTGTTGAGATGTCACCACTAACAAAGAAGCATCGTTCTAAGCCTGAGCTGACAGAACGCTTCGAATTGATGGTCAACGGTAAAGAGTTGGCAAATGCTTACTCTGAGTTGAATGACCCAATCGACCAAGAAGAGCGATTCATTGATCAGATGCACCTGGCTGATAAGGGGGACGATGAGGCAATGATCATTGACCAAGACTTCCTCCGTGCATTACAATATGGTATGCCTCCTACATCTGGTATCGGTATTGGTATTGACCGTCTTGTCATGCTTATGACTGGAAAAGAATACATTCAGGAGGTTATGCTCTTCCCACAAATGAAGCCTGAGCCAAAGATTCCACAAAGTTCTGTAAAGGAATGGGCTGAACTTGGGGTAGCTGAAGACTGGGTATATGTTCTGCGAAAAGCAGGCTTTTAACCTCATCTCTGACATCAAAGACGAGAAGGCACAAGGCTTACAGCAGAAGCTCGGAGAGATCAACAAGAAGTATAAACTCGGTTATGAGAAGCCTTCAGTTGATGATATTCAACAGTGGATTGATAAAGCAAAATAACAAATCCATAACTAACTCCTGTACAAAGGGAGTGACTTTTGTATGCTCTTTAGCGTGTAATTTAATATATACCATAGAGTATTATACAGCAAAAGCTTCTCCTTTTGAAAGGAATTAGTGGAGATGTAAGGCAATGTTCGACGTTGGTAAAATAGCAATCATAGGAAGCGGTAGCTGGGCAACAGCTATCGCTAAGATTGTTATTGAGCATACTCACGACATCGGTTGGTACTTTCGAAAGGAAGACAAGATTGAAGAATTCAAACGAAAAGGACATAATCCGGCATATCTTACCAGTGTTCATTTCAACTTAAATGAGATCTTTTTCTCATCAGACATCAATGAAATTGTTGAAGAATACGACACTTTAGTATTCGTTACACCATCTCCTTACTTAAAAGACTTACTGAAAAAACTCAAGAAAGGGCTTCATTCTAAGCTTATTGTTACAGCTATTAAAGGTATAGTACCAGATGAAGACCTCGTCTGTTCAGAATATTTTCATAAGGCATATAACGTACCTTACGAGAACTTAGCAGTCATAGGAGGACCTTCACATGCTGAGGAAGTAGCCATGGAACGGCTTACGTATCTTACTATAGGCTGTTCTGACGCGGACAAAGCACGTAGTTTTTCGGAGAAATTAGCATCAAACTATGTGAAGACCAAGACCTCTCAAGACGTCATAGGCATTGAATATGCCTCCGTATTGAAGAATGTCTATGCTATAGCAGCTGGTATGTGCTATGGCTTAAAGTATGGGGATAACTTCCAGGCTGTGCTGATGTCGAACGCAATGCAGGAGATGAACCGCTTCCTTAATACAATTAATCCAATAGAAAGGGCTATCATTGACAGCGTATATCTCGGTGATCAATTAGTCACAGGATATAGTAAGTTTTCACGTAACCACACCTTCGGTGCAATGATAGGAAAAGGATACAGTGTAAAGGCAGCACAGATTGAAATGGAAATGGTGGCAGAAGGCTACTTCGGAACAAAATGTATGAAGGAGATAAACCGTCGGTTGCATGTCAACATGCCTATCCTTGATGCGGTATACAACATCCTTTACGAGCGTATCAACCCACAAACGGAAATAAAATTATTAACAGATTCATTTAGATAAACACAAATGGAAAGTATTAAGTTAGACATTACGAAAGCCGCCCAGTTCTTGAATCCGGGCGCAGTAGAGGCTTATGCACCTCACGTAGCTGCTGCTCAAGAAGCATTAGAAAAGGCTACTTGTCCTGGCAACGACTTCCTTGGATGGCTTCATTTGCCATCAAGCATTACCCCAGAGTTCCTCAGTGAGATCCAGGCTGTTGCCAACACACTCCGTGAGAAATGTGAGGTTGTAGTCGTAGCAGGTATTGGTGGCTCTTATCTCGGTGCTCGTGCTGTCATTGAAGCTTTGGGTAACAGCTTCGCTTGGCTTGTAAACGACAGAAAAAATCCTACGATTCTCTTTGCAGGAAACAATATTGGAGAGGATTATCTCTCGGAATTAACAGACTATCTTAAGGGTAAAAAGTTTGGTGTTATCAATATTTCTAAGTCTGGAACAACGACAGAAACAGCCCTCGCATTTCGTCTTTTAAAGAAGCAATGTGAGGAACAGATGGGTAAAGATGCCGCAAAAGACGTCATCGTAGCCATCACTGACGCTCACAAAGGTGCTGCACGTGCTGCTGCAACCAAGGAAGGTTACAAGACATTTGTTATCCCTGACAATGTTGGTGGACGCTTCTCTGTCCTCACACCAGTTGGTTTGTTACCTATTGCTGTTGCAGGTTTTGACGTAAAAGCATTGGTAGAAGGTGCACAGGTCATGGAGAAAGAGACTTCAAATGAGGTTCCATTTGCAAACAATATTGCAGCTCGTTACGCAGCAGTTCGCCAAGGTTTATACTCTCAAGCAGGTAAGAAGATTGAGATTGTTGCCAACTTCCAGCCTAAACTTCACTTCTTCGCAGAGTGGTGGAAGCAGCTCTATGGAGAAAGCGAAGGCAAGGATCACAAGGGTATTTTCCCTGCTGCTTGTGACTTTACAACCGACCTTCACTCAATGGGTCAGTGGATTCAAGAGGGTGAACGTTCTATCTTTGAGACTGTCATCTCTATTGAACAGCCTAACACCAAGCTTCTTTTCCCACATGACGATGAGAACCTTGACGGTTTGAACTTCCTCGAAGGTAAGCGCGTTGATGAGGTAAATAAGATGGCAGAGCTCGGAACTCGTCTGGCTCACGTTGATGGTGGCGTTCCTAATATCCGTGTCAGCGTACCAACATTAAATGAGTATTACCTCGGTCAGCTCATCTATTTCTTTGAGAAAGCCTGTGGTATCAGTGGTCTGATTATGGAAGTTAACCCATTCAATCAGCCTGGTGTAGAGGCTTACAAGAAGAATATGTTTGCTCTTTTGAATAAGCCTGGCTATGAGGCTGAGAGCAAAGCAATACAGGAAAGACTTACAAAAGAAAAGTAAAAATACGGAAATCCTCCCTCATTCCCTTACAGAAAAAGGGGTGAGGGGGGCCTTTTTATTATCTATGCAACCAACTTCACCTAAAGTCGTCCTCTTTGATATGGATGGCGTCCTTTATGATTCAATGCCCAATCATGGTATTGCATGGCAGCGTGCCATGAAAGAATTCGGGATACATTTCACTGTTGAAGACTCCTATGCCACTGAAGGTGCACGCGGTGTTGATACCATCCGGAAATATGCCAAGGCACAACTCGGAAAGGAACTTACTGAGGAAGAGGCACAGAAGATGTATGACCTGAAGGCACATTACTTCCATGAGATGCCTGAAGCAAAGATTTTTGATGGAGTAACTGACCTTATGAAGAAGATTAAGGACAGTGGGTTGAAGATCGGTATAGTAACAGGAAGTGCACAACGCCCACTCATTGAACGTGTGACACACGACTTTGGAGATTTCGTTTCACGAGATCAGATAACAACGGCATTCGATGTAAAACGAGGCAAACCTAACCCTGATCCATATCTAATGGGGCTAAAGAAGGCTGGCAACTATGCACCTTCAGAAGGGATTGTTGTTGAGAATGCTCCGCTGGGAGTACGTGCAGGCGTTGCAGCCGGATGCTACACGGTAGCTATTAACAGTGGACCTTTGGCTGATTCGGTACTCATAAATGAAGATGCCAACATTCTTTTCCCAACTATTCGTGAGTTTGCCGACAACTGGAAAGAAGTTTTAAACAACATTTCCAATCGTTGCTAACAGTAGAAACGTTTCATATTCATTAGCAAACTTGTACCTTATTATATACGCTATAACAACCGAAACAAACACACTGTCTTATCTTTTACTTATGTGCTGCAGCCCAGCACATATTGAGTTGACGCCCAGCACATATGGTGCTGATGGTAAACACCATTCGTGTTTAGCATCTTTCACATTCCAATGTTCTATCGTTGTGAGAACGTTTTGTATCTGAGAAAGGGGTTTATCACCATTATTAAACAGATAAATTCTAACCATCTGGAATTTATTCTGTCAATAAGTAACACGAAGTATTTATTAATTTGCTGTCACTTCTGTCACTATTTTTTAAAGCGTAACAAACTAACAAACAATCGATTAGTAAGATGTTAAAAAGTGACTGCAACTATTCTTTTATTTTATTTCCAGTATTTAGAAGGCTTCACGGTACTTATTTTCTTCTTTATCTTCAAGCATAGAGAGGTAACTATTGTACCGACTCTCTGCGATGTAATGATCCTCAACAGCCTTACGCACTGCACAACCTGGTTCATGAGTGTGTGTACAATTAGAGAATTTGCAGTCCTTTGAGAACTTGAAGATCTCCCGGAAATAGCTGGTAAGCTCCTCCTTCTCTATATCAAAAGTACCAAATCCCTTTATTCCAGGGGTATCTATCAGGTAACCTCCTGATGGTAATTCCAACATTTCACTAAATGTCGTGGTGTGCATGCCCGTATTATGTGCATCAGAAATCTCTGCTGTGCGGAGATTTACATGTGGAAGCAGAGCGTTAATGATAGTCGACTTCCCCACTCCACTATTCCCACTTAACAGTGTTATCTTATCTGCCAATAACGGTTTCAGAGCCTCTACGCTAAAAGGAGAGTCTGCATCAGCACTGGCTTGTATCTCTACACACTGATAACCAATCGTCTCATAAAGATTCATCACAGCATGCTGATAACGCAATTCATCCTCAGAAGGAGGTCATGTTTATTAAAAACAAGGATGACAGGGATGCGATAAGCCTCAGCACCAGCAAGGAACCGATCAATAAAAGTGGTGGATGTCTCAGGATAATTTACTGTTACAACAAGGAAAGCCTGATCAATATTAGCTGCAATGATATGGCTTTGTTTTGACAAGTTAGGCGACTTACGAATGATATAGTTCTTTCTGTCTTCAATTTCTGTGATAAAAGCTGTCCCTTCCTGGTTCGGAGTAATCACAACATGGTCACCAACAGCCACAGGATTAGTAGATCGAATCCCCTTCAAACGGAAGTTTCCCTTCACCTTACTGTCAATCATTCTGCCGTCTTCAGTCTTCACTGTGTACCAGCTTCCAGTATTCTTTATTACTAAACCACGCACTATTTAAGAGTAAAAATAAAAAGATTAAAGAATAAAACACATGATGCAAAAGATAAATAAATAAAAAGGCAAGAACGTAAAGAGCATAATACAAAGGGTAAAAAAGTAAATAATGGGATCTTCTTATTCGTAATAACCAATGTTACAGTTATCAATCTACCATCTTTTACTTCTTTACCCTCTTACCTTTTTAGCCTTTTTTATACGGTCATAATCTCCTTCTGCTTCTCATCAAGCAATGCATCAACCTGCTTGATGTATTTGTCGTGAAGCTTCTGCAGACTGTCTTCTGCATCCTTTTCATTATCTTCAGACAAGCCATCTTTAATAGCTTTCTTCAGTTTCTCCTTGATATCAGAACGCACATTACGGATTTGTACCTTCGTACGCTCACCAATCTTATTACATTGCTTAACCAAATCCTTACGACGTTCCTCTGTTGGCTGAGGGAGATTCAGGCGAATCATCTCACCATTGTTCTCTGGTGTAATGCCAACATCAGAGTCCATAATAGCCTTTTCAATGTCTTTTATAGCTTTCTTATCCCAAGGTTTGATAGCAATAGTACGTGCATCAGGCACCATAACCGAAGCTACTTGATTCAAAGGAACCTTTGAACCATAAGAATCAACTCGTACACCATCCAGTATGGCTACGTTTGCTCGGCCTGCACGAATGCGCTGTAACTCATCATTGAGGTACATTGTTGCCATCTCCATGCTTTCACCAGCATCACTTAAAGTCTGCTTTACGTCTATCATATATATATGGTTTGATTTTATCTGCTACAAAAATAAAAAGAATTTTGGGTATGCACAACATTTTATTCTTATTTCTTCATAAATACAATGAGTTCAAGACAAGTAGCGATTGATAAACATAAAGCAATTGTTCGACTGTATACTATAATATAAAGGTAAAGCCCAAAGATCATCAAGACTGTAAAACCTATATCGAGATGACACAATATAATAAGGTGTAAGAGAACAGAATAAGAAGAAGTAGGATGTGTTTTACTCCACATGAAACATTCTTACAAATTTTAATACATAAGAAAGAATAAAACAAGAAGAAATCAATTCTCTCGTGCTTTGTAACATCAACACTATCAAGCAATTACAAACTGGCTTGCAAAAGGGCGTCTTTTACATTACAAAAGGGCGTCTTTTACACTTCAAAAGGGCATCTTTTACTATGCAAAAGGGCACCTTTTAGAACGCAAAAGACGCCCTTTCAAAAACCAATAAGGAATTTATTTAACAAAGAAGATCCCCTATCCTATAAAAAGCAAGAATCTTACAGACCAGAAACGATTATACACTTTATAAAAAAAGACTGAACCATTAAGATACGGATTCAGTCTTTTTCTAATTTGAAAGAATACTTTCAAGTATATAATATCACTAATCGTTCAGCACTATGGTTGCATCGTTACTTCCCTGACTTCAGCCATTAACAATGCAACAATATGCTCTAATCCTTCTTTATCATCAGTATTAAAGTCATCTATATGCGTACTATCAACATCGAGAACTCCATAGAATCTACGAGAAGAATCATACATCGGAACAACTATCTCACTACGTGAAAGGCTACTACAAGCGATATGCCCAGGGAATTTTTCTACGTCTGGAACTATAAGAGTTCGTCCTTCTTCCCAAGCCTTGCCACAAACTCCTTTTCCGTAGGGAATAGTATAACATGCGACTGACCCTTGAAAAGGCCCTAAACGAAGTACTTCACCATCCTGTTTAAGATAAAAACCAACCCAGAAAAAGCGTTCAGGAAAGCTCTCATGAAGTGCTGCCGACACGTTTGCCAATATCCCTACCACATTAGTTTCACCCTTTATCAATGCTGCAATCTGTGGTATCAGCTGCTGATACTGCTCTTTTCGTGTCATACTTCAATTATTTTCCAACTTCACCAACTGCTCAGCTACCATGTTTGTCAGCTCCACGAACTGTGTGATAGACAACTGTTCAGGACGTTTTGTCATGATATCTTGCTCGTAGAAATTACCCATTGGCTTACCAGCATTGAATATCTGGCGCAGGCTAACACGCAACATTTTACGTCGTTGATTGAAGACTGTCTTTACAACACGCTTGAAAAGTCGCTCATCACAACCAATATCTGTCACTTTATTGCGAGTCATTCGAATGACAGCACTCTTCACTTTAGGTGGCGGATTGAAGACATTTTCATCTACAGTAAACAGATATTCCACGTCATACCATGCCTGAATCAATACTGAAAGAATTCCATAAGCCTTCGAACCAGGTGCCGCTGCCATGCGAAGTGCCACTTCACGCTGAATCATACCCGTACAACAAGGTATCAGGTCCTTATAATCAAGCATCTTAAAGAATATCTGAGAAGAGATGTCATACGGATAATTACCTGTCAAAACAAACTGCTTTCCATCAAATATCTTTGTCAAATCCATCTGAAGAAAGTCCTCTCCAAGAATATTCTCCCGTAGTTTAGGGAAGCGTTCATAGAGATATGCAACACTTTCAGCGTCAATTTCCACAGCTTTCACCTCCCGTGGCTTCTCAATAAGATACTGTGTAAGCACTCCCATACCCGGTCCTATCTCCAAAACGGGGATATCTGGGCAAGCATCTACCGTATCTGCGATTCTTCGAGCAATCCCTAAGTCAGTAAGAAAGTGCTGTCCGAGATTCTTTTTCGGCTTGACTGATTTCATAATTTTTATTTATTTGCCTACAAAGTTAGGGATTTTATTTTGCATTTAGAAGCATTTTAGTTATCTTTGCTCGAAGATATGAAAACGAAAAAGCTACGGAATAACATCATAAAGATTGCATTACCTTTGTTACTTGGAAGTGCAATCTTGTATTGGATGTACCGTGGTTTCGACTTTTCCAGCATCAAGCATGTGCTATTCCATGAGATGAACTGGACTTGGATGATTCTTTCTCTTCCCTTCGGAATACTTGCACAGGCGTTCAGAGGGTGGCGTTGGAAGCAGACTTTAGAACCAATTGGCGAACATCCACGCTCATCTGTGTGCGTAAATGCCATCTTTCTTTCCTATGCTGTCAGTCTATTGATCCCGCGTATTGGTGAATTTGCACGTTGTGGTGTATTGAACAGATATGACAAAGTACCTTTCTCGAAAGCAATTGGTACGGTTGTGACTGAAAGAGTCGTTGATACGATCATCGTAATGCTCATCACAGCAATTGCATTCCTGATGCAAATAGGAGTCTTTGTGAACTTCTTTCAAAGACAGGAACCCGTATTGACGACATATTCCGAATGTTTTCAACAACAGGATGGATTGTAACTGGAATATGCGCGATAGCTTCTCTTATTCTTTTTTATTTTGTTCTGCGTCATCTTTCCATATATAATAAGGTGAAAGAGATGCTGACTGGCATCTGGCAAGGTATCATTTCTCTGCGCGGTGTGAAGAATATTCCGTTATTCTTAGGCTACAGTCTGGGGATATGGGGTTGTTATTTCTTGCATTATTACCTGACGTTTTTCTGCTTTGATGCCACATCCAGACTGGGACTCTCCTGTGCACTCGTCAGCTTTGTGGTAGGTTCTATAGCAGTTATCGTACCTACTCCGAATGGTGCTGGCCCTTGGCATTTTGCCGTTAAGACTATGCTTATCCTCTATGGGGTTGCAGATACGCAGGCACTTTACTTCGTTTTGATTGTTCACACGGTACAAACGCTTCTCGTTATCCTGTTAGGTGTCTACTCATGGATAGCATTAAGTTTTACGAAAGGCGCCGTTGCACTGACAAGTCCCTCAAAGCTTACATATCCAACCAACGAAACAAACTAATAAACAATACATAATAACCTTTTAAAATCAACATTATGAGTGAAATTAGAAATCTTAAACCAGAAGGTCTTTGGAGAAACTTTGATGACCTAACACAGGTCCCACGCCCATCAGGTTACCCAGAGAAAGTACAGAAATTCCTGTTAGACTTTGCCGCAAAGGTAGGCGTTGAAGCATACGTTGACGCTGGTGGCAATGTCGTTATGCGCAAGGCTGCCACACCAGGATATGAAAATCGGAAGACTGTTCTCCTACAAGCACACATGGATATGGTACCTCAGAAGGCACCAGACAGCAAACATAACTTCGAAACTGACCCTATCGAGACACATATTGAGGATGGTTGGGTATATGCAAACAACACTACTTTAGGTGCAGACGACGGTATTGGCGTTGCTGCTATCATGGGTATTATGGAAGATAAGACGCTGAAACATGGTGTCATTGAGGCTATTATAACACGTGATGAAGAGACTGGTATGTTTGGTGTCAACGAACTTCCAGAAGGCGAACTACATAGTGATATCCTCATGAACCTTGACTCTGAGACATGGGGTAAGTTCGTTATCGGTTCTGCAGGTGGTGTTGATGTTACATCAACATTGGAATATAAAGAGGTTGAGAACGACCAAGAAGCTGCCGTAAAGGTAACATTGAAAGGTCTGCGTGGCGGACATTCTGGTCTTGAAATTAATGAAGGACGTGCCAATGCCAATAAGGAAATGGTTCGTTTTGTACGCAAAGCCATCACAGAACTGGATGCCCGACTGGCTTGCTGGCAAGGTGGTAACATGCGTAATGCCATTCCTTTCAAGGCAGAAGTCGTACTTGCCCTACCTCAAAACAATGTTGCTGCATTGAAAGAACTCGTTGCTAAACAGAAAGAACTTATCGAAGATGAATTCAAAGGGATTGAGTCGAATGTTGAGTTCTTCGTAGAAGACGTAGAAAAGCCACAGACTTTGGTTCCAGAAGAGATACAGGACAATCTTATCGATGCCATCTATGCGTGCCATAATGGCGTACTGCGCATGATTCCTTCTTACCCTGATGTTGTTGAAACTTCATCTAATCTTGCAATCATCAACATTGAACCGAACAACGCTTCCATAAAGATTCTTGCTCGTTCAAGCCGTGAAGATATGAAGGAATACATTGCAACGCAATTAGAAAGTTGCTTCAACATGGCAGGAATGAAGACTACTCTCAGTGCAAGCTATGGTGGTTGGGATCCAAACCCAGACAGTGAGATCCTCAGTCTGCTGCAGAAGATCCATAAAGAGCAGAACGGTAAGGAGGCTATTGTGCAGGTTGACCATGCCGGACTGGAGTGTTCTGTCATCCTTGGTAAGTATCCTGGCATGGATGTCGTGAGCCTTGGCCCAACGATCCGTAGTCCACACACAGCTAAGGAACGCTTTGAGATTGCCACAGCTGAGCCTTTCTGGAATCTACTTGTACAGACATTGGAGGAGATTCCTGTAAAGTAAGCTTATAACAAGTTGGAGAACAGCAGCACAAAGGAAACTTGAAAAGCATCGTTCTTCACCTATAATAAATAATAAAGGCAGTATAAGTCCTTTGAAGACCTTGAGGTTCTTTCAGAGACTTTACTGCCTTTCTTTTATTATAGTATAATGAAAGAAAACACAACAACCCCCCCTGATGTTGAATAATTTCACAAACGCAGAACAATAGATGCTCTTTTGCATTCTAAAAGCTGCCCTTTTGCATGGTAAAAGCTGCCCTTTTGACATGTAAAAGACGCCCTTTTGCAACGTAAAAGGGCGTCTTTTAGAAAGCAATTTATAATCTATTGAGAATCTGATAGTTACAAAGCCACAAAAAAGACATTATACCTTATAATGTAAACGGAAAGGACAGAAATTATGTAATATTATTTCCTACCTTCTATATCACCATGAACATTCACTTAAATATCCCACCATGCCTCCTACAGACCTTAACCCATAAACTTAAAAAGAATAATTAGAGGTCAATAAATACACGGAGAACCATTAATATAAGAAAATAATTGTATCTTTGCCAGAGATATGTTTACGCATATCATGAAGACATCTGACTATCAAAAGAAATACAAACTAAAAACAAAAGCTATGCTACGAAAGATCATTTTTACCGTCTTTATGTGCCTGACTGTACTCTGTACATGGGCTGCAAAAGGAGACAAGAAGGTCCGTGTGGGTGTATTCACTGGAAACGGAGCAGCACAAACATGTATCTGGGAGACCATTGCCTCCATTCAAATGGACCCAGACATGACCGTACAAGGAATCTCTACCAGTGACATTTCCAACGGAGTACTCAACAATTTAGACGCTATCATCATCCCAGGTGGTGGAGGAACAACGGAATATATGAACCTCGGAGGAGAGAATATGGACCGAATCAGAGCCTTCATAAGGTCGGGAAAGGGAGCAGTTGGAATCTGTGCCGGAGCCTATCTGTTCACAGATACACCTAATTATGCCTGCATGCACATCAATGGAGCAAAGGCTATAGACATCGAACATGATAACCGTGGACATGGAATATCAGCTTTCACTCACAGATGAGGGTAAGAAACTCTTCCCTGAACTTGCTGGCAGAGAGAAATCATATGTGATGTACTATGAAGGCCCCGTACTTGTGAAGAGTGACAGCATACCACTCCCATACAAAACCATGGCAACAATGCTAACCGACGTGCATGAAGAAGGCAACGCACCAGCCAACATGACTACCAATCGCCCATTCTTTATCGCCAATGAATACGGGAAAGGACGTGTGTTCAGTAGTATCTCACATCCTGAAGCCACACCAGGAATGATGTGGATGATACCAAGAATGGTAAGATGGACGCTGAAAATGCCCATTATCTCTTACTCAAGAAGAGTCGTTAACCCCGATTTATACAACCGAGAGATACTCATGACGAAGGCAGACCTGAAGAAAGAGCATAACTATTACTACACATTCCTTTACGGAACACCACAAGAAAAGATTGCAGCACTCGACTGGTTACAGCAATGTAGGTCATGGGAAGCCAAACGATGGGCGCAAGGTTTGCTCTTTGACAGCAATGCTGACGTAAGGATTCGGACTGCAAAATTCATAGCAGAGACAGATTATCTCCCCTTCCTCAACGACCTTGAGGCAGCTTGCAAAGCAGAACGCAACCCACAAACCAAGAAGCAAATGATGATTTATCTGAAGAGTTTGCAAGACCTTCTGCCTGCAAAATAGTATCATATACGCAGAAAACAGATTCAAACACACCATAGAAAAGTGTACAGAACATCAGGGGAAGCCAAAGAAAAGGTGGACTCCCCTGATTCTCTCTACCCCTTTTCCAAAGGGCAAAAACTTACAATTTTGTTTGCCATAACGGAAATTTTTATCTAATTTTGCACACACGAAACCAATATTTAATTATTAAATGGACGATTATCACGCGGAAAATTTCAATCTGTAGGCGTGAGGATTGCAATAAGATTGCTAATCCCCACTACCTATCTTAACTTTTGGAGATTAGCAAATGAAAACATATTGGAACATTAGCGGTAACCTGAATACCATTAAAGAGTGGCAGCCTAACTGCTGGATTCAAGTTACTTGCCCAACAGAACAGGATCAACAAGAACTCGAAGATACATTTCATATCCCTGATTACTTCCTCTCGGACATCAGCGATACCGATGAGCGTGCCCGTTATGAATACGATGATGGATGGATGCTTATCATCCTTCGTATACCATACGTTAAGGAAATACGCTCACGTACGCCTTACACCACAGTGCCATTAGGTATCATTCACAAAAAAGATGTTACAATTACCGTGTGTAATTTTGAGACAAATATGATGCTCGACTTCGTTAGTTACCAGCAGAAACGCGGTGTGGGATTCACTGATTATGTAGACCTTATCTTCAGACTCTTCCTCTCTTCTGCAGTATGGTACCTGAAACGTCTGAAACAAATCAGTACTCTTATAGAGAAATCAAAGCGTAATCTTGATAAAGATGTCAACAATGAGAGTCTTATCGGACTGAGTCGTCTGCAGGATTCACTCACTTATTTCATCACATCTATCCGTGGTAATGAGAATCTTTTGGCAAAACTGAAGTTCAAATTACAGGTCGATGAGTTGGATGCCGACCTTATTGAAGACGTAAACATTGAGATGTCGCAGGCACGTGAGACGACAAGTATCTACTCGGACATCTTGGAATCAACGATGGATACCTACTCAAGCATCATTAATAACAACATGAATACCGTGATGCGTACGCTTACTTCGGTATCAATCATCATGATGTTGCCTACCCTTATATCCTCCCTCTTTGGTATGAACCTCGTCAATGGAATGGAAGATAACCCATTGGGATTCCCCATAGCATTGCTCATGTCATTCATAGTATCTGGAGTTTCATGGTGGTATCTACGACGTAAACGCCTGCTTTAAGCACAGAAATGAAAAAAGATAAAGTAAAATTAGGTATATTCAAACTTTTTATCTAAGTTTGCAAATGATATGATACAGAGTGATAATCAGTAATAATACGACAACTACTGACCGTCATTCCAAATACGGAAAAACCCGAATCACAAACAAAAAGTGAAATGATAGACTCTCAAGAGAAAACCCTTAATCAGGGTGTAGAAGAAGTAAAGCTGCCAGAAGAAGCAACAAGTAATGCCACATCTACAGGTGATAAGGCCGAAGTAAAGGCTGAAACTGCTGAAACTGCAGCCGAAAATCTGAACGAACCAGCTGAAACACAGCCTAAAAACGAGATAGAAAACCTCGCAGCTAAGGTGTACAGCAGCAAAAAAGAAATATTAGAACGCCTGAAAGCTATCGTTGATAGTGATGAAAACCCTGTCAAAGCAGAGATCGATCACTTAAAGACTGCGTTCTATAAGCTTCATTTTGCAGACCGTGAAGCACAGCAAAAAGCATATCTTGAAGCTGGTGGTGACCCTGAGAAATATCAGGTTTTACCTGATGAGGATGAGGAATCCTTTAAGGCGGAGATGACCATCATCAAAGAGAAAAGACAAAAAGCATTCCTTGCACTTGAGGAAGAAAAGCAAGAAAACCTAAAGAAGAAGGAAGCAATCATAGAGAAAATAAAAGGTATGGCGACAACACCTGAGGAAGCAAACAAGAACTTCCCAGAGTTAAAAGCCCTACAACAGGAATGGAAGGAGATAAAAACGATCCCTGCAGAGAAGGCAAATGAACTGTGGCGTAACTATCAACTCTACGTAGAACAGTTCTATGACTTGCTCAATCTCAACCGAGAAGCACGCGAATATGACTTCAAAAAGAATCTAGAAAAGAAGACTAAGCTCTGTGAAGCAGCCGAAAGCTGGCGGATGAAGAAGATATTATCAGTGCTTTCCACCAGTTACAGGAGCTACACCAGGAGTATCGCGAGACGGGACCAGTAGCAAAAGACCTCAGAGAACAGGTTTGGACACGCTTCAAAGCAGCCAGTACAGTTATAAATAAGCGTCATCAACAGCACTTTGAGGCTCTTCGTAGCCGTGAGGAGGAGAACCTTACGAAGAAAACTGCACTCTGTGAGAAGGTTGAAGAACTAGCAAAACAGGAGAATAAGTCGGCATCTGACTGGGAAAAACGTACGAAAGAGATTATCGGTATACAGCAAGAATGGAAAGGTATAGGCTTTGCTCCACAGAAGATGAACGTCAAAATCTTCGAACGTTTCCGTGCTGCTTGTGATGAATTCTTCAACCGTAAAGGTGAATTCTTCAAAGAAATGAAAGCCCAGTTTGCTGAGAATACAGAGAAAAAGAAGGCGCTTGTTGAGAAAGCACAAGCCCTTACCAACTCTACTGAATGGAAAGCAACATCAGATAAGCTCATTGCTTTGCAAAAAGAATGGAAGACTATCGGCATGGTTCCTAAGAAGATTGGTGACCAACTATGGAATGATTTCCTTGCAGCATGCAACCATTTCTTTGAAGCACGTAATGCTGTTCATGCTGATTCTCACAATGAAGAGCGTGAGAACTTGAGTAAAAAGAATGAGATTATATCACAATTAAAGGAGCTCGCAGAGTCTGCTAAAGAAGGAGTACAGGAAAAAGTACAACAGCTAACAGACCAATATAATAAGATTGGGCACGTTCCTTACAAGGAGAAAGACAAGCTATATAAGGATTATCATGAGGTTTAGACAAGCTATACAAAGACCTTCACATCAGTGCTGCACGCAAACGCGTTGATAATTTCCGCAACAATCTGAAGAAAGTTGCTGACCGTGGGGCTGAAGCACTCGATAATGAGCGCGGTAAACTCATGCGTCGCTTTGAGCAATTGAAGCAGGAAATCAACACTTATGAGAACAATCTGGGCTTCTTAAACATCAGTTCAAAGAAAGGAAACAGCCTTATTGACGACATGAATCGCCGTATCCAGAAGTTGAAAGACGATATGGAAGAGGTGAAACAGAAGATAAAAGCGATTGATGCAGAGAACAAGTAACATTCTGTTCTATCATCAAAAACAAGACAAGTTAGAGCTATTTTATAGCCAATCATAATGAAAAAGAAAAGGGACAGTTCGTTAAAAGAACTGTCCCTTTCTTCGTTTCTGCCTATTAACAGAAGCGTATTCTAACAAACAACACCTCCTATTGCATACTGACAATAGGACTGTCATATTCACTTTATATATCTCCAGACCTACACAGGAGCTACGACCCACCCCTTTCAGACATGCCTTAGCCCTAAATCTCAACACACATTATAATATATGTATTAGGCTTAGAGATACTATGTCAGCAACATATTAATCCTTTGTGGTAGGCTTTCCAGCCTCAGCCCATGCTATAATGCCACCCAAAAGATTGGTTACCTTCATCCCTTCAGCTGCCAATATTGATGCAGCAAGAGCCGAACGTTTCCCAGAACGACAATAAACAGCGCAAGGACGAGCCTTATCCAACTTCGCAAGTGCCTGACTCTTAAAAGTAGAATCCTGTACATTCAAATTCAAAGCACCTGCAATATGCCCTGAAGCATACTCTTCTGGAGTACGAACGTCCACTATTTGAACAGAATCTGACTGAATAATTCTCTCGAAATGTTCCACATCAACATTCGCAAAACTATTCTGAGCGGCTGCATTTACTTGGAATCCCAAAGCAGCCAACAATGCTAAAAAAACTTTTTTCATCTGTTTATAACAATAATATATTAACAAAAAAACATGTAATCTGTAATCTTATAGATAAGAAAACAAAAAAGAGAGTCGAAAAAAATCAACTCTCTTTACTCTGTTGGGATACCCGGATTCGAACCAGGAATGACAGGACCAGAATCTGTAGTGTTACCATTACACCATATCCCAATGACCAAACAACCCATAATTGAATTGCGAGTGCAAAGTTACAGCTTTTTCCTGAACTCACAAAACTTTTACTGTTTTTTTTCATTACCAGTAAGAATTTAGGGCATTATGGCTTCCTATGCATCTCTTTGAACTGTTACTGACCAGCGATTCTATTTCATTTCTGCTGGTCAATAATGCCTTATTACGTCTTTGACAATGTCAGATCCGCATACACTCGTACGTTTTATGATTATGTGCGAAAGCCTAGCACATATAGTGCTGAGGCTTAACACCAATGGAGTTGATGCCCCGCACCAACCGTGCTAAGGGCTAAACACCATACAAGAGACTACAATCATGAGAGCTATTTACAGTCGGAAGACAGTTAAAAGTCCCACTGCTGAACAATAATTACTCGATTATTGAGGAAATATTCCTTGCAGAACAATTAGGTAGCAAATTGTTTAATACCATCCGGAAGAGAGTTTCATGCAGTTTAAAATCTCCCGACAGCAACATTTTATAATAACGATTACACACCCTTATAAATACAAAATAAGAACCAATTTATTTTGCTCTTCATCGCTTTTCCCTTACCTTTGCAACTCATATAACATAAAGAAACTTAATGGAAGAGACAAAGAAATTAGTAGAGTTAGTAACAAAAGGCATTCAAGATAAAAAAGGACGTGGCATAGTTATTGCAGATTTATCCAAGATTGACGGTACAATCTGCCGCAACTTCATTATCTGTCAGGGTAATTCTCCGCAACAAGTAGAAGCAATAGCAGAGTCTGTAAGCGACTATGTACGCGAAAATGCTGGCGAGAAGGCTGTCAATTGTGCCGGCCTTGGCAATAATCAGTGGGTAGCAATAGACTTCGTAGATGTCATTGTCCACATCTTCCTTCCTGAAGTCCGTGAGTTCTATGATCTCGAACATCTCTGGGAAGACGCCAAACTGACATATCTACCAGATATAGAATAAGCCGACAGAAGGTTTAGTCATCACTTTTTTAGAAACAAAACAAAACTTGAATATGGACAATTCAAACTCCAACAACAAGCCGAATATGCCGAAAATGCCAAAGTTTAACATGACTTGGCTATACATATTCGTCATTATTGCACTCGGAGTAGTATTCTTTGCCAGAGGAAACGGCCTCATGTCGTCCAGCGCTGGCGTAGATAGAGACTACACAACATTCAAACAATATGTTGAGAAAGGCTATGGAACGAAGGTTATCATTAATAAAGATGATAACACGCTACGCATGTTCGTCAGCCCAGACCATATCCGTGACATCTTCAAAAGCGGTACTGACCAGGTCGGGACAGCACCATACGTAACGGTACAGATTGGTTCTGTTGACAAAGTAGAGAGTTTTTTGGATCAGGCTGTAGCACACAAGAAGATAGCAAGCTATAGCTATGAGAACAAGTCGGATAGTGGTTTGATGGACATTCTGTTCTCTATTGGGCCATGGATACTGATCTTTGCGATCTGGTACTTCATCATGCGCCGCATGAGTAGTGGTGTTAATGGAGCAGGCGGAGTATTCAATGTTGGTAAATCAAAAGCCAAACTCTATGAGAAAGCCAACGAAATGGGTATCACTTTCAAGGATGTTGCCGGTCAGACAGGTGCTAAACAAGAGGTACAAGAGATTGTTGACTTCCTCAAGAATCCAAAGAAATACACTGATTTAGTGGTAAAATACCAAAGGGAGCATTGCTCATTGGTCCCCCAGGAACAGGTAAAACACTGCTTGCAAAGGCTGTTGCTGGCGAGGCAGGTGTACCTTTCTTCTCCATGAGTGGTTCAGACTTTGTTGAGATGTTTGTGGGTGTTGGTGCCAGTCGTGTGCGTGATGTGTTCCGTCAAGCAAAGGAAAAATCACCTTGTATCATCTTCATTGATGAGATAGATGCCGTTGGTCGTGCTCGTTCAAAGAACCCTGCTATGGGTGGAAACGATGAAAGAGAGAACACTCTCAACGCCCTTTTAACTGAGATGGATGGCTTCGGAACGAACTCAGGAGTAATCGTTCTTGCGGCAACCAACCGTGTTGATATGCTTGACAAGGCTCTTCTTCGTGCTGGAAGATTCGACCGTCAGATACACGTTGACCTCCCTGACCTGCCTGAACGTAAGGAGATTTTCCTCGTTCATATGCGCAATCTGAAGCTACACAAGGACCTTGACATCGACCTTCTAGCGCGTCAGACACCTGGGTTCTCAGGCGCTGACATCGCCAATGTCTGTAACGAAGCAGCTCTTATAGCTGCCCGTCACAACAGCAAGGAGGTTACAAAGCAAGACTTCCTTGATGCCGTAGACCGTATCATCGGCGGTTTGGAGAAGAAAACCAAGGTGATGACAACTGATGAGAAGCGTACAATAGCACTCCATGAGGCTGGTCATGCAACCATTAGCTGGTTCTGTGAGCATGCAAATCCATTGGTAAAAGTAAGTATAGTACCACGTGGACAAGCGCTTGGTGCCGCATGGTATCTGCCAGAAGAGCGTCCAATCACGACAAAAGAGCAGATGCTCGATGAGATGTGTTCACTCTTAGGAGGGCGAGCAGCCGAAGAACTCTTCACAGGTCATATCTCTACGGGAGCTATGAACGACCTTGAGCGTGCCACAAAGAGCGCTTATGGTATGATAGCATACGCTGGTATGAGTGACAGACTGCCGAATATTTGCTATTATAACAATGATGAATACAACTTCCAGAAGCCTTATTCCGAGACAACAGCAAAGACTATTGACGAAGAAGTGCTGAAGATGATTAACGATCAGTACGATCGCGCTAAGCAAATACTGCTTGATCACAAGGAAGGTCACAACCGTTTGGCACAGCTTCTCGTGGAACGTGAGGTCATTATGGCTGAAGATGTTGAAGAGATCTTCGGTAAACGTCCATGGGTTAGTCGTACACAGGAACTTCTGGAACAGGAAGAGAAGTCTCAACCGAAGCTGGAAGACATGCCTGAAGAGGTGAAAGGCACAGGCTGAACACGAGGCTAAGCTCGCTCAAGAAGCAAAAGAGCAGTCAGAAGAGGCTGAAACAAACAATACGGCAGAATAAAATCTATCATGAGTGATAAAGTAAAGAATTTAATAGTCAGGGCTATTACAGGTGCACTCTTCGTTGCCATCATGGTAGCAGGGTTCCTTCGCCCACATTATATGGTCGTGCTTTTTGCCGTCATAACGGGTATGAGCCTTTGGGAATACACAGGATTGGTAAATGAAATAAAAGATGTCAGGATCAACCGGTTCATCTCTACCGTTGCTGGAGTCTACTTCTTCCTCGCAATAGCAGGGCATCGTTTAGGGTTCGTAGAAGGCTTCAGCATCTTCGTACCTTACATTCTGACCATCATCTATCTGTTTGTATCAGAGCTTTATCTCAAGAATGAGAACCCAATCAACAACTGGGCATACACCATGTTGGGACAGATGTATCTCACTCTCCCCTTCTCTTATGATCAACATTCTTGCTTTCCAGACAAACGAAAGAGGAGAGATCATGATTGATATGCTCCTACCTTTGAGTATATTTATCTTCCTTTGGACGAATGATACAGGTGCTTATTGCTGTGGATCACTATTCGGTAAGCATAAGTTATTCCCACGTATCAGTCCTAAGAAGAGTTGGGAAGGAAGCATAGGAGGTGGACTCCTCGTATTGATTGTTGCTGGAGTTATCGGATATTTCACCAATACTGACACCGATCCACATATGCTTAGCATTCCTGCATGGATAGGATTAGGACTGGTGGTTGTGGTCTTCGGTACATGGGGCGACCTTGTTGAGAGTCTCTTCAAACGCACACTCGGTATCAAAGACAGTGGAAATATCCTACCAGGACACGGTGGAATGCTCGACCGATTTGACTCTTCACTGATGGCAATACCTGCTGCTGTGGTCTATCTTTACACACTGACACTCTTCTAAAGACTATACATTATAAAGTCTTAAGACATAATATACAACACACATAAAGGCAGACAATAACGTCTGCCTTTATTGTTTCATACAACCTTCACCCCCTACTCTATACCGAAAAACAAGCATAAAGTTGCTGTTCTATGATTAATTTCGTAACTTTGTGTCATTAAAACGTCTATCGAACAATACTCAAAGTTTATCAATAACAAACTAAAAGCTTATACAAACAATGAAAAATTTATTCTTAATCGCAGCTCTAGCACTCATACCATGGGCAGCAAACGCACAAAACTCAAACAGTAAATTCACCATTACACCACGTATTGGCATGACCGTCTCCGACTTCTCAGGTAGTAAACTCAAAGAAGCTTACAGTCCGAAGGCTGGCTTTGTCGCTGGTGTAGATGCCGAATATAACTTCAGTAAGCTGTTCGGAGTATCATTAGGCGTGTTCTATAACATGCAGGGAGCCAAAGAAAATGCGGCAGTATTAATGCGATTCAAGGAGTTAACAAATAACTTTGAGTTCTCTCCTGTTAACCCATCCACTACGGGAATAACTGAAGTCATTGGCAAGAATGCCCACATCGACTTCGACAGAAACGCTGGTAGCTATATCTATCTGACTGATTTCAGAACTGATCTGAACTACATCAGCATTCCACTTCTTGCTCAAGCACATGTATGGAAAGGCCTTACAGCAAAGCTCGGTATACAGACTGATGTGCTGGTAAGCGCACGTTCCAAAGCAAACAAGGAGGTAAAGTATAAAGGTGTGACACATTTTGAGAAGTACAATACCGACATTAAGGACAAACTGCATAGCTGTGTCTTCTCTATTCCTGTAGGTTTGTCCTACACATATAAGAACATTGAGCTTGACGCCCGATACCTTTGGGGTATCAGTAAGGTTGCTGATACGAAGGATAAGAATGACAAAGACCTGAAGAACAGCACCTTTGCCATCACCTTAGGCTATCGGTTCGGGCTCTAAGTCCAAACTATTAACACGATATATGTTCAACCAACACAAGACAGAATCATCCCAACAGCTCTCCTCAACGCAACCTATGATGAGCGAAGAGGAGAGCTTAACCACTAAATTCAACAAATACAACGACCTCATCTTCAGTAGTAAGCTACCCATTCCACGACTGAAATGGTCACGAGGAAAGACCCGATTGGGACAAATGGCATGCAAAAGAAAGCGAAGTTGGGGACGAACAACATTCTATGACTACACCATCTCCATTTCAAGATATTACAATCTGACAGAAGAACAGATTGATGATGTGCTTATCCATGAGATGATTCACTACTTCATTGCTTATACTGGACAGAGGGATTCATCAGCTCACGGCACTCTATTTCGTAGCATGATGAACGACATCAATCAGCGATTCGGCAGGAATATAACTATCTCTGCACGCACGCGAAGTATTGAACCGCGTGTGACAGAAGCACCAAAGACCTATCTCGTATTGGCACTTGAGATGCGGAACGGCAAACATTACTTCTCTTCTGTCAACCCTAATGCAGTCCGAAAGATCACTCTTATGTTATCCCGTCTGTCTGAAATTAACACTTACAGATGGTATCAGACACAGGACGAGTTCTTCCGAAACATGCCACGTGTACGTACTCTACGGGGTCGACCAGTAACAAAGACAGTCTATGAAGAGATGATAAACAAGATGACTCCCATCCTCTAAGTCTCGAATTTATACCCATTCAATGATTAAAGCTTAGCATTCCGATTTTCTCTAACCGTGGGTTTGCTAAGCTTTAATCGTATGGTTCTGTTCGCTTTCTCTATGGTCTTATCTTAGTTTCACCATGGTGAAATAGCAAGTCCGCCCCCTTGTATTATCAAATAAAGCGTCTTCCACTTGCCCTTCTCATTCCTTTCAGATACGTTTATAGAGCATTACAGAAAATTACAAAGGCCTTGTAGAAGTATTACAAGCGCCTTGTAGAAAGATTACAAAGCCCTTGTAGAAAGATTACAGACGCCTTGTAATTTTCTGTAATGCCAATTAAGGGATTGCCTGCAACGCTCTTTTAAAAGTAAGATAAGCGTTGATTAGCAAGCAGGGACAAGTCTATGGAAGTAGAATTCCGCATGCGGAGATCAACCAAAAGCCCTACTTATAAAAGGTTTTGTGAGCATTAATATTCGGAAGTCATTGGCGAAACAACTGCCCCATTATGATGAAATACATCTGAATCCTATGTTATAATGAGCTGACACATATGAGTCAACGACCTGACACATATGAGTCAACAATACGAAGTATATGTTCCAATAATCAAAAACGCCTTTGCAGAAGAACTGCAAAGGCGTTTTGGGTTTATGAAATTTGTAATTAATTACTTAGCTACGGGTATGATCCAGAAGTGCATTGAGCGGTTTTCAGCTGGCAGCTGATACTGTTTCAGAGGCTCTTCACCCCAACTATTCACACCACCGACACCCATCATAGCACCGTCAAATGTAAGGTTCGTGTACTTTGACAACGGTACCTGATAGCTGTGACGCTGATGTTTCTCCAGTCCTTCATCAAGATCAGAGATGTTATAATGCAATGCGCTGGCATAGAATGGAGCCTCATCAGACTGTATACGGAAGCCATTTCCATTCTTATCCGTCTGCGTCCACCAGCGAATATCTGCCTTCGTACCAGTTTCCTGTGGGCGGATATAAGGGAAGAACTGTTCGTCTGCCGTCTGCTCATACAGTCCGATACGCTGCGAGAACTTACGGTCAGCATAGCTTTCAATAGGACCACGACCATAGAAAACAGACTTATCCATGTCATAAGGCAACTGCATCAACATGCCATAACGAAGCATGTGAGGTGCCTTGCTGCCCTCCTTCAGATTCATTTCCATGCTGACATGCAGTGCTCCATCAGCCGCTACAGTATATATAAGGTTCAGTTCTGCGCCAACACCAGGCATGTCATAAACAGCAGTAAGCCTATTCATCTTCTTCTCAACCACAAGTGATTTGAGGTTCATCTGTGGATTACGCCATGCTCCAAGCTTCTTCTGATACTCGGCACCCATGTCGTTATCTGTCACAGCACGCCAGAAGTTTGGTTTCAATGTACCACCTTCACCCAGCAAACTATGTCCTCCTACCTGGTAACGAGTGAGGAAACCTGTCGTCCGACTAAAGGTTATATCAAAGTTCTGACCCTTGAAACTAACCTGATTGTCCTTCTTATCATCCGTAACCTTCAACTTATTACCTGCAACAGGCTCCATCTTAGGCATCGGTTTCCAGGACTGCACCTCCATTTGAGCCGTAGCTACAGTTTGTCCAGCAGCCATAAGAGGTTCTGCAGTCTTGAGTTTGAAGTCGATATTCAGTAGGACTTCACCGTCATATTGCTTACCCGTGATAGGTAAAGTATATTCAGCCGTATGCTGTGGGACGATATTCAGCTCATCAATCGTACCACTCTTAACCACTTTACCTTCGTTCACCAAAGTCCAATCCATGCGATAATTGCTCAGATTACGGAAGAAATACTCATTCCGAACCTGTATTTTACCCTCTCGGAGGTTGACAGGTGTAGCCCAGATGTCCTGGTATTCATATCCCACCTCATAGGCATGTGGGTTCAACTGGCGGTCAGGTCCAATCATTCCGTTGCAGTTGAAGTTATTATCTGATGGATCATGCTTGTTATAATCACCACCATAGGTGTACTCAGTCTTCACATTTACCTCCTTTGCAGCGCGCTCATAGTCCTCCAAAGAGCGTGAAGCATCAAAGTGAGGAGTACGATGTAGCCCCTGATCAACGAAGTCCCAGTCAAAACCTCCTTGATACTTTGGATACTTACGGATGAGATCCCAGTACTCTTTCAGGTTACCTCCAGAGTTTCCCATCGTATGGTTATACTCGCATTGGATGAGAGGTCGCTTGTATTTATCATTCGTTGCATACTCCTCACAAGCCTTTGGCGAATAGTACATCGGACAGAAAATCTCCGTAGCATAGCCTTCCTTTTCTGCACGTTCATACTGAACCGGGCGGCTCTTGTCCTGCGATTTAACCCAATCAAAGGCATCATCAAAGTTCTTACTGTACTTAGTTTCATTGCCAAGGCTCCAGAATATGATGCTGGGGTGATTGAATTTCGTACCAACATTGTGCTGATTGCGCTCCATTATCTGCTTAGCAAAGAGTGGAGTACCCGATATTGCATCATCACCATAGCCAAAACCATGGCTCTCCTGATTGGCTTCAGCAACGACATAGAGTCCGTATTCATCGCAAAGGTCATACCAGAGAGGGTCATCAGGATAGTGACAGGTACGCACAGCATTGACATTTAGCTGCTTCATCACCTTGATATCTTGAATCATACGTTCTGGTGTAACAACATATCCACCGTCTGGATCCATCTCATGTCGGTTTGCTCCCTTGAAGAGAACAGGCTGTCCGTTGACCAAAACCTGTGAGTTCTTTATCTCAACCTTACGGAATCCCACACGAAGAGGTATGGTTTCAAGGTCCTTACCCGTCTTAGCATCCTCAACATTTACGTAGAGATTATAGAGATAAGGAGTCTCCGCCGTCCACTTCTTTGGGTCTTTCACTTCTATGAAAGCCATAGCACGTCCCGTTTTATCAGGCTTAACAACTGTCTTATAGACAAGATTCTTATTTGCATCTTCCAATACTAAGAAGGCTTTTGTACTGCCTGCAAGCTGCAAATTGACGTTCAATGTTCCGTCTTTATAGTCATTGACAAGGTCAGGGGTCACCTTTATGTCCTCCAAATGCTTCTGTGCATCACGTGCATAGAGGTAACTGTCGCGCGCAACACCGCTAAGTCGCCAGAAATCTTGGTCCTCACAGTAGCTACCATCCGACCATCTGAACACTTGGAAGGCTATCTGATTATCACCTTTCTTCAAGTATCGTGTAATATCAAACTCTGGTCCAATCTTCGAATCCTCGCTATATCCAACGAACTTACCGTTCACCCATAAATAGATACAAGATGTTACGGAACCAAAATGTGCAATGACCTGCTTCCCATTCCAGCTGTCTGGAATACGGATCGTACGCCGATAAGAACCCACATGATTCTCTTTGATAGGTACTTCGGGCGGATTATTCACAAAATTTCCACGCCATGCAAAGCCTACATTCACATAAACAGGGTCGCCATAGCCATTCACTTCCCATATACCCGGTACAGGAAAAGCCTTCCATTTGGAGTCATCATAATCCGTACGGAAGAAGTCTTTAGGTCGTTGATCAGCGTTCTCAACCCAGTTGAACTTCCATTCCCCATCAAGTGATAGATAGTTCTTTGACTGCTTCTTATCCCACCTCTTAGCCTGTAAATCATCTGTAGGCGCGAAGGCAAAGAAGTCCGTATGCGTCGCAAAACGATTAACAGCATTAACCTGAAGGTCATGCCACTCTGTAAAAGTAGGCTCCGTCTGACCATTCTGTGCACGGAGTCCAGACACAGATAAACCCAACAACAGAGCGGTAAATATAGTCTTATTATTCATATTGAATTGTTATTTAGGTCTTTAATTACGCCCCATATATTAGCAATATATAGGAAAAACACCGACAAATTTAGCAAAAAAAAGGATAACCTACAATATCTTTCATAAAAAAGGCGTATATTTGCTAAAAGAATAAGCATTCAAACATATTACTATCCCTACTATGATCGGACGTAACATCATATCCAAAGCCCTTCTCTGTAGCCTGTTTTTAATAGTTTCGGTGGGTTCTGTCAGTGCTCAAAATCGACATAAGAGATACCAGAAGACGACCAAACAGCCCATATTCCAAGTCAAAGACACGCTTCCTGTCATAGGTTCTATGGCAAAACTAGGCGAGAAACAGATGAATAAAGGTCTGGTAAACTCTGCTCTCAGTGCGATGTCTGGTAGAGTTGTGGGCGTCAATGTTGTTGCAGGAGGTCAAGACAGGATGGCTATGTTAGCAAGTGTCCGTGTGCGTGGTACCACCTCTCTGACCGGAGGTAATGACCCTTTGGTTATTATTGATGGTGTTTCGTCCGACTTATCCACACTATCAACCATCTACCCTGCGGACATTGAGAGCTTTACTATCCTCAAAAATGCTTCAGAAACATCAAAGTATGGATCTCGCGGAGCATCAGGTGTCATCGTAGTGAAGACCAAACGTGGAGGTGGAGGTGCATTTCAGATAGCCTATGATGGGACTATTGGTTTTGAAAAGGTGAGCAAACGCCTGCAAATGCTTAATGCAAAAGAATATATTCAGGCTGCAAAAGCATTAGGACTTGTCTATAATGACCAAGGATTCGACACTGATTTCCAGAAAGAAATCACCCAAACAGGCTTCGTAAACAACCATCATGTGGCGTTCAGTGGTGGTAATGAGAAGTCTAATTACCGTGCATCATTAGGTTATATGCGTGGTGAGACTGTTATAAAAGACAAGAACTATAGCAATTTTACAGCTAAACTCGACATCTCACAGTTGGCTTTTGATGAGAAACTAAAGATTGATTTTGGTGTATTCGGCGCATCACAGAAAGATGATAAGCTGTATAATTCACAAATATTATTCTACTCTTCTGCTGCCATGAACCCCACCTTATCTTTTAATAAGGTTGGAGATGGATGGCAAAGGAACAGCAATTCCTCACAGATAGCTGCTCCTGCACCTCTGCTTTTAGAACGAAATGATGAACAGAACCTTTCTTTCAATACCCATCTACAGCTCTCTTTACAGCTTTCACATGACTTACAGCTATCTGCTTTGGGCTCTTATTCCTATGCATCTACGGAGAATGCACGCTTTGCACCAACCTGGGTATGGGCGCAAGGGATGGCATATAGAGGCGAAAACAAGAGTGAAGACCTTCTTGGGAACATCTCTTTAAACTGGAAGAGACAGTGGAACATACATCGCATAGAGGCAACTGCACTTGCTGAATACCAACAAAACAAACGCTCAGCATTCTGGACTGAGGTAAAAGGATTGGCTAATAACGCCTTCGGATATAACAATCTTGCTGCTGGAGTAGCTCGTCCTTATGGCGGAACAGGTAGTAATTACACTTCATCAAGCCTTAGTTCTGTCATGCTTACAGCCACTTACACCCTCTTAGACCGCTATACTGTAAACCTAACGACGCGTGCTGACGGTTCATCTATGGTCGGTGATGACCATACATGGGGCTTCTTCCCATCCGTATCCGCAACATGGGACATGAAGAAAGAGCGTTTCTTACGTGATGTAAAAGCTATTAGTCTACTTGATTTACGTATGGGGTACGGTCGTTCAGGAAACCTCGGAGCCATCAGTTCCTACCTGACCATGAAACAGTTCATGCCCGTTGGCGTCGTATCCTACAATGGTAGCCCTACCGTTACATTAGGTACTTTGCGGAATAGTAACCCTGATTTAAGATGGGAAACACGCAGTACATTCAACATAGGAACGGACCTTGGACTATTCAACAACCGTCTTTTACTCACAGCAGAATACTATTATTCAAAGACAACAGGCATGCTTTACGAGTATGACGTGCCTGTTCCGACCTTTGCCTTTGATAAATTACTCGCCAATATAGGCTCTATGTCGAACAGCGGATTTGAGTTAGGAATCGGATTAGTACCCATTTCACGCAAAGAAATGGAACTAAACATCAACGTAAACATGTCATGGCAGAAGAACAAACTGCTCTCTCTGAGTGGAAACTATCGTGGTAGAGAGATGACTGCACCTACTATCACCCCAATCGGGGAGATGAATGGAGCAGGATTCCACGGTGGTGACAACCACATTCTCTATCAGATTGTCGGGCAACCATTGGGTGTTTTCTATCTACCTCATTGCAAAGGAATCGTTGATAATGGACATGGACACTACAAATACGACATTGCCGACCTCAATAACGATGGTGTCATAGACCTCAGTGACCATGGTGACCGTTACATAGCAGGGCAGGCAACACCTAAAATGACACTGGGTTCAAACATTAGTTTCCGATATAAGGACTTCGATATATCCCTACAAATGAATGGAGCGTTCGGTCATAAGGTATTCAATGGTACGACACTCTCCTATCTAAACATGTCGAATTTCCCCGACTACAATGTGCTTAAAGAAGCTCCAGGACGGAACATCGTCGATCAGAATGTTACCGATTACTGGTTGGAAAGTGGTGATTATCTTAATTTTGATTACCTTACTATTGGATGGAACACACCCATCAAGAACAAATATATCACTGCACTGCGTTTCTCTTTCAACATCAATAACCTTGCAACCATCACCAGTTATAGTGGTCTAACCCCTATGGTGAACAGCTATGTGTTTGACAGCACAATGGGTATTGACGACAAACGCACTTATTTCCCTTATCGGACTTATTCCATTGGGGTAAGTATCAAGTTCTAAACCACAACGATTTTAAAAGCATACTACAATATGAGATACGCATATCTGCTCCTTTTCACGACCTTCATGTTGGCAAGCTGCTTAGATGAAAGCCCCAAAAGCAGCCTTGATAACCAGCAAGTATACACGTCAGCTAAGGACGTTTACCTTAACACCGTAGCCAACTTATATAATTATATAGGTGGAGATGCCGACAGTCAGGGTTTACAAGGCACCTACAAAGGCGTTTATGACTATAACACCTTCACTACTGACGAGGCTATGATACCTATTCGTGGAGGTGACTGGTACGATGGTGGCTTCTGGGAAAACCTGTATCTCCACCGTTGGAAGGCTGATGATGCTGCCCTTTATGAGACATGGAAATACCTTTATAAGGTGGTTGTCTTTAGCAATGAGGCACTTAGCACTATTGACAAGTACAAACATCTGCTCACAGAAGACCAATACAAGCACTATCAGGCAGAAGCAAGAGCTGTGCGTTCTCTGTACTATTTCTACCTCATGGACATGTTTGGGAACATTCCTTTGGCTACAACTATTAATGAGAATGTAGAGAATAACGACCAGAAGAGCCGCCCTGAGGTATATAAATTCATTGTAAAAGAACTGCAGGAGACTGAGCCTCTTCTTCCAGAAGGACATAGTAACCAGGAAGGAATATACTATGGACGCGTCACACGTTCCGTTGCTAACTTCCTTTTAGCAAAGCTTATGCTCAATGCAGAGGTGTATTCTGACAGTGACTGGACCGACAATCAGCAGCCTGATGGTTCACAAATCATGTTTAATATAGACGGCCAACAGCTTAACGCATGGCAGGCTTGCAAGGTTTATTGTGACAAAGTAACTGCTGATGGCTTCAATCTTTCAGCCGATTACCTTAGCAATTTCGCCGTACACAATGAGACTTCCATGGAAAATATCTTTGTTATTCCTATGGACAAACTTATCTATCGGAATCAGTTCCAGTATCTTTTCCGCTCTCGTCACTATGCACATGGCGGTGCAGTAGGCACTTCTTCAGAGAACGGAGCATGTGCAACGGTCTCCACTGTACGTACCTTTGGCTATGGATCAGGCAATGTTGACAAGCGTTATGCTTACAACTTCTATTCAGACACGGTACGTGTAGATGGCAAGATAGTACGCTTGGAGAATGGAGATCCACTCATTTATCATCCTCTGGCGGCTGAAATCAATCTCACAAACAGCCCTTATATAAAGACAGCAGGCGCCAGAATGGCTAAATATGAGGTAGACCGCAATGCTTACAATGACGGAAAAAGCCCAGACAATGATATTGTTCTCTTCCGTTATGCCGATGTTCTGCTCATGAAAGCAGAAGCAGAGGTCCGTAATGGAGAGAGTGGTGATGCCGAAATGAACAAGGTTCGCAGTCGTAGTGGTATGGGAAACAAGTCTGCAACACTTGACAATATTCTCTCCGAGCGCCTCATGGAGCTGATGTGGGAGGGCTGGCGACGCAATGATCTCATTCGTTTCAGACGTTTCCACCAGTCGTATGACCAGCGGACAGCACCACAGAGTGAGGCTGACCGGCACACGATTGTCTTCCCAATACCGTCCAGAATACTGGAACTTAATAAGAATATGAAACAGAACAAAGGCTATAAAACAACAACTCCTGACTTCAATTAATGAAGTCAGGAGTTCCTTTTTCTATGTAACAGACCGTCTATTTGTCCTCTTGGAACAATGGATCCTCTGGCACAACCATGATAGGTTTCTGCTGAGATACCTTCATTATGTTCTCAGGAACATACTTATTATCTACCACTAAGCGGAACATATACTCGTTGAACCAAGGGTTTGTCATAATTAAATAACCGTTCTGACCATAATTAGGTCCCCACGAATTCTCCACTTTCCACTTCTTTGGTTGTCCGTTCTCATCCAAATCAACAGCAGTGAGCGTCATTGCATGTGTTGAACCACTGTCGAATGTCGCAATACGATCAGCTTTTGTCATTGGGAAAGAAGTGCCATAAAGCATCCCGTAATCATAGTTATCTACATCAAGATAGCCCCGTTTACGATCGAGTTGCTTACCAACATCATAACTGGTGTACATCTTTGTAGAGTCTTTCAATGAAGCGATAGCCATCTTTGCAATGTCTTCCATTGGCAGATTCACGTACTTCCAGTTATGACCATCATAGGTATGACGGTCGTATTCAATCTCATACATCTTGTAGTAAGGTCTGCGTGGATCATTCATCACCATGATAAATGTTCCATTCAGCGGACTTCCCACCGTCTCCTGATAGAACTGCTGAGGTGTATAGGTCTTAGGTTTACCAATCTGCTTACCGTTTTTGTCCTTGAAAGCATAAGTAAAAGTCTTCACTGGTTCACCCAAAGAGAGGCTCAGAATATGGTAGATATTTGCTAACATCTCCGTCTTTCTTGCTTTGATAGCAGCCTTTGATTTCTTATCAGCAACCATCTTACGCAGTTCCAAACCATATTCACGCAACTTTGATGACACAATTTTTGCCATGCGTGAGGTGTTTTCAGCTGAATAAGTCTCAGGCATCACCTCCATAGGTACCACACCATACTTCGCTGTTAGGTCGGAAACACCACAAAAGGTACCGCCATCACTAATAGGATTCTTGAAGAAACCCTGTACACGAGGGTCCTCAAAAGGCTTCCCAGCATTGTCAATTACTGCCTGTAACATCAGGTTTGCCTTCTCCAACTGGTCATAAAAGGAGAGATAAACATGTGAAAACTCTATCTTAAGACTGTCTTTATGCTGACGGGCGAACTTCGAACGCAGGACATTCAAGCCCGTAAACAACCAGCAACGACCAGAACTCTTCTGGTCTTGGATGTTCTGTTTAGGCGTTTCTACAGAGAAGTAAGTATCCACAGGACCTGCATTGCGGAAGTTGCGAGCCAGATCGTCAATAGAATTGGTTGCAATAGCATTCGACAAAGCACGGTCGGAAGGCGTCAAACCAGCCTTACGAATCTGCTGCATCATCTGCACATCAATACCACCATCTCGCGTTTGAGCCTGTAATGTGAGCGCACAACTCAACAGACCACAGGCAATGAACATGTTTCTTTTCATTGTTTCTGTATATTATTAGGTAAAGGGTTATTTAAGTATTACCACTGACAAAGATACGATTTATTTCTTATTATACTGACAAGAATAACGGAAATTCTTCACCACCCTTAGTTTCTTCACTGTAATACGGGGCTTATTGACGTTTGAAAACAGAAATAACTTTGCAGGATTCTCCCCACTTCAAAGCTATAAAGTCATATTATAAGGACTTCTAAAATCCTTACAAAACAAGAGAACTATCACCTATCAAAAGTGGGAAAAAGTGGCTTTACACCGAGTTCGTAACCTTCAGACTATCAAATAGTTGAGAGATAGCAAAGTAAAAGGTGCCCTTTTGCAATGTAAAAGACGCCCTTTTGCAATGTAAAAGATGCCCTTTTGCAATGTAAAAGGGCGTCTTTTAGAATGCAATAGATGCCCTTTTAAAATTGAGTTGTGATATTTCTTTACATATAAAGATAGCTAACTGGACTTGAGAAGAGAAAAGAAGCAAAATCAATGTCACTTATTCGGGTTGCCTTATATATATAAATAGGTGTAAGGTTCGTTAGCTTCTGAATCAGTAATCAAACCACTATAAAACTGATTCTCCGAAGACATGAAAAGCAGAAAATTACCAATTACACATCATTTTTTTGCCAAAAAACTTGCAAGTATCATTCTTTTGTCTTACATTTGCAGTGTTCTATTAAAGTAGTACACTATAACATAAATGAAATTAGTAATAAAAGACATATAAAAACAACCCCTTTAAAAGAGAAAAAGCCTTATGATTCAAGTAAATGACATCACATTCAGCTATCCAGGGAGCAAGCACAAAGTGTTTGACAGACTAAGCCTCAACTTGAAAGACAACCACATTTATGGTTTGTTAGGTAAGAACGGAACAGGAAAGAGTACCCTACTCTACCTCATTGCTGGACTACTGAGACCTAAGAAAGGTAGTATCCTGGTTGATGGACTCACCGCTTCAAACGCTATCCTGAGATGTTACAGGAGATTTACCTCGTACCAGAGGAATACAATCTGCCGAACATGTCACTCGCAAACTATACGAAGATTCACGAAACATTCTATCCTCGATTCAGCAAAGAGACACTAAACAAATGCTTAGAGGATTTCGAGATGCCTACAAACATCAACATGAAGCAACTCTCTATGGGACAGAAAAAGAAGGTGTACATGAGCTTTGCACTTGCAACGGGTTGCCACCTGCTTCTTATGGACGAGCCAACAAATGGGCTTGACATCCCTTCAAAGACCCTCTTCCGCAAGGTTGTAGCAGGCAATATGGCTGAAGATTCTTCATTGATCATCTCTACCCATCAGGTACATGACATTGAGCAGCTCCTTGACCACATCCTTATCATGAACAATTCAGAGCTACTTCTCAACGCTTCAAGCGAGGAAGTGACGAAACAATACACCTTCTCACTCCGTCAGGCAAGTGAGATGGATGATCAAGTGCTGTATGCTGAACCATCACTTCAGGGCAATGCTGTCATTGCCAAGCGTCAGGAAGGTGACAATGAGACTACTATCAATCTTGAATTACTGTTCAATGCAGTTGTTCTCGGTAAACTAAAATAAAAGAAGGAGACCCCAATTATGAAACAATTCACAACAAATAAATCGTTCTTAGCCTCACTTTGGCTGCCAGTATATTTTTCTTCAGTTCTTGTATTCGTAAGAAACAGCCCTTAGGAAATGCTATAACCCAAAACATTCCTGTAGGGAAATTTCAAGATGTACAAGTGGATGCGTCAGTAGCAGTGCATTTTCTACAAGGAAAAGATTTCTCTGTGAAAGTTAGAGGAAGCAAAGATTTACTACCTCACATGTACATATCGGTAAAGGGTAGCACGTTAATAATTGACGAAAAGGACATGCCAAACCTCTCAAACAAGATCCATTTTGGTTTTGATGATAGCAGAGACAGAAACGAAATAGATGTTTATGTTACGGCTCCAACCTACACTAAGATTACTCAAGACAGCAATTCTTCTATGGAATTCCCTGATTCTATCACACTCGACAAGTTAGATTTAGAGCTTAATGGTAACTCTTCTGTGAAGATAAACAGTATGAAAGTGAATCAACTGGGCATAGACCTGTCTGGTAATGGAGCCGTAAAGGTCAAGAATCTTACTACAAACGATGCAGACTTGGATGTCAGTGGTAATGCAGCAATGAAGATAAACTTCAACCAAAGCAACCGAGTTAAACTGGATGTATCAGGCAATGCGGGTATCAAACTTACTGGTACAACCCGTCAACCCATCCAACAGAACGTATCAGGTAATGCAAGTATAACCGACAATACAACAAGAATAAAATAAAAATAAGGAGGAAACAAAAGATGAAAAAGTTCAATTTAAATCGTTTTTGGCAAGTATTCAAACGCTTAATGCTTGTTTGTAGTAGCACGACTCTATATACCTTTCTAGGACTTGCAGCTGCAACCTTCTTCATTCTACTGGGTTTTACTTCGCCTTTCACCATGAAGCCGATGACAAATGGTGAGCTCTTCTTCGGAATAATCCAAGCATTTGAGCCTATAACCATGGGTTTCTCCATAGGATACTTCTTCTTTGTCAGTAACATTATCTCTGATTTACAACGACGACAGGACCGTATCGGTGAGATCATGTTACCTGCGACCAATCTAGAGAAGTTTATTGCACGTATTCTTTACGTATCTATTGGCTATCTTGTCCTATGCATTGCAGCCCTCGTTGTGGGTGATGTGTTACAGCAAATCGTCTCTATGGTCATCCATCAAGGTGGCAGAGCCTCTTTGACAGGTGTTATTTTAAGAAACATCTCACATATGGAACCCAGTATATCGTGGCTATTCAGCTTAGAAACCATGCTTGTATTCAATGCTTTTATAGTCCTTGGAGGTGTCTTCTTCCGCAAGTATGCATGGATAAAGATCCTTATTGCAGGCAGCGTTATCTCTTCCTTGCTAACGGGTTTGTTAGTTGCTGTAGTTTATTACATAGACTCACAAACGGATTATGAGATTTATATGCCAAAAGGATTGGGCGCAGACATCGCAGGACATGTGACCCTCTTGGCTATCGCAGGCCTCATGTATTGGCTTGCTTACAAGATATACGCACGCCTACAGGTCATCAATAACCGTTGGTTCAACGTATAAAAAGGAGATTACATCTCAATAGATGAAGAAGTTAAAGGAACCAAAGTAGATAGAAGGAGTTGTGCCTATAGCACATATTCCACAGTATTTCTCCAGAAAAAGAGCTAATGACTAAACTCCTTCTGACTACTTCACACATCTTTAACTCCTCAAAAATAGTAAAGGAAAGATTATGGATTTCGAAAATAACAAGGCTATCTACGAGCAAATGGCAGACCGCCTTTGCGACGAGATCATAGCTGGAACATACAAAGCCGACGACAGGATACCATCTGTAAGGGAGTATGCCGTCATGCTGCAAGTGAACACGAACACTGCTGTGAAGGCTTACGAACTACTTTCAAGAGAGGAAATCATCTACAACAGACGTGGACTTGGCTACTTTGTTGCTCCCAATGCACGTGAACAAATCATGACTTCACGACGCAAGACATTCCTTCATCAGACGCTTCCTTCCCTCTTCCGGGAGATGGAACTGCTGGGAATCTGTATCGAAGATGTAGAAAAAGAATGGCAAAATAAAGAAGTAAATTATTCTGAAAACAAACAATAAAACTGTACTTTTGTAGGTATCAATTTACAAAAATCATGAAACATAATAAGATTATCATTGCCCTTGGACTCATGATGGCCGCCATAACAGCACATGGGCAGACGTCAGTCGTATCAGGAGAGTTGCTCGACTCACTGACACATGAGGGTGAACCCTATGCGACAATACGTGTCTATAAGGGGAAGAAGAGTGAGAAACCCGTTGCAATGTCAACCACTGATATGAAGGGAAAGTTCTCTCAGACTGTGACAGGACAAGGAGATTACCTCGTTGTTTTCAGTTCTATGGGACGCAAGGAGATTACACGTAAGGTGAAACTGACGGCTGCTGGTGGCTCCATCAACCTCGGGACTCTCCTTGTTCAGGATGATACAAAGCAACTGCAGGGTGTGGAAGTCGTAGCACAAAAGCCACTTGTGAAGATGGAAACAGACAAGATGACGTATGACGTGCAGGCTGATAACGATGCAAAATCGAACACTGTACTTGACATGTTACGCAAAGTACCGATGGTAACAGTGGACGGACAGGATAATATCAGCGTCAACGGACAAAGCTCTTTCAAGGTATATGTGGATGGGAAGCCGAACATTATGTTCTCTTCCAACCCCTCTCAGATATTCAAATCAATGCCAGCATCAGCGGTAAAGAACATTGAAGTGATTACGAATCCTGGTGCTAAATATGATGCAGAAGGTGTTGGTGGCGTACTGAACATTGTTATGAATCATGCTGATGGGCAGGGAAAAATCAATATGAATGGGTTTAATGGCAACATCAGTGTCACTGCCAGTAATATGGGTTGGCGTCCATCAGCCTTCCTGAGTGGGCAACAAGGAAAGCTAACATACAGTGCCAATGTCATGTTTAACCAAGGAAAGAGTAACGGAACAGAAACAGAGATGTCACGTACTGCCTCTGACGGCTCACAGATGAAGTATTACCAGAAAGGGAATACACACATGAACTTCACCATGGCAGAGTTCAGTCTGGGATATGAACTTGACTCTATGAGCAACATTGGGGCGTCACTGGGCTTCACAGGGTTCACTATGAAGAATGACGGACATCCTACAACGACTTTCATTGGTGGTGCATACGGCTCTACGGGGTTCTCTTATGGCAATGAAATGACGATGGAGAACATCAACAAGTCATTCAATGGGAGCATTGATTACCAACGTTTCTTCAATAAAGAACGTACCAGTAGTCTAACTCTGAGTTATCTATTCTCAACCTCTCCGGCTGAAAATAATAACAGAAGAACTTATGACCCTTTGCCTACAGGTATCCCACTGACGCTTTCCGACCTCTATTCGCATGCTGATACACGGGGAACTGAACACACAGCGCAGGCTGATTTCACGACACCAGTGGGGAAAGGACAGACACTAAGTACTGGAATGAAATACATATCACGCCGCAACATGTCCGATTCTAAGTTCTATGACATCATCGGTGGGAATGAAGTATATAATGCAACGAACAGTGTGAACTATACAAATACGCAGAACGTTCTTGCAGAATATGCTGAATATACCGCCACGATGGGGAAACTCGGAGCAAAAGCAGGCTTACGTTACGAATATACCTGGGAGAAAGTGGAGAATGAACAGAACCCTTCTGCCAACTTCAAGAAGAACTATGGCAATCTGGTTCCTTCTGCAAGCCTTACGTATAACATCTCTGCCGGGACAAACTTGGGCGTTAACTACACCATGCGCATCAGTCGCCCGGGTATCAGTTTCCTAAATCCATACGTGGATAGGTCGAACCCTACGGTGTTAAGTTATGGTAACCCAGACCTTGCAGTGGAGAAAAGCCACAACATTAGCTTGGTTTTCAACTCCTTTACACCTAAGTTCATGATTAATTTAACCCTCGGTGAGAACTTTGCTAACAACCAGATTGAACAGTATTCTTACTTCAGTCATGGTGTATTGAACACTACATACGATAATATTGTCCGTAGTAGATGGACTCAATTCAGCACTTTCATGAACTATGCCATGACGAAGAATACCCGAATCATGCTCAATGCTGGGCTTGATTATGGAGACATACGCTCAGAAAGATTGCAGGAATACAACCATGGATGGCAGGCTTCGGCTTTCCTTGGACTACAGCAGACACTTCCATGGGAACTGAAATGGAGTGTTTTCGTTGGAGGAATGACGAAGAAATATACGCTTCAAGGCTATGGAGGGGGCTTCAATATGTTCAACACGACGCTATCAAAGACATTGCTCAAGGACAAGTTGGACATCAGTCTGATGTATTTCGTCCCATTGACAGGCAAGATAAACATCAAACAGTATAGTCGTGGAGCTGACTTTGAGAATCATATGAACATCAGAATCCCTGTACATCAGATTGCTTTAACACTGAAATGGAACTTCGGTAACACGAAGAAAACATTCCAAGACCATAAGAGCAAGATATCAAATGACTTCCAAGAGAAGAATGATAATCAGCAAATGAACGGCATGGGAATGGGAACTGGAAGTGGAATGTAACATCTCAACAGGAAGAACACAGCATATAAAAACCATGAAGGAGGGAGATTTTCAAAACAATCTCTCTCCTTATTTTTTTACTTTCAGCAGAGCTTTAAAGAATAAAAGGTAGAGGAATTTCACAAAAGAGAACAACATTCTCTTCCAAAAGGGTTAACGTTTTTGGGTAAAAAGGTCAACCCTTTTTGAGAAAAAGGTCTACCTTATTTCAGAACCCCCTTATCATCTGACTACAATCAACTTAATATATTCTGCTTTACATATGATGATTTACCTTTTAAATACTTGCATAATCCAATATTTTTCACGAATATTGCAAATGGAAAACGTTACAGCCAATAAGCCAGACGTTATAAATCACATTTCTAATAGCTAAAAACAAATCTATGAAGAGAAACCTACTAATCCTACTGATTGCCCTTATCAGTCTCTCAACTCATGCACAACACTTCATCACTGACACTGCATATAGACAGAAAGTGGAACAAGCATGGAAGGAGAAGATGAATACTGTAGGATGGAAATTCTGGCAAACAAAAGGTGAAAAGCCAACGAATGAAGAAGAGGAAGCACTCAAATTCCTGTATGCTTACATGCCTATTGCCGACATAACCGACTACACCAAAGCTTATCATCTTAACAATGTGCGTACTGCTTTACGCACAAGAAAGGAGATGCCATGGGGCAATAAAGTTCCAGAACTACTCTTCCGGCACTTCGTTCTGCCCATGCGCGTGAACAATGAACCATTAGACAGTTCGCGCACCATCTTCTATCGCGAACTGAAAGAGCGTGTGAAAGGGCTCTCAATGAAGGATGCTATACTTGAAGTAAACCATTGGTGTCACGAAAAAGTAACCTATGAACCCTCCGATTCACGCACCTCTTCCCCACTCCAGTCTATCCGCACAGGACGTGGAAGATGTGGTGAGGAAAGTACATTCACTGTAAGTGCGCTACGTGCCATCGGTATTCCAGCCCGTCAAGTATACACGCCCCGCTGGGCACACACGGACGACAATCACGCATGGGTGGAAGCATGGGCTGACGGAAGATGGTATTTCTTTGGAGCATGTGAGCCCGAACCTGTTCTGAACTTAGGATGGTTCAATGCACCAGCATCACGTGCCATGCTCATGCACACACGTGCTTTCGGTGACTACCAAGGACCTGAGGAGGTGATGCTACGGACGAACAACTTCACAGAAATCAACCTTATAGATAATTATGGAAGTGCCGCACGTGTTGACTTCAAAGTGATTGACATGGAAGGAAAACCCGTTAATGACGCTAAAGTAGAGTTCAAGATATATAATTATGCCGAGTTTGTGACTGCAGTTTCCAAATATACCGATCGTCAAGGAAACACCTTCCTCTCTGCAGGTAAGGGAGATATGATTGTATGGGCATCCAAAGATGGTCGCTTCGGATACACGAAAGTGTCATTCGGGAAAGATAAAAACGTTACCATTCAACTTACTTATGACGAGAAACATATACCAAAGGAGCAGGACCTCGACATTATCCCACCAGCTGAAAACGCAATAATCCCCACGGTAACCAGTGCACAGAAAGCAGAAAACAACAAGCGACTGGCACAAGAGGACGCCTTACGAAATGCCTACATAGCAACCTTCCCAACCGAAGAGAGTATGAAGAACTATCGTTTCCCAGCCGCTATACCTTATATAATAAAGGCACGTGGGAACTGGAGAACCATCCAAACATTCGTAGAAAAGCACGAAGGAAACATTGATCGTGCTCTGAAGCTGCTCTCTACGTTAACCGATAAGGACCTACGGGATATGCCGATGGACATATTAGAAGACAATATGAACGCCACAAGCAACGAGGTATCACCCCGTGTAGAGTATGAGATGATCCTTAAACCTTATAAGAAATTCTTCGCAAAAGTATTCCGAAAGGATGCACAGAAGTTCCGCAATGACCCTTCACTCCTCGTGGATTGGGTTAAAAAGAATATTAAGCTTAACCCTGACACACGAGCTATGCAGATTCCACAGACACCTATCAGTGTCTGGGAAAGCCGCATAACAGATGACAGGGGTAGAGACATCTTCTTCGTAGACGTGGCTCGCAGTCTGGGAATTGAAGCCCAGAAAGACCTCGTGACATGGAAGTTACAATATAAGAAAGGGAAAGATTGGGTAGACGTTGACTTCGACACATCCGTACAGGAAGCTGCCAAGACTGGGAAACTGATATTGGATTATTCTCCAACAGAGTACTTGGATGACCCTAAATATTACACACATTTCACGATAAGCAAGATCGTTTACGGGCGTACTTGGATAATGAACTTTGAAGAAGGGCAACTTGATATGGGAGGAGGAGCAACCTGGGCCAACACCTTTAAGAAGGGTGCCACACTCGACGAGGGTACTTATCTACTAGTTACAGGTCAACGAATGGCTGACGGAAGTGTCATGGCACACACACAATTCTTTACCATTGAACCAGGAAAGACAACCCGACAAAGCTCGATGTAAGACAGGAATCGGAAGGAATAAAGGTCATCGGAAGCTTCAACAGTGAAAACCTAATAGAAAAAGATGGTAAAGAAGTATCCATCCTCAGCCAGACTGGTCGTGGGTATTATGTCTTGGGGGTATTGGGGATGGGACAAGAGCCAACCAATCATGCACTGCATGACATAGCAAAGATGAAAGAGAAACTCGACAAATGGGGACGACCAATGGTATTGCTCTTTACTAACCAGGCTGAGAAAGACAAGTTTGAAGCACAAAAGGGAGAGTTTGGAAACCTGCTGAAGAATACCATCTTCGGTATTGACAAGGACGGAACGGTGGTAAAAGAGATTGCTAAAGAGATGAAACTACGTAATCCTAACCAGTTACCAATCTTCATTATCGCTGATACATTCAACCGTGTTGTCTTCCTTTCACAAGGATATACCATCGGATTGGGTGAGCAATTAGTGAAAGTAAGTAGCAAATTGTAAGATAAAACATTCTCAAGAATGTTTTATGAGTAGATAAGTTGGCATGTAAATAAACTGATTGTGGTATAATATATTCTAATAAGAGTAATCACTCCCCCATCCCTTTGGAAAAGGATTGGGGGATGAAACCTCTTCCAACCCCTTACTACATGAACAAAGAAAACTATGAATTTGAAGTCTGTGCAAACAGTGTTGAAAGCTGTATTGCCGCAGAAAGAGCTGGCGCCAACCGTGTAGAACTCTGTATGGGGATACCAGAAGGCGGTACAACTCCTTCCTATGGAGAGATAAAGATGGCACGAGAGGTTTTGAAAAGAACACACCTTCATGTCATTATCCGTAACCGAGGAGGTGACTTTCTTTACTCTCCCGAAGAACTACAGCGTATGGCTTACGACATAGACATGTGCAGAGAGATGGGAGTTGACGGGGTGGTCTTCGGTTGTCTAACGGCAGATGGGAGGATTGATCACAATGCAAACAAGACTTTAATGGCACATACTGGCACGATGAATGTTACCTTTCATCGCGCCTTCGACCGTTGCTCACATCCTGAACAAGCAATAGATGAAATCTTAGAGCTCGGTTTTAACAGGATACTTACCTCTGGTCAACAGCCCACAGCTGTACAAGGCATACCTCTGTTACGCCGATTGAAAGAGCTATCAGCAGGGAAAATAGATATTATGGCTGGCTGCGGAGTGAACGAAGAGAACATTGCTAAAATCCAGAAAGAGACAAAGATTACTTCTTTCCACTTCTCTGCACGTGAGCCACAACCAAGTAAAATGAAGTTCTTTAATAATAACGTATACATGGGAAACAACGATGTATGCGAAGATATGATCATGGTTAGCTCCGAAAGAAGGATAAGAGAAACCATGAAAGCCTTGATAATCAACACGTAGTGATTAGCATAGAGATGTTAATAACCTAATTGATTTTAGTTAAAAAACCACTTGTCTTCGGAATTCATACAACCAATTATTTCCATATTAAATGGAAAGAAGCTACCCTTGCGCCCGCATAAAGAGGAGCAATAGTACCTTTCTAAAAAAACGAAAAGATTATATTTCCTAATATTTAGGCGTAATTATTCATTATAAGTATTCACGATTAAAGACTGAAGGGTAACAAAACCTTCGCTGCTGTTTGTGTAATTCGAAAGAATTTCCGAAATTTGTAATTGTGTAAGTTCCATTGTTTCTTTATTTTAATGTTTCCAAATACAAAGATAAGACAAATATGGACTTACACACTTTTTTAAGACAGTACCTGTCGGACATTTAAAAAATGAACATAGTAACAAGTGTCTTCATACTCTTATGGTATTTATCTACCCTTTAAATTACAAGTAATTTATGAAAAAAATATTTATTTAAAATGTTTCTAATGATAGGGATTGGAATTATCATCTATTTTATAATAATACATCCGTTAAACTGGGGTACGTCTGAAGAGCTTGGTAATGGGTTTATAATTACATCTGATAAAAAGTTTATTATATAAAAAAAGATAATAGAGAGTATTTCGTACTTCCATTTGGAGTTACTAAATATTCTTATAATTCCAAATGGATTATTGCATGTACAAAGGGATATTATATAAAACGCAATTCAAAAAATAAAAAAGACAATATAAGTTTGATTAATTATTGGATTATAGATAAGGAATGTCCAATACATTACAATGAACAGGACTCTATTACTTTATATATAGATGGCTATGCATACCCTATTATTACTAATGGACTAATAGGGCCAATGGATTCTTTATCTTTTATCAAATTTATAAAGAAGAATAATATTCCACTGACACTAAACTAAAACGTAGATATTAAACTTTATGTCTTAATGAGTAAACTCTTTTGTACTTGGTTTGCGTTGAAGTTACACGAGGCGGACAACTGGGTGGCTTAAATGGATTTTGGTCATGGGGATCATCCTTTCATCACCAAACATCTGGAAATCATATGAATGGAATACACCAATTATTTATTTTACCAAGATGAAGAAAGTTATAGGAATGTCTTTGATTATAGCAGTGCTTTATGTAATAGTAAATATTTGCATAGACAGAGTACCTAATAATTATAAAATTATAAATGCTAATTTACAAAAGATAAAATTCAAAGGGAAAACTTATGACAATTATTATTTGCTAACATTTGATGTTGTATATTGCAATTATACTTATGAGTTTTTAAAAGCACCATATCCTCCAGGGAGAAATGGCAGTATTGATAGTTTGTGCTTTATTAAAGTATTAGACAAAAATGGAGATGATATGACTAACAAGTTCTCTCAAGATAGCATACAGCGTAATAAAGAAAGAAGTCTGTATGTTATCTATCCTAACCATTCAGATAGTATAGTTATAGAAGCAGAAGTGGAGAAGTCCGTAAAAAATATCATCAATAAGATAAATTGCAACATTGATGGAAATCGAATGTTTAGAATTGGGACTGGAAGAATACTAAAGTTAAGACATACAAAGATGATTCCAGCATCATTACAAGTGGAATTCAACGGGAGAAAGATTACCAGTAAAGTAGAGAATAGGCTTTCTACAGTTTACTATGCTTTTGACTAATATTAAAGAAAATCACGTTGATTTTATCACCTAAGATAGCAGGAACCGTGTGCAAACAATGGTTTATCCTAGCGGGAATACAACAAGACAGAAGGACTTAGTTTCTCATCTGGAGCTATAAATTTTGGAACAAAGAATATAGTTCCAACAATAGGTGTGAAACAATTAGAAGGTGCTAGTATAAAATTTATTAATTTAGGATTTGAAAAAAATATAATTGGCAAATAGATTATGAATATAAAATATAAGATCTCTAAAGAGTCACTTGTTTTACAAGCCATAACAAGTTTCTTGCCATTAGGAGCATCTATGTTCTGCTTATTGAATATTAGTAAAAACTCACCAATACTTTTATATTGTATTTGGTTATCTTTTTCTTTTAGTATTATTAGTATGTTCTATTAGTTTTTTTATTTTTATATTCCAACGGTTATGGAATAAAGACTTCTTATATACTCAAAAAGGATAGAATATTTTTTTATGATTGTTTAAGAGCTAAGTATGTTGATGTGAAAATAGCCGATATAGCTGGAATAAATGATTATGGTCTTCCTATATATCCTTATACTATTCTTATCATTTATACAATTTATGGTAGAATATTTACATGTCCAGACCTTGCAGAAGGTGGTAAAGATAAAATCTCTGAAAGAATCTATGAAATTATATATAAGACAGAGAATAATAGCGATTGATATTATGAACCTTATAGTGAGTGATTTTTTGATGTTAGGTAATAAAAAAGTTAGGTTTTGACAATGACAAATAGTCTTCTTGGTAGTCTTTTACGGCTTGTAATAGGTAAATAAGGTGCTGTGAATATATTTTAATATTTGATTAGATGTCCCACAACTAGTCTTAAACCCTAACATAGTTTTTGTTTTTAGTTGCTGTCACTTTTAACACTTTGCGTAGACGACTTGTTATCAATGCATTGTAATGTGTAAAATGGTGACAGGAGTGACAGGAAAGTTAAAGGTACTCCATCTTTATGGTTTGAACCTATGAACGGCTGCAGGTACAAACTAAAATGAAATACATCAGCTTTGTGTTTAGATTCTACCAAAGGGCATTGCATAGCTATTACTGCTTTTCTTCTTTGTACGGATACATTTACAAAATAATGTTGTATATTTGCCTTAGAAATATACATGACATAGGAGTCTGCGGACATTAGGTCTTACGGTGGAGGAGGTGTTGTGGTGTAGGAGAACTAGGTCTCTTTGTGCTGTGAATGAAAGTCACAGTAGGGGTAGTTGTCGTTTGTGATGTCTTAAATACTTTAGCCTCTAAAGCTCTAGCTTATGAACAAATAATTCCAACAAGTAATTTTGGGACATTCACATCATTTACAACACGAAATAGAATTATCATTCCTGCTTCAATGCAACATTACCTTAATGTACAATCTAGGCATAAAAATAGCGTAGTCGAAAGGAGTAGTCACTGATGAAGATAAAAAGAAAAATTATAGTTACACAGATCGTATTATCTGTTTTGCTTTTGGGTGTAATATGCTATGAGTATATAGATAATAGTATCAGTTACAAATATGAAATACAAGAATTTAGTTATTCCACAAAGTGGATAAACATTTCTGTCGCTGAGAACTATCTTACATCAAAGATTTGTTTGTTAAAGTTCTTTGCTTTCTATGTATGTCTGAATGTCATATTATGGATTTACTATCTCACGAATGGAAATCAAAATAAAAGAAGTTAAATTGACTATCAAAAGATATAGGAACAGAGAAGGAATTACGTAAAAAGATCAGTAACCGCCTTTCAACTGTAAGATTGTCATCAATCATTATACTGCCAACGGTAATCCAACGCTGGTAACGAACGATTCGGCGAATACTGCCCGTGAGATGTACTGTAATTATAGTGCAAGGTACGTAGCAGGAACAACAGGGCAAGGTTGGGTTGCTTCACGTAAAGCCTTTGATGCGTTGGAGAGTTTTCAGCAAGGTAGACCAAGTAAAGAAGCTATGGTTAGCCAATTTGCAGAAAAGGCTGGTCATAACAGAGGTATTAAAGTATACTGGCAAGAACAATACGATGTACAGAGAATTTTACAACAAGGGCGTGAACATACTTGGAAAAGAGTCTCTGATTTTTTAAAATCTTTCTTTAAATAAGTTGTTGATGTAAAATGAGAAGACATATTAGTCTTATAACTATATTTATAGGGGTTCTGATAATTTTTTATGAAACTAGACACTTCTATAAGATAGGAGATAGAACTTTAACCGTTTGGAAGACGAATAGTGGATGTTTTGTCATACCATATTCGTATTATGGGATTCTCCCACCTCAGAAGAATTATCTCAAACTATCTAATATTGGTACTGCCTATATCTTTCTAGTGCCTAAAGATAGCTTATATATATTTGTAGAACCATATAGTGATGGATACAGTGAATTAAGTAACCATATGTATAATTCTAAACTGATCACTTATTCGGCAGCAACTTCGAGTGCGCTAAAACATAGTAAATTATGGGTAGATTCTTTTGAGAAATACAAAAAACTATATCCTTTTATTTCTGTAGAGGCAAGATATATGGACATATTGATAAAGGAGAAATAACTCTAATATTTTCTGAGATATACTTATAGCTCAATGATTCACGCTACATCTCTTTTGCAAGGATTTTGGTAAAGTAATAATATTCTGCCTTACAGGAGCTAATGTTGATGACAGGGGAAGTAGAGTTTGGGTATGGGAAGAAAATAGACTTCGTAAATCTCATGTTTTCGGATTGATGCATGGTATCCATCAAATCTATATGATTAAACGGTAGTTTATATGAAAAAGATAGTTTGTTTATTGGTTGCAATAGCATTTTTCTCTTGTGATCGTCAGTATGATAACTTTAAGATCACAGGAATAAATATGCACACAGTCACTTTTAACGATTCCATTAGATCAAAGAAGAGGTATTTTTTGATAGACTTCACCACTGTATTATGTCATCCCAAAACTACCCTTTTTGGTGGAGGAGTTGAACCTGGGCTAAAGGGAATTGACGAGAATATCAAATCCATTAATATTTATACACGTAATGGTAAGACTATTTCCTCCCATTTTAAGGGGTGGAACTCGAATTTGGAAGGTACAATTTCAGACGGAAGAGGTGACTATTCTTATTTATCTTCTTCAAATATTGCAGAGCTCGTTAAGTCTATAAATGATCGTGATAGACAGGGTATTGGAGAACGGATAAAATTCAGACGTCTCTTTTATACGAATTCAGAAGAGACGCCATACAAGATTGTCATAAGATTTGAGAACCGAGAAATTACTGCAAAGGTCATAAATGATGAAGAAGATTATAAGGTGATTAGTACAGCACATCCTTAATTTATAATCCGCTAATAGGTTCTCAACTATCAAACTATAATTGTGTGTATGAACAGATTAGACGCTCAGAAGAATCATTGATAGGAATGCACAGTTTCATCTTATGGAACTTCCCTTATCCTATCAAGTTAGAAATAATAAATGATAAGGCGCTAAAAGAACTCTCATTAGACGAAGGATACTTCTTATGATCAGGTGGTTTAGAAAATACAAAAACATGACATCTAACCACAATAGGATAGAATAAAATCGTTGTCCGCTAAATATTTTTATTAGATTTTATTTAAGGCTGAATTCCTATTGAGGGGTTCAGTCTTTTTTGTTCTTTTTGTTTCAATGTAAAGAACGCCTAGAATCATGAGGAAAGATACATATTTCTTCGGACACAGTCTTTGGTATTATATGGTTTATTATTACTCTAAACCCCAAGTTAGTTTTTGTTTTTAGTTGCTGTCACTTTTAACATTTCACATAAATACTTTGTTATCAATGTATTGTGATGTGGGAAAGAGTGACGGGAGTGACAGGAAAATTGAAAAACAGGTGTTTTTATGATGTTTGACTTACTATGCAAGGGGAGAGATATTTGTTTATTATGAAAAGGAAAAGGACATAAGAAAGGTTGTAATAAAGATTCATAAATTGAGAATAACAGGTGAGCTTTGGCACGGTAAAAGATGCCCTTTTGCATGGTAAAAGATACCCTTTTGCAATGTAACTAATCAACGAAAATGAAGAGAAATCGAAGTTGGCGTAAACTAATTGATAATGAGGAAGAAACAGAACGATTTGCATAGAAGTGCTCTTTTCAAAAAGGGTAGGAATATGCAGATTTAGGCAAAAGTTCAGTTACCAAAGCATTACCTGATTTTGAGATAGGTAACGATGGAGTAATGTTCGGTAACTGAATTATTTTCGCTCGTGTGGTTGTTGCTGCGGTCGGCAGTTTTCTGCATAAATGAGGAACGCTTTAATTCGGGTAACTTTGCCCATAAAAATTAAAGCGTATGAAACAAGAGAAAATGAAGGTGTTGCTCTACCTCAAAAAGAGCGGTCTTGACAAGTCGGGCAAGGCTCCCATCATGGGACGTATTACACTTGGAAGTAGTATTGCACAGTTCAGTTGTAAACTCTCCTGCAACCCCGACTTGTGGAATCCACGAGAGAGTCGAATGGACGGCAAGAGTCGTGAGGCGGTGGAGATAAACGGTAAATTGGAAAATCTACTGTTGTCTGTTCAGTCGGCTTATCAATCTCTGCTATCCAAAGGTTGCCCATTTGATGCAGCCGATGTGAAAGAGCTGTTTCAAGGGAGCGTACAGACACGATGCATGCTTATCGAACGATTGGACATCCTCATCAGGGAGAAGAAAGAACATATTGGAATTGACATTAAGAGAGAAACAATTTCCAATTACTATACTACCCGTAATAATCTTCGGACATTTATCGAAGACAAGTACAAGGTGGAAGATTTGTCTTTCTCGCAACTTACAGAAAATTTCATTTATGATTTCAGGGACTACTACTTGAACAAATTAGGGTTTCAGGAAAGTAGTTTCTATGCAGTTGCATCCCAAATAAAGACCATATGCAGGTTGGCATACCGTGAAGGATTGGCTGATACCTTATTATTTGCTAATGTAAAGATAGCAAGAGGTGATAAGAAACTCCCAAAGGCACTTGACAGACGTTCACTTGACAAACTAATGAATACCCACTTCGGAGAGTTGGAGGAAGAAATGGAAACAGCAAGGGATTTGTTTGTTTTTGCCTGTCATACAGGTGCAGCCTATTGTGATTTAATGGGATTAAGTAAGACACATCTTGTCCGTGATGATGAGGAAAATCTTTGGATGAAGTTCAATAGGCAGAAGACAGGTGTACTTTGCCGTATTAAGTTGTTGCCCGAAGCGATTAGGATAATAGAGAAGTATCGAGGCGAAGAAAGGGAAAGACTGCTACCACAGATGAAGTATGCCACTATCAGTCGTATCTTAAAGCATTGCGCCTTAGAGAGGGTATAGCCTTTCCCTTTACCACGCATACGGCAAGACACACCTTTGCCACGCTCATTACGCTTGAGCAAGGAGTTCCTATTGAAACGGTGAGCAAGATGCTCGGACATAGCAATGTAAGCATGACCGAGCGTTATGCAAAGGTTACACCCCAAAAACTCTTTGAGGAGTTTAATCGTTTCCGTTCTTTCACGGAGGATATGCAGATGAGTATTTAGCAATAGACATATTAAAACTAAAATCATAATGAGAAGAACATTCAAGATACTGTTCTATATCAACAGACAGAAAACTAAGGCAGACGGCAATACCGCCATTCTCTGCCGTATCACCATAGACGGAAAGAACACAGCCATTACCACAGACGAAGAGTGCAATCCCTCCGAGTGGAACACCAAACAGGGTTTGACAACCAATAGGAAGACCAACCAAAGAATCAATGAGTTCAGGGAGTTTGTGGAAAAGACCTATCGGGATATACTGACAAGGGACGGAGTGGTAAGTGCAGAACTTATCAAGAATCACCTGCAAGGCATCGCCACTCATCCGACAACACTTCTTGCAATGAGCAAGGCGGAACTGCAAGCCGTCAAGGAAAGCGTTGGAAAGTCAAGGGCAGAGGGGACTTATCTGAACCTTTACTATTCTGATAGAAATCTCCGAGAATTTATCGAAAACAAAGGAGTACAAGACATATCTATCGCCACCATTACGGAGAGTTTGTTCGAGGAATACCATTTCTTCCTGAAAAAGAGTGGGCTGAAAGCATCGACTGTCAATACCAATCTCTGTTGGCTGAGCCGACTGATGTTTCGTGCGGTGAGCAGGAGGATTATCCGCTGCAATCCGCTTGATAACGCCAAGTATGAGAAGGAGGAAAAGAAGATACGCTTCTTGCAAAAGGGCGATGTAATGAAACTTATGGCAATGAGTATGAATGACAAGGAAGCAGAGTTGGTACGGCTGATGTTTGTCTTTTCCTGCTTTACAGGGTTGGCAATCGCTGATATGGAAAATTTGGAATACAGCCATATCCAAACAGCAGCGGATGGACAGAGGTATATCCCGCAAGGAGAGACAGAAGACAAAGGTTGAGTTTATCGTGCCGTTACATCCCATAGCGGAAGCCATCATCAGCCATTGCAGGAACGAGCAGGAAAGAAATGAAGAACATCTGACGGTGAAAGAAAAAGGCGACAGCCTTGTCTTTCAACCTCATTGCAGCCGTAGCGTGATGGGCAAGAACCTGAGTATCGTGGGTAAGGCTTGCGGTATCCGTCAAAGACTTTCGTACCACATGGCAAGACATACGTTTGGCACGATGTGTCTAAGCGCAGGTATTCCTATTGAGAGCATAGCCAAGATGATGGGGCATGCCTCCATATCAAGCACACAGATTTATGCTCAGGTAACGGACAAGAAAATTTCGGAGGATATGGACAGGCTCATCGCCAAACAATCGGAAATGAAGAGAGAACCAACGGAGAAAGGGGCTTGTGAACCTTCGGATATATCAATCTATAAAATGGAGGAAACGGCATGAATACGAGCTATAGACCAAAAACAATGACCGACACGTACAATCATCGTAGTTGTTTTGATTGGGGCAGTAATATGCAGGTTGTTCATAAGGGAAATGGAGAAATTGCCATGACGGAGGGCGAACTTGCAAGGTTCTTCGGTGTAACGTGGAGTAAACTCAACAGCAGACTGCAAGCGTTGATGAAATTTTCCAACCTGCATCCCGATGAGAGGAGTGCAGGTGAGGAAGATATTTATGCAAACGAACAACTAAAAGGTTATGCTCCGCTCTATCCGCTTCCTGTCATCATCGTCTTGTCCTTTCTGTTGGACAGCATGGAAGCGCATTTATTCAGAAAGTATATCAGTAGAAAATTGCAGACAGAGTCTGCCATTGTAACACCAATCTTCCTGTTGGGCAATACCAAGAACTGATGGATATGTTTCCTTTTTCTTTCACCGATTATATCTTACTACATTACTACAATAAGAATTAAAGCGGTGAAAGAGAAAGGATTAGTGTGTAGTTGGGTGGTCAAAAGGATTGTACTACGCAGTAACTACATTTACCTTTCTTCTTTCACTGCTTTATTACGGTTAAAAAGGAAATTATATGATATTTATTATTCTTTGGACAATCCTTTGAAGCACGCTTTCATTGCTTACAAGTATAGATACCGTGTCCGTCATTCCACTGATAATCTTATACCTGCAATCTGTTATCCTTACTTGTGCCGTGAACACGTTGCCAGCTGTCGTTTGTCGAGGTATATGCGATATGGCTGTTATCATACCATTCGCAGTTCCGTAGGTTTCTGCATTGTAGCCCTCAACTTCGATGTTTGTCGTCATTCCTTTGCTATCGTATTCACGTATTTATAGGGAATGTCTATTGTGCCTTGACAGGCATTTGCCATCTGTACCTTTGCACTGATGGTTTCAGGATAAGGTATAAAGTATGCGCCTGCCAGTAGTCCTAATTTATATTTATCTGCTACTTCGTTGTTGGCACAATGCCTGCATCAGTATCAGAGTTATGAATACGTTTGTTCACCTCAGAGCCATGCTTTCCAAAGTTCAGGTTGAAATGAAAGTCTATGCCGAAAACTTTACATAGATTTTTCGACCATACCATTTGATTGTAAGGAGCAAGGTGGGAAAGATTTTCTACTGACATTTCATAACGTGAACTGAAGATGTTCTGCAACTGGAGTTCTACACCCCATTTTTCCCTATTGTACCCAAAGATTATACTATGTGATTTTTCATCTTTGTTAAGTGTCTCCCCCCCACAGTCTATGAAAACTTGTCTCAAGATTGGCGCCTACATACCAATTCTTGTACATTCCCATTAAGTTGGCACGCAAGCCCCAGTTGGTATGTGTATGCGTATAAGTATTGCCATTACTGATATAGCGATTGACAAATGGGGTTAATTGAATGGATATATAATCCTTCCAAGGTTGTACTTTTAGGTTTATTTGAGAGTTCAGACGATGGAAGCCTCTTTGATTGGCATAACTCCTAATATAGAAGCCATTCGAATAGGTCGTTTCTTCCATATATGGCTTGTCGTCATAGCTGTAACGGGTAAACCATTCTGCACTAATATACTTTGTTCCTACGCTAATAGACAGTTCATTAGAGAAAAATCTGACCGCCTGTAGATTTGGATTTCCACGGCGTATTTGGTAAATGTCTATGTGTTGTTCAACATCGCTTAATTCGGCAAGTGAGGGTGCGTAGCCTCCCATGTAGGCTTTGTAGCGTATTGACAGATAATTGTTGAAACGGTACCCCAGCTGAATAGTTGGACGAAATATATATTTTACCTGTTTGGCATTTCCTTGGCTAACATAGGTTCTCATAGCACCTACACCTACCATATAATCCAGTTTTCCTAACTTTGAAGCCCATTCTCCAAAAACCATAACTCTCACCTGTATTCATCTTTACGCTTGAGGATGTGTTTCCATCATATGCGTTTTTTTGTGTACATCTGCTGATGTCGCAGACCGAATGACAACCGCGAATCCTTGATTTTCTGCTCGTAAATAACTTCAGCTATGGTCGAATATTTATTGCCATTGACATGGGAAGTTATTTCCTGCACAGCATTCCCCAGAGATTGGCGATATAAACGGTCGTTTTTTAGTATTGATATATGTTCCTATCAGGTCAAAGAACAGATGCCGATCCTTGGTAAACTCATGCTGATAATAAATATCTAACGATGGATTGTTGCTCCTTGACTTGGTGCGGTCCTTGATATCGAATGTATTGCTATCCTGAATAAGTTTGGAATTTCTATCAGATACCGCATGAGGCGTATTGTTATATAAATCACGAAAAGTAACACTCAATATGTTTCCGCTATTTATGTAATCGTATCCTATGGATAGATTGATGTTGTCATATCGTGCCTTTGTCTTTTTGCCCTATCTCATAGTTACTGATACTGGGGGTCGTTGCATGGAAAGCCTCCATGTTTTTCACGTAACCAGTTTACATCACGTCGATTCCAGTTTACAGATGCCTTGAAGTTTGACTTACCTACATGATAATTACCCGATAACTGATAATCTCCTATACCTAAGGGATTGATAGTGTTCATAAACTCTCCGGAGATGCTTCCACCATTCTTCTTTTCTTTTAAGATAATGTCAATTACGGCAGCTACATTTCCGTATCTTAGACCAGGATTATCATGATATTCTATTCTCAATACGTCTGCCGGCAAGAGAGCCTTCACCTCCTGTATCTCTGCCTTTACACCATTAATACGTAACTCTACGGCATCCCCCATAGTGGTAGTCACCTTACTGTCAAGCGTATTTACAGAGATTCGTGAAAGCTGAAGATGCTGCAACAAACTTAAACCATTGCTTGATGTTTTTTGCTGAAGCAGATTAGGGATAATTATTTGGCGGTCAGCTTTTTGTATTACGTTGTTGGCGATCACTGTAACGTCATTAAGCTGCTTACTTTCTGGTTCCAACATGATTGTACCCACCGAAAGGTGCTTAGAAATGTTTTGGCATTTAATTTCCTGCGTAGAATACCCAACAAAAGATATCCTTATTCTATAGTTCTCTCCTTCATGCGTATTCAGTTCAAAGCCGCCATTCATATCAGTTACTACTCCACTAATCATCTTATTTTCGCTTTCACGAAACAACGAAACCGTTGCAGCTGGTAATGGTTGCTTGTTTTCATCTACGACCGTTCCCGTAGTTTGTGCAGCAAGAATACCATAGCAGCCAGACATGAGCAACGTGAGAATTTTCTTTTTCATAAACATTATATTATTTATTATATGTATTGTCTTATTATAATTTTGGAGTCAACATCATGATATGCCGACAACTTTTCTTGTCTTTCGATGTTGCAAATGTATTGGTTTCTCCAAATTATATCGTTACACTTTTGTGTAATTCTGAATTTGTTGTCTGAAATATTACACAAAAGTGTAATCATGCAGCCTTGCAAAGTTCACCATACTTTGAAAAGAACCCCATTATACCTCTCTTACTGGAACATACAGGAACAGTTTCCGATGTCAGGTAATCTATGGATTTCCCTATTTGACGTGTGCCAAATCCCAAGCCCTTCATTACTTTCAATAGTTTGCTGTCAATCTCTGCTATCATATAGCTGTACTTGTCCTCTACTATCGGTTTTACTGCCAATGCCATTAGCCGCTTGAACAATGTCAATGTGGATATTCCCGAATCCTTTGCAACGGCAAAGCGCCCGATATGCCAAAAACTATATTTACTTTCCCCGTGAATAGCATTCAGTGGATTTATTCCGTATATTTTTTCAATAGGAAGAGTCTTGTGTTTATCCCAATGGAAACTCCTGATGCAGCCAATTATATTCCCAAAGGTATCCCTTGCAATATAAATATGAGATTTGTTATCATACAGATATTCCTCTTCTTCAAGCACTGATTTGATATCTTCATTTACTTCTTTCTCTGTAAATGAAGATAAGTGATGGGAGTAATTTTCCTTGACCACAAACTGTGCTATTTCCAACAGACTCGTTTTGTCTGCCATGAAGATAGCGTAGTCCTTAAATGTTGCAATCTGTTTTTCCATAATGCTTTTTGTTTCTTGATTTATATGGCAAAAATACTTCTTATGCAAATATCACCTATTACCTATTACACTTTTGTGTAAATCTTCATTTCTCTCTTTGTTTTTTACACTTTTGTGTAATCTTTTTGCGGTATTTCGCATTAAAAATGTACTTTTGTAGTGAAATATATCAGAAAATCTTAGCACGTTTAGCATATATGACAGACATAAAAGATTTCTTTATAGCATCGAACACCGTGCGTAATGCACCAGATTACGATTCAAATGTATTGTCAACATTGATTCATACAGTAGAGTCCTTTGCACGTGTAACCTATCAGAGCATTTATTTGATAGACTATTATAAGCAGGAGTTTCTTTATGTATCAGATAATCCTTTGTTTCTTTGTGGTCATACAGCAAAGGAGGTGAAGGAATTGGGGTATAGTTTTTATTTGAAATATGTACCAGAGGAAGAACTAAAAATGCTTGTTGAGCTGAATAAAAGTGGGTTTAAGTTCTTTGATACTTTCGACAATGTTGATAAATACCAATGTTCCATGTCATATCATTTTCATCTGAAGAGTGGAACAAAAAGTAAGTTGATTAATCACCAGCTTACTCCCATTCTATTGACAGATGAAGGCAAGATATGGATTGGTATGTGTGTCGTATCACTATCTTCACATAAAACAGTGGGACATGTAGAGTTTCACAAAAAGGGTAATCTTAACTATTGGAAATATTCTTTCGAAGGGCATCGGTGGAAAGAACGTGATGGAATATCACTCAAAGAAGAAGAACTTGAAGTGCTACGGTTATCAGCAGCAGGGCTTACCATGACGGAAATTGCGAACAGAATGTGCCGCTCGTTAGATTCTATCAAAACCTATAAACGCCACGCCTTTGACAAATTAGGCGTGACGAATATCACCGAAGCTATTTCAAGAGCTACCTTAAACAAGCTCTTCTGAAAAATAACTTACGGCAAAAGCGAAGAGAGATAGAATTTAGGAAAATAGTTCACAGGTTTTCCTGTAGCAAGATTGTACATTGCCGTTGTACACAAGCCTGCTGCAATCCATGATGCTATGGACAGTTGTGGAGGTGGAAGCATTTCGCTTTCCTTTTTATATTGGGTTACAATTTTGTCTAACCACTCTTTAGGTTGATTCCAAAAAGCCCCGTGTCCAGTAACATACTCAGCTACCTTTAATTCAAATCCCTTTGGCTCTTCAGTCAGTTCAGATAAAGAATGCCCCAATGGGTCTACAACCGTAACAAAGCCAGCCCAACCAAAGTTGTATGGGTGCAGTACTGGGATTTCTTTCTTTGCAAATTTCATCAAAGACGAATGGAGTTTTATCCTTAAAGTCCAATGCATTGATGGCTACATTATGCCCATTCAGCATCTCTTCGATGTTATCAGGGTTAAGGAACTCTGTATGGTAATCTATCTGTGCATCAGGATTGATGCTTAGCAAACGCTCAGCCAAGCACTCAGCCTTGTATCTGCCAATATCATTCTCTGTATAGTTCTGCCTGTTCAGGTTGCTTTGCTCTACCTTATCGCCATCAACAATGGTAATATGCTCGAAGCCAAACCGCAAGGCACATTCTGCCACAATGCTGCCGATACCTGCACCACCAAGGAATATCTTATAATCCTTTATCACACTTTGCTCTTTCTCACTCATATAGAGCCTGTTTCTGCTGTATCTTTCTTCCATAATGAAACAATTATTTTAGGCAAAAGTAGATGTAATAAAGCATATATACATTACACAAAAGTGTAATAATCAATCACATTGTTGATTATTTTAGATTTTATAACATATTCAGAAGAGAACATGTTTGCTACTCCTTATAGTTATCCTCCAACAACCTTTCCAAATCCGAAGCCTTATAGAGTATCTTTCCTGCGAACTGTGTATAGGGTATAATCTTCCTATTCCGATAATCCTGTAAGGTGCGTGGACTGATATACAGCCGCTCGCATACCTCTTTACCTGTGAGGAAATGTTCTCCACCAAACAGTGGCTTGTGTGTCTGTGCTACTTCCTTAATTCTCTTGCTTACTCCGCTGATAGCGGACAGCACCACCTGCATATCGTCCACCTCCATGTTCAAATCTCTTACCTGTTCCATATTCTTCATGTTTATTTGTTGAATTTATTTTTTTCTCCGCTTTCGATTTCTTTATTTTGGTTTGGAGCAACCTCTCCACGTCCTCACACTTGTAATAGCACTTATGCCCGATTTGCGAGAAAGGCAGTACACCCGTGTCCCGATAGTGCTGCAAGGTACGCTTGCTGATATTAAGCAACTTGCACACATCACCATTGTGCAGCCAATCGGTGTGTCTGCTCTGTTCTCCGAATGCCTTGTGGCAGGTCTCGGCAAGACTGAGTATCTCCTTCCTTAGCTTTGCCCAATTTGAATCCGTAATGATAAAATATCACATAGTTTTATTATTGTTTTGTTTGTATTTCTGTCTTATTGGTTTAATAAAACCTTTGTCCGTCTTGCGTTTCACCGCATATTTCTGCCTGCAAAAGTAGAGAGTGTTTGCCATACTTCAAAGCACGAGGGAACAGTAGGGAAATAGAGGGAAAAACATGGAAATGGCAAAAGGATTGTCGCTCTCTTTCTTTGTCTCTTTACTCCATTTTATCATATCCTTTTAGCCGACGCAATACGATTCGTATTGTAGCAAACTAGCACCTGCCTTTCTTGCATCCTTTACACACTTGTCCTCTTGTTTGGGGCTTAAATCCTTGTTTCCCGACAGTTTCCTGTCAGAAATCCGTGAGAAATTCATAGCCAATGTACGCAACATTATGCAAGCACTCCCTGAATGCTTGGAACTTTCCAGTTCTCTTCATAACTTCACTCTCGGAAACCAAACTAAGCATATAATGAAGAAGAATGCAGATAAAGGCAATTCAGTGGGTGAAAATAATACGTCCAAGCAAAGGAAGACTTCCTCCAAATGGTGAGATAGAAACCTATCTCTCCTCTCGCTATGAGTTCAGATACAACACGGTATTGGGACGAACCGAATACCGCAGAATGAATAGCAGCGATTTCACAAAGGTGGGTCGCTATGAAATTAACACGCTCCGCAGGGAACTTGACAACGATGTGGGGATTATTACATCTTCTGACAACCTCTATTCCATTATAGAAAGTAGCTTCTCTCCACGTGTCAATCCCATACAGGAGTATTTCAAAAGGTTGCCATCGGTGGATATAAGCAGTAATCCTTCCTTTTCACTGAAAGCTATTCCCCACTTGGCAAGTTGCGTGGTCGTGCGCAACTCTGACAAGTGGCTGCCGTACCTCACCAAGTGGCTCGTGGCAGTGGTCGCCAACGCAATGGACGACCGTGAGTGCCGTAACCACACCTGCCTTGTGTTGACAGGTGAGCAGGGCAAGTTCAAAACTACATTCTTGGATTTGCTCTGCCCACCTGCATTGCATGGCTATAGCTACACTGGCAAGATATATCCGCAGGAGAAGGACACGCTCACCTATATAGGGCAAAACCTCATCGTAAACATCGACGATCAACTCAAAGCCCTCAACAAACGGGATGAGAACGAGCTGAAAAACCTCATTACCTGTCCGATGGTCAAGTACCGTATGCCGTATGACAAGTATGTAGAGGAGCATCCCCACTTGGCAAGCTTCGTGGCATCGGTGAACGGCAATGACTTTCTTACAGACCCTACAGGAAGCAGACGCTTCCTGCCCTTTGAAGTGCTTCCATAGATATTGAGAGTGCAAAAGCGATCTCGATGAACAATGTTTATGCGGAAGCCAAAGCCCTGTTAAAGTCAGGTTTTCGCTATTGGTTTGATGATGATGAGATTGCCGAACTATACAGAGAGAGTGAGGACTTTCAAGTACAAACTACAGAGATGGAGCTTTTGTTGCGTTGTTTTGAAAAGCCAACGGAGGATGAAAGTTATTCGTTAATGACCACTACGGAGATACTCACCTATTTGGGTATTTATACCCACCAACCACTTGTTGCCAAGCGGATGGGCGAAGCCTTGAAGAAAGCAGGATACATAAAGGTGAGCAAACGAAGAAATGGTGGTAGCCCCATCTATGTCTACAAGATTAGGAAAATCTTGCCCTGCCCACTCCTTCAAACTTGTAGTAGCCAAATGTAGTAGAATGTGTAGTATTGTCTTATACTACAAAGTAACACTGATTATCAATCACTTATTACAAAATAGTATGTAGTAAGAAGAAAGATGAAAAAGTTTGGAGGGGAAAAACTTTGGAAAAGGTAAAACCATAAACACAGACAAACATAAATAATTATCATTCAACCCATTAAAGTATCAAAACAATGAAAGAAGAAGATTTATCACTTATCAAGCGATACCCCATCGTGGAGTATCTTGAAAGGAAAGGTATCAAGCCTGTACGTAGGACACCTTCCTATGCGCTGTACCGCTCACCGCTCAGGGAGGAAACGCATCCGAGTTTCAAAGTGGACACGGAAAAGAACCTTTGGATAGATTATGGCGAAGGTAGGGGCGGAAGCATAATTGACCTCTGTATGCGTATGGAGGGCTGCACGCTATCGGAAGCCATCCGCCGTTTGGGACAGAACGCTTCCGATAATGGCACATATAGTTCTCGTAATGGCTTCGCACCGAATAATTCCCATCCTGTGATGGCTGTAAATGGAGCAAGGAGACTGATAGAAATATCAGACACCCTGCCGCCACATTTACAGGATTATCTTACGAAGGAACGCTGTATCAACTTGGAAAAGGCTATGCCTTTTCTCAAATGTGTCTGCTATGAGGTAAGGGGCAGATGCTATCAGGCTATCGGCTTCGCTAATCAATCGGGAGGTTATGAGCTTCGGGACGACAAGACGTTCAAGGGAACGATAGCCCCGAAGGACATTACTCCGATATTCACGGATAGAGCGGAGCCAGTATGTATCTTTGAAGGCTTCATGGACTTCCTCTCCTTCCTTTCAATGAAAGAAGAGATTACCAACCACTGCCTTGTGATGAACTCCGTGAGCAACGTGGCAAGGACTATCCGCTATTTGAATGACCGACACCTCACCCATATCCGTGCCTTCCTTGACAATGACGAAGCAGGACGGAGGGCTGTTCAAGATTTCATAAAGGCAGGCTTCCATGTTGAGGGCATGAACATACATTACAAAGACTTCAAGGATCTCAACGAATATCATGTCAGCCGTGCCCGTGAGCAGCAGAAACGGAAAGCGCAAGAACAGACATACATATCAATTACAGGACAAAACAAGAAATCAAAACAAGTCAAACTTAAAATGAAATAGAAATGGAAAAGGAAACTATGATGAGCGACAAAGACCTTTCATGGTTCTTGGGTATGGAAGATGAAACAGAGAACGAATCTACTTCACAAGAAACGACTGCGGTTCCTGAAAGAGACAGACGAACAAACAAGCAGGACACAGAGATTTCCATGCACTCTGAGCCTGCACGGAATGCTGAGAACGTAACCGTTCAGAAACGCATCAGTGCCAAGATAAAAAAGAAATCACTCGAAGCCTACAAGCAAGCCTATCTTGTGCCGACCAAGTTAAACAACCGTAAGGCTGTCTATCTGAGCAGGGAGACACAGGAGCGTGCTGACTTTATTGTGCGTAGGTTAGGCGACAGGGGCAGCAACCTTTCAAGCTTCGTTGAGAACATCGTTCGTCAGCACCTGGAGGAATATGGTGAGGACATAGAGAAATGGAGAAGACTGTAAGCCGTAAGAAAAGGTAGACGGTTTTCTGGGAAAAGGTCTATCCTTTCTTCAAAAAAGGTCTACCTTTTCGAGCAAATAGGTCTACCTTTTTTGCTAAAAGGGTCTACCTTTTCTTCTTCGGCTTAGGTCTCTGTGAGAATACCACGAATGCAGTTAGTCATAGAATGCACGGCATTCGTTTTTAGGCTATAAAACGTTTTAAGCGTAAATGGTTTGTTCGGTAGCATTGCAAGACGTCAGTTTGTACCCACAAACTGCTCTTGCTCCCCTCGTCAGACTGCCGGGGAGTTTAGACCGTAATCACTCCGTTCTCATCGGTCAGCATTCAGGAATTAAACAACAACAAATCATATTCAATGATTAACTTTCAAGGAAACTTATATGAATAGATACAAAGGAAAAGCTGCCCGATGGCAGCAACGGGATAAGGAAGAACAGAGGATGAACAAGACAGAGTTCATCAAAGTAAGATGTACCTTAGAGGAAAAGCAACGTATCAAATCAAGGGCGGAAAATACAGGGCGGAGGTTCTCCGACTACTGCCGTGAGATACTCCTTAACGGCGAGATAATAGCCGTCCCCAAGATGACCGACAACGAGAGGGAAGCCATTGCCATTCTCCAGCATACTGGAAGGTTCTATGGGCAGATTTCCAATCTCATCAAGGTCAAGGATGAAAGGTGGGTACATATCACTAAGAACCTTTCACTATGTGCCAAAGAGGCATTTAAGCGGTTTTACGACCCTCATTTTCGTGTGGATGATGAGATATATAAGGTCTTAAATATGACAAGAGATGATAGGAAAGTGTAAGGCAATAGCGCACGGCAGCACGGCTTTAGACTATATTTTCAGAGAGGGCAAGCTCGGCAGTCGGCTTGCTTTCCAAATCTTTGCAGCAGAGAGCCGAAGACTATCTATGAGGAAATGAAAATGGTCAGCGATTACAACACACGGTGCAAGAATAAGTTCCTCCGTATCGAAATAGGCATCGCACCGAAGGACGAGAAAAAACTGCCCGTGTCCGAACTCATGCGGATAGCCCATCTGTTTGCCAAACAAATGGGACTTGATAACCACCAATGGGTGGCAGTAACGCACAAGGACACCGATAACAGGCATATCCATATCATTGCCAACCGCATCAGTCTTTACGGAGAAGTCTATGACACCACCTTTGTGAGCAATAGGGCAGCGAGGGTAGCGGAGGACATCAGCAGGGAGAAAGGCTTGACCATCGCAAAGGAGGTCAGGGCGGAGAGGAAGCATCAGAAAGCAAAGGCCAATCCTACGAGAGAACAGACCAAGCAACAAATACAGAAGATTTGCTATACCCTACTTGAAAAGTACAAAGGTACAGGCATCACGGGGCACTCCATGTTCCTCTACGACCTTAACAAGAGTGGTGTAACCATCGAACGCTTGAAGAATAAGCAGGGCAAAGTATATGGTTTGAAGTTCTCCTACTGTGGCCAGACATTCAAAGCTTCTGAAATCGGCAGGGAGTTCGGATACCACTCTTGCGGAAAAACTTTGAGATAGCCAATAAGGCCGAAACAAAGGAGACGATAACAAAAGCTCACACATTGGCATACGAGACTGCAAAAGATAAAACTCACTCAGACACAGGCTATCAACTTGTTCCTCCCAGCCGTTCATACATACCGCCTACAAAAACAAACGAAAGTTCATCTATTGCACAAGCCGTAGGAAATGTAGCAAGCACCGCCTTGAATGCTGCCGAAGAAATGATTTCGGAGACAGGTGGACTTATTAATCCACAGACACACGGTGATGATTATGTAGAGATAGCTTGGCAACGAAAACTCAGAAAGCAAGCCAAGAAAAATCGCAAGCATAGCATTTAAACTGGCATGATTTTTGTAGATAAAAGAAAAGGGAACTTGCCCAATAAAATAAGTGGCCTAAATAGAGCGGGTCAGGTGCTCTATGTATATTCATATAAAATTAATATTATGTATCCAATTGGTACCACTGCAAGAACTGGAGAAAAATGTCCAGAAAGTGGAATTTGGAAAGTAATTGGTTCTCCTTCAACTACGGCTCCTATAGCTAAGGGGAATACAATGCCACCATATGGTGGTAAGGCGGTGACTTGGAAACTTATCCAATACGCTTAATTTCTTCCTAAATCCCTAAATGATTAAGTCCTGACATATATGTCAGGACTTATTTGTAAATATGCCACTGGCAACAAAACAATTTGTTTAATATACTTAATATTTCATCAAAAATATTCGACTGAAAAAATTAATATATATCTTTGCAATAAAATAATAGGCGTTCTTTGTCGGGGCAGAAAATTGTAAGTAAAAGTACTTCACTCGTTTCCAAATCGTTACCTGTTTAGGTAATACAATGATGTAACTTCTTTATTTTCAGTTAGATACATTCTTGAATTTATCTTGAGGTGTGAAAGACGCCCTTTTGCACGGTAAAAGGGCACCTTTTAGAATGGCATTTGTAAGTCTTTGATAGAGAATGGTATACAAGTCTGAATGCTTTGCATAACTCCTGATTTTGTGGACACGCAGCTTCATTTCTCTGTAAACATATTTCTGATTAGCCCGTAATGGCGTGGTGGTATACGTCGGGACGGATAAGTTACAAGGATCTTCGCTGGAGCGTTTTACCACAAACAGGCGTATCTTATATCAGTCGCCCCTCCCCATCCAACAACAAAAGCCTACCGTATACCATTCCTGATTTTGCTGTCATTTCTATCACTCTTCTTTTGCTTTTAATCTACTGAATATAAACCCATTACCCGAAGTGTTAAAAGTGACAGCAACTAAAAACAAAACTTTATTAACGTGAGTTCGACGAATGACAAGAGGGTATGCCACGATTGGCATACCCTCTTACCGTTTATATCATTAGAGCTATCTCCGATGAACGTTTTACTTCGTCTCTGCAGCTATTGCCTGCTTGATTAAGCCCTCTATTTCTTCAGCTAATTCAGGGTTATCTTTGAGCATTGTCTTGGTTGCATCACGTCCCTGTGCCAGTTTTGTTCCGTTATAACTGAACCAACTTCCACTCTTCTGAATGATGTTATACTGAACACCAAGGTCAACGAGCTCACCAATCTTTGAAATTCCCTCACCAAAGGTTATCTCAAACTCTGCCTTACGGAATGGTGGAGCAACCTTATTCTTCACAATCTTCACGCGAACCTGGTTACCGATAACCTGATCACCATCTTTAATAGCAGTCACACGACGGATGTCAAGACGTACAGAAGCATAGAACTTCAAGGCATTACCACCCGTTGTTGTCTCTGGATTACCAAACATTACACCGATTTTTTCACGCAACTGGTTGATAAAGATACAACAGGTATTGGTTTTTGAGATGGTTGACGTGAGCTTACGCAGAGCTTGGCTCATCAGTCTTGCCTGTAGACCGACAGCTGAATCACCCATATCACCTTCTATTTCTTTCTTCGGAGTAAGTGCTGCAACAGAGTCGATCACAAGGATGTCGATAGCTGAAGAGCGTATCAACTGGTCAGCAATCTCCAACGCTTGCTCACCGTTATCAGGCTGAGAGATCCAGAGATTATCAACATCTACACCAAGTTTTTCAGAATAGAAGCGGTCAAAAGCATGCTCTGCATCAATGAAAGCAGCTATACCACCTTGCTTCTGAGCCTCTGCAATGGCATGAATGGCAAGCGTAGTCTTACCAGATGACTCAGGACCATAGATCTCTATGATTCTACCACGTGGATAACCACCAACGCCGAGTGCAGTATCAAGAGCCACACTACCTGTAGGAATTACCTCTACATTCTCTATCTGTTCATCGCCCATACGCATGATGGACCCTTTACCAAAGTCTTTTTCTATCTTAGACATTGCTGCCTGCAAGGCTTTCAATTTGCCTTCAGCTGCTGATGTTGTCTCTTCTTTTGTCATATAACTATTATCTTGTTTTCTGATTGATATACTATTATTTATTCTTCTTTCTACTCTTTGGATAAGGTAAGACCTCAACTAAGGTCTTAACAACTCTAACTGCAAAATCAGACCTTGAAACATCTAAAACATAGTGTTCCTTAGCTCCTTTATATGGGAAGCCACGTTCAGCAGATTGCATCATTGACTTAATTGCCTCGTGTTCCTTGACGTAAGGTATATTGTCACAAACTAAGACGACAGGCTTCTCGTCAACATAAATCATGTATTCGCCAAACATCTTCCTGTATCTTACAGTCCCTGCAGTAGCTATCTGACTACTAACAAATTCTATAAAATCCCAAAGAGCAAGCCATCTTCTTATAATTCTAAGTCTCCTCCAAACTCCTCATGCCAAGGAAGTCCCTGCTTGTTGAGCACCTCCAAGAATGGATCTGGGTCGAAGTCTTCTACATTCCATACACCTGGCTTACGCCAAAGTCCCTTGAAGAACATCATTGCACCAGCCATTGCAGGTACACCAGTAGTATAGCTGACACCCTGCATACCAGTTTCATTATAGGCATCCTGGTGCTTACAGTTATTATAAATGTAATAAGTCTGCTCCTTACCGTCCTTGATACCACGGATACGGCAGCCAATAGAAGTCTCGCCATCATAGTTTTCACCTAGATCCTGTGGGTTAGGCAGTACTGCTTTGAGGAACTGTAAAGGAACAATCTTCACCTTAGTAGTCTTACCAGAACCATCAGCTAACGGTGCTTCATACTCTATTTCGTCAATACGACTCATGCCAAGGTTCTGAATACAGTCGAGATAAGTAAGATACTGCTTACCGAATGTCATCCAAAAACGTGCACGCTTAATAGTTGGATAGTTCTTAACCAATGATTCCAACTCCTCATGATGCATCAGATAAGAGTCACGTGGACCAATATTTGGATAGGTCAAATCCTGATGTACTGCCAATGGTTCTGTCTCAGTCCACTTACCATTCTCATAGTAAAGACCCTTCTGGGTAATCTCACGGATGTTAATTTCAGGATTGAAATTCGTTGCAAAAGCCTTATGATGGTTACCTGCATTACAGTCAACAATGTCAAGATAGTGAATCTCATCAAAGTGATGTTTGGCTGCATATGCCGTATAAGCCTGTGATACTCCTGGGTCAAAGCCACAGCCGAGGATAGCTGTCAGTCCAGCTTTCTCGAACTTATCCTTATAAGCCCATTGCCAACTGTACTCGAAATGAGCCTCATCTTTTGGTTCATAGTTAGCTGTATCTAAATAGTTACAACCGCAAGCCAGACAAGCATCCATGATTGTCAGGTCTTGATAAGGCAAAGCAAGATTGATAACTAACTCTGGTTTGAAATCATTGAAGAGTGCCTTCAACTGCTCAACATCGTCTGCATCAACCTGTGCAGTCTTGATATCAGCCTTATAACCCTTATCATGAATAGCCTTAACTAACTCATCACATTTCTCCTTACGACGGCTGGCTATCATAAAATCTGTAAACACGTCCTGGTTCTGGACAATCTTAAAAGCAGCTACAGTAGCAACGCCTCCTGCACCAATCATTAACACTCGTCCAGCCTCCCCAAGCCCCTCCGAGGGAGGGGTTGTCTGATTACCACCGCCTACTGCAGTAGTCTTACTTCTCAGTTCTTCCATCTTTTCCATTATTTTATATTTTACTTGTTCTATATTTGCTAATATTTCCTGATTCGTAAACCGAAGTAAACTGAATCCTTTACCTATCAGGAAATCATTTCTAACACTGTCTGCAGCTTTCTGTTCCTCCGTAAAATGGTACTTTCCATCAGCTTCTATAATTAATTTTAGCGGCAAACAGACGAAATCTACTATATAATCATAGATAACAAACTGTCTTCTGAACCGAAATCCCAACTGTTTCTTTCTAACAATCTCCCACAAGACAGACTCTGCTTCAGTGGGAAATCTCCTCATCCTCTTTGCTTCCTCTTCCAATATTCGATAAAGGAAAGGATCAGCATGATGGTACCCAGGAGAGGAAGTCTCCCCACCCTCCTCCAAGGAAGAGGGTGTCTTATTACTATCATGGGATGCTTTCATATTCATAATGACCTATGTATTCTACCATTACTTATACCCCTTGATTTTCCAAAGAAACAATATAAAGCTCTATCTACTAAGCATATACTTTCCTTCGGAGGGAGCCTAAGGAGGCTTTTATACTACTAAGCATATCTCCTTCTTAGATGATTTGGGGGAATGTTTCCTATTCAGCTAGGTAAACATCCCCTCCTTCGGAGGGGCTTGGGGAGGCTTCTATTCCGTTAATCCCCATTGCATTCATTATCGAATACCCCAAAATTGCTTGCTTGAAGTTGCCACCTTCTATCGGTTGCATGGCAAACAATGTGATGTGCTTTAGCTCATCATCCACGTCCCTAAGGGTTGAACGAATGCTACTCAGCAGCGAAGCATCCTCTGCATTCGGCACAATCATGATACGTTTAACCTCTTCATGATTGCAAAGTGTCTTAAGAAGGTCGAGCAATACTGCGTCCTTCTCCGCGTGTTCATCACCAGTTGCTATACTATTGATGATAAACTCTCCGAGGTGACCATCTCTAAACGCCTGTCCATTGAGTTCTTTTTCATAATCAGAAGGAGCAAAATTCTCCAACTTCAGATTCTTTATCGTGCAGAAGAACCACTTGCGTTTCGTGATCCCCTGGTTTCAGCCGACCGTCAAGCGCTACATCCACTGCCCACTGACTGAAATCAGCTGCAGGGATACGCCGATCTAACATGCGCTCAAAGTTCACAATAATGTCGAAAGCTACATGATCAATATAATCACCATCTGCAATGATGATGTTTTCACTCCATTTAATGTTCTGTGCTTCTTGTGCGTTCATAGCCACAAAGATACATTAAATCAGGCAAAAGGCAAAATAAACAGATTGATTTTTGGTGTTTTTACCCACTCAATAAGCGACGTTCTCATCCCCTCATCAGCGAACCATACTGCCGTCTTCAGTATGTCCAGACTTATGAGACATATAAATACAAATGATTGCCACTAAGATAACAATCGCAAAAGGGATCATAGTACACATCCTAAACAAGCCTGCAGAGCACGCTGTTACATACAAAATCGCCAAGAGTAACAATGGGGTTATTATCCGAATAACCTTTGCATGTTTACTGTTATACTGTTCCGTACGCATCAATGCCCTCAAAGAACCTCTGTCACTGGGAGTCTTCTCTTTGGCTATCATCATTAGGAAAATAACAAACGAGATGATAGGAAGCGTAAGGATCAAGTATTTAGGACCATAACTGTCCACATCACCAGACAGATTCCAATGGAGAATAATCTGATCGGGACCACTTAATGCACACATCAAGGCTATAATTGAGGTGACAACAACGATTGCTGTCGAGATGATTCTGCTTATCATGTTACGACTGTTTATAAACATTTAGGTTTTTATAAAGTAGATTGAATACCACCAGAAATAACAATTTCTTAATGATCTCTACGCTACAAAGATATAAATAATAAACAAAAAGGACAAGTTTTAGATAAAAAAAGTAACATGCGAAAGGATGTGAAGAAACATAAGTGAGCAGATATTAGCAATGATAAAATAATCTTACATTATCAAATACACCAGGAAGACCAAAACAGAGGATGGTCATCTTTTTCGCACTTTGTAGTATCCAGATTATCAAACAGTTACAAAGGGGCTTGTAAAAGGGCATCTTTTACCATGCAAAGGGCACCTTTTACACATCAAAAGGGCATCTTTTGCAATGCAAAAGACGCCCTTTTAGAATGCAATAGATGCCCTATTAAAAACCAACTATGAATTTATTTCACAAAAGAAGCACCAATTCGTTTCCCCAAAGCCTTTCGTTTTTCAGCCAAGTCATTATCATCCACGTAAGCTAAAGCATATCCCCAATAGAGATAAGCCTCCTTAAAGTTCTTCTGACAGAGCCTTGACTCCCCCATATTCTTATATATTGTGAACATAAGTGACTTATCGGGTTCATAGAGTTCTGCTGCCTTTTTCAAGTGTAAGACAGCATCCTCATAACGCCCAAGTTGGGTCTCCGCCACTCCTAATCTATATAATCCCACAGCCATCTTAGGCTTCATCTTCACAGCTTTGGCAAAGTAATACACGGCAGAATCAAGTCTCTCCATATATGCAAAAGCTCCTGCTGTGTAATAAAGTGAATTATAAGTCGTGTCACCAACGGCAAAAACTCTTCTATAAGTGTTGATACACTGCTCGAATTTACGCTCCATGAAATACGCTTCTCCCAAGGCACGATTCACTTCTGTATTGAAAGAATCTGTTTTGCAATAGTCTTCTCCATAATAGATTGCCATATCTGAATGATCATAATCAGGACTTACAAGAACATTCATGAGGTCGGCTACTATATGACTATCCCTTGGAAAGGTTCTCACTAATGTCATCCCGTAGAACACCTGATGGGCAACATCGCCTATAGCACCCAAAGAATAATACAGTTCACGGAACGAATCATGGGTTAAACTGTCCGTTGATACAGTCTTAAGAAGACCAATACATTGCTTATATGATGCACGAAAGTAATAACAACTGGCGATTTTCATCTTGATTATATTGTCATTACGTTGCTTCTGTGCCTGCTTATAGAATGACAAAGCATTATAATAATCATACACTTTCATACAACTGTCGCCCCGGTCAAGCGACCTTTGATAACTCTGTGCTGCCACATGCAAGGGAACTATGAATAAGATCAGAAGGAACAGAAAGAGCTTTCGCATAGTACAAAATACATTTAAAGTTAACAAATCACCATACATTTAAGACAGGATTTCCATGAGGCGATCAGCTTTACAGCCCAGTCTCATGGAAACCAAGTTATAAATCTTATTGCAATTTAAAGCGAACAGGTATAGTATAGTACACCGAAACAGCCTTTCCCTTGTTCTTTCCAGGGTTCCATCTTGGCATTACAGAGACAACACGCAGCGCTTCCTTATCAAGTGAAGGAGATATTGAGCGTACGATAACAGGATCCTTTACCTCACCATTGGCGGTGATGATGTATTTCACTATTACTGTTCCTTGTTCACCATTGCTTGCTGCTTCAACAGGATACTTTATGTTTTCTGCCAGCCATGATAGCAAATTCCCTTTGAAAGTAGGCATTTCTTCAGAAACAGTATAGACTACCTGCTTCCCTTTCTTTGCGTTTGATCAGTCAGTTCATCTTCTGGCGACTCCACAAAGGACTCGTCATCCGTCACAGCTGACGGTTCATTCTCCTTCACCTGTGGTACAACAGTCTCCTTCTCTACCGTCTCTTTCTCTATAGAAGAAGGCATATCATTGCTCACAACCTTTATAGATTTTTCTTCCAGAGTCGTCAATGGTTTAGTTACTTGCCTTTCAACTCTGACTATTGGTACTTCTCTGTCATTCGCAGCAGCTGCAATCTCACGCGCAATAATCTCAACATTACTCACAACAAGCAGCATGACTGCCATTGGAATACAGAGTACATACTTTGCTTTCGCAAGTCCTTTGGTTCGTTTTTTATTCATCATCTTAATACGTTTCTTAAGAGGTAAAACATTAAAATTATTTGAAATTGTAGCTACATTCTTTCTATAAGCCAACCCTAACAGGTGGTATTGGTATTCCTTACTATCAAGACCACTCGTCAAGACACTGTTATCCGCAAGGAATTCAAGGTTTAATCTCACTTCTCGTTTCAGTAACCAGACAAATGGATTTATCCAAAAAGCAATGGAAAACAGCTCCGTAATAAGAATATCAAGGGAATGATATTGTCGACAATGGAGCAATTCATGTGTGATAATCTCGTCTAATTCCTTTGGGTTATGCCTCTTTGGGTCCATAAAAATCCAACTGAAGAATGAGAATGGACCTTCTCCTTGATCTAATAAATAAACCTTTTCGCCACACACTTCTTCTGTTTTACATCTGCGTCTTAGCATAAATATGGAAAACAACTGCCACAAAAAGCGTAAAAACAATAGTGAAGCTACCACACAATAAGCTATTGTAACGATAGCTTCCCAATTCTGTAATGTGCCATTATTGGGTGTTATAGTCACTACAGGAAGTACAACGTTGGCATATTCATTAGCCACAGAGGACATTTCCACGCTCTTATTCAACCAATAAGAACAGTTTAAGCCTGGCACTAAGAGGGCAACAACATACAGTCCCAACAGTGAAATCCTTCTCCAAGAGAAAAAAGTATCATTCGAAAATACTAGCTTATAAAAAGCAAATAGGATGATAAATGCTATATTTAACTTCAAAAAATACATGGCTCTGTATGTTATATTTTAGGTAAATAATATCGGTTTGTTCTGTAGGAGTTCTCCCTTCACCTGATAAGCTTAGTCGTTGCCGCTTTCTATCTCATTGATAATTTCTTTCAAATCTTCAGGAGAGAGATCCTCTTCTTTCGCAAAAAATGAAACCATCTCACGGAAAGAATTCTTAAAGTAATTACCAACAAAACTACGCATGAAATCAGATTTATATTCAGACTGGGCTATCCGTGGCGAAAAATGATACGTAAGACCGTGCTGTTCTGCATTCAAATAACCCTTTCGCTTTAGATTATTCATCACAGAAGCTATCGTTGTATAAGGCGGACGGGGCTCATCCAACTGCTGAAGGATCTCTTTTGTGGTACAACTACCCAACTTCCATACATGCAACATTACTTCTTCTTCTTGCTTAGTCAGTTTTTCCATTATCAAAATACGTTTCTATTATTCTGCTGCAAACTTACGATTAATTCGTAACAAAGTCAAGTTCACAACGTTAAAGATTATTAACAAAGAAAATTTTTAGGCTAAAAATCAGATTAATACGAATTATTAGTAACCACTAAAGACAAGATAAAAAAGCTGTTTTACACTATGAAAATAAGGGAATAGACAGACGACTCATTCTCCATTGAGCCCATAAATACGAAGAATAAAAAATAGAGGATACTCCAAAACAGGAATATCCTCTATTTGTATGATATGTAATAATATGATTATAAGTCGAGCAACTCCACTACTTTATCAACTGCTGCATTGATACCATCAGCATCTTTACCACCAGCTTGTGCGTAGTGTGGCTGACCACCGCCGCCACCTTTGATAAGCTTAGCAGCCTCACGGATGATTTTACCAGCATTGAGATCGTGATTCTTTACCATATCATCACTGAGCATGATAGACAGTAAAGGACGATTTTCATATACTGATCCCAGTACACAAACCAAGTTCTCTGGTAATGCTTCACGTACCTTGAAAACAATATCCTTAGCTGAAGCAGGATCAACTGGCAATACTGCCTTAACGACATGTACACCATTCATCGTCTCAGCACGCTCTACCAAGGACTTAGCAGCACGGTCAACAGCCTGTGCACGGAAGCGCTCTACCTCCTTCTTCATGGCATCGTTCTCCTCAACAAACTTGGTGAGAACAGCCTTAAGGTCCTTAGCATTGTTGAACATTGCCTTCAAATCACGCAACGTATCTTCGAGTGCATAGATTGCATTCTCGCATGTTTCACCTGTCATAGCTTCTATTCGGCGTACTCCAGCAGCCACACTGCTCTCTCCAACAATCTTGAAGAAACCGATGCGACCTGTTGATTTCGCGTGGATACCACCACAGAACTCACAACTTGGACCGAAGCGAACAACACGAACCTTATCGCCATACTTCTCACCGAAGAGGGCTACAGCACCCATCTTCTTTGCTTCTTCCATAGGTGTGTCACGGTGTTCGTCCATAGGAAAATCAGCACGAATCATTCCGTTAACAAGTCTCTCCACTTGGCGAAGTTCCTCATCAGTGATCTTCTGGAAGTGAGAAACGTCAAAACGGAGCGTGTCTGGACTAACGTAAGAACCTTTTTGCTCTGCATGATCACCAAGAACCTGTTTCAAAGCATAGTCCAACAGGTGAGTCGCAGTGTGATTAGCAGCAGATGCATCACGCTTCTCTACATCCACACAAGCCATAAAGTCGGCTTCAACATTCTTTGGTAAATCCTTTACTATATGGATACTTTGATTGTTTTCACGCTTAGTATCGATGACATTGATGGTCTCATCCTCGCTAACAAGTACACCTTGGTCACCAACCTGACCACCCATCTCTCCATAGAATGGTGTGTAGTCAAGAACAAGCTCGTAGAAACTATTCTTCTTCTGTGTCACTTTACGATAACGGAGGATGTGACATTCATACTCGGTATAGTCGTAACCAACGAACTCCTGTTCGCCTTCACGCAGCACTTCCCAGTCACCATTCTCAACGACAGCAGCATTACGGGCACGCGCTTTCTGTTGTGCCATCTCCTCATTGAACTGCTTTTCATCAACAGTATAGCCATTCTCTCCACAGATAAGTTCTGTCAAATCGAGTGGGAAACCATAGGTGTCAAACAGACGGAAAGCCTCTTTACCATCCAACTCGGTCTTACCGTGTGCCTTCAGTTCATCCATAGCACCACTCAACAGGCTAATACCCTTATCCAAAGTACGGAGGAAAGAGTCTTCCTCTTCCTTCATCACACGTGCAATCAGCTCACGCTGTGCAGTCAATTCGGGGTAAGCAACACCCATCTCATGTACCAAAACATTGATCAGCTTGTACATAAAGGCTTCTTTCTGACCGAGGAACGTATAAGCATAACGTACGGCACGACGAAGGATACGACGGATAACATAACCTGCTTTGGCATTGCTTGGCAACTGACCGTCAGCAATGGAGAAAGCAACAGCACGCAGATGATCGGCAACAACACGCATAGCGATATCTACCTTCTGCTCTTCATTGATGCCTTCACCGTTAGGACCTTCTGGGAAAGTGTGGTTATATTTCTTACCTGACAGGCGCTCAATCTCCTCAATTACAGGGGTGAAGATGTCTGTATCATAGTTTGAATTCTTGCCTTGCATCAAACGAACCAGACGTTCAAAACCCATACCCGTATCAATAACATGCATCTTCAGAGGTTCAAGACTGCCATCAGCCTTACGGTTGAACTGCATGAATACGATGTTCCATATCTCAATTACCTGTGGATGATCCTTGTTTACAAGCTCCTCTCCAGGTACCTTTGCCTTCTCTTCATCAGAGCGGAAGTCAATATGAATCTCTGAACATGGACCACAAGGACCTGTATCGCCCATCTCCCAGAAGTTATCATGCTTGTTACCATTAACAATATGATTCTTGGGAAAGTGCTTCTCCCAGTAGCTGGCAGCCTCATCATCACGTGAGATACCTTCTGCCTTGTCGCCTTCAAAGACTGTTACGTAAAGGTCCTTAGGGTCAAGATGCAACACATCAACAAGGTACTCATAAGCATAATCAATAGCTCCTTCCTTGAAATAGTCGCCAAAACTCCAGTTACCCAACATCTCAAACATTGTGTGATGGCTAAGTGCTGCATCACGACCCACCTCTTCCAAGTCGTTATGCTTACCACTTACACGCAAGCATTTCTGTGAGTCCGTACGACGGCGTGGCTCTGGTTCCTTTGTTCCAAGAATAATATCTTTCCACTGGTTCATACCAGCATTAGTAAACATCAGCGTAGGGTCGTCCTTGATAACCATTGGGGCAGACGGTACGATAACATGTCCTTTCGACTCAAAGAACTTCAAATAAGAGTCGCGGATTTCGTTTGCTGTCATCATCTTTATTTTATATTTAATTCAATTTTTCTACCTAAAAGTGTTGCAAAGATACTGACTTTTGAGTATTTTTGCAAACAATTAAGCTGATGAATATGGAAAAACTTCGCTTTGAAGTGAACTACTAAATAGCATATAGCAGCTGATTTGTGTAAATAATTGATTTAAAAGAAACTAAGACATGGCAGAGAATCCACATAAATTGTATTATTCAATAAAAGAAGTAGCGCAACAAATAAACGTTACGGAGAGTCTGCTAAGGTATTGGGAAACGGAATTTCCACACCTCCGCCCTAAGACTACGGGCAACCGTGTACGACAGTATACGGAGAAGGATATTGAACAGATAAAAGTCATCTATAATCTTGTCAAAGTACGTGGCTTCAAGATTGCTGCTGCACGCAAGATGATCCAGGAGAACCGTAAGGGTGCTGACAAGAGCCAGAAGGTGATGGAATCGCTCATTTCAGTACGTGATCAACTACAAGAACTCAAGAAACAACTTGACAGTTTGGTATAAAAAGGCTCTTATCATGCCGAGCTTTCCATGCTTAGTACAGGGCTTCACAGCCTGTTTATCTCCTACCCTTTTTTATTTTAGTTACTATCACTTTTTGCACATAGTATAAAAAGGGCATATTAGGCCACTTATAATAGCAAAACCTGTGGTGCAAGTGATTTTAAATATAATATTAGGTATTAAGATTCTCTATAATTCTATATTATAAAGCTCATAAAATACTTTTATCATAGAAACTATAGGAAATAGAAATAAAAGATTAACTTCATAGTATTTGAAGCCACCACACTTTCCATAGAACAGTGCACCAGGGAGTTTTTTTTCGTTATATACCCATGAATAGTTCAAACAGAAATCTCTGCAGAACTATAATCTATACTGTAAGACAATACTTATACATCAGTAAGTTGTATTGCACCTTCTATTCTAGAATATAATTTTGCAGAGATTTCAGAATAATTACACAATAATGTTTATACCTATCATTCTAAATGATTATTCCTATATCATTTGTCTTGATTGAGTGTAACGGTTGTTATTATGGTCTCGTTTCTTTCTTTTTCAGTTTCGCTTAATATCAACTGATTGTTGGTAAAGTCAGCTGTGATTGCACTTTTAGAAGAGAGATCTACCTTTTCTTCAGAGAATCCTATTAATTTTTCTTCAACATTAAGCCAGTTCCAATAATTTAATATGTTCTCTTTTGGATCTTTATAGGCTATGAAATATGTCCCAGCATGGGTGAAAGTAATGGTCTTTGGGAATTCCTCCTCAGCCAAGCCTAGTTGTACCTCTTTGGTATTTTTAAGTTTATCTGACTTCTCAAACCTATCTATCGCCTTTCTAAGTGCATTGCTGAGTTCTGCGCTTGATGATGAAGTTCCATCAAACACTGTTTGACCATCATACTTTACTACAATGTGCATCTTTATAAACCTCCACGTACGACAGAGATAATCTGTAGCTTGACCAGAGGGTATTGGTGTAACCTTTGTAGCAGGGAGTTGTACCTGTCGTCCATTTACATTTAGGAGTAAAGAATAGGAATTACCAGCTTTAGTAATGGTTAATTCGCCTAATTCTTGTAAGACATATACATTATTATTCTTTGAGAAATGCCCTGTTATATACAAGTCGTCAGAATCTGTATTACTTGGTGAAGCCCCTTTCATAACAATGATATAACGGCCAGCTTCTGTTAGCTCTACTGCTTTGTAAGCGGAACTGGCATCTGTTATTTCATACTTTGCAGCATCCATTGTATAAGATGGCGTTTCAATGGGAGATGGCTTCTGCTCATCAGGGTCAGAATTATCACATGCAGTGAACGATAGTCCAGATAAAAGCAACATAGTTGCAAACAAAATGCTTTTAAGTCTCATAATAATATTTTTCTGTTAATAATAGTTGGTCAATAGCTAATGTGTTTCTTCAAGAGAAACTAATTGTTAACAAAGATATGCACGATTTTCTGTTTCTCATCTTCACTTCATCTTAAATAACCTTAATTGCAAGATTATCCTCTGACAACATTCAATAGAAGCTGAAGAATGTAGAATGATTGTGCAAATGTACATAAGGGATTGGAAGGCAAATTGTGAAAGAACAGGTGTGTATAAACGATCAAACCCCTCTCCATTCAGAGAGGGGTAGTTGGGGAAAATAGATATTCCCTGTTGCTATTGTTGCTTTCATTACTTCTTCCTCGACAATGAAGCACGCTTTACTTCGAAATCGGCAGTAGTGTTGTTATCATCAACAAACTTCTTACCATCCCATTTACGTTGTAAAGAAAGACCTGAGTAAATGGGGTAATCGCTCTGCTTCAAACCAGCAAAGGAAACGTCAGTAACAGCATTATAACCTCGATCAAGCTTGCTGGGGCGCATCTGGAACATACGACGTGGACAGATGGTGATACAGTCAATGACGTTCTCGAACGGTATCTCAATAGCATAGAAATCACCAAAAGAACTACTCGTAACAGTAATATAATGCAGATAACCTTTTCCATCCTTGGTGTCAGTCAGGTTCTTTTTGAACTCTTCTGGTGTCCAAGGAAGTTTTATCAGTGCGATACCATTGCTCTCTGAAACGTTTGAGAACTCATGTTCCGGACCAACATTCCCGCTTGCATCCGTCACTGTTAGTATAGCATTAAGATCGGGAACGTCTGGATTGTTCTTCTTTCCAGAATCATAATTAATATTCGTCCACTCGAAATCAGCTTTCCTCAAATCAAGAAAGGCATCCAACCCACCATACATACTAAGGTCCTCTCCCTCCAGTTCAGACTCGAATTGAGCCTTATGGTCAATGGCATACTTAGCCACAATAATGGTCTGCCCAGGCTTAACAGGATAATCAGTACCCGTACCAGGGAAGTAAGAGATACCTGATGCACCATAATAACGATTAACAAAGTCGTCCTTCGGTGCAAACTGAATCGCCTTGCTTGGGTCAATAGCATTATCACAAAGTGCCAGTCCGTCAAGATACTTCACCTCATCTGTTGGGTTAAAGATTGCAATATACTGATCATCATTATACATCTGGTTCAGGTTCTTCATACCCCAGGCCCTGACGTCACGGTACCAATAATGTCCGACATAGAACACCTCCTTAATAATCAGATGGTCTAATTTGTCTTCGAAGTGGACTGTTTGACAGGCATTTCATTACGTGTACAGCTACCTAAGCTCAACGTTATCAAGCCCGAAAGCAGGAATGCTGTTATCTTTTTCTCTATCATTTGTTTCATCATCTTTTATGCGTTTATATTTTTGTCCTATAATCATAGATTAGTCCCAACACCTGAAACTGCTCAATAACCTATAAGAACCAGTTTCCAAAGCCTGATCCTCCACCAATGCCATGTGTCTGAACATTCTGTGCAGCCTCTAATGCATCGAGCGATGACAAGCCTATTTCGTGTCCCATATAGAAGTAGAGAGGGTCATTAGGGTCAATCGTTGTCGGGTCAGTATCGAAACTACTACAGAAAACTTTTATTGGAATATTGAATCGGAAGAGTTCTTTCCATTCCGAATCAGCCCCATACTCCTTCGGTTCATCGGGGTTATAAGCCTCTGCACAGATCAATGGACTACGGAAGACATAGGTGGAATGCCGGTTGAGATACTCATCTTTCGGTATCAAAGCCTTCTTTCCTTTCGGACATTTCATGATGCGCACAGAGAGATAAAACTTAGGAAGTAGATAAGACGGACGACTATAGCGACCTGGCTCACCTGTTGCTGGATCTACTCGACGTGTGATCTCGAGTGGCCATTCCTGATGAAGCGCATCATTCTCATCGGCTTCTATATCAAAGTTGAAGTGACCTTTCAGTCCCACACGGTCCTGATCATAAGGTGCAACAGCCCAATCGGCATCCTCACGAGTAAGTGGTGGCAGCAGTCGTTGGTTGAATAACTCACGTGCACCGTCAGCCATTGCATTATGAATCCACGTGTCACGATAAGTATATTCAAATATCTTTGGTGTCAATTCAGCCCTTTGCTTCCATGTTGATGTATTGGCAAAGAGCGGAGAAGGTACAGGTGTAGTGTCAACTGTTCCACCTTTCTTCCAATCACCGAACTTATCTTTATTGGGTTTCCATGTTCCTCGACAGTCCATCACTTCGTATGGGTTGCCTTTATCGTCTACTTCACTCACCGTAAAGAATATCTGATATTCGTCAGAATGCTCAAGAATATCATCATTCATCAGCTTTCCTTCCTTGTTGAAGAAGTAGAGACACAAGCCCCACCGCTTTAGTTTACCACCTATGATGCGGATATAATCAGGCCCCATCTTTCCTTCGCTCTGTTCGAGATAGGTCACTGTACTCTGCCGTTGCACCTCTACCGTTGGCCATTGGCTTGTATTGTTATGGATAAGTACAAACTCTTCCTGCTTCCAGGGTGCATTCTGATAAACGAAGTTACCGTGCATCATACCGTCACCATGAGAGTGTCCCTCCTTAAACATAGCCAGACAAGTTGCCCAACCGTTGAAGCACCATCAGCATCAGGATTTGCCATATCGCCAGACACCTTCACTTTCGACAAGCTATCCACATATTTATCAGCCCCACTATGTGCCACACCCTTACTATTTAACGGATTCTCATTGTAATCAACATGCACATTACCAAATACAAAGTCGTCACATGAGGTGAAGGACAGACCAACAGTTACTATTAATAGTATGCTCTTAAATATTTTATTCATCTTTCCTTTGCTCTTTTTACATCAATACTACGTTCTGTCTATACTGTGAGAAGAAGTCCTGTGGTTGTGTTAACATGCGCCAAAGACGTGTCTTATCAACTTGTGGATAGAACCGCTTCACGTCATTAAAGCATTTCTCCTCCCCATCTTTCGCATTCGCAATCACGCGTACCGAGAGTGGATAATCAATGTCGAAGCTATCCCATCCTGGCTGTATCTGGTTGAAATCCCATAAGAAACTATGCTCACTGTTATTTGTATTGCAGTACTTTGCAGGTTTCTCCGACTCCCCAACGTGTTGCTGTCCCTTGTTCAGAATATGGCAGATACGCACCTGTAGTTGGAATGCAACATCTGACATATGGAACTGCATGATACCTTTGAAGCCTAATCTATCCATGTCTGCCCCCACATCTAAGCTACGTTTCTGACGGAGAAAGCCTACGGTATGTCCATAACGCTGGCGTGGAGCATCAGTATCAGGGTCGGTGAAGTCATCGTTATATGCCTCGGTGAAGAGTTTACCAAGGTCTTCTTCAACAGGGTCTGTATCGCGATACTCGTATGTAAACAGCTCTGGTGTAATCTTGTTCAGCTCCATCGGGTCGATAGTCTTATAGAGATGGTACGTCTTTCCGTCAAAGACGTAAGGCTGTAGTGCCTCTGGTTTTCCCGACACTTCAATGGCTTTCCATGCGAGATTGTTATTGAATGGAACTTGATTCTGCCCTAATGTAAATCCTTCTGGCGCATAGATGTTCGAAGTAGAGAACTTTGTAGCAGGCTCAGGATTGCCATCTTTCATACGGAAAGTATATCGATCATAATATGTAGGTTGCGATGAAAGCGAACGTGGATAAGCCATCTGTAATCCTGTTGCCTGCTGTTTGTCATTTGAAGCAGTGCTGTCTGTCACCTCCTTGTTCAGCGAAGCATTGCCAATACCGAAGAAGTGCTGATGAACAAGCAGCGTAGCGTTATCCTCATCAGGGATGCTATAGCCCTCATTATCCTTCGTAAAGGGATAACCAGAGAACTGATGATTAATCAACATACCATTCTGATCGTAATACTTCAGCTCCAATCCGTAATAGATATCGTCAGAAGCAATCACATCAAAGCAGTCACGCTCTGTAGTAATCGTCATCTGTCCATCATCATCCTTGGCTATATCTATCTCCTGCATGACAGGAACAGGTAGTTCACCATTGACAACATGATATGTATTATACGCCCGAACAGAGTCATTACCATCAGGTCCGACACCAATCATTCCTCCTTTATATCCCATTCTTAGGATGGCATGGACGGCATAAATCTGCTCGTGTCCTTTCACATCACGTTCTATTGATGAGGCTGGAGCCTGTACTACCTTCTTGAAAGTCGTCTACTTGATCGTTGGAACAGCTACCAAAGAGAAGTACTGATGCTATTATAGCAAATAAAAGCCGTATATCTTTATTCTGTTTCATATTCTTATCAGCTATTTAAAACTTAAACAATGTACGTAAAGAGAAGTTTGCTCCACGCTCATGTGCATAATATCTGAAGCGGTCTGTGTATTCTTTATAAAGTGCATTAAGAATATTCTCACCGACAATCATGAACTTCAATTCTCGTTTCATAGGTAAAGCGATGCGGAACTCTGCCGTACCATTCAGCAAGAAGTAAGCTGGTGGAGAGTCTGGAACGAGGTCTTTATCTGGGTCAAAGCGTGTCTGCTTAGTGACATATATCCCTGACAACGACAGTGTTGAACGGTATTTGTAATCCTTTGTCAGCGGAAGGTCATAAGTTGCAGAGAGTCCGTAACGGTCAGAAGGCATGAAAGGTAACCAGTCATTATGCGTGATATTACGTGCAAACATCCATTCACCTTTGGCAACAAAGGTCAGTCTGTCTATAGGTTTGACTGTGGCTTCTATGTCACCACCATAGAGTTTCACGTCATCTTGGTCATAGATGAACTTCGGATACTTTCCACTTGGATGGTTATGGAATCGATCTTTTCCTTCTCCGATGTGGTCGTATATGTAACTATTGATGCGCTGGAAGAAGAAGCTTGGCTCTACAGACAGCCATGTGTTACGGTATCTTGTACCCAGCACCAGCTTATATCCCCGTTCACTAGCAAGATTCTTATTACCCACTACCCAATAAGAGCCATCCTGTAAACCTATAGCATAAAGCTCATTGATATCGGGTGGACGCCATGACCAACCGATATTGGCACGTGCATCCCACTTGTCGTTGAATTGATAGTGTGTTGCAAAACTCATCGTAAAGTTACTGTAGAGCTTAAAATCGTCGTAGTAGGTGTAATTACTAAGACTGCTATAACCATTGACTGACAACACACGGAAGTCATATCGCATACCGAGTGCACACTGTAACTTACCAAACTCTGCTTTATGTAAGAAGTAACCCCCCATTGAAAGGGCTGCAAAATTAGGTACAAAAGCGGGCTGTTTCGTACCGGGATAGTTGTAATTGGTCTGATAAGTATTAGAGAGTCCTGCATCAGTGGTCATCTTCCATAGCTTCCACTTTGCATGCCACAGTACATCAAACTTATAAGTCTTCAGAATCAAGTCCTGCATTGGAATCCAACTCCACTGTGTTTTCTTTCTGTTTTCGAACTCTTGGCGCAGGTTCTCTTGGAAAGATAGCGTCACATCAAGCTGATGATTCTTATTGATATCCCACTTCAATTCACCCTTCAACGTCACATGTTGCGACTGTTGGAACGGTGGTTTTATCTCATATGAGAAAGGTTTAATGGTCTCTGGGTCTGGACGTCCATATTCAAAGCGCTTTATGAGTTGGGCTATGTCCGACACCTTACTGGCATAATATATACCACTGCGCTGGTAGTAGATACTGGAAAAGACGGTTGCTGTGATTTTCTTTCCTTGATAACCAGCCAAGGCTGAGAGGCTTATCGTGTTGTATCCAGTGTTGTTCAGCACGTAATCTGCCGTGTGATAGTCACCTCCCTTGGTGTACATACCATGGAGACGTAGTCCAAATTTCTTGTAACCTGTCTCAACACTAGCCGAACTACTGAGCCCACGAGCATTGGTGTCATATCCAAGGTTGACATTACCATTCACCTTTAACGCTTTGTTACCATATGGGAGGGGAGCATCATTCAGCAGAACGACACCACCCATAGCACCGAAACCATAGCGAATACACTCTGCTCCTTTCACTACTTCAACCATACTTGATCCTGTATAGTCTAACTCTGGGGCATGATCGGCACCCCAACTCTGGCTCTCCAACCTTACTCCATTGTTCATCAGAAGGATTCTACTACTGTGCATTCCTTGTATTACGGGCTTTGCAATGGTGTTACCCGTACTGATGGAGCTGACACCGGGAATGGTTTCGAGCAGCTTGGCTAATGATGTAGCCCCACCCTTCTCTAATGCTTCCTGACTGATAGCCGATGATTGTTGCAGTACGCTCGTGTGGCGTTGTAAGGCTGTGACCGTTACGTTATCCAATTGTTTGGAGTCATCCTTCAACTGTAGGGTTATCTTTCTGTCTTCTGGAATGGTTACTAAACGTGTGAAGGTTTTATATCCGATATAGGAAACCGTCACTTTCAACTTGTTAGCTCCGTGCTTGAGCTTGATAACACAACGTCCTTCGGTGTCTGTTATGGCAGGATTCACTCCTTCACAACGTACCACTGCTCCAGTAAGAGGCTCTTGTGATTGTTCAGCTACAACACATATCGTCACCAGGTCATCATCAGACGTTTCTTGCCCAGGGGGGAACAGACTGACAGAACCAACGGAAGGTAAAGTGCTAAAGAGCAACAGACATAAGATTATCATTGGTGTATGTGTCTGTATACACCTCCTTAACTTTAATAGATATTTTATCATATATATGCAGATTATAAAAAGTTTACTTCATCACATGGTACTCCATCCCCTTACAGTCAGACGGAAGATGCAGAAAGGAAATATTTACTCACGCTTGTAGATTAAGTCACCAGCGCTACTAGAAACGCTGTAAAATGTCGGGTGCAAAGATACGTACTTAAGGGAAACTCACAATACCTAAAATGAATGATTTGTAATCTTTCTCTTGGTTGAATCTACTCATTATTCTCTATGATACAATTGGATTTATAGACACTTTTTAGATTTTATTTATTGTTTTTTGTTTATTATATATAAATCTATATTTAGCAGTGTAATACAGCTACGATAAAGAAGGAAGTGTCTCTCTGGTTTTAATTTTCGTTTCCTTGCCCCTTTCACCCTTTTTGGTGTTAGGGGCAAGTTTTTTGTTGCCGTTGGTATCGTTCTCCGTATGATGCACTATTACTAAGAAAAAGTTTTTATTGCGTTTGCTGTCACTTTTTAGGTTTTTGCAAAGACGTTGTAAAACAGCAGGTTATAAGACTGAAGGGTGTGACAGGAGTGACAGCAAATTTAAAATGGATTCAGAAATGCTTTCTCGGTATGTTCCTCTTTACAATGCCTTTATGCGCCAGTTACTGTAGTATGCAGCGGAAAGGGACGCACTTTAAGGAGGACGTTTAGCATGAGCACAGGGTGTGCGGATGGCTAACACAGGGTGTGCGAATGGTCAGCACGACATGTGATGATGCATGGCACAAGGAGAATAACGCATGGAAAGCATGCAGACTTTGGGCTCTTTGGAGCATAAAGCACAAGAGTGAAGGGTCAAGGAAAATAAGCGTACGGCTAACAATAGGGAGACGAGCAGTAAGACGTTCAGCGTATGTGGGGAATTGGTTTTTAAAAGTTGCTGTCACTTCCGTCACTGTTTTAAGGGGCATAAGTGGCTTAGTATGTGTGCTTTACGGGAAGTGTTAAAAGTGACAGCAACTAAAAACTAAAATAAAACAGGGATAAGCGTTACCTGTTTATCCCTGTTTTTATGTTTTCTCCTTCATGAACAATCAATAAGGAGGAGTTGTCTCTAAATCTATCAGATGATTTCCTGTACTTCCTGCATACCATTGATGCGCTTCAGACTATCAACAATGACCTGTACATCCTTGCGGTCGTGAACCCTGAGTTCTATTGACCCATCAAAGATACCATCATCACTGGAGATGGTCACCTTGTGGATACTCACACCCAACTGGTCGGACAAGACATCAGAGATATCATGCAACATACCTCTGCGGTCAATCCCTCGTATTTCAATTGACGCATCAAAGAATATCCGTCGGTGCATATCCCACTTGGCATCCAGGATACGGGTACCATAGCTTGCCTTGAGTTTTGCAGCAACAGGACACGAACGCTTGTGTATCTCAATATGGTTTTTGTTATCAATATAACCCAGAATATCATCACCTGGAATAGGATGGCAGCACTGTGGGAAGAGATAACGATGGATATTCTCTTCACTGATGAAGATGGGTTTCTTCTTATTCAGATTCTTCGTTACGACAATCAGTCCTTCCGTTGAAGTATCATCTGAGCGCATCGGGTCTGTTGTCTTCTTATCATTCGACTTCAGGAATGGAACATAACGCCGCCAACCACCAGAGACTATCGTACTCTCGAACTTCTTCTTCCCCCGTATTTCGTCTAAATCACGGTCACCCAGTATGACGGTCTTCTCACCTATGGCTTTGAAAAGGCTCTCATGTACAGAGAATCCATGCAGACTACAAAGCTTATCAAGTACCGAGGTGGTCATCTCCAGGTCGTTTGCAGCCAGCCACTTTGACAGCAGCGTTTCACCAGCCTTCTGTATCTCCTTCCCTTCACGCCGCAATATAGCCTGTATCTTTGCCTTAGCCTTAGCAGTAGAGACGAAGTTGATCCATGAAGGGTCTACGTGTTGTGATGCAGACGTGAGTATTTCAACCTGGTCACCACTCTGCAGTCTATGACTAAGTGGTACCAGCTTATGGTTGACCTTAGCACCTATGCAGTGGCTTCCAAGGAAAGTATGGATCTGGAAAGCAAAGTCGAGTGCCGTACATCCTGCTGGCATTGTCTTTATTTCACCCTTTGGTGTGAAGACAAATATCTCAGACGCAAAGAGATTCAGCTTGATAGCATCAAGGAAATCCATCGCATCAGGCTGAGGATCGTCAAGAATCTCCTTAATCGTACTGAGCCATTCGTTCAGTTCGCCCTCATCCTCGGTTATCTCATTACCATCCTTATACTTCCAATGTGCAGCAAAACCCTGTTCAGCAACCTCGTTCATATGCTCTGAACGGATCTGAACCTCTATCCAACGTCCCTTTGCCGACATCAGTGTCACGTGTAATGCCTGATAGCCATTGGCTTTCGGATGATTCACCCAGTCACGCAAACGGTCAGGATGGCTCTTGTAAATCTTATTAATAGCTACATATATTTGGAAACAATCATTGATTTCCTCGTCTGGACGCTTAGGTTTATAGATTATACGGACTGCAAGAATATCATATATCTCTTCGAATGTCACATGCTTATTCTGCATCTTATTCCAAATGGAATAAGGACTCTTCACACGTGCTTTAAGTTCATATTCAAAGCCCATATCATCAAGAGCCTTACGGATTGGAGCGGTAAACTCCTCAAAAAGAGTATCGCGCTGAGCCTGTGTAGAAGCAAGTTTCTTCTCAATAGAGGCATAGGCATCAGGATGTTCATAGCGGAAACTAAGGTCTTCAAGTTCTGTTTTTATCTTGTTCAGACCAAGACGATTAGCAAGTGGCGCATAGATATAAAGTGTTTCTCCAGCTATCTTATACTGTTTGTTGGCAGGTTGTGATGCCAATGTGCGCATATTATGCAATCGGTCACAAATCTTAATAAGGATAACACGGATATCATCACTCATCGTCAACAGTAACTTCTTGAAGTTCTCTGCCTGTGCTGAAGCCTGTTCACCAAAGATTCCACCAGAAATCTTTGTCAGTCCATCAACAATCTGTGCTATCTTTGGTCCAAAGATATTCTCTATATCCTCAACAGTATAGTCTGTATCTTCAACCACATCATGCAACAAAGCTGAACAGATACTCGTTGCACCAAGTCCCATCTCCTCACAGGCTATCTGTGCCACAGCTATAGGGTGCATGATATAGGGCTCTCCCGACAATCGGCGTACGCCTTTATGAGCCTGTCGAGCGAAATTGAACGCCTTAGTAATAATATCAACTTTCTTACGATGGCGTGAGGCGAGGTATGTATCTAAAAGATGTTGGAAAGCATTGTCCACCATCTTCTCATACTCGGCTTCTCGATTCTCCGTTTTCTCCTTATTATTATCCATATCGCATCCTCCTGTATATAATAATGTGAGAGGTCTTTTTAGCGTATCAATAAGCCTTGATGGGACCCGGTATGACCTTGTGAACCAATTGCTGTTGTGGCAGTAACAGTCATTACAGGTGCCTCAAAAGAAGGCTTATCTTGATAAATCAATTCCTTATTATAGTTAAACCGCTCTATCATCTCTGCTGGAAGTCGTAACTTCACTGTACCATCTGTACTAAAAGCCTTTATAAGATCCTGTCGATATTGTGGATTAAGAATCTTCAGGTCGGCTATTTCCATACCCAGCACATCAGCAATCTTACCTAAACGAACATCCTTCTCCACTACAACTGTATCACAACGGACGGGTAAGCCTGTTGATAAAGGCTGTATATTGTAATCGGCATAATAGTTCATTACGTAGTTTACAGCTATGAATGCAGGTACATATCCGCGTGTTTCCTTTGGGAGATACTGATAAACAGCCCAAAAGTCAGAAGCACCACCAGCCTTTGAGATAGCGTTACTGACACGTGTCGGACCGCAGTTATAAGCTGCTAACGCCAATGTCCAGTCACCAAAACGCTGATAAAGATCGCTCAACATACGTGCTGCAGCATAAGAAGACTTCTCCGGATCACGACGTTCATCAATATAATCATCAATCCGAAGATTGTATTGTTTGCCTGTTGTCGTCATAAATTGCCACAGTCCTGCTGCACCAACACGTGATGTTGCATTCGGATTCAGTCCCGATTCAATCACTGGGAGGTACTTCAGTTCCATTGGTAATCCGTATGTCCGTAATGCATCCTCAAAGAAACGATTGTAATAACGCGCACGTCCCAACAGATAACAAGTTGATTGACGCCCGGCTTTTGTATAACGGTCAATATACTTCTTTACCTCATCATTACAAGTCAGTGACATTACATTGGAGAGATTACGAATCTTACGGTCTATCTCCTCCATTCCACTCTCTGCGTCAGCATTCATATTATTCCTCTGTGACGAACCATTTGCATAAAACTTATCATCGGAATAATCAACACTGACATAACCAGACAGCGCTCCATCAGCATCTGGAATCATGACTTCAACAGTCTTGCCATGATCATCTATAACGGTCTGTTGCTGTGCCTGCATGGTACAAACACATCCAAGACCTATAATAAAGGAGAAGATACGTCTCTTTCTACTCATTATTTACCCTTTGGTTAGTGCAAATTCAGTGCACTGCTGTTAGAAAGTCAAGCTACATCCAATTCCAATTGCCGATGAGCGGAAAGGATTATTAGGAGTAGTAAGACTCTTGTCAGATATAATCGTCGGTGCTATATGCAACGACAAATCATCTGATATATCGAAATCAGACAGTGAAGCATCAACATAAGCATCAATAACAGAGAGTGCATAAACAGCAATCGTCGTAAAGATACTTAAGTCACGCCATCGCCGATAACGGTCTTTACGTTGTTTAAAGATATTCTTATAACGTTCCTCATTAGCAGGAGTAATCGTCGTCCCTAAATGAAGGAAGTTATTATAGCTCTGCGTTGTGGGATCATTATCCATTATGTCGATATATGCCTGTGCATAGTCGTGATACATCTGATTGTTCCATGTCATAGCATAGATACACCCAACGAAGCCACCGTAAAAGATTGGGAGTTTCCAATACTTACGGTTATAGACCTGCCCAGCACCCGGCAAGACTATCGCTAACCATAATGCCCGTTTAGGATTAGGACGCCATTTGCTCCAGTCACGCCCTTTCTTCATCATTTTCAGACTGTCTTTCCTAACGACTGAAGAGAGTTTCCCTCATCATCTGGAGTCAACAAAGCCTTTTGTTCAACATACTTATCCTGTGAATTAGGAACCTCAACAACAGCAGAATCACCAGGATAGATTACTTTTATGGAGTCCTTAGGTACATACTGTGCATGCATGCTCATCCCATAAATGAACATACCAGCTACTAACAGCCCTCTGCTTATTATACTATTAAACTTCATCACTATCCCTTCTTATCTATCTAATACCTAATTCAAAAGCCCTCAACTGGCTTATTTCATTTTATCCATTACCTCCATAATATGCTCCAATTCTTCCTCAGAAGCAAAAGAGATACTGATTTTCCCCTTACCATTAGCATTGCAACTCATCTGAACCTTAGTATTAAAGAACGAAGAGAGTCGCTGCTTAAGGATGTTAAATTCTTCTGGAAGACGTGTACGAGCGGCTATTTTCTTCTTTGCAGTCTGGATATCCTCCCCACTATTCAACTGTTGGCAGAGCTCTTCCACCTTACGAACGCTGTAACCGTTCTTCTGTATCTCGCGGAAAAGCTTCAGCTGAAGAGATGGACTATTCAGAGAAAGCAAAGCACGGGCATGTCCCATATCTATCTCTTTCTTCTGCAAAGCCATCTGAACCTGAGCTGGAAGTTTCAATAATCGTAGGTAATTGGCTACTGCAGCCCGACTCTTTCCAACACGTTCAGCAACACGTTCTTGTGTCATTCCACTTTTTTCCTGAAGATGCTCATAAGCCAAAGCTATCTCTATAGCATTCAGATCCTCACGCTGAATATTCTCTACCAGCGCCAATTCCATCACATTTTCATCCTTGATGGTGCGGATATAAGCAGGAATAGCCGTCAGACCAGCCAACTGACAGGCGCGCCAACGACGTTCTCCAGCAATAATCTGAAAACGATTATCATCTATTTGTCGTAATGTGATAGGCTGAACAAGTCCTAGTTCACGAATACTATTTGACAGTTCTTCCAATGCGACAGGATCAAACTCACGGCGTGGTTGATTAGGGTTAGCCTCAATTTGATCTATTGCTATCTCATTAATAGTAGAACTACCCTGTGTACTTACTGCCTCTGTGGATATCAGCGCATCTAAACCTCGACCAAGAGCATTGGTCTTCGCATTACGATTATATTTCTTATGTACAGCCATTTTAAGGAGTTAAAAAGGAGTAAAAGGGTGATAGATACAATGTCTACAACATACAAAGTACTACTCTCCGCTTTCGCTTCTTTATTCTTTATTTCTTATTCTTTTCAATAATTTCTTTCGCAAGACAGAGATGATTCTTTGCACCAGTGGATTCAGCATCATATAAAATGACTGGCAAACCATGACTCGGACTCTCTGAAAGCTTAACATTACGCTGGATAACAGATTTAAATACCAGCTCTTGGAAGTGACGTTTCACCTCATCATATATCTGACGTGCAAGACGAAGACGACTATCATACATTGTCAACAAGAAGCCTTCTATCTCTAACTTCGGATTCAGTTTGCTCTTAATAATCTTAATCGTATTAAGCAACTTACTGATACCTTCCAGTGCGAAATATTCACATTGGACAGGGATAATAACAGAATCAGCTGCTGTCAGTGCATTTACAGTTATTAAACCAAGTGAAGGACTACAGTCAATCAGGATATAATCATAGTCATCACGAATAGGAGCCAGCAGATTGCTCATAACTTTCTCACGTCCGTTAAGCTTCAACATCTCTATCTCTGCGCCAACAAGATCAATGTGACTTGGGATAATATCAAGCCCTTCTATATCGGTTGTGTAGATTGCGTCTTTAATGTCGGCATGGTCAATGATACATTCGTAAAGAGAACAATCCACCTCTTTGATGTCAACACCCAGACCGCTTGAAGCATTAGCCTGTGGATCAGCATCAACAACCAAAACTGACTTCTCTAATGTTGCCAGTGAAGCTGCTAAATTTATAGTGGTAGTTGTCTTCCCGACGCCGCCTTTTTGATTGGCGAGTGCGATAATCTTTCCCATTTTCTATATCTAATTCGTATGTGTTTATAGCCCACAAAGATACATATTTTATGTGAGATTGCAGGGCTTTGTGAACCTTTTTTCGTACTTTTGCAACTAAATCAAAGCGAAATTATGAATTTTAAGAAACCACTCATACTCATCTCTAACGATGATGGATATCGCTCCAACGGCATACGAACGCTCGTCTCTTTCCTGACAGACTTTGCTGATGTTGTTGTCTGCGCACCAAAATCAGGCCGTTCAGGGTTCTCATGTGCATTCTCTGTTGTTGACTATCTTCTAATTAAAAGACAACATAACATCCCAGACTGTGAGGTATGGTCATGCACTGGTACACCTGTTGATTGTGTAAAAATAGCATTAGACCAGATTCTAAAAGACCGTAAGCCCGACCTTATCCTTGGTGGTATCAACCATGGAGATAACTCATCTGTGAACAATCATTACAGTGGGACAATGGGAATAGCCTACGAAGGCTGTATGAAATACATCCCTTCCATAGCTTTCTCAAGTTGTGATTATAATCCAGAAGCCGACCTTTCCCACTTACGTGATTATGTAAGAATAATTGTTAAGAAGGTACTTGCAGAAGGATTACCCAAGGGAGTATGCCTGAATGTGAACTTCCCTAAGGCTGAACACTTTGCAGGAATAAAGGTTTGTCGGATGGGATTCGGCAGTTGGACTCGTGAAGTAGAGTGTTGCAAGCATCCTCGGGGTTTTAATTATTACTGGATGACAGGGCACTATCGGAACGATGAACCATCTGCTACGGACAACGATCAGTGGGCGTTGGAGCATGGTTATGTAACTATAACACCATCAAAGATTGACGTTACAGACTACGATATGCTCAATAAGATGAAAGATTGGGAATCACTTTAAAAACTTTTGTTCAATGAAGTATTATCTGATAGTTGGAGAAGCATCTGGCGACTTACATGCTTCACGTCTCATGCAGTCACTCAAGCAATATGATCCTGAAGCTGATTTCCGTTTCTTTGGAGGTGACTTAATGACAAAAGTAGGAGGAACACGTGTAAAACATTACCGTGAATTAGCTTACATGGGCTTTATCCCAGTACTTCTTCACTTGCCAACCATCTTCAAAAACATGAAGATGTGCAAGGAAGACATTGTACGATGGCAACCTGATGTTGTCATCCTCATCGACTATCCAGGCTTCAACCTCAGCATAGCTAAGTTCGTAAAGAAGCATACAAGAATCCCTGTTTACTATTATATATCACCAAAGATATGGGCATGGAAGGAGTGGCGTATCAAAGCTATCAAGCGTGATGTGCAGGAGATGTTTTCTATTCTGCCGTTTGAGATACCTTTCTATGAGAAGAAACACAACTACAAGATACACTATGTAGGAAATCCTACGGCAGAAGAAGTTGATAACTTCCGCCACATCTACACCGAATCAAAGGATGAATTCTGCCAAAAGAACGGATTATCAGCCAAACCAATCATCGCAATACTTGCCGGTAGTCGCAAACAAGAGATAAAAGATAATCTCCCTTCTATGCTTGAAGCTGCTCGTCATTTTGAGGATTATCAGATGGTTATTGCTGCTGCACCATCAGTTGGTGAGGCCTATTATAAGAAGTTCTTAGGTGATAGTGAAGCCAAGATGGTTAAAATGCAAACTTACGAACTTCTCTCCCACTCTACTGTTGCACTTGTAACCAGTGGTACTGCCACACTTGAAACAGCACTATTGAATGTCCCACAGGTAGTATGTTACGAGACTCCTGTCCCCAAACTCATTCGATTTGCTTTCAAACACATCATCAAAGTGCGCTTTATCTCTCTTGTTAATCTTATCGCTGACAAAGAGATTGTACAGGAACTCTTTGCAGATAGGTTCTCTATTTATAATATTGCTAATGAACTCTATCGTATTCTTCCTGGTCAACCTGGTCGTGAACATATGCTTACTGACTACCAACTCGTACGTGAGCGATTAGGAAATGAGGTTGCACCAGACAATGCTGCAAGGTTAATGGTGGAGAAATTAACAGGTAGAAGGTTCGATTAATAAATAGTTCAAATAGAATAAGGATACATTATAAAGTTCAAAGTTGAGAACTTATAGTTAGGACATCCATTGCTACTTTTCATCTGTATTGCAGGTCTTTGCCCAATTTAGGATGATTATCTCCCATTCATATAGATAAATCTATGAGAAAATTCGTATTCTTTTTATTGTTTTCTTGCTGCATAATGACCAGTCTTTATGCGCAGCAACGACTGTATTTACCAGATGTTGATGCCATAGGTTACGGCGCAGATGGCAGTTGGATAGACCTTTATACAAAACTTGGCACCAACCGTTATGCTCATAGACGCCTGCAAATAGATCGAAAAGAAATAAGCATAAGCAAAGCTTCTGCAGCTTATCAGATGGTCTGGCATTTATATTCTTGCAACGATACACTAAGTAGAAGCGATATTGAAAAAGCGAGAGAGTATTGCGTTGACGCAAATAATCTGCGTTCCATAGCTCTCGAAAGCTATGTTGGCAAGGCGTTCGATATCAAAGAAGACGGCAACTGGAAGCGCAATGAAGAAAAATCGAATTATGTTTTAAAGTTCTTACGACCCGACCTTGCGTTTATTCAACAGCTGCGTTATACCAAAGCTGATAGGTATGCATACCGCGTAATAACTACTTCTTCGTGTGTTCCAGACTCGGTTACAACCTGGCGTGGGGAATCTCAACCGTTAAATCCGCTTGTCTTAGAACTGAAAGGAGGGAAGACGGTTTTGCTATTCGCCTATAGATCATTCGATTATTTGTTGCTTCCAACGATTAAGGCGACCAGTTCGTGAAATTATCTCGTGACTGTCAACCTGCAGAACTAACAGAAGCAGGAAATAAATACGATGCTGCTGCACCCTACGACTTCATGAATATTGTTCTTAACGACTTCTTGAACGTTAAGAAAACGGATGCAGGTAGATGCCAATTGGTGAACGCTTTCGGCGAGAATATGCTGAAACAAGATTACGATAGTATAGTTTGTGGAGCCCGTTTTATTATTGCGCATACAAAGAAAGGGGTTGATGTGTACAATCTTTACCTTAAAAAGCTCGACTTGGGAAACGCCTTAGTTGCATATGAAATACCTAATTGTATGATTGGTTGCATAAATGTGCTGAACAGAAATGGTGCTTTTTACTGCGATGAAACAGGGGAAAAGATGAAAAATCCTTGGAAAATACGGTTGGGAGTTTGTGGCACTGTACCTCATTGGACATATAGTTTGTTAAAGAAACGTGGGCAATACCAGCTGAAATACTACACTGCCGGACCTGGTGTAACATGCGAAGAAGACAAACGTTACGTGCTTTCAGACTGCCAACCTACCGATTCCATTTCCTTTCTTGATGGTAAAAAGAGTATAGATGCAATGGAAACAGTTGGTTTCTGGGAGATCTCAATGTACGCCCAGAATGGATAAGAGTAGGAAGAAATGGCAAATTTGGCATTCTTGCCTACGATTATAAACAGCCAAATGATGTGGAACCGAAGGAAGGTACAGTAAAATATGGTGATTGGGAAAGACCATTGGAGACTTATCCTGTGCGAACTCTAAAAGGCAAAACTATTCTTCCGATGGTCTACGACTCTATTATGATGCACAACGATGGATATATTTATTTTTACAAAGATGGCAAAGTGGGCATCTATTCGTACAACGATGCACCTGTTTACGATGAGTTGAAACAGAGCACCCGATACTTTTACCACATCGTAAAAGATGGTGTTAACGGCTGGCTCGACCTTAAAAAGAACAAAGAATATCTACTTAACAACATAGACAACAGGTGAGATGGTAGTCCCATCCCCTCAAAATACATACTTAACACCTACCTACTCGTTCGTGATTGATTGGAGAACGCAGTCTTATTCAATAATGCTGCAAGTATAATGTTACATAACTTGGCAGGTAAACGGGTAGACAAGTGAACAAATAGACAAGTGGACAAGCTATGTTAAGCCCAAGTTTATTATAACACTTCGGGTATATAAACAATACAATACACCCTGTCTATTTTAAATTTTAAGTTGCTGTCACTTTTAACATTTGCCACAAAACCCTTACAAACAAGTAGTTATAGTCATATAAGGAGTGACAGAAGTGACAGCAACCTATAAACAAGCCATTCTTTCTTTACTTACTATCCAAATCTGTATCACCTATTATAGAGGTTATAACCGTCTGGAGTTATTTAATTGAATTGTCCCATTGAACCCTAAAGATACTAATGAGGCATGATATTAAAACGGTAGGTAGCATGCAGAACCAAGTAGCGTGGAATGACGTTACTATACGTTTCTGTTATTCCCTGCGCATTCATTGTCCGTGTTACATTGCTTAATTGCCCGAGAATATCAAATCCATCAACCATTACAATGAGTTTTCCTTTGAAGAAAGGGCGAGAAAGACGGGCATTCCATACAACATCATCACTGTTCATTGTTTTGTCTTTATAACCTCTCCGACTGTACATCGTAAGGTCAGTACCCAGTCTTAAATCCCATGGTAAACGCACTTGGGCTATAAAACCATAATTGAAATCGGCAACATTAAACGCATTAAAGTCGTTACGATTGCCACTGACATGACCCCAATTACCATTGCCCTTCAGACCAATAGAGGACTGTCCTATCTTGTAATTGAGTTGCAATTGACTCATCCAAGTGAACGAATTAACCACACTTCTGTCAGCTGAAGCCACTCCAGAAAGGCCTATGAGGTCAACACTCCTTTCATAGTTGGTACCAAACATCGCCTTAAAGTCCAACGTACGATTCTTGTTTAGTACTCCAGCACCTCCTAAAAAAAGCCGTCCACGCCAGTTTCCATCAACATTCTCTGGCCTGAAAGTGCGTTGTCCTGTCGCTTTGTCATAGGTATAACCCATGGCTATGGCATTCACTGTTGGGATGTATTGAGCTTCAACAATCCACATTAAGCCCTTCTTAGGATACGTACGTATAAAGTGTGAGATAAGTTCATGCTTATATGATGGCTGCAGATGAGTATTCCCCATTGTGATGTTTAGCGGGTCTGTTGTATTGCGAACGTTCACAAATTTGTTCATATCTGGTGCCTGACCGTCAACATGATATTGGAACATATACTCATATTTGCGGTCAGTACTTTTCCATCTTATAAGCGTACTGGGCATGTTATAAAGGACTGTCCGTTTAGTAAATGTCGTGTCAACGTGACCATTACGGTAGTGCATCGTGCGTGAAAGCAAAGACAGATTGGGTACAACCTGTGCCCACCATTCCGACTTTTTCCCCTTCTTATTCCATACAAGGAAAGCACCAAAGGTGTGTGTATTATCAGCTTGCCAGCTATTATAACTATTGGCGGCATCAATAAGATGACTGTATGCTGCCACTGATGGCAATGTCCCCAGTTCATGTGTTGTATTGGTTCCCCAGTCAGTTAACTGGTCAAGACGATAGAGTGAAGAATATCGGTCAGTCGTTGTATGATTGTATTTGTAACTGAAGTCAATACTCAATTCTCTTCTTATAACATAAGTATAAGCTATTCTTCCCGTCATGCTATAGCCATGGTCAGGACGATTATTGAAATATCTGTTGCGAAAATCAGTATTGTTGAGCTGACCATGGGCATAATAATCAATGCGATTATGGTCATAGTTGTTCTCTGTCTCATGCCTGAAGGACGCATCAGCATAAAGGGTAAGATGGTCAGGAGAGTGCTTGAATTTTATAACAGACTCCACCGACAGTCCGCTTTTTAGTGAATGCCCATTCAGCAATCCATTGCGAAGATTACGGCTAATAGCCGACCTAAGCAATTCTCTACCTATCATCGGTGTATAGAGACTGTCTACTTGTGACTTTGAGAAAGCATCCAAACTACTGCTGAGAGTCAGTAAAGAGAACCCACTCTTATTGTTGAAGTACTGATAGTTAAAATAGGGTTTAATATCTAAGTTGGCATTCTTGAATTCGAAATAAAGGCGATGGTCAGTAGAGAAAGCAACGTTGTGATTACGATTATTAGCTACTATCCGGTCGAATGTATTACCATTCGGGAGGAAGTTTGTACGATTAGTGTTATCTGTTATCGTGTTGTCTGCATGTTTAATCTGCGCATTTCCACTAAGTTGATATTTACCACTACGTGCATCAATGTTATAGTCAATACCAGCTAACTGTTGGTTTGTCAGTCCACCAACGAGGTCGGATGGCGTCCAGTTATCACCCTCTCCTGGTTTCCTACCATCGTTCAGGTTATTCATATTTCCATAGATAGCCAACTGGGAGTGGTCGGTAAATCGCATGGCGAAAAGACGTGCCAGATAACGGTCCTTGGTACCACCTCCAGCTTCAACGTTGCCAACCCACCCTATATTGTATTGTTTCTTCAGCTGGACATCCATAACAAAACGCTTGTCACCAGCCACTTCCTGCCCGAGGAAACGACTGTTTTCACCCAATCGATCATACACCTTTACTTGATGCACCATGTATGTTGGCAGATTGTCAAGCATGACTTTGTTGTCTCCTCTGAAGAAGTCTTTACCATTAAGAAGCAGACTCTCAACAAACTTTCCATTGACATATATCCTGCCATCCTTGCCTAATTCTGCTCCAGGTAGTTGCCGAACGAGGGCATCAAGCATAGACCCTTCACCTAACTGAAAGGCATCAGCATTGTAAACAATGGTGTCTCCCTTATGGTAGAACTTCACCTTTGTGGTCTTCACAACCACCTCTTCCAAGTTTAATGTCTTAGGGCGTTTCAAGAAGATTGTACCTAAATCTCTTCTTGTCTCACGTTTATAAAGATGAAGTAGTGGCAAGTCAACATAGGCTGTAGCATAACCATCATAGCTGACACGTAGGATATAGTTACCCTCTTTACGTGGAATACCCATCCAATATTCAGCAGTCACCCATTTATCTTCGCCACTCTGATACTCGTTGAGCGCCTCCGCCGAAGCAATAACTGCACTGTCTGAAGCATTAAGTACTTCAATCTTACTACCAGGAACATCCACATGTGTGACAAAATCTTTTATTCTTCCTTGTAATACAAGCACATTATTATATTGAGACTGGGCATGACCTGATATGACCATACACAATAACACAAAGCAATATAGACTTTTTTAAGAACAGATTGGCTGACAGAAATGACTGCCCAATGGTTTTTATTCATATTAGATAGATTAATTTTCAACTGTTTTTGCTCATGATATAACATTAACTACAGGTATAAGTAGCTTTCTGTTTCTTTTTGCAAAGCTATTTTTTTTTTTGATATTGAAGAATATTTGAGCATTATTTAACTTCATTTAGCATACTTTCTTCTTATATTTCCCTATCAAAGAATGTCCATGTATACGTTTGCAACTTATTAAATTACCCAAAGTTGATACCTTCAAAACCGCCTTCGAGACAAAGGAAGAGTACCATTCCAAAAATTACAAAGGCCTTGTAGAAAGATTACAGACGCCTTGTAGAAAGATTACAAGCGCCTTGTAGAAGTATTACAAAGGGCTTGTAATTTTCTGTAATACGAAAGATTGAAAATGATTAAGGTGTGCTTTAGCCTTTACAAGAGGGTTACAGGAAGAGAATAAGACTAAAAAAAGGATTCCTTATTCTTCTGATTACGCTCAAGTAGCGATAATTACATAAAAACAAAGGGTACCTTATTAAGGTGAAAGCATGAGCCTTTCTCCTTGATAAGATACCCTTTTATTCTTTAAAAACTTGCTATTACAAGAGTCTCATCACATCCTCGACAATCTGTTCATCAAGCAAACGGTTATCGGACAACAGTTGCTGGAGATTGAAACGATCATAAAGATCCTTCTTCACACCGCCCACAAGCACCTTCATATCAGTAGGTCCATAGTAAGAAGCGATACGCTCTCCGAAGCCACCATCCTTACATCCGTCCTCTAATGTTACTACTAACTGATGGTCAGTCTTCAACGAATCAAGCATATCAGCATCCACTGCGTTCAAGTAGCGTGGATTGATGAGTGTGGCGTCAATACCCTTATCAGCCAATAGGCGTACTACATTCTCACCCTTCTGATAGAAAGAGCCGGCAGCAATGATGGCAACCTTTGAACCACGATGCACCATCTTATATTTCGGTTCATATCCATACGCTGCATCAACAGCCTCCTTCGTATGGTTCACACCATTGGTTGGGATACGAATAGCGATAGGTTTCTTATCCTGAAGAATAGCCCAACGAAGCATAGCAAAGTACTCCTCACATGTAGTTGGAGCAAGATAGATAAGATTAGGGATGCTACATAGCATCGGAATATCAAAGAGACAGATATGCGTAATGTCATTCATCCATAACACACCACCGCCCGTCACGTTGATCACTGCAGGGTTAGAGTTGATACAAAGGTCTTGTGCTATCTGATCATAAGCACGCTGCAAGAACGTACTGACAACCGTCCACACGGGTCGAAGACCACCCTTTGCCATACCAGACACCATTGCTGCAGCCTGTTCCTCAGCAATTCCCACATCAACATGCTGCTTACCAGCTTGCTTACGCTTCTCAGCTGTGAAACCGGCAGCCGTCGGTGTACCGGAAGTTACGGCAATAAGTGTCTTGTCTTTCTTCATCTCCTGCAGCATCCAGTCACTGAGAAGCTGATCGTAAGACTCATATTCAGGATCTTCAAGGCTGCTACCATTCTCTACATTGAATGGCATACTGTAATGCCATGCCTCTTTATTTCTACGGCAGGAGCAAACCCATGTCCCTTCTCTGTGTGTATATGAACAACCGTTGGCTTGTCAGTATCCTTCACACTACGGAACACTTCGATAAGTTTTTCAACATCATTGCCTTCCTCAAGATACTTATATTCAAAGCCCCAAGCCTTAAACCAGTTGTGCTCACACGTTCCTTTGCTTTCACGCAAGGCACGCAGATTCTTATAGATACCACCATGATTCTCGGCAATAGACATCTCATTATCGTTCACAATGATGATGATTCCCGTACCAAGTTCTGATGCTTCATCCAACCCTTCGAATGCTTCGCCACCAGAAAGGGAGCCATCACCAATGACAACAACGATGTTTTCTTTCGTACCTCTTATGTCTCGTGCCTTCTGAAGACCCGTAGCAAGACTCACCGAAGTGGATGTATGCCCTACTTCAAAATTGTCATATTCTGGGCACTCCGTTGGTGAAGAATAACCGCTGACAGCATCCATTGCCTCCATATCACCCAAGAAACCAGAGACACGACCCGTCAAGACCTTATGTGGATAACTCTGGTGGCTGACATCAAACACCAGTTTGTCCGTTGGAGTATTAAACACATAATGCAGTGCTACGGTAGCCTCAACAAAGCCAAGGTTCGGTCCTACGTGCCCACCATGCTTACTAACGCGGTTCAAGACAGCCTTACGTGTCTCGTCAGCAACGACTTGTAACGCCTTGACATCTAATTGTTTTAAGTCGGCTGGCGACTGAATTTCTCTATGTACATTGTTATTTTGTTTTTAAAGGGTTGTTATCCTCTATCTATGAATGCAAAGTTTAACAAAAGTCTTGTTAACTTTCCACCTTTAATATATATTATATTACCATCGCATTGCTTCTCTGTCAGCATTTTGATAGAGCTTATTCAATCTGTGTTTTCGGCCAGTTTACAAGGTAAAGATGCTCCGTAGCACGTGTGAAAGCCGTGTAAAGCCAGTGGATATAATCAGGTGTGAGCATCTCATCAGTCATATATCCTTGGTCAAGATAGACATGTGCCCACTGCCCACCTTGTGCTTTATGGCACGTAATGGCATATCCGAACTTTACCTGTAGAGCATTGTAATAATCGTCTTCACGTAGCTTCTTCATACGATCAGCCTTCAAAGGGATGTCTGAATAGTCCTCCATCACACGCTGAAAGAGTTGCTCATTCTGCTCATGTGTTAGTGCCGGTGCCTCCGTTTTAAGCGTATCAAGAATCACGACCATATCTTCTTCGGTATTGTCGTAATCGGGAAATGACAAAGTAACATCGGCAAATCGGAATCCATATAACTCTCTAACGTTACGTACGCGACGCACCGTTGCATGGTCACCATTGGCTATGAAGCCTCCGGCTATCCCTCCGAAAGAGGAGATATTTCTATGGGATGGATCCTTACCTGTCATCTCCCCTACAGCAGTTTGGGCTTCTCCTTGCTCAGAAGGGTTATGTGGGGCTTTATACTTATTCTTCACTACCATCAACATGTCACCCGTTGTCAACTCCTCTTCACGCCCGAGTACCATGTTACGAATCCCCTGATTAAAGATATTAGCCCGTTTATTGGAACGTGTTATGACCATTGTCTCGTCCATTCCTACCTCCGAATAGCTGGAAGCAAGACTCTCTATCAGTTCGTCACCAGGGACAACAGAGATATCAGCAAAGCCATTGAAGCGTATCTTGGGTAGTTGTGTTGCCTCATTATGGGTTATCATCTGACGAATAACAGTGGCATTATACAGGATTCCTGAGTCCTGACTTTGTCGCAACACCTCATTCAAGTCGCATTCATAAACCGTCAGCCCGTATGCTCTCATCACATCAGCACGCAGAGCAGGACTCTCTTCTTCGCCCACAGGTGGCAACTGTGCCTTATCACCTATGAGTAACATACGACAGTTACGGTCGTTATAGACATACTGAACAAGGTCATCCAACAGGCAACCACTGCCGAAAGTGTTGTTATTTGACGACAGACTAATCATGGAAGCCTCATCAACCATAAACAAACGGTCGCGGAAAAGATTGACATTCAGATTGAATTTACCATCCAATCCCGTGAAAGCCTTCTCACGATAGATACAACGATGGACTGTTGCTGCAGGTTGTCCGGAATTCTGCGAGAACACTTTTGCTGCCCGCCCAGTAGGTGCAAGGAGTGTGACCTTCTGCTTTAAATCCATCATTGTACGGACAATGGCACCAGCCAAGGATGTCTTACCAGTACCGGCACTACCACGAAGAATCATCACACAACGCTCATCACGATCCGTCATGAAACGTGAAAAGATATCGGCAGCAAACATTTGGTCATCCGTAGGATTGAAAGCAAAGTGCCTCAATACGTCATACATCAGTTCTTCGGTGAGCATTCTTTCTAAGAAGTTAGGGAGTTAAAGGGATAAAAGGACTTAAATGAGTGGAGGATTATTGGGAAAATGAAGGGATGAAAGAATAGGAAATCAACTTTCAAAGTTCAAACCACAAAGTTCATTTCCATTCGGAATAATCAGCATAACGTTCCACACGCTGCTCTATATCATCAGGTAGTTTTTGGAAAAAATTGATACCTGTAATGCGCTCCACCTCATCAACAGAGTTGACATAGTCGATCTTCTTATGCCCCTTTGCCGACACATTACGACAGATAAAACCTATCGCCTTAGGTTCTCCATCCATACAAAGTACCACTTTAAAGAATGCTTCAGGAACCTGAACCTTATTCATTCCAATCGTTTTATGCTTCTGATTGAAATAGATTGGCCCACAAACGATATATACATCACCGTAACGCTTTGCCCATTCACGGCACTGAACCTCTATAGTATTCCATAGTCCACTGTTCAATGCAGGATTCTGTGGACACACATTCGTCATCAGAAAGCTCTGTTCCATAGCCAACTGACTCCAGCGGTTGTCCCCTGCAGGACACATATGACCACGGTCGAAACCCGAACGCATATAGTCATACGTATCAACTCGTGGTTCTGGAACATCCTCATCGGCATGAAAAGTAATACCACTGCGCTTCACTTTCCCTCCAGTATGGCTGTCTGTCAAATGCCATGCCACCCAGTTGGGTGTCTTTGTATCAATATTATAAGAGGCAGTATAGCCCTCACGATGTAGCAGAAGAGACGGCACACCAGCTTTCCCCACCGGGATTTCAAGCTGATCCGCAGCTTTCTCATCTGCCGAAGAACTGTCCAAAGACTCAGCTTCTTCAGACAACTGCGGTTCTGTACTACTAGAAAACGGGATATCTAAGGTCTTAACCTGTGTTTTTCCCCTATCCCCTTGGCATGCTATTGACAGTAAGGAGAACAAGAGAAAGAACACTTTCCATATATTCTTTCGCATTAATCAGTTATTATATCGCTTATCATTAAAAAGAATTCATAAATATTAGTAACATCTTGAACACGCCCGATAACCTTCATTCTGTGCAGAACTTAAAGATATTCGAGAGTAATTTCCACGCCATAAAGCAGGACAAGAAGTTCTTGAATGATAGCATGAACCTGTCGGAGTAATGTATACTGTCTGTCCGACGTTGGCAGAACGAGTGTATCCACGTCTACGATTCTCAAGCTTATGTGTCTTTGCACGTTGAGGGGTTCTCCTACTTTTATGCTTCTTATGTTTCTTTATGCTGACATATTCTGTACTGTTTGTAGCCGCTGTTTCATAAGTAAAACTACTTGTTCCTAACAGCATTGCTACCAGAAAGAGAAGAGAAAAATAATTCTTCATACGTTGTTTATATTCGTTAATAACAGGGATCACGTTTACAAAGTTAACGTTTTTCTCGAGTATCAATAACGTTTTCACAAAAAAAGATAAGTCTATCACTTACTGCTTAGGGGATAACCGAGAACTTAATTCAGACACTCTATGATATATCTAATGACCTACAGGCAATTGACCAAGTCCAAAGAAAAATAAAAAAGACACCCTTCTGCAACGCAAAAGAATGTCTTTTCTATTTTCAAATAAAGCGCTTCTAAATCTGCAAAGAACTGCTTTACAGGTCAAAAACTTAGAAATAAGAATCAAATTATACCCATCAGGCGAAGCACAGTAGGTGTAAGCAGAGCCGTAAAGATACCATTCAATGTGATACCAAGGCTGGCAAAAGCTCCGTATTTACTGCTATATGCCATGGCTGTAGAAGCTCCTACGGCATGAGAAGCAGCTCCCATAGACAGTCCTTGAGCTATCGGACTGTTGACATGTCCCAAGGATAAAGCCTTGAAACCAACCAGTGCACCAATAATACCAGTAATGACAACGACAGCAGCCGTAAGAGAAGGGATACCTCCGAGGCTCTGTGTGACCTCCATTGCGATAGGCGTTGTGACAGACTTACTAGCCATTGAAAGAATAATAACATCTGATGCACCACAGAGTTTCGCCACTGTTACAACACTGACGATACCTACTAAACAACCGACAAGTTGTGACAAGACGATTGGAAGCCACAGACGTTTGATGGCATCAAGCTGCAAATAGAGAGGAACTCCCAATGCTACGACAGCTGGTTTGAGCCAAAAGTCAATGAGTTGTGCATCTGTCTTATAGGTTTCAAACGATACTCCAGTTATCTTCAGATAAATAATAATGAGCACAATAGCTATCAAGATGGGGTTGAGAAGCATCCATCCTGTACGGCGTTGCAGACGTTTTATAAAGAAAAACACCGCAAATGTCAATGCTAAGATTACGTATTGGTTGGAGAATATGTCTCTTCCCTGCTCAAATAAGTCAATATCCATCATGATTTTTCCTCCTCTTCATCTGTCAAATCCTTACCTCGCAAGGCCTTCACCTTCTGTAATTCTTCCTCTTCTACCAAGGTATCAAACTCATCTAAAGTCTCCTTCATCTCCTTTACCTTCGCCGCATGCGCACGATGATGCAGCAAGTCAAGTGCTGTCAACTGGCGTTCAAGCTTAATAATCATCTGGTGCATCTGTCCCGTAACAACCAAAACGAGTACCGTACTAACCACTGTTGCCATAAGAATGGGGAACCATTCACGCTGGATAACATCCAAATAAAGAATCAAAGCCACCCCCGGTGGTACAAAGAAGAAGCCCAGATTGGCTATGAGGAGCTGTGAAAGCTTCTCTATCCACGACAGTTTCACCCATCCCACCTTAAGGAAAAAGGTTAGAAACAGCATACCAATAATACTGGACGGCAGCTTTATTCCTGTCGCCCAAACAACAAATTCTCCCAATGCCAAGCACCCGAAGATGACGAAATTGTATTGCCATGTAAAATAGTTCTTATTCTCAACGACCTTTCAGTGGTTAAAAGAATAGTTTCGACTGCAAAATCATCTGCAAAGTTATTGCTTTTTTATGATAAACTCACACCATTAAAACCCTTTTTTACACTTTAGGGGAATCCATAAGAAGACATTTATCAAGAATTTAGCAAGGATAACTGAAAAAAAATGAGTAAGTTTGCAGACACATAAACAGTATGTTACACACATAATGGCAGACACAACAAACAATATCTCTGATAAGAAACTCCGCCTTACAATAAGGATTTGTAAGGACAACATGGCGTTTTCAGTGGGTGATCCACAAGAGAGTGGACAGCTCGTCTATGAGCCTTACCACATGAATGCTGGTATTTCAATAGCGGCTAACCTACGGGAAGCCTTTCATGTATCGGAGTTATTACAGAGTGGATACAAGCGTGTGCTGATTGAACTGGATGCTCCAGTGATGCTTGTGCCGACAGATGAGTATGCAGGGCAGGACGTCGAGGCACTTTATCATCATACTTATCACCAGAATGGGAGCGAGGAAATTCTTTCCAGTGTACTACCCGATCTGAATGCCGTTGCGGTCTTCTCCATCAATAAAGACTTGAAACTAGTTATTGATGATCACTTTCAGGACATACGCATCCAGCCTCTCATGCAATCAGTATGGACCCATTGCTACCGGCGTTCTTTCTCTGGAACACGGCGAAAGCTGTATGCTTACTTCCATGAAAAGCAACTGGAGGTCTTTTGTTTCCAACAGAACCGTTTCCGATTCAGCAACTCTTTTGTTACGACACATGCTCATGACATACTCTATTATCTGCTTTACATCTGGAAACTGACGGGGATGGAGGCTGAGAAGGACGAGCTTTATCTCCTTGGAAGTATGCCTCATGAAGACTGGTTGACCACACAGATAAAGCAACATCTGCAGTATTGCAGGGTGATCAGCCCTGAAGCTGACTTCAATAATAATTCTATTGCAAAGCAAAAGAATATTCCTTACGACATGAAAGCAATCTATTTGGATTGATAAAGACAAGAAGAAATGAGAATCATCACAGGAAAATATAAAGGCAGACACTTTGATATTCCACGTACTTTCAAAGCTCGACCAACGACAGACTTCGCCAAAGAGAACATCTTTAACGTGATTAACGGGTATATTGATTGGGAGGAGACAACGGCATTAGACCTCTTTTCGGGTACGGGAAGCATATCATTAGAGCTTCTTTCACGTGGTTGTAAGCAAGTGGTAAGCGTTGAAAAGGACCGTGACCATGCTCGTTTCATCAGCCAATGTATGGAGAAAATAGGTACGGAGGAGCATATATTAATAAAAGGTGACGTGTTCCGATTCCTCAAAAGCTGCCATCAGAAGTTCGATCTCATCTTTGCCGATCCGCCTTATGCCCTTCCAGAGCTTCCTACAATCCCTGATCTCATCTTCCAACACGACTTGTTAAAGGAAAATGGACTGCTGTCTTTGAGCATGGCAAGCACAATGATTTCTCTTCTAACCCACATTTTATTGAACATAGAAGCTACGGTAGTGTGAACTTCTCATTGTTCAAATAAGACAACCGTCGGCTTCTTTACTCAAAAAGGGTCGACGGTTTTTATTGAAAAGGTCGACCCTTTTGACGAAAAAGGTCGACCTTTTTATGTGAGAGAGCTTACCAGTCTTTCTTCTCTCATCAATATTCAAACAAGAAAAGGATATAAAAAAGAGCCTTAAAGTAACGGACTCAACAGTCTTACTATCGACTCCCAAAGCCGCTGTAGGAATGGTCTGTCAGTAAGACTCCCTCACATCTTCCAATGCAATACTCTCACTCTGATCACGCAGGAAGATATCTTTTACCTCCTTAGCAATACTTTCATCATAGAAGAAAGCATTCGATTCAAAGGCATTTTCAAAGCTACGGAAGTCCACATTCGTTGATCCTATTGTGGCAACAGCATCATCTGATACCAACAACTTTGAATGATTAAAACCTGCTTTATACAGGAAAACCTTCACACCAGCCTTAACTGTTTCCATGACATACGAACGTGAAGCCCACTCAACAATCTTTGTATCTGTCTTATAAGGTATCATCAACCGCACATCAACTCCCGACAAAGCAGCCGTTCGCATAGCAAAGAGAATAGGATCAGTAGGCAAGAAGTAAGGGGTTTCCATATATACATAATGCTTTGCACTACACAGTACGCTTACATAACCTTGCTCTATTTCAGGCCAAAGGCTCGTCGGACTGCTCGTAACAATCTGAGCCAGACAGTCGTTCTCCTCGGTTATTACCTCTGGATAATAGCTACGGTCAGTTATCAAAGCCCTACATACGAAGAACCAATCCACCAAGAAAGCCCTTTGCAAACCATACACTGCCGCCCCCCTTATCTTCACATGTGTATCACGCCAAGCCTGCTTTCCTGTTCCTTTCACGTAGCGTTTCGCAATATTCATACCACCAATAAAGCCAACTTCACCATCAATGACGCAGATCTTACGGTGGTTTCGATAGTTCATCCTACTTGTCAGCACCGGAAAACGTACAGCCATGAAAGGGTGAGCCTCAATACCTTCAGCACGCATCTTGTCTATAAAACGCTCCTTCATACGCCATGAGCCCACGTCATCATAGATAATACGCACTTCAACTCCCTGTCGTGCCTTGTCTATTAGGGCGTCAGCGATGATGCGACCCAAGGGATCATTCTCAAATATAAACGTAATAAGATGGATGTGATGTTCTGCCTTTCCAATCTCCATCAACAAGGCTGGGAAGAACTCATAACCCGAGGTATAGATTTCCACCTTATTGTTTGAAAGGTAATGCCCAATTCTGGTTCATGAAAAGACTGATAAGTGACCGATACTTACCAGGCAATTGCAAACGTTTCTGCTCTGCAAACTCCAGCATAGAACGCTTTGTTAACTGGTCCATACTGTGCTGCCAGATCTTGCGTTCCTTACGTGTGTTCTGTCCAAAGAAGAAGTAAAGCACAATTCCAAGCATTGGTATAAATGTCAGCACCAGCATCCATGCCATCGTTTTGGCTGGCTGCCGGTTGTCCATCAGCACACGTATCATCGCTACAATGATGATAGTCGTGTAGAAGACGAGGGGATATCCAATGGATGTAAATCATCTCTTTTCGTTCCTTCTTACTTATATAAGAATATCACTTCCTAACTTCTTAGCCAGCACGTTGCGCACGTCCTGCAGCTTCTTTATTTCCTCCATGATCTTCATCAGTTCTGCCATGTCCTTCGTTGTGCCCATCAGTGTCATCAGTTCCTTCAAATGATGGTCTATATAATCAAGTCGGAAATCCCCGATAAGATGCATCACCCGATCACGCAAGGTTGCCTCTGTCTCTTTCACCTGCAGACTTTCAGAGAGCTGGAACCGGTCAACACTCAGCTTTACAGCCACCGATGCAATGTTCATATCAGCATGCTGAGTAAAGTATTCCTCTGCCTTAAACCCTTCTTCACCGCTATGTTCAACTGCTTCATTCAGCATTTGAGTAAAGATTGGATTTGAAAAACACAGATTATCAAGTCCAAGGTCATAAGCAATATACTGTGCTACAGTCAGATTATACATCTGTCCTGTGGATTCATCCTTAGCATTTCGAATGATAATCTTATCTCCATCACGCACCACAGCCTGCATCAACATCTGCTCAACATGTGACACCATGTGGACAGGAGTGGACAGAGAAGAAGGCTTCTTCGCCTGTTCTTCCGCACGTTGTTGCTGCTGTTCACGCGTCTGTTGCTCTCGATTGCTATGAATATTACGGTTCATCTGCTCCATCAGTGTGCGTTCTGGAACACCAGTCCTGTTGGAACACTCACGAATATACGTATCACGGAGTATGGGATCTTTAATGACTGAGATGCTTTGTACAATAGAACCCACGGCTTCCGACCGCTTAACAGGATCTGTAACACCTTGTAACAAGACATTAATCTTAAAGACAATGAAGTCCGTCTGGTTCTCTTCAATGTACTGCCTGAAGCTTTCTGCACTATGACTACGTGCGAATTCATCCGGGTCTTTACCGTCTGGAAGCAACAGAACCTTTACGTTCATCCCTTCAGACAGTAGCATATCCGTTCCACGTAAGGCTGCATGCTTACCTGCTTCATCACCATCATAGAGCAAAACGATATTTGATGTGAAGCGATGGAGCATGCGAATCTGATAAACAGAGAGTGCTGTTCCACTGTTGGCAACAACATTCTCTATGCCACACTGGTGCATAGAGATAACATCCGTATAGCCTTCCACCATATAAACAAGGTCATGTTTGGCTATAGCTTTCTTGGCTTGGAAGATTCCATACAGCTCTCTTTCCTTGTGATAGATAACACTATCGGGAGAATTGACGTACTTCTGACTGACACCCTTCGTACGAGAATCCAGTAAACGACCACCGAAAGCGGTCACCTTTCCACTCACACCGATCCACGGGAACATCACTCTACCATTGAATCGGTCAATCAATTCGCCATTCTCACGTTCAAAGCAGAGTCCTGTCTTTACCAAAAAGTCTCGCTGATAACCGCTTTTTAAGGCTGCATCAGCAAAGCTATGACGTCCCGAAAGGCAGAAACCCAACTGGAACTTACGAATAATGTCATCCCGGAAACCACGACTGCGAAAGTATTGCATTCCTATCGCCATACCATCAACATCGTTGTGAAGGATATTTTCAAAGTACTTTGCAGCCCATTCGTTGACCAAGAACATAGATTCTCGCTCACTTTCCTGCTGCTTCTCCTCCGTTGACAGTTCCCGTTCATGCACTTCTATATGGTATTTGTTCGCAAGCCACTTCAAAGCCTCGGGATAAGTCATCTGCTCATGTTCCATTATGAACTTCACAACATTCCCTGCTGCACCACATGAAAAGCACTTGTAAACACCTTTCACCGGACTTACAGAGAATGAAGGGGTACGGTCATCGTGAAAAGGACACAAGCCTTTATAGCTCGTTCCAGCCTTACGCAAAGAGACAAAATCGCTGACAACATCAACGATATTCGCCGCATCTAAAATCCTATCTACTGTTGGTCTGTCAATCATTGTGCTACAAAGATAGCATAAACAACGGATATGACAAAACAAGAACAGGAAAAAGATAAGGGCGAAAGGATATGAACAACAAGGAGAAAGTTGTCAAATAAGGATTCATCATTATGTAGCAAAGGATTTAAATAGGCTTACGTTATCATATAAGGTGAGATGAATTAGAAATAATGAAATAATCTTACAGTTTAAAGAACACAGAAAACTCTCAAACAAGAGAAAACCATCTTTTTCTCCATTTGTAACTTATACGTTATCAGATAGTTACAGATGGGCTTGCAAAAGGGCGTCTTTTACGTTGCAAAAGGGCACCTTTTACACATCAAAAGGGCATCTTTTACCACGCAAAAGGGCATCTTTTAGAATGCAAAAGACGCCCTTTTAAAATTCAACAAGGAATTCATTTTACAAAAAAGAGCATCTAAACCTTTATCACATCGTTAAACAACAGCTTCTTTTTCTTATATGATTTATCCTGTATCCACATGTGCAATGCGGTATTTTCTGCCATTATCAGCTGTAGAGTTCCTTAGCATATAGGCATCAATGCCCCATTCATAAAACATTCCAGAACAATGAAGCGAGGGGCTATTGGGTGGGACGTTTTTGTTTGTTTTATTTGTTCATGTTGCAAAAAAACAGTACTTTTGCCACCAATCACGTGACAGAAATTTCTAAATAACACATTATTATATTTATGAGTTTGAACATTGTTGTACTTGCTAAGCAGGTACCTGACACAAGAAACGTGGGAAAAGATGCCATGACAGCCGAGGGAACGGTGAACCGTGCTGCGCTGCCAGCTATCTTTAACCCCGAAGACCTAAACGCTTTGGAGCAGGCTCTGAGACTGAAAGAGCAGAATCCTAGCTCCACCGTAGGAATACTTACCATGGGACCTCCACGTGCTGGAGAGATCATTCGACAAGGACTTTATCGCGGTGCAGACACTGGCTGGTTGCTGACTGACCGTAAGTTTGCTGGTGCTGATACGCTCGCTACTTCTTATGCCTTGGCTACTGCCGTGAAGAAGATCGGCAATGTGGATATTATCATTGGTGGTCGACAGGCTATTGATGGTGATACAGCACAGGTAGGACCACAGGTAGCACAGAAATTAGGGTTAAATCAGGTAACATACGCTGAAGAGATTCTGAAGATTGAGAACGGTAAGGCTACTATCCGCCGGCATATTGATGGCGGTGTAGAGACTGTTGTCGCTCCACTTCCAGTACTTATCACCGTAAATGGTACTGCTGCTCCAGCTCGTCCTTGCAATGCTAAGCTCGTAATGAAGTACAAGTACGCTACTTGTCCTATGGAACGTAAAGGCGATGAGCCATGGTCGAACCTCTACGAGGAACGTCCTTACCTTACATTGAACCAATGGTCAGTTGCCGATGTGGATGGTGACGAGGTTCAGTGTGGTCTATCTGGTTCACCAACCAAGGTTAAATCAGTTCAGAACATAGTCTTCCAAGCCAAAGAGAGCAAGACACTCACAGGCTCAGATGAGGATGTAGAAGGACTTATTAAGGAACTGTTAGGAGAGAAGATTATTGGTTAAAAGCCGCTCCCCCAACTCTTCTCAGCATAGAGAGGAAGGATAAAATGTTCTGTTAACGATTAACAAACATCATGGGAAGGCATCATATTAAAAAATAAATCCCCCAACAAGTGAGCATATCACACCGCTCTCCATGCGGAGAAGGGATGGGGGTGAAACCTATGAATAACGTATTTGTATATTGCGAAATAGAAGGAACCACCGTACAGGAGGTTTCACAAGAGCTGCTGACCAAGGGTCGTAAGCTCGCTAATGAGCTGGGTGTGGAACTCCATGCCATCGCTGCCGGTACTGGCATTAAGGGTAAGGTGGAGGATCAGATCCTACCTTACGGCGTTGACAAGCTCTTCGTTTTTGACGGTGAGGGACTCTTCCCTTACACCTCAGCACCTCATACAGACATCTTAGTGAACCTCTTCAAAGAGGAAAAGCCACAGATTTGTCTCATGGGTGCTACGGTTATCGGGCGTGATCTCGGCCCTCGTGTATCATCATCTCTAACCAGTGGTCTGACTGCTGATTGTACTCAACTTGAGATTGGAGACTATGATGACAAGAAAGCAGGCAAACATTATGAGAATCTTCTCTATCAGATTCGTCCTGCTTTCGGTGGTAACATTGTTGCAACGATCGTCAATCCAGACCATCGTCCACAGATGGCTACAGTTCGTTCGGGCGTGATGCAGAAAGCAATCTATGATGGTAAAGCCAAAGAAGAGGTTGTTTATCCTGATGTAACGAAGTATGTTCCAGAGATTGATTACGTGGTAAAGGTCATCGATCGTCACGTTGAAGCAGCACAGAACAACCTGAAAGGTGCACCAATCGTTGTTGCCGGAGGTTACGGTGTTGGTTCAAAAGAAGGGTTCGACTTGCTCTTCAAGCTCGCAAAGGAGCTTCACGGAGAAGTAGGAGCCAGCCGTGCTGCTGTTGATGCAGGCTGGGTTGACCATGATCGTCAGATTGGTCAGACAGGTGTTACAGTACATCCTAAGGTATACATAGCCTGTGGTATCTCTGGTCAGATACAACATATAGCTGGTATGCAGGACAGTGGTATCATCATTTCTATCAACAATGACCCTGATGCACCTATCAATGCCATTGCTGATTACGTCATCAATGGCACTGTAGAGGAAGTAGTTCCAAAGCTGATAAAGTATTATAAGCAAAACAGTAAGTAAAGAAAATGGCAAATTATTATACTGACCACCCAGAAATTGCGTTCCACTTGGAGCATCCATTGATGAAACGCATCGTAGAATTAAAGGAAAGAAACTACGCTGATGCAAAGCAATATGACGATGCACCAGTAAACTATGAGGATGCTATTGAGAACTACAAGCGTATCCTTGACATAGCAGGTGACATAACAGCAAACATCATTGCACCAAACTCTGAGGCTGTTGACCAGGAAGGACCACACCTCATTGATAACCGTATGCACTATGCAAGCAAGACATTGGAGAACATTGAGGCTACACGTCAGGCTGGACTATGGGGTATTTCAATGCCTCGCCGTTATGGTGGACTGAACCTTCCGAACGTTGTTTTCTCTATGTTATCTGAACTTATTGCCGCTGCTGATGCTGGCTTCCAGAACATATGGTCACTACAATCATGTATTGACACACTCTATGAGTTCGGTAATGAGGAACAAAGACAGAAGTATATCCCACGTATCTGTGCTGGTGAAACGATGTCAATGGACCTTACTGAGCCTGATGCAGGTTCCGATCTCCAGCGCGTTATGCTGAAAGCTACCTTCGATGAAAAGGAGAACTGCTGGCGACTGAACGGTGTGAAGCGTTTCATTACCAATGGAGATTCAGACATCCACCTCGTCCTTGCACGTTCAGAAGAGGGTACACGTGATGGTCGTGGATTATCAATGTTTATCTATGACAAGCGAAACGGAGGTGTTGACGTACGTCATATAGAGAACAAACTCGGTATACATGGCTCTCCAACCTGCGAACTTGTATACAAGAACGCAAAGGCTGAACTGTGTGGTAACACCCGTATGGGTCTTATCAAGTACGTCATGGCATTGATGAACGGTGCTCGTTTGGGTATCGCTGCCCAGTCAGTAGGTGTTGAACAAGAAGCATACAACGAGGGATTGGCTTACGCTAAGGAGCGTGCACAGTTCGGAAAGAAGATCATTACCTTCCCTGCTGTCTATGATATGCTCTCTCGTATGAAGGCAAAACTTGATGCCGGTAGGTCACTTCTGTATCAGACAGCACGCTATGTAGACCTCTACAAGGCATTGGAAGATATCTCTCGTGACCAGAAGCTGACGCCAGAGGAACGCCAGGAGATGAAGAAGTACACCCGATTGGCTGATGCTTTCACACCACTTGCCAAGGGTATCAACTCTGAATATGCCAACCAGACTGCTTACGATGCTATCTCTATTCACGGCGGTTCAGGCTTTATCATGGAGTATAAGAGCCAGCGTTTGTTCCGCGATGCACGCATCTTCTCTATCTATGAGGGTACTACACAGCTGCAAGTTGTTGCTGCAATACGCTACATTACCAACGGAACTTACCTTTCAATCATGAAGGAGATGCTCGAAGGTGAACTTGCTTGTGACTGTATGAAGGGGCTACGTGACCGTGTTGCACGCCTTGTTCAACTCTATGAAGAGTCTGTTGAGAAGGTAAATGCAGAAGAGAATCAGGATGTTCACGACTTCCTTGCACGCCGTCTTTATAACATGACTGCTGACATCATTGGCTCTCTTCTCCTCATTGAAGACGCAGCAAAGGCACCAGAACTCTTCAAGAAGTCAGCTAATGTGTTCGTTCGTATGGCTGAGGAAGAGGTAACAGGTAGCGCTGCTTACATCAAGGACTTCACTCTAGAGGACCTCAATAACTTCAAAGCTGTAGATGATGAACCTGTTGAAGCGTAAGGAATAATACGCAAGATATTGACAAGGGAGGATGTGTGTTGATAGGTTACAGCACATTCTCCCTTTCTTCCTTTGAATAACTAAACAACACTATGACCCAAGAGGAATATAACCAATTAGATTACGACTACGCCCACTGTGCTGGTGCTAACTGCCAGAAAGCAGGTCAATGCCTGCATCATACGGTCTATACCATGCTCCAGACGAACAAACACGACTATTATACAGTAGTAAATCCGAATGTAACTACAGGCAAACAGCCCTGCCCTATCTATGAAGCTGACCGCAAAGAACGCTTTGCATGGGGTATTTCCCGCATCTATGATAACGTGCGAACCAGCGACCTTCGTGGTGTAAAGATCAATGTTATGTCATGCTTCGGTGCTTCTGTATACTACAAAGTAAAGCAACTGAAACGTGCAATAACTGAAGAAGAGCAACAAGATATTCGATCAGCATTCACAGAAATGGGATACGATGGCAATGCCATTGAGTTCGATCGTTATGAAGAACAATACCCTGCTGTCATGCGAATAGCAAAGTACTAACATCTATAAACCTATATAAACCTATAAAGAGTATAGAAGCGAACTATCCATAAAGATTATGAATAAGTCAACTTTACACAAAGTCAATAGGGTTAAAGCAAACAAGATAAAGTCAACCCTAATGCTGTTTCTTCTTATCCTTGTCCCTATGTGTAGTCGTGCCTGCGCGACTGACACGCTTTCGGCTGTATGCAACGACAGTCTGCTGACCGAACAAGACTCCATTATACCATCTAAACTTCAGACGAAGATGGACAACATCGGGCAGAAACGCCTGTTCCAAGCCACCTATCTGGGACTTCCACTGATTGCCACTGGACTACTTGAGAAGCACTTCGATGATAAGTTCAGACGCCTACGAAACGGTGTTATGCCGAAGTTTGACTATAGATTAGACAATTACACACAGATGGCACCAGCTGCTATCTTACTTGGATTGAAGGCTGCGGGAGTACCAAGCAGGTCATCATGGGGAAGGATGTTAGTGAGCGATGCTATCTCCATTGCCCTGATGACAGGAGTGGTACAGGGACTTAAGCACACTACTGATGTGACCCGACCCGATGGAACCAACAACCAAAGCTTCCCTTCAGGACATACAGCAACAGCTTTTATGACGGCAACGATGCTCTCAAAGGAGTACGGGCACATCTCTCCATGGGTGAGTGTTGGCGCCTATTCCGTAGCAACGGCAACAGGACTGATGCGTATGGCAAACAATAAACACTGGCTGAGTGATGTCATGGTGGGAGCTGGAATAGGTATTCTGTCAACTGAATTCGGATATTGGATAGCCGATGCTTTCATGAAAGACAAGGGCTTGAACATCCGAGAACTGCAAGAAGAGGAACGATTAGGACGTAACAATCCGTCATTCTTAGGACTCTATATGGGCTTTAATGTCCCTCTAAGCAAGTTCCATACAGATGGAGGAACGACTTATCAAGCAGCTACGGGCACCGTACTTGGTGTAGAAGGAGCCTACTTCTTCAATCGGAATCTCGGATTCGGAGGGCGTACAACATTCTCCAACATACAGGTTATTGTGAACGGCACGGCATCACCTGACAATACAGTTAACTTTTATACCTTCTGTTTCGGACCATATTTTTCGCTTCCTCTAACGCTTCGTTGGACGATTGACACGAAGCTATTGGCAACAATAACCCAATATAACATGACGAAGATTGAGAATAATTACGTTCAATGTGATACTGGATGGGGCATTGGGACAGGCTTTAGTATCAACTATCGTGTGAAGAAACACTTCGGATTCGGACTGTTTTCCGATTACAACATACAGCCAGCACACAGTCAGAACAGCAGAGCGTATGTTCATACACTCACACTTGGAACCAAAGCTGCCATAAGATTCTAAGCCATTATAGGGTAAAGTCCTTATCGCAACAAGGTCATTTCTTCTTCTCGAAACGTTTATCCAGCCCGTTATACTCGTTGGGCTAACCCGTTGTATACGTTAGTCTGTCCCTTTATCAACGTTTATCTATCCTTTTGGACACGTTTGTCCAACCATTTGGACACGTTTGTCCAATCAATTGGACACGTTTGTCTAATTAGTTGGACACGCCTGTCCAATATCCTTTTATAAGAAGGAATCCCCGGTAACTCATGAGCTTTCTCCTTTCGAACCAAAGTATATAATGATTTACAACAGGGCTTTTACAGGACTATTCTCCTATACAAAGCCTCATCAGACCTTACCAACACCATCGCACAACGCCCTCAAAAATGAAATAAACACTGTACAACATGGTCATATGCGAAAATATCCCTATCTTTGCAACACATACTAACAAAGAAAAGAATATGAAGATATATCTTAAAGCAAGCTTGTTGTTAATGGGCTTTCTGTTCACCCAAACAACAATTGCATCGGCTCAATGCCCCATAAAAGAGCAGATAATGAACAGTGGAGAAGACGATAACAAGCAAGAACAGGCAAAGCCTGCCGACCCAACAACACGCACGCTGATCATCTTCTACGATAAGGCAAAGGGCAATAAGCCACTGCTGAAAGCTATCAAGCAGAACAACTGCACCCTCACCTACAAATACAAGGAGTTCAACGGAGTAGCCATTAAGGTTCGGGATGGCTGGGACATTGACAAAGCCATTGCCTACTTCAAGGGTGTCAAAGGCGTTTTGAGCGTAGGAAAGAACGGTGTTATGCAGCTGCAATAGCACTATCATACACAGAAACAAGACAAAAGGTCAGGTTAAAACGTACACACGTTATAACCTGACCTTTACTTATTACACAGAGCCCACACTACATCACCGCTTCTTTTTGGGATTAATATTAAACTTCCAGGCAAGCGAAAGCATGAGATAACGTGGTATGGAGTTGCGCCAAGTCTCTACTCTACCCTGCTCATTGACGGCGTAACGTACGCTGTTGAGTTGATGAAAGAGATCGAAGGCTTGTAGTTTGGTCAGTAATCTCCCCGAGAAGAAAGCTCGAGAAAGCTGCGCATTCCATATCCAATCCGTCGTATTGAGTTCTGACTGTTGATAACCACACCGCGCAAACATCGTCATATCCGTTGTCAGACGGAACTCCCAAGGCAGAGTCAACGTCGTATTGAACCCTACGTTATAGTCTGTTGCATGGATATCAGCAAAGTCTTCACGCTTACTGCTGATTGAATAATACTTCCAAGCACCATGCAATGAGAAGGAATAACCCTCAACAGGCTGGTAATCCACCCTAAGCTCGTCGCCAAGTATCATGTTCCTTACCACGCTTCGTTCGCTAACCAAGCTACCAACAAAGGTTGCCATATCAACAGAATGTCTGTACTCAGCCGTTAACTGATTGTCAACGGTGAACTTCTGTGCCTTGTCCAATGCCCGTGTAAAGCCTATACTGCCATCCACATTCCAGTTCCCATTCACACTGACAGGGCGGATACGTGACAAGGAGTTGGCCTTATCATAAACCAGACTGTAAGCAACGGCATTGTCTGTCTGATGATATCCTGCCCGAATATTTATCGCTTGCTGATGTGTACTATGGAAAAAGGCACCACCTTCAACATAGTATTTATGGATATTCCTCAACCCAGCATTACCCTCACGTACATACAAAGGAGTGCTGTCATCCATGTAATTGACCAACAACGTCATCTCTGGAAACTCCGATTTCACGCCCATCTGTATGTTCCATGCCTCGGGATTCTCTATTCTCAACGTTGGTTCAAAGAACAGATTACGACGAGAAACTCCATAATTGCCTGCCCTTTCATAACTCAACGATGAACTTAAGAGACGTACCGGGAGTTCTAGCGTAAGGTTCGCACCGAACAATTTGCTCTTTCGAGCATCATACTTCAACATCACTTTATGTTCATTCCGATGCTCACGATAGAAGAATGTGTTGCCATTATCCAATGCACTTGCTATTGAAAGGGCAGAAGATGGCAAGAGATCATCCAACTTGTAAGGACCAGAGCCCAACCTATCCAATCGATAAGCAGATTGTCGGACTTATTAAACAGATAAGAATAAGAATATCCTAACATCACATTCCGTGTATGGAAGCCAAAAGTATAGTCAGCTCCTGCATCCAATCTAAGGTTCTGATTGGGTGCATTCAGATAGCGTACACGCAAATCATGTGGCAGACCAGCTGTCGGATATTGCACATCCGATGAGGTTAAGGTGTATTGTTTGTTACGGTTATAAGTCAGATTGACGTTCCACCCGATGTTATCCGCAATGATTTTCAAACCATTATTACTACGGAATGAGAAGTTGAAGTCCTTTGTCTGGAAACTGTTATCCTCCATCAGCTGACTCAGAATGGAGTTTTTGACAGAGTCTTTCTGCGCTTCTGTCCCCCATCCAGTTCTCTTCATATAGTTTACATTGAGGAAATTGCTTGAGAATCCACCCTTCTTATACAGTATCAACCTATTGCGTGAGGACCAGTTATCACGACTGCTCTGCTGCAGGGACACCGCCTTTCGGAAAACATCTCCACCAGGAAGATAAGTCTGCGTATTTGTCTTGGTCATGATATCTGCACTGTTATGCTCCCAGTCTACACTGCTTTCGAACCACTCATTATAACCATTCAAGAAACGAATATATGACAATCCTGCAATCTTCGTAGCCAATAACCCATCGGGCATATCCTCCGGCGACCATTGTCCATCGAGTTTTGCTCGCTGATTATCATTCAGATTGTTCATATTAAAGTAAGTTCCAATGCGCTCGCGATCGGAGAACTTCATCAATAAACCACGCGAAGTATAACGGTGTTGAGTACCAATGCCCGCCTCAAGGTTACCCATATAACCAGTAGAATATTCCTTTTTCAGTCTGACATCCATGGTATAAGCCTTGTCACCCATGTCCTGTCCCATCATTTCAGACACGTGTCCAGCCTTATCGAATACCTTTATCTTACTCACAGAATAGGCAGGAAGATTCTCTAAAGCAACCTTTGGACTACCTGAGAAGAAGTCATGACCATTGACCAGAAGGTTCTCAACGTACTTCCCATTGACATATATCTTTCCGTCTTTTGTAAGTTTCGCACCCGGAAGACGTGCTACCAGAGCATCCAACATACTTCCTTCTGCCAGGTTAAACGCATTGGCGTTATAAACGATGGTGTCGCCTCTCATCACCATCTTTATCTTCGTTGACGTTACCGTCACCTCATTGAGCTCGTGAAGCTGATGCATATACATCTTATCTACTAATATATATTCCTCTCGAGTGCTCCTCAATTCACACCTTCTGTAGCTGTCTTCATAACCATCCAGCACAGCCCTAACTATGTAATGGCCTTTCTCCGTAACTCCACGAAACTCATACCAGCCCTCTGTGCCGCCCGTTCCATCAGGCAGCTCTACCACTTCAGCCGTCGTTGTGTCAATAACAGCACTGTCATTCGTCATCAGAAAGATCTTTGCAGCCAATCCTTCACCCGTAAAACCATCAACTATCGTTCCTCGAACTGAGTGTAAACGGTTCTGCGCATGCAGGGATAACGCAAAAAAAAAAAGGGAAAAACAGGTTAGAATGTGTAGAAATCTGAGTTTAAGCATACTATAAGTTATATCTGTTTAGGTATTATCTTCGTGTGAATAGAGAGCTTAGTACTTCTAAACACACCACAAATTTAGTATAAAAGTTTCTATATTGCAAGCCCCCCCCACAATCTATTACGATTTAACATTTTTTGTTTACCAAATCGATTAATTGATGTTTTTCGGCTTATTTAGTAAAGATTGAAGACTCAATTACCCACTCTGCGGTATCAAGCAGTGACATATCATAATGGTGCTGGGCATCAACACAAAGAAAGCATACGGTATAACCCATCCGCTTCTGTCGTAAAAAAGTACGTCACAAGGCACGCATCATTCACAGAAGCAGGGATGCTTATGAGACAGTAATAAGTTGACTATAATCCTTTTATGTGTTAAAAAAGAGGTCCGAAACGACACATTTCACGAAGAAAGCAGTAAATTTGTAGGCGAAACAAAGTATTAAACATAATAAAACAAAGAAAAATATGAAGAAGATCAGAGCAGCAGTTGTTGGTTATGGCAACATTGGACAGTACAGTGTTCAGGCACTTGAGGCAGCAAAAGACTTTGAGATAGCAGGCATTGTACGCCGTCAGGGTGACAAAGACAAACCTTTAGAGCTCACTCCTTATGAGGTTGTTGACGATATTGTCAAACTCAAGGACGTTGATGTAGCCATTCTTGCAACTCCAACACGCAGCTGTCCGGAGTATGCAGAGAAGATTACCGCACTCGGTATCAACACTGTTGACTCCTTCGATATCCACGGTTCAATCCTCGACTATCGTACAAAGCAGATGCAAAACAACCTTCGTACGGATACCGTCAGCGTGATTTCAGCTGGTTGGGACCCAGGATCAGACTCTATTGTACGTGTCTTGATGGAGAGTCTTGCACCAGAAGGCCTCTCATACACTAACTTCGGACCGGGTCGTTCTATGGGACATTCCGTAGTAGCACGTAGCAAGAAGGGGGTTAAAGACGCGCTTTCAATGACCATTCCACTTGGTGAAGGCATCCATCGCCGTATGGTTTACGTAGAATTAGAGGATGGTGCAAAGCTCGAAGAAGTAACAAAAGAGCTGAAAGCCGACGACTACTTTGCTCATGATGAGCTGCACGTCTTCGCTGTACCAAGCGTTGCTGCACTGAATGATGTTGGTCATGGCGTACACATGACACGTAAGGGTGTCAGTGGAAAGACCCACAATCAGCACTTCTCATTCGATATGAACATCAACAATCCAGCCCTTACGGCACAGGTACTTGTGAATGTTGCACGTGCCAGCTTCCGTCTTGCTCCGGGTTGTTACACCATGCCTGAGATTCCTGTTATCGACATGCTGCCAGGCAGTCGTGAGGAAATTATCTCAACATTGGTATAAGACGAAAGGTCAGGAAGTTACCCTTAACTTCTGCTGATACCGCCAAATGGCAATCATCATCTGCCCTCTGGAGATGATGGTTGCCATTATCTTTTCATGACATATATGTATGTCCATAGCTTTTTTTTCGTATTTTTGCACTCAATATGAGAACTTTCCAACATAAAGTGACGATAAATGACATAGGCGGTATCCTGGTTTTTGCCCTTGGAGCCTTCGTTTGTCTGTGGCATCGTACGAACAGTGTGATGGTAATCCTTGGCTTTATCCTCATTGCAGTTACCCTTCGAGCTGTGGATCGTGCTATCCATTCATCCTATACGTTGACAGATGACGGAGAACTACAGATTAAAACAGGAAGAATAGGACGCCCTAAGAGCATACAGATTACCCAGATAAAGACGGTTGACAAGCGTCCCTTTGCCTTTCGTTTAGGCTATTACGCTTTATTAGAACTCAATGATAACACAGCAATAAGCATCCAGCCCGATAATGTTGACTCGTTTCTGGCTGCAATAAGGAAGAAGATTAGTAAAAAAGATAACATAGAATGAAACTGAAATCATTATCAGTACTGGCTTTAAGTATAGTGATGAGCCTGCCAATCCATGCGCAGATTTACTTAGACAGTACTGAAATAGCAAAGGTTCTCAATCCGAAAGCAACTGTCATACAGTCCAAGACTACTGTTGAAGACAGTGATTCGGATGAAGAAACAGATAGTATTATCCCCGCATTTGCCACTGACAATCACTTGTCATGGAAGGAAAACATCACGGCTCGACTTGATGGTATCTTCCACACCTCACTACTTCAGACCGTACAAGCAGGTGTTATGATATGGGATCTGACGGATGATGTGCCGCTCTATCAGTACAATGAGCGTATGCACATGCGTCCTGCATCAACGATGAAGTGCCTCACTGCCATTGCAGCATTGGACAAGCTGGGGTCAGACTATACCCTCAAGACACGTGTTTACTATACAGGCGAGATTGAAGACTCCACACATGTGCTCCATGGTGACCTCTATTGCTTAGGTGGAATGGACCCCATGTTTGACAATTCGGACATGAGAGAACTTGTAAACACCATTCGTAACGAAGGAATAACGCAGATTGATGGCAACATATACACAGACTTATCCTTCAAAGAACGCAACCGTTTGGGAGAAGGATGGTGCTGGGACGATAAGAATCCGACGCTATCTCCACTCCTGATTGAGCGAAGAGACGAGTTCATCAGTCGTTTTTGCAGTGCTCTACGTAGCTCTGGTATAACCTTTAACGGTACTACTGACGAGCGACAGACGCCTGCTGAGGCACGTCCCATCGCAACTCAGGGCCACTCTATACGCCAGGTGCTGCAGCGAATGATGAAGGTGAGCGATAATCTTTATGCTGAAGCCGTATTCTATCAGCTTGCTGCAAGCGAAGGAACACGCTGGGCTTCGGCACGAACAGGACGTCAATACGAGAACGCACTCTTTGAGAAATTAGGTCTTAATGCCCGCGATTACTATGTTGCTGACGGTTCTGGACTGTCTCTTTACAACTATGTCAGTGCGGAGTTAGAAGTGAAAATGCTCCGTTATGCCTATCAGAAACAGGACATCTACGGTGCCTTGCTGCCGTCTCTGCCCATTGCCGGTACGGATGGAACACTGAAAGAGAATGAGAGGAACACCTGCAGAAGGCAACGTACGTGCTAAGACGGGCACGGTAAAGGGTGTCAGCTCTCTTGCAGGCTATCTTACAGCATCCAACGGACACCTCATCTGTTTTGCAATCATCAACAATGGTGGACTAACGAACAGTCCGATGCGTAATTTTCAGAATAAAATTTGTGTAGCTTTATGCCAATAGCTTTAAAATTAGACAAGGCAATACTCCCAAAATTGCCCCATAATCTGCTCAATGATGTAATGGAACAGATTCGTATCTTTGTCGAAAACATCATCATTTCATCAGGTGTACATGGTTCTGCCGTACCTGTTTTGCGCCACACTTTGCTGGCAGTTGTCACCGTTCTATTGGCATTCCTTGCAGAACGATTCTGCAGATTCGTCATTATCCCCATCCTTCTTAAGGTAGTAAAAAGGACTGAAGCCAAATGGGATGACATCCTCTTCGACTATAAAGTCATGCGCACAGCATGCCGTATCATACCAGCTTTGGTCATCTGGCAGCTCATGCCGTTGGTGTTCTATCAGTTCCCAATAGTGCAGGATATGCTTGCCCGACTGTGTGCTGTCTACCTTACGGTCATGACAACACTATTGGTTGTTAGCATTATCAACCGTCTACAATACTTAGACTCCAAGCCTGGAAGTTCAAGAAGCCAATATCTGAAATCCTTCTGTGGGGTATTGAGGATTCTGTTCATCTTCATTGCCGTAATCGTTGTTATCGCAATCCTCATTGATCGTAGCCCAATGACACTACTGGCGGGCTTGGGCGCAACATCAGCCATCCTCATGTTGGTGTTCCAAGATACGATAAACGGACTCGTAGCAGGTATCCGTCTGACCAGTAACGACATGATTCACATCGGAGATCGTATCACAGTACCCGGTGCTTTCGTTGATGGAACGGTCATTGACATCACCCTTACAACTGTAAAGGTACGTCAGGCAGATAACACCATCACCACTGTTCCTCCTATAACACTCGTCAGTGGGATGTTCCAGAACTGGAATGGAGTGCAGGATATGAATGGACAAAGAGTAAAGAAGATGATCTACTTTGACGTTCGTAGCATCCGTGTGGCAGATGATGAACTGAAACAAAGATTGATAACCAAAGGATATGTAAAAGAAGATGACATGAAAGGGGACATCATTAACATGGCTATCTTCCGTCATTATATGGAGCATTACCTCTCCAAACGCGATGATGTAAATAACCAAATGCCACTCCTAGTACATCAATTAGAGGCAACACAGAATGGCGTACCTGTTGAACTCTACTTCTTCCTACGCACAAAAGACTTCATACCACATGAGCATGCCATGTCGGATATACTTGAACACGTATATGCTTATGCGCAGGAGTTCGGTCTGAAAGTGTATGAACAGACTCCTAACCAATAAAAAAAGAAATGAAAAGATAGTATAGAGCATGTAGAAATACACCTATATTTTAAGGACTAAAAGATACCCTTCCGCAATGTGGAAGGGTATTTTTTATGGTAAAAGAAGCCCGTTCCTATTATACACACATACGCAACCATCACGCCCGAGAGTATAAAAAAGAATGCAAAGGAGCTGTGGTTGTCGATAGTAAAACAACCTTACAAACAGAAAAAGAGAATAATGGATAAAACAGAAGGAAATCAATTTTTCATGATTCTATAACCTTCACATTGTCAGACGGTTACAGATAGGCTTGTAAAAGGGCATGTTTTACGATGTAAAAGAGCACCTTTTACAACTCAAAAGGGCATCTTTTACAATGCAAAAGACGCCCTTTTAAAACGTAAAAGATGCCCTATTGAAAAGCTATTCGGATTTTGTTTTACAATAACAGGCATATTCTATCTCGGATTTACATACCCATTAGATAACAGAACAACCATTATTAAACGGCAAAAACAAATCTCCAGGATTTGTCTACCCCACCCTTTTGAATCATCAACAGGAATCATTCATCCTCGCTTTCAGGGCACAGACTTAAACAGACAATAGGAAAAAAGAAGAAATAAGGCTATATACCTAAGAACAGTAATTGCAGGCATGAATCTCCAAAAACACCCAAATACACCCTACTACTCCTAGATCACAACCTCAAGAAACACCCATATACACACTACTACTCTCAGAACACGACCTCAAAAACACCCATATACATACAACTACTCCTAGATTACAACCTCAAAAGATATACCTTTGAAGAGTATAAACATAAAAAAGTGGGGATAAACCATCATTCGGTTTATCCCCACTTATATTATTTCTCTCGATTAATCACGAAGACTAATCAAAAGGTTAGATGCTTTACTTTACGTAAACAACAGCCAAACGGTTAGAAGTTACGCCCTGTACACCTGCACCCTTAGCCTCATCAACGATGACACCACGGCTCTGGAGGTACTTAGCAACAACATCTGCACGGTTCTGAGACAGACGCTGGTTGAGATCCTTAGGACCTTCTGGAGATGCAGTACCTACGATCTGTACGTGACGGCCTTCCTTAACGTCATCAAGAGCCTTCTTAGCCTCGTTAGTAAGGATGTACTTACCCTGTGCGAAGGTTACGAATACCAAGTTGTCGATGCAGAGAGTCTGCTGTGCAGGAACCTCCTTAACAACTTCCTTAACAACTTCCTTAACAACCTCCTTAGGTTTAGCGTTAAGCTGATCACGGAGAGAGTTAATCTCATCGTTCAACTCACCAACGTTCCAAACCTTGAAGTTATGAGTACCGTTAGAAGTCTTGAACTTGTAGTTCAAACCAACGAAGAGACCAAGCTGAGCTGCCTGCTTACCGAACTGGATAGCATCGCCAGGACCATGAGTAAGGTTCCAGATGATAGCTGGCTCAGCATAAAGCTGCCATGCTCTGTTCTTACCAAGGTTGTAAGCGAATGTAAGACCAGTCTTAGCGGTCAACTCTGTATCGTCACCAGTGTTTGAAGACTGGATGATGTGCTTGTCACCGTAAGTGATCCAGTAACCGATACCAGCCTCAGCACCTACCTCGAAGCGACGATCTGGATTGTATTCGCAGAAGAGGTTAGTGAAGTTAAGAGTACCATTCAAGCCAAGGTTAATGGCACGAACTACTGTGTGACTGTTAGAGAAACCTAAAGAACCTGTCTGCCAACGATTGTCACCGAAGAAAGCAAGACCTTCGAGGTTAGCACCCCATACTGGGCTGAAGTTCTTACCGAGCTTAAGACCAGCTGCAGCATTCAATGGTGTGAAATGCTTGAAGTTCATTGGGCCCATAACGCCACCCTCAATACCAAGATAAACATTGTCAAATGGCTTAGCCTTCTCATAAGCTATCTGAGCTTGAGCGCTTGTTATACCCATTGCGAGCACTGAAAGTGCAATCAAAAACTTTTTCATAAATGATCAATATTAAATGTGTTAATTTTTTAGCAACCATTAATTTAGACGGTGCAAAGGTAGTGTTTTTTTTGAATAGACAACATTATTTTGTAGAAAAAATACTGTTTTTCTTTAAATTAAGGGTGTTTTTTCTCCTCAATGACCATTTTTGAACTATAAAATGAGATAAAACGATAACAATAAGTGTACTTTCAATTTGCAAATAACAAGATAAAAGGAAGACGTAAATCTGATTTTCTTTGTACCATAACAGACCATCTTAATCTCCTTATGGCCCCCTTGGATATTACAACACATCGAACTTACTCCACACTGTTTATCCCCTTTTGCCTTATATATAATATAATAAGGTAAAGAAAGAGATTACGGAAAGAACCTGAGAAAACTGTCACTGACTGCATATTTACCCGCAAACAGACAGTTGCCATCAGTTTTTTACGCAGGCGAGCACAAACATACTGCCATTCTGTCAGTACACACCCCTTGGCATGTCATTTGTTTAATTATCGGCGAATAACGCTGAAAGGGCGAGCAATAAAGCTAGAACAGTTCTCTGTTTTGGTAAGGCTTGACAAAGAAAGCGTTTAGAACTGAATTAAGAATAATAATAAAAACAAGATATAATTATGGGAAAGATTATTGGAATTGACTTAGGAACAACTAACAGCTGTGTTGCTGTATTCGAAGGTAACGAACCAGTTGTAATTGCAAATAGCGAAGGTAAGCGTACAACACCTTCTGTTGTAGGCTTCGTTGAGGGTGGCGAACGTAAGGTAGGTGACCCTGCTAAGCGTCAGGCTATCACAAACCCAGAGAAGACCATCTACTCTATTAAGCGTTTTATGGGTGAGACCTACGACCAGTGTAAGAAAGAGGCTGAGCGTGTTCCATTCAAGGTTGTTAATGAAGGTGGTTATCCACGTGTACAGATTGACGACCGCAAATATACTCCACAGGAGATTTCTGCAATGATTCTGCAGAAGATGAAGAAGACTGCTGAGGACTACCTCGGCCAAGAAGTAACTGATGCAGTTATCACTGTACCTGCTTATTTCTCTGACTCACAGCGTCAGGCTACCAAAGAAGCTGGTCAGATTGCAGGTCTTAATGTACAGCGTATTGTGAACGAGCCTACTGCCGCAGCACTTGCTTACGGTGTTGATAAGGCTAATAAGGATATGAAGATTGCCGTATTCGACCTTGGTGGTGGTACGTTTGATATCTCAATCCTTGAGTTCGGTGGCGGTGTATTCGAGGTGCTCTCTACTAATGGTGATACTCACCTTGGTGGTGATGACTTCGACCAAGTAATCATCGATTGGTTGGTTAATGGCTTTAAGTCTGAAGAGGGTGTTGACCTCACAAAGGACCCAATGGCTATGCAGCGTTTGAAGGAGGCTGCTGAGAAGGCTAAGATAGAGTTGTCAAGTTCTTCTTCTACAGAGATTAACTTGCCTTACATCACTGCAGAAGGTGGCGTTCCAAAGCACTTGGTAAAGACTTTGACTCGTTCACAGTTTGAGCAGTTGGCACATAGCCTCATCCAAGCTTGTCTCGTTCCTTGCCAGAATGCTATCCGCGACGCTAAGTTGCAGACATCAGATATCGATGAGGTTATCCTCGTAGGTGGTTCAAGCCGTATTCCAGCAGTGCAGACATTGGTTAAGAACTATTTCGGTAAGGAGCCTTCAAAGGGTGTTAACCCTGATGAGGTGGTTGCTGTTGGTGCAGCTATTCAGGGTGCTATCCTTAATAAGGAAAGTGGTGTAGGCGACATCGTATTGCTCGACGTAACTCCATTGACCCTCGGTATTGAGACAATGGGTGGTGTGATGACAAAGCTTATCGATGCTAACTCTACTATACCTTGCAAGAAGAGTGAGGTGTTCTCTACTGCAGCTGATAACCAGACAGAGGTTACCATCCACGTTCTACAGGGTGAGCGTCCAATGGCAGCACAGAACAAGTCTATCGGTCAGTTCAACTTGACAGGTATTGCTCCAGCTCGCCGTGGTGTTCCACAGATTGAGGTAACATTCGATATTGATGCTAACGGTATCCTCAACGTATCTGCTAAGGACAAGGCAACAGGTAAGGAGCAGAGCATCCGCATCGAGGCTTCAAGCGGTTTGAGCGAGGATGAAATCAACCGTATGAAGGCTGAGGCTGAGCAGAACGCTGCAGCCGATAAGGCAGAGCGTGAGAAGATTGACAAGCTGAACCAGGCTGACTCAATGATCTTCACCACCGAGAACTTCTTGAAGGACAACGGTGATAAGATTCCAGCTGACCAGAAGTCAGGCATCGAGTCTGCTCTCCAGCAGCTCCGTGACGCTCACAAGTCAGCTGATGTTGCAGCAATCGACACAGCGATCAACAACCTCAACACCGTTATGCAGGCAGCATCACAACAGATGTACAGCCAAGCAGGCGGTCAGCAAGCAGGTCCTCAGCCAGGCGCAGATGCTGGTCAGCAGGAGCAGCCAAAGCAGGATGACACCATCCAGGATGCAGACTTTGAAGAAGTGAAGTAAAGTGAAAATGCTTACCCTTTAAAAAGGGTAAGTATTTTTTGTTAAACCTAAATATATTATTATGGAGAACTTGAGGCAAGACATTAAAGCTGATTTTGAAAGAATAGTGAGGAAGTATAATCCAAACACAAAAGCATTTGCAGGAGGGCTTAGTGAAATGGAAGTATTAAAAGCTCATTATATAATTTCTGATTATTTCATATCTGAAGGAGAGAGTGTCTTCTTTGGCGTAAAGAGCTTTGATTTATTATCTTCTGCTATAGCAAGGCAACATGTTGAATTTGCTGGTATACAGAAATGGGAAGATTGTTACCATAAAATGGCGACTCTACTTTTTGGTTTAGATAAAAATCATGCATTTGAAGATGGTAATAAACGTACTGCTTTACTATCATTATTACTTTATATAAATAAAGAAGGGCTTCAGATAACTTATAAACAACAGGTCCTTGAAGATTTATTAGTAAGAATCGCAGCTAATAAGTTATCTATATATGAGAAATATAACAAATATTATGTTGGTAAAGAAGATGCTGAAGTCAATTTTATTGCAGACTTCATAAAAAAATGTACGAGGAAAACGAGTAAGAAAGTTTATACCATTACCTATGAAGAATTTAACAGAAGACTTAAAAGATTTGGCGTGTGGCTTGCAAATCCAACCAAAGGAAATTATATTAATGTTTACCAAAGGAAAGAAATAAGAAAATTTTTCTTTAAGAAAGAGAAAGAAGAGAGAATTTTACAAATAGGATTCCCAGGTTGGAAACGTCAGATAAACCCGAAAGCGATAAAGTCTGTATTATCTAAGGCAGGCTTGACAGCTGAGAATGGTGTGGATTCTGACGTCTTTTTTAGAGATGCTGAGCCTGCATATGAATTGATAAGAGAATATAGAAATCCATTGAGGAGATTGAAAGATAAATAGCTCTTTCTATTCTAAGAAGGCTGAAAGAGTTTTTACCATAACTGAAATTACTATTTTTAGAGATACAATAGGTGATAATATACTGTTAAAACAATCCTATGACCCTTGAAGAATACAACCAATTAGCCTACGATTACGAGCATTGTGCTGGCACTCACTGTGAGAAAGCCAGCCAGTGCTTGCATCATACAACCAACACGATACTCGGAATAAGTACGAAGGAGCATTATATAGTTTTGAATCTGTATGTGTCAATGGGTACACAGGTTTACTGCCTGTGAAAGCTATTCTTGTTATGATGTGTTTTGATGAAGAGTCTATTGTTTATTATCATATCTTTACTCTACATGGGATAATCTAAATCAAAAATATATCAGATATACAGTATTTTAAGTGTTTCATTTTGGCTCTTTGCGTTATAGGAAGTATATTTGTGACGATTTTGTAATACATTGGTTATTACTGTTCATGTACGTCTTGTTATTTACGTAATCTGTGATTATTGATAACATCAAAGCAATATGAAAGAAAACATCGTCATCAAGTATCGCCATACGGTACTCTTCTATCTCTTGGCAACCCTTATTCCATGGATATTCTGGTTTGCTGCCAGTTATGTAAGTCATCATGTAGTTTATTCGCAAAGCACATGGGTAGCGCCATTGTTGGGATTGGCTGGACTTTTCTTCCCAATGGTTCTGACCATTATTTTGGTTTTTCAGCGTCAGGAACTGCGGAAAGACTTTCTTGGGAGATTCCTAAACTTGTCTTCTGATAAGTGGCAATATTATCTCACAGCTTGTTTATTGATGCCAGCAAGTATCTTGTGTGCCATGGCAATATCTCTACTTTCGGTTACAGTCCATCACAATTCGTTATTACAGGTCATTACACCTTCACTTCGGGTGTCTTTCCTGTATGGTTCGTCCTTATTCTTGCACCTATACTTGAGGAGCTTGCGTGGCATGGCTATGGAACAGACTGCCTCCGTTCTCGAATGAGTCTCTTCAAAACATCAATGCTATTTGCTGCTTATTGGGCTATATGGCATTTCCCTCTTGCAGGTATTAAGGGTTATTATCACGCAAACGTAGTGAGTGAGGGATGGCTTTATAGTCTGAACTTCATCGTTAGTATCTTCCCTTTTGTCTTTTTGATGAATTGGCTTTATTATAAAACCAACCGAAATATCCTCGTTGCCATTACCTTTCATATTACAGCTGGATATTTCAATGAGATATTTTCTACCCATCCCGACAGCAAATGCATACAAACAATATTATTACTTATCGTATCTATCATTGTTGTACTAAAAGACCGCCAACTCTTCTTTAAGCGGACATTGGCATAATATCATTTATCCACAACACCTATCCTATGACCATTGAACAATACAACCAATTACCCTACGACTATGCGCACTGTGCTGGCACTCATTGCGAGAAAGCCAGCCAGTGCTTACGCCATACCGCCTACAAGATGCTCGAAATGGGTGGACGGGAGCAGTATATGATGATGAATGAGAAAGTAAGAACGGGCACACAGGTCTGTCCATTTCTTAACCCTCATCACTTTGAACACATTATCTTACATTACACGAAAGACAATCACTGACAACTTTATTTTTTATTTAATTCTTTATGTTGGTTTTTTCAAATTGGAGTAATACCTGTCAAGCTTACTATAACAGAAGCTGCCAAACACATTTAGCCTATTTGGTATATGTTTAATAAAAACAGCTTATTTATCAGTTCTTTAGCGTATAACGACACTTCGGATAATTGCTGCATCCATAGAAAGAACCATATTTACCATTTCGGTAGACTAATGAACCACCACAATCAGGACATCTTCCTTGACGTATTCTAGACTTTTTTATCCTTATCGTGTTTTTTACATGCCTAATATGATTAGATGACGTCTCTCTAGTCTTAAAACTGGAGTACGAGAGCTTATTGATTGCACCTTCTAAGATTTCATCTGCCAAAACTACATCATGATATTTTCTTATTGTTTTCAACAAGTTTTTTTTATATATAATGATATGATTGGGATAATGCCCTTTCAGACTTGCCCTACTAGAGAAAACTACAATCGGAATAAAAAACTGATTAGGAAAGCCAAATAAGGATTCCAAAGCTTTTACGTGACTATAATTTTGATTTAATGGATTCAATATTTTAAATTTCCTTCCATAGAGATTTTGAGTCCATTCAACTGCCCTCTCACCTCCATAAATCCATCCACTTAGATTCTTTGTTTCAATCACAAAAATACCATAGGGGGATAATACCACATGGTCAATCTGCACACTACCTCCGCCTTTTGTTATATAAACATCATTAAAGATAGTATACTCATCAGGTAAACGTTTCAAAAGCCATGCAATACGTTTTTCTCCGTACTTGCCACGTATTTTAGCATAAACAATATGAAACAAATACTTTAAAAGGAATAAGACGGCAAACAAAGATATCAGAAAAAGGATTTTTAAAAGAGTATCTATTTGTAGATTCATAAAACATATATTAATTAACGTGAGTCCGACGAATTATAAGTGTCTATAAATTTGGTGATTAGCGAATTTCATTGTAACACTAAGTAGCTAATATACAAACAGTTACAAACAAAATAGCTATGATCACCGATGACAAAGTTACTGAAATCTTTTGTATGGTAGATGACTTCTGCAAGTTTTTTGATGTAATGAGTACAAAATATACGCTAAAAACTATTGGGAAAAGAAACATTGCGCAAATGGAACACTCCCGGCATAGATGCGTTGACAATTTCATCGTCAACTTATTAGGAACCATTGCACCTATTGTCTGTTTCTAAAGAAGCCGTGTATCAATGTACAAAGGACCATTGACACACAGCTCGCATTGTTCTGAATTCGTCGAACTCACATCACTTTTGAAGTAATAAACCATTAAAGTTTCTTTAATTTAGAAAAAAAACGTACCTTTGCCAAATAAAACAATATCTATTATTAATAAAAGAATCTTGGATTAGTGCTGGTTATCTTTATAAATCTATAAAATGACATGATACCACAAGTACTATACCGACTTGCACCATAACTATTGCTACTCTACATCTTATCAAACATAACTTAAAAAGTAATAATGTCGACAGTAAAGCAATCTTTTTTATCTAATATTATAGGAAGAGATACCTATAACTACATTAAATCTCATGCTAAAGCAATTATAGCTCCAGGTAGTTGTATCCTAGCTATCATATTATCTCTTTCATTATGCTTTCATTGGGGGGTCATCAGCTACTTGCTTAATTTAGTTACTGGTACTTCACTTCTTTGCATTGTATACATTGCAGCATTAGTAGTGATACTCGATATAGAAGTAGATGTTGATGAACCTGAAAAAAAATATTGCATTGAACCAGGAAACAGTTATTGTTCTAAAATAGAAAAGAAGCCAAAGCCAATAACATATAAGTTTACTATAGTTTGGGGGAGTATATTAATTGTTTTAGGTATTTGTGCAATCTACTTCAGCAACAAATATAGGAAATATTATGCGTTTGAATGTGAAACTTTCCTTGTGGATAATCAACTTAGAATAGACCATTTAGATTGTAGCGATTGTGAAGCTGTTGACGATAATGAAAACTTAGAAGACATGCAAGGTTATCAGATAGACGGTTCTTACACTTTGTGTCAATCCTGTGAAGGATGGGTTGAAGCAACAGAAGAAGAATCTGGTTCAAGCAGATATTATAGAAGATAATATGGATAATTTACTTGATAAAATCGGCACAGGTCTAGCATTAGCTCTATTAGTATGCTTATTTCCAATGCCTTATGGGTATTACACTTTGATAAGATTTATAGCAATGATAATCTTTGGGTGTATGGCATTCAACTTCTATAAGAATAAACAAATAATATTTTGTATAATAGCAGGTTCCCTTTCATTACTATTTCAGCCATTTTTCAAGATGGCTTTTGGTAGAGTAATATGGAATCTGATAGATGTTATTGTGGCAATAGCATTATTTCTACTATGGTATAAAAACAAAAATGATTGATATATCCAACGTGAGTCCGACAAACTATAAGTGTCTATAAATTTGGTGATTAACGAAATCTATTGTGACTTTAAGGAGTTAATATACAAATAGTTACAAACAAAATCACGATGATCACCGAGGACAAAGTCACTGAAATATTTTGTATGGCAGCTGATTTCTGCAAGTTTTTGATACAATGAGCACAAAATATACGCTAAAAACTATTGGGAAAAAAATATCATCGAGGCTATACGATGTCAAAGGCAGAAGTTATGCTGATAATGATTTTTTCCACAATCCTGACTACCACTGCTTTATAGAAACGGTGAATGATGGACTTAAGAACATTGTACGAATGGAACACTCCAGACATAGATGCTTTGACAATTTCATCGTCAACTTATTAGGAGTCATTGTGCTTATTGTCTGTTTCCTAAGAAGCCCTGCATCAATATACAAAGGACCATTGACACACAGCTTGCATTATTCTGAATTCGTCGAACTCACGCTATTATAAGAGTTAAATTACCGAACTATAGAAATATATGAAAAAGAATAATTACAACAGACGCTACTTATCAGGACTCATTGCGTTATTATTGCCAATGCTTATATTTGCACAAAGTCAATATGATTATATGGATGATAGAGCTGTAGCTGGAGGAGCAGACAAAGCTTTGAATGGAATTATTATCATTCTAGTACTTGTTGTTGTAGCTATCGTATTGTTGTTCGTTATAAGTGGTGTCATGAATGTTTACTACTGGTTTAACCCCAAGGCTGCCCCAAGCTATAAAAGGGCTAAAGCAAAACAGGAGCAAGAAAGGATGCATGAGAAGTATGTACAAGAACAAAGGAAAAATGCTTCACCAAATGCTATAGATCTTGGTTTGTCTGTAAAATGGGCCTCATTTAACTTGGGTGCATACAGCCCTACAGATGTGGGGAGTTTTTTTTATTGGGCAGAGAATCAACCATCAACAGTTGGTCACCCCAAATATAGCAAGGTTAAAGTTGATGTTATTGGTGATATAGCTGGTTGTGAAAAATATGATGCTGCTACTAAAATGTTGGGGAAGAATTGGCGTCTGCCTACAAACGAAGAATGTCAAGAACTTTTAAATAAGTGCAAGTGGGAAACAAAAATAATAGATAATATAGAGGGTAGATTAGTTACAGGAGCTAACGGTAATAGCATATTCCTCCCTTTTAATCAGAAAAACTTTACTACTAAAACATATGATGGTGGTCATTATTGGACATCTACTCCTCGCCATGGAAGTGAATGTGCATATGATCTGAGGTTTGGAGAGGGTTATAAACAGTTAGCACAAATACGTTGTGCAGTGGCTTTTGGCTGTTTGTTCTGTATACGACCAGTTTTCACTGATGTTTCAAGAGAAATGTATGAGAAGCAGAAAGAAACAGAAACAAAGAAAACTTATGCCCAGATCGAGACAAACAATTCTTGTCTTTCCGACACCAACATAGATTATAAATATTATCGGGAACAATGCATCATACGCGAAGAAGAAAAAAAACAGAACGGGATTCCTTTATTCAGTGGCAATAGTTTTGCTGAAGAAAAAATTCAGAAAGACGATTATGGCGTAATTTATAGTTTAGACGGGAAAAGACTTTTGGACGGGAGCATTTGTGACTGTAGAGTCTATAGAATTAAGGAGGGGACTGAGTTTATTTGTGATGATGCATTTAGCACTGGTATATTTACAGGTTATTTAAATAAAAGAATGAAAAAAACTCTTGAAAAAATAATCCTTCCATCTACGCTTATATATTTCCCAACATCAGCTATTCCTGAAGACTGTACAATAGAGTCTTTAAGTCCAAATTATAGTATAATTGGCGAACTTCTCATAGATATAAGAAAGAAGTGTGTAGTTAAGTGTCTTAATCCTTATATTCAAAAAGTCGAAATATATAAGCCTATTGAAGAAATTGGGAATTACGCTTTTATCAATTGTAGGGTGTTACATGAAGTTATTTTACCTAATTCAATTCGTATAATTGGAAAAAATGCATTTCGAAATTGTGAGATACTAAAGATTATAAACCTACCTGATTCTATTGATACTATCTCAGAGGGTGCCTTCTTCAATTGTGAAGCTCTTCACATTAATCATTTGCCAAAGAATCTTTCTATCATTGGTGATTCTGCATTCCAATGGTGCATAATAGATGGAGTAACTATACCGAAGTACATAAAAGAAATCGGAAAATATCCTTTTTCAAAGAATGCAAAGAACATCATATCGGACTCTTCGCGGTTTATTATAGAAAATTCATTATTGATAGATATTGATAATAATGAGCTTATTCAACTTGTTAATTCTACAATCAAACAAGTCTCTATACCAGGAAGAATAACTAAGATAAGAGAAAGAGCTTTTATACATACAGACATAGAATCAATAATAATTCCTTCTACAGTAAAAGAATTAGGACATGCGCTTTTTTGGAATTGTAAATATCTTACACAAGTCCAAATTAATTGTAAAATTGAGCAACTTCCTAGTTCTATATTTGCTTGCTGTTCATCTCTTACATCGTTCAATGTTCCAGAATGCATACAGGTAATTGGATTAGAAGCATTTTATCGATGCACAAACCTTAATGAAATAACTTTTCCTCAAGGACTACGTGTTATTGAGAAACGAGCTTTTCAAGAATGTGTAAATTTAGTATCAATAAATATTCCAGAATCAATTGAGAAAATTGGGGATGAATATGAATATATTTTTAAAGATTGTCAAAACATAAAAGATGTTTTCTATGACGCAAGAGAAGCAGAAATAACAGGTTTGCCTCATTGCATGTCAAATCTAACAATAGGAAATCATGTAAAGAAACTACCTAAGTCTTTTCTAATAAAGAATCCAGTACTAGAGACTTTGATTATACCAGAAAATGTAGAAAGGATTGAGAAAGGATGTATAACAGATTGCTCCAATTTGAAAGAAATCTCGATATTATCAAAGAATATTGTGATAGAAGAAGGATGGATTAGGAACTGTAAAAATATTAGAACAATCAGAATTCATATAAATGTACACGAACGCATATATCCACTAATGCCAAAAGAACAAAATATTAAGGTAAAAAAAATATATGATCATCAATTCCTTTTTTTCAAATGGTAGCTAGGGCTTATAAACATCGTAGATCATAGAATTGGGAATAAGCATAGAATAGCTACTGTTCGAGTTGAAAATAGAGTCTAATAGGAGTAAGTTTACAAAGAAACAAGAACAGTATGATAAGAAAGTATGAAGATTGATATTTTTTCTTATCCACTACACTAAGTTTAAAAACTGGTTGCTGTCATTTTTAACATTTACCGTAGAAGTCTGTTTATCAGCGCGTTATGGTTAACGAACGGGTGACAGGAGTGACAGCAAAATAAAAATAATCCGTGAAAAGCTTGACAAGGGGTATCCCTGTTTTGTATCTTTGCAAGCGAAAATAAGGAAGAGCCATGACACGTTAAGCGTGATTTCCTACAAACTAACGGCATCTTCCTTTTTGAATTCATTTTCTTAAATCTTTTTATTCATGTGTACAGATTTTTCTAACATGCCCACAGACTGGGCAGTGTGCTTTATGCACGATTGTATTCTCAAAGAGCAGTGCCTGCGTTATTATGCAGGTAAGATGCTCCCTGTCGACCAACATTCGGCATTGACAATTCGCCCTTCTACTCGTTCTACCAACGGCTGCAAGGAGTTTCACACGATGCAGACAGAACGATTAGCATGGGGATTCTCACTCCTTTTTGATGATGTGAAGCACAATGACTACCGTTCTCTGCGACGCTCAATGGAAACCCATTTCGGAAGTCGCTTTGTCTATTATCGTCACCATCGGGGGATTAATAAACTGAGTGAGGAAGAGCAGCAATGGGTTAACGAGCTTTTCCTTCATTATGGCTATGCTTCCCCTCGTGTTTACGATAACTACCAGACGTGCTGGAAATATTAGAAGAGTGTCTTCGGAAAGGACTAAAGAGTACAAAGGAGTGATGGGAGTTAAGACATTAGTTAACGCCCCGCACATCATGTGCTGATGCTCCGCACGAGTGGTGCTTACCACCAACACACATGGTGCGGGTATGCTTTTTAAAAGTAATTCATTTTTGTATACGGAATGCCTTACGTACTGGGAAAGGAAAAGACATGGTAACAGTTTTGCACTTTTACGCTTTATCCTTTCTCACAAGTAACTTGTCTATTCATCAACTTTAAAACAATCATTTATGAAAAGTAAGAATCTAAAGAACATTAAAGCTGAAAATCAGCGAAACAGACAGTCGGAAAGACTTAAAAACGACATTACTCGTCGGTTGCTCAACTATCTTGAGCGGAAGTATGAAATGAGATTTAATACCGCCTTAGGGTGTACAGAGACTCGCAAGGCTGGGAGTAACGAACCTTTTGTGCCTGTAGATGAACGGATGCGCAACACTATCGCTATCAAGGCACGTCTTGATGGGATCGATGCATGGGACAAAGATATCCGACGATATACGGAGTCGGATTTTGTCAAGGCTTTTAATCCTGTGGACATCTTCCTAAAAGGGCTGCGAGGACGATGGGACGGAAAGAATCATATTGAGGCGCTGGCAGACTGTGTACCCAATGATAACGCACGGTGGGCAGAATGGTTTCACACGTGGTTTCTGGCGATGGTGGCACAATGGATGGGACTGGATGTCTCACATGGTAACAGTGTGGCACCGCTGCTTATCTCCCGACAGGGCTATCGGAAGTCTACTTTCTGTAAACAACTCCTGCCAGAAGCGTTGCAATGGGGATATAACGATAATCTTATTATGAGTGAGAAACAGAATACGCTGCGCGCAATGGCACAGTCGCTACTGATTAATATTGATGAGTTCAATGCCCTATCGGCTAAGACGCAAGACGGTTTTTTGAAGAATGTCATGCAGCTTGCAAGCATCAAACTTCGTCAGCCTTATCGTCAGCAACAGCTTACGTTGCCGCGTGTTGCCTCTTTCATTGCTACGGCAAACGTCGCAGATGTCTTTAGCGATCCCAGTGGTTGCCGTCGTTTCATAGCGGTTACGCTGACTGGCCCTATCCGTTTGCCCGAACACATAGACTATGAACAGCTCTATGCACAGGCTGTTGCAGAACTGGATAACGGTAGACGATATTGGTTTGATGAAGCTGATACACAGGACATTATGGAGAATAACGTGCAATATCAGCAACGTACCCCTGCCGAAGCTCTCTTTTTGGATTGTTTCTCTATTCCTAAGGACTTGACCAAGGGTGCTTATATGACTGCTGCTTCCATCTTCAGCCTACTCCGTAAACGGCATGGCAGTCAGCTGAACCTGACAAGCCTTTCTCATTTCGGTCGTGTCCTTGCCAATATCCCGAATCTCCATAGCAAGCATTCTTCGCATGGCACAGAGTATTTGGTTGCGGTACGTAGTAACGTGTCTCAATCTAGTCAGCCCAACTTGACTCGTTAGTTGCTATCTGAAAGGATTTTCAAAGTTGCTGTCACTACTGTCACTCGCATATACGCAATAAGTCATTTATAATCTGTTGTTTATGCGAAATGTTAAAAGTGACAGCAACTTAAAAACAAAACTATGTTAGGACTATTGATGTTTAAGACATAAATCGTATTCTTTATTAAAAAGCCTCGACCTTATCCTTTATATAGATTTTTTTGCTATCTTTGTAAGATGCTATCTCATTGGAGCAGCAACTAAGAACCTGCTTATGGAAGAACATAAGGAGCACAGTAAGAAATCAATTCGATTTTAATTCATAAATAGTATGATAACCGACTTTGAAGAGTATATCCGACAGAGCGAGCCGCATAAACGTGAGAAAGGTTATGCGTGGCAGACAGCTATTGGCTTGCAGGCTGTTGATGGCTTGAAGACTTCTGATTATCTGCGTGAAACTGCTCGCCAGCATATTGAGGGTGACATCACGATTGAGGAGGTGAAGCAGCTCGTCAATAGCTATTATGAGTCAAAGTCTGCTCGTAAGGGGGGCGGGAATAGAACGGAAGAGGCTGATAAAGTTTCGACTCGTATCACCGAATTGCTATCTGAACAGAGCTTTACATTCTCGCCATTGGAATATATTTCAATTCATCGTCGTTTATTTGAAGGCATCTATGAGCATGCAGGAAAGATAAGAGATTATAACATTACGAAAAAGGAATGGGTGTTGAATGGAGAAACGGTACTATATGCTGGTGCTGATAGTATCCGTGAAACGCTGGATTACGACTTTGCCCGTGAAAAAGAATACGACTATAAGCATCATGATATAGCAGAAGCTGTGAGCCATATCTCACAATTTGTTTCTGACCTTTGGCAAATTCATCCGTTCGGGGAGGGCAATACTCGTACAACGGCAGTCTTCACTATCAAGTATCTGCGCACATTTGGTTTTGACATCAGCAACGAAACCTTTGCTCACTATTCGTGGTACTTCCGCAATGCACTGGTTCGTGCCAACTATAACAATATGCCTAAAGGCGTCTTTTCTACAATGCAATACCTTGAAGCATTCTTTCGCAATTTGATATTAGGTGAGCAGAATGAATTGAAGAATAGATATCTGCACGTGTCGGCAGAAAGTCAAAGTGCAACAGATAATGACCCAAAGTGCAATATTTGCACTTTGAATTGCACTTTAGAAGAATTAGCATTACTCAACTTTATTAAAGAGAAACCGAATGCAACGCAAAAAGAAATAGCTGTGCATATAGGAAAATCAGAACGAACGGTAAAGACGATGACCGTAAAATTATCTGTACAAGGTATTCTTGAACGCAAAAACGGTCGGCGCAATGGCTATTGGGAGATTAAAAGCAAAGAACTAAACAACTAAAATCCAATTTATTTATGAAACGCTATTCACTTAAAATAAAAGAAATAGAATTACAGCTACATGATGGTAATTATAATCGTCGTGTACAATATAACGAAAAAGATTTTGATATTCTTGTTATCAGCTTTAAGGAAAAAGCTGACCTTATAAGAAAATTTGCAATCTCTGCAAATTGTTTACCAAATAGTGATTCTATTCATTTAATATTTGACCCAAATACTCGCATAGTAAGATTCTCACCACAAGAAATAAATACTAATATTATTAGTTTTGACAAGATACTTTATCAAGATTAAAAGTAAGTATCTATGGAAGAGAAAAAAATAACATAAGAAATCATCCGCGTCTTCAAAAGTTGCTAAGTGAAGAGAGTATAAGACGAGGAACGTAACAAGTACAGGTTCGCGGTACTTAATATCATTACAGCAATCAATGATCAAGGCAATTATCAAAAAATGAGGTACTATTGGAAATATCTTAAAACCAAACTAAGAAAAGGAAATAGTTAGTTGGTTAGTGCTACTAACCAACTGAAGCTACAAAACTGTATACTTAAAAGTTAGAAAAAAATATATTAGTATTCTGAATGCAAAAGCTTTTTATAAAAAAACGTTCCTTTTTATTCTTTATATAAATATTTTATATTATATTTGCAAACCATTATCCATATTAATGGGGAAGTGTAACTAAAAACTATCCATGAGAGTGCAAGGAAGAACACAGGAAGTCTTATCTTTCGTTAATGGCTATGAAGTAAAGACTGTTGGTGACTTTATGTTTAAGTACTAGACTACTGTGTTTCTTGTAACTATGAAGAAGATAAAAGCTACAAAACTGATATATGAAAAAAGAAATCATTCAAGAGCTATACAACGGCTTCGAGGCTGCGGCTGTAGAAGTTGAAGATATAGAATGTTGGAGTGCACGTGAACTCCAATTACTTTTGGGATATTCCAAATGGGAGAATTTCTCGAAAGTAATAGAGAAAGCTAAAATACTTGTGGAATTGCAGGATATCTGGTTTCTGACCATTTTCCTGACGTCAGGAAAATGGTACATTAAACACATATAGTATCTACATGGTAATACTTATTATATAAAGTACTAAAATAAAAAGGAAATGAGAACAGTTTTAGATTTGACAAATACTGAAGCAAGGTGTTATTTTTTAGAATCAGAAAATTATTGTAGTATGCAATTTCCTCCATATATAAACTTTAAACCCATAATAGATTATGTGGAGGAGAAAGTTGGAGATACAAGTCTAGACAAAATATTGAAATATCCTAATAAAGGTAAGCATCCCAAACAGATGCCTTCGCGCTTTGAGAATGTAAACTATAAAATATTAATAAAAAAGGATGCACAATATACGTATAGACCAATTCAGTTGATAAATCCATATCTATACTATCTGCTTGTTAGAACAATGACAACGGCAGAGAATTGGAAAGAGATAATAGATAGGTTTTCTGCTTTGAGTGTACCAAATTTAGAAGTTGCCAGTATTCCTAAGGTAAAAGAAAAAAAAGATAAGTCACATTTATCCGCTTCTGTAAGTTCATGGTGGGAAAAAGTTGAGCAAAGAAGTCTTGAATTAGCATTATCATATAGGTATATGCTTGTTACTGATATAACGAACTGCTATGGTGCTATATATACTCATACTATTGCATGGGGGTTAATGGGAAAAGATAAAGCTAAAAATAACCGCAATAACCATAAGCTGTTAGGTAATATGATTGATGACTACATACAAGGTATGCAGTATGGTCAAACAAATGGTATACCTCAAGGAAGTGTGCTTTCTGATTTTATTGCAGAGATTGTACTTGCTTATGCAGACAAGTTATTAGGAGATAAGATAAAAAATGAAAATATTTCTGAATATCGCATTATAAGATATAGGGATGATTATCGTGTGTTTTGTAATTCAAAAGAGCATATAGAACGTATAGCATTCTTACTTCAAGAGGTACTTGCTGGTTTGAATTTTCAACTGAATAGCAGAAAGACTTTTTTAACAGAAGAAGTTATCAGTGAATCTATAAAGCCTGATAAGAAAGATTATATAATGGAAGGACCAATTTATAGAAAGACTAAAAAGATTATATATTCTACACTGTCCAATCTTCAACAAGAGGCTCTTTTTATTCATCAGTTTTCAAAAAAACACCCTAATACAGGAACCCTTAGCAAACTTTTAACCATTTTTGCTCAAAGGCTAGGTAAAAATACGACCAATTGTGATGACACAATTGCATTGATATCAATCTTTACGGATATTGCTATCCTAAGCCCCAAAGCCTATAAGATAGTCCTTGCTATCATCAGCAGGCTTATTGGGAAAATACCGACAACTGACAAAAGAGAACAGATAGTTAAAGATATTTATAAGAAATTTCAGAGATTCCCTAACATAGGTGAAGTTCAGATTTGGCTGCAACGCATTACATATGACTTGCGCTATCCGATTGCATATACAGAGGATATATGTAAAATAGTAAATAATGAACCTAATGTTAAATTATGGAATAATGATTGGGTAGCTGATAAGTATAAAGTTGCTTTTCCTCAACATAAGATTTGTACCGATTGGATAAGGAATTGTTATACTCCTGTAATAAATATAGATGAGGTTAGTTTATTCAATGTCTATTAAAAACATCAGTTATCTAATCTTGCTTTCTTCTATATTTTAAAACACGTAACTGGCTAAAGTCTACTATCGATGAAGTTATACAATTATATAAAACAAACCCGCAGCAACGGAGTGATTGCTGCGGGTTGTTTTGCATATTTATAAGTTTGAAATCCTTTTATAACGTTAACTCTACAATATAATCAATATCAGTAGGGACAGTATCGAGGTTGAGGGTGATGCCTTTACCAATCTTTGTGAAGTTGACACGTTTGTTGGTGCCAAAGACGGTAGCAGACTTGATTTTGTGGTTACCAGTAGGGATGAAGAGGCTGATACCCAAGATATTATGGAGAATAACGTACAATACCAACAGCGTACTCCTGCCGAAGTCCTCTTTTTGGATTGTTTCTCTATCCCAAAGGACTTGACCAAGGGTGCATACATGACTGCCGCCTCCATCTTCAGCCTACTTCGTCAGCGGTATGGTAGTCAACTGAACCTGACAAGCCTTTCCCATTTTGGTCGTGTCCTTGCCAATATCCCGACTCTCCACAGCAAGCATTCTTCGCATGGCACAGAGTATTTAGTTGCGGTACGTAGTAGCGTGTCCCAATCTGGTCAGCCCAGCTTGACTCGTTAGTTGCTATCTGAATGAGTCTTCAAAGTTGCTGTCACTCCTGTCACACGAATATACTCTGTAAACCGCTTATAATCTGTTGGTTGTGTGAAGTGTTAAAAGTGACAGCAACTTAAAATAAAACAATATCACTTCTAATGATTTAGGAGTAAAAATAAAAGAAGAGGAGAAGTTTCTTTTTTTTATAGGTTTTTATCTAAGAAAATTACTATATTTGCAAACTATCATTTATAGAATGTACAGTTAATAGGATAAAATGATGTTCTTGTTGAATAAGGGGGTAGTAAATATGGCTTATAAAAAATATAAGAGTATATTATTGTTTACTCGTATGTTTATAGTTGTTTGCAAGTAATCCTTAAAGCAACTTTTCTGATAATGATAGTGGATTCTTGAAAATTGAAAAAACATATATAACTTGAATAAAATATTTTTTTATGCCAACAATAGAAATAAGAAATATAGGTCCTATACAAAAGGTTGCTAAGATTCCTCTCAATAGGGTAAATGTTTTTATGGGACCACAAAGTAGTGGTAAAAGTACCATAGCAAAAATTATTAGTTTTTGTACGTGGGTTGAAAAAGATGTGGCAATTGGTCAATCCCTTTCTGAATATCAGGAAAATAAAACATATTTCAGAGAGCGTCTTGAATCTTTCCATAAGATAAAAGGATATTTTAATTCTGATAGTTATATTCACTATAAAAGTGATGTCGTAGATATTGAATGGAAAAATGAGGAATGTTCAATATCATGGATTGATAAGTATGCATACAAACGTAGTAAGATAGCTTACATCCCCTCTGAACGGAATATGGTAATTCTTCCTGAAGCAAGAAAATCTGAATTTGGGAATACTAATATAAGAAGTTTTTTGTTTGATTGGTTTGAAGCTCGAAAGAGATATTCTACTGAAAATAAATTATCTATTCTGAATCTTGGTATTAATTATTATATTGATGGAAATGAAGAAGATCATGTTAGATGTAATAATAATGGTACTGAATATGATATCTTGTTATCAAATGCGTCAAGTGGATTGCAATCTGTTACACCTTTGATTGCAATGATAGAATATTTAACAAAATGGATATATGTTGAAGATACGATTTCCTATGAAGAGGGAGAGCGAAGAGCACAGACTCGAAAAATTCTTTTTGAAGATAAAGTTATTAAACCTTATTATGGTAAAGATGGTTTATCTATAGAAGATCTTATAAAATATATGGAGTCTTTTACTGAAAAATTAAAAGTAATGGACGAGAAAGCTGTTAAATGTTTTGGTGATTATAATACTCTGTTAGGTAACTTGTTTAAAACTGCGAATTCGCAGTTTATTATTGAAGAACCAGAACAAAACTTATTTCCTGAAACTCAACGAGATTTAGTATATTACTTCTTAAAAGAGTGCTTGGGTAAAGAAGGAAACAGATTAACACTTACAACTCACAGTCCTTATGTACTTTATGCATTAAATAACTGTATGATGGCAGGTTTGGTCAGTGAAAAAATGGAGGACAATGAATTCAGTAATCTCAAATGTAATCTATCTAAAATTAATCCAGAAGACGTATCTATTTATGAAATCAGAAACGGAGTTGTAAATGCAACTATTCAAGGAAAGGATGGTTTGATTTCTGATAATTATTTCGATCAGAAAATGAAAGACTTGATGGATGACTTTTATTTAATGCTTAATCATTACGAATCATGATACGAACAAATATACAAAATCATTTCTCTCATCATTTGGGTAATCATATCACGACATGCAATTCTATATATGTGGCAGATTACACACAACAAACAAAGAGTAAAAATGGAGTAACGTTGTTTGATGGTACTATTCCGCTTAATATTGATTATTTCACAGTCAACAATCCTAAGAGTATAAAAATAGACTGTATTCGTTTTGATAATCAAAGTTTTTTCAAACCTAATGGGGATATTGCATCTCAATGTGAATGCGTTACTTATCCTAATAGTAGTGATAATAAATCTTGGATTCTTTTTCTTGAGTTGAAGTATAGCTCTAAGAAAGAAAATAACGAGAATAATTTAAATAAAGCTCGAAAGCAACTCTTTAAAACACAATATTATTATAAGTCCAGAGGAGTTTTCGGTGATAGCAATACTTGCTACTTATTAGCTTCGCTACCTATGCAAAGTACGCCTTTTGCAAATTTTAGTTTAGGTCAACCTTATTTATTGGGAATGAAGCAGAAGCATAATGTAATAATACGATTCCAAAATTCGGTGGAAATTATAGATAGTAAAATGCTTAAAGTATAGTTCAGTGGTATTTTAATTTAGGATTATTGAGGTAAATTTCCCAATGTAATATTCTATAATGAGATTGTATCAAAAAATGTTTTTTGATACAATCTCTTGCTTGTAAATAAGCTTAAAAGCCTACATTACAACGTCAACTCAACGATATAATCGATTTCAGTCGGGACAGTATCGAGGTTAAGGGTGATGCCATTACCAGTCTTTGTGAAGTTGACACGTTTGTTGGTGCCAAAAACGGTAGCAAACTTGATTTTGCAGTTGCCTGTAGGGATGAAGAGGCTGGAGTCTGTACAGTTTAGGATGTGGATGTAGAGTTTATTACCACGCTGTGTACTTACACCCCAGTCGTGTGGAGTAACGATGCCACCACGTGTTCCGTAGATCGTTTCACCATATTTGTTTAGCCATTTACCTATAGCCTGAAGGCGATCGAGCGCAAGAGAAGGCAACGTACCACCAGGTTCTGGACCGATGTTCAACAGGAGATTGGCATTCTTTCCAGCAGCACGGACGAGCATCAGGATCAGTTCCTTTGGTGATTTATAATTGTCGTCAGTGAGGTTATACCCCCAATGGTCGTTGATGGTCTGGCACGATTCAAGTGGTAACCGACTGATGTTTTGTCCTGACAATCCAGCTTTGTTCTCACCCGGAAGGTCACGTTCGAAGATCTGAATGTCCTCACCTGGGAAAGGAGTCTGGTGATGATTGTTACCAATAAGACATTGTGGCTGCAAGCGATGAATCATTGCGTATTGTTCAGAAAGCTGCCAATCGAATGGTTTAGCATCACTATCGTGGTCCCACCAACCATCAAACCACACCGCACCGATAGGTCCGTAATGTGTCAGAAGCTCCGTCAACTGCGTATTCATAAACTTATAATAGCTTGACCAGTTAGCTTTCCCCTTGTCACGTCCCGTCCCAAGTCCTGTTCTTCCTTGTGGATAATCTTCTCTTTCCCAGTCTAAGTGAGAATAATAAAGGTGGAGTTTGATACCATTTCGTTGACAAGCATCAGCCATTTCCTTGATGATATCCCGTTTGAAAGGAGTGCCATCCACCGAGTTATACGTGCTGGTAGTCGTCTTAAAGAGTGAGAATCCATCATGATGACGTGTTGTTATGGTGATATACCTTGCTCCTGCAGCCTTGATAGCCTTCACCCACGCATCTGCATCGAACTCTGATGGATAGAAAGTCTTAGCCAACTTAGGATATTCTTTATAGTTAATATCCCTGTTTGTCATCACCCATTCACCAGCTCCCACCATTGAATAAAGTCCCCAATGCAGGAAGATACCGAACTTCTCATCCTGAAATTGCTCACGTGCTTTCAGGTTTTCAGCAGTAGGATGGTAAGTTTCTTGCGCCATACCGACATAACTCATCAGCAAGGTAGCTATTACAAGTAAAGTCTTCTTCATTCTATAAAATATTGTTTAGGTTTATTTCTTTTGTCTCAATCATCCCAAGTAGGAGCAGTACTGTCATCATCTGAAACCCCAGAGAAGACACTTCCTTTTGATAATTGCGCACTCCCATCCACCTCGTTAAACACTTCAGCATCACTATCCATTGAATGAAGAGTGCCTGAATATCCAGCTAACAAGGCTGGATAGAGATAAGATTCATAGATTGTAGTTAATGGTATAACGTAAGTTTCCATGTTTTTATGATATTTATTGTCAGATGATTACTTCCTAAGATACTTCTTCCCACGGATGATTACGATACCTTTATAGTCTTTTCCGACACGTTGTCCAGCAAGATTATAGGTTGGTTCATCCTCCATTTGTGATTCCTGAAATGCCGTAAGGTGAACTCCAGTTGCAGTATCAAACACAAGATAACTCTTAGCTTGTACTGTTGAGGAAGGCGTATAAGCAATGTAAGCCTTGTGTGCACCGTTCTCAAAAGCTCCACCATCCGCCTGTCTCCAGTAGAAACCAACGCCTCTTTTTCCGTTAGAGAACCCATAATAAATCGTTCCACCAGTTGTCTGACATTTGTCGTCAGTACCTTTCAAGACATTCTTTTCATCCTTTTCTCCTTGTTTCTCCGTCATCCAAAAGGTGTAACTCCCCTCATCAGCCTCCAAGACGACTGCCATATCCTTTGGAAGAACATCCCCGGACGCGTACTTTTTACTCAACTTAAGCATGTTATCTTCAATCTTATACGTCCGTGCAACAACTCCTTGAGGAATCGTAAAAGCCTTATTGCTGTAATAAAGTGTTGCATGTCGTGCTGTAGAGATGGTAAGAACGACAGAATCACTCGGTAAAGCTTCGTACACAATGTCTATCTTTTTAATATGAACTTGATTACCATCTCTTAAAATAAACATTACAGAATCAACTCCATTAAGACTACTCCAAATATCTATATCCCTTTTTATTCTTTTTAGAGACATCATGTCTTCTGGTATTACTTTTAATGTAGTAAGCTTTGTTTTAGCTTTTGTTGCAAACTTAAAATGGATTTCTTTAATCTTACTTTGCTTACCTTTTATAGTCAAGATATTACCATAATACATCCTCAAGGCTGCTTCTTCGTTACCTTTTTTATCGTAGAAAGCAGGTACATTTATAGTATCTTTTCCACCATCAAACAAAAGTATCACACCAGACCGATCTATCTTCTTCACCTCTATACCACGGCCTCTCATCCCCGTAAAGTCAATTTCCTCAGTCTTTGTTTGTGCTTGAGAGGTTATTGTAAAGCACAACAAAGAAAGCATAGTAACGAAAAATCTTATCATATCATGAGTATTATAATTTCATTTTCATGGTCTCCTACCCCACTCTTCCTACACATATCCAATGTATAACGAGCACAGATAGGTTGTCACCACAGTATTTGATTTATAGTACAAAGGTAAACTTTTTATCACATACGACCAAGTTATTCCATCGAAAAAACCACTCCTTACACCCCTACCAACGTATTATACGCCCCACAACCCCTACCACTGAACTAGTAAGAAAGGGCAAAGGCTGTCAATGTCAGGACGACAAAGGCAGCCTTTTGCGTATATATTATAAAACAGGTTATCCTTAAAGAGGGTATTCCTCAAAGGCATAAAGCACCGTAGAGAGGTAACGTTCACCAGTATCAGGGAACAAAGTAACGATTGTTTTACCCTTGTTCTCAGGACGTTTCGCAATCTCTGCTGCAGCAAAAGCAGCTGCACCAGACGAGATTCCTACCAATAAACCATCCTGTTGTGCCAGTTGTCGACCAGCAAGGATAGCCTCATCGTTCTCAACTTGGAACACTTCATCCACAACAGCAGCGTTGTAAGTATTAGGAATGAAGCCTGCACCGATACCCTGAATCTTATGTGGACCACTCTGACCACCACTTAATACAGGTGAATCACTTGGCTCTACGGCAACAATCTTCACGTTTGGATTCTTCTCTTTGAGGTATTTACCAACGCCACTGACCGTACCACCAGTACCAACACCAGCCACAAAGATATCCACTTTACCATCAGTGTCACGCCAGATCTCCTCACCTGTAGAGCGATAATGCTTCTCTGGGTTAGCTAGATTCTCAAACTGCTGGAGGATAACACTGCCTTTAATAGAGTCACGCAGCTCCTCTGCAACCTTAATAGCACCCTTCATACCATCCTTACCACTGGTCAGTTTTACAGTAGCACCATATGCTTTCACAAGGTTACGACGCTCAATGCTCATCGTTTCAGGCATCGTCAGGATGAGCTTATAGCCTTTAACAGCTGCCACAAGCGCCAATCCTACACCCGTGTTACCACTCGTTGGTTCGATAATCGTAGCTCCTGGTTTGAGCAATCCCTTCTCTTCAGCATCCTCAATCATTGCCAATGCAATGCGATCCTTCACACTACCACCTGGATTGAAGTATTCAACCTTAGCAATAACAGGCTTATCAAGACCCTTATTTGCCGAGAACTTATCCAGTTCAACCAAAGGAGTATTCCCTATAAGCTCGGTGAGCTTCTTTATAATCTTTGTCATATCAATCAATTTTTTGTTCTTACTTTACTGCCTCAAAAGCCTGATCGAGGTCAGCAATAATATCTTTATAATGTTCCGTACCAATAGAAAGACGGATTGTACTTGGGTAGATTCCCTGGTCAGCAGCCTCCTCAACGCTCAACTCAGAGTGCGTTGTTGACAGTGGATGGATGACAAGCGACTTCACATCAGCAACGTTAGCCAGCAAAGAGAAGATCTTCAGATGGTCAATAAAGTCGAAAGCCTTCTGCTGATCACCGTCAATCTCAAACGTAAAGATGCTACCTGCACCGTTCGGGAAATAACGTTCATAGAGGTCATGGTTAGGATGAGAGGCCTCAGCAGGGTGATTAATCTTCTTCACCAAAGGCTGATTCTCCAGATATTCCAGTACCTTCAGTGTGTTAAACACATGACGTTCCACACGCAAACTCAATGTCTCAAGCCCCTGCAAGAGAATGAAAGCATTGAAAGGAGAGATGGCTGCACCCTGGTCACGCAGCAAAAGCGTACGTACACGGGTAACAAAAGGAGCAGGAATATCACCAAAAACAAGACCGTGATAAGAAGCATCAGGCTTGTTGAAACCAGGGAATTTCTCTGGATTCTTCTTCCAATCGAATGTTCCACCATCAACGATGACACCACCAAGAGACGTTCCATGACCACCAATAAACTTCGTTGCAGAGTGTACAACGATGTCAGCACCATGCTCAATCGGGCGAATCAGGTAAGGAGTACCAAAGGTATTGTCAATCAACAGAGGTAATCCGTGACGGTGTGCGATATCTGCAGAGCGTTCAATATCCGATATATTAGAGTTAGGATTACCCAATGTCTCAATATAAACCAGCTTGGTATTGTCCTTGATAGCGGCTTCAAGCGCCTCATAATCATCTGGATCAACGAACGTTGTGGTTATGCCGAACTTGCTAAGTGTGTGTGCAAGGAGGTTATAAGTACCACCATAAATGGTCTTGGAAGCCACAACATGGTCGCCAGCATTGGCTATATTGGTAATGGCATATGTCACAGCAGCTGCTCCAGAAGCAACAGCCAGACCAGCAACACCACCCTCGAGCGCTGCAACACGCTCTTCAAGAACAGCCTGTGTAGAGTTAGTCAGTCGACCATATACGTTACCTGCGTCCTTAAGAGCAAAGCGATCAGCTGCATGCTGACAGTCATGAAAGACGTAAGAGGTGGTCTGATAGATAGGTACAGCGCGTGCATCAGTTGCTGGATCGGCTTGCTCCTGACCTACATGAAGCTGAAGTGTCTCGAAGTGATACTTTTGTTTTGCCATAATTGAGTTTCCTTTTTTTGTTTTCCTACCGTGGACCTTAATGAGAGGGCAGCTGGAAAACGGTTAATACATTTATTGATATTAATTCTTTTTGTTACGTGTCACATCGAGCATTCAGCCTTTTGTTACCTGTTACGGGTGCAAAGGTACGGCTATTTATCCAATTGGGGAATACTCATTATGTGTTATTTCGCATACCATAATCGTGGTATTTACATTAAAATGTCGTGATTTTGTCGTGTTTTGAATATAAAATACTATATTTGCAGTATAATAATACAGATGAAATAACGATTATGCAGAAGTATGCTGACTACATAGAGGAGATTGAGATTGACTCTCTCTGGAGTGGGAAGAAACACATTCGCTGGACGCTTGACCGACAAGTGAATATCCTCAGTGGTATTAATGGCGTGGGAAAAAGTACCATTTTAAATAAGGTGGTACGTGGATTGTCACAAGGTGGTGAGTTTCCCGAGCCATCTACTGAAGGGTGTCCGACTGAAAGTTAGCCCTGATGATGCCAAGTGGATACGCTATGACATCATCCGTTCCTTTGATCGTCCGCTGATGAATTCAGACAGTATCAGCAAGATGGATACGAACCTTTCCACAGAACTTGACTGGCAATTGTTCCAGTTACAACGTAAATATCTTGATTACCAAGTGAACATTGGCAATCGGATCATCGCTGCTCTACAGAGTGGTGAGGCTGATTCTGCAGAAAAAGCCCAGCTTATCTCTGCACCCAAAAAGCGTTTCCAGGATATTATCGACGACCTTTTCACGGAGACTGGTAAGACTATTATCCGTACAGAGAATGAGATTCGGTTCTCACAGATGGGTGAAGAACTCTTCCCTTATCAGCTATCCAGTGGAGAAAAGCAGATGCTTGTCATCCTGCTTACCGTACTGGTGGAAGACAATGAGAACTATGTACTCTTCATGGATGAGCCAGAAGTGAGTCTGCACATTGACTGGCAGAAACGTCTCATAGACCTGATTCTTGAGCTGAATCCCAATGTTCAGATCATTCTGACCACCCATAGCCCTGCAGTTATCATGAACGGATGGATGGATAAGGTAACGGAAGTGACTGACATTACTGATAAATAAGAAGCCGATAACATGGGTAAAGCACTGAGGGACAATCTTTCGTCAGCTTATTTTGCCGCAGCTAACCAGCTCAACGGTAAACATTCCAGGCGCAAAATTGTGGCATACGTTGAGGCGTATGACGACATTTTCTTCTGGAGAACAGTGCTGAGTAGGTTCGAAAACAAGGAACGATACTTTGAAGTGATGCTCCCTTCACGGCAGAATCTGACCAAAGGAAAGAAGTCGGTACTGATGAATCTCATTGCAGAAAAGGTTGGTGAGAACATGATTGCATGCGTAGATGCTGATTATGACTATCTTCTTCAAGGTACAACACACGTCTCTTCGGAGGTGAACAACAATCCCTACGTGCTCCACACCTATGCTTATGCCATTGAGAACTTACAGTGTTTTGCCCCCAGTCTGCATGATGTCACGGTGGCAGTAACGCTCAATGATCACACCATCTTCAACTTTGAAGACTTCTTATACCGATACAGTGAGATTATTCACCCACTCTTCATCTGGAATATCTGGTTCTATCGACGCAACATCTACAAACAATTTACAATCACAGACTTCAATAGAATCACTGAAATAGGCGGATTCTCCTTGCATCGTACTGATGAGTGCCTGGATATGTTACGCCGTAAAGTATCACGAAAGATAAGACAACTACAACACGAATACCCACAAGCAAAGGAGAGTTATCTGCAACTGAAAGACGAATTACGTACATTGGGCGTCACACCACGTGCCACCTATTTATATATTCAGGGCCATCATCTCTTTGATAATATCGTTGTGCCGATACTGAAACGTATCTGTGACCGATTGATAAGGGAACGGGAAGACGAGATAAACCGCAATGCTGTGCATGATACACAACGTCGGAATGAGTTGTCAAGCTATAGCCATAGCACCACAGAGATAATCCCTATGCTAAGAAGAAACGTTGGTTACTTGACTGCAGAGCCTTTCCTACTCTTGGAAAAGGATGTAGAGGAGCTTTTAAAAACAGGAGCGAAAGGAGCAGAAAAAGGCAGTGATGAGGAATGAAAAGGAGTGAGAAAAGAAGGCAATGCGATTCAGATGCGTGTGTAGAAGATTTTATTACAAAGTGATGTCAGGTATGAAATGGGAAATAACAGAAAAGCAACAAAAACCCACTTTGTAACCAACAGATAACCAACAACTTACAAACAGGCTTGTAAAAGACGCCCTTTTGCATTGTAAAAGGGCGTCTTTTACACATCAAAAGGGCGTCTTTTACACATCAAAAGGGCATCTTTCACTTCTCAAAAGAGCACCTTTCACTTTGTGATTGTGAATAGTTTTTACAAAGAAGGATATATCTCCCTCATTCTGCACAAGCGTGATGTTCGGCGAAGTTACATTCAGTTCAGCATTTAAGCCTCCCCTTTCAGCGATTGAACAAAGCAACAAAAAAGCCCAGGATGGTAATCACTCACCAATCCTGGGCTTCTATTTTATTATCTGTTATACGCTATGATCGTGGCTCAGAGAGGAAGAACAGCATCTCACTCTCATTGGGGAAACTCGCAAAACCATAAGGACGCTTATCAATATAGTAGCCTGCCAAGTAGAGCTGGAAGAACAATTTCTTCTTATCAGAACTATAAACTGCATAAGAATCAGTTATAGGACGGAAAACAAACGCTACCTCATGCTTTGCTCCATCATACTCTAAATCCTTGAAAACGATTGACTGTGGGAGTAGATAGAAGGCTACAGGATCACGCTGGAAGAAGCCAATCCGACAAGTATCATTGACAGCTGGGAGCTGACTAAGCGCTGCTTTCAGTTTATCATTACCAACCTTATCAACCAACAAGCTTGTAGGAATGTTCTTCAAAACTAAGGTTGTATCACCCGTTACCTCACATGATATGTTCAAAGAGTCCGTCACTCTCCTTCCATCTGTGCTGTATTTAAAATACTTCATCTTACCATTGTAAGACCCACGTACCGTATTATACGCCGTAACTCTCTCTGCTGGAGTCATCTGTTTGTTCCGTACATCATTCTCTTCATCGCTCAGACAAGAGGTGAAAGACAATACAGAAAATAGGCAAGCAGCCCAAAAAAGTACCTTATTCTTTTTCATTGTAATAATAGTTTATTAATCTCTTATGTTATTATTTGGCGCAAATATACAAATTTATCAGGCAACTCTGTTGTAAAATCTGTTAATTCTCTTTCCAAAAGGCAGGTGTAAACAGAACCAATACCGTAAATAATTCCAGACGACCAACCAACATAAGGAAAGAACATATCCACTTTGCGAAGCCAGGAAGCTGTGCCCAGGACATCGTAGGACCAATCTCCATACCCAATGTAGGCCCGACATTACCCAGACTACTCAGTGTTATGGTGATAGCATTCGTGTTATCAATACCGAAAGCTATCATCGTAAAGGCACAGAAAAGCGTAAGAATAAGATAAAGACCCATAAAACCCAATAGCGTAACACGATTGGATTGCGGGATATTCACCCCATCTATCTTCATAGGAAGGACTGCATTAGGATGAAGAATCTGGCGAAACTCGTTACGAACAACCTTCAACATCATCACACCACGGATACTCTTAATACCTCCACTCGTGGATCCTGAACAGCCACCAAAGAACATACACGCCGCAAGAACTACCCATGTGACATGTGGCCACTTGGCTGCATCGTCACTAAAGAGTCCTGTTGTGGTAATGAAAGATACCACTTGAAAGACAGAACTACGGAAAGCATGCTCTATATCATAATGATTTTTGTAAACAAGTTCAAAGGCTATGAAGGCTGTAAACAGTAGAACCATAATCGTATAGAAACGGAACTCACTGTTCACAAGTAGCTTTTTGATATTCAAACCTACTACTGAAGCATATAATAAGGTAAAATTCACACCCGAAAGGAAACAGAAAAGAGCACTGACATACTCCTCTGCAGGAGAATGAAAGGTCATGATTGACCCGCTTTCGGTTGAGAATCCTCCCGTAGCAGTACTGGTCATGGAATAGTTAAAAGCATCAAACCAACCCATCCCGCAGAGCTTATAACTAAGAATACAAGCCACTGTGAGTATGAGATAGACCATCCATATCCACTTGGCACTGGTGCTAAGACGCGGATGCAGCTTACTTTTGATTGGTCCGGTAGCCTCTGCAGCAAACACTTTCACTGATCCTCCCACCATAGAAGGCAAGATGGCAATGGTGAAAAAGACAATTCCCAGTCCCCCAATCCACTGTGTCAATGACCGCCAGAAGAGCAATCCCTTCGGTAAATGTTCAGGGAAATCAATGATTGTCGCCCCTGTTGTGGTAAAACCAGACATTGCTTCGAAGAAAGCATCAGTGAAACTATCAATATAACCACTGATCATGAAGGGCAAAGTTCCGAATATTGAGAAGAGAATCCAGGACACTGTAACAACGAAATAGGCATCACGACGACCCAAAAGGTTATCAGCATGAAGTCCCAAAAGACGGAAAATAGTGCCCGCTCCAGCAGTTATCAAGATACTCCAGATAAAAGGTAAGAAGTCAGCACTGGTGTAAATCAATGACACAAGGAGGCAGACAAAGAGCAGAGAGCTCTCTATCCACAACAGTGAACCAAGAATTTTAGAGATGAGTTTTAGGTTTAACATGATCACATAAATAGTTTCTCTACCTTCTTCATATCGACATTATAACAGAAAGCAACGACAGAGTCGCCTGCTTCAATCTGTGTATTACCAGAGACAAGCATGCCTTCGCCATTCCTAACAAGTCCACCGATGGTCACTCCCTTGGGCAGATTGAGCTCCCGAACAGTCTTCTTCGTTATCTTAGAGTCAGGACTTGGCACAAATTCAGCCACATCGGCGTTGACAGACATAAGGAATTTAACATTCTCAACATTAGCATCCAGCATCATTTGATAGATATGACTGGCAGCAACAGCTTTCTTATTGATGATCGTTCCGATGTCAAGACTCTCTGCAGTGCTTACATAATCAAGGTTTTCCACGGCTGCTACAGTCTTACGAACGCCCATTCTCTTAGCCGTAAGACAAGCAAGAATGTTGGTTTCTGCATTCGATGTCAATGACACAAATGCCTGCGTATTACGGATTCCTTCCTCTTGTAAGAGTCCAATGTCACGTCCGTCACCGTTAATGACAAGTGTATCCTCATCGAAAATGTCATTCAATACTTCACAACGGGCTGGGTTCTGCTCAATAATCTTGGCATTCATATACTCCGGCATCATCTTTACAGCACGTGTTGCGGTCTTTCCTCCACCCATAATCATCACGTTCTGTACATCAACATAATGCTCTTTGCCAACTACTTTGCGAACATAAGGGATGTATTGCTTCGTTGTCATGAAGAAAGCTAGGTCATAAAGTTGCAGCGTATCATTACCTCCAGGGATGATAGTCTCGTCGTTTCGTTTGATAGCCACTACATGATAAGGGTCATCAGGGCCACTAATCTCCTTCAAAGGACGGTTGAGTACTTCGCATGTTTCACGTAATTTGATTCCCAACATGACCAAAGCACCATCATGAACATCCCAACGTTGACGTACCCATGACATCTTCAATCCGTTGATAATATCCTTTGCAGCCAGCATTTCAGGATAGATAATACTACTAACACCCATCTTTTTGAAGAGTTCCTGATTGCTTGGATCAACATATTCAGGGTTGTCTACACGGGCAACAGTCTTCTTTGCACCCAACTGATGCGCCATAGCACAGGCAGAAAGGTTTGCAGACTCATTCGGAGTAACGGCTATAAAGAGGTCAGCATCCTCTATTCCTGCTGTTTTTAAGCCTTTAATACTCGTTGGAGAACTCTCCATTGTCAGCAAGTCATAGTCATTGCTTATCTTAGCCAGGTTCTCTGGATTCTCATCCATCAGTACAATATCCTGCTTATCACGTGAGAGAAGCTTGGCTAGGTACGTTCCTATGGCATACGCTCCAGATATAATAATCTTCATTCTATATTCCTTTCTTTATTAAACAATTATGAAGCAAGGGGTATTAACTATCCCTTCTCGGATGTTAACACCTTCTTTATGCTTCCCACATCAATCCCACAAATCTGCTTTAGTTCCTGTACTGTTCCGTGTTCTACGAAGTTATCGGGTAATCCCATACGTGTAATAGGAATTGAATAACCATGATCATTCATCCATTCTGTTACAGCTGAGCCTAAACCTCCATTGCGAACACCATCTTCAATAGTAACAATACGTGAGAAACGGGTGGCAACTTCTTCCAGAATCTTCTCATCCAAAGGCTTCAAAAAACGCATATCATAATGAGCAACTGACGGACAATGATCCTTTGTTGATGGCGACTCAGCAGTCTCTATCTGCTGAATAGCCTGTTCAACATCGTTCCCTATCGGGCCAATACTTAACACTGCTACATCCCAACCATCATGAATGCGTCTGCCAGTCCCCACTTCTACCTCAGTCAAAGGGCATTCCCAATCAGTCAGAACGCCACGTCCACGAGGATAACGGATAACAAACGTCCCCTTATCAGGCAACTGTGCAGTGTACATTAGGCGCCGCAACTCACGTTCATCCATTGGTGAAGCGATGGTAAGATTTGGTATTGGACGTAAAAAAGCCATATCAAATGCTCCATGATGTGTGGCTCCGTCTTCTCCAACAAGGCCCGCACGGTCCAGACAAAGTACTACTGGGAGGTTCAATATGGCTGTATCATGGATGATACTGTCGTATGCTCGCTGTGAAAAGGCACTATAAATATTACAGAAAGGCTGCAATCCATCCTTTGCCATACCAGCAGAAAAAGTCACAGCATGCCCTTCAGCAATACCAACATCAAATGTTCTGCCAGGCATTTCCTTCATCATTATGTTCATAGAGCAGCCCGTTGGCATGGCAGGAGTGACTCCAACGATACGCGGATTCTTCTTTGCAAGCTCCAATAAGGTCTTCCCAAAGACATCTTGATACTTCGGTGGCTCACAGCTACAGTCCTGTACTATACGCTGACCGGTAGCTGGGTCGAACTTACCTGGCGCATGCCAGATCGTTGCACTCTTCTCTGCTGGCTCGTAACCTTTGCCCTTTTTGGTATGGAGATGAAGCAGTTTAGGTCCCTTCATACTCTTCAACTGACGAAGAATACGTATTAATTCAACAACATTATTACCATCAAAAGGACCGAAATAGCGGATATTCATCCCTTCAAACAGGTTCTGCTGATGTGCAAGTGCCGCCTTCAGAGCATTATTTAAGCGTAGAAGTCCTTTCCGACGCTCATCATTTAGCAGTCCTTTAGCATGCAACCACTGTGAAATCTTAAACCTAAAACGATTGTAAGTCTCATTTGTATCAAGGTTCAAGAGGTACTGTTCCATACCTCCCACAGCCCTATCAATGGACATATCATTGTCATTCAGGATTATCAGGAGGTCATTGGGTTGGCTCGACACATTGTTCAATCCCTCAAAAGCCAGTCCTCCACTCATCGCACCATCGCCAATAATAGCAACAACATGTCGTTCCTGCTTCATCAGTTTAGCAGCGACTGCCATTCCTAATGCTGCAGAAATAGAGTTAGAAGCATGTCCACAGGTGAATGTATCATACTCACTTTCCTTTGGAGAAGGGAAAGGCATCAGTCCATTTAGCTTACGATTGGTGCAGAAAGAGTCCCTTCTGCCCGTCAATATCTTATGTCCGTAAGCCTGATGTCCTACATCCCACACCACACGATCCTCTGGAGTATTGAAGACATAATGGCAGGCTACCGTGATTTCTGTAGCCCCAAGACTTGAAGCAAGGTGTCCTGGATTAACGGCAACTTCCTCAATTATATCCTTTCTCAGCTGCTTACAGAGCTCAGGAAGCTCCTCTAAGCTCAGTTTTCGTAAGTCTGCAGGGGACTGTATCTTGTTTAAAAGGTCGTATTCTTTCTCGTTTGACATTATATAATAATGTGAATCATTTTGCAAAGATACGCTAAATAGCTTAAAAAGCAAAAAAAAAGAAGCGTTAATACATGGTACAACAGATAACTGATAACAACCAGAAATAATCACAAATGGCATTCCCTTCATTACTATAAAATATCTTTATCATGAAGGTTATCCATATCTGACACATTTCATGTCAAATTCTTACATTTCTTCTGCCTGAGATGTCGATAAAGATAGAATATAAACATCAGTCCACGGAAGCTGAGTTCAACAGCCATTGCAAACCAAACACCACGAAGACCGTAATGAGATGCAAGTGCATAAGCCAATGTCAGCCGGACAAGCCACATGCTTCCAAGGTTGATAAACGAAGGTTTCAACGTATCACCAGCACCAACACAGACGCTATAAGCCACGATAGCTGCTGCAAAGAAGGGTTCTGCAAAGGCTTCAATACGCAATATTGATGTTCCAAGGGCTTGTATTTCTGGGACAGGGGTCAACAATCCAATCATTTCCGGTGCGAAAATATACATAATAATGCCCATGAAAGCCATAACAGCCATACCCATCAAGACTGTCATCCATGCGAAACTACGATGCAGATCACGCCTATCAGCCCCCACACTCTGCCCAACCAGCGTCGTAGCAGCCTCACTGATACCGTAACCAGGCATATAACAAAGGCTCTCAGCAGTGATTCCGAATGAGTGAGCAGCAATTGCTACGTTGCCCAAAGGTGCTACAATCATCGTTGAGACAAGTTGGGCACCATTCATAAGAAGATACTGTAAAGCCATTGGTGCTCCAATCTTTACAGCATTCCACACATATTGCCATCGCCAAACAAAGCGCTCTACATCCAGTTTCCAAGCTAAAATGGAACTACGAAAGATTGCGAAATAAGCTAAAGGGAGTGCAACAGAGACAAAAGCAAGCAATGTTCCAAGAGCAGCACCTGCTACCCCCCAACCGCATCCGGGGACAATCAACTGCCATTCAGCAATGGTTAACGTACGCGTTGGGAAGATAAAGAAGAAGTTAAAGATGACATCCAGCACACACATGAGGATTGCCATAAGACTGGGACGGCGCATATCACCCGACACTTTCAGCATAGAAGCAGACAGAACTTCTATAAGATGGAATGGAATAGCAAATGAAAATATCAGGAAATACATACTTGCGTCATGCTGAATATCCACACCTCCACCCAGCCATACAGGTAAACGAAAGGCTATCAGTACTGTGATGAGCAAGAGAATCATTGAGAAAAACAGTCCGAAAGCATATCCATGCCGCATTACGGCACGTGCCTTTTCAAAGTCATTCGCCCCAATAAAGTGAGCAGCCTGTACAGAGAATCCCATTGAAGCAGCACTCACTAAAGAGCCGAAAAGCCACGTAGCTGGTTCAACAAGACCAATAGCGGCAGCTGGTTCAGCACCTAATGATCCCACCATCCCTGCATCTATATAGAACATCAGTACCGTTGTGACCTGCGCAAGGATAGAAGGAATACTGAGTTGGATGATGAGATTGAGCTTCTCACTCCTACTCATCACTCCGCCTCCACGAATCTTTGCAAGCAAAGTATCGGTTACTGATTTACTGAAAGAGAGTCTCACTGTGACAAAAAGGGGACTAATAGATTGGGATAATGAACGATTAAAAGTAATGAACGAGAACAAAAGAAGGACACCATTCCCGTCTGTCCGATATCATTTTAGTATGACGGACACACGGGGACGTGTGCCCCTACGCATAAATACCAAAGTCTTTCAAAGCCCTGTAATAATAAAGAGCTCCACAAAACTTGACTAAATCCTCAGCTTCTGTCCAACATGTGCGATACCAACCAAACGCAAATCAAAGATAAGAGTTGAATAAGCTGGAACAGAACCAGTCTTACTACTGCCATAACCCAACTGATAAGGGATATAGATAGTCCAATGATCACCCTTGTGCATCTGCTGTAAAGCTGTCGCAAAACCATCAACAACACTCCCGACATGTAGATGTGCAGGACGTGAAGTGGAAGCATCAAAGACATCCTTCGACCATGACTTATCAAAGATAAGACCAGCAGTATAGGTGGTAGATGGGATTAACTGCCCCTTATAATGTACTGCTACGGAATCAGAATAGATTGGAGTTACAGTCCCAGTACCCTTCTCTTCTACGTGTACGATGATGTAATCCTCAGGACGATAGCTGAGTGTAGCACCCGAATTGGCTTGCTGACCCTGTAAAGTGTAGTTCAGAATCAGTTTCCATGAGGTATCTCCAGCTTTTATCTTCTGCTCTGTAGCTGTATAAAGCTTCTGCCAATAGGTATCATTTGTAGACTTCCAATTAGCAAATTCCTCCACTTCGTCTTTGTTTTCCGTACAGGAAGCAAAGATTCCAGCCGAGAACAGCATACCACACAGACAGAGAACGCCAGTCAAACGATGGATAAGCGTCTTTAAATTCTTTGTCATAGTCTTTCTTTTTTATAAAGAAGGATGACCGAAAGGTAGTCTGATAATATGCCAGACTACCAACGTTTCACCCATTCATCCTAATCAATATCAATCTTCTTCAGCAGAGAAGTAATTGAAACACGGTCCTCAATAATCTCACGAAGCTTCTCAACTGGAACACGTTCCTGCTTCATTGAGTCACGATAACGCAGCGTTACGGTATTATCTTTCAGTGTGTCACCATCAACAGTAACGCAGAAAGGAGTACCAATAGCATCCTGACGACGATAGCGCTTACCGATTGAGTCCTTAGCTTCCATGTGTGTATTAAAATGGAACTTCAGCCCGTTTACAATCTCCTGTGCCTTCTCTGGCAGACCATCCTTATTGACCAAAGGTAGTACAGCACACTTAACAGGAGCCAATGGCTCTGGCAATTTAAGTACAACTCGGCTTGAACCATTCTCCAATTCTTCCTCTGTATAGCTGTGACACATAACAGAAAGGAACATACGGTCCACACCAATAGATGTCTCAACATCGTATGGAGTATAGTTTTCATTGCGCTCTGGGTCAAAGTACTTAATCTGTCGACCAGAGAATTTCTCATGTTGTGAGAGGTCAAAGTCGGTACGTGAGTGAATACCCTCCACCTCCTTGAAACCGAATGGCATGCGGAACTCAATGTCAGTTGCTGCATTTGCATAGTGAGCAAGCTTCTCATGGTCATGGAAACGATAGTTATCATCACCCATACCCAGAGCCTCATGCCATGCAAGACGGTGCTTCTTCCAGTATTCAAACCACTTCATCTCTGTTCCAGGTTGGCAGAAGAACTGCATTTCCATCTGCTCGAACTCACGCATACGGAAGACAAACTGGCGTGCAACAATCTCATTGCGGAAAGCCTTTCCTATCTGGCAGATACCAAATGGCAGCTTCATACGACCCGTCTTCTGAACATTGAGGAAGTTAACGAAGATACCCTGCGCCGTCTCTGGACGAAGATAGATCTTATTGGTAGCCTCAGCTGAAGCGCCCATCTCCGTAGAGAACATCAAATTAAACTGACGAACGTCTGTCCAGTTCTTTGTTCCACTGATTGGATCAACGATACCTTCATCCAGAATAATCTGCTTCAGAGCCTCCAAGTCAGGACCTTGCATTGCCTCTGTATAGCGGGCATGAAGTTCATCACGCTTCTTCTGATGCTCCTGGACGCGTGGGTTTGTCTCACGGAACTTAGCCTCATCAAAGCTATCACCAAACTTCTTAGCTGCCTTAGCAACCTCTTTTTCAATCTTCTCTTCGTACTTACCAATCTGATCTTCAATGAGATTATCAGCACGATAACGCTTCTTTGAGTCGCGGTTGTCAATCAATGGGTCGTTGAAAGCATCAACATGACCACTGGCTTTCCACACTGTCGGGTGCATAAAGATAGATGCATCAATGCCGACAATGTTGCTATGCAGCAATACCATTGACTGCCACCAGTACTGTTTGATATTGTTTTTCAGCTCAACACCATTCTGACCGTAGTCGTAAACTGCTGCCAAACCATCATAAATATCACTACTTGGGAAGACGAAACCATACTCTTTGCAATGGCTAACGATCTTCTTGAAAACATCTTCTTGTGCCATAATTGATTATATTTATCTTAATTTTTGACGCAAAGTTACAGTTTTTCTCTTGAATAAGAACAGGTTTATTGCGAAAGTTTATCCTAAAACAGTTATTAGTAACCGAAGTTCAGCATGCATCAAGAGCTATGAAAGAAAAACAAATCACCATTATCAAGATTACCATCTACCGCCTCGCACAAGCCATTATACGCCACTACAGAAAATTACAAGGCCTTTGTAATACTTCTACAAGGCGCTTGTAATACTTCTACAAGGCGTCTGTAATCTTTCTACAAGGCCTTTGTAATTTTCCAAAACGAGCCCTCTTGGTTAACAAGCAAGTGTGTTTGGAGCTTTTAAAGACGGTATTTCAGTCTTTCTTCACTAGTCTTTTCCAACGTTTCTATAAGCGTCATATTTGTCTATTTACATTTTTTTTCGTACATTTGCAGTCTTATGGGCTTGCACTTAAGCGATAAACAAGAACGAAGACGATTATGGATGACGAAATAAAAGACATGGAGGGACAGACCCCAGAGGAAGAGATTCAAGGGCAGGACTCCCATTCTGATTATAAACCAGCCGACAGATTTGATGCTTCTGCCGTACATCACCTTTCGGGAATGTACAAGAACTGGTTTCTGGATTACGCCAGTTACGTAATTCTAGAACGTGCCGTTCCACACATTGAGGACGGTTTGAAGCCTGTTCAACGTCGTATTCTCCATTCGATGAAACGAATGGATGATGGACGATACAATAAGGTTGCAAACATCGTCGGTCATACTATGCAGTTCCATCCACATGGTGATGCTTCTATAGGAGACGCTTTGGTGCAGCTGGGACAGAAGGACCTGCTCATTGACACACAGGGAAACTGGGGAAATATCCTCACTGGTGACCGTGCTGCAGCACCCCGATACATCGAAGCCCGACTGTCAAAATTCGCTTTAGAGACTGTCTTTAACCCCAAAACTACCGAATGGCAGCTCTCATATGATGGTAGAAACAAGGAGCCAATCACGCTTCCTGTGAAGTTCCCATTGCTCCTTGCGCAAGGAGCCGAGGGTATTGCCGTTGGCTTGTCATCTAAGATTCTTCCCCACAACCTCAATGATATCTGCGATGCAGCTATCAAATATCTGCGTGGAGAAGAGTTCAATCTTTATCCAGACTTCCCCACTGGCGGTAGTATTGACGCTTCAAAATACAATGATGGACAGCGTGGTGGTGTGCTGAAGGTACGTGCTAAAGTTGAGAAACTTGACAACAAGACACTCGTTATCCGTGAGGTTCCTTACACAAAGACGGCAAGTTCGCTTCAAGAGTCGATTACTAAAGCTGTTGAAAAGGGTAAACTGAAGATTCGTCGTGTGGAAGATATGACGGCATCTGAGGTTGAAATACAACTACACCTTACTCCTGGAACATCCAGTGACAAGACTATTGATGCCCTCTATGCCTTTACCGACTGTGAGATAAACATCTCTCCAAACTGTTGTGTCATACGAGATAACAAGCCAGAGTTCCTTACCGTCTCTGAAGTATTGCGTAATTCGGCAGAACATACCAAGGCATTGCTGAAGTTAGAGTTGGAGATCCGCAAGCACGAATTGGAGGAACAGCTCTTCTATAACTCCTTAGAGCGCATCTTTATAGAGGACCGTATCTACAAAGAGCGTAAGTTTGAGACGGCAAAAGACCTCGATGAGGTTGTTACTTTCGTTGATTCCAAGCTTGAACCATACAAGAAAACCTTCATTCGTGAGGTAACACGCGATGACATCATACGCCTGTTGGAAATCAAGATGCAGCGTATTCTGAAGTTCAACAAGGACAAAGCCGATGAGCTGATACAGAAGATTAAGGCTGAGATTGCAGAGATTGACAAAGATCTCAGCGAGATGGTACGAGTAACTATAGAATGGTTCACACATCTAAAGGAGAAATACGGAAAGGAACACCCACGCCATACTGAAATCAGAAGCTTTGATACGATTGTAGCAGCAAAGGTGGTTGACGCCAACGAGAAGCTCTACATTGACCGTCAGGCAGGCTTTATCGGGACTGGATTGAAGAAGGCTGAGTTCGTACAGAACTGTTCTGACCTGGACGACATCATCATTTTCTATAAGGATGGAAAGTACAAAGTAATCCGAATAGCTGATAAAGTCTTTGTCGGCAAGGGCGTTCTACATGTACAAGTGTTCAAGAAAAACGACAAACGAACGATATACAATGTTGTTTATCGTGATGGCAAGACTGGTCCTTATTATATAAAGCGATTCAATGTCACCTCGATCACCCGTGATAAAGAGTATGACTTGACATTGGGAACACCTGGATCAAAAATCAATTACTTCACTGCCAACCCTAATGGTGAGGCTGAAATCATCAAGATTACACTTGACCCGAATCCAGAAAAGAAACGCCAGAACATCTTCATTGAGCGTGACTTCGCAACGATTCTTATAAAGGGACGCGCAGCGAAAGGTAACCTTCTGACCAAAGAAAGTATACACCGCATCTCTTTGAAGAGTCATGGTCATTCTACACTCGGCGGACGAAAGGTGTGGTTCGACCCAGATGTCAACCGCATCAACTACGAAGATCACGGCAACTATCTTGGTGAGTTCTCTGATCAAGACAGCATTCTTGTCGTCCTTAAGAACGGTGATTTCTACATCACGAACTTTGATGCTACCAACCACTATGAGGACAATATCCTCCGAATAGAGAAGTTTGTTATTGATAAACCATGGACGGCAGTAATATATGATGCCGACAATCAAGGCTATCCTTACCTGAAACGTTTCCAGATGGAAGCAACGAAACGGCACCAGAACTTCATTGGAGAGAACGCTAATTCACAGTTAGTCCTCCTCACAGACGTTACCTATCCGCGCATCCAGATTACCTATGGAGGAGCTGATGCCTCACGTGGGAAAGAAGAGATTGACGCAGAACAGTTCGTTGGTGTCAAAGGATTTAAAGCCAAAGGTAAACGACTGACGACATGGAAGGTCAGCAAAATAGAAGAGTTAGAACCCACACGTTTTCCAGAAGAGACAGGAGAAGACGACAACAACTCTGATGATGAAGATACAGAAACGCAGGTAGAGACTACTGAAACAACGGCACAAGATGAGAATCTTGACCCAGATGCAGGTAAGTCACAGCAACAAGTTATTGACGAAATAACAGGTCAGCTCAGTCTCTTCCCTGATGAATAGGCATAAAAATAGGGACAGACGCAACAGCCTGTCCCTATCAAAACAAAAGAACTTTACCACTTAATATATTTCTATGAACCGAAGCGTACGACTTATTAACTACACACGACTGTTAATAATAACATTACTATTAACGACAACAAAGTCCTGGGCACAAGATACTTTGCGCTCTGGGAAGGTTATTACAAATGCTCAAATGATTGGTATCGGTGCTGTTAACATCCTTGATACCTACATTTCACCAGAGATTTACAGAGGTTCTGAACTGCGATATGTATCACATTCCACACGAGAAAACGGCAGTAAGCTGTCTCGCGAACTGATACATCATGCACAACTCACCTTTGCAAAGAATAGAGTTAGAAACAACCAAGAGATTGGAGGATATTATAATTTTCAGTATAACTGGATATATGAACTTGGAAAATGGAACCTTGGAAAGGGTGAACTGAACCTAAAAAGCAGGTGGAGGTGTGGACGTTTTAACAGGTTTTCTGTATAATACACGCAACGCTAACAACCCTGCACAAGGTTATGCACGCCTGAACATAGCACCAGACATCATTGCTGCTTATAGTTTCCGTCTATGGAGACGTTCTATACAGGTACGTTACGAACTACAGACACCGCTCCTTGGGGTTATGTTCTCACCTAATTATGAACAGAGTTATTATGAGATCTTCTCTCGAGGGAACTATGATCACAATATCGTTTTTACCACTCCATTCTCTGCACCATCACTCCGTCAGATGGCAACGATCGACTTCACACTCCACCATACGACCCTCCGCGTGGGGTTCCTTGGTGACTATCAACAGACAAAGGTCAACGGATTGCGACAGCATGTATGGAGCAATCTGTTCCTATTAGGTATAGTAAGAAAGTTTTCCATCAATAAAATTATCCCATGAGTGCATCTTCCAAAACTATAAGACATTTCGTTTTCACCTTTTTGTCAGCCATAATACTGACCAGTTCCATAACAAGCTGCGTCACGACTGACGAATATGACGACAATCCAAAGGGTAATTTTGAAGCACTTTGGAGAATTATGGACGAGCATTATTGCTTCTTTACACAGAAAGGAATAGACTGGAACGAGGTTCACGAACGCTATTCCCGTCAGTTTGATGCTACCATGACAGACGCACAAGCGTTCGAAGTAATGACCAAAATGCTATCAGAAGTGAAGGATGGGCACGTCAATCTCTATACACCTTTAATATAGGACGCTACTGGGCATGGTATGAGGAATTCCCAAAGAACTACTCTGACTCTTTAGAACGCAAGTATCTTAAAACCGATTATCGCATTGCAAGTGGCATGGATTATACCATCTTTGATGATAATGTTGGTTATATACGCTGTAAAAGTTTCCTAAACAACACTGGTGCAGGTAATTTAGACAACATCTTCCTTTACATGCAACCATGCCGTGGGTTGATCATTGACATACGAAATAACGGTGGAGGAAACGTAAATAATGCTGAGGAACTGGCTGCACGTTTTACAAACGAGGAGCTACTTGTTGGTTACATTCAGCATAAAACAGGTACAGGGCATGATGATTTTTCATCCTTACAACCACAACACCTGAAGCCTGGGAAAGGAATAAGATGGCAAAAACCAGTTATAATACTTACCAATCGCAGTGTATATTCTGCTGCTAATGAATTTGTAAAATACATGAAATGCTGTCCAAAGGCTAAAGTTGTAGGTGACAAAACTGGTGGTGGAGCAGGTCTACCATTCTCTTCCGAACTTCCAAACGGCTGGAGTATCAGATTCTCAGCTTGCCCTATGTATGACAAAAACAAGCAAATGACAGAGTTTGGGATAGACCCTGATTACAAAGTAGACATCTCTTCCTCTGATTTCTCACGTGGTAGAGATACAATTATAGAGTTTGCAAGACAACTTTTACATTGAGATACAAAGAAACGTGTAAACATTTGGCTATCTCCAAAACATTCTGTATCTTTGCAAACGTTTTGCGCCTGTGGCGGAATTGGTAGACGCGCTAGACTTAGGATCTAGTAACTCACGTTGTGCAGGTTCGAGTCCTGTTAGGCGCACTGAAATAAGAACCGGATAATTAGTAATCAATTATCCGGTTTTCTCTTTTATAAAACCTTATTCAATACGAGATGGTATATAAGCAAAGTCTTCAGGAGTGGATAGACAGTTTTCAGACAGCTGATGTTCACACTACCGACCGTCACATTACAGACTTCTCAAAACAGGAGATAGTCAAAAAAGAATGGATAAAGAAGAGCTTTCTTATAGCAGGAAGCTGTATTGAATATATCAAGAATACAGACTATCGCATATTCGTTTACATTGGTTTTGCCCTGAAAAACAGACGTAAGCCTTTTATTCCAGATACATTAAGTTTAGGAACAATGGACAAATGGACGCCTCCTTTCATCATCCTTTCCAAGACGAGAATGGAAAATAAAGAAAGCTATACTACCTCCGAAATACTCAGCAAAAGCCTACAAAGGAACGTGTTCTTTTGGCAATATAAAGAAAAAGGACCGTATCTTTCAAATGTCTATATTGCGATAGAAGAATCAAAAGCATAAAAACTTACCCCTCTATGGGTAAGAAAAACCACCACCGTAGTTTATTTTAAACAAAATAGACAGGTCCTAAAAGCCTCATCCGTTGACCTTAGCCAAAAGGCTATCGCCTAACACAGAGCCTTTAGGACCTGCCTTATTTATTTAGAACTTGTAAGCTACACCTACACCAAGTACCAACTGGTTGTAGTTGCTAATAATCTGATACTTCGCCTCAGCGTTTACGTTCAAGTTCTTAGTAAGCTCATACTCAACACCACCACCGAGGTTTACAGCGAGACGACCGTCTGAACCCTCAACTACAGGAGCACCTGCATATTCATACTTGTATGACCAGTTTGTATAGCCAAGACCTGCGAGTGGATATACCTTAAACTTGTCTGCTACATCAAAGAGGTAGTGAACATTTGCATTGATATCCCACATTGAGATACCCTTATTCTTGAGGAAGTAGTCAAAAGAACCCTCACCTCTAATATGATCTGTGAAGTAGTACTGACCCTTAACACCAAAACCGAGACTGTTAGTCTCTGAACCAAATACGAGCTGTGCACCAAGTGCCTTATCACCTGCCTGCGCTGAAGCTGAAAGACTCATAACTGCAGCACATACTAAAAGTAAAAGTTTTTCATTTCTAATTATTGTTATGTTAAAAAAATAAGTTTATTTAGCTCGAGGACATCTTACAAAAAGAATGGTTATAAAAACCTATCAGCTTATTATGTTTGATTAATAGAATAACGAAAAACCAAAATCAGTCCTTATATAAAAGGATTTTTAGAGTATTATCCCTAATAGTTTTAAATTTCTTATTATATCCGCGATAAACAATTCCTAACCTCATACACGTTCTATTTCAATCCGTATGAATAGAGGATGCATTGTATTACTGAGTGCAAATATACATAAAATATTTTTAATACCAAAGAAAATTAGCACAAACTTTACGAAAATAAGAACAACAAAGAACTGTCATTAAATATTCTGAAGACTAAATGATAATCACCATCTTTCAGTTTGCTTATTACCTATATAAACGAAAGGTCACCATCAAACAGTACTGCGAGATTATGACTAATTATTTTATTTCACGAGAAAATAAAAACGATTGACTTTATACGGATAGATAAGAGAAATATTATAAAATGCAAGTTAACCCCCAACACATTTTATGGAAGGGAATTAATCTTCGTCTTCATCATCATACTCAGGCTCTGCCCACTCCACACGTGCACCATACGCAAGGTTCTGGTTTTTCTTTCCCGTACGCGCATTACGTGTACTGGTAGGTACAAAACGACACTTCACATTCTTCACATGTGTCTTGATATCAAAGTCTTCTGGATTATCAACAGGTTCACTCTCCACTGTCAGGTGGAATCGTCCCAACCCTTCAAGTGCCACCGTTTCACCTTCACGCAGACGATAAGAGATCTCATCAACCAAAGCAATAACAAGCCCGCGAACGTCACCACGGGAAAAAGAAGTATTCTCTTGAATGGAATCAGCAAGCTCTTCAGTTGTAACAACACCTGTACTCACTGTACGAGCATACCACTTTCCAGCACCTTTCTTATCTTTAAATTTACTTTGCTCTAATCTTATTTCTACAGCCATAATATTACTTTTAATATGAATTTCAACCTAAAAGACTTTGCAAAAATAGCAAAAATAATCGATTCAACAAAGGAAAATAAACTATTTTATAAAACAGTTAAATCTATATATTTGACTAATTACATATGGATATGGCGTTGACCAATGAGAAAAAAGATGACTTTATCATTATAAACTAAGGTGTAACAAGAGTTACAACATTAAAGCCACCCAACGTCAATCCACATCACATAAAGCCTCAACAATAGATGTTTTATCTTTCAATAAATAAGTTTTCAAACAAATAAATTAGCAATTGCTTGCTAGATTGAAAAACATTCCTTACCTTTGCACCCGCCTTACAGAAAGTAGGGGCGTTTAGCTCAGCTGGTTTAGAGCATCTGCCTTACAAGCAGAGGGTCGGCGGTTCGAATCCGTCAACGCCCACAAGGGGTGTTTCCCTGTAGCCTTTCGGGGCTGCAGGGGATTTTAAAGGGCGTTTAGCTCAGCTGGTTTAGAGCATCTGCCTTACAAGCAGAGGGTCGGCGGTTCGAATCCGTCAACGCCCACCTTTAATATTAGATAGAGATGACTTTGTAACATTTGTTGCAAAGTTTTTTGTTTTTAGCATTCTACAGAGCTTTCTTTTTCATATTATTATTGATTTTTCTTGCGTATTTACTGATTTTATTGCTAAATTTGCACCATATTAATCAATATCGTTATGACCCTTGACACTTTAACTGCCGTATCTCCTATTGACGGTCGCTATAGAAGTAAGACCGAATGTCTTGCCGACTATTTCTCTGAGTATGCTTTAATTCGCTATCGCGTACGCGTAGAAATCGAATACTTCATCACCCTATGCGAATTACCTCTTCCACAACTGAAAAGCTTTGACTCATTGCTTTTTAAGCGTCTAAGGGAGATTTATAGCAATTTCAAAGAGACTGACGCGGCTCGTGTAAAGGAAATTGAGAAGATAACAAATCATGACGTTAAGGCTGTAGAATACTTTATAAAAGAAGAGTTTGACAAGATTGGAGGATTAGAACCTTACAAGGAATTCATCCACTTTGGCTTAACATCACAGGACATTAATAATACAAGCGTTCCTCTTTCTATCAAAGAAGCACTTGAGGACGTGTATTATCCACAGGTAGATGAGCTAATCTCTCAACTAAAAGATTATGCTACAGAGTGGGAAAATGTTCCAATGTTAGCAAAGACACATGGTCAACCTGCCTCCCCTACTCGCTTAGGAAAGGAGATTGAAGTCTATGTCTATCGTCTTAACGAGCAACTCACATCATTACGTAACTGTAAGCTGACAGCTAAGTTTGGTGGAGCAACAGGTAACTACAATGCCCACCATGTTGCTTATCCACAGTATGATTGGAAAGCTTTTGGTAACCGGTTTGTAAGTGAGAAACTAGGGTTGGAGCGTGAGCAGTGGACAACACAGATTAGCAACTATGATCACTTAGGAAGCATCTTTGATGCCATACGCCGTATCAACACCATCATCATCGACCTTGACCGTGACTTCTGGATGTACATCTCTATGGAATATTTCAAGCAGAAGATTAAAGCTGGTGAGGTTGGGTCAAGTGCTATGCCACATAAGGTGAACCCTATTGATTACGAAAACAGTGAAGGTAACCTCGGTATCGCCAATGCTATCCTTCAGTTCCTGGCACAAAAGTTGCCAGTTAGTCGTCTACAACGTGACCTAACAGACTCTACCGTCTTGCGCAACGTTGGTGTTCCTCTCGGACATAGCGTCATTGCCATTCAGAGTACACTGAAAGGATTGCGCAAACTGATTCTCAATGAAGAGAAGTTAAGTGAGGATCTCGATAACACATGGGCTGTTGTTGCAGAAGCTATTCAGACCATTTTACGCCGTGAAGCTTACCCACACCCCTATGAGGCTCTAAAAGCTCTCACTCGAACGAATAAGAAAATGAATGAGGAAACCATCCATGAATTCATAAAAACCCTTAATGTCAGTGACAGTGTAAAGGCAGAATTAATGGCAATTACCCCACATAATTATACAGGTATTTAGAACAAACAACTCCGATTAATATGGAGTAAGAATATAAACCAATAACAATATTTTTAGTATTTGGCCGTGAGGCTGATAATTTCAACATTAAAGTAAGAACAACTATGGCAGAAGAATTCGAGAACAAAGAAGTTCAATCTGAGCAAAATGAGAATAGCCGAGATGGCTATTCTGCAGCCGAACAAGGCAGCTACCAAAGAGAGTACCGTGCAGCTGGACGCCCACAACGTCCACGTATTCACACACAGCGTGCTTACAGCACCGACAATTCAAGCAATAACAACGAGGAAGGCGGATTCCGTCCTGAGGGCTTTGGCTCTGGTTTACAGAGTACTGGCCGTCCACAGCAAGGAAGTTATCGCCCACGCCAGAACAATTATGGTGGCTATAACAATCGTGGTGGCTATAACAGTCGTCCACAGCAACAGGGTGGCTATCGTCCTCGTTACAACAATAACAATGGTGAGGAAGGTGGTTATCAGCCACGCCAAGCTGGATATAACAACCGCGGTGGATACAACAATCGTCCACAACAGGGAGGTTATCGCCCCCGTTATAATAATAATGAGGAGGGTGGTTATCAGCCACAAGCCTATCGTCCACGCTACAACGCTAATGCTGGTGTAGAAGGAGAAGAAGGCAATAACGGTTTCCAAGCACAGCAAGGTAGCTATCAACCACGCCAAGGAGGATATCAGAACCGTGGTGGGTATAATAACCATGGCGGGTATCAGAACCGTGGTGGATACAATAATCGCGGAGGTTATAACAATCGTGGTGGTTATAATAACCGTGGTGGATACAATAACCGTGGCGGTTACAACCAAGGTGGATACCGTCAGCGCACCGCTGATTATGATCCAAATGCAAAATATTCAATGAAGAAACGCATTGAATATAAGGAAGAGAATTTCGATCCAAACGAGCCCATTCGTTTGAATAAGTATCTGGCTAACGCTGGCGTTTGTTCACGTCGTGAAGCTGATGAGTTCATCTTATCTGGTGCTGTCACCGTAAACGGTGAGGTCGTTAAGGAACTCGGAAGCAAGGTTCTGCGTACTGATGTTGTACTCTTCCAAGAAAAACCAGTATCTTTAGAAAAGAAAGTATACGTTCTTCTGAACAAGCCAAAGGATTATGTTACTACAAGTGACGATCCTCAGCAGCGTAAGACAGTTATGGATCTTGTGAAGAATGCATGTCCAGAGCGTATCTATCCTGTAGGACGTTTGGACCGTAACACAACAGGTGTATTGCTTCTTACAAACGATGGTGACCTTGCTTCTAAGCTCACACATCCTAAGTTCTTAAAGAAGAAGGTTTATCACGTATTCCTTGACAAGCCTGTTACAGCAAACGACCTTCAGAAGATCTCTGATGGTATCGAGCTTGAAGATGGTGAGATAAAGGCTGACGCTATTGAATATGCTAGTCCTGACGACTTAACACAGGTTGGCATTGAGATTCACAGTGGAAAGAACCGTATCGTTCGTCGTATCTTCGAGAGTCTTGGCTATCGTGTTGTAAAGCTTGATCGTGTACAGTTCGCTGGCCTAACAAAGAAGAACGTACGTCGCGGTGATTGGCGTTTCCTCACAGAGAAGGAAGTCGATATGTTGCGCATGGGTGCGTTTGAATAGAAGCCTCCCCTAAGCTCCTCCGAAGGGAGGAGGTGTGAGAGGATAAACGAGGATAAAGACTTCTACCATAAACTTCTAAGGAAAGGATGTATAAAGAGGTTCTCTCTCTCTTCCTTTTCCTTTAAGTCTGTTGAGAAGTCCTAATTACAATACAAAAGATGAAAAGAACAAAAGTCGTCGATGCACTTGCATGCACCGACTTTGGTAAAGATATTAATGTAAAGGGTTGGGTTCGCTCACATAGAAGTAGCAAGGCTGTTGACTTCATTGCACTGAATGATGGTTCTACGATTAAGAACATCCAGATAGTTGTTGATCCTTCTACAATCGAAGAAGAGAAACTGAAGAGCATCACAACTGGTGCTTGCATCAGCGTAATCGGTACGCTTGTAGAGAGTCAGGGAGCTGGTCAGACATCAGAGATTCAGTGTAAAGAGATTGAGATCTACGGTCTTTGCCCAAGCGACTACCCTATGCAGAAGAAGGGACAGAGCTTCGAGTATATGCGTAAGTATGGTCACATGCGTCTGCGCACAAATACTTTCGGTGCTGTCTTCCGCATTCGCCATAACATGGCAATTGCTATCCACAAGTACTTCCACGACCATGGTTTCTATTATTTCCACACTCCATTGATTACTGGTAGTGATGCTGAGGGTGCTGGAAACATGTTCCAGGTTACAACGTTAGACCTTGATCGTATTGCAAAGAATGGTGAGGTTGATTACAGTGCTGACTTCTTCGGAAAACGCACAAACCTTACTGTATCTGGACAGCTGGAGGGTGAACTGGGTGCTACGGCACTTGGTGCTATCTATACTTTCGGTCCTACCTTCCGTGCAGAGAACTCTAATACGCCTCGTCACTTGGCAGAGTTCTGGATGGTTGAGCCAGAAGTTGCTTTTATTGACAAGGACGAACTCATGGATCTTGAGGAAGACTTCATCAAATACTGCGTTCGCTGGGCTCTTGAGCACTGTAAGGACGACCTTGAGTTCCTTAACAAGATGATTGACAAGGGGCTGATTGCTCGTTTGGAGGGTGTTCTGAAGGAAGACTTTGTGCGCTTAACTTACACTGAAGGTATAGAGATTCTGCAGAAGGCTGTTGCTGATGGCGTGAAGTTTGAGTTCCCAATCACAGGTTGGGGAATGGATCTCAGCAGTGAACACGAGCGTTATCTCGTTGAGGAATACTTCAAGCGTCCTGTTATCATGACTGATTATCCAAGCGAAATCAAGTCGTTCTATATGAAGAAGAATCCTGACGGCAAGACTATGCAGGGAACAGACGTTCTCTTCCCACATATCGGTGAGATCATTGGTGGCTCTGTTCGTGAAGAAAGTTACGACAAGTTGCTCACAGAGATCGATAACCGCGGTATGAAGCGTGAGGTATACGATTGGTACCTTGATACTCGTAAGTACGGTACTTGCCCACATGGTGGTTTTGGACTTGGCTTCGAGCGTCTCATCCTCTTCGTTACTGGTATGCAAACATCCGTGACGTAATTCCGTTTGCACGTACTCCGAAGAACGCTGAGTTCTAAGGATAAGATAACAGAAGGCGACTATCCACTATGGATGGTCGCCTTTTTATTCACCAATAGATACAGTCCTGACGAAACTTAAAACGAAACTTACATAAAAGAAAAACTATTATGAGACTGAAAAAAATCGTATCAAACCTCCTCTTATTGTGCTTTATCCTCTTAGTGAGTTGCTCTGCCGACTCTTACCAAGGCGATGACATCTCATTGAAGAACCTACATGAAGGTGACTTAATGTTTGTTGTGAAAGAGACAAGTAACCCTATCACAGATGCAACACAGGGTATTGACGGACTGAAGATTGACCATGTGGCTATCTACCATCATACGGATAGTGCTGATTACGCATTAGAAGCTATCGGCAAAGGAGTAGTGCTCACTCCACTGACAGCCTTTCTCAACCGAACGAAAGGGAAAGAAGGGAAACCACTCGTCGCAGTAGGAAGGGTTATTGTTGACTGTGACATGAACACTTCTATGAAACACGCATTGAGTTATCTCGGCAGACCTTACGATCATTTCTATATGCCTGATGATAAAGAAATCTATTGTAGCGAACTGGTCCAAAAGTCGTTTGTCGACCATCATGGACTTCCGATATTCCCCACTATTCCCATGTCTTTCCACGATAAAGACGGAAAGATATTAGATTCTTGGAAACAATTTTATGCTTTCTATCACCGCGAAGTACCCGAAGGAGAACCTGGCACAAACCCTGGACAGCTATCACGTGATAAAGCTGTAAAGGTTACCTATGCATTTTGAAGATTAATCTCTGGGGAAACTATCCATCTGAAGGGTTTTCAAAACACCTCAACACTCCCCAAAAGATAAGCTGTAATCACAATATAAGTTTTAAAATCATTTGCTGTCATTTTAACATTTCATCCTAAAATACAGTATGCTAAGTACTTATACTGTTATTTAGGGTGACAGAAGTGACAGCAAATTTATTCTCAAACAAATAAACTTCCACAATACTGATTCAGATGTTATAGGGAAGATAAGTCGGAAATAACTTCCCGAATCAGATTGGTTTGACTAATTGCAAGAAACAGGTCTCACCCATTTATCGCAAAACAACATAGCCCTTCCACGTAGTTTGATACACTACTTTACAAAACATTGGTAAGAGCTAAGCCTCAGCACAATTAGTGCTAACGCCCAGCACCATATGTGCTGGGCGTTAGCACTGTAGTAAAAGCATAGAAAACTCAATATTAACGAGAAAGGAGAAATAATTCAATGGATGTTACGCTTTGAAACACAGATGGCAGATACCCATTGAAAGACAAACACTTCACGAAGAAATTCTTCGTCAAGCTCTTTGCAGAGAAAAGCATATATATCACAAAGCCTGTTTCAAGCACTCTTAATTAATGTGATATACACATGATAACAAAACTACGCAAAAAATGAAGAAGTATCTTATTCTATTACAGGACAGGATTATGCTACGCAAAAGGTCTACTGTTGAAACTATGAATAATAACTTAAGAATATATGTCATATAGAGAACATACAGGACGTAGAAGTTCTGGCAACTTTGTAACTAATCTTACCTCTGCACGCATTTCGTATCAACTAATGCTCAAAAAGCCAACAATGACATTGAAATCATAGACAAAAGCAAGCTAATTGCATAAAGATTATACAGAACTTTGTTTGTTATATGGAAAGATCTGGACAGTCTGGACCTTTTGCATATCGAACATAACCCAAACTAACGTATAATGTAAAAGAATATTATCCAACCGAATAGATTCTGAGAAAGCTACAATGTTAAAACACGTATAATGCATTTTTATTGCACTAAATCTTCCCTTGATACGATGTCAGAGAGATATGTGAAGAGGATGATTGCCAAACTAGCTTCTCTGGGTAAGACTGTCATATCAATCGCACACCGCTTTAGTACAATCATGGATGCCAAGCATATCATCCTCTTGGCAAAAGGCAAGGTAGTAGCTGAGGGTACTGATCAGGAATTGCTTAAGACTTCTGAAGACTATCGTAAATAGTGGAGTGATCAGAATGATGAAATTGACTAATATTTATGTAGAGTTAGGTTTCTAGATATTTGGCTGTTCAAATTTACAGTTGTAACTTTGTGACGCCAAAAGAAAGCATACTCAAGTTTGGCCTTCATCTTTCCTCAATTAAGGTAAGATAGTACGTTTGGTAAAGTTCAGAGACAGCCTGCCCTTATAACCAATTATAATAAATTAATATGAATAAATTCTCTAAAATAGGATTTGAATATTTCTTTATGTTCATTGCATTTACGCAATTGGCAGTGCCTTTATTAAGCATATGTTGCGTTCTGATGGTTCAATTGATATATCCTTTTACCAAACCTATTAAGGATATAATTGATACCACTATATCTTTTTCTTTAGTTATTGGAAATTTCTTATTATTTCTGTTTATAGTTTATCGTTTACGTCATCATTTTAGATACAGAAAATTTTCACGCCACTATTTTGGTAGGGACATATTACTTTATGTTCTCATCCTTGCGATATGCTTCCCAATGTGGAACTATTTTATCAGTGATTTGTTTCCACTTCCAGACTTCGATAGTGAAGTTATCTCTAAAATAAGTAACACCTCTTATTTCGGTTCTTTAGCCATTTGTATAGTTGGTCCTTTTGTTGAAGAATTTGTCTTAAGAGGGTCACTTGAGAGAATGATTTTGAAAGGGAACAAAGGCAGACCTTGGCTGGCAATACTAATCTCCGCCGCAGTATTTGGTGTAATGCATGTTAATCCAGCACAAATTTCATATTCCTTTTTGTCAGGAATCCTTTACGGGTGGATATATTTTAAACTGAAGAGTGTTTGGCCCTCCGTTATTTTGCATTCAATCAATAATTCGATAATTATGATTCTTATCCATTTTTTCCCGAATGACGACCGTTTGATAGATATTTTTAATGGGAATACAATGATAATGTGCATAACTTTATCTTTCACATTAATCCTATTTATTTATAGCCTGATAAAAATAGAAGTCAGAGTTTAACTCAACTTGCAGCCTTTATACTGTTTAAGAAGTCTATTGTGACTTTTTTACCTCAGTTTCTCTTCCTCTATCTGTTTTTAGCTTTAGGATATAGAAGATATCATATGTCCTCTTTTCTCGTACAGAGCCTAAAAAAGTACCGCGCTTGCCAAATTCATCTTTGTTCAAGACAAAAACTCTAAGACTAAGCACATATGAAGCAGAATACCGACTATGCTCTTACCCCCTTGATATCGTACAGCATTTGCCACTCAATAGCATAGTTAGCGGCTCAGTAGAAAAAAAGTGGGGAAATTTTCTTAATTAACGTGAGTTCGACGAATTATAAGTGTCTATAAATTTGGTGATTAGCGAAATTTGCTATAATTTTAAAGAACTAATATACAAACAGTTACAAACAAAAATCGCTATGATCACCGAGGACAAAGTTACTGAAATATTTTGTATGCAGATGACTCCTGCAAGTTTTTGATGCAATGACAACAAAATATACGCTTAAACCTACAGGAAAAATATCATCGAAACTCTACAATATTAAAGGCAGAAAACTTATTACCTAATTGAAAAGTAACATAAAAAAGCATTAATGAGTGTTTCAGACAGACTTTTACTCAGAAAAAGAGGCATGAAAAGAAATTCTGCTATTCTATTTCATTTTAAACTTTCCTGTCATTTCTGTCACTCTAATATTGACTACAAACCACTGATAATAAGCCTTATGCAGAAAATGTTAAAAGTGACAGCAAACTAAATAAAAAAATAACTAGGTGTTACATTGATAACAAATACAAGCATGATGAACATTTGTTAGGCTGATAATTCCAACCTTCTAAATATTCATCATGCTAGAGACATAGATGATTACTCTATTACATAGACCTAACTTATGCTCCTCGCTTTATTCTACAGGGAGAATACATGACCTAAATCACGCCTTAGCGAATAAGGCATTTTCCTTCCATAGCCCAACCTTATAAGAATCGTAGGATATTCATTAGCGATTTGAAGCTGCGATGCCATTTCTTTTGCAATATTACTTTCCTCATTAGGCTGATTGAGATAAGCATTTACAATACCCATCTGCGTTGATCGCAACAGTATCCGTTCCAAGGTTCTGCCTAGTGTAACCCATTGCTCAACAGTATTATTTTTGGTCGTGAAAAGTACCATATGAGATGCAGAAGCTATCTTTTTCCGATCCCCTTTATTCTGTGTTTTCTCGTTGATAGCCTTTGACATGATAAATTTTGCCAAGAATAAAGGAACATTCGGAGCACCGAAAGTAGCATAACTAAGACCATCTCTTGTTTTATTCTGATGTCTCTTATTATAACGCATCCACTTTGTAAGCTCTGTTTTAAAAGCTTCATCATTCATTTGCAAGCTGTTACCAGCATAAATCCAATCTGCTATTCTCTCATAATCAACAGTTCCCCTTTTATAGAAATAAATAGAAACAGATGGATCGATAGAAATATTTTTGAGTTTATTTATACTGTCTTCAGAAATTTCTTTTCCACTATAAACACTTTTATTTGTCTGTCTTACTGCGATTTGAGAGAACAATAAAGAGTCAGACTGCCTTTTCTTATCTTTCGTAAGTAGGACTCGAATAAAGGAGTCATTGACAACTTTGACATCTGACTCATACCCTTTCTCCTGAGCAGCAATACAAAGATTTTCTGTCGCACACCCTAAACTAACAAATAACTCGCGATGAGTTGGATCGACAACAGGTAATTCTTTTGAAAAATCAGGATATATATCTATTTCAGACTCTCTTATTTTAAACAACCAAGGTTGTGTGTTATGCCCAGAAGGAGCCTTACAAGCATTCTCTATCATAAATAAATAGTCTGGGTTCTGTGCCATTATATTATCCATAAGTCCCATAAAAACAACTAATGCAACAATTATTTTTCTCATTCTTGAATACTTTTCATCCATAAGTCGATTATCATTTCTACTCCTTGCATTATCTGATCCCACCCCTTATCAGTTTGCAAAGAAATACCATTATATGTCAAACATTGGTCTTCAATCAATGCTAAATAGCTGATGGAAGCAGAGAGTATACTTGCTAAAGCCGCAATTTCTGTATTGGGACAACTTGTTAATGTACTTACCATTTTGATTAGACTGCATCCATTTTCTTCACGTTTATCTCTAAGTTGATCAATACTTGTGTTATTACAGGATAGCTCCCATCTACACAAACGTCGTAAAGTTACATCGTTTCGTAATTGCTCAATCTGCTTACGGAACATGCTCTTAATGCTGTCACCTACAGATTGAGGATTGATAATAACTGTACCAGTATTAGCCCAATAATCCTTTTGCATTATAAACTGTGCAATTAGCTCATCAAGTCCTCCGAAATATCTATAAATCAGCATCTTCGAAACATTAGCTTTTGAAGCTATCGTATTGATACCAAGTTTCTCGAAGCCCTCACTTTCAACGATACTTGCTACAGCTTCCAGTATTTACATTCTGTTTGTTCTCGATTCTTCATTCTATTATATGGTTATGTTGACACACTTATGTTACCAATTGGTAACCACAAAGATAAGTTACTTAACGGTAACATAGTGATAATTTCCTAAGTAACCACTGTCTTTTTATGTTATTTAACCTGGGAATGTATAAAATAACAATTCTATAAAAAAGTGTCAATACATACTTTTGTTAGTTGCATAAGGATATGGATGTACAATTAGAATACAGATTACTAAAGGTTGAATTAAAAAAAGAAAATGAAGAAAAAAAATGTTCGAGATATATACTATCTTTGTTTTATCCACTTTCTTTTATTATCTTTGTAGAGAACATATAATCATTATTAGCCAACTAAAGTATTATTACTAATTCTAAAAATCATAATTATGACAGTTACAAAAGCAATTTATCAAGGGAAAGGACGTGTTGAAGCAACGCATGTTAGGTCTGCAATAACCATAAAGACAGATGCTGGTAAAGCAGTAGGAGGATTAGGTGAGAATCAGAATCCTGTTGAGTTATTAGGCAATGCGCTGGCAGCATGTGCTCTGACCATGATGGGATTACAAGCAGAACGTGGTGGAGTAGATTTTTCTGGTTGCTATGCAGAGGTGGGTCAGATAGAAGAAGATATGGAGGCTTTCGCTGTTACACGTATTCCAATCACTTTCCATCTAAAGGCTTCATTTGAAGATAAACAACGTAAGAAGTTTGAGCATATCGCTCATAAGACTTGTTTTGTTGGCAATACGCTAACTGCAAAGAAAGACTTCACTTTCGTTTACGAGTAAACTCGTAGTGCGATTTGAAGTTAAATAGCATAAATGACAAAGGGGTATTTGGAGATTGAAACATCACCAAATACCCTTTTAGTTTCTTATATAGTCTTAGGATTATGTCTTTTCAACAATAACAGAAAGGCTTATATCTCCTTAATAATAAAATGTAAATCCATTACTTATTCTCCACAGCCTTCTCTGCTTTGAGCCGTTTATGCTCTTCCAACATCTTCGCAGCACGTTCACGAGCGATACGTGCAGGCTCACTTGTAGCTTCTTCTTCTGGACGGATGCGCATAGTATGGGCTATATTGACAAGATCTTTCACAGCTTCTCCACCTGCAATTAGCCCTGCAGCAGCAGGAACCCACGCATTAGAACTGGGGATTGTGTGACGATCGGTACACTTACGCATATCTTTATCAGGGCAGATACAGTGGAAACGACAAGAGATTTCAGGCTGTTCTATACTCTCAAGCGGTTCTTCTGGACTGTACACCACCTTCAGGTACTTAATCTTTGTCTTACGAAGTTTCTTACGTATCACCTTTGCCAGTGGGTCATTGATTGTCTTGAAGATGTCAGTAACACGGAATTGCGTAGCATCCAGCTTATAAGCTGCACCCATACAAGAAAGCAATGGGATGTTCAACTCATGACAACGATAGATGAGATCAAGCTTTGCTGTTACAGTATCAATGCAATCAACGACATAGTCATAGTGTGAGAAGTCGAATTGGTCAGCATTGTCGGGTAAATAGAAGGTCTGATATTTCCGTACGATACAACGAGGATTGATGGTGTGAATACGCTCTTCTGCCACGTCCACCTTGTGTTTTCCCACTGTCCGAGTGGTTGCAAGAAGCTGTCGGTTGACGTTCGTAAGACAGACACGGTCGTCATCAATAACATCAATAGCACCCACGCCACTGCGTGCCAATACCTCCACAACATAACCTCCGACGCCTCCAACACCAAAGACAGCCACCCTACTACCGTTCAAGGTATCAATGGCAGGCTTACCAAGGAGGAGTTGTGTTCTTGAAAATTGATTCTGCATTATATTTTATTATCCTTTTTTTGATGTGCAAAGATAGTGCAAACGAGGACAAAGAGAACGTGTTCTTATTTTGTCGAGTGTAGCCTATCTTATGCAAAGATAGTGCAAACGAGGACAAAGAGAACGTGTTCTTATTTTGTCGAGTGTAGCCTATCTTATGCAAAGATAGCGCAAACGAGGACAAAGAGAACGTGTTCTTATTTTGTCGAGTGTAGCCTATCTTATGCAAAGATACGACAAAAAAGCGAGTTAGAAGAATCATTTCTCGTTGACCAAACGTATAGACAACGGTTCAACGGTGATGAGCCGGCGCTTGTAAAGGTCGCCAATAGCCCGCTTATAAACCTTCTTCGACACTTGGAAACGACGTTTGATATCTTCTGCCTCACTCTTATCACCAAGGTCGCAGATGCCATTATGCTCACGGAGATACTGGAGAAGCACCTCAGCAAAGTCCTCTGCATGCTGCTGTCCTGTAGGTTGAAGCGTACAATCAATCTTTCCATCAGGGCGAACTGTAGATATGTAACCCTTCAATCGGTCGCCAGTATGAACATATTGGAACACCTGATCTTCGTAGATAAGACCAGGATACTGGTTATCAACAATCACCTTAAAGCCAAGATCTGTCTTCTGCCATACGAGAAGATCAACCTCCTGCCCATGCTTATAATCACGTGGTCGACGTTCATCAAGGTAATGTTCCACCTTAGCAGATGCCACAAGGCGATAACTATCCTCATCCAAATGGATATGAACAATATATGAGTTACCCATTACCATACGCTTCTTCTGTTCACGGAAAGGACAGAAGAGATCTTTCATCACACCCCAAGAGAGGAATGCACCATACTCATTGACCCACGAACACTCCAAATAAGCAAAGTCACCCACCTGTGCTAAGGGTTCTTCTGTGGTCGCAATAGGACGTTCCTCCTGGTCAAGATAGACAAACACTTCTATCTCATCACCGATCTCTGTACCTTCTGGTACATACTTCTGAGGCATAAGAATCTCACCTTCTGGTCCTCCATCGAGGTAAAGACCAAATGGTTCACCATTGCCTTCACGTAAGGCAACCTTTAATACCGTGAGCGTGTTATATGCTCCAAGCTTTATTTTAGACATAATGTTTTGTTTTTAGACAGAATGAACTTTAGACAGAATGACATAGAGACATATTTTTTAATGACACAGACCTTAATGACATAGACCTTAATGACATAGACCTTAATGATACAGACCTTAATGACACAGACCTTAATGATACAGACCTTAATGACATAGACCTTAATGACACAGACCTTAATGACACAGATCTTAATGACACAGACCTTAATGACATAGTCCTTAATGACACAGACCTTAATGACACAGACCTTAATGACATAGACCTTAATGACATAGACCTTAATGACACAGACCTTAATGACATATTCTTTAAATATGCGGAGTATAAACTCTATACTTGCGTTTAATTTCTAATCTCTCTGCAGCACCAAAGTTAATAAGTAATCCATTGTCTATCTTTGCTATGGTAAGATAATTTACGAGCTGAATCTCGTGTGCAGGTAGCAAATGAGCGACAGCCTTTAACTCTATAATAACGCTTCCTTCTACTATTATATCTGCTCTGAAATCACCTATAACATGCCCTTTATACAGCACAGGCAACTCTACTTCATCCTCTACTTCAAGTCCAGCTTCTCTGAGCTCGATCAATAATGCTTTCTTATATACACTCTCTAAGTACCCAGCAACCAAATGACTCCGAACTTCATAGGTTTTGTTAATTACCAACTTTATAAGCTCTTCTATGCTCATCAGGCGATTAGTATTAATTAAGTTTATTGTCAGCCAACATAATCTAAATAGAATATGTCATTAAAAAATATGTCTCTATGTCATTCTGTCTCTTGACAAACGTCATTCTGTATCATACCATCTTTAAGATGTATTGTTCTGTCTGTGATGTGTGCAAGCCCCTCATCGTGTGTAACAATGACGAAAGTCTGACCGAACTTATCACGTAAATCGAAGAAGAGTTGATGCAACTCTTGTTTGTTCTTTGTGTCCAAGCTACCCGAAGGCTCGTCTGCAAGGATGACAGCAGGATTGTTTACCAATGCTCGAGCTACTGCTACACGTTGCTTTTCACCACCTGATAGTTCGTTTGGCTTATGACTTGAACGGTCACTTAAGCCCATAAACTCTAATAGTTCCTCAGCTCTCTGACGTGCTTCCTTCGTATTCTTACCTGCAATATAAGCTGGAATCATGATGTTCTCAAGGGCTGTGAACTCTGGTAAGAGCTGATGAAACTGGAAGACAAAGCCGAGATGTTGGTTACGAAAGTCGCTCAACTTCCCCGTTGAAAGACGCCCAACGTCAACACCATCTACGATAACAGAGCCATCATCAGGCTTGTCCAACGTACCGATAATCTGTAATAAAGTGGTCTTACCAGCACCAGAAGGGCCGACAATACTCACCACTTCACCTTTATTAATATGCAAGTCGATACCCTTCAGCACCTGAAGTGAACCGAAACTCTTGGTTATATTCTTAATATCTATCATAGTTCTGTTTTATATTAAACCCATGAAGCCGATTTTGTAATAGCCATCATCAAGTCCATAGATACCTACACCTTATTATGAATCCACTCTCTCACAGCTTCATAAGCACTGCGTTCCTCCGTATGTTGTGGCTGAGCGAAAGTCATATCATCCATTTCATTGCCATATTGATCAGGGAAAATAATCATCAAAGTCTTACCTTTAAAGTATCTATTCACCTCATCAGGCAGTCGTTCCATCGCACTTTTATAAGAGATTGTACCCTTGCGAGCCGTGACAATAACGAAGAGATGATCCTTACTGACCTTTGTTGCAAGGTCGGGTAACTCATTCCAATGCTTCATTGGTACATATTCCGCTCTGACACTGGCAAAGTTATTATGGATATATTCATTGATCAGTTGCAGCGTATCCTTCCTTCCATGGAAGATTATCCTACATTCTAGATTCTCTGTCATACGTGCCAAGCGCTCCAACCAACGATAGAACCCCGGCTCAAACTCTGCTCGGGAAGGTACAATAACCTGTATCCTACGCACAGTATTCAAAGGTTGCATGATACGAGTGATGATAATCTGACGACTCAACCCATTGTAAAGACTGCGTGTAAACTCACCCCAGAAACCTTTACTGATATTATGATGGAAATGTAATCCCATCAGAATCTCTGAAGCCTGGAACTCTTTAAAAGCATGTTTGATGCCATTAGCGATATTAGCAGCAATACGAACCTGCGTCGTCATGGGCACATCTGACGCACTTGCAAGGTGCTGTAAATGCTCCAAAAGTCGTTGTCCTTCCGCTTGATTATGCCGCATATTAACATCATCATACACAACATTCAATGCAACCAACTCACGTTTCAGCTTCGGATTACGCATCATTGTTGCCATAGACACCAAGTTATCAGCATATTCCGGGTACTTTACAGGGATCAGAATCTTCTCATCATTAACGGTCTTTACCAACTCTGGTTCTTTCTTTTCCTTTAATCGGAGTCGTTGTGCAGCCCATTCTGTTACTACTGTAGAGATAATACAAGTGAAGAGAATCATGATAACAATACCATTCAGCACCTCATCACCAAAGAGATAAACACCCGGTGAGATCTCCAAACGCCTGCCTACCATCACCATAGCAATAGCTCCTGCTGCATGTGCACTGGTTAATCCGAACATCATATGCCCAGCCAAACGGGGCATACGGAATACACCTGCAGCCAAATAAGCAGCTACCGCCTTACCTAAAGTACCAAACAAGACAAGGCAGAAGACGACCCAAAGGATATGAGTTCCTTGAAACAACAGACGAACATTGATCAACATTCCTACACCAATCAGGAAGTAAGGAATGAACAATGCATTACCTGTAAACTCTATACGGTTCATCAATGGAGATACCCTTGGGATGAAACGGTTCAGTATAAGACCAGAAAGGAAAGCACCAAAGATGCCCTCTAAGCCTACTGCATCCGACAAAGCAGCAGAGAGAAATACTACTGCCAAGATAAAGATAAACTGCATAACAGCATCTGAATAACGGCGCAAGAACCAACGTGTGAGGCGTGGAATAACAAGAATAAGCCCTATGCTATAAACAAAGAACTTCACAACAAACAATACCCAAAAGCCTATTCCGGCTCCTCCTTGGAAAGAGTTTACGATAGATGCCATGACGATCAGTGCCATGAAGAGCGCCATCATAGAAGACCCGACACTCAATGTTGAGCTTGTATGTCGTGTCAATCCATAACGTCCAACGATAGGATAAGCAATGAGAGTGTTAGAAGCCATGATGGCAGAAAGGAGCAAAGCTGCCAGCGGAGTATAACTTAACAGACTCACACCCATAAAATAAGTCATGGCAAACGGAACAAGAAAGGTTAGTAAACCGAATACAATAACACGTGTTCGGTTCTTCTTCAAGCCTTCCATGTCCATCTCAAGACCCGCTAAGAACATTATATAATAGAGTCCGACACGCCCAAAAAGTTCGAAAGAGGCATCGCGCTCCAATATGTTCAACCCATACTTACCAACGATAACACCAGCCAACACCATTCCAATAATATGTGGAATACGCAGTCGTCCCATGATGATTGGTGAAAGCAGAATCATCAACAGAACAACGAAAAATATCAATGTCGGGTCGGTTATCGGGAAATACTGGGATAAATTGAACATGAATGTCTATTAATAATGTTGTATGCAAAGTTACGAAAAAAGTTTTGCAACAGTCCATATTCGTATGTATTCATAGCTTATAAAGAATAAAAAATCCTGCATTAAATAGTCTTCCATATCAGTAGGGACCGTCAAATTCTCGTCTCTTGTTCGTTACTTCTCCCCCATTGTATGAGCGTATGAAATAAAAATCATAGTTACAAAAGAAGTTGAAAAGAAGCAAACAAAGCTCATAAAAGAACAAAATAGAATGACAATATGTTGCCTATATTACAAGAAAAGTAGTAATTTTGCAGACGAAAGGTATATTAAACAATAAAAGAAAGAACTTATGAAAGTAGCAATTGTTGGTGCCAGTGGTGCTGTAGGACAAGAACTCCTGCGCCTCTTGGATGAAAGAAACTTCCCTTTGGATGACTTGGTGTTATTCGGTTCAACCCGTTCAGCAGGTAGAAAGTACACCTTCAAAGGTAAGGAATATGAAGTGAAGCTACTTCAACACAATGATGATTTCAAGGGTGTTGACATTGCTTTCACCAGTGCAGGTGGTGGTACATCAGCAGAATTTGCGGAGACTATCACCAAATACGGTGCTGTGATGATCGACAACTCCAGCCAATTCCGTCAGGATGATGATGTCCCATTGGTTGTTCCAGAGATAAACGCTGAGGATGCATTGGTTCGCCCACGTGGCATCATTGCCAACCCTAACTGTACAACCATTATGATGGTTGTCGTGTTGAACCCTATTGAGAAGCTCAGCCATATCAAAAAGATTCACATCAGCAGCTATCAGAGTGCTTCAGGTGCAGGTGCTGCAGCCATGGAAGAGCTGATACAACAATATAAAGAACTTGTGGAGACAGGCGAAGTAAAGACCATCAACAAGTTCCCACATCAGCTTGCATATAACGTCATCCCACAGATTGACAAGATGATGGATAACGATTACACGAAGGAAGAGGTGAAGATGTTCAACGAGACACGTAAGATCATGCATTCGGACGTACGTACATCAGCTACCTGTGTTCGCGTTTCATCACTCCGCAGCCACTCTGAAGCAGTATGGTTTGAGACTGAACGCCCATTGTCAGTTGCAGAAATACGTGACGCTTTGAAGTCTGCTCCTGGTGTAACACTTGTTGATGACCCACAGAATTATGTCTACCCAATGCCTCTTGAGAGTGCAGGTAAGGACGATGTCTTCGTTGGTCGTATCCGCAAAGACCTTGCTGATGACAATGGTAGTACGCTTTGGCTCACTGGTGACCAGATACGTAAGGGTGCAGCACTTAATGCAATACAGATTGGAGAATACCTTATTAAGGTAGGAAACATTAAGTAATAATAGAGAATTATGATAAGATTAAATGCATTTTTCAAGGTAAAAGCAGGTGTTACTACCGCACAGGTAAAGGCACTTACGGATGAACTTGTTGAAAGTTCGCGCAAAGATGAGGGTAACAAGGGTTACGATCTCTTTGAAAGTACTACCCAACCAGGTGTTTACATGTTCTGTGAGAGTTGGGAGAATGCCGAACTTCTGAAACGTCATGCAGCCTCAGAGCACTTCACTCGGATTGTTCCGGAGCTGGAAAAACTAACTGACGGTGGTTTAAGTATCGAACAATTTAAGAGATAACAATCAGCCCCTCCTGCACAAGGAGGGGCTGATTGTTTTATAAGAGGCATCTGTTTTCTACTTATTCTTCTTGTAATAAGCCACAGCAGCTGCCACGTTTTCCTTCACAGCACGTGATGAATAGGTTGCACCAGTAGCACCATCAACCGTCTGTGCCTTGGCTGCCTTAGCCACTTTCATCCCATTAAACTTTGGTAAGAGCACCTGTTTAACACGGTCAAAGAACTTTGGACTCTCACGATTAGGCAATGCCTCAACCTTTACTACTTTGTTATTCTTAATGTAAACTTCCAAAGGTGTTGCACCTTTAAAGCCTTTCACATTCGGAGTAAGACTGGTTGTGTTAACCACATACGTACCATCAGCTTGCTTATACATTACTTGCTCTTGCTGTATAGCTGCAAAAGCGACACCCGTTGCGAGCAGAACCGTCATGGAAACTGCAAATATTTGTTTCTTCATTATTATTGATTTTATACTTAAAAATACAACTTTAAGACTACAAATATACGGAAAAAGTATAACGTGAAGCATTGTTATTTATGTTTTTTAACGGTTAACATAACCTTCAGAGTATTCCTATTGAAGAATCAGAGTTGGGATAAATACTGACAGTATATAACCAGATACAACTTAAACATTCCTCTTCACAAAAGGTATTAAGCAGAGAATTATGTAAAGGAAAATCACATTCCACTTTTGAAAGACGCTCTTTTACGTTGTAAAAGGGCACCTTTTGCATGGTAAAAGGGCACCTTTTACACATCAAAAGGGCGTCTTTTACATTGCAAAAGACGCCCTTTCACTTTCCAAAATATAACCTTCTGATTCTCTGATGATTACAAAGCCACTAAAACAACGTATTTGTTGAAAAACTCATTCACGAGGTCTTCATTATTGTAATATTATTTCAACAACAATATATCATCATCAAATGACAGACAATCCATGAGAGAACAAAACATGACGTCCTACCAACTGTCTAACAGAAAGACAATCCCCTCATCACAACCTGCCGTTATCATGCCAAGATAAAAGCCACAATTCAGTAATTTATCAACACGAGAAAAATCGGAAAAGAGCGTAAATAAAAGCCAAAGACTTATTGCTTTCAGGATTTTATTTGTACATTTGTGAACATAAACAATCGATACCAACTATGAAATATATACTAATTCCAGATGCAGGAAGCATCCGTCAGTTGCCATTCTACTTTGCAATAGAAGAGTATGTGGCACGACGTTACAACGATGATGATTACTTTATGGGATGGAGAGTGAACCCAACAGTCATGTTAGGGCGCAACCAACTCATTGAGAATGAAGTGAATACTGATTACTGTCATGAGCAAAACATAGATATCTTCAGGCGAAAGAGCGGCGGTGGATGTATCTATGCAGACACGGGATGTATCCAGTTTTCTTACATTTCCCGCACCTCTAATGCCAACGAAGCATTTGTACAATACATGCAACGCATGGCAAATATCCTGCATAGTCTGCACATCAATGCTGAATTATCTGGCAGAAATGATATTATTCTTGATGGCGCTAAGGTGTCAGGATGTGCCTTTTATCAGCTTACCAATCGTAGCGTATTGCATAATTCTGTCCTCTTCGATACCCAGTTAGACCATTTATCACATGCGCTTACACCCTCAAAGGAGAAGCTGCAAAGCAAAGGAATAGAATCCGTAAGACAACGTGTGACAAACATTGCGCAACACACTCAGATTGACATCATTGCCTTTATGGATTACGTAAGACAAGAGATGTGTGGCAATGAAATCTTGGAACTCACAGAAGAAGACATGAGAAACATTTCCGAAATAGAGAAAGAACTGGCTTCACATGATTTTGTCTACGGAAAAAACCCAAAGTACTCTGTAGTAAGGAAACACCGTTTTGAGGGTGTTGGCACCATCGAAGCACGCATAGAACTGAAGAACAACGTCATCAGTGGTATTGATATGGCTGGTGATTACTTCCTTTTGGGCGACATTGACCATGATCTTCTGAAGCCTCTAAAAGGGAAAGAATTCACAAGAGAAAGCGTCAGTGAAGTTTTGAAAGACATTGATTTGTCGACAATCATACGTGGATTGCAAGCACGTCAGCTGCTCCGCCTGCTCTTTGGGTGTGAACCTCACGTCATGAAACCTGAATGGTTGAAGATTGATCTGACGTCGAAGAAGTCGACAGGGGAGACTGCTGGTATCCTTGCCAAGCACCATATGAATACCATTTGCACCAGCGGACTATGTCCAAACCGTGCAGAATGCTGGATGGCACGTACTGCAACACTGATGATTGGCGGTGATATATGCACCAGGAAGTGCCGTTTCTGCAACACATTGAGCGGAAAACCTAGACGACTTGATGAGAAAGAACCACAACGTGTGGCTGAATCCATCAAGGCACTTGCCCTGCGTTATGCCGTTATCACATCCGTTGACCGTGATGATCTGCCCGATTACGGTGCTGAACATTGGATAAAGACGATTGAAGCCATACGTAAAGAGAACCCAGAAACAAAGATTGAACTGCTCATTCCCGACTTTATGGGACGTGCAGAGCTTATTCATAAAGTCATGGAGACACACCCACACGTAGCAGGACACAATATGGAGACCGTCAGAAGACTAACGCCCACGGTTCGATCCGTAGCAAAATATGACCGTAGCCTTGATGTTCTCAGAGAGATTACCCGATGTGGTATTACGGCAAAGACGGGCTTCATGTTAGGACTGGGGGAGACACACGAAGAGATTCTTGAGACAATGGATGACATACTTGCCACTGGTTGCAAACGATTAACACTGGGACAATACTTGCAACCCACAGCACATCATTTGCCCGTAATGGCTTATATCACCCCAGAACAGTTTGCTGAATATAAGCGCATAGCGTTAGCAAAGGGATTCAAGCACGTTGTCAGCGGTCCGCTTGTGCGCTCATCCTATCACGCAGCAGAGTCTTAAACACCAGAAACAATAAAAGGTGCTTCCCAAACAGGAAGCACCTTTTATATATTTTGTCGACTGTTGAGCCAGCTGATTACTCAGCAACCTGAACTGTAGCACGACGGTTGAAAGAGATAGGAGACAATGTCTCAACACCACCCTTACCAACAGTAGAAATCTTATTGTTCTCAACACCCATCTTAACAAGCTCGTTAGCAACAGTAGCAGCACGACGCTCAGAGAGCTTCTGGTTGTAAGCAGCAGTACCAGTAGCACTATCAGCATAACCAGTAACGAGGAGATTGTTGTTGTTGTCCTTAGCATACTTAGCAAGAGCCTGTACGTTTACGAGATCCTTCTGAGAAGCGATTGTAGACTTGTTGATGTTGAAGAATACAGAAACAGGAGTATTAACCAACTGCTTAACAGACTCAGATGGAGTCTCTGCAGGCTTCTGATTAGCCAGTTCTTCACGCAAACGAGCATTCTCAGCTTCGGAATCACGAAGCTTAGCATTCAATGCATCGAGAGCTGCTTGGTGCTGTGCGTTGATAGCTTCAACATCTGGTGTCTTGCTCCATGTAGCCTTTCCAAGGTTAAAGTTCAGACCAACCTCAGCGTAGAGGTTATTGTCATGAGACTCCCAGAAGCCTCTATCGTTCTTGCTGTCGAAGCCATCAAGTCCTGCTTCGTAGCGATTCCAACCAGCCTCAAGGTATACACCAAGGTTCTTGCAGAGCTTCCAAGAAGACTGAATACCTGCGCTCAAGCCTGTTGCATACTTGTCTTTAGACATTGAACGACCAACACCTGCACCGATAAATGGGATAACATTCCATACACGGTTCTCATTGTAACCACAAAGAAGGTTACTAAGATTGAACATTACCTGCTCTTGAGCAATCCAATACTTGTTTCCATTATCGAGACGAGACGCATGATTGTCTGTGTCACCGACACGTTTTCCCCAGATACCCTGTACCTTTGTACGAAGACCAATACCTGGTGTGAACCACTTACCGATAGCAAATGAAGCACCAGGGTTAGCACGGAAACGCTTCAATGGGCTTGATGCCTCATTGCGACCATGCTCCTGATCAGAATACCAAGCATTCCAATCTGCACCAATCTGGATGAACCAATTGCTCCAGAAAGAGTTTGTTGCGACACTATACTTCTCTGTAAGAGCATCGTCCTGTGCAAAAGTGGTCATAGAAACACCAGCTAATGCCAATACAACTAATAATTTTTTCATAACTTTATTTGTTTAACTAACTCAAATTGTTTGTATTAAGACACCGTCGTTAACGGCATTTCACCTTATTAAAAACGGTCGCAAAGATAACAATTAAATTTTAATGTGGTCTTTTTTTTCAATAAAATACAGCTTATTTAACGTAGATAACAAAAGAATTATAAATGGTTTAGATAAGCCTTTCACTATCAGTTGTCAACTATCAAAGAGATGTTCAATGTCATGTTGTTGCATAATGGCAATAATAGGAGTACCAGAAGGCGTATAATTAACATTACTGCACGCAAAAAGTTCATTGACAATACTCTCCATTTCACTATTACTCAGCACTTGTCCTTGCGGGATTGCCGCATTACGAGCAAGGCTAAGCGCCAACACATGGTCTATCTCTTCCTTCACATGCGTACCACTTTCTATGGCAGCAGCAACCATATCAGTAATAAGTGTTACTGCATTGAGTCCTTCAATACCTGCAGGTACACCATTAACAGCGTAACTTCCTCCCCCAAGGTTGTCGAGTTGGAAGCCCATCTCCGTCATTTCAGGTAAGATATGTTCAAGGATGACAGAGTCTGAGACCGAGAATTGGACCATTTCTGGGAAGAGAACCTTCTGCGAATGTACCTTATGTTCGGACAACTGACGAAGATATGCCTCATATAATATACGTACGTGCGCGCGATGTTGATTGATAATCATCAGTCCAGACTTGACTGCTGTCATGATATAACTACCCTTATATTGATAATGTGTAGGCGATTTGTCCTCTATCATAGCCGTTGCATCAGGCGCAGTTGCTACTGATGAGATAATTGTTTCTCCATTATCAACATTACCAATAGGCATATCCTCCTGTCCAAAGAGGTCTGTCTGAGGTGTTTCTGTGTTGGTATCCAACCCTGCATAAAGGCTTTCCCAACCTTCAGTATTAGTTGTTCTTTGTGGCTGAGACGACTGTTTAAAAGGATTATACTGTGGGTTGAAACTTATTTTCGGTGCAGACGTACTCCCATTAGGGTTGAAAACAGGGATATCAGGCTTCCCTTCTGTATCAAAATCAATGGAAGGAACATCATTAAACTTACCCACAGCCTCCTTCACCGATGCTAGTAGGATCTGCCAAATAGCCTGTTCATTCTCGAATTTTATCTCTGTTTTCGTTGGATGTATGTTCACATCAATGTTCTCAGCAGGGACTTCGAAATACAGAAAGTACGGAATTTGCTCTCCCTGAGGTATGAGTCTGTCGAATGCTGTCATGACAGCCTTATGGAAATAGGCATGTTTCATATAGCGTTCGTTGACGAAGAAGTACTGCTGCAACACCTTCTTACGTGCTGACTCGGGCTTCCCTACGAAGCCATGAATACGACATAACGATGTATCAACACCTATTGGGAGCAGATCTTGGTTGAGTCTTTTACCAAAAACCTCCACTATGCGCTGGCGATAGCTACATGAACGTAGATTAAAAAGCTCTGTTCCATTGCTGTGAAGGGTAAAAGATATCTGGGGATAGACTAATACTATACGTTCAAAAGCAGTGATAATATTGTTCAATTCTGTTGTGTTCGACTTCAGAAACTTACGCCGAGCAGGGACATTAAAGAAGAGATTCTCCACCGTAAAGTTACTTCCTACAGGACAAGCACACGGTTCCTGCCCAACAAACCGACTACCAGAGATCGTTAGTTGGGTTCCTAAATCCTCTCCTTCCATACGTGTTTTTAAGTCAATCTGTGCCACTGCAGCGATGGAAGCCAATGCTTCACCACGGAAACCCATCGTGTGAAGAGAGAAAAGATCATCCGCTTTGCGTATCTTTGACGTTGCATGACGCTCGAAAGAGAGCCGGGCATCAGTCTCAGACATACCCTTTCCATCGTCAATAACTTGAATAGAGGTACGTCCAGCATCAACGATTATCACATTAATGTTACTTGCTCCGGCATCAATAGCATTCTCAACCAACTCCTTTACGACCGAAGCAGGGCGCTGAATGACCTCTCCTGCAGCAATTTGGTTGGCCACACTATCAGGTAAAAGTTGTATAATGTCACTCATAATCTACCCTATTAGACTAAAAAACAGTATAATAAACAAAACAATAACACCTGCAGAAAGAGCCAAAGCAACCCAAAGTGCTGTGTACCTTATACTGCGATGCCTCAAAATACGGGGTCGTAGACTTCCCGCAATACGCTTCTGCATCTGCTCATGATAGCTATCTTGAGTTGTACTTTCCCCACTCATATCCTGTCGGTTACGGCGTTCAAGTTCCTTTAGTAGCTCCTTTCGCTCATCAACATACATGTATTCATGATGAAAACGACGCGGGCGTGATGATTGAAAAAACATGATTATTGTGCGTAATTACGATATGTTGTATGCTAAAATGATCACTCTACGTGTTGACGAGGGGGCAAAGCCACCTGTGCATTACGAACAGTTGCACTCGTTTTACGTGCTGCCCGGCGGAAGATATCACGCTTGTCCTTGGGTCGAACATCATCAAAAAGCTCAAAATGAGGTAACGTTAATTTATCAGAAGGTATCTGTGTCATTGGACTTATGACGCCATTTGCCTTAGACATCCATATCTTCTTCAACTTACGTTCAGGCGAAATGAACATCCTAAGCGTATCCGTCTCTGTATAATCATGTCCTATTAACGTACTATCTTTATCGGTATGATAGAATATAACCTCAACATTCCCCCAAGCATCCACCCTTCTTAATGCTCCATCAGTGAAGTAAGCATGCATCATCTTTGATGATATCTGATTGTAATGCTTCTTATCTGGAAGCGTTTCTATAGAGAGAAAGCATTCCCATATACTAATGCATCACGTATCGTTGAGTCGTTCAGATAAGCCTTAATGGAGTCACCTACCAGCTGACGATTCCCACTCCAAACAATAGGATAATCATACATTGTCATGCAGGAATCCTTTGTATTGAAGACAAGAAAGCCACAAACAGCCTGTATATCCGTACGAAAGGCACGTACATTGTTCACTCCATAGATCTCACGATACATCCGTGGAGTATTCATATGAAACCCTTTCATACTGATTGTATCTGCATGTACGAAGAGAGTGTCGCCCTTTGAGAACTCTTTAGCTACTGGTCCAGGGTTTCCACCAAAGGCTATTGCCGCTGAATCAGTATAATGTAGATAGTCACCTTGGAAGGCATGCTTGCTTTTATGGTCTATATAGTAAACATTTCCTTCGCCAGTTCCTTCGTGTGTGTTACTGTTATAGGTAAGATCACGCCCCGTTATAGTGCGTTGTTTTACATTATCTACAATCTTAACATTACCGTGTCCCTCACTATGACCAGTCTTTTCATTATAGAAGACATTATCTCCTGTAATGATACGGTGGTTCACTTTATCAACAATCTTCACACTTCCATGTCCTTCTGCATCTCCTGTCGCACTATTATAGATGATGTTGTCACCTTCAACATCTTGTCGAGGAGAGGTTATTGTAGAACGACCATTTAGCTCCATGTAGTCTGTTTTGCTGTTATAAGTTCCGTCATTCGTATGGACAACCTCCCCTTTCGAAGTGCGAATGACCGATTTCCCAACTACATGGACAAGTCCTGTTGCTGTATTACCATGTGCCTCTGGCGTATTGATACGATACTTTGGCGTACGCATAACAACGTTACCAAAGAAGTTAGCATCGTGAGTATCTGTATTATAATCACCTTGATCAGCCACAATAGTATTTCCATTATAAACCAATGTGCCACGTCCACCAAAGTAATTAGCTACCTTAGACGCCATATTATAATCCAGACTATCACAACGAAGAGACCTTCCTGGCTCCCGAACTACCACATTTCCGCACATGAATCATCTGTGCAAAGCCATCATAGTGCATTCTGCGACAATCAAGGGTCACTCCTCCAGGGCGAGTCATGTGTACCAAGCCAAACGCTTTGAACCATTTATCTTTCTCATTGAAGTAAGCACTGTCACAACGTAACGTCATTCCTTTATAACGAAAGCGCACATTGCCCTTCGCAATCTGTACATCTGGCATCTCCATCTGGTTATGACGCAGGTTATCAGCATGGTCAATATAGAATTTTTCACCCTTGACAGTAACTGGAATCTGCGCCTTTACAGGTTGACATAACCATAGCCCAAGCAGGCATAGAATCGTAATTATCATGATTCTATGCCCGCAAAGTATATTGAAATATAACCGTCTTAATGTCATTTAACCCAACCTTCGTATTGGAACTTACAATTCTGATATCTTGGATTGATTCTTACGTAGGTCTCCTTTATCTTCTTTTCCACCCAATTATGAATCATTTCCTGTCGGCGATGAGCCACAACTATATCTTTCATTGCCTGGAAATCCTCTGTAATCGTTGCCCTATGTTCTGGAATACGGCTCTTAAGTTTTACGATTGCACAAACAACCTTACCCTTTGCATCAACCATTTGGAACGGAGCAGAGACTTCTCCGACCTTCAGACCTTCCACAACACGAGCCACTTCAGAAGGAAGATCCTTCATTTTAAAGCGTGATGTACGCACATTCTCCGATGAATTAACCATCAAACCATGGTTGTTTCGTGTCTTTGTCATCAGAAAGATATGCTGTAGCATCCTCAAAGGTAAATTTTCCGGCTTTTATATCGTTGTTTATAGAATCAAGTCGCTCTTTAGCTGCATCTATAGAAGCCATTGAAACATGTGGTTTCAAAAGTATATGACGGACATTTACCTTATCGCCTCGCTTATCAACAAGCTGAATGATATGATATCCGAACTCACTCTCAACTATTTTTGAAACCTTTTTAGGGTCAGTGAGGTTGAAAGCTGCGGCTGCAAAAGCAGGATCAAGCATACCACGACCCATATATCCAAGCTCTCCCCCCCTGTCGGGCAGAGCCTGGATCCTCAGAATACAAGCGTGCCAACGTAGCGAAAGAGGTCTCCCCCTTCGTCACACGATCAGTATAATCACGCAATTGATTCTTAATTCTATTGACTTCTTCTGGCTCAACCTTTGGTGTTTGTGTCAATATCTCCACCTCAACAGTAGTAGGAATCATAGGGATGCTATCCACTGGAAGGTTCTTAAAGTACTCCCTCACTTCTGCTGGAGACACCTTAATATCACCTACAAGCTTCTCCTGCATACGCTGAACAAGCTGTCTGTTCTTGTAATCATCATGCAGATCCTGACGAATCTGTGCCATACTCTTATGCTGGAAGGCTTCCAGCTTCTCCTTAGAACCGATCTGTGGAAGAGAAATCCAATAGTTTATCTGTTGGTCAATACCTTGTGCTATCTCCGACTCAGTCACTTCTATACTATCCAAAGCAGCCTGATGGAGAAAGAGTTTCTGCACTGCTATCTGCTCTGGGATGATGCAATCAGGGTCACCACCCCACTTTGTTCCTTCAGCTTCACCCTGAAGCTTCATTATCTCTACCTCAGATTTCAATATTGGTTCGTCTCCAACAACCCATACAACCTCATCAACAACACTACGAGGATCTGTCTGTGCCGTCGTATCTGAGCGTACTGAGTCCGACAATTCAACAGGACCACTGGCACGAAAAGCACCAGCATGTAAGCCCATCGTCATAAGAACTGTCCCTGCAAGCAGGAGTCCTATCTTTCCTTTACTTATCTTCATCGATTTAGTTAATTATCTTTTAGTGCTTATTAACCGTGGCAACCACTTTCGGATCAACCACAACCTTATATCGTTTTCTTAATGCTTCAACCCAATTCTTCTCCAATTCATCTTGATAATCTGCCACAACAAGACCACGAACATCATCCATTCCTTCTGGCGCTTTTATCTTTTTGCCAAAGGTTGCATCAATAGGATAATCCTTCATTGGTGCTATTGTGGTGTCTTTTTTGAAGACATCACGGTCTACATAAGCGTTATCACCCTTACGGAAGATGCCTTTCTCCACTCGGATACGTATCACACTATCAGCATTGAACGTCTTACGCAATGCCTCAGCCCACTTACTGAAAGGAAGATTCTTCACACAATTCTTCACTGCTGCTACGTCTTCACGCTTCCGTACATGGTATGCAATACCCTTAAAACGCGGTTCTGACCACTTATATTGCTTCTTATGCTTACTGAAATAAGCCTCAAGTCCAGCCTCATCCTTGGCTGCTTTGTCCCAGACGGTGCGGTTACTCATCTCAATCATCAGTAAACCGTCATGATATTCCTTAATGAGATTACGCAAATCAGCATCCTTCTCCTCCATATCAGCAAGTCTCTTGCTAAGTATCTGCTCCTTTGTCACGCCATTACCAGCCTGCTTTGCAAGAGAATCTATCTTCTGATCTATAATCTGATCACGCAATCCACGCATATCAATGAACTGCATTATATCTGCACGAACCGAATCATAAGGAGGGAAATCCTCATGTCCTGTCATCTTAATGATATGATATCCAAACGGACTTAACACCGGTCTGCTGATTTCTCCAGGCTTCAACGACAGCATTGCAGTCTCAAACTCCTTCACAGTCTGACCCTTCTGAAGCGGTGGAAGTTCGCCACCCTTAACAGCAGAGGACGCATCAGCAGAATATCTCTTAGCCAATACTGCGAAATCAGCACCATGTTTCAAAGCCGTATAGATAGAATCAGCCAACACTTTTGCTGCTGCTTCTTCATCCTTAGTGGAACGTTGATTCATTCCGATGAGGATATGAGAACACCGCCACAAGCCTCCATTAGCATTCACTTGCTGCTGCGTTTCACGATAAAGTCTGCGTGCCTCAGCCTCAACATCAGCGTCAGAGATCATCGTTGGGCGTACCTGCTGATCCCGATAATTCAGAAACTCTTGTTTAAACGACTTCAATGTATCAAGATGCGCATCCATTGCAGCCTGCACCTTGAGCTTATAATTGATAAAGAGGTCAAGATATTCATTCACACTCTTTTTATCTATTACCCCGTCAGAGTTATTCTTATTATAGGAATACTCAAATTCCGAACGACTCACTGGTCGCCCATTGATTGTCATGATAGTAGGGTCAGACTGCCCATAAGCCATTGTTGTGGAGAGCAGTGCGACTGACAGAATTACCTTGATTTTCATTGTTATCATTTAAAACGCACGTACCCTCTCCACTGATAAGACAGAGAAGAGGGCCGAATCTTTATACTCGTGTATTATTCTGGACGTGAATAGTTTGGTGCTTCACTGGTGATTGTGATGTCATGAGGATGACTCTCCATAACGCCAGCATTTGTGATTCGAGTGAACTTAGCATTGTGCAAATCTACGATAGAGCCTGCACCGCAATAGCCCATACCTGAACGAAGACCACCAGTCAGCTGATAAATAACCTCCTGAACAGTTCCTTTGTAAGGCACACGACCAGCAATACCTTCTGGAACAAGCTTCTTTGCGTCAAAGACATCACCCTGGAAATAACGGTCACGTGAACCATTCTTCTGCTCCATAGCCTCTAACGAGCCCATACCACGATAACTCTTGAACTTACGTCCATTGAAGATGATGGTGTCACCAGGAGACTCTTCAGTACCAGCAACAAGTGAACCTATCATCACCGAGCTACCTCCTGCTGCCAAAGCTTTGACAACATCGCCTGAATAACGCAAGCCACCATCAGCTATCAAAGGTACACCTGTCCCCTCAAGCGCTTTATAAACATCGTAAATAGCAGTCAGCTGTGGTACACCAACACCTGCAACGACGCGTGTCGTACAGATGGAACCAGGACCAATACCAACCTTTACGGCGTCAGCACCATTGTCAACAAGGAACTTAGCAGCCTCACCTGTAGCTATATTTCCTACAACTACATCAAGGTTGGGGAAGGCAGACTTCACATCACGGAGCTTACCTATCACACCTGCGGAATGGCCATGAGCCGTATCAATGACGATGGCATCTACACCAGCTGCCACCAAAGCTTCAGCACGTTCCATGGTATCAGCTGTCACACCAACGCCAGCTGCCACACGCAAACGGCCCTTCTCGTCCTTGCAAGCCATTGGTTTATCCTTGGCTTTCGTAATATCTTTGTAAGTAATCAAGCCGACAAGATGATTCTCACGGTCGACTACTGGAAGTTTCTCAATCTTGTTTTCCTGCAGAATCTGCGCTGCTGCAGTAAGATCAGTCTGCTGATGAGTCGTAACAAGATTATCCTTTGTCATCACCTCATCAATGAGTTTGTCTAACCGACGTTCAAAGCGCAGGTCACGATTGGTCACGATACCAACCAGATGATTCTCTCCATCAACAACGGGAATACCACCAATATGATAGTCAGCCATCATGTCAAGCGCATCTTTTACCGTGCGTCCCTGACGAATAGTAACCGGATCATAGATCATTCCGTTCTCTGCTCGCTTCACAATCGCTACATTACGAGCCTGATCTTCGATGGTCATGTTCTTATGAATCACACCAATACCGCCTTCACGGGCAATGGCTATCGCCATAGAGCTTTCCGTTACGGTGTCCATAGCCGCTGTAACAAAAGGCACATTGAGGTCAATGTGACGTGAGAACTTGGTTTTCAACTCTACCTCTTTAGGCAGAACTTCAGAATAAGCCGGGATTAAAAGGACGTCATCGTAGGTCAATCCGTCCATCGTGATTTTATCTGCAACAAATGATGACATAGTGTATTAAGAAATTTATTGCATGCAAATTTACTAATTAAAATCCAAACATACAGGCTTTTTGCCGTTTTTCTCACCTGCCATTAAAAGTATTTAACGGCACAAGCAACAAGCATGTATTCATCCATTGACTAAAGACAGAATACTGTAAGATTTAAGTTTGCTTTCCATTTATCGATACATGAGTGAGCCAGCAATGATGGCTAATTGTAAAAAATGTTCACTTCAAGAAAACAAAAGGTATCCTTTTACATTCTAAAAGGGCACCTTTTGCATGGTAAAAGATGCCCTTTTGAGACGCAAAAGACGCCCTTTTGCAACGTAAAAGGGCGTCTTTTAAAACGTGATTTATAACGGATTGACTATCACTTAGTTACAAAGCCATAAAAAGTCAGATATATAAAGAAAAACAAGAGAGCATCACTTTAAAATTGTAAAGTCATTTCAAAAGAAGAAAGAAGTCTCCTTTTGCTAAGGAGAACACAAACAATAAAAGGCACATCTCATATGTAAGATGTGCCTTTTAAACTATTTAATTAGCCATTTCTGACAGGAATTTGATTCGGACAAGACGAATAAGTTCTTCGCTATACTCACCGTCAAGATCTTCCATTGCAGCTTCTATATCGTCTGTTTCACTACTCATGAAATAATCATAGACATCATCTATCTGGTCTTCATCATAGACATCCTCAAGGAAATAATCAATGTTCAGCTTTGTTCCACTGTACACTATCTCTTCAACCTTGTACAAAAGATCATCAAAATCAAGCCCTTCAGCCGATGCAATATCATCAAGTGGCAACTGCCGGTCAATGCTTTGGATGATCTTTACCTTCTGCATTGACTTCTTTGCAACCGTCCGAACGCGCAGTTCTTCTGGTCTTTCAATATTGTTTTCCTCACAATATGACTTGATAAGCTCGTAGAATTCGCGCCCATAACGCTTAGCTTTACCAGCTCCGACACCTTGTATATTCTGCAACTCCTGCTCATTGACGGGGTACATCATTGCCATCTGCTCCAAAGAAACATCTTGGAAGATGACATAAGGAGGTATATCCAACTTATGTGCAACCTTCTTTCTAAGACTTTTCAGCATGGAGAAAAGCGTAGGATCAAGTACTGCCGTACCTGACATAGGCTCTTCATCGGACTCTTCATCCTTGAATTCAGTGTCCATCACTATCATAAACGATTCTGGAGACTTCATAAAGCGCTTCCCAGCGGCTGTTAATTTCAGCAGACCATAGTTGTCTACATCCTTCTTTAGGTATCCTGCAAGCAATGCTTGACGCACAACAGGATTCCATATCTTCGGATCTTCATCTTCACCAGCACCAAAATCGTCCAGTTCATCATGTTTATGATCCTTCTGATCATCAGTAGCTCTACCCTTTACAAAGTCTATCACATACTCCTGAAGGAAGTTCTCTTTCAGTTCCTTTACAGCTTTTAGAATCGTCAGAAGATAGTCCTTACCCTCTATCTTCGTCTTTGGATGAAGACAATTGTCGCACATTCCACAATTACATTTGGCATATTCTTCACCAAAATAATGAAGAAGCATCTTTCTCCGGCAGACAGAAGACTCAGCATAGGCTTCTGTTTCCTGTAACAACTGACGCCCAATATCCTGCTCAGCGACTGGCTTCCCTCCATGAACTTCTCAAGTTTCTTCAGGTCATTCTTAGAGTAGAACACGACACAAATGCCCTCTTCGCCATCGCGCCCAGCACGTCCCGTCTCTTGATAATAACCTTCAAGGCTTTTCGGGATATCATAATGGATAACAAAACGCACATCTGGTTTATCGATTCCCATACCGAAAGCTATCGTTGCAACAATGACATCAATCTCTTCCATCAGGAAATCGTCCTGTGTTTTTGACCGAGTTTCAGAGTCAAGGCCAGCATGATAAGGTGCTGCCTTTATATCATTGGCTTGCAGAATGGCTGCCAATTCTTCTACTTTCTTCCGAGATAGACAGTAAATGATACCACTTTTACCCGCATGTTGCTTGATAAACTTGATGATTTGCTTGTTAGTATCATCGTCATTCTTCTTTGGTCGTACTTCATAATAGAGATTCGGACGATTAAAAGAGCTCTTAAACTCTGCACAATCCTCTATCCCCAAGCTGCGAATGATGTCCGTTCGCACCTTATCAGTAGCCGTTGCAGTGAGTGCAATGACTGGTGCCAGCCCTATTGTCTCTATGGCATGACGAATCTTTCGATACTCTGGGCGGAAGTCATGTCCCCACTCTGAGATACAATGTGCCTCATCAATAGCATAAAAACTTATCTTCACTGACTTCAGGAATTCCATATTCTCCTCCTTATTCAGTGACTCTGGAGCAACATAAAGTAATTTAGTACGCCCCGAAAGGATGTCGGCACGTACGTTGTCTATCTCAGCTTTCTTTAAAGAAGAGTTCAAGTAATGAGCCACACCATCCTCCTCGCTGATACCATTGATGACATCCACCTGGTTTTTCATCAATGCTATTAACGGGGAAACGACAATTGCCGTACCGTCCATAATAAGAGATGGGAGCTGATAGCAGAGACTTTTACCGCCTCCTGTTGGCATTAACACGAACGTATCACGCCCTGCTAATAGGTTACGGATAATAGACTCTTGGTCACCTTTGAACTTATCAAAGCCAAAATAGTGTTTTAGTTTTTCGGTAAGATTGACTTCTTTTGTCATGCTAATAGTTGTTTCTATTCTTTTCCTTGGTCGGTTTGATAGAAAAACATACAGTCTGCAATGGAAATTTCTATCCAAAGCAGACCGTATGGATATGATATTAGTTTGTTTCTGCTTTCTGAATATGGGCTTTATCAAGCTGTTTCCGGACATATTCATCCGTCACTTCGAAGTGCTTGATACGTCGAGATGGAACATCAAACATAGCATCCATCATCACAGCTTCTACTATAGAGCGCAAGCCACGAGCCCCAAGCTTATACTCAACGGCCTTATCTACGATGTAATCAAGAGCTTTCTCCGTGAAAGTCAGTTCTATTCCATCCATCTGGAACAGCTTTATATACTGCTTAATAATGGAATTCTTCGGTTCAACAAGAATCTTACGCAGTGCTGCTCGGTCCAATGGGTTAAGATAAGTGAGCACTGGTAGACGACCTATTATCTCTGGAATCAAACCAAAAGACTTCAAGTCTTGTGGTAAAACATACTTCATCAGGTCACTCTTGTCTATCTTTGCAACATTCTGCACAGAGTTATAACCAACCACATGGGTGTTAAGTCGCTGTGCAATCTTACGTTCTATGCCATCAAAGGCACCACCACATATGAAGAGAATGTTCTTTGTATCAACATGGATATAGTCCTGATCAGGATGCTTACGACCACCCTTTGGCGGGACATTCACCATGGTTCCCTCCAACAGTTTCAGTAATCCTTGCTGAACACCTTCACCACTTACGTCACGTGTAATGCTTGGATTATCACTCTTTCGGGCTATCTTATCAATCTCATCGATGAAAACAATACCGCGTTCAGCGGCAGCTACGTCATAATCTGCCACCTGTAACAAACGAGAGAGAATACTTTCAACATCCTCACCCACATATCCAGCCTCCGTAAATACCGTTGCATCAACAATAGTAAAGGGGACATCGAGGAGTTTTGCTATGGTTTTTGCAAGCAAAGTCTTACCAGTTCCTGTTGAACCAACCATAATAATGTTGCTCTTCTCTATCTCTACACCATCGTCATCCTTAGGTTGTTGCAGACGTTTATAATGATTATAGACTGATACAGACAGGTAACGCTTAGCTTCATCCTGTCCTATGATATATTCATCAAGATACTCTTTTATCTCCTTTGGCTTAGGAACTTTCTTCATTTCGAAGGCTTCTTCCTTCTTTCCTTGCTCCAAAGCACCTGTTTGCATGACTATATTGTAAGCTTGTTGAGCACAATCCTCACAAATATAACCATTCAAACCAGTTATAAGGAGTTTCACATCCTTCTCGCTTCTACCACAAAAACTACACTTTTTCTGGGGCATTATCTACTTCTTTTCTTATTAAAATTTCATCAATCATGCCGTATGCTTTAGCTTCTTCGGCATTCATCCAATAGTTACGATCACTGTCGTTCCACACTTTCTCAAATGTTTGATGAGAGTGTTTACTGATGATTGTGTAGAGTTCTCTCTTAAATTTAAGAATCTCCTGGGCTTCAATTTCAATATCAGAAGCCTGTCCCTGAACACCACCGAGCGGCTGATGAATCATCACACGGCTGTGTGTCAAGGCTGATCGCTTACCTTCCTGACCTGAGACAAGCAATACTGCTGCCATAGAAGCAGCCATACCTGTACAGATTGTAGCTACATTGCTGGATATAAACTGCATCGTATCATAGATACCTAAGCCTGCTGTAACACTTCCACCAGGGGGAGTTTATATAGATAGAGATATCCTTTCCTGGGTCAACTGAATCCAAATAGAGCAATTGAGCCTGCAAAGTATTTGCTGTATAGTCGTCTATCGCAGTACCAAGGAAGATAATACGATCCATCATCAGTCGTGAAAAAACATCCATCTGAGTAACATTTAGCTGACGTTCTTCCAAGATATATGGGTTCAGATATTGTGCTTGTGACTTTACGACATCATCAAGTACCATACCGTTCATCCCAAGATGCTGAGTTGCATATTTCCTAAAATCGTTCATAGTCTTTCCTTTCTTATATATAATAATGTGACAAAAATAGAGGTTATCGACCTCCTAATCATTGTCGTCAGTACAAAGAGCATGCCACGAAAGCGGCTTCTCAAAGCTTATCTTAGACAAAGATAAGGAAAAAAATCGATAACCTCTATATAAGTAAATAATATTTTTTCCTAAAAAATATTATTCATTTACGAGTTTATTAAACTCTTCAAGGCTTACACTCTTCTTGTTTAGTTTCACAACATCCTTCAATGTAGCAGCCAATTTACGGTCAAGTGCAGCCTCAACGAATGAGTCTATGTTCTCACGTTTCTTCAACATCTCATCAGCATAGCCGTTAAGATAATCATCAGGAACGTTATTCATGCCATATTGAGCAAACTGAGCACGTGCCATCTGGCGTGCACTCTCACGTACATCATTGTCATCAACCTTGATGCCATGTGCCTGTGCCAACTGTTCCTTTATGAGATGCCAAGTAAGTTCTTGATGCTTTGTTCGTAATTCTTATCAACGAACTCCTCTCCCTTGTCTTGGTTGTTAGCCAACATGATACGTTTCAAGATAGCATCAGGGAATGTTAGCTTGCCAACCTTTTTCTCACAATAAGCGCGAAGGTCCTGGATAAACTTATAATCAGAGTCACCCTTCAGCTGTTCAGCCAAGCCTTCTGCTATAGCCTTACGGAAACCTGCTTCGTCTTTGATGTCAGCAGCCTCACCATAAACACTCTTCCAGAGCTCAGCATTGTTCTCTGCCTTTACGAAACGAGATATTTCTGTAACCTGGAAAGAGAAATCTCCCTTGTGTTCAGCCACCTCTTCTTTCTTAATCTTAAGTAAAGAAGAAACCTCAATATCGTTATCTGGATAAGCCTTCGTTGGGTTGAAAGTAATGATATCACCAACCTTTGCACCATCAAACAGCTTCTTCTGCTTGTCAACTTTGATAAACTGTGGCATTAATGATGCACCCTCAACAGTGATACCACCCTCAAGAGTATTACCATTCTTATCCAATTCACGAAGATCACCCTTCAACAAGTCACGCTGTTCTGGGTCATATGTCTCAGCTTTGTCGTAGTGTCCTGCACGACTCTGGAACATTTCAACCTGCTGATCGATAAGTTTATCATCAACAGCAATGTCATAGTAATCAATCTTGTTCTTACCACTAAGCTCTATTTTGAACTCTGGAGCTACAGCAATATCAAACTTGAATACGTATGGAGCATCCTTTTCCAGATCAACAGCTTCCTGACCTTCTGCAGACATGGGCTGTCCCAACATCTGAATCTTATTGTCAGTAATGTACTTCTGCAGGTTCTCTCCAAGAATCTTGTTGATAGCTTCCATCTTAACCTGTGGCCCATACTGACGCTTAATCATACCCATTGGTACCTGTCCTTGACGGAAACCAGGTATATTGGCACGCTTGCGATAGTCCTTAAGGGTTTTCTCAACCTCATCCTTGTAGTCAGACTCTTCGACTGTCAGGGTCATCAGACCGTTAACCTTGTCGGGATTCTCAAATGAAATTTTCATCTCTGATGTTATGTATTTATGTTTATTATTATTTATCAACTACTTATATTTGCAAAGAAGGCACATTAACCCCTTGCAACTTTGGATTGCAAAGATACTCAAAAAAAAGCACATCCTTATAATATATAGGTGGAAAAATGCTTTTTTAACCTCCTATTCTTCTGCTTCTTTGGCCTCTTCCTGTGCTCGCTTTCTTTGGTCGAGCAACTGGAAGTCCTTCTTCTGAAGAACAAAATCCGTACCAAGATACTTCTCTTTCACTATCTTGTTTGCAGCCAACTCCTCTGGTGTACCTTTGAAAAGGATACGACCTTCAAAGAGAAGATAGGCACGATCCGTGATATTCAGCGTCTCATGAACATTATGGTCAGTGATAAGAATACCGATATTACGGAATTTCAAACGCCAGACTATATGTTGAATATCCTCCACAGCAATAGGATCGACACCTGCAAACGGCTCATCAAGCATAATGAACTTTGGGTCTATCGCTAAACAACGGGCTATCTCACAACGCCGGCGTTCACCTCCTGAAAGTCTATCACCGAGATTCTTACGCACTTTCTCCAAGCGAAACTCACGTATAAGGCTCTCCATCTTGTCAATACGTTCCTGCTTTGACAGTTTCGTCATCTCCAAAACGCTCATGATGTTATCCTCCACACTCATCTTACGGAAGACACTTGCTTCCTGTGGAAGATAACCAATACCAGCACGTGCACGCTTATAAACAGGGTAATTCGTAATCTCTTGGTCATCAATATACACATGTCCTTCGTTCGGAACGACAAGTCCTGTGGTCATATAGAAGGATGTTGTCTTGCCGGCACCATTCGGTCCGAGCAGTCCAACAATCTCCCCTTGCCTGACATTGATACTCACACCATTTGCAACGGTACGTTTTCCGTATCGCTTCACAAGCTTATCTGTCCTAAGAACGCTTCCTTCTCCGTCAGGGCGCACTACGATATTATCTGTCTCGCTCATAGCTTTTCATCATTTTGTCATTGGAAAAAGAATATCCAATCGCTGCAAAATTACGAAAATTAAAGCACATACCTACTAATAAAGATAGAAAAAGAAAGTACCAATTTAGAATTATCAACATGGGAATAGGTTATAATAAACATATTTTAGAGTAATAAAATATTTATAAGAAAGGGCTTTTCAACTCGGCAGATGCAAGTTAAATATTGTCTTTCATGTTTATATCTCTAATTTTTTAGTTATTTTTGCAAATAAAAACTATATAAAAAATCATGCTTATCTTTAAGTGGTTGAATACATTTGGCAAGTATCTCATGCTCATGGGGCGCACCTTTAGTCGCCCGGAACGCATGCGAATGTTCCTGAAACGCTATGTTAAAGAGATGTCACAGTTGGGAGTTGACTCTATCGGCATCGTCTTGCTCATCTCATTTTTCATTGGTGCTGTTATATGTATCCAGATAAAGCTCAACGTACAGAGCCCTTGGATGCCCCACTGGGTATCGGGTTATGTAACGAGAGAGATCATGTTGCTGGAGTTCTCCAGCAGTATCATGTGTCTTATTCTGTCAGGAAAAGTAGGTTCAAACATAGCATCTGAGCTGGGAACAATGCGCGTTACGCAACAGATTGACGCTCTTGAAATCATGGGTATCAACTCTGCAAGCTATCTGATACTGCCCAAAACACTGGGACTGATCACTATCATGCCGTTCTTAGTCATCTTCTCTGCAGCAACAGGTATCGTCGGAGCTTATGCCACAGCATACCTTGGACATATCATAACACCAACAGATCTGACTGCAGGTATCCAACATGATTTCAACCCATGGTTCATGTGGATGAGTATTATTAAGGGTATCTTCTTTGCTTTCATCATCTCTACGGTATCGTCATATATGGGCTACACTGTCAAAGGTGGTAGTGTTGAGGTGGGCAAAGCATCTACTGACGCCGTAGTATCTTCAAGTGTTCTCATCCTCTTTAGTGATGTTTTCCTCACACAGATGCTAAGTTAAAAGACAAGAATAGAAGGCAGTCGAGGGATGAAAGGGAGTTAAGCCCCCCCGTGACCCCATCACCAAGGATTATGAACATAGCACAGGGAAGCATAAAAGAATGAAGAAACAACATCATTCTACCTAGTGACTAATATTACATTTATACAGAACAGTTTCAACAACGATACTCAAAACTTGAGGAAATAAGTAAGTTGCAGAATGCATTTCACTATGAAATAGTAAATAAGCATGCAGCAACTGACTGAGAGAACAAGACCAACGTCTTCACTCACTTTCACACTTTGGCTCCTCATGACTTCTGAAAATTATGATTGAAGTAAAACATCTATATAAGTCATTCGGTGACAAAGAAGTACTGAAGGACATCAATACTGTCTTTGAAGATGGTAAAACGAACCTCATCATCGGACAGAGTGGTGCGGGAAAGACCGTACTTATGCGCTCACTCACAGGACTTATCGACCCAACAAAGGGTGAAGTGCTCTATGATGGTCGTAACTTTGTCAACATGAACAAGAAGGAAAAGATTCTCATGCGCCGTGAAATGGGTATGATTTTCCAAGGGTCAGCACTCTTCGATTCGCTTACCGTGCTTGAAAATGTGCGTTTCCCACTTGATATGTTCTCGGACATGAGCGCACTGGAACGTGACAAAAGAGCACAGGAATGCTTAGACCGAGTGAACCTAAACGGTGCTGAAGAGAAGTTCCCTGGTGAGATTTCAGGTGGTATGCAGAAGCGTGTAGCTATCGCACGTGCCATCGTTATGACCCCAAAATATCTTTTCTGCGACGAGCCTAACTCAGGTTTGGATCCCAAAACATCACTCGTCATTGACGAATTGTTGTCAAGTATCACCCGCGAATTTAATATGACGACGATTATCAATACGCATGATATGAACTCCGTGATGGGAATTGGTGACAACATTGTCTTTATTGCAGATGGTAAAAAGGAATGGCAAGGCAACAAAGACACGGTCATCTCTTCCCGAAACAAGAAACTCAACGATCTTGTCTTCGCATCAGATCTGTTCAAGAAGGTGAAGGATGTAGAACTGGCACAAGAGGATTAATTCTCTTTTTATAGCCGTTCAGAACAAGAAAGTTCAGATAAACACATCACACTTGGTTCTCTTCTAAAAGGTAGAAGAGAAACTGATGATGTAAAAATAAATCACATTGCGAATTCCAAAGGGGCTCTTCGCATTGTAAAAGATGCCCTTTTGCAATGTAAAAGACGCCCTTTTAACACGTAAAAGGTGCCCTTTTGAATGGTAAAAGGGCACCTTTTATTTTGCTATTCTCAATCTTTTGATTCTCTGATAGTTACAAAAGCGAGAATTAAAGATTTTCTTCTATTTCGTAAATGATTGACCGTCTCTAATGTAAAACTATTTCTAATCAGAACCGTTAGGATACTATAACGATTAGAAATGGGAGCAACATGCTATCGCATGATCCACTTACCCTTCTTCTTCACCATAGGTACTATGACCTGTTCGGTCGTCTTATCGCCATAATGGAAAAGCAGAAAAACACTCGCCGCACTGTCCTTTCCAGTGAAAACAGATGAACCAATCGATACAGAATTGATACCATGATGCACACTATCCTGCACAGCTATGAACTTACGAAGGTTGATAAGCAGTTGTTCTCGATACGTATCAGGCAGCTTATCAGGTCTATTCTCGGCATTAAGGAACGCATCATATTTCCCCTTCAACAAGAGTTCGTAATAGTGTTTGGCTGCTTGCGCAGCCAAATTACCTTGCTCTACAGCTTTCTTTTTCTCGCTACAAGCTGCCAACAACAGAACTCCTGCAAGTAAGAAAGCCGAAAAGAGTTGCTTCATACTCATCATGTAATGTTACTTCTGACGGATAAAGATGTTAATAGGACAGCCATGCAACTGCCAATTCTCACGCATCTTGTTTTCCAAGAAACGGCGATACTGCTCCTTAACGTACTGCGGTAAGTTCGCATAGAACACGAAAGAAGGAATCTGCGTATTAGGAAGTTGTGAACAATACTTTATCTTTATATACTTACCTTTTACTGACTGTGGTGGCGTTGCCTCAATAATTGGCAACATAACTTCATTCAATTTTGTCGTACCAATGTGTATCTTGCGGTTCTGATATACCTCTTTGGCTGTCTCAAGAACCTTGAAGATACGCTGTTTTGTCAGTGCGGAAGCAAAGATAATAGGGAAATCAACAAACGGAGCCATACGACTACGGATGGCGTTTTCGAAGGTTGTAATAACCTTCTGATCCTTATTCTCAACAAGATCCCACTTGTTTACAACTACAACAAGGCTCTTGTTGTTACGCTGAATAAGCTGGAAGATATTCATATCTTGCGCCTCTATACCACGAGTTGCATCCAACATAAGGATACAAACATCAGAGTTTTCTATACTCCGGATGGAACGCATGACACTATAAAACTCTAAATCTTCGGTCACTTTGTTCTTACGACGAATACCAGCTGTGTCAACAAGATAGAAATCAAAGCCAAACTTAGTATATCGAGTATAGATACTATCACGGGTAGTACCGGCAATTTCAGTTACAATATTACGATCTTCACCAATGAAAGCATTAATAATACTTGACTTTCCAGCATTAGGACGACCAACAACAGCAAAACGTGGGATGTCCTGATCAATGCTTTCATCAGGTGCATCCTTCAACTTCTCAAGTACAAGATCAAGCAAATCACCTGTTCCTCCACCTGTTGCTGCACTGATACAGATGGGATCTCCCAATCCAAGCTTATAGAATTCAGCTGCCTGATAATACTCTCCACTGTTGTCAACCTTATTAGCAACAAGGATAACAGGGAGCTTTGTACGGCGCAGAATCATTGCCACATCCTCGTCCCAGTCGGTAACACCAGTCTCTGCATCAACCAAAAAGAGTACGAGATCAGCCTCTTCTGTCGCCACAAGCACCTGCTTGCGGATAGCATCTTCAAATATATCATCTGATTTAACAACCCAGCCTCCTGTATCAACAACAGAGAATTCACGGCCATTCCACTGACATTTGCCATACTGACGGTCACGTGTTGTACCAGCAGTATCGCTCACAATGGCGTGACGAGTTTGGGTTAAACGGTTGAAAAGGGTGGACTTTCCTACATTAGGGCGTCCCACAATCGCTACTAAATTTGCCATTTTTATTGGTCTTTTACCTCCTCACAACATAAGAATCAATCTCATATGCATTGTAAGAAGACTCCAGATGTGGTCAAGCATCCGATGAATATTTGCCGAGGATGACCACTCCCCAGCCCTCACAGTATGTGAGAGTAAGCCTTACTAAACAGTTAAGGCAATTGATTAGGAAACTAACATTTCCCTTTTTTGTTGCTTTTACCATCCATATATTCCTATATTAAACCACTCATATTAACTAATCATGGACTGACAATATAAGTAACAATGGATTTTTATAGCCTTATCCAAACAGGCTCCTATGGAGAATTATCCTCCTTCGGAGATGTTTAGAGAGGCGTTTTTACTCTGGATTATATCCAAAGTTATTCAGTTCTTTCTGTGAATTACGCCAATCTTTATCAACCTTCACATAAGTTTCAAGGAAGATTTTCTTATCAAAGAAACGCTCAAGACTCTTCCTGGCTTCGGTAGAGACCTTCTTCAAAGCCATTCCCTGGTGCCCGATAATGATTCCTTTTTGGCTGCTTCGCTCAACATAGATAATCGCATTGATATGAATCTGACGCTCATCCTCCTTGAAACGTTCTATCACAACCTCTACGGAATAGGGTATCTCCTTGTCATAATAACGAAGAATCTTCTCACGAATTATCTCTGAGACAAAGAACTTTGCAGGCTTATCCGTCAACTGATCCTTATCAAAGAAGGCTGGACTTTCAGGCAATAACTCAAGAATACGCTTCATTAGGATGTCTATACCAAACTTATTCTTGGCTGAAAGAGGCAGTATTTCTGCATTAGGGAGTAGCTTATGCCACGTCTCAACAAGATTGCCAAGCTTCTTCTGGTCGCTTTCATCAATCTTATTGATAAGAAGTATCACTGGAATCGTCATCTTTGAGACCTTATCCAAGAAGTCCATGTTCTTCTCTGGGTTCTCAACAACATCCGTAACATAAAGAAGTATATCAGCATCAGCTAACGCTGACTCTGAAAACTGAAGCATCATCTCCTGCATCTTATAGTTAGGTTTCAGAACACCTGGTGTGTCTGAGAAAACAATCTGGGCATCATCCGTATTCACAATGCCCATAATACGGTGGCGGGTAGTCTGTGCCTTAAAGGTTGCAATACTCAGTTTCTCACCGACAAGTTGATTCATCAGTGTACTTTCCAACATTTGGATTGCCGACTATGTTTACAAAACCTGCTTTATGCATAATGAATAATATTCAAAACAAAAAAAAAAACGCACCTATCCTTATTGATAAAGAAAGATGCGTTCTTTTATTTATAACAATTTGAAGTCTTTACTTCTTAACCGCTGCAGAATCTCCGTCGTATGCCCACTTATAATAAGAAGCACCATTAACGAAGCCTGCTCCGAAGGCTGTAAAGATGATATTATCACCTTTCTTCAGTTGTGACTCAAAGTCCCAGAGTACAAGTGGCATACAAGCTGCACTGGTATTACCATAACGTTGGATATTTACCAGCACTTTCTCCATAGGTACACCAATTCGTTTAGCGACTGCCTCAATGATACGTAAGTTTGCCTGATGGCATACAACATAATCAATATCATTCTGAGTCAAGCCGTTGCGCTCTAACAAGGCTGCACAATCATCACCCATTGCTGTAACAGCATAACGGAAAACGGTGCGTCCTTCCTGATAAGTATAGTGCAAACGGTGATCAACAGTGAAGCGAGACGAAGGACAAACAGAGCCACCTGCCTTCACATGAAGGAATGGAAGTCCCTTGCCATCGGTACGATGATAAGAGTCTATTAAGCCTATACCCTCTTCAGTTGTACCTTCTACCATTACTGCACCTGCGCCATCACCAAACAAAGGACATGTCGCACGATCGCGGTAATCTGTAAGTGCCGACATCTTATCAGCACCAATCACAATGATTCGCTTATGCCTTCCACTCTGAATCATGTTGCAAGCAACATCGAAAGCATACATAAAGCCGCAACATGCAGCAGCGAAGTCAAATGCGAAAGCATTCTTCAAACCCAACTTACCCAAGACTATTGAAGCCGTAGATGGGTGTGGGTAATCTGGAGTCGTAGTGGCAACGATAACAGCATCAATACTATCAGGGTCAGCACCCGTCTTCTTCATCAGAAGCTTAGCCGCCTTTCGTGCCATATAAGAGGTACCGAGTCCTTCTTCTGTAAGGATGCGGCGTTCTTTAATACCTGTACGAGTGGTGATCCACTCATCGTTGGTATCAACCATGCGAGACAATTCCTCATTGTTGAGGACATAGTCTGGCACATATCCTGCGACACCTGTTATGATCGCATTGATATTACTCATATTTACTCAGCTGTTTCCTTTACGACAGCAACCTTACCACGATAGTAACCACAAGTTGGGCAAACAGTGTGGTAAACATAATAAGCACCACAGTTAGGGCATACTGCCAATGTAGGAGCAACTGCCTTATCGTGAGTTCTTCTCTTAAGCGTACGAGTCTTTGACTGTCTTCTTTTTGGATGTGCCATAATTCTTTAAACGTTTAATATTTTTTATTTTTTCAATTTTAATAGAGCTTCCCAGCGCGGATCCATTGGCTGTTCGTCTTCCTGACCGCTTCGGGCGGCAGAGTGCTCTTCAAGAGCTCGTACCATAGCAGGGTTGCATTTTCCAGGTGCATGCACATGCTTGATAGGGATTGCGAGAGCTATGAATTCGTAGAGGTACCATGCAACATCGAGTATTCCTTCGTCCTCGGCCACCGTTACAAGGTCATCCTCCTCTGAGTTTTCTGTTCCTAATCGTACTTCGAGACGCTGTGTCGTCTCTATGGGCTGCTCCATCAGTTCCAAACAGATATCACATGGCACAAGTACCATGCCTGTCTCATGAAAGTCGAGGGTAAAGATATCATTTCCCGTGCGCACAACATCAAGCGAAACATGCACACGCCCTTGACTTACCTCGGGAGCGTCTATCGCCTTAAAGTAAGTATCATCCAGGTCAAACACAAGGTGATTTGCACCTTCTTTCAGACCCTTCAAATCGATATTAAGGGTTTCTAAGTCCATAATTGGGTTGCAAAGTTACGAATATTTTTCTGATATTAAGCAAATTATAAGTAAAAAAGTGTTGGGTTAAACTTACAAAACGATGATATCACCTTTTATACTTTATGTATTAATAAACTATCGTTGGTTGGTCTACATTTCTCATATTAGTTAGTTATTAGTGCCTTACAACATACTTAATAATGCAAGAAAAGGATGTACCCTACTCTTTCCAAATAATGTGCTGCAGCCCATCACCTATGGAGTTAATGCCCACCACTTATGCAGTTAATGGCAAGCACCAATCGTGTTAAGGAGATAACACTCTACCAAAAGACACCAACCAAGTTATTTATTCTTCTCGAGTCTGTAATAACTTACTATATACTTTGCTCGCAGAAACTACTTTATCTCATCACAATAATAACTCATTTCCCCACCAGTATCACCTATCTCCACATCAGCTTTGTACCAACTAACTGTATCACTACAAGCTGCTAAGGCCAACACACACTGTCATTAATGGCAAAAGAAGATTCTTTATTTTCATAATCTAGAAATATGTAAGTTATATGAGTTACAAAGTTACACTTTACTTTTTAGCAAAACAATACAAACTTATGATGATTTTTTATGTATTTTAACCCTTAAAATGTAATGATCTTGTATTTTATCCTCATAAATAATGAGTATATTACTCCGTTAGCTGTAATTACAGTAAGATAATAATTAGGGAATGGGAACTATTTTATGGGAAAGTAAATAGCTTCGTAATTAATAATAAACTGTCAACAATAATTTAACCTTCATCAACGTTAAGAAATCATATGCAGTGGACAGACAGAATCCGACAAGTGAAAATATTCCTTGTGGTGGCAGCTATTCTCATAGCTGTCGCTTCATTGTTAGTGTCTCGTTCTCTAACTCATGACTTAGCCCAGCAGGAACGCAGCCATATGGAGGTCTGGGCTGAAGCTATGCGCTCATTAAGCGAAGCTGAAGACAATACTGATTTAAGCTTAGTACTAAAGGTTCTAGATGAAAATAACACAATACCAGTGGTAGTCTTAGACCGTGATGGCGCTGTAACTGAATACCGAAACATCGAAATAAAAGCACGAAATGCCAAGGATAGTGTACAGGTCGTGACCAATCAGGCAATACAAATGCGCGATGCTGGACAGGTTATTCGTATTCCATTAAATAAGAGTCACAAAGATTATATAGATGTTTGCTATGGAGAATCACTCATGTTGAAGCGCATAGCTGTATATCCTTATATTCAATTAGGGGTGGTAATGCTCTTCGTAGTCGTTGCTATCTTCGCACTGCTAACGTCTAAGCGGGCTGAACAAAACAAGGTGTGGGTAGGACTGAGTAAAGAGACAGCTCATCAGTTGGGTACTCCTATTTCTTCATTAATGGCATGGACAACCATCCTAAAGAAACTTACCCTAATGATGCTCTCTTACCAGAAATGGACAAAGACATCCAGCGATTGCAACTGATAGCTGACCGTTTCTCAAAGATTGGCTCTCTACCAGAACCCGTTCCGGCAAGTCTGAACGAAGTCCTGAACCATGTTGTCGATTACATGGACCGACGTACCTCACGCCGAATAACGATGAAAACGGATTTCCCTTCCGAAGATGTAATTGTCAAGATGAATGCTTCACTCTTCGAATGGGTGATAGAAAACCTCTGCAAAAATGCTGTTGACGCAATGGGAGGTGAAGCGGGAAGCATTACGTTACACCTAGAAGAAACTGATCATCGCGCCATTATCGAAGTCACAGATACAGGTAAAGGAATAAAGAAGAAAGACATACGGAATGTGTTCCGACCTGGTTTTACCACCAAAGAACGTGGATGGGGGCTAGGACTGAGCCTCGCAAACCGTATCATTGAGGAATATCATCATGGAAAGATATTTGTAAAGAACTCTGAAGTTGGGGCTGGTACCACTTTCCGCATAGAACTTAGGAAAGACTAAACACTCTAGAAAGGCTTTCCACATCAACATAAATCTATGTTACAAAACAAAAAACCTTAAAGCTAATGCTTTCTTTAAGGTATAAACAAGGTATAGGATGAGCATATCAATAGATATTCTCTACGATAAGACAACCCCCTCTTAATGTATCAGAATCCCCTAATTAAGTTTAGTTTTTAGTTGCTGTCACTTTTAACACTTCGTGTAATGAGTTTATAATCAACAGATTAAAAGCAAAAGAAGAGTGACAGAAATGACAGCAAAATCAAAAATGGTATACGGTAGGCTTTTGTTCTTGGGTGGGAAAGGGCGACTGATAGTTATAAGATACGCCTGTTTGTGGTAAAACTATCCATCGCAGATCCTCGTAAGATTAGCCATCCTTTCATATACCACCGCCCCATTACGGACTAAGCAGAAATATGTTTACAAGAGATAGAAGCTACGAGTCCACAAAATCAAAAGAAATGCACAGTATTCAGACTTGTATACCATTCTCTATCAAAGCCTTACAAATGCCGTTCTAAAAGGTGCCCTTTTACCGTGCAAAAGGGCGTCTTTCACACCTCAAAAGAGCATCTTTTACCATGCAAAAGGGCATCTTTTACCATGTAAAAGTCCACCTGTTATCTCCAATTTATGAATCTTTATTACAACCTTTCTTATGCCCTTTTTCTTTTCATAACAAGCAAGTATCTCGCTCTCTGCATAGTTAGTCGAACATCATAAAAACAACCACCTTTCAATTTTCCTGTCACTCCTGTCACTCCTCCCAATATCACAACGTATTGATAACAAGCTGATTATGCGAAATGTTAAAAGTGACAGCAACTAAAAACAAAAATATTTTGGGGTTTAGAGTAACTATAAACTAACGTGAGTTCGATGAATTCAGAACAATGTAAGCTGTGTGTCAATGATCCTTTGTACATTGATGCTCGGCTTTTTTGGAAACAGGCAATAGGCAGCAATTGCCCCTAATAAGTTGACGATGAAATTGTCAAAACATCTATGTCTGGTCACCGAATAGCTTACCATATATAAAATCTATGAATGCTTTGTACTCCAAAGGCTTACGGTCATCAATATATCCTGGCGTTATCATAAAGTTGAGAAGTTCTCCTTTCTCATTGCAAATCAAATGCAACTTGAAGCCAAAGAACCAACCCATAGAGCATTTTCCTCTTTGAGCTATGCCTTTGAAAACCTTATGAATATGTATTCTTTGGTTTTTGCAGACACGCAGTGGTGTGCTGTCAACGAAGCTGTATATCGCAGACTCGGTATCAGCAAGCGTACCCTACAATCTTACAGAGATACGGGAAAAATCCCTTTCTCAATGATTGGACACAAGTGTTATTACAAACAGAGCGACATACAAACAATGCTTGAAAGGCATTATAATCCAATACCGCAAACAGGTAAGTTATGAGTTAAGTTAAGAAATCAGTCGCGACTTAAGTCAAATAGTCAGTTGTGACTTTGGTCAAGAAATTAGTTTCGACCTAAGTCAAATTAACTTTAGTCAAAAATATGTCAGCTCATAAAGTCAGTAAGTCAAGAAATTAGTCTAAACTTATCTCTTGACTTACTTCTTGAACTTTGAACTCTCGTCTATCAAAAGCACCCCAGAAAGGTTACTTTATGAAACATAACAAACTATCTCTTTCTTTATACTGGCAAGGTGTGTCTTTGTACCACAAACTGCCGTTTGTACCACAAAGACCCTTGCCCCAATTGGGGATTAAATCACTCCAAAGTCGTGATTAGAAGATAAAACGGATATGAAAAAGGAAACGGAACACGGTTCAGAATGAAAAACTGCAGAAAAGCCGCGTTGGGACAACTGGCATGTACGGCTACCCAACCCCAAAGACCAGCAACGTGCAATCGATTTGTTTCAGCGTTTGGGAGCAGAAACCAAGTCAGATTTCGTACGCGCTCGCATTCTTGGAGAGAGTTTCAAGGTGATTACGGTGGATAAATCCGTCGTGGAATATTACCGAAAACTCTCCGAACTGACGGCACAAATCCATAAGATTGGCGTGCTGTATAACCAAGACAAGCCCTGATTTTGGCTCTTTGTTATCATTTCATTACTCCCGAATCCCTGTCCTCATTTTGTATTTTATGATGATACTCTTTGTTCTTACCTTTACTAAGGTAATAGCTAATTGTCAAGTTTACATAGTTATTATTGTATCTAACATATTCAGTTGCCATGGATTGCAATAGTTGGCTACCTAATTCCATTTTTTTAAGGTATGCGTGGGGCATAAATAGATTATTGACTGCCAAGCTGATTTGCAATCTATTTGTTTTATAGTATGTAGAAAGTTGAAAATTACTGTGGTGTGTTATCTTTACCTGATTGAACAGAAAACGTACAGGTGAAATAAAACTTGCAGCTATTCCCCAATGCTTGATGTCGTAACTTGCAGTTGTTCCCCATATAAAGGCAGTGAAATGATTACTGTAATCGTCAGCGTGATTCACATAATGGTTCAATATGCCATAACTGGAGAGACTTAATTTGTCATTAAACAGCTTTTGACTACCATAAAGTCTGGTCTGAGAATGTAGAAAATATCCTTGATTACTCATAGAGTAAATGAATTGTTCAGAATCTGAATCATAAAGAACCTGATTTTCGAGGTATGGAGATGAGTTGTATTGAAGATACGTTGATAAGCTTAGATAAGTTTTATGTTTAATAAAATTCAAAGCAAGTTGGTTGGTATAAGCCTGATACGGCTTTAGAGCTGGATTGCCAACACGTACTTCATACTCTGAGATGGGTTGTTTTACATTGGAAAGAAGAGCAAGTTCTGGCTCATTGGGATTGATGCCTAAATAGTACTGGAGCGACCATTCTTTCGAGAAAGCATATCGAAGACTTAGTTTAGGACGAAAATACGTATAATGTCTATGCAAATTATCGTTCTTCAATTTGTAGAAGGCAAAGCCAGCTCCTATAGTATAAGAAAAGTTCCTTAGTCTTCCGGAGAATTCGGAATAATTGTAAGTGTTGAAAAAATCAAGCGAAGATGGATTCCCTAAGTGGTCTATTGTATAGTCATTTCGGGTGGAAGAAAGTTCGTTCCTAGAGCCGATTACCAAGCTGCATTGCTTGGATAATGGTAGTTGGTACTTGATTTCCCCTATTAACGAACGGTGCTGCCCTGTGGCAAAGTACGTGCTTTCGTAATTGTTATAACCTGATTGGTTATATTTTTTGTAATATTTTTGCTGATAGTCCGTATGAATATAAGTCGCCCTTAAATCTGCAACTATTTCTGAACCATTGCTAAAACTATTAGAAAAATAAACATCTAAGGCGGCATTCCGAACTTTATCCTTTTTGCTCGAGTAATCATCGTAGAAAGATTGACCGGCTATAGAAGACGTAGATACGGCTGTAGCAGGATAGGAGCGGTTCAAATCAAAGAACGTCTTGATACTTAAGAAACTATTTTCTTTAAAAGAATGGGTAAAATCAAACTGCAAGGCAGGGTTGAGCAATCGTTGTTTTGAGGAGCTTCCTATGCTCTTGAAAGCTAATAGACGGGTTGGATAATGCAGTTGCTTGTCTATATAGCTGTATATTCCGTTGGCATAATTGTACGAATCAGATAATTTTAATGAGAAATGATCGTGAGAGAAATTTAGGTTAAAGTAGGCATATTGTGAGCCGATGAGCGCAGAGAGAGATTGTGAAACGCGTCCTCCAATTTGCCAGTTCGACATATTTTTTCTTGTTTTTATCAAAACAACTGCTGCTACACCATCGCCATAAATAACTCCCGGATTAGTTATATATTCAATATTGGCTATGTCTTGGGGTTGAATTGCGATTAAATCGGTCTGCGAAGCGATTACACCGTTGATACGAATCTGCACGCTCCCGTTCTTTAGGGACATAAAAGAATGATTAACAATGTCAAACTTTAAGTCGGGCAAGTTCAACAATCGCATAACATCCAATGCGTCCTGACTACTTTGACGTATTTTCTCATTAGGGAAAAATATTAGTCTATCCACGCCTTGTCTCACATTTTCAGCAGCCACTACCACTTCATCTAATTGATAAGAGGCAGGTTCCATCAATACATCGTTCAGTTTGTAGTCTTTACTTAATCCTATAACAGCAGACTGAAGATTATTGAAGCCAAGCGAAGAAAACTCTAAAAGATAGTCACCCGACCGTAAATGCCGAAAACAAAATTCTCCTTTCTTATCTGTGTGTATGACGGATACCAAACTGTCTTTTTGGCAAAGCCTTATATTAACGCCTGGCATTATTTCTTTATTTTCAGCATTGAGCACTTTCCCTGATATTGTAATATTCTGGGAGAAAATATATAAAGGAAAAAGTACAACCAATAGTGGAAAAAGAATTCTTTTATTCAGTTTCCTACAATTTGTCACTATAAACTCAGAAGTTCTATATTCCTTAAGAGTTAATTCTATTTTATTTAAAAATACCGTAACTTTCATTTAACTATGGATTTTGTAAAATTAGTTCGCTCATATATAATATCCTATTTTGTAAAGTTTTCCCTTGCCATTGCTGGAATACAAGAACCTTTAATATCGTAAAAGTATTTACGGATCTATATTGCCAAGCATCTTTCTTAAAAGATTGCCAGATGAACTTACTATCTGAAAGTCTACCGTCTGGTTTTCCACAGATTTTATCTCAGTTACCTTGAAACGGCAAATGGCTTTCTGACGTTCAAAAGTGTCTCGGACAGGAGACAGGTCTCGTATCTGTCCTGCAAACGTTCTATATGGAGATTGCAGATAAATTATTTGTCCCTTCACTTTGTCAGGGCGTTTGTTCTCAAACTTAAGCAAGATGGTTATATTCGTGCTGTCCACTGGTGTGGTTGCCGTTCATGAGACTGGAGTTTCAGAGTAGTGTATGTGGTGAGGTTAGGCATAGATTGTAGGAAGAAACAAGAGACACCTGTCCCTACCGTGACTCTTCATCACAGCACAAAAAGACCTGTATCTCCTACACCACAACACCTCCTCCACCGTAAGACTTCATGTCCGCAGACTCCTATGTCATGTGTTATTTTAAGGCAAATATACAACTTTATTTTGTAAATGTATCCGTACAAGGAAGAAAAGCTGTATGTCTTGGATGTATTGTATTTTTGGATGAGTTGGTTATTTGGATGAGTTGGTTATGATCGGGTTAGGGATAAGGCTAAGACAAGGATTTGAGGGGGGAGGGATTACGGGTAGGATATAAGACGGCTGACCGGAGTCATCCAAAGATAAAACAAAAAAAAGAGAGCCTCGAAGATTTCTCTTCAAAGCTCTCTATAAAAGAAGGCGGCTACCTACTCTCCCGCATTGCATTGCAGTACCATCGGCGCAAACGGGCTTAACTTCTCTGTTCGGAATGGGAAGAGGTGGGACCCCGACGCAATAACCACCTGATAATTCTTTTCAAGTTGACCATTAAACATCAACCGTATAAGGTGACCTATTTCCACAAGCAAAAAAGAATGAAGAGCAACACAGCTCAAAGTGTGAGTCACCAGTCCTGCCCTCTCCTTACAGAAATCGGGCAGGACCGAAGAAAGTTTCGGGCAATTAGTAGTGCTCGGCTTTGACGTCACCGTCTTTACACCTGCACCCTATCAACGTCATCGTCTATGACGACCCTTATGAGGAGTTCTCATCTCGCGGATGGCTTCGCACTTAGATGCTTTCAGCGCTTATCCAGTCCAGACTCAGATACCCAGCGGTGCACCTGGCGGCACAACTGGTAAACCGGAGGTCTGTCCATCACGGTCCTCTCGTACTAGTGACGGCACCACTCAAAACTCCAACGCCCACGATAGATAGAGACCGAACTGTCTCACGACGTTCTGAACCCAGCTCGCGTGCCACTTTAATGGGCGAACAGCCCAACCCTTGGGACCTTCTCCAGCCCCAGGATGTGACGAGCCGACATCGAGGTGCCAAACCACCCCGTCGATATGAGCTCTTGGGGGGGATCAGCCTGTTATCCCCGGAGTACCTTTTATCCTTTGAGCGACGGAGTTTCCATACACATCCGCCGGATCACTATGCCCCAGTTTCCTGCCTGCTCGGGATGTCTCCCTCCCAGTCAAGCGCCCTTATGCCATTGCACTCTGTAAGGCCGGTTACCAATCGGCCCGAGGGCACCTTTGGAAGCCTCCGTTACGCTTTTGGAGGCGACCACCCCAGTCAAACTACCCACCAAGCAGTGTCCGCACCTCAGGCGCGTTAGACCTCAGACAGCCAAAGGGCCGTATTTCAAGGATGGCTCCACGAATGCTGGCGCACCCGCTTCGAAGCCTCCGGCCTATCCTACACATCGGATGACCAAGGTCAATGCTAAGCTGTAGTAAAGGTTCACGGGGTCTTTCGTCCCATCGCGGGTAATCGGCATCTTCACCGATACTACAATTTCACTGAGATCATGGTTGAGACAGCGTCCGGATCATTACACCATTCGTGCAGGTCGGAACTTACCCGACAAGGAATTTCGCTACCTTAGGACCGTTATAGTTACGGCCGCCGTTTACTGGGGCTTCAATTCAATGCTTCCCACTAATGGTGACATCTCCTCTTAACCTTCCAGCACCGGGCAGGTGTCAGGCTGTATACGTCATCTTTCGAGTTTGCACAGCCCTGTGTTTTTGTTAAACAGTTGCCTGGACCTATTCTCTGCGCCTCATTATACATGAGGACCCCTTATCCCGAAGTTACGGGGTCAATTTGCCTAGTTCCTTAACCATGAATCTCTCAACGCCTTAGTATATTCTACCCGACCACGTGTGTCCGTTTGCGGTACGGGTCGCATAAACATTAAGTTTAGCGGATTTTCTCGGAAGTATGATTACCTGCACTCAGGTCGTCCCGAAGGACAACCCGTACTTTCATCGTTCAGCTCGGATGGTGGATTTGCCTGCCATCCTCATAGCCTACAGACTTAAACGCCCTATTCCGTCAGGGCGCGGCAGTGTCACTGCTCCGTCTCCACATCACTGAATATGCGAGTTGCGGAATATTAACCGCATCTGCCATCGCCTTCGCCGTTCGGCTGAGACTTAGGACCCGACTAACCCCGGGCTGATTGGCATCGCCCGGGAAACCTCGGTCTTTCGGCGAAAGGGAATCTCACCCTTTTTATCGTTACTTATACCTACATTTGCTTTTCCATAAACTCCAGGATCAGTTACCTTCACCATTCAACGTCGATGGAATGCTCCCCTACCGATACTTTTAATTTACATTACTATCCCGCGCCTTCGGTATCTGACTTATACCCGATTATTATCCATGCCCGGACCCTCGACTAGTGAGCTGTTACGCACTCTTTGAATGAATGGCTGCTTCCAAGCCAACATCCTAGCTGTCACGGGGACCAGACTTCGTTAGACTAACTTAGACAGAATTTCGGGACCTTAGACGGCGGTCTGGATTCTTCTCCTCTCGGGGACGGACCTTAGCACCCGCCCCCTTACTGCACATCTGCTATCCATAAGCATTCGGAGTTCGTCAGGTCTCGATAGGCGGTGAAGCCCTCTTGACCTATCGGTCGCTCTACCTCTTATGGAGATCGATGCACGCGGCACCTAAATGCCTTTCGGGGAGTACGAGCTATCTCCAAGTTTGATTGGCCTTTCACTCCTACACTCACCTCATCGGGAAGCTTTTCAACGCTTATCCGTGCGGTCCTCCATCCGGTGTTACCCGGACTTCAACCTGGGCAAGTGTAGATCACTTGGTTTCGCGTCTACCCCATCTGACTCGACGCCCTGTTCAGGCTCGCTTTCACTGCGGATACGTGACTAATGGCACTTATCCTTGCCAGACATGGTAACTCGTAGGTTCATTATGCAAAAGGCACGCCGTCACTGAATTAACAGCTCCGACCGCTTGTAGGCGCATGGTTTCAGGAACTATTTCACTCTCCTCATCGGAGTGCTTTTCACCTTTCCCTCACGGTACTAGTGCACTATCGGTCTCACGGGAGTATTTAGCCTTACCGGATGGTCCCGGCGGATTCGCGCAGAATTACACGTGTTCCGCGTTACTCAGGATACCACTACGTCTCATCATGCTTCGGATACGGGATTATCACCCTCTATGATTATACTTTCCAGTATATTCGCCTCACAATCAAAGTACGACAGCGTGGTCCTACAACCCCTGCGGCGCATTGCTACGTCACAGGTTTGGGCTCTTCCCCGTTCGCTCGCCACTACTAGGGGAATCATTAAATTATTTCTCTTCCTGGAGGTACTAAGATGTTTCAGTTCCCTCCGTTCGCCTCACTACTACTGCAGTGATGACAGGCCTTCAGCCTGCCGGGTTGTCCCATTCGGAAATCCCTGGATCAATGGTTATTTGCACCTACCCAAGGCTTATCGCAGCTTATCACGTCCTTCATCGCCTCCGTGAGCCAAGGCATCCGCCATGCGCCCTTTCTTACTTTCTTCGCCTTCTTTGTAATTGCTTACAAAGAATGTAGCTCATACTTTCAGCTGTTGTGTGATTCTAATTTAAAGAAGTAAAAACCTCTTTTAGAATACTGGTCTAAAAAAGACCAGCTCTACATTACAGTCTTGCTTGTGTCAATATGTCAAAGATCGGATAAAGGAAAAATCGAAAATGAATAAGGAAATACCTTAAAACAAATGATTACCTTTAATGGTGGAGTACGAGGACTTGAACCTCTTTCATGTGAGCCTTAAACTCATGCTCCTACATTATATAATACAGAGTCAGTGCAGTACAAGAAGAAAAACGAACCAAAGGTTCTTTTTCTAGTCTTGATATTACCGTCAAATTATAAACTGATATACTTAAGAAATTATCTCAAGATACTCGTCATTATTCAACCGATAAACATCCTCTCCAGAAAGGAGGTGTTCCAGCCGCACCTTCCGGTACGGCTACCTTGTTACGACTTAGCCCCAATCACCAGTTTTGCCCTAGGCCGATCCTTGCGGTCACGGACTTCAGGCACCCCCGGCTTTCATGGCTTGACGGGCGGTGTGTACAAGGCCCGGGAACGTATTCACCGCGCCATGGCTGATGCGCGATTACTAGCGAATCCAGCTTCGTGGGGTCGGGTTGCAGACCCCAGTCCGAACTGGGACCGGCTTTCAAGATTGGATGCAATTTACATTACACCGTCCCTCTGTACCGGCCATTGTAACACGTGTGTAGCCCCGGACGTAAGGGCCGTGCTGATTTGACGTCATCCCCACCTTCCTCACACCTTACGGTGGCAGTATCTCCAGAGTGCCCAGCTTAAACTGATGGCAACTAAAGACAGGGGTTGCGCTCGTTATGGCACTTAAGCCGACACCTCACGGCACGAGCTGACGACAACCATGCAGCACCTTCACAGAGACCCCGAAGGGCGTCATTATCTCTAAATCCTTCCTCTGCAATTCAAGCCCGGGTAAGGTTCCTCGCGTATCATCGAATTAAACCACATGTTCCTCCGCTTGTGCGGGCCCCCGTCAATTCCTTTGAGTTTCACCGTTGCCGGCGTACTCCCCAGGTGGGATGCTTAATGCTTTCGCTTAGCCGCTGATACCAAGTACCAACAGCGGGCATCCATCGTTTACTGTGCGGACTACCAGGGTATCTAATCCTGTTCGATACCCGCACCTTCGAGCTTCAGCGTCAGTTGCGCTCCCGTCAGCTGCCTTCGCAATCGGAGTTCTTCGTCATATCTAAGCATTTCACCGCTACACGACGAATTCCGCCAACGTTGTGCGTACTCAAGGAAACCAGTATGCGCTGCAAGTCAGACGTTGAGCGTCTACATTTCACAACACACTTAATCTCCAGCCTACGCTCCCTTTAAACCCAATAAATCCGGATAACGCCCGGACCTTCCGTATTACCGCGGCTGCTGGCACGGAATTAGCCGGTCCTTATTCGTATGGTACCTGCAAACAATCACACGTGATTGACTTTATCCCCATACAAAAGCAGTTTACAACCCATAGGGCCGTCATCCTGCACGCTACTTGGCTGGTTCAGGCTCGCCCATTGACCAATATTCCTCACTGCTGCCTCCCGTAGGAGTTTGGACCGTGTCTCAGTTCCAATGTGGGGGACCTTCCTCTCAGAACCCCTACTGATCGTTGCCTTGGTGGGCCGTTACCCCGCCAACTAACTAATCAGACGCATCCCCATCCATAACCGATAAATCTTTACTTCACATCTGATGCCGTCAGTGAAGACCATAAGGTATTAGTCTGCCTTTCGGCAGGTTATCCCTTAGTCATGGGAAGGTTGGATACGCGTTACTCACCCGTGCGCCGGTCGACGTCCAAAAAGTGCAAGCACTTAATGCCGTTTCCCCTCGACTTGCATGTGTTAAGCCTGTAGCTAGCGTTCATCCTGAGCCAGGATCAAACTCTCCATTGTAAAATATGATTTGGTGATAAGTGATGGAGAATAAGTGATAATAAATACCACCACCCAAACACTTCACCGAGTAATCTCTGTTTCAGAACGCTTATCCTAAATAATATCAAGTAAAAAGCACCTTTATCTTTAATCCATACTTCGTAGTAATACTACCAAAGTACAGACAATGAATTGATCGGTTCGTTTCTTTTACCCATCTATCTGATAAAAATAACAGATAGACGCTTCTTGTACTACTTCTCTGTTTATGTAAATCTTTTCAAAGAACTCTTTCTTCATGCTTCATCTTTACAAGCCAAAAGGCTCATTTCTTGAAAGCGAGTGCAAAGGTATACAGAATTTCCTTTACCACCAAATGTTTTCAAGAAAAACTTTAAAAAAAATGTGTTTTACCATGTTTGGGATCGTTTGTCAGTGCCTATTAATACGCATACACCATATTAATATATAGAGAGCATTGCATTAATATATGGAGATCATCGCATTATTATATTGGGATCAGTACACTAATAAATAGAGATCAGGGCACTAACAAATAGAGATCAGGACACTAATAAATAGAGATCAGGACACTAATAAATAGAGATCAGGGCACTAACAAATAGAGATCAGGACACTAATAAATAGAGATCAGGGCACTAACAAATAGAGAGCAGTACACTAAAAAATAGAGATCAGGGCATTAATAGCCTATAAGCAAATACACATCCACTTCATTTGGCAGCCCTATTTGGGTGAAGTACCAAGTATATAAAAAGGCGAACTACGCAGGTTAACAAATGTTTAAATACGAAAACTAAACAAAAAAAACAATCCTTTGCCTCAATTACAAATACTTTTTATACTTTTGTAAGTAATAAAAAAATATCATATTTACACTATCTAAAGTATGACAAACCAAAGATTAAACAAGCAAAAGCTACCGAACACGACTTCCACCTTATTATATATAAGGAGAACAACCTTATTATGTATAGGAAAGACAACATTCATTTTCTGCATGCTATGCCTATGTTTAAGTTTACAGGCTAAGAATATTATCACGGGAACAGTCATTGATGAGACCGCCAACCCAATCATTGGAGCAACTGTAAAACTGACTTCTGGCACGGGATTAAAGCTACAAACGGCAACAGATCAAGACGGAAAATTCCTTCTCACGATAGAAGAAGACACCACAACAAGCTATCTTTCCATAAGCTGTTTAGGCTATAACGACTACCAGATACATCTCGAAGGAATCCAGAAGAATACAGATTTAGGTAAAATACAACTAACTCCTTCCACCAAAGAGATGAAAGAAGTGGAAGTCATTGGCAAGCGAGAGATAGATAAGATAGACCGAAAGATCATCCTACCATCGAAACTTCAGCTCAAAGCCTCCACCAATGCACTGGCTTTACTACAGAATATGCAACTAACAGGAATCCGTGTTAATACCATAAACAACACCGTTACAACCCTCTCAGGCAAAGCAGTACAACTCCGAATCAACGGAGTTGAATGCAAAATAGATGAAGTAAAAGCCATTCGTCCACAAGACATTATCAAGGTAGAGTACCATGATATGCCAGGTAGTCGTTATGCAGATGCACCTGCCGTTATCGACTTTATCGTTCGATACAAGAATGATGGCGGTAACCTCAGCGGTGATTTCACCAACGGTATCACCATGTTTGGCTTTGGGAACTACCAGCTATCAGCCAATTATCACAAAGGAAAATCAGAGCTAAAAGCCAATGGTTACTGGACCAGACGAGACCTTACGTGGACCAGAGAGAACTATGAAGAGTATCACTATCCAACAGGAACAATAAAAAACAAGGAGATAGGAGAGCCTACCAAGGTGAGATTCGATAATATGAAAGTCTCTTTATGGTATAATTACACATCCAAGAAGAGTAGTTTCAGTGCTATCTTCCGTGACTCATATGACCATTCTCCAAATTCAGGCTCCGATAGAATCAGCACACTATACCGCAATACAGACATTTATCACATCACCGATCAAACCCATAACAACGTAAATTCCCCATCACTCGACTTATATTTCCAATCCGATTTAGGTCATAATCAGCATCTTTATCTTGACGTAATAGGTACTTATATAGGCAGCAAGAGCAACCGTAACTACACATTGACAGCTATTGGTCAGCCCGACCAAACCATCATTTCACTTACAGAAGGTAACAAATACTCGCTCATTGGAGAAGGTATCTATGAGAAAACATTCAGCAAAAGCGCACTGACCTTTGGGTTAAAGCACACCCAATCCTATACCCGGAACATATATGACGGTAACATTGGCAGCACAGTGAAGATGAATACAGCCCAAACTTATGCCTATTCAGAATGGCGTTCAAAGCTCGGAAAGCTGTCATATACCCTTGGGATCGGTGCTATGCGCATCTTCAATCAGCAAGGGGACAATCATCTTTCTAAGCTTATTCTCCGTCCAAAGATTGCCCTCGCCTACCAACCTACCAATAACATAACCATTAAATATCAAGGCAATGTCTCCGGATATGCCCCCTCCTTGTCAGAGATCAGTGACGTCATGCAGACATAGATACCTATCAAATAAGGAAAGGAAACCCTGATTTGAAGGCGGTTACCTTCGTTTCCAACAACCTTATGATAAACTGGGGCACCCAATGGTTCGACGTTTCATGGAACGGAACCTACAGTTGTGACTTTCATCCGATGATGGAAGAGACCTCATGGAACGGAAGTAAGTTTGTTCGTACGACTGCAAATCAAAAGCGATTTCACAGGTTCAACACACAGCTTGGCTTACGTCTGCACCCCTTTGGTGAATGGTTTTCACTACAAATCACCCCATTTTTCAATCGATATATCAGCAATGGAAACACCTATACACATACCCATTCCAACTGGGGAGTCACTGGTGACGTCATTGCTATGTATAAATCATGGATCTTTTCGGCTGAGATGAATACCAGCTATCATTATCTATGGGGTGAGACTCTTGAGAGAGGAGAGTCCTCTCATGCTATAACTATTGGCTACAAACGCGACAGATGGGCACTACTACTGACCATGATGCTCCCCTTCACCAAACAATATGAGAGTTGTGATGAGAACTTTTCACATCTTGCCCCTTACCAGGCATACGCTTATTCAAAAGACTTTCGCCGTGTGTTAGCCCTCAAATTCTCATTCAATTTGGACTATGGCAAGCAGAAATCAAGTGCCACGAAGCGCATCACAAACTCTGACAAAGAGTCTGGAGTCATGCATGGCAGATAAAGAATCAAGCCTGAAAGGAATCCGATACGGACTGGTTTATCCGTCTTAAATTGATATAAAACTGTTGAGTAACCCCTCATACGATTACGCTCAACACATGAGATAATGTAAGAAAAAATCACATCTCAATCTTAAAAGGGCACCTTTTGCATTGTAAAAGGTGCCCTTTTGCATGATAAAAGATGCTCTTTTGAAGTGCAAAAGACGCCCTTTTGCAACGTAAAAGGGCGTCTTTTAAAACACGTTTTATAACTTACTACGTTTCAATTAGTTACAAAACTGAAAAAAGAAGAATTTCTTCTGATTCTCATTTTTTAGTCGCGAAATATTGTAATTATATTTCATTACTATCCAAAAGGATATTCAACACATCAATCCTATTGAAACTTCAAACTGCTTCAAACACTCGCTTCGAAACCATCTCAGCAGGTATTGCTCATTTAGCAATCACAAGAATAAGACTGCTATAGCACCCATCCATGGTTTCAGAATGGACAATCATTCACGACGTGCAGCCAGATAACACATAGGATATCCATGATTTGTCAGTGACATCAGCATAAATCAGAGAAGCATTGAGGTACACATAAGCTGCCTTTGTTACCCTCCCCTACTGTGTATGACTAAATCTTATGCCTATTTCTTATCCCTTTCACGAATTTCTACACGGCGAATCTTACCAGAAATAGTCTTCGGAAGTTCATCAACAAACTCAATAACACGAGGATATTTATAAGGAGCCGTCACACGTTTTACGTGGTTCTGAAGCTCTTTTATCAATGCTTCACCAGCCTTTTCCTTCCATTCATTGGCAAGAACGACCGTAGCTTTCACAACCATACCTCTCACTTCATCCGGTACACCAGTCACTGCACACTCCACAACTGCGGGGTGTGTCATCATAGCACTCTCTACTTCGAAAGGCCCTATACGGTAACCAGAACTCTTGATGACATCATCAGCACGTCCAACAAACCAGTAATAGCCATCTTCATCACGCCATGCAAGGTCACCAGTGTAGTACAAATTGTCATGCCAAGCCTTCTCTGTCAACTCAGGATCACGATAATAACCCTTAAAAAGACCAAGAGGTTTACCCTTAGAGGTGTCTATACAGATCTCACCTTTCTCTCCATCTTCACACTCAGAGCCATCAGGTCTCAACAGTTTCACATCATATTGTGGATTAGGCTTCCCCATACTGCCCGGCTTAGGCTCAATCCATGGGAACGTCCCGAGCGTCATACAGGTTTCAGTCTGCCCGAATCCTTCCATCATCTTTATACCTGTCAGCTGGTAAAACCTTTGGAAAATAGCCGGTTCAAGTGCTTCTCCAGCCGTAGTACAATATCTTAAAGCACTGAGATCATATTTCTTGAAATCCTCCTGTATCATGAAACGATAGATAGTAGGTGGTGCACAGAAAGAAGTGACATGATACTTCTCCATCACACGCATTATCTTTTCTGCCGTAAACTTCTCATGATCAAAGACAAATACAGTTGCTCCAGCAAACCATTGACCATATAATTTCCCCCAAACGGCTTTTCCCCAGCCCGTATCAGCCACTGTTAGATGAATACTATGCTCATCAAGATTGTGCCAATAGACACCTGTTATCAGATGACCAAGGGCATATAGATAGTCATGAGCAACCATCTTAGGTTCTCCACTGGTACCACTGGTGAAATACATCAGCATCGTGTCATCATTCGTATTGACCATTTCAGGGCGCACAAAGGCTGGAGCCTTGTCCCATTCAGCGTACCAATCATGGAAACCTTCGGATACTTCACGGTCTTTTTGTGCCAAAGAATTGACAGCAACACGCACTTCAACCGTTGGACTATCAGCCATTGCCTTTGTAATCTGCGTGGTGATATATTCATCATTGGCGCAAATGATAGCCTTAACAGATGCTCTCTGATTGCGATAGACGATGTCATTCGCCGTCAACATGTGTGTTGCAGGAATGGCAACAGCCCCAATCTTACACAAAGCCATCATAGAAAGCCACCACTGATAATGTCTTTTCAGAATCAGCATGACCTTATCTCCACGCCCAATACCAAGGCTTAGGAAGTAAGCTGCAGTGCGATCGGTCTCTTCTTTGAACTGAAGAAAGGTTGTTTTCACCTCCTCACCGCGTTCACTAGTCCACAACAGAGCAACCTTATCGGGTGCTGTTTTCGCCCATTCGTCCATGACATCATAAGCGAAATTAAAGTTCTCGGGTACTATAAAGTGCAGATGTTCACGATAATCTTCCTCCGAAGTAAAGTGAGTCTGCTTTAAAAAACGTTCTATCATTATTGTTATTCTGAAGTTAAAGGGAGTTGTTTGAAATAAAGTTAGCCTGCAACTTAAAAGATAATTGCAAGGAATCGGACAGCCTTACCATCCAAAGCACGCATGCCATGTGGCTGGTTTGCATCAAAATAGATGCTGTCTCCAGGTTCAAGAATCAGCTTCTTCCCGCCTATTGTCAGTTCCAATCGACCTTCCCACACCATGTCAAACTCCTGCCCCATATGTGTATTGGTCTCCAATGGAACATCAGCAGGCTTCGGTTCTACGATAACAATGAAAGGATCAGCTTTCCTTCCACGGAATCCACCAGCCAAACTCTGATACTTATATGCCTTTTGTCGCTCAACACTCATCCCTGTTCCACTACGTGTAAGGAAGTAAGAACACATGTGAGGTTCCTCTCCAAACATCAGAACATCTAATGCTATACCATACTTACGGGATATCTTCTGCAGGTTACTGACCGACAATTCACTTTCACCTGACTCCATTTCCAGATATTGTTCTTCGCTGATTCCACACAGATCAGCTATCTCTTTTGTTGGAATATCCAACGCTTCACGTAATCCTTTCAGCCGTTCACCTATCTGCTTTATTGCCTCTTCCATACAAAATACCTATTATTTATTTCCTACAAAAATACTTAATTGCCTTCTATTTATCACAAAAAAGTGTTAGCTTTTTAGTTTTCTATCGAATAAATAGAGCTTTTTATATACAAACTTTCACTATGTGTGCATTTCATTCTTTGGTTATCCGCCAACAAAAATAGCATGAAACAAACTTCAAACACACTACCTTTCTTACAAGATAAGAGCCATTGTCTATTGCCATAACAATATAGAATAAAATGCAACCAACATCCAATTAGGTAAAAAGAAACTTACCTCTGCAATACTATAGACACCTTTTTATATTATAAAAGGCATCCTTTCGTATGATAAAAAGATCCCCCTATACTACAATCTGTACCCTCCGGTGCGACAAAAGATACAAATACAGAAAAAAGACTATACCCAAACGTGACAGTTAGAACCCTCGCCGCAGCCGTGACAGTCTATAGAATATTGTCGACATATCACACATGTGAGCGACAGAAGACCGCCACTCTCATTTCAACCACAGCCTTTTTCCTCAACCTTCTTCCCTACTTCACCGACAGATATACAAAGGTATCAGTTGTTATCCAAGCTCTGGAATAACATAAGAAAGGGCTTCCAAGATCTGTCCACGGCTTGAACCTTCACGCACAGCCACAAAGATTGTGTCGTCACCAGCTATCGTTCCCAACACGCAATCAGCCTCCGAGTTGTCTATATCATACGCAAGTGCACTGGCATAGCCCGGTCTTGTCTTCACAATAGCAAGCTGTCCCGAGATATTTACAGAGATATAGCCACTCCTTTGCAGCATCTCCGTGGCCTTTCTTGGGGTCGTCACACGTTTATACATGGTTTCATTAGGCAACACATAAACGTATTTTCCATTCATAGATGCAGCCTTAGCCACTTTCAGTTGCTTCAGATCACGGCTCAATGTAGCCTGTGTCAGCTTGAAACCCTCCTGTTCCAAAACCCGCAATACTTCCTCTTGGGAACTCAACTCCATGCTGGAAATCAGCATTTTCAATGCTTCAAGTCTACTATTTTTTACCTTCATAAACGAATCTTTATACGTTAGAGACTACAAAATTATATATTTTATATTATAAAAGCAAACAAAATTAAACAAATATGCACAAATAATTTAATTATATCATGCATCATAGTATATTTATACAGTACTTATAAACAATTAAAAACATACTCTATTGCCGCGACACTCATGACACAATACCCCCTTACAGTCCAATAAAAGAAACGGATTGACAGTCAATAGCCCCATCAATCATGTACCCATAAAGTTCTACACCACCACCTTTCCTCTCTCATATCTCAAACAAAAAGAGTACTTTAACATATGGTTATATGAAATAAGATTTGTATATTTGCACTAAATTAACACTCATAAACTAAAAAATTCTTATGAAAAAGAAACTCTACGGTGTATGTATAGCCACTTTACTCTTCGCCGGAGTAACACCAATGAAGGCTCAGTTTAATATTGGTAAAGCTGCAGGCGGTGCTGTAAAAGCTGCCAAAGCCATCACATTATCAGATGCTGACATGGCAAACTATGTAAGAGAATACATAGCTTGGATGGACAAGAACAACAAGGTTTGTGATGCCAGAAGCCCTTATACAAAGCGTCTGAACAAACTAACTCAAGGCTTAACAAACGTTGAAGGAATACCATTGAACTTCAAGGTGTACTATGTCACAGACGTTAACGCCTTCGCTTGTCCTGATGGTAGCGTACGTGTGTTCTCTTCTTTGATGGATATGATGACCGACGAAGAGCTCTTAGGCGTTATAGGACATGAGATTGGACACGTTGCACACAAGGACTCTAAGAAGCGATTCCGTACTGCTTTACTTACCTCAGCACTGAAGGATGGACTCGCAGCAAGCAACGGAAAAGCTGCTGCACTTACTGATTCACAACTTGGAGAGCTTGGAGAATCATTGCTCAACGCCACTTATTCCCAGAAACAAGAGAGTCAAGCTGATGCCTATGGATATGATTTTCTGAAGGAAAACGGTAAGAACCCATGGGCGATAGCACTGTCTTTTGAAAAGCTGAAGAAGCTGGAAGAGGATCAAGGTATCAAGAAAGACAGCAAGTGGCAGCGTATGTTCTCATCACATCCAGACCTTGACAAGCGTATCAAGACCATGAGTAAGCGTGCTACAAAAGATGGTTTTGAGCGCCCAGAGAACAAGATGCCAGAGAAGATTCAGCCTGAAGAGCCTGTGACAACCAAGCAAGCAACAAGCAAACAGAGCACTGCGAGGAAGTCAACAGGTAAGAAACCAGCTGGCAAAAGACCTGCAGCTAAAGGCAGAAGAAGATAAACACAGGTATGATTGATACGGGTGGAGTAACATTACAGCTACACCTTATATATATAAGGAGACACATCGGGGAAATAATTCATACATAGAAAAAGAATAGTTCACGGGACTTTGTATAACAGTTAATACTACTCTTTTGTAAGATAAATTCCCTATTGATTTCTGAAAGGGCATCTTTTGAATTCCAAAAGATGCCCTTTTGCATGGTAAAAGATGCCCTTTTGAGGTGTAAAAGGTGCCCTTTTACAATACAAAAGACGCCCTTTTACGAGCCTATCTGTAACTCATTGAGAACCTATTAGTTACAAAAGTGAAAATAGAAGCATTTCTTTCTTTTTCGAGTTCATCATGCCCTGCCACTTGTAAGATTATTTTACCACCCACAACACCTCCTTTTTCACCCATCCCGACATCGCTTTACACTTTATTATATATATACGTCGTATGCATGGGAACAGTATTCAAACAATCCTCTCTTAGTACCACTCTGATCAAAGATATTAGCCAACTCACAGCCCGTCTATAAGACATCAACCTTATTTCTCGCCTATCATACCAGAAGAAATACACACAATGATAGAAACAAAGAGAGGTTGTTACCAATGTGGCAACAACCTCTCTTCTATCTTTTGTCGTACTATAATGTCAGTTTACAATGCTTCTTCCCGCATCAAACAAAACACACAGGAATCCTACAAAACCTTATTTCAGCTTCCTTTCAAGATTCTTCAGCATGTCAACCGTCATAGAATCCAAATCAAACTGTGGACGCCAATCCCATTCTTCACGTGCTGCACTATCGTCAAGGCAATCAGGCCAGCTATCAGCAATACCTTGTTTAAGAGGGTCAACATCATAAACCATCTTGAAATCTGGTTTATAACGCTTGATGGTTTGATAAATCTTTTCAGGGTCAAAGCTCATAGAAGCAATGTTGAAACCATTACGATGCTTCAGTCGAGAAGGGTCTGCCTCCATCAAAGAGATAGCTGCATGCAAGCCATCTGGCATGTACATCATATCCATCAACGTGCCTTTCTTAATCGGACAGACAAACTCTTCACCACGAACAGCAGCATAATAGATGTCCACAGCATAGTCTGTTGTACCGCCACCCGGAGGTGTTACATACGAAATAAGACCAGGGAAACGAACCGAACGTGTATCGACGCCATACTTTTTGAAGTAATAATCACTGAGTAACTCTGTCGTTACCTTTGATACGCCATAGATAGTTCCAGGGCGTTGCACAGTATCTTGAGGAGTCAGCACACGTGGAGTACTTGGTCCGAAAGACCCGATAGAACTCGGTGTGAACACTGCACAGCCGTTTTCTCGTGCTACTTCCAAGATGTTCCAAAGACCATCTACGCCAATCTTCCACGCCAACCGAGGCTTGTTTTCAGCTACAACTGATAGCAAAGCTGCCAGATTATAGATGGTATCAACATTGTGTTTTTTCACCACATTAGCAATCATCTCAGGGTTAGTCACATCCGCTTCCGCTGCAGGACCAGTCTCTTTCAGCTCTCCAGTAGGCTCAGCCCCTTTAATAAAACCAGCTACAATGTTATCATTTCCATAACGTTTTCGCAATTCACGAGTGAGTTCTGAGCCTATTTGCCCTGTGGAACCAATAACCAAAACATTTTTCATAAATATCTTTAAGTATATGTTTACAAGACTGCAAAGTAAGCATATTTTTTTGACTAAGTATGGTATACTAATCTTAAAAATAATAAAAATACTCGCACGTAATGCAAAAAACAAGTATAAAAACTCCTTTATCTCAATATTTATACCTTACTTTGCTACCGATAAACATTAAAAAATCTAATGTTATGTACAATAAGATGAAAGACCATCTTTGCAAAGAATTGGCAGAGATAAAGGAAGCTGGACTCTATAAAGAGGAAAGAATCATTGAGAGTCCACAGCGTGCAGCAATTGAAGTAAAGGGAAAAGAAGTACTGAACTTCTGTGCAAACAACTATTTAGGACTATCCAATCATCCCCGACTCATCGAAGGAGCGAAGAAAATGATGGATAAACGAGGCTTCGGAATGTCGTCCGTGCGGTTTATATGTGGTACACAAGACGCACACAAAGAGTTAGAAGCCGCTATCTCCGAGTACTTTAAAACCGAGGATACCATTCTCTATGCAGCTTGCTTTGATGCTAATGGCGGTGTTTTCGAACCTTTATTCACGGATCAGGATGCCATTATCTCTGATTCCCTGAACCATGCATCAATCATTGATGGTGTACGTCTTTGCAAGGCAAAGAGATACCGTTATGCCAATGCAGACATGAATGAGCTTGAACATTGCCTACAAGAAGCACAGGAACAACGCTTCCGCATCATCGTCACTGATGGTGTTTTCTCTATGGATGGTAATGTTGCTCCTATTGATAAGATATGTGATTTAGCAGAGAAATATGATGCTCTTGTCATGGTAGATGAGTCCCATTCAGCTGGAGTTGTTGGTGCTACAGGACACGGAGTGAGTGAACTATGCAACACTTATGGGCGTGTTGATATCTATACAGGTACCTTAGGAAAGGCATTCGGTGGTGCATTAGGTGGCTTTACAACAGGTCGGAAGGAGATTATCGACATGTTACGCCAGCGTAGTCGTCCTTATTTATTCTCCAATTCACTTGCCCCTTGTATCATAGGTGCCAGTCTTGAAGTATTCAAAATGCTGAAGGAAAGCAACGAACTTCATGACCAACTTGTTGAGAATGTCAACTACTTCCGTGACCAGATGATAGCTGCTGGATTTGACATCAAGCCTACACAGAGTGCCATCTGTGCTGTAATGCTCTATGATGCCAAGCTTTCTCAGGTTTATGCAGCCAAACTTCTTGATGAAGGAATATATGTCACAGGCTTCTATTATCCTGTTGTTCCAAAAGGACAAGCCCGCATTCGTGTACAGATATCAGCTGGACACACAAGAGAACAGCTTGATAAATGTATCGCAGCATTCATCAAGATTGGTAAAGAACTTGGTGTTTTGAAATAAGAAAGCCTTCGTGATAAGACAAACAGAGGTAGGAAAGGAAGGCTTCCAAGTCTGAATACAATCAAAAGAAGCTTTTATAATAACCTCTAACGCTGTTTTTCAACATATAAAAGAGCCATATCTTAACTCTTCATAAGAGTAGGATATGGCTCTTTGGGTTATGTATTATTACTGTATATCAGTTTGATATCTGTGTCATTAACCGTCAATACTCTAATACTTTGAAGCTTATACCGACTGCATATCAGTTTAACATCAGTGTCATTAACAGTGTGTCATCTGCAAAAATGTAATCAGCCAGCTCCTGAATTGTCAAAGAACGTGTATCAGGTAAAGGATAATTCGTACGTGTTACCTTTCCTTTTTTAATGCAGAAGTAGATATTATTCATCGGAATATCAGAGTCATTGTAAACCCGAATGTTTTCTTCTTTCTCTGGATGGCACCCTGCATAGAGTGTCAAAGCCATCTCTGCATTGATGATACGGATCATAGAAGGAATGTCATTTTGCTGTCGTTTTGCATCTGGGTCAATAGCTTGTGCAATACGAAAGTCCTCCTTTACAATATCAAACCCTTCTTTATCATGTAACACGATACATGGTTTTGAGCGTTGCCAACGGTCAAAAGTATCAAAATCCATGGCATCTACATCCGCAGGAGGTGGTGTACAAGTTATATGTTGGGTATATCCACAACGTGCATACCAGTCATACAACCACTCTTCAGCAGGTATAAGCGTTGCAAACAACGTCTTTATGATACAAACGGAAGTGTGCCTGCGACATAAGACCAGCCCCTAAATTCTGCTTTCGGTACTCTTCACGCACGCTAACACCACTGATATAGGCAGTCTTTACCTCCTTATTATAATATTTCAGTTGGTAAGGAAGTGTCTGTAAAGCCGCTACTGTATGCTGATTCAACTGACAAGTAACGTTGTATTCTGGCTTGAACACACGTGAGAAATACAACTCAATAAAAGCTTCCGGGTCATGAAAAGTATCTCTCCAAAGGCTGATTGTTTCCTCTTTTATACGTTCTTGATTCTCCTCTTGGGCAAGAGGAAGCTTCTCCATAACAACGTTTTTCTCTAAAAGAATGTCTGGTTTATAAGATAGTTTAGCATAACGCAGCCCTTCTAAGCCAAGGTCTTCTTCCCTATTCATGTACTCATACTGCTCGGGAAGATGCATTGCAAACTCTTGATTGATGATAGAGAAGGCTCCTTCATAGGCTGTATCAGCCTTCTCAACACACACATCAAAGGTTCGATTCGTAATGGGACAGCCAAAAGTAAAGGCTATCAGCTTACCATCTACCCATATAGTACCACCCAAAGCACCAACTTCATCCCACAATTCAAAGACACGTGTCATGGAACGAAGCTCTTCTGAGAGTTCCTCTTCCTCGTTGTTATCCTCCTTCGTAACGATCCTCCAGTTAGCTTCCACAGCCAAACATTCAGGTATCATATCCTTTGTCAGAGGCCGATATTCATAGTTTGGATAGGTCTTCCGGAACCTATTACAATGATTTCGTTTACTTTGCAGCTTCTTTCCTGCCAACGTTGCGAGCTTCTCCCGTGTGTAAATATAGTCGAAGTAGTCACGGTCTGGCTTATATAGAATGTATCTGGGAAGATACTTTCAAGTATTTCCACCATGTTTGTACACACTCCTAACATGAGAAAAGGGTGCCCCAACGTGATAGAATCATCCCGCATTTGTCGTACAACCTTAGCAAATGGCTCGCTCATCAGCTCATTCCATTCCCCTTTCCATACTGGTGCCATATACGCAAGATGGTGTCCTATATAGAAGCGGAAGACAAGAAAGCCATCAACTTCAGCTATTTGGGTATTGTATAAGAACCTCCATGAGATGATATTTGCAAAGCTTAAATCACAATTTTGCCTGTCACTACACAGTGTATAGCTCTGTACCAACTCACGATCAGTCGTTTTTACATCGTGAAACTTAATCATTGTATATACAAATTTGTTATAATTGCAAATATAATCAGATTTATTCAGACAACCAAAGTACATTGCTTTTTTGTGGTAAAAACGACAACCAAGTTTGGCATTATGACTTTATTTGTATATCTTTGCAGAGGATAGACTGCATGAAACAGTGATAGTTACTTTACGAACAAGAGCTAATCCTTGCAATCTTTATTAAGACTTATCCGAAACGAACAATAATATTTGAATAAAAACTATGGATTTATTAGAGCAAATCGTTGCACGTGCGAAAGCCGACAAGCAACGTATCGTGCTCCCCGAGGCCGAAGAGGGAGCGTACACTTAAGGCTGCCGATAGGGTTCTGGCAGATGATATCGCCAATCTGATCCTCATTGGCAACCCCGCCAACATACATAAGCTCGCTACTGAATGGGGGCTTAAGAACATTGACAAGGCTACCATTGTTGACCCAGAGAACAACCCTAAGAGCGAAGAATATGCAGAAAAACTGGCTGAACTACGCCAGAAAAAGGGTATGACCATTGAACAAGCACGCGAACTTGTTACTAAGAATAACCTGTACTTAGGCTGTATGATCATCAAGACTGATGGTGCTGACGGTCAGATTTCAGGTGCTCTTTCAACAACAGGAGACACCCTTCGCCCTGCATTACAGATCATTAAGTGTGCTCCAGGCATCACTTGTGTGAGCGGCGCAATGCTCATTCTCACCCACGAAGCACAATACGGAGAGAACGGTATAGTAGTAATGGGTGACGTAGCTGTGACCCCTAACCCTACAGCTGACCAACTTGCACAAATCGCTTACACCACAGCTGAGACAGCAAAGAGTGTTGCTGGCTTCCAAGACCCTAAGGTTGCCATCCTGAGTTACTCAACAAAAGGATCTGCAAAGGACGCAATAGACAAGGAAACGGGTAAGAGTGTATACGTCATCGATAAGGTTATCGAGGCAACAAAGATAGCAAAAGAAAAGTTCCCTAACCTGAAAGTAGATGGTGAACTACAGTCTGACGCTGCTCTTGTTCCTGCTGTTGCGGCAAAGAAAGCACCTAACTCTGACATCGCAGGTAAGGCTAACGTCCTTGTTGTACCTAACCTTGAGGTTGGAAACATCGGCTATAAACTCATAGAACGCCTTGGTGGAGCAAAAGCTATAGGCCCTATTCTTCAGGGTATAGCACGTCCTGTGAATGATTTATCACGTGGTTGCTGCGTTGATGACATCTATTATATGGTAGCAATCACCGCCTGCCAGGCGCAAGATGCAAAGAAATAATTAAGAATAACATAACTCTTTATATGAAGATATTAGTTCTGAACTGCGGTAGTAGTTCCATTAAGTACAAGCTATACGACATGAAGGATGAGTCAGTATTGGCTCAGGGAATCGTTGAACGTATTGGTCTTGATGAAGCTTTCATTAAGGTTAAGCTCAATAATGGTGAGAAAGTACAAATCATGGAAGACCTTCCTACTCACAAAGAAGGCGTTGCATTGGTATTCAAAGTACTCCTCGACCCTAAGATTGGGGCGTTAAAGAGCCTTGATGAGATTGATGCTGTAGGCCATAGAGTGGTCCAAGGTGGTGATCTCTTTGAGAAAAGCTGCATCGTAACAGAGGAAGTTGAGAAGGGAATAGAGAGCCTTATCGACCTAGCACCAGTCCATAATGCTGGTCACCTACGTGGTTTGCGTGCTGTAGATGCACTGATGCCACACACACCACAGGTGGTTGTGTTCGACAATGCCTTCCACAGTACAATGCCAGACTACGCATATCTTTATGCAGTTCCTTATGATTTGTACAAGAAGTATCATGTTCGCCGTTATGGTTTCCACGGAACAAGTCACAGATACGTGTCACATCGCGTATGTGAGATGCTGGGCGTAGACATCAAAACACAGAAGATTATCACCTGTCATATCGGTAACGGTGCTTCAATGGCAGCCATCAAGAATGGCAAGGTCATTGATACTTCTATGGGATTGACCCCATTGGCAGGTCTTATGATGGGCTCACGCTCTGGCGATATAGACCCTTCTGCCGTTACATATCTGATGGACAAGCTCGGGAAGAAGCCACAGGAGATGGCAGATTTCCTCAATAAAGAGAGCGGAGTGTTGGGTATTACGGGTATTAGCTCGGACATGCGTGACATTGAGAATGCTGATCTCGAGGGTAATGAGCTTGCTCATCTGGCTTTACAGATGTACGCTTACCGCATCAAGAAGTACATTGGCGCCTATGCAGCAGCCATGAATGGTGTTGACATCATCGTCTGGACTGCTGGTGTTGGTGAGAACCAGACTGGTCTGCGTTGGGATGTTTGCGAGGACATGGAGTTCTTTGGCATCAAGCTTGACAAGGAACGCAACAAGGCTCGTGGTGTAGAACAGATCCTTTCAACAGACGATTCAAAGGTAAAGGTTGTTCTTGTACCTACTGATGAAGAGATTGTTAGTGCACGCGACACCCAAGATCTCGTCAGAGAACTGAAGAAATAAAAGGTGAAAGTGGTATAGATATAAACAGAACCACACCTAAACTGAATCATAATGGCGCAGGCTTTTCAATAAGCTCTGCGCCATTTTTTTATTCGATTGACACCTTCCCTGATTACTAAGTGGTAGGAATAAGTAAGCACGACGAACACATTGAAGGACTGAAAGGAGACATTTCCTTATCTAAGAAAAGACTTTACATAAAAGAAAGCTATCTGAATCAAAATTCAATCCCTATGCCCTTAAAACCGACTTTGTAACCATAAGATTATCAAATGGTTACAAATAGGCTCGTAAAAGGTGCCCTTTTACGTTGCAAAAGACGCCCTTTTGAGGTGTAAAAGATGCCCTTTTACATTGCAAAAGGGCATCTTTTACAATGCAAAAAGGCATGTATTGAAATCTAAGAGTAAATTTATTGTACAATAAGGAGTTCTTTTCTCTTTTTCTTTTCCTATCATTGCAGAATAGAACACATAAAGTTTTATAGAAGGACAGCTTGTCTATCGGTCCGCAATCATCCCACACCAACAAGCCATCATCCACACTTACAGACCATACAAGACAAAAAAGCGAAAGGTAGTTGTCTCACGACAACTACCTTTCTTTTGACTAAACTTAATCTACAAACCTGAGTTTATTTTTATTTCTAAACGAAATTTACTCTCTGATTTCCTTTGTACTGCACCTTATTCATCTCCTTGTCAGAGAATGAAAGAGACCGTTTTCAAAAGACGTTGCAAAGATAATGGTACTTTTTTAAACCACAAATACTTTTTAGTTAAAATGAGTTTTTGTATGTAAAAACATGCTTTTTCACCCATAAAACTATAGATTTTATCTTTCTTAAGGCTTACTTTCTCCTTCAATGTACTCTTCCAAGAACATGTGTTCACCGTCAAAAACAGCATAAGTGAACTGCCATATCCAGTCTCCAAGTATCAACATGCGTACCTTACCAGACAGTGTGAGGTCGAGTTCTATATGTCTGTGCCCGTAAATATAGTAATCTATATCCTTATGAGACCGCATATAGTCTTTTGTATAACGCACAAGGTACTCCTTATCCTCGCCCAAATACGGCATCTCCTTACCATCAGCGCGCTTCAGACGGCTCTTTTTTGCCCAGTTAAGTCCCAACTGCATTCCCCACCAAGGATGAAAAAAATTGAGCAATCGCTGACAAATCCGATTATGGAAAACCTTACGTAGGAATTGGAACATCGGATCAGGATCACCTAATCCGTCACCATGTGCAAGATAGAAAACCTTACCGTATATCTCCATCGTTACTGGTTTGCGATGCAGGATGACACCACATTCCTCCTCCAAATAGCCATAAGTCCAAAGGTCATGATTACCTGTGAAGAAATGAACTTCCACCCCCATATCCGTCAACTCAGACACCTTACCCAAGAAACGGGTAAAGCCTTTTGGCACAACATACTTGTATTCATCCCAGAAATCGAACATATCACCCAGCAGATACACTGCTGATGCCTTGTGTTTGATACTGTCTAAGAAGCGTACAAGTCTGCGTTCTTGCGTTCTCCGATGAGCTATTGCCAGCGAACCAAGGTGTGCGTCGGAAAGGAAATATACATTTTTCATACTCCGGAGTTCTATTTCATGATAATAATCTACGCCAGTTACTCAAATCCCAGTTCAACTCTTGCCTCTTCAGACATCATACTTTGGTCCCAAGCGGGTTCAAAAACAAGGTTGATATTGGCACTCTTCACACCTTCAACACTCTCCACTTTGTGCGAACATCCTCAAGAATGAAGTCTGCTGCAGGGCAAGAAGGAGCGGTAAAGGTCATATCCATATCAAGGTTTCCCTTGTCATCAACATCTATTTTATAAATCATTCCGAGGTCATAGATGTTCACGGGGATCTCAGGGTCATATACTGTCTTCAGTACATCGACTATCTTCTCTTCTATTTTTGTTTTCTCTTCTTGTGTCATAATGAATACTTTGTTTATAATATGTTGCATGCAAAGATAATAATTAAATACAATTCTAACAATAATTGCGTATAGAAAGCTACAGAACTTACTGTTACCCCAAGGGTACAAAGCCTACTACTATCGCATGATTACAGCACGGACTGAACCATCATTCATTACCAATCGCACGATATATGTGCCCTTCTGCAGCGTCAATTGTACCCTATTGGCTGCATCAACATGCTGATTTGCTATCAACATACCGTTTAATGTATAGACAGATACGCTCTTCAGATTGGGTAACTGTACCTCTAAGACACCTCCCGTCAGCTTGATTGCATCAGCAGGGATGATGCCTTTTATACCATTTGATACTATGTCAGCGTCTGAATTATAAGGACCATTAACAACAGAGACATACAATGGATTGGGAATAGTAGCCGTAAAGTCGACTTCTTCACCTTCCACAGCACCTATCAGAGCCACACGATAACGGCGATTGTTGATAATTTGCAAGTTCTTAGCATTAAGCCAATCACTCGTAACATTACATTCTACACCACTCCCTGTGATGTTTACCTTCTTTGGTCGCCGCATTAAGGATATGCGTTTATCGGTCTGTGGGTCTATAAGGTATAGTCTTAAATCACCTTTATATTGTGCTTTATCAGCAAGAAAGCAAAACAATTCACCCTGAAAGTAGTATTTAAGCCAACGTCTATACCCTCACCAGGCATGCTTGCTTCGTCTGCGTCCTGTACATAAGTAACTATCTGACCAAAGATATTCAGTCCTTTTCCAGCCTCAACATCAATTGTATAGGGTACCTGTGTGGGGTGATTGCGCACCAGACAAGTATCTTTCTTGCCTTCCTTGACGATTGTTACACGTAAAGTATAGCTTCCTGGCGCTGTTGTTAATGGCAGAATGAACGGAATTCTGACCTTTGTCGTAGCAAAAATATCAAAGTCTATGGCTGTCTCTGTCTGTGATGTATAGGCAATATCCCCCTTACTATTGAGCATTTCCAACTTTACTACACCGTCAAAGGGCTGTGCATCCAATTTACGAATAAGTAATTGGACGCTATTTGCTCACCTATACGCAGCTTCTTATCGAACACTGGAGCAGAGACAAGCTGATAAGTTGGTTCTTTTGACGGCATTTCCAAGAAGGAAACCTTTCCATTCTCAACCTGCATTACCATGCGTGGTGCCTTCTTCATACGTGCCCATGACCCTAAACTACCCTCTTCCTGCTGGCGTGCAGCTATTGGTGACAAAGTATAAGTACCATTGGGCAATGCTGAAAGGTCAAGCGTTATGACGACATCCTTATCCATTAAGTTTCCCGGCAACATCTCACCGTTGTTCATCTTGAAGCAATCTTTGGTAAAGATAGCCCTTCCATGCTGAGCATAAGGGAAAGTTTTTATCAGTTGGTCAGCCTCATCATAGACTCCAACCCCGACATCTCCAACAAAATTTTCATTACTTTGATTGACGAAATGACTATATCTCAGATGTAAGTTGTCAGTCAATTGACTTGGAATAGAACCAACAAAAGCCATCTCACCATCAAAGTTAAAACACATATTTGGTGCTCTGTACGCAATATCCGCATCTATCTTAGGTACTCCAGGCTTGTTAGGATGGATGGCAATAACATGGAGTTTACGGTTAAATCCCAATGAACTGCCACCGAACTCCTTACCTGTTGAAGTGATATTCAGAGCTGCAAGTGAATAAAAACCATCTGCCTGACCATCCCAACCAAAGTTCATATGGAACAGATCTGCCTTGTCATAGCCATCACAAACCCATGCATGGGCACCATAACCACCCTTTGCCTCACCCGAAATGTAAAGAGGAAAGCCGTTACGAAGCTCCTTTTTAACAAGTTCAACAAAGTGACTTACACCTTCATTAGCCCTCTCCACAAGTGCTGCATCATAATCAAAATAATTGCGGAGAGCTCGTTCTGCCATGTAACTCTGTGTTCCACTCGCTATAGAAGTGTATTGCATATTGGTCGCAACACCTACATCATACATCAATTTAGCAACAGCATCTTGCTCTTGAGATGATGTCTTGACATGTGAATAATCATCCACCATGTGCTTCCAGTCGTAGTTTGACTTTGTGAAATCAACCGTTCGGATCGTATGATCGGATGTTACCGTGTAGCTTTCTGTCCCTTTTCCCTGTGCAGGCCACTGATGATAACGCATGATTTGGGCTACTGCCGTAGCCACACAACCCGTCATGTACTGTGTAAACTTACTGTATGGATAGTCCTGACCCCAATGAGTTTTAATCAAAGGTGCCACATAATCGGTTGTAATAGGCTTCGTTTCAGCACGAGTTGTCAGTCTTTTGTCGCTTCTTAACTCATCATAAACATGCTGATAGGCACCAAGTAAATACCTAACTTCTGGGTTCAGATGTCCAAATCAAGTGGGTTTTCATTGCTATATGCCAGCACTTGTCCCATTTTATCATTGCCTGCAACTATTACAAAGCCTTTTCCACTAACGTCATTGAAGACATAATAAGGCTGCAATACGGCTGAACGCGTCCGTACTGCATCCTCTTTACTGACCTTCACATAGCCCTTTGCTATGTGCAAAGCAGTCTTAAAGTCTATGTTTTCAGCATGGACTCCAACTGTAAAGCACAAGAGAACAAGAACAGAGAGTACCCTGTTTGAAAGTATTCTACCAATAAAAGGATTCATTTTCTTAATCGTTAATTAAAGTAATAAGCTTAAAATATCAGGTTTATAATCAATAACTATCAGGGTGCAAACCGCTTTCTGACCCATCCTTTATACGTATTAATATCTAATATAACCGAGTCTTGAGGAGTAATATCAGCCAGTGGGATACTCGTAAAGACCTTTGTACTATAATATTCTGGCACATTATTCTGATTATGATAGAGCCGGATATAGTACTTTTTGCCCCCTCCAGACTGCTGTTTTACCGAGTCACAGACCACACCTAACGACTGTACAGCGGTTGAATCATCAGTTTTTCCTGTCTTCAATACCAACCCAAGGTTCAGGTAACGATGCCCTTTGCTGACCCAGGCACTCTCAAAAGTGACGGGATCAGTATGCATATGTGCGACATCTGTAGTACGTTTCATTTTCAAAACAGCAACAGGCTGAATGGCAACCACCGCCGTTGCACCTTCTTCCACCTTATTATAATATAGCAAAGCACGATAAGTTGTATCTGCCTTGACCTTCCATTTGGGTCGATAAGCAGGTGTTAAACGAAGAGTTGTACCATCATCTGTCACAGCTTCCACAAAGGCTGATGATGCATTTGTGGACACTTCGGCGAAAGAAGTGTTCAGATAAGACAGAGAAGAGTCACCCGTTTCGTAGAAATCACGTGTACAAGCAACTACCATTAGCAATGCTATAATCGTCACTGCAATGGTAGTTGCTGATTTCATCGTTTTACTATTACGCCCCACAAGACTACTTCTTAAATGTGAGACGGTTCAATAATGATTTGAAACGTCCGTTCTCTGACGATGCAGCGATATAGTTCTTAGCTGGATAAGCATACTGTGTCAGCAGACAAGTGCGCAGGAAATGATCATCACGATTCTCTATATCGATCTTCTCTATCTGCCCATTGATATACTCATCAAACTTCTGATAGTCCTCAGATGTGTAATATTCCTCATACACCTTAGTATCCTGAATCATGTCAAGTGCCACATAATTGCAAGGATAAAGCTCATAATTGCTATGAATCTCACGATCAATATGCGCTGCTATCTCATCAAATAGCTTGTTCTTGGGCTGCTCTGCGTCCACAGTATCAAGCCATTCATCAATGCAAGGAGCACAACGATAGAAGATATGTCCCTTGAATCCCTTGATACCAACAAGCATACTCTCCATATCATCTTCGGCAGTTTCTTCCAATATGGGACATCTCGGCGCAGCTGATACTCCCTTGCCTTCAAATAATCACATGGATCATACTCATAAGAGATGGTAAGCGGAACGATATGCAACTGCTTCAGGCGATCGATGATACTACCTTCACCACCCATAGCCATCATCTTCAGAATGGCAGGTTGCGTGAGATCATTAGAGTTTTTAGCACGACCTTGACGCTGAGCAATCCATATATTCTCATTTTTCTCAGCCACTGCGAAGTGTATATATTCAGACATTCGCTTGCTGGCACGTAACATTTCAACGGAATGCAACGCACGTTCAACAGTGAAAGACTTATTGATACGTACCAAATCACGCACCCAATCCTGTGACAACAAGTTGTCTCCAATAGCTATTTCACATGTTGTTGCAAAGCCAACATCAATCAACAGCTTATCAAGAAACGCCGAATCAAGAACAATATCACGATGATTGCTCACGAAAGTATATCTGTTGCGAATGTCAATGTTCACTGCATCCATGCTACAACCTAAGCTCAGAGTCGTTACAAGACGCTGAAGGAAAGGATAGCAGAAAGCCTTTTGGAACTCAAGATTCGTCTTGCAGCCATGCATTTTCTGTTCTATAGCCTCCTTTGGAACATCAGGGTAAAGATATGCCAGAACCTGTTGAAACTGCTTATCAGCAAGGATTCGATCATAGACTGCCGGCAATTCTTCCGGCTCAAACGGACGAATAGGGTCAAACTCTGATGGTATATTCATAATCTTAAATGTTAATTGAATTTCTTTTCTTTGTTTATTTGATGCTGTTCTAACCAGCTATGATAAGGTCTATACCCATTTCTTCTATACGCTTTGCTACGGCATGTGGTATTTTTGCATCTGTAATGATAGTGTCAATATCCTCCATCCCACTGATTTTAGCAAACCCTCGTCTGCCAAACTTACTTGAATCAGCCAACACTATCGTCTTCTGTGCAGCCTGCATCATAGCCCTGTTCAGTTCAGCCTCACGGATATCAGTTGTGGAAATACCAAAATCAACATCAATACCATCCACTCCTAAGAAGAGTTTACTGAACGAACAACCACGTAAAAACTCCATACTATACTGCCCAACTACCGATGCACTACTATGACGAAGCATTCCTCCTAACTGAATAATATCAATGTTTTCATTACCAGACAGAGACATTGTGGCTTGCAAGGAAGCAGAAACAACGGTCAGTTTACCCTCAGGTTGTATGTTACATGCCAACGCATGAATGGTAGTTCCCGAAGCAAGGATGATGGAATCATTCTTCACAAGCATCTTTACTGCCTCAGAACCGATCAATTGTTTCTCCTCTGTATTGAGCTTTTCCTTCTCATTTACAGAGCGATTGTTCGTAAAAGGATTGATAAGAATGGCTTTTCCGTGGCTACGATACAACTTACCAGCCTTCTCCAACTCTGTTAAATCCTTACGAATAGTCACTAATGACACATCCAATGACGCTGCCAGGTCGGATACAAGTACAGACTCCTGCGAAAGAAGCTGCTCAAGAATGGCACCTTGCCTATCTTCTTTTGTCATAATCAACGTAGGTTTTCGGCATTTATAGTATATAGTCGCCGCGGGTTACTGCTTAGTACAGTCTTGTACAAAAATAGGTAAAATATATCAAAGATATATCTCTACTGCAAATGTTTAACAGAAGATTAACAATTTCCTGATACAAAAAACAACACACAAAGGATCGTATATATCACTGACTAAAGGACAATAAAAGACGCTTTCAACAATCTTCTGCATGGTGTTTAGCCATCAGCACCACTGGTGCTAACCATCAGCTCCAATGGTGCTAACCATCAGCTCCAGTGGTGTTGGGCTGCCGCACCAATGGTGCGAGGCTATCGCACACAAGTAAAAAGCCGAAAGATGTATCATTCTTTATCGTTATAGAAGATACAACAAAGCACTCATTAACAACCGAAACGATAAAGATCTACTAAACAGAGACAGCCTCTCATACAAGTAAAGATAAATAGAAAGGTTACAATAAGAAGTAAAACACATAACAGAAGACAAACGAAAGCAAAACGAAAGAATATCTATTTCCGAACGAAAGAAAATGTATAAAAAACGTTAACTCAATGTTTCTTTTTAGAAATAATCATTATCTTTGCTTCGGAAAGAAATAAACAACCTTTCGATTTATAAAATCTAAGCCGTCTTTCGACTTTCATTATGAAATAAAACAAGCTGCTATTGCAGTTGACAAGGACCTATAACAATGAACAGCAAACAGAACGATAACTATGATGTAATCATCATCGGAGGAGGAATCACCGGTGCTGGCACAGCACGTGACTGTGCTTTACGTGGTTTAAAGGTGTTGCTGGTTGAGAAATTCGACTTCACCAACGGCGCCACAGGCCGCAATCACGGTCTGTTACATAGTGGTGCAAGATACGCTGTGACCGATCCTGAATCGGCAACAGAGTGTATTAAGGAGAATATGGTGCTCCGTCGGATTGCCAAACATTGTATCGAAGAGACCGACGGACTGTTCATTACCTTGCCAGAAGACGACATTAATTACCAGAAGACTTTTGTTGAGGCATGTACAAGGGCTGGTATTTCAGCAAACATCATCTCTCCCGAAGAGGCACTACGCTTGGATCCATCGGTAAATCCTGACCTTCTCGGTGCGGTACGTGTGCCAGATGCGTCTGTAGACCCTTTCCATTTGACTACTGCTAACGTACTTGATGCTCGCCAACATGGTGCTGATGTACTTACTTACCATGAGGTTGTTGCCATTCTGACCAGCAATGGTAGGGTTGAAGGTGTACGCCTTCGCAATAATCATACGGGGGAAGAAATTGAGAAACATGCCGCATTGGTCATTAATGCTGCTGGTATATGGGGACATGACATTGCAAAGATGGCAGACATAAAGATCAATATGTTCCCTGCCAAAGGAACCCTTCTGGTCTTCGGACACCGTGTTAACAAGATGGTTATCAACCGCTGTCGCAAGCCTGCTAATGCGGATATCCTCGTACCAGACGATGCTGTTTGCGTCATCGGAACAACCAGTGACCGTGTTCCTTATGATACTGTTGACAACCTGAAGATAACATCTGAAGAAGTAGACACGCTAATAAGAGAAGGTGAAAAGCTTGCTCCAAGTCTTGCAACAACACGTATTCTCCGTGCTTATGCAGGTGTTCGTCCGCTCGTTGCAGCCGATAATGACCCTACAGGACGCAGCATCAGTCGTGGGATTGTATGCTTAGATCATGAGAAACGTGATGGACTGGCTGGTATGATTACCATTACTGGAGGTAAAATGATGACCTATCGCCTCATGGCAGAGCAAGCAACCGACCTTGCATGCAAGAAGTTAGGCATTGATAAGGTATGTGAGACTGCCACAACTCCGCTCCCTGGCACAGCAGGGAAGGACCCTGATAACCCTCATCATACGTATTCAACAGCACACAAAGCAGCTAAAGGCAGACAAGGGAACCGTATAAAGGAGATTGATGAGCGTACAGAAGATAACCGTGCACTCATTTGTGAGTGCGAAGAGGTAAGCGTTGGCGAAGCAAAATACGCCATTGAAGAGCTACATGTACATGATTTGCTCAACCTGCGACGCCGTACTCGTGTAGGAATGGGTACCTGTCAAGGTGAACTTTGTTCTTGCAGAGCAGCTGGAGTGATGTGTGAGAATGGTGTAAAGTCGACAAAGCAATGACTGATCTCACCAAATTCATCAACGAAAGGTGGAAAGGTATGCGCCCAGTGGCATGGGGAAGTACGTTGGATGAAGCCCAACTCACAACCATTATCTACCAAGGGCTCTGTGGATTAGGTATATAATCATTGCAGAACGACCTGATAAATCAAACTAATCCAGTTGGTTGGACAGAAAAACAAGAGATTATGAGATATGATACTATCATAATAGGCGGTGGACTCAGTGGACTGACAGCAGGCATTACACTGGCAAAAGCAGGACAGAAGGTCTGCATCGTGTCAGCAGGACAGAGCAGTCTGCACTTCCATTCAGGCTCATTCGACCTCCTGGGGTACGATGCTGACGGCGAAGTTGTTACCCATCCGCTGCAAGCTATTGCTGATTTGAAGGCTGAACACCCATATTCAAAGATTGGAATCAGCAACATAGAGCATCTTGCAAGCCAAGCAAAGACATTACTTTCTGAAGCTGGTATAAGCGTAATGGGGAACTATGAGCAGAACCACTACCGTGTTACACCCTTAGGAACACTGAAACCAGCATGGCTCACCACGGAAGGTTACGCCATGATTGATGGTCCAGAGAGACTCCCATGGAAGAAAGTTGAGTTGCTGAACATACAAGGTTTCATGGACTTTCCCACTCAATTCATTGCAGAAAACCTAAGAATGATGGGCGTTGAATGTCAGATTAAGACCTTTACTACAGACGAATTAAGTGTAGCAAGGCAGAGTCCGACAGAGATGAGAGCTACAAATATAGCAAAGGTACTTGCTAATAAAGATGCACTTCATAAGGTTTCAGAACGTATCAATGCCATCAGTGGCGACTCAGATGCCCTCCTTCTACCAGCAGTTCTGGGCTTTAGCAATGCCGAAAGCCTTGATGAAATGAAGCAATGGATAAAGAAACCTGTTCAATACATCGCAACTTTGCCTCCATCAGTATCTGGTGTACGCACCACTATCCTGCTAAAACGACTCTTTGCACAGGCAGGTGGAACACTTCTCATTGGTGATTCTGCTACAACAGGACAATTTTCAGGCAATCATCTCGTTTCTATTACAACCGATCATCTGCCTGATGAGAAACTCTATGCAGATCATTTCATCCTTGCATCAGGCTCTTTCATGAGCCATGGGATAAGAAGTAACTATGCTGGAGTTTATGAACCTGTGTTCAAACTGGACGTTGATGCTGCAGAAACGTGACGATTGGAGCGTAACGAATGCCTTTGAAACACAACCTTACATGGAGTTTGGTGTGCATACTGACAACGATTTCCATGCAACAAAGGATGGAAAGAACATTGAAAACCTATATGCAATAGGTTCAGTATTGAGTGGTCACAACAGTATTAAGCATGCTGACGGAACAGGAGTGTCACTATTAACGGCACTTTATGTGGCAAAAAAGATTACAGGAAAGGGATAAGTCATGGCAGAAGGAATACAACTTAAAAACATAAGTGGTAACAACTTGGAGCAATGTCTCAAGTGTTCAATCTGTACAGCATACTGTCCTGTATCGGCAGTTGAGCCCAAATACCCTGGACCCAAGCACTCTGGACCAGACCAGGAACGCTATAGACTGAAGGATTCGAAGTTCTTTGACGAGGCTCTCAAGATGTGTTTGAACTGTAAACGATGTGAGGTTGCATGTCCATCCGGCGTCCGTATCGCTGATATCATACAAGCTTCACGCATTACATACAGTACTCACCGCCCCATTCCACGTGATATCATGCTCGCAAACACCGACTTTGTGGGGACAATGGCAAACATGGTAGCACCTATTGTCAATGCAACATTGGGGCTGAAGCCCGTGAAAGCCGTCTTACATGGGGTCATGGGAATTGATAAACACCGTACCTTTCCTGCATACAGCAGCCAGAAATTCGAGACATGGTACAAACGAATGGCAGCAAAAAAGCAGGATTCTTATAGCAAACATGTAAGCTATTTCCACGGATGTTACGTCAATTATAACTTTCCACAGTTAGGAAAAGATCTCGTAAAGATCATGAATGCAGTGGGATATGGCGTGCATCTGTTAGAGAAAGAAAAGTGTTGTGGTGTGGCATTGATAGCCAATGGACTTAGTGGACAGGCTCGCCGACAGGGTAAAGTGAACATTCGTTCTATCCGAAAGGCAGCAGAACAAAACAGAATCGTACTGACAACAAGCTCTACATGCACGTTTACCATGCGTGATGAGTACGAACATTTACTCGACATCAAGACTGATGACGTACGTGAAAACATCACTCTGGCAACACGTTTCCTCTATCGTCTGATTGAAAAAGGGGACATAAAACTCGCCTTTCGCAAAGACTTTAAGATGCGAACAGCCTACCATTCAGCCTGTCACATGGAGAAAATGGGGTGGATTATATACAGTACTGAACTCTTAAAGATGATACCTGGCCTCGAACTCATCATGCTTGACTCACAATGTTGTGGTATTGCAGGTACTTATGGGTTCAAGAAAGAGAACTACCAACGCTCACAAGAGATTGGATCAGGGCTCTTCAAGCAGATAAAAGAGTTAAATCCAGACTGCGTAAGCACTGACTGCGAGACCTGCAAATGGCAGATTGAGATGTCAACAGGCTATGAAGTGAAGAACCCTATATCCATTCTTGCCGACGCATTGGATGTAGAAGAGACCATAAACTCAATCAATAAAGAACCTAAAAGCATAAAACAAGATAAATCTAAAGACTTACCGATATGGAAAAGAAATTCATTCTAGCCCTTGATCAAGGGACAACAAGCTCCAGAGCAATCGTTTTTGACCACAACGGACACATCAAATCAGTGGCTCAGAAGGAGTTTACTCAGTACTTTCCACAGCCAGGTTGGGTGGAACATAACCCTAATGAGATATGGTCATCACAGGCTTCTGTTATCGCCGAGGCCATATCTGCCATTGACATCAATGGTCTTGACATTGCTGGAATAGGTATAACAAACCAGCGAGAGACAACCATAGTGTGGGACATTGATACTGAAGAGCCTATCTATAATGCCATTGTCTGGCAGGACAGACGTACCTCCGAGTATTGTGACGAGCTGAAAGCACAAGGTTTAACAGAGAAGATTCACGAGAAAACCGGTCTTATCATAGACGCTTATTTCAGTGGAACAAAGATCAAATGGATACTTGATAACGTACCGGGAGCACGCAAACGTGCCGAGATGGGTAAGCTTCGCTTCGGTAATGTGGACTCATGGCTGGTGTGGAGGTTGACACGTGGCGAGATACATGTCACTGATGTGACCAACGCTTCACGTACTATGCTATTCAACATAAAGGACTTGAAGTGGGACGAAGAGCTACTGAAGCTACTTGACATCCCAATGTCAATGATGCCAGAGGTGAAGTCTAGCTCCGAGATATATGGTCATACAAAGACTACTATCTTTGCACATGAGGTGCCAATCTCTGGTATTGCAGGTGACCAACAAGCTGCTTTGTTCGGTCAGATGTGTATTGAACCAGGCTCTATCAAGAACACTTACGGCACAGGATGCTTCGTTATGCTGAACACAGGAAGCAAACCTGTCCTGTCAAAGAATAACCTTCTGACAACCATAGCATGGAAAATAGGAGATAAAATCACCTATGCGCTGGAAGGATCTATCTACGTCGGCGGCTCTGTTGTACAGTGGCTGCGTGACGGATTGGGCTTCATCACTTCATCATCAGAGATAGAAGACCTTGCTTCAACAGTCCCTGACAGTGGCGGAGTGTACTTTGTTCCTGCGCTAACAGGTCTTGCTGCACCTTATTGGGACCAATATGCACGCGGTACAATCATTGGTATTACCCGAGGAACAACCCGTGCACACATAGCACGAGCAGCTCTTGACGGAATTGCTTTCCAGACTTATGACATTGCACAAGCCATGGCAAAGGATATGGATGCACCACTTATGGAACTGAAAGTGGACGGCGGAGCATCACGAAACAACCTCTTGATGCAGCATCAGGCAGACCTTTTGGGCATCACCGTGGTACGTCCAAAGATCACAGAGACCACCGCTTTGGGTGCAGCTTACCTTGCTGGACTTGCTGTAGGGTTCTGGAATAACATTGATGAGATAAAGAATCAGTGGCAAGTTGAGCGTACTTTCGAGCCTATAGCAGACAGTGAGAAGATTGAAGCAGCAAAGGCTGGATGGGCAGATGCCATCGGCAGAACACTGACTAAGAAATAAACAACAAATAGGTATTGATAGATGATGATTAAAAACATCGTCTTATCAATACCTAATTTCATTAATAATTTACCTAAATCATCTTATTATGGAATATTCAATGACGACTCAGTTCCTAATGGAATTAATAGGAACGCTCATCTTAGTACTGTTCGGAGACGGCGTTTGTGCCTGTGTTACACTAAACAAAAGCAAGGGACAGAAAGCAGGATGGGTAGTCATCACCATTGCATGGGGTCTTGCTGTGTGCATGGGAGTACTTGTTGCAGGTCCTTACACGGGTGCTCATCTCAACCCAGCTGTATCCATTGGACTTGCAGTAGCAGGGATGTTTCCATGGAGTTCAGTACCTTATTACATCGTCGCACAAATGATTGGCGGTTTCCTTGGTGGTCTGCTCGTATGGTTTTTCTATAAAGATCACTATGATGCAACTGATGACGAAGCTGCGAAACTCGGTACATTCTGTACCGCACCAGCCATCCGCAACTACAAAATGAACTTCCTTTCCGAGGTCATTGCTACATTGGTCCTCGTGTTTATCATCATCAGTTTCAGTGTTGATGGTAATACAGGAGATGCCGAACACTTCAAGTTCGGACTTGCAGCACTCGGTCCTATCCCTGTCACATTACTGATCATTGCACTCGGGATGTCGCTCGGAGGAACTACGGGATACGCCATGAACCCTGCCCGTGACCTGTCTCCGAGACTGGCACATGCCGTTTGTATGAAGGGAGACAACGACTGGGCATACTCCTGGATACCTGTTCTTGGACCAATCATTGGTGCTATTATCGCAGGATTCTGCGGTGCAGCCCTTCTGCTTGTATGATGCTTAAATAACAACTTTATCAATAACAATCTAAACTAAAAACAATTTTATTATGAGTAACTTTAAGAAAACATTCCAGTTAGTAGCTGTTTTCCTCTTTGTAAGTGTAGTACAGCTGTCTGCTCAAACCTACAAGTATCAGAAGATTGTAGGCTTCTCTGACGAGACCAATGCTAAACTTGAAGCTTTCCTGCAGTCAACTATTTCAATGAACATCAGGAAGGTTGCCGTCTTCGACTGTGACGGTACACTCTTCGGACAGGTACCTTATTACCTGGCAGAGGAAGCTCTTTACGAGTATGCCCGCAGGAATTATGCAGGCAAGAAAGATGCAAAATCAGTTGAGAAGTTCAAGTTAGTCGACAAGATGATACACGAAGACGCTATCAGTCGCGAACGTGACCGCATCAAATTCCTCAGTGGTATGACGCCAGAAGAGATACAACGCATTGGCGATGACTGTTTCCACGAGAAATATCAGAATAAGTTCTATCCTCAAATGAAAGCCCTTCTTACCAATCTTCGCAACTATGGCTTCGAGACATGGGTTATATCAGCCTCTCCAGAGTTGCTTTATCAGCGCTTCTGTGTTGAAGAACTCGGCTTCCAAGAGGACCGTGTAATCGGTGTGAAGTCACTTGTCACAATGGGTGGTGTCGTTACTGACCAGATTGTCTTCCCTTCTCCACAAGACGAAGGTAAGGCTGAAGTCATCAGAACCTTCATCAAGACACGTCCACTCTTCGCTGCCGGCAATAGTCGTGGAGACATGGAGATGATGAATACATCCGTAGGTTTGAAGCTCATCCTCAACCCTGACGCAAAGACTCCACAGAAGGTTATGGGCGGAAAGACCGTAAAAGAGTACTGGGCTGCTGACCCTAACTGTATCACAGAGTACACTCGTGACGTGACAGAAGGCAACTATAACTGGGCATGTGACGAATATAAAGTAAAGCAGAACGCAGCAACTGACGTTTCAACACCAGCCGTTGTTATCTACTAGTATCTTTTTTAAGAAACACTTGGAGCCTCTAATGGTTATTACGAAATATCCTTACACGGAAGATAACCCCAACGATTGTTTTCGAAAGAAAATCCAATTATTTTCGGTTTCATAACCATCAGAGCTCCAAACAGTTACAAACAGCGTCCTAAAAGGGCGTCTTTTACATCGCAAAAGGGCATCTTTTACACATCAAAAGGTGCCCTTTTACTATGCAAAGGGCACCTTTTAGAATGCAAAAGAGCATCTTCTATTTATGGAATGAGAAATTTTAGGACAACGGCAGTTGTACTTTCAGTATTCTATCGTTTGTTATTATCAGGTGAAAGACCATCTCCTGCTCTGTATTGGTATGCAAAATATTCATTCAAAAAAGAAATCCCCGACCGTCAAATGACCGTCGGGGACTTCTTCTTATATAATCTTTTCAAAGGAACATATACGATAACTGCTCCTTTCCTCCTACTTATTCAGAACATTATTCAAACTGATTTTCAACGATATCACTCAACACCTCCTTGATATCAAGCCCTGCAGCACGCACCTGTTGAGGGATGAAGCTTGTTGTAGTCATACCTGGTGTAGTATTGATTTCAAGCATATTGATAACATCGTTACCATCCTTATCCTTCGAAATGATGTAATCAATACGGATAATACCATTGGCATGCAGGATATCATAGATACGACTTGTCTCTTCAGCTACACGTGCTGCCGTCTCAGGAGACATACGTGCAGGAGTGATTTCCTGTACCTGGCCGTTGTATTTAGCGTTATAATCGAAGAATTCGTTGCTTGTTACAACCTCAGTAGCAGGGAAAACGACACTCTTATCCTTTGTCTTGTACACACCTTGTGATATCTCCATACCATCCATGAAGCCCTCAATCATCACCTCATTACTCTCCATGAAAGCAACACGAAGTGCTGGAGCAAGCTGGTCTTGGTTCTTAACCTTTGACACACCGAAGCTACTTCCATCTGCAGAAGGCTTCACAAAACAAGGCATACCCAGACGTTTTTCAATTGCTTCTGCATCATATTCCTCTCCACGACGTAACAGAATGCTATCTGCAACATTCACTCCAAAGCCACGAAGATAGTTATTGAGCACATACTTATCAAAGGTCATAGCCTCAACCAGTACGTTACTCGTAGAATATGGCAGATGAATCAGCTCGAAATAGCCTTGCATCACACCATTTTCCCCTGGCTGTCCATGGATGGTTATGTATGCATAATCGAAGGCAACAACCTTTCCATCCTTCAAGAAAGAGAAGTCATTCTTGTCAATTGGTGCTGTAATGCCACCTGGAAGTTCAACATGCCAGTCCATTCCCTTTACATCTACGATATAAATATCGTACCGTTCCTTGTCAAAAAAGGAATATAATCCCTGCGCAGAGCGCATCGAAACATCATGCTCTGATGAGTCACCACCACAGACGATGGCTATAGTCCGCTTCAAATCTCTCATTGTATATTCTTATTTTGTTTATCTATGCTATTGGAATCATCCATTTAAGGTTATTCCATTCAGTATGAAATTACTCATTTTTCAACACCACTTTGCCCTTTGATAAAGCCCCTCCACTTCTCAATAAGTGCAGAAAGATCGGCAGGAAGGTCGCTCGTGAAATCCATTTGCTCACCTGTTACCGGATGAACGAAGCCCAATGTCCGCGCATGTAACGCCTGTCGGTCACACAGAGTGAGACAGTTATGGATAAAAGCCTTGTATGTACTCGACCTCTGACCACGTAGAATCTCCCTTCCACCATAGCGTTCGTCACCGAAAAGAGGATGCCCGATATGCTTCATGTGTGCACGAATCTGATGAGTACGACCCGTCTCCAAGATACATTCTATCAGTGTTGTATAACCGAATCGTTCAATAACACGATAGTGAGTTACGGCAGGTTTACCTGTTTCAGAGCCTGGTGGGAACACCGTCATACGAAGTCTGTCCTTCGGATCACGGGCAATATTACCTTCAATACGCCCTTCTTCTTCCGTGAAATTCCCCCAGACAAGGGCATTATAGCTGCGATGTGTCGTCTTATTAAAGAACTGTTTCCCCAATGAAGTCTTAGCATCTGGGGTCTTTGCTATCACCAACAACCCACTTGTATCTTTATCTATACGATGTACTAGACCCACTTCTGGGTCATTAGCATCAAACTCTGGCATGTCTTTCAAGTGCCAGGCGATAGCGTTAATAAGTGTTCCGTGAAAGTTACCAGCACCCGGATGAACCACAAGGCCTGCTGGTTTGTTGATAACCATTAGTACTTCATCCTCATAAACAATGTCTAATGGAATGTCTTCTGCCTCAATAGTATTGTCATGTTTTGGTCGATCGAGCATCAACGTGATGACATCATCTGGTCGAACCTTATAGTTGCTCTTCACAGGAGAGCCGTTTACATGGATAAAACCTGCATCTGCAGCTTTCTGAATACGGTTACGACTTGAGTGCTGCATGCGTTCAAAGAGGAATTTATCTATCCTTGCAGGCACCTGACCCTTGTCAACTGTTACACGAAAGTGCTCATAAAGCTCGCCATTACCACCTTCTGACGTGTCTGTAGGCAGTAAATCGTCGCTCAACTCTTCATCATATATAGTCTCTTCGTCTACCATGTTCAGGGCCTAATCAGTTGGTTTTGTTGATGAAGGGTCAGCAGGTAAGCCCGATTGTGATGATGATCCTGAGCCACCAGAGCCCGATTTCCCTCGTTCTTCCTTTATTTCGTTGCCGTTTTCATCGACTGGTACTTCTACATATTCCTCTACTTCGTCATACTTTGGCATCTTTTCTTCAACCTCAATATCCTCATATTCCGGTTCATTCAGGCCTGCCGTGTCAGTAATCTCACGTGTTCCATCACCTACTTGCAGTATAATTACAGCGTCAGAAGGGACTCTATCCCCTGCTTGAACATGTTTTCCGTTCACAAGAATACCATATATCCAGTCTTTTTCACCTGGGATATACTCTGGTTCTCCTACCTTGAAGCCCATAGAAAGCAACTGTGCTGTAGCTTCACGTAGGGAGTTATTATCAATAATGTCAGGAACTACGAGTGAAGGAGCACTTGCTGCGTTGATTGTAACATAAATAACATGAGTTGATTTTATACGCTTTCCACCTGCAGGAGACTGTTCGAGAATACAGTCAGGAGGCAATTCTTTCACATAACCTGTGTCCGTTACCTCAATCGTCAGGCCTACTTTATCCATGATATCAACAGCTTCGTCATACTGTTTGTGGATGATATTCGGCACAACAATGGACTCACCGTGATGTGTATAGTAGTCAAGTCCGAACCTAACTCCTATCGCCAGCAACAACAACAGTATCACAATGGCTAGGATATTACCCCAGATATACGTGCTATTGAACTTATGGAAGAACTCTTTTGATGTCATTAAACTCCTACTTGTCTACTCGTTTGCATACTTACTTGTAACCTTTCAGCCTGCAAATCGTCAACTTGTTAACCAGTAAATCTATCTTCTTTTCTTTATATATATGTGGCAAAGGTAGACAAAAAAACGGAAAGAAGCAAAGAATAAACTCTACTTCTTTCCGTTTTCGTTCTAATCCTTAACAGGAATAGACGTACTTTTTACTTTCCGTGGTGCTCGTCTGATACTGTTAACTTCTTACGACCCTTAGCTCGACGGGCAGCCAATACACGGCGACCATCCTTTGTTGCCATTCTCTCGCGGAATCCATGCTTGTTCACACGACGACGGTTGTGTGGCTGAAATGTTCTTTTCATTTTCTTATCCTATTATTTATTGTTATTGTGCAAATTATAAATTGACACGCCGAAACATGCCCGTTACGGGCTGCAAAATTACTTAATCTTTTTGAATTGAGCAAGGAAACGATAATTTTTACGATGATAATTTATGTTTTTTCCATAAATTCAGTACCTTTGCACCGCACTTTTCGCTATCAAGCAGCAAATAAAGTAACAAATTATATATTAGGAAATTATGATTAATTCACAGGAAATCAAGATTGGAACATGTATCCGTCTTGATGGTAAGATTTGGACTTGCATCGACTTCCAGCACCGTAAACCAGGTAAAGGTAACACTGTTATGATCACAAAGCTGAAGAACGTAGCTGACGGACGTGTCCTTGAGCGCACTTTCCAGGTTGGTTTCAAGCTTGAAGATGTTCGTGTTGAGCGTCGTCCATACCAATATCTTTATGAGGATTCAACAGGTTTTATCTTCATGAATCAGGAAACTTTCGAGCAGATTCCTATCCCTAAGCATCAGATTACAGGCTCTGAGTACATGAAAGAAGGTGACGTTGTTGAGGTTGTAACTGATACTTCAGACGGTACTATCCTCCTTGCTGAGATGCCAGTGAAGACAACTTTGACCATTACTCACAGCGAACCAGGTGTTAAGGGTAACACTGCTACCAACGCAACAAAGCCTGCTACACTTGAGACAGGTGCTGTCGTACGTGTTCCTTTGTTTATCAATGAAGGCGAGGTTATCCAGATTGACACCCGTGACGGTAGCTATTTAGGTCGTGTAAATGCTTAATTAGCAGCAGAAAGAAGTCTTATATACACTTCAAATAACAATAACAAAAAAGCCAGAACGAACTCTTTGAGAGTTTATTCTGGCTTTTTTATGTGTTTGGATGAATGCTGATGCAGTCTCAACTTACTCCGAACTGAGTAATTTATCAGAAGCGTATATGCTACTGATAGCAAAGAATAACCAAAGAATACCAGAGATTACTACCATTGAATGATGACCACAAACAGCAAGAGAGATCATCAATACTGAAACAAAACAGTCAAAAATCAGGTATTTATTAGACCCTAACAGTGCCTTTACCAGGTTATCTGGATCCTCTTTGGACATCTCCCAAATGCAAAGAGAGGTCAAAAGAATAAACAAACTCGCAAGTATTGCGAACGACAAATCATCTTGTAACACTGCCATCAATAAACAAACAATGACGTCAACCCGTATGGCTAAGGGCAACGACTTCTTAATTTTATTCATAGGTTTTCATTGAACTATTAGATAATACGAAATGTAAACAATGGCACAAAGATAATAAAAATCTACCAATAAAGTGCAGATTATACCTCTTTCAGCCGTAATAATTAATTAAAAACGTTGTCATTCACAAACAAAACACTATCTTTGCAGCATATGAAGTATAGCATTATCGTTCCCGTTTTCAATCGTCCTGATGAAGTAGATGAGCTCTTAGAGAGTCTGATTCACCAGAAAAAGAAAGATTTTGAAGTCATTATAGTTGAGGATGGCTCACAGATTCCATGTAAAGAGGTGTGCGACAAGTATGTTGACCGCCTTAACTTACATTACTATAATAAGGAGAATTCGGGTCCAGGGCAGAGCCGTAACTACGGAGCAGAGCGTGCCGAGGGTGAGTATCTACTAATACTTGACTCTGATGTCGTACTTCCTAAAGGGTATCTACAAGCCATTGACGAGGAATTAGACCGTAAACCAGCTGATGCTTTTGGCGGTCCTGACTGTGCACATGACTCGTTTTCCGACACTCAGAAAGCCATATCATATTCTATGACATCTTTCTTTACCACAGGAGGTATACGTGGTGGAAAGAAGAAATTAGATAAATTCTATCCTCGATCATTTAATATGGGCATACGGAGGGATGTTTATCAGCAGTTAGGAGGCTTCTCAAAGATGCGTTTTGGTGAAGACATCGACTTCTCCATCCGTATCTTCAAAGCTGGGAAACGCTGTAGATTATTCCCCAAAGCATGGGTATGGCACAAGCGACGCACCGACTTCCGTAAGTTCTGGAGACAGGTTTATAACTCGGGAATAGCACGTATTAATCTTTACAAGAAGTACCCTGACTCATTAAAACTTGTCCATTTGCTACCAATGGTATTTACTGTTGGAACAGGACTTCTGCTCTTACTCATCCTACTTGGTATCATTTTCCTGTGCATCCCTTCAACAAAGGACATCGGATGTTGCACCCTTCTGACAGGTCTGATACCCCTATTGCTATACAGCACAGTCATCTGCATTGACTCAACACGGCAGAATAACAGCTTGAAAATAGGCATTCTTAGCATTCGTGCCGCCTTCACCCAGCTCACGGGTTACGGCTGTGGATTCATTAATGCATGGTGGAAACGTTGTGTATGTGGCAAAGATGAGTTCAGTGCTTATAACAAAACATTCTATAAGTAACGCAAGACTGCGTCCGTCTGAACGCACACACAGTATATAATCAATATCCTAAGACATAACGATAGAGCTGAAATTCCCTACCGATAGAAGATTGAAGACGGGATGAGGCTCATTCTTTTACGATGCAAAACTTATCTATCAACCATTGGGCTGAGGCTGACCGCCCACGTGAAAAACTCGAGAAACTGGGGGCGAGTGCCCTCAGTGACGCAGAATTATTGGCTATTCTCATTGGCTCGGGTACACCAAATGAAAGTGCTGTCGGGCTTATGAAACGTATTCTCAACGGGTGTAATAACAATCTAAACACGCTGGGGAAACTCTCATTATCCGACCTGAAACAATATAAAGGGATTGGTCCTGCCAAAGCCATCACCATCCTTGCTGCCTGCGAACTGGGCAAACGCCGACAAAGAGCAGCTATAGAAGAATCGCCAATCCTTAACTCTTCTGAGGGAATATACAACTATATGCGCACCACCATACAGGACTTAGACGTTGAAGAAGGCTGGATACTGATGTTGAAGCAGAACTTTCGGCTCATAGAAGCGAAGAGAATATCTGTTGGAGGATTAACGATGGCACCCGTTGACATCCGTCTTATGATGAAAGAAGCACTTATGAAAAACACAACAGTACTGGTTTTCTGCCACAATCATCCCAGTGGAAATACCCAGCCAAGCAGAGAGGACGACTCACTCACATCCCGTATACAGAAGGCATGTAACCTTTTGAGCATTTATTTGGCAGACCATGTCATTCTTACTGACGGTGCTTACTTCTCCTATCGGGATGAAGGGAAGCTCTAAGAGGAAACAACATACTCTCCCATCCACCATCCTTACACAGTTGTTCAAGCGGAAAATAGGAAGTCTTTAGCCCTTTTTACTATCTCACAAAGCCGTCTCAACACTCTGACTTCTGTATCCTATAACAACTCTATAGTAATCCTTATCGGTCTGTAAAAGTATTATCCCACATGTCTTTTACCTCACTTAAACAACCGATAACACCCTCAAAATTATCATCAGGTATAATCAAAAGGACTAATACACCACACAGATAAACAAGGAAAGGTATGAACAGAAGATGCCCTCACCTGCTCACTTCATTAAAGGAAGTGGACAGATGAGGGCATTCTCTTTTTATGTTTCTAATCTCTCGCTACGACCTTAGTTTCTGTTGTTTCCAAAGAAACGGAGAAGATAGAGGAAGAGATTGATGAAGTCAAGATAAAGACTTAATGATCCAAGTAGGGCAATCTTCTGTGCAGCCTCTCCTGTATCAGGTGCCATAAGCAGGTTACGCTTGATGGCTTGTGCGTCCCATGCAGTAAGACCAGTAAAGATAAGGACACCAATACCACTAACAATAAGGTCCATCATTGTGCTCTTTAAGAAGATATTTACCAATGAAGCAATGATAAGTCCTATCAAAGCCATTAGCAGAATACCACCCATCTTTGTCAGGTCCTTCTTTGTTGTCGCACCAACCAGTGCCATTGCACCAAACGTTCCAGCCGTAATGAAGAATGTCTTAGCGATGGAAGCAATCTGATAAACAGCAAATATCCATCCTAATGTCAGACCATTAAGGGCTGAGAACACGATAAACCACATCGTGGCAGCAACAAGTGACAGTTTATTGATGCGTGCTGAAACATACCAAACGATACCAAGTTCAGCCAAACCAGCTATCAACAACGGACCACGGCTGGTATAAAGGAGTTGGAGAACGGCTGGTGAGTTACCTGCACCATAAGCTACTACACCTGTAATGACAAGTGCCATTGCCATCCATGTATACACTTTACGCATCAAAGCAGGGAATGCACGTGACATTTCCAGGTCACGTTCCTGATTATTTGCTACTTTTGAGAAATTGTCGTAATTCATATTCTTTTCTTTTTTTAGTACTTTCTATTGTCTTTAATAGGGTTTATCAACTATCGTTTGTCGCAAGATTGCAACTTCCTAATATACTTTATTCACTACAAATAACGTGCCATTGCCTTGAGAGATGCACGAGTTCACTTCTCTGTTTGTCATCCGCACATATGGTGCTAAGCATCCGCACATGTGGAGCTGACCATCCGCACATGTGGAGTTGAGCATCCGCACGAGTGGTGCTGACCATCCCCACAAATGACGAAGGATATCTTCTCCAAACTGAACAACGGCATATTACATCTTCAATTAGGCTATTGTAGCAGCATTTCCTTCGTAAGAATACTCTCCAATTGCTCTGCAGAGAGTCGCAACTGGAACTCACCATGAAGGGCAACGCTGATACGTCCCGTCTCTTCTGACACTATTATTGCCAATGCATCAGAGTCTTGTGAGATACCCATTGCCGCACGATGCCGCAGTCCAAGCTCCTTCGGAATATCCTGTTTATGGCTCACGGGGAGGATACAGCCCGCTGCTTTGATGCGTTGTTTGGATATAATCATTGCTCCATCATGCAAAGGTGAGTTCTTAAAGAAGATGTTTTCAATCAGACGCTGGTCTATACGAGCATCTATAATATCACCCGTCTCACAAATATCATCCAATATTACGCCACGTTCAACGACTATCAGAGCTCCTACCTTACCACGACTCATACTCATACAAGCCATGACAAGTGGCATAATTGTCTCTTTATCAACTTCTCCTTTATTGGACTTCGTAAAGAGTTTCACCAGGTTGTTCACCTTCCGGTGTGCTCCGAGACTGTAGAGAAAGTGGCGAATATCCTCCTGAAAGAGGACTATCAGACCTATCACACCCACTGATACCAGTTTGTCCATGATGCTTCCCAAGAGCCGCATCTCCAACACCTGACTAACAATGAGCCACATGATGACAAACACAAGGATGCCAATGAAGACGTTCAACGAACGCGACTCCTTCATCAATCGGTAGACGTAATAGAGCATTAGTGCTACTAGTACGATGTCTATAATATCCTTTAGTCCAAACTCAAAAACATATTAAATGCTATTCTGCCCACACCTCTCTCCCATCAAGCAAGAAACAAGATGCGTAAAGAGGAACTCTTATGGGGTTAAAACTTACACTTCAAACTTTTTATTCCGCAGTATTATGACGCATAGCATCAACAATCTTGACAGCCTCAATAGCTTCACGAACGTCATGAACGCGCAGAATGTTGGCACCTTTCAGTAGGGCTATAGTGTTCAAAACAGTCGTTCCATTCAGACTTTCAGCTGTCGTAATGCCCAATAACTGATGAATCATGCGCTTACGGCTAATCCCAACGAGTAGAGGAAGCTCCATTACTTGCAGTCGTTCCATCACGTTGAGCAGCTCATAGTTACCTTCTACTGCACCCTTACCAAAGCCAAAGCCTGGGTCAAGGATGATATCTTTCTGTCCCAAAGCCCGCAATTCCTGCACCTCACGTGAGAAGTTGAGGAACATATCATGGAGGTTTGCTGCGACAGACATTAATATATAAGGTGTACCTAACTCTGCAACGGTACGGAACATATCAGGATCTTTACCTTCTTCAACGTCGTTTATGATATCAGCCCCAAACTCTTCCACTGTGCGTCGGGCTATGGAAGCATGGAAAGTATCAATGGAAATAATAGCATCGGGGTGTGCCTTACGAATGATTGGCAATGCAAATGCCAAGCGGCGCATCTCCTCTTCCTCACTGACAACCTCTCCTCCAGGGCGTGTAGAGCATGCTCCTACATCAATAATCTTTGCCCCTTCGGCAATAATCTGGTTGGCACGATTGCGTATAGCCTCCTCTGTCTGCACTCTACTATCGGCAAAAAGGAATCAGGCGTAACGTTCATGATACCCATTACCATTGGTTGTCCCAGGTCAACAAGGCGTCCCCGCACATTGATTGTGTAGCTAATCGGCTTACATACAGCCGAATTTGTCATATTTTCCATATCCGCAAAGGTAATGTAAATCCACCACACTCGCAAACAAACACCCTATTTTTAAGAAAAGTATTGATATTCTTCACAATGGGAACACGCAGAGATGGGAAGTATTATACATATACTTCGTTTTCTGTAAACCCATGTCCCATATTACTTTAACATCTGTTCCATACTCTTTTCACCATGATGAAATGCATGTCTTATCATGATGAGGCTTTGAAAAAGTATAGGAAAAAGAGACACAGAGCCCTACTTCTTAAATGGTGAAAGGCTTTCTCAAGGATGCAAACCAGACACATGAAGACAAGAAAAAGGGGACTATCTGTTCACACAGACAGTCCCCCAGAGCGAGAATCTATGGTGTTCAGTTTGGCAACCGGACAACTCTATTAATCTGTAACCCCATCCCTGAGATCACCATTCTGACCTGATACAGGCAGTGCACCACCAGTATTATCATTACCTTTAAGCCCTTCGTTGTTATCCATCTCACGTTGTGGGAAGCGTAGATTCAACCATCCATCATCCGACTTGATATTGAATTGGTAAGCATCAGGGTAATTACTGGACTCTCCAGCATGGATACGAACAATGTTCTTGCCCAACCGTTTGGCATCCATAGTGAAGAAACCTTCACCCCAAAGTTCAACTCTGCGCTGGAACCATATCTCATCTGCCAGCGTACGGGTTGATGGAACAGTGTAAGAAGGGTCACGATAAGTGCGGACAAAGTCCTCCAATACCTGCTTTGCTGTAGCCTCCTGACCACTCTTTGCCAGACCTTCTGCCTTAATAAGAATCATCTCCTCCACACGCATCAGTGGGAAATCGTTGTTATTAAGCGTATTTCCTATACCTGATTGCTGACCAAACTTGATGTTTGTATAGGCATCAAATGGTGTTTTAACATTCTCAATCTCAAAGTCGGCAATGGCATCCCCCGTAGCAGAAGTACCCTTTGAAGGATCAGTCCATGTGATGTTTGCCCAGTTCGGGGAGTGCTTGTTAGCATCCAACCACCATCCCTTGCGTACATCAGTAGATGGAATCTTATCAAAAAGGAGCTTGTTGATGACTGGAACGTTACCCGTTGCTGCAGCATAAGCCTCACCAGAGAAGGCTGATAGCCATGAAGATGCATTCTGATAACCAGCATTAGAATTCGATTTCAGCTGTGCCTCTGTAATATCTACACCCCATATCCAGTTATGATCAGCGATATTATCAAAGGCAGGAACACTCACTTCAGCTATCGAAGCAGGTGTATATCCATCCATAGCCTTGTCTGCGTCAGCAGCAGCAGCAGCCCAATTACCCATCAAAAGATTGGCACGAGCACGTAAGCCATAAGCTACGTTGAGGTCAATATACTGCTTGGAAGGACGCGTATAACCCTGTAAGTGTGCAATAGCAAAGTCCAAATCCTTAAGAATCAACTCATAAACCTGCTTAACTGTAGCCCGTGGATTATTGAAATAATCCTCTGTTCCTGTTAAGATAGGGACACATGGCTTGTCAGCTGACGTCGCATAACTGAACTGAAAGTAAGGTGCTAGCTGCATATAGTCGAACGCACGGATAGCATGAGCTTGTGCTAACTGGTTCAGAGGAGTACCTGTTGCAGTGCTCTCATCTATAGAATTGATAATCTGATTAGCCACACCTATCTGCCGATATGGGATAGTATAACGCATCAAAGGGTTGGCATAATGGACGTCACGTGACTGTAATGTACAGGCAGCAGAGAACCAATTATATCCATTATCACCTGAAATGAGGTCGGCACCCTCTGCATCACATGACAAAGCAGCCGATATTGCACCGAAATCATCAGCCCTTGCTGTACCGTATATACCTGGTGTACCTAAGTAATTAAACATACCTGAGAACGTAGCAGCAGCCCGTTCGGGAATCATTTCATTTGTTGCCAGCATCTGATTGGTTGACAATTTGTTTCCAGCAGGCTCCTGTTCATTCAGGTCATTGCATGATGTAGCCAGCAAAGCACCACATAATACTAATAAAGATAAGCTATATCGTTTCATGTTATATTGTCTTATATTGTTTCGTTTTACCATCATTACCAATTAGAATGTCAGAGTGATACCGGCAGTAATAGACCGTAGGGCAGCATAACCACCGCCACTTATCAAAGCTGAGCCTGATGTGAAGCCACCAACTTCAAGTGTTGTACGTGGATCGAGACCCTTACGTGCTGTGACAACGAACAGGTTTCTCCTGCCACATATACGCGGAGACTATTCAAAGCGAGGTGATTGATGATACGTTTAGGGAAAGAATAGCCCAGTGTTACATTGTTCAAAGAAAGGTAATCACTGCTTGTCAGGAAGTAATCCACTGCAGACTGTGAACCAACAGCAAAGCCATCGTCAGCCTTTGCAGTACTCAAACGAGGGATATTACTGCTTGTATTGTCGGCACTCCATGCCCCCAGAGCATCTTTATGTAAGGCAACACCAGTGCTTTGACCCAAGTGCATGTACTGCTGATACTGTCCATCATAGACCTTTCCACCCAATTGATAAGAGAATTGCATACTGAAGTCGAAGCCATAAGCATTCAAAGTAGTACCAAATCCACCATAAACTTTAGGGTTAATGTCGCCCAAATCGTACCTAGTAGCCTGCGTAAGATCAGTCGTAGTGGTCTGTCCTGTAACATTCCCATTAGCATCTATTACATCCTTATAATAGGTTGCATGACCATTAGACTTGTCTGTTCCAGCATACTTATACATATAAGCTTCATAGCGAGAGCCACCAATTCGGATGATGGAAGAACCTGCTTTCAAACCATCTTTAGCAATGGTTGGATCGAGTTCAGTTATCTTATTCTTGAAATAAGTCATGTTAAGGTTCACGTTCCATGTGAGAGTTTTACTCCGAACCACGTCACCATCCAGGCTTAACTCAAATCCTTTGTTGCTCATAGCACCAATGTTTGCAGGATAGCTGGTCACTGAAATACCAGAAGAAAGCGGTAATGTCTTCCAGAACAGGAGGTCAGTCGTCTTCTTATTGAACACCTCTAATGTTCCATTCAGGCGGTGTTTGAAGAGCGAGAAGTCCACACCTAAGTTCAATTCACCCGACTTTTCCCATGTCAGATTAGCATTTCCCTTATACGCAATCTGGTTTGTGAACTCTTTAGTTGCCTCATTGTAGCTTGTCTTATAGGTATCCGTATATGGATAATACATGCGATATCCAGACCTGTCGAGCAATCCATCATTACCTTGCTCACCATAACTGAGTTTCAATTTCAGCAGGTCTACCCAATCAGCTGTAAACCATTTCTCCTTATTAATAGCCCATCCTACAGACACAGACCAGAACGTTCCCCATCTATGACCGGGTGCAAAGATAGACGATCCATCGTGACGCAGAGATGCTTCTGCGAAGTATTTATCAGCATAGTTATAGTCTCCACGGAAGAAATAACCATCACGTACCAAGGTATTCGTGCTGGATCCCGCCTTAAGGTTGGCACGTGCCAGTGCGTTATTGAGCTCTGCGATGGTCGGATCATACAGATGATCATTGTAACCAGACAAGTCTGACACCTTCAGGAAGTAATGTTCATAACCTACAAGGAGATTGATAGCATGCTTACCAAAGGTCTTATCATAGTTAGCAGTGTATATTTGGTTAGTTGAGAAGTAACGGTCGTTACCAACTTCTACGGCACCATCTGTTGTTGAAGCAGACCCAAAACGACTGTCAAGGTAATGATAATTCCTGTTTCTGTTCCATACTGACAAGTTAGCAACTAAGTTTAAGCCCTCGATAGGAGTAACTGTTGCCACCCAGTTTCCTTGGAATTGATCCGTAGCAATACTCTGTCTGTTGTATTCATTATCACGAACTGCATTTCCAATGATGGCTGGACGCTTAAAACCTGTTTGGTTTGCATCGTAAACTGTGCGTCCATTGTCTTTCATTATATTACCATTGGCATCACGAACATACAAAGGATAGATAGGACCTAACTGATTAGCGATATAGAAAAGGTTACCACTGCTTCCGTACGTATCAGCATTAAAGGATGGACTTGAGCTGTCTGTGTGTGAATAAGACAAACTAACACCGAACCGCAACCAGTCTTTTGCCTGATAATCCACGTTCGTTCGTGCTGTATAACGCTTGAAAGAAGAGTTATTCACAGTACCTCCATCACCCAGGAAGCCAAGGTTTGAATAGTAACTAAGCTTGTCTGTCGCACCATTGATGTTCACATTGTACTCCTGACGGAATGAACTGTGGAAGATTTCATCGTAGTAATTGTCAGGCATGTAGGTGTATTTGCCATCAGAATAGCCAAGTTTAGCATTAGGATTCAGCTTAAAATCATCTCCAATGAACTTCTCTCCTGTTGGAATCGTGAATACTTGATAGCCCAATCCGCCATTCTTATTTCCCAAAAGATTAGCATCTGCAAAGGCACGAGCATCTGCATCTGAAGCGCCATGATAGAGTTTCGAGTTGTACATTGCCTTGTAGAATGCTTCATAATACGTAGCTGGATCAAGGATTAGGTCGTAACGAGGTATCTCACGTGAGTTACTTCCCCACTTAGCATCTAATGTTATCTTAGCACCATGCGCACCGCGTGACTTCTTAGTAGTAATGATGACCACACCGTTTGCACCACGTGCACCATAGATAGCAGCAGATGCAGCATCCTTCAAGACGGACATACTCTCGATATCCGATGGATTCAAACTTGCGATATCGCCATCGAAAGGTGCGCCGTCAACAACATACAACGGTTCAGAACTTGCTGCATAAGAGCCTATACCACGAATGCGAAGCTCCGGAGCACTGCCCGGTTCGCCAGAAGAAGTAACCATCTGAACACCTGCAACCTTACCTCCAAGGGCATTCGTAGCCGTGGAAGCAACATGCTTACTGATATCTTCAGCCTTCACTTCTACGGCAGAACCCGTGATAGTAGAGCGCTTCTGAGTACCATAAGCAACAACCATTACCTCATCCAAAGCACGATGGTCAGGGTCAAGAACAACCTTCATGTTCGGTGAAGCCTTCACTTTCTTAGGTGTCATACCTAAATAAGAGACTTCCAACAGTGTTTTTCCCTCAGGTAAGGTCAACGTAAAATTACCGTCAACATCAGATACCGTACCCGTCTTAGTGCCAATAATGAGGACTGATGCACCCACAATAGGCTCACCATCTTCTGAACTTGTCACTGTACCACGTACTTGGGTCTGTGCAAAACATACCCCTATAAAAAGGAATAAGTTCGCTAGTAACATCGTAAGTCTTTTTCCCATAAATTTAAAGTATTAGTGTAAAATTCTCTATAAAAACCGCTACAAAGGTATAAATAATTATTTAACAAGTCAAGTTAAATAGTAATTAATTTTTTAATTTATACCGTTTTATTCTTTCAAACTGTTATTATCATTAGTGTATTCATAACACTTTGTATTTTAAATTACCTGCATAAAAGATACAATATATCACACTTTTTTAATATAAAAAGTTAATATCTACACCTTATATATAATAAGTGGAATCTCATAGAGTACAAAAAAGGGTATCATTACTTTGCATTGTCTGCCATTTAAGTTACCTTTGCACTTAAGAATAAAGTACAGATCATGAACATACAAGAGATTTATAAGATTTACCAACAGCACCCTATCGTGACCACCGACAGCCGAAACTGTCCGGAGGGTAGCATCTTCGTTGCACTGAAAGGGGCATCCTTCGATGGTAATAAGTTTGCAGAAGCAGCTTTGGAGAAGGGTTGCAGCTATGCTATCGTTGACGAAAAAGAATACGTAAAGCCTGATGACAACCGCTTCATACTCGTTGATGACGCCCTTATCACATATAAGGAACTCGCACGTGAGCACCGTCGTCAGTTCTCTATCCCAGTCATTGGCATAACAGGTACGAATGGTAAGACTACAAGTAAGGAGCTTATCTCTGCTGTATTGGCTGAAAAGTTCAAAGTACATCATACTGAAGCGAACTATAACAATGACGTTGGTGTACCGCGCACGCTGCTCGCTTTGCGCCCAGAACACGAGATTGCAGTCATTGAAATGGGTGCTTCTCACCCTGGAGACATAGAAAAACTGGTTAAATATGTAGAGCCTACTTGTGGACTTATCACCAATGTAGGACGTGCACACCTACAAGGTTTCGGCAGTTTCGAAGGAGTTAAGCGTACGAAAGGTGAGCTCTACGACTTCCTGAAGGCACATGACGGATTGCTTTTCCTCAACGAAAGCAATGCAGACCTTACTGAAATGGCTGCCCAAAGGGAGTTTGAACGTGTCATAACATACGGACAAGACGACACGGCTGACGTTGAAGGACATGTAATTAGTTGTGCTCCGTTCCTGAAATTCGCATGGCAATCACGCCTGAACACACAACAACCAGCAACAACTATCTATGAAGTACTGACACATCTCATTGGTTCTTACAACCTCGACAACATGTTAGCAGCCATAACCATTGGTCTGCACTTCGGCGTAACACCACAACAGATTTGTCATGCTTTGGAAAATTACGTTCCACATAACAACCGTTCACAGTTGACAGAGACTACACATAACAAACTCATTGTGGATGCGTACAATGCCAACCCATCCAGTATGGCTGCTGCGATAGAGAATTTCCACGTCATGGATGTTGACAATAAGATGGCAATATTGGGCGATATGCGTGAATTGGGAGATGCTTCAGCAGAGGAACATCAGAAGGTTGTTGACCAGCTAAAGGCAGTTGGATTGGCAAACGTTTGGCTTGTAGGAGAAGAATTCGGCAGAACCAACACTGATTATCGTAAATTTCATGACGTTGAAGAGGTGAAGGAAGCCATCAGACAACAGCGTCCAGAGAATCATTACATCCTCATAAAAGGAAGTAATGGCATCCGTCTCTTCGAATTACCCGACCTTTTATAAGCCGAGAAAAAAGATAATTTCCTTACGTTAGTTCCGAAAAATTAGCTATCTTTGCACCCGTCTAAGCGGCAATCGGGATGTAGCGCAGTTGGTAGCGCACTACGTTCGGGACGTAGGGGTCGCCAGTTCGAATCCGGTCATCCCGACAAAAAGGGGAGAAACTTTCATGGTTTCTCCCCTTTTCTTATTCCATGTATTGTCCGATAATTTCACATGAGCATTTTAGAAGACGCCCTTTTGCAATGTAAAAGGGCACCTTTTGCATGGTAAAAGATGCCCTTTTGAGGTGTAAAAGACGCCCTTTTACATTGCAAAAGGGCATCTTTTAAAAACCATTTTATAATCAATTGATTATCTGATGGTTACAAACCGCAAAATAATCAACATTCTTCTCTTTTTCACCCAATTCCTATTGATTTTATGTAAGGACTTTTCTTAAGTTGCTAACCCATATACATTAGTAGAACAAACACCAGAAAACTAACCATCAGCACCCACAATGCAGCATGCTTACAATTCTATATACGGACGCAGACGTTCAATAGCTTCTGCAGGAAAGTCCTTTAACAAGTGAAGTTGTGACAGACTTGTTATCTTCCCTTTCAGCCTACGGTAATCGCATATAGCACGTGCTTGATAGAAATTAATATAGGGATGACGTCTTAGTTGGGCAAGTGTCAATGTGTTGAGGTTCAGCTTTTCCGTGTGTGGATGCACTACTGAGAAATAAGGCAAAGCCTCTTCGGGGAAGCCGTCAAGCTCTAGGAGTTGCCCGACCGCTACATACCCACCAAGACGTTTACCATAGTTGACAATGGCACGTGCCCACCCTGAGCCGATACCGGGTATCTTCTTGAGCATCGTTGTGTCTGCGATGGTGAGATTTACATGCTCTCCTACCTTTAGTTTCAGCGGATAACGCACCGTATCTCGGTCATATTCTTTATATGTCTTGTACGTATTGCTTGCCCGAAAAGCCTCATATGCCTCGTGTGCAGCTTCCTTATCGGCTGCTTTCCGTGCTATATACGCCTGCACAGAGGCAAGTGTTGACGCGGGAGCATAGTCATCGCCGATGCTGATATATGGTTCGAGTTCACGAAACTGCTTACGAGTAAGGCCATAAAGGCGCGCAAAATCCATTGGAGAACGAAAGACTCCACCCTTAGAACGATACTTCATGATGTTCCGAACCTGGTAAGGAGACAATCCTAATTGTGTCAACTGCTGTGGAGTTGCAGTGTTTGGATCAAAAGAAAAGAGCTGTTTCCCATTCGCATAGGATTCATATTCTCCCACTTTTGTCGACTTATTGAAATGTGGGAGATTGGATTTTTGTACAAGAGAGTCCTCATTAGCCAATTCTGTTTCTGTCATATGACTCCCTAGGAAAACCAGTGTTCCAAGGCTAATCACAATAAAGAACGAAGAAAAGAAGGACTCTACGATCTGAACGTTGCAAGTAAAAGAAGGATTTAAGGTTCATAGATTTAAGGATTTGATTGTTATTCAGAGGATTTTCAACTGGTTTAGAAATGAAAGATGTACACTGATAGGTACTATGGAAGGGATCATAACAAACCAAACACTGTAAAACTGCCTACGAATTGATTCCCAATTCGTAAGCCCATTCCGCACGAAACAGTACGGAATAAGCCTACCAGAAAAAGAAACTTGTGAGTATTTTGTCGCAATACTGTCCACGCTTTGCCATGCCACAGGTAGTTCTCTGGGGAAGAAGAAACTGCCAACATCATGCGCAAAGATAGTAGACGCAAGGGCCATCAAGCACACACTCTTATCGTTTTCCATATCAGGTACAGATTCTTTCTACGTCATAATACGGTTTAAACAACCCCCAATTGATGAAGGAAGATAGCCAAAATAGCCAGCGGACAGACGAAACGTATCAAGAAATAGTAGATTCCAAAGACACTTCCCCTTCAGTGTTCCCCAGTTCGTAAACTCATCCTTGACAATCTTCTTGGGTACATACCAGCCAATGAAGATGCAGGTAAGCATACCTCCAACAGGCAGGAATATCTGTCCTGTCACGAAGTCGAACACATCAAACAGTGACATGCCTGCAATTGTAAGTGCGTCCCAACCCATCAAAGACAGTGAACAAACGGCTCCAATCAATATGCAACAGCTGGTTACGATCATAGCTGCACGATTCCGACTGATATGCAATTCCTCCTGGAAAAAGGCTGTACTCACTTCATGAAGAGATATCAATGAGGTTAAAGCTGCCATAGAAAGAAGCAGATAGAACGCCAAAGAAATGACATAACCAAGGATTGGCATACCCGCAAAGGCTTGTTCAAAGACATTAGGAAGGGTTATGAATATCAAAGAAGGACCACTGTCAGGATTCACTCCGACGGAGAATGCCGCTGGAAAGATAATCAATCCTGCCAAGACAGCTACAAAAGTATCTATCAATCCTATCTGAACAGCAGAGTTCACCAGCTTCGTATGTCTACTATAATACGATGCATAGGTACAGATACAACCCATCGCAATACTCAAAGAGTAGAACGATTGCCCCAAAGCACCTAGGAAAACATCCTTTGTTACCTTACTAAAATCAGGCTTTAAGAGGAACTCTATGCCCCTTTCAGCCCCTGGTAACAAGCAAGAAGCAACCACCAAGACAAGCAAAAGGATGAATAAAGCAGGCATCATAACCTTTGATGCACGCTCAATACCATTCCTTACACCATGTATAATAATGTAGTGGGTAATCAATAAGATGATTGATGCCCAGACAATAGGCTTCCATGGATTGGTTGAGAAATCTGTAAAATAAGTCTTGAAATACTCAGGACTACCATGTAAATGATTCACAACTGACGCCATTCCATACTGTAAACACCAGCCAGAGACCACTGCATAGTATCCCGTAATGAGGAAACCAGTCAGCACACCGAGGTATCCTACCCACTTCCAAGCCGTTCCGTTGGATAATTTCGTGTATGCTCGCGCTGTATTTGAGGCTGCATGACGCCCGATAATGAACTCACTTATCATGCAGGGGAGCCCCAATAGCAATATACAACCAATATAAATAAGGATAAAGGCAGCCCCTCCGTTCTGTCCAGTCATGTAAGGGAAGCGCCAAACGTTACCCAATCCAACAGCACCACCAGCTGTTGCAAGGATCATTCCCAGCTTACTTCCGAACTTAGCTCTTTCTTTTTGTGACATGAATAATTATCGTTTTAGATGCGCAAAATTACAAAAAATTATCTACTTTTGTATCAGATTAGAAGTAAAAGATGCAAAAATTCCAGTATATATTAACTAAATTCCCTTTCTCATGTATAATAATTGCAGGAATATGGGTGCTTTGTTTCATGAATATCCCCGATACTCCACTAAGTAATATCAGGCTGATTGACAAGTGGACACATGCTGTTATGTATCTGGTATTAGGCTTTTCGCTCATTTTCGAGTATCTTAGAGCAAATAAAAAAGCCAAACTCAAGGCTTTTATGCTTTGGGTTTGGCTCTTACCTGTTGCTATGGGAGGACTCATAGAGATACTTCAGGAGTACTGTACAAGCGGCAGACGCAGTGGAGACTGGCTCGATTTCCTAGCTGATAGCATTGGCTCAACGGTTGCTTTCCTTATCGGTATTCTTCTGGTAAGGTGTCGCGCCAGAGCTTAAAGGGGTTCTTTCGCATGTGAGAATTATAGAATCTACGGTCTCCAGTGACTTCTTTTCCTATGAAATCAGGGCTTTCAAATGGTTCATTCTCATTCTTTAACTCCACTTCAGCCATGACAAGTCCATCGTTATCTCCATGGAATTCATCCACTTCAAACGTATGTCCAGCATACGGAACAAGGTATCTGTGCTTGTCTATCACGCCCGATTCGCACAAAAGCATGAGCTGTTGGGCTTCTTGAAGAGTGATTTCTTTCTCGAATTCATAACGTGACAGACCGCCATTGCGTGATGGTCCCTTGATAGTTAGGTAGCCTTTGTCATCTCGAATACGTACTCTGACAGTGTTAACAGCCGCAAAATAGCCCTGTTGTATGTGACTACAGCTACTTGCAAGACGCTTCCAGTCCATCCGTTTATGCACAAGAAACTTCCGTTCTATCTCTAATCCACTCATGAAAGGATTGCTTTTAGAGTGTCATTGACCATATCATGCACAGTACTGCCAATAAAATCAGTACTACAGCAATCCACATTATGACACGATTACCTTGCTTCTCCTCTTTCTCTTCCCGTCTTTTACGGTTCAATTTACTTCTTTCACTCATAGTTTTACTATTAAAAGGTTGATTATTTAGTTGTTTCCCAAGGTCTATTCATCCTCTGGGAACTCCATCAGATACGCTTTGATGAAGTCGTCAATCTTACCATCCATCACACCATCTACGTCCGATGTCTGATAATTTGTACGATGATCTTTCACACGACGGTCGTCAAATACATAGCTACGGATCTGACTTCCCCACTCAATCTTCTTCTTTCCAGCTTCTATTTTAGCCTGTTCTTCCATGCGTTTCTTCATCGCACGGTCATAAAGTTGCGACTTCAAGAGCTGCATTGCCTTAGCTCTATTCTTCGGTTGGTCGCGAGTTTCGGTGTTCTCAATAAGTATTTCTTCCTGTTCACCAGTATCTGGATCTTCGTATTGGTACCTCAATCGGACACCAGATTCAACCTTATTGACATTCTGACCACCAGCTCCACTGGAACGGAAGGTATCCCAACTAACACGAGCTGGGTCTACATAGACCTCTATAGTATCGTCTACCAGTGGCGTAACGAAGACACTTGCGAAGCTTGTCATGCGCTTTCCCTGTGCATTAAACGGACTTACACGTACCAAACGGTGCACTCCATTCTCGCTTTTCAGGTATCCATAAGCGTATTCTCCGCCCTCGAACTTCATAGTAACACTCTTTATGCCAGCCTCATCACCCTCCTGAATATCAGAAATGGTAACTTTATAGCCGTGAGACTCGCCCCATCGCATGTACATACGCATGAGCATAGATGCCCAATCTTGGCTTTCTGTACCGCCAGCACCTGAGTTTATCTTCATAACACACTCCATTGGGTCCTCTTCTTGGCGGAGCATGTTCTTGAGTTCTAAGTCTTCTACCTTCTTTAAGGCCTTATCATAAGCAGCATCCACCTCTTCTTCCGTAACGAGTTCATCCTTATAAAAGTCGAAGCCAGCTGCACTTCATCCGTCAAAGCGCGTGCCTCATCATATCCTTTTATCCATTTTTCGATGTCTTTGACCTTCTTCATCTGTTCCTGAGCACGTTTTGGGTCATCCCAAAAGTCAGGTGCTTGTGTCCGAAGCTGTTCCTCTTCAAACTCAATTCGTTTCTGGTCAATACCCAAATAACGGTGTAATGCCTCCGTACGTTCCTGTATATCCTTTAGCTGATCTGCTGTTATCATATCTTATTCACCCTATCTTACCTAATAAAAGAGGATATAGGGCTTTACTTTTTATCAATTATCATTATAAACTTGCTGACCAATGAACTCGTCAACTCGTTGACTTTTACTCCTCATACATCCTGTCAATCACTTCCTGGAAGTTCTTATTGATAACAGAACGTTTCAGTTTCAGTGTGTTTGTTAGCTCCCCACTCTCCATAGAGAAGTGATGCGCAAGGAGCGTAAAGCGCTTTATCTGCTCATAAGGAGCCAAGCGTTGCTGCAGCGTCTCTATACGTTCCATCATCATTTTATGAACTTCTTCGTTCCGACAGAGGTCCTCACGGTCCGCAAAGCAATGCTATGTTCTGCCGCCCACTCCTCTAACACGCGGAATTCTGGTACGATAAGTGCCGTAACGAACTTACGTTGATCAGCAATTACTACTGCCTGATCTATGAATTTGTCTACCAACAGCATCCCTTCTACCATCTGTGGAGCAACATACTTACCATTTGAAGTCTTGAAAAGGTCCTTTATACGTTCCTTAAGGAAGAGTTCTCCATCTTTCAGATAGCCTGCATCACCAGTATGGAAGAAACCATCAGCATCAAAAGCCTCAGCATTTGCCAAATCGCGATGGTAATAACCCGGTGTGATGGTAGGACCTTTCAGGAGAATTTCTTCATTCTCTCCTATCTTAATCTGTATGCTATCAATAGGTCTACCCACCGAGCCAACAGTATAAGGTTCGTCCTTATGATCACAACTTACCGTTGCCAAGCTCTCCGTAAGACCATAACCAACGATCATACAGATACCTATGCTATGCACGAACTCCTCAACTTCGGGTGACACATAAGCACCTGCCGTTGGGAAGATATTGGCATTTTCCAGTCCTAATTGCTTACGAACAAGACTCAGTATTGTCTTATTTACAACCTGATATTCCATCTCCAAAGGCAACGGAACACGCTTTCCACGAGAACGATAAGTGATATTACGCTTCTTACCGACACTCAATGCATGATAAAACAGCTTACGTTGAACAACGCTTGAGTTGTCCATTCGTTCCTTCACTGCGATATAAACTTTCTCCCAGAAGCGTGGAACGGCTGACATACACGTTGGATGTGTCTCACGCATGCTTTGTTGTATCTCCTTCGGATAGGTATTAATGATCATCTGTGCACCCTCACTGAGCGACAGATATGCCCACCCTCGCTCAAAGACATGCGTAAAAGGAAGGAAGTTTATGACGCGATCATCCTCACCGACAGGCACACATTTGCCATTAGCTTCCATGGCTGCGATGTACATTTTATGGGTAAGTACAACGCCTTTGCCTTCTCCTGTCGTTCCACTTGTGTAGAGAATATTACAGATTTCATCCTCTTTTGCTTCTTTCCAGCACTTCTCTACCTCTGACTGACGTGGGAATCCTTCACCCAATTTCAGGAAATCTTCAAAGTAAAGGGCGTGTGGATCATGCGTACTAATACGTACACTCGGATCAAATATGATGATACGTTCCAACGTAGGGCACAATGCAAAGACACGATGAGCCTTGTCATATTGCTCCTGTTCACCAACGAAAAGGAACCTGATCCCCGCATCCTGGATCATGTATTGTATCTGTTGCTCAGAGCTTGTAGCATAGAATGGAATACTAATGGCACGTACTCCATAGGCCCCAAAGTCTGTATAGAGGTACTGAATACAGTTCTGTGAAAAGACACCAATGGTTTCCTGTGGTTTTACACCGAGGTTCAGAAGGGCATTAGAGACCTCTTTCACACGCATGGAAAACTGATTCCATGATACTGTCTTCCATGTCAGACTACCAAAATTACGAAATGTCAACACTGGTTTGGCACCATATTTCTTTGCTTGTTCATGAATAAGAACTGAGAGATGACAGATTGTCTGCATGATAATATGTATTTTTATTACCTGCAAATATAAACATTTCTCTGCAAAGAAGGAAATTATTTGGATATTAAATCATGATTTCTGATATTTGTCGCACAATGAAATCCGAAGCTTTTAGTCATGAAACGATCAGTCTTTTATGAAGTACTGATAGCCGCATCAACCACAAATAAAGAAAAAAAAGAGTTTATTCACCTTGGCGATAATAGCAATGTAACCAAGAATAGTTGCCCATCGTCAAAGCTCCTAACACGTTTTTAGATTCTCAACGTTACCATATAACAAGGAGATAGAAAACCTATTTTGTAATAATAAATACACATAAGCATTTCAATAGAGGCTCTTTCACATTCTAAAAGGGCACCTTTTGCATTGTAAAAGGTGCCCTTTTGACGTGCAAAAGGGCATCTTTCGAAGGGTAAAAGGGCGTCTTTTACAAGCCTATCTGTAACCTTCTGATTATCCAATAGTTACAAAGCCAAAAACAAGAGATTATCGTGCATTACACCGTTCGATACCAAAAGAAATGTGTAAAGCTATTTCGTAAAGAGCAAAAAAAATATTCTCACGAAAACAAATGAGCTGTTTTCGTGAGAATAACCTTATTATTTATTCCGCAAAAAAGGCTGGAAGAATTACCGCAACCACTGTTCTGGGTTCAGTTTAGCAGTCTCTTTTCTCAGCTGGAACTGCAGGATTCCACCCTTACCAACGGTTCCGATGGTCTGACCAGTACCCACTTTCTGTCCTCGACCCACACTGACTGAACCGAGATTAGCATAAACAGTGATGTAGATACCATGACGAATCATAACCACACTCACACCTCCTGCCATAAACACACCGCTCACTTCGCCCATAAAGACGCTGCGAACAGCACTGCCCGGTGCTCCCTTGATATTGATACCGTCATTGCTCAAACGCACATTCGACATACCTGCAACATCATATTGCCCAAAATGGCTTACGATATGACCAGACATTGGCATTGGCAAACGACCACGATTATTAGCGAAACTACCCGTCAAAGCTCGGTCAGCAGAGGTCAGCATGTCATCATTAGCAGACGAAGCCTGTGCTGCAGCAGTCTCTCTGGCTGCACGTTCACGGTCAGCTGCCGCCTTACGTTCAGCTGCAATACGATTCGATTCAGCCTCACGAGCAACTTGATCGGCACGTGCCTGAGCTGCATTTGCCTTTGCTTCCGCCTTTGCCATAGCATCCTTAGCAGCTGCTTCCTGCTGTTCTGCCTTGCGAATGGCACGCTCACGGGCTGCAGCACGTTCCTTCTGGGCTGCTTCCTGACGGGTTTTCTCAGCGGCGGCACGGGCAGCGGCGGCACGAGCAGCAGCCTCTTGACGCGCACGTTCGGCTGCTACTGCAGCAGCACGAGCCTCAGCTTTAGCCTTCTCCTCACGTGCTTTAGCCTCTGCAATACGACGTGCATTCTCCCGAGCAGCCGCCTCTGCAGCCGCTTTCTTACGTGCAATCTCCTCCGCACGCTTCTTTGCTGCAGCAGCACGGGCGGCAGCTTGCGCACGAGCTTCAGCTATTGCACGGGCACGAGCCTTCTGTATTTCAATCTGAATGAGTCGATCAATCTGTGCATTCAACGCTTGTTGCTGTTGTCTGCGTTGTGCTATCACACCCTGAAGGACCTTCTGATCCTGTTGCAAAGTAGCAACAACATTCTGTTGTTCTACACGCTTATGCTCCATCTGAGCATGTACTATACGATCTTTATAAAGCAGGTTACTCTTGTGACCACGTACCTGTTGCAGCTGATTATGCTTCTCATCCACCTGACGTTGTTTAGCTTGCAACTGCTCTCCTTGTGCCCGTTGATAAGCAGCATACTCACGAACGAAACGCAAACGACGATACATCTGTGTCAGACTCTTTGCAGAAAACACGAACATCAGCTTGTCCTGAATGCTACGATGGCGTGCCATATAACGCATGGAACGGATAAAACGAGAACGACGCTCACCGAGTTGAGCCTCTAAAGACACCAATTGACTTTTCAATATACCAATATTATTATCCAATCCTTTAATATCTGTGGCAATTGTATCAATCGTTCTCTGATGCTGACCAATCTCTGTGTCAAGACGAACAATCTTCTGCAGGCGGGTTTCTACGTCCTTCTGCTTGACTTTCATCTCTTCTTCGTGCTCAGAAATCTCCTTTTGAATCTGTTGATTCTGCCTCTGTAGACCTTTGATTTCCTCTGTTGTGACGTATCTGGGAGCCTTTGCACCATGCTTTCCACCACGCACATTCTTCCCATTTACCTTTCCATAAACAGCTTGTCCTTTCTTATTAACCTGCTGATGGGTATCATTCGTCTGCTGCGGGGCTTTCGTTGCAGTTGCAGAATGCCCCTTACGGTTGGTGACAGGTTGATTCTTATCAGCCTTTCCATTGCCTTTTACAGGTTGATTCTTGGTGTCTTTTACAGCAGCAACAGCAGTCTTCGTCCCGTTTTTCGTCTGCTTTTGCTGCACAGATTGTACTGTTAGACTCTTCTTTGAGCCCTTATTTCGCTTTGAATGCTGCCCAAATGTCGTCAGCAAGCACGTTATCAATAATAGAAAAGATAAAAAAAGTCGTTTCATTTACATGTTCGTTAATTTGCGAAGGATTTCTTCTACACTCACTTTTGTGTACTTATCTGATGGTGTAGTGATGGTTTCCCAATCACTTGCATCGCTGAAACCATCCATTTCAAAGGTTGCTTTGAACGTTTTCTTCTGCTTAGTTGCATCTGTTTCTATCGTCAGTTCATGGCGTGCAGGGAACTTCTTTGATCCAAATGGTTGGAAATCCCCATACTTCCACGTAAGTGTTGACACGCCGTGAGACGGACTAACATACTGTGCCCGAGCCTCACTGATTAGCCCTGAAAGCGTCTGTGCCATCCAACGATAGGTCATTTTGCCGTCTTTTAACGTCACTGCAGTTGTTGAATTACTACTATTTGCCAACGTAGCAAGGTCCACGTCAAACGCAGACAGGCTGCTTTCGTTCACACGTTGCTGTCCTGGAATAAACAATTGGTTCCAGAATAGAGATTGAAGGGAGTAGAAGTTGATTCCATTATCACGTAAGAAAGCCACCTCATTATAGTTTGCCTTGACGTATTGCTTATGTATTCGGTCAATGAAAAGCACATAATCTTTCGTGAATTCCATACGTCCTACCTCGCTACGGATGATAGGTATGAGCAGCTGAAGCCGTATTACCTCATCCTTACGCATGTGAAGAATACCTGGAACTGTGATGTCTTTATGTCCATCATTGAGTGTAAAGGTAAGGTTTGACACCAAGTTCTTCTGATAAAGAGCCTGATCTGCCACACGCTGAACAAAGATTAGCTTCTGATTGGTACTGCTTTTGGTACTTGGAAGAGTTGCATTACCCTGTTCAACCTTCACATCTTTTTGTTTGACAACAGTCTTATGAGTGCCACAGGAAGCCAGTAAAAGGACTGTCATTCCTGTTATTAATATCTTATTTGTTTTCATTTTGCTACGTATTTCTTTAGTTGTATCTTCTTCTTTAGTACTGCACTTTGATTGCCACCTTTGAGAGATTGCTGCCAGAACTCAAGTGCTTTATCAATGTCTCCAGTCATGGCATAGATGTCACCAGCATGCTCTTTTACTACTCCTGTAAGTGTTGAATCACTGCGAATAGCTTGATCTATATAAATTTTAGCTTCCTCATAACGCTTCTGTTGGAAGAGAATCCAAGCATAAGTATCAAGGAATGTACTGTTATTCGGCTCTGCTTTTATCGTTTTGTAGCTCAATTGCTCAGCTTTTGGCAAGTCTTTGTTTGCCTCACTGAGGTAATAAGCATAGTTATTCATCGCAGCTATGTTGTCAGGTTTCCATTGTAGACAGCTGTCGTAAGCCTGAAAAGACTCTGCAAGACGACCTTTTTCATGAAGAATCTCGCCCATCAAGGCATAAAAGTCCGAAACAACATCAGGATTACTGTCTGCTTTTATCTGACTAACACCCTTCCTGAAGGTCTGCAATGCCGCATCATTCTCATGTTTCTGATACTGTGCCATACCCTGAAAGTAATAGAAAACCATCTCTTCAGGGTTATATTCCTGTGCAGGTCGGCATATAGCAATGACCTTATCATAGTCTCCTGTATCCCAAATGTTCTGTATCAACGCTATACGAGCACGTGAATTATCGGGTTCAACATCTATAGCTTGTTCATAAACACGGTTGATTTCAGCCTTCGGCATCTTCTTTAATGACATATAAGCTGCTTTCATCATCAGGATGTCAGCATCTGTCTGTGGCACAGACAGCGCTTGTGAGAAGAGTTTCATCACCTCTGCACTGTCTGAAACATTTGCTTGTTGATTCGAAGAGATAACCTGTCGGAGTAAAGCTATCTTTGTTTCTTTCTCCGTTTTAGGTGATTGTAGCAGCTCTTGTGTGATGACATCCACAGTAGCTTGGTCCCCTATCGTACGATAATAATCCAATAATGACAACTTAGCCAGGGCATTCGTCGGTTCTTCCTTCAGTACATTGCGATACAACTTGACTGCTTCTTTCTTCTTACCGTTCTGTAAAAGCCAGTTGCCGAACATGACTTTATAATTCAAATCCAGCGGATGTGAATCAACAAGTGACTTCAACTCATCATACTCCTTACGCTTTTCGCCCATCTGTTCATAGATTTGCATCTTGCTAAGGGATATCTGTTCACTGCTACCTTCAAGTACTTCTATACGGTTGAGGACGTTAATCATCTGTTGAAACTCGTTCTGTGAGCCATAAAGTTGATAGAGAATCTGCAGAACATCCACACGAGCTTTATTCAAAGCATAGAGTTTTTCGTAAGCATTGATAGCATTTGGATAGTCTTTCTGTGAGACATAAAGCTGTCCAAGCTTCTCAATATAACTGGAGTTCTCTGGGTCTAATGTAGCAGCACGCTCATAATAAGCGCGTGAACGGGTGTCATCTTTCAGGTCAACATAGTAAGGTGCCAACAGATAATACACCTCTGGGGCGTTAGGATTAAGGTCACGAGCATGACGAAGCAGGTCGAACGCAGCCGTAAGATTACCCATCTCTTGCTGTCGAACGCCTTCTAAGAAGAAATAGTTATAGCTCTGCAAGCTATCATAGTCTTCTGCATGCAGTCCTAAAGAGCCTCCTAACAACACGATCGTCAGGACGACTTTGCTTAAATTAGTTCGTACTTTCATCAAATGTATGACCTTAACAAACATTCCTTTTACCCTTCTTTTGTTATTTTACGCCCGTATGTCCGTATCCACCAGTACCACGTTCAGTCTCATCAAGTTCCTCTACTTCTATGAATTCTCCTTGCTCATGACGTGCAATGACCATCTGTGCAATGCGTTCACCATCATTAATAATGAAGTCTTCATCCGAGAAATTGATAAGTAATACCATGATTTCACCCCGGTAATCAGCATCTATCGTACCTGGAGAGTTCAATACTGTGAGCCCATGTTTCAATGCTAAACCGCTACGAGGGCGTACTTGAGCCTCATAACCAGCAGGAAGTGCTATGTACAATCCTGTCGGTATGAGCCTACGTTCCATGGGATGCAACACGATCTTCTCGTCAATATTAGCGCGAAGGTCCATTCCTGCACTCTGTGAAGTGGCATAAGCAGGGAGTTGCTGATGCCCTTTATTGATTACTTTTATCTTTATCATCGCTATTTAATAAGGTGCAAAATTAAACAATTAATGCCACATTGCTGAATTTTTCATTGTAAAAAGCCCGTTTTTAGCCAATTTTAATTACTTTTGCGAGCGGCTTTCCAAGGCTGATATCAATTCTTTAATCCCCCTCAAACAGCATTCAAAGACAATGAACTGGCAACAACTCATATCCAATAAACGGCTCGGACAGGAAGACCGGCATGCTCTTCGACACGATGATCGCTCTGAATTTAAGCGTGACAGTGACCGTCTTATCTATTCAGCACCCTTCCGAAGACTACAGAACAAGACTCAAGTCTTCCCACTTCCAGGTAGTATCTTCGTGCATAATCGCCTGACTCACTCCCTTGAAGTAGCTTCACTGGGTAAGTCTTTGGGTGATGACGTGGCACGTAAGCTGATGAAAAACATCCAGAATTGCGTGGTACGCTCTTTGAAGAGATTGGAACCATCGTGCAAACGGCATGCTATGCACATGACATGGGCAACCCTCCCTTCGGACATAGTGGTGAGAAAGCTATCCAATCTTTCTTTACTGAAGGTCCAGGAGCCTGCTTAAAGGAAAAAGTTAGCAAACGATTCTGGGATGATATAACCCATTTCGAGGGAAATGCCAATGCCTTTCGTTTGCTAACACATCGCTTCTTAGGGCGTCGTGAGGGTGGTTTTGTTATGACCTATACCACATTGGCAAGCATCGTGAAGTACCCTTTCAGCTCTGCTTTTGCGGGAAAACATGGTAAATTTGGCTTCTTCTCGACGGAGGAAGACACCTATAAGAAGATTGCCGACGAGCTGGGTATTATCGAAAAGGAGCACACAGAGGAAGGAATACGCTATGTTCGCCACCCATTAGTATATCTTATGGAAGCTGCAGATGATATCTGTTATGAGATAATGGATATTGAAGATGCTCATAAATTGAAGCTTCTTTCTTTCGAAGAAACGGCAGAATTGCTGCTGGGATTCTTCGATGAAGAGACCAAAAGGAGCATCCGTCAACGCATAGAGGACGAAGGTGTGACCGACAAGAACGAACAAGTGGTTTACTTCCGAGCATGTGCTGTAGGATTATTGGAGGCAGAATGCGTCAATGCTTTCGTCGAACATGAACAAGAAATACTACAAGGAACCTTCGAAGGATCGCTTATCAAGCATATCTCCGAGCTTCCTTGCAAGGCTTACAAGCATTGTGCAGAAGTTTCAGTAAGGGAGATTTACCGCAGTAAGACGGTCCTTGACGTGGAATTATCGGGTTATAAGATCATGGAAACGCTCATGAATGACCTCATCGGAGCTGCCGTTAACCCAGAACACTTCCATAGTCAACAGCTCATTAGACGCTTCTCAAGTCAGTATGACATACAGAGCTCTGATCTTGAAACACGTATCATGGCTGTCATCGATTATATAAGTGGCATGACAGACATCTACGCTTTGGACATCTATCAGAAGATAAACGGCATCAGTTTGCCCATCATTTAAGGAGATTTAAATGGAAAATCAATATAAAAAGACCTTCCCCAACCTCATGGTAGGGAAGAAAATCATCTATGTACACGGCTTCATGTCAGCCGGATCAACCCACACTGCACAGATTCTTCGTGACTATATGCCACAGGCAACAGTCATTGCTCCCGACCTCCCAATACATCCCGAAGAGGCGATGGAGCTGTTGCGTAACCTTGTAAAGACAGAGAATCCAGACCTTATCATTGGTACTTCAATGGGTGGAATGTACACAGAGATGCTCTACGGAGTAGACCGTATCTGTGTCAATCCAGCCTTTCAGATGGGATCAACCATCACCGAAAGCAACATGATGGGTAAGCAGGTGTATCAGAATGAACGACAGGATGGAGAAAAGGAAGTCATTGTCACCAAGGCATTGGTTAAGGAATACAAGGAAATGACAGAGCAATGTTTTGCGCAAGTGACCGAGAAAGAGCAACTAAAAGTATTCGGACTCTTCGGCGATGAAGACCCGATTGTGCACACATTCGACCTCTTTAGCGAGCATTATACCCAAGCCATCCACTTCCACGGGGAGCACCGACTCATTGAAAAGGCTATCTTCCACTATCTCATGCCCGTCATTCGATGGATTGACGACCGACAAGAAGGGCGCGAACGGCGCACTGTTCTTATCAGTCAGGATACCCTTGCCGATGGATATGGTAAGCCAAAGTCGAGCCTACACAAGGCTTATGAGCTCTTACTCGATAACTATAACGTCTATTTTGTAAGTCCTGCACCTACCAATAACCCATCGGTTATCACCGAACAACAAGCTTGGATTGAAGAAACATTCAGTGCTCCAGCCTGGAATCATGCCATCTTCACCAATCAACCACAACTTCTTTACGGCGATTACTTCATCAGTAGCACCGAACAACCAGACTTTCTCGGTACAGTCTTACGCTTCGGTAGTGATGAATTCAAGACATGGGAGGAAATCATTACTTACTTTGAACGGTTGGGAGGACAGTGATTAAACTTCATAAAACATACGTTTAAGACAGCAATAGTACATACGTTGGGGATTTGTTTCTTGTGTGTTTTATCTTATTTTCATCATGACGAGATGCAAAATTAATCACGATGAGACACCCGTTTCATTATGATGACATGGCATGAAGCATGACCTATTCAATCTTGAAACATTAGTAAGAAAAATCCCTAACGCCCGTCTCCACACTTCTTTCCATAATATAACCAGAAGCAAGACATCAGGACCGAAACTACAAAGATGGCTTTTTAACGATGGCACACGAACTCTTTACACGCATCGCCGACATCCTTTCAGCACCTTCCGAGGCACAGGCACTCATCATGCATGAGACACTTGTCATTGCTTGCCATGAGGGATTGAAGAATACCCGACATGGTTTTGGCAACCTATCATCACAGGTTGAGGTGCTTTGCAGACAACATAACATTGCTCCACAAGACATTGTTGCCATACAAAAGATGCGCCGACACAGCAATTCCATTGCGCCGATTCTACCCGAAGACGTAGCGTATGACTGTCGGGCACTTGCCATATTTGTCTCTGCTATATTCCAAGAAGCCGTACCATCGTTCCTCGTTGGTAAGATTCCAACACATGGAAGGATGACGGAAAACATACAACTGACGAACTATAGATACATCCGTTGTATTGTCAAAGAGTGGGATGAAAAGACGATTCGTGTCTCTGTGACCAACCAAGACAGCAGTGAAGAGTTGTTGACAGTAGACTATACGAATACACCAGAGTATGTTGACTTCACCTATCTACGCCCTTTACTGCGTGAAGGGATGCAGCTGAACCTGCTTGACTGTAATGTCACACGTAAGAAAGTCATCCCTCGCATGATCGTCGTAGAGCCTGATTATCTCATAGACATATCTACAATAGCCAACTGTTTTGAGAGTTATGGACATCATCCTCTGCTCTTTACGGTCAACAGATTGCAGAATCGACCTGTAAACAAGTACATCGTACTGGGTAACTTCGCTGGTTCAGCACTGGATGATATCATCAATCACCCTGCAGACTACGACATAAAAAACACATTTCGGTCGAATTTCAGAGAGAAAGCATTAGACTTTGCCACCTGCCCCGACTTCAATGCAACCGATTTCAAGCAGGAAGCTGAACAGCAAGTGGAACATATGCAAGAGATAGTAGACGAGATTTTCCATACATTCGACCGTGATAAAGCTATCCTTGAGCCATCTTTTGTGTGTGAACGGCTGGGACTTCAAGGACGAGTTGACCTTATGACAACTGATCTTCAGTTACTTGTTGAGCAGAAATCAGGCAAGAATATCTTTATAGAACGTAAGTTCCGAAACCCACATGGGTCGTTGCATGTAGAGAAACATTACGTTCAGTTGCTACTCTACTACGGTATTCTGCAATATAACTTCCAGCTCAGTGCCAAGAAAGCACACATCCAATTGCTTTACTCAAAGTATCCCCTACCTGACGGACTGCTTGAGGTTGAACCTCTACAGACACTGATTCGTGAGGCAATTCGCTTCCGTAATCAAGCTGTAGCAACGGAGTTTTGGATGGCAGAGAACGGCTTCGGAAGGATGATTCCACTGCTGACACCACAGACATTGAACGTGGAAAAGCAGAACGACTCGTTCTATCACAACTATCTTTTGCCGCAACTCACAGGGACATTAGCCCCACTTCACCAGCTCAACGAACTGGAAAAGGCTTACTTCTCACGCATGATGACCTTCGTGATAAAGGAACAACTCGTGTCGAAAGTTGGTGCACAGGAAGGTGTAGGTAGCAGTAATGCCGACTTATGGAACATGCCTTTGGCTGAAAAGAAGGAGACAGGAAACATCTATACAGGGCTGACTATCACATCAAAGCAGTGCAGTAGCTCGTTCAACGGCTACGATACCGTCACGCTAAGCATCCCACAACAAGGCGAAGACTTCCTCCCGAACTTCCGAAGAGGCGACATGGTTTACCTCTATGCATACAAGAAAGGAGAGCAACCTGACGTCAGACAGAGTATTCTCTACAAAGGATCACTACAGGAAATACATGTAGACAGTATCACCGTGCATCTCAATGACGGTCAGCAGAACCCTGACATCATCAACGGAGAACAGTTTGCCATTGAGCATGCGAGCAGTGATATTGGTGGAACAGCAGGCATCCGAAGCCTTTATACGTTTATCACAGCTGATGAAGATCAGCGTCAGCTACTCCTCGGTCAGCGTGCACCACGTGTCGACAAAAGCCTGAAATTGTCGAAGAGCTACCATCCTGATTATGACGATATCATCCTTAAAGCCAAGCAGGCACAGGACTACTTCCTACTCATTGGTCCTCCTGGAACAGGAAAAACATCGCAAGCCCTACAGTTCTTGGTACGTGAACAGCTTGCAACACCTCCCGCTTCTCAATCATCAACACCTAAGAGTCAATCGTCTATCCTCCTCCTTGCCTATACGAACAGGGCTGTAGATGAGATATGCGGAATGCTTACTGCCAATCATCTCGACTACGTTCGTATAGGGAATGAGTTCAGTTGTGACCCGAAATACAGTGACCATCTGTTGTCATCTCTCCTTGGTGAGAATCCCAGTTTGGCTTCTATCAGGGAGAAAATATCAAGTGCTCAGATCATTGTTGCCACCACTTCAACCATGAACTCCCGTTCTGCACTTTTCAACATCAAACACTTCGACCTCGCAATCATTGATGAAGCAAGCCAGATATTAGAACCAAACATCGTTGGAATACTATCAGCTGGGCACGGTGAAGGACGGTCCATTGAACGATTTATATTGGTTGGCGACCACAAACAGCTACCTGCTGTGGTGCAACAGGGGGATATTGAGACAGCAATAGATAGTCCTCTTCTCAAAGACATCCATCTTTTGTCGTGTGCCAATTCCCTCTTCGAACGGCTCATCCTTACTGAACGGGCTGCAGAAAGGACTGATTTCATTGGTACATTACACAAACAAGGGCGCATGCACCCCGACATTGCCGACTTTGCCAACCGTAAGTTTTATGCGCAGGAACAGTTAGAATGTGTGCCATTGGCGCATCAAGTAGAGGAGAATCTGCCTTATAAAGAGTTAAGTGAAGATGCAACTGACGAGCTATTGAAGGCGCACCGCATGGTATTCATCCCGTCAAAACCATGCAGAAAACTAAATATTTCGGAGAAAGTAAACACAGAAGAGGCACAGATTATTGCTGATATGCTTCGCCGTCTGTACCGACTATTAGGTGAAAAGTTCAACGCACAGAAGTCTGTTGGCATCATCGTACCCTATCGCAATCAAATTGCTATGATCCGAAAGGAGATAGAAAAGCTTGGAATCCCAGCCTTAGAAGACATCAGTATAGATACCGTTGAACGTTATCAGGGTAGTCAACGTGACGTCATCCTTTACTCATTCACAGTTCAAAGTAGGTATCAGCTTGACTTCCTCACTGCTAATACCTTCTATGAAGACGGTCAGCCCATTGACAGAAAGCTGAATGTTGCCATCACAAGAGCCCGCAAGCAACTGATACTTACAGGCAATGAAGCAACGTTAAGACAGAACAAACTCTTTGCAGAACTTATTGATTACATAAAGGAAAGGGTGGTTATCAAACGCAATAAACATGTGATTGGAGGATAAGGAACGACCTATTTTGTAAAATAAACTCCTCGTTGGTTTTTAAAAGACCGTCTTTCACCTTCCAAAAGGGCACCTTTTGCATTGTAAAAGGTGCCCTTTTGAAGTGCAAAAGACGCCCTTTTGAAGTGCAAAAGATGCCCTTTTACAAGCCTCTTTGTAACCATCTGATTTTATGAAGGTTACAAAGTCGGAGAAAAGACATATCGCATCATCCTGCTCATCACCACAACCTCAACACTGTAAGCTTATTTTACTACTCATAACAGCAACCTCTTCAGACTCTTCCCCGCCCTTTTACACCTTAATTATATATAGGTTCTCACCGTAAGTTTAATGTTTCTAATACGCCCATCAACCGATTTGAGCAAAGAGTTTATATGCCCATATTCTCCTATAACAGTACAAAAGGAAACATACTCTTTGCCACTTTATCCCTCCTATGTCCTGCTCCGAACCCGAGAATAAACGCAGAGGACAAGCCTTTTTTATACATAGTGAACTGTCAGAACTTTCGTTTTTCTTGTCAATTTAGGAACTTTTCTTGCCAGTCTCAATATTTTCTCTTTACTTTGTAGACCGTAAAATATAATCGAAAGCTGATGAAGACGATTCTCACTATTACAGGTTCAGACAGTACAGGAGGCTCTGGTGTACAAGCAGACATCAGGACGATAGCTGCTTTAGGTGGCTATGCCGTATCGGCTGTTACCTCTATTACAGTGCAGAACACTTTGGGTATTCAGGCTTTCCATGACCTTCCGGCTGACATTGTGAAAGGACAGATAGAAGCAATCATCAATGACGTGCAGCCCGACACAGTGAAAGTGGGAATGATTCGGACCATAGAGACACTCTCTGTGGTGGTTGACGCCTTGCTGAAATACCATCCCCACCATGTCATCTATGACCCTATCGTAACAACAAGTAACGGTGACCGACTTCTGACCGATAATGTCATCATGCAGATACGCAGTAAATTATTACCGTTATGTGACATTGTTATCTTAAGAGAAGGAGATGCTGAACGCATCTTTACTCACCCTTCTATCAACTGGGAAAGGCAGAAAACACGTTCACTTGTTCTCGATGACCTCGTACAACATGGCTTATCAAACAGTTTCTCTTCTGCCCTTGCCGTCTATTTGAGCAAAGATGAGCCGATGGAACAAGCCATTCAGCATGCAAAAGAGTATATTCGCACACTCGTAGCACGCAAGAGTGACCTCAATGGACGTAGTAGTCAGCTGTATAATGAGTTCCTAGAAGCAGTGCAACAACACTATCGTACGAATCGTGACGTGGCTTTTTATGCTGACTGTCTGAATGTTTCAGCCCGTTATCTGTCCCAGGTAGCGCACCGAATATCAGGAAAGTCACCTAAAAACATCATAGACCATACGCTCACAGAAGCACTTGCCTGTCAGCTTCGGACAACCCAACACCCCATTCAAGAGATTGCCTATGAGCATGGTTTTACGTCTCAGGCACAGTTTGCAAAGTTCTTTAGAAAGCAAACAGGGCAGACACCAAGTGAATGGAGAAAACAAATTAAATAAAAAAAGAGATATTATTAAATCAATAAAGATACCTTATTAAATAATTAAAGATATGACAAACCGACAAGAATTAAACCGGAATCTTGCCCAGATGTTGAAGGGCGGTGTGATCATGGACGTAACAACACCAGAGCAGGCTCGCATTGCTGAGGCTGCAGGTGCATGTGCTGTAATGGCTTTAGAGCGTATCCCAGCTGACATTCGTGCAGCAGGTGGCGTGTCAAGAATGAGTGATCCAAAGATGATCAAGGGCATCCAAGAAGCTGTTACTATACCTGTTATGGCAAAATGCCGTATCGGTCACATTGCAGAAGCACAGATTCTGCAAGCAATTGAGATTGATTATATTGACGAAAGTGAAGTACTGTCACCAGCTGATAACATCTATCACATTGACAAGACACAGTTTGATGTTCCTTTTGTATGTGGTGCTCGCAACCTGAATGAGGCTCTACGCCGTATCGCTGAAGGTGCAACAATGATCCGTACAAAGGGAGAACCAGGAACAGGAGACGTTGTTCAGGCTGTCAGCCATATGCGTTTGATGCAGGCTCAGATACGTGAATTGGTTGGAAAGCGCGAAGATGAACTCTTTGAAGCAGCCAAACAGCTGCAAGCTCCATATGATTTGGTGAAGTATGTACATGACAATGGAAAGTTACCAGTAGTGAATTTCGCTGCAGGAGGTGTCGCTACACCAGCTGATGCGGCGTTGATGATGCAGTTAGGTGCCGAAGGAGTCTTCGTAGGCTCTGGTATTTTCAAGAGTGGTGATCCGGAGAAACGAGCAGCAGCCATCGTAAAAGCCGTAACAAACTACAATGATCCTAAGGAATTGGCTAAACTATCAGAAGACTTAGGTGAGGCTATGGTAGGTATCAACGAGCAGGAGATACAGCTGCTCATGGCTGAGCGCGGACAATGAGAATTGCCGTGCTCGCCCTTCAAGGGGCTTTCCTCGAACATGAGATGTTACTTAACAAGCTGGGAGTTGACTGCTTTGAAGTGCGACAACTAAAGGACTGGCAACAGGAAAAGGATGGATTAATTATCCCTGGTGGTGAAAGTACGACTCAGGGAAAGCTCCTCCGAGAACTTGGTTTGTTGGACCCTATTCGTGAAGCTATTGAAGGTGGACTACCTGTCTTTGGTACTTGTGCAGGGCTAATCCTTCTATCTCAAAAGGTAGAAGGTAACAGTCCTGCAGCACCAGAACCACCAAGGATTGGCACAATGAGCATGACTGCAGCACGAAATGCCTACGGAAGACAGTTGGGAAGCTTCCATACAGAAGCATCTTTCAAAGGTATTGAAGGCAATATTCCTATGACTTTCATTCGTGCACCATATATTGCTCATGCCTCTGAGGATGTAGAAATACTTGCAACCGTAGATGGTCGGAGTGTTGCAGCAAGGCAGAATAACCAGCTTGTTACCTCCTTCCACCCAGAATTAGACATGGACACACGAGTACATGAATACTTTCTGAAGATCGTAAAAGCAAGATAAACTCTGATAAAAACAAATGCAGACCATCATAAAATGCAATAAGCAATTATGATGGTCTGCACTGTTTATAAACGTAAAGACACAAAAAAAGGACTACCGCTGTAGTCCAACCTTTGTTAACCTTAAATCTAATACTATGAAAAACACGATGCAAAGATAGAGTAAATACTTCATACTTGCAAACATTTCAAGTTGTTTTTATAGATAAAATGCGTTTCTTGATATATATCAAGACTTATTTCTTATAAAATAACAGATTGAAACCTATTTAGCAAAAGTAGCCGATTAAGACAGCTACTCATCATCTATCGAATTTAGAACAAAAGGAATTTTAACCCCTAAAACTTTGCCATTTCATTTTTTAGGGCTACCTTTGCACCGAATAAAGAGATTTGGACATTAAGGATAAGGATTCCGACATTATAGAGAAGATGTTGGAATTCTGTCGTTTTTGTCTATTGAAAAACGTATTAATTAATAAAAGGACAAAATCATTATGGCATATATGTCACAGGAAGGTTACGATAAGCTCGTAGCTGATTTACAGTATTTAGAGTCTGTTGAACGCCCAAAAGCTTCTGCAGCCATTGCCGAAGCAGCTGATAAAGGTGACCTAAGTGAAAACTCAGAATACGATGCAGCCAAAGAAGCACAGCGTCATCTTGAGGCTCGTATCGCCGAAATGAAGATGACTGTAGCACAAGCTAAGATCGTTGACATGTCAAGATTGAGCGCAGATGCAGTACAGATAATGTCTACTGTTGAGATGACGAACGTTAAAACAAAGGCGAAAATGAAATATACCATCGTCAGTGAGACAGAGGCAAACCTCAAACAGAACAAGATTTCTATTAAGACTCCTATCGCACAAGGCTTGTTAAACAAGAAAGTTGGTGATGAAGTTGAGATAACAATACCACGTGGTACCATTAAACTGCGTATTGATAAGATCTCTATTGAAGCTTAATCTTATAAAAAGAGGAGGTTAATATGACTATATTCAGTAAGATTGCTGCTGGTGAAATCCCCAGCTATAAGTGTGCGGAAGACGAACATTTTTACGCATTTCTTGATATTGACCCTGTAACAAAGGGCCATACTCTTGTCATTCCCCGCAAGGAAGTAGATTACATTTTTGACATGGATGACCAAGAACTTGCAGCCTTTGAGCTTTTTGCTAAGAAGGTAGCACGGGCTATTAAAGCGGTTTTCCCATGCCGAAAGGTGGCTCAGGTTGTGCTGGGTTTAGAGGTTAATCACGCACACATACATCTTCTTCCAATGAATAGCGAGGCAGATGTTGACTTCAAACACCATGTTCAGGTTAGCCCTGAGGAGCAGAAAGAGATTGCAGCAAAGATATTTAAGGCTTTTCAAGAGTTAGATTAAGCCTTATTTATCTTATCGAAACAGGGTTCACATAAACCAGAATAATATCAAACGAGGGTATATACTGCAATGTATATACCCTCGTTCTTTTTTAAAAAAGTACTGATATAAAAGAGAAAGGCAGCTATTAGACCGATTACTTGAGCAATAAGAAGTATAGAAAAGGACTATTTCATTACACATGTAAGGATCCAAATGTACCTTTAACATTATCAGATCAGTATGTTTTTAGGTACAAAAAAGAGTTATACATACGCATCACCTTTCTTCATTTGTACCTCATTGACATATCTTCTAACCAATGCCGAGGAGTCTTCTTTCTTACAAATGAACAGCACATTATCCTCTTCAGCTACGATATAACCATCCAATCCATTTATAACAGCCAATCTGTCCTTCGGAAGTTTTATGATATTATTGGAGCAATCCTCTAAAATAACATCAGAATCAATCACCACATTGTCTCCTTCACCCCTACTCGTTGCTTCGTAGATACCATGCCAAGTACCAAAATCTGCCCAACCAAAGTTGCATTTCATCACATAAACATTATCAGATTTCTCCAACACACCATAATCTAAAGAGATGTTAGGATAACGTGGGAAGTTCTCCTTCATGAATGCATCCTCCTCTTCTATCGTTGTAATGACTTTGGTTGACTCTATACTTCGTAGTACATAAGGAAGGAAACTATAAAGGCATTGACGCAAATAACGGGCATTAGCAAGGAAAAGTCCCGTATTCCAATACCACTCTTTACTCTCCACAAACATCTGAGCAAACTCTCTGTCAGGCTTCTCTGTGAATGCTTTCACCTTATATATATCGCCCTGTTCAGAACGTTCTCCTTTCTGAATATAACCATATCCAGGCTCAGGACGAGTAGGACTGATACCCATTGTGAGCAGAGCATTATGCTGTTCAACAAACTGCAGTCCCTCTAATACGTTACTTTGGAAAGCAGTATCATTAAAGATGTTTTGATCAGAAGGGGTGATAATAAGGTTAGCATTAGGATTAGTCATCATAATCCGATGCACAGCCCAGGCTACACTCGGTGCCGTATTACGATGGATAGGCTCTGCCATGATATGGTCAGCAGCCACTTCGGGTAACTGTTCACGGACATATTCAAGATATTCACAACTCGTATTCACATAAATATTCTCCTTATCCATGAACTTTGCGAAACGATCGAATGTCTGTTGAAGTTGTGTACGTCCCACTCCAAAGAAATCAATAAACTGCTTTGGGAATCTGTCTCTGCTACTTGGCCAGAGCCTTCTACCCTTACCTCCAGCAAGAATTACACAATAGTTATTTCTTGTATTAGTCATTATTCTCTTTAAGCTAACCAGTTTTTTCTTTTTCCCAAAGATAACCTTTATATTGCATCCCTGCAAATATTTAAAGTCAAAATACTAAAAAAGGTAAGATCTGATTGGTACACAAACATTTTGTAAGCCAAAAATTTGCCATATTCAGATTTTCTCCATACCTTTGCACACGTTGTTCAAAACAACAGCCAAGCCCAGATGGCGGAATAGGTAGACGCGCTGGTCTCAAACACCAGTGGGGCAACCCATCCCGGTTCGAGCCCGGGTCTGGGTACCAAGTAAAAAGCTAAGTTGTTTATAATCAAACACTTAGCTTTTTCTTATTTTATAAATGTTCCCAAAATGTTCCCAATCAGAATATTATGGGATTAAATAATAACCTAATATAAACCTATAAAATGGAAAAAGTAGAAAAATTCAAGAGTCTCTGTCAAGAATTACAGAAAAGAAAATTAGATTTAGACAAAGAAGTTAACAACTATGTTAATATTGCTACAAATCTTAATAAGATTGGCATATATGTAATACAGAACGGAATTGTTGATATAAATAGCCAATTAAATGATGAAACAAAGCTGAAAATAGAGGATTATCTTCATGAAGTTGAGGGTAAGGTAAAAGAGCAAGCGGACTGGATCAAAGAAAGACAAAATGCCTTTAATGAAGCACTTACGGAAATTAAGGGTGTACTACAGAAATACCTTCCACAATCGTTTCTTGATTACTCTATCAAGGAAATACAGAATATTGCTATGTATAATGATTTATTAGCTATTGAACGTGGAGAATCCATTATAAATGATATAAAATCATCTCTTAAAACTGATTAAGATAAAGACACGAAAATGGTAATATGTCAAAACACTGTTTAGAACAAAATGCACTATCACTTGTATAGCTCAACTTCAACACACATTAAATGAAAAAGGTGCAAACAATCCTCTAATAAGAATTAATTTTGTACTTTTGTGCCGTATTCTTCGGGGCAGGGTGAAATTCCCTATCGGCGGTATAGTCCGCAACTCCTTTTTATAGGACTGAATTGGTGTAATTCCAATACCGACAGTTATAGTCTGGATGGTAGAAGAAACTGTGATGCTTAACTTTCCGTTAGGCATTTCTTTGGCTATTTATTTTCCCGAACATACATAATTGACACTATTAATTAAAGAAATAAGTAATGATAAAAAATAAACTGCCCGTAAGATACACGGGACAGCATTTTACTATAGATAAAGTGCTGATAGATGATGCAATTAAAATTGCGAAAATAAATGAATCCGACACTGTTATAGATATTGGTGCCGGAAAAGGATTTTTGACTGTTCATTTAGTTCGTCAATGCACAAATATAATTGCAATAGAGAATGATAAATCGCTATTGTCCATTCTAAAAAACAAGTTTTCTAACAACACGAATGTCAAAATTATTGATTGTGATTTTAGATGTTACACCATACCAAAAAGAAATTTTAAAGTTGTGTCTAATATCCCTTTCAGAATAACTTCTGAAATTTTAAAATCCTTGATGTTTGATAGTGTTGAGCATTTTATGGGTGGTTCATTGATAATGCAACTTGAACCTGCCCAAAAGTTATTTTTCAAAAAAAGTTTTTCAATCCATATATTGTGTTTTATCATACTTTTTTGATTTAAAACTTATGTATGAAATATCTCATGAGAGTTTTTTTGCCACCACCAAAAGTCAAGTCAGCACTTTTTAAAGATTGAAAGAAAAAAATGTCAATAAGTTATGAATTGAAAAAGAAAATATCTGAATTTTTCTCACTTTCTTGTTGCAAAAACCCGATTTGCCAGCCAGAACTGTATTAAAGACAATATTCAGAAAAAAAGTCAAGTCAGAGTTATTGCTGATAAATATGGAATAAATCTTAATTGTCAAATTGTTAGTTTGGCTGCAAAACAATGGGAATGTTGTTTTTTGGAAATGTTGGAGAGAGTTCCTGAAAAAAACCATCCCTCTTAATTGTTAGTTGATTAGAGTCTGATTCAGTAAAACAAAATTATTTTTTTTACTGAATCAAGATTAACTGTTTAATACACCATTTTAGTCATTAAGTAACTTCTATTTTACTTCCATGTAATATCCACAGGATTGCGTCTCGGAATAGAAGTTATTTTATAACTTGAATATCCAAATAGCATTGGACAAGCCGCTTTACGTTCTTCTGGTATTGATAACAAATCCTTTAATGGTTTATAATTGTCTATAGCCAACTTTACGAATCCAGCCCAACATGTACCGATACCAAAAGCGGGCGCAGCAATATCAAAATGAGTCAAAGCAATAATTGCTTCGGTAGGGTCATCAATTGGCTCAATAGGAACATGTGCAAAAAGTAAATGGGGAGCATTATGGCAAATCAAATCCAAACCACTATCCCAAGTTGAAATTATTGCAGGTACATAATCTGCTAGAGGATGTGATGTGTTTTGAATAGTTCGCATCCAATCAACGGTTAAACTTGCAACACGATTTACCTCTGATGGTTTATGAATAACAATCCATTTTACTGGTTGTCCATTCCCTCCAGATGGAGCATAACGGGCTATATCAATAACTTTAGCAATTAACTCTTTATTAACTGTCTTTGAAGAATAATGTCTCACAGAACGTCGACTTTTTATATACAATGCTATATTCTGTGGTTCAATCTGACTATCCAAAAAAGACGTATTAATTTTTTCGTCAAGAAGGAAATCTAAGGTAAGAGCCTTCTGTGCACAAAAAGACTCACAATGACCACATTTTAAACAATAATCCAATTTTTCTTCAGGTATGGTTGGATAATTTAAGGCTGTCGATTTATCAATGATTCCCATTACACATACAGTTGCGCAAGTATTGCATTTAGAACATGTTTTTCTGTCTATAAGAATTTGTGGCATTTTTGTCTCCTTTAAATTTTATTCAGTTATGATTATGGCGAAAGTAAATTTCAAGAATCTTACAAAGTTAAAATTAGCCCTTAACTTCATAAGGGACAAGATTAAAAGAACTTCCTCTATAAAACGAGGGGTTGAAGTCCAAATGCCTACTTCCTATGGTAAATTTAAATTAATTCCTTTCTTGCAGATTGGGACAAAGAAAGAGCACGTTGTACTTTTTAAGGGCAATTTGACAGATGATAGCCCGCTCCTCGTTAGAATGCACTCAAGCTGCGCTACGGGAGATATTTTTTCATCGATGCGCTGTGATTGCGGAGAGCAATTGCATAAAGCAATGGAACTCATTGAAAAAGAGGGAAGAGGTCTAATTCTTTACCTCAATCAAGAAGGAAGAGGTATTGGATTAATGGAAAAAATGAGAGCATACAAACTTCAAGAAGAAGGTTTTGATACAATTGAGGCAAACTTAAAGTTGGGACATAACGCAGATGAGCGTGATTATAGTATAGGTGCTGAAATATTAAAACAATTAGGGGTTACAAAAATCCGCTTATTGACCAATAATCCAGATAAGTCAATAAGCTTGTCACGTTGTGGAATAATAGTTACTGATACTATTCCTTTAGAAATTGCTCCAAATAGCTACGATATAAAATATCTTATGACAAAGCGAGATAGAATGGGGCATAAATTACATTTATAGAAAAAATACCGTATAAGCAATATATAGAAATATTTCCTTATACGGTATAACTAACATTTACAATATAACTTTCAACCAAAAAGAGGAAGGAACACAATCTATCTCCTTATTCCTGAATGCTGTGTGGGTTGTTGCATAAGGTTTTGTTTCTCTTTCCATTGCTCATATTTCATTTTAAACCAATCTACCACCGGTAGTTCATCAATAAACAACTGCCATTTGTTCTTGCGCTCTGCACGAACTACATTCTTAATATAAGCAACAGATTGTTCGGTATCAAACTTGCGATTATGCTGCTTAGAATAAAGCGAGCCACTGAAACTGACCTTTTTGAAACATGCAATGGCTCGTATCAAGTGCGTAGCAAAACCCATTTGCAAACATTCACGCACGATAGCCTTAATATCAGCAAGGTAAGGGATAAGTTCTTCCAACTTTTTATCTTCCGATTGCTTGTTAGTAGCATATTGAGCTAACTTGTATTTTAGGGTCTCCACCTGCTGTTTATACACCATTTCTGAAGTTGTCATTTGCTTTTTGAGCGTAGAGATATTCCCTTCCAAAGTAGTCTTATCTGCTTTAAGCTGCTTATTTTCTTCTTCTAATCGCTTTACCTTATTACTTCCGAAAAGAGAAGATACGCTATCAGTAATGGCTGTTGTTGCATTTACGGCAGAGCTTTGAGTTTTTCCATCTTAATATCCCGTTTTACCTCTTTGAGTTCCGACTGTAACTGTCCCTTGTTCGTTTCAAGTGTTTGTAGTTCGCTTTGCAGGTTCTCTGTTTCCCCAATGAGTGATTTATAATACTCTGAGGTAGAAATGTGTTTAGCTTCCGATCCGTCAATACCACGTTCTAAGCCATACTTATTCATCAGTTGAGCATAGCTATCTTGATAATTCTTTAATTTATTCCGTACCATCACATCATCAGCGCACAACCGAGTTGTACCAGCTTTCTTCTTTCGGTACTTCCGCTTACCGCTCTCTTCCTCTTTCTTGGCTTTCCTTCGCTCACAGGTAACAATAGGTACAATCGTAGCATGGATGTGTGGCGTGTGTTCATCCATATGCAGGACTGCCGACACCACATTATCTTTGCCGTATGTTTCCTGTAACCATTGTATATTGTCTTGACACCAACTATCAAGTTGCCCTTTATCCTCTATACGTTTCATATCCTCGAATGTACCTGTGAGTAACACACGGATAGCCCTTACTTGGTTCTTACCAATCTTGCGAGTGATGCCAGCCGTATTGATGCGATGGCTTATTGCTTCACTTCGGGAGTGGATTCCATCAGGAAACTCAATGAGTTCTTTGTTTAGATGAGTGCGACTTTCATCTGCATTCTTAGGATGAATAGTGCGCTCTATATGAGCAGACATACCCGTGTCGGCTCCTTTTGCTTTCTCTAAATGTAGTACTGCGTATCCCATAGTTGTCTTGAATTATTTGGTTTTAAGTTTAGGTTGATGATTCTCTTCGGGGTTTCAAAAGGGGCTTCCCCCTTTGCTCATTGGTCATTTTTAGCAGAGGAGTGTAACGGCTGCGTAAAGAAAATGCCCTAATGAGCTATGGTATTTCGCTTGTGAAATATCCATAGGGCAGTAAGCGAGGAGTTATAGCCCTTTTCCCTTTCGTTGTTGTTGAGTGGTAATAGGCTTGTCACAAAGTAGGTCGTTAATGTCCTTATACTTTGAGTAAGCCACGGAGCCATCTTCTACCTTTGCACCTAACTCTTTAGAGAGTTCAACGTAGGCTGTTTGACCAGCCCTATCGTTGTCGAAAGACAAACGATGTGTGCGTAGGAGGCTAAAAAGCTCTTTACCTTTTGCAAGTTGGTGACAGAGTTAAGGATAATAATGTCCGAAACTCCAGCTGGCTTGCCATCATTAAGGGTTAAGATACCCTTGCCTTGCTTTTGCAAGGTCATATAAGAAAGGTAGTCCATAAAACCCTCAAATATCAAACAGATGTTGGCTTGCTCTTGTGCCTTGACAATTGTAAATGATTTAGGTGCTATGCAGCCTTTGAAGAAAGAGTTGCGCAGTTCGTAGCCACCAATCTTGTTAGCAAAGCCTATAGCAAAGTAGGTTTTATCCTTATAGGTAAAATGTAGTTCTACACATTCCTTTTGAGCTATCGCAATATCCACTTTGCGCTCCGCGAGGTAACGAAGTAAGGCAGGGTGAGATAGTTCGCAGACTTCTATGTTCTTAAAAGCAGGTTCTTCTGGAGTAGTAATCCTTGTAGGTTGGTAGGAGTGATAGTTCATAGTGGATATGCCTGGAGCTGACTTTTCTATTTGTGCAAGCAGATAGGAAATATCTCTTGAATGATATAACTCTTCTGCAAGTGCGATGATACTACCACCTTTGCCAAGTCCGAAGTCATACCAAAGGTTGAGCTTTGTGTTTACCTTGAATGATGCCTGTGTTTCGTTTCTAAATGGCGATTTATAATATAACTTCTCGCCACTAATTTTGATAGGTGTATGCCCTATACTTTGCAGAAAGTCCTGCAATTTGATATGTTTTGCTGTTTCAATGTTCATAATTGTACGGCTTAGATGTTGTTAGAAAATTGATGATTTGATGAGTTTACTTGTAAGTGCTTGATAATGAGTGTTTATATTATACATCAACTCTTCATCAAAAAAATAAACTAAAGGGGAAGTGATGCTTGTGCAACTATATCTTTACTTCGTTATTTCACGGTTTCATCTTATCACTATTTACCAGATAAGATATTTTTCTTGGGGAGCAAGTTGTACTTTTGTGCAGACAAAAGTGCTTGCTACTTCAGGAAGTAGTGAAATCGCTACTCTATGTTCTCAGGATTTACTGCTTACCAAAAGAGAAACTTGGCACCATAGTACACTATTTCTCTTTTGGACAGCAATTATACACTTCATCCATGATTTATTTCTGATGGATTTCTGATGAGCATTTATTCTCCTTATATTCAGTAGCTTATATTCTTGTTTCATCATTTCATCAAAATAATAGTATTTATTTCTCTGAAAGTTGTTCGAGAGTGACGGTGTAGTACCTGCCCATTCTCCTTACATCGGAATAATAGTTTGGGCGATTGAAGTCTATCTGGTAGGTGGTGTAGCAAAGTGTATTGCTTGCTGGCTGCAATTTCCAAATATCTTGTACTATCTTTCGCACATGGCTTTTCTCAGCTTTCACTTGCGTATAGTTGAGTAGCGTAACTATGTCGTTTAGGCAGAAAGAATACTCTTTAATATTCATCTGCTTCATGATGTCAATGGCAAGTTCTGCCATTTCAATCTCCAACTTGTTACGATTGCTCCTAATAATTCGTTTTAAAGCTGGTGTTTCCGTGAGTTTAGGATTGAACCACATACGGCTTTCTTCTTGGGTACTTAGTGTGCGATGCTGGAGAAAAAATAGGAAGGCAGGTATTTCTTCTTTGAGCTTCTTGAGAAAATCCGTATCATCAGATTGCAGCTTTTCTATTTTTCTCACCCAATAGCGGGTTTCTCCCATGTCTATGATAAGAGGGAGATACTCGTTGTTGGAGCAGAGTACAAATTTGGAAAAGAAAGCTATTTCAGAGCGGTCTTTTCCTTTGGCCTCCACCTTGTAGGTATGTGTGGTACTTAGGTTCTTTAGTCGTTCACTGTCTTCCCTACGGTTAAGCAGCACTTCATCTACTACGATGATGAGCTTTCCTGCCCAGTCGGCATTGAACTGACTGCGGAAGTCTTCATTGGTGTTAAAGGTTACATTGTCCTTAAAAATGGCTTTAAGGAAGTTGAGAAAAGTACTTTTACCAGTATTGCGCTCCTCTGATACCAACAGAAGAATAGGTAATTTCTGAATGGGCTTTAGATAGAGCAGCTGCAAATAATCCATTCCTAACTCGTACTGTTCACCAAATATATGCGATACAAGGGCTTCTATGTGTGAGAATGTTCCTTCTTTGGGCTCATGGTCTATCGGCTCATAGAGATTGAGGAAGTTTGCTACAACTGGTTGATAGTTCACATGGTCTGGCAAGGTACAGAAGCCATTGTACTTAGGTACACTTGCCATAAAGTCCTTGCCATGGTCTTGGCGCAGCGTTTCGTTGTTCCATACGATACGCTTGCGTACAAAGCCACCTCCTAATTTGGGTTGGTCTACCAATTTATATAAGGTGGTACCAACTCGGATATATTCTTCCTTTTCCATAGTATTAGATTTTTGAGGTTGCGTTACCTAAGATTTTCTGCACATCAGACATTCTGTATCTGACCTTGTTCCCTACCTTTATAGGCTTCAGATAGTTCTTCTTGCCCCAATGCCATAAGGTAGCATCACAGACTCCACATAATTGTTTTACTTCTTCCTTAGAAAGAAAGCGTTCCTTACGTGATTCTTCAACGATGGTTGTAAGTTCGTCTTTTGCACGGTTAATAAGGTCGTTGGAAAATGCCAACAAATCCTCACCAGACACCTCTAATCGCACATGTGCGTTAGAGCCTTGAATGATAGATAAAATATCGGTCATATTTTTTAGACTCCACCAGCTTGTTTGACTTCCTGTTGTCGGTGGCTTGCAAACAAAAAGTCGCCACCTCGGTTGAGATGACGACTGCAAATTTATATCGAAAAATGATTGATTTTCAACGAATTGCAAAACGCTTAATTCGCTTAAATATTAAACGAATTAAACGAACTGTTATTAGGATAAAAAGGTCTTGAATTCATCTATTGAAGCACGGTCTTCTCCCTTATCCATCAACCTAATTCCTGTTTTTCCAATAGTCTCTGAAAGCTCTTTATAGGCATTTTGAACACCACGAAGTCCCACTAATTGAACGTTGTAATAGTCGGATAATGCTCTATGAAATGGCGCAATATCACATTCGTTAAGTAAGCCCCGTTCTTCCAAAGCAATTTTGAGATAAACAATATCTTTCTCTTTTGGCTTGGTTAATATTCTATTCCTTATCTTAGAAAGCAACTCTTCGTTTGCTTCTGGCTTTAAAAGTTCCTTCAAATTCCTTTCATCCTTTGGTCTGCCACGCTTCTTGTTGATAACATTGTTACTGTTACCATCAGAAGTTTTCGCTTCTTCCAATGCTGATTCAACAATTGTATCTGTGGATAAGGAATGTTTATACAATCTAAATTCCTCCCAATCTTCCTTGGTTCTTTCTCCAGAAGATATACTTTTTATGAATAATGTATTTGACCAACAACGACAAAAATCCATCTATGAACTCTATTAGTTTTATTATTATGAATAAGGCTCTCACCCTGTTCTACCATACACTCGTAACTTCTGCCATAATACAGCCATGCAAGCATAGCTGGTACAATGGAGTGTTTATCGATGTTATGGAACTCATTCACCAAGTTCTCTGCAAGATTTGAATTAGTCAAGATACCTTCCAAGGAAGAAAAGTCTTTCAGAGTATCGTTAGATATTCTCTTTTTTACAGCATCTTTGTATTTGGGAACTAACCTCACTACTAACATGAACACTTTCTGAAATCCTGCACTATCCTTACGGTTCATTTCTTCAACAAATGAACCATACTCTTTAGGATGTGTATCAAGCCACTCTTTTATTAGGCATTTAAACTCTTCAAATTTATCTGTCATACGGATTTAGTCTAAGATTTTAACCAAGTCTTTCTTCATTTCTTCATCAATATCTCTGTATCGCCTAAAGGCTTTACTTCCCTCTTTGTGTCCTGATAACGCTGAAACCAAATTAGGGTCTTTTACTTTCTTGTAGATATTGCCGATAAATGTACGTCTTGCTAAATGGCTACTTGCAACCTCGTACAAGGGTCGCTTCACTTCTTCATGAGTCAATGGATCCAGAATTGTTACTATCCTATCAACTCCAGCTTCCTCGAAGATTCGCTTGATAGCTACATTATATTTCTGCTCGGATATGAATGGGAACAACTTTGCTCCCTTATAGTCATTGTACCGTTCCAATATAGCTTTAGCTTTATTATTCAAAGGAACTCTTACCGTTACAGGATTACCCTCTCTGGTCTTTTTGGGAATATACTCAATAGCTTCATTCACGATGTTTCTTCTCGTCAACCTATATAAGTCACTCACCCTACAACCTATCAAGGTCTGAAAGATAAAGATGTCCCTCTGAATGGTAAGCTGTGGATGTGCGGATAGGTCTGCATCAAATATTTGGTCACGTTCATCCAGTGTAATATAATAAGGTGTACCATAGGTACATTCATCTAATGGGAACTCGTCGAAAGGACGATTTGTTGTTATCTTTCTATCATAACACCAAATAAAGAACGTCCTTATGCGAGAAATCTATCTATCAAAGTGTTCTTACCTCTTGGTAATGGAACACGCTTCTCTGGAAACGCTTCATATAGCTTGGGATATTTCTCATAATAGATATGCTCATTTTCAAAGAAATCCCACATATCCCTTAAAGTGTTAGAGGTTACATCATCTACATCAAGAATAAAATCACGATGTCCACGCTTTACGGTCTTCACATACATTTCATACCGTGCCAGTGAACGCCTAATAACCTTAAAGTTCTTTACTCGTACTGCTGATAGTTTATGTTCTATCAGAAATTTATCAAAGAGTTCCAAGAGTTTTGGCTTATTTTCCTGCATCAACTCTTCTTCCGTTTTGTAACGATTAGGATGATGGTACTTGTTGATAATCATTGCCAGCCATTCACTATCTGCTTCTTCTGTATATTGCTCTGTAATTACTGACACAATATCTTGTATACTCTGCGCCAAATGTAATTTATTCTCTTCAGAAATCAGCGCAACACGGTCTTTGTAGCCTTGCTTCTCACTACTCCAATGATTGGGATTAATTACAAGCTCACTTGCAGCCTTAATGTCTTTCTTTCCGTCACGCAAACGAAAATAGATAGTAGCCATACTATCCGTATCATTCTTTTTTGCAGTCTTTCGGATGAATGCAGTAACCTTCATAAATCAATGCTTTTAGTTCTGCTGCAAAGATACATAATTGTTCCCAAATTGTTCCCAATCATCCTAAATTTATTTTTATCACTTTCAACCAAACTAAATTAATTATTACTTTATTGCATTGATTGTTAGTTATTTATATTAAATAATGAGATTTAATAGGATTAAATAAGATGTTCCCGTATTTAATATTTCAAATGCGGGTCTGGGTACAACAGAAGAAAAGGAAGTAACTGATTATCATTTTGATATAGTTACTTCCTTTCTTTTTGTAGGAACTTTAACGGAACTTTTAGGCAATATTTCCGTAGATTCTTGATAGTACACCCTATCAATTTCCCCTATTATAGTTTTAATTTTAGTTGCTGTCACTTTTAACACAACTCACAAAGTGGTTATAGTAAAGTGGTTATAGGCAAAAAGAGCGTGACAGCAGTGACAGCAACTTTGAAATCGTATTAACACAAGAGATGCTAAACAGGACAAATATTCGACCTTCCCTGCAAGTTATTATGTCTTGTATAGGCATAATGGAAATTATAATGTTATCATTTTTTGTTTATTATTTAAGGCATCCTTAAGTGCATACAGACTGCTTCGTTCTGTACGCTAACAAATAATATTCTGTTGGCAATTTCATAGTCAAGTCATTAGGGGTAATTGCTGCCTATTGCCTGTTTCTAAAGAAGCCGTGTATCAATGTACAAAGAGCCATTGACACACAAATTACTTTATTTGAATTCGTCGAACTCACGTTAAGTTAGTCGCAAGCGTATTGACTATGTTACATGAGTGGAAAAAACGGAAAGAACAGCCACAACCGCAGGAACATATTCACAGGCACAGTTTTGACCTCAAGTCCTCGAAAGTCTTTACTTATATGGTAGCAATATCTGTCCTTTGTTTTGTTTCTTTGGTCGGCAATTATTTCTTGTGGAAAAGTAAACAACAATACAAGGATGATGCTTTGAAATTCCGTATCATCAGGGTATGGAGAGGATGTAGCCCAAAGGAAATCCTATGGCTCAATGATGTGTTTGACATTCATCGCAATGAAAAGATTATCAAGCTAATCAAGGAAAAATCCGATGGTTACGACATGGAATTGAAGCAAAAGGCAGATAGCCTGATGCAAATGAAATTGAAATAACCCTATATGAAGCAAGCCCAACCAAACGAGAATTTTGGTTGGGCTTGTGCGTTGCATCTTAGTCTATGATTTCCCAAAAGCCACCATTATCTAGTCCAACACGGCGGAGGTACTTATTACGCATATATTCGATGTTACGCATGATGGAGGTGAAACTAATTCCTACAGCAGCAAGTTCCATCTTGGTAATATAATGATTTTCAGCTATTAATTGTAAGATGGAAATACGATTTAATGTTAATTTACCACCATTTTCTAATGCCTTGGCTACCCACTTTCACCACTATAACCTTTCATTTATCAGTCACCTTGGATTGCTTATCAGTCACCCTATCAGATACCTTTGATTGGTTATCAGTAACTTTTTCAGATACTCTTAAGTAGTAAATTCTCCCTTCTTTACTTATTGCATATCAGTGGAGAGATATAATAGCTAATTCTTCCGATACGCCCCATTATGAGCATATCAATTTCGCTCTTCCCAAGAATTGGCAGCTTTCTACTTTAGGAGAAGTCTTTTATATGCACGCAGGTAAAAACATTGTTGCATCTGAAATATCGTCCAACGCTGATGAAACATATCGTTATAAATGTATAGGTGGCAATGGATTAAGAGGGTATGTACAACAATTCAACACCGAAGGCTCTTCTTCTATTATTGGCAGACAGGGTGCTTTGTGTGGAAATATAAATTATGTTGAAGGTAGATTCTATGCGACAGAACATGCTGTTGTTGTTGATACCTTTTGCAAAACAAATGTTAAATGGGCTTTTTATTTCCTTATTAAATTGAATTTGAATCAGTATGCAACAGCAACTGCTCAGCCAGGATTGTCTGTTAATACAATTTGCGATGTACAAATACCTCTTCCTCCACTCACGGAACAACAACGTATTGTAGCAGAAATTGAGCGGTGGTTTGCTTTAATTGATACGGTTGAGCAAGGAAAGGCGGACTTGCAAACCGCCATCAAGCAAACCAAGAGTAAAATCCTTGACCTTGCCATTCACGGCAAGCTCGTACCACAAGACCCCAATGATGAGCCTGCATCAGAACTGCTAAAGCGTATCAACCCAAAGGCACAAATCACTTGTGATAACGAGCATAGTGAGAAGTTACCACAAGGATGGTGTACATGTAGGCTCAAAGATATTAGTATAATAATAACAGGTTCTACGCCAAGTAAATCAAATCCGAATTATTATGGTGGTGATGTTCCTTTCTATAAACCAGCAGATTTAGATGCTGGACGATTTCTAGAGAAGTCTATGGAACATGTGTCAGAGGCAGGAAAGAAGATCTCCAGAGTTGTTCCAATGGGGAGTACCGCCGTTTGTTGCATTGGTTCTATAGGTAAAGTTGGATACCTTACGCAGGAGGGGATAACCAACCAACAAATCAATAGCGCAATACCCTCAGAGGCGGTGAACTCTTTATTTCTATATTATACATGTGCATCACCTTCATTTTATAATGAACTTCAACTATTATCGTCGGCTGTAACGATATCAATTATCAACAAATCAAAAATGGAAAATATTAAAGTGTCCTTACCTCCTCTTTTGGAACAAAAGTGTATTGTGAAAAAAATAGAGGAATTATTTACAGTTCTTGATACTATAGAGCAATCTTTGCAAGCATAGCCATATCGGACCATGCTTGCAAAGCAATTACCAATTCACCACTTTATCCACGATTTTCTGTTGTTCACTCGCAGTCCTGCGTAGATAGATGCGAGTGGTTTCGATACTTTCATGGCCCATAAGGTCGGCTAATAATGCAAGGTCGTTGAAACGGTCAAGGAATTTCTTTGCAAAGAGATGGCGGAAGGAGTGGGGATAGACCACATCTCTATTGATACCATACTTCTCTGCAAAGTGTTTGAGCTGTTGGGCTATACCACGTGTTGTGATGAGATTGCCAAAGCGATTGAGAAAAATATACCCTGAGGTTAATCCTTTTTCGCTTATCCACTTGCTTGCTTCCGTTCGCAAATTCTTAGGAATGTACAAACGCCTTATCTTTCCACCTTTGCTGTATAAGTCGAGATAGCCTGTTTGTACATGTTCAGCCTTGATATGTAGCAGTTCACTGACACGTGCCCCGGTTGCTGCCATGAACCAAACTACGAAATACCATTCATCGTATCCATCTGCTTTGAGCTTCGTCTTTAAGAACCTATAATCAGCATCGCTAATTACATTCTCCAAGAAGTTCTTTTGCTGCACTTTGACAAACTTCACTTTAAGCTTATCCTGCTTTGTAAACTCAAGATATTTATTGATACCTTGCAAACGCAGGTTCACTGTCTGTGGCTTGAAGTTTTCTACTAAATACCCTTTGTAAGCCAATAGGTTCTTCTTGTTCACTTCTTTGTAGTGATTAAGAAAATAGTTCACCGTCCACACGTAAGAAGCGATGGTGTTTTTTGCCAAATTTGTTTTGGCAAGATGTTTTTGAAATGTTGTTACCATATTACATTGATTTATAATGAATAAAGTAACAATATAATAAAGCATATCGAGCATTATCCGCAGTTGCCTAAGGGATGGAGCATTACTTCTATGCAGGAAGTGTGTGGTTTGTTTGATGGAGAAAGGCAAGAAGACAGGTTGCTGACCAACTTAGACGCAAAGTTTTTAAGAGGGTTTTCTGATGGGAAAGTTATAAAAGCTGGCAGATATGTTCCAGCCAACACATATATGATATTAGTTGATGGAGAGAACTCGGGAGAAGTGTTCCAAACTTCAACTGAGGGCTATCAAGGTAGTACTTTCAGGCAGCTAAATATCAATGAAAATATGAATGAAAAGTTTGTCTTACACATCATCAATTTGCATAGAAAGTCTTTGAGAGAGAATAAAGTAGGCTCTGCTATTCCACACTTGAACAAAAAACTGTTTAAGGCGATCCCTGTGCCGATACCGCCTTATGCAGAACAAGAAAGAATTATTGATGCAATAAATGCTGCGTATGCATTGCTTACTGTAATTGAGGAGAACTTATAAACTCTCCTCAATTACATCTAAAACCTCAAAGAGTAGACGCACTTTCCCTATAATCCGTTTCTGTTCTTCTTGTGGAGGAATAGGTATTTCCAACTTTGAATATTCTGAAATCCAATATCGTTTATGCGTGTCACCGACAAGTCTTGTTATGCTCATAAACAATGATACATATTCCACTTCGACGCCATAATGCACTTGTAATATTTCATTGCAGACGATTTAACCTTAAAAGGGAAATCCACCAATCGAGAGTCAGTTGTAAAATCGTCGAAGATTATACAAGGTAGTCTGTTATAGATTCCTTCCGTCTCTTTCGTATGCCCAATAATAAATGATTTCCCTGCCGTTAGAACAGGAATAGGATAAGCATCACTATATGCAGTTGATTGTACAATATATACGCGAGTTCGGGATAAGAAAAGGCTTGAAAAAGTTGGTAATCTCGTCAAAAATTCGTATCTTTATAGGTGAAAATCAATAGATTACAAGATTTTTGAACGATGATTACCAAGGACAAAGTTACTGAAATTTTCTGTATAATCGACGAGTTTGATAAGAATTTGAGTGCCGAATTAGCGAAAAACCTGCGTCTACCGTCCCATAACAGTGACGGCAAACGCTACCGAAACCGCAAGGGCAGACTCTCGGAAAGTGAGATTATGACCATTTTGGTATGCTATCATTTCGGCGCATATCGCAATTTCAAGGAGTATTATTTGAATTGGGTCAAAGGGGTGATGCGTCAGGATTTTCCCGACGCGGTTTCCTATAACCGCTTCGTTGAACTCATGCCAAGAGTGTTCTTTAAGATGATGCTGTTCATGAAGCTCTATGCCTTCGGCAAGTGTACGGGTATAACATTCGTTGACAGCACAATGATACCCGTATGTCACAATGTACGACGATATTACAACAAAGTCTTTGCCGGCCTCGCCAAGGACGGAAAGGGTACCATGGGCTGGTGTCATGGATTCAAGCTGCACCTGCTATGCAATGATTCTGGTGAAGTGATAACGTTCTGTCTTACAGGAGCAAATGTGGATGACAGAGATAGCAGGGTATGGACGGTATTTGCAAAGGTCTTATTTGGGAAGATCTTTGCTGATAGAGGGTACATCAAGCAGGAACTCTTTGATAGTCTGTTCAGTCAAGGTATCCAACTCGTTCATGGGCTCAAGGCTAAGATGAAGAACAAACTGATGCCTATGTGGGACCAGATTATGCTGAGGAAAAGATACATTATCGAGTGCATTAACGAACTACTCAAGAACAAAGCCAACCTTGTTCACTCAAGACACCGCTCGATACACAACTTTATCATGAACTTGTGTTCTGCCCTTACAGCATACTGCTTCTTTGAGAACAAGCCAGAGGCACTGCCAGTGTATGTGGAAATCAAGGCAGTTGGAACTTTTTTCATACTAAACTTATCCCGAACTCAAGTAATATATGCTGTTGGCTGTTCATATTTTACAACGTCTCCAAGCCTGCATATGCTCCATCCCTTAGGCAACTGCGGATAATGCTCGTTATCACAAGTGATTTGTGCCTTTGGGTTGATACGCTTTAGCAGTTCTGATGCAGGCTCATCGCTCGGGTCTTGTGGCACGAGTTCGCCATGGATAGCGAGGTCAAGGATTTTACTTTTCGTCTGCTTGATAGCGGTCTGTAAATTTACCTTGCTTTGTTCAATGGTATCAATAAAAGTAAACCAATGTTCTATCTCTTTTATAATTCTCTCTTGCTCTTTCAGAGGGGGGATAGGAAGAAACATCTTTTCTAAATTATATTTTGGAAGTCCTTCTCTTCCACTTCCTGTTATATTCATTGTCTTCTTAAAGAAGGGAGACAAAATAAAAGTATGAACATAAGATGATAGTACTAATATAGAACGAATAATACATACATGCTGACTAACATTACCAATTTGAAAATCAGCAGGAACAATGGCGCATCTTCCTAAAGAACCTCCTGTTATATTTAGAAGTAAATCTTTGGAATGAACTTCTGTGCCAATCATTAATTGGTGTGTAGCATCTGAAATAAATTTTATGTCTTCGTATACCAAACCTTCATTATATACATTTTGTGAACGAAAAAAGGGAATACCTCCTTCAGAATAGTTACTTCCTTTGGGGTGCTTCCTGAGCCAATTTTAGAAGTAATCTCCTCTAATGTTGTCCACATCCACCCCTTTGGCACCTCAAACGGCATATCCTGCTCATAATGGGGCGTATCAGAAGTTTTGGCAGTTTTTCGGCTACGCTTAATCTTCCCTTCTTTTATCAAGCGTTCTTTTTCTGCACGGATGCGCTCAAGCAAAACAGATGCAGGCTCATCGTTTGGGTCTTGAGGTACAAGTTTGCCGTGTATGGCTAGGTCTAATATCTTTTGTCTTAACTTCTTTGTGTCCATGATTTGCTAATTAATCGTTTGTGGTATTTTGCTCTTCCAAAAAAAGGTTGCAATATTCATTGAGTTGTTCTTGCATACGTTCTTGCGGAATAAGAATACGTTTGTATTCTGTTATCAAAGTTGGGCTCATACTGCGACTCATAGCGTATTCTACCACCATTTTATCAACATCAGGACATAATAGAATACCAATAGAAGGGTTTTCGTTGCTTCGCTTTACATCACGATCAAGGGCTTCGAGATAAAATTCCAACTGTCCGAGATCACGAGGATGAAACTTTGTCTTTTTCAGTTCTACCGCAACAAGTGCTTGCAAGCCACGATGGAAGAACAATAAGTCGGCTTGAAAGTTGATGCACCTACATTGAGGTTATACTCTTGAGCCATAAATATAAAATCTTTACCCAGCTCAAGGATAAACTGCTTCATGTGTTCTATCAATCCTTTCTTGAGCTTTGCTTCACTATGTTTTTGAGGCAACCCGAGGAAATCAACAAACAAAGTGTCCTTAAATACAACAGGAGCATTAGGATAATTCTGTAATAAGCCTTTCGACATATTCTTTTTATCGCCTAACAATGTTGTGTAGGTCTGGTTGGTGATGCTACGCTGAAGCTCTCTTTTTACCAAATGTTCTTTGTGAGCATACAGAATATAGAATAACCGTTCTTCACTGCTTTTACAACGGCATAATATCTCTATATGATTCGTTAAAGTGGTTAGTGTGAGGAGTTTGGGAAATTGTCTAATTCTTGGCTGGACAACTTGTATAGGAAAGGTGTCTACTCCTTGATAATCTTGTATCAAAGGCTTATCATTAGTTTGTGCAATTTTTGGCTGCACAAATTCTTTAGATAGATATTGTGATGCTATGGATAAGAAGCTCTCGGAAGAATACTCTTCGTAGAACTGTACCATATTATACACACTTCGTCTGCTATATCCTTTCAGCTTTGGTTGTTTGGTACGGATATATTCAGAAAGTTGAGTAACAACTTTGCTACCCCATTCTTCAGTTTTTAATTTATTGGAAACATAACCGCCCACATTCCAAGCCATAAGCAGCATTTCTTCATTCACTGCCCTTGAAGCACGACCCTGATGCTGCAAAATGATGTTGATTACCTCATCAAACTGCTGCTCTTGACTCAATATCACATTACTATCCATTCCGTTTACTCTTTAATTCCTTCCATTAACTTCTGCAATTCAGCTACAGCCTTACTGATGTTACTGGCTTGAGTTGTGATATTTGTCATTAACTCATCTAATGTAAATAGTTCTTCCTCTCCACCTGCCTTAATCCATGTGATATCAAGACTTGTTTTGTCGCGAGCTATGATGTCCTCTATCGTATATTTACGCCATCTACCATCACGAGCAGTATCTTCGTTATAGGTTTCGACACGAGGATTAGCAGTATAACAGGCTACAAAATCATCAAGATGATGACGCTGCAACTTATTAGTTGCCAATGTATGCTTCACATCCGTGCGATAATCATAGAACCAAATATCCTTTGTTGGTTGCCCCTTTACAAAAACAACACATTGGCTTTAACGCCTTGCGCATAGAAAATACCAGTGGGCAAACGCAAGATGGTGTGCAAATTGAAGTCGCTCAATAGCTTCTTGCGGATCGTTTCGCCTGCACCACCTTCAAACAGCACATTATCAGGGAGTACCACGGCTGCCCGACCACCTGCTTTCAGCATCAACATCATATGTTGCAAGAAATTAAGCTGGTTATTTTTAGTTTCTACATAAAAATCGGGACGATTGATGTCCACTGAACCAGCAGGACGAGTTCCAAAAGGAGGATTGGCAAGAATTACATCTACCAATGTGTCCGGCTCTTTCTCCAAACTATCTTCGCACGCTATAGGACTACGGTCAGTACCAATGCCATGTAAATACAGGTTCATTGAAGCCAAGGTAACAACTAACGGAGTGTTGTCGACACCATGCAATGCCTTGTTATTCAAGAAGTCACGTTTGTCCTTATCTTGTGATTGTTGTTTCATACAATCGTATGCGGCCAGCAGGAATCCGCCTGTACCACAAGCTGGGTCACACACCGTTTCGCCAATCTTAGGTTGCACACAATCAACGATTGCTTGAATAAGAGGACGAGGAGTGAAATATTGTCCTGCACCACTCTTTTTGTCTTGACCATTCTTTTCCAAGATACCCTCGTAAATAGCACCTTTTACGTCACCATCCATTACAAGCCACTGCTCTTCGTCTATCATTGAAATAACCTTCTTCAGATAAACAGGTTTATCAATCTTGTTCTGTGCCTTAGTGAAAATAGTTCCGATAAGATTGTCTTGCTCACTGAGTATTTCAATGTTTTCTCATATTGCTCTATCAAGTCTAAGCCATCAAGTTCTATCAGATTACTCCAGCGATAGCCTTCTGGGATAGAGGATGTTTCCTCGAACAATTTCTCATTCTCTGCATCCATCTTGAGGAAAAGAAGATAAGTGAGCTGAGTAACATAGTCGGTGTATCCAACACCCTGTCCTGAAAGCGTGGTTGCTAAATTCCAAACCTTTTTGGTAAGAGCCTGTTCTGTTGATATATTTACTGCCATTTGTTAAGCTATTTTTCTGTAAATGATAAATTGTGATAATGAAGACAAAGCTTCATCTGCTATATTTTTTCCACCAAAGGCACGGATAAGTTGTGCCGCCTGTGTCTTGTCATTGTCTTTAATCTCTGTAATTGTACAATAACCATTCGATGCAATGTAGCTAAACACCTGTTGCATTACTCCTATCTGTTCTTCTGTGAGGGGGCGTTGATTTTGTCCACACCAAAGATTAAACCTTTGGCTGGCAGATGGATATAAACTTTCGAGCCTTTCTATCTGATGAAAAGCATAACGCACTAACTGGATAATGTTTGTAAGGGCCTCTTTTTCCTCTTTTGTAGAACTATGTTTTACCATTTGGGGATTGATGATAGCGTAGGAGTTCCATAGCAATGAAGTATTGAACTTACTACTTGCAAACTTCAATTTATTCTCCAAGTCCTTCAGTATGGTGTATGTGAGTGGCTCACCTTGATTGTTGTAGATGATGCGCAATGCTTCTATTTCGTCTTTATGTTCCTCACAATAGGCTTCAAAGCCGAAGTGGTGGTTTGGGCTTCTTCTTGTGAGAATCCCTTTGATATAAGCGTGTCCTCGCCAGGCATCAAAGTTTCTATAAAACCTGCATTGAGTATCAATAAGAACTCACGTGCATCGGGATAATTGGCAATATTGCACACTAATGCCTTACGAACAGTATTTGGCTCATTCACATTGATATACTCTGGTAAGAATCCTTGTTCGAGCGCATCAAAGATATTGGATGCAATATCCATCATACTGATATGTGCAAGACTGATAAACTTCTCACGGTCTTTTTCTTCACATTTATGACTTATACGAGATAGGCGACTTGCTAATAAACGCAGATAATCATCACTTACGTTACCATGCGTTATTTTCTCTAAGAGTTCCTTTAGGGACATTAGTTTGGTGGTTGCACCGTCAGAAGGGGTGGTAATAGACTTTTCATGTTCTGTCACGCCAACAGCATCAACCAAGTAGAAACAATCCTTACTATACGCATTAGGAGTAACGTTACGGAGTTGTTCGTCACCAATAGTACGCACGCCTCGCCCCTTCATCTGAATGTATAAAGGCTCTGATGCCACATCACGCATGAACATCACCACTTCAAGAGGCTTAATGTCTGTACCTGTCGCCACCAATGTGCAAGTTACGGCAATACGGAAGTCTTTATCGTTGCGGAACTGACGTATCAACTCATTGCTATCACCTGCTGAATAGGTAATTTTCTGTACGAAACGATTATCATTATGTCCAAACACCTCTCTAGCTATCTGCACAATGTTAGTGGCATGATTTTCATTAAGCGCGAAAATCAGGGTCTTGGGCAGATAATCCATATTAGCTTCACGCTGCGGGTCGGTAAACATTTCTGTATATACTGCATCACGATAGGTTTCTAATATCAATTTTATCTGTGCAGGATTAACAATACTACGATTGAGTTCCTCACGAGTATAATTTTTTTTGTTTCTTGATTGTTTACCGTTTCAACTTGTCCTGTATAGTACGTTTCTCTTTTTACCTTCTCACCTTCGAGAATGGCACCTCCATTTTCTGTTGCCTGTGTTTTGATACGATAAACACGGCAATCAACATTTACACCATCAATGATAGACTTCTCTAACGTATAGTTTACTATGATATTATTATTGAAGAAAGCCTTCGTTTCAGGGACAGGTGTTGCTGTTAACCCTATCAACTTTGCTTTTTGAGAAAAATAATTGAGGACTTTCTGCCAATTACCATAAATAGAACGGTGGCACTCATCAATGATTATCATATCGAAGAAATCTGAAGGAAGATTAGGATGCTCTGGGAGTATTATTTCCTTATCTTCTATTTCGTCATAATCATCGTCACTATCAGTAATTTCGTCACCCTTTAACAATGAGAAAAGTCGTTGTATAGTGGATATTACCACATTGCTATCCGCTGGTACGCTCGAAGACTTCAAGCGATTAACAGTAAAAATAGTATTGAATGGATCGCCATTCTCTGTCAAACGGAATGTACCAAATTCTGTTTCAGCCTGCTTGCCCAAGTTATTCCTATCCACCAAAAACAAGATGCGCTTCATTGGCGTGAAAGCTAACATGCGATAGGCAGCCAAACAAGCTGTGTATGTCTTCCCTGCACCTGTTGCTAAAACCATCAAAGCACGATTTTCACCATTACGATATGATTTTTCTAATTCTGTAATGGCTTCATACTGGCATGCACGCAATCCCTTGGGATTTAACATGGGTAAGCCAACATAATCATCCTCCAAGCCTAATAACTTTTTAACTTCTTTAGGAGTATGAATTTTCTTACAGTACTCAAATTCAGAGTTACTCTTTCGAGTATCATAAAACATCAAGTCTCTACTATTCGCAACATAGGCAAGAGGTAAAGGCAAATTAGGGAACCATGCTTGGCACCACTTAGGACAACTACGTGTATATAAGCGAGCTTGTTCTTGCACTATATCAGAATTTATATCTATTTCTATGCGCTTAGCTTCCAATACCCCTACTGCTTTGCCGTTGAGAAACAACAAATAATCGGCTTCCCTATTACCAACCATCAATCCTTCCCTGATAGCCACAGCCGTCATATTTGGAGCATACTTATCTCTATCAACAACTTTCCAGCCTGCTTCTTCGAACATTCTGTCGATGATAACTCGTGCCTTTTCTTCTGGTTCCATATTTTCTATGATTCTTATAAGTGCATATTATCGGAAGTTAAAGTAATGATTTTTGCAAATAAATCATCTAAATAACATATTTCAAGATAAAGGCAAGACTTCTTCGTCTCCAATCCGAATTAAATCACCAAGCACTATATACATTATTATTACACATTGATAAGCTTCTTGTTCCGTCACTTTATTGTGTACACCCTTGTTAGAGAGCTCATTTACTTTCTCAATTCTTTTCGCCAAATCTTCAACATTTTGGTTTAGCAATTCTGTATGAGTATGCTTACCTGCTTTTTCAAATAACACAAACGATATTCTATTTAAGTATTTGTCTTCTGTTAAAACTCTCCGTTTTCCATCGGAACAAGTAACAGGGTCTGATTGGGGTGGACAAATCGCATTTGCATAAAGCATCAATACTTTTCTTATATCAAGTAATGCCTCCTCATAATCAATAGGCGTCCCCTTTATCATATGAGAATCTATCGCTTTAATATAATCATTAAAATTAGTGTCTATGTTTTCCAACTTATTTACGACCCATTCTTTATTATTTTCAAAGTACCTTGATAAGGTATTACCCTGCATTAATTGCATTTCCGTTTCTATGAGATAGTCTATTACTCTGTCCCTAATCCTTTTTTCTATGTTCTGAAATTGCTCATACTGAAGATTAAGGAACATTCGATTCGCTGCATTATTTTGCTCCGCATAATACACATCCAAAGTATGCATACCATTGGTATTAACCAAGGAATTTCTGTGGTTTTCTATTGCCTGGATCCTATCTTCTATATCATAAATACTATATGGGAAGACTTGGTCGCTTTTCTTTATATCCCCAGTTGGATTTAGTTCGTTAATACTCCTTTCTTCTAACCATTTCATGAAATACTTTTTCCCATATGATTCATAGTCTTCTTTAACGAACTTAGCCTTCATTGTGTTATCAATTCTTCGAAATGTCCCTTGCAGATTAGCCTGCAATTCTTGTAATATCCACCATAGATTTATAAAATCTTTGCGGTGGGTAGCTATGCGTTGAGCTTGTTTAAGCAAATTGCTGGTTAGATAATTCTGTGTATTCGCATTTGATAATGCACATTGAACCAACTCTAATAAATATCCTTCAGCCATAAGACTCCCTTATATTATTTAGACCACAACAAATCATCAACCCTTACATCCAATATCTTTGCCAACTGAATGAACATTTCAACATTGGGCTGGGCAACATTCGTAACCCACTTTGATATAACGGCAGGGTCTTTGTCCAAGATTTCTGCCA